>JAESGJ010000001.1_pt1 | contig 2040136 bp, 2087 predicted proteins | sample 9266241 | NCBI WGS metagenome assembly JAESGJ01 (sample SAMN14514841, study PRJNA621669) | algae metagenome | isolation source: Brasilonema octagenarum HA4186-MV1 and co-occurring heterotrophs from wet... | place: USA: Manoa Valley, Hawaii | collected 2009-07-20
CGGTGGTAATTGCGAGGGTCCCAAAACCCGATCCCATCCCGAACTCGACCGTTAAAACCCTTTGCGCCGATGGTACTAAGTCTCAAGGCTTGGGAGAGTAGGTCGCTGCCGGGTCTGCCAAAAACACTCAGTCTCTCTACACTCGATACACAAAACTCCATCCACGAAAGTGGATGGGGTTTTTGCTTGCGCCGGATAGCGCAAACGTTGCGAGGCGCGCCGCCTTCGGGCAATACCGAGGCCATGACCGCCGATACTCTCTTCGATCAGGCCTTTGCCGCCCACCGCCAGGGCGACCTCGAGGCAGCCGGAAAGCTCTATGACGACGCCATCGCCGTCGAGCCGAACCACGCCCGGGCGCTGCATATGCGCGGGGTCGTCCATCTCCAGCAGCGACAGCCCGAGCAGGCGGTTGCCCTCATCCGCCAGTCGATCGCCATCGACCCGACGGATGCCAGCGCCTATGGCAACTTCACTTCCGCGCTACTCACAGCGAAGCGGGTCGACGAAGCGGTGGAGGCCGGCCGTACTGGCGTTCGCCTCAAGCCCGATGCCGCGGATATCTGGGCCAATCTCGGCACCGCGCTGACCCGACGCGACAGCTATCCTGATGCGCTCGAGGCTTTCCAGCGCGCGGCTGCCCTGCAGCCTGAGCGTGCCGGGCTCCACAGTGCCATCGGCACGTGCCTCGGCCGGCTCGAGCGGTATGAAGAGGCGTTGATCAGCCATCGGCGCGCCATCACGCTTGCTCCGGACCGCCCGGAGTATCGCAACAACCTGTCTGCGACGCTGCGGAAGATGGAGCTCTTTGCCGACGCCGAGGCCGAGCTGCGGGCAGCGATCGCGGGCGGAGCGGACGACAGCGATCTCAAGGCGTCGCTCGGCGGGCTGCTCTATCGACGTGGCAAGACGGCGGAGGCCGTCGCGGCGTTCGAGCAGGCCAGCCGGCAGCACGGGCCGAGTGGTCTCGACCGCAGCCTGACGTTCTTCAAGAACTATGTGGCTGAGAACTCCATCGAGGCGCAGTTGGCGCAGGCGGAGAGGGCTGCCGGCGAGATTGCCCGCGAGGTCAAGGTCTATACGAGCCATGACAATACGCCCGATCCCAACAGGCGAATCCGGCTGGGTCTGATCTCCAGCGACTTCCGTCAGCATGCGGTTGGGCTATTTCTGATGAACACGCTCAAGGCGCTCGATCCCAGCGCCGTCGAGCTCTTTGCCTATTCGGGCTACGATACCAAGGACGATTTCGCGACTGCGTTCCGGGCGATCATTCCCAATTGGCGGTCGACGCATGGGTGGTCGGATGGGGATCTGGCGGACCGGGTCCGGGCGGATGGGATCGATATTCTGGTCGACCTGGCCGGTCCGACGTCCGGTGGCAGGCTTGGGGTTTTCGCGCGGAAGCCGGCGCCGGTATCGTTTGGATGGCTGGGCTACTCGGGGTCGACGGGGCTGGATCGCATCGACTATGTTCTTGGCGATGCACAGGTTCTTCCAGCCGGGGTGAAGCAGCTGGCCGAGCAGCCTTGGCTGATGCCTGACGCCTATCTCTGCTTTTCGCCCCAGGCGGGCGCGCCGGAGGTGATGCCGACGCCGGCGCTGGCGAATGGCTCTGTGACGTTCGGGTCGCTCAACAATACGAACAAGATCAGTGCGGCGACGCTCGATACCTGGGCGCGTGTGCTGATGGCGGTGCCGGGGAGCCGGTTGCAGCTCAAGGCGCGGGCGAAGGATTCGAGTGGGGAGGACAAACGGCAGCTGGCCGAAGAATTCTCTCGGCGCGGCATAGAGTTAGAGCGGATCGAGGTGCTCGATTGGGCGCCCGGCTGGCTGCAGCATCTGCCGCTTTATCACCGCGTCGATATCGCGCTCGATCCGTTTCCTTATAACGGCACGACCACGACCTGCGAGGCCCTGCATATGGGCGTGCCGGTGCTGGCGCTGCAGGGGGATCGGTTCATTTCGCGAGTGACGGCGAGCATCCTGCATACGGCTGGTTTCGACGACTGGATCGCGGATGACCTCGATACCTACGTCGAAAAGGCCGCAAAATTCGCGTCGGATATCGCGCTTCTGGAACATGTGCGCCAGAAAGTTCGGCCACAGTTCATGGCGTCGCCGATGTGCGATGCACCTCGCTTCGCGCGCAATTTCGAATCCGCCCTCCGGCAGATGTGGCGGAGGTGGTGCGAGAGCCGGCGCTGACCTATTCGGGGATCCAGCCGTCACCGGAGCGCAGAAGGCGAGGAGAGGCGATGACCGAGACCAGGCGGTCGCCGAGAGCGGTGATCTCATCATGCTGGCGCCAGCGTTGCGACTGGAGCATGGCGCAGCCGACGGCCACCGGTTCGATGCCGGCGGCGCGGAGGAGGGCGAGGCCGGCGACGATGGAGCGGCCGGTACTGATGACGTCGTCGATGAGGACGACGCGGCGGCCTTCGAGCAGCGTGAGCATGCGCGGGTCGAGATAGAGCCGCTTCTCGTCGGGCGTCGTGACTGAAGCGACGGGGACGCTGAGGCGGTCCTCGTACCAGAACTTTCGCGAGGTGCCGCAGGCGACGTAGCGTGGGTGGCCGAGCCTGCGGGCGACGGCGTCGGCGAGCGTCAGCCCGAGGGTCGGGAGGCCGATGATCACTTCGGGCGCGAAGGGCGTGAGGCGTTCGGCCAGCCGGGCGGCGAGGGTATCGAGGACGGTGAAGCTCGCCTGGTTGACGATGAGCGAGCAGAGGGCGTGGTCGCCGTCGGGCAGGATGCGGATGGGCAGGCGGAGTTCGGTGCCGTCGCCGAGCGGGGCGGGGTAGTAGCCTGCGAAGGGACCGCTGGCCGGGGTATCGCTTCGTGGCGCGAGGTTCTGCCAGAATTCGTGGAACTGCATCACGTCACAAAATCTTCAGTTTGTTCGGCAATCTAGCCGTCGACCCGAACACCAATACGGCCCACTCCATCGATGTCCAAGCCCATCTCCGCTGCCTTGCGGCTCGTCCTCGTTTTGCTCACGTTCGTGGGCGTCGTTGCGCCAGCCGCGGCGGACAATCCCGTCACCATCTTTTCGCCGTTCAACGTCGCCGATGCGATGGACAAGAATGTCGAGAAGATCGCCGACATTCCCTATGCGGACGGCCCGCGCAAGAAGCTCGACATGTACCGGCCGGAAAAGCCCGGCGGGCTCTCGCCCGTGGTGATGTTCATCTATGGCGGCTCGTGGCGGGCCGGCGACAAGTTCGAGTACGAGTTCGCGGGCCGGGCGCTAGCGGCGGCGGGCTTCCTCACCGTCATCGCCGATTACCGGCTGTGGCCTGAGGTCAAATACCCGGATTTCCTCGACGACAATGCCCAGGCCATGAAGTGGATCCAGGACAATATCGAGAGCTATGGCGGCGACCCCAAGCGCTTCTTCGTCGCCGGGCATTCGGCCGGGGCCTACAACGCCGTGATGCTGGGCCTCGACAGCTCGTTCCGGCGCGACTTCGACGTCACCATGCCGATCCGGGCGATTGCCGGCATTTCGGGGCCCTACAATTTCTACCCGTGGGAATATGACCAGGTGCGCGACACGTTCGGCTCGGCGCCGAGCCCCGAGGGCACCCAGCCGATCAACCTCGTGACCGCCGACGCGCCGCCGATCTTCCTTGCGAGCGGCACGGCGGACCCGATCGTTCGCGTCGAAAACTCCGAGGCGCTGGCGGCCAAGCTGCGCGAGCAGGGCCTGTGGGTCACCGAGAAATACTATACGGGCTTCGGCCATCTCGAGCCGGTGATCGCGATGGGCGCGATGATGCGCTTCCGCATGCCGGTGCTGCAGGACATGGTGGATTTCTTCCAGACCTTCGGGGCGTTCCCGTCGGGCACGCCGCGGCCGCTCTTCATCCCCGATCCGCCGGATACCGACCTCACGGCCATCACCAAGCAGATGGACCAGGTGCTGCAGCCGATCGATACCAACGGCGAGAAGCAGTAGCTCAGATGTTCACGCTCGCCATGCGGGCGGCCAGCGTCTCGCCGAAGCTCGACATCGAGCGGGCGACGATCTGGCCCACCGCATAGGCGGCGATCGTGTAGAGCTTCTGGGCCGGCGCGGTGCGCAGGAAGGCGATGTAGCGCTCGAGCTCGTCGTCGCTAAGGTCGCGATAGGCATAGGCCATCATGGCGCGCTGCGCCCGCGTGTGGTCGGCCAGCAGGCTCGGCATCATCGCGTTCACCTGCGCGTCGATATCCTCCCATGGCACCTGGATGTCGCCGCGCTGATGCGACACCGACATGCCGAGCAGCAGGGCGCGCATGGACTGGCCGGCCATGACGCCGGAGATCTCGGCGCTCATCAGCTCCATCAGGTCGTCGAGCTCGGTCGAGCGGACGAGGCCGGCCTTGTCCGAGAGGGTCTGCCCGGCGGCGAGCGCCGTGGTCTGCCCCTCGGCGCCGAGCTCGGCCGCGGCGCGCTCGAGGGTGGAAATCTGGTGACCGAAGTCGGAGCGGAAGAACTGGCCGAGTTCGGCCCGCTCTGCGTCGCTGAACTTGCCGTCGAGCGTGCTCGCGAGCCTGGTCCGGAGCGCCGCGCCGTTGAACGAGCTGGCGGCGGCGGCCTCCCAGTGGCTGAGGAAGATCTCGTCGGTGGAAATGTCGCTGACCCGGGCCGAGGCGGCGATTGCCGCGCCGAACTGATCGAAGACGAGGTCGAGCGCCGTTGCCTGCATTAGTTCGGCGACCGAGAAATCGGCCAGCTGGGTTTCGGCGGCAATCATTGGCGAGGGCGCCGTCAGCATCGGCACCGTGAGGCCAAGCACTGCAACAAGCATGGCGATCCGCATGCTTCCCTCCCGCTTACTTGGACGACACGAACTTATCCCAATGCCCGAGGTTGCACCAGCGGGGCGGCGCCCTGTGGAAATGGCTCCGCCCAATGGCGCGGTGACGCGGCCCGATGCCGGCTGTAGTGTCGCGCCCTCGCACCTTGGGAGAGTGACAGATGCAGTATGCGCGCCTTGGAAAAACCGGCCTCGAAGTCAGCCGCATCTGCCTCGGCTGCATGTCCTTCGGCGAGCCCAATCGCGGCACGCATGAGTGGACGCTCGACGAGGAAAAGAGCCGCCCGATCCTGCGCGCCGCCTGGGAAGCGGGGATCAATTTCTACGATACCGCCAATGTCTATTCGGCCGGCACCAGCGAGGAGATCGTCGGCAAGGTGCTGAAGGAACTGGCGCCGCGCGACGAGCTGGTGATCGCCACCAAGGTGCACGGCCAGATGCGGCCGGGGCCGAACGGCAAGGGGCTGAGCCGCAAGGCCATTCTCAGCGAGATCGACAATTCGCTCCGCCGCCTCGGCACCGACTATGTCGACCTCTACCAGATCCACAGGTTCGACAAGAACGTGCCGATCGAGGAGACGCTGGAGGCGCTGAACGATGTCGTGCGCGCCGGCAAGGCCCGGTATATCGGCGCCTCGTCGATGGCGGCGTGGCAATTCCTCAAGATGCTGATGACCTCGGACAAGCATGGCTGGGCCCGGTTCGTCTCGATGCAGGGCCAGCTCAACCTGATCCAGCGCGAGGACGAGCTCGAAATGCTGCCGCTCTGCATCGAGGAGGGGATCGGCTGCATCCCGTGGTCGCCCATCGCCCGCGGCAATCTCGCCCGGCCCTATGGCGAGGGCACCTATCGCACCGAGACCGACGCCTACGGCAAGAACCTCTATAGCCGCACCGATGAGGCGAACCGCACGATCAACGGCGTGGTTCAAGCCGTGGCGCAGGACCGCGGGGTGAAGATGGCGCAGGTGGCGACGGCCTGGGTGCTGCAGAAGCAGCCGGTGACCGCGCCGATCGTTGGCGTCACCAAGCTCGAGCAACTCGCCGATGCCGTGGCGGCGGTCGATATCAAGCTCAGCGCCGAGGAAGTCGCGCGGCTCGAGGCGCCCTATATCCCCACCGGCCGAGGCAGCTTCAACTGACACTTACGTCATTGTTGCGTCACGGAGTTCCGCGTTAGTCTGCCCCGAGGGGCAGGCAGATGAGGGAGTGGCTGGTGGTGGGGAAGTTCGGACATGTGCGGCGCCTGGCGCCGGCGGTAGCGCTGACAGTGCTGTGGCTTGCCTCGCCGGCCCATGCCGAGGGCACGGCTGCGACCTGCGCCGACGTTGCGGCCTCGCACTGGGAAGCTGGCCACGAGGCCTCGACCCGCGGGACCGAGGATTTCGACCCGGCCGAGGTGATCGCGGCCTGCGAGCCCGAACTCAAGGCTTCCCCCGACAATAACGAGATCAAGGCGTGGCTCGGCCATGCCTACCTGCACGAGGCGCGCGACGAGGAAGCGGCGAAGCTGCTCACCGAGGCGGCGCGCGCCGGCAATCCGCTGGCGCAGGTGGTGATGTCCGATATCTACGCCAATGGCTGGGGCGTCACCGCCGACAAGCAGCAGGCGCTGACCATGCTCACCGCCGCGGCGGGGCAGGGGTTTGCGCCGGCCGAACTGGCGCTCGGCCTTGCCTACCGCTGGGGCGACTCCCTCGCCGCACAGGATATCGCCAAGGCGCGCGAGTGGTACGACAAGGCCGCCGAGCAAGGGATGGGCGCGGCCCAGGCGCGGCTCGGCGACACTTATTATTACGACCTCGGCGACGGCTCGAAGCCCGATTACGCGCTCGCCTATCGCTATTATTCGCTGGCCGCCAACCAGAAGGACCGGGACGGCCTCTATGGCATGGGGATGCTGTTCACCGATGGCGCAGGGGTTACGGCCGACCAGGTGAAGGCGCTCGACTATTTCACGCAGGCCGCCGATCTCGGCCACGTGCAGGCCATGGGCGATGTCGGCGCGGCCTATCTCAGCGGCGAGATCGTCGACCAGGATTACGCCAAGGCACTCGACTACCTGCAGCGCGGCGCCGACGAAGACGATGCCTACGCGCTGACCAACCTCGCCTACATGCACGAGAACGGGCTCGGCACGGATCAGGACTACGTGCAGGCCGTGGCGCTCTACGAGCGGGCCGCGGGGCAGGGCAATGCCTATTCGCAGGGCGAGCTCGGCTTCCTCTACCAGCAGGGGCTCGGCGTCACGCAGGACTACGTGAAGGCGGCCGAATATTACGACCAGGCGGCCCAACAGGGCGAGGCTTTCGCCCAGGGCGCGCTCGGCTATCTCTATCTCGCCGGCCTCGGCGTGACCAAGGATGAGAAGCGGGCGGCGGAGCTGTTCCAGTCGGCGGCCGATGCCGGCAATGCCTATGCGCAGTTCAACCTCGGCTCGCTCTACGGGCAGGGCACGGCGGTGGAAAAGGACCCGGCCAAGGCGCTGGAACTCTACCAGCAGGCCGATGCCGGCGGCGAGCTCGCCGCGTCGGATGCGCTGGGCAACATCTACCTCGAAGCCATCGGCGTCGATCGCGACCCAGCCAAGGCGCTCGAATATTCGCTGCGTGCGGCCGAGGGCGGCTATGCCGATTCACAGAACCGCGTCGGCTATATCTATGCCGAGGGGGTCGGGGTGGAGCGCGACAGCGCCAAGGCGCTCGAATGGTTCCAGAAGGCCGCGGCGCAGGGGCAGGAAACGGCAGTCCGCAACGTGGCGGAGCTCCAGGCCGAAGCGGCGTGCTCGGCGGCGGCCGCGTCGCAGTTCGAGCAGCAATTCGCGAGTATCGGCCGGGACTTCGAGGCGATCGATGCGTCGGTGGCCATCCCGGCCTGCGAAGATGCGGTCGCCAAGGATCCGGGCTCGGATGAGGACAAGGCCTGGCTGGCGCGAGCCTATCTCGCGGCCGGGCAGGTCGAGGACGCGCAGCCGCTGCTCGATACGGCAGCGGCCGGCGACAGCGTGCTGGCACATTACCTGCGCGGGCAACTGCTCAACGGCGATATCGGGGGCGAGGACGCTGCCGACCCCGAGGCGGCGATCGCCGAGTTCCAGATCGCCGCCGATGCCGGCTTCGCGCCGGCGCAGTTCAGCCTCGGCTACGCCTATGACTCGGGCACTGGCGTCACTGCCGACGATGCGGCGGCGGCCGAGTGGTATCGCAAGGCGGCCGAGCAGGGGCATGCCCGGGCGCAGGCCAGCCTCGGCTACCTCTATCACGGCGGCAACGGCGTGACGCTCGACTACGCGCAGGCGATGGACTGGTACCAGAAGGCGGCGGACCAGGGCGACATTGTCGGTATCTACGGCGTGGGCCAGCTCTACGAGTTCGGCCAGGGCGTCGAGCAGGACTATTACAAGGCGTTCGAGTATTTCCAGCGCGGCGCCGATCTCGGCGATTCCTACGCGCAGGGCGATCTCGGCTACCTCTACGACATGGGCTACGGCGTCGACCGGGATCCGGCGCAGGCGGCCTATTGGTATCAGCGCGGGGCCGACCAGAACTATGCGCTGGCGCAGGCCAATCTCGGCCAGCTCTACACGGCCGGCCGCGGCGTGGAGCAGGACTACGCCAAGGCGTTCGACCTCTACACCCAGGCGCATGACCAGGGCGAAGTCTCGGGCACCGTGGGGCTGGCGCAGGCCTATCTCTACGGCGAGGGCGTGACGGCCGACTACGAGCAGGCCCGCGCCTATGCGCAGGAAGCGGTCGACAAGGGCTCGGTCTACGGCATGGGTACGCTGGGCTACATCTACTCCGAAGGCTTTGGCGTGCCGCGCGATTTCGACCGGGCGATCGAGCTCTTCGACCAGGCTGCGGCGCAGGGCGACCAGTATGGCATCGACCGGGCCGCCGAGGCGCGGGCCGAGCGCGATTGCGGGCTCGCGGCCGCCATGTGGTACGAGCCGGGCTACGAGTCGACCGGCAAGGCGGTGAGCAGCATCGATGCGGCGACCGCCGTGCCGGCCTGCGAGCAGGCGGTGCAGCTCGACCCCAATTCGCTCGAGGACAAGAACTGGCTGGCGCGGGCCTATCTCGCCGCCGATCGCGGGGCCGACGCCGCGCCGCTCTTCGAGACGGCGATCGCGGGCGGCTGGGATCCGGCAGCGGTGGAGTATGGCGACGTGCTGCTGTTCGGTATGGGCGTGCCGGCCGATCCGGGCCGGGCCTTCGGGCTCTACCGCGACGCCGCGACCCGTGATTTCGCCCCGGCCGAGCTCGGCCTGGGGCTGAGCTACCAGAACGGGCTCGGCGTGCCGATGGACCTGAACGCGGCCGAGAAGTGGTACCGGCGGTCGCTGGCTCATGGCTACGCCAATGCGCAATATAGCCTCGACAGCCTTGCGCAAAGCCGGTCGACGCCGCTCAGTGGCCCGCAACGCGCCCTGCCAAGGGGCTGAGGAGAAACGATGAATACCACCGCCAGCTCGTCCACCCCCTCCACCGAAGCGCCGGATGCTTCGGGCGTGTTCCAGATCTGGCCGGGCGATGGCCGCCCCGCCGGTTCCGAAGGCTGGACGCAGACCCAGAGCACCATGCGGGCGCCCTGGGCCAAGGTGGATATGCGGCTGAGCCGCAACGTGGTGGTGCCGACCGTCACGGTGTTCGAGCCGGCCCCGGGCAAGGCTAACGGCACCTCGATGATCGTGGCGCCGGGCGGGGCGTTCCACTTCCTGATGGTCGACCACGAGGGCTATGACATGGCCCGCTGGCTCACCAGCCTCGGGGTCACGGCCTTTGTGCTGAAATACCGCGTGGCGCGGACGCCCGATCGCGACGAGGACCTGCTCGAGTTCCGCAACAACCTTCAGTCGCGCTTGGCCCAGCCGGGCGAGCGGCCGCCGGAGCTGCTGCAGGCCCGGCTGTTCGGCGAAGAGGATGGCCGGCAGGCGATCCGCTGGGTGCGCGAGAACGCCGCCCGCTGGAACCTCGACCCCCAGCGCATCGGTATTTCGGGCTATTCGGCCGGCGGTGGCGTGTCGATGGGCGCGGCCATGCAGTATGACGCGGCGAGCCGACCGGACTACGTGGTCGGTGTCTATCCGGCCTGGCGGCCCGAGCTGACGGTGCCGGCCGATGCGCCGTCACTGTTCCTCATCATCTCGGACGACGACAAGCAGGTGCCGGCGTTGTCGGCCACCAAGGTCTACGACATGTGGAACCGGGCCGGGGCATCGGCCGAGCTCCACGTGTTCGGCAATGGCGGGCACGGCTGGGGCATGCTCAAGGACACGGGCTTCCTGTCGGACCCGTGGCCCACCCTGCTGCAGAACTGGATGAAGTTCCGCGGGCTGCTTTAAACGACCCGGTTGCCGTTGACCCAGATGCCGCGGATGACCGGCTGGCCATCGACCAGCCGGACCCGCAGCAGATCGGCGCGGAGGCCTGGCGCGATGCGGCCGCGATCGGCAAAGCCCAGCACATCGGCCGGGGTGGACGTCACCTTGGCGATGGCTTCGTGCAGCGGCACGCCCTTTTCGGCGATGATGAAGGCGGCGTGCAGTAGGCTCGCCGGTACGTAGTCCGAGGTCAGGATGTCGAGGAGGCCGGCCGCGTTGAGGTCGAGCGCCGAGACGTTGCCCGAGTGCGACTTGCCGAGCACCACGTTGGGCGAGCCCATGACGATCTTCATCCCCAGTTCGCGAGCGCGGTGCGCCGCTTCGAGCGTCGTCGGGAATTCCGAGATGGTGATGCCGTCGGCGTGCGATTCCTCGACATCGGCGATGGTGGTGTCGTCGTGGCTGGCGATGCGGACCTGATAATCCTTGCCGGCCTGGCCGACGCGGGCGCGGCCCGGCACGACGTGCTCGCGCTGGTTGGCGCGCCGCTCCTCGAGGTAGATCTCGAACTCGTCGTCGGTCCACACCTGCGCGTTCTTCTTGCGCCGGAAGTTGCGGTAGAGCTCGGTGTTCTTCCACTGCCGCTGGCCCGGCGTGTGGTCCATCACGCTCATCAGGCGCAGCGCCGGGTTGGCGAGGTTCTTGTCGACGATGGGCAGCAGCCCGGGGTCGGACAGCTCGCAGCGGAAATGGAAATAATGGTCGGCGCGGGTGAGGCCGGCATTGCGGGCGGCGCTGACGCCGTCGATGGCGGCGTTCAGCATCGCCGTGCGGGCACCGGCCGAGTCGTAGTCGCCGAGCGACAGGGCATCGAGCACGGTGGTGACGCCGGCGCCGAGCATCTGCCAGTCATGGGCGAGCACAGCCATCAGGGTCGAGGGCCAGCGGACGCCGGGGCGCGGGTTGAAGTGGTGCTCGAGATTGTCGGTATGGAGGTCAATCAGGCCGGGCAGCAGGTAGTCGCCCTCGCAGTCGATCTCGGCATCGGCGCCGGTATCGCGATCGAGCGCGACGAAGCAGCCCCCGGCGATGGAGAGCGCGCCGGTTTCGACGCCCTGCGGCAGCACCAGCCGCGCGTTGGAAAGATTGGTCTTCATGGTCCGAGCTCGATATCTGGCGGAAATCCGGCGGCAGCGAGCGCCGCGAAGCGGCTACATCGCAGGCGGCGATGACATGTATATGACGCTAGACAAGTTCGGCGGCCAGCGCTTTCAGCCAGATAGCGACCGCCACGGCGCCGCCATCGGGGGTGCCGAGGGCGCGGTCGCCGAGATAACTGGCGCGGCCGAGGCGGGGGCGCATCTGGGCCGTGGCTTCGGCACCGGCTTCGGCGGCCGGCGCCGCGCCGGGGAAACCCACGAGTTCCCAGGCGGTTACCGCCGGGGCGAGGGCGTCGAGCATGGTGCGGTCGCCCGGCTTGGCGCCGCCCAGTTCGCCGATCGTTGAGACCGCGGCGCTGAAGGCGGCGAGCCACTGCGCGCTGGTGGGTTGGGCGATGCTGTCGAGTTCGGCGGCGGCGCGGAGCAGGGCGGTGGCGTAGAACGGACCCGAGCTGCCACCGATGGCGCGGCGCAGGGCATCGCCCAGATCGGCGAGGAGGCGCGCCGGGTTGGCGAAGCTGGCCGCGGGCAGGGCTTTGGCGGCTTCGGCGGCGCGCGACATGCTGGCGCCGAGGTCGCCATCGCCGGTCCTCGCGTCGAGGTCGGTGAGATGAGCCTCGGCCGCTTCGAGCGCGTTGGCAGCGGCGAAGAGAGCAGCTTTGAGCTTTGCGCTGAGCGGACCGGGGGCAGCGTCGGGGCGCTGGTTTGCCGCCGACTTGCGGGCCGGCACGACCGCCAGTTCGGCGGGGATGCGGCCAGAACTGGTCCAGGCGGCGGCGCTGGTCGGCGCATCGAGGAAGCTCAGGCGCTCGGCGTCGACGGGCAGCACGGAGATCGAGAAGCCGGGCATTTCGAGCGCCGTCATGTAGTTGCCGGTGAAGGCACGGACGGGGTGAAGCCCGCTCTGGCGCAGCGATTGCAGTGCGGTGCGGGCGACGATGGCGAGTTCCATCGGCGGGGTGCCGCCGAGGCCGTTGACCAGCACCGCGACGTCGCGGCTGCCGACGGGCGTCAGCTCCTCGAGGATGGTGTTCAGCACGGTGTCGACGATGGCGTCGGCGCTCGCCATGGCGCCGCGGCGGACGCCCTTTTCGCCGTGGATGCCGAGGCCGTATTCGATCTCGTCGTCGCCGAGCTCGAAGCCGGGCTTGCCGGCGGCGGGAACGATACAGGAGCCGAGCCCGACGCCCATGGTGGCGACGGCGTCGGCGGTGGCGCGGGCAATGGCGGCGACTTCGGCCAGCGGCCGGCCGGCAGCAGCAGCGGCGCCCGCCACCTTGTGCACCAGCACGGTGCCGGCAATGCCGCGGCGGCGCTCGCGCGGCACGGTGCCGGAGAGCGAGACATCGTCGGCGACGACCGCCACCTCGACCGGGATACCGTCGCGCCGCGCCAGCTCGGCGGCGAGGCCGAAATTCAGCCGGTCACCGGTATAGTTCTTGACGATGAGCAGCGCGCCGGCGGGGCCGGCAACGGCGTGGATCGCGGCGAGCACGGCATCGGTCGAGGGCGAAGTAAAGACATCGCCGACGATCGCGGCGCTCAGCATGCCGGCGCCGACATAGCCGGCATGGGCCGGTTCATGGCCGCTACCGCCGCCGGAAAGCAGGGCGACGGGGCGCTGCGCCGGGTCGGCCGGAATGTTAACACTGATCACCACGTTTTCGTCGTCGAGCAGCGCGAGCCCCTCGGTGCCGAGCACCACGCCCTCGAGCATCTCGCGCACGAGCGCGCGCGGATCGTTGATCAGTTTCTTCATTTTGCAGAGCCTCCCATTGCCCAAAATCGTCGCCGCGTTCGCCCCGCCGCGCAAGCCAAACGATAGCAGCACGGGGTGGTGGGAGGATAAGTTGGCGTCTTCAGCAGAGTGCGCGTTCAGGGCAAAAAAGGGATTGTGAGCCCCGTCGACTGAGGGAGCATGTTTTCCGCACCGATTTGAACATTCAACTCGATAGGGGGAGGTACGACGGGCCGTTCGCTAGCCATCCACTGCAGCTCGCCAAAATGGAAGTCGCAAAGCTGGCCCGGGTTAACAACGAGGTCCGCGGGGCCGACAACCATTAAGCGCCCCGCTGCCTCGTAGACCTGAAAGCGATCGCTCTTGGGTATCGTCAGGTGCGGGCCTGTACCGTAGACAAAAGCGAGAGTGAGGTGTTTGGCGGTTGCGGCACCATCGTTTCGAATACGAAATCGAATGCGCTGTCGCGGCTCGGCACGACCGAAAAGCGGCGTTCCCGCCTCGTATTGCGCGACTTCGCGGGTGAACCAAAGAGATAGGTCCGGCGCAGCGATTCGTCGGAAAGCGTCTTCTATCTCGAAGTGATTCATCGGGTAGCTGCTGCTGCCCGATCGTCGATAATATTGGTGGTCGGGAATGCTTTGGTGCGGGCGGCGTTCCGATCGGGGGACTTCGATCACCAGGTAGCCGGCGTCGGGGGTGTGGTCGACCGGGATGCGATGCAACAGCAAGTTGACGCGCGGTTCGACCAGATCACCTAGGGCAGAATTCACCGCCGAGGCGGCCCTGATGAAGTTGGTAACCGGGGTAACGGCGACGATGGTGTCCTTGCCGTCATCGACCCGGGCATCGACGCCAATTATGATGAGCCCGCCGCCAGCATTCGAGAAAGCAGATACCGCCTTGGCCAACGCTTTGCGACCAGAGGACTGAAGTTTGCCGTCTGCGGTGAAGAGGCTATCTCCTGCACCTTTGAAATCGAGGTGCAGGCCTTCAAACTCCGATCGCTCCTTAGCTTCTAGCAACGCCGCTTCGCCGCGAGCCAGCAGGTCCGATAGTTCGATCATGTTTGCCTACCAGCGGGACAGCGAAACCATGCTCCGGCTCCGGGAGCAATCGTGAGAAGGCCCAGAAAACGAAAAACCCCGCTTTCGCGGGGCTTTCGTGAGAAGATTGGTTGCGGGGACAGGATTTGAACCTGTGACCTTCAGGTTATGAGCCTGACGAGCTACCGGGCTGCTCCACCCCGCGCCAAGTATTTGTAAGCCTTGGGCTTTTTGCGCTTTTCTGGAAGGCGGTCCATCAACCGCGGCGCTGGGGGGTATATAGGGGGTGATTTCCGGAAGCTCAAGGCCAAAAACGCGGCGCCGTGACACTTTTTTGAACCGGCCGGAAACACCCCGGCCGGCGGTGGTCAGCGCATCGCCATGATGATGAACGCCGCCTGACGCTTTCCTGACGATTACTGGGCGGGCTTGGTTTCAGGAGCCGGATCGGCCGGGGTGGCGTTGGGGTCGGCTGGCGCGTCAGTCTGGGGCGCCTTGCACTTTACGCCGAACTGGCCCTGCAGCTTGTCGAGCGCGGCGGTGAGCTGGCGGCGCGAGACTTCGAGGCCGCGGCGGCTGGCGCGCGGGCCCAGAACTTCGGGTTTCTTCGCCGTATCGGTGAGAAGTTTCTGCACATAGGGCAGCAAAAGCGCAATATTCTGGCCAGCGATGATGGCGTCCTGGCACTTGCCGGAGATGCCGGCATTGACCGCGATGGCGAGGTTGGTTTCGGCGGTCTGGCGCGCCTCGATGACGGCGTCGGTATATTCGGCGTTCGAGACCTTGGCGGGGGTCTTGTAGCGCGGATCGGACGCCTGGTCGGCGGGGACGGTGTAATCGCGGCAGCGCTGGGTGAGCCATTCCTCGGCCCGCACGCGGGAAGCGAAGGCGACGACGCGAATCTGCACCGCCTTGGCGGCGAGGAGCGGCGCCTCCCTTTCGGTGCGCTTGCGGGCGATGTCGCGGACTTCACCGAGATAGCGGTAGCCGAGCTCGAAGGAATTGGCGGCGCGGATCAGGTCGAGGCAATCATTGGTCTGGGCGAAGCCCTTCAGCTTCAGGGCGTCCTGATTCACAGCCGACGCGATGCCGACCATGAAGACGTCGAGGTCCTTGGGCGTCATGGTCGCGATCTTTGCCAGTTGCGGATCGGCCGCGGGCGCATCCTGGGCCACGGCGGGCAGGACGAAGGCGGCGGCGGTCAGGGCGGCGAGCAAGAGATTGCGGAACAAGGCGTTTCCTCGATTGGTGCCGGCAATGTCCCGCATCCGCGCCGCCGGTGCAAGCCGCGGCCTTGTCTCAGCCGGTGCGCGCCAATAGGGTGCGCGCCGAATTGAACGGGGGCGCTCGCCATGAAGATGAAAAAGCTCGGACGCACGGATGTGCAGGTGTCCGAAATCTGCCTCGGCACCATGACCTGGGGCAAGCAGAACAACGAAGCCGATGGCCACGAGCAGATGGATTACGCCATCACGCAGGGCATCAATTTCTTCGATACCGCCGAGATGTACGCGGTGCCGCCCGATGCCTCGACCTACGGCAAGACCGAGGAGATCATCGGCACCTGGTTCAAGAAGACCGGCAAGCGCAACGATATCGTGCTCGCCAGCAAGGTGGCGGGCGGCGGGCGGCCGTGGGTGCGCGGCGGGCGCGGCATCGACGGGCCGAGCGTGCGCGAAGCGGTCGAAGGGAGCCTCAAGCGGCTGCAGACCGACTGGATCGACCTCTACCAGATCCACTGGCCGCGCCGCGGGCATTATCACTGGGAAGGCTCGTGGGACTACGACCCCTATACACATGACCGCGAGGCGGTGCTGCCCAACCTTCTCGAAGTGCTGCAGGTGATGGGCGACCTCGTGAAAGAGGGCAAGATCCGCTATTTCGGGCTATCGAACGAGACCGCCTGGGGCACGATGCAGTACCTCAAGCTCTCCGAGCAGCTGGGGCTGCCGCGGGTGCAGACCATCCAGAACGAGTACAACTTCCTCCGCCGCTATTACGATATGGACCTGGCGGAACTGGCCTATCACGAGGATGTCGGGCTGCTCGCCTATTCGGCGCTCGCGGCCGGCGCCATCTCGGGCAAGTATCTGGGCGGCGTGATCCCGCCCGGCTCGCGCGGCGATGTGTCGAAGCCGCGCGGCAATTACCGCTCGAACCAGTACACCGAGCCGGCGATCCGGGCCTATATCGAGCTCGCCAAGGCCAATGGGCTCGATGTGAACCAGATGGCGATCGCGTTCTGCCTGACGAAGCCGTTCATGACTTCGGTGATCGTCGGCGCAACGACGATGGAGCAGCTGAAGGTGGATATCGGCGCGGCCGACGTGGTGCTGAGCAAGGACGTGCTCGACGGCATCCAGCAGATCTTCATGCGCCACGCGCGGACGCTCTAGGGCAACTGACCCGGCGGGGCGCGCGTTGGCTCCGGACAAGGAGGCAGCATGCGCTTTGACGGGAAAGTCGCCTATGTGACGGGCGGCGGACATGGGATCGGGCGGGCCATCTGCCTGCGGCTCGCCGCCGAGGGCGCCACGGTGGCGGTGTCCGATCTCGATATCGAGGCTGCCCGCGCCGTGGCCGGAGAGATCGGCGGCGTGGCGATGGCTACGGGCTGCGATGTGACGGATGCGGCGGCGGTGGATGCGTCGTTTGCCGAGGCCGTCGGGCGGTTCGGGCGGCTCGATGTGCTGGTCAATACGGCCGGTGGCGACTGGGATGAGCCGGCGGATTTCGCGGCTATCCCGGACGAGACCTGGCTCAGGAAGATCGACGTGAACCTCGTGGGCGTGGGGCGGTGCATCCGCGCCGCGCTGCCCAGCCTCTTGGCCGCGGGGCCGGGCAGCAATGTGGTGACGATTGGCTCGGTCAACGGGATGACGGGGCTGAGCGGCTATCCGTACTCGGCGGCCAAGGCCGGGCTCGAGGTGCTGACGAAGACGCTGGCGGTGCGCCATGGCGCCGACGGGCTGCGGTTCAACCTGATTTCGCCGGCGACGATCCGGACGCGCAACTGGGACGGGCGCGACGACGATCTGCGGGCGATGTCGAAGTTGTACCCGCTGGGGCGGATCGGGAGCCCCGAGGATATCGCGGCGGCGGTGGCGTTCCTCGGGTCGGACGAGGCGGGGTGGATCACCGGGATCAACCTGCCGGTCGATGGCGGGCTGCTGGCCGGGCCGGGCCGGCGGCCGGGCTAGGGTTTTAGCGCCAGAAGGCTGCGGGCGGTTTCGACGACTGAGGTTTCGAGGGGGCGGGGTTGCCAGCCGAGGAGGGCGGTGGCTTTGGCGCTGGTGGCGTCCATCACCTTGCCGAGGGTGGGGAGCAGCATGGCGACGCCGGGGTTGAAGCGTGCGAGGAGGCGCATGATGGTTGTCGGCATCTCGAAAGCCGGGACGCGGGAGGCGGCGGGGCCGAGGTTGCGCCGCAGCATCAGGGCGAGGTCGCGGACCGAGATGGCGTGGCCGGAAATCGCGAGGAAGCGCTGGCCGTTGGCGGCGGGGTCGGTCATGGCGCGGACGTGGAGGTCGGCGACGTCGCGGACATCGACCCAGCCGACGCTGAATTTGGGCAGGAACGGCATTTCGCCGGCGAGCAGGCGCTTGATGAGGCCGAGCGAGGGCGAGTAGTCGGGGCCGAGGACCGGGCCGAGCACCGCCACCGGGTGGACGGCGGCGAGTTCGAGGCCGTTCCCCTCGGTGGCGACAAAATCCCAGGCGGCGCGTTCGGCGAGGGTTTTCGACTTCTGGTAGGGGGCGACGGTGTCGTTGAGTTCGGTCCAGTCGGTCTCGTCGAACGGCTTTTGGCGCGGGGCGTGGCCGTAGCCGATGGCCCCGAAGGCCGAGGTGAGGACGACGCGCTTCACCCCGGCATCGCGGGCGGCGCGGAGGACGCGGAGCACGCCTTCGCGGGCCGGGACGATCATTTCGTCTTCGTGTTTGGGCTGGGAGGTGAGAGTGGGGGAGGCGACGTGGAGGATGTAGTCGCAGCCGCGGACAGCCTCGGCCCAGCCGGCATCGTTTGCGAGGTCGGCGGCGTGGAAGGAGAGGCGGTTGCCGGGCTCGGCGCCGCCGCGTTTCAGCATGGCGCGGACGTCTGCTTCGCGGGCGAGTGAACGGACGGTGGTGCGCACGTCGTGGCCCTCGGCCAGGAGCGCGAGGATGCAATAGGACGCGATGTAGCCCGAGCCGCCGGTGACCAGCACTGTTGCCATGACAAATTCCCTTCGCCGTGATAATCGGAGAGCATCTCCGTTTGATGCTATATCGGAGAACCTCTCCGTTTAGTCAAGTGGGGCAGCGATGAGTGATGAAATGCGCCCAGTTCAGCGGGCCGATGCGCAGCATAACCGGCAGCACATTCTCGAGGTGGCGCGCGAGGCGCTGGCCGCTTCGCCGACGGCATCGCTGAACTCGATCGCCAAGGCGGCCGGGATCGGGCCGGGCACGCTGTACCGGCATTTCGCGAACCGCGAGGCGCTGGTGCTGGCGGTCTACCGGCAGGAGATCGAGCGGCTGGTGGGGGCGGTGGACGAGACGCTGGCGGCGCATCCGCCGCTCGACGCGCTGCGGGTTTGGATCGAGTGGCTGGCGCGGGATATCCGCATGAAGCACGGGTTCGGCGATGTGCTCACGCCCAGCGCGCATGCGGATGTGACGCGCGAGACCTATCAGCCGGTGGCGGCGGCGATCGACACGCTGCTGGCGGCCGGGAAGGCGGCGGGGGTAGTGCGCGAGGATGTGAGCGCCGACGAGATCCTGCTGCTGCTCGGCTTTGCGTCGCGGACCGAGCAGGGGCCGGAGGGGGATGCGAAGGTCGTCCGCATGATCGGCATTTTGATCGACGGGCTGGCGGTGGTGCGGCCGGCCCGCTGACGACCAGCGGGTCGCGTCACGCCGCCATGCGGGCGCGGCAGCGGGCGGCGTCGCGGGGGCGGCCGAGGTCGGTGTAGCGCGAGGCGGCTTCGTCGAAGGCGGCGAGGGCGCGGATTTCGGCGCCCTGGGCTCGGCGCTGGACGCCGCGGGCTTCCCAGAGGGCGGCGGCCCAGGGGCCGCCGTGCCACATGCCGGCGATGCGTTCGGCATCGGCGAGGCGGCGATCGACCTGGGGGAGATCGCCGGCCTCGCAGAGCGCGATGGCGGTAGCGGTGCGCAGCGCCATCGAGCAGGGCTGGCAGGCGCCGTTGGTGAGGAGGCGGTCGCCGGCGAGGATGGCTTCGGCGGCTTTGGCTTTGGTCGGTGCGGCGCGGACGGCGAGGGCCTGCATGCGCATGATGAGGTGGCTTGAGAGCCACGACTTTTCGGCCTCGGCGAGGCCGCGCTGGATGAGGCGGCTGGCCTTCCATTTCTGGCCGCGTTCCAGGGCGATTTCGGCGAGGCGCTCGATGGCGAGGACGCGGCCCGAGGTGGCGCCGGCTTCGTGATGGAGCCGCTCGGCGTCGGTGAGGAGGGCTTCGGCCTGGTCGAGTTCGCCCGAGAAGAGGGCGACTTCGCCGAGGAGCAGCGAGGCTAGGGCCTTCCCGGTGTTCGAGTTGGCGGCTTCGGCGACGCTCAGCAGTTCGTGGGCATGGGTGGCCATTTCGGCGTGGCCGCCGGCGCTGCAGAGGCAGAATTCGGAGAGGCAGAGGTGGCCGTCAAAGACGTGGTGGGCGGCGGCCGGGGCGGTGCCGACCCAGTCGATGAACTCGGTGCGGAACAGGTCGGGCCAGCGCTGCTGCATGTTGGCGGTGAGGCCGAGCAGCGCGCTCGCTTCGCCGACCTCGCGGCCGAGGCCAGCGCCCATGGCGAGGTCGCGCGTTTCGCGGGCGATGGTGGCGGCCTTGTCGAACTCGCCGCTCTGGAGTGCGACGAGACCCCAGGCGAGCGAGGCGCGGATGCGCTCGGACGCGTTGTCGGGCGTGCCGCCGCCGAGCGCCAGGGCTTTTTCGTAGAGCGCGATGGTGGCCCGGCCGGGGCCGACGCCGAGCTCGGCGTGGAGCGTTTCGCGCAACTGCTTGAAGAGGCGGATGGCTTCGGCGCGGTTGCCGGCATCGAGCGCGGCCTGCATCAGGGCGCACTGGGCCGGCTCGTCGGTGGGGTCGAGCTTGATGAGGCGATGCCAGAGTTCGCCGGCGCGGAGGAGCTCGACGTAGCGCTGCTGCAGGTGCTGGCGGGGCAGGTCGAGCCAATCGACATAGACGTCGTCGGGGAGGAGGGGCCCGGGATAGAGGTCGGCGGCGGCTTCGAAGCCGCTCTGGTCGCGCAGGGCGGATTTGGCGGCGAGTTCGAAGCGGTCGGCGTCGACCGTGAGTTCGGCCGAGGGGGCGAGGGCGACGGTCTCGCCGATCACCGCGACGAGGTCATGGGCGCCGGTGGCCTTGCGGGCGAAGTGCAGGGCCTTGCGCAGGTTGGCGCCGGCCGCCTCGGTGTCGAGATCGGGCCAGAAGACGGCCATCAGCTGTTCGCGGTGGGTGCGGTGGCCGGGCGCGATGGCGAGGTATTTCACCAGGGCGGCGGCGCGGTCGCGGCGCCAGGCGGAGGCGGGGATGTGCTGGCCGTCGACCTCGACGCTGAACTGGCCGAGAACCGTGATCGCAATCCGCATATTTCACCAACCGCAAATCGGGCCGTCACCGAGCGTTCCCCGGCGGGGAACGGTGGCGGAACAGCCGCGCCGTAAAACAGCGTCATAGTCCAATTCCGGACGACAGAGGACGCGCAAAATGACGCTCAATATCAACACCTTGGTTCCCGACTTCAAGGCCGATACGACCATGGGCCCGATCGCTTTCCACGACTGGCTGGGCGGGGAGTGGGGCGTGGTGTTCTCGCACCCCAAGGACTTCACCCCGGTGTGCACGACCGAGCTCGGCCAGATGGCGAAGATGAAGCCGGAGTTCGACAAGCGCGGCGTGAAGGTGATCGGGCTCTCCGTCGATCCGGTCGACCGGCACGAGGGCTGGGCCCGCGATATCGGCGAAACCCAGGGCGTGGCGCCGAACTTCCCGATGATCGGCGACCCGACGCTGGCCGTGTCGAAGCTGCTCGACATGCTGCCGGCCGAGGCGGGCGACAGCTCGGACGGGCGGACCGCCGTCGACAACCAGACGGTGCGCAACGTCTACATCATCGGGCCCGACAAGAAGGTGAAGCTGGTGATCTCGTACCCGATGACCACGGGGCGCAATTTCGACGAGGTGCTGCGGGTGATCGACAGCCTGCAGCTCACGGCCAAGCATCGCCTCGCGACGCCGGCGAACTGGGTGCCGGGCGGCGATGTGATCATCGCGGCGTCGGTGTCGAACGACGAGGCGAAGAAGCTCTACCCGATGGGGTGGAAGGAGCCGAAGCCCTATATCCGCATCGTGCCGCAGCCGGTTCTCACCTGACATCTCGGGGCACGCCACGGCGTGCCCCTTCCTCAACAGGCGGGCCGGGAGACCATTATGAGCAAGCCACGCATTCTCGTTCTCGGCGCCGGTTTTGGCGGGCTGGAACTGACGACGCTACTCTCCGAACAACTGGGTGACGCGATCGACGTCACGCTGATCGACAAGTCGGACTCGTTCATGTTCGGGTTTTCCAAGCTCGACGTGATGTTCGGGCATGCCGAGGCGGACGCGGTGCGGATGCCGTATCGGCATTACGCCAAGCCGGGCGTGAGGCTGCTGAAGCGGACGATCACCGGCATCGACCCGGTCAAGCGACGGGTAACCACCAATGACGGGGTGTTCGAGGCCGATTATCTCGTCGTGGCGCTGGGGGCCGAGTACGATTTCGACGCGACGCCGGGGCTGGCGGGGACGACGGAGTTTTATTCCATTCCCGGGGCGGAGCGGGTGCGTGAGGTGCTGCCGACATTTACCCAAGGCCGGGCGATTATCGGGGTGTGTGGGGCGCCTTACAAATGTCCGCCGGCGCCGAGCGAGTGCGCGCTGATGCTGCATGATTACCTCGTAGCGCGGGGGCTACGAGACAGGTACCAGATTTCGCTGGTGCTGCCGCTGCCGAGCCCGGTGCCGCCATCGCCCGAGACGTCGAAGGCGCTGCTCTCGGCTTTTGCCGAGCGCGGGATCGAGTTCATCCCGTCGCGGCGGGTGGCATCGGTCGATAATGCGCGGAACGTTGCCGTGCTCGATGATGGGCGCGAGATGGGGTTTAGCCTGTTCCTCGGGGTGCCGAAGCATCGGGTGCCGCCGGTGGTGCTCGATAGCGGCATGGCGGAGAATGGCTGGATCCCCGTCAACCCGCGGACGCTCGAGACGAAATACGCCAATGTTTATGCGGTGGGCGATGGGGCGGCTACGGGCACGCCGAAGGCCGGCGTGTTCGCCGAGGGGGCGGCGAAGGCGGTGGCTTCGGCGCTGGTGGCGCGGATCCGGCAGGCGGGCGAGGCCGTACAGTATGACGGGTTCGGCACCTGCTACATCGAGTTCGGGGCCGGGCGGATCGGCAAAGTGGAGGTCGACTTTTTCTCCGGGCCGCACCCGACCGGCAACTACTACGAACCCTCGACCAGCCTGCGCCGCGACAAGGAGCATTTCGGCTCGAGCCGGCGGGCGCGGTGGTTCGGGCTCTAGGGGGAGTACCCCCTCTCCTCAGTTTCGCTAGGCGGCAAGCCGCCAAGCTTCACTATCCTCCCCCGCCAAGGGGGAGGAGGCGATGGGCTGATGGTTCGGGGCTCTAGGATCGGTTTTCCCCGTGGCGACGGATTAATGGCACATTAATTCTCGACTAAGTCGATAGTGTTTTGCATGCTCCTTGGACGCGACGGGGACTTCTCCTCCCTCCCTTCGCGCTCCCATCGGTCCCGCTGCCTTCCCCTGGGCGGCGGGGCCGGAGACACTCAAAAGGAGACTGCGATGCTGCATTTCGTGAGCGTGCTGAAGCCGGCAGAGAAGGCGCCGGTCGAGGGTGAGCAGAAGCCGTTTTTCGGGCCCGACTGGCGGCCCTCGCGCACCGAACGGGATGCGCATTTCCTCGATGGCAAGTGGCCGGAGGAACCGCGCGAGCGCGGCGATGAGGGCATGCGCTTCGTGAGCCTGCTCTCGCCCCCGTTCCTCTGATTCAAAGTCTCGTCGCGGCGCGCTAGAGTGTCCTCCGAATCCTGCCGGGGGGCCTCGCGCCGTGACGCTGTTTGCCACGCTTTTTCCGCTGATCTGCTGGTTCGCCTATAATTACGGGGTGCCTCTCCTGGAAAAGCGGCGGCCGTCGCTGAGCGTGATCATGTCGATGCAGCGGCGGCGCTGGGTGGCGAACGCGGTGACGCGTGACACGCCCCTCGATGCGATCCTGTCGGGCAACCTGATGGGGTCGGTGAGCTTTTTGGCCTCGACCTCATCGATTTTGGCGCTTGGCGTGTTCACCGCCTTCGGCAACCTCACCGCGCTGATGGGGACGCTCAACACGGTGGGCGTGCGGGTGAGCTACACGCCGCAGGATGTGCAGATCCACCTCTTCGCGCTGCTCGCCATTTTCGTGCTGAGCTTTTTCTCGTTCACGCTGGCGCTGCGGCAGTTCAACCATTTCTGCATTTTGCTCGGCGCGATCGATCACTCGGGGCATACGACGGCCGACGAGGTGACGGCGATTGCGCAGCTCAATTCGCTGGCGGCGAAGAATTTCAACAACGGCATCCGCGCCTATTATTTCGCGGTGCCGATGGTGTTCTGGTTCGTGTCGGAATGGGTGGCGATCGTGGTGAGCCTGCTGACGGTGGCGTTCATCGTCCACCGTGAGTTCTTCTCTAGTGCGCACCGGGTGGCGGCGAGTGTCGCCGTGCTGGCGAGCCGGCGCGAGCAGGAGCATGGCCCGGGCGCCGGGCATGCGCACAAGGATGCGACAGGGCTTTAGGACGTCCCGCCTCAGTTGTCGATCTTGGTCTTCGGGTAGATTTTGGGGCCGACCTGCGGGCCGTCGTACGGCGGGGCGATTTGCGGCGTGTCGTCCTCGGGCTCAGCGGGGGCCACAGTCGCGTCGAGGCGGTTGCGGTTGTCGATGGCGGGCTGGTAGCCGAGGTCGGCGGCCTGGCTGTAGTAATCGCCGGCCTGCTCGAGGTCGGCGGTGACGCCAAGGCCGTTCTCGTAGATGTGGCCGAGATTGTTGAGCGCGATGGGGTTGTTCACGTCGGCGGCGCGCTGAGTGTAGAGCAGGGCCTTGGCGTAGTCGGGCGTGTCGCCGGAATTGCCCAGATAAAGCAGCCCGAGATTGACGGCGGCGTCCGAGAGTCCGTTGTCCGAGGCTTGGCGGTAGAGCGTGCGGGCCTGCTCGAAATCCTGCGTTACGCCGTTGCCGTCCTCGTAGAGCATGGCGAGGTTGAGCTGGGCCTGGGCCAGCCCGGCATCGGCGGCGAACTTGTAGAGCCGGGCGGCGTAAGCCGGGTCGGCCTTCGTGCCGTAGCCGTTCTGCATCAAGTAGCCCAGCGCCAGCGAGGCGGGAGCGTAACCCGCGTCCGAGGCCTGCTGGTAGTAGCGGACGGCGGCGGCATAGTCGGGCGGATCGCTGAGTTCGCTGCCTTCGTAGAGCTTGCCGAGATTGTAGGCGCCGCGGGCATCGCCGTGCTGGGCGGCGCGCAGCAGCCAGCCCGAGGCGGCGATGGGGTCGCGATCGGTGCCGAGGCCTTCGAGATACATCAGCGCCGTGTTGGTTGCGGCGCGCGGCAGGCCGAGGAGCGCCGCCTGGCGGTAATAGCCCAGCGCCGTCTCGTAGCTGCGCTCGACGCCCTCGCCGTAATCGTAGGAGAGGGCGAGGCTGTCCATGGCGGGGGCGAAACCGGCATCGGCGGCCTTCTGCAGCAGGTCGTTGCCGCGAGTCAGATCGGCCGTGACCGTGTCGCCGACGATCAGGATGTCGCCGTAAATGGTCTGGGCGAGGGGGACGCCGCCATTCGCGGCTTCCTCGAGCAGGGGCAGGGAATTGGTGGAGTCCTGCGCGGCGTCGTAGATGCGGCCGAGCCAGGCCTTGAGCTGCAGCGAGGTCGGGTCTTCGGCCAGCGCCGCCTGGCAGGCGGTGGTGGCGGCGGAGATATCGATCTTGCCGGCATCGAGGCCGATATCGGCATAGCCGGGTTCGTACTGGCTGGCGGCGGCCTTGGCGCAATTGTCGAAGGCTTCGGTGGCGAGAGCCGGGGTCGCGGCGGCGGCGATGCCGGCGACGAGCGCCAGATGCATGAACTTCATCGGTTTTGGCTCCCTGTCGCCCCGCCGCGGATTTAGCCACAGGCCGGTGGCGATGGCCAGACTAGACATGCTCTGTGAGGAACTTGCGAAGGTCGGCGAAGAGGGTGGAGCGACGACTGATCAGGCTGCCGAGCTCCATTACCGGGCCGGCATGGCCGAGCGACGGATAGTGGTGGACCTCGGCGGTGACGCCGACGGCGCGGAGTTTTGCGGCGAGCGACTCGGCATTGTGCGGGCCGACGAGGGTGTCGCGGTTGCCGTGGCCGAGGAACATGGGCGGCGCCTCCGCCGTGACGTGGCTGATCGGCTGGGTGGCCGGGCCGTCGGGCACGTGGCCGAAGGTGCGGCGGCCGATGGCTTCGGTGAAGGGGTAGAAGTCGTAGGGACCGGAGAGGCCGACCACGGCCTTGAGCTTGCCGCGCAGCCGGTAGCGCGGGTCGAGCGCCAGCATCACGGCATTGTAGGCGCCGGCCGAGTGGCCGGAGAGCGCCACCCGCGACGGATCGCCGCCATACTCGGCGATATGGCCGAGGACCCAGTGCACGGCGAGCGCGCAATCGTCGAGGAAGGCCGGGTAGGCGACTTCGGGCAGCACGCGGTAATCGGGGACTGCGACGATGTAGCCCAGCGCCGCCAGCGCGCGGGCGGCGAAGCCGAAGTCGCGGCGGTCGCCGATATCGGCCCAGGCGCCGCCATAGAAGAAGACGATCACCGGGTGCGGGCCGGGCGTGGCGGGGCCGTAGAGATCGAGCCGCTGCTTGGCCTCAGGGCCATAGGGCAGGGCGGTGGCGAGGCCGATGGTGCGGGGTGGCCTGGGGCTCAGGGTGTTGAGGAGGCCGACGAGGGAGATGGACATCAGGGCACGTTCAGGTGGAGGTCATCGAGTAACGAGTAACAGCGGCGAAGGGTTTTCCTTCCCTTCTCGCGTTAACCCGCGATTATATCTGACGTTGACATTCAGGTTTATGCGGAGCTTAGTGCCCGCGACTTCCGGGGCCTTTTTCGCCGATGCTCGTCTGCCAATGCAATGTGATCACCGATAGGGATATCAAGTCGGTCATCCTGTCGCTGCTCAAGGCGGACCCCTGGCAGATCATCGTGCCGGCGATGGTTTATCGCGAGCTGGAAAAGCGCTGCAAATGCGCCGGCTGCGTCCCGAATGTTGTGGACTTGATTATCAAGGTCACAGAAGAGTACCACCTCCAAATGGCATCTGGTGCCGCTGAGAAGCCCGTGGTTTCTCCGCGGCTTTCTGCCATGCGTCGTATACGAACCGGAGGTCGGCATGAAAGGCGAAGCACAGGTCATCGAGCGGCTCAACGAGGCGCTGTTTCTTGAGCTCGGCGCGGTGAACCAGTACTGGGTGCATTTCCGCATCCTGCAGGACTGGGGCTACACCAAGCTGGCATCGAAGGAGCGGGCTGAGAGCATCGAAGAGATGCACCACGCCGACAAGCTGATCGAGCGCATCATCTTCCTCGAAGGCCATGCCAACCTGCAGCGCGTGGCGCCGCTCCGCATCGGCCAGACCATCAAGGAAGTGCTCGAGTGCGACCTCGCCGGCGAGTACGACGCGCGCAAGGCCTACAAGGCCAGCCGCGAGCTCTGCGAGTCGCTGGGCGACTATGTGAGCAAGAACCTGTTCGAAGAGCTGCTGGCGGACGAGGAAGGCCACATCGACTTCCTCGAGAGCCAGCTGCAGCTGCTGAACTCGATCGGCGTCGAGAAGTATGGGCAGTTGAATTCGGATTCGGCGGATAAGGCTGAGTAAGCCTGACCCATTCAGAAATTCCAAAGGCCGCTGGGGTGACCCGGCGGCCTTTTTGTTTTCTGCGGGGGGCAGCGCGTGGGGCTCCCCCCTTCCGCCCTTCGGGCACCTTCCCCCGTAAACGGGAGAAGGCCCTGTGGCACGATGGTGCCCCACGCCATCCTCTCCCGCTTGCGGGGGAGGGGGACCGCCGAAGGCGGTGGAGGGGGGAGCGGGAAGCTCGGGGGGTGAGATTACCCCCACCCTAGCTTTGCTACGTCGCTCACGCGACTAGCTGCGCTACCCTCCCCGCAAGGGGGAGGGAGGGCATCGGGGCGCGGCTGGCCTCAGTTCACAAACGCAATCGCCGTGACGCCGCCGCTGGCGATCGGTTCGCCGAAGCGGGTCAGGCTGCCGTCGGTGCCGATGCGGAACAGGCGGATGTCGTGGCTCTGCTGGTTGCCCACCGCGAGCACCTTGCCGGATTTGTCGATGTCGAAGTCGCGGGGCCAGTCGCCTTCGGTGCTGGTGGTGTCGGCGAATTTGGCGATGCCGTCGGCGCCGATCGTAAAGCGAGCGATGGAGTTGTGGCCGCGGTTGCCGGCGTAGAGGTGCTTGCCGTCGGGTGAGATTTTCAGGGCCGAGCAGTAGCTAGTGACCGTAGTGCCGGCGGGCAGCGAGGTCTCGGTGTGGAGCAGGGTGAGGACGCCTTCGGCCGCGTCGTAGGCGAAGCTCGAAAGCGACGAGATCAGCTCGTTGACGACGTAGAAGAACTTGCCGTTGGGGTGGAAGACGAGGTGGCGGGGACCCGAGCCGGGCGGCACCTGGGCCTTGCGCTTGAAGGTGATGGCGCCGTTGTCGAAGCCGTAGGTCATGACACCGTCGAGGCCGAGATCGGCGACGAAGAGGTGGCGGGCGTCGGGCGACCAGACGGCGCAGTGGGCGTGCGACCGCTCCTGGCGCTGCGGGTTGGGGCCGGTGCCGGAGTGGACGGCTTCGCCCGAGACCGGGCCGAGGCCGGACTTGCCGACCGGATAGACGGCGGTGCCGCGATCGGGCGGGGTGCCGGCGGCCAGCGTCGAGTAGTTGGCGATGGCGCCGAACTTGCCATCGGGCGAGAAGTTGAAGTGGCAGGTGATGGAGCCGCGGGTCGCCTGCTTGTTGAGGTAGGTGAGCGCACCGGTGGCCTTGTCGATCGCGTAGAGCACCGCGTTGCCCTCGTTCCAGCCGTCGACCTCTTCGACGGCGCCGAGCAGCGTGCCGTCGGGCGAGACTTTGACGTAGCTCGGGTTGTCGATGCCGGTGACGGTGATGAGCTTCTCGGCGGCGCCGGTTTCGCTGTCGACCGACCAGGCTTCGATGCCCTTGCCGCGCGCGTCGCCGCGGTTGTTGGAGCCGGTATACATGAGGAGCTTTGCCACGATAGCCTCGGAATGGTGGGAGTTTGGTCGGGCGTCGTTATGGGGAACGGCATTCGCTCACGTCAAGCTAGCCATGCATCCAACGCGGGTTGTGGATTGTCACGTAAGGGTCACACGATGGCGGGTACGAAATCCGGGGGGACTTCGGAAATGGCGTATACCAAGCCGCTCGCGCCGGCCCTGCGCGACCTCTGGCACGTCGTGGCCGCCTCGCAGGAGGTGCCGATGGGCGGGAAGCGTGTCACCACGCTGTTCGACACCGGCCTCACCGTGACGCGCAACGAGCGGCTGCGGGTCGCCCGCAACGACGATGGCAGCCTGCTGCCGGTGATCGAGCGCTATGGCTGCATCTGGACCAGCTTCGGCTCGCCGAGCGCCGACCTGTTCCCGATCATCGAATATGGCGAGAGCGACCGGCGGAACATCATTGCCGGGTCGATCGGGGTAAATGTCTCGGCGCCCCGCGCGATCGAGAATTTCCTCGACATGGGGCACTTCCCTTACGTCCACACCGACATTCTCGGGGCCGAGCCGCATACCGAGGTGAAGGAATACGACGTCGAGATTTCCTACGAGCGCGACGAGATCCTCGCGACGCGCTGCCGGTTCTTCCAGCCGCGGGCGGCGCTGACGGCGACCGAGGGGCAGGATGTCGACTATATCTACCGCGTGCCGCACCCCTATTGCTCGGTGCTCTACAAGAGCTGCCCGGCCGATGAGAGCCGGCTCGACGTGATCGCCATCTTCTGCCAGCCGATGACCGAAGAGACGATCCGGGCGCACCTGATGCTGTCGATGATCGACGCGGACAATACCGATGCGGGTATCCGCCGGTTCCAGCAGACGATTTTCGGGCAGGACCGGCCGATCCTCGAAAACCAGTACCCCAAGCGCCTGCCGCTCGATCCGCGGGCCGAAACGCCGATCCGGGCCGATAAATCCGCCATCGCCTACCGGCGCTGGTTGAGCCAGAAGGGGGTCAATTACGGCGTGATCCCGCAGCAGCTGAGCTGATGGCGGGGGTCGCCGAACTTCGCCAGGCCGCCTGGTATCCGGTGGCGTCGAGCGACGATCTGCCGTTTCGCCACGTCTATCACGGGCAGCTGCTGGGGCAGGAGCTCGCCATCTGGCGTGCCGACGATGGTAACGTGAACGTCTGGGAGAACCGGTGCCTCCATCGCGGGGTGCGGCTCTCGATCGGCATCAATGACGGGGCTGAGCTCAAGTGCCAGTACCATGGCTGGCGCTATGCCAACCGGACGGCGGGCTGCACCTATATCCCGGCCCATCCGGCTGACGCGCCGGCGCGGCGGATCACCAACAAGACCTATCCAGTGAAGGAGCGCTTCGGGCTGGTATGGGCGGCGCTTTCGGCCGACGCGCCGGAGGTGGATGTCGCGGATGTGGGCTTTGCGCTCAGGGCCATGCCGGTGAATGCGCTGCCGGAGATGGTGCTGTCGGCGCTGGTAGGGCGGCGGATCGAGGGCGAGGCGGTGCACGCGCTGCCGCCGCTCGGGGCGTCGCTGGTGCTGGCCGGCGCGCCGGGGCGGGCGACGTATTTCGTGCAGCCGGTGGATTCGGCGCGGGCGGTGATCCGGGGTGTGGTCGAGGCTGAGCCGGACGTCGAGACGCTGATGGCGTTCAACGCGGTGCTCTCGGCGCTGCGCGACGAGGTGGAGGCTGAGGCGCGCGCCATCGAGCTGCCGGAACCGATCGTGCCGCGCTACGAGCCGGTGTCGGTGGAACTGGCGACGATGCCGGACCTCACGATCGGGCGGCAGGCGACGATCCGGGTGTCGGTGGCGCGGCGATGGCAGGCGGCGCTCGATGTGACGGCGCTCGAACTGGTGCCGCTGTCGGGGCATCTGCCGACGTTCCAGCCGGGAGCGCATATCGACCTCCATCTGCCCAACGGGCTGGTGCGGCAATATTCGATCACCAACGGGCCGGGCGAGCTCACGAGCTATGTGATCGCGGTGAAGCGCGAGACGGACTCGCGGGGCGGGTCGGTGGCGATTACCGACAGCCTTCGTGAGGGCGACGTGCTCGCGGTGTCGGAGCCGCGGAACAACTTTCCGCTCAGGCGCGATGCGGTGCGGACCACGTTCATCGCCGGCGGCATCGGGCTGACGCCGCTGCTGTCGATGGCGCGGGCGCTGAAGCGGCAGGGGCTGGCGTTCGATTTTCATGCCTTCGCGCGGTCGGAGGGGCATTTGCCGCTCGGGCCGGAGGTGACGGCGCTGGGTGACGGCGTGACGCGGCATTTCGGGTTGTCACCGGCCGAGACGGCGCAGGCGATCCGCGCGGCGCTGGGGCCGCACAGCTTTGCCCGGCACGTCTATATCTGCGGGCCCGGCGCGATGCTGGAGCTGGCGCGCGGGCTGGCGACGGCGCTCGGCTGGCCCGACGAGGCGGTGCACTACGAGTATTTCAAGAACGCGCACGAGATCGATACGTCCTCGAGCTTCACCGTCGAGCTGGCACGGTCGGCGCTGAGCCTTGCGGTGCCGGCGGGGAAATCGATCCTCGAGGTGATGCGCGAGAATGGCGTCGACGCACCCTCATCCTGCGAGCAGGGGGCGTGCGGGACATGCCTGACGCGGGTGCTGGAGGGTGAGGTCGATCATCAGGACGTCTACCTCAACGCCACCGAGAAGGCGGCGGGGAACGTGATGATGACCTGCGTTTCGCGCGCCAGGTCGGCGCGGCTGGTGCTCGATATCTAATGGTGACGCTGTACGATTTCGAGCTCTCGGCTGGATGCTACGCGGTGCGCCTGATGCTGAGCATTCTCGGCGTGCCGTATGAGACGGTGGCGGTCGACATTTATCCGGGGTCGGACAACCGGTCGGATTGGTTCCTGAAGCTCAGCCCGGAGGGCGAGTTGCCGGTGCTGGTGAATGATGGGTTCACGATCGTCCATGCCAATCCGTGCCTGATCCATCTCGCGGGCAAGTATGACGCGAGAGATCGGTGGAGCCCGATCCAGGACGTGCGGCGGTATCCGCTGATGATGGGCTGGTTCGATTTTGCGCGGCGGCTCACCGCCAGTTCTGGCGTGGCACGGACAGGGGTGGCGTTCGGCTGGGATGCGGATTTGCCCGTGCTGCAGGGCGAGGCGCATCGGCTGCTGCGCCAGCTCGACGAGCATTTGTGGTTCGGCGAGAAGGCGGGCCGCGACTGGCTGGTCGAGGGCGAGCACCCGACCATTGCCGATATCGCGGTGTTTCCGGACGTGACGCTCTCGGAGGAGGGCGGGGTGTCGCGGCAGGATTACCCGGCGATAAGCCGCTGGCTCGATCGCGTGCGGCGGATCCCGGGTTTCGTCGTGATGAGCGGCGTCTTCCCCGCCGCTCCTGCACGTTAATCTGTAGGCGCCAATTCCCAGCTCGCCATGTCGCGCAGGTCGCGCGAGAAGTACTTTCTGAAGATCGGCATGAAGGCGGCGCCGAGCGGCATCGCGTCCTGGCCGAGCCGGCCGGTGATCACCTTGGGCCGATCGAACGTTAATACGGGCAGCCGGTCGAGCGCCGCCCGGGTTTCGACCAGCAGGCGTTCGACGATGGATCGGGGCATGGCGCCATCGAGGATGGCGAGGTCGCACTCGATCACCGCGGCCGAGTTCATGATGAGCTGGGCCAATGCGTCGCCGCACTGGGCGAGCCAGGGGCCGACCACCGCCTCCCACTCGTCCCAGGGCCAGTCCACTGGGTTGGTGATCGGGCGGGTGATGCCGGCCTCGGCCAGGAGGCGGTCGAGCGCCATGGTCGAGGCCAGCATATGGGCGAACTCGCGGCCACCACCGGTGCGGCACACGAGCACCGAGCCGAGATTGGCCGAGTTGCCGTGCTGGCCTTCCCAGAGCTTGTGCTCGGCAATGATGCCAGCGCCGAGGAAGGTGTCGATGTGGAGGTAGATGAAGTTCTCGGGCCGCGGCGAGGGCCGCATCACCAGTTCAGCCCAACAGGCAGCGTTACCATTGTTGAACCACAGGGTGGACACGCCTGTCGCCTTCTCGACCTCCGCGGCGAGATCGAGCGTCTTCCACAGTTCGGCCTGCTCGGCCGGGGCGTTGAGGAAGCCGATCTTGCGGGCGATGTTGGTCGGCGAGGCAACGCCGATGCCGATCAGGCGCTCGCGCTGCTCCGCATCAAGCTTGCCCAAGAGGTCGTTGAGCGCCGTGACCAGTTCCGTGACGATGGTGTGGGCATCGAGGAAGGCGAAGTCGCGGCGATAGCGGGCCATGGGGCGGGCCGAGAGGTCCACCAGCACGATATCGACATGCTGCCAGCCGACATCGACGCCGATCGAATAGGCGGCGTCGAGCTTCAGGAACAGCGGTGTCGCCGGTTGGCCACGGCGGCCGCGCAGGACGTCACCACGGGCGATCAGCCCGTCATCTTCAAGTTCGGCCACAATTGCCGAGGCAGTCTGCGGGGCAAGCCCCGTACGGCGAGAAACGTCGGCATTGGAGATGCCGGGATTGAAGGCAATAGTCGTCAATACAGCACGCCGATTGGCGGCGCGCAGACTTGCGTGCTGCACACCCCTGCCGGCTGGCTCAAAGAAATCGGTCACTTCGCAGACCCTCGCACCAACAATGTCCTGGAGGCAGATAAAATCCCTCCAGGCGTCCGCCATGGTGCACGTGCGTCAGCACGCGGGCGGGGCCATTTGTCGATTCTGCGTCCGCGCATAGTAAGGGGGGCCGCGCGCGTACGCGTCAACCCGTTAGCAATCAACCAATCGGATATTTCACGGCTACCAGTTGGTCACGGAGCCATCGCGCCGGTAAAGCATCGGCGCCTGCCAGAATTTGAAGCTCTGTTTCTGGATCAGCGCCTCGTTGACCTCGACGCCGAGGCCGGGCGCATCGCTGACTGGATAGACCGAGCCTTCGAGCCGCGGCTGAACCGGGAAGAAATCCGAATTATCGAAGCCGAGATGGGTCTCGGCCGGGCTGGCGCGGGTTTCGAGCCAGCTGAAATTCGGGATCGCGGCGGCAAAGTGCACGGTCGCCGCGGTGCAGACCGGACCGAGCGGATTGTGCGGCATCATGTCGACGTAGTGGGCCTCGGACCAGCCGGCGACCTTCATGGATTCCGTCAGGCCGCCGACATTGCACACGTCGATGCGGTTGAACTGGTGAATGCCGCGCTCGATGTAAGGCAGGAACTGCCACTTGGACGCGAATTCCTCGCCGATGGCGAAGGGAATGTCGGTCAGCGTGCGCAACGATTCATAGGCCTCGGGCGTCTCGTCCCGGATGGGTTCTTCGAGGAAATCGAGCGTGCCGGACGGCATTTTCTGGCAGAAGCTCGCGGCTTCGGCGACGGAGAGGCGGTGGTGATAGTCGATGCCGAGCACGACTTCCTCGCCGAGCGCTTCGCGCGCCTTCACCATCCACTTGGCCGTGGGGGCGATATGCTCGCGCGGCTCGTAAATGGTTTCGCCGTGGCCGGAGGGCGAGAGGCGCATGGCCTTCCAGCCGTGCTCCATCAGCATCTGCGCCTGCTCGATCATGGCTTCGCCGGGCTCACCCGAGGTCGAGGCGAAGGTGGGGATGTGATTGCGCTGCTTGCCGCCCAGAAGCTCGTAGACCGGGACGCCGAGGGCCTTGCCCTTGATGTCGTAGAGCGCGATGTCGATGGCGGAGATCGCGGCCTGGAGCACGCGGCCGCCCTCGAAATACTGCGACCGGTAGAGCAACTGCCAGATATGGCCGATATCGAACGGGTTCTTGCCGATCAGGATCTGTGCGTAATGCTCGAGCGCGCCGGCGACGGCCTTTTCGCGGCCCGAGAGGCCGGATTCGCCCCAGCCGAAGACGCCCTCGTCGGTCTCGATCTTGACGAGCATCTGGTTTCTGATGCCCACCCAGACCGGGTAAGCCTTTACGGCAGTTATCTTCATCGTTCTGCTCTGGTTCATCCCTCGGGCGCCATCCTCCATGGTGCCCATGGCGCGCAGTTCGACCGGTTCGGCGCGGCTGCGTCAAGTTGGCCAAGCGGCTGATGGCGTTATGGCCGCAGTAGGGGCCGTGGTATAGAATTGGCCTGAAATTGGGACGCGGGCGTGAGCGACGGGCAGCAGACGATACTGGTGACGGGGGCGTCGGGCTTTGTCGGCCGCAACCTGCTGGCGGCGCTGACGGCGGCGGGACGGTCCTATATCGCCATGGGCCACGAAGCGGGTGCCACCGATGCGGCGACCGACTGGAGCGAGGCGCTGCGCGGCGTGGGTGCCGTGGTGCATCTCGCCGGGCGGCATGTCGGTGATGCGGCGGTTTTCGAGCGCGACGTAGCGATGACGCTCAACCTGGCGCGGCAGGCGGCGGCGCAGGGGATCGAGCGGTTCGTGTTCCTCTCCTCGATCAAGGTGAATGGCGAAGTTACCGGCCCGGGGCAGGTGTTCTGCGAGGCCGATGAGCCCAAGCCGCTCGATGGCTATGGGCAGGCGAAGCTCAGGATCGAACAGGGGCTTCGTGAACTCGGCATGCCGGTGACGATCGTGCGGGCGCCGCTGGTCTACGGGCCGGGGGTGAACGGCAATTTCCGCCGGCTGATCAATGCGGTGGAGCGCGGCTGGCCGCTGCCGCTCGGGGCGGTGGCGAACCAGCGCTCGATGGTGGCGGTCGGCAATCTCTGCGATTTCCTGATGCGCGTGCTCGATGAGCCCGAGGCGGCCGGCGAGACCTATGTGCTGGCCGATGGCGAGGACACGTCCACCACCGAGCTGCTGAAGCGGTTGGCGCATGCGCTGAACCGGCCATCGCGGCTGGTGCCGGTGGCGCCGGGGCTGGTCGAAGGCGGGCTGCGGCTTGCCGGGCTCGGCGGCTGGGCCGACCGGCTGATCTGCGACCTCAGGGTCGATATCGCCAAGGCACGGCGGCTCGGCTGGGTGCCGCCGCTCAGCTTCGAGGCCGGGCTCGCGACGGTGTCGAGGGCGCCGGGACAGAGTTAGGATCTGGTCGAGCGGCGGGCAACACCCACCAGGTGTCATCCCTGCGAAAGCAGGGACCCACTTATCCACCTGCGCAAGTTGTGAATTGGGTCCCCGCTTTCGCGGGGATGACACCCTTGAGGAGCGGGTGAGGTCAGTGACCTACTCCACCCGTTTAAACTCGTAGCCGGGCTTGATGCCGCGGCCGTCGATGAACGGGTCGAGCTTGATGCCGGCGGCGTCGAGCCATTGCTTGCCGTTGCGGGCAAAGAGGATGGCGCCGTCGACGCGGCCGAAGGCATCGCCGGGCTGCAGGTGGGCGAGGGTGGCCTGCGCTTCGTCCTGGCCGAGCGTGTAGATGGCGCCCTCGTCGTAATCGCCGGTACGGACGATGTCTTCCCCGCGTTCGCGTTCGCTGGCTTCGACCTTGGGGTCGATGCGGCCGAGCGACACCGTGGCGGTGAGCAGGTGGTTGCGGAAGGCAAACCAGCTCAGGTCGCGCCAGAGCGGCGTGTTGTTCTCGATGGGGAGGGCGCGGACGCGTTGGTAATGCGGAGCGAGCGCATCCCAGGCGGGGGAGTGGAGATAGGTGCGGAAGGCGTCGTATTCGCCGGTGCGCATCTCGTTGATGTACATGCCGCGCCAGCCGCGCTGCTCGTCGTAGATCTGCGCCATGGCGAGGATCAGGACGATTGCGGTGGCCCAGACCGGCTTGAAGCGGCGCGATGCGATCACCAGCACGGCAAAGATGATGAGGTAGCCGAAGGGCCAGAAGAAGCGGCCCGAGCTGCGGAAGGTGGTGAGGAACCGCATCAGCCAGTCGGGCAGCGGGATGGTGAAGAGCTCGATCGAGCCGAACGCGACCTTGTTGGAGAGCGCGAAGACCGCCATGGCGAGGGTGACGAGGCCGATGGGCAGCCATCTGGCGCTCGCGAGCCGCCCGATGCGGTTGATCGAAAGGAGCGCCAGGATCATCAGCGCGCCGATGCCGATGCCGACGAAATTGGCGCCTTCCCATTCCTCGGGGTCGGTGGCGACCCGTGGCAGGGTCAGCGACCAGAAATCGGGGTTGAACGGCCCGAGGATGTTCATGCGCCAGCGGCCGAAGCCGAAGCTCTCGTAGGAGCCGGCCATGAGCACGCCGCACAACCAGAGCGTCGCGACGATGGCGGTGATGGTGAGCACGGCCTCGACGACGAGGCGGCCCGGCGCGACGGATTTCAGCCACAGGCGCTGGACGACGGCGGCGAACCAGATGGCGAAGACCATCACCAGCAGGTAGCCGTGGATGGCGGAAACGGTGGCGAGCAGCAACGGCCAGGCCCAGAGGGGCGGCGCGGGTTTTCGCACGTAGAGATAGATGGCAGCGAGGATGACCCAGTGGCCGGAGAGCGCGAGGTGCACATCGAGCCGGGCGAGGAAGGCCGGCTGGATCAGGCAGAAGATCGCGGCGGCTAGCTGGAGGATGCGGCTCAGGCCGAGGTGGTAGGCGATCAGCACCGCAAAGACGGCCTGCAGCACGAAGCTCGTGAGGTGCCACCAACCCCAGTATTGAAAGGTTTCGGGCAGCCAGGGCGACAGGGCCTTGAAGGGGATGGCGAAGAGCGGCAGGCCATCGACCAGCGCAATCGAATTGCCGAGTTCGAGCCCGTACTGACTTGCGCCGGGCGGCCAGCTCCAGGGCGAGAGGCGGTAGAAGAACCAGCCCAGCGTGTGCATGGCGCGATCGTCGAGATCGAGCCAGCCGATATTGCCGGGGTCGAGCGAGGCCGGGCCGCGGATGAGCCAGAACAGCACCAGCGCGATCAGCACCGCGGGCAGCAGCGCGGGGCCCTCGGCAGCGCGGGTTTTGGCCGCAGCCTTGCTGTCGATGTCGAGTGCCATGGTCATGAACTTCGCGCCGCCCGCCGTGCCGTCCGAGGCTTCCGGGATAGCGCGTCGGCGTGAAGGAAGCGTTCGCGGCGCTTTCATCGGTAAATGACGATGGAGTTTAGCTGGATTTTTGCCAGCGTTCCGCCTAGGAACTTTCCGCCGCGACACTAATAAGGCTGCTGCCGATGACGACGACGGATATTGCGAGGCGAGTTTACAACCACGCGTGGAAGCTCGACCCGATCGTCCGCAGCCTGCTTGATACCGACTTCTATAAACTGCTGATGCTGCAGATGATCTGGGGGCTTTACCCCAAGGTCGAGGCGACGTTCTCGCTGATCAACCGCAAGCATTCGGTGCGGCTCGCCGACGAGATCGACGAAGGCGAGCTCAGGGCCCAGCTGGATCATGCGCGCACCCTGCGCTTCTCCAAAAAGGAGATGATCTGGCTTGCGGGTAACAGCTTCTATGGCTCGAAGCAGATTTTCGCGCCCGAGTTCCTGCGCTGGCTCGAGGGTTTCCGGCTGCCGGAGTATCACCTCGAAAAGCGTGACGGGCAGTATGAGCTGACCTTCCCGGGGCGCTGGCTCGAAACCACGATGTGGGAAATCCCGGCGCTCTCGATCATCAACGAGCTTCGGAGTCGCGCGGCGCTCAAGGATTACGCGCCGTTCGCGCTCGATGTGACCTATGCGCGGGCCAAGGCGAAGATGTGGGAGAAGGTGGAGCGGCTGAAGCAGCTGCCGGACCTCCGCATCTCGGATTTCGGCACGCGGCGGCGCCACTCGTTCCTCTGGCAGCGCTGGTGCGTCGAGGCGCTGAAGGAAGGGCTGGGGAATACCAAGTTCACCGGCACCTCGAACGTGCTGCTCGCCATGGATACCGACCTCGAAGCGCTCGGCACCAATGCGCATGAGCTGCCCATGGTGCTCGCCGCCATTGCGCCCAACGAAGAGGCGCTGAAGGCGGCGCCCTACCAGGTGCTGCAGGACTGGAAGAGCTACTACGGCGGCAACCTGCTGATCGTGCTGCCCGATGCGTTCGGCACCGACTCGTTCCTTCGCAACGCGCCCGATTGGGTGGCGGACTGGACGGGTTTCCGGCCCGACAGCGCGCCGGCCATTCCTGGTGGCGACCGCATTATCCAGTGGTGGAAGGAACGCGGGCGCGATCCCCGCGAAAAGCTGCTGATCTTCTCGGACGGGCTCGACGTCGACATGATCGAAGAGGCGTACCACCACTTCCACGGCAAGGTGCGCATGGCTTTCGGCTGGGGCACCAACCTCACCAATGATTTCGCCGGAGTATCGCCGATCCCCAACCATCAGCTCGACCCGATCTCGCTGGTGTGCAAGGTGAGCGAGGCCGACGGGCACCCGGCGGTGAAGCTGTCGGACAATCCCGAGAAGGCGACCGGAACGCGCGAGGAAATCGAGCGCTATATCCGTATCTTCGGCGACAAGGGTCGCGTGTCGCACGCCGTTACTGTTTGAGGTCACATGCGCTTTTCTGCCTGTATCGAGCTGCTCTTCGCGGCTGAGAACCCGTCATTCCCCGATCGTATCCGGGCGGCGAAGGCCGCCGGGCTCGATGCCGTGGAGTTCTGGCGGTTCTCCAACAAGGATCTCGACGCGGTGAAGGCGGCGCTCGATGAGACCGGGCTGCCGCTCGCGGGCATCCTCTGCGAGCCGATCGCGCCGCTGACGACGCCGGACTCGCATGAGGGTTTTCTCGCCGGCGTGCGCACGTCGCTCGCCGCGGCGCAGAAGCTCGGGGCCAAGATGCTGATCGCGCAGGCCGGCGACGACCAGCACGATGTGGCGCGGACGGCGCAGCACGCGTCGATCGTGAAGGTGCTGAAGGAAGCGGCGAAGATCCTCGAAGGCACCGGCGTGGTGCTGGCGCTCGAGCCGCTCAACGACCGCGTCGACCATCCGGGCTATTACCTGACCTCGACCATCGAGGGGCTCGATATCGTGGATGAAGTGGCGCGGCCGGAAGTGCGGCTGATCTACGATATTTACCACTCGGCCGTGATGGGCGAGCGGATCGAGGACGTGCTGGCGGGCCGGGTGGATCGCGTGGTGCACGCGCACCTCGCCGACGCCCCGGGCCGGCATGAGCCGGGCACCGGGTCGATGGACTATGCCGACCGGCTCAAGTGGCTGTTCGCCCAGGGCTATGACGGGCTCGTGGGGCTTGAGTACAAGCCCGTGAAGCCGACGATTGAGGGCCTGGCGTTCCGCGAGGGGCTTTAGTCTGCCACCCCACTGGGTGTCATCCCGGGCTTGACCCGGGACCCAACTATCCACCAGCGCAGGCTTTGACTTGGGTCCCCGCTTTCGCGGGGATGACACCTTGTGGGTGATGCCCGCTTGGTGGTTCGAGGCTCATTCCGAGGCCTCGCCCTTCAGCCAATAGCCCGCTGCCCTGATGTAGTCGTTGGTGAAGCCGCGGGCGACGAGGTGCGAGCGTAGCGCCTTGGCCATCTGGGCTTCGCCGGCGACGAAGGCGAAACCTTCACCGGCCGGGAAGGTGGTGTTGGCGGCGAGTTCGAGGATGAGGTTCTCGGCGCCGGCTTCCAGCCCGTTGCGGTGGATCCAGTGGATCGTCAGGTTTTCGCGTGGGGCGAAGACCTGCTCGTCGGCAGCTTCAGGCACTTCGATGATGGCGAGGACCGGCTTGTGGGCCGGCAGTTCCTCGATGCGGCGGCCGATGGCCGGAAGCGCGGTTTCGTCGCCGGCGAGGAAATACCAGTCGAACGCCTCGGGGACGCGGATAGTGCCGCGCGGGCCGCCGATCATCAGCGGATCGCCGACGTTGGCGCCGGCCGCCCAGCTTGAGGCGGGGCCGTCGCCATGGAGCACGAAATCGAGGTCGAGGGTGAGCGCGATCGGGTCGTGGTAGCGCGGGGTGTAGTCGCGCATGAAGGGTTTTGGCACCTCGTCGGGCCAGACGAGGCCGTCGGGATGGCGCTCGGGGCGGGGCAGCGGCTTGCCGTCGGCGGGCAGGAACACCTTGATGTGGTCGGCGTGGCCGGGGGAACTGAAGCCTTCGAGCTCGGGGCCGCCGACGCGGATGCGCCGCATGTGCGGGGTGATGTCGGTAACCGAAAGCACGGTGAGGATGCGGGTGCGGGATTCGAGCCGGATACGCTCGAGCGTTCTATTCATGACTGTCATGCTCATATTTTAGCGCCGCGGCTTTCGGCCGGTCAAGCGCGTCATTTGGGCGTCATCGCCGGGCTCTAGGCAATCGCCATTTGAGACCCGGAGATTTTTCGATGCTGCGTCACATGGTATTGCCGCTCGCGCTGCTGGGCGCGGCCCTGCCTGCCCACGGCATGGAGCTCAAGGTGATGAGCTTCAACATCTGGTATGGCGGCGAGCAGGTGTCGCTCGAAATGGTCGCCGAGGCGATCAAGGCGGCGGATGCGGACATTGTCGGGGTGCAGGAGACGGACGGCAACCTCGCTAAACTCTCGGCGATGACGGGGCTGCAGTATTTCGACGTGCGGCGGAACATCCTGTCGCGCTTCCCGATCTTCGACCCCAAGCTGGGCGAGCGGACCGAGGAAGGCGCCGGCCCGTATTCGATGCCGCCGCTCGATTCCGATGCGGTGCATGCGCTGGTGATGGTCGAGCCCGGCAAGGTGGTGGCGGTGGCCAATACGCACCTGACCAGCGATCCCTATGGGCCGGATGCAATCAAGGATGGCGGCGATCTGGCGGCGGCGCTGCAGGTCGAGGCCGATACGCGCGTGCCCGAGGCGACGCTGCTGGCCGATGGGCTGAAGCCGGTGGTGGCGACCGGGATGCCGGTGTTCCTGACCGGTGATTTCAACTCGCCGTCCTATCTCGACTGGACCGAGGCGGTGGTGGGCAAGCGGGCGCAGGTGAAGTTCGCGGTCGACTGGCCGGCCTCGCAACTGCTCGCCGATGCCGGGCTCAGAGACTCGTACCGGGTGGTGAACCCCGATGTGGTGGCGAACCCCGGGATCACCTGGTCGCCGGGTTCGCCAGCACCGATGGTGAAGGCTGACGAGGCGCTCGACCGGATCGACTGGGTGCTATTTGCGGGCGCGACGCCGACCGCTTCGACCGTGGTGGGCGAGGCGGGCGGGCCGGATGTCGGCGTGGCGGTGACGCCGTGGCCGAGCGACCACCGCGCGGTGGTGTCGACCTTCGACGTGACCCCGGCCGATGCACTGGCGATGATTGCGGTGGAGCCGGCGCGGTTGTCGACGGCGGGCGAGTTCCGCATCCGGGCATTCATGCCGGGCTGGGGTAACTGGACGGGGATGGTGGTGCCGCGCGGTGGCTCGCCCGAAGAGGCGATCACCGGGATTGCCGATGTGCCGCTGCATGACCGGCCGACGATCAAGCTCGCGGGCCGGACGCTGAAGCCCGGCGCCTACGACGCCGTGCTGACAACGCCCGAGGGCGAGGAGAAGGCGCGGACGCAGTTCTATGTGGTGGCGGCCGATGCGGTGCCGACGCTTGCGACCGACAAGGCGAGCTACGCGGTGGGTGAGCCGGTGACGGTGAAGTGGACCGCGGGCACCGGCGAGCGGTTCGAGTGGCTGGGCGTCTACGCCAAGGGCGAGCCGAACGTCTACAATTACTGGGGCTACACCTATACGGCCGGGCATGTGGACGGCAGCACCGTGATCGGGCCCGAGCTGTTCGGCGATCCGCTGCCGGCCGGCGAATACGAGATCCGCCTGATGCGGGACGACCATTATGTAAGCGAGGCGGAGGCGGCGTTCACAGTGGCCGCACCCTAAGCGGTTCCACGCGATTGGGTTCGGATCGTTGAACGATCCGTGCCTCGATCCGAGCTTTTGTCTCTCCAGCGCGGCCTTATATCTAGCGTCGAAAGAACGCGGCGAGGGCGCTGCGCTGGAGACAAGCAATGCTCACTCAGATCAAGGGGCTGCACCACGTCACTTCGATGGCGCGCGACGCGGCCGAGAACAACCACTTCTTCACCAAGGTGCTGGGACTGCGCCGGGTGAAGCAGACCGTGAATTTCGACGCGCCTGACGTCTACCACCTCTACTATGGCGACGAGGTCGGCACGCCCGGTACGGTGATGACCCACTTCCCGTTCCCCAACATAATCCGCGGCCGTCAGGGCACGGGCGAGGTCGGGACCACGGCCTTCGCGGTGCCGAAGGGCTCGCTGAAGTACTGGGAGGACCGGCTCAGCAAGGCGCAGGCCGGTGACCTCGAAGCCTCCGAGACGTTTGGCGAGAAGCGGCTGACGTTCCGGGCGCCCGAGGGTGACTCGATGGCGCTGGTGGAAGTCCCGAACGACGTGCGCGTGCCGTTCACCGGCAATGGTGTCGATGCCGAGAACGCCATCCGCGGCTTCCATTCCGTCGCCATGCGGCTCCGCGATGGCGGGGCGACCGAGGAGTTGCTGCGCTACATGGGCTACAAGAACGCGGCGAGCTCGAAGGGCGTGAACCGCCTGCTGCGGCCGGACGGCAACGGCGCCGACTTCGTCGATATCGAGGTGCTGCCCGACGTGGCGCACGCCGATCTCGGTTCGGGCTCGGTGCACCACGTGGCCTTCGCGGTGGAGAACCGCGCGGCGCAGCTCGAGGTGCGGAAGGCGCTGCTCGATACGGGCTACCAGGTGACGCCGGTGATCGACCGGGACTATTTCTGGGCGATCTACTTCCGGACCCCGGGCGGTGTGCTGTTCGAGATCGCGACCAACGAGCCCGGCTTCGACCGGGACGAGGACACCGCGCTGCTTGGCACCTCGCTGAAGCTGCCCAAGCAGCACGAGCATCTGCGTGACTATCTCGAGGGGCACCTGCAGCCGCTCGAAGGCGAGAAGGAGGCCGCGTAATGGCCGACTACATCAATGTCGATATCCCCGGCGCGTCGGAAGGCGCGCCGGCCTTCTTCCTGTTCCACGGGACGGGCGGCGACGAGCATCAGTTCACCGACCTCGCGGCCGAGCTGAAGCCGGGCGTACGCCGGATCGGGGTGCGGGGCGACGTGTCGGAAGGCGGGGCGCTGCGCTACTTCAAGCGCGTCGGCGAAGGCCGCTACGACATGGCGGATCTCTCCCGCGCGGTGAAGAAGCTGACGGCCTGGGTGCCGTCGGTGGCGTCCGGCGAACGCATCGCGCTCGGCTATTCGAACGGGGCGAACATCATCGCCGCGACGCTGTTCGAGGCGCCGGAGACGTTCGATGTGGCGGTGATCATGCATCCGCTGATCCCGTTCACGCCGGCGCCGCAGCCCGGATTGAAGGGCAAGAAGATCATCGTCACGGCCGGTCGCCGCGACCCAATAGCGCCGCCGCATTCGGCCGAGCTGCTGGTCAAATACCTCAAGGAGCAGGGGGCTGAAGTGACCCTGTTCTGGCATGAGGGTGGGCACGAGATCCGGCGCGAGGAGCTGCTCGCCGTACGTGATTTCCTCAATGCTTGAGCGAAAAGGGCGGGTGGTGTTGCGGCGCCATCCGCCCTTCGCTAAGGAAAACGGGTCAGCGACCCTTGCTCCGGGATGGACCCGGGCGATCCTGTCGCGGCCGGTGGGTGCACTAATTACCGCATAGACCTGGTCTTGAACGGCACGAGCTCGTTCTGCTTGTCGCGGCCCTGATGGGCCTCAATTCCATTGCCCTCGACATCATGCTGGCGGCGCTGCCCGAAATCGGTGCGGCCATGGGCACGGCTGACCCCAATCTCGCCCAGCTTACCGTCGGGGCGTTCCTGTTCGGAGCGGCCGGATCTGCGCTGGTTGTCGGGCCGCTGGCCGACAGGTTCGGGCGGCGGAGGCCGATCCTGGCCGGGCTCGGCGTGTTCGTGGTGGCGGCGCTGCTGAGCCCGCTGGCGCCGAATGTCGAATGCCTGCTTGTGCTACGCCTGCTGCAGGGGATTGGCGTCGGGACGACGCGGCTGTCGCAGGCGGTGCTGCGCGATCACTATGCGGGCAGCGAAATGGCGGAGGCGATGTCGCTATCGCTGATGCTGTTCCTGATCCTCCCTTTGGTGGCGCCGCTGTTCGGGCAGGGCATCCTGCTGGTTGCCGGCTGGCAGACGATCTTTCTGACGATGGGCGCGCTCGGGGCGCTGGTGCTCGGCTGGACGTGGTGGCGGTTGCCCGAGACGCTGGCGGCGGAGAACCGGCGTCGGTTTTCGCCGGCATCGATCGTGGCGGGGCTGGGGGAGATTGCCCGGGATCGGATGGCGGTCGGGTACGGGCTGGCGGCGATGTTCCTGCTCGGCGCGCTCTATGGCGCGATTGCCAGTGCGCAGCAGGTTTATGGCGAGGCGTTTGGTCTTGGCGGGCTGTTTCCGCTGGCGATGGGAGCCACCGCAATCGTGCAGTCGGGGGCGGCTTACCTCTGCGGCAGGCTCATCCGGCGGATCGGAGCGGCGCGGGTGGCAGGCATCGCGCTGCGGGTTTATTGCGGCTGTGCGGCGCTGATGGTGGTTGCGCAGGCGCTGGGGTGGCTGCCTTTTCCGGCCTTCGTGCTGCTGATGACGGCGACGATGGCGATGTTCACCTGGGCCGATGCAACGCTCGGGGCGCTGTCCATGACCAATCTGGGGCGGCTGGCGGGTACGGCGGCGTCGGCCTTCGGAGCCTTGCAGGCGCTGGGGGCGACGGTGCTCGGCTCGCTTGTCGGGCTGGGCTATGACGGCACGCCCCGGGCATTGGTGTGGGGCGTGCTGGTACTGGGATGCGCGGCGCTGGTGGCCTCGGAGTGGGCTCGTAGCCCGGCTAGCCGATGAAGACGACCGGCACGCCGGGTTTCACCATTTTGGCGAGTTCGTTGGCGTCCCAGTTGGTGAGGCGGACGCAGCCGTGGCTGCCGGTCTTGTCGATCTTGGACGGCTCGGGCGTGCCGTGGATGCCGAAGGTGGGTTCGGAGAGGTCGATCCACATCGAGCCGACGGGACCGTTGGGGCCGGGCGGGATGGTGAGGATCGAGGTGTTGTTGCCCTGCTGGAAGTTGATCTTCGGGTTGTAGGTGTAGGTCGGCATCGGGGCGACGCCTTCGACGACGTGGGTGCCCGAGGGCGAGGGATTATCCTCGGAACCGATGGTGGCCGGGTAGGCGGCGATCAGCTGGTCCTGCGCGTCGTAGGCGCGGACCTGGCGCATGGTCTTGTCGGCCTCGATGCGGGCGACTTCGCCGGTCAAGTCGGGACCGGTGGCGGTGGCGAGGATGGTGTCGCCGGGGCCCCAGGTGATGCCGGGGTTCAGCGCCGTGAGCAGCTTTTCGTCCATATGAAAGCGCTCGCCCAGCTCCTCGGTGACGCGCGTGTAGCCGAGGAATTCGCGCTGGGCCATTTCGGCATAGTCGGTGGGGATGGGTGGCACGAGGGCGGCGATGTCCTCGTCGCTCACCACATAGGTGCCGACCACGGCGCCGCCCGTTTCGACGGCCTTCAGCATATCGGGGTCGAGCTTGCCGTCGGCAGGCAAGCCGCGCATCGTCTCGAAGGCCCAGACGGCCTTGCGGACATTGTCGCCATCGAAGCCATCGATGACGCCGGGGGAGGCGCCGGCGCGATCGAGCAGCACCTGCAGGCGGACCATGGCGGGGTTGGGCAAGGCGGGGCGCTGGCCGGCCAACGTCCACGCGGGAGCGTGGAACGGCACCTCGGGCAGGGTCGCGATATCGGCGCTGTTGATGGCGTCGGCAGTGAGCGCGGGCTGCGCCAAGGCGGGGGTGGCGAAGAACAGCAACAGGGGGAGGAGCGCGGTGCGCATGGTTTACGGTTCCTTTTGCTGGAACAATAAGTTCGGAGGCCAGCGGGTTGCGCCGTCACGATGCGAGCACGTTGTTTTGGTTAGCATTTGGCTAAAATGCCGCGCTCGCCGGTAAGGCCGAGTCGGCGGCTCGGGCGTTTGAGTGCCCGGAAACGAGAGGATTGCGATATGCGGACGATAGTGGCGTTGGGTACGGGCCTGGCGGTGCAACTGGTGTCGGCGGCCGTGCTGAGCCTCGCAGCGACGCCGGTGCAGGCGGCGAGCTTCGATTGCGCCAAGGCGTCGTCACAGGTGGAAAAGGCGATCTGCGCCAACCCCGATCTCAGCCATGTCGACGAGGTGCTGGCGCGGGCCTATGCGACGGCGCTGGGTGGGCTCAGCGACGACGCGAAGGCGGCCATCCAGGCGAGCCAGCGCGAGTGGCTGGGCTTTGCGGCGCTGGCCTGCACGACGGACGCCAAGCCGTTCAAGGCGGCGCTCACCGACGACCAGCAGGGCTGCCTGATCTCGACCTATCGCAGCCGCATCGGCGAATTGGCGCAGAGCCGGATGGAGGGGGATTTCCGCGTCTATCCCAAGACGAGCTACAGCCTCGTCGATGATCCAGATCCGGACTCGTACCAGGGCGTCGCGACCAAGGAGATCAGCTCGCCGCGGATCGACGAGGACTCGCAGATCGCCAATACCTTCAACGCGCTCATGGACGAGGCGGACGCTGGCAGCAAGCCCGACCCGAAGGCCGAGGACTATCTCACCGCCGATACGATGGAGACGACGACGATCGCCAGCGTCGCCTCGCACCGGATTTCGCTGTCGATCGATTCCTACTGGATGGGCCACGGCGCGGCGCACGGCAATTACGCCATCACCTATGCCCACTACCTGACCGAGAAGGGGCGGATGCTGAAGGCGGACGACCTCTTCACCGGCAAGGGCTGGCAGGAGGCGCTCGGCAAGCTGGCGCTCGACGAACTCGATCGCACGGTCGAGGGCGGTATCTGGGACGAGTCGCGGAAGGATGTGCCGACGGCGGCCGCCGACCCGTCGCGGTGGAATTTCACCGATAACGGGCTCGAGATCACCTTCCAGCCCTATGAGGTGACGGCTTACGCAGCCGGCGCCCCGACGGTGACGATCGGCTGGGACAAGCTCAGCGACTACCTCGCGCCGGACTACGGCGATCTGCTGTACTAAGCGTCTTCGGGGAGCGGCGCGGGGAGACTGCGCCGCTTGGGGTAGACGCGGCGCGGTGGCACCCAATGGTGCACCACGGCCACCAGCACGAGGCAGAGCGCGCCACCGAGGGTGACGAAGAACAGCATCTCGGGGTGCATGTGCGTCGAGAACGCGACGAGCGGCACCGCGCCCGCCGGCGGATGGGTAACGCGGAAGGCCAGCATCAGTGCGATCACCACGCCGACGGCGATGGTCGCGACCCACCAGGTGGGGATGAGGACGCCGAGCATGATCGTCGACACCACGGCGGCGATGAAATAGCCGCCGAAGACGTTGGCAGGCTGCGCCAGCGCGCTGTCGGGCTGGCCGAACAGCAGCACGGCGGTGGCGCCGAACGGGGCCAGCAGCAGCGGCAGGCCGGTGAGGGCCGCGAGCGCGCCGACCAGGGTCATGCCGATGAGCGCCCCGGTGCCCGACTTGATGTGCGCGAGTGTTTCGCCCTGCGGCTCGTGCCGATGGATGAAATCGAGGAGGCGGGACATGCGGGAAACTCGCGCGGGAAGGCGCGTGGTTGAAGCGCAGTTCGCTGCCTCAATCAAGGGCGGTGTGATTAGAAATTGGGCGGAGTGGTCGATCTACACCACCCGCCCGACCTCGCCCGATTGCGGAATGCCGGAGTGGACGCTGTAGAGCCGGATGCCGAGTTCGGTGATTTCGAGCAGCACCAGGTGGAGCGCGTCGCTGGCGGCGGCGAGTTCGGATGCGGCCTGCGGGCTCTTGCCGCGCACCTCCTCGACCGTCGCCTTGAAGGCGCTGATATCGGCGTAGATGGCGCTGGCGGTCTCTTCGAGCGCGGTCAGCTCGGAGAGGCCGGCAGGCCGCTGCCGCGACTGGGTCGCGAGCAGCGTCAGCCGGGCGGCCTCGTCGCGCCATTTCTGGATGTTGGCGCCGAAATGGGTGAGGCGCTGGGCGATTTCGTCTGTCGTCGACATGGGTGACCTCGGCAATTGAGATCACCCAACGGCGATGGGGTCGGTTTCGATCCCTCGGCAGCGATCACTCGGCCCGGAGGTCGGCCCATTCGGGGTGGCGGCGGAACTGGGCGACGACATAAGAGCAGACGGGGACGATCTTCTGGCCCTTGTCGCGCGCGTCGTCCATGGCGGTCGCCACCAGCTTTTCGGCGATGCCCTGGCCGCGATATTGCGGCGGCACGCCGGTGTGGTCGGCGATGATGGTGGCGGCGTCGCGGCGCTGGTAGGTCATTTCGCCCTCGGTGCCGTCGGGCAGGTACATGACGTAGCGGCCGCGGCCGTTTGCTTCTTCGTGTTCGACGGGGAGATCGAGAGCCATGGCGATAACCTTTCGGGCGCTGGGTCGCGCCGCTTGCTTTTCTACATATGGGGCGTAACGCGCTCGCCGGGAAGGAAGATCAGATCTGCACGGCGGGCGGGTGATCGAGCTCGGGGAAGAGCTGCTTTTCGGAGAGGAACGGGTGGACGGCCAGCGCCGCCGCCATGTCCTTGAGCGCCAGCGCCCGCTTGCCCTGCGACAGGTAGATCAGGGCGCGGCCTGACAAGGCCCCGAAATGGCGCGGCTCGAGCTCCAGCACCTTGGCGCAATCGGCGAGCGACAGATCGAGATCGCCCATGATGTAGTGGATAGTGGCGCGCTGGTTCCAGCCCTCGGCATAGTCGGGGTAATCGACCACCAGCTTGTCGAGGAGGCGCAGGGCCTCGGCGATGTTGCCGGTGCCGCGGGCGAAGAGAACGGCGCGCATGCGCTCATGCAGCACCGGGTCGGACGGGTTGGTCCACACGGCCCAGATGGCCTCATCGAGTGCGCGGGCGGTTTCCGGATCCTGCGCCGTGCGCAGCGCGTCGAAGAGCTGGTCGAGGACAGCGGCGGCCTTGGGGTCTTCGGCATGTGCCGGGGCAGCCAAGGCCAGCAGGGCGACCGCGAGAAGCGGCGCCAGCACCGACCGGAGAAGTCGAGCCAAGTTGCGCATGACGGGATGCTGCGCCTGCGATAGGGCCGGCGCAAGTAGGCTTTTCGTGAAGCGCTACTGATCCGCCTTGGTGGGCCGCGACAGGCTCGCCGCCAGCTGGTGGACGAAGACGAAGAGCACCACCAGCAGCAGGGCGCCGATGAGGAAGATCCACTCGAGGCTGAGGCCCATCGATTTCAGCCAGGCCGAGAGCAGCATGCCAGGCAGCAGGTGCGCGGCGGCCCAGACGAAGGCCGAGGTGACGTTGATCACTGAAAAGAAGCGGTAATCCATGGCGTACATGCCGGCGACGCCAGGGACGACGGCCTTCACGCCGGGGATGAAGCGGCCGATGAAGACGGATTTGCCGCCATGTTTGGCAAAGAACTTTTCGCCGCGGTCGATCAGCTCGAGATAGTTGCGGAAGGGCCAGATGGTCTTGATCCGGTCCTTGAGCCAGTAGCCGACCGAATACGAGACGGCGTCGCCGATCACCGCGCCGAGCACGGCGGCGAAATAGACCTCCCAGAAGGGCAGCTTGTCCTGCGCGATCAGGCCGCCGGCGAGCAGCAGGATGGGGGTCGACGGGATGAAGAGGCCGAGGATGAACACGGCCTCGGTGATCGCCACCGCGAAGATGAACCAGAAGCTCAGCCAGAAATTGCCGGCGATGGTTTCGAGGAAGACCTCGAGCCAGGTGCTGAACGAGTGGAAGAGGTCGAACATACGCTCACGCTAGCTGAGCCGCGTGAGCGCCGTATGACAGCTTTTAGTGTGCGCTATCGGTGCCGGGCTTCGACAACCTCGCCGTGAGGTTGCGGCCGAATTCGCCGAGGAAGGGGGCGATGGCGAGCAGGATCTTCTTCCAGAAATGGATGAGGAGGAAGAGCAGGGTCAGGATGATGGCGCCGACGATGATGACCAGCTCGAGGCTTAACCCAATCGACTTCAGCCAGCCGGTCAGCAGCATGCCGGGCAGGATATGTGCGGCGGCCCAGACGAAGGCCGAGATGACGTTGATGACCGAAAAGTGCCGGTAGGACATGCCCATCATGCCGGCAACGCCCGGGATCACGGCCTTCACGCCGGTGATGAAGCGGCCGATGAAGATGGCCTTGCCGCCATGCTGGGCGAAGAATTTCTCGCCCTGCTCGATGAGGGCGACGTTCTTGTTGAAGGGCCAGACGGTCTTGATCCGGTCTTTCAGCGCATAGCCGACCGAGTAGGAGATGGCGTCGCCGATGATGGCGCCGAGGGCGGCCGCGAAGAATATGGGCCAGAACGGCAGCTGGCCGTTGGCGATGAGGCCGCCGGTGAGCAGCAGGATGGGAAGCGAGGGGACGAGCAGGCCGACGATGAAGACCGCCTCGCCGATGCAGACGAGGAAGATGAAGAGGAGCGACAGCCAGAAGTTCGAGGAGATGGCGGTGAGAATGGCCTCGAGCCAGGTGGAAATGTCGTGAATGAAAGAGAACATGTAGGCGAAGTGCTCCTCGGGTGCCCCGCGAACCGTCAGGGTGTCACGTTAGCCGCCGCGCTGGAAGAGGCTGCGTTTCGAACGTGATCCGGTCAGAATGATGTCGAGGCAATGAACTATGGGTGAACGCGTTCTGAACGGCGGCTTGACAATGTGACGGCCGCGGCGCCGACATCCTTGGGTTTCCAATGGAGTTGCCGACTATGAGCCTGCCCATCCACCACATGATTTCCGCCGGCCCACGGCCTGTCGCGCCGTTCAGCCACGCGGTGGAGGCGGATGGCTGGGTGTTCATCACCGGGCAGATGCCGACCGACCCGGCCGCGCCCGATGCGCCGCTGCCCGAGGGGGTGGAAGCACAGACGAAGCGGGTGATCGAGAACCTGAAGGTGGTGCTGGGCGGCGTCGGGCTGACGCTCGAGCATGTGACAATGGCACGCATCTACCTCACGCAGTTCGAGCGGGATTACGCGGCGCTGAACGCGCTGTGGCCGAGTTTCTTCACGCCCGGCAAGCTGCCGGCGCGGACAACGGTGGGGGTGACGGCGCTGGCCGTGGGGGCGCTGGTGGAGATCGATCTCGTGGCGCGCCGACCCTAGAGCAGCGTCAGGCCTGCGCCGAGGAGGGCGCTGGCGATCACGACGAGCGGCGGCGGGAGTTTGCGGAACAGGGCGAGTAGTGCGGCGGCGGCCCAGATCAGGTCGGGCCAGCCGGTGAGGCTGCTCGTCGCCACGGGATCGTAGAGGGTGGCGAGGAGCAGGCCGACGACGGCGGCGTTGGCGAGGGTGAGGCCGTTGCGCAGCCGGGCGTTCCGGCGGAGCGACTGCCACCAGTCGAGCGTGGCGAAGACGAGGAAGAAGCTCGGCAGGTAGATCATCACCAGCGCGAGGGTGGCGCCCCAGAGGCCGTTGGGCGGATTGGTGAGGAGAGCGCCGGTGTACGCGGCAAACGAGAACAGCGGGCCGGGGACGGCCTGCGCGGCGCCGTAGCCGGCGAGGAAGAGGTCGTGCGGGATAAGGCCGGGGGTGACGAGCTCGGCCTCGAGCAGGGGCAGGACGACGTGGCCGCCGCCGAAGACGAGGCTGCCGGTGCGGTAGAATTTCTCTGCGATGCTGAGGGTGGGGTCACCGGTCAGCGCGAGGAGCGGGAGGATCAGCAGCAGGGCGACGAAGAGCGCGAGCCAGGCGAGGTCGGCGCGGCGGGGTGGAGCCAGCGGGCTCGGCACGGCCGGGCGGGCGAGGCCGATGATCGCGGCGAGTGCGATGAGGGCGACCTGGGTGATTGCGGACGGGAAGAGCAGGGCGAGCGCGGCCGTGACGAGCGCGATGGCGCGGCGCGGCCAGTCGGGGGTGAGGGATTTGGCCATGGCCCAGACGGCTTGGGCGACGACGGCGAGGGCGGCGAGTTTCAGCCCGTGGAGGGCGCCCTGGGCCGTTGGCCCCGTCAGCGCCGTGGCGCCGTAAGCGAAGGCGAGGATGAGGACGACCGAGGGCAGGGTGAAGCCCACGAAGGCCGCGATGGCGCCCGGATAGCCGGCGCGCAGCTTGCCGAGCGCCATGCCGACCTGGCTCGAGGCCGGGCCGGGGAGGAACTGGCAGAGCGCGACGATGTCGGCATAGGACGCATCGTCGAGCCATTTCCGGCGTTCGACGAACTCGGTGCGGAAATAGCCCAGATGCGCCACCGGCCCGCCGAAGCTGGTGCAGCCGAGGCTCAGGAAGGCGAGAAAGACTTCGGTGACGGAGCCGCGCTGCATCCCTCGCCGATGCCTCGGCGGCTCGTCACAATCAAGCGGTGAGCGCCACCATTTCCTCGGCGAGGCGGTCGAAGGTGCCGCCGGTGCCGGTTTCACGGATGTCGGCGTCGCGCGGATCGCCGAAGACAGCCTGCTCGGTGAAGGTCATGCGGGTCTGCGATCCGACAGGCGCAAACTCGACGGTGACCAGCGAGGAGGAGATCGGCCGCTCGTCGATGCGCATGGTGTAGGCGTAGACGATGCGCTCGCGCTCGGCGATTTCGAGGTAGTAGGCCAGCATCGACCAGTGGGTGCCGTCGGGCAGGCGCCAGCGGGTGGCCTCGCTGCCATCGACGCGGAAATCGAAACGGTCGTCGAGCACGGTCCAGGTCGGGTGGCAACTGGTCCACCGCCGCTTCAGCGCATGGTCGGAAAAGAAGCGGAAGGCGTGGCCGAGGCTGCCGGGCAGCTGGCGCTCGATGACGAAGCTGCGGTGGTGGACGGTCATCAGTTATCCTTCTCCTCCGGGGTTTCGGCCATCAGGATGGCGAGGCGATCGAAGGCGGCATGCATTTCGGACTGGCGCTGTTCGATCCAGCCATTGATCGGCCCGAAGGCGTTTTCGGCCATGCGGTAGGTGCGGACGCGGCCGGTCTTTTCGGAGACGACGATACCGCCCTCTTCGAGGATGCGCAGGTGTTTCAGTACGGCGGGCAGGCCGACATCGGCCGGTTCGGCAAGCTCGGTGACCGAGGCGGGGCCGCGGGAGAGGCGCTCGACGAAGCCGCGGCGATAGGGGTCGGCGAGGGCCGAAAAGATCCGGTCGAAGCGTTGGGCATCCATCACAGGGGCTCGCGATAGCGGGGCGGCATCTCACCCTTATAGGGGAAGAGGTCGAAATAGGGTTGGGCTTCGGTGAGGACGCGTCTTACCGACGAGCGAGCCATGAGGCGGGCGAGGTAGGCCATGGCCGGGTGCGCGGCGGGCAGCGGATGAACGATGGTGGCGAAGAACAGGCCGGGGAGGGCGGCGCAATCGGCCATGGTGAAGGCCTCGCCGGCGGCCCATTGGCGGGTGGCCATCTGCGTCGCGATCATGCCGTAGGCGGTGTCGAGCGTGGCGCGGGCCTCGGTGACGCCGTGCGGGTCGTTGGCGCCCGCCGGGCGGAGGCGATCGGTGACGATCTTCTGCATCGGCTGGCTGACATAGAGATCGTAGAAGCGGTCCCAGAGGCGGACTTCCAGCAGCGCGTCGGGCTCGGTAGGGAGCAGGCGGACCGGGCCCGGGTGATGCGCCGCGAGGTATTCGATGATGATGCTGGTTTCGGGCAGGGTGCGGTTGGTGGCTCTATCGTGGAGCACCGGGATCTTCGCGATCGGCCACTTCGCCAGCAGGGCGGCAGCGCTGGGGTCGGCGAAGTTGGTGGTTTCGGCGGCGAAGGGGGTGTTGTTCTCGTAAAGCGCGATCAGCACCTTGTGGCAGAACGAGGCGAGCGGGTGGGTGAAGAGTGTGAGGGTCATGGCATGATGGTTTCCGATTTTGGAAACTGTTATCGCGTGACGGTGGGTGGCGCAAGATGCTTTCCGTTGTCGGAAAGTTTTAGGCCTCGGCCTTGCGATCGGCGCCGGGGGTGATGCCGTGGTGGCGCTGATAGGCGCGGTTGAAGGCGGCTTCGTTGGCGTAGCCGACGGCGGCGGCCACGGCGGCAAGGGGCTCGCTGCCGGTGCGGAGGTGCTGGCGGGCGAGATCGAGGCGGAAGCGGGTGAGGAAGGTGAGCGGCGGATCGCCCACCGCCTTGCGGAACAGGCGGACCAGCGTGGCGCGCGAGGTGATGCCGATTTCGGCCAGCTCGTCGAGGCTCCAGTCGCGGGCCGGGTCGGCGAGGAGGGCGTTCAGGACGCGCGAAGTCGGGCGGTGGGCGAGCAGCGCGAGGAGGTCATGCCGTTCCTCCTGGCGCTCGAGATGCGTGCGGAGCAGGGTCATCACCAGCACGTTGGCGAGCTGGCCGGCGATGGCGGCGGCGCCGAGGCGATCCTGCTCGAGCTCCTCGCGGATGGCATCGACCTGGCGGCGGGCGCGGCCGGCATCGGGGCCGTCGGCGGCGCGCAGGGTGACGAGGCCGGGGAGCGCCGCGAGGACGACGTGGTCGCTCACCTCGTCGAAATGCAGGCGGCCGCAGACCATCTGGGTTTCGGGCTGGGCGCCTTCCAGGACATTGGTTTTGAAGATCAATCCATCGGCGCGGGGAACGGCGCGGAGCTGGGTGCCGTCGCGGCCGTGGACGCTGCGGATGGTGTGGCGGCGGCCATGGGGCAGGACGGCGATGTCGCCGGTGTCGAGCCGGACGGGCGGCTGGCCTTCGACCTCGAGGATGCAGGCGCCGGAGGTGACGGCGTGGAACGGAGCCCAGCCGCCGCTTTCGGGGAGGTGCGGGGCGGTCCAGCCACCGCCGCCGAAGCGGCAGGTTTGCTGGAGTTCGAGACGCACTTTCAGCAGCGGGGCGAGGGCGTCGATGATGTCGCGGCCGTCGTCCATGCACTTATCCGCCGATTGATCCGCGCGGCACATTAGCTGAGCCGCGGGGAGAATGCTCTGGCGCATTGTCCGGCTTATTTCGTGGTTCGTGCTCCTCTAGGCCAGAAAGTTCTGCCATGCGTCCGCTGCCGATCGTCCCCGTCTCGTTTTTCTCCATGGTGCTGGGCCTGATCGGGCTCGGGAACGCCTGGCGTGCCGCCCATCGCGTGTGGGGACTGCCGGGTGAGATCGGCGAGGCGGTGGTGTGGCTCGGCCTCGCCGTGTGGGCGGTGCTGGCCGTGCTCTATGCAGCCAAGTGGATTTTCGCCCGCGAGGTGGTGACGGCCGAACTCAACGATGCGACGCCGATGACGGGGCTGGCCGGGGTGGCGACGATGCTCGCCGGGGTGGGGCTGCTGCCTTACGGCTATGGGCTCGCGGCAGTGGTGTTTGCCATGGGAGCCGTGTTCACGTTCGGGTTCGGTGTGTGGCGGACCGGGGTGATGTGGCAGGGTGGGCGGCCGGCGGCTTCGACCAATGCGGCGCTGTATTTGCCGCTGACGGCCGGGTCGTTCGTGCTGGCGATCGGGCTTTCCGCCTTTGGGTTTGCCGACTGGGCGCAGCTGGCGTTCGGGGCGGGGTTCTTCACCTGGCTGGCGGTCGAGTCGGTGCTGCTGCATCGGCTTTACACAGCCGAGCCGATGGCGCCGGCGGCTCGGCCGACGCTCGGGATCCAGCTGGCGCCGCCGGCGGTGGGGGCGGTGGCTTATCTCGGCGCGTTCGGGGCCGGTAGCGAGACGATGCTGGTGCATGCGTTCATCGGCTACGCCCTGCTGCAGACCGTGCTGCTGGGGCGGCTGCTGCCGTGGATCAGCAAGAGCTTTGGGCCGGGGCTCTGGAGCTTCAGCTTCGGCGTGACGGCGCTCGCCACCGCGACGATCACCATTGCGGGACGGGGCGACAGCAGCGCCATCGCCACGCTGGCGCCGGTGGCGTTCGGGTTCGCCAACGTGGTGATTGCCGCGATGGTGCTCGCGACGATCGGGCTGCTGGTGCGGGGCAAGCTGGTGCCGGCCCCGGCACCGGCCCGGACTTAAGCCGGCGCGTAGACGAGGGCGAGGACGCCGGCTTCTAGCGGCGTGCTGCTCAGAAGCTTCAGGCCCGTCTTCGGCATCTCGGCAAAGGGGCCGGGGCCGCCGCCGAGGATGATCGGGTTGAGAAAGAGGTGCAGTTCGTCGACGAGGCCGAGCTTCAGGCAACTGGCGGTGAGGTGGGGGTTGCCGAAGCTCATGAGGTCGCCGCCGGGCTGCTGCTTGATCGACGCGAGGTCCTCGGCGCGGCGGAGCAGGATGGTCTTGTCCCAAGTGGCGTCGGCCTCGGCGGCCGTGGTCGAGACGAGGATTTTCGTTGCGGCATTGACCCAGGCGGCGTGCGCCAGCTCGCCCTTGGTGGCGTCGGGGTCATTGGGGACGTTGGGCCAGTAGGCGGCCATGCCGGCATAGGTTTTCGGGCCGTAGACGACGGTGTCGGTGCCGGCGGTGAGCGAGCGGGCATGCGCGCCGATGGCGTCGGTATAGGCGGCCCACTGCAAACCCCAGGGGCCGGTATCGACGCGGCCATCGAGGGAGATGTGGAGGTGCATCTTGAGTTTGCGCATGGGCGTGGGCTCGTTGGTTAAGGTGTGAGTTAAGTATCGCGGCGGGGTGGGGGGAGTCAATGGTTAAGTTGGGGGTTTAGTTTTATGACCGTCCCCTCATCCGTCTCGGCTTCGCCTCGCCACCTTCTCCCTCAAGGGGAGAAGGGAAGGGTGCACTGCATCGCCCTTGGGGCACTGTTCCCCTCTCCCCTTGAGGGAGAGGGTGGCGCGCAGCGCCGGGTGAGGGGACGATCAGAAAAGAAAAGGGCGCCACTCGGGCGCCCTTTGCGTATTCGATGCGAACCAACCTCAGCCCTTGTAGGCGTAGGTCTTCTGCTTCTGTTCGCCGAGGCCTTCGATGCCGAGGTGCATGGTCTGGTTCGGCTTGAGCCAGATCTGCTCGGGCTTCTGGCCCATGCCGACGCCCGGAGGGGTGCCGGTGGTGATGACGTCGCCGGGCTGCAGCGACATGAACTGGCTCAGGTACGCCACGAGGTGGGCGACGCCGAAGATCATGGTCTTGGTCGAGCCGTCCTGATAGCGGTGGCCATCGACTTCGAGCCACATCTTGAGGTTCTGCGGATCGGCGACTTCGTCCTTGGTGACGAGCCACGGGCCGATGGGGCCGAAGGTGTCGGCCGACTTGCCCTTGGTCCACTGGCCGCCGCGCTCGGTCTGGAAGCTGCGCTCGGAGAGATCGTTCACGACGCAGTAGCCGGCGACGTAGTCCAGCGCGTCCTTCTCTTCGATGTATTTTGCGGTCTTGCCGATGATGACGCCGAGCTCGACTTCCCAGTCGGGCTTGAGGGTGTTCTTGGGCAGCTCGACATCGTCGTTCGGCCCGATGATGGCGCTGGTGGCCTTCATGAACAGGATCGGTTCCTTGGGGATCGCGGCGCCGGTTTCGGCAGCGTGATCGGCGTAGTTGAGGCCGATGCACATGAACTTGCCGACATTGCCGACGCAGGGGCCGATGCGCGAGCCCTTGTCGAGCACGGGCAGGCTGCCGTGGTTGGCGGCGGCGATCTTGGCGAGGCCTTCAGCGCCGATCGAGGCGCCGTTGATGTCGGGAACGACCGACGAGAGGTCGCGGTAGGTGCCGTCGGTGTGCAGGATGGCGGGCTTTTCGGAGCCCTTGGCCCCAACGCGCAGCAGTTTCATGGAATTCTCCTCGTGGTGGCGGATGGATATTGCGCACGGGCGGACGAGTCGAGGGCGACGTTGGGCGAATCCGTTCGGATCACGGCGGCGGGATCAGGACCTCGTAGGCGCGCGGGCGGCCATTGGCAGGATGATCATGGATGACCAGCAGGTCGGCGGCGAGGTGGCCCTTGGCGGCGCGATCGAGACTGGTGACGAGGAGGCCTTCGGGGCGGAGCTCGTCGTCGGGCTCGAAGGCGCCGAGCAGCAGGGTTTCGTCGCCGTCGAGCAGATGGAGCCCGAAGTTCCGGTGCGAGTCGTAGAAGGGGCCCGAGAGGATGAGGTGGCGGCCATCGGGCAGGCGGGCCATGTCGCGTATGCCGATGCCCTCGCCGAGGCGGAGGCTGCGGCGCTTGGGCGCGAGGTCGCGGCTCAGGTCGAACAGGGCTTCGGCCTCGACCGAGACGATGAAGGCTTCGCCGTCGATGACGGGGCCGCGGAGGCCGAACTCGATGCGGCTGCCATGGGCGGCTAGGCCCTCGACGTTGAGGCCATTGTCCGCCGTGTTCTTGAGGAACCACGGGGCGAGGACGGGATCGGCGGTAAACACTTCGCTGAGGCGGAAGCTGAGTTTGCGGTGGCTGCCATCGGCGTGGACGCGGGCGACGACGCAGCTCGAGCGACGGAAGGTGGAGAGCCCGGCGGCCTTCAGCGGATCGGCGAGGCTGTGCGAGCCGGTGACATAATAATGCGGGGCGAGCCAGGTGACCGCCTCGCCATCGAGCATGTGGCGGCCGTTGCCCTTGTCGCCGGGCGGTTTTGGGGCGGTGCCGACGGCGACGATTTCGGCCGGATCGTCGGGGAGCAGCGGCACTCGGCCGCCGACCTCGAGGATGCGCTTGTCGCGCTCGTAGCGGACGAACTGGGCGAAGTTGCCCTCGTTGTTGATGACGAGGGCATCCATGCGGCGCTTGCCGGGCGCTTCCCAGCTGCCGATGCCGCTGAGGTCGACGGCAATCAGCCCGTCCGGGGCATCGAAGGTGCCCCTCACGGTGACATTGCGCCACTGCAGCCAGTTATCGCCCATGCCGACCTCCAAAATTTCAGTCGGGCCGGATGATGCCCTTCTTGAGGAGGATATTGCCATAGAGGCGGCGCTCGCCGGTCTGCACCAGCGCATAGGCCTTGCTGACGCGATCGTAGAAGGCAAAGCGCTCCATGGTGGTGAACTTCATTTCGGGCTCGTGCTTTTTCACCAGCTTGTCGAAGTCGCCATGGATGGGAACGCGGCTATTGGGCTCGCCGACCACCGCCATGCCGATCGCCTGCTCCTCGACGAAGGTGTCGAGCGGCATGAGGGTGAGGACGGCATCGAGCACTTCGGTGGCGCTGAGGCCATCGAGCCGCACCAGCTCGGGGCCGGCGCTGTCGCCCGGATAGTTGGCATCGACGATGGCGATCTCGTCGCCATGGCCCATGGCGCGCAGGATGTGCAGCAGGTCGGGGCCGAGGATCGGCGGAATACCCTTGAGCATCAGTTCTCTCCCTTTTTCTTGTCCGTATCGCCATCGAGGCCCAGTGCGCAATCGTGGTTTGCGCCGGTGCCCGGGGCATTTTCGAAGGTGCAGCGCTGGTCAGGCGGATCGCCGCACACCTTGGTCAGATTCTTGAAGCCGACGCACTTGCCGTCCGGCCCACGATAGCCCGGTCCGCCCTTGCAGCCGCAGCCGTGACAGGCGGGGCGATCGGGACAATCGGCATAGACGGGCGACGGCAGCATGACGAGCGGGCCGGTAAAGGCCAGGAGCGTAACGGCGAGGCGGAAGCCGGCGGGCAGCATCTCTGCGTCAACCGAACGGGAAGCTGGCGTAAGCGGGGTCTTCGTTGAGCAGGTCGCCATCGGCGAAGAGTTCGGCGTGGCCTTTGGCGAATTCGATGAGTTCGGCCATGACCGAGTCGATATGGGCGCGCATGGCGGCCGAGGCGCGCGGGGCGTCGCCGGCAGCGATGCCGTCGAGGATGTTCTGGTGCTCGCTGAGGGTGACGCTCAGCCGGCGCGGGGTGAGGATGAGGCGGCGGGCCCGGTCGAGATTGGCACGGGTGTTCTCGATGACGCCCTTCACCTTGGTGAAGCGCATGTCGCCGAAGATGATGTCGTGGAACTCGAGGTCGCGCTCGTGAAAGCCGTTGGAATCGTCGATTTCGACGGCGGCGCGCTGGTAGCTCATGTTGCGCTGGAGCGTGTCGATGAGTTCGACCGAATGGTTGCCGGTGACGACCCGCACCGCTTCGGCTTCGAGCGCCTTGCGGATGAGCATATATTCGAGCACGTCGGCGATGCGGACCAACGACACGGTGGAGCCGCGCTGGGGCAGGATATCGACCAGCCCCTCGGCCTGGAGGCGGGCCAGTGCCTCGGAGACGGGGAAGCGCGAGACGCCGAGCCGCTCGCAGATGGCGCCCTTGTCGATGACTTCGCCGGGGCGCAGATCGAGCGCGACGATGGCCTGGCGCAGCAGGTCGGTGACGAAAACGGTCACGTTGCCGCGCGTGGGGCTCGCCGGGACGGCCAGAAATTGGTAGGGACTTGCTTCCATCTTCATGCTAACATGTTAGTTGCTGGCCGAGGCTATGACAACCGGCCGATCCGCTGCCCGAAGCACAACCTGCAAGAGTTTCCGCCATGACTGACGTGATGTCCCGCCCCGCTGCCCGCACGCTGCTGCTCAATCCACAGGACAATGTCGCGGTGGCGCTGGGCAACCTCGATGTGGGCACCGATACGGCCGAAGGCGTGCGGACGACCAAGCGCGTGCCCAAGGGCCACAAGTTCGCGGTGCGCGGCATTGCCGCCGGCGAGACGATCGTGAAGTTCGGGCAGATCATCGGGCGCGCCAAGATCGACATTCCGCCGGGCGAGTGGGTGCATGAGCATAATGCCGGCATCGGCGAGGACCATGGCGCGTTCGAGCGCGACTATGCGTTCTGCGAGGGCGTGCAGCCGGTCGATTTCATCACCGGTGACCAGCAGGCGACCTTCCAGGGCTTCAAGCGCTCGAACGGGCAGGTGGGGACGCGCAATTATGTCGGCATCCTCACCTCGGTGAACTGTTCGACGACGGTCGCCGGGTTCATTGCGCGCGAGATCGAGAAGTCGGGCATTCTCGACGATTATCCGAACATCGACGGCATCGTGGCGCTGAAGCAGGCCAATGGCTGCGTGATCGACTATCGCGGCGTGATCTTCGATACGCTGAAGAAGACCACCTGGGGCTATGCCACGAACCCGAACATGGGCGGGGTGATCATGGTGGGCCTCGGCTGCGAGGGGTTCCAGATCCCGCGGCTCAAGGAAGCCTACGGCGTGAGCGAGAACGAGACGTTCCGCACCATGACCATCCAGGAAGTGGGTGGGACGAAGAAGACCGTGGAAGCGGGCGTCGAGGCGGTGAAGGCGATGCTGCCGATCGTCAATGCCAACAAGCGCACGACGCAGCCGGCGAGCGAACTGATGCTGGCGCTGCAGTGCGGCGGGTCGGACGGGTATTCGGGCATCACCGCCAACCCGGCGCTGGGTGTGGCGGCAGACATTCTCGTGCGGCATGGCGGCACGGCGATCCTCTCGGAGACGCCGGAGATTTATGGCGCCGAGCACCTGCTGACGCGGCGGGCCAAGACGCGCGAGGTCGGCGAGAAGCTGATCGAGATCATCCACTGGTGGGAAGATTACGCCGAGCGCAACAATATGGAGATGAACAACAACCCGTCGCCGGGCAACAAGCTGGGCGGGTTGACGACCATTCTCGAAAAGTCGCTGGGCGCGGCGGCCAAGGGCGGCACGACGCCGCTCAACGCGGTGTACCACTACGCCGATCCGGTGACCGAGAAGGGGTTCGTGTTCATGGACACGCCCGGCTACGACCCGGTTTCGGCCACGGGCCAGGTGGCCGGCGGGGCGAATATCCTCTGCTTCACCACGGGCCGCGGCTCGGCTTATGGCTGCAAGCCGACGCCGTCGATCAAGATTGCCACGAACTCGGACATCTACCACAAGATGATCGACGACATGGATATCGACGGTGGCGACGTGCTCGACGGCGTGTCGCTGGAGGCCAAGGGGCAGGAGATTTTCGACTACATGCTGGCTGTTGCCTCGGGCAAGAAGAGCAAGTCGGAAGAGCTCGGCTACGGTGACAACGAGTTCGTGCCGTGGCAGATCGGGGCGACGTTCTGATCCTCTAGACGGAGCCCGGCCGTGCGGCTGATCTACGATGACGTGACGGCCAAGTGGGTGCCGTTCGCGACGGCCGGCATCATCGTCGTGATGGTGTGGGGCGGGATCGTTTGGGAGGAGCTGTCCATCAGCGCGGCGACGGTGCCGGCGCTGGTGGTGGCTGTTCTGCTGTTGATCGGCATTTTCGCGCAGGGCTGGCTCTACTGGAACGGGCAGGTGGAGACGCTGAGCTTCGACGGGGCGACCGCCGAGGCGAAGACGATGCGCTGGGTCGGCTGGGGCAAGAAGGTTCGGTTCGCGCCCGGCGAGGCCAGCGGCTGGCGCACGATCGCCAAGCACTCGGATGCGACGGCGCTCTCGAGCATCGAGTTCACCGCCAAGGGGACGGCGCTGTCGATGAGCTTCCTCAGCCCGAAGGTCGTGGACCTCGAGGCGCTGAGGGCGCTGGCGCCCGAGTTTTTCGTGAAAGTGCTGGCGGATTATCCGGCGCTCGCCTCGGTGGTGGCCGGGTCGCATTGACTTTGCGGCGGGGTCGCCTAGGGTTATCGGCATGAGCCGGGAACTTACCCATTTGCAGCAGTTTTGGCGGACGCGATCCGCGGAACTTCGGCTGCCCTAAGTCCGAGCGCACCCGCGCCTCTCGGGCTTAGGGATGGCGAGCGCTTGTCCGCCGCCTCGGGCGCAACCTTCACACAACCTGACCTGACACAACCGCGACAGCGCGCCCTTTGGCTTTGCGCGCGCGGCATGGAGCATTTCGACATGACGACCATTTCGCTCACCGACTACATCCTCTCGCCCGATATCGTGCTGGGGCACAGCGACCACCGCATGCTGGTGGTGCTGGCCATGGCGGGGCTCGGCCACAGTGCCGAGGACGCCGACGGGCTGCTCTACGAGCTCGAACGGGCCCGCGTGGTGGCCGACTCGGCCGTGCCGCAGGGCATCGTGCAGATGGGCTCGGCGGTGCGGTTTCGCACCAATGGCGGCGAGCAGCGCGAGGTGGTGCTGGTCTACCCCAAGGACGCCGATATCGAGGCGGGCCGGATTTCGGTGCTGACGCCGGTGGGCACAGCGCTGATCGGGCTCGCGGTGGGGCAATCGATCACCTGGCTGACGCGCGATGGGCGGAAGCAGATGCTGACCGTGCTTTCGGTGACGCCGCCGGCGACGGACGACGATCCGGGGCCGATAGCGGCCTGAGGCTTGTCACGACGCGCCGGGCTTGCCACCTTCGCCGCCGGTTTGGGTGGAGGTGGCGATGCCCACGGTGCGTGTGATCGTCCGCGGCAAGGTGCAGGGCGTGGGGTTTCGCGACTATACGCAGATGCAGGCGCTGGCGCTGAAGCTCGACGGCTGGGTGCGCAACCGGCGCGACGGCACGGTGGAAGCGATGCTGTCGGGCGAGAAGGCGGTGATCGAGCGCATGCTGATCGCGCTGCGCGTCGGGCCGCCGCATTCGGCGGTGATCAATGTGCGCTCGGAGCCCGAGGACGGCACGGCGGTGGAGCCGGGGTTTCGGGTGCTGCCGACGGAGTGATTCTCGCGCTCCGGCTCGCCGGTGGCGGGGAGGCGGCGGATTGTCGTGACGGATCAGCGGGTTGAGGTGTCACAATCGGTCGCCGGATCGTCATGAACCCGGCACCGGTTATGGTTAACCATTGGTTATCGGACCAATGGAGGCCTGCGATGGCTCTCGATCGTGCCCAGCCGACCACGCCGCTCTACCGCTCGACGACGGGCCAGGCCCTTGCCGTCCGCTACGACAGCGCCAGCAACACACTCCACATCGTCGAAGACGACTGGGCCGCCGACGGCGTCCACGGCGGCGTGCTCCCCCGCAACGTGGTGCACCAGCGCCTGATGCCGGGCAACGTGACGAAGCTGCGGGCGCGGCGGCGGTCGGCCTAGGTCGAGCGTAGGGACGCCCCCTCCACCACCCTACGGGTGGTCCCCCTCCCCCGTTGCACGGGGGAGGATCACGGAGAGCTCAGCGCCTTACTAACTGGTAGCCACCGATGTCGCGGTGCTCCTCCACCGCTTTAGCGGGGGAGGGGGACCATGCGAAGCATGGTGGAGGGGGCGTCAGGCCAGCCGCGTCAGGTCGATGAGGCCCGCTGCCGTCGGGCGGAAGCCGCAGCTCTCGTAGAAGCCCTGTAGGTGCGGTTCGTAGTCGACGTGGAGCCACTCGGCGCCGCGGGATTTGGCTTCCGCCGTCACCAGGCGGACGAGTTCGCTTGCGATGCCGCGGCGCTGGAATTCGGGGTCCGTCGTGGTGTCGAGCAGGAAGGCGTGGACGCCGCCGTCCCAGGCGACGTTGACGTAGCCGACGAGGCGGTGGCCGGCATAGGCGCAGGCGTGGACGAGGCTGCGGTTCAGGATGACCGCGAGGTCGCCGGACCATGGGTTGCCCCAGGCGGCCTGCCACATGGGCTGCAGCTCTTCCTCGGAGGGGAAGGGGTCGACGCGGTAGGTGATGTCAGTGCTGGGCATGCGGCTCGTCGCCGGCGAGGCTGTGGATGATCGGGCAATCGGGGCGGTGGTCGCCGTCGCAGGCGTCGGCCAGCGTGGTGAGCGTGTCGCGCATTTCGGTGAGGAGCGTGATCTTGCGGTCGAGCTCCCCGATGTGGCCGAGGGTGAGGGCCTTCACCTCGGCGCTTTCGCGGGCCTGATCGCCCCAGAGGCGGAGCAGGTCGCGGATTTCCTCGATCGAGAAGCCGAGATCGCGAGCGCGGCGAATGAAGCCGAGCCGGTGAATGTCGTGGTGGCCGTAGTCGCGATAATTGGAATCGCGGCGGTCGGCCGAGGGGATGAGGCCAATAGACTCATAGTGGCGGATCATCTTGGCGGAAACGCCGGTGCGCCTTGCGGCCTCGCCGATCTGCATGGGATCACCTATTTGAACAATGTGCTTGACCTTACCATGATGGGAAGGTGCAGAACACCCGTACATTAGTTTCGGAGCCGTGCCATGGATTCTCATTCGCATCATCATTCTGCTGGCGGAGCGGCGACGCGCGACCCGGTGTGCGGGATGAGCGTCGATATGGCGAAGACGGCGCACAAGACGACGCATGAGGGTCGCGAGATCGGATTCTGCTCGGCGGGGTGCAAGGCGAAGTTCGAGGCGGCGCCGGAGACGTATCTCACCGCGACTGATCCGGTGTGCGGGATGAAGGTGGATCGGACCACGGCCCAGCACATGCTGAAGCATGAGGGGACGCGGTATTATTTCTGCTGCGAGGGGTGTCTCAAGAGCTTTGAGGCGGATCCGGCGAAGTATCTGAATGCGAAGCCGTTCGAGTTGCCGGTGCGGAAGCCGGTGGCTGGGGCCGCCCCCTCCACCACCCTACCGGGTGGTCCCCCTCCCCCGTTGCACGGGGGAGGATCAACGCACCATCACGCCCACCACGAGCATGTTCACGCTGCGCCCGCGGGGGCCAAGTGGACGTGTCCGATGCATCCGGAGATTGTCAAGGATGGGCCGGGGGATTGTCCGATCTGCGGGATGGCGCTCGAGCCGACCGTGGCGTCGCTCGATGATGGGCCGAACCCGGAGCTGATCGATTTCACCCGGCGGCTGTGGGTGAGCGCGCTGCTTTCTGTGCCGATCCTCGTGCTGGCGATGGGCGATGTCGTCGGCCTGCGCGTGCGCGAGTGGATCGGGGAGCCGCTCTCGAGCTGGATCGAACTGGTGCTGGCGACGCCGGTGGTGTTGTGGGCAGCGTTTCCGTTCTTCCGGCGGTTCTGGAATTCGCTGGTCAACCGCTCGCCCAATATGTGGACGCTGATCGGGCTCGGGGTGGGCGCGGCCTATCTGTTCTCGGTCGTCGCGGTGGTGGCGCCTGGGATTTTCCCCATGTCGATGACGCATATGGGCGGGGCGGTGCCGGTCTATTTCGAGGCGGCGTCGGTGATCGTGGCACTCGTCTTCGTCGGGCAGGTGCTGGAGCTCAGGGCCCGCGAGGCGACCGGCAAGGCGATCCGGGCGCTGCTCGATCTGGCGCCGAAGACGGCGACACGGGTGTGGCAGGGCAAGGATTACGAGGTGCCGCTGAGCGAAGTGCACCGCGGCGACTGGCTGCGGGTGCGGCCGGGTGAGGCCGTGCCGGTCGATGGCGAGGTGGTCGAGGGGCAGAGCTTCGTCGATGAATCGATGCTGACCGGCGAGCCGGTGCCGGTGGAGAAGAAGGCAGGCGAGGCGGTGACGGGTGGCACGCTGAATGGGCAGGGCAGTTTCGTGATGACGGCGCAGCGCGTCGGCGCCGAAACGCGGCTCAGCCAGATCGTGGCTCTGGTCGGGCAGGCGCAGCGCAGCCGCGCGCCGATCCAGGCGCTGGCCGACAAGGTGGCCGGGTGGTTCGTGCCCGGAGTGGTGGCGATTGCGGTCGTGGCGTTCGCGGCGTGGATGATCTTCGGGCCGGGGCTGGGCGAGGCGATCGTCGCGGCGATTTCGGTGCTGATCATTGCGTGTCCGTGCGCGCTGGGGCTGGCGACGCCGATCTCGATCATGGTGGCGACGGGGCGCGGGGCGCATGCCGGCGTGCTGGTGAAGGACGCCAAGGCGCTCGAGGGTTTTGCCCGCGTCGATACACTGATCGTCGACAAGACCGGGACGCTGACCGAGGGCAAGCCCGTGCTCGACCAGGTGATCCCGGTGAAGGGCGTCGACGAAGGCTTCGTGCTCGCGGTGGCGGCGGCGCTCGAGAAGCACTCGGAGCATCCGATCGGCTCGGCCATCGTCGCGGGTGCCGAGGCGCGGCAGGCGCGGAGCTATGAGGCGACGGGGTTTGCGTCGCTGACGGGCCGCGGCATTCGTGGCGAGGTCGGCGGCAAGCCGGCGGTGATCGGCAATCTCGCGCTGTTCAAGGCCGAGGGGATTGTGGTGGAGGAGAAGCTCGCGGCGCTGGTCGAGCAGCAGGCGGCGCGCGGGCGGACGGCGATCCTCGTGGCGCATGACGGGGCGGCGATCGGCGTCGTGACGGTGAGCGATCCGATCAAGGCCGGTGCGAGGGAGGCGATCGCGGCGCTGCGCGAGGCCGGGATTGCCGTGGTGATGGCGACGGGCGACGCGAAGGGCACGGCGGAGAGCGTGGGGCGCGAGCTCGGCGTGTCCGACGTGAAGGCCGGGATGACGCCCGAGGACAAGCATGCGCTGATCGAGGAGTTAAAGCGCGCCGGCAAGGGCGTGGCGTTTGCGGGCGACGGCGTGAACGACGCGCCGGCGCTGGCGGCGGCGGATGTCGGCATCGCGATGGGCACTGGCGCCGATGTGGCGATCGAAAGCGCCGGGATTACGCTGCTCAAAGGTGAGCTCGGCGGCATCGTGAAGGCGCGGCGGCTGGCGCTCGCGACGCTCGCCAACATCAAGCAGAACCTGTGGTTCGCCTTCGGCTACAACGCGCTCGGCATCCCGCTCGCGGCGGGCGTGCTCTACCCCTTCACCGGCTGGCTGCTCTCCCCGATGATCGCCGCCGCCGCGATGGCGCTGAGCTCGGTCAGCGTCATCGGCAATGCGCTACGGCTCAATGCGACGAAGCTCTAGAGCGGGGCCTTGATCGTGATGGTCGGGTCGTAGGTGTACAAGTTGATCGCGAAGATTCCGGCGGGGGCGCCGCCGTCATTGGGATAGTTGCTGATCTCTACCGGCAGGCGCGTTTCCGGATCGACGAGCATGGTTATCATGGTTGCCGGCCCGACCGTGCTGGTAATGACGGTGTAGTAGAGCACCGGTTTGCCATAGGCCATCGTCGTGGTTCCACAACCAGCCGATTCCACGTCGGGGGACAGTAACGGCTCGATGGTTTCCGGAGCGAAGACCGCAGTCATCACTGCTGCCTTTTCGGGGGGCAGGGTAGTCCAGGTGTCGCCGACCTTCAGGAAACCCTTGCCATTGACTACCGTCATTTCGGTCGGTTTACCGTCAAGCATGCCCACGGAGTGGAAGGTGTTGGGCGGAACCACTTCCATTTGGGTCACCAGGTCGACGCCATCGGGAGTGTTTTCCTGCTTGTAGACGAGGCGGAACGGACCGGAATTCACCGAGGCCTGGAGGATGGCCTTGATTTCGGCGATGCAGGCAGGGTCCGCATCGGTGGCGGCGAGGCAGGGCTGGCAGAAGCTGAAGCCTGCGAGGAGGAGGGCGGCGAGGGTGGTCAGGCGCATTTGCGGCATCCGGGTGGTAGAGTTGTTGACCCCCGGAATGCCGCGCCGCCGGTGAAGCGCGGCTGAACGGGGCATTCACGCTCGTTCACGCCAACGTCGCATTGACCCCTGACATGTCAGTGCCTAGAACCGCGGCAACATTCCCGCGCGGGCGGGACGCAGTGGGGCGCCTCATGCCGAATATGGACAAGTACCTGACGATCGACGACCTCAAGAAGGCAGCGAAGCGCCGCGTGCCCAAGATGTTCTTCGATTACGCCGACTCGGGCGCCTATACCGAGGGCACCTACCAGCGGAACACCTCGGATTTCGAGAAGATCAGCCTGCGCCAGCGCGTGGCGGTGAACCTCGAGGACCGCAACCTCGCGACCACCATGCTGGGCCAGCCGGTGTCGATGCCCGTGGCGATTGCGCCGGTGGGTTCGACCGGCATGCAGTCGGCCGACGGCGAGATCAAGGCGGCGCGGGCGGCGGCGGAATTCGGCATTCCGTTCACGCTCTCGACTATGGCGATCTGCTCGATCGAGGACGTGGCCGAGAATTCGAGCACGCCGTTCTGGTTCCAGCTCTACGTGATGAAGGACCGGCCGTTCGTCGAGCGGCTGATCGACCGCGCCAAGGCGGCCAAGTGCCCGGTGCTGGTGCTGACGATGGACCTGCAGATCCTCGGGCAGCGCCACAAGGATATCCGCAACGGCCTGAAGGCGCCGCCGCCGATCACGCCGAAATTCCTGTTCGAGATCGCGTCGAAGCCGGCCTGGGCCTTCGGCATGCTGGGCACGCACCGCCGCAGCTTCCGCAATATCGAAGGCCATGTCAGCGAGGCGACCAATCTCGGCACGCTCAGCCGCTGGACGGCAACGCAGTTCGACCTCAGCCTCAACTGGAAAGACATCGCCTGGATCAAGAAGCGGTTCGGCGGGCCGGTGGTGGTGAAGGGCGTGCTCGACCCCGAGGACGCGCAGCTCGCGATCGATAATGGCGCCGACGGCATCATCGTTTCGAACCATGGCGGGCGGCAGCTCGATGGCGCGCCCTCCTCGATCCGGGTGCTGCCCGAGATCGTCGATGCGGTGGGCCACAAGACCGAAGTGCTGATGGATTCCGGCATCCGCTCGGGCCAGGACGTGCTGAAGGCCCTGGCGCTCGGCGCCAAGGGCACCTTCGTCGGCCGCGCCATGGCGTTCGGGCTGGGTGCCGGCGGGCAGGCGGGCGTGGCCCGCGCGCTCGAAATCATCCGCAAGGAGACCGATACGACGATGGCGCTGATGGGCGAGCGCGACATCAAGAATGTCGGCCTGCACAATATCTATTCGAACGACCTGATCCGGCGTCAGGGGTATTGAGGGGCATTTAGCCCCTTTGACCTTCGCTGCGGAGAATAGGATAGCCCGGGGGTGACCCCGGGCTTTTGTTTTTGTCGCTGATCTGCCGGCGCGTGGGGCTCCCCCCTTCCGCCCTTCGGACACCTTCCCCCGTAAACGGGAGAAGGCCTTGTGGCACGATCTTGCCCCGCGGGGTCCTCTCCCGCTTGCGGGGGAGGGGGACCGGCCGTAGGCCGGTGGAGGGGGGAGCGGCAGGCGCCGCGGCCGTGTATCGTCGCATTCCACGGAGGATGGATGGTGGAGCGCTCACGCTTCGGCGAACTCGTGCGGTATCCGGGGTTTGTGCGGCTTTGGCTGGCCGATGGGCTCAGCAATTTCGGCACGTTCATCTTCGGGCTGTCGATGCAGCTGCTGCTGATCCATGTGCTGAACGCCAACCAGCTCGAGATCGGCTGGGTGCGGTCGGCGCAGTGGTTGCCCTCGCTGCTCTTCGGGCTGATGGCCGGCGTGGTGGTCGACCGGGTGCGGCGGCGGCGCCTGCTGATCGCGACCGATGTGGCGAGCTGCGTGCTGCTGCTGCTGATCTCCGGGCTCGGGATCATGGGCTGGCTGTCGCCGCTGCTGGTGGCGGGGCTGGTGTTTCTGCTCGGCACGGCGGCGGTGCTGCAGGGCGGGGCGCATCAGTCGTTCACCGCCGACCTGCTGCCGCCGAGCCTGCTGCCGGCCGGCAATGTGGCGCTGACCCAGACCTACACGGCCGCCCAGACGCTTGGGCCGCTGCTGGCCGGCGTGCTGGCGGGGCTGGTGGGGGCGCCGGTGACGATGCTGATCAACGCCGCGACCTATGCGGCCTCGGCCCTGCTGCTGGCCGGAGTGGCCGATACGCAGGCGCCGGCGGCGCGCGAGCGGCGATCGATCCTCGCGGACCTCAGGGAGGGCATCGCCTGGGTCTACCGGCATCCGTTCCTCACGCCCTACGCGCTCTGCCTCCATGTGTGGTTCATCGCCAACGCGATCGCCGGAACGATCTACATTTTCCACGCGACGAAGCTGGGGCTAGATGGTGGCGCGGTGGGGCTGACGCTGGGCGCGGCGGGGCTTGCCGGGGTGGTCGGCGCCGGGCTGGCGCAGCGCGCGGCCCGCTGGCTGGGGATGGGCAAGGCCATCCTGATCTGCGATTTCCTCACCGGATCGGGCTGGCTGCTAGCGAGCCTCGCGCCAGAGGGCGGCACGGCCATCTATCTGCTGCTCGGGGCGCAGATGCTCTACGGCCTCGGGCTTGGCCTCGGCGGGCCGCTGTCGATGAGTTGGCGCAACGCGGTGACGCCGTCGGGCCTGCGCGGGCGGATGAACACCACGATCCGCTCGATCAACTGGGGGCTGATCGCGGTGGCGGCGCCGTTCGGCGGCTGGCTGGCGCTGCAGTTCGGCGACCGCGCCGCGCTGGCGATCGCGGGCACGATGATGTTCGGCACCGGCACGACGCTGCTGCTGTCGCGCTTCCGCACGGCGGCGATGCCTGCCGATGCCTAGCTCAGGCGAACGGGCGGGATTGCTCCCGCCCTTCTGTGGTCAGGCCGTGGCCTCGCGGGCGTCGGCGACCGACCAGTTGTAGACGCAGCGGTCGAGCCCGATGGCTATTTCGAGCACACGCACCTCGACCTCGCGTTGGCCGGATTTGCCGGTGACCGTCACCGTGGCCGGGAAGTCGGTGCGGCGGGAGATGGAGGCGACCTCCATCCACTTGTCGCCGTTGTCGACTTCGACATCCATGGTGATCTCGGAGTAGGCGGGCAGCCGGTCCGACGGCACGATGCGGGTGGGCAGCCGGGTGACGGCCGCCAGCATGTGGCGCACCGGCTCCAGCACCGCCGCGTGGTAGTCGTTGGCGGTGTCGGCGGCGTAGGCGCACTGGAACTCCATCTGCCAGAACTCCTTGAGCCGGATGTGACGGGTCGGCTGGTCCTGTTCGCGGCGGAAGGATTTTCCGGCCTGCCAGACGCAAAGCGGCAGTCGTGCCCGCTCGTGTCCGGCGAGGACATGCGCCATGTAGGCGTAGGTCGAGGGCGTGGTCTCCGGGCGCAGCACGAGTTCGCGGTCGTGTTCGCCCAGCTGCTGCTGGATGTAGACGTCGTCCGGCCCATAGGCGGCGGAGATCATCTCGCGCGGCGTGAGGATCGGGGCCTCGACGCGGCGGATGTCCCAGGCCGGGTTGATCGACCGCAGCAGGTAGGTCACCTCGGCGGAGATATAGGAGATGGCGTTGTCGCGCAGACGGATTTCGCGCTCGGTCCAGTGGACGAGCCCGTTGGCATCGTAAAGGGAAAGCATGGTGCTCTCTTCGGAAACGGTATGGGAATGTGGCGGGGGCTTTACGTCTCCGGTCAGGCGGAGACGGCGCGCGCCGATCCCCTGCGTCTAGCCGAAGACGCCCATACCTCGACGACCGGCGCCACCAAGGGTGGCCGGCTGGAAGATGGCAGCGATGTTCGCGCTCTCGAACATGGCGCGGACCGTATGCGAAGGCACGAGCGCGCGCAAGCCGCTCAGGTCTTCGAGCTCGCCCCGTCCGGGCGCCAGGTGAGCTGGGTGTAGATCTTCTTCGCCACCGATTTCATTTCGGCGTCGGGGAGGGAGCCCACCACCGTGCAGGTGATGCGGTCGTTGCTCCAGTAGAAGGCGTCGAGGTTTTCGCGGGTGACGAACTCGTAGGCGTTGCCTTCGTGGGGGAGGGCGGCGGTGATGTAGACGGTGACGCGGTCGTTGGCGGCGTTCTCGTACATCAGCTGGGCCGTGGGGCCGCTGTCATCGTCGTCGTAATCGCCGGGGAGCAGGCGGCCGCCGACGAGGTTGAAGCCTTCGGCGGCGAGGTCGGGCGGAGTGATCGGACGCTCGACCCGGTTACTGAGCCACGAGACGAGGTGGTCGCGATCGGATGCCGCGACTTCGACGGCGTGGCGGTTTTCCTTGACGTAGAGGGCGTGCGCCGTGACGGCGAGCGCAATCAGGCTGTCGCTTTCGGGCGGGCGCTCGAACTCGCGCAACGCCCAGCCGCCTCCGGCGCCGAGCACCAGGGTGACGACGGCGGCGGCGGCGAGCTGCGGCCAGTTCAGCGTGACGCCGCGCGGGCGGGTCGCGATCTGGCGCGGCTTCAGTCGCTCGGGAATGAGGTTGGGTTCGACCGGCGGAAAGAGGGCAGTGAGCGCCTCGTTCTGGCGCTGCCAGTGGGCGACCTCGGCGGCCTTGTCGGGGTGCGCGGCGAGCCAGGCTTCGACCTCGGCCATGCGGGGCGCCGGCAGCTGCCGGTCGACATAAGCGAGCAGGTCGTTTTCGGTGATGGGGGCAGGAATCTGGGTCATTTCACGGACCGAAGTTTTGGCTCGTCACCGCTGCCGGTCAGCGTCCGCAGGGCGGCGCGGGCGCGGCTCAGGCGCGACATGACGGTGCCGATGGGTATGCTCAGAATGGTAGCGGCCTCTTCGTAGGAGACGCCTTCGAGGACGACGAGCAGCAGCGTCTCACGCTGGTCGTCGGGCAAACGGTCGAGCGCGCGGTTCATTTCGCCGAGCGCCAGGCGGCCATGCTGGGGCGCCGGGATGGACGGCTCGACCAGCAGCGCATCGTAGGCGACATGCTCGCCGCGGCGGCGCTCGGAGCGCAACGAATTGCGCCAGAGGTTCACCAGGATGCGGAACAGCCAGCCCTGAACCGGCCCGGTGGGGCGGAACAGGCCGCGCTTCCGGATGGCGCGTTCGAGACAATCCTGAACGAGGTCGTCGGCGCGATCGGCATTGCGCGTCAACGCGCGGGCGTAGCGGCGCAAAGCCGGCACGCTTTTCTCGATCTCGTCCAGGAAGTCCATGTCGTGTGGCGGTGCCCGCGATCAGTCGTAGGCAGTGTGCCAGACTTCGCCGACGCCGTCGCCGGTGTTGTCGCCGGGCTTGGTGTCCTTGATCCAGAGGTAGAGCGGCTTGCCCTCGTGCGCCCACATCTTGGTGCCGTCGGTGCGGGTGATGACGGTGAACTCGCCATCGTCCTTGGCGTCGGCGGCGGCCATCAGCGGCGGCCAGTTGACGGCGCACTTGTCGTAGCAGTTGGAGACACCGGCGGTGTCCTTGTCATAGGTGTAGAGCGTCATGCCGTTGGCATCGGTCAGCGCTTCTTTGCCGGCCATGTCCATGGTCTTGACCGCACCGCCGGCATAATCCTCGGCGAAAGCAGCGGTCGAAAGGGTCACGAGCGCGGCGGCGGCGCCGAGCAGGATAGCGAGTTTCATCGTCTCTTCTCCCATTGGGGTGACCGGTCATTGGGCCGGTCTATGGGGTTGAACACCCGACCCGTGGCGTTATTCCGCCGTGAATTGACAAAATTATTCGTCCATTGTTGGATAGGGCCATGGAAGCGGCACCGGGCTTGATCGACGACTGGGAGCGGGCGCGGGCGGCATTGTCGCCGCTGCGGCAGCGGCTGCTCGCAGCGTTACGCGAACCGGCCTCGGCGGCGATGCTGGCCGAGCGGATGAAGCTGAAGCGCCAGATGCTGGGCTATCACCTCAACGCGCTCGAGGAGGCGGGGCTGGTGAAGCTTCACTCGGTGCGCAAGCGCCGGGGCTTCGAGGAGCGGCTGCTGGTGGTGGCGGCCGAGCGCTTCGTGCTCGATCCGGCGCTGCTGTCGGGCCGGACGGCGGCCGACAAGCAGGATCGGTTCGCGGCGGAGCATCTGGTGGCGGTGGCGGCCGAGACGGTGCGCGAAGTGACCCGGATGCAGGGCGCCGCCGAAGCCGAGGGCAAGCGGCTCATCACGTTCTCGATCGAGGCCGACGTCCGGTTTGCCGCGCCCGAGGATATCGAGCGGTTCACGGCGAAGCTGGCGGAGAGCGTCGCCGGGCTCATCGGCGAGTTTGCGCCGGCCGAGGGCGGGCGGGCCTACCGGCTGACGATTGGCGGGCATCCGGCGGTGGCCGGGAAACCCAAGCAAAAGATCAACTAGGAGAGTTTTCGATGGCCGAGCATGTGATCGTCGAGGTGACCATCGCGGCGCCCAAGGATGTGGTGTGGAAGGCGCTGCGCGACCCCGAGCAGTTGCGCCAGTGGTTCGGCTGGGACGCGCCGTCGCTGGGCGAGGAGATCCAGTTCATCTTCGTCGACGGCACGGAGGTGGACGAAGCGGCCGGCACCATGGGGTTCGGCGAGTGGGAGGGGAACACCGACCGGATCGAGGTGTTCGAGCGCGACGGCAGGACGGTGGTGCGCATGGTGCGCAGCGGGCCGGTGCCGGCGGCGGGCTGGGGCGCGATCTACGACGATGTCTACGAGGGCTGGATCACCTTCCTGCAGCAGCTGCGGTTCTACGTGGAGATGCATCGCGGTGATGTGCGGCGGACACTGTGGTTTTCGTCCAAGACCGGGCCGGGGGCGATCGAGGCGGTGGGCTTGCTCGGCGTGGGGCAGGTGGGTGCCCATTTTGCCCGCGAGCTCAGCCCGGGCGATCAGGTGTCGGGCGAGGTGTGGCACTTGAGCAAGCACCAACTCGGCGTGCTGGTGGCCGAGTGGAGTGGCGGGCTGATCGTGGTGGCGGACCGCGCCGGTGGCGGCGGCACGGCTCTGCTCACCGTGTACGGGCTGTCGGACGCCGAATTCGCCGCGCTCGAAATGCGGTGGAAGACGTGGTGGAGCGCCGCCTATCCCGGATGATCGACAGCAGAGGTGGACAGCGGGCGCGAAGCTTGTTCATCTAGCAGCAGGCGGGCGCCATGCTTCGGAGGAGGCGCGCCCGCACTGGCTAAAATCTTGGGAGATGAAGAGTGAAGAGACGCGAATTCTTCAAGTCGGCAGCCGTCGGCAGCGCTGCGGCAACGGTGGGCCTTGCGGCGCCCGCGATTGCGCAATCGAACCCCAAGGTGGCGTGGCGGCTCGCGTCCTCGTTCCCGCCCGGGCTCGACACGATCTATGGCGGCGGCGAGACGCTGGCCAAGTATGTGAGCGAAGCCACCGACGGCAATTTCACCATCGACGTGTTCGCAGCCGGCGAGCTGGTGCCGCCCTTCGAGGTGGTCGATCCGGTGAGCGAAGGCTCGATCGATATGGCCCATACGGTGGGCTATTATTTCTCGGGCAAGGACGTCGCCTGGGCGGCGATGGCGGCAATCCCGTTCTCGCTCAACGCGCGCGGCATGAACGCCTGGTACTATTATGGCGGCGGGCTCGACCTCACCAACGAGTTCCTCGGTGCCTCCAACCTCATCGGCTTCCCGTGCGGCAATACGGCGGCGCAGATGGGCGGCTGGTTCCGCAAGGAGATCAACACGGTCGCGGATCTGCAGGGCCTCAAGATGCGCATCGGCTTTGCCGGCGCGATCATGAGCAAGCTGGGCGTGATCCCGACGCCGATGCCGGGCGGCGAAATCTACAACGCGCTCGAAAAGGGCACGATCGACGCCGCCGAGTGGGTGGGGCCCTACGACGACGAGAAGCTCGGCTTCCAGAAGGTCGCGCCCTATTACTACTATCCCGGCTGGTGGGAGGGTGGCCCGACCGTCCACGCGCTGGTCAACAAGGCCAAGTTCGAATCGCTGCCGCCGGCCTACCAGTCGGTGCTGAAGACCGCCTGCCAGGCCGTGAGCGCCGACATGCTGGCCAAGTACGATTTCGTCAATCCGGCAGCGATCAAGCGGCTGGTGGCGGCGGGCGCGCAGCTTCGTCCGTTCAGCCCCGAGATCATGGAAGCGGCCTTCAACGCCTCGAACGAAGCCTATGCCGAGTTCGAGAAGTCGAGCCCGGCGTTTGCCAAGATCTGGGGCTCGATCAAGGCGTTCCGCAAGGACCACTACCTGTGGAACCAGGTGGCGGAGCTGAACTACGACGCGTTCCTGCAGGCCCAGCAGCGGGCCGGGAAGCTCTAAGGCTTCGACCGGCTGGATTCTTAGGGCTCGGCGGTGACGCCGGGCCCTTTCTGTCAGTTGAAGCTCGGCGGTGGCGGCGCCTCGAAGACCGGCGCCGGTTGCGTGCCGAAGTTCGGCGCGGCCGGCGCCTGGAAGCCGGGCGTCTCCGTCCCGCCCGCCGGCGGCAACACGATCTGGATAGTGTCGAGGTCGACGACCTTGGGCTTTTCGAGGAAGAAGGTCACGAGCTCGGGCCAGATGATGAGGCAGGCGACGAGGATCAGCTGCAGCACCAGCCACGGGATGGCGCCGAGATAGATGTCTCGGGTCTTCACCTTGTCGCGGGGGACGATGCCGCGGAGGTAGAAGAGCGCGAAGCCGAAGGGCGGGTGCATGAAGCTGGTCTGCATGTTGGCGCAGATCATGACGCCGAGCCAGACGAGGTCGATGCCGAGCGCGTTGGCGGTGGGCACCAGCAGCGGGATGACGATGAAGGCGATCTCGAAGAAATCGAGGAAGAACGCCAGAACGAAGATGAAGACGTTGACGAAGATGAGGAAGCCGACGACGCCGCCCGGCAGGTGAGAGAGCAGGTGCTCGATCCAATGGCCGCCGCCGACACCCTGGAACACCAGCGAGAAGACGCGGGCGCCGAGCAGGATGAACACCACCATGGCGGTGAGGCGCATGGTGGAAGTCATGCCCTCCCACATCAGCGTCCAGGTCAGGCGGCCGTTGAACCAGGCCAGCAGGATAGCGCCGACGACGCCCATGGCGCCGGCTTCCGTCGGGGTGACGAGGCCGAGGAGGATGGTGCCGAGCACGATGAAGATCAGCGCGAGCGACGGCACCATGCCGCGGATGATCTTGTTCCAGAGCGGCCAGCCGCGCAGGGTGCGCGCTTCGGGCGGCAGAGCCGGCACATCCTGCGGGCGGATGATCGAGAGGATGAACACCCAGCCGGCAAAGAGCAGCACCTGCAGGATCGAGGCGCCGGTGGCGCCGATATACATTTCGCCGGGGCTTTTCTGCAGCTGGTCGGCCAGCACGATCAGCACCAGCGAGGGCGGGATCAGCTGCGTGATGGTGCCGGACGCCGCGATGATGCCGGTGGCGTGGCGCACGTTGTAGCCGTAGCGCATCATCACCGGCAGCGAGATCAGCCCCATGGCGATGATCGAGGCGGCGACGGTGCCGGTGATGGCGCCGAGGATCGCGCCGACGATGATTACCGCATAGCTGAGGCCGCCGCGGATGGAGCCGAAGAGCTGACCAAACCCCTCGAGCAGATCCTCGGCAAGGCCGGATTTTTCGAGGATGACGCCCATGAAGGTGAAGAAGGGGATGGCCAGCAGCAGCTCATTCGAGAGCACGCCATAGAGCTGGTAGGTGAGGTTGCCGAGGAATTCGGGCGCGATCAGGCCGAGCTGGATGGCGACGAGGCCGGAGAAGAGGCCGACCGCGGCGAGCGAAAAGGCCGCCGGATAGCCGATGATGAGGAAGACGACGAGGCCGCCGAACATGACCGGCGCCAGGTTTTCACGCAGGAAGTCGATCATTGCACCGGTTTCTCATACGCGAATTCGCGGTGGTAGTTGGTGGTGAGCGCCGCGATGCATTTGATGATCTCGGCGATGCCCTGGAGCATCAGGACGCCGAAGCCGACGGGTAGCATCAGGCGGATGGGCCAGCGCGGCAGGCCGCCCGAGGCGTTGGACTGCACGTTCAGCACAAGCGCCTGCACGAACCACGGCCAGGTGAACCAGATCAGCAGGATGCAGAGCGGCAGGAGGAAAAACAGCCCGCCCAGCAGGTCGATCCAGGTGCGGGCGCGCTCACTGATGGCGCCATAGAGCAGGTCGACGCGGACATGCTCGTTCATCTTCAGCGCCCAGGCGCCGCCCAGCATCACCATGCCGCCGAACATGTACCAGACGGATTCTCCGAAAACGTTGGAGTACTGGGTGTAGAAGCCGACGAGGCCGCCGAAAATGCCAAGCCCGGTGCTGCGCTCGAGCCAGAGCATGCCGCTGATCGAATAGCGGAAGATGGCGTTGGCGGCCGAGAGCAGGGCTGAAAACAGCACGAGCCAGACGGCGACGAGGCCGACGATGCGGCTGATCTCGTCGATAATGCGCGTGATGCGCAGGGCGAAAGACAAGGGCCCCTCCCGTTTCCCCCAGGCGTGAACGCCCGGCGGCATGCTGCTACCCGATGCGGCCGAACTCTTTCGGTTCGATCCGTTCGCTCAGAAAGCACCATGCGCCGGGGTAGGGCGTCAACCGCGCAGCGGCGGTTGTGAACGGCCTCAGGCGGCGCGCGCCGCGGTGGTGACGAGGCGCTGCTCCATCTTCACGCAGGCGAAGGCGTGGTTGCCCAGTTCGAGGTCGATGCGGCGGGTTTCGTGATAGCCGCGCGACTTGAAGAAGGGCACGCCCGAGAGCGGGGCGGTGAGGCTCAGGTGGCGGACACCATGGTTCATGGCGTCCCATTCGAGCGTCGCCAGCATCCTCGACCCCAGCCCGCGACGGGCGAGGCGGGGCTCGACGAAGATCGAGCGGATGACCGCGAAGGCGGCGATGAAGGGCTGCGGGCCCTGGCCGGGCGCGGCTTCGGCGAAGCGCGGCACGAGCTGCGACCAGCCGCCGGTGGCGACGATGCGGCGGCGGGCGGTTTCGGCGACGTAGAAATGGCCCTCCTGGATCACCCGCTCATCGAGCGTGGTGACGAGATCGAGGAAGGCCTCGATGGTTTCGGCCGGGTAGAAGGCGCGGCCGATGGAGCGCAGTGCGCGCTCCTGCATGTGCCGGATGGCGTCCACGTCGCCCGAAGTGGCGGCGCGGCAAACGATGGTCTCTGCGGTCATTCCGTTCTCCTTTCGCCTCGCGGTCTCCGGGGTGGGCCAAACAGCGAAAGGCGCGCTGATAGGAGTCCCCGGTGTCACAGTCGAACGAAGGTTTGGAATGGGCCGATCAGATTTGGTGATACGGATTACATGTTGCCTTCGGCGGACTGGCCGATGGCCCAGGTGATGCCGTAGGCGTCCTTGAGCTGGCCGTAGATATCGCCCCAGAACTGCTTTTCGAGCTTCATGGTCACCTCGCAGCCGGCGGCGACGGCGCGATCCCACCATTCCTGGGCGTTATCGACGTTGAGGTGGAGGTTGAAGCCCGCGGGTTGCACCCACGGCACGCCGTATTCGGGGAACGAGTCGGACATGTAGACGAGGCTGCCATTGATGGTGAGCTGGCAGTGCATGTAGCGCTTGCCGTCCTCGGCCATCATCGGCTTCACGTCGGTGGCGCCGAAAGCCTTCTTGTAGAACTCGGCGGCGGCCGGAGCATCGGACGGGGAGATGTAAGGGACGAGGCCTTGGATGGCGGGCATGATTTCCTCCTTGTTGGGAAGGAAACTATGGCACGGCCGGGGTGACGGGATGAAGGCGGGGTATCGCTACCCCGCCCTCACGATCAGGGCATCAGCCCTCGAGCCACTTCACCTGCTCGGGCGTCAGCTTCACATCAAACGCCTGGAGGCTGTCGTCGAGCTCGTTCAGCGTGCGCGGCCCGATGAGCGGGATCGACGGGAAGGGCTGGGCCAGCACGTAGGCGAGCGCGATGTGGATCGGGCTCTTGCCGAGTTGCTTCGCCAGCTCCAGCGCGCGGTCGCGGCGGCCGAAATTCTGGTCGTTGTACCAGGTTTCGACCAGCTCCTTGCTGTCGAGCTTGTCGCGGCCGGCGCGGTCGGTGAAGAAGCCACGGGCCTGGCTCGACCACGAGAAGTTCGGGATCTGCCGGTCGATCAACCACTGCTTGAAGTCGGGCGTCGACGAGGTGACGCAACCGGCCCAGAGCGGCTTCAGCATTTCAGCGAGGGCGAAGTTGTTGCTGAGCGCGCCCGGACGCTGCTTGCCGTTCTTGTCGGCATAGGCGATCGCCTCGTCGAAGCGCGCCTTGGTCCAGTTCGAGCCGCCGAACGGTCCGCGGATGCGGCCCTTCTTCACCTCGGCATCCATGGCGTCGACGAACTCGCCGACCGGGACATCGAGATTGTCGCGGTGCATGAAGTACACATCGACATAGTCGGTCTGGAGGCGGTTGAGCGACACGTCGAGCTGCTTGCCGATGACGTCGGGGTAGCAGAGCGGGCTGTGGGCGCCCTTGGCGATCAGCACCGACTGCTCACGCGTGCCGCGCGATGTGTCCCACTGGCCGAACAGCGTTTCGGTGAAGCCGCCAGCATAGATGAAGCCGGTGTCGAACAGGTTGCCGCCACGCTCGAAGAACGCGTCGAGCAGGATGGCGCCGGAAGCGAACGTGCGGAAATCCTCGAAGCCCAGCGCAACCGCCGAGGTCGGCTTGCCGATGCCGGGGACTTCGCGCTTCGGGATGATGGTGCCCGAAGTCAGCTTGCGGCCGGAGAGCGTGTTGACGCGGTGGGTCGACTTCTCGACCACATACTCGATGCCGGCATCGGCGCGCCACTTGTCGAGCACGCGGGCATTGCCGAGGCTGTCGGCCCAGGTCATGCCCGGGGCAGCGAATTCCTGGCGGCCGGCGAAGATGGCTTCGGCGGCGGCGTCGGCCTCGTAGGCGTAGAGGTGCTTGGACTGGCCGGCGACTACGGTCTCGCGGCTGCCATCCTTGCGGATGATGTCGATCTTGCCCTGGCCGCCCGAGCGGTCGCCATTGGCGAACCAGAAGGCCGGGACTTCGATGGTGCACTCGGAGCCGTGGATGCGGCCGACATTTTCGAGGTTGGCCATCACGGCGCAGCTCACCTGGGCGAGGATGCCGTTATCGAAGGTGAGCACGGCGGCCGAGAGGTTATCGGTGCCGGCCGCGTTGAGGCTGGCGCCGCCCGCGACCTTCACCGGATCGGCAAACGGCTTGCCCGAGGCTGCGCCCGCAACGAGGCGGGCGAACGAGACCGGGTAGCCGCCGACATCGAGGATGCCGCCGCCGGCGAGTTCGGACGCGAACAGCCGGTGCTCGGGGATGAAGCGCGACATCTGGAAGCCGAAGCTCGCATCGATGAAGCGGACTTCGCCGATCACGCCGGAGCTGATCAGCTCCCAGAGCTTCTGGGTCTGCGGGTGGAGGCGATACATGAAGGCCTCGCCGGCGAAGGTCTTGGCCTTCTTCGCGGCGTGGAGGATGGCATCGACCTCGAAGGCCGAGAGCGCCATCGGCTTTTCGATCAGCACATGCTTGCCGGCTTCGGCGGCCTTGATGGCCCACTCGGCGTGGCCGGTATGCGGGGTGGCGATGTAGACGGCATCGACGTTCTGGTCATCGAGCAGGGCCTGGTAGCCGTCGATGATGCGCGCCTCGGGGAAATCGGTCTTCAGCGATTCCTTGCCCGGATTGCGGGTGCCGATGGCCTCGAGCTTGCCGGTTTGCGAAGCGAGGACGCCGCGGCGGAAATCCTTGGCGATGGCCCCTGGCCCGATAATGCCCCAGCGCAGGGTGGTTCCGTTGGTCGTCACGTCGATGCTCCTCCGAGGGCTTTTTCTGTTGGTCGCACGCTCAGCGTAACTTGGGTAGGAAATTTTTACTAAACGCGCTCCGGCGCACACTATCATCAGGTGCGGGCGCCGGATGCAACTGGATCGGCTTGCGGGCGGCAAGCCCGACATTGTAACGGTGCAGGCAATCTATGTCCGAGGGAGAGCGGCATGTTCGTGGTGGGTGGCGAGAGCTTGGTGGATATGCTGCCGATCGAGGGTAGCAGCGAGCGCGAGGCCAAGGCCGGCGGCTCGCCCTACAACTGCGCCATCGCCCTCTCGAAGCTCGGCAACGACACCGGCTTTCTCTGCCCGATCAGCCAGGACGAGTACGGCGACATGCTGCTCGAGCCGCTGGTTGCCGCCGACGTGAAGCTGCTGCTGCCCGAGCGGGTGGCGGCGCCGACCACGAAGGCGATCGTCAATTTCGACGCGCTCAACGCCCGCTACCGCTTCGAGCGCGGCGCCGACCGGGCCTTCACGCTGCCGCAGCTGCTGGCGGCGCTGCCCGAGCGGATCGAGCTGTTCGAGGTCGGCGGGTTCTGCCCGATCGAGGCCAAGGACGCTGAAATCTGGCTCGAGGTGGCGCGCGAAGCGGCCCATCGCGGCGCGGTGCTGACCATGGACCCCAATGTGCGGCCGCAGGGGCTCGACTTTGCCGGCTACAAGCCGCGGCTATCGGCATTCCTCGATGCCGTGGGGCTGGTGAAGGTCTCGATCGAGGACCTCGCGGCGCTCGACCGCAGCGCCGAGGTGAAGGCGGCGGATCTTTCGGCCGAGGAAACCGAGGCGATCGTCGCGAGATATGTCGAGGACCTGCTGGGCCGGCCGCATATGGGGCTGGTCGTGGTGACCTTCGGCGAAGAGGGCAGCCGGGCTTTTACCCGCGCTGGATCGGCGAAGGCAGAGATTTTCCCCGCCGTGCCGTTCGGCGATACGGTGGGCGCGGGCGACAGCCTCATGGCGGGCGTGCTGACCTGGCTCAAGGAGCGCGGGGCGCTGCGGCCGGCGATGCTCGGAACGCTCGACAGCGCGGCCCTGGCCGAGATGCTGCGCTTCGGCGCTGTCGTCGCCGGGCTCAACTGCACGCATATCGGCTGCGTGCCGCCGACGCGCGCCGAGGTGGACGCGGTGCTCGCCAAAGGCTGAGGCTCACGCGGTCGTCAGTTGCACGTCAGCGATCTAGCTGATGCTTCTTCGGGTATCCGGGCAGGGAGAGAGCGATGCGCATCTGGCAGTTATTGATTCTGGGCGTGGTGCTGCTTGGCGTGGGTGCCGGCATATTCTTCCTCCGCCCCGTCCGTGGACCGGAGCGCGACCTGACGCTCGTGGGTGACGCGACGCGCGGCGCCTACCTGATCCGGCTCGGCGACTGCATCACCTGCCATACGGTGAAGGACGGGGTTCAACTCGCGGGTGGCCCGGCGCTCGCGACGCCGTTCGGCACCTTCTATGGGCCCAACATCACCTCCGACAAGGAACACGGCATCGGCGGCTGGACGCTGGCGCAGTTCTCGAACGCGATCAGCAACGGCGAGGGCCCGGATGGCAACCTCTACCCGGCGTTCCCGTACCAGCACTATACGCTGATGAGCGACCAGGAGATCGCCGACCTCTACGCCGCCCTGCAGGCGACAACGCCCGATCCGACGCCCTCGAAGCCGCACGAGGTAAGCTTCCCGTTCAACCAGCGGCTGGCGCTCAGCGGCTGGAAGAACCTGTTCTTCAAGCCCGAGCGCTATGCGGCCGACACGGCGCATTCGGACAAGTGGAACCGCGGTCGCTATCTCGCCGAAGGCCCGGGCCACTGCGTGATGTGCCACTCGCCCCGCAACCTGCTCGGCGCCATCGACCCCGGCACGGAACTGACGGGCAATCCCGCCGGCGGCGTGGGCGGCAAAGCGCCGGCGCTGACGACAGCGAAGCTGACCGAGCGGGGCTACGACGTGGCCGCGCTCGCCAGCGCCCTGAGCGACGGCTTCACGCCGGATTTCAACGTGCTGGGCAGCGCCATGGGCGAAGTGATCGCCGACGGCACGTCGCAGTGGACGGACGAGGACCGCGAGGCCGTCGCGAGTTATCTGCTGGGGGTGGAGTAGTCAGTCGTCGAAGAGAGCCGCCTTGATGTCCCGCGCGCCATGCACGATGCGGCGAATTCCCAGTATCCCGGGCGCAATCGTGTAGAAAATCAGGTAGCTGCCGACGGGGAAGTAGCGCAGGCCGGCCCGCAGATCATCGCGACCCCGACCGGCCTCTGGATGTTCCGCGAGCATCGCAATGGCGTCGTTGATGCGCTCGTAGACGCCATCTGCGGCGCGCAGGTTATCCTCTGCGATATTGAGCCAGATGTCGGTCTGATCCTGTAGCGCCTGTTGCGACCGCTTGATGCTAAGCCGCATCGCGCTTCTTTCTCTCGGCAAGAATGCGGCGACCCTCGCGCCTCGCTTCTTCCGGATCCCAAGCCTCCATCTCGCCTTCGAAACCCTTGGCGATCTCGGCCTTGAGCCATTCGAGCTTGGCGGCGCGCTCCGTCTCTCGCTCCTCCATCAGTCGCAAGCCATCGCGCAAAACTTCGCTGGCGCTGGCGTAGCGGCCGCTTTCCACGAGGTCGCGGACGAATTTCTCGTAGTGCTCGCCGAGGGTGTAGCTGGAAGGCATGGCTATCTCCTTTTGGGGGTAGAGTAGCATTTTATGATAGCTCTGTCGTCGGCCATCGACACTACGTATGTAGTTTACCGCTCTGGATAGACCCGCCATACTTATCTTGGTGTCCGGGGGCGGATTTGGTCAAGTTGGCGCTGGCGATAGGGGAGGGCTCGGAGCTCGGCGCAAGCCGTGCCCTACTCGGCGTCGATCAACGCACCTCGCGCGAAGCCTTTTCAAACTTGGGCGAGCGAGTGCTCGTCTACCAGTTTGCCGACAAGGTGCTACTCGACTTTGTCGGAAGCGGCACGGTCGCCGGTATCAACACCACCAGCGACGGTTTCCGGCTGGTGACGGTCGATCCATACGCTCCGTTTGGCAACCCGATCTTTGGCGAGACTGAATTGGCGATGCCCGGGGCGAGGCGGATGCTGAAGCTCGACGACGACCGGTATGCGGAGATACTGGAGCTTGCGAAGGGCTCCGACCTCACCGGAGCGTCGGAAGCACCGGCGCGCATCTACGACGCCCCGTCGCTCGAGACCTATCTCGCCATCCACGATCAGGTGTTGCGCGCGTGGGACTATCGCTGCGCGATCACCGGTCAGCAGTTCAAGCCCGGCGCACGTCCCCATCCGCATCTGCGGGTGGTGGCCATTCGTCCGCGCGAATTGGGCGGCCCCCTGCACGTGAAGAACTACATGCCAATGATGGAGAGGGCTGAGCACGCCTGGCTGACGGGTGGCATCGGCGTAACCCACCTCGGCGAGTTCGTGGCGATCCTCGATCGGCTGGACCACAAATTGCTCGAGGCGATGCCACTCAGCGGCAAGCTGGTGATGCCCGGGGACGAGGCCAATTGGCCGGATTCCGAGCTTCTCGCATGGCATTTCGCCAACGTTTTCGGCGACGTCTAAACCCGCACCTTGCTCACATCCAGCATGCGCTGCAGCGCCGCCCGAGCCGGCTTCGCCAGCTCCGGCGAGATCGTCACTTCCTCCGTCATCGTGTGCAGCGACCAGAGGATGTTTTCGAGCGTGATGCGCTGCATGTTGGCGGAGATGCTGCCGCCGCGCATGAACTCGATCCCCGGTAGTTCGATCGCCGCGTTGTCCGACATCGAGGTTTCGCTGACGAGGACGGCGCGGGCCGGTTTGCTGGTGCGCAGGTAGTCGACCATGGCGCCGAGGTCGCCCGAGAAATCGGCCAGCGCCGTGACTTCCGGGTTGGCCTCGGGGTGGGTGACGATCTTGGCGTCCGGGTACGAATTGCGCAATTCGGCGATATCGGCGGCAGTGAAGCCGCCATGCACTTCGTCGGTGCCCGACCAGGCGATGATCTTCTTGCTGGTGCGCTTGGCGGTGTTGCGCGCCACGTGCTGGTCTGGGAGCATGATGACGCGGTCGCCCGGCAGCGAGGCGACGATCTCGGCGGCGTTCGCGGCCGTGCAGCAGATGTCGCTCACGGCCTTCGTCGCCGCCGACGAGGTGATGTAGGCGATCACCGGCACGCCGGGATATTGGCTGCGGAGCGCAATCACGTCCTCGGGGGTGATCGAGGACGCGAGCGTGCTGCCGGCGCGGCCATCGGGCAGCAGCACCTTCTTTTTGGGCGCGAGCAGTTTCGTCGTTTCGGCCATGAAGCGGACGCTGGCCTGGACGATCACGGCCTGCTTCGCCGCCTGGGCGGCGAGAGCGAGCTGCAGCGTGTCGCCGGTGATGTCGGCGACGCCGTGGAAGATCTGCGGGGATTGGTAAGAATGCGCGAGGATCAGCGCATCCTTCTCCTTTTTCACCCGGTTGATCTGCAGGATCAGCGGCGCATAGAAGGGCCACTCGATCTCGGGGATCTTGTCCTTGATGCGATCGTAGATGCGGGCGGTGACGCGCTCGACGGCCTTGGTGAACTTGAGGTCGAAGGTCTTGGCCAGCGTGGCGCGCGCCTCTTCGAGCGGTGTTACCGAGTTGATGAGCTGCATGGCCGACACCTCTCCGAAGCCCCGAAGAGTTAGGATCACGGCGCCGCGATTTCAATGCGGTTATTTGGCTTGATCGCGGCGGCGGCACCGCCTAACCCTCTGGCAATCGCTCACGAGGTTTGCCATGCCGCAAGATGCCGCCGCCCTTCGCCAGACCCTGTCGCTGGCCCCCGTCATCCCGGTGATCATCATCAACGACGTGTCGCAGGCGCGACCGCTGGCCGAGGCGCTGGTGGCGGGCGGTCTGCCGGTGCTCGAAGTGACGCTGCGCACCGCGCACGCGCTGCAGGCGATCGAGGAAATGGCCAAGGTGCCGGGCGCCGTAGTCGGTTCGGGCACGGTGCGGACGCCGCTGCAGATGGGCCATTCGGTCGATGCCGGCTGCCAGTTCATGGTGTCCCCGGGCGCCTCGCCGCGGCTGCTCGAAGCGGCCGAAGAGCACAAGATCCCCCTGCTGCCGGGTATCGGCACCCCGACCGAGGCGATGACGGCCTCCGAGCACGGCTACTCGTTCCTTAAATTCTTCCCGGCCGAGGCGCTGGGCGGGGTGAAGGTGCTGAAGGCCTATGCGTCGCCGCTGCCCGACATCACCTTCTGCCCGACGGGCGGTATCGACATGGCCAAGGCGCCCGAATACCTGGCGCTGCCCAACGTGATCTGCGTCGGTGGCTCGTGGGTGATGCCGGCCGATGCGATCGCTTCGGGCGACTGGAAGCGCATCGAGCAGCTGGCGCGCGAAGCCTCGGCGCTGGGCAAGAAGTAAGCTGCCATGGCGAAGGCCGGGGCTGTCGGGCTCTCGCACCTCAGGGTGACGCTGTCGGACACGTTCTATATCGGGCCCGGCCGGGCCGACCTGATGGAGCTGATCGCCGAGACCGGCTCCATCTCCGAGGCCGCCAAGCGCATGGCGATGAGCTACAAGCGCGCCTGGAGCCTGGTGCAGGCGCTGAACGAGGGGTTCGGCGCACCGCTGGTGGAAACGGCGCGTGGCGGCAAGGAGCAGGGCGCATCGCTCACGCCCGCTGGCCGCGAAGTACTGGAGCGCTATCGCGGCATGGAGGAGGCGACGCGCCGCGCCATCGCCCGCGATGTCGAGGCGCTGAAGGCCTTGCGGGCCGATATGTCGGTACGAAAATAACGCTTGCTGGCGGCTGCCGGGCTTGGCACAACCTCGATATTTCCCAACGGACATATCGAGGAAGAGATCATGCGTCGGATTGCCTTGTTGCTCGGCGTCGGCCTTGTCGCGCTCACCACGGCCCAGGCCTTTGCCGCTGAAGTGAGCGTGGCGGTGGCCGCCAACTTCACCAAGCCGGCCGAAGAAATCGGCGCTGCGTTCACCGCCAAGACCGGTGACACCGTGGCCTTCTCGTTCGGCGCGACCGGCGCGCTCTACACCCAGATTTCGCAGGCGGCGCCGTTCGAGGTGTTCCTCTCGGCCGACAACAAGCGCCCGGCCCAGGCCGTCACCGACGGCTTCGGCGTCGATGGCACCGTGTTCACCTACGCGGTGGGCAAGGTTGTGCTCTATTCGCCGACCATCGACGTGACCGATGGCGAAGCGGTGCTCAAGGCCAACGCCTTCCAGCACATCGCCGTTGCCGACCCCAAGACCGCGCCCTATGGCAAGGCCGGGCTCGAGGCCGTGGACAAGCTCGGGCTTACCGACGCGATCACGCCGAAAGTGGTGACGGGCGAGAACATCACCCAGACCCTGCAGTTCATCGATAGCGGCAATGCCGAGGTCGGTTTCGTGGCGCTCAGCCAGGTCGTCGGCAAGCCGGCGACGCAGGTGTGGATGGTGCCGGCCGAGGATTACTCGCCGATCCTTCAGGATGCGGTGCTGCTGAAGACCGGCGAGGCCGATCCTGCCGCCAAGGCCTTCATCGAGTTCTTGAAAGGGCCCGAGGCAACCGACATCATCAAGAAGTACGGCTACGAACTGGCCCAGTAAGCCCCAGGGTTTCACCGGATGATGCATGCTGAGCTTTAGCGATATTTCGACGCCAGTCGTTCTGTCGCTGACGCTCGCGTGCATCGTTACGGCGTGCCTCGTGGTGATCGCCACGCCGATCGCGTGGTGGCTCTGCCGCTCGAGATGGGCGGGCAAGGAGGCGGTGGCGGCGGTCGTGGCGCTGCCGCTGGTGCTGCCGCCGACGGTGCTTGGTTTCTACCTCCTGATCGCGCTCGGGCCGAACGGTCCGGGCGGATCGATCGCCGCGCTCTGGGGCGCGAAGACGCTGGCCTTCTCGTTCCCGGGGCTGGTGTTCGGCTCGGTCATCTACTCGCTGCCCTTCATGGTGCAGCCCTTGCGCAACGCCTTCGAGGCGTTCGGTGACGAGCCGATCGAGGCCGCGCACACGCTCGGCGCCACCAAATGGCAGACCTTCTGGCGCGTGGCGCTACCGCTGGCCCGAGGCGGCTACATGGCGGGCGCGGTGCTCACGTTCGCCCACACGGTGGGAGAGTTCGGCGTGGTGCTGATGATCGGCGGCAACGTGCCCGGCCGCACCAAGGTCCTGTCGATCGCCATCTACGACTATGTCGAGCGGCTCGAATGGGGCAACGCCCACATCCTCGCGGCGGGCATGGTGGTGTTCTCGTTCGTCGTGCTGGCGACGGTGCTGATCATCGAGCGCAAGGTGGGGAACAGGTAGGCGGTGGGTTTGGACGCCCCCTCCACCATGCTTCGCATGGTCCCCCTCCCCCGCTAAAGCGGTGGAGGAGCACCGAGACGCCGGTGGCTAACTGTTATCGAGACGCCGAACTTTCCGTGCTCCTCCACCGCAAAGCGGGGGAGGGGGACCGCGCATCGAAGATGCGTGGTGGAGGGGGCGTCCCGCAGTCAAGGCAGCCGCAGCAGCTCCACGAACCGGCGCAGTGCCTTGTCCAGGCTCTTGCGCTTTTTCTCGTCCAGCTCGTCGAACAGCGCTTCTTCCAGCTGCTCCCAGTTGGCGGACAGCACTTCGCAGATGCGTTCGCCGCGTTCCGTCAGCGCCAACCCCTGCACCAGGTCCGGCCCGATGGCCTGCCGCGTGATCACGTCGCGCTCGGCCAACCGGGCCAGCCGCGGGTCCAGCGTTTCCGCATCCAACTCCAGCTCTTCGGCGAGCGTTGCTTCCGTCGCGCCCAAGCGCGAGCGCAAAGCGAAGATGATGGCGTCGTCGCCGGGCTCGAGGCCGCGGTCGAAGAGGGGGACGAGCAGGGCGCGGCGGGCGAGCTGGCCGGCTTCGATCAGGCGGTAAAGCGTGGAGCGCGCTTTGGGTTTGGACATGGGCGGGTAGATCGTCTCATCAGGCGTCTCGAGCGACATTCGGCCCATCCTATCGATAAAGCGCCAACGAAACAGAAACGGCCCGCGACGGCGGCATTGTCGGGTGATTCCAGATGACCTATGGCTCTGTCGGGCCGCAAGACCCGACACGCCCGCCTGCCCAAATTTTTCGCGAACTGGGACATGGAATGAGCCAGGATCTCTCCCGCATCCGCGCCTTCGTGCAGGTGTTCGACGCCGGGGGCTTTTCGGCGGCGGCGCGGCAGCACGGCAAGTCGAAGGCGCTGCTTTCCAAATACGTGACCGACCTCGAGGATTATCTCGGCGTGCGGCTGATGAACCGCACGACGCGCAAGCTCAGCCTCACCGAGGCGGGTGAGGCCTATTACCGCGAGGCGAGCGCGCTGCTGCAGCAGCTCGACGATCTCGACGCGACCATCTCCGACCAGACGGCCGAGCCGCGCGGGCTGGTGCGGATTTCGGCGCCGCGCAACCTCGGCGAAACCACGCTGGCGCCGGCCATCTTCGCCTTCATCGCCAGGAACCCGCTGATGTCGGTGGACCTCAGGCTCGAGGACCGTTTCGTCGACCTCGTCGAGGAGGGGATCGACGTGGCGCTGCGGATCACCACGCTTTCGGACAGCTCGCTGATCGCGCGGAAAATCTCGGACATGAAGCACGTGATCTGCGCCTCGCCCGGCCTCATCGCGCGGGTAGGGACGCCCGAGACTGGCGAGGCGCTCAAGAACATGCCCTGCGTGCTCGACACCAACATGCCCTCGCACAGTTCATGGCGGTTCATCGAGAATGGCGAGCCGATCTCGGTGCATGTGTCGGGGCCGGCGCGGGTGAATTCGCCGGTGGCCTCGCTGCAGGCGGCGCTGGCCGGTCTTGGGTTTGCCGTATTGCCCACCTACCTCGCTGATCCGCAGATCGCCGAAGGCCGACTCGTGCGCGTGCTCGCAGACCGCATGCCCGAAGGGCCGAGCCTCACGGCGGTCTATCCGCACCGGCGGCATCTCGCCGGCAAGGTTCGCGCGCTGATCGACCATCTGGTCGGCTGGTTCGAGGACAATCCGGTGCGCTGAAGACGGGGTGCGTATGCGGGGACTATTTCGGGGCGCGGTAATGGCAGGGGCTCTGGCCCTGTCGGTCGGTGCTGCTCAGGCGCATCCGCATATCTGGGTCGATGCCAAGGCGGTGCTGGATTTCAACGCGGCGGGCGAACTGACCGCCATCCACAATACCTGGGTCTTCGATGAGGCGCTGTCCGTCTGGCAGATCCAGGGGCTCGACACCAACAACGACGGCATCACCTCGCCCGAGGAGTTGCAGCCGCTGGCCGAGGACAACCTCAAGGGCCTCGCCGAATACGGCTTCTACACCTCGGCCGGGACGGGGGCGGAGTCGATCGCCTTCCACTCGACCGACACGCCGAAATACGTCTTCAACAACAACCGGCTGACCTTCACCTTCTCGATCGCGCCCGACCAGCCCTACAAGCTGCAGCACCGGTTCGAGCTGTCCGTCGCCGACCCCGAATATTACGTCGCCATCACCTTCGCGAGCACCGCCGACGTGACCCTGAACGGCGCGCCGGCCGGCTGCACGCTCGGCATGGACCCGCCGCGCGAGCTGTCGCCGGATATCCAGGCGCGGCTCTTCGACCTTTCCGCCGATGTCACCAAGCTGCCGCCCGACCTCGAGGCCGCGGTGCGCGGCTCGCAGGGCGCCATCGTGCTCGACTGTTCGGCAGTCAACCCGCCGCCCGTCGCCGCCAATGCCCTCGATGCGGTGACGCAGGTCGCCGAGGCCAAGCCGCAGACGCCGTTCGGCGGCCCGCCGCAGGAGCCGGGCTTCAAGATCGACCCGCACGGGCCGTTCGGCTTCCTCGTCCAGTGGCAGGAGGGGTTCTACAAGTCGCTCACCACCGAGCTCGGGCTGCTCAAGAACGACTGGACGGCCTTCTGGGTGCTCGGGGGCTTGAGCTTCCTCTACGGCATTTTCCACGCCGCCGGCCCGGGTCACGGCAAGGTGGTGATCGGCAGCTACATGCTGGCCAATGAGCGGCAGATGCGCCGCGGCATCGTGCTCAGCTTCGGCTCGGGCCTGCTGCAGGCGGTGGTCGCCGTGGCGGTGGTCGGCATCGCGGCGGTGGCGCTGCAGCTCTCGACCAGCGCCATGGACCTCGCCGTGGTGTGGATGGAGCGCGCCGCCTACGGGCTGATGGTGCTGCTCGGCCTGTGGCTCGTGGCGCGAAAACTGTTCGGCTGGGGCCACAAGCACGAAGCGCCCGACCTCGAAGCCGTGGCCCATGCCCGGCTGCACGAAGACGAGGCGCCGCATGCCCTTGTCGCCAACCGCGGGCAGGCCTTCCAGTTCCGCGCGGCGACAGCACCGGCCGCTCCGACGGGTTACGACGCGCATGGCCGCGCGCCCGGGCATGCCCACTACGGGCACGACCACGCCGACCACGACCACGATCATGCCCACCATCACCATCACGTGGTGACGGCGGATCAGACCGGCGGCGACTGGCGCGAGCAGCTCGGCGTGGTGGTGAGCGCCGGTCTCCGGCCCTGCACCGGCGCGCTGCTGGTCCTGGTGTTCGCGTGGAGCCAGGGCGTGTTCCTCGCCGGCGTCGTCGCGGCCTTCCTGATGGGGCTCGGCACCGCGATCACGGTGTCGGTGCTGGCGGTGGTGGCGGTTTCGGCCAAGGGGCTGGCGCGGCGCTTCCTCGATACCAATGGCAGGCTCGGCTCGCGGCTCGTGGGCTTTGCCGAGCTCGGCGGAGCGCTCATCGTGCTCGCTTTCGGGCTTGCCATGCTTTCGACGAGCTTCTGAGTTTCCACCGCTGCAGGCCGCCGCGACATGGTTGCACTTGCCTTGTCATGGTCGCTGACTATGGTGCGCCGGCCTAGAACGCTTCCAATCTGCGAGCCACTCACTTGACCGAACTTCCGGCGGGGCATCCGCCCATCCGCCAGCCGAAAATCGGGGTGCTGCTGCTCAACCTGGGGACGCCCGACGGGACCGACTACTGGTCCATGCGGCGCTACCTCAGCGAGTTCCTGTCCGATCGCCGCGTCATCGAAACCTCGCCGCTGATCTGGCAGCCGATCCTGCAGGGCATCGTGCTTTCGACCCGGCCGCAAAAGAGCGGCGAGAACTACAAGCGCATCTGGGACCAGGCCGAAAACGACAGCCCGCTGCGGGTGATCACCAAGCGGCAGGTGCGGGCGCTGCAGGCGCGCATGCCGGAAGTCGCGATCGAATACGGCATGCGCTACGGCAACCCCTCGACCGAGGCCGGGGTGAAGGCGCTGCTCGATGCGGGCTGCCAGAAGATCATGTTCGCGCCGCTCTATCCGCAATACTCGGCGACCACCACGGCGACCGCCAACGACAAGGCGTTCGAGGCGCTGAAATCGGTGCGCTGGCAGCCGGCGGTGCGCACGCTGCCCGCCTATTTCGACACGCCCGAATATGTGGCGGCGCTGGCGACGAGCATCCAGGAGGGCGTGGCGAAGCTCGATTTCACCCCCGACCTGATCCTCACCTCATATCACGGCATGCCGGTGCAATATCTCGAGGCCGGCGACCCCTATCACTGCCAGTGCCTCAAGACGACGCGGCTGGTGCGCGAATATCTCGGCTGGCCCGAGGACAAGCTGCGCGTCACCTTCCAGAGCCGCTTCGGCCCGACGGAGTGGCTGAAGCCCTACACCGACGCAACCCTGATGGAGCTGCCGGGGCAGGGCGTGCGCCGCGTCGCCGTGGCCTCGCCGGCTTTCGCGGTCGATTGCATCGAGACGCTCGAAGAGCTGGCCATCACCGGCCGCGAGCAGTTCGAACACGCCGGCGGCGAACAATTCGCCTACATCCCGTGCCTGAACGATTCCGACGTCGGCATGGACATGCTCGAAACGGTGATCCGGCGGGAATTGATGGGGTGGATATGATGGGCCCCGGCCCCTCACCCAGCTACGCTAAGTCGCTCCGCGACTAAGCTGCGCTGCCCTCTCCCCAAAGGGGCGAGGGGAGGCGCCAATCACACGCTGCGGTGGTTCCACAGCTCCCCTCGCCCCTATGGGGAGAGGGTGGCTTGGCGAAGCCAAGCCGGGTGAGGGGCCGTTCAGCCCGCCTCAATCCCAGCCTTCTCCAGCATCGCCTTCGTAATCGACTGCTTCAGCTCAAAATACTCGGGCCACGGATCCCGCTCCTTGGCCTTCGCCGCCGCCGTCTCCAGCGAGAACACGTTCGCATGCGGCAGCTCATCGAGCTCATCCCACGCCACCGGCACCGCGCAGGGTATCCCCGGCCGAGCCCGCGTCGAGAACGGCGCCACCGCCGTGGCCCCCCGCTCATTGCGCAGATAATCCACGAACATCCGCCCCTTGCGCTTTTCCTTGCGGATGTTCGAGGTGAACTGGTCGGGCTCGGTCTCCGCCAGTTGGTCGGCGAAGTAGTGGCAGAAGGCTTTCACCTCGGGCCATTCGGCGCGCGGTGTCAGCGGGGCGATGACGTGGATGCCCTTGCCGCCCGTGACCATGGGCACGCTTTGTAGCCCCCAGTCCTTCAGCACATCGCGGATATGGCGCGCGGCGTCGCGGACATTGCCGAAATCCAGCCCCTCGTCGGGGTCGATATCGAAGATGATGCGGTCGGGCTGCTCGAGCTTGTCGATGCGGCTGCCCCAGATGTGAAACTCGAGCGTCGACATCTGCACGCCGCCGATCAGGCCGGCGAGGTCGTCGATCCAGAAGTGGCTCTCGTCCTCGGATTCCTTGAGCTTGATGTCGACGTGCTTCATCACGTCGGGGAAGCCGCCGCTATCGTGCTTCTGGAAGAACGGGCGCTGGCCGTGGGGCACGCGCACGAGGCTGAGGGCGCGGCGCGAAATGTGGGGCAGCATGCGCTCGGCCACCGCATCGTAATAGGCGACGATCTGGCCCTTGGTGACGGTCTCGTTGGGCAGCACGGCGCGGTTGGGACTGGTGAGCCTCACCTTTTCCCGCTCGGCGACGGCGATCCCCATGTCGTCGGTCAGCTGCATGGATTTCAGCTTGGCCGTCCGCTTCGGTTTTGTCGAGCTTGGCTTTGGCGCCTTGGTTTCCAGTTTCACCTGTTTGGCCGGCTTGTCCTTGCGCAGGCCGACGAAGGACGGGTGCCGCAGGTGGCCGTCGGGCGTCAGCTCGGTGAAGTCGATCTCGGCGACCAGTTCTGGCGTGATCCACTTGGCCCGGCGCACAATGTCGCGCGGCACCTCCTCGAAGGCCGAGGTCTGGCGGGCGCGGGCATCCATGGCCGATTGCAGCTCGGCGGCGCTCTCGGCATTGAAGCCGGTGCCGACGCGGCCGCGATAGACCAGCTTGCCCTTCTCCCAGGTGCCGAGCAGCAGGGAGGCAAAGGTCTTCTTTTTGTCCGACGGCCGCCAGCCGCCGATGACGAATTCCTGCCGGTTGTTGACCTTGATCTTCAGCCAGTCGCGCGTGCGGTCGTGCCGGTAGGGGGCGTCGGCGCGCTTTGCCACCATGCCTTCCTGGTGCGCCTCGCGCATGGCGGCGAGCACCTTGTCACCGTGGCCGACCACGTGGTCAGAATAGATGAGAGCCGGGTTCTTCGCCTTCTTCAGCAGCTTTTCGAGCCGCGCCTTGCGCTCGGCGAGCGGCAGCTTTTCGAGGTTCTCGCCGTCCTGCTCCAGCAGGTCGAAGACGAAATAAACCAGCTCGCCGCCATTCGAGAGCGCCTCCTTCAGCGTCGAGAAATCGGTGCGGCCATCCTTGATGGCGCAGATTTCGCCGTCGAGCAGCAGCGAGCCCTTGGTCAGCTTGCTGAGCGGTTCGACGAGGTTGTGGAACTGCTCCGTCCAGTCATTGGCGTTGCGGGTGTAGAGCCGCACTTCCGGACCAGCGACCGCCGCGATGGCCCGGTAGCCGTCATACTTCACCTCGAACAGCCAGCCATCGCCCTCGGGGATATCCTCGACCAGCGTCGCGAGCTGCGGTGCGCGGAACCCGGGCAGGGCGACAGCCTTGCCACTCGTCCACACCTTGGCCTGTGGCTCGGCCTTGGTGGCTTTCTTCCGCGATTTCAGGCCCTTGGCGATGCCCTCGATGTCGCGACCGGTCTCGACGCTGGTGGTGAACTTCTCCGTCAGCCCGTCGCTGGCGGTGGCGTAATCGTCCTTGTGCTTGATCAGCAGCCAGTTTTCGCGCGGGCCGTGGCTGGTCTTCTGGTCGCGGCCCTTCATGTGGACCAGCACCCACTCGCCCTTCATGCGCTTGCCGTGCAGCTTGAATTTCAGGTCGCCGCCGTCGAGCCCCTCATGCGGATCGCCGATCGGCTCCCACGTGCCCTCGTCCCACAGCATCACGGTGCCGCCGCCATACTGGCCTTCGGGGATGGTGCCCTCGAACCCGCCATAGTCGAGCGGATGGTCCTCGACCCGCACCGCCAGCCGCTTGTCGGCGGGGTTGGTCGATGGGCCCTTGGTCACCGCCCAGCTCTTCAGCACGCCATCCATCTCGAGGCGGAAATCGTAGTGCAGCCGCGTCGCGTCGTGCTTCTGCACCACGAAGCGCAGGCCCTCGCTCTTGCCCGCCGCGGCATCACCCGAAGGCTCGGCCGTCTTGCTGAAGTCGCGCTTCCGCCGATAGTCGCTGAGCTGTTCGCGCGCCGTGGCCATTTAGCTGGCCTTCTTCCGCGTCGTCGCGCGCGGCTTGGCCTTGGCGGCAGGTTTGGCGGCAGGCTTCGAGGGTGCAGCCGGCTTGCCGCCTTCGAGGCTCTTCTTCAGCGCCGACATCAGGTCCACCACATTGTCGCCGCGCGGGCTGCGCGACGGCTCCTCGTCGGTGGTGATCTTCTTGCCCTTCGATTTCAGCTTGCGCTGGATCAGCTCGCGCAGTGCCGCCTGGTAGTGGTCCTTGAACGCCTTGGGATCGAACTCAGAAGTCTTCTTCTCGATCAGCGCCGTCGCCACATCGAGCAGCTCGTCATCGGCCGACTTGGCCGGGATTTCCGAGAAGAAGCTGTCGGATTTCTTGAGCTCATCCTCATAATGCAACGTCTCCATCAGCAGCCCCTTGCCGCAGGGTTTGATCGAGACGAGGTACTCCTTGCCGCGCAGCGCCAGTTGCCCGAGCCCGACCTTCTTGCTCTTCCGCAGCGCATCGCGCACCACGCGAAACGCATCCTCGGCCAGCTCGTCCGACGGGGCGACGAAGTAGGGTGTGTCGAAATAGAGTGCCGGGATTTCGTCCTCCTCGACGAACTGCACCAGCTCGAGCGTCTTCTTCGTTTCCAGCTTCACCGCATCGAGCTCGTCGTCCTCGAGCAGCACGTAGTCGCCCTTGCCGTACTCGAAGCCCTTCTTGATGTCGTCGCGCTCCACCGGCCCGACCCCGTCCACCACCTTCTCGTAGTGGATGGGCTTGCCGGTCGGCTCGTGGATCTGCCGGAAGGTCGGCTTGGCGTTCGACTTGGTGGCGGTGAAGACCTCGACCGGAATCGAGACCAGCGAAAGGCGCAACTGGCCCTTCCAGATGGGGCGGGTGGCGGGCATTTCGACCTCGCGAGCAGCAAGTGGCAGAACTTCATGGCCTAACGACCATCGAACCACGAATGTTCCGGCAATCATTGCGTGCGGACCAACGCCCATTACATATTGCGTAAGGCCCGCGAATCTTCGCGGGGCGGGCGGCCAGCAGAGGGGAATTTGCGATGGATTTCGGACTCGACGGGCTGAGCATCGCGCTCATCCTGCTTGGCGTGTTGCTCGTTCTGGTGCTCTTCGCCGGCGCCAAGACCGTGCCGCAGGGCTACAATTACACGGTCGAGCGCTTCGGTCGCTACACGCGCACCATGAAGCCGGGGCTCAACCTGATCATCCCGTTCGTCGACGGAATCGGCCGCAAACTCAATATGATGGAGCAGGTCCTCGACGTGCCGCACCAGGAGGTGATCACCAAGGACAACGCCACGGTGACCGCCAACGGCGTGACCTTCTACCAGATCCTCGACGCGGCCGCGGCGGCCTACGAGGTGGCGCATCTCGAAAACGCGGTGCTCAACCTCACGATGACCAACATCCGCTCGGTGATGGGCTCGATGGACCTCGACGAGCTCCTCAGCCACCGCGACGAGATCAACAATCGCGTGCTGCGCGTGGTCGATACCGCGGTCAGCCCGTGGGGCCTCAAGATCACCCGCATCGAGATCAAGGACATCGATCCGCCCAAGGATCTGGTGGAATCGATGGGCCGGCAGATGAAGGCGGAGCGCGAAAAGCGCGCGCTGATCCTTGAAGCCGAAGGCAAGCGGCAGGCGGCGATCCTCCAGGCCGAGGGCCAGAAGCAGAGCCAGGTGCTCGAAGCCGAGGGCCGGCGCGAGGCGGCGTTCCGCGATGCCGAGGCGCGCGAGCGTTCGGCCGAGGCCGAAGCGAAAGCCACGCAGGTGGTGTCGGATGCTATCGCCTCGGGCAACGTGCAAGCGATCAACTACTTCGTCGCCAACAACTACATCAAGGCACTGGAAGGGCTGGCGAAATCGCCGAACCAGAAGGTGCTAATGCTGCCGGTCGAGGCGGCCTCAGTGATCGGCGCCATCGGCGGCATAGCCGAGATCGCCAAGGAGACTTTCGGCGGCGGCGACAGCAAGCCGGCAGTGCGCGTGCCGGGCAGCCGGCCGCCTTCGACGACGTAAAGTTCAGGCCAATAACGGGGAGGTGTGAATGCAAGTCCTCGAGTTCATCGCGCAGAACGGCGCGTGGAGCTGGGTAGTCGCGGGGCTGGTGCTGCTGGCGCTGGAGCTGGTGGCGCCGGGCGGCGTGCTCGTCTGGCTCGGCGCGGCGGCGCTGGTGACAGGCGGCATGTCGCTGCTGGTCACGGTCTACTGGCCGCTGCAATTCGTGGTGTTCGGCGTGCTGGCGCTCGCCGCGATCTGGCTGTGGCTCCGCACCCGCAAACAGGAGCAGCCGACCGACAAGCCGTTCCTCAACCGCCGGGCCGAGCGCTTCATCGGGCACGAGGTGGTGCTCGACGAACCCATCCGCGACGGGGCAGGGCGCGTGGCGCTCGGCGATACGACCTGGCGGGTGACGGGGCCCGACCTCGAAGCGGGCGCCAAGGTGCGGGTCGTCGATGCGGACGGCGCGGTGCTGAAGGTCGAGGCGGCTTAGCCCAAAACAAAAGAGCCGCCCCGGAGGGCGGCTCTCGTTGTATCCGGTGTGGACCGGCTTACTCGCCGGCGACCACGGTGCCGGGCGAGTAGACGATGGTCCGGTCGCTCAGCTTGACGAAATAGACGCGGTCGTTGGTGTAGAAATAGCCGTAATCCGGGTCGCTCTCGACCACGTGCAGCTCGATGGCGTCGGGCACCACATAGCCGACATCGACGTTGCCCTCGATCACGACCGGTTCGGTCGGGTGGACGCGGACATACTCGACGTCCTCGTCGCGCAGCGCTTCAGAGCCGATCACGGCCCCGGTGAAACCGCCGATGATGGCGCCGATCGGCCCGAAGATGAGACCGCCCGTCACGGCGCCGGTGACGCCACCGGCCGTGCCGCCGACGGCAGCGCCGGTATCCTGGGCGAAGACCGCGCCGGTCGACAGGGTGAGGACGGCGACGGTAGCGAGAAGCAGGTTTTTCATTTTCTAACTCCTTTGGTTCTCGTTCGGCGGGGAAAGGGTTTGTGCGCGCCATCCGTTCCGCAATGAGGCGATTTTTGCTGCGGGAAGCTGCCATGCGCCCGCCGCGGAAGGGCTTCCTTAACCATAAGCTGCAAGGGTTTGTTCACCGGTTGCGTTGGAGTGGGCGTAGTGAGCAAGGCGTGGATGATGGCGGTCACGGCCGCGCTGGCAGCTGCCTCGGCGCCCGTGGTTGGTGCCGAGTTCAACCCGCTCGGCGACGGGTCGGACTACAATAATGGCGACCTCGTCCGCGACGACACCTCCGGCTGCGAGAACTGCGATCGGCTGCCGCACGAGTCCGACGGGCCGGCCTTCGACCTCGACTGGCAACTCGGCCTGCGCGGTGCGGTGACGCAGAACAACGACGGCACCAAGGTCGAATTCCTGGCGCTGCCCGAGGTGACGCTGACGCACAACACCATGCGCGGCGGCTATTCGGTGGGGGCCTCGTCGGAGCTGTCCTACGATCTCGACGGCAATGCGCGCGTGGATTCGCTGACGCTGAACGGCAGCGCCGACTACCATTTCGACGCGGTGTCGAGCGCCAGCCTCAAGGGCAGTTTCACCCTCTCGCAGGACGATCCGAGCAGTTCCGACTACGCCAGCAACGTGGCGTCGGCGCCGCTGGTGCTGGGCGGGCAGGTGCAGGCGACGGCCACGCGCGATCTCGGCATCGGCGAGGCCGAGGTGCGCGGCAATGCCGGGCGCACGGTCTATGGCGAGACGACCTATGACGACGCCTCGACCAGCTCGAACGACTACCAGAACACCAGTGTAGCGGGTGTGGGCGGGCGGTTCGGCTACCGGCTGACGCCCGGGCTCACCGCCTTCGTCGACGGGCAGGCGGATTACGAGGCCTATGACGAGGCGTCGCCGAGCCTGCTGGTGAAGCTCGACAACGTGACCTACGAGGCGCGGGCCGGGTTGAACTTCAAGGCGCTGACGGTGCTCGAGCTCGAGGGCTCGCTGGGCCTCGGCTATCGCGACTTCGCCGACGGCTCGCTCAACGATTTCACCGCCGTGCTCTATGACGGCAAGGCGATCTTCCGGCCCGACGAGACGCTGACGCTGACCGGCACGTTCTCGACCTCACTGGAATCGCCCGGCACCACCTCGGGCGCCACCGCCAAGGTCACCTATGCGGCGACCGGCGAGGCGGCCTACCAGGTGAACCCGTGGCTGCGCCTCCGCGGTTCGGCCGGCTGGAGCGAGGCCCATTACCAGGGCATCGCCACCGACGAGTACAAGTGGAATGTCGGTGTCGGGGCGGACTACCTGCTCAACGAGCACATGGACGCGACTGCGGACTATACGTTCTCCCGCTCGACCACGACGCCCGACCCGACCGAGGACGAGCAGCGGGTGATGCTGGGATTGAATATCCATCGGTGAGGGTGATCCCCCACTGAGGTGTCATCCCGGACTTGATCCGGGACCCAGCTCACAGCCCGCGCAGACCCATCCCTGAACCCTCATCCTGAGCCTGTCGAAGGACGAGGGTTCACGCGCTGAGCGCTCAGTGCAGGTCGCCCCGTCCTTCGACAAGCTCAGGATGAGGCGACTGAGAGGCGGTGCCTTTGGCACTACCAGCCTGATGGCGAACGCCTATTGCAGCAAATGCGCGATCTGCTCGCGGAAATCGTCGGCGAGGTCTTCGCGATCCAGCGCGAACACCACGTTGGCGGTGAGGAAGCCGATCTTGCTGCCGCAGTCGAAGACCTTGCCCTCGTATTTCACGCCCGTGAAATTCTGCTGGCGGATCAGGGTCTGCATGGCATCGGTGAGCTGGATTTCGCCGCCGGCGCCGCGGGGTTGCTCGGCCAGCAGGGTGAAGATCTCGGGCTGGAGGATGTAGCGGCCGGAGATGAAGAGGTTCGAGGGCGCATCCTTAGGCTGGGGCTTCTCTACCATGCCGGTGATGCGGAAACCCGAATCCGGACCATCGCCGCGGGCAACGATGCCGTAGCTGGCGGTGTCCTTGGGATCGACCTCCTCGACGCCGATGATGTTGCCGCCGGTTTCCTCGTAGGCCTGCATCATCTGCTTCAGCACGCCCGGCTTGGCGCGAAAGATCATGTCGGGCAGCAGCAGCGCGAAGGGCTGGTTGCCTACCAATTCGCGAGCACACCACACCGCATGGCCGAGCCCCAGCGGCTCCTGCTGGCGGGTGAAGCTGGTGCGGCCCGCTGACGGCAGGTCCTTCTGCAGCTCGCCGAGAGCTTCGGTCTTGCCGCGCATTTCCAGCGTATGTTCGAGCTCGAACTGGCGGTCAAAATGGTCTTCGATTACCGCCTTGTTGCGGCCGGTGACGAAGACGAAGTGTTCGATACCGGCCTCGCGCGCCTCATCCACGGCGTACTGGATCAGCGGCCGGTCGACCACCGTCAGCATCTCCTTGGGCATCGCCTTGGTGGCCGGCAGGAAACGCGTTCCCAATCCGGCGACGGGAAATACGGCGGTGCGGACACGCTGCGGCACGAAAATCTCCGAAGGATAGAGGCTTGGCTTTACGCCGTTTCTTAGCACCTGATAGCTAGTCTCGATTCCATTAAAATCTCGCATCGGAGTGAGAATGACTGTGCTCGTAACCGGCGGCGCCGGCTATATCGGCAGCCACATGGTGCTGCGTCTCGCCGATGCAGGTGAAACCGTCGTGGTGCTCGACAACCTGACCACCGGGTTCGACTGGTCGGTCGATCATCGCGCCACGCTCGTCCACGGCAATGCGGGCGACATGGAGCTCGTCGGCCGTATCATCGCCGAGCACAAGATCGACGCCATCGTGCATTTCGCCGGCTCGATCGTGGTGCCGGAATCGGTGGCCGATCCGCTCAAATATTACGGCAACAACACCGCGACCTCGCGCAACCTGATCGAGGCGGCGGTCAAGGGCGGGGTGAAGCACTTCATCTTCTCGTCGACCTCGGCGGTCTATGGCTCGGCCGGGCTGGAGCCGGTGGCCGAGGAGACCGTGCTGAAGCCGGAATCGCCCTATGGGCGCTCGAAGATGATGACCGAGATGATGCTGGCCGACGTGGCGGCCGCGCATCCCATCACCTATGGCGTGCTGCGCTATTTCAACGTCGCGGGCGCTGATCCGCTGAAGCGCAGTGGGCAAAGCTCGCCGACCGCCTCGCACCTCATCAAGGTGGCGCTGCTGGCGGCGCTCGGCCGGCGCGACTCGGTGGGGATTTTCGGCACCGATTTCCCGACGCCCGATGGCACCGGGGTGCGCGACTACATCCACGTCACCGACCTCGTCGAGGCGCATGCGCTGCTGCTGCAATACTTGCGCGGCGGTGGCCGCTCGGCGACGATGAACTGCGGCTATGGCCGCGGCTACTCGGTGCGCCAGGTGATCGACACGGTGAAAGAGGTGTCGGGCGTCGACTTCAAGGTCATCGAAGAGCCCCGCCGCGCCGGCGATCCGGCCTCGGTGGTGGCGAAATCGGACAAGGTGCGGCAAGTGCTCGGCTGGCAGCCGGCCCATGACGACCTGCACGAGATCGTTGACGCGGCGATGAACTGGGAGCGCTATTTAGCCACACGAAACAGGTAGCGATTCGTCCATGCAACGTAAGCTCGCTCTTTTCGTCGCGTTTCTGGGCCTGTCATCGCCAGCACTGGCCCAGCCGGTCGAGAGTTTCGAAGATTTCATCAAGAACTTCGAGCCGACGGCGGTCGCGGCCGGTGTCACCCACGAGACTTACGCCAAGGCGATGTACGGCATACAGCCGAACGCCAGCGTGCCGGAGCTCGTGACCTCGCAGCCCGAGTTCACGACGCCGCTCTGGGACTATATCGACAAGCGGGTCACCGACTGGCGCATCGGCAAGGGCAAGGAAGCGATCGAGCAGAATCAGGCGCTGATGAAGACGATCGGCGACAGGTACGGCGTCGATCCGTACCTGCTGAGCGCCATCTGGGGCATCGAGACCAATTACGGCCGGGTGCTGAGCGACCCGCAATATATCAGCCCGATCATCCCTTCGCTCGCAACGCTCGTGCACCAGCGGCGCGTGCGCCTCGAGGGCGACACGGCCGACCTGATCGCGGCGCTGCTGCTGGTGCAGCGCGGGCCGCTCGACGCCACCCATCTCGTCGGCAGCTGGGCCGGGGCCATCGGACACCTGCAGGTCAATCCCACCAACGTCATCAAATACGGCACGGATGGCGATGGCGACGGGGCGGTGGACCTCCAGAATTCGCTCGCCGACGCGCTGGCGACCACGGCCGAATACCTGCTCGGCTTCGGCTACAAGCCGGGGCTCGACTGGGGCTACGAGGTGAACGTGCCCGAGGGGTTCGACTATCTGCTCGCGACGCGGGACGCGATGCGGTCGATCTCGTTCTACACCACGCTGGGCGTCACCCGGGTCGACGGGACTTCGTTCGGCGATCCGACGACGCCGGTGTTCCTCTATGCGCCGACCGGCGCCAAGGGCCCCAAGTTCCTGATGACGAACAACTACCTCGTCCTCAAGAGCTACAACAACTCCGACAGCTACGCGATGGCCATCTCGCATCTCGAAGACCGGCTGAAGGGCCGCGGCGACTTCGTCACGCCGTGGCCGCGCGACACGGCGTTCCCCAATCTCGAGCAGCGCAAGGCGATCCAGGAAGCGCTGATCAAGCTCGGGCTCTATGGCGGCCTCGTCGATGGGCGCATCGGGCCGGTGAGCCAGGCGGCTTACGCGAAGTTCCAGGCCAGCAAGGGCGAGGTGGCGGACGGGTTCATCACGCTCCACAGCTATGACGAGCTCGTCGCCGCGACCAAGTGACCGGCCCGCGATAGATTCTGCGCGAGGCGCCTTCAAATCAGCGCATCGCCTCAGCTAAATAGCGCCATGCAGAAAAAGCCGAACAAGCTCGTGCTGTGGATCATGGGTGCCGTCGTGGCGGCGCTGATCCTGACCGACATGCTGCCGATGTTTGCCGTGGCGCGCGAAGTGGTCGCGCCCGTGGCGCCCATCGTGCAGATGGATGACGGCCGCGTGCTCGTGGCGCAGGCCGACGACCAGCCGGTGCAGCGGCCCAAGAAGAAGCGCAAGACGCTGATGGACATGCTGTTCGGCAATGACGACCAGCAGGACGAAGCGCCGGTGGTCGACAAGCCGGTGGTGAAGGTGAAGCCCAAGGTGGCCAACCTGCCGCCCGCCAAGCCGAAGATCGAGAAGGCGCCGGGCGCCACGCGGCTCGCGGTGTTCGGCGACTCGATGGCGACCGACGTCGCCTCGGCGCTCGACCGTTTCTACGCCGAGGACCCCAATATCGCGATCATCGACCAGAGCGTCGGCGATTCCGGCATGGTGCGGCAGGACTATTTCGACTGGCCCAAGAAGATCGGCGAGAAGGTCACCGAGAACGGTTTCGACATCGCCGTGGTGATCATCGGCATCAATGACCGGCAGAAGATGAACCTCGACGGCAAGAGCTATGCCTCGCTGTCGCCCGAGTGGCTCGCCGGCTATTCGGCGCGTGTCTCGTCGATCGTGCAGCAGCTGCGCAGCGCCAACAAGCCGACGATCTGGGTCGGCCTACCGCCGATGGAAGCGCCAAAATTCGGGCAGACGATGATCCAGGTGAACGAGATCGACCGGCTCGCGGCCTTTGGCGGCGGGGCGGAGTTCCTCGACATTTTCGACAAGTTCGCCACCGAGGACGGCAAGTACACGCGCAACGGGCCGGACCTCAACGGCAACAATGTCCGCATGCGCAAGGATGACGGCATCCACTTTTCGACCGCCGGCGCCGACAAGCTGGCCTTCTATCTCAGCCAGTCGCTGCGCAACTATTATCGCGGTGGTGGCACGGTGGGCGTCGCGGTAGCCGACCCGCTGCTCGGCACCGATGCGCAGCTGATGGTGCGTCCGCCCTACCAGGGGCTCGGGCAGATGAAGCTGCTCGAAGTCGCGGGTGCGGTGATCTCGCTGACCCATGCGCCGAAGCGCGCCGCCGAGCTGGTCACGGCGTCCTCGATCGCGGCGACGCCCGCCGATATCGACCCGGTCGGCTTCGACCTGAAGCAGCTGATCGACGCGCCGGTCGGGCGCGCCGATGCGTTCGGGGTCGGCGTGACGCCGGTGCCCGAGGATGTCGGGGCCGGGGCGCAGCCGTGAGGCGCCGGCTGCTGCTGGCGCTGCTGCCCCTCGTCGCCGCAACGGGAACCGCCATGGCCCATGACGCCGATTTCTTCGCGGCCGCCACGACAGGTGACGTCGCGACGCTGACGCAGCTGCTCGATGCGGGGCAGGCGATCGAGGCGCGCGACGGCAATGGTCGCACGGCACTGCTGCTCGCGACGCGAGCCGACAAGGTCGAAGCGGCGCGGCTGCTGATCGGCCGCGGCGCGGACGTGAACGCCAAGGACAATATCGCCGACACGCCCTTTCTCTATGCTGGCGCCGAGGGGCGGACGGAGATCGTGAAGCTGCTGCTGGCCGCCGGTGCGAACCTCAAGGACACCAACCGCTATGGCGGCACCGCGCTGATCCCGGCGGCCGAAAAGGGGCATCCGGACAATGTCGCGCTGCTGCTTGCGGCCGGCGTCGATCCCAACCACGTCAACGGCCTCGGCTGGACGGCCCTCCTCGAAACCGTGGTGCTGACCGATGGCGGCCCGGTGCACCAGCGCATCGTGCAGATGCTGATCGAGGGCGGTGCGGACGTGAACATCGCCGACCGCGAGGGCGTCACCCCACCGGCCCATGCCCGGCAACGCGGCTTCACCGAGATCGCGCGCCTGCTGGAGGCAGCCGGCGCGCGCTGATGCCGTCAGGCGAAGTGCCGCCGCATGAAGGCCACGTAGTCGGTCTCGCTCATTTCGCGCCGGGCCTTCACGAACTGCCGGGCGTCGTCGCCGATCATGTAGCGCAACTGGTCGGTGCCGTCGGTGGCGGCAGCGAAGACGAGGTCGGCGACGTCGGCCGAGCTCATGGAACGCGCCGCGACCATGCGACGGAAGGCGGCGCCGGTCTGCGCGGCGAAGGCGTCGTAGTCGGGGACGGCGATGCGGTTCGCCTGCTGCCGTTCGGAGAAGCGGGTGGATGTCACGCCGCCATGCGGGATCACCAGCTTGGCGGTGATGCCGACCGCCGCCAGCTCGTAGCTCAGCGATTCGACGAAGCCTTCGAGCGCGAACTTGCTGGCGTGGTAGAGCGAGAACATCGGCAGGGTGAAGATGCCGGCGCCCGAGCTCACGTTGATGATGGTGCCGGCGCGGCGCGCGCGCATGTGCGGCAGCACTGCCCGCGTCACGTCCATGACGCCGAAGACGTTCACCGCGAACTGCCGCTGCACGTCCTCGGGCGCGACCGTCTCGAACACGCCGAACTCGCCATAGCCGGCATTGTTGACCAGCACGTCGATGCTGCCGAAGCGCTCGATAGTGGCGGCGACTGCGGCATCGATGCTCGGCTTGTCCTCGACATCGAGGCGGCCGACGAGGGTGTTTTCGCCCGCAAGATCGGCGCCATCGGCGACGTTGCGCATGGTGGCGGCGACATTCCAGCCGGCCTGCGCAAAGCGCTGGGCGGCGGCGCGGCCGATGCCGGACGAGGCGCCGGTGATGAGGACGGTGTTGGGCATGCGGGGTCTCCTTCGAGTGGAGACCGGTAGATATGCGTCCGCCATTGATGCGATAATGGCGGATAGATTGCATCTACTGCTGCAGGGAATTGCACAATGACGAAGCCGAACCTCAGCGAGCTGAATGCCGTGGTGACCCTGGCCGGGCGGAAGAATTTCCGTGCGGCGGCCGGGGAGCTGGGCGTTTCGGCCTCGGCGCTCAGCCATCAGGTGGCGGGGCTCGAGGCACGGCTCGGGGTGAGGCTGTTCAACCGCACGACGCGCAGCGTGGCGCTGACGGCGGCGGGCGAAGCCTTCCTCGCGCGGGTGCGGCCGGCCTTGGGCGAGATCGTCGATGCGATGGAGGCGGTCAACGCGCATCGCGACACGCCGAGCGGGGTGCTGCGCCTCAACAGCTCGGTCGGCGCGGCGCAGCAGATGATGCCGGTGTTCCTCGAATACATGCGGCGCTACCCGGAGATGCAGCTCGATATCGTCACCGAGGGGCGGCTGATCGATATCGTGGCGGGCGGCTTCGATGCCGGCCTCCGTGCGGCGCCGCTGGTGCCGCAGGACATGGTGGCGGTGCCCTACGGGCCGGAGCAGCGCTTCGTCGTGGTGGCAACGCCGGACTATTTCGCGCGGGCAGGGCGCCCGAAAGTGCCGCACGACCTGCTGCAGCACGAATGCATCCGCTGGCGCCTCGCCGGTGGCGCGCTCAACCGCTGGGAGTTCGAGCGCCGCGGCGAACGGTTCGACCTCGACGTTCCCGGCCGCCTTCTCCTCGACTCCTCCGACCTGATGCTGGAAGCGGCGCTCAGCGGGTTGGGCATCGCCCATCTCAGCGAGTGGCTTGTGCGCGATGAGATCGCCGCGGGACGACTCGAAGCCGTGCTCGGTGAGTGGAACATCAGTTTCGGCCGCATCTGCGTCTACTACCCGGGTCACCGGCTGGTGCCGGCCGGGCTCAAGGCGCTGGTGGGGCTGGTGCGGGAGATGAATGGGCGGGGGTGAGGCTTGGCGGCCCAGCGCGTGTTGCTCCCCCCTTCCGCCTGCCGGCACCTTCCCCCGCAAGCGGGAGAAGGCCCGTGGGGCAAGATGGTGCCACAGGGAATCCTCTCCCGTTTACGGGGGAGGGGGACCAGCCGTAGGCTGGTGGAGGGGGGAGCAACACGCACCGGCCAAAACAAAGGGGCGCCGGAGCGCCCCTTCAACTTGATGCCTTGAGGATCAGCGCGGCAAATCCGTCTTGCCCATCAGGAACTCGTCCATCGAGCGGGCGCACTGGCGGCCTTCGCGGATGGCCCAGACGACCAGCGACTGGCCACGACGCATGTCACCGCACGAGAAGAACTTTTCGCGGCTGGTCTGGTACTTCACGGTGTCGGCCATGACGTTGGAGCGCTTATCCACCGCGACGCCCGCGTCCTGGATCATGCCTTCCTGCACCGGGCCGAGGAAGCCCATGGCGAGGAGCACGAGGTCGGCCTTGAGGGTGAACTCGGTGCCCGGGATCGGCTGGAACTTGCTGTCGGCGCGGGCGCAGTTGAGACCCACCACCTTGCCGTCCTTGCCCTCGAAGTTGAGCGAGGCCACAGCGAAATCACGGACCACGCCTTCTTCCTGCGACGAGGACGTGCGCAGCTTCAGCGGATAGTTCGGCCAGACCAGCGCCTTGTTCTCCTTTTCGGGAGGCATGGGCATGATTTCGATCTGGGTGACCGAAAGCGCGCCCTGGCGGTTCGAGGTGCCGATGCAGTCCGAGCCGGTGTCGCCACCGCCCACCACCACGACATGCTTCCCCTGAGCGAGGATCGGGTTGACGTTCTGCAGCGGCTCGCCGGTGACGCGGCGGTTCTGCTGGCCGAGGAACTCCATGGCGAAGTGCACGCCATCGAGCTCGCGGCCCGGGATCGGCAGATCGCGCGGCTTCTCGGCGCCGCCGGCCATGGCGATCGCATCGTACTGGGCCGCGAGGTCGTCGACGGTAATGTCCTTGCCGACATGGACGCCGGTGTGGAGCACGACGCCCTCGGCCTTCATCTGCTCGACGCGGCGATCGATGATCGTCTTGTCGAGCTTGAAGTTCGGGATGCCGTAGCGCATCAGGCCGCCGATCTGCTGGGCCTTTTCATAGAGGTGCACGTCGTGGCCGGCGCGGGCCAGCTGCTGGGCGGCGGCCATGCCGGCCGGACCCGAACCGACGACCGCAACCTTCTTGCCAGTCTTGGCCGGGTTCACCTGCGGGGTGATCCAGCCGTTCTCGAAACCCTTGTCGACGATAGCGCACTCGATCGACTTGATGTTCACCGGGGTATCCGGAATGTTCAGCGTGCAGCTTGCCTCGCACGGGGCGGGGCAGATGCGGCCGGTGAATTCCGGAAAATTGTTGGTCGAGTGAAGGTTCTTCAGCGCCTTCAGCCAGTCGCCCTTGTAGACGAGGTCGTTCCAGTCCGGGATCTGGTTGTTCACCGGGCAGCCGTTGTGACAGTACGGAATGCCGCAATCCATGCAGCGCGCCGCCTGGTCGCGGGTGCCCTTGTCGCCCAGCGGAATGACGAACTCGTTGTAGTTCTTGAGACGGTCCTCGACCGGCAGATAATCGCGGTCAACGCGGTCGATCTCGAGGAAACCAGTGATCTTGCCCATGATCGTATCCTAGTTGAAGGTCTTCAACACGACGCATTCGCCGCGGAGGAAAGTCATCTTGCCGAGGCGCGCGTCCTGGCTGGCCATCTGTTTGTAACGCGCGAGCAGGCTGGAGAAGCGTTTCTCGCAGTCCGCTGAACTGATGTGGTCGCGGCGCTCCTGGAACACCTTGGACACTTCCTTGCCCTTGGCATCGGCGAAGTAGAGCTTGACGCCGGCCAAGTCCGCCAGCGGCTGCTGGGCGGGGAACAGGTCGGTCGGTTTCTTCGCCGTCTTGAGCTTGCCGCCCTCGGTCACGCATTTGACGCCGACGAACTTGGCGTTCGCAAGCTCGGGATGGCCCTGTTGCACGCCGTAGGCCAAGCCCTTCTCGGCCCAGTGCAGGTCGCGCTCGCAATATTGCGGCACCTCTGCGGCCTTCGGCACCGGGATGTCGACGAGGATGCCGGTGGTTTTCCCACCCGCCTTGAACTTGAACTCCACCTTCACCCAGGCCTCGGCCTGCGCCGCAAGGGCAGCACCGGGACCGGCGAGCAGGGCCATCGCTATCGCGATGGCCGCAGTCGTCTTCCTGAGCCGGCTCATTCCGCCGCCACCCGCTGAGCTGCCTCGCGGGCCTTTTCCATTTTCTGGAGGGCCTTGCGATACTCGGTCGGCATGACCTTCCTGAACTTGGGCAGGTATTCGTCCCAGTTCGAGAGGATGTGGTTGGCGCGGCTGGAACCGGTGAAGGTCTTGTGGCGCAGGATCAGCTGGTAGAGCCGCTCGGCGTCGCGCCGCTGCAGGTCGTGCATGATCTCGACCACGCCCATCGTTTCCATGTCGCCATGGTGACCGAACTCGCGGCCCGACAGGGTCTCTTCCTCGGTGACCGGCTCGAGCTCGACCATCGACATGTTGGCGCGGCTCTCGAAGGTGTCGTCCTCGTCGAGCACGTAGGCGATGCCGCCCGACATGCCTGCCGCGAAATTGCGGCCGGTCTTGCCCAGAACGACGACAACGCCGCCGGTCATGTACTCGCAGCCATGGTCGCCCGTGCCCTCGACCACCGCGATGGCGCCCGAGTTGCGGACGGCGAAGCGTTCGCCGGCCACGCCGCGGAAGTAGCCTTCACCGGTGATGGCGCCGTAGAGCGCCGTGTTGCCGATGATGATCGACTCTTCGGGCACGTAGCCGCGGTTCTCCGGCGGGCGGACCACGAGGCGAGCGCCCGAGAGGCCCTTGCCGACATAGTCGTTGGCTTCACCGACGAGATCGATCGAGATGCCGCGCGTCGCCCAGGCGCCGAAGGCCTGGCCGGCCGTGCCGGTGAGGCTGATGGCGATGGTGTCATCCGCAAGGCCGGCATGGCCGTAGCGCTTCGCCACCGCACCGCCCAGCATGGCGCCAGCCGAGCGGTCGACGCTGGTGATCGTCTCGGTGATCTTGACCGGGGTGCCGTTCTCGAGGGCAGGGCGGGCCGCCTCGATCAGCTTGCGGTCGAGCACCTTGTCGATCGGATGCTTCTGGCTTTCGGTGTGGGTGATGCCCACGCCTTCGGGAGCGAACGGCTTGTGGAAGAGCTTGGAGAAGTCGAGACCCTTCGCCTTCCAGTGGGCGACCGCCTCGGTCTTGTCCAGCATCTGCATCTGGCCGACCATTTCTTCGAACTTCGTGTAGCCCATCTCGGCCATCAGCTCGCGCACTTCCTCGGCGACGAAGAAGAGGTAGTTGATGACGTGCTCGGGCTTGCCGGTGAAGCGCGCACGCAGCACCGGGTCCTGCGTCGCAACGCCGACCGGGCAGGTGTTGAGGTGGCACTTGCGCATCATGACGCAGCCGGCCGCGATCAGCGGGGCGGTGGCCATGCCGAACTCGTCGGCGCCGAGCAGGGCGCCGATCACCACGTCACGGCCGGTGCGGATACCGCCATCGACCTGCACCGCGATACGGCTGCGCAGCCGATTACGGACCAGCGTCTGGTGGGTCTCGGCGAGGCCCATTTCCCACGGCGAACCAGCGTGCTTCAGCGAGGTGAGCGGGCTCGCGCCCGTGCCACCTTCGTAGCCCGAGATCGTCACATGGTCGGCGCGTGCCTTGGCGACGCCGGCGGCAACGGTGCCGACACCGACTTCGGACACGAGCTTCACCGAAACGGCGCCCGTCGGGTTCACGTTCTTCAGGTCGAAGATCAGCTGGGCCAGGTCTTCGATCGAATAGATGTCGTGGTGCGGCGGCGGGCTGATGAGGCCGACGCCCGGGGTCGAGTGGCGCACCTTGGCGATGGTGTCGTTCACCTTGTCGCCCGGGAGCTGGCCGCCCTCGCCGGGCTTGGCGCCCTGGGCCATCTTGATCTGCATCATGTCGGAGTTGACCAGGTATTCCGTGGTCACGCCGAAGCGGCCCGAGGCCACCTGCTTGATGGCAGAGCGCTTGCTGTCGCCGTTTTCGAGCGGCTTGAAGCGATCGACTTCCTCGCCGCCCTCACCGGTGTTCGACTTGCCGCCGATCCGGTTCATGGCGATGGCGAGCGTGGTGTGGGCCTCAAGCGAGATGGAGCCGTAGCTCATCGCGCCGGTCGAGAAGCGCTTCACGATCTCGACGGCGGGCTCGACGCTTTCGAGCGGGACGGGCGTGCGACCATCCTCGTCGGCCTTCCGGAGGCGGAAGAGCGAGCGGATGGTGACGTACTTGTCCTCGACCTCGTTCACCTGCTTGGCGAAATCGCGGTAGCGGTCGCGCGAGTTGCCGCGGGCGGCGTGCTGCAGGTTGGCGACCGTTTCCGAGCGCCAGACATGGGCTTCGCCGCGCTGGCGGAAGGCATAGTCGCCGCCGATATCGAGCGCATCCTCGTAGACCGGCGAGTTGCCGAAGGCGTCGAGGTGACGCTGCACGGTCTCCTCGGCGATTTCCTTGAGGCTGGCGCCTTCGATGGTGGTGGCGGTGCCGGTGAAGTAGGTCGAGACGAAGTCGGACGAGAGCCCGACGGCGTCGAAGATCTGGGCGCCGCAATAAGACTGATAGGTCGAGATGCCCATCTTGGCGGTGACCTTGAGAATGCCCTTACCGATCGCCTTGATGAAGCGGTAGATCAGCTCGTGGTCATCGACTTCGGCCGGGAACTGGTCGCGCATGGCCACCAGCGTCTCGAACGCCAGGTAGGGGTTGATCGCCTCGGCGCCATAGCCTGCGAGAGCGCAGAAGTGGTGCACTTCGCGCGCTTCGCCGGTTTCGACCACGAGGCCCACCGAGGTGCGGAGGCCCTTGCGGATCAGGTGATGGTGCACGCCGGCGGTGGCCAGCAGCGCTGGGATCGCCACCCGGTCGCGGCTCATGCCACGGTCGGAGAGGATGATGATGTTGTCGCCCGAGTGGACGGCGAGCTCGGCATCCGAGAAGAGCTGCTCGAGCGCGCGCTCCATCCCGTCGGCGCCTTCCGACACCGGATAGGTAATGTCCAGCGTCTTCGAACGGAACGGGTTGTCCTCCATGCCGCCGATGGCACGGATCTTCTCGAGATCCTCGTTGGTGAGGATCGGCTGGCGCACTTCGAGGCGCTGGCGCTTGCCGCCACCCGTCAGGTCGAGCACGTTCGGGCGCGGGCCGATGAACGAGACGAGGCTCATCACCAGCTCTTCGCGGATCGAGTCGATCGGCGGGTTCGTCACCTGCGCGAAGTTCTGCTTGAAGTAAGTATAGAGCAGCTTCGACTTGGACGAGAGCGCCGAGATCGGCGTGTCCGTGCCCATCGAACCGGTCGCTTCCTGGCCGGTAATGGCCATGGGCGGCAGCACGAGCTTCAGGTCTTCCTGCGTGTAGCCGAAGGCCTGCTGGCGATCGAGCAGCGGGATATCCGAGGTCTTGGGCTCGAAGTGCACCGAAGGCAGGTCCTCGAGCACGATCTGGGTGCGGCCGAGCCACGTCTTGTACGGGTGGGCGTTGGCCAGCTCGCGCTTGATCTCCTCGTCGGAGACGATGCGGCCCTGCTTGAGGTCGATCAGCAGCATCTTGCCCGGCTGCAGGCGCCACTTGGTCTTGATCTTTTCGGCCGGGATCGGCAGCACGCCGGCCTCGGACGACATGATCACCTCGTCGTCTTCGGTGACGAAGTAGCGGGCCGGACGCAGGCCGTTGCGGTCGAGCGTCGCGCCGATATGGATGCCGTCCGAGAAGCACATGGCGGCGGGGCCGTCCCACGGCTCCATCAGCGCGGCGTGGTACTCGTAGAAGGCGCGGCGATCCTCATCCATCAGCGGGTTGCCGGCCCATGCCTCAGGGATGAGCATCATGGCGGCATGCGGCAGCGAGTAGCCGCCGCGCATCAGGAATTCGAGCGCGTTGTCGAAGCACGCCGTGTCCGACTGGCCCGGATAGGAGATCGGCCACAGCTTCTGGATATCGGCGCCAAACAGCGGCGACGACACCGAAGCCTGGCGGGCCGCCATCCAGTTGACGTTGCCGCGCACGGTGTTGATTTCGCCGTTGTGGCAGACGAACCGGTAGGGGTGCGCCAGCCGCCAGGACGGGAAGGTGTTGGTCGAGAAACGCTGGTGGACGAGCGCGAGGGCGGACTCGAAATCGGCGTCGTGCAGGTCAGCGAAGTAGGCGCCGAGCTGGGCGGCAAGGAACATGCCCTTGTAGACCAGGGTCCGGCAGCTCATCGACACGATATAGAAGTCGTTCGGCTTGCCTTCGAAGGCCGAGAAGATCTTGGCCGACATCACCTTGCGGATGACGTAGAGCTTGCGCTCGAACTCTTCCTCGTCGGCAATCCCGTCGCCCACGCCGATGATCACCTGGCGGTGGAACGGCTCGGTGGCGACGATCTCGGGATCCTTGCTCAGCGAGGAGTTGTCGGACGGCACATCGCGCCAGCCGACGACCACCTGGCCCTCGTCCTCGATCACCTTGTTGACGACGCGTTCCATCTTGATCCGCAGGTCAGCGTCCTGCGGCATGAAGATGAAGCCGACGGCGTACTTGCCCTGCTCGGGCAGGTGGAAACCAAGCCGCGCGCTCTCCTTGACGAAGAACTTGTGCGGGATCTGCACCATGATGCCGGCGCCGTCGCCCATCAGCGGGTCGGCGCCCACGGCACCGCGATGCTCGAGGTTTTCGAGGATCGCGAGACCATTCTGGACGATCTTCTGGCTCGGCTTGTTCTTCATGTTGACGATGAAGCCGACGCCGCAGGCATCCACTTCGCGCGTCGGGTCATAAAGACCTTCGGCCTGCGGGCGCATCACGCCTGTCGGCAGGTCGGTGCGATAACCGTCATTTTTGCGAATGGCGGTTTCCGTGACGGGATGAGACATCGTTCCGTTCCGTGGGTCAGCCATTTGCAAAAGTCCTCTGTTTCGCAGTCGTCTTCATGACGGGAGCATGGTGCTCCAGCCGGTTTTTCCTTTCGACGCGCCATCAGGCTCCGCCCGTACCTCATAGTACGGCCCGTTGCCGAGGGCGCAATCCTTTAGTGGGGAGCGGCTCTGCATCCAAATGGCCGCTCATTCGGGCTCGATAAGGCCCCCACCCCTCCGTTTCCGCTCATGAGAGCGGGCCAGCCGGATCGGCGTGTGAAACGCATCCGGGGAGACCGGCCGCTCACGAAAATTGGACAGACGTGCTGTCCTATCGAGCCTACATTTGCATAATTCCAAACTGGGAGCAAGCGGCTGAAACCACTTTTTTGCCATCTTGTGACAGGTCAGCATAGGAAATGCAGATGGCGGAATAGGAAAGGCGTAGGAAATGAGACCTTTGCGGCGTGCCGGTGTGGCGCCGTGAGACCGGTTTCACCGTTCTAACTCCATAGGAAATACTTACCGGGTAGCATGCAATTGGCTGCCTGCCGAAGAGGGCGCAGAAACGTCGCCCAGGTAGCCTGCAGCACGGAGGACCTGATGGATCAGACCGCGCTCTTGCTGCTACCCTTTCTTCCGTTCGTGCTGATCATGATCGGCACCAGATGGCTCCACTACCTGATCATGTGGTTGGTTTCGGCCTGCGTCTTCGGCTTCTGCCTTGCTGCAATGAGCTCTGCGGGCTGTACGAGTACCGCGTGCGTCGAAGGCTGGCTCAACGTTTTCGCGCTGCTGATCGGCGGCGTGCTGTTCATTCTCGCTGCCATCGGCAAGATGTTGAACCTGATGACGCGTGGTTATCGCGAGCGCAAACGGAAGCACGCCGAAGCCGCGGCTCACTAGCCCGCTCGGCTCGACACAGGCCACCGGCCATGCTTGTCTCCTCGCCCCTGAGGAGATGCTTATGACGCAGCCAGAACGGCCCGACTTCATCGCCCACATGACCGCCGGCCTAGCGCCGCTCAATGATGGCGGCAGCCCGGACATGGGCGGGCAGGGCTCGCCGATCGGCAAGGCGCAGGGGCTGACGAAGATCGGCATCCACTACGAGATCCAGCCGCCGGGCAGCCGCTCGTCGTTCCCGCATGCCGAGAGCGAGGAGGACGAGTTCGTCCTCGTGCTCAAGGGCCGGCCCGACGTGTGGATCGACGGCGTGCTCTATCCGCTCGAAGCGGGGGATTCGGTGGCGTTTCCGGCAGGCACCGGCATCGCCCACTCGTTCCTCAACAATGCGGACGAGGACATGCACCTGCTGGTGATCGGCGAGGCCAACAAGGCCACCAACCGCATCAACTACCCGCTCGAGCCGCGCCGTAACGCCATCTTCGCGCGAAAGGGCCGCTACTGGTCCGATGCGCCGCAGCATGCGCTCGGCCCGCATGACGGCAAGGCCGTGGCCGGCTCGCGCGCTGCAGGGCCGGTCGACCGGACCGAGCGGCCGAAATTCATCACGCATTATTCCGATGCGCTCTTTCCGGTGACCAACTCGACCTATTCGAACTTTGGCGGCCGGCACGGCTCGATCGGTTCCGACGGCGGGCTGACGCGGCTGGGCGTCAACCACGTGGCGCTTGCGCCCGGCAATCGCAGCTCCAACCCCCATGCCGAAAGCCTCGAGGACGAGTTCATCCTCGTGCTCGAAGGCAAGCCGGACGTCTGGGTGGACGGCGTGCTGCACGAGCTCGCCGAGGGCGACGGCGTCGCTTTCCCGGCGGGCACCGGCATCGCGCACACCTTCCTCAACAACACCGACGCCGACGTGCATCTCCTCGTCATCGGCCAGCACGACGTACCCGGCAACCAGGTCAACTATCCGCTGCAACCCGAGCGCAACGCCGACTACGCCACCCGCGGCGAATACTGGGCCGACGCCCCCAAGCGCGACCTCGGCCCGCACGACGCCCGCCCCCGCGCCGGAACCCGCAAGGCGTGACGCTCACCCGCGAGCAATTCGCCGACGCCCTGCGCAAGGGCCACGGCCGAGCACTCGCCCATGTGCGCGAGCACGGCGACGCGGGCGTGGAGGATCTGCTGCTCGAGGCGTGCGTCCGCAATCTCAGCTACGATCCGCAGTGCGAGGACAGTCGCAGCGGCTGGCTGATGCAGATGCTCGCCGCTGTGCCCGACGCGACCACCTATTACGCCACGATACTTTCGGCGTTCGCAGAGACCGACAGGCACTATGATGCTGCGCAGATGGCCGGCATGGTGCGACGCATGGCGGAAAACGATGTGAGCGGCGCCCGTGCGGCGCTCTATGCCAAGTTCGACCGGCAGCAGTTCGACGAGTGGGCGATCGCGCCTCATCTGGTGATGCTGGACGGGGCCGAGGGGCTGCTCCACGTCGCCCGCGGGCTCGGCCGGCGGCTCGCGACGGACAGCGAGTTCTGGCTCGCTGACACGCGCGGCTGGTTCGAGGAAGAGCTCGGCCCCGGACCTACCGCAGCGATTCTCGACGAAGCTGCGGACACCGACGAGGACGTCCGGCGCTTTCGGGATGCCTCCACACACCGCGAAGATGGGCCGCCATCCGATCCACGGCCGCGGCTGTCGCTCGATGAGTTCCTGGCAGTCGTGTCTGAGGGGAAGCGACATTATCGCGGCTGGGCCCGACGCTTCGGCCGTCGGGCGACAGGGGACGAAATGGCCCGGCTGCTGGAACTGGTTGAGCGCGAAGGCGATCCCGTCAGGTTGGCCTCGATGCTGATGGCGTTCGTGGAGCCGCTGCCGGCTGGACCTCAACCGCTGCTCCGTTTTGCGCGGTCTGACGTGGCCGGGGTGCGGGATGCAGCGATAGAAGCGCTGGCGCTATACGCCGATCCCGCTGTGGCGGCCGTGAGCCGCGAGATGCTGGCGGCTGGATCGGTGGAGGGGGCGAGGCTGCTGGCGCTCAACTACGACCAGCAGCAGTTCGATCAGTTGGTCGGCCTCCTGCCGCGCACAGGTGACGCCTTTCAGATCCATGGCCTTGGTATCGACGTGCTGGAAGTGTGCGGCAACCGGCCCGAAGCCGCCGCCGGCCTCATCTGGATGTACGAGGCCAGTCCCTGCTCCTTCTGTCGCAACAGCGCGGTGAGCGACCTCGTCGAGATCGACCGCCTGCCGCCCGACATCGCCGCGGAGTGCCGCGACGATTGCAGCGACGAAACGCGCGAGCTGGTAGAGGCCCACGAACAGCCGGTGCCTGCCGCTCCCCCCTCCACCGCCTGACGGCGGTCCCCCTCCCCCGCAAGCGGGAGAGGATCCCCTGCGGCACTATCTCGCCGCAAAGCAAGAGGTTCGGCTGTGGCACCATCTCGCCGCAAGGCCTGGGGTTAGGTTGTGGCGCTATCTCGCCACAGGGCCTTCTCCCGCCTGCGGGGGAAGGTGCCCGAAGGGCGGAAGGGGGGAGCCACACGCACAACGGCCTCGGCTGCGCGTCAGGCCGCAAGGCTTTCACCCCCCAATGTGTCATCGAGGAAAACCCAGACACAACAGCAGCTTGCGGAAAACTTATCCCCGCTCCTTTCACCCCATGCGATCCTCTCCTCGTCCGCTGCACCGAAGCGAGATCATGACGAGTGGTTGGTGCAATGGAGGTTGGGTGGTGCGAGGTCGCTCGCATCAGGCCGAAGTCAAAGCCGGTATGGCGAGCTTCTCGTTTCTGAGGTGAGCCGCGTATTGCCTGTGCCCAATGGCTCGGGGGGATCAACACCCCGGCCAACCGGTCAGATCCGACCGAAGGGTGCGATCACGTCGGGCCAAAGTGCCCGGTATCCGCTGCGGCGAAGCCAAAAACCCCGACTGGCCGGCGAGGCGCGAGCCTCATTTTGTTCGCGGACTACCGCTGCGGGGTTCAAGCCTCGCCGGCCCCGCTTCACTGCCCCGATACCGGGGCAGGGCTCTTTGAACGACCCGAGGCGGTAACGCCGGCGGGTGCGGAAGCTATTCCAGATGACTCTTGAGGAACCACAGGTTCTTGTCGAGCACGCGCGAGAACGCCGTGAAAATATCGGCCGTATCCGCATCGCCGGCCTCATCCGCCGTATCGATGGCCTCGCGCGTCGAAGCGCTCAGCGCTGCGTAGCGTTCGACCAGCGCGTTCACGTGGTCGGCCACCTTGCGGATATCGGTGGGGTAGGGGGCGAGCTTGGTCGCCTTGCCGACCGTCTGCACCGTGCCGAGCGCCACGCCATCAAGCTGGGCGACGCGTTCGGCGATGATGTCGACATGCTCGTCGACGTCGTCACGCAGCTGATCGAGCAGTTCGTGCACGGCGATGAAGGTCGGCCCCTTGAGGTTCCAGTGCGCCTGCTTGGTGATCAGCGCCAGGTCGATCGCATCGGCGAGGCGCGCATTGAGCAGGTCGATCATGGCGGACTTGGTGTTGGACTTGAGCCCGATATCTACAGATTTCATGGGATACCTCTGACGCTTGAGTTAGCGCCCGTGACAACGAACGCCGCCCCCAGAAGTTGCGCCTGGCGCGTGACGCGGTGGTGTTGTTTGTTGCTAAACCCCGCAAATACAAAGGGCGCGGACCCTCTCGGATCCACGCCCCTTTTCCGTTCTGCCCGACCACTTCACACAGACCGGTAAGCCGGGCCGTTCGTGAGCGGCAGGATGCTTAGTTGACGGTCTTGTCCTCGATGGTCTTCGGGGCGCCGGAGATCGGGATCTGGCGGGCCTTCTTGGACTCGGGGATTTCGCGCTTCAGTTCGATGTGAAGCAGGCCGTTCTCGAGATTGGCGCCGGCGACTTCGACGTAGTCGGCGAGCTGGAAGCGGAGCTCGAAGGCACGCTCGGCGATGCCGCGGTGCAGGAACTCGCGCTGGGTGCCCTCGGCGTCGGCGGGCTTGGCGCCCTTCACGACGAGGTTGTTCTCCTTGCTCTCGATGGCGATGTCGCCTTCGGCAAAGCCGGCTACGGCGATCGAGATCCGGTAGGTGTCAGCGCCGGTCTTCTCGATGTTGTAGGGAGGGTAGGATTTCTGCTCCTGACCGACGAGGGCGTCGAGGCGGTTGAACACGCGGTCGAAGCCGACGGTCGAGCGATAGAAGGGGGAAAAATCGTAGGCAGCCATGGTCACATTCTCCATTTGAGCAACGTGGTTTGAGGCGGGTGTCCCATGCGCGCTCCCCTATTGGGCAAACGCGCATTCCCGGGTTCCCGGTCCCCGGGGTCTCCCGGCGAACAGCATTGATTTAGGGTGGAGATTTCCCCGTTCAAGGGGGCCATTCAGGTTGGTGAACCCAAAATGAATAGGGCGCTCAAAAGGGGTTCAGGCAGCCGGTCCTATACCCGCAACTGTGCTGACTGTCTGCTGCAGGGCACACCGAATGAGCCGCCTTCACCCGCCCCCCGCAAGGCGGCCCATCACCGGAAAGCCAGTGTCTCCAAGGAGGCGCTGGCTTTTCTGTTTTAGTATCGGGGCCACGCGTTTTTTGGGCACTCCGTTGAGCGGAAATGACGCCGCATTCCTTCCTTCCACGGCGTCATTTCCGCTCCAGGTTTCCGCCAATCGGGGAATCCGGTAGGGAGTGGCTGTCATAATCCGCGCGCCACGCATCCTTCGAGCCCGATCCCCGAGATGAACGCCAAAGTCGACCCTGCAGGACCGCAACTGGCCGTGGTGCCGTCCAATCCGGTGCCCGAAGGCGCTCGGGTGGGGTATTTCACCACCTCTGACAAGGTGCGGCTGCGCTACGCGACCTTTCCCAAGGGGTCCGGCGCGCCGCGGGGCACCGTCTGCCTCGTCCACGGGCGAACCGAGTTTATCGAGAAATATTTCGAGACCATCGCCGATTTCCAGTCGCGCGGCTTTGCGGTAGCGACCTTCGACTGGCGCGGGCAGGGCGGCAGCCAGCGGCTGATCGGCAACAAGCGGCTCGGCTATGTCCGCAATTTCGACGACTACTGGACGGACCTCCAGAGCTTCCACGGCAATATCCTCCTGCCCGATTGCCCGGCGCCGTACTATCTCGTCGGCCACTCGATGGGCGGGCTCGCCTGCCTCTATGCCGGGGCGCGCGACCGGATGATGTTCGAGCGCATCTTCGTTTCGGCGCCGATGGTAGCGCTCGACAACCAGCCCTTCGGCATGGCCGGAATGGCGCGGCTGGCGGGTACACTCGGGCTGCTTGGCCTCGGGCGCATGGCGATTGGGCGGCGTGCGGACAAGCCGCAATCGCAGCAGAGCTTTGCCGGCAATTCCGTGACCTCGGACCTCGGCCGATTCATGAAGGCGGTCGACGTGCTGAAGGCGCGGCCCGACCTCGAGATCGGCGCGCCGACGGTGCGCTGGGCGGCGAGCGCCTTCAGCGCGATGGCGGGCGCGGGGACGGACCAGTTCCCGGGCTCGGTGAAGATCCCGGTGCTGATGCTGGCGGCGGCACGCGACGAGATCGTCTCGACCTCGGCGATCGAGACGCTGGGCCTGCGCATGCGAACCGGACGCCACGTGATCGTGCCCGGCGCCAAGCACGAGCTGTTCCAGGAAACCGATTCGATTCGCGGCCAGGTCCTGGCCGCGTTCGATGCGTTTATCGGCGCTTCGGGGATCTAGCCCCTCAGCACCGCCATCGCCGCGGCATGCAGTTCCGGCGTCGCGGCCGCAACGCAGTTGCCGCCCTGTTCGGCCGGGCCGCCGTCCCACGTCGTGATCACCCCGCCGGCGTTTTCGATGAGCGGAATCAGTGGGCAGATGTCGACGTCCTTGAGCGCCGCTTCGACCACGAGGTCGATGTGGCCGCCGGCCATCAGGGCGTAGCCGTAGCAATCGAGGCCGTAGCGGGTGGTGAGCACCGATTTGCGCAGGCGCGTCCAGGGCGCGAGCGTGCCGGGCGTGATCTCGAACAGGTCGGGCGAGGTGGCCGTCATCTTGGCCTTGCTCAACTCAGTGACCTTGGAGGTGCGGAGCGGCACCTTCTGGTCGCCGCGATACCAGGCGGCCTCGCCGGGGAGGCTGAGGAAAATCTCGCCGGTGAAGGGCTGGGCCATCAGCCCGGCGACGGCGCGGCCGTCGATGGTGAGGCCGACCAGCGTGCCCCAGACCGGGACGCCGGTGATGAAGGCGCGGGTGCCGTCGATGGGGTCGATGATCCACGCATAGGGGCCGGCGCCCTGCTTGTCGTCCCACTCCTCGCCGATGATGGCGTGGCTGGGGAAGCGCTCGTTGAGGAGGCCGCGGATGGCGAGTTCGGCTTCCTTGTCGGCCTCGGTGACGGGGTCGAATCCGTCGGTCAGCTTGTTGTCGACGGCGAGCGCCGAACGGAAGCGGGGCAGGGTGCGGCTCGCGGCGATTTCGGCCGCATCCAGCAGGGTCTGACGGACCAGGTCGGCGGAAAGCTCACCCAGCGGGGCGGCGGAAGCTGTGTCGTTCATACTCGGGTCCGGATCGGTTTTCGTTGCGGTTTCAGTGGGGTAGCGGCGGCTCGCGGCAAGTTCGCGCGAATAGTCGTCAAACTGATTGAGTCATTTTTGCAACAATCAGATGACGTTGCCTGTTGAAGACTTGGCGTGAGCTTGTCGAGATCGGCAAATCAGCTCATCCCGGTAAGTGCATGATGGATGGGCGGCTCGAAACCTGGTCCTCGACTTTCTCGACTGCGGGCTCAAGCGACTGGCTGCCAATCGTTTCCTCCCTTGACTGGGCCGCTTCGGCGGCCCGATTTTTCGTCGGGACCTTTTCTCACAAATGCATGGCAGGCCGTTTGGTGTCACGCACGTGAACCGAAGCGATGCCTACTCCGCCGCGAACTTCTCGCTTGCGCTGGCCGGCGGGGCCAACAGGCCGAGATCCAGCCCGATCAGCGCGATCAGGAACCGCTCGATCAGTTGCTTCATCGCCGCGAAGCCGTCGTTCTTCTCGAGCGTCACCTCGTTCATATAGAGGTGGCGGCTGACTTCGACCTGCAGGGCGTGGACGCCGTGCTGGGGGCGGCCATAGGTGCGGGTGCAGAAACCGCCTGCATAGGGGCGGTTGCGCGCCACCCTCAGCCCGGCGCTGGTGAAGACCATTTCGGCGAGGTCGGCGAGCAGCGGCGAGCAGGTGGTGCCGTAGCGGTCGCCGAGCACCACGTCGGGGCCGATGCGGTCACCCGAGCGGGCAAGCCGCGGCATGGAGTGGCAATCGATCAGCACGGCGACGCCGAAGGCCGAATAGGCCTCGGTCAGCAGCTTCTGCAGCGTCGCGTGATAGGGCTGGTAGATGCCCTCGATCCGCATGCGCGCGTCGTCGAGCGTCAGGCGATCCTTGTAGATCGGCTTGTTCTCCGCCACCACGCGGGCCAGCGTGCCCAGCCCCGCGGCAACGCGCGGCGAAGTGGTGTTGAACCGCTCGGACAGCGGCTCGACGAACATGGTGGGGTCGAGTTCCCACGGCTCGCGGTTGATATCGAGATAGGCGCGCGGGAAATGCGCGCGGATCAGCGGCGTGCCGAGATGCGGGGCGCGGCTGAACAGCTCGTCGACGAAAGCATCTTCCGACTGGCGGATGGAGAGGTGATCGAGCCGGGTCATGCGCAGGAAGCGCTCGGGATAGTCGGAGCCCGAATGGCCGGAATTGAACACCAGGGGCGCAGTGAGCCGCCGCGGCCTTACCGTCTCGAATGCCGGCCTGTCCCAATAGTCGGACTGCACCAAACTCTCCCGTCGGGCGCCGGAGCGCCGCATATCCGGGCACTGTGCCGCGCGCCGATGCGATTGTCCATAAGCCGGGTTGCGGGCGTTCACTTTCTTGCCCGGAGGTTCTCGATCCGGAAAACTTGCATTAAACATGAGGCACTAGAGTCTGCCGCGGAAGAATCCGAAGATGGGTGCCATGAAGCGCATTTTGCTCGCCGAAGACGATAACGACATGCGCCAGTTCCTCACGCGCGCCCTCAAGACTGCGGGCTACGAGGTGGTGTCGTTCGATAACGGCAAATCAGCCTATGAGCGGCTGCGCGAGGAGCCGTTCTCGCTGCTGCTCAGCGATATCGTGATGCCCGAGATGGACGGCATCGAGCTGGCGCGTCGGGCCACGGAGCTCGATCCGGACCTCAAGGTGATGTTCATCACCGGCTTTGCGGCCGTGGCGCTCAACCCCGACTCGGACGCGCCCAAAGATGCGTCGGTGCTCAGCAAGCCCTTCCATCTCAAGGACTTGGTGCACGAGGTCGAGCGGCTGCTCGCGGCCTGATTTGCGGTTTTCCACCAGGCAGGGAAATCCTGCTTGACCCTTGGCGGCGTTCTGTGGTGTATCCGCCTCCACGCGACGCAGGCCTTGGCCAGCGCCGATGGCGTAGATGGGTGTATAGCTCAGCGGGAGAGCACTACCTTGACATGGTAGGGGTCACAGGTTCAATCCCTGTTACACCCACCATCTCCGCCTCGGGACCCCGCAAGTCCCTGCGTTTCCGGTGAAATTCGCCGGCGAGATTTCGAGCCTCATGGCTCACGGGATGGGTGCGTAGCTCAGCGGGAGAGCATCGCCTTCACACGGCGGGGGTCACAGGTTCAATCCCTGTCGCACCCACCATCCTTTCAAAGGGCTCCGGCGCCATCTGGCTGCCGGGGCTCTTTGCATTTCGGGCCGGGGCCGACGCGCCCTCGGCAGGGCCAAGCAGGCCCGCTGTGTCGCAAAAGTATTCGTTTCGTGGACGCTATGCGGCGACAATGTGGCAGGCCGCCACAATTAGGGTTTACGAAATTTATCCATGCCATTATTGACAGCAATCACGGGCCCGTGAGGTGCAAGGATTTCCGGGCATCTCAGCCCGGTGTGGCCTTTTTGCCGATGCAAGGCTGCAACACTTGCCGCATCAGTGGCGGCAATGGGGACGGATTCCGGCTGCGGTAAGTAGACCTTAACCCGCGCGGACCCTATTTTGGGACCAGTTCTCTAGGAGGCTTTCCATGAATCGCATCACTCTCGCCCTGCTGGCTGGCGTTGCCACCCTCGGCTTTGCTTCGGTCTCGCACGCTGCTGACCTGATCGTCGACACCCCGGCCGCTCCGATGGCCGTGTCGTCCTCGGGCAACTGGGATGGCGCTTACATCGGCGCGTTCGCCGGCTACGGCTGGGGCACCCTGACCGAGCAGTCGGACGTCTTTGCTCCCGAAGGCACCGACTACGACCTGTCGGGCTGGGAACTCGGCGTCAATGCCGGTGCGAACTTCACCATCTCCGAAGCTCTCGTCGCTGGTATCGTCGGTGACATTGCCTGGTCGAACATCGGCGGTGAGAACGATGATTTCGCTCCGCTCGACTACAACATCAACTGGGTTGGTAGCGTCCGTGGCCGTCTCGGCTTCGACGGTGGCTCCTTCCTGCCGTACGTGACGGCCGGTCTGGCCTTCGCCAACAACACCATCGACCTCGATGACGGCCTCGACGACGACACCCAGACTCACATCGGCTGGACTGTTGGTGCTGGTGTCGAGTTTGCGGTGGCCGACAACGTGTCGCTCGATCTGCTGTACCGCTACTCGGACTACGGCTCGAAGACCTACGAGCTCGATGGTGACTCGGCTGACTTCGGCCTCACCACCAACACCGTTTCGGTTGGCATCAACTTCAAGTTCTAATCGCTTCCGGCTCAGGCCGGACGCCGATTTTCGAGCCCCGTCGCGGTATCCGCGACGGGGTTTTTGTTTTTCCCGCGTCTGCGATCACAGGATGCCGATCGCTGCCGTTGGTTACCCAACCGTAAACGCGCCCGAGGCCCCCGGATGCCGGGCGTTTCAGGCTGTGCCACCCGCCGGAGCGGCGTTCACGGGCTGGAAAGGTAACCGCGGCGTAAAGGAATTATTCGCATTTGGAGCGGATTCATCCCCTCACAAGGCTTTTGTAACGTGTTCCTTGGAGGCACTCATGAACCGCATTTCTCTTCTCATCCTCGCGGGCGCCGCCACCCTGATGACCGCTTCGGCGGCTTCGGCGGCCGACCTGCTCATCAACCAGCCCGCGCCGAGCTACGGCAATGATTTCGGTGGCAGCACCGGCGGCTGGGACGGCGCCTATGTCGGCGGCTTTATCGGCTACGGCTGGGGCACCCTGGCTGACCAGGACGGCAACATCTTCACCACCGGCGATGACACCACCGACCTCAGCGGCTGGACGGTCGGCGCCAAGCTCGGCGCGAACTTCTCCGTCGGCTCGGGCCTTGTGCTCGGCGCCGAAGGCGATGTCGCCTGGTCGGGCATCGGTGGCTACAACAACGACAACGACATCGGCTTCGACGTCAACTGGACGAGCTCGCTGCGCGGCCGTGCCGGTTACGATGCCGGCGCCTTCATGCCCTACCTGACCGCCGGTCTGGCGCTGGCGGGTGGCACCGTCAGCGATGGCCCGACCGACAACAGCCAGACGCATTTCGGCTGGACCGCCGGTGCGGGCGTCGAAATCGCCGCCAGCGAGCAGATATCGATCGACCTGGGCTACCGCTACTCGGATTACGGCCAGGCTACCTACGATGTCGGCTCGTCGAGCGACCTCGACCTGACCACCCATGCGGTGACCGCCGGCGTGAACTTCAAGTTCTAAGCCGCGAGGCAACAAGCTCAGCGCGCCAGCGGCGTGGCGCGCAACCACACGGCCCGTCGGATGCACCCGGCGGGCCGTGTCTTTTCAGGTGGCCGTGACGGGATTGTCACATTGCCCCCTTGCCAAGGACGGCAAACGCGCCCACCTTCATGTCATCGTCAACAGCGCAAAGGAGGTGGTCCAAGTGTCTCATCAGAAATCGTCGGTTTCGAAGGGTCTTGGAGTCTCCGTTAGCTCGGAGCAGTCTCTGGCCTAATCGAAGGCGCCTCGCCCTTTACTGGGCAATGATACCTTCGAAGACCGCGAAATCGGGAAGGGTCGCCTCAGGGCGGCCCTTCTTTTTTGTCCGAGATTCAGAAGTATTCGCGCGGGCATTTTTCTAAACCCCGCATTAATGAGCCGACCAGAGGCAGTTCACGTCGGCGTGGGCAGTATTCTTCGCAATTACTCAATCCTCTGCGAAAGGAACTGTCCATGAATACTCTTCTCGGCCGCCTCAGCAGGCTGGCCACCTTCTGCGCCATCGCGATCGCGATGCCGCTGTTTGCAACTGCCCCGACCCTTGCCGGAGACAATATGGCGAAGGTCGACATCGTCTCCGAAGGGGTCGATCTCAAGCCCATCTATGTGGGCGCCACCGGCGAGGGCTATACGGGCACCGAAGCCACCGCCCACAAGTTCATGGTTCGCGTCTTCGCCAAGGCGGCGGGCCAGAAGCGGGTGTGGAAGGTCCGCATCTTCGGCAAGGACAACACGCTGTTCGACAAGGATGTCGGCAAGTCGGAAGGCTGGGACGTGTACGGCAAGAGCCATGAAGTGATGGCCAAGCCGCAGAACCTCCAGTGGGCGACCTACCCGATCGATGCCTGCCGCGACAACATGAAGAAGATGATCGCGAGCGGAAAGACCAAGGCGCAGGTGCTCGCCAATGACCGCAAGGTGATGGCCACCGCGGTGATCGAGTTCAGCGCCTGGGCCGACACCAAGGCCAACAACAAGAAGGATGATCACGACAAGGCCGGCAACCAGGCTCACCTCGCCATGACGCCCTATACCGTGCAGGTGGTCTGCCGCGCAGCCCTCTGATCCCGGTCTCTTCGCTCACCCGGCAGAGACCTGCAAAGCAGGCCGACCCCATCATGGGCCGGCCTGCTTTGCATTGTCGGCCGCAAACGACTATGTAGCGGCTTCCCTCGTGATCGCGATTGCCATGAACGTCCACACCCCGGCCGCAGCCACCAAACTTTCACCCTTCCAGACGCGCCGGACCTTCGCGATCATTTCGCACCCGGACGCCGGCAAGACCACGCTCACCGAAAAGCTGCTGGCGTCGTCGGGCGCCATCCAGCAGGCGGGCGCGGTGCGCCATCGCGCCAACCAGCGCGCCACGCGCTCGGACTGGATGGAGATCGAACGGCAGCGCGGCATCTCGATCACCTCGTCGGTGATGACATTCGAGCACCTGGGGCTGACCTTTAATCTGCTCGATACGCCTGGCCACTCGGACTTTTCCGAGGATACGTACCGCACGCTGACCGCCGTCGATGCGGCGATCATGGTGATCGACGTCGCCAAGGGCATCGAGGCGCAGACGCTGAAACTGTTCGAGGTGTGCCGCCTGCGCGACATCCCGATCATCACCTTCGCCAACAAGGTCGATCGCGAGGGCCGTGACCCGGTCGAGATTCTCGACGAAATCGCCTCGCGGCTGGCGCTCGACGTGTCGCCGGTGGTGTGGCCGCTGGGCGGCGGCGTCGACTTCAAGGGCATCGTCGACCTCACCGCCAAGGTGGTGAAGCGGCCCAACGGCGAGGTGTGGAAGACCTTCGCCAACGTCGATGACCTGAAGCGCGACAACGAGTTCGCCATGGACCCGGTGATCATGGCCAGCCTCGACAATCTGGAGCTGGCGCGCGCCGGTTTCCCCGAGTTCGACCACGAGGTCTACCTCGCCGGCCACCTGACGCCGGTGATCTTCGGCTCGGCGTTGAAGTCGGTGTCTGTGCCCGAAATGCTGGCGGCGCTCGGCACCTGGGCCCCCGAGCCGCGGCCGCAGCCGGCCGAGCCCAAGCCGATCGAGCCGAACGACCCGAAGGTTTCGGGTTTCGTGTTCAAGGTGCAGGCCAACATGGACGCCAACCACCGCGACCGCATCGCCTTCGTGCGGCTGTCGTCCGGCACCTTCAAGCGGGGCATGCGCCTGAAAAACGTGCGGACCGGCAAGGACATGGCGGTTTCGAACCCGATGTTCTTCTTCGGCCACGATCGCGAGCTCGCCGAGGAAGCCGTGGCGGGCGACATCGTGGGCATCCCCAACCATGGCGCGCTGAGCGTGGGCGATACGCTCACCGAGGGCGCCAACATCAAGGTGACGGGCATCCCGAACTTCGCGCCGGAAATCATCCGCCGCGTCCGCCTCGCTGACCCGATGAAGACCAAGCAGTTGGCCAAGGCTCTCAGCGACCTCGCCGAAGAGGGCGTGGCCCAGATTTTCCGCCGCATGGTGGGCGCCGACTACATCGTCGGCGTGGTCGGCCAGCTGCAGCTCGAAGTGCTGCAGAGCCGCATCAACTCCGAATACAACGTGCCGATCTCGTTCGAAGCCATCAATTTCGAGCTCGCCCGCTGGATCACCAGCGACGACAAGAAGGAACTCGAGCGCTTCATTTCCACCCTGAAGCTGGAAATGGCCGAGGACAAATACGGCGACCCGGTCTATCTCGCCCAGTCGCAATGGTGGCTCGGCCGCGCCCAGCGCGATTACCCGAAGATCGTGTTCCACACGACCAAGGAACGGCACTAAACTCAGGGGCATGACCGAGCCCCTGATCATCGCCCATCTCAGCGACTGCCACCTCGACACGCGCCCCATCACGGTGGCGCGCCTGAAGCAGGTGGTAGCCGCAGTCCGCGAACTGCCGCGGCTCGATGCGGTGGTGGTCACCGGCGACGTGGCCGATAACGGCGCGGCGGCCGAGTACCAGGCCTTCCTCGCCGAAATCGCGGGCCTGCCGCCGACCATCGTCACCACCGGCAATCACTGCCTCCGCGCGGCCTTCGAGGCCAATATCGGGCCGCGTAACAGCATCCTCGATGTCGCCGGAACGCGTATCGTGGCGCTCGATACCGCCATGGACGGCAAGGACGAAGGCCGGCTCGACGACGAGACTTTGGCCTTCGCCCACGAGGCCATCGCCCGCGCGCCAGGCACGGTGCTGATCGCCTGCCACCATCCGGCAGTGAACATCGGCCACCCGCCGATCGACGCCACGCGCCTGAGCAATCCCGAGGCGCTGGTCGACCTCATCGCCAGCTCCCCCTCGGTCGCCGGCGTGCTCACCGGCCACGTCCACACCCCGCACTCGTCGATCTTCGCCGGCGTCCCACTGATCGGCGCCCCCGCCATCGTCTCCACGCTGCGCATCAACGATACAGCCCGGATCTCCGCCAACGGCAGCGCGCCACCGGGATTCGCCGTGCACACCCTCAACGGTGGCCGGCTGCACACGCGGTTCGTGGCGCTGACGCCGGCGGGGTGAACCGAAAGTCCGCTTCCCGATCATACGCGCTCCGGATAAGAACGCGGCCAACAATTGGGAGTGAGACGATGAACACGCGCAAACTGGGCAAGACCGGCTACGAGGTCTCGGAGATCGGCCTCGGCACCTGGCAGCTGGGCGAAAGTTTCGGGCCGGTCAGCGACGAGTCGGCCGCCGAAATCCTGAAGACGGCGCGCTCGCTCGACGTGAATTTCTGGGACACCGCGGACGTCTATGGCGGCGGCCAGTCGGAGCGGCGCATCGCGGCGTTCAAGGACAAGAAGGGCGTGTTCGTCGCCACCAAGCTCGGCCGCAACGGCGAGATTTTCCCGGGCCGCAGCGGCTTCAAGAAGGCGGCGGTAAAGGAGAGCCTCGCGGGTTCGCTGAAGCGGCTCGGCGTCGAGACGCTCGATCTGGCCCAGCTCCACACCATTCCGCCCGAAGTGCTCGAAGACGGCGAAATCTTCAACATCATGGATGACCTGCGCGATGCGGGCATGATGCGGCACTGGGGCGCCAGCGTCGAAAGCACCGGCGAGGCGCTGACCGCGATGAAGGCCGATGGCTGCACCACGCTGCAGATCATCTTCAACCTCTTCCGGCAGGACTACATCACCGAGGTGTTCCCGACCGCCACCAAGCGTAATGTCGGCATCATCGTCCGCCTGCCGCTCGCCTCGGGCCTCCTCTCGGGCAAGTGGGGCAAGGACCACAAGTTCGCCGATACCGACCACCGCAAGTTCAACGCCAATGGCGAGAAATTCAACGTCGGAGAGACCTTCTCGGGCCTGCCGTTCGAAACGGGCGTAATGCTCGCCGACCAGCTCAAGCAGATGGCGCCGAAGACGAGTTCGCTCAGCCAGTTCGCCCTGCGCTGGATCCTCGACCAGCCCGCCGTCTCCACCATCATCGCCGGCGTCACCCGCCCCGACCAGCTCCGCAGCAACGTCGACGCCATCGGGCTGGATCCGGTCGAGCCGGCGTTGGCGGAGAAGCTCAAGGACTGGTACGCCGACAAGGTCAAGCCGGCGATCCGCGGGAAGATCTAGGGCAGGGGCCGGCGCCTTCCGCGCCAACCCCTCATCCGGCCTTCGGCCACCTTCTCCCGCAAGGGGAGAAGGCGATGGAGCCGCGAACTCGGCGGAACGGGACGACGGATTGTGCCGCAATGCCTTCTCCCCTTGCGGGAGAAGGTGCCCGAAGGGCGGATGAGGGGTCGGCAACCGCAGGTTGCCCCGAAGCACCTCCCCATCCGGCCAGCCATTACAACGGCGTAAGCCTCTTCCATCCCCCACCGCCGCTGCCTAAGTTACTCTTCACCCTCCCAACTCCCGAGTACCCCAAATGTCAGAGCATCCCGCCTTCGAACTCGTGCGCGAGCAGCAGATTGCCGAGATCAGTTCGCTGGCGAAGCTCTACCGGCACAAGAAGACCGGGGCCGAGGTGCTGAGCCTCATCAACGAGGACGAGAACAAGGTGTTCGGCGTGACGCTGAAGACCCCACCCGAGGATTCGACCGGCGTCGCCCACATCCTAGAGCACTCGGTGCTCTGCGGCTCGCGCAAATACCCGGTGAAGAAGCCCTTCGTGGAGCTGCTCAAGGGCTCGCTCCACACCTTCCTCAACGCCATGACCTTTTCGGACAAGACCGCCTATCCGGTCGCAAGCCAGAACCTCAAGGACTTCTACAACCTCGTCGACGTGTACCTCGACGCGGTGTTCTTCCCGCTCATTTCCGAGGACACCTTCCGGCAGGAGGGTTGGCACTACGAGCTCGACAACACCCAGGGGCCGATGGTGTTCAAGGGCGTCGTGTTCAACGAGATGAAGGGCGCCTACTCGTCCGCCTCGGCGGTGTTGGGCAAGGTGAGCCAGCTCTCGCTCTACCCCGACACGACCTACGGCGTGAACTCGGGCGGCGACCCCAAGGCTATCCCCGACCTCACCTACGAGTATTTCAAGAACTTCCACGCCAAATACTATCACCCCTCGAATGCGCGCGTGGTGTTCTACGGCGACGACGATCCGGCCAAGCGCCTCGAAATGCTCGAGGAGTACTTTGGGCAGTTCGAGCGCATCGACCCCAAGTCCGAAATCGCCATCCAGCCCCGCTGGAGCGAGCCGCGGCAGCTGCACGAAACCTTTGCGGCGAGCGCCGACGAGGCGGGCAAGAAGTCGGCCATGGTGTCGGTCAATTGGATGCTCGACGAGATCACCGATCCCGAGCTGATGCTTGGCCTCAATGTGCTCGAATCCGTGCTGGTCGGCACGCCCGCCGCGCCGCTGCGCAAGGCGATGATCGATTCCGGGCTCGGCGAAGGCCTCACCGGTTCGGGTTTCGCCGACGGCATCCAGCAGCCCTATTTCACCTTCGGCCTCAAGGGCATCGAGAACGATGCGGCCCCCAAGGTCGAGGCGCTGATCATCGAGACGCTGGAAAAGCTCAGCGCCGAGGGCATCGATCCGCTGACCATCGAAGCGGCGATGAACACGGCCGAGTTCGCGCTGCGCGAAAACAACACAGGCTCGTTCCCGCGCGGCATCGCGCTGATGTTCCGCTCGATGGGCAGCTGGCTCTATGGCGGCGATCCGCTCGCGCCCCTGACTTTCGAAGCGCCGCTCAGCGGCATCAAGGCCAAGCTCGCGGGCGGCGAGCGCTATTTCGAGAGCCTGATCAAGGCCTACATCCTCGATAACCGCCACCGCACCACCGTGCTGCTCACTGCCGACCCCAACAAGGCGGCCGAGGATGCGGCCGAGGAGCGGGCGCGGCTCGATGCGGCGCAGGCCTCGCTCGATGGGGCTGAGGTCGCAAAGCAGACCGAACACCTCAAGGCCCTGCAGGAAGAAGGCGACTCGCCCGAGGCGCTCTCGAAGATACCGGCGCTGACGCTGGCCGACCTGCCGCGCGCCAACAAGGCGATCCCCATCGCCAAGGAAGACCTCGAAGGGGTCGCGCTCTACACGCATGACCTGCCGACCAACGGCGTGATCTATCTCGACCTCGGCTTCGACCTCAAGGCCGTGCCCGGCCGCCTGCTGCCCTACCTGCCCATCTTCACTCGCGCGCTCACCCAGACGGGCACGAGTAAGGAAGATTTCGTCGCGCTCACCCAGCGCATCGGCCGCACCACCGGTGGCGTCGGTGCATCGCGCTGGAGCTCGACCCGTCGCGATGGCGGCGGCACGGCGGCATGGCTCTTCATGCGCGGCAAGGCGACGGCCGAGCATGTCGGCGACCTCCTCGGCATCATGGGCGACGTGCTCGCCGATGCGCGCTTCGACAACAAGGCCCGCATCAAGCAGATGGTGCTCGAATCCAAGGCCGGGTTCGAAAGCGGGCTTGCGGGCAGCGGCAACGGCATCGTCTCGATGCGCGTGCGCGCCGGTTTCACCGAGGCCGACTGGCTCAACGAAACGCTGGGCGGCATCAGCTACTATTTCTTCCTCAAGGAACTGGTGGTCGAGATCGACAACGACTGGGCCAAGGTCCAGTCGGCGCTCGAGGAAATCCGCACCCTCCTGATCGGCCGCAAGGGCATGATCGCCAACGTCACCGCCGACAGTTTCGCCATCGCGGCGCTGAAGCCGGAGCTCGGGGCCTTCATCAAGACGCTGCCGGCAGGGCAGGGCGCCTCGGCCGAAGGCTGGGGCTTCAAATCCGTGCCGCTCTCGGAAGGCCTCACCTTCCCGGGCCAGGTCAACTACGTGGCCAAGGGCGCCAACCTCAAGGCGCTCGGCTTCAAGTCGACCGGCGCCACCGCTGTCGCCATCAAGCACCTCAACACCACCTACATGTGGGACAAGGTGCGCGTGCAGGGCGGCGCCTATGGCGGCTCATCGGGCTTCGATCCCTTCGCCGGCACCTTCGCTTTCACCTCATACCGCGACCCCAACCTCACCGAAACGCTCGACGTCTATGACGGCGCGGCGAAATTCCTCGAAGCCGGCGTCGGAGAGCAGGATCTCGTGCGCTCGGTGATCGGCGTCATCGGCTCGGTCGACACCTACCGGCTGCCCGACGCCAAGGGCTTCACCTCGCTGATCTGGGAGCTTTCGGGCGACACCGACGAGGACCGGCAGCGCCGCCGGGAGGAAATCCTCGGGGCCTCCAACGCCGACTTCAAGGCGCTGGGCGAGGCGCTGAACAAGGTGGCCCAGCAGGGTCAGGTCGTGGTGCTCGGCTCCGAAACCGCCATCAAGGCGGCCAATGACGAGCGCGGCAACTTCCTCAAGGTCACCAAGGTGCTCTGATCGAAGAGGCAGGCTTCGACCCCACGCTGCTGCTCTTTCCGGCCTTCATCGTCCTGATGATGGTCGCAGCGGCTTATTCGAGCTTGCGGCACCTGTTCCGCCGCCGCGCCGAAATGTCGAAGCCGTTGCCGATCTCCCACTGGCCCAACCGCCTCTATGGCGCGCTGCGGCTCAACGGCCAGTGGGTGTTCACGCAAGGCTGGTTCCGCCGCCACGTCGCCGGCGGGCTGCGCGCCGATAATGCCCGGAAAGGCAATCCGGCAGTGGTGGCGAATGTCGTCTCCGATCTTCGGGCCTGGCTGTTCTTCGCCCATCGTTTCGAGGCGCAACTGCGCTTCACCGATCGCAGCATGCGCCTCACCGGCGGCGGCTTCCTCGATTTTCCGTGGACGATGGCGCCGCGGCCGCATCGTCTCGCCGTCCACACCAGTGACGGGCAGATCGGCACGCTGGAACTGACCGGCAGCGAGATCATCGGCCGCGACCTCGCCGGTCAGACGGTCGCGCGATGGCAGACAGTGCATCGGCTCGGCTCAATGCTGCCGGGCACGGACGAGCCGGTCTACGCGCCCTTGAGCATCAACGGCCGGCAGATCGCCGAGCTGCGCGTGCCGCGCTGGCGCACGCAGAGCCGGCACTGGCTCGATTTCGAGGGCGTCTCCTTCGTCCGCGACCTCGATCTAAGTGACGACCCCAGCGCCGAAACCTGGCTGCTGGCCTATCTGGCCCTCAGCGCGCAGGCCTCGCTCAACCTGATGGCGCGCTCGCAGCGGTGGTCGCGCTCTTGAGCAATCATCGGTAAATGCCGATATTGTGCCGGTACGGAAGGATGTTCCCATGGCTGACCCCCGCATGATCGTTTGCCCCAGTTGCGGCAGCACCAACCGCGTCGCCGGCGACAAGTCGCTGGCCGACGGCAAGTGCGGCAAGTGCCACGAGCCGCTGTTCGACGGCCAGCCGGCCAATGTCGATGCGGCTGCCTTCGACAAGCAGATCACCCGCTCGGACGTGCCGGTCGTGGTCGATTTCTGGGCCGACTGGTGCGGGCCGTGCCACATGATGGCGCCGAGCTTCGAGGCGGCAGCGCGCACGCTCGAACCGAAGATGCGCTTCCTCAAGCTCGATACCGAGGCTAACCCCCAGGTCGCCGCCCGCTACAATATCCGCGGCATCCCCAACCTGATCATCTTCCGCCACGGCCAGATCGTCGCCCAGCGCGCCGGCGCCATGGACGCCCGCACGCTGACCGGTTGGCTGGAGCAGTACGCGGGGTAGGGCGCTTGGGGCGTACCCGGTGCACCTGGCCGCCCCCTCCACCACGCTCCGCTTCGCTACGCGCGGTCCCCCTCCCCCGTTTCACGGGTGAGGATCACGGAGAGATCGCGGCGCGCTAACAGTACGCTGGCACCGGCGGTGCGTTGATCCTCACCCGTGAAACGGGGGAGGGGGACCGGCGAAGCCGGTGGAGGGGGCGACCTCAGGCACGGAGTTTTGGGCCTCAGCTCAGCGCCTTAGCCAGCAACGGCAAACTCACGTCCATGCGGTAATCCACATTCGAGTGGTCGTCCGGGAACTCCTCGTAGGTGTGCGCCACACCCCGCGCCTCGAGCACCTTATGGATCCGCCGGCTGCCATAGAGGATGTTGTACTGATCCTCGGTGCCGCAATCGACGTAGAACGCCTTGAGCTTGCCCACGGCCTCCCAATGCGTCTCCACCATCATCGCGGGGTCGAATTTCAGCCAGTTCGCCCAACGGTCGGCGATCAGCTCGCAGGTGTCCCACGTCACCGGCAGCCGCAACCCGAAAGCCGCTGACGAATCGGGGTCGAAGCTCGCCGCCTGGGCCAGCATCAGCAGCACCATCCAGTCGTCGCCGCCCGGCTTGAGCTTGGCTTCGAACTTCTTGATCCATTCCTCGATCGAGCCGGCCTTGGCCAGCTGCCGCAGGAGTTTCGGAAACTCGCCGATATAGAGGTTCTCGAACCCGGCATCGCCCGAATGGCTCGCCGCCGCCGCCCACACATCGGGATGCAGCATGGCATGCACCAGCGAGCCATGCCCGCCCGAGCTCTTGCCGAACACGCCGCGCCGGCCGGTGCCGCCACAACCGAACTGGCTCTCAACCGCCGGCAGCATCTCGCCGATGAGGAAATCCTCCCAGTTCCCCATCGCCGAGCTGTTCACATACTGGTTGCCGCCCAGCCGGGTGAAGCAATCGGGGAACGCTACCACCACCGGCGGCATCTTGCCCTCGCCGATCAGGCGGTCGACCCGCTCCGGCACGTTCTCGCCGAAATTGCGCCAGTTGGTGTGCGCCGGTCCGCCGGCCGTAAAGCCGACGAGGTCGACCAGCAGCGGCAGGCCTTTGCCGTCATGCCCGGCTGGCACATAGACATCGACGCGCCGCTCGACGGAATCGCCGAGCATGTTGTTGGCGAGCGACTTGCCCGCAACGGTGATGGTCCGGACCGTGCCGGCAGGGTGCTCTGTGCGTCGCATATCAGGCCTCCGGCGCGCCGCCGAACATGTCGCCGCGGTTGACCGGCGTATAGCGCTTGTCCTCGGGCGAGTTCAGCGAGGTGAGGATGCGGCCGAGCAGGCCGCCCTCGGGCTTGCCGGCATGGTCCTTGGTCAGTTGCACCAGGTAGGCCGAGGTCGCGTCGAGCCGGTTGGCCATCAGCCAGGCGATGCGGAAGGTGAGCTCCGGGTCGGTCTTGAGATATTGCCGCGCATCGCGGATCACCCGCACCACGGTCGCCTTTTCGGCCTGCACCGTGGCGCTGTTGGCCGTGCCCAGCACCACCGACATTTCGCCGATCAGCGAACCGGGCGTCGCGATGGTGGCGATGCGCACCCCGTCGCGTTCCACCGCCAGTTGCCCGGATTCGAGGATGTAGAGGTCGCCGCCCTGATAGCCCTGGCCGATCAGGATCTCGCCCGCCGCGAAGGTGCGGGTCGGGTGCGCTGCGGCGAGGGTGAGGAGGCTCTCCATTATCGGCTCCGGTACGTTTTTGGTTCGGGCGTCGGACCCTAGTCCGTAGAAACTGCTACGCCTAGGGTGCCGAACGCGGTTTTCATGCGTTTATGACAGCACAACGCTAGTACTCTGAGTGTCATGCCCGCCCCGTTTCTCGATCGTGACCTGCGCGTCATCCCCATCGATGCCTATATCGATCCGCCGCAGCCGCGCGCCCGGGCGATCATCACGCACGGCCATGCCGACCATGCGCGCTCCGGCCACGGCGCGGTGCTGGCGACGCCCGACACCATCGCCATCATGAAGGTGCGCTACGGCGAGGATTGCGCCGGCCAGTTCCAGCCGCTCGAGTTCAACACCCCGCTGCAGGTCGACGACGTCACCATCACGCTGGTGCCGGCCGGGCACATCCTCGGCTCGGCGCAGGTGCTGCTCGAGCGCCGGGGCGAGCGCGTCGTGTTCACCGGCGACTACAAGCGGCTGCCCGACCGCACGGCCCAGCCCTTCGAACTCGCCGAGTGCGATCTCTTCATCACCGAGGCGACGTTCGGCCTGCCGGTGTTCCAGCACCCGAAGCCGCTGGACGAGATCGGCCGCCTGCTGCGCTCGGTTGCGACCTTCCCCGAGCGCTCGCACGTCATCGGCTGCTACGCGCTCGGCAAGGCGCAACGGGTGATCGCGCTGCTGCGCGACGCCGGCTGGGACGCGCCGATCTATCTCCACGGCGCGATGATCCGGCTGTGCGAGCTCTATGTCGAGCGCGGCATTCCGCTCGGCGTGCTGAAGCCGTCGCTCGAAGCCACGAAGGAAGAGCTCAAGGGCCAGATCGTCATCGCCCCGCCTTCTGCCATCAAGGATCGCTGGAGCCGCCGCCTGCCCGATCCGGTGCTGGCCGTCGCTTCGGGCTGGATGAGCGTGAAGCAGCGGGCGAAACAAGGTGGCGTGGAGCTGCCGCTGGTCATCTCCGACCACGCCGATTGGAACGAGCTGCGCCAGACCATCGCCGATACCCGCGCCAGCAAGGTGTGGGTCACCCACGGCCGCGAAGATGCGCTGGTCTATCACTGCCACCAGCAGGGGCTCGAAGCCGAACCGCTCAACATCGCCGCCTATGACGATGGCGAGGAGGACGGCGAATGAGAGCCTTCGCCGCGCTCATGGAAACGCTGGTGCTGACTCCCTCGCGCAACCGCAAGCTCGAGGCGATGGTCGAGTATTTCCGCTCGACGCCCGACCCGGATCGCGGCTTCGGCCTCGCCATTCTCACCGGCGCGCTGACCTTCAAGAACGTCAAGCCGGCCGTGCTGCGCGACGTGGTGCTGGCCGAGGTCGATCCGCACCTGTTCGCGCTGAGCTACGACTATGTCGGCGACCTCGGCGAGACCATCGCGCTGATCTGGCCCCATCACGGCGGCGTCGAGCCGCTGCCGTCGCTGAGCGATCTCGTCGAACTCTTCAACATGACCAGCAAGGTCGAGCTGCCGCGGCTCATCGGCTCGCTCCTCACCCGTGCCTCGATCAACGAGCGCTGGGCGCTGGTGAAATTCGCCACCGGTGCGCTGCGTATCGGAGTCTCGGCTCGGCTGGCCAAGACCGCGCTGGCCGAAATGTCGGGCAAGCCGATCCAGGAGATCGAGGAGGTCTGGAACGGCCTCACCGTGCCTTACACCGAGCTCTTCGACTGGCTCGACGGCAAGACTGAGCGCCCGGATATCGACCACGCTTCGCGCTTCCATCCGTTGATGCTCAGCAACCCCATCGACGAGGAGAAAGACCTCGAAAAGCTCGACCCGAAGGATTTCGTTGCCGAGTGGAAATGGGACGGCATCCGCGTCCAGCTGATCGCGGCGCGGGGCAAGGTCTCGCTGTTCAGCCGCACCGGCGACGATATCGCCGACGCTTTTCCTGACGTTACCGAGGCGGTCTTCGGCGACGCGGTGCTCGACGGCGAACTGCTGGTCGGCCACGATTTCGAGCCCGCCCCGTTCAACGACCTGCAGCAGCGGCTCAACCGCAAGACCGCGCTCGGCAAGCACCTCACGCAGTATCCCGGCTTCATCCGCGTCTACGACATGCTGTTCGATGGCTCGGAAGATATCCGCGCACTGCCTTGGACCGAGCGCCGGGCCCGGCTGGAAGCATGGTTCGCCCGCAACCCGCAGACGCGCCTCGATCTCTCGCCCATCGTGCCGTTCGATGGCTGGGAGCACCTCGCCGATATCCGCCGCAAGGGCGCCGCCGAGCACGGGCACGAAGGCGTCATGGTCAAGCTGCGCTCGTCGGTCTACGTGCCGGGCCGCCCCAAGGGCCTGTGGTACAAGTGGAAACGCGACCCCAACGTCGTCGATGCTATCCTGATGTACGCCCAGCGCGGCCACGGCAAGCGCTCGAGCTTCTACTCCGACTACACGTTCGGCGTCTGGAAGGGCAACGAGATCGTCCCCATCGGCAAGGCCTATTTCGGGTTCACCGACGAGGAGCTGAAGCAGCTCGACAAATGGGTCCGCAACAACACCGTCGCCAGCTTCGGCCCGGTCCGCGAGGTCTACAAGGAACTGGTCTTCGAAGTCGCCTTCGACTCGGCGCAAACCTCGAGCCGCCACAAATCCGGCGTCGCCCTTCGCTTCCCCCGCATCAACCGGATAAGGTGGGACAAGCCAGCCGCCGAAGCCGCCACCCTCGCCGAAATGCAGGTCTTCCTTTCCGCTACCTGAGGCAGCGATGTCGCTCATCAACAACGACCGCAAGATCGCCGCCCTCGAAAAGGAAATGGCCGAAGACGTCGCCCGCGAAGACTACGAAGCCGCCGCCCGCGCCCGCGATGCGATCAATGAACTCCGCGGCGTCGTGAAGGCCAGCCAACCGCCTCCTGGTTCCATGGGACTAGGCACCAACGTCCCAGTCGTCGAGCCACCCAAAGGCTGGACGAGGCCAAAGAAGCCCGACCTCATGACCAACGTGAAGGGCCGAAAGCGGTAGCTACTCCGCCTTCCACCCGTCCGTGTCCTTCATGATCTTCGTCGGCGTTACCGCGTCCGGGTCCTCGGTGACCCACGCCACCAGCGGTTCCGTCGGCACGGTGCTTTTGCGCATCAGGCCGACCATGTAGTCGAGCGTTTCGCGCTTGGTGATGGTGAGGCCGTCCTTGGAGCTGGTGATGTCGGCGGCGAGGTCGGGCGGGGAGGCGGCCTTGGCCTTCTCGAGCGCCACGTCGGCGTCGTCGGCGAGGATCATGCGGATGACGACGATCTGGCCCTTCACCCACGCGGTGCCATAGAGCGCACCGGGCTCGTTGCCGGCGACCGAGAGCAGGTAGCCGTGGTTGTCGAGCGGCACGAAGCGCAGCGTCATCGAGTTGTCGGACGCCACATAGGCGTTTCCGGACACCGCAAAGCTCATCGGCGCTTCCTCGGTGCGCACGTAAATCCCATCATCGCCCTTCTTGTAGCCATAAGCGACGAATTTCGGCGGCAGCGGGGTGACGCCCTCGTTGGCGCCCACCAGCTGGGTCGGGGAGGAGATGGTGCACGCGGCGAGCAATATCACGGCCGCGACAGCCAGCAGGTTCAGCAACGGACGAAACATGGCCTAGGCGCTCTGAGCTAATCGGTCGTCGGCGAGCTTCCGGATTTCCCTGAGCTCGGCAATTGTCGTCTGCAGGTCGCCCAGTTGCCCTTCGAGCAGCGCCAGCCGCTCGTCGACCTTCTGGACCAGGAGGTTCACCTGCGCCGTCTGCGAGTGGGCATCGTAGAGGCTGAGGTAATCCGAGATATCCCGCAGGGAGAACCCTAGCCGCTTGCCGCGCAGGATGAGGATCAACCTTGCGCGATCACGCCGGCGAAACACCCGCGTGCCGCCCACCCGCTCCGGCCGCAACAGGCCCTTGGCCTCGTAGAAGCGGATGGCGCGGGTGGAAATGCTGAACTCGCCGGCGAGATCGGCGATGGCGAAGAGGTCGCGGCTTTCCTGCTCAGTCCGGTTCATTCGATTTCCGCCTCGCCTTGTAGTCCTCGCGCAGCTCCTTCTTGCTCAGCTTGCCGATCAGGGTTTTGGGGAGCTCATCCTTGAAGATGATCTCCTTGGGCATCTCGATCTTGTTGAGGTGCTCGCCGATGAACTCCTTGAGCTCGCTCTCGGAGACGCCCTGGCCCTGCTTGAGCTTCACGTAGGCGACCGGCGCCTCGCCGCGATATTCGTCGGGCACGCCGATGACGTTGGTTTCTTCCACCGCCGGGTGTTTGCCCAGCGCTTCCTCGATCACCCGAGGATAGACGTTGAAACCCGAGCAGATGATCAGGTCCTTGATGCGGTCGACGAGGAACACATAGCCGTCCTCGTCCATGTAGCCGACGTCGCCGGTCCTGAGCCAACCATCCATGAAGGCGTGCGCGGTCGCCTCGGGGTCGTTGTAATAGCCGAGCATCACCTGCGGACCCTTCACCTGCAGCTCGCCGCGCTCGCCCACCGGCACCACGTTGCCGGTATCGGCATCGACGAAGCGGATATCGGTCGCCGGAATGGGCTGACCGATCGAGAGCGGCTTGGATGGCACCAGCAGGGCCGCGACACAGACCACCGGCGAGGCCTCGGTCAAGCCATAGCCCTCGGCCAGCAGGGCCTTGCTGACCTTGCTCCAGTTGGCCCGCACTTCGTCCGAAAGCGGCGCACCGCCCGAAACCGAGACTTCGAGCGACTGCAGGTGCGGCGCGGCCTTCTCGCCATGCTTCGCCAGAGCCTGGATCAGCGTGGGTACGGCGAGGAGGATGTTCGGCCCCGTCCGCGTCATCGTGTCGAGGAAGGCGCGGAGCTCGAAGCGCGGCAGCATGATCACCTGAACACCACCGGCGAGCGGCAGGTTCATGCAGGTGGTCATGGCGAAGATGTGGAAGAAGGGCAGCACCGCGATCACCCGGCTCGGCGGATGAAAGAGGTGGAGGCCCCAGTGGTTGATCTGGCTCACCTGCGCCGCGACGTTCGCGTGGCTCAGCATGGCGCCCTTGGGAATGCCTGTCGTGCCGCCAGTATATTGCTGCACGGCGCAGTCCTTGGCGGCATCGATCGCCACCGGCGTCGCCGCGAGCTTCAAGGCGATCAGCGCATCGAAATCCGCCACCTTGTCGGCCATCGGGCTCGCCGACACCTTGGCGAGGTCGCTCGATTTGGCCAGCTTGTAGAGCAGCTTCTTGGGGCCGGGCAGGGCCTCGGGAAAGTTGGCGACCACGAGCTGCTTCACGTGCCCTTCGGCCACCAGCTTCTCGGCCTTGTCGAAGATCTGCTTCAGGTCGAGCGTGATCATCAGCTCGGCGCCCGAATTGGCGACGATGTGCCGGAGTTCGCCCTGGGTGTAGAGCGGATTGCAGTTCACCACCGTGCCGCCAACCTTGAGGATGGCGTAGTAGGCGATGACATAGAACGGCGTGTTGGGCAGCAGCATCGCCACGCGCGAGCCCTTCTTCACCCCCAGCTTCTGCTGCAGGGCGCCGGCGAACGCGTTGATCTGCCGCTCGAGGTCGCGGAACTTCGTCTTCTTGCCCAGAAAATCGAGCGCATCGGCGTCGGGCTGCTCGGCGCAGGCGCGCAGCACCTGCTCGTGGATCGGCGTCGTGTCGATCGGCACGTCCCACTCGATGCCGGGCGGGTAGTGGCTCACCCACGGCCGTTCATGGTCAGTCGCAATAGTGGCCATGTTTCCTCCTCCGGGATGTTCGGGCATCCCTGTTTGTCGCGACTCTGACATTGCTTGACGTTAGCGTCAAACGTACGACGCGATGTCGTGAACAACGCGTGTTTGCGGAATCGGTGCCGCTGCGGAACACTGAACGGGTTCGGCCGTTTACGGCGACCGGTTGACGTTAACGTCAACCAACTCTATCTTAGGGTTGGGACGCTAGATTGAGGCGGATAACCGGGCGAGTGAGGGCGTTCGGGATTGCATGCGGCAGGCCGCCTGCCGGATCGTCTGGTCGAGGAGGACCGCGTCATGTTTCCCATTCTGGTGATCGTCGGGCTCATCGGCTTTCTGACCCTCGCCATGCGCCGCGCCCCGGTCTGGCAATGGGCAGCGCTCTGGGTCGTGCTGGCGCTATTCAACCTCATCATCCTCGATCCCTTCGCGCTGGTGATCGCCGATCCCTTCCGTTGGGCCCTGATCGTCCCCGGACTCATCCTCGCGCTCTTTGCGCTGAAACCCTTACGCAAGCTCTTCGTCACCAGCCCCGCCTACGCCATGGTGAAGCGCATCCTGCCGCGCGTCTCGCGCACCGAGCAGGAGGCGCTCGACGCCGGCACTGTCGGCTGGGACGCCGAGCTGTTCGGCGGCCGGCCGGACTGGAGCAAGCTGCTGGGCGTGCGCCGCCCGACGCTCTCCACCGAGGAGCAGGCCTTCCTCGCCGGCCCGGTCGAAACTGTCTGCGCCATGATCGACGACTGGGACACGCGCAACAACCGCGCCGACCTGTCGCCCGAAGTCTGGAAGTACCTCAAGGAAAAGGGCTTCCTCGGCATGCTGATCGGCACCGAGTATGGCGGGCTGGGGTTCACCGCCCAGGCCCAGAGCCAGGTGGTGAGCAAGATCGCCTCCCGCTCGATCGCCGCCGGCATCACCGTCATGGTGCCCAATTCGCTCGGGCCCGGCGAACTGCTCGAAAAATACGGCACGCCGGCGCAGAAGGATAAGTATCTCAGCCGCCTCGCCAAGGGCCTCGAGGTGCCGTGCTTCGCGCTCACCGGCCCCCATGCCGGGTCCGATGCGGCGGGCATGCGCGATGTCGGCGTCGTCTGCTACGACATGTACGAGGGCAAGAAGACGCTGGGCGTGAAGCTCAGCTGGGACAAGCGCTACATCACGCTCGCCCCGGTCGCGACCCTGCTCGGCCTCGCCTTCCACCTCCACGATCCCGACCACCTGATCGGCGAAGTCGATAATATCGGTATCACGCTCGCGCTGGTGCCGGCCAAGTTCAGGGGCGTGAAGATCGGCCGCCGCCACTTCCCGGCGCGCTCGGCCTTCATGAACGGCCCGACCCAGGGCCGCAACGTCTTCATCCCGATGGATTTCCTCATCGGTGGCACCCAATATGCGGGGCAGGGCTGGCGCATGCTGATGGAGTGTCTCTCCACCGGTCGCGCCATTTCGCTCCCGGCCATCGGCACCGTCTCGATCAAATACGCGCTGCGCGTCACCTCGGCGTATGCCCGCATCCGCCGCCAGTTCGGCATCCCGGTGGGCAATATGGAAGGCGTCGCCGAACCGCTCTCCCGCATGGTGCGCTACGCCTATACCTACGAGGCCGCCCGGGCGCTCACCGCCTCGATGGTCGACGAAGGCCAGCGGCCGTCCGTTCTCTCGGCGCTGCTCAAGTACCGCACCACCGACGCGATGCGCGAGGCCGTGAACGACGCGATGGACATCCATGGCGGCCGGGCCGTGCAGGATGGTCCGTCGAACTACCTGTTCGCCGCCTATGCGACGACGCCGGTGGCGATCACGGTCGAGGGCGCCAACATCCTCACCCGCACGCTCATCACCTTCGCGCAGGGCGCGCTGCGGGCGCATCCCTATCTCTACAAGGAGATCGAGGCGGCGCAGAATCCGGACAAGCGTGCCGGCGTCGAGGCGTTCGACGCGGCCTTCTCCGGCCATGTCAGCTTCATGCTGCGCAATATGGCGGGCAGCTTCCTCCACGCCATCAGCTTCGGCCGCTTCGCCTCGACCCCGGTGAGCCACGAGATGGCGCGCTGGTATCGGCAGCTTTCCCGCTACACCCAGAGCTTCGCGCTGGTTGGTGACTGGACTGTCGCCTTCCTCGGCGGCGACCTCAAGCGCAAGCAGCGCCTTTCGGGCCGCATGGCCGACATCCTCTCCGACCTCTACCTGCTCTCGGCCACGCTCAAGCGCTACGAGGATGATGGCCGGCTCGAAGCCGATCGGCCGCTCGTCGCCGCCATCGCCCGTGACCGCATCTTTGCCATCGAGCAGAGCTTTGCCGCCGTGTTCGCCAACTTCCCGAACCTCGTCCTGCGGAACCTGATGCGCGTCCTGGTGTTTCCGCTGGGCCGGCATGCCAAGCCGGCCTCCGACCGCGTTACCTTCCGGCTCGCCCGAGCCGCGATGGTGCCGGGCGAGTTCCGTGACCGGCTGACCAAAGGCGTCTACGTGTCGACCGATCCCAAGGACATTACCGGCGTGCTCGAAGACACGCTCGGCAAGGTCATCAAGGCCGAGGACGTCGAAAAGAAGTTCATCCGCGCCACCAAGAAGGGCCAGGTCGAGCGCCGCCTCGACCGTGACGCGATCACCGATGCGGTGGATGCTGGCGTCCTCACCGAGGCCGAAGCCGCGACGCTCCGCCTCGCCGACCAGGCCACCGACAAGGTGATCCGCGTCGACGATTTCGACCCCGACGAATTGGGCTCGAAGCAGGTGCGCCGCCCCGTGCCGATCATCGATCTCGCCGCCGAGTAAGCAAGGAGAGCCCCCATGCTCGATACCCTGCCGCATCTCAAGCACTGGACCTTCACCGTCGATTTCGAGGGGCTGGGCTGGCTGACCATCGACACGCCGAAGTCGCCGGTGAACACGCTGAGCCGCGAGGCGCTGACCGAGCTCGAAACCATCGTCACCGCCATCGAGGGCATGATCCCCTCGGGCGAGCTCAAGGGCGTCATCCTGCTCTCAGCCAAGGAGTCCGGCTTCATCGCCGGCGCCGACGTCACCGAGTTCGACGATATGGCCGATCCCGGCGTGCTGACCGGCGCGCTCAACCGTACCCACAAGCTGTTCGACCGCATCGAGGCGCTGAAAGTGCCGGTGGTCGCCGGCATTCACGGCTTCTGCCTCGGCGGCGGGCTCGAACTGTCGCTCGCCTGCAGCTACCGCATCGCCGTCAACGACGACGCCACCCGCATCGGCTTCCCCGAGGTCAATCTCGGCATCTTCCCGGGCTTCGGCGGTTCCGGCCGCAGCATTCGTCAGGCTGGCCCCGTCGATGCGATGCAGATGATGCTCACCGGCCGCATGCTGCGGGCCAAACAGGCGCGCGGCCTCAACCTCGTCGACAAGCTGGTGCGCCACCGCGACAACCTCCGCTGGGAAGCCCGCAAGGCCGTGCTGCAGAAGCGTTCCAGCGAGGAGGCGCCCTTCGTCAAGCGCGCCGTCGCCATGGCCCGCCCGGCGCGCAAATATGTCGCCGACCAGATGCGGGCCGAGGCGCGGAAGAAGGCCAACCCCGATCATTTCCCTGCGCCGTACTCACTCATCGACCTCTTCGAGGAGCATGGCGACGACTGGCGGAAGATGAAGGAAGGCGAGATCGCCCGCTTCGTGCCGCTGATGGCCTCGCCCACCGCCGCCAATCTGCGCCGCGTGTTCTTCCTCTCGGAATCGCTCAAGAAGCAGGGCGTCCGCGGTGCCGACAAGCCGGTGTTCCGCCGCGTCCACGTCGTCGGCGCCGGCGTCATGGGTGGCGACATCGCCGCATGGTGTGCGCTGCGCGGTATGGGCGTCACCCTGCAGGATCTGGACATGGAGCGCATCAAGCCGGCGCTCGACCGGGCCAAGTCCCTGTTCAAGAAGCGGCTGAAGACTCCGACCGAAATCACCAACGCCATCGCCCGGCTCGAAGCCGATGTCGCCGGCAAAGGAATCTCGCGCGCCGACGTCATCATCGAGGCGGTGGTCGAGCGGCTCGACATCAAGCAGAAGGTGTTCGCCGACGCCGAGGCGCGCGCCAAGCCCGGCGCCATCCTCGCCACCAACACCTCGTCGATCGAGCTCGAACGCATTGCCGAAGGCCTGCGCAACCCCAGCCGCCTCATCGGCCTCCACTTCTTCAACCCGGTGGCGCAATTGCCGCTGGTCGAAGTGATCCGGAGCAAGTTCAACACCGACCTCGATATCGCCCGCGGCGCCAGCTTCGCGCTCGCCATCGGCAAGTCGCCCGTCGTGGTGAAGTCGGCCCCCGGCTTCCTCGTCAACCGCGTGCTCATGCCCTACATGCTCGCCGCCGTGCAGCGGGTCGAAGCGGGCGAGAGCAAGGAGCAGATCGACGCCGCCGCCGTCGCCTTCGGCATGCCGATGGGTCCGATCGAGCTCATGGACACCGTCGGCCTCGATGTCGGCAAATCTGTCGCCGAAGAGCTCGGCTCCCCGGTCCCCGAGGGCACCCAGTTCGCCCGCCTGCTCGCCGAAAAGAAGCTCGGCCGCAAGACGGGGCAGGGCTTCTACACCTGGGCCGACGGCAAGGCGGTGAAGGCCGACCCCGCCCCGCACCCTGATCTCGCGGCGCTCGGCCGCGAACTGATCCAGCCACTGGTCGACACCACCGAGATCGTCGTCTCCGAGGGCGTCGTCGCCTCGGCCGACCTCGCCGATATCGGCGTCATCTTCGGCACCGGGTTCGCGCCGTTCCTCGGTGGCCCGATGAAAGCTCGCAAGGATGGGAGGGCCTGATGGCCGAACTTCGCAAGGTCGTCATCGTCGGCTCGGCCCGCATCCCCTTCACCCGCGCCTATACGGGCTACGCCGATGAGGGCAATCTCACCATGCTCGGCGCCGCCCTCGGCGGACTGGCAGAAAAATATGGCCTACGCGGCGAAATTATCGGCGAAGTGATGGCCGGCGCCGTGCTCAGCCACAGCCGCGATTTCAATCTCACACGCGAAGCGCTGCTCGATGCCGGCCTCAACCCCCGCACCCCGGGCACCAACATCCAGATCGCCTGCGGCACCTCGCTCCAGGCCGCTCTGATCCTCGCGGCCAAAATCGCCACCGGCGAGATCGACAGCGGCATCGCAGCGGGCACCGACACCGTCTCCGACGCCCCCATCGTCTTCGGTGAAAAGTTTCAGCACCGCCTCAGCGCCCTCAACCGCGCCAAGACGGCAGGCGAAAAAGCCAACGCCTTCAAAGGCTTCAACCTCGGCGAGCTCACCCCCGTCGCGCCCTCCACCCAGGAGCAGCGCACCGGCCTCTCCATGGGCCAGCACTGCGAACTGATGGCCCGCCAATGGGGCATCACCCGCCAGGAGCAGGACGAGCTGGCGCTCAAATCCCACCTCAACGCCGCCCGCGCCTACGACGAAGGTTTTCACGACGATCTCATCGTCCCCTTCGCCGGCGTCCTGCGCGATAACAATGTCCGCGCCGACACCACCCTCGAAAAGATGGCGACCATGAAGCCCGCCTTCGACAAGGAGTCCGGCAAGGGCACCCTCACCGCCGCCAACTCCACCCCGCTCACTGACGGCGCCGCCGCCGTGCTGCTGGCCTCGGAAGACTGGGCCAAAGCCCGCAACCTTCCCGTCCTCGCCTACCTCACCCTCGGCCAGGTCGCCGCCAACGATTTCGCCCACGGCGAGGGCCTCCTCATGGCGCCCACCATCGCGGTCAGCGAGATGCTCCGCCGCTCCAACCTCACCTTCGCCGACATCGACCTGTTCGAACTCCACGAAGCCTTCGCCGCCCAGGTCCTTTGCACCCTCAAGGCCTGGCGCGACCCCGATTACAACCGCACCGTCCTCGGCCGCGAAACCCCGCTCGGCGAAATCGACCCGGCGAAGATCAACACCAAAGGCTCCAGCCTCGCCTACGGCCACCCCTTCGCCGCCACCGGCGCCCGCATCCTCGGCCTGACCGCCAAGTTGCTGGAAACAGAGCAGAAACAACGCGCCCTCATCTCGGTCTGCACCGCCGGCGGCATGGGCGTTGCGGCACTGGTCGAACGGGCGGCGTAAAGCCCCCGTTTTGTGGGCGTTTCCACACCCGTTGACGCTTACGTCAATCCTGCTTGTCAGGCTTTAGCGCTTGCCCTAGGGTCCGTACCCAATCCGGCGGTTTCGACCAGTCCGGCCAAAATAGGGCATGGCGTTCCAATCGCCGCCCACGTCAGGAAACGACTTTCAAGGAGATGGCGCATCAATGAAAACCAATAAGATCGTCGGAGCGGTAGCACTTGCCGCGGCCCTTCTGGGCGCAACGGTGCTCTCCAGCCCGAGCTTTGCGGCCAATGTCCCGGACGGCACCAAGCTCGCAGCCGAGCAGGTGTTCAAGTATCGCGTGCTCGACAACATCAACTCGGTCGATCCGGGCATCGTCGAGGACGTCGACACCTCGTATGTGGTCTCGAACCTGTTCGAAGGCCTCTACAACGAAGATACCGACGGCAACCCGGTGCCCGGCGCCGCGGAGAGCTATGACGTCAATCCCGAGAACACCGTCTACACGTTCCACCTGCGCGATGCGAAGTGGTCGAATGGCGATCCGGTGAAGGCCAGCGATTTCGTTTTCGCCTGGCAGCGCGCCGTCGATCCCAAGCTGGCTTCGCCCTACGCCTATTTCCTGGGCCTCGCGGGCATCGTGAACGCCGACGACATCGTCGCGGGCAAGAAGCAGCCGAGCGAGCTCGGTGTGAAGGCGATCGACGACAAGACGCTCGAAGTCACCCTCAACGCCTCGATCCCCTACCTCGTCCGGATGCTGGCGCACGCCACGCTCTTCCCCGTGCCGCAGGCCGTGGTCGAGAAGTTCGGCGCCGACTGGACCAAGCCCGAGAACATCGTCGGCAACGGCGCCTATACGATGGCCGAGAACAGCCCGGGCGAACGCGTGGTGCTGAAGCGCAACCCGAATTACTGGGATGACGCCAAGACGGTGATCAACGAGGTGCAGTTCCTCACGATCAACGACGAAAACCAGGGCCTCCTGCGCTACCAGGCTGGAGAAGTCGACCAGACTGACGTTCCGGCCGGCCAGTTCCCGCAGCTCAAGCAGCAGTTCCCGAACGAAGCCGTCTCGGTGCCACAGCTTTGCACCTACTACTTCTCGATCAACGTGACCGACTCGGCCACCGATGCCTTCAAGGACGTGCGCGTCCGCCAGGCGCTCAGCTACGCCATCGACCGCGACGTGATCGTCAACAAGATCCTGCAGGGCGGCCAGCAGGCGGCCTACTTCTTCAGCCCGCCGGCGACGGCCGGCTTCCAGGCGCCCGATCTCGACTACGCCAAGATGAGCCAGGCCGACCGTGAGGCCAAGGCCAAGGAACTGCTCGCCGAGGCCGGCTACGGTCCCGACAATCCGCTGAGCTTCGACTACATCTACAACACCTCCGAGGCGCACAAGAAGATCGCCATCGCGGTGAGCCAGATGCTCAAGGAGAAGCTGGGCGTCACCATGAACATCCAGGACATGGAGTTCGCCACGCTGCTCGATACCCGTCACCAGAAGAACTACCAGGTGGCCCGTAACGCCTGGTGCGGTGACTACAACGAAGCCTCGACTTTCGAGTCGCTGCTCGACTCCAAGTCCGAGCAGAACGACTCCGGCTACAACAACCCGGATGTCGACAAGCTCCTGCTCGCTTCCAAGACCAGTAAGGACCCGAACGTCGAGTACAAGCAGGTCGAAGAAGCCATCGCCAAGGATGTGCCGATCATCCCGATCTACTTCTACGCCAAGGTGTTCATGCAGAAGCCCGACGTGAAGGGCTGGCCGCTCAACAATGTCGAGCAGCTCTGGTACGCCAAGGACCTCTACAAGGTCGCAGAGTAAGCCACTGACCGGCCACGGCGCTCCGCCTCAGGGTGCGGAGTTCCGTGGCGGTTTGTTTTTGCGGCCGCCGGGTTGAGGGATCCGGTGGCCCAAACAAGGCTCATGAAGCGGCCTTGCGGAACTGGAGCAAATGCTGAAATTCATCCTCAAGCGTCTGGCGATTGCGATCCCGACGCTGCTCGTGCTCATCGTGCTGAGCTTCATCCTCATGAAGATCGCACCGGGCAATCCCTTCACGGGCGAAAAGAAGCTGCCCAAGGCAGTGCTCGAAAACATCTATGCGCGCTACGGTCTCGACAAGCCGGACTGGCAGCAGCTGCTCGAGTATGTCTGGAATGTCGTCGTGCATTTCGATTTCGGCCCGTCCTTCAAATACAAGGACCGGTCGGTGAACGAGATCATCGCGCAGGGCTTCCCCATCACGCTCACCTACGGCTTCTGGGCCTTCATCCTCGCCTCCACCGTGGGGATCGGCATGGGCATCGTCGCGGCCGTGAAGCAGAATTCGTGGCTCGATTATTTCGCCGTCGGCATCACCATCGGGGCGCAGGTCGTGCCCAATTTCGTCATGGCGCCGATCCTCGTCATCGTCTTCACGCTGTGGCTGAAATGGCTGCCGGGCGGCGGCTGGAACGGCGGGCAGTGGATGTACATCGTGCTGCCGGTGATCGCGCTTGCCACCACCTACATGGCCAACATCGCCCGCATCATGCGCTCGTCGATGCTCGAAGTGCTGAGCTCGAACTATATCCGCACGGCGCGCGCCAAGGGCCTCGAGGGCTGGAAGGTCATCTTCAAGCATGCGCTGCGTCCGGCGCTGCTGCCGGTGATTTCCTATCTCGGCCCGGTCTTTGTCGGCATGATCACCGGCTCGGTGGTCATCGACATGTACTTCTCTACCGGCGGCATCGGCGTCGCCTTCGTCAACAGTGCGCTCAACCGCGACTATTCAACCATCCTCGGGATAACGATCCTTCTCGGGGCACTCACCATTGCGGGTAACCTCGTGGTCGACGTGCTCTATGCGTGGATCGACCCCAAGATCCGTTACTGAGGCCTCGCCATGCTTTCCGATGCTCGATTGGAAAAGGTCGCGAGCGCTTCGGCAATCGTCACCAAGTCCGTAAAGGGGCGATCGCTCTGGCTCGATGCCGGACGCCGCTTCACCAAGAACAAGGCCGCCGTCACGGGTCTCGTGGCGCTGATCCTGGTCGTCATCTTCACCTTCGTCGGTCCGCTGATCTCGCAGTGGTCGATCGAAAAGATCGACTGGGACGTGATCGGCGCCGCGGCGCAGAAGGGCGCACCCTCGACCGCCACCGGCCACTTCTTCGGCACCGATGATACCGGCCGCGACCTCTATTCCCGCGTTATCCAGGGCACGCAGATCTCGCTGATCGTCGGCGTGCTCGGCTCGATGGTGGCGGTTGTGGTGGGCACCATCTACGGCGCCGTGGCCGGCTATTTCGGCGGCCGGCTCGACAGCGCCATGATGCGCCTCGTCGATATCATCTACTCGATCCCCTACATGTTCATCCTGATCCTGCTTCTGATCATTTTCGGCCGCAGCTTCGTGATGCTGTTCATCGGCATCGGGCTCATCTCTTGGCTCGGCATGTCGCGCGTCGTGCGCGGGCAGACGCTGACGCTCAAGAACCGCGAGTTCATTGAGGCGGCGATCGCCACCGGAGCGCGGCCGCGGGCCGTGATCTTCCGGCACATCGTGCCGAACCTGCTGGGCATCGTGGCGGTCTATGCGACGCTGCTGATCCCCGAGATGATCCTGCTCGAGAGCTTCATCTCGTTCCTCGGGCTCGGCATCCAGGAGCCCAATACCTCGCTGGGCGCGCTGATCTCTGAAGGCGCCCAGACCATCCAGTACGGCACCACGTGGCAGCTGGCCTTCCCGCTGTTCTTCTTCGTGGTCGTGCTGTTCAGCTTCTTTTTCATTGGTGATGGCCTGCGCGATGCGCTGGACCCCAAGGACCGCTAATGGCCGATGTGCTCGTCGTCGACGATCTCGACGTAACCTTTTCGCTCCACCAGTCCGAGGTGAAAGCCGTCTCGGACCTCAATTTCAGCCTCTCGGCCGGTGAAACGCTGGCAGTCGTCGGTGAGTCCGGCTCTGGCAAGAGCCAGGCTTTCCTCGCCATCATGGGTCTGCTCGCCAAGAACGGCAAAGCCAGCGGCCGCGCCATGCTGGGCGACAAGAACCTCGTCGGCATGCCGACCGGGCAGCTCGACGCCTATCGGGGCAAGGACATCGCGATGATCTTCCAGGATCCGATGACCTCGCTGAACCCGACGCTCAGGGTCAAGACCCAGCTCAGCGAAGTGCTGGTGCGGCACCAGGGCTATTCGCCCGACCGCGCCATCCGCGCCACCATCGAAATGCTGGAGCGCGTCGGGATCCCTGAGCCGGTGAAGCGCGCCAATGCCTATCCGCACGAGCTGTCGGGCGGCATGCGGCAGCGCGTGATGATCGCCATGGCGCTGCTCTGCAAGCCCAAGGTGCTGATCGCCGACGAGCCGACCACGGCGCTCGACGTGACCGTGCAGGCGCAGATGCTCGACCTGTTCAAGAATCTCAGCAACGAGTTCGGCACCGCGCTCGTCCTCATCACCCACGACCTCGGCGTCGTGGCCGGCATCGCCGACCGCATGATGGTGATGTATGGCGGGCGCTGCGTGGAAAAGGGCCCGACCGACAACCTGTTCTACGATCCGCGCCACCCCTACACGCTCGGCCTGCTGCACTCGACGCCCCATGTGGCCAAGCGCGCCCAGCGGCTCGACCCGATCCAGGGCATGCCGCCCAGCCTCGAGCACCTGCCGCAGGGCTGCGCCTTCCATCCGCGCTGCGCCTTCCGCTTCGAGCGCTGCTTCGCCGAACGCCCACCGCTCCTGCCCGTGGAGGATGTGCGCGAGAAAGCGTGCTGGTACCAGGGCGAGCTCGACTACGAGGAGGTGGCGTGATGCAGCCTCAGACCAAGCCTGTGCGCGAAGACCTGATCCAGGTCGAAAACCTCTCCAAGTTCTTCTCGATCTCGGCGGGGATGTTCGCAAAACCCTTCCAGCTCAAGGCGCTGCAAGACATCACCTTCACGGTGAAGCGCGGCGAGACGCTGGGCATCGTGGGCGAGTCCGGCTGCGGCAAGTCCACGCTCGGCCGCTGCATCCTGCAACTGCTCTCGCCCGACCAGGGCCGGGTGCTGTGGATGGGCCAGGATATCGCCGCGCTGCCGGCCGAGGAGATGCGTAAGCACCGCAAGGACCTGCAGATCATCTTCCAGGATCCGCTCGCCTCGCTAAATCCGCGCATGACCGTGGGCGAGATCATCGCCGATCCGCTCCGCTCGCTGATGCCCGAACTCAAGGCGAAGGAACGGCGCGACCGGGTGCTTCGCATCATGGAAGCGGTGGGGCTGCTGCCCGAGATGATCAACCGCTACCCGCACGAGTTCTCGGGCGGGCAGGCGCAGCGCATCGGCATCGCCCGAGCGCTGATCACCGAGCCCAAGCTCATTGTCTGCGACGAGCCGGTCTCGGCGCTCGACGTGTCGATCCAGGCGCAAATCCTGAACCTGCTCAGCGATCTCAAGGAGCAGTTCGGCCTCACGCTGATCTTCATCTCGCACAATCTCAGCGTCGTGCGGCACGTCTCCGACCGCATCATGGTGCTGTACCTGGGCCGTATCGTCGAACTCGCCGATGGCGACGACCTCTACGACGACCCCAAGCACCCCTATACCCGCGCGCTGCTGACCGCCGTGCCGGTGCCCGATCCCAAGCGGGCGCGACAACGCACCATCGACGGGCTGGTGGGCGAAATCCCCTCACCGATCAACCCACCCTCAGGCTGCACCTTCCGCACCCGCTGCCGGTATGCGTTGCCCATCTGCGCCCAGCAGCGTCCGCCGCTGGAGAATACCGGTGTGCGCAATGTTGCGTGCCATCGGTGGCAGGAACTGGAGTTGCAGTCGGGGGCTTAGGGTAGGGGGCTACCCGCACCAACCCCTCATCCGGCCTTCGGCCACCTTCTCCCACAAGGGGAGAAGGGATAGAGCCGCGAGCATTGTGGTTGTGGTTACATCAGCATTGTGAGCGCACGCCTTCTCCCCTTGTGGGAGAAGGTGCCCGAAGGGCGGATGAGGGGTCGGCGCAACCGCAGGTTGCGCCCTTACGAAGCCGCGTCCTTCGCCGCCGGCGCAGCTCCACCGCGCCGCTCGTCGCCTTTGAACTCCGCCTTGCGGCGGCGGCGATCCGGCCCCTTGTACGTCCCGCCTTCGACGAACTCGCGGGGCGCCCCGAAGATCGAGTTGAGCCGCGATTCCACGTGCACGGCGGCGAACGGTTTGCGCAGGAACTCCGTCACGCCGGCGTCGCGGGCGGCCATGATCCGCGCCGCGTCGGGTGAGGACGACATCATGATCACCGGGGTCAGCCGGTTGAGGCCGTTCTCGTTGGCGCGCAGCTTCTTGACCAGCTCTACGCTGTCGGTCGGGCCCAGCTGATCGTCGAGCATGATGACGCCGAACTTGCGGTTGGTGAGGGAGCTCAGCGCGGCGTTCGAGCTCTGTACTTCCTCCACCGCGTGCACCTTGATGTGCCGCAACATCTGGCCGATCAGCGTGGCCATGTGCTGGTTGGGATCGCAGACCAGGATATCGAGCTTGGCAAAGCTTTGTTTCTGCATGGCAAATGTCTGGTGCGGAAGCTAAGGACTTATGCGGTTATTGTCGCGCGTGCGCCTTGCCGCGAAGTTAACCGGACCTACGCAACAGCACTGAACCGGTTGGGCGGCGGCGGCCCGAAATGGCCCCTGTGGACGGGCAATTTCCCTTTGACAGGCGCCATATTTCCCTTTAGTGACAGCGCCAATTCAAGGGCGCGGCGCGCCTCTTTTTGTTTACGACCGAGGTTAGAATGAAGGTTGCCAACTCGCTCAAGGCTCTGATGGGTCGCCATCGCGCCAACAAGCTCGTCCGCCGCCGCGGCCGCGTGTACATCATCAACAAGGTCGACAAGCGCTACAAGGCCCGCCAGGGCTGAGTTCAGCAGCTGATCTCGATCAGATTCTTCAAGGCCCGCTCCGGCGGGCCTTTGCTTTTGCTCGGCTGGCAAGCTTCGCTTTACTTTTCGACAGGTAACGTTGTCTCTGAGGGCGGAGGAGCCTGACGAGATGAGACGTTCCCGGGCCGTCAGCGTGCAGATCGCGAGGCCGTTCGACGAGGTCTATGCCTTCCTGGTCGAACCCAGCAATTTTCCCAAATGGGGCCCCGTCCAGGATGAGCGGATGACGTATCTGGGCGGCCGCGACTACCTGATCCAGGTGCCGCGCGGTCCGGTGGTGTTACGTTTCATCGAGACCAATCCCTACGGCGTGCTCGACTACTGGGCCTTCCCGCAGGGGAGTGAGCCGGGCGCCGCGACCTCGGCCCGCCTCGTGCCGAACGAGGAGGGGTGCGAACTCACCATCCTCTGGCTGCAGCGCGAGGGCGAGGACGACGTCAAGTTCAACTCCGAGGTCGACTGGCTGACCGCCGACCTCGGTGTGCTGAAATCGCTTCTGGAGGCTTAGGCCGGGGTACTCGCTTCGCACACGCGCTGTGTCACCCCGGCGCAGGCCGGGGGCCATCCCGAGATCCCCCAACCTTCACAGCGCGCCGAAACACCTCAGGCTGGATCCCGGCCTGCGCCGGGATGACACCGGGGATTGCCTCAAGCCTCGCCGGCGAAGGCCGCGATGATGCGAAGCCACGAGCGGATGCCGCGGTGGAAGCTCGAGAGGTTGTACTTCTCGTTGGGCGAGTGGATGCGGTCGTCGTCGCGGGCAAAGCCGATCAGCAGCGTGTCGAGCCCGAGGATGCGCTTGAACTCGCCCGCCACCGGGATCGACCCGCCCGAACCGATCAGCGCCGTCTCGTTGCCCCACTCGGCCTCAAGCGCCTTGGCGGCCTTGGCGACGAACGGGCCATCGGTCGGCACCGTCACGGCCGGGCTGCCGCCATGCTCGTGGAAGCTCACCGTCGCGTCGGGCGGCAGGCGGTCGGTCACGTGCTTGCGGAAGGCGGCGCGGATCTTGGCTGGGTCCATGTCCGAGACGAGGCGGAAGCTGATCTTGGCGCTCGCCTTGGCGGGGATCACCGTCTTGAAGCCGTCGCCGGTGTAGCCGCCGGTGATGCCGTTGATCTCGCAGGTCGGCCGGGCGCGGGTCTGTTCGAGCACCGAGCGGCCCTTTTCGCCCGCCGCAGTGGTGAGCCCGGCGCCCGACATGAAGGCCTTCTCGTCATAGGGCAGACGCTTCCACAGCGCCGCGACATCGTCCGGCAGCTCCTTCACGTCATCGTAGAAGCCTTCGACCGCGACACTGCCATCCGGGTTGCGCAGCGAGGCGATGATCTCGCTCAGCACCTGGATGGGGTTGCGCGCCGCGTTGCCATACATGCCCGAGTGGAGGTCGTGGCTGGCGCAGGTGATGGTGATCTCGTCCGCCACGAGCCCGCGCAGCATGGTGACGATCGACGGGGTGTCGGCGTTCCACATGTCGGTGTCGCAGACGAGCGCCACATCCGGCACCGAGAGCTCGGATTTCGCCGCTTCGAGGAACGGCCGCAGGCTCTTGGAGCCCGACTCTTCCTCGCCCTCGAAGAACAGCGTCACCTTGAGGGGCAGGGAGCCATTCACGGCCTTCCACGCCCGGCAGGCCTCGACGAAGGTCAGCAGCTGGCCCTTGTCGTCCGAGGTGCCGCGACCGACGATATGCGTCTCGCCATCGGCCTGCTTCACCAGCTGCGGCTCGAACGGGTCGGAGTGCCAGAGGTTCAGCGGATCGACCGGCTGCACGTCATAGTGGGCGTAGAACAGCACGTGCGGGCCATCGGCGGCGACGTCATGCGCCACCACCATCGGGTGGCCGATCGTGTCGCGCACCGAGGCATCGAAGCCGAGCTTATCGAGGTCGGCGCTCAGCAGGTCCGCCGCCTTCCGCACTTCGCCAGCATATGCCGGGTCGGTCGAGATCGACTTGATCCGCACCAGCGCCTTCAGCCGCTCGAGGCTGTCCTCGATATGGGCATCAGCATGGGCGAGAGCGGCATCGAGCTTGGACATTGTAACTTCCGGTCTAGAAAAACAGTGGCCGGGACATTGTCCCGGCCACGAAAAGGATTCAACTCTTTCGGGCGGTCTTACGACGAGCCGGCGCCGTCCTGGCGGACGAAGGCGATGCGCAGCATGTTGGTCGCGCCCGGCGTGCCGAGCGGGATGCCGGCGGTGATGGCGATACGATCACCCGGACGGGCGAGGCCCTCCTGGTAGGCGATGACGCAGGCGCGATCGACCATGTCCTCGAGGCTCACCGCATCGGGCGATTCCACGCAGTGCACGCCCCACACCACGCTGAGCCGGCGCACGGTGCGCAGGTTCGGCGAGAGCGCGAGGATGGGCTTGGCAGGCCGTTCGCGGGCGGCGCGGATCGCGGTCGAACCCGACGAGGTGTAGGTGACGATCGATGCGAGATCGAGCGTCTCGGCCACCTGGCGGGTCGCGGCGGAAATCGCGTCGGCAGCGGTCGCCTCGGGCTCGGCGGCCTGGGCACGGATGATGCCGCGGTAGTTGATGTCGGTCTCGACCGCCATCGCCACCTTGTTCATCATCGACACGGCTTCCACCGGGTACTGGCCCGAGGCCGACTCGGCCGAGAGCATTACGGCGTCGGCGCCCTCGAACACGGCGATCGACACGTCCGAGACTTCGGCGCGGGTCGGCACGGGCGACGAAATCATCGACTCGAGCATCTGCGTCGCCACCACCACCGGCTTGCCGAAGCGGCGGGCGATACGGATCATGCGCTTCTGCAGGCCGGGGACCTGTTCGAGGGGCATTTCAACGCCGAGGTCGCCGCGGGCGATCATGAAGGCGTCGCAGAGCTTGATGATCTCTTCGAGCCGCTCGACAGCCTGCGGCTTTTCGATCTTGGCCATCACGCCGGCGCGGCCCTGCACGATCTTGCGGACATCGATGATGTCCTCGGGCCGCTGCACGAAGCTCAGGGCAATCCAGTCGGCCTCGTTTTCGAGGCCCTTCAGCAGGTCGGCGTGATCCTTCTCGGTCAGCGCGCCCATCGGCAGCAGCGTGTCGGGCAGGCTCACGCCCTTCTTGTCCGAGAGCTTGCCGCCATAGATGATTTCGGTCTCGATCGAGCCGCCGCCGACGCGGGTGGCCTTGAGCTGCAGCTTGCCGTCATCGAGCAGCAGGCGGTCGCCCACCGAGACGCTTTCGAGAATTTCCGGGTGGGGCAGCTGCACGCGCTCGACGGTGCCGGGCACGTCCGAGCTGTCGAGGGTGAACTTGCCGCCCTGGGCCAGCATGATCGAGCCATCGGCGAACTTGCCGACGCGGAGCTTTGGCCCCTGCAGGTCGACGAGGATGCCGAGCGGGTGGCGGATGCGCTCTTCCACCGAGCGGATGCGGGTCACGGTCTGCTTCAGCAGGTCGTGGCTCGCATGGCTCATGTTGATGCGGAACACGTCCGCGCCGGCGCGGGCCAGCTTCTCGATCGTGGCTTCATCGGAGGAAGCGGGGCCGAGGGTGGCGACGATCTTTACGCGTCTCATGCGTCTCATTCGAGGGGGGCACCTTCATCAGTAGGAGTGTCGTCGGCCGGCTGATCGTCGCCGCCATCCGCCGGCTGGTCTTGGTTGTCCTGAGTGGACTGGTCGGGCAGGTCGCCTTCGAGCGGCGCCGCCTCTTCCCCTGCCGGACCCTCGCCGCCAACCGCTTCCCCATCGGTGAGCTGCAGCGTCCAGTTGGATTTGTTGTGCGTGTCGACTTCGAAAAAGCCCGTGCGTTCGTACCCGCGCGCCAGACAATCCTCAACCCCGAAGATGGTGAAGGTCTCGTCGCGCGTGCACATGTAGACGTCGCCGTCCCAGGCACCGCCGGAAATGTCGTCGGCCGCGTAGAGGTAGTAGTAGCGGCGCGACTCGAGGTCGCCGCGGTAGATGGTGACGCAGACGGTGGGGTCGGCTACCCACCAGCCTTCCGACTGCCAGCCTTTTTCGGCGCGATAGCCGAAGGCGATCGACACCTTGTTGGCCGTTTCGTTGCAGACACGGAATTCACCCTCGCCCGTATCATTGGCCTGGATTTCGCCGGGGGCGGATTGCTGGGCCTGCGCGCTCGAGGAGCCGATCGGCACCTGGGGCGGATGGGGCAGCAAGATCCAGATGACGGAAGCGACGATCGCGGTAGCGACCAGACCTGCAATGGCCAACAAATAGCGCAAATGGACGATCCGGGAGAGCCTTGGGGCCACAAGTGCAATCGTTTGCAGCGAGGTTGTTGTGGCCACGACCCCGCCTGCTGTCAACGGGATAATGGGCGCTTTGGGCGGAAATGCGGGGCCCAAAGGCCCACATGTGGATTGTGGGATTGAGGGGTTGAACGCGCCGGCTCAAAGCGGTTGAAGGAGGGCCAAACGCATTGCAGAGGAATTTCCCATGGCCGACACCATTAGCTCCGACAGCGTCGCGCAGGACCAGATCAAGGCCTTCATCGAACGCATCGAGCGCCTCGAGGAAGAAAAGGCGTCGATCGCCGGGGACATCAAGGAAGTCTACGCCGAGGCCAAGGGCAACGGTTTCGATACCAAGGTGCTGCGCAAGATCGTGTCGATCCGCAAGCAGGACCACAATGAGCGCATGGAGCAGGAAGCCCTGCTCGAGCTCTATCTCACGGCTCTCGGCATGGCTCAGGCCCCGAGCGACGACGAGTAAATCGCCTCTGGGGCGTCAGGCGACCGGGGTCCAGGCCCCGGCCGCCGCCGCCGACATTACCGCCGAGTGGACGAAGCTGACGCCGCGCGCTCCATCGCGGACGTCGGGCACGAGGCCGAGCAGCGCCGCATCCGGCTTTGCGCCTGTGCGATGGGCGCGGATGATTGCGGCGGCGTCGCGATAATAGTTGGCGAAGGCCTCGATATAGCCCTCGGGATGCGCCGCCGGCATGCGCGACACGCGCCGCGCCTCGGGGCCGGAACCGTTGCCACCGCGGATAATGGTGTGGCTCTCTTCGCCATAGCGCGAAAAGCGCAGCTCCTCTGGCCGCGTCCCGTGCCATTCGAGCCCGGCCTTGTCGCCATAAACCCGCACCGACAGGTCGTTGTAGTGGCCGGGCGAGGTCTGGCTGGCGATCACCGTACCGCGCGGCCCGCCGCTCCAGCGCACCAGCACGTGGGCATTGTCGTCGAGCCGGCGGCCGGGGACTGCGGTGAAGAGGTCGGCCGCGACCGCGTCGGCCGTGCGGCCCGAAACGAAGGAGGCGAGGTTGAAGGCGTGGACGCCGATATCGGCGAGCACGGCGCTCTCGCCGGCGCGAGCCGGATCGGTCCGCCACTCGGCCTGCTTATTGCCATCGGCATCGACCGGCTTGGTCAGCCAGTCCTGGATGTAGCTCGCGTGCACCGCAACGAGGTTGCCGAGCTCTCCGGCCGCCACCATCTCGCGGGCCTGCCGCACCATGGCGTAGCCGGTATTGTTGAGCGTCACGAGCAGCTTGCGGTTCAGCCGGTCGCTGAGCGCCACCAGCGCCTGCGCCTCGGGCAGGGTGGTCGAGAGCGGCTTGTCGCAGATCACATCGATGCCGGCTTCGAGGAACGCGGTCGCGATGGGGGCATGGAGGTGGTTCGGCGTAACGATCACCACCGCCTCGATGCCGTCCTCGCGCTTCGCCTCCGCTTCCGCCATGGCGCGGTAATCGGCATAGGAGCGGTCGGGTGCGATGCCGATATCGGCGGCCGAGGCAGCGGCATTGGCCGGGTCGGATGAGAGCGCGCCGGCAACCAGCGCGATCTGGTCGTCGAGCCGCATGGCGAAGCGGTGCACTGCGCCGATGAAGGCGTTGCGGCCGCCGCCGACCATACCCACGCGCAGGCGCTCGGCGGCGCGGCCATCGGACGTTGCGTAGACCATTCAGCGATCCTCGATAATGCGGAGATAGGCGGCCGTCACCCCAAGGACGAGCGCGCCGAAAATGATCATCCGCGCCCCTTCGGGGATCTGCAGGATGGTCAGCATGGTGGTGATGACCCGCAGGATCAGCGCCCCGACAATGGTGCCGAAATAGCCGCCACGACCACCGAAGATCGAGGTGCCGCCGATCACCGCCGCCGCCACGGCAGGCAGCAGCAGGGGCTCGGCGAGGGTCAGCGAAGCGGCCTTGATAAGGCCGATATAGAGCATGCCGGTTAGGCCCGCGAGCACGCTCGAACTGACGTAGAGCGTGAGGATCACCTGCCAGTATTTGGCGCCCGAGAGCCGCGAGGCTTTCTCGTTGTCGCCCACTGCGTAGAGCAGGCGGCCGAAGCCGGTATAGCGCAGGGTGCAGATGATCAGCGTCGCGAGCGGAATGAAGACCAGCAGCGAGTTCGGGACGCCGTAGGTCAGCCCGGTGCCGAGCCATTTCAGCCAGTCGGGCACGAGGAAGCCGGTGGCGATCACGGTGCGCTGGTAGACCTGCAGGCTGCCGAAGGCGACGAGCCCGGTGCCGAGCGTCATGATCAGCGGATGCACGCGGAAAATGCCGACGCCGATGCCGTTGGCTAGCCCCACCAGCACGGCGGGCAGCATGGCGAGCGCAAAGGCGAGCGCCGGATCGGTCTGCACCACCTGCGTGGTGAGGACGAAGGCGCTGACGGTGGCGACCGTGCCCACCGACATATCGATGCCGCCCGTCAGCATCGTCATGGTCTGGCAGCCGGCGAGCAGGGCCAGCGGGATGGCAAACTGGATGGTGCTCGCGGCCCAGCGGGCGTTGACGATGCCCGGCTGCAGCACCTGCAGCACGCCGATCAGGATCGCCAGCAGGACCACCAGCGGCACGATCGGATAGTCACTCATCAGCCGCTTGAAGCGGCGGCCGAGCGAGGGAGTGGGGGCAGGGGACGCGATGGTCATGACGAACGTCCTCGCATGGCCAGGAAGGCGCCGAGCATCACCACGACCACCATGATGGTGCCCTCGATGATGGTGGACGCGTTGGGGTCGACGGCGAGCAGGGTCATGTCGGTGCGCACCAGCCGCAGCACGAACACCGCGACGATCGGCCCGACGAGGCCGCCCCGGCCGCCGCCCAGCACGACGCCTCCGAGCACCACCGCGGCGACGCTGGCGAGAAGGTACGGCCCGGGGATCGGGGCACCGATGCCGGTGCTCATGGTCAGCGAAATGCCGCCCATCGCGGCGAACAGGCCGGCGAGAGCGTAGGCGGCGATCTTGGTCCGCGCCACCGGCACGCCGGAGCGGAAGGCCGCGAGTTCGTTCGAGCCGATGGCGTAGAAGGAAAGCCCGAGCCGCGAGCGCTTGAGCGGTATCCAGACCAGCGCCAAGCAGGCGATCAGCAGCACCAGCGCGCTCGGCATCCAGGCGGTGATCTCGGCCGGCACGCCCGGAATGGCGACAGTGCCGACCACGGTGGCTTTCAGCCACATGGCCGCACCGCCGCCGGGTGAGGCGAGGATCAGCAGCGCCACGCCCTGGAACACGAACAGCATGGCGAGCGTCACGACGATATCGGGCACGCGGGTCAAAACGATCAGCACGCCATTGAGCGCCCCGAGGCAAAGGCCGAGCAGCAGAACCAGCGGGATCACCAGGATCGCGAATTCCTCGCTCGCTCCGTTCATCAGCACGGCGGCCGTGACGCTGGTCACCGCCATCATCGAGGCGACCGAGAGGTCGATGCCGCCGGCGATCACCACGATGGCCTGCGCGGCGACCGCGAAGGCATAGGGCAGGGCGGCGCGCACCAGCGAGCCGAAATCATTGGCGCCGTAGTCGGGCTTGATGAAGCGGGTGGCGATGAACAGCGCCACGAACAGGACGCAGAGGCCGATCACCCAGCTATTGCGGCGGATGAAGGCGCTCATGCGGCAGCTCCCTCGCGCGGCAGGCCGTAGGCGGCGCGGGTGAGCGCCGCCTCGTCGGCAATTTCGGCCGGCAGCACATCGACGACGCGACCACCGAAGATGACGATGGCGCGGTCGCAGGCGAGCTGAATTTCGGCGAGTTCGGAGGTGTAGAACAGCACCGATTTCCCCTGCGCCGCGAGTTCGCGCATCAGGGTGTAGATCTGCTGCTTGGTGCCCACGTCGATGCCGCGCGTGGGGTCGAAACAAAGGATGGTGCGGGCGTCCGCGGCGATCCAGCGGGCAATCGTCACCTTCTGCTGGTTGCCGCCCGAGAGCCGCTGCACCTCACGCTGCGCGCGCGTATCGACCTGCAACCGCGCGATGGCGTCGCCGACAACGCTGCGCTCGCGCCCGAGGTTGATCGGCCCCCAGCGCTTCACCGGCGCCGAAAAGGGCAGGGCGATGTTTTCGCGCACCGAGCGGTGCATCAGCAGCGCCTCGCTGCGGTCGCCCGGCACATAGGCGAGGCCCTGGTCGATGGCGTCGCGCGGATGGCTGAAGCTGACCGGCTTGCCGTCCACCTCGATGGTGCCGCCGGCGGGCTTCATCGCGCCGGCGAGCGCCGCGAACAGCTCGTCCTGCCCTTGGCCTTCAAGCGCCACGATACCAGCGACCTCGCCATTATGGAGGTCGAACGACACATCGTTCAGCTTGGTCCCGAGCTTGAGGTTGCGCACCCCGAGTCGCGGCGTCGTTTCCACGCCTCGCGTCGAACCGACCGTCGCCGCAGCCCGCCGCCGCTCGATCTTTTCGCCCAGCATCAGCTCGACGATCTTCTCCTCGACGCCCGCCGCGATATCGACGACGCCCACAGTCTGGCCATCGCGCAGCACCGTGGCGCGGTCGCAGAGCGCCGCGATCTCGACGAAGCGGTGCGAGATGAAGATCACCGAGCGGCCGGTCTTCGCCTGCGCTTTCACCACCTCGAGCACGCGTTCGGCGAGGTTGGCGGGGAGTGCCGCCGTCATTTCGTCGAGCAGCAGCACGTCGGGCTCGACTGCCAGCGCCCGCGCCAGGTCGAGCACGCGCTGGATGGCGAGCGGCACATCGCGAGCCGTGGTCGACAGGTCGAGGTCGTCGACGCCGAGCTCCTTCACCCAACGGCGGAACGCTTCCACCGGTGTCTGGGTCAGCCGCAGGTTCTGCAGCACGTCGAGATCGGGAATGAGCGACGGTTCCTGGTAGACCGGCACCAGCCCGGCGCGGCGCGCCTCGGCGGGCGAGCCGACCTTCTTTTCCACTCCGCGCAGCAGCACGCGGCCGGAGGTCGCGCGGATCGCGCCCGTCAGGATCTTCACGAGGGTGGATTTACCCGCGCCGTTGGCGCCCATCAGCGCGTGGACTTCGCCCGGCCGCACCTGCAGCGAGGCGTTGCGCAAAGCCACCACGGCCCCATAGGTCTTGGCGACGCCGGTGGCGTCGAGAAGCGGTTCTGTCGTCACGCGGCTGCCGGTCCTTGGCATGAAGGGGAGGGGCGGCCAACCGCCACTCCCCACAACAATGTCAGGTCGTGATTACTCGCCCGGGCCCTTGCAGGCGACGATCTGGTCCTTGGTGTAGGTGGTCCAGTTCGGGATCGAGATCGACACCGGCCATTCGGGGCTCAGCGACGGATCGGCAGCGGCCTTCAGCTGGGCCTTGCCCGCGTCGGTCACGTTTTCCCAGAGCGACGGGTCGACCAGCACCGAGTGGCTGGCCGGCGCCTTGCCGTCGAGGATCTGCAGCGCGAGGGTCACGCCAGCACCGCCCACCGAACCCGGGTTGGTGACGGCAGCGCCCTGGAGGCCCGCAACCGAGTTCAGCTGGCCGACGAAGCCGGCATTATCGGCACCGACGACCGGCACGAGCTTGGCGCCGGACTCGGTGAGCGCATCGACGATCACGTTGTCGATGCCCGAGGTCCAGATGCCGTCGAACGGAATGCCCGTCGCGATGTAGTCGAGGATCTGCTGCTTGCCCTGGTCCTGCTGCCAGCCGGTGAACGTCTCCTGGCCAACCTTCACGTCCGGGAATTCGGCGAGGGCCTTCTTGAAGCCGCGATCGCGGTCGGTATCGGCCGAAGCGCCGGCAGCGCCGCGCATGTAGACGACGTTGCCCTTGCCGCCCATCTGCTGGAACAGCCACTTGGCGCCGAGGTAAGCGTACTGCTCCTGGTTGTTCTGGAGCACGTAGACCGACGGCTCGTTGACGTTCTGGTCGACGACCACGACGGTGATGCCGGCCGCGGTGGCTTCAGTCAGCGCCGCCTTGATGCCTTCCGGATCCGACGGGTTGACGATGATGGCGTTGACCTTGGCGCTGATGAGGTTGCGGATATCCTCGAGCTGGCCGGCCGCGTCAGTGTTGCGGTGGGCGATGTTGAGCGAGGCGACCTCGCCCGAAGCGAGCGCCTGGGCCTTGATCGAGCAGATCATTTCCTCGCGCCAGCCATTGCCGGCCACGGTGTTCGAAACACCGATGGTGTAGGGGCCCGCGGCGAAAGCCGGAGCCGCCGAAAGGGCAGTGCCCGCGGCCAGTACGGCCAGGGCAGTCTTCAGGTTCATGCGCATCTGTTATTCTCCTCCCAGAGTTCTCAGTTTGCCGCTACTTCACATAGGGCTGCAATATGTCGCGAGCGAGCAAGAAGCCGCGCTTCACTTTTTCGTCGGTTCCTTCGAAACGCCGGTCCTCGTGCTCGATGATCACCGGGCCATCGTAGCCGACACGGTAGAGCGCCGAAAAGAACTCGTCCCACCGCACTTCGCCGAGGCCCGGCATGCGCGGCACCTGCCAGCCGATGCCGGCCGACATGATGCCGTTCTCGTAGAGCCCGTCGCGGTCGATCATCAGGTCCTTGGCGTGGACGTGGCGCATAGAGGGCCCGAACTCGCGGATGAAGCGGCCCTGGTCGATCATCTGCCAGACGAGGTGCGAGGGGTCGAAATTCATGCCCACCGCGCCATCCCATTCCTCGAGGATGCGGCGCCAGATCTTGGGGGCGTAGGCGATATTGTGCCCGCCCGGCCACTCGTCGTGGCTGAAGATCATCGGGCAGTTCTCGAAGGCGAGCTGCACGCCCTGGTCCTTGGCGAAGGCGATGAGCGCCGGCCACACCGACTGGGCATCGGCCCAGTTCTGGTCGAGCGTCTTCTTCGCATCCCCGCCGCAGAAGGTGTTGACGAGCCCAACGCCCATCTTCGCAGCGCCCGAGATCACCGCCTTGATGTGGTTGGCGACGGCAGCGCGGTGGTCGGCATCGGGATGGAGCGGGTTGGGATAGTAGCCGAGAGCCGAGATCGTCAGCCCCTTGGCGGCGAGCGACGCGGTGATGTCCTTGCCTTCGGCGGCAGAGATGTTGGCGACGTCGATATGGCTGGTGCCGGCATAACGCCGCGTCGGGCCGGAGCTGCGCGGCCAGCACGCAATCTCCAGCGCCTCGAACCCAACCGAACGCGACCAGTCGGCCACGCCGTCGAGCGGCGTGTCGGCAAACGGCGCGGTCAGAATGCCAAGCTTCATGACCTCTCCCCTCGAACTCCGTCCCGCATCGCCCCTTCGCGACGGCATCCGATCAACTCGGATTGCAACGGAGTTTCTATTTCAGGAAATATGGAAGGGAATTTCTATTCCGTCAATATGGTGCTAGCGTAGCGGAGGCGAAAGGGAAGTCCATCGATGAAATTGACGCGGCTGGGGACAGGGCAAGTGCAGGCCGGGGCAGCGGAGATGCGCCAGCCCCGATATGATCGTGCGGCGCTGAAACCCGGCATCCTGCATCTCGGGGCCGGCGCCTTCCACCGCTGCCACCAGGCCGAGTGGACCGACGATGCGCTCGAAGCGGAGTTCGGCGACTGGGGCATCATCGCCACCAACCTCCGTGCGCCCGATCTGGGCGCGGTGCTGGGCGACCAGGACAATCTCTTTATCCGTGAGCTGCGCGATATCGGCGTACGCGAGCGCAGGGTCGTCGGCTCGATCGTCAGGACGCACTCGGTGCTCGATGGCGGCTACGACCCCTACCGCCTGACGCTGACCCGGGCGCTCGAGGATGCCGCCTCGCCGCAAATCCGCGTCATCACCATGACGGTGACCGAGAAGGGCTATTGCCACATCCCGGCGACCGGTGAACTCAACCCCGATCACCCCGATATCGTCCACGATATCGCCGACCCGGCCCATCCGCTGTCCGTCCCCGGCTTCGTGCTTCGCGCGCTGGCCCTGCGACGCGAGCGCGGCGTGCCGTTCCCCACCATCCTCAGTTGCGACAACGTGCCGGACAATGGCGCGACGCTCCGCCGCTGCGTCATCGGGCTGGCGCGTCTCACCGATCCGGCGCTGGCCGACCATATCGAGCGTCACGGCATCTTCCTCAACACCATGGTCGACCGCATCGTGCCGGCGACCCGGCCGGTCGATATCGAGGGCTTTGCCGCGGATACCGGCATCCTCGATTACGGCCTCGTCGTCGGCGAGCCGTTCCGCATGTGGGTGATCGAGAACCCCACCGGCGCGCTGCTGCCGCCCTGGGCCAAGGTCGGCGCCATGGTGGTCGACGATGTCGTGCCGTTCGAGCTCATGAAGATGCGCGTGCTCAACGGCATCCAGACCAATGTCAGCGCGCTCGGCCTCATCGCCGGTATCCCCTTCATGTCCGACGTGATGGGCGACGCGGCGTTCCGCGACTTCGCCCGCCGCACCATGCTGCGCGAAGTGCTGCCCGGCCTGCCGCCGGTGCCGGGCATCGACCTCGGAGCCTATGTCGAGCAGTCGATCGGCCGCCTGCAGAACCCCGAACTGCGCCATGGCACGGCACAGATCGTCACCGACGGCTCGCAGAAAATCCGCCAGCGGCTGCTCGAACCCATCCGCGCCTGCCTCAAGCTCGGCCTCGCCCATGATGGCCTGCTGATCGGCGTCGCCGCCTGGATGCAGACCGCCACCGGCACCGACCTGAGCGGAAAGCCCCACACCGCTGTCGACCCGTTCCACGCCGAGACCAAGGCCGTCGCCGCGCGCGCCGGCTCCGACCTCCGCGCCTTCGTCCACTCCATGCTGTCGATCCGCGCCATTTTCGGCGACGATCTCGCCGGCAATGCCACGCTCGAAGCCAGGCTCATCGCCTATCTCGGCCAGTTGCGCGAACGCGGCGTCGCCGAGGTCATCGGGGGCCGCGCCGATGACTGAGGGCGCGCCGATCGGGGATTATGCCGCCCTCATCGCCGTGCTGCAGGCGCGAAAACCCGATCTGCCCAAGCGGCTGCAGCAGATTGCGCAGTTCGTCATGAACAACCCCGAGGACGTCGCGCTCTATTCCATCGTCGAGCTCGCGAGCCAGGCCGGCGTCCACCCCTCGGCGATCAGCCGCTTCGCCAAGGAGGTCGGCTTTGCCGGCTTCCCCGACCTGCAGAAGGTGTTCCGCCAGCGCCTCGTCGGGCCGAAAATGACCTATGTCGACCGCATGAAGGCGCTTGCGGCGGAAGCCGCCCCGAGCCCGGCCGAGCTCGACCTGCAGGAACCGTCCGCCGTCTTCGACACCTTCATCCAGGCGGCGATGGACACGCTGCTGCGCCTCAAGGATGACGTCGATCGCGCCATGCTGCAGGGCTTCGTCGATGTGCTGGTCGCGGCCGAGGCGGTGCATGTGGTGGCCGCCCGCGGCGCCTACGGGGTCGGCGCCTACTGTTATTACAGCCTGTCGCGGGTGGGGAAACGCGCCCACCTGATCGACAATCAGGGTTCCATGCGCGAGCAACAGCTGGGCGCTGTCGGCGACAGGGATGTGCTGCTCGTCCTCACCTTCGACGACTACACCGCCGAAACGGTCGAACTCGCCCGCACCGCCCACGCCTCCGGCCACACCCTCCTCGTCATCACCGACAACGAGTTGAGCCCGGTCGCGGCGCTCGGCCGCCACACGCTCTACGTCAAGGAAGCGCGCCTCGGCCACTTCCGCTCGCAGGTGCCGGCGATGGTGCTCTGCCAGTCGATCGTCGTCAGCGTCGGCCGCCTGCTCGACCGCGCCCGCTGATCATTCCGCCGGGTTCGCCCCGCTCATCGGCACGGCGAAATCGAGATCCTCGCGATAGGGCTTGGCCGTCGGCGGCAGCTGCTTCTTGAGGAATACGTTCTCGCCCCGCAGCTGCCGCAGCCAGATGGGGATCATCTCGCGATAGCCGGCGAGGATCGACGGGGTCGGCGGCGGCAGGTCGTGCTTGATCGTCTCGTGCAGCCGCTCGAGATTGTAGTAGGGCACCACCGGGAACATGTGGTGCTCCACGTGGTAATTCATGTCGTGATAGAGAAACCGCGTCACCGGGTTCATCAGCACGGTGCGGGTGTTGAGCCGGTGGTCGGTCACATCCTCCGCGAGCCCGCCATGCTGCAGCAGGCCCACCATCACCATGTGCCAGCAGCCATAGAGCCGGGGCAGGCCGATCAGCATGAAGGGCAGGATCGACTGCATCGCAATCGCTGTCACGGCGGTCGCGCCATAGATCACGATCCACACCCGCGCGACGCGCACCGCCTTCGGCCAATCGCCCTTGGGGATGAAGCTCTTTTCGGCCTCGTTGAGGTTGCCGGTGGCGTTCCGCACCATGTCGCTCATGGCGTACCAGGCATCGAGGATGCCGACGAAGGCGAGGATCACCTTGAACAGCACCGGCGGTCGCATCACGGCGATCTCGACGTCGCGGCCGACGATGATGGTGTCGGAATGGTGCCGGGCGTGGCTCCACTTCCACGTCACCGGGTTGCGCATCACCATGAAGCAGGCGATCTGGTAGATCACCCGGTTCATCCACGGCGTCTTGAAGGCCGTACCGTGCCCGCATTCATGCCAGCGGCTATCGCTCGCCGAGCCGTAGAGCACGCCATAGACGAGGAAGAACGGCACGCACCACCACGTGCCCCAGGTGAGGATGCCGCCGATGCCGGTCGCGAGGATCAGGCCGAGCCAGATGATGTTGTCGCGTAGTGGCGGCCCGTCGGAGCGCTGCATCAGCTCCTTCATCACCGCCCGCGGCACCTCGGTGTGGTACCACTCGGCGGCCGCCAGCCCGCGATCGATGGCGCGCTGCGATTCCGGCCCGACGATGGAATAGTCCCGCTTGGGTATGCTGGTCGTAGTCATGCGGCGTAACGATCCCCCTCCGGTCGACGCTGCCATGGTAGCGTGACCAGTAGAGGCCCGAACCGCCGCTTCGTCCAGCCCGCCTTTAGCCCACCGCCTCGGCCATCGACCGCACGCTCCCCGGCGCCACCGGCACGCCGCGATGCGAAGCGGCAATCGCCGCAAAGGCCAGCTTCAGGCTCGTAAGGTTCTCGCGCGCCGAATGCAGCGGCGGGGCGCCGGTCTCGACGGCCCGGAGCAGGGCGCCCATCGCGCCCGCAAACCCATCGTTGAACCACGTCCCCTGCAGCGCCGGTCGCGCGAACCCCGCGGCGTTGGTGAAGGTCACCTGCTGGTGCCCGAGGTCCGGCCCGCTGCTTTCGAGCGTCCCCGCCGTCCCGGTGATGATCGTCCGGTCGCGCGACCCGAATTTCGTCGCACCATCGAAGAGCAGCGCCGCCTGGCCGCCCGGAAACTCCACCAGCGCCTGCGCCAGCAGGGGCGGCTTCGGCGCCTGTCCTTGTGCCCGAGCCCGTGTCGCGTAGACCGAGGTCGCGCCATCGCCGATCATGCTGGCGAGAAAGTCCAGCCAGTGGATGGCGAAATCGTAGAGGATCAGGTCGTCGACCGTGTCGTGGTGCGTGCCCGCCACCCACGAATGGTCCCAGTGCATGGCGATATGCACCGACTGCACCTCGCCGATCAGCCCCGCCCGCACCGCCTCGCGCATAAAACTCATGTGCGGCGCCCAGCGCCCCTGCTGGTTCACCGCAAGGATGACCCCACGCGCCTCGGCCAGGTCAACCAGCCGCTCGCCCACGGCCAGGTCGAGCACGAACGGCTTCTGTGACAGCACATGCTTGCCGGCCCTGAGCGCCGCCTCGATCAGCCCCGCCCGTTCTTCCGGATGCGTTGTGATATCGGCCACCGCGATATCGTCGCGCGCCAGCGTCCCTGCCACATCGTCGGTCGCCTCCGCTTCGGGGAAGAACGCATCGCGCCGCGCCACCGCATGGGCCAGCGTCCGGCTCGCGATCACCTTCACGTTGAACCCGGCCGTCCGGTAGGCATCGAGGTGCGCCGACGAAATCCCGCCCGCCCCGATCAGCGCGATCGGCTGATCCCGCCGCGCCGGCATCGGCGGCAGGTAGTCGACCACCGGCGGCGCAACTTCCGCCACCGCCTTCGCCGTCAGAGCATGCGCTTCCTCGCTCATGGCAGCAGGGCTTGCGTGCGCTTGGTGCGGGCCGAGAGCAGGGCGGTGTCGATGATGCGCTGGCCGATGAGGCTGAGTTTCGGGTCGAGCGGCCCCTCGATCGGCCGGTCGTTGCGGATCGCCTCGACCATGTACTCGATGGCGCCGCGCCGCCCCGGCTTCAGCTCGTCGACCGGGATCTCTTCGGGCGGCGTGCTGCCGCGCAGCTGCAGCGAGACGAAATCGTCGTAGTCGTAACTCGAAATCGACCCCTTGGTGCCCACGAGGATGAAGCCGCATTTGGGGATGGGCTGCTGCGTCCACGGGTCGGAAATCGTGCCCCAGCGCGTCTCGAACTTGCTGAGCCCCCGCGCATAGCGCGCCACCGTGATCGAATGCTGGTCGACCTCGATCCCCGGCGTCTCGTCCACCACAGTCGTGATCTCGATCGGCTCGGCGCCATTGTGGAACCAGGTCCCGAACGTCGTCCCATAACCCATGTAGTCGATCAGCGAACCGCCGCCCGCCTCGGCCTTGTAGAACCAGCTATTCGGCTTCTGCGCCTCCACCTCGGCGTCGGTCACCGCCACCTTGTCGGCGAGGTGATAGAGCGGGCCGCGATTGCCACCATAGGAGCGGAACTCCAGCAGCTCGCCGATCCGCCCTTCGTCGACCAGCCGCTTCGCCGTATTGTGGCTGCGATACCAGGCGAGCGGCCAGTTGATCGCCAGCTTCTGCCCCGGCTTCACTGCCGCGATCATCCGGCGCGCATCGGCAATCGACGAGGCAAACGGCTTTTCGACCATGATGTGGACGCCCGTCGGCGCCATCCGCTCGACATAGCTCGCATGTTCGGCGGGCGCCGAGCAGAGCACCACGAGGTCGGGCTTCACCGTCGCGAGGCACTGATCGAGATCGGTGAACACCCGCTCGGCCGGAATGCCGAACGTCGCGATGGCCCGCTCCATCCGCTTGCGGTCGGGGTCGTAGATGCCGGCGATCTCGGCGTCAGGATGCGCGTCGATCTCCCGCAGCAGGTCGCCCATGTGCATGTGGTCGAAATTGATGCCGGCGACCCGCAGCTTAGCCATTCACATCCCCTCCCAAGGCGTTGGCCCGCATCACAGTCGATGCGCGGGCGCCCCGCAACAGGAGATTTGGATGAGGACGAGGTGGTCGCGGGCGGCCGAGGCTCAGCCGCGGATATAGCTCTTGTAGGCCCAGCCGGTGCGGCCCTGGGCGTCCTTGATCTTCAGCCAGCCCTTCGAATCATCGAGCACGGTCACCGGCGAGCCGCCAGCGAGGTTGAAGAGAGACTTGTTGCCCTTGCCGGGGCCCGAACGCACGGTCACGCCCGAGCTCGCGACCTTCTTGCCGCTGGCCGCCTTAGCCGGCGCGGCAGCCGCAGGCTCGGCGCCGGGCGGGTTCTTCACCACCGGCACGCCCGTGAGGTCGAGATTGTCGAGCAGGCTCGCGTCGACCCAGCCGTCGCGGTCGCGCGCGTCGGTGATCGCCACCCAGTTGCCGGTCTTGCCCGTGACCTTGCCGGTCACGTCGATCTCGGCGCCAGCGCTCAGCGCAAAGAGCTTCTTGTTGTCCTGCGACGGGCCCGACCGCACGTTGATCGAGCTGTCGCCTACGCGCACCGTATCGTCGGGTTGGGCGGCGTAACCGAGCGCGCTCACATTGCGGCTCGGGTCCGGCACTTCGGTTTCGATGGCCCAGGCGGCAGCATTGCGGCCGACGGCCGGGCGCAACTGAGTCGGCAGGCCGGATTTGTCGGCGCTCATCGGCAGTTGCGGGCCGGCTTCGGCCAGGACGGTCGCGGGCTGCGCGCCCGGCACGATAGCGCCCGCGGGGACTTCGCTCGCCGGCACGGTCACCGGTTCCACCAGCTGGTCGAAGGTGGAGGCGATCATCTCGTTGCCCGGGTCGGCAACAGGCGCAGGCGCGGCAGCGGCCACAACTTCCACCGGCGCGGAAGCATCGGTCACCACGGCATCGGTGGCGCTCGCGTCGGCAAAGGAGAGTTCTTCGGGGAGGCGTTCTTCGGCGACCGGCGCCGGTTCGGGCGCGACCGCGGCCGTTTCGACGGTCGTGGCGACAGGCTTGGGCTGCAGGCCCATCACAACCCCGGCGATGCCGAGGATCGTCAACACGGCGAAAACCGCCAGCGATCCCCAGGCGACTATCGCGCCGAACGGCTTACGCCGCGTGCCCCAATCCAATCTCAAAAGTCCCGTTTCAGAAATAGCCCAGTCTAATCACTCTGGCGTGAAACCTTGCTGACAATCGGCCGGCAGTGAGTCCATTTTGGGGCAGTTTCCCCGTTATTCTGCGGCCTCGTGCGAAATTGCGTCGTCCGGACCCGCCGGATCGCCCGGTCCCGTCTCGCTGCCGAGGTCGGGAAAGGCCAGAATCCGGTGCTTGCGCCCGTCGAGGCGGATCACCAGCAACCCGCGCTCTTCGAAATACGTGAGTAGCCGACGCGCGCGCCCGGTGGAATGCGTCCCATAGGCGCGGGCAATCGAGGCGTCCGACGGGCACGGCGCACCCGAAAGGCTCGCCTGCGCCAGGAGCAGAAACACGCCCTGCACGTCCTCGTCGAGGCTGTGCGACAGTTCGAGTGCTGTCTGCCAGGCATCGGTCGAGGCCAGTTCCTCGGCAATGCCGGCGCGCAGCACCGCGAGCTTGCGCTTGAAGGCGGGCAACGCCATCGGCTCGCCCGGCACGCGCCGAATGCGGCAGCGGACGAGGAAATCCTGGTAGAGCACGGCCACCGAACGGAACGACGCATCGGGGTCGCCCAGCATTTCGGTCAGCGCCGCATCGATCAGCGCCATGCGCTCGGCCGGGTCCATCTCGGGCTCGGATGGTTTTGGCGCCACCGGGCGGCTCAACTGAGCCAGCAGGTCCGGCATCGGCGTCGGCACCGGCCGCGGGGCAGGGCGGGGGCGCACGATGCGCTCCGCCTCGGGCTCGCGGGCGAAGATCAGTTCCTTGGCGTCGGCCGGCGCCTCGGGCAGCGGCGTCAGCTTGGGGCTCGTCGAGCGCGCCGACGTTTCGACGTCGCCGATGGTGATGGGCAGAGGACGGCGCGACATGGCGGGCCCGAGCGCCACGAAATGCCCGCGGTTCAGGTCGCGGAACATCTCGGCCTGGCGCCGCTCCATGCCGAGCAGGTCGGCGGCGCGCGCCATGTCGATATCGAGAAAAGTGCGGCCCATGAGGAAGTTGCTGGCTTCGGCCGCGACGTTCTTCGCCAGCTTCGCCAGGCGCTGCGTCGCGATCACCCCGGCCAGGCCGCGCTTGCGGCCGCGGCACATCAGGTTGGTCATGGCGCCGAGCGAGAGTTTTCGCGCTTCGTCCGAGACTTCGCCGGCCACCGCGGGGGCAAAGAGCTGCGCCTCGTCCACCACCACCAGCACGGGGTACCAGTGGTCGCGGTCGGCATCGAACATGCCGCCGAGGAACGCTGCCGCGGCACGCATCTGCTGTTCGACGTCGAGGCCTTCGAGGTTCACCACGCACGAAACGCGATGCTGGCGGATGCGCCCGGCGATGCGGGTCAGCTCGGCCTCGGGCCGGTCGCCCTCGACCACGACGTGCCCGTACTTGTCGGCCAGCGTGACGAAATCGCCTTCGGGGTCGACGACGCATTGCTGCACCCAGGGCGCGCTCTGTTCGAGCAGCCGGCGCAACAAATGCGACTTGCCGGAGCCGGAATTGCCCTGCACCAGAAGGCGCGTCGCCAGCAATTCCTCAAGGTCGAGCAAGGCGTTGCTACCGCCCTGCGCCTCACCCATGTCGATCGAAACCTGCATCGGGGTTTGCTACCCCGATTCGCGTTGGCCGTGGACTCGGCGAGGGCTGGGGATAAGGCGCAGAGGAGAGTTGTGATCGCCGAGCAAGGCTCGTCCCCTCATCCGTCTCGGCCTACGGCCTCGCCACCTTCTCCCTCAAGGGGAGAAGGGTAAGGGTGCCTCAATGTCGAGGTAGCGCACCTCTTCCCCTCTCCCCTTGAGGGAGAGGGTGCCCTGCGCAGCTGGGCGGGTGAGGGGACGTTCAAACCCCTACCAAGTCTTCACCCCAGCCCGCGCCATCGAGAACCCGTGCTTCTCATCCTCGGTCTCGCAGCTCAGCCCCGTGGGCGCCGACGTGCACACAAACCCCTCGATCGTCGCCGTGTCGCCATAGCCCAGCACCTGCGCCGCGCTGCAGCAGCTCGGGTCCCCAACGTCGTCCTGTTCCTCGGCCTCATCGGCGCCCATTACGACGCGCACATAATCGGGCTCCACCCGGTCGCACATGATCTCGGGCCCGCCATCAGCCGGTTGGTAGACATCGGTGCCACCCTCGGGCGTCACGATGCAGCCGATATTGCCCGAGGGCATGACGAACTCGGTCTGCCCGCTCTCGCTCGCCTCGAGCTCCACCTCACCGGCAAACGCCGGCACGGCCATGCCGGCGGCAAACACGGCAGCAAGCATCAGGGATCTCAGCATCGGAACCTCTCCTCCATCGTGAGGGAGAGGCTAGGCCAACGCGGCTGAAACGGCGATGAACCAACCCCTCATCCGCCCTTCGGGCACCTTCTCCCGCAAGGGGAGAAGGGATGGAGCCGAGGGCTCGATGATCGTGTCAGGCTGACATTGTGAGCGCACGCCTTCTCCCCTTGCGGGAGAAGGTGGCCGACAGGCCGGATGAGGGGTCCTCTCAGCCGAACGCTGCGCCTCAGCGCGGCGTGCCCGCCGCCCGCACGTCCTCGATGCCCATCGTCGCCAGCACCGTCGACACGATCCCGGCGCGGTCGAGCCCGGCCTCGGCGTACATGTCGTTGACGCTGGCCTGTTCGACGAAGTGGTCGGGGATCATCAGGGGGCGGAATTTTACCTTGCCGTCGAGCAGGCCGTGCTGCGCGAGGAAGGTCGCGACATGCGAGCCGAAGCCGCCAATGCCGCCTTCTTCCACCGTGATCAGCACCTCGTGCTCGCGCGCCAGCCGGGCGATCAGCTTTTCGTCGAGCGGCTTCATGAAGCGCGCGTCGGCGATGGTCGGGTTCAGCCCGAAGGCCTGCAACTTCTCGCCCGCCGCGATCACTTCGCCCAGCCGCGTGCCAAAGCTCAGCAGCGCCACCGACTTGCCCTCGCGGATCACACGGCCCTTGCCGATTTCGAGTACCGAGCCACGCTCCGGCAGCTCGACGCCGAGGCCGTCGCCGCGCGGATAGCGGAAGGCGATCGGGCCGGCATCATAGGCGGCGGCGGTCGCCACCATGTGCTTCAGCTCGGCCTCGTCGCCGGCGGCCATCAGAACCATGCCGGGGATCGCGCCCAGATACGCATTGTCGTAATTGCCCGCGTGGGTCGGCCCATCGGCACCGACATAACCGGCGCGGTCGATGGCGAAGCGCACCGGCAGGCCCTGCACCGCCACGTCGTGGATCACCTGGTCATAGGCGCGCTGCAGGAAGGTCGAGTAGATGGCGACGAACGGCTTCATCCCCTCGGTCGCCATGCCGGCGGCGAAGGTCACGGCGTGCTGCTCGGCGATACCGACATCGAAGATGCGGGTCGGGAACAGTTCCTCGAACTTGTCGAGCCCGGTGCCGTTGGGCATCGCGGCGGTGATCGCCACGACGCGGTCATCGGCTTTGGCCTCGGCGATCAGCGCCTGCGCGAACACCGAGGTGTAGCTCGGCGCGTTCGATTGCGGCTTGGCCTGCGCGCCGGTGATCACGTTGAACTTGTTCACGCCGTGATACTTGTCGGCGGAGTTCTCGGCCGGGGCGTAGCCCTTGCCCTTCTTGGTCACCACGTGGACCAGCACCGGCCCGCCTTCGTGCTGCTTCACATTGGCGAGCACGTCGAGCAGGTCGTTGAGGTTATGCCCATCGATCGGGCCGACATAGAAGAAGCCGAGCTCCTCGAACAGCGTACCGCCGGTGAAGAAGGAGCGGGCGAATTCCTCGGTCTTGCGCGCCGTCTCGTGGATCAGCCGCGGCATCTTGCCGGTGATGGATTTCGCCGTATCGCGCACGCCGCGATAGAAGGGCCCGGACACGAGCTTTGCCAGATACGAGCGCATCGCGCCCGTCGGCGGGGCGATCGACATGTCGTTGTCGTTGAGGATGACGACCAGCCGCGCGTCCATCGCGCCGGCATTGTTCATCGCCTCATAGGCCATGCCGGCCGACATCGCGCCATCGCCGATCACCGCGATCACGTTGCGCTTTTCGCCCTTGAGATCGGACGCCACCGCCATACCGAGCCCGGCCGAAATCGAGGTCGAGGAGTGGCCGGCGCCGAACGGGTCGAAGTCGCTTTCGGCGCGGCGGGTAAAGCCGCTCAGCCCGTGCTTCTGGCGCAGCGTGCGGATGCGGTCGCGGCGGCCGGTCAGCACCTTGTGCGGGTAGGCCTGGTGGCCCACGTCCCAGATCAGCCGGTCGTTCGGCGTATCGAAGGTGGCGTGCAGCGCAACCGTCAGCTCGACCACGCCGAGCCCGGCGCCGAGATGGCCGCCCGTCACCGAAACGGCGTCGATCACCTCGGCGCGCAGCTCGTCTGCAACCAGTTTCAGCTCGTCACGCGACAGCGTCTTCAGGTCGGTGGGCGAATTGATCTTGTCGAGAGTGGGGGTAGAAGGCTTGTCCACCGAGTGCCGATCCTTTGCCCGAACGCAAGCTGGTCCGTCCGGAGACTTGGAGCGTTCGAAGGAAAAATCGCAGACTTTTCCGTATCGAAAGCGCGATTACCCCGAAGTCTCTAGAGCTTGCGCGCCGTCATTGCAACGCCGACGGGACGTTTGTTCAGAGGCCTGCCACAAGTTGCGGCGTGCCCGTCACGAAGCGGTCGTACTCGGGAATTGCGGCATTGTCGGGAATGAAGTCGATGCGCCCGGTGAGCGGCCCGAGTTCGGTGCCCTTGTCCAGATAGCCCTCGGCCTCGCTGAGCACGGCCCAGAAGCCATCGGTCATCATCACCGGCTGCACCAGCGTTTCGTTCACGTGGTCGATTTCGGGCGCCACCAGCTCGGCATCGCGCTCGGTAATCGACACATTGGGCTGGCGGGCCTGCACCAGGTCGGCCAGCGCCGTCTGCATCGGCTGGCTGGCCGGCTTGCCGCTCAGTGCATCGAAGGTCTGGGCGAACATGCCGGCAAGCTGGTCGGGTTCGCCGAGCGACGCGGTCTGGATCTCGTCGGCGGCATCGAGCAGCTCACGCGGCTTCAGCGGCAGGTCGGGCACGTCGGCGGTCGCCTCGCGCTCGATGATCATCTTGAGCGCCAGTTCGGCACCCGGATCGGGGTTGGTCGGCACATAGGCCGTCACCATGTCGTCGCCCTTGGGCGTCATCAGCACCCGCGCCTTGGGCATCGGGTCGATGGCGTCGAGCGCGGCCAGCGCCGTCTGGCCGTCGTCACCGGCAATTGGTCCGCGGGTCGCGAGCTCGATGCGCTGCGACTTCACCGCCGGTACCGGTGCGCCGAGCTCTTCCCACTTGGAATAGTCGCCCGTCGGCGTCGCGTCTGCCGTCTCGAGGTCGGCCGGGCGCTCGATCGGAATCGGGGCGGCAATCTCGAAGGTGGAGACGACGCGCTGCGCCGGATCGTCCTCGTCGATCGACGCGACCTGGGTTACGGCATCGCCATAGAGGTCGGCCGGCTTCATCAGCGGGATCGGCGCGGCATCGCCTGCCGGGGGGATCGGCGCCACATCGCCGGTCGCGTCGGCGATCATGATGCCCGGATCGGTCTCGAAGGTCACCGCGCCATTGCAGGGCACGGCATGGCACTTGGTCCACTGGGCCTGCGCGTAGGCGCGACCGTCGGACGAAAGCGGCTTGCCGTCGGTCGGCAGATGCAGGGTCTTGCCGTCGGGGAACACCTTCTTCAGCTGCGCCCGGGTCATGCGCGGCCAGGCGCGGACGCTGCCCGTATCCACATGCACGAAGGGGCTGCCCGATGTGGGGTAGAAGCCGACGCCGCCGACCTGGAACTTCATCGCCGTCGAACGCAGCGTCGAAAGGTTCACGCCCGGGATGAAGATATCCATCGCCTTGCCCTTCATATGCTGAGAATTCTCAGCCACGCCGGACCCCTTCACCGAGCGCAGCTTGGCGTTGGTCTGGGGCGAGCGATAGGACGAAACGATGTTGATCGGCTGCTTGCCGTCCACGGCGTTGTAGATCTGCCAGAGCAGGTCGAACAAAGCCGGGTCCATATTGGTCGGTTCCTTGGTCCGCCAGTCGGCGAGGAACACGTTCATCTGCTTCAGTACGGCCTTGTCGTAGACGCCGTTGCGCTTGAAGGTGAAGCTTTCGGTGAGGCCGGTATGGGTGTGGTGGAACCACAGCGTGCGGTCGCCGGAGCTCGTCACGGCGCTCGCCGGCAGCGTCGTGGGCGGCAGCAGAATGGTCAAAGCCATCACGGCGGCCAAGATGAGCCGCGGCAGCTTTCGCACTGTTCCGATCAGTTTTCCCGTCACGCCCCGAAAGCCCGCAGTCGACCCAAAGTAGACATTGAGGTTAGCGGCAACCCGATGAGGTTTGGTTAACGCTAACGCCCGGTTACCACCGCGAGACGATCACCGGGCCGTGAGTTTCTAAGCACGGAATCCGACCGAACCAAGGCCGAAATCCTAAGCAGTCGTAAACGCTTGACAAAGACGCAGCACACAAAGGGGCCGCCCGCGTGGCGCGGCCGGCCCCTTCTTTTAGTACGGATGTACGGTTTGGCCTAGAGCTCGAGGAGCTGGATCAACTTCTTATTGGCGCCGTAGACGTCGCCGTAGGAGCGGATCGTGCCGTCCTCGTCGACGCGCAGCGTGAAGTAGCTCAGGTGCACCGGAATGTGGTTCTCGAGGTTGAACCAGCGTTCCTTGTCGCCGATCGCCGCTTCGAGCGTGTTCACGTTCAGGCTCGGCTCGAGGTTGAGCAGGGCGTTGGCGAAATCCATCGGGTTTTCGACGCGCACGCAGCCATGCGAATAGGCGCGGAAGGTGCGCGAGAACAGCGACTTGGACGGCGTGTCGTGCAGGTACACGTCATGCTCGTTGGGGAACAGGAACTTGATCTGGCCCAGCGCATTGCCGCCACCCGGCTTCTGCCGGATGTGGAAATTGTTGATGTTGGTCTGCGTCCAGTCGATCGCGGAGGCGTTGATCACCTTGCCGCCCGACAGCATTTCCATGTTCTGGCTGTCGAGATAGCCCGGGTTGGACATGAGGTGCGGCTTGATCTCGTTGGTCGCGATCGACGGCGGCACGTTCCAGTACGGGTTGACGACGATGTGCTTGATCGAATTGTTGAACACCGGCGTCTGGTTCTGCGGCCGGCCGACGACGACGCGCGTGGTGTGCACCACTTCGCCGTCCTTCTTGATCCACAGCCGGAACTCCGGAATGTTCACTTCGACTTCGAAGCGGCCGTAATCATCGGGCTCCCAGCGCCAACGTTCCATGTTGGCGATGATGTCTTCCTTGGTCGTCGCCGAGCCGCCGTTCAGCGCCGCAATGGTCGCGGGCCCGATCACGCCATCGGCTTCGAGCCCGAGGCCGCCCTGGAAGGTCTTCACCGCCTCGACCAGGGCCTTGTCGTAGTTGATGTCGACCTTGGCGTCGGCGCCGGCGGTTTCCGGAATATCGGGCTCGGGCACGTCGAGGCGCTGGCGCAGCAGCGTCACGCGCTCGTCCTTCATACCCGGCTTCAGCGTCACGCCTTCGGGGATGGTGATGGCCGCGTCGACCACTTCATCGCCGGTGTAGAACTTGGCGAGCGCGGTGCGGAGCGCCACGAATTCGCGCTGCTTGGGGCTGAGGTCGAGCAGGATCTGGCCCGGATCGTCGCTCGCCGCCAGCTTCACCAGCAGTTCGGCCTCGTTGATCCGCTTGGGCTCGATCGTCCAGTCCTTGTTGACGTCGAGCGGGTTCACCCGGCCGCCAAAGGCATCCTGGGCGTACTTCACCGCTGCCGCCGAGAACGCGGTCTCGAGCGCGGCGAGCTTGGCCGGATCAGTCCCAGCGGCGGCCGGATCGAGGTCGGCCGTCAGGTAGTCCGACGGGCGAAAGCCCTCGAGCTCGGACTTCTTGAACACGTCGATGATCTTTTCGGCATTGGCGGAAAACACCACCTTGCCGTCGGCGCCCTGGCTCAACCAGATCGGCTCGAAATGCCGGGCGCCATAGAAGAAATAGAGTTTCTGGGTCTGCGCATAGGCCCGGGTGCCCTTCTGGGCATCCGAGTACGCCTCGGACAGGCCGGCCTTGATGATCCGCGCCAGTTCGGTGCGCGGCGGCGCGATCACCACGCGGGTCGCCTCGATGCCGGCCACGTTCACCACTTCCTGCGCCATCGCAGCGCCGAAGGGCGTCGCAATTGCAATCGTGCTCGCAAGCAGCAAAGCGGTGAGCTTAGACATACAGCATACTCCGTGCCCGGATCGGGGCTCGCAAAAGGACGGCGCCAGGGGAGGGAGTCGGCGTATACGTCCGCGTCATAATTTGCTTAGCCCCAAAAGTTTAACGCTGGCAATTCCTCGCGATTTTGTGAGTCCGGCCTGTGGATTTGCTGCAACGGCAAGGGCTTGGAAGCCCTTACGCCGCGTCGCTTTCCAACCCTTCGTCCAGTCCGTATTCGCGCAGCTTGCGGTAAAGCGTCGACCTGCCGATGCCCAGCGCCCGGGCCACCCGCGACATGCGGTAGCCGTAATGCGCCAGCGCGAACACGATCAGCTCGCGTTCCACATCGGCGAGGGCGTTCACTTCACCATTGCTGCCGACGAACCGGTCGGGGGCCATGGCCTGTTTCACATCCTCGCGCCTCAGGAATGTGGCGTCGTCGATATGAACCGGGGCTGAAAGGGCAGGGGTGCTGCCGGCCAGCTTCACCGCCTCGGCCCGCCCGGCGCTGAGCGCCACGATCTGCGGGAAGTCGGCGCTTTCGAGATAGGCGCCGTCCGACAGTACCACGGCGCGATACACCGCGTTCTCGAGCTGCCGGATATTGCCGGGCCAGTTATAGCCCTTGAGCAGGTTCAGCGCGGGATCGGAAATGCCGACGATGCGCTTCCCCGCCTCCGCCGCCAGCCGCGCCATGAAATGCTGCACCAGCACCGGGATATCCTCGGGCCGGTCGCGCAGCGGCGGCACATAGATCGGGAAGACATTGAGCCGGTAGTAGAGATCCTCGCGGAAGCCGCCGGCCTTGGTGAGGTTGAGGAGCCGCCGGTTGGTGGCCGAAATGATGCGCACATTGACCCGCACCGGCCGATCGGCGCCCACCGGCTCGATCTCGCCTTCCTGGATCACGCGCAGCAGCTTCACCTGTACGTCCATCGGCAGCTCGCCGACTTCGTCGAGGAAGATGGTGCCGCCATTGGCCTCGAGGAACTTGCCCGTATGATCCGACACGGCGCCGGTGAAGGCGCCCTTCCGGTGACCGAACAGCGTCGATTCGACGAGGCTCGGGGGGATCGCCCCGCAGTTCACGGTCACGAAGGGCCGCCCGGCGCGATCGCCGGAACCCTGGATCACCCGGGCTACGAGTTCCTTGCCGACGCCGGTCTCGCCTTCGATCAGCACCGGAATCGGGCTCTTCGCCGCCTTGCCGCAGAGCGAAATCACCCGGTCCATGGCCGGCGATTTGGTCACGAGGTCGGTGACGCCGAGGTGCCCGCCGAGCCGGCTGCGATCCGTCCGCACCAGCGTTTCGAGTTCACCGAGCCGCAGCGCGTTGCGCAGGGAGATGATCATCCGCTCGGGCGCCACGGGCTTGACGAAGAAATCCGCCGCGCCCTGGCGCATGGCGCCGACGACGGTATCGAGCGAGGAGTGGCCAGTCTGGACGATCACCGGCGTGGCAATCCCGTCGCGCCGCATGGCGTCCATCACGCCCATGCCGTCGAGGTCGGGCATCACGAGGTCCAGCACCATCACGCCGATGCCGGGGTCGGAGCGCAACAGCTCCAGCGCCTGCTGGCCGCCCGTCGCCGTCACCGCCTGGAAGCCGGCGCGGGCCGCAACCTCCGTGGTCAGCCGCAGCTGCACGAGGTCATCGTCAACAATCAGAACACGCGCCACAAAACCCCCAAGGACCACTCTCATTGGCGCGACTCGGCCGACCCAGCCGAATCGCGCTGTACCGTTTTGAAGCATCGTGCGGTGAGTGGGTTAAGGCCCGATTAAGGCTACGTGTTAAGACGTCAGTAAGACGCTAGAAGCCGGCCTGCAGCGTGTGGCGGATCGCGTTGATCGTGACTTCGTCACCGATCAGCATGTAACGGATCACGTAGCCGCCGTTTCCGAATGCGACGATCAGGTCGCGAGTGCCGGCCTCCGCATCTTCTGCCGGCTTGCCGCTGGCAGGGAACTGTCGCAGTTGGCGAACGCCGGCCAAAATAGTCTGGGCAGCACGTCGGGCTGCTGGCGGGCTTTCGCGTTGGAGGAACCTCTTCAGCTCATCCAAGTCGACGGTCGCCCGTCGCGACCATCTTACTCGTGCCATTCAGGCAACTCGGCGTCTTCTCCACTGGCGACTTTTTCGAGCCAGGCTTCGACCTCTTCGCCAGTCAGGTGGAGCCCAGTTTGCTGGTAATCCTTCCAGGCCTCGTCAGCGTCGCGTTTGAATTGCTCGCGCAATTCCTCCCGTTCAACATACTCGCCGATGGCCTTGCGCATGAGCCAGTGCGGTGAGCGCTGCCGAGACTCGGCGAGGTGATTCAGGCGTTCGCGGAGGTCGTCATCCAGCTTGATGCTCGTGGTGGACTTGGCCATGGGTAACTCCGAGTAACACCTCTTACTACCACATTCGGTCGCACCCCGCCACCGCTTCCCATCCTCACCCGCCATGGCTAAGGTCCGCGCCTGATTTTCTGCCGAGGTGAGACATGGATTTCCGCACCCTGCCACGCGCCCCCGAAGCCGCCGCCCAGAAGGGCCATAACGAGCTCGGGGCGCTTCCGACCTGGAACCTCGCCGACCTCTATCCGGCCAACGACTCGCCCGAGCTGAAGGCCGACCTCGCGGGCGCCCAGTCCGAAGCCAAGGCGTTTGAGGCCGACTACAAGGGCAAGCTTGATGCGCTGGCCAAGGCCGGCAAGCTGGCCGAAGCGATCAAGCGCTATGAAGCCCTCAGCGATGTCACCGGCAAGCTCGGCTCCTACGCGTTCCTGCAATATGTGCGGAACACGCAGGAGCCCGAGAAGGTCAAGTTCCTCGGTGACCTCAGCCAGGCGCTTACCGATCTCAGCACCGGCCTCATCTTCTTCGGCCTCGAACTCAACCTCATCGAGGAAGCAACCCTCGAAGCCGCCTTCGCGCAGAGCGCCGAGCTCGCGCGCTACCGCCCGTGGTTCGCTGAATTGCGCAAGGCCAAGCCCTACCAGCTCGACGGCAAGATCGAGGAACTGTTCCACGAGAAGTCGGTGACCGGCGCCGGCGCCTGGAACCGCCTCTTCGACGAGACCATGGCGAGTCTCAAGTTCGACGTCGATGGCGAGGAGCTGAACCTCGAATCCACCCTCAACTATCTCTCGGACAAGAACGAGAAGAAACGAGAGGCGGCGTTCGGCGGTATCTCGAAGACGCTCCACACCAACGAGCGGCTCTTCACCCACATCACCAATGTGCTGGCCAAGGACAAGGAAATCTCCGACCGCTGGCACGGCTTTTCGGACATCGCCGACAGCCGCCACCTCGAAAACTCGGTCGAGCGCGAGGTCGTCGATGCGCTGCAGACCGCCGTCCGCGAAGCCTATCCGCGCCTCTCGCACCGCTATTACAAGATGAAGGCCAAGTGGTTCGGCAAGGAGCAGCTGAACGCCTGGGACCGTAACGCCCCGCTCCCGACCTCGGACGATCGCGTCTACGATTGGCAGAGCGCCCGCGACACCGTCCTCGAAGCCTATGGCAAGTTCTCGCCCAAGCTGGTCGAGATCGCCGAGCCCTTCTTTGCCCGCGGCTGGATCGACGCGCCGACAAAGGATGGTAAGTCCCCCGGCGCCTTCGCGCACCCCACCGTGCCGTCGTCCCACCCCTACCTGATGCTCAATTACCTGGGCAAAGCGCGCGACGTGATGACCCTCGCGCATGAGCTCGGCCACGGCGTCCACCAGGTGCTGGCGGGTGGGCAGGGCGCGCTGATGGCGCCGACCCCGTTGACCCTCGCGGAAACCGCCTCGGTCTTCGGTGAAATGCTCACCTTCCGCTCGATGCTGGCCAACACCACCGATCCGAGGCAGCGCTTCTCGATGCTGTCGAGTAAGGTCGAGGACATGCTCAACACGGTCGTGCGGCAAATCGCCTTCTATACCTTTGAACGAGAGGTCCACACGGCGCGGCGGCAGGGCGAATTGACTACGCCCGATCTCAACCGCATCTGGCTCGATGTTTCGAGGGAGAGTCTAGGCCCGTCGATCAAGCTCAACGAGGGCTACGACATCTTCTGGGCCTATATCCCGCACTTCATCCATTCCCCCTTCTACGTGTACGCCTACGCCTTTGGTGACTGTCTTGTGAACTCGCTCTACGCACAGTATGAGAAGGCGAATGAGGGCTTTGCGGAGCGGTATCTCGAGCTCCTGAAGGCCGGGGGAAGCAAGCATCATTCCGAGCTGCTCAAGCCCTTCGGGCTCGATGCACGTGATCCCCAGTTCTGGTCGCTGGGCCTCTCGATGATCGAGCGGCTGATCGGCGAGCTGGAAGCGACTTCGCCGAACTGACCAACGAGGACTTAGATGGCCACTACCTCCGCCCCCGCCGACCACCACGACGACATCCCGGCGATGGATTATCCGCAGCACGAGGCGACCTATCGCGGCTTCCTCACCATGGTGAAGCTCGGCATCATCAACATGGTCTTCGTCGTGCTGGCGCTCTACTCGTTCATCGTCGCGCACAACGCGATGGCCGGCATCGCGCTGCTGGTCCTGTCGGTCATCGTGCCGGTCGGCGTCCAGCTGATGAGCCGCCGCACCGCCTGAGGCGGCTTCCGCGGGCGCCCCGTCCGGGGCGTCTGCTACTGAGGGTCGACCGGAGAGGTCCATGAAGATTGCAGTGTTGCGGGAACTCGCGGACGGCGAGACCCGGGTGGCGGCAACGCCGGAGACTGTCACGAAGTTCAGGGCCCTCGGCGCCGAAGTGGCGGTCGAGAGCGGGGCAGGGGCACTGGCCCGTATCCCCGACGCCGAATATGCGGCGGCCGGCGCCACCGTCGGCAATGCCGCGGCGACCATCAAGGGCGCCGATATCGTCCTCACCGTGCGCCGCCCGAAGGTCACGAGCCTCGGCGGCGTGAATCCGGGCGCGCTGGTCGTCGGCGCGATGGACCCCTACGGCAACGAGGCGGAAGTCGCTTCGCTCGCCAAGGCAGGCGTCACCGCCGTCGCCATGGAGTTCATGCCGCGCATCACCCGCGCCCAGGTGATGGATATCCTCTCCTCGCAGGCCAATCTCGCCGGTTACCAGGCGGTGATCGATGCCGCGGGTGCCTTCGATCGCGCCATGCCGATGATGATGACCGCCGCCGGCACCGTCCGTCCGGCCAAGGTGTTCGTCATGGGTGCCGGCGTCGCCGGCCTCCAGGCCATCGCGACCGCGCGCCGTCTCGGCGCCGTGGTGACCGCTACCGACGTGCGCGCCGCTGCCGGCGAGCAGGTCGAATCGCTGGGCGCCAAGTTCATCATGACCGACGCCCTCAAAGATGCGTCGGGCACCGGCGGCTATGCCCGCGAGCTGACCGACACCGAAAAGGCCGCGCAGGCCGAACTCGTTGCCGGCCACATCGCCAAGCAGGACATCGTCATCACCACCGCGCTGATCCCGGGCCGTCCGGCGCCGACGCTGGTCAGCAAGGCGATGGTCGAATCCATGGCCCCCGGCTCCGTCATCGTCGACCTCGCGGCCGAACGCGGCGGCAATGTCGAACTCACCCAGCCCGGCAAGGTGTCGACCACGGCCAACGGCGTCACCATCATCGCCTACACAAACGTGCCCGGCCGCCTCGCCACCTCGGCAAGCCAGCTCTATTCGCGCAATCTCCTCTCCTTCCTCGAGACGCTGATCGACAAGAAGGAAAAGAAGCTCGCCGTGAACTGGGACGACGAACTGGTGAAGGCCACCGTGCTCACCCGCGATGGCGCTATCGTCCACCCCAATATCAAGCTCGACGCCGTGGCCGCTGCCCCGGCGCCGGCCGCCAAGCCCGCCGGCCCGCCGGCGAAGACTGCTCCGGTCGCAAAGACCGCGCCCGTGGCGCCCAAGGTCGAGGCGCCCGCCGCAGTCGTGCCGGCCGAACCGGTCAAGAAGGCTCCGGCCAAAAAGCCCGCCGCGCCCAAGGCCGCTGCTCCGGCCGCGGAAGCTGCTCCTGCGGCCGCCAAGGCTCCGGCCAAGCGCGCCGCTAAGCCGGCCGCTCCGGCTGCCGCCGAGGCCAAGCCCGCGCCGGCGAAGAAGCCTGCTGCCAAGAAGCCCGCTGCTCCCAAGGGGACGACGTAAATGGATTTCGTCTCGCACCTTTCCATCTTCGTGCTCGCCATCGCGGTGGGCTATTACGTGGTGTGGAGCGTCACCCCGGCGCTGCACACTCCGCTGATGGCCGTCACGAACGCCATCTCGTCGGTGATCGTGGTCGCGGCGCTGCTCGCCGTGGGCACCGGGCTCGTTACGGACAGCAACTGGGTGAGCAAGGCCTTCGGCTTCCTCGCCCTCATCCTCGCCTCGGTCAACATTTTCGGCGGCTTCCTCGTCACCCAGCGCATGCTGGCGATGTACAAGAAGAAGGACGCACCGGCCAAGAAGGCGGGGAGCCACTGATGCGGCTCTTCGCTCGCCTCCTCGCCGCTGCCGCCGTCCTCCTCGCGCTCGCCGCTCCGGCCTTCGCGCAGACCGATGAGCAGCGCGCTGCCCTCTCCGCCCGCATCGACAGCTTCGATGCGGCGATGAAGGCCTCCAACATGGCCGAGATCATGGGCGTCGTGCCGCCCAAGATCATCGACAAGCTCGCTGCCACCTACAGCGTCACCAAGGAACAGCTGGTGGCCGGCATGCAGCAGCAGATCGATGCCGCCATGGCCAACATCAAGCTGGTCTCGTTCGGCATGGACCTGAGCAAGGCCGAGTTCGTCACCCTCGCCGATGGCACGCTCTACGCCATGGTGCCCACCGAAACGGTGATGGATCTCGGCGAGCAGGGCAAGTTCAAGTCGAGCTCCAGCACGCTGGCGCTGCTCGACGGCGACACCTGGTACCTCATTCGCGCCGAAGATCCGCAGCAGCAGGCGCTGCTCAAAGAAATCTACCCCGCCTTTGCCGATGTGACCTTCCCGGCCGGCACGATGGAGCCCGTCACCGAATGAACGACGTCGCTGCAGTCCTTTACCTGGTCTCGGGTGTCCTGTTCATCCTGGCGCTGCGCGGGCTGTCGAGCCCGGCCTCGGCGCGCCAGGGCAATACGTTCGGCATGGTCGGCATGGCCATCGCCATCCTCACCACGCTGTGGGTGTCGGGCGTTTCGGATGTCGTGAGCTGGCTGCTCATCATCGGTGGCCTCGCCATCGGTGGCGGCATCGGCGCCGTCCTCGCCCGCCGGGTGAAGATGACCGACATGCCGCAGCTCGTCGCCGCCTTCCACTCGCTGGTCGGCCTCGCGGCGGTGTTCGCGGCCGCTGCCGCGCTCTACGCGCCCACCTCGTTCGGCATTGCCGAGCTCGACGCCGCTGGCGCCGTCATCGGCATCCACACGCAGGCGCTCATCGAAATGAGCATCGGCGTCGCCATCGGCGCCTTCACCTTCACCGGTTCGGTTATCGCGTTCGCCAAGCTCAACGGCAACATGAGCGGCAAGCCGATCCTGCTGCCCATGCGCCACCTCATCCACATCGCGCTCGGCGTGGTGCTGGTGGGTCTCATCTGGGCCTTCGCCGCCACCGGCAATCCGGTGCTCTTCTGGCTCATCGTCATCCTGGCCCTGGTGCTGGGCGGCCTGATGATCATCCCGATCGGCGGCGCCGACATGCCGGTGGTCGTTTCGATGCTCAACTCCTATTCGGGCTGGGCGGCAGCGGGCATCGGCTTCACGCTGGGCAACACGGCGCTCATCATCACCGGCGCGCTGGTCGGCTCCTCGGGCGCCATCCTCTCGTACATCATGTGCAAGGCGATGAACCGCAGCTTCATCTCTGTCATCCTCGGCGGCTTCGGCGGTGACGCTGCGGCGGCCGGTTCGGCGGAAGAAGAGACGCGGCCGGTCAAGCAGGGCGCGGCCGACGACGCCGCCTACCTCATGAAGAACGCCGGCAAGGTCATCATCGTCCCCGGCTACGGCATGGCCGTCGCCCAGGCCCAGCACGCGCTGCGCGAAATGGCGGACCAGCTGAAGGCCGCCGGCGTCGAAGTGAAATACGCCATCCACCCGGTGGCGGGCCGCATGCCCGGCCACATGAACGTGCTCTTGGCCGAAGCCAACGTCCCCTATGACGAGGTCTTCGAGCTCGAGGACATCAACTCCGAGTTCAAGGGCGCGGACGTCGCCTTCGTCATCGGCGCCAACGACGTGACCAATCCCGCCGCCAAGACCGACAAAACTTCGCCGATCTACGGCATGCCCGTCCTCAACGTCGAAGACGCCGGCACCGTGCTCTTCATCAAGCGCGGCATGGCCGCCGGTTACGCCGGCGTCCAGAACGAACTCTTCTTCCGCGACAACACCATGATGCTCTTCGGCGACGCCAAGAAAGTCACCGAAGATATCGTGAAGGCGCTGGGGCACTAATACCGTGGCGATGGGTATAACCCCATCGCCTTCTCACCAATATTGCTTCCCAGACAAGAATTTATCGCTAACCTGACTGTCGGTGCCAGCAAGCGGCAAGTCAGTTCAGGTTGCGATGCTAAATACTAGATCGACCAGCGGCCCTGATATGTTCTGGGTCATCGGCACCGACACAAATGTCGGAAAATCGACTCTTGCGGCGGCCCTCATCCGGGTACTCAACCGCAGGGGCACGCCGACCGTCGGCTTCAAGCCCTTCGGCGGTACCCTGCTTCAGGAGATGATGGACACCGCCGTGGAGCGGCGAGAGCGAAGCGGCTGCGAGTTCTGCGGCCACGACGCCGAAATGCTTGCCGAGGCCTCGCCGCTGACACCGGTGTCGATGATGGACGTTGTCGGCCCGTTCTATTGCCTCGGCTATCCGCGCTTTGCCGAAGCAATCGCCTATCGCATGGGCTCCCGGTCGCTCGGAAATGTCCGATATCTGAGGAATCGCCGCTCCGTGGAGCTTATGGAGCGGCCGGACGTGGTGGCGCTGCTCGAGAGCGTCGGGGTCCCCATTCGAACCATCGAGCCGTCCGTCGCCTCATTTGCCGACGCCCCATCCTTCTATCCGCGCGCGCAGGCCGACGCCTTTGCCGAGTTGCTGCGATTGGGGCCGGAGGCAGTGGTGTGCGAGGGCGCCGGACGGTTCCTGCCGGCGTGGAGCAATCTCGTGGTCAACCATATCCTCGTCGTCACTGGCGCCAACGTCCACTTCATTCCTCGTATCAACATGAGGGCGGACTACCGGCCACGCCTGCAGGAATTCCTGCCGAGCATGCTGGATCAGCTCCTCGCGTTCCCAACCGCTCGCACCAGGCCGATGCCGCTGGCGGTCTCGGCTGACCGCGAACGGGCGGCCGAGGCGCTGGCAACTATATGCCTGGAGCAGAGCGGACTGCTGGCCCCGGCCTGACCCTCACCAAGGAATCGTTGCTGCATCCCAGCGCGTGAACGTGCCCGTCGGACCATCCGGCCCGAGCAGCGCCACGCGCACCACTTCGCGCGAGCCGTCTTCGAGCGACTCGGTGCCCTCGAAGCCGTTGAGGTTGGTGCTGGTGAAGCCCGGCGACACCAGGTTCACCTTGATCCCCGTGCCCTCGAGCTCGATCATCATGGCGAGCGTGATGGCGTTCAGCGCCGATTTGCTCGCCGAGTAGCCCGGCCCGAACATCCGCCGATAGCCGTAAGCGGGGTCGGCATTGGTCGCGAGCGAACCCACCCCCGACGACACGTTGACGATCCGCGCGTCGGCCGAGAGCCGCAACAGCGGCAGCATCGCCTGATACACGGCGAGCTGGCCGAACACATTGGTCTCCCAGATCGCCCGCACCTCGTCGATAGACACCGTGCTGGGCTTGCTGTTCCGACCATATTCCTCGAGCGACTGGCTGCCCTTGGTGGTGTTCGAAATCGCCGCGTTGTTCACCAGCAGGTCGAGCCGGCCGTACTCCGTGCGGATTCGCTCGGCCAATGCGGCAATCGAGGCCGCATCGGTCACGTCGATCTGCACCGGCACGACGCCGGCGCCGAGCTCCTTCGCCGCTGCCTCGCCGCGCGCCAGGTTGCGCGAGCCGAGCAGTACCGTCACGCCGGCCTTGGCCAGCTCCTTGCTCACCTGAAAGCCAACGCCCTGGTTGGCGCCGGTAACGAGCGCAATGCGCTTGTGGTCTGTCATCATCGATCTCCGTGGAATGGTTCAGGCCGCGGCCCGCTCGCCCGCCGGACGGCGGCGCAGCGTCGGTGTCGTTACCGCCGGCGGCTGGTAGTTGGCTTCGTTGATCCCGACATCGAGGCCGGGAGGCGCAATCGCATCGATCTTGTCGAGCAACTCGTCCGAGAGCCGCAGCTCCGACCCCGCCAGCAGGTCATCGAGCTGCTCCATCGTCCGCGGTCCGAGGATCGCCGACGTCACGCCCGGATGGGCCATCACGAAGGCCATCGCCATGTGGGTCAGCGACATGCCGGCTTCCGCCGCCAGCGGCAGCAGCGCCTCCACGGCGTCGAGCGAGCGCTCATTGCCCATCTGCTTCGGCATCATGCGCGAGCGCAGCGAATCGGGCAGCGGCTGGCCCTTGCGGTAGCGGCCGGTGAGCAGGCCCTTCGACAGCGGGCTCCACACCATCACGCCCATGCCGTAGCGCTCTGCCGTCGGCAGCATGTCGCGCTCGATGGCGCGGTCGAGAATGGAGTAGGGCGGCTGCTCGGTGCGGAACCGCGCGAGCCCGCGCTTCTCGCTGACCCACTGCGCCTCGACGATCTCGCTCACCGGAAAGGTCGACGAGCCGATCGCCCGCACCTTGCCGGCACGGATCAGGTCGGTCAGCGCACCGAGCGTCTCCTCGATATCGGTATCCGGTACTGGCCGGTGGATCTGGTAGAGGTCGATCCAGTCCGTCTGCAGCCGCTTCAGCGAGGCGTCCACCGCCTGCATGATCCAGCGCCGCGAGCCGCCCTGCTGGTTCGGATCGTCACCCATCGGCGCGTAGAACTTCGTCGCCAGCACGATATTGTCGCGCCGCCCCTTCAGCGCCTTGCCGACGATCTCCTCGCTCTCGCCGTTCGAATAGCGATCGGCCGTGTCAATGAAGTTGATCCCCGCATCGATGGCGCGGTGGATGATCCGGGCGCCATCCTCGTGATCGGGATTGCCCAGCTTGCCGAACATCATGGCGCCCAGCGCATAGGGGCTCACCTTCATGCCGGTGCGGCCCAGCGTGCGGTACTGCATGGTCGTGTCCTTCCAGAAAATGAGGTCCCGCCCGTTGCCGCGAAGGCGGCTCGGTGTCATATAAACGGAACAGCATTCCGCATTCATATACGGAACAATGTTCCGTTTACAAGAGGTCACGTCCGAATTGAGCCCCGGCACGCCCGGCGAACCCCGCAGCCGCGCGCCCCGCGCCGACGCCCAGCGCAACCTCGAAACCCTCGTCGCCGCCGCCAAGACCGTGTTCGCCCGCTCGGGCATCAATGCCCCGGTGCGCGAAATCGCCGAAGAGGCCGGGGTCGGCGTCGGCACGCTCTACCGCCATTTCCCGCAGCGCTCCGACCTCATCGTCGCCGTCTTCCGCGAGGCCGTCGATGCCGCGGCCGACGCGGCCCCCGAGCTCGCCGCCAAGTATCCGCCGGCCGAGGCGGTGGCCCAGTGGATGCAGCGCTTCGTCGATTTCATCGGCACCAAGCGCGGCCTCGCCGCCGCGCTCCACTCGGGCGACCCGGCCTTCTCTACGCTCCCCGACTACTTTCGCGAGCGCTTCTATCCGGCGCTGAAGGGCCTGCTCGATGCCGCCGTGGCGGCCGGCGAAATCCGTCCCGACATCGACCCCACCGACCTCTTCACCGCCGCCTCCAACCTCGCCCATGACGATGTCCAGCAGGGCCGCCGCATGGTGGGTCTGCTGGTCGACGGCCTGCGCCACGGGGCAGGGCGCTAGGTTGCCAGCGCGCTGAATTCCCCTATCCTGCCGCAAGAGGGGAATGCACATGGACACCGACTACGCCGATGTCGCGGAATGGCGGCGCGATCTCCACGCCCATCCCGAACTACAGTTCGAGGTGCACCGCACCGCCGGCATCGTCGCGGCAAAGCTTGCGGAATTCGGCTGCGACGAGGTGGTGACCGGGATCGGCCGCATCGGCGTCGTCGGCGTCATCCACGGCCAGCGCCGCACCAGCGGCAAGGCGATCGGGCTCCGCGCCGATATGGACGCGCTCCCCATCGAGGAGGAAACCGGCGCTCCGTGGGCCTCCACTAACAAGGGCGTCATGCATGCCTGCGGCCATGACGGCCACACCGCCATGCTGCTGGGCGCCGCCCGCGACCTCGCCCGCACCCGCGCTTTCGACGGCACCTCCGTCGTCGTCTTCCAGCCGGCCGAGGAGGGTGGCGGCGGCGGCAAGGCCATGGTCGACGACGGCCTGATGGACCGCTTCGGCATCACCGAAATCTACGCCATGCACACCGAGCCCGCCCTGCCGATCGGCCATTTCGGCACCGCCGCCGGCCCGCTCGGGGCCTCGGCCGACGGCTTTCGCATCCGCATCGACGGCAAGGGCGCGCATGGCGCCGAGCCGCAGGAGAGCGTCGATCCGCTGGTGGTCGGCGCCAACATCATCCTCGCGCTCCAAACCATCGTGTCGCGCAACGTCCACCCGCGGCAGCCCGCCGTCGTCACCGTCGGCTGGCTCAATGCGGGCAAGGCCGGCAACGTCATCCCGGCCTTCGCCGAAATGGGCGGCACGGTGCGCACCTTCGATGCCGCCGTCCGCGACCTGATCGAAGTCCGCCTCACCGCGATCGCCCAGAAGGTCGCCGAAGCCTACGGCGCCACCGCCACCGTCAGCTACCGCCGCATGTTCCCGCCGGTGGTGAACCACGCCCGCGAAACCGCCTTCGCCGTCGGCATCGCCCGCGCCCTCGTCGGCGGGGGCAACGTCAACGATGCCGTCGAACCGGTCATGGGCTCCGAGGATTTCGCCTTCATGCTCGAGGCCCGCCCCGGCAACATCATGCAGATCGGCAATGGCGGCGGCGCCGGCCTCCACGAAGCCGGTTACGACTTCAACGACGCCGCGCTCCCCCACGGCATCGCCTATTTCCGCACCCTCATCGAACGCGGCATGCCGCTCTAGGCGAGGCTGATCGGATCCGGCTCGTCGCGCAGCAGCGCGGCGAGAATACGCTGCAGCGCCGCCCGGTCGGCTTCCCCGAGTCCGGCGAACACCTCGCCGCGCACCCGCTCGGCGACCGCGGAAGCCGCGAGCAGCTTCGCTTCACCCGCTGCCGTCAGGTGGTGCTCGATCCGCCGTCCGCCCCCCGGCCGCCGGGTGATCATACCCAGCGCCTCAAGCCGGTTGGCCAGCGTGCCAAACGCCTGGTCCGACTGGAACGTCGCCACCGCGAGGTCATGCGCCGACGCGCCTGGCGCGCGCCCGATGGCCCGCATCGCATCCCACTGCACCACGGTGGTGTCGAGCGGCGCCAGCGCCGCTTCCAGCAATCGATGCTGCCGATGCTGAGCCTGCTTCACGGCCCGTCCCAGTGCTTCGAGGTTTGTGCTCATGAACCATCCCTAACACGCCGGGCTTGACGTATCAACATACGTATATAAATATGTTGATATAAGGAGAGCCAACATGATCGAGCACACGATCCCCATCCACGCCGATATCGCGCTGCGCCTCGCCGAAGGCGGCAGCGGCCGGCCCATCCTGCTGCTGCATGGCGGCGGCGGACCCCGCACCGTCACCGGCATTGCCCAGCATCTTGAGGCCAGTCACCACGTCCTGATGTCGACCCATCCGGGCTGGAACGGCACGCCACGTCCCGACTGGCTCGACAGCATCGACGAGCTCGCCATGCTCTACCTGCGCCTCCTGGCCCAGCGCGGCCTGCGCGACGTCGTTGTGATCGGCTCATCGGTCGGCGGCTGGATCGCAGCGCAGATGGCGGTGCGCGACGTCACCGGCCTCGTCGGCCGCATCGCGTTGATCGACGCTGTCGGCATCGACGTGCCGACCCACCCGATGCCGGACTTCTTCGGCCTCACGCCGCGCGGCATCGCCGAGCACTCCTACCACGATCCCGACCGCTTCTTCGTCGATCCCACGACCCTGTCGGCCGAAGCGGTGGCGCAGCAGCGCGCCAACATGGCCACCCTGTGCCTGCTCGCCGCCGACCCCTACATGCACGACCCCAAGCTGCTACCGCGACTCGGCGGGGTGAGCATCCCAGCCCTGCTGATCTGGGGCGATGCCGACCGCATCGTCACCCCGGCCTATGGCGCCGCCTATGCTGCCGCCTTCCCGCACGGACGCTTCGAGCTCGTCGAACGCGCCGGGCACCTGCCGCAACTCGAACGCCCCGACGCCGTCAATGTGCTTCTCGACACATTCGCTCGCCCAGCCCCTTGACCTGAACTTCACTTGAGGTCGTATCCACGCTGCCATCCGCAATCGGGGGCAACCATGGACCTCACCTTCAACCTGCTGCTTATCATTCACCTGGCCGCTTTCGGCCTTGGTGTCTCCACCACCTTCGTTGCGCCCATCATCGGGGCGCGCATGCCCAAGGCGCCGCCCGAGGCGCGGCCGACGCTCGGTGGCATCCTCGCCCGCCTGGCGCTCAATGCCCGGGTCGCCATGGGGCTGCTGCTCGTCACCGGCATCGCCATGGTGTTCGTCCGTTACAATGGCGATTTCGCCAATATGGGCGTCTGGTTCTTCGTCAAGATGGGCCTCGTCGCGCTGCTGCTCCTCGCCATGATCGCCGGCCTCGTGCTGAAGCCCGGCACGCTCAACCCCAAGGTCATGAGCTGGGTCACCCGGCTCGGCATGGCCGGCATCGTCATCGCGGCGGTCATGGCCTTCAACTGAAGGCGGCGGCCTTTCCGTCGCCCGCCTCCATCACTACATTCCGGCGCAGTCGAGGGAGGATTGAGCCGGGATGCGGAGCTTGTGGCGCGAGTTCGTCGAGTTCTGGCGCGTGCTCGCGCTCGGCGCCTTCATTGCCGGGCTGATCCTCTCCCCCAATGTCGCGGCCGCCGTGAAAATGGCCGGGCTCGCGGCAGAAGGCGCCTACGCCGAAATCCAGCTCCAGCAGATCCCGCCCGAGCGCTACGCCACCGAAATCACCGCGGCGCTCGATGCCGGTGACGCAACCCTTGCCCGCTCGCTCGCAGCCCTCGCCACCTCGCGCAAGATCGCCATCCCGCCCGAGCTGACCGAGCGCATCGCCAGCCTCCCGGCCGTCGATATCGGCGCCACCCTCGTCGCCGGCTGGAACTGCGTCGTCAACGGCGATTTCGACAGCGAGGCGGGCTTTGCCTGCGTCGTCGCCACCGACATGACCGGCGTCGGCGATGTCCGCGACCTCGTCGGCGAAGGCGGCAAGTTCATCGCCGGCCAACCGGTCGATTACTTCACCCTCGGCATCGCCACGGTCGGGCTCGGCCTCACCGCCGCAACCTTCACCACGCTGGGCAGCGCTTTACCCCTTCGCGTCGGCTCCAGCTTCGTCAAGGCGATGCACCGCCTCGGCAAGCTGCCGCCGCGCCTCACCGCCCAGATCGTCCGGGCGCTGGAGCGTGGCATCAATCGCCCGGCCGTGGAGGAGGCGATCACGCTCGCCACCTCGATGCGGCTCGGCGAACTCGGCCGCCCGCTCTCCCGCATCTTCAATCCGCGCAGCGTCAAACTCGTCACCAATCTCGCCGAGGATTTCGGCACCATCGGCAAGGCCGGCGGCGTGCGCGCCATGAAGCTCAGCGTCGAGGCGGCCGACAGCGCCGGCGATGTCCGCAAGCTCGCCCGCGTCGCCGACACCTATGGCGAGCGCTTCGTCGGCGTCATGAAGCTCGTCGGCCGCGGCGCCCTCCGCCTCGGCCACCTGCTCCTCACCATCGCCGGCTGGCTGGTCGGCGCGGTGCTGTGGGTATGGGGTATGCTCACGTTCACGCTGAACGCGATGACGGGCACGCACCGGTTTTTCCGGCGGCGCCGACAGAGGGTGCGGGCGAGACGAGCGGCGCCGCTCGAAGCGCTCACCCCCTCTCCTCAGTTCCGCTAGTTCGCCAACCACCCCGGGCGATCCCCGGCAACCGCCCATCGATTGTCCACGGATCTCCCTCCCCCTTGCGGGGAGGGTAGCGCAGCTTGGCCGCTATTGCGGCCTAGCGGAGCTAGGGTGGGGGTAAATGGCGAGCTCGGCATGGTACTCCACCCTCGGCTGTACCCCCACCCTAGCTCTGCTACGTCGCTACGCTCCTAGCGGCGCTACCCTCCCCGCAAGGGGGAGGGAGGTCCGTGGTCGATTTCCACCGCTCGGCGCTGGGTTTCGTTCAGAACCGCGTCAGCCGCCGTTCATTTGCACCCCCGCGCGCCCCCCAGTTACTCCCATGTGCCTGCTTGAGATTCCGCGCCTCACCCGCCACTTAGGGGGTAGTCACCGAAAGGAACCGTCATGCCCCGCACCATCAAGGTCGATCTCTTCACCGATACCGTCTGCCCGTGGTGCCTCGTCGGTTCCGAACGCCTCGACCAGGCCATCGCGGCGCTGCCGCCCGACGTCACCGTCGAGGTCGAGAACCATCCCTTCTACCTCAACCCCAACACGCCCGAGGAAGGCATCGTCGTCGCCGACATGCTGCGCGAGAAATATGGCCGCGATCCCAAGGAGATGTGGGCGCGCGTCGAGGGTGAAGCCAAGGCCTCCGGCATCGATCTCGATCTCAGCCAGCAGCCGCGCTCCTTCCCCACCCGCAACGGCCATACGCTGGTGCGCCTCGCCAAGGACAAGGGCACCCAGCACGCGCTCACCAATGCCATCGCCTGGGCCTATTTCATGGATCATCAGCTCATCAACGACGACGAAGTGCTGGCCGATATCGCGGTGAACTACGGTTTTACCCGCGAGGAGGCGCTGGCCGCCGTCCGCGATCCGCAGGAGCTCGCCATCACCCACCAGCTGGCGATCTCGGCCGCCCAGCAGGGCATCCAGGGCGTGCCGTTCTTCATCTTCGACAACAAGTTCGCCGTCTCCGGTTGCCAGCCGCAGGAAGTGTTCGGCCGCGCCTTCGAATACGCGCTCGATCCCGAAAAGCTGAAGGCCGCACAGGGCTGATTACCGCATCGCGGGCCTTGCTGGCGCCGCGCGCGGCGCGTTACCTCCGGCCCACGGAGGAATTCGCATGAAGTGGTTTCGGCGCCTCGCCATCGGCTTGGTCGTGTTCGTCGTCGTGGCCTATGCGGTCGTGCTCGCCGGCATGGTCGTGTTCCAGCGCGACCTGCAATATGACCGCAGCGGCAAGCTGCTCGCCCTCAGCGAAACGGCGCTGACCGGCGCCACCCAGGTCGAAATCCCGGTGGGGCAGGGCGAGAAGATCACCGGCTGGTATCAGGCGCCCGCCCCCGGCAAGCCGGCCATCCTCTATTTCCGCGGCAATGCCCAGAGCTTTTCGCGCGAGCATGCGCGCTACGAGGCCTTCGTCGCCGCGGGCTATGGTTTTCTCGCCTTCGATTATCGCGGTTTCCCGGGCTCGCCCGGCGAGTTGACCCAGGCGCATGTGCTCGAGGACGGCCTCGCCGCCTTCGACTGGCTTGCGGCCAAGGGCTCGCCAATCGTCCTCTGGGGCCGCTCGCTCGGCTCGGGCCCGGCCACCTATGTCGCAAGCCTGCGCGACGCCGATGCGCTGCTGCTCGAAACGCCGTTCCTCTCCGCCGTGTCAGTCGCCGCCGAGCGCTATCCCATCCTGCCGGTCGGGCTGCTGATGGCGGACCAGTATCCGGTCGATACGTGGATCAAGAACGTGAGCGAGCCGGTACATGTGGCCCACGGTACCGCCGACACCACCATTCCGTTCCATCACGGGCAGGATATTCTGGCCCAAGCCCCTCATCCGGACGGCATTTTCGTGGTCCAGGGTGCCGAACATGATGGTTTGTGGGCCAAGGGCCTGTGGGACGATGCGCAGGCCTTCTACGCCCGCGCCGAGGCCGCTCTAGGCCGCTAGCACTTATCCCCGCGCCGCCGAACTCCCCCATACTCGCTTCACTGGCGATCGGGGTTCGGTTCGGTGGGCGAAAAGGGGATAGACGAATTGAACGAAGATCGTTCAAACCGTACAAAAGCAAACGCCGGCCACAAGGGCCGGCGCTCAAACTCATTCAACTACAAGGTCTTACTCGAGGGTCAGGCCCGAGAAGGCGACGGAGTAGTTGAGGCCGGTCTGGCCCTGGATCGACCACGGCTGCAGGGCGAAGCCCTTCTTGGAGCCGCCGATCAGCCAGTTGCCGCCGAGGCCGACGCCGATGGTGGCTTCAGCCGAACCGCCGACATAGGTGCCGGCGAGCGAGCCCGGGCCGTACTTGGTCGAGGAGCCGGAGAACACCAGCCACACGATCTCGGTCTGGCCGGTCACGCCGATGTCGATGCCGAGCTTCTTGATGTTGCCCGAGTAGTGCTCGGCCTTCTTGCCGGAGCGCTTGAAGGTGCACTCCATGTCCTTGGACGAGCCGATGATGAAGCCGATGCCGCCGTCGACGTGGCAGGTGAGCACGCCCACCTTCACCTGGGCGTCGGCCATGGCGGCGCCGGGGGCAGCGAGCAGAGCGGCAGTAGCGGCCGCGGCGAGGAACTTCTTCATGTGTTTGGTTTCCCTGAAGGATTGACGCGTTTGGTAGAGGATCCGTGCCCTCGATGAACACGGGATCTGGAGTCTGCCGTTGCCGCCAACGGCCGAGGGCCTCATTCCGTTCCGGTCAATCGTAAGAACAAGGCGAGATTCTGGCGGCAGCGTAACAAAAACGCCGCCCTTTTGAGGCGGCGTTCATGAATGCAATCTGAATGCTCTTACGGCCGCGCGGTGCGGGCAGCAGCCGCCGGGGAGGGCAGGCCGCCTTCACGCTGGGCGCGCTTGCGAGCAAGCTTACGGGCGCGGCGCACGGCCTCGGCCTTCTGGCGCGCCTTCTTCTCGGACGGCTTCTCGTAGTAGTTGCGAAGCTTCATCTCGCGGAAGACACCTTCGCGCTGGAGCTTCTTCTTCAGTGCGCGCAGCGCCTGATCCACATTGTTATCGCGAACAACTACTTGCAAGCGCAACGCCCTTCGTAACGTCTGATCTTGTTGATGAAGCGCCCATAGGGCACCAACCGGCCGCGGCCAGTCTTCGTGGTGCGGCTATATAGACCCATCGCTGGGGCTTGTCCACACCGCTACAGCCCGGAAAACGCTCACTTTGCGCGCTTTTTGCTGGTGATGCGGTTCACATGACCCATCTTGCGACCCTTGCGGGTCTCGGCCTTGCCGTAGGCATGGGCGCGAGTCGCCGCGCCGAGGCCAGCCGGGATGGCGCCGATCTCGTCGCCGATCAGGTTTTCCATCACCACGTCGGCGAGGCGGGTCGGGTCGCCGAGCGGCCAGCCGGCGATGGCGCGGATATGCTGCTCGAACTGGTCGGTGATCGCCACCGCCTCGGTCCAGTGGCCGGAATTGTGGACGCGGGGGGCGATCTCGTTGACCAGCAGCTTCCCGCCCTCGAGCACGAAGAACTCGACGCCGAGCACGCCGACATAGTCGAGCGCCGAGACGATCTGGCTCGCGATCTCGATGGCGCGCGCCGCCGTCTTGCCCTTGATGTCGGCGGGCACGGTCGAGGTCTTGAGGATATGGTCGCGGTGGACGTTTTCGGCCGGCTCGAAGGCCGCGATGCTGCCATCGAGGCCGCGGGCCACGATCACCGAGATCTCGCGCTCGAACGGGATAAACTGCTCGAGAACCAAGGGTTTTGGGCTCAGCAGCTCCCAGGCCAGCGCCGCGTCCTCCATGTTGTGGACGATCTTCTGGCCCTTGCCGTCATAGCCGAGCCGGGTGGTCTTCAGCACCGCCGGGGTGCCGAGTTCGGCCAGCTCCGCCTCGAGGCGGTCGAGGTCGGTGATGGCGGCGAAGGGGGCGACCGGGATGCGGTTGATCGAGAGGAACGCCTTCTCGGCCAGCCGGTCCTGCGACACGGCCAGCGCATTGGCGCCCGGCCGCAGGGGCTTGAGCGCGCTGAGGAATTCGGCGGTGCGGGCCGGGACGTTCTCGAACTCGTAGGTCACCACGTCGACCGCGGCGGCGAAGGCGCTGAGCGCCGCCTCGTCGTCATAGGCGGCGACGGTCTTGTTCGGCGTCACGTCGAAGGCGGGGCTCGCCTCGTCGGGGCAGTAGATATGGGTCTTCATCCCCAGCCGTGCGGCGGCGAGCGCCAGCATGCGGCCGAGCTGGCCGCCACCGAGGATGCCAATGGTGCTGCCCATGGGCAGAGGCGTGAGGTCAGACATCGTCGGAGGGAAACTCGGCTACGGAGTTGGTCTGGTTGGCGCGGAACTCGTCCAGCGCCTCGGCAATATCGGGGTCGTTAAGCGCCAGGATCGCGGCGGCGAGCAACGCGGCGTTGATGGCGCCGGCGCGGCCGATGGCGAGCGTACCCACCGGAATGCCGGGAGGCATCTGGACGATCGAGAGCAGCGAATCCTCGCCGCCCAGCGCCTTGGTTTCGGCCGGTACGCCAAGCACGGGCAGGGGGGTGAGGGCCGCGACCATGCCGGGCAGGTGCGCCGCGCCGCCGGCGGACGCGATGATCACCTTGAAACCCTCGGCCTTGGCGCCCTTGGCGAATTCGTACATGCGGTCGGGGGTGCGGTGGGCCGAGACGATCCGCGCTTCGTAGTCGATCTTCAGCGTGTCGAGCGTTTCGGCGGCGTGCCGCAGGTTCGGCCAGTCCGACTGGCTGCCCATGACGATGGCGATGGGTGGCGAGGTCGGCACGGCAGGTCCCCCGGTCTCGGCTAAAGCAAACCCATATGAGGCGATGCGCTTGAGCGCAAGCGATCAGGCGGCGCTGGGCGCCGGATCGAGCGTGCAGGCCATGGCTTCGAGCGTCTCGCTGTCGGCCAGTTCGATCGAGCCCTCGGGCAGGCCGAGGATGCGGTCGATGACGGTGGCGGTGTAGCGCAGCTTGCCGATCAATTTGTCCCCCAGCGCCCGGAAGTGCCTGGCGTCGCGGGTGTGGTAGAGCTCGGTCAGCAGGTCGCGATTGGCGGTCAGCAGGTGCATGATGGTGTCGGCGGCGTTTTCTGGATCCGACGTTTCGAACGTCTGCTCAGCGACGCCTTCGGTGATGATTCGAATGAGGATAGGCCGCACCACGCCGGTCACGGCGCGCTGGGTCTTCTCGTAGAGCTGCACATTCTCGGCGCGAAACAGCGGCTCGAAGGTGGCGCGCAGCTCGGCGACGTTCGCCTCCTTGTGGCGGCGGGATGTGACGAGGAAGGCCATCAGCTTCGAAAACGCATCCATAGTCGGATCGCGCAGCAGGGCCTCGGTCTCGGCCGCCATTACCTTGGCGAAGCGGCAGGCGAGGGCCTCGACCAGGTCCTCCTTCGATTCGAAGTAGTGGTAGAAGGCGCCCTTGCTCACGCCGAGCTCGGCGATGATCAGGTTCACCGAGGTGCCGTCATAGCCGTTGCGGGCGAAGAGGCGCTGGGCCACGTCGAGCAGTTCATCGCGGCGCGCCGGCACCGGCTTCACGATATGCGGAAACGGCATCCCAAACCCTCCCGGCTCACAGACCGACCGTCGGTCGGTCATGTGATCCCGCCGGGACGATATGTCAAATGCAAAGCGGGCAGGAGGCGGCAGCACGCCGCATCAGGCGATGATGTCGGGGAGCAGGATGTTCTCGAGCTGCACGATGCGATCCTTCAGTGCGAGCTTCCGCTTCTTCATGCGCTGGATCAGCATCTGGTCGGCGTAGCCCGAACTCATCAGCGTGTGAATCGCCGTGTCGAGATCGGCGTGCTCCTGACGCTTGGTCGCCAATTCGAGCCCGAGGGCTGCTTCCTGTTCCTTGGTAAGTGGCAGCATGGAGCCGCTACGCAATCCCTCAACATTGGCTGTGACGCCCGGTTATCAAGGGTTAACCCAGTGCACGAAGTTTTGCACCCCGTTTCGCTCGAAACGGCAGGTGTTGCTCGATTGCCAAATCGACATCGTGTGAAAATTTTGTGACGATGAGTCGTTCGAAACAGCTGCGGAGGAAGTTGCATGACGACCGAAGGCCATATGGAGGCGCTCGTTCGGCGCCACCGCGATCTCGATCGCAAGATCGAGGACGAAATGACCCACCCCAGCCACGACGATCTGTACATCGCGGCACTCAAACGCAAGAAACTGGAAATCAAGGACGAGTTGGCGAAGCTGCAGTTCAGCGACGCCTGAGAAGCGGAAGTTCCATCAAGCGTACCGAAGGCCACGGCACTCGCCGCGGCCTTTTTCATTTGAAGTCGTTGATCTCGAACCAGTAGCCGTTTGGGTCCTGCACGAAGACGGCGCGCATGCCGTCGGGCCGCACGTTCACCTCGCCGACGGCGCCGGCCATATTCGAGAACTGGACGCCGGTGGCGCGGAAATGCGCGATCACCGCATCGAGGTCCGGCGCCGAGAGGGCGAAGTGGGTGCGCTTTTCCACATGGGTGCGACTGATATCGCCGGCCTGGATGTGGAAGCGCTGGCTGTGGCCGAACTCGAACCAGCGGATGTGCCCGCCGCCCATGGGGTCGGGGACTTCGCGGATGTGCAGTACCTCGGTGAGGAATTTTGCCGTCTCGTCGAGATCGCGGACGAGCAGGGCGATGTGGTCGAGGCGGTACTCGATGCTCATGCCGAGGCTCCCGGGAAGAATACGCCCATGCCGCCCTTGTAGATGATGTAGAGCGCCAGCAGGAACACCAGCCAGTAGGTGAGCTGGTAGAAGCGCTTCACCGAAATCCGCCGCACGAGCCAGACGCCGGAGACGACGCCGATAATGGCGAGCGGGGCGAGGATCGCCGCATGAGTCAGGTTGGCGACGTTGAGCTGGTCGAGGAAGTAGTAGGGGACCAGCTTCGCCGTGTTGACGATGGCGAAGAAGAACGCCGTGGTGCCCGAGAAGGTCACCGGGTTCAGCCGCTGCGGCAGCACGTAGATCTGGAACGGCGGGCCGCCCGTGTGGCTGATGAAGCTGGTGAAGCCCGCGACACCGCCCCAGACATTGCCCCAGGCCTTCGAGGGCGGCAGGCCTTCCAGCTTTTTGCGCAGCGGCAACAGGGCGTCGAGGATGAAGAGCAGCGTCAGGATACCGACGAAGAGCAGCACCATGGCGTCGGAGACGAAGCTCCACAGCACCCAGCCGATAATGGTGCCGACCGCAGCGCCCGGCAGCATGATCTTGAGGATGCGCCAGTCGGCATCCTTGCGGTAGGTCCAGACAGCGATGGCGTCCATCACCAGCAGCAGCGGCAGCATCATGCCGGCGGCGTCGCGGGCGGGCATCACGAGGGAGAGCAGCGGCACACCGACCAGGCCCAGGCTGCCCACCAGCCCCGACTTGCTCAAGGCAACGATGAAGACGGCCAGGACCGCGACGGCCCAGAAATAGAGATCGTTCATTTGGGAAAGTAACCGGCGGGAATTCGGGCGCTACTCGGACGCCCGCTTGCCCACGTTGTCAATATCGCTCTCGGCAGCATCCCCGGTGCCGAGCGTGATGGCAGCAACTTTCTGCTGCGCTTCCTGCACTTCGTCCTCGAGTTCGGCCTCGGCGTCGAGCACGCTCTCGCGGTCGGCCTTCATCACCGCGTCGAGCATCTCGGTCGAGCGGCGGACGAAGCCGATATAGGCGTCGCGGTCGTGGCGCACGGCGTAACTGTCGCGCAGCATGCGCTCGTCGTGCTGCTGGAAGGCACCGGCGACGCGGGCGGCCTGGGCTTCGGACTGGCCGAGGGCCACAAGCGCCTGTTCACCGAGGCGGAGGGCGGAGCGGAAGGTTTCGCGCTCGATCACCTGCACGCCGATGGCCATGAGGTCGTGGGCGTGGCTGCGATCGACGGCGCGGGCGGCAATGATGATGTTGGGGTAGTAGCGGCGGATCTGGGCGGCGATCGAGACGATGCGGTCGCCACCAGCCACGGCGATCACCACCATCTTGGTCTCCTCGATGCCGGCGGCGCGCAGGATATCGAGCCGGGCGCCGTCGCCGTAGAAGACTTTTACGCCGAAGCGCTTCACCAGCTCGATCTGCGCCGGATCGTCGTCGATCAGGGTCATTTCAAAGCCCTGAGCGCGGAGCAGGCGGGTGACGATCTGGCCGAAGCGGCCATAGCCGAGGACGATCACCTTGCCGCGCCCATCGACGCCGTCAGGCCCGGGCGGGCGCTCGGCGACCTCGGAACTACTGTTGAGGCGCGGGGCCCAGAGCCGGTCGTAGAGGAAGAGCAGGAACGGGGTGATGGCCATCGAGAGGGCCACGACTACCGTCAGCAGCTCGACTTCGGGGCCCGAGAGGTTGCCGGCGGTGCGGGCGAACTGCAGGACGACGAAGGCGAATTCGCCGGCCTGGCTCAGGAGCACCGCGAGCAGAAGGCGCTCGGCGAGGTGCATCTTGAAGAAGCTGGCGAGGACGAAGAGCACGGCCATCTTGATGGCGATGAGCGCGACGACCAGCGCGATGACCATCAGCGGGTTTTCGATCAGCACATTGAAGGCGATCGACATGCCCACCGAGATGAAGAACAGGCCGAGCAGCAGGCCCTTGAAGGGCTCGAGGTTGCTTTCGAGCTCGTGCCGGTACTCGCTATCGGCCAGCAGCACGCCACCGAGGAAGGCGCCGAGCGCCGGGGAGAGGTGGAAGCTCTCGGCCACGAGGGCTGCGCCGATCACCAGCGCGAGGGCGAAGGCGGTGAAGGCCTCCGGCACCTTGGCCCGGGCGATCCACGGCATGAGGAAGGGGCGGATGACGAACCGCGAGCCGGCAAGCGCCAGGAGGAATGCGCCGACGAGGCCGAGCGCCACCCACCAGTCGAAGGGGTTGTCGACGGCCTGCAGCACCTCCTCGCCCAGCGCCTGAACCGGCGCGGCGCCCGACATGCCGGCGAGGATCGGGATAGCCGCGAGAATGGGGATCACCGCCACGTCCTGCACCAGGAGGATGGCGAGGGAGCCGCGGCCGGTATCGGTCTTGGTGATGTTGCGCTGCGCCACCGACTGCATGGCGATGGCGGTGGAGCTCATGGCGAGCGCCAAGCCGACGACGATCGAAGCGGGCCAGGCGAAGCCGACGAGCTTGAAGGCGAGGGTCAGGATGGCGCTGGTCGCCACCATCTGGGTGAGGCCGAGCCCCACCACCTGGTTGCGCATGCGCCAGAGTTCGTCGGCGTCGACTTCGAGGCCGATGAGAAACAGCATCATGACGACGCCGAATTCGGCGACGTTGTGCACCACCTCGCTGTCGGAGACGAGCTGGAGGCCATAGGGGCCGATCAGGACGCCGGCGACGAGATAGCCGAGGATGGTCCCGAGGCCGGCCCATTTGGCGAGCGGCACCAGCAGCACGGTGGCTGCCAGGAGGACGAAGATCGCGAGCAGGAGATTGCCTTCCATAACACTCCTGCCCGCGCCGTTCGCGCGGTCGCTAGACCCTAGTCGTCGAGATCGCTGCGGGAATCGCCCTTCAGCGACTTGAGTTTCGCAAACACCGAATCGGCGTCAAGCTCTTCGTCACGCTCCGGACGGCCTTCGCCCGGCTCGCCGTTAAGGGCTTCGAGGGCCGCCGCACGGCGCTCGGCCGAGGCCAGCGCTTCCTCGGCGGTGAGCAGCATCGTGCCCTGATCCGCCTCGTCCGGGGTCGCGGCGCCCTTGCTGGCGCGCTTCACTTCGAGGTCGAGGTCGATCTGGCTGCAGAGGCCGAGCGTCACAGGGTCCATCGGGGTGATGTTGGCGTTGTTCCAGTGGGTGCCTTCGCGCACCGAGTCGATGGTCGACTTGGTGGTGCCGACGAGGCGCATCAGCTGGGCGTCCTTCATCTCGGGGTGATTACGGAGCAGCCACTTGATGGCGTTCGGGCGCTCGTTGCGGCGCGAGATCGGGGTGTAGCGCGGACCCTTGCGCTTGGGCGCGGCGACGCGGACCTTGGGGTCCGAGAGCTTCATGCGGTAGCTCGGGTCGGCCTCGGCCTTCTCGATCTCCTCGCGGGTGAGCTGGCCGTTCTGGATCGGGTTCACGCCCATGATGCCGCTCGCCACATCGCCATCGGCGACGCCCTGTACTTCGAGCGGGTGCAGGCCACAGAAAGCGGCGATCTGCTCGAAGGAAAGCGCGGTATTGTCGACCAGCCAGACGGCGGTTGCCTTGGGCATCAGAAGGGGCGTGGCCATGATAAATTTCTCCTTGAGGCGCGGCCGGGTTTTCCTCCCGATCCGCCCCGCCTCGTGGTTCACGATGAGGGGGAATAGTCCTCTATATACGCGCCGGTTCGGCTCGTTTCAATTGGATTGATCGCGGCCGAAGTCAGTAACGAGCACGATCTTCCCATAATTGGCCCGCGTTTCGAGGGCGCGATGGGCGGCTGGTGCATCGGCAAGGGCGAAGCGCTGGATGCGCGGCTTCCTGATCCGGCCTGCCTCCAGGGTCGGCCAGACGCTGGTTTTCAGGCTCGCGGCGATGGCGGCCTTGGCCTCGGAGGTCTGGGGCCGGAGGGTCGAGCCCGAGAGGGTCAGCTGCTTCATCATCAGGCGCGCGGCGTTGATCTCGGCCTTGGCGCCGCCGGCGGTGGCGAGGAGGACGATGTGGCCGAAGCGGGCGCTGGCCGAGATGTTCCGCTCGAGGTTTTCGCCCGCCACCATGTCGATGATGCGGTCGGCTCCGTGCTCGGCGGTGATCGCCATGGTGCGGGCAACGAAATCCTCAGTGTCGTGGCGGATCACGGCCTCGACGCCGAGGCTCATTGCGTAGTCGGCCTTCTCGGCAGAGGAGACGACGGCGATCGGCCTCGCCCCGTGGAGGCGGGACACCTGGATCGCGGCGCCGCCGATGCCGCCGGCACCGCCGTGGATCAGCACCCACATGCCGGGCGTAAGGCCGGCGCGCATCACCAGGGTCTGCTCGATGGTGAAGTAGGTTTCGGGCAGGGCAGCGGCTTCGATGAGCGACCAGCCCGAGGGCAGGGGGAGGACCTGGCCGGCGGGGACGGTCACATATTCGGCATAGCCGCCGCCATTGGTGAGGGCGACGACCTTGTCGCCCAGCGCGAAGCCCGCGACGCCGTCACCCAGCGCGGCGATTTCGCCGCCGACTTCGAGGCCGGGCAGCGGAGAAGCGCCGGGCGGCGGGGCGTAGGTGCCGCGGCGCTGGCCGAGATCGGGAGCGTTGAGGCCGGCGGCGGCGACGCGGATCAGCACTTCGCCGGGTTTTGGCACCGGCACCGCCTGCCGTACGGGCTGGAGCATTTCGGGTCCGCCGGGGGCTGCGATGGCAATGGCGATCATCTGCTGGGGGACGCTCATGCCAGCCTTTGTGCCGCGCCCTCAAAATCCGCGCAACTGGCGGGAAGGCGTAGGCTTGCGCTCTGATGTCATCGGCATAAAATCGAGTGCAACCTCAGCACGGAGAAGGCTCATGTTCGGCGACGATGAGGTCAAGAAGCCCAAGGGCCACGAGGTCGGCATGCCGATCGACACGATGAGCGTGGGCGAACTCGAGGAGCGGATCACGCTGCTCAAGGGCGAGATTACCCGGCTCGAGCAGGCGATCGCGGCGCGCAAGAATACCCGCGCGGCCGCTGACTCGCTGTTCAAGTTTTAGAACGGGGCGCGGCCGGTGTCGGCTTCGGCGACCGTTTCGGTGCCGGCCGGGGTGAGGAAGCGCTGGTAGACCCAGCCCGAACCGCCCGAGTAGCTGATCTGGAGCCAGCCGCCATCTTCGTTGGTGACGTTCACACGGGTTCCGCCCGAGACGGTGCCGACCTGGCCGTAGTTCTTCGATGGGCCAGAGCGGACGAAGACGTCGCTGCGGACGAGGTAGGCTGCGCCGTCTGTTGAGGGCGGCTCGACCGTGTCGGCAGAGAGCGGGGTGACGGAGGCCACGAGCTTGGTTTCCGGCTCGGCGGGAGCGACTGGGGTCGTCACAGCGGCCTGCGTCACGGGGACGGCGGGCACGGTCACGGGCAGCTTGATCTTCGGCTTCACCTCGACGGACTTCGAGATATCGAGATCGGCCGCCTTCACTTCTGGCAGGCGAACCACATAGCTCGGGAGCACGCGCTGCTTCACCTCGGGCAGGCTGGCGACGCTCGTCGCGACAGTGTGGGCGGTGAAGGTCAGGCCGGCGGCGGTGACGCTGCCGGCTGCAGCGAGGACGGCGGCAAAGGCGATGATGGGGCGAAGGCGGTGGACCATGGGACGGCTCCTTGTCGAGATAGCGCCCCGACGCCTGACGCGTTCTGAAAGGCGGCGCTGGTTGCGAGGACAAGGGTTGGCGCGGGCGAAAGGTTCCGTGCCGCCCGGGCGGCGCAGGGTTGCGTGGGGCGGCGTTGGTCACCATCCGGCAAGGTTAAGGAAGCGAGTCTTGTTAACCTCAAATTAACGGCTCGGGATTAACTTCGGGATTGTCCAGTTTCTGGACTTTACAGAGTGGCTTCGCCCTCTGTTTGACGCCTCCCTGTTAACTTTCGAGAGCCGTTTCGACGGCTCTTTTCTTTTGCGCGACTGCCAGCCGTGCGTTAAGCCGCTGGCAATGATGCGGGGTGCAAAGCTAAAGCTCGCCCTCTGCTCACCGAGTACCGTTTCGTGGACGACGCCAGAGAGAAATTGCAGCCCGTCGCCATCGGCCCGCGCATCGTCGCGTCCGGTGGTTTCGACGCGCTTTACCGCGAGGGCATGGGCCTGATCGAGGAGGTTGCGGCCTATCTCGACAGTGATGGCCGCAATGAAAGCCGTGGCCTGCCGCGCGAGGCATCGTTCTGCTACGCCACCGAAAGCATGCGGTTGACGACGCGGTTGATGCAGCTTGCGAGCTGGCTGCTGCTGCAGCGCGCCGTCAACGAGGGCGAGCTCACCGCCGAGAACGGGCGGACCGAGAAGGAGAAGGTTCGCTTCTCCGCGACCCCGACCCAGCGCGGCGGCCCCGGTTTCGACGAGCTGCCGGTGCGGCTCCGCGATTTCATCGCCAAGGGCGACCGGCTATTCGAGCGCGTGCAGCAGTTCGACAAGCTCGAGCGCGGCGGCGTGCCCGAATATGCGCCGACCACCGAAGGCGGCATCGCCGATCAACTCAGCCGGCTCAAGGCGGCTTTCGGCCAGCTGCGGAAGTAGCGCTCAAAAAACCTGCCTCGAAAAAACTAGCGGCTGTGCGCATTTCGGAATCATCTTTTCCCCCCATCGCACAAATATAGGATCGAGCGTCACGGGCGGGGATAAGAAAGCCCGGCACAGGGGCCGGGCTTTGAAACTCTTGCGTTCGTGGGGGCTTCTTAGAAGCCGAGGCCCTTGAACTTGTCCTTGAAGCGGGTGACGCGGCCGCCGCGGTCCATCAGGTTGCCCTGCACGCCGGTCCAGGCGGGATGGGTCTTGGGATCGATGTCGAGCTGCAGCGTGTCGCCTTCCTTCCCGTAGGTCGAACGGGTCTGGTAGGTGGTGCCGTCGGTCATCGCCACGGTGATCATGTGGTATTCCGGGTGGATGTCTTTCTTCATGGCGCTCGCCTCAAATGCAACGGGCGCCACGCGCGCCCGGACTTAACTTCAGGATTGGCGGGGTTCATAGAGAAAAACCCCCGCCCGCGCAAGGGGAGGACGCGCGACCTGTTGCAGGTTGCGGCGCGCCCGCCCCGCGCCTATACCTCTGCCCAGTTTGAACCAGAACCTGACGATGACCGATAGCGCCAAGGCAGCGCCCCGGCTGGGTGTAAAAGGCGAGGCGCTCAAGGCGGCGCGCCAGGACTTGCGGCCGATCCGCCGGCTGATGCCCTTCGTTCTGCGCTATCGCTGGCGGGTTATCGGCGTCATCGCCTTCCTGCTGGTGTCCTCTCTCTCTTCGCTCGGTATCCCTTCGATCGCCGGCAAGCTGATCGACAAGGGCTTTTTGACCCAGAACATCCAGGCGGTGAGCCAGTATGGCGCGCTGGCGCTGGCGGTGGCGGCGCTGATGGCGCTGGGTGGGGCCGGGCGCTTCTATTTCATGTCCATCCTCGGCGAGCGCGTGCTCACCGATTTGAGGCGCAAGGTGTTCGACCACCTGCTGGCGCTCGATGCGACCTTTTTCGACATGCATCGCGTCGGCGAGCTGACATCGCGACTCAATGGCGACGTGGCGACGATCCGCGGCGCGATCGGCGCGACGCTGTCGATGGCGATGCGCAATGCGGTGACGCTCATCGGCGCGGTGACGCTGATGTTCCTCACGAGCCCCTACATGGCGCTCACCATCGTGATCATCGGGCCCGCCATCGTGGTGCCCGTGGTGATGTATGCGCGGCGCCTGCGCCGGCAATCGCGGCGGACGACCGACACCATGGCCGAAATGTCGGCAATGGCGACCGAGGCGCTCGGGGCGACCAAGACGATCAAGAGCTTCGTGCAGGAAGAAGAGCAATCGGCGCATTACAGCCAGCGCGCCGAAGACTCGTTCCAGGCCGAGGTGAACCGGCTCGGCACCCGCGCAGCGCTGCTCGGCGGCATGACCTTCCTTTCGACCGCGGCGCTGGTGGTGCTGGTCTGGTGGGGGTCGAAGGCGGTGTTCGACGGCGTGGTGACGCCGGGCGAGCTCGCGCAGTTCATGATGTATGCGCTGATGGCCTCGAACGCGATGACCAATCTCAGCGAGCTGATGGGCACGCTGCAGACGGTGGCGGGGGCGACGGAGCGGCTGGTCGAAATCCTCGATACCGAGCCCGGTATCCAGGCGCCGGCCAACCCGGTGGCGATGCCGGTGCCGCCGATCGGCACGGTGCAGTTCGACAAGGTCAGCTTCGCCTACCAGACGCGCGACGACGACCGGGTGATCGCCGACCTCGATTTCAGCGTGCCGCGCGGCAAGACCGTGGCGTTGGTGGGCGCGTCCGGCGCCGGCAAATCGACGATATTCGCGCTGGTGCAGCGCTTCTACGACGTGACCGAGGGGCGCGTGCTGGTCGACGGGGTCGATGTACGCGAGGTCGATCCGACCGATCTCCGCCGGCACTTCGCCTATGTGGAGCAGGACCCGACGATCTTTGCCGGCACGATTGCCGACAATATCCGCTTCGGCCGGCCCGGGGCCAGTTTCGCGGATCTCGAGGCGGCGGCCAGGGCGGCGCTGGTGCACGACTATGTGCTCGGCCTGCCCAATGGCTACGAATCGATCGTGGGCGAGCGCGGCGTGATGTTGTCGGGCGGGCAGAAGCAGCGGCTCGCCATCGCGCGGGCGCTGCTCAAGGACGCGCCGATCCTGCTGCTCGACGAGGCGACCTCGGCGCTCGATGCGGAAAGCGAGCGGCTGGTGCAGGTGGCGCTGGCGCGGCTGATGGAGAACCGCACGACGCTGGTGATCGCCCACCGGCTGGCGACGATCCGCGATGCCGACCTGATCCTGGTGCTCGAAAAGGGCCGGATCATCGGCGCGGGCACGCACAACGAGCTGGTGCGCCGGGGCGGCAAATACGCCGAGCTCGCCAAGCTGCAGTTCCGCGATGAGGTGATGCCCGCGGCGGAGTAGTGCCAACGGGCACTTTGACTTTCGAGGTGGCGACTTAGGGTGGATGGGCGGCTCCTTTCGGGTGTGCGGAAGCGCCCGCCGGCCGTGTGGCCTCGGGTTGATGGGTTGGGCGGGGACCGGCGAGGCGATTGCCTCAACGCGGTAGTCCGCAAAACAAAACGAGGCTTGCGCCTCGCCGGTCACCGAGGATGAGTTGGACGGGGGTACAAGGGAGCGGACACGTCCACCCTGAATGTGTCCAAGTGCCGGTTGCTCGCACCGCGGCCCGCCGGGGACGACTCCCCGGCCCTCGATATCCCCCACCGCACGTTCGTTGCGCAGCGCCCGCCCTGCGGGGGACGGGGCAATGTCTCACGTTCAGAAAGCGCGGGGATAAGTTGGGGGGCTGAGGGGGCGGTGCGTGGGGCTCCCCCCTTCCGCCCTTCGGGCACCTTCCCCCGCAGGCGGGAGAAGGCCCGGCGGCACGATCCTGCCCCGAGCCAACCTCTGCTGATGGCGGGGCGGAAGGCGCTTGTGGCCGGTTTCAGGCCAGCAATTCCCGGGCGGCGATTTCGACCAGTATGTTGCCGGGGGCGTAGACGTAGAAGAGGTAGGCGCCGCGGATTTCTCGGGGTGGGTGGGGGAGGGGGATGGCTTCGGCGTGCATGGCCGCGAAGATCGTGTCGACGGCGGCGCGGTCGGGGACGATGAAGCCGACGTGGTAGGTGACGAGGCCCTGCGACTGGTCGGCGGTGCCGAACTTTTCGATGGCGTGGCTAAGGACGAACTCCATGCCGTGGCCGTCGGTGAGGATGGCGAGGCCGCCATTGGCGCGGGTGTCGCGGTGGGTGAGGCCGAGATAGCGGGTGAAGAAGGCGGTGGTGGCGGCGACGTCGGGGACGTGCAGGTCGAGGTGGTTGAGGCGCATTCGCGTTTCCTTTTGTTGGGGCACGCGAAGCGCAAACGACCACGCCGACGCGAGCCCCGGGTTGGGGTTCACGTCGCGGGTTCTCATGGCCTAAGCCAAGGATCAGAGCTTCTCAGGAAGAAGGGACCGGGCTTACCAAAACCGATCCTGCCTTTTTCGACGGGCGGGTATTAGCGCCAGTGGCTGGCGGAAGCAATGGGGCTCAACCTTCGCTACCGCCTCTGAAGCGGATCATCAGCCAGACCATTCCGGCAGCAACGACTGCCAGGAGCAACAGCGCCATTGAGATGCCCAACGCGTTCAGCGGGGGCTCTGCGATTGTAGGTCCGGCAACCTCCAGGACGCCCGGCTGACCGGCCATCGCTGGAGCGCTGGCCGCATCCACTGGACTTTCGAGCTTGAGGTTGGCCATCTGTTGCTTCGCCTATCAGCCATCCGTGAGCTTGAACTCGATGCGGCGGTTCTTTGCCAGCGCTTCGGGGGTGTCGCCGGGGTCGATGGGGCGGCTGTCGCCGAAGCCGGCGGCGACGAGGTGTTGGGCGGGGATGCCCTGGTCGACGAAGTATTTTGTCACCGCGATGGCGCGGGCGGCCGAGAGTTCCCAGTTGGAGGGGAATTCGGGGGTGTTGATCGGGCGCTTGTCGGTATGGCCGTCGATGCGGAGGACCCAGTTCACGTCGGCGGGGATCTGGGTCTGCAGTTCCTTGATGGCGGTGGCGAGCTGGGCGACGGCGGCCTGGCCTTCGGCCGAGATGGTGGCTTCGCCGGGCTGGAACAGGACTTCGGACTGGAAGACGAAGCGGTCGCCGACGACGCGGACATCGGCGCGGCCTTCGAGGATTTCGCGGAGCTTGCCGAAGAAATCGGAGCGGTAGCGCGAGAGGTCCTGCACGCGCTGGGCGAGGGCGAGGTTGAGGCGGCGGCCGAGGTCGGCGATCTGGCCCTTGGACTGCGTGTCCTTGGTCTCGCTGGCCTGGAGGGCCTGTTCGAGGGCGCCGATCTGGGTGCGGAGCGCGCTGAGCTGCTGGTTCAGCAGGGCGACCTGGGCGGCGGCCTCGCGGCTAAGGTCGTCCTTGGCGAGGACCTGGCCTTCGAGCTGGGCGATCTGGGCGTCCTTGCCGTTATCCTCGTTGCCGAGGCCGGCGATCTGGGCGGAAAGTTGGTCGCGCTGGCTGGTGGTGGTGGCGAGCGTGGCCTGCAGCGTAGCGATGGTGGCCGTCATGTCGGACGAGCCGGCTTTTTCGAGCTGGAGCAGTTCGGTGAGCTCGGCGATCTGCGCGTTGAGGCGCGTCATCGCGTCGTCCTTGCCGGAGATTTCCTGGCCGAGGAAGAACTGGCTCAGCATGAACAGCGAGAGCAGGAAGATGATGACGAGCAGGAGGCTCGAGAGGGCGTCGACGAAGCCGGGCCAGTAATTGGTGGCCTGGGCGCGGCGGGAGCGGGAGGCGTAGGCCATGGCGCGCGCGCTCCTAGTTCGGCTTCTTTTCGGCTTCGCCTTCGCGGATCATCGCCTCCATCAGGGCCTGCAGCTTCCGGTTGGTTTCGCCCTGCTGGATGATGTGGCCGCGCAGATCCTCCTGCTCGGCCTTGATGTGCTTGACGAGGCCGTCAATGCCGCGGGCCAGCTCGGCCATGGCGCGGATGGAGTTCTGCGAGGAATTGGCGTTCTGCATGGTGGAGCCGAACTGGGCCAGCATGGCCGACATCTCGTCGGACGAGAGGCCGAGATTGCTGGCCTGCATCTGGGTCATGGGGTGGTCGAGCTCGGTCATCGAGGTCATCCAGTCCTCGAGATCGGTATAGAAGGCGTTCTGGGCCTGCGAGGTGTTGAGGTCGAGAAAGCCGAGGATCAGCGAACCGGAGAGGCCGAGCAGCGAGGCGGAGAACGCCGTGCCCATGCCGCCGAGCGGGGCGGCGAGGCCCTGCTTCAGGTTGGTGAAGAGGCTCGCGGTATCGCCCTGCGTCGCGTCGAGCGCCTGGATGGTGGAGGCGACGTGGGTGACGGTTTCGAGGAGGCCGTAGAAGGTGCCGAGGAGGCCCAAGAAGACGAGCAGGCCCGTGAGGTAGCGCGAAGTGTCCTTGGCTTCGTCGAGGCGGTTGCCGACCGAATCGAGGATCGAGCGCATCGAAGAGGGGGTGATCACCGCTTCGCCGAGGCGGTCGCGCAGGAGGTTGGCGACGGGGGCAAGGAGGCGCGGCTGGGTGGGTGGCATGCGCCCTTCCTGCAGCGAATTCACCCACTTGATCTCGGGGATGAGCAGCAGGACCTGGCGGAAACTGAGGATGATGCCGATCGCCAGAGTGAGCACGATCAGGCTGTTGATGAAGGGGTTGGCGAGAAAGAAGCGGACCAGCTCGGAGTAGAGGATGGCGGCGACGAGCGCCACCAGCACCAGGAAGATGATGATCTTGACGAGATAGACCGCAGGGCTGGCTAGGCGGTACGGGTCGTAGTTCTGCGACATGTCGCTGCCTATCCTGCCTCTTGGTCCCGGGAATCCGATCCGACGCCGAACATAAAGCGTTTTATGGAACGCGCAAACGCCCGGGCAAGCGGTCGCCCGCTTAACCCCATGAAATCGCGGCAATACGACGGGATCGTGACCCGGTCAGACGACGGCTTTGACGATCTTGAGCAGTTGGGACTGGACCGTCTCGTTGCCGGCGATGACCTGGCCGTTCCAGATGGTGCCGATAGTGCCGGCATAATCGGTGACGACGCCACCGGCTTCGCGGACCAGCAGATAGCCCGGCGCGACGTCCCAGGGCTTCAGCCCGGCTTCCCAGTAGCCATCGAAGCGGCCGGCGGCGAGCCAGGCGAGATCGGTGGAGGCGGAGCCGGTGCGGCGGATGCCGGCGACGGCGGGGGTGACCTGCGCCAGCTGCTTCAGCTGCAGCAGATCGAGGGCGCGGCCCTGCGAGTTGATGCCGGTGACGATGACGGTGTCGGCGAGGTGCTTGCGGGTCGCGACGCGCAGGCGCTTGCGATCGTTGAGCCAGGCGCCGCCACCCTTTTCGGCGGTGTAGAGCTCGTCCATCACCGGGTTGAAGATCACCGAGGCGACGATGTCCTCGCCGCGCTGGAGCGCGATGGCGACGGCAAACATCGGGATGCCGTGGAGGAAATTGGTGGTGCCGTCGAGCGGATCGACGATCCAGCGGTGCTGGCCGTCGGTGCCCTTCACCTCGGTGCCTTCCTCGCCGAGGAAGCCATAGGTGGGGCGGGCCTTCTGCAGCTCCTCGAAGACGATCTGCTCGGCGCGCTTGTCGGCGTTGGAGACGAAATCGGCGGGGCCCTTGACCGAGACCTGCAGGTTTTCGACTTCGCCGAAATCCTTGGCGAGGTTGCGGCCGGCCTTGGTGGCGGCGGAGACCATGACGTTCAAAAGCGCCGAGCGCATGCGAAATACTCCGCGCTGAAAGGGTAGAGGACGAGGGAAGGGCCGCTATGTGCCCCAGAACCGCGGGCGGTTCAAGCCCGGATCACTGAGTGGTGGCCGGGCGGAGCGACAGGTCGGGGCCGGCATTGAGGTCGATGGGCTTGGCCGAGTTGTCGATCAGCGCCACGATGGAGGGAGGCTGCTCGGGCCAGAAGCGGGCGCGCTCCTCGGCCTTGGCGATCACGTCGGCGGGGACCTTGGCCAGCATGGTGTCCAACTGGGTGTCGGGCAGGCCCTGGCGGCGAGCGAGGGCGCGATACATGGCGGCGGATTCGAGGTCCTGCGCGACGCCCTGGCCGGCGGCGAGGAGCTTGCCATAGCGGTTCTGCGCCACCGGATTGCCGGACTCGGCGGCGCGCGCATACCAGTGGGCGGCGCCGACACGGTCCTGCGCGATGCCTTTGCCGAGGTAGAGCATGGTGGCGTAATCGACCTGCGCCGCGGCGAGACCGCCTTCGGCGGCGAGGCGGAACTGCTCGGCGGCGGCGGCCGGGTCGGGGGCGACGCCGGCGCCTTCCATCAGCATGCCGCCGTAATCGTACTGCGCCTCGGGGATGCCACTCGCGGCGGCCTGGCCGATCAGGTCGGCGGCTTTCACCAGGTCGGGCGGCACGTAGGTGCCCTCGATATAGAGGAGGCCGAGATTGTACTTGGCCGCCATGTTGCCGGCGTCGGCGGAGCGCTGGAACAGGTCGGCGGCCTTTTGCCGGTCCTTGGTCACGCCGTCGCCGTTCTGGTACATCATGGCGAGCGAGAAGGTCGCGAGCGGGTCGCCGTTCTTGCTGGCCGCTTCGTACCAGGTGGCGGCCTTCTTTTTGTCGAGCGCGACGCCGAGGCCATCGGCATAGATCTCGCCGATGAGGGTCTGGGCTGCCCGGTCGCCCTTTTCGGCGCGGGGCAGGGCGAATTCGAGGGCGGTGAGGTAGTAGCCGCGCTGGTAGGCGCCGTAGGCCGCATCGACGTTGTCGCCGAAGATTTCGCCGGAAATGTCGGCCGCATCGGGGGCGCCGACCTGCAGCTCGGGTGGCACCGGGCTGATGGGCAGCTCCTGGTAGCCGAGATTGTCGTTGAACTGCTCACCCTTGGGGCGCAGGTCCTCGACCGTGCTGTTGGCGGCGGGCTGCTGCGCCAGCGCCGGGGTGGCGAGCGCAACCGCGAGCAGGGCGAGGCGCCACTTCATTTGGCCGGCTCCGCCAGCTTCAGGCCGAGGCCGATGAACTCGCAGCCTTCGGCTTCGTATTTGGCGTAGTCCGCCCGGGGATCACTCAACACGCTCGGGATTTCCATCGTCTGCGCCCACCAGCGCGCCATTTCGCGCTCGGGTTCGCTTATGGCTCCGGAAAGCGGCCCAAATAGGATGTAGTCGACGTCGAGCTCGCCCTGATCCATGGCGTCGTCGCGCGAGTGGATGTCGCCGACACCGACGATCATCTGGGGTTTCAGCGCGTTCACGGCGTCGCGGACGGCTTCGATGCCTCCGGCGACATGCAGGCCATCGACGCCGAGCAGGCGGACGAGGCCGGGCTCGCCTTCGATCAGCACTGCGGCGCCGGCTTTCTGGGCCATGGGCGCGACGGACTTGACCAGGGTCTTGTAGGCGTTCTCGCTGAAGCTGCCGCGGGGCAGCAGCAGGGCCGCCACCTCGTGCTCGGCGAGCGTCGCCTTGAGGGCGGGGCCGAGGGTTTCGGCGGGAATATCGGCGGGGGCGATGAGGAAGAGTTCGGCGGACATGCCGCGAGTTATAGCGAGGCGCGCGCTAAAAAGAAGAGGCGCGGCTTTGGGGGCCGCGATGCTTGCCTGGAAAAAGAAAGGCGCGGCCGAAGCCGCGCCAGGCACCGGGAGTCTTTCGGGTCGTAAGCTGTCAGGCGGCGAGGTCCAGGTCGGGCCGCCAGTCGCCGGTGGCGGCGAGCGCGTTCATCTTGGCGCGGTGGGTGAAGGCGCGCTGGGCGGCCGCGACGTTCTGCTCGTCGCCGTTCCAGGTGACCAGCGACGAGGTCTGGAGCGCACGGCCGTAGGAGAAGGTGAGCGCCCAGGGGAGATTGGGGATCTGGTTCATGGCCGAGAGGTTGGCGGTTGCCTCTTCGTCGGACTGGCCGCCCGAGAGGAAGGCGATGCCCGGCACGGCGGCGGGCACGTAGGCGCGGAGGGTGTCGACCGTGCGGCGGGCGATTTCCTCGGCGGTGACGTTTTCGCGCGAGCGCAGGCCCGGCGTGACCATGTTGGGCTTCAGCAGCATGCCGCCGAGATCGACGCCGGCGAGGCGGAGTTCCTTGAATACGGCCTCCAGCGTTTCGGCCGTCACTTCCTCGCAGCGCTGGATCGAGTGATCGCCGGGTTCGCCATCGGCCAGCACTTCGGGCTCGACGACGGGGACGATGCCGGCTTCCTGGCAGTGGATGGCGTAGCGGGCCAGCACGTGGGCGTTGGCGCGGATGCCGTTGCGGGACGGGGCGTAGCTGGTGATGGCGATGACGCCGCGCCACTTGGCAAAGCCGGCGCCGAGTTCGGCATAGTGCTTCAGGCGCTGGCGCAGGCCATCGAGGCCTTCGGTGATCTTCTCATCACGCGCGCCGGGCATGGGAAAGGCGCCGCGATCGACCTTGATGCCGGGGATGACGTCGGCCGCAGCGAGGATTTCGCGGAAGGGCGTGCCGTCCTTGGCGTTCTGCTCGAGCGTCTCCTCGGTGAGGATGACGCCTGATATATATTTCGTCATCGCTTCCTGCGAGCGGAACAGCATCTCGCGGTAATCGCGGCGCGATTCCAGCGTCACCGGCAGTCCGATCAGGGCAAAGCGCTTGGCAATTGTGCCTTCGGACTCATCGGCGGCAAGAATACCTTGGCCGCGCGTCACGAGTTTCTTGGCGATTGCATTGAGCGAGGCCATAGGGGCGGGTCTCCATTGTGCAATGGGGGGAACATGGCCCAGCGGCCGCCCGGTTAAAATTGGACGTTCAGGTATCAGACGAAGGGGGAATTGAAGCCTCGCTCACCCCACGCGGCTGTAGATGGAGACGGTGATATCGGCGGCGCCAGGCAGGGCGAGCGCGGCGTAGCGGAAGGTGAGGCGGCCGAGTTCGGGGTGGGCGAGCTGCTTAGTCCAGATGGGCGGCGAGGCGATGCCCCCTTCGGCCCAGAGGCGGGCGAAGGTCTCGCTCTGGGCGGCGATGCGCTGGACCAGCGGGGCATAGGCGGGGCGGGCGCCGATTGCGGCACGGAACTGGCCCACGACCGACGCGGCCAGGGTGTCCCAATCGATGAAGAGGCGGCGCCAGGCGGGATCGAGGAAGAGCTTTTCGACGAGGTTCTCGTTGGCGATGCCGAGCAGGCGGCGGGCTTCGGCGTTGCTGGCGATGATGTTCCAGCCCCGATCGAGCGCGTAGGCGGCGTGGGGCAGCAGGCCATCGAGGAAGGGCTGGAGTTCGGCGACCGCGCCGGTTTCGGGCTCGGGGCCGCGATCGGGGCGGGCGAGGTCGAAGAGGTAGCGGGTTTCGGTCTGGTCGAGCCTCAGCGTGGCGGCGAGGCGCTTCAGGGCATGCTCGGAGGCGCTGATGTCGCGGCCCTGTTCGAGCCAGGTGTACCAGGTGACGGAGATTCCGGCGGCGTCGGCGACTTCCTCGCGACGCCAGCCAGGATTGCGGCGGCGGCCGGCGGGTGGCGTCGGCAGGGCCTTGCGGGCAGTAGTGAGCAGCCGGGCGAGGTCGGCGCGGCGGGTTTCGTCGGGAGCGAGCATGGTGCTGGATGTACCAGCATAAGTGGTCATCTGGTACCATGTAATCCGTTGTGGTCGATGCGGCTCCGAGCAATTCTGGAGCCTGACATGACGACCTTCAACGACCTGATCCGCAGCCTCGACTACACGGTGGTGTTTGCGCGCGACATGGGCGCGATGCGCCGCTTCTACGGCGAGACGATGGGGTTTCGCATCGCGCGGGAACTCGGGCCGCAATGGGTGGAGTACCGGATCGGCGCCAATACGCTGGTGCTGACGCAGCGCGGGCTGATGTTCGACGATGCGCCGCTGCCGATCGGGACGCTGTCGCTGCAGTTGGCTTTTCGGGTGGCACCGGGCGAGGTGGAGACGGCGGCGAAGCTGCTGGCTGGCATTGGTTGGCCGGTGAGCGAAGTGGTGGACCAGCCCTGGGGGCACCGGACGTTGTTCTTCCGCGATCCCGATGGCAACGTGCTGGAGATCTACGCCGAGGTCTAGCCGCCGGGGGCGCTCAGGCTTCCCAGTTTTCGAGCCGGAGGCCGTCGACGCGCTCGAATTCGCGGGTGTTGCGGGTGACGAGCGTGAGGTCGCGGGCGAGGGCTTGTCCGGCGATGAGGGTGTCGAGTGGGCCGATGGGCGTGCCAAGCCGCTGCAGGTAAGCGCGGATTTCGCCGGCCCGGCGCGCATCCTCGGGATCGAAATCGAGGATTGGGAAGCGGATTTCGTCAAGCGCCTTGAGGTCTTCGGTGGTCCGAGTGCCTTTGTGGGCGCCGAAATAGAGCTCGTGCAGGACGATCGAGGGCAACCAAACTGCGCCCATGCCGGTAAAGCGCAACTGGCGCATGACCTGTTTGTCAGCGCGCAGGAACGCGATCATCGTGCTGGTGTCGAGAAGGTGTGTCACTTGAAGAGCTTGTCGAGGTCTGGCCGATCCTGCGGCTCATCGTGCGCTTCTTCAACGGCCCGCAACGCCCCTTCGCTGAACTTGCCGACCACGCGGTCAACCCAGCTCCACTCATCCTCGCCGGCCGCGGGCAATTCAAGGATGACCGAAGTGCCCTCGCGCCGGATATTCACCTCGGTTGCCTCGAAGCGAAACTCCTTGGGGAGGCGGACCGCCTGTGAGCGGCCCGACCAGAAGATCTTGGCTTTGGCGTTGGTCATGTCCGAGCCTCCGGGGTGCTATATACCATTGATATATAGCACCGTTGGGGCTGACGGCCAAGCTTAGCCCTTCAGGGCCTCGACGCCCGGCAGAGATTTGCCTTCCATCCATTCGAGGAAGGCGCCGCCGGCGGTGGAGACGTAGGTGAACTGGTCCTTGACGCCGGCATGGGCGAGGGCGGCGACGGTGTCGCCGCCGCCGGCGACGGAGACGACCTTGCCGGCCTTGGTGCGGGCGGCGACGTATTTCGCCACTTCAACCGTGCCGTGATCGAAGGGGGCCATTTCGAAGGCGCCCATGGGGCCGTTCCAGACGACGGTGGCGGCTTCGTCGATGGCGGCCTTGATGCGCTCGATCGAGCCCGGGCCGATATCGAGCACCATGCCTTCGGGGTCGAGCGCGTCGACGGCGTAGTAGCGGTGCGGGGCGTGGGCCTCGAACTTCCAGGCGACGCTGGCGTCGATGGGGAGGATCACGGCGCACTTGGCGTCTTCGGCCTTGTCGCGGATGCGGTTGGCGGTGTCGGCCATGTCCTTTTCGGCGAGCGACTTGCCGATGCCGAGGCCGCCGGCGTGGATGAAGGTGTTGGCCATGGCGCCGCCGATGACCAGCGCTTCGACCTTGGTGAGCAGGTTTTCGAGCAGGTCGAGCTTGGTCGAGACTTTGGCGCCGCCGACAATGGCGATGACCGGGCGCTTGGGCTGGCCGAGGCCGGCCTGAAGGGCGCTCAGTTCTTCCTGCATGGCACGGCCGGCAGCCGAGGGCAGGAGGTGGGCGACGCCTTCGGTGGAGGCGTGGGCGCGGTGCGCGGCCGAAAAGGCATCGTTGACGTAGATGTCGCCGAGGGATGCCATGCGCTTGGCGAGCTCGGCGTCGTTCTCTTCCTCGCCCTTGTGGAAGCGGGTGTTTTCGAGAACGAGGATGGAGCCGGCGGGAGCATCGTCGATCGCCTGCTTCACATCGCTGACATCGACCCAGTCGGTGGGGATGAAGCCGACCTGGTGGCCGGTTTCGGCGACGACGGCGGGGACGACCTGTTCGAGCGAGAATTCGGGATCGACCTTGCCCTTGGGGCGGCCGAAATGGCTCAGAATGATCGCCTTGCCTTCAACCTTGATGATCTCGCGCAGGGTGGGCACCAGCCGCTCGATGCGGGTGGCGTCGGTCACCATGCCGTCGGCGACGGGCACGTTGAGATCGGCGCGCACGAGCACGCGCTTGCCGGAGAGATCGTAGTCGTCGAGGGTCTTGAAAGCGGCCATGGTCCGGTCCCGTTGCTATGGGTCGGGCGCTTCATACCAAGGAGTTGCGACAGGCGGAACCGTCTCGCGACCAGAAATGAAGACGCCGGCCGCGGAGGGGCGGCCGGCGTCTTCCCCGGGGGCGACTGGAGGTCAGCTCGGGTTGGAGTAGAGCGCGACGGGCTCGACCGGTTCGAGCGAGGGGCCGCTGCGGTCGCGGGCCATGAGGCTGTCGTCCTCGATCTGGAAGCGGATGCCGACCATGGCGCGCTGCCGTTCGCCGATGACGTCGTCCCGCAGTTCGCCGCGGTAATAGTCGTATTGGGCGAAGAGGCTGAACGGCATGTCGTCGAACTTGTACTCGGCGCCGACGCCGAGATTGACGGTGGTGGTGGTCCAATCGTCGAAATTGTCGTCGTTGAGCGTGCCGACGCCTACATGCGCTTCGATGCGGAAATCCGGCGTGAGGAAATAGCGCCCCTCGAGCTTGCCGAAATAGCCGGTGAAGGTCACGTAGCCGTTGTCGAGGTCCTTCACGCCGGCCTGGCCGTAGAGCGTGAAGTTGTCGAGGTAGAGCTGGCCTTCGAGGCCGGCATAGCGGCGATCTTCGGTGTGGGGATCGTTGTCGTTGATCTGGATGCTCGAGCGGCCGAGCTGGACGATGCCGCCGACGAGGAAGTTGTCGGTGCGGTAGTAGCCGTGCAAGGCGCCATCCAGCATGGTGGTGCTGATGGTGGCCGCGAGGCCATCGGTCTGCTTGATCCGATCGTAGTTCAACATCACGTCGCCCTGGACGCCGAGTTCGGGCGTGAAGCTGTAGGCGGCGCTGGCGAGGCCGTTCACGGTCGGGCCGTTTACGGCGTCGTCGTCGTAGCTGCTGTTGCTCACGATGCCGAGGCCGAGCGAGCCGTAGGCGGAGGCCTGCGCGAAGGCGACGCCCGGCAGGGCGATGGCGGCGAGCGCGGTGGCGATGAGGAGGGTGGTGGCTTTGATCACGGCAGTGCCCCTGAATCTGACTGTCGGGGGCAGGAGAAACTGCTTCGGGTGGGGGTGGCATCCACCGTCTGGTGGAGGCGAGGCGGCAAACGGACGGTGCCGGCGCGAGGTGTTGCGGGCGCGTAACAGGGCGCCGGCTCGCTCAAAATTGTTCGGAACCGGTACGAAAGCTCGTCAGGCGCCGACGACACCAGCTATGGTGCCGGCCAAGGCGAAGAGGAGAGCGCCGAGGAGGAGGTGGCCCAACCCGAAGTTCAGGTTCGTGTTGAAGTTGAAGCGCGCAAAGCCCTCGCTGGGCCAGGCCCGCGACCCGATGCGACGGCGCAGCGCCCGATCCTGAACCACGAGGTAGGTGCCGAAAGCGGCAATCGCGATGGGGAACCACAGGGCCTCGTGGCGGAAGCCAGCGGCGAGGCTGCCGAGGAGGTTGAACCAGATGAGAATGCGCTCGATGTCCCGCATCGGGAAGCTCACACGACTATCCGAGTGGGATCAAGAATACTGGTTCGACGTGTCGTTTCGGCGACGAAAGCGTTAAGGCCACATGACAGGGAATAGGAGAAGCCGATGGATCGGCCGGAATTCACCTACGTGATCTACATCGCCGCCTCGGCCGAGGCGGTCTACACCGCGCTCACCTCGCCGGAGGATACGCGCTACTACTGGGGCCGCCGCAACATTTCGGACTGGCGCGTCGGCTCGCGCTGGCGCCACGAGCGGCAGGATGGGGTGGCGGACGTGGTGGGCCGTGTGCTGGAGGCGGCGCGGCCGCAGCGACTGCGGCTCAGCTGGTCGGCGCCGGATGCGGATGGCGATCCCTCGCGGACCTCGGAAGTGGAGTTCGACATCCAGGCGACGAGCGGGTTTTCGCGCCTGACGGTGACGCATATCCGGCTCGACCCGCGGAGTTTTCCGGGCGTCGCGAGTGGCTGGGCCAAGGTGCTCAGCAACCTCAAGACGTGGCTGGAAAAGCGCGATGTGCTGCCGGGGTTGATCTAGACCCGCCGGAAGAGGGTCGGGTAGTCGACGACGAAGCGGTGCTCGTCGACTGTCAGCACCTGGGTGAAGGTGCCGTCCGCGGCTTCGTAGCGGAAGTGGGTGGCGTCGAGCTGGGTGTAGATCTGGCCGTCGCGGAAGGGTTTTAGGCTGTCGAGCGGGATCCAGGCCATGTCGAAGCGCTGGGGCACGCCGGGTTTGAACGGGACGCGCCGCATCGGCAGGGTGTTGGTGAAGGGCGTGCCGGAGATGTCGATATCGACGCAGCCGGCCAGCTCGGGGGCCGGGCGGCCGTTGATCAGCCACTGACCGTTTGGTTCGCGGGTGAGGTCGAGGGTGCGTTCGTCGGTGCGGCGGATGAACAGGGACTGGAAGGTCCAGTCGGCGCCGAGGACGGCGCGGTAGGAGGCACCGACGCGCGTCCCCTCGTGCTCTCCGATCAGGACGCTGTCGACCACGATGACGTGGTCGAGCTCGCGTATCGAGCAGTGCTCGAGCCCGACCTCATCGACTGGTTGCCAGCGGAGATCGAGCTCGAGGGGCATTGCCTTAGAGGGTCTTGGCGAAGACGGCGGTGACGTCTGCCATGCGGTTCGAGAAGCCCCACTCGTTGTCGTACCAGCCCATGATGTTGACGAAGTTGCCGTCGATCACCTTGGTCTGGTCGATCAGGATGGTCGACGAGTGCGGATCGTGGTTGAGGTCCGACGACACCAGCGGGTGGAGCGTGTAGGTCATCACGCCCTTGAGCGGGCCTTCGGCGGCCGCCTTCAGGGCGTTGTTGACTTCCTCGACCGTGGTGTTGCGCGAGGCGATGAACTTCAGGTCGACGAGCGACACGTTCGGGGTCGGCACGCGGATCGAGATGCCGTCGAGCTTGCCCTTCAGTTCCGGCAGCACGAGGCCGATGGCCTTGGCGGCGCCGGTCGAGGTCGGGATCTGGCTCAGGGCCGCGGCGCGGGCGCGGTAGAGGTCCTTGTGCATGGTGTCGAGCGTCGGCTGGTCACCGGTGTAGGAGTGGATGGTGGTCATCATCCCCTTTTCGATGCCGACGAGGTCGTTCATCACCTTGGCCATCGGAGCGAGGCAGTTGGTGGTGCACGAGCCGTTCGAGATCACCACGTCGTCCTTGCCGAGAAGCGTGTGGTTGATGCCGTAGACGATGGTCTTGTCGGCGCCGTCGCCCGGGGCCGAGATGATCACCTTCTTGGCGCCGGCCTGGAGGTGGGCCGAGGCCTTTTCCTTGGAGGTGAAGATGCCGGTGCACTCGAGCACGATATCGACACCGAGCTCCTTGTGGGGCAGCTCGGCCGGGTTCTTCACCGCGGTCATCTTGAAGGTCTGGTTGCCGGCGGTGATGGTGTCGCCGTTGACGACGACGTCGAACGGGAACTTGCCGTGCACGCTGTCATAGCGCAGCAGGTGGGCATTGGTTTCGACCGGGCCGAGGTCGTTGGCGGCAACGACCTGGATGTCGGTGCGGCCGCTTTCGACGATGGCACGCAGGATGTTGCGGCCGATGCGGCCAAAGCCATTGATTGCGACGCGAACAGCCATGATGGCTCCTTAGCGAATACTGGGAATAGAGGGAGGAGGGCGCGGTTACTTACAACTGCGCCTTGACGGCTTCAACTACGGCTTTCGAGGTGATGCCGAAATGCTCGTAGAGCTTCTCGGCCGGGCCCGAAGCGCCGAAGCCGTGCATGCCGATGAACTTGCCCTTGTCGCCGAGCAGCTTCAGCCAGCTCATCTCGATGCCGGCCTCGATGGCGACCTTGGCGCGCGGGGTGCCGATGACGCTGTCGCGATAAGCCTGGTCCTGCGCGAAGAACAGCTCCATCGAGGGGACGGAGACGACCTTGGCGGCGATGCCTTCGGCCTTGAGCGCATCGAGCGCGGCGACCGCGATCGCCACTTCCGAGCCGGTGGCGAAGATCACCACGTCGGCCGACTTGTCGCCGGCGATGACGTAGGCGCCCTTGGCGGACGGGTTGCCGGAGACGGCTTCGGTGCGGAGCGCCGGCAGGTTCTGGCGGGAGAGCGCGAGGATCGAGGGCTTTTCGGCCTCGATGGCGAGCTGCCAGCATTCCAGCGTTTCGACGGCGTCGGCCGGGCGGAAGACGAGGAGGCCCGGAATGGCGCGGAGGGTGGAAACATGCTCGACCGGCTGGTGGGTCGGGCCGTCTTCGCCCAGCCCGATCGAGTCATGGGTCATCACGTAGATGACCTTCTGGCCCATCAGCGCCGAGAGGCGGATGGCGGGGCGGGCATAGTCGGTGAAGACGAGGAAGGTGCCGCCATAGGGGATGAGGCCCTTGTGGAGCGCGATGCCGTTCATCGCCGCCGCCATCTCGTGCTCGCGGATGCCGTAGCGCATGTAGCGGCCGGTGCGGTCCTCAGCGGTGAAGGGCGTGGTCTCGGGCGTGTTGGTGAGGTTCGAGCCGGTGAGATCGGCCGAGCCGCCGATGGTTTCGGGCAGGACCTTGTTGATGACCTCGAGCGCCATCTGGCTCGACTTGCGGGTCGCGACCTTGGGCTTGTCGGCGATCAGCTTGGCCTTGAAGGTCTCGATAGTCTCGTTCCAGTTGGCCGGCAGCTTGCCCGACGTGCGGCGCTCGAACTCGGCGCGCTTCGCCGGATCAGCGGCGGCGAGGCGGCCTTCCCAGGCGCCACGCAGGTTTTCCGAGCGCTTGCCGGCGGCGCGCCAGGCTTCGAGAATCGGGGTCGGGACTTCGAAGGCCGGGTAGGTGATGCCGAGCTGGACCTTAGCGGCTGCCAGTTCTTCGGCGCCGAGCGGCGAGCCGTGCACCGAGTGGCTGTCCGCCTTCTTGGGCGCGCCGTAGCCGATGATGGTCTTGGCGGCGATCAGGGTCGGGCGATCCGACGACTTCGACGCGATCAGGGCCTTCTCGACGGCGTCCTGGTCGAGGCCATCGATCTCGATGGTGTTCCAGCCGACGGCCTTGAAGCGGGCGATCTGGTCGGTCGAGTCGGCGTTGGAGACGCGGCCGTCGATGGTGATGTTGTTATTGTCCCAGATCACCGTCAGCTTGTTGAGCTTCAAATGGCCGGCGAGCGAGATGGCTTCCTGCGAGATGCCTTCCATGAGGCAGCCGTCACCGGCGATCACCCAGGTGCGGTGGTCGACGAGGTCGGAACCGAACTCGGCGGCGAGCTTGGCCTCGGCGACGGCGAAACCGACCGAATTTGCAATGCCCTGGCCGAGCGGGCCGGTGGTGGTTTCGATGCCTTCGGCATGGCCGAATTCGGGGTGGCCGGCGGTCTTCGAACCGAGCTGGCGGAAGTTCTTGATGTCGTCGATCGACATGTCGTCGTAGCCGAGCAGATACAGCGACGAGTAGAGCAGCATCGAGCCGTGGCCGGCCGAGAGGATGAAGCGGTCGCGGTCGGCCCAGTGCGGGTTGGCCGGATCGAACTTCATCACCTTGGTGAAGAGCACCGTCGCGATGTCCGCCACGCCCATGGGCAGGCCCGGATGGCCCGAATTGGCTTTCTCGACCGCATCCATCGATAGGGAGCGGATGGCGTTGGCCATATCTTTGGCAGCGGCGGAAGTGGGCATGAGCGCGCTCGTTTCTTTTCAAGGAAAGCCCGGATTTCCGGGCGCTTTGGCTCTTCAGGCAGAAGCGGTTGTGAGGCTTAACAGGTTCATTTGACCTGTCAATGTCAGCCCGTTTGCGCGGGCCCAGTTGCCATCGTGCTTCGGCTTTGCACTATAATCGGCTGAAGAGTCGCGGCTTTTCGGGGATGGGCCAGATGTCGGATCAGGGTGGCGATGATGGGTACGAGGCGGCGGCGGGGCGGCTCGACCGTGCCTTTTCGCGGCTCGAAGCCAGCGTGCGCAGCCTCAATGGCCGCATGCGCGCCCATGCCCGCATCGAGGCCGACACCGCAAAGCTGGTGAACGAGCGGGCGCGGCTCGCCGGTGAGCTCGACAAGACATCCGCGCGGGCCAAGCGGCTCGACGACAGCGCCGGCGAAGTGGCGCGGCGGCTGGTGGTCGCTATGGAGTCGGTGCGCGAAGTTCTCGCAAGGGATGAAAACTGATGCCCGAGGTCAATGTCGAGATCAACGGCAAGAAGTACCGCATGGCCTGCGAGCCGGGGCAGGAGGAGCACCTGCTAGGGCTGGCCGGTGAGTTCAACCGTCGGGTCGAGGAGTTCAAGGGCATCTTCGGCGAGATCGGCGATATCCGGATGACGGTGATGGCCGGCATCGCGCTGATCGACGAACTGGCGGTGGCCGAGGGCAAGATCGCGGCGCTGGAGCAGCATGTGGCGACGCTGACCCAGGCCGGGCAATCGGTGGCGAGCGAGATGGATGATCTCGAGGCGAAGTTCGCGCGGCGGATGAACGATGCGGCACGGAAGCTCGAGGCGATTTCGGCTGCGATCGACGAGGCCGGGGCGCCGGCGGCCTGAAGCGGGTTAGTTTTTCCTGCAATATTTCAGCTGTATTTCCTTTCGCAATGTAGCGGACACATACTTGAAGATGTGAGTTGGCTGCTTTAGCTTGTCGCTAATACTGAAAGGTGGTCGGGATGAGCTGGGGGGGCTTCTCAGAAGGCTAGTTTTATCCGGAGTGTCAGCTGTCGTGGGCGCTGCAGGTGCAACATTGGTTTGGGGAAGTGGGATCCAAAGCGACGCGATCAACCAAGCTCGGCATCGGGAGCTAGATGAGCGAAGCCTCGCCGTTGCGGCGTTGTATCCGGATAACGGTGGGATCGGTTCAGGTGGTGGGCCGGCCGGGCATCAATACCAGCAATCTGTTGCTCACGTAGCGGACAAATTTGCACGATACTACGCCGACATAAAGACCTGTGACCCTCGGGCGTCTTTTAGCTGCGCGGTACATTCGTTCCGAATTTATTCTGATGCTCACGAGTGGTGCTTGGGCGGCGTTCTCTCCCCGGACATACCGACTCCACAACTGCAGGACGCGGAATGGATAACCATCAAGTTCGCCAACAGACGTGACGGCGATCCGGTCACGTGCGACCATCTGAACAGCGGTATGGCGAACCTTCGGTCGCCCCTTGAGCTTGGCCTGCAACGAGTAAATCAGGCGACTGTGTGGGATTTGTTTCAGTGCACCTTCGACCCCGGTGCAGAGGACTGTCTTCTATCTAGTCAGTAAGTTTCGATAAGAAGCTTAGTTCTTCCTGACGATGCAGGCGCCGCCGTCTTTTTGCAGGCGGGCGCAGAGGTCGTCGGCTTCCTTGCGGGTGTCGCGGCCGATCATGGCGTAGTGGCGGAGCCGCGGGCCGAAATTTGGGTTGCGGGCGAGCAGCAGCATCAGCTTTTCATCGCCGAGAATTTTGGGGTGCGCCGCCTTGGCGCGCTCGAAGCTGCGGATGGCGGTGGGTTGCGAGAAATTCTGCGCCAGCAGCACGCCCCAGGGGCGCCATTCGCTCGGCGGGCGATCGAGGCTGGGGGCGGCCTCGGTCTCGGCCATTTTCACGCAGGATTCGATGAAGGGCTGGGTTTTGCTGAGGCGGTAGTCGGGCGTGGGTGGCGGGTCCTGCTGCCAGGCTTCGACCGGCAGGCCGGTAACGATTTCTACGTAATAGCGAGTCTCGCCAGGGAGATAGCCGCCGGCGTTGACGTAGCGAGTCACCCGGCCTTCGCCGCCGTTATAGGCGGCCGCGGCGAGGCCGAGATTGCCGAATTTGTCGGCGAGGAAGCTGAGGTAAGCCGCTGATTTCGCGAGCGCTTCTGTGGGATCGAAAGTGTTCTGCACGCCGCGGAGCCGGGCGGTGGAGGGGATGAACTGGGCGATGCCCTGGGCGCCGGCGACGCTGAGCGCATAAGGGTCGAAATGGCTCTCCTGCCAGATGAGGCGGGCGAAGAAGCCGGAGGGCAGGTCTTCGCGCCAGGCGAAGCGGGAGATGGCGGCGCAGGTGTCGCGGAAGAAGGTGGACTGCCGGATGCAGGTGGCGGTCCAGGCCGGGGCGGTGGGGCTGGTGGCGAGGCAGAAGCGGGGATCGGGGGCGTCCTCGGCGGCCGTGGTGGGCCAGCTCAGCAACAGCATTGCGATGACGAGGAGGGTCCGCATGGGGGTAGGCTAGGGGGCAGAGATGACGGCGGCAAGATTGGCAAAGTTTGCCAAGAGGGTTATGTTGAGGGAGAAGGAGACCGCCATGGCCACGATGAACATTTCGCTGCCCGATCAGATGAAGGAGTGGGTGGATGAACGGGTAGGGGGTGGGAGCTACTCGAGCGCCAGCGACTATGTGCGCGATTTGGTTCGTAAGGACCAGGAGCACATCGCCTGGCTACAGCGCGAGATCGACAAGGGCATTGCCAGTGGCATCAGCGACAAGACCCCTGACGAGCTTTTCAAGCATGTTCGTCAACGGGGCATCGCCATTCTGAGGGAACGGCTACGTGAGCTACCGGACGACGTTTGAGGCGGAAGAGGACCTTGCCGAGATATTCGCTGCCGGCATTGCCGACCATGGCATTGCCAGGGCGGAAGCATACCTCGCCGATCTGCTCGAGTTGTTTAAGCTGATTGGGCGCGAGCCGATGTTGATGCGGTTGCGCGACGAGTATGATCCGCCCGTCCGGCTGCGCTTCTTCAAGGCTCACGTGGTGGTCTATCGCGAGGAGGCCGCCGGTGCACTGATCATCAGGGTGCTTTATGGCCGTCAGGATATTTCGAACGAGCTGAACTAGCTCCGGCCGCCATTCGCCGCCCAGTTGGCCATCACTGCTTGCTGCAGATCCAGTCCCTCCAGCACCTCGCGTAACACTTCGTCGTCGAGCTGGCGTTCGTCGCGGGCGAGGATGAGGGCGGCGCGGCGGGATTCGAGCATGATGCGGCCGAGTTCGAGCATGAGGGCGCCATTCTGGGCGTGGACCTGTTCGTCGGCATCGTCGGCCTGGGTCATGCGGGCCAGCATCTGGTCGACGGCCTGGTGGATTTTCGGGTCATCGTGGGTTTGGCGGTAGGCGGTCATGGCGCGCTGCACTGCGGCTTCGCCGATATCGTTGGCGAGCTTGCGCTGCTTGGCGTGGTGCTGGGCCTCGCGCGGGTCGGTGATCTTCAGCCAGCCTATGAGCCAGGGGAGCGTCAGACCTTGCACCAGCAGGGTGCCGATGGTGACGGTGAAGGCGACGACCTGGATGGCGTCTCGGCCGGGGAAGGCTTCGCCGGCGAGGGTGGTGAGCGGAATACCGGCGGCGGCGGCCAGGGTGACCACGCCGCGCATGCCGGTCCAGGCGATGACGAGGTTTTCCTTCCAGCTGAAGGGTTCCATCGCGGCGAAATCTTCGGGGGTCACGTCACGACGACTGCGATTGCGACGGCCGCCGCTGACGCGGGCCCGTGCGTTCTGCTCGGCGAGCTTTTCGCGCCATTTCGGGTCGGCCTTGAGCTCGGCGAGGCGTTTGGCGGCGGCGCGATAGCGCCAGCGGGTGATGAGCGCGGTGCCGAAAACCCAGGCGATGCGAACGAGGATGACCGCGAGCAGGACGACGGCGGAGAGCGAGAACAACTCGACGAGGTTGAAGCCGGCCTTTTCGGCGTCCTCGATGACCCAGCGGAGCTGGAGGCCGATATAGGCGAAGACGAAGGCTTCGAGCAGGCCGTCGGCGGTTTTCCAGAACTCGCGCTCCTGCATGCGCGACTCGTAGCTCTCCTTGGAGGCGTTGTGGCCGAGGTCGAAACCGGCGGCGACGACGGCGAGGACGCCCGAAGCGCCCAGTTCCTCGGCGACGAGGTAGGCGGCGAAGGGGACCAGCACCGAAAGCACGGTGGAAAGCGTGGGGTTCTTGAGGCGGAGGCGCATGCGCTGCACCACCGCGCCGATCATGAGGCCGACCGCGATGCCGATGACGGCCGAGTAGATGAAAAAGAGGAAGCGGTTCTCGATGAAGAGGTGCGTGCCGGTCACCGTCGAGACGGCGAAGGTGAAGAGGGTGAGCGCGGCAGCGTCGTTGATCAGGCTCTCGCCTTTCAGCACCGTCATCATCTTGCCGGGAAGACCGAGTTTGCGGCCGACGGCGACGGCGGTGACCGCGTCAGGCGGCGAGACGACGGCGGCGAGGACGGTGGCGGCGGCGAGCGGCAGGCCGGGGATGACGGCGGCAGCGACGGTGCCGACGACCGAGGTGGTGACGAGGATCAGCACGATGCCGAGGTTCGCGATCGAACCGAAGCGGCGCATGAAGCTCGCGAAGCTGAACTCGCGGGCGGCCGAATAGAGGAGCGGCGGCAGCACCACGGTGAGGATGATCTCGGGCTCGAGTTCGAGCCGGGGCAGGGCCGGTATGAACGAGGCGGCGAGGCCGACAAGGGCCAGCAGCAGCGGGGGCTGGATGTCGCGCCGCTCGGCGAAGATGGTGACCGCGATGGCCGCGATCATCACGATAAGGATCTGCGAAACCATGCCGTCCCCAAGCCTCGAACCTCATCGAGATATAAGCGGCTGGGTGCAAAAGCAAAGAAGCGCTTTGCGTAAGGCGGTGCGGGCTCCTATATTCAGTTGGCTGCCCGGTGCGTGTTGGATCAAATTTCCCTGGGGCCGTACTGATCCTTAAGGGAGCTGTACCTGACCGGACCCGTGGGTTCGGACATACGGCGCCCACCTACGTAAGTAGGTTCCCAGGATCTGTATCCCACGGCCAGGGCGGCACCTTAACTTCCATGCGAAAGCTTGCATGAGCGACGTCGGCATCGAAGAGGCGAAGGTGGCGCTCCGCAAAGAGGCGCACAAGCGACGGGCGCAACTGCACCCCTCGCTGCGGCTCGATGCGGCCAAGGATGCGGTCGGACACTTCCTCGACAACGTGCCGCTGAAGAAAACCGACGTGGTGGCGGCCTATTGGCCGATCCGCGACGAGCTCGACATCAAGACCCTTATCGTCAAGCTGATGGATTCGGGGCAGCCGGTGGCCCTGCCGGTGGTATTGGGCCACGAGGAGCCGCTCGAGATCCGGCTGTGGCAGGAGGGCTCGCCGCTCTACGAGGCCGGGTTCGGAACGCTGGCGCCCGAGGATAGCGCCCCGCGAGTCATCCCCGACGTGATCCTGATGCCGCTGCTCGGCTTCGACAAGCATGGCACGCGGCTCGGCTATGGCGGCGGCTATTACGATCGGACGCTGGCGGGCATGGAGAAGCGCCCGCGGCTTGTCGGCTTCGCGTTTGCGCGCCAGGAGGTCGACCACATACCGCGCCTCGCCCATGATGTTCCGCTCGATGCGATCGTGACGGAACTCGGCGTGCGCCATTTCGAGAAAGCGCCCCTCACGTGAGACTATTGTTTCTGGGCGACGTCGTGGGCCGGTCCGGCCGCGATGGCGTCACCGACCGGCTTGCCGGGCTCGTGCAAAAACACAAATTCGATTTCGTGGTGATCAACGGCGAGAATGCCAGCCATGGCCGCGGGCTGACCGAGGGGCATTTCAACGACCTGAAATCGGCGGGCGCCGACGTGGTGACGCTGGGTGACCATGCCTTCGACCAGCGCGACACGCTGAGCTACATCGCGCGGGAATCGACGCTGCTGCGACCGATCAACCTGCCGCAGGGGACGCCCGGGCGCGGCGCCAACCTCTACGAGAGCCGGGGCGGGCACCGGGTGCTGGTGATCAACGCGCAGGGCCGGGTGTTCATGGACCCGATCGACGACCCCTTCCGTGCCGTCGAGGCGGCGGTGGCGGCCTGTCCGCTGGGCGAGCAGACCGATGCGATCCTCCTCGATTTTCACACCGAGGCCACCTCGGAAATCCAGGCAATGGGGCATTTCCTCGATGGCAAGGTGAGCCTCGTCGTCGGCACCCACACCCATATCCCGACCTCGGACCATCGCATCCTGCGCGGCGGCACGGCGCTGATGGCTGATGCGGGCATGTGCGGCGACTACGACTCGGTGATCGGCGTCGATGCCGAGGAGCCGCTGAGCCGCTTCCTCACCGGCATCTCGTCGGGCCGGTTCATGCCGGCCGAGGGCGAGGCGACGCTTTCGGGCATTGCGATCGAGACCGATCCGCGGACCGGTCTCGTCACCTATCTGTCGCCCGTGCGGGTGGGCGGCTCACTGAACCAGGCCGAGCCGAGCTTTCCCGGCTAAGCCGGTCACGGGCTCGGCAGATCGATTCCCTGCGGCCAGCACTCGGCGCCCACCCGCTGCTGAAACTGGGCAGGCAGGTCGTCGAGGGAGAAGAAGACGCTGCCGCCGGGCGGAATGTCGGACGGCACGTACGCTCCGCTCGAATAAAGGTCGGTGGTCCAGCGGATGTGGCTATCGGCAGGGATGGTCGTGTTACCCGTGTTGGTCAGTAGCACCCCGCCATCGACCATCTGGCAGGTGAACGGGTAGTGGGACCGGGGTATCGCGCCGACGTCGCCCGGCTTGAACGGCACGTAGTCGCCGGCCGGTGGGTTTCCGGGAGTGCCATCAGAGCTGAGCTTCACCTTGGCCGAACAGGCGATCTCAAGGTCGAGGTTGTCGCTGACGCCGATCTTGAGCGTAGCGCCCGGCAGCCAGTCGTATTTGAGGGTTATGTGCCGGACCTGTTCGCCGGGGTCGATATAGAGGGTGACCACGCTTCCCGCCGGGATGGTTGCGCCGGTGCCGTTGGTCAGTTTGGCGTAGAGAATGCCGTCCTCGAGTGGCGTGCAGGTGATGCCACGGGTCGACTTGGGCAATTTCCACTTCACGACCTCGTCGCCCGCGGTACTGCCGTGGTCGGAGCCGTTGTTGACCTGGGGCTGATCGTCCCTGCCGTCGCGCGTCTGGGCCAGGGCCGGGCTGGTGGCGAGTATTCCGGCCAGTGCCAGGATGGAAATGACTTTGAGTAGCTTCATGATTATGTCCCTCGGGCGGTCAATTGCCGCTGATGAACACGTCGTACAGCTGGGCCGCTGAACCAGCGGCCAATGCCGCATTTATTGCGGGTTCATGTCATCAATTTCGGTGATTGAACGGACTTATGCCGGTGATGACGCGGCGCGAACTCGGCGTTTCGCTCCACCTTCACAATCGGGCCTGCCGCCCGTATAAGGCGCGCCACAAATCCGTATCCGTTGAATGAGGGGGATGACCGCATGGCCGGCCATTCGCATGCCAAGAACATCATGCACCGCAAGGGCAAGTCCGATGCGGCGCGCTCCAAGGTGTTTTCGAAACTCGCCCGTGAAATCACCGTTGCCGCCAAGCTCGGCATGCCCGACCCGGCGTTCAACGCCCGCCTGCGTCTCGCGGTGATCAACGCCCGGGCCCAGTCGATGCCGCGCGACAATATCGAACGCGCCATCAAGAAGGCATCGGGCGCGGACACCGAGAACTACGAAGAGATCCGCTACGAGGGCTATGGCCCGGGTGGCGTCGCAGTGATCGTCGAGGCGCTGACCGACAACCGCAACCGCACCGCCGCCAATGTGCGCTCGTATTTCGCCAAGAATGGCGGGGCGCTGGGTGAAACCAACTCGGTCGGCTTCATGTTCGACCGCGTCGGCGAAATCTTCTACCCGGCCAAGGCCGGCAGCGAAGACAAGGTGATGGAAGCGGCGATCGAGGCCGGTGCCGACGATGTCGAGAGCGACGAGGAAGGCCACTGGATCTACACCTCGTTCGAGGCGATGAACGAAGTGTCCGCCGCGCTCGAAAAGGTACTGGGCGAGGCCGAGAGCACCAAGTTCATCTTCAAGCCGCAGAACGACGTGCCGATCGATGCCGAAAAGGGCGCGACGCTGCTGAAGCTCATCGGCATCATCGAGGAAGACGACGACGTGCAGAACGTCTACGCCAACTTCGACATTTCCGACGAGGACATGGCCAAGATCGAAGCCGCCAGCTAGGCGGTGGTCTTCGGTTGCCGCGCTACGCGGCGGCGGCCGGAACAGATTCGTAATGCACGATGGGCGAGACCGCGACGCGGTTTCGCCCATTCTGCTTGGCGACGTAGAGCTGCTGGTCGGCGATGCGGAGCAGGTCTGAGAGCGGCAGCTGGCGGTCGAAGACGGCGCCACCGACCGACACCGAGAGTTTGTGCAGCTTGCCGGAGGGGCTGAAGGCGGTGACGCTCACCGCATGGCGGATACGTTCGCCCACCGCGTCGGCCGTCGCCTGGTTGGCCTCGGGCAGGTAGACAAGGAACTCCTCGCCGCCGATGCGGCCGACGACGTCGGTCTGGCGTAGGACGCTCTTCACCGCGCCGGTGATGAGCCTCAGCGCGATATCGCCCTGTTCGTGGCCGTAACTGTCGTTGATCGACTTGAAGTTGTCGGCATCGAGGATGAGGAGGGCGCCGCGCGGCGTCTCGCCCTCGGGCGTCTTGTTGGCGAGCCGCTGTTCGATCACCGCGAGGAGGGCGCTGCGGTTGAGGACGCCGGTCAGCGGATCGGTGGAGGCGAAGATGGTGAGGCGCTCATGCGCCAGGGCCAGTTCGCGCAGCTTGCTCATGAAGAAGTAGATGAGCGGCGCGGCGAGCAGGGTGGGCAGGAAAATGTCGAGGATGATGGCGCGGACGCGCACATCGGGCGGCATGTGGGTCCAGTTGAAGCTGTCGAAGAACATGGCGGCGCACACGCAGAGCAGCGTGCCGGCGATGGTGGTCGCGTAGAGGCGGGTCGTGCTGGTGCGTGAGAAGTCCATGGCCGGGAGCCCGGAGCGATTTCGACGCACCCGACCCTACGCGCCGCCGCTTGCGATCGCGTCTAACGAATAGATCGGAATTTAATCATCAGGCCGAGGCGGCCTGGCCCAGTTCGCCGGGATCGTCCATCAGCACGCGGTTGCGGCCCTGGCGCTTGGCCTCATAGAGCCGCTTGTCGGCGACGCGGAAGAGTTCGGCAAAGCCGATATCGCCCTGGAAGGCGGCGCCGCCGATGGAAACGGAGAGGCGCTGGCCGATTTCCTCGGAGCGGACGAACAGGGCGTTGATGGCGTCGCGGATGCGCTCGCCGACATGGCCGGCGATGATCTCGTTGGCGCCGTGCATGAAGACGCCGAACTCCTCGCCACCGAGCCGGCCGACGAGATCGCCATCGCGGACATTGGCGCGGATGGCTTCGGCGATGAGCTGCAGCACCTCGTCGCCGCGGTGATGGCCGAAGCGGTCGTTGATGGTCTTGAAGTGATCGGCATCGATGACGAGCAGGGCATTGCCGTCTGCATGGCCGCCGCCGAGCGCGGCGTCGACCTTGGTGGTGAAGGCGCGGCGGTTGAGGCAATCGGTGAGCCAGTCGGTGGCGGCGAGCGCCTCGAGCTTGCGGTTGGCCTCGGCGAGTTGCACCGAGCGCAGCTGCATGTAGAACATCATGGGGCCGCCGAGGATCACGGGCAGCACCATCGAGGCGATCGAACCCGCGAGATCCATGCCCTGGCTCAGGACCAGCATGATGGCTTCGGAAACGGCGAGGGAGAGCAGCGACGATATGCCGATGATGATGCCGGTCCGCTGCCAGACCCGCACCCAGCCGCTGCGCGGCAATTTCCAGTCCATCATCTCAACGCGTCCCCTGAGATGGGCCGATCAGTAGGGGCGAATACTTGCGTGGGTGTTAACCGGAAGGTTCCACCAGTGGGACGCTTTGCAAATGTGATGGCGTTTCCGTTTCGTTCACAATGCGCTTGGTAGCCTCGCCGTCCTCGCGTAAAGCTCGGACATGGCTTCAATGGTACGAATCATCGGCATCGACCCCGGCCTCAGGCGCTGCGGCTGGGGGGTCATCGAGAGCGAGGGCAACCGGCTGACCTATGTGGCCTGCGGCACCGTTACGCCGCCCACCGACCTGCCGCTGGCCGACCGGCTGGTACTGATCCACCAGGGGATCAACGAGCTGATCGACCGGTTCCGGCCCGACGAGGCGGCGGTGGAAGAGACCTTCGTCAATGCCGGCGCGCGCTCGGCGCTGCTGCTGGGGCAGGCGCGCGGCATTGCGCTGATGACGCCGGCGCTGCGCGGGCTGGTGGTGGGCGAATATGCCGCCAACCTCGTCAAGAAAGCCGTGGTCGGCTCGGGGCATGCCGAAAAGCCGCAGATCCAGATGATGGTGAAGGTGCTGCTGCCGGCCGCCGACTTCAAAGGCGCGGACGCGGCCGATGCACTCGCCATCGCCATCTGCCACGCGCATCACCGCACCATAAGACAAATCCGGGCGATTGCATGATCGGGAAGCTCAAGGGCCTCGTCGACGGTTTCGGCGACGACTTCGTCCATATCGACGTGAACGGCGTGGTCTACGAGGTGTTCTGCTCATCGAAGACGCTGGCGGCGCTGCCGCAGGTGGGGCACGCGGCGGTGGTGCACACCGAGATGATCGTGCGCGAGGACATGATCCGGCTTTACGGCTTCTTCTCGGAGGCCGAGAAGGCGTGGTTCGGCGTGCTGACGACGGTGCAGGGGGTGGGGACGCGCGTGGCGCTCTCGATCCTCTCGACGCTGACGCCATCGGAACTTTCGAGCGCGATCGCGCTGCAGGACAAGGCGATGATCGGCCGCGCCAATGGCGTGGGGCCGAAGCTCGCGGTGCGGCTCGTCACCGAACTCAAGGGCAAGGCGCCGGTGGGCGGCACGGTGGATGCCGGGACGCTCGGGCTGCAGGCGGCGCTCGGCGAGGGCGTGGCGGGCGGCAACGTGTCGGACGCCGTGTCGGCGCTGGTCAACCTCGGCTATTCGAGCGCGCAGGCCTCGGCCGCGGTGGCGCGGGTCGTGGGCAAGGAAGGCGACGGGCTCGCGACGGACAAGCTGATCAGGCTGGGGCTGCGGGAGCTGAGCAATGGCTGACGGGCTGGCCTGGAGCCCGAACATGAACGGTAGAGTTTTGCCGCTGGCGATCGCTGGGCTCATGTTCGCGGCGTCGCCGGTGGCGGCGATGAGTGACCAGAACGAGGAAGTCGGCGTCGCCATTTACTTTCAGGCGGCCGATGGAACGGTGACTTCGCACGTCTTCGAGGATCCGGACGGCAAACTTTTGCGCTGGTCGTGCGAGGCCCGGCTCAGTTACCTGACCAAGAAAGTCTATCGCACGGTTGCCCATGATCCTGCGCTCAAGGCGCAGCTCAAGGACAAGAAGGCGATCCGCTCCGAATGCGTGAAGCTAAAGTAGGCCTATGACCGATCTCACCTCCGCCAGTGCCGACCGGGATGGGCCGCTTGATGTGGCGCTCAGGCCGTCCGGGTTTTCCGAGTTTATCGGGCAGGCCGAGGCGCGGGCCAATCTCGAGGTGTTCATTGCCGCCGCCAAGCAGCGAAAGGCGGCGCTCGACCATGTGCTGTTCGTCGGGCCGCCGGGGCTGGGCAAGACGACGCTGGCGCAGATCGTCGCCAAGGAGCTCGGGGTGGGGTTCCGGGCGACGTCGGGGCCGGTGATCGCCAAGGCGGGCGACCTCGCGGCGCTGCTGACCAACCTCGAAGATCGCGATGTGCTGTTCATCGACGAAATCCACCGGCTGAATCCGGCGGTGGAGGAAATCCTCTATCCGGCGATGGAGGACTACCAGCTCGACCTGATCATCGGCGAAGGGCCGGCGGCGCGGTCGGTGCGGATCGATCTGGCGAAATTCACGCTGGTGGGGGCGACGACGCGCGCCGGGCTGCTGACGACGCCGTTGCGTGACCGCTTCGGCATTCCGATCCGGCTCAATTTCTACACACCAGAGGAGCTGGTGAAGATCGTCGAGCGCGGGGCGCGGCTGATGGGCACGCCGATGGCGACCGACGGGGCGCTGGAAGTGGCGCGGCGCTCGCGCGGCACGCCGCGTATTGCCGGGCGGCTGCTGCGGCGCGTGGCGGATTTCGCGCTCTACGAGGGGGCGAAGACGATCGACCGCAAGCTCGCCGACAAGGCGCTGCTGCGGCTCGATGTCGATGCGCGCGGGCTCGACATGCTCGACCGGCGCTATCTCAAGACGATCGCCGAGTTTTATGGCGGCGGGCCGGTGGGCATCGAAACCATGGCGGCGGCGCTCAGCGAGCCGCGCGATGCGCTCGAGGAGATCGTCGAGCCCTATCTGCTGCAGCAGGGCTTCATCCAGCGCACCTCGCGCGGGCGGATGCTGACCGGGCTCGCCTTCCAGCACCTGGGGCTGACGGTGCCGCAGGGTTTTGTCGGCGTGCAGGCGAACCTGTTCGAAGAGCCGGAGGATGATGCCTGATGGTCGAGCGCCGCCCGGTTACGCGACACGACAAGATGGTCTGCTTCGACGACGGGGCGGACCGGTTCCAGATGCGCGCGGCCGCGATCGCGACCCGCAACGGCCGGGTGCTGGTGCAGAACATCAAGGGCGAGGCGACGGTGTTCCTGCCCGGCGGGCGGGTGGAGCAGGGTGAGTCCAGCGGCGACACGCTGGTGCGCGAGATGGAGGAGGAGTTCGGCCACGTGGTCGAAGTCGGCGACCTCGTCTACGTGATGGAGTCGTTCTACCCCAGCCGCGGGCAGCATTTTCACGAGCTGTCGCTCTACTACAAGATCACGGTGGGCGAGGATTTTCCCTACCACGACAGCGAAATCTGCCACCGCTGCTTCGAGGGCACGGCGGAGATGGAATATCGCTGGGTGCCGCTGAACGAGGCGGCGCTCGATGCGGTGCGCTTCCACCCCAAGGGGCTGCGGGCGCGGCTCGCCGACCTGCCGACGCGCACCGAGCATATCGTCACCCGCGAGGACGAATGACGACGCACCGCCTCAGCGTTCGCGTTTATTACGAGGACACCGATTTTTCGGGGAATGTCTATCACGCGGCGTACCTGCATTTCTTCGAGCGGGGGCGGACGGAGTTTTTGCGCGATCTGGGGGTGCATCACTCCGAGCTGATCCGGGAGGGCATCGCGTTTGCGGTGCGGCGGATGGCGATCGATTTCGTCGCGGCGGCGCATATCGACGATGAACTCGAAGTCGTGACCGAGGTGGCGTCGGCGACGGGGGCGCGACTCAACCTCGCGCAGACGATCAGCCGCGGTGGGGCGGAGATCGTGCGGGCCGAGGTGCAGGTGGTCTCGATAAAGGTATCGGGCGGCGCGGCGCGCATGCCCAAGGCTTTGCTGGCTCTGATCGTCAAAGGTTGATCGGTTGCAGACCTGATCTGCAACCGGCTGTTAACGCTTCATTGACCACAACTAAGGCAGTGCAATCTGAACGCTGTCAAAGGTCCGGGAATCCGGGCTTTTCTCTTAAATTTGACAAATTTGGTCCGCATCGCCTGAACCATCAAGTTCGGTCGTCGGGGCCGGACTGAGAAGGACCCATTCATGGACCCAACGGCTGTTACTGGCGCGGTTGCTGCGGCGCCGCATGCCGACCTTTCGATCTGGGCGCTGTTCTGGCAGGCCGACCTCGTGGTGAAGACGGTGATGTGCGGGCTGCTCGCCGCATCGGTGTGGTGCTGGGCCATCATCGTCGACAAGTCGCTGCTCTACGGCCGCGTAAAGGGCGAGATGAACCGCTTCGAGCGCGTGTTCTGGTCGGGCCAGTCGCTGGAAGAGCTGTACCAGCAGATGAGCGAGCGGCCCTCGCCGGGGCTCGGCGCGATCTTCGTGGCGGCAATGAAGGAATGGAAGCGGAGCCACGAGCAGAACGCCTCCTCGTTCATCGGCGTGCAGGGCCGCCTCGAAAAGGTGCTGGACGTAGCGATCGCGCGTGAGAGCGAGACGCTGGAGAAGCGGCTGAGCTTCCTTGCGACCATCGGTTCGGCGGCGCCCTTCATTGGCCTTTTTGGCACGGTATGGGGCATCATGAACGCGTTCACGGCCATTTCCGCCGCCTCGAGCACGAATCTCTCGGTCGTCGCGGGCCCGATCGCCGAGGCGCTGTTCGCTACCGCCATCGGCCTCGTCGCCGCTATCCCGGCGGTTATCGCCTACAACAAGCTTTCGGGTGACGCGAACAAGATGATCGGCCGGCTGGAGGGCTTTGCCGACGAGTTCTCGACCATTCTCTCCCGCCAGCTCGAAGCCCGGGGTACCCGCTAATGGCGATGTCGGTAGCAAAGGGCGGAGGCGGCGGACGCCGCCGTGGCCGCCGGCGGGGCGGCAATTCCGGCCTGATGAGCGAAATCAACGTCACCCCGATGGTCGACGTGATGCTGGTGCTGCTGATCATCTTCATGGTCGCGGCGCCGCTGATGACCGTCGGCGTGCCGCTCGACCTGCCCAAGACCGCCGCGCCGCCGATGAACACCGACCAGAAGCCGGTGACCGTGTCGGTGACCAATACGGGTGAGATCTCGATCGACAACGAGCCGGTGCAACTCGCCGACCTGGCGCAGAAGCTCGCCGACATGAATGTCGATCCGGCGACGACCCGCATCGGTATCCGGGGTGATCTCGCGGCCAATTATGGTTCGGTGGCGCAGGTCCTCGGCGTGCTGGCCGGTGCCGGCTACGCCAAGATCGGCCTCATCACCGAACAGGCACAGCAGGCGCAGTAAGCCATGCGCACCGGCCTCACCGTATCGACAGCCATCCATGCCGGCCTGATCGCGCTCGCGATCGTGGGGCTCGGCTTCGGCAAGCCGATCGAGGCGACGCCGGTGGAGTCGATCGCGGTGGACCTGGTGCCGATCACCGACGTGACCAATGTCCGCAAGGGTGACCTCAACAGCACGGTGGTTGACACCGAGGCGCCGTCGGTAGTCGATGCGGAAAAGCCGGCCGAGGTGGCTCAGCCGACCGGCAATACGACCGAAGACCAGCCCACGCCCGAAAAGACGCCCGATCCCAGCCCCGCGCCGACGGTGAATACGGCACCGGCGCCCGAGCCGACCGATCCTGCGCCGACGCCGGAGCCGGTGGAAGAGACGGCGCCCGTGCCCGCAGCGCGTCCGCCCGCGGCTGAACCGGTGGCGCAGCCGGAACCTGAGCCCGTGGCCGAGCCCGAGCCGGCGGTGACCGATCCGCCGCCGCTCGCCGTTGATACGCCCGATCCCGTCGATGCGACGCCCAAGCCGATCGTGAAGACGGCGGCGCTGGCGGAAAAGCGCGCGCAGTTCAAGAAGCAGCAGGACGACGCCAAGGCGAAGGCCGCCGCGGATGCCAAGGCCGAAGCGGATGCCAAGGCGAAGGCGGATGCCGACGCAAAGGCTGCGGCCGATGCCAAGAAGGCGGCTGACGAAAAGAAGAAGGCCGACGACGCCAAGAAAGCGGCGGACAAGAAGAAGGCCGACGAGAAGAAGCGCATCGAGCAGGCGAAGGCCGACCAGGCCAAGCAGGCCGACGATGTGGCCAGCATCATCAACAACGAGCAGTCGCGCGGCGCGGTGACCGGCGACGGCGGCGAAAAGAGCCTCGGCAAGGAAGATGGTCGCTCGGCAACGCTCAGCCAGTCGCAGATCGATGGGCTCGTGGCGCAGATCCGCCAGTGCATCAGCGTGCCGGCGGGCGCGGCCGAGGCCGGCTCCGAGGCGCAACTGCTGTTCACCGTTGGCGGCGACGGCATGGTCGTCGGGCGCCCGCAACTGGTGAGCCAGACCGGCGACAGTCTCTCGACCGCCTATACCGGCGCCGTTACTCGTGCTGTCATGCGCTGTGGGCCATATATGGTCGTGGCCGGACAGGACGTGAAAGCCACTTTCCGGGCGAAGGATTTCTGATGGGATCCGGCGTCTGCCCAAATTTCCAGTATGGAGACATGACATGACCCTGTTCACCCGGCGCAATGCGCTGAAGCTCGGGCTTGCCGGCGGTGCGCTGGCGCTCACCACTCCCTCGCAGGCGCTGGTGGAGATCGTCGTGACGGGCGGTAACTTCACGCCGCTGCCGATCGCCATTCCCGATTTCGCCTCGTCCGACCCGGCCTTCGGCGCGGAAATCGCGCAGATCGTGCGCGACAACCTGAAGCGCTCGGGCTTGTTTGTGCCGCTCGATCCGGCCACGCTGCCGATCCGCGTGGGCGACGTCACCAACCAGCCGGATTTTGCGGCGTGGCGCGCGGCGACAGTGGATGCGCTGGTGATGGGCTCGGTGGAGCGTGGCGGGCAGGTGAGCTCGCAGGTGCGCGTGTGGGACACGCAGGCGGCGGCGCAGGTGGTGGGCAAGTCGTACACCGCCGACCCGCAGAACTATCGCCGTATCGCCCATATCGTGTCGGACGCGATCTATTCGTCGCTCTCGGGCGGCACGGGGTACTTCGACACGCAGGTGGTGTTTGCGTCGGAAAGCGGCCCCAAGGCCAACCGCGTCAAGAAGCTGGCGATCATGGACCAGGACGGCGCCAACGTGCAGTACCTGACCTCGGGCAAGGCGCTGACCTTCGGGCCGCAGTTCTCGCCCAAGGGCGACCGGATCGTCTACACCTCGTATGAGGACGGTAATCCGCAGGTCTATTACGCTGGGCTCGGCGGTGGCGGTTCGAAGAAGCTTATCAATGGCGCGCCGATGTCGTTTGCGCCGAGCTTCTCGCCCGATGGCTCTAACGTGGTTTTCTCGGTGTCGAACGGCGGCACCACGAACGTCTATGCGGCGACGCTGAGCGGCCAGCCGACGCAGCTGACGAGCGGCGCGGCGATCGATACCTCGCCCTGCTACTCGCCCGACGGCAGCCAGATCGTGTTCGAGAGCGACCGCGGCGGCAGCCCGCAGCTCTACATCATGGGCGCGGGCGGCGGCGGGGCGCAGCGCATCTCGTATGGCGAGGGCTCCTACTCGACGCCGGTGTGGTCGCCCGATGGCAAGTATATCGCCTATACGCGCCAATCGAGCAGCGGGTTCAGCATCGGCATCATGGGGCCGGACGGCTCCGCCGAGCGTATCCTCTCGTCGTCGGGCGCGGTGCAGGAAGGCCCGACCTGGGCGCCCAACAGCCGCGTGATCATGTTCTCGCGCGATCCGGGCGGCGATTCCGGCGCGGGGCTGTGGTCAGTGGATATCTGGGGCCGCAACGAAGTGAACATCAAGACGCAGACGTTTGCGTCGGACCCGAGCTGGGGGCCGTTGCGGGGGTGATTGCGCTAGTCGCGTACCCCCACCCTAGCTTTGCTACGGCCCTTTGGGCCTAGCGTCGCTACCCTCCCCACAAGGGGGAGGGAGGTGCGTTACTGAGACTTCGGTTCTTTCGTCTCCCTCCTCCTTGTGGGGAGGGTAGTGAAGCTTGCGAGCGGAGCGAGTTAGCGGAACTTGGGTGGGGTGCGCCACCCGCTCCACACCCCTCAAATCGTGAATCGATCTCAATACCCGTGGCCATTGCAAACGCGCAACATCACGGAAAAGCCCGGATTCCGGCCACATTGGCGCCAGATTGGCGAAGAATTAACCGTACCCGACAACCCGCCCTTAAGATTAAGAGCGGTAAAAAACCGCCAACAAATCTTAGCCTTTAGGAGACTGATCCGGATGCGTTCGCTAACGCCCATTTTCGCTGTTCTGCGCGCCGCCGCGCTGGTGGTGCTCGTCGTCGCAGTGGCCGCCTGTGCGCGCAACGGTACCGGTGTCGGCAATACGCCGGGCGGTGGCGCTCCGGGCAGCCAGCAGGAATTCCTGGTTTCGGTCGGTGACCGCGTGTTCTTCGAGACTGACTCGTCGAACCTGACCCCGACGGCCATGGCCACGCTCGACAAGCAGTCGGCCTGGCTCAACAAGTACAACCAGTACCGCATCATGATCGAAGGCCATGCCGACGAGCGCGGCACCCGCGAGTACAACATTGCGCTCGGCGCCCGCCGCGCCGCTGTGGTGGTGAATTACCTGGTGAGCCGTGGCGTGAACCAGGGCCGCATCACCTCGAAGTCGTTCGGCAAGGAACGTCCTGTGGCCATCTGCAACGATATCTCGTGCTGGTCACAAAACCGCCGTGCTGTGACGGTCGTACAATAAGCTCGAGCGGGCTTCGGGGCGGGGCGCTGCTCATTTCAGCGGCGCACCCGTGCGTAATCCCCGAAGCTTGTTCGACTGGAGGCAAGAGCGCCGGGTGCCCGCGTATTTGGGCCCCGGCGCTTTCTTTTTGTCGGAATCCTCTGCTAACTCCCTCGGTCGTCGGCGCATGAGGCGCCGCCACGCATTCGACCCGATGGAGCCTCGATGGTGCCCCTCAATCGTATTCGCGGCCGGGTGCGGCCCGCGATCCTGATCGCCGTGCTGATGGCCGGCATCGCCGTGCCGGCCATGGCCGCAAACTCGTTCTTCGGCCCGCAGGCGCCGGCGAGCAATGATGGCCGCATCGAAGTGGCCCAGAACAACCAGAACACCGCGCAGCTGATGGTCCGCATCCAGGACCTCGAGCAGCAGGTGCGCGACCTCACCGGTCGCGTCGAAGGCCTCGAGTTCCAGGTGCAGCAGCTCCTGAAGGTGAACGAGGACAACGAGTTCCGCTTCCAGCAGTTGGAAGGGACGGCCCCCGTGGGAAAACCCCAGGCGGCAGTGCCAACTGACGGCGCGACGCCGTCTGATGCACTGCCGCAGGAACAAACCCCTGCCGTTGCCAATACCGACCAGCTCCCGGCGACACCGTCCGACCAGCTGCCCGCCACTCCCGACCAGACGGCCGTGGTGCCGGACCTGCCGGCCACCGACCAGCCTATGGACGGCACCGTCGGGGAATCGTCCGATCCGTTGCTCAATGGCGGTTCCGACCAGCTCGGCACGCTCGATGAAAGCATCGATGCGCTCGCCAACAAGCCGCTCGACCTGAACTTCGACGGCAACACGGCGATCTCGAACGGCGACGCCAAGGCGCAGTTCGAGGCCGGCCGCGATGCCATGAGCCGGGGCGACTATGCCTTTGCCAGCGACCAGCTGACCCAGTTCCTCCAGTACTACCATGACGATCCGGCGGCGCCGGATGCGGTCAACTACCTGGGCGAGGCGCTGATCCAGCAGAAGGACTACCAGCAGGCATCGCAGGTGCTGGCGCAGGGCTATATCGACTACGCCAAGTCGAACCGGGCGCCCGACATCATGCTGCGGCTCGGTGTGGCGCTCAACGGCATGGGGCAGGGTGAGCTCGCCTGCGAGAACTTCGCCAAGCTGACGGAGCGGTACCCGGATACGGCGCCGGCCTTCAAGCAGCGGGTGGCGGCGGAAGCGCAGAAGGCGCAATGCCCGGCCGGCTGACCGACACGCAATCGCTCTTCGCCCCGCTTCGTGGGGCGAAGGCGGTGGGCCTCGCCGTATCGGGCGGGGCCGACAGCCTGGCGCTGATGCTGCTGGCGGCACGCTGGCGCGATGCCGACGCGGGTGCGCCGGGGCTTTTCGTTTATTCCGTCGATCATGGGCTGCGCGCCGAGGCGGCGGACGAGGTGGCGTTCGTGCTCGCCGAAGCGGCGAAGCTGGGGCTGCCGGCGCGCGGATTGCGCTGGGACGGCGAGAAGCCCGAGACCGGCGTGTCCGAGGCGGCGCGGACGGCGCGCTACCGGCTCATGGGCGCGGCGATGGCCCGCGACGGCGCCGACATTCTCGCGACGGCGCATCATCTCGACGACCAGGCGGAAACGGTGCTGATGCGGCTGGCGCATGGGTCCGGGCTCGCTGGCCTGCGCGGCATGGCGGCGCTGAGCGAGGTCGAGGGGGTGGCGGTGGCGCGGCCGTTGCTTGGGGTCGGGCGGGCTGAGTTGGCAGCGCTAGTCGCCGAGGCGGGGATCATGCCGGTGGCCGACCCGAGCAATGACGACCGGCATTACGAGCGGGTGCGGTGGCGGCAGGCTTTGCCGCTGCTCGCCGAGCTGGGGCTTGATGCCGGGCGGCTGGCGCTGTTTGCGGCGCGGGCCGGGGAGGCGCAGGAAGCGATTGCCGCTGCGGCTGTCGAGGCGATCGAGCGGCATGCGGTTGCGGGCGCGGGTGGGATCACCGTGCCCGCGCAGGTGCTGGCCGGGTTGCCGCGGGCGGTGCTGGTGGAGGTGCTGGGGCGGCTGCTCGAGCAGGTCGGCGGGGCCAGTAAGCGGCGGCAACTGGCCCAGATCGAGCTCATGGCGCTGCGGCTACAGGAGGGAACCGCCCTCAAGCGGACAACATTGCATGGCTCAGTGGTTTCCAGCGACGGGCTCACGGTCAGCATCGTCAAGGAAGCCGGCCGCCGCGCAGCTTTAACCTCATCAGCGGAAATTAACCGCGAGGGGTGAAACTCAGTCGACTTTTCGGCCACATGGCCGCACCAGTAGCGTAGAAGCCGCCCTTGTAAGGCCCAGGTGTGAGGCCTACATTCGCCTAAATTTCCCGCGCCTCCCGCGGGGTCTCAGGACACAGGTTGATGAACGTCAATTTCCGGAACTTCGCCATCTGGCTGGTGATTCTCTTCATGCTGATGGGCCTGTTCCAGGTCTTCCAGTCTTCCACCCGTTCGATTTCGGTTTCCGACAAGCCCTATAGCCAGTTCATCTCGGATGTGGACTCGGGCAGCGTCAGCTCGGTGGTGATCACCGACAACATCGTTTCGAGCACGAATACCGATGGCTCCAAGTCCGACACCGTGATCCCGCAGGGCGCCGACATCATCTCGCGCCTCGAAGATCACAACGTGAAGATCACGGCGCACCAGCCCGAGGGCAGCCCGTTCTGGGGCGTGCTGCTGAGCTCGTGGCTGCCGTTCCTCGTGATCATCGGCGTGTGGTTCTTCTTCATCCGCCAGATGCAGGGCGGTGGTCGCGGCGGCGCGATGGGCTTTGGCAAGTCGCGCGCCAAGATGCTGACCGAGACGCAGGGCAAGATCACGTTCGAGGATGTGGCCGGCGTCGACGAAGCCAAGCAGGACCTCGAGGAAATCGTCGAATTCCTGCGCGATCCGGGCAAGTTCCAGCGGCTGGGCGGCAAGATCCCGCGCGGCGTGCTGCTGGTGGGCCCTCCGGGTACCGGTAAGACGCTGCTCGCCCGCTCGGTGGCCGGCGAAGCCAACGTGCCGTTCTTCACCATTTCGGGTTCGGACTTCGTGGAAATGTTCGTCGGCGTGGGCGCCTCGCGTGTCCGCGACATGTTCGAGCAGGCCAAGAAGAACGCCCCGTGCATCATCTTCATCGACGAAATCGACGCCGTCGGCCGTCACCGTGGCGCTGGCCTTGGCGGTGGTAACGACGAGCGCGAGCAGACCCTGAACCAGCTGCTGGTCGAGATGGACGGCTTTGAGGCGAACGAGGGCATCATCCTCATCGCCGCGACCAACCGCCCCGACGTGCTCGACCCGGCGCTGCTGCGTCCCGGCCGCTTCGACCGCCAGGTCGTGGTGCCGAACCCGGACTTCATGGGCCGCGAGAAGATCCTCAAGGTTCACGTCCGCAAGGTGCCGCTGGCTCCCGACGTGGACCTCAAGGTGCTGGCCCGCGGTACTCCCGGTTTCTCGGGCGCTGACCTGATGAACCTCGTCAACGAAGCAGCTCTGCTCGCGGCGCGTCGCAACAAGCGCTTCGTCACGATGAGCGAATTCGAAGACGCCAAGGACAAGCTGCTGATGGGCGCCGAGCGCCGCACGCTGGCCCTGACCGACGAGGAAAAGAAGCTCACCGCCTATCACGAGGCCGGCCATGCGCTGCTCGCCGTGAAGATGGATGCTTCGGACCCGATCCATAAGGCGACGATCGTGCCGCGCGGCCGTGCGCTGGGCATGGTGATGCGCCTGCCCGAGAAGGACCAGGTGTCGCTGACCCGCCGCAAGGCCTATGCCGACCTCGCCGTCGCCATGGGTGGCCGCGTCGCCGAAGAAGAAATCTTCGGCTACGACAAGGTGACCTCGGGCGCTTCGGCCGACATCAAGATGGCGACGGGCCTCGCCCGCGCCATGGCGACCGAATGGGGCATGTCCGACAAGCTAGGCCCGCTGCTCTATGGCGACGCGCAGGACGAAGTGTTCCTCGGCCGCTCGATGATGCAGCGCAACACGCACCTCTCGGACGAGACGCAGCAGATCGTCGACGCCGAAGTGAAGCGTTTCGTCGAGGACGGCTACACCACGGCGCAGAAGGTGATCCGCGAGAATATCGGTGACCTCCACGCCATCGCCCAGGCGCTGCTCGATTTCGAGACGCTGACCGGCGACGAGATCCGCAACCTGATGGACGGCATCCAGCCGACCCGTCCGGATGCCGACCTCACCAACAAGTCGTCGACCGGTGTACCCACCGCCGGCAAGTCGGGCCGCAAGCGCCCCGACGCCGAGCCGGGTGGCGCTCCCGAGCCCCAGCCGGGCAGCTAAATCATCGCTTCAGGGCCGCCTCCGGGCGGCCCTTTTATTTTGGGGGAGGGCAGGGTGGAGTTTCGGCAAGCAGGGTTGGTCGAGACGGCGGGGGCCTTGCGCAGTGGCCAGCGCGATCTCATCGACTACGTCACCGAAACGCTGCGGCTGGTGGATGAGTCCGATCCGCTGGTGCATGCGCTGGTGCCCGAGCCCCATCGCCACGACCGACTGAGGCGCGATGCCGAGGCGCTGCTGCGCCGCTATCCCGATCCGGCGTCGCGACCGCCGCTGTTCGGCATCCCGGTTGGGGTGAAGGACCTGTTTCGCGCCGACGGGTTTTTGACCCGGGCGGGGTCGTTCCTGCCGCCGGAGCTTTTCGCCGGGCCAGAGGCTTTGGTGGTGAGGCGGATACGCGAGCTTGGCGGGCTGATCCTCGGCAAGACCGAGACCGACGAGTTTGCGTATAGCGAGCCGCCGGTCACCCGTAATCCGCGCAATCTCGGGCATACGCCGGGAGGCAGCAGCGGTGGGTCGGCGGCGGCGGTGGCGCTGGGGCTGACGCCGTTCTCGCTCGGCACGCAGACATTGCGGTCAATCGTCGGGCCGGCCTCGTTCTGCGGGGTGGTGGGCTACAAGCCATCGTGGGGGACGATCCCCGCGGACGGGGTCGTCGCCATGTCGCCCTCTATCGACACGGTGGGGTTGCTGGCGCAGGACGTGGCGAGCGCGGTCGCGGCGGCCGAACTGGTGGCGGGGGTGACGCCGGCGGTGCCGTCGCGGCGGCCGGTGCTGGGGGCGATCGAAGGGATCATGCGGGGCAGCCTCGAGGAGGCAGGCGAGCTCGGCTATCGCGAGCAGATCGGGCGGCTCGAGGCGGCGGGCATCAAGGTGCGGCGGGTGCAGTTGTTCGAGGACGATTGGCTGCGGGGCATTACGGCGCGGACGATGGCGGTGCTGCATTACGAGATGGCCGAGGTGCATCGGGAGTGGTTCGACGCGCATGCGCCGCTCTATCGCAAACACACCCGCCAGGCGATCACCGGTGGCCGCACGATCGGCAGGGCCGAGTAGGAGGCGGCGAAGGCGTTCATTCCCGAGTACCGGGCGCGGGTGGCGGAATTGATGGACGAGGCCGGCATTGACCTCTGGGCACTGCCCGGTACGCGCGGGCCGGCGCCCGAGGGCTATGCGTCGACCGGCAGCGTCGACATGACCGGGACATGGTCCTATGGCGGGCTCGCGAGCTTCTGCGTGCCGGCCGGCCTTGCGCCGAACGGGTTGCCGCTGGGGTTGCAGTTCATTCCGCGCTTCGGGCGCGACGCCGACCTGCTGGGTTGGATGCCGATGCTGGGCCGCGTGTTCGCGCAATAAAGACCGATCCGGCCTTGCCAATGCCACGCGCCTGACGCACACCCCCGATCATCATGGTTCAGAATAAAGTTCGGCGGCATCAGGATCTCGACCTGTTTGCCCGCATTTTCAAAGTCTTCGCCGATACGCCGTGGCTGCATTACGGGTTGTGGCTGCCGGGCGAGACGCCCAGCATGCCGAAGCTGCGTGAGGCGCAGGAGCGCTACGTCGATAAGCTGGTGGCGCTGCTGCCGCCGGCGCCGGCGAGCGTACTCGATATCGGCGGCGGGACGGGTGCTATGGCCGGGCGGCTCCATGCACTCGGCTACGAGGTCGAGATGCTGACACCGTCCGAGGTACAGGTGGGACTGGCGCGCGAGGCGCTGGGCGACAGCGTGACGGTGCATCAGACGCGGCTCGAGGAGTTTTCGACCGAGCGAAAATTCGATGTCTGCCTGTTCTCGGAAAGTTTTCAGTACATGCCGATGGCGCTGTCGCTGCCCAGGGTGAAGGCGATGCTGAAGCCCGGTGGGCGCGTGGTGATCGCCGACTGCTTCCGCTCCGACAACTTCAAGGGCGGGCGGCAGATCGGCGGCGGGCACCGCTTCGCCGATTTCGGGCCGGCAGCGGCGGCGCAGGGGTTCCGGATCACGGCCGACGAGGATGTGACGGCGATGGCGGCGGGGACGATCCTGCTCGACCAGCGGGTCTATCGCGAGGCGATCGCGCCGATCGTCGATGATGTCGGGCAGTCGCTCAAGCAGCGGAGCGGGCTGCTGCACTGGCTGATCGGGGCAGGGTACCGGCTGTTCGTGCGGCCAGCGGAGCGGGCGCGCATCGCCGACCGGTTGAAGGCTGAGCACCGGACGCCGGAGCGGTTTATGGAGATGAATACGTATCGGTTCCTGCGGCTGGAGCTGGAGTAGGGCGCTTCGCGCCCGACCCCTCATCCGCCCTTCGGGCACCTTCTCCCACAAGGGGAGAAGGCGATATGGCGCCGTTCTGCCCCGGAAGCAGCATCGCAACAGTTCAATTCAAACGCCAACTACCGGCGGAAAGGCCCAAAACTAGCCGCGATTCAGCGGTTAACGAAACGGAACCAATCTGTTTCGTATGCTCGGCGTCCGGCTGTAGATTCGGCTGACCGATGCGAAGAGGGCAACCATGGCGCGCAAGTATTTCGGCACCGACGGCATTCGCGGCCTCGCCAATGGCGACAAGCTGACGCCCGAACTCGCCATGAAGGTTGGCATGGCCGCCGGGTTGAAATTCGTCAACGGCGACCATCGCAACCGCGTGGTGATCGGCAAGGATACGCGGCGGTCGGGCTACATGCTCGAAAACGCGCTGACCGCAGGCTTCACCGCGGTGGGCATGGATGTGTACCTGCTGGGCCCGATGCCGACGCCGGCCGTCGCCATGCTGACGCGCTCGCTGCGCGCCGACCTTGGCGTGATGATCTCGGCCTCGCACAACCCTTATGAGGATAACGGCATCAAGCTGTTTCGCCACGATGGCTACAAGCTGTCGGATGCGCTCGAGGACGATATCGAGAAGCTGATCGATTCCAACATGCTGGGGTCGCTGTCGACCGGCCACGATATCGGCCGGGCCCATCGCGATGAGGCGGCGCAGACCCGCTACATCGAATACGCCAAGCGCACGCTGCCCAAGAATATCGACCTCACCGGCATGCGCGTGGTGCTCGATTGCGCCAATGGCGCGGCCTACAAGGTGGCGCCGACGGCGCTGTGGGAACTGGGCGCCGAGGTGTTCACCATCGGTGTCGAGCCCGATGGCTTCAACATCAACGACAAGGTCGGTTCGACCGCGCCCGAGGCGCTGATCGCCAAGGTGAAGGAGCTGCGGGCCGATATCGGCATCGCGCTCGATGGCGACGCGGACCGGGTGATCATCGTCGATGAAAAGGGCGAGATCGTCGATGGCGACCAGTTCATGGCGGTGATCGCCGAGAGCTGGCACACGCGCGGCGAACTGCGCGGTGGCGGCCTCGTCGCAACGGTGATGAGCAATCTGGGGCTGGAGCGCTATCTGGGCGGCATCGGGCTCAACCTCGAACGCACGCAGGTGGGCGACCGCTACGTGCTCGAAGCGATGCGCGCCAAGGGTTTTAATGTCGGCGGCGAGCAGAGCGGGCACATCATCCTCTCCGATTTCACCACGACGGGCGATGGCCTGATCGCGGCGCTGCAACTGCTGGCGGTGGCGAAGCTCGCCGGCAAGCAGGTGTCCGAGGTGTGCAAGCGCTTCGAGAAGGTGCCGCAGCTGTTGCAGTCGGTGCGCTACAAGGACGGCAAGCCGCTCGAGCACAAGCTGGTGCAGCAGGTGATCAAGGAAAGCCAGGCGCGGCTCGGCGATGCCGGGCGGCTGGTGATCCGCCCCTCGGGCACCGAGCCGGTGATCCGCGTGATGGCCGAGAGCGACGACGAGGGGCTCGTGGCCGCCGTCGTCAGCGAGATTGCGGCGACGATCAAGAAGGTGGCGTGAGCCACCTCTAGTATTTCATCGGATAGGGTGGGGCGTGTAGCTCCCCCCTCCACCGGCTTCGCCGGTCCCCCTCCCCCGTAAACGGGAGAGGATGCCCTGTGGCACGATCTCGCCCCACGCCAACCTCTCCCGCCTGCGGGGGAGGGGGACCACGCGAAGCGTGGTGGAGGGGGGAGCGCCACACGCCGGATCCCATCAACACCCCGAAGTATTCGTGCAAGTAACGGGTCGTTAACCTTCGGGTTTCATGCCGAATTAGGGTTAAGGCTTAGGGTTAAGTGAGCTTTAAGAAGTCAAGGGCATAGTGATCGCACTCGACTGGTGTCGTGGTGGCAAAAGGACCCTTGTTAAATGCGTAAGCTTCTTGCTCTGGCGGCGGTAGGAACCGTTGCCCTGCTCGGCGGCCAGGCCGTTGCGGCCGATATGCCTGAGTATCCCAACATCGAAGTGCCGGATGTCGACTACGACGTCGGTGGCTCGTTCTACCTGCGCGGCTCGGCCGCGCTGAATTTCCACTGGGCGCCCGAAGTGGTGCATCCGTGGCTGGCCGACGACATCGATCCGATCGTCGACTACGGTTATGGTTACAGCTGGGGCGCCGGTTTCGGTTACGAGACGGGCACGGGCCTCCGTTTCGACGGCACGATGGACTCGGTCGAGACCACCGGCCTCAAGATCACCAAGGACAACGACGCTCCGGATGACGGCGATTACACGCTGATGCTCCGCTCGACCGTTGCCCTCGCCAACATCTATTACGATTTCGGCCTCGGCGATGGCTTCGGCGGCTACTCGGGTGGCGGCGGTGCGTTCGGTTACGTGGGTGCCGGTGCCGGTGTGGCCTGGAACCATGCCGAGATCAATTCTCCGCTCGGTGCGCCGATCCCGGTGCCGACGGGCGACAATGTCAGCGCTGCGGCGGCCGTCATGGCCGGTGTCGGCTACGACATGGGCAAGTGGGTCGCCGATGTGGGCTACCGCGGCCTCTACATCAACGAGATCAACAACTCCCCGACCGATCCCAACGAGTCGAGCTACTACGAGATCCACAACAACTGGATCCACGAAGTGCGCGGCACCATCCGTTACCGCTTCGAATAAGCGGCACTGCCACACACCAGAACTGCCGGGACGGCGCCCAGAAGGGCGCCGTTTCGCATTTTCGCGGCGAGTCTCCCGTAGCGCATGCGCTGCTGGAACGCTGCACGCGGTCGGGGCGAAACTCGAGACCTGATCGGGGGAGACTCGGATACGGTCGCGGCATGACAGAACTTGCCGACCGTACCCTCACCCGCGCCGACCTCGCCCCGCTTGCCGGTGGCGAGGCGGTGACGCTGACCAATTGCACGCTCGATGAAGCGAACCTGCGCGACCTCGACCTGACGGGCTGGCGCTTCGTGCGCTGCAGCCTCAGCAAGACCGATTTCGCCACGGCGACGCTGGAGCTGGCGACCTTCGCGCATTGCCGCGGGCCGGGGGCGACGTTCCACTCGGCGCATCTCGACGATGCGCGGTTCGAGGCGTCGGACTTCAACAATGCGGTGTTTCGCGGGGCGGTGCTGACTTCGGCGGCGTTCAAGGACTGCAAGCTGACGGGATGCGATTTCACCGATGCGCGCTCGACCGGCACGGCGTTCGCCGACACGCTGCTGGTGGCGGCGAAGCTGGCGGGGTTTTCGTTCCGCAAGGACAAGCTCCGGGGCGTGGACCTGTCGATGGCCGACCTCGCCAAATGCGATTTCCGCGATGCGGAGTTCGAGAAATCGAGCCTGCGGGAAGCCAATATCGACAATGCGCGGTTCGAGGGGGCGGATCTGCGCGGCGCGGACCTGACCGGGCTGTCGCTGCTGACCGGGGCCGGGCGGTTCAAGGGCGCCGTGATTTCGGCTGCGCAGGCGGAGATCATCCTCTCGGCGACGGGGCTGAAGGTGCGGGGGAAGTAGCTACTCGGCTGCGAGCTGGAACTTCTCGAAGCGGCTCAGCTCTTCCTCGATCAGCTGTTTGCGTTCGGGTGTTTCGGGCTCGATCCAGTGCCAGGCCTGGATCAGGAGTTTCTGGGCGGCGCGGTCGGTTTTGAGGTCGAGGACGGCGACGACCTGATCGCCGATGAGGACGGGCAGGGTGAAGTAGCCGAAGCGGCGTTTTTCGACCTTCACGTAGGCTTCGAAGACGTGCTCGTAGCCGAAAAACAGTTGTAGCCGGCGGCGCTGGATGACCAGCGGGTCGAAGGGCGAGAGGATGTGGACGAGCGGCGCGGAGGGCTCGGGCGGCTCCAGCGCTTCGGGGATGGCGTAGTGAAGTTCCCCCTCGACGGTGACGGGCACCAGCTTTTTCCGGCGGACGCGGCTATCGATGATGTCCTGCATTTCGGGCGTGAAGCGGAGGCGCGGGTGCATGACCGAGGGGGCGCTGATGAGGCCCTGGGCGGTGAGCGCGCGGTCGATCAGGTGCTCGTCGATCTGCTTGGGGTTCGCGGCGCGGGGGCGGGGCGGCCAGCCGAAATGGCGGTCGATGAGCTCGTAGGTTTTCACCATGCCGAGGCGTTCGGAGATGGTGAGTTCGCCTGAATAGAAGCCGTATTGCAGGACGCGCTTTGAGGGTTTGCGGCTGCCCCAGGGGTGGTCTTTTTCCACCAGCTCGTCGGTGTCGATATCGCGGATCGAGAGGGCGCCGTCCTTCCTGATCTGGCGCAGGAGCTTCTTGAGGTCCTTGAGGTCGGCGTCGGCGTACCAGCGCATCGGCTCGGCGGCGTGGTGCTTCATCTCATCGAGATAGAAGCGGATGTCGCGGACGGGGACGAAGGCGAGGGCGTGGGTCCAGTATTCGAAGACCGTCTTGTCGATCGTCTGGGCCTGGTGGAGGTCGGCGCGCTTGTAGGCCGGGATGCGCGAGAAGAGGATGTGGTGGTGGGCGCGCTCGATGACGTTGATGGTGTCGATCTGGACGTAGCCGAGGTGCTCGACCGCGCGGGTCGTTGCTTCGGCGCCTTCGCCGAAGGGGGCGCGCTCGTCGAGCCGCGTGGCGTGGAGCCAGATGCGCCGGGCCTCGGGCAGGGTGAGGGCGCGCGGGGCTTTGGGCTTGCGGGTGGCGGGCTTTTTCGCGGGGGCGTTCGTCATGGTTGGCAAGGTTTAGCGCATCTCCCTGCCATATCGTGTCAGGCTTTTTTCCACATCTGGCGCAGGCCGGCGCCGATATCGACCTTTGGCGCCGTGGTGCCCCCGCGGATTTCGGCGGGTTTTACGGCAGGCCAGAACATGTCGTCGAACAGCCCCAACATCGCCTTGGTGATGAACCGCGTCCGTTGGGCGTAAACGTGTTTATCGCCGTAGTTTGACTGCTGATGAACGTAAAAGCGCTGCGGCACCATCAGGTGCAGCTCGTCCTTGGCGCGCGTCATGGCGACGTAGAGGAGGCGGCGCTCCTCCTCGAGCTCGTGGGTGGAGCCGGTGCCGAGATCGGACGGGATGGCGCCGTCGACGACGTTCAGCACGTGGACGTTCTTCCACTCCTGGCCCTTGGCCGAATGGATGGTGGAGAGGATCAGGTAGTCCTCGTCGAGCAGCGGCACGCCGGCCTGGTCGGAGGTGGCGTCGGGCGGATCGAGGGTCAGCTCGGTGATGAAGCGCTCGCGGCTCGGATAGCCGGCGGCGATCTGTTCGAGCTGGTAGAGGTCTTCCTTGCGGACTTCGGCGTCCTCGTAGACCGCCTCCATCAGCGGCTCATACCACATGCGCGCGGTGAACAGTTCGGCCGGCCAGCCACCGCCGCGGCCGAGATTGCCGACGACGTCGAGGAGGCCGGGCCAACCCTCGGAACCGCGCGAGGGGGCCGGGGCTTCGAGCAGGGTTTTGAGCGGATCGGGGCTGTCGAGCATGGCGTCGAGCACCTTGCCGGCCGAGCCTGGGCCGATGCCGGGCAAGAGCTGCAGGACGCGGAAGCCGGCGACGCGGTCGCGCGGGTTATCGACGAAACGCAGCAGCGCCAGCATGTCCTTCACATGCGCTGCGTCGAGGAATTTGAGGCCGCCGAACTTCACGAAGGGGATGTTGCGGCGGGTGAGCTCGATTTCGAGCTCGGCCGAGTGCGACGAGGTGCGGAACAGGACGGCCTGCTGCTTGAGGCTGGTGCCGCCTTCGCGGCAGGCGAGGATGCTTTCGACCACGTAGTGGGCCTGGTCGGCTTCGGATTTCACCGTGACGAGGCGGGGCTTTTCGCTCGCCAGCCGCTCGGTCCAGAGGTTCTTGGTGAAGCGCTCCTTGCTCTCCGAGATCACCGCGTTGGCGGCTTCGAGGATGGGCTGGGTGGAGCGATAGTTGCGGTCGAGCGTGACGATGCGGGCGGCGGGCGAGAAGCTTTCGGGGAATTCGAGGATGTTGCGGACGGTGGCGGCGCGGAACGAGTAGATCGACTGGGCGTCGTCGCCGACAACGGTGAGGCCATCACCCTTCGGCTTCAGGGCCAGCAGGATCGAGGCCTGAAGGCGGTTGGTGTCCTGGTACTCGTCGACCAGCACGTGATCGAAGCGCTCGGCGAGGCCCTCGGCGATCGTGGGCTCGCGCATCATGGCGGCCCAGTAGAGCAGGAGGTCGTCGTAATCGAGCACCTGCTGGCGCTGCTTGGCCTCGGTATAGGCGCCGAACAGGTCGCGCAGCTCGTTGGCCCACATGGCGACCCAGGGGAAATGGTCCTTGAGGATGCGCTCGATATCCTCCTCGGCGTTGACGACGCGCGAGTAGATGGCGAGGCAGGTGCCCTTGGTGGGGAAGCGTTTCTTCGCTTCCGAGAACCCCATCTCGTGGCGGATGATGTTCATGAGGTCGCCGGAATCTTCGCGATCGTGGATCGAAAAGCCCGGTTCGAGGCCGATCTGCTCGGCGTGCTCGCGCAGGAGCCGCGCGCCGATGCCGTGGAAGGTGCCGGCCCAGCTCAACGCGTCGGCGACGACACCGGCCTTCTTGCCCATCACCTGCGCCACCAGCCGCTCGACGCGCCGCTGCATTTCCGACGAGGCGCGGCGCGAAAAGGTCATCAGCAGGATGCGGCGCGGATCGGCGCCGTTGACGATGAGGTGGGCGACGCGGTGGGCCAGCGTGTTGGTCTTGCCCGAGCCAGCGCCGGCGATGACCAGCAGCGGGCCCTGCTCGTGCGTCACCGCCTCGCGCTGCGCCGGGTTCAGCTTTTCGAGATAGGCGGGGGTATCGAGCACGAATCAATCCGGAAACACGTTCGGATCAGGAAGCCTCATTCCCGCTTTGTTCGCAACGTGCCAGCGGGGTGCCAGCGGGCACTTGGACTGTCGATGTTGGTAAGTAGGGTGGGTAGGCGCCTCCTTGTGGGCGTGTTGAGGCACCCGCCGGCCGTGTGGCCTCGGGTTGGTGAGGTAGGCGGGACCGGCGAGGCGGTTGCCCCAACGCGGTAGTCCGCAAATAACGAGGCTTGCGCCTCGCCGGCCGTGATCGAGGTCTGATTTGGACACGAGGCTTAAGCTGGAGCCGAAAGGCACATCCCGCACCATCTTGGGTCTCCAGCGTATCGCAACAGCCCGCCGGTGGACGACTCCTCCGGCCCTCGACGCCCCCGCCCTTCGTTCGTCGCGAGCGACCGCCCTGCGGGGAGCGGGGGGAGAATCGCACGGGGTGGAGGAGCGGGGATAAGTTGGTTCGCTGGATGTCATCCCGGCGAAGGCCGGGATCCAGCCTCAGGTCTGGCGGGTAGCCGCGGGCTGGTCAGGATGGACCCCGGCCTTCGCCGGGGTGACCCGGTAGGTGTGGGGCGTGAAGTGGTTTGACCGAACCTGTGCCGGTGCGTGGGGCTCCCCCCTTCCGCCCTTCGGGCACCTTCCCCCGTAAACGGGAGAAGGCCCTGTGGCACGATGGTGCCCCACGCCATCCTCTCCCGCTTGCGGGGGAGGGGGACCAGCCCAAGGCTGGTGGAGGGGGGGGCTACAAGCTGGGTGCTTCGTGTTACCCCCACCCTAGCTTCGCTAAGGCTTCGCCTAAGCTGCGCTACCCTCCCCGCAAGGGGGAGGGAGGGCTGCGGTGTCCTCAGGGGCGCATGGTTGCGCCGGTTTGCGGCGCGCCTCAAGTGTTGATTCAAGCTGCTATCAGCACTCTTCAAGCACTGCTGCTATGCGTTTGAATTCATTAAACTATTCGCGTCATGCTGTTGTCATGCGGGCGCAAATCGGCTCCCCTTACTGTCGCCCGCTCTAGAGGTGCCAGATGCCGAACGTGACCAGCCGCGAGGCCGAAGACTATGGCCTCACTACTGCGCAGATCATCTATCGCATGCCCGACCGGCTCGATTGCCTGCAGGATTTCCTCTGGCAGGAATACGACCTGTTTCCGCAATTTCCGTCGCTGCGGAAATTCCTCGCCTTCTGGGAACAGAAGATCGAGGGGCCGCTCCATTCGATCACCGTGGCGCATGCCCGGCTGATTACGCCGATGGAGCTGCAGGCGCTCAGGAAGCGGCCGCTGCACTAGGCGGCAGGGTCGCCAAATAGGCCTGCCACGGGCCTGAGACGTTGAAGCGCCAGTCCGTGGGGGTGGCGCCGCGGTGATCGGGCAGGGCGCGGAGACGCTCGACGAGTTCGAGCGCGTCGCGGGATTTCACGCCGACGCGGTGGCGGCGGTAGTCGTCGGCCAAGGCGGGCGGCAGCGCGGCCCCTTCGAGCATGGCTTCGACCGTGCGGTCGGCGAAGTAGAGGTCGCGAGCGGCGGCGAGCCAGGTCCAGGCTTGCTCGCCGGTGATGCGTTCGAGCGTCAGCAGGTTGGCGACGCTCGCTTCGACATCGACCAGCGGCTCGCTCAGCGGCATGAACTCCATCTCGCCCGGGGCGTGGGCGAGGCAGACGTCGGCGTCTTCCTCGCGCATGCCGCGGGCATAGGCGCGGGCGATCTCGCCCACTGGCTCCATGCCGAAGGAGACGCACTCGGCGGCCCGCAGCGCGCCGAGCGAGGCGCCGCCGAGAACGCGGACGCCCTGGCTCAGGGCGAAGAGGATTTCCTTGTGCCAGACCGAGGGGACGAAACCGAAGACGCCATCGATGAGACCGATGGCATCGGCGCCGTCGCGGACGGCACGGTGGATGTCGCCCTGCCGGGCGGGTGGGCGCAGGTCGAGCCCGGTGGTGTCGACGTCGAGGCCGAAGAGCGAAGGGCCGGCGAACAGGACTTTCACAGCACACCCAGCATGGCGGAGGCAGCGCGGGCGCCCGGCCGCCAGTTCTTGTTGGTGAGCCGATCCTCGAGGCCGGGAACGAACGCCTTCACCACCTCGATGCCGAGGCGGTCGCTGCCGAGGCGGACGGTGACGACCCGCTTGAGGCCGGCGCGGGAAATGCCGCGCTGGACGAAGGCGAGGAGGCTGGCCGGATCGATTTCGCCGGTGAAGCCGGCGGGGGCGGGGCGGCCGAGGGAGCGCGCTTCGGTGAGCACGCGGATGGAGCGGCTGAGGCCGGTGTCGTATTCGGCATCGACGATGTCGTCGCGGGCGCCGGCAATATTGGTGATGTGGGTCTGCGCCGCCTCGATGATGGCCTTGCGGGCCGCAATCGCCGGGATGGGGTGGCAGGCGGCGCCGCTCGCCGCATCGAAATGCTTGTCGGCGCCATCGGCGGGGAACATCACGGCGTAGATGACGGGGACGCCGACATTGGTGGTCTGGTCGAAGAGCTGGATGCGGTAGCCGGCGCGGGCGATCTGGGCGATGAGGCCGTCGACGCCGGGATCATTGAAGGCCTCGGGCGAAACGGCGGTGGCGAGCGCCGCCGCGTCGGACTTGAAGCCCCAGAGGCAGACGGCGTCGCGCTCGATCAGCTCGCAGAAGGCGTGGAGCAGGGCGCCATCCATGCTGGTGCCGGCGGCGATGCCGTTGGTGGATTGCGAAATCGGCGGCAGGTCGGCCGGGGCGACGCCCAGCACGACGGCGTCATAGGGCACGAGCACTGGGGCGCCGGTGGTGCGATCGGTGCCGGTGACCCAGCGGATGGGCTGTTCGGGGTCGACCGCGTAGCCCTGCGGCAGGAGGGTCGAAACGTTCAGGGTATCGACTTCGGCTTCCTGCAGGCGGGCGAGCGACATCGTGGAGCCCGGGGTTTCGGGCGCTTCGGCCACCGCATATTCGGCGGCTTCCATGATGGCGGAGAGCTTGGCGCTCACCGCGTCCATGCCTTTGCCCTGGTGTGAGGCAATGGTGAGCGAGTTGGGGCGGATGGCGGCGTAGCAATGGATGCCGGTGCGATCGAGCCCGGTCTGGCTAGCGAGCCGGGTGATGCCGAGCTCCGCGAAATGGGTAGTCAGGTCCCGCAGCAGGGCCGCGGGACTGGGTGCCCCGGCCTGCGACGCGTCCGCCGCCGGCCGAATGGCTGAAATCTTGCGAAGATCCTGGAGCACGATCGTTGCCCCGCGCTCCCGCGTTATTACTTGGTCTGGTAGTGCCAGACGGCGCTGGCGTCGTCGCGCTGGCCGGCGGCCACGGCGATGTCGATGCCCTGGAACAGGGTGCCGCCGTCGGCGAGCTGGCTCTGGAGGTCGGGCGTCAGGACCGAGGACTGGTCGAGAGCGGTCACAGTCATCAGCTGGGTGTCGACCACGAGCAGCTGGGCGTCGTCTTTCTTACCGATGATAACATAGCGCATTAGACGTCTCCTGAGGGTTTTGAGGGGCTATTTGAATCCGGCCTGTCGCAGGGCCTCGACGTAGAAATCCACATCCGCCGGGTCTCGCTGCGGCATGCGCGAGGCCCATCGGGCGACACTGAAGTCCGGCTGCAGCTCGAGAGCTCGCGTCCGGTATTTGCGCGCCAGGTCCATGCGGCCGCCCATGGCAGCGGCCGCCGCCATCAGGCGGAGAGCAGGATCCTGGTTACGCATCTGGGAGAGGGCGTTGAGGGCTTCCTCGAAACGTCCCCGGAAGAAATGGATGCCGCCGAGCGTCCACAGATACTCGTCGGGCGGCACCGGGTTGAGCCGGATGGCCTCGTCGATCTTCTCCTCGGCGGCCGAGAAGTTGCTGTCGTGGACGAGGGTGTCGGCGTAGTCGGCCAGGAGGTCGGCGTGATGCGGGGCGAGCTCGCTCGCGACCTTCATGTGCTGGAGGCTCTGGTCGATGTCGCGGTCGAAGAGGGCGACGCGGCCGAGTTCGCGATAGGCGGTGCCGTCCGTGGGGTCGATGGCGACGGCGCGCTCGGCATGGAGCTTGGCGCGATCGAGCAGCGACTTGTCGGAGCCCGAACGCAGCACCCACTCGATGACGTAGGTGCGGGCGAGGGCGCTTTCGATGGTCGCCTGCTCGGGCTCGATCTTCTGGGCTTCGCGCAGCGAATTGCGGCCGCGGCGGACTTTCGGCAGGTCGAAGGTGCGCAGGTTGTAGCGGCCGTTGAGGTAGTGGCCGTAGGCGTCCGGGTTGCGCTCGGTGCGCTCGCGGGCGAGTTCGGCGGTTTCGATCGAATCGGCCAGCGCACGCGCGATGCCGCCGGTGAAGTCCCAGTAGCGGGCGGCGGCGGATTGCGGGGTGAAGGCGTATTTGTCGGCCCAGACGATCTCGCGGTTGACGCTGCGGACGAGGCGGATGGCGAGCGACAGGCCGCCGGAGAAATCCTGCGCGACGCGGCTTTCGACGGCGTAGTCGATCTGGTGCGAGCGGACCTCGTCGAGGGCGCTGAAGGGGTCGAGCTGCCAGGCGGTGTGCGGGGCGATGACGGAAACCGACCGGAGGCGGCTGAGGCCGATGGTGACGTCTTCCACCAGTGCTGGGGCAAGATGTCGCGGCAGGCCGTTCTTATGCTCCTGCAGCGGCGGCAGCAGCACGACGCGGGGGACGAACGCGGGCTTTTCCTCGACGACTTCGGGCCGGCGCGGGGCGGGCTTGGCTTTCGGTTCGGCGGCCGGCTTGGGCTGGCTGCGATCGAGCAGTTCGGCGATCTCGGGGGTGGGCTCCTCGCCCATGCGGATCAGGCGGGCGCGGAAAGTGGTGAGGGCGTTGCGGGCGCCGGCGTCGTCACCCTCGTTGAGATAGAGCTGCACGGTGGCCCGGCAAACAGCGTCGGACAGCGGCAGGCGCTCGGACAGGCGCTGCAGCGCGGCATGGCCGCCGCGACCACCGATTCGCAGGGCGACCTCGGTGGCCTGGGCCACGAACTGGTCCTCGATGCGGGTGCGCTCCATGGTGAGCCACTGGTCGAAACCCTCGCCGAACTCGTCGACTCCGGCCAAAAGCTCGCCTTTGTAGAGGCCGATCAGCCGCTCGAGTTCCTGCGCGTCCGTGACGGCACGGATGCGGCCAATCTCGCGCAGGTCAAGCGTGACGCTGCGGCTCAGTTCGATTTCAGTTGCATCGGCATCGAATAATTCGAACCCAAACTTTGCTTCGAGATCACGAGTGTGAAGAAGTGTTTGCCTGAGATTGGTCAGGGCCTGTTCGGGACTGCTCTGTTCCCAGATGCGGTCGGCAAGCGTTGCTCGACGGGTCCGATCTCTGAACTCCAAGTAAAGCACAGCCGCGAGGGCATATGCCTTCTGCCTCAGCTTGACGGCAGTCCCGTCAGGCAGGCGGAGGACCGGAGTCCCCAAGAGCTGCAATGTGGTCGTTTCACGCATGATGTGATTCCGGACGCCCAATTGCTTCCGGCACAGGAGGCGTAAGTTTACTTGACGAAGTAAAGCCGGAAGGATAGCTACGTAACGGTCAGATAACGCGGACAAATAAGAAACCGCTCAAAAGCGCCCGCGCCAACTATACGCCGTGAAGTGAGGGGGCTTTTGGTACATTCCCGCACCTCAGGGCGTGTTTATCCCCATAACGGCAAACGTAACGGCTAATCGAGGTAAAAATGGAAGCAAGTGCACCGGGTTCGGCGGGATCGGCATCCAACTTAAATGGACGGGCGGCCGACAAGCTCGTGGAACTCAGCGCGTCGGTGGTAGGGGCGTATGTCAGCCATAACGCGCTGAGCGCCAGTGATCTGCCCAAGCTCATCGCGCAGGTGCACCAGGCGCTGATCGCCCTGGGTGGCGCGGCTCCAGCGGAAGCCGCTCCGGAATTGAAGCCGGCAGTGCCGGTCAAGAAGTCGATCACGCCGGACTATCTGATCTGTCTCGAAGACGGCAAGAAGTTCAAGTCGCTGAAGCGCCACCTGCGTACCGAGTACGACATGTCGCCCGACGAATACCGCGCACGCTGGGGCCTGCCGCCTGATTATCCGATGGTTGCGCCGAACTATTCCGAAGCCCGCTCGGCTCTCGCCAAGAGCATCGGCCTTGGCCGCAAGCCCGAAGCTGCACCGGCCCGCACGACGCGCGCCCGGAAATCGGCCGCCTGATCGAACGCGCTCCAATCAGTGGACGGATATGAGCGCCGGCATTCGAGCCGGCGTTTTCTTTTGGGGGGAATCGCTTCGGGCCAGGAAGCAGATACTCACTGGCACAGCTGAAACACGCGCCGGGATCGGGGGACTGCCCCCCATGCGAGGCATGGAGAGCAGTCAACACAGGACCCGAATTTCCCATGCGTGAGTAACGTAGCGCAGACGCCGTGATGTCTCCGTTATGTTAACGGCCGAAGCGCGAACACGCATCCCGAGATCGCGGAACGCTCACAAATCGGAGAGCCGGGCCGGCAGGGCTTGGCAGGTCTGGCCCTACGCGCCTAGCCTCAATGGTGCCGAGAGGCATGGGGGAGGGAGCCGTTCAACCAGACGCGGGAGCGTTTGAACGTGGTGAGGCGTCCGCTCTACAGCAGATCCCAACGGGCTCGCGCAGCCGGGGCCAGCCCGATCGTGACCGGCACGCGGCAGGCGCCGGTGCTCAGCGGCACGTATCACCCCGAACCGACCTTGCGGCAGCGCTTCGGCGCGGTGTGGGGGCCGTTTTACGCGAAGCATCAGGCGCGGATACTGGTCGTCACCAGCGTGCTGGTGACGCTGGCTCTGGTGGGTGCCTATGAGCTGCTGAAGCCGCCGGCGCAGAACCTGACGCAGACCGACCTCAATGCGGCGGTGAACTACGCCATCGACCAGCGGCCGCGGGGGCCATCGGTTGCGGCGGTGGCCTACGCGACGGTCATTCCGTCGGTAGTGCAGGTCAACGGCTATGATCCGGCCGACCCGGCGACGCTGCCCAAGCCCGAGGAGCAGAAGGAAGCGCCGGCGACGCCGAGCGATCCCAAGGGGCTCGCCGAGGATTTTCACGAGCAGTTTTCGGCCGTGGGCACGGGCGTGGTGATCGACGATACGGGGACGATCCTCACCAATCTGCATGTCGCGGGGGCGGCCAAGAGGCTGAAGGTGATCTTTGCCGACGGCACGGAATCGGACGCGCACATCATCGCCGCGAAGCCCGAGAGCGACCTCGCCATTATCCAGCCCACCACGATTCCGGACGATTTGAAGCCGGCGACGCTCGCGTCGAGCGCCGGGCTGCATCCGGGTGACGATGTGGTGGCGATCGGCTTTCCGTTCGGCATCGGGCCATCGGCTTCGGCCGGCGTGGTCTCGGGGCTGGGGCGGATGATGCAGGCCGAGGAGGGGCGCCCGGCGCTCCGCAACCTCATCCAGTTCGATGCGGCGGCCAATCCCGGCAATTCGGGCGGGCCGCTGGTGAACGCCGATGGCGAGGTGGTGGGGATCGTCACCGCCATCCTCAATCCATCGGGGCTCAGGACGTTCGCCGGCATCGGCTTTGCCATGCCCATCGAGGACGCCGCGGCGGCCGCCGGAGAGAACCCACTCTAACGTAACCGAGGAACGCTCATGTCCGACGACAGGATCACCCCCGCCACCGCTTCGCAGATGGAGCAGGTGCTCTACGAGGTGAAGAAGGTCGTGGTCGGGCAGGACCGCTTCCTCGAACGCGTGCTGGTGGCGCTGCTGGCGCGCGGACACCTGCTGGTCGAAGGCGTGCCGGGGCTCGCGAAGACCCTGACCGTGAGCACGCTGGCCCGCGCCATCCAAGGCAGTTTCAAGCGCATCCAGTTCACGCCGGACCTCGTGCCCTCGGACCTCGTCGGGACGCGCATCTACAGCCAGAAGACGGGAGAGTTTTCGACCTCGCTGGGGCCGGTTTTCGCCAACCTGCTGCTGGCCGACGAGATCAACCGGGCGCCCGCCAAAGTGCAGTCGGCGCTGCTCGAGGTGATGCAGGAGCGGCAGGTGACGATTGCGGGCGAGACGCACACGGTGCCCAACCCGTTCGTCGTGATGGCGACGCAGAACCCGATTGAGACCGAGGGCACCTATCCGCTGCCCGAGGCGCAGGTCGACCGCTTCATGATGAAGGCGCTGGTGGGCTATCCGACCGAGGAGGAGGAGTTCGTCATCGTGTCGCGCCAGACCGGGGTGGCCGAGCAGGTGGCGAAGGTGACGACCACGGCGCAGCTGGTCGAGCTGCAGCAGAAGTGCCACTCGCTGTTCGTCGATCCGAGCCTCATCCAGTTCGCCGTGAAAGTGGTGTCGGCGACGCGCAACCCGGAGAAATTCGGGCTCAAGGAGCTGCCGCGACTACTGACTTATGGGGCGAGCCCGCGCGCCACCATCGGCATGATCGAGGCGGGGCGGGCGCTCGCCTTCCTGCGCGGGCGCGAATATGTGCTGCCCGAGGATGTGGTCGACATCATCCCCGACGTGCTGCGGCACCGGCTGGTGCTGAGCTACGAGGCGCTGAGTGAATCGATCACCGCCGACCAGATCATCGGCCAGGTGCTGCGCGCCGTTCCCGCCCCCGAGAAATTGCTGGAAGCCCATGTCAAGTTCGCCGCGGCAAGCTGAGCAGCTCCTCTCGCGCCTCGAGTGGACGGTGATCCGGCGGCTCGACGGGCTGCTGCAGGGCAATTACCGCACGCTGTTCCGCGGCTTCGGGCTCGATTTCGCCGACCTGCGCGAATACCAGGCGCATGACGATGTGCGGCACATCGACTGGAACGTGACGGCGCGGACCGAAATCCCGCATGTGCGCGTCTATAACGAGGACCGCGACGTCACCGCGTGGTTCCTGCTCGACATGAGCCCGTCGGTGGATTTCGGTTCGGACGAAATCACCAAGCGGCAATTGCTGCTGGAGTTTACCGCCGTGCTGGCGCGGCTGCTGACGCGGCAGGGTAACAAGGTGGGCGCTATCCTCTTCAACGGGATGAGCGAGTTCGTGGTGCCGGCGCGGACGGGGCGCGCGCACGTGCTGCACCTCATCGACAAGATCGCCACCAATCCGCGATTGCTGCGGGCGCCGCCGACTGACCTCAGGGCGTTCTACACGCGGGCGCTGGCGCCGATGGGGCGGCGGGGCATTGCGTTTGCGGTCTCCGATTTCATCTCGGCACCAGGCTGGGAGCGGGCACTGTTCGCCATCGGGCAGCGCCACGAAACGCTGGCAGTGCGGCTGCTCGATCCGCTCGAGACGGCGCTGCCCGATATCGGGCTCATGACCTTCGAGGATGCCGAAACGGGCGAGCAGATGATGGTCGATACCGACGATCCCGGTTTCCGCCGGCGTTTCGCGGCGGCGGCCGAGGCGCAGGAGGAGCAGTTGATGGCGGCGTTCATGGGCGCCGGCACCGACGTGCTCGAACTTTCGACGGCCGACGACCTGGTCGATGCGGTGCTGCGCTTTGCCAATATGCGCAAGGCCAATGCGCGGCTCGGCGGTGGCGTGGCGATACCGGCATAGGAGAGGCGGCGATGACCTTCATCTGGGGCGAAATGCTGTGGCTGCTGCTGCTCGTGCCGGTGCTGGTGGCGCTCTATATCTGGGCGATGCGGCGGCGGAAGACGTCGCTGCGCTATGCCAATCTGGCGCTGGTGAAGCAGGCGGTGGGCAAGTCGGTGGGCTGGCGCCGGCATGTTCCGCCGGCGCTGTTCCTCCTCGCGCTCACCATCCTGATCATGGCGGTGGCGCGGCCGGCGGCGGTGATCGAGCTCGCCTCGTCGCGGGCGACGGTGATCCTCGCGATGGATGTGTCGGGGTCGATGCAGGCGAAGGATATCGAGCCGACGCGGCTGCAGGCGTCGCAGGAGGCGGCGCGCAACTTCATCAAGACCCAGCCGGCCGACGTGCAGATCGGCATCGTGGCGTTCGCGGCGGCGGCGCTACTGGTGCAGGCGCCGACGCTCGATCGCGAGGCGCTGGTGACGGCGATCAATAGCTTCGATTTGCGGCGCGGGACGGCGGTTGGAGCTGGGGTGCTGACCTCGCTCGCCACCATCTTCCCCGACCAGGATTTCGACGAGCTGCAGGGCGATAACCCGTTCGACACGCTCGGCTTTCCGTCAGCGGGCGCGCTGAGCCGGCCGCTGGGCGGAAACAGCGCGCTGGGTGAACCGGACGGGCCGCCGAAACTGTCGGTGGCCGAGCATGTGCCGGTGGCGCCGGGCTCGTACCAGAGCGCGGTGGTGATCCTCCTTACCGACGGCGCGACGACGGTCGGCCCCGATCCGATCGCGGCGGGGCGGGTGGCATCGGAATATGGGGTGCGGGTGTTCACGGTGGGGTTCGGCTCGGCCGAGGGCAGTGTGGTGGAGTTTGGCGGGCGCTCGATGCGGGCGCAGCTCGACGCGGTGAGCCTGCAATCGATCGCCGACATGACGCACGCCCAGTATTTCGAGGCGCAATCGGCGGCGGATCTCAACAAGGTCTACGATTCGCTCTCGACCAAGCTGATCAGCGAGAAGAAGCTGACCGAGATTGCGTTTCTGTTCGCTGGGGTCGGCGCGCTGATTGCGTTGTGCGGGGCAGGGCTGTCGGTGCTGTGGTTCGGGCGGGTGGCCTAGTTTCGCCGGGGTAACCGCGGGCACCAAAAGGTGCGGTCTTGTGGCGCGGAGGTGGAACGGAGCAGATGGTTGGATGCTTAGGATGCGAACGATCTCGTTCGCCCCGGCGCCTGCAGCAGACTCCCGAAAGACCACATGACTCTCAAGCTCAAGATCATCATCGGCAGCACCCGTCCGGGTCGCGCCGTGCCGCCCGTCGCCCAGTGGGCCGACGATTATGCCCGCCAGCATGGCGGTTTCGACGTGGAACTGGTCGACCTCCACGAGCTCGCCTTGCCGTTGCTCGATGAAGCGGCGCATCCGCGCTTCAAGAAATACGAGAACGCGCATACCAAGCGCTGGGCAGCGATCGTCGACGAGGCCGATGCCTTCGTGTTCGTGACGCCGGAATACGATTATTTCCCGCCGGCGACGCTGGTGAATGCGGTGCAGTATCTGTTCAGCGAGTGGGCGGAAAAGCCGGCCGGTATCGTCAGCTATGGCGGGGTTTCGGCGGGGCTGCGGGCGACGCAGCAATTGCGGCTGCTGCTCAGCAACATGAGCGTGATGCCGCTGGCCCAGTCGGTGCCGCTGCCGTTCTTCAGCCAGTTCATCGTCGATGGGGTGTTCACGCCGAACCAGCAGACGCTCGACGGCGCGAAGATCATGTTTGAGCGGCTGGCGCATTGGGGCAAGGGGCTGAAGGCGATGCGGCAGCAGGCGGCCTGACGGCTACTCCCAGGCCTGCAGCATCGCTTGCGTGACGAACGCGAGGTGCGCGGCCATCGCGGTGCGGGCGGCTTCGGCGTCGCCGGTGACGATGCCGGCGACGATGCGTTCGTGGTCGGTGAGGATGTGCTGGCGAACGTCGCCGATGGTGGCGAGGTGCTGATGGAAGAGCGTGTCCACCGCCTCGGCGCGCATGGTCCAGAGCGAATCCAGCATCTCGCGCAGCACGGTGTTTTCCGTCGCTTCGGCGATGGTCATGTGGAGCGTGCGGTCGCTGTCGGGCGACCAGTGATCGCTGCGGGTTTCCTCGCGCATCTGGGCCAGTACGGCGTTGAGGCGGGCGCGGCCGGCGGGTGTGATCTGCTGGCTCGCGAGGGCGGCGGCTTCGGGCTCGAGCAGGCGGCGGACGGCCATGATTTCGAGCGGCGAGCGGCTCTGCTCGGGCAGGGTATCGGCCTGCGTGTCGGGTTTGCGCACGAAAGCGCCGACGCCGACGCGGACTTCGACGAGGCCGGCGACTTCCAGCGCGATCAGTGCTTCGCGGACCGTGGGGCGGGAGACGCCGAGGCTTTGCGCCAGGTCGCGTTCGCTCGGCAACTGGCGGCCGGGCGCGACGTCGCCATTGAGGATCTGGTCGCGGATCTGGTCGGCGATCTGGATATAGAGTTTGCGGTTGGAAACGGCCTGCAGCTTCATCGGAGCGAAAGCGCCCCCTCGCGCCAGCGAGGCCGTTCATAGCACATCACATCCTGATGTCCACTGGTCTGACCACTTGACAGCCTGACCGATTTCTCGTTGTTACGGGGCCGGGAGGACTGCCTATGACTACCGCTGAGACCGGCACGGCTGGCGTTGCGCCGCCGCTGGTCGAAATGATCGATATCGACAAGTCGTTTCCCGGCGTGCGTGCCCTGAGCCGCGCCCGTTTCGACCTGCGCCCCGGCGAAGTCCACGCGCTGATGGGCGAGAACGGCGCAGGCAAATCGACGCTGATGAAGATCCTGTCGGGTGTCTATTCGCGTGATGGCGGCGTGGTCCGGCTCAATGGCCAAGCCGTCGAGATCGGCTCGCCTCGGCAGGCCCAGGACATGGGCATCGGCATCATCCATCAGGAACTGGCGCTGATGCGCGACCTGACGGCGGCGCAGAACATCTTCATCGGCCGCGAACCGCGGCGGGGTTTTCTGCTCGACGAGGCGGCGCTAAACCGCGATGCGGCGGCGATCTTCGCCTCGATGAACCTCACGATCGAGCCGACCGTGAAGGTCGAAACGCTGACCATCGCCAAGCAGCAGATGGTGGAGATCGCCAAGGCGCTGAGCTACCGCTCGCGCGTGCTGATCATGGACGAGCCGACGGCGGCGCTGAACGATGCCGAAATTGCCGAGCTGTTCGCGATCATCAACCGGCTCAAGGCCGAGGGCGTCGGCATCGTCTACATTTCGCACAAGATGGACGAGATCAAACGCATCTCGGACCGCGTCACCATCATGCGCGACGGCGAATATGTCGGCACCGTGCCGGGGGCAGATACGCCGATCGAGACGATCATTTCGATGATGGTGGGGCGGACGCTTACGGCCGAGGCGCTGGTGATCCCCGATACGTCGAACGCGCCGGTGGCGCTCGAAGTGCGCGGGCTGAAGCGCGGGCGGGTCGTGCGCGACGTCTCGTTCTCGGTGAAGGCGGGCGAGATCCTCGGGTTTGCCGGGCTGATGGGGGCAGGGCGCACCGAAGTCGCCCGCGTGATCTTCGGCGCGGACCGGCGCGAGGCGGGCGAAATCCTCGTCGGCGGCAAGCCCGTGAACATCGCCACGCCGTGGGACGCGGTGCGGGCCGGCATCGGCTACCTCAGCGAGGACCGCAAGCAGTTCGGGCTCGCGACCGGGCTCGACGTGCGGAACAATATCGCGCTCGCCTCGATCGAGCGGTTCACCGGCGCGGGCGGCGTGCTCGACGATGCCGGGATGCGCGAGGCGGCGGTCAAATATATCCGGCAGCTCTCCATCAAGACGCCGTCGGATACCCAAGAGGCGCGGCTGCTTTCGGGCGGCAACCAGCAGAAGGTGGTAATCGCCAAGTGGCTGCTGCGCAATTGCGACATCCTGATCTTCGATGAGCCGACGCGCGGCATCGATGTCGGGGCGAAATCCGAAATCTACAAGCTGCTCAATGCGCTAGCCGCCGAGGGCAAGGCGATCATCATGATCTCGTCGGAGCTGCCTGAAGTGCTGCGCCTCAGCCACCGCATCGCGGTGATGTGCGAGGGGCGGCTCACCGGCATGCTGCCGGGCGGCGCCAGCCAGGAAGAGATCATGCGGCTCGCCACGCAGCGCGACACATCTGAACTACGGAGGTCGGCATGACCGATACCGCGGCCCCTGCGGCCAAATCCGGCGTCCGCATTTCCGGCGCTTTCCACCGGCTGCTGGCCTTTTCGGGGCTGATCGCCCTGCTGGTCGTCTTCTCGCTGGCTTCGCCCAACTTCCTGCAGACGGCGAACATTCTCGCCATCCTGCAGGCGACGTCGGTGAACGGCGTGCTGGCGGTGGCGGCGACGCTGGTGATCATCACCGGCGGCATCGACCTTTCGGTCGGCACGCTGATGACGTTCTGCGCGGTGATCGCGGGCGTGATCCTCACTTACATGGGGATGCCGTTGCCGCTCGGCATCCTCGGCGCGATCGTTGCCGGGCTCGCCTGCGGCTTCGTTTCGGGCTTCGTGATCGCCAAGCTGAAGGTGCCGCCGTTCATTGCGACGCTGGGCATGATGCTGATCCTCAAGGGCCTGTCGTTGGTGGTTTCGGGCACCAAGCCGATCTATTTCAACGGCACGCCGGGCTTCAACCAGATCGCGCTCGGCTCGCTGGTGGGCTCGGTGTTCCCGGCCGTACCGATCCCCAATGGTGTGCTGGTGCTGTTCGCGGTCGCCATCATCGCGGCCTTCGTGCTGAGCAAGACGGCGCTCGGGCGCTACACCTTCGCGCTCGGCTCGAACGAGGAGGCGGTGCGGCTTTCGGGCGTGAACGTCGATCGCTGGAAGATCGCCGTCTATGCCACCGCCGGTTCGATCTGCGGCATTGCCGGGCTGCTCATCGCATCCCGCCTCAACTCGGCGCAGCCGGCGCTGGGGCAGGGCTATGAGCTCGATGCGATTGCGGCCGTGGTGATCGGCGGCACGTCGCTTTCGGGCGGGCGCGGCACCGTGCTCGGCACGCTGATCGGCGCGCTCATCATCTCCGTGCTGGCCAATGGCCTGCGCATCCTTTCGGTGGCCCAGGAATGGCAGACGGTGGTGACCGGCTGCATCATCATCCTCGCGGTCTACGCCGATATCCTGCGGCGCCGCACCCTTTAGGCGCCGAACGATCCAAGCGTCCGGTCAGGTCGGGCGCCAACAAGAAGCAGAACGCTCGCAACAACCAAAGTTCAAAACTCCGGAGGATACCGTGCTTTCAAGACGTACTTTCCTGGCTGCCGCCAGCGCCACCGCCGTGCTCGCGGGCACCGGCCTGTCGTTCGCCCAGGACAAGCCCTACATCGCCCTCATCTCGAAGGGTTTCCAGCACCAGTTCTGGCAGGCCGTGAAGGCCGGTGCCGACAAGGCCGCGGCCGAACTCGGCGCCACCGTGACCTTCGAAGGCCCGGATAACGAGACCCAGGTCGACAAGCAGATCGACATGCTCTCGGCAGCTCTTGCCAAGAAGCCGGCCGCGATCGGTTTTGCCGCCCTCGACAGCCAGGCGGCGATCCCGCTGCTGCAGCAGGCCAAGGATGCCAACATCCCGGTCATCGCGTTCGACTCGGGCGTCGACAGCGACATCCCGCTGACCACCGCCACCACCGACAACCTGGCCGCCGCGGCGCTTGCCGCCGACAAGCTGGCCGAGCTGATCGGCGATGCCGGCAAGGTCGCCGTGGTGGCCCATGACCAGACCTCGCGTACCGGTATCGACCGTCGCGACGGCTTCCTGAACCAGATGAAGGCCAAGCACCCGAACATCGAAGTCGTCACCGTGCAGTACGGCGACGGCGACCAGCTGAAGTCGACGGAAATCACCAAGTCGATCCTCACCGCCAACCCGGACCTCAAGGGCATTTTCGGCACCAACGAAGGCTCGGCCATCGGTGTGGCGAACGCCATCAAGGAAACCGGCGCCAAGATCGTCGCCATCGGCTACGACTCGGGCAAGGCGCAGAAGGACTACATCAAGGACGGCACCCTCGCCGGCGCCATCACCCAGAACCCGGTCGGCATCGGCTACGAGACGGTGAAGGCCGCGCTCGCCGCCATCAAGGGCGAGACCCTGCCCAAGATCATCGACACCGGCTTCTACTACTACGACAAGACCAACATCGACGATCCGACGATCGCCGCCGTTCTCTACGACTGATAACGTCACCGCTGGCCGGGCGCGCCCAAACGCGTCCGGCCTTTCTCTTGCCTGCCCGGACGGTTCACGATGACCAAGATCACTTCGCTCGCAACGCACGATTTGCGCTTCCCCACCTCGGCTTCGCTCGATGGTTCGGACGCGATGAACCCTGATCCGGACTACTCCGCCGCCTACGTGGTGCTCGGCAGCGATGGCGCGCATGAGGGGCACGGGCTGACCTTCACCATCGGGCGCGGCAACGACATCGTCTGCAAGGCCATCGAGGCCCTGACCTCGCGCGTGGTGGGGCTGGAGCTGGAGTGGATCGCCGAGAACCCGGGGCGGTTCTGGCGGCACGTGACCTCGGACAGCCAGCTGCGCTGGATCGGGCCCGACAAGGGCGTGATGCACCTCGCGACCGGCGCGGTGGTGAACGCCGTGTGGGACCTGCTCGCCAAGGAAGCCGGCAAGCCGGTCTGGCGTTATGTCGCCGACATGACGCCCGAGCAGCTCGTTTCGATCATCGATTTCCGCTATTTGACGGACGCCATCACGCCCGACCAGGCGCTGGCGATTTTCAGGAAGGCCGAGGCCGGCAAGGCGGCGCGTATCGCGACGCTCGAGGCCGAGGGCTACCAGTGCTACACGACCTCGGCGGGCTGGCTCGGCTATTCCAACGAGAAGCTGACGCGGCTTGCGACCGAGGCGGTCGAGGCCGGGTTCAAGCACATCAAGATGAAGGTCGGGCGCGACCTCTCCGACGATATCCGGCGGCTCGAGATCGTGCGCTCGATCATGGGACCGGACCGGTTCCTGATGATCGACGCCAACCAGGTGTGGGATGTCGGGCAGGCGATCGACTGGGTGAAGGCGCTGTCGCGGTTCTCACCTTATTTCATCGAGGAGCCGACGAGCCCCGACGATGTGCTCGGCCACAAGGCGATCCGCGAGGCGATCGGGCCGGTGAAGGTCGCGACGGGCGAGATGTGCCAGAACCGCATCCTGTTCAAGCAGTTCATCACCTCGGATGCGATCGACATCGTGCAGATCGATGCCTGCCGCATCGGCGGCCTCAACGAGGTGCTGAGTGTGCTGCTGCTGGCGGCGAAATACGGCAAGCCGGTATGGCCGCATGCCGGTGGCGTCGGGCTCTGCGAATACGTGCAGCACCTGTCGATGATCGACTATCTCGTGGTGTCGGGGACGAAGGAGGGCCGGGTGATCGAGTATGTCGACCACCTGCACGAGCACTTCCTCGACCCCTGCGACATCCGCAACGCGGCCTACATGCCGCCCAAGCGGGCCGGGTTCTCGATCGAGATGAAGCCGGAGTCGATTGCGGCGAATACGTTCCGGGGCTGAGGACACCACCAAAGCCGTCATCGACGCCGGTGCAATTCCGGCCTATGTCATGCGCCAGTCACCCAAGAGCGCATGACCAGTAACGCCATGACCACACCAATGCCCGGCGACGCACTTCTCGCGCAGTTGCGCAGCTTCGTTGGCGACCAATACGTGCTCACCGACCCGCGGGCCAACCGGCGCTGGCGCAAGGGATATCGCTATGGCGAGGGCGCGGTGCTGGCGGTGGTTCGGCCGGGCACGCTGCTCGAGCAGTGGCGGGCCTTCAAGGCCTGTATCGAAGCGGGCCGCATCGTCATCATGCAGGCGGCCAACACCGGGCTGAACGGCGGGTCCAGCCCGTTCGGCGACGATTATGACCGCGAGGTGGTGCTGATCAACACGATGCGGATCAGCCGCATCGACCTTATCAAGGGCGGCGAGCAGGTGCTGGCGCTGGCGGGCTCGACCCTGCATGCGCTCGAAAAGCTGATCCGGCCGCTGGGGCGCGAGCCCCATTCGGTGATCGGGTCGACCACCATCGGGGCCTCGATCGTCGGCGGGGTGTGCAATAATTCGGGCGGGGCGCTGATCCGGCGCGGGCCGGCCTTCACGCAGCTGGCGCTTTATGCCTCGGTGGCGGCGGACGGGACCGTGTCGCTGGTTAATCACCTCGGCATCGAGCTCGGCAACGACCCCGAGGAGATTTTGGCGCGGCTCGATGGCGGCAAGTATTCCGAAGCGGATGTCTGGCACGATACCGGGAAGCTCGCCTCGGATCCGGATTACTCGACGCTGATCCGGCAGGTGGATGCGGCGGGGCCGGCGCGGTTCAACAACGATCCGCGGCTGCTGTACGAGGCGGCGGGTAGCGCGGGCAAGCTCTGCGTGTTCGCGGTGCGGCTCGATACGTTCGCGAGCTCGGGGCCGTCCAAGGTGTTCTATATCGGCTCCAACGACCACATGGAGCTGACCAATATTCGGCGGCATATCCTCAGCTCGTTCAAGACCTTACCGGTGGCGGGCGAGTATCTGAACCGCGACGCCTATGACATTGCCGAAAAGTACGGCAAGGACCTGTGCCTCTTCATCAAGCATGTCGGGACGGAGCGGATTCCGACGGCCTTTTCCCTGAAGAGTAAGTTCGACGCGATCACCGGACGGTTGGGGCTCGGCACCAACCTCTCGGACAAGATCCTGCAGGTCGTGAACAAGCTGCTTCCCTCGCATTTGCCCAAGCGGATGAACGCATTCCGCGACAAGTATGAGCACCACCTGCTGCTCAGGACTGATGGTGAAGGCATTGCGGAGGCGCGCGCCTACCTGCAGTCGATCTTCCCGTCGCAGACCGGCGATTTCTTCGAAGCCGACGAGGACGAGGCTGCGTCCGCGTTCCGCAACCGCTATGCGATCGGCGGGGGCTCAGTGCGCTACAGGGCAGTGAACCAGGGCGTCGGCAGCTACGTGGCGCTCGATATGGCCATGCCGCGCAACACGCTCGACTGGCGCGAGACGCTGCCGGCCGAGCTCGAGAAATATGTGCAGCAGCGCATCCGCTGCGGGCACTTCATGTGCCAGGTGTTCCACTACGACTACATGGTCAACCGCGACATCGGGTGGCTCGACATGGAGCACAAGATCATCGAGCACCTGAACGGGCGCGGCATCGAGTTTCCGTCCGAGCACAATGTCGGGCACCTCTATACGGCGAAGCCCGTGCTCGCCGATTTCTACCGCTCGCTCGACCCGACCAATGCGATGAATCCGGGGATCGGGCAGACGAGCAAGCTCAAGGACTGGGCTTAGTCAGCCGTTCGACCAGCGTTTCGCGCTCGGCTTCGGTAATGCCGATCTTGTCCATGTAGCCGTCGATGCCGCCATGAGCGGTGTCGAGGTGGGCGAGCATGGCGAGGATGGTGGCCTCGTCGCTCGCGAGCATGCGATCGACCTGGGCCGGGTCGCCGCCATTGGCGAGGGCGTTTTCGCGCAGCTGGCGGATCAGCGAGCCGGCGGTGGCGGTGAGCGCATAGTCGGCGGCGATGGTGGCGCGATCGACATCAGCCAGCGTCAGCAGTAGGGCCGAGATCACGCCGGTGCGGTCCTTGCCGGCAGTGCAGTGGAAGAGGACGATACCGGCGGGCGCTGTCGCGATCGTGCGCAGCACGTCGGCGATGCGGGGGCCGGCGAGGTCGAGGGCGTCGCGGTAGCGCTGGGCCATGTCGAACTGCGCCGGGTCGCGGATGATCGGCGCCATCGCCTCGTAAAGCACGATGTTGCGGTAGGCGACGGCCGGGTGATCGCGGAAGGGATGCGGGTTGAGGCCGGTCTCGTGCGGGCCGCGCAGGTCGATCACCGTGGTGAGGCCGCGCTGAACCAGCAGGTCGACGCTTTCCGGCGTCAGCGGGTGGAGGGCTTCGCCGCGGAGCAGGCGGCTCCACTGGGTGGTGCCGCCATTGGAGAGAGCATAGCCGCCGAGGTCGCGGATATTATGGGTGTCCGGCAAGGACCATAGACGCGTCGCCGCCACGGTCATGGCTGCCTCCAGTCACGTTCGGGAAAGGGTGGGGCGCGGGTAGTGACCCCCGCGCCCGCAGCTAACGCTAGGGTTAGGGCATCAGCGCCTGGGCGTTGGTCTGGGCGGTGGTGAGGATGTCGGCGACATTGCCTTCGCCGAGCACGGCCTCGATCACGGCGTCCTTCATCATCGCTTCGGCCTGGCGGTAGTTCGGGCCGGGGAAGGCGACGTTGGGGGTGAGGCGCTGCAGCTGCTCGAGGTTGGGGCGGATGAGCGGGTGCTCGGCCGTCCACGGGCCGAGATAGGCCGGATCATCGACGATATCCATGCGGAGCGGCAGGTAACCGATCTTGGAGGTGATGATGGTGTAGGCCCACTTGGAGGTGAGGAACTTCATCAGCTCATAGGAGGCGCGCTGCTTGATCGGATCCTTGGAGAAGGTGAACAGCGCCGAGCCCGAATTGGTCGGAGCAGTCGGCTTGTCGCCGAAGGACGGCATCGGGGCGACGCGCAGTTCCCACTTGCCGGCCGAGGCCTTGGAGAGGCTGTTCTGCAGCGCCGAGGTGTAGAGGAACATGCCGAGCTTGCCGCTCGACATCGCCTCGCTCGCGCCGGCCGGATCGATCTTGGCGTGACCGCCCGAGTTGACCATGTCGCGCAGCATCTGCACGGCTTCGATGCCTTCGGCGTTGGCGAAGGTCAGCGTGTTGCCGTCACGGACCTTGCCGCCGTTCGACATCAGGATGCCCTGGTAGACGAACGTGCCATCCGACGGGCCGTAGGCGCCGGGGAAGAAGCCGTCGGCGTCGGTCTTTGCCGCGATGGTGTCGGCGGCGGCCTTGACGTCGGCCCAGGTCTTCAGCGGCGTGGTGTCCGGATCGAGCCCGGCGGCGCGGAACAGGTCGGCGTTGATGAACAGCACCGGGGTCGAGAACGTGTAGGCGAGCCCGTAGGTCTTGCCGTCGATCTTGCCGAGGTCGACGCCGCGCGGGATCAGGCCATCGACGAGTTCGCCATAAGCCTTGGGGCCGGCCATGTCTTCGAGCGCGTTACCGCCGAGATCGGTCGAGATGTAGATGAGGTCGCGGAAGGTCAGCTGCGCCACGTCGGGCTGCTGGCCGGCGGCCATGTCGGCCTGGATGCGGGTGATGATCTCGTTGGACGGCGCGGCGATGGCCTGCACCTTGATGTTCGGGTTCTCGGACTCGAACTTGGCGATCAGCTCCTTGGTGGCATCGGCGCCGACGCCGGTGGACGCAAGGTTGTAGTTGTAGAAGGTGATGGTCACCGGCGCATCGACGCTCTGGGCCATTTCGGCATGGGCCACGCCGGTGAGCGCGGTGACGCCGAGGCTGGCGGCGGCCAGCAGTTTCAGGAAGTCGCGTTTGAGCATTTGCCTGGGGTCCTTCGGGTTGGATCGGGTCAGGAGGCAGCGGCCTCGGCGGCGGCGGCCGCGACGGCCTCTTCCTGCCGGGCGCGGAGCAGCTTCAGGTCGTAGCGGTTGAGTTCGTTGCGGGTCTGCGGCAGCGGCACGAGCGCCATGGTGAGGCCCGAACTCCGCACGGTGCCGATGCCGAAGGACGAGCCTTCGACCATGCGCAGCACGTCGCGGGTGAGGATGTCGGTCGCTGCGTGCTGGCCCATGCCGACGATCACCGGGATGCCGTGCCACACCGAGAAGCGGTCGTGGTGGATGTGGCCCGAAAGGATGCCGAGGATGTTGCGGCCCTTGAGCAGTTCGGCGAGGCGCTGGGTCTGCGTAAACTCGATGGTGCGCCAGTGATCCCACGGCGGCGTATCGCCGAGCGCCGGGGCGTGGTGGACGACGATCAGCTTCGGCCAATCGAGGTGACGGTTGAGCGCGGCTTCGAGCCATTCGAACTGGGCCGGGGTGATGGTGCCGCCGATCTGGCCGGGCGTGGTCGAATCGAGCGTGATGATGTGGACGCCGTCGATCACCTGGTCATAGTCGTAGGGCTGCTCGAGATCGGTGGTGCGATCGAGCATGCCCTCGTAGAAGCCGGGGCGGGTATCGTGATTGCCGAGCGCGTAGACGACCGGCAGGTCGGTCTTTGCCATCAGCGCCTTGAGGTGCCGGTAGCTGTCGGCCTCGCCGCGGTTGGAGAGATCGCCCGAGGCGATGATGAAGCTCGGCTTCACGTCCATGCCGCCGATCATTTCGAGCACGCGGGCCAGCGTGGCCGAGGTGTCGGAAAACAGGTGGTCGTCGGGGACGCCCGGATTGCCGATATGGAGGTCGGTGATGTGGATGAAAGTGGTCTCGCCCATGGCGTGCTCCTCAAGTTGGCGGAGCAGGTAGCCGGGCGAGGCTTCAGTGACGTGACGAGTTTGGAACAGCGTTTGACTGGGCGGCCGACGGCGCGGTGAACATCGGCGCGGTGGCGGCGACGACCTGGCGGATGATCACTTCGGGATCGCTGAGATCGAGCTGGTGGCCGCTGAGCTCATCAGTGCGCTTGCGGCTGCGCGTCATCTGGGTGCGCACGCCGAGGAGGCACGAGATGCGGAAGCCGATATCCACTTCGCTCAGCCACGGGGCGATGCGGCGGAAATGCGGGATGAAGATCAGGTGATGATCGATGCCCTCGACCATAGGGCGGTAGATCTCGGGATGGGTCGAGCTTTGCGCCAGCGTCGTCATGTGGCGCAGCACGGAGTAGTTCGAGCCGGGGTCGAGGCTCCAGCGGATGGAGGGGCCGACCAGCGCGACGATGAGGTCCTCGACGGCCGGTGGGCCGGGGTGGCCGCGCTGGATCGCCGCCTGCAGCAGGGCGAGCCGTTCGGCGTTGAGCTGGAGATAGACGCGCTCGCCGACAGCGAAGATCAGCTGCTCGACGCTGCCAAAATGGTAGCTGATGGCCGCCACATTGGTGCCGGCGCGCTCGGCAATGCCGCGCACGGTGACTTCCTCCGGGCCCTTGGCGGCGCGGAGCAGTTCCTCGCAGGCGAGGCGGAGCCGGTCGGGTGTCGGGCTTTTGCTGAGTTCGCGGTGCATGGCGGGACAGCTTGCACGCGGACGATGACGGTTGATTGACCCTACCGCGCGGGGCGGATCAGGCACTCCGAGCCGACGGGCACGAACCCGAGGCTGAGGAAGGCGCGGAGCGAGCGGGCATTGCCGGGGGAGACGGCGGCAAAGAGCAGCTCGCCTTCGGGCGTGAGGTTCACCGCTTCGGCGATCAGCGCGGTGCCGTGGCCTTGACTGTGGCTCAGGGCTTCGACCGAGAGTTCGCGACGACCGCCGAGGCCGGCACCGATGGTGATGAGGCCGCGTTCGTCGCCATAAACCACGACATCGGAGCGGTACTGGCGGGCATACTGGACGCGGTGGTGGTCATCGAGGTCGGTGCGGACGGGCAGGGCGGGGCGGCCCTTGCCGCGAGCGTAGAGCATGACGTCGATGACGCCAGTGAAGCCGGTGGGACCGGCGAGCCAGCGGAGAAAATCCGGGGACATCGAGGCACCGTAGCCATCGGGGCCCCGGGACAGCACTTCGTCGGCGGAGAGCGCCGTGGCGACGACGGCGTGGCCGGTGAAGGCGACCGAGCATTCCCAGCCGCCGTTGAGCGGCGGCAGCACCGTGACGCCGCCATCGACGGGCGGGAAGCGGCCTTCGGCGGCGTTGGTGAGGAAACTCAGAAGCGGATGGGCCATCGTTGACGCTCGGTGGTTCTTCGTTGCCGGAGTTGCGATATAGGCATCACCCATGAAAGTCACCCCGCCCAGTTCCATCGCCGAATTCGTCGAACTTCGGCATCGTCTCCACGCCGCGCCCGAGCTCAGCACGGAGGAAGCCGCGACCAGTGCGCTGGTGGCCGAGCTGCTGCGCGGCTGGGGCTATGAGGTCGCGACGGGGATTGGCGGCCACGGGGTGGTCGCGACGCTGACGCAGGGGGCAGGGGAGCGGACGATCGGGCTCCGCGCCGACATGGATGCGCTGCCGATCACCGAGGCGACGGGGCTGCCCTATGCCAGCGGGAAGCCCGGCGTGATGCATGCCTGCGGGCATGACGGGCACACGACTATCCTGCTCGCTGCGGCGCGGGAGCTGGCCGAGACGCGCAATTTTTCCGGCACGGTGCGGCTGATTTTCCAGCCGGCCGAGGAGGTGGGCGGTGCGGTGCAGATGCTGGCCGATGGGCTGTTCGAGCGCTTTCCGGTCGATGCGGTGTTCGGGCTCCACAATTGGCCGGGCATTCCGGCGGGCGAGTTCCGCTTCATCACGGGGCCGGCCATGGCGGCGGTGGACCTCGTGATCATCACTGTGCACGGCAAGGGTGGGCACGGGGCGAAGCCGCAGGATGCGGTCGACCCCATCGTCGCCGCCTCGGCGCTGGTGCTGGCGCTGCAGTCGATCGTGGCGCGCAACGTCGATCCGCTGGAGACGGCGGTGCTGACGGTCGGGTCGATCCATGGCGGCACCATGCCGACGGTGATCCCCGACAGCGTCGAGCTGCAAGCGACGGTGCGGACGTTCTCGCCGGCGGTGCGGGACACGATCCGGGCGCGGATCAAGCTGCTCGCGGAGGCGACGGCGGCGAGCTATGGCGCGACGGCCGAGGTCTATCACCCGGAGGGTTTTCCGGCGGTGCATAATGACGCCGACGAGACGGCGTTCGCGCGGGCCGTGGCGGTCCGGCATTTTGGCGCGGAGCGGGTGGGGGAGCTGAAGCCGCTGCTCGTCAGTGAGGATTTCGCCTTCATGCTGGAGAAGCAGGCGGGCAGTTATCTCTTCGTCGGCAACGGGCCGAGCGCGGACCTGCACAGCCCGCGCTATGATTTCAACGACGCGGTGATCGAGCCGGCGGCGAAGTATTGGGTGCGGCTGGTGGAGGATTATCTCAGCGCCAACCACTGACCGGGACGGCCCCCTCCCGGCCTCCCCCATGAAGGGGGAGGTGAAGAGGGCGCTTGTGGCAAGATCTGGCCAGAGCCACAGCGCGGCACCTCCCCCTTCATGGGGGAGGCGGGGAGGGGGCCGTCTCAGCTCGTTCGAGCCAGCCTCAGCCCGTCGCTTCCAGACGTCCCGATTCAATAATCCGCTGTAAGAACTTCTGCGTACGTGGGTTTTGCGGGTCCGAGAACAGTTCGCGCGGTGGGCCCTGCTCGATGATGCGGCCGCCGTCGAGGAAGCAGACGCGGTCGGCCACGTCGCGGGCGAACGCCATTTCGTGCGTCACGATCACCATGGTCATGCCGGTCGACTTCAAATCGCGGATGATCTTCAGGACTTCGCCGATCAGTTCAGGGTCGAGCGCGGCCGTCACCTCGTCGAGGAGCAGGACTTCGGGTTCGGTGGCGAGGGAGCGGACGATCGCCACGCGCTGCTGCTGGCCGCCCGAAAGCTGCTCCGGATACGACTTGGCGAACTGGCCGAGGCCGAAGAGTTCGAGCAGCTTCATTGCTGCCGCCTCGGCGTCGACCCTGGCGCGGCCGTGCACGCGGATCGGGGCGAGCGTGATGTTGTCGAGCACGCTCATGTGCGGGAACAAGTTGTAGGCCTGAAAGACGATGCCGACCTTCTTGTAGAGGCCGGTGCGGCCGAACTTCTCGTCGTAGATGTCGACGCCGTCGATCTTCACGCTGCCATCGTCGAACTCGGTGAGCCCGTTGATGCAGCGCAGCAGCGTCGACTTGCCGGAGCCCGAGGCGCCGATGAGGCAGACGACCTCGTGATCCGACACGTTGAGGTCGATCTGGTCCAGCACCTGGCGCTCGGCGTAGAACTTGGTGAGCTTGTCGATTTCGACGCGGAACATACTAGAGCACGCCTTGCAGTCGGCGCTGGCGGTCGCGGCGCTGGAGATGATCGGTCAGGCGCGCCAGCGGAATGGTGGCGAGCAGGAACAGGATCGCGGCGACGACGAGCGAGGAATAGTTGAAGGTGCGGGCGGTGTAGATCTGCGCCTCGCGCACCGCGTCGCGGACGCCGAGGACGGAGAGCAGCGCCACGTCCTTCTGGAGCGCCACCACGAGGTTCAGCATCGAGGGCACGACATTGCGCAGCGCCTGCGGCAGGATGGCGTAGCGCAGGGTCTGCCACTGGGTGAGGCCGAGTGCCTTGGCGGCCATGCTCTGCCCCTCGTGCACCGCCTCGATGCCCGAGCGATAGACCTCGGTGGCATAAGCCGAATAACTGAGGATCAGCGCCACCGCGCCCCAGAACAGGCCTTCCTTGGGCAAGCCGGGCAGGTTCAGCGCCGGAATGCCGAAGCCGAAGAGCAGCACCAGCAGCAGCGCCGGCAGCCCGCGAAAGAGGTCGACATAGACGATGGCGAAAACGCGCAACGGCGCGAACCACGGGCCGTTCATCGCCCGGAAGATCGCCAGCACCAGCGCCCAGATGCCGATGCAGACGAGGCTGACGAGCCAGAGCTGCACCGAAACGAGAAAACCCTTGGCGACGCCCGGCGCCGCCTCGATCATGGCGTCGACGCTGAAGAACTGCAGCTGGATGCGCGGCCACTGCGGCGCGGACGTAACGAAATAGGCCAGCGCGCCGAAGACGACGACGACGCTGACCAAACTAATAAGGACCGGCGCGAGCCGGTCCTTGAGCGCAATCTGCCGGCGCCCCTTGCCGGGACGTCGTGTCATTCGCTGATCGTCGGAATGTTGGGATCGGCGACGAGGTACTTCTTCACGAGCTCGTCGATCACGCCCTTGGACTTGAGCGCGGCGATGCCCTCGTTGATCCACGGCACGATCGGGTTCTCGTAGGCGAAGAGCAGGCCGAGGCCCTCATCCTTCGGATCCTTCGGCAGGAGCGCCGTGATCTTGGAGCCCTCGACCTGGCAGCAGGTGGCGTAGAGCGCGGTGGGCAGCGCGGCGATGGTGGCGTCGATCTGGCCACCCTGCAGCGCCTGGAACACGCCGGCCTGGTCGTCGTAGACGGCGGCGTTGTCGATGCCGAGCACGTGGGTCACGTAGTCGAAATCGGTGGTGCCGACGGCGACGCCCCACTTGGCGGCCTTGAGGTCGGCGAACGACTTTGCGCTCGCCACCGGCGAGGTCGGCAGCGCGATCACGGCCTTGTCCGACTGATAGTAGACGTCCGAGAACGTCGCGACCTTGGCGCGATCCGGGGTCACCGAGATCTGCTGGATCGAGAAGTCATAGGCCTTGGGGCCGGGCGCGATGGCCTGGTCGAAGGTGGCGTCGACCCAGACGACATCTTCCTTCTTGAAGCCGAGTTCGGCAGCGAGTGCATAGACCAGCGCTGCCTCGAAGCCTTCGCCGGCTTCCGGGTTGTTGTCGAGCACCCACGGCGGATAGCTCGGCTCGGAGGTCGAGACGGTCAGCTTGCCGGGCGTGAACAGCCGCGGATCGTTGGGGGTCTTTTCCTGCGCGAAGGCAGGCATGACCATCGCGATCGCCGCCAGCAGCGCGACCGCGAATATGTTGTGCTTGTTAGCCATTGAACACTCTCGTTATTCCCGCCCGGCGATCAAGCGAAAGTGCCCCTCGCGCCAAGCCCTGCGGGGGAATTTAGCGACAAACGGGGCAAGCGCCAGTCATAGAATTGCAAAAAAGCGCGGCCGCCCGAACGTTCATTGTCGCACCCGGGGCTGCCGCCGCGATGGGATTGCCGGCGGTCATTCCGGGACGCGTGCCGCCCGATATATTGCATTTTAGACACGGTCCGCGGCTGCTCTAATACGATAAGTTCCTGTACTTTAAGTAAGTATTGACCACGAGCCGAATCATTGTCGTTCTGATCCTCAGTTTGCGGGGGTCTATCTGATGGTCGGTTTGCGTTCTAACGCGGCGCGCACGGCGGGTGCGGCGGCGATGATTTGTCTAGCGTTGACGGGCACGGCGCTCGCCGCCCCCAAGGCCAACCAGATCGGGGTGAGCGTCAACGCCCTCGAGGACAAGTTCGGCATCTCGGAAAACTATCTCTACGCGATCTCGGGCGATCTTGCGACGGACGGGGCCCTGATCCGGCTCGGCGTCGGCTATGGCGGCGGCGACGAGGATGACGGCGCGAGGCTCAGCGCCGACGTGCTGCTGGGCTACCAGATCGTCGTCGGCAACTGGAAGATGCGCATCTTCGCCGGCCCGACTATGGTCCAGGATGCCGACAGCCCGCTGGGCTACAAAATCCTCGGCCAGGTGCAGAACAAGAAGACCGACGACATCTACGTCAACGCGACGGCCGGCTACAGTTCGCCCAAGGAACAGGTCAACGGCACCGTGCAGGTCGGCTTCCAGGTCGCTGGGCTGGTCGCGGGACCGGAAGTCGGCGTTGTCGCGACGCCCGATTTCACTCGGACGCGCATCGGCGCCTTCCTCACCGGCATGAAGATCGGCGATGTCGGCCTCACGGTCCATGGTGGCTACACGCACTACGAGAGCGACACCGAGTCCAGGGATTCAGCGTACGCCGGCGCGAGCGCGACCCTCCAGTACTAGCATGGTGCTGGCGACGGCCTCGAACGACTCCGCCGCGAGCCCTGAGCGGGTCCGGGCGCGGCTCGATGAGTCGCCCCTTGAGGCCGACCGCGACGGGCGGAAGGTCGGCATTTTGGGCTGGACGATCTGGTTCGCGGCGCTGAGCTGGGCCGTGGCTGGGGTGCTGATGGCGCGAAATATCGCTGCCACCGCGCCGCTCGTCGCCTTCGGGCTCGTGGCGGCGTGGCGCTACGCCTGGGGCGCGACCCACATCGTGCGCGCGGCCATCTTCCTCGGCCTCGTGTTCCCGCGGCTGCGGCGAAGGGCCGAGGCGCAGGCCGGAAGCGTCGATCACGTCTATGGCGTGATCTCGTCGTACGACATTCCGCCGGACCAGTTCCGTGCTGTGTACTCGGCGCTGTTCGAGAGCTGTCTCGATGCCGGCGTTCCGGCGACGCTAGTGGCCTCGGTCACCACCGATCGCGATGTCGGGCTGCTGACCGGGTTGCTGCGGCGGTACGGCAATCCGGACCAGTTGCGGGTCATCGTCCAGTTCCAGCGCGGCAACGGCAAGCGCGGCGCCATGGCCGAGGCGCTCCGCACCATTGCGCGCGAGCATCCGCCGCGTAACGCCGTGACCCTGCTGCTCGATGGCGACGTAGTGCTGGACCGCAACGCCGTGCGCGAGAGCATCCGCTTTCTCGCCGCCGACCCGTCGCTCTCTGCGCTCACCACCAATAATGACGCGGTGCTCTCGGCCGACGACAAGTCGCGGCACTGGTACTGGCTGCGGCTGGCGCAGCGCCACGTCATCATGTCGTCGCTGGCGCTCTCCGGGCGGCTGCTGGTGCTGACGGGGCGGTTTTCGGTCTATCGCACGCACCTGTTGGCCGAGCCCGAGTGCATCGACATTCTCGAGCACGACCAGGTCGATCACTGGCTGCATGGCTCGATCAATTTCCTCAGCGGCGACGACAAGTCGCTGTGGCAGCATGTGCTGAACCGTGGCGGGCGGATGCTCTACCTGCCGCATGTGAAGGCGACGGCGTTCGAGGCGATGCCCGACCATCACGGCTTCCTCCATGGCAGCACGCAGCTGATGGTGCGCTGGCTCGGCAACATGGTGCGCGCCAATGGCCGGGCGCTGTCGCTCGGGCCACGCCGCTGCGGACCTTTCCTGTGGTGGTGCCTGCTCGACCAGCGGTTTGCGATCTTCTCGACCCTGTTCGGGGTGAGCGTCGCGACGTGCTTTGCGCTCAGCGGCCACATCCAGGCGCTGGCCTTCTACCTCTGCTGGCTCTTCCTTTCGCGCACCGTGATGTCGTCGATCTACGGGGCGTTCTGGGGCTATTTCAGCCCCGCCTGGCCGGTGTTCCTCGCCTATAACCAGGCCTGGGGCGCCATGCTGAAGCTCTATCTCTTCTTCCGCCCCGACAAGCAGCGGTGGACGCGCCAGCACATCAGCACCGGCAGTTCCAACTGGCCGCGGCAGGGTTTTGCCAACGTGCTGTTCGTCTCCAGCCTCTCGGTGGTGGTTCTCGCCGGGGCGCAAGTGGCGGGGGCGATCTAGATGGCTGTGCGCGCCGCTGCCTCCCGCAAGCCGCCCGGGCTCGAGATCGAACGGCGCTCCGAGCGCGACGCGCTCGAGGTGTCGGTTCCGTTCATCGCGCTCGCCGATGGGCACAGCTTCAAGGGCGTCCGCCTGTCGTTGCGGCAAGTCACGGTGCAGGCCGACCTCATGCCGGTGTCGGACGAGGCGCTCGAGATCAGCCTGCAGGTCGAGCTCGATGGCTTCTATGTCGGCATGCCGGTGCTCGTCGCGGCGGCGCAGAACACCGGCCGGGCAGGGGAGTGGAGCTTCGAGATCCTCGCCATGAGCCCCAGCACCGAAGCGGCGCTGACCCAGCTTGTGCGCTCCTCCGTTTCCGGCTGGCTGCCGAGCGCCGGCGACCTCGCCCGGGGCTGGGACGAGGAGACGCAGCGGCCGGCCAAGGCCGAAAAGCGCGCGAAGCGGGCCGGGCTCCACTGGATTGCCCTCGTCGCTGCTGCGATCGTGGCCGCCGCCGGCGTCGCCTTTGCCGGCCAGCAGGCCTATGCGCTGGTGGCCACGGTGCCGTTCGAAAGCGCCTCGGTCACCTCGCAGCGCATCGATATCCTCAGCCCTGAATACGGGGAGGTCGCGGAAGGCCTCGTTGCCGGCGCGCAGGTGAAGCCCGGCGACCCGCTGATCCGCGTCGCGTCCGAGACGCTCTCGGCCGCCATCGACATCGAGGCGGCGGCGCCGCAACCGGGCGCCGAGCCGGTAGCGGGCCGGCCGGCGAGCCCGCTCAGCGCCTTGCAGCGGCGGCTGGCGGCCCTGTCGTTCACGGCGCACTGCACCTGCACGGTGCTGTGGGCGGCGAGCCCCGGCGTGCCGGTGGCGCCGGGGGCGCTGCTGATGACGCTGGTGATTTCCGACCCCACCGAAATCCGCGTCGATGCCTGGGTGCCGCCACGCCTCGCGCCGGGCATCCATGCCGGCCAGAAGGCGACGATCCGGCTCTCGGGCGATGCGCGGGACCAAAGCGCCACCGTTGTCGGCGTCACCTACGACGATGCGCCCGTCGCCAAGGTCGGGCTGGCCTCGCGCGGCGACATGGCGACCGTGACCATGAAGCTCGACGCCACCGATATCACGCTGGTGCCAGGCCAGCCCGCCACAGGAGTGATCTACAAATGACCTTGCGGTTCGCTTTGGTCCGCTTGCTGACTGCCGTCGTGACCCTGGTGGGGTTGAGCGCGGTGGCGAGCGCGATGCCGCTCGAGGAGCGCCAGAAGCTCGACCTCTCGGCCTATACGGTGACCGACACCCATGCGGGCTATTTCGACGTGGCGAAGCGCCGGAAGGACCTTGCCCGCACCGACGACCACATGCTGCTGCGCCAGATCTCGGACCTGCGCGCGCTCGATGTGTGTCCGGAGAGCAAGGTGCTGCCGGTGGTCGACGGCAAGTTCGTCATCCCGCCCTTCTACGAGGATCGTGACGGCTGGAAGAAGGCGGCGCTGCCCTTCCAGCAGTTCGAGGATGCGGTGAGCAAGCTCGCGGCCAAGCAGGTGGTCGATCCCGCGAGCGGGGCAGGCGGCTGCCTCATCGACTTGCTCGACCGCTGGGCCGCGGCCAACGCGTTCCTCGATATCTCGGTGAAGGTGTCGGGCCTGCAGACCTGGTTCCAGACGGAATCCTCGATCTTTTCGGCCGCGCTCGGCTACTCGCTCGTGCGCGACGACCTCGATGGGCATGACGACCAGAAGGCGCGGATCGAAACCTGGCTCGCCGCCGCGGCGCGCAACCACATGCTCTACGACGGTGGCGACGACGGCACGTGCTGCAACAACCACTTCTACCGGCGCGCCGTCTACGCGACGACCATCGGCATCCTGACCAAGGACAACGAGCTGTTCCGCTTCGGCATCAGCGCCATCTATTCGGCGCTCTCGGACGCCTCGGCCGATGGCGGGCTGAAGCTCGAGATGGCGCGCAAGCAGTTTGCCGCCAAGTACCAGGTCTATGCGGCGATGCACCTCGCGATGATTGCGCAGCTGGCGTCGCGGCAGGGCTACGATCTCTACAAGCTGAAATACGAGGGCCGCACGCTGGGGCAGGTCATCGATTTCGCCGTCGGCAACATGCTGAAGCCGGAATCGGCGGCCCAAGCCTCCGGCACGCCGGGGCAGGACGCCACCTTCCTCGAAGACGGCCAGTATTTCGGCTGGCTCGAGTTGCTCGCCGGCAAGAAGCAATGGAAGGATGCGACGCAGGCGCTGCTCGCAGCCCATCGGCCGGCCTACAATCGCGGCCTCGGCGGCTACATGACGCTCTACTACCTGGCGATCCCGTGAGGCCAGTTCAGGCCGAGCGGAGCTGCCCGGCCGCCTCATCGCGCGCGTAGCCGTATTCGCGCATCGTGGCGCCGTTCACCTGCCAGAAATGCTCGATTTCGGTGGGGGAGAGCTGCGTGCGGTCCGGCGCGTTGGCCGAGCGGATCCACTTGCCGTCGACGGCGGCGAGTTCGTCGCGCGATGGGATCGAGTGCGAGCGCGGCATAACGCCGATGAAGTCGCCGACGCGGTCGATGGCGCCCGGCATGTCGGCGACGATATCCTCGTAGCGCAGCAGCAGGGTGTTGGGACGCAGGTTGGGGCGCCACCAGCCGATATGGCCCGACCAGGGCGGCAGGCCGTCGCGCCCCATGATCAGCATGCTGATCGGCACCTGGCGCTTGCCGTGATCGTGGAAGCTCGCGGTCGCGTCGATGCCGTTGCGGACGATGTAGATGGCCTTGCCGTCATCCTGCGGGCGCCCATGCGTCTTGAGGATGCGCACCGGGGCGTCGCCGAAATCGATGACGCCCTCGGGGGTAGGCGCGATGCGGCCGGTAAGGCTGTGGAGCTGCTCGTTGCCGCCGAGCCGGTCGGAATAGACGGCGGCGGTCGGGAGGCCGAAGCACTGCGCGAGGATCACGCGCATCATGGTGTTGCCGCTGCGCGGGTAGGAGGCGAGCCAGACGATCGGGGTCATTTGAATGTCGAAACCAGTATGAGTCTCGACGACGATCCGGCCCGCGGCTCACGGGCGGCTGACGGGTAGTTTACAGTTCTGTAAGGACGCCGGCTCGCCCCGGCATACAAAACTGTAAGGCAGCCGGCAGGACCATGAGAGGTTTGCCGACGATTTTCTCCCCGCCGCGGACTAAAGCGCCGCCGGCCAAAGGAGATTTCGCATGCGCAAGCTTGCTGTTGCCCTGTTCCTCGCCATCGCCCCGCTGGCGACCGCCCCCCTCGTTAGCGTCCCGGTCCTCGCCGCGACTATGTCCGAGCTGGGTGACCTCAGCGCACTTTCGGCCATCGCCACCGATACGCTGACCATCGCCAGGACCGGCGACCTCAAGGCGGCCGAAAAGCGCGTCACCGATTTCGAGAGCGCCTGGGACCAGGCCGCTGGTACCATGCAGCCGCTGAGCCCGGAGAAATGGCACGCCGTCGACGTGGCCGCCGACAAGGCCATCGAGGGCCTGCGCGCCGGCTCGCCGGTGCAGGCCGACGTGGAAGCGGCGCTGACCGGCCTCATCGCCGAGCTCGACAATCCGGGCGGCGGCGCCGCCTCGCCTGCCGCTGCTGCGGCGGCCCCGGCCGGCACTTTCGCCGTCACCAATGCGGATGGCAGCCCGCTCCCTTGCGAAGTGGCGCTGAAGACGGTGCGCGACACCGCCGGCAGCAAGAAGCCGTCGGATCAGGCGAAGTACGACGAAGCCCTCAACAAGGGCATCGAGCGGTGCAACGCCGATGACGACAAGCGCGCCGATGGCTTCTTCGCCACCGCCTATGCGCTCTTGCAGTAAGGGAGGCGACGATGCCCTCGAACCTGCCTCAGACGCCGGCCTATAACCGCGTCCCGCGCGTCACCGTCGATTTCTGGCTCATCAAGCTGATGGCCGTGACCGTGGGTGAAACCGCCGCCGACTACCTCGCGGTCAATCTCGGGCTCGGCCTGCCGCTCACCTCGGTGATCATGACGGTGGTGCTGATCGCTGCCATTGCCATGCAGTTCGCCCAGCGCCGCTATGTTCCGGTCTGGTACTGGGTGGCGGTGGTGCTGGTGAGCGTGGTCGGCACGCTCCTCACCGACAACCTGGTCGATAATTTCGGCGTGCCGCTCGAAGTGACGACCGTCGTGTGTGCGGTGCTGCTCGCCATCACCTTCATCGTCTGGTTCTGGAGCGAGCGGACGCTCTCCATCCACAGCATATTCACCACCCGCCGCGAGGCGTTCTACTGGGTGGCGATCCTCCTAACCTTCGCGCTCGGCACGGCGGCGGGCGACCTCGTGGCCGAAAAGCTCGATGTCGGCTACCTCCTCACCGCCATCATCTTCGCGGTGGTGATCGGCGCGATCGCGGTGGCGTGGTGGGTGTTCAAGCTCAACGCCGTGCTGGCCTTCTGGCTCGCCTATATCCTCACCCGGCCGATGGGCGCCTCGTTCGGCGATCTGCTGTCGCAGCCAATGGATTATGGCGGGCTCGGGCTCGGCACCATCATCACCAGCGTGATCTTCCTCGCGGTGATTGCGGCAACCATTGTCTACATGACGATTACGCATCGGGGAGGCGAGGTGATAGCCTCCGATGCAGCCGTTCATCCCGAGCCTCGCGCCTGACGCCAGGGATGACGCGCGATGGTGGCCCGCCCCCGCGGACTGCCATCGCGTTTTTCAATACGCCGACCGGAAGGGGCATGATGCGCATTCTCGTGGTCGAAGACGACCAACGGACCTACGACTACATCCGCAAGGGCCTGCTGCAGGCCGGCCATGTCTGCGACGTGCTCGAAGACGGCACCGATGCTCTCGCCCATGCCACGCGCGAGCCCTATGACGTGATGGTGGTGGACCGCATGCTGCCCGGGCTCGACGGGCTCTCGCTGGTGAAGGCGTTGCGCGGCGCGGCCGTGAAGGCGCCGATCCTGTTCCTGACCTCGGTGGGCGGTGTCGACGACCGGGTCGAGGGGCTCGAAGCGGGCGGTGACGACTATCTCGTCAAGCCCTTCGCCTTTTCCGAGCTGCTCGCCCGCATCAATGCGCTGGGCCGCCGACCGCCGCCGCAGCCGGGGGCGGAAAAGACGAAGCTGACGGTGCTCGACCTCGAGCTCGATCTCGTGCGCCGCACCTGCCGCCGGGCCGGGCAGGAGATCGAACTGATGCCGCGCGAGTTCTCGCTGCTCGAATACCTGATGCGCAACGAGGGCCGGGTAATCACCCGCACCATGCTGCTCGAGCGGGTATGGGAGTTCCATTTCGACCCGCAGACCAGCGTGGTCGAAACCCATATCAGCCGGCTGCGCGCCAAGATCGACAAGCCGTTCGATACCCCGCTGCTCCATACGGTTCGCAATACCGGCTACAGCCTGCATGCCTAACGCGATCATCCGCTCGACGCCGGTCCGCCTGACCGCACTGCTCGGCGCGGTGTTCCTCCTCGCGCTGGTGCTGACCGGCTTCATCGCCTTCGCGCTGATCCGCCAGGAGCTGGCGGGCCGCACGGACCAGACGGTGGCCGAAACCTACGCGGTCATCGCCCGGGCCTATACCGACAATGACGATGACGACCTGAGGCAGTCGGTCGCGAGCCACTCACTCTCCACGGCCGACGCCGACCGCATCTATCTCCTGCAGGACGCGAACGGGCAGAAGGTCGCCGGCAACCTCGAAACCGGCAATTTCGCCGAGGGCTGGTCCACCGTCAGCCCGGCGAGCGTGCGGGACACCGAGCCCGGCTCCGACTATCGCGTGCTGTCCGGCGCGGTCGGGGGCTACCGGCTCACCGTCGGCGTCAGCCTCAGCGAGGGCGACGAGATCGCCGGGCTGATGCTCACCGCGCTCGTCCTCGCCGGAGTGGCGCTGGTGGTGATGGTGGCGATCACCGGCCTCTTCGTCGCCATTCGCGGGCAGCGGCGGCTCGACCAGATTTCATCGACCATGGCCGATGTCGGCCGTGGCAATCTCGGGGCGCGCATCACGCTCAGCCGCCGCAACGACGATGTGGACCGCATCGGTCGCGACGTGAACACGGCGCTCGACCGGCTGGTGGCGCTGGTCGAAGGCATGCGGCAGGTCAGCGTCGATATCGCGCATGAGCTGAAGACGCCGCTCAACCGGCTCGGCATCGCCATCGAGTCGGCGCTCGAGAGCAACGAGCGCGGGGCCGATGTGGCGCCACTGCTCGAGCAGGCGCAGGCCGAGGGCCGCACCATCAACTCCACCTTCGATGCGCTGCTGCGGATCGCGCAGATCGAGTCCGGCGCGCGCCGGGCCCGGTTCACCGACCTCGCGCTCGGTCCGGTGCTCGACAATGTCGCCGATGCCTATGGCCCGGTGGCGGCGGAGAACCGGCAGGAGCTGGTGCTGGTGCCGCATCCGCGGCTGCCGCTGGTGCATGGCGACGCGGAACTGCTGACGCAGCTCCTCGCCAACCTCGTCGAAAACGCCATCCGCCATTGTCCGCCGGACGCGCGCATCCAGATCTGGGGTGAGCGCGTTGGAGCGGGCGCTGTGCTGATCGTTTCCGATACCGGGCCGGGCATTCCCGAAGCCGAACGCGACAAGGTGTTCCGGCGGCTCTACCGGCTCGAAAAGAGCCGGACGACGCCGGGCAGCGGGTTGGGGCTGTCGCTGGTCAAGGCGATCGCCGAACTGCATGGCGCGCAGGTGAGCCTCGGCGACAATGCGCCGGGGCTGATCGTGCGGATCACATTCCCCGCCACCCAAGAGGATCATGGTGCAGCGTAACGAACGACGTGTCCTCTATGCTGGCGGCGCCGTCGCCGCGGTGCTGATCGGCGGCTTCGGCCTCCTCGCCGACGAGGTGCTGGAGGGCGGCACGCTCAGCTTCGACAAGTCGGTGCTGATGCTGTTCCGCGACCCCGCGGCCCCATCCGTCCCGCTCGGGCCATCCTGGCTGGTCGAGGCGGCGCGCGACATCACGGCGCTCGGCAGCTTCTCGGTGCTCGGCATCCTCGTTGCCGGCATCGTGCTGCACCTCGTGCTGACCGGGGTATGGCGCACCGGGCTATTGGTGCTCGCCTCGGTGATCGGTGGCACCATCATCAGCACGGTGCTGAAAGGGTGGTTCGACCGGCCGCGGCCGGATCTCACCGGCGCGGTCGAGGTCTTCACCGCGAGCTTTCCGAGCGGGCACGCCACGGTGTCGGCGGTCACCTACCTCACTATCGGCGTGCTGCTGGCGGAGCGCGAGACGCGCTGGCCGCCACGCGTGCTCTATGTCGCGGGCGCGATCTTCCTCACCGGCATCGTCGGGTTCAGCCGCATTTATCTGGGCGTCCACTACCCGACCGACGTGATCGCCGGCTGGTCGCTCGGCATCGCGTGGGCGCTGCTCTGTCTCGTCGCCGCGAGCCTGCTGCGCTCGAACGGCCGGCTGTACGAGTCGCCGCCGGCCGCAAATACAAATCCGTAAGCTCTCCGACAGGGCCCGGCAACGGCGCCCCGGTAGCCATTGGTGGCCAAAAGGCGCCTCTTGGCCACCAATGGAGACGACCATGTATTTCCGAAGCACTCTCATTGCCGCCGCGCTGACCATCGCGGCTTTTTCCGGCGTTGCGAACGCAGAACAGACCGATGATCCGGCCGAAATCTCGGCGCTGGCCAGCGTCACGGTGAGCGCCACCGACGCCATCGCCGCGGCCGAAAAGGCCGGCAACGGCAAGGTGGTCGAACTGACGCTCGAAGCGTCGGGCGCGCCGCATTACGCCATCACGCTCCAGGCCGCCGACGGCACGGAGACCAACTATGTCGTCGACGCCATGACCGGCGCGGCGGTGCAGGTGGGCGAAGCCTCGGCCGATAACGGCGATGGCGACGGCGAAACGATGGACGATGTCGCGAACGCCAACGACCAGCGCGATGGCGATGGCGAGACCATGGACGATGGCCCGAACGCCAACGACCAGGGTGACGGCGATGGCGAGACCAACGACGACGCCAATGGCAATGCCAATGACACCGGCGATGGCGACGGCGAGTCGCCGAACAAGTAACGCCACGCTGCGCTGACGCTTTCGGCAGGCGCGGGCACGCCCATGCACAGCGCCCACTGCCGACGTGCCGCCGGGGATCACCCACTCCGGCGGCACAGCAGCTTTCACAAAACATGCATTGACGGCGACCCGTCATGAGGCGTATCAGCCCGGCTCAGGACACCTAGCCCTAACGCTAGGCTTTCGACCTGGGAGGGTCGCCATGGCTGATATGCCCCTGACTGCGCCGGCAGTGAAACCGGCTAACCCCAATTTTTCATCGGGCCCCTGTGCCAAGCGTCCTGGCTGGACGGTGGATGTGCTCGCCAACGCGCTCGTTGGCCGCTCGCACCGCGCCAAGCCGGCGAAGGCACGCATCGAGAAGGCCATCCAGCTCACCCGCGAGCTCCTGGAAGTGCCGGCTGACTACCTGATCGGCATCGTGCCCGCTTCCGATACCGGCGCCGTCGAGATGGCGCTCTGGTCGATGCTCGGCGCCCGCGGCGTCGACATGCTGGCCTGGGAATCGTTCGGCGAGGGCTGGGTCACCGACGTTCAGAAGCAGCTGAAGCTCGCTAACGTCCGCACCCTGACCGCTCCCTATGGCGAGCTGCCGGACCTCTCGACCGTCGATTTCAACAACGACGTCGTCTTCACCTGGAACGGCACCACATCGGGCGTCCGCGTGCCGAACGCCGACTGGATCCCGGCCGACCGCGCCGGCCTCACCATCTGCGATGCGACCTCGGCCGCTTTCGCGCAGAACCTCGACTTCGCCAAACTCGATGTCGTCACCTTCTCCTGGCAGAAGGCGCTCGGCGGTGAAGCTGCGCACGGCATCCTGATCCTGTCGCCCCGCGCCGTCGAGCGTCTCGAGACGTTCAAGCCGGATCGTCCGCTGCCGAAGATCTTCCGCATGACCAAGGGCGGCAAGCTCATGGGCGACATCTTCGAGGGCGCCACCATCAACACCGTCTCGATGCTCTGCATCGAGGACGCGGTGGACGCCATGGAGTGGGGCGTGCAGGTCGGCGGCCTCAAGGCCATGCAGGCCCGCGCCGACGCCAACGCCAAGGTGCTGGTCGACTGGGTCGCCAAGTCCGACTGGGCCGCGTTCCTCGCCAAGAACGAAGCCGAGCGCTCGAACACCTCGATGTGCCTCGTGATCAAGGACCCGGCGATCACGGCTCTCAGCGAAGACGCGCAGGCGGCTTTCGCCAAGGCGATCGTCTCCCGCCTCGACAAGGCCGGCGTTGCCTACGACATCGGCGGTTACCGCGACGCCCCGACCGGCCTCCGTATCTGGACCGGCTCGACCGTCGACACCGCCAACGTCGAAGCGCTGGTGCCGTGGCTCGACTACGCCTTCGCCGCCGAAAAGGCCGCGCTCTCCAAGGCCGCCGCTTAAGGCTTCTAGCCCTCGCGTTCAGCGAGGGCTTATTCCCCGTTCATCTCCATTCATGCGCGCGTCTTTCGCGCGGCAAAAGGAGGGCGCCATGCCCAAGGTTCTCGTTTCGGACAAGCTCAGCAAGACCGCTGTCCAGATCTTCAAGGACAACAATATCGACGTCGACTACCTGCCGGATCTCGGCAAGGACAAGGAAAAGCTGCTCGAGGTGATCGGGCAGTATGATGGCCTCGCCATCCGTTCGGCCACCAAGGTCACCGACAAGATTCTCGGCGCCGCCAAGAACCTCAAGGTCATCGGCCGCGCCGGCATCGGCGTCGACAATGTCGATATCCCGGCTGCCACCAAGGCCGGCATCATCGTGATGAACACGCCCTTCGGCAACTCGATCACCACGGCCGAGCACGCCATCGCCATGATGTTCGCGCTCGCCCGCCAGCTGCCCGAGGCCGATGCCTCGACCAAGGCCAGCAAGTGGGAAAAGAACCGCTTCATGGGCGTCGAAGTCACCAACAAGGTGCTCGGTCTCATCGGCGCCGGCAATATCGGCTCGATCGTCGCCGACCGGGCGCTGGGCCTCAAGATGAAGGTCGTGGCCTACGACCCGTTCCTTACCCCGGAGCGCGCCCAGACCATGGGCGTCGAAAAGGTCGAGCTCGACGAACTGTTCAAGCGCGCCGATTTCATCACGCTTCACACCCCGCTGATCGATGCGACCCGCAACATCATCAACGCCGACGCCATCGCCAAGATGAAGGACGGCGTCCGCATCGTGAACTGCGCGCGTGGCGGCCTCGTCGATGAGGCGGCGCTCTACGAGGCGCTGAAGTCGGGCAAGGTGGCGGGCGCGGCGTTCGACGTGTTCGTCGAGGAGCCGGCGCAGAACAACCCGCTGTTCGAGCTCGCGAACTTCATCGCTACCCCGCACCTCGGCGCCTCGACCACCGAAGCGCAGGAGAACGTGGCGCTGCAGGTGGCCGAGCAGATTTCGGCCTATCTCAACACCGGCGAAATCGCCAACGCGCTCAACTTCCCGTCGATCTCGGCCGAAGAAGCGCCGCGGTTGACCCCGTGGGTGAAGCTCGCCGAAATGCTCGGCACCTTCGCCGGCCAGCTGACCGAAGACCCGATCACCGCGATCAAGCTCGAGTATGAAGGCTCGGTCGCGGCGCTCAACACCAAGCCGATGACCGCTGCCGCGGTGAATGGCGTGCTGAAGCCGCAAATGCCGACGGTCAACATGGTCTCGGCCCCGCAGATCGCCAAGGATCGCGGCATCAATGTCGAGGTCACCACCCGCGACCAGCAGGGCGCCTACGAGGGCTATATCCGCCTCACCGTGACGACCGAGAAGATGGAACGCGCCGTCGCCGGCACCATCTTCGCCAACGGCAAGCAGCGCATCATCCAGGTGAAGGGCATCAACATGGAGGCGGAACTCACCCCCTCGATGCTCTACGTCACCAACGAGGACAAGCCGGGCCATATCGGCCGCCTCGGCACCCTGCTCGGCAGCCTCGGCATCAACATCGCCAACTTCAACCTCGGCCGCGCCGAAGTCGGCGGCGACGCCATCGCGCTCCTCTCGATCGACGGCAATGTCGACGACAAGCAGCTCAAGGAGATCGCAGCGCTGCCGGGCGTCAAGCAGGCCAAGTCGCTGGCGTTCTGAGCCGCGGCACATCGCTGAAATCCGAAAGGGGCGCCCGCACCAGCAGGCGCCCCTTCTTCATTCCGCGGGGGCAGGGTGACCACCTTACGGTCCCAGCGCAAACGATCCCCGGCCTTCCGCGGCGAAGCCTTCGGGAGGATGACGTTTGGGCGGCGGCGTTTGTGACAGGTCAGCCGGCTTGCGTGCCGATTTCGATGCGGCGGGCGCTCCATTCGGCGAGCACGATGCCGGCGGCGACCATCAGGGCGGCGAGGATGTGGAAGGGCTGGAGGGCTTCGCCCAGCACGATCACCGAGCCGATGGTGCCGAAAAGCGGGATCAGGTTGACGAAGAGGCTGGCCCGGTTGGAGCCGATGAGTTCGACGCCGCGCACGAACAGCATCTGCGAGATCAGCGAGGGGAAGAGGATGGCGTAGGCGACGATCAGCCAGCCTTCGGTATCGATCTGGCCGATGTCGGTGAACAGGGCGCCGGGGCCGGGGCCGACGGTTGCCTCGTAGGCAATGGCGGCGAGGATGGCGCCGATGAAGGTGGCGACGAGGAAGCTCAGCCAGTTGGTTTTCGGACGCCAGCGCAGTGCCACCGAATAGATCGCGTAGATCAGGCACGCCCCGATCACCAGCAGGTCGCCGAAATTGACGTCCAGCGACAGGATGCGGGCGAGGTCGCCATGGGTGGCGATCAGCGCGACACCGACAATGGTGACCGCGACGCCGAGGATCTGCAGCGGCTTCACCGTCAGTCGGAAGAAGGCGAAGTTGAGCAGGATGACGAAGATGTTCACCGCCACCTGCTCGAGCGACTGGTTCACGCCGGAGGTGTAGTGGGCGGCGATGTACATCAGCATGTTGAAGCTGGTGAAGCCGACGGCGCCATAGAAGAGGTAGAGCCACCAGCGCGAGCGGATCACCGGCCAGTCGCGCTTGAGCGGCCGGATGGCGAAGGGCAGCACCAGGATCAGCGCGCCGACCCAGCGCAGGATGGTGAGCGAATAAGCGTCGATATGGCCGACCGCCAGCTTGCCGGCGACGGTGTTGCCACCCCAGAAGATGTTGCAGACGACGAGAATGAGATAGGGCCGGCTCATTACCGCGTCGAAAGCGCGGGCAAGCGGCGAAGCGCTGGAAGTGGTCATCGGCCGAACTGGTGACGCGGGGCCAGGAGGCGGTCCCGCGCCGGACTTATCGTCGGTTTTGACGATCGATACCAGCCCCGATCAGGCGGGCGGAATGTTCTGGTTGGAGCGGAACAGGTTCTGCGGATCGTATCGCCGCTTCACCCCTCGCAACCGGTCCCAGATGGCGCCCGGATAGGCGTCGCGGACGCGGGCCGGGCCTTCGTCGTCGAGGAAGTTGACGTAGACGGCCTTGTCCGTGCCGTTGAGGTCGTGAGTGAAGGCCTCGAGCCAGGTCAGCTTCTTCTGGCGGTCGGCGGCCGTGCCGTCGTGGAAGACGGCGACGGTGGAGGCGAGGTGACGATCGCGGTGGCCATAGGCCGTGGCGTCATTGGCGACGCGGGAGGCGGCGCCGCCCAGCACGCGGAACTGGGCGAGGCGGAACGGCGCGTCCGAGCGCTGGAGGTAGTCGATCACGCTCGTCGCGGTGTCCGGGCGGAAATCGTCGATGAAGACGCTGCGCGCGAGTGCCGTCGGGTGGTAGTCGCGGTTCTCGGGCGGGAACATCAGGGCGTGGTAGTCGCCCGCCTTGACGAAATCGGCGAGCGGATTGGCGAGTGCGCGGAACGGGGCGATGGCCTGTTGCGCCTCGTCGTCCGGTCCGGTGTAGGCCAGCATGCCCATAATGATCAGCTTGCCGACCATATCGGGCGGCAGGAAGGGCATTGGCGGGGCGGCCATCACGTTGGCGATGGTCGAGAGGTTTTCGCTCGCCGATTGCGAGGCGGCGATGAAGCCGGCGACGGTTTCGGGCGTCCCGGGCAGCACCAGCATGCCGCCGGTGAACTGGTCGAGCGGGCTCAGCGCGTACTTGATGCGGGTGACGACGCCGAAATTGCCGCCGCCACCGCGCAGGGCCCAGAACAGGTCCGGGTGGTGATCGGCGTCGGCGGTGAGCACGTCGCCGGCCGCGGTGACGAGTTCCACCGCCAGCACCGCATCGATGGTCATGCCGAACTTGCGGGTGAGGTAGCCGAGGCCGCCGCCCAGCGTGATGCCGGAAATGCCGACCGAGCCGGTATCGCCGAAGCCGACAACCAGCTTGTGCGGGGCGAGGGCCTGCAGCAATTCGATGGCGGTGAGGCCGGCGCCGGCCCAGACGGTTTTGCCCGCAGGGTCGATATCGATGGCGTCGAGGCTGCGGACATCGATCACGATGCCCTTGTCGATGGTGCCGTGGCCGGCCATCGAATGCCCGCCGGAGCGGATGGCGAGCGGGATGGCGTGGTCGCGGGCGTGGTTCACGGTGCGGACCACGTCGCCGACGTTCGTGGCGCGCACGATGCCGGCCGGGACGGCGGTGAAGCCGCCATAGACCAGGGTGTTCGCCTCGGTGAAGTCGCTATCCGCCGGAGTGACGAAACGGCCGGTGAGGCCGGGAGGCACGATATTCGCGTCAAGGGAGTTGGAGGTGTTCATCACACGGTCCTGTCTCTGGGTTGGCGCGCTGGGTGGCGGTTACTTAGGAGTGACCGCCTGCCATTTCCAGATCACGGGCGTGTGAAAAATGCTACCGGCACGCTTCGTGCGCGCCGGTGGCAGAACTTCGTGGCCTATGCGTGCGAGTTACGCCGCGGGGCGGATATTGGTGTTCAGCTTGAACAGGTTTTCCGGATCGTAGCTGAGCTTCACCTGGGCGAGGCGGTCGCGCGTCGCCGCCGGGTAGGCCGCCGAGGCGCCGGCCGCGCCGTCGCTCGCGCCGAGGAAGTTCACATAGGTGCCGCTGCCCGAGGGCACGACGGAAGCGAGTGCTTCGCTGACCCAGCGCTCCTGCGCCGCGACCACATCCGGCCCGCCGCCATACATGGCGAGGAACGAAACCATGAAGCGGTGGCTGCGATGGCCGAACGCCGTCGAATTGGCCGCAACGGCGGTGTGGGCGCCACCCAGCACGCGGATCTGCGACATGCTCATCGGCGCGCTACAGCTCTGCGCGGCGGCGACCAAAGCGCGGGCCTCATCGATGCCGAAGCGATCGGAGAAGCGCGAGCGGATCGACACCATGGCGCGCATCTCGGGCGGCGGATCGAGCATGTAGAGGTCGGAATACGGGCCGGTATGGATCATGTCGGCGAGCGGGGTGGTCAGGGCGCGGAAGGGCGCCAGCGCGCGCTGCGCGGCTTCCGGATCGCCGGCGAAGGCCATCATGGCGACGAAGGCGAGCTTGCCGTGCGCCTCGACCGGAATGGTCGGGATGGGCGGCAGCGGCATGATCATGGCGATGGCCGAGAGTTCGGCCGGGGCAGCGTCGGCGAGGGCGGCAAAGCCGGCGATCACCTCGGGAATCGGGGGCAGGACCAGCGGGCCGCCGGTGAAGGACGGGAGCGGGTGCAGCTTGTACTTGAAGCGGGTGACGACGCCGAAATTGCCGCCGCCGCCGCGCAGGGCCCAGAACAGGTCGGCGTGGTGGTGCTCGCCGGCGATGAGGATATCGCCGGTGGCGGTGACGATCTCGACCGCGAGCAGCGAGTCGATGGTGAGGCCGTGCTTGCGGACGAGGTAGCCGATGCCGCCGCCCAGGGTCAGGCCGGCAATGCCGACGGTGGCCGAGTCGCCGAAGCCGACGATGAGGCCGTGCTGCTCGACGGCGCGGGTGACTTCGCCCGAGGTCATGCCGGCGCCGGCCCAGGCGGTGCGGTTGGCGACGTCGATATCGATGCGGTTGAGGTCGCGTACGTCGATCACCAGCGCGCCGTCGGCGGCGGAAAAGCCGCCGGTCGAGTGGCCGCCCGAGCGGATCGCGATGGGCAGGTCGGTCGCCTGGGCGAAGTTCAGCACCGCGGCGATGTCGGCGGCGTTGGCGACGCGCACGATGGCGGCCGGGCGGCGGTCGAACTGGGCGAGCGCGACCTCGCGTACCTTGTCGTAGTCGGGATGGTTCGAGGCAATGACCTTGCCGCGGATCATCGAGCCCAACATCTCGATCTGATCCTCAATCGGAAAACGCTTATCCATAATGTGGTGTCCCTGGTTGCCCCCCGGGGTGGCGCGCTTTTCGTGCCCGGCCCGTGAACCGCGGCTGAACGTCCCAGTCAGAAATGGTGGAACCGGGCACGCGACGGGCTTTGCGTATTTGTCATCGGCGTCCGACTGGCGTATGGGACATCCGCAATTGCTGGTGCTTCGCACCGTGGTTGCCCTTCTTTGTCGTAACTGAGCGCGGGCGGCGGGACCGGCGCTCCCGGATGGGGCTTTACGCGTAAATGGCAAATGTGATCGTCGTCGGCAGCCAGTGGGGTGACGAGGGCAAGGGCAAGATCGTCGACTGGCTCTCCGAGCGCGCGGACGTCGTCGTGCGCTACCAAGGCGGCCACAATGCCGGCCACACGCTGGTGATCGACGGGGTGAGCTACAAGCTGGCGCTGCTGCCCTCGGGCGTGGTGCGCGGCAAGCTCAGCGTCATCGGCAATGGCGTGGTGGTCGATCCGCACCACTTCGTCGCCGAGGTCGAGAAGCTGGCGGGGCAGGGGGTGAAGGTCACTCCCGACATGCTGAAGATCGCCGACAATGCGCCGCTGATCCTGTCGCTTCACCGTGAGCTCGACGCCGTGCGCGAGAACGCCAATTCGGGCCTCAAGATCGGCACCACCAAGCGCGGTATCGGCCCGGCCTATGAGGACAAGGTCGGCCGCCGCGCCATCCGCGTGTGCGATCTCGCCGAGCCCGAGACGCTGATGCCCAAGATCGAGCGCCTGCTCGCCCACCACAACGCGCTCCGCCGCGGCATGGGCATGGCCGAACTCAGTGCGCAGGCGCTCCACGACGAGTTGACCTCGGTGGCCGACAAGATCCTGCCCTATGTCGACCGGGTGTGGGACCTGCTCGATGGGCACCGCAAGGGCGGCTCGCGCATCCTGTTCGAGGGGGCGCAGGGCGCGCTGCTCGACAACGACCACGGCACTTACCCGTTCGTCACCTCGTCGAACACGGTGGCTGGGCAGGCCGCGGCCGGCTCGGGTCTCGGCCCGACGGCGATCGGCTACACGCTCGGGATCACCAAGGCCTACACGACGCGAGTCGGCGAGGGGCCGTTCCCGTGCGAACTGTTCGACGATATCGGCCGGCACCTCTCCACGGTGGGTCGCGAAGTAGGTGTCAATACGGGTCGGCCGCGCCGTTGCGGGTGGTTCGATTCGGTTCTGGTGCGCCAGACGGTGAAAACGTCGGGGATAAACGGCATCGCACTGACGAAACTGGATGTTCTGGACGGCCTCAAAGAGATCAAAGTTTGTGTCGGGTATGAACTCGACGGTCAAAAAATTGACTACTTGCCTGCCTCAATGGGAGCACAAGCTGCTGTTAAGCCGATCTACGAGACCCTCGAGGGCTGGTCGGAGACAACGGCTGGGGCGAGAAGCTGGTCCGAACTTCCGGCACAGGCGGTGAAGTACGTCAGGTACATCGAAGAGCTGATCGGGGCTCCGGTGGCGATGCTGTCCACCAGTCCGGAGCGGCTGGATACCATCCTTGTGCAGGACCCGTTCCAAGACTGAGTTTTTTTCGCTAAAAAGGCTCCAAATCACGGATATCGTGTAACGAATGGCGGACTACAAAGAGCTGTTACGTAGGGCGGTCGAAGCTCTGCCCGAAAACAACGGCGCCGCGCGACGCGCGGTCTACGAGAAGGCACGTGCCGCGCTCGTGGGCCAGCTGCGCGCGATCAATCCGCCGCTGGCAGCGCGCGACATCACCGCGCATCGCCTGCAGCTCGAAGACTGCATCCGCCAGGTCGAGCAGGAAGCCAGCGAAGCCGTGATCGCCGGCCTCGGTTCGTCCAAGGAAGAAGCGCCGCCCCCGCCGCCGGTTTATTTCGAGCCGCCGGCCAAGAAGGCGCCGACTTCGGTGGCGCGTCCTGTTGCCAAGGCCCCGCCGGGCCCGGCCGCCAAGGAGCCGCCGCGGCCGCTGCCGCCGGGTGGCAGCATCGAAGAAATCATCGCCGCGGCCAATGCCGAGCCGGAGCCCGCGCAGGCGCCGGTCGAAGCCAAGCGCAGCGTCGTGCGGCCTGAAGGCAAGCCCATGGGCAAGCCGGTGCCGAAGCTGGTGCCGAGCGCGCCTGCCGCCCGCCCGCAGATCGCGGCGCCGGCCCCGGCCCGTGCCGCCGCACCCCCGCCGCCTCCGCAGCCGGTGTTCGAAGAACCCGAGCTCGAAGAAGAGATTCCCGCGCCGCCGCCGCGCAGCAACGGCAAGGCCCCCGCCCGGCCGCTGCCCTCGATCGTGGCTCGCGCTGAAGCGGCGAAGAGCCGGACCGGTGCTGCCGCGTTTGGCGCGCCGATCGGTGGCGCGACTCGCGGTCCCGAGCTGACACCGCGCCGCGAACTGAGCGCGCCGGCCCCGCGGCTCGAGCCGGCAGCGCGTAGCGGCCAGGCGGCCGCGCGCCAGATGGCGGCCGAGCCGGTTGCCCTGTTCAACGATCCGCCGGTATCGGCGGCGATGTCGGCCGTGCGCGAAGTGGAAGTCGAGCATCACCAGGCGCTCGACCCGCAGGATTCGATCGACCGCGCGATCGCGACGCTCGACCGTGAGGCGCGTGGCGACCTCGACGACGAGCCGGAGATCAACGGCGTTCACCACGAACTGCCGGAGATCGATGACGAAGAAGAGGCCGAGCCGCCGCGCAAGAACGGCTTCGCCAATGGAACGCTGCGGGCCGATCCGCCGGTCGTGCCGATGAACGGCCGCAATAACGGCAAGCCGGTGAAACCGTCGGCCTTCGCCAAGAACGCCCGCCAGACGGCGAAGCGCGAGGAGCCGGCTTTCCCCAAGGCGCGCGAAGATGGCGAACGCCGCGGCATGGGCGCCGTGACGATTTTCCTGATCGTCTTCGTCGTGCTGCTGCTCGGCGCCGGTGGCGCCGGCTTCTGGGCCTGGCGCGAAGGCTTCATCAACCTCGACCAGATGTTCGGCCGTCCGGCGGACGTCAAGCCGGTGGCAGACGTGAAGACGCCGGTGGCGGCGCCGGCCGACAACAAGCCGGCTGACCCGGCCGTCGGACCCGACAACACCAAGACGCCGGATGCGCCCGCGGCCATCAAGGAGCTGACGCCGGACGATGGCGCGCGCCTGCCGCAGGATACTCCGGCCGACGAGACCAAGCCGCTCGCGCTGGTGCCGACGCCGAAGCAGGATGATGGCGGACGCCTCGCCACCGATACGTCGAAGACGACGGATACGGCCTCGGATCCCATCGCAGTGGACCCGGCCAATACGCTGGGCGGCCAGTCGCTTCTGCTCGAAGCGTCGGACAACGGCAAGACCGGTGCGCTGCCCTTCTCGGGCACCATCGAGTGGACCAAGGGCACTGACGAGATGGGCCTGCCGACGCTGATCGGCAAAGCCTCGATCCCGGCGCGCAACCTCGCGGTGGACGTGCTGATCCGCAAGAACTCGGACTCGAGCCTGCCGGCCAGCCACCTGATGGAAGTGAACTTCAAGGTCAATGACAGCTTTATCGGCGGCTCGATCGCCGGGCTGCCGGGCGTGCTGCTGAAGAACGAAGAGCTGGTGCAGGGCACCCCGCTGGTGGGCGCTTCGGCCCGCGTCGTCGGCAACTCGTTCCTGTTCGCGCTCTCGGCGTCGCCCGAGGATATCCAGGCCAACAGCAACCTGCTGATGTCGCGCAAGTACATGGACCTGGCGCTGATCTATGCCACGGGCAAGCGGGCGATCATCACGCTCGAAAAGGACCCGGCGGCGGTGACGCTGTTCAACGAAGTGGTCGGCGCCTGGAACCAGGCGAAGGCAGCTTCGGCGCAGTAAGCACGCGCAACTGCGATGAGTTTGAAGGCCCCGGCAGCGTCCGGGGCCTTTGTTTTTCAGGCGGGGACGAGGCGCCCGTCCTCGAGGCGGTAGCGGCGGGTGGCGAGCGCTTCGACGTCGTCGGCGTGGTGGCTCACCAGCATGGTGATCCAGCGGTGGCGCTCGGTGAGGCCGCGCACGAGCTCGCGCATGGTGGAGCGGGTGCTGTCGTCGAGGGCCGAGAAGGGCTCGTCGAGCAACAGCACCGGCCGGTCGCGCAGCAGGGTGCGGGCGAGGGCCACGCGCTGCTTCTCACCGCCCGAGAGGGTGGCGGCGCGCTGCGCTTCGATACCGGGCAGGCCGACTTCGGCGAGCGCTGCGGCGATACGCTCGGCGGCGGTGGCGCGCGGCGTGTCCCGGGGCAGGCCGAGGGCGAGGTTGCGGCCGGCGCTCAGGTGATCGAACAGGGTTTCGGACTGGAACAGGATGGAGACCGGGCGCCGTTCGGGCGGCAGGGGGATGAGGTCCGTGCCGTCGAGGGTGAGCGTGCCGCTCTGGGGCGTCAGGAAGCCGGCGACGAGGTCGAGCAGGGTGGATTTGCCAACGCCCGACTGGCCGCTGACGGCGGTTATTTCGCCCGGCGCGGCGGTGAAGCTCAGCTCGTAGCGGCGGGTGGCGCCGGGGTGGGTGAAGGCCAGCCGGTCAGCGTCTAGCATCGGTCAATCTCGAGAACAGTCGCGGCAGCAGCACGAAGGCGGCGATGGTGAGGAGCAGCATCAGGGCGGCGATCGCCGCTGCGTCATTGCTGCGATAGGCGCCGAGCGCGCGATACATGGCGAGCGGCAGGGTGGTGAAATCCTCGGTGCCGAAGAGCGCGATGACGCCGAGGTCGCCGAGCGAAAAGCAGAAGCTCAGCGCCACCACGACGCCGGCGTCGCGGCCGATCAGCGGCCACTCGACGTCGCGGAACTGGCTCCAGCCGGAGAGCCCCAGCGCGCGGATCAGGCGGCCGCGGCTCGTGGCGATGGCTTCGAGCGGTGGGGCCAGCGCGGCCAGCGCGAAGGGCAGCGAGAGCAGGGCGTTGGCGATGAGGACGACCACCGGGGCGGCGAGCTCGGGCAGGAGGCCGGCATCGCGCACGAGGAGGAAGGCGCCGAGCGACAGCACCACCGCGGGCACCGCGAGATAGGCATAGGCCGGGACGCCGATGGCGGTGCGAGCGGTGCGCGAGGCCGTCGCGGCGCGGGCCATGCCGATGATCAACGCCAGCATCAGGGTGAGGAGGGCCGAGCCGGCGCCGATCGCAAGGCTCGTGGCGACGGCGCGCCAGAAGCTGACGCGCTGGGCGAGGTCGATGATGCCGGGGCCAACCCCATCGATGAGGATGGCGAGGAGCGGCAAGGCGAAGCCGACAATGCCGACAGTGAGGATCAGCCACTGGACGGCGCGGACGGGGCCGGCGTCACGCCAGCGCGGCGGACTCGAACGGCCGGTGCTGGCGGAGACGGGCGCAAACGCTGCGGCCGCGAGGATGATGGCCGAGCAGATGGCGATCTGCACGAGGGCCAGTTGCACCGCGCCGGCGAGGTCGAAATCGAGGCGGACGGCGGCGTAGATCGCGACTTCCAGCGTCTGGTTGGCGGGGCCGCCGCCGAGCAGCAGCACAATGGGGAAGCTGGTGAAAGCGAGGAGGAAGATGATCGCGCCGAGGCCGGGCAGCGTCGGCCCCAGCATCGGCCAGTCGATGACGGCGAAGCGCTGGAGGGCCGAGAGGCCGAGGCTCTGGCCCATTTTCAGCCGGGCTTCGGGGATGGCGTCGAGCCGGGCGAGGAGGATGCGGGCGGCGAAGCTGGCATCGAGGATGACATGCGCCGCAAGGATGCCGCCGAGCCCGAAGATGGGCAGTTCAAGCGGTTGGCCGGTGAGCGCCAGCGAGGCTTCGTTGACCCAGCCGGCGCGGCCCCAGACCGAGAGCAGGCCGAAGGCGACGATCAGGCCGGGGGTGACGATGGCCGAGGCGAAGAGGCCGATGACAAGGTCGCGGCCGGGAAAGCGCAGGCGGTTCAAGGCCCAGGCGAGCGCGATACCGACCACCAGCGACAGGACCGTGGAGAGCGCCGCCTGTGTCGCCGTCATTACCACGAGGCGGCCGACATCGACGCTCGATGCCGCCGCGCCGGTGGCGGCACGGAGGATCGAGACGAGGACGAGCACGACCAGCCCCGCGATGCTGAGGGCGAGGGCCGCCCCGGCGACGAGCCGGAGCGGCCTCTGCGGCAAGCTACTGGAGCGCGGCAAGGGCTTCGTCCACCCAGGCCTTCATGCTGCCCTCGATGGTGGCTTCATCGACGGTGAGCACGTGGGCCGGCGGCGTGCCGAAATTGGCGGGCAGAGCCGGGCCGATATCGAGCACCGGGTACATCCAGTTGGTGGTCGGGATCACGGTCTGCGCTTCGGCGGTGACGAGGTAGCCCAGGAACTGGCGGGCCAGATCAGGGTGCTTGGCGCCTTTCAGCACGCCCGCGACTTCGACCTGAGGGACATAGCCCTCGGAGAAATCCGCATAGGCGTATTTGTCGTCCTTTTCGGCGATGGCGTGGTAGCTGGGCGAGGTGGTGTAGCTCAGCACCATGTCGGCCTGGCCATCGAGAAACAGGCCATAAGCCTCTGACCAGCCACGCGAAATGGTGAGGATGTGGGGCTTCAGGCCCTTCCAGATCTCGGGCGCCTTGTCCCCATAGGCGGCGCGGATCCACATGACGTTGCCGAGGCCGGGGGTCGACGAGCGCGGGTCTTCGAGCACGATCTTGAAGCTAGGGGGCAGCGCGATCAGTTCCTCGAAGCTCTTCGGCGGGTTCGGGGTCTTCTGCTTGTTGTAGACGAAGGCGAAGTAGCCGTAGTCGAAGGGCACGAAATCGGGGTCGGTCCAGTCGATCGCGAGCTTGGGCAGGGTGAGGCCGTGGGCGTCGAACAGGCCGGTCTTCCGGGCCTCGGGCGCGGTGGCGGTATCGAGGCCGACCACCATGTCGGCGGGCGAAGCGGGGCCTTCGAGCTGCACCTTACGCAGGGTCGAGATGGCGTCCTCGGCTGTAGTGTAGGCCACCGTGCAGCCGCAGGTTTTCTCGAACCCGGCCTTGAGCGCCGGGCCGGGGCCCCACTCGGCGGCGAAGCTGTCATAGGTGTAGACGGTGAGGACGGGCTTATCCTCAGCGAGCGTTGGAGAAGCGATGGCACTCAGTGCCGCCGCCAACGCGAAGTATTTGAACGACATAGCGTTCCCTTCCGTTTGCGGCCATGTGGATTGAAGAGGCGCTCAATGGTATGAGGTCGCCCGAGGGCACCCCATTGCCATCTCAGACTCCCTCCGCCAGCATGACCTGGTTCAGGTTCAATGGGTAACTCTCAGCCACGTGATACGTGGCACCCCAGCGAGACGACCCACAGATAGCCAGAGTTCTCTTCCCGTGCAAGCGCGCACCCCCCAGACAAACGTAGCGGTGTTCGACGATCTCCTCGTCATCGTCGGCGGCGGCAGCCTCGATGCCGAGTTGCTGCGCGAGCTCTATGCCTCGGGCGGGCATATCGTCGGCGCCGATGGCGGGGCGGACCAGATCGTGGCGGCGGGGCTGAAGCCCGAGCTGATCATCGGCGACTTCGACTCGCTGAAGAACCCGCATTCGTGGCTGGGAAAGACCCGGCTGATGCAGATCGCCGAGCAGGAGACGACGGATTTCGAGAAGGCGATCTACTCGACCAAGGCGCCGGTGACGGTGGCGCTGGGGATGACCGGCAAGCGCTTCGACCACACGTTGGCGGCGCTCGATGCGGTGACGCGCTATGCGGCGCGGCGGAAAATTATCCTTGTGGATGAAGAGGATGTGGCCGTCGCGCTGACTACCAGCTTCTCGTTCGAGGTGGCGCCGGGCGGGCGGGTGTCGATCCATCCGCTGGCGCCGGTGACGTTCTGGACTTCGGACGGGCTCAAGTATCCGCTCGATGCGGTGAAGCTGGCGCCGGGGGTGCGGACCGGGACCTCGAACGAGGCGCTGACCGGGCCGTTCCGCATCGTGCCGGAGGAGGGGATGCATGCCCCGTATCTGCTGATCCTGCCGCGGCAGTACCTTGCGCCGCTGATCGGCAAGCTGCTGCTGGAAAGCCGCTAGGCGGGCCGAATTCTGCCACCATCGCGGGTTCTGGTGCCGGCCGTAAGATGTTGGGGCGGCAAGTGAAAAGTCTGTTTGCGGCGTTGATGCTTAGCCTGTTCGCCGTTTCGGCGAGCAAGGCCGAAGTGGTGTGCACGCTGGTGGTCGACGGGGCGACCGGGGTGGTGCGGCTCGAGGAAGGTGGCGGCTGCGCGCGGCCGGCGGCGCCGGCTTCGACCTTCAAGGTGGCGATGGCGCTGATGGGGTTCGACGCGGGCATCCTGACCGGTCCGGATGCACCGGCGTGGGATTATCGCAAGGAATTCAATGCGGTACGCGAGGTCGACAGGAAGACGGTGACGCCGACGAGCTGGCTGGCCGACTCGGTGCTCTGGTATTCGCGCGAGACGGTGAAGCGGCTCGGGGCGGACAAGTTCGCCGGCTATGTGGCTGATTTCGCATATGGAAATGCCGACGTCTCGGGCGATCCGGGGCAGGATAACGGCATGACCCGCTCGTGGCTCAACTCGTCGCTGCAGATCAGCCCGGAGGGGCAGGTCCGGTTCCTGCGGCAAATGCTGGATGGGGCGCTGCCGGTGTCGGTGGCGGCGCGGGACGCGGTGGTCTCGATCATGCCGCACTTCACCGCGGGAGCGTGGGATGTGCATGGGAAAACAGGCACTTACTACGAGCGGAATGCCGATGGCTCGTACAACTCGAAGAAGCAGTATGGCTGGTTCGTGGGCTGGGCCGAGCGTGATGGGCAGCGGCTGGTGTTCGCCTATCTGATCCGAGATGCGAAGCAGACGGCGGGTTCGGCGGGGCCGCGGGCGCGGGATGCGCTGTTGGCGCGCTTCACCAAATGGGGCAATGGGCAGATCGCCGGGCGGACCGGTTCGTTCATCGGTCTGAACGCCAGCTGACCGGCTTCTGAACGAAAAAGGCGCCCCGTGGGGCGCCTTTGGACTATCGGTTGCCGCTTATGTGAGCGGTGTTTACACCGCTTCGCGCGGGCGGTGGGCGGCCTTCTGGACCGCCTCCTGCACCTTCTCGAACGCCCGCACTTCGATCTGGCGGATGCGCTCGCGACTCACATTGTACTCCTGAGCCAGCTCCTCGAGGGTAGCGGGCTCGTCGCGGAGGCGGCGGGCCTGGAAGATGGCCTTTTCGCGCTCGTTGAGATCCTGCATCGCATTGGTCAAGAGGCCCATGCGCTCGGTGAACTCTTCGCTTTCTCCCAGCACAGTCTCCTGCGAGGGGGTGTCGTCGGCCAGCCAATCCTGCCACTCGGAGGCGCCCTCGTCGGCCCGCATGGGCGCGTTGAGCGAGGCATCGCCGGAGAGGCGCTGGTTCATCGATACCACGTCCGCTTCGGTGACGTGGAGGGTGGTGGCGATCTGCTTGATCTGGTCGGGGTGCAGGTTGCCGTCATCGAGGGCGGCGATCTGCCCCTTGATCTTGCGCAGGTTGAAGAACAGCCGCTTCTGCGCGGCGGTGGTGCCGATCTTCACGAGGCTCCACGAGCGCAGGACATATTCCTGGATCGCGGCGCGGATCCACCACATGGCGTAAGTGGCGAGGCGGAAGCCCTTTTCCGGTTCGAAGCGCTTCACGGCGTGCATGAGGCCGACATTGCCCTCCGAGATCACCTCGGAAATGGGCAGGCCATAGCCGCGATAGCCCATGGCGATCTTCGCCACGAGCCGCAGGTGCGACGTGATGAGACGCTGGGCGGAGCCAGGGTCCTGATGCTCCTTGTAGCGCTTGGCGAGCATGTATTCCTCGTCAGGCTCAAGCATCGGAAATTTGCGGATTTCCTGGAGATAGCGGGAAAGGCCGCCTTCACTCGACAGGACAGGAAGATTGGTCTGGGCCATAGTAGTGCACCCCTCGTTTTCCCCCGTATGCACGGGCAGAGATTCAGGGCCGTGTCCGAGCCGGCACACAGCTGACTGTAGTGGTTATATAGGTCGATTTTTCGTCTTGATAAGGGCCTCTATGGACCCATCTCGTCGCGACAGTAATGCCGGAAACCGCGTTACGGTTGCATGAGCCGACCGTTACATTTTGGTCAGGTTTAGCGGGCGTAGGCGAGATCGTAGGGTTCGAGCGCGTCTTCGAGGCCCTGGAGGTCGTCGGGCAGGGGGGCCTCGAAGAACATTTCCTCGCCCGTTGTCGGGTGCTCGAAGCCGAGTTCGGCGGCGTGGAGGGCCTGGCGGCCGAGCGCCGCGACGGCGGCTTTCGCCTCGTCGGGCAGCTTGTTGATCTTGGTGGCGAAGCCCGTGGCATAGACGAGGTCGGAGACCAGCGGGTGGCCGATATGGGCCATGTGGACGCGGATCTGGTGGGTGCGGCCGGTCTCGAGCTCGCACTTGATGCGGGTGATGTCCCAGCCTTCGTCGCCGAAGCGGGCTTCGACCATGTAGTGCGTGATGGCCTCGCGCCCATCCTTGCGGACGGCCTGCTTCAGGCGGTTGGCGGGATCGCGGCCGAGCGGAGCCTCGACTGTGCCCCGGGCCTGCTGGGTGCGGCCCCAGGCCCAGGCCAGATAGGCGCGGTGGAGCGGGCCGGTGCGGCCGTGATCGGCGAACTGAGCGGCGAGATGGTTATGCGCGCGCTCGGTCTTGGCGGCGACCATGACGCCCGAGGTGTCCTTGTCGAGGCGGTGGACGATGCCGGGGCGCTTCACCCCGCCAATACCCTTGAGGCTGTCGCCGCAATGGTAGAGCAGGGCGTTCACCAGCGTGCCGGTGTAGCTGCCTGGCGCTGGGTGGACGACCATGCCGACGGGCTTGTTGATGACGATGAGCTCGTCGTCCTCGTAGAGGATATCGAGCGGGATGTTCTCGGGTTCGGGGTCGGCCTCGACCGGCTCGGGGGCGATGAGCAGCACTTCCTCGCCGGCCTTGAGCTTGTATTTGGGCTCGGTGGCGGGCGCACCATTGATCGAGACGGCGCCGCCCAGTATCAGGTCTTTCAGCCGGTTCCGCGAGAAAACCGGCAGGGCCCGCGCCAAGAAGACGTCCAGCCGGTTACCGGCTTCGGCCGCATCGACGGCAACGAGCCATTCCTGTTCCTCGCCGGAAAAGTCCTGCATGAGCGATCCTAACAATAATTCCCCTGCGCCAGAGCTCACGCCGGAGACGAAAGCCCTGCTCAACCGCGCGCGGAAGAGCTTCATGGTATCGATGGGGATACTGGTGGTGGGCCTTATCGCCGTCGGCGTGGCGGTTGTCTACCGCTCGTCGCAATCGGCACCCAAGGCCGGCGGGGATTACGTGATCGCGTCGCTGAAGATCCCGTCGGGCGGGGAAGTGGTTTCGGCGGTGGCTGCGGGTGGGCAGGTGACGCTGACGTATCGGTTGGGCGCGATGACGAGCGTGCGGATATTTGACGGGAAGACGGGGGAGTTGGTGCGGGAGATTCCGGTGGTGAGCGAGTAGGGGCGCGGTTGCCCGCTCTCTAGGGTGCGTGCCTCGCGGTGGAGTCAGCGCTTGTGGCTCCCCCCTTCCGCCCTTCGGGCACCTTCCCCCGTAAACGGGAGAAGGCCTTGTGGCACCATGGTGCCCCCGATAAGCGCCAAACTAAACGTCCCCTCACCCGTCTCGGCCTGCGGCCGAGCCACCCTCTCCCTCAAGGGGAGAGGGGCAGGGGTGCCTCGATGGCAGTTCGGGGGCACGCTTCCCTTCTCCCCTTGAGGGAGAAGGTGGCGAGGCGAAGCCGAGACGGATGAGGGGACGATCAGGCGCTGAGAGCCCTCAGTTCCCCTCCTGCAACTCTCGTAGCGCCTTCAGCCGGTCGGAGACCGTGCCTTCGGGGGGCTTGGCGTTGGGGCCGCGGATGGGGGTGGGGTGGTCGGGTTCGGGTTCGGCGAATTTCTGGACGATGGCGAGGAGGCTCTCTTCGCTGTCCGGGGGGCCGTTGCCTTCGAGGGCGTACACTAACCGGCTGACGTCCGAGGCGATGTCGTTGAGGCGTTCGCGCAGGTGGGACTGCTCGATGCGGTCGGTGTCCCAGTCGGCCATCACGGTTTTTTCGACGCCAGAGATCTTGCCGCGGAGCTGCTCCATCTCTTCCTCGATGGTGAGCTTTTCGGCGAGCAGCATGTCGCGCTTCTGCTCGCCATCGGCGACGAGCCTGGTGGTTTCGGCGAGGATGCTGGAGACGCGGCTTTCGGCGTCGGCGATGCGGGCTTCGGCGGCGACCAGTTCGTTGTCGCGCGAGGAGCTGCTGTCTTCCTGCCTGGCCAGCTTTTCGCGCAGCTCGGCGGCGGTGGCGGTGACCGCGGCGGTGCGCTTGTCGGAGCTTTCGAGCTGGGTGATGAGGGTGCGGTTCTGGTTCTCGAGGAATTCGGAGCGCTTGGCTTCGACCTCGAGGCGGCTCAGCACGTCCTCGATATCCTTGTTGTAGTCGCCCGAGAGCGACTTGCCGTCGAGCGCGAAGGCGCGGGGGGCGTTGCCGCGGATGACCTCGCGGGCGGCGTCGAGCTGGCTCGCCTTTTCGCCGAGTTCGCGGTCGCGCATGCGCAGCTTCTGGGCGAGGTCGGCGCCTTCCTTTTCGAGTTCAAGGATGCGGCGGCGGGCCTCGGCCTCGCGCTCCTCGAGTTCGCGGACGATCTGCAGGTGGCTGTCGCGCTCGCCCTTGATGCCGCCGAGCTCGTTCTTCTTGCGGTTGATGTCGCGGAGCTGGTCGGAGAGGCGGCGGCGCAGGGCCTCGACGTTCATTTCGAGGCGGCGGGTGGAGAGGGCGAATTCGGCGCGCAGCTGGTCCTTGTCGGCGCGGAACTCGGCCATGGTCATGGGGGTGGCCGCTTCGATGCGCTTTTTGGTGAGGCGCACGGCCCGGCGCCACACGGCGGGCATGATGATCAGCGCGGCGAGCCCGGAAACGAGCAGGCCGAGCACAAAATACATAATGTTTTCAATGACCATCAAACATGCTCCGCTACCGGGAAGGACCGGTCCGGGTGAACGCGCACCGACAATGGCAGCGATGGAGACGCCCATCCATCTTTGCCATGCGGTAACCTTACCTCAGAGAGGGGAGGCGGGGTAGAGGCACCCGGCGGGCAATACATCACGGAATTACCACGCGGATGAATGGGGCTTACCCCCACCCTAGCTTCGCTAAGGCTGCGCCTAAGCTGCGCTACCCTCCCCACAAGGGGGAGGGAGGTGCGTCACTGCGACTTCGGTTCCTTCGTCTCCCTCCCCCTTGTGGGGAGGGTAGCGACGCTAGGAGCGAAGCGACGTAGCAAAGCTAGGGTGGGGGTAAGTCCGTCAGAACGGGTTCCAGGTCGGTTCCTGGGTGAATTTCAGGTAGCCGACATTGACGCCGAGGCGGGCGCCGACGCCGGAGCGGATGGGGACCATGACGACGTCGCCATATTTCAGCACCGTCATGCCGAGGCCGCCAATGCCGTAGGCGGAGCCGTCGACGCCGGGGTAGCGGCCGAAGACGTCGGAGACCGAGGCGAGGTTGTAGACCAGCATCATCACCTTGGAGCCGTCGCCGCCGAAATCGAAGCCGAGCGTGGGGCCTTGCCAGTAGACCGGGTGCTCGCCCTGGTTGCGGGTGTACATCGTGCCTTCGCCGTAGCGGGCGCCGGCGAAAATGGCGCCTGAGCCTTCCTCGCCGAGGATGTAAGCGTTCGGGAGGCCGAACTGGCTCACGGCGCGCTCGACCAGCGAGGCAAGGCCCTGGGCGACGCCGCCGAAGAATTCACCGCCCGTATCGATCAGCTCGTCGCCCGAAAATGTGTCGGAGACCGACCCTTCGGCGGCGTGAGTCATCGTGGGGATGAGCACCAGGGTTGCGGCAGTCATCAGCACGAACGTCGCGAGGATGATGTAGACCATGCGGTTGAGCATGAAGGGCACTCCGGTCTTGATCGGTGGCCATTTACGCGCCGCTTACCCGAGACTGGATAAGCTTTGAACAGGGACCACCTGAGGAGCCCAGAGGGTAGGGCTTCATGGCGGCAATGATGCGGCAAAAGCGTAAACAAAACTTAACCATAACGGGGCCGATAGCGGCGGTTTTCTGCGCTTTTCTGGTGCTTTGCCCGGTGATGGCGCGGGCCGAGGCGCTGGTGCAGACCGTGGTGACGGATCCGCTCAGCGGCGTGGCGCTCGAAGGCTACGATGCAGTGAGCTATTTCACCGAGGCCGAGCCGCAGATGGGCGTGCCGGATTACGAGTACACCTGGCAGGGCGTGCCGTGGTTCTTCGTGTCGGCTGCCAATCGCGACGTGTTCATGCGCAACCCCGATATCTACGCGCCGCAATTTGGCGGACACTGCGTGATGAGCCTCAGCCGCGGGTTCCTGTCGGATGGCAAGCCGCGGCTCTACGTCATCGAGGGGATGAAGCTCTATCTCTTCTACTCGGTGGCCAATCGCGAGGCGTTTCTCGCCGACGAGACGCGGGCGATCAGCTATTCGGGTGCCAACTGGCACAAGCTGCTGCCGGGGCTGACCGGGGTGGAGCAGAGCTTCGCCGACGCGGTGGCCGAGCGGAGCGGGCAGGATGCCGCCGATGCGGCCGCCCCCGATGTACCGGCGGCCGGGCACTGAAGTCGGTGCGTGAACCCTCGTCCCTTCGACAAGCTCAGGATGACGGTTCAATGAAGCTCGCGGAGCCTAGCTGAAGCGAACCGCCAGCGTTTCCCAATCGCGCAGCGCCATGGCGATGGCCTGGTGCATGTCGAGATAGCGGTAGGTGCCTAGCCGGCCGCCGAACAGCACGTTGGGCTCGGCTTCGGCGCGGGCCTTGTAGCGGGTGAGGCGAGCCCGGTCTTCGGCCGTATCGATGGGGTAGAACGGCTCATCGTCGCCCGAGGCGAAGCGCGGGTACTCGCGGACGATGACGGTGCGGTCGGCGGGGTAGGGCCGGTCGGGGTAGAGGTGGCGATACTCGGCGATGCGGGTGAAGGGCACGTCGGCATCGGCGTAGTTGACGAGGAAGGTGCCCTGGTAATCGGGCACGGCCACGGTTTCGGGCTCGAAGCGGGTGGTGCGCCAGCCGAGGCGACCTTCGGCATAATCGAAATAGCGGTCGATGGGGCCGGTATAGACGACGGGCGTGCCGGCGGGCGCCTCCGCGCGGAGGTCGAACCAGTCGACGCCGAGGCGGACGGTGATGTCGGGGCTTTCGAGCATGCGCTCGAAGATGGCCGTGTAGCCATCGACCGGGAGGCCCTGGAAGCGGTCGGAGAAGTAGCGGGTATCGAGGGTGAAGCGGACGGGCAGGCGGGAGATCACCGAGGCGGGCAGGGTGCGCGGGTCGGTGTGCCATTGCTTGGCGGTATAATCGCGGATGAAGGCCTCGTAGAGCGGGCGGCCGATCGAGGCAATGGCCTTGTCCTCAAGGTTGGTGGCGGTCTGCGGATCGAGGCCGGCGGCCTGCGTGGCGATGAGGGCACGGGCCTCGGTGGGCGACATGTGGCGGCCGAAGAACTGGCTGATCGTCGCGAGCGAAATGGGCAGCGGGTAGAGCTGGCCCTTATGCGAACTCCAGACGCGCAGGTTGAAATCGGTGAAGGACGTGAAGCGGTTGAGGTAGGTCCAGACCTCGGCGTTCGGGGTGTGGAACAAATGCGGGCCGTAACGGTGGGTCTCGATGCCGGTTTCGGCATGCGTCTCGGTATAGGCATTGCCGCCAATATGGGGGCGGCGATCGATCACCAGCACGTGCAAACCCCGCGCGGCGGCGCGTTCGGCCATGGTGGCGCCGTAAAAGCCGGCCCCGACGATGATGAGGTCGGCGGACTGTAACTTGTCCATACGCGCTGCCCGATGGTGGTGATCCCGTGATTCACCTTAGGCCAGCTTCGGCGCGGCAGGGCAAGACGCGATGAGGCTAGGGCATCCGGGCGGTTTGCGGGTAGTGTAGCGCCGATTGATTCTAGTGCCGGAGGCCAGCAGGAATGGCGGATCTTATCGAGCTCAAGGCGACCGACCTCGCCGCGATGCTGTGTTCGCGCGTGTGTCACGACCTGATCAACCCGGTGGGCGCCATCGGCAACGGGCTCGAAGTGCTGTCCGACCCCAGCCAGTCGGCGATGGCGGATGGCGCGCAGGAGCTGATCGTCAACGCTACGCGGCAGGCGCGGGCAAAGCTGGAATTCGCCCGGCTCGCCTACGGGGCGAGCTCGACGGCCGGCACCGATTTCGACACGCGCGAGTGCGAGCGGGTGGCAAAACTCCTGTTCGAGATCGAAAAAGCCGATCTCGACTGGCAGGTGCCGCTGATCCTGCTGCCCAAGCACAAGGCGAAGCTCATGATGAACATGCTGCTGATCGCCTCGACGGCGGTTCCCCGCGGTGGCGTGGTGACAGCGAAGGTTGAAGGGCCGGCGGGCAGCGAAGTGTTCACCTTCATCGGCAAGTCGGACCCGGAAAAGCGGCAGAAGACGCTGATGCCGGCCGGCGCCGAAGGCCTGCTGTCGGGCGCGCCCGAAGGCGGCGTCGATGCCCGCGGTATCCAGCCGTTCTACACCGGCATTCTGGCGCGCATGACCGACATGGAGCTGAAGATCGGCGTCGAGGGCGACACCTTCACCTTCACCGCGACGCCGAAGGCAGTTGCCGCGGCGGCGTAAGCTGCATCCGGTTTGAAATGACGAAGGGCACGCAGGCGGATCGCGGGCGTGCCCTTTTTTCTTGCCCTCAGGCCCGGGCTTCGCGAAGGGCCGCATTGCGGCGCGCGAGCACGATGCGGGTCAGCTGGAACAGGTTGAGGCCGAGGAAGAAGAGGTTCCAGGCGACGACGGTCCAGAGCGGCTCGGGCCGGCTGGCGAAATAGGCGGCGAGGCAGGCGGCGGCCACCAGCGTCATCAGGCGCAGCCGCAGCAGGTTGTTGGTGAAATAGGCCAGCACGTAGAGGATGTTGGCCGCGTTGATCAGGTGGTCCATCCGAACCCCCCTTTGCGCCGGCTGCGATCGAGCTGCGCCTTGATGGCGCGGCGGATGATGACGAGGCGGGCCGAGCGGGCGATGCGGTCGATCTCATCGGCCGGGATGCCGATATCGTTGAGCACGAAAGTCGGCATGGACTTGAGATCGGCGCGGACGGCGGAGATGGCCTGGCTGATGCGGAACCGCAGGACGAGCCGGGACAGCCAGCTCAGGGGGCGGTAGCGCGGGCGGGACAGGGCGGTGAGGCCGAGGCCGGCGGGCAGGTCGAAGGCGTCGTTGTAGGTCGAGATGGTCATGGGTCTATTCCTTGTTCATTCGCGCCCCCGCGGGTTGTTGATCCTCATGTTGTGACAGGTGGCGACGCCGAGGGCGTCATCCGATCGATGGACAGGGCCGGCGGCGCCGGGGGAGCACACATCCCCGGGCGCCGCCGTTCCCCCCGGGTCAGCCTCACTGCGCCGGGGCAGCGTCGCAGGAGACGTCGGGGTTCATGTCGGCGAAGGTGCCGGTGGGGTTGTCGCGCCAGGCCCAGACATGCAGTTCGTAGAAGGGCGGCAGGCCGTAGCGATTGGGCGAGTTGGTGAAGGCGAAGAGGTGGCCATCGAGATTGGCCGGGCCCTTGAGGCTGATGTACTCGACCGCGACGAGCTGCATTGTGCCGTCCGCCTGGGGCTCGTACATCACCGCTTCGGGCTTGCTGACATCGATGACGCCGTCATCGTCGAGCAGCTTGCCGTTGACGTAGTGGATGCCCATGGCACCGCCATCGATGCCCGAAACGCAGGGGATCGGGGCGTAGCCCTCGGCGGTGGCTGTGGCGACATCGGCGAAGCGGGCGTTCACCTCGCGCACCTTTTCGGCGAGCGGGTTGTTGGCCTGCACCCCGTCATGGCCCGAATGGGCGAAGGCGGGGAGGGACAGGGCCGAGCTCGCCAGCAACAGGGTGGCGAATAGGGTCTTGAGGTTCATTCTGGTCGTCCTTATGGTGTTGAACGCTGGCTAGCGGCGCCCCTGCACGGGCGCCGCGGCAACGTTGCTTGGTGTGGGAGAAGGAATACCGGGGGTGGGGGCGGAACGTCCTTACCGCGGGCTTATCTGTTGCTTACCATTGGGGGTGCGCGGGGGTGCGGGTGGCTTACCCCCTCTCCTCAGTTCCGCTAGGCGGCAAGCCGCCAAGCTCCACTATCCTCCCCCGCCTAGGGGGAGGATGCGCTCGCTGCGACGCCGCGGTTCCATCGTCTCCTCCCCCTTGGCGGGAGGATAGTGGAGCTTACGAGCGCAGCGAGTTAGCGGAGCTGAGGAGAGGGGGTATTCAGGCCGCGCGAGCCGGGAGCGACTGGCGCAATGTCGCCGCCGTCGCGAGCAATCGCGGCGAGCCGATGCGGCGCGCCGTCCACTCCGCGGCGGCGATTTCGGCTTCGGCGCCGCCGTGGTCGCCTGAGGCGAGGTAGATGGCAGCGAGCTCCAGCCGCACTCGTGCAGCGTGGTAGTCGAGCTTGGCGCTGGTCCAGAGCTGGCGGGCGGCGAGCAGCAGTTCGGTCGCGGCCGCATCACCTGCAGGCAGCAGGGCGGCGTGGGTTTCGTTGATCAGCGCGCGGATGGCGGGCTGGGTCCAGCGCCCCTCGGCGGCTTCGATTTCGTCGAGATAGCTCTTGGCTCGCTCGGGCTGGCCGGACAGCGCGGCGATGCGCGCGGCGTGGACGAGCAGCATGCCGCGGCGCTGCAGGTGCCACCACGACTTGCCGCGCAGCGCGCGATCGAGGGCGGTCAACGCCGCTTCGGGCTGGCCCTGTTCGAACAGCAGCACGGCGTGGCCGGGCTCGGCGTCCCAACCGACCGCGTAGGCGGTGGCGTAGTCGGCCTCGGCCGTCGCGATATCGCCGCGCATGGCGGCCAGGTCGCCGCGGACGCGGTAGCCGTCGCCGAGCGACCAGGTTTCCTCCGCCGCGAGGCGGGGCAGGGCGGCGGTGATCTTGTCGAAGGCCTGCTGCAGGGTGCCGCGAGCGCCGAGGATTTCGGCGCGGTGCAGGTCGCATGAGCCGGGATGCTCGGTGAAGCTCGCGTCGCACCAGGCCTCGAAGCCGTCGGACCATTGGAGCGCCCGTTCCCAGTCGGCGAAGGTGCGGCAGCTCCAGAGGATGTTGCAGTAGACGAGCGAGCCGGTGATGGCATCGACCTGGCTCGAGAGCGCGATGGCGGCCGCATGGTTCTGCAGCCGCGTGCCCTCGCCGACCTCGCCCAGCGAGAGGTGATAAAACCCCTTGTAGACGAGGGTGAGGGCGCGCAAGCCGTTGTCGCCGGCCTGTTCGGCCAGCGCGGCGGCTTCGGTGGCGAGCGTCAGCGCGTCTTCGGCCCGGCCGGTGAAGGTGGCGAGCCGCGACTTCATCCACAGCAGGTAGCAGCGAGCCGAAAGGCTGCCCGCGGTGCCGAGAATGGACTCGGCGCGCGCGATCCAGCCCTGCGCGGTGGCGGGCGAGGCGCGCTCGAGCTCGACCTTGGCGAGGGTGACGGCGGCGCGGGCGGCCCGGTCGGGCTCGCCGATGGCGACATACGCCTCCACCGCGCGGGTGAGGATGGGGGCGGCTTCGACCGGGCGGCCGCAGCACTCGATGACGAGAGCCCAGAGCTCGAGGTCGGCGGCGTCGAGGTGCACGGAGTCGGCTTCGGCGAAGCGCAGGGCGGCATTGTCCCAGTCGCGCTTCATCGCCGCCTCGCGGGCGGCGGCGAGGGCCGTTCCGGCTGGAGCGCCGGAGGGAGCGAGGGCGCCCAGTTGGGCATCATCGATGGCGAGGCGGTAGCCATAGCGCGCCACATTGCGCAGGGTTTCGCCGAGGCCGCCGGCGGCCAGCGCCCGTCGGACAAGGCTCGCGGCGCGCTGCAGCGAGGACTCGGTGACGATCACGTCAGGCCAGAGCACGTCCATCAGCTCGTCCTTGGGGACGACCCGCCCGGCATTGCGCAGCAGATAAGCGAGGAGGTCGAAGACGCGCGGCTGGATGGCCTGCGCCACGCCGCTGAGGGTCAGCGTGCGCGCATCCTGATCGAGCGTGAATGGTCCGAAATCGAGGCGCATGGCTCCCCCGTCCGAAGCGCAACCCACGAAGCCCGCCGTATCACCCACACCGCATGAACCGGACCTGAACCGGTTTGACGCGAGTCAAAGCGCGGCGGGCTGGAGGGGAGCACATGGCGGGCATTGGGGCGCGAGTGGCGCTTCGGTTGATGGAGACGTTCAGATGCACATGTTCAAGCTGATTGCGGTGGCCGGGCTGCTGGCCGTCACCAGCCTGCCGGCGATGGCGGCCGATTTCGAAGTCCGGATGCTCAACAAGGGCGCGGCGGGCGCCATGGTGTTCGAGCCGGCGCTGACCAAAGTCGCGGTGGGCGACACGGTGACGTTCGTGCCGGTCGACAAGGGGCATAACGCCGAGACCATCCCCGAAATCCTGCCGGCGGGCGGCGAGACCTTCAAGGGCGACCTCAACAAGCCGGTATCGGTGACCTTCACGGTGGCCGGCACCTATGGGATCAAATGCGGCCCGCATATCGGCATGGGCATGGCGGCGCTGGTGGTGGTCGGGGATGCTCCCGTCGATGCCGTCACGATCGCTGCGGCGAAGCTGCCGCAGAAAGCGCTCGAGCGGCTGAAGACCATCGCAGCGCAGGGCCAATAAGCGGCACGGCAAAAAAGATTTCGTTCGGGACCGGATATTTTGCCCGGCGGTCGCTGTGTCAGAACGACGCGGACCGCCGGGAGAGCCCCGGAAGCGCTGGACTAAGGCCATGAAAAGGCGAGCGGGGGCGGCGGCGTATGGTTGGCAAAGCGTGAATTATTTGCGGCAGATTCGAGGCGATCTCACAACGTGCCCTTAGGCCGAGGCAGGCATAGTCAGTCCTACCAGATGCACAGGAGGCTTGGTTGAATACGGTTGCTAAGTTCATCGACGACGAATCCGGCGCTACCGCCATCGAATACGGCCTGATCGCCGCTCTCATCGCAGTGGGCATCATTGCTGCCGCGACCACCCTGGGTGGCGGGCTCTCGGGCCTCTTCAACAAGATCTCGACCAAGCTGAACGTCACCGTTCCTTGATCGCCTGATTATCGACATCGGGCGGCGCCAAACGCGCCGCCCGATGCCGCTTTACGCATGCCAGCCGAATAAGCATGCGATAACCCTGCGCTAACCATTCGTAGGGAGATTTGAGGGATGATGGCGACGCGTCACAAGCGTTCGTCCCTCGTGTTCGGAAAGCGCGTCAATGAAATCCTGCCTCGTCGTCGATGATTCCAGCATTGTGCGCAAAGTGGCGCGCCGGATTCTCGAGGATCTCGACTATATCGTCGATGAAGCCGAGGACGGCCAGGAAGCTTTCGACAAGTGCCGGCAGGAAATGCCGGACGCCATCCTGCTCGACTGGCAGATGCCGGTGATGAGCGGGCTCGAATTCCTCAAATTGCTGCGTGCCTATGTCGGCGGCCAGACGCCGCGCGTGGTCTACATGGTCACCGAATACGACGTCGGCCAGATCGCGCTGGCGCTCAAGGCGGGCGCGAGCGATTACATGATGAAGCCGTTCGATCGCGACATCCTCGAGAAGATGTTCGAACTGCAGCCGCTGGCTCGCGCCTCGGCCTGAACCGCTACTTACCCGACAGCTATTCCTCACCCGCGCGCTGCGGGTGCACGGCTTCCGGATCATTGCCGCGAAACTGGGCGATGCGCAGGCGGAAGTTGTAGGCAATGCGCTGGGCGCGATCGACGAAGAGCGCCGCAATATCAGGCGGGCAGTGCACCTCCGCCGTCTCGCGGAACAGCTTCAGCCAGCGGGCGAAGTGGGCGTCGGTGAGTTCGGGGATGGCCAGATGCTTCGGCATCGGGCGGCCCATGTAGCGGCCGGTGCCGAGCAGCATCGAGCTCCAGAAATCGGTGATGGTGGCGATGTGGTGCGGCCACTGGTCCTCGGCGATCACGCGGTTGAACACCGGGCCGATCACCTCGTCGGCCCGCGCCCTGGCGTAAAAATCCTGCACCACGGCGGCGACCATGGCGTCGTCGAGCTCATCGGGGATGAGGCGGCCGGTGGGGTGGAGGCGGGGGCCGGTGGGCGTGGTCATCTCGAAATGCTCGTGCGGACGGGTGAAGGCGGATGTCGGCGCCTTTGGCCGCAAGTTCAAGCACGGATTGATGCGCGCGAGTTGATCGAGCGCAAGCGCGCGGTTCAGCCGCGGTTCATCCGGCGGGGCAGCAGATAGCGCTCGCGAGCTTGGTTCGGGAGGAAGAAATGCTTCGATCTGTCAGCATGTTGGTGGCGGCCCTGGCGCTGGTGGCGCCGATGGCGGCGGTGTCGGCCGAGAAGGAAGATCCGGCGAAGTTCAAGTATCGCAACCTGCCGGTCGAAGCCTCGTGCCTCGATGGTTATCATCCGACGATCGATGCCGAGGGCAACAAGGTGTTCCCGTGCATCGCCAATGCCGAGATCACCACAGCGCCCGTCACCGGCGGCACGGCCGTGAAGGCGACGCCGACCGCCTCGAACTGATCTCTCGCGCGGCGCGCAAACGCAAGATGTGCGGGAATGTTCCTGCCAGAATTGCTTCAAAACGTGGAAGTTGATCGAACTTCGCGCCGATCGTGTTACGTTGCTACGTCCGGTTCCCTGCAAAAAGAACTGGACCTGAACGATGACAATTCTCTATTCGACCGGCCGGCGCGACCTTCTCAAGTGGAGTGGAGCAGCAGCCGGGATCATGGTGGCAGGCTATCTGCTGCCGAATTTCGGCATCACCGCCGCGCTCGCCGACGACCTCGGTGCGGGCGATGTGGGCATTCTCAACTATGCCTATGCGCTCGAGCAGCTCGAGGCGGCGTTCTACTCGGCGGTGGTCGATAGCCCGTATAAGGGCGCGACCAAGGACGAGATCGCCGTGCTCGCCGATATCCGCGACCACGAGATCGCGCACCGGCAGTTCCTCAAGAAGGCGCTGGGCAAGAAGGCGATCGGCAGCCTCGAAGTTGATTTCTCCAAGGTCGATTTCGGCTCGCGCAAGAGCGTGCTGGGGACGGCCGGGGTGTTCGAGAACCTCGGCGTTGCCGCCTATAACGGGGCAGGACCGCTGATCCAGAACGTCGACTACCTCGCCGCCGCCGGCTCGATCGTCTCGGTCGAAGCGCGGCACTGCGCCACGATCGCAGCGCTCACCGGCGGGCTCAACGCCAAGGCCGTGGGCCAGGGCATCGTGGACGGCAAGGGCCTCGACGACGCCCAGTCGCCGGCCGAAGTGCTGCCCAAGGCGGCTCCCTTCATCAAGACGCCGGTCACGGCCAATTCGCTGACCTGAGGAGAGACACGATGACCGATTTCATCCTGAACGAACTCGACCCCGAAGTTGGCGAGCGTATCAACCTGGCTCGCCGCAGCCTGTTCCGCCGACCGGCGGTTGCCGCGATGGCGGCGAGCGTGCCGCTCGTGCTGGCCGCTGCCTCGAGCGAAGCCTTCGCTGCCGGCGGGCTGCCCAAGCAGGTGGTGGACGTGCTGAACTTCGCGCTGACGCTCGAATATCTCGAGGCGGCCTTCTACAAGCAGGGCGTGGGCTCGAGCGGCCTGATCCCGTCGAAATACCGCTCGCTGTTCCGCACCATCGCGGCGCACGAGGCGGCCCACGTGAAGCTGCTGAAGGGCGCGCTCGGCGCCGCAGCGGTGGAAGCCCCCGCGGTGGATTTCACCGCGGGCGGCAAGTATGGCGACGTGTTTTCGAACTTCGAAACCTTCGCCACGCTTTCGGCGACGTTCGAGGACCTCGGTGTTGCGGCCTACAAGGGACAGGCGGGAAACCTGATCGGGACCCCGGTGTTGGGCACGGCGCTGCAGATCCACTCCGTGGAGGCCCGCCATGCAGCGGCAGTGCGGCCGATCATCGGCAAGGCAGGCGCGCCCAACGCCTTCGACAAGCCGCTGAGCAAGAAGCAGGTGCTCGCTGCCGCGACGCCCTTCCTCGCCTAGCATTTCGGTTCGCGAGAACCCCCGATCTGGCAACGGCCCCCACCCATCGGTGGTGGGCCGTTGCCGCGTCGAATGAAAGCCGGTAGCACTCGGGCGGGCGTAGTTTTTCAGGTGGTCTCGCGATGCTGACGGCGGCTGATCTTTCGGCACTCACCATGTTCGCCTGGGAGGGCGAAGCGGTGCTCAAGGCGCTGCTGCGCGATGCCGGCGACATCAATGTGGGCCGCGGCGAATTCGTGATGCACGAGGGCGACGAGCCGGCGCTCTACGCGGTGCTGAGCGGCAAGATCGAGGTGCTGAAGCGCATCGACGGCATCGAGCGCAAGATCGGCGAGCGGCTGCCCGGCACGTTCATGGGCGAAGTGCCGATCATCTACGGCACGCCGTTCCAGTCGGGGGCCCGGGCGCTGGAACCGACCCGTATGGCGCGGATCGAGGCCCGGCAGTTTCATGCCGCCGCCGCCCTCTCGTCGGAACTGGCGCGGCGCATGGGCGAACTGGCGCGCGAGCGCATCGGCGGCCTGCAGGGTATCACCGCGACGGCTCGGCGCGCCAAGGTGACGCTGGTGGGCGAGCGCTGGGACCCGGCCTGTCTCGCGGCGCGGCGCTTTCTCGCCAGCAACCGGATCATCTTCGATGCCTTCAACCCGGATTCGGCCGAACTCGCCGAGCGCTGGCGTGGGCCGGTGCCGGCGGCCGACCAGCTGCCCGCGGTGCAGGTGAGCCAGGGCGAGACCATGGTGCGACCGAGTTTTCGGGCACTGGCCAACGTGCTTGCCCTCGATACCGAGCCGAGCGAAGCCACCTATGACACGGTGATCATCGGCGGCGGCCCGGCGGGGCTGGCGGCGGCAGTCTATGGCGCGTCCGAGGGGCTGAAGACGCTGGTGATCGAGCGCGAGGCGCCGGGCGGGCAGGCCGGCACCTCGTCGCGGATCGAGAATTACCTCGGCTTTCCGGGCGGCATTTCGGGCGACGAGCTGGCGAGCCGGGCGCTGCAACAGGCGAAGCGCCTCGGCGCCGAAGTGGTGATCACCCGCTTGATCGAGGGGATCGATCCGCAGAAGCGGACGATCACGCTCGATGGCGGCGAAGAGATCACGGCGCGGACGGTGATCCTCGCGACGGGCGTGAGCTGGCGGCGCGTGGCGATCGAAGGGTTCGACCGGCTGATCGGCAAGGGCATCTATTATGGCGCGGCGCGCTCGGAGGCCTCGACGACGCAGGGGCTCGACATCCACCTGATCGGGGCGGGCAATTCGGCCGGGCAGGCGGCGATGTTCTTTGCCAACCACGCCCGCACGGTGACGCTGCTGGTGCGCGGCGACTCGCTCGAAAAGAGCATGTCGCAATACCTGATCGACCAGGTGCGCTCGAAATCGAACATCAAGGTGGCGCTGAACGCCGAGGTCGCCTCGACCCATGGCGAGCAGCATCTCGAGGCGATCGACGTCTCCGACCGGCTGACCGGGGCGATCCGCCGCGAAACCAGCGCCGGCCTCTTCGTCTTCATCGGCGCCGACGCCGAAACCGACTGGCTGCCGGCTGAGGTAGCACGCGACGCCCGCGGCTACGTGCTGACCGGCGAAGACCTGCGCCGCGCCGGCAAGTGGACCGAAGCCCGAGATCCCTACCTGCTGGAGACGAGCGTGCCGGGAATCTTCGCCTGCGGCGACGTGAGGTTCAGCCCGGTGAAGCGCGTCGCGGCGGCAGTGGGCGAGGGCAGCATGGCAATCGCGTTCGTCCACCAGTACCTGGCGCGGGTGGCGGGGTAGGAGAGCATTCCGGGCCATTGCGTATTGCTGCCGGGCGTGTGACCACTGCGGTCATATTGCCTGGGGGAAATTATGCGTGGGTTTGCTTGCCGCTTCTGCGCGGCTCTCGTTGTTGCGCTGGTGGTGGGGCCGGCTGGGGCCGACGATTTTGTCGGGTTGCGGAACGGCACCGACTACTATTCGGGGTTCATCCCGTATTTCTTCCCGTATCTTTCGGCCGATGGCACGACCATCGCGGGGGTTACCTCGCTGACCTCGGGTGGGGCCACGCAGTTGTTCGTGTGGTCGGACGGCGTGTTTACGCCGATCGACACGCTTGATCCGGATGGCATCGGACCGACGCAACTGGCCGGCATTTCTGCCGACGGAGGCGCTATTGCCGGCAGCAGCCCCGTGGGTACCGTGCAGCGGGCATTTCGGTGGACTGCCGACACCGGCGTGGTCGATCTGGGCACACTGGGTGGCGATCGGGCCAGCGCGAACGCGATTTCGAGCGATGGCAGCACCGTCGTCGGCAACAGCGTGACGGACGAAGACGAGGTTCATGCCTTCCGCTGGCACGATGGCGCGATGGATGACCTGGGCATGCAGGGGGATGGCAGCTCGGCGGAGAAAGTCTCGGCCGATGGCAGCGTGGTTGCCGGCTACGGCAACACCAATACCGGGCTCACCAGCATCTTTCGGTGGACCCAAGGCTCCGGCATGATCGATATCGGCAACCTCAGCAATCAGGCGCTGACGCTGGGTGCGCTCTCGGCCGATGGCAGCACCATTGTCGGCACCACTTATCGCAGCTACCCGGTCGACGACTATCTCTCGTCGATGAACGGCTCTGCGACCCAGCATGCATTCCGCTGGACGGCGGACACCGACATGGTCGACCTGGGGACCCTTGGCGGGCACTACTCGGAGGCACAGTTCGTTTCGGCCGATGGCAGCGTCGTCGCCGGCCGCTCCTATACCGAGCACGATGTCGAGGACCACGCCTTCCGCTGGGAGGATGGCGTGATGACCGACCTCGGCACGCTTGGCGGCTCGCATTCGGAGGTTTCGGCTCTGTCGTCCGATGGTCGCACCGTTGTGGGCGGGAGCTATCGCGAGGGGGCCAGCACGCTGACCGCCTACCGGTGGACCGAGGATACCGGCATGCTTGCGATCGCCGACCTGCTGAGCGATGGCGGCGTCGACATCGAGGGCTGGGAGCTCAGCAACGCTGTGCAGGTTTCGGCCGATGGCAGCGTGATCGTCGGGTTCGGCAAGGATCTCGACGATTCCACCTACGGCGTGTGGATCACCCACTGTGCAACGATCTGTGCCATCCTCGACAGCGACGATTATGGCGCCTCGGTCGCGGGGCTCGGGCTGATGGGGCGGACCGGCAATGCGCTCACCGGCATGACGCTCGGGGCCATGGCCGACCAGGCGGGATCGGCCCATGGGGTCACCGCCTTCGCCTATGGCGCGTACGACACCGACCCAACGGCATCGGCCACGGCCGGCTTCACGGCCGAGGCAGGGCCGCGGGTGGTAATCGGGGCGAGCTTCAGCGTGGCCAACGTTGTCACCGACCTGCCGCTCGGGGGCAGCTCGAACCTCAATGGCGGGACGGCAGGGGCTTTCGTTGCCGGGGCGCCAGGGGACGCACTGCAGTGGCTGATCGGGCTCTCGGCCGGAGCGCTGACCGGAACGGTCGATCGCAACTACCACAATGGCAACAGCGTCGTAACGTCGAGCGGCGAGACAACCGGGTTGAGCTATGGCGCCACAGCGCGGCTCGGCTGGCGGGCGGCGGTGGGGGACCTGGCGACGCTGACGCCCTATGCGTCCTACACGCTGGCCAATATCGACTATGACGGGTGGACTGAGACCGGCGGGCCTTTCCCGGCGGAGATTTCAGCGTTCAAGGCGACGTCGCAGACCCTGCGGGCGGGCATCGATGCCAGCTTCAGTCTGGCCGCCGCCGACCTGACGCTGGGGCTCTCCTATGTCTACCGACTGGATGATGGCGGCAATGGCAGCATTTCGGCCAGCCTGCCCGGGATCACGGATTTCACGGTTGCCGGCAGCACCGGTGCCGGCCAGTGGGTGGAGGTTTCGGGCGGCGTGAAGGTGCCGCTAGCGCCGGGCGTAGTGGTTGCCGCAAACCTGACGGCGCTGGTGCCGGACGCAGGCGCGGTCAGCTACCAGTCACGGGCCGGCATCAGCGTGGCGTTCTAGGCGTCAGGGCAGGGTGCCCGAGAGGCCGGCGCGAAGGGCGATCGTTCCTGTGCTCGCGTCAGTGAGGCCGGTTGCGGTGAGGTCGAGGTCGAGGCTGGCGCCGCCCGGGAGGGCCAGGCCGAGGCCGGCGCGGAGTGCGATGTCGGCATTGGCACCATCCCCAGCGCCTTCCAGATAGGCGTTGGCCCCGAGGCGGGCTTCGGCGGCGACCTCATCGAGGGAGAACCGGTAGGCGAGCGTGGGGCCGGCGGCGAGGCGGCCAGTTTCAACGGTGGCGGCTGCGACGCCGTCGGCGGCGTCGGTCGATTCCAACAGGTAGGCGAAGCGCAACTCGGGCGAGAACGTCCAGGGGCCGTCGCTCCATTCGCCGATCAGGGCGCCCGAGGCGCTGAGGCGGTGGCCAGCGAATTCGACATCGCCGAGGCTGTTGTGGCTGAGCCCGGCCCCCGCCGAGAGGTCGATGTAGAAGTTCGGGGCGAGGCGGGCCGTCAGGTAGGGGCTGAGGAGCCAGCCGGTGCCTGAGAGCGTCGCGCCACCCGAAGCGACGTCGGAGCGGTCGAGGCTTAACGAGAGGCCCGCCAGCAGGTCAGGGGTGATCAACTGGTCTATGCCCAGGCGGGCGATGGAGAAGTTGCCGTCGCTGGTTCCGCCGAGGGCGCCGAAGGTGGCGTCGAACCAGAGGTTTGGTCCGGTGGCGCCCGGTGCAGTGGCGGCATCGATGGCGCCGAGGCGGCCGGCGAGGTGGATCGGGCCGCCGGCGGTGGCGGGCATGAAGGCCGACACGAGCGCCGAAGGCGTCACGGTAGTGAGAGCGCCGTTCAGCCGGGCGATGCGGCTCTCGACCGCAGTGGTGTTGCCGAGCAGGACGCTGGCGCGAGCCCGGAGCTGATCGGTGATGTCGAGGGCAACCGGAGTGGGATCGACCGGAGCGTCGCTCGCGATGGTCGCGTCGGCGGTGGCGGAATTGTCCTCGGGATTGGTGTCGTCCGGCCATGCGGCAGACGCCGTGAAACTGGCGGCACCTGGCCCCTCGGGCAGGACAGTGAAATAGAACGCGGAGGTGCCGCCGTGCACCAGTGCGGGCAACGGGCAGGTGCTGGTCTTGCCCAAGGGGGCGCAGCCTTCGCCCATACTGAAGATCCGGTATTGATCGGTCCATACCTCCAGTTCGCCGCCTGGATAGGTGACGTCGCCGGGGTTGGTGACGTTGACCAGATAGGTGACGGGTTGGCTGACGGTGGACGGGGCGGTTATCGGAGTTATCGATACGCTGATACCGCGCGAGGGAGCGGCGCCGATGGTGACGGTAGCGGTGGCAGTGGGTACACCCGCTTTGGTCGCCGTGACCGAGTAGATGCCGGGCGCGGCAAAGCTATGAGTTGTCGATGCCGTGCCGGCGCCGATCGCGGTGGTCGCGGTGGCGCTGCCGTCGCCGAAATCGATCGTTACATCGTCGCCATCCGGAAGGCCGGTCGCCATCACGGTGAAGGTGATCTCCTCGCCAGCGTAAAGCGGATCGCCTAGGGCGCCGAAGGTCAGCGCTGGCGCGGGCGGTTCGGCCTCCTGCGGAGGTTCGGCCTGCGGCTGCGGGTCGGCATCGGCGGCCACGACGGTGACCGTGACTTGCGATATGGCCGAGCCGAGCAGGGCGGTGATGATGTAGGCGCCGGGCCGTGAATAGCTGGTAGAGCCGTCGCCTTCGTTGCCGTTCATGCCGATGGAGACCGGATGGGGCACCATGAAGCCGTCACCGTTAGTCACCATGGGCGAGAAGGGCCCAGGGTTGGTAATGCTGACATGTACGCCGACTGTTTCGCCGACCTTGACGATGAGGGGGGTAGCGGTCACCGCAATGGTCGGCGGACCGCTCGGGGGCGAGGACGGAAAGCCGTCTGGCGGGAAGAACTGCGCCGCGGCGGTACCGACAAGCAGCAGCAGGATGGCCAGCGGCGCGGCCAGGAATTTCCACAGACTGTGCATGCTCGCCCCCATTGAGCTCGGTCATGCAGCAAGCCTGGCGGCAGCGGGCAAGGGGATGACCGCAGATTGAGACGCTGCGACAAGGGTTTGGGACTCCGGCGAGGATCAGCCGAGGTCGCGGACCCAATCGTGGAAGCTGTCGGTTTGCGGCGTGCCTGCGGCCCGCTCAGCGCCAGGAGCGAGGTGGCGGTAGTCGCTGGGGCTCATGCCGAAGCTGCGCTTGAACTCGCGGCTGAACTGGGCGTCGGTGGAAAAACCGTGGCGCCGGGCAATGTCGGAGATGCGGTGGTGCCCGCCTGGGCTGGCGAGGGCTCGGCGAGCCGCCTTCAGGCGCTCGGCCGTGACATAGCGCGCGACCCCGCCGAAGGGCTCGAACAGGCGGAAAAGCGTGCTGCGCGAGACGGCGACGGCGCGCATGATGGCTTCGGGCGAGAGGTCGGCGCGGTGGAGATGGGCGCCGATATAGCGGCGGGCACGGCTCAGCGTAGCGGTTTCGACCTGGGCGCGGGCACGCTCCAGCCGGTCGCGGCTGGGGTCGATGCAGGCAGCCAGCAGTTGTGCCGTGCCGCGGGCGACGGCCAGGGCGGCCGCCTCGTCGACGGTTGCAGCGTGTTCGGCGAGGCTGCGGAGATGGGCGCCGAGCAGCGCGCCGGCGCCTTGCTCGAGAATGTGGCCATGGAGCGCGTCGGTAGTGCCATGCGCCTCGGTGATGAGGCCGCGTGCAAGGCTGACGATGATCGATCCGCGCTCGGGGATGACACTGCGGCGGCTGGGCCGGCTCAGGTCACTGACGCTGATGCCGTAGGCGGGGATGGCGAGTTCGGTGTCGCCCGCCTCGGCACGCGAGGATGTACTGGCGACGTGCAAGACGAAGTGCTCGAGGCCGTCCAGACGAATACGCCGCACGTCGCGTGTCGTGGATTGCGGCGATGCATCCATGACGTGCACGACCATGCCGCCGAGGCGCGTGGAATGGACGGTGCCGGAAAAGCCGTCGGGCTCGGCGCCGATCTCGTGGGAAACGGCGAGCATATCGCGCCAAGCCTCGAAGCGATGCTCGGGTTCGATGGCGTCGGTAGTGAAGCTGGCGGCAGGGACTTTCGGCACGACAAAACCGCTAACAGGCTCTGGCACAAAGAAAAACCCCGGGAGCACAATCCCGGGGCATCATAGTTTATTGCGTTGGGAGAGGTGATCGGCCGTCAGACCATCATCCTGGCGTTTCACCAAGATCAGGTCGTAGCCGTCGATTTCACCTGATTCCAGGACGAAGGGCTGCAGTTCGCCTTCGTGGCGAAAGCCGAACCGTTCGTATAGCCGGCGCGCCCCGTGATTGTGCTCCCACACATCGATGCGCACGACCTGTGCCCCGCGCACCATGTCGTCGCCGAGCGCGCGCCGCAGGAGGTCGCTGCCGATGCCACGGCCATGAAATGGCGCGTCGACATAGAGGCGGTGGACGACCATCTCGCCGTCACGCTCGCCGCGGCCGAACTGCACGTATCCGATGCTGCGCCCACCGATCCGCGCCAGCAGGACACCGTCCTCTGCGAGGTAATCCTGCCAGCAGGCCTCGGAAATGGTGGTTTCCAGATAATGCGCAAGTTCGTCCGGCTCGAACTCGCTGCCGAATGTATCGACGTAAGTCCTGATCGCGAGGACCGATAGCTCGGCGGCGTCGGCGAGCGATGCCCTGGTGACGCGGATCGTGGATAGCGTGTCGTGCACTGGCTTGGTCATCCTGCTTCTGGTCATTGGTGCCTCGCAGCCTGGGAGCCGCGAGGCCGATGGGTATTCGGCCGACCCGAGCCGCGCGTTACATGGTCGCGAACTGATGCTCGACGGCCTTGTGGTCCGCTTTCCACTGCGCATAGAGCCCGGCCGACATGGCGTCGGGGAAGACGTCCTCGGTGTCGAGGGCGATGCCGGTGGCGATGGCGGCAGCGACTTCGGCGGCGCTGGTCTTCGGCATGTTCACTCCGGCGAGCATGTCGGTATCTACTGCGCCCGGGAACACACCCATCACCTTGATCTTCTTGCTCGCGAGGCTGGCTCGCCATGATTGCGTCATCGACCAGGCCGCTGCCTTGGAGGCGTTGTAGACGGAGAGGCCCGGCATCGAGGCAAGGGCGACCAGCGTCAAAAGGTTGACGATCATGCCGCCTCCGTTGCTTTCGAGCACGGGCACGAAAGCCTTGGTGACCTCGAGAGTGCCGTAGAAATTGGTAGCGAAGTTTCGGTCGATTTTGGTCCGGTCGGCGTCGAGGAAGGTGCCGAAATCCAGAACGCCGGCATTGTTGATCAGCAGCGTAACGTCGCGGGCTCGCGAGGCGGCAGCCGCGACCTGGGTTGGTTCGGTTACGTCGAGGACCAAGCCGGTGACCCGCTGGTCCAGTTGCGCCAGCTTGTCGGCTTCCTGTTGTGTGCGAGCGGTGGCGTAGACATGCCGCACCCCGTCGGCAAGCAGCCGATGAAGCAGGGCCCGACCGATGCCGCGGCTGGCGCCGGTGACGAGGGCAGTAGCTGAATTGATCTGCATGTAAGTGTCTCCTGAAGCGAAGGAGCGCTGTTTATTCGTGCTACTTTATCTGATAAATGTCCAGATTTGCATGACATTGAAGCTGAAGTTGCACGAATGGATTTCGCTGAGCTGGACGTTTTCGTAGATGTTGCGCGCGCGGGCAGCTTCGCGTCGGTGGCACGCCACCGGGCAACCGACCCCTCGGCGATCTCGCGGATCGTGGCTGGGCTCGAGGGCGAGCTTGGAACGCGACTCTTCCATCGCACGACGCGCAGCATGACCCTGACGGAGGCGGGCCAACGCTTTCTCCATCGAGCCGAAGCGCTGCTCGAGGATTTCGCCGCCGCACGTGCCGAGGCGCTCGATGCGGCGGATATGCCTTCCGGTGTCATCAGGTTGACGGCATCGGTCGGCTTTGCGCAGGTCTGCATCGTCCCGCTGCTACCGGAGCTGTGCGAGCGATACCCTCAGCTCGTCATCGATCTGGTGGCGACCGATGCCGTGCTGGACCTGCCGGCCGAGGGGATAGACCTGGCAGTAAGGTTGGCGCCCCGCCCGGACGGCGACTATGTCGCGAGCCTGCTTCGCGCCACCCGCTATCATGTGGTCGCGAGCCCGGACCTGGTGCGACGCCACCAGCCACAGCGTGTCGAGGATCTCGCCAGCATACCTGCGGTCGTCTTCCCGCTCCGAGGGTTCAAGAGCCGCTGGCTGTTCCGCGATCAACACGGCGCCGTCAGCGAAGTCGCAATCGAGGGGCGCGTCCAGGCGTCGAGCTCGATCGCATTGCGTGACCTTGCCCGGCGCGGCGTCGGGACCGCACTGTTGGGCGATTGGCTAGTGGAACGCGACCTCGCCCGCGGCGACCTGGTGGACTTGTTTCCCGAGCTGGAGGCCACGGCCACAGAGTTCGAGACGGCAGCATGGCTGCTCTATCCAAGCCGGAAATTCCTGCCCGCAAAGACCAGGGCCGTGATCGATTTCCTTCGGGAGAAACTCGGCAGAACCTGAGCCTTGGTGATCGATGCCAAATGCGTGAGGCAAAGAGGCGCTTCAAAGTCGCGCTGAGTTATCCTCCCCCGCCGGGCGGGGGAGGAATAGTGCGGTTGCGATCAGGCGACCTTCGCCAGGGCCTGTTCCACGTCGGCGATGATGTCGTCGATGTGTTCGATGCCCACCGAGATGCGGACCAGGTCTTCGGAGACGCCGGCGCGCTTCAGCTCTTCGGGGTTGAGCTGGCGGTGGGTGGTCGAGGCCGGGTGGCAGGCGAGCGACTTGGCGTCCCCGATATTGACGAGGCGCAGGATCATCTGCAGCGCATCGATGAACTGCGCGCCGGAAGCGGCGCCGCCCTTGATGCCGAAGCTGACGATGCCCGAGGCCTTGCCCTTGGTGATCTTTTTCGCCGTCGCGTTGTACTTGCTGTCGGGCAGTTGGGCGTAGTTCACCCAGGTCACCTTGGGGTGCTTCTTCAGCCACGCCGCGAACTTTTCGGCGTTTTCGCAGTGGCGCTCGACGCGGAGCCCGAGGGTTTCGAGGCCCTGGAGGATCAGGAAGGCGTTGTGCGGTGAGAGCGCAGCGCCGGTATTGCGCAGCGGGGCGACGCGGCAGCGGCCGATATAAGCGGCGGGCCCGAGCGCGTCGGTGTACACCACGCCGTGGTAGGACGGATCAGGCTCGTTCAGCACCGGGAAGCGCTTGGCGTTGGCCTTCCAGTCGAACTTGCCAGAGTCCACGATGATGCCGCCGATGGCGACGCCATGGCCGCCGATATACTTGGTGAGCGAGTGCACAACTATGTCGGCGCCGAAATCGATCGGGCGGCAGAGGACCGGGGTCGCGACCGTGTTGTCGACGATCACCGGCACGCCGTGGCGGTGGGCGATCTCGGCGAGGCGCTGGATATCGACGACGTTGCCGGCGGGGTTGCCGATCGATTCGCAGAAAATGGCCTTGGTCTTGTCGTCGATGAGCTTTTCCAGCCCATCGAAATCGGCCTGGTCGGCCATGCGCACTTCGATGCCCTGCCGCGGGAAGGCGTGCATGAAGAGGTTGTAGGTGCCGCCATAGAGCTGGCTGATCGAGACGATGTTGTCGCCGACGCCGGCAATCGCCTGGATCGAATAGGTGATGGCGGCCATGCCCGAGGCGACCGCGAGGCCGGCAATGCCGCCTTCGAGCTCGGCGACGCGCGCTTCGAGCACGGCGGTCGTCGGGTTCATGATGCGGGTATAGATGTTGCCCGGAACGGCGAGGTTGAACAGATCAGCGCCGTGCTGGGTGTTGTCGAAGGTGTACGACGTGGTCTGGTAGATCGGCACGGCCGCGGCCTTGGTGGTCGCTTCGGCAGTGTAGCCGTGGTGGAGCGCGATGGATTCGAGCTTCAATTGGGTCTCCCCTAGGGTCTCTTGTTGTTGTCTCCCGCGACGCGATGGGTAGCACAGGTTGGCGCGACGGCAAGCTCTTGCGGGCGGAAGGGTTTGTCGCGCCGGGGTCAGGCCCGGAGAAAATTCTACCTTAGTCGTATGATGATTTTTGGGGTGCGAAGGGGGCAGAGCCCAGCTCGGACATTCGTTTGAGGGGCGCGATCCGCAGCGGGGCAGGCTTGGCGGCAGTGAGGCGCTACTTCACGCCGTACGTGTTCATGAACAGCGTGACGGCGCTGTCGACGACGCGGTCGATTTCCTTTGGCGGCACCGGCTTCGGCAGGTTGCCGAAGAGGCGGCGTTTGTAGATCGAGGCCATGGCGAGTTCGAGATACTGGCGCGAGGCGAGGTCGGTGTCGGCGATGGCGAGCAGGCCCTCGGCGACGCGGTGGTCGAGCCAGTCCTTGAGGATGTGGTGGGCCGAAAAGGAATCGCCGGTGAAGAAGCGCTGGGCGATCTCGGGCATGCGCTCGGCGACGCCCAGAACCATGCGCTGGGCGCGGATCACTTCCTCCGACGTGAGGCGGGAGGTGACATAGGCGCCGAAGCGATGCAGCGAGTCCGGCACGTCGGCGCCGGCCTCGAGCTGATGCTGGGCGGCGCTCATGACGGCGGACTTTTCGCGATCGATCAGCGCGCCGAAAAGGTCAGCTTTATCCTCGAAGTAGACATAAAGTGTGCCCTTGGAGACGCCGGCCTCCGAGGTAATGTCGTTCATGCTGGCGGCCTCGAATCCCAGGGACAGGAAGCAACGCTTGGCGCCGTCCAGAATCTGGGCGCGCTTGGCCGGATCCTGCCCCGCGGCGCGGCGGCCCCGTTTTCGATCGCTGTCGTCCTCTTGAATCTGCATGGCTGCATCTCCGCAAATCATCGAACTGATCGGTTCGATTTCACTTGATATGGGGCATTGGGAGGCGTAAGTCAAATCGAACCGAACAGTTCAGTTCGATATTTTCAAGCGTTGGAGGGCGCGATGGCCCAGTCCGAAAAGAACGACAAGGTGCGGCAGTTTCCCAAAGGTTCGGTGAGCTCCGCCGCGACGGCTGAAGCGCCGGCGCCGGCTGCCGTGCCCCCCGTGGCGCCCGCGCCGGGCGTTGCCGCCAACGACGCTGCGCCCAAGCTTGCGGCCAAGAAGCGCTCGCGCCGCCCGATCATCCTCGGCGGCGTCGCCATCGTGGCGCTCGCGGCGGCCGGCTGGTTCGGCTACGACTATTTCACCGTCGGCCAGTACATGGTTTCGACCGACGACGCCTATGTCGAGGGCGATATCGCGACGATCGCCGCCAAGCTCTCGGGCTATGTGGCCGAAGTGAACGTCACCGCCAACCAGCAGGTGAAGGCGGGCGATCCGCTGATCACGCTCGACGATGGTGACTACAAGATCGCCCGCGACCAGGCCGTGGCGCAGATCGCGACGCAGAACCTGACGCTCAAGCGCATCGACGCGCAGATCACCGGGGCAGGGGCATCGGTCGAGCAGGCCAAGGCGCAGAAGGTGGCGCTGCAGGCGGCGCAGAAGAACGCTCAGCTCAGCCAGTCGCGTGCGGCGGAACTCGCCAAGGGCGCCGTCGGCTCGCAGGCCGATCTCGACAAGGCCAACGCGGCGCTCGACCAGGCCAACGCCAACCTCGTGGCGGCTGATGCACAGATCGCGGCGGCGGAAGCCAATATCGCCGTGCTGCAGGGCCAGCGCGCCGAGGCCGAGGGCCAGCTGAAGACGCTGGGTCTCGCCAAGGACAAGGCCGAGCGTGACCTGTCGTTCACGGTGCTGAAGGCGCCCTATGACGGCATCGTCGGTAACCTCTCGGTGCAGGTGGGCGACCTCGTCGGCGCCGGCACCCGGCTCGCGGCGCTGGTGCCGACCGACAAGCTCTATATCGACGCCAACTTCAAGGAGACGCAGCTCAAGAAGCTGGTGCCCGGCGAGACGGTGAAGATCAAGGTCGACGCGCTCGGCGAAGACGCGATCACGGGCACGGTGGAGTCGATTTCGCCAGCCTCGGGCTCGGTGTTCTCGCTGCTGCCGGCCGAAAACGCGACGGGCAACTTCACCAAGGTGGTGCAGCGCGTGCCCGTGCGGATCGCTATCCCGGCCGAAGCGCTGGCCACGGGCAAGCTGCGTGCTGGGCTCAGCGTGGTGGTCGAGGCTGATACGCGGACTGCACCGCAGTCGTAATTGATTGAGGCGCGACGGCTGCCGCCGCGCCTCCTGCTCTTCCTGACACCAGCGGTGCGGTGATCCTCACCCGCAAAGCGGGGGAGGGGGACCAGCCGCCAGGCTGGTGGAGGGGGCGACCACATACACCGGCGCTTCCCGTCGCCCCCTCCACCGCCTTCGGCGGTCCCCCTCCCCCGTTTCACGGGTGAGGATCACGGAGAGGCCGGCGCGTGGTGATGAGGCGGACGTGGTGCCCGCCCATTCAAAATGCTGGATCGATGATCCGGGAGATTTCAGATGGCTGACACGGCTGTTCTCTCTGCCCCTACCGCCCCCCGCGAAGAAGCGATGCCCGCCCGCCGGATCGTGGCGTTCTTCTTCATGGTCGTGGGCATGTTCATGGCCATTCTCGACATCCAGGTGGTGTCGTCGTCGCTGGCCGAGATCCAGGCCGGGCTGAGCGCCGGGTCGGACGAAATCGGCTGGGTGCAGACGGCCTATCTCATCGCCGAAGTCATCATGATCCCGCTTTCGGGCATGCTGGCGCGCATCCTCTCCACCCGCGTTCTGTTCACCATCGCGGCGGCCGGGTTCACGGCAGCGAGCGCGCTCTGTGCGACCGCGACCAATATCGACCAGATGATCGTCTACCGGGCGCTGCAGGGCTTTATCGGCGGCGCCATGATCCCGTCGGTGTTCGCGGTGGCGTTCACGATCTTCCCGCCAGCGCGGCGCGCCATCGTCTCGCCGATCATCGGGCTCGTGGCGACGCTGGCGCCGACCATCGGGCCGACCGTCGGCGGCTACCTCACCAGCGCGCTCAGCTGGCACTGGCTGTTCCTCATCAATGTCGGCCCGGGCATCATCGTCGCCTTCGCCACCTGGATGCTGATCGACTTCGACAAGCCGGAAAAGGGCCTGTTCGCCAGCTTCGACTGGTGGGGGCTGCTGGGGCTCGCCGCGTTCCTCGGGGCCATGGAATATGTGCTCGAGGAAGGCCCGGCCAATGACTGGCTCGCCGACCAGGCCGTGATGCTCTGCGCCATCGTGATGGTGCTGGGCGGGGTGCTGTTCTTCTGGCGCGCCTTCACCGCCAAGTCGCCGATCGTCGACCTTTCCGCCTTTTCGAACATCAACTTCACCTTCGGCTCGCTGTTCTCGTTCGTCTTGGGCGTCGGGCTCTACGGGCTCACCTATCTCTACCCGGTCTTCCTCGGGCGCATTCGCGGCTATGACTCGATGATGATCGGCGAAACGCTGTTCATCTCCGGCCTCGCCATGTTCCTGACGGCGCCGCTCGCCGGTGCACTCTCGGCCCGGCTCGACCTGCGGTACATGCTCATGGTCGGCTTCCTGATCTTTGCCGGCGGCACGCTGATGTCGAGCCAGATCACCAAGGACTGGAGCTTTGACGAGCTGCTGTGGCCGCAGATATTCCGCGGCGTCGGCATGATGCTCTGCATGGTGTCGATCAACAACCTGGCGCTGGGGACGCTGCCGCCCTCGAAGATGAAGGGCGCCTCGGGCCTCTTCAACCTCACCCGCAACCTCGGTGGCGCCGTGGGCCTGGCGCTGATCAGCACGGTGCTCACCAACCGCACCGCGCTCCACACCGAACGCCTCGCCGAACACGTCAACTGGAACAATCCGGCCGCCGTCGACCGGGTCAACGCCATGACCCAGAACTACAACGCCTCCGGCCTCGACGGCGCGACCGCCGCGATCAAGAACCTCGGCCGCATGGTCCAGCAACAAGCCTACGTCCTGAGCTTCATCGACGTCTTCCTGCTGCTGACAGGGCTGTTCGGCGTGCTGGCGTTCGGCGTCCTGCTGATGAAGAAGCCCAAGGCCGGCGGCGGCGGAGGCGGGGGGCACTAACCCCCGAGGACGGCCCGCAGCGCCGACAGTTCGCCGACGATGAAGTCGAAAAAGGCGGCGATGCGCGGTTGCCGCCTCAGACCGGGGTGTGTCAGCAGATACCAGCCGCGCGTCAGTTCCGGGATGGCCGGCAGGACCTCGACGAGACTGGGTTCGGCTTCGGCGATGGTAGTGGGCAGAGCGGCGATGCCGATGCCCGATTTTGCCGCCAGCAGGACGCCGAGGACGCTGCTATTGGTCGCGACGACGATGCCTTCGGGCGCGACCCTGGTGAGCCAGGCATTGGCCCGGTGCTTCGACATGGGGCCGTCGAATTCGATGAGACGGTGGCGATTCAGTTCATTCACACTCGCCGGGCGGCCGTAGCGGGCGATGTAGTCGAGGCTGGCATACGCAGCCCAGACGGAGTCGGCGACCTTGCGCCCAACAAGGGTAGGGTCTTCAGGCTCGCCGGAACGGAGCGCAATATCGGCTTCGCCGCGGCTCAGATCGAGGTAGCGGTCGGAAGTCAGTAGCTCGACGCGAGCGTCGCCATAACGGGCGTGGAAGCGCTCGATGAGGCCTGATGCCGTGAGGCGGCCAAGGATTGGTTCGGGGCAGGTGAGGCGGATGGTGCCGGTCACCGCAAGGTTTGCGCCCTCGGCCTGGCGTTCGAGAGCGATGATCGCGTCTTCGACCGAGCGGGCATAGGGCAGGGTGGCCGCGCCGAATTCGGTGAGGCGGTACCCGGTGGGGTGGCGGACGGCCAGCGGCGTACCGAGGCGGCGTTCGAGTTCGGCAAGGCGCCTGTGCACCGTCGACTGGTTGACCCCGAGCGCCTTGGCTGCCGCCAGCGTGCTGCCATGGCGGGCGACGGCGAGCAGATAGCGAAGGTCACCCCACTCGAACATGTCGGAGTTATGCACTTTTGCATCGGCGGCCGGCAAGCTTGCTGCTGCCGCCGGCCTTCTGCCGCGCATAGCCTCGGCCTTATCCGCCACGAAGGAGGTTCAGATGATGGAAACGAGGCCAGTCGGTGCGGCGATCGCCGGGCTTGACGTAGGGGTTACGACGAGCGCACGGCCCAGCGGCATGGCGCAACTGACGGTGCTGCACCGCGAGGAAGTCGGCACGATGCCGGTCGTAGCGGCGCAGGAAATTCGTGTCCTGCAGGCGGCGCTCCAACCTGGCGACCACACGCCGCGCCACACGCACCGGCATCCGGTAACGCTCTACATGCTCGAGGGCGAATTCATCCTCGAGTTCGATGGGCTGCCGACCGCGGTGGTGCGGGCAGGTGAGGTATTCGTCGAACCCGCAGAGGTCGCGATGACCGGGTGGAACCGGGCCGAAGACGTCACCGCGCGCATGGTGATCTTCTACGCCTGTGCCCCGGACGAGCCATTCGCCGATCCGGCGTGACAAAGCAAAAGCCCCGCGGGCGAGCCGCGGGGCTTTTGATGTTCAGCGAGGATGTAGCGATCAGGCGACCGAGGATTCCGAGAAGGCTTCGCCTTCGTCGGGTTCGCGCAGGACGTAGCCGCGGCCCCAGACCGTCTCGATGTAGTTCTTGCCGCCGGTGGCCACCGAAAGCTTCTTGCGGAGCTTGCAGATGAACACGTCGATGATCTTGAGCTCGGGCTCGTCCATGCCACCGTAGAGGTGGTTGAGGAACATTTCCTTGGTGAGCGTCGTACCCTTGCGGAGCGAGAGCAGCTCCAGCATCTGGTATTCCTTGCCCGTGAGGTGCACCCGGGCCGACTGGACTTCGACGGTCTTGGTGTCGAGGTTCACGCTCAGATCGCCGGTGTTGATGACCGACTGCGCATGGCCCTTGGAGCGACGCACGATGGCGTGGATGCGGGCGACCAGCTCGTCCTTGTGGAACGGCTTGGTCATGTAGTCGTCGGCGCCGAAGCCGAGGCCACGGACCTTGTCCTCGATGCCGGCGAGGCCGGAGAGGATCAGGATGGGGGTCTGCACCTTGGCTACGCGCAGCGTGCGGAGCACTTCATAGCCCGACATGTCGGGAAGGTTCAGGTCCAGGAGGATAATGTCGTAGTCGTAGAGTTTGCCGAGATCGACACCCTCTTCGCCGAGATCCGTCGTGTAGACGTTGAAACTCTCGGATTTGAGCATCAACTCGATGCTCTGCGCCGTTGCGCTGTCGTCCTCGATCAAGAGTACACGCATGCCGTCGATCCCTTTAAACCGTTCCTCGCTGGAACCGGCCGAAGCGGTGATCGCTCCGAGCCCTAACCGAACCCTACTGGATATGACTCAAAGCTAACCGCAATTAGTTAACAAAGTTTAATTCTGATCCGCAAGATGCAAACGATCAAGCGGTAACGATATGTTAAATCGTTGAAAATGCTACGCAATTTGGCATCCACGGACTTAATTTTTTAGGTTAAGAAGCCCTTGTAATCGACTCTGGCGATTCAAGGATTTCCGGTGGATGGCGACGGGGAAAACAGGCTCACGGAACGCGCGAAAATATCCTGCCTGAACGTCGAGCTTAGTGCGTCATGCTTAACGGTCGGTTAACCTGAAAAGCAAGCGATTCGAGGGTTCTGGAGGCCTTATGCAGTCCCTTGTAGCCATGATCGACGGGATCGACGAAGTCGAGGTTTTCGGCCGCGTCCGCACGGTTCAGGGCCTTTTGATCGAGGTGGTGGGCCCGGTGCGCGAGCTGCGCGTCGGCGGTCGCGTCGCGATTGAAACCACTGGCGGCGAAACGCTGAATGCCGAGATCATCGGCTTCCGCGATGGGCATGCGCTCTGCCTGCCGTTCGGGCCGCTGACGGGCGTCCGGCTCGGCTGCAAGGCCGTGTTCAAGGCCAATGCCGGGGCGGTGCAGCCGTCGAGCGCGTGGCTCGGCCGCGTCGTGAACGCCGAGGGCAAGCCGATCGACGGCAAGGGGCCGATCCTCAATGGTTCGGAGCCGTATCCGCTGAAGCAGACGCCGCTGCCGGCGCATGAGCGCACCCGCGTCGGCGCACCCATCGATATGGGGGTGCGGACGCTCAACACCTTCACCACCATGTGCGACGGGCAGCGCATGGGCATCTTCGCCGGCTCGGGCGTGGGCAAATCAGTGCTGATGTCGATGCTGGCGCGCAACGCGCAGGTCGATGTGGCGGTGATCGGGCTCATCGGCGAGCGCGGCCGCGAAGTGCAGGAATTCGTCACCGAGTATCTGGGCGAGGTCGGGCTGCAGCAGGCGGTGGTGGTGGTCGCGACCTCGGACGAGGCGGCGCTGATGCGGCGGCAGGCGGCCTATCTCACTCTCGCGCTCTCCGAATATTTCCGCGACCAGGGCAAGCGCGTGCTCTGCATGATGGACAGCCTCACCCGCTTTGCCATGGCGCAGCGCGAGATCGGGCTCGCGATCGGCGAGCCGCCGACGGCCAAGGGCTATCCGCCCACGGTTTTCACCGAACTTCCCAGATTGCTGGAGCGGGCAGGGCCCGGGCTCCACGGATCAGGCTCCATTACCGGTCTATTTACCGTTTTGGTGGAAGGTGATGATCACAATGAGCCCATTGCGGACGCCGTTCGCGGCATCATCGATGGACATATTGTGATGGAGCGTTCGATTGCCGAGCGGGGTCGCTACCCGGCGGTGAACGTTCTGAGGTCGATTTCGCGCACGATGCCTGGGTGTGTTCCGGTGAGTTTCCGGCCCATCCTGCAGAAGGCGCGGGAGCTCATGTCGACATTTGCCGACATGGAGGAACTGATCCGGCTGGGGGCTTACCGGAAAGGATCGGATCCAGGCGTCGACCGTGCCATTGCGATCAACCCGGCGCTGGAGGCGTTTTTGACCCAGCAGCGGGAGGAGCGCACCTCGATCGCCGACGGCTATAGCATGCTGCAGGCCATCGTTGAAAAGCACGGCGCGTGAGTAGTGTGTGTGACTTGTTGTGTAAGGAGTACAAGTCGTGAAGTCGCGCAGCGAGAGCCTGATCCGGCTCAAGAAATTCCAGGTCGATGAGAAGCGGCGCTCGGTTACGCAGATCGAAATGATGATCGCGGACTTCGAGCGCATGGCCGCCGAACTCGACCAGCAGATCGAAATCGAACACCAGAAAACCGGCATTTCCGACGTGGCGCATTTCGCCTACTCGACCTTTGCCAAGGCGGCGAGCGCCCGCAGGGACAACCTGCTGAACTCGGCCCGCGACATGAAGGGCACGCTCGAAAACGCCCAGGACGCGCTCGCCGAGGCGGTCGAAGACCTGAAGAAGGTCGAGCTGCTGGACCAGCGCGAACACGGCCGCGAAGCCGACGCACAGGCGAAGGCCGAGCAGGCCGACTACGACGAAATCGCCCGCCTGCGGCACATGCAACGGCGCTGAATTCAATTCGTCGAGGATTGAGGAAAGGGCTCGCGTTGGCGGGCCCTTTTGTTTTGGGGCGCCGGTGCCGAATACGCGGTAACAAGATTACGTCTTGAAGCTCTAGTGACTAGAGGTTGTATCTGAGGGGCTCTGATTTGACGGAGCCGCCCCATGACCACCAGCATCGACACCCGCTTCCGCGTCACCGGCATGGATTGCGCCGCCTGCGCCACCAAGGTGGAGGCGGCAACGCGGCGGGTCGGCGGCGTCGAGGACGTCTCGGTTTCGGTGACGGCCGGCACGATGACGGTGCGCCACACGCCCGAGGCCGACCTCGCGCAGGTGGCGCGCAAGGTGACCGAGGTCGGCTACGGCGCGTCGATCCTGCGCGGCCGCGCGCCGAAGGCCGACCCGCATGCCGGCCACGATCACGCGGGGCACGACCACGATCATGATCACGACCACGATCATGCGCCCAAGCCCGATGCGCTCGAGGGCATGCACGGCCACGACCATGAGCTCGAGGACGGCCCGTGGTACGCCACGGCGAAGGCGCGGCTGACGCTGCTCTGCGGGCTCGCCGTAGCGCTGGCCTTCCTCGCCTCGTGGGCCGTCCCTGCCTATGCGTTCTGGATCTTCACGGCCGCCATGCTGGTCGGGCTGCTGCCGATCGCGCGGCGGGCGGTGATCGGGGCGCTCAACGGCGCGCCCTTCACCATAGAGACGCTGATGACGGTGGCGGCGATCGGCGCGGTGATCATCGGGGCGAGCGAGGAAGCCGCCGTGGTGGTGATCCTGTTCCTCGTCGGCGAACTGCTCGAAGGCATCGCCACCGGCCGGGCCCGCGCCAGCATCAAGGGGCTGGCGACGCTGGTGCCGAAGACCGCGCTGCTCGAGGCCAATGGCGCGACCACCGAAGTGCCGGCGGAAAGCCTCGCCGTGGGCGCGGTGATCCTCGTCCGCCCGGGCGACCGCATCGCGGCCGACGGCGCGATCGTCAGCGGCGAGAGCGCCATCGACGAGGCGCCGGTGACGGGCGAGTCCGTGCCCAAGCGCAAGGCGCCGGGCGACGACGTGTTCGCCGGCACCATCAATCAGGAGGGCACGCTGCGGGTGAAGGTGACCGCGGCGGCCGCCGACAACACGATTTCGCGGATCATCGAGCTCGTCGAGGAAGCGCAGGAATCGAAGGCCCCCACCGAGCGGTTCATCGAGCGCTTCTCGCGCTGGTACACGCCCGGCGTGATGGTGGTGGCGGCGCTGATCGCCATCCTCCCGCCGCTGGCGTTGGGCGGCGCGTGGGGCGAGTGGGTCTACAAGGGCCTCGCCGTGCTGCTGATCGGCTGCCCCTGCGCGCTGGTGATTTCGACCCCGGCGGCGATCGCGGCGGCGTTGTCGGCCGGGGCGCGGCGGGGCCTGCTGCTCAAGGGCGGGGCGGTGCTCGAACAGCTCGGCAAGGTCAACCAGGTCGCTCTCGACAAGACCGGCACGCTCACCGAGGGCAAGCCGAAGGTGACCGATATCGTGGCGCTCGGCCGTACCGAAGACGAGGTGCTGCGCCTCGCCGCGGCGCTCGAAGCCGGGTCGAGCCATCCGCTCGCCCGCGCCATCCTCGGCAAGGCAGCCGAGCGCAACCTGCCGGTGATCGCGGCCCGCGATGGTGGCGCCGTCGGCGGCAAGGGCGTCACCGGCGCGGTGGGCAAGAACACGCTGTTCCTCGGTTCGCCCGCCGCGGTGGCCGAGCAGGCGGCCTTGCCCGCGGAGCTTACGGCGCAGATCGCGGCCTTCAACGATGCGGGCAAGAGCGTCTCGGTGCTGGTGATGAACGGCGAAATCGCCGGCGCCATCGCCATGCGCGACGAAGCGCGCGAGGACGGGAGGGCCGGTGTCGCGGCGCTGAAGGCGCTCGGCGCCGATGTCGTGATGCTCACCGGCGACAATGCGCGGACGGCCAAGGCAATCGCGGCCGAACTGGGCATCGAGGCGCGGGCCGAACTGCTGCCCGAGGACAAGCAGCGGATCGTCGGCGAGCTCAAGGCGGCGGGCAAGGTGGTGGCCAAGGTCGGCGACGGCATCAACGATGCGCCGGCGCTGGCGGCCGCCGATATCGGCATCGCCATGGGCGGGGGCACTGACGTGGCTCTCGAAACGGCCGATGCGGCGGTGCTGCACGGCCGGGTGCTCGACATTGCCGGCATGATCGGGCTGTCGCGCGCCACCATGGCCAACATCGTCCAGAACATCAGCATTTCGCTGGGGCTGAAGGCGTTCTTCCTTGTCACCACGGTGATCGGGGTCACGGGCCTGTGGCCGGCTATTCTCGCCGATACGGGCGCAACCGTGCTGGTGACGGCGAACGCCATGCGGTTGCTCGGCTGGAAGGGCGCCGCGACAAAATAATCAAATCCGGATCATGGTGTTTACCAGATCTGACGCGACGCGTGGTATCAGCGGACAGAATTCGAGGAGTTCTCCCATGTCTGCATTGTCGATCGCTGCCGCCGGCATGAATGCCGCAACTGCCCGCTTCGAGCGCAATGCCAGCAATATTACGCGCGCCAGCGTCGGCACGCCGGAAGGCGAGGGCATCGACGTCGGTGCCGAGATGGTCGACATGATGGTCAACCAGAATACGTTCGAAGTGCTGGCCAAGGTGGCCAAGCGCGCCGACGACATGACCAAGGCCGGGATCGATATTCTGGCTTGAGGGCTGGCGATATTGCTGACGTGAGGGGCTCGCTGTGCGGGCCCTTTTTGTTTTTAGGGCGTCGAGTTTGTGGCTCCCCCCTTCCGCCCTTCGGGCACCTTCCCCCGCAAGCGGGAGAAGGCCTTGTGGCGCGATCGTGCCACCGCGGAACCTCTCCCGCCTGCGGGGGAGGGGGACCGCCGAAGGCGGTGGAGGGGGGAGCCCCACGCGCCGCCCCTGCCGTAGAGCACTCCAACCAAAGCCCCATAGCCATCCGTCCGCGCGCAAGTACCTTCCCCCTCCTCAAACTGAGGAGATTGTCATGGCTTATCGTGGGGATGTGCTGGCCTGGGGGCAGGGGCCGCGGGAGTTCGAGATGTTTCTCGAGCCGACCTGCCCCTATTCGGCCAAGGCGTTCGGCAAGCTCGATGCGCTGCTCGCCGCCGTGGGCGAAGACAAGGTGACGGTGCGCATCCGCCTCCATTCGCAGCCCTGGCACATGTTCTCGCCGGTGCTGATCCGCGCCATCCTCACTGCGGCGGCGGTCGGCGGCAAGGACGCGGCGAAATCGGTGATGGCGGCGATCTACGCCCGCATCCCCGAGTTCGAGTTTGAGCGCCATGCCACCGGACCCAACCGTGACGCGACGCCGAACGACCTGATCCGGCGGATCGAGGGCTATACCGGCCTGAAGCTGATGGCAGCCTTCGACGATGTCGAGCTCGACAAGGGCACGCGCTGGGAAACCAAATACGCCCGCCAGAACGGCATCCACGTCTCCCCGAGCTTCATGATCGACGGGATTTTCCAGAGCGACATGAGCAGCGGCGACGACGTCGCCAAGTGGGTCGAGAAGCTGCGCTGAGGTCGGTCCCGTCGCACGCCTTCTGACGTATAGGCTTGCCATATCCACGATGTGTCATCCCTGCGAAAGCAGGGACCCATCTTACCACCCGCGCAGGCTTCGAGTTGGATCCCTGCTTTCGCAGGGATGACACCCGGTGCGTGAGATAGCCCGAGTGACCCAAAGAAAAAGGCCCGCGCGAAGCGGGCCTTTCCATTCATTGCTGACCGATCAGTTGGCCGGCGCGGCCGGAGCTGCCGGAGCCATCGCGCCGTTGTCCGCCGGGGCCGGCGTCGTGGCATCGGTGGCCGGAGCCGCGCTCGGGGGCGGGGTCTGGTCTTCGGCCTTGAAGTCGGGGGCCGACTGCAGGGCTTCCTTGGTAGTCGGGAGCACGAAGCGCTCGGTGTTATCGGTCGCGACGACCCATTTCAGCTCGGAATAGTTCACGGCGACGTTCTTTTCGCCAATCCCGAGGAAGCCGCCGACGCCGATCACCACGGCGGCGATCTGGCCGTTGTCGCCGATCACCAGGTTGTTCACGTCGCCGATATGCTCGGCGTCAGCCGCTTCGGACGAATAGACCTGCTTGCCGATGATTTCGGTCGCGAGGTTGTCCTTGTCGGTCACCGTGTAGCCGGTGGCGAGGATGGAGCTCGTCGTGGTGGTGGTCGTCGTGGTCGTGGTGGTGTCAGCCGGAGCCGGGGCGGTATCGGCCGGAGCCATCGGGGCCGCATCGGTAGCGGGTGCCATCGGGGCGGCGTCGGTCGCGGCCGGAGCGTTCGGATCGGCCGGGGCGGGCGTTGCGTCCTGGGCGATGACGCCGGCGGTCAAAAGGGCAGCGATCGCCGTGCTGGCGAGGAGGGTGCGGATCATTTTCTGGTCCTTCATTATGGTTGTGAAAACAATGCCTTACGGCTCGCCTTTCAGAGGCGATGCCACGTGGCTCGATGAAGGTTGAACGTAGCGATCGGTGGACCGTTCCCCTGCTGCGACAATCGCGCGGGGAAATAAAAAGACCGGCCTCGTTCTCCGAGGTCCGGTCTTTCGCGCCTCCCAGGCGGGGGTGGGGATGTCGGCGCCTCGCCGCGCAAACGTCCCCGATGGCGCTCAGACTAACGCGAAAATCGGGTTTGGCGATCCGTCGCCGGGTTAACGAGTCAATGAAGCGTTAATTCAATATGTCTGCATCTCGACGTGGAGGATGCCCGAGCCATCGTCGGCGGGCTCCGAAACCACGCGAAAGCCGACCGATTGGTAGAACCCCGCCTTGTCGGCCTGAGCGTTGAGCCAGAAGCGCGACTGCCCCTTTTCGCGGGCGAACGCCATGGCAAACTGCATCAGCTGCCGGCCGATACCCGCGCCGCGCGCGGACTTCGCCACAGCGACGCGGCCGATCTTGGTGTGCTCGGCTGTCTCGATCAGGCGGAGCGTGCCGACGACATCGCCTGCCACGATGGCGACGAAGTGGGTCGCGGTGCGATCAAGCTCATCGAACTCCTCATCCTGCACCTGCTGCTCGTCGAGAAAGACGGCGCGGCGGAGGGCAAAGGCGAGGTTGCAGAGCGGGGAATAGACGGGGACGGTGAGGATGGTGACGCTGGACATGGGCGGAGGGGTAGCACGTTTGCGGCCCTCTCACACAATCAGCATCGAGTGTGTAGCTCCCCCCTTCCGCCCTTCGGGCACCTTCCCCCGCAAGCGGGAGAAGGCCCTGTGGCGAGATCTTGCCACACCAAAACCTCCGGCGTGAGTGTCGTGGCGAGATCGCGCCACAGGGGATCCTCTCCCGCTTGCGGGGGAGGGGGACCAGCGAAGCTGGTGGAGGGGGGAGCCACAAACTCGATGCGGCCCGAAGCCCCCTAAACCCCCGGCGTATTGATCGGTATCGGCCCATCGGGCCCCGGCACCGTCCATTGCGTCGCCCCGGCCTCATGCGCCACGCGTGCGATGAATGCCAGCTTCTCGACCACCTCAGGCGTAAGGACGAACGGATAAGCATCGTGCTGGCCCACAGCCCGGTTGAGGTTGTTGATCAGCGAGCTCAGCGGGATCCAGTTCTCCACCAGCTCCTCGACATCGGCTGAAGCATACGGGTCGTAGTCGATCCGTGCCGTGAGCTCGCCCTGCGTGTCGACCGCCGGACGGAGGCGCACGCCATACGCAGCCGCCATTTCGGTGGTGTCGACGAGGTGGAGATAGTGGGCGAAGGTCTCGGCGAAATCCTCCCACGGGTGCGCCGTCGCATAGGCCGAGATGAAGCGGGACTGCCAGTCGGGCGGGGCGCCATTGGCGTAATAGGCCTGGAGCGCGGCCTCGTAGGCCTGGGTTTCGTCGCCGAAGAGGCGGCGGTACTCCTCGAGGTTGACCGGGTTCTGGTCGATCAGGATGTCCCAGTAGTGGTGGCCGATCTCGTGGCGGAAATGGCCGAGCAGGGTGCGGTAGGGTTCGTTGAACTGGGTGCGGCGGTATTCGCGCGCCGCGTCGTCGGCCTCGGCGAGCGCGATGGTGATGATGCCGTTCTCGTGGCCAGTCATCACCGGCGTGGGCGCAGCCGCCTCAGCGAGGAAGCGGAAGGCGAGGCCGTGGACGGGGTCCTCGTTGCGGGTGGCGAGCGGCAGGCGCAGGCGGAGCAGCGAATAGACCAGCCGCTTCTTGGCGCGCTCGATCACCTGCCAGTGCTCGAGATTGACCGGGTCGTCGATGGGCGGCACGAGCTCGTTGTGGCGGCAGGCCTTGCAATAGGGATCGGCCCCCGGGGCATAGGGGACGAGCCAGTTGCAGGCGCCGTGCGCGGCATTGGCGCAGAAGACGAATTCGCGGTTGTCGAGGAACGGGGCCCTCCACACCTCGGGGCCGCCATCGAGCGAGCAGAGCGCATTGCTGTCGGGCTCATAGCCGAGCGGCCGGCCGCAGCGTTCGCAGCGCGTGTTCTCGAAGTAGAGCAGGTGGCCGCAATGGTCGCAGCGGAAGAGTTTCATTCGGAGCCCCGTGGTCTGGAGGTGTGGGAATGCTGGCAGGGGCCGGGAGTTCCGCGGCGAAAGGGGTTTGTTAGGCGCGCTAGGGCAAGGTGCCCGCATGGGGCAGGTTAGCACACGCATGGATGGTTTGGCGCCGCGCTGGCGATGGGCGGTGCTGGCGCTGGTCGCGGTGACGATGGCGCTGCTGCTCGCGGTGGTGTTTTCGCACCCACCGGCTCCGACGGTCTCCGAGGCCGCCGCCCCGGCGGGCGACGCGGTCAGCTACGCCCGCATCATCGAGCGGATGCGCGGCGGCGAGGGTTATTACACCGCGGCGCACGAGGTGCTGGTCGCCGACGGCTACGGCACGCTCTCGGTGTTCAACTGGCGCACCCCGGCCTGGCCAACCATCCTCGCGACCCTGCCGCCGGGCGGCGGTCAGCTGCTGCTCGGGGCGCTGGCAGCGGCGGGGCTGCTGCTGACGTTCCGGATGTTCCGGAGCGCGGGGACGGCGGTGGCCGCCGTATCGGTGCTGGCGGTGGCGCTGAGTTTTGGCGCGGTGCTGGCGCCCGAGGCGGTGGTGTTCTCGGAAGTGGCGGTGGGGGTGCTGATCCTCGTTTCGGTCGCGGCCTATGGCAATGGCTGGCGGTGGTGGGGGCTCGTGGCGGCGATTGCGGCGCTGTTTTTGCGCGAGCTGGCGGCGCCCTATGTGCTGGTCTGCGTGCTGCTCTCGATCCGCGACAACGACTGGCAGAAATTCATGGCCTACGGTGCAGCATTATTGCTCTACGCGGCCTATTTCGCCTGGCATTGGTGGATGGTTTCGGCCCAGCTTGGGCCCATGGACCGGGCCTATGGCGATAGCTGGATCGCGTTCGGCGGCCTCGATTTCATCCTCGCCACCGCCGGCTTCAACGGCCTCTGGTCCCTCGGCCCCGACTGGCTCCCAGCGATACTCCTCCCCCTAGGCCTCCTAGGCCTCTGGGCCTGGCCCAAGGCCCGCGGCCTCGCGGCGGTCGGCGTCTACCTCGCGGTATTCCTCGTGGTCGGCAAACCCTTCAACGCCTACTGGGGCGCCGTCTACACCCCTATGCTGATGCTCGGGCTGGGCTGGGTGTGGCCGGCGCTGGCCGCCGCCTCGGGCCGGAGTTCTCCCACTCCCTAGACGCTGCCGATGGTCTTGAGGCGGATGCGGGGGTGGACTTCGTTCTGGCTCATGACCACGGTTTGCGGGCGGAAGCGTTCGATGATGGCGCGGACGTGGGGGCGGATGCCGGGGCTGGTGATGAGGACCGGGATTTCGCCCATTTGCGCTGCGTTTTCGAAGGCCTTCTGCACGCCGACGATGAATTGCTGCAGGCGCGAGGGGGCCATGGCGAGGTGGCGGTCGTTGCCCTCGCCGACCATGGCTTCGGCGAAATCGCGTTCCCACTGGGGCCCGAGGGTGACGAGCGGCAGGTTGCCGTCGGGCCCGAGATTGGCGGCGCAGAGCTGGCGGGCGAGGCGCGAGCGGACGTGCTCGGCGATCGACTGGGCGGTGCGGCCGGGGCCGGCGATTTCGGCGATGCCTTCGAGGATGGTCGGCAGGTCGCGGATCGAGATGCGCTCGAGCAGAAGGGTCTGGAGAACCCGCTGGATGCCGGAGACGGAAATCTGGCTCGGGACGATGTCTTCGACCAGCTTCTGCTGGTCCTTGGGCAGGCCGGTCAGCAGGGACTGGACGTTGGCGTAGCTCAGGAGGTCGGCGACGTTGGCCTTCAGCACTTCGGTGAGGTGCGTGGAGATCACGGTCGACGGGTCGATGATCGAGTAGCCGCGGAGCTCGGCCTCGTCGCGCATGGCTGGCTCGATCCAGGTGGCGGGGAGGCCGAAGGTGGGCTCGGTGGTGTGGATGCCGGGCAGGTTGATCTCCTTGCCCATGGGATCCATCACCATCAGCTGGTGGGCCCAGATCTGGCCGTGGCCGGCTTCGACTTCCTTGATCTTGACCTTGTAGTCGTTGGGCTCGAGCTGCATGTTGTCGAGGATACGGACCGGCGGCATGATGAAGCCGAGCTCGGTGGCGAGCTGACGGCGCAGCGCCTTGATCTGCTCGGTGAGCCGGTCGGTGCCGGTATCGTCTTCCTTCACCAGCGAGAGCAGGCCGTAGCCGAGTTCGAGCTTCAGCTCGTCGATCTTGAGGCTGTCGGTGATCGGGGCTTCGCCCGCCATACCGCCGGCCGGCAGCTCGCCGGCGGCGGCCGGCTTGGTGAGGGCCTCGATGGCTTCCTGCTGCTTTTTGGCGGCGTTCTTCTTGGTCGAGTTGAAGGCGAGCCAGCCGATGCCGCCGGCCAGGCCGAGGAACGGAATGATCGGCATGCCGGGGAGCAAAGCCAGCGCGCCGATGACGGCGGCCGACATGCCCAGGGCCTTGGGATAGTTGGTGAACTGGCTCACCAGCGCCTTGTCGGCCGAACCGGTGACGCCCGCCTTCGAGACGAGGAGGCCGGCGGCGGTCGAAACGATGAGCGAGGGGATCTGCGAGACGAGGCCGTCACCGATGGTGAGGAGAGTGTAGTTGTGGCCGGCTTCCTCGAAGCTCAGGCCCTGCTGCATCATGCCGATGATGAGGCCGGCGATGATGTTGATGAAGGTAATGAGCAGGCCGGCAATGGCGTCGCCGCGCACGAACTTGCTGGCGCCGTCCATGTTACCGAAGAAGGCGCTTTCGGCTTCCAGCGTTTCGCGGCGCTTGCGGGCGGTGGCTTCATCGATGAGGCCGGCGGAGAGGTCGGCGTCGATGGCCATCTGCTTGCCGGGCATGGCGTCGAGGTTGAAGCGCGCCGCCACTTCGGCGATGCGGCCCGAGCCCTTGGTGATGACGATGAAGTTCACGATGATCAGGATCGCGAACACCACGATACCGATGACGAAATTGCCCTTGGTGATGAACTCGCCAAAAGCCTCGATGACGTGGCCGGCGGCGTCGGTGCCGTTATGGCCGTCGGCGAGGATGAGGCGGGTGGTGGCGAGGTTGAGCGCCAATCGCATCATGGCCGCGATGAGCAGCACGGTCGGGAAGGCGCTGAACTCGAGCGGCGTCTGGATGAAGAGGGCCGTCATCAGGATGAGGACGGAGAAAACGATCGAGATCGCCAGCAGCAGGTCAAGCAGCAGCGGCGGCAGCGGGACGATCAGCACCACGATGATGGCCATGATGCCGATGGCAAGGCCGATATCGGTGGAGGCGAGCGACTTGCCCAGACCCGCGAGCGAGAAGGTCGGGAGCTTGAGGCCGGTTGTGACCGGAGTCTGGTTCGAGAGGTCGGCCACGAGTTACCCTTATGCCGCTGAGTTGCGCTGTTCGCCGGGGCCGGGCACCGCGATGCCTTCGTCGGTGTACTGGTTGAGCTTGTTGCGCAGGGTGCGGATCGAGATGCCGAGGATGTTGGCGGCGTGAGTGCGGTTGCCGAGCACGTGATCGAGCGTGTCGAGGATCAGGTCGCGCTCGACGTCGGCGACGGTGCGGCCGACCATGGTGCGAGAGATGGTCTCGGCGGCCTGGGCGGCCTGCATGGCGACGGACGCAGTGGCGGCGATTTCGCCCAAGCCGGTGCCGTCGGGCATGAGGATGGCGTCGGGGCCGATGACTTCGCCGCCCGAGAGCAGCACGGCGCGGTGGAGGGTGTTCTCCAGTTCGCGGACGTTACCGGGCCAGGGGGCGCGGAGCAAGGCGGTGCGCGCTTCGTCGGAAAGGGTGCGGGGCGAGAGGCTGTTGGCCTTCGAATATTTGGCGATGAAGAAATCGGCCAGCGCGGCGATGTCGGCCGGACGCTCGCGCAGGGCGGGGAGCTTCAGATTGACGACGTTGAGGCGGAACAGCAGGTCCTCGCGGAAGCTGCCTTCGCGGACGGCTTCGGAGAGATTGCGGTTCGAGGTGGCGACGACGCGGATATCGACCGGGACGGGCTTGGTGCCGCCGACGCGGTCGATCAGGCGTTCCTGCAGGGCGCGGAGGAGCTTCGCCTGTAGGCGGACATCCATCTCGGAAATTTCGTCGAGCAGCAGGGTGCCGCCCGAGGCTTCCTCGAACTTGCCGATGCGGCGGCCGATGGCGCCGGTAAAGGCGCCCTTCTCGTGGCCGAAGAGTTCGGATTCGAGGAGCTGCTCGGGGATCGCGGCGCAGTTGATCGAGATGAACGGCTTGCCGGCTCGCTTGGAACGCGAGTGGAGGTATTTCGCCATCACCTCCTTACCGGTGCCGCTCTCGCCGGTGATGAGCACCGAGGCGTCCGACGGGGCGACCTGCTCGGCGAGCTTCACGACGCGGGCCATGGCCGGGTCGCGGTAGAGGAAGTCGGACGACTCGCGGGCGACGGCGGCGATGATCGCGGCGATCAGCTCGGCGTCGGGCGGGAGCGGGATGTACTCCTTGGCGCCGGCGCGGATGGCGCTGACGGCAGCGGCGGCGTTGCTCTCGGTGCCGCAAGCGACGACGGGGAGCACGATGCGCTCGGCGTCGAGGCTGGCGATGAGCGCGCCGATATCCATCATCACGTCGACAAGGAGCAGGTCGGCGCCGCGGCCGGCGCGGAGGCTGGCGAGCGCGATCTCGATCGAGGGGGCGTGGGCGACCTTGGCGCCGCCTTCCATGGCGAGCTTGGTGGCTTCGGTGAGCTGGCCTTCGAGCGGGCCGACGATGAGGAGCCTCATTCTTGTTTCTCCTAAGCCGCCTTGATGATTTCGGTCATGGTGACGCCGAGACGGTTCTCGACGAGGACGATTTCACCACGGGCGATCAGGCGGTCATTGACGTAGAGTTCGACGGCTTCACCGACCTGGCGGTCGAGCTCGACCACGGTACCGATATCCATCTTGAGCAGGCTCGCGATCGGCACCTTGGCGCGGCCGAGGACGACCGAGATGCGGACGGGGACGTCGAATACGGCTTCGAGATCGGCCGCTGACTTTTCGCCCTGGTCGGGCTGGCCACCCTGACGGGAGGGGGCGTCCATTTCCTCGAAGGAAACGCCGGTATCGCCGGTGCTCATGGTCAGGTCCCTTCAGACGGGGTGATGCCGCGAGCGGCGAAGTATTCGGTGATGGCGCTGTCGATATCGGCCGAGAGCTGGCGGATATCGCGGACGACGCCGCCATCGGCCCATTCGAGCCGGGCGTCGCCGATGGCGATGTCCGGGTCGCCGAGGACGACGAGGCGGCCGGTGAAGCCGGAATGGCTGATCTTGGCTGTGGCGATGTCGCGGACGCGGTCGGCCAGCATCGGCTCGCAGCGGATGACGAGGTGCGGCACGCCCTCGAGGCTCTGCAGGCACTCGACGATCAGCGCCTCGATCTCGGCGGTGGGCTCGGCGGCGATCATGCGGCCGGCTAGCTTGCGGGCGATGGAGAGCGCGAGGGTCACGGCTTCGGCGGCCGACTGCTTTTTGGCATCGTCGATCGTGGCGGCCATGGCGGCGACCTTGTTCGCCACGGCGTCGGCGGAGGCAGCGACCTGCTGTTCGGCCCGGGCGACGGCGGTGCGCTCACCCGCGGCGAGGCCGTCGGCATAGCCTTCGCGGCGGGCCTCCGCGAGCAGTTCGGCAAGCGCGGTGTCGGACAGCGAGGATTTTCGCTCGGCGGAGCGGCCGGTGCCCATGTCGACGTCAAAGGTGAAGCGGACGGGTTGAGCGCTCATTTAGGCGATCATCTCCTCGTCGGCCTTGCCCTTGGTGATGACGATGTCGCCCTTGGCGGCGAGGTCCTTGGCGGTCGCGACCATGCGGCCCTGGGCCTCGTCGACGTCCTTGAGGCGCACGGGGCCCATGGACTGCATGTCGTCCTTCATCACCTTGCCGGCGCGGGCCGACATGTTGGCGAAGAACACGTCCTTGACCGTATCTCCGGCACCCTTCAGCGCCATGGCGAGGTCGCGCTTGTCCATCTTCTGGATCAGGGTCTGGATGGCGCCGGCTTCGAGGCGGGCCAGATCCTCGAAGGTGAACATCAGGGCCTTGATGCGGTCGGCCGAGTCGCGGTCGCGCTCTTCGAGGGTGGTGATGAAGCGCGCCTCGGTCTGGCGATCGAAGGAGTTGAAGATCTCAGCCATCTGTTCGTGGCTGTCGCGGCGCTTGGTGTGGCTCAGCGTCGACATGAACTCGGTGCGGAGCGTCGTCTCGATCTTTTCGAGGATTTCCTTCTGCACCGGCTCGAGGGTGAGCATGCGGTGCACCACTTCCATGGCGAGGCTCTCGGGAAGGAAGGCGAGGACCTTGCTGGCGTGGTCGGTCGCGACCTTGGAGAGCACCACGGCGATGGTCTGCGGGTATTCGTTCTTGAGGTAGTTGGCGAGCACGTCTTCCTGCACGTTGCTCAGCTTTTCCCACATGTTGCGGCCGGCAGGACCGCGGATTTCCTCCATGATGGCATCGACGCGGTCGGGCGGCAGGAACGAGAGCAGCAGGCGCTGCGTCGTCTCCGAGTTGCCCGACATGGTGCCGTTGGCCGAAATGGTGGTGACGAACTCGACCAGCAGGTTGTCGAGCATGTCCTGGGTGATCGGCCCCAGCCGCACCATGGCGCGGGAGAGCTGGCGGATCTCCATGTCATCCAGCTCTTCGAGAATGGGGCGGCCGAAATCGGGGCCGAGTGCCAGCAGCAGCACGGCCGCCTTTTCGTCGCCGGAGAGGCCACGCTGAGTGGCGTCCCCGGTGATGGAGAGCTGCTTGGTCTGGAGCTCGTTGGTCAGTGCGAGAGCGGGTGCGGCCATGGTTCAGCCTCAGCTCGCGTTCGCAAGCCAGTCGCGCACGATCAGCGCGGCCTGCTTGGGGTTCTCGTCGACGAGGTTGCCGACGGTGCGGAGGGTCTGGGCCTGCTGCTCGCCCATCTGGCGGGCGGAGTTCATCCAGGCGGGAACGCGCGGGTTGTTCTCGGTGACGACCGAGGGATCGTTGAGGTCGGCGCCCGAAAGGTTCGGGAGCTGCGAGTTGACCGGGGCGGGGCCGAAATTGCCCGGGCCCATGGCGCCGGGGTTGTGGACCTCGGCCGACGTCGGCAGGGCGAGCGCGCCGCCCTCGGGGGCGAGTACGCGCTTCAGCAGCGGGCGCATGACGAAGAAGAGCAGGGCGAGGGCGATGAGCAGAGTGACGCCCATCTGCGCGGCATTCATCAGGTCGTCGCGGGTGAAGTCGAAGAGACCGGGGGCGGAGGCGCCGGCATTGGCGACGTCGGGGCGGGCGGCGAACTGGAGGTTGGTGACCTGGATCTGGTCGCCACGGGTCTGGTCGAAGCCGACGGCCGAGCGGACGAGCTGGGTGAGCTGGTCGAGGGTCGCCTGGTCGCGCGGGGCGTAAGTCGAGTTGCCCTGGGCGTCGGTGGTGTAGGTGCCATCGACGACCACGGCAATCGAGAGGCGCTTCACGCCACCGGCCTGGGTCAGCTCGTTGGTGGTGGTCTTCGAAATCTCGTAGTTGGTGGTCTCTTCGGTGGTGGAGCCGGTTTCCGAGGTACCGCCGGCGGTGCTGGTCGAGCCGTTCGAGCCCGGCAGCTGCTGGGACACGGACACCTGACCGCTGTCGCCCGGGCCGGTGGCCTGGTTGGCGAGGTCGCGGGTCTGGGTCGAGCGGACGACCTGGCCGTTGGGATCGAAGGATTCCGAGGTCTTGGTCAGCTGGTTCATGTCGAGGTCGATGCTGACCTGGACGCGGGCGCGGCCCGAGCCGACGACGTTGGCGAGGAGATCCTCGAGCTGGCCACGCATGCGCTCTTCCATGCCGGTCTTGCGCTCATCGGCTTCCCCCGCGAGGATATCGTTGGGGTTGTCGCCGGCGCCCGAGGCCAGCAGCCGGCCGGTGTCGTCGACGACCGAGACGCGCGAGGGCGTGAGGTTTTCGACGGCGGCGGCGACGAGGTGCTGGATGGCGCGGATTTCGCCGGCCGAAAGTTCACCACGGACGGAGAGGACGATCGAGGCGGTGGGGTCTTTCTGCTCGCGGCTGAAGAGCGCGCGCTCGGGCAGCACGAGGTGGACGCGGGCGCTCTTGATGCGGGTGAGCGAGGAGATCGTACGCGCGAGCTCGCCTTCGAGGGCGCGAACATTGTTGATGTTCTGCACGAAGCTGGTGGCGCCCAGCGTCGACTGCTGGTCGAAGATTTCGTAGCCGACCTGGCCGCGGGTGGGCAGGCCGCTCTGGGCGAGCGTCATGCGGACCTGGGTGATCTGGTCGCGCGGAATGAGGATAGTGTCGCCGTCGCCGCGAAGTTCGTAGGGGACGTTCTGAGTTTGCAGTTCGCTGACGATGGCGGACGAGTCTTCCAGCGACAGGCCGGTATAGAGCGGCGCCAGTGAGGGCGACGAGGCGCGCATGATCAGGAAGGCGAAAAAGCCCAGGGTCAGGACGGCGACCACCGCCATCGCAGCAAGACGCGCCAACCCGAGGCGATTGAAAAACTGGAGAAAACCGTCCACGCCGTAACCCGACTTTTGCACCCAGCAGTCAGGCAGAACGCCCGACCGAGCCCGTAGGCAAAAATTACCCAGCGGATGGTAAACAAGTTATTAACCGCGGGTCGCAGATTGCGAAAACCGGCAGAGATTGCCGGGTAGCGTTAAGGGAGACTGAATATGGCCGAGGCGCCTGAAGCTGCCGGAGAACTGGTCATTCTGGGCCGCATCACCTCGATCAACGTGCGCAAGGTGTGCTGGACCGCCGACCTGATCGGGCTCGGCTATCGCACCGAGGTCTGGGGCCTGCCGCACCGCGATCCGCGCGAGGCGGAGTTCCTGAAGCTCAACCCCAACGCACAGGTGCCCGTGATTCTCGATGACGGCTTCGTGCTGTGGGAGTCGGGCGCCATCATGCGGTACCTCGCGCGCAAGCATCGCAGCGGGCTGTGGCCGACCGACTTCAAGGAGCGGGCGCTGGTGGACCAGTGGCTCACCTGGCAGGCGACCGAGCTCAACCCGACCTGGCCCTATGCGGTGCAGGCGCTGATGCGGAAGAACCCGGCCTTCACCGACAAGGCGCGGATCGAGGATTCGGTGGCGCGCTGGGGCGCGGCCAACGCGATCCTCGAGGCGCAGCTGCGGCGGACCGGCGGGTTCCTCGCCAACGGCCGGCTCAGCCTCGCCGACATCGCGCTGGCGCTATCGAGCCACCGCTGGTTCTCGACGCCCTTCGACAAGCCGGACCTGCCAGCGGTGAAGGCGCATTACGAGATGCTGAAGGCGACGCCCGAGGGCGCGAAGTACATGGGTGAGGGGACACCATGACTCGGCTGCGGATTCTCGGGCGCGCCACGTCGAGCAATGTGCGCAAGGTGCTGTGGACCGCGGACCTCTGCGGCATCGACTACGAGCACGAAGTATGGGGGATGCCGCACCGCGACCCCAAGGTGCCGGAATTCCTGGCGCTCAACCCCAATGGCACGGTGCCGGTGATCGTCGACGGGCCGCTGGTGCTGTGGGAAAGTAACGCCATCGCCCGCTACCTCGCGGAATCGCGCGGCAACGACCTGTGGCCGGTCGCCGTGAGCGAGCACGCGGTGGTCGACCAGTGGCTCACGTGGCAGGCAAGCGAGCTGTTGCCCTCGTGGCAATATGCGGTAAGCGCGCTGCAGGCGAAGAACCCGGGCTTCGACGATCCTGCAAAGATTGCGGCCTCGATCGAGAAATGGTCGGGTAAGATGGCGATGTTCGAGGCGGCGCTGGTGCGAGGCCACGGCTTCGTCGCCAACGGCCGGTTGAGCCTCGCCGACCTGGCGCTGGCAATTTCGACCCACCGCTGGTTCAACACGCCGTTCGATCGGCCCGAGCTACCGGCGGTGGCCGAGCACTACGCGCGGCTGAGGGCAACGCCGGAGGGCGCTAAGTATCTCAGCGTAGCGATGCCTTAAGCCGAAAATACAAAGCCCGCCGCGGATTCTGCCGGGGCGGGCTTTGGGGTTTGATGAAGCCAGCTTCAACCTTCGCGGTAGTGCTGGATCCAGGTCGTGCGCAGGCCGGCGAGGCCATGTTTGTCGATGGCTGCCTGCCAATTGAGGAATTCATCGACGCTCAGAGTGTAGCGCTGGCAGGCCTCTTCGAGGCTCAGCAGGCCACCACGCACTGCCGCAACGACTTCCGCCTTGCGGCGAATGACCCAGCGGCGGGTATCCCGGGGAGGCAAATCCGCGATTGTCAAAGGGCTCCCGTCGGGCCCGATGACATACTTTACGCGGGGACGCATTTGGACGGTCATTGTACTCACTTACTCAACCTGACCACGCCGGAAACCCTAGCCCAACGCGCTTAAAATTCGCCTAAGGCATTACTTAAAATGCGTTAAAGACCGGGGCTTTGCAGGTTGCCTGCTGTTAACGGATGACACGTAGGAGCGGCGTAAGTGGCGCTCAAGACTTGGCTAGAGTTAGAAGATAATTAACCGTAACTGGCCGGGCCCGGTTATCGGGGCGATAGCGCTGTCACCTCGTCCTTCGACAAGCTCAGGATGAGGCTTGGGGCGGACGGTGCCTTGAGGCAAAATGCCGGCGGACCGAAATCGGATCGCTGACATGGCCAAGGACTTTCCGGCGCTCAATGCGCATCACCGCGACTTCATGGGGCGGCAGCACTTCTTCTTCACCGCGACGGCGGCGGCAGGCACGCGGATCAACATCTCGCCGCGTTCGACCGACCAGTTCCGCGTGCTGGGCGATAATGCCGTGGTCTATCTCGACCGCACCGGCAGCGGGAACGAGACCTCGGCGCATCTCCTCGCCGATGGTCGGATGACGATCATGTTCTGCGCGGTGGAGGGGCCGCCGCTGATCCTGCGGCTCTACGGCAAGGGCCGGGTAATCGTGCGCGGCTCGGCGGAATATGCGGAGCTGCTCGCCGGCGAATTCGCCTCGACGGAGCCGCTCGGCTCACGCCAGATGGTGCGGCTCGACTTCGACCTGGTGAAGACCTCGTGCGGCTATGGCGTGCCGCTGATGTCGTATGAGGGCGAGCGCGACACGATGGATCGCTGGGCCGAAGCCAAGGGCCCGGACGGCATCGTCGACTACTGGGCCGAAAAGAACATGGTGAGCATGGACGGCCTGCCCACGGGCTTCCGGCAGGAGTAGGGGTGGGGCCTTCTGGCCCCCTGCGCCACGCTTCGCGTGACTAGACCGCGTTCTCTTCGGTCGCCGTGTCGGCGGCGGTTTTCTGGCGGACGGACATGACGGCCGAGAGGTTGACCTTGGCGCCGCCGACGATGAGGACGGGTTCGGAGCCGGAGAAGTCGACGCCGGTGACTTCGCCGGTCATCTGGGTGCCGACCGTCACGAGCTTGCCGTCGCTGTCGCGGGCTTCGATGCTGACCGAGTAGGAGCCGTCGGGCTTCTTGCGGCCGTCGGTGCCGACGCCATCCCAGGTGAAGACGCTTTCGCCTTCCTTCACGGTGCCGGTCTTCTGGTAGACGACGTTGCCGTCCTTGTCGCGCACCGAGGCGGTGATGGTCGCCGCCTTGGCAGTAGCGAAGTGCCAGGTGGCCTTGCCGTTCACGAGCTCGGTCTTCGAACCCTCGGCGGTGACGATCTTGCCGATATAGCTCACGGCCTGCGAGTTGTTGGAGTTCTGCGTCGAGGTCATCATGGCCTCGAGGAACTCGTTGGTCTTGAGCTGCTGCTCGACGCCCGAGAACTGCACCAGCTGCTGGGTGAACTGGTTGGTATCGAGCGGATCGAGCGGGTTCTGGTTCTTGAGCTGGGTCGTGAGGATCTGCAGGAACGTGTCGAAATTGTCCGCGAGGCGCGCGCCCGAGGTGGCGGTGCTGGAGGTGGACCCGGTGGAACCGACGCCGCTGACGGCCATGACAGTTACTCCTTAGACGAACAGGTTGACGCCGCTCGCCGAAGCGGAGCCGCGATAAAGGGTCTGGGCGGCGAGTTCGGTGCTCTCGTCGATCACCGGGGTGCCGAAGGGGCCGAAGCCGGGCTGGCCGCCATTGCCGCCGCCCTGGCCGGTATCGGCACCGGCACCGGCACCGGCGAAGGGGTTTTGCCGCAGCGAGAATTCGAGGTTGGTCTTCGATGTATCGAGGCCGGTTTGCTGCAGCGCCTGCTGGAGGGCGCGCTGGTCACGCATCATCAGGTCCAGCGTTTCGGGGCGCTCGACGACCATGTGGGCGTTGACGGTGCCGTTCTTGTCGAGGTCGAGCTTCACGTCGATGCGGCCGAGCTCAGCGGGATCGAGGCGGATCTGGAACTTGGTGTTGCCGGCCTCGAACTGGCGGGCGACCTCGAAGGCGACCTGCGGGATGTTGAGCTGCTGCACCGGCGCGGCGTAGGCGGCGTGGATGGCACGGGTTGCCGTCGTGGCAGCGGCGGCGGCCTGCGCGCCCTGCTGGGCAGCAGCGGCGTCGGTGTTGGCGGCGACGGGCGTCGCGGCAGGCGCCGCGGTGTCGGGCTTGCTGGCCTTGGCCGGGGCTTCGGGCTTGCGGTCGGTGGTAGCGACCTTGTCGTCCGGCTTGTCGGCGGACTTCGGCTCGAGCTTCACGTCGGCATCGAGCTTCACGTCGGCAGCGCGGGGTGCGGGGTCGGCTTTGGCGGGCGCGTCGGACTTGGCGGTGGTGTCGGCCTTGGTCTCGGGCTTGGTCGCTTCCGGCTGCGGGACCTCGGCCTTCTTCACCTCGGGGGCGTCGGCGGCAACTTCTGCCTGGCCAGCGAGGATGTCGGGGACATCGAGCACCGGGGTGGCGATCGGCGCGGCCTGTGTGGTGGTGGTCGGCTTGGTGGCCGGGGCGCTGGTGAGGGCGGCGACGAGCTGGTCGAGCTCGGGGCTGGTGCTGCCGAGCGAGCGGGTGAGGCCGAGCTGCTGCATGGCGTCGTCGGAGATGTCGCCGACGCTGATGCGGTCGGCAAGCTTGGCCAGCGCCTTGGCGAGTTCGGGCGAGGTCTTCTCGAGCTGGGCGGCGAAGTCTTTCAGCGCGTTGCCGAGTTCGGACAGCTTGGCCGGGACGGGCTGGGCCTGCACGACCGTTTCGACCACGGTGCGGGCATTGCTGGCGGGCGCCGGAACCTCCGGCGTATCGACCGGGGCGGCGGGCGCTGCGGGATCGGTGTCGGCCGGGGCAGGGGCGGGCGGCAGGTCAGCCGACGGCGCTGTGGGCAGGATGTTGCTGCCGGCGGCAAGCTCGGTGAGCTTGCTGAGGTCGATCGGCGCGGGCTGGAGCTGCGGCTGGGCGGCGAACCAGGCGGCGATGGCGTCGACGGTGTCCTTGAGCTTCTTTTCGAGCGCCGGATCGAGCGGCTCGCCATTGTCGAGCGCGGACTTGGCGGCCTTGAGGGCGTCGGTGAAATCCTTGAGCAGCGCCTTGCCCTGCTGGGATTTCTGCATCTGCGTCAGGTCGGGCAGGACGGGAGTGTCCACCGGCGCATCGACGACCGGCTGGGTCGTCGGCAGGATGGTGCTGCCGGTGACCGCGACGGCCGGGGTGTCGGTGGTCGCGGTGGAGTCAGTTTCGGCCGTCGGCTGGGCGCCGGGGGTGAGCATGGCGAGCAGGGCGGCGAACAGGTTGGCCTCGCCGCCGCCGGCATCGGCACTGCCATCGGCCGGCGTGCCGTCGGGCTTGGTCGTGCCCGGCGCGGGAACGATCAGGGGAGAGGTAGCCTGGGAGAAGCCGACGGTAACCGACACGAATGCCTCGCGAGACGAATGGTTCGCGTATGGTGTTGCAAGCGCCGTGCCGGAATCGGAAACACAGCAAAATCAACGGCTTGCTGAATCGTGTTGCCAGATTGAATCGGAAGATTTCGCCGTGGGGCGGCAAATGTTGCCGGGCCGTGCGATCTGTCGTATATGCGGCTCATCCAAAGTGGCCCTTGAACCCATCCGGATGAGAGAGAAATGTTGAATTCGCTTGATTTGCCCAAGCGTCCCGAGGACACGCGCGTCGTGGTCGCGATGTCGGGGGGCGTTGATAGTTCCGTCGTTGCCGGCCTGTTGGCCCGGCAGGGCTACGACGTGGTGGGTGTTACCCTGCAGCTCTACGACCATGGCGAAGCGACGCATCGCAAGGGTGCGTGCTGCGCGGGGCAGGACATTCACGATGCGCGGCGCGTGGCGCAGGCGCTGAACATTCCGCACTACGTGCTCGACTACGAGCAGCGCTTCAAGAACGCGGTGATGGAGCCGTTCGCCAATGCCTACCGGCAGGGCGAGACGCCGGTGCCGTGCATTGCGTGCAACCAGAGCGTGAAGTTCGTCGACCTGATGGAGGTCGCCCGCGATCTCGGGGCCGACGTGCTGGCGACGGGGCACTATGTGCAGAGCAAGCTGGTCGATGGGAAGCGCAAGCTGTTCCGGCCGGTGGATGACAGCCGCGACCAGAGCTATTTCCTGTTTGCGACGACGCAGGAGCAGCTCGATTTCCTGCGCTTTCCGCTCGGCGGCATGACCAAGCCGGCGGTGCGCGAACTGGCGCGCGAGTTTGGCCTTGAAGTCGCCGAAAAGCATGACAGCCAGGACATCTGCTTCGTGCCGCAGGGCAAGTATGCAGACGTGATCCGCAAGATGCATCCCGAGGCACTGGAAAAGGGCGAGATCGTCCATCTCGACGGGCGCGTGCTCGGCCAGCACGAGGGGATCGTGAACTACACGATCGGGCAGCGGAAGGGCCTCGGCATCGCGGCGGGCGAGCCGCTCTATGTCGTGAAGCTCGAGCACAAGACCGGCCGGGTGATCGTAGGCCCGCGCGAGGCGCTGATGACCAAGACGGTTCGCCTACGCGATGTGAACTGGCTCGGCGAGCAGGCGCTGGCCTCGCTCGCGGCGGGCAATGGCATGCCGATCGAGGTGAAGGTGCGCTCGACGCGGCCGCCGCAGTCCGGCGCCGTGCATATGGCTGGCGGCGAGGTGTTCGTAACGCTGTTCGCCGGCGAATACGGCATTTCGCCGGGGCAGGCCTGCGTGTTCTACGCCGATGAAAGCGAGACCACCGAGGTGCTGGGCGGCGGCTTCATCGCCGAAGCCGTGCCGCAGGCGCTGGTGGCATAAGCAAGCGGGGCGTCGGGATGGCGCCCGTTCCGGACGCGGTGAAAGCGATGCGGGGTCAGGTGGCGGTGCGTCACCTGCCCATGCTGCTGCGGTTTCGCCGGCGCCTCGGGTATTGGCCGGATGCTGCCTGGCCGCGCACGCATAACGAGCGGATGTTGTGGCGCAAGATTTTCGACCACAACCCTGAATTTCCGGCGCTTACCGACAAGCTGGCGGTGAAGGCGGTGATTGCGGAGCGCTGCCCGGAACTGCCGCAGGCGCGGGTGGCGTGGGCGGGGACCGCTCCGGCCGAATTGCCGGATGCAGTGCTGGCCGGCGGCTTCCTACTCAAGGCCAATAACGGCAGCGGGGACAACCTGCTGCCCGTGGGGCTGCCGCGCGACGAGGTGGAGCAGAGGCTACGGCGCTGGGTGCTTCCACGGCGGCGGCGCGAGGAATGGGCGTATTGGTCGATCGTGCCGCAGGTGCTGGCGGAGGAGCGGCTGGAGCTTGGTGGTGGCGGGCTGCCGACGGACATCAAGGTGCATGTCTGCGGCGGGCAAATCGGGCATCTGTGGGCCACGGACAAGATCGGCGGCGCGTCGCTGGTGCTCGATCCGGCGGGGCAAGCGGTCGCCGCGACCGGCATCGACAACGAACTTCCGCTCGCGTGGTCCGAACGACTGGGCGAGCTGGCGCGCGAGGCGGCGCGGCTGGCGCCGGTGCTGGCGGGTGGGCTCGACTATGTGCGGGTGGATTTCATGGTGACGGCGGCCGGGCTGGTGGCGGGGGAACTGACGCTCTATCCGGCCGCCGGGTTCGACACGTGGTCCGACCCGGCGGTGGCGCAGCGGCTCGAGACGCTGTGGGACATCCGGCAGTCGTGGTTTCTCCGAGTTAGCACAACGGCTTACGCGCAAGCCTTGCGAGAGGCGTGGAAGCCTTAGTTCGCCGGCGTGGGCGCAGGGGTCGTAGGCGCGGGCTCGGCGGGAGCGGCCTGCTGGGCGTCCTTCTGGTCCTGCGCGCCTTCTTTCACCATCTGGTAGTTGGTGAGGCTGCCGGAGAAGGCGCCGATGATGTAGATCAGCATCAGCACGCCCAAGGCCAGCAGGACGATGCGGCCGGTGTTGAGGCGGAAGGGGCTGTCGGGCTTCTTCGGGGGCTCGGTGGACATGGGGGTGGAGTAGCGCCTCGGAGGGGTCGCGGGCAAGGCCCACGACGTCGCAGAAAAAACTTCTGGGCAGTGGCCCAAGGACTTCAGCGCGCCAGCCGTCTCATGGCTAGAATGCCGCGCGAAAGTTCATTCCGGTGCAACGGTCCTTTGCCCTGATGCCGCAGTTTGTAGACAACATGGTGGCCGCGACGCCGCCCATTGCCGACGAGGCGCTGATCGCCAAGGCGATCGGCGGCGACCGGCGTGCCTTCGGCCAACTGGTCGAGCGGCACTACGATTTCATCTTCCGCACCGCGTGCAAATGGTGCGGCAAGGTGTCGGATGCCGAGGACGTGGCGCAGGATGTGTGCGTCAAGCTCGCGAGCATCCTTCGGAGTTTCGATGGCCGCTCGGCCTTCACCAGCTGGCTTTATCGCGTGACGCTCAATGCAGTGCGCGACATGCAGCGTGCGAGGGCTAGGCGTGGGCGCAATGCCGACCGCTATGCGGAGGTGGCGCCCGACGAGTACCTGCCCGACCAGGAGGACTCGGCAGCGGCCAAAGAACTCTGGGACGCAGTTCGCAGACTTCCCGACCAGCAACGGGATGCGGTGCTGCTCATTTACGCGGAGGGGATGAGCCACGCCGAAGCCGGCGTGATCATGGGGTGCAAGGAGGCGACAGTTTCCTGGCACGTCCACGAGGCAAAAAAGACCCTGAGGGGGCTCCTATGAGCAACCACGACGAATTCGACGACAAGCTTTCGGCGCTCAACGCGCTCCGCACACCTGCGCCCAACGAGGCGCGGCGCAACCAGGCTTTGGATGCCGCCATGCTGGCTTTCGATGCCGAGCAGAAACGCGCCACCCAAGGAAATCCGCTGATCAACCGTCTCAGGTCCGTATTCGCCAATGCGAAAGGGAACTGGACGATGGATAACCGTCTTACTTACGGGCTGGGCACCGCCGCGATTGCGCTGCTGCTCCTGCCCCTCGGCTATCAGCTCTACACCTCCACCGCGATCACGCCGATCGGCGTGCCGCCGGTGACGGTGACGACGCCGGCCGAGCCGAATGCGCTGGGGGGCGATGCAGGCCGGGTTGCGACCAAGGAGAAGAAGGACGCACTCGCCAATACGACCGCGCTGAATCAGCCAGCGCCGGTCGAAGAAAGCGCGATGGCGACCGCAAATGTGCCGCTGTCGGTTGATGCCGGCACTGATGCGGAGCTTTCCAACCGTACCGTCACGCTGCAGCCGGATGGCACGATCGCTGGAGATAACGACGCTCTGCAGAGCGCGCCGGCCGATGCGATGCTGGCCGACACTGCCGTGGCGGATAAGCCTGCGGCACCGGCTCCGATGATGCGGACGCTGGGGGGCAACCAGGGTCAGATGTCGGCCGGGGTGCAGCCCAAGATGGCGATGGAGTCGTTTGCGGCTCCGGCGTCGGTGGCCGAGCCGATGATGGCGACGCCGACCGATCCGTCGGGCGATGAGTTCAGCAAGTTCACCGAGAGCCCGGTGAAGATCGTCAAGAACGAGCCGGTTTCGACCTTCTCGATCGATGTCGATACGGCGGCCTACGCCTATGTGCGGCGGATGCTTGAGGGTGGTTCGGTGCCGGAGCCCGATGCGGTGCGGATCGAGGAGCTGATCAACTATTTCAGCTACAATTATCCGGCTGCGACCGATGCCGCGACGCCGTTCAAGCCGACGGTGTCGGTGTACCCGACGCCGTGGAATTCCAAGACGCAGATCGTGCAGATCGGCATCAAGGGCTATGTGCCGCCGGTGACGGAGGACAAGCCATCCAACCTCGTCTTCCTGCTCGATACGTCGGGCTCGATGGATGAGCCGGACAAGCTGCCGCTGCTGAAGCGGGCGTTCGGGCTGCTCGTCGACCAGTTGGGCGAGAACGACACCGTGTCGATCGTCGCCTATGCGGGCTCGGCCGGAGTGGTGCTCGAGCCGACCAAGGGCTCGGACAAGACGAAGATTCTCGCGGCGCTCGACAACCTGTCGGCGGGCGGCTCAACGGCCGGCGCCGAAGGCATTGAGCTCGCTTACCGGTTGGCCGAGCAGCACAAGGTGGCCGATGGGGTGAACCGGGTGATCCTCGCGACCGATGGCGACTTCAATGTCGGCATCGACGACCCCGAGGACCTCAAGACCTACATCAAGCAGAAGCGCGACAGCGGCGTGTTCCTGTCGGTGCTCGGCTTCGGCCAGGGCAATCTCGGCGACGACACGATGCAGGCGCTGGCCCAGAACGGCAACGGCAACGCCAGCTACATCGACAGCTTCAAGGAAGCCCAGAAAGTGCTGGTGCAGGATGCCGGCGGCACGCTCAACACCATCGCCAAGGACGTGAAGATCCAGGTGGAGTTCAACCCGGGCGTGGTCAGCGAGTACCGGCTGATCGGCTACGAAACCCGGGCGCTCAACCGCGAGGATTTCAACAACGACAAGGTCGATGCCGGCGATATCGGGGCGGGCACGACGGTGACGGCGCTCTACGAGATCACCCCGGTGGGCTCGGGGGCGGAGCTGAACGATCCGCTGCGCTATGAGACCGATGCGGCGGCGCCTGATGCCGGGAAGGCCACGGAGTTCGGCTTCCTCAAGATGCGGTACAAGCTGCCGAACGAGGACACCTCGAAGCTGATCGAAGTGCCGATCAGCAAGGACCTCGCGGTCACCAACCTAGATGCGGCCAATGCCGATGATCGCTGGGCGGCGGCAGTGGCGGCCTTCGGGCAGAAGCTCAAGGGCTCGAACTACGGCGAGATGAGCTGGGCCGATATCCGTAAGCTGGCGCAGGGCGCCCGCGGCGAGGACGAGGCAGGCTACCGCGCCGAGTTCATGGGCCTGATTGACCTCGCGACGTCGCTGCAGCCCAACGCGGAGCCGGTGACGCCGGTGGTGGAGGAGAGCACCCCTCCGCCGATGCCGGTGCCCTCGGTCAACTAACGCGACGCTGGTTTCAAGAACAGCGCCGCAAGCCCCCCACGGCGCTCAGAGCGCGGTCCCCATGCTGACGGGGCCGCGCTCGAACCGTTTATCGTGTCGGCTCAGGGCTTCGGGGTGAATTCGTAAAGCACGACACGGGGGAACTGAGTGGTAGCGGTCAGCTGCATGCGGGACTGAACCAGAGCGAGGTGAGGAGCCGCGCGCTCCAGCCAGTCGGTATCGACGGCGAAAAACAGGTGATCCGGCAGCGGGCGATCGAGGGCGGCGGGAAGGCTGTGTTCGTCCTCGAGACAATCCGGATCGCGCATGTGGTAGCGCCAGGTATAGGTGTCGTAGGCGGGGTGCACCGCGATGCAATCACCCGGCCGTGCCTTGGCGGCGACATCCGTCGCGGCGGCTCGCCAGTCGGGACGGTGCGGCGGAGCGGCGAAGACGAGCGACAGCCCGCCCGCGAGCGCGACGATGGCAGCGACGGCAGTGGCGCCCCAGCGTCCGATCGGCCAGCGTGTGATGCCGATTGCGGCGAGAACGACGAGCGCCGGGAGCGTGCCGATCAGGTAGCGGTCGATCAGAATAGGGCGGGTCGCAAGCGAGGCCAGATAGCCGAGGATGGCGGGACCGAGCGTCAACGCGACCAGTATCGGCAGGGCTGATGACCGCAGGGCAGCGCGGCTCGGTACAAGGGCGGCGATGGCGCCGGCGATAAGACCGGGCAGGAGGGCGGAGGTGAGCGCCAGCCCCTGCTGCAGGAGGAAGGCCGGCGTAGGCGCGGGGATCCAGAAGCCCATCGCGGTGATTTCCATGGCGTGGGAAAAAAGCGCCACGGCGAAGGGCAGAAAAGCGGCCAGCATGACGATGAGCAGGCGCAGGAGGCGTCCGCGCTGGGTCGTCTGCCATAGAGCCACGACGCTGACGGCGAACCAGTTGAGGGCGCCGTAAGGATGCGACAGCAGCAGCGCAATCCCGATGCCGACGAGAAGCGCAGCCGACTGGCGGTTCGGCTGCTGCAGGTCGCGCAGGGCGGCCCAGGAGTAGGCGCAGGAGGCCAGCGCCAGCAGCGAGTACATGCGGGCTTCGAGCGAATACCAGACGTGGAAGGCGGACAGCGCGATCAGCAGGGCGGCGATGAGGCCGGCCGTGCGGCCACCGCAGCGGGCCCCGAGAACGTACACCATTGGTACCAGCGCCACGCCGAAGAGCGCGGCTGGAAGGCGGAGGACCCACTCGCCACTGCCGAACAGGTGGACCGTCGCCCAGGTGATAAGGGTGTAGAGCGGTGGATAATTGTCGCGCAGGGCGTCGGCCCACATGGCGGCGAACGGGCGATCGGCGATCCACCAGGTCGCCGCTTCGTCGAACCACAGGCTATCGGCTTCGAGCCATGGCAAACGGAGCAGGGCCGCCAGCAAGGTGATGCCGGCTAGCGCCATGAGGCTGGCGCGGGGCGAGGGTTGATAGGCTCGACTCGGCATGATCGTCCCGGCTCAGTGCCGGGACGATTGCCGTTCGCCTGCAGGGCGTCAACGGGGCTCGGCTCAGAGCGGTTTGAGGCCGGCTTCGATTTCTTCGCGGCGGCCTTCAAGGAAGGGCGGGAGCGAGAGGCGTTCGCCGAGGGTTTCCAGCGGCTCGTCGGCGGTGAAGCCGGGGCCGTCGGTGGCGATTTCGAACAGGATGCCGTTGGGCTCGCGGAAGTAGAGCGACTTGAAATAAAAGCGCTCGACTTCGCCCGAGGTGCGGAGCCCGGCCGCGGTGGCGCGGCGGACCCACTGGGCGAACTCGTCCGGGTCTGGCGTGCGGAAGGCGACATGGTGGACGCCACCGGCGCCTTGGCGGGCCTGCGGGGCCGATGGGTTCACCTCGACATGGAGTTCGGCGGCGGCGCCGCCTTCACCCATCTCGAAGACGTGGATTTCTCCGGACTTTTCGCGCGCCGGGTAGGTGCGGACTTCGCGCATGTTCATGACGTTGGTCAGCACGTTGGCGGTGCGCGCGAGGTCGGGCACCGAGAGCGTGATCGGGCCGAGGCCGAGGATCTGGTGCTCGGCCAGGATCGGGCTCTTGGCCCAGGGGTGCGACTCGCCGGCGTTGGGATCGGCGACGAGGCGGAACCGCTGGCCTTCCGGGTCCTCGAATTCGAGCGAGAGGTGGCCGGCACGCTCCTTGACGTTGCCCGAGGCGACGTCGTGCTCGGCGAGGTGTTCCTTCCACCAGAGCAGGTCGGCTTCGGAGCGGACGCGCAGCCCGGTGCGGCCGACTTCGTGGTTGCCGCGCTTGTTCGGGGCCGCGGGCCAATCGAAGAAGGTGAGGTCGGCGCCCGGGGACGCGATGCCGTCGCCGTAGAAGAGGTGATAGGCCGAGACGTCGTCCTGGTTCACGGTCTTCTTGATGAGCCGCATGCCGAGGACGCGGGTGTAGAAATCGACGTTCTTGGCCGCCTGCGCCGTGATGGCGGTGAGGTGGTGGATGCCTTTGAGTTCGAGGGCCATGAGTGCCTCCTGAAGTTCGATGGCAGGAACATAGGGTCACGCTAGGGCGGCGGAAAGCGCACCAGTGCCGACGCATCGTCAATCGCAGGCGAACAATCAGCTCGGGACGTGGGGTGCGTATCGGCGAATGCCGAGACGGTGGTAGCCGGCGCTTTCGACCAGATACATCCGCGGGGTGAGCGACGCAGCGGCTTCCGCATTGCCGGACGAGGACATCACGAAGAGCGGGACGTCGAGCGGTCCCTTCAGGTCGCCGACGGACAGCAGGCAATCGAGTGGAGCGCGGTGGTAGTAGCGCAGCGCCAGCATTTCCTCGCTGCTGTCCACGGCGACGCAGTCGCCTGCTTGCAGGCGGGCATCGAGGTAGGCTGTGGCACCGCGCCAGTCATGACGGGGGCCGGGCGATGAATAGAGCAGGCCCAGTACACTGAGGGTGGCGGCGACTGTTGCGGCGACGATGGCCTGTCCGCGGGTCGTCAACGCCGAGGCGATGCCGAGGCTTGCCAACAGGATGAGGGGAGGGAGCGAGCCGATGATGTAGCGCTGGTGGAGGACGGGTTCGACGAGCAGCGAGACGACGACGCCGAGGACCGTCGGCAAGATCGTCCAACCGAGAAGGACCGCGAAGGTGCCGGGGCGCTGAGGAGTGGGTGCCGTTCGGCGCCAGAACATCAGGCAGGCGGCCGCGATAAACAGCAGCAGCATTGAGTTGGTGGCGCCGTGCAGCACGCTCCAGACGCGGGTTGGGCTCGGGTAGGGGAGCCAGAAGCCGGTTGTCGAGATGGATCGAGCGCGGCCGAGCAGGATGAGCGCCCATGGCAGGAAGGCGAGCCCGACTGCTGCCGAGATGAGGGCGAGGCGTAGGATACCGGACCAGTTGCGCCTGATGGCAAGAATATATCCGGCAGTAGCGCCGATCGACAGCCAGGTGAGCGCGCCGAACGGGTGCGAGTAGACGAGGGCGGTGCCTGAGAGGATGACAGGGAGCGCCCCTTGCCAGAATTGGCGTTCGAGCCAGGCGATGACCGTGTAGCCGTGCCATGTCGCAGCGCAGGCCAGCAGCGTATACATGCGCGCCTCCTGCGAGTACCAGACGTGGAAGCCTGACAGCGCCAGGAAGCCGGCGGCGAACAGGCCGGCGGTGCGGCCGCCGAGACGCGCTCCGAGCAGGTAGAGCAGCCAGATATTTAGCAGGCCCAGGAGGGCGGCCGGCAGGCGGAGCGCCCATTCCGCATCGCCGAACACCTGCAGCGACGCCCATGACAGCAGGTTGTAGAGCGGCGGGTAATTGTCGGAAGCGGTGCGGGTGAACACGTCAGCGAAACCGCCGCTGGCCTGCCACCAAGTGGCCGCCTCATCGCGCCAGAGCGACTGTGCTCCGAGGGTGGGCAGGCGCAGGGCCGCAGCGACCACCAGTATTGCGATCAGCAGCAGGCTGGTCAGCCGGGGACCGGGTTCGAAACGGGCGGCACTGGAGGGCAAGGCGACTTCCTGAGCGAGAACGCGGTCCTTGCAGCACGAACCTTAAGTCTTGTCATCGGTGATTGCGCGGCTATGGCCATCCTTGATCACGAATGGCTGCGGTCTGTCATTTGTTAGTGGCGGCGCAGGAGGGCGACGCGTAGGTTGGCGAGTGAACGTAACGGGAACAACATGGTTCAGCTTAGCCTCAGCCGGAAGCTTGCGATTTTGTCGGACGCGGCGAAATACGATGCCTCGTGCGCGTCGAGCGGCAGCGCCAAGCGGGACAGTTCGCAGAACGGCGGCATCGGGTCGACCGAGGGGAGCGGGATTTGCCACTCGTACGCGCCGGACGGGCGATGCATCAGCCTGCTGAAGGTGCTGCTGACGAATTTCTGCGTATATGACTGCATTTATTGCGTAAATCGTTCGAGCTCGAACGTGCAGCGGGCGCGGTTCAGCGTCGAGGAAGTCGTGCAGCTGACGCTCGACTTCTACAAGCGCAACTATATCGAGGGGCTGTTCCTCTCGTCCGGCATCATCCGCTCGCCCGACTACACGATGGAAGAGATGGTGCGGGTGGCGCGGACGCTGCGCGATACGCACAGGTTCGGCGGGTACATCCACCTCAAGGTCATTCCGAACGCGGCGCCGGAGCTATTGGCCGAGGCCGGGGTGTGGGCCGATCGGCTCTCGACCAATATCGAGCTGCCGACGGATGTCAGCCTCGAGACGTTCGCGCCAGAGAAGAAGCCGAGCGCCATCCGCACGGCGATGGCGCATATCGAGGGGAAGCGCGAGGAGAGTCGGCCGGACGGGAAGGCGGCGGACGGCAAGAAGAAGCCGACGAAGCTCGCGCCGGCCGGGCAATCTACGCAGATGATCGTCGGGGCCGATCGCGCGGACGATGCGGTGATCCTGCGGCGGTCGGCGGCGCTTTACTCGGGCTATGGGCTGAAGCGGGTCTATTACTCGGCGTTCTCGCCGATCCCCGATGCGAGTTCGCGGCTGCCGCTGGCGCCGCCGCCGCTGATGCGGGAGCACCGGCTGTACCAGGCCGACTGGCTGATGCGGTTCTATGGGTTCGGCGTCGAGGAGATCGTTTCGGGCGGAACGGATGGGCTGCTCGACCTGAAGGTCGATCCGAAGCTGGCGTGGGCGCTCGGGAATCGCGGGCTCTTTCCGATGGATGTGAACCGGGCGGCGCGAGAGATGCTGCTGCGGGTGCCGGGGCTCGGGGTGCGGGTGGTCGACCGGATCATCGATGCGCGGCGGCATCACCGGCTGACGCTGGCTGATGTGGCGGCGATGGCCGGGTCGATCGGCAAGGTGCGGGCCTTCATCGAAGCGGCGGACTGGACGCCGGGTGGGCTGACCGATGATGCCGGCCTGCGGGGCAAGGTGGTCACCAAGCAGCTGGAGCTGTTCTGATGCGGACGGTGCATCTGAACGCGCTCAACGATTTCGACGAATGGCGGGCGGTAGCGCGGCGGCTGCTGCTCGAGGTGGTGCCGCCCGACGAGATCATCTGGGTCGATCCGGGCTCGCCGCATGACCTGTTCGGGGCGGAGGAGAGCGTCGCGCAGGTGACGGGGCGCAAGGTGGGGACGGTGCCGCAGCGGTTCATCGACTGGGCCGAGGCGGGGATCTGCCATTCCGACCCCGAGCGGTTCGGGCTGCTCTACCGGCTGCTGTGGCGGCTGCAGAAGGACAAGGAGCTGATGACTGTCCGTTCCGATCCCGATGTGGGGAAGCTCGACCGGCGGGTGCAGGCAGTGCGTCGCGACGCGCACAAGATGAAGGCGTTCGTGCGCTTCAAGTCGGTGGCAGACGATTCTGGCCTGGAGCGCTTCGTGGCGTGGTTCGAGCCCGAACATTTCGTGCTGGAGCGGACGGCGCCGTTCTTTGCGCGACGTTTCACCGGGATGATGTGGGCGATCGTGACGCCCTATCGTTCGGCGTTCTGGGATGGCGAGACGCTCGAGTTCGGCGAGGGCGGACGCAAGGAGGATGTGCCGGCCGACGATGCGCTGGAGCCGGTGTGGAAGAGCTATTTCGCCTCGATCTTCAACCCGGCGCGGCTCAAGGTCTCGATGATGAAATCGGAGATGCCGGTCAAATACTGGCGCAACCTCCCCGAAGCGGAACTCATTCCTTCGCTCATACGCGGCGCCAAGGCAGCGGAGGAAGAAATGATCGAGCGCATGGCGAGCATCCCGTCGTCGAAGCACGTGAAGCGGATGGAGCGGCAGGAGGTCGAGGCGCCGGTGACCGAGGCCTTCACCTCGCTTGCCGACGTAAAGGCGGGAGTCGACGAGTGCCGGCGCTGCCCGCTCTACGAGATGGCGACGCAGGCGGTGATGGGGCAGGGGCCGGTTGACGCCGAGATCATGTTCGTCGGCGAGCAGCCGGGCGACCAGGAGGACCTGGCGGGCGTGCCGTTCGTCGGGCCGGCGGGCAAGGTGTTCGACGCGGCGATGGCGGAGGTCGGGCTCGATCGCGAGCGCGCCTACGTCACCAATGCGGTGAAGCACTTCAAGTTCGTGCCCCGTGGCAAGAAGCGCCTGCACCAGCGGCCCAATGCCGGCGAGGTGAAGGCGTGCAAGTTCTGGCTGGGGCTGGAGCGAGAGTTCGTGCGACCCAAGCTGATCGTCGCGATGGGCGCGACCGCGGTGTCGAGCCTCGCCGGATCGAGCACGACGCTGAGCTCGGTACGAAGCCGCGTCACGATGCTGGAGGACGGGACGCGCATGTACGCGACCGTGCACCCATCATACCTGCTGCGCATCCCCGATCGCGAGGAAGCGGCACGGGAGCGCGAGCGGTTCGTCGAGGATTTGCGGGCCATCAAAAAGCTGATGGGGCACTAAGGCCCCATCATAAAGTTTTTGCGGTGAGCGCGGACGATCAGTCCTTGGCACGCTCCACATAGGAGCCGTCTTCGGTCATGACGACGACGCGGGTGCCGACGCCGATGTGGGGCGGGACCATGGTCTTGACGCCGTTGTTGAGCGTGGCCGGCTTGAAGGAGGACGAGGCGGTCTGGTTCTTGATGACCGGCTCGGTCTCGACGATCTCGAGGGTGACGCGCTGGGGCAGTTCGATCGAGAGGGCGGCGCCTTCGAAGGTCTTGATGAACACTTCCATGCCGTCGACCAGGTAAGCGGCGGCGTCGCCGACGACGTCTTCCGCCATGGTGATCTGCTCGAAGGTGGTGGGCTCCATGAAGTGGTAGCCTTCGCCGTCATTGTAGAGGAAGTTGTAGGCGCGCTCGTCGACGTCGGCCTTCTCGACCATTTCGACGGTGCGCCAGGAGGCCGCGACCTTCACGCCATCGGAGATGCGGCGCATGTCGACCTTGGTCACCGAGTTGCCCTTGCCGGGGTGGATGTTCTCGGCGATCAGGACGATGTAGAGCTTGCCGTCGTCGTGCTCGACGACATTGCCTTTGCGCAGGGACGAGGCGATGACCTTGACCATATTTCTTCCTTGTTCAACGGTTGGCGGCGGCCTAGAGAGCGGCAACAGGGGCCGGCGGACGCGCTGACTTAGTGTTCGGGTGCGGCCCGATACCCCATTTCTTCCAAAACTGCCAGTCCCGTTGCCCGAAAGTGTCGCCCCAGTGACCAATGACCCTGTATCGCCGTGGTGGAACCCGCAAAAGCATGCGGACCGGCGGCCAATCCTGCTCGGGCGCAACCGCATCGAGCTGGCGGCGCGGACGTATTTCGCCGAGCACGATTTTTTGCTGGTCGATCCGCCCGGGCTGCAGCGTTCTCCCGGCAATGAGACGCACCTCCACGCCTTCGCCACGAACATGATCGGGAACGATGGGGCGGGGGAGACCATGTACCTCCACACCTCGCCCGAATTCTCGATGAAGAAGCTGCTGGCGGCGGGGGAACGGCGGATCGCGTCGATGGGGCATGTGTGGCGCAACCGGGAGCGGAGCGCGCTGCATCATCCCGAGTTCACGATGCTCGAATGGTATCGGGTGGCGGAGATCTACGACGCGGTGATTGCTGACTGCATCGCGCTTTGCCGGATGGCGGCCGAGACGACTGGAGCCGAGCAGTTGCGTTATCGCGGGCGGACCTGTGATCCATTTGCCGAGCCGCAGCGGATCAGCGTCGTCGATGCGTTCCGCGAGTATGCGGGGATCGACCTGTTCGCCACGATGGATGCGGAGGGCAATACCGACGCCGAGGCCCTGGCGACGCTAATGCGCGGCCTGGGGCTCACCGTGCCGGCCGAGTTCACGTGGTCGTATCTGTTCAGCCGCGTGCTGGTGGAGATGGTGGAGCCGGCGCTGGGGCTGGGGCAGATCACGGTGCTCGATCGCTATCCGGCGGCGGAGGCGGCGCTGGCACGGCGGACGGCGGATGATCGCCGCGTGTCAGAGCGGTTCGAGCTTTATGCGTGCGGAGTGGAGCTGGCCAACGGGTTCGGCGAGTTGACCGATGCGCCGGAGCAGCGGCGGCGGTTTGAAATCGAGATGGAAGAGAAGGCGCGGCTCTATGGCGAGCGCTATCCGATCGACGAAGAGCTACTTGCGGCATTGCCGTTGATGCCCGAAACCTCGGGGGTGGCGCTCGGGTTCGACCGGCTGGTGATGCTGGCGACGGGGGCGCCGCGGATCGAGGACGTGCTCTGGGTGCCGGTGGCAGGAGGGGAGCGATGAAACACGATCGAGCCATCCGTACGCCGGCCGAGCTGGTCGAGGCGGGGCTGTCGCCCGCATCGAAGCTGCCCGAGCTGCAAGCAGTGGCCGAGCGCTATGCGGTGGCGATTACGCCGGCGGTGGCGGGGCTGATCGATCGGGACGATCCGAACGATCCGATCGCGCGGCAGTTCGTGCCGGACCTCGCCGAACTGACGGTGACACCCGAGGAGCGAGCCGATCCGATCGGTGACCTGACCTATTCGCCGGTCGAGGGGATCGTGCACCGCTATCCGGACCGGGTGCTGCTCAAGGCCGTGCATGTGTGCCCGGTCTATTGCCGCTTCTGCTTCCGCCGCGAAATGGTGGGGCCGGAGGGGCTCGGCACGCTGACGCCGGAGCAGATGGACGCGGCGATCGGCTATATTCGCGAGCATACCGAGATCTGGGAAGTCATCCTCACCGGCGGCGATCCGCTGGTGCTGTCGGCGCGGCGGCTTGGCGAGATGATGGCGCGGCTCAGCGACATTCCGCATGTGAAGGTGGTGCGGTTCCATACGCGCGTGCCGGTGGTGGAGCCGGAGCGGGTGGACGAGAAGCTGGTCGCGGCGCTCAAGGCCTCGGGCAAGGCGACGTATCTGGCGGTTCACGCCAACCATCCGCGCGAACTGACGGAGACGGCGCGGGCGGCGATCGGGCGGCTGGTGGACGCCGGCATCGTCATGCTCAGCCAGACCGTGCTTTTGCGCGGGATCAATGACGACTCCGACACGCTTGCCGCATTGATGCGCGGCTTCGTGGAGGTTCGCGTGCGGCCCTATTACCTGCATCACCCTGATCTGGCGCCGGGGACGTCGCATTTCCGCGTCTCGATCGATGAGGGGCAGAAGCTGGTCACCGGGTTGCGCGGGCGGATTTCGGGGTTGGCGCAGCCGACCTATGTGCTCGACATTCCGGGCGGGCACGGCAAGGCGCCGATCATGGCGGCGAATATCCGGCCGGCGGGTGACGGCTGCTACACGGTTTCGGACTGGCGGGGGGGAGAACACCGCTATCCGCCTGAGGGGGATGAGTAATGGGGTTTGCGATCAGAGGGGTCTGGTCGGCGGTGGCAACGCCACTGGATGAGGGGCTGAACCCGGATCGAGCGCGGCTCGACCGGCAGTGCCGCTGGTTGCTCTGCAATGGCTGCGACGGCATTGCGCTGCTGGGCACCACGGGCGAGGCGAACTCGTTCTCGGTGGGCGAACGCAAGGCGATCCTCGAAGGTGTGCTGGCCGGTGGCGTGAAGCCGGATCAGCTGGCGCCGGGCGTTGGCGTCGCGGCGATTTCTGAGACGATCGAACTGACGAAGCACGCGCTGAGCCTCGGGGTGACGCGCGTGGTGATGCTGCCGCCGTTCTACTACAAGAATGTTTCCGATGAAGGAGTGTTCGCGGCTTATGCGCGGATCATCGAGGGCGTGGCGGATAGCCGGCTCAAGGTGGTGCTCTACAATATTCCGCAGCAATCGGCGGTGCCGCTGAGCCTTGATCTGGTGACTCGGCTGATCGCGGCGTTTCCGGGGACTGTGGCGGGGATCAAGGACAGCACCGGCAAGATCGAGAACACTCTGGGCTATTGCGGGCTCGGGGGCGATTTTGCCGTGATGGTCGGGGCTGATCCGCTGCTCAACCAGGTGCTGCAGGCCGGTGGTGCCGGGTGCATCACGGCGGTGTCGAACCTCTGTGCGCCGGATCTGCGGGTGATTTACGACGGCTGGGACAAGCCGGCGCGAGCCGCGGACGTGGCTGCCGCGCAGGCGCGGCTCGAGGGCTGGCGCACGCTGTCGATGGGGTTTGGTTCGCAGCTGCCGGCGATCAAGGCGATGCTGGCGCTGCGTAACCGTGATGAGGGCTGGAACAGGCTGCGGCCGCCGCTGATGCCGCTTGGGGCGGAGCAGCGGGCGGCGCTGGCAGCGAAACTGACTGAAATGGGAGAGACGGTCTGATGGCGAAAGTTGCGTTCCTTGGCCTTGGGGTGATGGGCTATCCGATGGCCCGGCATTTGAGCCAGAAGGGCCACGAGGTGACGGTCTATAACCGCACCACGGCCAAGGCGGAGAAGTGGGTTTCCGAGTTCGGTGGCAAGCTGGGCAAGACGCCGGCGGAAGCCGCCAAGGGGCAGGACATCGTCTTCGCCTGTGTCGGCAATGACGACGACCTGCGCTCGGTCACGCTGGGCGATGATGGCGCGTTCGGCGCGATGGGGAAGGGTACGATCTTCGTCGACCACACCACGGCTTCGGCCGAGGTGGCACGGGAACTGGCGGCGGCGGCGAAGGAACGCGGGTTCGATTTCCTCGATGCGCCAGTTTCGGGCGGTCAGGCGGGGGCCGAGAATGGGCAGCTCACCGTGATGGTGGGCGGCGAGGAGGCTCCGTTCGGCAAAGCGCAGCCGGTCATCATGAGCTTCGCCAAGGCGTGCCGGCTGCTCGGGCCGGCCGGGTCGGGACAGCTCGCCAAGATGATGAACCAGATCTGCATCGCGGGCGTGGTGCAGGGGCTGGCCGAGGCGATCCATTTCGGCAAACGGGCCGGGATGGATATCGAGGCGGTGATCGAGGTGATCTCCAAGGGTGCGGCGCAGAGCTGGCAGATGGAGAACCGCTACAAGACGATGAACGCCGACAAGTTCGACTTCGGTTTTGCGGTCGACTGGATGCGCAAGGATCTCGGCATCGTGCTCGACGAGGCGCGGGGCAATGGGGCGAAGCTGCCGCTGACGGCGCTGGTCGACCAGTTTTATGCCGATGTGCAGGCGATGGGCGGGCGGCGCTGGGATACGTCGAGCCTGATCGCCCGGCTCGAGAAGAAGCAGGGGGCGTAAGCCCCCTCTAACTCGCCCCTAGAGGCCGCGGATGCGGGGGCGCCACTTGGCGATCATGGCCTCGGCGTCGCGTTCGGCGCCCTGCATGTTGGCGCTCTGGTAGACGTCGATCTCGACGCCGCGGCTCGACAGCAGGTTCACCGCTTCGGCGAGCAGCGTATTGAGGATGAAGACGCCGACCAGCGTCGAAGTCGGGCCCATGCGCACACTGCGGCCGGCGATTTCGAGCGAGGCGTCGCCATACTCGCCGCGATTGTCGAGCACGAGGTCGGTCACCTGGTAGAGCAGCTTGCCCGAGTGGTGGCGCGAGGTGGTCTGCTTGGCGTGGTGCAACGAGGTGAGCGCGATGGTGGTGGCGCCGCGGGCCTTGGCGGCGAGCGCCATCTCGATGGGGTAGGCGTTGCGGCCCGAATTCGAGGCGATCACCACGACATCGCCGGGGCCGACCGGATAATCGGCGAGCACGCGCTCGGCGCGGCCCTCTTCGCGTTCGAGGAGAGTGGAGCGCTCGGCGCCTAGGTGGAGCATCAGGTCGGGATCGAGGATGGCCTGCGCCTGGGCGACGCCGCCGGCGCGGTAGAACACTTCCTCGGCCAGGAGGTGCGAGTGGCCGGAGCCGGCGACATAGAGCAGGTGATTGTTGCCGAGCGCTTCGGCCAGCGCGTCGCGGGCGGCGTCGAGCGAGGCGGCCTGGGAATTGATCACGTTGTCGAGGATATCGACGACCTGGTTGCGGTAACGGGTACGCAGCGCTTCCATGTCAGCCCCGGATCTCGCCGACATATTTGTAGCGGTCGCCGCGGTACCAGCTGACTGCGTCTTCCACCACCGAGCCGTTTTCGCCGTAGCCGAGCTGGGTGATTTCGAGCACCGCCGCGCCTTCGCGCACGCCGAGATGTTCGGCGATATCGGCGGGGGCCTCGATGGCCTGCAGCGACTGCAGGATGCGGCGGGGGCGGGCGTTGCGCTCGTCCATGCGTTCGTAGAGCGAGCCGGAGCCGTCATAGGTGGGGCCGACGGTTTCGACCGGCACCATGGCGCGCTCGTAGGAAAGCGCCTCGCCGCCGGCCATGCGGAGGCGGACCAGCGTCATCATCGGGGTGCCGAGCGGCAGGCCGGTGCGGAAGGCGTCATCGGGCGAAATGGGCGCGATGGAGCATTCGAGAACTTTGCTGCTCGCCAGAAGACCGCGCAGGCGCATGTCTTCGGTGAAGCCGGAGAGGCGCGACAGGGCTTTTGGTATGCGACCGGTTACAACGGTGCCGGCACCCGGCCGGGTGGTGACGAGGCCCATCTGGGCCAGTTCCTTGAGGCCCTGGCGGAGGGTGGAGCGGGAGACGTCGAGCTGCTCGGCCATCTCGCGTTCAGACGGCAGCGATTCGCCCGGAACGATGGCGCCGCCCTCGATGACGGAGGCCAGCGCGTTGCGCAGCCGCTCGCCCAAAGGCCCGTGCTGCCGATCCATCCGGTCCCGCAATGCGCCGTAGAAATCCACGGAGTGCCCGCCTTTTGTTACACGGTATTACACAACCGGTATGATTTTGGCCTGAAGATGGCAAGCCCCCGATCCGTTCAACTTCCGGTTTAGGACTTCAAATCGTGATCCGGGGTTGTGACAATGTCGCTATGGACAAAGTTTCTCAAACCAATAACGTACCAGTAGACGGACCGCGCCAATTGCGCAGGGATCGCGTGAAACAAGGGATGCAAAGCATGCAGACTCTGAAGTTTTCGCTGGCGGCGACGGCCGTCGCGCTGATGATTTCCACCACCGCGGCCATGGCGCAGACCGAGGTGCGATTCACCCATTCGATCACTGGCGGGTCGAGTCGCGAAGCGCTCGATGCGATCATTGCCGATTTCGAGGCGGCAAATCCGGACATCAAGATCAAGCAGATCGTGTTCGATGACGACCAGTACTCGAACCAGGGCCTGATCACGCAGCTGAAGAGCAACGAGGTCCCCGACATCTTCTTCGAGTGGGCCGGTTACCCGGTGCAGCGCGACGTGGCGGCGGGCTATGCCTATGACCTGACCGACGCGATGGCGGCGGATGGTTGGAAGGCGAGCTTTGCCCCCTCCGTGTGGACCGATGGCGCCGGCACGATGGTCGACGGTAAGCCGTATCTCGTGCCGCTGTCGCAGGACCTGACCAACACCATCTGGTACAACAAGAAGATATTCGCCGAGCACAACCTGACGCCGCCCAAGACCTGGGATGAGTTCGTGGCGCTCTGCAAGACGCTGGCGGATGCCGGCGAGACGCCGATCATCGAGGGCAATAACGAGTTCTGGCCGCTCGGCAACTGGGCCGGCCATATCGCCGCGATGGTGGTGCCGCCCGAGGAATATGTGGCGGCCTTCAAGCAGGAAGCGCCGTTTGATACCCCGGCCTTCGAGAAGGCGCTGGGGCTCTTGTCGCAGCTGCATGATGTCGGCGCGTTCAACAAGGACATGCAGTCGCTCGGCGCCGATCCGGCGATGGCGACGTTCTTCCAGGAGGGTGCGGTGATGCACCCGATCGGCTCGTGGCTGGTGTCGGAGACGTCGAACCTCGCCGACGAGGGGTTCGAGTATTCGCAGTTCAACACGCCGGTGATCGACCCGGCGAACCCTAACGCCAACTCGGTGATCGGCACGATTACCGGGCTGATGGTGCACAAGAACGCCGCCCACCCGGCCGAGGCGATCAAGTTCCTGAAATTCCTCACATCCGAGGCGAGCCAGGTGAAGTGGGCCGAGAGCGGGCAGATGAGCCCGGTTAATGGCGTTTCGGCCAAGGCCAAGCTCGACGACCAGACGCAGGCCATGCTGGCGCTGATGAACGGCGCGTCGGCCATCGTGCCGCCGCCCGACAACAAGTACCCGGTGCCGGTGGCCGAGGCGTTCTACCAGGCCGCGGCCTATGCGGCTGACGGCGAAAAGAGCGCCAAGGATGCGCTTGTCTGGCTCGATGAGACGCTGAAGGCGATGGGCAAGCAGTAAGCGGCCCGGACCGGTTTTATGGAGGATCGTTCGGCCCCAATCAGCTCCGGTGTCGCGAACCTGTTGTTCGCGGCGCCGGCGATGCTGCTGTTCGGCACGTTCGTGCTGCTGCCGCTCGGGGCCTCGCTCTATTACGCCTTCACGTTCTGGGATGGGTTCAGCGAGCCGCGGTTTGCCGGGGTCGCCAATTTCGTCCGGGCGCTGACCGACACGACCTACCTCATGTCGTATGTGCATGTGGTGCTGTACATCCTCGCGACGCTGGTGTTCGAAGTCAGCTTCGGGCTCGTGATGGCGGTGCTGCTGAACTCCGACCGGCCGGGGTTCTCGATCATGCGCGGCATGTTCTTTTCGCCCGTGGTGCTGTCGATGTCGGCGGCGGGCGTGCTCTGGACCTTCGTGCTCGATTATCGCAACGGGCTGCTGAACTCGGTGCTGAAGTCCGTGGGATTGGGGGAGTGGGCGCAGCCGTGGCTGGCGCAGCCGGGGACGGCGCTGCTCTTCATCTGCATCGTGTCGGGCTGGAAATATGCCGGCTTCTACATGGTGATCTTCTTTGCGGCGCTGCGGCGCATTCCGCGCAACATCTACGAGGCGGCGCGGCTTGATGGCGCCAACGCCGTGCAGCAGTTCTTCTACGTGACGCTGCCGATGCTGCAGCAGAACATCATCGTCTGCATCCTGCTGGCGGTGACGGGCGGGTTCGCGGGGTTCGACCTGTTCTTCACCATGACCAACGGGCAGCCCTTCGGGGCGACCGAGGTGCCGGCGACGTGGATCATCAAGCAGGCGTTCGACCAGAACCAGATTGGTTATGGCGTCGCGCTCACGGTGGTGCTGACCGTGGTCGTGTCGCTGATTTCGATCGTTTACCTCAGGATTTCGGAGCGCGGCCATGTCACGCGCTACTGAGAAGCCGCGCACGCCGCTCGAATGGCTGCAGTTCGGCGGGGCCGGGGTGATCGTGCTGGTCATGTTCTACCCGGCGATCTGGATGGTCTATTCGTCGTTCAAGACGAACCGGGAGATCTTCCGCACGCCGTTCGCGCTGCCCAAGGAGTGGCAGTGGGGGAATATCGTCGAGGCGTGGAATGTCGGCGGGTTGGGCGGGCTCTACCTCAACTCGGTGATCGTGACGGTGGTCGCCGTGGGGATGTGCGTGGCCTTCGCCACCGCCGCGGCGTTCGCCTTCACCCGGCTCGAGTTTCCGGGGCGGAAGCTCTGCTACCGCATCCTGCTGATCGGACTGCTGCTGCCGCCGCCATCGGTCGCGATCGCGCTCTTCACCCAGCTGCGGGACATGAACCTGCTGAACACGCTCTGGGCGCTGATCCTGCCCTGCGGGGCGTGGCAGCTGGCGTTCACGGTTTTCCTGATGCGCGCCTATTTCAACTCGATCCGGCCGGACATGGAAGAGGCGGCGCGGCTCGACGGGGCGTCGACATGGGAGATTTTCTGGCACATTTCGGTGCCGATGGTGTGGCCGGCCATGCTGACGCTGATCGTGCTCAACACCATCAGCGTGTGGAACGAGCTGCTGTTTGCGCTGCTGTTCATCACGGACGATGCGCAGCGGACGCTCCCGGTCGGGCTGCTGCGGTTTTCGGGCTATCACAGCACCGATTATTCGCTGGTGTTCGCGGCGCTCACCATCACCACGGTGCCGATCCTCATCCTCTACTTCATCCTGCAAAAGCAAGTGATCGCCGGGCTGACGGCGACGGCCATGGATTGACCGATGACCAGCATTCGCGACGAAAAGATTGCCTCCTCGCTGCCGCCCGGGCTCGCCGGCTGGTCGATGGATACGCAGTTCGACACGCCCGATGACCGGAAGGTCGGTAGCGTGGTGACGGGCAAGCCGATGCTGACCGGGGTGATCGAGGGGTTTTACGGGCGCGCCTGGACGCATAAGCAGCGGCTCGAAATGCTCGAGTGGATCGCCGGCGCAGGGATGAACACGTTCGTCTACGGGCCCAAGGACGACATCAAGATCCGGGCGCGGTGGCGCGAGATTTACAATGCGACCGAGGCGGCGGAGCTGCGCGAACTGGCCGAGGCGGCGCAGGCGCGGAAGCTGAATTTCGTGGTGGCGATCGCGCCCTGCCTCGACGTGGTCTATTCGGACCCGGCTGACCTCGCGGCGCTGAAGGGGCGGCTCGACCAGTTGCTGGGGCTCGGGATCCGGCATTTCGCGCTGCTGTTCGACGATATCCCCTCGACGATGGCGGCGGCCGACGAGAAGGCGTTCGACAGCTTTGCGTCGGCGCAGGTCTATTTCGCTAACTCCGCCTTCGAGCACCTGAAGGCGCAGGTGCAGCATCCGGTGGTGCTGTTCTGCCCGACGGAATATTGCGCGGCGTTTGCCGGACGCGACGTGCCGGGCTCGGCCTATCTCAACACGATCGGGGAGGGGCTCGACCCGGAGATCGGGGTGTTCTGGACCGGGCCGGACATCGTCTCCAAGTGCATTTCGGCCGAGAGCCTGCGCGAGATCGGCCGGGTGCTGCGGCGGAAGCCGGTGATCTGGGAGAATTTCCATGCCAACGACTATGACGTGCGCCGGGTGATGGCCGGGCCGCTGGGCGGGCGGAAGGCCGAAATCCTCGGGCTCATCGATGGGCTGATCACCAACCCCAACAACGAGTTCGAGGCCAACTTCGTGCCGGTGCATACGACGGGGGCGTTTGCGCGCGGCGTCGATATGGAGAGCGAAGCGCTCCGCGCGGCGCTGCCGGCCTGGCAGAAGCGGTTCCGGCTGGCGTTTGCGGGCGACAACCAGGTGCTGGGGCTCGACGATTTGCAGCTCTTGGTGGAGCTTAACTACCAGCCGTTCCGGCAGGGGCCGGAGGTGGAGGGGCTGCTGCAATCGGCGCGACGGCTGCTGAGCGAGAAGCGGCCGGATGTCGAGAGTGCGGACTGGCGGGCCGGGCACGAGGCGATCGTGGGTTTGCGCGACCGCATCCGCGGGCTGTTCGAGCGGATGACGGAGCTCGAGAACCGCGACCTGTTCTATGCCTTCCACCCCTATCTGTGGGAGGCGCGGGAGGAGGTGACGCATCTCGTTGCCTATCTCGACTGGCTCGGCGAGGGGCAGCCGGAGGGTGCGGAGTTTCCCGATAAGGATCGCATCTACAATTTCTACCGGCGCGGGTTTAGTGTGGCGGTGCAGGAACTGCTGCCTCGGGACGCGAGCGGCAGATACCGGCATCATTCGTGACTTCGCTCCGTTGACTTGGGGTACGTGGCGTTGGAACTCGATTTTGGCGATGGCTACTCGCTGCGGAAAGCGCAGTGGGCGGACTACGCGGCGCTGAACCGCGTCTGCCTGCTCACGGGCGATTCCGGCCGCGATGCGACGGCGCGCGAGGATGACCCCGACCTGCTCGGGCTGATCTATGCCGTGCCGTACCAGGTGTATTCGCCTGAGTTCGCTTTCGTGGTGCAGGGGCCGAACGGGGTTTGCGGCTATATCCTCGGCACGCCGAGCAGCGAGCGGTTCTATACGCGGGTCGGGCGGGAGTGGTTTCCGCCGCTCGCCAGACGCCTGCGCGATCCGGGGCCGGACGAGGACCTCTGGGTCGGGAGCGACTGGGCGCGGCGGGCGATCCACCAGCCGGAATTCGTCTTTCCGCCGGTGCTAAAAACCTATCCCGCGCATGGGCATATCGATCTCCTCTCCGAAGCGCGCGGGCGGAAGATCGGCACGCGCGGCATGCGGCTGATGATGGACCGGCTGGCGGCGACGGGGATAAGTGGCATGCACCTGCAGGTGAGCCCGACGAATTTCGGGGCGCTGAGCTTTTACGAGACGCTTGGGTTCCGGCGGCTCGAGGATGCGAGTTTGCCGGGGCACACGGTGTTCATGGTCATTGCGTTCTAGGCGAGGCGCTGCCGGAGCGTCTGCTTCATGGTGTCGAGGAGGACGGCGGCCAGCACCAGGAGGCCGTGGATCAGCTGGGTCAGGGTCGGGGGGAGGCCCATGAGGTTGATGGCCGTGTTGATGGCGGCGAGCAGCAGGGCGCCGGCATAGACCCCGGGCAGGGCGCCGAGGCCGCCCTTGAGGCTGACGCCGCCGATCACCACCGCGGCGAAGGCGTTGAAGAGGAGGCCGGTGCCGAGGTTGGCGGTGGCACCCGAGGTGCGGATGGCGAGTAGCCAGCCGGCGAGCGCCGCGATGCCGCCGGCGAGCGCAAAGGCGATGATCAGGATGCGATCGACCTTGATGCCGGCGCGGAAGGTGGCGTTCTCGTTGCCGCCGATCATGATGAGGTGCCGGCCGAACTTCGTTTTGGCCATGACGAAGCTGGCGACGACGAAGCAGGCGATGGCGATCCAGGCGGTGAGGGGCAGGCCGAGGAGGCGCTGGATGGCGAACCAGCGGATGGCCGGCGCCAGTCCCTGCGCCGAGGCGCCGCCCGAGACGGCGAGCACGATGCCGCGGACCCAGATGTAGCTCGCGAGGGTGACGATGAAGGCGTTCATCCGCACCTTGACGATGAGGAAGCCGTTGAAGAGGCCGACCGCGACGCCGACGGCGAGGCTCAGCAGCAGCGAAACCGGGACGGCGAGCCAGTCGGGCGTGAGGGTGACGCCGAGGCCGATGCCGGCATTGCAGAAGACGATGCCGACCGCCATGGCGCTGAGCGCGGCGACGCTTTCGACCGAGAGGTCCATGTGGCCGGCGATGATGACGAGGGCGAGCCCGATCGACATGACGCCGAGCACCGAGGAGGCCTCGATGATGTTGGCGAAGATGGCGAGCTGGAAATAGTTCGGCACGAAGGCCGAGAAGGCGGCGAGCACCACCAGCAGCATGAACCAGACGAGATTATCGAGGACGAACTCGAGGGTGCGGCGGGTGTTGGGGGTCATCTACTTTACGAGAAAGTTCGGGCGGTTGTCGGCGGTGCATCGTCCACTGCGGTGTCATCCCTGCGAAAGCAGGGACCCACGTCGCCACCTGCGCAGGTCTTGAGTTGGGTCCCTGCTTTCGCAGGGATGACACCGAGTGGAACGGTTGGCGTTGGCGGCCACCAAACGGCGCCGCCAACGCCGGGAGTGCGTTACTCGATGGCCTTGACCGTGTCGGTCGGGGGCTTGAGGTTGCCCCAGAATTTGGGGTCGTCGACGTTGGATTTGTCGATGGCGGCGCCGGGGAGCTTGATGTTGGGGCCCCAGGCTTCGTCGGTGACGACGCCGTTCAGGCCGATGATGTCGTATTCGCCCGGCTTGATCTCCGCGTGGGCGACGATCTTGTCCATGAAGGCGGCGACGGCGGCGGCCTGGGCGTAGAGCGGCTGCTCGACTTCGACGTTGAGCCAGCCCTTGCGGATGAGGTCGAGGCCGACGGGCGCGCCGTTCGAGCTCATCAGCATGATGTCGCCCGGCTGCTTGCCGGCCGCTTCGAGTGAAGCGACGACGGCGACCGAGAGGTGGGCGGCGTGGCTGAAGATGAGGTCGATGTCGGGGTTGGCGACGATCTGGTCGGCGGCGATGGTGCCGGCGTTGGAGGCCTCCCACTGCATGGCGGGGAGCGAGATGATCTTCACATCCGGGAACGCGGCCATTTTCTCCTCGAAACCCTTCTGGATATCGAGGGTGTAGGGATCGCCGGGGTCGCCGAGGATCTGGAGGATCTTGCCCTTCACGGCGCCGTTCTTGGCGCTGAGCAGCTTCTGGGCCTGCTCGGCGGCGATGTGGCCGATCTCGATGGTGCCGGCGACCGAGGTGAAGGCCGACTTGGTCGAGGTGATCTGGCGGTCGAACTCGACGACCGGGATGCCGGCGCCCATGGCGGCTTCGATCGAGGGTTGCAGCGCGTTGAAATCGACGGCGGCGAGGATGATGGCGGCGGGCTTAAGCGCGATGACGTCGTTCATCTGCGATTGCTGCACGTCGGTCTTGTTGTCGGCGTTCAGCGTCGTGAGCTCGTAACCGACCTGCTTGAGGAAGGTTTCGAGGGCCGAGACGGAGCCCGTCTGGAACTCGTCGAGCAGGGTCGGCACCAGGTAGTAGACCTTGCCCTTACTCTGGGCGAAGGCTGGCGTCAGCAGGGCCATGGCCACCGCGAGGACGCCGAAGATGGAAAGCAGTAGGCGCTTCATATCGTTCGCTCCTGTTGCCGGACCCTTATTCTCCCTCAGCCCGCCGCTCCGGCTGCGGCGAGGGTTTCCCCGGTGATCATGCCGATCACCGCATCGGGACTAGTATCCTTGCGCTGCACGTCACCCGCCACGACGCCCTGGCGGATCACCACGATCCGGTCGGCGACCTGGAAGGCCTGCTGCATGATGTGCGTGATGATGACGACGCCGATGCCCTGGCGGGCGACGGCGCGGATCATGTCGAGGCCGCGGCGCGTCTGATCGACGCCGAGCGCGGCGAAGGGCTCGTCGAGCAGCACCAGCCTGCCGCCCCAGTGGACGAAGCGGTTGAGCTCGATCGCCTGCCGCTGGCCGCCCGAGAGGTGCTCGACCTTGGTGCGGAGCGAGGGGATGCGGGTGCCGGCGTTTTTCAGTGCCTCGGCGACGACCGCTTCCATGCGCTTTTCATCGAGCACCGGGATGCCGAGGATGCGGCGGGTGAGCTCGCGGCCCATGAAGAAATTGGCGACGACGTCGACGTTCGTGCAGAGCGAGAGGTCCTGGTAGACGGTCTCGATGCCGGCGGCTTTCGCCTCCGATGGCGACTTGGCCTGCCAGTCGCGGCCTTCGAAGACCATGCGGCCCGAGGTGGCCTCGAGGCCGCCCGAGATGATCTTGACGAGGGTGGATTTGCCGGCGCCGTTGTCGCCCAGCAGCGCCACCACTTCGCCCTTGCCGATGGTGAAGCTGATGCCCTTCAGCGCTTCGATGGCGCCGTAGTTCTTGGTGATGTTGTCGAGGACGAGGAGCGGTTCGAACGTCGTCATGCCGAGGCTTTTCCCAAGCGAGCGGGGGCACTGTTGCAGGCGGCTCGGACCGTGGCAATAGGACCACTTTAGCCGCGGGTGCGTTCCTGCTCGGCCTCCGGTGGCTGGGCCCAGCCGAAGACGGTGCGGCCGCCATATTCGTGCGAGCGGCGGCGTTCCTCGGCGATGAAGGCGTTGAAGCTCGGGCCTTTCGCGGTGGCTTCGAGGGCGCGGGCCTGAGCGTCGAGGCGCTTCAGCGCGCTCATTTCGTCCTCGCGGCCGAGCTTCGCCTTGGTGACCGCGGATTTCAGCACGTTGATGGTCTGGTCGTAGACCTTCAGCGGCACCGGGAAGGGATGCGCGTCCTTGCCGCCATGGGCCATGGCGAAGCGGGCGGGATCGGCGAAACGGTGCGGCGCGCCGTGGATGACTTCGGCGACCTGGGCGAGGGCTTTCACCGTGCGGGCGCCGACGCCGGGGACCAGCAGCAGGGACTCGAAATCCTCCGGGCCACGATCTGCAGCCGCCTCGAGGCTGCCGTGCAGGCGGCGGAGCATCACGTCCTTGGGGCGGATGTCGTGGTGCTCGGGCATGACAAGGTGCGGGAGGAGGGGCTCGTCGCTCTCTTCGGGCGCCGGGGCCGGAGGCTTGCTGCTCCAGCCGAGCTTTTCGGCTTCCTTGACGATGCGGTGGGGGCCGAGTGCTTCGAGCATGCGCACCTGGGCGATGCGGTTCTGGGCAGCCCGCAGGTCGGTGAGGTTGGTGATGCTGCCTTCGGTGCGGCCGTCGATGGCCGAGTGCGGGGCTTCGACGAAGCTTTTGAGCCCATCCGAGCGCCAGTGGTAGCGGCGGGCCGTGCCGCTATCGCCCTTCATGCCCTGCTGGACGACGACCCATTTGCCGTCGTTGGCGACGATGAAGCCGTGGAGGTAGAGCTCGAACCCATCCTGCACGGCGGCGCTGTCGACCTTGGCGACGAGGCGGCTGGCTTCGGCGAGCGAGGCGCCATCGAAGCCGACGCGATCGCCGATGGCGACCAGTTCCTCGGGCGTCTTGCGCGAGTGGCGGCCGCGGCCGCCGCAGACATGGAGGCCGAGTTCGTTTTCGAGCGGGCGGAGGCCGCCTTTCAGCGCGCCGATAACCGAGGTGGTGATGCCCGAGGAGTGCCAATCCATGCCCATGACGGCGCCGAAGGACTGGAACCAGAAGGGGTGGCTGAGGCGACTCAGCAGCTCGTCGCGGCCGTATTCGTGCACGATGGCCTGGCAGATGACAGCGCCGAGCCGGGCCATGCGCTGGCTCAGCCATTTCGGAACGCGGCCGCCATGAAGCGGAAGATCGGCGCTGCCGGCGCGGGTGGACATGGGCGAGTCTCGTGAGGGTTATCGGTGGAACCTACCATGGAACGAAACGGAAACATAGATGTGCCGAAGCGCCCGCCGGCCGATTGGCCTCGGGTTGATGAGGTAGGCGGGACCGGCGAGGCGGTTGCCCCAACGCGGTAGTCCGCAAATAACGAGGCTCGCGCCTCGCCGGCCATGATCGAGGTCTGATTTGGACACGAGGCTTAAGCTGGAGCCGAAAGGCACATCCCGCACCATCTTGGGTCTCCAACGTATCGCAACAGCCCGCCGGTGGACGACTCCTCCGGCCCTCGACGCCCCCGTCCTTCGTTCGTCGCGAGCGACCGCCCTGCGGGGAGCGGGGGCATATTCGCATGGGGTGGAGGAGCGGGGATAAGTTTCCTCCGCGCTGTCATCCCGGCGAAGGCCGGGATCCAGCCTGAGGTCTGGCGGGTAGCCGAGGGCTGGTCAGGATGGACCCCGGCCTTCGCCGGGGTGACACGGTGGGTGGGGGGCGTGGAGTGGTTTGACCGAACCTGTGCCGGAGCGTGGGGCTCCCCCCCTTCCGCCCTTCGGGCACCTTCCCCCGCAGGCGGGAGAAGGCCCGTGGGGCGAGATCGTGCCGCAAACTGACTTCTGTCTTTGGGGCGCGATGGTGCCACAGGGGATCCTCTCCCGCTTGCGGGGGAGGGGGACCAGCGAAGCTGGTGGAGGGGGGAGCGGGAAACTGGGGGCTTCGTATACCCCCACCCTAGCTTTGCTACGGCCCTTCGGGCCTAGCGGCGCTACCCTCCCCACAAGGGGGAGGGAGGGCTGCGGCTCGGGGCCTCAGCTTGCCGCTTTGGCGAAGATGGTGGTGAGGGCTTCGATGAGTTGGTTGTCGGAATAGAGCAGGGGGTCGCCTTGGGATTCGACGAGGCCCTTCATCGTCAGGAGGCCCACGGCGGAGAGGAAGGCGAGGAAGGTGAGGAGGCGGGGGTCGACTTCGCCCGGGGTTTTGCCGGCGGCGACGAGGCGGGTGGCGCCGGAGAGCAGCATGTCGTTGAGGGGGCGGATGCGGGCGAGCTGGTCGGGCGTCATGGCGGCGCGGGTGGTGGTCGAGACCTGGCCGAGCAGGAAGGCGAGGCGGAAATCATCCATCTGGCCGGAATAGGCCTCGACGGTGTGGCGGATGACTGCTCCCAGCGCCGCAGGGGCGGTGTCGGTTTGTTCGACGGCGGTTTCGACCCGCTCGGCGTGAAGCTGGAGGGCGGCGAAGATCAGCTCGAAGACCAGCGCTTCCTTCGACGAGAAGTAATAGTAGAGCCCGGTTTTCGACATGCCGGCTTCGCGCGCCACTGCCTCGAGGGTGACGGCGGCGATGCCGTCGCGCATCAGCACGGCGCGGGCGGCGGCGAGGATGTCATCACGCGAGCGGTCGCGCTTGCGCTGCTGGCGGGCTTTTCTGGCGTCGTCGGTGGTGGCGTCGAGCATTGGTGCTCCCGTTGAATCGCGAACGAACATACCGGTAGACCGGTAAAATGTCTATCCGTTGACTTTTTCGACCATTGGTCTAAAAACTGATCCCATGATCTGGCGAGGGCGCCGGCGGATGGAGGTTTTGCGGTGGAACAGCTGAATTTGGCCAACCCGGTGTTTGCGGCATACGCGATCGCGGCGGGGATCATGCTCATCAAGGGCGTGGCGATGAGCTGGCTGACGGTGGTGCGGATGATGGGGGAGAATGGCGGCTTCCGGAACCCGGAGGACGGCCGGAAGACCCCGTTCAACCCCAAGCCGCATGATGGCCAGCTCGCGCCCAACGAGCGGGTGGAGCGCATCCGCCGCATCCAGATGAACGACCTCGAGAATCTGCCCTATTTCTTCGTCGCCGGGCTGGTCTACGTGACGACGGCGCCGCCGCTGTGGCTCGCGCAGGTGCTGTTCTATGGCTATGTGGTGACGCGGGGGCTGCACTTCTGGGCCTACATGACGGCGCAGATCCATGATGTGCGGGCGATGCTGTGGACGCCGGGCTCGCTGGCGATTTTGTTCATGGCCGGGGCGAGCGTGTGGGCGGCGGTGGGGCATGCGTTCGGGTGAGGGATGACGGCGGGATGGATGCGGGCTAGGTTTCGCGAATGGGCGAGCGAGTGCGCATTCTGTCGTCGACGTTTCGATCCAACCTGCAGGTCGGAGAGCGGCCGCCTGCGTTCAGTTGGATGGAGTATGCGGTCGACCAACTGACGGAGGCTGAACCGGGGTATTATCGGTTCGTGGTGCACCACGTGGACGGCACGTCCGAAGACCTGGTGGGGCATAAGTCACGCCGCAATGTCATGGGTCGGGACCGCGACAGCTACAGCGTGTACTGGGCCCAGCCACTCCATCCGCTGGATGGGGCCGAGATAGAGATCCTCGGGCATACGTGGGGCTCGTGGGACGGGCTCTATCGCGAAATATCGGCCAGCGCGGCGAAGGCGATCGGCGGCGAGGAGCTGGACAAGTATCGCGAAGCCTACGCCAGCATTGCCGGACTGGCCCGATACATCGCTGATGGACCTCTCGCCGAAGCGGTTCGCGGATTCATGACGATGGAAGGGCTCAACATCCACCAGAGCGGGATGCTGCCGCGGGGTGTGGGACACGTGCTCCAACTGACGCCGCTCGAAAGCGGGCTTGTCCGGTTTCGCTATCGTGACACGATGATCGAGGAGCGGCAGTGGCAGCGCGTTGAACCGCCGGAGCGGGTGATCGCGCGGTTCGACCATTTCCTGGATCAGCTTCATTGGGTGATTACCGAGCGGGCGGCGGTGTGAGGCAAGGACGGGCCGGTGCATGTGGCTCCCCCCTTCCGCCCTTCGGGCACCTTCCCCCGTAAACGGGAGAAGGCGATGGGGCCGGGAGGGCGGTGGGTGTTTCGGCGGTGAGCTAGTGCTTGAAACGGTTTTCGCGGTGCCATTGAAGGAAGGCTGGGTGGGGTCGATCGCGGAGGGCGCCGGGCCCGATCAGGCGCCCGGTCTTGTTGATCAGGCTCTGGGCTCCGTCACGGTCATTCACGTGTCTTGAGATGACGATGTCCAGGTCGTCGGTGAAGGTGATGAGGCCGCGGTCGAACATCCAGTGCGCGGTGCCCGAGAGCGCGATACCGTTGTTGACGATGTCGGGACCGTTTTGTTCGACCGGGCGGATGTGAGCCGCTTCCACCTCGGCGCGGCCGCCACCGTTGATCAACTTCAGGCCGGTTACCGCACAACGCTCTTCGTAGGCGCGGAGTACGACCTTCCTGAACACTCGATCGCGAATGACGCGCGACGTCAGGGCCTCAATGCGTACACGTTCCTGTTCGTAGACGAACGGCGCCTGCACTTCCTCGAACCCACCGGGCGGCGTTTCGTCGATGCGCGGCAGGAGAAATTCGCTGTCGCCCAAGCCACGATGGACTATTCGCGAGAAGTCACGCGCGGACAGTGAGCGAACGGCAGCTTGAGCGCGCCCAGAGATCCGCCGCTCGTCATTCAGCAGTCCCGTCTCGGTGATGCCGTCTGTACCGATGAATGGAACGGGTTCAGTGAAATCGAGGTAGCTGTCGGGCGCAATGAGCGCGATGTACATGCCCGCCGCAGTGGGATCAGGTACGATCCGCTCTACCCGCGCCACGCCGAAATAGCCGCGAGAGTCCGGAACCTTGGTCGGCTCGTAGTACACGATCCAGTCGCCAACGCACTGGGAAGCCCGAGACAGGTACTGCTTGGGGAATTGGTACTGCTGCGCCGGGCTGTCTTCATAGATTGAGTCAGCCCGATGGATGAAAACGCCGAAACCCATGGCTCCCTCAAGCTTCGATGGTCGAGGATGTCTCGCTGCCAGCTATTCAGCAAGATCGGAGTCCCCCTAACAAAAAAGGGCGCCACCTGGGCGCCCTTCGTGTTTTTGGCCGGTGAGCCTTAGTGGCTGGGGCTGGGCGGCAGGCCCTTGGCTTTGCGCCAGGCCTGGTATTCTTCTTCGGCATCCGGATGGAGCGGGTAGTAGCGGCGGAGGTCGGCGCCGATCATCAGTTTTTCGCGGGAGAAGACTTCCCACTCGGCGTGCTTCTTCGAATCCTCGATGACCTTTTCGGCCATGGACTGCGGGAGGACGACGACACCGTCATCGTCGGCCATGATGATGTCGCCGGGGATGACGGTGACGCCGCCGCAGGAGATGGGGACGTTGACGGCCGACGGGAAGATCGAGACCTGGACGTGGTAATTGGGGGTCCAGCCGCGCAGCCAGGTGTTGAGGCCCAGCTTTTCGACATTGGGACGGTCGCGCATGACGCCGTCGATGACGATGCCGGCGCCGCCGCGGCCCTTGAAGTAGGTCGACATCATGTCGCCGAAGACGCCCGAGCTCATGTCGCCGCGCGCATCGACGACGACCACGTCGCCGGCTTCGATTTCATAAAGGACGTGGCGGTGGAGCTGGACTTCGGGGTCCGAGTATTCGCCTTCGGAGAAGAGGTCGGGACGCTGGGGCAGGAACTGCAGGGTCTGCGCGACGCCGACGATCGAGGCGCCGGGGTTCTGCGTTACCGGGCCGAGCATGTGGGGGTTGCGGAAGCCGGCATGGCCGAGCGAGCCGGCAACGGTGGCGGTGCCGATATCCTTGAGGGCGTCGATGATGTCCTTGGACGGGCGCTTGAACGCCGGAATGGGAGACTGAATGGTGCGCATGAAAGAATCCTCCGAATGGGGTGGGCTTACCAGTTGGTGACCGAGCCGTCACGACGATAGAGTTTCGGTGCTTCCCAGAACTGGAAGCTCTTTTTCGTCAGTTCGGCTTCGTTGACTTCGATGCCGAGGCCGGGGCCGTTCGGTACCTTGAACACGGCGCCATCGAGCATCGGCATCTGCGGGAAGAGCTCGGCGGTGGGCGTGCCGGCGTAGAGGTCGGTGGCGTTGGCGCGGACCTCGAGGGCGAAGAAATTCGCGGTGGCGGCCGAGAAGTGGATAGTCGCCGCGGTGCAGATGGGGCCGAGCGGATTGTGCGGCATGAGGTCGACGTAATGCGCCTCGGACCAGCCGGCGACCTTCATCGCCTCGGTGAAGCCGCCGACATTGCAGAGGTCCAGGCGGTTATACTGGTGGATGCCGCGCTCGATGTAGGGGAGGAACTGCCACTTACTGGCGAATTCCTCGCCGATGGCGAAGGGCACGTCGGTGAGGGTGCGGAGCGACTCGTAGGCCTCGGGGGTCTCGTCGCGGATCGGCTCCTCGAGGAAATCGAGAGTCCCGGACGGCATCTTCTGGCAGAAGCTGGCGGTTTCGGCGACGGACAGGCGGTGGTGATAGTCGATGCCGAGCACGACTTCGTCGCCGAGCTCCTCGCGGGCGCGGATCAGGAATTTGGCGGTGACGCCGATCGATTCACGCGGCTCGAAAATGCCGCCGGCGCCGTCCCAGCGGCCGGGGAAGAAGCGGATCGACTTCCAGCCGCGGGCGATGAGGGCCTTGGCCTGCTCGATGGTTTCATCGCCGCTGTCGGTGATGGAGCTGGTGGAGGCGAAGGTGGGGATCACGTCGCGGTGCTTGCCGCCGAGCAGCTCGTAGACGGGGACTCCGAGGGCCTTGCCCTTGATGTCGTGGAGCGCGATGTCGATGGCCGACTGGGCGGCGGTGAGGACGCGGCCGCCTTCGAAGTACTGGCTGCGATAGAGAAGCTGCCAGATGTGGCCGATATCGAAGGGGTTCTTGCCGACGAGGAACTGGGCGTAGTGCTCGATGGCGCCGACGACGGCCTTTTCGCGGCCCGAGAGGCCGCTCTCGCCCCAGCCGAAAATGCCTTCGTCGGTCTCGATCTTGACGATGAGCTGGTTACGGTGGCCGACCCAGACGGGGTACGGCTTGATGGCTGTGATCTTCATTTCGGGTTTTACCAGCTGGTCATGGAGCCGTCTTCGAGCCGGGCGACCGGCAGGTAGGCGGGCGAGTAGGGGTATTTGGCGGCCAGGTCTTCATCGATATCGGTGCCGTGGCCGGGGGTCTCGTTGGGGTAGAGATAGCCGGTCTCGTAGCGCCAGTCGCACTTGAAGACGTCGTAGGTCTCCTTGGTGTAGCCGGTGAATTCCTGGATGCCGAAATTGTTGATGGCGGTGTCGACATGGACGTTGGCGCCCATGCAGATGGGCGACATGTCCATCGGGCCGTGGCAGGCCGAGCGGACGTGGTAGATCGAGGCGAAATCGAAGATCTTCTTGATGCCAGTGACGCCGCCGGCATGGACGGCGGTGACGCGGATGTAGTCGATCAGCTGTTCCTGGATCAGCGTCGTGGTGTCGTAGATCGAGTTGAAGACTTCACCGACCGCGAGCGGCTGGGTGGTGTGCTGGCGGATGACGCGGAAACCTTCCTGCAGCTCGGCCGGGATGGCGTCTTCGAGCCAGAAGAGGCGATAGGGCTCGAGGTCCTTGCCGAGGCGGGCGGCCTCGATCGGCGTCAGGCGGTGGTGCACGTCGTGCAGCAGGTGCGTGTCCCAGCCTACGGCGTCGCGGAGCTTTTCGAAGAGTTTCGGGACCAGCGGCATGTATTTGTGGGTGGCCCAGACTTCTTCGGCGACGACCGGCTTGATCATGCCGCCGGCGGCCTGATCGGTGGAGGGGCCCGTGCCATAGATCGGGGGCAGGCCGGGGATCGAGACCTGGGCGCGGATGGCCTGGAGGCCCTGGTCCTTCAGCTTCTGGACGCCATCGACGACTTCAGGGATGTCGAGGCCGCCGACATGCTTGTAGACCATGACCTTGTCGCGCGATTTGCCGCCGAGCAGCTGGTAGAGCGGCATGCCGGCGACCTTGGCCTTGATGTCCCAGAGCGCCACGTCGATGGCCGCGATCGCCGCCATGGTGATGGGGCCGCGGCGCCAGTAGGCGCCCTTGTAGAGGAACTGCCAGATGTCCTCGGTGCGCAGCGGATCCTTGCCGATGAGGGTCGGGGCGACGTGATCCTCGAGGTAGCTCGCGACGGCGAGTTCGCGGCCATTCACCGTGCCGTCGCCGATGCCGTAGACGCCCTCGTCGGTGATCACCTTGGCGGTGACGAAATTCCGCCCGGGCGAGCAGACGATGACTTTGATCTCTTTGATTTTCATACTTGGCTCTTCCGTGCCACGCCCTTGTGGTTCGACAGGCTCACCATGAGGGCTACTGGAATTTTGATGGTTGGTTATGCGATCAGGACCAGGTGCGGTCCCAGGAATGGTCGTCGTTCCAGCGGTCGGTGTTTTCCCAGATGCCGGTGACGCCGGGCTGGAGGTGCTGCATCAGGAGCTCGTCGTTGAGGTCGTCGATGCCGAGGCCGGGCTTGTCGGTCAGCGTGATGAAGCCGTCCTTCACGATGGGCTTGGGCAGGCCGATCTGGATGTCCTCCCACCACGGCACTTCGACCGAGTGGTATTCGAGCGCCATGAAGTTCTCGGTGGCGGTCGCGACGTGGGCCGCGGCGATGGCGGCGATGGGGCTCTCGGCCATGTGGATGGCCATGGAGATACCGTAGTCCTGCGCGCGGTCGCCGATCTTCTTGGTTTCGAGGATGCCGCCGGTGGTCAGCAGATCCGGGTGGATGACCGAGATGCCGGCGTTGAAGAGGGGCTCGAAGTTTTCCTTGAGGTAGATGTCCTCGCCCGTGCAGATCGGCACGGCGGTGGCTTCCTGGAGGCGCCGGTAGCCCTCGGTGTGCTGCCACGGGATCACGTCTTCGAGCCAGGCCGGGGTGTATTTCTCGATGCGCTGGGCGAGGCGGATGCCGTCCGACATCGAGATATGGCCGAGATGGTCGATGGCGAGCGGGATATCGGGGCCGATGACCTCGCGGACTTCGGCGATATACTGCTCGAGGAGGTCGAGGCCCTTTTCGCTAAAGTGCAGGCCGGTGAAGGGGTGCATGACGTTCTGCGCGTCATAGACGAGGTTGCGGGCCTTGCGCTCGGCATCGTTGGTGGCGAGGAGGCCGCCGGCATGCTGCTTGAAGCCGTCGAGGACGCCGGCGGGGCCGACCACGGCGCCCGGGATATGGGCGATTTCCATGAGGCCGAGGTCCATCTTCAGGAAGGTGAAGCCCATGTCCATGCGCTGCTTGAGGCGCTTGCCCATTTCGGTGCCGCTCGGACGGTCGGCGTCGGTGTCGCAATAGACGCGAACCTTGTCGCGGAACTTGCCGCCCAGCATCTGGTAGACCGGGACGCCGTAGGCCTTGCCGGCCAGATCCCAGAGCGCGATTTCGATGGCGGAGACGCCGCCGCCCTGGCGGCCGTGGCCGCCGAACTGCTTGATGCGGCGGAAGAGGCGGTCAATGTCGCAGGGGTTTTCGCCGAGGAGGCGCGACTTCAGCATCAGCGCGTAGGTGGCGCTGGCGCCGTCGCGGACTTCACCGAAACCGACGAGACCCTGGTTGGTGTAGATCTTGAGGAGCGCCGAGCGGAACGGGGCGCCGGTGATCTCGGCGACGCGGATATCGGTGATCCGCAGGTCGGATGGCCTCGAGCTCGTGTTGACGTGGTTGAGGGCGTCGTCCGCGTTGGTCATGTTCAGCAGTCCGGGTTTTATGGAAAAAGGCCGGCCCGCCTGGAGGGGAGCGGACCGGCCGGAGGAGGAAGTCGGATCAGAGCGTCAGCGCCATTTCGGTGGCGCCGTCGAAGAGGTGCATGCGGTTCTGGTCGAACTCGAGGAAGACCGGTTCGTCGGGGCGGAGCACGAAGGTCGGCTCGACGCTGACATTGACGGTGGCGCCCGAAACGAAGACCTGGGCGAAGGTGACGTCGCCGGTGGGCTCGACGGTGTAGACCTTGCCGGGGACGGAGCCCGGCACCTGGGACTTGTGCACCTTGATGGTCGAGTGGCGGGCGCCGAGCACGACCTTGTTGGTGGTGGCCTTGAGCGCCTTGCGGGCGTTCGCATCCGAGAGGGGCAGGGACCAGCCCTCGGGGCTCGTGAGCGCGTTGCCGGCGAGGGTGAGCGGGATGAGGCTCATGGCCGGCGAGCCGACAAAGCTCGCAACGAACATGTTCACCGGATTGGCGAAGACGTTGGCGGGGCTGTCGTATTGCTGGAGATAGCCGCCATTCATCACGGCCATCTTGTCGGCCATGGTGACCGCTTCGAGCTGGTCGTGGGTCACGTAGATGACGGTAGCGTTGAGGTCCTGGTGGAAGCGCTTGATCTCGGAGCGCATCTGGACGCGCAGCTTGGCGTCGAGGTTACTGAGCGGCTCGTCCATGAGGAAGGCGGAGGGCTCGCGCACGAGGGCACGGCCGAGGGCAACGCGCTGCTGCTGGCCGCCCGAGAGCTCGCGCGGCTTGCGCTCGAGCAGGTGGGTGATGTCGAGGGTCTTGGCGGCGGCGCGGACCTTCTTGTCGATCTCTTCCTTGGGCAGCTTCCGCATCTGGAGCGGGAAGGCGAGGTTCTTGTAGACCGACTTCTGCGGGTAGAGCGCGTAGTTCTGGAACACCATGGCGATGTCGCGGTCCTTGGGATCAAGGTCCGTGACGTCGCGCTTGCCGATGGTGATCGAGCCGCCCGACATGGGAATGAGGCCGGCGACGAGGTTGAGCGTGGTGGTCTTGCCGCAGCCCGAGGGGCCGACAAGGGCAACGAACTCGCCGTCCTCGACGGTCAGCGACACGTGGTTCACGGCGTAGACCGGGCCGTAGTTCTTGACCACGTCTTTGAGGAGTACCTGAGCCATAGCGGGTTCCCGGGAGTTAGTGCTTCACGGCGCCCTCGGTGAGGGCGCGCACGAAGTAGCGTTGCAGGACGAGGAACAGCACCACGACGGGGATGCTCATCAGGAAGGTGGCGGCCATGAGGCCCGGCCAGTCCGTCGCGTTCTCGGAGAAGAAGCGCTGGATGCCGACCGGCAGGGTCATCTGATCGTGCCGGGTGAGGAAGGTGTAGGCGTAGATGTACTCGTTCCAGGCGCCGATGAAGCTGTAGATCGAGGTGGCGATGATGCCGGGGGTGGAGAGCGGCATCACGATCAGCAGGAAGGCCTGGAAGCGGGTGGCGCCATCGATGCGGGCCGCCTGTTCGAGCTGGACTGGGATGTTGTCGTAGAAGCCCTTGAGCAGCCAGATGGCGAGGGGCAGGCCAAACGTCAGGTAGGTGAGGATCAGCGAGCCGTGGGTGTTCACGAGGCCGAGCATCTTCATGAGGATGAAGAGGGGCACGAGGAACACGACGGCCGGGAACATGTTGCGCAGCAGCACGGCAAAGAACAGGAACTGCCGGCCGGGGAAGCGGAAGCGCGAGAAGGCATAGGCCGCCGGCACCGCCACGACCACCGCGAGGATGGTGGTGATGGTGGAGACCCAGAGGCTGTTCCAGAAATAGTGCAGGAAGTCGTTGCCGACCGAGCCGTTGGGATCGAGCAGGCGCCAGTAGTTTTCGAGCGTCGGTTCGGCCGGCCACCATTGCGGCGGATACTGCATGGCGGCAAAGCCGGTCTTCAGCGACGTGATGATCATCCAGAACATCGGCATCACGGTGAAGCCGAGGAGCAGGACGAGGAAGATGCGGCCGGCCCAGCGCCAGCCGCCGGCGCCCTTGCGCTGGGTGACAGCGGATTCGGTGGTGCCACTCATGCTCCGGCCCTCGAGTCGTCGCCCTTGGTCAGAGCCCGGACGTAGAAATAGCCAAGGCACATCATGATGATGAAGAGCAGCACCGCGTAGGCGGCGCCCACGCCCCAGTTCTGGCGGCCGAAGGCGATGTTGTAGATGTGCGTGATCCAGATGTCGGTCGAGCCGGCGGGGCCGCCGCTCGTCATGATCCAGGGGATGATGAAGGAGTTGAAGTTCTGCACCGCCAGCAGCAGCAGCGTGATGGTCGAGACGCCCTGGAGGTGCGGGAACGTGACGTGCCAGAAGCGCTGCCACGGACTTGCACCATCGACCTGCGCGGCGCGCAGCAGAGTGTCGGGCACGGTCTGCAGCCCGGCCATCAGCATGATCATGGCGAAGGAGAATTCCTTCCACACGTTCACGACGATGAGGGCGTAGAGCGATGTGCTGGTGTTGTCGATGAAGTTGATCGGGTGATCGATAATCCCGAGTGCGGAGAGCGCGGCGCTGATGGCGCCGAAATCGGAATGGTAGAGCCACTTCCACACATAGGAGGCGGCGACGGCGCTCACCACCCACGGGATCAGCAGCAGGCCGCGGAGCAGGGCGCGGCCGGCGAACTCACGATGGAGCGCCAGCGCGGCGCCGAGGCCGAGGAGGAAGGAGAAGCCGGTCGACAGCACCGTCCAGATGATGGTCTGCCAGGTCACGCGCCAGAAGCTCGCGGCGGTGAGCACGGTCATGTAGTTGTCGAGGCCGTTGAACTGCTTGTCCGCCAGCGAGAGGCTCGCCGGGGTTTTGAAGAAGCTCAGCTCGATCGTGTAGTAGATCGGATAGCCGATGACGATCAGCATCACGAGGATGGCCGGGGCGACGTAGAAATAGTCGAAGCGGCTGTTCCAGACCTTGCGGCCGAGGCTCGGGTCCTTGCGGACCGGCGGTTCGGGCACGTCGCGGAAGATGGCCCTTCCCTCTGCGCTGCTCACTGATGGTTACCCCAGTTCGTTTTACCGCATCCCCGAAACGGCGCGCCGGCCCAGGGGTCTCTATCGTGTCCGGCGCCGGAACCACGGGGTCCCGGAGTCGGAAAGACCGGCGGCGCTGGGCCGCCGGTCCGAAGTCCTATCGGGCGCCGGCTTAGATGCCGCCACCGCCGTCGACGATCGCCTGCACCTTCTTGGCGGCGTCATCGGCCGCCTGGTCGACGGTCATGTTGCCGGTGAGGGCGTTCTGCAGCATGTCCGGAACGATGATGTTCATGATTTCCGGAGCCTGCGGGATGACCGGGAACGGGATGCCGTTGGGCAGCATCGAGGTGGTCACATCGAGGAACTTGATGGTGTCGAGGCGTTCCTTCATGGCGTCCGTCAGGAAGCCATTGATGTTACCGGGGTTCGAACCGACCCAGGCGAGCTTGGTCGACCATTCCGGGCTGTCCCAGAAGCAGATGAGCGCCTTGACGGCCTGCTCGTCGACCTTGCCGCCCTGCACGTATTCGGGCTTCACGACGTGGATGTTCGAACCGCCGAACACCACGGCGCGCTTGCCATCCGGCCCCGTCGGGATGAGGCCGTAGCGCATGTTGGCGACCACTTCGTCGGCCTTGGCCTTGTCGTCGCCGGTCGCCTTGGAGGCGAGGTCGGTCATCTTGGCGTATTCGGCCGGGTGGGCGATCATCATGCCGAGCTGGCCGGCGATGAAGGGCGCCTGGTTTTCACCCTGCGTGTTGGTGAGCGCCGAAGTCGGGACCGACTTGTCGACGGCGTACATCTGGTAGGCAGCCTGGAGGGCGGCCTTCGAGCCGGCATTGTTGATCTCGACCTGCTTGTAGGTCGGATCAGCCGAGGCTTCGTCGAGCGAACCGCCGCCGTAAGCCCACATCTGCGGCATGAAGCGGAACGGGGTATTGCCGGCGTTCTGCTTGGCGACGAGGCCGTAGCCCGGGATGCCCAGCTTGTCGTGGATCTGCTTGGAGTAGGCGACGACGTCGTCCCAGGTCTTGGGCGGCGAATCCGGATCGAGGCCGGCATCCTTGAACACCTTGGCGTTCCAGATGAAGGCCATGGTCTCGTTGTTGGTGGGGAGGCCGTAGGTGGTGCCATCGTAGGTCACCGACTTCAGGGCGCCCGGCCAGAAATCGGCGGCGGTGTAGCCGACGTCTTCGGGCTTCAGCGGCTGCAGGTAGCCCTTGGCGGCGAATTCGACGCCACCGAGGATCTGGAGGCGGATGACCATCGGGGCCGAGTTGCCCAGCAGCGCGGTGCGGAACTTGTCGAGCAGTTCGTTATAGGTGATCGACTGCACATCGGTGGTGATGTTCGGGTAGGCGGCCTTGAAGGCGTCCCAGAAGGCCTTGTCCTGGTCGTGCGCGATCTGCGGATCGGCTTCGAAGGGGCCGGTGTACCAGTAGGAGACGGTGCCGGTGTAATCGTTCGGGACGACCTTGCCGCAATCGGCGGCGGCGTCGAACTTCTTGGTGCCGGCGATGGACTTCACGTATTCCGGCGACCACTTCGACAGGTCGACGGTCTGGGCGAACACGGTGCCGCCCATCAGCGACGCGGCGAACGACATCGCGACGGTGAACTTCACAACATGACGCGCGACAGTGCGCGCGCCTGCATGCCGATCGAGATCGGTCATTGAGAAACTCCTCCAGTATTAGCGTTCATCCAGCTCCCGGCCGGACGACGCACTCCCACAGCTCATGCTGTCTCTAAGGGCGGCCGGTATCCCCTGAAGGGCCCGGCTTCTTCCCGTTGGCGCAAAGACTACAGACTATGAACTCTGTGTCAACACGACTTGGATCGTACATTCTTTCGGCAATTTTGAGTGCGGATGGTGCCTAAGGGGGATTGGCTTGCCTCAAAAAGATGCATAAATCAGCGCCATGGGAGATGAGACGATCAGCGATGTGGCGGTAGTGGAGGGCGTCGAGGCGCCGGCCTCCGTCTATGAGCTCATCCGCGAAGACATCATCTCGGGCCGGCTCAACCCCAATGAGCGGCTGAAAGTCGCAGAGCTGGCCGAGCGCTACGAGACCTCTACCAACCCGGTGCGCGAGGCGCTGCAGCAGCTGCGCGGCGAAGGCTTCGTGGTGATGGAGCCCAATCGCGGCGCCCGGGTGATGCCGATCGACGAGAATTTCGTCCGCGATATCATCGAGATCGAGGTGCTGATCGAGCCGGCGCTGACCCGCTGGTTCGTGTCGATCGCCAATGACGCCGACATCGTCGAGCTCGAAGCGATCCAGGCCGAGATTGAAAACAACAATTTCGAGGATCGGGTAAAGCACGGGCTGCTCGACACCAAGTTCCACCAGTTCATCTACGACCGGCACTACAACCGGCACGCGGCGGAGCTGTGGTGGAAGCACCGCGAGATCCTGCGCGCCATCAGCCGGCGCTTCCCGACCTCGCTCAGCCGCCGCAACTCGGTGCTCAAGGAGCATCGCGACCTGATCGAGGCCATCCGGGCCCAGGATGCGGACACGGCGGCGGCGGTGGTAGCCGCGCATGTGCAGGGTTCGGGCCGTCACATCATCGAGCAGATGGGTGTGGCACTGAGGAATAACGGGGGCTGGCGTAGCCCGCGCAAGTAGCCCGCCCGCTTAAATCATTATCGACTGGAAAGGCCCGTCCGGGGCCGAGGGAGCATCATGAAAATCACCGACCTGCGCGTTGCCGTCATCGGCAAGCACCCGATCATTCGCATCACGACGGACGAAGGCCTCTACGGCATCGGCGAAGTCGAGTTCACCAAGACCTACCTCAAGCCGTTCATCCTGCATTTCCGCGACGCGCTGATCGGCGAGGACCCGACCGATGTCGAGCGCTGCATGATGAAGATCCGCCAGCGCGGCTCGTTCAAGCCCTATGGCGCGGCCGTCTCGGTGATCGAGCATGCGCTGTGGGACATTGCCGGCAAGGCGGCGGGCGTGCCCGTCTACAAGCTGCTGGGCGGCAAGGTGCGCGACAAGGTGCGCGTCTATAACGGTTCGGTGCGCCGTCGCCGCACGGGCGACCGGCCGGAGGATTTCGCCGCGGACGTCAAGTGGATGGCCGAGCAGCCGCAGAAGTTCTTCATGGTGAAGCAGGGGCTGAGCTTCCACTCCAGCCAGAAGGACAGCTACCCCGACTTCCACTATGGCCCGATCGGCAAGAAGGCCGGCTATCACGGCGCCATGGACCAGGGGCAGATCTCGGAGCACGGCTTCAACTACATGCTCGACTGCGTGATCGCGATGAAGGAAGCGCTGGGCGACAAGGTATCGCTGGCGCTCGATTGCGGCCCGGGCTGGTTCCTCAACGACGCGATCAAGTTCGCGAACGCGGTGGAAAAGTACAACATCATGTGGCTCGAGGACATGCTCACCGGCGACTACGTGCCGTGGGTGAACCCGCAGGCCTATCGTGAGCTGACGACCTCGACGACGACGCCGATCCATACCGGCGAGCAGATCTACCTGCGCCACAACTTCAAGGAACTGATCGAGACCCAGGCGGTTCGCGTCGTCGGGCCCGATCCGGCCGATATTGGCGGCATTGCCGAGCTCAAGTGGGTGGCTGAGCACGCCTACATGCACTCGATCATGATGGCGCCGCACGGCACCGCCAACGGCCTGCTGGGCCTCGGCGCGCTGATCAACGTGTGCGCGACGCTGCCGGCCAACTATATCGCCTTCGAGTATCCGAGCGCGTCGGACCCGTGGTGGAACGACATCGTCACCGGCCTGCCGCCGGCCGACCAGATCGTCAAGGACAGCCATGTCGACCTGCTGGAGGCTCCGGGCCTCGGCGTCGACATCGATGCCAAGGCGGCCAAGCCGTATCTCAAGGAAGAAGACGCGGGCTTCTTCGATCCGTGATCTGACGAGCTTCCGAGGGAGGAAGGGGCCCGCAGCACCAAGCTGCGGGCCTTAATTTTGATCCTAATCACCGCCGCGTGATTGCCTCTTCACTTCATCGTTCGAATGCGATGAAGTGGCGGCGCTTCCCGCCAATCAATTTCAAGAAAATCGAGGTTCCATCATGGGCGAGCGGATCAAACTGACCGCGTCGGACGGCTTTTCACTCAACGCTTATCGCGCCGTGCCCGAGGGCAATGTGCGCGGGGGCGTGGTGGTGATCCAGGAGGTCTGGGGCCTCAACAATTTCGTGCGCGGCGTGGTCGACCGCTTCGCGCACCATGGCTATCTCGCGGTGGCGCCGGCGATGTTCGACCGGGTGGAATACGGCTACGAGAGCGACAACTACACGCCGGCGCAGTTCGAGATCATCGGCGGGCTGATGAAGGCCTTCAGCCACGAAACCGCCCCGCTCGACGTCGACGCGGCGATCAAGGCCGCGGCCGAGGGCGGCAAGGTGGGGATCACCGGCTACTGCTTCGGCGGGCGCACCACCTGGGTGACGGCGGCGCGCGGCGCGGGCCTCAGCGCGGCGTCGGGTTACTATGGCGGCGGCGTCATGGGCTATATCGACCAGGCGCCGAAAGTGCCGATCGAGATGCATTTCGGCGACAAGGATACCGGCATTCCGCTCGACCAGATCGAAGCGCTGAAGGCCAAGCACCCGAGCGCCGACATCTACACCTATGACGGCGTGCACGGCTTCTGCAATTCGGACCGGCCGGACCATTTCAACGAGGCTTCGTGCAAGAAGGCCTCGGTGCGTACGCTCGAGTTTTTCCATAAGCACCTCGCCTAAGCTCCAGCGGCATCTCGACTATCTGATCGAGCACTGGGAGGCGGCGCAGGCAGCGCCGCTCTCGGGCAAGAAGCTCGCGCTGGTGTGCGGGCTTCTCGACGCCTATGCCGACCGCATGTTCGGCGAGCAGGACGCGACGGACGACATCCTCGAGTTCCGACGGATGTTGGCGAGTCATTCGCCGGAGCTCGGGCTGTGCTTTGCGGTGGTGCGTGGCGACGTGAAGCTTGTGACCGAGGCGGTACAGGTGCCGCTCTCGGACTACGGCTCGCTGCGGGTCGAGGATTTCATGGTCAGTCTCTACAACGACCACTCGGTGCAGCGGGTGCGGCTGGTTCTCGCCGACGGTATGCGGCTGATGGCGCATGAGGTTGTCGGGCAGGCGGTCGGTTTCCTGTCGCGGCAGTGAGCGGGCTCGTGCTAGCACCGCTCGAACGGGAGAATTTCGATGACGGTAGCGTATGACCTGGTGCTGAGCGGCGGGCGGGTGATCGATGAGCGCAATGGCGTCGACGGGATCGCCGATGTGGCGATCGCCGGCGGCAAGATCGCGGCGGTGGGGCAGGGGCTGGCGGCTGCGGGCAAGAAGGTGCGGAACGTCGCCGGGTTCGTGGTGGCGCCGGGGCTGATCGACATCCACACCCACGTCTACCACAAGGCGACGTCGTTGAGCGTCGATCCGGGCCTGATCTCGCGGCGCGCCGGGACGACGACGCTGATCGATGCGGGCAGTGCGGGCGCGGGCAATTATCCGGGGTTCCGCGACTACGTGATGGCGCATTCGCCGTACCGGATCTACGCCTTCCTCAACATCTCGTTCCCGGGGATTTTCGGCTTCGACAAGGATGTGTCGGTGGGCGAGGCGACGCACCGGAACATGCTGCCGGTGCATCGCTGCGTCGAAATGATCGAGCAGAACCGCGACCGGATCATCGGGGTGAAGGTGCGGATCGGCGGGATCGTCACCGGCGATCTCGGGCTCGGGGCGCTGGAGCTGGCGCTCGAGGCGGCCAACGCCGTCGACCTGCCGCTGATGACGCATATCGGGCATCCGCCGCCGAGCTATGGCGATGTAGTCGACATGCTGCGGCCGGGCGACATCCTCACCCACTGCTACCGGCCGGAGCCGAATTCGGCGATCGGCGCGGATGGCAAGATCCTGCCGCAGATCATCGCGGCGCGGGAGCGTGGCGTGCTGTTTGACATCGCCCACGGCATGGGCGCGTTCGGCTACGAGACGGCGGAGACGGCGTTGACGGCGGGGTTCAAGCCGGACCTGATCTCATCGGACGTGCATGTGATTGCGATCGAGGGGCCGGGGTTCGACCTGCTGCACGTGATGAGCAAGCTGTGGAACTCGGGGCTGACGCTGGCCGAGGTGATCGGCATGTCGACGAGCCGGCCAGCGCTCGCCATCCGCAAGCCGGAGCTGGGGCATCTCGGCGTTGGCGCACCGGCGGATGTGACGGTGCTGCGCGAGGTGCAGTCGGACTTCGTGTTCGAAGACGTCGTGGGCCAGAAGCGGCAGGGAACGAAGCTGCTGCAGCCCGAGATGGTGTTCCTCGGCGGCAAGGAAATGGAAGTGAGCCGGCGGCCGTTCGAGGAATGGTCGATCATCGGGCATTACGGCCATGGGGATCATCACCACCACGACCATTGAGGCGATGCGCGTCGCTTGAGGGGGCTGGCATCCAGTTTGTGGTCGCCCCCTCCACCAAGCTGCGCTTGGTCCCCCTCCCCCGTTTCACGGGGGAGGATCACGGAGAGATCGCGTCTCGATAAGAGTTGGGGCGGCCCCGCGCGCTGGCTCAGAAATCCTCGAGCGTCAGTTCGCGGGTCATGACGATGTTGCCGGACATGAGGCCGCAATCGACGGGGAGGGCGGCGCCGGTGACGGCGCTGGCGGCGTCGGAGGCGAGGAAGGCGATGACCTGGGCGACTTCGTTCGGCTCGACGATGCGGCCGAGGGGGTACCAGCGTTCGAGGGTCTTGAGGACGTTGGGGTCCTTGGCCTTGCGCTCATCCCAGACCGGGGTGCGGACGGTGCCCGGCAGCACGATGTTGCAGCGGATATTGTAGCGGCCATATTCCTGGGCGATCGAGCGGGTCATGGCGATCATGCCCGCCTTGCCGGCGCTGTAGGCCGGGTGGCCGAGGGCGGCGAGGCCGTTGACCGAGCCGACATTGATGATGACGCCGGCGCGACGTTCGGCCATCCGGGGCAGCACGGCGTAGGCGCAGGCGTAAGCGCCGTTGAGGTTCGAGTTGATCTCGGACTGCCACTCGGCCGGGTTGGTGCGCGAGAGCGTGGCGTAGGCTGCGCCCCCGGCATTGTTGATGAGCACGTGGACTTCGCCGAAGCTCTGGAACGCGGCTTTCACCGCCTCGGCGTTGGCGACATCGGCGACGGCGGGGATGACCTTGATGCCGTCGGCGCGCAGGGTGTCGGCGAAGTTGTTCACCGCATCGGAGCGATCGAGCGCTGCGATGGTGGCGCCTTCGTTGCCGAACCAGCGGCAGAGCATCTGGCCGATGCCGCCTGCCGCTCCGGTGATGGCGATGGTTTTTCCTGCGAACGCGCTCATGTGACTCTCCTGACGCTTGCGGTCAGTGGATCACTGACAGGCGCTTCTCGCCAGCCTCGATGCGGATGGGCATGACGTTTTCCGCCGGGGGGAGTGGGCAGACGGCGTATTCGGTGAAGGCGCAGGGCGGGTTGATGGCTTTGTTGAAGTCGAGGACGATGGTGGTGTCCGTGACCTGCTCGCCGAAGAGGAAGCGGCTCGCCGGGTAGGTGTCGTCGCGGCTGGTGAGGTCGCGGATGACGAACTGGGGGGATTCCGGGGTGCCGTGGGTGGCGATGAGTTCCCAGGTCTTGCCGTCCTTCTCGAAGACGGCCTTGTGGGTGACTTCGACCTCGGTTTCGATGTCCTTGGTGGTGTTCACGGTGAGGCCGCGCGGGGCTTCGTAGGGCACCCAGTTCGCGACGATGCGCCAGCTTTCGTCGGTGGCGAAGTAGCGCAGGGGCTCGAGCTCGGCGGGGGCCTTCGAGTTGGTGTCGCGAACGCGGAGCGCGTTGACGCCGTTGATGGTGGTCACCTCGACGTGGAGGCCATCGAGCAGGAAATAGGGCGGGTGCTTCTTGTTGGGCACGAGGTGGTGCGGGGCGCTGCCATCGGCGGGGACGAAATCGACTTCGCCGTTTTCGGCCTGCGTCAAGGTGCCGAGGAGGGCGGGGCCGGCGCTCAGCACGATGCCGCTATCGGGGTCGGAGCCGACGGTGACGGTGCCCGCTTCGAGCCAGGTGCGGCCGATGATGTTGAGCCAGCCATTGGGGGCCTTGAGGTTGGCGAGGCGCTTGGCCTTCCACGCGGTGAGATCGGCTTCGTAAGACATCTGCAGGGTCCTTAGGCGGGCATGCGCGGGACGCTCTGGAGCAGCGTGCGCGTGTAGGGATGTTGGGGGTTTTGCAGGATTTTGCGAGTGGGGCCGGCCTCGACGAGGTGACCTTTTTCAAGGATGACGAGGTTGTCGCAAAGCGCTGCTACGGCGCCGAGATCGTGCGAAACGAAGACCAGCGTCATCTGGGTGGCGAGGGTTTTGAAGAGCTCGATGATGCGGATGCGGGTCGAGAGATCCAGCGCCGAAGCCGCCTCGTCGGCGAGGAGCAGGCGGGGGCGGGCGACGATGGCGCGGGCGATGGCGATGCGCTGGCGCTGGCCGCCGGAAAACTCATGCGGGAGGCGGTTGAGGATGTCGCGGTCGAGGCCGACGCCGGTCAGCGCGCCGCGGACCATGGCGGTGTGGTCGCCTTCGATCTTCAGGGCGCGCAGGGGCTCGGAGACGATGCGGAGAACTTTCTGGCGCGGATCTAGGGACGAGTAGGGGTCCTGGAAGACGGCCTGCACGTTGCGGCGGTAGTTGCGCATGAAGGCGGCACTGCGCGGCTCGACGGGCTGGTTGTCGAAGAGGATGCGGCCGGAGGCGGGGCGCTCGAGGCCTAGGATGAGGCGGAGCAGGGTGGTTTTGCCCGAGCCGGATTCGCCGACGAGGCCGAGGGAGCGGCCGGCTTCGAGGGTGAAGCTGACATCGGTGAGGGTGGGGCGCTTGCCGTAGGCGAAGCCGACGTTCTCGACGCGGAGCAGGCTCAAGGGGTAGCCTCCAGTGCGGCGTCGAACTGGCGGGCCGCGGCGACGAGCGACTGCGTGTAGCGGTGGGCTGGGGCGGCGAAGATTTCGGCGACGGGGCCGGCTTCGACGGCCTGGCCTTTTTGCAGCACGACGACGCGGTCGACGATTTTGGCGACGACGGGCAGGTCGTGGCTGATGAAGAGCAGGGCCATGTTGCGCTCGCGGACGAGGCGGTCGAGCAGCTTCAGGATTTCGGCCTGGGTGGTGACGTCGAGCGCAGTGGTGGGCTCGTCGGCGATCAGCAGTTGCGGGCGGCAAGCGAGGGCCATGGCGATGGCGACGCGCTGGCGCTGGCCGCCACTGATCTCGTGCGGGTAGGCGCGGGCGATGCGCGCCGGCTCGGGCAGGGCGACGGCTTCGAGGAGCGCGGTCACTTCGCGGGCGAGGTCGATGCTGGTGCCGTCGCGACGGGCGCGGCGGGCCAGGGGCTCGGCAACCTGGCGGCCGATCTTCATCAGCGGATCGAGGGCGGTCAGCGGCTCCTGGAAGATGGTGGCGGTGACGGTGCCGCGCAGGCGGTTCAGCGTCGTGTCGGGTGCGGCGAGGACTTGCGTGTCGGCCAGCGTGATCGAGCCCTCGGCGCGGATGGCGGGTGGGAGGAGGCCGATGGCGGCGAGAGCGGTCAGCGACTTGCCGGAGCCGGACTCGCCGATGAGGCCGAGGCGTTCGCCGGGGGCGAGGCTGAGCGACAGGTTCTGCACCAGCGGGAGATCGGCGGTGGTGAGGGTGAGGTTGTCGATGGCGAGCAGGGTCATGCGCGGCCTCGGCGCACAGGGTCGGCGAGGTCGCGGAGGCCGTCGGCTAGGAGGTTGATGCCGATGGCGAGGGAGACCAGCGCGAGGCCGGGGGCGATGGCGCCGATGGGCGCGGTGTAGACGGTGCCCTGCGCTTCCTGCAGCAGGCGGCCCCAGCTGGCATTGGGCGGCGGGGCGCCGAGGCCGAGATACGAAAGCGAGGCTTCGGCGATGACGGCGAGGCCGAATTGCAGGGCGAAGTTCACCGCCAGCGTCGGAGCGATGTTGGGGAGCACGTGCTCGAAGACGATGGCGAGCCACGAAGCGCCGGAGGTACGGGCGGCGGTGATGTAGTCGAGCAGCAGGACGCGTTTGGCGAGGATGCGGGTCAAACGGGCGACGATGGCGGAAAGCGCGATGCCCAGCGCGAGGATGGCGGTGAAGAGGCTTGCGGTGTCGCTGGCGGCGACGACCAGCATGGCGATCAGCAGGGTGGGGAAGGCGATGAGGATGTCGAGCGTGGCGGCGAGGGCGTCGTCGAGCAGTTTCGTCGCGAAGGCGGCGAGGAGGCCGAGGGTGACGCCGATGAGGCCGCCGATGGCGATGGCGCCGGTGCCGACGATGAGCGCAATGCGCGAGCCGATCATTACCTGGGTGAAGAAGTCGCGGCCGAGGCGGTCGGTGCCGGCCCAGTGCTCGGGGGACGGGGGAGAAAGACGTCCGCCGCTCATGCCGGTGGGGTCGTAGGGGAGCCAGACCAGCGTCAGGAGGCCGACGGCGAGGTGGAGGCCGACGAGGATGATGCCGAGGGTAAGGGTGCCGCGTTTCATGCTTCGGTCCTGCGGCCGCGGAGGCGCGGGTCGATGAAGCGTTGCAGGAGGTCGGCGGCAAAACCGATCAAGAGAACGAGGAGGGTGGAGATGAAGAGGACGCCCTGCACGTTGGGGTAATCGCGCTGCTGGATCGCGAGGAGCAGCATGCTGCCGAGGCCGGGGAGGGCGTAGACCTTTTCGACCACCACGGCGCCGAGGAAGCTGGTGGCGAGCTCGATGCCGAGGATGGAGACGACGGGGACGGCGCCATTGCGGATGCCGTGCTTGATGAGAGCTTCCGGGAAGCTGGCGCCCAGCGCCCTTGCGGTGCGGAGGTAGTCGGAGCCGAGGACGTCCTGCGTGGCTGCGCGGACATAGCGGATCAGCGAGGCGGCGATGACGAGGGCGACGGTGCAGACCGGCAGCACCATGGCGGTGGCCGCTTCGCCGAACTTCTCCCAGCCTTTCAGCGGGAAGCCGCCCGACGGGAAAATCCGCAGGTTGATGGCGAAGATGGTGACGATGAGGATGCCGAGCCAGAAGACCGGGATGGCGATGCCGAGCTGGCTGACGATGGAGATAGTCGCGCCGTACCAGCGGTGACTTTTCACCGCGGCGACGATGCCCAGCGGCAGCGCGATCACGATCGCCAGCAGGAAGCCGAGGATGGTGAGCGGGGCGGTGACGCTCATGCGGTTGCCGATTTCCTCGAGGACGCCGGCCTTGGAGACGAAAGAGGCACCGAGATCGAAGCGGGCGAGGTTGCCGAGGAACACGCCGAACTGGAAGATCAGCGGCTGGTCGGAGCCGATCTGGGCGCGGGCGGCCGTGATCTGCGCCTCGGTGGCGCCGACGCCGAGAAGAGCGTTGGCCGGGTCGCCGGGGAGGAGGCGGAGCAGGATGAAGAGCACCACCGCGGCGATGAAAAGCGAGAGCACGAGGATGACGAGGCGGCGGGCGAGATAGGCGAGCATCAGCGGGCGCCCAGTCGGTCGGCGACGAGTTTTGCCAGGCGGGCGGCGACTTCGTCCTTGCTGAGTTCGGGCCATTGGTCGGCGCCGGTGGCGGAGACGAGGGTGACGCGGTTGTTGGCGCCGCCCATGGCGAATTCGCTCACGTCGTTGGCGACGATGAGGTCGGCGCCTTTTTTCGCGAGCTTGGCCTGGGCGTTGGCGATGAGGTTGCTGGTTTCGGCGGCGAAGCCGATGACGAGCTGCGGGCGATTGGCGCTGTGGCCGGTGGTGGCGAGGATGTCGGGGTTTTCGATCAGGGTCAGCGCAGGCGGGGCGCCGCCGGTCTTCTTGAGCTTGCCGGTGGCGATCTCGGCGACGCGCCAGTCACCGACAGCAGCGGCGAAGATGGCGGCATCGGCGGGGAGGAGGCGCTCCACGGCGGCGGCCATGTCGAGGGCGCTTTCGACGTGGTGGGCGGTGACGCCGGTGGGGTCGGCGAGCTGGACGGGGCCGGTGACGAGGTGGACCTCGGCGCCGAGGCCCGCGAGCGCGGCGGCGATGGCGTGGCCCTGCTTACCGGAGGAATGGTTGGAAATGAAGCGGATGGGGTCGATGGCTTCGCGGGTGGGGCCGGAGGTGACGATGATCTTTCGGCCGGCGAGGGGCTGAGCCGGGTTCAGCAGGGCGTCGATGGCGGCGATGATGGCTTCCGGGACGGCGAGGCGGCCGGGGCCGGACTCATCGCGCTCGGCCATGGCGCCGGCTTCGGGGCCGATGAAGTGGATGCCGTCAGTCCGGAGGGTCGCGAGGTTCCGCTGGGTCGCGGGGTTGGACCACATGGTGGGGTTCATCGCCGGGGCCATCAGCACGGGGCGGGTGGTGGCGAGGAGGATGGCCGAGACGAGGTCGGGGGCGAGGCCGTTCGCGCGCTTCGCCATGAGGTCGGCGGTGGCGGGGGCGACGAGGACGAGGTCTGCGTTGCGGGCGAGGCGGATATGGCCGGTCTCGGGCTCACGGTCGGCCTCGAAGAGGTCGGTGGGGACGGGCTGGCCGGTGAGGGTGGCGAGGGTGAAGCTCGTGACGAAGTGGGTCGCGGCCGTGGTCATGGCGCAGCGCACGGTGGCACCTTGGTCGCGCAGGCGGCGGACCAGTTCGGGGATCTTGTAGGCCGCGATGCCGCCGCCCACGAGGATCAGGATGTGCTTGCCGGTGAGGCTCATGACGGGGTTCTAGCGGGTGTGTGGCAAGTGTGAAAGCCGAAGCAGACGGCCCCCTCCCGGCCTCCCCATGAAGGGGGAGGTGAAGAGCGGCTTTGCCGCTTACCCCCACCCTAGTTGCGCTAGGCGGCGAGCCGCCAAGCTTCACTACCCTCCCCACAAGGGGGAGGGAGGTGCGCCACCGATGCTTCGGTTCTCTCGCCTCCCTCCCCCTTGTGGGGAGGGTAGCGCCGCTAGGAGCGGTAGCGACGTAGCAGAGCTAGGGTGGGGGTGAGCAGCAAAAACGAAAGGCCCCCGCCCGAAGGCGAGGGCCAGTGAGTCATTCCAACCGCTTACTTCGCCTTCTTGATCCCATAAGCGAAGAACTGCGAGTTGAGGCCGTTGACCGGGTAGCCGGTGACGGTCGAGCTCGACACCACGATCTGCGGGTAGAGGTAGAGCCAGTTGCCGGCGGCGTCTTCGGCGATCTGCTTGTTGGCTTCGGTGAGCTTGGCCACCTGGTCGGCCTCGGTGGCAGCCGATTCAGAATCCGCGATCAGCTTCACGACGTCGGGGTTGTTGTAGCCCCAGTAAAAGTCGGGGTTGCCGTAGAAGACGATGTCGCGGTGGTTCACGTGTTCCTGCAGGGTCGCCTGGAAGTCGTGCGCCTTGTAGATCTTCTCGTACCACTCGTTGGCGGTGATGATGTTGATGTTCACCTTCACGCCGATCTTGGCGTATTCGGACTGCAGGAACTGCGCGACGATCGGATGGGGATCGTAGTCCGGGGTGTCGAGGGTGAACTCGAAGCCGTTGGGGAAGCCGGCCTCGGCCAGCAGCGCCTTGGCGCTATCGACATCATACGGATCGACGCCGGTGAGATCGACGTACCACGGGTCGGTCGGCGGCACGAACGAGCCGATCAGGGTGCCGTAATCGCCCCAGATGGCGTTCAGCAGCTTCTTCTTGTCGGTGGCGCGGGCGAGGGCCTTGCGGACCTTGACGTTGTCGAAGGGCGCGACGCGATCGTTCCAGGCGAGCAGCTCCTTGGTGGTCGAGGCGCCGTTGCTCACAGTGTAGGCCGGGTTGCCCTGGAACTGGGCCAGCGAATCCGGGGACTGCACCGAGGTGATGACGTCGACGGCGTTGGTGAGGAGCGCGTTGTTCAGCGCGGTGGCGTCGGTGAAGTAGGTGTAGACCACTTCGGCATTGGTCGGAGCGGTGCCCCAGTATTTGTCGAACTTGCCGAGGGCCAGGGCCGAGCCGCGGCGCCATTCCTCGAGCTTGTAGGGGCCGGTGCCGTCTTCGGTGGCCGAGATGTCGGTGGCCTTGTCGTTGACGATCCAGACGTAGCTGAGGTTGTAGGGCAGCGAGATGGAGCGGGCCGAGAGCGTGATGACGACGGTGGCGTCATCGGGCGTGTCGATCGCGGTGATGGTCGAGAGCGACTTCTTGCGCGAGGACTTGCTGGCCTCGGCGGTGACGCGCTCGATCGAGTATTTCACGTCGGCGGCGGTCAGCGGGTCGCCCGAGTGGAAGGTGACGCCGGGCTTCAGCTTGAAGGTGTAGGTGAGGCCATCGTCCGACGCGGTGTAGCTGTCGACGAGCTTGGGCTCGACGGTGCCGGCATCGGTCAGCGCGAACAGGGCTTCGTAGACGTTGCCGTTGAAGGCCTCGTTGATGCCCTGGCCGGCACCGGCGGTGTTGTCGAGGTTCTGCGGCTCGTAGAGCGAGCCAATGCGGATGGTGGCGGCGGGATCGAAATCCTGCGCGAAGACTGCCGGGGCGAAGGCGACGCTGCCGAGCAGCGCGGCGGCCAGCAGAGTGCGGCGAGTGAGGGACATGATGGCTCCTGGCGTTGACCGGCCGAGTGACGCTGCCGGCTGGGGCACGTTGGTGGCCCCGATTGGGGGCTTTGATAGCGCGACGGTGGTGAAAAAAGCAGGGTTTAGCGGGGCTAAAATTGCCACGGAGCAGGGGCAGCGAGGAAACGCTTTGCCTTGAGGGCGGGGGCGTGGAAACCGGTTTCAGTTGCCCCGCGCTTCAGCGTTTGCGGGCTGGCTTCTTGTCGGTCAGTTCGATCCACACCGGGGCGTGGTCGGAGGCGTCTTCGAGGGCGCGGACGGGGCGGTCTATGCCGGCGCGCGTGAGGCGGGGGAGGAGTTGGGGGGAGAGGAGGAGGTGGTCGAGGCGGAGGCCGGCGTTTCGTTCCCAGCGGTTTCGGCGGTAGTCCCAGAAGGTGTAGAGGGCAGGTTCATCGGGGAATATTTCGCGTAAGCCGTCGGTCCAGCCTTGGGCGAGGAGTTCGGCGAATTGCTGGCGCGGGCGGGGCTGGATGAGGGCGTTGTCGTCGTAGGATTTGGAGACGTAGATGTCGCGCGGTTCGGGGACGATGTTGTAGTCGCCGGCGAGGACGACCGGGATCTCTTCGGCGAGGAGGTCGGCGGCGTGGGCGATGAGGCGGTCGTTCCAGCGCAGTTTCGCCTCGAATTTCGGGCCCGGTTGCGGGTTGCCGTTGGGAGCGTAGAGGCAGGCCACCAGCACGCCTGAGACCGCGGCTTCGATGTAGCGGGCTTCGCGGTCGGTTTCGTCGTTGGGGAGCTTGTCGCGGGTGAGGACGGGCTCGCTGCCGCGGGCGAGGATGGCGACGCCGTTCCAGGCGCTCTGGCCCTTCCACACCGCGCCGTAGCCGGCTTTCGCCAGCGCCGAGGCGGGGAACTGGGTGTCGGCCGCCTTCAGTTCCTGCAGGCAGACGATGTCGGGCTCGGCGGCTTCCAGCCATTCGAGCAGGACTGGAAGACGGCGGTTTATGTTGTTGATGTTGAAGCTGGCGAGCTTCACCGCTCAGGCAGAGATGCGGGTGGCGAAGGCGTGGACGGTGTCGGCCAGCGTCTTCAGGTGCTGCGCGGTGGTGAAGCCGGAAATGGCCTTGCGCGGTTTCAGGTCGTGGTCGCCGTCTTCGAGCCAGAGGAGTTCGATCTGCTTGGAGAGATCGTAGGTCTTGACCTCGTCGGGGACGCCGAACTCGTCGCGGGTGCCCTGGACGATGAGGGCAGGGGTCTTGAGACCCTTGAGGTGGGCGGTCCGGAGTTGGGTCGGCTTTTCGGGCGGATGGAAGGGGTAGCCGAGGCAGACGAGGCCGGCGATGCGTTTGGCGTCGAACAGGGCGTCGGCCACCATGCTGGCGACGCGGCCGCCCATCGACTTGCCGCCGATGAGCAGGGGGCCGTCGGTGGGGCCGAGATCGTCGACCGCTGCAATGAACTCGGGCATGACGCTTTCGGCCTTGGGCGGCGGACGGCGGGTGCCGGTGCGGCGGGCGGCCATGTAGCCGAACTCGAAGCGGGCGACGCGGATATTCGCGGCGGCCAATGCCTTTGCGGTGGCGTTCAGGGAGGCCGAGTCCATGGGCGCGCCGGCGCCGTGGGCGAGGAGGATGGTGAAGCGCGCATCCTCGGGGCCGTCGAAGAGAAAATCGGTGGCCATCAGCCGGCGGACTTCCGTAGTTCGAGATCGATATAGGCGATGCCGCGTGTAGCCTTCTTGGCCCAGTCGGAATGGTCGTCGAGTTCGAGGTAGCGCAGCCACCAGCGGCGAGCTTCGCGCAGGTTCAGCGCTTCGTATTCGAGCGTCGCGAGGTTGTAGATGGCGTCGGCGTAACCCGCGTCGATGGCGATGGCCTTCAGCAGGTGCTCGCGGGCGGGGGCTATTTTCTTCTGGTCGCGGAGGAGGCCGGCGAAGTTGAACCAGGCTTCGGCGAAACCCGGATCCAGCTTGATGGCGCGGGCGTAGGCGAGGGCGGCCTGGTCGGGCTGTTCCATCGCTTTCAGGCAATTGGCGAGGTTGAAGGCGGCCACCGAGTCCGTGGGGTCGATGGCGAGGCAGCGCTCGTAGAGCGTGGCGGCTTCGGCGTAGAGCTTGTTGGCCTCGAGGCTCTCGGCGCGGGCGAAATAGTCCTCGGACTGGTCGGCGGCGGGTGCGAGATCGAGGAGGCGCTGGCCATCCATTTCGGCATGAGCGCCGCCATCCTGCACGTAGAGCTTGTCGCCGCGGTGGTGGAGCGAGAGCGCGGTGAGCGAGGTGACGGGGCCGCTGCGGTGGATGGAGCGGGCGATAGCGCCCCAGCCGGCGCCGCCGGCGACGAGGCCGGCATATTTGCGCGCGAGGATGAGGTCGCGGAAGGAGAACGGCTCGGCCGAATGCTCGAAGGCGTCGAAGAGCACGAGCATGTCGAGGGTGTGGGCGTCGAGCTTGGACTGATCGAGCAGCGAGGCGCGGGTGAGGCTCGAGTGCTGCGGCGGATCGAGCAGGCGGAGCCAGGTGAGGAAGCCGCGCTCGGAGAGCAGGGTGGCCTCGTGCTCTCGGAGCTCGGCGACCTTGGCGTCGATTTCGGCGTCGGGCAGGCGGTCGATCAGCTTGCGGCCGAAGACGACGTGGGTGGTCTGCCGGTTGATGCCGCGGCGGAGCTGGCCGCCGGCGGCCTCGACGGCACGCGCCGCAAGGCGTCGCGGAAACGCTTCGAGCGCTCCCACGATGCCAAAGATCGGCGCGGTCGACGGCATCCGGATTACGAGACCTTCCTGCGGCTGGTGGTCTTGGGGGCGACGGCTTCGGAGGCGGCGAGCGCGTCCTTGAGCGAGACTTTCTTGGGGGCGGCGGGCTTGGCGGCGCCCGGTTCGGCCGCGGCCTTGGCGATGGTTTTCTTGGCGGCCGGAGCTTCGTCCTTGGACTTGCTGGCCGCGGCCGGCTTGGCCTGGCCGAGCGAGGCTTTCAGCGCATCCATGAGGTTGATGACGTTGCCGCGCTCGGGCACGTCGGCGATGATCGGCTTGTGGCCCTTGAGCTTCTCGCGGATCATGGCCATGAGCGCCGTCTCGTAGCGATCCTCGTAGTTCTTGGGCTCGAACTTCGCCACCTTCTGCTTGATCAGCGCTTCGGCGAGCTGCAGCATTTCAGGGTCGGGCTTGGTGTCCGGGATGGTGTCGAAAACCTCAGCGCTGGCACGGACTTCGGCCGGATTGCGCAGGGTGTGGAGGAACATGCCGTTGTCGCGGGCGCCGATGGTGACGACGCGTTCGCGGGACGACATCACCAGCCGGGCGATCGCCACCTTGCCGGAGGCGCGCAGGGCCTCGCGGAGAACGACGAAGGTCTCCTCGGCCATGGCGCCATCGGGGGCGAGGTAGTAGGGCGCGTCCTCGTAGATGGTGTCGACTTCGGCTTCGTCGACGAAGCTCTCGATGTTGATGGTGTGGGAGCTTTCGATGCGGACGGCTTCGAGGTCGCTGTCATCGATGATGATGTACTGCTTGTCCTCGTACTCGTAGCCCTTCACCAGATCGGAGCGCTCGACGATGCCGAGTTCGGGATCGACCGGCTTCATGTTGATCCGGTTGTGGGTGTCCTTGTGCAGCTGGTTGAAGCGGATGCGCTCATTGCTGCTGGTTGCCGGGTAGAGTTTCACCGGGCAGGTGACCAGGCTCAGCTTGAGGTAACCCTTCCAACTCGAACGCGGTGCCAATTCAGCCTCCCAGACGCGGCATTACTTCCGATCTCTCAGTAATGCGGGCAGTTCGCAGGCGGACTCGTTAATTTCGGCCCACGGATCGCCCGACATGGTTAAGAGACCGGGAACGGAAGAATAGTTCAAATCGGCCGGATCGTCGATGGATTCGAGGTCGCGCCAATCGAGCGGCGTGGAGACGGGCAGGTGCGGGCGGCCGCGCAGGGTGTAGGGCGCCGCCGCCGTCGCCGAGCGCGCGTTGCGGTGGAAATCGATGAAAATGCGGCGCTTGCGGTTATCCTTGCCCATGATGGCGACGAAGGTCTCCGGGGCAGTTTTCGCAAGAAGCGTGGCGATGGTTCCGGTGGCGGCATGTACGGCCTTCCAGCCGAGCGTGGGTTTCAGCGGCACGACGAGGTGGAGGCCCTTGCCGCCCGAGGTCTTGATGAAGGGGATGAGGCCGATGCTTTCGAGCTCGCCCTTCAGATGCACCGCGGCTTCGACGATTTCGCGCCACTCGATGCCCTCGCCGGGATCGAGGTCGAAGACGATGCGGTCGGGCTTTTCGAGATGCTCGAGGTGGGTGCCCCAGGTGTGGAACTCGACGCCGCCGAACTGGGGCAGAGCGAGGTAGCCGCGTGCATCCTCGATGGTGAGGTAGGTCTTGTCGTCCTCGTCGGAGTTCTGGGTCTCGAAGACGTTGATGGTCTTGGGCATGCCCTTGAAGGCGTGGCGCTGGTAGAAGCAATCCTTGGCGATGCCGGTGGGGCAGCGGACCAGTGAGACCGGGCGGTTCATGATGTGGGGCAGCATGAAATCGCCGACCGCCGCGTAATAGACGGCGATATCGAGCTTGGTGGGGCCGGTTTTGCCGAAGAGGCGGCGGGTGGGGTTGGTGATCGAGATGGACGCCAGATCGGCGTCGGTGACGAGGCGTTTTCGCTGCGTGGCGGTGGATTGGGTGGTGAGTTCGGCTTCGCGCAGGCCCATGAACACAGCGTGGCGGAGGAAGCCTTCGTTGGTGCGGTTCGAGTAATGCACCTTGGCGTGGAGGACGGGGCGGACCCACTTCACCTCGCGCGGGGCGCCTTCGAGGGGGACGCCGCCATCGCTGAGGGCTGCGAGGCGGGCTTCGAGCGATTTCTGCGTGGCGCTGTCGAAGCCGGTGCCGATCTTGCCGATGTATTTGAGTTCGCCATCGACCCATTCCGCGGCGGCGAGCGCGGCGAGGCCTTCGGCGGCGGTCGACGTGGTGTAGCCGGCGATGAGGACATCCTCGACCTTGCGGGCCTTGGCCTTGATCCAGAGGTTGGTGCGGCCGGGCGAGGACATGGAGTCCTCGCGCTTGCTGACGATGCCTTCGAGGCCCATTTCGGAGACGCGCTCGAACAGGGCGTCGCCGTCGCCCTCGACATGGTCGGAATACTGGATGGCGGAGCGGCCGCCGGTGACGCCGGCGATGAGCTGGCTGAGGTATTCCTTGCGCTTCTTGAGCGGGACGCGGCGTAGGTCCCAGCCGTCGAGATAGAGCAGGTCGAAGGCGTAGAAGGTCAGCTTGCTGCCGGGGCCTTCGGAAAGGGCGTCCTGCAGCAGGGCGAAGCGGGAAATGCCGCGCTCATCGAGGACGACGATTTCGCCGTCGAGGATGGCGGATTTGGCCGGGAGTTGCGCGAGGGCCTGGGGCAGGAGGCCGTAGCGGTGGGTCCAGTCGAGGCCGGCGCGGGTGATGAGGCGGACCTTGCCGTCATCGAGGAAGGCGAGGGTGCGGTAGCCGTCGAACTTGATTTCGTGGAGGTAGCCGGGGCCTCTCGCGGCGGCTTTCGGCGGGGAGTCGGCGGCGGTGGCGAGTTGGGGTTCGAGCGTGAGGGGCATCGGGCCTTTGACCGCGCCGGCGGCGGCGGTGGGACGGGGCGGTTTGCGAACCACCACCAGTTCCTCGATAAGGCGGCCGGTCTTGACGCTCTCGGGGCGGGTTTCGAGGATGTTGGTTTCGGTGTCGACGGCCTGGTCGTGTTCCTTGAAGAAGAGCCAGTTGTCCTTGCCATTATCGCCGGGCTTCGGCTTCAGGCGGGCGAGCATCCAGCCGCCCTTCAGCTTTTCGCCCCAGAGGCGGAACTTGAAGTCGCCGTTGCGCAGGGCCTCGTCGGTGTCGCTCATCGGGGCCCAGGTGCCGGTGTCCCAGACGATCATCGGGCCGCCGCCATATTCGCCTTCAGGGATAACGCCCTCGAAGTCGATGTACTCGACCGGGTGGTCCTCGGTGTGGACGGCGAGGCGCTTGTCGGCGGGGTTGAGCGATGGGCCTTTCGGCACGGCCCAGCTGAGCAGCACGCCGTCGTGTTCGAGCCGCAGGTCGTAATGCGGGGCGGTGGCGGAGTGGCGGTGGATGACGAAGCGGGAGCCGGTTTCCGCAGGCACCGAGCCGGCGGGCTCCGAGGTCTTCCCGAAGTTGCGTTTCTTGCGGTAGGTGCCTAGGGCGTCGGCGGCCATCAGAGCGTGCCTGCGACGAGCTTTCCGGCCTTGAAGGTGACGCGGGCGCGGGGTGGGGCGGCGATGGTTTCGGGCACGCTCGGGGCATCGACGAGGACGAAATCGGCGCGGTCGCCGGGGGCGAGGCCGTAGCCATCGAGGCCCATCACTTCGGCGGCGGCGCCGGTGACGAGGTTGAGGGCGGCGAGCAGTTCTTCATCCGACACGAGGTTCTGCTGGCGGGCGGCGATGTTGGCGCGCTCGAGCAGGTCGCCGCTGCCGAAGGGGGACCAGCTGTCGCGGATATTGTCGTTGCCGCAGAACACTGTGACGCCGGCGGCCCAGAGCGGGCGGAGCGGCGGCATGGAGTGCTCGGGGGCGCTGGTGAGGATCGATACGCCGGCGCGGGCGAGGGTTTCGGCGGTGGCCGCGAGCGCGTCGATCGGCGTTTCGCCGAGGCAGTAGGCGTGGCTGACGGTGACTTTGCCGCCTAGGCTCAGGGCGCGGGTGCGTTCGGCGATGAGGTCGAGCTCGAAGAGGCCGAGCGGGCCGCCTTCGTGGAGGTGGATGTCGACGCCGCGCCCGTGCTTTTCGGCGAGGCCGAAGACGATATCGAGGCTGCCTTTGGGGTCGCCGTCGATATAGGCGGGGTCGAGGCCGCCGATGAGGTCGGCGCCTTCGCGCAGCGCCGCGTCGAGGAGGTCGGCGGTGCCGGGGGCGGCGAGGATGCCGCTTTGCGGGAAGGCGACGATCTCGATGTCGATGCGGTCGGCGTAGCGTTCGCGGATGCGCTGGGCGGCGTGGAGGTTGTCGAGCCCCCAGTCGGGATCGATATCGACATGGCTGCGCAGGTGGCCGGTGCCGAAGGCGATCTCGGCTTCGACGAGGAGGCCGCCGCGGGCTTCGACGGGGACGGACAGGCTGCCGCGGAAGGCTTTCTCGCGGGCGATGCGCTCCTTCACCGTGGTGCCGCTGGTGTAGCCGGGCCACGGCGTGCCCCATAGCACCTTGTCGAGATGGACGTGGCCTTCGATCAGCGACGGGAGGATCAGGCGGCCCCTGGCATCCGTGGTGGTGGCGCCGGCCTGTGGCGTGCCGTAGCCCGCGATGCGGCCGGCGGCGACGTGCAGGGCGGTGCGCTCACCGGCGGGGGTGACGAGGTTGGTGAGCCAGAAGTCGTCGGAAATCATCGGGATAGTGCCGCCTGTTGCGAGACTGATTCAGTCTGCAGCAGGGGTGATGGTCAAGTCCATGCGGAAGGTGGTGCTTTCGTCCGGGGGGAGGGTGAGGCTGCCGTTGCGGGTTTCCATCGCGTCGCCCTGATCGGTCCAGGGGGCGGTGCCGTGCCAGGGTTCGAGGCAGAGGAAGGGGGCGCCGGGTTTTTGCCAGAGGGCGAAGTTGGGGAGGTTCTGCGTCTGCATGTCGATGCGGCCGCCGCCATCGGCGAAGAAGGCGATGTGGTTGCCGGCGCCTTCGACGAAGATCATGGCGTCGTCTTCGTACTGGGTGCGGGCGGGGAGGAGGTGGCCGGTGTCGAAGGGCGAGCGGTGCGGGGTGCGGACCAGCAGCTTGTCGGCGTCGAGGCGGTAGAGTTTGGGTTCGGCGCCGTTGGCCAGCGCGACGGCGTGCGGCTTGCCTTCGCTGCCCGGCAGCGGCCAGTTGAAGCCGGGGTGGAAGCCGAACTGCAGCGGCATCGGCGTTGTGTCGCGGTTGGTGACGCGGGCCTCGATGCCGATGCGGTTGTCGGTCAGCGTGTAGGTGATTTCGAGGCGGAAATCGAAGGGGTAGGCCTTCTTTGTTTCGGCGTTGGCGTCGAGAACGAAGCGGGCGGAGCCGGCGGTGCTTTCGGCGAGGATCCACTCGTTGATCCGGGCGACGCCGTGCGAGGGCATCGGGTAAGGCTGGCCGGCGACGGTGACCGTGTCCTTGGGGCTTTTGCCGACGACGGGGAAGAGCAGGGGGGAGCGGCCGCCCCACCAGGCCGGGTCGCCCTGCCAGAGCCACTCTGACCCATCGCGGGTCTTGATCGAGCGCAGCTCGCCGCCGCGCGTCGCGAGCTCGAGGGTGAGGACGGCGTTGGAGATTTGCATGATCGACTCCGGGGCTGGCCGAAAAGGGCTAACCCGCGCTCATGTCGGTAGCAAGTCTCGGTCGATCCGGTGCGGGTGGTCGCCCCCTCCACCAAGCTTCGCTTGGTCCCCCTCCCCCGTTGCACGGGGGAGGATCATGGAGAGGCCGGTGAGCTAGGCGATGCGGTTGGTGAGGGTGCCGAGCTTGTCCATGGTGAGGACGGTTTCGTCGCCGCGGGCGAGGGTCTTGCCCATTTCGGCGGCCGAGCCGCCGCCGACGGTGCCCGAGCCGAAGATTTCGCCGGCGACGATTTTCTCGTTGGTCGAGGCGTGGGCGATCATCTGGTCGAAGCGCCAGTGCATGGTCGAGGTGCTGGTGTCGCACCAGGGCTGGCCGGCGACGGTGGCGGTCATGCGCAGGTTGTAGATGTCGGGGATTTCGTCGGCGGTGACGAGCCAGGGCCCGAACACGTGGCCGCGCTCAAAGTCCTTGCCCTTGGCGGGGCCGAGGCCGACGGACATTTCGCGCTGCTGAATCTCGCGGGCGGAGAAGTCGTTGTAGATCATGTAGCCGAATATGTGGCTCATGGCGTCTTCGCGGGCGATGTTGGTGCCGCCCTTGCCGATGACGGCGGCGAACTCGAATTCCAGATCCATGTGGGTGGCGTAGACCGGCATGGTGATGGCGTCGCCATCGGCGCCGACGGCGCTGGGGTTGCCCTTGTAATAGACCGGCAGGTTGTACCACTCGGGCGGGATATCGCGGCCGAGCTTGGGGTAGATGTTCTTGAGGTGGGTCTCGAACGCCATGAAGTCGCGGATCAGCGGCGGACGCGGGATCGGGGCGAGCAGTTTTACGGCGCTGGGCGCGAAGGCGAGGGTGGCGCCCGCATAGGCGTCGCCCTTGCTGAGGACCCAGTCGATGGCGGCTTCGGCGGCGTCGCGCGCCACCGGGCCGTTTTCGATGAAGGCCACCATGTCGGATGGAATGGTGGCGGCGGCGAGACGCGCCGCGCCTTCCTTCGAGGCACCATTATCCGCAAGCACGGCGCGATAACCCGACTGGAGGTCGGCATAGCGGCCATCGGGCAGGACGGCGCCGATGCGGGTGAAGGCACCGGCGGGAGTGCTGAGCTCGAAGGAGACGAGACGCATCGTCAGCCTCAGGAAACGGCGAGTTCGTAGAGCTCGCGGGCGCGGTTATCCAGCATGGGGATAACGGTGCCCTCGATGATTTCCTTGAAGTGCGGAGTCTCGCGGTGGGCAGCGAGGGCGGCCTGGTCCTGGTAGTGCTCGTAGAGCAGGATCAGGTTTTCGTTCTCGGTCGAGATCGACGCCTGGTAGAGCTTGCAGCCGGGTTCGGTCTTGGCGACGAGCGGCGACATTTTCTTCAGCTGCTCCAGCACCTTCTCGCGGTTCCCGGGCTTGCAGGTGTACTTGGCGACGAGAACGATCATGGCTTCTCCCTTTCGATCGGCGCGTTCAATTAGTTGAACAGCATTCGTTATGTTGAACGATGCGATGCGCTGGCGGGAAAGTCAACCGCGCGCGCACGCGAGGCGGCTCAACCTTTGGTAGCGCCGCCGAGGCGGTGGCTGAGCTTGTTGGCGAGGGCCTGGACGGCGTGGCTGACGAGGTTGGTGCTGGCCTCGTTCACTTCGCCCGAGAGGAGGCCGATGGCGATGCCGGCGACGGCGCGGTCATCGGACGCGCTGAAGACGGGGGCGCCGAAGCAGACCATGGCGTCGCGGAGCTGGCCGTCGTCGATCGAATAGCCGCGGGTGCGGGTTTCCTCGAGCTCGTGCATCAGGGTTTTCAGGTCGGGGACGGAGCGCTTGGTCCAGGCATCGGGCCAGTCCTGCGCGAAGAGAGCCTCGACTTCGGCGGCGGGCATGGTGGCCATCATGGCCTTGCCGGTGGCAGTGAAGGGGGCGGGGAGGCGGACGCCGGGGCGGAAGCTGACCCCGAGCGGGTCGGTGCCGCGGCGGCAGGCGACGTACATCACTTCGCGGCCGGTGAGGATGGAAAGGTTGATCGCCTGCTTGCTGATGAGGTCATTGGCATCGGCGATGCGCATGAACTCCTGCGTCAGGTCGGACTGGCCTTCGAAGGCGTTGGCCCAAGAGAGAACGTGCGGGCCGACGGCGAACTGGCTGGGGCCGACGCGCATCATCAGGCCGAGGTCGACGAGGGTGTGGCAGAGGCCGTGCACGGTGCTCTTGGGCAGGTCGAGCATGCGCGCCAACTCGGACACGCCCTTGGGCTTGCCGCCGGCGCTCAGCGCATCGAGTATCTTCTTGGTCCTGACCAGCGCGGGCACTGCTTTGCCGCGCTGCTCCGTCTCATCGATCATCCGTCGACTTTCACACGTGGCGAAACCGGTTTCGGTTTACGTGGGCTTCCTTGTTTCGGCAAGGTTTTCAGCGGAAGGCGGGTGCGATCTCCTGCATGAAGAAGGCCATGCCATCGGTGTCGGGGGCGTCCATGAACCAAAGCATGAGGTGATCGACGCCGCGGGATTTGAGTTCGGCGATGCGGGCTTTGGCCTGCTCGGCGGTGCCGATGATCCATGGGTCGGTCATGGCGGTGGGGAGGGTCTCGATGCGGCCGGCGGCGAAGTCGACGATGGCGGCGTCGGGTTCCTGGCCCGCCTCGCGGGCGTGGTCGATGAGCGAGGTGACCTTGCGGCGGAGGGTGGCGAGGTCGGGGGCGACGAGGATCTGGGTTTCGAAGCTGATCTCGAGATCAGCGCGGGAGCGGCCGGCGGTTTTGAGCGCGGCGTCGAGGAGGCCGAGGCGGCGGTCGAGTTCGGGGAGCGAGACGGGGGTGGTGTTCCAGCCGTCGGCCTTGCGGGCGGTGAGGTCGATGACCCACGGGAAGGCTTCGCCGAGCCAGACGGGGACGTGCTTCTGCTTGGGTTTGGGGCTCAGGATGGCTTGGTCGAGGTGGTAGAACTTGCCTTTGAAATCAAATGGTTTGTCAGAGGCGTAAAGAGCCTGAATTAGCTCCATCGCTTCTTCGAGGCGCTCGACGCGCTTGCCGTGGTCGTCGTCCCAGTCGAGGCCGTAGGCGACCTGTTCGGGGCGGCCCATGCCGGCTTCGAAGAAGTGGATGAAGCGGCCGTTCGACAGGTGGTCGAGGGTCGACATCATCTTGGCGGCGATCTGGGGGGCGCGGAACAGGTTGGCCTGGTGGATGAGGCCGAGTTCGGGTTTTGTCGTCGCGCCGGCGATCATGGCGAGCGTGGTCCAGCCTTCGAGCACGCTGCTCTCGCGGCCGAGGATCAGGTGGTCGCAGACCCAGAGGCTGTCGAAGCCGAGGCGTTCGGCTTCTCTGGCATTGCCCAGCACATCCATGTCCTGGATGCGGGTGAGGTTCGGCACCCGGAACAGGCCGGCGCTCGGCATGGCGAAGGCCGGGACGCAGTAGCCCATCTTCAATGTGCCGGCAGCGCGGCGCTCGGCGAGCGTGGCGGTCATTTCTTCACCGAGGCGCGGGGGACGAGGTCGTGGCGGGTGCGGTGGCCGGCGAACTTGCGCTCGATCTCGTCGGCCGCGAGCGTCAGGAAGCGCGGGCCGCAGGGCGTGGTGACGCCGGCAATGTGCGGGGTGAGGAAGACGTTGGTCATACTGCGCAGCGGGGAATCCGCTTCGAGCGGCTCGGGGTCGAAGACGTCGAGCGAGGCGACGATGTCGTTGCGTTGCAAGCGCTTGATCAGAGCCGCCTGGTCGACGACGGCGCCGCGCGAGACGTTGACGAAGACGGAGCCGGGGCGGAGCAGGTCGAGCTCCTTCGCGGTGATCATGCCCTGCGTTTCGGGGGTGAGGGGGACGAGCGAGATCACCACGTCGCAGGCCATGACCTGATCGAGCGAGGTCAGCGTGATGTCGTAGATGTCGGCGAGGAGGCGCGGGGCGTAGGGGTCGTGGGCGTAAATATCGCAGTGGAAGGGGGCGAGGAGTTCGAGCAGGCGGCGGCCGATATAGCCGCAGCCGATGAGCCCGACCTTGCGACCGGTGAGCTCGCCGTTGAAGCCCGGATCGTCGACGCGATCCTGCCAGGTCTTCCACATGACCTCGCCGCCGATCAGCCGGCGGAAGAGGGCGCCGGCATTGCGGAGCCCAATCATCGCCATGGCGAGGGCCCACTCGGAGACCGGGTAGGACGAGCCGTTGGTGGTGTCGACGACGGTGACGTTGCGCGCCGCAGCGGCTTCGACGTCGATGCGCTGGCTGAAGCGGTCGCCTTCGACTTCGGCGATGAGCTTCAGGTTGGGCAGGCGATCGAGGATGGCGCCGGTGATGCGGGGCGCGCCGTGGCAGACGAGCAGGGCATCGAGGTTGGCGGCGAACTTCACCAGCGCATCGATGGCGGCCGGGTTCTCGGGCGGCGCTTCCTCCCAGGCCGAGGGCTCGTTGCAGAGGTGATGCTCGAAGGTGCCGATGGCCGTGAAGGCCGCCATGGCGTCGTCGCTCATCATGCGCACATAGGTGTCGGCATTGGTGGCGAAGCCGACGCGAACGGGCTTGTCGAGGTGGTAATGGGTCATGAGCCGATCCAGACGGTCTTGGCGTTGGTGAATTCGTGGATGCCGACCTGGCCGAGCTCTCGCCCGTAGCCGGAGGCCTTGATGCCGCCGAAGGAGATGTGGGCGTCGGAGCGGACCATGTCGTTGATGAACACGGCGCCGGCTTCGACGGCGACCTCCATGCGGCGGGCGCGGTCGTCGTCCTTGGTCCAGACGGCGGCGGCGAGGCCGAACTCGGTGCCGTTGGCGATGCGGATGGCGTCGGCCTCGTCGGCGAAGGGGAGCACCGGAGCGACGGGGCCGAAGAGTTCTTCGCGCGCCGCAACGTTGTCATCGGCGACATCGGTGAGGATCGTCGGGGCAAAGAAGAAGCCGGGGCCGTCGGCGGTGCCGCCCTTGAGCGCGGCTTTCGCGCCGCCCGCGATGGCGCGGTCGAGCTGGGACTGGAGGCCGGAGCGGAGGTCGGCGCGGGCGAGGGGGCCGAGATTGTTCTTTTCGTCGAGGGGGTCGCCGTAGCTCACCTTGCGCATGCCTTCGACGAAGGCTTCGGTGAATTTGCCGGCGATCGACTTCTCGACGAGGAAGCGCTTGGCGCAGACGCAGCTCTGGCCGGAATTGTTGAGGCGGGCGGCGATGGCGGTTTTCACCGCGCCGTCGAAATCGGCGTCGGCGAAGATGATGAAGGGGTCGGAGCCGCCGAGTTCGAGCACGGCCTTCTTGCCGACGCTGCCGGCGGTGGCGGCGATGTTGCGGCCGGCGCGGACCGAGCCCGTGACGGTGACCGAGCGGATGCGCTCGTCGGCGATGATCTTTGCGGCCGTCGGGTGGTCGACGCGGAGGTTGACCACGGTGCCGTCGGGCATGCCGGCTTCGCGGAACACGGCCTCGATGGCGTCGGCGCAGGCGGGGACGTTCTCGGCGTGCTTCACCACGGTGGTGTTGCCGGCGAGGAAGGCCGGGGCGAAGAAGCGGATGACCTGCCAGAACGGAAAGTTCCAGGGCATGACGGCGAAGATGGGGCCGATGCCCTCATAGCGGACGCGGCTCGCCTTCGCGGGGCTCGGCACCTGCAGCGGCTCGAGCCAGCCGGGGCCGAGATCGGCCGTGGTGCGGCAGGTGGCGGCGCACTTCTTGATCTCGCCGCGCGCCTCGTTGATGGGCTTGCCCATTTCGAGCGTCATCAGGCGGGCATAGTCCTCGACATGGGCGTCGAAGCGGTCGGCGAGGGCGCGGAGCAGGTTGGCGCGGTCGGCGACACTCATCAAGCGCAGTTTGCCCCAGGCGTTCCAGCTGCGGGCGAGGCCGGCTTCGACTTCGGTGTCGCTGTGCAGCGCAAAGCTGCCGAACAGGTCGCCGGTGGCCGGGTTGAGCGAGCGGAAAAGAGGCGCGTTCATTCACGGATTCCTTAGTGGCGCGGCATTGTCGAGCAGCCGCTTGAGCGTGCCGCCGAGGATCGCTTCGAGATCCCCGGGTTTTATGAAACGGCAATGGAGACGCACGATCTCCAGGGCCTGTTTGTAGGTGAGGGCGCGCGAGAGCGCCGGGAAGTCCGAACCCCAGCAGAGGCGGGTGCCGAAGGCTTCGTAGAGCCCTTCGGCGATCCACATGGCGGAAGGGTGCGGGTAGTCCCAGCCGTTTTCGAGACCGACGGCGTAGTGGAAGCCCGAAAGCTTGATGTGGACGTTGGGGTAACGCGCGAGCGCTGCGATGGCGTCGAGGTCGGAGCGCGGGGCGGTCGAGCTGATGCCGCCCATGTGGTGGAGCAGCACGACGAGGTCGGGGTTGGCTTCCATCACCTCGGCGAGGGCAGGGGACCAGGCGGGGCCCATGGCGATCGAGGCGATGAGTTTTCGCTCGGCGGCGAGGCGGAAGAAGGCCTTGCCATCGTCGGTGCCGAACCAGCCGTCGGGGTCGCCGACATAGTGGGTGAAACCCTTGATCGGCAGGGTGCTGGCCGCCGTGGCAAGGCGCGTGGTGGCGCCGGGCGTGTGGTATTCCGGCGACCAGACGCAATCGACGTCGGCGAACTGGTGGAGGCGGGTGGGGTAGCGGCGGACGGCCGCGGCCCCGTATTCGTTGTTCTCCGGGTTCTTCTCGATCCGGGCGGAGACGATGACAGCCTCGGCCACGCCGTTCTGGTCCATCTCGTGGATGAGATGCTCCACCGAGCCCTTGGTGGCCTCGTCGGGCACTTCCGGTTCGTAGGGCCAGCGGGCCCAGGCGTGGGTGTGGCTGTCGACGATCATCAGCGGAACGCCACCGAGCCGTCGGTCTTGAGCGAGGTGTCGCCGACCTTGGCGATGACCGGGATGGTCTTGAGGCCCTCGTGATCGAGTTCGACGCCGAGGCCCGGGGTCTCGTTGGGGAGCCAGTGGCCGTTGATGACGGGGACGATGGCCTTCACGGCCTTGGTCCACGGGGCGGAATCCTGCACCTGGTGCTCGGTCACTTCCCAGTTGGGGATGGCGAAGCCGAGCTGAACCTGCGCGGCGGTCGCCACCGGACCCGAGGGCACGGCGTGCGGGATGATGCCCTGGTGGTGGGCTTCGGCCAGCGCGCAGATCTTGCGGGTGCCGGTGATGCCGCCCGCGATGCCGACATCGGGGCGGATGTGGTGGACGCCGCCATGCTCGACGTATTCGCGGAATTCCCAGATGGTGGTGTTGCGCTCGCCGGCGGCCATGGGCACGCGGGATTTCTGGGCCACTTCGCCGAACGAGAGCACGCTATCGGGCGGAATGGGGTCTTCGACGAAGAGCGGGCGGAACTGCTCGAACTCGCGGATGGCGGCGATGGACTCGCCGAGCGCCATGTTGCGGTGGAGTTCGATGCCGATCTCGACATCCCAGCCGACGGTTTCGCGGATTAGGGCGATGCGCTCGACCATGTCCTTCACCTTGGCGCCGAAGGCCATGAGGTGGTGTTCGGGCTGGTAGACCATGACTTTGAGCGCGGTGTAGCCGTCGTCGGCGGCCTTCTTGCAGGCCTGCGCGACTTCATCGGGCGTGCCGTAGGGGATGACCAGCATGGCGCGGACCTTGTCGCGGACGCGGCCTCCGAGGAGGTCCCAGACGGGCGCCTGGTAATGCTTGCCCTTGATGTCCCAGAGGGCCTGGTCGAGCGCCGACAGCGCGCCGCCGATGGCCATGCCGCGCATCGAGAAGGCGCGGTAGAGCGAGAGGCCATGGTACTCGATGCGGAACGGGTCCTGCCCGATCAGGCGCTTGCCGAAGCTTTCGGCGACGAGCGCGGTGGCATCGGGGAAGCCGAAGAAGGTGGATTCGCCCACGCCCTTGAGCCCGGTATCCGTGGTGACCTCCACGAACATCCAGTTATGCGCGACGTAGGTATCGATACGCTCGATCTTCACTTTGCTTCCTCGGGGTAGACGAATAGCGGGGTGCGGCGGGCAGCCGGGGGAGAGATGAGCTCGAGGACGAGGCCCTTGAGCTTTGGTGAGGTGAAATAGACGAAGGCGCCGCTACCATCGCCGCCGAAGCCGCGGGCGGACTGGAGGCGGACAAAGCCGTTGGCTTCAAGCTCGGCGACGGCCTGCGCATGATTTTCCATCACGTGGATGCCGATGTGGTTGAGGCCTTCACCGGAGCTCGCGAGCTGGTCGGCGAAGAAGGACGGGCCGGTGGTGGGCTCGACCAGCTCGAACTGGACGCCATCCTTCCAGGCCAGCGCATGCTTTAGGCCGAACTGCGCCGGGGCGCCCTTGTAGGTCATGTCCTTGAGGATTTCGGGCGTGTATTCCCAGGCCGTCCACGGGCCGATGCGGAGCACGTCCCACCACTGCTTCACGGCCGCTTCGAGGTCGCGGACGACGAAGGCGATCTGCTTGGGGCCGAGCTTCTGGACGATCAGCGGGACCGCGTCGAAGGCTGCGTCTGTCATCAGGTTCTCCCTCAGACGGCGTTGGATTTGGGCAACAGGCCGAGGTCGGCGTCGATCTCGTCCTGATATGTCGAGATCGACGAAGACATGACCTCGTCCATGGTGACGGCGCGGCCGGCGATCCCGCTCTCGTAGGCGGCGAGGACGGAGGCGACTGCGGTGAGGCCGCCCATGCCGTCGACTTCGGGTGGGCGGCCCTCGGCGATGGCTTCGGCGAAATCATGGATCTCGATGGCGAGGAGGCCGGAATCCGTCTCGGCCCAGCTCATCTCGTAGGTGACGCCGCCATAAAGTTTTTCGGTCAGCGGATCGAGCTTGAAGCCGATCTTGTCGGCCAGCGCCTGACCCGAGAGGTCGCCCTCGGCGGTGTGGAGGATGGGGGCCTTGCCGGTGCGGTCGTTGAAGATTTCGAGCGAGCCCAAATTGCCGTGGACGGTGCGCTGGTTCCAACCCTTGCCGGGGCCGGAGGCGACGTAGCTCATCTGCACGGGCAGGCCCGAGGCCATGGTGTAGGTGGCGACGAACGAATCCTCGCCGGTGGCGGTGATCTGCTCGGGGATTTCGAGGAAGCGCTTCAGGTACGCTTCGGTCTGCATTTCCGGCTTTTCCTGCCGGCGGCGGATCGGCTCCGCGATGAAGCCCTTGCCGAAGACGGCGGCGAAATCGCCGAAATAATACTGCACGATGTCGGTGAGGTGGGCGCCCATATCGAGGCCGATGGCGCCCTTGTCCTTGAAATGCCGCCACGGGGTGATGATGATGCGGTCATTGCCGCCCACCATGGTCTGGACGAAGAGGTGGACCTTGCCGAGGAGGCCCGAGTCGATCACCGCCTTGGCGAGGCGGTTGGTGGGGTCGCGGCGGTAGTTCTCGGCAGTCGCGAGCACGGCGCCCGACTTGTGCGCGGCGTCGATGAGCGCGCGGCAGGAGCGGACGGTCAGCGCCAGCGGCTTTTCGCAGAGCACGTGCTTGCCGGCCGCGAGGGCGGGCAGCACCACTGAAAGATGGCTGAAGGCTTCGGTGACGACGTCGAAGGCCTGCACCTCGGGGTCGGCGATGGCGTCTTCGATTTTGAGGTGGATCTTCGGGCGATAGCCGAGCAGGGCCTCGGCCTCGCCGGCGACGCGCTCGGCATTGTCGGCGCGCACGTCGCAGACGGCGACGAGCTTCACATTGGACATGCCGGAGCGGAGCAGGCGGGCAAAGCCCTGCACATGCCGGCTTCCCATGCCGCCGCAGCCAACGAGGCAGATCGAAATCGTAGTCACGTTAGGGTCCTATTCCTTGAGCGCGCCGCCGAGGCCGTTGATGAAGTAGCGCTGGCAGAGAATGAAGAAGACGATGATGGGCAGCGTCGAGAGAAGTACAGCCATCATCGCGATGTTGGGTGGCGTTTGCGAGAAGGACTGGCCGAGGCCGGAGAGCGCCAGCGGCAGCACCCGCATGTCCTTCTCGGTCGTCGAGATCAGCGGCCAGGCATACATGTTCCACGCCGTCAGCACGGTCACGGCGGTGTAGGCGGCGATCGGCGGGCCCGAGAGCGGCAGCACGATGTTGAGGAACACCTGGCCCCAGTTGGCGCCGTCGATCTTGGCCGCATCGAGGATCTCGTTGGGCATCGAGATGTAGAACTGGCGGAAGATGAACACGCCGAAGCTGGTCTGCGCGATGATGGGGATGCAGAGCCCCATGAAGGTGTCGATCCAATTGAGGTTGCGGATCAGGATGAAGGTGGGGATCGTCGCGACCTGGCCGGGCACGAAGAGCGTCATGATGAACAGGCCGAGCAGGGGGCCGCGGCCTAGGAAGCGCATCTTGGCGAGCGCGAAACCCGTCATCACCACGAGGGTCAACTGCACGATGGCGATGACGGCGGTGAAGATCACCGAGTTCACGATCGCCGAGGGGTCGAGGAAGGTGAGCGCCGCGAAGACGTTCTCGAAGTGCCACTCCTTCGGCCACCAGGTGGGCGGGTAGCTCACCACTTCCTTGGCGGATTTGAACGAGTTGATGATCATCCAGTAGAAGGGCGCGGCCATCAGCAGGCCGAAGACCATCACGGCGAGGACGTGGAGGCGGCGGCGCCAGGGGTGTCCGACGCTGGTGCTCATACCGGGTCTCCATTGGTCGGGCGCCGGCGCGGCGGATTGAAGATCAGCGCCAGGATGGTGACGATGACGAAGAGCACGGTCGAGAGCGCCGACGCATAGCCGAGCCGCAGCTGGCTGAAGGCGAGATCGTAGATGTAGACCGCGAGGATATCGGTCGAGTTCAGCGGGCCGCCCTTGGTCATGACGAAGGCGATGTCAAAACTGTCGAAGATGATGCCGCGCAGCGTCAGCACGAGGATCAGCAGGGTCACCGGCATGACGTTGGGCCAGATGACGTGGCGGAGTTTCGCCCAGGGGCCGGCGCCGTCGATCTCGGCGGCTTCGAGGAGCTGCGGGTTAATCTGCTGGAGCGCGGCGAGATAGAGGATGATGCCGAGCGGCAAGCGCAGCCAGACGATCACGAGCGAAAGCGCGGGCATGGCCCAGGTGGTATCCTGCAGCCAGTTCGGGCCGGAAATGCCGAAGGCGCTGAGCAATTGGGCGATGGGGCCGACGCGCGGATCGTAGATGAAGCGCCAGAGTACGGCCGAGGCGACGAGCGAGATGACGATGGGCAGCAGGTACATCGTGCGGAACACGGTGTAGCCGGGGAAATTGGTGTTGATCAGCACCGCGATCATGAAGGACAGGAACACGGTGGGGACGACGCCGAGGAAGACGAGGTAGATGGTCTTCCACACCGAGTTCAGGGCGCGGGCATCCTTGAGGATGTCGAAATAGTTGCCCAGCCCGACGAAGCGCGGCTCGCCGATCAGGTTCCAGTCGTAGAGGCTGAGCGCCAGGCCCCAGATGATGGGGATGATCATGAAGGCGATGAACAGGACCACGTTGGGCCCGACGAAGAGGGCGGCCCAGAACGGACTATCGGTGCGGCTGTTCGTCCGGCGGCGCGGGACGGTTCGCGAAGTCACAGGCGTGCCGGCCTCGGCGGTGTCGGTCTTGCTCAAGAGGATATGCCCCGTTGCAGAAGGGGAGCGCCGGCTGCGGGAGAGACGCAGCCGGCTCAAGGTCGGCCTGCCGTTTCGGGGGAAACGGCAGGACTTCCTTTAGTGGATCAGCGGGGCGATCAGCCGCCGGCCGCCATGACGCGGGCCATGGCCTCGTTGATGGTCGCCTCGGCGGCCTTCAGGGCATCGGCCACCGGCACGTTGTTGAGGGTGACGGCCTCTTCGGCCTTCGCCAGCTCAGTATCGACCACGGCCTGCACGTCGGCGGGGATCGAGGTCGGGTTCATGGCGCCGTACTGGATGGATTCCGCGAAGACGCGGTTGTCGTACGGAGGTCCGGGCAGCTTGGTCCAGATCGGGCTGTCATAGAGGGCCTCGACCGGCGGAACGGTGCCATAGCCGGCGGCGAGGATCTTCATGCCGCCGTCTTCCGAATAGAACCAGTTCAGGTAGTCGTAGCAGAGGTCCTTGTTGTTGGCGGCGCCGGTCGGGGTCATGCACTGGGCGATGGAGCCCATGCCGGTCTTGCGGACGCCGTTGATCTTGGGCTCGAGCGCCACGTCCCAGTCGTCGGTGGTGACCGAGCGGATGAGCGGGGTGAGCGCACGGACCGACTGCAGCATCGAGACAGTGCCGGCGCCGAAGGCCTGGTAGCCGCCGCCGAGCTGGGTCTGCTGCGGGCCGGAGGCGAGGACGCCGGCCTTCACCTGGTCCCAGTACATGGTGAAGACCTTGATCGCGGCGTCGGTCTGCAGCTTGTACATGTTCTTGTCGTCGAGCAGCGTGTCCCCGAAGGCTTCAATGCCCGGAACATAAGTGGCGTGCCACGGAACCGAGGCGGCGAGGCCGTAGCGGGTGGTGGTGCTGCCGTTCTTCTGGGTGAGCGCGGTTGCGACCTCGATCTGCTTTTCGAAGGTCCAGTCATCGTTCGGGTAGGGGATGCCGGCGTCGTCGAAGTGCTTCTTGTTGTAGTAGAGCACGACGGTGTCGGCGCCGATCGGCAGGCCAAAAATGCCGTCCTTGTTCTTGCCGGAAACGACCAGGTACTGGTCGAGGAAGGGCTTGGCCAGCGAGGTCATGCCGATGGGGCCGCCCGAGGTGAGGAACGGCCGCATGTCGGTGGTGACTTCGGCGTTGGCGAACTGGGTCGCGAAGATGTCCGCGAGGTAGGTGATGTCGGGCAGCTTGTTGGCGAGGCGGCGCGACAGCAGGGTCTGGCGCAGGCCGGGGCCGTCACCGGGCAGGATCGAGTAATCGATCTTCACGCCGGGGCGGGCAGCCTCATAGGCCTCGAACACCGGCTTGATGCCGGTTTCGGCCCAATCGAGGATACCGATCGACAGCGTGCCGCTGGTGGGCACCGCGTAGGCGCGGCCGGCGGCGAGCGCCAGCGGCGAGGCCGCGAGGCCGGCGAGCACGGTGCGGCGGCTCGGCAAATAGTGATTGGTCGTAACTTTGGTCACGTGTTTCCCTCCCAAGGAAAGCGCGGCGAGGTCTCCATTCCTCTCGGCGCGAAGGGACAGGGGTTCAGCTTCGGGCATTCGCCTCGGTGTTCAATTAGTTGAACGACTGTCCATATATTGAACGGTGCCACCATCAGGCGGTCCGGTCAAGCGGCTATGCGCTCGGCCAAACGTCTAAGTGTCGCAGCCTTCTGGAACGGGCGTTTGCGTTCCATTGGCGGGACAGCGGAGGCGTTGGCGCGGCGGTCGATTCTGCTCTATTGGAGCGGGCAGGGAGGACTGCTGAGCATGAGCGACGCGCGCGCACCCCGCCTGCCCATGGCGGTGACGATTTCGGCCGTGCTGTTCGCGATCGGCATCGCGCTCGCCTCGACCAACCCCTATGACGCGATCATCGCGATCGATCACCTCCAGATCAGCCATGGCGATTTCGCGCTGATCCTGACGGCGGCGTCGATCGTCGGCGTGCTGGCGTCGGTGGTGCTCGGGTGGCTCTCCGACCATGTCGGCGACCGGCGAGTGCTGATGGTGGCGACGGCGCTGATCGGTGCGACGGGCTTCGGGCTCATGTACTGGTTGAAGAGCCCGCTCGCCTTCATCGTCGTCTATTGCGTGATCCTGCCGTTCGGCAACACGGCGTTCAGCCAGGCCTTTGCCTATGCGCGGGTCTATTACGACCAGCGCGAACCGCAGGTGGCGGAGTTCCGCATCACCGTGCTGCGCTCGCTCTACGCCGCCTCGTGGGTGATGGTGCCGCCGCTCGCCGGCTGGATCGCAGCGACGTGGCAGGTGTTCGACGTGTACCTGCTGGCGGCGGTCGCCTACCTGGTGTGCGGCGCGATCGGGCTGGTGCTGCTGTCGGATGGTGGGGCGAAGCTCGTGGCGAAACCGCCGCAGAAGCCGGTGGATGGGACGCGCGAGGGGATCGCGGTGCCGATGATCGTCGGCATTGTCGGCGTGCAACTGATCTACATTTCGCTGCGGCTCTCAGGCACGGTGACGCCGCTGGCGATGCTCGCCAACTATCACGGCACGCTGGCCGATGTGGGCTGGACCAACGGCATCCGGGCGCTGCTCGAAGTGCCGCTGATGCTGCTCTGGGGGCTGGTGGGCAGGCGGCTGCGCAAGCACACGATCATCGCGATCGCCGGGCTGATCTATGCCGCCTACCTGATGCTGATGACGCAGGCGCACTCGGTGTTCGACGTGTTCGTGCTGCAGATCCCCTGCGCGGTGGCGATCGCGGCGCTGATGAGCGTGCCGATCAGCTACATGCAGGAGGCGATCAAGGGCCGGGTCGGGCTATCGACCTCGCTGCTCGACGTGATCATGGTGATCGCGGGCCTCGCCTCGGCGGGGCTGTTCGGGCTCTTCGCCGGGCCGGACCACTATCTCGACCTGTTCTGGATCGGCGGCGGTATCGGGGCGGTGGGCGCGGCCGTGATGGTGGTCGCGCACAACGTGATCGAACGGAAGGCTGTGCCCGCTTAGCGCATGCCCTTGTCGCGGCCGTAGAGCAGCAGCATGGCGACGATGATGATGCCGTAGATGATCTGGCGGCCGAACTCGGCGATCTGCATGACGCTGAGGATCGACTGCAGCAGGGTGATCAGGATGACGCCCGCAATGGTGCCGAGGTAGCTGCCGCGGCCGCCGAGGATCGACGTGCCGCCGAGCACGACGGCGGCGATGGCAGGCAGCAGGTAGGCGTCGCCCATCGACTGGGCCGCCTTGCCGCCATAGCCCGCCAGAAGCACGCCGCCGAAGGCTGCGAGGGCGCCGCACAGCGCAAAGGCGGCGACGACGACGCGCTGGGTCGGCACGCCGCTCAGGTAGGCCGCGGCCTCCTTGTTGCCGATGCCGTAGACGGCGCGGCCGAAGGTGGTGCGGGTGAGCAGGAAGACCGCGAAGCCGCCGACGATGATCCAGACGATGACGGCGTGCGGGACGCCCAGCGTCGATTGCGCGCCGATGAACTTCATGGCCGGGGAGGCGGAGTCTCTCGGCGACGAGCCGCCGCTATAGGCGACCATCAGGCCCTGGGCCACGGCGTTGACCGCCAGCGTGATGATCATCGAGGGGATGCGCAGGTAGGCGACCGCGACGCCGTTGAGCAGCCCGATGGCGAGCCCGCAGAGGATGCCGAACGGGATGGCGGCGATTTCGCCGACTGGGCCGTAGGCGGTGGCGGCCGAGGCCATCATGGCGCCGACAGTCAGGGTCCAGGGCACGCTGAGGTCGATCTGGCCGAGCAGGATCACCAGCATCATGCCGGTGGCGATGATGCCGAGAAAAGCGCCGACCTTCAGCTGCTGCAACAGATATTCGGGCGAGAGGAAGCTCGGCGAATAGATCGAGCCGACGATCAGCAGCACCACGATGCAGCCGAAAGCGGTGACCACCGGCATGTTGAAGCGCTGGCGGAGGCGAAGGTGAAGCGGGGCAGTGCTGGTCTGATCGGTCATGGCGCTTTCAGCCGAAGAGTTCGAGCCGGTTGCGGACCTGGAAGAGGCGGGCCGAACCAATGCTGACGGCAAGGAGAAGGACGACGCCCTGCAGCAGCGGCTGCCACAGCGGATCGACGTTGAGGACAAACATCAGGTCCTTGATGGTAAGGAAGGCCAGCGCCCCGAACACCGCACCCACCGCACCGCCGCGACCACCGAAGAGCGAGACGCCCCCGAGCACGACGGCGGCGATCGAGTTGAGCGTGTAGGTGCCGGCCGCAGCCTGGTCGGCCTGCCCGGACGAGGTGACGAAGGTGAGGTAGAGCCCGCCGAGGCCGGAGAAGAAACCGGACCACACATAGGCGAGGAATTTCGCCGTACGGGTGGGCATGCCGGACATGTAGGCGGCGGGTTCGGACGAGCCGACGGCGTAAGTGGCGCGGCCCAGCACCGAGCGGCGATAGGGGATCCAGAGCAGGACGACGAAGACAGCCAAGAAGATCATGCTCATGGGCACGACGCCGCCGACCTTGCCGAGCAGGAATTTGCCCAGCGCCTTGGCGAATTCGGGCGTGGCGCCGGGTTGCGGCCGCATCCAGAGCGCGAGGCCGAAGAACACCGCAGCGGTGGCGATGGTGGCGACGATCGGCTGCAGGCGGCCATAGATGACGATGGCGCCGTTCACCGCGCCGCAGGCCACGCCGACGAGAAGCACGATGACGACGCCGACGGCCGGTCCGGCGATCGGCCCGAGGTCAAAACCCCAGGGGGCGCCGAGATTGTTGACGACGACGAACGAGGCGACGACGTTGCAGAGGACGAAGATCATGCCCACCGACAGGTCGATGCCGGCGGTCAGCACCACGAAGGTCTGGGCGATGGCGATCAGGGCCAGCAGGATGCCCTTGTTGGCGGCCGTCTGCACGACGTTGCCGACGCCCTGCACGGTGTAGCCGTTGTTGATGATCGCCGGATGGTTGGCGATGTAGATCGCGAACATGGCGAGGAAGATGGCGAGCGCCAGCAGAGTGCCGCGCTGCGCGTTGAACCAGAAGCGCCACTCCTTCATCGGGCGGCCGGGCGCATGGCGCCCGCCTCGCTGTCGGTGATGTTCAGCGCGCTGGCGATGAGCGCGCGCTCGCCGATCTCGTCACCCACGAGCGTGCTTCTTACGGCTCCGTCATACATCACCAGCACCTTGTCGCAGCAGCCGATCAGCTCATCGTAATCGGTCGAGTAGAGGATGATCGCGGCGCCTTCGTCGGCCAGCCGGCGCAGGAGTTGGTAGATTTCCTGCTTGGTGCCGACATCGATGCCGCGTGTGGGGTCATTGAGGAGGACGATGCGGGGTTGGCGCATCAGCCACTTGGCGATCACCACCTTCTGCTGGTTGCCGCCCGAAAGCGAACCGGCAGGAACTGCCGTGCCATCGGTCTTGATGGCGAGGAGCTTGATCATCCGGTCGATGGAGCTCTGCTCGGCCTTGCGGTCGATGACGCCGCCGCGGGCGAATTGCGACAGGGCGGCAAAGCTCAGGTTGTCGCGCACCGACATGGGCAGCATCAGGCCCTCGGTCTTGCGGTCCTCGGGGATCAGCGCCATGCCGACGCCATCGGCCTTGGCCTGGCGCGGGGAATTGAGGCTGACCGGCTTGCCGTCGACCAGCACGTCGCCGCTGGTGCCGCGCAGGACGCCGAACAGTGCCAGCAGCAATTCGCGCTGGCCTTGGCCGTCGAGCCCGCCGAGGCCGACGACTTCGCCGGCGCGCACGCTGAGCGATACGCCGTTGAGGCGCGGCGCCCAGGTCAGGTTGCGCGTTTCGAGCACCGGCGGTTGCGTCGAGAGCTTCAGCCCGGGCTTGGGCGGGAAGACGTTGTGGTATTCGCGGCCGATCATCAGCTCGACCACCTGCTCGTCGGTCTTGGTGCCGGCCTCGTAGGTCGCGACGTTGCGGCCGTTGCGGAAGACGGTGCAGACGTCGGCCAGTTCGGCGATCTCGTGCATGCGGTGCGAGATGTAGAGCAGCGCCACGCCTTCGTCGCGCAGCCGCTTGATGACACCGAAGATGCTCTCGACGTCCGAAGCCGAGAGGGCGGAGGTCGCCTCATCGAGGATCAGCAGGCGGGGCTTGCGGGCCAGCGCCTTGGCGATCTCGACGATCTGGCGCCGGCTGAGCGGCAGGTCGCGGACGAGGGTCGAGGGATGGATGTCGCCGCCACCGGCGCGCTGCAGCGCATCCTCGGCGATGCGGCGCTGGGCCCGGCGATCGATCATGCCGAAGCGGGTGGGCGGGTTGGAAACGACGATATTGTCGGCCACCGAGAGCTCGGGGATCAGCGACAATTCCTGGAAGACGCAGACGATGCCGGCAGCATTGGCCGCAGCGGGGTCGGCGAAGGTGACGTCGCGGCCGTCGAGCAGCATACGGCCCTCGTCGGGCGCGACGACCCCCGCCATGGTCTTGATGAGCGTCGACTTGCCGGCGCCGTTTTCACCGAGGATCGCGTGGACCTGGCCGGCATTGACCGTCAACTCGGCGCGCTCCAGCGCACGCACGCCGCCATAGCGCTTCGAAATCCCTTCCATGCGGAAGAGGGGAGGCAAAGATTCCATCGACAGGTTCCCAAAGAGACGGCCGCACCGCGGGGCGTTTGTGGACGCGCTCCCCGCGGTGCGGTGTTCGGCTGGCGCTTACTGGTCAGCCTTGGTCTGTCCCATGATTTCCTGGGCGGTGAAGTTGATGCCGCAGGTCGGGAAGGAGTTGCCGACGAAGAAGTTGTCCGACTGGTCGGAGTAGTAGTTTTCGCCGTCCTTGAAGTCCGGATCCTCGACGATGGCGAGCGGCAGGCGCACGGACTGCGGCACGACCTTGCCCTCGAGGGCGTCGATGGCGGTCTTGATGGCGACGGCGACCTGAGCCGGGCCGGTGCCCGCGGACGAGCAGACGAGGCCGTCCTTGTTCATCGAGCCGCAGAACTTGCGGAAGCCGTTCTCGGTTTCGCCGCCGAACGGCACCATCGGGTGCTTGGCGTCGATCATGGCCTGCACGACGCCGGTGTCGCCACCCTGGGCGGTGATGCCGTCGAAGTTGCCGTTGACCGCGATGGCGTCGGCGGTGGCCTTCTGGGCCGTGCCGTCATCCCACTTGCCGACGACTTCCGTCACGTCCCACTTCTTGCCCGAGGCATCGAGCACTTCGTGGATGCCGGCGTGGCGATCGGTATCGACCGAGGTGCCGGCCACGCCGCGCACTTCGAGGACCTTGCCGCCATTGGGAATGTGCTTGACCAGCCAGTTGCCCCAGAGCTCGCCGAGGCCCTTCTGGTCGACGTTGACGTTGATGGCGTCGGTGGTGTCGAGGATGTTGTCGAAGGCGACGAGGACGACGCCGGCTTCCTTGGCGCGGTCGATCACCGGCCCGAAGGCCGACGGGTTCTGGGCGTTGACGACGATGGCGTCATAGCCGGAATCGATGAAGTTGTTGATGGCGGCGATCTGCGCCGCAACGTCTTCACCGGTCGAGACGACCTTGAATTCCTTGAGCTTGGCGGCGACCTCGGGCTGGGCCGCGTAGGCCTTTGCCGTCTGGATCATCTGGATGCGCCAGGTGTTGGCGATGTAGCCGTTGGCGAGCGCGATGCGGAACGGGCCGGTCTTGGCCGGGTACTGCAGGAATGCCGTCGTCTCGGTCCACGGCACGTAGCAGGTGGGGTCGGCGGCCGGGCCGGCGACGGTCTCCTGTGCCATGATCGGTGCAGCGGCGAGCGCCACGAACAGGCCGGCGGCAACGCCGAGCGCGAGGCGGGAAAGCGTAGTCGACTTCACGATAGAGTCCTCCCTTGGATTTCGGGGAGGAGTGTTCCCTCCATGGGCGGCGACCGTTCTCCCGACGGCGACGACCCACGCCGGCACCACCCCCTCAGGCGGCCCGGTCTCTCTCCCTCGGCAGGCACGCTAACAGAGATGAAAGCGCTGTCAATTGACTTTGAAAGCGCTATCATCAGCTATTGTGACAGTTCGTCATCCTGTTGTTCGCGCTCGATAGGGGGTAAGGTCGACGTGACTAGGGGGCCGACTTGACTACGAATAGACGTGCGACTTTATCCGACGTGGCCCGTCTGGCCGGCGTCAGCCCCGTGACGGTTTCTCGTGCCATCCGCCAGCCCGACATGGTCTCCGAAGCGCTCAGGGCGCGCATCGAGGCGGCAGTGGCGGAACTCCACTACATCCCCAATACGTTGGCGAGTGCGCTCGCTTCGACGCGCACCAATATCGTCGGCGTTATCGTGCCATCGCTCACCAACGGCGTGTTCGACGACTATGTGCTGGCGATCGAAGAGGTGCTGCAGCCGGCGGGCTTCCAGTTGCTGGTGCTGAACGTGCACTACTCGGAACTCGAGGAGGAGCGGGCGATCCAGACGCTGATGGGCTACCACCCCGAGGCGATGATCGTGACCGGTGTCGACCAGACCGAGCGCTCGCGGCAACTGCTGAAGAATGCCGGGGTGCCGGTGGTGCAGACGATGGATGTCACCGACGAGCCGATCGACCTCAATATCGGGCTCGACCATGGCGAGGCGGGGGCCGCGGCGGTGCGCTACCTGCATGAGCTGGGGCACAGCAAGATCGCGCACCTTACGGCGCGGGGCGATCCGCGGGCGCGGCGGCGGCACGCGGGATATTTGCGGCAGATGCGCTCGTTCGGGCACTCGACGGCGGGGCTGGTGCAGAGCATGACGCGCATTTCCAACACCGAAATGGGCGGAGAGCTCTTCTCGAAGGTGCTGGCCGATGTCCCTGATGTGACTGCGGTTTTCACCTGCAATGACGACCTGGCGCTCGGCACCCTGTTCGAGTGCCAGCGGCGCGGGCTGCGGGTGCCGGAGGATATCGCGATCGTCGGGTTCAACGACCTCGATTTCTGCGTCGCCTCGGTGCCGCCGCTGACGTCGGTCTCCACCGGCCGCCAGCAGATGGGGCGCTGGGCGGCGCAATCGATTCTGGAGATCATCCGCGGTTCGGGCGAACGGCCGGCAGAGCCGAGCGTGGATGTCGGCTTCACCATCATGACGCGGGGCAGTTCGGCGCCGCGGCCGGCGGCGCTGCGCACCGGCACCTGACGATCAGCGGATTGGATCGCATTTAGCCCATATTGCCCATTCAAAGGGCCGGCCGATTGCGGCTATAGGGGGCAGCGCTTTTGCTTGGGTATTGAGGAGACACCCCCGACCATGAAGATCACGGACCTGAAGTGCGCGATCATCGCCAACGCCCCGATCATCCAGATCCGGACCGATGAGGGCATCACCGGGTGGGGCCAGATCGAGACCCCGAAACCCTACGTGAAGCCGCAGGTGCTCGACCTCAAGGACTGGATCGTCGGACAGGATCCGCGCGACGTGGAGCGCGTGATGCGCCGCATTCGCGTGCGCGGCGGCTTCAAGCCGTTCGGCGCGGCCGTGTCGGCCATCGAGCATGCGCTGTGGGATATTGCCGGCAAGGCGGTCAACGCGCCGGCCCACCGCCTGCTGGGCGGCAAGGTGCGCGACCAGGTGCGGACCTATCGCACGCTCTATCAGGCGGAAGTGCCCGGTGGCGCCGAGCATACGCCCGCCGGCTACAAGCGCTGGGCCGAGTACGGCAAGTCGCTGAAGGGCGAGTTCACGCTGTTTAAGCTGCCGTCTGCCTACCACTCGTCGATGGTCCGCGATTTCCCGAACTTCTACTACGGCGAAGTGCAGACCGATGCTCCGTTCCCGTACCCGCACAAGGGCACGATGACGAAGGAAGGCTTCGACCACCTCGTTGCCTGCATCACGGCCGCCAAGGAGACCCTTGGCCCCGGTTACAACACCGCGGTCGATGCCGGTCCGGGCTTCATGCCGATCGATGCGCTGCGCCTCGCCAAGGCGGTGGAGCACCTGCACCTGATGTGGCTCGAGGACATGATCACCGGCGACTACGTGCCGTATGTGAACCATGACGTCTACCGCGAGGTGACGCAGAACACGACGACGCCGATCCATACCGGCGAGGAAATCTACCTGCGCCAGAACTACAAGCACCTGATCGAGAGCCACGCCGTCCACGTGATCGGGCCCGATCCGGCCGATGTCGGCGGCCTCGCCGAGATCAAGTGGATCGCCGAGCATGCCGATCTCCACGGCATCGCCATGGCGCCGCACGGCACCGCCAACGGCATTTTCGGCCTCGCGGCGTTGATCCAGGTGTGCGCGGTGATGCCCGACAACCTGATCGCCTTCGAATACCCGGCCCGCTTCGAGCCCTTCTGGTACGACATCACCGAAGGCTTTGACGGCATGCCGGTCAAGGGCGGCCTGATCGACGTCCCGAACCGCCCGGGCATGGGCATCAACTTCAACGTCAAGGAAGCCAAGAAGCACCTGACAGAAGGCGACGCGAACTTCTTCGACTGATCTTCGCGTACTGATTCAAGTGGCTCGGGCTCCGTCGAAAGGCGGGGCCCGAACTGCTTGACGGGGTTGGGGTTTCCCATCAGGTTTCCGCTCGCACGCGGCCGGGGAGAGGTCGTGGCGAGGAGGAATTTGGGTTATGGCTTCGACCAATCATGCGGCTTCGGCGCGCGTGCTCGACATGCTGCGCACGCAGTTCACGTTCCAGATTTCGGTCGATACCGACAACCTGCCGCAGGCTTTCGTGGTCGCCGATGCGGCGCTGAAGGGCGGGGTGCACCTGCTCGAAATGGGCACGCCGTTGCTGAAGACCGAGGGCGTGAAGCACGTCGTGCCGGCGTTCCGCGCGCGCTATCCGGATGCGATCATCCTCGCCGACATGAAGAGTATGGATGGTGCCGGGTTCGAGGCGCGCGGTATCTACAAGAATGGTGGCAATATCATCGATTTCCTTGCGCTGGCGGGGGTGGCGAGCGCGAAGAACGTGGCGGCGGCGCGCGACGAGTTCCGGGCGGCTGATCCGTCGATCGCGCGGCTGGCGTTTGCCGATATCCTCGTGCCGCAGCAGGGGCCGCTGAACGTCGCGGTCGACACAGCGCAGCGCATGCGGGATGCCGGGATGGACGGGGTGGGGCTGCATCTGCAGCTCGATGCGCGGCGGGCCGAGCCCTCGCTCCATGCCTCGAGCTATCTCAGCGACATTGCCCGCGCCGTGTTCGAGGCCGTGGGCGACAGCTGCTCGGTGCAGGTGGTGGGCGGGCTGACGCTGGCGCAGGCCGTGGCGCTGGCCAAGGACGGGCTCCGCGCTTTCGTCATCAGCGGCAATTTCGGGCTCGCCGAGTCGCATGGCGGCTATGGCGCGCCGGCCGAGGAGCAGACGCGGCTGGTGAAGGATTTTATCGCGCAGGTGTCGGCGCGGTAGTCAGGCGTCGAGCAGGGTCGCGATCAGCTCTTCCACGCCGTCGCCGCGAATGCCGGCGGTGGTGAGGTGGGCGATGGCCTTCACCTGGGGCAGCGCGTTGGCGACCGCCACGGCGTAGCCGGCGGCCATCAGGAACGGCACGTCGTTCTCGGCGTCGCCGATCGCCGCAATCGCGGTGTGGGCGAGGCCCAGTTCCGCGAGCGCCGCGGCGAGGCCGGAGGCCTTGTTGACGCCGGTGGGCAGGATCATCACCGCATCGGTGTTGAGGATGACTTCGAGGCCGTCGCCGAGCTCGGCGACGGTGGTGCGGATCACCTCGAGATGACCGTCATGGCTCGCGACGATGGTGTGGCCGACCGCCAGTTCGTCAACGCCGCGTTCACGCAGGCGGGCTACCAGTGCGGCGGACGGACCGGGGGCGAGGGTGCGGATGGTGTCGGTCGCCGGGTAGTAGAGCAGGCCGCCGTTTTCGCCGACGATGATGTCGAAGAGGTCGAGCCGGTCGAAGACGTCCTTCAGCTCGTTGATCGGGCGGCCGGTAACGAGCAGCAGCTTTCGGTCGGCCGCCTTCCAGCGTGCAAGCGCCGCCTTGGTGCTCGCGGCGGTGACGCCATCGTCGGCGATGGTGCCGTCATAGTCGCTGGCGATGGCGACGATGCCCTTCACGGCGTGGCCTCGTGCGCGAGCGCGAGGCGAGCGAAGGCGACGAGCAGGGCAATGTCCCTGCGGGCATCCTCGACGGTGTTCTTGTCCGACCGGCCGGCATTGGCGGCGGCGTGGAAGGCGCGCATCTCGGTGACGAACGGCTCTTCGTAGGAGGGGCGGTGCAGGGTTTCGCTCAAATGGAGGCCGTCGGAGCGGCGCTCGATCAGCTCGGTCGGCTGGTGGTTGAGGTAGGGCGAGGGGAATTTCAGTTCGAACACCGCGTCCTCGAAGGCGAAGGTCAGGCGCTCGGAATACCATGCGAGCTTGGGCACCGTATGCCAGTTGAGGCTGATCGGCGCCCCGTTCGAGGCGGTCGCGATGGCCGAAACGCCGGCATCGTCGTCGAAGAGGGTGGCACCCTTGGGCTCGGCGATGGTTTCGCCGATGGCGGCCAGTGCGCCGGCGACGAGGTTCACGTCGTGGACGATGCTGGAGCAGAGCGGGCCGGCAAAGCCTTTGGCGCCGTCGCGCGATGGAGCGAAGCCCAGCGCCCGCTCGATCTGTTCGGCGCGCTTGCTGCCGTTCTCGCGGATCAGGTTTTCGGGCACGTCGTCGCCGAGATGGACGGTGCGGTGGGCGGTGAAGGGCCAGAAATCGGGGTCGAAGACCTCGACATTCACCGCCTTCAGGCGCCCGCCATGGCGGTGCATCAGGTCGCAGAGCGCGAGGTAGGCCGGGTCGAACCGCTTCATGTAGCCGAGCTGGACGACGCGCTTGGCCGCGTCGCGGGCGGAGATCACCCGGTCGGCGTCGGCGGGGTCATAGCCGAGCGGCTTTTCGACGAAGACGTTGAGGCCGCGGCCGAGCGCCGCGATGGTGAGCTCGACGTGATAGGCGTCGGGCGTGGCGATCACCACGCAATCGAGCTCGCGGGTGAAGAGGTCGTCCGCCGTGGGGAAGGTGCCAACGCCGTAGCGCTCGGCCAACGCCCGGCGCACCTTGGCGGAGGGGTCGACGACGCCGACCACCTCGAACAGCTCGGGCAGGGCCAGGAGGTTGGGCAGGTGCTCGACCTGGGTGATGAGCCCGCAGCCGATAATGCCGATCTTGAGGCGCTTCATTGCCGTGCCGCCCGTCACTGTGCCACCGCGACGGGCAGGCGCTCGTCGACGGTGAAGCCCGCCTCGCGCGCCAGGGCGAGCAGGTTGCGATAGCCGAGAGTGGCGTAGGTGAGCGGGTGGGCCTTGTTGGGGTCCTGCTCGGCCTCGACGACGAGCCAGCCGGAATAGCCGTGCTGCTTCAGGCGCTTGAGCAGCGGCAGGTAATCGATCGAGCCGTCGCCGGGGACGGTGAAGATGCCGTCGAGCACCGCCTGCATGAAGCTCCAGTTGCCGGCCCAGGCCTGCTCCAGCACATCGCGGCGGACGTCCTTGCAGTGGACGTGGACGATGCGGTCGATGTGGCGCTCGAGCAGCGCCTGCGGATCGCCGTGGGCGTAGAGGCAGTGGCCGGTATCGAAGAGCAGTCCGACCGCTTCGCCGGTGGTGGCCATCAGGCGGTCGACCTCTTTGTCGGTCTCGATGATGGTGCCCATGTGGTGGTGGAAGGCCATGCGGACGCCGAAATCGGCGAATTTCTCGGCCAGCGCGGTGATCTTCCTGCCGTAGCCGGTCCACTCCTCCTCGGCCAGGCAGGGGCGGAGTGAGACGGGCTGGAAGATGCTGCCGTGGCGGCCGCGCGAGGTGTCGGCATAGACCACATAGTCGCAGCCCTGGTCCTTCAGCATGGTGAGGTGCGGGAGGATGGCGGCGAACTCGGCGTCCACGTCCTTTTCGAGGATGCGGCCATCGTACCAGGCGGAGACGAGCTGGAGGTCGTGCTGCTTCAGCACGCGGGTCAACTCGGGCGTGGTGCGGGGGAACTTGAAGCCGAACTCGGTGCCGGCGTAGCCCGCGGCGCGGGTTTCGTCGAGGCAGGTTTCGAGCGGAATGTCGCCGCCGAGTGCCGGATCGTCGTCATTGCTCCAGGTGATCGGGTTGATGGCGAGGCGCACTGACATGGCTTGGTTCCACGAGAAGAGGAGGTCAGCCAGAGCTAGCGGCGGGGCTCGGAGCCGGACAAGAACCAGTGCCCGCCTATTCGGCCGGTCCAGATGGCACTGGTCCCAAAATCCCGTGGGGGACTGGCCCTTGTGGGGCGGCGGGCGCGATGCAAGCTCAGGGCCATGACCCAGGATATCCCCTTTCGCTACACCCGGTCCGACCAGGCCGCGTCGCATTACCAGTATGTGCCGTTCGAGGTGCCCGAGGGCACGACGCGGATCGATATCGCCATCGAGTACGTGCGGCGCGAGGGCACCTGCTCGCTCGATTTCGGGCTGATCGATGGGACGGCGACGGAGTTTCCGTCGAAGAGCGGGCTGATCGGCTGGACGGGGAGTGCGCGGTCGGAATTCTTCACGGCGCTTGATGCGGCGACGCCGGGCTATCTCTATGGCGCGATCGTACCCGGGACGTGGAAGGTGCTGATCGGGCTGTCCGACATGCCGGAGGAAGGCGTGGAGGGCGTCGTCCGTATCCGCCTCGATCGTGCGCCGCGGACGGTGAAGGCGCAGCCGGTGCCGACGGCGCCGGTGCGCAAGGGGGCGGGGTGGTACAAGGGCGACCTCCACTGCCACACCTTCCATTCGGATGCCGATGGGGCGCCCGAGACGCTGCATGCGCAGGCGAAGCAGGCCGGGCTCGATTTCCTCGCGGTGGCGGACCACAACACCATCACGCAGCGGCAGTATTTCTATCCGGCTTCGTCGCCGGAACTGGTGTTCGTGCGAGGGACGGAGGTGTCGACTTTTGCCGGGCACGCCAATGCGTTCGGGGTCACCGGGATGGTGGATTACCGGATGACGCGGCCCGAGCATGCGCTGATGCTGTCGGACCATGTGCATGAGCTGGGCGGGATCCTGTCACTGAACCACGACAAGCCGACGATCCCGTGGCGGTGGGAGCTGCCGCGGATCGACTGCATGGAAGTGTGGCAATCGACGTGGATCGAGTGGAACTGGATTTCGCTGGCGCGGTATCAGGCGCGGCTCGCGGCGGGGCTGCGGATCTCGGCGATTGGTGGAAGTGATTACCACCAACCCATTGATCTGAAACCGGAAAGTCCGTTCGTGCTGGCGCGGCCGACGACGGTGCTGTGGCTCGAGGAGCTGAGCGAGGCGGCGATCATCAAGGCGATCAAGGCCGGGCATGGCTACATCACCGAGGATCCGTCGGGGCCGCATTTGTCGATTACGGCCAATGGGTTACCGATGGGGAGCCTGCTGCCGCGGGCGGATGAGGTGACGGCGACGGTGCGCGGGGCGGCGGGGGATCGGCTGGTCTGGATCGATGCTTCGGGCGAGATCGACAGCGCGGTGATCGAGGGGGACGAGTGGACGGGAACGCTCAGTTCGCCGGAGCGTGCCACGACGTTCATCCGGGCGGAAATCGTGGCTGAGGCGAGCTATGAGCGGATGTATGCGATCGCCGAGGCGGCGCTTCCGGAGGCGCCGGTGGTGGAGAAACTGATCCCCATCATGCGCGAGCAGAAGATACGGCGGGCCATATCCAACCCGATCTATTTCGGGCGTTAGGATGGGTTTGGGCCACGAAGTTCTGCCACTTTTCGCCGAGCCGCGATTGCTCGGCAGCGGTTGGCTGGATGTCGGAGCCGGGCACGCGATCTACTGGGAGGAATCGGGCAACCCGACCGGCTTGCCGGTGGTGATTTTGCATGGCGGGCCGGGTGGAGGACATTCGGCGGACGAGCCGCGCATGTTCGAGCCGAGGGACTACCGGATCGTCTCGTTCGACCAGCGCGGGTGCGGGCGGTCGACGCCGTTCGCCAGCCTTGACCACAACACGACCTGGGACCTCGTGGCGGATATCGAGGCGCTGCGGCGGCAGCTCGGGGTCGAGCGGTGGATGGTGTTTGGCGGGTCGTGGGGGTCGAGCCTCGCGCTGGCTTATGCGGAGAAGCATCCGGAGCGGGTGACGGGAATGGTGCTGCGCGGGGTGTTCATGCTGCGGCCGTTCGAGCTGCAGTGGTATTACCAGCAGGGGGCGTCGCTGCTGTTTCCCGACAGGTGGGAGCGGTTCGTGGCGCCGATCCCGGTCTCGGAGCGGGGGGATTTGCTCGCGGCTTACCGGCGGCGGCTGGTCTCGGAGGATCGGGCGACGCGGCTCGAGGCGGCGCGGGCCTGGGCGATCTGGGAGGGGGAGACGGGGACGTTACTGCCCAATCCCGAGGTCTCCGAGGGGTTTCGCGATGATGAGTTTGCGCTCGCCTTTGCGCGGATCGAGAACCACTTTTTCGTTCATGGCGGCTGGTTGGAGCCGGAGCAGCTGCTGCGCGATGTCGGCCGCATCCGGCATATCCCGGCGGTGATCGTGCAGGGGCGATACGACGTGGTCTGTCCGATGCAATCGGCGTGGGACCTGCACCGGGCGTGGCCCGAGGCGGAGTTCGTGCTGGTCGAGGGGGCGGGACATTCGCAGTCCGAGCCTCTGATCCGTGATGCCCTGATCCGCGCGACCGCCAAGCTCGCGGCGCTGAGTTACGCCTAGCCTTCACCGACTACCGCCAATCCGGGCTTCACCTCCCACTTCGGGAGCCCCTCATGTTCAACGCGCTGATCGACTGGTTCGACAAGCAATATTCCCCCGTAGCCCTCGCCGATGATCTCCGCCCGTCACCGGGCATGTGGCGTTTCGAAGTCTATTTCGTGCGGCAGTTCCGGGCCGCCATCGCCATCCGGCTTGTCACCGTGGCACTGACGGCGCTGACCGATGCGCTGTTGCCGGTCTTCGTCGGCCTCGTGGTCGGCATGCTGGCGACGCCGCACCCGGACCGTGTGTTTGCCGATAATGCCGGGGCGCTGCTGCTGATCCTCGGTGTCGTCGGGGTGGTGCGGCCGCTGGTGTTCGTGCTCGACAAGCTGATGAACAACCACGCCATCGAGCCGGCCTTCATCAGCCGCATCCGCTGGCAGAGCCATTTCCATGTGGTGCGGCAGAGCTGGACGTTCTTCCAGAACGATCTCGCGGGCCGGGTCGGCAACAAGGTGCTGCAATCGGGCGATGCGATCGAGATTGCGGTGTCGGGGACGCTCGACGCGGTGTGGTACGCGACGGTGTTCGTGGTGGTCGCCATCGTGGTGCTGGCGCAGCTCGATGCGAGCCTGCTGATTCCGGTCTTCGTCTGGCTCGGGCTCTATTTCGTGCTCTTTGCGCTGACCATGCCGCGGATCGCGAAGCAGTCGGCGATCGTGTCGGATGTGCGCTCGGTGATGAACGGGCGGATCGTCGACAGCTACACCAATATCCAGACGCTCAAGGCCTTCGCCTCGGCCGAGCATGAGGACCGCTACGTGTCCGATGCGGTGATCGATCAGAACGTCGAGTACCAGCGGCTGATGCGCGAGTTCACCTATATGTGGTGCGGGCTTTATGCGCTGAACACGGCGCTGGTGCTGAGCCTCGGCTGGTTCGCACTCTGGGGTTTCAGCACGGGCGCGATCGTGGCGGGCGCGGTGGCGACGGCGGTGCCGTTCGCGCTCCAGATCATGAACATGTCTGGGTGGCTGCTCGAGCGCGGCTCGAACATTTTCCGGCAGCTCGGCAATGTCTACGATTCCATGCAGACCATCTCGCAGCCGATCGCGCTGGTCGATGCACCGGACGCGCGGGCGCTCGATGTGGGGCAGGGCGAGATCGTCTTCGAGGCCGTGTCGTTCAGCTACCATCGCGGGGTGCGCGACGCGATCATCGAGGGGCTCGACCTCAGGATTGCCGGGGGCGAGAAGGTGGGGATCGTCGGCCGGTCGGGGGCGGGCAAGTCGACGCTCGTGAACCTGATCCTCCGGATGTACGACGTCGATGCGGGGGCGATCCGGATCGACGGGCAGGATGTGCGGGCGGTGACGCAGGAGTCGTTGCGCGCGGCCATCGGCTTCGTGTCGCAGGAGACGTCGCTGCTCAATCGCTCGGTGCGGGAGAACATCAAGTATGGGCGGCCGGCGGCGAGCGACGCGCAGATGATGGCGGCGGCGGAGCGGGCCAAGGTGGCGGACGTGATCGCCGGCTTGTCGGATGAAGGCGGGCGCACCGGGTATGACGCGCAGGTGGGCGAGCGCGGGGTGAAGCTCTCGGGTGGGCAGCGGCAGCGCATCGCCATTGCGCGGGTGCTGCTGAAGGATGCGCCGATTCTGATTTTGGATGAGGCGACGTCGGCGCTCGATAGCGAGGTCGAGGCGGCGATCCAGGAGCAGTTGGCGACACTGATCGCGGGGAAGACGGTGATCGCGATTGCCCATCGGCTGTCGACGATTGCGGCGATGGACCGGCTGGTGGTGCTCGACCGCGGGCACGTGGTGGAGACGGGGACGCACGCGCAGCTGCTGGCCAGCGGCGGGCACTATGCGCGGTTGTGGGAGCGGCAGTCGAATGGGTTTATTGACCCTGGGCGCGTCTAAAGGCCCCCCTCTCCTCAGTTTCGCTAGGCGGCGGGCCGCCAAGCTTCACTATCCTCCCCCGCCGAGGGGGAGGAGGCGGGCAACTTCGGCATTCGGGGCTCGGAAGGGGAGGTGGGGCGCTCGGTGTGTGCTGCTCCCCCCTTCCGCCTGTCGGCACCTTCCCCCGCAAGCGGGAGAAGGCCCGTGGGGCGAGACTGGGGCCTAGTTCGCGGTGCCGTCGATGAAGGCCTGGCGGAGGGATTTGAACGCTGCGGGCATCTTGGTTTCGTTGATGGCGGCGTAGCCGAGGACTAGGCCGGAGCGGGGGCGGACGTGGCGGTAGTGCATGGAGAGCGGTGAGATGTTGAAGCCGCGCTTGCGGGCGGCGCTCGCCAGCAGGCGATCGTCGAGTTCGCCCTTGAGGTCGCCGACATACTGGATGCCGGCATCGGTGGGGCGGAGGGTGAGCCAGTCGCCCAGCTCCTCCTGGGCGTGGGCGCGGAAGGTGAGGCGGCGGGCGCCGTAGATGCGGCGCATCCGCTTCAGGTGCATGCTCATGTGGCCCTCGTCGATGAAATCGGCGAGCGCGGCCTGGAGCAGGAGCGAGGGGAACTGGCCGGTGATGCTGAGCACCGTCGCGATGTCGCGCAGCAGGTTTTCTGGCAGCACCATGAAGCCGAGCCGCAGGGCCGGAAAGAGCAGCTTGGCGAAGGTGCCGACATAGATCACGCGGTCGGAGGTGTCGGTGCCCTGCATGGCCTGCACCGGACGGCCGACGAAGCGATACTCGCCGTCGAAATCGTCCTCGATGACATAGGCGTCCATGCGCTCGGCCAGCTCCATCAGGCGCAGGCGCTGCTCCATGCGCATGGTGACGGCGAGCGGGTGCTGGCAGGCGGGGGTGACGTAGATCAGCCGCGGCGTCTGGTGGATGGGCTGGTCGAGCTGCCAGCCATCCTCGTTGACGTGGAGCGGCACGAGCTGGGCGCCCGCCGCGACGAAGGCGGCCTGCGCGCCGTAATAGCCGGGCTCCTCGACCCAGGCAGCGTCACCGGCGTCGAGCAGGACGCGGGCGAGTAGGTCGAGCGCGGCCTGGGCGCCGGTGGTGATGATCACCTGTTCGGGCCGACAACGCACGCCGCGCGACACCTTGATGTAGTCGGCGATGGCGCGCTGCAGCGGCGGGTAGCCGCCGACGCTGTAGGTGCCGAAGAGATCGTGCCGGGCCATCTTGGCGCGGCGGGCGAGCAGCCGGCTCCAGGTGGTGAAGGGGAAGCTCTCGGCGTCGGGCATGCCGGGATGGAAGGCGAGCTGGCCGGGCGAGCCGTGATGGGCGGGCTGGCGCAGCATCAGCTGGCCGCGGGCCGACATGGTGCGGCGGCGGTCGGGCGCGGCGGGGCGAAGCTCGGGTTGGGCCCGCACCGGCAGATCGACCACGGTGGGGCGCACGCCGGGGCGGCCGCCGATATAGCCCTCGGTGGAGAGCTGCTCGTAGACGCTGACCACGGTGTTGCGGGCGATGGAAAGTTCCTGCGCCAGGGCGCGGGAGGAGGGCAGGGCGTGGCCGGGCGCCAGCACCCGCTCTTCGATCATGCGGCGCAGCGTCAGGTAGAGCTGGCGGTGGAGCGGCACGCTCAGGGTGCGGTCGATCGAGACGCTGTCGAGCGGAAATGACTGCTTCATCCGAGACCCGGGCTCCTCAGGTGGCTGGACCCACGAAATGACAAATCCATGTCAATTCGATAGGGCCATAAGTGCCACAAACTCCATGTCGGCTCAATGACGATCCCAAGCGCCGCCGCGGCTTTGTGACAGATCGATGACATGGGCGAGGACTGGACCAGTGGCCCCATGGGAAGGGCGGGAACTGGTACTTGTTGCATGGCCACCCCGATGGCAGCCTTGGCACATTGGGACGCTCCGCCAAGCCATGGCGAGCGCAGTGGAGGCTGGGCGCATGAGTGCGATCGATGCCGGCAGACGGGCAGTGCCGAAGCGAAGTTTCCTCGGTTTCCGCAAGCTCACGCGCGGCGAAACCCGCAATCTCTGGCTCGGCCTCGCCTTCATCTCGCCGTGGCTGATCGGCTTTTTGGGCCTCACGCTCTACCCGGCGCTCGCCTCGCTCTATTACAGCTTCACCGACTTCAAGATCCTGCAGCCGCCGCACTGGATCTGGTTCGACAACTACATCGCGCTCTTCGCCGATCCGCTGTTCTGGAAGTCGCTCACCAACACGCTCTACATAATCGTCGTCGGTGTGCCGTTGTCCGTGGTGGTGGCGCTCGGCATCGCGCTCTTGCTCAACACCAAGGACATTCCGGGCATCGGGGTGTTCCGGACCATCTTCTACCTGCCAGTGGTGATCCCGGCGGTCGCGACCTCGATCCTCTGGATCTGGCTGCTCAACCCGCCGCATGGGCTGGTAAACCAGTTGCTCGGCCTCGTGGGCCTGCCCGAGCCCGGCTGGTTCTACGATCCTGCCTGGGCCAAGAACGGCATCGTGATGCTCACCGTCTGGGCGGCGGGCGATGTGGTGATCATCTACCTCGGGGCGCTGCAGGGCGTGTCGCGTTCGCTGCATGAGGCGGCGCAGGTCGATGGGGCAGGGCCGTTCAGGCGGTTGTGGAACGTCACCATTCCGATGATCAGCCCGGCCATCCTCTTCAACCTCATCACCGGCGGCATCGCGGCCTTCCAGTCCTTCACCCAGGCCTACACGGTGAGCCAGGGCATGGGGACGAACGGCGCGGTGGTGGGCGGGGTGCAGAACTCGCTGCTGCTCTACGGGCTCAACCTCTACAACGCGGCGTTCCGCTATTTCCGCATGGGCTACGCCTCGGCGCTCGCCTGGATCCTGCTGCTGATCATCCTCGGCGCCACCTTCGCGCTGCTGCGGGTGTCGCGGAACCGCGTCTATTACGAGGGCGAGAAATGACCTACGTCCCCCGTCCGGTGCCGAGCCGCATGGACATGGTGCGCAGCGCCATCCGCAAGGCCGGCGTGAAGCCCGATGCGACCCATCGCACGACGCCGACGCCGACCCGCGTGGCGGTGACGCTGACGCTGATCGTGCTCGCGGCGCTCTATCTCTCGCCGTTCGCGTGGCTGATCTCGACCTCGCTCAAGACCACGACGCAGTCGGTCGCCTCGCCGCCGGTGCTGTGGCCCGACCCGATCGTCTGGGACAATTACTGGCAGGCGCTGGTGCGGATGAATTTCGGCCGGGCGCTGTGGAACACGCTGATCTACGCCGTGCCCTCGGTGCTGTTCACGATCGTCTCGTGCTGCCTCGTCGCCTATGGGTTTGCCATCATCAAGTGGCCGGGACGGAATGCGGTGTTCATCCTGGTGCTCGCCACCATGATGCTGCCGAGCCAGGTGACGATGATCCCGCTCTACGTGATCTACGCCAAGCTGGGGTGGATCAACACGTTCCTGCCGCTGATCGTGCCGACGCTGTTCGGCAGCCCGTTCTTCATCTTCCTGCTGCGCCAGTTCTTCCTCGGTATTCCGACCGAACTGGTCGATGCGGCGCGGATCGACGGGGCGAGCGAGCTGCGGATTTTGTTCCAGATCGTGGTGCCGCTCTCGGCGCCGGCGCTGATCACGGTGGGGCTCCTCACCTTCATCGACAAGTGGAACGATTTCTACGGGCCGCTGATCTACCTGCAGGACAAGACGCTCTACCCGCTGAGCCGAGCAGTGCAGGTGTTCCAGTCGTCGCACAAGCTCGACTGGCCGCAATCCATGGCGGCGGCGGCCATCGTCGCCCTGCCGCTGGTGGTCGTCTACTTCTTCGCCCAGCGCAAGTTCATCGAGGGCATCACCCTCACCGGCCAAAAAGGCTGAACCGTCAATGGCCTGGCGGGCGCCGGGCCACCTTCTGGAGGACGTCGCATGTTGAAGAGCCTAGCAATCGGGGCTGGGGCGCTTGTCGCGCTCGGCTTCGCCAGCCTGCCGAGCTTTGCCGCCGATCCGGTCAACCTCACCCTGCGCTATTGCTGGGGCGGTGACGCCGAAGTCGCCGCGATGGAGACGGTGATCGGCGCGTGGAACAGCGCCAACCCGGACATCCAGGTGAAGGGCGTCGGCGGGTCGATCAATGCCGAAGAAATCGCGGCGAGTGTCGCCGGCGGCACCCCGCCCGACATGGTGATCATGTGCGATAACGGCGCGGTTGCGGGCTTTGCCCATGACAGCGTGATCCTGCCGCTCGACGAGCTGCTGACCAAGATCGGCGCCGATACCAGCAACATCATCCCGGCCTCGCTGCAGTGGGTGACCTACCAGGGCAAGCTGTTCGGCCTGCCGTTCGGCCAGGACACGTACGCGCTCTACTACAATACCGACGCCTTCACGGCGGCCGGGCTTGATCCGAAGAAGCCGCCCCAGACCTGGGACGAGCTCTGGGCCGATGCCGAAAAGCTGACCAAGTGGAATGCCGATGGCTCGCTCGCTGTCGCCGGCTTCGTGCCCGACGATCCGCAGAAGAACCTCGAGCAGACCTCGGACCTGTTCGGCTGCCAGTTCTTCGATGCGGCGACCAACAAGGTGACGGTGAACAGCCAGGCCTGCGTCGATTGGCTCAACTGGTACAAGCGCTGGTACACCGCCTACAACAAGAACAATGCGCTGGTGAATCTCGTCGCGAGCCGCACCGGCGGCGACCCCGGCCTGATGATTTCGGGCCAGCAGGTGATGGGCATTTACGGCGAGTGGAACACCGGCAAGGCCTATATCCCCAAGGACGCGCCGAACCTGAAGTATGACACCGCGCCTGTGCCGTCGCTCGACCCCGAGAAGTACGGCGCCGGGTTCCTCAACGGCAACGCCTTCATGATCATGAACGGCACGAAGAATGCCGAAGCGGCGGCGAAGTTCGGCATGTACCTGATGACGGATGCGCCCTCCAAGACCATGGCGCTGCAGAACGCCTCGGTGCCGCAGCTGAAGTCGCTGCTGGTCGACCCCGAGATGACGTCGATCCCGCACTTCCAGGCGTTCCTCAACATCGCCAACCACCCCAAGGCGTGGACGACCCCGATGATCTCGGCCTACCCGGAACTGCGTGATGGCCTCACCAGCGCGCTCGACGCCGTGGTCACCGCCGACGCCGACCCCAAGCAGGCGCTCGACGAACTGGCGGCCACAGTTCAGGCCCGCCTCGACAGCAACGGCCCGTGAGCTGACGGGCACTTAACGCGCCGACAGGCAAACGGCCCCGCGGTGTACCGGGGCCGTTTTGGCGTTCCGGGAGGTGTTCGCGTTCCGGCCGCGCGCTGGCTGATCCGACATGATGGTGCTCGCAAGCGGCGCCGAGTCCGCTATAGCTTCGGGGCGGCGGGGCGATCTGCCCGCCGTAGCCGTCACCAAGAGGACTTGCCGCAATGACTGCCGACAGGAACGTTGCTCCGACCCCTCCGATGGGGTGGAACAGCTGGAACAGCTTTGCCACCACGATCAACGAGGAACAGGCGCTGGAGACGGCGCGGATCATGGCTGAGAAGCTGCTGCCCTTCGGCTATGACGTCTTCACCATCGACATCCAGTGGTACGAGCCGCAGGCCTCGAGCTACGAGTATTCGAAGGTGCCGCGGACGACGCTCGACGAATTTGGGCGCTGCATCCCGGCGCCGGCGCGCTTTCCCTCGTCCGAGGGCGGCACCGGCTTTGCCGAGATCGGTCGGCAGGTGCATGCGCTGGGGCTGAAATTCGGCATCCACGTCATGCGTGGCATTCCGCGGCTCGCGGTCGAGAAGAACCTGCTGGTGTTCGGCACCAGCGTGCGAGCCGCTGATATCGCCGACAGGTCGAGCATCTGTAGCTGGAACCCGGACATGTACGGCGTCGACATGAGCAGGGACGGGGCGCAGGCCTATTACGACAGCATTTTCGCGCTCTACGCCTCGTGGGGCGTCGATTTCGTCAAGATGGACGACATGAGCCGGCCCTATGACGCGCATGCGGCGGAGATAGAGGCGGCGCATCTGGCGATCGAGCGCAGCGGCCGGCCGATGGCGCTGTCGCTTTCGCCGGGTGAGACGCCGGTGAGCCGAGGCATGCATGTGCGCGAGCATGCGCAGATGTGGCGCATCAGCGACGATTTCTGGGACGAGTGGCCGATGCTCGAGGCGCAGTTCACCCGGCTCGAGAACTGGAACGAGTATCGCCGGCCGGGCGCCTGGCCCGATCCGGACATGCTGCCACTCGGCCGCCTGGCGCTGGAGGCGCGCGACACGCGCTTCACCCCGGACGAGCAGCGCACGCTGATGACGCTCTGGGCCATCACCCGCTCGCCGCTGATCATGGGCGGCGACTTGCGTCATCTGGATGCGCAGACGCTCGACCTGCTGACGAACCGCGAACTGATCGCGCTCAACCAGGCGAGCACCGACAACCGCCCGCATTTCCTGCTCGACGGCCTCCGCATCTGGACGGCGACCTCGACGCTCGATGGCGCGCGCTATCTGGCGGTGTTCAACACCACGGGCAAGAGCAAGTCGCTGGAGCTACGGTTTGCCGACCTCGGGTTCGCGCGGCCGAAGGCCGGGCGTGACGTGTGGTCGGGGGCTGCAGTGAGTGTTGCCGGGGCAGGGCTGGCGCTCGAATTGCCAACGCACGGCTGCTGCCTCATCGCGTTTGCGAGCTGAGACGGGCTCAGGTCCGGCACCCCCTCTCCTCAGTTCCGCAAGGTCGCGGAACGACTAGATCCACCATCCTTCCCGCCGAAGGGGAGGATGGTGGAACACCCACGCAGTTGAGCATGTGCGTCCATCGCATCTTGCCATTTTGCCTGGCGTCTGCGCTGACGACCACAACTCGCTTCTTTCCGTTGTCATCTGGATATCCTTTACGGATCAGTAGCTTAGGCGCTGTCGGTTGGCGTTGTCGCGATTCCGGCTTGCAATCGCCAACTTAGTTGATAACGTTTCGACTTACTTGATGATCTGGCGAAACGACCGGCTCAAGTGAGGAGGAGAAGCATGTTCAACCGTGATTTGCGGCGCCGTACCGTCATGGCCGGCGCCATGTTCGCAGCCCTGACCAGCGTCAGCCCGCTGGCGGTGCTTGCAGCCGAGCCCAGCGGGGAGCTGGTGATCCTGCAGTGGCAGACGGGCACCGATGGCCAGATGTGGAAGGACGTGGAGGCCAAGTTCATGGAGCTCCACCCCGGCGTCACCATCCGGGAATTCCAGCCGGCCGGTGGGCAGGGCGATGCCCGCGGCGGTATCCGCACAGCGATGATGGGCGGCGAAGTCGTCGACATCCTCATCAACACCTGGCCGGCCTTCCGGGCCGAGCTGATGAATGCCGGCCTGCTGCGCCCGGTCGATGACCAGTGGGCGGCGATGGGGTGGGATCAGAAGCTCAGCCAGTCGTGGCGCGACCTGGGGTCGATCGACGGCAAGACCTATGGCGTCACCTACACCTACGGCGACCGTTCGGCGGTCTGGTACAAGACGGCGCAGCTGACCAAGGCCGGCATCGAGCCGCCCAAGACCTGGGAAGAGTTCCTCGCGAGCTTCGACAAGCTCAAGGCCGCGGGCTTCACGACGCCGATCGCCGTGCCCGCCAAGTACTGGGCGCATGCGGAGTGGTTCGAGAGCCTGCTGCTGCGTACGGCGGGCGTCGAAACCTCGCAGCAGCTGGCACGCCACGAGATCAAGTGGACCGATCCCAAGGTGCGCGGCGCGCTGGTGAAGTTCGCCGAGATGCTGAAGGCCGGCTGCTGCGGCGACGTCGCCGGCATGCTCGCCAACGACCTCGACCAGTCCTACGCCCAAGTGTTCCGGGCCGATGCCTCGAACTACATCATGGCCGGCATGTGGACCAACTCGGTGCTGAAGAACGACTATTCGCTCGCCGAGGGCACCGATTACTCGATCTTCCAGTTCCCGGCGCTCGGCATGGGTTTTGACGATACGTCCAGCGTCGACACGAAGGAGCTCAACGTCACCAGCAACGGCGCCAACCCCGCCGCGGCCGATGCGTTCCTCGACTTCATCATCAGCGCCGACGCGGCCAACATCATGGCCAATTACGGCTATGCCTCGCCGAGTTCGGCGGCCGACAACTCGCTGCTCGGAACGGTGCAGCAGAAGGCGACGGCGGCGGTTGCCGCATCCAAGGTGCAGTTCGTGCTCGGCGACCTGCTGCCGGGCGACCTCGTCGACGAATATCGCGTGCAGCTGCAGAAGTTCCTGCAGGATCCGTCGGATGCCAATATCGATGCGGTGCTCGCCGCCATCGAGGCCAAGGCGGCGACGGCTTACTGATGGCCCCCGCGGTCGCACCAGAAACGAGGGGAGCCGCCGCTTTGGCGGCTCCAAGGAGTGGCGGGCTCGCCGTCACCCGCGGCTGGCGTTTCAGCGACGCGCCGGCGGCGTGGCTGCTGATCGCGCCAGTGATCGTGCTGTTCGGGATTTCGGTGGTTTACCCACTGATCGACACGATCCGGCTGTCCTTCTTCGACATCAAGGGATTGTCGCCGGCCAAGTATGTCGGGTTCGGCAACTACCTGAAGCTCTTTGCCGACCCAACCTTCCTCAACACGCTCTCGACGACCCTGATCTTCACCGTCGGGACGACGGTCATTTCGGTGAGCATTGGCTGGGCGCTCGCCATGCTCTGCTCGTTCGCGCCCAGGCATACGGCACCGTTCCGGGGCATGATGTTCGTCACGTTCGGCATCTCCGAGGCGGTGTCGGGCTATATGTGGATCAATATCCTGAGGCCGGACAGCGCCGGACTGCTGAACGCGGTGATCGGGGTGGTGGTACCGGGTTTTGCCCATCCGTGGCTCGGCGACCCCAATACAGCGCTCTGGGCACTGATCTTCGTCGCTTCATGGAGCGGAGTCGGGCTGCCGCTGATGCTCTGTTTTGCGGCGGTGCAGGCGATCCCGCGGACCGTGCTCGAAGCCGCCTATATCGACGGGGCGCAGCCGGTAGCGATCATGCGGCACATCATGATGCCGCTCTCGATGCCGGGGGTGCGGGTCGCGATCTTCATCAACCTGCTCGGCGCGCTCAGGGCCTTCGACATCATCTACGTGATGACGGGCGGCGGGCCGGTCCGCTCCACCGAAACGGTGGGCTACTTCATGTACCGGGAATCCATGACGCAGTTCAAACTCGGCTATGGCGCCGCCGCTACCGTGGTGCTGCTGGTTGCGGTGCTGATCGTCTCCATTCCCGCCATCATCCAGCGAACGGCAGGTGCCAGATGATCGGGCGCATCCCATGGTGGACGGTCATCGTCGTCGGCGTCATCGCCTGCATCTGGGTGGTGCCGGTGCTGGGCATTGTCGCCACCTCGCTGCGGCCGCCGAGCGAAGTGCAGCTCGGCTGGTGGAACCTCGACAAGGTCACCATCACGTTCAATGCGTGGATCAAGGTCTGGTCGCAGTATCCGCTGGCCCAATCCTTCGCCTTCACCGCACTGCTCGCGGCCATCGCTACGGCCGGCACCATGCTGCTGACCCCGGCGGCCGCCTATGCCTTCCACTTCCTCAAGTTCCCGTTCCGCCGGGTGCTGCTGATCCTCATCATCAACGCCTTCGTCTTGCCGCAGCAGGTGGTGGTGATCCCGCTGTTCATCCTGTGGCGCGACCTCAAGATGATCGACAACATCGCGGCGGTGCTCATTCCCTATGTGGGCCTGAGCTTTGCCTGGTCGATCTTCCTCGTGAAGAACTTCCTCGAGGATTTTCCCAAGGAGCTGATCGAAGCCGCCCGCATCGATGGGTGCGGGCCGATCAAGACGCTGCTGCACGTGGTGCTTCCCAATGCCACGAGCCCGATCTTCGCGGTGGGCGTGCTGCAGTTCCTCTGGACCTGGAATGCCCTGCTGCTGCCGATGCTTTACCTGCGCAGCATGCAGCCCTTGCCCGTGCTGCTGACCAAGCTCGCGGGCACCTATGAAAGCAACTGGGACCTGCGTTCGGTGGCGGCCATCGTCACCACCATCGTCCCGCTGCTGGTTTTCGTCGTCTTCCAACGTCAATTCGCCGCCGGGTCGCAGACCCGCACAGGGGCCAAAGAGTGACCACTACCCGTACCAACAAGCCGTTGCGCTACCGCCAGATCCACCTCGATTTCCACACCTCGGAGCATATCCCGGGGATCGGCGCCGAGTTCAACGCCGAGGATTTCGTTGCGACCTTCAAGAAGGCGCATGTCGACTCGGTCACCATCTTCGCCAAGTGCCACCATGGCTGGGCCTATTACCCCACCAAGGTGGGCGCGCCGCACCCCAACCTCGCCCGGCCGGACCTGCTGGGCGAGATGGTCGATGCGCTGAACGCCGCCGATATCGAGTGCCCGATCTACATCACCGTGCAGTGGGACGAGCGCAATGCGCGGCTTCACCCCGAGTGGCGGGCCCGCTCGGCAACCGAGAACCGGTTCGATCCGAGCAATCTCACGGCCCGCTGGCACACGCTCTGCCTCAACCACAAGGCCTATCGTGACGAGCTGCTCGCCATGGCGCGAGAGGTAGCGACCCGCTACGCCACGCCGGGCATCTTCTTCGACATCGTGCTCACGCCCGATTGCGTCTGCCAGCAGTGCCTCGACACCATGGCGGAGCAGGGGCTCGACCCTGAGAACGCCGCCGACCGCCTGGCCAAGGACGAGTGGGTCAACGACGTGTTCCGCCGCGAAATGAGCGCGGCGCTCAACGCCGAATTCCCCGGCCTGCGCATCTTCTACAATTGCGGGCACATCCATAAGCAGGGGCCGCAGCGCTTCGAGCCCTACAGCCATCTCGAGCTCGAGAGCCTGCCGACCGGTGGCTGGGGCTATAACCACTTCCCCGCCAGCGCGCGCTATGCGGCGACGCTGGGCTTCGATTTCGTCGCCCATACCGGCAAGTTCCACACCTCGTGGGGCGAGTTCGGCGGCTTCAAGCATCCCGATGCCCTGGAGTTCGAGGCGGCGCAGATGGTGGCGCTCGGCTCGAAATGCCTGGTCGGCGACCAGTTGCACCCGAGCGGCGCGATCAACCCCGACACCTATGCCTCGATCGCGCCGGCCTATGCCCGTATCGCCAAGCTCGAGCCCTATCTCGAGGGAGCGAAGCAGGTGTCCGAAGTGGCGATCCTCTCGGCCGAGTATTTCCACCACGCCGGCGATCGCAACAACAATGCCGATGACGGCGCGGCGCAGATGCTGCAGGAGCTGCAGCTGCCCTTCGACGTGATCGACCCGAGCGCCGATTTCTCGGCCTACCGGGTCATCATCCTGCCCGACGAGGTGCCGTTGGAAGCCGACCTGCAGGAGCGGTTTGCGGCGTATCTGGCGGGCGGCGGCAAGCTGCTGCTGAGCGGCATTTCCGGGCTGCAGGACGATGGTTCGTTCGCGGTGCCGGCCGGCATTCGCAGTGATGGGCCGGCGGAGTTCGACCCCTCCTATCTGCGGGCAAGCCCCGATCTCGACCCTTCGATGACGAAGTCGCCGTTCGTGGTCTATGGCCGGGCGCAGACCATTGTCGCAGAGGGCGCGACGGTGCTGGCCGAGGTGGTGCCGCCCTATTTCAACCGCAGCTACAAGCACTTCTCGTCGCATGCGCACACGCCCGACGACATTGGTGCGACGCCGCTCGGGGCCGGGGTCACGATCAACGGGCCGGTGGCCTATATCGGCTACTCGATCTTCTCGATCTACCGGGCCATGGGCCAGCCACTCTACCGCTACATCGTGCGGGGGCTGCTGAGCCGGCTGCTCGACAACCCGGCGCTGGTGACCGACCTGCCGAGCTCGGGGCGGGCCTCGCTGACGCAGCAGGAAGCGCGCGGGCGGCACGTGCTGCATTTGCTCTATGGCGCGCCGCAGGTGCGCGGCAATGCGGTGCCGGCCAATGGCGGCTTCCGGGTCATGGAGATGATCGAGGACATTCCCGCCATCGGGCCGGTTAACGCCAAGGTGCGGCTGCCCAACCCGCCGCGCCGTGTCTATGAGGCGGTGTCGGGCGAGCCTGTGGCGGTCACCGATCTCGGCGATGGCCAGTATGGGGTGACGCTCGACCGGTTCCGCATCCATGCGGCCATCGTCTTCGAACATGGCTGAGGCAGCCCGGTTTCGGCCGGTTGAATTGGCATGTCGGCCAAACCCGGATTATGCAGGCAGGAGGCGCTCGGCCAACGGGGTTCGGGCGCGCTCGCGCAGGACTAGCAGACCCATGACTGATCAGGCCATCACCCGGCCCCGCCCAGCCACCATCATCGACGTCGCCCGCGAGGCCGGCGTCGCGGTGGGTACGGTGTCGCGGTACATCAACGGCCTGCCGATCCGCGGCAGCAATCGCGAGCGTATCGCGCAGGTGATCGAGGAGCTCGGCTACCGGCGCAATAGCGCCGCGGCGTCGATGAAGACGAACACGACGCATATCGTCGGCATGCTGGTGCCGGCGGTGGGCGAGTTCCATGCCGCGCTGCTCGACCAGTTGACGCGCCGCATGCGCCAGACGGGCAGGGCGGTGCTCTGCTACTGCCACGACACCGACCCCAACGCGGTGATGGACGGGCTCGAGTTCTTCGCCGGGCATCGGGTGGATGCGGTGGTGATGGACGGCAACGAGCAGCTCCGCCAGCGGCTTGCGCCCTATATCGAGCAGGGCATGATGGTGGTGCTCTACGACAACGACCTGCCCAACCTGGTGGCCGACCGGGTGTTCGTCGAGAACCGCCGGGCCAGCAAGCGAGTGGTGGATCACCTGCTCGACCTCGGGCATGAGCGGGTCGCCATCATCCACGGCAACCTGCGAGACTCGGTGGGTCGCGACCGCCTCGAAGGTTATCGCGATGCGCTACGGGCCCATGGGGTCGAGGAGCATCCCGAACTGGTGGCCGACGGGCTCTGGAACGAGCAGCGCGGCTATGCCTGCATGGCCGACCTGATGGCGCTGCCGGAGCCGCCGACCGCCGTCTTCGGGGCCAACTACAACATGACCATCGGCGCGCTGCGCTGGCTGCGCGAGCACGACGTTTCGATCCCCGAAGACCTGTCGCTCGTGAGCTTCGACGACGTGCCGGCCTTTTCGGTGCACCGGCCGGGGATCACCGCGGTGGGCCAGCCGGTCGACAAGATCGCCGAAACCATCGTTGCGACCCTGCAGGAGCGGCTGGGGGAATCCGGCGCGCTCGGCCGGCGCACGGTGCGCATCGATGCAGACATCATCCTGAGAGGGTCGACCCGCCGCTTGCGGCGCTGAAGACCCCGACGCCCGAGGAGGCGAGAATGCCCCATAATCTCTGGTACCGGCGCCCGGCCACTGAGTGGACGGATGCCCTTCCGCTCGGCAATGGCCGGCTCGGCGCGATGGTGCATGGCGGGGTCGGCCGCGAGGAGCTGCAGCTCAACGAGTCGACGCTGTGGTCGGGCGGCCCGTACCAGCCGACCAACCCCAATGCGCTGCCCAACCTCGCCCGCGTGCGCGAGCTGATCCTTGCCGGCCGCTACACCGAGGCGCATGCGCTGGCGCAGGACAACCTGCTGGCGAAGCCCTACCTGCAGATGAGCTACCAGCCGGCGGGCAACCTGTTCCTCGATTTCAAGCATGAGGCGAAGCCGGGGAGCTACCGGCGCGAGCTCGACCTGCAGACGGCCGTCGCGACCACCAGCTACGATCTCGTCGGCACCGGGATAGACGGTAACGCGGCGCATTTTGTCCGCACCGCCTTCGTTTCGGCGGCCGATGACGTGATGGTGGTGCGGCTCACCACGACGCGCCGCGTCGGGCTCGATTTCGAGCTCTGGTTCGACAGCCCGCAGACCGGCGAGATCCTCGCCGGGGACGCGGGGCGCCTGTCGTATCGCGGCGAGAATTTCGGTAAGCACGGGATTGCCGGGCGGTTGACCTTCGGCGTGGACATCAACCTGGCCGTCGAGGGGGGCAGCGTCGAGCGGCGTGGTCGGCGGCTCGTGGTGCGCGATGCCGAGGCGGCTACCATCCTCGTCGACATCGCGACCAGCTTCAAACGCTTCGACGACGTGTCGGGTGATCCCGAGGCGCTGCTGGCGGCGCGGCGGGCGGGGCTGGCGAATGCCGGATATGAGCATCTGCTCGCCCGCCACATCGCCTCGCACCGCGAGCAGTACGACCGGCTCGACATCGACCTCGGCGCGGCCCGCAGCGACCTGCCGACGGATGAGCGCATCGCCGGGTTTGGCGTGGGCGACGATCCGGCGCTGGCGGCGCTCTACGTGCAATATGCGCGCTACCTGATGATCAGTTCGAGCCGGCCGGGGACGCAGCCGGCGACGCTGCAGGGTATCTGGAACCGCGAGACCCGGCCGCCGTGGGGTAGCAAGTACACGGCCAACATTAACCTGCAGATGAACTACTGGCTGCCCGATCCGGCCAACCTGCCGCAGATGATGGCGCCGGTGATGGAGATGGCCGAGGAACTGGCGGTGACCGGCACCGGCATGGCGAAGGCGCATTACGGCGCCCGCGGCTGGGTGATGCACCACAATACCGATATCTGGCGGGCCACCGGCCCGGTGGATGGCGCTTCGTGGGGCATCTGGCCGACCGGTGGCGCGTGGCTGATGGCGCAGCTCTGGGACCACGTGCGGTTCGAGGGCCGGCCGGCTGATCTGGTTCGGCGGCTCTATGGGCCGCTGAGGGGCGCGGTGGAGTTCGCGCTCGATATCCTCGTGCCGCTGCCGGGGACCGACTATCTCGTCACGGTGCCGACGATCTCGCCCGAAAACCAGCACCCATTCGGCAGCTCGCTCTGCGCCGGGCCGACAATGGACAACCAGATCCTCCGCGACCTGTTCGCCGCCTTCAGCGAGGCGGCAGAGCAACTCGGGCGCGATCCGGAACTGGCGGCCGCTGCCCGCGCGGCGCGGAAGAGGCTGCCGGAGCACCGGGTCGGCAAGGCCGGTCAGTTGCAGGAATGGATGGAAGACTGGGACATGGATGTCCCCGAAATCCATCACCGGCACGTTTCCCACCTCTATGGCCTGTACCCTAGTGACCAGATCGGGGTGGAAACGACGCCCGCGCTGGCTGCGGCGGTGCGGCGCTCGCTCGAAATCCGCGGCGACGAGGCGACGGGCTGGGGCATCGGCTGGCGTATCAACCTCTGGGCCCGTCTCCGCGAAGGCGACCGGGCGCACGAGGTGCTGCAGTTGCTGCTGAGCCCGGCACGCAGCTACCCCAACCTGTTCGACGCCCATCCGCCCTTCCAGATCGACGGCAATTTCGGCGGCGCCGCCGGCATTCTCGAAATGCTGGTGCAATCCAGCGAGGACGCCGTCTGGCTACTGCCGGCGCTGCCGCCCCACTGGCAGAGTGGCACGCTGTGCGGGGTGCGCGCCCGAGGCGGTATCGAGCTCGATTTCGCCTGGGAGGGTGGAAAGGTCACCTGGCTCGAGCTGACCGCGAGCCGCGACCGGACGGTCACGGTGCATACCGACAAGGCGACGAGCCTCGATCTGCGCGCGGCCGTCCCGGTGCGGCAGTCGTTCTAGGCGCCTGACCGGCCCCAGAGCAGGCTGGCGCAGCAGCCGAGGCCGGCGACGGCGATGACGCAGCCCATGGGGAGTGGCGTGCCGTTGGCGAAGGCGCTGACGGCGGCCGAACCGAGGACGCCGCCGCCATATTGGGCGAAGCCGGCGAGTGCCGAGGCGGTGCCTGCGCCGGCTGTCGTTGCGGTGAGGGCGCCGGTGATCGAATTGGCGAGGATGAGGCCGTTCATCGAGATGAAGAGTACGAGCCCGGCGGCCAGCCCCCAGAGACCGCCCACGCCCGTCACCGCGACGAGACCGGTGGCGACACCGAAGATGGCGGCGCCCGTGGTACCGATAGTCAGCAGCCGGTCGCTGCCGACCTTGGTGACCAGGCGGGCGTTGACGGTGTTGGCGACCATCAGGCCGAAGGTGCTGAGGGCGAAGAGCAGGCCGTAGAGCTGCGGCGCGAGGCCTTAATAGGTGATGTAGGCGAAAGGCGTTCCGGCGACATAGGCGAAGATGCCGGCGTAGAAGAAGGCGCCGGCGGCGACATAGCCGAGGTAGCGGCGGTTGCGCAGCAGGGTGGCGTAACCTGACAGCGCCGGGGCGCTGCCACCGGCATTTCGCCGTTCGGCCGGCAGCGTTTCGGGCATGACCAGCACCGCGAAGCACGTCGCGACGCCGATGGCGACGAGGGTGAAGAAGATCGCCTGCCATGAGGAGAGGGCCAGTATCTGGCCGCCCACGGTGGGGCCCACGAGCGGGGCGACGGCCATCACGGTCATCAGCGTCGAGAGCACCCGGGCGCCTTCGTTGCGGTCGTAGAGATCGCGCACCATGGCGCGGGCCAGCACCACGCCGGCGCTGGCGCCGAGGGCCTGCACCAGCCGCCAGCCGATGAGCGTGAACGCATCGCCGGAAAGGCCGCAGCCCGCCGAGCCGATGATGAAGAGCACCAGCCCGGCAAGCAGCGGCGCCTTGCGGCCGAAGCGGTCGCTGACCGGTCCCCAGAAGAGCTGGCCGACGCTGAAGCCGAGCAGGTAGCCCGAGATGGTCAGCTCGAGCAGGCCCTGTTCGGCGCCGAGGGCGAGGCCCATGGCCGGCAGGGCAGGAAGGTAGAGGTCGGTCGAAATCGAGGCGAACGCCAGCAGCACGCCGAGCGTGACGAGGAGGCCGAAGCTGCGGGTGGCCGATGCTGTCCCGGCAGCGGCTGGGGCGTCGTTGGTCATGATCCGGTCCTAGAGGCCGACGCGGCGCATGTGCTCGTCGGGGTAGCGCGCGCCTTCGGTCGGCATGCTCGATTTGCTGGCGTCGAGCTCCCGCATGTCGTCGGCGCTCAGCGTGATATCGACGGCGCCGATGTTTTCGTCGAAGCGCGAAAGCTTGCGGGTGCCGAAGAGTGGTACGATCCACGGCTTGCGGGCCAGCAGCCAGGCGAGCGCCACCTGGGCGGGCGTTGCGCCGTGCCGCTCGCCGATGCTGCGGAGGAGGGCGATCAGGCGCTGGTTGGTGTCGCGCGCATCGGGCTGAAAGCGCGGGATCTTGCCCCGCATGTCATTGTCGGCGAACTGGGTGTCCGAGGTGATCGTGCCGGTGAGGAAGCCCTTGCCGAGCGGGCTGAACGGCACGAGGCCGATGCCCAGCTCCTCGAGTACCGGCAGGATTTCGGCCTCGGGCTCGCGCGTCCACAGCGAGTATTCGCTCTGGAGCGCCGCGACCGGCTGCACCGCATGGGCGCGGCGGATCGAGCCGGCGCCTGCCTCGGAGAGGCCGAAATAGCGCACCTTGCCGGCCGCGATGAGGTCCTTCACCGCGCCCGCAACGTCCTCCATCGGCACGTTCGGATCGACGCGGTGCTGGTAGTAGAGGTCGATATGGTCGGTGCCGAGGCGCTTGAGGCTGCCCTCGACAGCGCTCCGGATCTGGGCCGGGCGGCTGTTGACGTCGCCACGATGGGCGCCGGTCTGCTGGTCGATGTCCCAGCCGAACTTGGTGGCGATGATCACCTTGTCGCGCATGCCGGCGAACGCCTCGCCCACCATCTCTTCGTTGGTCCACGGGCCGTAGACTTCGGCCGTGTCGAAGAAGGTCATGCCGCGCTCGACGGCGGCGCGGAGGAGGGCGATCATTTCCGGCCGGTCGGGGATGTCGCGGCTCTTGCCGTAGCCCATGGCGCCGAGAGAAAGCGCCGATACTTCAAGGCCTTGTCCGAGTTTGCGGGTCTGCATGGTGTGATCCTTCCGTGACTGGGTGGCGCGGAGCGCCTAGATCCGGTAGCCGGGTTTCTTGTAGATCGCGCCGGGCTTGGCGAGGATGTCGGGTTCGTAGACCGAAGCGCGCCAGTCCTTGGCCGCGACCTCCTCGAAGCCGACGGAAACCGCGTCGTCGCCGTAGCCGAGGATGCCGGCGACATCGCGGGTGATGGCCGCGGCGAGGCGCTGCTTCTGGTCCTCGGATTTTCCAGTGATGAGCTTGACGATGATGTGGGGCATCAGGGCTTCACCATCACCTTGATGGCTTCGCGGTCGTCCATGGCGCGATAGCCGTCGGGCACGCCGTTGAGGTCGACGGTGCGATCGAAGACGCGGCCGGGGTTGATGCGGCCTTCGAGAATGTCGGGGAGGAGCTCTTCGATATAGGCGCGCACCGGGGCAGGGCCGCCGCCGACCGTGATGTTGCGGTAAAAGAGCGGCCGGGCCGAGGGTACGGTGTCGTAATGGGGTACGCCGACGCGGCCGATGGCGCCGCCGGCGCGGGCGATGCCCACGGCGGTTGCCACGGCCTGGTCGGTGCCGACACATTCGAGGATGGCGTGGGCGCCGAAGCCGCCAGTGAGCTCGCGGACGCGGGCAATGCCCTCCTCGCCACGCTCGCTCACGATGTCGGTGGCGCCGAACTCGCGGGCGAGCTGTAGCCGGTCGGGATGGCGGCCGAGCATGATGATGCGCTCGGCTCCGAGCCGCTTCGCCGCGATGACGCCGCAGAGGCCGACGGCGCCGTCGCCGATCACCGAGGCGGTGACGCCGGGTGTGACGCGGGAGACAACCGCTGCGTGGTGGCCGGTGCCCATCACGTCCGACAGCGTCAGCAGCGATGGCATCAGGGCGTCGTCGGGACCGACGCCGATGGGGAACAGGGTGCCATCGGCGAGGGGGATGCGCAGCGCCTCGGCCTGGGCGCCGTTGAGGCCGTTATTGCCGAAGAAGCCACCGGTGACGCAGGCGGTCTGCAGGTGCTCGCGGCAGAAGGGGCAGGTGCCGTCGGAATAGGCGAACGGCATGATCACGAGGTCGCCGACCTTCAGGGTCTGCACGTCGGCCCCGACGGCTTCGATGATGCCGATGGCTTCGTGGCCCATGGACTGGCCGGTGTCCGACGCGTCCTTGAGGTTGTAGGGCCAGAGGTCGCTGCCGCAGATGCAGGCGCGGGTGACGCGTACCACGGCATCGGTGGGCTCGACGATGGCGGCGTCGGGCACGCTCTCGATGCGCACGTCCTTGCGGCCATACATGATGGTGGCGAGCATGGCTCAGTCCTTCTTGTCGTATTGCGTGTCGGTCACGCGTTCCAGCCAGTCGACGACCTTGCCGTCCTGAACTTCCTGGAGCGCGGTGTGGGTCATGGCGGTGGTGGGGGCAGCGCCGTGCCAGTGCTTCTCGCCTGGGGCGAACCAGACGACGTCGCCGGGGCGGATCTCCTCGACCGGGCCGCCCCAGCGCTGCACCCGGCCAACGCCCTGGGTGACGATCAGCGTCTGGCCGAGCGGATGTGTGTGCCAATTGGTGCGGGCACCGGGCTCGAAGGTGACGGCGGCGCCCTGTACGCGATCCGGTGCGGCCGGGTTGAACAGCGGGTCGATGCGAACCGTGCCGGTGAACCAGTCGGTCGGCCCCTTGCCGGATGGCCGGCTGCCGGCGCGAAAAATCTCCATCGCGAAGGTCCTCGGTTGCTTGTGTCGACGAGAATGTAGCCAAGTCCCGAGGCTGCGATTAGGATCGATAATGTTCATGTGGTTGTGAGGCTCGTTCACAAATGGCGCGGGGTGAAACCGAGGACCTGCTCGCCTTCCTCGCCGTGGCGCGGGAGCGGAGTTTTACGCGCGCAGGAGCGAAGCTCGGGGTGACGCCCTCGGCCGTCAGCCATGCGATGAAGGGGCTCGAGGAGCGGCTCGGCATCCGGCTCCTGTCGCGCACTACGCGCAGCGTATCGCTGACCGAGGCGGGGGAGCGGCTGATGCGGTCCGTGGGGCCACTGTTCGAACAGATCGACGCCGAAGTGGCGGCGTTGAGCGACCTGCGGGACCGCCCCGCGGGCAGTATCCGCATCTCATGCGGGGACTCGGTGATCGAGCCGGTGTTCCGCCCGATGCTGCGGACGTTCCTGCGCGCCTATCCCGACATCACGGTCGAAATCGCCATCGGCAACGGCTTCGTCGATATCGTCGAGCAGCGCTTCGACGCGGGCGTGCGGCTGGGCGAGGCGCTGTCCAAGGACATGATCGCGGTGCGGATCGGGCCGGACTGGCGCTTCAGCGTGGTGGGATCGCCCGAGTATTTCGAGCGGCGTTCGCGGCCTGAAGTGCCGCAGGACCTGACCAACCACGAATGCATCAACCTGCGGCTGACGACGGCGGGCGGGCTTTACGCGTGGGAGTTCAAGAAGGGGACGCGGGCACTCGATGTGCGGGTCGAAGGTCATCTCATCTTCAACAGCGTGCAGCCGATCCTCAAGGCGGCGCTGGACGGGCACGGGCTCGGCAACGTGCCCGAATACATGACCCGCGAGCTGATTGCGCGCGGCGAGCTGATCGAAGTGCTGGCCGACTGGTGCCCGTACTGGCAGGGCTATCACATCTACTACCCCAACCGCCGCCAGCCCTCGCCGGCGTTCACGGCGTTCGTCGAGGCGCTGCGATACCGGGGGTAGGGTGGGCGGTGGATCAGAAGCTGCGTCGGGGCGGGGAAGTTTAGTCTATTAATCCAGTATACTAAATTGCGACGGTGCCGGGATCGATCGTATCCTTGGGCATGACCGACACCTCGCCCCTCTTCGCCCAGTTTCGCCTCGGCGATCTCAGCCTGCCGCACCGGATCGTCATGGCGCCGATGACGCGGCATCGGGCCGGCACGGGGAAAGTACCGGGGCGGCTCGCGGCGCAGTATTATGCGCAGCGGGCCGGGGCGGCGCTGATCATCACGGAGTCGACCGAGGTCGATCCGGCCAGCGTCGGCGCGCCACCGACGCGTCCGGGGATCGTCAGCGATGCGCAGGCGGCCGGGTGGCAGCAGGTGACGACGGCGGTGCACCGCGAAGGCGGCCGCATCTTCCTCCAGATGTCGCATATGGGGCGCGCCGCCCAGCCGCATCACCTGCGCTATGGCGGTCCGCCGCGCGGGCCCTCGGCAGGCGCGCCGGCGGCGGTGCACTACACCGCGGACGGGGCGGTGCCCTATGCGGAGGCCGACGAGCTGTCGATCGCCGAGGTGCGCGAGACGGTCCGGCAGTTCGGGGCGGCGGCGGCGCTGGCGAAGGCCGTGGGCTTCGACGGGGTCGAGTTGCATGGGGCCAATGGCTACCTGATCGACCAGTTCCTGCGCGATGGCTCGAACCGGCGGGGCGATGCCTATGGCGGGTCGGCCGACAACCGCTTCCGCTTTCTCGCCGAAATCATCGAGGCGGCGCTTGAACATTGGCCGGCCTCGCGGGTCGGGGTGCGGGTATCGCCCACCAACCCGTTCCAGGACATGGCGGATTCCGATCCGGTGCGGCACTTCACGCATTTCGCGCAGCGGCTGAACGACTACGAGCTCGCCTACCTGCACGTGGTCGAATATCCCGAGCAGCGGCCGGGACGGCCGGAAGTGGCGCGGCACCTGCGCGAGGCGTTCGAGGGACCGCTCATCGCCGCCGAAGGTTTTTCGCGCGAAGCCGGCGAGGCGTGGCTGCGCGAGGGGCGGGCTGACCTCATCGCCTATGGCAAGGCCTTCCTCGCCAACCCCGACCTGCCGGAGCGCTGGTGGCAGGGGGCGCCGCTCAACGAGCCCGACAAGGCCACGTTCTACACCACCGGCGCCCGGGGCTATACCGATTACCCCAGCCTAGCTGAAGCGGCGCTCGAGCACCCGGTCGGCCTCGCGCAGTAGGCGGGCTGCGAGCTCCGCACTCTGCACGCGAATATCCGGGATCGCCTCGATCTCGAAGAAGGTGCCGCGGGTGAGCGGGCCGATGGCGAAGAGCCGCGGCGACGGCGTGCCATCGGCCGAAACGACCTCGCAGCTCTCCGTGACATCGAGGCCGATATGCAGCCGGTCCGGCCGCGCGGCGCCATCCGTCAGCAGTTGGCGCACCACCGGATTGCTCGACTGCTCGACATCGACGCTGACGCCGCCGCAATCGTAGACGCGGGCGACGCGAAACTCCTCGGTATTGGCGACGCCCTTGCGGCGGACGGTGGCCACCACCTCGCCGGGGTCACGGCGGACGTCGAGGAATTTGCCGGCGATCAGCGTCACCTGACCCGCGGCGACCGCGTCGCGGAGGCGTTGGTGCAACTCGGGCGGCAGGCGGTGGCGGTGGATGTTCCAGATCGGCCGGATGTGTTCGAGGAAGCGACGGCGCGCACCGAGCGACCAGGCCTGCCAGATGCGCTGGTTGAAGGGCCGCAACGCATCGACGACGCTGCGCCAGTCATAACCGGCGCGGCGGGCCTCCTCGACGGTCTCGATGAACCACTGGGTGAAGTAGAGCAGCCCGGTGCCGAAGGGCACGTCGGCCGCATCGAGCGCGAACTTTTCCACTTGCCGGTGCCCCTGCGGCAGCAGCCCGTGGCGCGACACCACGGTGATCGGCCCGCGATGATCGGCCTGCGACAGGGTCAGCCAAGCATCGACCATCGACAGGCCAGAGCCGAGGATCATCACCGGCGCATCGGGGTCGAGCGGCGTATCGGCCGACGAGCCGACCCGCACCGCGATACCCTTGCTGCGCGCCGGCTGCTCCTCGTGGCCGACGGCGAGCACGGCGGCATGGCCCAGAATGCTGGCGCCGGTATCGAGCGTCGCCTCGACGCCGGCCTTCCCGGCGCCGAGCCCGGTGACGGCGGCGTGGACGATCTGCAGGCGGCCATCGCTCGCGAGACCCTGCACGATGTCGCTGAGATAGGCGCCATAATACCGGCGCGGCACGAAGACGAAGCGCTCGGTTTCGCCGATCAGGTTGCGCTCGCGCAGCCAGCGCCAGAAATGCTCGGGATCGTCGGCATAGGCGCTCATATTGGGCGCCGCGACGTTCAACACATGATCGAGCTGGCGGGCCGAATAGGCGACGCCACGGCCGAGGTCGTCGCGCTTCTCGATCAGCGTGACGCGCAGGTCCATGGCCGGGTCGCGCAGCAAATGCGCGGCGAGGAGGACACCCGAGGCGCCACCTCCCACGATGATGATCGACAGGCGCTGGGTCATGTTCTGCTCCTCCGCGTGATCGCTGTTGGCGAGGCGGGCGCGGAGCAGAAACGGACCGGAGCGCTTTCAGGAAAAGTTGCAGACTTTTCCGGTTCGAAAGCGCGACAAAAAGTTAGGCCGTGCGAAGCTCCAGCGGTAGCACGTCGCCATCCATGTCGCGCATCTGCGCGAGATTGGTCTGGTCGAGCACTTCGGCGATGGCGTTGCGGACTTCCAGCATCATGTGGCGCACCTGGCAGGTGGCCACGTCGCAGTCGTCGCAGGCCTCGTAGCGGGTGTGGCTGGCGCACGGGATGGGCGCCAGCGGCCCATCGAGCACGCGCACTACGGCGCCGATCTTGATCTCCTCCGGCGGGCGGGCCAGCCGGTAGCCACCGCCCTTGCCCTTTCGCGCCTGGACGATGCCACCATTGCGCAAATCGCCGAGGATCGCGTCGAGGAACTTCTTCGGAATGTTGTTGGCGCTCGACATTTCGGTGGCGAGCGCCAGCTGGCCGGGCGGCAGCCGCGCCATGTGAACCAGAGCCTTCAGCCCATACTTGCCCTTGGCGGTCAGCATCGAAACGATTTTCCAACTTCGGTGTCCACCCAGCTTATATGTTCTAGAAATTTAGTCGACAAGAGACAGGCGTACTGACCTGCCGTGGGGCCTTCCGTCCCTCTCCCGGCGGCGGCCTCGGGCGCCGCCTTGTGGCGTGGCCGGCAAGCGATGTTGCCGCCGGCCCTGCTCACGAAATTCCGTTCCCCTTCGATCCCGCGCTTCGCAAGCTGAATTCTCGACTACGTTTATAGACTGTATAGCATTTATGCCAGACTGAACACCGGGCGAGGGCCCGGCAACAAGGAAGCAAAGAATGCTCAACAGGGTCGTTCCGGCAGTGGCGCTGGCGTTTGGACTGGTGCTGGCCACGGGGGCGCAGGCGGTGGACCTGCGCATCGGCTGGCAGCAGATCGTCGAGCCGAGCCGGGTGCCGCAGGCCGAAGGCGCCTATGAAAAGGCGACCGGCGCCAACATCACCTGGAGCCAGTTCGGCGGTGGCGCGGACGTGGTGGCGGCGATCGCTTCAGGCTCGCTCGATATCGGCTATGTGGGCTCGTCGCCGCTCACGGCCGCGGCCAGCCAGGAACTGCCGATCCAGGCGATCTACATTGTCGGCAACATTGCCGAGGCCGAAGCGCTGGCGGTGAAGGGCGTGACCAAGCCCGAAGAGCTCGCGGGTAAAAAGATCGCGACGCCCTTCGTTTCGACGGCGCATTATTCGCTGCTGACGGCGCTGAAGCACTGGGGCGTCGACCCCGCCAGCGTGCAGATCCTCAACCTCCGGCCGCAGGAAATCGCGGCGGCGTGGGAGCGGGGCGACATCGACGGTGCCTATGTGTGGGATCCGGTGCTGACCCAGATCAAATCGACCGGCGGCACCGTGCTCGCCGACTCATCCGACGTCGCCGAGTGGGGCGGGCCGACCTTCGATGCGTGGATTGTGCGCAAGGAATATGCCGAGCAGAATCCCGACGTGGTGAAGGCCTTCGTGAAGGTGACCGGCGACGCCTATGCCGCCTACCTCGCCGACCCGGCCAAGTGGAGCGCCAGTTCGAAGGAAGCCGCCGACATCGCCAAGCTGACCGGCGCCAATGCGGCCGACGTGCCGGCGCTGCTCAAGGGCTATGTGTTCCCGCCGCTCGCCGACCAGGCCGGCCCGAACTATCTCGGCGGCGCGACGGTGAAGGCGATTGCCGACACGGCCGCCTTCCTCGCCGAGCAGGGCAAGATTTCGGCGCCGCTCGCCGATTACTCGGCCTACGTGAACCCGAGCTTCGCGGCCGCTGCGGCCGCCGAATGACCGGTCCGGCGATGGGTCACGTCCATCGCCCCGTGCCCGCCGCTGCACTCCCTATCGGCAGTGGCGGGCCCTCCGTTTTCACCCGCGGACATTTTTGATGACCGAGCTGCGCCTCACCAATGTTTCGCTGAGCTATCCTCGCCGCCGCGATGTAACGCAGGTGCTGGAGCGCGTGTCGCTGAGCCTTGCGCCCGGCGAATTCGTGGCGGTGATCGGCCGCTCGGGCTCGGGCAAGACGTCGCTGCTCAACCTCGCGGCGGGCTTCATTGCGCCGACCGAGGGGCGGGTGACGCGCGGCGGCAAGACCATCACCGGGCCGGGCGCCGACCGCGCCGTGGTGTTCCAGGACGATGCGCTCTACCCGTGGCTGTCGGCGCGCGACAATGTCGCCTTCCCGCTGCGGCTCGCCGGTATCGGCCGGGGCGAACGGCGGGCGCGGGCTGACGAACTGCTGCGCCAGGTCGGGCTCGAGCGCGAGGCCGATCGCGCCATCTGGGAATTGTCCGGCGGTCAGCGCCAGCGGGTGGGCATCGCCCGGGCGCTCGCGGCGAAACCCGACTTCCTGCTGATGGACGAGCCGCTTGGTGCCCTCGACGCGATGACGCGCGAGCGCATGCAGGAGCTGCTGCTGAACGTCTGGCAGGCGAGCGGCGCGGGTGTGCTGCTCATCACCCATAGCGTCGAAGAGGCGCTGTTTCTCGGCACCCGCGTCGTGGTGCTGGCGCCGCATCCGGGGCGGATCGTCGCTGACCGGGCCTTCGAGTTTTCCCACCGGTTCGCGGCCGGGGAGACGGCGCGGGCGCTGAAATCGGCGCCCGAATTCATCGCCGCGCGCGAGGAGCTGATCGCTGCGATCCATGCCGACGATGGGGTCACGGCATGAGCGCGGGCGACGACGCCATTGCGGCCGGCGTGGCAGCCGGGCCTGCCGCGAAACTGCGGCCGGTTCGGCTGTCGCCGGCGCTCGCGACACTGCTGACCGTCGCGGCGCTGCTGGCGCTGTGGACCGCCGCCTCGAGCTTCGGCTGGGTGTCGGCGGTGTTCCTGCCGCATCCTTTGAAAGTGCTGGCGGCGGTCGGCAAGCTGGTGACGCAGGGCTATGTCGACGGCACCCTGTGGCAGCACGCTTCGGCGAGCCTCGGCCGCGTGTTCACCGCGCTGTTCTTCTCCATTCTGGTGGCCGTGCCGGCGGGGCTCGCGATTGCGACGAGCCCGGTGGGGCGCGGCATTTTGGATCCGCTGATCGAGTTCATCCGGCCGCTGCCGCCGCTCGCCTATTTGCCGCTGATCATCATCTGGTTCGGCATCGGCGAGCCATCGAAGGTGCTGGTGATCGCGCTCGCCATGGTGGCGCCGATCGCCATTTCCACCGCAGCCGGCGTGCGATCCGCTTCGCAGAGCCAGGTGAATGCGGCGCGTTCGTTCGGGGCGAGCCGGCTCGGCGTGCTGATCCATGTGCAGTTGCCGAGCGCGCTGCCGGCGATCCTCACCGGCATCCGCATTGCGCTCGGCGCGGGGTGGTCGACGCTGGTGGCGGCCGAACTGGTCGCTGCCTCGCGCGGGCTCGGCTTCATGATCCAGTCGGCGGCGCAGTTCCTCGTCACCGATATCGTCCTCGTCGGGATCTTCGTGATCTCGGCGCTGGCCTTCGCCTTCGAGGCGCTGCTGCGGCTCGTCGAGAAGTTCTTCGTCCGCTGGTCGGGCCACTAAACGGGAGTATTACCATGTCCGTCGTCGAGCTGCGCAGCAAGATCCAGACCCCCATTGTGCCCGAGCGGACGCCCGAGGAGGTCGCGGCGTTCAAGACGGCGATGCGGCATCTCGCAGGTGCGGTGGCGGTGATCACCACCGGCTCAGGCGACGCGCGGACGGGTTTTACCGCCACCTCGGTGTCGTCATTCTCGATGGAGCCGCCGACGCTGATCGTCTGCCTCAACCGCACTTCGTCGAGCTGGCCGATCGTGCAGGAGCATGGCGGGTTCTGCGTCAACCTCCTCGCCCACGACCAGTCGCATATCGCCGACCGGTTCGCCGGGCGCGGCGGGGCCAAGGGCACCGGGCGCTACGAGGGCGCGACGTGGCAGCAGCAGCCATCGGGCGCGCTGGGGCTGGCGGGAGCTCTCGTCACCATCGACTGCACGCTCGACGAGGCGATCGAGCGGCATTCGCACGCGATCCTGCTGGGCGGGGTGAACGCCGTGACGGCGCGCGGCGACGCCGAGCCCCTGCTCTACTGGCACGGCGCCTACCGGCTGCTATCGAACCTCGATCGCGTTCTTACTCAGGCTTAGGCCACCTGCGCCCTTCCGTGATGGCCAACGGTGAACTCGTTGGCGATCTTGTCGCTGAGGGTTTTCCGTCCGGTGTCGATGCCGAGCGCCGGGAAGAGCAGTTCGGCGACGCGGTAGGCTTCCTCGAGATGCGGGTAGCCCGAGCCGATGACGAGGTCGATGCCGGCCTCCTGGTATTCGGCGATCCGCTCGGCCACCTGTTCGGGCGTGCCGACCAGCGCGGTGCCGGCGCCGTTGCGGACGAGGCCGAGGCCGGCCCAGAGGTTGGGGCCGACCAGCAGCTTGTCGCGGCGGCCACCGTGGAGCTCCGACATGCGACGCTGGCCCTCGGAATCCATCTGCTTCAGGAACCGCGCCTGCGCCGCTTCGATCTGGGCATCGGAGACGCGGGAGATCAGGCGGTCGGCGGCGGCCCAGGCCTCTTCCTCGGTCTCGCGGACGATGAAGTGGAGGCGAATGCCGTAGCGCAGGGTACGGCCACGGGCTTCGGCGCGAGCCCGGGCGGCGGCGACCTTCTGGGCCACGGCGGCGGGCGGCTCGCCCCAGGTGAGGTAGGTGTCGCACTGCTCGGCGGCGAGATCCTGCCCGGCATCGGACGAGCCACCGAGGAAGAGCGGCGGATAGGGGCGCTGCAGCGGCGGCTGGTCGAGCCGGCCGGCCTCGATGCGGTAGTGCTTGCCCTCGAAATCGACGGTGTCGCCCGAGAGCAGGCCGCGGAAAATGGTGAGGAATTCGGCGGCCTGGGCGTAGCGCTCGTCATGGGCGAGGAAGACGCCGTCGCCCGCGAGCTCCACCGGGTTGCCGCCGACCACGACGTTGAGCAGCAGACGGCCATTGCTCAGGCGGTCCAGCGCGGCGGTCTGGCGGGCGGCGAAGCTCGGCAGCGTGACGCCGGGACGGAGCGCGACGAGGAATTTCAGCCGTTCGGTGGCGGTGGCGAGGCCGGTGGCGGTGATCCAGCCTTCCTCGCAATTCTGCCCGGTGGGGAGCAGCACGCCCTCGTAGCCGAGGCGGTCGGCGGCCTGCGCGATCTCGCGGAAATAGCGGAAATCGGGCTGCCGCTCGCCCGCCGAGGAGCCCAGATAGCTGCCATCGCCATGGGTGGGGATGAACCAGAAGAAGGTGATCGGCTTGCTCATGACGTCCTCGCGAAAACGAGGCGACGCTAGAACAGTCGATAAAATCTATCGAGAAAGAAGATCGCGATTGCGGGCGGGTAAGGAGAACGGATTTCCGCTCATGGCGGTGCAAGCCCTGCCGCCCACGCCGTTACCTCGGCCGTCGTGCGCTTGCCGACAATGGCATCGGCGAGGCCTGAGGCGATCAAGGGGCCGAGCTTGAAGCCGTGGCCGGAGCAGGCGCTGAGGAGCCAGGCGGCCTTGCCAATCGGTTCGACCACGAAGCGCTCGTCGTCGGTGACGGTGTAGTAGCAGACCTTGGCTTCGAGCTGACGGTAGCGCTCGAAGCCGGCGAAGATCTCGCTTGCGGCGGCGAGCACGCCGGCCGTGTCCTCGGGACGGGCGATGCGGTCGTCGGAGCCGTCGCCGCGGCGGCTGAAAGTGTGGTCGCCGAGCTTCAGCCGCGTGCCGCCGCGCGGCGGCAGGATATAGGCGCCGTGGGTGATGCCAGTGTCGATCAGCACCGGCGACTGGGCCCAGGCGGCGGCGAGGTCGGCGGGCGGCTCGAGGTAGAGCACGAGCTGGCGTGAAGGCGTCAGGCGCGGACGGGCATTGGGCAGGATGGCGGGGAGCCAGGCACCGGCGGCGACCGCCACCGCGTCGGCGGATTGGCGCGCGCCGTTGACGGTGAAGCTGCCGGTTTCCGGATCGAGGTCGGTGACGCGCGAGTGCGGGTGGAGTTCCACGCCCGCTTCGGCCAGCCATTTGGCCAGCGCCGTGACGATGCGGCTCGCGAACAGCATGCCGGCGCCCTCGGCCTCGAAGGCATCGACGACGCCCCGGCGATTGAGCATGGGCAGGCGGGTGGCGATCTCGTCGACCGACACCGGCCGGTGCGCGATGCCGATGGCGTCGAGGTCGCGGGCGGTGATGTCGTAGAAGTCCGACGGGCGGCGGCCGACATAAACGAGGTTGGTCGGCAGGTAGTGGGTTTCGCCGAGATCGGCCCAGAGCGCCTCATAAGTGGCGAAGGCTGCGGGCATCAGGGCGCCGTAGCCCGAGAGCCCGCCATAGGTGTGCCGGGTGATGCGGTGTTCATCGAACGATGACGCGACCGGGTTGGGGATCGGCCCCTGCTCGTAGAGCGACACGCGCTGGCCGCGCTTGTGGAGCGCCCAGGCGAGCGACAAACCGCCGATTCCGCCCCCGATAACTGCGATGTGCTGCTGCATGTGTGCCCCCGTGATGTGCGCGGAAGGGTGCGGAAAGCCGTTCGGCGCGTCCACCGCCTCCGGGGACATTCTTTTTCCCGCTGCCGCCCGAATAGGCAAAGTTCTGTGCCTTCAGCACCTCGCCTTGCGCAGCATCAATCCATATTCTCCATCAAATTACTAGACTAATGGAGATCAAGGTGCCGTCCCGCGAGAAAGCCACGCTCTATCTGCTCGACCCCAGTTTCGAGGACGCCGCCTATCCGGGGCAGAAATTCTTCTGCCGCCACGGGGCTCTGGTCGAAGGCGTGCTCGGCAATTTCCCCGCCGTAGCGGCAGAGATCAGCATCGAGCGCGTCGCCTTCCCGCGGCCGCGCAACGTGGTGATCGCGGCGATCGGCGAGGCCAACCAGTCGCTGCCCGTGCTGGTGCTGCCGGCCGGCGAGACCAGCGCCAGTGCCACCGGCATCGCCAACGGGCGTGCCTTCGCGTCGGGCTCGAACGCCATTCTCGCGACGCTCGCCGAGCGCCACGGCCTCCCCGTCATCCATCCGTGAGGGCCGCGCCATGAGCTATAAACTGAGCCTTCTCGACAAGAGCCCGATCGCCAAAGGCGAGACCGCCTTCGATGCCCTCAACCGCACGCTGAAGCTGGCGCAGGCGGCGGAGCGGCTGGGCTATCACCGCTTCTGGGTGGCCGAGCACCACGACACCGCCGACCTCGCGAGTTCGGCGCCGGAGCTGGTGATTTCGTGGCTGCTGGCCGGCACGAAGCGCATCCGCATCGGCTCGGGCGGGGTGATGCTGCAGCATTACAGCCCCTACAAGGTGGCCGAGAATTTCAACACGCTGGCCTCGCTGGGCCAGGGCCGCGTCGATCTCGGCGTCGGCAAGGCGCCGGGCGGATTGCCGTTCTCGACCCGCGCGCTGCAGTCGGAGCGCGAGGCAGGCAGGAAGCTCGATTTCGACCGGCTGCTCACCGACCTCACCACCTTCCTCGATGGCACGCAGGGCAATGACCGGGCCAAGGCCACGCCTCGCCCTGTCACCGCGCCCGAGCGCTTCCTGCTCGGGGCCAGCGTCGACAGTGCGGAACTGGCGGCGGCGCAGGGCTGGGGCTTCGTCTTCGCCCGCCACCTCAATGGCGACGAGGCGCTGCTCGCCGCATCGGTCGAGCGCTACCGGCAGTTGACCGGGCATCCGCCGGTCGTCGCGGTGGCGGCGATCCTCTCGCGCGATGGTTCTGAGGCGAGAGCGCAGGGCGACAAGTTCCGGCCGCTGAAGCTGCACATTGCCGGGCGCCAGAGCGTCACCATCGGCTCCGAGGAGCAGGCCAAGGAGTTCGCGCGGCAGGCCGGGGTCACCGACTACCGCACCGAGCCCGCGACGCCGAGCATCGTCACCGGCTCGCCGCGTGACCTGCTGAACGAGCTCGACCGGCTGAGCGGCACGCTCGGCATCACCGAGTTCATCGTCGATCTCTTCAACCAGGGCGATGCGCGGCTCGAGGCCGCCGAGCTGCTGGCCCACGCCCACGCGACGCCCCGCGTCGCCGTCCCCGCCTGAACCCCAAGGAGCATCCCATGAGCAAGCGCATTCCATTCGGCATCATGCTGCAGGGCCCCGGCGGGCACATGAACGCCTGGAAGCATCCGAGCGTGCCGGCCGATGCCAGCGTCAATTTCGACTATTACGTGCGGACGGCAAAGCAGGCCGAGGCGGCAGGTATCGCCTTCGCCTTCATCGCCGACGGGCTCTACATCAACGAAGTCTCAATCCCGCACTTCCTCAACCGCTTCGAGCCCATCGCCATCCTGTCGGCACTGGCGGCGGTGACCGACAAGATCGGCCTCGTCGGCACGCTCTCGACCTCGTACTCCGACCCCTTCACGGTGGCGCGGCAGTTCGGCTCGATCGATGCGATCAGTAAGGGTCGTGGCGGCTGGAATGCGGTGACCTCGCCGCTCGAAGGCTCGGCCAAGAATTACAGCCGCGAAAAGCACCCCGAGCATGCGCTGCGCTACCAGATCGCCGGCGAGCATATCGATGTGGTGAAGGGCCTGTGGGACAGCTGGGACGACGATGCGTTCGTCCGCAACCGCGAGACCGGGCAGTTCGCGGATTTTTCCAAACTCCACCGGGTGAACCACAAGGGCCGGTTCCACAATGTGGAGGGCCCGCTCAACCTGCAGCGCTCGCCGCAGGGCCAGCCGGTGCTGTTCCAGGCCGGCGGTTCCGATGATGGCATCGCGCTTGCCGGCCGGCACGCCGATGCGGTGTTCGCCAATGGCGCGTCGATCCCCGAGAACCAGGAGCTGACGGCGAAGCTGAAGGCCAGCGCCGTGGCGCATGGCCGGGGCCGCGATGAGCTGAAGGTCTTCCCGGGCATTTCGCCTATCGTCGGCTCGACCGAAGCCGAGGCCGAGCGGAAGTATCAGGAGGTGCGCGATCTCGTCAGCGTCACCGAGGCGCTGCGCTATATCGGGCGGTTCTTCGACCACCACGATTTCACCCAGTACGACCTCGACGCGCCGTTCCCCGAACTCGGCGATCTCGGCAAGAACCAGTTCCGCTCCGGCACCGACCGCATCAAGCGGGTGGCGAAAGAGAAGAACCAGACGCTGCGCGAAGTGGCGCTCGAAACCACCACGCCGCGCAATGACTTCATCGGCACGCCGGACGTCGTGGCCGACAAGCTGATCGAATGGGTGGAAGCGGGGGCGGCCGACGGCTTCGTGCTCGGCTTCCAGGTCATCACCCAGGGGCTGAACGATTTCGAGGCTGAAGTCCTGCCCATTCTCGAGAAGCGCGGCTACCACTCGCGCGACCTCATCGGCAGCACCCTGCGCGAGCATCTCGAACTGCCGCGCCCGGTCAGCCGCTTCCTTGCGGACGAAAGCGCCGCCAAGGCCGGGGCGGCGGAATGAGCATCGACGCCGCCGAATTCGTAGTGCTCCGGCATCGGCTCCATGCGGAGCCGGAGCTGGCCTATCAGGAGTTCAAGACCAGTGCGCTGGTCGCCGAACTCCTGACCGGCTGGGGCTACGAGGTCGCGACCGGGATCGGCGGCACCGGAATCGTCGGCACGCTGCGCCAAGGCCCGGGTGGTCGCACCATCGGCATCCGCGCCGATATGGACGCCCTGCCCATCACCGAGGCGACCGGCGTGACCTATGCCAGCCGGACGCCGGGCGTGATGCATGCCTGCGGGCATGATGGGCACACGTCCATCCTGCTCGCGGCGGCCAAGGAGATAGCGGCCACCCGCAACTTCTCGGGGACCGTCCGGCTGATCTTCCAGCCGGCCGAGGAGAATGGCGGCGGGGCGCGCAAGATGATCCAGGACGGGCTGTTCGAGCGTTTCCCGGTCGATGCCGTGTTCGGACTCCATAACTGGCCGGGTGTGCCGGCCGGCGAGTTCCGCTTCATCGACGGGCCGGCCATGGCCTCGGTCGACATGGTCGTCATCACCATCACCGGCCGTGGCGGCCATGGGGCGCGGCCGCATGAGACGGTCGATCCGATCGTCGCGGCCGCCTCGTTGATCATGGCGCTGCAGACCATCGTATCGCGCAACACCGACCCGCTTGAGGCGGCGGTGGTGACGGTGGGGGCAATAACGGGCGGCAACGTGCCAAACGTCATCCCCAACAGCGTCGAACTGAAGCTCTCGGTGCGCTCGTTCTCCGCCTCCGTGCGCGAAAACCTCAAGGCCCGCATAAAGGCATTGGCCGAGGCGCATGCCGAGAGTTTTGGCGCCACCGCGAAAGTCGATACGCCGCGCGGCTATCCGGTGCTGGTGAACCATACGGCCGAGAACGACTTCGCCCGCAATACGGCACGCCGGCATTTCGGCGAGCCGGGCACGCTGCGGCCGATCACCGCCAGCGAGGATTTCGCCTTCATGCTGGAGCATCGCCCCGGCGCCTATCTCTTCGTCGGCAACGGCCCGAGCGCCGACCTCCACAGCCCGCATTACGACTTCAACGACGAGATCCTGCCCGTCGCCGCCCGCTACTGGGTGGCGCTGGTTCAGGACTATCTCAGCGCCAACGAGGAGGCGCGCGCAGCATGAGCGAATATTTCTACTACACCACGCCCGACCACCCACTGGCCGAACCGCTGATGACCCAGCTCACCGCCGAATATGACCGCCGCTACGGCGCCTATTTCGGCGAGACGGCCGACAAGGAGATGAACCGCTATCCGGCTGCGCTGTTCGCGCCGCCCGAGGGCAATTTCCTGCTCCTCCTGCGCGACGGTTTCCCCATCGCCGGCGGCGCTTTCAAGCGCTACGACGAGGATACGGCTGAGCTCAAGCGCATCTGGACCGACGAGAACCATCGCCGCCAGGGCCTGGCGCGGCGCATCTGCGCCGAGCTCGAGCAGCAGGCGGTGAAGCAGGGCTACACGAAGCTCTATCTCACGACGGGCTTCCGCCAGCCCGAAGCGCGCGACCTCTACATCAGCTCCGGCTACACGCCGCTTTTCGATATCGACGCCGACCCCGAAATCTACGGCGCACTGCCGTTCGAGAAATTCCTCGTCACCCCGCCGGCCGGCTATGTGCCGACGCTGGTGACGCCGCCCGAAGGCGGCTGGAAAGCGGCGCGCGAGCGGCAACTCGCCGCGCACAGATAGCCTCAACAACGTCCCGCAAACGGGCAAACCAACTCATCGGCGACCCAAGAAAAGACGCCGATGCTTTGACCGCACGAAGCTAAAGTCTATCATTTTGATAGACTAAAAATCAGGGCAGCCGCCCAGGAAACAATGAAGGCTCCGCTCATGGCTACTACCGAGGCAAGTTCAGCGAGTGTCGATCTCGACCTCACCCGCGCCGCCGACCCCGGCGGCTACCGGATCGTGCCGGCGCGGCACCCCTGGCGCATCGCCGGCAGCGTGATCGCGGTGCTGCTGATCGCGGTGACGCTGCAGTCGGTGTTCACCAACGAGCGCTGGGGCTGGGCGGTGTTCGCGCAGTATTTCTTCGATCCGGCGGTGCTGGTCGGCCTGGGCCGCACGCTGTGGCTGACGCTGCTCGCGAGCATTATCGGCTTCTTCATCGGCGGGCTTTTGGCCTTCGCCCGGGTGTCGAAATCGAAGCTGCTGTCGAGCGTATCCTGGGGCTATATCTGGCTGCTGCGCTCGATCCCGCTGATCGTGCTGCTGCTGGTGCTCAACAATATCGGCTACCTCTACCCCACGGTCGATATCGGCATCCCCTTCACCAATATCCTCTTTGCCCAGTACGGCACGACGCAGGTGCTGAGCGTGTTCGCGGTGGCGGTGATCGGGCTCAGCCTCAACCAGGCGGCGTTCTCGGCCGAGATCATCCGCGGCGGTATCCTCTCCATCGACCAGGGCCAGCAGGAAGCGGCGGCGGCGCTGGGGCTGTCTTGGCGGCACCAGTCGCTGCGGATCATCCTGCCGCAGGCCATGCGCGCCATCATTCCCTCGGGCTTCAACGAGATCATCGGGCTCGCGAAGGCCACGTCCATCGTCTACGTGCTGGCCCTGCCCGAGCTCTTCTACACCGTTCAGGTGATCTACAAGCGCAACCTCGAGGTGATCCCACTGCTGATGGTCGCGACCGTCTGGTACCTGGTGATCTTGAGCGTGCTGTCGCTGATCCAGTTCGGCTCCGAGCGCTATTTCGCCAAGGGCGCGACCCGCGACGTACAGACCCCGCTGCTCGGCCGCCTGCTGGGCCCGAGCCGTACCGCCAGGGCCATCGCCGCGGTCCGCGCCACGCCGGCTGCCGAGCGTGCCTCGCTCGCCGCCTATGATCGCCACAGCCATGATGTCGGCCGCATCGACATCCGCCGCATCACCAAGGCCTTCGCCGAGTTCAAGGCGCTCGATAATGTGAGCCTCACCGTCGAGCCGGGTCAGGTGGTCGCCATCATCGGCCCCTCGGGCGCCGGCAAGTCGACGCTGCTGCGCACCATCAACCATCTCGAGCGGCCCGATGGCGGGTTCGTGTCGATCGATGGCGAGATCATCGCCTACGAGCAGCGCGGCAACGCCCTCTACGAGCTCAAGGACAAGGCGATCCGCGAGCGCCGCGCCGGCATCGGTATGGTGTTCCAGAACTTCAACCTCTTCCCACATCTGACGGCCGTCGAGAACATCATCGAAGCGCCGCTCGCGGTGCAGAAGGCCGAGCACGGCAAGGCGGTGCGCGAGGCGCTCGACCTGCTGGAGCGCGTCGGGTTGAGCGAGAAGGCCGAGGCCTATCCGCGCCATCTCTCGGGCGGGCAGCAGCAGCGCGTCGCCATCGCCCGCGCCCTGGCGCTGAAGCCGAAAGTGCTGCTGTTCGACGAGCCGACTTCGGCGCTCGATCCCGAGCTCGTCGGCGAAGTGCTCGACACCATCAAGGAGCTGGCGAAATCCGGCACCACCATGGTGATCGTCACCCACGAGATCGGCTTTGCCCGCGAGGTCGCCGACAAGGTCGTGTTCATGGAAGCCGGCCGGATCGTCGAGGCGGGTTCGCCCGACCAGATCTTCAACGCTCCCGCCCATCCCCGGACGGCCGAATTCCTGGCCAAGGTCCTCTGATCCCCTAAACGAGGTTTTCCAAATGCGCCTTGTCACTCTTGCGCTCGCCAGCGGCATCGTCGCGGTGAGCATCGGCGGAGCCTTCTCCGACGACATCTACGACCTCTCGCCCGAGCAGCCCGCCCGGGTGCATGTCGAGGCCGATCCGGCGCTTGCCGCCAAGCTCCCGGCCGACTTCAAATGGGCCGTGCCCGGCAGCTTCACGGTCGCGGTCGCGGCCGCCGGCGAGCCACCGCTCGGCACCTACGCCACCGACAACACCACGGTGGTGGGCGCCGATCCGGACATCGCCTCGCTGGTTGCCGAAAAGCTGGGCCTCAAGCTCAACCTCGTGCCCGTCGCGTGGCCCGACTGGCCGCTGGGTCTGACCTCGGGCAAGTACGACGCGGTGATCTCGAATGTGGGCGTCACCGAGGAGCGGAAGCTCAAGTTCGATTTCTCGACCTACCGGCAGGGGCTGCACGGCTTTTTCGTTGCCAATGACAGCCCCATCCTCTCGCTCAAGGAGCCCAAGGACATTGCGGGGCTGAAGATCGCGACGAGTTCGGGCACCATCCAGGATCGCATCATCAACGAGTGGGCCAAGGAGAATGTCGCCGCCGGCCTCGCGCCGAGCGAAATCCTCTACTACGAGGACACGCCCGCCGCGCTCCTCGCGATCGAGAGCGGCCGGGTCGATGCGATCTTCAACGTCAACTCGATCTTCACCTATCAGTCGCTGAAGACCGGTGCGATCCACCAGGTCGGCACCGTGAATGCCGGCTGGCCCAACACCACCGAAGTCGGCATCACCACCCGCAAGGATTCGGGCATCGCGCCGGTGCTGACCGAGGCGCTGAACGCGCTCATCGCCGATGGCAGCTACGGCAAGACGCTCGACCACTGGCACCTGACGCCGGAGGCGATTGCCGAGGCCAAGACCAATCCGCCCGGCCTGCCGAAATACTGACCGAGCCCCATCCCCGAAATCCGCCGGCGAGTGTGCGAAGCGCCGGACACGATAGCGTCGCTCCCCGGTCGGGGAGCGTGCCCAGCCTCTTCGCGCTCAATTCGACCCCGAAAGACGTTCAGATGACGTTCATCAACAAGGCAACAACGGCACTCATTGTGGCCGGCCTCCTCTTCTCCGCCTCGACCGCGACCTTCGCCCAGTCGGGCTTCGACCTCACGCCCGAGCAGGCCGCCCGGCCCAAGGCCGAGGCCAATCCGGACGCGATCGCGAAGATCTCGCCTGACTTCAAGCCGGTGAAGGCCGGCACTTTCACGGTGGCGCTCACCGTCGGCGACCCGCCGCTTTCGACCTACGCCACCGACTCGGCCACCCCGGTCGGCGTCGAGGAGGACACCGCCTCGATCATCGCCGATGCGCTGGGCCTCAAGCTCGAACTGGTGCCAGTGGCATGGCCCGACTGGCCGCTAGGCCTCGAGTCCGGCAAGTATGATGCGGTGATCTCCAACGTCACCGTCACCGAGGCGCGCAAGGAGAAGTTCGACTTCTCGTCCTACCGGCTCGACGTGCTCGGCTTCTACGTGCCGACCGAGAGCACCATCCAGTCGATCAAGGAACCCAAGGATATAGCGGGCCTCCGCGTCATCGTCGGCGCCGGTACCAACCAGGAGAAAATCCTGGTCGAGTGGGACAAGCAGAACGTCGCCGCCGGTCTGAAGCCGGTCGAGTTCCAGTACTATGACGACAGCGCCGCCTCGCAGCTCGCCCTGCAGTCGGGCCGCGCCGATGTCGAGTTCAACCCCAATGCCCAGCTCGCTTATCGCGCCGTCACCAACGGCAAGACGCGCCTCGTCGGCATCGTCAATGGCGGCTGGCCGCTGACCGCCGAGATCGCGGTCGCGACCAAGAAGGGCGCCGGCCTCGCCGATGCGCTCACCGCCGCGATCAACGGGCTCATCGCCAACGGCAAGTACCTCGAAGCGCTGAAGCGCTGGGGTCTCGATGCCGAACAGCTGACGGAATCGCGCACCAACCCGCCGGGTCTCCCGAAGACCTGATCCCAATCGTCCCGGGTTCCCTCCTTCCGTCCGGGACGTATCCCCGCGCCGCATGCCCCCTCCTGTGGGTGTGCGGCGCCCCCTGTTTCCGGGTTCCGCCATGACGATCACCAGCCTCAGCTTCCTCATTCCCGGCAATTATGCCGAAGCCGATCCGCATGCCGGGCTCGAAGCGACGCTGCGGGTGATCGAGCTCGGCGAACGGCTCGGCTACCGCGGCGCCTGGGTGCGGCAGCGCCATCTCGAACACGGCATCTCCTCGGCCGCGGTGTTCCTCGCCGCGGCGAGCCAGCGCACCAGCCGTATCGAACTCGGCAGCGCGGTGATCCAGATCGGCTACGAGAGCCCGTTCCGCCTCGCCGAAGACCTCGCCATGGTCGATGCGCTCTCGGGCGGCCGGCTCAATGTCGGGCTCAGCGCCGGGCCGCCGCAGCATCTCGACCTGCTCGGACCGCTGGTTTTCGACGACGACTGGAAGAGTTTCGATTTCTCGCACCAGCGCATCAGCCGGCTGGTGCAGTGCCTGCGCTCCGAACCCCTGGGCGATCCGATCGCCATTCCGGGCGGCAAGGTGATCCCGCGCCTGCAGCCGGTGGCGCCCGGGCTCGTCGACCGGCTCTGGTATGGCGGCGGCTCGCTGAAATCGGCGCAATGGGCCGGCCGCAACGGCTTCAACCTGCTCGTCGGCAACGTCACCTCGGGCGAAGGCACCGACGATTTCGCCACCGCCCAGCTCAACCAGATCGCCACCTACCGGGCCGCCGGCGGCCGCGGCCGCATCGCGCTCGGGCGAGTAATCGTGCCGCTCGATGGCGCCAACGCGGCGACTGCCGACCGGTATCGGGCCTATGCCGAGGCGCGCCATGCCCGGACGCTGCAGCCCAATGGCGAAAAGCGCACCATGTTCGCCCGCGACCTCGTCGGCACCATCGACGACATCCGCGCGATGCTCGCCGCCGATATGGCGGTGCACCAGGCGGACGAATTGCGGATCGAGTTGCCCTACGAGTTCACCGAGGCGGACTACGCCCAGATCCTCAGCGACGCCAGCACGTTGCTCGGCGGGTGATGTGGGGCGGGCCGGTTGCCGGCCCCACGTTGCGATCAGGCCTCGGTGAGCTGGGCGAGCTTTACTTGCGCGAGGAGGCTCAGTTCGTCGTAGACGTTCCATTCGTCGACGATCTTGCCGTTTTTGTAGTGGTAGTGGGTCATGCCCATGACCTGGACGCGCTTGCCGGTAGGGTGGTCGCCGAGGTTCTGGAGGATGCCGTAGCCGAGGTGGTGGCCTTCCATCACCCAACGGACCGCGACCTTCACGCCGCCCTCTTCCGAGGGGGTCGAGCAGATGTACTGCGGCGAGTAGCTGGCGTCGGGCAGGGAGCCGATGAGGCCGAGATGCTGGTGGGTGACGGCGGCGACGCCGTAATATTCCTTCATCATCGGGCCGTGGTACTGAACGGTGGGGGCGTAAACGTCCTTGATCTTGCCGAACATGCGCTTGTTGAAGACCTCGTGCAGCCAGACGAGGGTGTCGCGCTCGATATCGGTCTTGGCGATCGAGAGATCGGCTTCGGCCTCGGGCGGATACTGGCCGAGGAGGCGGCGGTTCTCGCCGATATCGAAATTGGTCTGGCCCTTCTCGGCCGCCGCGGTGGCGAAGCGCAGCGCGAAGGCGTCGAGGTCGAGCCCCAGCTGCTTGATGATGGCGGCGGTGTCGGCGACGACCCACTCGCGGTAGATCTTGTTGCGCAGGATCATGCAGTCGGCGATCGTGCGGGAGACGAAGGGGCGGTTGGTCGGCTGGCCGAGATGGCCGAACTGGGTGTGGCGGCCCGAACCGGTGACGAGGTGCGAGGTGTAGAACCCGTCCTTGTCGTTGCCGTCCCAGATCACCTGAGTGGCCATGCCGCGGCGTTCCGGGAACGAAACCAAGCGCTGGATGGTGTCGCGGACCACATCCTCGCGGTTGTAGATGGTGCCCATGGTGCCGTAGAGCACGCAGTTATGGGTGTAGTGGGTGTAGATGAGCCCGATATCGCGCTCGTCCCAGATCTTGTGGGTGCAGCGGACGATGTAGTCGACGATGTCGGTATAGACCTCGTCGAAGCCGTCGAGCGACTGGCTGCGCGGCCGGTCGGTCGGCGCCAGCTCCGGGTAGTCGCGGCGCTCGACCTGCAGCACCTGTTCCTTGGGGGCATCGATGCGGGAAATGCGGGCGGTCTTCGTGCCCTTGTCGTCGTCGCTCATGAAAACTCCTTGGAAACTGTGTGTGGGGGCAGGGCAGGGGCGGCGAGCCATTCGGCCAGCAACTCCGCCACGAATTGGGGTTGGTCGAGCGTGAGGTAGTGCCCGGCGCGCTCGACGATTTCGAGCCGCGCGCCCGGGATGGCGGCGGCGATCTCACGGCTCAGCTCGGGCGGGCAGACCCTGTCCTCGGCGCCGCAGGCGACGAGCGTCAAGACGGCGATGGAGGCGAGCCCCGGCCGGCGGTCGGCGCGGTTGATCGAAATCTCGACCTGCTCCTCGAAGGTGCGGTGCGAGGCGTCGGCAGCCATGGCGGTGAGTTCGGCGCGCAGGTCGGCATCGTCGTGGCGCCAGGCGGGGACCGAGACGTCCCAGACCTCGTCGATATAGCCGACATTGCCGTCGGTCGCGGCCTTCGCCACCGAGGCGCGGCGGGCGGCCTGTCGCTCGAGCGGCATGGGGCGGGCGTTGCAGCCGAGGAGCGCGACCCGCTCGACCCGGTCCGGCGCCTGCGCGATCACCTCGAGCCCGACGATGGCGCCGAGCGAGAAGCCGAGCAGGGCGAATTTCGGTGGCGCCAGTTCGAGCACGCGGCGCGCCATCTGCGGCGCCGAGAGTTCGCCGGCCATCTCGACCGTGTAGCGCTGGCGGCCGAGCCCGGACGTCGCCGCGGCGAACACGCGCTCATCGCACAGCGTGCCCGGCAACATCAGCAGCGGCAGTTCATCGGCAGTTGGCATCCGTTCATCCTAGCGGCTTTCGCGGGGCGATGCCGTGGCAAACCGGGGGTTCGGTGAATGCCCGGACCATCGAACGGCCCCGGCGAAGAAAAGACTGGCAAAAACTGCATACGTATGCAAGAGCTTTCTGCCAAGAGCTTCGTCACTTGCCGATGACGCTCGAAACGCCCGCGAAACCTGACTTTTACCTTCAGCCGGAGGCTGCTTCCGCATGTCCGATTCAACCCGCGCACCCATGGGCATCAGCTATGTCAAAGCCCCCTCCCGCGACCAGGTCAGCGACAACGCGCCGGTCGAAACGCTGGTCGCCGAGATCCTGAAAAACGTGCGGGAGCAGGGGGATAAGGCGGTCCGCGAGTACAGCCTCAAGTTCGACAAGGCCGATGTCGAGGTGTTCGAAGTGACCGCCGCCGAGCGCGAGGCGGCGCTGGCCGAGCTCGCGCCACAGACCCGCGCCGACACCGAATTCGCCATCGCCAACGTGCGGAAATTCGCCGAAGCGCAGCTCGGGACCATCCAGCCGCTGGAGATCGAGACGCTGCCGGGCGTGCACCTGGGGCACCGCGTCATCCCCATCGACCGGGTCGGCTGCTACGTGCCGGGCGGGCGCTATCCGCTGCTGTCGGCGCCGATCATGACCATTGTGCCGGCCAAGGTGGCGGGCGTGCAGGAGGTGGTCGCCTGCCTGCCGCCCAACGCGCACAAGGCGATGATCGCCGGCTGCCACCTGTCGGGTGCCGACCGTATCTTCCGCATCGGCGGGGCGCAGGCGATCGCCGCCATGGCCTACGGCACCGAGAGCGTGCCGGCCGTCAACAAGATCGTCGGGCCGGGCAACGCGTTCGTCAACGAAGCGAAACGGCAGGTGTTCGGGCCGGTGGGCATCGACCAACTCGCTGGGCCGTCGGAGATTTTCGTGGTGGCGGATTCGACCGGCGATGCGGAGATGATCGCCACCGATCTGCTGGCCCAGGCCGAGCATGACGTGCGCACCCGGGTTGGGCTCATCACCACCGACCGGGCGCTGGCCGAGGCGACGCTGAAGGAAGTCGAGCGGCAGCTCGCGACGCTGTCGACCGCCAATGTCGCGGGCGTGGCGTGGAAGGATTATGGCGAGATCGTCGTGTGTTCGGACGAGACGACGATGATCGCCTACTCGGATTACGTCGCTGCCGAGCACCTGCAGGTGCACACGGCCGACCCGCATGCGATGGCGAAGAAGCTGCGGAACTATGGTTCGCTGTTCATCGGCGAGCTGGCGAGCGTGGTCTATTCCGACAAGTGCGTCGGCACCAATCACACGCTGCCGACCATGGGCGCGGGCCGCTATACGGGCGGGCTGTGGGTCGGGGCGTATGTGAAGATCGCGACGCACCAGTGGCTCGATGAGCGCGGGGTGAAGCAGGTGGCGCCGCCGGCAGCGCGGCAGTCCGCGAGCGAGACGCTCGAGGGCCACCGCCGGGCAGCGCAGCTGCGGCTGGATCGGCTGCAGGCGTAAGGGGTGGCGGTTGGGATTCCTCTCCCGCTTGCGGGGAGGGGGCCCGGCGAAGGCCGGTGGAGGGGGACCACGCACCGGAGCGATCTCTTTAGCCGGGTGGTGCCCGGCTCGGGGGTATGAGCTTGGCGCTCCCCCCCTCCACCGCCTGGCGGCGGTCCCCCTCCCCCGCAGGCGGGAGAGGTTGGATGTGGCACCATCTCGCCACAGGGCCTTCTCCCGCTTGCGGGGGAAGGTGCCCGACAGGGCGGAAGGGGGGAGCAACGCGCGCTGGTTCTCGCCCGACGAGCTACTTGATCTCGTCGGCCTCAAGCCACGCCGCCCGCAGCTTCTCGACCGTAAAACCCGGGGCTCGGGCTGCCTTCAGCACCGGCTGTTCCTTGCGGACGACGATGTCGATGGCGGCGGGCATTTTTTCGATGTGTTGGGCGGGGATCACGACGGCGCCGTGGCGGTCGGCGTGGATGAGGTCGCCGGGGCGGACCGCCATGCCGAAGACGGTCACGGGGACGTCGAGTTCGGTGACGTGGACGAAGGCGTGGCTGGGGCCGATGGAGCCGGCGATCACCTGGTAGCCGGGGTCGAGCATGCCGAGGTCGCGGAGGACGCCGTTGGTGAGGGTGCCGGCGAGGCCGAGACCCTTGTGCTGGGCGACCTGCATTTCGCCCCAGAAGCCGCCGATGGCGTGGGGCCAGTCGGTATCTTCGATGACGACGACGTTGGGGCCTTCGCCGGCCGAGACGTATTCGTAATACTGCATGCGCAGGGCCCGCACCTCCGCCGCCGGCTTCTGGGCCGGCGAGGAGGCGCGGATTTTTGCGGTGCGGGCGAAGCCGACGACCGGGGGCAGGGTGGGGTCGGCGCAGACCGTCGGGGACTTGGTAAAGCCCTCGGCGGTGCGGCCACCCATCACGTGCTCCAGCGCATTGCAGACGGTGGGCGTGTCGTTGCGGCGGAGGATGGCCAGCGTTTCGGGCGTGATCGTCGGCATGGCGCGCTCCTACTCGGCCGCCTGGGCGGTGGCGAAGACGGGGGCGGCCGGGGCGGCGGCGCCGCGGATGACGAAGGCGATCGCGTCGGCCGAGGCGGGGTTGCGGAAGCCATGCATCAGGCCGACTGGCACGGTGAGGGTGTCGCCGGCGCCGAGGATGAGGCTGCCATCGTCCCAGGTGAATTCGAGGGTGCCGGACTGGACGAAGATCACTTCCTGCTCGGCGCGCGAGTGGGACGGGATGGTGGCGCCGGTTTCGAGCTTGAGGCGGCGGAGGGCGAAATCGTGCTGCCAGTGGCCGATGATCGGGCCGGCCTTGAAGCCGTCCTGCGCGTCGACGTCGCCGATCAGGGCGTCTTCCTCGACGCCTTGGCCCGCGAGCGGCGAGTTCGGGTTGCCCTTCATGTCGGCGGCCTTGATGGCGTATTTCGACAACTCGGACATGGGCGGGGTGGCGAGTTCCTTGAGTTTGGCCTCGTTGGGCGGCTGCTCCATTTCGGCGCCTTCGGGGACTTTTTCGCCCAGCGTGGTGTCGATCAGCTTGCCGCCCTTGAGGAGCTTCAGGCCGAAATCCTCGGCCATCTTGAACACCGAGGGCGCCCAGACGACCTTGCCCGGATCGTCGTGGCCGAGGACGACGGCGAGGAAGCCGGTGCCTTCGTCGCGCTTTTCGAAGCCGCGGAACATGTGGGTGGGGACGGTTGCGACGTCGCCCGGCTCGACGTCGAGATAGCCCTCATCCTTGTTGGCGCCGAAGACGAAGCGCCATTTGCCGGTGTGGACGAGGAAGGTTTCGGCGGTGAGGTGGCTGTGCTGCGAATTGGTGCAGCCGAAGGGCTGGCGGGCGGCGCCGAAATTGAAGCCGTGCGCCTCGGGGATGTGGACCACCTGCGCCTTGTTCTCGGACACGCCGGGTCCGATGATGGTGAAGTTCTCCTTGCGGTCCGAGCCCGGGGTGCGGGCGTCGATGAAGGCGTTCCGCAGGCCCTTGAGATCGGCGTAGCGGACGAGGCGCTTTTCCATCGCCTCCTGGGTCCATTTGCTCATTTCAATGTCCTTTCGATGGATTTGTGGAATGGATTTGCGGGTCGATGTGCATTCGTATGCATCGAGCGCGCTGGGTGGGGCGTGTTGGGGCGTCGTTCGGGTGATGTCATCCGGAGGTCTCCGGGCGCCAGGCGCGGTGGCCGTCGATTTCGACGATGCCGGTCACGGGCAGGCGGGCCGAGCTGCGGACGACGAGTTCGCCGGGGATGACGCGGTGCTGGGCTTCGATTTCGCCCGAGGCGATCTGGTCCATCAGGATGTCGACGGTGGCTTCGACCATGCCGCCGATGGGCTGGGTGACGCTGGTGATGCCGTAGGAGGGCCAGCGGGCCGGGCCGACATCGTCGTAGCCGACGATCGACAGGTCCTCGGGGATGGAAAGGCCGAACTCGTAGCGGGCGACGTCCATCACGGCGACGGCCATGTGGTCGTTGGCGACGAAGATGGCGTCGGGGCGTTTTGGTAGGCGCAGGAGTTCGCGGGCGGCGGCTTCGGCGTCGGGGCGGTGGTAGTTGCCGGGGCGGATTTCGAGGTCGGTGATGCCGTGGCGGCTGAGCGCATCCTGGAAGCCGGCGAGACGGTCGCGGTTGGTCGACGACGAGGCGATGCCGGAGATGTAGCCGAAGGTGCGGTGGCCGCCGGCGATGAGGAATTCGCCGAGCGCCCGGCCGCCCTCGAAGTTCTTTGTCGTCACCGAGGAGGCGACTTCCTTCTCGGTGGTGCGGTTGAAGAGGACGACCGGGATGCCGGCGGTCTCGCACTCCTCGGCGAGGTCGGAACTGAGCGAGGTGGAGGCGAGGATGATGCCGTCGACGCGGTACTGCATCAGCTGGTCGAAGACGGGGTCGCTGTCGCGGTCCTTGAAGCCGGTGAAGAGGAGGACGTGGTAGTTTTCGGCGGCGAGGCGGCGGCCCAGTTCCTCGAGCACGTCGGGGTAGAACAGGTTCTCGAGATAGGCCATCACCACGGCGATGATGCGCGAGCGGTTGGTGATGAGTGAGCGGGCGATGGCGTTGGGGCGGTAGCCGAGCTCTTTCGCTGCGGCCAGCACCTTGGCGCGGGTCTTGGGCGAGATCGATGCGCCGGGCGTGAAGGTGCGCGACACGGCCGACTGGCTGACGCCGGCATGTTCGGCGACCTGCGAGGAGGTCACTGCGCCGCGCTTTACTCCGCCGTCCATCCGCCATCCACCATCAGGGTCGATCCGGTGATCATGGCGCCCGCGTCCGTCGCGAGCAGCAGAACCGGGCCCATGATGTCCTCCACCTGCGCCAAACGGCCCAGTTTGATCTTGCCCAGCACCCAGCTTCTGAAGTCCGGGTCACTGAGGTTCTTGGCCGAGAGCTCCGTTTCAACGAAGGTCGGCGCGACAGTGTTGACGCGTATATTGTGCGGGCCCAGTTCGATAGCCATCGACTTGGTCAGCCCTTCAACAGCAAACTTGCTGGCCGAATACACGGTGCGGCGCGGGCCGCCCACATGTCCCATCTGCGATGAGATGTGGATGATCGAGCCGGGCTTGCCGGCGGCGACGAGTTTCTTGGCGACGCCCTGTGACAGGAACAGCAGCGACTTGAGGTTGAGCGCCATGATGGCGTCGTAGTCGGCCTCGGCCACATCGAGGAAATGCGCGTGGCGGGCGCCGCCGGCGCTGTTCACCAGCACATCGAACGGGGCTTCGGCGGCGAGGAAATCGGCGATCGCGGTTGTGTCGGTGACGTCGAGGGTGGCGCCGCGGGCATCGAGGCCGCGGGCTTCGAGCGCGGACACCGCCGTGGCGATATCGGCGGCGGTGCGGGCGGTGATCGTCACCTCGGCGCCGGCTTCGGCCAGTATGGTTGCCGCGCCCAGCCCGATGCCACGCGTGCCGCCGCTGATCAGGGCGCGGCGGCCGTCGAGGCGCAGGCTGGGGGAGCGCGGCAGGGTCATGTCATTGAGCGGCTTGGCGGGGGCTGGCGGCGGTGGCGTAGGGGATGTTGCGGCCGCCATAGCGGCGCACGCGGATATTGGCCTGTTCGGCGTGCCCGGCAAAGCCCTCGAGCATGCAGAGACGCGAGGCGTATTCGCCGACCATGGCAGAGGCCTCGTCGGTGGTGACGGTCTGCCAGGTGCAGGTCTTGAGGAATTTGCCGACCCAGAGGCCGCCGGTGTAGCGCGCCGCCTTCAGCGTGGGGAGCGTGTGGTTGGTGCCGATGACCTTGTCGCCATAGGCGACGTTGGTGCGGGGGCCGAGGAAGAGGGCGCCGTAATTGCGCAGGGTGTCGCGGAACCACATGTCGCGGTCGGTCATCACCTGCACGTGCTCGGAGGCGATCTTGTCGGCGACCTGCACCATCTCATCGTAGCTCTCGCAGACGATCACCTCGCCGAAATCCTCCCACGATTTGCGCGCGATATCGGCGGTGGGGAGGATGGTGAGGAGGTGCTCGACCTGCGCGATCGTCTCGCGCGCCAGCCGCTCGGAATTGGTGAGGAGGATGGCGGGGGAGGTGGGGCCGTGCTCGGCCTGGCCGAGGAGGTCGGTGGCGCAGAGTTCGCCGTCGACGGTCTCGTCGGCGATCACAAGGGTCTCGGTGGGGCCGGCGAAGAGGTCGATGCCGACGCGGCCGTAAAGCTGGCGCTTGGCTTCGGCCACATAGGCGTTGCCGGGACCGACCAGCATATCGACCGGCTTGATGCTCTGCGTGCCGATGGCCATGGCGCCGATGGCCTGGATGCCGCCGAGGACGTAGATCTCGTCGGCGCCCGCCATGTGCTGGGCCGCGACGATCGCCGGGGCGGTCTTGGCGTTGAAGGGCGGGGCGGCGGTGATGACGCGGTCGCAGCCGGCGACCTTGGCGGTGAGCACCGACATGTGGGCCGAGGCGAGGAGGGGGTATTTGCCGCCCGGCACGTAGCAGCCGACATCGGCGATGGGGACGTGCTTGTGGCCGAGCACGACGCCGGGCAGCGTCTCGACCTCGAGCGGCAGCATGGTGTCCTTCTGCTTCTGGGCGAAGTTGCGGACCTGGGTCTGGGCGAAGGCGATGTCGCTGAGATCCTGGTCGGAAAGCTGGGCCATGCAGGCGTCGATCTCGGCCTGGGACAGGCGGAAATCGGGGCGGTCCCAGCCGTCGAACTTGCGGGAGAGTTCGCGCACGGCTTCGTCGCCGCGCTTTTCGATGTCGCCGAGGATGGTCTCGACGGTCTGGCGCACCTGGCGGTTGGCTTCCGCGCGCTCTTCCACCGTCTTGCTGGTCTTCAGCCACCGGGCCATCGGATTCTCCTCACTCGCAGGGCATATCTTGCATACGTATGCAATGTTGTAAACCACGCTCAGGATAGGCGTGGAGTGAATTCGGTTTCAGTCTTTGGACTGAAGGGTTTGGGACTTCAGCGTGGGCGGGCGCTGTAGGGCGTGGTCGGTGGCCTGCTCGAAGGCATCGCCAAGCTGGCAGATGACCGCCTCGCCATGATGACGGCCAATGATCTGCATGCCCATTGGCAATCCGTCGGCAAAGCCGATCGGCAGGGCGAGCGCCGGATGGCCCGACACGTTGAAGCCGATGGTGCGCATCGGCGTCCACACCGCGCCCTTCTCGAAGAGTTTCAGGGGCAGGGCAGTGGTGAGCGCGCAGACGGTGATCAGGGCGTCGAACCCGGCGAACACTTCGTCGTCGAGCCGCTGGCGGAAGATGGCGCCGGCGCGGCGGGCCTCGGCGACTTGCTCGTCGGTGAGGAGGGCGCCCGAGATCAGGTTCCTGAAGGTCTGGCGACCATAGGCCTCCGGGTGGGCGGCGAGGTTGGCGGCGTGGAGGTCGAGGGCTTCGCGCTGGATGATCGCGGCGGCGGCGACTTCGATCGTGGGGTAATCGGGCAGTTCGACCGGCTCGACGATGGCCCCGAGTTCGGACAGGGCCGAAACGGCGGCGTCCATGGCGGCGACCACTTCGGCTTGGGCTTCGGCGGCGAACCAGTCGCGGGCGTAGGCGAGGCGCAGGCCGGCGATGGGGTGCCCGAGGCGGGAGGCGGCGCGGTCGTCGCCGGTGCGGCCGGAGAGGACGTCGAGGGTCAGCGCCGCTTCGGCGGTGGTGGCCGACATGGGGCCGAGATGGTCGAGGCTGGGCGAGAGGTCGACGCTGCCGGCCGTCTCGACGAGACCGAAGGTCGGCTTGAGGCCGACGACGCCGCAGTAGGAGGCGGGGCCGCGGACCGAGCCGCCAGTGTCGCTGCCGACCGTGGTGCGGAGCATGCCGCCCGCGACCGCGACGGCGCAGCCGGAGGACGAGCCGCCGGTGATGTGGTCGAGGCTCCACGGGTTGCGGGCCGGGGGGTGAAGCGTGTCGAAGGAGGGGCCGACGGTGGCGAATTCGTAGGTCGCGAGCTTGCCGATGATGATGGCGCCGGCTTCGATCAGGCGGTCGATGATGGCGGCGTTGCGCTCGGCGACGTGGTGTTCGCGGAGGCGCGAGCCGGCGGTGGTGGGGAGGCCGGCGATGTCGATGAGGTCCTTGATACCGACGGGGATGCCGTGCAGCGGGCCGCGATCGATGCCGGAACCAAGCTCGGTGTCGGCGCGGCGGGCGGCTTCGCGGGCCCGGTCGGCGAGGACGCGGTAGAAGGCGAGGTAGGTCGGGTCGCGGTCGGCGATGCGGCTCAGGTGCGCCTCGACCAGGGCGACCGCGGTCAGCGAGCCGTCGCGCAAACGCTGGCCGGCTTCGGTGATGGTCAGGTCGGCGGCGGCGTCATCGGCCGGAGTGGGATCGCCGACTTCGCCCGGCAGGGTCTCGGGCAGGACGGCGACGCCGTCATCCATCCAAGTCGCGATCTTGAAGGCTTCAGTCGCCTCGGCGTCGGAGGCAGCGATGCCACGCGCCCTCAGCGCCGCGTCGAACCTGGCGCGGCGGGCATCTTCCGGCATGTCGGCAGGCTTCGGCATCAGTGCTGCGGCTCGATCCGGGTGCCGGTCGCCTTGTCGAACAGGTGGCAGGCGGCGGGCGTGATGTTCACGCGTACCGCATCGCCGATCTCGGCGCGATAATCCTTTGTGGTCTTGATCGAGACGAGTTCGCCGCCGACCCGCATCGAGATCATCGTCGCCTCGCCAAGCAGTTCGACCGAATAGATGCCGGCGCCGATCTGGCCGCCTTCGGAGGCGAGCGTCGCGTCTTCGGCGCGGAAACCGAGGGTGACGGGGCCGCTTGCGTTGCGGGCGAGGCCTTCGACGCGGATGTTCTGGCCGGTGAAGACGCCGTCGGCGATCTCGCCCGAAACGAGATTCATGGCGGGCGAGCCGATGAAGCCGGCAACGAAGGTGTTGGCGGGGCGGTCGTAGATTTCCATCGGCGTGCCGACCTGCTGGACGACGCCCTTGCTCATCACCACGACGCGGTCGGCGAGCGTCATCGCCTCGATCTGGTCGTGGGTGACGTAGATGGTGGTGGTCTTGAGCGTGTGGTGCAGGTTCTTGATCTGGGCGCGGGTCGAGACGCGGAGCTTGGCGTCGAGGTTCGAGAGCGGCTCGTCCATCAGGAAGGCGTTGGGCTCACGGACGATGGCGCGGGCGAGCGCGACGCGCTGGCGCTGGCCGCCGGAGAGGGCGGCGGGACGGCGCTCTAGGAAATCGTCGAGTTCGACCATGGCCGAGGCCTTCATCACCCGCTCGTGGTGCTGTTCCTGCGGGATTTTCCGCACTTTCAGCGGGAAGCGGATGTTCTCGTAGACCGTCATGTTGGGGTAGAGGCCGTAGCTCTGGAACACCATCGAGATGTCGCGGTCCTTGGGCTCGAGCTTGTTGACGAGCCGGTCGCCGATCCAGATTTCGCCCTCGGAAATATCCTCGAGCCCGGCGATCATCCGCATGGTGGTGGTCTTGCCGCAGCCCGATGGGCCGAGCAGCACGAGGAATTCCTGGTCGGCGATATCGAGGGAGAACTCCTTCACGCCGACGAAATTGGTCCAGCGCTTCGACACGTTCTTGAGTTGGATGCGCGCCATTTGGATCAGCCTTTCACGGCGCCGGCGGTGAGCCCGCTGACGATCTGGCGTTGGAAGAAGAGCACGAGGATGAAGAGCGGCACCGTCGCCGAGACCACGGCCGCGACCGCGTACATGACGTTGCCCTGCTCCTGCACCGAGCCGAGAAAGCTCGAGATTTTGGGCACCATGGTCTGGTTGTCGGCCGAGAGCAGCATCGAGGTGGTGGCGAAGTCGTTGTAGGCGAGGAGGAAGCTGAAGAGCCCCGTCGTCACCACGCCCGGCCACATCACCGGGATGATGACGCGGCGGAAGGCCTCGAAGCGCGAGCAGCCATCGACCATGGCGCTTTCGTCGAGATCCTTGGGGATCGACAGGAAGAAGGAGTGCAGCATCCAGAGCGTGAAGGGCTGGTTGATGGCGACGAGCACGATGATCGAGGTCGGCAGCACGCCCCAGATGTTGAGCTGGAAGAAGGGCAGGAGGTAGCCAGAGACCAGCGTGATATGCGGCATGGCGCGGAAGACGAGCGCGGCGATGAGGATCCAGAAGGCGTAGCGCTGGCCCGAGCGGGCGAGGGCGTAGCCGCCGAGCGTGCCGAGGGTCAGCGAGATCACGGTGACGGAGACGGTGACGATCGCGGTGTTGCCGACGGCGCGCCAGAACTCACGCTTCACCCAGGCGCCGTAATAGCCGTCGCCGGTGAAGGCCGAGCCCGTCTCCTTGATGGTGTTGGTGCCGAAAATGGCGTTCCACCAGCTCTCGCGGGAGAAGAAATCGACCTCGACCTTGAACGAGCCCCACACCGTCCAGATGAACGGGAAGGCGGCGACGATCACCCACAGGATCACGAAGGCGCTGATGATGAGGTTGAGCGGCAGCGGGCGCCGGGTGGCAACGGAGGTCGACATCGTCACACCGCCTTGTGGTTGAATTCGCGCCAGGTGCGGATCAGCACCGGGGTGAGCAGGATGACGACGCCGATAATGGTCAGCACCGAGGTGGCGCCGGCCGAGCCGAAGAGCTGGGAGTCGCCCGAAAGGTCGTTGTAGATCATCCAGCTCAGCGAGCTGGCATTGGCCTCGGCGGAGAAGCCGACGATGGGCTCGAACACGCGGAAATTGTCCATGAGCTGCACGAGCGCGACGAAGGTGGCGAGCGGGGCGAGATGGGGCAGGACGACGAAGCGGATACGCTCCCAGCGCGAGGCGCCGTCGATCATGGCGCTCTCGAGCGTGTCGCCGGGCACGGTCTGCAGGCCGGCGTAGAAGACGACGAACGAGAAGGGCGCGTTGGTCCAGACGCCGTAAAAGAGCAGGGAGGCCCAGGTCAGCACGGGGGAGCCGCGCAGGGTCAGCGAGTGGTCGTTGAAGATATCCTGCAGCGTGGCGCCCAGAATGCCCTGCGGATGGATCATCCAGTAGAGGATCAGCGAGCCGACGAGCGGCGTGATGATCATGGGCAGGAGCGAGAAGAAGATCACCGGCCCCTTGATCAGCTTGGGGATGGTGTTGACGGCGAGCGCGATGACGAAGCCCAGCGCCATGGCGAGCGGCGTCACCACGAAGCAGAACACCAGCGTGAAGGCGAGAGCCTTGTAGAAGGGCAGGTTGTAGATGCGGGTGACGACGTCGCTCAGCCCGGTGTTGTTGGTGAGGATGTCGCCGATTTCGGCGACCGCGAGATGGCCGCGGTTGAGGTAGGTGCCGATGCCGTTGAACTGGCCGAGCGGCTGCTCTTTTTTCAGCTTCGCCGTGGCGGCGGCGTCGACCTTCACTTCCTTGGTGCAACCGCCGAAGGGCTGGCAGTTCTCGACCTCGGTCATGACGCGACCGTGCTCGACATAGAAGCTCTGGACCACCACCGAAACGATGGGCAGCGCGATGAAGAGCAGCATCGCGATCAGCGACGGCAGGATGAAGGCGAAGAATGTCTTGTGCGGCATCGGGCGCCTCCTCTTGCTTTGGCTCGGGACGAGGGGGAGGGGTGCCTGAGCACCCCTCCCGGAGTCGGAGCTTAGAGGAAACCGCCTTCCTTGGCGGCGGTGTCGTAGGCGGCCTTCACGTCCTTCAGCGCCTGGGCGGCGTCTTCCTTGCCGGCGATGAAATCGGCCAGCTCGGTCGAGAGCGCGGTGTGCAGCAGGCCCATATAGGGCTGCATCGGGTAGGCGCGGGCGCCGCCATTGGCGTTGTCGATCACGCCGACCGCGGCGGGGCCGGGGGTGTAGCCCTTCACCAGCCAGGTAGCGACTTCGGCGTGCTTGGCCACCATGTCGGGGCTGATACCGTGGACCATGGCGCGGAACGAGGCCTCGGCGTCTTCATCCGAAATGTTCTTGGCGATGGTGAAGCCGTCCCACCAGAGCGCGGCGGCCGGGATGGTGCCGCCATCGATGGTGGGGGCGGCGGCGAGGACGGTGTTGGCGACGACGCCGTCGACCGCACCCTTGTCGTCGAGCGTGGCGCCGGCGAGCGAGCCCCACTCGTTCATGATCGCGACCTTGCCGGCCTCGTATTCGGCCTGGATGGCGTTGGCGTCATAGGTCAGGTAGTCGGGGTCCATATACGCCGTCATGGCGCGCATGACTTCGAGCACCTTCATGCCGTGCTCGTTGTCGATGGCGAGCTCGGCCGAGCCGGGGGCGAAGAATTCAGCGCCGGTGCCGAGGTAGTCGTTGACGAATTCGGCGGCGAGATCCCAGCCCGGCTTCACGCTGGCGGCGAGCGGGTATTCGAGGATGCCGGCATCCTTGATCGCCTTGGCGGCGGCGAGCACGTCGTCATAGGATTTCGGCGCGGCGACGCCGGCCTTGTCGAGGATGTCCTTGCGATAGAACAGGTGCTGGCCGTTGCCCATGAAGGCGATGGCCATGATCTTGCCGTCGATCTTGATGAGCTGGTTGGGCTGCAGATCCTGGCCGTACTTGGCGACGAGGTCGTCGAGCGGGCGGATCAGGTCGCCGTTGAGCAGCGGCACGATCGAGTTGTTGGCGACCATCGCGACCGTGTACTCGGCCGGGTTGATGGTGAGGGCCGGCACCTGCAGGTTCTTGTGCTCGGCAGTGGCGTTGGCGGTCACCTTCACGGCGTCGGTGGCGCACTCTTCGGCCGTGGTGCCGATGAGGCGCAGGGCCTCGAAGTCGTTCGAAAGGATGCGCACCGAACCGGCGGTGATGCCGCAATCGGCGAAGGCGGCGCCAGCGCCGAGGCAAAGGGCGGCGATGGACACGCCGGCTGCCAGAATATGCTTCATGATCGTCTCTCCTGTAGGACCCGGAGCCGCAAGGCTCGAGCGGGTCGAATTCTCTCCCGCGCACGGCGTGGTGGGCGGAAACCCTCCGGAAACGGCCCCTCAGCCTGCGATAAGACAAGGCTATGACAATTTTGCATACGAATGCAAACGCATTTTGCATGCGTATGCATCACGCTTCACCGGTGCTGCATTTTTGGCCGGCGAAGAGGGGAGGGCGCCCGGCGCGTACGCTGGCTTGCTTCGCCGAGCCGGTAGCTTCGCAAGTCGATGGTGGTCGTAAGTCGGCGCTGGCCGAACTTATGCGGGGCGGAAGACGAGGGCCTTGCTCGAAAGTCAGAAGGCGACCTTGGTGGGATGGAGCACCTCTCCAGCGCGATTGGGTACGCCGTTCGGTCCAAGCTCGAGCTAACCGCTTGGAAATAGACGAAAACACCTCCCATGTAAGAAGGCCCCGGAGGCTGTGGAGGCAGCCTTCGGGGCCCCGTGGGCATCGGGGGGCGCCTGCCGGGCGGGAGCAGCCGGCAGGCGTGGTTGCTACCCCTTGATGCCGGCAGACAGCATGATGGCCTGGGTCACCTTGCGCTGGAAAATGAGGTAGACGATCGCGACCGGCAGGCCGGCGAGGATCGCTGTGCCGAGGTCGCGAGCGTATTTCACGCCGAAGGCGTCTGTGACCTGGGTGATGCCGACCGTGACGTTCATCATCGGCTCCTCGGTGACGGCGAGGAATGGCCAGAGGAACTGGTTCCAGGCGCCGATGAAGGTGATGATCGCGAGCGCGGTAGTGATGCCCCAGTTCATCGGCAGGTAGAGCCGGAAGAACATCTGGAACTCGTTGGCGTTGTCGATCTTGGCCGCTTCGCGCAGTTCCTTGGGCACAGAGTCGAAGAACTGCTTGTAGATGATCACCGTCACGGGCCCGTAGACCAGTTGCGGCAGGATCACGCCCAACCAGGTGTTGATGAGCTTCAGCTGACTCATCAGGACGAAGTGGTTCACGATCAGCGCCGGGATCGGGATCATGAAACTCGCGAGAATGATCCACCAGAGGATGCGCCGGCCGGGGAAATGCAGCTGGCTGATGGCGTAGCCCGCGCCCGCAGCGATGATCACCACCAGGAACGTCACCGACACCGAGGTGATCAGCGAGTTCAGATACCAGGTGCCGATGTTGGTATTGAAAAGTACGTGGGTATAGGCCTCGAGCGTGAAGCGCTCGGGCCAGAGCGTCACCGTGTCCTTCACCACGTCGGACTCGGGCTTGAACGTTGTTACCACCGCCCAGTAGAGCGGAAAGGCCCAGAGGATGGCGCCGATCACGGTGATGATGGTGGCGATCAGAGCGCCCTTGTCGAGCGCCTTCACGAGGCGCACGCGCTTGCCGACGGCGGCGTCATTGGTGGCGGCGGTCATGGAATTAGCGCTCATCGCGGCCCCCACGTGCCCGTAGCAGCTGGTACTGCAAGACGGAGAAGATGATGATGACGGCGAACAGCACCACGGCGACGGTCGCACCGTAGCCGCCATTGTTCTTCTGGAAAGCGCTGCGGTAGATGAGCTGTACGAGGCCCATGGTCGCGTCGGCGCGACCGCCGGTCGAGAACAGGTAGATCTGGTCGAAGATCTTGAACTGGGCGATCAGCTGGATGGTGAGGACGAGCACGGTCACCGGCCAGATCAGCGGCCAGGTGATGCGGAAGAACTGGCGCGACCGCGAGGTGCCGTCGAGCGACGCGGCCTCGTAGATCTCCGGCGAGATGTTACGCAGGCCAGCGATGAACAGCAGGATGTTGAAGCCGATCGTCCACCATACGGTGACGAGGGCAACGGCCGGCATGAAGATGGGCAGGGTGCGGAACACGGCAAGATGCTCGCCGCCGTTCACCTGCGCGATGATCGGCTGCAGGATGCCGAACTGCTTGTCGAGCATCCAGGTCCAGACGCGATAGACCACCGAGACCGGCAGGATATAGGGCAGGAAGAAGCAGGCGAGCACCACCGACTGCACCCAGCCCTTCAGACGGTTGACGCCCATGGCGATGAACAGCGCAAGCAGCGTGTTGGGGACTACGCTGAGCAGAACAAAATAGATGGTATTCCACAGCGCCGTGCCGAACAGCTTGTCGCTGAACAGCTTCACATAGTTGTCGATCCCGATGAAGGTGCCCGGCCCGATGAGCGGCGCCTTCTGCAGGCTCAGCCAGATCATCTGCACGGTGGGGTAGACGAAGAGCAGGCCGTAGACGACCACGAAGGGCAGCACGAACACCGCTGCGGCCGTAACCTCGGCCCGCGTGAACCTGCGCCTTTGCCTGGGGAGCTTTTCAGCTCCTGTAGGGGCTTCCGAAAGTGCCACGTCTGTCCTCCCCGCCCGAAGTCGCGGCTATGTGGTTGCCGCCTGTTTCGGGAATACTTGCACGTTTGAACGTCCGGGGGCATGCCCCCGGACCTAAGGCACGGCCGGCCGGGGCCAATTGGCGCCGGCCGGCCGATATCAGGTCTTACTCGACCTGGCCCTGGAGGTCGTCCTTGAGCTGCTTGATGGCGTCGGCCGGCTCCATTTCGCCGTTGACCGCCGGCATCAGGTAGTTGCCCGAGGCGTCATAGACGGGCGAAGCCACGCCAGCGAGAACCGAGACCGGATCGAACACGGCGGTTGCCGCGAGATCGGAATAGTCCGAGTTCGGCTTCAGGTTCTTGAAGTCGTCGCTGTTGCGGGTCGGCGAGTAGGCCGGGAGGTGACCGCCGCCAGCCCAAGCGAGCGAGTGCTCATTGAACCACTTGATGACGGAGAGAACCTGAGCGCGCTTTTCGGGCGACACTTCCTTGCCGACGCGGTTCGGAATGGCGAACGAGTGCGAGTCAGCCCAGGTCGCGGGATGCAGGTACCAGGTCGGGATACGCACCGCACCCCAGTCGAAGAGCTCGCCCTTGGCGGCGAGGTCGACCATGGTCGGCACTTCCCACACGCCATTGATGGTAAAGGCGGCCTTGCCCGAGGTGAAGAGCGCGATCGAAGCGGGATACTCGGTGTTGGCGGCGGTGTAGCCGTTCTTCACCCAGCTGGCCATTTCGGTCAGCACGTCCACGGCCTTCTGCTCGCTGTCGCCGTCGAGGAACTTGCCGTCGGCGAAGAACTTGCCGTCGTCCTGGTTCAGCGCGGAGTAGAAGATACGCCAGATGGTGGCGCCGTCGGCAGTCGCCAGCGACAGACCCGACTGGTCGCCGGTGGTGAGCTTGGCGAGCATAGCGTCGAAGTTGGCGGCGCTATCGAGGTTGGTCGGCTTGCCGTCTTCGCCGAGGAAGCCGGCGGCCTTCAGGATGTCCTTGTTGTAGTAGAGGATCACCGAGTGGATATCGAGCGGCACGGCGTACTGCTTGCCGTCGACCTGGGCGGCCTGCCAGTTGGCGGCCTCGAAGTTGTCGGCGGAGATGCCGGCAGCCTTGAGCTCGTCAGGCGTGATTTCGCTCAGCGCGCCGGACTGCACGCCCAGCGGAATGCGCGATTCATGGTAGGTCATGATATCGGGACCTTCGCCGATGGCGGCCGAGGTCTGCACCTTGGTGTAGAACGGGGTGCCCCATTCCAGCGTCGTCGCCTGGATTTCGAGGTCCGGGCTTTCCTTGTTGAACTCGTCGATCAGCGCCTTCATGCGCACGCCGTCGCCGCCGCCAAGGAAGTCCCACCACACGATGGCGTCCTTGGCATGCGCGACGCCGCCCAGGCCGATCAGGGCCGTGGAAAGCAGCGCCACTTTCAGAAGAGATTTCATTGTCATTCCTCCCATCAGGTTAGCTCGATGCGTTGCAGTCGTTCCGGAAGGGGATCTTCCGGTATCCCGCGCCCCACGCATTGAGCAGTGGCGGGTAGGCGGGACGAAAATTCGACCTGCTCCACGATACGGATCAGGAATTCGGATATAAAAGCGCACTCCTCCACCTTCAGCCGGCCGTGTTGTCAGGCTGCGGCCGAATGCGCCTTGTCGCGCGCGTCGAACAGGTGTGCGGCCGAGCCGTCGACGTCGAGGCCGATATTCTGGCCGATGCCGAGGTTCGAAATGCCCGCATCTGCAGCGATGACGACCGAACCGTCGCCGAGCCGCACATAGGCCAGCGTGCGATCACCCAGGCGCTCGATCACGTCGGAGGTGCCGCGCACGGCGCCCTGCGGCGCGACGCGGACCGATTCGGGGCGAATGCCGAGGGTCAGCGCGCCGTCATTGGGCAGGCCGGCGGTGGCGATATGGGTCTGGATGGAAGAGTTGTCGGGCAGCGTGACGAAGGCACGTCCGCCGCGATCCTCGATCGACTTGACGGGCAGGAAGTTCATGCCCGGCGAGCCGACGAAGGCTGCAACGAAGCGCGAGGCTGGCCTGGTGTAGACCTCCATCGGCGTGCCGATCTGCTCGATCTTGCGGTTATTCATCACGACGATGCGGTCGGCGAGGGTCATCGCCTCGGTCTGGTCGTGGGTCACGAAGACCATGGTAGTCTTCATGCGCTGGTGCAACTGGGCAAACTCGATGCGGGTACGCACGCGCAGGCTGGCATCGAGGTTCGACAGTGGCTCGTCGAACAGGAACGCCTTGGGGTCGCGCACGATGGCGCGGCCAATGGCGACGCGCTGGCGCTGTCCGCCCGAGAGCTGGCCGGGCTTGCGATCGATGAGGGGCTCGAGTTCGAGGGTCTTGGCAGCCGCCGCGACCCGGCGGGCGATCTCGTCCTTGGGCATGCGGATGTTCTGCAGGCCGAAGGACATGTTCTCCCGCACGCTCATGTGCGGGTAGAGCGCGTAGTTCTGGAACACCATGGCGATCTGGCGCTCGGAGGGCGGCAGGTTGTCCACCCGGCGGTCGCCGATGTGGATTTCGCCGCCAGATACATCCTCGAGGCCCGCGATCATGCGCAGCAGCGTGGACTTGCCGCAGCCCGAGGGCCCGAGGAAGACCATGAACTCGCCCGACTCGATGGTCATCGAGACGTTCTCGATGACGCGAACGTTGCCGAAGTGCTTGCTCACGTCGACCAGTCTGATGTCGGCCACTTCAATCCTCCCGCCTACCCGGCTGCTGCCCATTCGGGGTCATCCAGCCGGGCAATCGTATTGTGCTAATATTTGCTGTCAACGGCCTAAGTGACTGGCCAAGTTGCATCTTTTTGACAACAAAAACCCGTTCGCCAAACCGGCGCTTCGTCGATCCATCCTGTCAGTCCAGATCTTAGAGCGACTGAGTGACCTTCATTCCCGCTGTGGTTGCGATGAGTGCATCGAGCAGCGCGGCGGCAACCGGATCGGTGCCGGGCGCGTCGCCCAGGAGACGGAACGTCGTAGCGACCAGGCCGCCGCGGCCGACGGTACGGCGCGCGATGGTCGCGGCGGGCTTCTGAACCCAGCCGATGACGACACCGGCATCGACCAGCCCGTCATATTCCCACGAGCGGAAGCCGGTGAGCACATGATGCGGCACCACCCGGTCGAAGGACACGTCGAGCAGAGGTCCGCCGGGGATGCCGGCAAAGGCGCCGCTGCGCTTCAGCCACGAGAAGTTGGCAATCCAGTCGCCGCGCCACAGCGTGCCATCACGCAAGGCGAGGCCGATATTGGGCAACTGACCCTCGGCACCCAGGTGACGCGCGCGCTCTCTGGAGGCAGGCATGGTCGGCGGCTCGGCCCGGGGCGGCTCGATGCGGAGGTTGCGCTGCGTTTCCACCGAGCCATCGGCGAGCACGAGATAACGGCGGCCCTGCCGCATCGCTTCGATGTCGTCGCTGCTGAGCGCGTGAGTGAGCACGATGTCCGCCTTGGCGGCGTCGGTCACCTTGTAGCCGAGGCCCCGCGCGTATTCGGCGAGCTCTGTGCTCGCTGCGCCGACCGTGACATCCGTGCCGGCACGCGGCGCGTAGATCGCAACCGAGATCTCGTTGCGGGCCAGTTCGGTGCCACCTGCGACGAGCGACAGCGCAACTCGGCCCATGCGGCTTGCGCCCGTCGGAACGGCGATATTGGTGATCCCCAGGTCAGAAACCGCCAATGCGTCGGTCGCGCTAACCGCAATCCTGCCCGACGCGCCCTCGAACTCCCAGCGCAACTCGGCGCCAGCCGGAACTTCGCGACCGCCGGTAGCGACCTTCAACGAAAGCGGCAGGCTCCCGCCGGCATAAACCGCGTGGTGCACCAGCTGCGGCACGATCACCGTGTCGGTGTTCACCTCCGCGAAGCGATCGTGGAAGACGCGCGGGTTGCGGTTGATGTCCAGCAGCCCGTTGGCTTCCCAGTGGACGTCGGTCATCTCGGTGATGACGTAGCCCTGGATGGGCGCGTGAGCGCGCATCGACTCGATCTCGTACTTGAGATTGGCGAACTGGTACCACTGCACCGCGGTGATGAAGCTATCGAAGCTGCCGAAGACCTTGTCGAGGTGGTAGGTGGCGAAGCGGTTGCCGATGCCGTGCGGATAGGCTGCGCCATCGCCCCAGTTGCCGCCGGTTTCCGCCCACCAGGGCTCCTCGCCCTTCGCATTCTTCACCAGCTCGGGGTGGGGCAGCCCCCAGACGCCGAACTCGGAGACGACCAGCGGCTCGTCGCCACGCTTTTCGCCGTCGCCGTGCGGGCTCCAGCTCCAGTCGGGGCGGCCGGCGAATTCTTCCGTCAGCTTCTCCCACTCGGCCCGGCGCTCGGGCACGGAGCGGTAGTAATGGTAGTCGTCGATGTCGGTCTTGACGTGGAAATTGGGGATGCAGGCCGAGTTGTCGACGACGAGGCGGCTCGGATCCCTGGCCTTCAGCCAGTCATATGTGTCCTTGAGCCAGGTCCGGTGGTCGGCGTTCTCGATGAGCCGCGTACCCCAGTCCTCGTTGATGATCGTCCAGGTGATGATCGATGGGTGGTGGCCGTCGCGGGCGAGGATGCCCTCCATCGTCTCGCGCATCCGGCGCGCCGCGTCGGCGGAGAAGTACTGGACGTTGGGGATTTCGGTCCAGATCAGGAGGCCCAGCCGGTCTGCGACCTCGTAGTAGCGCGGATCGGGAACCTTGATGTGGCAGCGCAGCATGTTGAGGCCCAGGTGCTTTGCCTTGGCAAACTGATCCTCGATGAATTCCAGCGAGGGCGGCGTGCAGATGCCCTCGGGGTAGTAGTCCTGGTCAAGCGCGGCGCGCAGGTAGAGCGGCTTGCCGTTCAGGAAGAACTTGCCGTCTCGCGTCTCGATCTTGCGGAAACCGAAGCTCTTGCTCACCGCATCGACCACGACCCCATCGGCGACAAGCTCGAGCTTCAACTGGTGGAGGTTCGGCGCCTCGGGCGACCATAGGGCAGGGGAGGCGAGCGAGAGCGTGAGGGCCGTCGTTGCGGTTGCCTTCGCCTCGACGGCGACCCCGCCGACGGTTGCGCGCAGCGTGCTGCCCACGGCGGCGCCCGAGACGGTCGCCTTGATGGTCACGACGCCGGTATCGGCATCGGACACGATCGCCGTGGTCGCGATGTTGCGGCGGTCGCGGGCGACCAGCGCGACCGACTGCCAAATGCCGCCAAGCGGGCCGTACCAGCTCTGCTTGCCGTGCGGAATTTCGCCGAAGGGATAGTCCGGGTACTCGCCCTCTTCACCGCTCGGCAGCGTGACATGCACTTCGAGCGCACTTTCGCGCGGCGTGTCGGCCGGCAGCACCACTTCGAACGGCAGGTAGCCGCCTTCATGCGTGCCGATCACCCGGCCGTTCAAGCGGACTTCGGCGAAGTAGTTCACCGCCCCAAAGTGGATCGCGACTTCCTTGCCCTGCCACGCCGAGGGGATCGAAAGCTGGCGGGCATAGATGGCCCGGCCGAACGAGTGGCGCAGGTCGGCGAATTCCGCCTGCCACGGATTAGGGACGGTTGCCGTGCGCCAGGCGGACTGACCGTTGAAACGGAACCGCCACGCTCCATCGAGCGACAACTCGTCCCGAACACGGGCGATGGCTTCACCAGGCATGCACTCACTCCCTAGCGCTAATATTATTAGCTGTTTTGCAATTGGCTACTGCCTTTCCCCCGGAATGGCAAGGCCTCTCGTGCTGAAGATTTTAGCAGGCGACATGATTGCGCCGCTCGCCGTCGAGCGATAGTGCTGACCAGCAAGGGAGTTTTGCGCATGGCCAAGCGGCCAACCATGAGCGATATCGGGCGACTGGCGGGCGTGTCGCAGGCCACGGTCTCGCTCGTGCTGAACGGTGTACCCGACGCACGGATTGCCGATGCAACCAGCGTCCGCGTGCTCGAAGCCGCCGAGTCGCTCGGCTACCGCAAGGGTCCCCGGCACCATGTGCCCGAGAACAAGACACGCGTCATCGGCCTCCTCATCGACGAGGTGACGACAACGCCTTTCGCAACCCCGTTCATCGAAGGCGCCCGAGAGGAAGCCGCGTTGCAGGACGTGGTGGTCGCCACCTTCTCGACGCGCGGCGACCCAAAGCTCGAAAGCCTGGCGCTCGACCTGCTGCTCAGCAACCAGATTATCGGCGTGCTCTATACGAGCCTGATCACCCGCCCGGTTGAGCTGCCGGAGCGGCTGCGCGACGTGCCGACGATCATGCTCAACTGCTACGATGCGGCCTCGCGGTATCCGGCAGTGGTCCCAGCGGACGTGACTGCTGCCTACTCGGCGACCGAGGCCCTGCTGAAGGCCGGCCACCGCCGCATCGCCCACATCGCCGGGGAATCGTGGATCGAAGCCGCCGCCGATCGCGAACGAGGCTACCGGCAGGCGCTCGCCAGTTGGGATGTGCCGGTCGACGATGATCTCGTCATGCGGGGCGGCTGGACCATCGATGGCGGCCGCCAACTGACCGAAAGGCTGCTCGACAGCGCCAACCCGCCGACAGCGATCTTCACCTTCAACGATCGCATGGCGGTTGGCGCCTACGACGCCATCCGCATGCGCGGGCTCTCCATTCCGGACGACATCTCGGTGATCGGCTTCGATGACGAAGACATTGCCGGCTACCTCGTGCCACCGCTGACAACGATGGCCCTGCCACACGAGGAAATGGCGCGCTGGGCGGTGGGCGCGCTGCTCGACGAGCAATTGCCGGCCATCGCCCGCCGCAAGCTGAAGCTGGAATGCCCTCTCGTTCCCCGCAGTTCTATCGGGCCGGTGCGGCTGCGCTCGTCGGCAGCGGCCGAGTAGAACGCCGCAACCGTTCGAGCAGCAACCAGACGACCGAGAGCACCAGGAGGATCGCCAGCGCCACCGCGGCGGCGATCACCGTCATGCGCACCGGCTTGCCGATGAAGTACCGGGTGGCAAAGAACGAAAGGTTGGAGAGAACGAGGAAGCTCAACACGTGCCGCCCCGGCATCAGCAGGATCTCGGGGACGCTGACGCGGGCTGCAATCCAGCGGCAGAGCGCCAGGTAGCCGAGGAGGATTGCTGCCGGGCCTGCGATCCACAGGACAGTGGGCGGGAAGCGGCCGGGGAACTCACCGGTCTGCCATGTCACCCAGAATAACCAACCGGTGATCGCCAACGCCGGCAAGAAGTGCCAGGCGCGCACCGGGTGGCTGCCGTACCAGATGCCGAGCAGGAACCACGGAAGATAGGGCAGAAGCGGGAAGTTCGCGAACTGGGTGTGGCTTACCAGGGTGGGCAGTAGCGGCACGATGGCATCGGTCTTGACCCCCGTCGTCGCAAGGCAGGCGATGCTCACCACGAGCAGCAGCCACGGATTGCGTCCGATGGCGAGAAGGAGGGGCCGGGCAACCAGCGTTACGACCGAAAGCATGAAGAAGGTGGCGAGGAACTCGCTCCAGCCGAATAGGCGCTGCATGGTCAGCACATCGATGGCCAGTTGTGCCGTCAGCGGCTTTCGGTCGACGAGCATCGCGAACCCGAACGACGAAGCATAGACCGCCAGGAGCAACAGCAGCGTCGGCCGCACGGTCCGCCAGAGCGTCCGTTTCCGCCCCTCAGGCTTGGGCAGGCCCAGCCCGATGCCGAAGGCGAACATGAAGCCCGAAAAGCTCACGAGGTTGGCGTATTCAGCGAAGACGTTCGCCTCGGGCCGCGGGCGCAGCGTTATCAACTGCACCACGTGGGCGCCAATCATGGCGATCACCAGCAGGGTCTTCAGCAGATCGAGGTCGGCGGCGCGGTTACTGGGGGAGTGGGGGGAGTTCGGGCCAGCCATCTTCGGTCCAGGTGAGAGGAGAAATCTGCAGCTTCGACACGCCGAGCGCTGCGCCGTCATAATAGTGGTAAGCGAGCATCGGGCCATCCGGCGTACTGAACGCCTCCTGCCCGCCGGGGCCGATGAAGCGACCTGTCGAACCGAGCAGCAGCGTTCCGCCGCCCTGCATCATCGGGTTGCCGTCGCGATCGAGATAGGGACCGGTCACCGAGTCGGCGCGACCGACCCGCATGTTGTAGGTGCTGTTCACGCCCTTGCAGCACTGGTCGAACGACACGAACAGGTAAAAGTGGCCGTCGTGTTCGAGGATGCTCGTCGCCTCAATGCCGGCGCCATTGCGTGAGGCCAGCGAAATGGTTGGCGTATCCTCGGCGAGGAGCTTGCCCGTCTGCGGGTCGAGCTCGCGCATCTTGATGCCGCTCCAGAAAGAACCGAAGGCAAGCCACGCACGGCCGTCAGAAGTGTCGATCCGCCACGGGTCGATGGCGTTCCAGTCGTCCTTGCCGTTGCTCTGCAGCACAACGCCCTGGTCCTCCCAACCATCGCCGGGCCTTGCCGGATCGAAGGAGGTGTTGGTCATGAGGCCGATGGCGCTTGTGTTGATGCCGAAGACCGACACCGAATAGTAGAGGTTGTAACGGTCTCCATGCCGGCTGATGGTCGGGGCCCAGATGTTGGGCGGCTGGAATCCCAGCGTCTTCCGTACCCATTTCGGCAACCCCTTGCCGACCGCCCCCGCATCGGTCCAGTTCACCCCGTCCGCTGAGGTCTTGACCCGGATTGCTCCACGATAGACGCCGCCTTCCTGTCCGGTGAAGAAGGCCGCATATGTCCCGTCGACATCGATAACGCTGGGATCATGGATCGCGATGTCCCCGGCAAGCACGGGCTGGCGCGACTGCGCCGCAGCCTCATGGCCGCCAACGGCAAGCATCATTGCCAAAATGGCGATGCGCAGCTTCATAACGCCTCCTCCCAGGATTGCCGGCGCGACAGAGCTGACAATGAGCCCACCGGCGCCTCACCCATGCCTGACAGCGCTCGCCCTTCGAGACCAAGGCGACGAACTGTCGTTCCCCGGCCGACACCTAGCCCGATAAGGCGAAGAGAACAAACAGGATCGTGACGGCGGCAGGAATAATGGGACCAGAACATCTGGTCGCAGGCTAAAGGGTGGTGGCTTCGAGCCGAGCTCGGTAGCCAAACTCATCAAAATACGGGGGACTTTGGTAGCGGAGGAGGGATTTGAACCCCCGACACACGGATTATGATACCGTACTTTTGAACCTTGGGTCGGCTTCCACTGGGTTTACCTCTGGTCACCCGTGTCTACCTTCTATTGACAAAAGAGGTAGTTAAATTAGTAGCTTACGGAGCCGTCGTTGGCGGCGACGGTAGGTCCTCCACGTTGCCTTTCTACTCCCACATACCTTGCGTCTCCCGACCGCCATGCTACCTATTTGCTACCTAGCGGGAGCAAGCGGCACCAGCTCTCAAGGCGCCTCAGCGTTAGGGCAGGGGAGGGATTATTGCCCACTAAGCTTACTAAGAAATCGGTAGAGGCCGTAGTCCCAGCCGATAAAGACGTCATTGTATGGGACACCGATGCAAAGGGGTTCGGCCTCAAGGTCACGCCCAAGGGCAAGCGCGTGTACTTCCTGTACTATCGCAATGCCGCCGGCCAGCAGCGCCGGCCGATTATCGGCGAACACGGGGCCATAACCGCTGATCAGGCCCGGCAACGAGCTCGTGAGTGGATGGCCAATGCCACCCTGGGAGGCGACATCAGCGCCGAGCGCGCCGAGGGCAAGAAGCCGGTCGACACGGTGGCGATGCTTTGCGCGCGATACCTCAAGGATTACGCCGAGCCGCACAAAAAGCCTCGCAGCGTCGAGAGCGACCGGGCTAACATCGACAACCACGTCATACCGCTACTGGGCACTAAGCCCGTGAAGGAAGTGACCCGCGCCGACGTCGACGCCGTCAAGCTGGCAATCCGAGACGGCAAGACCGCCCGAAAAGGCGAAGCAAAGAAGCGCGGCCGGCGCATCATCCGAGGGGGTGAAGGGGTAGCTAACCGAGTGGTCGCCCTGTTGAGCAAGATGTTCGCCTGTGCCGAAGAGTGGGGGCTGCGCGACGACAACCCGGCGCGCGGCATTCGCAAGTTTCGTGAGCACCGCAACGAACGTTTCTTGAGCAGCGAAGAGGTCGGCCGGCTCTTGGCGACCCTCGACAACGCTGATGCCGACAAGTCGGTGTCACCCTATGTGACAGCGGCCATTCGGCTGCTGCTGTTCACGGGCATGCGGTACGGCGAGGTCGTCGGGCTCACTTGGGCCAACTATGATGCCACCAGCCAGTGCTTCAGGCTCGCTGACAGCAAGACGGGTGCTCGGATCATTCCCCTCAGCGACCAGGCAGTCGCGGCCCTAAAGGGATTGCCCCGCTGCGCGGACGACCACTACATCTTCGCTGCCCCTGACGCGGACGTGGCAGTCGCCGTTCGCCGCCCCTGGTATCGGCTTCGCGCCGCTGCGGGTATCGATGCGACCGCTAACCTGCACTGCCTTCGGCATACATACGCGTCGTGGTCGGTGATGAGCGGGCTGTCTCTGGCGCAGGTCGGCGCGCTGCTTGGGCATCGCTCGACGCAGACCACCCTTCGCTACGCCGACCATGCACTCGAGGCTTTGCGCTCCTATAGCCAGGGTACGGGGGCGAAGCTCGCGGGCATGCTGAAGAGGTCGCCGACACCGGCATTGGACGGTCCGGCCGCCGAGTAGCGCTTCCGTAAAGGTCTCGGTCAATCGAACAGGAGTTCACGATGACCGAAGACCAACCCGGAGAAACGATCAACGCTGTGTTCCTTACCGAAAAGGAGCTGGCTGCTCGACAGAAGCGCTCGGTGAGGACGCTGCAAAACCAGAGGATCAGCGGCGACGGCGTGCCCTTCGTGAAGTTCGGGCGCAGCGTCCGCTACCGACTGTCGGACATAGTCGCTTGGGAGATGGAAAGCAGTCGCGTCAGCACCAGCCAATAGATGAAGGGCCGTGGTGCTAGCCACGACCCCTTCGTTTGCAGTTGACTTAAAAATTGCGACCGCAGGTGACTCACGGCTTGCCAACGCCTTGCCTTAGGCCTTCCCCTCCGCCACGACAGAGTTCAAGAACGTGACCAAGTTCGCAACGAATTCCGCATTGAAGATGTACTCTTCCGAGCCTTGGCCGGGAAGGGAAACCCGTATCTTTCCCTTGTCCTTGGCAAGTGCCGGCCCTGTGGCGGTAGGCACGGCAGCGTCCCCTAGCTTACGCTTTTTCGCCGCTTCCCGCCGCCACTTATCCAGCCCCTCGCCCTTCTCCTCGGCCTTGTCAGCGACACTACTCGGCGGAACACCGATGTCTATTAGGTGCTCGACCGCCAGCGCATCCCGACTGTACAGCTTGAGGACTTCACTGCGGTCCCGATTTGGATCGCCGTAGTCAATGAGCGCCTCCAGGTAGAAGCGAAGCGGGTCTTTCCGCGCGCTTGGGCTCAGGTTCATTTTCTCAGAAGCTTTAGCTATCATCTCCGGCGAGGCCGGCCTGTTTGACGCCAGTGAGTAGGCCGATGCAATTCTCTCAAGATGCGTGCGGGTGCCTACCATTTTCTCCTTAATCACCAAGGCGGTCAGGTGAGCGAGCTTCTCGGCATCGCTAAGCCTGCCGTATGAGACCTCGCCCTCCAGTCCCATCCTCCTGAGAAACAACTCGGCGTCCAACCGGATAGCGTCCGAGACTTTCAGCGCGTGATGCTCTTTGGGCGAGTTTGACCGCTTCCTAGGCTTCTTCATCCCCTTTCCGACCTTAGGACTCACATACCGCGCTGGCTTCTTCATAATTCTCTCCTGTTTTTCGGTTAAACCGAAGATATGTGCGCGTTTCGCTTGGTTCAAGAGATGCAGTCCGCCCCCGGCCAATTACTCGGCGCAGCAATCGTATGCCAACCGGAAGATGTGCCGACGCATCAGACCTGCCCCACTCACGCCACTGAGCGGAGTGCGTGCCCCAATCGGACGTGCGATGTCAGAGCCACCTTGTGGAGCTGGGCATATGACTACCTATGGCTGGGACAGACCCGGACACCGCACAACGACACCAACGACCCTCGCACCGCAACGACCACCGCACCTGCAACAGCAAGTAGGGCACCTAGGTGGACTGGAGACTAGGTCAGGCAGTGCTCAGGCACATCAACCAGCTCCGTAAACGATTGCCGCCAGCAGCAGCTGGGCACAATCGAACTGGAGAAAACCGATGAGTATTGAGCACGACGAACAGGTAGCCGCCTACGGGCAATGGGTCGTGGAGTATGTGAACAGAGGCTGGGAAGCAGACCTTCTCAGTTTCATGTTCAACCCGATATCGGGGCCAAAGGCCCAGCGCGGGGAAACCATGGATCGAGAGATCATGTGGGTTTATTCGCGCTGCCTCGAACGCATGTTCAGGCGACCCCGCTTGAAGTTGCACCAAGGGTGGCTGCCGATATGGATCATCAGCCCGGACTGGCCGGTGCCGAAAGCTGATAAAGATCACTATCGGGACATTGTTATCAACGACGGCGAGCACCGCCACGCAGTGGCACTAACGCCGCCTCGCACCCGGCTGAAGACCAGCTTCAACGACTATGTCACCCAGGAACAGTGGCACTTCACCGGCCGGGACCGCACCCTGTGGCGGATTGATGCGCAGCCGATCACCAACGCCGCCGAGTACGCTACCGCGTATGCCCTCAAGTCGGTCGAGCGTGGCCGTATCAGCCCTGGCGAGGTGTTCGTGTTGCCGCGTTCGCGCAGCGAGCTGTGACAGTCCGCACGCGCGGTCAACTGTCAGAGCTCTCTGACGGGTAGACTGTATCATCTGAGCCCTTGCTACGACGGGAAGCCGGCGGACGCTGGCGCGTAAATGCCTGTTGGGCAATCCACTGCCCCATGGAGCTTTAGAATGAAGAAGAAGAGCGACCGATCGGCATCGACGAAGCAGATGCTGGATAATTGCGACATCATTACCGCCGCGCACTTGCAAATTGAGAAACAAGGTAGGAAGCAACTAGCCATAATCGCTTCTAACCTGCTCGGTATGGTCGATCTCAGCAGCGGCAGTGACGTCGCTGCTATCGTCTCGTTACTCCTGATCGGATCGGCGCGCCTTAGCCGCGGCCACGTCCGCAACGGCAAGCTTGTGATTGTCCCCACTGCGGATTTCGCACGTGACCTCGGCGGGGACTTTGAGGTCGCAGTCAGTCGCGAAGAAGCCGAGATTATCTTCGGTTGCTTCAATTTCCCTGACCACTGGGATGCAGGCGACCTGCGATTCTAGTTATCGCCAGACCCACCACGCTCGCACGATGGGCGGCGCTACTAAGGTCCAGTAGCGCCGCCCCCGAGGTCATGTGGGGCGCAAGCAAAGGGGTGGGCTGATGTTATCGGCGTTCGAGATGCCGAGGCAGAGGTCAGCGCTGTAGACAAAGCGTTGTGAAGTCGGTCACCGAGGAAGCGTGGCATCCCCCCGGCAACCTCGTACTGCTGCCTCGCTCCGCCAGCGAGTTGTGAGCCGCCTTGCGTAAACAGCCGATGGCGACCTTCGCCAGTAGGAGCAATCACATGAAGAAGAAGCGCAACAAACCTGTCAGTTGGGACAGCGCCGATATCATCGCCATGGCCCACAACGATCTCGATGATGCTGCCTCAAGGTTACTTGCCATCATCGACGATACGACCGGCCCTGATGTCGGCGCGGTGGTCGCTCTGATGGCTATGGATAAGGCTCACCTGTTTGTGGGCCGGGTGCACAACGGCAAGCTGAGGGTACGAAGCACCGACGAGTTCAAGCGGCAGCTAGGAGGGAGTTTCGAGGTCGAACTGTGTTGGGATGAACTGGAGATCGCCTTCACCCACTTCTGCTTCCCCGACCATTGGAATCTAGGAGGAATGTCGACGGGTTATTAGCACTCAAAGGGTCGGCGGGACTTGGGTAGCTAGGGCGTCGCCCGACCTTGACAGTGAAAGACAGCAAGGCCCTGGGCTGGGAGGCATCGTGTTCCAGCCGAGGGGCCGACAAGCATGCCTCCTGCCAGCATCAGGGCTTTGGTCAAGTGCCGCGCCTCGTTCGATGACTATGAGAGGCTTCTGGCGTCGTTGATCGATTAGCCTCTATGGGAGCGGTGATGCTCAGGCACCGCTCCCCCGCTCGAGCCGCCGACGCTTCTGCCGGACGACGTAAAGCTCCCAGCCGAGGCACATTCCGTGCTCGGCTCAATGGAGCTGAAAATGAAAAAGCCCGAATTTCGTCTGTGGGGACCCGAACCCGACGAGAAAACGAAGCGCAAGCACCTGCCGCGTTTCGCGGAACGCGTTGTGTACTCACATCACGCAGCGCTGGAGCAACTGCAAGCGCATGCGCCCGACTCGCTACTTGCCTCGAAAATGGCAATCTGCATCGATCACCTGGACGACGCCCGCACTCAGTGCATTGCGTGCTCGGAAGGGTGCCCCTTGGGTATGCGGTGCTACATCGGGGCGGACTTGCTTGCGAAGTTTCAGCTCCATCCCAGCCATTGGATGAGCGCGGCGGGTGTGTTTGCCCACCCCGCTGATCGAGTGAAGCTCGGTCATCTACATGAGGTCGATGTGAAAACGGTGCTGACCCGCCTTCACGACATGACAGTCAGGCTCAACACTGCCTTTGGCCCGTTCGCCGTCAGCGGCATTGTTGCCCCTGAGGTGCGTCCTGATGCGTCTGGCGAAATGTCGTGGCAGTTGACATCGCATCTCCTGCTTTCTCACGAGAACCCGCCGGCCTACGAGGATGCTTCTAAGGTGATGCTGGATGGCCTGCCCAGTGATGGTCATGCGGTCGCGTGGGCCGATTATTGGTCGTTCTGGGATTGGGAGGCCATCGCGCCCATACCGTTCGGCGTCTCAGTCCGGCACGTTGTGAAGAAGCGCGGTGAGGCACTTCGCTACGCGACGCCCCTCACGGGGGCCGCGGCGGCAGAGTACACGCTCTGGCTTGACGCCCACCCAGAGGCGGATGCCTGTTCCACGCGACGGCGGCGGTGAAGTAGCAGGCGTCTTGATTAAAGGGGGCGGCGTGAGCATGTGCACCGCCCCTCGCACGCCTTCATGCCCCTCAACCAACTACTGATGAAGCCGGATCGACGGCGTCCGCTCGCCTCGTAAAGGGTGAACGCGGAACTGCTCCGTGGCGTGCGCATGAGTGTGCGCCAACCCCTCAATAGGGACTGTGAACATGACTTAATCTACTCATCCCCTACGTGCCTTCCTGGATCGCAATGAGCGATACGACGCTCGTGAGCTTGTCCCCGCTGCCTATGCCAACCTCATGACAGCGGTCGTCGATGACATTTGCGCCGGTAGACCTATTGCGGCGGTGGCTTCCGGTGAGCTTCTGCGGCCCTTGAGTTCGTTCAAGGGCGAGGACGTGTCGGTGTCGCGAGCGCTATCGAGTTTCGTCGTTTTTCTCGCCGTCATCACTGCGGCGCACGGAAACGGTGATGTGACCGAGACATCCGAGGTCACTCACGACTTCCGGCCACACCAGGGTAGACTCTTGGAGTCAGTTGCGGTGTGGCAGCCCGACGACCACGGCCGGATGCGGGTCACGCTCCATTGCCTACATACCCCGCTCAGCCGAGAGCTGTTTGCTGTCGCCAGCGGGGACCGCCAGGGGCCAGCCGACTGGTGCGGAAGTGAGGCTGCGGCATGGCACGCTCTGCTCGCGGACGCGGGCGACGACGATGACGACGATGATGATGACGATGACGATGACGATGACGATGATGGCAGCGACGTCCCCGGGCAGAGCGGTCATCTTGTGAGAAGGCACCACTCGGCCGGTTAATGCAGTCAAGGCCACGTAAACGGCTGGGGCAGGCACGTTCGCCTGCCTCAACCAGGATCCGCTATGTCCTCCAACACAAGCCTACGTAGAAGTCCCGCAGGCCACCCGACATACTCTCCAGTCTTTAGGCGCAGGAAACAGAGGTCGGTTCGACTGATCAAAACAGGCGACCAGCTGTTCCACCTCGTATGGGGTCTTCTCGAGGCGAAGAATCCGCAGGTCGGCATCGATGCCAATCTACGTCACGAGCTCGAGCAGGTTCGCCTTTCGCTGATGGCGGCCGCCGAGCCGCATATCGTCAATCCCGCACATGTGTTCTCGGGCATTGACTGGTCGGGTGATGGCGGGTTTGCGGAGACCACATCCGTTGCGGTACTCGAGTTCGTAAGCCAGCTCGGCCACGAAGTTGCCCACGGCTATCGCCAAACCGGTGTCGACAGGACAGCCGTGCTGATCATCTATGTTCTGGCGCAGGGCTGCCGGCCGAAGGATCGACTCTTCCGCTTCGGCCCTCGTAGCCTGGTCACGAGTACGCCGGTGTGCCGTCGTCGCTATGGCGTAGAGGTCTCGGTCGAATTGCCTTGGCCGCCTCGCGAACCATGGTCCAACGGCACCTGATCCATTGAACTGCCAGCCACCACCAGGGCGTTGCGTAAAGGCTTGTCGCAGGGGCCGTCCCTGCGACAACCAGGACATCGCTATGACCACCCACTTGATCGACAGCCCGTCGGAGATCTTCCGGCGCTTTGCTGAGGCTTACGCCACGCTCGACCCGCTCGTGCCGGTAAGCTACGACGCCAAGACCGCCATCCCGATCATCATCGACGACATCTGCCAAGGGCATGAGACCGCGACGTTCGCATCGGGGCCGAACCCCTTCAAGAAGAAGCTGCCGCCGCTTGAAGGCACCTTCTGCTCGAAGCACTTCGTTGGCTATCTGCGCACTCTGCGGTCAATGATGAAGGAACAGCGCACCTTCTACATCACGCCGACCCGCGCGGCCGAGCTGCTGTACAACTACGACTTCATGGACGAGCGCTTCACCCAACCGTTCATGCGCCTGAAGCAGAAACAGGGGTGCTTCTACCTCGTCTCGACGGGCGAGTATGAACGGCGCTACGGGGCTCAACTACGCCTGACGCTCGGGCTCGCCAACGACGCCACTGACTGGACTGTGACGCCGAACGGCTGGGACGACTTACCCAACTAACCGTGCGCGGCGATCCGGGGCGACAGGTTCCTCCCGGATCGCCCGAAGCTCTGCCGTTCTCGTCCGGCGGGCTGCCATGCTCATCAACACCGAAATGGGTAGCGGACACATAGCGCTTCACCCTTGACCCCGACCATTGAACCCCTGCTACCGGTGCTTCGGGGGCAACACATTGAGCGCCATCAACACCACTGCGACAGATGAGGGCTGGGCCCACGTTCTGCGGGTCGTTCGGTCAGCCTTGCTGCTAGCGCCGACGAGCTTCCTGGACGACACCAGAGGGAACCTTCGGCGGGATGGGGTAATCGACGCCGTGGCGCGTCATGATGATGCTGTGATCTTCGATTGGGCTCAGCGCCTGTTGGCTATGCAGGGTGTGTCCGACCGGGCGGCTTATGCCTACGCCGAGCGCAACGGCTACCCACGCTGGGCAGACATCGACCAAGCTGTCAGGTCTGGCCCTTCATGTCCGAAGCTAACCAGCCACTGGCACCTGCCGGGGTGTGGCTACGAGAAAAGCAGCTTCAGCTGCGCTCACCCAGAACACATAGACGCTTGCGCGCTGCCGTCGCTGCCGCTGCGAAAAGGTGTCCTGAACCGGGCTGCGTTCGGCCTGTACCTGTTCATGCGAGATATTGCCGGCGGCGACTTCGTCGGTTGGCTGGATTATCGATTGCGACGGGCAGCCAGCACCGACCCGCGCGACGGCCCACACCTTCGCGACGCGGTCCTTGAACCCCTGACCAGCGTTCCCGGCACGGGCAAGAAGCTCTGGTCGATGGTGCTCGCCGACCTGCTGCTTGTTGGACGTCCCGAAGACAAAATTTGGCAGCGGGCGGGCGCTTCGATGCGAGCTATCGACAGCCTAGTTCACAACTTCCTGCACCGCACCGGCTGCCTGCGGCAGTTGAAGGCCGAGCACGCCTACGGGCCGGCCTGCTATCAGCCGGGGGGCTGCAGCGAGGTCATCGAGCAGCTTGCGGCGCGTATTGACGCCAGCAGGTTCAACTCGGCCTTCCCGCGCTACTTCCCGAGGTTCGTCCAGTTCGCCCTTTGGCACTTTTGCGCCCTCGACGGTCGAAATGTCTGCAACGGCAACACGCTCGCTGACGACCCGTCGGGGTGCCCGAACCGATATTGCCCAGCCTATGGAGCATGCGAGAGAGGCGCTGGCCATCGGCGGAGCCATGAATGATCCGCTTGCGGTGCTCTGGCACCTTTCCACCAGCGTATTGACTTTAGGAATAAATTCCTGTACAATTGACGGGCGTACGCCCGCGTCGCTGGGCGCGCAGTGATAGGAGATCATGACGTGACAACGACGATAACGGGCCGAGTGCGGCCTAAAGGAAGCGCAGCCATACTCACCACCAGGGCGCCTCAGGGCGCCCTCTGGATTTGTGGGGGCGCAAATGGCTGATGCCGCCCCCGAGCAACCCCTCCCGATCGTGGTTATCCTTGGCCTCGATAGCCAAAACCGGGCCCACGCCGCTGCGTTCGTTGGACCAGAGGAGGTCACCCTGGCCGAACGCGCTGCGTCGGCCATGAACATGCACTTGCTGCGGATCAAAGGCGATCAGCTACACGCCTTGGTGGCCGACGTGCCAAAGGGGCAGGTCTACAAAAGCGGCAACGCCCTGACGCCGCTCATCAAGCAGTCGCTGTACGACCAGTTGGTCGCCCTTGGCACGGCAGCCGGCTCGCTGGTTGAAGCCGCTCCGGCGAGCCCGAGCGAGGGTTCGGCTACTACCCTACCTGACACCCCCGGCGAGGGCACTAGCGAACCGCCTGACGGGCAAGCGGAGGCATCGACACCCCACCTGCCCACAACGCTCGAAACGGTGATGGTCGGCAGCCTTATTGGGGTATCGGAGGGCCGGGGCGAGGGCTGGTACGAGGCCATCGTTGTCGAACTGGCGCCAGCAGACGCCCTGGAGGACGATTTGCTGACCTGTCAGTACATGGACTGGCCGGACTACCCCCGACAGGTACGGCGCCGCGCCGACGTCGCGCTGCTGCCGCCCTCCGCCAACATCCTGTGACAACCAGTCGGGCCAACCCAGTGTTGGCCCGAACCTTTTCGAGCAACAATCGAATGACCGACACTGACTACATTGCCAGAGTTCGCGTGCTCAACGATCAGCTTCGGCAGCAAGGCCGCGGAGGCCGGGTGCTGATAAGCGCGGGCGTTGCGCACCTTGCAGCGCACGAGCAGCTTGAGTTGATCCGTGCAGTAAGGGCTTTCAAGGCCTTTACCCCCGACAATGACCCCTACGGCGAGCACGACTGTGCAACGGTCAAGCTGCCGAACCATGGGCGGTTCATATGGAAGATTGACTACTATGACCTCGCGCTAACCGGCCACTCGCCCGACCCAAGCGACAGCGCGGTTACGGCGCGCGTTCTCACGCTCATGTCGGCCGAAGAGTACTAGGGCCAACCATGGCGCGCATTGGCTACGCTCGCGTTAGCACCACTGATCAGGACCTAGATGGTCAGATCGAACGCCTCACCAGCGAGGGCTGCAACATCATCCGGTCAGAGAAAGTGTCGGGGGCCAGTCGGGTGGGGCGGGTTGAACTCGACACTGTTCTGCAGTTCCTTCGCCCAGGCGATGAGCTAGTCGTCACTCGCCTAGATCGCCTGGGCAGGTCGACCCTCGATATCTTGAGTCTTGCCGACGAGGTAGAGCGGCGCGGTGCCTTTGTGACCGTGCTCGACCCTCACGTGTCGACCAGGGGCGAAATGGGCCACCTAGTGATCACCGTGCTCGGAATGGTCGCCCAGATGGAGCGGCGGTTCATCAAGGAGAGGCAGCGCGAAGGTATCGAGCGCGCAAAACAAGCAGGCGTTTACAAAGGCGGCAAGTCGCGCATCGACCGAGCGGAGGTCTTGCGCCTCAAGGCGGCGGGGGCCGGGCCAGCAGCAATCGCCAAACAGGTTGGTTGCTCGCGGATGCAAGTCTACCGCATTTTCCGTAGTGAATGACTGGTTCGCGGCACAGCGGTCATTGAATTGTGCAATCGCAATGGCCGATAAGGGGCGATTGCGGACCAGCAGGTTCCGGAAATCCGGCACGGACAGCGGTCATGCCGGTTGGCCGCTTTGAAAGACCCAGTCTGCATCCGGCTGAATCGCCGCGGGCCCCACGTCCCGCCGCCAAGCCGCTGCGTGCTCCGCGGTGAAGTAGAGCCGGGCCTCGAACGGCGCCGCTGAAAGCGGCATACTGACCAGCAAACCCGCACGGCGCTGCAGCCTTTCCCCCGCCTCGTCCTCGGGGAAAGCCCGCTTGACCGGCGTCGAGGTAGCCAGGCCTCCAAGCACCATTTCTCGCGAGAGCCGGTCGCCGAACAGCCGGTGGTGGTATTCGCACAGCACCAGCAGGTTGCCGGCACCAAGTGCGCCTCCGTTCTGACGATGCTGGACGTGATGGGCGTGGAGAAGTCGCTGGCGATAGCCAGGGGCGAACACATATGTGCCAGGTGGCGCGGCCTTCAGCACCTCCATGGCGCCCAGGCACGCTTGGCAGTGGTAGCCGTAGTGCTCCTGCTTCAGAGCGCGCTTCTGATCCTCCTCCTCGAGCGACTGCGTTGCCTGCGACTGCGGGACCGCCCTCGACGCCTTACGCCGAGGCCGTGGCGTCAACGTCGTCGTCGTGATCGGCGCGAGCGGCTTGGGATCCGGCAGCACGGGCGTCAACTTTGCGGCGGACAGGTCGTGCCCCTTCTCCACGTCGCCACCCGAACCGTCGCCGGGCTCGGGGTCGCCATCCATGTCGTTGTCGTCCGGTTCGTCCTCTTCTTCGATCTCGACCCCGGTCGCGAGGAAGTCCAGCTGCCGCCGATCACGGACCGCCCGCATGAGTCCCCAGGCGTTGGCCTTGCCCGGCTTGAACAGGTGCTCGGCAAGCACCTCATACATTTCGTGGAGCCTGTCGGAATCAGCGGCGACCATCATGAACCCCGTGTCCCGGTCGATCCCGCTCCGCACGGGTACCTCGTAGTCGCGGCCCCGGAGGCGGTAGACCGCCATCAGTCGTGGACGCGACCGCACCCCTTTGATCGCCTTCAGCAGCTTGCGCCACTCGGGACGCATGTCGGCGGTAGCGACGCCATTCATCGGCAGACGGCTTCGCAATTCGCCCGCGCGCCTTTTTGCCTGCAGTGGCATCAACTCCGCCTCGAGGTCGCGCACCAATTCGATGTCGCCGGTTCCGCCCACTGCGCGCGGGGTGCCAGCGGCGGACTTGAGCGAGCGGATCCCGACGCCTGCCAGGAGGTCGAGGATCGGTGAGCGGGAGCCTGTCGCCTTATTCAGGGTCAACCGAAGCCTCCCCTGTTCGAGCGCCGCCTCGCGAATTTCAGGAAAATCGTCGAGGAAGATGCCTTCCGATTGCCGCTGCGCCGTCGTCAAGCTAACGAGCTCGAATGGCCGCGCTGCGCTCGTCACCGGTATGCACTGCACGTCAAGGTTCGAGGCGATCCACGCCACCGGCCCAGTCGTGAGCTCCTTCCAGTGGCGCTCGACCTCAGGGTGGTGGCGTTGCTGCACCGATCGCGGCTGATTTGAAAGCCAGTCAAAGAAGCCGACCGACAGGTCCTTCGTCGGGCGGGACCGCGTTACGCCGACCTGCTGTAGTAGTGCGTGGTGATCGGGCACACCGTCACCCTCGATCCGCACCTTCCAATCGCCCCAGAAGTCCGGCTCGCCAACGAAGGCGCACTCCTCGGGTGTCCTGGTGATGCCGTCTACCAGGAGGACCGGCTCGGTGGCGAGGGAGGACAGATCGGTCTGACCCCGTCTGAAAGCCTCCAACCGCACGAATAGCTTTTGCGAATCGGGGTCGTTCCGCAGCGCCGCCAGGACGGCGGCCGCCGTTGGACGGGCCTGAGCTCCGAGCCTGAGGTAAAGGGCCGTCGACCTGCGCCTGGTGAGAACCCGATCGGGTAATCCGCACGCGGTCGTGGCAGGCGATGGGACATGGAGGCCGGTCACGGGTGCAAGGATCCCGGCCTGGGACAACGTCTCGTGCGCCGATCCCATCCTTAAGGCGAGCGTCGGGAAACGGTCGAGCACCCAAGCCATGGAGCGCTCCAGCTCGTCGAGCTCGCGGACGGCGATGGAATCGGTCTGTGCCGTCGCGGCCGCTAGCGCCGCCGCGTGCCACGCGAGAAGCTCTGCGTCGGTGGGGTCTTGCCGGAGGCGCGGCGCCTTGGCGGGGAGCCTCCTAGACTCAAGGAGCGCGACGAGAGCTGGGGCTGGCGCGACGGAGCCAACCGCGAGGAGCTGGCGCAGCACCCGCGCCTTGGGGTAACAGTAAGCATCCAGAGGCCGATGTTGGCCATCGGCACCCGGCCAGACCGGCTTCTCTGCAAGACGGCGCAGCGTGGCGCCCTTCAGGGACGTCGCGTTCTCGGTCAACCACCGAAAGAACCGCTGCCTGACGACCTCGCCTGTCGGGTCGAAGTCGAGACTCGCAAGGTAGTCGTCGAGCCGAAACGCCTTTACGAGCAGCGCGTCCTTCTGGAGCACTGCGGCACCCGCGACCGCCTGACTGACGACCGGCGGCGCCGCAACGCCCGGGATGATCGGGGGACTCCGATCCAGCCGGCGGGCGCGGTTCCAGCCGACCATCCGTCCGTCGAACGTCGGCAGCATGCCATTTGCCGCCAGCGCGGTTGAGAGGTCGCCGGGAACCCCGCGTGACCGGCGCGCGGCATCTAGCAGCTGTAAAGCGGCACCCGTCCGCTGCACTGCCGTTTCGGCGACGGCTCCCTCAGCCGCGTTTTCGCCGATTAGAACTAGACGCACGGCCGAGGCGATGTCGAAACGGACCGGCGTGCCCAGCGACGTGGCGATCGCATCGAGGTGCTCGCGCACGAATGCAGGCGTTTCGGGGTGAACGACTGCGCCTGTAGTGGAGGCCAACGCCGCGACGGTTCGGAGCGTGGCCGGGCGGGCGTCCTCGCCAACAGGTAGCACCAAGTCGGAGCCCGCTGGGAGCACGCGGTGGCCCTTAATGGGAGGCACGGCACCCCTGCCGAAGACGGCGGCGCAGAGCCCGCCATGTTGGATGAAGTTTAAGACGATGGCGCGCTCGGCTACCGTGTCTGCGTCCCGAGGTTCCAGCCCACGGAGCAGAACAGACGCACGCAGCCCGTAAGCACGCCCAAGCAGCTCGCCCGACATCCCGAATGCCCTGCGCCCGTCCTCGAGAAGGGACGCATTGCGTGGGTCGGTGCTGATATCGTGGCGCGAACGTCCCGCAATGAACGGCGCCGCGATGTCGAAGCCGTGGCCGCTCCGCGCCTCGGACCCAGTGAACGCGATCGGGTATCTCAGGCGGCCCCGGTCGCATTGGGGCCGGCCGGCGGGGTCCACGCGCCAGTTCACCTCACCCCAGACCTTCCCTCCTACGCGGAAGAGTCGAGGGACTTTGCCTCCGTCCGTTATCTCGCAGCGGAAGCGAAGCGCGTGGCGCCGGAGGTCGGTTCGAGACGGACCGCCGTCGCGACGCGTGCGGCAGGTGCGCAGCCATAGTCCCTTATGCCTCCCCTTCAGCGGAGAGCATTCGAAAGAGAACTCGACCTTGCCAAGGCCATGGCGGGATAGCGTCAACGTGTATCGCCACGGCGCTCCGGGTCGCGACGCTGCAATGAACCGCTCTGGCGCCTCTGACACAGCATCCCGCCACAGGGCGTCGAGAAGCTCGGCACTAGGGGGTGGCAGCGTGGTATTGTCGCCGTCAGGCACCCTGAGCGGCGAGGACCTATAGGGAGCGACGATCCTCGCGCCCCGTCGCGGCGCAGTAACATCAACCTCTCGCGGCCAGAAAGCAGGCTTGAACCGTTTCGGGTTGGTCAGGTCACCCCGAACCGTGAGGTCAGTTCGGAAGGCTGCCGACTGGACGCCGATGCGATCTGCGAGGCGGAAGAGCGAACGCAGGCCATGGTTCTTCGAACCGATGCCGTCACGCTTCGCCTCGACATCGCCGCCGGCACCGATCACGCTCTCGAGGCGACCCCATGCTTTGGCGTCGATAGGCTCCCCGTTTCCCTCGCAGAGCAGCGCCTGCTCGCCGAACTCGATCGAGGTACGAGTGGCCCCTGCGTCCAGTTCGTTCTGAACCAGCTCCACCACGAGATCGATGAGTGATACTTCCCTCAAGAACTGACCTACGGCGGCGGGCCCATCCATCTTGTCGGACGGCTCGCCGGCACGTTCGGGCATCATCTCCAACACGTTCATCGGTGAGCAGCCCCCCGCCGCAGGATCGAACGGGATTGCGCCGACCACAAGAAAAAGAAGGGGCGACATCGCGCGTTACTGTCAAGCTAAACATCGTCTCGTTTATGGACTAAGTGATCTAACCGAACGGCAGCTCTCGAGCACCGCATGCCGCCTGTCGTAGGGCCAGAATGAGGGCGCGTAGCGGAACATCCCCCTCCCAGCCAGGGCCGTATTTGGAAAAGGCAGCTTGTAGAGTTGGCTCTGCGGGGGATTGAGACCAACAGCCCGACACGCCTGGCGCCCGCGCAGCCACGGCCCGTACAAGCGCCAGGCTCTTGCGAGGCGCGTCGGAAACCGTGTTGGGGTGAGTGCTAACGCATCCGCCTCGCACTCCCACACCCTAGCCTCGGTGGGTAACTCGAGGGTCTGGTATGCGCCAGAAGCAGACCTTCGGTAACGACGCTTATGGACGCCTTCGGGATGGCTTGCTTAGCACTAACAAGCGGTCCTACCGGCAATGCCGTCAGGGCAGCAGCAGCCGCTGAAGCGTCGCACTTATCCAGCCGCGATTTGCCTCGGGCGACAGGCCGAGTTGCTCGGTGCGAACCTGCCAAAGTTCTGGGCTTACAATCGACCAAAGCATGTCGATAGCAGAGTCACCATCCAGTCCACTTCGCAAGGTTCCTTTTTCCTTTAGGGCCTCTATTACCCGACCAAGGTTCCGGCGCCTCGAGTGGTGAAGTTCGCGGTAGAGTTCAGCCATCGTCGGATCTGTTTCCGCGGCTGTCCTGATTACCGCCAGAATCGGAGCGACACGAAGCAGCAACTGAGAGATGTCTGAGGCAAAGGCCTCTAGAATCTGATTGCCGTCCGATTGCTGCAGGACGTGCGCTCGCCGGTCCTGCTGCATTAGCGGAACGTCCTGCTGGTCGCCCCGTATCGCTCGCGTGATCAACTCGTGGGCAATTGTTCGCTTGTTTCCAAAGCGTGCGTAAACCGTCTCTACCGAGACCTGCGCCTGCCGCGCTATGGCCGCGATGGTGGTCGAGGCCCAGCCGAGCTCGCGGAACAACTTTTCTGCCGCGTCGAGCACAGCGGTGCGGGTCAGCTCAGCCTGCTTGCTCCGCTGTGCCGAGCGATAAGCGCGTTTTGGCTTGACTTCTTCCATTATTAGATACAGCATCCATGCATTCAATTTATCGCCAGCGTAACCGAAATATGAACGCGTGCAAGGTTCTCCGTAACCTGCAGAGGAGGTGTCATGTCTTCTACCGGCTCTCATATTCCCAGCCTACCTGCGCCCATCCTCTTACTGCCGCCCCCGGCGTATTTTGGAGCGGCCTTTGCGGCGAGCATGCTCGTGGATAGCCTCGTGCCCGCTAAGTTTCCTGACTTTCCCGGACGGGTCGTTCTGGGTGGCACAGTGTTGGCGGTCGCCGTCATCAGTCTCGTGCTGCTAGTTGGCACGTTCCTGACGCGCCGCACGACTCTCAATCCATTCGCTTCCTCCTCGAGGCTCTTTGTCAGTGGCCCTTATCGCTTCAGTCGCAATCCCATGTATCTGGGGCTTTTGGTGGCGTATCTCGGCGGCTGCGTGCTGGCACAATCCCTGTGGCCTTTGCTCCTGCTCGTGCTTCCCCTGAGCGTACTTGACCGCGTCGTCATCCCGTTTGAGGAGGCGTCGCTGCGTGCCACTTTCGGTGCCGACTACGATGCCTACTGCGCCAGAGTTGGCCGATGGCTGTCGGTACCGAAATATGGCGCCTAAGTGGATTGGCAAGGCGCCGCTCATCTGGAACGCTTGAGTCCAGCTGCGCGACCAGAATTGGCGCGATGGCAGAATTCGGCACAGGAGAACCCTCTGCGACCGCTTCGGGCCAAAAGCTGACGCTGACGAGCGACCGCTTTGCGCCATAAGCGGTCATCGGGGTTAACGTTGAGGGTCAGCCAACCCGGAAACGCGTTCGACCAGTGACCTTAACGCCCGCCTGCAGTCGTCGGCCGGCCCGACTGCCAAGGTGTTTCCGAATGCCTCTATCTCCCGCAAACACGCCTCTATCTCGGTGCGAACCGCTCGGGCGGCCAAAGTCGTTTCCATCGATCGCGATTGCGCCCGAGACGCTATGGCACAGATACTCGCCACTTTAGTCTGAAGTGTACTGACGCGCTGCCGATACGGCGCCACTACCTCTCTTTCGGCAGCCAGAGCGTCCATTTGCATGGCGATCCGGCGGCGAATGTCCCCTTCGTTCACTTTTTTGCCCCAAATGCAGGTCTCAGCGGGGGTCGGTCGTCGATACAGAAATTGGGCCGGGCAATGATGCCCGACCCTTGTGCATTAGAAGTCCATGCCGCCTGCGGGAGCCGTCGGCAGAGCTTCCTTCTTGGGCTTCTCGGCGATCATGGCCTCGGTGGTGATCAGCAGGCCAGCCACCGATGCGGCGTCCTCGATGGCGGCACGCACCACCTTCGCAGGGTCGATGATGCCCCAGGCGTAAAGGTCACCGAACTCGCCGGTCTGTGCGTTCCAGCCCTGGGCATATTCGGTCTTCTCGAGCAGCTTGCCGACGATGACCGAGCCGTCTTCACCAGCGTTGAGGGCGATCTGTTTGGCCGGCCACTGCACGGCGCGGCGCACGATATCCACCCCGGTCCTCTGGTCGGGATTGTCCGGCTTGAGGTTCTCTAGGACCTTGGCGGCGCGCAGCAATGCCACACCGCCACCTGGCAGTATGCCCTCCTCAACAGCCGCCCGCGTGGCATGCATGGCGTCGTCGACCCGGTCCTTCTTTTCCTTGACCTCGACTTCGGTCGCGCCGCCGACGCGGATGACGGCAACGCCGCCGGCCAGCTTGGCGAGACGCTCCTGCAGCTTCTCGCGGTCGTAGTCCGAAGTGGTGTCTTCGATCTGCGACTTAATCTGTCCGACGCGAGCCTGGATCTCCGTCTTCGATCCGGCGCCATCGACGATGGTGGTGTTCTCCTTCTCGATGGTCACCTTCTTGGCGGTGCCCAGCATATCGAGCGTCACGTTCTCGAGCTTGATGCCGAGGTCCTCCGAAATGACGTTGCCGCCCGTAAGCACTGCGATGTCTTCCAGCATGGCCTTGCGACGGTCCCCGAAGCCGGGAGCCTTTACCGCTGCAATCTTCAGGCCGCCACGCAGCTTGTTGACGACCAGAGTTGCGAGGGCTTCACCTTCGACGTCCTCGGCGACGATGAGCAGCGGGCGCCCCGACTGCACGACGGCTTCGAGCACCGGCAGCATGGGCTGGAGGTTCGAGAGCTTCTTTTCGTGCAGCAGGATGTACGGCTCTTCGAGCTCGACCCGCATCTTTTCGCCGTTGGTGACGAAGTAGGGCGAGAGATAGCCGCGGTCGAACTGCATACCCTCGACGACGTCGAGTTCGGTTTCGGCGGTCTTGGCTTCCTCGACGGTGATCACACCCTCGTTGCCGACCTTCTGCATCGCCTCGGCGATCATCTTGCCGATGGCGGTCTCGCCATTCGCCGAGATAGTGCCGACCTGGGCGACCTCGTCGTTCGATGTGATCTTGCGGGCGTTCTTCTTGAGCTCGTCCACGACCGCCGTCACGGCAAGGTCGATGCCCCGCTTGAGGTCCATCGGGTTCATGCCCGCGGCAACGGCCTTGGCGCCTTCCTTGATGATGGCCTGCGCGAGGACAGTTGCGGTGGTGGTACCGTCGCCAGCCAGGTCGTTCTGCTTGCTCGCGACCTCGCGCACCATCTGGGCGCCCATGTTCTCGAACTTGTCGGAGAGTTCGATCTCCTTGGCGACAGTCACGCCGTCCTTGGTGATGCGGGGAGCGCCGAAGCTCTTTTCGATCACGACATTGCGGCCCTTCGGACCAAGCGTGACCTTCACGGCATCGGCAAGGATATCGACACCCTTGAGCATGCGGTCGCGGGCATCGAGGGAGAATTTTACTTCTTTAGCAGCCATTTGTCGTCACTCCTGAGACGTAACGAGTTTGACTCTGATGTTGATGGGTTGGGTTCGGATGGCCTTAGGCGGCCTTCTTGAGTTCGGCGACGGGCTCGATCACGCCCATGATGTCGCTTTCCTTCATGATCAACAGCTCCTCGCCATCGATCTTGACCTCGGTGCCGCTCCATTTGCCGAACAGCACCCGGTCGCCGACCTTGAGGTCCAGCGCGACCAGTTCGCCGCGTTCATTGCGAGCGCCCGGCCCTGCGGCCACGACCTCGCCTTCCTGTGGCTTTTCCTTGGCCGTGTCCGGGATGATGATCCCGCCGGCACTCTTCTGCTCCGCGTCGATGCGCTTGACCACGACACGGTCATGCAAAGGACGGAACTGTGTCAAAGCTTCCTCCATTCAGTGCAACGATGTTGAAGTTTGCTGGCGGTCGACCCGCCGAGCGAGAAATGAGCTAGGAGCCGAGATTTGCGGCTTCAAGGACTCTGGCCAACATTTTTTGAGCTAAGTCTGGGCGGCAAAGCAACGGCTTGAAATCGCTATGCAAATGCGCGAGCTTTAGGTCGGCGTCACGCATTTTGGAGGTCCGATTGACCATGAAAGTCGATGACAGTTCCGATAGCGAGGGCTACGGCCTGACGACCGCGCAGATCGTTTACCGGATGCCCGACCACCTGACCTTACTCCAGGAATTTACCTGGCAGAGGTACGACACCTATCCGCGGTTTCCGGTGCTGGCGGCGTTCCTCGGGTTCTGGGAGGAGAAGATCGAAGGGCCGATACATTCGGTCACCGTGGCACACGCCAAGCTTCTCACGCCGGCGGACTTCAGCTGGATGAAGCGACCACTGAACTAGCTCGTCCGGCCGCCAAGCAATGTCTCAGAGTGACTGAAGGGACACAGGAACTCCTTGGGCTAATGAGTTCATGGCCATCGATATGGCCGCGGCCCGATCGACGAGTGCCGAGGGGTTCGAACCATCCGCCATTGTGACGGCCACCTTCATCTCCGCCGCGACGGCGCGGATGGGTACGCCCTCTAAGGTGACCGATACGGATATGGAAATGTCGCCAATCGATCGTCCACTGTCGGCAGCGACGTAACGCAGATCGTTGGCGAAGCAGCCACCGATAGCGAGACCGAGTAATTGCGCGCCATTGAAGCCCAGACCCATGCCGCCGGCGCGGCCTTCCGGGCGGTCGATGATGACGGTATGACTGTCTGCCCACCCCATCGCGGCTTGGGTTCCAGCGACGTTGCGGATTTCGATGGTGGAAACGGTCATGCCAACTCCTGCAAGTTGCGAGTTCTCTAGCTTCAGACCCCATCTCCGAAATACGCGTTTTCGGTTGGGATGGCACCCCTTGACCTTCCAGTGAGCTTACCTAAATCACCTCGCGCCGGTCGCCCAATGGGGCCGGCTAACCGGGGTGGCCCGGCATTGGGTCGTCCCTCGTATCTATGTTGCTCTCAAGGAGAATGTGGCTATGAGAACCTTCGACTTTGCACCGCTATACCGTTCGACCGTCGGCTTCGACCGACTGTTCGACATGCTGGACAACAGCATTCGGCCTGACTGGCCTCCCTACGACATCGAAAAGCTCGCCGAGGATCGTTACCGCATCACGATGGCGGTCGCGGGGTTCGCACGTGAAGAGATCGAGCTCACCCAGGAAGGCAACACTCTTCTCGTTACCGGCGCTAAGACGCCGCCCGACGACAAGCAGCAGTCCTACCTGCACCGCGGTATCGCCAATCGGAACTTCAAGCAGACCTTCAGCCTGGCCGACCACGTGAAGGTCGAGAGTGCCTCACTGGAAAACGGCCTGCTTTCGATCAACCTCGTTCGCGAAGTTCCCGAGCAGCTAAAGCCCCGGCGTATCGCGATCGAAAGCGCGGCGACCGTCTTGCGTGCGAGCGGACAGCCACAGCAGATCGAGCAGAACACTCGGGCTGCAGCCTGATCTTCGAAACGTCAAGCACACGCGTCTCCCCGGTCCAACTGGGGAGGCGATTGCATTGGAGTTTGATGATGAGCTTCTACCCTTCAGATGAGTATGACAGTTCGGAACTTGAACGCGACCTCGCCCATCGAGCAAAGCGGCAGTTGAGCCGTTGGCTGGCGCGACACCGGCGCGACGACGATGACGATGATCCGCCTGCTGCGCCCGCGGCCCCCTGGCCGAGACCGCTGCCTCTCACGGACGGGATGGCGGAGGCAGCGTGATTGTTCAAACCGCAACTTGCCCGCGGTCCGCTAGCTTGGCACTCTCGTTTGGCGCCTCGGAAGCTGTGACAGTTTCGGGACTGGCATAGGGCGCGAAAGGCCGGATGGTGTGCCAAACCATCCGGCCGACCGACCCGCGCGGATGGCTGCGCATACGAACTCGTACCTTCTTCCACGCTTACTAGGCCGCGGCATAGGTCTAGGATTTCTCGCCCACGTCGCCTTACTCGGCGTCCGTCCAATCGCTGACCAGCGCACAAAGGGCTGCTTAGGGCCGCCCGCTGACGCTAAAAGCGACCGCTTCGCGCCAAGAGCGGACACTCCACCCCCACGCCCTAACCTCGTTTGCCGGTCCCAACGGGAAACACTGCAATTTTTCGGTTCTCGCACTGGCCAACGAAACGGCACACGAGTCCAGATCCCGCCCGCGCTGACTTTTCCCCGGGTCAATCGCGTACCTGGTGTTTGGCGAGCAGCGGAATGGTCAAGGCCGGGGGAATGACCAGTACCTCATCGACGTAAGGTCGCTCCATCGACAGCTCAGTTTTAAGCTGCTCAAGCAGACGTCCATACGCCGCGCTGCCGTCGATAACCCGGCTGCTTGCTGCGGCGTGGCGGGTCGCTGCCGTGAAACTGTCGTAAGCATGTTGGACTGCGGTCAGCAGCTCGCCCAGCTCGATCGCTGCCACGGCGAACGTTTCAGGCGGTGTTCTGGTACCGCGTCGGATGGCCCGCAGGTAAGCGAGCCGGGACTGCCAGGCAGGTGAATTACTCAAGTGGGGAGCGACGAGCTTTCTTGTCGCCCTTGCCTCCGCCACTCCTAAAGCGGTCGCTCGACGGCGGATCGGCGCTTCGCAGGATTCCAACGCGGGTTCCCTTCCTGTAGCAGTCAGAATGCGCCGAACGGAAGGGCGTCGCCCTCGTTTGCCAACACCCAATTGATGGTCAGGACGACGTTATGACCTTCCCCCCGAATCCGGATGGTCAGTGGCGGCCGGCCTCCCATCTGGATCGACTCTTTCGCAATCTCGGCCGCCGAGCGGCGCGCCTCCGCTACGGCAGCGTCCAAGCCAGCCATTTCCAGTCCTGTGTCATCGTGGCTGGCGCCGTCGGCGTCGTGAATGTCGAAAAAGTAGCGAGGCACGACTTCCTCTGAGCTCACTTGGCAAAGTGTTTTGCAGCACTCTCGCCTGCAGCGCTATTAAGTATGTGATGGGAAAAGGGACTCATGGGTGAAGCACTGACACCGGTGAAACTGCTGGCTCACCGCCTCTCCGGCGGGGCGAAACTTTCGCGCGCCGAGATCGATGCCCTCGAGAGCCTGACCGGGGCACCGCGTCGCTTCGCCAAGGGAGCTGAACTGGTCGCGCAGGGCGCCGCCGCCGACCAGGTATGGCTCACATCCAGCGGCTGGGCCTTCCGTCAAAAGTCGTTATCGGACGGGCGCCGGCAAATCGTCGCGATCCTTCTGCCAGGTGAACTTACCGAAAAGGGGCCGGCCATGCCGTTCGGAGCCCCCGACACGATAGTGGCGGCGACCGAGGGCTTTGAGGCGGTGCCGATAGACCGGTCGCGACTAGTGAATCTGATGCAAACCTATCCACGTGTCCAGCAGGGGCTGTTCTACGAGGAGCTGACTCGGCATGCGGTGACGCGCGAATGGATCGCAGTTCTGGGGGTGCGAAGTGCCGAAGAACGGTTCGCATACCTGATTTACGAGACCTACGCGCGGCTCAATGCGATGGGTCTTTCCGCCGGCAACACCTTTGAGGTGCCGATCTCGCAGACGGACCTGAGTGACCTTCTCGGCATGAGCACGGTTCACCTCAATCGAACCTTGCAGAAATTGCGCGCCGACGATCTTGTGGTCTGGACCGGTCGAACCGTGCATCTGCCTGACCCGCCACGACTTGCCCATCTCGCCCAGTTTAGCACCGGTTTCCAGCGCGAAGCCCAGCGCTTTGCGGCAGGCGCCGGCAATGGCGCTTTGGTACGGCCGGACCCGATGCCGCGACCGCCATCCCGCTCATAGTGAAGAAGGGCGTTGGTCAAACCGGCGGATGCGGAACCGCTCTGCACGGTGAACATTTTAGCAAAAGCCTGTTACTACGGGCGGGTATAGCGAGAGAGTAGCGGGCGTTTGCGCCGTCCGAGTTTCGCCGGGAGGACGAAGCAATGCGCGTCAGTCTGAGTTACAAGATGATGACGGGCACATTCGAGCGCGAACTCGCTGGCGAAGCGGAGATCATCGCAGCGCTCAGGCAGCTCGAGGGAACGGGTGCCGGCGACGTTCGCCTCGATGTCGTTGCGGACGACCGAGCCCTCGCCCGAAGCAAGAGCTTCCTAAAGGGGCAACCCGAAAAGACCAACCATCACCGCTCAATCGATCCTTCGACCCAGTCGATCAGCATTGCGGACGCGCGGCGCCCCGACTGTCCCCTCATTTACGTGAACCGCGGTTTTGAGCATTTGACCGGCTACACACGCGATGAATGTCGCGGCCTGAACTGCCGGATTCTCCAAGGCCCTCAAACCGACAGAGCCTCTGTAGAGCGCATCCGCTTGGCGGCCAGATCGGGCGAGCCCTTGATCGTCGATCTCCTGAATTACCGGAAGGACGGATCGACTTTCTGGAACCGGCTGTCACTGAAGCCCGTCAAAAATTCCGGCGGGGAGCTCACGCACATCATTGGCATTCAATCGGACATTACGCCGATGCTGCAGCTTCAGGACATGGCCGAGGAATGGGCGATCGAACTGGGCGCCATCACTCGCGGGGGTCCGGGCCGTGCTCGTGGGCAAGCAGCGTAGCCATAATCCGCGCTCCTGACGCTCGGCCTCCTGCGATCAATCCACGCTTCGGTGGCTCCAGCACTCCTATCGATCTAAGATAGCGCCCAGCCTTGCGGCGACAGGCAAGGCGATTGCCAAGCGCACTTTGCCACAGAGCGTGTAGCCGATTCAGCGCACGCATTATGGCCGCGTTTAAGTGGCCTTAACCCTCTTCGAGCTCATCCCCGACGGCTCATAACCCATGTTAGGTTTCCGGCCTTATAGTCGAGGCATAGTTGCTTGGTGTTTCCAGAAGGAAGCGGCGCGTGATGTCTCGTTTGCCAGTCGGCGTGGCCGACCCTTCGTCGGTTGAGCGGTGCCCCGTTGTCTGAGATCGTCAGAGGCGTATTCACCAACGTCTTCGTCACGCTGGGAGGCCTCTTCCTCCTTTCCCGGGCGCTTCCGCTGTTGCTTGGAAAGCCACGCTGGCTGCAACAGATTCTCCTCGGGCTGATGTTTGCCGCCACGGCAGTTGCAGCAATGCTCAACGGCTTTCCAATTGCCCCGGGGATTTACGGCGACCTCCGCGTTGCAATCATAGCGGTAGCGGCCATGACAACGGGGCCTGCCGCTACGCTTATATGCCTCGTCGTGACCGGCGTGATGCGAGTTTCGATGGGCGGCGCGGTGGCGGGGGCGTTAATCGGCCTTGTTGTTTGTACTGCTTTATCGCTCGGCTTCCGGATGCTGCCCGTCAGGAAGACCCCGTGGACGTTGGCCGCCTTTGGCTTCTTCCTGGCAGTGGTCAACACCGCAGTTCCTTTCACGTCCGTCCTCGCCGGGACCGGAACGGTGGCCGCTGCGGTGCCGGTAGCTTTGGCAATCTTCGCGTGTTCGGCTGGCCTCTATCCGGCGGCGATTGCCATCGTCACCACCCTGTTAAGGCGGGAAATCGAACGCATCGATGAGGAGGCGGGCCTACTCGCTCGCCATGCGGAGATGGTGACCAGTACTAAGCGGTTCACTGACGTATTTGACCTGTCTTGTGTGCCAATGGCTTGGGTCGACCTAACCAGTCGGCGCTTCTTGCGCGTGAACCGCGAATATGAGCGCTTCACCGGTTTCAAGGAGGATGAGCTATCGTCCATGACCATTGAGGAGCTTTCGGCGCCGGAAGATCAGGCGTCGGACGTCGCTACCTTGCTGACGTTGGCGGAGGGGCAACAGGTCTCCATCCACGGAGAAAAGAAATACAAAGCCAAGGACGGCTCCGTTCGATGGGGCCGTCGGACCCTGACGGCCACGCCGGGTCCGGACAAGTTTGGGCTAGCGATCGTTGAGGACGTGACTGAGCAACGCAGGGCAGCGGAGCAAATCGCGTTTCTCGCCGAGCACGACCCTCTGACCGGATTGGCCAACCGTCTGCATTTCGGCGATCAGCTTGGGAAGATGCTCCAAGATTTCGGCAGCGGGTCGGTCGGTGTGATGATTGTGGACCTCGACGACTTCAAGGCGGTGAACGACACGCGTGGCCATGCCTCCGGCGACCAGGTTCTGGTCGGTGTCGCAGGTATTCTCCAAAACTGCCTTCAACCCGAGGACCTCGTGGCCCGCATCGGTGGCGACGAGTTCGCCATCGCAAGGCCCCGGGCAACTGTGTCGGAGGCAATGGAACTCGCAGAGAAACTCCTCTCCGCCCTCGCCAGCGACTCCCTCGTCATGAGCGAGACGCCGAAGGTCGCTGCTAGCGTCGGCATTGCGCTGGCATCGGCTGAGGCACGGTCGCCTACTGAGTTATTGAAGAGAGCGGATATCGCGCTTTACGAGGCCAAGGCAGCCGGAAAATGCGCTGCTCGATTGTTTGAGCCTTCCATGGAACTTGGTGTCGTTCGCCGGGAGGAGATGAAGGCGGACCTCGCCCGTGCTCTCGCCGAATCTCAACTTGAGCTCGAGTATCAACCCCTTGTTGAAATCTCGACCGGAAGAATTACCGGATTCGAGGCCCTGTTGCGCTGGAACCATCCGATCAAGGGAAGGGTCAGACCCACTGAGTTCATCTCAGTTGCGGAGGAGTCGCAATCAATCCTCGCAATTGGGGATTGGGTGATGAGGATGGCCTGCGCTGAAGCGGCCAAGTGGCCCGCAAGTGTGCGTGTTGCAGTCAACGTGTCAGCGCGGCAATTCGAGCGCACACTCCCGCTGCGCGTGGTGTCCGCACTCTCGGCTTCGGGGCTTAATCCCTCGCGGTTGCAGATCGAGATTACAGAATCCGTCATGATGCAAGGCGACGAGGCGAACCTTGCAATCCTCGGGCAACTCCGTGAACTCGGCGTGTCGATCGCTTTGGATGATTTTGGCACCGGCTATTCATCGCTCTCGTATTTGCAGCGTTTCGCCTTCGACAAATTGAAAATAGACAAGAGCTTTATCAGCGGCAGCGATAGAGGCAGCAAAGGGCCAGCCATCATTGCCTCGATTGTTCAGCTGGGCCACTCGCTTGGGATGATCGTCACCGCCGAGGGCATCGAGACGAGCGAGCAATTGGAGAGGATGCTTCGCAAGGGGGCCGATGAGGCCCAGGGCTACCTCTTCAGCCGGCCGGTACCGTCGACTGAAATACCCACGCTTCTGACCCGGCTCGGAGTAGCGACTCACAGGCGGGAGCTCCAAGAGAGCGTGGCCTAGTGCGCGCCCCCGGCCAATCCCCGTTGCCGAGCGCGACCAATAGCGTCATCCGCATAGCGAGCGATAAGACGATGATATTCGGGTGCATGGTCTAGGAAGCTCATTTGGTTGCGTGAGGCCGCACATGAAGCAGCGGCGCGGCAATGGTGGGCGAATTCCGCCGATCGGTCATACATACGGCCTTAGTGAACAACGCACCCCGGGCGGATCGCATGGCCGAATTTCTGGCCATGCGGATTGACCCAAACGCCATGCCTCCGTTTTGAGTGCAGACCGAGCCACAACTGGCGACACTTGACGGCGCCAAGTCTTGCCACATGCTGACTAACATGCGTGGTAGAAATCTAACTTCGACATGATAACTTCTGGCTGCCGACACCTCAACGTCGGCAACGGGCGGGGCGCCCTCTCCAAATTGGTGCCCCGTCCCACCCACGTCTTATGTCCTCCTTTGTAGATTATGGCGGCTGTCGGCTTGGTCAGACAGAACGGGGAGGTATACAAATCGACTCACAACCGTGGGGAACACGGGGTCGCAGGGGGGCATATCATGCGCTTATCCCTGGCCGCGCGAACGCTGGCCATCGTCGTCGTAGCTATTGTGCCGCTGCTCGGCGTGATCGTTTACAACGAATTGGCCCTGCGAGGGTCACGCGAAGCGGAGGTTCGGGCAATCGCTTTGCGCACCGCCGAACAGACTGCTTTAGAGCTTGATAGACTCCGTTCCGGCGCAGAAGCATTGTTAGGAGCCATCGCGGCCGCGCCTGTGGTTGGGTCAAATGACCGGGCCGGTTGTGAACAGTTCCTGTCACGGGTGATAGAAAGGCTGCCTCAGTATTTGAGCCTTGCCGTTCTTGACGCAGATGGCTCGATACGGTGCCGAAACGACGGTCAAAAGCCTGATCTAAACTTTGCCGATCGCCCTTATTTCAAGGATGCGCTGGCGCAACCCCTCAAACTCGTGATCGCCGACTACACTGTCAGCAGGGTGACCGGCGCCGCGACGCTTCCGATTTCGCTTGCGTTCGGGGGGGACCGGCCGGGAGTGGCAGTGGCGTCGCTCAACTTGGATTGGCTGCAACGCGTGGTAGAAAACCGGCCCATACCTGAAGACGGGTCTGTTACAGTCGCGGACCGCAATGGGGTTATTCTTGCTCGTGCACCACTGCCGGACCGCTTTGTCGGCACCACCGTCCCCGACGACTTCATGTTGTTGGTCCATGAAAGTGCCGCTGGTTCCGTCGAGCTTACGAGCCAGGACGGCACTCGCCGCTATTTGGGTTATGTGCCGGTCAACCTCCCCCCGCTTGGACTTTATGTCAGCCTCGGCGTAGGGAAAGAGGCCGCGTTTGCTGACATCAATGCTGCTACCCTGAGAACCGTGCTCATGACGGCCATCGCTTGTGGTGGCGACGTGTCTCGGCGTCCTGCTTGCCAGGTCCTTAGTCACCAGACGGATCAAGCGGATCGAGCAAGCTATCAGCGCCCGTCGCCGTGGAGACTTGAGCGCGCGAAGCGGCCTGGGCGCTGGCTCTAGCGAACTGGACGAGCTTGGTGCTGTGCTCGACCAGTATCTAGACGAGGTAGCCGAAGCCCAGCGCCGTCAACGGCTGGCGGAAGAGCACCGCGAGATGTTGGCCCATGAGCTTGCGCATCGCCTGAAGAATGTCATCGCCACGGTGCAGGGAATTGCCGGGCAGACATTTAAGGGCGCCGCCATGAAGCAACACCTCGCCGAGTTTGACGGGAGGTTGCGGAGTATCGCCGCAGCCCAAGAAATCCTGCTCGCGGATGCTACCCATCACGTCGATCTTTGGGCCACTATCAAGAGTGCTGTCGCGCCATTCGAGGCGAGGCCCGGCGAGCGCTTCACCCTTAAGGGGCCTGAGTTGAAGCTGCCTTCGAAAGCCTGTGTCTCAGTGGCCCTAGCTTTCCATGAACTCGCTACCAACGCCACTAAGTATGGAGCGCTAAGTTCACCGATGGGTCGGGTGGAAATCTTCTGGGAAGAGACGCAAACCGGATTTCGCGTTACCTGGAGCGAGTCTGGCGGGCCGACGGTTACCGCGCCAACCCGGAGGGGATTTGGGAGCCGCATGATCGAACAACTTCTGGCTGCGGAACTCAGCGGCGAGGTCGCAATTCGATACGAAAGCCAAGGAGTGCAATGTGTGATCGAAGCGCCGACAGCTGACTAGCAGTCGGACTGGAAAAACTCCAAGGAGTAGCTCTGCCGTGCCAGAGTAATGTTGCAGGCACAAGCGACCACCCTACTGCCTGCTCCCGCCCTTACCCTCGTGCGTGGTTCGATAGCGCACACCCCTTAGGGACGGGACCTGAGGCGTCGCTGAAGTCTTGTGACGTCGGATGCGGACATCTGGGTAAATTCGGTCCGCGCCACTAACGGGAACTCGTGGAACATACCGGAGGGCTGCTTGAGATCATCCCCGTGGGTCGTGCAACTTTGGGCGACGATCGACGTTACCGAGCCTGCACCTAGTTGGGGGGACAGGTGGTCGGGGGGAAATCCGTGAAGACGGCATTGGTGGTCGAAGATGAGCCGCTCATTCGCATGGGAGCAGTCGACCTATGCGAAATGGCGGGACTGGTAGTTCTCGAGGCCGGCAATTCTGATCAAGCGCTGGCCCTGCTGCGCACCGCCACCTCGCTGTCGCTCATCCATACCGACATCGACATGCCCGGAAGCGTCGACGGGGTCGCGCTCGCCTGGCAAGCTCGGGCGATGCACCCAGACATCGCCGTTATCGTCGTCTCCGGGAAGATGACCGTCGACCAGCAGGCGCTGCCGCCGCGAGCGCGCTTCTTCTCCAAGCCCGTTCAGGACGCCGAGCTCCTTGCGGCCATCAGTGAACTGGTGCCCACGTGAGCGAAGGAAAAATCGGGGGCGGTACCATCGACGTCCGGCTGCAGAACCTCGCCGACAACATCCCCGGTAGCATGGTCTTCCAGATGGCGGCCCAAGGAGAACACCGCCATTTCCTCTATGTCAGCCGCGGGGTTGAGGCTCTGTTCGGCGTCAAGGCCGAAGACGCACTGGCAGATGCCGGTAATCTCTACGGCCTGATTGATCCTGCCTTCATCCCACCGCTCATCGAGACTGAACGCGTGTCCATGGCGACCGGCCGCCCTTTCATTATCGAAGTTCCACTGATCGAGGGCAAAGAGCATGTCCGCTGGATACAGATCAGCTCTGCCCGCCGTCTTGCACCGGATGGGAGCGAGATCTGGGACGGGGTCGTGCTCGATATCAGCAATCGCAAGGCGGTAGAGCTGGCCCATGCCGAAGCCGAGCAACGGCTGGAGTTGGCGACCGAGGCCGCCGCCATAGGCATCTGGCACTGGGATCTGCTGACCGGCCGCATGGACTACTCGCCGCGGGCCAAGGCTATATACGGCCTGCGACCTGATGAGGACGTCACCTTCGACAAATTGAGAGCCTTGAATGTCGAAGCCGACAATGAAGTCATCTCGGCGAAGCTGCAGCGCGCGCTCGATCCAGACATACGCGAGAACGAGATATTCACCTATCGTATCCGCCACCCTGCGACGGGCGAGGTCCGGTGGTTGATGGCGCACGGCAGGGCGACGTTCGCCGAAGCGGACGAATCGGTCCGAGCGACCTCCTATGTGGGGACGCTGCAGGACGTCACCGATCAGAAGACCGCCGAGGAACAATTGCGGGAGAGCGAGGCTCGGCTTCGCCTCGCCATCAGCGCCGGCGCCATGGCGGTCTGGGAACTCGATGTAGCGACCGAAGCCGTCACGCCCTCGCGCGAACTAAACGCGCTTTACGGTTTTCCTCCTGACGCCCACCCCAGTCTGGCAGATTTTCGAGCTCGCTACGCCCCAGGCGAGGTAGAGCGGATCGAAGCCGAGGCTGCGGCTGTCATGCAGCGAGGTGGCGCGCAGCTCGACTTCGAGGCCAAGCACATCTGGCCGGATGGATCCGTGAAGTGGTTTACCGTTCGCGCACAGATCATATCGGACCCGGAGGGTGTGCCGAAGCGGTTGATCGGCGTCGTCATGGACGTCACTCAACGGCGCAGTGCCGAGGAGCGGCTACAGATCGTCGCCCGCGAGTTGCACCACCGCGTCAAGAACTCCCTGTCGGTGGTCCAGTCTCTCGCCGCGCAGACATTCAAGACCAACCGGCCGATCCCGGAGGCCATGACCACTTTCACCGGTAGGCTCCAAGCTCTCGCGGCGGCAACTGACGTTATGACACGGACCGACTGGTCCGAGGGCAGCGTCAAACAAGTGGTGGAACTGGTCATTGGCCCTTATCGAGGTGGCGACGAGGAACGGTTCGACCTGTCCGGCGAGGATGTGGCGGCTCCAAGCAAGGTTATCGTCGGCGTCGGCATGGCCCTTCACGAGCTCTGCACCAATGCCGTGAAGTATGGCGCCCTGTCCTCGGTCACCGGCAAGGTCAAGCTCGGCTGGTCGAAGCACAACGGGTGGCTCGACATGCAATGGACCGAAATCGGTGGGCCGCCGGTTACCGCCGCTCCACAGGCCGGCTTCGGCACGCGCCTGCTTCGCAAAGGCATCTTCGAAGGTGCCGCCGGCGAGATTCAAGTGGAGTTCTTGCCGGAGGGCGTTCGCTGCGCCATACGCGCACGACTGAGTGAAGCAGGAGATGCGCGCTGATTAATATCGGATCAGCAATGTCCGCTCTGGGCCAAAACCGGTCATTCGGCTATAACGGTGTCACATCAGGGTTTTGACCGGCTACGGCCAACGTCACTTCTCTGCCAGTGCGAATTCGATGTGACGTGATGCGATCGAGGCAGTGACGTCGCGTCACGGTATACCTCGGTGTGACGGTACTGCGGTCGAGGAAATGACGAATGGTCGCCTGTGTTCGACGGCTACACCCGAGCCGCCGCCAGAGCTCGCCGGCCTTCGGGGTGCGGTAGACGCTGTCAGGCGCCGGTGAACTGCGCGGGTGCTTTGGCACCACTATTTTCCATCGCTTTTGTTTTGCAGTGGTCTTTGTCAGGAACATTGCGCAGCGAGACTTCGCTCCCCGATGATCAGAGGGGTGGTGAGTAATCCCAATTCTTTCCGTACGAGTCATCGAAGCTCTGCTGGGTTGACCGCGAAGTGTTTGCAACCCATTCAGTTGGGGCTAGGGGCCGGAATCATCGTGGTCGGGGGACACTGAATTGAGTGACGCGTTTTTTCAGTCGCCGATCCTGAACTCGCCCTATGAGGAGCCGGGCAGACACTGGGAGCTGGATGCCAACGGTCAACCGACCAGCATAGTGGTTTCCCGCCGTCGCCAGAGTGCGCTCGTCTCGCCCATACCGAAGTCGAAGAAGGTGCGGGGCCGAGCGGTCCAGGCTGACTTGCTCGTTGACGAAGCTGGCCAGGAGTACAATCCGACCGAGATCATCAACGGCGTTCGTTCTTCAGTAGAGAGCTGGCGTCGGCTCCCCGAAAGCCAGTGGCAGGTCACGCCCACCACGGCCCGCCTGCTCCGGCATTGGCGCAGCTTCGAGTTTGCGAACCAGAGGCCCTTTTTCTGCCAGATCGAGGCCGTGGAGACGGTCATCTGGCTGACCGAGGTGGCGCCGCGCTCATCGTCGCAGGGGCGACGGTTCTGGACCCACCTCGAAGCCGCCAACGCGGCGTCCAATCCAGAGCTGATGCGTATGGCGCTGAAGCTGGCGACGGGCGCCGGCAAGACCACGGTCATGGCCATGATGATCGCGTGGCAGACGCTCAACGCCGTCCGTCATCCCAGTGCGAAGCGTTTCACCAAAGGCTTCCTGGTGGTGGCCCCGGGCATCACGATCAAGGACCGCTTGCGGGTCCTGCAGCCCAACGATCCGGAGAGCTACTACAAGAGCCGGGAGATCGTGCCTGAGGACATGCTGCTTGATCTAGGCAAGGCCAAGATCGTCATCACCAACTATCACGCCTTCAAGAAGAAGGACGAGGTGCCGCTGAACAAGGTCCAGCAGGCGGCGCTCCGGACAACGCCCAAGCCGGAAAGCGATGGCGCCATGATCCGCCGCGTTGCCGGCGGGCTGATGGGTCTGAAGAACGTCGTCGTCATCAATGACGAGGCGCACCACTGCTATCGCGAGCGGCCGCTTTCCGAAGAAGAGCAGAAAGCGCTGAAGGGCGACGAGCTAGCTGAGGCCAAGGAGGCCAACGAAGCGGCACGCCTCTGGATCTCCGGCATCGAGGCGGTCAAGCGCGAGCTGGGTGTGTCCATGGTCTATGACCTTTCGGCTACGCCCTTCTTCCTGCGTGGATCCGGCTATCGCGAAGGCTCATTGTTCGGCTGGGTGATGAGCGACTTCAGCCTGATGGACGCCATCGAGTGCGGCATCGTGAAATTGCCGCGCGTGCCGGTGATGGACAATGTCCCTGGTGGCGACACGCCGATGTTCCGCGACCTTTGGGAGCATATCGGCAAGGACCTGCCGAAGAAGGGGCGCGGCAATTCGAAAAGCCTCGATCCCCAGAAGCTGCCGAACGCGCTACTGACGGCCATCGACGCCCTCTATGGGCACTATGAGAAAACCCACGCCCTGTGGCGGGAGGCGGAGATCGGCGTCGATCCGGTCTTCATCGTCGTGTGCAACAATACGGCCACCTCCAAGCTCGTTCACGATTACATTTCCGGCTACGAGATCGAGGACGCCAAGGGCAACGTGACCACTGTCGCCGGCAAGTGTCCGCTGTTCCGCAATTTCGATCCGGATGGTGTGGCGCTGCCGCGGATGCGCACGCTGCTGATCGACAGCCATCAGCTCGAGAGCGGCGAGGCGATCAGCACCGAGTTCCACGAGGCGGCCGGGCCGGAAATCGCTCGCTTCAAGGATGAGCTGATCCAGCGCACCGGTGACGTCGCCGCGGCGGAAAAGATCGACGATGCGGCCATTCTCCGCGAGGTGATGAACACCGTCGGCCGCAAGGGGCAGCTCGGCGAGGGCATCCGCTGCGTCGTGTCGGTTTCCATGCTCACGGAAGGCTGGGACGCCAACACGGTGACCCACGTCCTCGGCATTCGGGCTTTCGGAACACAGCTGCTCTGCGAGCAGGTGATCGGCCGGGCCCTGCGGCGCCAGTCCTATCAGCTGCAGGCGGATGGCCACTTCCGTGTCGAGTATGCTGACGTCCTCGGCATTCCGTTCGATTTCACTGCACAGCCGGTGGTCGCGCCGCCCACGCGGCCCGAAAACATGGTGCGTGTTCACGCAATCAGCCCGGCACGGGACATGTCCGAGATCCGATACCCCCGTGTCGAAGGCTACCGCACCGAGCTGCCGAGCGAGCGACTTACCGCCTCGTTCTCGCCGGACTCGACCCTGGAGCTGACGCCGGACCTCGTCGGCGCCACCGAGACCGTCAATTCCGGCATCATCGGCGAAACGGCCGACCTCACCATCGAGCACCTTGCCGATACTCGTGCCGCGACCATCCACCTCAAGCTGGCCGAATGGATCGTCAAGCGGAAGATGACCAATGCCGGAGACCGGCCGAATGTCGGGCTCATCGTCCAAATGAAGTCGATCGTCCGGTTGTGGATGACCGACCACCTGGTTCTCGCCGGCGGCACGCAGCCGGCGCAGCTGCTCTACTACAACATTGCCGACCGGGTGGCGGACCGGATCATGGCGGCCATCACGCGAGGGCAGGAGGGCGGGGGCAGGGTGGTGGCCATGCTCGATCCCTACAACCGCGAAGGCAGCACACGACATGTCGGCTTCATGACCAGCCGGGATCGCTACGAAACGGGCGAGCGCTGCCACGTCAATTTCGCGGTAATCGATAGCGATTGGGAGGCCGAGTTCTGCCGGGTCGCCGACAAGCATCCGCGGGTCATCGCCTGGGTCAAGAACCACAATCTCGGGTTCGAGGTGCCCTACAGCGCCGGCGGTGAGGCGCGGCGCTACCGGCCGGACTTCATCCTCCGGATTGACGACGGGCGGGGGCCTGACGATCTGCTGAACCTGGTGGTCGAGATCAAGGGCGCCCGGGACGAGGACGATAAGGACAAGGCCGAGACCATGCGCACGCTATGGGTGCCCGGCGTCAATGCGCTGGGCGACCATGGCCGCTGGGATTTCGAGGAATTCAAGGACGTCTGGACCATCGCCAGCGAGTTTGGATCGAAAATCGAAGCCTGGCTGGATCAGGTAGTAGAGGACCGAACAGATGGCTGAGTTTCCTCGCATCGCTGTCATCAATACGGGATGGTCCGACGACTATCGAGGAGATCAGGTACGGGGTAACTTCGGCTATCTCGATGGCGGGGAAGGCCACGAGCGCTATAACTTCCTGAAAAGTCCGGATGGCAGGTTCTACGGTTACGCGCCCCCACTGGGGGAAACGTGGAGTCCGCCCAAGCCCGCCGAAAAAGAAGATTGGCTGGTTTTCTTTGTGTCGAAGAAACCGGGACGGAGCGGCCTCTATTTGGTGGGCTGGTACGAGAGCGCACGTTTCACCGGGGACTATTCGCCCCGACCCGACGCAGACCGGTTCGGACTTGATCCCAACGGCGACCCATTTTTCTACACGGTCAGTTCCTCGAAGGGCTATCTGGTGCCGCTCGCCCTGCGTCGCTATCAGGTAAAGGGCGATCGTCTCAAACGGTCATACGCATACTTGCGCGGAAATGGCGGGGACGAGCCATGGCGCGAAAGCATGGCCGAAGCGCTACTCGGATACCGAGAACTGCTTGCTCCAATTCTGATGGGAGCCACCGTCGACGATGATGTGCCCCGGCTTGCGTTTATAGCCGATCCTGCGCGACGCGGTGCCATCGAAGAAGCCGCTATCGAGGCGGCGAAAAGCCACTTTGCCGACTACTTCTGCGAAACCAGGGAGCAGGAGAAGATCGGTTATGACCTAATGTTCACTCACAAGCAGACTGGTGAACTGCTGCATGTCGAAGTAAAGGGCACGTCGCTTCCGACTCCTGGCTTCTTCCTTACCAGGAACGAGCGTGGTTATGCCGAGAGCCTGGCTCTCAACGACCACCGCGCACGGAGAAATAAGGACGGCTCGTGGCGTCCCCTCTGGCGTCTTGTCGTCGTTTCCGGCGCCCTTAACGAACCGGTCGTCCACGAATACACATTTGCAAAGATGAACACTCATTTCGAAATCGCCCCGTATGCTTGGCGCGGCACGTTGAAGGAAACAGCCTGATGGCCAAGAAGCCCCTCACGGTTGAGACGCTTACCCATGATGAGGCGAGCCGGAAGAATGCGCCGACGGCGGAGCTGGAGGCGTTTGTGCCGCCGGAGATGAAGACGCCGATCCAGGTGGCTTATGAGCGGCGCAATCCCGATCTCGATCCGCAATTGGTGTGGCGCGGCAAGGATGTGGCGGACTGGTCCGATCTCGTGGTCGAGGCGCCGCCACTCTACATCCAGGAAAAGATCCACCCCAAGGCGCTGATCGAGGATCTGAAACGGGCCAGCGAGCGGCGCAAGGGGCCGGAGGCGGCGCCGGATCTGTTTGCCGATTTCAACGGAATCGACCCGGAAGCCCGCACCGAGTTCTATGCGCATGACCAGCACTGGTCCAGCCGCATGATCCTCGGCGATGGGCTCAAGGTGATGGCGAGCCTTGCCGAGCGCGAGGGGCTCAAGGGCAAGGTGCAGGCGATCTATATCGACCCGCCCTATGGCATCAAGTTCAACTCCAACTTCCAGTGGTCGACCACCTCAACCAAGGTGGAAGATAAGAAGGCCGATCACTTCAGCCGCGAGCCCGAGCAAGTGAAGGCATTTCGCGACACCTGGGCCGATGGCATCCATTCATATCTCACCTATCTGCGCGACCGGCTGACGGTGGCGCGAGACTTGCTGACCGAGAGCGGCTCTGTGTTCGTGCAGATAGGGGACGAGAACGTCCATCGGGTCCGAGCTCTCCTTGATGAGGTTCTCGGAGAGGAAAACTACATCAGTTCGATCTCTGCTCAGAAAACTGGCAGCGTCAGCGGTGATTTTGTCCAATCGAACTCCGACACGATCTTGTGGTTTGCCCGAGACAAGACGAAGGCCAAGTTTCGCCCGTTATTTCTAGAAAGGGACGGCGCACCCGAGGCGAGTCAGCGGGGCCGTTCGACAATCGAGCGAGACGACTTTGGCGCCTATCCCTTAACGTCTGACGGATTTCGAACCACCACTACATGCAATTTTGAGTTTGAGGGCCAAACCTTTCATCCGGGAGCAAACCGGCATTGGGGCGTCACGACGCCGGAGCTTGCGGTTGTTGGCAGGGCTGGACGGCTGGTACGACAGGATCGGATGGTTCGAATGCGCTATTTCTGGGACGACTACCCTGTGACCAAGCTGGGTCCGAACTGGACCGATGTCGGCGGCGCCGTCGGCAAGGTTTACGTCGTACAAACCTCTCCCCGCGCAATCGAACGCTGCATTCTCATGACCACCGACCCCGGTGATCTTGTACTCGACCCTACTTGCGGCTCTGGCACGACCGCCTATGTCGCCGAACAGTGGGGGCGGCGCTGGATCACCATCGATACTAGCCGCGTAGCGTTGGCTTTGGCCCGTGCACGGATCATGGGTGCCCGGTACCCTTGGTACCTGCTGGCAGACAGCCCAGATGGTCAGCTCAAGGAAGCCGAGGTGACGCGCAGTCTGCCCGCCGAGACGCCAACCTACGGCCGTCTCCGCCACGGCTTCGTCTACAAGCGCGTGCCCCACATCACGCTCAAATCCATCGCAGACAACGCCGAGATCGACACGATATGGGCGGGGTATCAGGCAAAGCTCGAGCCGTTACGCGAAGCGATTAACGCCGCGCTCGGCACCCAATGGCAGGAATGGGAAATCCCGCGCGAGCTGACCGCTGCCTATTCTGCTGCCGCCAAGCCGCATGCGCAGTGGTGGGAACAGCGGATTTCCCGACAGAAGGAAATTGATGCATCAGTCGCAGCAAGGGCTGAGCCAGAGTATCTCTATGATCAACCCTATCTCGACAATTCTCGAGTTCGCGTCGCCGGGCCCTTCACGGTGGAGAGCCTGTCGCCGCATCGCGTGCCGGCCGTCGATTCCGACGACAGCCTGTTCGATGAACTGGAAGCTGCCGAAGGCCGCCGGCAGGCTGGGCCCGCAACCGAGGCCACCGACTTCGCCGAGACGGTGCTGGAGAACCTGAAGCGCTCCGGTGTGCAGCAGGCGCACAAGGCTGACCGGCTGGTGTTCACATCATTGAAGCCATGGCCGGGTCGCTTCATCTGTGCCGAGGGCAGCGTGAAGCAGGCGAGCGAAGGCGAGGGGGATACGCTGGCCGACAGCCCGACACGCCGCGCCGCCATCCTTGTCGGGCCCGAGTACGGCACCGTTGCCCGCGCCGACCTGACGGCTGCGGCCCGCGAGGCGATGGAGGCGGGGTTTGATCTGCTGATCGCCGCCTCGTTCAACTTCGACGCCCACGCTTCCGAATTCGGCAATATGGGGGCGCTGACCGTGCTGCAGGCGCGGATCAACCCGGACCTGCACATGCCCGACCTCGCCAACACCGGTGCGGGGAACCTCTTCACCGTGTTCGGCGAGCCTGACATCCAAGTGCACGACGAAGGCGACGAGCAGGTCAGCATCGAGGTGGCCGGCGTTGACATGTACAAGGGCGGCGAAATCGTCAGCTCGGACGCCGACGACATCGCCGTGTGGTTCATCGACACCGACTACAACTACGAGAGCTTCTTCGTCCGCCACGCGTATTTCCCCGGCGCCAACGATCCCTACAAGGCGCTCAAGACCACCCTCAAGGCCGAGATCGACGCCGACGCCTGGGAAAGCCTCAAGCGCACCCGTTCTCGCCCATTCCCCAAGCCGGCTAGCGGCAAAGTGGCGGTAAAGGTGATCAACCACCTCGGGGACGAGGTGATGAAGGTGGTGGGGGTGTAATGTCGCTACCGCCTCATGGCCGCGTCGCTTGCAGCCTGTGTCACGTCGGCCAGTGCTCCGGGTTCGATCAGACCGTCACCACGGAGGGTGATTGGCGCATAACCCACAATCCGTTGGCCTGGGGAAACCTGGAAGCGGAAGTGGCGGTGCTCGGCTTCTCGAAAGGTCCGACGCAGCGGGGTGCACTCGCGAGATCTCCGCATGATGAGATTGCCTTCAAAGGCGGGCGAACGGCTCTCGCAAGGATCCTCCACCACCTCGGCTTGGTTGACCGCCCTGAATCGTGGGTGGTTGATCGCGCCATATCCGACCGAAACGGGCGCTTCCACTTTGGTTCGCTCATTCGCTGCACGGTCGAGAGGTACGATCAAAAGGCGACTGAATGGATGGGGACGGGCGGTGGCATGCTCGACAAGTTCACCAAGACGCCCTTCGGTCGACAGGTGCTGTCCAACTGCATAGGGGCGCATTTGACAGGGTTGTCTACCAGGACAAAGCTTGTGGTCATGCTGGGGATAGGAGCAGGTGGAAACTACGTCGAGGAGTGTCGACGCGCATTTGTAGCTTCGAGGCCACAAGCGACATGGCGCCAGATCAATGAGGTCGCCTATTCGGACGGGCAGCTGACCGTGGTTCACACCGAGCACTTCAAATCCCAAGGGGCACTGCTGCCGAACTGGCTTTCAGGAGGTGGTCATCCCAGGGGCAAGCTTGGTTTGATGGCACGCGAGGCCGCCAAGAAAGCAGTTGGGAACGCGTTGTGACGCTGCTGTATGCCTCCACCTTCACCAAGGCCCTCGATAGGCTCACATCCGCCGAGCAGAAGCAGGTGAAGATCACCGCCTTCGACCTGGCGCAGAACGAGAGCGGCAACGGCATGCAGTTGCACCGGGTGGAATCGGCGACGGGGTTCTGGACCGCTCGCGTCAGTCAAGACATCCGCATCGTGCTGCACAAGGATGGCGAGCACACGCTGCTGACCTGGGTGGGGCACCATGACGAAGCCTATCGCTGGGCAGAGCGTCGCAAGCTGGTGCCGCATGAGCGCACCGGTGCCATGCAACTGGTGGAAGTCGTCGAGCGGGTCGAGGAGCGGTCAGTGCAATTCGACACCGCCGCTGAGGACGTGCCGCCGCCGGTGGCCGTGGAACGGCCGTTCGCCGAACTCTCCGATGATGCGCTTCTCGATGTGGGTGTGCCCCGCGAATGGCTCGAAGCCGTTCGTGATACCGATGTTGCCCGTGTTGATGACCTCTTTGTATCCTTGCCGGACGAGGCGGCCGAAGCGCTGCTCGATTTCGCAACCGGTGGTCGGCTGGCAGACCATGTCGCCATAAAGGCCGTTCCGGGCGCCGACCCCTTCACGCATCCGGATGCGCAACGTCGCTTCCGTGCGGTTGAGGGGCTGGAGGAACTCAAGGCAGCGCTCGATGCGCCGTTTGCTCAATGGGCAGTGTTCCTCCATCCCGCGCAGCGGGCTCCGGTGACCCGAGACTGGACCGGGCCGGCCCGCGTGTCCGGTTCTGCTGGGACCGGCAAGACCATCGTGGCGCTGCATCGCGCCGTCCATCTGGCGTCGCGCTCAGACGCGCGGGTGCTCCTCACCACCTTCTCGAAGACTTTGGCCAAGAGCCTTGCCGCCAAGGTCGAATTGATGACCGAGGCTCTGCCGGATGCGCGGCGGCGTCTCACTGTTCGCGCCATCGATCAGGCGGCTCATGAGCTCTACATCGATGCCTTCGGACAGCCGAACCTGGCAACGACTGCGCAAATCCGCCTGGCCATCAAGGCAGCAGTGGACGTCGGACTTGGCGCAGGCCATGCCACGGAGTTCCTATTCGAGGAATGGGATGAGCTGGTAGACGCCTGGGGGCTGCATGACCTCGATGCCTATGCCCAGGTGCCCCGGATCGGTCGGCGAACCCGCCTTGGACCCAAGCAGCGAGAAGGTGCCTGGGAGGTTTTCGCCTTCGTCCGCGAACGCCTGGCGGCCTGGAATGTGGTGACGTCGGCAGAAATCTACGGACGGCTGTCGGCCTGGGTCGACGCCGGCGGCCGACTGCCGTTCACCCACATCGTCGTTGATGAAGCGCAGGACTTGTCCGTCGCCCAGGCGCGATTCCTAGGGGCGGTAGGCAGGGCGGGTGCGGCTGATGCGTTGTTCTTCACCGGCGATCTCGGCCAGCGCATCTTCCATCTGCCATTCTCATGGGCTCGTTTGGGCCTCGACGTGCGCGGCCGGGCCCAGGTGCTCAAGGTCTGCTATCGCACCTCGCACCAGATCCGCAGCACGGCCGATCGCCTGCTCGAGCCGGAACTCGTTGATCTTGATGGCAACGAAGAGAGCCGACGCGGCACCGTGTCAGTGTTCGATGGACCGGAGCCACTTGTGCGCCTCTTCTCCGACGAAGCAGCAGAGACCGCTGGCGTCTCGGACTGGCTGCGAACGAGGCGGGATGAGGGGATGGGTGAGCATGAGCTTGCCGTGCTGGTCCGCGGCCAGCAGCAGCTAGGTCGCGCACGTTCTGCCTTGAAGGCGGCCGGCATCGACATCCCCGCCATCACCATGCACGACGCCAAGGGGCTCGAGTTTCGTGCCGTTGCGGTCATGGCGCTGGATGATGACGTGCTGCCGGACCCGGAGCGCCTTGCCGGGGTCGGAGACGTCGCCGACATCATCGCCATCCAGGATACCGAGCGCCACCTTCTTTATGTCGCCGCAACCCGCGCACGGGATCGGTTGATGCTGTCGGGGGTGACGCCGGGGTCGGAGTTTTTGGACGACATCACCGGATAGGTGAAACTGGCAAGACCCCAGGGACGGTCCAGCCGTTAAAGGCGAGATAAGTCATAAGGATAGCCGTCGGCACGAACATTGCAGTCAACGTCGCCCACGCGCCTGCTTCGAAAAGCCTGAACTTACGGTGCGCAATGCTCGAGTTGATCACGATTTGCTCGGCAACGTCGAGGATCAAACGGGTTGGCCTGACTTCGATCTGGATCGCCTTGAGGAATGCCTCAGCATACGCTGATGGCGTGAAGCGTCGGATCTCCCCCCAGAAGATAAGGTTTTCGCCTTCGCTATCGCTGCCGCGTGCATGGCGGTGCCTCTTCTGACCCATCACGGGTAGGAAGGAGAGCAAAGCAAGCAGCGCCGCTGCTGCAAGGCCGAGGCCCGTTGACCCAAGCCAGATCAAGATACTAGCCGGTGCTTCGGCCATGCTGCCTAATACGGTCGCAATGCCAATGATCAGCGCCATGGTTGAAGCGAAGAGCGCGCCATTCTTGGCTTCAGCGAACTGCACTTGGCCACGAATGTCGGCGAAGACCGTCGACAGCGACTGGTACGCCCGATCGAAGTCTTCCTTCGCTACGTGGGCAGGCTCAGCCATTGTTGGGGCCTAACGCTGCGATATGATCACGTAGCCGGTTGGCAGCCGGACTCATCAGGCGGTGATTGTCGCCGCCCTTCTCGAACTTGTATGGGATCGTCATGACGCCAGCCATGTCGCTCGGCAGTCTGACGTCCGTACCTCGCGGCTCCATCAGGATGGCTCGGGTGCGTCCCAGCCGCCCCATGAAGAGACCCAACTCGAAAATGACATTGTCACGCGGAGCGGGCCAGTCGGCACCTCGAGTCGTCACGATATCGTCCGCGTGCGCGATCGCCACCGCGAAGTCCGAGCTGTCGACTTCCCGTTCGAGATCGTCGAGCGTGTAGTTCGCGACCTTGAAACAACCAGCTGTCCAAAGGTGGACATCGAACGCATCATGCTCAAACGCATCCTCGAGGATGCGCGCGATCGGAAGCGATTCCACCGAACTGATGATGAACAGCTTGGTCTTGGCACGATAGCTGCCCACGAGGGCGTTGCGCGATAGTAAGCGGCGCGCCAGTTCTTGGGCGACCAGCTTGTAGAGCTGCGGGTGCTTCTCGGCCAAGGCAGAGAAGTGTTCTTCCGAAAGCTTGAGAGCAATTGTCGCTTCGGTGGCGATCACGCTGGCCGACCGAGCTTGGGTCGGTTGGATTGCGGCCATCTCGCCAATCTGGTCCCCAGGGCCCCGCCGACCGACCTGGCGTCCGTTGACGACCACTGAGCAACCACCGGTCAAGATGAAGAACACGTCGTTGGTGAAGTCGCCCTGCTCGATGAGCACTGCCCCAGCTTCGAACGCGAGCAGTTCGCCGCTGGCTTCGGCTTGTTCTGCCGCCGCGCTGTTCCCCGCAAAAAGCTTGGCGGCAGCCAGCGTCTCAAGCAGAAGCTGCCGGCCCCTATCGCCCTGAAATCTCTGCAACATGCGTTCCTCCTATTTATCGCGCAGCGGGCATGAGCGCATCGTCCCGCAGCACTCGCTGCACGGATCGGCCTTGACCGCTTCCCAAAATTCTTCCAGCGCTACCGCTCGGCGACGCTCGTTTCCAATCAGAGCGACCATGGCCGCCCTGTCACAACAATCGGCACGCAACACCGGCCGCCCACGGCGCTTGCAGCCGCGCGGGCACGGAGACCTGAGGTTCCGCAGCCGGCGGCGATCCTTCGTCAGTTTCACGCCGGTATCCGTGATCCAAGACGGCTCACCCAACAGGGCCAACTCGTAGTCTTCAGAGCAACCGAGGCGAGCCGCGGCGGCCAGGGCCAACTGGTGGTAGCGACCGGCAACACCGTGATCGAGCTCGATGTGACGTGGCCATCGACCGGTGGAAGTGGCAACGCCCTGGATGCGCAGGAACTCCGCCAAGCTGGCCCACCACAGCCGTGCGGTGTCGATATCCTCAACCAGGCTGCCGTATCCCAACCCAAGGCAGAAGTGGCCCTGGTCCATAATGTGTCGGTTGTAGCAGGCCTTAGGCAGCAACGTGCCGGCCGACGCCTCTCGGGCATAGACCTTGGTCTGGATCTCTTCGATCGCGATGTCGTAGGTGACATCGCTGACCGCCGTATCGTCCAGCACCAGGCACGCGCCCTCAAATCCATGAGCAGACCGTTGCCGGATGCTGAACCAGTTCGGCACCGTGTCTACGAGTAGATCCAGACTCGACATTACCGCTCCAGATGGGGGCGGAAGTCCGGGGCAGCGGCCGCCGCGCCGGTGCCGGCCGCCACTGCGGGGACGGCGAGGGTCGAAACAGCTGCGTAGGTCAGCCCCGACGCACTGCCATCCCCACCGAAGAGCTTCCGGATGCGTGCCGGCGCGTTGGCGAGAGCCCGCCCGCCGAGACCGGTTTCGTCCCCGTCGAGCTTGGACTGAACGTTCTCGGATTCGGTAACGGCGCGGCTGGAAGCACAGCGAACGGAGAGGTCACCGCGCGACCCGATACGGGTCACCGGCGTCGTGCCGTACTCCATGCCGATCGCCAGGCCCAATTCCTTGGTACCCGGAAGAAGCTGTTGGCAAAGCTCGAAGCTCGACCGCATCGCACCGGCGCACAGAACCCCCGATTCCACGGTGGCTGCGGCATCGGTGTTCAGTCGGTCGCCTTCCGCAAGAATGCCGTGCAGGCAGTCGCCGATGAACCGGATCTTCTTTCCGTTGAAGTCGGTCTTGAGAACTGCGGCCAACTCTTTCCGGATCACATGGAGGTTCGACACCACCTCCTGCACGTTGCCAGATGCGATCGACCGTTCGACGTACGCCGTGAAGCCATCGATATCCGCGAAGATCGAGAGCAGGTGCATGTGCACGGTGTTGCTGGGACGCAGCGCGGAGTAGACGATGGTCGACAGGGGGGGCTGGTGCCGATGGAACGAGAACTCAGCATCCCGCAGCTGCGGTTCGATGCTCTTGCGGAGGTCTTCGGACAGATCCTCGATGCGCCCGTCGCTCATCGTCCGGGTGACACGCGACGGATCGACGGCATCCTGGAAGTAGGCGGCCTGGCGTTCCATGATGAGGCCGTCCATCCTGGCCATGCCAAGCACCGCGCGGACGCGATCGCTCAGGTAGATGCCGGGCTCCTCGCCGTCTGCGAGTTTGGCCGCATAGTTGGCAGGGTTGCCGAGGAAAAGAGGCTCCGGTTCGTCGCCGCGGCCCGAGTTGACGGCAATCGCGACGCCGGAATCGATGCCGATGCGCACCCCGGTAGCAAACTCGCCACCGAGAACCTTTGCACCCGCAACCTCGATCATGCGCTTCACGGCCATGGCGAAGTCGATGGCCCGACGGACGCGCTGGTACTCGTTGTCGGCGCCAACCGGGGTGGCGATCACCGCATGCAGACGAGGACCATGGTAGTCGACGCGCTGGGCCTCGTACTCGATGACGACCTGATCGGTCGCCGAGTAATGCGTGTGGAGGAACTTCAGCATGCGCTTGTGGCGTTCATCGCGGTCACGAGCCACGTCGCCAACGATCCCATGGTACTCGGTCAACTGCACATAAACATGGACGCCGTGAACGACCACGGCCTGGCTGGGCCGGACGTTGACCAAAGGGTTGTAGCCAAGCGAGCGCCGAACGCCCTTGGATGCCATCTCCGCGATCCGGCCGTTGTAGCGATCCTCGAACTTCTCCACCGCAACGCCGGTCTTCGGAACGCTCTCCAAGAACGTGTTGATGCGCGCCTCGGCGCGCGGCCTGCTCCAACTCATCGTCATCTCCTGGTTGCCAGCGCAACGATCCATTAATAAGATCGCGCTATTGAGAATAGTTTATATACGGGTCGCAAAACGCTGTCCATATATTTTCTATCCGGTTCTTACAGGAATGACGTCAATGACAGACCTTGATGTGGGGCGAACGAGTTGGGGGGTGGAGCGCCGGTTGGAATTCATCGAGTTCCGGCTGTTTTGGGAGGGTGGGGTCAATCGCGCGGATATCGTCCGCGCCTTCGACGTGTCGGTGCCACAAGCATCCAAGGACCTCACGCTCTACCAAGAGCGTGCGCCGGACAACGCCGTGTATGACAAGAGCGCCAAGCGCTATGTCGCCGGCCCTTCATTCAAGCCACTCTTCAGGCAGTCGAACCCTGACCGTTATCTAGAGCGTCTTCGTGCTCGGGTCGAAGGCCTCGGCGAGCCGGATACGTCATGGATCGGCAAGTTGCCCGACACCGACATGGCGCTGACACCCCATCGAGACGTGAACGCGGAGGTCCTAAGGTCGATACTTCGAGCGATACAGGAGCAGCTGTCGGTCGAGGTTCTCTATCAGTCCATGAATGATCGGCGACCTGACCCGGAATGGCGTCGGATCACGCCCCATTCGCTTGCGCACGACGGTTTCCGGTGGCATGCGCGCGCCTATTGCCACATCGACGGACGGTTCAAAGACTTCTTGCTGCCAAGACTATTCGAAGCTCGCGCCTTTGGTCCTCCCGGGCTCCTAGCGGCTGATGACACGATGTGGGAAGAAACGTTCGATCTAGTTGTCGGTCCGCATCCGAAGCTTACCGAGCCGCAGAAGGCCGGTGTCGAAAAGGATTACGGCATGAAAGGGGGCAGGTTGGTGCTGTCCATCAGGAAGGCTATGCTGTTCTACGTTTTGAAACGATTGGGGCTGCGTCGAGATGCCCTGAAGGAAGATCCCCACGAGCAGCACATTGTCGACCTGGAACGCGAGCGAACCGAACGAGAGCTGACGACACTGGGGATATCGTTCTAGCCTCACTACCGTATACTCCTCGACACGATGGTAAGGTGGTGGAATCCTTGGGCGAAGGGATTGTTGAGGGCCGTCGAGTACTGCGGGGGGACGATGAATAGTCTGGCGGGTGCGTTGCGCCCATGGAAGTTGGCGAATGGCCCGGTATCGACGGGACCAAGTCTGCGTCCCGTAAGCAGGATATCTTTCAACCTGACGGACACCGATGCCTTCGATCAGGCAGCGCAGTTCGCGGTCAAGTGGTTGGCCGAGAAGGCCGGCGGTAACCTTCCCAGTGAGGCCACACAGCTGCGCAGCTTCGACACCCGAGGGATGGATGGTATCCACCCGTGCCATGTAGTCAGGCTGGATGACCAGAACGGAAGCATCTGGGCAGCGAGGATCGATGAACCCGGGTCGAAGAAAGATGCCGGCGAAACTTGGTCTACGGAGATATTCGTTGAAGGGGGACCGCGCCGGCTCGTCCGGTTTGGCGCTCAGCTAACGTCAAGGCGTCCTACCACGCTCGACGCGCTGCGGCTCAGCAGACCTCGCGTCGTGCACGAGCTCTTGTGGGAGCTTTCCGCCGAAGAAGATGACGAGCCCCTGCGGGAGTCCGTGACCAAGGCGGGGGTTCAGGACGCGGAATGGCTCGCGAACCTAATCGCGAAGCCCCAGCGCCGATTACCAGTCGTCGTGGTTGCCACCGATGACCAGTGGCGTGGCAAGGTCGATCTCCGTCAGCTTGCGGTGCGGTTATCTGGCGCCGCCCACCTCGTTGCGATGAGCCCAGACGCAACCTGGGAGCTCACGCGTATCGTCGGCAAGCGAATGTCCACGTTCAACGGGGCAATTCGCATCTACATGCCAGGGGTTGCCGACGACGATGATCCGTTCAGGCACCCATTGTTCTTAGGACCGACTATCGGCAGCAATAGCGGCCTGCTTGACGTCCTCGCCGAGCGGATCTTTCCCTTAGGCTTCCGTGACCGGGACGGCGAGGGGCATTTCTGGCGTCTCGCGCAGCTCCGCCAGGTTTCATCCGAGGCGGAATCCCGTCTGAAGACGGGCACTGAGACCGACAAGCTCAAGCGCACTATTGCCGCGAGGGACGACGAGATTGCGGAGCTGCGAGAGTCCTTGGAGACCGCATCTGCACTAGAGAAGATCGCCGCAGAGAACGAATCCGCTGCTCGCCATCAGGTCGAGCAACTCAAGAGCGAGAATGATCGTCTTCGCGCCCGCCTATATGCCTTCGATCAAGCTAAGCTGGACGCGACGGGTGGCGCCGTCGATCCGACTGACCGTCCCTTGGCCAGTTATGACGATCTAGGGGATTGGGCTGAGGAGGTTCTCGGGCCGCATATTGTCTTGCATCCTCGAGCGCTAAAGGAGTGCAGGCAGAGCGGCCATCCCGATATGCTCCGTAGAATAGAGAGCACCATGCTTGCGATACGGGACTTCTGGATACCCCATAAGCTGAACGGCGGCATCGAGATGCGTGATGCCGCACGAACAAAGCTCGCTGAGCTCGGCGTCGAGGATGAACCTTGCTTCTCTCGCCGAGACAAGGCGAAGGAGAGGCCCGAGTACTCAGTTCAAGATGGGCGTTTGACCCGTGTCCTCTACGACCATTTCAAGTACGGGAACTCCAGGAACAACGCTGAACAGTTTCGCATCTACTACGCGTGGGATCTGGAGCTGCAGAAGTTAGTCATTGGCAAGATGCCCTCTCACTTGCCGAACGACCAATCCTAGAGTCGATCAGGACGCGGCCTGACCAAGGGCAGACGCTAGAGACGGTCAGTCTCTAATGTGACGCGTACAACGCGGCCACCCTTCCGGACAAACCACACCACTCCAGCGCTACCTATTTGCTACCTAGGTTGCCCGCGCCTGCGTGCCGTTCGGATGCCTAGCCACTTAAATACTTAATATTCCTGTGAAATTTTGGTAGCGGAGGAGGGATTTGAACCCCCGACACACGGATTATGATTCCGCTGCTCTAACCAACTGAGCTACTCCGCCCCGTAACGCGGGCGGCAAAGCCGGCCTCGGGCGCGGCGCCTTATTAGGTTTGGGTCGGCGGGGTGTCAAGCGTGGTTTCTGCGTTGCCCATGGTCCGGCGCGGCATGAGTGGGGTGAGCCAGGTGGTGACGGCGCCTTCGCCGATCTCGCCGCGCCAGTTGACGCGGGTTGCCGGCAGTTTTTCGCCGAAGCGTGGGGAGACCCAGCCGCCGTTGACGCGGTCCTCGCCGGTGGCAACGCTCACGGTGCCGGTGGGAAAATCGAGGCGGAGCAGGGCGTCGGCGTCGCGTCGGACCAGCACCGAGGTGCCGTCCTGCGTTGCCGTGAGGCCGGGGGCGAGCTGGAAGACCAGTTCGGCGGGGAGCGGCGGGCCGCCGATCAGCTGGTCGGTGAGGCTGAACTTGCCGGGCTCGATCGTCAGCGTGCGCTGGACGGTGCGGCCGAAGCGGCGGCGATAGCCGTCATGGGTGGCGCGGAGCCAGGGATTCGGCTGGTCGCCCGTTTCCTCGAGCCGCGCCGTAGCCTTGTCGGACCAGTTGAAGGCGCCTGACATGGTGCTTTGGCTCACGCCCTCTAGGTTGAGGGTGTTGTGGGCGGTGGTGGAGCGGAACCAGCTCCGCCACTCGCCGCCCGAGCCGTAGAGGTAGGTGCCGGGGTCGACCAGCACGGGCTCGCCGTCGAGGCTGAGGGTCAGCGACAGGGCGTCGGCGTGGCCGTGGGCGGCGATCGAGAGGTAGCCGAGTGGGCCGTGATCGAAGGTGAGGCTGGCGTCGCGGCCGTTCGGTCGGCCGTGCCAGACGCTGAGGCCGCCATCGGGGAAGGTTTTGAGCCCCTTGGGCCGCGGGGCAGGGCGGGGTGGGGCGCTGAAGATCAGGGCGCGGAAGTCGCCCGCCGGCTGGCCCGGCGCGCCGAGATAACCGGCGATGGCGGCGGCCACCGAGCGGGGATAATCCGCCTCGTGTTCGATCAGCGTGATCACGCGGCCTTCGTCGTCGTCGCCGAGCGATGGCGTGGTGCCGGTGCCGCCGAGCCAGCCGATGAACTCGGCGAAGGCGGTTAGGCGTTTGTCGAACTCGGGCGGGAAGGGTTTGCCGGCGTTGCGGGCGGACAGCGCGCTGAGCAGGGCCATTTCGGCGGTGAAGGCGCCGTAGGTCGGGGTCTGTTCGGCGGGGGCGCCGTCCGGGAGGATCTGCTTCAGCGTTTCGGCGATCAGCTCGGCCCGGATATCGGCCGGTTCGGCGCCGCGGCCGAGGCCGATCAGGTAGACGCCGCTGAGTTCGGCCATGCGGTGGTTGTTGGCCGAGGAATGGAGCGAGGGGAAGCGCCGGAGCCAGAAGGCGCTGGCCGAGAGGATGCGGCCGATCTGTTCACGGGCGGTGACGCTCAACTGTTCGCCCATCAGCGTGGCGGTGAAGATCAGGCTGATCGAGCGCAGCGCCACCTCGATGCCGGAGGCCCAGGCTACGCCGCGGAAGGGCGGGTTGGCGGTGTACCACCTGCCGATGATGGTTTCGGCCATCTGCACCGCGGCCGCGTCGCCGGTGAGCGCCACGTGCGAGGCCAAGGCCAGCAATTGCTGCAGGCGGTTGATCTCCCAGACATATTTGATGTCGCCGCGGCTGCCGTCGTGGCGGAAATCGACGTCGTGGGTGTAGGCTTCGGCACCCGGCCACAGGCTGCCTGTCACCGGATCGAAGCGCCAGACCGACGCGGGGTAGCCGCTTACCGCCTCGACCGGCCAGCGCCGGCCGAGCGCCTGGAACTCACCGGCGATGATGCGCGCCGCCGCTGCGGCGATCGTGGCGCGCATCGGCTGATCGGCCTTGAGCACGGCTTCGCGCAGTCCGGGCAAAGCAGGGCAGGCGCCGGGCTCGTAGCGGTCCCAGCCCTCGTGCCGTCCGCGCGAGCGGCGCTTGCGGCCGGCCTCGACGACGCGGTGGGCGATTTCGGCGGGCTGCATCGAGCGCAGGCGATTGATGTACCAGCCGAGCTTCACGTCGCAGGTCCCGGGTTGCGTTTGACTTTCCATACACCATCGGACGCGAAAGCCGCTCGCTGACAACGCCTCGTACTGCGGACGCGGTTAATGTCGCGGCCAACCCGGAGGCCCGTATGCGCACCGTCATCCTCGCCCTCATCGCCGCGCTTTCGGCATCCTCCGCTCTGGCCGCGCCGATCGAGTTGCATCGCGGCGTCGCGGTGCACGAGTGGCTCAACTGGTCGCCGCTCAACGCCGATGGCACCTATCGCTGGCCGCCCTACCGCACGCAGGAGGAGTGGCTCGCGGGTGGCCGTCCGCTCAGCGACTGGGCGGCGGGCGACAAGTTCGAGCTGATGCGCTCGCTGGGCTTCGATTTCGTGCGGCTGACTGTCGATCCCGGCCCGCTGCTCGCCACCGAGGGGGCGAAGCGGGAGGAGGCGCTGGCGCTGCTCGCCGACGATGTTACCGCGGTGACCAAGGCTGGGCTCAAGGTGGTGTTCAACATCCACCCGGTGTCGCAGGTGCCGGCCTACAGCAACGACCTCGTGAATGGCCCGGCCAATGCGCCGGGCGTCGCGCAGTACCAGGGGATGATCGCCGATCTTGCCCGGACGCTGGCGCCGCTCGGCACCGACAAGGTGGCGCTCGAGCCGTTCAACGAGCCGGCGCATTACCCCTGCACGATCTTCGGCGACAATGAGTGGCAGACGATCATGGCCGGCACGGTTGCGGCCATCCGGGCTGTTTCGGCTGATATCACGATCGTCGCGACCGGGGGGTGCGGCGGCAATGTCGATGGGGTTACCGATCTCGATCCGAGCTTCGACGACCCCAACATTCTCTACAGTTTCCATATGTATGAGCCGCATCTCTTCACCCACCAACGGGCTGAAAAGGAAGGGGATTTTGCCTCCGGGCTGCCGTGGCCGGCGAGCGAGGGATCGCCTGAGGCGGTGCGGGCGATGCTGGGTGCGCACATGGATGCGGCGGGGGTTTCGGCCGACGACCAGGCGCGAGAACTCGAGGCGGTGCGCGGCTATATCGATGAGTATTTCAACGAAAACTGGGGCGAGCCGCAGATGCAGGCGCGGGTAAAACAGGCGGTTGATTGGGCTATGGGCCACAAAATTCCGCCAGCGCGGCTGTTCATGGGCGAGTTCGGCGCCATCCTCATGTCGGACGATGGCCGCATGGGCGCCTTCGATGCCGACCGGCTGCGCTACATCGAGACCCTGCGCAAGATCGCCGAGAGTTATGGCATCCCGTGGTCGATCTGGGAGTTCTCGAACCCCTACGGCATGAGCGTGATCGAGCCCAAGGGCCCGGCGCTGCCGGACCTGAAGCTGCTGAAGGCGCTGGGGCTCTAAAGCCTCAGTATTTCGAGATGTCGAGCCGCTGGTCGATGAAGGCGCGCTTGCCCGCCCGGCCGCCGGCCAGCTGCTTGACCTGCACCACGTCGAACTGGATGCCGCCGTGGGTGCGGCGGTTCAGGTCGTTGGCGACGCGCAGGGCATCCTCGGGCGTGCCGTCTTCACTCGGGATGTAGCGGATGGTGCACTTGCCTGGGGTATCCTGGAAGAACTGGTATTCCTCGATGCCCTGGAAGTAGCGCGGGTTTTCGGGCGTGAAGTCGATGGTGACGACGCGGCCGCCGCTGGCCGAGATCAGGAAATCGGGCTTCCGGCGTGGGATGATCTGGCCGACGCGCAGGCGCTGGCCGTTGGCGGGCGAGGCGGCCTCGACCAGCGTGGCGCGATCCTCGGTGTCGTAGCGGATGAACGGCATGCTGGTGGAGAGGAAGCCCGTGCCGACGATGCGGCCTTCCTTGCCGACTTCGGTGATCGGGCGGCCTTCGTCGTCGACCAGCTCGGTAGCGCCGTAGAGCGGCTCGAAGGTGTAGGTCAGGTCGTCGTTCTCGATGGCGAACGCCATCTTCTCGCTCAGCCCGTAGAAGTTGGCGATCGGCACGTTGCCGAGCGCGGCGGCGATGGCGCGGCGCTGGTGGGCGTAGACCGGCTCGGAGATCGGCATGATGCCGAGCAGCGGCAGCTTGGGCACGCGGCCTATGCGGCACATGTGGCGGCAGAGCAGCTCGATGGCCGAGGGGTAGCCGTAGAGGTAGCGGATGCCGCGCTCGTCGATCAGGTCGAGGTAGATCTGGACGTCGGCGCGGCTCATCGGGAACACCGAGAGCCGCAGTTCCTTCAGCGCCGGCTCCCACTCGTGGATATACTGTCCGCGCGGGTCGAGGCCGAAGCCGCGCAGCACCACCTTGGCGTCCTTTTCGGTGAAGCCGACGCGGCCCCAGCCCGAATAGACGAAGGCCATCTCGCGGGCCGAGCGGTCGCGGTCGAGGTAGAAGCGGAAGGGGCGCTCGCCGTTCGAGCCGGACGTATCGCCGGTGTCGACCTTGTTGCGCGGCACGGTCAGCACATCGTCGCCGGCCTCGCGCAGGTCGGCCTTGCTCAGCACCGGCAGGCGGGCGAGGTCGGCGGGCTCGAAGCTCTCATAGTCGAAGCCGGCGCCGAGCGCCTTGTCGAGCAGGTTGCGGTAGAACGGGCTGTGGTCGTGCGCCTTGCGCAGCAGCGCACGGAGCGCCGCCCGGTGCTCTGCATCGGAAAGCGCGGGGTCGGCTGCTGCGGCGGCGATGCGCTGGCGCCAGCCCTGGTAGACCGGGCCGAACTTGGTGCGCGTCGGGATCAGCGATACCAGCGGCGCCAGCGAGCGGCGAACGATGGTGGGGCTGCGCACATAGGCGCCGCGGGCGATATCCATCAGGCTCATATCGACCCTCTCCTCAAAAGCTCATCCACTCGCCGCAGAGTTCGTACTCGGCCGGCTTCATGGTCTGCTTGAACTGGGTGTAGCCGTCCCCCGGCTTCAGCCCGCCAACATCGAATGTGGTGAGGCCGCGGCGCTTCATCTCGCGCATCACGCCCCACATCAGGAAATTGCCGGCATTCAGCTTGCGGCCCTCGGGGCCGAACCAGCCGACGTGATATTCGCAATGGGTGCCGAACGAGACGACCGACATCCCAGCCACCGGCACGTCCTTCAACATCATGCGGAACACGAGCACGCTCTCGGGCGCGGCCTGGCGCAGGGCGCGGAGCAGCGCCGGATCCGCGGCGGCAAAGCCCTTCTCGGCCATGTTGTCGCGATGGCGGGCCAGCATCCATTCATGCGCGACCCCCCCATCGGCGACGTCGAGCTTTGCTTCCGATTTCTCGGCATTGCGGACTCGGTTGCGGAAGGTGGAGCCGAAGCCCTGCCAGATTGCGTCCTCGCTGCGGGTGAGGTCGATGCGGCCCGAGGTCCAGCTGCGCTCGTGGCGCAGCATGTAGCCGGCCTGGCGCAGCAGGCGTGCGGCGTCGGCGCCGCGGGGCAGGGCGGGGGCGATCAGCAGCGAGCCCTGCCAGAAGCGGCCATGCTGGCGGCGCAGCGCGCGATAGACGGCGACGACCGTGTCGTCGCTGGGCTCGGCATCGAGGAAGATCGGGCCGCGATTGACGCGGTTGAGCAGGGTCAGGCGCAACCGGCGGATCTGCAGCACGGTGGCGAAGGCCACGGTCCGGCCATCGCGGACGAACTCGATGCGCTTCGGCGGCCAGCCTGTCGCGGCCTTACCGGCGCCGTAGGCGAAGCTCTGCGGAAGGTGCGGGGCGGGGGCCTGCGCCACCAGCGCGTCCCAGCGATGCTGGTCCGTGACGGCGCGGAGCGTGACGATGCCGCCCGCCGCAGTATCGGCGCTCGCTGTCCCAAACCTGGAAACGCTCTCGACGGTCATTGCCCGCATCTCACGGGCCCCAAAAATCCACCGCCCGCAGCCATTGTAGGTAGCGGGCGGCAAGAAAATCGGAAACCGAAAGGTTACCTTAGTGTTAACGCGGAGCCCGCAAACCGGCCGCTTCGGCCCAGACGCGCTGCATCGTGTCGGCGAAGGGCTCGAGATCGAGCTTCTCGCGATGGAGCGCCAGACCGGCCGCACCCATGCGATCGCGCAGGTCCTTGTCGTTGACGAGCCGGGTCAGGGCCGCTTCGAGCGCGTCGACATCGCCCACCGGCACAAGCAGCCCGGTTTCGCCATCGCGGACGATATCGGGCACCGCGCCGACCGGAGTGGCCACCACGGCGATGCCCGCGGCCATGGCCTCAATGATCGAGAGCGGCAGGTTTTCGATGAACGAGGGCAGCACCAGGATATCGGTCGACGCGATCAGTTCGGCGACCCGGTCCGGCCCGACCCAGCCGGGCAGGTCGACGCGGTCGGCGAGGCCGTATTCCGCTGCCTTGGCGCGGGCCGCTTCGACATTGCCGTCGCCGGCGATGGTGGCGCGCCAGTTCGGCAGGTCGCGCATGCGGTTCAGGGCCTCGCCGAGCTGCGGCGTGCCCTTCATGTCGCTGATGCGGCCGAGGAACAGGATATGCGCCCGCTCGCCGCCTCCCACATGAGGGAGCGCCGGCCGCGCCGCGGCGTTGGGGACGACTACGATGCGACCGGCCACCTCGGGTGCCCGCGAGGCAACGAACGCCCCCCACGTTTCACCCAATACGATGATTTTTGCGGCGCCCGCGAACATCCGGCGGATGCGGCGGCTGAGCGCGCTCTCGTCTGCCTTCCAAAAATTCGGGTAGTCGCCGCCATGCAGATGCAGCACGTAGGGGACGCCGAGCGTCCGTGCCATCTGCGCGATGATGAGCTTGCGATGAGTGCTGCCATTGCTGGCGAGGTTGATGTGCACGAGGTCGAGACCGCCCCGCGCCTTCATCGCCAGCATGGTGCCGAGGAAGCGGGCCATGTGGAGGGGCGAGAGCAGCACCGAGCCCGCGCCGCGCGTCGCGCCGAAGCGGGCAGTGGTGCCGCGCGGGTCGCGCTCGAGCTCGCCCTTCAGCGCCGCCATCACCCGGTCGATACCGCCCTGGCCGGTCGCGGCGACGGGCGTCGCAACCAGCACGTTCAGCAGTTTCGTTTCGGGCGCATGATGCAGCATGCCCCGATCTGTAGCGGCGACGGGGCCCCACGCAAAGCAAAGCCCGTGGACACGGTTTATGGTGGCATTTGAGGCAAGTTTTCGGGATTCATCCTGTCTCGGGAATTAACTGGGCCGCTCGCGCGCGGAGGGTTAATCGAGGGTTAAGTGGCCCAACAGGCCAGTTTTCAGCGTCACTGAAAGTACCCGTAGCTTGCTGCGTTCAACCCTCATCTATGCCCCGGCGATCCTGCTTACCCGGATTTCTGCGCTGCTTCTGCTCGTCATTGCGACGCGGCTGATCAACCAGACCGAGTACGGGTTCCTCACGCTCGTCGTCACCGTCGGTGAGCTCACCGATTCAGCCCTCACCAGCTGGCTGCGCATCGCGCTGCTGCGGCTGGGCGGCAAGGGCGAGATCAGCCGGGGCAGCCTGCTGCTCGCGGCCCGTGTGCTGGTGGTCACCGCGGTGATCGGGCTTTGTGCCTCGGCGGTGGCGTCGGGGCTCATCGCGCCCGAGCGCTGGGGCGAGTTCTCGCTGGCGGTGGGGGTGTATCTGGCGGTTGCGGCGGTGAGCCGCTTCGGCCTCACCATCCTCCAGATGCAGCAGCGGCACGGCACTTACTCGCTGCTCGAGTTCGCCCGGGCGGCCCTGCAACTGGTGCTGCCGGTCGCGGCGATCTCTATCTTCCATGACAGCTTCCTCATGGTGTCGCTCGCCTCGTCGCTGGGCACGCTGCTGGCCGGTCTCACGGCGCTGGCCATAGCGCTGCGCGGCGTCGTCTCGGGGCCGTCGCGCTTCACCCATCGCGAGCTGTTTGCGCTCGGCCTGCCGCTCATCGTCATGGCGATGGTGGGGTTCGGGCTCAACAGCGCCGAGCGCGTGCTGCTGAAGGTCTATTACGATGCGGGCGCCGTCGCGGTGTTTGCCGCGGCCTATGCGCTCGCTCGTCAGCCGATCGACACGGTGGCCAACGCCATCAACATGGGCGCTTTTCCCGAGATGGTGAGCCGTTTCGACAAGGAGGGCCCGACCGCGGCGGGTCTCTATCTGTCGCGGCAGATGGCGCTGATGGCGCAGCTCTGCTTCCCCATCGCGGCGCTTCTCATCGCGCTCAGCAACGACATCGCGGCGCTGCTGCTGCCGCCCGAATATCACGACCATGTCGGCGAGCTGTTCCCGCTGATCGCGCTCTCGATCATCTGCTCGAACTTCTCGAACTACGTGTTCGTCAACGTCTACCACGCGCATAAGCGGCCCTGGCTGCTGGCGATCACTCTGACGCCGGGCTCGATCACCACCATCGTCGCCTCGCTCCTCCTCATCCCGCATTATGCCGGCGAGGGCGCGGCGCTGGCGCTGGCGCTGGGCACAGCGACGACGCTCGTCGCCGACGTGCTGCTGAGCCGCCGGCTGATGCCGGTGCCGATCCCGGTCGCGAACCTGCTGGCTTCGGCGCTGGTCGCCGTTGCGGCCGGGCTTGCGGCCTGGCTCGGTTCGGAGATCGCCGGCGACAGCTGGGCCATCATCAAGCTCGGCGTCGGCGGGATTGCCGGATCGCTGACCTTCCTCGGCTTGCAGTCGCTGCTGCACCCGGCAGAGACGAAGGCGCTGGCCAACACGGTTCGCGCGAAGATCGCCCGGGCTTAGGTTCGGCTGAGCCACAAAACATCCCCCACACTGGATGTCATCCCGGGCTTGACCCGGGATCCATTTCACAGGCGGCGCAGGTATCGACTTGGGTCCCGGCTCTTCGGCCGGGATGACATCGTGGGGTGGGTTCGCTCGTTGCGGTCACCCCAAAACAAAAGCCCCGCCGTGAGGCGGGGCAGTTGCTGCATGGGATCCTTGGAGGGATCGGTCTAGGAGTGGGCGCTGCGGCGTGACCAGAGCGCTCGCCACAGCAGCACGGCATAGGCCGTGTTGGTCTCGTAGTAGCGGCGCCAGAGCCGGCCGGGCTCCTGGAGCACGCGGTAGAGCCATTCGAGGCCCATGGCCTGCACGAGGCGCGGGGCGCGGGTGACCTTGCCGCCATAGACGTCGAAGCTGCCGCCCACGCCCATCACGAAATTCGGCAGCAGCGTGCTGCGGTACTTCTTGAGGAAGCGCTCCTTGCGGGGCGTCGGCATGGCGACGAACAGGCAGTCGGCGCCCGAGGCGTTGATCGCCTCGATCACGTCGGCTTCCTGCTCGGGCTTGAAATAGCCATCGTGCCAGCCGGCAACCTCGAGCGTCGGGTATTCCTGGCGCAGCCGCTCGACCACTGCGGTCAGCACATGCGCCTCCGCTCCGAGCAGATACGGCCGGAACCCGCGCTCGGCGCAGAGCCGGAACAGGTTCTCCATGATGTCGACGCCGGCGACGCGCTCAGGCACGTGGATGCCCATCAGCCGCGCGCCCCAGACCACGCCCGCCCCATCGATGTTGATGAGGTCGGCGCTCGAGACATCCTCGAAGAGCTCGGCGTTCTTCTGCATCGTCACGATCTTGGCCACGTTCACCACCGTGTGGTGCATGGGCTTGCGCAGCGTCATCGCCTCGTCGGCGAGGTCGAGCGTTTCAGCCATGGTGACGAGATGCAAAGGCGCGCCGAGAAACTCGGCGCGTCGTTGCGAGAGCAGGGGATGGAAGTCCCAGCCGAAAGCGTGTGCGTTCATGCGGCCTTGTCCGTGGCTCGGCGCAACGGATGCGGCACCAGCCGCGCGTCACGCGATTTCTTGCCTTCGATGCGGGCATCCGGCTTCTTGGCCTTGCGCCAGGTCCAGAGGCCGCGGGTGTCGATCAGCTGCTTGTCCTTGAGCGCCTCGGGGTCGATCAGGCCGAACTGGCGGTGATCGACGAGCAGCACGACGATATCGGCCTTGTCGATGGCCGAGAGCGCGTCGGTGAACTCGATGCCGAGGTTTTCGAGCTCGTGCGGCAGGGCATGGGTATGCGGCTCCGCGGCAACGACCTTGAGGTTGGGAACCTCGGCCAGCAGCTTCACCACCTCGACGGCCGGGCTTTCGCGCAGGTCGTCGATGTTGGGCTTGAAGCTGAGGCCGAGGCAGGCGACCGTCTGCGTCCGGGTCGGGTCGAGCACCGCCTCGATGTCGCGAACGACAGCGAAGGGGCGGTCTGAATTGATCTTGCGGGCTGCGCTCATCAGGCGGGTGCTGTTGGGCGCCGCGTCGATGATGAAGTAGGGGTCGACCGCGATGCAGTGGCCGCCGACGCCGGGGCCGGGCTGCAGGATGTTCACCCGTGGATGCCGGTTGGCGAGGTCGATGACTTCCCACACGTTGAGCGAGAGGTCCTGGCACACCGCTGCCAGTTCGTTGGCGAAGGCGATGTTGGTGTCGCGGAAGGCGTTCTCGGTCAGCTTCACCAGCTCGGCGCTTTCGGCCGAGGTGATGAACAGGTCGCCGCCGACGAACTTCGAATAGAGGTCCACCGTCCTGGCCGACGAGGCCTTGCTGAGGCCGCCGATCGAGCGGTCATTGTTGATGAGCTCGGTCAGCACCTTGCCGGGCAGCACGCGCTCGGGGGAGTAGGCGACGAGCACGTCGGCCTTTTCGCCATGCACATGCGGGAACTTCAGGTCGGGCCGCATCTCGGCGAGGATGGCGGTCATGCGGCGGGTGGTGCCGACCGGCGAGGTCGATTCCAGCACCACGAGGTCACCCTTCTTCAGCACCGGGGCGATGCTTTTGGCCGCCGAGAGCACGTAGGAGATGTCGGGCTTGTGGTCGTGGGTGATCGGGGTCGGGACCGCGATCACGTAGGCGTCCGCCGGCTGAGGCGTCGTGAAGGCGCGCAGCTTGCCGTTCGCCACAACCTTCTGGATCAGGCCGTCGAGGTCGGGCTCGACGATGTGGATCAGGCCCTGGTTGACCTTTTCGACCACCATCGGGTTGACGTCGATGCCGATCACGTCGAGCCCGCGGCTCGCGAAGATGGCGCAGGTCGGCAGGCCGATATAGCCCATGCCGATGACGGAAACGGTTTTGATCTCAGACATTTTGACCTCAGACATGCCGCAGTAGTTCTTCGACGATGCGGACGCTCGCGCGGCCATCGCCGTAGGGGTTGTGAGTTTCCGCCATGCCGCGATAGGCCGCCGGGTCGTCCAGCAGGCGGGTCGCGTTGGCGATGATCTTGTCGACATCGGTGCCGACGAGCCGGGCCGTGCCGGCCGCGACGCCTTCGGGGCGCTCGGTGTTCTCGCGCATCACCAGCACGGGCTTGCCGAGCGAGGGCGCCTCTTCCTGCACGCCGCCGCTATCGGTCAGCACCAGGTAGCTGCGCTTCTGGAGGTACAGGAACGGCAGGTAGTCCTGCGGATCGATGAGGTGGATGTTCGGCACGTCGCCGATTTCCGCCGCGACCACGCCGCGCACGTTCGGGTTGGGATGGACGGGGTAGACGATCTGCACGTCGCCGCGCGTCGCGAGCAGCTTCAGCGCGGTGCAGATGCGCTGGATGCCGCCATCGAAATTCTCGCGCCGGTGGCCGGTGACGAGGATCAGCTTCTTGGCCGGATCGAGGAACGGGAAGCGTGCCGCGAGCTCGCGGCTCACCACGTCATCCGCATCGATCGTGCCCGAGAAATGGAGCAGCGTGTCGATCACCGTATTACCGGTGACGAAGATCGCGTCGGGGTTCTTGCCCTCGCGGATCAGGTTGTCGCGCGCTTCCGTGGTGGGGGCGAAGTGCCAGGTGGCGATATTGCCGGCGATCAGCCGGTTCAGCTCCTCGGGGAAGGGGCTGTCGATATTGTGGCTGCGCAGCCCCGCCTCGATATGGGCGACGGGGATGCGCTTGTAGAAGGCGGCGAGCGCAGCGGTCATGGCGGTGGTCGTGTCGCCCTGCACCATGACGATGTCGGGCTTGGACTTATCCAGCACCTCTTCCATGCCCTTCAGCACCTTGGCGGTGACGTCGAAGAGCGTCTGGCCGTGCGACATGACGTTGAGGTCGTAGTCGACGGGCATGCCGGTGAGCGCGATCACGCTGTCCACCATCTCGCGATGCTGGGCGGTGACGCAGATCTCGGTGTCGATATGCGGGCTCTCGATCGCCGCCATGGCGACGGGGAAGCACTTGAGCGCTTCTGGGCGTGTGCCGAACACGATCAGCAGCTTCAGCCGGCGCGGACGCTCTGGCAGCGAATGGAAGTTCATGGCCTCGGATCCATTGACGCATTCAGTGGACGCTGATTTCAGCTATCCTTGCGAAGCTTCTTATCCGGGCTGAGGGGCGCTGTGGCCTTAACTCTTACTATATGATTAACATCGGCGGGGTATTTACCCTAGTCGGGTTCAGCGATTGTTTGTATCGAAACATTGCTGCTATCAATCTATTAGATGGTGAGGGGCGGTTAGATACAATTTTATGCAAATTTTAATTGTACAGTACTCTGACATTGTCCGGCGCTGGCAGATTGAATTGCTGCAGCGCCTGGAAGCGGCCGGCCATGCCGTCGCCATTTCCCATGCCGGCCCAGCCCCGCGCGACCGCAGCCTCGCCGCCGTGCTCGCCGTCGAAAGCCGCCGCGCCTGTTCGCTGCTCTCGCCGCGGCCGGCACCTGCCGAACGTCCAGGCACGCCCGAGCTCGTCATCGACCTCACCGGTGCGGCCGGGCAGGGTGATGTGCCGACGCTCGCACTCTCTTTCTCCGGCCAGATGAACCTTGCCGCCGGCCTCAGCCAGATGATGGCGCGGCAGGAGCTGCCCGAGATCATCGCCTGGCTCGATGGCGTCGCTGTCGCCCGCGCCCGGCCGATGGTGGGAGATCGGGTCTGGCTCACCTCGGGCGCGTCCGACCTGCTGGCAGGCGCCGTGGGGCTGATCGAGCAGTGCGTCGGCCGCTTCGGGGCAGGGCTGCTGACGCCGCTGGCCGAGCCGGTCCGCCTGCCACGCCAGCGCTCGGGCTCCGACCTGTTGCTGCGCTACGTGCCGAACCTCGTCGGCGGGCTGATCCGCCGCCGCATCCGCAAGCTGCACCGGCGTTCGTTCTACTGGCAGACTGCCTATCGCCGCCTCGACGGTCAGGGCGTCGCCGAGGACGGGGCGCTGTCCGGCGCGCCGTTCGCGCTTCTGCCCGATGACGGCAAGCGCTTCTTCGCCGATCCCTTCGTCATCGAGCGCGAGGGCCGCACCTTCCTCTTCGTCGAGGAATTCCCCTATGCGCTGGCCCGCGGCGTTGTCTCGGTCGCCGAACTCGGCGACGATGGCCGCTTCGGCATGCCGCGGCAGGTTCTGGTCGAGCCGCACCATCTCAGCTACCCGCAGGTGTTCGAACTGGGCGGCGAGGTCTGGATGATCCCCGAGACCAGCGCCGAGCGCGAAGTGGTGCTCTATCGCGCCGAACAATTCCCCGACCGCTGGGTGCGCCACGCCACGCTCATCGCCGACCGCGAGATTTCGGACGCCACGCTGCTCGAACGCGATGGGCGCTTCTGGATGTTCGGCACCGAGCGCCAGTCGCAGGGCAACCACTCCGACACTATGGTCGTCTACAGCGCCGACAAGCTCGATGGTCCGTGGCTGCCGCACCCGATGAACCCGGTGCTGATCGATCGCAGCGCGGCCCGCCCGGGCGGCGCGTTCGTTACGCAGGGCGAGCGGCTGTTCCTGCCGGTGCAGGACGGCACGCGCGCCTACGGCGGCGGCCTCGGCCTCGCCGAACTGGTCGAACTCAACCCGCACGCCGTCCGCTTCGCCGCGCCGCGTCCGGTGCTTCCCGGCAAGGCCTGGGATCGCGCCGGCATCCACACGCTCAACCGCGCCGGCGGCATCGAAGTCATCGACAGCGCCGGCTGACTTAACCCTAACAAGCCATTCCGGAAGCGCCGGGAAGGGCTTGGTATATAAAGCGCTAAGATCGTCGCCACTCTAATACGAGCTGTTAACGCCATGTCCGATGTTGCCGACAGGCCCGACACTCCCGCCCATTCGGGTGCCCGCGCCTTCGCGCGCCTCGATACCAGCTTGATCGGCATGCGCCGCACTCCTCGTGCGGCGGCCGAACCGGCTGCCAACGAGACGGCCCCCGTGGCCGAAGCCACCCCGGCCACCCGCCTGCCTCCTGCCGCTGTCGCAGCGATGCAGCGCGGCGCGGCGGCACAGGTCGAAACCGTGACGCTCAACAAGCTCGGCGATTTCCTCGAGCTCGATTTCGGCCGGCTCTTCACCTGGCTCAAGCGCGGCATGATGCTGGCGCTGATCCTCGCGGTGATCGGCGGCATTGCGGGCGGCATCTACTCGATGGTCGCGACGCCGAAATACACCGTCTCGACCGATATCTGGATCGACCCCGCCAATCTCCAGGCGCTGCCCAACGATCTCTACCAGCAGCCGGGGCAGGTCGATAACGCGCTCCTCAACGCCGGCAGCAAGCTCCGCGTCCTGACGTCGGGCAATGTGCTGGCGCGCGTGGTCGATGAGCTGAACCTCACCGAGGACAAGGAATTCTTCAATCCGACCCCGGGCTTCTCGATCTTCTCGCTGATCCCCGGCTCGGCCGACAAGGCGGTGCCGAACCCCAAGCTCGCCGCGCTCGCTGCGCTGAGCAGCAAGGTCACGACCCGCGCAGACGAGAAGAGCTTCGTTGCGTCGCTGTTCGTCTCGACCGAGAGCTCGGAGAAGTCGATCAAGATTTCGGACGCCATCGTCCGCTCGTTCCAGGCCGAACTCGCCAATTCCGAGTCCGACGGCGCCTCGCGCACCGCCGACTCGCTCAATAACCGCCTCAATGAGCTCAAGGCGTCGGTGAAGGATGCCGAGGAGAAGGTCGAGGCCTACAAGCGCGCCCATAACCTTGCGGCGAGCTCGGGCGAACTGGTGAACAACCAGACGCTCACCCAGCTCAACGCCCAGGTGGTCACCGCCCAGGCCGCGGTCATCGCCGCCCAGTCGTCGTATGACGAGCTGGTGGCGGCCGGCGCCGGCGCCAATACGGCCGACACCCAGGCGTCGGCCAGCCTCGTCGCGGCCCGTAGCCAGGTTGCGAGCCTCAAGTCGCAGCTCGACAGCCAGTCGACCATTTACGGTCCGCGCCACCCGACCATCGTCAAGCTCAACACCGAGCTTGCGGCGGCGCAGGCCGAGCTCAACGCCGAAATCGGCCGCATCTCGGCTGCCGCCAAGGTGACGCTCGACCAGGCCAAGGCCGACCTCCAGGCGCTCACCGACAAGGCCGACGCGCTCAAGACCAACGTGTTCTCGGACAACGAGGCGCTGGTGGCGCTGCGTGAACTCGAACGCGACGCGGCCTCGAAGACCACGATCTACGAGGCCTTCCTCAGCCGCGCCAAGCAGGTGGCCGAGCAGGAGCAGATCGACACCACCAACGTGCGCGTCATCTCGACCGCCGTGCCGCCGCCGGCCCGCTCGTGGCCGCCGCGTACGGTGGTGCTGCTGGCAGCCGGCGCCTTTGGTGGCTTCGCGCTCGGCATGCTGATCGCGGTGGTGCTCGGCATCCGCCGCGACCTGCGGCAGCCGAAGCCGGCCCGCCGCGTCGGCGCCGTCGCCGCGGCCTGATCGTGCTGCCGCGCAAGCTGATCTTCCACGTCCCCACGCTCGGTGGGGGCGGCGCCGAGCGCGTCTTCGTGCTGATGGCCAATGCGCTGGCCGAACGCGGCCATGAGGTGACCCTCTTCACCTGGAACGCCGAGGGCCCCAACGCGGCGCTGCGTTCCGATCTGGTGCATCTCGTCGATCTCGCCATTCCGGTCACCGGCGGCGGCTTCGGCAAGCCGCGGACGCTCGAGGGCCTGTGGCGGAGTTCGCAGTTCTACCGTCGGCAGCAACCGGATGCGGTGTTCAGCGGCCCGGAATTCGCCAACCTGATCACCGCGCTGGCGCTCAACCTCGCGCTCTCGCCGGCAAAGTTCTTCCCGAGTTTCCACGCGGCCGCATCGATCCCCTCGAACGATTTCGGCTCGAAGATCGCCGCGCGCCTCGCCGCGTTGGTCGCGGCGCGAGCGACTAAGCTCATTGCCGTCTCGGCCGGCATCGGTCGCGACCTTGCGGCGCGTGGCGTGCCCGAGCGCAAGATCGCGGTGATCCACAACCCGCTGCCGCCCGGCATCCATGATGGCACCAAGCGCAGCTATCCGTGGCAGGCGGAACTGGCGGCGCTGGGGCAGGGGCCGGTGATCGTTACCGCCGGCCGCCTCACGCCGGTCAAGGACCACAAGACCCTGCTGGCCGCATTCGCGAAGCTTCGTGCCGAACGCCCCGCCCGCCTCGTCGTGTTCGGTGATGGTCCGCTGAAATCCGACCTCATAGCCGAAGCCCAGCGCCTCGGCATTGCCGGCTCAACCCTGTTCCCCGGCTACGTCAACGACCCGGCAGCCTGCTACGCCGTCGCCGACCTTTTCGCGCTGTCGTCAGTTTCAGAGGGTTTCGGCAATGTCCTGATCGAGGCCATGGCCGCCGGCGTCCCGGTCGTCTCCACCGACGCCCCGCACGGCCCACGCGAAATCCTCGAGGATGGCGCCCTCGGCCCGCTCGTCCCCGTCGGCGACGCCACCGCGCTTGCCGCCGCCATGGCCGCGACCCTCGACGCGCCGACCCCGGCCGATGCGCTCAAGGCGCGGGCGGCCGAGTTCGAAAGCGATGTGATCGCCGATCGTTACGAGTCGCTGCTCAAGTCTTGATTCAGTCTGCCGCTCCACGCCTCAGCGCGGCTTGCGGCCTTCGCCGAAGAGCGGGATCACGTTGCCGACGCGTGCCGGCGCGGCGTGATGGCCGCTGAACACCGGCACCATCGGCCCGTTGCTCACGGCGACTTCGCGCTCGGGCTCGCACAGCTCTTCCACAACCGCGAGCAGGCGGCTCGGCGTCACCGGCTTCTGCAGCACTTCGTCGATCCCGGCCGCCAGCAGCGGGCGGTGGAACGGCGTGGGCGTCTGGGTCAGGGCGACGATGGCGAAGTCTTCGCTCGCGAGGCGCAGATGGGCGCGCAGGCCGCGGGCGATGTCGATGGCCGGGGCGCCCGGCAGTTCGGTATCGAGTACCACGAGGTCCACCGGCGAGATCCGCAGATAGGTGGTCAGCGCCTCGACGCCCGCGAAGGTCGCCACCTTGTGCCCGCCATCGTGTTCGAGCGCTCGGGCGAGAATGCCGGCAAGGGCCGGATTGGCGGCGAGCAGCGCAATCGAAAGGGGGCGTGACGTCATCGGGGGCTCCGCAGTTAACAAAGCCCTAACACGCGACCCCCGCCTCCGCCCGATCGTCCTTCCGGTATCCTTAATGCCGGGCGGGCCATCGCCGCGCCGCTGTTAACCGCATCTTAACCCCGCCGTCGCGGGGCGCCATGGCTCGTGCTAGCCAAGAGTCGCGGGCTGGAAAACTCCAGCATTGCCAACAATTTGAGGCAATTTCTCATGGTTGAGCAACAGGTCGGATACACGGGCCGGATCGAGCGGCGGCGGTTTCCCCGCCAGGTCTCCAGCAGCGCTTCGCTGAGCTGGGCGCTGGCGCTCGGCGAGGGGGCCGTGGCGAGCCTCGTCATGCTGCTGCCGGCCTTCGCTTATCACGCCATGATGCACGCTGCGCTGTCGCAGATCCCCTACGGGCTCTACATCGCCTACGCGGCGTTCGTGGGCGCCGTCTATGCCGGCCTGAGCTTCCTCACGGCGGGCGAATTCCTATCGCGCACCAAGCCTAACCAGTCGATCATTTCGGATGCCGCGCTGAGCTGGACCGCCGCCTTCGCGGTGGCGCTCTTCGGCTCCTTCCTCCTCGGCCTTTCCGACGACCTGTCGCGTGTCTCGCTGACGGCGTCGTACGTCATCGGCCTGCCGCTGCTGCTCGTCACCCGCAACGCTGCCTATGGGGCGCTCTCAAACCGTATCCGCGCCGGGCGGCTGCAGTACCAGAAGGTCGCCGTCGTTGGTGATCGCACCGACGTGGTGCGTTTCCTGCTCAACGGCCACCTGTGGAAGGCCGGCTACCAGCTCGCCGGCACGCTCTATCTCGAGGATATCCGCACCCCCAAGGGCGGCATCGACGAGGCGGCGCTGGTCGAGTTCGCGCAGCGCTGGCTCGGCCACGGCGCCGAAAACCTCGTGCTGGTCGGTGGCATCGGCGATGTCGATGGGCTCGAGCGGCTGTCGGCGGCGCTGAAGCGCTTCGCCATCAACGCCATCTGCGCGCCGGCGACCGAGAATGCCAGCTTCAAGTTCCTCGATGTCGTGCCGATCGGCCCGAACAACGCCGTCCGCTTCCTGCGCAAGCCGATGGGCGATGGCGCGGTGTTCCTGAAGCGCGCCTTCGACCTGTCAGGCGCCATTTTCGGCCTGCTGCTGCTCTCGCCGCTGCTGGCGGTGGTGGCGCTCTGGATCAAGCTCGACAGCCCCGGCACGGTGTTCTTCCGGCAGGAGCGGCGCGGCTTCAATGGCGAGATATTCCATATCTGGAAGTTCCGCTCGATGACCGTCACCGAATCCGGTCGCGCCATGACGCAGGTGCGGGTCGGCGACAAGCGCATAACCAAGATCGGCGCCTTCATCCGCAAGACCTCGATCGACGAGCTGCCCCAGCTCATCAACGTGCTGCGCGGCGAAATGAGCCTTGTCGGCCCTCGTCCGCACGCCATCATGCATGACGACGAGTTCGGCCAGCAGCTCGCCCAGTACGCCCACCGCCAGCGCATCAAGCCCGGCATCACCGGCTGGGCCCAGGTCAACGGCTTCCGCGGCGAAACCTCGACCATGGAACAGGTCGCCGGCCGCACCGAGCACGACCTCTACTACATCGACAACTGGTCGATCTTCCTCGACTGCTGGATCGTGCTCCTCACGGTCTTCTCGTCGAAGACCCGGAAGAACGCGGTGTGAGGGCAGGGCGCGTCATTCGCCCGGCCCATCCTCCAGCCATCCGTCATAGACGCGCTCGCGGCGGTGCTGTTCGAGGGCCCTGAGATAGTATTCCTCGTGGCGGCCGTGGGGGCGGCCGTCCTGTTCCCACAGGAAGTATGCGGTCTTGCGGACCGCCTCGTGGAAGGCCTCATCCTCGGGCGGTGTCTGACGCTCTTCGTCCATTGCTGAACCTCGACTGCTTTGCTGCGCTCAACGCCAGCAGTGCTACCCGGTTGCAGCGACAGCTTGGCAACAACGTTGCAAATACGACGAAAGTCACGGACCCGTTTCCGCATATGTGCCTTGAACCGAACGCAAATCAGGCTCAAGGAAAACTCCTCATCTGGTTCACTTTCGGGCCGAGTCCGGCCGCCGGCATTGCCGGTGAGGGCTCGCCATTTGCGATGTCGGGATACCCAAATTGAGCTCGGAAGCTCCACGCAGCGCCTATTCGCCGGGCGATGCAATGATTCACGTTCGTGCTGTGCAGCAGGCGACGGGACGCACCACGCTTTGGCGCATCATGGCGCTGACCTGGCGCCACCCGTGGATGGTGATCATCACCGTCGTCTCCACCATCGTCGCCTCAACGTTGCAACTGATCGTGCCGCGCCTCCTCGGCGTCGCCGTCGACCAGGCGGCGGGCCTGCTCGACGGGCAGAAGGCGGAGGCGGCGCTCTGGACCACCGCTATCGTCCTGTTCGTGGTTTCCGTGGCGCGCGGGCTCTTCACCATGAGCCAGAACTACTTCGGCGAAGCCGTCGGCCACCACACGGCCTATGAGCTCCGCCTCGCGGTCTACGAGAAGATCCAGCGCCTCAGCTTTTCCTACCACGACAAGGTCCATACCGGCGACCTGATTACCGTGGGCATGCTCGATCTCGAAGGCGTGCGCATGTTCTTCGCCACCGGGCTGCTGCGCGTCGTGCTCCTCGGCATCCTGATCGGCGTCGGCGCCATCATGCTGATTTCGACCGACTGGGTGCTCGGCATCCTGGCGCTGAGCTTCGCCCCGCTCGTCGCGTGGAGCTCGTCGACCACCCAACTCAAGCTGCGCGCCACCTGGCTCACGCTGCAGGAAATGCTGCAGAACCTCTCCCGCGTCATGGAAGAGAATCTCGGCGGCATCCGCGTCGTCCGCGCCTTCGCGGCGCAGAAGCACGAGATGGCGAAGTACGACGCCGCCTCCGATGCGGCGCTCAACATGGCGCATGAGCGCGTCGACATCCGCGTGAAGTCGACATCGCTGATGAACTTCTCGTTCCTCGTCTCGATGACCCTTGTGCTCTGGGTCGGCGGCGAGAAGGTGATGGCCGGCCAGATGACCGTGGGCACGCTCGCCTCCTTCCTCACCTTCATGACCATCCTGCAGATGCCGGTCCGCCAGCTCGGCCTCATGGTCAACTCGTTCGCCCGCGCCTCGACCTGCGGCAACCGCCTGTTCGATTTCCTCGACCTTGATATCGAGATCAAGGACGAGCCGGGCGCCAAGCCGCTCAAGGTCACCGACGGTACGGTCCGCTTCGAGAACGTCGATTTTGCCTATCCGTCGGCGCCGTTCCGCCCCGTCCTCTCGGGCGTCTCGTTCGAGGGCCGCAAGGGCAGCACCATCGGCATCGTCGGCAAGCCCGGCTCGGGCAAATCGACCATCGCCCACCTCATCCCGCGCTTCTACGATGTGACCGGCGGCCGGGTGACCATCGACGGGCAGGACGTGCGGGCGGTGACGCTCGACAGCCTGCGCCAGGCCGTCGCCGTGGTGCAGCAGGACAGCTTCCTCTTCACCACGAACATCGAGAACAACATCGCGTACGGCGATCCGTGGGCGAAGAACTCGCGCATCGCGAGCGCATCCGAATACGCGCAGCTCCACAACTACATCATCGGGCTGCCCACCGGGTACGAGACCATCGTGGGCGAGCGCGGCGTGTCGCTTTCGGGCGGCCAGCGCCAGCGCCTCAACATCGCCCGCTCGCTGATGCTCCGGCCCTCGGTGATGGTGTTCGACGACAGTACCGCCGCCGTCGACGCCGGCACCGAGCAGCGCATCCGCACCGCCATGAAGCGCTTCGCCAAGGATCGCGTCACCATCATCATCTCGCATCGGCTTTCCTCGCTGATGCACGCCGACCAGATCCTCTTTATCGATGAGGGCAAGATCGTCGAGCAGGGGACGCATGCCGAGCTGCTCGAGCTCGGCGGCCGCTACCGCGCGCTCTACGACCTGCAGGTGAAGCCTGGCGACGACGTTCTGGAGGCCGCCGAATGACCGACGCTGCACTCGACGACGAAACCGAAGACCGCCGCCGCCGCCCGCCAAAGGCCGTTGTCGGCTCCTCGCTCGACAAGGAAGAGGAGATCTTCGGCAAGGCCTATGATCCGCGCATCGTCCGGCGCATCTGGGCCTTCGTGAAGCCGTACCAGAAGCAGATCTACATCTCGGTCGGCGCGGTGCTCGTCTTCACGCTGACCCAGCTCGCGATCCCGCTTATCGTCCGCTTCGCCATCGACAACGGCATGGCGACCGGCGGTGGTGGCCGCTCGATCCTCCTCTGGACCATCGTGGGGTTCTTCCTCACCATCGTCGTCAACTACGCCGCCGGCTATGTGCAGGAAACCGTGGTCGGCAAGGCTGCCGAGCATGTGCTGTTCGACATGCGCCGCGCCATGTTCGAGCACCTGCAGCGCGTGTCGCTGGGGTGGATGGACAAGACCGAAGTCGGCCGCCTGATGTCGCGCCTCATGGGCGACGTGAACTCGATGCAGGAGTTCCTCGAGACCTCGGTGCTCTCGGTCGGCGATATCGTGCTGCTCTTCGGCATTATCGGCGTGCTGCTCTGGCTCGATCCGCTGCTCGGCCTCGTCACCATGGCGACCATGCCGATCCTCTTCATCGTGCGCCTGTTCTGGCTGCCGCCGGCCAAGGTCAGCTTCATGGCGGCGCACCACACCAACTCGGCCGCCAATGGCGCGCTTGCCGAAGGCATCAATGGCGTCCGCACCGTGCAGAGCCTCGATCGCCAGCAGGTGAACTTCCACCTTTATGAGGAGAAGGCGCACACGAACCTGCGCGCCCACCTCCGCGCCGCCAAGTTCGCCCAGGTGATGGTGCCGATCGTCGACACGCTCACCGGCATTTCGATGGCCACCGTCATCGTGCTCGGCGGCCAGATGGTGCTCGGCCACCAGCTCGATGTCGGCGTCATGGTGGCGTTCCTCTTCTACATCCAGCGCTTCTTCGACCCCATCCGCTCGCTCACCATGCAGTATTCGGTGTTCCAGCGCGCCATGTCGTCCGGCCAGCGCATCACCGAAGTGCTCGACGTCCCCGTCACCATCGAGGACAAGCCGAACGCCGAGGCGCTGACCTACGACATGGACGGCTCGGTCGAGTTCAAGAACGTCACGTTCGGCTACCGCAAGGGCCTGCCGGTGCTGAAGAATGTCAGCTTCCGGGTCAATCCGGGTGAAACGGTCGCGCTGGTCGGCCCCACCGGCTCGGGCAAATCGAGCTGCATGTCGCTCGTCCATCGCTTCTACGACGTGTGGGATGGCGCGGTGACGGTCGGCGGGCACGATGTGCGCGACGTGACCCAGGAATCGCTCGGCGAACAGGTCGCCATGGTGCTGCAGGAGCCGTTCCTCTTTACCGGCACCGTGCTCGAGAACATCCGCTACAACAAGGCGACCGCGACCCGCGAAGACATCATCGAGGCGGCGAAGGCGGTCGGTGCGCATGATTTCATCACCTCGCTCGCCGATGGCTACGACACCAAGATCGAGCAGCGCGGCGGCAACCTGTCGCTCGGCCAGCGCCAGCTCATCAGCTTCGCTCGTGCCCTCGTGGCCGACGCGAAGATCCTCGTGCTCGACGAAGCGACGGCGAATATCGACAGCTACACCGAGATGCTGATCCAGAAGGCGCTGAAGCGCCTCTTGGAAGGCCGCACCGGCCTCGTCATCGCCCACCGCCTCGCCACCATCCGCGGCGCCGACCGCATCATCGTGCTGCAAAACGGCGAGATGCTGGAATCGGGCAACCACGACCAGCTCATGAAGAAGCAGGGCCTCTACGCCAAGCTCTACACCATGAACTATTCGAGCTTCGACGACCTGCCCGAAAGCGCCGAAGACCTCGCCGCGACGGCAGTGGGGAAGGCGACCTGATCGCGCCTCCTGCGGGCCGTCCGCGCCAGCAGTCTCACTCTCCGAGTTCGCCCGCCACCTTCGACAGGGTCGGCGGGCGATAAGGCCGGCCCTCGGGAAGGTTGGGCCCGGCTTCGCGCCAGCGCAGGCGAGCCATGCTGCTGACCTCGTGCAGTGCGACGGGGCCGGGAAGCCGGTCGCCCTTGGGCAGGTTTTCGAGCAGCGTGCCGATGAGGCCGACCGCCGATCGTTCGTGGTTTTCGAGCTGTTCGAGGTGCGAGGGCCGAAGGGTCGAAAAGCGCGACCCGGGTCCCAGGTCGAATTCGAGGCCCGCCTGGGTTGCCCCCTCCCAGATCCATAGCAGCGCGCCGTCCGAGAGGCCGCGACGTTCGCCACCCCCACCCACCGAGCCGTGCCCGCCCGGGAACCACAATTGCTGGTAGGGCGCGGTGGGCGACCCGGGGGTGGCCCCGTGCTGGGCGTTGAGGATATCGAGATTGTCCCAGAGCGTCGGTGAGAAATCCTGCTTCCGCTCGTCGATGGCAACGGCATGCCGTGCCCGGGCGACCATCGTCGACAGGCTGACGTCGTGGAACTGGAAGCCTCGGTTCACGGCGCTCGCGAACGCGATGTAGCCGGGGATCCCGAGTGATCCCACGGTGTCCCAGATGCCGAGATAAGCCACCTTGAGACGTGTCGTTGCGCCGGGGCTGTAGCCCTCGATCTTCTGCCCGCGCCAGGTGTCTTCGTCATCGGACACGCAGAGCTCGGGCGAGCATTCGAGCCGGAATGCCAGCATCGCCTCGACGAAGGCCTTGCTGGCCTCGCGGCGGCGGTAGAGCTGGATTGCCTCGTTGGCGCGCCCGGCATGGCGGCGTGAGACGATGCCGCTGGTGGCAAGCAGCCCGGCGAAGGACCGTGCCGTGTAGGCCCCGCGCGAGAAGCCGAAGATATGAATCTCGTCGCCCGGCGCGTAGTTGAAGATGATGAAGCGATAGGCTTCGCTGAGGTTGCGCAGCAATCCCGCTCCAAACATCCCGCCGGTGAGCGACTCGCCTTCCTCGGTGCCTACACCCTCGTCGTAATAGACCACCTGGACAGTCCCGTCGGCAGCAACGGGCAGAACGCTTTCTGCTGTGAACAGCACATTGGTGGGATGCGGCGCGTCGAGCCTATTCCACGTACCGTCAAAACAGATCGCCAGTCGCTTCATTGTCCCCCTCGCTGCGCCCTCGCTCTGCAGCAGACGCAGGATAGCCGCTAAACCGCTATGGACAATCGCCAATCTGCGGCTACCGTGTGCTCGGGGGGCAGATGTGATCAAGCAGAACCAGCCGGAAGGGCCACAGCGCCGGGCAGCTCGCAGACACGCCGGTGCCGCGCCAACGGCAGTGGCAGCAACCCCTGTTGCGGCGCCTGAAGCGTCGGCACCCCCGCCCGCCCGGTCTCGGCGAATGATTACGCTGCCGACAGTCGAGGCGACCTCGAATACGGTGCGGTCGCTGCTGATCAACTTCAGCTTTTTTGCTGCTTTCTTCCTGCTGCTGCCGGCACTGGGCACCCAATTGTGGAAGAACCAGGTGGTGATCGAGCCGATAGCGGTCCCGCCGGCGCTGGCCCAGATGGGCGTGACACCCGAGGTCGCGGCCAACAGGGTGTGGGACGGGCTCAAGGATTTCGAGGCGACTGCGGACACGGCAAAACGAACCTTCGTCGCGGTACCGCAGGGGCAGGCTCTCGACTTCTCGATTCCGCAGAGCGGCCTGTCATTGGAATCGCTGATGTCGCAACTGCGGCAGATGCTCAACCTGTTCGAAACCCGGATTTCGGGCGAGTTCGTTTGTGGGAGCCCGGCCTGCACCCCGGCCGAGATGCAGTTGCGGCTCCGTGTCATGCGCGGCACGGCGACGGTGATCGACCTTCCCCCGATGGGAGCGACGCCGAGCCGCGACTATTTCCGCCTTGCTGCGGAGAACATCTTCACTGAACTCGACCCCTTCGTGTCGATCGCCGCGCTGTCGCGCGCGGCGCCCGACCGCGCCATCGTGCTCGCGCGACAGATGGTGCGGCGCCGGGATCCCGCCGCCCAATGGGCCTACAACCTCATCGGCGAGATCGAAATGGGCCGGGGCGAACATGCCGACGCGCTCGCGGCCTTCGAGGCGGCAATCACGCTCGATCCGCGGTTTGGGCAGGCCAGGCTCAACCGGTCGCTGGCGCTGGCGCATCTGGGCCGTTTTGCCGAGGCAGCGGACGCGGTTGCAAGGGCAGGAGCAACGCCGCTCGATACTGCGAAGACGCTCGCGTCCGTCTCATACATGCAGGGCGATCGCGCGGCGGCAGTGGAGCATTTTCTCGAGGCGGCACGTCTCGATCCGGCTGAGCCGCGGCATCTGGTGCTGGCGGGTCGCACCGAACTCGAACTGGGCTCGCGCGAGGCGGGCGAGGCCCACTTGAAGGATGCACTTGCCGTCGCGCCTGGTGACCCGGAAGCCCTCGAGGCGTTGGGCAACCTCTACTACGGCAAGTATGGCGGCGCGCCCGATTTCGCAGCGGCCGCCGCCATGTATCGCAACTGGGCTCAGTTCGATCCCGCCGACGCGCAAGCCTGGTTTTCGCTCGGCAATGCACGGGTGGCGACGCACGAGTTTGCTGATGCGGTGGCCGCCTACGACACGGCGATGGCGCGCGGCGAAACCAGCGACCGGCTGAAGGTGGTGCGGGCCGGGGCGATCATGGGCCAGGCGCTCGACGGGGCGCGGCCGCTCGGCGATGCGATCGCGGCGTTCGAGCCGTTGCGCGGCGCAGACCCGGTGATCCCGGCGGTGTTCTTGTCGCTGGGCAAGCTCTACGACAAATCCGGCCGGCCGGCCGAGGCTCTCGCGGCGTTCAGCCGCTTCCTCGAGGTGGCGCCCGCCGATCACGAGCAGCGCGGCTTCGCCGAGGGCGAGGTGGCGCGGCTGACGCCGAAATAACGTGGCTCGAGGGGGGCTGAACGATGATACGTGACTTCATGCGGGACAAGACGCCCGCGCAACTGCTGATGATCGTGGCGATCCTGCTGCTCTTCGTCTCGCAGTTCTTTCTCTATCTCAACGATCAGGGCAGCGGGTACATCCCCAATGCGATGGACCTGGAGCACTACACGCAACTGGTGATCACCAGTTATGGCGCGGTTGGCACGGGCTGGGAGCTCCATCCCCACGCCTACCTGTTCATCGTGATCCTTGCCTTTGCCTTCCTGCGCGACGACGTGGTGAGTGCGCCGTGGTTCTCGAAGGTTGGATGGTGGATTGCGCTGGCACTGGTCATCGCCTCGACCTGGCCCGGCGCCTACCTGCGCGACGCGATCGGCGGGTCGATGGGCGGCATCGCCGTGCTCATCGCGCTCGCTGCCGTGCTGGTGCACGGGGCGGAGGCGCGGCAGGAGAAGGCAGCGGCGAAGGCCGCGAAGCCCTGAGGCGGAAGGGCGAACCGCAGGAGCGGTCCGCCCTTGTCGTCACCAGCGCGTCAGGCCCAGGAGCTTCTCGCCGAGCGGCGAGAGCTTTGCCGTCGTCGCGTTGTGCTTTTCCCATTCGCGCGGGTCGCCGGGGAAGGCGTCGCGCTTGGGCGAATCCAGTTCGCGCCAGAGGCGGATGCGTTCGGCGCGCTCTTCCTCGTTGTCGAAATCGGCGGGGTGCATCGAGATGTACTGGGCCATGCGCACCCGGTTGTCCGAGTGGTTGGGCCGCACGCCGTGGGCCAAGAGCGAGTTGAAGATCATCAGGTCGCCCGGCTCGAGATCGACATTCACCCGCGACAGGCCGGTCATATCCGGATGCATCGGGTCGCGGTCGGCGGGCTGCGTCTTCACCCACTCGTCGAAATGCTCGAACAGGTAGGGCACCGACTGGAAGCCGCCGACATCGCCATCCTGCTTCTTGAGGCTCAGCACCGCCTGCACGCCGATCGGCGGCGGCTGGATCGAGGTATCGACGTCCCAGTGGACGAAGCCGTCGGGGCTGCCCTTCACCTTCTTGGGCGGGTTGAGGTTGGCGCGGTCGATCGTCACCCACAGGTCCTCGCGGTCCCAGATGTCGACGAACGCGTCGTAGATGCGCCGCTCCATCCGGTTGTCCCACAGATACTGGTGGTTGTAGATTTCCAGCATGCCGGTGCCGTTGAGCTCCTTCATGATGTGGTCGCGGCGCTGCGGCGCATACCAGGTCGACTGGTCGGCCGGGTCCTTCTCGTCAAAACGCCAGAGCAGATCCACAAGTCGCTCGACATTGGCTGCAGGCACCGCCTGACGGACAATCACGTAGCCCTTGGTGATCCAGTGCTGCCAGTCGTCCTTCGACAAAACGCGCAGCGGCAGCGTCTTCTTGATGTCCTTGAGCTGCGTCGTTGCCGCCGTGGTCGGGTGACTGTCGCGCTTCATCGGCGTCGCCATGGTGGCGGTAGCTGCCATGCTCATAGTGCTCTCCCATTTGTCTCTCCCCCTCGCTCGGGTGAGATCAAGCTAAGCGAGACAGGGCAGGGCATGTTGTCTTCGCCCGGCCATAACTGATACTATTCTGGCGTCCCTGATGCCGGAAGCGCGCGATGCGGCCCTATCTCGAACATTTGCAGCTGCCGCCCGAAGCCTCGTGGAGCATGCTGAACCGCCGGCTCGACGACGCCATCCCGTTCCAGTGGCACCACCATCCCGAGCTCGAACTCACCCTCACGCTCAACTCCGCCGGTCAGCGCTTCGTCGGCGACCATGTCGGCAGCTACACCCACGGCGACCTCGTGCTCGTCGGCCCCAACCTGCCGCACACCTGGGCTTCGCGCGAAAAGCTCGATCCCGCCGCGCCTCACGTCGCCCTCGTCCTGTGGTTCCGGCAGGATTGGCTCGAGGCGATGATCGCGGGCTCGGTCGAACTCCGCCCGGTGCGCGACCTCATCGCCCGCTCCGTCACCGGCCTCAGCTTTTCGCCCGAAACCGGCCTGTCGCTGTTCAATCAGTACGAAGCCATCTTCGACCAGCCCCCGATGCAGCGCCTCCTCGGTCTCGTCTCCATCCTCGCCCGCCTCAGTGAGGACGACACCGCCCAGCCCCTCTCCAGCATCGCGCCGCGCCCCGCCGATGGCAGCCGCTCCCGCCTCGATCGCGTGCTCACCCATCTCCACCAGCACTACGCCGAACCGGTCGCACTGCCCGAGCTCGCCGAGATCGCGGCGCTCAGCGTCTCGGGCCTGCATCGACTCTTCGTCCGCCACACGCAGACCTCGATCAGCGCCTACCTAACGGGCCTCCGCATCGGCGACGCCTGCTCGCGCCTCTCCTCCACCGACCAGCCGATCCAGCACATCGCCGACGCCACCGGCTATGCCTCGCTGGCCAATTTCAACCGCCAGTTCAAATCGCTGCGCGGCATGACCCCGCGCGAGTACCGCGGGCGGTTTCGCTAGGCGGCCTCTCGCAGCGCTGCCGTCAGGATGGCGCGCGCGGTCCACACCCCCAACTCGCGTGTCTGCGCCTCGTCGAGCCCGAGCACGTCGCGCGTCACGATCACCGTCTCGATGCCGGTGAGCAGCGAGATCGCGTGCACGACCCGCTCGGCCGCCGCCGGGGGCAGGGCGTCACCCAGCGCATCGCCGAGCCAGCGGATGCGCCGTGCCCCGCGCGGCTCGCGCTCGTCCCCCACGATCACGCCGCGCAAGTAGACGCGGAACAGCGCCTCGTTCTCGAGCACCATGTCGATGATGCGCGTCACCGTGCGCGCCACGCGCTCATCCAAGCCCACCGTCGCGTCGTCGGGTGAGCTCAGCCGCAACCGGTCTACCTGCTCGGCAATGCCGTCGAGCGCCGCTTCCTGCAGCAGCATGTCGAGGTCCGAATAATAGCGATAGGCCGTGGCCCGCGAGATCTCAGCCCGGTCGGCGATCTCCTGGAACGACGGGTTACGCCCTTCGCCCAGCAGGGCGCGCGCCGCCTGCAGCAGGGCCGCCCGCGTCCGCCGCTTCTGGTTGATGCGCTCCGAGCCCGCTTGACTCATCCGGCCTCGCTCCTTTAGTGAGACGAAATTCTCATAACGAGAATTCTATCGCAAATCATTGGAAAGACCAGACATGAATTCCGCCCCCTCCACCGTTCACCTCCTCGGCAACATCGTGCAGTTCGTCGCCCGCGGCACCGACACGCAGAACGCCTATTCGCTCGTCGAAGTCACCACCGCACCGGGCGCCGGTACCCCGCCGCACGTGCAGAAGGCCGATGACGAGGCGTTCTATGTCCTCGAAGGCCGCTACGAGTTCCTCCACGGCGACCGCACCATCACGGCCGGCCCCGGCGCCTCGGTGCTGGTGAAGCGCGGCGATGCCCACGCGTTCCGCAATATCGGCGACACCCCGGCGAAGATGCTGATCATCAACTCGCCCGGCGGTCTCCACGAAGGCTTCTTCCTCGAAGCCGGCGACGCCATCGATCCGGCCGACGGCTTCCCGCCCGCCGGCGCCCCGGACATGCCGCGCCTCATGACCGCCGCCAACCGCTTCGGCATCGAATTCCTGCCGCCGCGCGCCTGACACTGCGAGGGGGGACGGGTGGGCGGCCCGTTCCCCTTCCGCCAGCCGTCACCGAATCCCTGTAGCGTCGGTGGATGACCGATATCGTCTTCCCCATGCCGCTTCGTCCCGGCGACCTCATCCGCTTCGTCTCGCCCGCCAGCACCCCGCCGCGCGACGAGATGAGCAAAGCGCGGACGAACTGCGCGCCATGGGCTACCGCGTCGATTTCGGCCCCAACGCTTTCAACAAGCTCAACTATCTCGCCGGCACCGACGAGGAGCGCCTCGGCGACCTCAACGAGGCCCTGCGCGACCCGAACGTCCGTGCCATCTTCGCCACGCGCGGCGGCAAGGGGTCGTACCGCATCGCCGACCGGCTCGATTTCGCCGCCGCCCGCCGCGACCCGAAATTCCTCGTCGGCTTTTCCGACATCACCGCGCTCCATCTCGCGCTGCTGCGGAACGGGGCAGGGGGCAGCATCCACGGTGCCCCGCGCGGCGACGGACGCGATACCACCGGCAGTGGCCACGGCCCATCGCTCACCACGCTTCTCACCGAAACCGGCGAAGTCAGCATCGCCGCGCTGGCCAGCGAACCCACCGCCGTCCTCAGCAATGGCCGCTCCGCCACCGGCCGGCTGATCGGCGGCAATCTCGACATGGTCACCACCTGCGCCGGCTGGGCCCTGCCGCCGCTCGCCGGCGCCATCCTGCTGCTCGAAGCGGTCAACATGTTCATGGGCCAGGTCGATCGCCAGCTCACGCTGCTGCGCAAGGGCGGCCATCTCGACGGCGTCGCCGGCATTGCGTTCGGCCAGTTCACCGACATCAACCCGTCCGGCACGTGGAGCATCGTCGACCTGCTGCGCCAGCATTTCGAGCCGCTCGGCGTCCCCATCCTCGGCGGCCTGCCGCTCGGCCACGGGGCAAACTCCGAGAGCTTCCCGCTCGGCTACGTCGCCCGGCTCGATGGCGCGGCGCAAACGCTCACCACACGCATGGCTCCGTGACGCTCCGGCACCTATCGCGCACGCGAGAATTTCGGTAAGTCGGCCCGCTCCACAAACGTGTCACTGGCCCCGAGTACCTTACGCGCATGATCCGCCTCGAAAATATCGGCAAGCAGAACGGCAAGCAGATCGTCTTCATCGAGGCGTCGGCTACGCTGCTGCGCGGCGAAAAGGCCGGGCTGGTCGGGCCCAACGGCGCCGGCAAGACGACGCTGTTCCGCATGGTGATCGGCGAGGAGCAGCCCGACGAGGGGCAGGTCGCCGTCGATAAGGGCGTCTCGATCGGCTATTTCAGCCAGGATGTCGGCGAAATGGGCGGCCGCCCGGTCGTCGCCGAAGTGATGAACGGGGCAGGGCCGGTCAGCGAGCTCATGGCCGAAATGGCCGTGCTCGAAGCCGCCATGGCCGACCCCGACCAGGCCGACCAGATGGACGACATCATCACCCGCTATGGCGAGGTGCAGGGCCGCTTCCAGGAGCTCGACGGCTATTCGCTCGATGGCCGCGCCCGCGAAGTGCTCGATGGCCTCGGCTTTTCCCAGGAGATGATGGACGGCGATGTCGGCGCGCTTTCGGGCGGCTGGAAGATGCGCGTGGCGCTCGCCCGCATTCTCCTCATGGCGCCGGACGTGCTGCTGCTCGACGAACCGAGCAACCATCTCGATCTCGAAAGCCTGATCTGGCTCGAGAGCTTCCTCAAAGGCTATCAGGGCGCCATCCTGATGACCTCGCACGATCGCGAGTTCATGAACCGCATCGTCAACAAGATCGTCGAGATCGATGCCGGCGCGCTCACCACCTATACGGGCGACTACGAGTTCTACACCCAGCAGCGCGCGCTTTCCGACAAGCAGCAGCAGGCGCAGTTCGAGCGCCAGCAGGCGATGCTCGCCAAGGAAATCGCCTTCATCGAGCGCTTCAAGGCCCGCGCGAGCCATGCCGCGCAGGTGCAGAGCCGGGTGAAAAAGCTCGACAAGATCGACCGGGTCGAGCCGCCGAAGCGCCAGCAGACCATCGCGTTCGAATTCCGCCCCGCGCCCCGCTCGGGCGAGGACGTGGTGATGCTGAAGCAGGTGTCGAAGGCCTATGGCAGCCGCTCGATCTATGACGGGTTCGATTTCCACATCCGCCGGCAGGAGCGCTGGTGCATCATGGGCATCAATGGCGCCGGCAAGTCGACGCTGCTGAAGCTGGTAGCCGGCGCGTCCGACCCCGATACGGGCACGGTGAGCCGCGGCCCGAGCGTCAAGATGGGCTATTTCGCCCAGCACGCCATGGACCTGCTCGATCCTGATCGCACCGTGTTCGAGACTCTGCAGGATGCGTTCCCAGCTTCCGGCCAGGCGCCGCTCCGCACGCTCGCCGGTTGCTTCGGCTTTCCGGGCGACGAAATCGACAAGAAGTGCAAGGTGCTGTCGGGCGGCGAAAAAGCGCGCCTCGTCATGGCGCTGTTGCTGTTCGATCCGCCGAACCTGCTGGTTCTCGACGAGCCGACCAACCATCTCGATATCGCCACCAAGCAGATGCTTATCGCGGCGCTCAGTGCTTACGAAGGCACCATGCTCTTCGTCTCGCACGATCGCCACTTCCTCGCGGCGCTCAGCAATCGCGTGCTCGAACTCACCCCCGAGGGTGTCCACAAATACGGCGGCGGCTACACCGAATACGTCCAGAGCACCGGCCGCGAAGCACCGGGTCTCCATAGCTGACCATTCTGCACGTGGAGTGCCGCCGTACCCCCGCAATCGCAGTTTATCTACACCCCACTGCGCATTTGTGCTAATGTGCGCATGATGTCGGCGAGCGTAGGGGGCTTATGTGCGCAGGAACATCGACCTGTCGTCTGACGCGGTTGCTGTTCTTTTATTCATTTCACGTCAAAGACTTAGACTCTACCAGAATATCGCGCTTTCCGAGGTGACGGAGGCGCTGAATTACAATGCGACACGCGCGGCGACCGCCTGTTCGGAATGTGTAAGCGGTGGCTGGCTGCTGGTGTCGCGACCGCAGGGCAAGGAACCCTCTTATTCGCTCGTAGCGACGGGCAGGAGGAGGGTCGTCAAACTCGGCCCTGCCGTCGATTGAGTGCGCGCCCCGCAGGTCCCGCCGCCTTGATTGCGCTGCTGGCGTCACCCGCACTGGCCGCCGATCCGGATCTCGCCGCTCTCCATGCCCTGATGTCCTGCCTCGAAGCGCCAGCGCCGACGCCGGTGCTGCTGTCGCTCATCGGGCAGGGCGCGTTGACCGCCCGCAGTGGTCCCGGTTTCGACGAGGATTATTGCTGGTCGCTCGCCACGTTGGACGACTGGGCCGGTGTTACCTTCAGTTCGGTCTGTGTCGTCACCGGCAATGCCGCCGAACAGGCAGGGCATCCCGATCTCTACTGGTCCGATGCGCTGGCACCGTGGACGGAGGTGTGGCTCCTCACCTCGCGGACGGCGAAGGAACTCGACGCCTGGGCGGCCGCAGCGCTACCGGCGGACAGCCGCTACGAGATCGATGGTCTCGAAGAGGGCAGCGCGCTCTCCTGCAGCGAATGGCACTTTCCTCTCGATTGACTTGAACTGCTGCGCCCCCCAACGCTCGCGCCCAATTCCCTGGGAGGCGACATGAACATTCCGAACCACACGCTGAACGATGGCACGACGCTGCCGGCCATCGGGCTCGGCACCTACAATCTGCGCGGCATTCCGGGCGCGGAGTCGATGGCCGATGCGCTGCGTCAGGGCTATCGCATCCTCGATTCCGCGGTGAACTACGAGAACGAGGGCGCCGTCGGCAAAGCGGTGCGCATGAGCGGCGTGCCGCGTGAGGAAATCCGCGTCACCAGCAAGCTGCCGGGCCGCCACCACAAGAAGCCGAACGTCGTCTGGACCATCGAGGAATCCGTGCTGCGCACCGGCCTCGATTACATCGACCTCTACCTCATCCACTGGCCTAATCCGTCCCAGCAGCTCTTCGTCGAAGCCTGGGAGGGCATGATCGAAGCGCGCGAGCGTGGCCTCGTCCGCTCCATCGGCGTCTCGAACTTCCTGCCCGAATATCTCGACCAGCTGATCGCGAAAACCGGAGTCGCGCCAAGCGTCAACCAGATCGAGCTCCACCCTTACTTCAACCAGGCCGAGCAGCGCGCCGCCGACAAGGCTCGCGGCGTCCTCACCGAAGCGTGGACGCCGATCGGCAAGGGCACGAAGCTGCTGAGCGAAGCGCCGATCGCCGCCGCGGCGGCCAAGCACAGCCGCACCCCGGCGCAGGTCGTGCTCCGCTGGCACTATCAGCTCGGCGTCCTGCCGATCCCGAAATCGGCCGATGCCGGCCGCCGCGCCGAAAACCTCGCCGTCTTCGACTTCGCCCTCGACGACGCCGACATGGCCGCCATCGGTACGCTCAACCGCGAAAAGGGCCGCCTGTTCGACGGCGACCCGCGCACGCACGAAGAGTTCTGAGGCGCGCTCAGAGGTGGTGGCAGCGGGCCGTGTGCCCGTCGCCCACCACAGTCGGACCGGGCATGGTTTCGCGGCAGATCGCCGTGGCGCGCGGGCAGCGCGCCGCAAACGGGCAGCCGCGGCTCTCGTCGGTCCAGAGCGGAATATCGGCCGCCCGCCGGGTCGCCGCCCCCGTGATCTTGTTGCGCGGGTTCGGCACCGCCTCGATCAGCAGCTGCGTATACGGGTGCCGCGGGCTCGCGGTGATCGCCTCGCTCGGCCCGCGCTCGACGAGATGGCCGGCATACATCACCGCCGTCTCCTCGGCGAAATAGCGCGCCGTGGCGATGTCGTGGGTGATGTAGAGGCTCGCGAGGTTGCGGTCGCGCTTCAGGTCGCCGAGCAGGTTGAGGATGCCGAGCCGCACCGACACGTCGAGCATCGAGGTCGGCTCGTCGGCGAGCAGCACTTTGGGCTCCACCGATAGCGCCCGCGCAATCGCCACACGCTGCCTCTGCCCGCCCGAAAGCTCGTGCGGCCGCCGCTTCATGAACTCCGCCGCCGGGTGCAGGCCCACCTGCGTCAGCAGCGCCTCGCTCACCCCGCGCACCTCCGCCGCCTTGAGGGCAGGGCGGTGGATGCGCAGCGGCCGCTCGAGGATATAGGCCACGGACTGGGTCGGGTTCAGCGAGCCGAACGGATCCTGGAAAATCATCTGCACGTCGGCGCGATAGGCCGTCAGCGCCTTGCCGGCGAGCTTCCCCACATCGGTGCCGCGAAAGCTGATCTCGCCCGCCGCCGGCTCATAGACCCGCGCCAGCAGCCGCGCGCAGGTCGACTTGCCCGACCCGGACTCGCCGACCAGCGCGAGAGCACGCCCCGGCGCCAGCTCCAGCGAAATGCCGCTCAGGGCCCTGAGCGTGGTGGTCTTGCCCACGAGCCCGCCAAGTCGAAAGCTCATATCGACGTCGCGCATGGCGAGGATCGGTGCGTCGCTCAACCCAGCAGATGGCATGCTGCCTCCCCTCCGGTCGCGGGCGTCGCCCGTAGCTCCGGCACGACCCGCGTACACATAGGGATCGCCTCGCCGCATCGCGGCGAAAACCGGCAGCCCTCGGGCAGGGCGCTCAGCGATGGCGGTGCGCCGGCAATGCCCTCGAGCCGCACCTTCGGCCCGGTCAGCGGCGGAAACGACCGCCCCAGCGCCCGCGTATAAGGATGCTGCGGCGCGGTCAGGATCTTGTCGGCCGGCGCCACCTCAACGAGCTCGCCCGCATACATCACCCCGATCCGGTCGCAGAACTCGATCATCAGCCCGAGGTCATGGGTGATGAACAGCACCGAGAAGCCGAAGCGGTTCTTGAGCTCGCAGATCTGCTCGATGATGTCGCGCTGCACCACCACGTCGAGCGCCGTCGTCGGCTCGTCCATGATGATGAGCTTGGGTTCCAGCGCCAGCGCCATGGCGATGCAGATGCGCTGCCGCATGCCGCCCGAGAACTGGTGCGGATAGTCGTCGAGCCGCTTAGGGCTGATCCCCACCAGCTCGAACAGCTCGGCCGCCCGGGCCCGCGCCTCGGCCGGTTTCGTCCGCGGATGGTGGGCGTAGATCGCGTCCTCGATCTGCTCGGACACGCGGATCACCGGGTTCAGCGCGTTCATCGCCGACTGGAAGACGAAGCTCACCTCGCTCCAGCGATAGCGCCGCAGCCGCTCGCCGGTGAAGCCGAGCACGTCCTCGCCCTCCATCCGCACCGCGCCGCCTGTCACCAGCCCCGGCAACCGTGTCAGCCGCGCCAGCGCGAAGGCCACCGTGGATTTGCCGCAGCCGCTCTCGCCCGCGAGCCCGAAGGCCTCGCCCGGCCCGATGTCGAAGTCGATGCCGTTCACCGCCCGCGCCACGGAGTTGGCGCCGACATAGTCGACCGTGAGGTTGCGCACCTCGAGCAGCGGCGCTTCAGACAAAATCGGCACTCCGCTTCCGCCGCTTCAAGAACCGGCGGATCGGCCCGACCCGGCGCGTCGCCGCAAGCTGCGGGTTGGTGATCTCGTCGACGGCGAAGTTCACCATCACTAGCGCCGCGCCCGTCAGCATGATGGCGATGGCCGGCGGCCAGATCTCATACCAGGCGCCGGTCTGCAGGGCCTGCGCCCGCATGGCCCAGTAGAGCATCGTCCCCCAGGTCACCGAGTTGGGCGACCCCAAGCCAATGAACTCGAGCGCTGCCTCGGCGAGGATGCCGTAGATGGTCGCGAGCACGAAGCCGCCGACCACGAACGAGCTCATGTTTGGCAGGATTTCCATGACGATGATCCGCCACTTGCTCTCGCCCATCAGCTCGGCGGCGAGCACGAACTCCCGTGTCTTCAGCGCGAGGGTCTGCGTGCGGATCGTCCGCGCGCTCCAGCCCCAGCCCGTCAGGGCAAGCACGAGGCCGATAACGGTCGGCGACGCCTCCTCGATGAAACTGGCCAACACGATGATCAATGGCAAAGCCGGTAGCACCAGCGAGACATTGACGAAGAAGGTCAGCACCTCGTCCGTCCTGCCGCCGAAATAGGCCGCCGAAATGCCCACCGCGAGGCCGATCAGCGTCGCCGACAGGCCGGCGACGAAACCCACGGTCAGGCTCGCCCGCCCGCCTTCGAGCAACTGGCTGAAATTGTCCTTGCCTTGCCGCGTCGTGCCGAGGAAATGCTCCACCCCCGGCTGCACATGCGGTTTGCCGGCCCGACGGTACGGATCATAGGGGGTGATCAGTGGCGCCAGCGCCGCGAGCAGCACGAACACCGCGAGGATGGCGAGCCCGAACATGCCCTTGCGATTGGTGACGAAAAGCTGCGCCCAGCCCGGCAGCCGGCCGAGCCAGCGGGCGCGGGGCTTCACCCCAAGCTCGGCCATGAGTTCGACCTGCGACGGTGCGGTCATTTCAGCGCGGGGAGCGGGAGCGTCCATCACACGCTCCTCTGCGAGCGCAGCCGCGGATCGAGGATCACGTTCAGCACGTCCGACGCGAGGTTGGCGATCAGCACGCTCAGCGTCAGCAGCACCAGCTGCGCCTGGATGAACGAGTAGTCTCGCGCCTGGATGGCGTTGAGGGTGAATTTCCCCAGGCCTGGATAGTTGAACACCACCTCTGTGATGAACGCGCCGCCCAGCACGTAGCCGATCGAGAGCGCCAGCGACGTGATCTGCGGCAGGATGGCGTTGCGCGCCACATAACGGTTGCGGATGCGCCGGTCAGACAGCCCCTTGGCCTTGGCGAGGATGACGAAATCCTCGTTGAGCAGGTTGATCATGGTGTTGCGCATCCCCAGGTGCCACGCCCCGAACGAGACGATCACGATCGAGGCCACCGGCAGCACGGCGTGCCAGCTCACGCTCACCACCGTCTCCCAGTTGAAGCCCGGCGTCAGGTTCATGTCGTGGGCGCGCCCCAGCGGAAAGATCGCCCACTCCATGGTGAAGGCGTACCAGAGCAGCAGCGCCACCACGGCCGGGGTAAAGGCGTTGAGCATCACGTTGATCGGCGTGAATACGGTGTCGAAGAACCCACCGCGCCGCCAGGCCGACCAGATGCCCATGGCGATGCCGATCGCGAATGAGATGAGCGTCGCCGTGCCGACGAGAAACAGCGTCCACCCGGCCGAATAGAACAGCAGGTTCGCCGTCGGCTCGGGGAAATTGACCGTCGAGATGCCGAAATCGCCCTGCGCCAGCCGGGCCATGTAGCCGACATACTGGTCCCACAGCGAGCCGTGGAAGCCGTAGGTCGCCCGCACCGCCTCGATCTGGTCTTCCTTCAGCTTGCCGCGCAGCGCCAGAAGGATGCGCGTCGCCGGATCGCCCGGCATCATCCGGGGGATCAGGAAATTGAGGGTCAGCGCCACGAACAGTGCCGCGACGTAGAACCCAAGCCTGCGCAGGAGAAATGCCATGCCCGTGACCCCGGAGGAGGGGACGGGCGAACCCGTCCCCGATCGCTTGAGCTTACTTCGCCACCGGCTGAAGGCTCAGCAGAACCTTCACCCGCTCGTGGATGCCCGAGGGGTTGTTCGGACGGGCCCAGGCATTGTCCTTGTCCGGCCAGCCGGTGAAGTTGCGGGTCGAGTATTCGTACCAGACCGGGTTCGAGAACAGCGTGATCACCGGCAGGTTCTCGGCCACCTGCTTCATCACGTCGGTCACCTTGGCCTTCTGCACCGCAACGTCGGCGGTGGCGCTGATATCGGCGAGGTCCTGCTCGATGCCGGGCACGCGCATCTGGTGCATCGACTGCTCGTTGAGCTGGCCGGGCACCATGGTCCGCGGGTTGAACATCGAGTGGTAGGTGAACCACGGCGTGGCGCTGAGATTGGTCCACATGATGTAGACGTCGAAATTGCCCGTCGGGATATTGTCGAACCAGGCGCCTTCCTCGGGCGTCTCCATCTCGCCGTTGATGCCGATATCCTGGAGGTTCTCGGACACGGTCTGGAGCGTGTTCACCCAGTCGTCCCAGCCCGCCGGCACCGCCATCTTGAAGGCGATCGGCGTGCCATCCGGATTGTCGCGCCAGCCATCGCCGTCCTTGTCGACGAAGCCTGCCGCGTCGAGGGTCTCCTTGGCCTTCTCGGGGTTGTATTCCATCAGGTACTGGTAGGGCGCGAGCGCCGCGTCATCGATCCAGTCCTTGTAGAACATGCCCTCGCCGATGGGGTATTTCGCCGGCGTGGTCAGCCCGAACGTCGCGATATCAACCAGCGTCTCGCGGTCGATGGCCATCGACATGGCCTTGCGGAACTCGAGGTTGTTGAACGGGGCCTTGGTTGTATTGAGCTGCAGGTTGGTGCCGGCGTCGGGCGGCAGCCAGTAGTGGTTGTCGGGCGATTTCGCCGCGTAGGTCACGTCCGGATCGGTGATGCCGTCCGTCGCCCAGTCGAGGTCGCCATTGGTGATCGCCGCGATCACCTGCAGGTTGTCCGAAAGCTGCGGGTACTCGATGCAGTCGATCTTCACGTTCGCGGCGTCGCGATAGAGCGGATTCTTGCACAGCTTGAACGAGTTGCGCGAGAAGTCTCGCACCTCGGTGAAGGGGCCGGTCCCCACCACCTTGGGGTTGGCGAAGTTCACCGGGTCGGCGACATCCTTCCAGATATGCTCGGGCAGCGGCATGACCGGACCGATATTGAGTCGCGCCAGCGAGTCCGGCTGCTTCAGCTCGAAGCGCACCGTGTTGTCGTCCACCTTCACCACATCGACGATCGAGCCGGTGTCCTTTTCGGCGTCATAGACGTCGTAGCCGACCGGGAAATCCGGATGCGCCTTGGCGTAGTTGAAGGTGAACACCACGTCGTCGGCGCTGAACGGCTCGCCATCCGACCACTTCACCCCTTCCTGGAGGTGATAGGTCACGCTCTTGAGGTCAGCTGCGATCTCGTAGGATTTCGCGAGCGCCGGGAAGTCGTTGTCCGGGTGCCAGACATTGTCGATCCACAGCGGCTCGTAGGCGAAATCCTGCACGTAGGCGTGCGGGCCGGCGAGATTGTAGGGGTTGTAGTTCTCGATCATCGCGTCGGTATGCACCGGCGCAATGCGGATGATCACCTCGGCGCGGGCGGCCGAGGCGGCGGTCGCGCCGAGCAGCGCGGCGGCCAGCAGTGTGAGAGTACGCAGGCGAAGCATGTCAGTCTCCCTCGGATCTATTTCGCTAAAGTATGGGCCGGCCCGACGCTCCTGCGCCGGACAAGCTCGGTGGGCACGGTGATGATCTCGTCAGGCGCGGCGTCGCCCTCGAGGATGGAAAGCAGCAGTCGCGTCGCGAGCTTGCCGGCCTCGTCCACCGGCTGGCGCACGGTGGTGAGTTCGGGCGTCAGGTGGCGCGCGTGGAAATTATCGTCGAAGCCGAGCAGCGACACCTCGTCGGGCACCCGCTTGCCGGCCCGCTTCAGCGCCAGCAGCGCACCCGCCGCGACATCGTCGTCGCCGGCAAAGATCGCGGTGGTTTCGGGGTGCTCGACCAGCAGCCGCGCCGTCGCCTCGGCGCCGAAGCGTTCGTCGAAGCGGCCATGCTCGACGATGATGTCGGTAAGCCCCAGCCCGACCTCCGCGAGTGCCGCCGCGCAACCGCGCAGCCGCTCATGCGTGTCGCGATACATCATGCCGCCCGAGAGGTAGGCGATCCGCCGGTGGCCCTCGGCCAGCAGAAGCCGCATGCCGTCGCGGGCGCCGGCGAAGTTGTCGAGCGTGACGCGGGCGCGGGCAGGGGGGCACTCGTCGCCACCCACCGCCACCACTGGGGTCTGTGATTTGACGATCATGCGCTGCACGTCGTCGCGCAGCGGATTTTCGAGGTAGAGGATCAGCCCGTCGCAGGCCCGGTCGAGCAGCTCGACGATCGCCCGCGCCTCCTCCTCGGGCTCGGCATAGCCCGACGCCACCAGCACCGACTTCCCCGCCGCCCGCGCGGCATCCTGGATGCCGCCCAGCATCTGCGCGTAGAAGGGGCTGGCGATATTCACCACCACTGCGCCGAGGATGTTCGAGCGGTTCGAGCGCAGGCCCCGCGCCATCGTATTGGGCCGGTAACCCAGCTCGGCGATGGCCGCCTCGACCGCCTTCCGCGCGTCTTCGGAGACGTAGCCATTGCCGGCAATCAACCGCGACACGGTCGACCGCGACACCCCGGCCCTCTTCGAAACGTCGGTAATCGTCGCCATGGACACCACGACATGAGATCGATCCCACATACTGGTGTCATGATCCGCGCGTTGTCAATCGAGCGTCACACGAGTGCCAACAGGCGGGGGATAATCAGCCGACGAAGCGGAGCTCGGCTCGCCCGGCCCGGGCCTCGAACTCGGCCTCGAGCCGGTCGGGAGGCATCGGCTTGGCCAGCAGGAAGCCCTGCAACTGGTCGCAGCCCATGGCGCGCAGCATCTCGGCCTGGGCGTCGGTTTCGACGCCCTCCGCAGTCACCTTCATGCGCATGGCGCTGGCGAGGCCGATTATGCAGCGCACAATGTTTTCGATCTCGCTGTCCTTGCCCAGCTTGGCGACGAAGGACTGGTCGATCTTCAGCTTGTCGACGCCGTGCGTACGCAGGTAGCTGATCGAGGAATACCCCGTGCCGAAATCGTCGAGCGCCACCCGTACCCCCGAGGCCCTAAGGTAATTCAGCGTCGATTGCACCTCGGGGGAATTCTGCAGGAGCAGCCCTTCGGTGATCTCGAGCTCGAGCCGTTTAGGCGGCAGGCCGGTCTCGTCCAATACCCTGAACACCTGCTCGGCGAAGCGCTCGTTGCGGAACTGCAGCGGGCTTACGTTGACGGCGACCCACGGCACCGACGAGCCGACAGCGAAGGTGCAGGCGCGTCGCAGTACCCAGAGGCCCAGCGCGTCGATGAGGCCGCGCTCCTCGGCAAGCGGAATGAACATTGCCGGCGACAGGCGGCCGAGCCGCGGGTTGTTCCAACGGACAAGCGCTTCGGCCCCCTGGATAGTGGTCCCGTCGCGCGCGAAGATGGGTTGATACACCAACTCCAGGCCGACGCTACCGTTCAGCGCCGCGCGGAGGTCGAGTTCGATGGCCCGCCGTTCCTGAACAGCGAGGTCGAGTTCCCCGGCAAAAAGCTGGTAGCGGCCGCGCCCGCTGGTCTTTGCCTCGTAAAGAGCCACGTCGGCTTCGCGCAGCATGTCCTCGGCATCGCCGCTCGCATCTCCGGCGACCGAGATACCGACGCTGGCGCCAATCTGAGCCTCTTGCCCCATCAGGTCGAAGGGCTTTTCCATGGCGCCCACGATGCGCTGCGCCAGCGCGATCGCCTCGGCGACGTCACGGATGTCGCGCTGCACGATGGCGAATTCATCGCCGCCGATGCGGGCCGCCGTATCGACTTCGCTCACCAGTTCCTGCAGGCGCCGCCCGACTTGCCGCATCAGTTCGTCGCCCGCCGGGTGCCCGAGGCTGTCATTGACCAGCTTGAAGCGGTCGAGGTCCACCACGTGCACGGCGAATTTCAGGCCCGAATGGCGCCAGCCGGCGATCGCCTGGCCCAGCCGGTCGGTGAACAGTGCCCGGTTGGGCAGCCGGGTTAACGCGTCGTGGAAGGCAAGGAAAGTCGCCGTGCCTTCGCTGGCCTCGAGCAGGGCGGTTGTGCGCTGCAGTCGCCAGGCAAAGAAGCCGAGCACGCCAAGAGCGACGAGGGCGGTACCAAACAGCGCGGGCTCGATGTTCCCGATCAGCGTCATGGCTGGACGATTGGGCGTCCAGTTGAAGAAGCCGTGGATACGCCCCTCGACGTCGAACACAGGCGAGGAGGCCTGGTCCGCACCAGTGGTTGCCGTCGCCGCAAACACCAGGCCGCTCAATGCATATTTCCGGCTGATCTCATCGGCCAGGCCCTGGCCGAGCAGGCGAACCGAAATGTGCAGGTACTCGCTTCCCGGCGCCTGACTCACCCGTGAGGTCGATGGAATGACCGGCCGCACGCTGACGATCCCGACCTCGCCATTGGTGAATGTCACCTCGTCGAGCGTCCCGAGACCCTTGATGTGATCGGTTGAATCCGCATCGCCGGCGCTGGCCGCCGCCATCTGCTTGCGCAGCGCCAGGACGAGCGGTTCGATGGCAGCGCGCTGGGCCTCGTATTGTCCGTTTGGTACCTGCTTGCCGGCCAGAACCGAGCGGACGGGACGGTCCGCGCGGTCGAGAATATACACCTCGTCGTGCCCGAAATACTCGCTCACCCATTCGGCGAGGTTCTCTGAGAGCCACGGACCATTGTCGGCGCGCAGGTTGAGCACCGAGTCATCCCAGATCACCGAGCTGTCCTGCTCGACCGGGATGCGGTCTGCGATTTCCTTGAGCCCAATGGACAGCGCGTGTCGCTGCTGCTCCACCGATTCCGTGTCGATCTTGTCGGCTGCCCACCAGCCGAAGGAGACGGCCGCAACCGCAACCACGACCACAATGCCGATAAGGGCCCGTCCGATGCGATCGGATACCAACGTTCTGCCTGGCCCCATGCCGACACCTAAATGCTCGACATCGGAACTTAATCGCGCGGTACTAAGAAACCCTCACTGAGATCTGGTGAAAACTGCCCAGAAGTGCCGGTGGGCGACGTTGCGAGCCGCAGGGCTTTTGGAAGCGCCCATCACATTTTCCCCACACAAATCAGCGAGCCGTGCCACAATCTCAGGCACGGGGGCATGCATGGCCAATCTCGACGAACTGCGCAGCCGCATCCGCGCCAATCTCTTCGCCAGCGAAGCGGCGACGGTGGATCGCCTCGTCCATGAGGCGGAACTCTCGCCCGGGGCGCGCGAAGCCATCGGCACCACGGCGCTGCAGCTCGTCGAAAAGGTCCGCTCCACCGGCTCGGCCGGCATGCTCGAAAGCTTCCTCGGCGAATATTCGCTCTCGACCGAGGAGGGCATCGCGCTCATGTGCCTCGCCGAGGCGCTGCTCCGCGTCCCCGACACCGCCACCATCGACGACCTCATCGAAGACAAGATCGCCCCGAGCCGCTGGCAGGAGCATCTCGATCGGGCCAACTCGCCGCTGGTGAACGTCGGCACGCTCGCCCTTACCCTCACCGGCGAAGTGCTGCGCGACAAGGGCGAGGGCATTGCCGGCATCATCAAGGGCTTCGTCCAGCGTATCGGCGAGCCGGTGATCCGCTCGGCCGTCATGCAGGCGATGAAGATCCTCGGCAGCCAGTTCGTCCTCGGCCGCGACATCGAGGAAGCCACCCGCATCGCCCGCAAGGCCGAGCGCGACGGCTACACCTATTCCTACGACATGCTGGGCGAAGCCGCCCGCACCGAGGCCGACGCCAAGCGCTACCGCGCTGCCTATGCCGAGGCCATCGCCGTCCTCGCCACCCGCGCCACCGCTGGCTCCGTCCGCGACAACCCCGGCGTCTCGGTCAAGCTCAGCGCCCTTCACCCGCGCTACGAGTTCATGAAGCGCGACCGCGTCATGGCCGAGCTGGTCGAGCGCACGCTGGCGCTGGCATTGATGGCCCGCGGCGCCAACATGGGCTTCAACATCGACGCCGAAGAGGCCGACCGCCTCGACCTTTCGCTCGACGTCATCGCCGCCGTCCTCGCCGACGAGCGCCTCGCCGGCTGGGACGGGTTCGGCATCGTCGTCCAGGCCTATGGCCAGCGCGCCGGCTTCGTCATCGACTGGATCGAGGCGCTGGCCGAAAAGCTCGACCGCCGCATCATGGTCCGCCTCGTCAAGGGCGCTTACTGGGACAGCGAAATCAAGCGCGCCCAGGTGCTCGGCCTCCCCGGTTTCCCGGTCTTCACCCGCAAGGCCGCGACCGATGTCAGCTACATCGCCAATGCCCGCCGCATGCTCAGCAAAACCGGCCGCATCTACCCGCAATTTGCCACCCACAACGCCCACACCACGGCCGCCATCCTGCACCTCGCCGACACGCTGAAGGTCGATCGCGCCCAGTTCGAGTTCCAGCGCCTCCACGGCATGGGCGAGCGCCTCCACGCCATCCTCACCGACGCGCATCGCAGCCGCACCCGCATCTACGCGCCCGTCGGCCGCCACGCCGACCTCCTCGCTTATCTCGTCCGCCGCCTGCTCGAAAACGGCGCCAACGGCTCGTTCGTCAACCTCATCGCCGACCGCGATGTGCCCGCGGCCCAGGTCGTCACCGACCCGTTCGACGCCGTCGAAACCGCCGTCGCCAAGGTCCGCAACCCGGCCGACCTCTTCGCGCCAACTCGCACCAATTCCGCCGGCTTCGACCTCGCCGATCCCGTGGGCGTCGAACAGCTCCTCGCCGACCGCCAGTCCTTCGCCAACGCCACCAAACTCTGGTCCGCCGCCTCCATCGCCCAGGTGAACGGCGAAGCCGGCGAGCATTTCCGCATCGAAAACCCCGCGAACGGCAACCTCGTCGGCGACGCCATCGGCGCCGGCCCGCAAACCATCGAACTCGCCATCGCCAACGCTCGCGACGCTGCCCCCGGCTGGGCCGCCCGCTCGGTCGCCGAGCGCGCGCTGCTCCTCAACCAGGTCGCCGACCTCTACGAGGCGAACGCCACCGAGCTCTACGCCCTCTGCACCCGCGAGGCCGGCAAAACTCTCAGCGACGCCGTCGGCGAAGTGCGCGAGGCCGTCGATTTCCTCCGCTATTACGCCGCCGAAGCCGAAGCCGAGCCCGAAGCGCGCCAGCCGCTCGGCACCGTCACGACCATCTCGCCGTGGAACTTCCCGCTTTCGATCTTCACTGGTCAGATCGCCGCAGCGCTCGTCACCGGCAACACCGTTCTCGCCAAGCCCGCCGAAGCCACCCCGCTCATCGCCGCCCGCGCCGTGCAGCTCATGTACGATGCCGGCATCCCCGAGGACGTGATCCAGTTGCTCCCGGGCTCCGGCAAAGTCGTCGGCACGGCGCTCACCTCCGACCCGCGCATCGACGGCGTCGTCTTCACCGGCTCGCTGCCGACGGCGAAAGCCATCGACACCGCCATGGCCGACCATCTCGCCCCCGGCGCCCCGCTCATTGCCGAAACCGGCGGCCTCAACGCCATGATCGTCGACAGTACCGCGCTGCCCGAGCAGGCGGTCCGCGACATCCTGAGCTCCGCCTTCCAGTCTGCCGGCCAGCGCTGCTCGGCCCTCCGCATCCTCTACCTGCAGGAAGACACGGCGGATAAGACCCTCGAAATGCTCTACGGCGCCATGGACGAGCTCAAGGTCGGCGACCCGTGGAATTTCGACACCGACCTCGGCCCGGTCATCGACACCCGCGCCAAGACGAAATTCGAAGCCTATATCGACGAATTCGCCGCCCGCGAGGCCGTGCTCCATCGCCTGCAGACGCCGGGGCAGGGCACCTACGTCGCCCCCGTCGTCCTCAAGGTCGCCGGCATCGCCGACATGAAGGAAGAGATCTTCGGCCCCGTCCTCCACGTCGCAACCTTCAAGTCCAACGAGCTCGACGCCGTCGTCGCGGCCATCAACGCCGCCGGCTACGGCCTCACCTTCGGCCTCCACACCCGCATCGACGCCCGCGTCGAAGACATCTCGTCCTCGATCCGCGCCGGCAATATCTACGTCAACCGCAACCAGATCGGCGCCGTGGTCGGCTCGCAGCCCTTCGGCGGCGAAGGCGCCTCCGGCACCGGCCCGAAGGCCGGCGGCCCCAACTACCTCAAGCGCTTCTGGCGCCCGCACGAGCGCTTCACCCCGTCGGCCGGCGTCAACCCGCTCAGCGGCATCTCCATCGGCTTCGCCATCGCGGCCGTCGATCAGGTGACGATCGCCGTCGAGCAGGTCGGCATCATCCCCGCCGAACTGCCGATGCCCGGCCCCACCGGCGAGAGCAACGTGCTCCACACCTGGCCCCGCGGCGTCGTCCTCTGCCTCGGCCCCGACACCGAAAGCGCCCGCCACCAGGCCGACCTCGCGCTCAACCAGGGCAACGGCGTCCTCGTCATCGCCCCCGGCGCCACCAAGATCGCCGCTGAACTCGGCGCCAACGGCGAACCGATCGGCGGCGTCGACAAAAAACTAGCCCCCGCCGCCATCGAAGCCGGCTTGTTCGTGGACGCCGTCATGCACTTCGGCACCGAATCCGACCTCAAACCCTGGCGCCAAGCGCTCGCAAGACGCGAAGGCCCGATAATCCCGTTGATCACCCGCCCAAGCGAGGCGGAACACCTCATCCGCGAGCGCCACGTCTGCATCGACACGACGGCCAGCGGCGGAAATGCCGAGCTGCTGGCGGGGCTGTGACCATGGACATAACTTAGCATTTTTGCTAAGTCTCCCCACATGTGGTCGGTAGAGTACCTCCTCGCTGCTGCTCAGGAACGCGACGAACTGCCGGCTGACATGCGAGCCCGCCTCGGACGCATGACCGACGTCATTGGCGAACACGGGCTCGAAAATCTGCCGCGCGATTGGGTGAAGTCCCTCGGCGACAAACTGTGGGAGCTGCGCGTCACCGGCAGGGACGGTATCGCCCGAGCGATCTATGTGACTGCAACGGGTCGGCGGCTGGTGATCGTCCGGATCTTCGTCAAGAAGACCCAGAAGACGCCGCAGCGCGAACTCGAACTTGCCCGTCAGCGGGCGAAGGAGATTTGATGAAAACCATCAGCGCAAAGGACCTTCACGCCAAGGACATGGCGGAAAGTCAGGAGTATCGCGAAGCCTACGAAGCTCTCGATGAGGAATTTGCCCTCATCGACTCGTTGATCCGCGCCCGCACCCACGCACACCTGTCGCAGGCCGAAGTCGCGAGCCGCATGGGGACGACGGAAAGCGTCGTCTCCCGTCTTGAAAGCGGTCGGGCGAAACCGTCGACGCGCACCCTCGAGCGCTACGCGGCGGCGACCGGCCACAAACTTAAGATCAGCCTCGAGCCGGTGGCCAAAAAGGCGAGCTAAATCGCCCGCCCATCCGAGCCGAACACGTGATACCGCGCCGGGTCGACATACGTGGTGAGCCGCGAGCCCAGCTCCACCGGGCGCTGGCCGTCCACCGCGATCGTCAGTGCCTGGCCGTCATCGGTGGTGGTGTATACCATCGTCTGCCCGCCGAGCTGCTCGACCAGGTCCACCTTCACCTCGGCGAGCTTCACGCCAGCCGCATCCGACAGCGCGATATGCTCCGGCCGCACGCCGAACGTCACCTTGTCGCCAGAGGCCACCTTGCGGTTGACCACGATCTCGCTGCCGCCGGCACGCAGCTTGGCGCCCGCCGCGTCCGCGCCATGAACCGTCGCGTCGAGGAAGTTCATCTTCGGTGAGCCGATGAAGCCCGCGACGAAGCGGTTGCGCGGGTTGTTGTAGAGCTCGAGCGGCGCGCCGACCTGCTCGATAACGCCCGCCTGCAGCACCACGATCTTGTCGGCCATGGTCATGGCTTCCACCTGGTCGTGGGTCACGTAGATCATGGTGTTGCCCAAGTCCTTGTGGAGCTTGGCGATTTCGACGCGCATCTGCACCCTGAGCTCGGCATCCAGGTTCGACAGCGGCTCATCAAACAAAAAGATCTTCGGCTCGCGCACAATGGCACGGCCGATGGCCACACGCTGCCGCTGACCGCCTGAGAGCTGCTTGGGCTTGCGCTTCAGCAGCGGCTCGATCCGCAAGATGCCCGCCGCCTGCGCCACGCGCTTTTCGATCTCGGCCCGCGGCACCCGCGCCGTTTCGAGGCCGAAGGCCAGGTTCTGGTACACCGACATGTGCGGATAGAGCGCGTAGCTCTGGAACACCATGGCGATGCCGCGCTTGGCCGCCGGCACCTCGTTCATGCGCGCGCCGTCGATCAGCAGGTCGCCGCCCGAGATCGGCTCCAACCCCGCAATCATGCGCAGCAGCGTCGATTTTCCGCAGCCCGACGGGCCCACGAACACCGTGAACTCACCGGGATCGATGGTCAGATCGATGCCGTGGATCACCTCCACGTCGCCATATTTCTTCACGGCCTTGTTGAGGACGACGCTCGTTGCCATCAGCGGAACTCCTCGGGCAGCCAGCTCTGGTATTTCGGGTGCGACGCGCCGACGGGGAACGATACTTCCTGCCGCGTCTCGCTCGAATGGTAGAACGCCGTCACGATCTCCAGCGCGCGGCGGCTGTCGCGCGAGGTCACCGGCAGCGGCACCTTGCCCTCGAGCGCGTCGTGGAACAGCCGCATCTGCGTCTCGAACCGGCTCGGCACATCCACCCAGTCGGCGAGCAAAGCCTCGATCGCGGCCTTGGTCTCATCGTTGCGAGGCAGCACCTTCCAGATTGCCTTGCCCGGGTTGTAGGCCTCGTGGTCGCTTTCGATCGTCACGTTTTCGAACATCAGCCGGATGCGCGAAATCTCGTCGGCCGAGCCCAGCGTCGCCGTGAAGCTCGCGAGCGCACCCGACTCCATCTCCAGCGACGCCGAAATGCAGTCCTCGACCTCGATCGCGTTCACCCGCGTCGCCACCCGGCCGAAAAGCGATTTCGGCTCGCCCATCAGGTAGGTGAAAATGTCGTGCGGGTGGATCGCGTGCGTCATCAGCACGCCGCCGAGCTCGGTCTTCCACTTGCCGCGCCACGGCACCGCGTAATAGTCCGGCCCGCGCCGCCACAGCGTCTCCACCGTGCCGACATACGGCTTCCCGGCAAGCCCGCTATCGATGATCTTCTTCACCTGCTGGATGCCGTTGCCGAAGCGGTACTGGAACACCGGCATCAGCAGGCCTTTGGATTTCGCCTCCTCGGCGATCACCTCGTCGACCTGCGCGAGGCTGCCGACCAGCGGCTTCTCGCAAATCACGTGCTTGCCGGCCCGCAGCGCCGCCATCACCATCGGGTAGTGCACCATCGGCGGGGTGCACACATCGATGATGTCGAGGTCGTCCATCACGAGCAGGTCGTCGAAATTCTCGACCCGCCGCTCGATGCCGAATTCGTCCGCCAGCCCGTTCCGCCGCCCCGCATCGAGGTCGCAGATGGCGATGACCTTGAACAGGTCCTTGTTGGTCTCGTAGCCCTCGACGATGTGGCTGCGCCCGATGCCGCCGCCGACGACGGCGACCGTGTAAACTCGACTCATTGCTGCCACACCGTGCCGCGCTCGGCCAATTCCTGGGCCTTGAGCGCCAGTTCCATTGCGTTGAAAGCCCGCGCCTGCGGCATAGCCGTCTCGGTGCGGTCGTGAATGTCGGCGATCAGCTGCCGCGCATAGGGCAGGTCCACATCAGAACAATCGATGTGCTGCACGCCCTTGCCGTCGACGAGGAACACATGGTCCTTCCCCTCGCGCCCGGCGATGTCGATGTACTTCCGGCACTCGATATAGCCCTCGGTGCCGAGAATGGTGAGCCGCCCGTCGCCCCAGGTCGGCAGCCCAGCCGGGGTGAACCAGTCGAGCCGCACATAGCCGGTGGTCTTCGGCGTGCGCAGGTGCATGTCGCCCACGTCCTGCAGCCCCGGCTTGCCCGGATTGCCGCGGTTGTTCACCGTCGCCGACAGCACCTCGGCCTCGAGCGTATCGGAGAAGAACAGGAACTGCTCGCACTGGTGGCTGCCGATATCGGTGAGGATGCCGCCATAGCGCTTGCGGTCGTAGAACCAGTCGGGCCGCGAGTTATTGCGGATGGCGTGCGGCCCCAGCCCGACGGTATGCACCACCTGCCCAATCGCCCCGGCCTTCACCAGCTCCCCGGCCTTCACCGTCGATCGCGTCTCGAAATGCTCGGAATAGCACACCGAATAAATCCGCCCGGTCTCGGCCTGCACCTTCCGCAGCTCGGCGAGCTGGGCAAAATCGGTCATCCCCGGCTTGTCCGACATCACGTCCTTGCCGTGCCGCATCGCCGCAATCGACACATCGGCGCGCTCGTTCAGGATCGACGCCGTCAGCACCAGCGCAATAGACTTGTCCTCGAGGATCGCCCGCCGATCGGAAACCCGCTTTGCCTGCGGATACTTTTGGCCAAACGGCACCGCGAGCTCATCCTCCGGCGCATAAAACGCCACAAACTCCGCTCCCTCCCGCAGCAGGCAATCGACCTGCCCGTAGATATGGTTGTGGTTGAGGCCGATGGCGGCGAACTTGATGGTCATAGGCTAACCTGAACGTTGGAAACTACGGGCGGCGCAGCCGCCTCTGCACCTCCCCCTTCATGGGGGAGGCCGGGAGGGGGCCGTCTCAGTCTCGGCTTTGGCGCTGTCTTCGCGAGGGCCGCAGCAACGATATCGTAGATGCCCGCTTCATTGCGCATCACCTCGTCATTGGTGAAGCGGAGGACGGCATAGCCCTCGTAACGCAGGAACTCGTCCCGCCTCGCGTCCGCTTCCAGCCCGGCCTCGGTGAAATGCGTGTCGCCGTCGACCTCGATCGCCACACGGGCATCGTGGCAGACGAAATCGACATAGAACGGTCCGATCTGTTCCTGCCGGCGGAAGTGATAGCCGCCGCTGCGGAACGGATACAACAAGCGCCACATCCGCTTCTCGGGAACGGTCGGATCCGCCCGAAGGGCTTTTTCGCGTCTGGTGCTCATGACGGGTGGCAGCCATTAGCAGACGGCCCCCTCCCGGCCTCCCCCATGAAGGGGGAGGTGTAGAAAGGCCCGCGGCTCCGTCCTCTATCGTGCCCAACCCACCGGATGGACACCTCCCCCTTCATGGGGGAGGCCGGGAGGGGGCCGTCCCGGCCAACAGTCAGCCCGCCGGCAATAGCGGACCTCACCGCTTCATCCCCGTGGTCGCAATCCCTTCGATCAGCAGCCGCTGGAAGAACAGGAAGAACGCAAACACCGGGACCAGGGTCAGGATCGACATCGCGAACAGCCCGCCCCAGTCGGACTCGGCGGATGAATCCACGAACGTCCGCAGCCCGAGCTGGACGGTGTAGGTGCGGGTGTCCGAGAGGTAGATCAGCGGCCCGAAGAAATCGTCCCAGGTCCAAATGAAGGTGAAGATCGCGGCTGTCGCCAGCACCGGCGTGCTCAAGGGCAGCAGGATCTTCCAGTAGATGCGCCAGGGCGAGCAGCCGTCCATCTGGGCCGCCTCGTCGAGTTCCTTCGGGATGCCGCGGAAGAACTGCACCATCAGGAAGATGAAGAACGCGTCGGAGGCGAGGAATTTCGGCACGACCAGCGGCAGGAAGGTGTTCACCCAGTGGAGGTTGTGGAACAGCACATACTGGGGGATCAGCGTCACCTGATAGGGCAGCATCAGCGTGCCCAGCATCAGAGCGAACCAGAGCTTCTTGCCCTTGAACTCGAGCCGCGCGAAGGCGAACGCCGCGAGCGAACAGGTGGCGAGGTTGCCGACGATCGACAGCCCGGACACGAGCAGCGAGTTGGTGAAGAACGTGCCGAACCCGACACGCAGCCCGCTCCAGCCGCGGAAATAGGCATCGATCGAGAACGAACTCGGCCACAGCGAGGGCGCGGTGAAGATCTCGTTTTCCGGCCGCACCGAGCCCGACAGCATCCACAGCAGCGGATAGAGCATGATGATCGAGGCGCCGATCAGCACGATATGCGCCGCAATCGACCAGGCCCGCCGCATCGCCTTCTGCGCCGGCGTCTTGTCCCCGGTGACGACAGTGAGGGTGGTGACGCTCATGGGTGGGCTCCGCGTGAGGAGAGGCTGAACTTCCCCTCATCCGTCTCGGCCTTCGGCCTCGCCACCTTCTCCCTCAAGGGGAGAAGGGCAAGGGGTGCACTACCGCCCAATTGGGGCACCGCCCCTCTCCCCTTGAGGGAGAGGGTGCCCTGCGCAGCAGGGCGGGTGAGGGGACGATCAGCCAAAAGTGCATCAATCATCATAATGCACCCAATAGCGGCTCGTCAGGAACGAGATCCCGGTGAACACCGCGACGATGATCAGCAAGATCCACGCCAGCGCCGACGCATAGCCCATGCGGAAGAACTGGAACGCCTCCTGGTAGAGGTACAGCGTGTAGAACAGCGTCGAGTTGATCGGATTGCCGGTGCCGCCCGAGATGATGAACGCCGGCGTAAAGCTCTTGAAGCCCTCGATCGTCTGGATGATGGCGTTGAAGAACACCACCGGGGTCAGCATGGGCAGCGTGATCTTCCAGAACACCCGCCACTTGCCGGCGCCCTCGAGCGAAGCCGCCTCGTACATGTCCTGCGGAATGGACCTGAGCCCCGCGAGGAAGATGATCATCGGCGAGCCGAACTGCCAGATGGCGAGCGCCACCAGCGTCCACAGCGAGAAGCGCGGGTTGGAAATCCAGCTCGGGCCGACAATGCCGAAATTGGCGAGGAACTGATTGACGATGCCGTCGCCGGCGAAAATCTCGCGCCACAGCACTGCGATCGCCACCGAGGCGCCGAGCAGCGAGGGCAGGTAGAACACGGCGCGATAGATCGGCAGGCCGCGCATGCCGCGGTTCAGGAGCAGTGCCACGCCGAGCGCGAAGGCCAGCTTCAGTGGCACCGAGAAGGCGACGAAGAACAGCGTCACCCGCATCGACTGGAGGAATTTCGGGTCTGCCGTGGCGATGCGCACGTAGTTCTGCACCCCCACCCATTCGGGCGAGGTGAGCAGGTCGAAATCGGTGAAGCTCAGGTAGAGCGAGGTGAGGATCGGCCCGAGCGTCAGCCCGAAAAAGCCGATGAACCACGGGATCAGGAACAGGTAGCCGGGGGCATTCCGGCTCCACATCTGCGACCACACGGAGGGTGTGGCCGCGCGCTCCACGGCGGTGGAATTGCCCGCATAGGAGGGCGCGGCCATAGCGCTTAGCTCTTGGCGCGGTTCAGGATGGCGACGGCATCCGCGTAGAAGGCGGCGCCGGCATCCTGCGGGCTCTGCTGGCCGAAAGCCACTTCCTGGCTCTTGGTCTTGAAAGCCACCGACACTTCACCGGCAGCGGCCGGCGGCGTGGGAGGAAGCGGCCCGAGCAGGTCGCCGAGGTTCGACACGAAGTTGAGCGCGATCTGGCTCTGGGCGTCGAGGCCCGGGGCGATGTTGTCGCGGGTCGACTTCTTGCACGGGATGCCGCGCTCGACGCCGAGGGCCTTGGTGGCCTCCGGATCGGTGATGAAGAAGTTGATGAACTTCGCACCGTCCGACTGCTTCTGGCTGGTCGCGCCGAGCGAGAAGAACATCGAGGGCTTGCGGTAGTGGCCGCCACCGGCACCCGGCTTGTAGCGCGGGTAGTTGGTCATCGTGTACTCGTCCTTGCTGAGCGCCTGGAAGGCGATGAGCTGGTTCGAGTTGGCGAAGGTCACCGGCGATTTGCCGAGCACGATCATGGTGTTTTCGATCGCGTCGGTCGCGTCGAGCGCCTGGTCCTCGGGGGAAACCAGCACGCCGGCGGCGCGGAGGTCGGCCCACATCTGGAACCATTCGGTGATGTCGTCGGCGGTGAACAGCGGCTGGCCGTCGGCGCCGTAGAGGCCCTTGCCCTTGCCGCGCAGCCAGTTGTCGAGCGCGGGCTCGACGCCCGAACCGTCCGACCACAGGGCCATGCCGGCGCGCTTGTTGCCCGCCTTCCACTTTTCGGCGAGCGCCGGAAGATCGGAGTAAGCCAGCGCCTGGTCGGGCAGGGGCACGCCGGCCTCGTCGAACGCCGTCTTGTTGACGATCACGGCCACCGAGTTGGCGCCCAGCGAAATGCCGTAGAGCTTGCCGTTCACCTTGCCGCCGTCGAGCTGGTCCTGGTCGAAGTCGCTGAGGTCCAGTTCCTTGCCGACGAAGTCGTCTAGCGGGGCGATCGAGTTACGCGTCGCGTACTCGACGATGTAGCGGTAATCCATCTGGATGATGTCGGGGGCGTTGCCGCCGGCGACCTGCGTGCCGAGCTTCGGCCAGTAATCGGCGAAGGCCATGAACTCGCCGTCGAACACCGTGCCCGGGTTCGCTGCGGTATAGAGGTCGGTCGCCTTGTAGGTGCGGTCGGCACGAGCCTGGCCGCCCCAGAACAGCAGGCGGATGCGGTTTTCCTGCGCCAGCGCCGCAACGGGCGTCAGCGCGGTGGCGCCGAGCAGCGCCGAAGCGCCGATCAGGAATGAACGTCTGTCGAGTGCAATACCCATGAAAATCCTCCCATCCTATCCCATCGTCCGGCGTCACACCGGTCCGAAACTCCCGTTTGGCTGTCTGCGCTCTTGGTGGCGCTAAATAACCAACTGGTTACAACATTGGTCTGTGATCAGTGCGCTGTCAACCCACTCAGAGATCGTTTACATCCGCAGTCGGCGGGCCTGCGGACTGGCAGAATTTCGTGGCCCAAAGGCCGTTATTTCGTTCAGTATCGGCTCAGGTGACGTTCATCTGCAACGTCGAAATGGGGAAGCTGTGCTGACCTGTCAGCGCCGCGCCCGCAGGTAATCGATCACCATCTGCACCGCCTGCGCCTCGCGGTCCTGAATCAGCGCGAACTGGCTCAGATCCTTGCCGAACACCACGCTCAGCGTCGCCATGTTGGAGACGTAGAAGTAGCAGAGCGAGATGATCGAGATGTAGAGCTGCATCGGGTCGACATCGGTGCGGAAGATGCCCTCGGCATGCCCACGTTTGACGATGTCGTGCAGCTCCTGGACGATGGGCGAGCGGATTTCCTCGACGTTCTTTATCTTCTTGACGAACCGGGCATTCTGCAGGTTCTCCACCGACAAAAGCCGCGGAAACCAAGGGTTTGCGAGGAAGTGGCGGAAGGTGAACCGGATGATCCGGTCCACTGCCTCAACCGGATCATACTGGCTGATGTGAAGCTCGCGCTCACCCCGCCGGATCTCCTGGTAGGCGTCGAGCAGCACAGCCTCGTAGAGCGCTTCCTTGTTGCCGAAATAGTGGTAGAGCAGCCGCTTGTTGGCCTTGGCGCGGTCGGCGATGGCGTCCACCCGCGCCCCGTTAAAGCCCTGGTCGCAGAACTCCTCGCGCGCCGCCTTCAATATCGAGGCCTTGGTCTTTTCGGCGTCGCGCGGCCGCACCGGCGCATCCGGGCTGACCCGGCGCCGCGGCTTTGCCGTCGCTGCCACTTCGCTCGCCATCTTATCCCCTCTGCCGGGCTCCGGCGCATACTCCATCGGGCTGCAGCCACCCGCCAAGATGGCAAAACGCAGCGCGGGGAGGCGTGAATACGAATGAACGTTTACATTGATTTTCGTTCAACCGGTGCGATCGTTAACAGGCCGCCCCTTGACGGTCCACCCTAGCGACATGTATCCAAGTAACCAACTAGTTACAAACACTGAAGTGGAGGAGGGGGAAATGGCCGAGCGTCGGCTTGGGCTCATCATGCACGGCGTGACCGGCCGAATGGGCTACAACCAGCACCTGGTGCGCTCCATCCTCGCCATCCGCGAGCAGGGCGGCATCGCGCTCAAGAACGGCGACCGGCTGGTCCTCGACCCGATCATCGTCGGGCGAGATCGCGAGAAAATCCAGGCACTTGCCGAAAAGCACCACATCAAGCGCTGGTCGACCAATCTCGACGAAGTGCTCGCCGATACCGAGGACGAAGTCTTCTTCGATGCCGGCACCACCCAGATGCGCGCCGAGCTCCTCAGCCGCGCCATCGATGCCGGCAAGCACGTCTATTGCGAGAAGCCGGTCTCCGACGACCTCGCCTCCGCCGTCGCACTCGCCCAGAAGGCCAAGGCCGCCGGGATCAAGCACGGCGTCGTGCAGGACAAGCTCTTCCTCCCCGGCCTCCTCAAGCTCAAGCGCCTGCGCGACAGCGGCTTTTTCGGCCGCATCCTCTCGGTGCGCGGCGAGTTCGGCTACTGGGTGTTCGAGGGCGACTGGCAGCCGGCGCAGCGTCCGAGCTGGAACTATCGCAAGGCCGATGGCGGCGGCATCATCCTCGATATGCTGTGCCACTGGCGCTACGTGCTCGATAACCTCTTCGGCGAGGTGCAGGCCGTAAGCTGCCTCGGCGCCACGCATATTCCGACCCGCGTCGACGAAAAGGGCAACACTTACACCGCCGATGCGGACGATGCGGCCTACGCCACCTTCCAGCTCGAAGGCGGCGTCGTCGCCCACATCAATTCGAGCTGGGACGTGCGCGTCCGCCGCGACGACCTCGTCACCTTCCAGGTCGACGGCACCCACGGCTCCGCCGTCGCCGGCCTCCACAAGTGCTTCACCCAGCACCGGGTGAACACGCCGAAGCCGGTGTGGAATCCGGACGAACCCAGCAAATTCAACTTCTTCGACCAGTGGGAGGAAGTCCCCGACAACTGGCCGGCCCAGAACGGCTTCAAGGCCCAGTGGGAGATGTTCCTCCGCCACGTCGCCGAGGAAGCGCCGTGGCCCTACGGTCTCGAAGCCGGCGCCAAGGGCGTGCAGCTCGCCATGCTCGGCCTCCGGTCGTGGCAGGAACGCCGCTGGCTCGACGTCCCCAAGCTGGACGTCTGAGCCATGGAGATCGCGCTCCCGAATCCCGATCGTTCGATCACGGCGTACCGCCTCAGCGGCACGCCGATCCCGTTCGAAAAGCACGCGGCGGCGGATTTTCCGCGCATCGCCTATGCGGCCGCCCACGTCGTCGCCGACCCGCTCGCGAGCAACGATCCATGGCTCACGCCCGCCATCGACTGGGACACGACGCTCAAATTCCGCCACCGCCTGTGGGACTTGGGCCTCGGCGTCGCCGAAGCGATGGACACCGCCCAGCGCGGCATGGGCCTCACCTGGACCGATGCGCAGGAACTCATCCGCCGCGCCCAGGCCGAAGCCCGCACGCGCGGCGACGGCCTCATCGCCTATGGCGCCGGTACCGACCACCTGATGCCCGGCCCTGACGTCACCATCGACGACGTCATCCGCGCCTATGAGGAGCAGGTCGGCTTCGTCGAGGGGCAGGGGGGACGCGTCATCCTCATGGCGTCTCGTGCCCTCAAGGCGGCCGCCAAATCGCCCGACGACTACGCCCGCGTCTACGGCCGCATCCTCGGTCAGGTGAAGCAGCCCGTCATTCTCCACTGGCTCGGCGAAATGTTCGACCCGGCGCTCGAAGGCTACTGGGGTCGCCCGACCCACGAAGCGGCCATGGATGTCTGCCTCGACGTCATCGCCGCCCACGCCGACAAGGTCGACGGCATCAAGATCTCCCTGCTCAGCAAGGAGAAAGAGATCGCCATGCGCCGCCGGCTGCCGGCCAGCGTCCGCATGTATACCGGCGATGATTTCAACTATGCCGAGCTGATCGCCGGCGACGAGCAGGGTCATTCCGACGCGCTACTCGGCATCTTCGACGCCATCGCCCCGGCCGCTTCCGCCGCGCTGGCCGCGCTGGGCCGTGGCAGCGACAACGAGTTCTTCGAGCTGCTCGAACCCACCGTCCCGCTCAGCCGCCACATCTTCCAGGCGCCCACCCGCTTCTACAAGACCGGCGTGGTCTTTCTCGCCTATCTCAACGGCCTGCAGGACCATTTCGCCATGATCGGCGGCCAGCAGAGCACCCGTTCGCTCCAGCATTTGTCCGAGCTTTTCCGCCTCGCCGACAAAGCCCGCGTCCTCGCCGACCCGGCGCTCGCCATCGACCGCATGAAGCGCGTTCTCGCCGTCCACGGGGTCGCATGAGCAAGGGCCAGCTCTCGATGAATCTCGCCACCCTGCGGAACGGGTCGACGTTCCCGCAGATGGTCGATGCGTGCCTCAAGCACGGCGTCACCGCCATCTCGCCGTGGCGCGACCAGGTGGCCTCGATCGGCCTCGCCGAAGCTGCGAACATTGTTCACATGAACAACCTCCGCGTCACCGGCCTCTGCCGCGGCGGCATGTTCCCGGCCGACACGCCCGCCGGCCGGCAAGCGAACATCGACGACAACCTCCGCGCCATCGACGAAGCCGCGGCGCTGGGCGCCGACTGCCTCGTCCTCGTCGTCGGCGGCCTCCCCGGTTCGTCCAAGGACATCGCCGGCGCCCGCCAGATGGTCGCTGACGGCATCGCCGCCATTCTCCCCCACGCCCGCGCAGCGGGCGTCCCGCTCTCCATCGAGCCGCTCCACCCGATGTACGCGGCCGACCGCGCCTGCGTGAATACCATCGATCAAGCCATTGATATTGCTATGCAATTAGATGAACATGTCGGCGTCGCCATCGACGTCTACCACGTCTGGTGGGACCCCAACCTCGCCGCCGCCATCGCCCGCGCCGGCCGCGAGAAGCGCATCTTCGCCCACCACATCTGCGACTGGCTCGTCCCCACCACCGACATGCTGCTCGATCGCGGCATGATGGGCGACGGCGTCATCGACCTCAAATCCATCCGCGCCCTGATCGAAGCCGCCGGCTACCACGGCCCCCAGGAAGTCGAAATCTTCAGCCGCGACAACTGGTGGAAACGCGAGAGCGACGAAGTCGTCCGCACCTGCGTCGAACGGTTTGAAACGGTGTGCTGAGCATGGCCTACGACCAGCTTCCACCTTGCGCCCTGCGCGCGCCTGACTAATGTGCGCCGCCAAAAGCTAGAGGGACTCTCATGCATATTCTGATCATCGGGGCGGCCGGCATGGTTGGCCGCAAGCTCACCGCGGCGCTCGTGGCTTCGGGCCAGGTGGGTGGCAACCCGATCGGGCGGCTGACGCTGGCCGACGTCGTGGTGCCCTCCGCACCGGCCGGCTTCACCGGCAAGGTCGAGACGCTCGCCTCCGACCTCTCGGCCCCCGGCGCTGCCGCGGCGCTCACCGCCTCGCGCCCCGACCTGATCTTCCACCTCGCCGCCATCGTGTCCGGCGAGGCCGAGGCCGATTTCGAGAAGGGCTACCGCATCAACCTCGATGGCATGCGCTACCTGCTCGAAGCCATCCGCCTCGAAGGCCAGCGCGACGCCTACAAGCCGCGCCTCGTCTTCACCTCGTCGATCGCCGTGTTCGGTGCGCCGTACCCCGAGGTCATCGAGGACGAGTTCTTCTCGACCCCGCTCACCAGCTACGGCACCCAGAAGGCCATCTGCGAGCTGCTGCTCAACGACTATTCCCGCAAGGGTTTCGTCGATGGCGTCGGCATCCGCCTCCCCACCATCTCGATCCGCCCGGGCAAGCCGAACGCCGCCGCCTCGGGCTTCTTCTCCAACATCCTGCGCGAGCCGCTCTCGGGCCTCGAAGCCGTGCTGCCCGTCTCCAAGGACGTGCGCCACTGGTTCGCCTCGCCGCGCGCCGCGATCGGCTTCCTGATCCATGCCGCCGAGATCGACACCAAGCTGCTCGGCTGGCGCCGTTCGCTCTCGGCTCCAGGCCTTTCGGCCACGGTGGGCGAGGAGATCGAGGCACTGCGCCGCGTTGCCGGCGACAAGGCCGTGGGCCTGATCAAGGACATCCCCGACGCCAAGATCATCTCGATGGTCGATGGCTGGCCGAAGAATTTCTCGGCCAAGCGCGCGGAATCGCTGGGCTTCCGGGCCGAGAAGACCTTTGACGAGATCATCCGGATCCACATCGAGGACGAGCTCGGCGGCAAGATCGGCGGCTGATCAGCCGAGCGGCGGCAGCTTGCGATAGCGGGCTGTGCGCAACTCACCTGCATACGCATCGGGGTCGGGCATGCCCGAGGCATAGCCGGCCCTGATCGCTGCTTCGATATCGTAGGGCACGCGCAGGATGGTGACGCTCCACGGCGCCGCGACCGCGCTGCCATAGCCGCCCTCGAGGATGGCGTAGCTCGCTAGCGGCACATCGAGCGGGTTGCCGACGCTGCCGGGGTTGAACAGCGTCTTGCCCGAAAAGCTCAGAGTGAAGGCGTCGTGCACGTCGCCATAGCCGACGATGTCGGGGGCCGGGCCGTAGCCGGTGAAATCGGTATTCCCGAACATTCCCAGGTGCTTGTAGCGCGAGTCCGTCAGGTGCACGCGGTGGTAGATGCCCTGGTTCGAGGCGTGGAACAGCCGTACGCGCCGGCCGCTCAAGGTGAAATCGAAGCTGCCGGGCAGGGCGGCGAGATAGTCGCAGCGCTCTGGCCCGATGGCGGCGCGGTGCCACAGATGTTGTGGGTTCTTGCCATGACGGGCCACTTCGGCATCCCAGTTGCCCTGCACCGTGACCTCGCAGACGTCGCGGCTGCGGTCGATCACCGCCGCACCGTCCGGGCCTTTGCCGACCAGATCGCCGAGGTTAAAGATGCGCGTGATCCCGCGGCCCGCGATATCGGCGAGCACGGCTTCGAACGCCTGCAGGTTGCCGTGCAGGTCCGAGATCAGGGCGATGTGGTCGGCCATCAGCGGCGCGGCAGCCACTTCTTGTCGACCTTGCACACCATGGTGTAGGCCGGATCGTAGACGTTGCCGACTTCGTAGCGCACGACCTGGCCGAGCAGGTGGCTCGCGGCGGTCTTGCTGAGGCCGTAGTCGATCATCAGCCAGTTGAACATGTCGTTGGTGGCGTGCTGCAGCGCCTGGTCGAGCGGGCGGGCGTTGCCCACCGAGAAGATCTCTCGCTCATTTTCGCCGCGCGGCCAGACCAGCTTCTTGCCCTTTTCGACCGTGAGCCGGACCTCGACCTCGTAGCTGGTCTCGACGCCCGTGCCGACGATCTCGCCATCGCCCTGCACGGCGTGGCAGTCGCCGAGGAAGAACAGGGCGCCGGTCACCGCGATCGGGAACCACACGGTCGCGCCGGGGCCGAAGCCGCGATAGTCCATGTTGCCGCCGTTTTCGGCGCTGGTCGCGGTCGAGAAGGCCTGGCCGAGGGCAGGGGCGACGCCGAAGCAGCCGATCATCGGCTCGAGCGGCAGCACGAGGTGTTCGAGGCCGGGGACGGGCGGCGAGAGGGTCAGCGTGCCGCCCTGCCGGTCGATGGCCCAGTTGGCCATTTCGCGCGAGGGCAGCTCGCGGACGCTCTCGGGGTCGACCACGTTGGCGGCGAGCGACGAGCGGGTCCAGCCGGTGGCGCGGTTGGGCGTCATGCGCAGGATCTCGACCTTCAGCGCGTCGCCCGGTTCGGCGCCTTCGATGAAGATCGGGCCGTTCATCGGGTTCGGCCCGCGGCTCACCTGCACGCCGTCCTGGTCCCAGCCGGCGGCGTCGAGCGTGTCGGTGATCACCGTGTCGCCCGAGGCGACGGTGAAGGCCGGCGGGCGCGTGCCGAGCACGTTGTGCCAGTGATCGGCGACGAAGCGGTGGGTGGCCATGATGTTGAAACTCCCTCGGAAACCAAAGGCGTAGCGAGCGGACGGGGGATTGTCATCCCCCGCCAAAGGTTCAAGCGTGGATGACCGCCTCAGCCCATCGCGGCTTCGAGCAGCGCCCGGTAGTCGGCCGCCGAGGGCACGCGCGGGTTGGTGGCGTGGCTGTGGTCGGCCAGCGCCCGCTCGATCACCCAGTCGAAGTGATCCTCGCGGACACCGAGGATCCGCAGCCCCTTGGCGACGCCGAGGCGGGCGTTGAGGGCATCGAGTTCCGCGGCGAGATCGGCGCCGGGGGCTAGGCCCATAGCGGCCTTCAACTGTGCCAGCTTGCCGCCGATTTCCGGGGCGTTGAAGCGCACCACCGGCGGCATGATGATGGCGTTGAGCGTGCCGTGGTGCAGCGAGACGTCCTTGAGGCCGCCGAGCGCGTGGCTGAGGGCGTGGACGGCGCCGAGGCCCTTCTGGAAGGCGAGGCCGCCCATCAGGGCACCCATCAGCATTTCAGTGCGGGCTTCGAGGTTTTTCCCGTCACGGCAGGCCGTCTCGATGCTCTTCCAGATGCGGCCGGCGCCGTCGAGGGCGATCGCCTCGGCCGGCGGGTTGAAGCGGGGCGAGCACAGGGTTTCGATGCAGTGGCTCAGCGCATCGAGGCCGGTGGCCGCGGTGAGGCCGGGGGGCAGGCCGAGCGTCAGTTCAGGATCCGAGATGGCGCGCCTGGGGATCAGGTGCGGACTGATGAAGCCGAGCTTCCGGCCGTCATCGAGGGTCAGGAGCGCGGCGCGACCGACTTCGGCGCCGGTGCCAGCGGTGGTCGGGATGGCGATGACCGGGGCGACATGGGCGCCGATGCGGTTCAGCCCGCCATAGATCATGGCGTATTGTTCGAGCGGGCCGTCATGGGTCGCGAGCAGGGCGACGCCCTTGGCGAGGTCGATAGGCGAGCCGCCGCCGAGCGCGACGATGCCGTCGCAGCCCTCGGCCTTGTACATCGCCAGCGCGGCGAGAACCGCGGATTCCGTGGGGTTGGGCGGGGTGTCGAGAAAAAGGGGCGTGCCAGCGGGGAGGTGTGCAGTGGCCTTCGCGACCAGCCCTGCTGCCAGCACGCCCTTATCGGCGACCAGCAATGGGCGCCGCATGCCGAATTCCCCCGTGGCTTCTGCCAGGCTCGCGATCGCGCCCGGACCAAATTCGATGCCCGTGAGGTAGGCAATTCTGCTCATTGGCGTGTCCTCCCGTGGTTACGCGCCAATGATCTTAAGGCCGTTTGCGCGCTCGCGTCAGCCGACCTTTAGTCCGGTGACTTGGTTCATAGTTGAACTTTACATGTTCATTTACGGATGATAGGCACGCCAAAGCGAAAGTCAATCGGGGCGTACGGAGCATGGCCGCGACGCAACCGGCCGATGCGGCGCTCAAGCACCGCATCCCGGTGATCGATCGGATGATGGACGTTCTGGGGCAGCTGGAGCGCCGCGAAGGTGGCGCGACTATCCGCGATCTCGTGGTCGCGCTGAGGCTGCCGCGCACCACGATCTATCGCATTCTCAATACGTTACAGCTGCACGACATGGTGCACCGCGACGAGGGCGGCACGTACCAGCTCGGCAGCCGGCTGCTCGGGCTCGCCTCGCATGTCTCGGCCGGCGCCAGCAGCATCGATATCGCGGCCGTCGCGGCGCCTTATCTCGAGCGGCTGTCGAGCGCGCTGGGCGAGGGCAGCAAGCTCACGGTGCTCGACGGCGACTCGACGCTGGTCATCGCCACGGCGCAGGGGCGGCGCGAATACGCGCTGTCGGTCGCAGCCGGGCAGCGGCTGCCGACCCATGCGGGCGCAGCGGGCAAGCTGCTGCTCGCCTATCTCGACGAGCCGGCGCTCGAAGCGGAATTGAGCCGCGCGCTCACCGCCTATACGCCGCGGACCCTGACCGATCCGCGCCGCCTCCGCACCGAACTGGCGCGCATCCGCCGCCTCGGCTGGTCACAGGACAAGGGCGAGGGCCTCGCCAGCGTTCTGGCCTTTGCCGCTCCCATCTTCGACAGCCGCGGCCACATGGTGGCGGCGCTCAGCATGCCGTTCCTCCAGGGGACCGAGGCCGGCCGCATGGACGACATCCGCGTCGCGGTGATCGACATGGCGGCGACGATCAGCAAGGCGATCCCGGGGCCGGTGATCCGCTAGTCGTTCGCGAGCTCAATCAACACGTCGGCGTGGCAGGGGGTGCCGGGTTTGCACCAGCAGGCGAGGTTGTGGCCGGCGAGTTCTCGGCGGATGGTTTCGCGCGTGGGTGGATCGCCGGGGCTCAGCGCGGGGTCGAGGGTGCCGCGGAGCCAGTCGCTGGCCATGGCGACGGCCTTGGCCTGGGCGGTGGGGCGGTCGAGCTTGTAGGTTTCGGCGACGTCGTCGATCGAGAATGGGTTGCCCCAGGGGCCGGGGCGGGTGACCAGTTTCGCCGGCAGGCCGTTGAGGGCGTGCGAGGCGTTCTGCAGGTTGAAGCCGGCCTTGCGGGAGAGCTGCATGCGGACCGGGCGGGGCATCAGTGCAGGTCCTCCTTGTCGTAGACGAATTTCGGCATCTGCAGCTTCAGGACGATGGCGAGGACGCGCAGGGCGAAGCCGATGACGATGGTGCCGATGATCACCATGTCGTGGGGCAGGCCGGTTTGCAGGCCGAAATAGTAGAGCAGGCCGGCGACGATCGAGACGGTGGCGTAGAGCTCGGATGAGAAGATCAGCGGCACGTCGTTGCAGAGAATGTCGCGCATGATGCCGCCGACGATGCCGGTCATCATGCCCGAGACGATGACGATGATGGGCGACTGGCCCATGGTGAGCGCGACGTTGCAGCCGATGATGGTGAAGACGACGAGGCCGATGGCATCGAGCAGCAGGAACGGCCAGCGGAGCGCCGCCATGAAGCGGGCCAGCGCGATGGTGATGAAGGCGGCGGCGCAGCAGATCAGCAGCAGATAGGGGTTGTGGACCCAGGTGAGCGGGTAGTGGCCGAGCACGACATCGCGGAAGGTGCCACCGCCGAGCGCCGTGACGCAGGCGAGGACGCAGACGCCGAACCAATCCATGCTGCGCCGGCCGGCGGCGAGGGCAGCAGTCATCGCTTCGGCGGCGATGGCGATATAGAAGATGACTTCAAGCAGCATGCCCAGAACCCCGGAATCTCTGGGGTTTGACTAGAGCAGGGAGTTACTGCGCCGTCGACTGGATGGTGATGATCTTCACTTCGGAGTTGGCGCAGGCATCGTCGTCGCAGATCTCGCTCATCCACACCTGGCCATCGCCGAACATGGCGCCCTGGTCGTTGACGAAGAGCTCGTTGAAGCTCTGGTTGGTGACGGCGTCGGCGATCTCGGGGGTGACGATATCCTCGTAGTGCTCGGCAAACTGGGCGGCGTCGCCGATCACCATGTCCTCGCCGGCGACATTCACCTCGATGGGGTAGGTGACCCAGTCGGCGAAGGCGGCGGCATCGTCCTCGGATACGGCCTGCTGGATGGCGTCGAAAGCCTGACGGTAGGTGTCAGGCGATTGTGCGAAGACGCAGGTCGGCGCGAGGGCCAGAAGGACGGCGAGGGCGAGGCGGCGCATGGCGGGCTTCCGAGTCAGAACCGGGTTTCGGCGCTTGATACGCCAGCGCTATGAATGACGGATGGCGCAGCCAGCAACAACACTACCAAGGGGTAAGCCGCTATGCGCAAACCGCAAAGTATGAAGGGGCTGGAAGAGCTTGGCCGGGTTCGACTGAGCCCCAATTTCTTCATGCGCGACTTCCTCCACTCGGAGATTTCGCAGTTCTATTCGATCCCCAATGTCCCGGACGATCCGGACCTGGCGATCGCGGCGGGCACCCGGCTTTGCGAGGAAGTGCTGGAGCCGCTGATGGCGCGGTTCGGGCGGATTTCGATCCGGTCGGCGTTCCGGTCCTCGGCGGTGAACGAATTCGGCAACAAGAACGGCCTCAATTGCGGGCGCAACGAGACGAACTATGGCGGCCATATCTGGGACCGGCGCGACGCGAACGGCTTCATGGGCGCAACGGCTTGCGTCGTGGTGCATGCGCTGATCCCCTATTACGAGGCGACCGGGCGCTGGGAGGCGCTGGCCTGGTGGATCCATGACCACCTGCCATATGACGAACTCGAGTTCTTTCCGCGCTTTGCGGCGGTGAACATCAACTGGCGGGAGATGCCGAAGGGGCGGATCACCTCGTGGATTCCGCCGCGGCGGGGGCTGCTGACGAAGCGAGGTATGGAAAACTTCGCGGGTAAGCACGAAGCCGAGTATGCGGAGTGGCTCGACTCGTTGTCGAGTTGACACATTCGGAGCGCGCTACTAGCACCGCCCGATACATTCGGGAGGAGAAGATGCGGCACACCTGGCGCTGGTTTGGCCCCAAGGATCTGGCCAAGATCGACGACATCGTGCAGGCGGGCGCCCAAGGCGTCGTGACCGCGCTTCATCACGTGCCCAACGGGGTGGTGTGGTCCGACGAAGAGATCGCCAAGCGGCAGGCGGAGGTTCGCGTGCGAACCGATGGTGCCTCTTCCGGGCTCGAGTGGGATGTGATCGAAAGCCTGCCGGTTTCCGAGGACATCAAGAAGCAGAAGGGCGACTGGCGCGCCCATATCGAGAACTACAAGCAGAGCCTGCGCAACGTGGCGAAGGCCGGGCTCGAGGTGGTCTGCTACAATTTCATGCCGGTGATCGACTGGACGCGCACTGACCTGCGCTACCAGGTGAGCCATGGCGGCACCTGCATGCGCTTCGATATCAACGATTTCGCGGCGTTCGACATTCACGTGCTGAAGCGCAACGCGGCGATCCACGACTTCTCGATCGAAGTGGTGGAAGAGGCGGCGCGGCGGTTCGAGCGGATGGATGAGGCCGCGCAGCAGGCGCTGGCCCGCAACATCACGATGGGCCTGCCGGGCTCGACCGAGAGCATGACGCTTGACGATGTGCGGGCGCACCTCGCCGAGTATGGCGGGATTTCGCCGGATCAGCTGCGCAAGCACTTTGTCGATTTCCTCAGCGAGATCATCCCGGTGGCCGAAGAGGTCGGGGTGCGGATGTGCTGCCATCCGGACGATCCGCCGTTCGAACTGCTGGGCCTGCCGCGCATCATGTCGACGGCGGCGGACTACCGGAAGATTTTGGGCGCGGTGGACAGCCCGGCCAACGGCATGACGCTCTGCTCGGGTTCGCTCGGGGCGCGGCCGGACAACGAGCTGCCGGCGATCATGGGCGAGTTCGGCGCCAAGGTGCATTTCCTCCACCTCCGCAACGTGAAGCGCGATGGCGACGAGATTGCCGGGTCGTTCTACGAGGCCGAGCACCTCGGCGGTGACACCGACATGGTGGCGCTGATTGCGGCGATCCTCACCGAGGAATCGCGGCGCAAGCAGCAGGGGCGCAAGGATCACCAGATCCCGATGCGGCCCGACCATGGGCAGGACATTCTCGACGACCTGCAGCGGCGGGCCCAGCCGGGCTATCCGACGATCGGCCGGCTCAAGGGCCTCGCCGAGCTGCGCGGCGTCGAGCGGGCGCTCAGTCACGGCCAGTTCGGTATCGTCTGATGGCACCGATCCGCTTCGGCATGGTGGGTGGCGGGTGGCGCGCGGAGTTCTTCACGCGCATTGCCCGGCAGATGCCGGAGCGGTTTCAGCTGGTCGGCGTGTGGCAGCGCGACTTTGCCAAGGCGCAGGCGTTCGGGGCGGCGTGGGGTGCGCCGGCGTTCGAGACGCTGGCAGAACTTTCTGGCCTGGAGGCGGATTTTCTCGTCGTCTCGGTGAAGGCGGATGCGCATCCGACGGTGCTGGGTGAACTCCATGCGCTGAAGCAGGCGGTGCTGTGCGAGACGCCGGCGGCGCTGGATTTGCCGTCGATGCTCCAGATCTGGCGGATGGTGGAGCAGGGGTTCCGGCTGCATGTCGCCGAGCAATACCTGTTCCAGCCGCTGCATGCGGCGCGGCTGACGCTGATCGCCAACGGGGCGCTGGGGCGGGTGGATTTCGCCCGGGTGTCGACCGCGCACGGCTATCACGGCACCTCGCTGATGCGGAAGTTTCTCGGGGTCGGCTTCGAGGACGCCGCCATTCGCGGCAAGGTGTGGAAGTCGCGGGCGCTGCAGGGCCCGAACCGGGTGGGCTGGCCGGGGAGCGAACGGTTTGCCGACACGGTGCAGACGCTGGGCGAGTTCGATTTCGGCGACAAGCTCGGGTTGTTCGATTTCACCGACGTGCAGTACCGCTCGCCAGTGCATTCGCATCGGGTGGTGATCCGCGGCGATCGCGGCGAGATCGCCGACCTCGAAGTACGGGTGATGCCGGACTATGCGCATCCGGTGGTGCGGCAGATCACGCGGCAGCAGTCGGGGCAGTACGGCAACCTGTTCGGCTATGCGCTCGAGGCCATGCAGGCGGGCGATGAGACGGTGTGGACGATGCCGTATCCCAACGCGCGGCTGATGGACGACGAGATCGCCATTGCGGTGGCGATGGAGAAGATGGCCGCGTTGGCGCGGGGCGAAGGGCAGGGGCCGTACCCCTATGCCGAGGCGGCGCAGGACCAGTATCTGGCGCTGCTGATGGCCGAGGCGGCCCGCACCGGTGAGACGGTGCATAGCAGCCGGCAGGCCTGGGCGAGCTGATTTTCGGCGGCCCGGTCGAAACGGGCCGGCTTCGGGCGACATATCATCAAACAGGCGATAGTGGTTGACATCCATAGCTGATGGGCTATGAATTAACCCATAGCCAATGGGGTATGGATCGTGACGCCGGACGCGCAGGATGCATTGTTCAGATCGCTTTCCGACCCGACGCGGCGCGGGCTGTTCGAACGGCTCTGCCGTGAGGGCGAGCTTACGGTGGCGGCACTGACGGCGAAGGCCGGGGTGTCGCAGCCGGTGGTTTCGAAACACCTCGGGGTGCTGCGGGAGGCCGGGCTGGTGGCCGGGCGGCACGAGGGGCGGGAGACGCGCTATTCGGCCAAGCTCGACGCGCTGCGGCCGCTGGTCGACTGGACCAAGGAAATGACCGGGTTCTGGGAAAGCCGGTTCGACGACCTCGAAGATCTTTTGAAAAGGATGGACCAATGAGCAACTGGATCAGGCAGTTTCACCGGTGGGTTTCGGTGCTGTTCGTCGCGACCGTCATCGTGACGACGGTGGCCATGTCGCAGCCGCAGCCGATCATCTGGATCTCCTACACGCCGCTGCTGCCGCTGTTCCTGCTGATGGGGAGCGGCATCTATATGTTCGTGCTGCCCTATGTGCGCCGGTGGCGCACGGCGCGAGGTTGAGGCGGATGGCGAAAAAAGCGAGCGGCAAACCGGGGATCGATGCGCCTTGGGTGGCGCCCACGGAGATTGTGCGGCTATCGGGCGGCAATCCGCAGGCGCCGCTCGGGTACGGCGAGGAGCCGGTGCGCTGGTTCATCGCGGCGATGCCGGGGTGGCAGAGCGCCGTGGGCGAGCAGCTCGACGCGCTCATCACCACGGCGGCGGCGGGGGTGATGAAGGCGGTGAAGTGGAACACGCCGATGTATGGGATGGAACTCGACCACTACTTTCTCGGGTTTCACTGCTTCGACAAGTACATCAAGGTGAGCTTCAACTCGGGCGCGAAGCTCGACCCGCTACCGCCGGGCACGTCGAAGCAGGCCAATGTGCGTTACCTCGATATCTACGAGGGCGAGGCGCTCGATGAGGCGCAGTTCAAGGACTGGGTGCGGCAGGCGAGCCAGCTGCCCGGCGACAAGTTGTAGGAGAGACAGATGAGTGACGCGGAACGCGAGATCGACAACCGGATCGGCCAGCTTGGCGGCTGGCGCGGCGAGCGGCTGGCGCAGGTGCGCGAGCTGATCAAGGCGGCGCTGCCCGACGTGGTCGAGGAGTGGAAGTGGGAGAACCCGGTCTGGAACAAGGACGGGATCATCTGCACGGGCGAGGCCTACAAGGCGGCAATCAAGCTGACCTTTCCCAAGGGTGCGTCGCTGAAAGATCCGAAGCGGCTGTTCAACTCCTCGCTCGAGGGGGCGACGCGGCGGGCGCTCGATATCAAGGAAGCCGACGTGATCGATGAGGCGGGGCTCAAGGAGCTGTTCGTGGCGGCGGCGGAACTCAATGCGGCGACGCTGAAGGCAAAAAAGAAATGAGGGCGCCGGTTGATGCGCCGGAAATCCGCTCGGTGGTGATCGAGCGGGAAATGCCGTTTGCGGCATCCCGGATCTGGCGGGCGCTGACGCAGCCCGAGCTGATGGCGGAGTGGCTGCTGAAGTCGGATTTCGCTCCAGTGGTGGGGCGGGATTTCAAGTTCACGCAGGACTGGGGTTCGATCGACTGCAGGGTGACTGAGGTCGAGCCGGAGACGTCGCTGGCTTACACATGGGCGGCGTTTGGGCTCGAGAGCACGGTGACCTGGACGCTGACGCCGGTGGGGTCGGGGACGCGGCTGCGGATGGAGCAGGTCGGGTTCCGGCGGGATCAGGAAGAGGCGTATCGCGGGGCGCGGGCGGCTTGGGGGATGTATTTCCGGGCGTTGGAGGAGTTGGTGAGCAAGGCGGGCTGACGGCCCCTCACCCAGCTGCGCTAGTTCGCTACGCTCTCAAGCTTCGCTGCCCTCTCCCCAGAGGGGCGAGGGGAGGTCCGAGCATCACCGGACGGTTTGAGCCTTCCCCTCGCCCCTCTGGGGAGAGGGTGGCCGCGAAGCGGCCGGGTGAGGGGCCGCCTAGTCTTCCAGAAGATAGGCGCCTTTGCGGGTCGCGAGGATATCTTTGCCGACGATCTTCATGATCGAGGTGCCGCGGGGGGCGTATTTGGCCATGCGGCGGCTGAGGACGAGGCCGTCGGTGCCGGCGAGGATGGGCGTGCGGGCCATGAAGGCTTCGGGGCCTTCCATGGCGATGAGGTCGGCGACGGGCTGGCCCTTCACCACGCGCTCGCCCAGTTCGACGCGGTAGGCGACGAGGCCGGGGCGGTCGACGCGGATCATCTCGGTGGCCTCTAACGGGGTGGCTTCGGGCATGGGCGCGGGCGGCGTGCCCGGGTCGGCGTCGATGAGGTTGCGGCCGCAGAGGAAGCCCCAGAGGCGGCGGGCGTCGTCGGCGCCGAAGGTGTCGAAGACGTCGGCCTGACCGCGATATTCGAGCGTGGCGGTGGCGCTCGCCATGGGGACGGGCTTGCCCGGGTTGGCCTGCGCCACCTTGCGGTAGAGCTGGGGAAGGACTTCGTCGAAGGAGCCACCGCCGGAGTCTGCGGCCGTCAGGGTGGCGGCGGCGCCCATCCAGTCGGCGAGGTCCTGCAGCTCGGGCATCAGCTCGGGCGAGGTGAAGATGTGGATGAGCGATTCGTCGTCGCAGTGGAGGTCGAGCACGAACTCGGCGTCGTGGGCTTCCCTGAGGACGAGGAGGCGGAGCTGCTCGGCAGCGGTGCGCGGCTGCTGCGCGTCGATCCAGCGGGCGACGGCCGTGCGGATCAGGTTGACGTTGAAGACTTCGTCGGCGGTGAGGCGGCCGCTCAGTTGGGTGCGGATCAGAGAAAAGAGATCGGGCCAGCGGCGGTTGAAGTTGACGCCGGTATTGGTGTCGTAGCGGCCGATGTGATGGCGCAGCGACTGCTGGCCGAGGCCGAGGGGATTCACCGCCGGCATGACGATGAAGCGGGCGCGGAGCAGGCCCTGGTCGTCGGCCTGGCGCAGCATGGGCAGCAGGTGGTGCAGCACCATGGTGCCGGGGTGCTCGTCGGCGTGGAGCGCGGCCTGGAGGTGGACCTTCTCGGGCGCGTCGGCGGGGCCGATCACGTAATAGGTGAACTCGGTGACGCTGCCGGGAGTATCGCCCCTCAGCGGCACGGTTTTCCTCTCAAAGCTCATGTGACCTCTAGATGCGGTTCATCCGGAAGCGGATGGGCGTGGCGCCGGGCATGTGGCGCGTGAGACGGCGGTACACCAAACCGAAGACGAAGAAAATGCAGAGCGAGACGGCGAGGAAATAGGCCGCGGCCACCGGGAAGTGGAGGAAGGCGTTGTAGTCGTGCTGGTAGATCTCGCCGGCCTTGTTCATCAGGTCCTGCTGGTCGCCGATCACCGGCAGGGTGAAGTAGACCAGCGCGGTGGCGTGAAAGAGGAACACGACCTCGTTGGTGTAGGCCGGCCAGGCGAGGCGGATCATGTGCGGCCAGGTGACCGAGCGGAACTGCTGGGCCGGCGACATCCCGTAGGCGCGGGCCGCTTCGATCTCGCCCTTGGGGACGGTGATCAGCGCGCCGTAGAAGATTTCGGCCGAGTAGGCGGTGGTGTTGAGCGCGAGAATGGCGGGGCCGAGGACCAGCGGGTTGAGGATGATCCAGTCGATGCCGAGCGGCTTCCAGACGCTGAGATTGAAGGCCAGAGCCAGCGAATAGAACATGAAGAGCTGGATGAAGAAGGGCGAGCCGCGGAAGGCGTAGATATAGCCCGAGCAGAGATTGGCGATCAGCTTGTTTCGGGAGGCCTTGCCCAGCGCAAAGAAGATGGCGAGCACGAAGCCGATGGGGATCGAGGCGAAGGCGAAATAGATATTGAACAGCGCCGGGTGGGCGAGGGTGGCGATATCGTTCAGGATCGCTTGCATCAGGCAGCGCTCGCAATCGACATGCCGCGGCTGGCCCATTTGGTGAGCCGGGCGAACACCTTCTCGGAAGCGAAGGTGATGAGGATGTAGAAGACCAGCAGCACCAGGTAGTAGGCCCAACGCCAGTCGGGGTGGACGAGGCCAGCCGAGCGCGAGAAGTTCGGCGCGCCGAGGCGGTTGGCGAGCTGCACGATGTCGGAGATCTGAAGCAGCGAGAGCAGGGACGTGGCCTTGATCAGCAGCAACCAGACGTTGGAGAGGCCGGGCAGGGCGTAGATCCACATCTGGCGGATGTGGAACCGCCAGAGCACCTCGGAATTGGCGAAGCCGTAGGCGCGGGCCGCTTCGAGCTGGCCCTTGGGTACGGCGTTCATGGCGCCGGCGATGACGTTGGCAGCGAACGCGCCATAGACGATGCCCAGCGAGACGCAGGCGAGGGCGAGATATTCGTTGGTGCCGAGCAGCCAGTTGGCGGCGTCGCAGGGCGGCCATTGGCCGATGTTCGCTGCGAGCGTTTCGGGCGTGCAGACGACCTGGGCGCGGACGAGTTCGACGGCCTGCTCGAAGGCGAGCGGGAAGAAGAGGAAGAACAGCACGTCCGGGATGCCGCGGACCATGTTGATGTAGAGCCCGCCGACAAAGCGAAGCGGGCGGTGGCGCGAGTTGCGGGCGGCGGCGCCGAGGAGGCCGAAGGCAAGGGCGCAGACCATGCCGAAGACGGCGGCGGCGAGCGTGTACTGCACGCTGGCATACCAGGTGAGGTGCTTGCCGTTGGTCAGGTAGCCGAGCCAGAAGGCGACGCCGTCACCCATATCGAGCATGCCCCCAGTGCCCTAGAGAAGCGGGGCGAACCGGTGTGGCTCGCCCCGTGCGGTTGTCAGTTGGTCTTGAAGATCGGCTTCTGCTTGTCCGGGAACCACTTGACGATCAGGTCGTCGAGCGAGCCGTCCTTCTTCATTTCGTCGATGGCGGCGTTCAGCTTGCCTTCGAGTTCGTCGTCGGCCTTGCGCAGGCCAATGCCGATGCCGTTGCCGAGCTTCACGTCGGGGCCGACCTTTTCGAGGGCGCCCGAGGAGCCGCCGACGACTTCGCTGACGTAAGAGGCGTCGGCGAGGATGACGTCGAGGTTGCCGGCGTTGAGGTCGGCAAGGGCCTGGTCAGCGGTGTCGTAGGCCTTGACGGTGTTGTTGGCACCGTAGGTTTCCTGCACGTAGCCGGCCTGGATGGTGGCGCCCTGGACGCCGATATTCTTGCCGCTGATGGCGGCGAAATCGATCGTGGTGCCGGTGCGGACCAGGTAGTAGGACGGATCGGGCGGCAGGTAGTTCTGGGTGAAGTCGATCGACTGCTTGCGCTCGTCGGTGATCGACATGCCGGCCATGATCGCATCGTAGTTGCCGGCGATCAGGTTCGGGATGATGGAATCCCAGTCATTGGTCTGCCAGGTGCATTCGAGCGCGGCGCGCTTGCAGAGCTCGTTGCCGAGGTCGATCTCGAAGCCGGCGGGCTTGCCCGAGGCTTCGTCGATGAAGTTGTAGGGCGCGTAGGCGCCCTCGGTGGCGAGGCGGATGGCCTGTGCGTTGGCGGCGGTCGAGAACAGCGCAATGGCTGCGGCCGCGACGATAATCAGCTTCTTCATTGTATCGGGTCTCTCTCCTAAAAGACCGCGTACCGGACAGTGTGGAGCTGGCGGTGCGGATGCTGGCCCGCTGAATGTGCGGGCATTGGCCCAAAGGCTTAGCGGATTTTACCGGGTGGTCAATATTGCGTCATGAAAACAAAGCTCAGCGGCCGAGATCCTGACGGCTGAGCCAGAAAACCTCGCCCTCGGACTGCTCGGTATCGAGCCAGGTGAAGGGCAGGGAGGGATACTCCTCCTCGAGGATATGGCGGCCGGTGCCGATCTCGCAGATGAGGCCGCCTTCGGGCGTCAGGTGTTTGGGCGCCTCGGCGAGGATGCGGCGGACGAGGTCGAGGCCGTCGGCGCCGCCCAGATGCGCCATCTGCGGTTCGTTGGCGTATTCGGGCGGGAAGGCAGCGACTTCGGCGGCAGCTACATAGGGCGGGTTGGTGATGATGAGGTCGTAGCGCGCCGATTTCAGCGGCTTGAAAAGATCGCCCTTCATGAGACGGATACGCTCCTCGACGCCGTGATCGGCGAGGTTGAGCTTAGCCACCTCCAGCGCATCCGGGGATAAGTCCACGGCGTCCACTTCGGCATTGGGTAGGCACATGGCGGCGATGATGGCGAGGCAGCCCGAGCCGGTGCAGAGATCGAGCACGGAGCCGATGGCTTCGGGCTCGGGGATGAGGCCGAGCGCATCGGGGCCGAGCGCGTCGCCGAGCAGGAGTTCGGCGATGAAGGAGCGGGGGACGATGACGCGCTCGTCGACGCGGAACGGGATGCCCTGGATGTAGGCCTTGCCGACGAGGTAGGGCGCCGGTTTTCGCGTGGTGACGCGGGCATCGAGCAGGCTCGCGACGTGGCGGCGCTCGTCGGGGAGCAGGCGGGCATCGAGCCAGGGGTTGATGTCGTCGACCGGGAGATGAAGCGCCTCGAGGATGAGGAAGGCGGCTTCGTCGAGCGGGCCAGTCGTGCCATGGCCGTAGGTGAGGTTCGCCGCGTTGAAGCGGGAGACGGCGTAGCGCAGCAGGTCGCGCACGGTGATCAGGTCGTCGGCAACGGTCATTTCGGGCACTCGTCAGGCGTGGTCGGCGGCGCGCAGGAATTGCTGCAGGCGGGCGGATTTGGGCGCGCCGAAGACTTCGGCGGGGGTGCCTTCCTCCTCGATCCGGCCGAGGTGGAGGAAGACCACCTTGTGGGCGATGGTGCGGGCGAGATCCATGTCGTGGGTGACGAGGATCATGGTGCGGCCCTCCTCGGCGAGGAGGCGGATGACACGGATGACTTCGACTTCGAGCTCGGGGTCGAGGGCGGAAGTGGGCTCGTCGAAGAGCATGACTTTGGGGTTGATGCAGAGGGCCCGGGCGATGGCGGCGCGCTGCTGCTGGCCGCCGCTCAGCTGGCTCGGGTAGGACGCGGCCTTGTCGCGGATGCCGACCTTGGCGAGCATTTCGAGGGCTTCGGCCTCGACCTCGTCCTTGTTGCGCTTCTGGACGCGGAGCGGCGCTTCCATGACGTTGCCGAGCACCGACATGTGGCTCCAGAGATTGAACTGCTGGAAGACCATGCCGAGTTCGGAGCGGATGCGGCGGATCTGCGCTTCGTCCGAGGGGTGGCGGTGCGGCGGGGTGCCGGCGATGCGGATTTCCTCGCCGGCGATCTTCACGCTGCCCTGCTCGGGCACTTCGAGCATGTTGATACAGCGGAGCAGCGTGGATTTGCCGGAGCCCGAGGAGCCGATCAGCGCCACCACCTCGCCTTCGCTGGCGGTGAGCGAGACGCCTTTGAGGACCTCGAGGGGGCCGTAGGACTTGTGGAGATTGTCGATTTCGACGACGGGCGCGGCGTTCTGCATGGTCTTCAGCAATGCCGATCAGGGGGCGGGGTGGCAAGCAAATTGCGGAACCCTGACTGGCTCCGCCCGTTGAGTCTTCCAGAAGCCCGGAAGGGCACCATCCAGCCAAGAGGAGATTTCCGATGAACTGGAACGAAATGGAAGGCAACTGGGAGCAGCTCAAGGGCAAGGTCCAGACCCAGTGGGGCAAGCTCACCAATGACGACCTCACGGTGATCAAGGGCCGTCGCAAGGAACTCGCGGGCAAGATCCAGGAGCGCTACGGCAAGGTGCAGGAAGACGCCGAGCGCGAAGTGGACGATTGGTACCGCACGCTGAACTGAGCCTGACCACATTAGGTTCAGTAAAGGGCGCTCCGCGAAAGCGGGGCGCCTTTGTTATTCCGCTGGGCCCAAAGGGCCGTAGCAAAGCTAGGGTGGGGCTAATCCCCACCTCCTGAGTTTCCCGCTCCCCCCTCCACCGCCTAACGGCGGTCCCCCTCCCCCGCAAGCGGGAGAGGTTCCGCTGTGGCACCATCGCGCCACAGCCACAGGTGGAGTGGGGCAGGGTCCCTCCACCGGGCCTTCTCCCGTTTACGGGGGAAGGTGCCCGACAGGGCGGAAGGGGGGAGCCCCACGCACCGAGCCCGGCCTCGCCAACCACTTATCCCCGCTCCTCCACCCCCATGCGAATATCCCCCCGTCCCCTGCAGGGCGGGCGCTGCGCAACGAACGTGCGGCGGGGGATATCGAGGGTCGGGGAGTCGTCCCCGGCGGGCCGCGGTGCGAGCAACCGGCACTTGGACGCTTCTCCGAAGCGGACGTGTCCGCTCCCTTGTACCCCCGTCCAACTCATCCTCGGTGACCGGCGAGGCGAAAGCCTCGTTTTTTGCGGACTACCCGCGTGGGGCCAAACCCTCGCCGGTCCCGCCCAACTCATCAACCCGAGGCGGCAACGCCGGCGGGCGCCAAAACACGCCCGCAAGGGGGAGGAAGGGGGCCAGTGCGTGGGGCACGATCTCGCCCCATCCCAACCTTCCGTTTGCGGGGCCTAAATAGCTAGCGGCCCCGATCGTGAGATCGGGGCCGCCGCCTCCTCGGACCGCGGACCCGGCAGGGACGGTCCAAGCTCGGATGCTGTTCAGGTCAGGACATTCGTCCGCGGCGGAAGAGGCCGACCAGCAGCGAAATCACCAGGAAGGCGAGGAAGAGGAAGAACAGGATCTGCGCGATGCCCGATGCGGCACCGGCAATGCCGCCGAAGCCGAGCACGCCCGCGACGATGGCGACGACGAGGAAGAGGAGGGCGTATTGCAGCATTTTGAGATGCTCCAGTTTGCTTGTTGAGGAGCTAACGGGGAGGGGTGGGGGTGGGTTCCCGGGGGAGGGTGAGGCTTAAGGATGATCGCTGATCGTCCCTCACCCGGCCGCTGTGCGGCCACCCCCTCCCTCAAGGGGAGAGGGGCAGGGGGCGTGTGGTGACGGTCGTGCTGACTGGGGCAACCCTCATCCGGCCTTCCGCCACCTTCTCCCACAAGGGGAGAAGGCGATGGGGCGCGGGCCGTGGGTCGTCTCCACCTACCTCGCAAAGAAAAAGGCCGGGCGGGGGCCCGGCCTAGTTTGGTGCATGGGAGGCTTTGGGTCACGCCGCGGCGCGGGAGCCTTCGTCGAAGAAGAGGGCCTGGCTGATCAGGGCCTTCACCATTTCGGGGTTGAAGGGTTTGGTCACCAGGAAGGTCGGCTCGGGGCGCTCGCCGGTGAGGAGGCGCTCCGGGAAGGCGGTGATGAAGATCACCGGGATGGGGTGGGCGTGGAGGATGTCGTTGACCGCATCGATGCCCGAGGAACCGTCGGCGAGTTGGATGTCGGCGAGGATCATGCGGGGCTGGGTCTTGTGGTAGAGGGCGACAGCTTCCTTGTGGGTGCGGGCGATGCCGACCACGTTGTGGCCGAGGCCCTCGACCATCTGCTCGATATCCATGGCGATGAGCGGCTCATCCTCGATAATGAGGATGTCGGTCGCCACCTGGCGCGAGATTTCCTCGCTGGCCTGCGAGAGGAGGCTCTGGAACTCGGTGGCCCCGACGCTCAGGATTTCCGCTGCATCGGCGTGTGCGAAACCCTCGACCGCGACCAGCAGAAAAGCCTGGCGGGCCCGTGGAGTGAGGTTCGCAAGATTGGCGGCAGCGCGGCTCTCCCAGGGGAAACTCGACACCGGCTCGGGCACCTTCACCGCCGAACTCGAGAACATGCTCGAGAACAGCTTGTACAGCGAGATGCGGTCATTGCTCGCTTCGGGGAAGATCGAGAGATCGGCGATCAGCGCCTCGAGCGCTGCGGCCACATAGGCGTCACCCGAGGTCTGCGATCCCGTCACTGCGCGAGCAAATCGGCGTAGATAGGGGAGATGCGGGGCGATCCGCGTGGACAAAGACATGTATAGACTACTCCCTTGACGCTTTGGCAGCTTACCACGAGTTGAAACGAGAGCGTCAAATTATGGTTCCCGGCGGGTGGGAACTTTTTTGCGGGCGCCGCATTTATCAGGACGCGGCGGAACGGGGCGTCAACTCTGCTGTGGGGCTAAGGGTATATGCGAGACAAGAAGGCAATGAACGATTTGAGCAGCATCCGGCGGCGGCAAGACGATGGTCTAGGCCCTAACTCGGATATCGGCAATAAGCTGCGCGCGCTTTACGGCGCCGTGCAGGACGAAGGCATTCCCAACAAGCTGCTGGAACTGCTCGACCGCCTCGACGAGGTCGAACGCCAGAGCAAGTCCTCCGACAAGGAGGAATAGGGCCATGGCCGCTACGACGACCAACGCCACCAATGCGTCCCGCGAGGCCCCAAGCTTCAAGCGCGACCTTCTCTCCACGCTGCCGAGCCTGCGCGCCTTCGCGGTGTCGCTGTCGGGCCGGCACGACAAGGCGGATGACCTGGTCCAGGACACGGTGATGAAGGCCTGGGCCAAGCAGGAAAGCTTCGAGCTCGGCACCAACATGAAGGCCTGGCTCTTCACGATCCTGCGCAACGAGTTCTACAGTCAGATGCGCAAGCGCGGCCGCGAGGTGCAGGACACCGACGGCGCGTTCACCGAGCGCATGGCGGTGCATCCGAGCCAGTACGGCATCGTCGACCTCAACGATTTCCGCAAGGCACTCGACCGGCTGCCGGACGACCAGCGCGAAGCCGTGATCCTGATTGGCGCTTCGGGCTTCTCGTATGAGGAAGCGGCCGAAATCTGCAAATGCGCGGTGGGCACGATGAAGAGCCGCGTCAGCCGCGCGCGCACGAAACTGCAGGAACTGCTGCAGGTGACGGGCGAGGGCGATTACGGGCCGGACTCGGTTTCAGCCCAGGTGACGTCGATCCCGCATCTCAGCTGACGCGGGAAAGAGCGGCGCGGCAGGCGGCCAGAAGTCCTGCCGCGTCGAAGGGCTTGCCGAGCCCGACAGCATGGGGGAAGGCCTCGGTGGAGGCATGATCGGCAGACATCACCACAACGGCGACGCCGGCTTTCGCGAGCCGCTCGGTGAAGGCGACGACTTCGGGCGCCCCGAGCCGGGCCTCGACAATAGCGAGGCTGCATGCAGCCAGCTCTTCAAATCGCGGCAAAGCCTGCCCGACGTTGCGCAGATGGGTGATCTCGCCGAGCCGCGCAGTGGTAACGATGTCTTCGATGTCGAGCGCGAGGAGCGCTTCTTCCTCGATGATGAGGATTCGCCTGGTGGGCATTTGGGGGTCCCTGACGCTTGACCGGTGCAGGATGCATAGCGGCGTGGTCAGTTCGGTCATTTAAAAAAGACACTCGCTGGTGCGAGCAACCCGTTGGGGGATGCTGGCGTTACCAGCGGAAATCGGCAAAGGATTTGCGGAACCAACCGTGAGCGACGCCCTGCCTCCCGCCATTGCCAGACGCGTGCCCTGCGAGATGTGTGTTCTCAGGGGCAATCCGAACTTCCGGGCCTTTGCGCCCGAGGAGCTGAAATTCGTCTCGACGTTCAAACGCGGCGAGCTGGTGGCGGACGCGGGCTCGATGATCCTCTCCGAGGGGGCGCACAGCGCGCAGCTGTTCACGCTGCTTTCGGGCTGGGCCTTTCGCTACAAGACGCTGGAGGATGGGCGGCGGCAGATCCTCAACTACCTGCTGCCGGGCGATCTGGTGGGGCTGCAGGGCTCGGTGATCGGCGAGATGCAGCATTCGGTGGAATCGCTGTCGCCGGTGGTGCTGTGCGTGTTCCAGCGCGACAGCCTGCAGACGCTGTTCAAGAACCATCCGGGGCTCGCCTTCGACATCACCTGGCTCGCCTCGCGCGAGGAGCGGATGCTCGACGAGAACCTGCTGAGCGTCGGGCGGCGGTCGGCGGTGGAGCGGGCGGCGTACCTCATTGCGTTCATCTACCAGCGGGCGGCGCGGGTGGGGCTGGGGGAAGGGCGGCGGCTGCTGATCCCCATTTCGCAGCAGCACGTCGCCGATACGCTCGGACTTTCAATTGTCCACACCAACAAAACGCTGAGAAAACTCTCGGACCGTAAACTGATCCGATGGCATGGCCGCGCCTGCGAGGTGCTGGACGAGCCGGGGCTGAGGGAGCTCGCGGGATGGGCGGGACTGGGCGAACAGAAGCGGCCATTGATCTGACCAATGGGGGTCGCATTGTCGCCATTGCGGGTTGATAGGGGGCGCGTATTGCGTATGGCCGGTACCGCCCGGGAGCGGGCCGGGACGATCGTTTCACTTTACCCAAGGTTCGAGCGCCGATGACCGATGTCACCCAGGGCAGCGTCGTCCGCTCGGTCCGTTTCGGACCGGTGCGCCGGCTCGCCATCGTGGCCTCGATGCTGCTTGTGCTGGCGGCCGCGGCGGCCTCGCTGTTCCTGGTGCGGACGATCGACAGCCAGCTCGCCGATATCGGCAATACCTACGAGGTGCGGCGGCAGGCACGCGAGCTGATGCTGGCAGTGGTGGACGCCGAAACGGGACAGCGTGGCTACCTGCTGACGCATGACCCGAGCTATCTAGACCCTTATGATCGCGCCGTGGCCTCGATGGACAGCACGTACCAGGGGCTGATGACGCTGGTGGCGGGCAACGAGGCGCAGTTGCTGCGGCTGCAGGGCATCGGGCCCAATCTCGAAGCGAAGCGCGCCGAAATGGCGCAGACTATCGATTTACTGTCGTCGGGCGATGCGGCGGGGGCGATGGCCCTCCTCACGTCCGATCAAGGCAAGACGCTGATGGAGGGGATCCGCAGCACGCTGCGGACGTTCATCGCCGAGGAAGACGGCAAACTCATTGATCGCAACGCCCAGATGGAGGGCTACCGGCAGATGCTGGTGCTGGCGATCCTCGCGGCGCTGGGGGCGGCGGCGATCCTCGCCTATGCGCTGTTCACACGGGCGCAACAGCAGGTGGCGGCGCTGGCCCAGCGCGAGACGCTGCTGATCGTGCAGAACGAAGAGCTCGAGGCGCATATCCAGGCGCGCACGGTGGAAGTGGAAGAGGCGCGCGGCCGGGCGGAGCGCGAGCGGGCGCGGCTCGAAGCGCTGCTGCAGGACACCAACCACCGGATCGGCAATTCGCTGGCGACGGTGTCGTCGCTGCTCGGGCTGCAGCTCGCACGGTCTGGGTCGGACGAGGTGAAGATGGCGCTCGAGGCGGCGCAGGGGCGGGTGCATGCGATTGCCTCCGCGCATCGCCGGCTGCGGCTCGGACACGATCTCGAAACCACCGACGCGGCGGATTTCCTCTCGGCCGTGGTCGACGATCTGACGACGACCGTGCCGGCCGACAAGCCGATCGATTTCCACCAGGATTTCAACCCCATGGTGATCCCAGCGCGCGATGCGACGACGCTCGGGATCGTGGTCAGCGAGCTCGTGACCAATGCGGTGAAGCACGCCTTCGTGCCGGGGAAGGGTGGCAATATCTGGATCCGGTTCGTGAAGTCGGACACCGGGCTGCCGGAACTTCGGGTCGAGGATGACGGGCAGGGGCTGCCGGAGGGCGGGGCGACGGGCAACGGGCTCGGCGCGCTGATCATCAAGCAACTGGCCCGGCAGTTCGGCGGCGTGCCGCATTATGATCCGCGCGAAGGTGGTGGCACTGTGGTGCGCGTGGAACTGCCAAATCTCGGGGCGGGCGCCGCGTAAACGGAACCGTGACAGCGGTTCGGCCGTTCGTTGGGTACGTTTGGGCGAACGGAGGGCAGCATGCATTTTATCGCGGTTTTCAACAAGGATGGCGGCACGTTCCGGACGATGGACATTGCCGCGTTCTCGGCTACGGCGACGCGCATCTTCGAGGCGGCCGGGCACACGATCGATTGCCGGGCGGTGGAAGGCCGCAACCTGATCCGCGAACTCGAACGGGCGGCGCGCGATCCGGCGTCGGACGCGCTGCTGGCGGGCGGCGGTGACGGGACGATCTCGGCAGCGGCGGGCATCTGTTTCAAGCACAAGATGCCGCTGGCGGTGCTGCCGGCGGGGACGATGAACCTGTTCGCACGCTCGCTGAAGGTGCCGCTGAACCTCGAGCAGGCGCTGACGGCGCTGGCGAATGGCGAGGCCGACCAGGTGGATATCGCGACGGCCAATGGGCGGCCGTTCGTGCACCAGTATTCGGTCGGCATGCATTCGCGGCTGGTGCGCATCCGCAATGGGCTCACCTATAACAGCCGGATCGGCAAGATGCTGGCGAGCGTGCGGGCAGTGGGCGCGACGCTGTCGCGGCCGTTGGTGTTCGATGCGGAAATCCGCACGCCCAACGGGATCGAGAACCGGCGCGCGACCGCCATTTCGATCAGCAACAACGTGCTGGGCGAGGGGCATGTGCCCTATGCCGAGACGGTCGACCAGGGCGTGCTCGGGGTTTACGTGTTCAAGCCGATGCCGCCGCTGGAGCTGGCGCGGCTGGCGTTTTCGCTGCTCGTGGGGACGTGGAAGCACCATCCGCTGGTGTCGGAGCGGCAGGTGGAGCAGGTGACCCTCAATTTCCCGCGGCTCAAGGCCGGCGCCAAGGCGGTGATCGACGGCGAGCTGATCGATCTCGACAAGCGCGTGGAGCTGAAGGTGCATCAGCAGGCGCTGCAGGTGATCGTGCCGAAGGTGGAGGCGCCGGCGGCGCCGAAGGTGCCGGAGGCGGCTTAGCCGGGCGACCGGCGGATGGCGTGGAAATCGGCGAACATCTGCGGCGCATTCTCCGTCCCGTCGGCGGCGAATGAGCCCTGCGGGTAGACGTCGATCCCCGGGGCGATGACTGTTCCTGCGCGCGCCGACTCGAGGAAGACGTGGCGCTTGGGGGCTGTTTCGAACCATTCGGGGTCGTCGAAGGTGCCGCCGAAGACGCTCATCACCTCGGCATAGCGATCGAAGATCGTGTAGAGCTTGGTGCCGCAGCGCGTGCAGAAATGCATGTGCAGCGCCTTGCCGCTGCCCGCCGAGCGATGGGTGTAGATGGCGGGTGTTCCGCCCAGAAGCTTGAACGAGTCCTTGCGGACGAACAGCTCGATTGCATAAGGGCCGCCGCTCGACTTCTGGCAGAAATGGCAGTGGCAGAGCACCAGACGCTCGGGTGGTCCCTTGGTTGCGAACCGAAGGTCGCCGCAGAGGCAACCGCCTTCATGCGTATCCATACCGTCCTCCCCCAGAAGCGGCACTGATCTATGGTTATGCCTGCAAATGCCGGGAGGCAAGCCTAGCGTTCGATGTGGCTGGCCGAGTAGGGTTCGGCTCCCACTTCAGGATTCCCCGCCATGTCCGATACCGTTCTCGATCGCTTCCTGCGCTATGTGGTGATCGATACCCAGTCCGACCCGCAATCGCCGAGCCAGCCTTCGACCGAGAAGCAGAAGAATCTCGGGCGGGTGCTGGTTGAGGAATTGCTGGCGATCGGGCTCAGCGACGCGCATCTCGACGAACATGGCTATGTCTACGCGACCGTGCCGGGGAATAGCGGCAAGGACGTGCCGGTCATCTGCTGGTGCTCGCATATGGACACGGCGCCCGATTTCACCGGGACCAACGTGAAGCCGCAGGTGCATGCCAATTACCAGGGCGGCGATATCGTGCTGCCGGGCGATGCGTCGCGGGTGATCCGGTTTGCCGAGCATGCCGAGCTCGCCAACCAGATCGGCAACGACATCGTGACGAGCGACGGCACGACGCTGCTGGGCGCCGACGACAAGGCGGGGCTGGCGGAGATCATCACGGCGGCGGACCGGCTGATGCGCGACCCCTCGATCAATCACGGGACGATCAAGCTGCTGCTGACGCCGGACGAGGAGATTGGGCGCGGGGTCGACAAGGTCGATTTCGACAAGCTCGGGGCGCGGTTCGCCTACACGATGGACGGCGAGACGGCTGGCAGCATCGAGGACGAGACGTTTTCGGCCGACGGGGTGGAGATCGAGATCACCGGCGTGGCGTTTCATCCGGGCTTTGCCAAGGGGCGGATGGAGAACGCGATCAAGATCGCCGGCGGGATCATCGCGCGGCTGCCCAAGGACATGACGCCGGAGACGACCGAGGGAAGGGAGGGGTTCATCCACCCGGTCGGGGTGACGGGGTCGATGGCGGAGGCGAAGCTCGGCTTCATCATCCGCGATTTCGAGGTGGCGGGGCTCCATGCCAAGGAGGCGCTGCTCGAGGGGATCGTGAAGGACGTGATCGCCGGGTATCCGGGGTCGAGCTACACGTTCACGGTTCGCGAGCAGTATCGCAACATGAAGGAAGTGCTCGATCGCAATCCGGAGATTGTCGACAACGCTGTCGAGGCGATCCGGCGGGCCGGGATGGCGCCCAAACGCGGGTCGATCCGCGGTGGCACGGATGGCTCGCGGCTGAGCTTCATGGGGCTGCCGTGCCCGAACATCTTTGCGGGCGGGCATGCGTTCCACTCGCCGCTCGAGTGGGTGAGCCGGCAGGATATGGAGAAGGCGGTGGCGGTGCTGGTCGAGCTGGCGCGGGTTTGGGAGGAGCGGGCTTAGGGGCAGGACGCCGAGGGGGTGAGCGTGGGGCTCCCCCCTTCCGCCCTTCGGGCACCTTCCCCCGTAAACGGGAGAAGGCCTGACTGAGAGACGGTGCCAAAAAATGATCCCGCCCGGTTTTGCCGAGCGGGACCGAAACTTTTCGCGATGTGGGCCAGCGTTTAGAGGCTGGCGGCGCCACCTTCGACGGGCTGCTGGCCGAGGCGGCGCAGCGCGTTTTCGATGGTCTTGAGGTCTTCGCCGTCATCGCCGTCGACGGGCGTCATGCCCTCGGTGGCGCTGCGTTCCTTGGAGAGCGAGTCCGCTTCCAGCTGGCGAAGGATGATGACCTTTTCATCGTCCGGAAGGTGGTCGTCCGTGAGGAGGGTCACGATTTTCCGCTTGATATGGGTCATTTGCTAAACTCCTGGAAATGCTTGGTTTCCGTGGGGTCGTTGCTTCCCGCGTTTACGCTGCGGGTGACACTAATAACGGGTCAGGCCGGAGTTGGTTGCAGGCTGGTCAGTCGAGCGTGTCGTCATCGGCGTGATGATGGCCGTTCGACTTGCTGAGGAGGAAGGCTGCGGCGAGCGCGCCGCCGACCGGGATACCGACTTTCCGCATGAGCGGGGACTGCAGCACGATGGGCAGGGCGGTCAGCGCCGCCGTGGTGACGAGCGCGGTCTTTTCCTGCGCGTGGCGCTTTTCGAGCGCCTTGCGCTTGGCCATGCCATCGAGGATGGCGATCGTCGCCCAGACGATGAAGGCGACCACGATGGCGCCGACGGCGAGGACCAGCGGGCCGACGATCGGGCCCCAGGCGAGCGTTGCGGCGTTGTTGGCCGCGACCAGCAGGAACACCAGCGCGATCACGGCGAAAAGCGCCACGGCCGACCAGGCCATGGCGTTTTTCTTGAGGCGGTCGATGAGCTCGTCGGCCTCGATCCCGAGGATCGAGGCCAGAGGCAGCAGGAACTGCATGATTACCGGCTGACGATCGCGAGGATGTAGCCGAGCGCGATGGCGCCAGCGACGGCGGTCAGCGGCTTTTCGCGGATGGTGTCCTTGATCTGGCGCTCGAGCTGGTTGAACTCGTCCTGCGCTTCCTCGACGGCCTGCTGGCCGGCCTTGGCGACGTTCTTGACCTCGCGCTTCGCCACGGACTGGGCCTCGTTGACCTTGTCCTCGGCGAGACCGGCGAGGGTCTGCGCTATGGCTTTCATGTCGGACTGGAGCTGCGAGATCTGGTCGCTGAGCTCGTCCTCACGCGAGGCGGACGCAGCAGCAGCGGCGCGGCTGGCGGCGGAAGCCCGGCGGGCGCCATTGGCGGCGCTGCGACGCGGGGTGGAGGTGGTCGACGCCGAACGGTTGGGGGCCATATCGGTGGTGGTAGCCATGGTGGACGCTCCTGTGAATCTGATGTGAGCGAAAACGCGCGGAAGCTATTGTAGTTCCAAGGTTTCGCCCAAGCTTGCGGCAGATCAAATCGAGCTGCCCACAATAGAAGAGGCCCCTGCTTCGGGCGCGAAGCAGGGGCCGGGGGGCGAGCCGAAGGGGGGCGACCTAGGCTCGCGGGGCTCAGAAGACCTTCATCAACACAAGGATGATGACGATCACGAGCACGACGCCAAGAATGCCGGACGGGTAAGCTCCCCAGGAGCGGGAGTAGGGCCAGGCCGGCACGGCGCCGATGAGAAGCAGGATGAGCAGGATGATGATGATAGTGGACATCGTCTGCTCCTAGAGGATCGCGAACAGCAGCGTGCCGGCAACGGCGAGAATGCCGAGGGCGGGAACGAGTGCTGCGAACAGTTCGGAGAAGTGGGTCTTGCCGTCATAGCCTTCCGGGGTGAAGGCGAATGCCGAGCGGCCCGCATGTTCAAGGTTGGCGATCTCAAGCTGTGTCATCGCTCTTTTCCCTTTGTAGAGACCGGCCCGGGGGGAGGCCGGCGCGCCGTTGCGGGCGCTTCGAGCACAATAATGGTGCGTCGCCACAATTGGTTCCGAGGTGATTTCAGGAAAAAGCTGTCGGCTTTGTTATTCGACGCGGACGACGTCTACCGACTGCTTGGCGTGATGCTGGCCCGAGGTGCGGAGCACGCCGACGATGGGGGAAACGTCGGAATAATCGCGGCCGTGCCCGATGGTGATGTGGTCGGGGCCGGCGAGCATGGCGTTGGTGGGGTCGAACTCGAGCCAGCCCGCATGCTGGCCGCACCAGACGCGGACCCAGGCATGCATGGCGTCGGCGCCTTCGAGCCGGGGCTTGCCCTTGGGCGGGATGGTGCGGAGGAAGCCCGAAACATAGGCGGCGGGCACGCCGGCGCCGCGGAGGCCGGCGATCATCACGTGGGCGAAATCCTGGCAGACGCCGCGCTTGAGGCCGAAGGCTTCGACCGGACCGGTATCCACGCGGGTGGCGGTGCGGTCGTATTTGAAGTCCTTGTGGATGGCGAGGCAGAGGTCGAGGGCGGCGGCCTGAATGGAGGGGGCGCGGGCGATCGACTTCAGCGCATAGGCGGTGATTTCGGCATCGAGCGGGATGCGAGGGGAGGCGGCGAGGAAGTGGTGCGGGCTGTCCGACGCGAGCGACCACATGCCGGCGATTTCCTGCTTCAGCCCATCGAGGGTGGGGGAGAGGTCGGCGGGGGCGTGGATGTCCTCGACCTGCACGCGGGCGGTCAGCCGGACATCGAGGTGATCGTGGTAGCCCGAATAGGCGATGGTGGTGACGGTGTTGCCGAAGAAATCGGTGAAGGTCGTTTCCTGCTCGGGGCGCGGATCGAAGCGGACCGAGGAGGCGATGACGCGCTGGACCTGCGGGATGGAGATGGGCGCGACGCGGACGAGGTGGCGGTCGCCATGGACCGAGGCCTCGTAGTCGTAGTGCAGTTCGAGCCGGACATCGTAGAGCACGGCCCGATCCCTCAGACGAAGTAGCTGTCGGCGATGAGGCCGGCGAGGTTGCCGATCTCGATGCCGAGGCGGTTGAGCTTGGCGGTGGTCATGTCCTCGGGTTCGGCGACCCGCAGGTCGGTGTGGAGCTGCAGGGCGTGCTTGGCGGCCGAGGAGAGGTGACCATCTTCGATGCCGCCGGGCAGGCGCTCGATCTGCTCGCGCAGCTCGGCGATCTGGAAGCGGACGGAGCGGGGGTTCAGCGGGTCGAGGACCAGCAGGTCGACATAGGAGTTGGCGCCGGCGCTCACGGCGTAGCGGCGGCGATGGGTCATGACGCTGTCGCCGATCTCGAGCAGCATGTCGAGCGAGCCGTCGGGCGCCCCCTTGCGGGTGCACCAGCCGACGATGCCGGCGATCTGGATGCCGCGTTCGAGGCGGCGGCCGATCTCGAGGAAGCGCCAGCCGGCGAAGCGGTACATGTTCTCATGCACGAGACCCGAGAAGCCGGCGAGCTTGCGGAGCAGCACCGTCATGGCGCGGGTGGCGTCGTCGCCGGGCTGGACGCGGGTGGCGAAGTTGCGGGCGGTCTTGCGCAGGTCGGTCAGCGCCAGCCAGCCATCGGGCGAGAAGCGGTCGCGAATCTGGCCGGCGGAGTTCACGGCGCTGTCGATGGCGGAGAGGAGCCCGGCGGGCAGGGCCTTGCTGGCGTCGACGCCGAGGCCGTCCAGATAGGCGCGCGTGTCCTTGAGGATGGGGACGTCGGGATTGGAGACCTCGGCGAGGCGCGCATTGTAGGCGCGGAGGATGCGGACGGTGGCTTCGCAGCGCTCGGCGTAGCGGCCGAGCCAGATGAGGTTGTCGGCGGCGCGGCTCGGCAGGCTGCCGGCGGAGACCCGGACGAGCTTTTCGCCCTCCTGCGCCATGAGCGAGACGCGCTCGACCGGCTTCTTGCTCACGACCCAGACGTCGGCCGCCTGGCCGCCGCGCTGCATGGCGATGGCGGCGGTGTCCGAAGTTGAGCCGACGCGGGCGAAGCCGCCGGGCATGATGGTCCAGCCGTCCTTGGTGCGGGCGGCGTAGACGCGTAGCGTAATGGGGCGGGGCTGGAGCGTGCCGCCGAGATAGACCGGGGCGGTCGAGAGGCGCACCGGCTCCTGCCCGACGAAGTTGCTGCCGTCTTCGCTCAGCTGCTTGAGCAGATGGGCGCGCTGGTTCTTGCCGAGATCGGCGCCCAGCACCGTGCCCTTGGGGTCGTCGATGGCGAGGCCGGTGGCGAAGGCAGAGCCGACCATCATGGCATCGAAATTGTCGATGACGTGCTGGCGCTCGGGGCCCTGTCCGCACCACCAGGTGGCGATGGTGGGGAGGATGGGCTCCTCGTTGGTCAGCGCCCGGCAGAGATTGGGCATGAAGGCGGCGAGGGCGCGGGTTTCGAGGATGCCGGAGCCGAGCGCGTTCACCACCGAGATCGAGCCCTGGCGGATCGCCTCGGTCATGCCCGGGGTGCCGATATGGCTGTCGGTCCTGAGTTCGAGCGGATCGGCGAAGCTGGCGTCGAGGCGGCGCCAGAGCACGCTGACGGGCTTGAGGCCGGAGACGGTGCGGACCATGACCTGGCCGTTATCGACGACGAGGTCTTCGCCTTCGAGCAGCATGAAGCCCAGGTAGCGCGCGATATAGGCGTGCTCGAAATAGGTCTCGTTGTGGATGCCGGGGGTGAGGATGCCGACGCGGCCGTCGCCGTCGCGGGCGATGCCATTGAGGGCGTCGCGGAAATCGCGGAAGAAGCCGGCGAGGCGATGCACATGCATCTTGCCGTAGATATCGGACAGGGCGCGGGTGGTGGCGACACGGTTTTCGAGGGCGAAGCCGGCGCCGGAGGGGGCCTGGGTACGGTCGCCCAGCACCCACCAGCCCCCATCGGGGCCGCGGCCGAGCTCGAAGGCGCAGAAGTGGAGGAAGTGGCCCGAGGCCGGCTTGATGCCGACCATGGGGCGGAGGAATTCCTCGTTGCGGGCAATCAGCTCGGGCGGTAGCAGGCCGTGGGCGACGAGCTGGTTGTCGCCATAGATGTCGGCGACGATCTGCTCCAGCACCTCGGCGCGCTGGGTGAGGCCGGCGGTGATGGTGGCCCACTCGGTTTCATCGAGGATGAGCGGCAGGTGGGCCAGCGGCCAGGCGCGCTCCTTGCCCTCGGCGCCGTCATACTTACGGTAGTAGACGCCGGCATCGCGCAGGTACTGGTCGGCGCGCTCGAAGCGGGCGGCCATCTCTTCGTGGCCGAGTTCGTCTAGGGCTTCGATGAGGCCGGCCCAGGCCGGGCGGATGGCGCCGTCGGCGCCGACCATCTCGTCGGGCACGCCGGGGACCAGCCGGTAATCGGCCACAAGGCTGGGGGCCTTGCGCTTCCGGGCCGACTGACGCTGATTCCGTTTTTCCATGGGGTACTAGCGAATATGGCAAGACGCCGAAATCGCAAGTGGGATTTCGACTGAATGGTCAAAAGTCTGGATTAGGCCGACACGGTGTGGCACGGGGAGCAACAGCCGTTTTGCCGCCGTGGGGGCCGGTGGAGCGGGCTGCTCCGGTGAGACTTAATGATCGAGCCATCGCCGCTGCCGCCAGTGTGCATCGTCACCACCCGCCTGAGCGAGCCGACGCAGACTTTCGTGCGGCGGCATGCGCGCGAGCTGAACGGTGGCAACTCGGTGCTGGTGTCGCGCCATGCCGAGGACGCGGCGGAGTATGGCGGGCCGTTCCTCCCCTGGCCGAAACCGGCGATGAAGCCGCTGCCCCTGCGGGCGCTGAGCCGGGTGTTGGGTACGTCGGCGGTGGAAAGCCCCGAAGGGTTTCCCGACGAGTTCGCGGGGTTTGTGCATCGGCACGGCGTCGGCCTGGTACTGTGCGAGTTCGGGCGGATCGGGGTTCATTTCTCGGCGCTCTGCAAGCAGGCCGGCGTGCCGATGTACTGCTATTTCCGCGGCAATGATGCGACCCGCGCCTTGCGGGATTTTCGCTATCGCCGGGCGCTGAAGCGGATGTTCGCCGAGGCGGATGGGATCGTGGCGGTTTCGGCCTTCCTGCTCGACAGCCTCAAGGCACGAGGGCTCGTGCATGCCAATGCGCATGTGGTGCCGAGCGGGGTGGACGTCGCGGAGTTCATGCCGGCGGAAAAGGACCCCGACCTGATGCTGGCCGTGGGGCGGATGATCGACAAGAAGGCGCCGCTTACGACGATCCGGGCGTTCGGCATGGTGGCCGCGGAGCACCCCAAGGCGCGGCTGGAAATGATCGGCGATGGGCCGCTGCTGGAGCCGGCGCGGCGGCTGGTGGCGCAACTGGGGCTCGAGCGGCGCGTGGTGCTGCATGGCGTGCGGGACCATCGGTTCGTCGCGGCGCGGATGCGGCAGGCGGCGATCTTCGTGCAGCATTCGGTGACGCCCGCCAATCGCGATGCCGAGGGTGCCCCGACCGCTATCCAGGAGGCGATGATGTGCGGCGCGGCGGTGGTCAGCACACGGCACGCCGGCATCCCCGAGCTGATCGAGGAGGGGAGGACCGGGCTGCTGGTGGACGAGCGCGACCTCAAGGGGTTTGCGCGTGAGCTCGGGCATCTGATCGGCGACGGGCCCCGGCGAGAGCAGATGGGCGAGGCGGCGCATGCCCACGCCCTGGAGCACTTCGACTATCGCAAGCTCTACGCGCGGCTAGAGGCGGCGATGGCCGCAACGTTTGCCGCGCGCTAGACGGGCACGCGCATGTCGAGCGTCAGCGGGAACTCGGCGGATTGGTCCGCTGTCCTCGGCCAGAAGGCGCCGGGGGTGTGGTGGGCGGGGACGAAGCGGGCGAGGCGGCGGGCTTCGGCTTCGTTGCCGTTGACCGGGAAGGTGTCGTAGTTGCGGCCGCCCGGATGCGCGGTGTGATAGGTGCAGCCGCCGATCGAGCGGTTCGACCAGGTGTCGTAGATATCGAAGGTGAGCGGCGAATTGACCGGCAGGACGGGGTGCATGCCGCTCGCCGGGTGCCAGGCCTTGAAGCGGACGCCGGCGACCGAGACGCCGGCTTCGCCGGTGGGGGTGAGCGGGACTTCGCGCTGGTTCACGGTGACGCGGTAGCGGCTTGGGTTGAGGCCTTCGAGCTTTACCTGCAGGCGTTCAACCGATGAATCAACGAAGCGGACGGTGCCGCCGATGGCGCCTTGCTCACCCATGACGTGCCAGGGCTCGAGTGCCTGGTTCACGGTGAGCTTCATGCCCTCGTATTCCACCTCGCCGCAGAAGGGGAAGCGGAACTCGAGCTGGGCGGCGAACCACTCGGGGTCGAGCTCGAAGCCGTGGGTTTTCAGGTCCGCTAGAACGTCCATGAAGTCGGCCCAGACGAAGTGGGGCAGCATGAAGCGGTCGTGGAGCGTGGTGCCCCAGCGGGTGAAGGTGCCGTCCTTCGGCTCCTTCCAGAAGCGGGCGATGAGCGCGCGGACCAGTAACTGCTGGGCGAGGTTCATGCGGGCGTTCGGGGGCATCTCGAAGCCGCGGAACTCCACCAGACCCAGGCGGCCGGTGGGGCCATCGGGCGAGTAGAGCTTGTCGATGCAGATTTCGGAGCGGTGCGTGTTGCCGGTGACGTCGACGAGGAAGTTGCGGAACAGGCGGTCGACGAGCCAGGGCAGGGGCGCCGGGCCTTCGCCGGGGGCGGGGACCTGGCGGAGGGCGATTTCGAGCTCGTAGAGGCTGTCGTGGCGCGCTTCGTCCATGCGCGGCGCCTGGCTGGTCGGCCCGATGAAGAGGCCGGAGAAGAGGTAGCTCAGCGAGGGGTGCTGCTGCCAGTGGAGGACGAGCGACTTCAGGAGGTCGGGGCGGCGGAGGAAGGGCGAGTCGTTGGGCGTGGCGCCGCCGACCACGACGTGGTTGCCGCCGCCGGTGCCGGTGTGCTTGCCGTCGATCATGAACTTGTCGGCGCCGAGGCGGGAGTTGCGCGCCTCCTCGTACACGGCCTGGGTGGTGGCGACGCATTCCTCCCAACTGGACGCCGGGTGGATGTTCACCTCGATGACGCCTGGATCGGGGGCGACGCGGATGACGTTGAGGCGCGGATCGTAGGGCGGGGCGTAGCCCTCGACGTGGATGGGCATGCCCAGCGACTTGGCGGCGTCCTCGGAGGCGGCGATGAGTTCGAGGTAGTCCTCGACCGTCGAGACGGGGGGCAGGAAAACGCAGAGGCGGCCATCGCGGAGTTCGACCGAGATGGCGGTGCGGACAGCGCCTTCGATGTCGTTGATCACCTGCTCGTTGACCTGCTGGTTGGCGGTCGGATCGGCGGTGAAAGTCGAAGGCTGGTTCTGGTGGCCGACGCGGACTTCGACCTTGTTCTTGAGCAGTTCCTCGACCTCGGGCAGGTCGGCGACGGCGACGAGCGGGTCGCGCGGCACGACATGCGGGTAGGCCGTGGGCGCGAGGTGGCGCAAGGCGTTGAGCGGCAGGCGGTAGCCGACGGGGCTGTCACCCGGGACGAGGAAGAGTTTTCCGCGCCGGGTGCGCCACTTCTCGGACACCCATTTGCGCTTGCTGGCGAGCGCGTTCCACACCTGCACCGGCAGGACGTAGCCGGTGGGCTTGTTGAGGCCGCGCTCGAACACGGTGGCCATGCGGGCGCGGGCTTCGGGGTCGGCGAGCTCGTTATTGGTGGGATCGACGTTGGCCGGAAGCTGCGCTTCCTTCAGCAGCCACTCGCCGGGGTCTTCGAAGGCAGGGGCGACGGTATCGCCTTCGAGCCCGAGATTGGCGGCGATGTGTTCGAGGAGGCGGCCGGCATCGTCGGGGGTGGCGTCGGTACGCTGGCCTTCGGCAGCGATGAGCTCGGGGTTGCGCCAGACGGGCTGGTTGTCGCGGCGCCAGTAGAGCGAGAAGGTCCAGCGGGGCAGGGTTTCGCCGGGGTACCACTTGCCTTGGCCGTAATGGAGCAGGCCGCCGGGGGCGAAGCGCTCGCGCAGGCGCTTGATCAGGGCATCGGCCTTGGCCCGCTTGGTGGGGCCGACGGCGTCGGCGTTCCACTCGCCGGCCTCGAAATCGTCGATCGAGACGAAGGTCGGCTCGCCGCCCATGGTGAGGCGGACATCGTGCTTGATGAGGTCGGCGTCGACCTGTTTGCCGAGCGCATTGAGGCGATCCCAGCTTTCGTCGGAGAAGGGTTTGGTGATGCGCGGATGCTCGGCGACGCGGCTCACCTTCATGTCGAAATCGAAGGAGACGTTGACCTGCGCGGCGCTCGAATAGCTGCCGGTGATGGGGGCGGCGTTGCGATAGTGCGGGGTGGCGGCGAGCGGTATATGGCTTTCGCCGGTCAGCAGGCCCGAGGTGGGATCGAGGCCGATCCAGCCGGCGCCGGGGAGATAGACCTCGCACCAGGCGTGGAGGTCGGTGAAGTCGTGGTCGGTGCCGGCGGGGCCATCGAGCGAGACGAGGTCGGGCTTGAGCTGGATCAGGTAGCCCGAGACGAAGCGGGCGGCAAAGCCGAGGTTGCGCAGGGCCTGGACGAGGAGCCAGCTGGAATCGCGGCAGGAGCCCTGGGCGCGGCCGAGCGTTTCCTCGGGCTCGAAGACGCCGGTTTCAAGCCGGACGATGTAGCTGATCTCGTGCTGGATGCGGGCGTTGAGGCTGGTGACGAAATCGACGGTGCGCGTGGGGGTGCGATCGACGCCCTTGAGGAATTTCTCGAGCAGCGGACCGACCGGCTGCGGCTTCATGTAGATCGAGAGGTCGTCGCGGAGGTCGGCCGGGTAGGTGAAGGGCCAGTGCTCGGCGCTCTCTTCGACGAAGAAGTCGAAGGGGTTGTAGACCGTCATGTCGGCGACGAGGTCGACCTCGATCTTCAGCTCGGTGACCGGATCGGGGAAGACGTGGCGGCTGAGGTAATTGCCGTAGGGGTCCTGCTGGACGTTGACGAAGTGGCCGGGCGGGCTGACGCGGAGCGAGTGGCTCAGCACCTTCGTCTTGCTCTGCGGCGCCGGCTGCAGGCGGATGATCTGAGGGGCGAGGATGACCGGCTGGTCGTACTTGTAGTGCGTCAGGTGATAGATGGCAGCTTTGATCGACATGCGGCCGGTTCGCTCTCACTCAGGCACAGAAACTTCCCGGGTTCGATGCTAGCTTGCCGTTTCGCGGAGGGCTAGCCTCTGTGCGTGCAGGGCAGGGGATGAGCGATGCAGGTCGTGCGGGCGGTGGTGCGGTTCGTGGTGGCGGTGCTAGTGGTGGCGTACACGCTGCTCGACGAACTGCTGTTTCCGCTGTTCCGGCCGGCGATCCGGTGGCTGTCGGGGCTGATGCTGTTCCAGCGGCTCGGGGCGCTGATCGGGCGGCTGCCACCCTACGTGGCGCTGGTGCTGCTGGCGGTGCCGTTCGTGATCATCGAGCCGGCCAAGGTTGCGGCGCTGCTGATCGTGGCCGAGGGGCACGTGATCGAGGGTGTGGTGCTGTTGCTCATCGCGCAGGTGCTGTCGCTCTTGATCTGCGAGCGGATTTTTCACGCGGCGTATGAGCCGCTGATGCGGATCGGCTGGTTCAAGGCCGTGCTGGGCTGGCTGTTCGGCATCCGCGACTGGGCGCTGGCAATTGCGCGCGAGACGGCGGTGTGGAAAGCGGCGGTCGGAATGGGGCGCGCCGTGCGCGACTGGGTCCGCGGGCTCGTGGGGAGCGTGCGCTGAGCGCTACTTCTTCTTTTTCCGGTCGGCGTGCATGGCGTCGCGGGATTCGGTGAGGAAGGCTTCGATTTCGTCGAGGTCGGCGGAGAAGTCGTAGCCGGCATTGCCGAAGACGATCTCCTTGGTGTCGTCGTCGCGCAGCATGTAGCCGCCGTGAGCCTCGATTTTCGGGTTCATCTTCTGCGGCGTCAGCAGGCTGACGTTGAATGGGCGGCCGAGGCGGCGGACGCGGCGTTCCATGGCGGTCTGGGTGTTGGCGCGGCTCGACATCGGTGGCTCCTTTGCTCTCCACATAACGAGCGAGGCGGGCAGATGCAAAGGGTGGGATTTTGCCTTTCAGCTGGCTTGGCGAAAACGGCCCGGTGTGGTTTGGTCCGCGCCGGAACTGCAACGTTGCAATAGGCGAACGACATGGCCCTGAATCTGACCCAGCGCATCCAGCGTATCGCGGTGCGGCTCGACGAGCTGACCTACTGGCGGGAGCGCGAAAGCGTGCCGGTGACGGGCTGGACGGCCAATGGCGCGCCGATCGCCGAAGGGGCGGCGTGGCCGACGCGCGAAGGCGTCGTCAGCTTCACCGCGAAGGTGGAGGGCGCGGGCAAATGGCCGGTGGGCGAGACGCGGCTGATCGTCGACCTGGGCGGCGAGGGACTGGTGACGCTGGATTACGGTGTCGAGTCCGCCAGCTTCGGTAACGACCCGTACCATAAGGAATATCCGGTTCGGGCGCTGGCCTTCGGGATCACGGCCGAGGCGACGGCGCGCCTGCCGTTCGGGCAGCCGGTGCGGAAGCCGGTGCTGGTGGGTGGGCGGCTGAGCTGGATTGATCTGGCGGTGCACCAGCTGCATCTGCGGCTGCTACAGATCGTCGAGACGTGCCGGCTGCTCGAGGGGCACGATGTGGTGCCGCATCTGATCGATGCGGCCGAGGAGGCGATCTATGCGCTCGACTGGCCGTCGGGCACGGCGGACTACGTCGCGCGGTTTGCGCCGCAGCCGGGGCAGCAGCGGATCTGGCAGTTGCCGGAGCTGAAGGAGCGGCCGGACCCGCTGACCGAGGCGCAGCACGAGAGCGTCGATGCGGCGGATGCGAAGTTGATTGCGCGGCTCAAGGACCTGCAGAAGCGCTATCCGGCGCAGGGCGATATCCTGCTGACAGGGCATGCGCATATCGACCTCGCGTGGCTCTGGCCCTACTCGGAGACGCGGCGGAAGATGCGGCGGACCTTCAACACGGCGGTGCAGCTGATGGAGGGGAGCAACGAATACGTTGCCAAGAGCGGGTTCCACTTCAACCAGTCGACGGCGCATTACTACGCGCAGATCGAGGAGGATGATCCGAAACTGTTCGACCAGATGCGCGCCAAGGTGATGGCGGGCGGATGGGAAGCGGTAGGTGGCCTGTGGGTGGAGCCCGACACCAACATGCCGACGGGCGAGAGCCTGACCCGGCAGGTGCTGTACGGGCAGCTCTATTTCGAGCGGAAGTTCGGGGCGCGCCACACGGTCTGCTGGCTGCCGGACTGCTTTGGGTTTTCGGGCGGGCTGCCGCAGCTGCTGAAACAGGGCGGTATCGACAGCTTCTTCACGATCAAGGTGAACTGGAACGAGACGAACACGATCCCAGCCGACCTGTTCTGGTGGGAGGGGCTCGATGGGTCGCGGGTGCTGGCGCACACGTTCAACAACCCGCGCGGCGGCTATAATGGCGAGCTGGGGCCGGAGGCGTATCTCGCGACCTGGAAGAATTTCAAGGACAAGCAGCTGCATGCGCAGACGCTGCTCGCCGTCGGCTATGGCGATGGCGGCGGCGGCGTGACCACCCAGATGGTGGAGCGCGAGATGCAGCTGCGCGATTTTCCGGCGCTGCCCAAGGCGCATTGGGGCAAGGTGTCGGACTTCTTCGCCGGGGCGCACAAGACGGCGGCGACGACTGAAATGCCGGTGTGGTTCGGCGATATCTATCTCGAGTTGCATCGCGGTACGCTGACGACGCAGAGCGCGGTGAAGAAGGCGCACCGGCAGGCGGAGCGGGCGCTGATCACGGCGGAAACGCTGGGGGCGCTGGCGCATCTGCTCGGGGCCGAGCAGCCGGAGAGCCTCGAGCATATCTGGCGGGTGGTGTTGAAGAACGAGTTCCACGACATCCTGCCGGGCTCGTCGATTGCCGAGGTGTATGAGGACGCTGAGCGCGAACTCGGCGAAGCGCATGGACGGGCCGTGGCGCGGCAGCAGATCGCGCTGTCGAGCATTGTCGGCAACCTGCCCGATGGCGACGTTTCGGATGCGGTGGTGGTGGTGAACCCATCGCTCAGCCGCCGGCCGGTGCGGGTGAAGACGACCGACGGGGCGGTGTTCTCGTCGAGCCACATCATGCCGCCGCTCGGGGTGAAGGTGTTTTCGCGCGTTGACCTCGTGCCGCAGGAGGGGCTCTCGGTCAGCGAGGGGCATCTCGAGAACGCGCATATCAAGGCGACCATCGGGCTCGATGGGTCGGTGACGAGCCTCGTGCACAAGGCGTCCGGGCGCGAGGCGCTGGCGGGCCGGGGTAACCAGCTCTGGGTCTATACGATCGACAAGCCGCGCAACTGGGACGCGTGGGATATCGAGGACGATTACGAAAAGCGCGGGCAGGAGCTGAACCGGCCCGAGAGCATCAAGGTGGTCGAGAACACCCCGACGCGGGCGGCGGTGCGGGTGGTGCGGAAGTTCCGCGCGTCGACGGTGACGCAGACCTATACGTTAGAGGCGAACGGCACGCGGCTCGACGTGGTGACGGAGCTCGACTGGCACGATCGCCACTGCCTGCTGCGGACGCTGACGCCGGTCTCCGTGCGCACGACGCATGCGACCTTCGAGCACGCCAACGGCGTGGTGAAGCGGGCGACGCATGACAACACGAGCTGGGAGCAGGCGCAGTTCGAGGTGCCGGCGCACCGGTTCATCGACATGAGCGAGCCGGGGTTCGGCGTGGCGCTGCTCAACGATGCGAAATACGGGCATTCGGCCAAGGGTAATGTGCTGGGCTTAAGCCTCGTGCGGTCGCCGCTTTATCCCGATCCGCTGGCGGATGAGGGCGGGCAGCGGTTCACCTACGCGCTCTATCCGCATGCCGGCGACTGGTACGAGGGCCGGGTGCGCGAGGAGGCCGAGGACCTGAACCAGCCGATGCTGGCGGGGACAGCGAGCGGCGTGGCCGCGGTGTCGCTGGAGCCGATCGGGACCGAGGGGATTCCGGCGGCGCTCTCCGGCTTCAAGCCGGCCGAGGATGGGAAGGGGCTGATCTTCCGGGTGTTCGAGCCGAGCGGGCGGCGCGGGGATTTTGCGCTGCGCGTGGCGGATGGGTGGAAGGTGTCCGGGCCGCTCTCCATCATGGAGGAGCCGATGGAGCGGGGCGAAGGCGCCGAGCTGCGGCCGTTCGAGGTGCGGAGCTGGCGGGTGAGCCGGGGGTAAGTGGCGGCGGCGGGCGGTGCCTGCCTGACGCTCAGTGCAGAACCCTCGTCCTTCGACAAGCTCAGGATGAGGGTTTTTGGGCTTTGTGCTCGGGGCGCAAAGTGGCGCGGCCCTCTCCGTCGCCCACATCATGGGCTTTCCGTCACCCGCATCCCGAGCTCTCTGTCTCCCTCATCCTGAGCTTGTCGAAGGACGAGGGGGACCTGCGCTGACGCGTCAGCCCGTCACCACCTCGGTGTCGTCGCGGCCGCCCCATTCGGTCCAGGAGCCGTCGTAGAGGATGACGTCCTTGGCGCCGGCTTGCTCCAACGCGAGCTTCAGGGTGGCGGCGGTGACGCCGGAGCCGCAGGTGGTGACGATCGGCTTGTTCAGGTCGATGCCGGCGGCGGCGAACTGGGCTTTCAGCACATCCGGGGATTTCAGCTGACCGTCGGCCACCAGCGTGTCGGCGGGGGCGGATTTGGCCGTGGGCATGTGGCCGGATTTCAGGCCGGGGCGCGGTTCGGGGACGGCGCCGGTGAAGCGGCCGGCCGGGCGGGCGTCGAGGATCTGGCGGTCGCCGGACTTTATGAGGGCGCGCATGTCGGCCAGTTTTGCGACGCGGGTGGGGTCGAAATCGACGTTGAACGGGCTCGGGGGGCGGGCCGGTTCGACGGTTTCGAGCGAGCGGTTTTCGGCGCGCCAGGCGGGGAGACCGCCCGCGAGGATTTTGACGATCCGCGAGCCCATGGCGAGGAAGGTCCAGCGGACGCGCGGGGCCGAGAAGAGGCCCATGCCGTCATAGACCACGATGGTGTCGGTTTCGGCGATACCGAGGCTGCCGGCGAGGGCGGCGAAATCGGCGGGCTGCATCAGCATGTGGGGGAGGCCGGTCGAGAGGTCGGCGTATTTGTCGACATCGAACCAGATGGCGCCCGGGATGTGGCCGGCGAGGTATTCGGCCCGCGGGTCGCGCTGCGCGGCGGGGAGGTACCAGCTGCCATCGACGACGACCACGTTGGGGTCGCTCAGGTGTTCGGCGAGCCAGGCGGGGGTGACGAAGGGGTCGGTGGTCATGGTCGGTCCTCGATATCGGCCGGCACCGTAGTGGGGATCGGGCGGGGACGGAAGCGCCGTGAGCGGGTTTGACAGCGGCGGGGCAGGGGCGCTAACTAGCGGCACGCCCGCGCAACAGAGGAGGCGTCCAATGACTGACATTGTGAGCAACGCCGTCCGTCGCGCCGCCGCGTAACTTCCGCACACGAGGAATTCCGGCAGGCGCCTTCATGGCCCTTTCCCAGGAATTTCATCTTGATCCAACATTTCGGCTGGAGCGATGCGCTTCAGCAGCAATTTGCCGTCCATGCTGCGCAGGGGCTGATCCCGGCGCGAGTCATCATCCAGCAGCGCGACTTTTATGAGGTGGCCACCGATTATGGGGAGCTGACCGCGAAGCTCGCCGGGCGGCTCGCCTATGAGGCGGAGGAGGGCGCGTATCCCGTCACCGGCGACTGGGTCGCGGTGCTGGCGCGTTCCGGCGAAGGCACCGCCACGATCCAGCGCGTGCTGCCGCGCAGCAGCAGTTTCGTCCGTCGCGCCAGCGGGCCGGGCATGGCCCGGCAGCAGGTGGTGGCCGCCAATGTCGATGTGGCGCTGCTCGCCGCGTCGATGAATGCCGACCTCAACCCGCGGCGGATCGAGCGCTATCTCGCGACCGCGTGGGAGAGCGGGGCGAAGCCGGTGGTGGTGCTGACCAAGGCCGACATGTGCGAGGACGCCGACGCGCGGCTGGCGCAGATCGAGGCGGTGGCGATGGGGGTGCCGGTGCTCGCCGTGTCGGCGGTGAGCGGGGTGGGGCTCGAGGCGCTGCGCGATCACCTGCAGCCGGGGCGAACGGCCGTGCTGCTCGGCAGTTCCGGTGTCGGCAAGTCGACGCTGGTGAATGCGCTGGCCGGCCGGGCCCAGATGGCGACGCAGGGGATCCGCGAGGACGATGCGCGGGGGCGGCACACGACGACGCATCGCGAGCTCGTGCTGCTGCCGAGCGGCGCGCTGATCCTCGATACGCCGGGGATGCGTGAACTCGGGCTGTGGGACGCGGGCGAGGGGATGTCGGCGACGTTCGCCGATATCGAGGCGCTGTTCGGCCAATGCCGCTTCCACGATTGCGGGCATGAGACGGAGCCCGGCTGCGCAGTGATCGCGGCGCTCGAAACGGGCGAACTCGATGCCGAGCGCTGGCGCGCCTATGGCAAGCTGCAGCGCGAACTCACGTTCCAGCACAACAAGGAGGACCCGCGAGCCGCGGCGGCGGGACGGCGCGAGCGCGTGATCCGCAACAAGCAGCACCGGGCGGAGATGAAGTTTCGGAAGAGGTGGGAGTGAGGGGGTTAGCCCTACGCCCCAGGGCGCGGGGCGACGTGGCTTGAGTTTGCCGTGGGCAGCCCTAGAGTTGCGACATGCTGATCATCACCCCGACTGCAGAAGACGTGCCGCGCCTCAGAAAACTGATGCAGGCGACCTTCACCGAGACATTCGGCCATCTCTATCCGGCCGCTGACCTCGCCGCCTATCTCGACAGTGCGTACTCATTCGACGCCCTGAGCGAGGAGGTCGGTGCGACGGGCAATTTCTGGCAGATGCTCGTCGGTGAGGACGGCCTACCGGCGGCGTATCTGCAGTGCGTGCCGGGTCATCTGCCCCATGCCGAGTGCCTGCCGGAACATGGCGAGATCAAGCGCATCTACGTGCTCAAGAGTCATCAGGGGAAGGGTATCGGGCACCAACTGATGCAGATCGCCGTCACGCACTTTGCGGATCGCTACGCCGGTGCGCCGCAGTGGGTGGGCGTGTGGAGCGAGAACCTGCGGGCGCAGCAGCTCTACGAGCGCTATGGCTTCCGGAAGGTGGGAGAATACACTTTTCCGGTCGGGAACACCGAGGACCGCGATTTCATCTTCTGCAGGCAGCCGTAGGAGCTGACGGATCCAGGGGGGCGTCCTGACTCATGGGGCGCCTTTGACACCATACCAACTGGTGGGTATGGTCATTGTATGCACGAGTCACGCCTCAAAATTCTAAATGCGACGCTCAACGTCGTCCGCGAGAAGGGCTACCACGCCACCCGCATCGAGGATGTCTGCGCCGCAGCTGGCCTGACGAAGGGCAGCTTCTTTCATCATTTTTCCAGCAAGGAAGAATTGGCCATCGCCGCGGCCGCCCATTGGGATGTGGTCACCGGAACACTATTCGCCTCGGCGAGCTACCATTCCGCACCGGAGCCGCTCGACCGGCTGCTTGGCTACATCGAACTGCGGAAAGCCCTGCTCACCAACACGATCCCCGAGGCCACCTGCTACGCCGGCACGATCGTGCAGGAAGCCTATGTGACGCATCCCGCCGTTCGTGAAGCCTGTGCCAACAGCATCGTGTTGCACGCGCGGACGCTCGAAACGGATATCGAGGCGGCAATTGCCCGCAGCGACTACAGCGGCGAACTCACAGCCGGGAGCCTCGCACTGCACACCCAGGCGGTTGTGCAAGGCGCGTTCATCCTCGCCAAGGCGCTGGACGGTATGCCCGCCGCGCTCGACAGCCTCGATCATCTGGCTCGCTACTTCCGGCTGCTCTTTGCCGTGCCGGCGAGAGGGGTCCGCAAGACGCTTTCAAAGGAGAAGTAAGATGCCCCATGTCACTTCTGCGGACGGCACAAGGATCGCCTACGACCGGCAAGGCACTGGACCGGCGGTGATCCTTGTCGGCGGCACCCTGGACGACGGCGCCGAGAACGCGCCGCTGGCCCCGCTCCTTGCCGACCATTTCACGGTCTACAACTACGCACGACGTGGCCGGGGCGCCAGCAGCAATACACCGCCCTACGCCTTGGCGCGGGAGCTGGAAGACCTCGACGCGCTGATTGCGACAGCTGGCGGCTCAGCTCATTTGTACGGCGCCTCATCTGGCGGCGCCCTCGGGCTCGAGGCAGCAGCGGCAGGTTCGGCGATCGACAAGATCGCGGTGTGGGACGTGCCGTACGTGATCGGGGACGACCAGTGGCCGAGGTTCAACCAGTACCTCGCGGACACCCGCGAGGCAGACAAAGCCGGCCGGGACGAGGAGCTCCTGGAACTGTTCATGAGGCTTACCGGCGGACCCGACGCGAATATCGCGGCTTACAAACAGTACCCGTTCTGGGCCGCGTCCGTTGCGCTCGCCCACACGCTCGTCAAAGACGCCGTGATCCTCAATGACTACAAGATCCCCACGAACCGATTTGCCCGCATCACTCAGCCGGTTCTGGTGACCACCGAGGGGCCGACCACCCAGCCCCAGTTCGCAGGCCTCCCGACCGACTTCTTCGAGCGCGCCGCGACAGCGATGACCGCTGCTATCCCCCGGACCGAACGACACACGCTCGACGGGCAGGGACACGTCGTCGCCCCCGAACTCATGGCCCGCGTGCTGAAGACGTTCTTCAACCAGTAACCCGTCGACTGATCAGGTCGCGACCGTAGGTCTGCTGGGGGTGACCGGCGTCAGGCGGTGGTTGCCGCGAGCCACGCTTCGATTTCATCGCGGCTGGTAAGGCGGGCTTTTTCGCCGGTGAAGGACTCGTACAGCCGCAGGTGGGCGTTGAAGCAGCTCGAGTTGTCGCGGAGGCGGTAGTCGGCGATCCAGGCGAGGAGTTCGTCGAAGGCGGCTTGGGTGCCGTTGCCCTGGATGCCGCGGGCGCGGACGTTTGCGAGGCATTCGGCTTCGGGGAGGTCGAGCCAGATCAGGGTGGTGGCGCGGGGGAGGATGGGTTTGGCCAGCCAGCCGTAGACGCCTTCCATGAGCCAGGTATCAGCCGCTGCGGCGGCGATGGCTTCGTTGATGACCAGCTGGTTGTCGCGGGCGATGCCGTAGTTGCCGGGTTCCCAGCGGAGGTCGTCGAGGTGGAGGGCGGGGCGGGCGAGGATGGTCGCCAGGCGGTTAGCGAGGGTGGTTTTGCCGGAGCCGCCATTGCCGAAGACGAGGGTGCGGGTGAGGTTGGGCATAGGGGCTTTGCTGGCTGGTGCGGTGCGGGGGGCTCCCCCCTCCACCAGCCTACGGCTGGTCCCCCTCCCCCGTAAACGGGAGAGGTTGCGCTGTGGTCCGCGCGGTGGACGACAGATGCCCTCGCGCTTGCAGCGTCTACGGCTTCGCCGTGACCACGCCGTCCAGGGTCAGTTCCTTCAGCGCCAGCGTCTGGTCGAGGTGGGTGGCGCGCCAGTGGAGGAGGCGTTCGGACATTTCGAGGCGGGTGCGGAGGTGGGTGGGGTCCTCGGCGAGGTTGACCAGATTGGCCGGGTCGCGTTCGAGGTCGAAGAGGAGTGGGGGGAGGGTGGGGAAGTGGACGTATTTCCACTTCTGCGTCCGGATGACGGCGAGGTTGAGTTCGGTGGAGCGGGCTTCGAACCAGGTTTCGGCGAACTGGGTGGAGACTTCGCGGAAATCGAACTCCCAGTGGACGGCGTCGCGCCAGCGCCGGGGTGTGTGGTCGTACTCGATCAGGGGGTAGAGCGAGGTGCCGTCGGGCTGGTGGGTGGGCTCGAGATCGAGGGCTTCGAGCAGGGTGGGGAAGATGTCGACGGCTTCGGTGAAGGCGGTGACCTGGCGGCCGTTGAGGCTGGTTTCGGCGGGATCGCGAATGATCAGCGGGATGTGCTGGGACTGGTCGAAATAGCCGCCCTTGCCGAGGGCGAAGTGGTCGCCGAGCATTTCGGCGTGGTCGGAGGTGAAGACGATGAGTGTGTTGCCCCATTCGCCGCGCTCGGTGATGGCATCGAAGACGCGGCCGAGCTGGGCGTCGACCTCAGCGATCATGCCGTAATAGGTGGCCTTGATCTGGCGGAATTCGGCGTCGGTGAGTTCGGCGACGCGGCCGGTGGCGCCGGGGACGAAGTGGTCGGCGCCGGCGTGCTCGAGGAAATAGTCCATCAGCGGGTGGCCCTCGGCCTCGGCGACGCGGTGTTCGGCGCGGGCGAAGCCATCCACTTGCTCGGGCGCGAACATGGTGTTGTAGGGCGCGGGGACGATGAAGGGCGGGTGCGGGCGGATGTAGCTGAGGTGCGCGAACCAGTAGCGGTCGTCGACCTGCTCATCGAGCCAGCGCAGGAACTCGTTGGTGAGGAAGGCGGTCTGGGTCTGGTCGGCTGAGTAGGCGGGCGGGGCGCTGGTGATGCGGCCCGGTTCGGTGCCGACGGGCAGGTGGGCTTCGGTGTTGTCGCCGAATTTCAAGCCCTCTCGGCCGAGCCAGCTGAGCCAGGGGCGTTCGTGCTCGGGGAGTTTTACCCGCGTGGTGAAGCCGGGGAGGACGCCCTCGTAGGTGGTGAGGTCGGGGTCGTTCGGGGCGCGGTTGGTGGGGTCGAGGCTGACGTCGGTGTAGCCGAAGAGGGTGGGGTCGTAGCCGGCGCGGCGGGCGGCCTTGGCGATGTTGTCGAAGCGGTCGCTCAGCGGGGTGCCGTTGCGGACCACGCGGTTGTTCATCTGGTAGAGGCCGGTATAGAGCGCGGCGCGAGCGGGCGAGCAGGGGGCGGCCTGGGAATAGTGGTTGAGGAAGGCGACGCCTTCGGCGGCGAGCGCGTCGAGGTTCGGGGTTTTGACGTGGGGGTGGCCGGCGTAGCCGGTGGCGGTGCCGCGCCATTGGTCGGCGGTGATGAGGAGGATGTTCATGCGGCAGTGCCCCGTGGATGCGTACCAGATACCCCCTCCCTAGCTACGCTAAGCCGCTGACGCGGCCAAGCTGCGCTACCCTCCCCGCAAGGGGGAGGGAGGGTGCCCGGCCCTCGTGGTTCGACAGGCTCACCATGAGGGCTGAGAGGGCAGTGTTGGAACAAGCACCGGCGTCTCGGTAGCCATCATCCTGAGCCTGTCGAAGGAACGAGGGCGTCGAGTTTGCGGCCGCCCCCTTCACCGCCTTCGGCGGTCCCCCTCCCCCGCTTCGCAGGGGAGGATCATGGAGAGATCAGTTGCCTAGGACGAGGACATCCGAAGAGGCGATGCCGAGGCGGACGGGGGTGCCGTGGACCGGGGGCGGGGTGCGCTGGTCGTTGAAGGTGTCGAGGCTGATGGCGTTGCCGCCGAGATCGACCTTCAAACGGATGACCGAGCCGAGGAAGGCGACTTCGGACACCTTGCCTTCGAGCTGGATGTCGCGGCCGGTGACGTCGGAGAGGGAGACGGCCTCGGGGCGCATGGTGAGCGCGATGGCTTCGCCGTTGCGGGCGGTGCCGGGGAGGGCCGGGATGGTGACGGTCGACGAGCCGATCTGCACCGATTTGCGCTCGGCATCGGCGACGGTGGCGTTGAGCGTGTTGATCTGGCCGACGAAGGTGGCGACGAACTTGGTCTGCGGGCGGTTGTAGATTTCGAACGGGGTGCCGAACTGTTCGACATTGCCGGCCGAGAGCACGACGATGCGGTCGGAGATCGACAGCGCCTCTTCCTGGTCGTGGGTCACGAAGACGGTGGTGATGCCCAGTTCGCGCTGGATTTCGCGGATCTGTTCGCGGAGCGAAACGCGGATCTTGGCGTCGAGGGCCGAGAGGGGCTCATCGAGGAGAAGCATGCGCGGGCTCGGGGCGAGGGCGCGGGCGAGGGCGACGCGCTGCTGCTGCCCGCCCGAGAGCTCGAAGGGGAAGCGCTTACCGAATCCCGACAGGCCGATGAGCTTCAGCATCTCCTCGACGCGGGCGTCGCGCTGGTCCTTGGGGACGCGGGCGATGCGGAGGCCGAAGCCGATATTGTCGGCGACGTTCATGTTGGGGAACAGCGCGTAAGCCTGGAAGACCATGCCAATCTGGCGCTCGTTCGGCTTGAGGGCCGTGAGGTCCTTGCCTTCGATGAGGATGTTGCCGGAGTTCGGGCTCTCGAAGCCGGCGATCATGCGCAGGATCGTGGTCTTGCCGCAGCCCGAGGGGCCGAGGAGCGAGACGAACTCGCCCTTGTTGAAGCTTAGGTCGACGCCCTTCACGACCGGGTTGCCGTTGAAGGTCTTCACCAGCTTTTCGATGCGGAGGAATTCCTCAGCCATGATCAGTCCTTGCGGGCGGTTTTGGGAGCGAAGCGGTCCAGCAGCTGGATCACGCCCATCGCACCCCAGGTGAGGGCGAACGAGATGATGGCGAGGGCAGAGGGCTCATAGGCGCGGTTGGCGCCGATGTTCTGCATGTAGACGCCGAAGGCCGGGCGGTTCAGCAGGCTCGCCAGCACGAACTCGCCGATGACGATGGCGAAGGTCAGGAAGGCGCCCGAGAGCACGGCGAGGAAGATGTTGGGCAGGATGACCTGCGCCATGGTGCGGAGCGGGGTGGCCCCGAGGATGGTCGCCGCCTCGGTCATGGTCTGCACGTCGATGGTGCGGAGGCCCGTGTCGATCGCCCGGTACATGTAGGGGAGCGACAGGGTGACGTAGCCGCAGACGATCAGCACGTCGGTGCCGAAGGTGGTGCTGGTGAGCGGGAGGATGGACGAGGAGTTGAAGAGCTTGATGTGGCCGAAGACGAGGATGATCGGCGGCACGATCAGCGGCAGGAGGGTGATGAACTCCATCACCGGGCGCATCCACTGGAGTCGCAGGCGGACGTAATAGGATGCAGGCAGGACGATGATGATGCCGACCGCGATGGCCGCGACGGCGCAGATCAGCGAGTAGCTGAATGTCTGCTGGAAGCGGGCGTCACCGAAGACAGAGAGGTAGGCATCGAACGTGTAGGCGTCGCGGCGCATGCGCAGCGAGAAGATGAATGTTGCGAGCAGCGGCAGCAGGAAATAGAGCGCGCCGAGAGTGAAGATGGCCCAGGGCCAGAACTTGCCGACCTTCATTTGAGCCACCTTTCGGCACGGGTGCGCACCACGATGTAGATGACGTTGGCGAGCGCGGTGATGACGATCATGCCGAGCGCAAGGGCGGCGCCGAGGCCCGGATTGTGCAGCACGTCACCCCGGATCTGCGCGTAGAGCAGGATGGGGACGATGTTGAGCGACGAACCGGTGAGGGCGTAGGCGGTAGCGATGGCGCCGAAGGCGTTGGCAAAGAGCAGCGACAGGGTGCCGAGCAGGTTCGGCCACAGCACCGGCAGGCCGATGAAGCGCCAGAACTGGAAATTGGTGGCGCCGAGCGTCGAGGCGGCCTCGTTCCACTCTTTTTTCAGACCATCGATGGCGGGCGCGATGATGAGTATCATCAGCGGGATCTGGAAATAGAGGTAAGTGAGGGTGAGGCCGGTGAAGCTGAGGAGATTGAAGCCGGTCTTGTAGATGTCGAAGCCGAACACCGTCTTCAGGATCACCGTGACGAGGCCGAGGCGGCCGACGGTGGAAATGAAGGCGAAGGCCAGCGGCAGGCCGGCGAAATTGGAGGCGACGCCCGAGAACGTCATCACGGTGGAGCGGATACCGCTCGGCAGCTTGCCGCGGATGATGGCGAGCGCAATGGCGAGGCCGCCCAGCGCGCCGAAAATGGCGGATGCGCCGGAGATGCGGATCGAGATGTCGAAGGCGCTCACGATCTGGGGCGTGCCCAGGTCGATGATGTTCTGCAGCGTGAAGCCGCCGTTCTCGTCAATGAACGCGCTGCTCACGAGGAAGAGCGTCGGGACGATGAGAAACAGCAGCGCGAAGAGGATGAACGGCAGCACCCCCAGCCACGCGCCGAGCATGGGGGAGCGCAGACCAAGTGCAGCCGGCCGGGTCGAAACCCGGCCGGCCGCCTTGTCAGCTACTGAGCTGACATTTGCCATTTACTGGACGTTCGCGCCGACAACGCTATCCCACTTCGTGGTGATAGCTTCCTTGGCGGCAGCCTGCTCGTCGAGCGACGGGAACACCGCCTTGGCGTAGTTCTCGGCCGGCGGCAGCTTGTCGAGGAGAGCCTGCGGGACCGAGCCCTTGGCTGCGAGGTCGTTGAAGCGGATCGGGTGGCAGTAGCCAGCGAGCCAGCCGAGCTGACCTTCGTCGGAGTAGAGGTATTCCATCCAGAGCTTGGCAGCGTTCGGATGGGGAGCGAAAGCCGAGATCGCCTGGATGTAGACGCCGGCGACGACGCTGTCCGACGGGATCACGACTTCGGCGGCCGGGTTGCCGGCAAAGCCATCGCGCCAGGCGAGGGCATTGTAGTCCCAGGTGACGACGATCGGGGTGGTGCCCTGGGCGACCGAGGCGGCCTTGCCGATGACCGGAACGAAATTGCCGGCCTTGTTCAGCTCGCCGAAATAGGCGAGGCCAGCGTCGGCAGCGGCGGCCGCATCCTTGGCACCGGTGGCGACACCAGCACCGTAGACGGACTGGATGGCCTGGGCCGACGAGCGCGGGTCACCGGCGAGGGCGACGGCGTTGGCATAGTCGGCGGCCTTGAGGTCGGCCCACGAGGTCGGGACCTTCGAGACGAGATCCTTGTTCACGAGGAACGAGAGCACGCCATAGTAGTCGCCGTACCAGTAGCCCTCGGCGTCCTTGGCGGAGTCCGGGATCGAGTCCCAGGTCGAGACCTTATACGGCTGGATGAGGCCATCGGCCTTGGCCGAGGGGCCGAACGAGAGGCCGACGTCGATCACGTCGGGAGCCTGCGGGCCGGTGTTGCCCTTGTTCGCCTTGATGGCTTCGATTTCGTCGGCCGAGCCGGCGTCGGGGTTCAGTTCGTTGACGGTGATGCCCGGATACTTGGCCTTGAAGCCATCGATCACGGCGCCGTAGCCGCACCAGTCGTGGGGCAGGGCGATGACGGTGAGCTGGCCTTCGGCCTTGGCAGCGTCGTAGAGGGCGGTCAGGTCGGTCTGCGCCATCACGGCGGTCGAAGCGAGCATCGCGACGACGGACACCGAGGCGCCAAACGCGTTCTTCATGATCATTTGCGTCTCCCAGGAAATGTAGGCTTCTTTGTCCCGCGTGGCGGGAGCCCCAAAAGCCGCGCTCCACCTATTTCCGGCATGTGACAGGCACATGACAGCACGAGGCCTTGTCCCTGCGCCTCGTGCGCGGACGGTTCCGCGCAAAGCCGCGGAGCCGTTGGGGAAGCGGCAGTTCCGGGCCCCTCGGTCCAATTGTGACAATTGTGACAGTGCCCGGTTTGGGCCAAGGAGTCGAGATGGAGCGGAGGCCCTTCAAAACGCAAGATTAGAGCCGTTCCAAGGTAGGGCGATATTTCTTGATACGCGCTCTCCACTTTGCTAGGGCGCCAGCTATTGCGGTCCTAACAGGCCGGCACGGAGATTTTTCGCGATATGAAGACGATCAGCACGCTGGCCCTTTCGATCGGCACGGCGGCGATGGGCGTGGGCGTTGCGCTCGCGCAGGAGCCGACGACCGACGCCATTCTCAAGACCTACGCCGACATCGCGTATGCGGGTTACTCGGACGCGCTCACGACCGCCAAGGCGCTCGATGCGGCGACCGATGCGCTGATCGCCAACCCGTCGGCAGAGACGCTGAAGGCGGCGCAGGATGCTTGGCGCGCCTCGCGCCCGAGCTACCAGCAGACCGAGGCCTACCGGTTCGGCAATGCGATTGTCGATGACTGGGAGGGCAAGGTGAATGCCTGGCCGCTCGACGAGGGCCTGATCGACTATGTGGACGCGAGCTACGGCACCGAGAGCGACGAGAACGGGCTCTATACGGCCAACGTGATCGCCAACCCCAAGATCACCATCGACGGCAAGGAAGTGGACGCATCCGAGCTGACGCCGGACTTCCTCGCCAACACCCTGCAGGAAGCGGGCGGGATCGAGGCGAATGTCGCGACCGGCTACCACGCGATCGAGTTCCTGCTATGGGGCCAGGACCTGCACGGCACCGGGCCGGGCGCCGGCGAGCGACCCTACACCGACTATTCGACCGAAAAGAACGCCAGGCGGCGCGCGCAGTATCTGAGCTCGGCGACCGAGCTGCTGGTCACCGATCTCGAGGAGATGGTGGCGGACTGGGCCGAGGGCGGCGCGGCCCGCAAGGCACTGGCCGGGGGCGGCCTCGCCAATATCCTCACCGGCATGGGTTCGCTGTCCTTCGGCGAAGTGGCCGGCCAGCGCATGAAGCTCGGCCTGCTGCTGCACGATCCGGAAGAGGAGCATGACTGCTTCTCGGACAACACCTACATTTCGCATCTTTATGACGCGATCGGCGTGCAGAATGTCTACCTCGGCAAGTACACCCGGATCGACGGTTCGATGGTCGAGGGCGCCTCGCTGTCACAGCTGATCGCGGCCAAGGATCCGGCGCTCGATACCGAGATCAAGGGCCTGCTCGATGATACCGTCGCCAAGATGGAAATCATGAAGACCCGCGGCGACACGATCGAAAAGTACGACCAGATGATCGGCGAGGGGAACACCGAGGGCAACGCGGTGGTGCAGGCGGCGATCGATGGTCTGATCGCCCAGACGCGCGGCTTCGAGCGGGCCGTGGCACTGCTCAACCTCGGTGACAAGGTGACGATCGAGCAGTCGGACAGCCTGACCAACCCGGATGCGGTGTTCCAGTAAGGCACGGTTTTCCAAAGCTTTGTGGCGCTCGCGGGTTGCAAGAATCCGCGGCGCCGGTTTTTCTCCCGGCGTGGCCGGGCTTTTCGCCTAGAGTGCTGACATGCACATGCGCTTGACCGCGTTCCTGGTCATAACCCTTCTCGCGGGTCTCGCCTTCGGCAATGAAGGCGGGACCCGTACCGATCTTTCGGCCGAGGACCTGGCGCGGGTGCGCAAGGTGACGGCGCCGACTGCCGATTTCACCAAGCCCGAGCCCTTCGAGCAGCTGCCGGCTGGCGCCTCGACGGTAAAGAAGCTGGTCAATCGCGACATCTTTTCGCAATCGTCGGCCAACATCAGCTTCGAGCAGGAATCGACGTTCAAGCTCGGGAACGCGCTCTTCACCAAGCTCTGGGTGTCGGCGCCGTCCTCGACGCAGGCGTCGGACGGGCTGGGGCCGTTCTTCAACGCGCGCGGCTGCCAGAACTGCCATCTCAAGGACGGCCGCGGGCACGTGCCGGTCGGCGACGAGCAGGCGGTGTCGCTTTTCCTGCGGCTGTCGGTGCCGGCATCGACGCCCGAGCAGCAGGCGCTGCTCGAGAGCAAGGCGGCGACGGTGCTGCCGGAGCCGACCTATGGCGGGCAGCTGCAGAATTTCGCCGTCCCGGGTCTCAAGGCCGAGGGCCGGATGGTGCTGAACTACACCGACCTGCCGGTGACCCTGGGCGATGGCACGGTGGTGACGCTGCGCCAGCCGAGCTATTCGGTCGCCGACCTCACCTACGGGCCGATGGCCAAGGACGTGATGCTGAGCCCGCGGATGGCGCCGCAGATGATCGGGCTCGGGCTGCTCGAGCAGATCCCGGCCGAGGATATTCTCGCCCATGCCGACCCCGACGACGCCGATGGCGACGGGATTTCGGGCAAGCCCAACATGGTGCGCGACCCGGTGAGCGGCGCGGTGATGCTGGGACGGTTCGGGTGGAAGGCGGGCGAGCCGACGATCCGGGCGCAGTCGGCGGCGGCGTTTGCCGGCGACCTCGGGATTTCGACGCCGCTGATAAACCAGCCGCATGGCGACTGTACCGCGGCCGAGGCCGACTGCCTCGCCGCCCCGACGGGCGAGCAGGAGCGGCTCGGCGTGTCGGAGGCGCCCGACCCGGTGCTCGATCTCGTGACCTTCTACGCGCAGAATCTCGGTGTGCCGCAGCGGCGCGAAGTGGCCGACCCCGAGGTGCTAGCGGGCAAGGAAGCCTTTTACGGGGCCGGCTGCGCCTCGTGCCACGTGCCGAAATTCGTGACGTCGCGGGCGGGGGAGACGGTGGCGCATCGCTTCCAGCTCATCTGGCCCTATACAGATCTGCTGCTGCACGACATGGGCGACGGCCTCGCGGATTACCGGCCGGAGGGCGATGCGGACGGCTACGAGTGGCGCACGCCGCCGCTCTGGGGCATCGGGCTCACCGAGACGGTGTCGGGACACACCGAATTCCTGCATGACGGGCGGGCGCGCAACCTCACCGAGGCCATCCTGTGGCATGGTGGCGAGGCGCAGAAGGCGCGCGATGCCTTCGCCGCCATGCCCAAGGCTAAGCGCGATGCGCTGCTGAAATTCGTGGAGTCGCTCTGATGCGCTGGTTGCTGGTTCTGACGATGGCCCTGCTGGCGACGCCGGCCTTTGCCCAGTTGCATCCGACCTCGCGAGCGGTGGTGACGCAGGCGATCGAGCAGGCGATCCGGCCGGGATTTGCCGACTACGCAAAGGAGACCGGGCAGCTCGAGAAGATGCTGGGCGGGCTCTGCGACGAGCCGTCGGAGGCCGGGCTCACGACGGCCCGGGCGCAGTTCGGTACTGTGGTTCTCGCCTGGTCGCGGATCGAGCTCTACAAGATCGGGCCGCTCCTGACCGACAACCGCGCCGACAAGATTCTCTACTGGCCCGACCGCAAGGGCATCGGGCTCAAGCAGGTGCAGGCGATCCTCAGCAAGCCGGACTGGGACGCCTTCGATGCCGAGACGCTCAAGGGCAAGAGCGTGGCGGTGCAGGGCCTCGGCGCGCTGGAATTCGTGCTGTTCGGCACCGATTCGGAGCGCCTGGGGACGATCGAGGCGGATTTCCGCTGTCACTATGCGCTGGCGATCGCGACGCTGCTGGCCGAGACGGCGACGCAGATGTCGGCGGAGTGGAACGACCCCGAGGGGATTTCCAGGCGGCTGATTTTTCCGACTGCCGGCGATGCCGATTATCGCACCGCGACCGAGGTGCAGGAGGCGCTGGTGGGGCTTTTGGCCCACGGGCTTGAGGCGGTGCGCGACCAGCGGCTGCTGCCGTTTCTCGGCACGGACGGCAAGGCGAAGCCGAAATCGGCACTGTTCTGGCGTTCCGTGCTGACGGTGCCGTCGATCGCGGCCAATTTCGATGGGTTGAACCGGCTGCTGACGGCCTCCGAGCTGGTGAATTATGCGCCGTCGGAGAACGCCACGATCGGCACGGAAGCCGCGGCCGAGTTCGCGCGGGCGGCGGCATCGGCCGCGACGGTGAGCGGGCCGCTCGATGCGGCGCTGGCCGACCCGGCCCAGGTGGCGGCGCTCAACGGCCTCGTGGAATCGACGCGGACGCTCGCGAAGCTCCTGGGCGACGACCTGCCGGCGGCGCTCGGGCTGTCGGTGGGCTTTTCGTCGCTCGACGGAGACTGACATGTGGCAGCGGCGGGCGTTCCTGACAGCAGCGGGGGCGGGGTTCGTCGCGAGCCTCGTGCCGCGGCGCGCTGAGGCGCTGGAGCGGGCGGAGCTGGTGTTTGCCTCATCGGTGCAGAAGCAGGCGGGCGGATATGCGGCGGCGCTGGTCAACGAGACCGGGACGCTGATTGCGAGCGTGGACCTGCCGGATCGCGGGCATGACCTGACGTTTTCGCCGACGACCGGGCAGGCGGTAGTGTTCGCGCGGCAGCCGGGGACGTTCGCGGTGGTGTTCGACCCGACGGGGGCGGTGGCGCCGCAGACGATCGCGAGCGTCGAAGGCCGGCATTTCTTCGGGCACGGGGCGTTTTCGCCCGACGGCAAGCTGCTCTACGCGACCGAGAACGATTTCGAGAACGCGCGCGGGGTGATCGGCATCTACGATGTGGCGGGCGGGTTCCGGCGGATCGGCGAGTTCGACACGTATGGCACCGGGCCGCACGAAATGCTGCTGATGCCGGACGGCGAGACGTTCGTGATCGCCAATGGCGGGATCGAGACGCACCCCGATTACGGGCGGGCGGAGCTGAACCTCGAGACGATGGACCCCTCGGTGGCGTTCGTCGACCGGAAGACCGGCGAGCTGATCGGGCAGTTGCGGCTCGAAGCGGGACTGCACCAGCTGTCGATCCGGCACATGGCGTTCGATGCGCAGAGCAAGGTGTGGTTCGGCTGCCAGTTCCGCGGCGACAAGACCGGGCGGCCGCAACTCGTCGGTTACGCGACGCGCGATGGCGCGATCAAGCTGATCGAATTGCCGGACGAGGCGCTGGGGGATTTGCGCAATTATGTCGGGTCGCTGGCGGCCTCGACCGATGGGGCGATCATCGGGGTGAGCTCGCCCGAGGGCAACACGATCCTCGCGATCGATCCGGCGACGGGCGCGGTGATCGAGGCGCTGTCGATGCGCAATGGCTGCGGCATTGCGGGGGATATGGTGGGGCTGCTGGCCTCGTCGGGCGATGGTGAGCTCGGCGGGATGGCGGGCTCGGGGACGGCGCGGGTGAAGTTCGACGTGCTGTTCGACAACCACCTGCGGCGGGTGGGGTAGGGCGCTAACGAACTTTATTGCCGCCGGTTGTTCGCCGTTTCATGATGAGCGCCTGAGCTGAGGGGGCTTTGTCATGATCCGGCGTGTTTTTCTCGTAGCTTTGAGCATTCTGCTTGCGGCGTGGACAACGTTGGCACTGGCCGATTTCACCGTAGGGCAGCGGGTGCGGGTGACGATGGACGGCGCCCAGTATGACGGCACCGTCGACCGGCTCGGCGATGGCGACTACAGCGGCTACTATTTCATCCAGTACGATTCCGGCGGGCACGGCTATGTGCAGCCTGCCAACATCGAGGCACTGGCGCCGGCCGAGGAGACCGCGCCGGATCCGGCTGCGTCGGCGACCTATCAGGTTGGCGATCGGGTCGAGGTTTATGCCAGCGGCACGTGGTTCCCGGGCGTTGTCACGGCGCTGGGGAGCGGCGACCAGGCTGGCGAGTACTACGTCCATTTCGACAGCGACGCGGACGACTACGCGCAGCCGGCCCAGATGCGCCTGCCTCAGGCGCCCGCCACGCAGGTCGCGACGGCCGAGCCGGGGCTTTACGTTTGCACCGGGTTCGACGGGGCGACCTACCGCTGGTCGCTGGCGCTGGGGACGAACGGTGTCTACCAGCAGCAGAAGCCGGATACCGAGGCTGGTTACTATGAGGAGGCCGGCGACCTCATTACGTTCAAGAGCGGCAATTATGCCGACGTGGGCTGGTTCGGCCGGGCAGTGAACGAAGGTGGGCAGACCATCGTGGTGCTCCGTTCGCTGGCCAACGAGCAGCAGGGCCCAAGGTATAACGAATACGAAAATTTCTACTGCCACATCGGCCAGTAGGCGACACGCGTCCGACGCCAGGCGGGATTAACTCAGCAACTCGATGCGTTGTCGGAGCAGATGCGCGCGGCTACATTGCATAGTCGGGAAAAGCTTTTCCCAAACTATTCTGGCTGACGTAAGAGCAGCGTTTTGAGGGGATTTGCCGTGTTGAGGGTTTTGGCCGCGCTGGTTGCGGGGGTGATGGGGTTGGCTGCGATTCCGGCGGGGGCGGCGGGGATCGTGACGTATGGGTTGAAGGCGGAGAGTCCGGCGCTGGGGAGGCCGATACCGTATGCGGTGTACACGCCGTTTCCGTCGCCGGCGGAGGGGGAGCGGTGGCCGGTGGTCTATCTTTATCACGGGACGAGCGGGAAGGATGGGGACTGGTTCACGTGGGGGAACCTGGGACCGATCCTCGATCAGGCGATTGCCGATGGGCGAATTCCGCCGCTCGTGGTGGTCGCGCCGGGGGCGGGGGATAGCTGGTATGTCGACAGCCCGGATCCGGGCGGGTTCGGGCTCGTGGATACGGCGTTTGCGACCGACCTCGTGACGGCGGTGGACAAGCGGTTTCCGACGGCGCGGTGCCGCGAGGCGCGGGCGGTCGGCGGGGTGTCGATGGGCGGGGAGGGGGCAGTGCTGCAGGCGCTCAATCATCCCGACACGTACGTGGCGGCTATGAGCTTTTCGGGGGCGCTGCACAAGCCGCTGGTCGATGGGGACATGCGCGAGCGGTGGATCCCGGACCTCTACCGGCAGGTGTTCGGCACGCCGTTCGACAAGGCGCGGTTCAATGCGGCCAATCCGTTCAACCGGGCGAAATCGCTGCTGGCGATCACCAAACGGCCGGCCTTCTACCTGACGATCGGGGATAATGATTTCCCCGACCTGATCACGGCCTCGGCGGATTTCCACGTGCTGGTCAAGGGGATGGGCGCGGACTCGACGCTGCGAGTCGGCAAGGGCCGGCATTTCTGGGACACCTGGCAGCAGGCCATCATCCCGGCACTGGAGTGGCTCGCGCCGCGGCTCGATGCGAGGTGTGGAAGGATCTAGCGCTGCGCCCGGCCGGCCCTAGCCCTTTGCCGGGCCGGTGCTTTCGCGGAGGACGAGTTCGACGGGCCAGAGTTCGTGGATTTCGGCTGGGTCCTTGCCTTCTTGCATCTGAAGCAGGAGTTCTGCGATGCGGGCGCCGGCGGAGCGCATGGAGGAGCGGGTGGTCGACATGGAGGGGACCATGTTGTCGGCGTTGAGGTAGGGGAAGACGTCGTCGTGGGCGATCATCGAGACGTCCTTGCCGAGCTCGAGGCCCGCGGCGCGGATGGCGCGGAAGACGCCTAGGGCCGTCATCATCGAGCCGGCCAGGAATGCAGTAGGGCGCGGGCGGCGCTCAAGGAAGGCCTGTGCCAGGCGGAAGCCGTTTTCGTCGGTGAAGCGGCCACCGGCGATGAGGCCGGGATCGATGTTGAGGCCGCGCGACTGGAGTGCGCTGCGATAACCGCGGTCGCGGTGGATGGCGAAGGTCTGGTCCTCGGGGCCGTTGATCATGGCGATGCGGGTGTGGCCGAGGTCGATGAGGTGGCTGGTGGCGCGGCGGAAGGCGCCCTCGTTGTCGATGTCGAGCCAGGCGTGGGGAATGTTCACGCCCTCGGCGCGGCCGTGGAGCAGGAAGGGCATGCCCAGCTCGGTGAGCGCAGCAATGCGCTGGTCGTTCGGCGTCGGGGCCGAGAGGACGAGGGCGTCGACGCGCTTGCTCGCCGCTAACCGTTTGAAAACAGGGACTTCGTCGTCGGCGTCGATGGGCGTGACGACGATGTCGATCTCGTGCTGAGCGAGCCGTTCGGAGATGCCGGAGAGGAATTCCGAGGTGTGCGGGCCGAAATGCAGCGAGCGCTGGAGGGGCAGGGGGACGCCGATGGCGCCCGATCGGCCGGTGGCGAGACGGCGGGCGGAGGCGTTGGCGCGGTAGCCGAGGCGGCTCGCGGCTTCGGCGACGCGGGCGCGGGTCTCCTCGTTGACTTCGGGAAAGCCATTGAGGGCGCGGCTCACAGTTGTCTGCGAGAGCCCCAGCTCATTGGCCAAGTCTTTGAGTTTCATCACCAATTTGCGTCACATCCGCGGCCGCGTTGGGGCAGCTTCGGCGGATGCCTCCTCCCAGAGCGATCTATTCAAAGCGATTTGGAAAATCTTTGCAACCGGTTTGGATGAGGGGTGATTTCTGAGGTTCGTACCTCAAGCGGGAAGGGGCGGATTCCGACGGTTCGGTAAGCACTTCTGACCTAACTGACTGTTTTCGTTGTCACAAAGATGAACGGCGCCGGGGCGAGTATGAACGATTGCTGAATCCCGCTTGACAGCATTTCCCACCAAAGTCTACGTTCCCTTTCAAAGCGCTTTGAGAACAGGGCGGGGGATCACCCTCGCACAGGGCGTTTTGGTGGGAGGAGAGCTGGCGGGTGGGGCGTTCCGGTCGGGACGCCGGCTCCGCGCCGATTTTTTCTCCCAGTCACATTGTCCTTTTGGGAGGAAATCAATGAAGTTCAAAACCCTGATCGCGGCTCTGCTTGCCAGCGCCACGCTGGGCGTCGTCGCTGCCCAGGCCGCCGATCTCGCCATGGTGTCGGGCGACACCGGCAACGGCCTCGCCTTCCTGCGCTCGCAGCTCGACAAGTTCGAAGCGGCGACCGGCAACAAGGTGACCATCGTACCGATGCCGTCGTCGACCACCGACCAGTTCGGCCAGTACAAGCTGTGGCTCGCGGCCGGCAACTCGGACATCGACGTCTACCAGACCGACGTGATCTGGGCGCCGCAGCTCGCCGACCAGTTCCTCGACCTGACCGACGCGGCCAAGGACGTGGTGAAGGATCACTTCCCCTCGATCATCGAGTCGCAGACCGTGAACGGCAAGCTCGTCGCCCTGCCGGCTTTCACCGACGCTCCGGCCCTGTTCTACCGCAAGGATCTGCTCGAGAAGTACGGCGAGAAGGTTCCGACCACCTGGGCTGAACTCGCTGCCACCGCCAAGAAGATCCAGGACGGCGAGCGCGCTGCCGGCAATGCCGACATGCAGGGCTTCGTGTTCCAGGGCAACGCCTATGAAGGCCTGACCTGTGACGCCCTCGAGTGGGTGAAGTCCTTCGGCGGCGGCCAGATCATCGAAGCCGACGGCTCGATCTCGATCAACAACCCCAAGGCCGTGGCTGCTCTCGAAGCTGCCAAGAGCTGGGTCGGCACGATCGCCCCGCAGGGCGTGCTGTCGTACCAGGAAGAAGAAGCCCGCGGCGTCTGGCAGCTGGGCAACTCGGTGTTCATGCGCAACTGGCCGTACGCCTACGCGCTGGGCAACGGCGATGACTCGGCGGTGAAGGGCAAGTTCGACGTTGCTCCGCTGCCGATGGGCGACGGCGAAGGCGCCACCTCGGCGGCGACGCTGGGCGGCTGGAACGTCGCGGTCTCGAAGTACTCGAAGAACCCGGACGAGGCGATCAAGCTCGCGCTCTACCTGTCTTCGGCCGAAGTGCAGAAGGAACGCGCCATCAACCAGTCGAACCTGCCCACGATCCAGTCGCTCTATGACGACGCGGACGTGCTGAAGGCTTCGCCGTTCATGGCCAACTGGAAGGCGATCTTCCAGAACGCCGTGCCGCGTCCGTCGGCTCCGGCCAAGGTGAAGTACAACGAGGTCTCCTCGCTGTTCTGGTCGGCCGTGCACGAGACGCTGTCGGGCAATGGCACCGCTGCCGAAAACCTCGAGCTGCTGGAAGCCAAGCTGACCGAGCTCAAGGGCGACGCCTGGTAAGGTTCGCGACCTACGACTTCGGCGCGGAGGGCATGCTCTCCGCGCCAGTTACCAAGTGCCCTAGCGAGGAGGGGAGCGCGCCATGACGACCGAAGCCGTCGGCCAGGCCAGGCCAGTAGTGAGAACCCAGAAGATCGAGTCCGATCTGATGAAGTCGCGCGTTGCCGCGGCGATGTGGTTCCTGCTGCCGATGCTGGTTGCGCTCGCTATCGTCGCCGGTTGGCCGCTGCTGCGGACGATCTACTTCTCGTTCACCAACACGTCGCTGTCGAACCTCTATGGCGGCGATTTCATCGGCTTCAAGAATTACTTCAGCTGGACGACGCTCAAGTCGGGCCGCACCGTGTTTTCGGGCCTCTTGGTCGATCCGGCGTGGTGGAACGCGGTGTGGAACACGGTCCGCTTCGCGCTTCTTTCGGTGACGCTCGAGACCGTCATCGGCATGATCGTGGCGCTGGTGCTCAACGCGGAGTTCAAGGGGCGCGGCATCGTGCGCGCCGCCATCCTGATCCCGTGGGCGATCCCGACGATCGTTTCGGCCAAGATGTGGAGCTGGATGCTCAACGACCAGTTCGGCATCCTCAATGACTTGTTCCTGCGCATGGGCCTCATCGACCACAAGATCGCCTGGACCGCGACCGCCGACACGGCGATGACGGCAGTGCTGATCGTCGATATCTGGAAGACGACGCCGTTCATGGCGCTGCTGATCCTCGCGGGCCTGCAGATGGTGCCGAAGGACGTGTACGAGGCGGCCAAGATCGACGGCGTGCATCCGATCAAGGTGTTCTTCCGCGTGACGCTGCCGCTGGTGCGGCCGGCGGTGATGGTGGCGGTGATCTTCCGCCTGCTCGACGCCATGCGCATCTTCGACCTGATCTATGTGCTGACGCCCAACAGCTCGGCCACCAAGACCATGTCGGTTATTTCGCGCGAAAACCTGTTCGACTTCGACAAGTTCGCCTACGGCTCGGCCCAATCGACCCTGCTGTTCCTGATCATCGCGGTGATGACCGCACTCTATATCTGGCTTGGCAAAGTCCGCTTCGACGGGGGAGACCGCTGATGGCCGACACGACAATGTCGCAGCGCGTGGCGCTGCCGGCGGGCGAATACTGGTGGCGCGTGGCCAAGAGCGTGGCGTTCTACGCGCTGGTGGTGTTCATCGTGGTGGTGGCGGTGTTCCCGTTCTACTACGCCATCCTCACGAGCTTCAAATCGGGCACGGACCTGTTCCGGGTCACCTATATCCCGACCTCGTTCTCGCTCGACAACTTCGCCAACGTGTTCAAGTCGGGCAGCTTCCCGCAGAACCTGCTGAACTCGATCTTCATCGCGGCAGTGACGGTGATCTGCGCGCTGTTCCTCGCGGTGACCGCCTCGTTTGCGCTGTCCCGCGTGCGGTTCAAGGGCAGGGGGCTGATCCTGATGACCATCTTGGCGGTCTCGATGTTCCCGCAGATCGCGGTGCTCGCCGGCCTGTTCGAGGTGATCCGTTTCCTCGGCATCTACAACACGCCCTGGGCGCTGATCTTCAGCTACACGATCTTCACGCTGCCCTTTACGGTGTGGGTGCTCACCACCTTCATGCGTGAGCTGCCGATCGAGATCGAAGAAGCGGCGATCGTCGATGGCGCGAGCCCGTGGGTCATCATCACCCGCGTGTTCATGCCGCTGATGTGGCCGGCGCTGGTGACGACGGGCCTTCTCGCCTTCATCGCGGCGTGGAACGAGTTCCTGTTCGCGCTGACCTTCACCTCGTCGAACGCCACCCGCACGGTGCCGGTCGCCATCGCGCTGCTCTCGGGCGGCAGCGAGCATGAAATTCCGTGGGGCAGCCTGATGGCCGCGTCGGTGATCGTCACCGTGCCGCTGGTCGTGCTCGTCCTCATCTTCCAGCGCAAGATCATTTCCGGCCTGACCGCCGGCGGCGTAAAGGGCTAAGAACCATGGCGCATATCGAGCTCAAGAATATCAAGAAGTCCTTCGGCGTCGTCGACGTGATCAAGGGCGTGGACCTCGAGGTTCACTCGGGCGAGTTCATGGTGTTCGTCGGCCCCTCGGGCTGCGGTAAATCCACCCTGCTGCGCCTGATGGCCGGCCTCGAGGACATCACCTCGGGCGAGATGACCTTCGATGGCACGCTGGTGAACGCGCTGGCGCCCTCCAAGCGCGGCATCGCCATGGTGTTCCAGTCCTATGCGCTCTACCCGCATATGACGGTGTACGAGAACATGGCGTTCGGCATGCAGCTGGCGAAATCGTCCAAGGAGGCGATCAAGCAGCGCGTCGAGCGGGCGGCCGAGATGCTGCAGATCACGCCGTACCTGACGCGCCTGCCCAAGCAGCTATCGGGCGGCCAGCGCCAGCGCGTCGCCATCGGCCGCGCCATCGTGCGCGACCCAAAAGTGTTCCTGTTCGACGAGCCGCTCTCGAACCTCGATGCGGCGCTGCGCGTCGCGACCCGGTTGGAGATCGCCAAGCTCCATCACCAGATGAGCGGCTCGACCATGATCTACGTGACGCACGACCAGGTGGAGGCGATGACGCTCGCCGACCGCATCTGCGTGCTGCGCGACGGGCTGATCGAGCAGGTGGGCTCGCCGCTCGAACTCTACGAGAACCCGCAGTCGATGTTCGTGGCGGGCTTCATCGGCTCGCCCAAGATGAACTTCCTCAATGGCGAGATCGCTTCGAAGTGGGGCGCCAACACCATCGGCATCCGCTCGGAGCATATCGAGGTAACGGACCGCGACGGGGCCTGGAAGGGCAAGGTGGTGCACTCCGAAAATCTCGGGTCGGACACCTATGTCTATGTCGATATCGGCACCGACGAGCCGGTGATCGTGCGGCAGGAAGGCAAGAGCATCCACCAGCCGGACGAAGTGATCTCGATCGCCCCGATCCCTGACAAGATCCACCGTTTCGACAAGGCCGGGAAGCCGCAGCGGCATTAACAGAGAGTTGGATTGAACCGCACCGGGCGTCGGTCCACTGAGGTGTCATCCCTGCGCAAGCAGGGACCCAACTCGAGGCCGGCGCGGGTGGTGAGGTGGATCCCTGCTTTCGCAGGGATGACAGCGGTGAGGAACGGTCCTTCGTCGATGAACGAGCGAGCAAAGACAACCTAGCAGATACCCACGCAGCCGATTTTCGCCGCACTTGGCTGCCAAGTGCGGCGGGCCTGCCAACCAATACTGACCCCTCAGGCCGGCGCCGAACGTCCGGCCTTTTCCACGAATAGCCAAGGAGTTTGCGAGATGCCGATCAGAGCCACAGTCTGGGGCGAAAACGTCCACGAGCAGAAGAACAAGGAAGTCGCGGCCAACTACCCGATCGGTATGCATGGCGCGATCGCCAAGCTCCTCAGCGAGGACAAGAACATCGTCGCTTCGACCGTGACGATGCAGGATCCCGAGCACGGCATGACGGCCAAGAAGCTCGACGAGACCGACGTGCTGCTCTGGTGGGGCCATGCGGCGCACAAGGACGTCGATGATGCAATCGTCGAGCGCGTGGTCGAGCGCGTGTGGCAGGGAATGGGGCTGATCGTGCTCCACTCGGGGCACCACTCGAAGGTGTTCAAGCGCCTGATGGGCACGCCCGCGAACCTCCACTGGCGCGAAGCCGGCGAGCGCGAGCGCATCTGGGTGGTGAACCCGGGTCACCCGATCGCCAAGGGCCTCGGCGAGTACTTTGAGCTCGAAAACGAAGAGATGTACGGCGAACCCTTCTCGGTGCCGGAGCCGCTGGAGACGGTGTTCGTGTCGTGGTTCCAGGGCGGCGAAGTGTTCCGCTCGGGCCTGACCTACCGCCGCGGCGCGGGCAACATCTTCTACTTCCGCCCGGGCCACGAGACGTACCCGACGTACCACGACGCCAATGTGGGCAAGGTGCTGCGCAATGCGGTGAACTGGGCGTTCAACGCCGACCGCCATGCCGAGCTGATGAAGGCGCCGAACACGCCGGTGGACAAGGCGATCGAGCACATCGTCGAGCGCGGCGCCAAGCTGACGCATCACCCGAAGTGAGTTGAGGGGAGGGGAGTGGCTGCGCCCGGCGCGTGTTGCTCCCCCCTCCACCAAGCTTCGCTTGGTCCCCCTCCCCCGCAAGCGGGAGAGGATGGGCCCGGTGGCTCTAGAAACATCCGGCGGACTCTCACGAATGCGACTTCTCATTCTCGGCACGGGCCGCATGGCCAATTCGCATGCCAAGGCCTTCCAGACGATCGAGGGGGTCGAGATGGTCGGCGCCGTCGATACGATCCCAGCCAATCTCGACGCGTTCTGCGAGACGTATGGCATTGGGCGGAAGTTCGCGTCGCTCGAGGAGGCACTGGCCTGGGGTGAGTTCGACGCGGTCGACAACATCACGCCGGATTCGATCCACCACCCGACGACGCTGAAGGCGCTCGCTGCCGGCAAGCACGTGTTCTGCGAGAAGCCGCTGGCGCCCAATCATACGCTCGCCATGGAGATGGTGGAGGCGGCGGAGCGGGCCGGCCTCATCAACATGGTCAACCTCACCTATCGCAACGTCGCCGAGCTGCATAAGGCGCGCGAGATCATCGCGTCGGGCGAGATCGGCGAGGTGAAGCATGTCGAGGGCAGCTATTTGCAGCACTGGCTGGCGCTGCGCGATTTCAACGACACCGCGAACCTGTCGCCGACCTGGCTGTGGCGCCTGAGCAAGGCGCATGGCAGCAACGGCACAGTGGGCGATATCGGCATCCACATCGTCGATTTCACCACGTTCGCCATCAACCAGCCGATCAAGTCGATGAACTGCCGGCTGCAGACCTTCCAGAAGGTGCCGGGCGACAGGATCGGCGACTATGTGTTCGACGTGAATGACAGCTTCATCATCTCGGCCGAGTTCGGCAACGGGGCGATCGGCACCATCCACTCGACGCGGTGGGCGCCGGGGAATTCGAACAACCAGCGGCTCAGCGTCTTCGGCAACAAGGGCGGGCTCGAGCTCAGCCATGGGCACTGGGGATCGCTGCTGCGCGTCTGCTCGGGCGCCGACCTCGCGACGGGGACCTGGCGCGAAGTGAAGGCGGAGCCGGTGAAGACGAACTACCAGCGCTTCGTCGACGCGGTGCGGGCCGGCAAGCAGGAAGTTTCCGACACGCTGCCGGATTTCCGCAAGGCGGCGGAATTGCAGAAGGTGCTCGACCTGGCGCTCACGGCCGGTCTCGATCATCAGGAACACAAGGTTTAGTCGCCAGCGGGCGACGCGATTTAAGGACAGGAATTCACACAATGCGCATGCTCATCCTCGGCACCGGCGGTATGGCCAAGCAGCACGCCATCCACTTCGCGGCCATTCCGGGCGTGACGGTGGTGGGCGGCGTCGACGTCGACCCGACCCGGCTCGAGAAGTTCAACACCACCCACAACATCCCGAACGGCTTCGCCTCGCTCGATGCGGCGATCGCCTGGGGCGAGTTCGACGCGGTGGCGAACGTGACGCCGGACTCGGTGCACCACGTGACCTCGATTGCCGCGCTGAAGGCCGGCAAGCACGTGTTCTGCGAGAAGCCGCTCGCCACCGACGCCACCAAGGCGTTCGAGATGGTGGACGTGGCCGAGAAATCGGGGCTGATCAACATGGTCAACCTCACCTACCGCAACGTGGCGCAGCTGCAGAAGGCGCGCGAGATCGTGACCTCGGGCCAGATCGGCACGGTGCGGCATGTCGAGGCGAGCTACCTGCAGAGCTGGCTGGTTTCCAAGGCGTGGGGCGACTGGCGCACGGAAAGCCAGTGGCTGTGGCGGCTCTCGAAGAAGCACGGTTCGAACGGCGTGCTGGGCGATATCGGCGTGCACATTCTCGATTTCGCCTCGTATGGCTCGGGGCTCGATATCGACCACGTGTTCGCGCGGCTCAAGACCTTCGACAAGGCGCCGGGCAACAAGATCGGCGAGTACGATCTCGATGCCAATGACAGCTTCACGATGAGCGTCGATTTCGATAATGGCGCGCTCGGCGTGATCCATGCCAGCCGCTGGGCGACCGGCCATTTCAACGAGCTGCGCCTGCGCGTCTACGGCGACAAGGGCAGCGTGGAAGTGCTGAACGGCAAGACCTCGCACCTGAAGGTGGTGATGGGCGCCGATGTCGAGACCGCCACCTGGCAGGAGCTCGAGGTGCCGCCGGTGCCGACGAACTACCAGCGCTTCGCCGAGGCGGTGAAGACCGGCAAGATGCAGGAGCCGAGCTTCCGCCACGCCGCCGAGCTGCAGAAGGTGCTCGACCTGGCGCTCGTCACCGAGACGGAACGCAAGGAACTGCCGACGCACGGCTGATCGGCATTTCGATCGATTTGAACACGAACGCCTCCACCCCGCGGTGGAGGCGTTCTGCTTTTTCGTGCGCCACACTGGCCGACCTGTCGACCGGCGTGAGGGCGCGATGGTTGGGTTGTGGATCGAGCTGATCGGCTTTGGCGGAACGCTGTTCACGATCGCCAGCTATTCGATGCGGACGATCCTGCCGCTTCGGATCGCGGGCATCCTGAGCTCGGTGTTCTTCATCGGCTATGGGCTGATGATCCAGAGCTGGCCGGTGCTGGTGACCGAGTTCATCATCCTGCCGCTGAACGTGGTCCGGCTCTACCAACTGCTGACGCTGTTGCGGCGCGTGGAGGTCGCGGCGGCGACGGACCAGATGACGGCCGAGTGGCTGCGGCCGTTCGGGCGCGAGAGGGCCTACCGGCCGGGCGACGTGGTGTTTCGCGCAGGCGATGTGGCCGACTACATGCTGATGCTGCAGGGCGGCAAGTTCGAGCTCGTCGAGGTGGGCAAGGTGCTGGCGGTCGGCGAGCTGGTGGGGGAGATGGGGTTCCTGTCCCCCGGCAACCGGCGGACGATGACGCTGGTCTGCCGCGAGTTCGGGCGGGTGAGCGAGGTGAGCTACACCGACATGAAGCAGCTCTATTTCGCCAACCCGAAATTCGCGTTCTACCTGCTGAAGCTGGTGAGCCAGCGCATGTTCGAGAATGCCGATCGCGCCGCGCAGGAAAAAATCCGCGAGCCGGCATAAGGCCGTTGCAACCCGAGGCGGCGCTGCACATTTATTGCGCGATCTAACGGGAGCAGCGTCAGTGGAAATCATCGGGGCCATCGTAGTCGGGCTTATCGTCGGGGTTATCGCCAAGCTGATCACGCCCGGCGATCCGAAGCCGCGCGGGTTCATCCTGACGGCGGTGCTGGGCATCGTGGGTGCGTATGTGGCGCAGTTTCTCGGCCAGCAGCTCCATTGGCTGGAGCCCGGCCAGCCGGCCAATTTCTTCGGCGCCATCGTGGGTGCGGTGATCATCCTGCTGATCTGGCGGCAGATCGCGCGGCCGCGCTAAGCTTGCGCCATGATTCCGACCCTCGAGACTGAGCGGCTCCGGCTGCGCCCTTACGTTCCCGCCGATTTCGACGCCTATGTCGAGATGTGGGCCGACCCCGATGTGGTGCGGTTCATCGGCGGCAAGCCGTTCGACCGCGAGCAGAGCTGGAGCCGTTTCGTGCGGCATCCGGGGATGTGGCAGGTGATGGGGTTCGGTTTTTTCGCCATCGAGGAGAAGGCGACGGGCCAGTTCGTCGGCGAGGGCGGTTTTCACGAGGTGCGCCGCAACATCTCGCCCTCGATCGAGGGCACGCTCGAAGCCGGCTGGGCTCTGAACTCGGCCGGGCAGGGCTGGGGCTATGCCACCGAGGCGATGAACGCAGCGATCAGCTGGGCCGAGACGGCCTTCGCGGGGCGGAAGATGACGGCGATCATCGACCCCGACAACCAGCCCTCTGTGCGGGTGGCCAAGAAGCTCGGGTTCACCGAGGCGGCGCGGACGACGTATTTCGACAAGCCGATCGTGGTGTTCGAGCGGGGTTGAGCCCGCCCGGTTGATTGGCGGATTTCACGTCGGGCCGACAAGGCTGGCGGGAGTTTTCGTTGAATCTCTCGGGACGCGCGCGAACTTCGCCGTAGTCCCCTAGTTGCGCGCCCACGCCGAAAAATAGGCGCAGACGGGCCGGCAACTCTGCACACTTTCATTTGTTTGAGTCCCGAACTTAAACAGGGAACTCACCAATGAAATCCTCCACCCTCGTCGTCCTCTGCGCCGCGCTCGCCTTGTCCGTTCCGGCCATCGCCGTTGCGCAGAGCACCACCACAAACGGCACGGTCGGCGCGACCGTCGATAGCAACGGTGTCAGCGTCAACGCGGGCGCCAATGGTTCGGCCACCACCGACGCCAATGGCGGCAACGCGAACGGCGGCACCGACGCGGCCGCTGCGGGCGGCACCGATGCTGCCAGCGGCGACACCATGAAGTGCGAAGAGCTCGGCACCGCCGCTTCGATCGAGAGCATGGGCAAGGTCGATCCTGCCGCCCTCAGCGCCGCCACCAAGGTAACGGTGGTGCCGGTTGCCGACTGTGACGACACCACCCGTTCGGCGCTCGCCACGGCTGGTGGCACCAACATCACCGATGCCCTGAAGGCCAATGCCGCCGTCGACTCTGCGATCATGGGGCGCGGCGCCACGATGGCTGACGTGATCGGCGCAACGGTCGATGGCGACACCGTTACCGTCTACGTCGAGTCAAAGACGACCACGAACTGATCGATCGACCGACCACTCCGGACTTGGCCCCGTATCAACGTTGATACGGGGCCTTTTTCCGTCGATGGAGGCGGGCGTGGCTGTCCTGGCTTGGTGCCAGCTCGGCTTTCGCTTACTCGTCGCAGGGTTCTTCGGCCATTTCGAGGACCACCAGGCGGGCGCCGCCGGCGCTGTTGTTGGTGGTGAGGGCGATGCGCTTGCCGTCGGCGGACTGGGCGGCGCCGTAGAACTGGGCGTCGACCGAGGGATGGCCGAGCTTGATGATGCCGGCTTCGCCCGCGACCGGGTCGAGGTGGCCGTTGGAGTTCACGACGAACGCCGCGGCGTTGCCGCCGAAGCGGCCGATCTCGATGACGCGGCCATCGGAGAGGCCGACGACGTTACGGGCGCGATCTTCGGCGGTGGGCTGGCCCTTGCCTTCGGACTGGATGGCGAGGATGCCGTTGGTGCCCCAATCCGGGTCGAGCTTGTTGCCGAGGACGTGGAAGCTGACGACGTCCGGACCAGCCGAGGGCTGGAAGCCGAGGGTGGAGGTGCCGCCCTCCGCGGTGACTTCGCCGTAGCCGGCGGTGACGTAGGAGCCGTCCTTCAGCTTCGCGACGCCATAGGCCTCGGCGACGCCGCCATCGACCTTGAGCGGGTTGAAGATGGCGACGCCGGGCTGGGCCTTGACGCCGGTGGCGTCGGCGGTGCTCTGCGGCTCGACGAAGTTGCCGAAGGCGGGGTCGAGCGTGCCGTCCTTGAGGATGCGGAGCAGGATCACGTGGTTGCCCTGGCCTTCGCCGAAGGCGGTGTAGCCGGCCGAAAGGATGGTGCCGTCTTCCTCGACGAGGGCGTTACGGCCCGCGTCGGAGAACTGGGAGCCCGAGTTGAAGGTGAAGGGCTTGCCGCCGTTGAAGGTCGGGTCGTACGAGCCATCGGTGTTGAGGCGCAGCACGTAGCGGTCGTTGTCGGAACGGCCGGTGCCGTTGGCGGCAGCGCCGAAGCCGGCGAGGACGAGCTTTTCTTCGCCGCTCGACTTGTCGACCTTGAGGCTCCAGGCGGTGTCGGCCGGCTTCTTGCCGTCCTTTTCCTTGAAGCCGGCATTGTCGGCATTGGCCCAGCCGAAGACGATCTCGAGCTTGCCATGCGCGTCGCCCCACTCGGGCGCGACCTTCTGCTTGCCGGTATTGTCGAAGCGGAGGAGGTAGACCGACTGGCCCATGTCCTCGTCGACGACGTTGGCGGCCACGACGATGTCACCACCGGCCAGTTCGGCGATGGCGAGGGACTGTTCCTGGCGGCCGGGCGCCAGATCGAGCTGGACGATGCCGTCGGTGTCGAAGCTGGTGTCGAGCGTGCCGTCGGCGTTCCAGCGGGCGACGATCAGCTGGTTGTCCTCTGGCTTGAAGCCGACATGGCCGGAGGTGAGGATCTTGCCGTCGGCGGCGAAGGTGACGCCGCGCAGGTCGTTGGCGAGCGTGGTGGAGACGTTGACCACCGGGTTGATGTCGGCGGCAAATGCCGTGCCGACGGAGAGGAGGGCGGTGGTGGTAAGCAGTGCAGCAAGACGCAAGGTGCGGCTCCCAAGGTTGGTTTTACGGGGCCGACCGGTCGGGCCCGCGGCACCGACCCGGTGCGCGGACGACTCGTCGCCCTCAACGGGGCGCATAGTGGAGTATGTTGCTCAACATTTCTGCAGGTAACTTGATATTGCTGCTCAAGTTTATGTGTGGGGAATAAAATGGCGGGGGTGGTGTTTTTGCGCGGTGCCGTAGGCGCGGCCGGCGTTACCCCTCTCCCCAGCTGCGCTAGGGCGCCCGGCGCCCAAGCTTCGCTACCCTCTCCCGCAAGGGGCGAGGGGGCGATGTGGCGCTGTCGGTGCCGATTCTGGGAAAGTAAAAGGGCGCCGGTGGGGCGCCCTTTCTAAACTCAGCGATTTGCCGCGGCTTACTGCTGGGTGAATTCGGTGGTGAAGTCTTCGAGGTGGTACTGCTTGGTCCAGACCACGTCGCCGGCCGGGGTCGAGGGCAGGGAGGCGAGGATGGTCGGCATCGCGCGGGCGATGTCGTCGGAGACGGGCTCGTCGGTGGTGTGGAGCGTCAGCTTCAGCGCGCCATCGAGGCAGGCGCCCGAGGTGTCGGCGGTGCAGTACTGAACCGGGGTGAACTTGCCGGTCATGGCGTCATCGTGGTGCAGAACGACGGGGCGGGCCTCGAGGTCGCAGCTGCCCGAGAAGGCGTTCAGCGCGGCGATCTTGTCGAGTTCGACATCCCAGTCATTGAGGCACTGCTCGATGAACTGGCCGTAGCGGCGCGAGGAGTAGCCGGTGGCGCTGCGCTTCAGCATCAGCAGTTCGTCGCCATCGTCGGCCTTGAGCACGATGGCCTCGCCGCGGATGTCGGAGGAATAGGGCATGAAGTCCTGGTCGGCGACGGGCTGGTAGCTCAGGCGCTCTTCCCAGATGTCGCGGCCGGTATAGGCCCTGCCGCCGACGGTGGCGCTCACTTCGATGGCGAAGCGCTTGGTGGTGGTGGCGGAGTCGGCTGCGGCCGGAGCGGCGGTCAGGGCGACTGGAACGACAGCCAGCGCCAAGGCAGCGAGAGTACGGATAAAGTTGCTGGTCATCGGAAACCCCCTTCACGCGGCGGGATGTACGCTTCTGCGACATCCGGACGCAGCGACAGAATGGCATCCGACTAATTGATAAGACCCTAGCCCGATTGGTGAACGCGGCGTTTCTTATTGGCAGCAATGCGTGGGGAACGGGTGAGCTTCCAGTTACGCGAACCCTCAGGCGCGGCCGCTGATGACGGCGAAACGCCAGGCCTTGAAGCTGCAATCGACATCGGAAAAACCGGCGTCGCGCAGCCAGCCGAGCTGGGCTTCGACGCTGGCGCAGCGATCATAGGACATGCGCTCGGCGGCCTTGGCGATTTCCTCTTCGGAGACGCCGAGGGCGCGGATCTGTTCGTGCCAGATCCGGACATAGCGGGCATCGGCCTCGGGCGAGGGGCCCAGCACCTGCTCGGCATTGACGAAGAGGCCGCCAGGTTTCAGCGCGCGCCGGATGCGGGCGTAGAGGGCGGCCTTGTCGGGGTCGGAGAGGTGGTGGATGGCGAGCGCCGAGATGATGAGGTCGTGCCGGCCGAGGTCGGCGCTGGCCATGTCGCCGACGCGGTAGTCGACGGTCGCGGTGGCCGGGAATCGGGCCTTGGCGCGCTCCAGCATTTCGGGGGAGCCGTCGAGGAGGCTCAGGCGGGCGATGCCGCCGAGCTCGAACACCATCGAGGTGAAGAGGCCGGTGCCGGCGCCGATATCGAGCACGTCGATGTGGCGGTCGGGGCGCCATTCGGCGATGAGCTTCAAGGCGGTACCGTAGAACTCGTCGAAGCAGGGGATGAGTTTCCGCCGCAGGTCGTCGTACCCGCCCGCGTCGCGGCTGAAATAGACCGATGCTGCGACCGTGCTGGCCATCACGTATCCCCGTGGTTACGGCTCGTGGTAGCGAGCGGGCGGGGCGGTGGTCAATCGATCAAGAGTATTGGCGGCCCACCGGAGCGGGCCGCCTGCGTTCGGTCAGATGCCGTTGCCGCTATGGAGATTGCGGACCTTTTCGGCCGCGTCCTTGGCTGCCTGCTCGACCGTCATGTTGCCGGTCAGCGCGTTCTGCAGCATGTCGGGGACGATGATGTTCATGATCTCGGGCGCTTCAGGCAGAGCCGGGAACGGGATGCCGTTGGGCAGCATCGAGGTCGTGACATCGAGGAACTTGATGGTGTCGAGCCGTTCCTTCATCCACTTGGTCTTGAAGCCGTTGATGTTGCCGGGGTTGGAGCCAGCCCAGGCGAGCTTCAGCGACCATTCGGGGCTGGTCCACATGCAGATCAGCGCCTTGGCGGCGGCCTCGTCGACCTTGCCGCCCTCGACATATTCGGGCTTCACGATGTGGATGTTGGAGCCGCCGAACACCACGGCGCGCTTGCCGTCGGGTCCGGTGGGGATGAGGCCGTAGCGCATGTTGTCGAGCACGGTCTGCGCCACCTGGATGTCGCTGCCGGTCGCCTTGCCGGCGAGCTCGACCATCTTGGCGTATTCGGAGGGGTGCGAGATCATCATGCCGAGCTGGCCGGAGATGAACGGCGCCTGGTTCTCGCCCTGCGTGTTGGTCAGCGCCGAGACGGGCACCGACTTGTCCTTGACGTACATGTCGTAGGAGGCCTGCAGCGAGCGGATGGAGGCCGGGCTGTCGAGGCGGATATCCTTGTAGGTCGGGTCTGGATCGGCCTCGTCGAAGACGCCACCGCCATAGCCCCAGAGCTGCGGCATGTAGCGGTAAGGCGTGTTGCCGGCGTTCTGCTTGGCCACCATGCCGTACCCGGCGATGCCGAGCTTGTCGTGGATCTGCTTGGAATAGGCGACGACATCGTCCCAGGTCTTGGGCGGGCTGTCCGGATCGAGCCCGGCGCGCTTGAAGATGTCGGCGTTCCAGATGAAGGCCATGGTCTCGTTATTGGTGGGGAGGCCATAGGTCTTGCCGTCCCAGGTGACGGCCTTCATGGCGCCGGGCCAGAAATCGTCGGCGGTGTAGCCGACATCCTCGGGCTTCAGCTCCTCGAGATAGCCCTTGGCGGCGAACTCGGTGCCGCCAAGAATCTGGAGGCGGATGGCCATCGGCGCGGCGTTGCCGAGCAGCGCAGTGCGGAACTTGTCGAGCAGCTCGTTATAGGTGATGCCCTGCTCGGTGAGCTCGATGCCCGGGTAGGTGGCGCGGAAGGCCGCGAAGAAGTCGCGGTAATTGTCGCGCATGATCTGCGGGTCGGCTTCGAAGATGCCCTGGTACCAGAAGGTCAGCTTGCCCTTGTAGTCGGTGGGCGTGATGGCGTTGCAGTGGCCGACGGTGTCGAAATCCTCGGTGCCGGCGATCGAGCGCACATATTCGGGCGACCACTTCGAGAGATCCACGCCGGCGGCAAAGGCGGTGGTGGCGGGCAGTGCGGTAGACAATAGGGCCGCGGTGAAGCCGTGCGCGATCGCGCGGCCCAGTCGATGACTAGCCATTGTTTCCTCCTCGTTTCCGCGCCCTGCGCCCCTCGCGCAGTCCGGGAAAATATCCTCCGGGGCATGGTTCAGCTCTCCGGATTATCGTTACTATAGGTAGAAATTGCAGTGCTGATCAATCGGGTCGCGAAGGTTATCGGCGGTTGCGCTGGTGGAGCCCTTGCGACACAACCGGCAGAGGGAAGAGGAGAAAGAAGACGATGAAGATCACGGGCGTGCACCCATGGCTGGTGAAGGCGAGCACTTCGTATTGGGGGGAATATCTGTTCGTCGAGGTGACGACCGATGCCGGGGTGTCGGGCTGGGGTGAAATCACCTCGACCACCAAGATCGCCAACCGGGCGCTCTGCGCCATCCTCAAGCAGATGAGCGCGCAACTGGCCGGCGAGGATCCGTCCAAGATCGAGATGTTGTGGCACAAGATGTTCCGCAGCTTCACCTATATGGGCAGCCGCGGGGCGGCGTGCGAATGCACGTCGGCGATCGACATTGCGCTATGGGACATTCGCGGCAAGGTGCTGGGGCTGCCGGTCTACGAGCTGCTGGGCGGGGCGGTGCGCGACGAGGTTTCGCTCTATACGCACCCGGACCAGAGCAAGTTCACCTCGGAGCAGGGGGTGGTCGACGAGATCACCGATATCGTCAAATCCGGGCACAAGGCGCTGAAGTTCGACCCCTATCCGTACCAGCGGGGTGGGGATGAAGGCCGCCACGGCTATCTCGACGGGATGATGACGCGCGCCGACGAGAAGAAGGCGGCGGACCTCACCGCGCTGATCCGCAAGACGGCGGGGCCGGAGGTGGAGATTTTGATCGACGCGCATGGGCGGTTCGATGTGCCGACGGCGATCCGGCTATGCCGGTCGCTGGAGGAGGCCGGCAATATCGACTGGTTCGAGGAGCCGGTGCCGCCCGAGAGCTACGGGGCGCTGAAGCAGGTGCGCGAGAAGGTGAACGCGGCGATTTCGGTGGGCGAGCGGGCGCACACCAAGTGGGATTTCGTGCGCATCCTCGAGGACAAGCTGACCGACTACATCATGCCCGACGTCACGTGGACCGGGGGCATTTCGGAACTCAAGAAGATCGCGACGCTGGCCGAGGCGTTCTACGTGCCGATCTCGCCGCATGACGCGGGCGGGCCGATCAACGTGCTGGCCGGTGCGCATGTGATGATGACGGTGCCGAACTTCTACCGTCTCGAGACCTCGCGCTGGGATCTCAGCGGGTACAACGAGCTGATGCACACGCGGCTCGATAATTCCAACGGGGCGCTGAAGCTGCCGAAGGTGCCGGGGCTGGGGATAGAGCTGGACCGGGATTATCTCGAGAACAACAAGATCGAGACCGTTTAGGCGACGGGCGGGGGCGCCCAGCGGGTGTGGCTCCCCCCTTCCGCCCTTCGGGCACCTTCCCCCGTAAACGGGAGAAGGCGATGTGGCGCGATCCAGCTACAGGTTGAACGGGAGCGCGCGCTGCGCCCCCGCTCCTCCGGCAACTTACGCGCGGCTCTGGCCGATGACGCTCCAGCGCTCCTCGCGGGGCATAGTGGGCTGGAAGTCGTAGCGATCCTTGCCCAGGGCGTGCAGCGTGGCGCGCTCGATGAGGGAGAAGTCGGCCGGGTTTTCGCGGTTGAGGTTCATCGGCTCCTTCAGCACCACCGGCGGGTTGGTCATGAAGCGGACGCGACCCGAGTGGTTGTTGGACGAGGCGTGCAGCATGAAGGGGTGGAGGATGATGAAGTCGCCGGTTTCGCCGGTGATTTCCTCGAATTCCTTGCATTCGTTGATGAGCTTGCCGAACGCGTCGCCGTCATCGACGCCCTCGGGATGCGCCTTGAGATATTCGGCCACGACCTTGATCGAATCCGGGGCCACGAAGGTGCCGCCGCCTTTGTGGACGACGTCAGACCAGTAGACGATGGTGAGCAGGCCCTGTTCGCGGCTATCGAGGAAGTGGCGGAAGAAGCTGCCATCCTTGTGCCAGCCGCCCGAGGCGGGCGAGGGCGCATCCCACGGCTTGTCGGCGCCGCGCTTGAAGTTGACGACGAAGGCGTCGGACCATTCGGTCGAGTCGATAGTGGTGAAGTGCTGGGACTCGATCTCCATGATCTTGTGCTCGATGCGGTCTTCGCCGCCCGTTACGTCGCAGAGCGCGGCCCAGCCGCGGGGCGAGATGTCCTTGATGAGCGCCTTGTTGTGGCGGTCCATCCAGACGATGTCCTTGGTCCAGGTCGAGCGGTCGACCGGGTCGTAGCCGAGGCGGCCATAGGCCTGGTCGGTCCAGCTTTTCGCGAGCGCCGGATCGACGCAGTTCTTGACGCGGACGTAGCCCTTTTCGATGAAGTGCTGCGCGTCGGCTTCGGACAGGACCTGAAGTTGGCGGGCCATGTGATTTCCTCCGTTAGTGTTTTTGGTTTGAGTGCTGATCAGGGCCGGACGATGGCGCCGTCGCGGCGCCGGTCCTCGGCCATGAAGTAGGATTTGGCGGCCTTCTCGGGATCGAGCAGGGCTTCGGCCTTCTTCACATCGATATCGATGCCGAGGCCGGGGGTGTCGTTGCCGTAGAGATAGCCGGCATCTAGAACCGCAGCGCCGGTGAAGAGGTCATATTCCTCGGGGCGGAAATTGTTCTCTTCCTGGATGCCGAAGGCGGTGCTGGCGAGATCGACATGCATGGCGGCCATCTGGTTGACCGGATCGTTGTCGCCGCCTTCCTGCCAGGCGGTCTGGACGCCGAACCATTCGCAGAGCGTCGCGACCTTGCGGGCGGGGGTGATGCCGCCGCCCTTACTGACGCGGATGCGGACGAAATCGATCAGACGCTCGGTGATCAGCGGCAGGTATTCGTGCGGGTTGATGAAGAGTTCGCCCATGGCCTGCGGGGTGGCGCATTGCTGGCGGACGAGGCGATACCAGCCGACCTGCTCGGGGGAGAGCAGATCCTCGAGGAAATAGAGGCGGTAGGGTTCGAGCAGTTTCGCCAGCTGTACCGCGTTGTGCGGGGCGAGGTGCTCGTGCACGTCGTGGGTGAACTTCGGGCCCCAGCCGAGCTTTTCGCGCAGGTGGGCGAACATTTCGGGGATGGCCTGGAGGTAGGCGTCGTCGTCGAAGGCTTTTTCCTGCGGCCAGTGGTTTTTCGGGCCGCGCGCGTTGGCGCGATCGAGGAAGCCGCCGCCGCCGTAATTGCCGAGCTGGCAGCGGATGACGGTGTAGCCTTCCTCCCAGTATTTACGGACATCGTCTTCGAGCTCGCTCAGCGAGTTGCCCTGGGCGTGGGCATAGGCAGCGACCGCGCTGCGGGTCTTGCCGCCGAGCAGCTGGTAGACCGGCATGCCGGCTTCCTTGCCCTTGATGTCCCACAGCGCCATGTCGATGCCGGCCTGCACGGTGTTGAGCGTGGAATCGTTGCGCCAGTAGCCCGAGGTGTAGATCGACTGCCAGATGTCCTCGATCTGCGAGACATCGCGGCCGATGATCAGCGGGGCGATGGTTTCGATGGCGGTCTGGATGACCTTGCAGCGGTAGTGGTCGGAGGCCGAGCCGATGCCGTAGAGGCCGGGCTGGTCGGTCAGCACCTTGACGAAAAGCCACGTGCCATTCGCGCGGGTGCGAATGGTCTCGATGCCGGTAATCTTAGTCATCTCGTCCCTTGGAGTATCAGTTTGGCCGGTTGAATCGGCCGTATTGGATCGTTGCAACGGAGACATTCGCAACGGCCGGGGCGGAAGGCAAGTTGGGCGAAGGGTGGAGTTTTAGCGATCACGCAGAGGCGAGATGGCGTGCGAGATCGGCCAGCGGCGCGACGGCAGGGTTGGTCGTGTGCGTGGGGATCAGCAGGGCGACTGGCAGTTCGGGGCTCTGCTCCAGCGGGCGGGCGACGAGGCCGGGCGGCAGCGTCGCCGTCAGCGATTCCGGGATGAGCGCGATGCCGAGGCCCTCCGCGACGAGGCTGATGATGGTCTGTTGCAGGCGCGGTTCGAGGGCGAAGTTGGGGACGATGCCGCCCGTGGCGCACCAGGCAGCTATGGCGTCGCGCACGGTGGGAGCAACGGTGGCCGGGGCGGTGATCAGCGGCTGGTTTGCGAGATCTGCGGCGGTGATCCGATCACGCGCGGCGAGGGCATGGCCCGGTGGGGCGATGAGGCAGAGGCGGTCGCGGTAGATGGGGATCGCCTCGATATGCGGCGTGGGGTGGCCGAGGAAGCTGACGGCGGCATCGAGGCGCCCGTCGAGCAGCATGGGCTCGATGGCGAAGGGCACGGTTTCCTCGAGGATGAGGCGGATTTCGGGGCGTTCCTCGGTGTAGCGGCGGACGAGACGTGGCACGACGCCCTGTCCGGCATGCATCATGAAGCCGAGGCGCAATTCACCCTTCATGCCGCCGGCGACGAGGCGGGCATCGCGCAGGGCATCGTCGAAGGCGGCGAGCACGGCGCGGCTGTCATCGAGGAAGCGACGGCCGGCAGGAGTAAGCGCGACGTTACGGGTGGTGCGCTCGACGAGCCTTGCGCCCAGTTCGCGCTCGATGGCGGCGATCTGCCGGCTGAAGGGCGGTTGGCTCATGTGCATGCGGGCGGCGGCCCGGCCGAAATGCAGGGTTTCGCCGAGCGCCACGAAGAGGCGCATGTGACGCGTGTCCATTGATACCCTCGGGGCATTGATGTGGGCTCAGAGTAGCATTGGATTGGATTAAGCGCAGCCGGTAACGAAGCGCTCGAGGTGCCCGATGTTTGCCAGTTTGCCTGTTGTCCTTCCCGTCTTCGCCCTGATCCTGGCTGGGTGGATTGCGGGGCGGAGCGGGGTGCTCGGGCCGAGCGCCACCAGCGAGGTGAACCGGCTCGTGGTTTATCTGGCACTGCCGGCGTTGCTGTTCGACATCATGGCGAGTGCGCGGATCGAGGAGGTTTGGGATCCGGGGTTTATTCTGGCGTTCGCGGGCGGTAGCGCGGTGGTGTTCGGGGGAACGCTTGCGTGGCGGTTGCGGCGGGGGCGGGGGCTGGCGGATGCGGCCATCGATGGGTTGAACGCGAGCTATGCCAATACCGGGTTCATCGGCTTTCCGCTGGTGCTGGCGGTGGTGGGGCAGGGCGCCATGGGGCAGGTGCTGGTGGCGACGATCCTCACCGTGTGCGTGCTGTTTGCGGTGGCGATGGTGCTGATCGAGCTGGGGCTCAATCGCGGCGGGGATAAGGGCGAGATTGCGCGGAAGACGGCGCTGGCGCTTGTGAAGAATCCGCTGCTGATTGCGCCGGTGCTGGGCGGGATCGTGATGCTGCTGGGCTGGAAGATGCCGGCGCCGGTCACGACGTTTCTCGATCTGCTCGGCGGGGCGGCGTCGCCTTGTGCGCTGATTGCGCTGGGGCTTTTTCTTGCGCATCAGCGGGCCGAGGGCTCGGTCAGTCCGGTAACGACGGGGTTGCTGATTGTGCTGAAGCTGGTCGGGCAGCCGCTGGCGACATGGGTGATTGCCGGGCCGCTGCTGGGGTTGCCGGCGGGGACGGTGCATGTTGCGGTGCTGCTGGCGGCGCTGCCGACCGGGACGGGGTCGTTCATGCTGGCGGAGTTTTACGGGCGGGGCGCGGCAATCACCAGCCGCGTGGTGCTGTTGACGACGGTGCTGTCGATCGTGACGGTGTCGGCGTACGTCGCCTTTGCCATGAGCTAGATTGATGAGCTGTGCTCATAAGCGCGTGCAGATAATTGTGCCTAATCATCGTAAAGCGGGATGGCTATCTAGTCGTGCAGCAAAGCGAGGTTCGACATGGCTGTATCTACCCTGACCCTGAACAATGGCGTGACGCTGCCCAGCATGGGGTTCGGCGTGTTCCAGACGCCGCCCGATGAAACGGCGGTGGCGGTGGACGAGGCGCTGCGCGTCGGCTACCGGCATATCGATACGGCCGCCGCCTATGGCAATGAGCGCGGGGTGGGCGAGGCTATCCGGCGCTCGGGACTCGCGCGGGACCAGCTGTTCATCGAGACCAAGATCTGGATCAACGATTTCGGCTTCGACGAAACCCTGCACGGTTACGAGAAGGGGGCGCGGAAGCTCGGGCTCGAGCAGATCGACCTGCTGATCCTGCACCAGCCGTTGTCGTCGGCGTTCGAGCGGACGCTCGGCGCCTATCGGGCGCTGGAGCGGCTGCTGGCGGAGGGCAGGGTGCGGGCGATCGGCGTCAGCAACTTCATGCCGCAGCACCTGAAGCGGCTGCTGGACGAGGTGGAAGTGGTGCCGGCAGTCAACCAGATCGAGCTCCATCCGTACTTCCAGCAGCCCGAGCTGGAGCAGTTGCACCGGGAGCACGGCATCCTGACCCAGGCGTGGTCGCCGATCGGCGGTATCACCTTCTATCGCGGCAATGGGCGTAGCACGCTCGAGGATCCGGTGATCCTCGGGATTGCGGCGGCGCATGGGAAATCCGTCGCGCAGGTCATGCTGCGCTGGGGCATCGACAAGGGCCGGTCGGTGATCCCGAAATCGGTGAAGCCGGAGCGGATCGCCGAGAATTTCGCGGTGTTCGACTTCTCGCTTTCACCGGAGGAGCTGGCGGCGATCGATGCGCTGGAGACCGGGGTGCGCGGCGGCCCGGACCCGGACAACGTGACGCTCGAATCCTTCAGCCGGGTGATCCCGGAGGCCTGATCTAGGCCTCGGCGGCGTCCATCAGTTCGAGCAGTTTTTGCGTGGTTTGCCAGCTGCGGATGGTCATGGATTTGTAGGCGGGGTGGGCCATGACGCGGTTGAGGTGGCTCTTGGTGCGCTGGGCCGAGAGGCGCTGGTGGTAGACCATGGCGGCGCCGGGCCAGAGGGTGTCGACGCCGTCGCGCGGGGAGAAGGCCGTGAGCGCTTCGTCCAGCGCAAAGTCCATGAGGAAGATGGCGTCGGAATGGTATTTGCCGGGCTCGTCGCCGAAGCCTTTGGGGCGCTTGTCGACCACGGCTTTCAGTTCGGCGTGGCTGAGGACGAGGACGCGGATCAGGTCGCTGTCGAGGGTGAAGGTCTCGATGAGGGCGGCTTCGATCTTTCGCGCCAAGGTGGCTGCCGCCAGCGGTGAGCGGAAGATGACGTTGCCGCTCTGGATCCAGGTGGTGACGCCGGTGAAGCCGAGCTCTTCGAGCATGGCCTTCAGCTTGGCCATCGGCACCTTGTTCTTGCCGCCGACATTGATGCCGCGCAGCAACGCCAGGTAGGTGGTGGGCTTGGTCATCGTCGGCTCCTCGGGCCGACTATGCGCGGGGCCGCCGGATGCAACAAGGGCGCCACGCGGGCGCCCTTGCCGGAGTTATGCAGCGGGCCTTACTGGGCCGGCGGGGTGGCCGGGGTAGCGGCGTCGGGAGCGGCCATTGCCGGGGCAGCTTCCATGGCGGGAGCCGACATGGCAGGGGCTTCCATAGCGGGAGCGGCTTCCATGGCGGCGGGAGCTGCGGGAGCGGCCGGGGTCTCAGCAGCGGGAGCTGCGGGAGCAGCCGGGGTCTCGGTTGCCGGAGCGGCCGGGGTGGTGGCGGCCGGAGCCGCGGGAGCGGCCGGGGTTTCAGCCGGAGCGGCGGGCTCGGCCGGGGCGGCGGGGCTCGCGTCGGTGATGCGGCCGTCGGTGTAGGGGGTGTAGGTGCCGCCCTTTGCCGCGATGTAGTCGGCCAGCACGTCTTCGAGCGGCGGGCCGAAATCATAGGCGTCGGTCGAGTCGGTGGCGAAGACTTCGTAGCCGTCGCCGCCGCCACGGACGTAGTTATTGGTCACGACGCCGTAGACCTTGTCCTTGTCGATCGGGACCCAGTTGGTGCCATCCGCAACGAGGACGTCACCGACGAGGCGCGAGCCGGCCGGCTTGGTCTTGTCGAAGGTGTACTTGAGGCCGGCGACCTGCGGAAAGCGGCCGGCGATGTCCTCGATCTGGCTCAGGCCATTCTCGAGGGCGGCGACGATGCCCGATCCCTTGATCTTGAAGGTGGCGAGGGTGTTGGAGAAGGGCAGCACGGTCAGCACTTCGCCCATGGTGATGTCACCGGCGTCGATCGAGGCGCGGAGGCCGCCCGAGTTGGCGATCGAGATGGTGACGCCCTGGTCCTTCACGCGGTCGAGCTGCGCGTCGGCGACGAGGTTACCCATCGAGCATTCCGAAACGCGGCAGACGTTGCGGTCGCCCTGGATGGCTTCGGTGGTGGAGCCGACGACCTTGGCCTTCAGCTCTTCGAGCGGCTTGCCGGCTTCGGCGACGCGATCGATGAAGCCCTGGTCGGGCGTGACCTTGGCGTCGAGCAGGATCGGCGCGCCTTCGGCCTTGATGACGTTACCGGCATCGTCCCAGGTGACCATGATGTCGCCGAGGACCTTGCCGTACTGGCCGGCGGTGACGATCGGGACGTCCTTGCCGTCGGGGTTCTTGACGATGGTGGGGTAGGGGCCGACCGAGCCCGGCACGTCGCCGAGGAAGGTGTGGGTGTGGCCGCCGACGATCAGGTCGATGCCCGAGACGGCTTCGGCCAGCTTCTGGTCGACCGGGTAGCCGATGTGGCTGAGCACGATGATCTTGTTGATGCCGGCATCGGTGAGCGCGCCGACGGCGCCCTTCACGTATTCGGTGACGCTTTCGAACTTCACGTCGCCGACCGAGGCGATTTCCGGCGTCTCTTCGGTGGTGGCACCGACGATGCCGACCTTTTCGCCGGCGATGTTCAGCACGATGACGCCGCGCGGACGGCCCTTGAGGTCAGGGTCGGAGGAGGTGTCGTAGTTCCCGCCGATGATCGGGAACTTCGCGGCGGCGAGGAATTTGGCGAATTCGGACGGGCCGTCGTCGAACTCGTGGTTGCCGGTGGCGACCACGTCGAAGCCCATGTCGTTCATGAAGTCGGCGACGATCTTCGACTTGTACTGGGTGTAAAAGAGCGAGCCCTGGAAGTTGTCGCCGGCCGAGAGCAGCACGACGTTTTCGCCGGCGTCCTTGGCTTCCTTCTTCTTGAGGTCGATCTCGGTCTTGAGGCGGGCCACGCCGCCGAAGCATTCGCCCTTGGTCTCGCCTTCGGCGTTACAGGTGGAATCGCTGCCGGTGATCGACTCGAAGCGCGAGTGGAAATCGTTGATATGCAGGATCCTGAGCGAGAATTCGGCCTGCGCCGCGCCGGTGAAACCGGCCGTGAGTGCCAGCGCCGCAGCGCCCAACAGAAGTCGTTTCATGTCCCTGTCCTTGTGGCTGATCCGAATGGCCCGGATGCTTCTCGCACTGGTTTGCAACGCCGCTGTAACAGCGGCCGACGGTCTCCCAAGAACCACTTCGCGCAACTCCAGTGGTGGGGGAGCTTGGCAAAGTTAGCGCCGCGCGGGAAGGGGGCCGAACCAATCGTGTTCATTTGCCGTCAACCATTCTGGCGCGGGGGCCGGCGCGCCAAGGGTTTGGCAAGGTGAGCGTGCGATTGTCGCGGCAGGCCGGAATATCGGCTGGGGGAAGCTTGCCGATGAGCGCGTCGCTCGAAAGCCTGATGCAGGACACGATGGACCAGACCAGCGAGCGGCCGGTTCTGACCGAACTCGGCTGGTTCGTGCTGGTGGGCGGCGGCGCGGCACTGGCGTTAGCGGCAGTGACGACGGCGATGATTTCGCTGCGGACGGGCGTGCCCGACTGGGTGATGGGCGCGCTCTGCTATGCGGCGTTCATCGGACCGGTTTACCTGCTGCACCGGCGGCTGTCGTTCCGCTCCGAGGCGGCGCATGGGCAGGCGTTTCCGCGCTATGTGGCGGTGCAACTGAGCGCCATCGTGCTGGTCTCGCTGTTCTCGTGGCTCTGCTATGCGGCGCTGGGCGGGGCGACGATGTTCGGCTCGCTGCTGGTGCTGGGGCTGACGGCGGGCGTTAATTTCATCGTGCTCAAGCTCTGGGCCTTCGCCACCCATGCTCCGAACTGAATGACGACTTCCGCACTGGACTAGGGAGCCGTTTCGGCTACTCTCCGCGCCGGTTTTAGGGCGGGAGTTTTCCGATGCGCAGTGCTTTGATCGTCTGGGGTGGGTGGAGCGGGCATGACCCGGAGGAATGCGCGGCCATCTACCGGCGCTGGCTGCACGAGGACGGTTTCTCGGTGCGCGTCGAGACCGACACCGAGGTGTTCGCCGACCCGGCGATCAAGGACCTCTCGCTGATCATCCCCTGCACGACGATGTCGACGATTTCGCGCGATGCGGCCAACAATCTCGCGGCTGCGGTCGAGAGCGGCGTCGGTATGGGCGGCCATCACGGCACGATGGGTGATGCGTTCCACGATTCGCCGCTCTACCAGTTCGTGGTGGGCGGCCAGTGGGTGGCGCACCCGGGCAACATCATCGACTACACGGTCGACGTGGTGAAGGGCGACGACCCGATCATGCAGGGGATCAAGACGTTCCCCTACACCTCCGAGCAGTACTACATGCATGTCGATCCGGGCGTGGAAGTGCTGGCGACGACGACGTTTTCGGGCGACCACGCGCCATGGATCAAGGGCGTGGTGATGCCGGTGGCGTGGAAGAAGATGTATGGCGCGGGCCGGGTATTCTACTCGTCGCTCGGCCACCGGGCGACCGAGTTCGAGAACCCGAACATGGCAACGATGCTGCGCCGCGGGATCAACTGGGCCGCGCGGGCGGAGTAGTGAAGGGCCGTTCGCTAAAGCGAACGGAACCCCTCATCCGGCCTTCGGCCACCTTCTCCCGCAAGGGGAGAAGGGGTGCGCTCGCAATGCCGATGTAACCACAGCTATCGGAGCTTGCGGCTCCATCGCCTTCTCCCCTTGTGGGAGAAGGTGCCCGAAGGGCGGATGAGGGGTCTCTGTCGACCTCCGGCTGCTCACCACCTCAGCGCCCAGCGGCCGAGGATGGCGCCGCCGATGGCGGCGATCAGGATGCCGGTCGTGTACCAGATGGCCAGGAACGGCATGCCGTTTTCGGCGCAGTGGAAGGCGTAGATCCACGACGCGGCGCTGCCGGCGAGGAGGCCCGCGGCCAGACCGGCGCCGGGGAGGTTTGTCGGGGCGAGGCGGCGCATCACCCATACGATCGCGGCATAGATCGGGATCGATAGCGCGGCGATGTAGAACGGGCACACCAAAGCCGAGCCGCCCATGACCAACTGGTGGCCCATTTCGGGTGGCATGATGAGCAGTTGGGCGATGCCCATGGCGCTGGCGACGACGATCAGCGCGAAGACGGCGATCATCGGCTTGCGCATGCGGCCGCCGGGGCGAGCGAGGCGGGTGGCGGCCCAGAAGGCGAGGCCGGCGAAGATCGCGGTGTAGAGGAACTTCCACCAGTACATCATGCCGAACACGGCCTCGGCGAGGTCGGGGCGGAGACCCAGCCACACCACCATGGCGATGGCAGCGAGGATGGCGCCGGGGACGAGCGCCATGCCGAGGCGGCGCGGGATGGCGCGCTTCGGGGTGGGCTCGAGCTCGTCGGAGAGGCGGGCGATCAGGTCATCGGTCATCGGCGCCTCCCGAAAAGCGGGCGGTGAGGGCCTTGAGGCCGCGGTGGATGGCGACCTTCACGGCCGATTCCGACATGCCGGTGCGTTCGGCCGCCTCGGCGATCGAGGCGCCTTCGAGCTTCACCTGGCGGATGAGCTCGGCGGGGCGGGCGGGAATGGTGGCGAGCGCGGCTTCGACATCGTGCCGGTCGGTGGCGTTGCCGGCATCGTCATCGGCGAAGAAAGCGGCGTCGTCCTCGAGGGGGAGGGTGGTGCGCAGTTTCTGGCGGCGGAAATGGTCGATGAGCTTGTAGCGCGCCACGGCATGCACCCAGGCCGTGAAGGGCTGGGCGGGGTCGTAGGTTTCGCGGCGCGTGTGGATGGCCAAGAGCGTGTCCTGCACGAGGTCGTCGGTCGCCGCGGGATTGCTCAGGCGGCGGGCGAAATAGCGTTTCAGATGCGCGCCGAGATCATTGAGCAGCGCGCGATAAGCCGCCTTGTCGCCGGCGAGGGCGGCGAGCATCAGGGGCTTGAGCCGCGCTTCGGTATCCGGCGCCGGGGTCATCTGAACGAGTCATTCGCGCTGAGGTGGCGGAAGGTTACACCCAACCGTGCGGCGATCAACTGGCTGTGAGCAGGTAACCGGCGCGACGCCCCACGCGAATTGCCGGGCATGCCGCACTTGGGCGGCGCTTACGGGAGACTTCATATGAAAACGCTGATTGCTGCCGCCCTCTGCGTGGCCGGGATGTCGGGTGCCGTCTTCGCCGAGGACGCCATGTCGACCCCGATGTCGGGCGATGCGATGGCCACTCCGATGTCGGGCGACATGATGAACACCATGATGACGCCGAACGACATGCTCGCCTCGTGCCTGAAGCACGCCGCCATGCTCGCCGACACGATGGCGCAGGACGCGGGCAAGAAGACCTGCAACGACGCGATGGCGCTCGCCATGGGCACGCCGATGATGGGCGGGGACGCGATGGCGCCGATGTCGACCGACGGCATGTCCGCCGATCCTACTGCCAAGACCGCTATGTAAACTGTCCGTGATAGGATCACTTCGCGCTCCGAACTGCCGTTTCTTAGGAATACCGGTCGGGGCGCGACCAGAGGGGTGAGTGATGACGGACCAGGCGATGGACCCGGCAATGGCGGTGGAAAAACCAGCCAAGCCCAAGGGGCCGCTGATCTACCGGCAATCGATATTCACGCGCGTGACCCACTGGGTGTGGGCGATCGCGATGTTCTTCCTGCTGCTCTCGGGGCTGCAGATCTGGAACGCGCATCCGGCGCTTTATGTCGGCCAGCAATCGGGCTTCGAGTTCGATAACGCGATCCTGAAGATCGGGGCCGAGAATACCGATGCGGGGCCGCGCGGCTTCACGACGATCTTCGGGCAGAAGTTCGACACCACCGGCGTGCTCGGGATGAGCGACCTGCGCGGCAATCCGAACTTCGTCGGTTTCCCGGGCTGGGCGACGATCCCCAGCTTCCGCGACCTCGCGACGGGCCGCGTGGTGCATTTCTTCTTTGCCTGGATGCTGGTGGGGGCGCTCGCCGTGTGGCTGATCGCCGGGCTGCTCAACCGGCATATCTGGCGCGACATCATCCTCAAGCCGCGGGATTTCCGCGAGCTGCCCAAGGATATCTGGGACCACATCACGTTCCGCTTCCACCATGGGCGGAGCTACACGCCGCTGCAGAAGTTCGCCTATTTCGCCGTGTTCATCGTGCTGTTCCCGCTGATCATCCTGACCGGGCTCACAATGTCGCCGGGGATGGATGCGGGCTTCCCGTGGCTCGTCGACCTTTTCGGCGGGCGGCAGACGGCGCGGACCATCCATTTCATCGTGATGGTGCTGCTGGTGCTGTTCTTCGCGGTGCACATCATCATGGTGGTGCTGGCGGGACCGCTGAACGAGCTGCGCTCGATGATCACCGGCTATTACCGCACGAGCCCCGGCACCGAGCCGGACAAGAAGGATTTGCCCAATGGCTAAGCTGATCCAACTCAACCGGCGGCGGCTGATCGGGCTGGGCGCGGCTGCGGCGGGGACGTCGCTGCTCGCGGGCTGCGATACGTTCGATTTTCTCGGCCAGCGCAACCATCCGGCGCGCGATTTCCTCGAGCGGGCCAACTCGCTGACCTACGCGGCGCAGCGGGCGCTGGTGGGCGACCAGGCGCTGGCGCGCGAGTTCTCGGAGTCCGAGATCCGGCAGGGGCAGCGGCCCAACGGGTCGACCGATCCGCGGCAGAACATCGCCGAGTATCGCGACCTCGTGGCGGGCAATTTCTCGGCCTACAAGCTGAGGATCACCGGGCTCGTCGAGACGCCGAAGGAATATACGCTCGCCGAACTGCAGAACATGCCGAGCCGCACGCAGATCACCCGGCACGACTGCGTCGAGGGCTGGAGCTGCATCGCCAAGTGGACCGGCGTGCCGCTCGGCCGCCTGCTCGACGAGGCGAAGGTGAAGCCGCAGGCGAAGTTCGTGCTCTACCGCTGCTACGACCAATATGGGGGCGGGCTGACGGCGCCCGAGAAGTATTACGAAACGCACGACCTGATCGACGCCTATCACCCGCAGACGATCTGCGCCTACGGGCTCAACGGGGTGCAGCTACCGATCGAAAACGGCGCGCCGATCCGCGTGCGCAATGAGCGGGCGCTGGGCTACAAGCAGCCCAAGTACGTGCACACGATCGAGGTGGTAGACGGCTTTTCGACCGTGGGCCTGGGGCAGGGCGGCTACTGGGAAGACCACGGCTATGACTGGTATGGCGGGATCTAGCCGGGTCAAGCCGCCGGTCGTTGAATGAACGGCGCAACTTCGATCTCGCCCTCGCGCTTGCGCGCCTCGGCAATGTCGAAGCTGTTCTGCATGCGCATGAGAGTGTCCATCGAGACGCCGAAGGCCTTCTCGATGCGCAGCGCCATTTCGGGCGAAAGGTGCGCGCGCTCGTTGAGAAGTGCCGATAGCGCAGCGCGCGTCACGCCAAGCGCTTCAGCTCCCGCGGTGACGGTGAGACCGAGCGGCTCAATGATCTCGCCCTTGATGAAGCCGCCGGGATGGGCCGGGCTCTTCATGCGGATGCCTTGTGTAGACGCCATCATAATCTCCTAGTGGTAGTCTTCATAGTCGAGATCGATGATCTCTAACTCGCCTTGAGCGATGCGGAAGGTGAGGCGCCAGTTCTTGGTCACGAATAGGCTCCAGGTGCCTTTGCGGTCGCCGGTGAGTTGATGGGCTTTCCAACTGGGCACCGAATGGAGTTCGTCCTCGCGCTCCATGTCCTGCAGGAACGAGATGATCCGGCGCAGCTTCGCCGCGACTACGGCCTGAACTCCCGACGCGTCATCGTCCTCGATGAATCGGCGAAGTCCTTTGTGGAGCACGTTGCGGATCCTCATGCCCTATAATGCGTCCGCATTTGTATAGCGTCAAGCTACGCTATACATCAAGGTCAGCGGGGCCGGCGTAGGCGGTACCAGATGGCGGTGGCGATCACTGGCCACAGCATGGTGCTGGCGATGTCCTTGGCGGTCTCGGGCAGGTTCACCTGGCCGGTCCAGTTCACCCAGTCGAAGGCGTCGGCGATTTCGTTCGCGAGTTCCAGGCCGAGGACCACGGCGAGCGCGATGAGCGGGGCCGCGGTCATTTTGCGCAAAAGCAGCGTGATGACGAGGAAGACCGCGAGGCCGAAATGGACGTGGGCCGCGTCGTGCGACAGGCCGAGAAAACGGACCAGCGGATCCTTGATTTGATACCAGCGCATGGGCGCGCATAGCTCCTTTGCGGCCAAACCCTTGCATTTCAGCGGGTTATGGGCCATATGGCCAATATTCGCCGACCAAGGCGATGGACTTCTCTTCTTACTGGCCAATGCGGTGAGCGGCGAAGTGCCCCGAGGGATCGATCCCCGGGTAAATCGCAACCGCGCGGCAAATCCCTGTCGCCATTGCTTATTTTGAACCGGCCCTGCCGCGACTTTTCGCGCGGGCCACGTAGCGCTCCGATTGGCCCGGCGCGCCAAAAAGGACTGACCTTTGACCACTCTATTTTCCGACCTCGGCCTGCCGGCGCCCATCGTGGCTGCCCTCACTGCCGCCGGGTTCGACACGCCGACGCCGATCCAGACCAAGGCGATCCCGCCGCAGCTGCAGCGTCGTGACATCATGGGCATCGCCCAGACCGGCTCGGGCAAGACCGCGGCGTTCGGGCTACCGATCCTCGCCGGCATTGCCGAACTGCAGGGCCGCGCCGCGCCGCTGACCACCCGGGCGCTGATCCTCGCGCCGACCCGCGAACTCGCGGTGCAGATCGACGAAGTGCTGCACAAGCTCGATGGGTCCAAGCGCCTTTCGACCGTGCTGGTGCTCGGCGGCACCTCGCGCAATGCGCAGGTGCAGAAGATTGCCCGCGGCGTCGACGTGGTGATCGCCACGCCGGGCCGCCTCAAGGACCTGGTCGATGACCGCAAGCTCCGTCTCGACCAGACGCGCTGGCTGGTGCTCGACGAAGCGGACCGCATGCTCGACATGGGCTTCATCAACGCGGTGAAGCAGATCGCGGCCGCCATCGGCCCGCGCCGGCAGACCGCGATGTTCTCGGCCACGATGGCTCCGGAAATCGCCGAACTGGCCAAGGGCCTGCTCAACGAGCCGGTGCGCGTCGAGGCCAACCCGGCGGCGCAGACCGTGGGCACCATCGAGCAGCGCGTGATTTTCGCCGGCTCGAAGGAAAAGCGGGCGGTGCTGAACAACCTGCTCGCCGACAAGTCGCTCGAGCGCGTCATCATCTTCTCGCGCACCAAGCATGGCGCCGATCGTGTGGCGAAGAACCTCGCGGCCGACGGCCATGAGGCGGCGGCCATCCACGGCAACAAGAGCCAGAACGCCCGCCAGGCTGCCCTCAAGGGTTTTGCCTCGGGGCAGGTTCGCCTGCTGGTCGCCACCGATATCGCGGCGCGCGGTATCGACGTGCCGAACATCACGCACGTCATCAATTTCGAGCTGCCGGACGATGCCGAGAACTACGTGCACCGCATCGGCCGCACGGCGCGTAACGGCGCTTCGGGCCATGCGATCTCGCTGGTCGACGGCACCGAGACCGACAAGCTGCGGGACGTGGAAAAGCTGATCCGCAAGACGCTGCCGGTGTCCGGCGAGCTCAAGGGCGCGGGCGGCGAGGCCATTCCTGCGGCCGAGGCGCGTCTGCGTCGCGCTCCGCCGAAGGCCCAGCCGGCGCGGCCGAACGGCCAGCGCAAGCAGGCCAATGCCGGCCGGCATTTCTCCGGCGCCAAGAAGGCGGCGATCATGGGTGAGCGCCGCGAACATAATGGTGGCGGCGGCCGTCCGCCGCGGGCCGAGGGCGGCAATGGCCGTCCGGCGCGCAAGGAAGGCAATGCCCAGCAGGTGCGTGGCGGTGCCGGCACCGGCAGCAACGTGTCGCATAATGGCGGCGCTCCGGCGACGGCCGCGGCCTGGTGGGAAAAGCCGACCGGTTCGGGTCCGGCTACCCCGCCCAAGGCCAGCAAGCCGCGCTGGGACAAGAAGCAGAAGGACGCGGCCAAGGCGCGGCGGGCTCCGGTTGCGGGGTGAGCTGAGCGCTAAGTGAATGTGGAAGGGGAGGCTGAGGCCTCCCCTTTTTGTTTTGGGGTCTCAACGCGTTGAGCGTGCGGCTCCCCCCTTCCGCCCTTCGGGCACCTTCCCCCGCAGGCGGGAGAAGGCCCGTGGGGCGAGATCGTGCCATGGCCTGACCTCTGGCCTTGGGGCGAGATGGTGCCACGGGGGAACCTCTCCCGCTTGCGGGGGAGGGGGACCACGCGAAGCGTGGTGGAGGGGGGAGCGGGAAGCGCTGAGTTTCCAGCCTGGCTGACTTAGCGGATGCCTGTAATGCCGGGGACGAGGCTGATCGTGGTGTCCGTTGTTGCCGACGCCCCGCCCATCGCGCCACCATCCGGCGGCGGACCGCTCGGAGGCTCACCACCCGGCGCGCCGCCGCCCATTCCGCCCATGCCTGCCGTGCTCTCGGCCGCCGGATCCACGCCGATGATCATGGCGACGAGGTAACGTTCCTCCAGCTCCTTCACGTAGGCGAACGAGGCGCGGGTGGCTTGCTGGGCGATGTTGTCGTTGGCGTTCAGCACGTCGCGGTCGTGGCCGTGGTCGGTGTAGGGCGGAACGTTCTGGTAGATGAACTGGCTCAGGGCATCGGGGAAGAAGATCTGGCCGGTGAGCACGGTCTTTTCGTCGAGGAAGACCTTGAAGTGGATGTGGGTGGTGCGGCCGGCGTACCAGCCCGGATAGATGGTCTCAAACTCGACGATGCCCGAGGCGCTGGCGAACTGGGTGCCGCGCAGGAAGGTCTTGCCGGTGGTGTCGACGCCGCCCGTCTGGTTGGCGTAGCCCGAATAGAGGCCGACGGCGTTGCAGTGCCAGATATCGACGCGGGCGCCTGCTATCGGCTTGCAGCTGCTATCGACAATCTGCAGGCGCACATTGGTCGCGACGCCGGTTTCGGTGCCTTCCGTGATGTCGGCGCGCTCGAGCGACGGGTCGAAATAGTAGGGGCCCTCGGTGACCTCGGGGGTGAGCACGCACACATCGGCGCCGGGCATCAGGGTGGTTTCGGCGGTGGTCGCTGCCGCTTCCTGGGCGAAGGCGGCCTGGCTCATCAGCGCGCCGCCGGCGGCGGTGACGGCCACGAGTTTGAGGGCGTTGCGGCGGCTCAGGCTGGGGTCGGTCACTTCGGTCTCCTTGTGCTGGTTCGACAGGGCCGATGTAGGGACGGCGGCGCGCGGGGCCGCATTACAAGTTGGTCGGGTGCATTACGCTTTGGAAACGTGGCCGGCGCAAGGACGGAACGATCGGGGGCAGGGGCCGTTGAGCCGTCACAAGCCAGAGGAGGCCGAAATGGACGACCGCAAGCCATCGCCTGCCCCGAGGAACGGTGGGGTGCCGCGCGACACGCCGGACGAAGTCGAGCGCCGCGAGGATCTGCCCGAGGGGCAGATCCCCGGGCTCCCGGTATCGAACGATCCGCTGCTGCAGCCCATGCCGAAACCGAGCCCGCGCGAAGTGCCGCCGCTCGATTGACGCCATGTTCATGAACGAAGCGGCCCGCGGGGAACACCTCGCGGGCCGTTTGCATTTTGGCGCGGCTAAACCCTTCTGGAGTCGATCAGTTCCAGTAGTTTCCTGAACCGAAGATAAATAGGCAATTCCGGGAACGTTCAACGCGCGCGTCGCATTCTCGCCCCCAAGATGAACACCGGAGCCGAGGGCTCCAAGCTCAGGGGAGCGGAAAATGATCAAGGTCGCGCTGGTTGCACTGTTCGTGATGTCGATGGGGACGCTGGGCTTTGCCGCCTCGGGCCTGCCGGTCGACCAGACCACGGTTGCTGCCGAACTCCGCTAAGCTTTCCAATCGCACGAAGCGCCGGTCCATCGGGCCGGCGGGGGCCTTCGACGATGAACATCTCCATGCAAATCCTGCTGCTCGTCCTTTTCGCCTGCGCGCTCGCCGTACTGGCGTTCGGCGCGGCGACGATCGTCAGCCTGAGCTGAGCTTTACCTGCACCTGTCGCGATGACATGGTCCGGCCCGAACGGGACGGAGCATTTTCGTTATGGGCAAGGCACCGCATCTGACGCCGCAGAGCCTCGTAGGGCAGCGTTTTGCGCCCGACACGTTCGGCGATATCCGCATCGCCATTGTCGGCTATTGCCCGCCGCCGTCGCGGCTCGACGCGTATGGCCCACAGCGGGTGACGGACCAGCATTTCATCCATGTTTCGCCGGACAGCGTGCGCATTCTTGCCCATGAGGGGCGGCGGTTCCTGTCGCTGGCGCATGTCTATGGCGGGCCGGTGTCGTCGGCGACGGTGGAGGAACTGGCCTATTACGGCATCGACGTGATCCTCGCCTACGGGCTCGCGGGCGGGCTCGGCAGCAAGGGCCTGAAGATGGGGAATTTCTACCTCGTCGAGGATGCGTTTGCGGCCGACGGGACGACGCGGCACTATACCGATGAGCGCGTGGTGGCGGCCGATGCGAGCCTGCGCGAGGCGATCCTGCAGGTCTGGCCGGGCGCGATCACGCCGGTGCGGGCGGCGACGGGCGACGCAATCTATCGCGAGGACGATGCGATGCTCGACGGTTTTCGCACGGAGGGCTGCGACATCGTCAATCTGGACTCCAGTCACCTGTTCGCGGCCTCCGTCACCAATGCGGCCGGGCGGCGGATGCGGGTGATCCAGTGCGGGGTGATCTCCGACGTTGTAGCCGCGGACGCGGGCGGCGAGCACGAAAGCACGCTCTCCGAGATGCTGTCGGGGGCGAGCGGCGGGTTCAATCCGCTGGAGCGGACGGGCGATATCGTCCGGTTCTACATCGAGACGCTGGCCCGGGCGCTTTAGCTCAGCGGGATGCCCTTGTTGCCCTTGTCGGCCTGGTAGGCGGCGGAGAGGTCGTTGTAGACGGCGTTGAGCTCGTCGACGCGGGCCACGAAGGCTTCCTTGGTGGTGCGGTCCTCGCCGGCGATCATCTGCTGGATGTCGTGGGCGGTGAAGAAGACGTTTCGGCGGTTGTAGAGCGGGCGGCCGGGCGCCACCGCGTCGCGGTCCGGATCGGGGACGGCGTAGACTTCCTGCAGGATGCGGATGTCGTGCGGGATGCCGAAGGCGTCGCGCGTGTCCTCGTAGCTGAAGAGATAGTAGAAATTGTCGAAGCCCGACCAGGTGATGCCGCTGAGGCAGAGCGAGCAGGGCTCGTGGGTGGCGAGAAAGATGCAGTCCTTCGGGTTGGGGCGTTGATCGGCCGGCAGCTCGAAGAAGCGGCGGATGGCGTGCATTTCGCCGTGCCAGATAGGGTTCTCGGTCTCGTTGTTGGTTTCGGCGACCACGAGCGAGAGGTCGGACTTTTTCAGGATCGCCGCGCCAAACAGCTTGTTGCCGCCGCCCACGCCGCCGCGGGTGCGGGCGACGATGTCGTGTTCGATGACGTCGAGGAGGCGGGAGATGAGGGCAGGGGTATCCATAGCGGCTCCGATCAGGTGAGCGGAGCCTGCCGGGCGGATGCCGTCCTCGTCAACCGTCAGAAGCGCGACTTTTCCAGGACGGCGAGTTCCTTGCCGGCGGTGTCGAGCAGGGTGAGCTGGTCGTGGTCGAGGCGCCAGAAGCGGGTTTCGGCGAGGGCGTTGAAGAAGGCGGTTTCCTGGGCCGTCATGGTGTCGTCGAGACAGGCCATGCGGGTGGCGGCGACGGCGCTGAGCGCAAGGCTCTGCTCGCCGACCTGGGCCTGGGCGAACCACGAGTTGCAGCCGCCGCGGCCGCCGGCGCGCATGTCGGAGCCGATCGAGAGCGACGAGACCGAGCCGCGCGCCACCGGGGTGCCGGCGATGCTGAGCGCATTCCAGGTGACGTTGAGGATCGGCGGCGGGGCAGCGGGCTCGGCCGGCGTGGCTTCGCCGGGCTTGCCGAAGCTGCCCTGGAAATTGACGACGATCATGATGGGCTGCACCGGGGCCAGCGCGTCGATGGCATAGGGCTCGATGTTCTTGAACCAAACGGCTCCGTCGGCGCCGGCGATCTGGGCGACGAGGGCGTAACTGTGCGCCGGGTCGAGCGCGTCGGTATCGAGGTTGAGGGTGAAGGTGAGCGGCACCTTGCCCGGCTTGGCGATTGCCGCAGAAGCTGAAAGCCCGGCGCGATCGGGCTGGGTGAGGTCGATCAGCGTCACGTTGAGCGTGCCACCCTCGGGCAGCGCGATCCGCTCGCGATAGGTGACGTTGCCGGTGAGGGTGAACCGGTCGGCGAGCGCCGGGGAAACGGCAGCGAACAGCATCGCCGCCACCGCGACGACCAGATTGAGGATACGCATCTACGAGCCCTCCAAATGCCCAGGCCGCAACCTTGCCGGCAGATTATGGACCAAATGCAACGGCGGCGCGACAGTCTCCGAGCACGATCGCGTTGGCTGAACGTGATCGGGCGCCAGTCCTCAGTGCGGGCCGACGATGATCCAGGGCTGGTCGAAGAAGTATTCCTCGAGATTGTTGCCCTCACCGCCCCGGTCGATGATCAGGAAGTCGCAGACTTCGCCGAGCGGCGTCAGCACGCCGTGCCAGGTGTTCATCGCCATGTTGATGCCCTGGCCGGGCGAGCACATGAAGGCGCGCGGCGTGCCAGGCATGCCGCCCTCGTCGGGGCAGACGATCGAGAGGAAGGGGCGCTGGGCCAGCGGATAGAAGGCCTGGCTGCCGAGCGGGTGGCGCTCGACCATCTTCAGCGTCAGCGGCAGCGTGTAGGGCTGGCCGCGGGCGATGGAAATGAGCGGGCGCGGATGGACGCCGCCGAGCTCGACGCGGGCGAGGTCGTGGTAGCGCTCGGTCATCCCGCCATTGATGGGGTAGTGGTTGGCGCCGTCGATCTCGATGACCTGACCGAAGGGGGCGTAGGCCTCGCGCGTCAAGGGCTCGATGGAGACTGCCCGGCTCATGTTGCGTAACTCATGGCGTCGGCACCGCGATGGTGTTCTGCTTGCCCTCGCCGCCCATGTAGACGGCGAGCAGCTTCATCGGCACGGTGCCGGTGTTGGTGCCGTTATGCGGCCAGTTCTGCGCTTCGAGCAGGGCGTCGCCGGCGCGGTAGGTCTTCTTGCCCTTGTCACCATAATCGACGGTCAGCTCGCCCTCGAGGATATAGGCGAAGAGCGGCACTTCGTGGCGGTGGAGGCCGGTCTGGCCGCCGGGCGGCACGGTGACGATGGCGGCGGTGACGTTCGCGGCGCCCTCGGGGTACTTGATCGGATCGCCGAGGATATCGGTGCCCGACTGCAGCAGCGGGGTCAGCAGGTTCTTGTAGGCCTGCGGGGTGACATCCTCCGCCAGCACGGGCGTGGCGAAGAGCAGGCCCAGAAGTACGAGTCGCTTCAGCATGCTAGAGCCCCAGCTTCATGTGGCGGTTGACGTCCTTGTAGAGCAGGTAGCGGAAGCGGCTCGGGCCGGCGTAGCAGGCCTGCGGGCAGAAGGCGCGCAGCCACATGAAATCGCCCGCCTCGACCTCGACCCAGTCGCGGTTGAGCCGGTAGACCGCCTTGCCCTCGAGCACGTAGAGGCCGTGCTCCATGACATGCGTCTCCTCGAAGGGGATGACGGCGCCGGGCTCGAGGGTGACGATATTGACGTGCATGTCGTGCCGTACGTCGGTGGGGTCGACGAAGCGGGTGGTGCCCCAGGTCATGTTGGTGTCGGGCATCCAGACGACCGGCTCGTCCTGTTCGTTGGCGACGAAGGGAGCCGGGATGTCGATGCCGTCGACGACCTCGTAGCGCTTGCGCACCCAGTGGAAGCGGGTCGCGACTTCGCCCTTGTTGGACAGCGTCCAGTTGCAGCCGGGCGGCAGGTAGGCGTAGCCGCCGGGGCGCAGGGTGTGCGATTTGCCCTCGATGACGAGGGTGGCAAAGCCTTCGACGACGAAGAGCACGCCCTCGGCCTCGGGGTTCATCTCGGGGCGCTGGCTGCCGCCGCCGGGGAACACTTCCATCACGTATTGCGAGAAGGTCTCGGAGAAGCCGGTCATCGGCCGGGCGATCACCCAGGCGCGCGTCTCGCTCCAGTGCGGCAGGTAGCTCGTGACGATGTCGCGCATCACCCCGTGCGGGATGACGGCATAGGCCTCGGTGAAGATGGCGCGGCCGGTGTGGATCGCGCTCTGCGGCGGCAACCCGGCAATCGGGCTGGCGTAGGTGGTGGGGGCCATGTGACTCGTGCGGGTGGCTCAAAGCTGAGCCAACCCTATAGCGGAATCACGACGATGCGACAGGGGGCAGGTGCGGCAGAAGGCGTGTTCCGGGCAGCCCGTGCAAAGCCCGCATCCGCCTTAACTTCCTGTTTGTGATCAATACTTAGATTGGACCAAAAGCAGACCAGTCGGGAGGCCGTGCATGGGTGCCATCGCGAGGAGACAGCCGGAGATCGCAGCTTCGTCGCCCGTGACGCAGCTACCCTACCGGCTCGACCACCAGAGGCTGCTGCTGGCGACGAGGGCCGGGCGGCTCGGGATCTGGGACTACGACATCCGCGGCGACCTCATCACCTGCGACGAGCGCTGGCTCGCCATCATGGGTTTGCCGCCGGACCAGCCGACGCGGTCGATCGGCGAATATCGCGCCATCATCCACCCAGACGACGTGCAGCGCGCCACCGAAGTCCCGGGCACAGCCCGCATGCTGCTCGCGGCGGGCGAGGATTACGGCATCGAATACCGGATCATCCGGCCCGATGGCGAGGTCCGCTGGGTGCGGTCGATGGCCTCGATCATCGAGAACGCGCAGGGAGAGCCGGTGCGGGCGGTGGGCTTTGTCAGCGACATCACCGAGGCCCGGCTGGCCGAGGAGCGGCTCGAGCGGATCAACGCGCTGCTGGAGCTGCAGAACGAGGATCTGTCGCGGCAGGTCATGGTCGACCCGCTGACCGGCATCGCCAATCGCCGGCGGTTCGACCAGGAGCTGCTGCGCAGTTGCGCGCAGGCGCGGCGCTCGGGCGGCACACTGGTGCTGGCGATGATCGATGTCGATCACTTCAAGGCCTATAACGACCATCTCGGGCATGTGCATGGCGACCAGGCGTTACGCGCCGTGGCCGAGGTGATCGCCGGGGTGGCGTGGCGGCCCTACGACCTTGCGGCGCGCTATGGCGGCGAGGAATTCGCGCTGATCCTGCCCGACAATGACGATCCGGCGGCGGTGCTGCGCCGCATCGGCGAGCGGCTCGCGGCGATGAAGCTGCCGCATCCGGCGTCGGACGCGGGCGAATACCTGACGGTGAGCTGCGGCTGCGCCGTCGCGCGGGCGGGCGATGATATCAGCCCCGATACGCTGCTGGTGCGGAGCGACGAAGCGCTCTACCGGGCCAAGCAGGGCGGCCGCAACCGGTTCGTCGTCGCCGACTACTCGGCCTGAGCCTCCAGCCCCTTCTGCAGCTGCAACAACCGGTCCGCCGCATAAGCGGCGTAGCCGCCGATCCAGCGTTCGTGCAGGGCGGCGATGGGGATGGCGTTGAGGTGGTTCCAGCGCTCGCGGCCATCCTTCCTTGCCACCACCAGTCCGGCCTCTTCGAGCACCTTCAGGTGCTGCATCACCGTACAGCGGTCGAGCTCGGGGAAGGCGTCGCAGAGGGCGCCGGTGGTGGCGGGGTCGTTCTTCAGACGGTCGAGCATTCGGCGGCGGACGCGGTTGCCCAAAGCCTTGAAAACCCTGTCTTCTTCGTCGTCGCTTGACATGTTATGTTTTTATAACATTTACTGACCGCTGACAAGGAGGAACGAGCAATGGACATCAAGTCGAAAGTGTCGGGCCGCATCAGCAAACCGGTCCACGAGGTGTTCGAGGCGGTCGCCGATCCGGCAAAACTCTCGGGCTATTTCACCACCGGCGGGGCCAAGGGGCGGCTGGTGGCCGGCTCCGTGGTGAGCTGGAACTTTGCCGATTTCCCCGGGGCGTTTCCGGTGACGGTGACCGAGGTGGTGCAGGACGCGCGGATCGTGCTGCGCTGGGGCTCGGCCGAAGGCTCCGGCGAGAACACCGTCACCTTCACCTTCGAGGGGCTCGAGGATGGGCGCACGCTCGTGACTATCACCGAGACGGGGTGGAGCGAGACGCAGAAGGGCATCGATGGCGCGGTCGGCAATACCGAAGGCTGGGCCGGCATGCTCGCGGCGATGAAGGTCTACCTCGAGCACGGGATCAACCTGCGCGAGGGTTTCTACAAGTAGGCGCGGTCTGACATGTCAGTGTCAGAAATCCTTTAGAATTGGAGCGCAGCATCGGGGGTATGAGCACGCGTCACACCCCCGAGCCCCACCCGCTGATCGACCCCGCTGCCTTCGAGGAGGCCGGCCGGCATTTCCGCGAATGGCTCGACCGCCTGCTGGGCCGGCCCGAGGCCGAGCCCGATACGTCGATCGCCTGGGAAAGCGGCGAGCCCGACGACGAAGCCGCGCCGCCGGCGCATTGAGGATCCCCCGATGAGCACGAGCGCCCTGATTGGTTTCGGCGTGTTCGTGGTGGTTGCGCTGGTCGGCGCGTGGACGGTTTTTGGCAAGGGACGGGGTGAGGGCGGCGGCGGACCAGATACCACCGGCGAAAGCTCCGGCCACCATGGCGACAGCGGCTCCCACGGTGGTGGTGACGGCGGCGGAGACGGTGGCGGCGGCGGGGACTGAGCCCCGCCGGCGCTAGTGGCTCAGAGGCCCTGGCCGAGCTTGTCGAGGCACTGTTCGAGGCCCATTTCGCTCATCTGCATCATGAACTCGCTGGTCGTCGTGTGCTCGACGAAGGTGAGCTCAGTCTTCCCGTCCTTTTCGGCGAGCGTGACCACCGCGGTAGTGTCGCGCGGGAATTCGGGCGGCAGGTTGTGGACGGCCGGGTCGATGGGGCCGCCATCGGCGGTCGAGAGGTTCTGGACGTATTCGAGCCGCTCGCCGGGCACCACCTTCGAATAGACCCACGTCATGTAGATATCGACGCCATCCGGCCCGCGCATCGCGACCAGCGTGGTGCCGCCTTCGCGGACATCCATCTTGGCCACCGGGGCGGTGTAACCGTTCGGACCCCACCAGGTTTTCACCCCGGCCTCGGTGGTGAGCGCGGCCCAGACCTTGTCGGCCGGCGCATCGTAGGTGCGGGTGACGGTGATGTCCTTGGTGATGACCTGCGCCACGGGGGCAGCTCCCTTGATGCCGATGGACTGGAAGGCGCCGGACCAGAAATCGTGGAACTGGCCCGAGCCAATGTAATAGGCGACGGACTGGGTGAACATCATGCCGATGAGGCCGCTGTTCGGGTCGTTGGCCCAGCTCGTGCCATAGCCGCCGTCCCAGCCGTAGCGGCCGGGAGTGGGGGAGATGGCGTCGGGCTCGGTGTAGACCATGACGCCATAGCCCCAGCCGTGGCCGGTGAAGAAGCCGGGGCCGAGGCCGGCGCCGTCCTTCTGCGCCGCCGTGAGCTGGTCGCGGGTCATCTCGGCTACCGAGGCTTCGCTGAGCAGGCGGCCGCCCGGATAGGCGCCCTTGTTCATGAGCATGCGGGCGAAGCTGAGATAATCGTCGACGGTGGAGACGAGGCCGCCGGCGGTCGACGGGAAAGACGGGGCCTTGGCCCATTGGCCATCGACCGGATCTTCCTCGAACTGCTCGTTGGTCGCGAAGTTGACGCTGAAGGCGGGCTGGAAGCGGTCGAGCTTTTCGGGCGGAACGAAGAAGCCGGTGTCCTTCATGCCGAGCGGCTTGAAGATGCGGGTGTCGAGGAAATAGGGCAGGGGCATCTGGGCGGCGCGGGCGATGAGCACGCCCATCACCAGCGAACCGGTATTGTACATCCACGTTGCGCCGGGCTGGGCCATCAGCGGCAGCTCGCCGAACTTCGCCATCCACTCGTCGGGCGTCCACGGGGTGGCAGGTACCGGCGGGCCGTTGACCAGCTTCCGCTCATCGATCGCGCCGTTGATCGGCAGGGTGGGGTCGAACTGGAGGCCGAAGCCGAGGGTGAAGTTCATCACGTCGCGGACGGTGATGGGGCGAGCCGCCGGCACCGTGTCGGTGATGGGCGAGTTCAGTGCCTTCAGCACCTGGCGGTTGGCGAGCTCGGGGAGGAGGCGATCGACCGGCTCGTCGAGGGTGAGCTTGCCGTCTTCGACCAGCATCATGACGGCGGCGGTGCCGACGGCCTTGCCGACCGAGGCGATGCGGAAGATCGTGTCGCGCGCCATCGGCTTGCCGCCCTTGTAGGCGGTGCTGCCGGCGGTTTCGACCACGACGTCATCGCCCTTCGCGACGAGCCAGACGGCGCCCGGCATCTGGGCGGCGGCGATCGAGGCCTCGATCTTCTTGCGCATGTCGGCGAGGGCGGTCATGTCGAAACTCGTGGCCTCAGCGAGGGCAGGGCGGATTGCGGCGGACAAAGCGATAGCGCTCGCCGCCAGAAGAAACTGGCGTCTCTGCATTTTTCTACACTCTGTTGGGAAAGGAAGGTTAGGCGACCTCATCCTGAGCTCGTCGAAGGACGAGGTCGCATGCTCCGTGCTGGCCGCCCTCGTGGTTCGACAAGCTCACCATGAGGGCTCTGGGGGCAGGCTACTTGCCGTCGTAAGCGGCCTGCAGGTCGGCGATGACCAGCTTGTGCATCTTGAACATGGCCTGCTGGGCCCGGGCGGCGCCTTCGGGGTTCCTAGGGTCCCAGACCAGCTGCATGGCGTTGTTGGGGACGATCTGCCAGCTGAGGCCGTATTTGTCCTTGAGCCAGCCGCACATGGATTCCTCGCCGCCGGCGACGAGCGTGTTCCAGTAGTGGTCGATCTCGGCCTGGTCCTCGCAGTCGACCGAGAACGAGATCGCCTCGGTGAACTTGAAGTCGGCGCCGCCGTTGAGCGCCATGAACTCCTGGTCGTTGAGGCGGAAATGCATGGTGAGCACGCGGCCATCGGGATAGCGGCTGACGTCGCGAACTTCCGCGTCCTTGAAGGTCGCGACGTAGAAATTGACCATTTCCTCGATGCGCTCGTCGGTCCACAGGCAGGGGATGATCTTCTTGGTGGCCATTTGCAGTCTCCTCTCAGGGTGAGTTGTAGCGGTCCCCGAAGCGGAATGCTTCGGCGGCGCGTTGGTGGCAGTCGGTAGAAACTCAGCCGGTCAGCGGACCGGTGGTCAGTAGGCCGGCATGTCGGTGAGCAGCTCGTCGAGCCGCTTGAAGCCCATCTCCATGCCCTCGGCCATCGGGGTGGCGCGGGCGCCGTCGCGGGCTTCCTTGTTGGCGTAGAGGATGGTGACAACCGAGGTGGTGGTGCCGTCCTTCTCGGTGATGACGTTGGTGACGATGGTCGGGCCGCCGGTCCAGTCCACGTCGTAGAGCTCGGTCATCTTGATCCAGCCAGGGCGGGTGATCTCCAGCACCTCGCCGGACGAGCCCATCTCGTAACCCTCGGGACCCTTGGTGACGAAGCGCCACTTGCCGCCGACCCGAGCGTCGAACTCGCAATGGGTGAAGACCCAGTCGGCCGGCCCGAGCCAGCGGCGGATCAGCGCCGGGATCGTCCAGCAGTCGAAGACGAGGTCGGCGGGGGCCTTGAAGCTGCGGGTGACCTGGATTTCGCGGTCGGAGGGCAGGGTGATGCTGAGCGGCTGCATTGGCGGTCTCCTCAGTTCTTCTTGTCGGATTTGGGGGCGAGGCTCTGGAGTTCGGCGAGCAGGCCATCGAGGCGCTCGTAGCTCTTCTCCCAGAACTTCCGGTAGGTCTCGAGCCAGCCGACGGCATCGGCCAGCGGCAGGGCCTCGATATGCACGGGCCGGCGCTGCGCATCCTTGCCGCGCGAGACGAGCCCTGCGGTTTCGAGCACCTTGATGTGCTTGGAGATAGCCGGCTGGCTCATGTTGAAGGGCTCGACCAGCTCGTTGACGGTAGCATCGCCCTGGGCCAGCCGGGCGAGGATGGCGCGACGGGTGGGGTCGGCGAGGGCCGCGAAGGTGAGATCGAGCTGGGAGGACGTCTGCATTTCCATAACTCAGTGTTTCTATAACTGAATAGTTATGGAATGGGCGCGGGTGAGTCAAGGGGCGATTTTGCGGCGGTGGTTGTCGAGGGGCACGAAGCACGCAGCAGCGCCTCCTCCCCCGTGGCGGGGGAGGATAGGGGAGCTTGGTCGCGCAGCGGCCTAGCGGACCTGAGGAGAGGGGGTGCTGGGTGGAGTGGTCTACCCCCACCCTAGCTCTGCTATGTCGCTACGCTCCTAGCGGCGCTACCCTCCCCGCAAGGGGGAGGGAGGTGCGTCACTGAGGCTTCGGTTCCTTCGTCTCCCTCCCCCTTGCGGGGAGGGTATCGGAGCTTGGCCGCGTCAGCGGCCGTAGCGCAGGTAGGGTGGGGGTGAGCTCAGCCGCCCATGATCGCCCTGATCCGCAGCTCGGCAATCCGCTCGACCTGCTTGCAGGCCGTGGCGAACTCCGTCTCGCGGTCATTCGCCACGCGCTTTTCCATCGCCGCCATTATCCCCGCCTTGGTGTTGTCTCGAACGGCGATGATGAACGGGAAGCCGTGCTTGTCGACATAGGCCGCGTTCAGCTCGCTGAACCTTGTGCGCTCGGCGTCGGTCAGTGCATCCAGCCCCGCGCTCGCCTGTTCGGCCTCCGACTCGTCGGTCAGTTGCTTCGCGGCGGCCAGTTTCCCCGCCAAATCCGGGTGGGCGTTGAGGACGCCGAGCCTTTCCTCGTCGGAAGCAGCGCGGAAGACCTGGGTCATCAGCGCATGCAACCCGGTGGCTGTGTCGTGCACTGGGCCCATTTCGCGCTTGTAGGCGCGCTCGGCGATCCATTCGGAGTGCTCGAAGACGTTGCCGAAGAGCTGGGCGAAATCGTCGTATTCGAGGTCCGAGGGGACGATATCCGGGCGGACATAGGGATTGGTCTTGATCCAGTGGTCAGCGATGTCGATGCGCTTCGCCACCCACACCCTTTCCTTGGCCATGATGTAGTCGACGAAGCGCTTCAGCCCGGCGAAGCGCCCGGGCATGCCGACGAGGCGGCAGTGGAGGCCGATCGACAGCATCTTGGGCGAGCCCGCCTCGCCCTCGTCCCAGAGGACGTCGAAACTGTCCTTGAGCATCTGGAAATACTCCTCGCCATTGGCGAAGCCCGATGCGGTGGTGAAGCGCATGTCGTTGGTGGCGAGGGAGTAGGGGATGATGAGCTGCGGCGAGCCCATGTGCTCGCGATAATAGGGCAGGTCGTCGTCATAGGTATCGGAAACGTAGGTGAAGCCGCCTTCCTCGGATGCGAGGTCCACCGTGTTCACCGAGGTGCGGCCGCAATACCAGCCGGTCGGGCGGGTGCCCGTGACTTCGGTGTGGAGCTTTACCGCGGCGTGCAGGTCCTCGCGCTCGTGCTCGATATCGTGGTCGCGGTAGTCGATCCACTTGAGGCCGTGGCTGGCGATTTCCCAGCCCGCATCGAGCATGGCCTTCGTCTGCTCGGGTGCGCGCTGCAGGGCGGTGGCGACGCCGTAGACGGTGACCGGCAGGTTCAGCGAGGTGAACAGGCGGTGGAGGCGCCAGAAGCCGGCCCGCGCGCCGTATTCGTACATCGACTCGACGTTCCAGTGGCGCTTGCCCTGCCACGGCACCGCGCCGATCACGTCGACGAGGAAGGCCTCGGAGGCGGCATCACCGTGGAGGACGTTGTTCTCGCCACCCTCTTCGTAGTTCAGCACGAACTGTACCGCCACATTGGCGCCGCCGGGCCACTGGGCGTGGGGCGGGTAGGGGCCGTAGCCCTGCATGTTGCGGGGGTAACGCATGGGTGCACTCCGGATCGTTTGTCAAAGTTTATGGCCGAGGCGACGGCGCTGGGGCAAGGTGCCCAAAAGTGGACCAGTTGGTAAAAAACGCTCGCGAACCCTCTTTCGCGCGAAACGAATATGCTCAATAGTCGGGCATTCTTGAGGTCGTGCCTGTCTCAGTGGCGCGACCCCAGGGAAGCTTTTTGGGGCGGGTAAAGGACTGGACTATGGCGGGTGCTGGACGCCTGACGACGCACGTGCTCGATACCACCCACGGCAAGCCTGCCGCGGGGATGCGGATCGACCTTCTCATGGTGCATGGCGACCATACGCATCACGTCTGGACGGGGCTGACCAACGCGGATGGCCGCGTCGACCAGCCGCTGCTCGAGGGGGATCGATTCCACCTCGGCGCCTATGAGCTGATCTTCCATGTCGGGCAGTATTTCGAACGCATGGGCGTCGACATGAGCCGGCAGTTCCTGGACACCGTGCCGGTGCGCTTCGTGATGAGCGAGGAGGCGCATTTCCATGTGCCGCTGCTCTGCTCGCCCTTCGGCTACTCGACCTACCGGGGAAGTTGATGACGACTGACGTGCGTAACGAGCTGCGGTTCATCCTCAATGACGAGGATGTCGTGCTGACCGAGATTTCGGCGACACGGACGCTGCTCGACTATCTCCGCCTCGACAAGCGGATGAAGGGCTCCAAGGAAGGTTGCGCCGAGGGCGATTGCGGGGCCTGCTCGGTGCTGGTCGGCCGGCTGATCGGCGATGAGCTGGTCTATGAGGCGATCAACGGCTGCATCTGCTTCGTCGGTTCGCTCGATGGCACTCACGTGGTGACAGTGGAGCATCTGTCGGCCGCCAACAGCCCGCTCCATCCGGTGCAGCAGGCGATGGTGGATCATCATGGCAGCCAGTGCGGCTTCTGCACGCCGGGCATCGTGATGTCGCTCTATGGCCTGTGGATGCAGGAGCCCAACGCGACCGGCTACCAGATCGAGAAGGCGCTGCAGGGCAATCTCTGCCGCTGCACCGGCTACTCGCCGATCGTGCGGGCGGCGAAGGCGATCTCGTCCTATGGCGAAGTGGCAAACGATCCGCTGGTGGCCGAGCGCGCCTCGATCAAGGCGCGGATCACCGCGCTTCGCGACGGGCGTCGCGTCGATATCGGCGCGGGCAAGGACCGGCTGATTATCCCGGCCTCGGTCGATGATCTCGCTTCGGTCTATGCCGAGTTCCCCACGGGTACCCTCGTATCCGGCGCTACCGATGTCGGCCTTTGGGTCACCAAATTCATGCGCGACATTGGTCCGATGATCTTCATCGGCAAGGTGCCGGGCATGCACAAGATCGAGGCCGAGGCGGACAAGGTCACCCTCGATGCCGGCGTCACCTACACGATGGCGCGGCCGACGATTGCTGCGCGCTTCCCGTATCTGCTGGAGCTGTGGGACCGGATCGGCGGCGAGCAGGTGCGCAATGCCGGCACCATCGGCGCCAACATCGCCAACGGCTCGCCCATCGGCGACACGCCGCCGCCGCTGATCGCGCTTGGCGCCTCGATCACGCTCAACAAGGGCGGGGTGCGGCGCGTGGTGGAGCTCGAAAAATACTTCATCGCCTACGGCAAGCAGGACCGGCAGCCCGGCGAATTCGTCGAGAGCGTCACGATCCCGGTGTTGCCAGCTGGCGAGCAGATGGCCTGCTACAAGGTCACCAAGCGCAAGGACGAGGATATTTCCGCCCTCTGCGGCGCGTTCCGCCTGAAGGTTTCGGGCGGCGTGGTGCAGTCGGCGCGCATCGCCTTCGGCGGCATGGCGGCGACGCCGAAGCGGGCGGCGGCGGTCGAGGCGGCGCTGGTCGGCAAGCCGTGGAACGTGGCCACGGTCGAGGCGGCGATCACGGCGTTTGCGACCGATTTCCAGCCGCTCACCGACATGCGAGCGAGCGCCGAGTACCGGTTGCTGGCCGCGCAGAACCTGCTGCGGCGCTTCTTCTTCGAAACCACCGGCGAAGGCGAACGCCTGAAACGGGAGGTGGCATGAACAAGCAGTCGCCCATCGTCACCGGTTCGCCGCTCCACGTCTCGAACCCGCACGATTCCGCCGCCAAGCAGGTGGCGGGCCGGGCGGAGTATATCGACGACCTGGCCGAGCCCGAGGGGCTGCTGCACGCCTATCTGGGCCTCTCGACCAAGGCGCATGCCGAGCTCGCCTCGGTCGATCTCGACGCGGTGCGCAAGGCACCGGGTGTCGTTGGCGTCCTGACCCATGCCGATATTCCGGCCGAGAACGATGTCAGCTCCGTGCACAAGCATGACGAGCCGGTCTTTGCCGAAACCAAGGTGCATTACTGGGGCCAGCCGATCTTCTGCGTGATCGGCAAGACTCGCGAGGACGCCCGCCGCGCCGCCAAGCTGGCGCGGATCGAATATCGCGACCTGCCGCATGCCACCAATGTCGAAGCGGCGATGATCGCCGGCGGCAAGCTCGTCACCGAGCCGCTGAAGCTCGAGCGTGGCGATGTCGAGGCTGGGCTCGCCAAGTCCGAGCGCCGCGCCAAGGGTCGCGTCGAGATCGGCGGGCAGGAGCATTTCTACCTCGAGAGCCAGATCGCGCTCGCCATACCGGGCGAGGACGACGAGGTGACGCTGCAGGTTTCGACCCAGCACCCGACCGAAATCCAGGTGATGGTGGCGCAGGTGCTCGGCGTGCCGCATGCGGCGATCACCGTGAACATGCGGCGCATGGGTGGCGGCTTCGGCGGCAAGGAAACGCAGGGCAATCTTTTCGCGGCGGTGGCGGCAGTTGCGGCCAAGAAGTTCAACAAGGCGGTGAAGATCCGCCCCGACCGCGACGACGATTTCCAGATCACGGGCAAGCGCCACGATTTCGTCGTCGACTACGATGTCGGCTACAATTCGGACGGCAAGATCCAGGCGGTGACGGCGACCTACGCGGCGCGTTCCGGCTTCTCGGCCGACCTCTCGGGTCCGGTCACCGATCGCGCGCTGTTCCACGCCGACAACGCCTACTGGTATCCGGCGGTGCGGGTGAACTCGCTGCCGCTCTACACCAACACGGTCAGCAACACGGCCTTCCGCGGCTTCGGCGGCCCGCAGGGCATCATCGCGGCTGAACGCTGGATTGCTCATATCGCCTACGATCTGGGGCTCGATCCGCTCGAGGTGCGCAAGCGCAACTTCTACGGCACCGACACCGACAACGTGACGCCATATCACCAGACCGTGGAGGACAACGTCATCCACCGGGTGGTGGACGATCTCGAAAAGTCGGCCGACTACCAGGCGCGGCGCGCGGCCGCGATTGCCTTCAACAAGACGTCGCGCGTCCTCAAGAAGGGCATAGCGCTCACGCCCGTAAAATTCGGCATCTCGTTCACCGCGACCTGGCATAACCAGGCCGGCGCGCTGATCCATGTCTATCGCGACGGCTCGGTGCATCTGAGCCATGGCGGCACCGAGATGGGGCAGGGGCTCCACACGAAGGTGGCGCAGGTGGTGGCCGACGCGTTCGGCATCCCGCTCAACTGCGTGCAGATCATGGCGTCGAACACCGGCAAGGTGCCGAATACCTCGGCCACTGCCGCCTCGTCGGGCACCGATCTCAACGGCATGGCGGCGCTCGATGGCTGCAACCAGATCAAGGCGCGCATGGCCGCCCATGCCGCCAAGATGTACGAGGTCGAGCCGCACGAGGTTGCCTGGGAGTTCGGCGGGGTACGCGCCGGGCAGCAGTTCGTGCCGTTCGAAGAACTGGCGACATCCTGCTGGATGAACCGCGTGCAGCTCTCGGCCGCCGGCTTCTACATGACGCCGAAGATCCACTGGGATCGGAGCAAGGGCACCGGCCGGCCGTTCTACTATTTCGCCTATGGCGCGGCCTGTGCCGAGGTGACCATCGACACGCTCACCGGCGAGTACCAGGTCGAGCGCGCCGACGTGCTCGAGGATGTCGGCCGCTCGCTCAACCCGGCGATCGATATCGGCCAGGTGGAAGGCGGCTTCGTACAGGGCATGGGCTGGCTCACCACCGAAGAGCTGTGGTGGGACGGCAAGGGGCAGCTCCGCACCCACGCACCCTCGACCTACAAGATCCCGTTGGCCTCAGACGTGCCGCCGGTCTTCAACGTGAACCTCGCGACCTGGTCGATCAACAAGGAGCCGGCGATCGGGCGCAGTAAAGCCGTCGGCGAACCGCCACTGGTGCTGGGCTACTCGGTGGTCGAAGCGCTGGCCATGGCCGTCGCCTCGGTCGCCGACTACAAGGTCGATCCCGCGCTCGATATGCCGGCCACGCCGGAGCGTGTGCTGATGGCGGTTGAGCGGATGCGGAAGGTGGGGAAGTGAGCTCGGCGCTTACCCCCCTCCTAGCTCCGCTACGTCGCCTTGCGACTAGCTTCGCTACCTCCCCCGCAAGGGTGGAGGTGGGTGCCCTCCACAATCGCTCCGGTTCCATGGCCACCCTCCCCCTTGCGGGGAGGGGTAGCGCAGCTCGGTCGCTGTGCGACCTAGCGCAGCTCGGGAGGGGGGACGCGGTACGTCCGATCGTGGAGTACGCCCCCCGATGACCCTCTCCGCCGCGAAGATCGATGGGTTCATCGCACGCGCGGGCAGTGTCACATCTGTCATAATTGCTGAACTATCCGCCGTGCGGGGCTCGTCGCCGCGCGAGGCGGGGGCGTTCATGCTGGTGTCGGACACCGCGCAGGATGGCACCATCGGGGGCGGGGCGCTCGAGTATATGGTGATCGACCGGGCGCGGCAGGTGCTGCGCGATGGCGAGCACGAGGACGATCTCGATATTCCGCTCGGGCCCGAGATCGGGCAGTGCTGCGGCGGGCGGGTCGATGTGGCGCTGCGGCGGTTGTCGGACGCCACCGTCGCCAAGCTGAAGGCGCGGATCGCGGCTGAACTCGAAGCGCGGCCGCATGTGTTTCTCTTCGGCTCGGGCCATGTCGGGCATGCGCTGGCGCGGGCGCTGTCGGTGCTGCCGCTGCAGGTGCATGTCGTCGATACCCGGCCCGATGAGCTCACCGAACTGCCGGCGAACATCACCACCCACGCGGTGCCGATGCCCGAGGCGGTGGTGCGCTCGGCGCCCGAGGGCTCGTCCTACGTCATCCTCACCCACGACCATGCGCTCGATTTCCTGATCGGGGCCGAGGCGCTGCAGCGGGGCGATGCGCCCTATGTCGGCATGGTGGGCTCTAAGACGAAGCGGGCGAAGTTTCGCTCCTGGTATCTCGACGAGGGGTATCCGGCCGATGTGCTCGACAAACTCGTGCTGCCGATCGGCGGCAAGGCCTTTCCGGACGGGCTTGGGGACAAGCGGCCGGAGGTGATTGCGGCTCTGGCGGCTGCAGAAATTTTGGTCCATGTTGGCCGGCGGGAAGTCACTGTGAAGACGCGGCCGGTCACGACGAAGTCGGGAGCCGTTGTTGGAGACTAGCCCTATCCCCCGCCTCGAGCTCCGCGGCATCACCAAGCGCTTTCCGGGCGTCTTGGCGAACGACAATGTCGGCTTTTCGGTCGGCCCGGGCGAAATCCACGCGCTGCTCGGCGAGAACGGGGCGGGCAAGTCCACCCTCGTCAAGATGATCTACGGCATCATGCAGCCGGACGCGGGCGAGATCCGCTGGAACGGCACACCGATCACTGTCGCTAACCCGAAAGCGGCGCGAAAACTCGGCATCGGCATGGTGTTCCAGCACTTTTCGCTGTTCGAGGCGATGACGGTGCTCGAAAACATCGCGCTCGGCCTCGATGCGAAAGTGCCGGCGCGCGAGCTCGAAGCAAAAATCCGCGCCGTGATGCAGCAATATGGCCTCGCGCTCGATCCGCACCGCACCGTTTCCACCCTGTCGGTGGGCGAGCGGCAGCGCATCGAGATCGTGCGGGCCCTGCTGCTGAACCCGTCGCTGCTGATCATGGACGAGCCGACTTCGGTGCTCACCCCGCAGGAGGTGGAGCAGCTCTTCGTCGTGCTGCGGCAGCTGGCGAAGGAGGGGTGCTCGATCCTCTACATTTCGCACAAGCTGCATGAGATCAAAGCCTTGTGCGACACGGCGACGATCCTCCGCGGCGGCAAGCTGGTCGATACCTGCGATCCCAAGGTCGAGACCTCGCGCTCGATGGCCGAGAAGATGATCGGCGGCGGGCTGAAGCAGATCAGCAAGCCGGCAGGCCGGGCCTTCGGGCAGGAGCGGCTGATCGTCAACCGGCTCAACATCCCGGGCGTCGGGCCGTTCGGCATTTCGCTCAGCGACATCAATTTCGAGGTGAAGGCCGGCGAGATCTTCGGCATTGCCGGGGTAGCTGGCAACGGCCAGAACGCCCTGCTGCTGGCGCTTTCGGGCGAGGCGCCGTCGAACGATGCCGACGCGATCACCGTCGATGGCGCGCGGGTGGGGCAGCTCACCGCCAAGCAGCGCCGGCTGAGGGGCATGGCGAGCGTGCCCGAGGAGCGGAACGGCCATGCCGCGGTGCCGGAGTTCACGCTTTCGGACAACACCATCCTCACCGCCCGCGACCGGCTGGGCATGGTCTCCGGCGGGCTGATCAACACAGGCGCGGCCAAGACCTATGCGGGTGAGGTCATCACCTCGTTCGCCGTGAAGGCGCTGGGGCCGGGCTCGACGGCGGGCTCGCTCTCGGGCGGCAACCTGCAGAAATATATCATGGGCCGCGAAATCCTGCAGAAGCCCGGCGTGCTGGTCGTCAGCCAGCCGACCTGGGGCGTCGATGCGGGCGCTGCGGCGGCCATCCACCAGGCGCTGGTCGACCTCGCGGGCGCCGGCTCGGCCATCGTGGTCATCAGCCAGGACCTCGATGAGCTGCTGTCGCTCTGCGACACGCTGGCGGTGATCAACGGGGGACGCTTGAGCAAGCCGATGAAGGTGGCGGAGGCCGATATCAACGAGATCGGGCTGCTGATGGGCGGCATCCATGGGGACACGGCGGCCACGGCCGCAACGCCGGAGCTCGTCCATGCGCATTAAGCTCGAAAAACGCCCCGAACCGAGCCGCCTGATGGTGGTGCTGACGCCGATCCTCTCGGTGATCGCCACCATGCTGGTCGGCGTGGTGGTGTTCGACCTTCTCGGCATCGACGGCTTCCGCGCCGTCACCGACATCTTCATCACGCCGCTGCTCGCCTCCTACAAGTGGCAGGACGTGGCGGTGAAGGCCGCCCCGCTGATCATCATCGCGCTCGGGCTCTCGATCGGTAACCGGGCCAATGTCTGGAACATCGGCGCCGAGGGCCAGTACATCATCGGCGCGCTCTGCGCCGCCGGCATCGGCATTGCAGCGGGCGGTGCTGGCGGGCCGGTCATCGTGTTCCTGATGGTCGTCGCCGGCATTATCGGTGGGGCAGGGTGGGCAGCGGTTCCGGCGGTGCTCAAGACCCGGCTCAACGTCAACGAAATCCTCTCGAGCCTGATGCTGACCTATGTGGCCGTGCAGGTGCTGAGCTTCCTCGTCGGCGGGCCGTGGAAGGACCCCAATGGCCGCAATTTCCCGGCCACGGCGCCGCTCCAGCCCGAGCAGACGCTGCCGATCATCTTCCCCGGCACCACGGTGCATCTCGGCATCGCTATCGCGCTGATCCTGCCGTTCGTTTTCTGGCTCGTGATGTCGCGCTCGGTGTTCGGCTTCCAGATCCGCGTCGTCGGCTCCGCCCCCAACGCGGCGCGCCACGGCGGGTTCGATGCGAACCAGACCGTGTGGGCGGCGATGCTGATCGGCGGGGCGATGGCGGGGCTTGCCGGTGCGCTCGAGTTCACCGGCGCGCTCAAGGCGATCAACCTCGGCTTTCCGTCGGGCTACGGCTTCACCGCGATCATCGTGAGCTTCCTCGGCCGGCTGCATCCCATTGGTTGCCTCATCGCCGGCATCGTGCTCGCCGTCACGTTCGTCGGCGGGCAGGTGGCGCAGACCACCGTGCACATCCCCAACGCCACGGCCGGCATCTTCCAGGCCATGATGCTGTTCTTCATCCTCGCGAGCGACATCCTCGTGCGCTACCGGGTGCGCCTGATCCCGTCCACCAAGACGGCGCCTGCCGTCGCGCCGGGAGAGTGACGATGCTGACGAGCGTGGATTTCTGGATCGCCGCCATCATCACCATCGTCGGCATCTCGACGCCGATCCTGCTCGCCGGCCTCGGCGAGCTGGTGGTGGAGAAGTCGGGCGTGCTCAACCTCGGCGTCGAGGGCATGATGCTGGTCGGCGCCATCGCCGGCTTCGCCACCGCCGTCTACACCGGCAACCCCTGGCTGGCGGTGATCGGCGCGGCGGCGGCCGGAGCGGTCAGCGGGCTGCTGTTCGGCTTCTTCGCCCTGACGCTCAGCGCCAACCAGGTCGCGACCGGGCTCGCGCTCACCATTTTCGGCACGGGGCTGTCGTCACTCATCGGCACGGCGTTCGTCGGCCGCATCGTCGCGCCGTTCGGCTCGGTGTTTCCGGCCGAACTGGCGCGCGACCCGATCTGGAAAGTGCTCTTCGGCTACTCGCCGGTGGTCTATTTCGCCGTGATCATGGTGTTCGTGGTCGGCTGGTTCCTCAAGTCGACGCGCTCGGGCCTCATCCTCCGCGCCGTAGGCGAGAACGACCTCTCGGCCCACTCGATCGGCTATTCGGTGATCGGCGTGCGCTATGCCGCCGTCGCCTTCGGCGGCGCCATGGCGGGGATCGGCGGGGCCTATTTCTCGCTCGTCATCACCCCGATGTGGGCCGAGCGCATGACGGCCGGTCGCGGCTGGATCGCGCTGGCGCTGGTCGTGTTCGCCAGCTGGCGGGCCGGGCGGCTGCTCTGGGGCGCCGTGTTCTTCGGCGTCCTCGTCTATCTCGAACTTTTCGCCAAGGCCTCCGGCCTGTCGGCCCTGCCCAGCCAGTTCTGGGCCGCCATGCCGTACCTGATGACCGTTGTGGTTCTCGCCCTGATCTCGATGCGCGATCGGGTCGGCCTCAACGCGCCTGCTTGCCTCGGCAAGCCCTTCGTTCCCGCAACCTAGTTAGCCAAGAAAAGACACAGGAGACGTCCACATGGCAAAACTGAACCGCCGCCACTTCATCGCAGCCGCCGGCGCCGCCGCTGCGGCCCTGCCGCTGACCGGCACCGCCGCCTTCGCCCAGGAAAAGGTGAAGATCGGCTTCATCTTCCTCGGCCCGATCGGTGACTACGGCTGGACCTGGGCCCACAACAAGGGCCGCGAGGCGCTGAACACCGCGCTCGGCGACAAGGTCGAGACCGTCTATGTCGAGAACGTCGCCGAAGACGCCTCGGCCATCCCGCTGATCCGCGACCTCGCCCAGCAGGGCTGCAAGCTGATCTTCACCACCTCGTATGGCTACATGGACCAGACCATCCAGGTCGCCTCCGAGTTCCCCGATGTGAAGTTCGAGCACTGCACGGGCTTCAAGCGCGCCGACAACGTTTCGACCTACAACTCGAAGTTCCACGAAGGCCGCGCCGTGCTCGGCACGATCTCGGGCATGCAGAGCAAGTCGGGCACGCTCGGCTATCTCGGCTCGTACAAGGTGCCGGAAGTCGTGCTGGGCGTGAACTCGTTCGCGCTCGCCGCGCAGAAGAAGAACCCCGACGCCAAGGTGAAGCTCGTCTTCATCGACAGCTGGTTCGACCCGCCGAAGGAAGCTGCCGCCACCGAGACCCTCGTGAACCTCGGCTGCGACATCGTCACCACCCACACCGACAGCCCGGCCGCCCTGCAGATCCTCGAGCAGAAGGGCCTGTTCGGCTTCGGCCAGGGCGCCGACATGTCGACCTTCGCGCCGAACGCCCACCTCACGGCCATCGAGGACATCTGGGGCCCGTACTACATCGAACGCGCTCAGGCGCTGCTCGATGGCAAGTGGGCCTCGGCCGACACCTGGGACGGCTTCAAGGAAGGCACCGTCGTCATCTCGCCCTACAACAAGAACGTGACGGCCGAAGCCGCTGCCGAAGCCGACAAGATCCAGGCCGGCTACAAGGACGGCTCGTTCAACATCTTCACCGGCCCGATCTACGACCAGGACGGCAACCTGAAGGTGAAGGAAGGCGAAGTGATCTCCGACGCCGACCTCGCCGTGATGGACTGGTTCGTCAAGGGCGTCGAAAGCGCTTCGTAAGCGTTGTATGTGTTGAGGGGCGGGCGAAAGTCCGCCTCTTTCAGGTTCGGTGCAGGTGGAGAGGGACCCCTCATCCGCCCTTCGGGCACCTTCTCCCGCAAGGGGAGAAGGCGACGAAGCCGCCGACCTGGTGTAGATATTTGACCGAATGGTGCGGCAATGCCTTCTCCCCTTGCGGGAGAAGGTGGCCGAAGGCCGGATGAGGGGTTCGCGGCGCCAGCCGCGTCTCGACAAACTTGACGGCGGGGGCCGCTACCAATGCCTGACTACGCAATCCTCTGGGAGTGGCTGAGCTTCGCGGTGCGGTGGACGCACGTGATCACCGCCATCGCCTGGATCGGCTCGAGCTTCTATTTCATCGCGCTCGACCTCGGCCTGCGCAAGACGCCGAGCCTGCCGCCGCTCGCCCATGGCGAGGAGTGGCAGGTGCATGGCGGCGGCTTCTACCACATCCAGAAATACCTCGTGGCGCCGGACTTTCTCCCTGAGCACCTGACCTGGTTCAAGTGGGAGAGCTACGCCACCTGGATCTCGGGCTTCACGCTGCTGGTGGTCGTCTACTATTTCGGCGCCGACCTGTTCCTCGTCGATCGCCACGTGCTCGATATCCCGGCCTGGGGCGGCATCCTGCTGTCGCTGGGCTCGATCATCCTCGGCTGGGTGATCTACGACACGCTCTGCAAATCGCCGGTCGGCAACTCGACCACGGGGCTGATGGTGGTGCTGTTCGCCGTGCTCGTGGCGATGAGCTGGATCTATACGCAGCTCTTCACCGGCCGCGCCGCGATGCTGCACATGGGCGCGTTCACCGCGACCATCATGGCGGCCAACGTCGCGATGATCATCATCCCCAACCAGAAGATCGTCGTCGCCGATTTGAAGGCCGGCAAGGTGCCGGATGCGAAATACGGCAAGGTCGCCAAGCAGCGCAGCCTCCACAACAACTACCTGACGCTGCCCGTCATCTTCTTCATGCTGTCGAGCCACTACCCGCTGGCCTTTGCGACGCAGTGGAACTGGGTGATCGCCTCGCTGATCTTCCTCGAAGGCGTGCTGATCCGGCATTTCTTTAACTCCCGCCATGGCCGCAAGGGCAACCCGCACTGGGTGTGGCCGCTGGTGGTGATCATCTTCGTGCTCTGCGCGTGGCTATCGAGCGGGCCGAAGCCGCCGACCGGGGCCGAGAGCCTGCCCTCGCCGCAGGCGACCCTCCTGATGCAGTCGCCGCATTTCACCGACGCGGCGCAGACGGTGATCAACCGCTGCTCGATGTGCCACACGGCCTCGCCCGACTTCATGGGCGTGCTCGAGCCGCCCAAGAACGTCATCCTCGACAACCCCACGGCCGTCGCCAACCACGGCGAGCAGGTTGCGATGCAGGCGGGCTACAGCCACGCCATGCCGCCCGGCAACGTCACCGACATGACCGACGACGAGCGCGCGCTGCTGGTCGCCTGGTTCCGGGACGGGTCGAAATGAGGATCCTGCGCGGCCGCGTCCTGAGCTTCATCAGCGAGCCGCAGGGCCGCGACGACCATGCCTCATACCGCTACATCGAGGACGGCGCCGTGGTGATCGGCGACGGCAAGATCGTCATGGTCGGGCCGTGGAACGAGCGCGCCGCCTCGCACCATTCCGACGCCGAGATCATCGACCACCGGCCGAACCTGATCATGGCCGGGTTCATCGACCCGCACATCCATTTCCCGCAGATGCAGGTGATCGGCGCCTATGCCGGGGCGCTGCTCGAATGGCTCAACACCTACACCTTCGTCGAGGAGCAGAAATTCGGTGATGCCGCGCACTCCGAGCGCATCGCCTCGCGCTTCTTCGACGAGCTGATCCGCCACGGCACCACCACCGCCGCGGCCTACTGCTCGGTGCATCCGGAATCCGTCGATGCCTTCTTCGGCGAGGCCGAAAAGCGCAACATGCTGATGGTGGGCGGCAAGGTGATGATGGATCGCAACGCCCCGCCGGGCCTCTGCGATACGCCGCAATCGGGCTACGACGACACCAAGGCCGGCATCGCCAAGTGGCACGGCAAGGGCAGGGCGCACTACGCCATCACCCCGCGCTTCGCCATCACCTCGACCCATGAGCAGATGGCTATGGCCGAGGCGCTGGCCCGCGAGTTCCCCGACCTCCACATCCAGACGCATGTCTCGGAAAACCTGGCGGAAATCGCCTTCGCCAACGAGCTCTACCCGAACTACGGCGACTATGTCGGCATCTACGAGAAGTTCCACCTGCTCGGCCCCAAGACGCTGCTCGGCCACTGCATCCACCTCAGTCACCGCGAGACCGAGGTGATCGCCAAGACCGAGTCCGTGGCGGTGTTCTGCCCGACCTCGAACCTCTTCATCGGCTCGGGCCTCTTCGACTACGAGCGCCAGCACCAGCATGGCGTGCGCATCGCCACGGCCACGGATGTGGGCGGCGGCAGTTCCTACTCGATGCTGCGGACCATGGACGAGGGCTACAAGGTGATGCAGCTGCGCGGCCAGCGCCTCACGCCCTTCCGCTCGTTCTACCACATGACCCTCGGCAACGCCCGCGCGATGAGCCTCGATGGCCGGATCGGCACGCTCGAAGCGGGCAAGGAAGCCGACATCGTGGTGCTCAATTCCGGGGCGACACCACAAATGAAACTGCGTATGGAAACCGTCGACTCGCTGGAGCAGGAGCTGTTCCTGCTGCAGACCTGCGGCGACGACCGCGCCATCGTCGAGACTTACGTGATGGGCGAGCCGCAGAAATCGAAACTCGCCGCCTAGGCGGCTACGCCCTCGTGGTTCGACAAGCTCACCATGAGGGCTACTTCAGGTCCGGGACTATGCAAGAGCCCTCATCCTGAGCTTGTCGAAGGACGAGGGCGGTGAGGCAGAAGGGTTGAACATGGGTTACGTCGAAAAGTCCGGCCTGAAGGTCGATCAGCTGCTGGTGGATTTCGTCGAGACCGAAGCCATCCCCGGCACCAGCGTAGCGCCGGCGCAGTTCTGGGACGGGTTTGCCGGGCTGGTGCGCGATTTCGCCCCGAAGAACCGCGCGCTGCTCGCGCTGCGCGACAAGATCCAGCACCAGATCGACGAGTGGCACACGGCCAACGGCCCGGTCAGCGCCAACCCCGCCGGCTACGAGGCCTTCCTGCGCCAGATCGCCTACCTCGTGCCCGAGCCGGCCGATTTCACCATCGAGACCACCGGCCTCGACCCCGAAATCTCGTCAATCTGCGGCCCGCAGCTCGTCGTGCCGGTGAGCAATGCGCGCTACGCGCTCAACGCCGCCAACGCCCGCTGGGGCAGCCTTTACGACGCCCTCTACGGCACCGACGCCATCTCGCGCGACGGCGACCTTGCGCCCGGCAAGGGGCTTAACCCGGCCCGCGCCGCCGCAGTGGTGAAGCGCGCCGCGGAGTTTCTCGACGAGGCCGTACCGCTCGAACGCGGCAGCCATGTCGATGTCACGGGCTACCACATCGAGAAGGGCACTTTCGAGCGGCACTCCTCCGACATCGTCGGGAACCACTCTAGCGAAAAGGGCGAGATCAGGATGCTGGTGGCCGACACCCCGTCGGGCCGTGTCTACCTGAAGAAGCCCCGGCCCGTCGGCAGCGAGATGTGGCCAAAGGATGTGTTCGTCGGTTATGGCGGCACGCAGGAGCGCGGCGAGCTCGTGCTGCAGCATAATGGCCTGCACATCATCCTCGTCATCGATCCCAACAGCCCGATCGGCAAGACCCACCCCGCCGGCCTCGCCGACGTGATCGTCGAGAGCGCGCTGACGACGATCCAGGACTGCGAGGATTCCGTCGCGGCCGTCGACGCCGAGGACAAGGTCGGCGTCTATCGCAACTGGCTCGGCCTGATGAACGGCACGCTCGAAGACACGTTCGAGAAGGGCGGAAAGCAGGTTACGCGGAAGCTCAACGCCGATCGCACCTACAAGGACATTTACGGCCAGCCGCTGACCCTCAAGGGCCGCTCGCTGCTGCTCGTGCGCAATGTCGGCCACCTGATGACCACCAAGGCCGTGCTCGACGCCGAAGGCAACGCCATCGGCGAGGGCCTCATGGATGCCGCCGTCACGGTCCTCTGCGCGCTCTCCGACAAGGTGAACTCCACCACCGGGGCCATCTACATCGTGAAGCCCAAGATGCATGGGCCGGACGAAGTCGCCTTCGCCTGCGAGATTTTCGGCGCCGTCGAAAAGATGCTGGGCCTCAAGCCCAACACCATCAAGATCGGCATCATGGACGAGGAGCGGCGCACCTCAGCCAACCTCAAGGCCGCCATCTTCGCCGCCCGCGCCCGCGTGTTCTTCATCAACACCGGTTTCCTCGATCGCACCGGCGACGAAATCCACACTTCGATGCTCGCCGGCCCCGTGCTGCGCAAGGATGACGTGAAGGCCGAAAAGTGGATCGCGTCCTACGAGGACCGCAACGTGCTGATCGGGCTCGAAGCCGGTTTCTCCGGCAAGGCGCAGATCGGCAAGGGCATGTGGGCGCGGCCTGATGACATGGCGGCGATGATGACGGCCAAGATCGGCCACCCCAAGGCCGGCGCGAACACCGCCTGGGTGCCGTCGCCGACCGCTGCCACCCTTCACGCGCTCCACTACCACCAGATCGACGTGTTCGAGCAGCAGAAGCTGCGGCTCTGGCAGCTGCGCGACGCCCGGCAGAAGGGCAACAACCAGCCGATCCCCGTGCTCGAGGACCTGTTCTCGATGCCCGTGCTCGATGCATCCAAGCTCGACAAGCCCGCCGTGCTGCGCGAGCTCGACAACAACGCGCAGGGCATTCTTGGCTACGTCGTGCGCTGGGTCGATCAGGGCGTCGGCTGCTCGAAAGTGCCCGACATCAACAATGTCGGCCTCATGGAAGACCGCGCCACCTGCCGCATTTCCTCGCAGGCCGTGGCCAACTGGCTGAAGCACGGACTTGTGAACGAAGCCGAGGTGCGCGCCTCGTTCGAGAAGATGGCGGCGGTGGTCGATGGGCAGAACGCAGGCGATCAGCTCTACCTGCCGATGGCCGGAAACTTCACCAGTTCGGTGGCCTACCAGGCGGCGCTCGCCCTAGCGCTCGAAGGGGCGGCGCAGCCGTCGGGCTACACCGAACCCATCCTCCACGCCGCGCGCGAGCAGGTGAAAGCTGCCCGCTAAATCATACGTAGCGCTACGGAATTTCGTTCTTCAAAGCTCGCCGCTCGCGTTACCAATTTGCTAACGGTTCCGCGCCGGCGGACAAATTTGAACGGCAACCATTGTTCACTCCCCTAGTTCTCAGGGCAGGCCAACACCCTCCCGGCCTCAATGAGACCAAGAACATCGGAGTGAACAAATGAAGCTTTCCCTGATCTCGTCGCTCGCCTTCGCCACCGCCATTCTGGTGTCGCCGGTCGTTGTTGCGCAGGATGCTGCCGCCCCCACCATGATCGGCCAGCAGGCCCTGTCGGCGGATGACCTGCCGGCCGTGCAGGCCCAGTGCAACACGCTGGCTGGCGTCGCCAACCAGGGCCTGTCGTCGGACACCAACAGCAGCAACTCGACCAACGACGGCGCTGGCGATTCCGGCACCGACAGCCAGACGCCCGATGGTACCGCCGCTGCGACCTCCAAGGTCGACCTGGCCGTGATCACCATTGAGGACTGCAAGGCGGCCGGCCTCGCGAAGTAATCCGGCCTTAGACCGGATCTGATGGAAGCGCGGTGCCCCGGCATCGCGCTTTTGTCATTTTCGGGCCGTTGAATGAAGCGTCGCGCGGCGCTACCCAAGGCACCAATGGAGACACCCATGCGCCAGTTCATCCTCGCTTTGCTGCTCACCGCCGGCATCGTCGCGCCGGGCGCCGCCATGTCGATCAAGGGCGTCGAGCTCTCGCCCACCGATGCGGCGCGCGTCGACCGGCAGTGCAACGTGCTGATGCTCCGCAACAACCGCTCGCTCGCCGACGACCCGCCGGACGAGCCGCCCGCCGGCTATGTGGTCTCCGACCCATCGAGCTACTGGTCCGACCACGCCGACGCCAGCGACGCCGCCCTGATCAAGGGCATCGACCTCGACACCATCACCGAACGCGACTGCCGCAAGGCCGGCTTCTACCGGAACTAAGCCCGGCTCGCCTCGCCCAACTCATACACCGGGAGGTGGATGGTGCTGGGGTGTTGGGGGTCGTGGAAGATTTCGATGTCGGCGGCTTCGAGGGTGACCGCGTCGCCGAGCTTTTCGTCGGTGCCGGTGTTGCGGGCGTAACGCGGGTGGGCGCCTGAAGCGACCACGATGCGTAGGCGATTGCCGCGGGCGAAGGTGTGGGCGGTGGCGTGCATGCGCAGCGTCATCTTCCAGATATCGTCGGGCATGGCCGGGTCGGCCGAGGTCTTGCGCACCAGCCCGTCGCAGATATTGGTCGAGAGGCCGTTCTCGTCGACATCCGACAGCCGCACGAAGAAATCGGTGTTCACGAGGCTGGAGCGCGCGTGGAGGATGACGCGGACCTGGCCCATCACCGTCACGTCGTTGAACAGCGGCTCAGACGTATAGACCACCAGGTCCTTGCGGGTTTCGAGCGGCTGCTGGTCGGTGGGGCCGGCGCCGGTGAACGCGAACATCGCGCCGCCGACGGCCGGCGTCGGGTCGCGCGGATCGTAGCGGTAGGTGTCGGGCGCCGACGCCACCACCGGCCGCGGCGACAGCACGCCCTGCGCGTGGAGGTGCCAGATCTGCGTGTCGGTCGGGCCGGGCGGCCAGGCGTCGAACTCGTGCCACTGGTTGCGGCCCGAGACGTGGATACGCACTGCCTTCCGCGCCGGCGAGGCTTCGCCCAATAACTGCACATTCATCCACTCGAGCGTCTGGCGGGCGCTTTCGGCCTGCAGCTCGCCCGAGACGTGGAACCACGGGCCGATGGTGAGGTGCGGGTGCCGGCCGGCATCGACCAGCAACGCATAGTCGCGCAGCAGCTGGTCGAGCATGAAATCGTACCAGCCCGAAGTGAAGCTCACGGGCGGGGTGCGGGCGCCAATCCGGTGGGTATGGTCCATCGGCTCCCAGAAGACGTCATTGCCCACTGCGTCGGTCATCCAGCGGTGCCAGAACTCGACCTCGTGGCCGACCACGCGCTTGTCGGCATCCTTGAGCGGCAGCTTCATGGTGGCGCGCAGGGTCTGCTTGTCGATGCCGCCGGTCAGCATGCGCTGCATCAGTCCGAGCGGGTTGCCGCGAATGCCCTCGATGGTCTGGAGCCAGCTGAGCCAGAGGCCGACGGCGAAGCTGCCGCCGGGGAAGACGATCGACTTGAACTCGGCGCTCGTCACCTTCACGGCCATGGCCGAGTGTTTCGGCAGCGCGTCGCAGATGGCCCACTGGGTGTAGCCGAGATAGCTCGGGCCCGAAGTGCCGAGGCGGCCGTCGTACCAGGCCTGGCGCTTGATCCAGTCCAGCGTTGCGAGGCCGTCGTCGCGCTCGTGGCTCAGCGGGTCGAACACGCCGCCCGATTTGTCGGTGCCGCGGCAGGCCTGCAGCACCACGTTGTAGCCGCGCTCGGCATAGATCTCGCCGATCGAGGCGAAGCCCGAGAGCCCGTAGGGCTCGCGCATCAGGATGGTGGGGTGGGGGCCGGGCATGACCGGCTCGAACAGCATGGTGGCGAGCGCGATGCCGTCGGGCATCGGCACCATGATGCCCTTGGTGATGCGGGCGCGGCACTTGCGCTTGCCGAGGCCCATGCGGTCGGCGAGGAAACGGCTGGTCAGGCTCATTTGACGAAATCGAACCGGTCTACGTCGAACAGTCCCTTGTCGGTCAGCTTTACGTGCGGGATGACGGGCAGGGCGAGGAAGGACACCTGGAGGAACGGCTCGGGTAAAGTACCGCCGAGTGCGTAGGCCGCCTCTCGCAGCACGTGGAGCTTGTCGGCCACCGCCTCGAAGCTCAAAAGGCTCATCAGGCCGGCGATGGGCAGCGCCAGCTCGGCGACCACGCGGCCGCCATCGGCGACGACGAAGCCGCCGCCGAGTTCGATCAGCCGGTTCACGGCAGTCGCCATGTCGTCATCGGTGGCGCCGACCACGGTGATGTTGTGGCTGTCATGCCCGACGGACGACGCGATGGCGCCGCGCTTCAGGCCGAACCCCTTGGCGAACGAACGGGCGATATTGCCGTTCTTGCCGTGGCGCTCGATCACCGCAATCTTGATCACGTCATTCTTGAGGTCGGGCAGGGTGCCCTTGTCGCTCACTTCGAGCGTGGCGTTTTCGCGATAGGTGAGGATCAGCCCGGGCCGCACCGCGATCACCGGCGTCTGGTTGCGCTTGGGGTCGGGCGGCACGATGAAGGTGCTGGGCCGCACGGGCTTGGCCTTCATCGAGGCGAGGCCGACCGGGGGAACAGGCTTTCGCTCCTTGAACAGTTCCGGCTGCACCAGCCGGCCGGCCGAGACCACGTCGCTGACGCGGCAATCATCGAGATCGGTGAGGAGCGCGATATCGGCGCGGTACCCCGGCGCCACCAGCCCGCGATCCTTGAGCCCGAAGATGCGGGCGGCCGAGTGCGAGGCGGCGCGATAGACGTGGTGCAGCGGCCGGCCGCGGGCGATCAGCCGGCGGATGGAGCTGTCGAGATGCCCCTCCTCGGTGATGTCGAGCGGATTGCGGTCGTCGGTGCAGAGGGCGACATAGGCCGAGGTGTTGGCGTCGAGCACTTCGGCGAGCGCGTCGAGATCCTTCGATACCGAGCCCTCGCGGATGAGGATCGCCATGCCCTTGCGCAGCTTTTCGCGCGCTTCGGTGGCAGTGGTCGCCTCATGGTCGGTGCGGATGCCGGCGGCGAGGTAGCCGTTGAGCGGCAGGTCGGTCAGCAGCGGGGCATGGCCGTCGATATGGCCGCCCTGGAACGCCACCAGCTTCTCGATGATGCCCTTGTCGCCGGCTAGCACGCCGGGGAAGTTCATCATCTCGGCGAGGCCGATCACCTGCTTGTGGTGGCGGAATTTTTCGAGGTCGGCGATTTCGAGCCGCGCGCCCGATGTCTCGTGCGCCGTGGCCGGCACGCAGGACGAGAGATTGACGCGGATATCCATGATCGCGCGCTCGGCACTATCGAGGAAATAGCGGATGCCCTCGGCGCCCAGCACGTTGGCGATCTCATGCGGGTCGCAGATCACCGTGGTGACGCCATGGGGCAGCACGCAGCGGTCGAACTCCAGCGGGGTTACCAGCGAGGATTCGATGTGCAGGTGCGTGTCGATGAAGCCCGGCACGGCGAAGCGGTTCTCGCCTTCGATCAGCTGCGCGCCGTTGTAATAGCCGTGCGTGCCGACGATGCGGTCGGCGACGATGGCGATATCCGTGTGGGTCACGCCGCCCGAAATCACATCGAGCAGGCGGACATTCTTGATCACCAGGTCGGCGGGGACTTCGCCGGCGCCGGCCTTGATCATGCGGGTAAGGAGCTCTGCTGTGATCATCGCCGAACCGTGAACTTTGGCCAAAGTCCCGCGCCGGCTGGTCCGGGTCAAGAGGGCACGGAACCGCGCCCCTCACCGTAGCGTTGCTTTTTGCAATTGCAGATCAAGGGGACAGGCCCGATGGAAACCTACGACGCCCACAAGTCCGCCACCGAAGTCCGGCAGGCGAGCCCGCGGAAGATGAACTTTCGCGTCCTCATCCTGTCGCTGGTCGGCATCGTCGCCGCGTTCGGCATTCTCTACGCCATCTCGACCGCCATCCAGCCCGGCGGCACCGGGTCGGTGAACCAGCCGGGCGTGCAGCCGACGGTGCCCGACACCCCGGCGCAGGACCCGATCACGACCCCGACGCCGGTGACCTGACCGCGCCATGGTGAGATTGAAGCGGGCGGCGCGCGAGGACCTGACGGTCCGTCGCGTCCGGCACGGCCGTGGCTTCGGCCTGCGCGACGCGGCGGGCGAAGCCATCCGTGATGCTGAGCTGTACGAACGGGTGCGCGCGCTCGGCATACCCCCGGCGTGGACGGAAGTACGGATCGCCTCCAACCCGCGACTGCACATCCAGGCGCTGGGCAAGGATGCGGCCGGACGGCTCCAATATATCTACCACCCGGATTGGGAGGCGCGGCGCACGCGCAAGAAGCAGCAGCAACTGGCGCTGCTCTCCGACGCGCTGCCGCGCATCCGCCGCCGCGTTCGCGACGATCTCGAGGACGAGGCCGGCTCGAAGCAACTGGCGCTGGCGCTCGGCGTCGCCATGATCGACCGCACCGCCATGCGGGTCGGCCGCGAGCGCTATCTCGAAGCCCATGGCACGCGCGGCGCCGGCACGCTCTTCACCCGCGACGTGACGGTGAAGGGCGATACGGCGCGCATCCGCTTTCCGGCCAAGAGCGGCAAGACGGCCGACTACGAGCTCTCCGACGCCCGCGTCGCCGAGGCGATCCGCCGCGTAAAGACGGTGCCCGGTCCGCGCCTCCTCATGTACCGCAACGCCGAGGGCAAGCCGAAAGCCATCCGCACCGAGGACCTCAGCCGCTACTTGCGCGATATCGCTGGAGCTCCCGTCACGGCGAAAGATTTCCGCACGCTGCACGCGAGTGCCATGGCGGCCGAGGCGTTGGCCAAGCTCGAGCCGGCCGAGTCCGCCTCGGGCCGCAAGCGCCAGATGGCGGCAGTGACGCGCCAGGTCGCGACATTCCTGCAGAACACCCCGGCGATCTGTCGCGCGAGCTACGTGGCGCCGTGCCTCTACGCGCTGTTCGACAAGGGCAAGCTCGGCGCGATGTGGAGTGCTGTGACGGAGACGCATGGGCTGCGGCAGCGCGAGGCGCGGCTGAGCGGGGTGCTGGCGGCGGCGGGGTAGCTTACCCCCACCCTAGCTCTCGCTAACTCGCTACGCTCGCAAGCTTCGCTACCCTCCCAACAAGGGGGAGGGAGGTGCGCCACCGAGACTTCGGTTCCTTCGTCTCCCTCCCCCTTGTGGGGAGGGTAGTGCAGCTTGGCGGCTCGCCGCCTAGCGGAACTAGGGTGGGGGTAGGAGCCCTCAAGCCACCTTGGACTCAGCATCCGCCTTCGCCCCATCATAAAGCCTGAACGTATTCCGCCCGGCTTCCTTGGCCTGGTACAGCGCAAAATCCGCGCGTGCCGGCAAATCCAGCCCATCCGCGCCCGCATCCCGCGCTACCGCCACGCCGATCGAGACCCCGATCCGCACATCGGTCCCGGCCAGCCGGTACGGCTCTGACACCTTCGCGATGATCCGCGCCGACAGGCTCTCGGCATCGCCCACCGCCTTGATGGCGTTCTGCAGCACCACGAACTCGTCGCCGCCGAGCCGGGCGAGCGTATCGGTGTCGCGCAGCAGCGTCTTCAGTCGCGCCGAAACCTGCTTCAGCAACTCGTCGCCAGCCTCGTGGCCGAACGTGTCGTTCACCGCCTTGAAGCGGTCGAGGTCGAGCGCCAGCAGCGCCACCGGGTCGCCGCCGCGGTTGAGGGCGGCCAGCGCCTGGGTCAGGCGCTCCTGGAACATGGTGCGGTTGGCGAGGCCGGTGAGCGGATCGTGGAGCGCGCGGTGCTGCGCGTCGGCGCGGGCCGCTTCGAGCTCGGCCGACGAGCGTCGCAGTCGCCGCATCAGCACGTAGATCACCACGCCCATCAGCGCGAGCACGGCCAGCATGGCGGGCAGCGTCTCTTCGAGGATCTGGGCGCCCGGCCGGTCCGGCGTCCACTTGAACCAGGCGATCGGCTTGCCGGATTTGTCGGGGATCGGCATCACCGCCTCGCCCTCGGCGGGCGTCGGGTCGGACGAGAAATGGGCGTTGTCGAGCAGGAACTGCTCCATCAGCTCGGCGGCGAGTGCATCGTCGAGGAAGCGAACGGCGACGTGGAAATAGGCGTCTTCGGGCGCCACGTCGTGCTCGTCGGTCTGCGCCACGATCGGCACCGCGCTCACCAGCGCCGGCTTGCCGTCGACGAGCGACACGTCGGTTTCCTTGGGCACATCGCCAAAACCGTTATTGTAGGCGCCGATGGCGGTCTTGCCATCGAGGCTGCGCAGCCGGTCGGCTATCGGTGCGATGCCGCCACGGTCGGCCTCGTAGGTGTCGAGCGTGGTGTCCGAGCCTTCGCGCATGGCGTAGACGGGGTTCAGGTCGGGGTCGAGCACGTAGATGCGGTTGTGCTCGTACTCGGAGAACACGTCGTAGCCGAGATTGCTCGCGACCCAGTCATGGTCAATGTTCTGGCCGTCGCGCAGGGCTTCCACCGCATCGTCCCAGGGCGTCACGGCGTCCTGCTGGGTGGTGATGGTTTCCTTGGCCTTGTCGAGCATGTGGCTGACGATCTTGGTCTGCCGCTCGAGTGCCCGGTCGTCGGATTTCATTGCCGACCACAGGATGAAGCCAACCGAGACGCAGAGCGTCACCACGACGGCGACGACCACCGGCACCAGCACCTTGAGCGAGAACCGCCAGTTGATTTGACGCATACCAACCCCCAATTCGCTGCGGAACCTAACGCGAGCCGCGCAAAAACCCCGTTAGCGCCGGTGGTTAAGCCTTCGTCTTAGCCCTGGGGGCGTCAGGCGACGCGGGCCGGCAACGGGGCAGGGGGCTGGTCGAGCAAGGCTTCGAGCGCCGTGCCTTCGAGCGGCATCGAGAAGCGATAGCCTTGGAACGTGTTGCAGCCCATCGAGGCCAGCACCCGATACTGCTCGTCGGTTTCGACGCCCTCGGCCGTCACCTCGATATCGAGGGCGTGCGCCAACGTTACCAATGCCTGGACAATAGCGACCGACGCGCCGGCATTGCTGAGCTGGCTGATGAAGCTCCGGTCGATCTTGATGCGGTCCACCGGGTAGCGCTTGAGGTAGTTCAGCGACGAGTAGCCGGTGCCGAAATCGTCGAGCGCGATCTTGATGCCGGCGCGGCGGAAGGTGCGGATGGCGTCGGAGATCGCGAGCTCATCCTCGAGCAGGATCGACTCGGTGATTTCGATCTCGAGGTCCTGCGGCCGCATGCCGGTTTCGGCGAGGATGGCGAAGATGCGCTCGGCAAACGTCGGGTTGCGCATCTGGGCGGGCGAAATGTTCACCGCCATGGTGTGGCCGGGCCAGCGCGCGCCCATCTGGCAGGCGCGGCGCAGTACGAAATCGCCCAGCGCCTCGATGAGGCCGGAGCTTTCGGCGATGGGCACGAAATTGGCCGGCGAGATGGGGCCGCGGCGCGGATGGGTCCAGCGCACCAGCGCTTCGGCGCCGACGATCTCGCCCTCGCGGCGGCCGAACAAGGGCTGGAAGGCGACCCAGAGCTGGTCGCCCTGCTTCAGCGCCTCGCGCAGCTCGGCTTCGATCGAGTGGCGCGTCTGCACCAGCTCGTTCATCGATTCCTCGTAGATCGCGGCGCGGTTGCGGCCCGAGGATTTCGCCTCGTAGAGCGCGATGTCGGCCTTGCGCGTCAGCTCGTGGCGGTTGCGGTCCTGCGCTCGGGCCTTCACCACGCCGATGGAGACGCCGACGAAGGCCTCGTTGCCGCTGATGCGGAAGGGCCGGCCGATCGCCTCGATGATGCGGCGGCAAATCTCCATCACCTCGGGCTCGTTGAGGCCATCGAGGCAGAGGATCGCGAACTCGTCGCCACCGAGGCGGGCGAGGATTGCGTCCGGCCCGACGACATGGCGCAGCCGCTCGCCGACGGCGCGGATCAGGTCGTCGCCCGCATGGTGGCCGAGCGTGTCGTTGACCTGCTTGAAGCGGTCGAGGTCGAGCATCAGCAGGGTCGGCAACTGCCGGCCGGCATCGGGGACACGGATGACACGGTCGAACTGCCGCTCGAAGCTCAGGCGGTTGGGCAGGTGGGTGAGGGGGTCCTCGGTCGCCTGCCGTTCGGCGTCGATCTGCTTGCTTTCGAGCGCGCGCGAGGAGCGCCACAGCCGGTGGAGCAGCAGCGCCACCACGAGGCCGAGCACGCCGAAACCAGTGGCGAAGGCGGGCGCCGTCTGGGCCAGCATCTCGCTGCCCGGCATATAGGGCTGCCACTCGTAGAAGGCGACGATGCGGCCCGAACGGTTGGTGACCGGAAACACCGAGAGCCCGGTATCGCTGGGGTTGGTGGTGAAGCGGCCGGCTTCGAGCATGTAGCGGTCGATCATCCCGAGCTCGTAATTGAGCCCGAGCTTCACGACGCTCACCAGCATCGGCTCCTCGCCCGGCCGCCGCTCGCCCTCGCCGTTGGCGGCAACGATGGGGAAGACGCCGACGATGGCGGGGGAACCGCCAATCACCACGAAATCGGAAATCGAGGGCGGCACATCGATGAAGCCGAGCTTGGTCTTGTTGCGCAGCTCGTCGATCATCGGCGCCACGAGCCCGGCGATGTCGCCATAGGTGCCCGTATCGACGCGCTTGCCGGCGGACGCCGCATAGACCGCGCTGTCATCGCCCTCGACGATGTAGGTCGCGTCGTGGTGGAAGAAATTGGCCATCTGTCGGCCGACATTATTGTTCAGCCAGGTGAAATCCCGGCGCGACACCGCGGCGAGCGTATCGTCCCAGACGGCGATGCTCTCCTGGTCGTGCGAAATCTGCTCGAGCTGCTGGCGCAGGGCGCTGACGACGCGGGTCGCCTGCCGGTCGACGCCGACCTTGTCCACCTGGGCGCTCGACCACAGCACATAGCCGCCCAGCAACGCCGCGGTGGCGGCGAAGACGACGAACACTGAGCCGAGGACGACCAGTGAAAATGAGCGACCTGACCCGGTCCTAGTCGATTGCATTGGCTTCTGCCAAAAGTGACGCAGGCGATACTGTTCACAGCCAAGCTTTGCCAAGTCGTTACCCGCTGGCAGCAAAGGTGAAATAACTGGCGCAGCACATGAAAATAAGTGCTGTCGCGTAGGGAGGGCGCGCCCACTTCGCCCCAAAACCCCAGGAAAACCGGGAAAACTGCCGTTCAGGCGTTATCCTTGAACAGCACTTCACGGTCCTGCGTGAAGTTCGCGAGCAGCGGCAGCGAAGCCCCGCCCATGGCGCGGGCCGCATTACCGATCGAGCCCGGCAGCAGGCGGAAGGTGGAGAGGCCCTGCCGGTTGACCCGGGCGATCGCCGCCTCGGTGCGGGCTATGACTTTCTCGCGCACATGGGTCGGAAATGCGCCATCGACCAGCACCGTCTCGACGTCGATCACCGCAATGGCGGCGACGATCGAATAGGCGAGGCTCTCGGCCACCTCGTCGATCCACTCGTCGAGCACCGGGCCGAGATCGTCGCCCCAGTCGTCGGGCGATTGCCACAGGATTTCCGGGTTGCGCCCCTGCGCCAAGAGCTTGCGCTCGAGCGTGTAGATCGAGGCGATGTGCATCAGCTGCGGGGCGCGACCGTTGACGGCGGCCGGATGCTGCGCCGGCATCGAGCCCAGCGCTCCGGCATTCTGGGTGCGGCCGGGGAAGAGGTGGCCGTCCAGCACCAGCCCGCCGCCGATAAACGAGCCGATGAAAACATAGAGATAGTCGACATAGCGGCTGCCGATCCCGAACATCAGTTCGGCGGCGCAGGCGGCGGTGATGTCGTTGGCGAAATAGACCGGCCACGGCACGGCCGCCGCAAGCAGCGCACGGATGTCGATCTCGCGCCAGGCGTCGATCTCGGCCTTGGGCGCCCCCATCTCCTCGTGCCAGGTCCACATCTCGTAGGGCGCGGCGATGCCGAGGCCGGCAATGCGGGCGACGAGCGGCTTCGGCACCGCGTCGAGCAGCTGCTCGATGCCGTCGCGGGCAAAGCGCACGATGCCGTCGGGAGTAGGGTAGGGGTAGGTCTTGTGCAGCAGCCCGAGGATCTCCCCGGTGAAGTTGATGAGGTAGAGGTCGACCGAACGGCGCCCCACCTTCAGCCCGAAGCTCAGCGCCCCCTCGGGGTCTAGCGAATAGGGCACCAGCGGCTGGCCCACCTTGCCGCGCAACGGGTTGCCGCGCCGCAGCAGGCCATCGGCCTCGAGCCCGTTCATCACGTTGGAGATGGTCTGGGGCGAAAGCCCCGTCATCCGGGCGATGTCGGCCTTGGGCAGGTCGCCGTGGCGGCGGATCAGCGACATCACCAGCCGCTCGTTATAGAGGCGCACACCGGTCTGGTTCGTGCCGCGGCTGGTGCCCGCACGTCCCGCGACTTCCTTGTGTCCGGCGCCTGCTGCCAAGCCTCCGGCCCTCCTCGAACGACTGCTTTCCGGTAACAACCCGGCGCTCGCCGGACATGCCTCGTTTGCGCATGTCCACGTTGAAAATGCAATCGATTACAGGGGCTTGAACTCCCCTCCCGTACGAAAGACTGAGCCTTCGAACCACGACCTGTCAATTAATAAATCAAGTGGATTAATTTATTGACAGGCCGAAGCCGATGGGCTGATATCGCCTCCGGTTCGGGGAGGAGGGCGCTCAAAACGAGTGCACCCCGTCCTTCCGCTGTGCCCGGAACAACCGGGGCAGCGGGTGTGCAACATTCGGGAGGACTTCATGGGAAGACTTGGTTTTCTCAAGGCGACGCTTGCCGCCAGCATGATGCTGGGCGCCATGGCCGGAGTGGCCTATGCGCAGGACGTGACGGTCGGCCTCATCACCAAGACTGAAACGAACCCCTTCTTCGTCAAGATGCGCGAGGGCGCCGAGGCGAAAGCCAAGGAACTGAACCTCAAGCTCATCACCGCCGCCGGCAAGTTCGACGGCGACAATGATGGTCAGGTGGCCGCAATCGAGAACCTGATCTCGGCGGGCGCCAAGGGCTTTGCCATCGTGCCGTCCGACAGCAAGGCCATCGTGCCGACCATCCAGAAGGCCAAGGACGCCGGCCTCATGGTGATCGTGCTCGATACGCCGCTCGATCCGATGGATGCCGCGACCGCCACCTTCGCCACCGATAACCGCAAGGCCGGTGAGCTGATCGGCAAGTGGGCCGCCGGCACGCTGGGCGACAAGGCCAAGGACGCCTCGATCGTGTTCCTCGACCTCGCCACCAACCAGCCGACCGTCGACTACCTGCGCGACCAGGGCTTCATGGCCGGCTTCGGCATCGACGTGAAGGATCCCAACAAGTACGGCGACGAAGACGACAGCCGCATCTGCACCCACGAAATCAGCCAGGGCGACCAGGAAAAGGGCCGCACCGCGATGGAGAACGCGCTGCAGAAGTGCCCGAACGTCAACGTGGTCTACACCATCAACGAGCCCGCCGCCGCCGGCGCGTGGGAAGCGCTGAAGGCCGTGGGCAAGGATGACGGCTCGGTGATGATCGTCTCGGTCGACGGCGGTTGCCCTGGCGTCGCCAACGTCAAGGCCGGCGTCATCGGCGCCACCAGCCAGCAGTATCCGCTGAAGATGGCCGCCATGGCGCTCGAAGCGATCGCCACCGGCAAGCTGCCCGACATCGACCCCAAGGCTGGCTTCTTCGATACGGGCGCCACGCTCGTCACCGACAAGCCCGTCGCCGGCGTCGACTCGATCGACACCACCAAGGGCGCCGAGCTCTGCTGGGGCTAAGCCTCAGGAGCCGGTCTTTCGGCCGGCTCCCCCTCGCCCTCAGGGGAGAGGGTAGCGGAGCTTGCGAGCCCTGCGAGCTAGCAAAGCTGGGTGAGGGGTGCGGTCTTTCGGCATGCGGCCAGTGCCAGCATGCCGCCACGCCTCACCCCTCATCCGGCCCTTCGGGCCACCTTCTCCCCTGAGGGGCGAAGGGAAACGACCCTCCAACTGGGGTACAGGGTATGAGCGACGACGCCACCGGCTCGGCCAATGCCGAGAGCGGGCTCAAGGGCAGCGCCACCGAAGTTGCGAGCTTCGACGAAGACCGCCGCGGACCGATCTACCACCTGCAGTCCTTCCTCCACGCCTATCCGACCTCGATCCCGCTGATCGTGCTGCTGATCGGCGTCGTGATCTTCTCGCTCGCGGCGCCCGGCAAGTTCCTCTCGCCGCTCAACCTCTCCGTCGTGCTGCAGCAGGTGACCATCGTCGCCATCCTCGGCATGGCGCAGACGCTGGTGATCCTCACCGCCGGCATCGATTTGAGCGTCGGCCTCATCATGATCCTCTGCCACGTGGTCATGGGGCGCACCGCCGTGGTGCTCGCCCCGCAGATCGTGGCGTGGATCCAGGCGACCACCGGCATCAGCATCGACCCATTCGTCATCGTGCTCTTGAGCTTTCCGCTCGGGCTGCTCGCCGGCCTCGTCTGCGGCCTTCTCAACGGCATCCTCGTCACCGCGCTGCGCCTGCCGCCCTTCATCGTGACGCTCGGCACCTGGTCGATCTTCGGCGCGCTCAACACCTTCTATTCCAACTCCGAGACCATCCGCTCGCAGGACATGGAGGCGACCGCGTCCTACTTCCTGTGGCTCGGCAAGCTGTTCAAGCTCTACGACATCGGCCTCTTCTTCGGCATGGATCTGAGCTGGCTGCGCGGCTGGGTAGTGACCTACGGCTCGGTGCTGATGATCGTGCTCGCCGTCATCCTCACCTACATCCTTGGCCGCACCGCCTTCGGCCGCCACGTCTACGCGACCGGCGACGACCCCGATGCGGCGCGCCTCTCCGGCATCAACACCAACCGCGTGCTGCTCGCCGTCTACGGCCTCGCCGGCTTCATCTGCGCCATCGCGGCCTGGGTGCTGATCGGCCGCATCGGCGGCGTCTCCCCGCAGGCCGGACAGACCGCCAATCTCGACTCCATCACCGCTGTGGTGATCGGCGGTACCTCGCTGTTTGGTGGCCGCGGCTCGATCATCGGCACTCTGTTCGGCGCATTGATCGTGGGCGTCTTCCGCAACGGCCTCGCCCTCTCCGGCCTCGCGCTCCTGTGGCAGGATTTCGCCGTCGGCGTGCTCATCATCGTCGCCGTCACCATCGACCAGTGGATCAGGAAGATTTCGGCATGACCGACAGCGATATCGTCCTCCAGGGCAAGGCCCTCAACAAGCGCTACGGCCGCGTCGTCGCCCTCGACGGCGCCGATTTCGAGCTCCGCCGCAACGAAATCCTCGCCGTCATCGGCGATAACGGCGCGGGCAAATCCACCCTCATCAAGGCCATGTGCGGGGCCGTGATCCCCGACTCCGGGGAAATCCTGCTCGAAGGCAAGCAGGTCCACTTCAAGTCGCCGATGGATGCGCGGAACGCCGGCATCGAGACGGTGTACCAGAACCTCGCGCTCAGCCCGGCGCTCTCGATCGCCGACAACATGTTCCTCGGTCGCGAGCTGCGCAAACCCGGCTTCACCGGCCAGTGGTTCCGTCGCCTCGATCGCTCGAAGATGGCGAAGATCGCCCGCGACAAGCTCAGCGAACTGGGCCTCCTCACCATCCAGAACATCAACCAGTCGGTCGAAACCCTGTCCGGCGGCCAGCGCCAGGGCGTCGCCGTCGCCCGCGCCGCCGCCTTCGGCTCGCGCGTCGTCATCATGGACGAGCCGACTGCGGCGCTCGGCGTCAAGGAGAGCCGCCGCGTCCTCGAACTGATGCTCGATGTGAAGCGCCGCGGCCTCCCCATCGTGCTCATCTCGCACAACATGCCGCACGTGTTCGAAGTGGCCGACCGCATCCACATCCACCGGCTCGGCAAGCGCATTGCCGTCATCAATCCCAAGGACTATTCGATGTCCGACGCCGTCGCCATCATGACGGGCGCGATGAAACCGCCGCAGCCCGTGGCGGCCTGAACTTCGGGACAAGCCAATGACCCTGCAGCGAGCCCTGGTGCTGGAAAAGCAGCACGAACTGACCCTTCGCGACATCGACCTGCCCACCAATCCGGGCCCGGGCGAGGTGAAGATCAAGCTCCACACCGTCGGCGTCTGCGGCTCGGACGTGCACTATTACACCCATGGCCGCATCGGCCCCTTCGTCGTCAACGCCCCGATGGTGCTGGGCCACGAGGCGGCCGGCACCGTGGTCGAACTCGGGGCAGGGGTCACCAACCTCAAGGTCGGCGACCGTGTCTGCATGGAGCCGGGCGTCCCCGACCCCAACTCCAAGGCCGCGCGCCTCGGCATGTACAATATCGATCCCGCCGTCACCTTCTGGGCCACTCCGCCCATCCACGGCGTGCTGACGCCGTTCGTCGTCCACCCGGCCAACTACACCTTCAAGCTGCCCGATAACGTGAGCTTCGCCGAAGGCGCCATGGTCGAGCCCTTCGCCGTCGGCATGCAGGCGGCCACGAAAGCCAAGATCACCCCCGGCGATACCGCCGTGGTGATGGGCGCCGGTCCCATCGGCACCATGGTGGCGCTCGCGGCGCTCGCCGGCGGCTGCTCGCGCGTCATCATCACCGACCTCGCCCAGCCCAAGCTCGATATCGCGGCGCAATACCAGGGCATCATCCCGGTCAACATCCGCGAGAAGAAGGTCGCCGACGAGGTGAACCGCCTCACCGACGGGTGGGGCGCCGACGTGATCTTCGAGTGCTCCGGCTCGCCCCGTGCTTGGGCCGGCATCGTCGACGTCGCCCGCCCCGGCGGCACCATCGTGGTGGTCGGCCTGCCGGTCGAGCCCGTGAACTTCGACATCGCCTCGCTCTCGGTGAAGGAAATCACCATCACCTCGGTCTTCCGCTACGCCCACCAATACGACCGCGCCATCGCGCTCATGGCCTCCGGCCGCGTCGACCTCAAACCGCTGATCTCCGAGACGTTCAAGTTCGAAGACTCGATCAAGGCCTTCGACCGCGCGGTAGAAGCGCGCCCGACCGACGTGAAGCTGCAGATTTTGATGGAAGGGGCATAAGCACCGCAACGGCCCCTCACCCCGGCGCTGCGCGCCACCCCTCTCCCCAGAGGGGCGAGGGAAGTGGTGCGCACCGGCAGCGCCGCAGCCTCCCCTCGCCCCTCTGGGGAGAGGGTGGCCGCGAAGCGGCCGGGTGAGGGGCAGTTCAGCTAGGGGATAAAAATGGACCTGAATCTCAAATCCAAACTCGTCGTCATCACTGGCGGCAGCGTCGGCATCGGCGCCGCAGTCGCGCGCGGCTTCGCCGCGGAGGGTGCGCGCATCCTCATCACCGCGCGAAAGCAGGACCAGGTCGACGCCGAAGTCGCCGAGATCCGCTCCCGTTACGGCGTCGAAACCCGCGGCCTCGCCGCCGACGTTGCCACCGCCGAGGGCTGCAACGCAGTGATCGCCGCTGCGGCCGAGATGGGCGGCGCCTCGATCCTCATCAACAATGCCGGCACCGGCTCGAACGAAACCATCGCCGAAGCTGACGATGCCAAGTGGCAGTATTACTGGGACCTGCATGTCATGGCCGCCGTCCGCCTCGGCCGCGGGCTCGTGCCGCAGATGAAGGCGCATGGCGGCGGCGCCATCCTCCACAACGCCTCGATCTGTGCCGTGCAGCCGCTCTGGTACGAGCCGATCTACAACACCACCAAGGCGGCGCTGATGATGTTCAGCAAAACCCTCGCCAACGAGGTGGCGCTCGACAACATCCGGGTCAACACGGTGAACCCCGGCCTCGTCCTCACCGGCGACTGGATCAAGACCGCCAAGCAGATCGCCGGCGACAAATGGGAAGCCCACCTCCAGGCCGTCGCCGACGAAGCCGGCGGCATGAAACGCTTCGCCACGCCGGAAGAACTCGCCAACTTCTTCGTCTTCCTGGCCTCCGACAAGGCGAGCTACTCCACCGGCAGCGCCTACTTCGTCGACGGCGGCTGGCTGAAGACGGTGTGACCTACTCCGCCGGCTGCTCGACGACTGTTGCAGCCGGCTGGCCGCGCCGCGCCACGCCCCACAGTACCGGGATCGCCAGCAGCGGTGCCAAGGCGAACAGCCCGTAGAGCCAGTTGGCGGCGTCGATCTTCGGGGCGACGCCGTCGGCTGTCAGTCCTGCCGCGTTGACGATCACGCCGGCTACCGCGGCGCCGAAGCCCGAGGCGAAGAGCTGCACCATCGAGATCGCGGCGGAGGTGAGGTCGCCTTCGCCCTTGGGGGCCGAGTTCAGCAGGCGGGCCGAGACGTGCGACCACGAGATGCCGATGCCCGCGCCGAGGAACAGCAGCGCCACGCCCACCGGCACCAACGGCAGGAGCTCGCCCGCGGTGTTGTCGCGGCCGACGAACAGCGCCAGCCCGAGGAGGCCGACCAGCTGCAGCGCCGGTCCGATCACCAGCACGGCCCGTTCGCGCGCCCCGGTCCAGTTGGCGACGACCACCGAGCCGCTGCTCCAGCCCACGGCGACGAGCGCCACCATGTAGCCGGCGATCAGCGGCGCCTGGCCGTGCAGCTGCTGCATGAACAGCGGCACGAACATGTCGGAGACGATCGCGAGGTTGAGCAGCAGCATGGCGGCGAACAGGGCCGGCAGCGGGCCGCTCAGCTTGAATGTTCCGCGCGGGAACAGATGGTTTTCGCGGTGCTGGTCGATCACGCCCAGCGCGAGGATCGCCAGCACCGCGAGCCCGACCAGAAGCGCCGGCAGCACAACGCCTTCAGTCAGGATGGAGGCCACCGAAATCAGCGCCACGGCGCCGATCAGCAGCATGATTTGTAGAACCGGCACCCGCGCCAGTCCGGCCTCGCCGCTCGACCGCGGGATGACGCGGACGGCGAGCAGGCCGAGCAGCGCCGAGCACGGTACCAGCACGAAGAAGGCGAGCCGCCACGCATCGAACGCCGCAAACATGCCGCCGATCGCCGGCCCGATCACCGTCGAGACGCCCCAGACCGAGGAGATGAGCGCGAACGCGCTGCCCCAGAGTTCGGCCGGGAACATGAGGCGGATCATCGAGTAGCTCATCGCCGTCAGCAGCCCGGCGCCGAACCCCTGCACGGCGCGGCCGAGCAGCAGCACTTCCATGTTGGGCGCGAGCCCGCAGATCAGGCTGCCGAGCCCGAAGCCGAAGGCCGCGAAGATGTAGATACCGCGCGGCCCGAAGCCGAACGGCCGCACCGCGGCGAAGATAGAGGCGATGATGGAGGCGACGATGAATACCGTCGTGTTCCAGGCAAAAAGCTCGAGCCCGCCGATCTCGCGCACCACCGAGGGGAGCAGGGTCGAGCCGATGAAGGTCTCGAGCGCCTGGAGGCCGACGCCCGAGGCCAGCGTGATCGCCGCCAGCCCACGGCTGCCGCGGAACATCGCGCCCCAGCTGTTATCCTTTGCCGCCGTCATTTCGTCCTCGCTACCCAAATCGTGTGGCATGCTCTACAACCTCAACCGCACTTGAGGTAAAGAGGCAAAATCAGGAAATGTCGCGCGAGCTTACAGTAGGGCAGGTGGCCGAGCGCAGCGGGCTCGCGGTTTCCGCTCTGCATTTCTACGAGAAAAAAGGCCTCATCCGCTCGCACCGCACCTCGGGCAACCAGCGGCGCTACGATCGCGACGTACTGCGCCGCCTCGCCATCGTCCGCATGGCGCAGGAACTCGGCATCCCGCTTTCCGAGGTGGCCGAAGCGCTGTCGCAGGTGCCGCTCGGCCACATCCCGAGCGCCGAGGATTGGCGGCATATGTCCGAGCTTTGGTACGAAAAGCTCGACCGCCGCGTCACCATGCTCACGCGCATGCGCGACGAACTCAACGGCTGCATCGGCTGCGGATGCCTCAGCACCACGAGCTGCCCCCTGATGAACGCCGGCGACAAGCTGGCGCAGGAGGGGAGCGGGCCGCGGCGGCTGATGCGGGAGGGGAGCGAGACGTACAAGAGCTGAGGGGGGGTACCCCCACCCTAGCTCTGCCACGTCGCTTCGCTCCTGGCGTCGCTACCCTCCCCACAAGGGGGAGGGAGACGAAGGAACCGAAGTTTCAATGACGCACCTCCCTCCCCCTTGTGGGGAGGGTAGCGCAGCTTAGGCGCAGCCTTAGCGAAGCTAGGGTGGGGGTGGGAACCCGCTACGCCATCACCCGTTACCGGCCAAACCCAACCGGACCCGCCCCCATGGACCTCCTCGCCACCATCGGCCTCGAAGATACCCACACCCCGCTCCACGTCATCATGATCCGCCTCGTCATCGCCTCCGGGCTCGGGGCTATCATCGGCTTCGAGCGCGGCAGCGCGGCTGGGCCGGCGGGCCTGCGCACCCACATCCTCATCGCGCTCGCCGCGGCGCTCTTCACCACGCTCACCTTCGAAATCTTCCACGAGGCCATGAGCCACGGCAGCGATGCCCTCGACCCTATCCGCGCGGTCGAGGCCGTCACTGCCGGCATCGCCTTCCTCGGCGCCGGCGCGATCTTCCAGCAGCGCGGCAGCGTGCAGGGCCTCACCACCGGGGCCGGGATGTGGCTCGCGGGTGCAGTCGGGGTGTCGGCGGCGCTCGGCTACTACGTCATAGCGCTCGCGGCAGCACTGCTCGCCGTCATCGTCCTCGCCGCCATGCGCCGGTTCTCCCACGGCGTCGTGGCCAAGGATGGCGACACCGCCAAGGGCAAGTGAGCGATCACAAGTCTCGCGTAGTCGCATTCTCGTCACGGAGCGTGGCGACGTTTCTCCGCGCAAGATCAAAGCAGGAGAACCCGCATGGGACTGTTCGACAAGCTGCGCGGCATGGTCGGTGGCAAGGCCCCCGACAGCGCCCAGGCCTCGGCCGCCGCCGCCGCAGCGAGCCAGACGCCTGACGATGACACCGTCGCCTTCAACGAGAGCTTCAACCGCCGCTATGAATTCTGGCGCGGCGTCGGCGATCTCGAGGATGACGTGATCACCCACCTCATCAGCCCGTCCTTCACCGGCGGACCGAGCTGGCCGACGACGCGCCAGGCCTATCGCGTGGTGCGGCGCCCCAGCGGCGCCATCGTGATCGCCACCGACGGGCTGAGCGACCCGTTCTCGGGCGTCTCCGGCAGCGGCAACGGCTTCGAGATGGAGCTGTTCGTCGAGACCGCCGACATCGCGCCGGAGCTGATTGGCGGCCCTGGCGACGTCTCGCCGCTGAGCCGCAGCTGGGCCTTCGAGCTCGTGAGCCACGTTGCCGGCACCGTAGCCGGCGCCGGCGGAATCGTGCCGCAGCTCGATCGCTACGGGGTGCTGTCGATGGAATTGCCCGGCGTCAGCCAGTCGTCGAGCATCGCCGTGCAGATCCCCGCGAGCTATGTCACTGCGGACGATGCGCTGGGCATCCTGATCGGTGCGCCGGCGCCGGATTTCCCGACCAGCATCGAGGGCATGCCGCTCTCGCCGGTGCGGGTCGTGCCCATCGTGGTCGTCACGGCGCGCGAGCTCGAGCTGTTGCGGGCAGGGGGCGCGAAGGCGCGTACCGATGTTGCGGCTGAACTGGGCGCCGGGCCTTTCGGCTGGCGCAGTTCGCTCGGTCGCGGACAGTAATCGAAAAACCCCTCGGAAACTGACGAGCGCGGCTGTGGCCCGGGAGGGTGGCCACAACCGCGCTATTGCTCGCCTGCTCGGGTCTACACGCGAGCGTCAGTCGTAAACCGGGGGCGGAGCAGCGCAGGGACGCGCTCCACCTCCGGCACTTCCGGGCTGCTGTCGTCGGGAGGGAAACGCGACAGCCACCCGTAATTGGGCCGGCGAACTTGGGGTGGCCGGCCCGGCCATCCGGACGCCGCAGGGAGTCGGCGCCGGAGGGATTCGAAATCTAGTCTGGACCGGCGGCTGCGGAAGCGCCCCGCGCTGCCGGTCCAGAGAGCGAAGCCGGGTACTTGGGGTGCCGGCTTCAAAAACCGCCCGGTCTGCTGCAGGGACACTGCCTCGGGCGGCTGTTTCGTCTGACTGGCTCCGGCCGCCGCGGGAGGGAAACGCGGCGGCCGGCCAGTCATGGGATCGGCGTACTTGGGGTGGCCGATCCGCCGTCCCGCCTCGCTAGGCGCCGCAGGGAGTCGGCGCGAGGCGGATTCGTATACTTTTGCCGATTGACCGGCGGGAATGAGTTGCCGGGGGATGCTTGGGACAACCCCCGGCAGGGCAAACGGGGAGCACGCTTGGGAATGCAATCGGCAGTGGCCTGCCTAGAGCAACGCGCTCCCCGCCCGGCACGTAACCTGTGGACGCAGTAGTTACGTGCCAACCGCTTCAAGGCGCTGATTTCGCACCCAGAAACTGACAATCGCCGCGGCTTCGCGACGATAGAAATCGATATCGGCCTGCCGCTCGAACACGGCATCGGCCCCGGCAACCAGCAGCACTTCGCGGACATCACGGTCGAGCGAAGGCGCCATTGCCGCAATCAGCAGCGCGTGCCCATCGGGCATGCCGCGCAGCTTGCGGATGAAGTCGGCAGTCGCGGTGCTCGAAGACTTGAGGTCCACAATCACCAGGCCGGGCAGCAGCGCGATCTTGTCGTCGAGCAGCTTGCGCATTTCCGTGCTCGCCACCGCTTCACCATCCAGCCAACTGACCGAAGGCGCGCCATGGGCGAGCAGCATCCGGATCATCAGCCGGGCGGAATGTGAGTCATCGTCAACCAGCGCCATGAAGGGCTGGCCGGCACCGTGCGAGTTCATAGTGATTCCTTCTTGCCGTGCGTCGCGGCAAAGGTTCGAACTAACTCAGATACGTAGAAAACCCTGTCGCGCCCTTGGCTCGTGCCCGCCTCGTTGCGGCTCGTCGGGATCGATCCCGGCTACCGGTGCCATGCAGCGACGGGTCTGGATATGACGAACGTATGTCAAAGATGAAAGGAACACCGGGGTAACAAACGCGTAACGCGGGTTGCGTTTAACATGTAAATCGGACACGTTTCGGCATGTTTGGGAGGGAGACAGTGTTGGCGGAAGCGACACAGCCGGAAGTGCTGGTCGAAGCCGCGCTCGAACAGCTCGTCAGCTGGCCGGGCCTGTCGCGCTCGCCCCAACTCGCCAAGTTTCTCAACTACATAGTGCGCGCCAAGCTCAGGGGCGACGAGGCTTCCATCAAGGCCTACGCCATCGCCGTCGACGTGTTCGGCCGGCCCCAGACCTTCGATCCGCAGACCGATCCGATCGTCCGCGTACAGGCCCGGCGCCTCCGCGCCGCGCTCGACGAATATTACGCCGGGGAGGGGGCCAGCAGCCCGGTCCGTATCTCCTTGCCGGTGGGGCGTTACGTCCCGGAATTTCGCCTGCCGGGTGAATCCCGGCCCGAATCCGTGGCGGAGGCTCCGCCGGTCGCCCCGGCACCCCCGGCGCCGCCAATCCAGTTCCGCCGCCGGCAGACCCGGACCGGCCTCACCGACTGGATGCTCTACGCGCTGGTGCTGGTAGTGGGGCTCGGCATCATCGTCGTCCTCGCCCAGGTGCTGATGCCGCGGCCGGCGCGGATCGAGGTGCCGCAGGAGCCCTCGATCGGCATTGCCGAGTTCACCGCCATTTCGTCGGGGCAGGGGCAGGGCAGCACCGGCAATATTGCCGGCCTCGCCATCGAGCTCGTCACCGACCTGCAGCTCTTCGACGACATCAAGCCCACCTATATCCAGGGTGAGGTGCCCGATGGCGACGGCGCGCCGCAATATGTGCTCACCGGCATCGCCCGGCAGGAAGCCGGCATGGTGCAGGTCACCGCGAGCCTCAGGCGCAACGGCTCGGATGCGGCGCTCTGGAGCTACACGCGCTCGGTGAAGGCCGAACTGCTCGAGACCAGCATCGACGACCTGTCGCAGGCCTTCGCCGAACAGCTCGGCTCGCATCGCGGCCCGCTCTTCGACGACGCCAACAAATGGCTCGATGCCAACCTCAATATTGCCGGCAACGAGACCGTCTATCTCTGCGGCCTCCTCTTTACCCGCTATCGCGACAGCGCCGAGGTGGCCGATGCCGCCCGAGCGCGCGACTGCGTGTCCTCGGTGCTGGCGCGCGGCGACGACGCGCTCGGCTTTGCCTTCCGCGGCGGGCTGCTGCTCGACGACGTGGTGGCGACGCAGCCGGTGCGCCGCGACCCCGAGCCGCTCGCCGAGGCGGGCCGCCTCCTCACCCAGGCGATCAAGCTTGACGCCACTTCGAGCACCGTCTGGCGCGAATATGCGCGCTATCTCTACCGCGTCGGCCGGCTGGGCGAGTCCGAGGCGGCCTATGCCTCGGCGCTGCAGCTCAACCCAGCCAATCTCGATGCGGTGGCCGGCTACGGCCGCATGCTGTCGGTGCGCGGTCCCTCGGCGCACGGGCAAGAGATGTCGACCATGGCGCTCAACGATGCGGTGAAGGCGCCGCACTGGTATTACGCGGCGCCCGCCATCAACGCCCTGCGCAACGGCAGCGATTCCGAGGCCATCGCCTTTGCCGAAAAGCTGGTCGATGGCGATGCCGAGCTCGCCTCGGTCATCGGCACGGTGGCGGCCTTCCGCTCGGGCTACGAGACCGTCCTCAACCGCTATTTTGCCCAGCTGCTCGACGTGACGCGGTTCCGCCGCTTCGGTATCCTGCCCGTGCTGCGGCAGCGAATCCCCGACGATGCCCTCGTGTCGGAGATCGCCGCCGAGCTCAAGCGCGCCGGCGTTTCCGACGTGGCGCTGAACGGCAGTTTCTGAGTTCGCGGGTAGAGGTCATGAGTTTTTCCGCCCTGGTCACGCGTCGGGCGACCGATGGCAGCGTTGCGAGCGTCGTCGAAGCGCTCGACGAGAGCGCGCTGCCCGAGGGCAATGTGCTCGTCGCGGTGGAATGGGCCGGGCTCAACTACAAGGATGCGCTGGTGCTCTCGGGCCAGGGCAATTTGGTGAAAACCTATCCGCATGTCGGCGGCATCGATTTTGCCGGCCGCGTCGCCGAAAGCACCGATGCGCGCTATCATCCCGGGCAGGCCGTGGTGCTCACCGGCTGGCGCGTCGGCGAAACGCGCTGGGGCGGTTATGCCCAGCGGGCGCGGGTCGATGCCGGCATGTCGGTGCCGCTGCCCAAGCGTTTTTCCACCCGCACCGCCATGATGCTCGGCACGGCCGGCCTCGCCGCCATGCTCGCGGTCAACCGGCTACAGGCCGAAGGAGTGAAGCCGGGCGACGGCGAGGTGCTGGTCACCGGCTCGGGCGGCGGCGTCGGCACCATCGCGGTGATGCTGCTGGCCCGCCTCGGCTATCAGGTCGCGGCGCTCACCGGGCGGACGGCGCTCGGCGACCAGCTCACGCGGCTCGGCGCCACCCGCATCGTTTCGCGCGACGAGGTGCTGAAGCCGACCGGCAAGGTGCTCGACAAGGAGCTCTGGGCCGGCGCGATCGACAATGCCGGCGGCCCGCTGCTCGGCGAAGTTCTGAAGAAGATCCGCTATGGCGGCGTCGTTGCCGCCGTCGGCCTCGCCGGCGGCGCCACCTGGGACGCCAGCGTCGCCCCCTTCATCCTCCGCAACGTGAGCCTCTGCGGCATCGACACGGTGATGCAGCCCTTCGAGGCGCGGCAAGCCGCGTGGGACCGGCTGACGACGCTGTTTGCGCCCGCGGCCTATGAGCCGATGCTGCGCGAGGTGCGGCTCGATGCGCTACCGGGTCTCGCGGCGGAGATGCTGGCGGGGCAGGTGGCGGGCCGCGTGCTGGTCAACCCGCGCGATCCGGGGACGTAGGGTAGGGGGCTCGCCCATCCGGTGCCTGTAGCACCCCCCTCCACCATGCTTCGCATGGTCCCCCTCCCCCGCAAGCGGGAGAGGACGAGTGATGCGCCACCGAAAGCGCAGTCGGGAATCCTCTCCCGTTTACGGGGGAGGGGGACCGGCGAAGCCGGTGGAGGGGGGAGCCTCAAGCACCGACAGCGCCTGAGTGCGCCATAATGCCCTCAATGCCCCGCCGTCTTCGAAAACAGGTTGATCACCAGCACCCCGGCCATGATCAGCCCCATGCCGAGCAGCGCCGGCAGGTCGAGCACCTGCTTGTACAGCACGAACGCCACGATCGAGACCACCACGATCCCCACGCCCGACCAGATCGCATACGCGACCCCCACCGGCATGGTCTTCAGCGTCAGCGACAGGAAGTAGAACGCCACCACGTAGCCGACGATGGCGATCACCGACGGGATCAGCACCGTAAACCCCTCGGCCGCCCGCAGCGCGCTCGTCGCGATCACTTCGGCGGTGATCGCCACGCCCAGATACAGGTACGCGATCACGATGCCGCCCCGAAATACTTCTCGGCCAGCTTCACGAACGCAGCACCGCGCTGCTCGAAATTCTTGAACACCACGCCCGCCGTCTCGAGCTGCCCATAGCTCGGCGCGCCGGGCGACAGGATCACCGTGTCAAACTCGGCCCGACGCGACGCCAGCGCCTTCAGCGCATCTTCGAGCGTCCCGGCCTCGAGCACGTCGATATCGGGCGCCGCCGCATAGGTCAGCGTCGCCAGCCGGTCACCCGTCACGGGCAAACACACCAGCGTCGTCACCCCGCGCGGCGCCAGCAGCGTCGCGAGCTCGGCGTAATCCTGCTGCCGCTCGTGCCCGCCGGCGATCAGCGCAATCCGCGACCCCTCATAGGCCGCGAGCGCCGCCTTGGTGGCCTCGGGCGTCGTCGAAATCGAGTCGTTGACGAAGGTCACGCCGCCGAACGCATGCTCCTCCAGCCGGTGTGGCAGCGGCCGGAACGCCGCAATCCCCCGCACCACGCCTTCGAGGTCGGCCCCGGCCTTCATCGCCACCTGCGTCGCGAGGATGGCGTTGTTGAGGTTGTGCTCGCCCTTGAGCCGCGAGCGCGCCACTGCAGAGGCAATCCGGTCGCGGATGAACGGCGCCAGCGGCGGGATCAGCCGGCTGCGGTCGCGCAGCGCCGCCATCACCAGCGGATGGCCGTCGGCTCCGACGCCCAGCGCCACCGGGAAGGGCGCGTCGCGGTCGATCAGGTTCAGCTTGTCCTGATAATAGCGCTCCACCGTCCGGTGCCAGTCGGTGTGCTCGGGCGAGAGGTTGGTGATCGCCGCAATATCGGGCGTGAACGCCAGGTCCGCCGTCTGGTAGCTCGAAAGCTCGAACACCACGATCTGATGCTTGTCGGCAATCTCCAGCGGCGCCAGCCCGACATTGCCGGCGAGCCCGGCATCGAGCCCCGACTCCGTCAGCATCAAGTGCACCAGCGTCGCCGTGGTCGATTTGCCCTTGGTGCCGGTGATCGCCACCACCTTCCGGCCGGCGCGATACGTCTCGCCCCAGAGGTTGAGGTTGGAGGTCACCGCAATCCCGGCCTCGCGCGCCATGGCGAAGACCGGCCGGTAGCGCGACACGCCCGGGCTCTTCACGATCGTCGCGAAGCGCTTCGCCTCGATCGCCGCGGGCAGGTCGGCGGGCGCGATGAACTCGGCGCCGGCGATATCCGCCTCACCCGAATCCACCGTCACGAACAGCTTCGTTTCGGGCGAACGCGTCCGGATGAAGCCGGCGGTGGATTGGGCCTCGCGGCCGGCGCCGTAGAGCAGGACTGGGGCATCAAAGCGCATGGGCAGCGACTCGCTCGGCAACATCACGCGGGATGAGGTGTTCTGTCGTATCGGCCAGCAGTTCGTCCAGAGCCGCCTCCAGCCGCGCGCTGCCATATTGAGTCAGCAGATCCGGCTTGAGCATTGAAACGATTGGCTCATCGGCCCATTCGGGCATCGACGTCAGCGCATAGAGACAAGCCGCCGCCTCCTCGATTTCGCCGACGCACTCCCACGGCTTCTGCCCGGCGAGCCCGGTCAGCTCGCGGAAGCTCCGCTCGTGGCTGGGCTGCGCCAGCAGGTCCTGCCCGAAAATCCCCACCAGCCGCGCCTTCGGCATCACCGGCGCGAAGATCAGGAACACGAAGTGGCATTTCGGGCAGTTGCCGCACCAGAGCGGACCCTTGTGCCCGGCCAGCTTGAAGTTCTCGTTGCAGCTCGAAAACACGTGGTCGTACTGGGTGCGCCGCGCGAAAATCCGCGCGATCTTCGCCTCGGAATAGGGCCGCAGCAGCGAGAAATAGCCGAGTGCCCCACCGGTCGCCCCAGCCAGCACGCCGGCGATCAGCCGCTCGAAATCCAGCGATTTGCTATGCTGGTGGTTCGCCTCGCGCCCGTCGAACTCGACATTGCCCTCGCTGGCCGAGCGCTCGTTGGAAAGCACGATGCGGTTGTAGCCGAAGAGCAGCGCCGTCAGCGCCGCGATCATCGAGTTGATCGCCGTCGAGGGCACGTGGCCATTGTAGAAGCCGGGCTCCTTGCCGAGCCTGATCATCTCCGGATCGAGCTTGCGCAGCACGTAGAGCGGGGCGCGGCCGACCTTCTCCACCGAGCCGAGGATCGGCCCCTTGGGGTTGACCGCGAAGGGGGTGAAGTCGAGTCCCGCCTCTTCCAGCAGCTGCACACTCACCAGCGAATCCTTGCCGCCGCCGATCGGCAGCAAAGCACGGTCGCTCAGCACCAGCGCCGCTGGGGCAGGGCGCTCATCCACCGCCGCCTCGATCGTCAGCTTGCCGAACCGCTTCAGGTCGTTGCGGGCATAGAACTCACCGAGCCCGTTCTCGTAGATATCCGTGGTGAAGGCCCGCTCCGCCGCCGTCAGCGCCACCGCCGCCTCGATCACGAACGGCGCCCGCAGCTTGAAGTAGCTCACCCCCAGCACGACGGCCGTGAGATCGAGCAGCTTGCCAAAACTCGCCGTCTCCACCACCGCCACGTTCCCGCCCTGCGGAAAAGTCAGCGTCTCGGTGAACACCCGGTCGGCAATGCCATAGCGGAAGCTCGCCACGCCCGTGGCAGCGTCGAACTCCGGCTTCTCGATGACGAACCGCTCGCTCATGGGTCAGTAAATCCTCAGGCTTAGTCGCAGCACGATATCGGTTGAAAGCCGCTGGAATCCAAATTCGCGCAGCGTGCACTGCCAGCCAGTGCCCACCCGCTGGATGTTGAACAGGTTATACCGGGCAGGATCGTGGCCGCCCGTCTCGGCCTGCGCCGCGCCCGCCGCCGCTACGCCCACCACCGGCACATCACCGCGCGGCCCGGGGATCGCGTAGATCGAGCTCTTGTGCGTGTGCCCGTGCAGCACCAGCTCGGCGCCCGCCTCGGCCACCGCCTGCCGCAGTAGCTTCGCGCCATAGAGCCCGAGCCGCGGCTTGAACAGCTCCTGGTTGGGCGGGTGGTGGATCAGCACGACGCGGAAATAGCCGCCATCGCCGAGCAGTTCGAGGCACCGCTTCAGCCGCGCCGCCTGCGCCTCGTCGATCCGGCCGGCCGCAATCCACGGCCCGGTCGGCACCGCGCTCGAGCACGAGACGATCGCCACTTCGCCGACGCGCCGCACGAAGGGGAAGTGGTCGGCCCCCAGCGTTTCGCCGGCCATATAGCCGTCCCAGCGGTCGAGCGCCTTGCCCAGCGCACCCGGCACATAGGCGTCGTGGTTGCCCGGCGACACCACCACCTGCTCGGGCGGCCCCAGCGTTTCGAGCCAGTTATGCGCGGTGTTGATCTCGGCATCGAGCGCTAGGTTCACGAGGTCGCCCGTCACCGCCGTCACGTCGGGGTTTTGGGCCCGCATGTGGCGCACCAGCTTCACCAGCCCTTCGCCGGCGAGGGTCTGCTCGCGCTTGATCTTCCAGTTGAGATAGCCCGTAATCCGCTTGCCGAGCAGATCGCGCGCGCGGACGGGGGGCAGCGGAGCGAGGTGGACGTCGCTGAGATGGGCGAGGGTAATCATCGTTCGCGCTCATGCCACGGGCGTATGGCAAAGGGAAAGGACTTGTCGCCCGACCGCGGCGATTCGATCCAGCGGAGTTGACGTGTATGGCGATGGGCCTGGGGCAGCGCGTGACGACCACCATCCACCTGTTCCTCGCGGGGATCAGGCGCCGGATGACGCTGGGCGCGCGCGTTGCCGTGTTCGATGGCGACAAGGTCCTGCTGCTCAAGCACACCTACGTGCCGCACTGGCATTTCCCCGGCGGCGGCATCGAGCCGGGCGAAACCGGTGCCGATGCGGGCGGCCGCGAAATGGTCGAGGAGACCGGCTTCGAGGCGATCGGTCCGCTCACGCTTTTCGGCTTCTACCACAACCTCAACGAGGCGACGGCGCGCGACCACGTGGCGCTCTATGTCTGCCGGCAGTTCCGCGAAGTGCGCCAGTTCGTGCCCAACCACGAGATCGCGGCCATCGGCTGGTACGGCCCGGGGGAACTCCCCGCCGACACCGATCCCGGCACTGCCCGCCGCGTCGCCGAAATCCTCGGGGGCACCGCCCCCGCCGCCCGCTGGTAGGGGCAGGGCGCCATTGCGGCAAACCTGCCATCCCGGCGTGATATTACGGTCGCATTCATGGGCCAGAAACCACATCGGTTTTTCTGAGGAGGCAGTCTTGAAAAGTGAAGCCTCGGCCCTGATTTTTCGTGGACGCAAAAGCCCATCAGGTGCTAATGCGCATTTCAGACGTCAGGAGGCGTCCAGGATGGAGAAGGACTTTCAGGTGACCCGACGACCCTAATCGGTCGGCACGCCGGCTTCCGTTGGCCGGCACATATGTCCTTGTTCTCTCGTTCTCGGACTTTGAGTCACATGATCGCCTCTGCCGTTTCTGTCGCTGCTGAAGCCGCGCCTCCGCAACCTGGCTTGCCCACCATTCGTTTCGCCACTCCTGCCGACGATCGCTTCGTCGAGGATCTGCAGGCCATTGCCTTCGGCCCGGGCCGCTTTGCCCGCACCGCCTACCGCGTGCGCGAGCGCTTCCCCATCGACACGACGCTGAGCCTCATCGCCGAAGTCGACGGCCAGTCGTGCGGCTCGGTGTGGATGACCCCGATCTCGGTCGGCGGCATTGACGGCTACATGCTCGGCCCGCTCGCCACCCACCCCGATTTCCGCAAGCGCGGCGCCGGCAAGCTGCTCGCCAAGGAAGTCACCCGCATTGCGCTCGAGCGCGGCGAAGGCAGCTTCGTGCTGCTCGTCGGCGACCGCGATTATTACTGCCCGCTCGGCTGGGTGCCGACCGTTCCCGGCGCCGTCGTTTGGCCCGGCCCGGTCGATCCGTCGCGCGTCCTCTGCTACTCGCCCGATCCGACCATGGCGGCGCGCCTCGCCGGTCCGATCAAGGCATTCGGCGCCAAGAAGCGCTCCTGAACCTTCCGGAGTCGGAGTTTGAGTGCCGACGACGATCTCATCGCCAGAATCAGCACCCGTCTCTTGGCGTCACCCGAACCGGTGGCGCCGGCGACGCTGACGCCTGACTGGGTGCCCGACGTACCGCCCAATCGGCCGCCCGTGCCCGCCGCCGTGCTGATTTCGCTGATCCGCCGGCCCGAGGGCCTCTCGATCCTCTACACCGAGCGCTCGCCGGACCTCCGCTCCCACTCGGGCCAGATCGCCTTTCCGGGCGGCAAGATCGACCCCGAGGATGCCGGTCCCGGCGCCGCGGCGATCCGCGAGGCGGGCGAGGAAGTGGCCATGCTGCCCGGCGACGCGCGCATCCTCGGCTACATGCCGCTTTACTATACGGGCACCAATTACCTCATCACGCCGGTCGTCGCCGAAGTCACGCCCAGCGGGCCCTTCGTGCCCAATCCGGGTGAGGTGCGCTCGGTCTTCGAGGTGCCGCTGAGCTACCTCATGGAGCCCGGCAGCTATTCGACCTTCCGGATGCAGCGGGGCGGCAAAGAGCATTCGACCTGGCAGATTACGCATTCCGGGCTTGTCATCTGGGGAATAACCGCGAACCTTACGCGACGTTTCCACGATCTGGCGTTGCGCCCGGAGGCCGGTTGAGTACGGGGGATAGCGAGGGCAGGCTCAGGCGCGCCGAATGGCTCATGCGCCCCGAAACGCAGCGTCTGCTGGCGCTGCTCGATGGTGCGCAGGGTCGGGCGCGCGCCGTCGGCGGCATCGTGCGCGACACGCTGCTCGATATGCCGCGCGAGGCATCCGACATCGACATCGCCACCGAGCTTACACCCGACGAGGTGATCGAGCGGGCAGGGCGGGCCGGTGTCGCCGTCTATCCCACCGGCATCGACCACGGCACGGTCACCCTCAAGCTCGATACGCTCGTCGCTGAAGTCACCACGCTGCGCGAAGACGTCGAGACCGATGGCCGCCACGCCGTGGTGAAATTCGGCACGAGCTGGAAGAACGACGCGGCGCGGCGCGACTTCACCATGAACGCGCTCTATGCCGGCATGGATGGCACGCTGATCGACCCGCTCGGCGGCGTCGATGACCTCATGGCCCGCAAGGTCCGCTTCATCGGCAAGCCGGCGCAGCGTATCGAGGAAGATCGCCTCCGCGTCTTCCGCTTCTTCCGTTTCTCCGCCAGCCACGGCAACGAGCGCATCGACACTGATGGCTACGCCGCCTGCAAGGCCGCGGCCGGCACCCTCGATCGCCTCGCGGCGGAGCGCGTCGGCACCGAAATCCGGCGCATGCTGGGGCTGGGCAAGGTCGCGAAGACGCTCTCCGCCATGGTCCGTGCCGGGGTTTTGGCGCTCCCCGACCAGGCGGTCAAACTGCTGCAGACCTACGAGCGGCAGGCCCGGCGCCCCGACCTTACCGGCCGGCTCGCCATCCTGATGGCGGTTATCCCGGCCGACCAGCTGCAACAGACCTGGCGGCTCTCCAACGACGAAATCCGCACCTCGCAGGCCGTGCTCACCGTCGCCCGCCTGCTCGGCGATTTCCGTGTCAATGAGGCGGCTTACCGCCATCCCGCCGCCTTGGCGGATGGGGTGGAGGTCGCAGCGGTACTGTCGGATTGGGGCGAGGCGGGCAAGGCGGCTTTGCGCGATCAGCTCGAACGGCTCGATGTGCCGCGCTTCCCGCTCAATGGCGGCGACCTCATGGCCGCAGGCCTCAGGCCCGGCCCGGCGCTGGGCGCCGAGCTCGAACGGCTGGAGGGCCTGTGGATCGAGGGCGGCTTTACCCTCGATCGCGAAGCCCTGATGCGGATGGCCAAGCGCTGATCAGGTCAGCGCCTTATCCTTGTCATGCACGCGGGCCTTGATCTGCTCGATCATGCCCGGGCGGATTTCATCCTCGCCATGGGCCGAGCGCAGGTGCTCGGCGGCGCGGCGCACCACTTCGGCGCTGTCTTCGGCTTCGGTGTGCCAATGGCACCCGGGAACAAGGGTGCCGCATTCGAAAGATTTCATCGGTCTGCTCCGGATTGTGAGCCCCATTCGTCAACGCAACCGCTTCGATGACGTTCCGCCCGCATTTCGTGAACTTCCCGCAGGTAAAGCCTTAAGAAATGTAGGTGATAGATCAGTGGAGGATGTGCGGCATCTGTTGCTGCCGCACGGGAGTTGAGTGCCCGGATGACTAAGGCAGGGGTCGAACGGCCGCGGTATGTTGCGGTCGTTGTCTGTGACGAAGACAGTGCGCCGCAGGCCGACAACTTGGCCGCGCAGGTCGGGCTCCCGTTGTGGCTGCTCGGAATGCCCAGCGACATCGCGCCCGAAGACGTTGCGCAAGTCATCGTCGACATCAACATGCGCAACGCACAGTCGGTGGCCGAGCTCCGCAAGCTGCTGGCGAAATTGCCGCCAGACCTGCCGCGCCGTTTCATTGTCGACAACGGCGCCGCCACTCACGTTACGCGCGTTCAGGCCAATGCCCTGGGTGCTACCCATCACGTCACCCGGCACAAGGCGGCCTCCGAGCTGCGCCGTTCGCTCTCCAGCATGGCCAATCTCGTCGAGCCCATCTCGCCGGCCAAGCGGGCCGTGATCGCAGCCGCGCCAGGTGGGCGGTCGGTGCTCTCGGCCGGCAAGTCGATCGCCGCGCTGTTCGAGGGGCTCGTCGGCGATCATATGCTGCAGCACGAGGTGATTTCGCTCGCGACGGCCGAAGTGCTCGCCGATGTCACCTCTATCGGCGGCCAGAAATGGCTCAACACGGTGCGCGAGCACCATGAGAGCACGTTTCAGCATTGCCTCCTCGTCACCGGCGTCGCTGCGACCTACGCCACCCGCAACCACCTCTCTCCTCCGGTTGCCACGGCGCTGGTCAATGCCGCGCTCGTACACGATGTTGGCAAGGCCACCGTGCCACAGCAGATCCTCGACAAGCCCGAGAAGCTCACCGACGCCGAGTTTGCCGTGATCAAGCGCCACCCGCGCGCCGGCTACGACTACCTCAAAGCTCACGCCAACCTGCCCGTGGCGGTGCTCGACGCCGTGCTGCACCACCACGAAGCGCTCGATGGCAGCGGCTATCCCGATGCGCTGACCGGCAACCAGATCGCGCCACTCGCCCGTATCCTCACCGTCTGCGACATCTTCGCAGCCATCGTCGAGAAGCGCGCCTACAAATCCGCCGAGCCGCCGTCCTCTGCCATCATGGCGCTGGTCGACATGGCGATCCGCAGCCGCGTCGACTACGAGGCCGTCCGTCGCCTCGCCGCCTCGTTCGACATCCAGCTCGCCGATACGCTAGAGGACCTCGCCGCCTCACTGTCCCAGCGGACGCGGGCGCGCGCCTAGTCCTCGTCGGTAAACGTCCCGAGGTTGCCCAGCCCCTCGATCCACGTCGCGCCATCGCGGCGGATCACCGTGCGCGCCGCAATCCCGCTGCGCTCCTCGATCGCATCGGCCAGCTCGCGCGAATGCGTCACCACCCACACCTGCGTCCGCTCGGCCGCCTTGACGATCGTCGCGGCCAGCGCCGGTAGCAGGGCAGGGTGGAGGCTCGTCTCCAGTTCGTTGAGGGCAATGAAGGGCGGCAGCCGGTAGGAGAGCAGGGCGCCCATCAGCGCCAGGAACTGCAACGTGCCGTCGGACAGTTCATGCGCCCCGAACTGCCGCTTCGGCATATCCGGAAACCGCATCGAAAAGCTCGCCTGCTGCGCCGGCGGCGGCACGAACAGCTGCGCGCCCGGGAACGCCGCCTCGATCGCCTCGTCGAGGTCCACCGTCTCCTGTCGGATATGCCGCAACGTCGCGAACACCGCCGCAAGGTTCGAGCCATCCGAACTCAGCGTGGGCGAGGTCACCGCCAGTGATGGCTGGCGCAGCGGCGAGGCTGCATCGGTGCGAAAACTGTGGAAGAAGCGCCAGTTCGCCATCACCGTGCGCACCGCGTCGATCTCGCGAAATCCGCCGCGGAGCGACGACAGCACCGTTTCGGTCGCGAGCAGCGGGTCGGTGAGCGACTGCCGCTTGCCGTCGGCGTCACGCGCCCAGGCGCCGGCGCCCTTCCGCTCCATGAGAGTAACTCGCTTGCCGCGCTGCAGCAGGCTCAGGCTCTCCTCCTTCACCTGCGCCTCGGTCTCGAACGCGGCGGATACCACCGAGGGAAACCCGGCCTCGTTGCGATACTGCATCGGAAACCCCAGCTCGACATCGAAGCCGAGCCCGCCATCGCCCAACTCATCGAGCGTCGCCTCGAGCACCAGCCGGCGCTCCTCGTGGGTCTTGAGTTCGCCGGCAAACATCACCGAGCCGAGCCCGCCTTCGCGCGCGATCTCCTCGTTCAGCGTGCCGCGCGCGGCGGCGCTCAGGAGTTCGAGCGAGCGGTAGAGGTTGGTCTTGCCCACGCCGTTGCCGCCCACCAGCACTGTGAGGCGGCGGAGCGGCATGTGCAGCTTGCGGATCGACCGGTAATTGGTGATGCCGATCTGCGTCAGTCCCATCGCCCCCTCCAGCCCCTTGCGAGGCCGGAGGGTAGCGCGATTCCTTGGATCAGCTCACGAAAGGTAGAGCTGCACCTGTCCCGGCCCGGTCCGGGTGATATCGACCACGGTGTTGATGTTGATGTGGTTGGCGGCCAGCAGCTTGCTCGCCATCGGGTTGGCCTTCAGCGCCTCGCGCAGCAGGTGAATGGCCTGGTCGGAGCGGTTCACCGCGCCGAACGCCTTGCCCGCATCGCCCGTGTCGCTCCAGGCGGTATCGATCCTCAGCACCGATACGGTCTTGGCGCGCAGCAGGTCGCGGATATCCTGCCGGTTGAAGGTGCGGACATCGGGCCGGAACATATCGACATCCATGCCGCTCCACGGCTTCGCCGTCACGAAGGTTGGCCCGGTGGCCGCAAGGGCTGGGGCCGCGACGGCGGCAAGCGAGAGGGCGAGCGCGGTGGTACCCGCGACTTTGATCAGGACGTTCATGGAAAGAACTCCGCTACAGCGAAGGTTGCGAACCGGCCCGGTTGCGCTGGCGAGGCCGGCGGTGGGTGCGAGGGAGAATTGCACCGGCCCCTGAAACGTAAGCCCGCGAGGGGGATGACGTAAGTTTCCGCCCGCTTAAGTTTTGGCGAGATCGGTAAGCTGTTTCACAGCGATTTCACCACGACAGCCGGGAACCCGTTACGGCCACTTCACCATTGGCGGCATCGACGACAGGATGGCTTCGATGTTGCCGCCGGTCTTCAACCCGAAGGTCGTACCCCTGTCGTAGAGCAGGTTGAACTCGACGTAGCGGCCGCGGCGCACCAGCTGCTCGTCCCGGTCGGCTTCGGTCCAGGGCGTCTCGAAATTGCGCCGTACGAGCTTCGGGTACACATCAAGGAACGCGCGGCCGACATCCTGGGTGAAGGCGAAGTCGGCTTCCCAGTCGTCGGTCGAGTGGCGGTCGTAGAAGATGCCGCCGATGCCCCTCGGCTCGTTGCGGTGGGCGAGCCAGAAATACTCGTCGCACCACTTCTTGTAGGCGGCGTAGTCGACGCCCGGATGCGCGTCGCAGGCGGCCTTGTAGGCGGCGTGGAAATCGGCCGAATCCGGATCGGTCTGTGTCCGGCGCCGGTCGAGCACGGGGGTGAGGTCGCCGCCGCCGCCGAACCAGTACTTTCCTGTCACGATCATCCGCGTGTTCATGTGCGCGGCCGGAATATTGGGGTTGGTGGGGTGGATGATCACCGACACCCCGGCGCTCCAGAACTCGGCACCCGCCTCGGTGTGCGGCATCTGCCGGGCGAATTCCTCGGTGAACTGCCCGTGCACAACCGAGATATGGACGCCGGCCTTCTCGAACACCCGGCCATGCAGCATGCCCATCTCGCCGCCGCCCCCGGCCTCGCGGGCCCATGTCTTCAGCTCGAAGCGGCCAGCCGGCCCATCCGCATAAAGCGGCCCGGCTTCGGCTTCGATCGCCTCGAGACGGGCCACGAGGTCATCGCGCACCTGGCGAAACCAGGCTGCGGCGCGTTGCTTCTTTGATTCAATATCGGCGGGCAAGGTCATGTCAGGGCTTCGAAATGGCCGGTCTGGCGCAGCGCTTCCCCTAGCACGAGGCTGGCGGCCACCGCCACGTTGAGCGAGCGCATCGCTTGTCGCATGGGGATGCGGATGCGCAGGTCCGCCACATCGGCCACGGCCTCAGGCACGCCGGCACTCTCGCGGCCCATCAGCAGGATGTCGTCGCCGGTGTAGCTTGCTGCGTACATCGAGCCCGACGCCTTGGTGGTCAGCAGCACCAGGCGGCGCCCCGATTCCACCTGCCACTCGCGAAAATGGGCCCAGCTCAGGTGCTCGGTGAACTCGGCATGTTCGAGGTAGTCGAGCGCCCCGCGCTTGATCGCCTTGGCCGAAAACGGGAAGCCGGTGGGGTGGATGATGTGGACGTGGACGCCCAGGCACGCGCCCAGCCGCAGCATGGTGCCGGTATTCTGGGCGATATCGGGCTGATAGAGGGCGAGCGCTATCGTGATTTTTTGTGGACTCTATTTGTCATGTTTTCTAGGGCTTTGCCGGTCGTTGCTATAGTGTCGCAGCGGTGGAAAGTCATCTGTGGCAACGCTGGACAAGCTGCCATGACAGTGCCAAAAGAACGCCCAAATCACGCGCCTTTGAGGGCGGGGGCCGGTTATGCTTGCGTATCAGCGGCATCCGGCGGCACCAGGGCGCTGATCAAGGCAAACATAGACGGAAGCTTACCTTGGCGACGCAATCCAGTACCCCACATCAGGAAGGCCCCACTGCGGGGCGGCGCGATTTTCTCTATGTCGCGGCGGGTGCCGTGGGCGCTGTCGGCGTCGCGGCGGCCGTGTGGCCGCTGATCAACCAGATGAACCCCGATGCGTCGGTGCTGGCGCTGGCGAGCATCGAGTTCGACCTCAGCAACATCGCCGAGGGCGAGTCGGTCACCATCAAGTGGCGCGGTCTCCCGGTGTTCGTGCGTCACCGCACCCAGGCCGAGATCGATGCGGCCAAGGCCGTGCCGATGGGCGACCTCAAGGACCCCGAGACGGACGAGCAGCGCACCAAGGCCGGCCACGAGCAGTGGCTGATCATGATCGCCAACTGCACGCATCTGGGCTGCATCCCGGTGGGCCAGTCCGGCGAATACAATGGCTGGTTTTGCCCGTGCCATGGCTCGGTCTACGACACTGCCGGCCGCATTCGCAAAGGCCCGGCGCCGAAGAACCTCGTTCTGCCGCCCTATGAATTCGTTTCCGACACGCTCGTGCAGATCGGCTGAGGACGTTAAGAAGAATGGCTCACGAATCCAGCTACGTCCCCGGTAACGTCGTCGAGAAATGGCTCGACGACCGCCTGCCGATCATCAGGTTCACCAAAGAACACCTGATGGACTACCCGACCCCGAAGAATCTCAACTACTGGTGGACCTTCGGCGGCATCCTCGCCTTCATGCTCGTCGTGCAGATCGTCACGGGCATTATCCTCGCGATGCACTACACCCCCAACGTGGCGCTGGCCTTCGACTCGGTCGAGCACATCAAGCGCGACGTGAACGGTGGCCGCATCATCCAGGCCATCCACTCGACGGGCGCCTCGATGTTCTTCGTGGCCGTCTACATCCACATGGGCCGCAACCTCTATTTCGGCTCGTACAAGAACCCGCGCGAGGTCATCTGGATCCTCGGCGTGCTCCTCTACGTGCTGATGGTGACGACCGCCTTCATGGGCTACGTGCTGCCCTGGGGCCAGATGAGCTTCTGGGCAGCCACCGTGATCACCAACATCGTCGGCTCGGTGCCGGTGGTGGGCGATCCGATCCTGCAGCTGCTGCGCGGCGGCTTCGCCGTCGACAACGCCACGCTCAACCGCTTCTTCTCGCTGCACTACCTGCTGCCGTTCATCATCGCGGCGGTGGTTGGGCTCCACATCTGGGCCCTGCACGTGCCGGGTAACAACAACCCGATCGGCGTCGAAGTGAAGTCGGGCCGCGATACGGTGCCGTTCCACCCGTACTACACGATGAAGGACCTGTTCGGCATCGTGGTGTTCTGTATCCCGTTCGCCTACTTCGTCTACTTCGCGCCCGATATCCTGGGGCACCCCGACAACTACATCATGGCCAACAGCCAGGTGACGCCGGCGGAAATCGTGCCCGAATGGTACTTCCTGCCCTTCTACGCGATCCTCCGTGCCATCGACTTCAACATCCTCTTCATCGACTCGAAGCTCGGCGGCGTGATCTTCTTCGCCGGCGCGCTCCTGGTGCTGTTCTTCGTGCCGTGGCTGGATACTTCCAAGGTCCGCTCGGGCACGTTCCGGCCGATGTTCAAGTGGGTCTACTGGATCTTCATCCTCAACTTCGTGATGCTCGCCTATCTCGGCTCCTCGTCGGCCGGCGGTGAGGTGTTCGGCATTCCGGTGCCGCTGTTCTCGAAGTTCTGCACCGCCATCTACTTCCTCTACTTCCTGGTCGCCCTGCCGCTCCTGGGCCGTCTCGAAACGCCGAAGGCTCTGCCGCCGTCGATTTCGGAGTCGGTGCTGAAGCCCGGCGCCCAGGCGACGCACTAAGCTTCGGGGCATGCGAAACATGAACAAGATCAAAAGCATCCTCGGCGCCCTGTGCATCGGCCTCGCCACTCTCGCCGGCCCGGTAATGGCGGCGGAAGAGGGTGCGGTCATCGAGCGCGAGCAGTGGACCTTCGCCGGCCTGTTCGGCACCTACGACAGGGACCAGCTGCAGCGCGGCTTCCAGGTCTTCAAGGATGTGTGCTCGAGCTGCCATGCGGCCCACCTGCTGGCCTTCCGCAATCTGTCGGAGCCCGGTGGTCCCGAATACACGGCCGATCAGGTGAAGGCGCTCGCCGCCTCCTACCAGATCACCGATGCCGAGGCGACCGGCGGCAAGCGCCCCGGCATTGCGGCCGACCGCTGGCCCTCGCCCTTCGCCAACGACCAGGAAGCGCGTGACGCCAATGGCGGCGCCCTGCCGCCCGATATGTCGGTGCTGGCCAAGGCCCGCGGCTTCTCGACGCCGTCGCCGCTGTTCTTCTGGAACTACATCTCGGGCTACTCCGAGGCTGGTCCGGATTACATCCACGCGCTGCTGAACGGTTACGAAGAGACCGTGCCCGAGGGCACCCTCGGTTCGGACGGCAAGCCGTTCGTGCTGCCCGAGGGCAAGCACTTCAACAAGGTGTTCCCCGGCCACGCCATCGGCATGCCGCCGCCGCTGTCGGATGGTGTCGTGACCTACGACACCCCGGAAGAGGGCGTCGCCGCCGTGCCGCAGACCGTCGAGCAGTACTCGCGTGACGTCGCTGCGTTCCTGATGTGGGTGGCCGAGCCGCACCTCGTGGCCCGCAAGGAAGCCGGTGGTCAGGTTCTCGTGTTCCTCATCGTCTTCGCCGGCATCATGTACATGGTGAAGCGTCGCCTGTGGTCGAAAGTCGAGCACTGAGCTCCGACCGATCGCTGAAGTTTCGAGGGGCCCCAAGGGGCCCCTTTTTGCTGGCCCCTTTTCTTTCCCCGCCATTTGATCGCCGCGATCCCTTGCCAAGAGGGCGGGAGCGGCAGAACTTTATGGCCCACGCTCGCATGAGGAAGGACAATCGATGTCGATCTTGACCCGCGCCATGTCCGCCGCCGTGCTGGCGCGCACCGTCATCGGCCACCCCGTGGTGCAGGCCGGCATCGCCGTCGCCCCGCTGCTGCTCACCCCGCAGGTCCGGGCCGCCGCTGCCGAAGCCACCCTCAACACCGCCTATAAGGCCGGCACTCTCGCCCGCAAGATGGTCGAAGCCACCCGCAAGCGCTGATCCGCCGCGCTTGACCAGCCCCGCGATTCCGGCTTGTCTCCGGCGTCAACAGCCGGCCGGTTTCCTATGCTCGATCTCAAATCCCTCGTCCGCTCCATCCCCGACTATCCCAAGAAGGGGATCCTGTTCCGCGACATCACCACGCTGATCGAGAACCCCGCCGGGTTCCGCGAGAGCATCGAGCGCATCGCCGATGCCCATCGCGGCCTGGGCATCACCCATGTCGCCGGCATCGAGGCGCGCGGCTTCATCTTCGGGGCAGGGGTGGCGATCGCGCTCGGCGTCGGCTTCATCCCCGTGCGCAAGAAGGGCAAGCTCCCGGGCGAGACGATCGGCCAGAACTACGCCCTCGAATACGGCGTCGACACCATCGAGATCCACGCCGACGTGCTGAAGCCGGGCGACAAGGTGCTGCTCGTCGACGACCTGATCGCCACCGGCGGCACGGCGCTCGCCGCCGTCTCGCTGCTCCGCCGCACCGGTGCTGAGGTGAAGCATGGCGGCTTCGTCATCGACCTCTTCGACCTCGGTGGCGCCGAAAAGCTGCGCGCTGTCGACATCGAAGTGTTCAAGCTCATCGACTTCGAGGGGCACTGAGCGTTTCCAACAAAAGTGGCGACGGTTTTGCGGTTCGGAAACGCGACAATCAAAACTGAAGGCCGCTTTCCAATGCAGCTCATTGCGCCTGAGCCGTTCGCAGTCCGGCACGGTTTGGTGCTAGTGGTCGGCGGGGAGATGGCGGGCGCATGAGCATCCGGGCACTTATCGCGGCGCTGGTTCTGTGGGCGGTGCTGGCGCTGGCGGCGCTCGGTGGCGTTGCCGCCTATGCGCTCTGGCAGTCGGGCTACCTGGCGCAGCGCGTCGCCGGGGTGCACCAGCGCCTGGTGACCCTCGCCGCCATCGATGGCACGGCCAACCAGTATGGCGAGAACGTCGCCATGGTGCTGCTGCTCAACCGCAACGGCCTCGATCTCCTCAGCATTTCGCGCGTCGGCATGGAGCGTAATTTCGCCCGCCTGTCGCAGGTGACGCGCGACGAGATCGGGGCGCTGGCCGGGGTGGGTGACGTGCAGGGCGAGCTGCCCGAGCTCGACAATACCCGCCGCATGACCGAGCTCTACCACGCCATCGATCGCTCCACCGCCCGCATGCTGATCCTGCTGCGCGAGGGCAAGCAGGCCGATGCCCAGCAGCTCTTCACCCTCGAGATCGCCTTCCGCCTCTCCAACGAACTGCAGCCGCTCATCGACAGCGAAATGCAGGGCGAGCAGGACGAGGTGACCGGCCTCGAGCAGGCCGCCGCCATCGCCCAGCAGAACCTCACCCTCGTGGCGGCTGCCGCCGGCGCGGTGGGCCTCGCCGGCTTCCTGCTGATCGGCATCTTCGCCTGGCGGGCCATCCGCCGCGACGAGGCCACCGCTGCCGCCGCCATCGCGACGCGCGACCAGCTCGCCCGTGACGCCGAGCGCCGGCTGGCCGGGCTCGAGATGCGGCGCGCCCAGTTCCTCGCCGATATCAGCCACGAGCTGCGCACCCCCGTCACCATCCTGCGTGGCGAGGCCGAAGTCGGCCTGCGCGGCGCCCCGGGACCGGACGAGCTCCGCGACACGCTCGAACGCGTGCAGGGACAGGCGAGCGAGCTCGGCGAGCTGCTCGAAGACCTCATCACCTACGCGCGCGCCGATTCCGAGGAGCAGGAATTCCGCCCCGTCCCCGTGCCGGTCGCCGAGATCATCGGTGCTGCCACAGGGGAGGGCGCCAGCCTTGCCGAGCCGCGCGAGGTCACCATCGCCACGGCGCTCGACGATGACAGCCTCATCGTCGAGGGCGACTCGCGCCGGCTGAAGCGGGTGCTGCTGATCGGCATCGACAACGCCATCAAGCACTCGGCCCCGGGCAGCACCGTCACCGTCCGCCTGCGGCGCGAGGGCGCCAACGCGCTGATCGAAGTGCTCGACGAAGGTCCCGGCCTCGCCGACGACGAAAAGCCGAAGGTCTTCGAGCGTTTCTTCCGCGGCCGCGGCGAGCGCGAGCTGCATAATCGCGGCATCGGCATCGGGCTTGCCATCGCGCGCGAAATCGTCGAGCTGCATCGCGGCCGCATCAGCCTCGACAACCGCCCCGAGGGCGGCGCTATTCTCACCATGACGCTGCCGGTAAAGGACGCCGCATGAGGATCCTCGTCGTCGAAGATGATCGCCGCATTGCTGGCTTCCTCGAGCGCGGGCTCGCGGCCGAGGGGCACAATGTGGCCGTCGAGCTCGATGGCCGCGACGGCCTCGAACGCGCCCGCACCGACGAGTTCGAGCTCATCATCCTCGACCGCATGCTGCCCTATGTCGACGGGCTGGAAGTGGCCAAGATGCTGCGCGAGGAGCGGCGCAAGGCGATGATCCTGATGCTCACCGCCCGCGACTCGCTCGACGACAAGATCGAGGGCCTGAAGGGCGGCGCCGACGACTACATGACCAAGCCCTTCGCCTTCGAGGAGCTCTTGGCTCGCATCGTGGCACTACGCCGCCGCCGCGCCGACCTCGACGACGCCGAAGGCGAACTGCGCGTCGGCCCGCTCACCCTCGACCCGGAATCACGCCGCGTCAGCCGGGGCGGCACGCCCATCACCCTAACCGCCCGCGAGTTCGAGCTGCTGCGCTACCTGATGAGCAATGCCGACAAGGTGGTGAGCCGCGAGCGCCTGCTCAACGGCGTCTGGAGCTATGGCTACGACCCCGGCACCAAGATCGTCGACGTCTATGTGCGCTACCTGCGCGCCAAGATCGATATCGAGGGCGAGGACTCGCTCATCGAGACCGTGCGCGGCGTCGGCTACATGATGCCGAGCAAGCGCTGACTTGGCGCTGACGTTCTCTCCAAATTCTAACCATCGGCTCAACGCCATCTAACTTCAGCGGTTTAGCCTCCGGGTCATAGGATCACGGAGGATGACCATGGACGGGTGGCCGCCGGTAAATACCAGGCGTTTTGACGGCGAGAGCGAGCGGAACTTCCGCCTGCGCTCCGCGCGCATCGGCGAAATCATCGCGACGTTCCGCACCGGCCGCTACGACGCGGTCGAGGGCGAAGAGCTCGAGCTGGAGCTCGTGACGCTGCAGACGCCGAGCCATCTGGAACTCGTCGTCCACTAAGCCGTCAAAGACCCGAGACCCCAGAGCGCTCCGGCCATCGCAGCCGGGGCGCTTTTTGTTTGGGGTCAGCCGCGCGGCGTGCAGGTAAGGACGTTCTTGTCCGGCGTATAGAGCTGCAGCACGTCCTTGCCGGTGTCGTCGAAGCCGAGGATCGCGGTGGTGATGCCGGCGCCCTGCACCAGGTTGCCGTCCATGAAGGTCACGCCGTTGCTCGCCATCTCCACCGTGCCGGTGCCCGAGGCGGTCGAGCCGAAATTGGCCGAGGCATAGGCATAGGCGCCCGCATAAATCGTCAGCAGCCCGGCGCGCGTGCCGTCGATGATGGCGCGGCAGCCCCAGTTACCTTCGACGCCCGCCCCGGTCATGGTCTGGGCGGAAGCGGGGGCGGCGAGCGCGATCAGCAGCAGGGCAGCGAGGGCGTGACGCATGGCGCGGGTTCAACTCCATTCGGGCGTAGTCGGCGGCGCGAGAGCTATCGACTCTTGAGCAGCAACTTCCCCAATCCGGGGATTTTGGTCAACGCCCCGAGCATGCGCAGCCGAAGCGGCATTTTGAAGTCACGCAAGCGAGAAAAGCCGATGAGTTCGGCGTGGTAGACCGGCTCGCCGCGCTGGTTCACCGCGCTCAACTGGTTGGTGAGGATGCCCCAGCCCGGCAGCGAGTTCGATGGCCGCTTGGCCGATACGGTCAGCGTATAGGTCACCGTATCGCCCGGCCGCACCGGCGACTTGAACTCCATGCGGTTGACGCCGGCGCCCGGGCCCGACTCGCCCGGCTCCTGCCCGAGCCCGCGCAACCGCTCTTCTTCGGCCGCCAGCGCGTCGACCATCTTGCGATGGCCCACCACCACCGTGTGCCAGCCCGAGGCGATGAGCCCGCCGAAATGGCTATGCTCGGCCCCGGCGGCGGGCAGGTGGAAATATTGCGGGTCGTATTCCTTGGCGAACCGCACGATCTCCTCCTCGGTGAAGGTGTGGCTGCCGAGCGGAAACGCCTCGTCGATGGTGATGTCCTCGAACCAGCGCGTCATGGCTGGTGCCCCGAGGACGCGTCATAGGGCTGCGCCGGCTGCTCGTGTGCGCCGACGTCCGGCGTGCGCGTCTCTATCAGGTTGGCGAGCTTCATGCTCATCACCGGCTCGTTGCGCTGGTTGCGCATGTCGAGCTCCAGCTTCAGCACGCCCCATTGCGGGTGGTGCTGCGAGCGGCGGAGTTCGATGATCCGCGCAGTGCCGGTGATCGTGTCGTTCTTCATCACCGGCCGCTTCCACTTGAGGTCGGAGAAGCCGAGCCCGCCAGCCGACGCGATCTTGCTGAAAAACGCCTCCGTGAGCAGCTTGAGGGTGAGCGCGCCCGTCTGCCAGCCGGAGGAGGCGAGCCCGCCCAGCAGCGATTTCTTCGCCGCCTCCTCATCGAGGTGGAAAGGGAAGGGGTCGAATTCCCGCGCGAAGGAGGTGATCATCTCCTTGGTCACGGTGATTTTCCCCAGCCCGATCACCTCGCCCAGTGCGAGGTCCTCGAAATGGCGGCGATCGGCGGTGATGGGGTTCATGGATTGACGTTTACGTCAACCCACCGGCCCCGGCAACTAGGTCGTGCGTTCGACCACCGCCACACCCGAGGCGGGATCGGTGACCCCGAGCCCGCCACCCAGATCCTCGAGATACTCGCGTACCTCGTTGAGGAAGCTGATCATTTGCGGCCGGGCGGCGACGATCGAGTCATAATCGGCCCAGCGGCCGACGAAGCAATACTGGCGCTCGCCGGTCTTCACCAGCGCGGCGCTCAGCGAGCCCGGCATGTCGGCATCGCCCTCGATGGATTTGCGCTGGCTGGCGATGAACGCCTCTTCCATCCCAGGCTTCACGCGAAAACGCACCACGTTGTAGGCAGTCATCGTCCCCTCCCGAGAGATAATCCCGGGAGGGAGCCTGCGCCCGCCGCATGTTGCACTCAAGTCAGCGGCGCTGCCCTGTTCAGGGCTCGAGCTGGCCCTGGTTCGGGGCCTCGGCGGCGCTGACATTGCGCTCGTTGCGGGTCTTCCACAGCGAGAAGCCGATGCCGCCCGCGAGGATGCCGATCGTCACCACCAGCGAGAGCAGGGTGTCGATCTTCACCCCGAACGGCACCAGCGCCACCTTGATGCCGATCAGCACCAGCACGATCGCCAGCGACACCTGCAGGTAGCGGAAGCGGTTCATCGCGGCGGCGAGCGCGAAGTAGAGAGCACGGAGCCCGAGGATGGCGAAGATGTTCGAGGTGTAGACGATGAACGTGTCCTGCGTCACCGCGAACACGGCGGGCACCGAGTCGACCGCAAAGATCAGGTCGACGGTCTCGACCATGATCAGCGCCACCCCGAGCGGGGTCAGGAAGCGGACGATCCTGCCGGTCTTCGTATCGGGCTGCTTCGTCGTGAAATTGTGCCCGTCGAGCTGCGGGCTGATCCGGAAGTGCTTGCGCAGGAACTTCAGGATCGGGTTGTGCTCGATATCGGCCTCTTCCTCCTGCTTCGAAAACATCCTGATGCCGGTGAACACCAGGAAGCCGCCGAAGATCACGAGGATCCAACTGAACGAGTGCACCAGCGCCGCGCCGAGCCCGATGAAGATGGCGCGGAAGACGATGACGCCCAGAATGCCCCAGAACAGCACCCGGTGCTGGTAGATGCGCGGGATGGCGAGGAAACCGAAAATGGTCGCGATGACGAACATGTTGTCCATCGCGAGGCTCTGCTCGATCAGGTAGCCGGTGTAGAACTCGAGGCCGGATTGAGCGCCGCGGCTGAACCACACCCAGGCGCCGAAGAGCGCAGCGACCACGACATAGCCGGCATAGAGCACGAGGCTCTCCTTGGCCGAAATCTCATGATCGTTGCGGTTCAGCACGCCGAGGTCGAAGGCGAGGAGCCCTACGACAATGGCGACGAAGCCCAGCCAGAAGTAGATGGGAGTGCCGAGAAAATCGGCCGATAGGGATATGAGAAGGGCATCCATGTGCCGGACCTCTCTCCATGTTGAAGTGGAGCAGTTCCGACATCACGTGGCGAGAAGTGCCGCGTCAGAGGGGCCCGGTACCGCGCGTTAAGAGATAGCGCGGCGCGCGATGGTGGCAAGGGGCGGCTGATATGATGGGGCGGAGTGCCGCAGGGCAGGGGGTAATCCCCCGCCGCCCCTACAGCAGCAACGGCACCAAGGTCACGAGCCCGAAATACCCCACGAAGCACACGAGCCCGAGCCCCACCAGCCAGATCGCCGTCTTCTGCGGCGCCTTGCCGACGATCAGGCCGATCCAGATCAGCAGCGCGCCCACGCCGAAGATCGACAGGAAGATGCGGCCCATCCACGCAATGGTGTTCTCGATCCAGAGGATGAAGATCGGCCAGAGGATGGTGAGGATGGCCGGGATGATGAGCCGGCGGGTGCGCGTCACCTTCTGCGCCACGGCAACGAGAATACCGGCCAGCAGCAGCACGATGCCGGCCGCAGCCGTCACGCTCAGGGCATTGATGTTACCGCCCAGCAGTGAGGCGGCGTCGGCGAAGTAGGCGGCAGTCATCGACTGCCACCCCGTCAAATAGGTTTGAAACATGGTTGCCCCAATAAACTTAGTCGTCGGGCCTTAGGTGTTGAACTTGAACAGCATCACGTCGCCATCCTTGACGACATATTCCTTGCCTTCGTCGCGGGCCTTGCCGGCTTCCTTGGCGGCCACTTCACCGCCCAGCGCGACGTAATCGTCAAAAGCAATGGTCTGCGCGCGGATGAAGCCGCGCTCGAAATCGCCGTGGATGACGCCGGCCGCCTGCGGAGCGCGATCGCCCTTGTGGATGGTCCAGGCGCGCGCCTCCTTCGGTCCGGCAGTGAAATATGTCTGCAGGCCAAGGAGTTGGTAGGATTCGCGGATCAATCGATTCAGGCCCGGCTCGTGCAGCCCGAGCGATTCCAGGTACTCGTTCTGCTCGGCGTCGGGCAACTGCGCCAGCTGGCTCTCGATCTCGGCCGAGATGATGATCACCGCGGCGTTGTGCTGCTTGGCATAGTCCTCGACCTGCTTGGTCATGGAGTTGCCGGTCGCCGCCGAGCCTTCGTCGACGTTGCAGACATAGAGTGCGGGCTTCGAAGTCAGCAACTGCAGCTCGCGGAACGCCTTCTCCTCGTCCTCGGAGCGCTTCACGAGGCGCGCCGACTTGCCGTCGCGGAGGAGGGGCAGGGCGCGGTCGATCAGGTCGAGGGTGAGCTTGGCGTCCTTGTCGCCCTGCTTGGCCTTCTTCTCGACGCCGTTGCGGCGCTTCTCGAGGCTTTCGAGGTCGGCGAGCATCAGCTCGGTCTCGACCACTTCGGCGTCCGCGATCGGGTCGACCTTGTTGGCGACGTGGATGATGTTGCCATCCTCGAAGCAGCGCAGCACGTAGGCGATGGCGTCGCATTCGCGGATATTGGCGAGGAACTGGTTGCCCAGCCCTTCGCCCTGGCTCGCGCCCTTCACGAGGCCGGCAATGTCGACGAAGCTCATGCGCGCCGGCACGATCTGCTGGCTCTTGGCGATCACCGCCAGCTTGTCGAGCCGCGCGTCAGGCACCGCCACTTCGCCGGTATTCGGCTCGATGGTGCAGAAGGGGAAGTTTGCGGCCTGCGCATTGGCGGTGCGGGTCAGCGCATTGAAAAGCGTCGATTTGCCCACGTTGGGCAGACCGACGATGCCCATCTTGAAACCCATGGGTGTCTCCGGAATTTGCGGGTTGCGAGCAGCAGAAAAGCCGCGCTCGAAAAGCTGGCCCTCAAATCGTGTGATCTGGGCCGAAAGTCAATCGGATTGGCGGCGAGAAACCCCTCATCCGCCCTTCGGGCACCTTCTCCCGCAAGGGGAGAAGGCGATGGAACCGCGATCTCTCAGTCGGGCCTTCTCCCCTTGCGGGAGAAGGTCGCCGAAGGCCGGATGAGGGGTCTGGCGCGGAAGGCGACCCCCTAGTCCTTCTTGCCGAACATCTTCTTGAGCATGCCGGCCATCGGCCCGCCTTCGTCGGCTTTGGCCTGTGGCGGCGCAGGCGGGGCGGGGGCCTTCTTGCGCGTCGGGTCGGCGGTCTCCGGGCGCTGGGTGCGCTCGGCCCCGTCGCCCTGCACGGCAATCGCCAGCTTGTTCATGAGGCCGTTATCGTCGCCCTTGAGGATCATGCCGGCATTGTCGGCCACCGCATCGAGCAGGGCGGACAGCCAGCCCTGCTGGTCGGCCTTGGAGAAGTCGCCGAGCACATGGTGCATCACCGCATCCTTGTGGCCGGGATGCCCGATCCCCAGCCGCACGCGGCGATAGTTCAGCCCGATCTGCGGGTCGATCGAGCGCAGGCCGTTATGCCCGCCATTGCCGCCCCCCACCTTCACCCGCGTCTTGCCCGGCGCGAGGTCGAGCTCGTCATAGAGCACCGAGATATCGGCAGCTGTCAGCTGGTAGAACTTCGCGACCTTCTGCACGCTGTCGCCCGACGAGTTCATGAAGGTCTGCGGCTTCAGCAGCATCACCTTCTGGCCGTCGATCGTGCCTTCGGAGAGGAGGCCCTGGAATTTTTCGCGGAAGGGCGGAAAGCCATGGCGGCGCGCAATCGCATCGACGGCGAGAAAGCCGATATTGTGGCGGTTGAGCTTGTACTTGTCCCCGGGGTTGCCGAGGCCGACGATGAGATGCATCGGCTAAGGGTCCAGCGCTGGGGCAGGGGCAGGGAGCGGCAGAACCGCTCCCCGCGAGTAAGTTAGGCCTTGGGGGCTTCGGCAGCAGCAGCCGGGGCGGCAGCGCCCTCAGCGGCTTCCTCCGAACGCAGGCCCGACGGCGCCGCGATCGTGGCGATCGTCAGGTCGTCTTCGTGCGAGTGGTCGGTCACGCCGGCCGGCAGCTTGATGTTCGACATGTGGATCGACGCGCCGACATCGAGGCCGGTCAGGTCGACTTCGATCGCTTCGGGGATCGAGTTGGCCGAAACGGTCAGGTCGAGCGTGTGGTGCACGATGTTGAGCACGCCGCCGCGCTTGATGCCCGGCGAAGCGTCCTGGTTGATGAAGTGCACCGGCACCGCGACGTTGAGCTTGGTGTTGCCCGAAACGCGCAGGAAGTCGACGTGCAGCGCCTTGTCCTTGACGGGATCGAGCTGGTAGTCGCGCGGGATCACGCGGTGCTTTTCACCATCCACATCGACGGTGATGATGTGGGACAGGAAGCCACCGGCGTAGATGGACTTCATCGCCTCGTTGTACGAGATCGAGATCGGCAGGGGAGCCTTCTTGTCACCATAGATGACGGCAGGGATGAGCCCCTCACGACGCAGTGCACGAGCGGCCCCCTTGCCCACCCCGCTCCGCGCCTGAGCCTTGAGCTCTTTAGCAGCAGTAGCCATTGAATGATCCATTCATGGGTTGGTGTGATCCTTGCGGTTTCCAACACGCAAAGCTCACGCACCCGTCCTCCAGGGGTGACGGGTACTTCATGGCGCGTGGCTATAGTGGAAGCCACGCGCCCGAGCAAGCGGGATCAGGGTGTCCCGATCACGATAGGCACCCCCGACGGCACCTTGATGACCGTGTCGTCCTCTTCGTCCTTGTCGCGTTCCCGCCTCATCTCGGAGAATTGGTCATATTCGCCATTCAGATTGAGGCCCAGATTGTCGCTGAGGCCGAAGGTGACCGGTGGTGCCGTCGGCTTGCTCGGCGGGCTGAGGCGGACGTCGATTTTGTAGACGCGGCTTGCGTTTGCCTTGTTGCCCTCCAGCGAAAGCGAGAAGTCCTCGAACTTCAGAGTCATTCCGCTGCCGGCTGAAGCCGACACCGTGAAGGTGTTGGTATAGCTCCCTGTCTTGGTAATTGCGCCGGAGGCCACCGATGGAGCTCCTGCCACCGCAGGGCGCAACCATGACGACGCAATATCAAGTCCGGTCGCGTGTGGTACGGCGCAGGGCGCCTTGTTTATCTCCCTGCCGATGACCGGCACAGGATATTCGGTCTCGATCTTGCGTGTGGTGCTGCCGACGAGGCCAACGCCGCTCGAGGGCGCCGTCCACGTAAGTTTGCCGGACTTGCCAGCCACTCCCGCGAAACCTGGATGGGTTTCGTAGCCGCTATCGTTGTTGAGGGTTATCGTGACCAGTGCCTGCCAGTCGGCTATTCTGGCCGGATCCGGACCACCGTCGAATGCCGCGATGAACTCGCACCGCACCGCTTCGACGATCTCGGCTGTCGAGACCGCCGGACCCGGCAAGCCGGCAGGAAGCGTGCCGCAGCCGCTCACGCACAAGCCCAGAATAGAAACCACCCCTAGTCGCCACACTTACCGCCCCCGTGGTTAGTGGAATTGATTGACCGGGGCAGTCTAGGATGGGGCGGACGCGCAATAGTATGAGTAGCACTCCCATTGGGAGCCAAGTAATCAGCCGTAGAATATGCCTTCGATGTCGCGGCGCAGGCGGTCGGCGGCGTTGCGGCTGTTCAGTACGCGGCTCTCGTAGCGATTGCCCTCGACCGTGCGCAGGATGACGCGGAAGGTCGAGGGGCCGCCGTCGCCCTCATCCTCGGCGATCGAGAACTCGGCGACCGCGCCCGGGGTGATGCTGATGTGCCAGCCGCGGAACGGATTGGTCCGGGCTATGTCGATGCGGCCGCGCGCCACCGTCCAGCGCGTCGTCGGTGCGAGGAGGCCGGCGAGGATCATCGGCACGCCGACGCAGAACGAGCCGATCAGGATCACGGCGAAGGGCAGGCCGAAGAGGCTCGGCGGCCACACCGCCCGCAGCAGTTCGTTCGTGCTCGGGATCATCACGACGAGCCCGCAGATCACGAGGAACACCCGCATGCCCATCGGCATGGGCACCACGTGGCGCAGCCGACCGTCGGTGCCAATCCCATCCATGGTCCAGTCGGCCGTGTTCGCCATGGGTGTCCCCCTCAGCCGTAGAACGCGTCCTGCATCTGCCGCATCAGCTTGTCGGCGTCGGCCTCATGCCGTAGCCGGCGGCTCTCGAAGCGCTTGCCGGCATGGGTATTCAGCACCACGACCCAGCTCGGCGGGCCGTCGGCGCTGTTATCCTTGCGGATCGAGAACCCCTCGATCTCGTGGCGGCTGAACTGGTGGCGCCAGCGACGAAACGGGTTGTCGCTGTCGATCTCGACGCGTCCCCGGCCGATCGTCCAGTGCCGCTCCGGCGCGAACAGGGCGAGCCCGGTGAAACCGAGCCCGAACACCAGGCACGATGCCACCGTCACGAAGAGCAGGCCGTTATGGATGTCGATGGGGTAGGGGAACACCGCCGCCTGCTGCACGCCGATCACCATGAGCGCCCCGCCCACCGCGATCATCGCCACCCGCGCCACCATCCCCGCCGGCACCCTGTGGTGCACGATATCGGTCATATCCAGCATCCGAAGCCCCTCCATCGCCACGGTAACAGGCAGGGATGAAGGCCGGCTTAGGGCAATTGCTTCGAATTGCGCGGAGGTGACGCTACGCAGCTGGACCGTAGAAGGTCGGCACCGTCTCACCGTAGAACGCCTGCTGAATCTTCAGGAGCAGCTGGACGCCTTCCTGTTCAGTGTTGACGTGCCGGGTTCTGAGAGGCTTGCCGGCATGGGGACGCAGAACCACGGTCCAGGTCGCGTCCCCGTCGGTGCCATTGTGCTTGCGCAGGTCGAACTCTTTCACGTCGTCCGGTCCGAACTCCCTCTGCCAACGGAAGAAGAGGTTGTGGTACTCGATCCGGACCTGGCCTCGCCGGACCCTCCACCGCCACTCCGGCGCCAGGCCGGCCCAACCGATGCAAACGGCGCCAATCAGCGGCCCGCCGACAACGAGCGCAAGTCCGGATCGGCGAGGCAAATCTGGAAGGGACAACAGGTTCAGTATGCCGTTGGCTATCAGGAAGACGCCGACCGCGCAGGCGAGGACACGGGCCACAGTGCCGAAGGGCGCAACGTGGTACACAACATCGCCGTCGTCGATCATCTGCCCCTCCATCCCGAGGCTAGCAGCCATGGGCGACCGCTGGCTAGGAGGCGTGTGCAGGGTTCACCCGTCCGCCAGCTTGGCGACCTGCTCCTGCAGGTAGTGCCGCACTGCATTGTCCGTGGCGAGGCCGATGGCCATGGTCAGGGCCTCGTAGGCGCCGTCCTTGCGGCCCAGGCGGGCCAGCAGGTGGCCGCGGGCGGCCCAGTAGGGCTGGTAGTCTTCCATGCGCTTGTCGGGGGCGAGCGTATCGAGCAGCGTCAGCGCTGCCTCAGGGCCGTCGGTTTCGGCCAGCGCCACGGCGCGGTTCAGGGTCACCACGGGCGAGTGGGTCAGCCGCTCGAGGTGGGTGTAGAGCGCCGCGATCGCGGGCCACGTGTCGGCGCCGCTCATCCGCCGCGCGGTATGCGCCGACTGGATCGCCGCCTCGAGCTGGTAGCGGCCCGATGGTCCGCCGGCACTCGCCTGCCGCAGCAACTGCTCGGCGAGACCCAGCTGCTCCTGGTCCCAGAGGTTCACGTCCTGCCGGTCGAGCGGCACGTAGGCGCCGGTCGCGTCGCGCCGTGCTGCCCGCCGGGCTTCGGCGTAGAGCATCAGCGCCAGCATGCCCTTGGCCTCGGGCTCGGCCGGCATCAGCGACACCAGCAGGCGGCCGAGCCAGATCGCCTCGTCGGCGAGCTCGGGCGCCGCATCGCCCACTTCGGTCCAGCCCTTGGTGTAGGCGGCATAGATGGCGTCGAGCACCGCGTCGAGCCGCTCGGGCAGCTCTTCCTTTTCGGGCACCGCGAAGGGAATACCCGCGTCCTTGATCCGCATCTTGGCGCGCACCAGGCGCTGCCCCATCGTCGCGGGCGGAATGAGGAAGGCCGCGGCGATGTCGATCGCCGTCAGGCCGAGGATCGTCTGCAGGATCAGCGGCGCGCGCATGCCGCGCTCGATCGCGGGGTGGGCGCAGGCGAACATCAGCGCGAGGCGCCGGTCGGGGATTTCGGCCACTTCGCCGGAGGCCTCTTCAATTTCATCGGCCATGAGCTGCAAATGCTCCTCGCCGGCACTGCGCGTCTGGCGGCGGCGCAAAGCGTCCGTCTGCCGCCGGCGGGCGACGGTGAGCAGCCAGGCATCGGGATTATCGGGTACGCCGTCCTCGGGCCACATGCGCAGCGCCGCCGCGAAGGCCTCGGAGAGGGCGTCCTCGGCGCCCGCCACGTCACGCGTGCGGGCGGCGAGGAAGGCGACGAGGCGGCCATAGCTTTCGCGCGCCACGCGCTCGGCCGTGCGAGCCGCCTCGTTGCGGGTCATTTCCAGTCGCCCTTGGGCACGTGCAGCGGCCGGATCTCGATCGAGCCGAAGCGCGACGAGGGGCAGCGCTTGGCCCAGGCGACGGCCTCTTCCAGCGTCGGCACGTCGATGAAGAAATAGCCGGCGAACTGCTCCTTGGTGTCGGCATAGGGGCCGTCGAGCACGTCGGTCTTTTCGCCCGTCGTGCGCACCGTGGTGGCGCTCTTTGCCGGTTCCAGCCGCTCGCCGCCCGAAGCGCCCGTGGCCTTGTTCAGCGCCTCATTGAAGGCGGCATAGTCCTGCCAGAGCTGCTTCTGGTCGGCGGCGGCCATGGCGGGCTCGTCGTGGTGGATCAGCATCATGTAGCGCATTGGATGTCTCCCGTTGGGTTGAGCCGGGATATTTCGATCCCGATACGACAATGACGCGAGATGGCCGGCGATTTCGACTCGCCCCCGAAAAATTCCTCAGGGGCGAGCCGAAAACCTGGTTTCACTCCGGCCGGGTCGGCCAGATCGGACGCACTTCGATGGTGCCGAAGGCGGCCGCCGGGCAGTCCTTGGCCCACTGGATCGCCGCGTCGAGGTCCGGCACGTCGATCAGGTAGTAGCCGCCGAGCTGCTCCTGCGTTTCGGCATAGGGGCCCGAAAGCACCACGGCCTTCTTGTCGCGCACCTTCACGGTGGTGGCGCTGTCGGTGGGGCGGAGCCGCTCGCCGCCCACATACACCCCGGCCTTGGCCATGGCGGTGTTGTAGGCATGGTAGGCCGGGCTCATGCCGGTATCGTCGACCGGGGTTGCCTGCATGGCCTTCTCGTCGCCCATGATCAGCAGCATGTACTTCATTCGTCGTCTCCCGTTGATGGCGCCGGATCTGGTCCGGACACGACTATGACGGGAGGGGCGGCGGGACTTCTACATTTCGTTTTGAGAAAAAAATCAGAAACCCGAAACGAGCTCTCGCACCTCGATATGCCCCCAGCGCGAGGCCGGGCATTTCTTCGCCCACTCGACCGCCCCGGCCATGTCGTTCGCCTCGACGATATAGAGCCCGCCGAACTGCTCGCGGGTCTCGGCATAGGGGCCGTCATGCACCTTCAGCTCGCCGGCTTCGGTGTTCACGGTCTTGGCTTCGGTGGTGGGGCGCAGCGGTGACGTCATCACGAACGCCCCGGCCTTCTTCAGCGCGTCCTCATAGGCGAACATCATCTGCATGAAGCCATCCATCTGCTCCTTGGGGATGGCAGCCCCGGCCTTCTCATCGGCAAAAAGCATCAGCAGGTAGCGCATCGAAAATCTCCTTGGTGTCGAGCAACCCTCAAAACAATGTCGCGCGAGGGAAAGCGATTTCGACACCTCGGCCGATATTTTCACCGAAATCCCAACACGCACAACGTGTCATCCCTGCGAAAGCAGGGACCCAACTCGCCGATTGCGCTGGTGGAAAAATTGGTCCCTGCTTTCGCAGGGATGACACCGTAGTGGAACGCGGGCCCTGGTGGACCTAGTCCAGCAAGCTCGAAACGCTCTGCTCGCTCGCCGTGCGCGCAATCGCTTCACCAATGAGCGGCGCAATCGAAATCCGGCGGATGTTCTTGGCGGCCTTCGCGGCGTCGGTCGCCTCGATGGAATCGGTGATCACCAGCTCCTTGAGCCGGCTGGCGGCGATGCGCTCGGCGGCGCCGTCCGACAGCACGCCGTGGGTGATATAGGCCGAAACCTCGGTCGCCCCGGCCTTCAGCAGGGCGTCGGCGGCGTTCACCAGCGTGCCGCCGGAATCGACGATGTCGTCGATGAGGATGCACGCGTGCCCGGCCACGTCGCCAATGATGTTCATCACCTCGGACACACCGGCCTTCGGGCGGCGCTTGTCGACGATCGCGAGGTCGGCGCCGATGCGCTGGGCGGTGGCGCGGGCGCGGGCCACGCCGCCGACGTCCGGCGACACGATCATCACGTTGTCGCCCTTGTAGTTCGCCTGGATGTCGCGAACCATCACGGGCGCACCGTACAGGTTGTCGGTCGGGATATCGAAGAAGCCCTGGATCTGCGCCGCATGCAGGTCGAGCGTCACCACGCGGTTCACACCCGACTCGGTGATCAGGTTGCTCACCAGCTTGGCCGAGATCGGGGTGCGCGAGGCGGACTTACGGTCCTGCCGGGCGTAGCCGAAATAGGGGATCACCGCGGTGATGCGGCGGGCCGACGAGCGGCGGAGCGCGTCCGCGAGGATCAGCAGCTCCATCAGGTTGTCGTTGGCGGGGTAGGAGGTCGACTGGATGATGAAGACGTCCTCGCCGCGGACGTTCTCATGGATCTCGACGAAGATCTCTTTGTCGTTGAAGCGCTTGACCGTGCAGTCGGTCAGCGAGAGCTCGAGATAGCCGGCAATGGCTTCGGCAAGGGCGCGGTTGGAATTGCCGGTGACGAGTTTCACGCGCGCGCTCCGCAGTTCGGGCGGGCCAGAAGTGCCCTGCCGCCTATGCGCGGTTCCCTAGCCGAGCCCGAGCGGCCTTGGCAATTGGCCATGTGACGGCACGATGAAGATTCTTAGAAAGATTCTGAAATTCACAACATTGCCCGCCCGCGGGTCAGTTACAGGTCGCGGCGCTTTCCGCCCCCCGAATGTCATCCCGGGCCTGACCCGGGACCCATCTATCCACCCGCACAAGTCTATCCCTGAACCCTCATCCTGAGCTTGTCGAAGGACGAGGGTTCACGCGCTGCGCTGAGGCCTCAGTGCAGGTCGCCCGTCCTTCGACAGGCTCAGGATGAGGCGACTGAGAGGGCGGTGCCGGTAGAGGTGTCGCACCTAGCGACCTACAGCCCACCCAGCCCGATGATGCTCAGCTGCCGCCCCGTCGGGATGCCCTTGTGGGTGGCCCAGCGGTGCGAAAAGTACTTCTTGGGCTCGGCATAGGTACAGAGCCGCAGGTCGTCGACCACGCCCACGCCGGCCCCGATCAGGTGATCGAAGACGAAGCCGGGCAGGTCGAAATGCTCGCGCCCGCCCTCGGGCTTCGAAATGCGGTTGGCCGCATCGCGGTGATGCTTCAACAGCTCCTCGGCCCATTCGGGGCCGACCTCGTAATTCGGCTCCGAGATTGTCGGGCCGATGGCGGCGACGATGCGCTCGGGGTCGGCGCCCAGCGACACCATGGCGATCACGGTGGCTTCGGCAACGCCGGTCACCGCGCCGCGCCAGCCGGCATGGGCCGCGCCGATGACGCCCGCTTCGGCGTCGGCGAGCAGAATGGGCGTGCAGTCGGCAGTGAGGATGCCGAGGCTCGCGCCGCGAATATCGGTGACGATGGCGTCAGCCTCGGGCCGGTCGGCGATGGCGGCGGGGTCGGTCAGCACGACGACGCGGGCCGAGTGCACCTGCTTCACCTGCGCCAGCCCGTCGACCGACAGGCCGAGCACACCGGTCATCTGCTCCTTGTTGCGCTGCACGCTCTGCGGCTTGTCGCCGACCGATTCCGAGGCGTTGAGCGAGGAGAAATCGCCGGTGGAATGGCCGCCGCGCCGGCCGAAGAAGCCGTGGCGGATACCAGTCAGGCGCTCGAGGGCGCGGCTCGTTTCAAAAGGCGTCGACATCAGGCAAATCCAATAGGTTCGAGGTCCCCGGCCGAAGCGCAGAAGACCTTGAAGAGCGTCCCCATTTCAGAGGAGTCGGTGAGCCGGCGCAAGGCGGCCGACATGTCGTCGAGTTTGCCGGGGTTGGCGCGGGCGAGGATGGTGGCGCGCTCGACGATGCCCATGCGGCTCAGGAAATCGCGCTGCGTCGCCAATGGCTCGACCTTGAGCCCGAGTTCGGCCGCAACGCGGGCCAGCGCGCCGAAATCGACATGGGCCGAGAGGTCAACCTCGCCCGGCGCTTCGAGCACATCGGCGAAGGCATGCCGCCGCACCGCCTGCAGCGTCTCGCCCGTCTGCGTCTCCGCATACCCATAGTCGATCGCCAAGATGGCGCCGCGCTGGGCCGCAATCTTCCGGCCCAGCCGTCCCAGTGCGTCGGCCGCGGCAAGGTTGGCCTCGTAGATTTCGCCGATCCCGGCATTCCGCACTGCATCCGGCATGGCGTCGGCCGAAATCGGCGTCGGCGACAGCCCCAAAGCGCGCTGCCCGTCGCGCAGGCCCACCTGACGCTCGTGCCAGCCATCGGGCGCCTTCACGAACTGGCGGATGGGCAGGGCGTCGAAGAACTCGTTGGCGACGACAAAGAGCGGATCGTCCGCCACCGCATCGATCTCGGTCGCCCAGTAGGGGTTGTACTTGCCCAGCCGCTCGGCCTGCTGGGCCTTTAGTGCCGGGTTGGTCTCGAACAGCTGCAAATGGCAGGCGTCGAGAAAACCCTCGGCCTTGGCGGCAACGCGCAGCGCGTCCTGCATCAGGGTGCCGCGGCCGGGGCCGAGTTCGAGCAGGGTGAACGAGCGCGGCTCGCCCATCTGCTGCCACAGGTTGACGACGAAGAAGCCGATCAGCTCGCCGAACATCTGGCTGATCTCGGGCGCGGTGGTGAAGTCGCCGCCAGCCCCGAGCGGATCGGTGCCGGTATAGTAGCCCTGGCGCGGATGGGTCAGCGCCAGCCCCATATAGGTCGCAACCGACATCGGACCCATCTGGCGGATCTGCATGTCGATCAGGTCGGCTAGCGGGATCTGTTCATTCGCCACGTGAAGGCCTCAGCGCGTAGACGATGAGCCCGATGCCGGCGATGATGATCGGCACCGAGAGCACCATGCCCATGGTCAGCCAGCCGCCATAGAGGTAGCCGATCTGGATATCGGGCAGGCGGAAGAACTCGACGAAGATGCGGGAGACCGCATAGCCGATGCCGAAAATCCCGGCGATCAGCCCCGGATGCTTCAGTGCCCGCGTAGAGCGCGCCAGCACGTTGATCAGCACGAAGAGCAGCACGCCCTCGAGCAGCGCCTCGTAGAGCTGGGTCGGGTGCCGGGGCAGGCCCTCGGGATCGTTGGGGAAGATGATGCCCCAGGGCAGGGTCGTCGGCGCGCCCCAGAGTTCGGAGTTCACGAAATTGGCGAGCCGCCCGAGGAACAGCCCGATCGTCGAGATCGCCGCGAGCAGGTCAAAGCCCGAGAGGATGTTGCCCTTGTGGTAGCGGGTGAACAGCGCCATCGCCATCATGATGCCGACGAGCCCGCCATGGAAGCTCATGCCGCCATCCCAGAGCGCAATGATCGCCCCCGGATTGGCCGCGTAATAGGGCAGGTTGTAGAACAGCACGTAGCCGATGCGGCCGCCCAGCACGATGCCGAGCACCGCCCAGAAGGCGAAATCCCACATGGCGGGCGCGGCGAAGGGCGGGCGGTTATCCTTCCACAGCCCGTGCTTGCTCAGCAGCGTCATGGCATAGGCCGAGCCGAGCAGCACGCCCGCGAGATAGGCGAGCGCATACCAGCGGATCTCGAACGGACCGAGCGCGAACGCCACAGGCTGGAGAAAATCGGGGAATTGCACGCTCGGGCTCCGACGCGGGACAGTCGCGACCTTTTAGCTGCCGTGGGGCTCTGGTCAAGGCGCGGGTCGCGGCCTAAAACCCCTGCCACGATCACACCGGAGAGACCCCGATGACGCAGGGCAGCAAGCTATTCGACGAGCTGGGCAAGCTGATGAACAACGCCGCGGGTGTCGCCGACGGCGTGCGTCGCGAAATCGAGACGGCGGTGAAGTCGCAGCTCGAGCGCATGATCAACGACATGGACCTGGTGAAGCGCGAGGATTACGACGCGCTGCGCGAGCTGGTCATGGCCCAGAGCGCCGAGCTGAAGGCGCTCACCGCGGAAGTTACGGCGCTGAAAACCAAGGCGCAGTAAGCCGGTGAAGCTGGCGATCATCTCCGACGTGCATGGCAACCTCCATGCACTCGACGCCGTGCTGGACGACGTCGCGACGCAGGGCGTCGACGCGACCCTGACGCTCGGCGACTATCTCTCGGGCCCGTTCGATCCGGCCGGCGTCGCCGACCGCATCATCGAGCTCGGCCTCCCGGCCATTCGCGGCAACCACGACCGCTACCTCGCCGATGGCCGCGACGACGACTGGCACATCGACATCTATGTCCGCTCGCTGCTCGCGCCCCGCCACCTCGACTGGCTGCGCCGCCTCGAGCCGACCTCGGTCTATGGCGACCGCGTCCTCCTCAGCCACGGCACGCCCCGCAGCGACAATACCGGCTGGCTCGACGGCATGGTCGGCGGCCACGCCGTGCTGCTGCCGCGCGAGCATATCGAGCGCGAGGCCGAGGGTTTCCCCTACGAAATCCTGCTCTGCGGCCACACCCACGTGCCGCGCACGGTGAAGCTCGCCGATGGCCGCATGGTGGTGAACCCGGGCAGCGCCGGCGTGCCGTTCGATTCCGGCTCGCCCGATGCGCATTACGCCATCATCGAGAAGCGCCGTGCGGGCTGGACGGTGTCGCTCAACTCGATACCTTACGACCACGAGGCGGCAGCTCGACTCGCCATCGAGCGCGGCTACCCCAAATGGGCCGAGGTGGTGACCACCGGCTGGCCCAAGCCGCGCGAACTCTAGCCGTCCGGAGCCAAGTATGAGAATCGCGGTCATCTCCGACGTTCACGGCAACAAGCTCGCCTTCGAGGCGGTGGAAGCCGATATCGCGCAGCGCGGCGCCGACGCCATCGTCAACCTCGGCGACCTCGTCAGTGGCCCGATGGACCCCGTCGGCACGCTCGATCTCCTCATGGAGCGCTCGTTTCCCACCATCATGGGCAACCATGACCGCTACATACTCGAGCGTCCGGCGAGCCAGCTCGACAGCGTCGACAGCTTCGTTGCCGGCAAGCTCAAGAAGAAGCACCTCGATTTCCTGCGCGCCCTGCCCAAAACCCGCGAAATCGAGGGCGAGGTCTATATGTGCCACGGCACGCCGACCTCGGACGTCGAGACCTGGCTCGACAACTGGCGGGTCGGCCGCGACGCCCTGCTCCCCGACGAGGCGTCGGTCACCGCCAAGGCCGAAGGGCTCGATTTCCCCGTCCTGCTCTGCGGCCACACCCACGTGTCGCGCATCGTCCGCCTCCGCGACGGGCGGCTGATCGTCAATCCCGGCTCGGTCGGCATCCAGTTCTACTATGGCGCGCCGCACGCCCATTACGCGCTTCTCGAACGGAGCGGCGGCCAATGGTCGGCCAGCCTGCACCTCGTGCGCTACGACTGGGACAAGACGGCGAAGCAGGCCGCCAAGAACGGCTTCCCGCAGTGGCACGACGTCATCACCACCGGCTGGCCCGGCGCCGACGGCCTGTTCTAATCGAAATGCACTGAGCTCTCAGTGATCCTCCCCCGTGCAACGGGGGAGGGGGACCAGCCGCAGGCTGGTGGAGGGGGCGTCCAAGCGCGTCCCGCGCCCCGGGCACATGACAATGCTGTCACCCGCGGCGCGCATTCTACCCCGAGTCGCCCCCGGCAGGTTGTGCCAAAATCGCCCAAACGGGCTGGGGACAGACTCGCGGGCTTAAGACCCTGTTAACCCTCGCGCCCCGATCATCCACAGAAGAAAGCCTTGGATGGCCCCTGTGGCACCGTCCCCGGAATCAGGGGCGGCGTGTAGCTTCAAGTCACGGGACGATTCGTAGGCCTTTCGCGTGCGGCAAGTTCTTTGCAAGTAACCGCGTAACCGGGATCACCGGTGGCCTTCAACGCATCGCCCAATGGGACGTTCAGCTATGGCACAACTGATCGAATTCGAGCCGGATCGCACCGTGCATCCGGTTGACATCATCGAGCATATTGCGTCGATCAACGATTGGAACTTCGAGCGGCAGGATGCCGACGAAATTTCAATTTCCGTGCGCGGCAGCTGGGCCGATTACCACGTCTCCTTCAACTGGATGGAAGATCTCGAGAGCCTGCATATCGCGGCCGCTTTCGACCTCAAGGTGCCCGACCCGCGCCGCAACGAGGTCAAGCAGCTGATCGCGCTCGTCAACGAGCAGCTCTGGATCGGCCATTTCGACATGTGGAACCACGAAGGCGTCGTGCTCTTCCGCAACTCGCACCTGCTCACCGGCGGGGCCGAAGTCACCCCGCAGCAGTGCGAGGCGCTGCTCCGCTCGGCCACCGATTCCTGCGATCTCTACTACCAGGCGTTCCAGTTCGTGATATGGGCTGGAAAGAGCGCCGCTGACGCCCTCAGCGAGGTCATGTTCGAGACGGTAGGCGAAGCTTGAGTTTATCCGATATCGGCCCGGTCGTCCTGATCGGGGCCGGCAAGATGGGTCTGGCGTTGGCGCGCGGCTGGATTGCCGGCGGGCTGCCGCCGGACCGGCTGGTGCTGTGCGATCCGAAGCCCGCGGAGGCGACGGTGTCGTTCGCGGCCGAGCATGGCGTGCGGCTCATGGAAAAGCCGGATGGCGTGCTCGTCCACGTCCTCGTTCTCGCGGTGAAGCCGCAGATGATCCACGACGTGATGGCGCAGGTCGCGCCCGTCGTCGGCGGCCAGACGCTGGTCGTCTCGATCGCCGCCGGCATTTCGCTCGCCACCATTTCGGCCGCGCTCGGCACCGATCGCGTCGTCCGCACCATGCCCAACACCCCGGCCCAGGTCGGCAAGGGCATTTCGGGCGCCGTCGGCCTGACGATCACCGACAAGGACCGCGACGCGACCAACGCGCTGCTTTCGGCCGCCGGCCAGGTCATCTGGTTCGACGACGAAGGCAAGATCGACGGCGTCACCTCGGTCTCCGGCTCCGGTCCGGCCTATGTGTTCTACATGGTCGAAGCGCTGGCCAAGGCCGCCGAAGCCCAGGGTTTCTCGCCCGAACAGGCGATGCAGCTCGCCCGCGCCACCATCATCGGCGCCGCCGGCCTGCTCGAGGCCGAGCCCGATACGTCGGCGGCACAGCTCCGCATCAACGTCACCTCGCCAAAGGGCACCACGGCCGCCGCGCTCGAAGTGCTGATGGCCGATGACGGCCTCGCGCCGCTGCTCGACAAGGCCGTCACCGCCGCCCGCCGCCGCAGCGAGGAACTCGGTAAAGCCTGATGGCCGAAATCACCTACGCGGATTTCGAAAAAGTCGACATCCGCACCGGCACCATCATCGAAGTCCGCCCGTTCCCCGAGGCGCGGAAGCCGGCCCACATCCTCATCATCGATTTCGGCGCCGAAATCGGCGTGAAGAAAAGCTCGGCGCAGATCACGGTCCACTACACCGCCGAGACGCTGGTCGGCCGCCAGGTCATGGCCGTGGTCAACTTCCCCCCACGCCAGATCGGCCCCTTCCGCAGCGAAGTCCTGACGCTGGGCTTCGAAGACGAAACCGGCGCCGTGGTCCTGGCCGCCACCGAACGCCCCGTCCCCAACGGCAAGAAGCTGATGTAGGGCAGGGGGGCTTGGCCCTCCCCCGCACCGGTCCCTCCCTCCCCCTTGCGGGGAGGGTAGCGCCGCTAGGCGAAGCCTTAGCGAAGCTAGGGTGGGGGTAACCCTACGCACAGAGCCTCCCGCTCCCCCCTCCACCAGCTTCGCTGGTCCCCCTCCCCCGCAAGCGGGAGAGGACCCGCTGTGGCACCATCCCGCCCCAAGGCCAGATTCAGCGTGAGGCAAGATCTCGCCGCAGGGCCTTCTCCCGTTTACGGGGGAAGGTGCCCGAAGGGCGGAAGGGGGGAGCCCCACGCTCAGGCCTTGCGGCCGCCCCAACTTATCCCCGCGAATCCTGAACATGAGACAGTGCCCCGTCCCCCGCAGGGCGGGCGCTGCGCAACGAACGTGCGGCGGGGGATATCGAGGGTCGGGGAGTCGTCCCCGGCGGGCCGCGGTGCGAGCAACCGGCACTTGGACACCTTCAGGGTGGACGTGTCCGCTCCCTTGTACCCCCGTCCAACTCATCCTCGGTGACCGGCGAGGCGAAAGCCTCTTTTTGCGGACTACCCGCGTGGGGCAATCGCCTCGCCGGTCCTGCCCAACCCATCAACCCGAGGCCAAACGGCCGGCGGGCGCCTCGACACGCCCGAAAGGAGTTCAGAGATCGTCCGTCAGCCGCAACCGGTCGAGCAGTCCGCGATCCTCGGGCTCCACCATGCCGACGAAGAACTTCAGCACCGTGCGCTTGCCCTCGGGCGGCAGCGCCGCAATCGCCGCCTCGATGCGACTCGTCTGCGTCGCCGACAGCACGTCGAACAGTTCGCGGCCCTTCGCCGTCGCGTAGAGCAGGCGCTGGCGGCGATCGGTCTCGCCGGTCTTCTGCTCGATATAGCCGTTATCCACCAGCTGGCGCAGCACGCGGGCCAGACTCTGCTTGGTGATCTTGAGGATATCGAGCAGGTCGGCCACCGGCATGCCGGGCTTCAGGTTCACAAAATAGAGAACACGGTGGTGGGCGCGGCCGAAATTCTGTCGCTCCAGCAGGGCGTCGGCATCCCCGACGAAATCCCGATAAGCGAAGAAAAACAAACCCATGACGTCGAGCGGCATATCCGGGGTGTTCCCCGTCGCCAAATTTATGTCAGCCTTGTTGACATTTATTTTGCCCGATGCCATCATTCCCCCATCGAAAACGCAGTCTTTGCCTTATCCCAAAGCCGTTCCGGTTTGCCAAGGGCAACCGGGTGAGGCAGGATCACAGGCAAATAACAAGGCGGTCCATAAGGCCGCGATGGGAGATTGAGATGGCAGGCATTCCGATGGACCAGCGTGACGGCTGGATCTGGTTCGACGGCGAAATGGTCCCGTGGAAAGACGCGAAAGTCCACGTGCTGACCCACGGGCTCCACTATGCGAGCGCCGTGTTCGAGGGCCAGCGCGCCTATGGCGGCGAAGTGTTCAAGCTGCGCGAGCACACCAACCGGCTGATCGCCAGCGCCGGCATGCTCGATTTCAAGCTGCCCTACACCGCCGACGAGATCGACGAGGCCTGCCGCCAGGTCCTCAAGAAGAACAACCTCACCGACGCCTATATGCGTCCGGTCGCCTTCCGCGGCTCCGAAGAGATCGCCGTGTCGGGCCGCAACAACAAGGTCCACGTGGCGATCGCCGCCTGGGTCTGGCCGAGCTACTTCACCGTCGAGGAAAAGCTCAAGGGCATCCGCCTCGAGTGGAGCCGCTGGAAGCGCCCGAGCCCGGAGACGATCCCGTCGGCCGCCAAGGCCGCCGGCCTCTACATGATCTGCACGCTCTCCAAGGACGCGGCGATGGCCAATGGCTATTCCGACGCGCTGATGCTGGACTACCGCGGCTACGTCGCCGAGGCGACCGGCGCGAACGTGTTCTTCATCAAGGGCGACGAAATCCACACGCCGACCCCGGATTGCTTCCTCAACGGCATCACCCGCCTGACGCTGATCCAGCTCGCCAAGGAAAACGGCTACAAGGTCGTCGAGCGGCACATCAAGCCCGAAGAGCTCGCCAATTACGACGAGTGCTTCCTCACCGGCACCGCTGCCGAAGTGACCCCGGTCAGCGAGATCGGCGAGTTCAAGTTCAAGCCGGGCAAGGCCTGCACCACGCTGATCAACGCCTATACCGAGGCGGTGAACCCCAAGCGCGTCGCGGCCGAGTAAGCGGTCCGAATTATCGAGTTGCCGAACCCCGCCCATTGTGGCGGGGTTTGCACTTTCAGGAGGGCACAATGGCACTACCGGCGCTGCGCGAACGGCTCAAAAGCGGCCCGCCGCTGATCGCGACCTTCTCGATCATCCCGGCGATCGAAGTGGTCGAGCTCGTCGGTCTCGCCGGCTTCGACGCCATCATCCTCGATCTCGAGCACGGCGCCCATGGCAGCGAAGCCCTCGGCCCACTGATCCTCGCGGCCAAAGCCCGCAACATCTACCCGCTGGTCCGCGTCCGCTCGAGCGAACCCACCGAGATCGCCGCCGCCCTCGATGCCGGCGCCGCCGGCGTCATCGTCCCGCAGATCGGCTCGCTCGCCGAAGCCGAACGCGCCGTGAAGGCCGCCCGTTTCGCCCCCGACGGCAATCGCGGCGCAAACCCCTTCGTCCGCGCCGCCGACTATTCCGGTCGGCTCGAATGGTTCGCTGAGGCCAATCGCGACACCGCCATCCTGCTGATGATCGAAGGGCAGGGCGGCCTCGCCGCCGCCACCGAAATCGCCGCACTCCCCAATCTCGACGGCATCTTCATCGGCCCCATGGACCTCTCCCACGCCCTCGGCGTCCCCGGCGACATGGCCAACCCCAAGGTAGTCGACGCCATCCGTGCCGTCATCGCCGCCTGCAAGGCCGCGGGCATCACCGCCGGCATCTTCTCCGGCACTCCCGAAGCCGTCAAACGCTGGATCAGCGAAGGTGTCACCCTCACCGGTGTGAGCGCCGACACGATCACCTTCCTCAACGCCCTGAAGGCCGTCGCGGCGGCCTCTCGGACCTGACTAATGGCGCGGGTCTTCATCACCGGCTCCGCCGACGGCCTCGGCCTCATGGCCGCGCAACTGCTGGTCGAACAGGGCCACGACGTCGTCGTCCACGGCCGCACGCCGGACCGCGCCGATGAAGCAAAGCGCCTGAGCGGCGCCCGCACCGCCGTCTTCGGTGATCTCGCCAGCATTGCCCAGACCAAGGCACTCGCCGATCAGGTGAACGCCCTCGGCCGCATGGATGCGATCATCCACAATGCCGGCATCGGCTATCGCGAAGCCCGCCGCGGCAACACCGAAGACGCCCTGCCGCCGGTCTTCGCCGTCAACACGGTCTCGACCTACGTCCTGACCTGCCTGATCGCGCGTCCGTCCCGCCTCGTCTACATGAGCTCGGGCATGCATTTCGGCGTCCGCCTCAACCTCGACGACATCACCTGGGATCGCCGCGGTTGGAACGGCTCACAGGCCTATGCCGAAACGAAGCTCCACGACGCGATCCTCGCCTACGCCGTCGCCCGCCGCTGGCCCGACGTGCTGTCGAACGCCGTCGAACCCGGCTGGGTCGCGACCAAGATGGGCGGCCGCGGTGCCCCCGACGACCTCGACCTCGCCCACCGCACCCAAGCCTGGCTCGCCGTCAGCGCCGATCCCGCCGCCAAGGTCACCAGCCACTTCTGGCGCCACCAACATCACCGCGCCCCCAACCCCGCCGTCGAGGACCCCGCCCAGCAGGACCACCTCATCGAAGCGCTGGCCCGGATAACGGGGGTACCGTTCCCGGATTAGCTCGCCGCGCGCCCATCCGGATACACCGCCGGGCCCTTGAGCTCGAGCTTGTTGCCCCAGGGGTCGAGCACGTAGAACGAGTTGCCCATGCCGCGGGCCCCGCCGTGGAAGGCGTAGCGCTCGATGTTGACGCCGTGCGCCGCGAGATGCTCCCGCATCTTATCCTCGTCGAACGGGCTCAGGGCTATACAGACGTGGTCGACGTTCCGCCCGCCCTTGACCGGCGGTACAGCAGAGGCCGCACCGGGGTGAGTGATGTCCCACAGCACGATCAGCGCCGCGCCGCACCAGACCTGCTCCATGCCGAGCGCGGGGTAGGAGTAGCCGGGCTGGCAGCCGAGTACGTCGGCGTACCATTTTACGGCCTTGTCGAGGTCATCGACGATGAAGACGACATGGTCGATGCCGACCAGCGAGAAGGGCGGATTGGTCATGGAAGGTCCGGAGTTCGTGGGAGCGGCACCCTAGTCCAGCGCACCCCGTTCTGGCCACACTTGCCCGACAGGCTCGAACAGGGATTCTGGAGGTCACCACGATGCGCTTGCTGATCGCCGGACTGCTCGCCGCCCTCATGGCCGTCCCCGCCTTCTCCGACGGCACGACGCTCGCCGGCCGGTCCGCCATCGTCGAGGCGCCTGCCTCACCGACCGGCCTCGTCGTCGTGCTGCATGGCGGCGGCGGGAGTGGCGCACAGATCCGCCGCGGCCTCGCCGATTTCGAGTCGCGAGCCGAAGCGGCCGGACTGGTCGTCGCCTATCTCGATGGCAGCCCGGCTTTTCGCGCCGGTGGTCCGCGCCTCGCCTGGAATGCCGGTGGCTGCTGTGGCCTGCCCGCCCGGCAGGGCGTCGACGATGCGGGCTATATCGCCGATGCCGTCAGTGAGCTGCAGAAGCGCTACGGCGTCAAGCCCACGGCGACCTTCGCCCTCGGCCTCTCCAACGGCGCGATGATGGCGCAGGCGATGCTGTGCCACCATGGCGTCTTCGCCCGCATCGTCGCCATCGCCGGCCCGCTGCAGGATGGCGACACGCAATGCCCAGAGGCGAACGGCCGCGCCGTCCTCGCCATCCACGGCGACGCCGATACGAACGTGCCGATGAATGGCGGCATGGGCACCGGCATCGCCCATGTCGAGTTCCACTCCGAGGCCGAAACCGAGGCTCGGCTCACTGCCGCCGGAGCGAGCTACCGTCTGATCGTCGTCAAGGGCGCCGAACACCGCCTGCGGAGCATCGACGAGACGATGTCAGCGCAGGGCAAAAGCCTCGGCGAAACCGCCGTGGCCTTCCTCACTGGTCAGGAATTGCCGTAGCCGCCGGCCTCGTAGCGGCGCTGGTGCAGCGAACGCACGCGCTCGGTCAGCGTCGGCTCGGGCCCTTCGACCTGCGGCGCGGTGAGGATGCTCTCGATCGACACCCGCTTCACCGGCCCAACCCCGCCACCGAACTCGGAGACCCACTGATAGAACTGCACCGCCGACGCCGCGTAAACGATGCGCCCCAGCCCGACCCAGCCATGCGCCGCCGCGCACATCGGGCAGTGCTCGCCGGAGGTATAGACGGTCGCCCGGGCCCGCTCGGCCGGCGCCATATGCGCCGCGGCCCAGCGCGCAATCTCGAACTCGGGATGCCGCGTATGATCGCCGCCCGAGATCCGGTTGTGATCCTCGAACAGCACCTTCCCATCGCCCGAAACCAGCACCGACCCAAACGGATCATTCCCGTCCGCCATCCCGATCTCGGCCAGATCCACAGCGCGCGTCAGATGCAGGCGGTCAGTCTCGTTCATGCTTGTCTCCAACGGTCGCGGGCGTGGTCGTCTTCGGGTTTTGCTTCCACCCAGCGTTCGCCTGCGGGGGTGGATTCCTTCTTCCAGAAGGGGGCGTCGGTCTTGAGGAAGTCCATGAGGAACTCGGCGCCCTCGAAGGCGGCGCGGCGGTGCGGGGCCAGCGTCATCACCTGCACGATCGGCTCGCCCGGATGGAGCGGGCCGTGGCGGTGGATCACCGTCGCCTTGATCAGGCCGAAGCGGGTCACCGCCTCGGCGATCGCCTTGCCGATCTGGGCCTCGGCCAGCTCCGCGTACACTTCGAGCGTCAGCGTCGAGACAGGATCGCCCGGCTGCGAGCGGACGAGGCCGGTGAAGGTCACGGCGGCGCCGGCTCCGGCATTGGCTTCGAGGAAGGTGTTGGTCTCGGCGCCGGGGTCGAACGGCGCCGTCTGCAGGCGGACGGCCATCTCAGCCGCCGGTCATGGGCGGAAACAGCGCGATCACCTTGGCGTTGGCGATGGCGGCCGTGTGCGGCACGATCTGCGTATCGAGCGCCGCCTTGATGAGGCTGGGCTTCTGCATGGCGAGATCGGCCGCTTCGTCGCGGCTCCTGAGCCACGCGATCAGGTCGGCGACCGTCACCACTTCGGGGGGAGGGGACACCTCTTCCTCACCGCGGTTCAGCCGTTCACGCAGCCAGGCGAAGTACTTGATCTTCATATTTCGGGTCCTGCGAGATGCGGCCAGGTCGAGCGCAGATATTCCCACCCGGTCCAGACGGTCAGGCCACCGGCGATCCACAGCACGATATGGCTGATGAAATTGAGCCCCAGCAGCATCGGCGCGGCCATCACCAGGGCCAGCGCCACGAGTTGGGCGGTGGTCTTCCACTTGGCGAGGAAGGTGACGGGCACCTCGATCGAGCGGTTGCCGAGATATTCGCGCAGGCCGGAGATGAAGATCTCGCGCAGCATGATGGCGATGGCGGGGATCAGGTCCCAGCCGTTGAGGTCGCGGGTCCAGGCGAGCGTGATCAGCAGGGCGCCCACCAGCAGCTTGTCGGCGATGGGGTCGAGCATCTTGCCGAGCGCCGAGTTGAGCTTCATCCGCCGCGCGAGGAAGCCGTCGAGCCAGTCGGTGATGGCGGCCGCGATATAGAGCAGCACGGCGATCCAGCGCAGCCAGTACCAGCCGGGATCACCGCTCCAGGCGACGAAGAGGCAGATCACCGGGATCGCGAGGATGCGGCCGATGGTCAGCTGGTTGGGAAGGGTCAGGAGCTGCGCTGGGATTTGCATGGCGTGGACAACACTCTATCGGCTCGCACGGGTCAAGCGGTGCCGCTCAGACTTATCCCCGCGCCATGGCGCGCAGTTAGGCTGGGGCCCTTCCCGGTGAAATGCCGGGGAGGGCCCATTTGTTTCAGGCAACCAGCTGCGAGGTCACTTGGCGACGTGCTTCCACCGCTGCGGCAAGGCCTTCGAGGGCCGTGACCGTCGTGTCCCAGTCGATGCAGCCATCGGTGATCGACTGGCCGTAGACGAGCTCCTTGCCTTCCACCAGGTCCTGGCGGCCGGCGACGAGGTTCGATTCGGCCATGACGCCGATGATCCGGCGGTCGCCGGCGGCGAGCTGCGCCGCGACGTCAGCCAGCACCAGCGGCTGGTTCTCGGGTTTTTTCGACGAGTTGGCGTGGCTGGCGTCGATCATCACGATCGGGCGCTCGCCGGCCTTCTCGGCTTCCTTGCAGGCTGCGTCGACGCTGGCGGCGTCATAGTTCGTGGCCTTGGAACCGCCGCGCAGGATGATGTGGCAGTCCTCGTTGCCGGTCGTCGCGGCAATCGCCGAGCGGCCCGACTTGGTCACTGCCAGGAAATGGTGCGGGTTGCTGGCCGATTTTACCGCGTCGAGCGCGATGCGGACGTTGCCGTCGGTGCCGTTCTTGAAGCCCACCGGGCAGCTCAGGCCCGAGGCGAGTTCGCGGTGGACCTGGCTCTCGGTCGTCCGCGCGCCGATGGCGCCCCAGGCGACGAGGTCGGCGAAGTATTGCGGCGTGGTCATATCGAGGAATTCGCAGCCGGCGGGCAGGCCGAGATTGTTCACCTCGAGCAGCACCGAGCGGGCGAGGCGCAGGCCGTTGTCGATGTCGAAGCTGCCATCGAGATTGGGGTCGTTGATCAGGCCCTTCCAGCCCACCGTGGTGCGCGGTTTCTCGAAATAGACGCGCATGACGATCTCGAGCTGCCCTTCGAGGCGCTTGCGGAGATCGGCCAGCCGGCGGGCATACTCGAGCGCCGCCTTCGGGTCATGGATGGAGCAGGGGCCCACGACGACGGCGAGGCGGTCGTCGCTGCCATGGATGATGTTGTGGAGGGCGTGGCGCGAGCTGAGCACGGTTTTCGTGGCCGCGTCGGTGCGCGGGAACTCGCGGATCACTTCCTCCGGGGATCGGAGTTCGCGCAGTTCCTTGATGCGAAGGTCGTCGGTGGTTTTGAGCATTTGTCGTCGGTCTCCTCGATTTGGGACCCGGCGACAAAAAAGCCGCCAGGTTATCTGGCGGCGTTTCGGGAATTCTTCGTTTGGTTTTTTAGATCAAACGCACCCCTCCGGCTGCCAGCGGCTTCCGTTGCTAAAATACCAATACGAAAAGCTGGCGCGGAGGTTCATGAGCGAAGTCTCTATCTCAGCGGATTGTGCTTGTCACTAGGCTTGATCGGGTTCCTTGCCCGTCGCCGCTTCCTTGATCGCGGCGAACACCCGGCCGGTGGCCTCGATGTCCTCGACGGACACGCCGGCAAAGATCTGCTTGCGCAGCCCCTGGATGTCCTCGTTCACCTCGGTCACCACCTCGCGGCCCCGGGGCGTCAGCGACACGACGTTAGCGCGGCGGTCGGACGGGTCGGGTTCGCGGGTGACGAGGCCCGATGACTGCAGCTCGTCAATTAGTCGTACCAGCGAGGCGCCTTCGATGCCGATCGCCTCGGCCAGCGTGTTCTGGCGCACGTTCTCGCCCAGCCGCTCGATCCAGATCAAAGGCGCGGAAGCCGCCTCGGACACGCCGTGCCGGGCCGCAGCCTCGCGCGCCATCTTGCGCCACAACCGGCCGGTCAGCAGCAGGTCGCGCGTCAGGTCGCGCAGCAGGTATGCGGTTTCGTTCGTTGCCATTCAGTTAGTATCCTAATTATATGTCCACGAACGAACTTGAGACGTCCCGGTCTACGCGATTCTAGGCGCCCGGGGCATTTGCCGCGGACGCGAGAGAATGTCAGACCAACCGAACAACCACAAATGGATGGTGTTGAGCAACACCACGCTGGGCATGCTGGCGGCCACGATCAACGCTTCGATCGTGCTGATCAGCCTGCCGGCCATCTTCCGGGGCATCGGGCTCCACCCGCTCGACCCCGCCAACACCAACATCCTGCTGTGGACCATCATGGGCTACATGGTGGTGACCTCGGTGCTGGTCGTCACCTTCGGCAAGCTCGGCGACATGTTCGGCCGGGCCAAGATCTACAATCTCGGCTTCCTCGTCTTCACCCTCGCCTCGATCGCGCTCAGCTTCATGCCGACGGGCGATGGGGCAGGCTGGTTCCTCGTCGGCATGCGCATCGTGCAGGGCATTGGCGGCGCCATGCTCACCTCCACGGCCACCGCCATCCTCATCGACGTGTTCCCCACCAAGCAACGCGGATTGGCGTTGGGAATCAACACGATGGCTGCCATTGCCGGGCAGTTCATCGGCCTTATCCTCGGTGGCCTGCTCGCTGATATCGACTGGCGCTGGATCTTCTGGCTCAACGTGCCGATTGGCCTCGCAGGCACCATCTGGGCCTATGTGTCGATGAAGGATTTCGCCCCGACCCGGAAGAGCAAGATCGACTGGTGGGGCAACATCACCTTCGCCGTCGGCCTCGTGCTGATCCTCGTCGGCGTCAATGACGGCATCCAGCCCTACCACGACCAGCTGATGGCGTGGGGCAGCCCACAGGTGCTCGCCGAGCTCGGCATCGGCATCGTGTTCCTGATCTTCTTCTTCTTCATCGAGACGCGCACCAGCGTGCCGATGATCGACCTGCGGCTCTTTCGCATCCGTCCGTTCTCGGCAGGCATCAGCGCCAATTTCATGACTTCGGTCGCCCGCGGCGGCCTTCAGTTCATGCTGATCGTCTGGCTGCAGGGCATCTGGCTGCCGCTCCACGGCTACAGCTTCGAATCGACTCCCCTCTGGGCCGGCATCTTCATGATCCCGCTGACGGTCGGCGTGCTCCTCGCCGGGCCGGTGGCCGGAATGCTGGCCGACCGTTTCGGGCAGCGGGCGTTCGCCACCCTCGGCATGGTGCTGGGTGCGGCGACCTTCCTCGGGCTGATGCTGCTCAACGCCGATTTCAGCTACCCGATCTTCGCCACGCTGCTCTTCCTCAACGGCGTCGGCTCGGGCCTCTTCTCGGCGCCCAACGCCACTCAGACGATGAACGCCGTGCCCGCCATCGAGCGCGGCCAGGCGGCCGGCATCCGGGCGACGGCGATGAATGCGGGGCAGGTGCTGTCGATCGGCATCTTCTTCACCCTCATGATCATCGGCCTCGCTTTGGCGCTGCCGCAGAGCATGTCGCAGGGGCTGATCGCGGAAGGCCTCTCGGCCGATCTCGCCGGCAAGGTGGCGTCGGCGCCGCCGGTGGCGAGCCTCTTCGCTGCCTTCCTCGGCTACAACCCGATGGGCGAGCTGATCCCGGCCGATGCGCTCCACGCGCTGACCGCCGAGCAGCAGTCGGTCATCACCGGGACGACTTTCTTCCCGCAGCTCCTCGCCGGGCCGTTCATGGTGGGCATCAAGATCGCCTTCACCATCTCGCTGCTGCTCTATCTCGCAGCGGCCGCGACCTCGTGGCTCGGCGGCCCGACCCAGGCGAAGACGCCCGAGCCGCAGCCGCAGCCGGCCGAGTAACCGATCAATCCGCCAGCGCCGGGAAGTAATTCTCGGCGCTGTTCGTAAGGTAGGGGACGAGGTCGAGCAGCGGTGCCGTGTAGAGGTCCATCCCGCAGGCGTTGATCGCATGCGGCAGGCTGTCGAGCGTGAAGGTCACGGTGGCGTCCTGGTTGAACTGGACGGCGAGGTACTGGCCGATCAGGTCATCGATGCCGCACTCTTCCTCCCACGCCGCATCGCTATCGTGCTCGCGGTTGGCCTTGATGAACTCGACGAGCCGCTCCGGCGGCGTGCCGTCCCAGCCGTCGAAGATCTTCGACATGTCCAGCGGCTCGCCGGTCGCGAGGTCGAGCGCGTAGTGCTCGAAGTGATTGTCCGGGTAGGCGCCGGCGCACCAGAGGCTGCCACCCTCGGTCCAGCCCAGCACCTGCGGCGAGAGATAAGTGACGGCGACGGTCTCGTCCTCCCAGCCGCCGAGATTGCCGCCGAAATCGGCCCCCATGTAGCCCATCGCGGCGTAGACCATCGACTCGCAGCTGAAGGCATCGGCCTGCATGCCGTACTGCCGGCTCGTGAGGTAGGCGTTGGCAGCGGTCAGGTCGGTGTCCCGCGCCGCATCGATCCGCGGCACCGCAACCCCGACGCGCGGGTCGGCCTCGTAGTGGAAGCGCATGCCGTCCCAGTCCGTCGCGCCGCTGATGGTCTGGTCGACCTGCATCTTGGCGTAGTCGTATGGGTCGGTCTCGGGCGTCAGGCGGAAGCTGTCGTCGGAGAAGAAGCTATTGGCGACCTCGGCGAGATTGCCGCCATTGCTGATCATCCCGTCCGGGATCTCGCGGCTACCGATGGGGGTGAGCTTCACCGGGAGGGACTTATCCCCGTCGCGCCAGGTGCCGGTAAGATCGTCGCCGTCGGGCTGGAGTTTCCAGGTAGCGCCATGCGGGCCATCGGTGATGACGGTGCCGTCGTCGGTGGGGGTGCAGGTTTTTTCGGCACAGGGAGACTGTTCGGCGAATGCGAAGGTGCCGGGTTTGGCGTCGATGGGATCGAGCGGGATGTCGATGCCCTTGCTCATATATGCATAGCGCCCGAAGCTGAGCCCTTCGGGAGACGCATGGTCGGCGATCTCGACGACGATCGGCAGCTTGCCCAGCGTGCCCTTGTAGGTGACCGCATCGGCGAGCGCAGGAGAGGCGAACGATAGGGCGAGCACAAGCACGGCGACAGCGTGGCGCATGGTACGATTCCCGGGGGATTTGCCTTGTTGACGCCCCGATACGGCCATCAGGCTGAACGGTGTCTGAATGCGGGTGGTGAACGCCGGATTAAGCCCGGTCCGTTCGTGCCCTCGAAGCTGAACGTATACTTAACGGCAGTTAATCGACCCTGCAGCGAACGCATGGCTCCGGTGCGATATATACTACTGCTCAAGTCGAGTTGAGAGGCATACATCAGCGTCATCCAAAACGAAGGGGAAACCGAAATGACCACGCTCCGCCAGAAGATCGCCCAGTATGCCGCCTACCAGCGCACCGTCCGCGAGCTGAACCAGCTCACCAACGTCCAGCTGCGTGACCTCGGCATCACTCGCGATGACATCAAGGCCGTCGCCAAGACCGCTGCCAACTAAGCAGCACTTCCCGGCAACGGGTTTGAGAACAAGGCGCCCCAACGGGCGCCTTTGTTTATTTCCAGCGCAGGCATGCCGTCGCAAGCGGCATCAGGTGCCTTTGCTTATTCCGAAGCTAGGGTCCGGCGGCCTTCGAGAGAACGCCGATGGCGGCTTTGGCCATGAGCGCTTCGGTGCCGTCGGAGACGTTGGCGAGGTAGCGCTGGTAGGCGGCGACCGCCTCGTCGTTACGCTGCAGCAGTTGCAGGATGAAGCCGCGCTTGTAGTCGACCTCGTAGTTGGCCGGGTCGAGTGTCGCGGCGAGGTCGAGCTCGTGCAGGGCGTCCTGATGGCGGCCGAGGGCGGAGAGCGCATCGGCGCGCTTGAGGCGGAACGCGGCGTTGCCGTCCTCGATGAGCACTGCCTGGTCGTAGCGGGCGAGGGCGGCGGGATAATCCTTGCGGATCATCAGCAGGTCGGCATCGAAGGCCTGGATCGCCGCATCTTCGGGGCTGTATTCGGCGGCGTCGCGGTAGAGGCGCTCGGTGGTGTCGAAGTCGCCGAGACTGGCATAATAGGCGCTGAGGATGCTGAGCGCGTCATTGTCCGAGGGGTTGATCGACAGGGCATCCTTGGCCAGCGCGAGCGCCTCGTCGGTGCGGCCGAGGTTGAAGAACATCAGCGCGGCCTTGGTCTGGTAACGCGCTCGCAGCGGATCGCGGCGGAAGGCTTCGAGATAGTGGTCGCGGGCGGCGTCGGGCTGGTTCTGGACGCGGGCGAGGTCGCCTTCGATTTCGGCGGAGAGCGGGCCGGTGGGATCGGCGGCCTTGAGGCGGTCGAGATACTTCACGGCTTCGGCGTAGTTGCCGGCTTCGCCGTTGACGCCCGCCATGTTGGCGAGGGCCTGCGGGAAGTTCGGGTCGAGAGCAAGCGCGGCCTGGTACTCGACGGTCGCGGAGGCGGCGTCACCGGCCTTGCGGCGGAGGTTGCGGAGGATGTTATGGGCCCACTTGGCGTCGGGGTGGTGCGAGACGATCAGCTGCCGTGCGATGGCGGCGGCGTTGGTCGGATGCGCCTGGGCTTCGGCCGAGAGGGCGGTGAAGGGGTCGAGGATGGCCATGACCTCCGCCGAGGCCTTGAGCCAGTATTCCGTCTCGGTGTCGCGGCGCATGGGCGGCAGGTCGATGACCTTCAGCGCCTTGCCGTAGACGCGGAGACGCAGCGTGATGGTCGCTGGGGTGCAGGCCGCGTCGGCACAGCGGAACTCGCCGTTCACCACCGTCTCGTGCAGGTTGAAGAACTGGCGCACGTAATAGATGAACGAATCCAGCGAGATACCGGCATCCGGCACAGAGAACGTCACCTTCTGACCCTCGGGGATGACGTTGACGCTCTGCTTGGCGGAGTTGGCTTGGTCCTTGATCGCCTCGAGCCCGTCCCACAGGCGATTGGCAGCGACGTCGGGTGTGAGGCCGGTGGCGACGAGGGCTTCGGGCACGCTGATCGGCTGGATGAGGATCTGGTCGCGCGAGAACTGGGCGGCGAGCAGCGGGATCACCATCACGAGGATCAGCAGCAGCACCACGTTGACGATGAGGGTGCGGAGCGAATTGGAGGTGTCCTCGAGCCCGGTGAGGTCGAGCAGGCGGCGCCACCAGCTTTCGCGCTCTTCGATCAGCTTGGGTTCCGGCCGCTTGGGCGGCGTCGGCTTGGCGGCTGGCTTGCGTGGCATGCGCGGACCCGTGGTGAGGGCGGCGCCTACGTCCCCCCGGTCCGTCTTCAGTGCCCCTCTTAACGCAGTGTTAACAAAGAACCGTCGCGCAACAAGGGGCTAGCCGCCGTTGAAGTGGTCGTAGATCTGCTGCGCCAGCGCGCTCGAGACGCCGGGCACGGCGGCGAGGTCGGCGAGCGCGGCGCGGCTCACGGCCTTGGCGGAGCCGAAGCGTTGGAGCAGGGCGCGCTTGCGGGTGGGGCCGATGCCTTCGATTTCGTCTAGCGGGTTGGTGATCGCCGCTTTCTGGCGCTTGGCGCGGTGGGTGCCGATGGCGAAGCGGTGCGCTTCGTCGCGCAGGCGCTGGACATAATAGAGCACCGGGTCGCGGTGAGGCAGCATGAAGGCGTCGCGGCCCTCCATGAAGAACTTTTCGCGGCCCGCGTCGCGCTCCTCGCCCTTGGCGATGCCGATGAAGGTGACTTCGCGTGGCAGGTCGAGCTGGGCGATGACCTCGCGCACGGCGTTGAGCTGGCCGGCGCCGCCGTCGATGAACACCACATCAGGCCAGTCGGGCATGCCCTCCTCGACGTCGGTCTCGGGGGCGCTTTCGTTGGCGAGGCGGGTGAAGCGGCGGGTCAGCACCTCGCGCATCATGCCGAAATCGTCGCCCGGGGTGATGTCGGTCGAGCGGATATTGTAGGTGCGGTAGTGCTTCTTGCTCAGGCCCTCTTCGCCGGCGACGATCATGGCGCCGATCGCGTTGGTGCCGGAGATGTGGGAGTTGTCGTAGACCTCGATGCGGCGCGGCGGCTCGTCGAGCCCGAACAGGGTGGCGACGCCTTCGAGCAGGGTCTTCTGCGTCGCGCCTTCGGCGAGCTGGCGGCCGAGGGCCTCGCGGGCATTGTTGCGGGCGTGGGCGACGAGGTCCTTCTTCTCGCCGCGCTGGGGCACGAGGATGTTGACCTTGCGGCCGGCGCGGGCGGAGAGCGCCTCGGTCATCAGCTCGGTTTCGCTGAGCTCGTGCGAGAGCAGCACCTGCGATGGCGGCACGCGGTCGTCGTAGAACTGGCCGATAAAGGCTTCGAGCACCTCGGCTTCGCTGAGCGAGGCGTCGGCGCGCGGGCGGAAGGCGTGGTTGCCCCAGTTCTGGTAGGCCCGGAAGAAGAAGACCTGGATGCAGAACTGGCCGGCTTCCTGGGCGATGGCGAAGACGTCGGCTTCCTCCACCGTCTTGGCGGCGACGTCGCCCTGCGACTGGACGAGCGCGAGGGCCGAGAGGCGGTCGCGGAGGAGGGCGGCGCGCTCGAAATCAAGGGTTTCGGCGGCTTTGTTCATGTCTTCGGCGAGGTGATCCTGCACTACTTTCGACTTGCCGGAGAGAAACTGGCGGGCCTCGTCGACGAGCTCGTTGTAGTCGCCGAGGCTGATCTCGCCGGTACAGGGGGCCGAGCAGCGCTTGATCTGGTGCAGCATGCAGGGCCGGGTGCGGCCCTTGTAGAAACTGTCCGAGCAGGTGCGGAGCAGGAAGGCGCGCTGCAGCGCCGTGATGGTGCGCTTCACCGCGATGGCCGAGGCGAAGGGGCCGAAATAGTGGCCCTTCTTGTTGCGGTTACCGCGATGCTTCCTGAGTTCCGCCGCCTCGTGCTCGGTGGCGATGAGGATGTAGGGAAAACTCTTGTCGTCGCGCAGCAGCACGTTGAAGCGGGGCTTCAGGCGCTTGATCAGGTTCGCTTCGAGCAGGAGGGCTTCGGCCTCCGTCTCGGTGCGGACGAACTCCATGTTGCGCGTCGCTTCGATCATCCGGCGGATGCGGATATCGAGGCCTTCGGGGCGCGTGTAGTTGGTGACGCGCGCCTTGAGATTGCGCGCCTTGCCGACATAGACGACCTCGCCCGCCTCGTCGAACATGCGGTAGACACCCGGGGAGGTCGGCAGCGTCTTGACGAAATTGCGGATGACTTCAGCGCCGTGGATCGGCGCGCCGGAGGTGTCGGTCATTTGCGCCTCGGGGTAGGGCCACGGCGCGCCGGCCATTCGATATGTTCGCCGCCATCGAGGGCGATCATCTGGCCCGTCATGGCGGGGAGGCCCAAAATGGCGATGACGCCGTCGGCAATGCCTTCGCCGTCGGCCGCCATGCCGAGGGGGAGTTCGGCCTGACGCTTCGCCTGGGCCTCGGGGGTGACGCCGGGCGGGGCGACCGAGGGACCGGGGCCGATGGCGTTGACCCGGATATTGGGGGCGAGGGACTGGGCGAGTGTGCGCGTCATGGTCCAGAGCACGGATTTGCTCAGGGTGTAGCTGAAGAAGGCCGGAGACAGGTCGAGCACCCGCTCGTCGATCAGGTTGACGATGTTGCCCTTGGCATCGGGCGGAAGCTGGGCGGCGAAATCGCGGGCGAGGAAGGCCGGGGCTTCGGCATGGATGGCGAAGTGCTGGTCCCAGAGCGCCTCGTCGAGGTCGCGGACGCTGTCGCGATCGAAGCTCGAGGCGTTGTTCACCAGCAGGGTCAGCGGGCCGAAGTGCTTCGCCGCGTCGGCGATGGTGCGGGCGCGCTGGGGGCGGTCGGCGAGGTCGGCCTGGACCGTGGCGGCACGGGCGCCAGTGGCGCGGATTTCGGCGGCGAGCGCTTCGGCCTCATCGGGCTTGCTACGGTGGTGGATGACCACGGCGAAGCCGGCGCCGGCGAGGCGGCGGGCGATGGCGGCGCCGATGCGGGTCGCGGCGCCGGTGACGAGAGCGATTTGGTCTGGGTTCGATGTCATGAGTCGATGGGGAAGATAGGCGGTCGCGCGCGAGGGTTCAATTCTGACAGAAGCTGGCAGGGGGAGGGGTGGGGGTGCTCCGGCGTTGTTCTTGCTGCCGACAAGATAGCCTGGGTCGCGGAGCGGGGGATAAGTTTGCCAGCATCGGGATATCGGACACTGACGCCACCAGTTCTCCCACGGTGTCATCCCTGCGGAAGCAGGGACCCATATCGCCACCTGCGCGGGCTTTGAGTTGGGTCCCTGCTTCCGCAGGGATGACACGTTGTGGGTGTGGCGACCTCAGTGTTTGTCCCGCTCCGCCGCGCGACGGAGCAGATGCACAACAATTAGGCGACTCGGCGGATGAGGCGTAGGCTCCCTTTGCCAGTGGGAAGTCGCTCGGCTTCCCATGTTGGATGAGAGGGGAAGGTCCAATGGAAGCGATTATTCCTATTCTTGTGCAGTTGGTAGGCGGCGGGATCGGCGGAAATGGTCTCGCGGCAGTGGTGAAGAAGCTGAGCCTCGGCCCAGCCGGCAACACGATCGCCGGCGCCATCGGCGGATGGCTCGGCACCTGGCTCGCCGGGATGATCCCGGGGCTCGACGGCATCGTCAAAGGCATGGCGGCGGCCGGCGGGACAGCAGGCGGACTGGACATCGGCGCATTGGCGGGTCAAGGAGTGACCGGCATTGTCGGCGGTGCGATCCTCACGGCGATAGCCGCGGCGGTCAAGAACATGACGATGAAGAGCGCCTGACGCGACCAATGTATTCGCCCCGGACCCGATCCGGCCCGGGGCTCTTCCCAGGACGAAGTTTTCCGTGACCACACCTCAGCCAGAGCGCCGCCGGGCCGACAATGTCGCGCTCGGGATTGGCCTCAGCCTCCTCGCCATCATCATTTTCGGTATCCAGGACGCGATCTCGAAGCTCCTGGTGCAGGATTATTCGCCGTTCCAGATCGCCATGATGCGGTTCTGGGCCTTCGCGGCGTTCTCGCTGTTCCTCGTGTCGCGGCAGGGGCCGCTGAAGCAGGCGTTCCGCTCGAAGCACCCGTGGCTGCAGACGCTGCGCGCCGTGCTGCTGGTGGTGGACATCTGGTTCTTCGCCGGGGCGCTGATGACGGTGCCGCTGGCCGAGTTGCAGGCGATCACACTGGTTTATCCGTTGCTGACGACGCTGGTGGCGATCCCCATCCTCGGCGAGAAGGTCGGGGTGTTCCGGTTCGTTGCGGTGTTCGTCGGCTTCTGCGGCGCGCTGATCATCGTGCGGCCGGGCGGCTTGCCGATCGGCGTCGGCGTCGGTTTCGCGGTGGCTTCGGCCTCGTGCTACGCGGTGTACCTGGCGCTGACCCGCAGGGTGTCGGCATCGGATTCGACGGCGACGAGCATGGTCTATGTCGGGGTCGGCGGCTTGCTTCTGACGAGCGCGGTCGGCTTCTTCTTCTGGAAGCCGCTCGACATGCAGTCGCTGCTGCTGATCCTCTCGGTGACGATCACGTCGGTCGCGGCGCACGGGCTGATGATGGTGGCGATGTCGCGGGCGCCGGCGAGCGCGCTGCAGCCTTTCAACTACATGTCGCTGCCCTGGGGCATCGTGCTCAGCTACACGGTGTTCGGGCACCTGATCGACCCGGTGGCGCTGATCGGCGGCGCCGTGATCGTCGGCGCTGGCCTCGTGGTGATGGCGCGCGAGCGGCGGTTGGCTCTGCGTGGGCGGAAGACCGAGCCGGTCGAGGCCGAAGAGGGCGCGACGCACTAGGTCTTGAACGCAGGCGCGCGCGTGGGCATCTCATTGGCGGGGCAGGGCGTTCCTGCCGCCGAAGAGGAGTTCGCGATGCCCATTCTGATTGAGATCGTGCTGGTTGTGGCGCTGGTGGCGCTGGGCGTGAACTATTTCTTCCGCGGCCGGCGCGAGACGCAGCGCGAGCAGCAGCTGGAGCAGCGCGTCGCGGCCTACATGCTGACCATCCGGCGCGAAGGCGGCGCCCCTGAACTCGCGGCGATGAACGATACCGAGCTGCGGGATGTGCTGCTGTCGAGCGCCCGCAACCTGCGCATCCAGTCCGAGCGCAAATGGTACCTGCTGCTTGCCGGCGCGATGGTGGCGTTCTTCTCCGCCATCATGGTGGCGACGCAGGACGGGACGCGCGGCTTCGCCATCGCCATCGTGATCGGGGCGATTGTGCTCTATGGCGTCAACGAGTTCATGGGGCGGCGCATGCGCGAGCCGCTGGTCGCGCAGGGCATTGATGTCGAGCGGCTGCGCGTCGAGTGACTAGAGGCGGCGCATCTTGCCGACCATGAAGACGATGATGGCCGCCAGGATCAGGATGTAGGGGACGATCACCAGCAGGCCCAGGATGTTCGGGTCGAGGCCGAGGCCCTTGCCGTTGTTCATGCCCTTGAGCTCGCTGAGGCCGTAGCGCTCGAGCAGGAAAAGGCCTGTGCCGATCGAGGCGAGCGTGGCGGCGAGCTTAATGTAGGGCTTCTGCATCGGAAAAATACCGGGCGCTGGTGGTGACGCTTAAATACGCGCCGCCAGAGCGCCCGGCAAGCTCAGTCAGTCGGCAATACAGAACTGCGCGTTTCGGCTGCCGACGCAGGCGCGGCTGCGATAGTCGGGCCAGAACTGAACGCGCGAGCGCGGATGCATGATGAAGAAGTCGGGCGCGTCGTCTTCGTCGTCGTAATAGTCATCCTCATCGTCGTAGTCGCGGCCCGACGTCAGATAGTTGGCATTGACCCAGCCATCGGGCCCGCGCTTTTCGACCGCGCACCAGGCACCCTTGCAGTAATCGACTTCGACGCGCTCGCCGGGATGGAGCACATCGACCACGGCAAAGCCGGGTCCGGCACCCGAGCGGACGTTCACCGTGGTGGAGGCGTAAGCCGTGGCGGCCGACGCGGCTGCAGTGCCGGCGAGCAGCAGCAGAGTAGCGGCGGTTGCGAGGAGGGGGATTGAGCGCATCACGAGGGCTCCTTGTTTCAGGATGACAGGCAAACGACCCCCAGGCGGGAAGGCTGCACCGGCCGATCTGAACGGTAAATGAACGGATACGCCCCCGAAGTGAGTGACCACTTCGAGGGCGCATCGCTGGCGGACCGGGTTGCGGTCCAGGATCGGTAGTCAGGCGGGCTCAGTAGCCGACCGAGAAGCAGAACGAGGCGCTGCTGCCACCGGCGCAGAACGAGCCGCTGCCGCCATACGGATAGTCATCGTAGGGGTAGTCGACGAAGGTCGGGGCCCAGTCGAGCTTCGACTTCTTCACCCAGCCGATGTCGCCATCGTCGTTGATCTTGGCCCAGCTGCCGCTCACCTGGAGCAGCTTCACCTTCTCGCCTTCGTCAGCGTAGCCGACGTGATCGGAGCCGGTGCTCTTGTGCTCGTAGAGCCAGGTGTCGTGATCGACCCAGACATACTGGGCGGCCATCGAGGCGCCGGCGGTGGCGATGACGAGGGCGGTAGCGAGAGCGGCGGTCTTGAGGGTACGGGTAAGCATCTTCGGTTTCCTTCCATTGGTGCTTGGCATCACTGCCTTGACATCCGTTTTAGAAGGAAGTGCCTGAACCGGACCTGAAACCCTTGTTTAGGTAGTGTTTTATTCTCTTTCTCTCAGTCGTCGTCATCGTGGTTGCGGTGACGGAGATCGAGCGGATCGAGCGGGTCGAAGCCGATGAACTTGTGCGGCGTGACCTCGTTCTTGGCGCCAGAACCGACGAGATAGGAGCCGCGGGCCCAACCGGCCTGGTCGCCGTCAAGGAGCACCAGGCACCAGTTCGACTCGTAGGTGCAGCGCTGCAGGTGCACCTTCTCGCCATTGGTGAGCTTGCCGACGATATCGAAGCCCGAGCCGGGGCCGGCGCGCAGCGGCACGTTGCCGGAAGCGCGGACAGTGCCCTTGCTGGCAGCCTCGGCGGCATTCGGCAGGGCGAGCGCGGCGAGAATGGCGAGGGCGGTGAAGGCGATACGCATGGCGGATCCTTGGAGGTCAAATCGCTGGCCGAGAGCAACGCCGCAATCCGGGCGGGATTGCGGCGCTGAACCGGCGATTGCGCTGCTAGAGGCGGACGGCACCGTGATCGCCCACGGCCGGCTTGGCCCCGGTGGCGGCGGCGGTGAGCATCACCGCATAGGCGATGAGCTTGTTGGGGCCTTCCCAGATCTCCGCATTCTCCGGGCGGACGGTAACGAGGCGGATGTTGGGATCCTCGGGACCATCCCACCAGGCCTTGGCGAAGGGCGTCCACAGCTCCTTGATCTTGGCGCGGTCGTTGCTGACCTCGGCCTCGCCGGTGATCGCGACATAGTCCGAGCCGCCCTGGTCGGCGAAGGCGAGGGTGACCGTGGGGTATTTCTCGATCTGCTCGGCGAGCGTGAGGCTGGGCGCCCCGGTGGCCTCGGCCAGCGTGGTGCCGCCGTCGACGCCGATCAAGAAGTAGATGGCGTGCTCGTCGCGATCGACATTGGCCGAAAGCGGGCGGATGCGCTGCTGCGTGCCGTCCCAGGTGGTAAAAAGCGCGATGCGGATCTTTTCGGCCAGCTTCCACGCCTTGTCGGCAAGCTCGGTGGGGCTCAGGCCTTCTTCTTCGTGCGCCATGGTGTTGCTCCTTCGGTTGGGATGATACCGGGGCAACTAGCGAGGGGGATAAGTGTTGCGGCGATGGCGCTGAGTTGATCGCGTGGGCGGTCGCGCTCAGTAGCGGATCGGGCGGCGGCGCTTGATCTCGTCGATGCGCTCGGCGTCGGCGGGCTGGCTCAGGTAGCGGCCGCGCTCGAGGATTTCGAGCGTGTATTCGCGGTATGTGAGGCCGAGGGCTTCGGCGCGGCGGGCGCGCATCACGGCGATATCGTAGGGCACATCCTTCCAGACGCGGTCCTCGGCGGCCTTCCACTCGAAATAGTTGCCGATGCCATTGCTGCCCCAGGGGCGCTCGGAATCGTCGAGCGGCGGGCCGCCATTCGACTGGGGTGGGCGCGTGTCGTCTGTCATTGCCGGAGCATCGGCCCGGTCTCGCGAGCCGTCAAACGAATGGGGTTGATGGCCGGAATTGGCGGCGCTGATAGCTCAGTAGTTGGGCTGGTAGAGGGTGCGCCACTGGTTGCCATTGAGCGTGACGGTGAAGCGGGCGTTGTAGGAAAAATCCTTGCCGCCTTCGACCGTGCGCATGGTGAGCTTGCAGATCAGCACGTTGCGGGTCGCCTTCACCGTGGCGGAGCGGGCGATGCGCACCTGGCTGGCGCTGCCGAAGGTGGCGCCGCCGCCATCGTTGAACTTCAGGCCCTTCAGCGATTCCTTGATGTCGGCGATGGTGCCGGCGTCCTCGCAGCGGGTGGTGGCGAAGCTGCCGTATTTGCTCCAGTCGGTTTCGGCGAGAGCCGGCGCGGCGAGCAGAAGGGTGGCAACGGCAATAAGGCCGCTCAGTCGAAGCATGGTCGTTTTCCTCAATCCGGCACGATCCTAACCCATGCGCGACGAAGGTCCAAGCCCGGCGGGTTGAAGCGCCTAGAGGTGGAGGCTAGGGTCGCGGGCGGTTGGGGGATTTCATGGCGAGTATGGTGGGGACGCTGCTGCGGGCGGCGCTGGTGATCGGGCTGCTGGTGACGCCGGCGGCGGCGCGGCAGATTGCGGTGCGGCTGCATGAGGAGCCCTTTTTCAAGGGCGGGGTGCAGGTGCAGGTGCTGGTCGATGTAATCATCACCCGCGGGGAATGCCGGCAGTTGATCGCGGCCTATCGTAAGCGGGCGAAGGGTGGACAGGTGAGCGTCCACCGCCCGGTCGATAGTCACAGCAGCGGGCGGGCTCCGTGGTGCGTCGACAATTTCGATGGCCGCGGCGTGACGTTCAACGAGACGCTGTTCGACTGGGAAGTCTACCGCGGGGGATCGCGGCGGCAGTAGCCGCGTCCCCGTCGTGCTTGCTGCCCCCGCTGGATCAGAAGACCGCGAGGTATTTTAGCAGCGCGATGATGCCGATGATGATCACCACGATCTGGATGATCTGCTTGATGCGCGCTTCGACCGGCAGGCGCTGGACCAGCCAGAGGATGAGCACGACCACCAGGAAGGTGATGAGGATGCTGATGAGGATTCCCATCGGGTGTCTCCGTGACGCTGCGGGAGTGCAGTGCCGGCCCTAACGCACGTGTGGCGAAAAGGTGGCAGACGGATGAACGGGATTTCGGTGCCGGTCTCGATCTGCCGATGACTTCCGTCGGGAGCCTCCCGCTGCAGACGATCGAGGACCGCGAGCATGGGACGCTGACGATTGAGCAGGGGTGAGGTTATGGTCGTGCAGGCGGGAGGGGCGATTGGAATCGAACAAGGGGGAGGCCGCGCGGTCGAGCTGGTATCGGCGTAAGCAGCGCGTGATTCAGAAGCGCAACGCCGAGGGCAGCAAGTTCAAGCTGGCGGAACTGAAGCGGCACCTTCACACGCATCATCCCAACTGCCCAGAACACGTTCGGCACGAACTCTACCGGCTCGTACGCGAGCGGCGATGGGACGTGCCAATCGGACAGGCTATCGGCATCACCATGCAGAACCTCGTCCGGCATCAGCTGACCAATTACGAGCGCCTATACGATGCCGGGGGGATGACGAAGGAAAGGGCGCGCCTGACCGTCAAGGCTCGGGTCAACGAGATCATTGCCGGCTGGAGCTTACCGCCCAGTGCGAGCGCGTCGGAGGACGATGCGGAGCCTGGTCATTCGAGCGTGGCTCTCTGATTCAGCAGCGGTGAGGGATTGATGCGGGGCGGTCGCGTCCTCATGTTTTGAGGGACAGGAGGGCGCGATGACGGAAGAGCCGGATCGGGACGAGGGGCCTGCGAAGAAGCCGACGAACGACATGTGGGAGCGAGCTGGAGTAGCGGCGGCTTGGGCAGCCGCCGCGAAATGACCGAGGCAGACGGCGTGATTTACGCCGGCGGCCTGCTGCTTGCCGGGATCGTGGGGTTCGGCTGGCTGATCTGGAAGGTGGTGTTCCAGGGGTGAGCGGCGGCTAGTGGACGAGCATGACCTGCGAGAGCGGCTGGAACCGCCGGCCGTTTTCGCCGACATCGACGACGTAGCCGCCCTTGTCGCAGATATTGACGCGCCCATCGGTGCGGCCGCCCGACGCGAAGGCACTGACCGCCGCCATGCACGGCCCCTCGGGGATCGTCACCGTGAAGGTGAGGCGCTGGCCGGGTGCAATCGCCTTGAACCCACTGACCTCGCCGCCCTTCACCTTGAAGCTGGTGATGGGTTTTGTGAGGTTGTTGTGGAGGGTGAAGGCGTGATCGCCAGCGACCGCGGGCAGGGCGGTGGCGCAGAGGATGAGGGCGGTCAGGGCGGCGGTGAGTTTGTGCATGTGACGGCTCAGTTGGGGCGACAGTAACGGCGAATTGCACGTGGGTCGAGCGGTCCGAGTGGCGGAAATCGCTCGCGAAGGCGGCCGAGGTTATCGCGCGCGGTAGCGAACCCACAGCAGGGCCGCTCGTCGACTGCAGGGAACAAGGGGAAACTGCTTGATAGCGCCTTACGCAAAGTGGAATGCTGTATTAGTCCTTCTTTTGTCTTCGCAATGGGTGCCTGAAAATGGCCGACGCTGATTTTAAGCTGCCGGGTTCGTCGTTTGATGAGCTGATCAAAATCGTTCAGGCCTATGCCTTAATCAACAAACCGGCGTCTTTGGATGACGTCAGCCGCCGCATTGGGATGAATCCCACTATGGTCAGCGCCAACAACGGCTTCCTAATTTCGATTGGGATACTGCTGGGTGGCAAAAGCAAAACAATAACTCCTCTTGGCAAGCAACTGGGCGATGCGATTAGTCATGGAATCGAAGAGGAAGCTAAGCGACTGTGGCGGCAGTTTGTTGACGACTCGGAGTTTCTGAAAAATGTCGTGAGTGCGGTTCGCATCAGGCGGGGGATGGAGGAGGGGGCTCTTAAAGCTCATATCGCCTACTCCGCGGGCGTTTCAAAGTCGGCATCGGTGACGACCGGAGCGGGCGCTGTGATAGAGCTACTTAGGCAGGCCGGTGCGATAGTTGATGAAGATGGGAAGTACGTCGTCGGCTCATTGACCGAATCCATCACTCCGGAAGCCTCCGCGACCACGCAGCCGGCGACATCGCCCGTCGTTCACATCTCTCCTGCGCTTCATCCCTCTCGTTCGCTCAACGGTCTATCAATATCGATTGAGGTCAAGGTAAACTGTACGCCGGCCGAATTAGACGGTCTTGGTACTAAGCTCAGGGCTATTGTCGATGAGTTCAACGCTGCCTTGGCCGCGGACGAATAGATGCCTCGTCCACTGCCCGGAGCGACAGCGGAGCAAATGGTTGCGTCGGTGGAGGCCGCGCTGGCGCATTCCGGCACCTGTGACAAGGAGTTTGCCGCTGCATTTGCAGATATGACGGTCGACAGAGCGGCGGCGGCTTTGGATCTTGCGTGCGAGCTCAAGCTACTCACAAAGTCAGGATCCGACTATACGGTAACGCACCCAATGGCGAGTCTGTTAAGGACTCCGCAAGTAGCCGAAAAGGCCGCCGTTTTGCGCATAGTCCTTGAGAAGTTTGAGCCATTTGTAGTCTTTCGCCAAGAATTGGATGCCACTGCCGATGCGACTATCGCGGCAACTCGTGCCAAGACGACATTGGATTTGCAGCCGCATCGTGAAGACGTGAAGACTACATTGCTGGATCTTGCAACATTCAGTGGCGCGCTTAAGTCTACATCTGGAGGAAAGTACGAGCGGGACGTACAGGGGTTGTTTCCATCTCTCAAGGAACTGGCAGCAGGTGCAACGGAAAAGGCGGCAGCGGTGCTCCAAGTCAGGGAAATTCTGACCGCCGAGTTCGCCAACACGCTGTCCGTAGATGATGTCATCGATCCGTTGGGAGATGCTCTGCGTCATGCTTCTGGTGGTAATTCACGAGAGGCGGTCGTTCATGCTGGAAATGCGGTCGAGTCATACTTAACTGTATTATCGGTCGCGCATCAGATTGGCCTGGTAGGTGCCACGGGACTCAACGCTAAGCTGGATAGATTTGATCAAGCCCATTCGCTGCCTAAGAAGCTAATATTTGTTGGTAAGTATCTTGGCCACGTAAGGAATGCTGCGGATCATGGAGTGGACGCTGACGTTGGCCGGTCGTGGACCATTCAAAATGGCACCGGTCTGAATTATGTCTACGTCTCACTGTCGTTCTTACGATCAACTAAGAAGCACTATGATGGCTTGTCCGACATATAGTGCCAAATGCGGAGTGCGCATTGCCCCTCCTGGCTGAGACGTATCTGCGCGTCAGCATTGACCTGCCGGAGCGGTATCGAGGGGAACTGGTCCGCTACTTAGTGCCCGTCGCTGAGGTGGTCGCCCAGAACATTTACGGTGCCCCGATACCAATCGAAGTTGGGGTGCTTGAGGGATCAACCAGAATTTGGATAAACGCTGTGGCCGCGTCGCTTGCGGGGCTGATGGTCGGCTACGGGACATTTCGCCAGTCGATAGACTATCTTGCGGGTGATGCGCGTTTGTTTGGCGAGGCTATGAGAGATAAGGTTATCTCTATTGGGCTGAGCGACGATGAGATTGCCGTTTTTCAGCGGCGATTGGGTGTTGTCGGAAGGATTCAGCGCGCCCTTATCCGCATTGATCGCCTCGAAAATAATCACTTGTACAAAGAGGAGGTCAAAGAGGAGAGAGAGAGGGTTAAAGCCATTTTGTTTGACATTCTGTATGAATTAGATGCGCAAGATAGACAGATACTGCTTTCGAATATTCCACTGACGATATCCAAGGGCCTTGATGAAAAGACGCCCCCGTGGGCTGCATCTCTGCCGTCGCCCATGGATCAACAGGTGATGGTCTCAGCGGATTCGAGCTTATGGCCGGGTATCGCGGAAACGAAGTTTATTGCCAGCAATATAGGTGAAGCGTTGAATGAGCCGACTGTCTCCTTCGACGCGTCTACCGGCAAAATAGTCCGGCCGAATCTGTTACGTGCACCTAAGTAGCTGCTTCCGTAAGCGTCGCGATCCTGACTGTCGTTTGAATCGAAATGTGGGCAATGTACGCGCCGTACACGTCGGCCCGCGGGGCGCTTGGGTGTGCCGCCTAGTCCTTCGCCCCCTCCAGCACGTCCAGCTCCATCTCGCGCAACCGCTTGACCTCGTCGCGTAGGCGGGCGGCTTTTTCGAACTCCAGGTTCGTGGCGGCTTCGCGCATTTCGCGTTCTATGTCCTTGATGACGGCCGCCAAGTTCGCGCCGGCTTGCACCTTCTCTTTCCCCGACTTGTCCTTGCCGATCGAGACGGTGACGTGGTCCTGCTCGTAGACCGAGTCCACGATCTCCTTGATGTTCGACTTGACCGACTGAGGGGTGATGCCGTGGGCTTCGTTGTAGGCCACCTGCTTCTCGCGGCGCCGGGTGGTTTCGGCGATGGCGCGGTCCATCGAGCCCGTCATGTTGTCGGCGTAGAGGATCACCTTGCCGTCGACGTTGCGGGCGGCGCGGCCGATGGTCTGGATCAGGGACGTCTCCGAGCGCAGGAAACCTTCCTTGTCGGCATCGAGGATGGCGACGAAGCCGCATTCGGGGATGTCGAGGCCTTCGCGCAGCAGGTTGATGCCGACGAGGACGTCGAAGGCGCCGAGGCGGAGGTCGCGGATGATCTCGATGCGCTCCAGCGTGTCGATGTCACTGTGCATGTAGCGCACGCGAATCCCCTGCTCGTGCAGGTATTCGGTGAGGTCTTCGGCCATGCGCTTGGTGAGCACGGTGACCAGAGTGCGGTAGCCGGCCTTGCTGACCTGGCGGATCTCGTCGACGACGTCGTCGACCTGGTTCTTGGCCGGGCGGATTTCGACGGGCGGATCGATGAGGCCGGTGGGGCGGATCACCTGCTCGGTGAAGACGCCGCCCGACTGCTCGAGCTCCCAGGCGCCGGGGGTGGCAGAAACGTAGACGGTCTGCGGGCGCATGGCGTTCCACTCCTCGAAGCGGAGCGGGCGGTTATCCATGGCCGAGGGCAGGCGGAAGCCGTATTCGGCGAGGGTGGCCTTGCGGCGCAGGTCGCCGCGATACATGGCGCCGAGCTGGCCGATGGTGACGTGGCTCTCGTCGATGAACACCAGCGCGTCGTCGGGCAGGTATTCGAACAGGGTCGGAGGGGGCTCGCCGGGCTTGCGGCCACTGAAGTAGCGCGAATAGTTCTCGATGCCGGCGCAGGAGCCGGTGGCTTCCATCATCTCGAGGTCGAACAGGCAGCGCTGCTCGAGCCGCTGCGCCTCGAGGAAGCGGCCGGCGCCGTTCAGCTCCTGCAGGCGGGCGGCGAGCTCCTTGCGGATGTCCTTGATGGCGCCGGAGAGGGTGGCGCGCGGCGTGACGTAGTGGCTGTTGGCGAAGACGCGGACACTCAGCATGTCCGAGGCCTTCTTGCCGGTGAGCGGATCGAATTCGGCGATCGACTCGATCTCGTTGCCGAACATGGTGATGCGCCAGGCGGCATCCTCATAGTGGGCGGGGAACAGTTCAACCGTGTCACCGCGGACGCGAAAAGTGCCGCGGACGAAGCCGGCTTCGCCGCGCTTGTACTGCAGCGCCGTGAGGGAGCGGAGGAGCTCGCGCTGGTCGACCTTCTGGCCCTTGCGCAGGTCGACGGTCATGGCGGTGTAATCCTCGACCGAGCCGATGCCGTAGATGCAGGAGACCGAGGCGACGATGATGACGTCGTCGCGTTCGAGCAGGGCGCGCGTGGCCGAGTGGCGCATGCGGTCGATCTGCTCGTTGATGGTCGATTCCTTCTCGATATAGGTGTCGGTGCGCGGGACGTAGGCCTCGGGCTGGTAGTAATCGTAGTAGGAGACGAAGTATTCGACCGCGTTGTCGGGGAAGAACGACTTCATCTCGCCATAGAGCTGGGCGGCCAGCGTCTTGTTGTGGGCGAGCACGAGGGCCGGGCGCTGGGTGCGCATGATGGTCTGCGCCATGGTGTAGGTCTTGCCCGAGCCGGTGACGCCGAGCAGGACCTGGTCGGTTTCGCCGTTCTCGACGCCTTCGGTGAGGTCGGCGATGGCGGTGGGCTGGTCGCCGGCGGGCTCGTAGGGGGTGGCGAGCTTGAAGGGGATGCCGCCCTCGGATTTTTCGCGCGGGGCAGGGCGGTGGGGCTTCCACTCGGTGTTGCCCTCAACCTCCTTGCGGCCATGCAGGATGATGTCCTCCAGCGCCTTCACGGTGGCGGAGATGCCCACGGTCTGCGCGCCGGCGAGGGACTGGCCGGGCATGTTCTTGGCGCGGACTTTCTTGCGCGACTCTTCCAGCGCGTCGCGAAGATGCTCCATGGCCTCGGGGTTTTTCGCAGCTTCGCGGGAGATGTCGCGGGCGGTGATGCGGGAAGAGGGGGCGTGGCCGAAGCCGGCCTGGTCGCTCTCGCCCATGCCGCCGAAATCCGGGCGATCGACCGAGTTGGCCTTGGATTTCGGAGCCTTGAGCTGCATGCCGGTGGCGGCGGAGCGGGCGGTTTTGCTCTTCTTGTCCTCGCGCCGGACGGGCTGGGCCTTGGCCGGAACGTCGGGGACTTCCTGCGAGAACTCGGCGTCGAGATCGGGCTGCGCCGACTTGCGGCGCTTGGCGCCGACGGTGGGCTGCACGTCGCCGCCTTCGACCGAGCGGGCGAGTGGCTGCGGCTTCAGCGGCTGGATGCCGGTGCCGTTGGCCTCGGCGGCGCGGCGGGCGGCGTTGTCGAGCTGGCGCTTGTTCTTCAGCCGCTCCTGCGGGAGCCGCTTGTTGAGCCGCTCATCCTCGGCCTTCTCGATCTCGCCGAGGAAGTCATCGATGGAGAAAGAGGAGGACGGCTTCGCTTCCTTGCCCTCGCGCCGGGCGGGCTGGTCGGTCTCGGACTTCTTCGGCATCGGGCTCTCTCGCAAGTCAGATTCTCGACTCTCTCGGGGGAGAGTGGCGGGGCTTCGGCAGCTCGCACCATAGATAGGCGCGCTGTCAGAATCTGTCAGTGGTGGATTGGTGTCGACAGATATAGTGCGTCGCGAACGGAATGTGAACGGGTGGCGGACCCCGCAGTAGCGACCATAGGGTGATCGCGGAAAGGCGAGGGTCTGCCTGCGGCCTGGATGACGGCCTAGCCGACTTTCACCGCACCGCCGTCGACTGCGATGGTCGTGCCGGTGATGAAGCTGCCAGCGTCAGTGGCCAGAAGTAGCGCGGGGCCGCCGATCTCCTCGACGGCTGCCCAACGTCCGAGCGCCATTCGCGTCGCGATACTGTCCCTCTGCTCTGAGGTGAAGTTTCGTTGGGTCAGTTCAGTGAGGAATGGGCCGGGCGCGAGACAGTTGACGGTGATGCCGAAGCGACCAACATCGAGCGCCATCGACCTGGTCATGCCGATGAGGCCGGCTTTTGCGGCGCTGTAGCTGACGCGTTTCTCGAAGCCGCTCGTACCGAAGATCGACGAAACGTTTATGATCCGCCCCCAATGCCGGGCCCGCATCTGCGGTATCAGGGCGCGGCTCAGCGCCACCGCGGTCGTCAGGTTCAACTGGATTACAGCGTCCCAGGTCTCGTCCGTCAGTTCCTCGATCGCCTGCGGCATGCTGGCACCGGCATTGTTCACGAGGACATCAACCCTGCCGAAAAGGGCAAGCGCCGATCTGGCGAGGTTCTCGACATCGTCGCGGACGGTCATGTCCGCCGCGAGATACTCGACCCGCCTATCCAAACCCTGGGCGATATCGACCGCGGCCGATTGCAGTTCGCCGGCATTCCGGCTGGTAATGAGGATGTCCGCACCCGCTTCGGCAAAGGCTCGCGCCATCGCCTTGCCGAGGCCTTTGCTGCCACCGGTCACCAGCGCAACCTTGCCGCTCAGGTCGAACTTCTTCGTAGAGTTCGCCACTTATCGCCCCCCGCTCTTCAGATGACACACTCGATGAGAAATGGCCCCCTACGCACCATCGCCGCCGACAAGACATCGGCAAAGGCCTCGCAGGTCTCGACCCGGCGCGCCTCGACTCCGAAGCCCGAAGCGAGTTGAACCCAGTCGATGGCCGGGTCGCCCAGGCTCATCATGCGAGTTGCATTGCGGCCGACATCGTTGACGCCAAGGTTGCGCAACTCGCCCTGGAGAATGGCGTAAGCGCGATTGGCCAGAATAATGGTGAGAACGTTGAGGTTCTCTCGCGCCTCTGTCCACAGTGCTTGCACGGTGTATAGCCCGCTGCCGTCGGCCTGCAGGTTCACGACCTTCCGATCCGGGCAGGCGATGGCGGCGCCGAGAGCGAGCGGCATACCGCCCCCGATCGAACCGCCGGGCACCGACAGGACGTCATGAGGCGCCGCCTGGTGCGAGAGGGCGCGGAAGCGTGCCGCCGAAGTAACGCCCTCGTCGCAAACGATAGCGCCTTCCGGCAGCTGCCTGGCGAGCACCTCGCCAAGCGAGTCAGCGCTCAAAGATCCCCTGAGTTGGCGGGCCTCCAGGGCAGGTCGCGCTACAGGCATATTGCTGACTGCACCGATTTCGTGCGCAAGCGCCTCGAGCGCGGCGACCTGATCCTCGGCCGGGGATGCCAGCGCAACGACCCTGCATTCATCTGGCACGAGACGACCTGGTTTGCCCGGATAGGCGAAGAACGCCACGGGTTCGGGCGTCCCTACGAGGACCAGGACTTCGAGACCCCTGAGGGTCTCCAATGCCAAGTCCACCGGATACGGGATGCTCATGGGCGAAACTTGCCCACGTCCGCGCCTGACGCGGGATGGGAGCACCGCCGCCAGCACCGCTCCGCCGAACGTCGACGCGATACGGCCAGCCAGCGCCGTGCCCTGCTCAAGCGCCGCCTCATCGCCGACAAGGATAGCAAATCTGCCACCGCTGTGGCGGATGGCGTCGGCCGCGCGGCGCACGATATCCGCACTCGGACTCGGCCGTTTGGGTCGGGCGAACGATCCTTTCGCCTGGCCGGCTGTGGCGCTCCAGGCGCTGTCCGCCGGCAGTATGAGGGTTGCTGGACCGGGCGCCAGCATGGCCTGATTGTACGCCTCCGCCACCCCATCGGCGATCTCACCGGCGCTGTTGAGCCGGCGAACGAAGCGAGACATCGGACGTGCAAGTGACTCGATGTCGGTCGTGAGCGGCGCGTCGTATTTCAAATGATAGGCGGCATGATCGCCGACGATGTTGATGATCGGAGAGCCAGCCCGGCGCGCATTGTGCAGATTGGCAAGACCGTTCGCGAGGCCAGGTCCGGTATGCAAGAGTGTTGCCGCCGGCTGCCGTCGCATCCTTGCGTAGCCATCGGCGGCGCCAGTTACAACACCCTCGAACAGCCCCAGAACGCAACGCATTTGTGGCTTGCGGTCCAATGCAGCGACGAAGTGCATCTCGGATGTGCCCGGGTTCGCGAAGCACACATCAATTCCGAGGTCGAGCAGGCTGTCGCAGAGCTGATCGGCACCGTTCAAAGCGCGCCTCCCCCCAGAGCCGCCGACTGAACCAAAGCTGATCACAGAAGGCGCGAACGTGCAATTGCGGTCAGCGGCTCTAGTCCCCGATTGCGGGGGCTCTCGCGTTGCTGGCGAGGTAGCGTTCTTCCCATCAGGTGAAGAGGAGGTCGCGGAGCGCGGCGCCGTCACTGCCGCGTGAGAGAGGGATGGACTCGCGAATTTTCAGGTTTCGCCAGCCTGGCCGCTGAGTGTTCGGCGGTTGCGTCCGGTACCGTCTCCCATGTCCGATGGCCGGGCTCCGGCATTGCTGCGAGTGCCGCGGCGTCAGAAGGCGTAGGTGGCGGCGAGGCGGGCTAGGTAGGTGGTGTTGCCTTCGGTGGGGATGATGCCGGTGAGTTTGCCTGACACCTTCAGCTGGTCGCCGACGGGGAGGGTGAGGCCGGCGCTGAGTTCGACGGCGTCGGCGGCGGGCAGGTCGCCGGCGACCGAGATGTCGATGAGGCCCGGCAGGTCGCCGGAAATGGTGCCGCGATCGCCCTTGCGATGGGTGGCGGCGACGCCGAGGGTGGCGGTGGCGCCATTGCCGAAACCCTGGGTCAGGTCGACGCCGACGCGGATCAGGGTGGTGTGGCTGTCGATATCGCCGAAGGTGGCGGGCAGGGGGCCGTCGGTTTCGGTCCAGCCGGCATAGGAGGCACTGGTCCACTGCGATGAGGCGTAGGGGGTGAACGACGTCTCACCGAAGGTGAAGGCGTAGCCGATCTGTGCGATGGCGCCGTAGCCGGTGCCGGTGGTGGAGCCGCTCGAGGTGACGGGCGTGGCGCCGTTGAGATAGCCGCGGGTGATGTCGCCATCGAGCAGCATGCCGCTGGCGCCGAGCAGCCACTGGGGGCCGCTCTCGGGCCGGCCGGCGAGGAACAGGCTGGCGGCGCTGCCGAGGAAATCGGAGTGGCCGTCATAGACCATGTCGGTGCGGATGGCGGCGACGCCGACCGAGGCGCCGAGCTCCATGCCGGTGCCGAGGTCGATGCTGAGGCCGACGGTGGAGGAAGCGGTGGGGTCGCTGTCATAGGCGCCATAGGCGAAGGCATCGACGGTCGCATCGGTCCTGGCGGCTTCGCCGGCGAGGTCGCCCAGCGTGGTCAGGCCGTTGCCGACATAGGCCTCACCGGTAGTGCCCATCTTGCCGAGATCGGCGAATGAGGCACCGACGACTTCGGAGTTGACGAAGGAGCATTCGACGTCGCCACAGCGGGAGAGCCAGTACGCATATTCGCCGTTCTGCGTGCCTTCGCCGATCATCGTGGTGCCGTCGTCCGAGATAATCCCGGCGCTCGTGAGCTCGATGCCTGAAAGGTCCAGGCCCGCATCGGCAAAATAGTTCGAGAGGAGCTGCATGCCGCCAGTTTCGGTCCACCGAAACGCTCCGTCGGTAGCCGCACCGACGATGATGCTGCCATCGGCCGTCATGTCGTAGGCGTAACTGGCATCCGAACCGAGGGTGTCGATATCGACCATGCCGTCAGCGTCGGTCCAGCGGAAGGCGTGGACAGTGGTGCCGTCGGCGAGGTCGGCCCGTCCGGCCAGAACCGAGCCGTCGGAAGACATGGCAAAGGCGGTGCTGCCCGTGCCGCCAAGTGTACCGAGGTCGACCATGCCGGTTCCGTCGGTCCAGCGGAAAGCGCGATTGAACGAAAAGTCCGCCGCGTAATAGTCGCCGACGAGGACGGAACCGTCGGACGATATCATGGTGGCGCCTGACTGGTTGTCGGGGTCCAGAGTGTGGATGTCGGTCATCACACCACCAGTCCAGCGGAAGGCATGCTGGACGGAATGCCAATCGGCCGTGAGGTTGCTGGCGCCGGCGACTACGGTGCCGTCGGCAGAGACCGCATTGGCCGCCGAGGTGACGCCGTCTTCGAGATACCCCAGGTCGACGGCGACATTGTCGGCGCCCCACAGGGTCGCGGTGAACGGACCGGTATTGTAGGAGGACGCGCCGACCACGACGGAGCCATCCGACGATACCGCCCAGGCCAGCGCCCGGTCGCTGCCGGGCAGGCGCTCGAGCGGCGTGACAGTGGTTCCATCCCACTTGAAGGAGTCGGCACCGGTGCTGGAACCGAGCCCCATTCCCACAAGCGTGCTGCCATCGCTCGACAGGGCCGTTGTCTCGCCATACTGCGACATCACCGTCACGACGCCGTCGCGCAGGATGAAGGGATGGACGACCCCGATGCCCTCTTCGATGAAACCACCCACCGTCAGCCCGTCGGGGGTCAGGAAACCGACATAGGGGGTGAACTCGAACGTATCGACGGCGGCGGCGGGATTGGTCGAAAGCGCGAGGCTGGCCAGCACGAGCGCCGACCAACGGGCATGCGGCAGCCGAGGCGGCGTCGCGCGAAACATGGAATACCCCCTGCCGCGGTCGTCCACCCGCGGGATGGTTCAGGAGTGGCAGGGCGTTAAGACCTTGGCAACGAAATAGGGCGGCACCTGCGGCTACTGCGTACGATGTTGCTGGCGGGCAACAGTTTTTGCGTTCTGCCCCAGCCCTTTAGTTCCGGAATTCGAACTAATTCGATGCCCGGCGGGGTGGTTTATTCACTCGGGTTGTTCCAGAGATTCACGAGCGCTTCTACCTCCGCACGAGTCGGAGCCGAGGCACCGCCGTTCCGCGAGACCGCGAGGGCTGCGGCGGCATTGGCGTACCGGGTAGCGTCGGCAGGGGACGCGCCGTGGGAGAGGGCCGCGATGAAGGCGCCGATATGGACGTCGCCGGCGCCATTGGTGTCGCGGGCGGTGACCGCGGGGGCCGGGATGCGGAGCGGGGATTGTCCGCGCAAATGCAGGTGGCAGCCAGCGGCGCCGTCGCGGATGACGAGGCCCGCAGCGTTCGGGCAGCGGGTCAGCAGGGCAGCCGGGCCGATGGGAGCGAGGATGGCGGCCTCCTCAGCATTGCAGCTGAGCCAGGTGGTGCGGCGCAGGGCACGGGCGATGAGCCCGGGATCGATCTCGCCGATGATGGGACAGGGATCGAAGACGACCGGTACCTCGGGCGACAGGGCGTCGAGCCAGTCGGCGAGGATAGTGCGGGTGCCGGCGTAATGCAGCAGGTAGCCGGTGAAGGCGATCCAGTCGCCGGGGCCGAAGCTTTGGGGATCGGGCAGGGTGGCGCCGAGAGTGCCCTCGATGCCGGCGTGGGAGACGAAAGTGCGCTGGCCGTCGGGCGTCAGCAGGACGACGCAACTGCCGGTGTCGGCGAGGGGTGAGGACGGCTGCAGGACCGCGATTCCGGCCTCGGCTAGCTTTGAGCGCAGCGCGTCGCCATTGGGGCCGGTGCCGTGCGGGCCGGCATGGACCGCCGGCAGGCCGGAGCGAGTGGCGGCGAGCATGGAATAATAGCCGCCGCCGGGCGTCGACCGGTAGGTCGCTGCCACGGACTCACCGGCGAGCGGCGGCAGGGCCGCCACGGCGTAGATGTGGTCGATGAGGGTGCTGCCGAGGTGGACGAGGCGCTGGGTCACCCATCACCCGTAGGGCGGCGGCGCGCGCAGCGTCAAGGCCGGCACAGGACCAATGGATAGGTGGGCGGGGGCGGGTTTGCTCTTCCCTTCAAGGGCTTGCGTCGGACAGACTGGCCGGCGGGAGAGAGGGATGGACTCGCGGGTTTTCTGGCTGGCGGTGGCCGCGTTCGTAGGCGCCATCGAAGGCGGCGGGATTTCCGGGCTGCTGCCGCTGATCAGCAGGGATTTTGGCGTCAGCCCGGGGCAGGCGGGCCTGGTGGTGCTCGGCTATTCGCTGGCCTATGCGGTGGGGCCGCCGCTGCTCGCGGTGCTGCTCGGCGGGGTCGGGCGGCGGCGCATTCTCGCGGGCGCCGAGTTCGGGCTCGCGGTCTGCGCGCTGATCATTGCGGTGATGCCGTTCTTCGAGGGGCTGGTGGCGATGCGCACCATTCTCGCCGTCGCGGCCGGCACCTTTACCGGCACGGCGATGGCGACGGCGGCGATGATCGCGCCCTATGGCCAGCGCGGCCGCTACATGCAGGTGATCAGCCTGGGGCAGGCGATCGCGGCGCTGGTGGGCATTCCGCTCGGCGTCTGGGTGGGGGAAAAGTTCGGCTGGCGGGTGGATTATTATGCGCTGGCGCTGATGGCGGGGCTCGCGGCGCTGGCGCTCTACACCCAGCTGCCGCGGGGCATGCCGGGCGACAGCCAGACGATGCGCGACCGGATCCGGGTGCTGCGCAATCCGGGCGTCGGGTCGGCGCTGCTCTCGACCCTGCTGTTCATGATGGGGTCGGCGCCGATCATGGTCTATGTCGGGGCGCTGATGGCGGCGCTGGGGCTCGATTACGGTCTGCTGCCGCTGGTGCTGCTGGCGGGCGGCATCGGCGCCGTGGCCTGCGGCACGATGGCAGGGCGCATGGCTGACCGGATTGGCAGTGTGCGGACCGGGCTGCTGGCCGGCATGGCAGTGCTCGGGGTGATGGCGGCCTATCTGCTGCTGCCGATGCTGCCGCGCGACCTGGCGCTGCCCGGCATGCTGCTGGTGGCGGCGCTGCAGGGGCTGGTCGGCCGCGCCTACAATATCGCGGTGACGGCGCATATGGCGCATCTGGCGCCGACAGCCGTGCCAGTGGCGATCTCGCTCAACATGTCGACGTTCTCGATCGGCATGGCAGTGGCGGCGGCAGTGGGCGGCATCGTGGTCGACAACTGGGGCGCGCTGAGCCTGCCGCTGGTCGGCGCGCCGCTGGTGCTGCTGGCCATGCTGGTGTGGCGCACGGTGCCGGAGTCCGAACTGCACCCGGCCCCGCCGCCGCCGGAGGCTTAGAGCGGGTGGCAGCTCATGGTGTCGGAGTCGGCGCCGGGCTGGGTGAGGAATTCGACGTTGAGGCCTTCGTTGACGCGGTAGGAGCGGAGGATGACCGAGGGTGCGTCCGCCAATGCGCCGACGCGGCCGCCCCAGCTGATGCTGCCATCGGCGGCGACGGAATAGGGCGCGAAATCGTCGGTGACGTTGCCGAGCGGGCGGAAGCGGTAGGTCGCTCCGGCGAAATCGAACTGGCCCATGGGCTGGATGTTGATGTTCGAGAAATCGCCGGCGCTGATGGCGCAATCATAGGTGCCGTCGGGCAGCGGGGCCGCGAGATCGACGGGCGCGCCGTCGGCCGGGCGGAGGACGTAGGGCATGCGAAAACCCTGCGTGCCGTCGTCGAAATCCATGGTGCACATGCCGGCATCGACCCCGGTGATGGTGCCGGTGATGCCGGCCTCATCGACGGCGTGGACGCCGACGTCGCAATTGGCGAGCGGCTGGGCGGCAGCGGCGAGGCTCCACGCGGCAGCCGACATCAGGACGCCGATGGCGCCCGTTGCGATGGAAAGCCCGGTTTTCATTCGATTTCCCCCTGATAATTCGCACCATAGCGAATTGGCGGAGGCGTGGGAACGGGGCTCAGGCGACGGTGTAGCGGAGGTGGAGGATGTCGTTTTCGAGCCGGTCGACCGACTGGAGTTTTAGCCCGACGCCCTTGCCTTCGGGGCGGTCGAAGAGGGTAGCGGCGGGGGTGGTGCCGTCGGCGACCGGGAGGATGATCATGCTGATTTCGTCGATGAGGCCGGCGGCGAGGAAGCTGCCATTGATGCCGCCGCCGCCTTCGAGCAGCAGGCGCCTGATGCCGAAATCGGCGGCAAGGTGCTCGAGGGCGAGGGGCAGGTCGAGTTCGGTGGCGCCGGCAAAGAGGTAGGAGATGCCATCGCGGCGGAGCTCGGCGAGGTGGTCGTCGGACGCGGCCTCGGTGAGCACGGCGACGATGGCGTCGCCATTGGCGCGGTTGAGATTGAGGTGCAGCCGCGCCGACTGGTCGATGGCGATGGCCCATTTGCCCTCGCCGGGCGCCCCGGGGGCGATCCAGGTGGTGCGGGGATAGGCCTCGCTGGCCTTGGCAGGCCGCGGTTCGCCCTTGCCGAATTCGGCCATGGTGACCCGCCCGACGATCCACGCATCACCTGCGAGATCGCGGTGGATACGCTCGTAAATTTCGCCGAACGCCTCGGTGCCGGGCCACTCATGCGGGACGATCCGCGCATCGATACTGGTGCCCATATGCATGACGACGTGGGGTTTCATGGGGGCGACTCCCTGCTGCGTTGCTCTCCAGTATTCCCCCAAGCCGCGGCGCAACCCACTACAATTTGCCTGTCAGTTCCTCGGGCGTCTCCACCGTCCGCGACCATTTGAGCGACTGGATGTCCCAGGCCGGGTCCTGCGCCTTCAGCAGCGCCAGGACGCCCGGCAGGTGCTCGGCGCCGTAGGTGATGTAGATCAGCTGGTGGCTGTCGGCGCCGATGCGTTCGGCCAGCGCCCGGTTGCGGAAATCGAGGATCACCGGGTCCATCGGGCTCGGCTTGGCCTTGCCGCCGAGCAGCATGGAGAGCCCGCCGCGGCAGATGGTGCCCGCGAGCCGGCGCTGGTCGGGCGTGCCGTTGCTGACCATGCCGATAATGCCGGAGAGGCCGCCGGAACTGCCCTTGTCGGCAGCGTCGTCGGCCTTCTGTTCGGCCATCCGGGCGGCGAAATCGGGATCCTCGGCCACCAGCCGCTCATATTCGTGCATCATGTCGGCGGTGGTGACGTCGGCGGCGATGTGGCGCTCGGGGTGGGCGGCCATGTCGGTGCGCAGCAGCCCGAAATAGTCGAGCTGGAAGCTGAGGCCGCAGAGGCTGGCCATGGTCTTGTAGTTATCGGAAAGATCGCCGCCGCCGGCGAGCGTGTCGTTGAACCACTTGTCGCCATCGGGCGAGGGCATCACGCCCTCGTAGTAGATGACATAGCCATCATCGAGCGCCTTCTCGAGATCGTAGACGACGCTCTTGTAGAAGCCCTCCGAGCCGATGTGCATCATGCCCTGGAAGACCACCGTCTTCTTGCCGTTCGACAGCGTCGCCTGCGGCACGACGAGCGGCCGGAACTCGGTGGCGAGGGCGAGGAAGTAGATGGGCGTCGCGACGATGATCGCGAGGACGAAGAGCAGCGCCGCCCAGGCCTTGAGATAGCTCGTGCCAAAGCGCTGCCGGCGCTGGTTGCGGAACAGGGCGCGCACGATCCACGCCGCGAGCAGGCCGAGGATCGCGGCGATGACCGCGATGACGAGAACCACGAACCAGCTCACATCGACCAGCACCGGCAGGCTCAGCAGGAAGCCGAGCCCCAGCACGAACCAGACGATCGCCGAGACACGTAGTTTCAGCCGGTAGCCGAAGCTGCCGGCAGCAGTTTCACCCAACGCCATGATGCCCCCGAGCCTGTCAGTTGATATACTGGAACTGGCCGCCGGCGCTGAACCAGCAGTTGAAGAAGGTGGTCTTGCCGCCCTGGGTGTAATTGCCCTGCGAGACGTAAAGCTTGCCGCTCTTGAAGGCCATGTTGGTGGTGATGTCCTGCGGGCGCACGCTGAACTTGGCCGAGGCCTCGCCGGCGCAGAAGCGTGGCATCAACGAGGTATCGATGGCGTCGGAGACCGGGGCGACGGGCTTGCCGACCTTGCCCTCGACATAGAGCGTGAGGGTGAAATTGGCGCGCTCGTTGCGGCGGGCGGCGTTGCGCATCAGGTAGACGTCGATTTCGTACTTGCCGCTCGAAGGGATGACGAACGTGGTGCTGTTGCCGTCGATCGAGCCGTTGAAGGCCGCCTCGGTGGCGCCGGGCGCGACGATGTTGAAATAGTTGCTGTCATTGTCTGTATCGAGCTGCACGCTGAGCTTCTGCCCAGCGGAGACGTCGAGCTTGTAGACGATGCCGTCGCGGCCGCGGATCGAGCCCTCGATGGTGGTGCCGTTCGAGCCCTTGGGGAACTTGACGTTCACGGTCTTGTCGGCGGCGAAGCTGCCGGGGGCTCCCAGCAGGGCAAGGGCGAGCGAAAGCGCGGCCAGCGCACGAGCGAAACTCATTCTACGTCTCCTGAAGTGTTCTCGTCGCAGACATAATGACTTAACCTAGGTTAGCCGGACAGTGGGCGAGGTGGCCAAACGTTAACGATTTGGATGCAGCCGGTTGTCGCAGATGAGACCCGGACACACCTTGCGAGACGCGTGATGGATTTCACCAACCTGCTGAAGGCCATCGAGGAGTTTCTCTACGAGCTCGTCGCCTGGGTCATCTTCTACCCGCTGACATTGTTCCGCACCGCGACGCGGCCGCTCGACATGATGCGCTACGCCGAGCGCGAGCTGGGCGACAAGCTCGACGAGCAGTATGACGACGCGCTGAGCCCGCCGATTTTCCTCGTGATCACGCTCCTGCTCGCTCATCTCATCCAGATGGCGATCGAGCCGGCATTGCCGGGCGTGATGCCCGAGGTGTTCCGGGACGAGCGCAACCTGCTGCTGTTCCGGGCGATTGCGCTGAGCCTCTTCCCGCTGCTGCTGGCCTTCGGCACGGTGCGGCGGCGCGGCGCGAAGCTGACGCGGAAATCGCTGCGGCCGGCCTTCTACGCCCAGTGCTTCGTCGCCGGCCCGTTCATCCTCATGGCCTATCTGGGGCTGGCGATCGGGCTTCACGGCGGCATCGCCGGCGTTGCCGGGCTGGTGATCAGCGGCCTCGGATTGCTCTGGTACGGTGGCGTGCAGACGGTGTGGCTGATGTCGCTGGGCGTCGGCGGCGTGCGCGCCGGGCTCTCGGTGGCGGGTACGCTGCTGCTCGGGCTCATCGCGGTGTTGGTGTTCTCGGCAGCGGCGACGCTGGCGGCAGGAGGCAGGATTGCGGGCTAGTTGGATAAGTGCGGCGATTGCCTTCATGCTGGCGGCGACGGCGGCGTTCCCGGCCTTCGCCTATGACCCGGTCGGCCGGTGGCAGGTGACGAACGGCGAAAGCCGCTACCAGGTGCTGTTCTGCCAGCGCGACAAGCTCTGCGCCAAGCTGATCTGGCTCCGCGACGACGTGAAGGACCCCAAGGCCCGCGCCTATCTCAACCAGTATGTCGTGACCGAAGCCGTCGAGGTGAAGCCCAACCTCTGGACCGGTGCCCTCAAGTACAATGGCGACGTCTACCAGGGCCAGCTCACCGTCAACGACGACGAGCACATGTCGCTCAAGGGCTGCAAGGTGGTGTTCTGCCAGACCTTCAAGCTGGTGCGGCTGCACGGCGCCGGCCGGTAGCGCCGCCTTCCCCTTGCATCCATCAAATCCCGTTCATACGTACAGTTGGCGGCATGGCCAAGGGGCGGGGGACGGGTTAGGGTCTCTCTGCCTGCCATCCGAACAGCGGGACATTTGAGATGACGATTGATCCGAGTTTGCGGTCCGTGGTGGCCGTGCGGGCCCATATCCCCGACGATGCGTTTACCGCGCAGGGCCTCGGGACATTGCGTGAAGGCAGCGGGGTGGTGATCCGGGAGGATGGGCTGGTGCTCACCATCGGTTACCTCATCACCGAAGCCGAGGAAGTGTGGCTGACGACGCATGACAACCGCGTCGTGGCGGCCCATGTAATGGCCTACGACCAGGAAACCGGGTTCGGGCTGGTGCAGGCGCTGCAGCCGCTCGACCTGCCGGCGCTGGAGCTGGGGAAATCCGGCAAGGCCAAGGTGGGCGATCCGGTTGTGTTCGCCGATGGCACGGGCAAGTCGATCCGCTCGGCGATCGTCGCCAAGCAGGAATTCGCCGGCTACTGGGAATATCTCGTCGACGAGGCGATCTTCATCGCGCCGGCGCATCCGAGCTGGGGCGGGGCGGCGATGATCGGTGCCGATGGCGACCTGCTCGGCATCGGTTCGCTCAGGCTGCAGATGATGCGCTCGGGCGAAACGGTCGAGATCAACATGGTGGTGCCGATCGACCTGCTGCACCCCATCCTCGACGACCTGCTGACCAAGGGGCATGCCGAACGGCAGCCGCGGCCGTGGCTCGGCGTGTTTTCGGCCGAGAGCGACGGCGACGTGGTGGTGATGAGCGTATCCGACGGCGGCCCGGCCGATCGCGCCGGCATCCAGCGCGGCGACATCATTTCGGACGTGCGCGATGGCGGGGTCGAGGGTCTGGCGGATTTCTACCGCAAGCTCTGGGACACGGGTCCGGCCGGCGCCGAAGTGCCGATGCGCATCGTCCGCGACGGCCGCGAAAGCTGGCTGCGGGTGAAGACGGCGGACCGCAACGCGTTCCTGAAGCGGCCGCAGTTGCAGTGACGCCAATGGACCCCGCTTCGACCAAAGCGGGGTTTACCTAATCGGGTTATGGCTGTTTGGTGCCCGGCGCGGACCTGAGGATGGTTCGCCTTGGGAGAGTTTCATGAAATATCGCTATCTGGGCCGTTCGGGCCTGCTGGTTTCGCGTCTGTGCCTCGGCACCATGACCTTCGGCAACAAGGACTGGGGCTGCGACCAGGACGTGTCGAGCGGCATCGTGCGCACGTTCGTCGAGGGCGGCGGCAACTTCATCGATACGGCGGATGGCTATTCGGGCGGCGAGAGCGAGAAGATGCTCGGCGTGGCGCTCAAGGAATATGACCGCGACGCGCTGGTGATCGCCACCAAGTGCTGGTTCCCGGCGGGCAAGGCGGTGACGCAGCGCGGGCTTTCCCGCAAGCATATCGTCGAGGCGGCCGAAGCGAGCCTCAAGCGGCTCGGCACCGACTATATCGACCTCTACCAGTTCCACGGGCCCGATCCGTACACCCCGATCGAGGAATCGCTGCGCGCTGCGGACGACCTGATTTCGGCGGGCAAGATCCGCTATCTCGGCTGCTCGAATTTCTATGCCTGGCAGATCGCCAAGACCAATGGCGTTGCGGCGCTCAAGAACTACGAGCCGCTGGTTTCGGCGCAGCACCTCTACAACCTCATCCGTCGCGACATCGAGCGCGAGATCCTGCCGGCCTGCGAGGACCAGGGGCTCGCCATGATCTGCTGGAGCCCGCTGGCGGCCGGCATGCTGACCGGCAAGTATCGCGGGCAGGATAAGCCCGAGGCCGGGTCGCGCCATGGCGTGCAGGCCGCGATCGCGGTGAAGCGCTACTGGTCGGAAGACAGCAACGCCATGATCGAGAAGCTGGTCGAGGTGTCGGCGCGGCTCGGCAAGCCGGCGAGCCAGGTGGCGCTGAGCTGGCTGTTCGGCGATGCGCGCGTCACGGCGGCGATCATCGGGGCCAAGAAAGTGGAGCAGGTGGCCGAGAACATGGCGGCCGGCGATGACGACCTGTCGCCCGAGGTGTGGCAGGAGCTGACCGACGCAATGCCGCTCAACATGGGCTATCCGTACGAGTGGACCGACATCAACGTGCCGATGACCTTCGGCAAGGCCGAGGCCGAGCCGCGGCACACGGTGCGCATCCCCTAAGGGGCGCGGCAATTCTGCTCGAACTCACGGGCGGCGGCGGAAAGCCGCCGCTCTTTGTGTCTCAGGAGCGTGAACTGGCGGGGCGGCAGGTCGGCGGCGAGGACGCGGAGCTGGCCGCTCGTCACGAACGGCGCGACCACCATTTCGGAGAGGGCTGCGGCGCAGTCGCTGGCGAGCACGGCGCTCAGCACCGACTCGTTGGTGGGCAGCGTGAGGGCGACGGGCAAGGTGGCCGGGTCGATGCCGGTATGGGCCATCGCCGCCTCGAACACGGCGCGAGTGCCGGAGCCGCGCTCGCGCATGACCCAGTGAACATCGGTCAGGGTCGCGGTGGGCGAGCCGGTGACGACGACCAGCCGGTCCTCGGCGATTGTTGTCGTGGCGAGCGCGGGCTCATCGATGCTGCCTTCGATGAAGCCGAGTTCGGCGCGGCCGGAGATGACGGCCTCGGCGACCTCGGTGGTGTTGCCGACGCTGAAGTTGATGGCGATGCCGGGATAGCGGCGGGCGTAGCGCAGCAGGTGGGGCGGCAGCCAGTAGTTGGAGACGGTCTGGCTCGCCATGAGGTCGAGCGTGCCGGTGCGGAGGCCGCCCAATTCGCTGAGCACTGTGGCGGTGGCGCGGGCCTGGGCGACGGTGCGGCGGGCTTCGTCGAGCACGACGCGGCCCTCGCGGGTGAGCTCGATGCGGCGGCCGACGCGGCTGAACAGCGGCACATTGTAGAAGGATTCCAGCGACTTGATCGCGGCGCTGGCGGCCGAGGGGGTGAGGCCGACGGCGGCGGCGCCCTGCGTGAGGTGTTCGCGTTCGGCGACGGCGATGAAGATGGTGAGCTGCTCGAGAGTCATCGTTCGATCAGGCCGAATGAAACATGCATAAGTATTCGATATTTTTGTATGAAGGCAAGGCGTAGGCCGGTGGGCGATCCGATAGGAGTAGATCGTGCTCTCGCCGTCGCGTTTCGTCGAAATTCTTCCCGGGCTCGGGGCTGCTGTCGCGGTGTCTCTGGCGGCGTGGGCGGTGGAATGGGCGGAGAGCGCGGTGCTGGGCGCGCCGTATCTCGATGCGCTGGTGCTGGCGATTGTCGGTGGGACGCTGTTGCACACGGTGTTCGGGCTGGCGCCGCGGCTCCTCGCGGGCGTGCGGTTTGCGGCCAAGACCGTGCTCGAGGTGGCGATCGTGCTGCTGGGCGGAACGATCAGCGCCCAAGCGGTGGTGGCGTCGGGGTCCGCAATGGTGGGCGTGGTGGCGCTGGTGGTGATGCTGGCGCTGGCGTTGAGCTACGGCATGGCGCGGCTGCTAGGGCTCGATGAGCGGCTGGCGACGCTCGTGGCGTGCGGCAACTCGATCTGCGGCAATTCGGCGATCATGGCGACGGCGCCGGTGATCGAGGCGCCGGCCGGCGATGTGGCGGCGGCGATCTCGTTCACGGCGGCGCTGGGCGTGGTGGTCGTGGTGCTGCTGCCGCTGGCGTTCGGGCCGCTGGGGCTGAGCCAGTGGCAGTTCGGCGTGGTGGCAGGCCTCAGCGTCTACGCGGTGCCGCAGGTGCTGGCGGCGACGGCGCCGGTTGGCGCGATGGCGGCGCAGGTGGGCACGCTGGTGAAGCTGATGCGCGTGCTGATGCTGGGGCCGGTGGTGCTGCTGGTCGGCCTGCGGCGCGGGCGCGGGGCGCGACTGCCGCTCGCAACGCTGGTGCCGTGGTTCATCGTCGGGTTCGTCTTGATGATGGTGGCCCGGTCGGCCGGCGTGGTGCCTGAGGCGGTGGTGCCGGCGTTGCGGTCGGGTTCGGGCGCACTCACGCTGGTTTCCATGGCGGCGCTGGGGCTGTCGGTCGACCTGCGCTCGGTGCTGGCATCGGGGGGCAGGGTGCTGCTCGCCGGGGTGCTGTCGATCGGCGTGCTGCTGGGGCTGGCGCTCGCGACGGCGCTACTGCTGGCCAATTGACATCGGGGTGTCACGGGCCGATGGAACGTTAGGCTTCTAACTTTTCTTCCGGCCCTTCTCCTATGGACGATCTCAATCCGCATGTGGCGCCCGCTCCGGTTCGGCGGCTGAGGCTGGCGGCCTGGCCGACGGCGGGGAAATGGGCGCTGCTGCTCGGCATCTCGGTGATTCTGGTGGCCGGGCTCGAGATGTTCCAGTTGCCGGCGGCGCTGCTCTTGGGGCCGATGATTGCCGCCATCCTGCTGGCGCTCGGCGAGGCCGAGATGAAGGTGCCGAACCTGCCCTTCGTCATCGCGCAATCGGTGATCGGCATGCTGATGGCGCGCTCGCTGCCTGCCTCGATTTTCGTCGAGCTGGCCAAGGACTGGCCGATCTATCTCATCGGCATCGGCTCGGTGATCCTGGTGGCGGCGGGGCTCGGCATTCTGCTGACGCGGCTGCGGATCCTGCCGGGGACGACGGCGGTGTGGGGCTCGGCGCCGGGCGCGGCTTCGGCGATGGTGCTGATGGCGGACGCCTATGGCGACGACGCGCGGCTCGTGGCGTTCATGACCTATCTGCGCGTGGCGCTGGTGGCGATTGCCGCCTCGCTGGTGGCGCGGTTTGCGACCCCGGGCGGCGGCGTGGCCGCGGCGGCGGAGTGGTTTCCGGCGATCGACTGGGTCGGGTTCGCCGGCACCATGGCGGTGGTAGCGGTAGGCATCGGCGTCGCGCTCTTCACCAAGATCAGGGCCGGCGGCATGTTGGTGCCGATGTTTTTGGGCGTGGCGCTGCAGGACCTCGCCGGGCTCAATATCGTGCTGCCGCCGGCGCTGCTGACGGTGTGCTACGCGCTGCTCGGCTGGACCATCGGGTTGCGCTTCACGCGCGAAATTATCGGGCATGCGACGCGGGCTTTTCCGGCGATCCTCGGCTCGATGCTGGCGCTGATCGCCATCTGCGGCGTGTTCGCGCTGCTGCTGGTGCAGTTTGCCGGGGTCGATCCGCTGACGGCATATCTCGCGACCAGCCCGGGCGGGGCGGATTCGGTGGCGATCATCGCCGCCAACACGCCGGTCGACCTGCCCTTCGTGATGGCGATGCAGGCGGGGCGGTTCATGGTGGTGATGTTCACCGGGCCGCCGCTGGCGCGCTGGATCGCGACGCGGCCGTGGCTGCACCGCTAGCGCTCGCGCGCGGGATCGGTAAGGTGCGTCTCCTCTGAGGGGAGATGACCATGATTTTCGAGCGGTTTCGGCTGGATGGGCAGGTGGCGCTGATCACCGGCGGCACGCGGGGCATCGGGCTTGCCATCGCGCAGGCGCTGGGCGAGGCGGGGGCGCGGCTGGTGTTGAGCTCGATGACGCCGCGGCCGGAGGCGGTGGAGCAACTGCGGGGGCAGGGGTTCACCGTCGACTACGTGCCGGGCGATATCGCTGACCCCGAGGTGCCGGCGCGGCTGGTGGCGGAGACGATCCGGCTCGGCGGGCGGATCGACATCCTCGTCAACAATGCCGGCATTGCGGCGCATGGCGAGACCGAGACATTCGCGGGCGAGACGTACCGGCGGCTGATGGACGTGAACGTCGATGGGCTGTTCCGCGCCTGCCAGGCGGCGCTGAAGCCGATGCGGGCGCAGCGCAGCGGCGTGATCCTCAATATCGGCTCGATTTCGGGCGTGGTGTCGAACATTCCGCAGAAGCAGGTGGCCTACAACACGTCGAAGGGCGCGGTGCACATGATGACCCGCTCGATCGCCAGCGACGTGGCGGGTGAGGGCATCCGGGTGAACGCGATTGCGCCCGGCTACATCACCACCGAGATGACCAATGGCGGGCTCGCCAACCCCGAATGGGGCCCGATCTGGCGGCAGATGACGCCGATGGGGCGGGCCGGCAGCGCCGAGGATATCGGGGCGGCGGCGCTGTATTTGTGCTCGCCGGCCTCGGCCTATGTGACCGGCGAGGTGCTGATGGTCGACGGCGGATACACCGCGCGGTAGCGGTTCAGGCGGCCTCGACTACCCCGCCGAAGCTGCGGTTGCGGGCGCGGAAGTCGGCGAGCGCGGCGCGGAAATCGGCGGCGGTATAGTCGGGCCAGCGGGTCGGCGTGAAGCTCAGCTCGGCATAGGCGCATTCCCAGAGCAGGAAATCGGAGAGGCGCTGGTCGCCGCCGGTGCGGATGAGGAAGTCGACATCCTCGGTGCCGAGGCGGGCGACGAGGGTTTCGGCGTCGGGGCGGTCGGCCGCGGCGGCGATGATGGCGTCGCGGGCCGAGTAATCGATGGCGACGCGGAGGTGGAGTGTCTGGCCACCGGCAGTGCGGCGCTCGGCGGCGGTGATGGCTTTCACGAGGCCGAGCGGCAGGCGATCGCGGCGGCCGAGGATGGAGATGCGGACGCCCACTTCGTGGAGTTTCGGCGCTTCGACGAGCAGGAATTCGCGCAGCAGCGTCATCATGCCGGCGATCTCGGCCTCCGGGCGCTTCCAGTTGTAGCTGGAGAAGGCATAGAGCGTGAGCGCGCCCACACCTTCCTCGATGGCGGTGCGGACGATGGTGCGCACCGTATCGGCGCCGACCGGATGACCGGCGGGGCGCGGCAGGCCGCGCGCCTCGGCCCAGCGACCATTGCCGTCCATGATGATGGCGACGTGGGGTTTGTGTTGGCAGTTGGTTGGCATTGCAAACCTCGTGGGTGTGGGGGGGAAGAGGGGAAGTAGGAGGTAGGAGGTAGGATGTAGGAAGTAGGTGAGTGAGCGGCAGCCGGCGATGGCGGAGTTGGGCACGGAAGTCCTCTCCCGCTTGCGGGGGAGGGGGACCGCCGTCAGGCGGTGGAGGGGGGGCGGCAGGCGCTAGGTTATCGGGGCGGCACGGCGAACTTGGCGCTAAGTAGTCGGGGGCCCATGAGGGATCGAGTTTGTGGCTCCCCCCTCCACCAGCTTCGGGTCCCCCTCCCCCGCAAGCGGGAGAGGATAGGCTGTGGCACCATCGTGCCCTCAGGCAGGTTTTGGAGTCGATTCAGGGACTTCGGCGGCGGCCTTCACGATCTGCTCGAGGACCTGGAGGTAGTCGAGGAAGCGCTTTCGGCCGTCTTTGGTGAGACGCACCTGGGTGTGCGGGCGGTTGAACTGGTAGCCTTTGTGGATCTCCACCAGCCCGGCTTCCTCGAGCACCTGGAGGTGGCGGCTGAGGTTGCCCTGGGTGAGGGCGCAGAGGCGGATCAGGTCGTTGAAGCTCAGGCCATCGGGGCGGGTGACGAGCGAGGTGAGGATGCCGAGCCGCGCCTTTTCGTGGATGGTGCGGTCGAGCCCGTCATAGGCGAAGGTGGCGGCTTCGGAGTTTTCCTGAGCCATTATCGGGCCTCCGTGGCGCGGTGGACGAGAAGGGCGATGCCGCATTGGCCGAGCGCGAAGGGCAGGCCCATGGCCCAGGGGCTGAGCGCGTGGCCGGTGGCGGCGAGGAGCAGGACGGTGAAGCCGCTCAGCAGGTACCAGGCGCCGGCGTAGATCATGCCCGGGGGCAGGGAGCGGGTGGCGGCTAAGATGCCGAGGCTGACGAGGATCAGCCATAGGCCAGGGACGAGCCACAGGTTTTCCGGCGCGGACTGGGCGAAGAAGGCGAGGAGCGCGGCGCCCGCGACGCCGGCGGGGACGAAGTGCAGCACGGCTTCGCGGATCATCTGGTCGGCGAGGCCGGCATGGTGATGGCGGCCGCGGCGCAGCATTTCGGCGCCGATCAGGGCGCAGGCGACGATGGCGGTCGCCACCCAGGCGGCGAAGTAGGGCACAGGGTCGGTGGCGCCGGGGAGGATGGACTGAGCCATGGCGACGAGGAAGGCGAGGGCGCCGCTCGCCGCCAGTGCCGCGGGACCGAGGCCGAGGAACTCGCTCGACTGGGCGAGGCGGCTCTTGATTTCGACGATGTCGGCGAGGGCCTTGTCGAGGTCGTTCATCGGCACACTCGGTTTGTGTTGCAAAGCATACTGGCGCGCAAATCTGGGCGGGATTGGGGCGGGGTGTTGGAGGTGGCGCTGACCCCCTCTCCTCAGTTTCGCTAAGTCGCTGCGCGCCTAAGCTTCACTATCCTCCCCCGCCGAGGGGGAGGATGCGCATAGCCGAGAGCTTGCGGCTCCGTCGCCTCCTCGCCCCTTGCGGGAGAGGATAGTGGAGCTTGTGAGCGCCAGCGAACTAGCGAAACTGAGGAGAGGGGGCTTAGTCGATCGGCCCCGACCGCAGCTTCTTCGTGGTGGAACGCTGGGCCTTGCCTTCGAGACGGCGTTTCTTGCTGGCCAGGGTCGGCTTGGTGGCGCGGCGGGGTTTTGGGGGGACGATGGCGGCGCGGAGGATCTGGGCGAGGCGCTCGATGGCGTCGTCGCGGTTCATGCCTTGCGTGCGGTGGCTGCTCGCAGTGATGACGATTTCGCCGTCTGTGGTGAGCTTGCTGCCGGCGAGCGCGGCGGCGCGGCGCTTGGCGGTTTCGAGCAGGTGCGGCGAGCCCATGAGGTCGAAGCGCAATTGCGCGGCCGTCGCCACCTTGTTGACGTTCTGGCCGCCGGGGCCGGGGCTGCGGATATAGGCGATCTCGATGTCGCTGAGCGGAATGGCGAGCGAGGGCGAGAGGACGAGGGCGTCGATGGCAGTGCTCCGGGCGATGCTTGCGCCATACTAGCACGAAATAGAAAACGCCGCCCGTTAAGGGGCGGCGTTCGGTGTTTCTGGCAGTTCAGCGGCTGCGGACGCGGATCGAACTGATCTCGTCGTCGGCGGCGCCGAGCGTGCGGGCGTCGCGGGAGATCACGACGCAGCGGCCGTTGAAGTTGGTGCGTTCGCAGACGAGGGCCCGGGCATCGCCGCGGACACGGATGGAGCTGATCTCGTCGTCCCAGCGGCCGAGGCGGGCGATGTCGTCGCCGGGCTTGGCGCAGAAGCTGTCGCCGCCAAAATTGGCGCGGGAATAGAAGCAGACTTCGTCGCGTCCCGGCCGGCCGGGGCGGCCCGGACGGATGTCGAAGCCGCCATTGCCGATCTGGAAGCTGAAGCCCGGAACCGAGAAGCCGACGCTGACATCGATATCCGGGCGGCTCGGGCGAGCGGGAGCGGGACCGTCGTCATCGTTGCTCAGGTAGGCGGAGGAGACCCAGCCATCGGGCCCATCTTTCGTGACATAGCACCAGCCGTTCGACTGGCAGCGGTCGATATCGACCTGCTGGCCGGGGCGCAGCACATCGACCACGGCGCCGTTCACCGGTGCGTTGCGCACGTTGACGGTGGTCGTGGCGGTGGCGGCTGAGGCGATGGACGGAAAGAGCAGGGCGCCGAACAGCAGCGCGCCGAAGATGGTCATGGGTCGGGTCATTATGGGTCCTTGAGAGTTGCCCTCAGGGACGGAATGCACCGGGCGGGCAGGGGTTCCGCCAAATGGGAAGGGGCCCAGCGGGCCCCTTCGGTAGGCGTGGCGATGTGCCCGGGATTACTCCGAGACTTCGTAGGACGAAATCTTGTTGTCGAGCGAGGAGGGCAGCGACTTCTTGGAGGAGCTGATGTTGGAGCAGACGCCCTCGAGGTCTTCGTCGCGGCAGACGAGCACTTCGGCGCCGCCCATCACTTCGATCGAGGAGATGCTGTCATCCCAGCTGCCACCCAGCGAGTCGTCGCTGTCACCCGGATCGACGCAGAGGGCCGAGCCGCTGAAGTTCTTCGACTTGTAGAAGCAGACCTGCGGATCCTCGTCCTCCTCGTCGTCGGGGACGATGATCGGGCCGCCATTGCCGACGCCGATCTGGAAGCTCGGCTTGCCGTCCTTGCCGACGCCGATCGAGAAGCTGAACGGGGTGCTGCTCGGCTTGCCCTTGTTGAGCATGCCGAAGGCCGACTGCTTGGCCCAGCCGCCCTCTTCCTTCACGAGGCAGAAGTTGTTCTTGCAATCGAGCAGGGTGACGAGGTCGCCCTTGCTGATTTCCGAGATGACGGTGGAGGCCGGGTTGGGGTTCTTGAGGACGTCGGCGTCCTTGGTGACATAGGCGTTGGGCGCGGCGAAGGCCGGGCCGATGGCGAGGCCGGCGACAAGCGCTGCGGCTGCGGCGGCGAGCTTGAACAGGCGGGTCATGGTTCGTTGTCCCTCAATGGCGGCCGTGCGGGCTGCGGGCCCTGCATTTCCGGCGCCTTACAGGGGATGAGCAATATGCCGAATCCGCGGCGAAATCGAATAAATACAACAAGCAGAACGCCCGCCGGCGAGGGCGGGCGCTGGATGTGATCGACTTTGGAGCGTCAGTAGACGCGGACGGAGCTCACGGCGTTGTTGAGGAAGCCCGTCAGGTGGGCCTGGCTCTCGTTGACGCGCACGCAGTAGGACTTGAAGTCGCGGTCGCGGCAGAGCAGCACCGAGCCCGGGCCGTCGATCTTCACGGACGAATAGACGTTGTCCTTGTGGGTCAGCAGCAGGTCGCGCACCACGTAACCGGCGCCGGCGCAGATGGACTCGCCGGTGAAGTTGGCGCCCTCGTAGAGGCAGACGCCGCCGCCCTTGCCGAGGTTCAGCCGCGGGCCCGACAGCGGCGGACGCGCTTCCTGGCCGAAGGCAAGGGCGTAGAGATCGACCCAGCCCTTCTGGCCGCCGGCATGGATCTGGCACCAGGTCTTGGAGCAGCGATCGACATAGACGCGCATCTCAGCCTCGACCTGGCCGGTAGTGCCGTAGGCGTGGCCGGGGCCTTCCATCAGCGTCAGCGCCTTCAGCGTCCAGGCCGGAGTGCCGGTCTGCACCGCCGAGGCGGGCAGGGCGAAGCCGAAGAGCAGGGCGAGCGAAATAGCAAATGTCACGAGGGCGCGCATGGGAGTGGCCTTCACCGGAAAGATCAACAGTGGCGCGACGCTAGCGCGGCTCGGGGACGACTGGAAGGGCGCGAATGCCACAGCGGGCGAAATGTTGATGAAAACAAGGCAGAAGGCGCCGCCGCGGGGTCGCGGGCGGCGCCTTCGTCACCGGGGCGGGAGGCCGCCCATCCCGGTGAAAGCGTGGGTACTCAGTACCAGTCCCAGATCAGGTCCACATCGTGGTGGTGATGGTGGTGCGGCTCGTAGTCATCGAGGTAGGGCTCGTAGTCGACGACGGCGAGATAGCCGGCGCTGACGAAACCCTGCTCGGTGAGGCACCACTTGGTGTTGCAGGCCGCGATTTCGATGAGCTCGCCCTTGGTCAGGTGACCGATGACGTCGTACTGGGTGCCGGCGCCTTCGCGCACATTGACGGTACCAGTGGCGACGCCGGTGGCCGCCGAAGCGACGCCGGTCATCAGGCCGAGAGCGAGCAGGGATACGAGGGCAGTGGATTTCAGGTTCATGTGGTTCTCCGTGTTGCTGGCGCGGTGCGCCGTTGGTGACGGAGGGTATGGCGCCGGCGGGCTGAATTGGCGCTGAACCGGCCGTACAGGCTCAAGGCGGCAATGTGGGGGACTTTCTCGCCGCGGGTGTCGAACTTCGCGGGCGTCGTTCGATTAGGTTGAAACGAGACAGAGGAGCATTGCCGTGACGCAATACATGGTCGCCATTCACCACCCCGACGATTTCCAGGCGTTTTCCGAAAGCGCGCAGACGGCGCGCGATATCGATGCGCTCAACGACGAGATGAACGCGGCGGGGGTGATCCTGTTCGTCGGCGGCATGCGGCCGGTGACGGCAGCGAAGTCCGTGCGGGTGCGCGAGGGGCGGCCGATCGTGTCGGATGGGCCGTATCTCGAGACGAAGGAGCACATTGGCGGCTTCTGGGTGCTCGAGGTGGCGAGCGAAGACGAGGCGGTCGAGTGGGGGAAGAAGGCGGCGATCGCCTGCAAGGCCCCGGTGGAAGTGCGGCCATTCTGGTCGGAGGCTGAGGCGCAGGCGGGGCAGGAGAAGTAGGACCGCTCTGGCGGGACCGCTCGTTGCTTCGCGCCGAGCGCGCGAACTGGCGTTCGCGGGACCCCTCATCCGGCCTTCGGCCACCTTCGCCCACAAGGGGAGAAGGGATGGAGCCGAAGGCTCCGTGATTGAGGTTAAGTCGGCATTGCGAGCGCACGCCTTCTCCCCTTGTGGGAGAAGGTGCCCGAAGGGCGGATGAGGGGTTGGGGCGGAAGTCGCCGATGTGGGCGGCTTACCCCCACCCTAGCTCTGCTACGGCCCTTTGGGCCTAGCGGCGCTACCCTCCCCACAAGGGGGAGGGAGAAGACAGAACCGACGTATCAGTGACGCGCCCTCCCTCCCCCTTGTGGGGAGGGTACCGGAACTTGGCGGCTTGCCGCCTAGTGGAGGTAGGGTGGGGGTGCGGCCCCTCAGCTCTTCTCGATCTTCCGCTTGTTCCCGTGCTCGTCGAGCGCGACATAGACGAACCGGCCTTGCGTCACCTTCACCCGCTCCGCGATGCGGTTGCGGCGGGCCCAGGCTTCCATGGCGATGGTGATCGAGGTGGTGCCGATGCGCTCGACGCGGGTGTAGATGCAGAGGACGTCGCCGACCTTTACCGGCGCGATGAAGGTCATGGCTTCCACCGCGACGGTCGCGACGCGGCCCATCACGGTTTCGACCGCGTGGATGGAGCCGGCGATGTCCATCTGGCTCAGGACCCAGCCGCCGAAAATGTCGCCGGCCGGGTTGGTGTCGGCGGGCATGGCGAGGGTGCGGATGGTGAGGGTGCCGGTGGGTTCGGTGCCTGCGTCGACGGTCATGCTCGTAATCCCTAGTTTTGCGGACCCTTGACGGGCCAGCGGCCGACTTCTTCTTCCCAGTGCTCGCGGCAGAGCGACACGTAGACCGATTTCTCGATCGACACCTGGCTGCCCTCGGTGAGGGTGCGGCCATGCTGGTCCTGCCGGACGACCATCGAGGCCTTGCGGCCGCAATAGCAGATGGTGCGGATTTCGCGCAGCTCGTCGGCGATGGCGAGCAGCTCGGACGAGCCGGGGAAGAGCTTGCCCTGGAAATCCGTGCGCAGGCCGTAGCACATTACCGGGATATGGAGACGGTCGGCGACGCGGGCAAGCTGCCAGACCTGGGCGTGGTTGAGGAACTGGGCCTCGTCGACGAAGACGCAATCGACCTTGCTCTCGACCGTGTGGTCGTTGATGCGCTGGTAGAGGTCGTCGTCCTCGGTGAAGATCTCGGCGTCGCTGTCGATGCCGATGCGCGAGCGGATCTTGCCGACGCCGCCCTCGGCATAGAACTTGTGGGTGAAGAGCAGCGTGCGCATGCCGCGCTCGACATAGTTGTAGGATGCCTGCAGCAGCAGCGTGGACTTGCCGGCATTCATCGCGGCGTAGTGGAAGTAGAGCTTGGCCATGCCCCGTTCTGCCGCAGGGAGGGAGTCGGGGCGAGGGCTCTGATCGGGCTTCCAACAAAAAATCGGCCGTACCGGCCGGACGCGGGACCGCTTCGCGTTCGCGCTTTGCAACAAAAAATCGGCCGCCTGGCGGGGGCGGCCGATAAAATGCCGAATTGGGGCTCGGCAGGCAGGTGGTCATGTTGGCGGCGACGACCTGCCCCAGAAGTCTCCGGCTGCCAAGTTGGCGGGAGCAGCCGGCACAAGCTCGAAGCGATTTTGGGGGAAGGCTTCGAGTGGCTTTAAGCTATTGAGCCGACATGACATGCATGTGACGTGGCGTGATCATATTGGTGTCATTTTCCCCCCGTACCCGGCACTATGGGTGGGCACCCAGGAGGCTATCAATGAATCGTCTGGTGACGTTTGCGACTGCGGCGCTGACCGCTCTTTCGATGGGCGCGCCCGTGCTGGCGCAGGACAACGCGGCGCTCGGCGTCTGGCAGCCCGACAAGGATTCCGACTACACGGTGAGCAATTGCGGCGCCAAGGGCGATCGCTTCTGCCTGACGGTGACTGAGCTGCGCGGTGGCATGCGCAAGCCCGAGAACCTCAAGTATCTGGGCAAGAACCTCATCAACGAGGCCAAGGCGAGCGGCAAGAACACCTGGAAGGGCAAGATCGACTTCTTCGGCATTACCGGCGATGCGACCGTGACGCTGAAGAACGCCGATACGCTGCACCTCAAGGCCTGCGCCTATGTGGTGGTGTGCAAAGAGATCACGTTGCACCGCAAGAGCTGAGCCCCTCAGGGCTCAGACAGGGGCGGCCCGGCGGGCCCTGATCGCCGGGACAGCTTCGACCAGGATGATGGCGAAGAAGATGAGCGCCGCGCCGGCATAGCCGATGGGGCTCAGCCGCTCGCCCAGGATCACCGCGCCGCCGAGCGCCGCGAACAGGCTTTCGGCCGAGAGCACGATCGCGGCGTTGGCGGCCGGTACGTGCTGCTGCGCGATGGCCTGGAGCGTGAAGGCGACCGCGGTCGACATGATCCCCACATAGAGCAGTTCGACCCAGATGGCGGAGAGGCCGGCGAGCGTGGGCGTCTCGAAGACGAAGGCCAGCGCCATGCAGAGCGCGCCGACGACGAGGAAGCTGATGGCTGAGAGCGTCACCGGCAGGTTGGTGGCGCGGCTCAGCAGCCCGAGCAGGAAGACGTGGCCGCCCCAGAACACGGCGCTGACGATCACCAGCCCGTCGCCGAAGTTGAGCGCGCTCAGCTGCCCGCCGTTCAAATAGAAGATGCCGATCAGCGCCAGCGGGGCGCCGACATAGATAATCGGGTGCGGCCGCGCGCGCATGGCGATGAAGGCGATCAGCGGCACGAACAGCACGTAGAGCGCGGTCAGGAAGCCCGAATTGGTGACGCTGGTCTGGGCGAGGCCGAATTGCTGCAGCAGCGAGCCCAGCATGTAGGCGGCGCAGAGCAGGGCGATCTGCACCCAGGTCTGCCGCGACAGGCCCGAGAGTTTCACCGCTTTGCGGCGGAGTTCGCCGAACATGAAGGGCACGAGTACGAGGCCGCCGAGCAGCAGGCGTTCGCCGGCGAAGGTGAGGGGGCCCACGTGGGTCATCGCCGATTTCTGGGCAACGAAGGCGAGCCCCCAGATCATGGTGGCGACGACGAGGAGGAGGACGGCGACGGGGCGGGACATGCGGGTCATGTAGCGGGGGCACGCGCCGCCGTCGAACGGATTTTGGGGCCAGCGGGCCCCTTTATTTGAGCTCGGCGTCCAGGGCTTCGATCAGGCGGGTGATCTCGGCGGGCGTGGTGTAGTGGGTGAAGGACAGGCGGAGGACGCCGTGGGCGGGGGTGATGCCGAGGGCTTCGCAGAGGCGCCAGGCGTAGAAATTGCCGCCGGCGGCCATGATCTTGTGGCGGCTCAGCTTGTCGACGAGCGAGACGGGGAGCTCGGTGGTGGCGATCGAGACCGTCGGCGCCCGGCGGCTGGCGTCGGACGGGCCGATGAGGCGGAGAGTGTTGCGGCTGCGCAGATAGTCGAGCAGGGGCTCGAGCAGCGCCACTTCCTGCGCGCGCATGGCGGCGTGGGCCTTGTGGAACGGGGTCTTGCCCTCGATGCCCTCACCGGCGAGCGTCGCGACCCGCTCGAGATAGTCGGCGATGCCGGCGGAGGCCGCGATCTGGGCGTGGTCGGGGCCGGCCGGCGTCAGGCGCTTCCTGGGCAGGGTGTCGTTGAAGAAGTGGCCCTGGTTCGGCAGTTCGCTCGCCACCGAGGGGCGGATGGCCATGACGCCCTGGTGCGGGCCGTAGACCTTGTAGGCCGAGAACAGGTAGGCGTCGCAGCCCAGCTCCAAGAGGTCAGGCAGGCCGTGCGGGGCGTAGCTGACGCCATCCACCACCGTCACCGCGCCAAAACTCTTGGCCTTCTGGGCGATTTCGGCGACCGGGTTGATCTCGCCGACGATGTTGCTGGCATGCGGAAAGCAGATGGCGCGGACGTGGCTGTCGAGCAGCGCATCGAGCGCGGCCGGATCGAGGTGGCCGGTATCCTTGTCGACCTTCCACTCGCGCACCACGATGCCGCGATCGGCGAGGCGGCGCCAGGCGCCCGAATTGGCCTCATGGTCCTGGTTGGTGACGACGATGGCGTCGCCCGGCTTCAGCCAGCCGGAAAACGCGTGGGCCAGCACATAGGTGTTGGCGCTGGTCGAGGGGCCGAAATGGATCCAGTCCTGATTGACGTTCAGTGCCTGGGCGATGCGGCGGTGGCCGAGGTCCATCAACTGCCCGGCCTCGCGGGAGGCGGGGTAGAAGCCGTAGGGCTGCACCTTGTGGCTGGTGTAGTAGCCGGTGAGCTTCTCGATCACCTGCCGCGAGGTGTAGGAGCCGCCGGCGTTTTCGAAGAAGGCCCAGCCATCGAGGTTGGGCTCGGCGAGGGCGGGGAACTCGGCACGGATCAGGTCGGAGTCGAGGGGCAGGGCGCTCATCGGCGGGGAGACTCGGGCAAGAGGGTCGAATCCTCGTTAGCCGAGCCCCGTCACGGCGGCAACAGCGCCAAAAGCAGAAGCCCCGGCGAGGGACATGCCGGGGCTTCCATATGAACGGTGAATCGGCCGGGAGAGGGCTGAGAGGGTGCCCGGCCTTGGGGTGGTTCAGCCGTCCAATCCGGTGTGATGCTTCATGCCGCCGTGGTGCTTGCCGCCGAACGGGAAGAGGTCGGCCTGCTGCTGCTCGGACAGGCTGGCATAGAAGGCCTTGAAGTCGGGGTAGACCGTGTTCATCGCCGCAAGGCGTGCTTCGTCGAGCTTGAGGCGAGCTTCCATACTGGCCAGCAGGTCGGGCCGCTCCTTGCGGTCCTGGCGCTCGGCGCGGGTGGCGCGGGCCGGGGCGATGTCAGCGCATTTGTCGGCGAAATCGGTCTGGGCGGTGAGCGCCGAGGTCATGAAGGCGTCGTAGAGCTTCTTCTGCTCATCGGTGAGCTTCAGCCGGTCGGCGAGCTTGTCGAAGCGGTGCTCCATGCGATCGGCCGCCTTGGGCGAGCAGGTGAACTGGGCGAACTGGAAGCGGCCATCCGAACCGGCGCGGAACTCCATCATGCGATGCGAGCGCATGTTGTCCCGCGGGCCGGCCGCCATGACGGGGGTGAAGGCCGAAAGGCCGACGGAGGCGACAATGGCCGCGATAGCTGCAGCGCGCGAAGGTGTCATTGGGGGCTCCTGTGTTCGTCGATGCAATGGACGATAGGCTGCGCCGGATTGCGGTGCGCTGTCCGGAACATGAAAAATACGCAAGGTGTGCCAGCGGGCACGGGCCCCGAACTTTCCGAGGTGGAGAGCAAGGGTGGACGAAACGGGGCGCCGAGTGTGCGGTGGCGCGCACCGCCCCCCTTGCGGGGGAGGTAGCGAAGCTGCCGCGCCAGCGGCATAGCGGAGCTAGGAGGGGGGATCTCCCAGGCCTCGGCCAACCCCCTCCCTAGCTGCGCTAGGGCTGCGCCCGAGCTTCGCTACCCTCCCCGCCAGGGGGAGGGTGAAGGCGGTGGCTGTTGCAGGCTCGATGCCCTACGACGCGATATATTCCCGTAGCGCCAGGGCTTCCTGCTCGGTCTCTTCGATCTTGCGTTTCACCACGTCGCCGATAGAGACGATGCCGACGAGCGCCGTGCCTTCTACCACCGGGATGTGGCGGATGCGGTGGCGGGTCATCAGTTCCATGAGGTCGGAGACGGAGTGGGCCTTGGTGGCGGTGATGACCTTGGCGGTCATGGCGCTGCGCACCGGGCTTTCGAGCAGTTTGACCGGATCGCCCTCGAGCCTTCGGACGATGTCGCGCTCGGAAAGGATGCCGGCCACCTTGCCCTTGGCGTCGACGACCACGACGGCGCCGATCTTGTGGGCATTCAGCAGCCGCACGGCCTCCGAAAGCGGGGCGCCGGCCGACACGGTGTGCACGGCAGCACCCTTGGATTGAAGGATATTCTCGACTTGCATCGTTGTAGTCCTCCTCTCTAGACCGGGCAGTCTGCGCCCATCGCGAGGTTCGGACAAGGGATGCCGGAGTATTAGGCGGAACGGAGGAGAACCCCCGTCCCGCCTGAGCTTGGAGTTACTGCGCGGCCGGGGCTGGGGCCTTGAGGTCGCGCTTCTGCTCTTCGACCGACTGGTTCGGATCTGCCGGGGCGGGCGCCGGAGCCACCGGGGCGGCCTCGACCTGCGGCACCGGATCGCCCGAGGCGACGGCGGTAACGTCGACCTTGCCGGCGAGGACCGTCGGGTCCTTTTCCAGCGCCGAGAGGTCGGCGAGGCTGAGGCCGGCGCCGTCCTTGGCGGTGAGCGTGATCGACACTTTCGAGTTGGCGCCCGAGAGGAACTTGCCCAGTTCGCCGACGGCCTTGAGCGAGGTTTCGTCCGAGCCGAGGATGGCGAGGGTCATGCCCTGCACCATGCCCGACAGCGCGGTGCGGGTGGCCTGCATCGGCTGGCCGCCCTGCGACGCGCTGATGGCGAGCACCATGCCGTAGAAGCCGCGATCCTCGAGGTCGATCTTGAGGTCCTTCACCGTGAGGCCCATGCCGGCCTGCATCGCTTCGGTCTCGTTCGAGCTGAACAGGGCCGGGGTGGCGTTGCCGATGGTGCCGGTGACGTTGATGCGGAAGAACTGATCGGCATCCGAGAGCAGCTCATCGACGACGATGGTGTTGCTCGCCTCGTCCCAGTGCAGCTTCAGGTGGGTGTCCGAATTGATCTGCGTGATGTTGCGCGCGGCGATCTCGGCGGCGGCGGGGCCGGCGCTGAGTTCGGGCGGGAGCGGCAGGGTGGCGTCATCGAGGGCGACGGCGATCTCGCTCGGCAGCCCGTTGATGTATTTGCCGAGCGTGATGTCGAAGAGGCCGGCCGTGCCCTTGCTGCGCGGAGCCGAGGCGCCTTCACCCGGAATGTCGAAGGTGACGTCCGAGATCGAAAGGCCGTCCATGGCCGGAATGAGCTTCCGCCAGTTGGCCATGAACCAGGCCTGGTCCAGCGTCTCGGCGGCGTTCAGCGCCTCGATGGGGCCGTTGAGGTCCATCTTCTTCCAGGTCAGGTTGCCGAACTTGACCATGCCGTCATCGGCGTCGACCGAAAAATCGCTGAGCGAAATGTTGGGGTAGACGCCCGGCTCGAAGCCGCCGACATTGATGGCGCCCGAGGCGACCTTGAACGGCTTCTTCGTGGTGGGATCGCTGCCGGAGCAATCGAACCCGTCGAAGGTGAACGGGTCGGACGAGAAGGCGGTGAGGATGTCGGTGTAGTAGCTGACGAGCGACTTCACGTCGGCCGGCGCCGGCATGGCGGCGGGGTCGGTCTTCTGCGCTTCCTGTATGCGCAGGATCACCGCTTCGAGGTCGGCGAGCGTGGTCTTGACCGGGCGGGCCATGAAGCGGCCGGTGACCGCCGGGCCGAAGGTGCAGCTGGCAACGGAGGCGTCGTCCGGGCCGATCTTGAAGGTGCCGCCGGCGAACTTGAAGTCGCTGTAGACTTCCTTCATTTCGGTGGAGCCACTGGCGCCGCCAATGCCGTAGAGCCCGAGCATGGCGCCGATATCGAAGCGGCCGCTCGACATCTCGCCGAATTCCATCGACATCAGGCCCGGAGCCGTAACGTCGGCGCTGCCGATCAGGGTGGAGCCGGCGACGCCGTCGACCACGTCGATCAGTTCGAGGTCATGATAGGTGACGGTCTCGTCGATGGCCGCAGCGCCCGGAGTGGCGCCGGCGGGCATCGCGTATTTCATGGTGATTTCGGGGATCTTCAGCGACTTGGCGGTGATGCCGGCCCATTTGCTGAGATCGTCGAGGGAATCGATCTTGAACAGGTCGCGGACCTGATCCTCGGTGAGGTTGCCGTCGGTGACTTCGACCGAGGGAATGGTGAAGGTGTACATCGCCGTGCCGGGCAGCTCGATGTTCTTCACCGTGAGCGTTTCGGCGTAAGCGCCGGTGGCCAGCATGGTGCCCAGCAGCAGGGTCGCGGTGAGGCCGAGGCCGGCCTTCGTCGCAAGTTTATGCATCGTCATTGTGCGGTTTCCTCAGGCGGGTGTGCGCGGCCAGATGATTTTGGGCGGCGGGCGGCAGAAAAAGGCCGGGACAGAGGGGCCCGGCCGAAGTTCTCTCACAGCAAAGCTGTCTGCAATATGAACGCGCGCCGGCTAATGCACAGCACCGGCCGTTCAGCCCTCGCCGCGACCCGGCCGCCAGGGTTCGAGCGGGTTGGACGGGCGGGCGACGCGGCGGAAGCCGTTGCCGAACGAGGTGCGCGCCGCCTCGGCGAGGATGGCGAGGGTCAGGGCGCAGAGGGGCACGAAGAGCAGCAGCACGCTCGCATCCATGCCGTTCAGCGCCGGCAGCATGCGGTTGGGCACGAGGCCGAGCAGCATGGCGACGCCGGCGCCGACGAGGGTGAGGGAGAAACCGATCACCGCCGTGGAGGCGAGGCGGTTGGCGCCGGTGTTACGGCGGCGCTGCGGCTTGCGGTTCGGCATGGCGGCACTCCCTGAAATCACATCGCAGTGAGAAGGCCGCGGGAATGCGCGTTTTGCTCGTTGCTATCGGGACCAAGCGGGTACGATTTGAGGGCAATCCTGTGGCGATGCCTGTCGTGACCGGAGCAAGGAGGGTCGGAAATGGGTCGGTTGGGAGTGCTTTTGCGCGCCGCGCTGGCGGTGCTGTTCATGGCTGGTACGGCAGTCGCGGTCGAGACGCCGGCAGCGCCGGCTGCCCCGGCGACGCCCGATGTTCAGGCGACGCCAGCAGTCGAAACGCCGTGGCAGGATGTCATCACCGGCCAGATCGTGGCGTTCCGCACGCATGACGCTGCGGGCGCTTTCCAGTACGCGGCGGCGGCGTTCCAGACGGCGTTCCCCAATGCCGAGGCGTTCTTCGCCACCATCATCGGGTCGGGCTATGGGCCGATCATGGAATCGACGGACCACACGTTCGGCGACTTCACCAAGCTCGGCGAGCATTCGGTGGCGCAGGAAGTGATGTTCACCGGCAAGGACCAGAGCCGCTACGAGGCCATCTACATCCTCACCGAGGAGGAGAAGGGGTGGCGGGTGTCGGGCGTGCAACTGGTGAAGACGCCGGGCATCTCAGTCTAGCTGCTGATACCGCTCATAGTTGCTCCTGCGGCTCGGGCGGCCTATCAAGGCGCCCGGGTTTTTCCGGAGTTTTGTGACATGGCCTTCCTTTCCGATGCACTCGGCCGCATCCAGCCGTCCGCGACCGTGGCGATCAACTCGAAGGCCGCCGACATGAAGCGGGCCGGCGCCGACGTCATTTCGCTGGCCGCCGGCGAGCCGGATTTCGATACGCCGCTCAACGTGCGCGAAGCCGCCATCAAGGCGATGAGCGAAGGCAAGACGCGCTACACTAATGTGGACGGCATCCCCGAGCTCAAGGAAGCGGTGGCGGCGAAGTTCCGGCGCGACAACCATCTCGATGTGACGGCCGCAGACTGCTTCGTTTCGGCGGGCGGCAAGCAGGTGATCTTCAACGCGCTGATGGCGACGCTGAACCCCGGCGACGACGTGGTGATCCCGGTGCCGTACTGGGTGAGCTACCCGGAAATCGTGAAGCTGTGCGGTGCGAACACCGTGTTCGCCGTCGCCGACTCGACCACCGGCTTCAAGCTCAAGCCCGAGGTGCTGGAGGCGGCGATCACGCCCAAGACCAAGTGGCTGATCCTCAACACGCCGTCCAACCCGACGGGCGCCGCCTATTCGCGCGACGAGCTGCGCGGGCTGGCCGACGTGCTGCTGCGCCACCCGCAGGTGCACATCCTCACCGACGATATCTATGAAGTGCTGGTCTATGACGGCGGCAAGTTCGCGACGATCGCGGAAGTCGAGCCGGCGCTGCAGGCGCGGACGCTGACCATGAACGGCGTCTCCAAGTCGCACGCCATGACCGGCTGGCGCATCGGCTACTGCACCGGGCCGAAGCCGCTGCTCGGCGCCATGCTGAAGCTCCAGAGCCAGTCGACCACCAACCCCTCGTCGATCGCCCAGTGGGCGGCCGTCGAGGCGCTGAACGGGCCGCAGGGTTTCCTCGCCGACTGGCGCAAGATCTTCCAGGAGCGTCGTGACCTGGTGGTGAAGGGGCTGAACGCCAATACCGGGCTCGATTGCCTCACCCCCGAGGGCGCGTTCTACGTGTTCCCGTCGGTGAAGCGGCTGCTGGGCAAGACTTCGGGTTCGGGCGTGAAGCTCAATACCGACGAGGATGTGGTGATGGCGCTGCTGGCCGAAACCGGCGTGGCGCTGGTGCATGGCACGGCGTTCGGCCTGCCGGGGCACATGCGCCTGAGCTACGCCGCGGCGACCTCGCAGCTCGAGGATGCGGTGAGCCGCATCCAGGATTTCTGCGCCAAGGTCAGCTGATGGCGAGGGCGGCCGTAGCCGCCCCGCTACCGGTTCAGATGCTCCAGGGCGGCTGGAAGGACGGCCGCCCGGCCACCACCGCGTGGCTGCCCGCTGGCATGATCGAGATCGCCTCGAAGGGCGTATCGCCCTCGCCGTCGATATGGAAATCGGTGAAGGCCGGGATGGCGAAGGCGTCGCCGGGCTTCAGCGGGTGGCGCTCGTCGCCGATCCGCACGACGCCGGCGCCGCTGATCGCGAGGATGATTTCCTCGCGCGTCAGGTGATGGACGGCGCCTTCGTTGTGCGGCGCGACGTGGAGACGCCACACGGCGGTCTCCTTGGTGCCGCGGCTCGGCGTCGCGAGGCTGGTGAAGGAAACGCCGGGAATGTCGAAATGGGGCGCGTTGGCATTGTCGATGAAGGGCATGGGTGAGTTCCTGTCTGGACTTGCGAGTGATGTGGCGATACCGTCAAGTATCTTGACTATATGGATCGCGAGGCATGGTCAAGCAGCTTGACGAAAATTCGGCCCCGGCGCTGATCGACCATGTCGGCTGGCGGCTATGGCGGCTGGCGCGGCAGTGGAAGGTGGAGTTCGACGCCGAGATGGTGCGGCTCGGCTATGGTTTCATGGTCGAGGCGCGGGGCGCGGTGATCGGTCACCTGCGGCCGGGCGGGTTGTCGCAATCGGCGCTTACATCGGCGATGGGCATTTCCAAGCAGGCGGTACAGCAACTTGTCGACGAGCTGGTGGCGGAAGACGTGGTCGAGCGGGTGCCTGATCCGGCGGATGGTCGCGGCAAGATGGTGCGGCTGCGGCCGAGGGGGATAAGTGCGATCGCCGACGGCAACGTCGTGAAGCAGCAGATCGAGGCGCGCTATGCTGAGCGCATCGGGGCCTCGCGGCTCGCTGCGGTGAACCAGGCGCTCGACGACCTGGCGGAGGGGACATGAGCGGATATCCGGTCGGCGAAGCGACGGCGAGCGGCTGGCTCCCGGTCGGCGAGGGGCACGAGCTCTACTGGGAGGAGGCGGGCAACCCCGATGGGGTGCCGGCGCTGATCCTCCATGGCGGGCCGGGCTCGGGCTTTTCGGAATCGATGCGGCGGGTGTTCGATCCGGCGAAGTACCGGATCATCGGCTTCGACCAGCGCAACGCCAAGCGCAGCCGGCCGAGCGCGGCCGAGGTCCGCTCGCTGCCCACCAACGATACCTGGCGGCTGGTTGAGGACATCGAGCGGCTGCGCACCTTTTTCGGGGTCGAGCGCTGGGTGCTGTTCGGCATGAGCTGGGGGACGACGCTGGGGCTGGTCTATGCCCAGACGCATCCCGATCGCGTCGCGGCGATGGGGTTTGCCGGGGTGACGATGACCCGGGCCGAGGAAATCGACTGGCTCTATCGCGCCATGGCGCCGCTCTATCCGGCCGAGTGGCAGAAGTTTGTGGCCTACGCGCCACCAAACACACCCGAAACGGCGCTGATCACCGCCTATCACGACATGATGTTCGCCGCCGATGCCGGGGTTCGCGAGGGCGCGGCGCGCGAGTTTCACGACTGGGACAATGCGGCGGTGTCGGCGACCTACTCGGCGCAGCGGCCGTCGGACGGGGTAGCGATGGAGCGCCTGCTGTCGCGGGGCCGGATCGTGACCCACTATTTCCGCCATGTCGGCTGGCTCGAGCCGGGCCAGATCCTCCGCAATGCCGGCCGGATCCGGCACATCCCGACCGTGCTGGTGCAGGGGCGGCTGGACCTGCAGGGGCCGCTGAAGACGGCGTGGCAGCTGAAGCAGGCGGCGCCGGAATTCGAGCTCCGGATCATCGAGGGCGCCGGCCATTCGAGCGGCGATGCGGGGATGACCGAGGCGCTGGTGGAGGCCTTCGAGCGGTTCGCTCAGCTCTGATGGAGTGCCCGACCCTCGTGGTTCGACAGGCTCACCATGAGGGTCTCAGGGGCTGCGGCGGATGCTGATCGCGTAGCCGTCTGGTTACATATAGCTGAAGATGCTCATGGGGTTGGAGCCGTCGCTTGAACTCTTGCTTCCGCCGCCCCAGGGCGAGGCGCCGGTGGTGTCGGTGAGCATCGAGTTCAGCTTGCTCGTCGTGGCGTAGGACGAGACGGCGGCGGCGTAGAGCTTGTCGGTCCAGCCCGCGGCGGCGCGCTCCTCGGTGCTCATGGCGCCATAGAGCGAGATGATGTTCTGGGCGAAGCTCGCAGGGTTGCTGGCATCGGCGTTCTTGAGGCCGGCGAGCACGGCGGCGCCGGCGCGCGAGCGCATCTCGTTCTTGGCCAGCCGGACTTCCTCGGCCGAGAACTTGTTGTCGGAGTTGAGCGCCACCGAGGCGATCGAGCGGGAGTCGAAATCCTTGTAGTTGGCGCGGGAGCCGCCGGCCTTGTACTGGGCGTCTAGCGTGGTGCGGGCGTCGGACGCGACGTCGCCGATATCGCGGGGCTCGCCGGTTTCGCCGTCGGCGAGGCGCTGCATGTACTGGTTGACGGGGTCGCTGGCCGAGGAAGGCAGGGTGCTCGGATCGGCGGCGAGCTTGGACTTCATGTCCTCGAGCGCGGCGCGCTGCTCGGCATAGGTCGCGGAGGCCTTCTCCTCGGGCGTCATGTTGTCGAAATAGGTGAGCGCGGCGTCGTAGAGGTTGGCCATGGTGCCGGTGACGCGGCTGACCGCGGTGGGGCCGGCCATGGCGGCGTCGAAGCGGTTCTGCAGCTCCATCTGCGCCGCCTTCTGCTCGTCGGCGGTGAACTTCTGTCCCGCGTTCGTGCTGATGGCGTAGAGCTCGCGGCGGTCGACCTTGCTGAGATCGGCGGCGAGCTTGCCGTCCTTGAGCAGGCTGGTGAGCTTCTGGTCGGTCAGCAGCTTGTCGAGATTGGTACGGGCGTCGGTGGTGACGGTGGCGAAGTCGCGCTCGATCGAGGCCAGCGCCGCCTGGGCTTCGGCCGAGAGCGTGATGTTGGTGGCCGAGTTGCTGTTCGACGATGATGGGCTGCTGGGGTTGACGGCGCCGGTGGTGGCGCTCTGCGCGGCCTTCTGGGCGTTGGCGAGGATCTGCGCATAGGTCAGGGAGGCATTGCTGCTGCTGACGGTGCTGACGCTGCTCATGGACGCTCTCCTTGCCGGGTGCGCCTTGCGATGCATAGGGCGTGCCAGAGCGGAGAGGCCCGGATTGCGGGGCTTTCAGCAGGAGTGAGCGGTGCCGGTGGGCAGGATGTGCCGGGTCGGGCTTGCCGGGTGTTGGGGCAATAAAAAAGGCCCCGCTCGAGGGGATGAGCGGGGCCGAATGGCCGACACCGAAGCGTCAACCGAGCGAGAAGCGGTCAGGGAGGAGGAAGACCGCAATCTCTCGAGACTAGGCCAGGGAGGAGGAGAGGCCGCCGTCTCGTCGAGATTGACTATGCGGCGGGGAGGGGGAGTCGGACAAACGCCGATCCGGAAGGGGGGCTATGCGTTCTGCGCGGATGTGGCGGGGTGTCGCGGCCCTTCGACAAGCTCAGGATGAGGGGCGCTGAGTATGCCGGACGCCCCCTCCACCAGCCTGCGGCTGGTCCCCCTCCCCCGTTGCACGGGGGAGGATCACGGAGAGGCTGGTGTTTGCCGTCATCGAGGCATTGAGCTCTCCGTGCTCCTCCACCGCTTTAGCGGGGGAGGGGGACCATGCGGAACATGGTGGAGGGGGCGTCCTTGCGCGGGGCTGCCAGAATAGTCTCCCGGCGATGAAGCAAAAAAAGAGGCTCCATCCGAAGATGGAGCCTTATGATCGGATCGAAATCCTAATCGAAAGTAGTGGCAAATGGACGAGGGAGGAGGATACGCCATTTGCCGGGTGGCTCGAAGTCCAGGGAGGAGGAGAGGACTTCAAACCGGGTGTCGCAGATCCGGACCGAGGGAGGAGGATACGGTGCGGCTCACATCGACACTGACAATATGAACTTTGACCGTTTGGTCAGCAATACGGTCAACTACATGCCAGCTATGCGTTTTGAGTAGGTGCCCGGAAAGGTATGCGTCACATTTCGGAAGCATTGCCGGACGGCCAATTCAACTTGGGGCCCAGAAAAAACAAGGCCCCGCTCGAGGGGAGAGCGGGGCCGAGTAGCAGGCGTTACCGCCTGCTGGAGGGAACAAACAGCGAGCGCGAGGAGGAGGAGGGAGATGCGCTCAGCCGCTGTCGACGCGGGATATAGGTCTATCTTGCTGACCCATCAATGCGATCGATATCATGCGGGCCATGCGATTTTTGCATGGCTTTCAACCTACTGATTTTGTTGACTAAATCGGTTCAAACGCGGTTGTGATAAAGAAAGAGCACCCCACAAACGTGGGGTGTCGCAATAGTGTCACGCTGACTCAGGCGGGCCATGCCATGCGCGGCGCGCAGGCTCAGAGCCAGCCGCTTCGCTTGAAATAGAGGAACGGCACCAGCGCCGAGAGCACCATGAGGCCGATGGCGAAGGGGTAGCCGAGCGGCCAGTCGAGCTCGGGCATGATGTGGAAGTTCATGCCATAGATCGAGGCGATCATGGTGGGCGGCAGGAACACCACGGCGGCGACCGAGAAGATCTTGATGATCTGGTTCTGCTCGAGATTGATGAGCCCCAGCGTCGCATCGAGCAGGAAGGTGATCTTGTCGGCGAGGAAGGTGGCGTGGTCGGAGAGCGCCGCCGCGTCGCGCTGGATGAGCTTCAGCTCCTGCCGGCGCTCGCGGGCGATGCGCTGGGCCTCGGTGCCGTTGCCCTGGTGGAAGCTGACGAGGCGGCTGATCGAGACGAGACTCTCGCGCGCAAGGGTGAGGATGTCGCCCTTCTTGCCGATCTGCTCGATGAGCGACTGGAGGTCGCGCGTCTTGCGGGTGGGCTTGGTGGACTTGTTGCCAAAAACCTCGCGTGAGATCTGGTCGATGCCGTCGCCGATGGTTTCGAGCAGCTGCGCCAGCCGGTCGATAAAGGATTCGAGCAGCCCGATCATCACGCGCTCGCCGCCGAACTCGCCCTGCGCCGGGCGGGTGACGAGGCGCTCGTAGAGCCGGAACGGTTTTGGGTCGGCGTAACGCACGGTGACGAGCTGGTTGTTGCGCAGCACGAAGGTGATGGCGGTCTTGGTGGGCTGGCCGCTTTCGTCGTCGACGAGGGCGGTCATGGTCATGAACTCGCCGCCGGCCTCGCTGTAGAGGCGGGCGGAGGGCTCGATGTCCTGCATTTCGCGGCGGGTGGGGATGTCGATGCCGAGGCAGGACTCGACGAACTTGTCCTCCTCGCGGGAGGGATCGACGAGGCTGTACCACACGGCCGGGGCGAGATTGGTCTCGCCGGCAGTGTCGTTGAGCTCGACGTTGGCGTCGAGGTCGGTGGGAACGAGGCGGTCGCCTTCGCGGATATAGGCTCGCAGCATAGGGGGGCTCCGGTAGACAGTGTCACCGGCGCGCCGCCCCGCGCGCGTTACGCGATGGGCTGGAGCACCGGCCAGATCGAAGGTCGACTTCGACTGTCGGGGTTCATTTTCGGTCCTTGTTGAAAGTTCGGGCGCAAGCGCCTGAAGCACCGCCCGAGTGCGCCTTTGCGCCGCCTGCGTCAAGGGGCAAGCGGCGGCTGTGATCAATGGCTGGTTGAATGGGCATTTGGTGGTTCCCCGCGGTTTCGAGGCGGCGAGAATAAGGCCGGGCGAAAGCGCGGGGATAAGTCGGGGCCCACTCGGCGAAGGCGCTGATGAGGGTGGAGCGCAAGTCCCCGCCATCATTGGCATATTCGACATTGTCGATGCGCCAGACCGGGCCGCCGACGGTGTGGTCCATGACCTGGACGAAGCGCAGCTTGTCGGTGAAATTCGCCTCCGGCGCGTCGGGGAAGGCGTAGTTGAGCTCGACCGAGGCTTCGTCCAGCACTGAATCGACGGTACCGATGGTGCATTGCGGGGCGTAGTCCTGGAAGGCCTGCCACGGGATGCCGTCGCCGAGCGGGGGCTTGTCGCCGGGGTTTTTCTTCTCCCACTCGGCGTCCTTTTTCTCAGCATCGGCAATGGCTTGGGTGAGCGAGGGGCTCAGCAGGCCGGTCACCGGCCCCATGTCGTTGCCGAGGCGCGCGACGCAGAAGATCCGGCCCATTGTGCCGGGGTCGATGGTGGTCATCTGCGCGGCGGCGGGCAGGGTGGTGAGGGCCAGCGCGAGGCCGGCCAAGGCGAGGATGCGATGCATGTTTGCCCCGAAATTGCGGTGTTTCCGCACCGATAAAACCACGCGAATGAACGGGCGCTGAAGGTGGTCTGAACGGGTTTTGGCACGCGTGGGCCACAAAGTTTTGCCACTTGACTCGTCGGAAAATTCCGACGCATTTATCGGTAGGAAATAGCCGACGGATGGGGCGGTGGTGATGAACGAGCGCGAGACGGACCTGGTGTTTTCGGCGCTGGGCAATTCGACCCGGCGGGCACTGCTCGGACTGATGGTGAGCGAGGGCGAGCGGCCGGTGCAGGACCTGGCCGACCATTTCGACATCAGTCGGCCGAGCGTGTCGGAGCACCTGAAGCTGCTGAAGGATGCGGGGCTGGTGGCGGAGCGCAAGGCGGGGCGGCAGCGCTTCTACCGCGTCGAGCCCGAGCCGCTGCTGCGGGCCCGCGGCTGGTTCGATGCCTATGAGAGATTCTGGCGTGAGCGGATGGCCGCGTTGCGCGACCTGGTGGAGAGTGAAGATGAGTGAGCGCAAGTCGATCGTGATCGTCGAGGAGTTCCGGGCGCCGCCGGCCCGGGTGTGGCGGGCGATGACCGAGCCCGAGCAGATGGCGCGCTGGATGATGCCGCCCGAGGGTTTTGTGCCGCAGGTCGGCTGCGAGTTCATCATGCGCGGCACGCCGGTGCCGGCGGTGAAGTTTTCGGGCGTGGTGAAGTGCCGGGTGCTCGAGCTGCTGCCCGAGCGGCTATTGTCGCTGAGCTGGGGCGATGCCGAAGGCGCGATGACCGACTGGACGGTGAGCTGGCGGCTGGAGCCGACGGCTACCGGCACGCGGGTGACGCTGGTGCATGACGGCTTCGACCTCAACAGCGAGTTCGAGCAGATCAGCTATCGCGTGATGGGCTCGGGCTGGGGCGGGATCATGCGCAAGCTCGGCGAAGTCGCCGGCGAGGCGCTGGTGGCGTGAGGGGTCAGCGCTTCAGGAGGCGGGGGCGGTCGGTGGACCGCTTGTGGCCGTCGACGTCGTAGAGCGAGCGCTGGATGCGTTCGTCGTGATTGCGGAGGCCACCGGGGCGGCGACCGGTCTGCTGCGACAGGGTCAGCCGCGGCCACGCGACGACGAGACAATAGGCGGTGATAGCGAGAAAACAGACGACGACGAGGGTAGTAATCACGGGCAGGCTCGCGGGCAGAGATATGCCCGTGAGCAGATAGGCTTAAACATTTGTTAAGCAATGCGGGCTTGCCGCCTATGGTTGAGCCGGATGGCTAACTGGCGAAGTTAACGCCCGGACTGCGGGCGTCTCCGCCTATCAGAGCATTTTGAAGTAAAAGCTGCAGGTCTGCCGGTGGGAGCCATCGGCGGTGACGGCGTAGCCGGGGACCTGGCCGAACTCGGTCCAGCCGAGGCGCTGGTAAAGGCGGTCGCCAGCGCTGCCGGTTTCGGTGTCGAGGGTGAGGAGGGTGCGGCCGAGCCGCCGCGCCTCTGCTTCGGCGGCCTGCATGAGGGCGGCGCCGAGGCCGTGGCGGCGCGCGCGGCGGTGGACGAGGAGTTTGGCGATATCGGCGCGGTGCGGCTGGTTTTCCTGCCCGGCGGGGACGAGCTGGACGGAGCCGTCGATGCGGCCGTCCGCCTCGGCGACGAGGATCACGCGTTCATTGCGGGCGTGGCTCGCGAGCGCGCCCTGCCACCAGTTTGCGGATTTCTCGCGGGTCATGGGCTGGACGAAGTTCACCGAGCCGCCGCCGTCGACGCAATCGAAGAGCAGCTCGATGAGATCGGGGCGGGCGGCATCGGCCTCCGCGGGGGTGAGGACGCGGATCTGGTGCATCAGGCGGCTTTCAGGGTGAGGATGACGGCGTAGCGGGCGGTCACGGCTCCGGGATTGCGGAAGGTGATGCCGGCGCGGTCGGGGTGCATGTGGAGGCAATCGCCTGGGGCGAGAGTGTGGGTGGTGGGGCCGAGCGTGATCGCCATCTGGCCGTCGAGCAGCCAGACATGCTGTTCGATGACGCGGTGTTCGGCCGGGCCGAGGGTGACTTCGGCGCCGGCGGGAAACTCGACTTCCACTATATGAACGGCGGAGCCGGTACCGGTGGGGGCGACCTCGCGGCGGAGATAGCTCGATTGCGGGTCGCGCCAGACCGGTTGTTCGGCGCGGCGGAGCAGGGGGCTTTCGGCAGTGCGGGCAAAGAGATTCGAGAGCGTGATGCCGAGGCCGGCGCAGAGCTTGTCGAGCACGACGGCGCTGGCGTGGACCTCACCGCGCTCGATGCGCGAGATCATGGCGCGGGAGACGCCGGTGCGGGTGGCGAGCTGATCGAGCGACAAAGCGAGGGCGGCGCGGCCCGCGGCGATGCGAGCGCCGACGAGATGGGAGAGGGCGGCTTCATTGTCCATGAGTGGAAGAATTCCACTATAATGGATGTTGGTCAAGGCTGGTGGAAAGCCGGGTCGTCTGCTAGGCGGGGCGGCGGAGGGCGATATGCGGATTGCAGTGACTGGGGCGCATGGGGTCGGCAAGACGACGCTGATCGAGGATTTCGTCGCGGCCTATCCGCGGTTTGCGCGCGAGCAGGAGCCCTATTGGGCGCTGGCCCAGCAGGGCGTGGCGTTTGCCGATGGGGCAACGGTGCCGGACCTGGAGCAGCAGCTGAAGGCGAGCTGCGAGATGATCCTCGAGGCGGAAGCGGCGGATGTGGTGTTCGACCGCTGCCCGATGGATTTCGTCGCCTATCTCGAGGTGGTGGCGGAGGGCGAGGGGTTCGAGTGGGAACCGGCGGGGCGGCTCTTGTCGCGGATGGATGCAGCGATTGCGGCGCTGGATGTGATCGCGTTCGTGCCGATCGTCGAGCCGGACGAGATCGGGGTAGCGATCGAGGAGCCGCGGCTCAGGACGAAGGTCGACCGTCGGCTCAAGGGGCTGCTGCGGCGCGATGAACTCGGGCTGCTGGCGGGCGGGCCGACGCTGGTGGAAGTGCCGGGCGGGCGGGAGGCTCGCGTGGCGAAGCTGGCGGCGGCGCTGGGGCTTTAGCTCAGTCAGGATGCGGTGCCGAAGATCAGCACCGCCAGGTTGGTGACGAGTTGGAGCAGGAAGCCGACGGCGATCCAGGTCAGTCCTCGTAGCGTCTTGGCATGGAGTTCGGGCAGGCTGGCTGCCAGCGCCGCGGCCTCGGCGCCGTATTTCAGGTTGAACAGCGACGCCAGGAACACCTTCAGGTTTTCGAGTGCATCGGAGCGAAAGAACTTGTTCGCCATGCTCAGCGCGCCGAGGAACTCGAGCGTCGCCGAGACCAGGCCGGATGCGGTCTGGATGTTCTGCGGGATCATCGATCAGCGCCCGATGTGCAAGAGGATCAGGCGGTTGTGGTCGACGTTCAGCTGGATGTGCACGGTGCAGGTGAAGAGAACAAGCGTCGAGCGTGCAACGAGCCCGACCGCCGTGAAGCCACGGGCCTGCAGGCGCTCCAGAAATGACCTGATGCAGTCCAACACGGTGTCGTCGTCGATGGCCTGCCAGGCGGCGTGATAGTGGCCGCGATACTCGACTGGATGAGCGGGAACGTTGATCGTGCGCCAGCCCGTATCCGCTTCGAGACGTCGAGCGCGATAGGGACGATACAGGCGCTCCTTGGCGTTCAGGCGGACGATGTAGAAAGCCGCCGCGAAGTGCTCCGCACTGATGATCACCACATCCTGACGATTGCCGCGATCGCGAACCAGCGGATAGGTGCCGGCGGCCGGATCGGCGCCCAGCTCCTGCATGATGGCAGCCGCTTCGGCCTCGTCCACCGCAAACCGAAAGCGATTTCCGAGTGCGGAGTTAAAGCGCCTGTAGGCAGGGCCGTTGGCTACTTCGAGCTGAATGTAATCGAGCTGAAGATAGGTAGATCGCGTCATCGCGAAGGCAATTGGTTGTGCATCGTCTAGATTTCGAACGATCTCATAGACGGCGTCATTCTGCTTAATCTTCCCCCAGTCAAGCATACGTAGATTTCCCGATGTTGTTGATTCGAAAATGTCGGTTGTTAATGAACTGCAATAAACGAGAAAACTATCTGACTTTGCAACCGGATTTTTGTGGTGCCGAATCGAGATGGATTGCGTTCAGTTGGATTGAATGAGCTGCGGAGATTTGAGATGGCCGTCGCCGAGAAATTGTCCGAGGTAACAGTCGAGGAATTCGCACTAAAGGCGCGCAAGATTGCGCGGCAGCTGGGCGCCACGTACCGAGCCGGCCGCGTGAACCGTGACTTCGCCGAGTTTGTCGAGGTCAGCAGAATGCTAGGTACGACTACGATGTTCGGTGAGGCTGACGAGAATAACGAGCTGGTACTGGTCTACCGGCTGGGTCACTAACTGAGCGGTCCGGTATGGCCGGCTGGATGCGGTGTGCGGCGGGTGGCACGCCGAGCTGTGCCCACTGAGATATCATCCCGGGCTTACCCGGGATCCAACTCTAAACTTGCGCTGACGGTAAGGTGGGGCCCGGCTCGTCGGCCGGGATGACACTTGGGTGGGTCGTCGATCCAGCCTGTGCTCAGCGGGCGGGGATGATGCGCTGGATGGCGTCGAAGGCTTCGGCCATCAGGATGCTGATGCCGCCGCTCGGTGGTTCGGGCGGTGGTGGGGGATCGTTGGAGTCCAGGGGCGGTGGTTCGTGGAGGTTGTCGAAGCGCATGGTGGTTTCGACGAGGGATTCGGTGAGGCGGCGTTCGCGGTCCCAGGTGGAACCGTTGTCGCGGTTCTCGGTCATGTCGAGCAGCATTGCGTGGACGAAACCCATGCCGACTGAGGCCATGGCGGTTCTCCGGCTTCTGATCGCACAAGTCTGGGGCAGGGCGGCGGCCGAGGCAAGCCTCAGTTGCTGCGGGTGCCCTGCTCGCCGGTGACGATATCGGCGCCGCGCAGGTTCTGGTGCGGCAGAGGGTCGGCGTCCCATTCCTCGGGCGGGCGCTGGCCGAGGATGCCCAGCCACATGAGTTCGGCGAAGTTGTCGCAATGGAGTTTAGCCATGAGGCGGCGGCGGAACACTTCGACGGTGCGGGAGGAGATGCCGAGCGCCTCGGCGCAATCCTTGTTCGACTTGCCGAGCAGCACGAAATCGAAGATTTCGGCCTCGCGCGGCGTGAGCAGCCGGGCGAAGCGTTGGGACGGGCGCATGATTTCTTGCATCGGGTAGTTCCTCTCCAAGAGAGAGGAACGCGCTGTGTGGAAATGGTTCCGTACGGAATGATGCGGATGTGCGATTGTTGCGGAAATGTTGCTGGGGGGAGTGCGTCGCTGATGGCTCCGGGCCGCAGCCTTTGGCTGCGGGACCCCTCATCCGGCCTTCGGCCACCTTCTCCCGCAAGGGGAGAAGGGGAAGGGGCCGAGGCGCCGGGTCGAACGGAGCCGAAGCGGGTTGAAACTGCCCCTCACCCGGCCGCTGCGCGGCCACCCTCTCCCTCAAGGGGAGAGGGGAGGTGCGGTGCTTCTGGGGGCTTGGTGCTGACTGGGCTAACCCCTCATCCGCCCTTCGGGCACCTTCTCCCACAAGGGGAGAAGGGGATCACTGAGGGTTCGGTGTTGTGGGCCTAGAGGTCTAGAACTGCCATTCGCGGGCTTTGCCGACGAGGAAGTCGCGGAAGACGCCGACGCGTTTGGAGTTTTTGAGGGCGGGCGGGTAGACGAAATAGGCTTCGTAGGCGGGGAGTTCGATGCCGGGGAGGACGCGGACCAGTTGGTCTTCGTTTTCGGTGACGTAGTCGGGCAGCATGGCGATGCCGATGCCGGCGCGGGCGGCCTGCATCATGCCGTAGATGGCATTGACCTTCATGGCGGCGCGGCGCGGGGACGAGTCCGGGCGGCCCAGGCGCTCGAGATAGTTGATGTCGCCGAGATAGGACGGGACCGGTTCGCCGAAGGAGATGACGCGGTGGGCGTCGAGATCCTCGACGGCGGTCGGTTCGCCGAACTCCTGCAGGTAGTTCTGAGACGCGTAGAAGTGGTTGTGCACCGTGAACAGCTTGCGCTGGATCATTTCGGACTGGTTGGGGCGGTGCAGGCGGATGGCGACGTCGGCCTCGCGCATGGCGAGATCGAGCTCGGCGTCGTTGAGCTTAATCTCGATCTGGATTTCCGGATAAAGGATCAGGAACTCGTGGATGCGCGAGGATAGCCAGGTGGAGCCGATACCCACGGTGGTGGTGACGAGCAGGGGGCCGGTGGGGACCTCCTGGCTCTCGGACATCTGGGTTTCGACCTGCTGCAGCTCCCAGTGCATGCGGTGCGCAGTGCGGAAGAGCTGTTCGCCGACCTCGGTCAAAACGAGGCCGCGGGCGTGGCGGATGAACAGTTTCAGCCCGAGGTCTTCCTCGAGGGCGGAGATCTGCCGGCTCACCGCCGATTGGCTCATGTTGAGCCGTTCGGCGGCGTGGGTGAAGCTTCCCGATTCAGCGGCGGTGTGAAAGATGCGAAGCTTGTCCCAATCCAGCATGTCTTATTCCGCGGCTTCGGCGAGCTGGATGGAGGCGAGGTATTCCTCGGCATCGAGCGCGGCCATGCAGCCCATGCCCGCCGCGGTGACCGCCTGGCGATAGACATCGTCAGTGACGTCGCCGGCGGCGAAGACGCCCTCGATATTGGTTGAGGTGCCGCCCGGGATGACCTTCAGGTAACCGCCCGGCTTCATGTCGAGCTTGCCGGCGAAGATGGAGGTGGCCGGGGAGTGGCCGATGGCGATGAAGACGCCGTCGGTGCTCTTTTCGGTGACCTTGCCGGTGACGGTGTCGCGGATCTTCACGCCCTGGACGGAGCGCGGCATGTTCTGCCCGTAGACCTCTTCGATCTCGGCGTTCCAGATGACCTCGACCTTGGGGTTCTTGAACAGGCGATCCTGGAGGATGCGCTCGGCGCGGAACTCGCCGCGGCGGTGGACCACGGTGACCTTGGAGGCGAAGTTGGTGAGGAACAGGGCTTCCTCGACGGCGGTGTTGCCGCCGCCGACCACGACCACTTCCTTGCCGCGATAGAAGAAACCGTCGCAGGTGGCGCAGGCCGAAACGCCAAAGCCCTGGAACTTCTCTTCGGATTCGAGGCCGAGCCAGCGGGCCTGGGCGCCGGTGGCGATGATGACGCTGTCGGCGGTGTAGCGGGTGCCGCTATCGCCGATGAGCACGAAGGGCCGGCGGTCGAAATCGACCTCGACGATGATGTCGCTGATCATCTTGGTGCCGACATGCTCGGCCTGCGCCTTCATCTGCTCCATGAGCCAGGGGCCCTGGATGACGTCGGCGAAGCCGGGGTAGTTTTCCACGTCGGAGGTGATGGTGAGCTGGCCGCCCGGCTGCAGGCCGGCGATCATGACGGGTTCGAGCATCGCACGCGCCGCGTAGATGGCGGCGGTGTAGCCGGCCGGGCCGGAGCCGATGATCACGAGCTTGGAGTGCATTCGACAGTTCCTTACGCCACGCGCCTCCCGCGTCGCGGAAGGGTTTCCGCGGCCCGGAAGGCACTACAGACACGGCTTGCGGCACGGTACGCCAGAGGGGGCGAGTGCCGTCAAGTCAACAGAAACAATAAAATAGGCGCGGTGGGGGAGTCGATTCAAGGCCGGCACGGTGTCGCGGGCGGCGTGTGACGGGGGTTTCCACGGCATTGTGCGGGGTGGGCTCAAAGCGCTGTGGAGTTTGAGAGAACGTGGACCCCTCTCCTCAGCTTTGCTACGTCGCTTCGCGACTAGCGGCGCTATCCTCTCCCGCAAGGGGCGAGGAGGCGATGGGGCCGCTGCCGAGGGGCGATGGGCGGGAAGCGCGGAGCGGGGGGCTCCCCCCTCCACCAGCTTCGCTGGTCCCCCTCCCCCGCGGGCGGGAGAGGATGGGCCCTGTGGTTGTTCGCCTGCTTAGACGAACTTTACTTCTAGGATTTCGTAGTTGCGGGCGCCGCCGGGGGCGGCGACTTCGACGCTGTCGCCGACTTCCTTGCCGATGAGGGCGCGGGCGATGGGCGAGGAGATGGAGATGAGGCGCTTGGTGAGATCGGCCTCGGCGTCGCCGACGATCTGGTAGGAGGTTTCCTTCTCGGTGTCCTCGTCGACGAGCTTGACGGTGGCGCCGAACTTCACGGTCTTGCCGCCCAGCTTGGTGATGTCGATGATGTCGGCGAGCGCGAGCAGGGACTCGAGTTCCTTGATGCGGCCCTCGTTCAGGCTCTGCTGCTCCTTGGCGGCGTGATACTCGGCATTTTCGCTGAGATCGCCATGGGCGCGGGCTTCCGAAATGTCGGCGATGATCTTGGGACGATCCTCGGAGGTGCGGCGACGATATTCCTCGCTGAGGGTCTTGTGACCACCCGGTGTCATCGGAATCTTGTCCATGGCCGTCTCCACTCAAAAGATAAGCTTCCCAGCCATGTCAGCGGCGCCACGGGGCAGGCCGATGATTTGGGGGAAGCGGGGGATAAAGTGCCTCGCGCGTCGGCGCGGGTCAAGCGGGTACGCCTGAGCCAGTGGATATCGGCCGGGCAGGCGGCTGGTTCAAGGGGGCGGGCTCAGGCCTCGATGAGTAGCGGCAGGTGCGCCCGGATGGGGGCGGCCGGCTTGTCGTCGAGCGTTGCCAGCGGCGCGATGGCGGTGGCGCAGTGCGAGCAGTGGATGATGGTGGCGGCGTGGAGATGCGCCGCGGTCAGCTCGTTGGTGGTGCCGCAATGGGCGCATGTGAAGGTGACGTGGACCGGGTGGAGGTCGTTCATGGCTTCGCCTTTCCGTCGAGGAGGCGGGAGCTCGGAACCTCGTTCAGGGGTCTCTGACTCTCGGCGCTGGCATGCCGGCAATGGGCCCAGCGATGGGGGGAACGTACGCGCCGTTCGCGGGAGCCGCTATTAACAATGATATAACGGCCTACGATTGCCGGACGGCGTTCCAGGCGGCGGTGGCGAGGGTTTCGGCGGCGTCGGGCGGGGCGGGGAGCAGGCGCGCGAGGCGCAGGAAGTCGTAGGCGGGGCCGAGCATGAGGGCGTGGGCGAGGGGCCAGGGCAGGGGGCGGACATGGCCCGCGGCGGCCCAGCGATCGTAGGCGGCGCTGCCGGCGCCGCGGCCATCGCCGAAGGCATCGAGCAGGGGGGCGAAGGCGGGGTCGGCGGATTGCAGGGTGCGGATTTCGTCCATGAAGCGGAGTTCGGCCGGATGGGCGAGCCCCCAGGTGACGAGGCCGCCGACGCTGGCGCGGATGGCTTCCTCGGGCGTGGCGTGCGGGTTCTGCGCGGCGGCTGAGGCGGCGGACCAGCCGGCGACGGCTCGCTCGACGAGGGCCAGGGCGAGAGCCGGCTTGCCATCGAAGAAGTGGTAGATCGAGCCGGTGGAGGCGCCGCTTTTCGCCCGGATGTCGGCGATGGAGGTGGCGGCGTAGCCGTGTTCGAGGAAGCAACTCAGGGCGGCTTCGAGGATCTGGGTGCGGCGTTCGGCGGGGGGTGGGGTGGGGCTCATGCGGAAGGGTATAGACGAAACTAGAATGATGTTCTAGAGAGGTGATTAGAACGGTGTTCTAGGCTGGAGATGGACGATGACTGACGTGGCTGGCGGACGGGAAGAGCGGAACGTGGCGGCGGTGCGCGCCTATATCGGGGCGGTGGAGCGGCTCGAGGTGGAGGTGGCGGGGCAGTTCATCGACCCGGCAATCGTGCAGGTCGAGCGGCCGAACAAGCTCTACAAGGATGGCCAGGTGCGCGGGGCCGAGCAGATGCTGCGGGACATGCCGCGGGCCAAGCAGGTGCTGCAGCGGCAGAGCTATCCGATCGATACGATCTTCGCTTCGGGCGACAATGTGGTGGTGGAGACGCGGTGGGAGGGCATCGTCAACGTGCCGCTCGGGCGGCTGAAGCCGGGCGACGCGATGGTGGCGCATATCTGCATGGTGTTCACGCTCAGGGACGGGAAGATCGTGCGGCAGGTGAACTATGACTGCTACGAGGACTTTGCCTGACAGTTGAACGGGGGCAGGTCTCGCCGTAGTCTTCCGTATATCGGGGGAGTTCGATGGGGCGGGTGCTCGCAATACTGGTGATGCTGGTGCTGGCGAGTATTTCGCCGGCGCGTGCGGCGGTCGAGGTCACCGAGGGCGCCGATATCGGGCTCGATGTGCATCGGGTGGCGCTGGTGATCGGCAATGGCGCGTATGAGAACGTGCCGTCGCTGGGCAACACGATCAACGATGCGCGGGCGATGGCGGCGAGCCTCAACCGGGTGGGCTTCAAGGTGTTTCGCGCCGAAAATGTCGGGCGGCGGGACATGCAGGGGGCGATCGAGGCGTTTCTCGAGGCGGTGACGCCGGGGTCCGAAGCGCTGATCTATTATGCCGGGCACGGGGTGGAGCTCGATGGGCAGAACTACCTGCTGCCGACCGATGTCGCCAATCTGACGCCGGGGCAGACCTATAGCCTGACGGCCGATGCGGTGAGCCTGTCGTTGCTGCTCGAAACTCTGGAGCAGCGGCGGGCGCGGGTGAATATCGTGGTGCTTGATGCGTGCCGGAACAACCCGTTCAAGTCGGACGGGACGCGGTCGCTGGGCGGGACGCGCGGGCTGGCGCGGCTCGATCCGCCGCAGGGAACGGTGGTGATCTATGCGGCTTCGGCCGGGGAGACGGCGCTCGATAATCTCGGGGCTGGGGACACGAGCGGCAACGGGCTCTTTACGCGATCGCTGCTGAAGCTGATCGACCAGCCGGGGCTCGAACTGCGCTCGATGGTGCAGGAGCTGAAGGAGCAGGTGTACGAGGCGGCCGTGGTGGGGGCGCAGCGCGGGCAGCTGCCGAGCTATTACGACGGACTGCTGGGCAAGTTCTACTTCGTGCCGCCGGGGAGCGCGGTGGTGGCCGACGTGCCGGATGTGCCGAAGCCCGTGAGCAACCGCTGTGCGCTGCTGCTCGGGGGCGACATGCCGGCGGACCGGCTGCTGTTCGAGGATGTGAGCGGAACGCTCGAGGCCTGTCGCGAGGCGGCGGCGGATGGCGGGGCGGATGCGGCAAAGCTGCTGGGGCGGGCCGAGGAGCGGATGGCGGCGCAGAAGGCGCTGCTGAGCGACGGCAAGGTGCTGGGCGAGGCGTATCTGCGGCTCTATCCGCAGGGTGCGTATGCCGCGGATGTGCGGACGCATGTGGCGAGCATTGGCGGGGTGGTGGTGGCGCCGACGCCCGTGACGCCGGTGCCGGATGCGGCGCCGGCCACGCCGACGCTGCCGGATGCAGAGGTGACACCGGAGATTGCGGCGCTCGATTGGATCCGCATGGTGCAGGGCGTGCAGACCGAGCTCAACCGGCTCGGCTGCGTCGCCGGTGACGCCGATGGCAATTGGGGGCCGCAGAGCCGCGCGGCGCTGACCTTGTTCGCCGATGCCGAGGGAATGACCGGGGTGGGGACCGAGCCGTCGCCCAAGTTGCTGGCGCAGCTTAGGGGAGTCGGAGCAAGGGTTTGCCCGCCATGCTTCACGTTCAACGAGAAGCAATATTGTGAGTAGGGTCGCGGCGGTTCTGGTGCTTTTCGCGCTTGCGGGGCTGGCGACGCCGGCGGCAGCGGCCTGGCGCGACTTCATGGGCAAGACGCTGGTGGTGGAGGTGCAGACCGGCGGGCGGACGGTGAACGACGTCATCAAGGCGAAGGGCGGGGCGGACGAGAACGATGTCGTCCGCAACGATGCTTGCAAGATGACCTATCGGCTGTACCTCTCGACCAAGGGGCGGCTGTTCATGTTCCTGAGCCACATCGCCTGCGTCGGCTCGGACCCGTATGACTACGACGCGTTCAACGGCTCGATCTTCGACCTGACTGTGCCCGAGGGGAAGATCGATGCGGGCAAGGATACGGCGCCGACGCCGTACCGGGTGAAGGACGATGGCGACGAGGTGGTGATCGACCAGCCGCAGACAGACTATGTCTGGCATGGGTCGGGCTATATCTCGACGATCAGCAATGCCTCGGGGAATTCGGCGACGCGGATCCGGTTTGCCGATGACTGCTCGATGAGCGTCGAGGGGCAGGGCGGGTACCGGATGGAGTTCCAGTCGACGGACAGCGACTATTATTCGCTGCAGGACACGAACTGGACGTATGAGCTGAAGACGGTGAGCTGCCGGGTGGTGGACGGGTTTTCGGCGAAGTAGGGGCGCTGGATTACCCCCTCTCCTCAGTTTCGCTAGGCGGCAGGCCGCCAAGCTTCACTATCCTCCCCCGCCGAGGGGGAGGAGGCGCCTGCCACTGGCGTTCGTGGTTGTCGCATCCTCGCCCCTTGCGGGAGAGGATAGTGGAGCTTGTGAGCGTCAGCGAACTAGCGGAGCTGAGGAGAGGGGGTAGCAGGCGACACGGCGCCGGCCCTTCAAAGCAACAAAGGCGCAGCTCCCTCCGGAACTGCGCCTCCGAGTTCAGTCTCAGGTCGATCGGTCAGGAAGGCTGGAGGTTGTCGGCGGCGTTCTTGCCGGTCCGCTTGTCCTTGACGATCTCGTAAGTCACCTTCTGGCCCTCGTCGAGGCCGGAAAGGCCCGAACGCTGGACAGCGGAGATGTGCACGAAAACGTCAGCCCCACCCTCGTCGGGCTGAATAAAGCCATAGCCCTTCTGGCCGTTAAACCACTTCACCGTACCGGTAGCCATATAAGTCCCTTTCGCAGACTGCCGTGGCAGCTCCCACCCCAATAGGAGCCTTTGCCCATCGAATTTTGGATGAACCTCAGCAGGCGCAGTGGACGCCAGGCGAGAAGTGTCGGCCGCAATATTCGACCGTTAACTTGTAGCGGTAAATCGGCTGCCTATCAATATGTCGCAGCAAACGCCAATTGCCCGGTGCGCAGGGGGCGCAACAGGCAGACAAACGGTCCAACCAAGTAGTCCCCGCGCCATGGGAGTGGCTGGCTGCGGGGCCGAGGGACGGGGCCAGAGGTGGCCCCAGGGACGCGACGTATTACAGTGCATTCCTTAGCGCAATCTATGCTTCCGCTTTGTGACAGCAAAGTGGTAATCGGGGCGCGGGCGACACTTCGGGCAGTTCAGACCGACCTTGCGTAAACTTCAGCATTCTTCGGGCGATCCGATCGCGGACCGCCGGGCCGGCTATGCCGAGGCGATGGCGGCCGAACGTGAATTCGCCGAGGCCGCCGAGGTGCTGGCGCAGGCGATGGAGCTGGTGCCGGGCTGGGCCGCCGGCTGGGCTAATCTCGGGCGCTATCGCGAGGAAACGGGCGACATTGCCGGGGCGATCGCTGCATGGACGCGCTCGGCGGAGCTCGATGCCGAGGGGATTTACGGGGCGGCGCTGAAGCTGGTGGCGCATGGCGCCGTGGCCGACGCGGCGGGCGGGGCTTATGTCGAGGCGCTGTTCGACGATTATGCGGCGCGGTTCGAGCATTCGCTGGTGGACCGGCTGGAATATCGGGCGCCGCGCGAGCTGATGGCGCTGATCGCGGCGGTGCGGACGGAGCGGGGCGGGACGGCCTATGACCTCGGCTGCGGGACGGGGCTGATGGGGCTGGAATTGCGCCCCACGGTGCGGCGGCTCGAGGGGGTCGACGTGTCGGAGGCGATGCTGGCCGAGGCGCGGCGCAAGGATGTGTACGACAAGCTGGTGAAGGCGGACCTCGTCGCGTTTGTCGACGCGGCCGAGCCGGCGGAGCTGATGACGGCGACGGACGTGCTCAACTATACCGGGCCGTTGCCGCCGGTGCTGGCGGCGGTGTCGCGGAAGCTCGTACCGGGCGGGCTGTTTGCGTTTTCGCTCGAGCTGTATGACGGGGCCGAGCCGGTGAAGCTGCGGAATTCGCTGCGCTATGCCCATAACGGAGTGGCGGCGAAGGCGGCGTGCGTGGCGGCGGGGTTCGAGCTCGTGGCGGAGCGCGAGACGGTGCTGCGGCGGGATCGCGGCGAGCCGGTGATGGGGTTGTTGCTGGTGATCCGCCTAGGTGAAGAGGTACCCTCACCTCAGCTACGCTAGGCGGCTCTGCCGCCAGCTTCGCTATCCTCTCCCGCAAGGGGCGAGGAGGCGATGGGGCTGGCCTTCGCGGCTCTCAGGCCGTCAGCAGCTTGACGCCGACGACGGCCAGCACCGCCGCGAGGAGGAAGCGGACGACGGATTCCGGGTTTTTGGGGCGAAGAGGCTGGCGATAACGATGCCGGGGATGGAGCCCACGAGCAGCGAGGCCAGCATGCCCCAATCGACATTGCCGATCATCCAGTGGCCGAGGCCGGCGACGAGGGTGAGCGGGACGGCGTGGGCGATGTCGGTCGCGACGATGCGCAAGAGCGGCAGGCGCGGGTAGAGCAGCATCAGCACCGTGACGCCGATGGCGCCGGCGCCGACCGACGAGATCGAGACCAGCACGCCGAGCAGGGCGCCGAACAGCACGGTGACGACGAAGCGCACGCGGGGCGGCAGTTCGCGGTGCCCTTCGGCGAAGCGGAAGAGCCAGCGGCGGAGCAGCAGCGACAGCGCGGTGAGCACCAGCATGCCGCCGAGCACGAAGCCGAGGAGATGGGCGATCTCGGGGCTCTGGCCGCCGGCGGTGGAGAGCCACCAGAGGGTGATCGCCGCCGCGGTGACGCTGCCGAGGCCGAGCGTGCCGACGACGCGCCAATCGACATTGCGGCCAAGGCCGTGGACCAGCGTGCCGGCGGACTTGGTGAGCGCGGCATAGAGCAGGTCGGTGCCGACGGCGGTGGCGGGGTGGATGCCGAACAGCAGGATCAGCAGCGGCGTCATCAGCGAGCCGCCGCCGACGCCGGTCAGCCCGACAATGGCGCCGACCGCGAAGCCGGACAGGCTGTACAAGGGATCGATGCCCCACACGATATGCAAATTCCCCTGCGGCGCCGCCCGCGCCTTGGCCGGAAATTAGAGGGGCGGGGGTGGCGGCGCTAGGTGGGGGGCTGGGACGAATTTGGCGTGGAAGGTTATTCGCGGGGCAAATCGTTCTGCGGTCGCAGGCTGGGGCCGGTGATTGGGGCTCCCCCCTTCCGCCCTTCGGGCACCTTCCCCCGTAAACGGGAGAAGGCCCTGTGGCGAGATGGTGCCCCAGGGGAACCTCTCCCGCTTGCGGGGGAGGGGGACCGCCGTCAGGCGGTGGAGGGGGGAGCTACGGGCTCGGAGCGTGGGAGTTACCCCCACCCTAGCTTTGCTACGGCCCGTTGGGCCTAGCGGCGCTACCCTCCCCGCAAGGGGGAGGGAGGACCGTGGATGCCGTTAGGCCAGGGCCCGGCGGATGGCCTGTTCTACTGGAGAGTACGTCCCGTCGGTCCGTTCCAGGCTCAATTCACCCCTTGGGAGGAGTGGCGGTTGGGCCATGAAGCGGGGGGTGGTGCCGTGGTGGGGTTGGGCGGCGTGGACCAGGAACGGGTGGCAGAGATAGACCGTGCCGGGGCTCCCGGTGGCGAGGACTTCGGGGCAATCCTCGGATTCCGCGAAACCGGTGGAGGCCAGTTCGCGCAAGGTGAGGCCCGCTTCGCCGGCGGGGGCGAGGCGGCGGGCGATGCTGAGGTGGCTGCCGGACCGGATGCGGGTGGGGGCGTCCTTTTCGCCGACCTCGGAGAAGAGGAAGAGCATGAGGAGGGCGCGGCCCTTGCTCATGATGTTCGCCCGCCAGGAGAGGAAGTCGGCGGGGTTTTCTTCCCAGCCGAAGCTCACGTCGATGTGCCAGCCGGCGTCGCCCGGATCTTCGGGGGACGGGAAGCGGACTGGGAAGGTGCCGAGGGTGTTTTGCGGCACCCAGCGGTTTTGGCCGACGAGCTGATCGAAGGCTTCGTGGAGCAGCGGGGTGTTGGCGGCGTCGCGGAAGGGCTGCTGGCCGTAATGGCCGAGGCGGATGACGGGCTTGGTCCAGGTGGCGGGATCGTTCTCGTCTACGCCGGTATCGGCCCAGAGGATCTTTCGCGCCTCGGTGGCGAGAGTTTCGGGGAAAGCGTGGTCGAGACGGACGTAGCCGTCGGCGATGAACTGCGCGATTTGCGCATCAGAAAGAGCAGGCATTGGATTTTCCATGTTCGCATGCGCCCGCTGGCCGGTGGCGCGGCGGGCAGGTGGCCTCAGGCGGGCCGGGTTCGGTCAGGCTCGATCAGGCGAGCAGGAAGACCGATGCGAACTGGCGGATCATCATCATGGTGGGCGGACCATAGACGCGGCGGTTGTCATGTTCAACCCGCGCCGAGGAGGGCCAAGAATTTCTTCGGGGGGCGCCCAAAGGATCGTGGCGGGTGTGGCGTCTTATCAACAGAACGATGGTCGGCCGGGCGGCAGCACGCGGGCTAACTATTGTTGATCGTTGGGCATCTTGCCGATTGGCGGCGCCTGACATCTAATTGAACAGGCTTGGGAAAGGGGACTCCACATGCATGGGTTGCTGAAATTCGGAACCGCCGCGGCGATGCTCGCGGTATCAACGTTCGGGGCTTTCGCGCAGGACACGATCCCGTGGGACGTGCCGGAAGTGAAGGGCTGGACGATTGCAGTCGACACGACGCTGGGCGGCGGCTGCTTCATGTACACGATCTTCGATGGCAACGCCTCGGCGCGCATCGGCTTTGACCTGACGGCGGGCAACATCTACCTGCTGCTCGCCGATATGGACTGGAGCTCGATTGCGGCGGACCAGAGCTATGACATCGACCTGCAGATGGGCAACCAGCAGGGCTGGAGCGCTTCGGCGACCGGCGGCCGCATGGGCGACGTGCCGACGCTGATGGTGACGAGCAGCGACAGCTCGTTCATGGAAGAGTTCGCGTCGCAGTCCTCGATCAAGGTCTGGTACAAGGACAACCAGATCATGCACCTGAGCCTCAAGGGCTCGATGGCGGCGCTGAACGAAGTGCTGAAGTGCCAGGACGCGGTGAACGCTGCGCTCGCCTCGGGCGGCAACGGCTCGGATCCGTTCGCGAACTAAGGTATGCCACTGAGCTTGAGGGCCCGTGCGGCTACGATTCTCGCGACGAGATCGTAGGGCACGGGCTCTTTGTATTTGAGCTGCACGGTGTCCTTGGCGGCGCGGAGGGGCGCGATCTCGGCTTCGAACGGGGTGTCGAAGGCGACCGGGTAGAGGCCGATATGGTGCTTCCAGGCGGCGAGATAGGCGAGGGGCTGGCCCCGATAATGGAAGGCGGCCATGCCGTAGCTGATCGACTCTACGGCCTCGGGCACGGCGGCGCGGATGGTGGCGCGGAGCTGGGTGAGGATGCTGCGGGCCGGCTCGGACTGGGCGGCGATATAGGTGTCGATATCGGGCGGGGCGGGCATGGTGCGAGCTTGCGGCATGTGAGCCCCGCCGGCAAGCGGCGGGGCTCGGGTGTTCAGCGATTGGCCATGGCGTAAGCGTGGAGCGCTTTGATGTCGGAGGCGCAGAGGAGGGGCATGGCGGCCTTCAGCCTATCGTCCGGCCAGTCCCACCAGGCGATCTCGAGCAGCATGGCGATCTCGTCGTCGGGGAAACGCTGGCGGATTGGCTTCGCGGGATTGCCGCCGACGATCGTGTAGGGCGCGACGTCGCGGGTGACGAGGGCGCGGGTGCCGATGATGGCGCCGTGACCGATCGTGACGCCGGGCATGACGATGACCTCGGAGCCGATCCACACATCGTTGCCGATGACGGTATCGCCGGCAGGGGCGTAGCCGTTGAGGGCGCCGGACGCGGCGTAATCGGACGAGAACAGCGCGAAGGGGAAGGTGCTGATCCAGTCGTGGCGGTGGCCCTGATTGCCGGCCATGATGAAGGCCGCGCCCGAACCGATGGAGCAGAAGCTGCCGATGAGCAGGCGATCGACATCGTTGCGGTCGGGCATCAGGTAGCGGGCGCAATGGTCGAAGCTGTGGCCGTGGTAGTAGCCGGAATAGTAGCTGTTGCGGCCGACGACGATGTTGGGGTTGGTGACCTGCTGGTCGAGCGGAATGCCGCGGAACGGCGACGCGAAATAGTTGGTCATGAAGGCCTCGAATGACGTGCCGGCGCCTGTGGAGCGCTAGAGGCACGGAGGTTTTGGGAATGCGCGCAGGCTCGGGCTCGGTGGGCCCGGGCGGAAGCGTCCTCGCGTCAGGCGCGGGACGAGCTGCAGGTGGTACTGTGCGACGCCTTCATGATGGCGGCGGTGTAGCGCGGCCGCGCGGGAGCGTCAAACTTTGCGGCGGGCGGCGGTGAGGACGGCGAGGGCGATGCCGCCGATGATGGCGAGGGTGGCGACGATGAGGCGGGCGGTGAGGGGCTCGCCGATGAAGGTGATGCCGCCCAGCGCCGCGAGCGCCGGGACGGTGAGCTGGACGATGGCGGCGCGGGTGCGGGTGAGGGCGGGGAGCGCGGCGTACCAGATGGCGTAGCCGAGGCCGGACGCGATGGCGCCGGAGGCGACGGCGTAGGCCGCGGCCATCGGGGTCACCGGCTGGTGGAGGAGGGTTCCGGCGATCACCAAGATGGGGGCGGTGACGCTGGCGCGGAGGAAGTTGCCGGCGGTGTCGCTGAGCGGCGAGGTGGAGCCGCGGCCCATCAGGGTGTAGGCTGCCCAGCAGAGGCCGGAGCCGACCATCAGCGTGGCGCCCAGCGGATCGGGCGCGACGAGGCCGGGGGCGACGAGCCAGGCGAAGCCGGCGAAGGCGAGGGCGAGGCCGAGCCATTCGAGCGGGCCGGGGCGATCGCCGCGATAAACGGCCCAGCCGAGGATGCCGAGCTGCACCGAGGCGAAGAGGATCAGAGCGCCCGTGCCGGCGCCGAGCATCAGGTAGGCGATCGAGAAGGCGAGGGCGTAGCCGAACAGCGCGGCGGCCGCGGGCCAGCTGCCGGCGACGCGGATGGGTTTTCGCTGACGCGCGAAGAGCAGGAGGGTGAGGACGACGGCGCCTGAGGCGAGGCGGATGGCGGTGTAGCTCAGCGGCTCGGCTTGGGCGGTGGCAAAGGCGAGGCGCGCGAGCACGGAGTTCGCAGCGAAGGCGAGCATCGCGAGGGTGGTGAGGAGGATGAGGCGGCCGGTCGTCATATGACTGAGGATGCGCCGATTCTGGCTCAGTTGGCAGGTGGGATGGGAGCGGGCATGCTGGGCCGGGATGTCGGGCGGCGGGGGGAGGCCGGTTGCTTTTATGGTAACGTATGGGGTACCATATGTTTGACGTCATCGAGTACACGGATGATCGCGACCGCAGTCCGTTTGCGGCGTGGTTTGAAGATCTCGATGCCGTGTCGGCGGCAAAGATCACCGTGGCGTTGGCGCGGCTCGCGGCGGGCAACACCTCCAACATCAAGAGCGTGGGCGAATGGGTGATGGAGCAGAAAGTCGATTTTGGACCGGGCTACAGGGTGTACTTCGCCTGGGAGGGCAAGCGGTTGATTGTGCTGCTGGGTGGTGGAAGCAAGCAGCGGCAGCAACGGGACATCGCCAATGCCATCGAGCGCTGGCGCGACTACAAGGCAAGGAAGGTTGGGCGATAGATGCCGCTGAAGCGTGAGTTTCGAGAGACGGTCAAGATGCGGGCGCAGGGGGACGCGGCGTTTCGGGCTGCTCTGCTGAGCGAGGTAGTGGACCTGTTTCTTGCTGGCGACGTGACGACCGGGAAGATCGTGCTGCGGGATTTCATCAACGCGACGATCGGCTTTGCGGCTCTGACCGAAGCGACCGGAGTTCCGGTGAAGAGCCTGATGCGGATGGTGGGAGCAGGTGGCAACCCGCGGGCCGAGAACCTGTTCGCGATCCTTCGCGTGCTTCAGGAACGCACCGGCGTGCAGTTGACGGTTCAGGCTGCGGCCTAGCCCGGGAACAACTGGCTCATGACGAGCAGGTCGCAGTAGCCGTCGGGAAGTTTATAGGCGTGGCGGCGACGGCCTTCGTGGGTGAAGCCGACGCGTTCGTATAGGGCGATGGCGGGAGTATTGTTGCCGAAGACTTCGAGTTCGACGCGGTGGAATTTGGCCGTGCGGGCGGCCTGGAGTGCCGCCTCGATCAGGCGTCGGCCGATGCCGCGGCCACGGTGGGCGGCGACGACGCCCATGCCGAGGATGCCGGCGTGTTGGGCCCAGGGATGGGTCTCGCGATAGATGTCGCACCAGCCGACGACTTCGTCGCCGAGCAGCGCCACGAAGTGCGGATTGCCGTTCTGGATGTTGTTGGTGACGAAGGCTTCAGTGCGCTCGAAGGGCGGGGCTTCGAGCGTGCTCAGGAATTTGCGCTCGCGGGCGACTGAATCGAGGGCTAAGCGATAGCCCGACGTGAGGGCAGGCGAGATAGGGACTATGCTCGCCTGCCGGTCGGTCATGTTACGCGAAGTAGCTTTGCAGGGGGCGGACGTTCAGGTTGCCGTTGCGGTAGGCGATGATGCCCTGCACGGCGGCTACGGCGCCCGGAATCGTCGTGTAGTAGGGGATTTTGCCCATGAGGGCGGCGCGGCGGATGTCGCGGCTGTCGGAGATCGACTTGGCGCCGTCGGTGGTGTTGATCACCAGCTGGATGCCGCCGTTCTTCATGCTGTCGACGATGTGCGGACGACCTTCGAGCACCTTGTTGACCTTGGTGGCCGGGATGCCGTTCTCGCTGAGATACTTGTGGGTGCCGGAGGTGGCGACGAGCTTGAAGCCGGCTTCGACCAGGTGGCGCGAGAAATCGAGGATCAGCGGCTTGTCGTCGTCGCGGACCGAGATGAAGGCGGTGCCTTCGCGCGGAACCTTGGAGCCGGCGCCGAGCTGCGACTTGGCGAAGGCGGTCGAGTAGTCGTAGTCGAGGCCCATGACTTCGCCGGTCGACTTCATTTCGGGGCCGAGCACGGTGTCGACGCCGGGGAAGCGGTTGAAGGGGAAGACGGCTTCCTTCACCGCGACGTAGTCGAGTTTCTTCTCGGTGAGGTTGAAGCTCGCCAGCGTCTCACCGGCCATGATGCGCGAGGCGATCTTGGCGATGGGGCTGCCGATGACCTTGGCGACGAAGGGCACCGTGCGCGAGGCGCGCGGGTTCACTTCGAGGATGTAGATGGTGCCGTCCTTGAGGGCGTACTGGACGTTCATCAGGCCGCCGACCTTGAGCGAAAGCGCGAGTTCGGTAGTCTGGCGCTTCAGCTCGGCGATGATGTCGGCCGAGAGATGCTGGGGCGGCAGCGAGCAGGCCGAGTCACCCGAGTGGATGCCGGCTTCCTCGATGTGCTCCATGATGCCGCAGACGAAGACGTCCTTGCCGTCAGAGAGGCAATCGACGTCGATTTCGATGGCGCGCGAGAGGTAGCCGTCGAAGAGCAGCGGGTTGTCGGAGAGGACCGAGTTGATCTGGCCCGTCTTGTCGTTGGGGTAGCGGATCAGGATATCGGGCGGGACGAGACCGGTGAGGGTGTCCTGCACATAGCGCTCGAAATCGTTGGGGCTCTGGACGATGGCCATGGCGCGGCCGCCCAGCACATAGGACGGGCGGATGACCAGCGGGTAGCCGAGGCGTTCGGCGACGATGCGGGCCTGCTCGAGCGAGTAGGCGATGCCGTTCTTGGGCTGGGTGAGGTCGAGGCGGCCGATGAGCTTACTGAAGAGGTCGCGGTCTTCGGCGAGGTCGATCGAGGCGGGCTGGGTGCCGAGGATGGGCACGCCGGCCTTTTCGACGGCTTCGGCGAGGTTCAGCGGGGTCTGGCCGCCGAACTGGACGATGACGCCGTGCAGCGTGCCGTTCTGCTTTTCGGTCTCGAGGATCTCGATGACGTCTTCCTCGGTGAGCGGCTCGAAATAGAGGCGGTCGGAGGTGTCGTAGTCGGTCGAGACGGTCTCGGGGTTGCAGTTGACCATGATGGTCTCGTAGCCCGCGTCCGAAAGGGCGAAGGCGGCGTGACAGCAGCAATAGTCGAACTCGATGCCCTGGCCGATGCGGTTGGGGCCGCCGCCGAGGATCACGACCTTCTTGCGGTCGGACGGGCGTGCCTCGTCCTCGACGGCGCCGGCGAAGGTGGCCTCGTAGGTCGAGTACATGTAGGCGGTGGGCGAGGCGAACTCGGCGGCAGAGGTATCGATGCGCTTGTAGACCGGGCGGACGCCGAGCTGTTTGCGCAGGGCGCGGACGTCCTTGGCCTGCTTGCCGGCGAGGTCGGCGAGGCGGCGATCGGAGAAGCCCATGGACTTGAGGCGGCGGAGGTTCGCGGCGTCGTCGGGCAGGCCGTATTCGCGGACCTGCTTTTCGGTGTCGACGATGCCCTTGATCTCCTCGAGGAACCACGGGTCGATCTTGGAGCTGTCGTGGATGTCTTCGAGCGAGAAGCCGAGCCGCATGGCTTCGGCGACGTGCAGCAGGCGCTGCGGGGTGCCGGTGGAGATGGCGGCGAGCACCGCGTTCTCGTTGTCGTCCTCGGGCGCCTTGGCGTCGTAGCCGGGGATGCCGATCTCGTTGAGGCCGGTGAGGCCGGTTTCGAGCGAGCGCAGGGCTTTCTGCAGCGATTCCTGGAAGGTGCGGCCGATGGCCATGGCCTCGCCCACCGACTTCATCGAGGTGGTGAGGCGGTTATCGGCGCCGGGGAATTTCTCGAAGGCGAAGCGCGGGATCTTGGTGACGACGTAGTCGATCGTCGGCTCGAAGCTCGCGGGCGTGGCGCCGCCGGTGATGTCGTTTTCGAGCTCGTCGAGGGTGTAGCCGACGGCGAGGCGGGCGGCGACCTTGGCGATGGGGAAGCCGGTGGCCTTCGACGCCAGCGCCGAGGAGCGCGAGACGCGCGGGTTCATCTCGATGACGATCATCCGGCCGTCAGCCGGGTTGATGGCGAACTGGACGTTCGAGCCGCCGGTCTCGACGCCGATCTCGCGGAGCACGGCGATCGAGGCGTCGCGCATGATCTGGTATTCTTTGTCGGTGAGCGTCAGCGCCGGGGCGACGGTGATGGAGTCGCCGGTGTGGACGCCCATCGGGTCGAGGTTTTCGATCGAGCAGACGATGATGCAGTTGTCGTTGCGATCGCGCACGACCTCCATCTCGTACTCTTTCCAGCCGAGCACCGACTCTTCGATGAGGACTTCATCGGTGGGGGAGGCGTCGACGCCGGTCTCGACGATGGCGAGGTATTCTTCCTTGTTGTAGGCGATGCCGCCGCCGGTGCCGCCCAGCGTGAAGCTCGGGCGGATGATGCAGGGGAGGCCGATCACCTCGAGCGCCTGCAGGGCCTCGATGGTGTTGTGGGCGAGCATGGAGCGCGGGGTTTCGAGCCCAATCTTCTTCATGGCGTCGCGGAAGAGTTCGCGGTCCTCGGCCTTGTCGATGGCCTCGCTATCGGCGCCGATCATCTCGACGTTGAACTTGTCGAGGACGCCCATCTTCTTGAGGCTGAGCGCGCAGTTGAGTGCGGTCTGGCCGCCCATGGTGGGGAGGAGGGCGTCCGGGCGCTCCTTCTCGATGATCTGGGCGACGATCTCGGGCGTTATGGGCTCGATATAGGTCGCGTCCGCCAGGTCCGGATCGGTCATGATCGTCGCCGGGTTGGAGTTGACCAGGATGATCCGGTAGCCCTCCTCCTTCAGCGCCTTGCAGGCCTGGGTGCCGGAGTAGTCGAACTCGCAGGCCTGGCCGATGATGATCGGCCCCGCACCGATGATGAGGATCGACTTGATATCGGTGCGTTTTGGCATCTGGAGCTCGTTTCGTCTTTTTTCGGGCGCGCGCGGAAAGACCCGCGGTTGCGGGTCGGGGGCGTCGGAATCTATGGGCTAAGCGGGCTCTGTAACCGAAGCGGTGGGGGAAGGGAACCCCCGCGCGCGACTCTTAAGTGCGGCGATTGAACAAGCCCGCGGCCGCGACCAGCAGCCAGCCGAGGATCAGGCCGCCGCCGCCGATGGGGGCGGCCATGGGGAAGAGGGCGTGGCCGAGGAGGCTGCGGGCGGCGAGGTCGCCACAGAAGATGGCGAGGCCGGCGACGAGGACGTAGCCGGCGATCGCGACGAGGCGGGCACGGGGGACGAGGCTGAGGCCGATCAGGGCGGGGGCGTGGAAGAGCAGGAAGTTGGCGACGATACCGAGATTGGTGTCGCCGCCATGGCTCGCGGCGGCGGCAGTAGCGACACCGAGGGCGCCGAGGAGGCCGGCTAGGGCGAGGAAGGGGCGATACATGGTCGGCTCCGTCAGACCGTATTGGCGATGCGCTCCAGCCAGTTCTGGCGGGCGGTGGTGTCCAGATACTTCACGCGGTCGATGCGTGTCACCTTTACCGGGTGGATGCCGCAGAATTCCATGGTGGCGCGGCGGACGGCGTTGAGGTCGGAGTTGCGGTACTGGGCCCAGAGCCAGGCCGAGGGCGCGTCGGACGTGGTGATGATGTGGCCGGCGCGGCCCTTCAGCAGCTTGTCCCAGAAGGGATCGTCGTCGTGGTAGCGATAGGCGAACTCGGAATAGAGCGTGCGATCGAAGAAGCCCTTGAGCAGGGCCGGGACGTTGCCCCACCAGACCGGGTAGATCAGCACCCAGCGCTCGAACCAGCTGAGATTGGCCTGGGCAGCGATGAGGTCGTTTTCGAGCGGCTGCACGCGACGGTAGCCGTGGTGGAGGATGGGGTCGAAATCGAGCTCGCCGAGATTCTGGCGGCGGATTTCGTGGCCCTTGGCCGTAGCGGCGGCGCAGTAGGCGTCGGCGAGGGCGCCGTTGAAGCTGTCGGCATCGGGGTGGGCGAGGAGGACGTAGATGCGCATGGCCGGGCTCCGCAAGGATTGACGGAACTTTGCCGAGCCGGAGCGATTGGGCTTTGATGGAGGTCAAAGCGAGGAGGACGCGATGGCGAGGCTGGTTTATGGGATGATGCAGTCGCTCGATGGGTATGTGGATCGCCTGGATGGCGGGTTGGCGTTGCCGGCGCCGGGGGCGGGGTTGCACCGGTATTGGAACGAGCGGATGGCGGGGATTGCCGGGTCGATCTTCGGGCGGCGGATGTATGAGGTGATGCGGTTCTGGGATGGGCCGGAGGCGGAGGAGGCGGAGCCGGATTTTGCGCGGGCGTTCAAGGCTAGCCCGAAGTGGGTGGTGTCGCGGACGCTCGATGCGGTGGGGCCGAACGCGGAGCTGCTCGGCGGGGACCTGCGGGCCGAGGTGGAGAAGCTGAAGGCGAGCTATGAGGGCGAGATCGAGGTGGCGGGGCCGGAAATTGCCGGGAGCCTGACGGAGCTCGGGCTGATCGACGAGTACCGGATGTACCTGATGCCGGTGGTGCTGGGATCGGGCAAGGCGTTCTTCGCCGGGCGGGCGCCGGCGCTGGAACTGATCGGAACGGAGCAGTTGCCGGAGGGCGTGGCGCTGGTCAAATATCGAACGAAGAGATGAAGGAGGCCGCCATGTGCCGGAATATCAAGCCGCTGTTCAACTTCGAGCCGCCGGCGAGCAAGAACGAGATGCGCGATGCGGCGCTGCAGTTCGTGCGCAAGGTGTCGGGCTACACCCACCCATCGAAGACGAACGAGACGGCGTTTTACGCGGCCGTGGACGACATCGAGAAGGTGGTGAAGCGGATGCTGAAGGAGCTCGAGACCGATGCGCCGAAGCGGGATCGCGAGGTGCTGATCGCGCGAGCTCGAGAGCGGGCGAAGGAGCGGTATGCTCGGGCGGGGTGAGCTTACCCCCTCTCCTCAGTTTCGCTAGGCGGCAGGCCGCCAAGCTTCACTATCCTCCCCCGCCGAGGGGGAGGAGGCGATAGACGGAGGGCTCCGTTACGCCTTGGGTTCGAGGCCTTTGCGTTTCAGCAGGCGGAGGTAGTAGTCGGCGAATTTGACCTGGCCGATGTCCTCGTAGCCCTGTATCATGAGTTTGATGTCGGGGTCTTTTTCGGCCCATTCGAGCCAGTCGAAGCCATCGTTGGTGGTGACGATGATGTCGGGGGGCTGGCGCTGGAGGTCGAGCTTCAGCTGGGTGCGTTCGCCGTTTTCAACCGCGTCGATGCGATCGGCCCATTCGCCGGTGGGGTGGCGTTCCATGCGGAGGCGCCAGGCGCTGATGCTCATCAGCAGGCCGGGCGGGGAGTTGATCAGTGTGCCGTGGACGAGGCGGTGCAGCGGGCTGCCCACGGTGAGGTCGGGCGTGATGTTGGCGATCTTCAGGCCATCGCCATAGCGGGCGACGGCATTTTCGAGGGCGCGGCGGTGGCCCCAGGACTGGACGTCGTCGAGCATCGGCATGATGGCGAGGATGACGCCGCCGGCGATGGGAATGGCGCGCTGCAGCAGCGGGCGGGTGCCGTCGGCCTGCTGGAGGAAGCCCAGGAGGCCGAAGCTGCCCATGAGGGCGATGCCGGGCAGGATCTGATAGGGGTAGCCGCGGCCCTGCGCGAGGTAGCTCAGCCAGAAGCCGACGGCCATGCAGAACATTATGCCGAGCAGCGGGCTCAGCTTGATCTGCTGGCGGAAGCCGAGCAGCGCGATGATGGTGATGAGCTCGAAGGCGAGCGTGACGCGGACGATCAGCAGCAGCCAGAGCGGGCGGCGATCGGGGATGTAGACGGTGCTCGCGACCGGGACGATGTTCTCGAAATAGGCCGGGTAGAACAGATAGATCGAGCCCAGGAAGGCGAGGAAGATGGCGCCCGCGAGCCACATCTCGGGCGCGAAGATGGGCCGGATCGAGCGGCGGTGCCAGGCGACGTAGAGCACCGCCGCGAGGATGGGCAGGGCGAAATGCGGCTTGATGGCCAGCATGAAGCCGCCCGCGATGCCGGCGATGATCCAGACCAGCGCGCTCGGGCGGATGCCGGTGGCGCGGAGCGCGAGGCAGACGACGAGCGGCAGGCCGGCCATGGCGGCGAAATGCTCGCGCTGGGCGAAATCCTCGCCCCAGGCCGAGAGGAAGAGCAGGAGCGTGACCGGCCAGAAGAGCTCGGCGTGCTTCAGCAGCTTGTTCTTCGTCACCAGCCAGGCGGAGAAGCCGGTGGTGACGAGGCCGAACAGCACGGTCCAGAGGACGACGAAGGGCTCGGGCGGCAGGTTCAGCGTGTGGGCGAGCAGCACCGGCGGCATGTAGAGGTAGCCGGCCATGGGCGGGTTGGGCTCGAGGATATCGATATAGAGCCGGCCGCCGGCGAGGATGCGCTCGGAAACCGTGATGAGCCACGAGACGTCGGGGCCGAGCGGGCCCGAGACGTGGAAGGCCGTGGTGCACAGGGCCACGAGCGCGATAATGGCATAGATCAGCGCGCTGGAGACGGGCTGCGTCGCCGTGCGGGGACGGACGGCGTCGGCGGTGCTGGCGAGCACAGTGGAGTCGGTCATTGCGGCGGGGCCTCGGAGACCCCGGCACAATGGGGCGATGTGCCTTTAGGCGGCGTAAACGGGCGGGCTCAGGTCGCGAGGAATTCGCGCAGGACCGGGGCGATGGCGTCGGCCGCGGGGCCGTGGCCCTGGCCCGGAAGAACGCGCGTGGTGGCGTTGGGCAACGCGGCGGTTACGGCTGCGGCGGCGCCGGGGATGAAGGGGAAGCTGGCGTCGCCGTGGATCACGAGGGTCGGCTGCGTGATGCGCTGCCAGCGCTCGGGGAAGCGGTGCTCGGTGTAGTAGGCGCCGAACATGACGCGGCCATCATAGGCGATGGTGGGGCCGATGGGTTCCATCATGGGCCAGAAGGGCGAGGCGCGCATGCCCTCGATCTGCTCGGGCGGGACGCCCACCGTGGACATGAAATAGGCGACGGCGCCGCCCTTGTCGCCGCGGGCGGTGAAGGCATCGAGGGTGGCGATGTAGTCGGCGGGCGGCGGCGGGAAGACGGTCGGGTCGGTGACGAAGGGCGGCTCGTAGAGCGCGAGTTTGTCGACCGGCAGGCCGGTGGCGGCGGCCTCGGTGGCGAGCACGGCGCCCGAGGAGAGGCCGAGGAGGCTGGCGCGGCCGCCGGCGGCGTCGATCAGGGCGGCGATGTCCTCGATCTCGCGCTCGACGGCATAGGGCAGGGTGTCGGTGCTCTCGCCGCGGCCGCGACGATCGTAGGTGATGAGGGGGACGCGGTCGCCCAGGGCAGCGGCGAGTGGGCCGCCGAGCTGGTCGACGGCGCGGTAGGCGGTGGCGCCCATGACGTAGATGAGGGCCGGGCCGGTGCCGGTCGCGGTGTAGGCGATGCGGGTGCCGTCTGCGGAGGTCACGTGGGGCATGGGTGGGCTCGTGTTGGTTAAGTTGTGGCTTAAGTAATATGGGCTGGGGGCAGCGTCAAGCGCCCGCGGGCCATTGGCCTCGGGTTGGTGAGTTGGGCGGGACCGGCGAGGCGATTGCCCCACGCGGGTAGTCCGCAGAGAACGAGGCTTTCGCCTCGCCGGTCACCGAGGATGAGTTGGACGGGGGTACAAGGGAGCGGACACGTCCGCTTCGGAGAAGCGTCCAAGTGCCGGTTGCTCGCACCGCGGCCCGCCGGGGACGACTCCCCGACCCTCGATATCCCCCGCCACACGTTCGTTGCGCAGCGCCCGCCCTGCGGGGGACGGGGGGATATTCGCATGGGGGTGGGGAGCGGGGATAAGTTGGTGGGCTGGGGGGCAGCGCGTGGGGCTCCCCCCTTCCGCCCTTCGGGCACCTTCCCCCGCAGGCGGGAGAAGGCCCGGGGGGCGAGATCGTGCCATAGCCCGACCTCTGGCTTTGGGGCGCGATGGTGCCACGGGGGAACCTCTCCCGCTTGCGGGGGAGGGGGACCGCCGTCAGGCGGTGGAGGGGGGAGCGGGAAACTGGGGGCTTGGGGGCTTACCCCCACCCTAGCTTTGCTACGGCCCTTTGGGCCTAGCGGCGCTACCCTCCCCGCAAGGGGGAGGGAGGGGCGCTGGTGCGGGGGGGCTCCCCCCTTCCGCCCTGTCGGGCACCTTCCCCCGTGAACGGGAGAAGGCCCTGTGGCGCGATCGTGCCGCAGCCTGACCTTTGGACTTGGGGCGGGATGGTGCCGCGGCGGGTCCTCTCCCGCTGGCGGGGGAGGGGGACCGCCGGTAGGCGGTGGAGGGGGGGCGGGAAGCTGGGGGCTTGGGGTTTACCCCTACCCTAGCTTTGCTACGGCCCTGCGGGCCTAGCGGCGCTACCCTCCCCGCAAGGGGGGAGGGAGGGGCGCCGGTGCGGGGGGCTCCCCCCTTCCGCCCTTCGGGCACCTTCCCCCGTAAACGGGAGAAGGCTCGGTGGCGGGATATTGCCCCAGCATAGCATCGCGGCTTGCGGGGAGGGGCGATAGGCGGTGGGGGGCAGCTCAAAATAGCAGGGGCGCCTGTTGCCCGGAGGACAGCAGGCGCCCCGTGATGGCGTGGCGTTTCGCTTACTGCTTGGCGAAGCTGATGGCGGACGTGGTGGCGCGGCCCTTCTTGTCGATCAGCTTGAAGCTCAGTTTGATGGCGTTGCCGGCGAGCGAGAAGCTCGAGGTGGCGGTGCCGAACTGGGTGTCGGTGGAGGACGAGAAGGTGATGGTGTTGCCGGACTTCTTGCCGGTGGTGTTCACCTGTTCGCCCTGGACGCTCGACTGGGAGAAGAAGCGGTTCTTGGCGTCGTCGTAGGCCATGGCACCGCGGAAGCTGTAGCCGCCGGCGCCGAACGAGCAGCGGCCGGTGTAGGACACCGCGCCCTCGTCGGTGGGCTTGAAGCTCAGGCGGCAGACGACGGAGCCGGCGTTCGGGCCGGTGACTTCACCGGTGCCGCGCCAGTTGCCGGCATATTTGGCCAGCAGCGCGTTCTCGGCCGAACCGGCGAAGGCCGGCAGCGACAGCGGAGCGAAGAGGGCGGGGACGAGGGCGAGGACCTTGAGGCTCGATGGCAGGCGCATTGCAACTCCGGAATCGGGCAAATGGGTGATCGGGACGGAACCTAGCCTGATTTAGCCGAATTCCGCGAGATGACGCGTTTGCCGTCGCAGTAACGTTACCGCACCTGACTGCAGGATGAACGACGCGCGCGATTTGACGAAAGTCTGAACCGCCAATGACGGCGTCGCTTGACCATATTATGGCGAAGCGCGCGCGTCTCGCGCGTCGTGAGGGGCGCCCGGGACTTTATGCGCCGAAATCGGGCGGCAGGCGGAAGAGGGCGTCGGCGATGGCGGGATCGCGGACGGGGTCGAAATCCTCGTCGGTGGGGAGGAGGACGCTGACCTTTTGCACACCGAGATCGGCGAGCTGGAACGGGGTGCCGTAGCCGTATTCGAGGTGGCCGCGGCCGATAATGCCGATGACGAGCGGCGGGTTCGGCCGATCGAGGGCGCGGGCGATGTTCTGCGCAAAGGCCCGGTCCCAGGTCTGCTGGGCGCGGACGAAGCGGTCGGGGTCGGCAGAGGTGCGGCCGGAGGGGCCGGCGAAGCGGTTGAGGTAATCGCGATAGGCGGGGAGCGCCGGGCGGGCGGGGGTGAGGCCGTCGCGCTCGTCGAACGGGATGGCGTCCCAGCCTTCCTTGCCGACGCGGGTGACGAGCGGGCGATTGCAGTTGAGCGCCAGCATGGGAACGCCGGCGGTGCGGCAGAAATGGAAGAGGGGCCAGTAGAGCTCGGCGTCGTAGCGCCAGACCTCGCCCCATTCGGCGGCCTCGAGGAACTCGGCCTTGGTAGCGTATTGGCCGGCGAGGAAGGCATCGAGGACCGGCTGCTGGCGGCGCTGGAACATCTCGAAGCTGATGGCGATTTCGCGGTGGGCGTGGAGGGCGGTGGCGACGGCGAGCTGCCAGCGGTGGATGTCGTAGCGGGTGTGGGTTTCGCCGAGCAGCACGACGGTCTGCGCCGCGAGGCGGGCGATGAGGGGCTGGTGGGCGATGGGTTCGGCGCGGTTGGGGTCGAACCAGGTGGCGGGGGGAATATGCATCGGCGCTCGCGGGGATCGGGAGGGATCGCTGGCTGGCGCGGTGCTGGCTGGCTAGGCGGGTGCCGTAGCGGGGGAGGGGTTACGCGTCAATGCGGAACCGGCGGCGCGGGCGTTCGTTGGTGAGGCAAACAAGATCAAATGGAGGCTTGCATGCTTGGTCTGCTGATTGGGTTGATCGTGATCGCGGTGATTGCGGGCGCGCTGGGGTTCACCGGCATTGCGGCCGGGGCGGCGACGCTGGCGCGGATCGTGTTCGGCATCATGGTGATCGGCGTGATCGTGGTGCTGATCATGATGGCGATGGGGATTGCGCTGTTTACTTGAGGGAAGGAAGAGACCCCTCATCCGCCCTTCGGGCACCTAGCCATTCGAGCATAGCTCTCATGGCCTTCTCCCCTAAAATCGCTCCACTGGAGCGATTTTGCCTGCGGCACGGCTCGAAGTCCCTCAAGGGGAGAAGGGCGCCTCCGATGGGGCGGTGCATTTGGTCCGCTACCTCGGCAGTCTGGCGGTTATTCTTCCGGCTCTGTCGTGAACAACAGCGGAAAACCTTCGCTGCGGGCCATTTCGGTGGCGCGGGTGGCTTTGGTTTCGGCAACGTCTTGGGTGAAGACCGCGACGACGCAGGCGCCCTTGGTGTGGGCCGTGATCATGATGCGGTTGGCCTGGTCTTCGGTGATGCGGAACTCGGCCTTCAACACCCGCACGACGAATTCGCGCGGGGTGTAATCGTCGTTGACGAGGATGACCTTGTGGAGCGGCGGGCGCGCCACCTTGGTCCGGGTGCGGGTCTTGGGCTTGGTGTCTGTATCTTGGGCCATTGCAAATCCGAAGCGAGGCGACCGTTGCGGGGCCGCCGGAGGGCGCTCGAACCTCTTTCATGCGAGACTTGCAGCATAGCAGACGGGGTGCCGATTGGCCACTGCGGCGCTCCTCGCCGAATGGGCAGGAGCCATGACTAATCGATTGGACGGGAGCGGCGGGCGATGGCATGAGTAGCGCCGATTTTCATCGGGACGTTGCTCAATGCGGTTCACCAGATACTTTGCTGTTTCACTGGTTTTGCTGTGTGCCGCCGGTGTGGCGCGGGCGCAGGATGTGCCCGAGGTGGTGCATTACACGCTTGCCAACGGGCTCGAGGTGCTGCTGGCGCCGGACCACAAGGTGCCGAAAGTCGGGCTGACGCTGGTCTACAAGGTGGGGAGCATGAACGAGCCGGCGGGGCGGAGCGGGTTCGCGCATCTCTTTGAGCACCTGATGTTTTCGGGGACGCCGGAATATCCGAAATTCGACGACACGTTCTCGGAGCTCGGGATCGACAACAATGCCTTCACCGAGGATGACGGGACGACCTATGTCGAGGGCGGGCTCGCTTCGGCGCTGCCGGTGATGCTGTCGGTCGAGGCGGACCGGATGGCGAACCTCGGCGATGACGTGACGCAGGCGGAGTTCGACCTGCAGCGCAATGTCGTGAAGAACGAGATGCGGCAGAACGTGCTCGATGCGCCGGGGCAGCGCGGGTCGATTGCGCTCAGGGCCGCGCTCTATCCCAAGCCGCATCCGTACGCAGCGGCGACGATCGGCTCGACGGCCGACCTCGATGCGGCGACGCTCGCGGACGTGCGGGCGTTCTTTGAGCGGTACTATGTGCCCAACAACGCGATCCTCGCGATCTCGGGCGATTTCGACGTTCCGGCGTTGAAGGCGATGATCGAGGAGACGTTCGGCAAGGTGCCGCGCGGCGCGGACGTCGCCGTGCCGGTGGCCGAGGCGCCGGCGCCTGCCAAGGCGCGGATCGAGACGACCGACCGGGTGGTGACGCCGGTGGTGACGATGGCGATCGTCGGGCCGCCGGTCGGGACGGCCGACAGCGCGGCGCTGGGGTTGGCATCGGACCTGCTGGGCAACCCGGATTACGGGGTGCTGCGGCAGGAGCTGGTGAATACCGGGATTGCGACCTCGGCTTCGACCTATTGGGACACGAAGCGGCTGGGCGGCACGCTCAGCGTCACGGCCTCGGCGGCGGATGGGGTGACGGCGGAGGCGCTGGAGACGGCGCTGCGGGCGGCGCTGAAGAAGTTCGTCGCGAGCGAGTTCGATGGGGCGGATATCGAGCGGGCGCGATCGAACCTGCTGCTGGGGCGGCGGGTGTCGATCGAGGCGCTGCTGCCGCGAGCGCAGGCGCTGGCCGAACGCTTCAGCCTGCTCGGGGCGAAGTCGCCCGGATTGCAGGATGATCCGCTGCTCGTGGGGCTGACGCGCGACGACGTGCAGGCGGCGGTGCGGCGGCTGGTGAAGCCGGACGATTTCAGCACGCTCGCGATCTCGCCGGGGGCGCCCGGGCCGGTGCCGGCGGTGCTCGACGAAAGCACCGGCGTACCCGAGCCGATCGTGGTGGCCGACCGGCCGATGGTGGATGTGCCCAAGCTTACGGCGGGGGAGCCGGGGAAGGCGGAGCTGCCGCCGCGCGAGGTGGGGACGCTCAGCAACGGCATCGGCGTCGTGCATTACCGGGTGCCGGGCAGCCCGATGACCTATGTGGTAGTGACGGTTTCGGGCGGGTTCGGTTCGGACGCGCCGGGCAAGGAAGGGCTGATCGAACTCACCGGCACCATGCTGCCGACCGGCACCGAGGCGCTCGATTCCGAGGCGCTCAGCCGGGCGACCAAGGATATCGGGGCGGTGATATCGACTTCGGGTGACGTGGCGCGGTCGGCGGTGCTGCTATCGGTGCCGCAGGACAAGCTCGATGCGGGGATGGCGCTGCTGGCTGACGTGCTGCGCAAGCCGCGCTTCGACGCCAAGGAGTGGCAGCTGCTGAAGACGCAGGTGATCCAGTCGCTGGGCTATCGCAAGATGAGCGGCGCGGCGGTGGCGTACTACGCCATGCAGGCGAAGATTTTCCCGGTGCCGCCGGGGCGCGGGGCGCTCGATGCGACGCAGGAATCGGTCGGGGCGCTGACGCTCGACGACATCAAGGCGATGTATGGCAAGCTGTTCACCCCCAAGACCATGACGATCTACACGGTGGGGCCGGAGGGGATCGGTAGCGTGCAGCCGGCGCTCGAAAAGGCGTTCGGCGACTGGCGGAGCGACAGCGCCGGCGTGCCGATGCTGAAGCATCCGCCGGCGGTGGTGCCGGATGGGGTGCATGTCTACGTGAAGCCGTTTGCGGCGGAATCGCAGGCGGTGATCTTCTTCGTGCGGCCGGCGCCGTCGTTCGGCGAGCCGGGGTTCCTCGAGGCGTTCGCGGTGACCTCGCTGCTGGGCTCGGATTTCACCAGCCGGCTCAATACCGTGCTACGCGAGACGAAGGGCATTTCGTACGGGATCAGCGCCAGCATCTCCAACGATCTGCCGGAGGGCGGCGGGCTGATGGCGGTTTCGGCGCCGGTGCAGGCCGACAAGGTGGGCGAGGCGCTGAAGGACATCGTCGCAGGGTTCGGGACGCTCGAAAGCGCGCCGGTGACGGAGGTGGAGCTCAATCGCACGGTGATGAGCGCGGCGACCGGCAATGCCTCGGTGGGTGAGACGGGGTCGGGCGTGATGGGGCTGCTGCTGAGCTCGGCGGGCCAGGGGATGACGCCTGAGCAGGTGCAGGGCATGTCGGAACAGGTGGTGGCGCTGAAGCTGCCGAGCGTGCAGGCCGAGGCGAGTGCACTGGCGAAGCTCGACCGGGCGGTGGTGGTGATCGGCGGCGATCCGGCCTCGCTGGTGCCGCAGCTCGAAGCGGCCGGGTTCAAGCCGGAAGTGCTGCCGAAGGACTAGGGGCCGCTGAAGGAGGCGAGGCGGGTCGGCAGGAGTTCGCCGACCCGGTCGAGCACGGGATAGGCCGCCGCGGCGACGATATGAGAGTTCACGAGCTTCATGTCGCGCACGAGGTCGAGATGCAGGGCTCGACTGGGCGGCGGCGCTGATGCCATCGCGCATATGGGCGAAATGGCTGGTGGTGGCGTGGGCTTCGGCCCGGCGGAAGGCCAGCTTCTCCTCGGCGAGGCTGCGGGCGATGCGCGCATCTTCGGTGACGAAGAGCGAGGCGGCGGTGCGGGTGTTGGCGATGAGCCGGTCCATCATTTCGACCAGCTCGGCCTCGTTGTCGGCATCGGGGAGGAGGCCGCGCTTCAGGCGCTTGGTGGCGTGGGGCAGGAGGTTGCGGTCGATGACGTCGCCGGCCTGCTCCATGTTCATGGCGAAGACGAGGATCTGCTGGAGGCGGCGCTGGTCGTCCTCGCCGAGGGATTCCGGGTCGAACGCCGTGAGGTAGCGCTTGATGGCGGTGTTGAGGCTATCGAGCACGTCGTCGCGGGCGCGGGTTTCGGCGATGAGCTTGCGGTCGCCGCGGGTGAGGGCCTCGCGGGTGCCGGACAGCATGGCTTCGAGTGCATCGGCGAGGCGCAGGGCCTCGCGGGCGGCGCCGCCGATGGCGACGATGGGCGTCTCGCGGGCGGCACGATCGAGATAGAGCGGCTGGCCCGGATCGGCGGGGTCGGTGCGATCGGGGACGAGGCGTTCGAGAAGACGCGAGACCGGCGTGAGCAGGGGCAAGGCGAGGGCGGCGAGCAGCAGGTTGAAGCCAAGGTGGAAGGCGGCGACGGCGGTGGCGCCGGTGAGGCCGAGGGCGGTCAGGGCGGCGAGGATCGGGTCGATCAGCAGCCAGGCGAGCACGAGGCCGAAGACGCGGTTGCCGAGATTGGCGAGGGGGACGCGGCGGGCGGCCGGATCGTCGCCGGTGGCTTCGAGCAGGGGATTGAGCGCGGTGCCGAGGTTGGCGCCGATCACCAGCATCAGGGCGGGTTCGAGCGGGATGACGCGGCTCGCGGCGAGCGACATCACCAGCAGGACGACGGCGACGCTCGAATGGGTGGCCCAGGCGGCGAGGGCGCCGAGGATGATGGCGACGAGGGGCAGGCCAGCGAGAAGGCCGAGGAGTTCGATGACCTGCGGGGCGTGCTCGAGCGGTTCAAGCAGGGTGAGCATCTGGTGGAGCGCGAGGATCATCAGGCCGAGGCCGATGAAGACGCGGCCGAGGTCGTGCAGCATGGCGCTGCCGTCGCGGCGGAAGAGCAGGACGCCGAGGAGGATCAGGGGCGGCGAGAGCAGCGCGACGTTGAAGGACAGGACGGTGACGATGAGCGCGGTGCCGACATTGGCGCCGAGCATGATGGCCATGGCGGGGACGAGGCCGACAAGGCCGCCGGCGGCAAAGTTGGTGGCCATGAGGCCTGTGGCGGTGCTCGACTGGAGTAGCGCGGTGACGCCGATGCCGGCAGCGAAGGCGGCGAGCCGGTGCTTCAGGGTGCTGGTGAGGAACGCGCGAAGGCGGGGACCGAAGGCGCGCTGCATACCGGTCTGCACCATGTGGGTGCCCCAGAGCAGCAGGGCGACGGCGCCGGCGAGGGACAGGGCGCTGAGAGTGATATCCACCTGGGTCGGGTGCTCCAATCGCTGCGGGACCGGGTTACCCCAGTCAGGCAAATCACAAAGTCATATGATGATGCGCCCGAACTGCGCGGGCCGCAAAGGGTTTGAATGATGCCGGGGGCTGGTGCGTTCCGTCGGGGTGACGCGGGGGCTTCCATCGGCTAGAAACGATGGAGGCTCGCGCCCTCCCATTTGTGCGGGCCGCATTTCTCATCGGGTGCTTGGGCGCCCGGAACAGTCGACAGGACCGGATGGCTCGCGCAGTGGCGATGCGGATGGTGCTGTCTCATTGTCAGCACTGGAGGTTTTTCGTGGCGCAGGTTCCATTGATTTCGCTTTCGGACGGCACCGCTATCCCGCAGCTGGGGCTCGGGGTGTGGCAGGTCGATCCGGCGATTACGGAGCGGGTGGTGCGGGACGGGATCGCTGCCGGTTACCGGTCGATCGATACGGCCGAGGGCTACCAGAATGAGGAAGGCGTCGGCGAAGCGATCCGGTCGGGTGGGGTGGCGCGCTCGGAGCTGTACATTACGAGCAAGCTGCGCAATGGCGGGCATGAGCGCGGCAAGGCGCTGGCGGCGTTCGACGACACCATGCGCAAGCTGGGGATCGAGCAGCTCGACCTGTTCCTGATCCACTGGCCGATTCCGAGCCGCGATTTCTACGTCGAGGCGTGGAAGACGCTGGTGGAGCTGAAGGGGCAGGGGCGGATCAAGTCGATCGGCGTTTCCAACTTCAACCAGGATCACCTCGAGCGGATTATCGGGGAGACCGGGGTGGCGCCGGTGGTGAACCAGATCGAACTCCATCCGCGGTTCCAGCAGCGCGACAAGCGGGCGTTCCACAAGCAGCACGGGATTGCGATCGAGAGCTGGAGCCCGCTGGGGTCGGGGCGGATGCTGGACGATCCGGTGATGGCGGGGATTGCCAGGAAGCACGGCAAGTCGATCGCGCAGGCGATCATCCGCTGGCATATCCAGGAGGGGCTGGTGGTGATCCCGAAATCCATTCGCAAAGAGCGGATGGAGGAGAATTTCGCGGTGTTCGCCTTTGAGCTGGATGCCGAGGATATGGCGAAGATTGCCGGGCTCGATCGGGGTAGGGCGGGGCGCGTTGGGGCGGATCCGGCTACGGCTTCGTTCTTGTTTTGAGGGTTACGGCGGGCGCTGCTGACCCCCTCTCCTCAGCTGCGCTAGGCCTTCGGCCAAGCTTCGCTATCCTCCCCCGCCTAGGGGGAGGAGGCGAGGTGGCGCGTTCGCGGGTTCCAGTCAGGCTGGGGCCTTGCGGGCGAAGAGGAGGTCTTTGGCGGCGACGATGGCGCCCAGGGTGATCAGGATGCAGGCGATCAGGATCAGGTGGGTGTACGCCGCGTAGCCGGTGAGGATGAGGACGAGGGTGGAGAGGAGCGGGGTGAGGTAGCTCGCCGCGCCGAGCACCTGGATGTCGCCGCGTTTGACCCCGATGTCCCAGACGTAGAAGGCGAGGCCGACGGGGCCGAGGCCGAGGCCGATGACGGCGGCCCATTGCAGGGGTTCGGTGGGCCAGATGGTGGGCTCAAAGATCAGGTGGCAGATGGCGGCGAGGACGGCGGTGACGAGGCAGAAGCCGGTGATGGCTTCGCTCGGCACCGAGGCGAAGCGGCGTGACAGGACCGAATAGCTCGACCAGGCGAGGGCGGCGCCGAGCGCGGCGAGGTATCCGGGGAAATACTGGGCGTCGAGCACGAGACCGCGGCCCTTGGTGACGACGAGGACCGCGCCGGCGAGCGCGAGGACGCAGCCGAGGATGTGCTGCCATTTCAGCTTTTCGCCGGGCAGGAAGGCCGAAAAGACGACAATGAGCAGCGGCCAGAGATAGTTGATGAGGCCGGCTTCGACCGGCGGCGCGCTGCGCAGGGCGAAGAAATAGAGCGCGTGGTAGCCAAAAAGGCCGCCGACGCCGAGGAGCCAGACTTTTGGCGGCTGGCGCATCGCCTTGAGCGATGACGGGCGGATGACCAGCAGCGACAGGCCGCCGACCGCGAAGGTGATGGCGGTGAGCTGGAAGGCCGGCATGGTGCCGCTGGCGGCGGTGAGAAACGCGAGCAGCGACCAGAGCAGCACGGCGGAAAAGCCGACCAGCGTGGCGGTGGAGCGGGTGAGGGGCCGGGCATCGGAACTGGACATGAGCGCCTGTCTAGCCTGCGCCCGAGGCGGTCACAATGTTGCGCAGATTTAAGGTGACTGAGGTTGTGGCGTCCGGCAGGAATACCTAACTACTTCCCGGACAAGGGGAACTCGTCTTCCGATGCCGATCAGCCTTGCTGACATTGCTGCGCTGCGACAGGCGCTGTCCACCGGTTTTGGGCCGGTGGAGAACGAGATCGTGGCCGAAAAGGCGTCGGCGCTCGGGCATCACGGACGGATGGCGCAGAAGGCCGTGGCGGCGCTCCACGCCTTCGATGCGGCCCCCGAAGCCGGGGTCGAGCGGTTGGCACTGGTCAAGGCGGCGGCGCGCGAGGTGTGGAAGTATTTCATCCAGCGCGAACTCTGCGGGCTGCGCGACCAGCGCGACGTGATCCGCGAGTACCGGATCCCGCAGGAAGTACTTATCCGGCTGGGCGCGATCGACTGAAATGACCCGGTTTCCGGCCTTCATTGGCCGATCAAATGAAAACGATTGCAGAAGTGTCATATTGTCGCATGGTAGGGGCAATGCGAAGCGCGGGGTAGATCGTTTGTCGCATATGGGACGCCAGGGAGAAGTGCCGTGTTACGTGAGCGGCTGATCGGCTCTCCCGGGCCGGGAACGCGCAAGCGCGGCAAGGATCCCGAGCCACCATTCCAGAAACTGGCGACCGATGTGCTGTGGATCGGCTTCAAGGTCGATGCCGCGCGGGTGGCGCCGCTTATTCCGCCCGGGTTGATGCTGTCGGAAGCGAGCATCGGCGTGCTCGGCATCTACCAGGCGAGCACCGGGTTCGGGCTTGCGCCCTATCAGCGGGCGCTGGTGGGGGTTTCGGTCGAGGGCGTGGCGGGATCGGATGCCGGCGAAGGCATGCTGGTGGTCGGCAACGTGATGGACGAGCCGGGCGTAGGGCGGCTCAAGCGGCTCTATTGCCGCGAGGCGGTAACCGGCACGGCGCGGACCTGGCGCGAGGACGGGCTGCTGCACGGGGTGGCCGAAGTCGATGGGGTCGAGTGGGTGCGGGCGACCGTGCGCTCGACCGGCAAGGCGCGGCGCGACATGTCGGGCGTCGATACGTTTTTCGGGATGACGGAGGCCGGGCTGATCAAGCACGCGGACTCCAATCTCTCCAATGTCATCAACGAGGCCGAGGTGGTGTCGGTGGAGATCACCGATGCGGCGCCCGAGCTGTTCCGGGCGTTTCGGCCGACGGATTTCGTTTTTGCGCTGCACTGCGAGGAGGTGAACTCGATCTGGAGCGAGCCGCGCGTGGTGGGGCGGACGGCGGGCGATGCCGGGTCGGTGTTTCTCGGGCTGATCGAGGATACGGGGCGGGCGGCGGCGATCGTGCGGCAGGATGGCTCGCTGGTCGAGGTCAATCCGAGCGGAGCGGCGCTGCTGGGTAGCGAGGGGCCGCATGTCGGCGAGACGCTGCTGAGCGCGGTGCCGGCCGAAAAGGATGCGCTGTGCGAGGCGCTGAAGCTGTCGATTGCGCGCAGCGGGCCAAGGGTTTCGGCGCCGATTGCTCTGACGCGGCCGGGTGGGCGGCAGCTTTTCGCCTATGTGATGCCGCTCGAGCATGGGCAGCATGGCGGCGAGGCGGCGCTGGTGCTGCTGGCCGACCCGCGCGGGCCGGAGCGGCGGGATGCGGCCGAGATGCTGCAGCTTTTCGGGCTGACGGCGGCGGAGGCGCGGCTCGGGGCGCTGATCGGCGTGGGGCTAGGGGCGCGCGAGGCGGCCGAGGAGCTCAAGATCTCCGAGCATACGGCGCGATCGACGCTGAAAACCGTGTACGACAAGCTGGGGATCAGAAAACAGTCCGAGCTTGGCCATCTTGTCGCACGACTGCAGCATTTTTGATCCAGAACAAAGATTTACTCGGCGATTCCCCCAATTTGCGGGGTGCGCGGTAGCCAATCCCTAAGCAAAGGTTAGCGCGGGCAATCTTTTATCGAAAGACGCGTACCGTGCTCGATGTTCTTGAGGGCCGCCTTGATACCAAGGCGCTGCACCGCACTGGCCTGACCGTGGGCGATGTGATCGCCATGCTGGAAACCTTCGATCCGTCGGCGCCGCTGCTGCTGGCCGGCGAATATGGCGGGTTCGAAGAAGTGCTCGGCGTGCGCAAGATCAACGTGAAGCTCAACGTCAACGACGCGGAAGGCTTCGGGCCGCACGAGATCGCCCAGCCCGGCCAGCGGCCGGACACCACCGCGGTGACGCTGCGGATCGCTCAGAGGTAATACTTGAAGCCTTCGTGGCTCTTCAGAAAGCCCAGCCGCTCGTAGAAGCGGTGGGCATCGAGCCGCTTCTTGTTCGATGTCAGCTGGACCATGCCGCAGCCGCGTTCGCGCCCCTGCTCGATGGCCCAGCGGATCATCTGCGTGCCGAGCCCCTTGCTGCGGTGCGCCGGCGAGATGTGCACGGCCTCGACGAGGCAGCGCTTCAGCCCCAGCGATGAAATCCCCGGAATGAAGGTGAGCTGCACGGTGCCGACGGTTTCGCCGTCGAGCAGGGCGACCATCATCATCTGGTTGGGATCGGCGGAGAGTTCGTTCAGGGCCGCGACGTAGCGCGGGTGGAACGGCTCGTCGGGCTTGTCGTCGGTGACGCGGACGGCGTCTTCGGTCAGCAGCTTGACGATGAAGGGCAGGTCGGCTTCGACGGCCTTGCGGTAGGTCAGGCTCACTCGGTTTCCTCGATCAGCATCCCGGGGATCGCGAGGTGACGCGTACTGGAGATGATCGAGTCGAGGAAGCCGGGGAAGCGGGCGTCGAGGTCGGTGCGGCGCAGGCGGACGCGGCGGCGCGTGCCCTCGGGCGTGACGTTGACGACGCCGGCCTCGCGCAGTTTTGCCACGTGATAGCTGATCGCTGTCTTGCTCGCGAGATCGGTGAACTGGCCGCAGAGCATGCCGGTCGTCTCGTTGCGCGCCAGCGTGCCGATGATGGCGAGCCGGGTCTGGTCGCCCAACGTGGTCAGCACATTTGGCAGCGTAATCTGGTCCGCATCCGGGTGCGGCAGGGGGTTCTGGGGTAGCGCGTTGGCAGGGTTATGCGTCTGGCTCATGGCAGATGAGATAGTCCAAAGCGGCGTAAAGTTCAATGAGCGTTGAACTAGGCCTTGACGGAGAAGGGTGCAAGGTTCATTTGTTCAACAACCATTGAACTAGGGAATTCATCATGGACTCGCGGCTTATCTGGCTCGCGCTCGGCACGTTTGCCGTCGGCGTCGAGGGTTTTGTCATCGCCACGCTCCTGCCGGCCATCGCGGCCGATAGCGGCGTGACGATCACGCAGGCCGGTTATCTCGTTTTCGCCTACGCCATTGCCTATGCGATCGGCGCGCCGGTGTTGTCGGCGTTCACCGGCCGGTTCGACCGGCGGCCGCTGCTCGCGACCGTGGCGCTGGTGTTTGCGGTGGGCGCGTTCCTTGCGGCTGTCTCGCAGGGGTACGCGATGCTGCTGATCGCGCGGCTGGTGATTGCGGCTTCGGCCGGGCTTTATGCGGCGACGGCGCAGGCGGCGGCAGTGACGCTGTCGACGCCGGAGCGGCGGGCGCGGTCGGTGGCGACGGTGGTGGCCGGCACGACCATGGCGGTGGCGCTCGGCGCGCCGATCGGAGCGTTCCTCTCGGGTTTTGCCGGGTGGCGGGGCACGTATTTCGCCATTGCGGGTGTGGGTGTGCTGACCTCGCTGGCCATCTGGTTCATGCTGCCGCATGGGATCAAGGGTGACCGGCGCGGGCTGAGCGAGCGGCTCGGCGTGCTGAGCGTGCCGGGCCTCGTGCCGGCGCTCCTGACGATCCTGCTCTATATGGCCGGGCCGTTCGCGGCGTTCATCTACCTCGGGCCAGTGACGACGAAGCTGATGGGGCTCGATGCCGGGCTCTTGCCCTTCATCATGCTCGCTTATGGCGTCGGCGCGGCGCTGGGCAATACGGTGGGCGGGCAGATGTCGGACCGGGCCGGGGCGCAGGCGACGGTGACGATCGCGGCGGCGCTGAACATCGTGTTCCTGCTCCTGCTCGGGGCCATCCCCATGCTGCCGGTGGCGGTGATCACGCCCGTGTTCTTCGTGTTCATGGTGCTGTGGGGCATTGCCGGCTGGATGTTCGTGCCGGGGCAGGTGAGCCGCGTCGTGGCGCTGTCGCCGAGCTCGGCCCCGCTGGCGCTGTCGCTCAATGCTTCGTTCCTTTATCTCGGGACGGCATTGGGGGCGCTGGTGGGCGGGTTCGTGCTCGAGCATCTGTCGATCAACGAGCTGGGGTTGGTGGCGGCGGTGTTCCCGACGCTGGCGCTGGGGGTGATCTATCTGTCGCGGCCGAAGGCGGAGTTTGTGCCGCGGTTGGGGTGAGGGGTACCCCACCGCCTTACCCCCTCTCCTCAGTTCCGCTAGTTCGCTACCGCTCACAAGCTCCACTATCCTCCCCCGCCAAGGGGGAGGAGGCGATGGGGCAGCCGCGGTGCGCTAGTTCCAAGCGCTGATTGACCGTGTGTCAAAACCCCTCGTACTGCTTGATGCGGAGCGAGGGGTTTGTTTTTTCATGGATATCCGGCTGGTCTGGTTGGCGCTGGGGGCTTTTGCCGGCAGCGTCGAGAGCTCGCTGATCGTCGCGGTACTACCGCAGATCAGCAGCGAGACCGGGGTGCCGCTGGGCCAGGTGGGCTGGCTGGTGACGCTTTATGCGCTGTTCTACGGGTTCGGCACGCCGCTGATTTCGACGGCGCTCGGTAAGGTCGACCGCCGGACGGTGGTGGCGACGGCGGAGTTCATCTTCGGGTGCTCGGCGCTGGCGCTGGGATTGCTGCCGCAGTTCCTGATGCTGGCGGTGGCGCGATCGGTGCTGTCGATGGGGGCCGGGACATTCACCTCGACGGCGCAATCGACGGCGGTGGCGCTGGCGGATGCGACGCGGCGAGGGCGGGCCGTGGCGATCGTGGTGATGGGCGGCTCGATCGGCGTCGCGGTCGGCGCGCCGGTGGCGGTGTGGGTGGCGCAGACATTCGGGTGGCGGCCGGCCTATATCGGGCTCGGCGTGCTGGCGATCGTGGCGGCGTTGACCATGTGGCGGATGCTGCCGGGCGATATCCAGGGTGACGGGCGGACGCTGCGCGAGCGGCTGAGCGTGATCCACGTGCCGGGGATGAAGTGGGCGCTCGCCACATCGGGCGTGATGTATGCGGGCAGCTCGATGGTGCTGACCTATACGGCGCCGGTGACGACCGAACTGATGGGCGTGCCGGCCTCGTGGCTGCCAGTCGTGTTCCTCGCGTTTGGCGCAGGCGCGGTGGCGGGGACCGGGATCGGCGGGTGGCTGACGGACCGGTATGGCGGGCGGCAGACGGTGCTGGTGATGATCGGGCTATTGGTGGTGGAGTTTGCGGCGCTGCCGCTGATCGCCATGCTGCCGCACCCTGCGGTGCTGCCGCTCTACCTGCTCGATACGGTGGCGTTCGGGATCTGCTGCTGGGGGTTGGCGCCGCCGCAGATCAGCAGGCTGGCCGTGCTGGCACCGGCTTCGGTGCAACTGGCGGCGGCGCTGAACCTGACCTCGATGAATCTCGGCGTGGCGGTGTCGGCGCTCGGCGGCGGCTGGGTGCTGCAGCACTATGGCGTGGTGGCGCTGTGTCTGACCGCGGCATTGGTCGCGGTCGGTGCGGTGGTGGTGGCGTGGATGGTGCCGGACCGCAAGCGTTCTTAGTGGTCGCGCGATCGAACCGGAAAAGTCTGCAACTTTTCCTGATCGCGCTCCGAAGCGCGCCGCCTAGACGACGCGCTTGCCCTTGGGGCTGATGGCCCAGGCGACGAAGAGGACGACGACCGCGAGGATGCCGGGGAGCAGCGCGAGCCATTCTTCGCCGGCGACCAGCACGGCGCAGCCGGCCCACATGATGGAGCTGAGCGCTTCCGAGATGGTGGCGGCGCGGCTCGCCACCTGGCGGCGGCGGAACATGGCGCGGCGCATGGGGACGCGGAACCAGAGCTGGATGGCGGTGGCGGACCCGGCCGAGACGGCGACGAAGAGTGCCGTGACCCAGGCGAGATCCCACGAGGCGATCCACACGAGCAGCAGGACCGGAGCGAAGATGACGCTGATCGAGACGAGCACGGCCTCGATCTTGGCGATCAGCACGGCGCGCGGATGGATGGGGGCGGTGACGACGAGGTCGTGCGCGTCCTCACCGGAAATGGCGAGCCACGAGAGGCCGCCCGCGAGCTGGCCGGCGGCCATGACGATGACCGGGATCACCACCACATAGGTGCCGGCGGACTGGCCGTAGCTGACCCAGAGGAAGAGGGCCGGCGGGAAGAGGTAGAGGATCTGCATCAGCGACTGGCTGAGGAGCCACGGGTCGCGGCGGAGCAGTTTCCATTCCTTGACGCGGAGCGCGTGGCGCTGGCTGGTCTTGCGGAAGGGTTTGGTGCTCGCGCTCTGCTGGACGCGGGCGGCCGACACGCCGGCCGCCGCGATAGCGTAGGTGGCGAAGCTGCGCGAGGTGAGGCTGACGACGAGCCCCAGCGCGGCGAGGCCGAAGACCAGCACCAGCACCATGTCCCACACATCGCCCATGGCGCCGCGGGCGGGGAGCCACATGATGTTGCTCAGGTCCGGCATGGCGTGGACGAATTGCGGGTCCTGCAGGACCTGGAAGCGGTTCATGTTGCCGAACGACAGGATCGCCACGGCCTGGATGCCGATGACGAAGCCGGCGCCGACAATGCCGGCGATGATCTGCGCGACGAGGCGCGTCCTGGCCGGGCCGATGGTGCGGAAAAGGCCGACGGTGACCATGACGGAGATGGCCGCAGCGAGCGCGCCGAAGCCGGCCAGCACGCCGTAGGCGCTGAGCCAGGTGGCGCCTTCATAGGCGACGAGCACGTTGATCATCGGGCTTGCGAGCAGGCAGGCGAGGATGATGGTGCCGAAGGCGGTGGCGGCGGTGCGCACGGCGAAGACGCGTTCGGCCGGGGCGGGCGAGGAGAGGATCAGGTCGAGATCGGAGCGCGAATAATAGGCGCGGGTGACGGATTCGAGCGCCTGCGAGAGCATCACGGTCCAGAACAGGAAGCCGGTGCCGGTGATGAGCACTAGCGTTTCCTTGTCGGGGACGAGGCCGTCCTTGATCCAGTTCGCCATCAGCGCGTTGGCGAGGAGGTGGAGGCCGACATAGAAGAGGCCGAGCACGATGACGAGCACGACCGTGCGGACGCGCTTGCCGCCGGTGGTCATGGCGAGCCAGTCGCGCCAGGCGATGCGGAACTCGTGGGCGGCGAACCAGGGGAGAGTGGCGGGCGCGGCGCTCATGCGGCGGCTTCCGTCGCGGCGTCGGCTTCCTTCTGGGCGACGAGATCGAGGAAGATTTCCTCGAGCGTGGTCTCGCGGCCGATGCGGGCGCGGAGCTCCGCGAGGGTACCCTCTGCGGCGAGGCGGCCGTGGTTGATGACGCCGATCCGCTCGGCCATGCGCTCGGCGACTTCGAGGATGTGGGTGGTCATGATGACGGTGACGCCCTGCGCCACCTTCTGCTTCAGCACGTCCTTGACCTGCCGGGCCGAACCAGCATCGAGGCCGGTGAGGGGCTCGTCGAGGATGATGAGGCGCGGGTCGTGCACGAGGGCACCGGCGAGGGCGACCTTCTGCAGCATGCCCTTACTGAAGCCGCCGCAGCGCTCGTTGGCGTGGGGACGGAGGCCGAGCCAGTCGATGAGCTCGTTGGAGTGCTTTTCGGCCTGGCGGGCATCGATGCGCCAGAGGCCGGCGACGAATTCGAGATATTCGAGCGGGGTCAGCCGGTCGTAGACCATGGGCTCGTCGGAGACCCAGGCGACGATGGATTTGGCCGCGATGGGGTCGCGCTGGCTGTCGATGCCGTAGACCGAGATGGTGCCGGAGTCTGGCTTCAGGAGGCCCGCAACCATACGGAGGATGGTGGTTTTGCCGGCGCCGTTGGGGCCGAGCAGGGCGTAGAACTCGCCCGCCTTCACCTTGAGCTCGAGGTCGATGACCACGGGGCGGTCGAAGCTTTTCTTCAGACCCGAGATGGCGAGGGCGTAGTCGGCGGACATCTTCAACGCTCCGGAATTACCGGAAACGTCATACCCGCCAGCGCGTTGCGGGGCGGTGAAGCGATTGGGTTAAGGAAGGGTGAGGGGCCGCCTCACCCTTTTGGCGATCAGGGCTGAATGCCGACGGCGTCGATGATCATCGGGTCGTGGCAACTGTCATTGGTTGCGTCGTCGCCGGCGAGGATCATGCTGCCGAGGTCCGATGCGGCGCTGACGCTGCCTTTGATGTGGATACGCAGCTCGGTGAGCACGGTGCGTCCGCCGCTCTTTTCCGTCGAACAGCCGATGCCGACCTTGTTGCCTGCGCCGGCCCCGAAAATCTCGTCGAACTTGGCCCGGATGTCGGCATTCTTGACCGTCTTGCCGAGGTTCTGGACGAAGAATTCGTCGAGCGTGGTGGCGTTCAGCTTGTCGAGCAGCAGAGCGGAATCGGTGAAGTAGTCGTCTTGCGACTTGCCGTAGCAGGTCCCGTGCTTCGTCCACTCGTGGCGTTCGAGCTTGGACTGGGTGCCGGGCATTGCGGCATTCAGCACCGCCCAGGTGGCGGGTGTGAGGGTGACGGCGTCGAAGTCCCCGAAGTCCTTGATGTCGTCGAAGCCGTCGGCTTGCTTCCGCGTGTAGCCGCAGTACTCAGACTTGGGCTCGAAAGGCTGGGGCCACAGGCCGTGGAGCGCAAAATGCGTGGCGTCGGGCCGGTTCGTGGTCTGGGAGGCACATTCCGGCTTCTGCGTGTTGCTGTTCGGAAGGTAGCCGCCGCTGGTTTCGCAGAACGCCGGCTGCCAACTGGCGGAAAGCACATTCCACGTCGCCGGTGCGGTGGGCAGCGGGTTGATGGTGCCTGTGTCGGGCTGATCCGGCTCGGTGGGGGCAGGGGCACCGCCATCGCTGACGGTGCGGAGGCCGCAGCTCACCGCGACCCAACGTTCCTCGGGGCTGACGCCTGGGACGATCAGGCGGTAATGGCTGGGATTGCTCGGCTTGTTGCGCTCGATGATGCGGTAGGAATGATCCAACTGCACCATGATGTTGCCGGGGTTCGTCTGGTTGTTGAACGACTGAAAGGCCGGGCAACTCTGCTGGGCAATGAAGAAGCCGTCGTATTTGTCGGCGGCGGCTGGAGTGGCGAGGCCAATGACGGCCAGCAAGGTCGAAATGACACGCAGCTTCATCGATCGCCCCCTCCCTCGGTGGGCGCGAGGAGGCTATTGCGGCTTCTCGTCAAGTCAATGACGCCTCGTTACCGCGCCGTTACGCGTGGTCAGGGGAGCGAGATGATCTCGACCCAGTTGGGGTTCTGGCCGACCGGGAGGTTGGCGACGGCGGTGAGTGCGCCGGTCGCCTGGTCGATGGCGTAGCTGGTCATGCGGTTCGAGAGCTGGCCGACGGCGAGGAGGTAGCGCCCGGTGGGATCGATGGCGAAGCCGCGGGGCTGGGTTTCGGTCGGCGTGGTGCCGAGGGCAGTGAGGCGGCCGGTGGCGGCGTCGACGCTGAAGGCGGCGAGCGTGTTGCTGCCGCGCTCGGTGGAATAGAGGAAGCGGCCGTTGGGCGTGAGGTGGATATCAGCGGACCAGAGCTTGCCGGTGAAGCCGGCGGGGGCGGTCGGGATCGACTGGATCACGGCGCCGAGCGTGCCGCTTTGCGCATCCCAGGGCAGGACGTGGATTTTGGCGTCGAGCTCGCCGAGGACGTAGACGAAGCGGGCATCGGGCGAAAAGACGAGGTGGCGCGGGCCGCTGCCGGCGGGGATCGGTGCGGTGGCGGGATCGTTCGGGGTGAGGCGGCCGGTGGCGGGGTCGAGTTTCAGCTGATGGATGAGGCCGCCGCCGAGGCTGGTGACGAGCACGAAGCGATTGGTCGGATCGGTGATGATCGCGTGGGCGTTGGGCGCGCTCGGCTCGACCTGCTGCGGGGCGCCGACGATGCCATCGGCGCCGATGGGGTTAACGGCGAACTTGCTGTCGCCATAGGAGGCGCCGAGCAGGTAATTGCCGGTGCGATCGGGGGCGATATAGGCCATGGAGTCGGCGAGCGGGCCGGAGCCGATGAGCGAGAGGCGGCCGGTGGCGTCGATGGCGAAGCTGACGGCAGCGAAGGGTTCGACGCGCACGGCGGCGTAGAGGCGCGTGCGGTCGGGGCTTGTGGCGAGCGGCAGGGACGGGGCGGGCTTGGTCAGGCCGGGGACGGGCGTGGTGTCGATGAGCGCGAGGCCGCCATCGGGCTGGAGCGCGACGACGCTGATATCGCCGGAGTCGGCGTTGCCGATATAGGCGATGGTGGCGGCATGGGCGGACATGGCGGCTCCCCAACTGAGTGCCAGCACACATAACAGCGATGCCAGGTTGGGATGCAAGCTCATGGCCCTATTGATGATGCGGGGTTACGTGATAATATACAGCATTGTCGTATTATGCAGGATTTACAGCAATGGCTCAGCGCAGTTTTTCGACCAGCGACCTGTCGCGCAAGTCCGGCGACATCATCGCCGAGGCGCTGCAGCACCCGGTGACCATCACGCAGCGGAACAAGCCGCGGCTGGTGGTGATGAATATCGACGAGTTCGAAGAGATGCGGAAGCGGGCCGATCAGCGGCGCGTGTTGCGCATCGGCGACCTGACGGACGCGGAACTCGATGAAATGCAGGGTGCGCTTGACAAGTATGTGGCGGAAGCCGCTGACGAGGAATGAGCTTCGACGATATTCGCAGCGGCACGGTCATCGACTACCCGTACCTTTGGGCGTGGCAGGCCGAAGGCGGCGAAACCGAGGGCCGCAAGGCGCGGCCTACTGCCGTCGCGTTGCGGCTAGGGCGACCGACCGGGGACCTGGTGGTGCTGCTCGCGATCACCACCAAGCAACCGTCTGCGGAGCGCTGGTCTATCGAGGTGCCGCAGGTGGAGAAGGTTCGGGCAGGGCTCGATCCATCACTTCGGCAGTGGATACTGCTGGACGAGAGCAATCAGGACGTGGTGGGCAAGTCCTACTACCTGCGGCCACGCGAACCGCTGGGAAGATTCAGTGCCGGGTTCTTTGCGCCGATTGTGCAGCAGGTGATCGATCGTTGGCGGGCGACACGTCACGTCCCGCGTCGCTGACACGGGATCTAATGCCAAATAGCAAGCGGCCGGCGCCCGTGAGGATGCCGGCCGTTGTCGTCAGAGGTCGATGCGATACACGCCAAAGCCGTCGGCGTTGGTTTCGCCGGTGGCTTCGATCTTGACGGCGGTGACGTCGGCGAGGTGCTCGGCGGCTTTGGGGCCGGTTTCGAAGAGGACTGTAGTGCCGATGGGGGCGAGGGCCCAGTTGCTGTCGGCCTTGGGCTGGATTGTCTTCTGCTCGACGATATAGCGCACGATGATGTCGCGGTTGGTGTCGGGGCCCTTGAAGACGATCTTGTCGGGGCCGATGCCCGGGAAGCCGCCGCCGCCGCCGGCGCGGTAGTTATTCGTCGCGACGACGAATTTCTGCGCCGGGTCGATCGGCTTGCCGCCATAGCTCAGGCCGACGATGCGGCTGTCGGCGTTGCCGATATCCTCGCCCTTGGGGCCGTACTTCGCCGGCTTGGTGACGTCGATCTTGTAGCTCACGCCGTCGATGACGTCGAAATTATAGGCCGGGAAGTCGAGGTTGATGAGCTGCTGGTCCTTCTGGGCCGGGTCGATCTGGTTGAAGATGCCAGCCGAGCGATCGAGCCAGTTCTGCACGTCCTGGCCGGTGATGACCACGGCCTGGATGGTGTTGGGGTAGAGGTAGAGGTCGGCGACGTTCTTGATCGCCACCGGGCCGACGGGGACGTCGGTGTAGTAATCCGGACCGCCACGGCCACCGGCCTTGAAGGGGGCGGCGGCGGAGAGGAGCGGGGTGTTCTCCCACTCGGTGCCCTTCAGCATCTGCGAAAGGTACGAGGCCTGGGCGATGTTGACGATCTGCACCGACGGATCGTCGGCGACGAGCGCGAAGTAGGAGTGGAGCGGGGCTGCGGTTTCGCCGACAGGGCGGCGCACGTAGGCGAGGGTCGCGTCGTGATCTTCCTGCGCGGCGGCGAGGATGGTGGCGACGCTTTCGACCTTCGGCTTCACCTTGTTGTCGACGCGCTCGGAGATCGGGCGGGCCTCCGAAGTGTGCGAGACGATCGACCACTTGCCGTCATCTGCCTGCTCGAGCATGAGGTCGATGAGGCCCATATGCGAGCCCCAGAAGCCGGCCATGACGGCGGGCTTGCCGGCGAGCGTGCCCTTTTCGAGGTCGGCACCTTCGAGGCCTTCGAAATCCTTCGAATTCGGGAAGACGAGGTGCTGGTGGCCGGTGAAGACGATGTCGACGCCGTCGACGGCGGCCAGCTGCAGGGCGGCGTTCTCGGCGCCGGGGCCGCCATCGGCGGCGATGCCGGTGTGAGCCAGCGCGATGACGATGTCGGCGCCTTCAGCGCGCATCTTGGGGATGTAGGCCTTGGCGGTCTCGACGATGTCGCGGGTGTTGACCTTGCCGGCGAGGTTCGACGAATCCCAGGTCATGATCTGGGGCGGCAGGAAGCCGATGAAGCCGAGCTTCACCTTGCGCTTGGCGCCGGCGCCGTCGGTCAGTTCCTTTTCGACGATCTCGTAGGGCTTGATGTAGGTAGTGTCGCTCAGCGGGTCGGCGCCGAGATTGCCCTTCACCAGGTTGGCAGAAACGAAGGGGAAGTTCGCGCCCTTCAGCGCCGCATCGAGGAAATCGAGGCCGTAGTTGAACTCGTGGTTGCCCAGCGTGCCGACTTCGTAGCCCAGCGTGTTCATGGCGGCGATGATCGGGTGCGGCTCGTCGGCGAGGCCCTTCTCGTAGGCGATATAGTCGCCCATCGGGTTGCCCTGGATGACGTCGCCATTGTCGATGAGGATGGAGTTGCCGGCTTCGGCGCGGATCTGCTCGATGATCGCGGCGGTGCGGGCGAGGCCGAGCGTGTCGTTCGGGGCGTCAGCGTAATAATCGTAGGGGAAGACCGCGACGTGGAGGTCGGTGGTTTCCATGAGGCGCAGGTGCGCCTGGCCGGCGGCGGCCTGCACGGCGAAGGGGTGCATGACCACGGCGGCGCCAAGGGTGGCGGAGCCGGCGAGGAAGGCACGACGGGAAATGCTGTAATTCATGGACGTCTCCCACATCGAATGAAATGCGTAGCCCGCAAGGAACGAGGCGGCTCGCAATGCTGTTACTGGGCTAGTCGAAGGTGGCCTCAGATGCCGCGCCAACGGTGACGCTGCGATGACACGGCGGAGGCGAGCATAACGCTCGACAAGCATCGGGTCGAATTTGCGGCGGCGGGGCGAAAAGCGGTAGAGATGAGAGCCGTTGCAGGAGAGCGTCGATGAAGTGGCAGGGCCGGGAGCGCAGTTCGAATATCGAGGATCGCCGGAGTTCCGGCGGTGGCGGGCTGGGTGGGGGATTCGGCCAGGGCGGCGGGGGATTCAACCTGCCGGGCGGCGGGATGCGCATTCCCGGTGGCCGCAGCACGGGTGGCGGGCTGGGGCTCGTGGGCATCATCGTGGTGCTGGGAATCATCTGGTTTGCGACCGGGCAGAACCCGATCGACATTCTCACCGGTGGTGGTTCGACGAGTTCGGTGCCCTCGAGCAGCCAGCAATGGGCGCCGTCATCGAACGCCGATGAGGAAGAGCTCAAGGGCTTTGTCGGCGTGGTGCTGAAGGATACCGAGGATTTCTGGGGCGAGGTGTTCCAGCAAAACGGCAAGACGTACAAGCCGCCCAAGCTGGTGCTGTTTTCGGGCCAGACGGCGTCGGGCTGCGGCACGGCGGATGCCGGATCGGGGCCGTTCTACTGCCCGAACGACAAGAAGGTTTATATCGACCTGAGCTTCTACCGGCAGCTGCGCGAGCAGTTCGGCGCGGCGGGCGATTTCGCGCAAGCCTATGTGATTGCGCATGAAATCGGCCACGCGGTGCAAGACCAGACCGGGATTTTGCCGGAGTTCAACTCGCGCCGGGGCTCGATGAGCCAGGACGAGCAGAACGCCGAATCGGTGAAGGTGGAGCTGCAGGCGGATTGCTATGCGGGCGTGTGGGCCAACTACGAGAAGAAGCAGAACTATCTCGATAGCGGCGACGCCGAGGAAGCGATCCGGGCGGCCAACCAGATCGGCGACGATACGCTGACCCGCGGCCAGGTGAGCCCGCGCAACTTCACTCACGGCACGTCGGAACAGCGCATGCGGTGGCTGAAGCGCGGCATGGATTCGGGTGACGTGGGGCAGTGCGACACGTTCAACGGCTCGGTGTGATGCCGGGCCGGACGGAGGGGCTGCGGACCGTCGTCTTTGCCGATGACGGGACGTTTCCCAACAGCCGGCTGCCGCTGCTGTTCTATGCCGAGGCGTTGCCGCGGGATGCGGTGACGCCCGAGGCGCTGGAGCGGCTGTTCGCGGAGAACGGCTGGCCGCCGGCGTGGCGGTCGTCGGTGTACCAGTTCCACCACTATCACTCGACGGCGCATGAGGCGCTGGGGGTTGCGCGCGGATCGGCCCGACTGATGCTGGGTGGGCCACAGGGGCAGGAGTTCGAGGTGGCGGCGGGGGACGTGATCGTCATCGCGGCCGGGGTGGCGCACAAGCGGCTGAGCTCGAGCAGCGATTTTCTGGTGGTCGGGTGCTATCCGCCGGGGCAGGATTGGGACTTGCTCAAGGGCGAGGCGGGAGATCGGCCGGAGGCGGACCGGAATATTGCCGCGGTGCCGCTGCCGGGGGCGGATCCGGTGGGTGGGGTGGACGGGCCGCTCGTTCGTGAGTGGGCGGACTAGTCGACGTCGCCGAGTGATTGCTGGATGCGGAGTGTGGCGCCGGCGGCGGCGAAGTAGTCGGTCCAGAACGTCGTGAGCTTTACCAGCAGCGCTGGATCGAGGGGCGGGCGGCCGGGTTTGCCGCTGCGGCCGACGCCGAAGGCTCGGACCTCGGCGCCCGAGAGGCTGGCCAGTTGGCCCTGGGATCTCAGTTTCGCCAGCAGCTTGTCGTTCTTCACCGAGAAGAAGTCCTTGCCGGGAATGTTGGGCGAGTTCTCGATCAGGTCGGTGAAGAGGTAGTAGCGGTTGGGCCGGCCGGACCGGTACTCGGCGCTGCCTGTCTGGGCGAAGGTCATGGCGAGGTCGGAATAGGGCAGCTCGACGAAGTCGGCGAGCAGCGACTGCATCTGCTGGACGACCTGCGTGCGCAGGTGCTTGCGGTCGTTGGCCATGACACCTTCGGTGCAGTCGGGGTTGAGCAGGTCTTCGAAGAAGCCCTTGCTCTTGCAGATCGGCACGCAGCTATCGATCAGGCTTTCGCTGTGCACCGAGGCATCGTTGATGGTGCGGACGACGAAGCGCTCGCCGCCCAGCATGCTTTCGTAGATGCGGCTGACGCCGTCGATCAGTGCCGCCTTGTCGATGTCGTCGTAGGGCGTGGTGCGATCGATGTAGATGACGACGTTGGCGGCGGCGACATCGCAGTATTTCTCGTTCTCCGCGGCGGTGGCGGGTGGGGCCAGCGCGAGCAGGAGGAGCAGCCAGAGGACGTGACGCATCACGCCCCTTCGCTCGCGACGGGGCGGCGATAGTCGCGCATGTCGTGGACGGTGCCATCGGAGGGACGGACGCCTACGGCGACGTCGGCGGCTTCGGCATCCTCAGCGAGCTGGTCGAGCTCGGTGAGGACGAAGCGTTCGTCGTCGGTCAGGGTTTGGCCGAGCAGGGTCTTGAGTTCGATGACCTTGCCATTGGCGGTGTTGTAGTTGGCCGCGTAGCCGACGAGATGCGGCGCGTGGTCCTCGATGATGCGCGTGCGGGCCTTGAGATAGCTCTGGTGGACTTTTTGCAGGCGGGCCTCGAGCCGCTGCACGGTGCGGTGCACATGGTCGTAGTCGGTATCGGCATCGTGGGAGAAGAAGGCGAGGAGGAAGGTGGTGGCGATGCCGCCGATGTTGATGCAGGCCAGCACGAGGGCCGACGTGTCGGAGAAGGCTGCGACGAGCGCGCCTAGGGGGCCGAGATTGTCGAAATGGCCGCGAACGCTGGTCAGCAGGTCGCCGATCGAACCGCTATCTGCGGCAAAGGCCGCCCGCGCCACCGTCAGCACCGCGATGATCCCGAGGGCGAGGAGGGAGCAGAAGACGAAGACTGCGATGTTACCGAGCATGACGCGTCGACGGATGCCGGACCAGCATTGCCGCAGGCCACGGCCGCCGAAATGGGCGAGGATCAGCAGGAAGGCCGTGGTGCCGGCCGAAGCGGCGTAGGAGACAATGCCGCTCGATTGGAGCGCGACATCGAAGAGGAACTTGTTCGCCGGCGCTTCGAGAAGGGCGAGGCCGATGGCGATGAGGACGAGGAGAGCGGGACGGACCTGCAACATGGAAATAGGCCGGCGCAGCGCGGTCTTGATCCGCTCGTATTCCGAGGTGTCGCGGGCGAGCTTTTCTTCCAGCGTCTCGTATTCGAGCGAGCGCATGCCGCTCTTTTCATTGACCGAGAGCAGGGCGTTGCCGCGCTGATCGAGGACCGCCATGTACTCGGCCTTGGCGCTGGAGCGCTTGGCGGTAAATTCGGCGAGCGCCGCAAGTGGGTCCTTGCTGGCTGTGTCGTTCTTCCTTGCCATTGTCCGCTCCGGCCGCCGAACACAGAAAAACGGGGGCGGCCAACGGTAAATGGTTAACAGTTGGTAAATAACGTGTCCACGCGACAGAGCCTGAACTCGGACGACTACTGACGGGTAGGCGACGCATACGTAATTTCATCTACGTGGGGATGATCGGCATTGGCTGATGCGGGCATGCGGATTGAGTGGGCCGCACGGAAATGGTCTGGAAATGGTCGCGGGGGAGACGTGTTGTGGGCGGGTTGAGGTCGCAATTGGCCGACAGCTTCGTGTGGCCGGTGGCGTTGAGGTTGCCGGTCGGTGGGCTGGTTTGAGCCGGGCGCCGTTTCTGACCCTCACATGGAAGGACAAAAATCCATGAAGAAGATCCTGATCATTCTGGTTGCTTTCGGTTTCACCACCGGGATGGCTCTGGCGCAGGATGTGCCGACCTTTGCGGCGGCGGACAGCGATACGAGCGGCGATGTGACCCTGGCCGAGGCCAATGTCATCTGGCCCGACCTGACGCAGGATGCGTTCAACGCGGCCGATACCGACAAGAGCGGTTCGCTCAACCAGGCCGAGTATGATGCGCTCTCGGCGGGTGGCGCGGCGGCTACGGCGCCGGCGCAGTAAGCGCGCCAGGCAATACGAATTCGGAGGGCCGTCCCGAGGGGGCGGCCCTTTTCAATTGTGGGCGAGGAGGCGGAGCGGGGTTTCGGCGATGACGTGATAGTCGCCGAGGAATTTGCCGACGGTGCGGGCGACGAGGCTGTCATTGTCGGCGTCGAGCTGGATGATTGCGGGCGGGTGGGCGGCGAAGGCGGCGTCGAAGCGAGCGACGGCTTCGGGGCCGGCTTTCAGCTTCTGGTAGGTGTTGGAGCCATCGATGATGCTGTCGTGGCCGGCCCAGTAGCAGAAGGCGAGGTTGCTGCAGTAGACGGGGCCGGGCAGGCTCGCGAGGGTGGCGATGGGGGCGGCGTAGGTGGCGGCTTCGGCCGGGGCGTTCCAGCGGTCGAGGTAGTTTCGGGCGGTGTTTAGGCCGAGATAGGCCAGGACGAGGAAGACGAGGCCGAGCAGGACGACGCGGGATTTCGGGCCCATGCGGAGGATGGCGGCGAGGCCGAGGGGCGTCGAGGCGATGGCGAGGTCGAAATAGGTGTTGAGGTTCACGCCCGCGCCGCCGGCGAAGCCGAGGCCGATGACAAGTGCGCTGACGATGTAGAGGCCGAGCAGCAGGATGGGTTGGTCGCGCCATTGGCGGATGGCGAGCCAGAGGCCGGCTGCTGCGAGTGGGAGGTAGCCGCCGAGCCAGCGGAGTGACGCGGCGATCAGGGCGGTATCGTAGACGCGCTCGTGGCCGATGACCTGCTCGAAGACGGCGGCGCCGAAGGCGGCGTAGCAGATGGCGACCGCGGCGAGGGTCGCGAGGGTGGCGGCGCCGAGCCAGATGAGGAGGGCGCGCCGGTCGATGAAAATCAGCCAGACGGTGACGGCGACGGGCAGGGCGATGAGGTTCAGTTTTACGAGGCCCCCGAGCACGCAGAGGATGGCGGCGGCGGCGATGCGGGGCGTGGTGCGCTTGCCGAGCAGCAAGGGCAGGGCGGTGGTCTGGAGGGCGTGGCCGAAGAATTGCGGGTCGCTTGAGCCGATATAGTAGTGCGACATGCCGAGCGTGAGGACGACATAGAGGCCGGCCGTGAGCCAGGCGGGCGCCTGCAGGTGGCGGGCGACGAGGCCGACATTGATCGCGACGACCGCGAAACCCAACATCGCCAGCAGGCGTCCGGCGAAGACCATGTCGCCCATGAGGAGGCCGAGCCAGCCGACCGGGTAGAAGGCGAGCGGCGGGTAGTTGGGGAAGTTGGCGTAGCCGTCGAAGAGGTAGAGGTTCGGGCGGGTGACGGCATGGAGCGCGTGGAGGGCGTTCCAGCCTTCGTTGACGCGCGGGACCCGGACGAAGAGGGCGGACGCAACGCTGACAAGCGCAGCGGCCGCGATGAGCCACAGGAGGTTGGTGGCCGGGCGGACCCAGCGCGGGGCTGGGGTGCCGCTCGGCTCGATCACTCGCCGGCCTTCACGTGTTCCGGGACCTGCGCGATGCCCTTCTGGGCGCGGACGAGGTTGAGGAAGCGGGTGAAGAGGTAGTGGCTGTCGTGCGGGCCGGGGCTCGCCTCGGGGTGGTACTGGACCGAGAAGATCGGCTTGCCCTCGACTTCGAGGCCGGCATTCGAGCCATCGAAGAGCGAGATGTGGGTCTGCTTGACGTTGCCGGGCAGGCTCGCGGGATCGACGGCGAAACCGTGGTTCATCGAGGTGATCTCGACCTTGCCGGTGGTGAGGTCCTTGACCGGATGGTTGGCGCCGTGGTGGCCCTGATGCATCTTTTCGGTCTTGCCGCCGACGGCGAGGCCGAGGAGCTGGTGGCCGAGGCAGATGCCGAACATCGGCTTGCCGGTTTCCATCAGGGTCTTGATGGTGGGCACGGCGTATTTGCCGGTCGCGGCCGGATCGCCCGGGCCGTTCGATAGGAAGATGCCGTCGGGGTTGTGCGACATCACGTCCTTGGCCGTGGCGGTGGCCGGAACGACGGTGACGCGGGCGCCCTGTTCTGCGAGCTGGCGCAGGATGTTGCGCTTGGCGCCATAATCGATGGCGACGACGTGGAAATCGGGCTTTTCGAGCGTGCCGTATCCTTCGGTGCGGCTCCACGGGGTCTGGTCCCAGTGGTAGGTCTGCGCCGTGGTGACTTCCTTGGCGAGGTCGAGGCCCTCGAGGCCGGGGAAGGCCTTGAGCTCGGCGACCATAGAGGGCTCGTGGAAATGGCCGGACGGGTCATGCGCGATGACGCCGTTGGGCATGCCGTTCTCGCGGATGCGGGCGGTGAGCGCCCGGGTGTCGATGCCGGCGATGCCGATGATGTTGCGCTTCTTCAGCCATGCATCGAGCCGCTCGACGGCGCGGTAGTTCGACGGGTTGGTGATGTCAGCGCGGAGCACCGCGCCGCGGACGCCCGAGAGCGCGGCCATGTTGACCGTCTCGATGTCCTCGTCGTTGGCGCCGACATTGCCGATATGCGGGAAGGTGAAGGTGATGATCTGCCCGGCGTAGGAGGGGTCCGTGAGGATCTCCTGGTAGCCGGTCATCGCGGTGTTGAAGCAGACCTCGCCGGCGGCGTGGCCGACTGCGCCGATGCCGTGGCCTTCGAGGCGCGTGCCGTCCGAGAGGATCAGGAGGGCGGTCGCGGGCTTTTGCTGCCAGCCGGTCATGGCGGGGCTCCAAGGCTACAGGTTCTGTGGTTGAGGGCTCTCCCTAGACGGGAGGCGGCGCAAGCGCAAGTGGCGGCGCTGCGTTATTGCGCTATATGGAGTGTCACACAGGCAACACCAAGACGTGGAGATCAGCCATGCGTAACGAGATCAGCGACGGCTACAAGGCGGCGATGAAGGCCGGAGACAAGCGGCGGACGGCGACGCTCAGGGCCATCAATGCGGCGATCAAGGACAAGGATATCGAGGCACGCGGGCTCGGCAAGGAGCCGCTGGCGGATGCCGATGTGCTGGCGCTGCTGCAGAAGATGGTGAAGCAGCGCGAGGAATCGCTCGGCATCTACGACAAGGCTGGTCGCGAGGATCTCGCCGTGGTGGAGCGCGAGGAAATCGCGATCCTCTCCGAGTTCCTGCCCAAGGGGCTGAGCGAGGCGGAAGTCGACGCGGCGATCAAGGCGGCGATCGAGAAGACCGGCGCCTCGGGCGGCAAGGACATGGGCAAGGTGATCGCCTCGCTCAAGGCCGACTATCCGGGCCGCATCGACTTCGGCAAGGCCTCGGCCAAAGTGAAAGCGGCCCTCGGCTGAGGTGAGACCTACTCGGCCGGCTGGAGCTGCGGCTCGCCGGCCGGGGCATGGCCCATGGCCATGGCGATGACGGCGGCCAGGGCCGAGCCGGCGGCGGCGATGCCGATCCAGGCGAGGGTCGGGTAGCTGGCGCCGCCGGCGAGCGCTACGGCGCCCAGCGTCGAACCCGTGGCGATACCGACATTGAAGGCCGTCGAGATCAGGGTCGAGGCGAGATCGGGCGCGTCCTTCGCGGCGGCGAAGAGCCGGACGAAGAGCGACGGGGCGTAGGCGAAGGCGCAGAAGCCCAGGACGATCACGGCGATCATCATCGGCAGCGGCTGGTCGGCGGCGACGAGGACGGTGGCGAACACCGCGATTTCGCCCAAGAAGATGCCGATGGCGGCCGGGGTCGGCTTCCAGTCGGCGAGCTTGCCGCCGGTCAGCGCACCGGCCGTCGAGCCGACGCCGAAGGCGAGGAGCAGCATCGGCACGGTGTCGGCGCTGAGCTTCGTCACCGTGGTCAGAAGCGGCGTGATGAAGGTGAACAGCGAGAAGAAGCCGATGCTGGCGAGCGTCATCACGGCGTAGCTGAGGACCACGTCGCGGTGGGCTAGGGCCTTGAGCTGGCGGGCGAAGGGCGCCTGCGTGCCGGTGTCGCTGGTGGTGGCGGGGACGAGCAGCAGGATCAGCAGGGCGACGACGAGCGCGATGGCGCCGAGTGCGACGAAGCTCATGCGCCAGCCGAAAGCCGAGCCGATGATGGTGCCACCGGGGAGGCCGAGGATGTTGGCGACGGTGATGCCGGCGACGAGCAGCGACAGGGCGAAGCCCGACCGGCCGGGGCCGGCGACCGATACGGCGACGAGGCCGGCAATGCCGAAGAACGAGCCCTGGCAGGCGGCGCCAAGGACGCGGGCGGCGAGCAGGAGCTCGAAGTTCGGGGCGATGGCGGCGAGGAACTGGGCGGCGGCGAAGAGGGCGATGAGGCCGATCAGCACGGCCTTGCGGGCCATGCGGCCGAGCAGCAAAGCGAGGATCGGGCCGCCGAAGGCGACACCGAGCGCGTAGGCGGTGACGATGGTGCCGGCGGTGGGGATCGAGACGTGGAGGTCGGCTGCGACCTGGGGGAGGAGTCCGGTCGCCATGAACTCGGCAGTGCCGAGGCAGAACGAGCCGAGAAAGAGAATGAAGAGCGCCATTGAGGCCATCCATTTATTCGTGATGGCCGGCGGATTGCGCCCGGACGGCTGAACGGCCTCTGAACCGGTTCAGCAGGATTGGCGGATCTAAGCTGCCAGGCGCCTTGAGGGGCCGTGGACGCGGTTGCGGCCGGCGTCTTTGGCGCGGTAGAGGCGTTCGTCGGCTTCGCGGAGGAGGCGGGCGAAGGTTTCGGTCTGGGCGGAGCTGACGGCGATGCCGGCCGAGACGGTCGGGGGGCCGTAGTCGGCGGCGAGGGCCGGGGTGGCTTCGAATTCGGCGCGGATGCGCTCGGTGGCGGCGTGGGCGCCGGCGATATCGAGACCGCGGAGGATGAGGCAGAACTCTTCGCCACCGAGGCGGGCGGCGGTGTCGGACTCGCGGACCGACTGGCGGACGATGGCGGAGAAGCGGCGCAGGACTTCGTCGCCGACGGCGTGGCCAAAGCGGTCGTTGATGGCCTTGAAGCCATCGAGGTCGAGCATCACCACCGCATCGCCGGCGGGCAGGGGATCGCGGCCGACGAGCTCGAAGAGGGCGCGGCGGTTGAGGAGGCCGGTGAGCGAATCCGTCATGGCGAGGAGGCGGTGGGCGGCGGTGCCGCGCAGCTGGTGCAGGGCCATGGCGACCGAGCCGGCGGCGGGCAGCACGACGATGATGGCGATCGAGTTGAGGTCCTCGGCCCAGTTGGAGGGGCGGGCGGTGAGGACGAACTCGCCGGCCATCAGCAGGGCCGCGGCGCAGGCGATGAAGGACACGACGGTGAGCGTGTAGAGGCCGGCCATGGCGATCTGCGGGATCGGAGACTCGGCGCGGGCGAGCCAATGTTCGCGGGCAGCGAGACCGAAGAAGGTGGCGCAGCCAAGATTGGCGATGATGGTGCCGATGCCGCTGTAGCCGACGGTGAAGACGAGGCCCATGGTCACGCTGATGCCGACCCAGGCGAGGATGGCGGCATCGGCGCGCGAGGTATCGCCGCGGAACTGGGCGGCGCCGGTCCAGACGGCGGCAAAGCCGGCGATCATCAGGGCGAAGGCGGTGTATTGCCAGGCGGGGTCGTAGTCCTCGATCAGGCCGTAGACGAGGACGCCGCCGACGATCAAGGCGAGGCCGACCGCCCAGGTCAGCAGGTAGCGATCGGAGCGCGTGCCGAGCCAGGTCAGCACCAGTGTCAGCATCAGCGCACTGGCCGAAAAGCCGATGGAGATGAGCAGGGACGTCTGGTCGAGCAAGCCGTTCGGGTCCGTTCTGGAGCGAGCGACACATGCCGCCATTCGGGCTTCAGATTATTGCGGACCTGACAACGGGGGATTAATCCGGAGGCGTAAATCGATTCAACGGGCCGGGGCCGGGGCTGGATTTCGGCGCTCGAGCCGGTAGGAAATGGTGGCGGTGCCGGCGGCGAGGAGGCTGAAGACGACGCCTACGGCCGGGATATCGGCGTAGGAGACGCCGGAGTTCAGCAGCCAGGCGCCGAGTGCGGCGCCGGCGGCGATGCCGACATTGAAGGCGGTGGAAATGAGCGAGGAGGCGAGGTTCGGCGCTTTGGCGGCGGCGCTGATGATGCGGGCCTGGAGCGGGGTGGAATAGGCGAAACCGAGGATCGACGAGATCAGGAGGTTGACGGTGAACCAGACCTGGTCGTGCACGGCGAAGATCATGGTGAAGAAGAACACGGCCTGGAGGAGCAGGACGGTGATGAGGGTGGGCATCGGCTTCCAGTCGGTGCCGCGGCCGCCGAGATAAATGCCGAGGACGGCGCCGAGGCCGCCGACGAGCAGGTAGATCCAGACGTTGGCCGGATCGATGCCGACGACCTCGATCATCGCGGCAGTCTGGTAGGTGCCCCAGGCGAGGTTGCCGACGATGACGATGGCGATGGTGGCGTAGGAGAGCCAGACCTGATGGTGGCGGAGTTCGGCGACCTGGGCGCGCAACGTGGGGCGCGCCTCGAGGGCTTCCTCGGATTTGGGAATGCGCAGGGCCAGCACCAGCGCGGCGATGGCGCCGAGCACGGCGACGCAGAGGAAGGTGATGCGCCAGCCGAATTCGACGCCGATGGCGGTGCCGCCGGGCAGGCCGAGCAGGTTGGCGACGGTGATGCCGCCGATGAAGAGCGAGAAGGCGGTGCCGCGGCGCGCCGGTGGGACGAGGTTGGCGACGACGATATTGCCGGCGCCAAAGAAGGCGCCGTGGGCGATGGACGACAGCAGGCGGGCGCCGAGCAGTAGACCGTAATCGGGCGCGAGGGCGCAGAGCACCTGGCTCACGGTGAAGAGGATCATCACGCCGATCAACACGGTGCGCTGCGAGTAGCGCGCGGTGAGGATGGTGAGCAGCGGGCCGCCGATGGCGACGCCGATCGCATAGGCGGTCACCAGCAGGCCGGCGGTGGGGATCGAGACCTCGAGGCTGCCGGCCAAGAGCGGCAGGATGCCGGAGATGACGAACTCGGCCGTGCCGACGGCGAAGGCGGCGACCGCCAGGGCGTAAACGGCGAACGGCATTTCGGGATTCTCCGGGGAGGCGAGGGCGCGGAGAGGATCACCGATTCAGGGACGGTGCAAGCGAGCCTTTCCGGTGGCGACGAACTCGAGCTCGGCATTGAAGGCGGCGCCGAGAACGAGGATTTGCGCCGAGTTGTAGAGCCAGAGGAGCAGCACCACGGCGGCCGAAACGGAGCCGAAGGTGGCCTGGTAGTTGCCGAAATTTTCGACGTAGATCGAAAAGATGGCGCCGGCCAGTAGCCAGAGCAGCGAGGCGAGGATGGTGCCCGGCCAGATGTAGCGGAACTTTCGCGGATGGCGATCCGGTCCCCAGCGGTAGAGCACGGCGAGGACGCCGACGCTGAGGACCAGCAGAATGGGCCAGCGGAGCGCCAGCACCAGCAGATCCTCGCCCGAGGGGAAGGGGATGAGGGCAGGGAGGCCGGCGACCGTCAGCAGCGCGACGACGACGAAGAGCGAGGCACCGATCGAGAGACCGATGGCGACGAGGGTGTCGGCGACGAAGCCGCGCTTCTCCTTTTCGCCGCGGACGCGGGACATGGCGTAGAGCAGGGCATCGACGCCGCGCGAGCTCGACCAGATGGCGAGCGGCACGGAGATGAGGAGGCCGAGCGACAGGGCGCCGGGTGGCTGGGCGGCGAGGTTGGTGAGCTGCTCGCGCAGGATATCGAGCGCCGGGCCGGGGAGGATGTAGCGGAGGGCGGAGACGGTGTCGGCGACGATGGCGCGGTTGGCGATGAGGCCGTAGATCAGCGCAACGGTTGCGACGGCCGGGAAGATGGCGAGGAAGCCGAAAAACGCCGTGGCGGCACAGCGCGGCGAGGTATCGGGGTCGGTGAAGGCGCGGAAGGTGCCGAGGCCGATGCGCTTCCAGCGCTCGAAGCCATGCGGGGCGATTTCGCGTTCGGTGGGGGCGGACAGGTCCATGGTGGCCTCGGACGTGCGGTTTTCTCACAACTCCATGCGCGGCAAGGGGTTGCGGGATTTCGCGGAGGAGAGTGAACTCTGTGGCAGTGGGCGAGACTCACTCGCCACGTGCTGGGGGCCTTGGAGGCTGGGATGGCGGTTTCTGGGACTGTGAAGAAGCGGCTGGCGTGGAGCACGGGGCTGCGCGCCCTGCTGATGCTGCTGTTCGGGATCTATTGCGTGATCTGGCCGGCGAGTGCGCTGAGCGCGCTGGTGGTGGCGGGCGGCGTGGTGCTGTTGATTGCCGGCGTGCTCGGCCTCTGGGGGCTGACCTTTGGCGGGGTGCGGTCGCCGACTTATTGGTGGGACGTGATCCGCAGCGGGCTCGCGATCATCGTCGGGCTCCTGATCTTGATTTCGCCGCTGATGAGCACGCTGCTGACCGCCACATTCCTCGTGACGCTGATCGGCATCGAGGCGATCGTGTTCGGGGCGGTGGAGATCTATTTCGTGTGGCGCGAGCGGGCGGTGTACGGGACGATCTGGCCGGCGGCGCTGCAGGGACTGCTCTCCGTGCTGTTCGGGCTGGCGCTGATCTTCTGGCCGCTGTTCTTCTCGCTCGTCGGCATCACGACGCTGGGGATCCTGATGATCCTGTTCGCGATCGGGCTCGGGATGTTCGCGTGGCGGCTCTACCGGGCGGCGTGAGGGGATTTGCCCGTGGAATATCGAACCTAGCTCGGGAGCCCTGCGACTTCGAGAGCCTCGCCCAATCCGGCCGCAAGGGTCGGGTCGCAGTTCACGGCGGCGAACTGGCGACTGTAGCGAAAGCTGGGATGTAGCTCCAGAACGCGCGCGGCAGCGGCTTTGGCCGCATCGAGGCGTCCGAGCTTTGCGAGCGCAGCGGCCAGTTGTACGTAGGTAATGCTGTGGGCCGGATTGGCGTGTACCGAGCGATAGGCAGCGCGGCTTGCTTCCTCGTAGCGCCCGCGAGCGAAATGGCTCATGGCCTGGGCGTCGAAGGCGGCAAAAGTCCACGGGTCGAAGGGGCTGAGGCGTACACCGCGCTTGCTCCACTCAAGGGCGCGTTCAGCTTCACCCGCCCAGCCCAGGATCACGCTGCCGAGAATGTAGGTGAGGGCGGATGAGGGGCTGATTGCCAGGGCAGAGTCGAGGGCGGTGAATGCGGCGATCCGATCGTGCCCGTCCATGCCGAGGGAAAAGGCTGCGAGGGTCAGCGCGGTGGCATCGTCGGCACCGTAGAGCAAAGCCGAGCGCGCATATTGGACCGAGGCGACCCGGTTGTCCTCGTGCAAGCCGCCACGCAGGTAGAGGCAGTGGTGGCACATGGCCGCGTTGGCGTGCGCCAGAGGATAGTCCGGCTCGAGGCTGAGGGCCCGCTCGAGCAGCACCAGGCCCTTGCTAACCCGAGCCGGCATGCCGGAGTCGACGTCGGGTTGCGCCTGCAGGACAAGATCGTAGGCATCGAGGTTGTCCGGCCGCTGGCGCTTGATCCGCTCGAATTCGGCCCGGCGCATGCCGGGTGCGATTGCGCCGACCACCGACTGGGCAATGTCGTCCTGGAGGACGAAAATGTCGTTGGCTGCCTGGTCAAATCGTTCGGCCCAGGCGTGAGCACCGGTTTCGGTATCGACCAGTTGGCAGGCCACGCGGAGCCGGTTTCCATCCCCACGTACGCTGCCTTCAAGGATGTAGCGCACGCCGAGGTTGCGACCGATCTCCCTGGCGGTAGCGGGCCTGTCCCGGTAGGTCAGGGTTGAATTGCGCGCGATGACGAAGAGCCAACTGATGCGCGACAAACCGGTGATGATGTCGTCGATCATACCGTCGATGAAATAGGTTCCGACGACGCCGTGACTGAGGTTCGCAAACGGCATCACGGCGATGGACGGGTTGTCGGGTATCGGGAGCGAGGGTTCGGGAACGCCGCTCCCGGCATTCTGGACTGGCAGCGGGCCGACATAGCGGTAGCCCCGCCGGGGGAGGGTTTCGATCCAGCCCGCGCCTCCGCCCTGCGCAAGCGTTCGGCGAATGGCGGCCATCTGCACCGTCAGGTTGCTGTCTTCGACGGCCTGTCCCTGCCAGGCACTGGAGATCAGCGTTTCTTTGCCAACCGGTGTGCCCGAGGCTTCGACGAGGATTGCGAGCAGGTCCACGGCTCGTCGGCCCAGCGCCGTCGGGTCAGCACCGTGGAACAGGATGGCAGCGCCCCGATCGAGGCGAAAAGGGCCGAAGGTAATGCTCGCCAGCATTGTCGCAGAGGACACGGTTCGGCGATTTTTCGCAACAATTTCGGAGCGGTTTCGCGACTTGAAGGTCGCGGCGGCGCAGCATCGTCCAGAGACATCGCGAGGGAGATTGGTCGATGACAACCCAAACGCCGCAAGCCGTTATTCGCACGCCCGGTGACAATACCGGCGTCGTCCTGAGAGGGGAGCCCATGGCCTTCCTGATCACCGACAAGAACACCAAGCATACCAGCATGTTCGACTGGACGATCCCGGCCGGCTTCGCCACGGGCCTGCACGTCCATCGTGTCCAGGAAGAGACGTTCTATGTACTGGAGGGCGAGTGCGAGTGGTGGGTCGGTGACGAGCGGGTTTCCGCGACGCCGGGTACGTTTCTGTTTCTGCCGCCGGGAGTGCAGCATAATATCACCAATGTCAGCGACAAGCCGGCTCGGGTGTTGATGACGGTATCCCCACCGGGACACGAGCATTACTTCGAGGAACTCGCAAAGCTGGCCGCAGTTGGTAGCCCGCCAGATCCCGAGGCCATCGGTAAGTTGCGAGCCCGCTACGACACCGACCAGCTATCGGCGTTGACGGCGCGAGGCTGAGATGGCGGTCACTGGCGCTGTGCACAACGCACATCGCCCGTGACTCCGGCCCCTACCGTGCTTACGTACGGGCATGCGGTTTACTGACTCATTCTTGGAGGAAATTCGCCAACGCCTGCCCATCTCGCAGGTGGTGGGGGAGCATGTCATTTGGGATAAGCGGAAGAGTCAGCCGGGGCGGGGGGATTTTTGGGCTTGTTGTCCGTTCCATGGGGAGAAGAGCCCGAGCTTCCATGCCGATGACCGGCGCGGGATCTACAAGTGTTTCGGGTGCGGGGTTTCGGGGGATCACTTCCGGTTTTTGACCGAGAAGGCCGGGATGAGTTTTCCCGAGGCGGTGGAAAAACTCGCCGGGATGGCGGGCGTGCCGATGCTGGCGCGGGACGAGCAGGACGAGCGGCGGCAGGAAGTTCGCCGGACCCTGTTCGACGTGATGGAGATTGCGACCCAGTATTTCGAGGCGGCGCTCAGCCACAATATCGGGGCGCGGGCGCGCGGCTATCTCCATGAGCGCGGGGTGGCGCCCTCGGCGGTGACGAAGTTCCGGCTCGGCTATGCGCCCGATAGCGCCAATGGCCTGAAGGAGCACCTCGCGGCCAATGGGGTGACGGCGCAGGAAATGGTGGATGCGGGGCTCGTGGTGGTGCGCGAGGAAAATCCACTGCCCTATGACCGGTTCCGCAACCGGGTGATGTTCCCGATCTCGGATTTTCGCGGCAAGATCATCGCGTTTGGCGGGCGGGCGCTGAGCCCCGATGTGCCGGCGAAATATCTCAACTCGCCCGAGACCGAGCTCTTCAAGAAGCGGCAAAACCTCTACAACGGCAATCTGGCGCGCGAGGCGGCGCGGAGCGGCAAGGCGGTGATCGTGGTCGAGGGCTATCTCGACGTGATCGCGGCGGTGATGGCGGGGTTCGAGGGGACGGTGGCGCCGATGGGTACGGCGCTGACCGAAGAGCATCTGCAACTACTGTGGCGGATGAGCGAGCAGCCGATCCTCTGTTTCGATGGTGACAGTGCCGGTCAGCGGGCGGCGGCGCGGGCGACTGACCTGGTGCTGCCGCACCTGCAGCCGGGGCGCACGGTGAAGATTGCGACGTTGCCCGAGGGGCAGGACCCGGACGATCTGATCAAGGCCGAGGGCAGGGGGGCGTTTGCCGAGGTGATCGACCGGGCGCGCTCGCTCTCGGACGTGATCTGGAGCCTCGAGACCAATGGCGGTATCGTGCCCGAGACGCCGGAGGAGCGGGCGGCGCTGGAGCAGCGGCTGCGCGCGCGAGCCAATGCGATCGCCGATGCGTCGGTGAAGCGGCATTACTCGCAGGCCTTCGACGACAAGCTGGCGGCGTTTTTCGTGCCGGTGCGGCGGCAGCGGTTCGAGGGCCGTCAGGGCAATGCCTTCAACAACTCGAACCGGAATGGCGGGCGTGGGCAGCCGTTCAACTCGCTGGGGCGGGGCAATCCGCGGCTGGTGGTGTCGGATACGCTGCGCAACTCGCGGCTGATGAAGCCGGGCAAGGCGGTGGAGATGACGCCGCGCGAGGCGACGATCCTCATGAGCCTCGTGAACCACCCGCAGCTGTGCGAAAGCCGGCTCGAATCACTGGCGTCGCTGGAGCTGCCGTCGCCGGTGGCGCGGGGGGTGCTGGGCACGATGCTCGACCTCGTGACGCTCGACCACGACATTTCGCCCGATGGTTTACGATCTGCGCTGGGGGCTCGCGGGCACGGCCAGGCCATCGAGAAAATGGCGGAAACGCTGGCTCGCCAGGGGATATGGCAGAGCGGAGCGGAGATCGCCGACGGGGATGCGGAGATCGGCTTAAAACATGCGCTGGCCTTGCATTACAAATCGGTTGAGCTAAATAAGGCCTTGAAAGCAGCCGAAGTGGCGCTGGGCGATGACCCGAGCGAAGAAACATTCGAACGGCTGAAAGACATCCAGAACCAGATCGCCACCGTCGATGGCACTGAGGCATTGATCGAAGGGTTTGGTTCGTTATCGGGTCGCGCGACACGGAGCTTCTGAGGAGGTTTCGGGTTCGCGCTCTTTCGCATATGGGCGAATCACCTTGCCTGTAGCTGAAAGTGGTGCGACGGATTGTCGCAGCAGACGCGCCGATGACGGACAAGTGAGTGCTCGTTGCGAGCGCTCGCGCCGAAAGGTCCCTTTACCATGTCTCAAGCCATGACCACGTAACGACTATCGGTGCCCGAGCAGCAGGCGGGCCCCCGGAGCAGTGAGCTAGATGGCCACCAAGGCAGCAGCACAGACCAAAGTCAAAGACACCGACAAGCAGGAAGGCGACAAGCCCGAAGTTGCAGGTCAGGCTGGTGGCGAGGCCCCCGATGGCCCGTTGCTCGACCTCTCGGATGCGGCGGTCAAGAAGCTGATCAAGACCGCCAAGAAGCGCGGTTACGTTACCTACGAAGAACTCAATGCCGTTCTGCCGTCCGAGGAAGTCACCTCCGAGCAGATCGAGGACATCATGGCGATGTTCTCCGACATGGGCATCAACGTCGTCGACGAGGACGAGGTCGAGGAAGCCGAGCCGGATACGCCGGAAGAGGAATCGACCGAACTCGCCGAGCGGACGGGCACGGCCGTTGCCAGCAAGTCCAACACGCGCGAAGGCAGCGACCGCACCGATGATCCGGTGCGCATGTACCTGCGCGAAATGGGCTCGGTGGAGCTGCTGTCGCGTGAAGGCGAAATCGCGATTGCGAAGCGCATCGAAGCGGGCCGCGAGACGATGATCGAGGGCCTCTGCGAGAGCCCGCTGACCTTCCAGGCCATCATCATCTGGCGCGACCAGCTGGCCAACGCCGAAATTCTGCTGCGCGACATCATCGACCTCGAAGCGACCTATGCCGGCCCCGACGCCAAGCAGGCGGCGCCGGTGATGCCGTCCGAGATCGAGCGCCCGGCCGCCGTGAAGGAAGAGCCGAAGAAGGCCGCCAAGCCCGCGCCCAAGCGCGCTTCGTCGGGCGACGACGAGGACGACTACGTCCCCGAGGAGCCCGAGGCGCCGCAGGATCCGGTCGAGGAAGAAGACGACGATTTCGAGAATTCGCTGTCGCTGTCGGCGATGGAAGCCGAGCTGAAGCCGCAGGTGGTGGCGACGTTCGACCGTATCGCCGATGCGTACGGCCGCATGCGCAAGCTGCAGGACCAGCACGCCGAGGATCGCCTCGCGGGTGCCGCGCCGGCCTCGGCCTCGGACATCAAGAAGCTCGAAGGCCTGCGTGGCGAAGTGATCACCGACGTGAAGTCGCTGTCGCTCAACGCCTCGCGTATCGAAAGCCTGGTCGAGCAGCTCTACGACATCAACAAGCGCCTGGTGCGTCTCGAAGGCCGCCTGCTGCGGCTGGCCGAGAGCTATGGCGTGAAGCGCGAAGCCTTCCTCGAGGCCTATTATGGCAGCGAGCTCGACCACAACTGGATGGACAGCGTGGCGAGCCTGTCGGGGAAGGGCTGGGCGGAATTCGCCAAGCGCGAGGCCGATACCGGCACCGAAATCCGCACCGACATCCAGACGCTGGCGACGGAAACCGGCCTCGATATCGGCGAATATCGCCGCATCGTGCACAAGGTGCAGAAGGGCGAGCGCGAGGCTGCGATCGCCAAGAAGGAGATGGTGGAAGCCAACCTCCGCCTCGTGATCTCGATCGCGAAGAAATACACGAACCGCGGCCTGCAGTTCCTTGATCTCATTCAGGAAGGCAACATTGGCCTGATGAAGGCCGTGGACAAGTTCGAGTACCGCCGCGGCTATAAGTTCTCGACCTACGCCACCTGGTGGATCCGGCAGGCGATCACCCGCTCGATCGCCGACCAGGCCCGCACCATCCGTATCCCGGTGCACATGATCGAGACGATCAACAAGATCGTCCGCACCAGCCGCCAGATGCTCCACGAAATCGGCCGCGAGCCGACGCCGGAAGAGCTGAGCGAAAAGCTGCAGATGCCGCTCGACAAGGTGCGCAAGGTGCTGAAGATCGCCAAGGAGCCGATCAGCCTCGAAACGCCGATCGGCGACGAGGAGGATAGCAACCTCGGCGATTTCATCCCGGACGTGAATGCGATTCAGCCGATCGATGCGGCGATCCAGTCGAACCTGCGCGAGACGACGACCCGCGTGCTGGCGTCGCTGACGCCGCGCGAGGAACGCGTGCTGCGCATGCGCTTCGGCATCGGAATGAACACCGACCACACGCTCGAAGAGGTGGGCCAGCAGTTCTCGGTGACGCGCGAACGCATCCGCCAGATCGAGGCGAAGGCGCTGCGCAAACTGAAGCACCCGAGCCGGTCAAGGAAGCTGCGGAGCTTCCTCGATAACTGAGTTGACGAGGCCCGGAGCGATCCGGGCCTTTTCGTTTGGGGGGAATGGTAGTGCCGACGATTTCGATCTTCTTCGGTATGGTCATCCAGATGTTTTGGCGAGACCATGCGCCACCACATTTCCACGTGCTGTACCAAGGACACGAGGCCAGCGTTTCCATAGAGTCCGGCGAGGTTATCGCGGGCCATCTGCCCAAGACTGCCAGACGTATCCTGCGCGAATGGGCGCATGAACATCAGGCGGAATTGTCGGAAAACTGGCAGCGCGGTAGGATGCGCGTGTCGTTTCTCAGCATTCCGGGTGCGGACGAAGATGATTGAGTATGTTTCGGTTCTTGAGCTGAAGGCGCTCGATGGGCATCGGCTGTGGATGCACTTCTCCAATGGTGACGAAGGAATCCGTGATTTCTCCGACATCCTCGAGGAGGGCGGGGAGGTGATCGAGCCCATTCGTGACGCTGCAATGTTCAAGCGGGCATTCGTGAGCCGTGGCGTGCCTACCTGGCCAAGTGGGCTGCAACTTGATGCTACTAATTTGCACATGGAGTTGGCCGCTGCGGGGCTATTGAGCGCTTCGGTCGCGGCCGAATAGCACTTCACTGGTACCAGGCGACATTGGTTGGGCCCGGGCACGTCCCGGGTCTTTGTGTTTTGCTCTGACGTTTTCTGCTTGAGCCGGTCCTTGGGTCATACCGTAGGTTGCTTCGTCGAAGGAGCGGTTGATGGATGAGCGGGGGCATGAGGAGTGGCTGACGGCGGCGGAGTGTGCGCGGCGGATTGGGCTGAGTGTGCGGGCGCTTCGGCTTTATGAGCGGCATGGGTTGATCCGGCCGCGGCGGAGCGGGAAGCAGTGGCGGCTCTATGGGGCCGACGACATGGCCCGGCTCAATGAAGTGCTCGCCCTCAAGCAGCTTGGTCTCAGCCTCTCCAGCATTGCCGACCTGTTGCAGGGGAAGGCAACCGATTTTGGCCGGACGCTTGCCATGCAGCAGGAGGCGTTGCGGGAAGCGCGGCAGCGGGCCGATCGCGGCCTCGGCATGATCGAGGTGCTGCAGGCAAAGGTTGCGGCCGGCAGTTCGCTCTCGATCGATGATCTCACCAACCTGGCAAAGGAGGCCAATATGACCGACGCAAATCAGGATGCGGTGGCGTGGCGCCGCTATGAGCAGAACCGGCCGCGGACCGAGGTCGCGATCGATACAGCGGTGTATAGCGACTATGCCGGGTATTACCAGCTCGAGGATGGGCCGTTCTACGTGGTCTCGACCCACGATGGCCGACTGTTCACGCGGGTGGTGGGGCAGAAGGACATCGAGATCTTCCCCGAGAGCGAGACGCAGTTCTTCATGAAGGGGCTGCCGGTGCAGGTCAGTTTCGTGCGGGATGCCGGGGGCGTGGTGAGCAGTCTCGTGCACCATCAGAACGGGGCGGAGACCTTGGCGCGTCGGGTGGAGCGGGAGCTGGTCGAGGCGGCTGAGGGTGAGCTGCAGAGGCGCATTCGCGAGAAGATTGCGGCGCCGGACAGCGAGGCGATCATGCGCCGCGTCATCGCCGAGCATATGCGCGGGGAGCCGGACTATGACGGCATGTCGCCTGCGCTTGCGGCGCTGGCGCGGGAGCAGGCGGAACTGGTCAAGGCGGAGCTGGCGCCGGTTGGGGCGCTCAGGGACGTGTCGTTCCGGGGCGTCGGGCAGTCCGGGATGGACGTCTATGACGTGCGGTTCGAGAACGCGAATATGGAGTGGGGTTTTGCCCTTGCGGCAGATGGGAAGCTTGCGGGGCTCTATCTGCGGCGTTCGCCATAAACCAAAGACCCGGGTGATTGGCCCGGGTCTCTGTTCGGTCAGCGCCAGAGCTTTTGTTTCAGGCGTTTCAGCCAGTTGAGGTTGGCGCTGACGAGGAGGAGGCCGAGGGTGATGGTGAGGAGGCCGCCGATGACGAGGCCGACGGGGGACCAGACCATCACCTCGTGGAACTGGGTGTAGAAGTGGATGCCCAGGAACACGAGCGAGGTGTTGACGAGGAAGAGCTGGCGGGTGCGGGCGCCGACGGCGATCATGCCGAGAAGCGCGATGGGCCAGGCGATGACGAAGACGGTGTCGGGGACATAGAGGGCCGTCTTGCGCCAGAGGTCGTATGCATCCCAGGCGGCGCTGTTATACGTGCCGCCGCTGTAGCCGGGTGAGAGCCAGCCATCGAGGACGTAGTCGCCCCAGAGGCTGCCGACCCAGAAGGCGAAGTTGGCGAGGATGAAGCTGGTGCGCCAGAAGACGGTTGCTGCCAGCTGGTAGGTCTGCGGCAGGCGGTTGCGGAACCAGAACACGATGGCGCCGAGCAGCGTGAAGGTGACGATGCTGAGGATCGGCTCTTCGACGACGAGGGCGTAGGAGGCGTGCCAGTAGCGGGTTGAGCCGCCCAGCACATAGCCGATGGCGATGGCGGCGAGCGCGGCGAGGAGGCCGTCTCGATAGGCGATGGCGCCAGCGACAAGAAGCGTGGCGATGACGGGCCACATCAGGTGGGGCCAGGGCTCGGGCATGCTCCAGAACTGCATGGTGATCCAGCCCGAAAGGCCGAGCAGGCCCATGTGGATGAGGGCGCGGCCGAGCAGGCCCCATTCGCGCCGGCCTTTGGCGAAGAGGCCGGTGCCGATGCCGAGCGAGCTCAGCGCCAGCAGCAGGCCGGTGGTGAGGGTGGGTTTTAGGGCGAGGACGCCGCCGACCACCATCAGCGAGCCGAAGATCAGCAGCAGGTTCACGAAGATGCGGCGCAGGCGGGACTGCTCGGCGAGGCCGAGAAGCATCTCCGCCTCGTCGCTGCGCAGCTTGCCGTCGGCGACGAGCAAGGCGAGGTTGAGCGTGATGCGCGGGGTATTCGACCAAGGCACAGCAAGTGACATCGCGAGACTCCCTGTATCTATTGAACGATGTTCATTATGGATTGCATGTCTTTGAACGGTGTTCAAGAGATAAAGTGAACGGCGTTTAAAATCGCGGCGGACTCGCTTGAAGGGCTTGGCCCGATTGCTGCATCGGCTGAACTGTTTCTCGACAAGTCGCTTGCCGGTTGGCAATGATCCGACGCCCGCGGGGACCGCCGTGGGCCGATGGTTTGCTTTGTAATTGAAGACGTTGGGGGACGTGCCGGGCATGCAGAACGTGAAATTCGGCGCCGGTGACGTGATCCTCTCCGAGGGCGAAGAGGGGGAAACGGCGTTCCTTATTTCGTCGGGCCAGGTCGAGGTGACGATCGGGCAGGGTGCGGGCGCCAAGGTGGTGGGCGTGCTCGGGCCGGGCGAAGTGTTCGGCGAGATGAGCCTGATCGAGCCGGGGCCGCGCTCAGCGACGGTGAAGGCGCTGACCGACATCGAATGCGTGGTGACGACCTATCCCGAGTTCATGGCCTCGGCGCAGACCGATCTCGACAGCGCCATGGCGCTGATGAAGACGCTGGTGCGGCGGCAGCGGCAGACCTCGGAACACGTGGCGAGCATGAATCCGGGCATCCGCTACCGGGTGGAGCAGTGTTTGCAGGTCATTCTCGCCGGGCTCGATGAGCGCGAGGGTGTGTCGGGCGAGGAGATGCAGTCGCTGCAGCGCGAGTTGCGGCTGCTGCTCAAGGCCGATCGGCTGCAGGTGGCGCAGGCCGAGACGGCCAAGGCCGAGGAAGTGCTCGAATATATGCTGCGGCCGACAATCGAGGAGTGCCTCGATCTGTGGTTCGGCAAGGCGGAGGAGACGGACCAGGAGATCTGGAACAGGTTCGGCGCCGACGTCGCGCTCGCCTCGCGCGGCCACTACGATTTGTGGGCGCTGAACGTCGAGTATCCGCGGCTGCTGGTGGCGCTCGTGATCATGCTCGACCAGTTTCCGCGCAACATGTATCGCGAGACGCCGCAGATGTACGCGGCCGATGCGCGCTGCCAGTCGCTGGTGAAGCGCGGGCTGCGGGTGGGCGTCGGCAAGAAGCTGCGGCCGATCGAGCGGGTGTTTCTCTGCCTCGTGCTGACCCATTCGGAGGTGCTGGAGGACCAGGAGCTCTGCGTGGCCGAGTGGGCGCGGGCGATGGTGGAGCTGACGCCGGAGGATCCGCTCAATGTGTTCAACGACATCTTCAACCGGCATGTGGCGGTGATCCGGCGGTTCGGCCGGTTTCCGCACCGCAACAAGATCCTCGAGCGCGAGAACACGGCGGACGAGGAGGCGTTCCTCGCCGACAACTCGTTCCGTTTCGACCTACCGCTGGTGCGCCAGGCCGATGGGACGCTGGCCTTTGCCGGCTCGGTAAAGCCGCGGACGGTGGAGGTGCTCGGGCACGAATACGAGACGACGATGCCGGGCAAGGACGAGGCGGGCGGCGAGCCGGCTGAGTTCGCCTATGACGGGCCGGATGCAGTGCTGGTGAAGGCGCAGGAGCAGCTGAGCAAGCAGGGTTTCGTGCGTATTGGCGACCAGGTGCCGGATTTTTCGGCGGAGACGAGCCAGGGGCCGATCCGCATGCACGAGTTCATCGGCGATGGCTGGTGCGTGCTGTTCTCGCACCCGTCGGATTTCACGCCGGTCTGCACGACGGAGCTGGGCGCGACGGCGAAGCTCGATGGCGAGTGGAAGCGGCGCGGCGTGAAGGTGATCGGGCTCTCGGTCGACGGGACGGCCGAGCATGGGCGGTGGATCGCCGATATCAACGAGACGCAGCATACGTCGGTCAACTTCCCGATCATCGCCGACAAGGACCGGCGGATTTCGATGCTGTTCGGCATGCTCGATGCGACGCGGTTCGGGCATGGCGCGAACCTGGGGCAGACGGTGGCGGTGCGCAGCGTGTTCATCATCTCGCCGAGCAAGCGGGTGGAGCTGATCCTCAGCTACCCGGCAAGCGTGGGACGGAATTTCGACGAGATCCTGCGGGTGATCGATGCGCTGCAGCTCAGCCAGAAATATCGCGTGGCGACGCCTGCCAACTGGCTGCCGGGGCAGGATACGGTGGTGCTGCCGTTCATTTCGGACGAAGAGGCGGAGCGGATGTTCGCCGACCAGGGCGGGTTCCGGAAGGTGCGGCCCTACCTGCGCTTCGTGCGCGATCCATCGACCCGGGTCGGCTGATGGCGCGGCGCTGGACCTACGCGCAGATCCTGAAGGCGGACTGGAAGGACCGGCCGTACTGGATCGTCGGCGGGGTGGTGGTGCTGGGGCTGCTGGGCGGAGTGTTCCAGTGGGCCGGGCATAGTCCGTGGGTGGCGGTGATCGGGATTATCGCGATCCTCGCCGTAGCGCTGCCCATCCGCGAGCGGCAGATCAGGCGGCGGCTCGAGGAGATGGAGCGCAACGAGCGCGACGGGAGCTAGGCGGAACCGCCGGCGCCACCTGCCGTTCCGATTGGCGAAGGAGATCGCCGATGGATGCGCGGGTCGAAAAGCTGTTTGCCGAGTATGGGAAGTCGTTCAGTGCGCTGGAGATGCGGCGGACGGCGGAGGCTTATGCGCAGCAGTTTGTGGCGGCGGGGCCGAAGGGGGTGATTTCGCAGGGGAAGGAGGAGTTCCTCGCGAATGCCGACAAGGCGGCGGCGTTCTATCGCAGTGTGGGGCAGGAGTCGGCGACGCTGCTTTCGGCCAAGGAGACGTGGTTCGGCGAGTTCTACGTGATGGTGACGATCCACTGGGGCGTGCGCTTCACGTCGCTGCCGGAGCTGGTGGAGTTCGACGTGAGCTACCTGGTGCAGCTGACCGACGAGACGCCGCGGATCATCCTCTTCATCAGCCACACCGATGAGGAGGAGACGATGAAGGAACTGGGGCTGCTCAAGGGGCAGTGACCGGGCGCTGGTGGACAAACTGGGGCGCTCGGCCTAAAGGCAAGGCTTCGGTTTTGGTGCGAGGCGGCGATGTCGTTCTGGAAGAAGATTTTCGGTGGTGGCGGCGACGCGCCGAACAGCAGCATCGAGCCGGCCGTGGTGGGTGAGGAAAGCTACAAGGGCTTTACCATCAAGGCGATCACCATGCCGGCGGGCAGCGAGTTCCAGCTGGCGGGGCTGATCGAAAAGACGATCGGCGGCGAGCTCAAGAGCTACAAGTTCGTGCGGGCCGACCGGTTCTCGTCGCGCGAGGACGTGGTGAGCTTCTCGCTGGCCAAGGGCCGGCAGATCATCGACGAGCAGGGCGAGAGCATGTTCCCGGCGCAGCCGCGGGCGAACTGAAACCGCCGCAATCCGTTTGGTTTTTCGCGTTTCGTCGCAGGCCGCTGGCCATCGCGCAGGCGCTGCATGGAGTTTGACTGATGGCAAAAAAGCCCACCGCACGGCAGGATTTCGTGCTGTTCGACGTCGTCTACGAGGATGGCAGCCAGCGGTCGAACCGCAAGGTGCCGTCGGACCTGCTGGGCGGGCTCGACAAGGATGAGCCGGCGCGCGCCTTCATCATGGAGCAGGACCGCGAGATCGGCGAAAAGTCCGGCCTGCCGCCGCTGGCGATCAAGACGCTGAAGCGCAGCGGCAAGTAAGGCTACGGATTGGCCTGCGCCGGGACGTCGCCGGCGAAGGGCACGCGCTCGCGGGTGCGGCGGATGACGCCGGGGTCGCGGGCGATGAGCCGGACGAGCTTGGCGGCGTGGCCGGCGTTCAGCGAGATGAAGCTGCCGAGATTGGGCATGCCCTTGCGGGCATTGCGCTGATCACGCGACTCGACGATGTCGCTGCGGCTCGTGCCGGTGGCGGGGCCGCGCGAGACGCCTTTGAGGCGGTCGAGCTGCACGGCCGGGGTGGGGACGGCCTGGAGGATGCGGCTGCGCAGCAAATGCAGGCCGCCTTTACCGAAGAGGAAGCGATCAACGCTCATGGCGTTGACCAGCGGGTGCCCCAGCGACGCCTGCGCGGCCTGCCGCGTGATGATGTAGGCGGCCGAGCCCATCTGCGAGGACTGGAGCTCGCGCAACTCGACCGGGCCGAACGGGGTGGCGCCGGCGCCGAGCAGCACGCGGTTGCGGCGGGTTTCGAGCTTTAGCAGGTCGAACCCGAGTTGCGCCGACAGATCGGGGGCAGTGAAGCTGGTGATGCTGTCGGCGAGCAGCGCGTCGTCCTCGAGGACCAGGGCGGACGGGATGTTCTCGTCGACCATGCGCTGCCAGATCAACTGATGGCTGAGGCCGCAGGCGAGGTCGCCGGGTGAGACGGGCCAGAGGATGCCGGGATCGTCGTGGTGGGTGATGAGCGCGGGCGGCACGTCGGCGATGGTGACGGCCGAGATGCGCTCGGCATTCAGGTGCAGGCGAGCGAACTGCTCTTCCATGAACTCCCGGCGATCCGGGCGGCTGTCGAGATTGATGTAGAAGATCGGCAGCTGAGCGGTCATTCCGGTTCCTTCGGCCTATGGCCCGGGGCCGCGTTTGCCTAGCACAAGGCGATCGCTGCCGCGGCGGGATCGCGGCAACAATCCAGACATTTCGGAGCAGTCAGTTAAGCTTAGGTGTGGCGGCCTTGTCGCCGAGCGCCTTGTTGACGGCGGGCTTCACCACGGTGCCGAAGAGCTCGATGGCCTTCATGACCTTGTCGTGGGGCAGGGTACCGACGCTGAGCTGCAGGCCGAAGCGGTCGTGCTTGAACCACTCGTGCTGCATCAGGATCTTGTCGATGACCTGCTGGGGCGAGCCCATGAAATATGCGCCCTGCATGGACGCGCCGGCTTCGAACTGGGCGCGGGTGGTGGGCGGCCAGCCGCGCTCCTTGCCGATGCGGCTCATCGCTTCGTGGTGGGCCGGGAAGGCGATATCGAGCGCGTCCTGCGAGTTTTCGGCGATGAAGCCGTGGGACGAGATGCCGATGGGGAGCTTGGAGCTGTCATGGCCGACCTTGTCGGCGGTGCGGCGGTAGAGCTCGGTGAAGGGCTGGAACTGCTGCGGGTTGCCGCCGATGATGGCGAGCATCAGGGGCAGGCCGTAATACGCGGCGCGGGCGACGGAGTTCGGGGTGCCGCCGACGGCGACCCAGAGGGGCAGGGGCTTCTGGATGGGCTTGGGGTAGATGGCGATGCCGGGGATGGGCTTGGTGTGCTCGGAGCCGGGCCACTCCACCTTGCCGCCTTCGCGGATCTTGATGAGTTCGGCGAGCTTTTCCTCGAACAGCGCGTCGTAGTCGTCGAGCTCGTAGCCGAAGAGGGGGAAGCTTTCGACGAAGCTGCCGCGGCCGGCCATGATCTCGGCGCGACCGTTCGACAGCAGGTCGAGCGTGGCGAATTGCTGCCAGACGCGGATGGGGTCTTCGGAGCTGAGCACGGTGACGGCGGTGGAGAGGCGAATGTTCTTGGTTACCGCGGCGGCGGCGGCGAGGATGGTGACCGGGGCCGAGGCGACGAAATCGGGACGGTGATGTTCGCCGAGGCCGTAGAAATCGAGGCCGACCTCATCGGCGAGCTTGATCTCCTCGAGGAGGTCGCGAAGGCGCTCGGCCGGGGATTGCAGATGGCCGTTGTTCAGCGGGTCGGGGGTGTTCTCGGCGAACGAGTAGAGACCGATTTCCATGGCTGATCCTCGCGGGGTGTTGGTGCGAGGTAGATGGCGGGACACGGCGGCGGACGCAAGACGGCACAGGGGTGATACTGGGGGTCGGTGCGTGGGGAGAGAGACCCCTCATCCGCCCTTCGGGCACCTTCTCCCGCAAGGGGAGAAGGCGTGCGCTGGCAATGTCAGCCATCCACCAGCACCGGGTTCGCGGCCCTATCGCCTTCTCCCCTTGCGGGAGAAGGTGGCCGAAGGCCGGATGAGGGGTTGGTGCCGCTCAGACGTTGTTCGTCGGAGCGTAGGACTGTGCCACGGCCGGGGGCGTCGAGGACTCGAAGCCGGCGGTTTTGTGGATTTCGGTGACGAGGGCCGGGTCGAGCTTCAGCTTGAAGGCGAGGGCTTCGAGGTAGGCGCGTTCGGCGGAGGTGTCGGGTTTCATGGCGACGAGGGAGGCGGCGTAGATTTCGGCGGCGTGCTCGGGGGTGTCGGCGCGGGCGACGACGGCTTCGATGTCGAGGGGGCTCGAGAGTTCGTCGAAGACGAAAGCTTTTTCCTCGGCCGAGAGCGGCATGGTTTCAAGGCGCTTGAAGATGCGGTCCTTCTCTTCGGCGTCGATCTGGCCGTCGGCCTTGGCGGCGGAGATCATGGCGCGGACGAGGGTCTTGCCGAGCTCTTCGTGCTGGTAGGAAGCCTGGGGCGGCGGCACGAACGCATCCTGGGTGGAGGCGGGGGCCTGGCCGGGCTGGTTCTTCTGGTAGCTCTGCCAGGCGGACCAGGCGAGGCCACCGACGGCGGCGACCGCGCCGACCTTTGCGACATTGCCCACCATCTTGCCGAGGCCGCCGCCAGACATGAGCATCCCGGCCGCCATGCCGGCGGCGCCGCTCATCAGGTTCTTCTGCAGGTTCTGGTCGGACTGCAGTGCCTTCACGATCCCGTCGATATTGAACATTGGTTCCTCCCATAGGGCCTTGTTTCCAGCCGAGTTGGGGAGTGACAAGCTCGTGCGCAAGGGGGTGCGACGGGTTGCCTTTCGAGTTCACGGCGCTACTGTCGTCGTCCGTTCATCTTTGTGGCAAACGTGTGAGGGAAGCGGCATGGCGACAGGGCTCGATGACATCGACCACAGGCTGCTGGCCCTGCTGCAGCAGGATGACCGGGTGCCGGTCGCCGAGCTCGGCAAGGCGCTGGGCGTGCCGCCTTCGACGCTGAACGACCGCATCCGCCGGCTGATCAAGCTCGGGATCGTCAAAGGCTTCCATGCCCATCTCGACCCCGAGAAGGTGGGGCTCGACCTGCTGGCCTTCGTGTTCGTGGGCTGGAGCGATCCGGGCACCGAGGCGAAGTTCCTCGCCGCCATCGCCGATTCTCCGGAGGTGCAGGAAGCGCACCACGTGACGGGCGCCTGGAATTACCTGATGAAGGTGCGGCTGCGCACGACGCGCGACCTCGAAGGCTTCTTCGCCGAGGTGATCAAGAAGGTGCCGGGGTTGCAGCGGACCGAGACGCTGATCGTGCTCTCCTCGCCCAAGGAGACGACGCTGGTGGTGCCGCCGGTGCTGAAGGACTGACGGCGCGCGGTTCAGGGCGGGTCAGGCGGTTTGCGGCAAACGCGCATCGCTCGAAACCGGAGGGAACCGATGATGCTCAGAGCTGCTGCGTTTGCGTGTGTCGCCGGGCTTTGTGCACCGGCTTTCGCCAATGGCGTGATCTCGGAATTTCCGGCCGGCGGATTGGAGTTCAAGGAAGCGGCGAACATCGCGATTGCGCGCGAGGACCTTTATCTCAGCCTGCGGCAGATCCGGGTGCATTACGTCTACCGGTCGGACGACACGAAGACCGAGACGCATACGATCGGCTTTCCGATGCCGAAGGTGCCGGTGAATGGCGGGCCGGATTTTCTCGGCGGCTCGGATGCCGGGATGCTCGGCGACATGCGCAACTACATGGATTTCAAGGTCAGCGTGGACGGCAAGCCGCTCGAAGCGAAGCTGCACGAGTTTGCCTGGATCGACGGCAAGGACGTGAGCGCGGAGCTCAGGGCGGCTGGGGTGCCGCTGATCCCGAATTTCGGCGAGGAGGGCGATGACGCCTTCGCCGGGGTCGACAAGGCGGTGCTCGATGGGCTGGTGAAGAAGGGCTACCTGCAGAGCTACGACGGCTCGGACTATCTCGACCCGCTCTGGGAGTACCAGACGGTGTTCGAGTGGCAGCAGGACTTTGCGCCGGGCAAGACCGAGGTCGAGATCAGCTACGTGCCGCTCAACGGGTACCCGAGCGATATCGGTGGCATGTACGAGGGCGGCGGAGAGTCCGACGACCCCGAGGCGGTAAAGGTGAACAGCGCCGAGTATTGCATCGACGATGCGATGGTGAAGGCGATTGAGCGCCGCAAGGACAAGGAAAACACCGGCTACGAGGTAGTGACGCAGGGCTACGTCACGACGAGCGGCAATTTCTGGAAGGGGCCGATCGAGGAGTTCAACCTCACGGTCGACAAGCACGACACCGGCGAAGGGATGGAGGACGCCGACATGGTGGCGTTCTGCCCGCTCGAGGCCAAGAAGGTGAGCGACACGCAGTTCCAGTGGTCGGCGAAGAACTACGAACCCGAGCGGGACATCAGCGTCGTCTACTACGACTTTTACAACTACGAGGACTGAGCGGATCGCTTAGGCAATAAAGAAGCCCCGGCTGGGGGGAGCCGGGGCTGACATGCGCTTCAGAGGGAGGGCTGAAGCGGATGTGATTCAGGCGTTCTTCTTATTATTGGGCCGGAGTGGCCGGAGCCGCCGGAGTCTCGGTCGCCGGAGCGGTGGTCGAGTCAGCCGGAGCGGCAGGAGCAGCGTCGGCGGGGGCAGCCGGCGCAGCGTCAGCCGGAGCCGCGGGGGCTTCGGTCATGGGAGTAGCCGACGTGTCGGCCGGAGCCGAGGTCGCCGGAGTGGTCGAGGTCGACGGAGCCATCGGGGTGGTCGACGTATCAGCCGGGGCCGTGACGGCCGGGGTGTTGTTCACGTCAACGCTGGTGGTGGACGGCGTCGAGTTGGCCGAGAAGACCAGATAGCCGATGGCCAGCAGGGCGAGCGCCACGATGATACCGACGAACCAGCCAGTAGCGCTGGACTCGCGGGTGTAAGTGGTGCGGTTCACGCCGTCAGTCGTATAGACGGTGTCGCGATCGGGAGTAGCCATTTCGTAGCTCCTTGTTTTGAGTACCGTATGGCCCAAAGAACGCGGGTATTTGCGATGTGGTTCCCAAAAGCGTGAGAACTTGCCGCGCAGATTCACCGCGCGGCGCCAGACATTTGATTTTATTGCGAAATTATTGGACGAAAGTTGTGGACAGCGCGGCCTGATCCGGGGCTCAGGCGCTGCCCGTCTCGGGATTTTTCTTCGGATCGGCCGATTTTGCGGTCTTGCCGATGTTCTTGGTCAGCGCCGAGACGCGGTCGATATAGGCGAGGAACAGCGCCGAGACGACGAAGGCGAGGTGGATCAGCGTGTACCACATCAGCTGATCGGTGGTGTGGGTGCCGACGTTGAGAAAGATCTGCAGCAGGTGGATGGAGGAGATGGCGACGATGGTGGCCGCGACCTTGATCTTCAGCGAGCCGGCATCGATCTCGCCCAGCCAGTGCACGGAGCTCTCGTCGTCGAAGCGCGAGACGTAATTCTCGTAGCCCGAGATGATGACCATGACGACGAGGCTCGCGACGAGCGCGGCGTCGATGAGGCCCAGCATCTTGAGGATGGCGTCGGCTTCGTCGATCGAGAAGACGTGGCTGACAAAGTCCCAGAGCTTTACGCCGAAGGTGACGGCGTAGACGGCCAGCGCGACCGCGAGGCCGAGATAGAAGATCACCAGCAGCCAGCGTGAGGCGAGGATGACGGCTTCGAGCGCGAGTTCGAGGCGTTTCGGCATGGTCGCTCCGGCGGTTGGTGGTGGGGCAGAGATAGAGCAATTGGGGCGGGGGGCAAGGGTAGGGGGTGTCGCAGGGGGGGCTCACTGGGGCACGGTGCGCTCACATGGGTGCGGTGCGGGGGCTCCCCCCTTCCGCCCTTCGGGCACCTTCCCCCGTAAACGGGAGAAGGCCCGGGGGGTGGGATCGTGCCCGAAAACGAAACGGGCCGGGGATTTCTCCCCGGCCCGCTGGATTGGTGTGGCTCGGCTTAGTTGCTGGCGAGCGTGATCAGCGGGGTGATGCGCTTGATCGAGACGTAGCGGTTGAGCGGCTCGGCTGCCTGGGTGTTCACCTTCAGGTAGCGCTCGCCGTAACCCTGGGTGACCAGGTTTTCGGCCGGCACGTCGTAGAAGTCGGTGAGGATGCGGGCGACCGTGGTGGCGCGGGCGTCCGACAGGATCAGGTTGGCCTGGTCCGAACCGACGGCGTCGGTGTGGCCTTCAATGAGGAAGGTCTCGGCCGGATTGTCCTCGAGCATCTTCAGCATGGCGTTCGCCACCTTGCTGAGGGCGCCGACCTGGCTGCGCGAGATGGTCGCGGCACCCGAGTCGAAGGTGAGGCCGCCGACTTCGACGCGACGCACCGAGTCACGCAGGCGGGCCGAACGCTTCACGTCGTCGATGGTGTAGATCTTGCGGACCTTTTCCACCGGGGGCTGACGGAAGAAGAGTTCGACATCGGCTTCGTCCGAGTCATCGGCATCGAGGATGTAGTCCTTGATCGGGATGGTCAGGCGCAGCGGGGGCAGGTCGTCGCCCGGGTCGCGCCAGTTGCCGAAGCCGTTGTCGTCGTTCTCGTTGCTGTCGTCATAGTAGGCGAGGATGTACTCGCGGCCATCGGGCGTGATGCGCGAGCGCTTCAGCACTTCGCCGTAGCGGTTGCGGATGGTGACGATCTGCACGCCGTTGGGGCGCGTGATGGTCTCCTTGATCCGGCCGCCCGACAGGCGCTGGTACTCGACGTCGTCCTCGTCGTCATTGCTCAGGCGGTCGAAGTCGTTGCTCGAGATGACGAGGTTGATGCCGATGTTGAAGATGAAGCCGTTATTGGCGTAGTCGGGACGCGGCTTGCCGGGGCCATTGCCGCCCGGGCCGTTGCCGCCATTGTTCCCACCATTGCCATTGCCGCCGGGCTTGCCGCCGCCATTGTTGCCACCGTTGCCGCCATTGCCGTTACCGTTGTTGATGACGGTATTGTTGATGATGGTGGTGTTGTTGATGATGGTGACGTTCTGCGGCACCTCGATCGGAGCCAGCGCGTCGACCGCGACGGCCTCACCCGTGGTGTCCTTGATCGACTGTACTTCGACCGGCGCGATGGCGGCCTGAGCAGCCTTGTCGTCGGCCGGCGGCGGGCCCGCAGGCTCGGCCGGAGCAGCTTCAGCCGGCGGGGCTTCGCCCTTGGCGGCGTCGGTCTTGCTGTCCTTGGCGCTGTCGAGAATCGGCGCGGCGGCTTCGGGAGCCACGGCGCCCGGCAGCACTTCGACGGCGTCCGGAGTCACGGCTTCGTTGGCGCCCGGCAGATCGGCGATCGGGGTCGCGGGTTCGGCCGGAGCCTTCACCGCCGGGATCGGGGCGAGCTCGATGCCGTTGGCCGCAAGGCAGGCGGCGACGTCATTCTGGCCGAGGCCGGCACAGATATCGGCGAACTGCTTGTTGGCGGCGTCGATGGTCGACTGGCCCGAAGCGTCGCCGCTATCGAGCTGGCCGATACCGACATTGTAGAGTTCGAGCGCGGTCTGGAACTGAGCCTGAGCCGCGGCGGCCGGATCAGCGGCAGGCGCCTCGGCGGCCGGGGTTTCCGGCGTGACTTCAGCGGGAGCGGCCGGAGTCTCGGCAGCCGGAGCAGCCGGAGTTTCGGCGGCCGGCTGGTCGGCCGGGGCGGCGTTCGCCGGAGCCTCGGGCACCGGCGGCAGGTCCTGCCCGATGCACGACTTGATGTCCGGGTAGCCGTTGGCGGTGCAGAGCGCCTGGATCTTGGCCTGGGCGGCGTCGGCCGCGGCCTTGCCACCGGCATAGTCGCCACCGGCGGCCTGGTTCAGGGCAGCCTGGTATTCGTCGAGCGCGGCCTGGAGGTCGGCGACGAACTTGGCCTGCTGATCCTCAGCCGAGGGCTGGGCCGGAGCAGCGGGCTGTACGGCAGCCGGAGCCGGCTGGTCGGCTGCGGGAGCCGCCTGCTGCTCGGCAGCGGCCTTGGCGGCAGCTTCCTCGGCAGCCTTGGCGTCAGCGGCGGCCTGCGCATCGGCAGCGGCTTTCGCATCGGCGGCAGCCTGTGCGTCGGCAGCGGCCTTGGCATCGGCTTCGGCCTGTGCCTTGGCGGCAGCTTCGGCATCGGCCTTGGCCTGAGCGTCGGCGGCGGCCTTGGCGTCGGCTTCAGCCTGCGCCTTGGCGGCAGCTTCGGCATCGGCCTTGGCCTGGGCGTCGGCAGCGGCCTTCGCGTCAGCCTCGGCCTGAGCCTTGGCATCAGCCTCGGCCTGCGCCTTGGCGGCGGCTTCGGCATCAGCCTTGGCCTGCGCATCGGCAGCGGCCTTCGCGTCAGCTTCAGCCTGAGCCTTGGCGTCGGCTTCGGCCTGAGCCTTGGCATCCGCCTCGGCCTGGGCCTTGGCGGCAGCTTCGGCGTCGGCCTTGGCCTGCTGGTCGTCGGCGGACTGGCCGCCACCGTTCAGGGCGGCGATACAATCTTTCGGGCTGGCATAGCCGGCGGCGATGCAGGCCTCGTTGAAGGCCTGCTTGGCCGCATCGATGGCGTTCTGGTCACCACCGGCCTGGGCGTCCTGCAGGGCCTGGTATTCGGCCTGCTGCGCCATGACGGCGCCTGGCATGAAGGTGAACACGGCCAGGCTGGTGCCGGTGAGGAGCCACTGTCTAATTCGCATGGCTTTTTCCTTGTTTTGGAGTCAGTTGGTCGAGAAGTGACGCTGTGCATCTGAACCGAACCTGAACGGCCGGCTTGCTTGCCCGGGGATGGCGCACCCTCCCTCGAAGCCGGAAACGCCGAAGGAGGCCAGCGGTTCCGTTAAGCGCAACGGAGAGGTGAATCGTGGCGTGAGTGCGGCTCCGATGGACGAAACTCGCCGGTCGCGGCTCGTCTCGGGATAGCGAGCATGCTAGCGGTTTTGTCACATGCGCCAGTTGCAGCACATCGTTGAAGTTTCGACCCGCGGGGCGGGGCTCACCGAGATTACGCACGAGCTCGAGCGGTTCGTGGCGGGCAGCGGGATCGAGACGGGACTTGTGACGGCGTTCGTGCGGCACACCTCGTGCTCCCTGCTGATCCAGGAAAATGCCGACCCCGATGTGCAGCGCGACCTCCTTACCTTCTTTCGCAAGCTGGTGCCGGAGGGGATGGACTGGGTGGTGCATGATGCCGAGGGGCCGGACGACATGCCGGCGCACATAAAGTCGGCATTGACGGCGGTATCGGTGGGTATACCGGTGAGTGGGGGGCGGCCGGTTCTGGGGACCTGGCAGGGGCTCTATCTTTTCGAGCATCGCGCGCGGCCGCACCGGCGGCAGGTGGTGCTGCATCTGATCGGCGAATAGGGCGAATGGATTTTTCGAACATCATGGGGCTCATGCCCTTCATCATCGGGCTGCTGATCACCGGCGTGGTGTCGGGCGTGGCGGCAGGGCTGCTGGGGATCGGCGGCGGCGCGATCATCGTGCCGGCGCTGTCGGCGGCGCTGCTCTGGCTCGGCTTCGACAGCGACGTGACGCAGCATGTGGCGGTGGGCACTTCGCTCGCCATCATCATCCCCACGGGCATCATGAGCGCGCGCTCGCACCACAAGCGCGGGGCGGTGGATGTGGAGATCCTGAAGCTCTGGGCGCCGGTGGTGGCGGTCGCGACGTTCATCGGCGGGCTGATCGCGGGCTACTTCACCGGCGACGTGCTGCGTATCGTGTTTGGCGTGATGGCGTTCTTCATTGCGGCCAACATCCTGCTGCCGTTCCAGGAGCGGCTGATGGGGCATCTGCGGCATTCGCCGCTGACGCACCGGATTTCGGCGGCGGTCGTGGGGTTCATCTCAGCGCTGATGGGCGTGGGTGGTGGCTCGCTGAGCGTGCCGACGATCCATGCGTTCGGCGCGAGCATGCACAAGGCGGTGGGGACTGGCGCGGCGATCGGCGTGTTCATCGCGCTTGCGGGTACGCTGGGCTTCATCATTTCGGGCTGGAGCGTGGCCGGGCGGCCGCCGCTCAGCCTCGGCTACATCAACATCATCGCGTTGGTGCTGGTGGGCGTGACGGCGGCCTGGTGCGCCCCGATCGGCGCGGCGCTGGCGCACCGGCTGCAGCAGCGGACGCTGAAGATCACGTTCGCGATCTTCCTCATCTTCACCGGCGCCAACATGATCTGGAAGGCCGTGATGAGCTGAGGACCGGCCGCGGGGTTAGCGCGGCCGGCGGAGACGGGGTCAGGAATTGCCGTTGGGAATTTCCCATTTCACCGAGATGCCGGCGCTGAACGACCGCATCGGGACGATGATCGGGACCGGATCGGGAAGGCTTACCACCTCCGGCAAGTCGGGTTCGGTTAGAACACCGAGGTCCGCCGCGCCGTCTTCGCCATCGTAGACGGGATACTCCATGGTATCGGAGTCGTACCCGGTGCCTTCCTTGATCGCGAGGATGGCGCCGAGAGTAGTGCCGAGGGCCTTGGCGTAGAGCGTGCCCTTGGCGAAAGCGGCCTCGGCGGCTTTCTGCTTAGCCTGCATGACGTACTCGTCCGTATTCTCGACGAAGAAGATCGGATCGCCGACGTCTCCGCCGGTTTCGACGGCTGCGGCGAGCACTGCTCCCACGATGTTGGGATCATGGATGGTGATCTTCACGTGGTTGGTAGCCCGAAAGCCATCGAGCCGGTCGCGGTTCGGATCGACCATGTAGCTTATCGGCTTTCCGTCCTTGTCGAGCGCCATGACGTACACACGCTCGAAAGAGAAGCGCGTCGTTTCCACGTCAGTGAGTGGGACGCCGATCTTCTTGATCGAGGCGAGCAAGATGGCTGTCTTGCTGTTGGCAGCGTCGATGGCCCCGGACGAGGTGGGTTCCTTCTCGGATATTTCGACGCTGACGGTGGCTGTGTCGGCGCGGACCGTAACCTCGGCGCTCGCCTCGATATAGATATAGTGACGTTTGTCGACGTCCTGCGCTTGCGCGCAAGTCATCGTTGCCGCCAGTGCAAGCACTAGCGCGCAGTAGAACTGCTTCATGGAATGTCCCCATTTGCCCAAGTCAACGGGATGATTTGAGCGGGGCGGTGAAGACTTAATTGTGGCTGACGCGTGCCGGGATGGTGGCGGCGTGCGGCAGTATTGCGATGTGGTATTTCGGCTACAGGCTCTCGGCGTGGAAGCGGGCGATCCACTCGGCGCTCTGGGCGTCGGCCATGCGGGCGGTGCGTGGGGCGATGTCGGCGGCGCGGGCGGGGTCGAGGCCGAGGGTGGCGAGGACCTGGCGGACCGTGGCGGCGGGATCGGCGGAGAGGGCGTCGTAGGTGAGTTCGAGCGGGGTGATGCCGTGGGTGGCAAACCAGGCGGACCAGTGGCGCTCGTCGGATTCCAGTTCGTCGACGATCTGGCGGATGAGGGGGGCGTCGTAGCCGGGCGTAGCTTCGGACGCGCCGCGCTCGCGTTCGGTGCCATCGGCGCCCATGTGCCAGAGGCCGGATTGCAGGGCTCTTACGCGCGAGACGGCCTGGGCGATTTTGTCGGCACGGGTGAGGTGGATGAAGGCGATGGAGCCGAAGGCGGTTTCGAGCAGGGTGCGGTCGCCGGTGGCGCTCGGGTAGAGGGCGGCGACGCGGGCGGTGAGTTCGGGGAGAGTTTCCCACATCAGGCGGAGGCCGAAGAGGCTGGTGCCGCCGCGGCCTTCGGCGAGGACGGCGTCGAGATACGCGCGATCGTTGTCGGCGGGGACGCCGAGGCGTTCGGTCCAGCGGGGGATCGACTGGCGGCGGTAATAGGAGGCGGGCTTGCCCGCGCCGGTGGCGGTGAGGAGGTCGCAGAGGAGGGTGCTGCCGCTGCGGGGCGTGGCGCAGATGAGGTAGGAGGCGGGGGTCATGACACCCGCATAGCGCCCACGCGGTGACCGTTCAATGACGCCGGGCGTTTCCCAACGCGGCGGCCGCGTGGTAGGTGGAAGCCTCCGCTCCAACCTCGCAGCGTCCCCATGAATCCCATCGTCGGCCTGTTGCTGATCCTCATCCTGATCGGGGTGAGCGTGGTCATCGCGCTTTCCGAAATCGCCTTTGCGGCGGCGCGGGAGCTGCGCATCCGGGCGCTGGCCGAGGCGGGCAACAAGCAGGCGTTACGGTTCGTGGCGCTGCGGGCGCGGTCGGGCGAGGTGATCACGGCGCTGCAGATTGCGACCAATGCGGTGTCGATCCTTGCCGGTACGGTGGGCGAGGATACGCTGGGGCCGGTGTTCAAGGCCGGGCTTCTGGCGCTCGGCGTCGATGCCGGCGCGGCGGGGATTGCCGGGTCGGTGCTGGCCTTTTGCCTCGTCACCGGCATGTTCGTGCTGTTCGCCGACCTGACGCCGAAGCGGGTGGCGATGCTGGTGCCCGAGGACGTGGCGCTGGCGGTGGTGTGGTTTCCCGAGCTGGCGGTGAAGGTGCTGAAGCCGCTGGTGTGGTGCTTTGGCAAGCTTTCGGACTGGCTGATCGGGCTGTTGCGGCTGCAATCGACGGTGCCGGCGGATGCGGTGACGGCCGAGGATTTTCGCATGATCCTCGCCGGCGGCGCGGCCTCGGGCGTGCTGATGAAGAACGAGCACCGGCTGATCGAGAACGTGCTGGCGCTGGAACTCCGCAGCGTCACCTCGATCATGACGATCCGCGACGACATCGTTTATCTCGACATCGCCGACCCGCTCGAGGTGCAGCAGGACAAGGTGCGGCGGCGGCCGTTTTCGCACTACCCGATCTGCGATGGCGGGATCGATGCGGTGATCGGCTGCGTGCGCGCCGAGGACGTGCTGGCGACGGCTATCGACCGCAGCACCGAGGTGGATTTCGCCAAGGCGCGGCGCGACGTGCTGTCAGTGCCGGACACGCTCAACGTGTGGGAAGTGCTGGCGGAGTTCCAGGCGCAGAGCACGGGGTTTGCCCTCGTCGTCAGTGAGTATGCGCTGGTGGTGGGCGTGGTGACGTTCAAGGACCTGATGGGCGCGCTGATGCAGGGGCTCGCCAATCCGTTCGAGGAACAGGCGATCCTGAAGCGCGACGACCAGAGCTGGCTGGTGGATGGGATCGCGCCGTTCGTCGACGTGATGCGCACGCTCGGCATCAAGCATCTCGAGGCCGAGGCGTCGTACGAGACGATCGGCGGCTTCATCGTGCACCGGCTGCGCCGCGCGGCGCGCAAGGGCGACAAGGTGGAAGCAGCGGGGTTCATGTTCGAGGTCGTCGATGCCGACAAGATGCGGCTCAACCAGCTTTTGGTGAGCAAGGTGGGGAAGACCGCCAAGCCGACAGTCTGATGGGCGCGCGGCGGTTAGGCCGCGCGCGCCGGGACAGGATTAGTACTCGACGGCCCAGGTGACCTGGACGTTGACCGAGAAGCTGAGTTCGCCGGTGGCGACCGGGACGGAGCTCGGAGCAGCGGCGAGGTCGGCCTTCATCATGTAGGGCTGGGGCGCATCGTAGCCCTGGCTCTCGGAGACCGACTTCAGGAGGCCGAGGGTTTCGCCGGCGGCTTCGGCGTAGAGGCCGGCCTTTTCCTTGGCGTCGGCGAAGGCGGCCTTGCGGGCCTCGTCGTAAAGCTTGCTCGGATCAGCCACCGAGAAGGTGATGCCGTTGATGGTGTTGGCGCCGACATTCACCTGCTTGTCGAGTACCGCGCCGAGCTTTCCGAGGTCGCGGATGCGGACGTTGACGGTGTTGTAGACCTGGTAGCCGTTGATCTTGGGCGGCAGCGAGTAGCCGTTCTCGTCCTTGGCGTCGGTGTAGACGTAGTTGGGCGAGACGGAGAAGCCCGAGGTCTGGACGTCGCGGGACTCGATGCCGGCTTCCTTGAGGGTCGCGAGCAGGTCGTTCATCGCCTTGGTGTTGGCGTCGAGCGCCTCGCGGGCGGTGGCGCCCTGAGTGGTGACGCCCGAGTTGATGAAGGCGGTGTCAGGAGCGGCGGAAACCTCGCCCGTGCCGGTGACCGAGATCAGGGCCGGATCCTCGGCGAAAGCCGGGGCCGACATGGCGGTCAGCATGAGCAGGGGGATGAGGGCGGTGATGGGACGCATGCGTCTCTCCTTGGGTCTAGAGGCAGTGGGCGCAGTGCTGCCCACTGTATTCCTTGTTATTGCCGCGCCGATGAACGGGACTTGAATGACGCGGCTTCAGGAATGAGACGGCTGGAGTGGGCGAGACCTTGGGTCGGGACGCGAAGTTTTTTCAGGCGGCCTTGATGTGGGCGGCGGCGCGGCCGACGACATCCTCGAACATGGCGGTGGTGAGGACACCGGTGTTCGTGTTGTAGCGCGAGCAGTGGTAGCTGTCGAAGAGCACGGCGCCATTGGTGAGCCGGTGCTCGGCGCCGTGGGAGAAGGGGTACTTGCTGCGCTTTTCGCCGAGCGCCGTCAGCAGCGTGTCATGGGCGATGCGGCCGAGGACGAGGTAGGCGCGGGGCGCTGCCTGTTCGAGCGCCGCGATGAGGAACTTGCGGCAGGTCTTGATCTCGTCGCCGGTCGGCTTGTTCTGCGGCGGCACGCAGTGGACGCCGTTGACGATGAGGGCGTCGTGGAGCTCGAGGCCGTCATCGGGGCGCTGCTTGTAGTGGCCGGTGGCGAGGCCGAATTTTTCGAGCGTGGCGTAGAGCAGGTCGCCGGCATAGTCGCCGGTGAAGGGGCGGCCGGTGCGATTGGCGCCCTTCAGGCCGGGCGCGAGGCCGATAATAGCGAGCCCGGCCTGCGGATCGCCCCAGTTGGGCACCGGGGCGTTGAAGTAATCGGGGTAGAGCCGGCGGTTATCGTGGCGAAAGCCGACGAGGCGCGGGCAGAGCGGGCAATCGCGCGGCGGATTGGGATCGAGCAAGGCAGGCCGTAGAATAAGGACTCAGGTCAGCCCTTGTTGTCCACGGTCACCGGCGTGCGGTCAACGGCGGGAGCTGGCCGCTCAGTGGTCGCGTGAACGGTGCGGTCAACCGGCGGGGTACGGCCGACGGTCTTCGCGAGCTCGGCGACATCGAGGAAGAAATCGGCCTGGCGGCGGAGGTCGTCGGCGATCATCGGGGTCTGGGTGGTGAGCGTCGAAACCACGGTGACGCGCTTGCCCTTGCGCTGCAGCGCCGCGACGAGGGCGGTGAAATCGCCGTCGCCCGAGAACAGCACGAGGTGATCGTAGAACTGGCTCATCTCGAGGGCATCGACGGTGAGCTCGATGTCCATGTTGCCCTTGATCTTGCGGCGGCCCGAGGCGTCGGTGAACTCCTTGGCGGGCTTGGTCACCACAGTGAAGCCGTTGTAGTCGAGCCAGTCGATCAGCGGGCGGATCGAGGAATATTCCTGATCCTCGACGAGAGCGGTGTAGTAGTAGGCACGCAGCAGATAGGCCTTGGCCTGAAACTCGGCCAGCAGCCGGCGGTAGTCGATATCGACCCCGATTGCCTTGCTGGTGGCGTAGAGATTCGCGCCGTCGATGAACAACACGACCTTTTCGCGCGGATCGATGGACATAAACTTCCTCCTCACTGGGTCGGCCGGCCACCTGGCTGCCCCAGCATCAAATGCCTCTCTCACCGCAAGGTTGAGGGAACAGCTCGTTCGGGCCCCGCTGCTCCTCTAAGTTCGGAATACGCGCTTAATCCGTAGGTATTTGCAACAACAATAAATCGTGACGCCGCCGCTCGGGTTTTTAGCCGCTTCGGCAAGCCGTTGATATTAATAGGAAATGCGTAGAGCCATACCGTCACATCCGCCTGTGGGTATTGTCCCGGGAAAAGCGGAGAAGCGAATGGCTTGTGCAGCGTGATGGGCTCTGATATGTGGGCCGCTTGATCCCACCACATTCCGGAGACTTACGTGGCCCGCGTCACAGTCGAAGACTGCATCGAGAAGGTCAATAACCGGTTCGACCTGATCCTGATGGCTGCCCACCGCGCGCGCATGATCGCTGCCGGTGCGAGCATCACCGTCAACCGCGACAATGACAAGAACCCCGTCGTAGCCCTGCGCGAAATCGGCGATGGCGCGATCTCGCCGGAAGACCTGCACGAGGACCTGATCCACTCGATGCAGAAGTATGTGGAAGTCGACGAGCCCGAAAAGCACGCCGCTCCGCTGCTCGACGCGAATGCCGACGAAGATGGCGACACGTTCGACACGATTTCGGAAGACGAGCTGCTGCGTGGCATCGAAAGCCTCGCTCCGCCCGAGCGCCGCGACGATTGATCGGTTAACGATCTCGGTTATATAGTTTTAAGGCGTCGGGCCTCACCGCCCGGCGCTTTTGTTTTGGCCGATTTGCCGCCTGCAGCGCCGCCTAAGGAGCGCGGCTGAACCATGATGCGTCAGTACGAACTCGTCGAGCGTGTGCAGGCCTATAACCCGCATACCGACGAGGCGCTGCTCAACAAGGCTTACGTCTACGCCATGCAAAAGCATGGCACGCAGAAACGCGCCTCGGGCGACCCCTATTTCGCCCATCCGCTCGAAGTGGCGGCGATCCTCACCGACCTGCACCTCGACGACGCCTCGATTGCCGTGGCGCTGCTGCACGACACGATCGAGGACACCGACGCGACGCGCGCAGAAATCGACCAGCTGTTCGGGGCGGAGATCGGCTCGATCGTCGATGGGCTGACCAAGATCGACCGGCTGCAGCTGGTGACGCGCGAGGAAGCGCAGGCGGAAAACCTGCGGAAGCTCCTGCTCGCGATTTCAGCCGACGTGCGGGTGCTGCTGGTCAAGCTGGCGGACCGGCTCCACAACATGCGCACACTCGATTTCATGCGCGAGGACAAGCGCAAACGCATCGCCAAGGAGACGATGGATATCTATGCGCCGCTCGCCGGGCGCATGGGCATGCAGGAGATGCGGCAGGAGCTCGAGGACCTGAGCTTCAAGCACCTGCAGCCCGAGCACTACCAGGCGATCACCGACCGGCTGAGCGAGATGAAGGCCGATTTCGCCGGGACGATCACGACGATCACGGCGGAACTGCTGAGCAAGCTCAAGGGCGCGGGGATCGACGCCAAGGTGAAGTCGCGAGTGAAGTCGCCGTGGTCGATCTACACCAAGATCGAGCGCAAGCAGATCGCGCTCGAACAGCTCTCGGACATGATCGGCTTCCGGGTGATCGTGCCGACGGTGGAGGATTGCTACCGGGCGCTCGGGATCGTCCATACGCACTGGAAGGTCGTGCCGGGGCGGTTCAAGGACTATATCTCGGTCCCCAAGCACAATGACTATCGCTCGATCCATACCACGATCGTGGGCGTGGGGCGGCAGCGCGCCGAGCTGCAGATCCGCACCGAGGAGATGCATCGGATCGCCGAGCTCGGCATTGCGGCGCATGCGCTCTACAAGGAGGGCGCGACCGACATCCACAAGATCGAGAATGAATCGAAGGCCTTCGCCTGGCTGCGGCAGACGATCGGGCATCTGACGAGCGGCTCGTCGCCCGAGGATTTCCTCGAATATACGCGGCTCGAGCTGTTCCAGGACCAGGTGTTCTGCTTTACGCCGAAGGGCAGGCTGATCGCGATGCCGCGCGGGGCGACGCCGATCGATTTTGCCTATGCGCTCCACACCGATATCGGCGACACGACGGTGGGCGCGAAGATCAACGGGCAGATCGTGCCGCTCGTGACGCATCTGCGCTCGGGCGATGAAGTCGAGATCATCCGCGACCAGAACCACCTGCCGCCCTCCAACTGGGAGTCGATCGCGGCGACCGGCAAGGCGCGGTCGGCGATCCGCCGCGCGGTGCGGCTCCAGACGCAGCAGCGGAATTACGCTCATGGCGAGCATCTGCTCGGCATGGTGCTGGAGCGCGAGGAGATGAGCCTCGACGACGGCGAGTTCAAGCAACTGGCCGAGGCGCTGGGGCTGGTGGGCAAGCGCGACCTGCTGGTGGCAGTCGGCGAGGGCAGGGTGAGCGCGGCCGACCTCGACGACAAGCTGCTCGACGTGAAGGGCGTGAAGCGGCGGCGCAAGAAGCTCGACCTGCCGGTGCCCGACAAGGCCGAGGGCTGGTTCGCGCTGCGCGACACCGACATGTTCCGTTTCCGCGTGCCGGGTAATCCCGATGCCGGGCCGGAAGCCAAGGCGGCGCTCGCGGAGCTCAACTTCAACACCGGCTGCGCGGTATCGCTCGAGGGCGTGGTGCCCGGCGACCGGATGGTTGCGATCATGCGCAAGGGCGAGGGCATCACCATCTATCCGATCCACTCGGAGGCGCTGGGCGAGCTCTATGACAGCGATGTGGCGTGGATCGACGTGCGCTGGGATATCCTCGGGCGCGAGGACGACCTGCACCCCGTGGCGATGGCGCTCCAGAGCCAGAACAAGCCGGGCGGGCTTGCGCAGATCTCCTCGGTGATTGCCCACTGCCGGGCCAACATCCATAATCTCGTCATGCGTATGGAATCGCCGGACTTCCACAAGATCACGTTCCAGCTCGAGGTGCGTGACCTGGGACAGCTCACCGACGTGCTCAACTCATTGAAGATGCAGGCGGGGGTGTCCGATGTGCACCGCGCCACCATCGCCGAGGCCGAGCAGGTGACGACGCTGGAATGGAAGGCCCCGGCCAAGAAAAAGGTGCTCGCGTGACGACAGAAGAAGTATTGCAGGTTTTTCGCGACGCCGGAGCGCTGCTGAACGGTCATTTCATCCTCTCGTCGGGGCTCCGCTCGCCGGTGTTCCTGCAGAAGGCCAAGGTGTTCATGCAGCCGGCGATGGCCGAGAAGCTGTGCAAGGCGCTGGCCGAAAAGGTCCGCGCCCAGGGTTATGGCGATGTGAGCCAGGTGGTGTCGCCGGCGGTGGGGGGGATCATCCCCGGCTACGAGACGGCGCGGCACCTGGGGGTGCCGGCGATCTATACCGAGCGGGTGAACGGGGTGTTCGAGCTTCGCCGCGGCTTCGAGATCGCCAAGGGCGAGAAGGTCATCATCGTCGAGGATATCGTCACGACGGGGCTCTCGATCCGCGAGTGCATCGAGGCGCTGCGCGGGTTCGGCGCCGATGTGGTGGCGGCGGCCTGCCTGATCGACCGGTCGGCGGGCGAAGCGGATGTCGGGGTGCCGCTCGTGGCGCTGGCGCAGTACAAGGTGCCGGCCTATCCGGCCGATGCGCTGCCGCCGGAGCTGCAGGCGCTGCCGGCGGTGAAGCCGGGTTCGCGGGGGCTGGCATGATCATCGGATTGGGCAACGACCTCTGCGATATCCGGCGCGTCGAGAAGACACTGGAGCGGTATGGCGAGCGGTTCACGCATCGGATCTTCACCGAGATCGAGCGGGCGAAATCGGATCGACGGGCGCAGCGGGCAGCCTCGTACGCCAAGCGTTTTGCGGCCAAGGAAGCCTGCTCCAAGGCGCTCGGAACCGGCCTTAGTTTCGGCGTTTATTGGCGCGACATGGGCGTCGTGAACCTCCCCTCGGGCAAGCCGACGATGAAACTCACCAACGGCGCGGCCCGGGTGCTGGAACGGCTTGTGCCGGCCGGCATGAAGCCACATATCCACCTGACCATCACCGATGACGGCGGAATGGCGCAAGCCTTCGTGATCATCGAAGCACTGCCCGTTGACCAGGTCGCGGCGCTTACGTAACGACAACTGGCCCGGGGCTCGGGCGGAAGGCATGAGATGAGCGATACGATGTCGAAAGCGGCAGCCAAGCCCGTGAAGAAAAAGAACGAGCTGGTTGAAACGATCGTCGTGATCATCGAAGCACTGGCGATCGCGCTGGTGTTCCGCACGTTCCTCTACCAGCCCTTCTCGATCCCCACCGCTTCGATGCAGTCGACGCTGATGATCGGCGACTATTTCATCGCCAATAAATGGGCTTACGGCTTCGGCAAGTACTCGTTCCCGCTGCCGCTGCCGTTCAACGGCCGGTTCCTCGAGTTCAACCAGCCGCAACGCGGCGACATCGTGGTGTTCCACAACATCACCGACGAGGACTACATCAAGCGCCTGATCGGCATGCCGGGCGACACCATCCAGATGAAGGCGGGCCGCCTCTACATCAACGGCACGATGGTGGAGCGCAAGGAAATCGGCACCGGGACCGACACCGACAGCTCGATGAGCTCAGTGCCGGTGACGCTCTACGAAGAGACGCTGCCCAATGGCGTGAAGCACACGATCCAGGAAATCAGCGACAACGACCAGCTCGACAACACCGAGCTCTATACGGTGCCGGCCGGCCACTACTTCATGATGGGCGACAACCGCGACCGCTCGGCCGACAGCCGCGTGCTGAGCCAGGTGGGCTACGTGTCGAGCGACCAGATCATCGGCAAGGCCGAGGCGCGGTTCTTCTCGATCAAGAACAACCTGCCGCCGTGGCAGCTGTGGGAATGGCCGGCCAATGTCCGCTGGGACCGCATGTTCACGTCGGTATACCAGTAATGGGGCAAGGCCCGCGGGCTAACCCGCTTCAGCCGGGCAGGAGAGGTGCATGATCGAACATGTGTTCCTCCTGCTGCTCGGGCTTGAGCACAACTACTCGACGCCGACGTCGGCGCCTTCGTTTGACTGGGCGAGGGCGCGGCAGTGAGCAAGTCTCGATCGCATGACAAGCTGCAGGCCAAGCTCGGGTACCGGTTCGCGGATCCCGACCTGCTGGAGCGGGCGTTGACGCATTCGAGCGCGATTTCGCCGTCGAAGCGGATCGAGCGGAGCTATCAGCGGCTCGAGTTCCTGGGCGACCGGGTGCTGGGGCTGGTGGTGGCGGACATGCTCTACCGCCGGTTTCCGAAATCGAACGAAGGTGACCTCAGCCGCTCGCTCAACACGCTGGTGCGCAAGGAAACCTGCGCGGCGATCGCGCGCGAACTCGACCTCGGCCACGAGATGATCCTCGGGGATTCCGAGGCGCGGACGGGCGGGGCGCAGAAGGAAGCGATCCTCGGCGACATCACCGAGGCGGTGATCGGCGCGATTTTCTGCGACGGCGGGCTGGGGCAGGCGTACGATGTTGTGCAACGCCTGTTCGAGCCCTATGTCGGCCACTCGGGCAATGTGCGCGCCGACCCCAAGACCACGCTGCAGGAATGGGCGCAGGGCCGCGGGCTGGAGCCGCCGCACTATGCCGAGATCGAGCGGACCGGGCCCGACCATGCGCCGGAATTCACCATTGCGGTCCAACTCGGGCAGTTCCCGAGCGTGACCGCCACCGGGCCGAGCAAGAAGCTCGCCGAACACAAGGCCGCCGAGGCGTTCCTGATCCGGGAAAAAGTCTGGCGCGAGACGCTATGAGTAATACCGACCACAATAACGAGATCGCCGAGGGCACGCCGCTTGCGGTGCCCGACGACAAGATGCGCTGCGGCTTCATTGCGCTCGTGGGCGCGCCGAACGCCGGCAAGTCGACGCTGCTGAACGCGCTGGTGGGCGCGAAAGTGTCGATCGTGACGCAGAAGGCGCAGACGACGCGCGCCCAGATCCGCGGCGTGGTGACTGAAGGCGAGAGCCAGATCGTGTTCATCGACACGCCGGGCATTTTCGCGCCGAAGCGCCGGCTCGACCGCGCGATGGTGGAAGCGGCCTGGGCCGGGGCGGGCGACGCGGACTACGTGGCGCTGATCATCGACGTGCAGAAAGGCGTGACGGCGGAGGTCGAGGCTCTGCTGACGACGCTGGCGGAGGCGCCCGGAGCCAAGGTGCTGGTGCTCAACAAGGTCGACCTGATCGAGCGTGAAAACCTGCTGAAGCTTTCCGAGGAGATCAACGGGCGGCTGCGCTTCGAGGCGACGTTCATGATCTCGGCGCTCTCGGGCAGCGGGGTGAAGGACTTCCTCAACTGGACGCGGGCCCACATCCCGCTCGGGCCGTGGCATTTCCCCGAGGACCAGCTCACCGACCTGACGCTGGCGCTGACGGCGGCCGAAGTGACGCGCGAAAAGCTGTTCCTGCGCATCCACGACGAGATCCCGTACAACGCCACGGTCGAGACCGAGAAGTTCACGGTGCAGAAGGACGGCTCGTACAAGATCGACCAGGTGATCTACCTGGCGCGCGAGGCGCACAAGAAGATCGTGCTCGGCGCCGGCGGGCAGACGATCAAGGCGATCGGCGCGGATTCGCGCAAAGAGCTGATGGAAATGTACGAGGTGCCGGTGCACCTGTTCCTGTTCGTGAAGGTGCGCGAGAAATGGGGCGACGACCCCGAGCGCTACCGCGAGATGGGGCTGGAGTGGACGAAGTAGGGGATGGCTGAGTGGCGACTTCCCCTCACCCGCCCTGCTGCGCAGGGCACCCTCTCCCCAGAGGGGCGAGGGGAAGATGTGCCCCATGCAGTGGGACGGTGAAGGGCTCATCATTGGGGTGCGGCGGCATGGCGAGGCGAACGTCATTGCCGAGGTGATGGTCGAGGGGCGCGGGCGCTGCGTGGGGCTGATCCGCGGCGGGCGTTCGACGAAGCTGGCATCGACATTGCAGGCCGGAAACTCGGTGCAGCTGACCTGGCGGGCGCGGCTCGAGGAGCATCTAGGCACCTTCACGCTCGAGCTGACGGACTCGCGGGCGGCGGGGCTGATTGCCGACCGGGTGCGGCTCTATGCGAGCCAGTTGGTGTGCGAGCATCTGCGCCTGCTGCCCGAGCGAGATCCGCATGACCGGCTCTTGGGGATGGCGATCGGGCTGCTCGACCGGCCGGCGACGACGCGCGAGCTGGGGGCGGCGCTGGCCCGGTTCGAGCTGGTGCTGCTCGATGAACTCGGGTTCGGGCTCGACCTGATGAGCTGCGCGGCGACCGGCACCACCGTAGGGCTGAGTCATGTGTCGCCGAAGACCGGGCGGGCGGTGAGCCGCGGCGCGGCGGAGCCTTATCTCAACCGGCTGTTACGGTTGCCGGGGTTTCTTATCGGAGAAGGTGAAGCCAATGTGGACGCGGTGCGCGACGCCTTTGCGCTCACCGGCCACTTCCTCGACATGCATGTGTGGGGGCCGCGCCAGCTCGATCCGCCGGCAGTGCGGGACTCGCTGATCGAGGCGGTGAGCCCGCGATAGGCGGCCGGCAGCCTGAGCCGCCGGCCGGCCCTGTCAGGCGGCCGCGGGCAGGGACATGGCCGGGTCGCGCAGGGGTTTCAGGGCGTCGGACCAGCGATGGAGCTCGGTGAGCATGGTCAGCGCGTCCTTGCCGGCGGGTTCGCCGGGCGTGAAGCCGCCATCTTCCTTGAGGTGCTCGTAGAACATCGGCAGGGCGACGGTCTTGGGCAGGGCCATCATATTGAGGCTGCCGAGGAGACCGCGCAGGGCCTGGGTCGACTTGAGGCCGCCGGTGGGGCCGCCATAGCTGACGACGCCGGCCGGTTTGTGGGCCCATTCGTGCATCAGCACCTGCAGGGCGTTCACCAGCGAAGCGGGCGGGAAGCCGTCGTACTCCGGAGTGACGAAGACGAAGGCATCGGCGGAGCTGGCGCTTTCGGCCCAACGCTGTGTCGCCTCGTGCTCGTAGTGCTGGAGGATGGGGTGGGCGGGCTCGTCGAAGAGCGGCAGGTTGAACTGTGCGAGATCGACGAGGTTGACCTCGAACTGGCGGTGCTGCCGGGCGATGGTTTCGAACCAGCGGGCAATGGCCGGGCCGTTGCGGCCGGGGCGGGTGCTGCCGATGATGATGTTGAGCTTGTTCATTTTGTCCTCAGTGGGTTGGCGGTCCGGAATGGGCCGCTGTTGAGGACGGGTGTAGCGGGCAGGGCGCCGATGATCCTGATCAGGCCCTGAGCAATTCCTTAGCTTTGGGCGCGGCGCGCAGGGCAGCGCAGGCCGCGGTGAGGCGCGGCGACTGGATGCGGCGGGCGGTGAACTCGGCCTGGGCCAGCTCGGCTTCGGCGTCGGCCGGCTCGCCGAGCTGCCGGTAGGTGGTGGCGAGCGCGAGGCGGACGCGGGCCGCGTCATAATCGAGCCCGGCGTCGCCCCAGAGCTGGCGGGCCTGGACGAGGAAGTTGGCGCTGGTTTCGCGCGAGGTGGTGAGGGCGGCGCGTGCTTCGGCGGCGAGGGCGAGGAGGGCAGGCTGGGCCCAGCGGTCGCCGCCATCGGTCAGTTGCGCGAGATAGGCCTGGGCCCGTTCGCGGCGGCCGGAAAGGGCAGCGATGCGGGCGGCGTGGGCCAGCATGAGGCCGCGGCGCTGCAGGTGGAACCAGGCCTTGCCGGCAAGCGTGCGATCGAGCGCCGCGAGGGCGCCCTCGGCGTTGCCACGCTCGAACAGCAACACGGCGTTGCCCGGCTCGGCATCCCAGCCAAGCGCGTAGGCCGAGGCGTAGTCGCTGGCGGCGCGGTCGCGGTCGCCGAGCATGGCGAAGACGTCGCCGCGGATGCGGTGAGCTTCGCCCATGGCGATGGCGCGATCCTGCATGAGCTTGGGCAGGGCCTCGTCGAGCTTGCGCAGGGCGTCGGTGAGGTTGCCGCGGGCGCCCAGCAGTTCGGCGCGGTGCAGGTCGCAGGAGCCGGAGGATTGGGCGAAGCTCGCGGCGCACCAGGCCTCGAAACCGTCGCTCCATTGCGAGGCGCGGTCCCAATCGGCGTGGGTGCGGCAGCTCCAGAGGATGTTGCAATAGACGAGGCCGCCGGTGACTGGATCGACCGGGCTCGAGAGCGTGATGGCGGCGGCGTGGTTCTGGAGGCGGCGGCCTTCCTCGATTTCGCCGAGCGAGAGCAGGTAAAAGCCCTTGAAGGCGAGGGTGAGGGCGCGCATGGCCGCGCTGCCCGAGCGCTCGGCCTGATCGGAGGCGGCCGAGGCGAGGGCGAGCGCCTCGGTGGCGTTGCCGGCGATGGAGGCGAAGACGGCCCGGATCCAGCCGAGATAGGCGCGCAGGGCTTCGTCCTCGGATGTGGCGGCGAGCGAGGCGGCGCGCTCGATCCAGCCTTCGGCGAGCGCGTGGGCGCCGCGATCGAACTCGATGCGGGCGATGGTGACCGCGGCGCGGCCGGCAAGGGTGGCTTCGCCCGATTGCTGGTAGGCGGCGATGGCGCGGAGGAGGGCCGGGACGGCCTCGGCGGGTCGGCCCATGCACTGGCAGGCCGCGGCCCAGAGTTCGAGGTCGGCGGGTTCGAGCGGGGACTGCGCGTTGGCCGCGGCGAAGAGGCGGGCGGCGACGTCCCAGTGCTTGTCGCGGCTCGCGGCGCGGGCCTCGGCGAGCGTTTGGCCGGAGGCGGGGGCTGCCGCGGGGGCTTCGAAGCGGTAGCCGTGCTTGGAGTGGCTGCGGATGGCGTCGGCCATATCGCCGGCAGCGAGCGCCCGGCGGGCGAGGCTCGCGACGCGCTGCAGCGAGGACTCGGTGACGATGACGTCGGGCCAGAGGGCATCGAACAGCTCGTCCTTGCCGACGACGCGATCGGCGCGGGCAACGAGGTAGGCGAGGAAATCGAACACCAGCGGCTGCAGGGTCTGCGGGGCGCCATCGAGGGCCAGCAGGCGCTTTTCCGTGTCGAGTTCGAACCGGCCGAAACGATGTGACATGACGTGACCCCCGCCTGCCCGCCAGGTGCGCGGGCGGCGAGGGGCTAAGCCCCGGGGCCTGAACCGGGGCTGAATGGTGAGACGTCTGCTGACCTCAGGGGCGGAGGCCGAGCTTGCCGGTGGTGGCGCGGGATTCGAGGTCGGCGAGGGCTTTGGGGCCGTCGGCGAGGTCGACCATGGTGGGCGGCGCGACGGGGAGAATGCCGGCGCCGACCAGCGCGAAGAGTTCGCCGATGACCGCGCCGAAGACCTGCGGGGCGAAGCGGATGAGGGCGCCGACGTTGAGGCCGATGACCTGGACCTGGTGCTTATAGACGAGATCCCAGTTGGAGAGCGAGGCCGCGCCGGCGGGCAGACCCGTAACCACGATGCGACCGGTGACGCGGCGGGTGGCGGCGAGGCTTTGCTCGAACATGGCGCCGCCAACGGACTCGATGACGAGATCGGCGCCGTTGCCGCCGGTGAGGTCGCGGACCTGCTGGGCGAGGTTTTCCCCCTGCGCATCGAGGATGTGGTCGGCGCCGAGGGCGCGAACCGTGTCGTGCTTCCAGGCGGAAGCGGTGGCGATGACGGTGGCGCCATAGTGCTTGGCGATCTTCACGGCGGCCTGGCCGGTGGCGCCGGCGGCGGCGTGGATGAGCACGGTTTCGCCGGCAGCGAGGCGGCCGAGCGGCTTCAGCGCGGCGATGGCGGCGGGCCAGTTCACCACCATGCCGAGCGCCTGCTCGTCGGCAAAGCCCTGCGGGATGGGAACGGCGGCGATCGCGGGGAGCAGCATGTATTGGGCGAAAGCGCCGGTGCCGAAGCCGATGACATGCATGCCGGTCGCGAGGTTGGTGACGCCGTCGCCGAGCGCGACAATCTCGCCAGCGCCCTCGCAGCCGGCGATATAGGGCGGCTGCGGACCGCCGGCGAAGCCGCCTCGGGCCTGCGAGAGATCGGCGATGTTGAGGCCAGCTGCAGTGACGCGGATGAGGATTTCGCCGGGGCCGGGCGTGGGGACGGGGGCGTCGGTGACGAGCCGCAGATTCTGCGGGCCGTTGAAGGAAGTCTGCCGCAGGGCGCGCATGGTGGCGGGGAGGCTCATGGGTGGGTCTCTCGTTATTTGTTTGTCAATCGACAAACAAATAACTGCATGGCACTCCGTTCATGGTCAAGCTATAATTTGTCGATCGACAAACAAAGGAATCCTGATGGCCGGACGTGGCAGGCCGATGACCTTCGACCGGATGCAGGCGCTGCGGGCGGCCATGGACCTGTTCTGGGAGCGGGGCTACGAGGGCACGTCGATGGCTGACCTGACCAAGGTGATGGGCATCGCCTCGGCCAGCATCTACGCGGCGTTCGGGTCCAAGGAGCAGCTGTTCAAGGAGAGCGTGGCGCTCAACAGCGCGACGCAGGGCCAGCCGCCGCGTATCGCGCTGCGCGAGCAGCCGACGGCTTACCGGGCCATCGAGGGCATGCTGCGGGCCGCGGCCGACGCGATGGTGGTGCCGGGCTCACCGCGCGGCTGCATGCTGGTGCTGTCGGCGCCGACCGGAGCGGTGGAGAACCATCCGGTGCGACAGTTCCTCGCCGATATCCGCCACGCCCAGCAGATGGAAATCCGCGAACGGCTGGCGCGTGGGGTGACCGAGGGCGACATCGCCGTGTCCGAAGCCGGGCTCGACGCACTGGCGCGATACTATACGACAGTGCTGCACGGGCTCTCGATCGAGGCGCGCGACGGCGCCAGCCGCGACGACCTCGAGGTGGTGATCAGCGCCTCGATGGCGGCGTGGGAGACGCTGGTGAAGCGGTATGCCTCGGCGGGGCAGCGGGCGGTGGGCTAGGGCCTATCGGTCCTGCGCGGGCGGCATCATGCCGGTGGGTAGCAGGCGTTCGGTGAGGTTGGTGGCGATCCAGAGGGCGGTTTCTGCGGCCCAGGTGGCGAGGGCGGGGTTGGCGAGGGCTGGGTTGGCTCCGGCGCGGCCGGCGGCCGCGAGCGCAGAGCGGCGGGCTAGGGCGTAGGCGGCGATCTGCGGCGGGGTACAGGCGGGGTGGTTGTAAGCGGCGGCGAAGAGGGTGAGACGGCGGAGCTGTTCGTCGGGCGAGTAGTCGTCGGAGCCGAAATCGAGCCAGCTGGCGGCTGAGTAGCCGAGGTCCCAGAGGCGGAGGCCAGGGCGGATGGTGTCGAAATCGATGAGCGCGACCGGCACGCCATCGCGGAAGACGGCGTTGGGCGGGCCCCAGTCGTTGTGGCAGATGACTTCGGCGCCGGCTGCCGTGACCGCCGGGAAGCTCGAGGTGGCGTCGTGGAAGCGGCGCAGCAGGGCGGCGGCCGCCTGGAGGGCCGTGTCGTCGTAGTTGCCGAGGTCGGTGGGGACTTCGCCGGGCAGGAAGCTGAGGATTTCGCGGCCGGTTTCGTCGAGACCGAAGAAACGGGGCGTGCCGTCGAAGCCCACGGCTTCGAGGTGGCGCAGCAGGGCGTGGACCGCGGTGCGATCGCCCGAGATGGGCCGGCGGACGGTGTCGCCGACCCGGACGATGCCGGCGGTGACGCGTCCGCCGGTCTGCGGGATTTCGCTATCGGCCACGGCCGCCTACGGCTTGATCGGGCCTTGGCCGGCGCCGGTTTTTTCGATGGCGGTGGCGATTTCGGCCATGTCGGCCGGCGACAGCTCGAACGTGGCGGCTTCGATCCACCCGTCAACCTGGGCGGGGGAGCGGGCGCCGACGATGGCGGCGGTGAGGCCGGGCCAGGCGAGGACCCAGGCGAGCGCGAGGGTGCCCAGCGAGACGTTGCGGGCGGCGGCGATCGGCTTCAGGGCGTCGGCGAGGGCGAGGTTGCGGTCGAGGTTGGTGGTGAATTCGGGGTTGGTGCGGCGCCAGTCGTTTTCGGTGAGCGCGGCGGCGCGCTCGCGGGTGAAGCTGCCGGTGAGAAGGCCGGCCTGCATCGGGCTATAGCAGATGGTGCCGGTGCCGTGGGCGGCGCACCACGGGAGGATCGACTCGGCAGTCTCGCGCTTGATCATGGAGAAGGGCGGCTGCAGGGTTTCGACGTGGCCCATGGCTTCGGCGCGGGCGAGCTGCTCGGCATTGTGGTTGGACATGCCGACATGCTGGACTTTGCCCTCGGCCTTCAGCTCGAGCATCGTGGCCCAGTAGTCCTCGAGCGGCACGTCGTCGGAGGGCCAGTGGATCTGGTAGAGGTCGATGGTTTCGACCCCGAGGCGGCGGAGCGAGTTTTCGAGTTCGGTGCGGAGGCTCTGGCGCTCGCCGATGCGGCGCGGGTTCTGGCCGTTGGCGTCGCGGATGACGCCGCCCTTGGTGAAGACGAGCGGACGCTTGTCGGCGGGGAGGGCCTTCAGGGTTTGGCCGATGACTTCCTCGGAGTGGCCGACGCCGTAGGCGGCGGCGGTGTCGATCCAGTTGATGCCAAGATCGACGGCGTGGCGGATGGCGGCGTCGGATTCCGCGTCGTCCTGCGGGCCCCACATGTTGCCGCCCATGGCCCAGGCGCCGATGCCGAGCCGGGTGACGTTGAAGCCGGTCTTGCCGAGCGGGCGAGTGGGCAGGTGGGTGGCCATGGGCATGCGCGTCTCCTCCGGATTTTGGCGCGGATCATAGAGGAGGAGGCTCGGGGCGAAATGCTCCGATGGTCGGACTTCACCGCACCTTCAGGAGGATGATGACGAGGAACCAGAGGCTGGCGAGGTGGATGAGGAGGAAGCGGAGGAGGACCTGGGAGTTCGACCAGTTGAGGTTCTTCCGCGCGTGATCGTGGAAGGGGAAGCGGATCGAGCTGAGGATGCGCAGCCCGAAGAGCCGGATGAGCGCGACCTTGGCGAGGCCGGTGGCGCCGTTGAACAGCATCAGCGGGGCGACGAAGAAGATCATCGCCGGATTGCCCGAGACGACGATGCAGATGCCGACGAAGAGGCCGATGGGGCGCGAGCCGGCATCGCCCATGAGCGCGGCGCTGGGCGGGGCGTTGTGCCAGAGATAGCCGACCAAGACGCCGCAGAAGAGGGCGGCGACGACGGCCCAACTGGCCGCATCTTCGCGGAACGGGATCAGCAGATATTTGGCGTTCACCGCGTCGCCGACCACCATGTAGAGGATGAAGCCGAGGGCGGCGATTGTGACGGCGGAGAGCGAGCCCGAGACGCCATCGACGCCATCCGAGCAGTTCACCGCGTTGATGCAGAGCCAGACGACGGGCGTGTAGATGACGATCGCCGCCCAGAACGGGATGGTGAGCACTACCGAGGTGAAGGGCAGCCAGAGGATGGTGTCCTTGCCCCAGAGCAGCACGGTGCAGACGAAGAGCGCGACGAGCAGGTCGGTGAGGCCGAGGGTGAGTTCGCTGAGGCCGCCGGTGCGGTCGTCGAGGTAGCCGACGGCGCAGGCGAGGATGATGGCGCCCATGCAGAAATAGATGTGCGGGTCGACGGGCGCAAAGAGCGCGACCGTGGCGATGAAGATGCCGATCATCAGCACGCCGACGCCGACCGGCTTGCCGACGCTATCCGCCGCGTTGATGGCGTGGGCGCGGCCGCGATCGCGGGGCAGGACGTGCCAGAGTTTGGGCAGCAGGAAGAGCGTCGCCAGCGCGGAGACGAGCGAGCCGACCGTCGCGAGGATGACGTAGGACGAGGCCAGACGCGCGGGGCCCCAGAACGGGCTCAGCAGGTCGGCGAAATAGGTGAGCATTGTCGGACGTCCCCCGGCGCCAAGTGTGCAAGGCGTAACCGAAGCTGGACGGGAAACGAAGCGGGTTTGCGGCGCCGGCGGGGCTTTTCAACCGCCGGCGCCGGATGGGGGCTAGGCGATGAGGAAGGCGGTCGCGACTTCGGTGAGCAGCGGCGAGGCGATGAGGTTGTAGTGGGTGGTGCCGGGGATGATGGCGAGCTGGCCCTTGGGGCGGCGGGAGCCATCGAAGCCGGCGTCGCCCTGGCCTCCGCCGAGCAGCGTCCAGAACTCGACCATGTGCTCGGGCCGGATGGAATCGGCGTCGGCGAAGACCAACTGGGTGGGGGCGGTGATGGCCTTGACCCCGTCGGTCCAGTCGCGATCGACGAGGTTCATCGCTGCGGATTTCTTGAACATCGTCTCCCAGTTGACGCCGGGATAGAGCTGGGCGAGCGGGGAGGCGGCGAGTTGCTGGCCGATGGCGGCGGCGCTGGCGGGCATCTGCTCGAAGGCCTTGCGGACCTCGGGATAATCGCCATCGGTGCGGTAGGCAACCGAGACCGACACCAGTTTTTCGACCAGCTCCGGGTGGCGGAAAGCGACCTGGAGGGCGATGGCGGCGCCGAGCGAGTAGCCCATGAAACGGGCCTTGCCGATGCTCAGGTGCGCGAGCACGGCGGCGACGTCGTCGGCCATCTGCTCGCTCGACCAGGGTGCGTCGCTGTCGGTGCTGTGGCCGTGGCCGCGCATGTGGATGGCGATCACCTTGTGGGTTTTCGCCATGGCGTCGAGCGGGGCGCCGAAGGTCTGCGAGGGGTCGACGCCGCCGTGGAGCAGCACCAGCGGGGGGCCGTCGCCGTGGATCTCGTAGTAGATTTCGGCGCCGGCGACCGGGACCTTGCCCGTGCTCGAAGGGGTGCTCATGGGGTTGTCTCCTGCGGGTTGGGCAAAGGCGAGCGCGGCCGCGAGCGCCGTGGCGGTGAGGGCGAGGGTGACGAAACTGCGTCTCAGCATGGTCGATCCTCCGGGTCAGCTCGAGGCGAGCAGGCGTTCGAGGCGGTCGTAGGCCTGGTTGGTGCCGGCCGCGAAGCCGCCGGTGCGGGCGAAGGCGAGGCCTTCGGCGCTCTCGAACTCGGCGCGCATGGTGAAGATCGTCTCGTTGCCGAGCGGCTCGAAGGTGAGGGTGGCGAGGTAGGTCGGCAGCCCGGTGCCGCGCGCTTCGGGCGGGCGGAAGGGGCGGTAGACGATGCGTTCCGGGGCGACGATCTCGACGAACTGGTAGCGCACGGGGCGCTCGGCGCCGTCAGGCGCGCGCATGGTGACGTGCCAGTCGCCGCCGGCGCGGAAATCGAGCCTGGTGATGGTCGAGGTGAAGTTCTCGGGGCCCCACCATTGGGCGAGGAGGTACGGGTCCTCGAAGGTGCGCCAGACGAGGTCGCGCGGCGCCTTGAGGCGGCGGGTGATGACGAGTTCGCGCTGCTCGAGCGGATCGGAGGCCATGGTCCGCTCAGTTCTTCTTGGCCGATGGGTCGGCGGACTGGAGGCGTTCGAGCAGGCCGTCGAGCCGGTTGAGGCTGGTGTCCCAGAATTTCGAGAATTCCTCGATCCAGTCGAAGGCTTCGCGCAGCGGCGCGGCTTCGAGCCGGCAGGGGCGGAGCTGGGCGTTGCGGCCGCGGCTGATGAGGCCGGCGCCTTCGAGCACTTTCAGGTGCTTGCAGATGGCGGGGATGCTCATCTCGAAGGGCGCGGCGAGCTCCTTCACCGAGGCTTCGCCATCCATCAGGCGCATCAGGATGGCGCGGCGGGTGGGGTCGGCGATGGCGGAAAGCGTGAGGCTGACCTGGTCGGGCTGCATGTCCATTCCTAACCGATTGGTTAGCTAACTGAATGGTTAGATATAGCGACGCGGGAGTGCTGTCAACGACGGTGCTGACGGGGTCAGAGCGTGTCGATCTCGGGGTCGTCGAGGAGGCGGGTGAGCGTGCTGCGGCCGAGATCGGCCATGCCGGGGTTGGTGTCGCGGTAGTACCAGACGAGGCCCATGGACTGGATGAAGGCCCAGGCGGCGCCGCGGTGCCAGTCGAGGCCGGACGAGGCGAGGCGGGCGCGGATGAGGTCGCGGCACGGGACGTCGAACAGGTGCCAGGCGGCGACGAGGTCGAGAGCCGGATCGGCCGGGCCGAAGCTGCCGGTATCGAGGATGCCGGCGAGGCGGTCGCCGCGGACGAGCAGGTTGGCCGGGATCAGGTCCTTGTGGCACATGCGGTCGCCGGGTTTTGGCGGCAGGGCGCAGAGGCGCGACCACAGGCGTTCGAGCCGGGCGACGTCGAGCAGACCGTGGCTATTGGCGAAGCAGGTGGCCATCCAGTCGTCGTGGGTGGTGAGGTCGCCGCCGCGGCCGATGCCATCGAAGCTGCGGCCGGCGGGGGCGACGTCACGGAGCGTCGCGATGAGGTTGGCGATGTCAGCGGCGAAGGCTGTGGAGCCGGCGAGGCCGCCGGGCGTGGCGAGATCACCGTCGACCCAGGTCTGCAGCGTCCACGGCATCGGATAGCGCGGACCGGGCTGGCCGATGCCGAGCGGGCGGGGTGCTGGGACCGGTGAGTGGTCGGCGAACTCGGTGGCGGCGGCGGCTTCCGCGCGGAGCGTGGCGGTAGCGCGCTCGATGTCCTGAGGCTGAAGCGGAAACCGGGCGGTTACGCTTTCGCCGACGCGGAAGATGGCGTTGACGGTGCCGGTGCCGCTCAGTTGGCGGACGGGCGCATCGCGATAGTGCGGGAACTGCTCGGTGATCAGGGCGCGCGCGATGGCGGCATCGATGGGCAGCTGGTCGGCGTGCATCATGGGCGGCGCGGGCCCATCAGGCCCATTTGCCGGGGCGGATGGGCGGCGGCGGGGGCTCGGCGGGGAGGCCCATTTTGTGACGGAGTTTGGCGAGGGCCATGCGCTGCATCTGCATCTGGCCCAGTTGGGGCGGGCAGATGACGACGATTTCGGTACCGGTCGCCTCGTCGATGGCCGAGACGCGCACCTGTTGGCCGAGCTGCTGGAATTCGAAGAGAACGCGCTGTTGAGGAAGGCCGGACTGACTCTTGTCGGATCCGGCCATCGCTGCCTCAGGCATCCTGGGAGAAGTTGGTGATGCCCTGCGCGTCGAATTGGTAGACGTCGTCGCGGAAGCTCACCGTGCCCTGCCGGTTGGCCCAGGCGGTGATGTAGGTGGTGTGGATCGGGATCTGCACCTTGAGCTTGATGTCCTCGCGCATGCCCTGGTCCCAGGCGGAGAGGACGCTTTGCGGGGTCCAGTCGCCACCATTGTCGCGCAGCAGCCAGGCCACCAGTTCCTCGATGTTTTCGCAGCGCATGCAGCCCGAGGAGTGGAAGCGGGCGTTCTCGCCGAACAGCGCCTTCTGCGGCGTGTCGTGCATGTAGACGTCGTACTTGTTGTAGAAGTCGATCTTGCAGTGGCCCATCGAGTTCTCACCGCCCGGATCCTGCCGGAAGGTGTATTTCAGCGGCTGGGCGGCGCTCGACCAATCGAGGCTGTTGGGCGGCACTTCGTTGCCCTTGCCGTCGAAAATCCGGATGTGGAACTTGGTCAGGTACTCGGGATCCTCGTTCATGTAGCGAACGAGGTCCTTCTCGATGATCGACTTCGGCACCGTCCAGTACGGATTGAACTTCACCTGGAAGATCTTGGAATTGAGGATCGGGGTGGCGCGATCGACCTTGCCGACCACCGAGTTGTGGCGCTGGACGACCTGGCTGCCTTCGACCGCCTCGACGGTCGCGGCGGGGATATTCACCGAGATGTAGCGGTCAGTAAGGGTCTGCGACCAGAACTGGATGCGCTGGGCATTGAGCTTCAGCTGTTTCAGGCGGTAATCGGCCGGCACGGCGAGGGCGTAGAACGTCGCCTCATCGACCTGGCCGTTGATCACGAGGCCGTGGCGGGCCTGGAACAGGCGCACGGCGGCATCGAGCTTGGCGTCGAACTCGTCGTTGATCTTCTTTTCGAGCGGCATGTCGCCGTTGATCATCAGGCGGCGCTTCAGCGCGGCGGCAGCCTTGCGCTTGTCGCCGAGCTTCAGGCCGAAGGTCTCGCGGGTCGGATCGTCCCAGTTGCCATTGGCCTGGACGAACGCCTCGTAATTGGCGATGGCGGCCTGGAGATTGTAGGCGGTGTCGACGCTGAGGATGGGCTCGATGGTGTCGATCAGGGCCTTGGCGGTGGCCGTGTTGCCCTCGGTGTCGACATTCTTGATGGCCCGATCCTTATTGAACGAGTCCCAGAAATCGTTGTCCTCGGCGTGCACGATGGACGGCATGGCGAGGCCAGCCCCAATAGTCGCCATGGAAGTCAGCACGTTGCGCCGATTAAACCGCATCAAGTCACCCGAATACCGAAGGTAGGCCAGAGCGCTCCTCATACCATCGGTCCGGGGCTGGCTCCAATGCGGTCAAGCAGGTTTGAACCACCTGCGGGCACTGGCCTAACGCAACCTGAGGGACTTGCGGGGGTCGGGAGCCACCCTGCAATTGAACGCAACCCATAGCGCGATTTGGGGCGCAAATAAGAAACGCCGGCACGAAGCCGGCGTTTGCTGAACGAATTGTGGCAACGAGGCCACAGGATCGGGTGATCGGCGGGCGATCAGAGCTTGTAGAGGATCTGGTCGACCCAGAAGCGCTCGAGGCGGCCGAGGGCTTTGTTGAGGTTTTCGAACGATTCGTTGTTGAGGCCGCCGACCTTTTCGATCGACTTGAGGTGGCGATCGTAGAGCTCGTCGATCACTTCGGCCACTTCTTCACCCTTGGGCGTCAGCCGGATGCGGACCGAACGGCGGTCGGCGCGGGAACGCTCCTGAAAGATGTAGCCGGTTTCGACCAGCTTCTTGAGATTGTACGAGACGTTCGAGCCCAGGTAGTAGCCGCGGCTGCGCAGCTCGCCGGCGGTCATCTCGGCGTCGCCGATGTTGAACATCAGGAGCGCCTGCACCGGGTTGATGTCGTCCCAGCCCATGCGGTCGAACTCGTCCTTGATCAGGTCGAGCAGCCGGCGGTGGAGACGCTCCACGCGGCTCACGGCCTCGAGGTAGAGCGGCTTCAGCCCCTGGGTTTCCGCCGGAACCATCACCTCTGCGGCGTTGGATTTGACTGCCATTTTTGCCTCACTGTCCTGTCGTCGCTGCGCGGTTATCCGCGTCTCATAGGGCCAACTTACGGGGCCGCAAATAAGATGAGCTTAAGCCGCACACTTAAAACTATCTTACGGAAAAAGTTGCGGAATTTGGCTTTACGAAAGGTAACGACCGGTCAGGAAATTGTAACCTGAATGGTAAGTTACCCGTCCTTCGACAGGCTCAGGATGAGGACGTTTGGGGCGGCCTAATCGTGCTGGCGGCGCATGCGGAAGCTGAGGAAGAGGAGCGCCGCGACGCTGACTACGAGCAGCAGGCGTACGGCGAAACCGAGCGCCGAAATGGTAACATCCTTGTTTCCGAACAGGTACATCAGCAGCTCGATGGTGGTGGCGATGCCGAGGAGCACGGCACCCCAGCTGGCGCGGATCCAGAGGCCGACGGCCGCGAACAGACGGGCGAGGCAGAACACGGCGAGATAGGCGAAGCCGGTGGCGCCGAGTTCGGTGATGGGGCTTTGGGCGCCCGAGGACACGCCGAGGAGGCGGGAGGCATCGGCGAGCCCGAGCAGCAGCGCGATGATCGCGACGATGCGGAGATAGCGGCCGGCGAGTTCGCTCTTGAAGTCCATGCGACGGGCTTAGCAGGCGTGGGGCGGCTGCGACAAGCTCGGCCTTGAGGGCGGCCGGGCAGGGGGGTAGGAAGGCGCCACATTTCCCCCGAATGGAGTCTGTCCGAGATGCCGAACTGGAAAAAGCACGACATGAGCTTTCTCGAGGGCCGGCGGCAGCGGCGGCTGCGGCGCACGGGCTGGATGCGCGACATGGTGCGCGAGACGGTGCTGACGCCGGCCGATTTCGTGCTGCCGATCTTCGTCGAGGACGGGGTGAACCTCCGCACGCAGATCAAGACCATGCCGGGGGTGGAGCGGGTTTCGGTCGATCTCGCGGTCGATGTGGCGAAGGCAGCGGCGGCCGAGGGCATTCCGGCGCTGGCGATCTTCCCCAATACGCAGGACGACCGGCGCAACGAGAATGGCAGCGAGGCGCATAACTCGGACAACCTCACGGCGCGGACGCTGAAGGCGATCAAGGATGCCGGGGTGCCGATCGGGCTCATCACCGACGTGGCGCTCGACGAGTACTCGTCGGACGGGCAGGACGGGCTGGTGCGCGACGGCGAAATCCTCAACGACGAGACGGTCGAGGTGATGGTGAAGGCGGCGCTGATGCAGGCGCGGGCCGGGGCCGACATCATCGCACCCTCGGACATGATGGACGGTCGGGTCGCGGCGATCCGGGCGGCCCTCGATGCCGAGGGGTTCGACCAGGTGGCGATCATGGCCTATTCGGCGAAGTTCGCGTCCTCGTTCTATGGCCCGTTCCGCGAGGCGGTGGGCTCGGGTTCGCGGCTCAAGGGCGACAAGCGGACCTACCAGCTCGATTTCGCCAATACGAACGAGGCGATGCGCGAGGTGGAGCAGGATATCGCCGAGGGCGCCGACATGGTGATGGTGAAGCCGGGGTTGCCCTATCTCGACATCGTGCGGCGGGTGAAGGACGAGTTCGACGTGCCGCTCTTCGCCTACCAGGTGTCGGGCGAGTACACGATGCTGAAGCTGGCGGGAGCGGCGGGTGCGATCAACGGCGAGATGGCAATGATGGAGAGCCTCTGGGCCTTCAAGCGCGCCGGGTGCGATGGCGTGCTGACGTATTTTGCGCTCGAGGCAGCGCGGCTGCTGAACAGGTAGCCGGTCAGCCGGGCAGGAAGTCGATGACCTGCCCGGGACGGGCATAGCCGAAAATCCGAAACCCTGCCTCGGTCTCTTCGCCGGGCAGGTGGATGGGGCGGAGGGCCGCCCGGATCATTTCGCGATGGGCATCGTCCTCGGCGATGATGTCGACCTGGAGCAGGTCGGAATAGCCACCATCCGCGAAGTGGTAGAACCACTCGCCATCGGGTGGCGCCCGGTGGCCGTTGGTCGCCGTGCTGATCCACCTGGGGCGACGCTCTAGGTCGAGCATGGCCAGCCTGAGCTCTCGCCACTTGGTGTTGTTCATCACCGGTTGCAGCATGGCTTGCCTCCAAAGCGGCAAATCTCGGCGGCTGCTTGCGCTGGCGCAGAGCCACACCATCTAATGGCGTGAATGAGGGGATGTCCATGCGCCAGTTGCCGGATCCGGTTTCCAACCCTGAGCTGTTCGAGGGGCTGCTGGTGCGGCGGGCGATGGCGTATTTCATCGATCTCGCCATCATCGGCGCCATGGTGCTGGCCGTTTCGATCGTCGGGCTGGTGTTCGGTGTGCTGACGCTGGGGCTGGGGCTGATCCTGCTGCCGGTGGCGGTCGTGCTGGCGGTGCTGGGCTATTACGCGGCGACGCTCGGTTCGCCGCGCCGGGCGACGGTGGGGATGCAGGCGATGGATATCGTGCTCACGCCGGCGCGCGGGCGGCCTCTCGATGGCTGGGCGATCCTCATCCATCCGGTGGTGTTCTGGGTGACGGTGTGGATTTCGTGGCCGTTCACGATCCTGTTTGCGCTGTTCACGCCGCGGCGGCAGCTGTTCCACGACCTGATTACCGGCACGCTGATGGTGCGGCGTTCACCGATGGAACAGCATTGGCGCAGCATGCGGGGGGCGGCGGCCTGATCGCCATTGCGGCCCGCGAATCCGGGGCATAGAGTGGCCCGGTCGAATATAGGGCCACTATGACCGACCAGACGCCCGAGAACACACAGCTCTTCCTTACGGCGGCCATGCCCTGTCCGTATCTGCCGGGCCGGCAGGAGCGGAAGCTGTTCACGCACCTGACCGGGCGGCGGGCGACGACGCTTCATCACCTGCTGAGCGATAACGGGTTCCGGCGTAGCCAGAACCTCATCTACCGGCCGGCCTGTGATGGCTGTTCGGCGTGCCAGTCGGTGCGGATCGTGGCGCAGGAATTCGTGCCGTCGCAGCGCTACCGGCGCGTTTCCAAGCTCAACGACGACGTGGTGGTGGAAGTCTGCCAGCCGCGCGCTACGGCCGAGCAGTTCGCGCTGTTCAAGCGCTATCTCGATGCGCGCCACTCGGGCGGCGGCATGACGCAGATGAGCTTCGTCGACTATGAGTACATGGTCGAGGATACGCCGGTGCAGACGGTGCTGGTGGAATATCGGCTGAACTCGGTGCCGGGCCGGCCGCTGGTGGCGGTGGCGCTGACCGATGTGATGCCCGACGGGCTCTCGATGGTCTATTCGTTCTTCGACCCCGAGCTGGCGCATCGGGGCCTGGGCAACCTGCTGATCCTCGACCATATCGAGCAGGTGAAGCTCGCGGGGCTCAGCTACGTGTACCTGGGATATTGGGTGAAGGACTCCCCGAAGATGGCCTATAAGGGCCGCTATCGCCCGCTCGAAGTGCAGCGCGGGCCCCTGGGGTGGCGGCGGCTGGAGTAGCCGCTCTGGCGACAATCCGGATTGCGATCGAGACGCTGGCCGAGCTGTTCGCAGCGCCGGCGATGGACCCGATTGCCGGCCGGCTGGAGCGCGAGGCCGGGATGGAGCGCATTCTCCATGCCATCGACGAGCTCAGTTCGCGGCACGAGCCGATCGAGGTGGAGATAGCGCTGCCCGAAGCCGCGGCCGCAGGCCGGACGCCGGCGGAGATGGGCGAGGCGATCGATGCCTATTGCCGGTGGGAGACGGCGGAGTTGAGCCGCGAACTGAAGCTGACGCGGCGGCGCGGGCTGCAGGCGCTACGGATCGGCGTGCCGTTCCTCGCCATCTGCCTCGCGCTGTCGGGGGCGGCAACGGCGATGCTGGGGAGTTCGGGCTTCGGCAACCTGCTCTCCAACAGCTTCGTCATCATCGGCTGGGTGGCGCTGTGGCGGCCGACCGAGGTGCTGCTCTACGACTGGTGGCCGCTCCGCCACCGCATCCGGCTGTTCCAGCGGCTGGAACTGGCGCCGGTGCGGATGGTGTTCAGCTGATCTGCAGGTGGATGTGGTCGTCGTGGCGGGCGGCGCGGCAGCCCTGGAAGCCGAGAAGCGGCGAGGCGACGCCGAGGCGCTTGGCGAGGTAGGGCTCTAGGAAGACGCGCTGCAGGCCATGCGATGGGCCGTGATCGAACAGCCAGTTCAGGGCGAAGCGGGTGCGGTTGGGCTCGAGTTTCAGGGCGGGCCAGAGCGGTTGCAGCCAGGTCATGTCCCAGCGGGTGGTGAGCCACTCGGCGGGGCAGGGCGTTTCCTCGCCGGTCGCGGGCTGCTCGAAGGCCCAGTAGCCGATCGGGGAGCGGGTGACGGCGGGTTGGTAGGTGCCAGCGGCGTCGGCATAGAAATAGCTGAGATCGAGCTTGCGGCCGTCGTCGTGCGACAGGTGCGGGAGCAGCGGGACGCCGCCGAGGAAGGGGAAGTTGGCGTCGAGGGCGACGGTGATTGTGCCGGGGTAGGTGGCGGCTGTGTCGGCGGCGAGGCTGTTTGCGAGCGTCAGTAGCTTCGGTTCGACGTAATGGCGGTTCAGAGCGCAGAGGATGGGCAGGGCGCGGAGCGGTTCGCCGGTGCAGGGGAGCGGGACGCGGCCGGCCATCGCGGCGAGCGGCGGAACGATGACGAGGCTCGTCGCGGCGTAGGCGACGAGGAAGAGGCCGGTGGTGGCGAGACGGCGCCAGCGCAGGTGGCGGCCGAAGCCGATGGCCACGAGGAGGACGATGCCGCCCACTTCGGTGAGGATGGTGAGGAGGAGCACGGCGGCGACGAGCAGCAACAGGCGCAGCATGCGGCGTCTCCCGGTTCAGGTCGGGGGCGGGCGGCGGCCCAGGCGGAAATCGTTCTCCATCAGGCGCAGGCGCTTGCGAAGCGGGAGCCCTGTTTTCACTGGGTGGTAGAGTGTGTCGCCGCGACGGCCGCTGGATTTGAAGTAGGTATAGGCGTGAGGCGGGCGGAAGCTGAAGGTGGTGTGCGCCGAGGCCGAGGCCATAAAGGTGCCGCGGTAATGGAGGTTGGTGCGCTCCGGCGGTGTCCAGGCGCCCTCGCCGCTGATCTCAGCGATGCTGAAGCCAGCGGACTCGGCGAAGGACGGGATAACGGCCTCGAAATTGCCATCCCACCCCGGGACGGCCATCGCGTCGGCATAGGTTTCGGCCAGCTTGCGGCTGAAGCGCGAGATGCAGAAGAGGCCGATGAGTGGATCGGCGACCGCGCCTGGGAGCTGGAGGCCCGGGGCGTGGTACCAGCCCGGATCCTGGCTGAGGCGGTGGAGGCGGGTCAGCAGCAGGTCGCCCTCGTAGGTGGCGGCGGCGCGGAAGAAGCGGCCCCAGTTGCCCTTGAGGTCGACGTCGTATTCGATGAACCACAGCCGATCGTAGTTCGCGACCCGCTCGTGCAGCAGGGCGGCGAGCCAGATCACGTCGGTATGGCTCATCAGCGCGTCGGTCCATGCCTTGCGCTTGAAGCCGGCCAGGCGGGCGGGGATGCGGTCGCTGAGATCGCCGGTAGCCACCGTGATATCGGGCGACATGCCGGGCGGGATCGGCTTGCCCGGCTCGGCATGGAGCGCCACGAAGACGTCGATCACGCCCGCCGTCTCGCGCTTCAGTCGCTCGACGTGCTTGGCAAGCGCCGGCGACCAGAGGTGCGTGAAGAGGATGGCGCAGTCGCGAGGCACGGCGTCGACTAGCCCACGAACTTGTTGTTGCGCGGGAAGCCGGTGGGAGGCTGGCGGCCGACATCGGCGCGGGTGCCGAGCCATTCGCCGAGTTCCTGCATCGACTTGGTGTAGGTGCGGCCCGAGGAATCCGTCCAGGTGAGGCCGGTGGCGCTCGGGAAGGTTTTGAGGTCCGAGAGGCCGCCATCCTTGTATTTCTGCAGGCGCACGCCTTTGCCGCGGGTCATTTCGGGCAGGGTGTCGAGCGGGAAAACCAGCAGCTTGCGGTTATCGCCGATGACGGCGACGACGTCACCATCGACCGGGACGATGAGCTTCGCTTCCTCGGTGCCCGAGACGTTGAGCACCTGCTTGCCCTTGCGGGTGTTGGCGATCAGCTCGTCTTCGGCGACCACGAACCCGTCACCTTTTTTCGACGCGATGACGCGCTTGCGGCCGGGGCGGTAGACGAAGAGTTCGACGATGTCCTGGCCTTCTTCCATGTCGACCATGAGGCGCACGGGTTCGCCCTGGCTGCGGCCGCCGGGGAGGCGGTCGCCGGCGAGGGTGAAGACCTTGCCGCCGGTCGAGAGCAGGAGGAGCTTGTCGGTGGTCTGCGCGTGGATGAAGAGTTTCAGCCGGTCGCCGGTCTTGAAGCTCTTCTCGTCGATATCCGAGGTGTGGCCGCGCATCGAGCGGATCCAGCCCTTTTCGGACAGGATCACGGTGATCGGTTCCTTCTCGATCATGGCCGAGGCGACTTCGTCCTCGTCGACATTGGCGGCATCGGCGAAGTCGGTGCGGCGGGCGCCGACCTTGGTGTCTTTGCCGTAGGTCTTCTTGAGTTCGCCGACCTGGTGGTGGATTTCGCCCCACTGCCGGCGCTCGGAGGCCATGAGGCCCTCGAGGTGCTCTTCCTCTTCGGTGAGCTTCTTGTGCTCGGTGCGGAGTTCGATTTCCTCGAGCTTGCGCAGCGAGCGCAGGCGCATGTTGAGGATGGCTTCGGCCTGCACGTCGGTGAGGTCGAAGGTGTCCATCAGGCTTTGCTTCGCGTCATCTTCCTCGCGGATGATGCGGATCACCTCGTCGAGGTTGAGGTAGGCGATGATGTAGCCGTCGAGGACTTCGAGGCGGCGGGCGATCTCGTCGAGGCGGTGCCGCGTGCGGCGAACCAGCACTTCCTTGCGGTGGTTCAGCCAGGCGACGATCGCTTCCTTGAGGTTCATCACCTTGGGGACGGTGCCGCGATCGAGCACGTTCATGTTGAGCGGGATGCGCTGCTCGAGGTCGGAGACCTTGAACAACTGCTCCATCAGGATGACGGGGTCGACGGTGCCGGCGCGGGGCTCGATGACGAGGCGGATGTCGTCGGCGCTCTCGTCTCGGATGTCCTTGAGGAGCGGGAGCTTCTTGAGGTTGAGAAGCTCGGCGACCTTTTCGATCAGCTTGGATTTCTGGACGCCGTAGGGGATCTCGGTGACGACGATCTGGTAGACGCCGCGGCCCTTGTCCTCGCGCGTCCAGCGGGAGCGGAGGCGGAAGGAGCCGCGGCCGGTCTCGTAGGCGTTGAGGATGGACGAACGGGGCTCGACCAGGATGCCGCCTGTCGGGAAGTCCGGGCCGGGGATGAACTGGGTGAGTTCGGCCACGGTGGCCGAGGGGTTCATGATGAGGTGGAGCGCGGCGTCGCAGATTTCGGCGACGTTGTGCGGCGGGATCGAGGTCGCCATGCCGACGGCGATGCCGGTCGAGCCGTTGGCGAGGAGGTTTGGGAAGTTGGCCGGGAGGACGATCGGCTCTTCGGACGAGCCGTCATAGGTCGGTTTGAAATCGACCGCGTTCTCGGCCATGCCCTCCATCATCCGCATGGCGACTTCGGTCATGCGGGTTTCGGTGTAGCGCATGGCGGCCGCGCCATCGCCGTCGATATTGCCGAAATTGCCTTGGCCGTCGGCCAGCGTGTAGCGCATGGAAAAATCCTGCGCGAGGCGGACGAGGGCGTCGTAGATCGACTGGTCGCCGTGCGGATGGAACGAGCCCATCACGTCGCCGACGACCTTGGCGGATTTCTTGTAGGCGCCATCGGGATCGAGGCGGAGCAGGCGCATGCCGTGAAGGATGCGGCGGTGCACCGGCTTCAGCCCGTCGCGGGCGTCGGGCAGGGCGCGCTGGGTGATGGTCGAGAGGGCATAGCTCAGGTAGCGCTCTTCGAGCGCCTGGCGCAGGTCGACGATCCGCTTGTCCTCGCCGTCGGGCGGCTGGGTGGTATCGGGGTCGTCGCTCATTTGGGCAGGTTCCGGCGAATCATCGGCCGACTATAGCGGCAGGGCCGGAAAGCGGGACATCGGTAACGGAATCATTCCCCAACCGAGAGGGCCGGACAAGCAAAAGGGCGGCACGAGGCCGCCCTTCGCGTTCAGGCCGTGCCGGCCGTTAGAGGCGGCAGCGGTGATAGTCGCCGTCGAAGCCGAGATACATGTCGGTTTCGGCGCTGTACGACCGGTAGCGGTCCTCACAGGCTGCGACGTGGGCGTTGTACGACCCACCGCTGCTGTAGCCGCCATTGTTGTTGTTGATCGAGTTGGCGATCGCGGCGCCTACGACGAAGCCGAAGATGCCGGCGCCGACATTACCGATCGAGGGCTGGTTCCAACGGTACCAGCGCTGGTAATCGGCCTTGCTCCAGTGCTTGTGGTTGTCACGCCAGTCGTCGCAGCCCTTCCAGTTCGGGTGCATCTCGCAGCGGTCCGACACGAAGCGGTCCTGCGAGCCGTACTGGATGTTGAAGGAGGCCGCGTTGGCGGCGGACGGGATGGCCATGGTGCCCACGAGGGCGAGCGCAACGGCAGCGGAAGCGATCTTGTGCATGTCGGGTCTCCGAGTGTTCTTGTTGATCGACGCTTGGCCCATAAAACGCACCGCATCCGGGATGGTTGCGACGGCTGGGGCTTTCCTCCGGTGGCGCGTTCTGCGATAAAGCCCGGGTTCGCGCGACTGGCGAGATCAGATGGGGCACCATCGGGGAACGCGAACGTAGAGCTGCCGCTCGCCTGGGCACCCAACCGAAACAACATGGGAGCCCGCATGAACCCGATGATCCATGCTCTTTCACAAGCCCTCATCGGCTTGGAATCGCCGCTTTGTGCGTGCTACAGGCACGCCAGCACCAGTTACACCCACACTTTCTGCCCCGGGAGACGCTCATGAGCGCCGTTTCCAACCTGCCGCTGTTTCCTCGCTTCTTCACCAACACGCTGGTCGAGACCGATCCGGAAATCGCCGAGTCCATCCAGCTTGAACTCGGTCGCCAGCAGCACGAGATCGAGCTGATCGCGTCTGAGAACATCGTCTCCAAGGCCGTGCTCGAAGCCCAGGGCTCCATCATGACCAACAAGTACGCCGAGGGTTATCCGGGCAAGCGCTACTATGGCGGCTGCCAGTATGTGGATATCGCCGAGAACCTGGCGATCGAGCGGGCCAAGCAGCTCTTCGGCTCGAACTTCGCCAACGTGCAGCCGAACTCGGGCTCGCAGATGAACCAGGCCGTGTTCCTGGCGCTGCTGCAGCCGGGCGACACGTTCATGGGCCTCGATCTCAACTCGGGCGGTCACCTGACGCACGGTTCGCCGGTCAACATGAGCGGCAAGTGGTTCAACGTGGTCAGCTATGGCGTGCGCCGCGACGATCACCTGCTGGACATGGACGAGGTGGCGCGGCTGGCGCGTGAGCACAAGCCCAAGCTGATCCTCGCCGGCGGCACCGCCTATTCGCGCGTCTGGGACTGGGCGCGGTTCCGCGAGATCGCGGACGAGGTCGGCGCGTACCTGATGGTCGACATGGCCCACATCGCGGGCCTCGTGGCTGGTGGTGTGCACCCCTCGCCGATCCCGCATGCCCATGTGGTGACGACGACGACGCACAAGTCGCTCCGTGGTCCGCGCGGCGGCATGATCCTTTCCAACGACGAGGAGATCGCCAAGAAGATCAACTCGGCGGTGTTCCCGGGCCTCCAGGGCGGGCCGCTGATGCATGTGATCGCGGCGAAGGCCGTGGCGCTCAAGGAAGCGCTGCAGCCCGAGTTCAAGGCATATGCGCGGCAGGTCGTGGCCAATGCGCGGGCGCTGGCGGCATCGCTGATGGAAGAGGGGCTCGAGGTCGTCTCGGGCGGCACCGACAACCATCTGATGCTGGTCGACCTGCGGCCGAAGAACGCCACGGGCAAGAAGGCCGAGCAGGCGCTGGGCCGGGCGTTCATCACCTGCAACAAGAACGGCATCCCGTTCGACCCCGAGAAGCCGTTCGTGACTTCGGGCGTGCGTCTCGGCACCCCGGCGGGCACGACGCGCGGCTTCGGCGAGGCCGAGTACCGCGAGATCGGCAAGCTGATCGTCGAGGTGCTCGATGGTCTGCGCGAGGCGAACTCGGAAGAGGGCAATGTCCTCGTCGAGGGCAAGGTGCGCGACAAGGTGAAGGCGCTGACCGCGCGCTTCCCGATCTACGAGAACTGAGGTTTAGGCCCGTGCGCTGCCCTTATTGCGGAAATGACGATACGCAGGTCAAGGACAGCCGGCCGACCGAGGACTCGAATGCAATCCGCCGCCGCCGCATCTGTCCCAGTTGCGGCGGCCGCTTCACCACCTTCGAGCGCGTGCAGCTGCGCGAGCTGATGGTGGTCAAGAAGTCCGGCCGGCGCGTGCCGTTCGACCGCGACAAGCTCGAGCGCTCGGTGAACACGGCGCTACGCAAGCGCGACGTCGCGCAGGAGCGGGTCGAGCGCATGATTTCGGGCGTGGTGCGCCAGCTCGAAAGCCTCGGCGATGGCGAGATTTCGTCCGAGCGGATCGGCGAGTTCGTGATGGAGGGGTTGAAGAGCCTCGACCACGTGGCCTTCGTGCGCTTCGCTTCGGTTTACCGCAACTTCTCGACGCCCGACGATTTCCGCGCCTTCCTCACCGAACTGCGTGAGGACGAGGGCGAAAACGCCGACGACAATTGACACAGCTCAAGCCGTTTCCCCGCTGGCTAAGCCATGCAGGAAACGGGTATTCTCCTTCTCATTCCCTCTGACGGAACGACTTTCTCAATGCCCCAGGCCAAGCCGCGCGATCCTTCTACTCCCCGCCCCGCCAACCAGCGTGGTGCGGCCCGGCTCGCGGCCGTGCAGGCGCTGTACCAGATGGATGTGGGCCGGCAGACGCTCGAGGACACGCTGAGCCAGTTCTCGGCCGTGCACCTCGGCCGTGAGATCGAGGGGGAGGAGTATCTGCCCGCCGATGCCGATTTCTTCCGGCAGATCGTTTCGGGCGTGACCAGGTCGCAGCTCGAGATCGACCCGGCGGTCGATACGGCGCTCGCCGACAGCTGGCCGATGGGCCGCATCGACGCGACCCTGCGCGCCATCCTTCGCGCCGCGGCGTTCGAGCTCCTGAAGCGCAAGGATATCCCGTCGCGGGTGGTGATCACCGAGTATGTCGACGTGGCCAAGGCCTTCTACGAGGACGACGCGCCCAAGATGGTCAACGGCGTGCTCGACCAGGTGGCCAAGACCGCCGGCCGCGACAACGAACCGACCAAACCAGCGAAGTAGCAAGATGAGCGAGAGCGCCGTCACCTCCACCGGGTCGCCGCTTCGCAATATCGGACTGCTTGCGGTTGCGCAGGCGGTGGTGGGCTCCAACCAGGCGGTGTTCGGGGTCGTCGCGTCGCTGACGGCGCTGACCATGGTCGAGGACACCAGCCTCTCGACGCTGCCGGTGGCGTGCATGACGGTCGGCACGGCGCTCGCTACGGGGCCATCGGCTTATCTCATCTATCGGCTCGGGCGGCGCGGCGGCTTCATGCTGGGCGCTGCGCTCGCCGTGCCGGCGGCGCTGCTGGCGGCACTTGCGGCCTGGCTCCCTAGCTTCTGGCTGCTCTGCGCGACGCTCGCCGTACTCGGCGCGACGTCGGCGTTTGCCAACCAGTATCGATTTGCCGCCGCGGACAGCGTGCCGGCTGATTTCAAGTCACGCGCGATTTCGTGGGTGATGGCGGGCGGCGTAGTGTCGGGCTTTGTCGGCCCGAACATGTATGTGCTGACCAAGGACCTGATCCCCGGCGGCGCTTATGTGGGCACCTACGTGGCCATGGCGGTGATGGGGCTGATCGCGGTCGTCGTGCTGTCGCAGACGCATCTGGCGCCGGTGGTGCGGCGCACGGCGGGTGGCAGTTCGGGCCGGAGTTTCAGGGAACTGCTGTCGACGTTTTCGGTGATCGTGCCGATGGTCGGCGGCGCCGCGAGCTTCGGGCTCATGGTGATGGTGATGGTGGCGGCGCCGATCGCCATGGTGACCGTCTGCGGGCACACCACGACCGATGCGGCCTATGCGATCCAGTGGCACATCGTTTCCATGTTCGCGCCGAGCTTCTTTACCGGCTCGATCATTCATCGGATCGGGGCGCATCTCACGGCGGCGATCGGGCTGCTGCTGATCATCTGCGCGGCGGCGGTGAACCTCACCGGCACCGAGGTGTACCACTTCGTCGCGTCGCTGATTCTGCTCGGGGTCGGCTGGAATTTTGGCTTCATAGCCTCGACGGCGCTGCTGTCGACCGCCTACCGGCCGGAGGAAGCCTCGAAGGTGCAGGGGCTCAACGAGCAGATCGTGTTCGGCACCATGGCGCTGGCCTCGATCCTCTCGGGCGTGCTGCTGAGCGCCATCGGCTGGCAGTCGATCAACGTGCTGGTGATTCCGGTGGCGACGCTCGCGATCCTGACGCTCGCGTTCGGCGGAATGGGTCGGGGCAGGGCTGCCAAGGCGGCCTGAGCCGGTGGTGGCTGACGCCCTCGTCCTTCGACAAGCTCAGGATGAGGGCTTTGGGTGGCTCAGCGCAAGCTGGCCCACGAACTTGTCAGGTATTGCCAACTGGCAGCGGCGAACTCCGCCGTCTCCGTAGCCCTCATCCTGAGCTTGTCGAAGGACGAGGGCGGCTTGCGCCAGATCAGATCGACGCGATGATCGATTCGAGGAAGGTGCGGTCCTGGCCGAAGGAGGGGGTGCGGCGCGATTCGATCTGGAAGGACTTGCCGTCCTTGATGCCCAGGCGCTCCATGTCGGTGACCTTGCCGGTCTTGTCGAAGTAGATGACGAGCACGGTGCGCTGCTTGGAGAGCTCCATGCCGAACGCGGTCTGCTGCACCTTTTCGCCGATATAGATCCAGGCCGTCTCCTTGGCGAAGGAGTTGGTGGACTGCGGCGAGCCGAGCACGGCGGTGACCAGCGCCGCGGACTGGCCGGGGCGGATCTGCTTCACGTCGTCTTCGGAGATGTCGTAGCCGCGCTGCTTGTTCTGCACCAGGTTCATGCCCGACGAGCAGGCCGATAGGGTAAGCGAAAGCAGGAGGGCCGCGGCGATCGGGGAGGCGAAACGGAAGGCAGCGCTACGGCTCATAAGTTTGACTTTCCCGATCTCTGTCGACTATTACCACGGCCTTGGCCGGCCGGGGACTATTAGCTGCCCCGAGCTTGATCTGGCAAGCGTGGGACAATCCCACGTCACCACTCGACGCCGTCGCCAAGCCTTGCTCCGAACGATGCCGGAGGCCGGACGACGATGTTGAATCTGTTCAAGAAATCCCCAGACCCCGAAGCAGTGCTAGCCGTCTATCGCGCTATTGTGGCGCAATCCCGGCAGCCGGTTTTCTATGCCGAGTGGAACGTGCCGGACACGGTGACCGGCCGTTTCGACGTGCTGAGCCTCCATATGGGGCTGGTGTTCCGCCGGCTCGGCGGGGCCGGCAAGCCGGCCGCGGACTTTGCCCAGGCGCTTTTCGACCTGTTTTTCAAGGACATGGACCGGAACCTGCGCGAAATGGGGGCAGGGGACCTGAGCGTGCCCAAGAAAATCCGCAACATGGGCAACCTGTTCTATGGCCTGATGACCAGCCTCAACGAGGCGATGGAAAAAGGCGACCGGGCAGAAGCCGAGGCAGTGCTGCGGCGCAACCTGTTCGACGGCGTCGACGGCCCGAACATTCCGGCGTTCTACGACTATATCGACGCCGAATACGCCAAGCTGAAATTGCAGAGTGTGGACACGATGATCGGCGGCAAGGTGCTGCTCGGCGAGGCGGCATGAAGAATAGCAGCGACAGGATCGTGATCCCCGACGCGTCGATCCGGCTCGATTCGATGCCACGTGATGGGCGCGATATCGACATCACGGTCGAGCGCGAGGCGCGCGAGGCGATCGCGGCGCAGATCGAGGTGACGGCGGTGGACCGGTTGCAGGTGAAGCTGCATGCGGTGCGATTCCGTGGCGGCATCCGGGTGAGCGGGCAGCTCAAGGCGCTGGTGGTGCAGCCATCGGTGGTGTCGCTCGAGCCGGTGACCGACGAGATCGCCGAGGCGGTGGACCGGATTTTCCTGCCGGGCGGCGAGAAGCCTTATGCGGGCAAGGCCGATGCGGAGGTGTTCGTCGACCTTGAAGGCGACGACATGCCCGACCATTTCGAGGGCAACGAGGCAGACCTCAGCGACCTGATCATCGAGACGCTGGCGCTGGCGATCGACCCTTATCCGCGACTCGATGGCGAAAGCGTCGGCATCGCCGGGGACGAGGACGACGAGGAAGACTCGCCGTTCGCGGGACTGAAGGTGCTGAAAGTCGATGAGGACAAGGGCTGACGCCCCATCTCCGCCACACCTCGCAGGCTTGTGCAGGCAATACGAACGGTTAGATTGGCGGCGCTCCCTGACGGGGCGCTGGAACGGCGATGAGTGACCTTATCCGTATCTCGGTTGACGCCATGGGCGGCGACAAGGGGCCGCGTGTGGCGGTCGAGGGCGCGCGGCTGTTCTGGAAGGAACGCAAGAACGTCAGCTACATCTTTCACGGCCGCGAGGCCGAGATCGCGCCGCTGCTCGATGCGTGCCCCGAGATCAAGCCGCTGAGCCGGATCGTCCATTCCGACAACGTCATCTCGATGGAAGAAAAGCCGAGCCAGGCCCTGCGCAAGGGCCGCGGCAATTCCTCGATGTGGGCGGCGCTGCAATCGGTGAAGGACGGCGAGGCGGATTTCGCCATTTCGGGCGGCAATACCGGTGCGCTGATGGCGATGGCCACGTTCTGCCTGCGGCCGATCGAGGGGATTTCGCGGCCGGGCATCGCGGCGATCTGGCCGACGCTCCGCACCGACATCATCGTGCTCGACGTGGGCGCGACGATCGGGGGCGACGCCAAGCAGCTGACGGATTTTTCGATTCTCGGCGCGGCGCTGGCTCGCGCGCTGTTCGACCAGGAACTGCCGACGGTGGGGCTGCTCAATGTCGGCACCGAGGAGATGAAGGGGCTCGATGAGGTGAAAGAGGCGGCGCAGATTTTGACCGCGGCTTCCGGCTCGGGCTTCATCTATCACGGCTTCGTCGAGGGCGATGATATCGGCAAGGGCACAGTGGACGTGGTGGTCACCGAGGGCTTTGCCGGCAATATCGCGCTCAAGACCGCCGAAGGCACGGCCCGGCAGGTGGGCAGCTATATCCGCGATGCGCTGAAGGCTGATCTGATCTCGATGCTGGGTGCGGCGATCGCCGGGCAGGCGCTGCAGGCGCTGCGGCGCAAGCTCGACCCGCGCAACATCAATGGCGGCGTGTTCCTGGGGCTCAACGGCCCGGTGATCAAGTCGCATGGCGGCACCGACGAAGTCGGCTTCAAGGGTGCCCTGGGCCTCGGCTATGAAATCGCCCGCAACAAGGTGATGGACAAGATCGCCGAGGGCATGCGCCGCTTCCCCACACTGAACGCAGCGCCGCAAGAAGCGCCGGCGCAAGAAGCAGAGGCAAAACCCGCGTGACCGACCGTAGAACCATCATCCGCAGCGTCGGCGCCTACCTGCCGGCGCGCGTCATGACCAATGACGACCTCAGCAAGATCGTCGACACGTCGGACGAGTGGATCCAGCAGCGCACCGGCATCAAGCAGCGGCACATCGCGGCCGAGGGCGAGAACACCTCGGACCTCGGCGCGGCGGCGGCCCGCAAGGCGATGGAGAACGCCGGCATCGGCATCGAGGATGTCGACCTGATCATCGTGGCGACGACGACGCCGGACATGACTTTTCCCGCGACCGCGGCGATCATCCAGCAGAAGCTCGGCATGCGTCATGGCGCGGCGTTCGACATCCAGGCTGTGTGCTCGGGCTTCGTCTACGCGGTGGCGACGGCCGATTCGTACCTCAAGAACGGGCTCGGCAAGCGGGCGCTGGTGATCGGCGCCGAGACGGCGAGCCGGCTGCTCGACTGGAACGACCGCACCACCTGCGTGCTGTTCGGCGATGGCGCCGGCGCGGCGGTGGTGGAACTGGCGAAGCCCGGCGACGAGCGCGGAGTTCTCGCGACGGCGCTCCGCTCGGACGGGCAGCACTGGAACAAGCTCTATGTCGATGGCGGCGTCAGCTCGACGCGGACGGTCGGCCATGTGCGCATGGAGGGCAAGGAAGTCTTCAAGCACGCCGTCGGGATGATCACCGACGTGGTCTACAAGGTGCTCGAGGATACCGGCCACACGATCGACGATCTCGACTGGTTCGTGCCGCACCAGGCCAACAAGCGCATCATCGACGGGGCCGGCGTGAAGCTCGGCCTGCCGCCCGAAAAGGTGATCGTGACAGTGGACCGGCACGCCAACACGTCGGCCGCATCGGTGCCGCTGGCGCTCAACACGGCTGTTGCCGATGGCCGCATCAAGCGCGGCGATCTGGTGATGATCGAGGCGATGGGCGGCGGCTTCACCTGGGGCGCATCGCTGATCCGCTGGTAAGGTGAGAGGCGGCCCCCCTCCACAGGAAGCCGCCCCGACGCAGAACCCAAGGACCCGAATCCCGGCTCTGCGTGTCTAATTCCCTGCGAGGGCTCGGAGATCATCGGTACCAAGAGAACGCGGTCATCCACCATTTGGTGGAGGCGGTACGTATTTGATGGGAATTGAAGGGGCGGCCGAGCGCGTCAGCAGCTCGGCGTTTTGCCGGCCACACGCCGTCACGACACCTTCGCAATCGTCCCTAGCCTTTGATTGTTAAGCCAGATTGCCAGTGGGCACGCCGCGCGTTAAGGTTTGCCATCCGTAGGTGGGGGCGCCTCACGGGACAAGTCCGAAAGGGCAAACGGAGGGGCAACAAATGACACAGAAGACTGTGACGCGCGCCGATCTGGCAGAGGCCGTCTACGAGGCAGTCGGCTTGTCGCGGACCGAATCGGCCGAGTTGGTCGAGCGCGTGCTCGATCTCGTCGCCGAGGCGCTCGTGGCCGGGAAGAATGTGAAACTCAGCTCCTTCGGCTCGTTCCAGGTGCGCTCCAAGAACGAGCGAATCGGCCGCAATCCCAAGACGGGCGAGGAAGTGCCGATCCTGCCGCGGCAGGTGCTGGTGTTCAAACCCAGCAACGTGTTGAAGTCGAAGATCAACAAATCTATGGTCCGGGCTGGAAAATAAGAGTCTTCCAGTTTCGGGTGAGTCCTTTTGGACAAGTCGCCAGACGCCTTTCGCACCATTTCTGAAGCGGCCGACGAGCTCGACCTGCCGCAGCACGTGCTGCGTTTCTGGGAAACGCGATTCTCGACCATCAAGCCGCTGAAGCGCGGTGGCGGGCGGCGCTATTACCGCCCCGAGGACGTGCTGCTGCTCAAGGGCATCCGCCGCCTGCTCTACGATCAGGGTTTCACCATCAAGGGCGTGCAGCGGATCCTGAAGGAACAGGGGCCGCGCTACGTGATCGCCGTGGGCGAAGGCCGGCCGGTGGAACAGCTGCCACCGACGGCGCTGGCCGCGGACGAGCCGGTATTCGAGGACGAGCCCGAGGTGGCGTACGGCGAATATTCCGAGGCCGACGAGCCGGAGGTTGCGGCCGAGGCGCCCCAGCCGGGTGCAGCGGAGAAGCCGCGCTTCCAGCTTTCGAACCTGATGCCGAAGGCTCCGCCGCCGCGGCCTGCGGGCCTCACCACGGCGGAGCGCGAAAAGCTGTCCGACGTGCTGCGCGAACTGCTCGACTGCAAGCGGCTGCTGGAGCGGGCGCGCGAGTAGCCGAGTCAGCCCTTGTCGTCGCCGTCGGCATCACGAGCGCCGTCGAAGACGCCATAGGACTGCGAGGATCCAGCGCCGCCATCGATGACGCTGCCGCCGACGCCCAATCCGCGGCGCAGCAGTTCACGCACGGCTGCGGCGCGGCTGGGCATGCGATTGGCAAACCGGAAATCGTCGAGCGCGCGCAGTTCGTCTGCTTCCAGCATGATCTGCAGGCGCTCTCCGCGCTGCAGAGGGTTCCCCTTCATGGTGGTTTCACTCATTGCTGCCTACACCCCTTAGCAAGTTACTCATTCGACTAACTTGCGCGGTGGCCATAATGCCAAATCGACGAAATGGTTCCATAGAAAAAATGAGTAGGCACCTCACTTTGATAAGAGAGGGCTTTAGGGGGCATCCTCTAACTCCGTTTTAGGTCGACATGCCGGCTCGATGCGCCGATCATTGCGCGCATGTTGAACAATCAAGACGGCATGAATGACGCGGGCAGCGAGATCGTCGCACTCGGGACCATACTGATCCTCGAGGACGAGGTTCTGGTGTCCATCGTCATGGAGGACCTCCTGCGCGAGATGGGCGCGAGCGAGGTGCTGGTGGCCGCAGATGCAGCGGGCGCGCTCGCGATTTTGGCCGCAACGCCGCCTGATATCGCGATCCTCGACGTTCACCTTGGCTTTGGCGGCACCAGCATCGAGGTAGCCGATGCGCTCGACGCGCGCGGCATTCCCTTCATGTTCTCAAGTGCGCTGGGCGATGTCGCCGTCGAGACGCGGCACAAGCACAGGCCAATGCTTGGCAAGCCCTTTGCCGATGAGGAACTGAGGGCGCACGTCCTGGGCCTCGTCCGGCGCTAAACGAAGAAGGGAGGCCCGGCGGCCTCCCTCTGCATTCAGGAACCCGGTGGATCAGGCCCGCTTCGGGATCTGGATGTCCTTGAGCATCACCGTCAGTGCCACCGCGACGAGGTAGAGCGCGGCGATCCACAGGAAGGTGGTGTTGAAGCCGGCGGTATAGTGGGCCAGCACCGTCTCCTTGATCGTATCCGGCAGCGCCGCGGCGACGTGCGGGCTGAGGCCGGTGAGGCCTTCGGGCAGCGCGGCCTGGGCATCGGCGGGCAGGGCGGTCGCCTGCTGGGTCAGGGCCCAGGTCATCACCGCGCCGTTGATGGCGAGACCGAGCGAGGCGCCGATGGTGCGGGCCTGGGTGATGAGGCCGGTGGCGGCGCCGATATCCTGCAGCGGTGCGGCAGCCTGGATGGCGACCATCAGCACCTGGAACTGCAGGCCCATCGAGATGCCGAATACCGCCATCATGATGCCCATGATCCAGAACGGCGTGTGGGCGTTGACGAAGGTGAAGGCGACCATCAGCGCGGCGCCGACGGCGAAGGCGGCGACCGGCATCCACTTGTAGCGGCCAGTGCGGGCGATGATACGGCCTGCAAGCATCGAGACGACCATCGAGGTGGCCGAGGCGGGGAGGAATAGGAAGCCGACTTCGGCCGGCCCGAGGCCCGTGATCACCTGGAAGTACAGCGCGAAGTAGAAGAACATGCCGAGGGTGACGATGCCGGCGACAAGCGACGACGCGGTGACCACCGAGATGGTGTGGTTCTTGAACAGGCGCAGCGGGATGATCGGCTCGGCAGCGCGGTTCTCGACCATGATGAAGGCGATGGCCGCAGCGACGCCGATGACCGGCAGGACATAGGTCCAGAGGTCTGGGCCCGACGGATCGAGCACGTGATCGCCCCAGTAGACGATCGAGGTGGTGGCGACGGCCAGTAGCAGGCCGCCGAGATAGTCGACCTTGTGCTTCTTCTCGGTGAACTTGGACTGCATCACGAAGAAGATGAGGCCGAGCACGACGATGCCGATGGGCAGGTTGACGAGGAAGACCCAGCGCCAGCCGAAAAAGCCGGTGATGTAGCCGCCGGCCACCGGGCCAAGGATCGAGCTTAGCGCGAAGACGGCGGACGAATAGCCCTGGTACTTGGCGCGATCGCGCGGCCCGAAGAGTTCGCCGATCATGGCGAAGGCCGAGACCATAAGGCCGCCGCCGCCAATGCCCTGCAGCACGCGGGCGCCGATGAGCGATTCCATGCTCCAGGCGAGGCCACAGGCGGCCGAGCCGATGAGGAACAGCACGATGGCGACCATCACGACGTTCTTGCGGCCATACATGTCGCCGAGCTTGCCGTAGAACGGCGCGACGGCGGCGGTCGACAGCAGATAGGCAGCGCCGACCCAGCCGAAGAGGTGCAGGTTGCCGAGCTCGCCGGCAATGGTGGGCAGGGCGGTGACGACGATCTGCATGTCCATGGTGGCCATGAACATGGAGATCAACGCGCCGAAATAGACCAGCAGCGTGGCGCGCGAGGGGCCGACTTCGACCGCCTCGGGCGCCGGCGCAGCAGCGGGCGCTCCGGAGAGAGTTGTATCAGACATAGATGCCTCCAAATTCGGAGGCGGGTTATGTGCCTCGCGCAGATATATGTCAATCGCAATTATATGCACGTGGCACATAATTGACATGCGCACATAATTTGTGCTAGCCGCATCAGACATGAGCAGCAGTGACGACAACCTCGACGGCCTACCCAATATCTGCATTACCCGCGGCGACCAGGAGATGATCGACCTGGCGCTGGACCGCGGTCTCTCGCCGGCGGCGGCGGAGGCGGTGGCCTCGATCGATGCGGTGATGCACAAGGTGCGCCGGTCGATACAGCGGCGCGATTTCGGCCGGCAGGTGATGGCGAAGCTCGATCCGTCGCTCGAAGTGGCGCATCTCGATACGATCAGCGCCATCGCCCACAATCCGGTATGGACGGCCGAGGGCGCGCCTTCGGAAGTCACGGTAGGGCTGATTGCCGAGCGGCTGGGAATCGACCCGTCGCGCGCGAGCCGGGTGGTCGCCGACGTGGTGGAGCGCGGCTATGCCAAGCGCGTGGCGTCCCAGCTCGATGCACGCCGCATCTGCCTCGAACTGACCGCCAAGGGCCAGCGCTTCGTCGAGGCGGTGCGCCGGAACAAGCTCGAGATATTCGCCCGCGCGCTGGGGCAGTGGAACGAGCGCGAGCTCGTGGTGTTCGCGGCTTTGTTCGACCGGTTCTCCGACTGGGCGACGGCCGACCGGGGCATCGAGCGCTCGGCCGACAACATCAAGCAGATGTTCGACGAGAGCGAAGCGAAGGCGGCGCTGGAAAGCGCGAAGTAGTCGCGCTAACTCTGGATCATGTCCAAGACCACTGCCGCGACGCTGGCGCTGACCAAGGCCGGCGTCGACTTCACTCCGTTTCCCTATGACTACGACCCTGACGCGCCGCGTATCGGGCTGCAGGCGGCTGAGGCGCTGGGGCGCGATCCGGCGCAGGTGTTCAAGACGCTGATGGCCGAGGTGGACGGCAAGGCGGTGTGCGTGGTGGTGCCATCGGACAGCGAGGTGAGCATGAAGAAGCTCGCCGCTGCGTTCGGCGGCAAATCGGCCGGCATGATGAAGCCGGCCGATGCCGAGCGGCTCACCGGCTTCAAGGTCGGCGGCATCAGCCCGTTCGGGCAGCGGAAGGTCGTGCCGACGGCGATCGACGAGACGGCCGAGCTCTACGACGAGGTGCTGATCAATGGCGGGCAGCGCGGGCTGCTGGTCGGGCTCGCGCCGGCCGAGGCAGTACGCGTGGCGGCGATGAAGATCACTGACCTCCTGGCCTAGCGCATCGCGGAGCCTTCCGGCTGTCGCGGACACGCGATAAGGTCCGGCGCGTCAGTAGCTTGGGGTGCCTCGATGGCCAGCATGTTCCTTCTCACCTATTCGGCTCCGATCCTCGAGCTCGAGATCGGCGACGTGCTGATCACCCAGGGGCACATGGGCACCGACCTGTTCGTGCTCGAGACCGGTCAGCTGGCGGTGGAGCGCGACGGGGTGAAGATCGCGACGATCGACCAGTCCGACTCGCTGATCGGCGAGATGGGCCTGCTGCTCCACAAGCCGCACAGCGCCACCGTGCGCGCCGAGACCAACTCGAAGGTGCGCGTCGTCGCCGATGCGATGAAGGTGCTGGAGCGGCATCCCGACATCACACTGCGGCTCGCGAGCCTGATGTGCCAGCGCCTTGATGAAACGAGCGGTCTCGTCAGCGAACTCAGCCGTGAAGTGTCGGGCTCGACGCAGAAATCGCTGGTGGGGCGAATCCTCTCGAGCCTCGTGACGACGCCGGGCCGCCGCTGAGGCTTTTAGCGCGCGTCGAGCAGCGTGCGGCCGGTGAGGGTGAGGATGTGGGCGTCGCCATAGATGTCGACCCAGCCCTTGGCCGCGAGGCGGCGGAGCACCACCGAATCCGGGCGGTAGCTCGGATTGGCCGCGAGGTGGGACAGCGCTTCGACCTCGACCGGGCGGGCGCCCTCAAGCACGACATCACGCAGCGACATGGATAACTCCCTGGATAGGCACGGCAAATACGCGTCACGGCGCGGTTGGTTCCGGCGCTCGGCAGCGGCAATTTGACCTTAATGCGCGGCAGTGAGCTCGCGGCCGCCGGTGCGGCGGCTGGGCTGGCCGGCGCGGCGCACGGCGCGCTGGCGGGCGGCCTCGACGGCGGGGTCAGCGGCCAGCACTTTCGCCATTTCCGTTTCGACGAACTGCATCACGCTATCGACGGATTTCGCCAGCCTGGGGCGACGACGGGCAGCAACCAACTCGACCTCCAACTCACGCAACGGCAACTAGAAACTGGTGGAGTTGGGCATATCGACTGCTTTGGTCAGCCTTACTGCCCAACTCCGCGCTCAGCGAGCCGAGAAGTAATTGGCCACAATTTTGACTTACTTTCCACAGGACCAGTAAGTTCTGGTTAACGGTGCCGTTAATACGCGAATACGCGTAGCCGGGTGGCGCGTGTTGTGGGCCGGCGCTTGAGGCGGCGCCGAACTGGTGGCAAACAGAGGGCATGAGCCACGCCTATTCCATCACCGCGAATGTCGAGACAATCCAACAGGTTGTCCGCGACGCGCTGCGGCTCGAGGTGGCGTGCGATCTGGCCAATGGCCCGCCGCAGACGGGCGTCTATCCGGGCATGGTGGCGCCGATCCTGCGGCGGGGCGAGGGGGCCTCGCTCAAGCTCGATCGGGTGTGGTGGGGCATGCCGTCGCCGCGCAACGTGATCTGGAAGCGCGCGAAGCAGCGCGCCGACCGGCTGATCGAGAAGCATCACCAGCGAATGACGCCCGACGAGTTCGAGGAGCTGCAGCAGGCCGAGCCGGATCCGGGCGTTCACAATGTCCGTAACACCGACAGCGCCCATTGGCGGCGCTGGCTCGCGCCGGAATTCCGGGTGATCGTGCCCTTCAACAGTTTTGCCGAATGGAGTGACCTGATCGGCCCCGGCGGCAAGAAACACGGCAACACCTGGTTCGCGATTGGCCCCGATCGCCCACTTGCCTTCTTCGCCGGCATCATGGCCCCGCAATGGACCAGCATCCGCCGCGTCGGCCACCAACCGCTGACAACCGACCTGTTCGCGTTCCTGACGACAGAGCCCAACGCCGAAGTCCGCGCCGTACAGGAATCAATGCCGGTGATCCTGCGCACCGCCGAAGAGGCCAAGCAGTGGCTGACGACGCCGTGGGATGAGGCCAAGGCGCTCAAGCGGCCGCTGACGGATGGATCGCTGAAGATCGTCTCGATCGGCAACAAGGAAGACCCTCCGGAGGTGGTGGCAGCGCCGGAGGTGCCGGAGCAGACGTCGCTGTTCTGAGCGATAAGGGCCGCGCACCGCGAGAATTTGGTCGGGCTCGGACTGCCCCAATTCCGGCTTTCGTTCTCATTGCCCCAAAAATGCCTCTTGCCTCCACAGCCGGGCTTCAGTAGGGGTTCGCCTCACGTCGGGGTGTAGCGCAGCCTGGTAGCGCATTTGTCTGGGGGACAAAGGGTCGTCGGTTCAAATCCGGCCACTCCGACCATTACTTCCCAAGCCGGGGCAGCTCGGTTCGCCTGAAACCCCCGCCTCCCGGTAAGCCTTGAAGGACAGATCGATTGGATAGTGCCCCCAGCGATCCGGTCCCGGCTGAATTGGCGTTGATCACCGAGAACCTCCACCGCTGGCCGCAGGCCAGGGGCGGCGAGGTGACGCTGATCAATCTCAGCGAAAACCACACTTTCCGCATCGATGTGCCTGGCGGGCAGAAGTTCGTGCTGCGCCTGCATCGGCCGCGCTACCAATCGCGCACGGCGATCGGCAGCGAGTTGGCCTGGCTGGAAGCGATCACCGACCAGACGGAAATCCCGGTGCCACGGCCCGTCCCCGGAGGGGATGGGGAGATCGTGCAGGAGGTGGCGCCGGACCGGTTCGCGGCGCTCTTTGCCTTCGAGCGTGGCGTTGCGCCCGACGAAGAGGGCGACCTCACCACGCTGTTCGCGACGCTCGGGCGCTATGCGGCGACGCTGCACAAGCATGTCACCGACTGGAAGCAGCCCGAAAAGTTCGTGCGGCCGATCTGGGACGCGGCGGGCATTCTCGATTCCGACGGGGCGTGGGGCGACTGGCGCAAGGCGCCCAATGCCGAGGGCGAGACGCGTGACACGCTCGAAGCGCTGGAAGTGCGGCTGCGCGAGGATCTGCGGGCCTATGGCACGGATATCGACCGGTTCGGGCTGGTTCATGCCGATATGCGGCTCGCCAACCTGCTGATCGATACGGGCGAAGTGCTGCTGCTCGATTTCGACGATTCCGGCTATGGCTGGTTCCTCTACGACCTCGCGGCGAGCCTGAGCTTCATCGAGACTTCGCCGCAGGTGCCGGCGCTGATCCGCGCCTGGCTCACGGGCTATCTCGAGGTGCGGACGCTGCGGCCCGAGGATATCCGGATGATCGATGCGCTGATCCTGCTGCGGCGGATGGCGTTGCTCGCCTGGATCGGCTCGCATGGCGAGACGGCGCTGGCCCAGCGGCACGCGGAGCGGTTTGCTCTGGACACCGCGACGATGGCAAGGAAGTATCTCGCACGCTGACGCAACGGGGGGCCGGATGCGTATTCTAGCCGTTGCGGACTTACACTACGCGCTGCCGCAGGTCGACTGGCTGCTGCAGATGGCGCCGCGGTATGACCTGGTGATCATCGCGGGCGACTTGCTCGATGGCGCCTCGTTCGTCACCAGTGCGGCGCAGATGGTGGTGGTGCTGAAATATCTCGAGCGGCTGAGGGCGATCACGCCACTGATGGTGTGCTCGGGCAATCACGACCTCAACCATGTCTATTCGACGGGCGAGAAATATGCGCGCTGGGTGCCCTATGTGCGCTCGGCCGTGGCGCATGCCGACAACGATACGCTGGAGTTCGAGGGCGTGAGCTTTTCGATCTGCCCGTGGTGGGACGGCGATATCGCCAAGAATGCCATCGGGCGGCAGCTTCGCGACGGGGCGGGGAAGCGCGGCGAGCGGTGGTTCTGGGTCTACCACGCGCCGCCGGCGGGGGCGCCGGTGAGCTGGTCGGGTCAGCGGTCGTATGGCGACGTGGAGCTCGCCGCTTGGATCGAGCAGTATCAGCCTGAGTTGGTGTTTGGCGGGCATGTGCATGAGGCGCCCTTCGTGCGTGGCGGCTCGTGGGCGTCGCGGCTGGGCAAGACCTGGGTGTTCAACCCGGGCAAGCAGACGGGCGACGTGCCGACGCATATCGCGGTGGATACGGAGTTGAGGAAGGCAGCGTGGTTCTCGTTCGAGGGCGCGGGAACGCTGGATTTTGGCGTTGACGGAGCGGTGCCCGAGGAGATGACGGCGTTCCCGGAATGGGTGCCGGGGGCGTGATGCCGAACAATCTTTATCGAGCATGGATTTCGCTCAAGAGCCGCGTCTCACTCAATAGCGAGTTTGCGCGGACCAAGCGTGCAGTAGCAATCCAGGCCCAAAGACACCGGGATCCCCTGCGCGGACTATCGCCAAAGGCTCGGCTTTCGTACGCGCTGCTGTACGCCGCTCGCGATCGAAGCGTGGTTTGGAGGATTCGGGTGCTCCCCTACAGCAGCGGTCGCACGAGGACGCGCTCTTAAAGCCGCGGGTCTTCCTTCAGCGCAGAACCCACTGGAGCCGCCGGGCTCTGCTGGTTGACCAGGGCTTCGAGCACTTCGTCGACCATGCCGAGGTGGTCGGAGCGGTCGGCGTATTGGTGCTTGATGTCGGCAAGATAGGTCGTGGCGTCGATCAGGCGGTTGGCGAGGATGCGGGCGACGTGGAAGACGATGCCGGGGCGCTGCTGCAGGAACGCCTCGGCGTTCTCGATGCGGTGGACGACGATCGGCTCGATGGCGCGGACGGTCGCCGTGTGATCGCGGCCGAGGAGCGCGGAGACTTCGCCGAAGACGGCGCCGGGCTCGCTGATCAGGGCCACGCGGACGTCGCCGCGCAGGATTTCGACGGCGCCGTCGATGAGGATGAAGAGAAGGCCCGAGGCCGGGCCCTCGGAGATCAGCGTCTCGCCCGGCGCGTAGCTCAGGCGAGCCAGGTCCTCGGTGTAAGAGAGGACTGCCTGCATCGATCGGTCTTGCGGGTTCATTCGCGCCTCACGAAGGTCTGATGACACCATGCGGCATCACTGCTGACCTACGCAAGGGCGATCCCGCGGCGGGCTGCCATGCGGCCGTAACGCCCCAGATCAGGCCGCCGACAAGGAAGAAGTGGCGCCAATGGTCGATGTCGATGATGGCGGCTTCACCGGCGAGCGGCACGAAGACGGCGACGAGCGGGATCAGCAGCGGCCGCAGCGGGCCGGGGCGGGCGAGGAAGGTGGCGCCGCGCCAGATGGTGATGAGGATGAAAAGGATGAAGGCGAGCCCGCCGCCCCAGCCATAGGCGTGGAGCACGTTGACATAGGTGTCGTGCGGCTCCTCCTTGACGCGCAGGTTGCGGAATTCGAGCGGGCCGAGGCCGAGCGGGTGCGCGAGCGCGAGGTCGAAGGCGTAGCCCTGGCGGCCGAAGCGGCCGCTGTCGCCAGTATCGTAGTTCTGCGTCTGGGTGCGCAGTTCGAGGAAAGAGACGAAGCTCGGGACGCTCAGCGCCCCGGCCGCCGCGACGACGAGGAAGGCGGCGCCTGAGAGGGCGAGGAGCAGCATCCGGGCTTTGTGCCGGGCCTTCGCTTCGAGGATGAAGACGAGGGCGAAGACGATGAGGCTCGAGATGACAAGGTGGCCCCAGGCGGCGCGCGAGAAGCTCATCAGCACGCCGACGAAGAGAATGCCGTAGGCGGCGATGTTCCAGAGCATTCGTTTGGGCGCGCCGAGGAAGACGCGCTGGAGCACGAACATCGCGGGCAGGATGAGGAAGGGGCCGTAGACGTTGGGGTCGTTGAATAGCGCCTTGGCCCGGTCGTAGCGGGTGAAGAGGTCGTGGGCGATGCCGAGATAGCCGAGCGTGCCGAACACCGCGGAGATCAGCGCCGCGGCGAGGTAGGCGGTGACGACGAGGCCGAGGCGGGGGATCGGGTCTTCGGCGATGTAGTTGGCGATCCAGTAGGCGGTGAAGAAGAGGAAGATCGTCACGGCCTGGTAGATCAGCGAGTCCGGCACGTCGTTGTACTGGACCTGGAAGGCGGCGATCAGCGCGAAGGGGATGAAGGCGACCCACAGCACCAGCAGGCCGAGCGTGCGGCGGTGGAAGCCGAAGCCGGCAAAAAGCGAGACGCCGAGGACGAGCAGGAAGGCGAGCTCGTATGGGCTTGGTTCGGTGATGACCATGCCGCCGCAGAAGATCCAGAAGCCGACCAGGGCGTGGAGCAGGGCGGTGGCGCGGGCCTTGAGCCAGGGCGCGCCGGGGGCGTTGGCTGAAGCAATCAAAGGGCCATCTCACTGGTGTCATCCCTGCGAAAGCAGGGACCCATTTCACCGTTGGTGCTGGCCGAGAGTTGGGTCCCTGCTTTCGCAGGGATGACAGCCGGTGGGTTGGGAGGGTGCTGTGCCAACTCGAACCGCGATCAGAACGCGTTGTTGCGCTGGGTGAAGAGCGAGATCGGCGTCATCAGCACGATCTTGAGATCGAGCCAGAGCGACCAGTTCTCGATGTAGTAGAGGTCGTGGTTCACGCGCTGCATGATCTTGTCGACGGTGTCGGTTTCGCCGCGCCAGCCGTGGATCTGGGCCCAGCCGGTCATGCCGGGCTTCACCCGGTGGCGGGCGAAATAGCCTTCGACGGCCTCGTAGTAGAGTTGATTGTCGGCCTTGGCGGCGAGCGCGTGCGGGCGGGGGCCGACGATCGAGAGCTCGCCCATCAGCACGTTGAAGAGCTGCGGCAGTTCGTCGATCGAGGTCTTGCGGATGAACTTGCCGACCTTGGTGACCCGCGGGTCGTCCTTCGTCACCAGCTTGGCCGCGGTGGCGTCGAGCGTGTCGGTGCGCATCGAGCGGAACTTCCACATGTCGATGAGCTGGTTGTTGAAGCCGTGGCGCTTCTGCCGGAAGAAGACCGGGCCGGGGCTGTCGAGCTTGATGGCGATGGCGGTGCCGATCATCACCGGCGACAGCAGGATCAGCGCCGTGACGGCGACGACCTTGTCGAACAGCCACTTGAAGACGAGGTTCCAGTCCGAGATCGGGCGGTCGGCCATGTCGAAGACCGGGATGCCGCCGATGTAGGAATAGGCCTTCTTGGTGAACTTGAGCTTGCTCATGTGGGCAGAGAGGCGGATGTCGATGGGCAGCACCCAGAGCTGGCGCAGCATGTCGAGCACACGGTGTTCGGCGAAGAGCGGCATCGAGACGAGCACGAGATCGACGCGCGTGCGGCGGGCGAACTCGATGAGTTCGGAGACGCGGCCGAGTTTTTCGACGCTCGCCACCGATTCGGGCGAGCGGTCGTCGTTGCGGTCGTCGAAGAGGCCGATGAGCTTGATGTCGTCCTTGGCCAGCGTCTCGATCGAGGCGATCAGCGCTTCGGCATTGGTGCCGCCACCGACGATGACGGTGCGGCGGCGGAACTTGCCCTCGACGGTCCAAAGCTTGACCAGCAAGTGGAGCACGCCGCGGAAGGCCAAGAGGCCGAGCAGGCCGGCGGCCCAGAAGGCGGCGATCCACGAGCGCGACAGGGCGCCGGTGCGATCGAACAGCAGCACGAGCGCGCCGAGCACGAGGAAGGCGGCGGTCCAGCCGGCAGTGACCTTGGCGAATTGCTCGAAGCGCAGCCGGTAGGCGGCGATGCCGTGCATCTTCAGCTGGGTGATGAAGATTTCGGCGACGGCGACGAGGCCGAAGGTGGTGAGCGCGCTCAGGAACGTGTCGCCGCCGTTGAGGCCGAAGACGACGAAGCCGGTGGCGGTCAGCAGGCCGATCTCGGCGGCCTGGACGATGCCGGTGGTGACGGTGGCCGAATAGGCGCGCTCATAGGGCTGGTCGGCGACCATGGCCGCCATGTCGTTGAGCGCGTTGGGCGCCTGCTTCTTCTTGGCCGCGGGCTGGGCGACGTGTTCGAGAACGGCCTGCTTGGGGTCGAGATGGAACATCGGTGGCTCGGGCTAGCGGGTGACGGGGGAAGTTGCAGCGAGGCGTGTCGCGCCGCGGCGCGTATCGAGCGCCTCGCGGTAGAGCGCTTCGATGCGGGTGGTCATGTGGTCGACCGAGAAGCCGGCGCGGATATGCGCGAGGCGGGTCTCGGCCTCGCGGGCGGCGGCGGCGGGATCGTCGAGGAAGGCCTGCATGGCGCGGGCGAGGGCAGGGGTATCGGCAGCCGGGATAAGGCTCGGCGCCGTAGGGCCGAAGATTTCGCGGACGCCGCCGACATCGGTGGCGATCACCGGGCGATTGGCCGAGGCCGCTTCGAGGATGACGTAAGGCAGCGACTCGGCGAGCGAAGGGACGATTTCGCAGCGGCCGAGATGCAAAGTCGGGCGGGCGGGCTTCACTCCGAGCAGCGTGACGCGGGCGTCGAGGCCGAGGCGGGCGATCTGGGCCTTCACGCCGTCGAGGCCGGGGCCGCCGCCAGCCATGGAGAGAGTCGCCGGGCGGCCATCTGGGGCGCGGAGCGGGGCGAAGGCGTCGAGCAGGTACTCGATGCCTTTGACCGGGCGAAACTCGCCGATGAAGACGAAATCGGCGGCGTCTGGCGTAGGCGTGATCGGCTCGAATTCCTCGGGCGTGAGGCCGTTGTGAATCACCGGGGCCGGGCAGCGCGGCGCGGCGATCTGCTCGATATAGGCGGCCTGAGCGAAAGCGCTTTCGAAGACGATGCCGTCGGTGGCGGCCGCGAGCAGGTGCTCGACCTGGCGGAAGGCGCGGCCGGCGAGTGAGCCCGGCTCGTAATTCAGCACGCCGCCGTGCGGGGTGTAGAGCGCGACCCGCGAACGGGCGCCGATGCGAGCTAAGCGCGCGTTCAGCCCGCCCTTGGCGCCATGGCCGTGCAGCACGTCGACCTTCAGGTCATCGGCGAGGCGGCGGACTTTAAGGGCCGAGAAGATGTCGTCGGGGCCGAACATGCGCGGGATGGGCAGCGAGTGGATGCCGAGGCTCGCGAATGGCCGCAGGCGATCGAGCCGCTCCTCGCTCAGCGCATCGGTATGGAGGCTGTCGGCGACGATGCCGACCTGGTGGCCGCGGGCGGCGAGTTCGCGCGTCAGGTCCTGGACATGGCGGAAGAGGCCGCCGACGGGGGCGCGAAGGATCTGCAGAATGCGGAGCGGTTCGGTCATGCCCCCGGCTTACGCGGGCGGGGTTTCCGAATGCTTGCGGGAGAGGGACCGTCTTGATCGATGGTGAATCGAGTCTTCTGGTTCTTACTGAGACACCTCCGTCCCAACGGAGGGTGTCTCAGCGGCCAGCGGGGTGTGGTGCGATTCGACCAAGGTCAAACGCCCCGCTGACGCGCCCACTTATCAAGCGGAACGGAGGCCTCAACGTGACAGGCTGTCACGCGACTTTTGTCGTGCGAACTTGAACGTACCAGCCGGTACGCACGTATTACAACCAACGTTCCGAGATGACGATGGTGTCGCCGGGGAAGACCGGGAAGTCGAGGTTCACCGAGCCCTTGACCATCTCCTTGCCCTGGCGGCGGTAGAGGATGGCCTTGCCGCGGTCGGCGGTGTCGGAGAAGCCGCCGGCGGTGCTGATCGCGGCGCGGACGCTCATGCCGTAGACATAGGGGAACTGGCCGCCATTCTTGACGGCGCCCTGGATGAAGAAGGGGCGGTAGGTCTCGATTTCGACGGCGACGCTGGGCTCACGGATATAGCCGGCGGCGAGCGCGGCGGTGATCTCGGCGGCGGCCATCTGGGTGGTCTTGCCGCGGACGTTCACTGCGCCGATCAGGGGCAGGGCCAGGCTGCCTGAATCGTCGACCACGTAGCTCTTGGTGAGTTCGGCTTCGCCGTAGACCGTCACGCGGACGGTGTCGCCGGTATCGAGGGCATAGGGCCCCTTGGTCTCCACCAGATAGGTGGCGGGACGTCCGTTCATGGCGCAGGCGGACAGGGCCAGCGGCAGCACGAACACAACCAACAACAAACGCAGCCAGAGCATGGCCAGACCTGAACTCAGAACCGATCGGAGCTTCAGAATGGCCGAGGCATGGTTAACATTTGGCTTAGAAGCGATCTTCGGGTTTGCAGATTGCCTAGCGGGCTTAACCGAATGCTTACCACGAGCGGGCAAGATTTGGTTCAAGTTGCGTTAGTTCCGGGCAGTTGCCATGAGTACCGATTTCCAGCGTGCCGACGACGACATGCGGATGGATGCCGCCGGGTTGCTGCGTGCCGTGCTGGCGCGCCTGCCGCGGATTTTGCTGGTCACGGCGCTGCTGCTGGCGGCCACTTTCGCCATCCTGATGTTCGTGCCCAAGACCTATGAGAGCTCGGCGAGCCTGCTAGTCGAGCCGCGCGGGACGGATACGTCGTCGGCCTCGGTGAATGCCGATGCGCTGATTTCCAGCCAGATCGAGCTGATCAAGTCGCGCGACCTGCTGCTCGCGGTCGTGGACGCCACCGGGCTGCGCGACAAGGACGAATTCAAGAGCCCCGGCTTCAACCCGATCACCAGCCTCCTGGCGCTTGTCGGCAAGAAGCCCGACCAGCGGACGGTCGACGAGATCGTCCTCGCCAACCTGAGCGACCGGATGACGGTGATCCGCGAGCGCGATTCCGCTGTCATCGGCGTCTATGTGCGCTCCACTGACCCGGCGCTCGCCGCGCAGCTCGCCAACGCCATCGCCGCCGAGCATGTGAAGCGCCGCGGTGAACAGTCGGTGGGCGATGCGGCCGACAGCAAGGTGTCGCTGGCGCGGGATATCGATGTGCAGCGCGCCCGGGTCACGGCGGCCGATGGCGCGGTCGCGAGCTACAAGGTCGACAATGGCCTCTTCGTCGGCGCGAACTCGACGCCGGTGACCGACCAGACGCTCTCGACGGTGAACCAGCAGATCGCCGACGCGCAGCAGAAGAAGAACGATGCGCTCTCGCGCGCCGAGCTGATCCGCGGGCTGGTGAAGTCGGGCCAGCCGCTCGACGGCGTCGCCGACGTGCGGAATTCGACCGTCATCACCGGGCTGCTGCAGACCAAGGCGGCGCTCATGGCGGAACTGGCGCAGAAATCCGTCCGCCTGCTCGACGGGCATCCTGACATCAAGGCCCTGAAGGCACAGATCCGGGCAACCGACGATGCGCTGCGCAGCGAAAGCCGCAAGGTGGCCGACTCGCTCGAAGCCGAAGCCCAGGTGCAGGGCGATCTCGAGCAGAAGCTGCGGGACGATCTGACGCGGGCTCAGACGGTTTCGGGCGACGCGACCAAGGGCGGTGTGACGCTTGACGACCTGCAGAGCAAGGCAAAGGCCGAGCACGACCTGCTCGACACCTATCTCGCTCGATACAACGATGCGGCGGCGCGTTCGAGCGCCCAGTCGGCGCTGCCCGACGTGCGGATTACAGCCAATGCGGCCGCCTCGGTGGTGCCGAGCTCGCCCAAGGTGGCGCTGATCCTCGGGGCTGTGGGCTTCATCGCGCTGGTGCTCCAGATCGGCGCGGTGCTGTTCGGCGAGCTAATGTCGGGCCGGGCGCTGGTCGAGCGGCAGGTCTACGAGGCCGTCGAGGATGCGGTGCTTGACGATGCGGCGGCCGAGGCCGATCTCGCCGACGAGCCCGATCCGGCAGTGGAGCTGCCGCGGCCGACCGGGACGCGGCGCGACGATCTCGGCATGCTCTCGGAAGCCGTGACCTCGCGGCAGCTGCGCACGGTCATTCTCGCCAATGTGGGCGAGCGCAGCGAGGCGATCGCGGTGATCGACCGGCTGGTCGAGGATGCGCTCGGGGCAGGGCTCAGCGTTGTGGCGGTGGATGCCGGCAGCGGCGATATTTCCTCGACCCAGGGCGTCTCCGACCTCGCGGCAGAACGCTGCGACTATGGCGATGTGGTGCACCGCGCTTCCGACGATCTGGCCGAAGTGGCGTGGGGTCGGCTTGCGACCATTGATCGACGCTCGGCGCGGCCGGGAACGCTGGTCGAAGCGCTCGCCGACATCTATCATGTGGTCATCGTCGATACGGGCCGGGTGGGAATGGTGTCGAGCTTGCCGCTTTTTGCCGATGGGCGCGCCGGGGTGATCCTGGTTGCCTCGCAGGATGCATCGGTGCAGTCCGTGGTTGCGGCGCGGGCCGACATCAAGGCGCTCGGGCTCGAGGTCGGGCGCGTCGTGGCGCTGCCGGTCGAGCGGATCGCGGCGGTCGCGTAACGGGTCGATGGCGGGGCTGCGCTACACGGCGATCAGCGCCGCCTTCGAACTGCTCTGGGCGTCGCAACTGCCGTGGCTGATGCGCCGCCTGTCCAAGGCGCGCGGCGTGATCTTCACGCTGCATCGGGTGCTGCCGGAGGACCCGGCTGATTTTTCGCCCAATTCGATCCTGCAGGTGAAGCCGGAGTATCTCGATTTCGTCATCCAGCGGGTGCGGAAGCTCGGGCTCGACATCGTCGATATCGACGAGGGTATCCGGCGGATCGAGAGCAACGAACCGAGCAAGCCGTTCGCGGTCTTCACCTTCGACGACGCCTATCGCGACAATTTCCGCTACGCGCTGCCGGTGCTGCGGCGCAACCAGTGCCCGTTCACCCTCTACGTGCCGACCGCGCTGGTCGACGGGATAGGGGAGGTGTGGTGGCAGGCGCTCGAGGACATCATCGCGTCCAAGAACGCGCTGGCGGTGATTGGTCCCGAGGGCGACACGACGTATCTGCCCTGCGCGACGGTGGAAGAAAAGAACGCCGCCTATCAGACGCTCTACCGGCGCATGCGGACCATGCCGGAGGCGGAGCGTCTGAAGCTGATCCGGGAATTCGCGCGGCAGTACGGCTTCGATCTCGAACGGCAGTGCCGCGAATTGATCATGGACTGGAGCGAGCTCAGGACCTTTGCGGCCGAGCAGCTCTGCACCATCGGTGCGCACACGGTGCACCACTACGAGCTCGCCAAGCTTTCGGTGGCCGAGGCGCGGACGGAGATCGACCAGTCGGTGAAGATCATCAAGGCGCAGTTCGGCAAGGCGCCGATGCACCTGAGCTACCCGATCGGCGCGGCGAGTTCGGCCGGGCCGCGCGAGTTCGGTCTCGCCCGTGACCTCGGGCTGCGCTCGGCGGTGACGACGCAGCCCGGCGGGCTCTATGCCCACCACCGCAACGACCTCTTTTCCCTGCCGCGCGTGTCGCTCAACGGCCGGTTCCAGTCGAAGCGCTATGTCGATGTGTTCGCGACGCCGGCGCTATTCTCGCTGGGCAGCAAATAGGCTAAGAACGCCCCTCAACTTTTCGAGTTTTCGATGTCCGATCTGATCGTCGACGGTGCCCACCCGGTGTCGGGTATCATCCGTCCGTCCGGCAACAAGAATGCCGTCCTTCCCATGCTCTGCGCGACGCTGCTCACCGAGGAGCCGGTCACGCTGACCAACGTTCCCGAGATCAGCGATATCGACAAGCTGGTCGAGTATTTCCGCACCAAGGGTTCGACGGTGACGCGCGATCTGAGCGCGCAGACCCTCACCATCCAGCACGATTTCACCGCGTTCGCGAACAGCGATGCCGAGCTGCCCGTGGGTATCCGCGCCGCGGTGTTGCTGCTCGCGCCGGTGCTGACGCGCTCGGAATTCGTGGTGTTCGACACCGAGGCCAAGGGCTGTGCCCTCGGCGTGCGCGAGATCGACCCGCATCTCGAAATCCTCGAGCAGTTCGGTGGCGTCATCGCCAATACGCGCCCGTACCGCATCGAGCGGCGCAAGCGGCTGAAGGCCGCCGACATGTGGCCCGACTATGCCTCCGTGACCGCGACCGAAACCTTCGCGATGATCTCGGCGCTGGCCGATGGCACCGCGCACATGAACAACGCCGCCTCCGAGCCGCACGTGCAAGCGCTCTGCGATATGCTCGCGGCGATGGGCGCGGATATCGATGGCATCGGTACCTCGAAGCTCACCATTCGCGGAGTCGAGCGGCTCAGCGGGACGACGGCGCGGGTGCCGGACGATCACCACGAGGTCGCGACCTTCCTCGCCATCGGCGCGGTAACGGGCGGGCGGCTGACGGTGGAGACCGACATGGGTCCGCACATGACGCTGATCCTGCGCCAGTTGGGCAAGCTCGGGCTGCAGTTCGAGGTCGAGGGCAACCGGATCACGGCGAGCGGCTGGACGCGGAAGATCACCGAACCCTACACGGCCGAAATGCTGCCCAAGATCGAGGCAGCGCCGTGGCCCTATTTCCCGGCTGACCTGCTGCCGCATGCGGTGGGCATCGCCGTCGGCTGCCAGGGCGACATCATGTTCTGGAACAAGGTCTATGAAGGTGCGCTCGGCTGGAGCGCGGAGCTCCTCAAGTTCGGCGCGCGCGTGCACCTCTCGGACCCGCACCGGCTGATCGTGTTCGGCGGCAACAAGCTGCGGCCGGCGCAGGTCGAGGCGCCCTACATCATCCGCGTGGTGGTGGCGCTTCTGCTGGCGGCGATCCAGATCCCTGGCGAGTCGCGGATCAAGAATGCCGACCCGATCCGCCGCGCCTACCCGCATTTCGTCGAGAAGCTCAGCGCGCTCGGCGCCAAGGTGCACTGGGAATAAGCCTCAGGCGGCGTCCGGCTTTGACATCCAGCGGATGATCCAGGTGGCGGGGAAGAACCACGCCACCCCGGTCACCGCGAAGAAAACGATCAGCAGGTACCAGGCCTGGCCTTCGAGGAAGCTCATATAGAGCCACATCACGAGGCCGGCGTAGACGAAGATCGAGGCGAGCACCAGGACGGTGCCGATCAGCTTGCGGGTGGACTGGGTCATCGCGGCAGTGTGTTCCGATGCGGCAACGGAGCCATTGCGCGGGCATCCGGCCGGGAGTAGTTCGGCGCCCGCAAAGGATATCATCTTGGCTCTGAGCGCAACTGCACAAACTGTCCCGGTCACCACGAGCGGGGGCGACCGGCTGAAGCCGGTGCGCATCTGGCTCTATGCCATGGCCTTCCTCGTGCTCTGCATGGTGGTGGTGGGCGGGGCGACGCGGCTCACCGAGTCCGGCCTGTCGATCACCGAGTGGGCGCCGGTTTCGGGCACGATCCCGCCGCTGTCCGATGCCGACTGGGCGCGCGAGTTCGCGGCCTACAAGCAGATCCCGCAGGGCGTGCAGAACGGCTGGATGGGGATCGAGGACTTCAAGTCGATCTTCTGGTGGGAGTGGAGTCACCGGTTCCTCGGCCGCTTCCTCGGGCTCGCCTTCGCGGTGCCGTTCCTCGTCTTCCTGTTCCAGCGCCGGTTCACCTGGAAGCTGGCCGGGCCGCTCGCGGCGCTTTTCGTGCTCGGCGGCCTGCAGGGGGCGATCGGCTGGTGGATGGTGAGTTCAGGGCTGAGCCAGCTCACCTCGGTGTCGCAGTATCGGCTCGCGACGCATCTCTTCGCGGCCTCTCTCTTATTCCTCGCGCTAATCTGGGTGGCGCGGCGGCTCGAGCCGGCGAAACCGGCGACATCGACCGGCTGGCCGGTCTGGCTGCTGCTGGTCCTGCTCGAACTGCAGATCGTGGCCGGCGCCTTCGTTGCCGGGCTCGATGCCGGCATGGGCTACAATACCTGGCCGCTGATGGATGGGGCGCTGATCCCCAAGGGGCTCGATGTCATCGACCCGTTCTGGAAGAACCTGTTCGAAAACGCGCTGACGGTGCAGTTCAACCACCGGATGATCGCCTATGGCGTCGTGGCGTTCGTCGGCTTCCTGCTCTGGCGGCAGTCGAAGCGTGGCGGTTTCGGCGGCGTACATGGCTGGATGCCGCGTATCGGCGTGCTGGTGCTGCTGCAGGTGGCGCTCGGTATCCTGACGCTGCTGAATTCAGTGCCGATTTCGCTGGCTCTCGGCCACCAGGCGCTGGCCTTCATGCTCGCCGGCGCGACAATGGCGTATCTGGCGGATTCGACAGCGCGAAAGTGACGGTTCTGCGAAGCGGCGAGAGTCAACGAAATCAATGACTTAACATGTGGTATTATGATACCAACTCGCTAAGTTGCTGATATTGTTGTGCTAAATCTTACCGCTTGACGCATTTGTGTGGCGCCCGTATATCCCGCCCCACGAAAACCGGGCATGGGTCACCAGTCCGCTTCTCCAAAGGAAACAAGAATGAGCACCTTCTCGATCAAGCCGAGCGAGATCGACAAGAAGTGGATTCTGATTGACGCCAAGGATCTGGTTGTCGGTCGTCTCGCTTCGATCATCGCGATGCGCCTGCGTGGCAAGCATCTGCCGACCTACACTCCGCACATGGACATGGGCGACAACGTCATCGTCATCAACGCCGAGAAGGTGAAGCTGACGGGCAAGAAGCTCGACCAGCGCCGGTTCTACTGGCACACCGGTTACCCGGGCGGCATCAAGGACCGGACGCAGCGTCAGCTGCTCGACGGCCGCTTCCCCGAGCGCGTGCTCGAGAACGCCGTGCGCCGCATGATCCCCGAGGGTCCGCTCGGCCGCAAGCAGTACGGCAACCTGCGCGTCTACGCTGGCGAAGCCCATCCCCACGAGGCTCAGTCGCCTGAGAAGCTCGACGTCGGCTCGTTCAACACCAAGAATGTGAGGGTCAAGTAAGTGGCCGACACCATCAATTCCCTCGAAGACCTGGCCACGTCGAACGTCGCCGCCGCTGTCGTCAATGACGCGCCGGTCCACGTCCAGAAGCTCGACAAGGAAGGCCGCGCCTACGCCACCGGCAAGCGCAAGAACGCGATCGCTCGCGTCTGGATCAAGCCGGGTGCCGGCAAGATCACGGTGAACGGCAAGGAATTCAACGCGTTCTTCGCCCGTCCGGTTCTGCAGATGATCCTGCAGCAGCCGATCATCGCGGCAGCCCGCAAGGACCAGTACGACGTGATCGCCACCGTTTCGGGCGGCGGTCTGTCGGGCCAGGCCGGTGCGGTTCGCCACGGCATCTCCAAGGCGCTCACCTATTTCGAGCCCGAGTTGCGCGGCGTGCTGAAGGCCGGTGGTTTCCTCACCCGCGACAGCCGTGTGGTCGAGCGTAAGAAGTACGGCAAGGCCAAGGCCCGCCGCTCCTTCCAGTTCTCGAAGCGCTAACGCGACTTCACCGAGTTCCCGAAGCGCCAAGCTTCTCGAACCACAGAGTTTTGCAAGGCCCGGAGCGATCCGGGCCTTTGCTTTTGCCGGACAGGCAGTTACGCATTGCGCCGCGACAGAACGAGCAGCCAATGCCGACGCCACGGAAAGTCCTCATCGTTACCGACGCCTGGCACCCCCAGATCAACGGGGTAGTGCGGTCGATCGAGCGCGTGGTGGCGGAGATGCTGAAGCGCGGCATCGAGATCGAGATGCTGACGCCGGCGCAGTTCAAGACCTTCCCCATGCCGGGCTATGGCGAGATCCGGCTCAGCCGCACGCTGATGAAGCCGGTTTACCGGCAGATCGAGGCGGCGCGTCCCGACGCCATCCACATCGCGACCGAGGGGCCGCTGGGGATCATCGCGCGGCGGTGGTGCAGGAAGAACAGGGTCGAGTTCTCGACGGCCTACCACACGCAATTTCCGGAGTATCTGAGGGCGCGGCTGCCGGTGCCGCTGCGCTGGAGCTACCGCTTCCTGCGCTGGTTTCACGGCGCGGCGAAATACTGCCTCGTGGGCACGCCGCACCTGCAGGATCTGCTCGAGCAGCGCGGCTTCACCAATGTGGTGATCTGGCAGAAGGGCGTCGATACGGAGCTCTTCCATCCCGACAAGCGGGCGAAGGCCGATTATCCGGCGCCCGTGTTCCTCTATGTCGGCCGGGTGGCGGTGGAAAAGAACATCCGGGCTTTCCTCGATCTCGAACTGCCGGGCACCAAGCTGGTGGTGGGCGGCGGGCCGAGCCTCGACAAACTTCGGGCCGAGTATCCGGACACCGTGTTCACCGGCCCGAAGCAGGGCGAGGAGCTGGCGCGGACATTTGCGGCGGCCGATGTGTTCGTGTTCCCGAGCAAGACCGACACGTTCGGCCTCGTGCTGCTCGAGGCGCTGGCGAGCGGCACGCCGGTCGCGGCCTTCCCGGTGACGGGGCCGATCGACGTGATCGGCGATGCGCCCGTCGGAGTGCTCGACGATGACTTGAAGGGGGCGGCGCTCAAGGCGCTCGATGTCGACCGGGCGGCGTGCCGAGCCTATGCCGAGCAGTTCAGCTGGGCCGCTAGCGCCGATCAATTCGTGAAATATCTGCCGATTAGGGACGCATAATGGGTAATCGCATTGTTCTGGGCACCGCCAATCTCGGGGTGAAGGGCGGCCGCGAGACGGCGTTCGCGCTGCTCGATGAATACTGGGCGCTGGGTGGGCGGGCTCTCGACACGGCTAATGTCTATTCGAACTGGGTGCCGGGCGAGCTGGGGCGCAGCGAGACCATCATCGGCGAGTGGCTGGCGGCGCGGGGCAATCGCGATGCGGTTCGCGTCATCACGAAGGGCGCGCATCCGCCGCTCGGCGATATCTTCAAGGGCCGGTGCGATCGTGCTTCGATCCGCCACGACGTGGAGCAGTCGCTGCAGCGGCTGCAGACTGACCGGATCGACCTCTACTACCTCCATCGCGACGAACCCTCCCGGCCGGTGGCGGAGATCATGGGGACGCTGAAGGAGCTGGTCGACGAGGGCAAGATTCTGAGCCTCGGCTGCTCGAACTGGACGCTGCCGCGGATCGTCGAGGCGCGGGCCTTTGCGCCGACCTTCGCCGCCAACCAGGTGCTGGGCAATGTGCTGTGCCGGATCATGAACCCGCTCAGCGATCCGACGAACTACGTGCTCGATGCGCCGATGTTCCACGATGCGGTCAACGCCGGCGTTGAGCTGCAGCTCTATACCTCGCAGTGCCAGGGCCTGTTCGAGAAGCGCAAGGCGGGTGGCAACCCGCCGGCCGCCTATGACAATCCCGCCTGTGCGGCCGCCGCGGGCAAGATCGAGGCGATCGCGGCGGAGGAGGGGATGGAGCCGAGCGCGCTGATCCTCGCCTACCTGCTGGCGCTGGCGCCCAACGTGGTGCCGATCATCGGGCCGCGCGACGCGGCGCAGTGCCGGATTTCCTACGCGCCGGGGACGATCGAACTGCGCTCCGAAGTGGTGGCCAAGGTGGCGGCGGCAGGCGGGATGAGCGATTTCCTCACCTAGTTCGCCTTGACTCTAATTAGAGAAATATCTAAATAACACCTATTGCAACCGTTGGGGTGGCGATGGGGATCAATGCAGTATTCGAGGCGCTGTCGCATCCGGTGCGGCGCGAAATCCTGCAACTGCTGAAGCAGGGGCCGATGTCGGCCGGCGACCTGGCGGGGCATTTCGACCTCACCAAGCCGACACTGTCGGTGCATTTCGGTAAGCTGAAGGAGGCTGACCTCGTCGCGGTGGAGCGGCGCGGGACGAGCCTCATCTATCACCTCAACATGTCCATCCTGGAGGAGGCCCTGTCGGGCCTCATCACCCTGAGGGAGCCGAAATGAAGTCGCTGCTGAACCCGTCGCGCGTGGCGTTGCTGGCCGCGCTGGTGCTGACCTGCATCGCCGGCTTCGTGGTGGTGCCGGCTGGGACGGTGCTGCCGGTGCACTGGGGTGTCAGCGGCGCCGCCGATGGTTTCGCGCCGCGCGAACTGGGGCTGCTGATGCCGCTGCTGATCGCGGCGATCGCCTGGGGTGCAGTGCTGCTGGCGCGGCGCTTCGCCAAGGCAGGCGACGTCGATGCCGGCAAGTACCCGCTCGGCGTGGTGCTCACCTCGATCACGGCGCTGGCGCTGCTTATCGAAGGCGCCATCGTGCTGATCGGCATGGGTGTCGAGGTCGACATGGTGCAGGTGATCGCCATTGCCCTCGGTGCGCTGATGATCGGGCTCGGCAACGCCATGCCGAAATCGCAGCGCAACAGCCTTGCCGGCATCCGCATCCCGACGACGCTGCGCGACCCGGCCAACTGGCAGGCGACGCACCGGCTGACGGGCTTTCTGTCGATCGGCGGCGGCGTGCTGCTGGTGATCGCCGCACTGGTGGCGCCAGCGAACACACTCGTCTGGTGGTTGCTCGCCTGCATGCTGTTGCCGATCGCGGTGGGCGTCGTCTACTCGCTGGCCTTTGCCCGCAGCACCCCGACCACCGGTCGCCGCCGCTAGCATCGCTGCACAAGCCGCCGTGAGGGCGATTGCGTAACGCCACGTCCGGCGTAGGATCGCGACTCGGGGGCACAGCGTCTGAGGAGAGCGACGTGCACAGGTTCAAGATCACCAAGTCCAAGAACGGCGAGTTCGTCGCCAAGTTCGTCTACAACGCGGAAACGATGCTGTGGTCGGAGACCTATGCCGGCAAGGCGAGTGCCCATAACTGCATCGAGAGCCTCAAGAAGAACGCGCCGGCCGCTCCCGTGATCGACCTCACCAAGGAAGAAACCGGCAAGGGCTATCGCTTCGAGATCGCGGGCTCCAAGGACGGGCAGTTCTTCGTCCGCTTCGTCGCCGCCAATGGTGAGCCCATGGTGCGGTCCGAGACCTACACCCGGCGGGCGAGCGCGCTGAAATGCATCAACTCGCTGAAGTCACGAGCGGGCACGGCCGAGACGGTCGAAGAGCTCTGACTTCCGCGATAGGCGTATTGCTGCAAGGCTTTGGAAACCTAGTTCGCGGGGATACGCATCGCTACGCCTGTCATTAGGTGCCGATCGCGCGCTTAATAGGCGCATGGCCGATACCGACTTCGACTTCGACACGATGTTCTTCGAGGACAGTGCCGCGGCTGACGCGGCCGAGCTCACTCAAAGAACACTGATCGATACCCAAGAGCGCATGGGCATGGTGCTCGACCTCATGCCCATGGGTCTCATCGTCCATACGCGGCAGGGCATCATCTTCGCCAATCGCGAGGCGTGCCGACTGCTCGAGATCGGCCAGCCGCAGGCGGTTGGCCATCACATGCTCGATTTCCTCGGGACGGGGGATATCGCCCCGGTGCTCGCCCAGATCGAGGCGAGCTTCAACGATGCCTCGACCATGCACAATCGCGAGACGACGATCGTCCATGCCGACGGGTCCGTGGTGCACATCAAGCTGATCACCTGCCGGCTGCCCTGGCAGGGCAATCCGGTGATCCAGATGCTGCTCCAGGACATCACGGAGATGAAGCATATCGAGCAGCGGCTGAGGCGGTTGACCATTACCGACGAGCTCACCGGCGCCTTCAACCGCCGGCACGCCTTCTATGAGGCGGCGCTCTATCTCGATCCGGCGCGGGTGCCGCGCATACCGCTCAGCGCCATCATGCTCGACATCGACCACTTCAAGGCGATCAACGATACGCATGGACATGCCGCGGGCGACCAGGCGCTGAAGGCGCTGACCAAGAATATGACCCGTATCCTCACCGGCGCCCGCGAGGCGGATTCGGCGATGTTCGCCCGCATCGGCGGCGAGGAATTTGTGGTGCTGCTGCCGGCAGTGGAACTCGGTGCCGCGCAGGCGCTGGCCGAGCGGCTGCGGCGCGCGGCGGCCGCCATCAGGATCGACTCCGACACGAGCAGCTTCTGCTTCACCTGCTCGTTCGGCGTGGGCACGTATCGCGACGCTGATATCGGCTTCGATGGCCTGCTGTCGCGCTGCGATGCGGCGCTCTACGAGGCCAAGGCCGCCGGCCGCAACTGCATCAAGCTGGCGGCCTGAGGGCCGTGCCGTCTTCGCCTTGACCACGGTGAAATCGGGCCCTAAACGTCAGTCATTCCACTCGGGAACGGGCAGATGGCTCAGGGAGTAGCAGCGCCGATGGCAGTCGCCGGTTTTGCCGGTGGGCTCGCTCGCGCTAACGCCCCCGCTCGCTAGCTCTCCCCGATGGCCGCCATGCGGCCGGGGAGAGCGGAACCACCGAGCAGCACGACCCAGGATGTCTCATCACATCGCGGGTCGCTTAACCGAAGCCAAACCATAATTCTGCGATAATCGACGCTCCAAAAGAGGGCGTGCGTGCGCCGAGGGCGCGTCGCGGATCACCGAGGTTCCAATGAACGATTTCCACCGTATCCGCCGCCTGCCGCCCTACGTCTTCGCCCATATCGACCCGATCAAGGCGCGCCTGCGCGCTGCCGGCACCGATATCATCGACCTCGGCATGGGCAATCCGGACATGCCGACGCCGCAGCACATCGTCGACAAGCTCAAGGAGACGGTGAAGGATCCGCGGACCCACCGCTATTCCTCGTCCAAGGGCATCCCCGGGCTCCGCAAGGCGCAGGCGAGCTACTACGGCCGCCGCTTCGGCGTGAAGCTCAACCCCGACACCCAGATCGTTGCGACGCTCGGCTCCAAGGAAGGCTTCGCCAACATGGCGTCGGCGATTACCGCGCCGGGCGATGTGGTGCTGGTGCCCAACCCGACCTATCCGATCCACTCGTTCGGCTTCATCATGAGCGGCGGCGTGGTGCGCTCCATGCCGGCCGAGCCCAATGAGGACTTCATGCGCTCGCTCGACCGGGCGGTGCGGCACTCGATCCCCAAGCCCATCGCGCTGGTGCTGAACTATCCGGCCAACCCGACCGCCTACACGGCGACGCTCGACTTCTACAAAGAGGTCGTGAAGTACTGCAAAGAGCACGACATCTTCATCCTCTCCGATCTCGCCTATTCCGAGATCTATTTCGATGGCGAGGTGCCGCCCTCCGTGCTCGAAGTGCCGGGCGCCATCGACATCACGGTCGAGTTCACCTCGATGTCCAAGACCTATTCGATGCCGGGCTGGCGCGTCGGCTTCGCCGTGGGCAACGAGCGGCTGATCGCGGCTTTGGCGCGCGTGAAGTCGTATCTCGACTACGGCGCATTCACGCCGATCCAGGTGGCTGCCGCAACGGCACTCAACGGCGACGACTCGGTCATCAGCGATGTGCGCGAGATCTACCAGCACCGTCGCGACGTGATGGTCGAGAGTTTTACCCGCGCCGGCTGGAATCTGCCGTCGCCCAAGGCGACGATGTTTGTCTGGTCGCCGATCCCGGACCAGTACGCGCACCTCGGCTCGCTGGAGTTCGCCAAGCTGCTCATTCAGGAGACCGGCGTCGCCGTCGCTCCCGGCGTCGGCTTCGGCGAGTATGGCGACCAGTATGTCCGCCTCGCGCTCGTCGAAAACGAGCAGCGCATCCGGCAGGCGGCGCGCAACATCAAGAAGTTCCTCGCCGGGCAGCCGAGTCACGGCAACGTGGTGCCGATGACGGCGGCGAAGTAGTCGTCGGACTGTCACCTAACGGCACTAGGCATTTCGGATGGCGGGCTTCGGTCCGCCATCTGCACATTCGGAGCTGAGCCTTGTTGACCGACGACGCCGTGGATCCCGCCGAAGCTGATGCGCCCATCCTGCGTTTCGGGGTGATCGCCGACCCGCAATATGCGCGGCTCGAGCCGGCCTATAACCGCTACTACAAGGCGAGCCTGCAGAAGCTGGAACAGGCGATCGGGTTCTTCAACCTCCACGAGGACCTGCATTTCGTCGTGACGCTCGGCGACCTGATCGACCGCGGCTGGGAGAGCTTTGACGATCTGCTGCCGGTCTACGCCAAGCTGCAGGCGCCGCCGCGCTACGTGCTGGGCAATCATGATTTCGCGATTGGTGACGACAGGCTGGCCGATGTGCCGGGTCGCGTGGGTCTCAGCCGGGCCTATTACGATTTCGGCGCGGCCGGGCATCGCTTCATCGTGGTCGACGGCACCGAGATCAGCCTCTTCGCCAACCCGGTCGGCAGCCGCAACCACGCGCTCGCCGATGAGCGGATGCGGGACATGGAATTGCGCGGTGCGCCCAACGCGCGGGTGTGGAATGGCGGCATGAGCGACGAGCAATATGCGTGGCTCGAAGCGACGCTGCAGCGGGCGCAGGATGCCGGCGAGCGGGTGATCATCTTCGGCCATATGCCGGTCCACCCGTTCGGCGAGCATTCGATGTGGGAGGCCGACCGCTTCACGGGGCTGGTGACGCGCTTTCCCAACGTGCTGGCCTATTTCAACGGACACGACCATGCCGGCAATTACGGGGTGCTCGACGGCAAGCACTTCGTCAATTTCCGCGGCATGGTGGAGGGCGAGACCCAGAACGCTTACGCGCGGGTCGACGTGTACCTCGACCGCATCGAGATCGTGGGGCAGGGCGTCGAACCCTCGCGCACGCTCGCGCTTTAAGGGCTTGCCTCCATTAAGCTGAGTGTGTTTATCACCTTTAAGTCCAATTGAAGGTGATCGACATGTTCCGCCGGCTCCTCGCGCTCATTGCGCTCCTCGTTTTCGCCGTGCCCGCCTGGGCGCAGGATGCGTTCCCCGTTACCATCAAGCACGCCTTCGGTGAGACGGTGATCGAGAAGGCGCCGGTGCGGATCGTCACGTGGGGCTGGGGCAATCACGATGCGCTGCTGGCGCTCGGCGTGGTGCCGGTCGCCATCCCGTTCTCGACCTATGGCGGCGGCGAAAACGGCCTCCATCCCTGGGTCGAAGAGAAGCTCAAGGAACTCGGCGCCGCAACGCCGATCCAGCTCTCCGATACCTCCGAAATCCCCTATGAGCAGATCGCGGCGGCCAAGCCCGACGTGATCATCGCGGTCTTCTCCGGCATCACCGCCGAGCAATATGCGCTGCTGAGCAAGATCGCGCCGACCGTCGCCTATCCGGATCAGGCGTGGAGCACGCCGTGGCAGGACGTGACGCTGACGGTGGGCAAGATCGTCGGCAAGTCGGCGGAAGCCGAGAAAGTCGTGGCCGATACGCTGAAATTCGTGGCCGACGAGACGGCGAAATACCCCGAGATCGCCGGAACCACCTTCGCCGGCGTCAACGATTTCGACGGCTCGATCGCCGTCTACGACGCGCTCGACGCCCGCATGAAATTCCTCGTCGATATCGGCATGGTGCTGGCGCCCAGCGTTACCGAGCTCTCGCCCAAGGACGGCTCGTTCTACTTCCCCCTGAGCTACGAGCTGTTCGACACCCTGAAGAGCGACATCCTCATCACCTACTACGAAACCCAGGAAGCCTCGGACGCCTTCTTCGCCTCCACCTACGCCCAGTCCCAGCCCCAATACAAAAAAGGCGCCTTCGCCTCACTGGTCGGCGTGGAGTACGTCGCCGCCGTCTCCCCGCCCAGCGCCCTCAGTCTCCGCTGGGGCTTTCCCCACTATGCCGAGGTGATCGCGGCAGCGGCGCGGGCAGCGAAGTAGTAAGAGTTCCTATCGTTGCCTATTGACGGATAGGGGCTTTCCTATCCATAGGTCTGGGCGCGTCTTCCCTAGAGTCACTTCGATGTCCGATATCCAGTCGTTCCGCCAGTCCGTTGAAGCCTTTATCGCGGCGCGGGGTTGGACGCCGACACGGTTCGGGCGGACCATCGCGGGGGATCCGCTCTTCGTGTTCGACCTGCGCGAGGGGCGGGAGCCGCGGTCGGAGACGCGGACGCGCATCCTCAAGGCGATGCAGGAGCAGGCTGATCAGGCGCTCGAGGCGCCGCTGCGCATTGGCGTCGCGGGGCTGGGGAATGTCGGGGCGACGCTGGTCCGGATCATCCAGAAGGATGGCGAGGAGCTGACCCGCAAGCTGGGGCGCAAGATCACGGTGACGGCGGTTTGCGCACGTTCGCGCAGCCGCGACCGGGGCATCGATGCGACCGACCTCAAATGGTTCGACGATCCGGTGGCGCTGGCGAAATCCGACGGGATCGACCTGTTCGTCGAACTGATCGGTGGCGAGGATGGGCCGGCGCTGGCGGCGGTGAAGGCGGCGCTCGAGATCGGGCGGCCAGTGGTCACTGCCAACAAGGCGCTGCTGGCGCGGCACGGCGTGAACCTCGCGCGTATCGCCGAGGAATCGGGCGCGCAGCTCGGATTCGAGGCGGCCGTAGCGGGCGGTATCCCGGTGATCAAGACGCTGCGCGAGGGCCTGGGCTCGGCCCGGATCGCCCGCGTCTACGGCATCATGAACGGCACCTGCAATTACATCCTCACGCGCATGGGCAACGAGGGCATCAGCTTCGGCGAGTGCCTCGCGGACGCGCAGAAGCTGGGCTATGCCGAGGCTGACCCCACCTTCGACGTCGAGGGCTTCGATACGGCGCACAAGCTCGCCATTCTCGCGTCGCTCTGCTTCGGCTGCGAGATCGCGCCGGATGAGATTTTCGTCGAGGGCATCTCGAAAATCAGCCAGGCCGACATCAAAGTGGCGGGCGATCTCGGCTACAAGATCAAGCTGCTCGGCATCGCCCAGCGCTCGGCGGACGGCATTGACCAGCGTGTACATCCGACGCTGGTGAAGAAGACTTCGGCCGTGGCCGGTGTCGATGGCGTGCTGAACGCCGTGGCGCTCGAAACCGACCATGTGCACGAGCTGCTGCTTGCCGGTCCCGGCGCCGGTGGGCCGCCGACGGCCTCGTCGGTGCTCTCCGACATTCTCGACATCGCGCGCGGTACGCGCGTGCCGCCGCTGGGGGTGCCGTCGGCGGAGCTGACGCCCTACAAGCAGGCGCCGATGCGGGCGCATGAGGGCGGCTACTACATCCGGCTCAACGTGCGCGACGTGCCGGGCGCATTCGCCGCCATTGCGACGCGCATGGGGGCGGCCGGCATCTCGCTTGAAAGTGTCATCCAGCGTCCGGATTTGCGTGTTAGCGAGCCCGGCGTCAGCGGGACCGAGTCGCGCACGGTGGTGGTGCTCACGCACTCCACCATGGAGCAGTCGGTTCGCGATGCGCTGAGCGCGATCAAGTCCGACGGCTTCATCGTGGGTGATCCGCAGATGATCCGGATCGAAGCTTTGTAGTATATGGTCGCCCCTGCGGCGATGCAGGGGAGGCCACATGAAGCTCGGCAAGTCGGACCCGGACCGGCAGGCGGCGATCGACCGCTCGCTCACGCTAGAATTGGTGCGCGTCACCGAGGCGGCGGCGCTCGGCGCGGCAGCCTGGCGCGGCAAGGGTAACGAGAAAGCGGCCGATGCCGCCGCCGTCGAGGCGATGCGGGTCGAGATGGGCAACGTGCACATCCACGGCCGTATCGTGATCGGCGAAGGCGAGCGCGACGAGGCGCCGATGCTGTACATCGGCGAGGAAATCGGCGCCGGTGATGGCCCGGAAGTCGATATCGCGGTCGACCCGCTCGAGGGCACCACGCTCTGCGCCAAGAACCAGCCCGATTCGATCTGCGTGCTCGCCATGGCCGAGCGCGGCGGGCTGCTGAACGCGCCCGATGTCTACATGCACAAGATCGCCATCGGGGCAGGGTACGCCGACGGGCTGGTGGATCTCGACGCGACTGCGAAGCAGAACGTGACCGAACTCGCGAAGGCCAAGGGCGTGCCGGTGAGCGAGATCACCGCCTGCGTGCTCGACCGGCCCCGGCATGCGGCGCTGATCGATGAGCTGCGCTCGGCGGGCGTGGCGATCAAGCTGCTCTCCGACGGCGACATCGCCGGCATCATCCATGCGGTGAACACCGAGGATACGGGCATCGACATTTACCTCGGCTCGGGCGGTGCGCCGGAAGGCGTACTGGCGGCGGCGGCTTTGCGCTGCATCGGCGGGCAGATGCAGGGCCGGCTGATCCTCGACAGCGACGACAAGCGGGTGCGGGCGCGGAAGATGGGCATCACCGAGCCCAACAAGAAATACCGGGTGGACGAGCTGGCCTCGGGCGATGTGCTGTTCGCTGCGACCGGCGTGACCGACGGAACGCTGCTGGCCGGCGTGCGCTACCGGAGGGACTCCGTGCGGACCAGCACCGTGGTGATGCGCTCGTGGAGCCAGACGGTGCGCTGGATTTCGGCAGAACACCGGCGCGTCTGACCCGCTCAATCTGTTCATTTGCCAGGTCGGGGCGCCGGGAGGATAATCACGGCGTCCAACCCCTGACAGCTTCCGAGTTGGCCCACGTGCGGCCGTGGAGGATGGGAAGCTGGGAGGAACAAAACATGAAAATGTGGGTAAAAGCGCTGGCAACTTCGCTGGTCGTCGCTTCGCTGGTGAGTTCGCCGGTGCAGGCGGCGGCAACCAAGGTCACGCCGTCGATGGCGGCCGTGGCGGCAGCCTGCAACGACCTCAGCGGTAACGCCGGGGGGCGTCATGGCTGTGTCGAAGAGCTGCGGAAGTCGATCGCAGCGGACCCTGCCAACCTCAAAGCGCTGCAGGAGGCGGCGGGCAAGGGCACAGAGGGCAAGGCCCTGCTGCAAAAACTTGGGGTGAGCGAGGCAGAGCTGGCTGAGGCCAAGGTCGTGATCAACGATCAAAGCCACGGCGCGGCCCGGGCGAAAGTGACGATTGAAGTCACCTGCTGCCCACTGACGATTACCATAACGATCAGGCTCTGACGGCAGCGACAGACAAGATCGGGGCGGACACCTGAAGTGCCCGCCCCGTCGGAGCTTACGCTTCCTGGATTGCGGCGATCAGCCAGTCGCCACCATTGCGGCGGACGAAGGTCCAGATCTCGGTCGTCTCGGTCACCCGGTCGTCGCCGGCGACGATCTCGCCGGTGGAGCGGTTGCGGGTGACGTCGCGCGACTCGTAGCGCATCGCCACTGTGGCGTAGTCGGCGGCGCCTTCGCGCCAGGCTTCCGACACGTCGCCCTCGAGCAGGTTGACGTCGAACACCTCGTTGCGGACGCCCTTGGTGGCGTTTTCGCCGAGCTCTTCAGCGAGATAGCCCATCACCTCGGGGGAGGTGATCTTGCGCAGCGAGGCATAGTCCTCGCGGCTATAGGCGTCCTGCATGGCGGTCAGGCGCTGCTGGAACACGCTGAGGTCGGCGTCCGAGATGCCAACCTCGTCGCGGCGGCCGGCGCGGGCCGAGGCGGCAGACTGGGGCTGGGCGTTGGCGCGGCCGGCATTGCCGCCGTAGTTCGGCTGGTTCGGCGCCTCGTAGCGGCAGGCATTGGGGTTGGCGTTACCGGCCATCGCCGGCTGCTGCTGGCGGCGGCGCATGAAGAAGCCGATCACCAGCGCCACCAGCACGAGCTGGAACAGCAAGGCCAGCATGCCGCCGAAGCCACCAAAGCCGTAGCCGAACATCATCCCGAAGAGGCCGCTGAACAGGAAGCCGCCGAGCAAAGCACCACCGAAGCCGCCGAAGAGGCTCGGGCGGGCCGTGGCGGCCGTCGCGGCACCGGTGGTGCTACGCGTCGTGGTGCCGTCGGTCATGGTGCGCTGCACCGGCGTCGTCACCTTGGGCGAGGCCGGCGTCGCCGGCACCGAGAAGGTGGTGCGGGCGCCGCGGCTGCCGAAGCTGCCGCCGCGCCGGGCCTCGGCCGTATCGACCGCGACCAGCGAGAAGGCCATGAGAAGGGTGGCAAAGAGGGCCGTCAGTCGAAAGCCCTTCGAAGCGAACATTTTCGTCCCCGTGTTGTTCATGGCCGATATATGGGGATTGCTGCGGCCCGTTGTAGACCCCGCGCTTTGCCGCATGTCCGATTTTGGCCGTGAGCCAGTGGAACAGGTGGCCGGCGCCCTCGACTAACCGGTGCCGAGCGCTTACCTCGGGGGCATGGACGAGCGCCGCCCCTATTTCCTCGATGTGTCGAACTCCGTGCTCGGCCGGCCCTGGACCGATCGGCTGGATTTCAACACCCAGCGGATCGCCACCGCCATCGGCCAGCGTACGGGACTGAGCGATATTCTCGCCCGCATTGTCGCCTCGCGCGGCGTCGGCGTGGATGCCGCCGAGGAATTCCTGCAGCCGACGGTGCGGGCGCTGATGCCCGACCCGTCTACGCTCGCCGACATGGACGCGCTCGCCGAGCGGCTGGCGAAGGCCGTCGTCGACAAGGAGCCGGTGGCGCTCTTCGGCGACTATGACGTCGATGGCGCCTGTTCCTGCGCGCTGATGGCGCGGTATCTGCGGCATTTCGGGCTCGACCCGCAGGTCTATATTCCCGACCGCATTTTCGAGGGCTATGGGCCCAATACCAATGCCATCGACCGGCTGGTGGATGGCGGCGCGAGCCTGCTGATCACGCTCGATTGCGGCACGACCAGCGATGGGCCGATCCTCCATGCACGCGAGCGTGGGCTCGACGTGCTGGTGATCGACCATCACCTTTCCGACCACGAGCTGCCGCAGGCCAACGCGCTGGTGAACCCCAACCGGCCGGACGACATCTCCGGGCTCGGCTATCTCTGCGCCGCCGGAGTGACCTTCATGGTGCTGGTGGCGGTCAACCGGCTGCTGCGGCAGCGCGGGGTGGCTGGGCCGGACCTGATGAAGCTCATCGATCTCGTAGCGCTCGCCACGGTGTGCGATGTGGTGCCGCTCAAGGGGCTGAACCGGGCTTTCGTGCTGCGCGGACTCGAAATTGCGCGCTCCGGCTCGAACCGCGGTATCGGGGCGCTGGCGATGGCGGCGCGACTCAGCGGGCCGCTGAACCCGTACCATTTCGGTTTCATCATCGGGCCGCGGATCAATGCGGGCGGGCGTATCGGCGATGCGGCGCTGGGTATGCGGCTGCTGTCGCTCGACGACGAGGGCGAGGCGATGGCGATTGCCGCCCAGCTCAACGAGCTCAATGCCGAGAGGCAGCGGATCGAAACCGAAGCGCTGGAGCAGGCGGTCGCGGCCGCAGAGGCCGAGATCGGAGGCGGCGAGGGGCCGCCCGTGCTGGTGCTGGCCTCGGCCGACTGGCATCCAGGCGTTGCCGGGCTGATCGCGGCGCGGTTGCGCGAGCGGTTCGAGCGGCCGGTCTTCGCCATTGCGCTCGGGCCAGATGGCGGCGGTACCGGGTCTGGCCGCTCGATGCCGGGCGTCGACCTCGGCGGAGCGGTGATCGCGGCAGTCGACAAGGGACTGGTGGCGCGCGGCGGCGGACATGCGATGGCGGCCGGTGTGACGCTGAAACCCGGGCAGCTCGGTCCGTTCAGGGCCCACATGAACGAGGCGCTGGCCGGCAGTGTCGGTGTGGCGCGAGCGGCGACGGCGCTCGAGATCGACGCGGCGATGACGGCGCGCGGCGCGACGGCGGATTTCGTCCACCAGATCGAGCGGGCAGGGCCCTATGGCTCGGGCAATCCGCAGCCGGTGTTCGCGTTTCCGGCGCACAAGGCCAAGTTCGCCGAGGTGGTGGGCGCTTCCGGCCACGTGCGCTTCACGCTGACCTCGGACGATGGAGCGCGACTCAAGGCGATCGCCTTCCGGGCCGCCACCACGGCGCTCGGCGAGGCGCTGCTCTCTTCGGGCAACGATACCCCGCTGCATCTCGCCGGTGTGCTCAGCCTCGACCACTACCAGGGGCGCGAGGAAGTGCAGGTGCGGGTGCAGGACGCGGCCCCGCTGTCGCGCCTGTAGCAGAGATGTCACAACGTCTGCTTGCATCTGGCCCGGCGGAGGCTAAAGTGCGGCCCCGGTTTGCATTTGACTGCTGCTGTCACAGGTGGCCGTCGGGATACGATGGCCGCGGGACAGCTGGCCGTCAGTAGGAAAAGTTACGTCATGGATAAGCTTGCGGTCGAACCTCGGGGGACGCGGCCGTCTCCTGTCACCCATATTGTGTCGCTGGTTGCGGCCTTCTTCGGCAAGCGCCTGATCGGCCGCCCCAAAAAAGGTGCGGTGACGATCACCTACCCGAACGGCCGTTCCTCCACTTATGGTGACCCGGCGACGGGCGAGCATGCGAGCCTCAGGCTCAAGAATTTCTCCGTGCTGCCCAAGACGCTGCAGCGCGGCACGGTGGGTTTTGCCCAGGCCTATATCGACGGCGACGTCGAGATCGACGACCTGACGACGCTGTTCAAATACTTCCTGCAGAACCGCGATGTGCTTGATGGTGGCGAGAACTCCTGGTTCGGCCGGGCCGCGCAGGACATCGCGTATCACCTCAGCCGGCACAACTCGAAGGAAGGCTCCAAGAAGAACATCTCGGAGCACTACGACCTCGGCAATGACTTCTATGTCGAGTGGCTCGACCGCTCGATGACCTACTCGTCGGCCTATTACACCTCCGAGGACCAGACGCTGGAATCGGCGCAGTACGCCAAGTATCGCCGCGTCGCCGAGATGGCGGGCGTGAAGGAAGGCGAGACGGTGCTCGAGATCGGCTGCGGCTGGGGCGGCTTCGCCGAGACGGTGGCGCGCGAGTTCAACGCCGTGGTCTACGGCATCACGCTTTCGGTCGAGCAGCTGAAGTTCGCGGTCGACCGGTTGGCGCGGCAGGGGCTCGACAACCTCGCGACGCTGCATCTCGAGGATTATCGCGACACCAAGGGGCAGTTCGACCACGTGGCGTCGATCGAGATGATCGAGGCGGTGGGCGAGGAGCACTGGCCGAGCTATTTCCGCACCGTCGCCGACCGGCTGAAGCCCGGCGGCACGGCGTCGATTCAGGCCATCACCATCGGCGAGCAGGATTTTCTGGATTATCGGGCGCGGCCCGACTTCATCCAGCGCTTCATCTTCCCCGGCGGCATGCTGCTGACCAAGACGGCGATGCAGGAGCAGGGCGACAAGGTCGGGCTGATCCTCGAGCAGGTCGACACGTTCCGGCTCAGCTACGCCAAGACGCTGAAGCTGTGGCGCGAGAAGTTCCTCGAGCGCTGGCACGTGATCAAGTCCCTCGGCTACACCGAGGAATTCAAGCGCAAGTGGCTGTATTACCTGGCGTACTGTGAGGCCGGCTTCGCCGAAGGCTCGATCGACGTCGGCATCTACCAGTACCGCAAGCCCGCGGCCTGAGGCGCCTAAGGGTTGTCGAACTCCGACAGCCCGACGCCGCCGACGGGCTCCGTTTCCGCGATGAGCTCGAACTTGGCGATCATGGGGCGACCCTTGGCGATGGCGGCCTGAACTGCGGGCAGTTTCAGCGAGTTGGTGTGGGCTTCGGCGGTTTCCCACGCCTCCGTGACATAGAGCACGTCCGCGTCCTCGGGGTCGCGGGCGACGATGTAGCTGAGGCAGCCGGGGAGGCTGCCTTCGCCGGGGGCGAGGATGGCGATGAGCGCGTCGCGCTGGCCCGGGGTCGCGGTGATGCGGGTGATCGAGCCGTACATCATGGGCTCCCGAGCAGGGTGCGGCGGTAAAAGTCGAGCACGGCCGGGGCGTTGACGCCGGTGACGATCGTCTGGTTCGGCCGGTTGTCCCAGTCGCCGGGCGGGAAGATGCGGTTCTGCGGCTTGATGATGGTCTGGCCGAAGGCGAGGCCCTCGGTCACGACGCGGATCGGGCCGGTTTCGGTGGTGTAGAATTCGGGGTGCAGCGCGAAGACGACGGCGCTCGAATCGTGCGTCGGGAAGCCGATAATTCCGGCCGAAGCCTTGTAGAAATCCTGATAATGGCGCGAGATTTCGCGCACGAAACGACCGTCTGGGCCACAAACTTCTGCCAGGTCGTTGATGTAGCTGTCGGACATCACCGTTTCATGGGTCACGTCGAGCGGCAGGATGGTCACCGGCCAGCTCGCGCCGAAGACGATGTCGGCCGCGGCGGGGTCGCCCCAGATATTTGCCTCGGCCACCGGCGTGACGTTGCCGTAATGCCCGTTACGGCCGAAGGCGCCGCCCATGATGACGACGCGCTGCGCCAGTTGCGCGACTTCGGGCGCTTCGGCCAGCGCCATGGCGAGGTTGGTCATGCGGCCGACGGCGATGATGGTGATCTCGCCTGGGTTCTCGCGCACGAGGTCGATGATGAGCTTGTGGGCGGGGCGCGGATCCTCGGTGGCGGTTACCTCGGGCAGCTCGATATTGCCCAGCGCATTGTCGCCGTGGACGAAGGTGGGTGGGTCGCCCGGATCGGCGCCGCTGAGCGGGCCGGCTGCGCCGCGTGACACCGGCGCAACGAGGCCGAAACGCTGCTTGAGATAGAGGGCATTGCGTGTCGTCGTTTCGATGGTACCGTTACCAAACGAGCTGACGATGCCTACTATCTCGACATCGGGGTGGCGGGCCATGAGCAGCAGGGCCATGGCGTCGTCGACGCCCGGGTCGGTATCGTAGATGACTTTGATTTTTGGCATTTGTTCTGGTCCCGCACCCTTTGGGCATAGTGCACCAGCCTGGCAGGGGGCGCCAGTCGCCAGCAATCGGGCGATTGGTCGAAGTTGATGAAAACTGCGCCGCGGCGGCGACTCGCGTCGGCGTAGGCGGCCGTGTGAAAAGTCGTGTTGGGATCGCCGGGCGTTCATCTGGGGCTCAGATGGAATCGCCTAGCGTTTTCGGGGCTCGGTTGGGGACTACGCGAGATATGGCGAAGGCGCTGTACCTGGTTATTCATAGCCAGGGAAACTGGTGGGTCGATTTCGAGGGCACCCCGCACGGGCCCCACGCAACGCGTGAGGCGGCGGCGCTGGAAGCCCGCAACCTGGCGCGGTTCCAGACGCATACGGGACGCGATGCCGAAGTGCTCGTGCCCGATGGCGACGGCCGCTACTGGGTGATCTGGTCGTCGCGCCATGATGGCGGCGAGGGGAAGGGCTTCGTGCCCCACCGGGTCGGCGCCTGATCGCCTGCGCGGCGACGACGCAGCAAACCTGACTTGACTATTCATCTTAGCGACGAATAGGTGACGGCGTTTATCCAGTTTACCGGAGGCCGCCATGCTCAAGTCCCTCATCGCCGCAGCGCTGCTGTTCGGTTTCGCCGCGGCCCCCGCGATCGCCGAAGAATGGACCTATACTGACGGCACCGGCCAGACGGTGACGCTGGACCACATTCCCAACCGCATCGTGATGCATGCGAACACGGCCGCCGGCCTGATCCCGCTCGGCATCCGGCCGATCGCGATCTACGTGGACACGCCGGTGGCCGAGGACAAGTCGCTGCAGGGGCTTGATCTGACCGGCATCGAGATCGTCGGCGAGGCCTGGGGCCAGATCGATATCGAGAAGGTGGCGGCGCTGAAGCCCGACCTGTTCCTCGCCGAGTGGTGGCCGCTCGACAAGGCTTTCTCGGGCCTCGAAGCCGGCAATGGCAGCACCAACCAGCAGATCCTGAAGCTGGCGCCGATCACCGGGCCTACCCAGGGCTCGTCGATCGTCACGCTGATCGGCGACTACGAGACGCTGGCGAAGAGCCTCGGCGCCAACCTTGATGACCCCAAGATCGTGGCCGACAAGGCGGCGTTCGAGGCGTCGCTGGCGAAGTTCAAGGCGGCCGTGGCGGCGAAGCCGAACCTGACCGTGCTGCCGGTCTGGGCCGGCACCGACGGGCTCTATATCGCCGCGACGGCCGGTGCCTCCGAGCTGATGGATTTTGCCAGCTGGGGGCTCAAGCTCATCACGCCGGAAGTCGCAGACGATCGCGGCTATTGGGAGACGCTGAGCTGGGAGCAGGCCGACAAGTACCAGCCCGACCTGGTGCTCGTCGACAACCGCTCCGACACGACGCTTGAAACCGCCAAGGCGCAGCCGATGTGGACCTCGATCAAGGCCGCTGCCGCAGGGCAGGTGAGCGACTGGCCGGCGTTCTGGCTGCGCAACTACAGGGCCTATGCGGGCGCGCTCGACAAGCTGACGGCCGCGATCGAGGCGGCCGACGAGAACCTGACGAACTAAGGCCGTGACGGTGGCGACGCAGCGATCGATGCGGGTGCCGGCGCGGGCCGGCGGCCTGTTGCTGCTGGCGCTCGGCCTCGTCGCAGTGCTGTTCTTTTCGATCACGGTTGGCGCGCGCCCGATCTCGCTCGGCGATGTCTGGGCGGCGCTCACCGCGCCCGACCCGGACAGCACGACGCATCGCATCATCCTCGAGCTGCGCCTGCCGCGCACGCTGGTGGGGTTGCTGGTCGGGGCGGCGCTGGGTCTTGCGGGGGCAATCCTGCAGGGGGCGACGCGCAATCCGCTGGCCGATCCCGGGCTGCTGGGCATCGAGGCCGGGGCGACGCTCTGCGTGGTGCTGGGCATCGCGGTGTTCGGCATCACCTCGCTGGCCGGCTATGTGTGGCTCGCCTTCTTCGGCGCGGGCGTCGCCACGGTGCTGGTCTATCTCGTCGCCTCGATGGGCCGGGAGGGCGCGACGCCGGTGAAGCTGGCACTGAGTGGCGCGGCGATAACGGCGGCGCTCTACTCGGTGACCAGCGCCATCCTCATCAGCTCGGTCAAGACGCTCGACCAGATCCGCTTCTGGCAGGTGGGGGCGCTGACCGGCCGCACCATGGATATCTTCTGGCAGGTGGCGCCGTTCCTCGGGCTCGGGATCGTGCTCGCGTTGACGACTGGCCGTATTCTCGACGGGCTCGCCATGGGCGACGATGTCGCCAAGGGGCTGGGGCAGCGGGTGCAGCTGAGCCGCGCCTTTGTCGGGCTCGTGGCGGTGATCCTTGCCGGGGCGGCGACTGCGGCCTGCGGGCCGATCGCGTTTGTCGGCCTCACCATTCCGCATGTGGCGCGCGCCATGACCGGGCCGAACTATCGCTGGATTCTGCCCTATTCGATGGTGCTGGGGCCGATCCTGCTGCTTGGCGCCGATATCGTCGGCCGGGTGATCGCGCCGCCGGGCGAGCTGCAGGTCGGCATCGTCACCGCCGCGATCGGCGCGCCGTTCTTCATCGCCTTCGTCCGCCGCCGGAAACTGGCCGAGCTATGAACGTGTCCGTCCAGTTTTCCGCCGCATCGAGCGTTGCGGCCGCAAGGCGGCGGCTGAACCTGCGCTGGTGGGTGGTGACCGGCGGGCTCGCGGCGCTGGTGCTAGGACTGATGTCGCTCGCCATGACGATCGGCGATTATCCGCTACCGGTTGGCGATGTGCTGCGCTCGCTGCTCTCGCCCCTTACCGGGCAGGTCGACCAGGCGAACGATTTCATCGTGCTCGGCGTGCGCCTGCCGCGGGCGATCACCGGGCTGCTGGCCGGGGCGGCATTCGGGCTCTCCGGCGTCATCTTCCAGACGGTGCTGCGCAATCCGCTTGCCAGCCCCGATATTGTCGGCATCACCACCGGCGCGAGCACGGCGGCGGTGATGGCGATCATCCTCTTCCATCTCTCGGGCTTTGCCGTGGCGGCGAGCGCGACCGGTGGGGCGGTGGCGATTTCGGCGCTGATCTATGGGCTCAGCTGGCGTGGCGGGGTCACGCCGTACCGGCTGGTTCTCGTCGGCATCGGCATGGCGGCGATCGCTGCTGCGATCACCTCCTATCTCTTCACGCGCGCCCGTATCGGCGAGGTACAGCAGGCCATGTCGTGGCTGACCGGCAGCCTCAACGGCGCGACGTACGAGGCCCTCGGGCCGCTCTCGCTCGGCATGCTGATCCTCGCGCCGCTGGCTGCCGTCCTCTACCGCCCGCTCAGCAGTCTCGAGCTCGGCGACGACACCGCCAAGGCTCTGGGAACGCGGATCGAGGTGACGCGGCTCGGCACGCTGCTGGTCGCGGTGGTGCTGGCATCGTTCGCCACGGCGACCGTCGGGCCGTTGGCGTTCGTCGCCTTTGCGTCCGGACCGGTGGCGAAGCGCCTGCTTGGGCCGGCCGGCAAGGCGTTGCTGCCGGCAGCGCTGGTGGGCGCCGCGGTCACCATCGGGGCTGATCTCATCGCTCAGCACATGCTCGGCCGCAGCCAGCTGCCGGCTGGCGTCGTCACCGGCGCGATCGGCGCGCTGTTCCTGATCTATCTCCTCGCGGCGGCGAACCGATCCGGTCGCGGCGGCTAATTGCGGAGGCAAGGATGAGCCAGAACCACCAGCTTTCGGCCACCGACGTGAAGCTCGGCTATGGCGAGCGCACCATCGTCGAAAAGCTGTCGATCGCGGTGCCGCCGGGCAAGTTCACGGTGATCGTCGGGGCGAATGCGTGCGGGAAATCGACGCTGCTGCGCGGGCTGGCGCGGCTGCTGGCGCCGGCTTCGGGCGCGGTTTATCTCGACGGCCGCGCCATCCACCAGATGGCGACGCGCGAGGTGGCGGCGGTGCTCGGCGTGCTGCCGCAGACGCCGGTGGCGCCCGATGGCATCACGGTGGCCGATCTCGTCGGGCGCGGGCGCTATCCGCACCAGGGCTGGTTCCGGCAGTGGACGGCGACGGACGACGCGGCGGTCGCCTCGGCGCTGCAGGCGACCGATACGCTCGACCTGGCGCAGCGGGCGGTGGACGAGCTCTCGGGCGGGCAGCGGCAGCGGGTGTGGATCGCCATGGCGCTGGCGCAGCAGACCGACATTCTGCTGCTCGACGAGCCGACGACGTTCTTGGACATCAATCATCAAGTGGAGGTGCTGGACCTGCTGACCGACCTGGTGAAGACGCAGGGGCGGACGGTGGTGGCGGTGTTGCACGACCTGAACCTCGCGTGCCGCTATGCCGACCATATCGTCGCGATGCAGGCCGGGCGGATCGTGGCCGAGGGCGCGCCGGTGAAGGTGATGACGCCGGGGGTGGTGAAGGCGGTGTTCGGGATTGATAGCGAAGTGGTGGTCGATCCGGTGTCGCAGAGCCCGATGATCGTGCCGATTGGAAGGCACCATCGGGTGCGGGTGGCGGCGGAGTAGGGGAGCGGACGGATTACCCCCTCTCCTCAGTTTCGCTAGTTCGCTGACGCTCACAAGCTCCACTATCCTCCCCCGCCGAGGGGGAGGATAGTGCTCACACCAATATCGCGGCTCTGTCGCCTCCTCGCCCTTGGCGGGAGAGGATAGCGGCGCTAGGCGCCCTGGCGCCGTAGCAGAGCTGAGGAGAGGGGGGCTATGCCACCTGCCGCGCCAGAAATCCCTCCACCACCGTGCGGAACAGGTCCGTCTCCATCGCCTCGTGGCCCATGCCGGGTAGCACGGCCAGCTCGCCCTTCGGCAGCGGGCGGAACAGGCGCAGCGCTTCTTCCGGGCCGCCCATGTGGTCGTGGTCGCCCATGATCACCAGCGTCGGCTCTGCGATGCGCGCCAGTTGCGCCTCCGGATAGTCCGGCAGGGTCAGCCATAGGTGCGAGATCTGGCGGAGGAACGTCTCCCAGTCGCAGTGCATGGTCTTGAGGGCCTCGAAGTGCTCGCCCCAGACTTCGGCGAGCTTGCCGAAATCGACCTCACCCGGCGCCGGAAAGCCCCATGCGGTGAGGCCCTCGATATAGGCGGGCGTCGGCCGGCTCACGGTGCCGCCCAGCACCAGCGCTCGGGCGATGCCGGGGTGGCGGAGGCCGAATTCGAGTGCTGCCTGGCCGCCGTCGGAATAGCCGAGGATGAGGGGGTGCTCGAGCTTCAGCGCATCGATGAAGGCCGCCACATCGTCGGCGAACATGTCGTAGCCGAGCCGGCCCGCCGGGTTGGCGGTGCCGCCGTGGCCGCGGGTGTCGGGGGCGAAGACGTGGTAGCGCGCGGCCAGCCGGGGCAGCCAGTCGCCCCAGCTGTTGGCCGTCGCCGTGCCGCCGTGCAGCAGGATCAGCGGCGGACCGCTGCCGGCCTCGAGGTAATGGACATCGAGGTCGGCGGCGCGGATGGTTTTGCTGGCGGGGGTCACTGCTTGTCGAGCCAGAGGCCGATCTGGTCCATGAGGTAGTTGGTGCCGGCTTCGCGCTGCTCGACCTTGTCGAGACCGTCGAGGAAGGCGCCGTCCTCGCGCAGCACCATTTTCGTGCCGGTCGGGGTCGGCTTGAACTCGATGGTGGCGACGCTCACCGAGATGCGCTTGCCGTCCATGTGCATCTCGTAGGCGTAGATGATGCGGTTATCGGGCACGATGTCATAGTAGGTGAGGTCGAAGGTGAAGTCGCTCTCGCCCATGCGGTCGGCATTGTACTCGCGGCCGCCTTCCTTGAACTCGAAGATGTTGTTGGGCTTGGCGGGATCGGGCGAGCCGAACCAGGCGCGCTTGAACTCGGGGTTCGACCAGGCCGAGAACACCTTGCTCACCGGGTGCTTGTAGTCGCGCTCGATGGTGAAGCTGCCATGGGCGATGGAACGTTCGGTCATGATGAAATCTCCTTATTTGCGGATGTCGTAGGTGAGGTGGGTGGTGTTGGGCGAGGCGAGCGCCCACACCCGATCGAGTTCGAGGGGGCTGTCGATGCCCTCGAAGAGGCGGACGCCGCGGCCGAGGACGAGCGGCGCGACCTGCAGCACCAGCTGGTCGACGAGGCCGCGCTTCAGCAGGGCGTGGGACGTGGCGCCGCCCATCACCAGCACGTCCTTGCCGTTGGCGGCCTCGCGCGCCGCCGTGACGCAGGCTTCGGGGCCGGTGGTGATGAAGCGGAGGGTGCCGCTCTTCGCTGCGATATCGGGTGCGGTGCGGTGGGTGAGGACGAAGGACGGGGCCGGGAAGGGCGTGTCGTTGTCCCAGTGCGGAAAGCCAATATCGAAGGTGCGGCGGCCGATGATGACGGCGCCGGTGCGCTCGCGGATGGCGGCCATCTGCTCGCGATCTTCAGGGGCGACATCGCCGAACATCCACTCGTGCAGGGCTTCGCCGCCAACGCCCATCGGGTGCTGTTCGCCGACATCAGGGCCGGCGATGAAGCCGTCGAGGGACATGGTGAAGTGCAGGATCACCCTGGTCATGGCAAAGCTCCTCCGTGGCCGGCCCGTGGGCGCGGCGGCGGCATCTCGTTGATGTTCGTTTCGGCTACTTGCCGGATTTGTCGGCGGGCAGGGCGTCGAGGAAGGCGCCCAGGCGGTCGAGGCGTTTCTCCCAGCCGATACGCCGGTCGTTGATCCACTTTTCGGCCATGCTCAGCGCTCCTGTGTCGATGGTGCAGGTGCGGACCCGCCCCACCTTCTCGGTCTTCACGAGCCCGCTTTCCTCCAGCACCTTGAGGTGCTGAACGATGGCGGGCAGCGACATGCTGAACGGCTCAGCCAGCTCGCTGACCGAAGCCGACCCCCGGCTGAGGCGTTCCACCATGCGCCGCCGCGTCGGATCGGCGAGGGCCTGGAACATGGCGTCGAGAGCGCCTTCGGGGGTCTGTTCTTGGTTAAGCATGGGATTAAGTATCTGCATCGCGGGCGGCCTGTCAATAGTAAAGTGACGACTTAAGTGAAGTCGGTTGACTTCGGCCAATGCGTATCGCCTTGCTGGAGTGGGCGTTGGCGCGAGGCGGCAGATGGACGGGGCAACCGGGATGTCGGTGGCAGAGGTGTGGTTCGAGCGGCTGCTTGGCCGGGCGCCGAGCGGCGAGGAATCATCGCGCTATGCCGGGTTTGACGCGGCGGCGCTGGCGACGGCGATCACCGAGCTGCCCGAATATCGCAACCGGTTCCGTGATGCCGAGCCGGGCAACGAGACGGCGCTCGCCTCGGCCCGGATCTGGCCGGTGGCGCAGCGCCAGTATGACCTGCAGATCACGGTGATCAGCTCGGAGGGGCTCAGCAAGTGCCGGGCGACGGTCGACCGGATCATCGCCGAGCTCGGTCCGCGGACGCTGCTGACGCTGATCTGCGGCGAGGCGGAGGACGGGACGCTGCTCGCGGGGCCCAATATCGAGCACATCATCCTGCCGGGGCGGAGCGTGTTCGAGATGCGCGCCGCGCTGCCGACTTTGCTCAAGGAGGCTGGCTGGGTGGCGCTGATGGAGGATCACGCGGTGCCACATGCGGGCTGGGTCGGCGCAGTCGAGGCGGCAGTGCGAGCCGCGACGCCGGACCAGATCGCGCTCACCAGCATGGTTACCAACAACATCTCGACCTCGACCTGGTCGTGGGCGAGCTTCCTCTTCAACTTCGCCTATCACTGGTATCCGAGTGCGTCGCCGGCGCTACCCGGCACGGTGACGACGCTGGTATTCCGCCGCGACCTGCTGGGGCGTCGGGCGCTGCCGATCCACGCCTTCGAGCAGTTCATCCTCGGTCGCCGCGGGCCGGCCATGCCGGGCATGGTGGTGGACCACAACCAGCCGCTCGGCTGGTGGTCGGCCTCGTACCACACGTTCGACAATGGCCGGGTCACCGGCAGCGCGCTGCGGCGGCACCAGGAATCGCCGCGCCGGGCGATGCGCAACATGATCGCCTGGGCCAATCGCGGGCGCATCCGCGAAATCGGCGCGCTACTCGCCCAGCACCCCGAACGCAGCAAGCTGCCGCCGGGCACGCTGATGCGCATGCGCTGGATCAGCGCGTGCCACGGACTGGGTGTGGTGATCGGTACGGTGTTCGGCGGCGGCGGGGCGCACCACCGGCTTGAGTGAGCGCGCTAGCGCAGCGCGATCGCCTCGATTTCGACCAGCGCGTCGGCATCGACCAGCTTGCAGCCGATGGTGGAGCGGGCAGGGGGCTCGTGCGGGAAATAGGTGGAGTAGACCGCGTTCATTGCCGGGAAATTGGCGATATCGGTGATGAACACCGTGGTTTTCACCACCTTGGCCATCGAACTGCCGGCCGCCGCCAGCAGCGAGGACATCTTGTCGAGCGTGATCCGCGTCTGCTCGGTGATATCGGCGGGGTAGCTGCCGTCGGTGCGCGACCCCACCTGCCCGGTGACGAAGACGAACTCTTCCGTGGCGATGGCCGGGGTAAGCGGCAGGCCGACAAATGTGCCGATGGCTTTGCGGGTCATATCAGGAATCCAGTGCGAGACATGCCTGAGCCTAGCGCTCGAACGCCCGGATTCGGAAGATATTTGGGGAAGAGATGGCGCGCCCTAGGGGAATCGAACCCCTGTTCCCGCCGTGAGAGGGCGGTGTCCTGACCGCTAGACGAAGGGCGCCTGCGGAATGGGGTGCTGATAATGGGGGATTGGCAGGCCGTCAAGCCCGCTGTCACACCTGCGGGCGCATCTCTCGCTTGAACGGCGGGAATTCGTATGCCATGTTATATAACATGTTTTATAAATCGGACGATGCATTGCAGGCACTGGGCCTGACCGCGCTAGGCAGCCGGTTCAAGCGGCTGGGCGAGCGGCTGCAGGCCGAAGCGCAGGTGATTCTCGCGCGCGTCGAGCCGGCGATCGCGTCGGGCCAGCACCCGATGCTGCACACGATCGATCGCTTCGGGCCGCTGACGGTCGGCGAGCTGGCCGATCGGCTCGGGGTGACGCAGCCGGGCGTGACACGGGCGCTTGGTCAACTGGGCGAGGTGGGGCTGGTGGAGGTTGCGACCTCCGCCGAGGATGGGCGGCGGAAGCTGGTTTCGCTTACCGACGATGGGCGGCGCTTTGTCGAGCAGGCGAAGCGTGAGGCGTGGCCGGCGGTGGAGCGGGCGGTGGCCGACCTCTGCGCGGGATTCGCCCCCGAGCTTTTGGCACAATTGCAGAAGATGGAAACCGGGCTCGACGCCAAGCCGCTGAGCGCCCGGGTGAAGGACGACAGGAATGACGCATAAACTCGATCGCCCGGCCTGGGCTTCGCTGACCTCACGCCACCAGCATCTCGCGCAGGTGCAGGGCGGCGCGCGGCGCTATGCCCCGGCGTCCGTGCCATTCGTTGCCACGGGCGGCGATGCGCCCGAGGATGTCGCGGCGCTGGCCCGGCTGATGCGGCCGGGCGAGGTGGGGGCCTTCGTCCAGGCCGATCCGGTGCTGCTGCCGCTCGGGTTCGTGCGAAAGCAGGAGGTCGACCTCATGCAGTTGGTGGCGACGACGTCGTTTGCGCCGGTCAGCGATGAACGGATCGTGCCGCTGGGTCGGGCCGACGCAGCCGACATGCTGGAACTGGCGACGCTGACCAAGCCCGGGCCGTTTACGGCGCGGGCGCTCGACCTCGGGCGATTCTGGGGCATTCGGCGCGATGGGCGGCTCGTCGCCATGGCGGGCGAGCGCATGTCCTGCGAGGGCTACACCGAACTCAGCGGTGTGTGCACGCATCCCGATGCGCGCGGGCAGGGGCTGGCGCGGCTGATGTCGCGCTATGTCGGCGCGCAGATCAGCGCCAAGGGCGATGCGGTGTTTCTCCACGCCTTCCCGAGCAACCGGGCGGCGGTTGCGATCTATGAGTCGATCGGCTTTTCGGTCCGAGCGACGCTGAACCTCGTCGTGGCGGAACGACCGGTCTGACAGGCGGCAGCACGGCCCGCATTTGCGAGGCCGACGTCATCGGATGATGTGAAAGGAAGTGGTACGCCCTAGGGGAGTCGAACCCCTCTCTGCACCGTGAAAGGGTGCCGTCCTAACCGATAGACGAAGGGCGCCCGTCGGAGTGGGGTCCGTATAGGGAGCTTCACCCGGGCTGGCAAGCGGAAATTCCGCTCTCAACAGCCTGAAAAGGTTATGGGCTTGCTCCAGCCGCGCGGACGGTCGCGAACGTCGACGTGAATGTAGTTGTGGCCGGGGTAGCAGCCGAGGCCGCCGACCTGCGGGTTGCGCATGGCAAAGGCGATCATCGAGCCCTTATCGACGCCGGGAATGAAGATGTCCGCCGCCATGCACTTCATGTGGTAGCTCGAGTCCTTGCCATCGGCGAGGATGTTGCGGATGGGGTCGCGATAGCCCGAGTTCAGCACGACCTTGCGGCCGAACTTGCGCTCGAAGGTTGAGAGCATAGTCCGCAGTTTAGGCGAGATGCAGGAATTGTCGACGTCGCTCGAGGCCAGGTACATGCCGGCGCGCTGCACGTAGCCATTGTAGCTTACCGGCGCGCCGCCCATGGAGAAACAGCCGGCCAGCAGCGAGGTGCAAAGCAGCACCGCGATCAGTCGAAACATGAAGAAACTTCCCGATAAGCGCCTGTCTCACGGGGTGGCGCGTTACCGGGAAGCTACGGATTTTAGCCTAATTGGCCGCTAATCGGCGTGGTGAACGACTTCTTACCAGACGCCGGTGTTCTTCATCGACAGCCACGGCTCGGCCGGCGGCAGGGCGGGGCCCTTCTGCAGGATCTCGACCGAGACGTTGTCGGGCGAGCGCACGAAGGCCATGTTGCCGTCGCGCGGCGGGCGGTTGATGGTGTAGCCCATGTCCTGCATGTGCTTGCAGAAGTCGTAGATATTATCGACCTCGTAGGCGAGGTGGCCGAAATTGCGGCCGCCGGTGTAGACCTCCGGATCCCAGTTGAAGGTCAGCTCAACCGGGGTTTCGTGCTGGCCGGGAGGGGCGAGGAAGATCAGGGTGTAGCGGCCCTTCTCGTTCTCGGTGCGGCGGATTTCCTCGAGCCCGAGGCCGTCGCGGTAAAAGCGCAGCGACTGCTCGACATCGGTCACGCGGACCATGGTGTGCAGATATTTCATTGGTGGTTTCCTCGCCTCGATTCAGGTCGGCGGGACACTAGAATCCGCTTCCGGCAGGGGCAACCGCGACGAAGTGTGGCCAATCTGCAATTAGCTTAACAAAAGCATAATCGGTTCTTAACGAGTGGTGATGAATCGGACAGAGTGAAGGCTGCTTGTAGCGTACCCCGTAAGCGGCGGGGCGAGTACGAAAAGGCTGATGGCATGGGGGCCAAATTCACGTCCGATGGCGACCATCCGGGATTCCGGTCCAATGAGACCGGCCGGGAAGGAAGCGCGGCAAATGTCCACACCGGTGATACCGGCCTGGATGTCATCGAAGTTATCGGTGCCATCAAATGGTTCGATGTCGCCAAGGGGTTCGGCTTTATTGTTCCCGACGACGGACGGCCGGATGTGTTGCTGCATGTCACCTGCCTGAGGCGCGACGGCTACCAGACGGCCTACGAAGGCGCGCGCGTGGTTTGCGAAGCGCTGGCGCGGCCGGGCGGATTGCAGGCTTTCCGCATTCTCTCGATGGACGAGTCGACCGCCAAGCACCCTGCGGAAATGCCGCCGCCGCGCACGCATGTTTCGGTGGAGCCGACGAGCACGCTGGTGCGGCTCGAAGTGAAGTGGTTCAACCGCATCCGCGGCTTCGGCTTCCTCTCGGCCGGCGAGGGCACTCCGGACATTTTCGTCCATATGGAAACGCTGCGCCGTTTCGGCATCACCGAGCTGCGGCCGGGCCAGCATGTGCTGGTGCGCTACGGCACCGGGCCCAAGGGCCTGATGGTCGCCGAGATCCGGCCGGATGGCTGGGGCGACGCGCCGAGCTCGCACTGAGGCCTCATGCGGCAGGCGAAGAAGCGCCTGCTGGGGCTTCTGGAACCAGCGCAACTGCGCTATCGAACGCTCCCGCAAGGGGGCGTTTTGCTTTGAACCGGACGTGGCTGATCGGTGGAGTGCTGGTGCTGTTGGGCGCGGCGCTGTTTGGCTGGCTCAACGCCAGCAAGGACGCGCAGCTCGACGTGGCGTTGGTGCTGGCGGATGCGACGACGCCCGGATGCGACGGGGCAGGGCAGGTGCATCTCGTGCTCGGCAACGCCGCCGACAAGCCGATGACGAAGGTTGAGGGCGTGCTGTCGGTGGCGGGGTCGGACAGTGAGCAGCCGGTGCCGGTCGGCAATTTCGAGCTGAAGGGGACTTTTGCGCCGGGGCAGAAGTCGGAGGCGTGCGTGGCGGTCGATGAGGGCCGGCTCGCGAGTAGGGATCGCAAGGGGCTGGTGTGGCTGGCTCGGGCGACGGCGATTGAGTTTGTCGCCAACTAAATTCATTGCCGGCGAATGGACTGCTGCCGTGAGTACTAGAACTTTCGCGAGACGGCAGCGCAGTTGTATTGGTCGTGAGATCGCCCGACCTCACCGCCTTCCTCGACCTCCTGGACTACCGCGAGGTCGCCAGCGCCGGTCAGCCGGCTCACGGTGAAGCTCCATGCCTCCGAATATCCCGAGTCCGGGAACATGAAGCCACCCTCGAAACGAAACTCCGTCTCCGACGCGGTGAAGCTCGCTACTCCGCCCATGTGATCGCCATAGTCCTGCCAGCGATGTACGACTTTCAACAGTCCGGCACTGCCGGTGGGGTAGGAAAGGCCATAGCCGCCGTCCGGCGCACATGGCGTCATGTCGTAGATGACACCGCCACCGCCGCGCAGGCAACTGAGCGTTTCGCCTTCAAAGATCATGGAGTCCAGCTCAATGACCAGGTCCTCTTTGTCCGGCGCGGTGCAGAGAATGAATGACTGAGCCGCAGCCGGCCCGGTTAGGCCCAAGGCAACGAACAGGGCCAGCGCAGAAGATGTTTTAGCCATAATGCCGGGTCGCTCCAGAGGGGTAGGCGTACAATACCTGAGTCATGTTTTTCGTGATGGCCCTGCCGCACCATGCCGCCAGGCCACATCGAGCGCTGCCGCCAGTTCCTCGCGGCTGAGATTGGCGAACGTCACCACCGTCCAGCCCTGGCGGCCCCAACCGCCAGCGACCGGGGCGAAGGCATCCGGCGCCAGCAGCACCTTGAATTCCTGTTCGTCGGGCTTGAGCTTGAGGTTGGCGGTGAGGCCGTCGGCGGCGAGGGTGGCGTAGATGCGGCGGACCTTGAAGGCGGTGCGGTCGAAATGCGGCGCCGCGGTCGTGCCCGGCAGCGCCAGCGCGATTTCCGTGAAATCAGAAGCGCTTGTCATCGTTCCTTCACGCACTAATGAAAAAAGCAGGGCCTAGGCCCTGCTTTGTAAAGTTTCTCGACAATACACTGGTCTTAGGCACACGATGAAGTGGCAGCCAGCGCTCCTCCCTTGACGTTGTCGACGTCCGGCAACTTTGCGGTTGCCTGTGTTCTTATGGACACGGAACCTAACTAAGGATTCGGACGCTGCCAAGCGGATTCTGCATGGCAGTTCGCGCATTTTTACATAGTCTTCACCACAGACTATGACGCGCCTGCAATCCGCCTAAATCCATCGCAGCGCCTCGCAATTGCCCAAGAAATGCGCTCGGATCGCGCTGCTCTGAGGCGCTTTTAGCCGCTCCACTTTGGCCTGCATTGCGCTATAGGGGTTGCCTACGAATCCGGCGCGTCCATCAGGAGGATCCCTTGCGTCTCAGCCGTTATTTCCTGCCCACGCTGCGAGAGACGCCGAAGGAAGCCGAGATCGTCAGCCATCAGCTGATGCTGCGCGCCGGCATGATCAAGCAGCAGGCCGCGGGCAGCTATTCGTGGCTGCCGCTGGGCTTCAAGGTGCTCAACAAGGTGATCCGCATCATCGAGGAAGAGCAGAACCGCTCGGGCGCCGTGCAGCTGCTGATGCCGACCGTGCAGTCGGCCGACCTCTGGCGCGAATCCGGCCGCTACGACGACTACGGCAAGGAGATGCTGCGCATCCAGGACCGGCATGAGCGCGACATGCTCTACGGGCCGACCAACGAGGAGATGATCACCGACATCTTCCGCACCTATGTGCGCTCGTACAAGGACCTGCCGCTCAACCTCTACCACATCCAGTGGAAGTTCCGTGACGAGGTGCGTCCGCGCTTCGGCACCATGCGCAGCCGCGAATTCCTGATGAAGGACGCCTACTCGTTCGATATCGACGAGGCGGGCGCCAAGCGGGCGTTCCAGCGCATGTTCGTCGCGTACCTCCGCACCTTCTACCGCATGGGGCTGACCGGCATTCCGATGCGCGCCGATTCCGGCCCGATCGGCGGCGACATGAGCTACGAGTTCCACGTGCTGGCCGATACCGGTGAGAGCGCGGTGTTCCTCGACTCCGACCTGCTCGACAAGCCGATCCCGGCGATCGATACCGATTTCCGCGGCGACCTCGAGCCCATCTTTAAGGACTGGACGTCGCTGTTCGCTGCCACCGACGAGATGACCGACGAGGCGACGTTCCGCGCTTCGGTTTCGGGCAACAAGCAAGTGGCCGCGCGCGGCATCGAAGTCGGCCACATCTTCTTTTTCGGCACGAAGTATTCCAAGCCCATGGGCGCCAAGGTCACCGGCCCCGACGGCAAGGATGTCGAAGTGCAGATGGGCAGCTACGGCATCGGCCCGACCCGTCTCGTGCCCGCCATCATCGAGGCGAGCCATGACGAGAACGGCATCGTGTGGCCGGTTTCGGTCGCGCCGTTCGAGGCCGTGGTCATCAACCTCAAGGTGGGTGATGCCGAAAGCGACAAGGCGGCCGTGGGTCTCTACTACGACCTGCTGCGCGAAGGCATCGACGCGCTCTACGACGATCGCGACATGGCGGCGGGTGGCAAGTTCGCCAATGCCGACCTCATCGGCATCCCGTACCACCTGATCGTCGGCCCGCGCGGGCTCAAGGACGGCACCGTCGAGCTCAAGCACCGCAAGTCGGGCGAGCGCGAGACGCTCTCGATCGAGGCGGCGGTTAGCCGGCTCAAGGGCCTGATCGTGCCGCAGCGGCGGGACACGGTTTGACCGACGCGCCGGCGCAGCTGCGGCCGCCAGGCCCGTTTTCGCGCTTCGAATTCCTCGTGGCGGGCCGCTACCTGCGCGCCCGCCGCAAGGAGCGCTTCGTCTCCGTCATTGCGCTCCTGACGCTGGTCGGCGTGGCGCTGGGCGTGGCGACGCTGATCACCGTGATGTCGGTGATGAACGGTTTTCGCTCGGAACTGCTGGGCAAGATCCTCGGGCTCAATGGCCATTTCGTCGTCGAGAACCTCAAGGGCCCGTTCACCGACTACCAGGATGTGGTCCACCGCCTCGAAGGCGTGCCGGGTGTTTCCTACGCCATCCCCTATGTCGAGGGGCAGGCGCTGGCCTCGGGCAATTCGGATTCGACCGGCGTCGTGGTCCGCGGCATCGATTCCGCCTCGATCAAGAAGCTGGCGCTGCTCGACAAGTCGGCGCAGCTCGGGGGCTGGGATTTCTGGGACAATTCCGAGGGTATCGCCATCGGTGACCGGCTGGCGGACCGGCTCGGCGTTGGCGTGAGCGACCAGGTGACGATCGTGAACCCGGACGGCACGATGACGCCCTTCGGCCAGACTGCGGCGATGCGGCAGTACCCGGCCAATGTGATCTTCGACCTCGGCATGCCCGAGCAGGACAATTTCTACATCTACATGCCGATGCAGACCGCGCAGGTCTACTTCAAGCAGTTCACCGACCAGCTGAAGCCGGGCGCCAAGATGCCCGACGTGATGGCGACCGACGAAGAGATCGATGCCGCCTATGAGCGCGTCTATTCGGCCTCGGGCGTCGAGGTGTTCGTCGACCGGCCGGACGATATTGCGGGCATGAAGGCGAAGCTGCAGGCGGCGCTCGACCGGCCGTTCAGCATTACCGACTGGCAGGCGCGGAACGCCACGTTCTTCTCTGCACTGCAGGTCGAGCGCGTGGTGATGTTCGTGATCCTCTCGCTCATCATCCTCGTCGCCGCCTTCAACATCATCGCGAGCCTCGTGATGCTGGTGAAGGACAAGGGGCCCGATATCGCGGTGCTGCGCACCATGGGGGCGACACGCGGCGCCATCATGCGCATCTTCTCGATGACGGGGTTCGCCATCGGCTTTTCGGGCACCGTGCTTGGGCTGATCCTCGGCCTGCTGGTTGCCACCAATGCCGAGACGCTGCGTTCGGGGCTTTCAAACCTGCTGTCGATCCCGATCTTTCCGCCCGAGCTCTTCATGATGAACTCGCTGCCCTCGCGGATCGACGAGAGCGAAGTGATCCTCGTGGTGTTGCTGTCGCTCGGGCTCACCTTCCTCGCGACCCTCTATCCGGCCTGGCGCGCCGCGCGGCTCGATCCGGTGGAGGGGCTCAACCAGTGACCGAGATTACCCAGAGCCCCGGCGACCCCGGCCCGTTCTCGCGCTTCGAGTTCATGGTGGCGTGGCGCTACCTGCGCGCGCGCCGGGCCGACAGGTTTGTTTCGATCATCGCCGGCCTGACGCTGACCGGCATTGCGCTTGGCGTCGCGGCGCTGATCGTCGTGACCTCGGTGATGAACGGGTTCAACACCGAGATCGTCAACAAGCTGCTCGGGCTCAACGGCCATTTCTCGGCCTATCCGATCGAGTCGCGGTTTACCGACTACGACCAGTCGGCAGCCGAGCTCGAAAAGGTGGATGGCGTCGTTGCGGCCATTCCCTATGTCGAGGGGCAGGCGCTCGCCTCGGGGCCACGCAGTTCGTATACCGGCGTCATCGCGCGCGGCGTCACGCTCGCCTCGATCGACAAGATGCCATTCCTGCGCAATGGCGCGGTGCTCGGCTACTGGGACGGCTGGGACACGGGCGAGGGCGTCGCCATCGGCCGCCGCCTCGCCGACAAGCTGAAGCTCAATATCGGCGATCCGCTGACGCTGCTCAGCCCCAATGGCGAGCAGAGCTCGGCCGGCCGCACGTCGCGCACGCGATCCTACAAGGTGGCGGTGATCTTCGATCTCGGGATGACCGAGTTCGACAGCTTCTACCTCTATATGCCGCTGCAGCCGGCTCAGGACTATTTCAACATGTTCGACCGGGTGCTGAAGCCCGGCGCGCAGCCGCCTGCGATCGATGCGACCGACGAGGACAAGGAAGCCGCCTACGATCGCATCTACAAGGCGACGGCGGTCGAGATTTTCCTGACCGACCCCAACAATATCAACCCGATGCGGATCAAGATCGGATCCGAGATCGAGCGGCCGCTGGTGCTCTCCGACTGGCAGCAGCAGCACCAGAATTTCTTCGATGCGCTGCAGACACAGGGGACGGTGATGTTCGTCATCCTCTCGTTCATCGTGCTGGTGGCGGCCTTCAACATCATTTCGTCGCTGATCATGCTGGTGAAGGACAAGGGCACCGATATCGCGGTGCTGCGCACCATGGGCGCGACGCGCGGCTCGATCATGCGGATTTTCGCCATTGCGGGCGTGGGCATCGGGGTCGGCGGCACGCTGCTCGGGCTGGTGCTCGGCGTGCTGATTGCCGCTAATGCCGAGGCCATCCGCTCGTTCCTCTCGAGCCTCCTCGGCATCACCATCTTCCCGCCCGAGGTGTTCTTCCTCTCCTCGCTGCCGAGCCGGACCAATTTCTCCGAGGTGACGCTCATCGTCAGCGTGGCGCTGGTGCTGAGCTTCCTCGCCACGCTCTACCCGGCCTGGCGCGCCGCCCAATACGATCCCGTCGAGGCCCTTCGCTATGAGTGACGTTCACCTGAGGCTCGCGAAGGTCCACCGCCATTATGGCGAGGGCGAGCGTATCGTCCGCGTGCTCGAAGCTGCCGACCTCGAAGTGCGCGGCGGCGAGCTCGTCGCCATCGTGGCGCCGTCGGGCGCCGGCAAGTCGACGCTGCTGCATCTGTCGGGTCTGCTCGAACGGCCGCAGGGTGGCGAGGTCGAGGTGACGGGCGTGGCGACCAGCAAGCTCAACGAGCGTGGCCGCACGCTGCTGCGCCGTAACACCATCGGCTATGTCTACCAGTTCCACCACCTGCTGCCGGAGTTCTCGGCGCTCGAAAATGTGTCGATGCCGCAGCTGATCGCCGGGGTCGACAAGGCCGCGGCCGAGAAGCGCGCCATGCAGCTGCTCGACATTCTCGGCATCGCGCCGCGCGCGTCGCACCGGCCGGCCGAGCTGTCGGGTGGCGAGCAGCAGCGCGTCGCCATTGCCCGCGCTGCGGCCAACCATCCGCGCATCATTCTCGCCGACGAGCCGACGGGTAATCTCGACCCGGCGACCAGTGACGTGGTGTTCGAGGCGCTCGCCAACCTCATCCGCGAAGAGGGCGCTGCGGCGCTGATCGCGACGCATAATTTCGACCTCGCACGCCGCGCCAACCGCATCGTGACGTTGCGCAACGGGCTGATCGAAGAGACCACCGTCTGAGGCGCTCGCCGCCTTGACTATTGCCCCACCACAGTGAAGGTAACCGCCTGACATGTCAGCGCCGCCGCGGGGCAAGGTGCTGGGGTGAGGTACGTACACAATCTGCGGCCGAAACGTGCCGCCAAGGGAGGACCTGCATGCGCACCATCAAGGGGCCGGCCATTTTCCTGGCCCAGTTCGCCGGCGACAAGGCGCCGTTCGACACGCTGGACAATATCTGTGCCTGGGCTGCAGACCTCGGCTACAAGGGCGTGCAGATCCCGACGTGGCTGACGCATTTCGTCGATGTCGAGAAGGCCGCGACCTCCAAGACCTACGCCGACGAAGTGAAGGGCACCGTGCAGAGCCACGGGCTCGAGATCGCCGAGCTCGCGAGCCACATCATCGGCCAGCTCGTCGCCGTGCATCCGGCCTACGACACGCTCTCGGACGGCTTCGCCATCCCGGCCGTGCGCGGCAACCCGAAGGCCCGGCAGGAATGGGCCGTGCAGCACCTCAAGGCCTGCGCTGCCGCTTCGCAGAACCTCGGCCTCAAGGCCCACGCGACCTTCTCGGGCGCGCTGGCCTGGCCCTATCTCTACCCGTTCCCGCAGCGTCCGGCCGGCCTTGTCGAAGAGGCCTTCGATGAGCTGGCGCGCCGCTGGACGCCGATCCTCGACGAGTTCGATCGCCACGGCGTCGACCTCTGCTACGAGATCCATCCGAGCGAGGACCTGTTCGACGGCGCGACCTACGAGATGTTCCTCGAGCGCGTGAACAACCACCCGCGCGCCAACCTGCTCTACGATCCGAGCCACTTCGTGCTGCAGCAGCTCGACTACCTGCAGTACATCGATTTCTACCACGAGCGGATCCGGATGTTCCACGTCAAGGACGCCGAGTTCAACCCGACCGGCAAGCAGGGCGTCTACTCGGGCTTCCAGTCGTGGGTGAACCGCGCCGGCCGCTTCCGTTCGCTCGGCGACGGTCAGGTCGATTTCGCCGGCATTTTCAGCAAACTCTCGGCTTACGGCTTCGACGGCTGGGCCGTGCTCGAATGGGAATGCGCCATCAAATCGGCGGAACAGGGCGCTGCCGAAGGCGCTCCGTTCATCGACAGCCACATCATCAAGGTCACCGAAAAGGCCTTTGACGATTTCGCTGCCTCGGGCACCGACCGCGCCGCCAACCGCAAGATTCTCGGCCTGAGCTGAGAGGAGATAGAACCATGGCAAACCGCATCCGCCTCGGCATGGTCGGCGGTGGCGCCGGCGCCTTCATCGGCGCCGTGCACCGCATCGCAGCGCGCATCGACGGGGATTATGACCTCGTCGCCGGCGCGCTCTCGTCGAACCCCGACAATGCCCGCCAGTCTGCTGCCGATCTCGGGATCGCGCCCGACCGCGCCTACACCTCGTATGAGGAAATGGCCGCCAAGGAATCCGCCCGTCCGGACGGCATCCAGGCCGTCTCGATCGTGACGCCGAACCACGTGCATTATGGCCCGGCCAAGGCCTTCCTCGAGGCCGGCATCCACGTGATCTGCGACAAGCCGCTCACCGCTTCGATCGCCGACGCCCGGGCGCTGCGCGACGTGAAGCCGAAGAACGGCGCGAAGTTCCTGCTCACGCACAACTATACCGGCTACCCGCTGATCCGGCAGGCCCGCGACCTCGTCGCCTCGGGGGTGCTCGGGAAGATTCGCGTCGTGCAGGCCGAATACCCGCAGGACTGGCTGACCAACGCGGCCGATCCGGGTAACAAGCAGGCCTCGTGGCGCACCGATCCGGCCCGCTCGGGCGCCGGCGGCGCTATCGGCGATATCGGCACGCATGCCTATAACCTCGCGCGCTTCGTTACGGGGCTCAAGACGGAGGCGGTTTCGGCCGATCTCCAGAGCTTCGTGCCGGGTCGCCAGCTCGACGACAACGTCCACATCCTGCTCCGCTTCGAAGGCGGCGCGCGTGGCATGCTGTGGGCGAGCCAGGTGGCGGTGGGTAGCGAAAACGGCCTGCAGCTGCGCGTCTACGGCGAAAAGGCCGGGCTCGAGTGGCGGCAGGACAACCCGAACTACATGTGGTTCACCGAGTTCGGCAAACCCAAGCAGCTGCTGACCCGCGGCGGCGCCATCTCGGCTCCGCCCGCTGCCTCGATGAATGTCCGCATCCCCTCCGGCCACCCCGAGGGCTACCTCGAGGCCTTCGCGACGCTCTACCACCAGTTCGCCGAAGTCATCCGCGGCAAGGGCCAGGATTTTGAGCCGCTGCTGCCGTCGCTCGCCGACGGCGTCGAAGGCATGGAGTTCATCATGGCCTCCGTCGCCTCGTCCAAAGCCGACGGCAAATGGACGAAGTTCAGCGAGGTCTAGGCTCGCCCAACCGGGACGGAACCGGCCCCAAGTCGCCCTCATCCTGAGCTTGTCGAAGGACGGGGGCGACCTGCACCGGATTTAGTGGGTGAACCCTCGTCCTTCGACAAGCTCAGGATGAGGGTTCAGGATAGTGCCGGTTCTGAGCCACTGCTTTTTCAGCGCGACGGAGTTGCCCGTGGGTCGCGCTTCGGGATCGAAACGGCTGGCGCCGCGGCTACGGGTGGTTTGCTGATCAGTTCGACGGTGTAGCCGGCTTGCTGTAGCAACTCGGGGACGCCGCCGGTGCCGACGAGGTGGCCGGCGCCGACGATGATCAGGGAATTGTCGTTTTCGGCGAGCAGCTTTTCGAGCTGGGTGACCCAGCGCTGGTTGCGCTCGGTGATCAGGGTTTCGAAGCGCGGGTCGCCGCCGCCGAGTTCGGTGTGGTTGAGCCGGTCGAGCGCGACGGTGTCGCCATTGGCCCAGGCGTCGGTCAAATCCTCGATCATCTGGTGGCCGTCGGTGGTGGCCATCTGTTCGGCGGTGCTGATCAGGTTGGCGATCTGGTCGGCCTGCGGGACCGAGGCGAAAAAGCCCATCTGCTCTTCGGCGGTTTCGAGGCCGCGCTTGCGTTCCGGCGCGACTTCCGGATCGACCTGCAGCTCGACGCCGACCTGCGCGCCCTGCACCATGCCGCCCGACAGCATCACTTCGGCCATCCATGGCTGCATGTAGTCGAAGGCGGTCGGGTCGAGGCTGGAGCTGGTGATGGCGTCGCGCAGGGTTGCGGCCTGGTCAGTCGTAAGCAGGTCCCAGAGCTTGCGGCCGTCGTGCAGGCGGCCTTCGACCAGCATCATGCGGCCGACGGTGGCGTAGGTCGCCTCGTCGAAGACGATCTCGAAATAGACGTGGTCGGCGGCCTTGAGTTCGGCGTCGAAGGTCGGCGTGCGCCACTCGATCGGGCGGGTCAGCAGGTGGATCGAGCCGAAGAGGTAGATCGAGCTGTCGGCGTCCGACACTTTCCACATTGCCGGTTCGGCAAGGGCAGGGGCGGTCGAGAGCGCGAGCCCGACGAGCGATGCGGCCAGTTTCCTCATCGCTGCCTCCTTGAACGGTCTACTGGATACGCTCGACCTTGATGCCGGCCTTCTTGAGCAAAGCGGGCAGGCCGTAGGGGCCGCCGAAATGGGCGGCGCCGACGATCACCATCACGTCCTGGTCGGTCGCCAGCAGCTTCTGGATCTGGCCGACCCAGCGCTTGTTGCGCTTGGTGAGGAGCGCATTGAACATCTCGCTGCCCGGCTTGCCAAACGCGGCGGCGGTGGGTGCATAGAGGCCCTCGACATCGCCGGCGAGCCAGGTGGAGGTCAGGTCGACCGGCGCGGATTGCGGCTTGCGATCGCCGCCGGTCACCGTCTCCATCAGCATCTTGACCTGCGCCTTGTCGCTGAGGTCAGCGAGCACGCGCAGTTGGGTTTCGAGCGTGTCGAAACCGCGTTCCTTGCGGTTGGGGATTTCGCGCTTGATGCTGTCCTCGACGCCCGGGCTCACCCGTCCGCCAGCGAACTCGCCGGCAATGCCGGAGATCGTCATGGCGGCGAACCACGGGCGCATGCCATCGATGGCGGCTGGGTTGAGGCCGAGCGCCACGAGGACAGGCACTAGCTGGGTGCGCTGCTTTTCGGTGAGGTAGTCGCTGAGCAGCTTGCCCTTCTTGTTGAGGCCAAGCTTCTGCATTGCCTGGATATATTCCTGATCCGACACGGTGGTCGGCATCTCGAAATAGACGAGGTCGGCCGCCTTCAGGGCCTTGTCGAAGGCCGGGGTGCGCCACTTTACGCGGGTGTTGAAGGCGTGCACCGAGCCGAACAGGATGACCTGGCTGTCGCCATCGGAAATCCGCCACATGGCCGGGGCGGCCAGCGCCGGGACGGCGAGACCGACGAGCAGCAGCAACGCAAGCAAGGCACGGCTAAGCGCTGCCTTCATGGCGGCTGCCCTCGGGTTCAGTGGGTCCAGGGAGTCTTGCGATCGGCGCGGAAATTGTCGGAATAGACAGTGCGCTTGGGAGACGACTTGTGCTCGGGCAGCACCTGATAGGGGATGCCGTTCTTTTCGGCGTACCCGGTGGCTTCCTCGAGCGTATCGAAGGTGAGGCGAATCTGCGTGCGGGTATCCGAGCTCGACGTGTAGCCCATCAGCGGCTCGATCTCGCGGGCGGTCGCCGGCTCGTGCACCAGCACCCATTCCTTGGATTTGCCGCGGCCGGACTGCATGGCGTTGGGAGCAGGGCGGTAGATACGAGCCGTCATCTCATGCCTTCGAATTGAATCAGCCGCGAGACTTGGCCGAGAGGCCGTTTTGCGGTGCCAATTCAATCCACGAAAACCGCCCCAAAAGCAAGGCGCAGGCGTCGCCGCGCCGGGCAGTCGCCGTCAATTGCAGGAGGGAGAGAAGTTGGTCGGGGCAGAGTGATTCGAACACTCGACCACCGGTTCCCAAAACCGGTGCTCTACCAGGCTGAGCTATACCCCGGACCGTGGGCATTCCGTTACCTCCAGTCGCGGCAAAGCGCAAGCTTACGGCAGATCGTGACATCGGTTGACGCGGCGCGGCCAAACGAACAAATGGACGGCATGCGCGACCTCACCCGACCCTGGCCGTTTGGCCTCAGCCGCCGCACCCTCTGGTGGTTCGTTGCCGGCTTTGTCGTCGTGATCGCCGTGCTGCATCTGGCCGATCACGCGCTGATCGTCTGGGGCGATGGGCTGCCGGACAATGTCCACGCCATCTTCAAATGGATCACGCGGTGGGGCGAATCCGACTGGATCCTCGTCCCGTCGCTTGCCGGCATCGGGCTCGCGTGGCTGCTCGCGCTGGCGACGCGCGGCGGGCTGCGCGAGTGGGCGCGGCAGTTGCTGGTCGTCTGTTGCTTCATCTTCGCCGGCGTCGGGCTGCCGAGCCTCGTGGCGACGCTGCTGAAGCGCATCATCGGCCGCGCTCGCCCGGAGGAGTGGACGGAGGCGGCGCCGCTCAGTTTCACGCCACTGAACTGGGACGCTTACAGCTACCAGGGATTTCCGTCCGGCCACTCGACCACCGCCTTCTCGCTGGCGCTGACGATCGCGTTCATCTGGCCGAAGGGCCTGTGGCCGATGCTCGGGGTTGCGGTGCTGATTGCGGCTTCGCGGATCATTACCGGCCAGCATTATCTCACCGACGTCACGGCCGGCGCCGTGCTCGGCACGCTGGGGGCGTTTGCGGTGCGCAATTTCTTCGCATCGCGGGGCTGGCTGTTCGCCAAGGGCGAGGGCGGCGAGATCACGCGCCGCCCGTTCGGGCCTATTCGTTAGTGCCGCGATAGCGTTCGAGCGCGGCGGCCATGTCGGTCTTGAGGTCGTCGATTTCCTCGAGCCCGATATGGGTGCGGAACATCTGGCCCTCGGCCGTCCATGGCACGGCGGTGCGGATATTGCTCGGGTTGAAGGGGATGCAGAGGCTTTCGTAGCCACCCCAGGAATAGCCCATGCCGAAGAGCTCGAAGCCGTTGACCATGGCGGCGACCGAGGGGCGCGTTTTTTTGCTCAGCCGGAAGGCGAAAAGGCTGCCGGCGCCGGTGAAATCGCGCTTCCAGATGGCATGCCCGGGATCGCTCGGGAGGGCAGGGTGATAGACCTGCTCGACGCCCGGCTGCTGTTCGAGCCACTGGGCAAAAGCGAGGCTCTGGGCGCTGTGGTGCTTCATCCGCAGCGCCAGAGTGCGCATGCCGCGCAGGGTGAGGTAGGAATCGTCGGGCGAGGTAGCGACGCCGAGGATGCGGTGGGTGCGCTTCAGTTTCGGCCACAGATTTTCGTTGGCCGAGACGGTGCCGACCATGGCGTCGGAGTGGCCGACGAACATCTTGGTCGCCGCGTGCATCACCATGTCGGCGCCGAAGGCCAGCGGGTTGTGGAAGAGCGGCGAGGCCCAGGAATTGTCGACGATCACCGTGATGTCGCGGGCCTTGGCGGCTGCGACGATGGCGCGCAGGTCCTGCATCTCGAAGGTGAGCGAGCCGGGCGTTTCGACGAAGATCGCCCGCGTCTTGTCGGTGATCTGCGCCGCGATGCCGCCGGCGATGGTCGGATCGTAGAAGCGCGTGGTGATGCCGAAGCGCTGCAGGCCTTCGGTGGAGAACGTGCGGGTTGGCTCGTAGGCGGAATCCGTCACCAGCAGCTCTTCGCCTGACGAAACCGCGGCGAGGAGGGCGGTAGACACGGCCGACAGCCCAGACGGACAGATCACCGTGCCGGCGGCGCCTTCGAGCTCGCTCACCAGCGACGCGAGGGCGTTGGTGGTGGGGTTGTCGTTGCGGCCGTAGCGGTAGGTCGCTTTGTAGTCTTCCAGCTCGTCGAGGGTCTGGAACAGGATGGTCGAGCCACGGAATACCGGCAGGTTCACATAGCCGAAATTGTCGGCCGAGGCCCGGCCCGAATGGGTCAGGATGGTTTCCGGCGCGGTGGAATCCCCGCCTTCTTTCGTCTTTTTGCTCACGTTCCAGTCCTGCTCAAATTCGCGCCACGGCCGATTCCTGAACAAAAAACGGTCAGTTTTGCTGCCCCATTTCGGCCATAGAGCTTGACGCAACCGTCAATTGCCGCTTCGATGCTACCAGCATCACTCCCGCCGTCAAACGCGGAGGTGCCGCCGGTGGACGAGGGGGGCCTTGTCCACCGAGCATACAGGGTCAGGAAACAAGGGTAAAAAACCTATGATGAAAACGCTTCTCACCGCCGCGATCGCCCTGGGCCTCGGCCTGTCGGCGAGCGCCGCGCTGGCGCAGACCGCCTCATCGCCGACACTCGATGCGATCAAGGCCAAGGGCTATGTGCAGTGTGGCGTGACCGGTGGCGTGCCGGGCTTCTCGGCGCCGGACGCCAACAATAACTGGACGGGCCTCGAAGTCGATTACTGCCGCGCTCTCGCTGCGGCCATCTTCAACAACGCCGATGCGGTTCGTTACACCCCGCTCACCTCGCAGGAGCGCTTCACTGCTCTCTCCGCCGGTGAAATCGACGTGCTGTCGCGTACCACCACCTGGACCATGAGCCGCGATACGCAGCTCGGTATCAAGTTCGTCGGCACCATGTTCTATGACGGCCAGGGCTTCATGGTCCGCAAGGCCGACAATATCGCCTCTGCCCTCGACCTCTCCGGCGCCGCCATCTGTATCGAGTCCGGCACCACCACCGAGCTCAACGCCGCCGACTACTTCGCCGCCAACAAGCTCGAATTCAACACCGTCGTGTTCGTCGACCAGGACGAAGTGGTGAAGGCCTACGAAGACGGCCGCTGCGACGTCTACACCACGGACTCCTCGGCTCTTGCCGCCGAGCGTTCGAAGTTCGCCGATCCGTCGGCTCACGTCATCCTGCCCGAGATCATCTCCAAGGAGCCGCTCGGCCCCGTGGTGCGCCAGGGCGACGATGGCTTCTTCAACATTGCCCGCTGGACCTATTTCGCCCTGCTGGAAGCTGAAGAACTGGGCGTGAGCTCGGCCAATGTCGACGAGATGCTGGCGTCCGACAATCCGGCGATCAAGCGCCTGCTCGGCGTCGAAGGCGACTTCGGCACGCCGATGGGCCTGACCAAGGATTGGGCCTACCAGATCATCAAGCTGGTGGGTAACTACTCCGAGATCTACGAGAAGCATGTCGGTCCGAACACGGCGATCGGCCTCGCTCGTGGCCTCAATGCCCTGTGGAAGGATGGCGGCATCCAGTACTCGCCGCCGATCCGCTAACTCCTGAACTTCCTGCGGCCCGGCGCCAACGCGTCGGGCCGTTCACGTTTGGGGGACCGGACTTGGCGGAGTCTCGTAACCCGGCTTTTCTCCTGGGCAGAGGAGACGTACTGCATGGCCTCCATCGACACGGCGCCTCGCGCGCCGCAACGCAGCTTTTCGCTGAACGACCCGTTCTTCCGGGGCATCATCTACCAGGTGATCACGGCGCTGATCGTGATCAGCTCGGTCATCTGGATCGTCAACAACACCGCCGCCAACCTCAAGGCGCAGAACAAGACATCCGGCTTCGACTTCCTGTGGAAGACCGCGGGCTTCGACATCAGCTTCTCGCTGTTCCCGTTCGACCGCTCCTCGTTCTACTGGGAAGCGTTCCTCGTCGGGCTGACCAACACCATCCTCGTTGCCGCCATCGGCATCGTGTTCGCCACAATCCTCGGCTTCACCATCGGCATCGCCCGGCTGAGCTCGAACTATCTCGTCTCGCGGCTCGCCACGGTCTACGTCGAGACCATCCGCAACATCCCGCTGCTGCTGCAGCTGTTCTTCTGGTACTTCGCGGTGCTGAAGACCATGCCGGCGGTGCGCCAGTCGATCGCGCTGCCGCTCGACACCTTCATCAACCAGCGCGGCCTCTTCGTGCCGCGGCCGGTGTTCGATGATCAATTTGGCTGGGTCTGGCTCGGCCTCGCCATCGGCATAGCGGCTTGGGTCGCGATCTCGTATTGGGCGAAGCGACGGCTCGAAACCACCGGCAAGCGTTTTCCGGTTTTCCTTTCGGGGCTCGGCGTCACGATTGTCGTCGTCGCGCTGGTCTGGCTCGTCAGCGGGGCCGGCCTCACTTTCGATCCGCCGGTGCTCAGCAAATTCAACTTCAAGGGCGGGCTCGAATTGCCGCCGGAGCTGGTGGCGCTGGTTTTCGGCCTCACCATCTATACCGCGTCGTTCATCGCCGAGACGGTGCGTGGTGGCATCCAGTCGGTGAGCCATGGGCAGACCGAGGCGGCGCAGTCGCTCGGCCTCAAGGAAGGTGACCGGCTGCGGCTCGTGATCGTGCCGCAGGCGATGCGGGTGATCATCCCGCCGCTCACCAGCCAGTATCTCAACCTCACCAAGAACTCGTCGCTCGGCGCCGCCATCGGCTACCCCGAGCTCGTCAACGTGTTCACCGGTACGACGCTGAACCAGACCGGTCGCGCCATCGAGGTGATCGCGCTCACCATGCTGGTCTATCTCACGCTGTCGCTCACCACCTCGGCGCTCATGAACTGGTACAATGCGCGCGTCGCATTGGTCGAACGGTAGGAGCCCGACCATGACCGACATGGCATTCGTCCGTACCGAAATCGCTCCGGCCAAACCGGCTCCCGTCCGCACCACCGGCCTCGTAGTGTGGGCGAAGAAGAACCTCTTCGCCTCCGTTTCCGACAGCATCCTCACGGTGCTGGCGGTGGCGTTCCTGCTCTGGGTGATCCCCGGCCTGCTCGGCTTCCTCGTGTTCCGGGCGGTTCCGCCCGGCGGCACGGTGGAGCAGTGCCGGGTCGAGAATGTCGGCGCCTGCTGGGCCTATATCAGCAGCGAAATCGAGTTCTTCATCTACGGTTTCTACCCAATGGACCAGTACTGGCGGCCGAACACCGTGTTCGCGCTCTTCGCCCTGCTGACGGTGCCGCTGCTGATCCCCAAGGTGCCGTTCAAGGTCGTGAATGCGGTGCTGTTCTTCGTGCCGTTCCCGATCGTTGCGACCATCCTGCTGGCGGGCGGCAATTTCGGGCTCAAATACGTGCCGACCGAGCAGTGGGGCGGGCTTCTCGTCACGCTGATCATCTCGGTGGTCGGCATCTGCTGTTCGCTGCCGCTCGGCATCCTGCTGGCGCTCGGGCGGCAATCGAAGTTGCCGATCGTCAAGACGCTGTGCGTGGCGTTCATCGAGCTCGTCCGCTCGGTGCCGCTCATCACCGTGCTGTTCATGGCTTCGATCATGCTGCCGCTCTTCATGCCGCAGGGCACAACGGTGGATAAGCTGGTGCGCGCGCTCGTCGGCGTCACGCTCTTCTCGTCGGCCTACATGGCCGAGGTGGTGCGCGGCGGCATGCAGGCGATCGGCCGCGGCCAGTACGAGGCCGCGGCGGCGCTTGGCCTCGGCTACTGGCGGCGCATGGGCTTCATCATCCTGCCGCAGGCGCTCAAGCACGTGATCCCCGGCATCGTGGGCAGCTTCATCTCGCTGCTCAAGGACACGTCGCTGGTCTACATCGTGGGCATGAAGGACCTGCTCGAGGCGGTGAAGACCAAGAACGACGCCATCGAGTGGGCGTCACCCACCCAGTCGATCACCGGCTACATTTTCGCCGCGGCCCTGTTCTGGGTCATGTGCTTCTCCATTTCCCGCTATTCCCGTTACTGGGAAAACCGGCTCAACACCGGCCACAAGAGGTAGTCATGTCCGACGTTTCCACCGCCACGGTCGACCGCAACATCGACACCTCGCAGATGCAGGTCTCGTCCACCGAGGTCGCCGTCGAAATCATCGGCATGAACAAGTGGTATGCCGATTTCCACGTGCTGCGCGACATCAACCTCAAGGTGATGAAGGGCGAGCGCATCGTCATTGCCGGGCCCTCGGGCTCGGGCAAATCGACGCTGATCCGCTGCATCAACCGGCTCGAGGAGCACCAGCAGGGCCAGATCATCGTCAACGGCACCGAGCTCACCTCGGACCTGCGTCGGGTGGACGAGGTGCGGCGCGAAGTGGGCATGGTGTTCCAGCACTTCAACCTCTTCCCGCACCTCACGATCCTGCAGAACCTCACGCTCGCGCCGATCTGGGTGCGCGGTGTCCCCAAGGCCGAGGCCGAGGAGACCGCGATGAAGTATCTGAAGCGCGTGCGCATCCCCGAGCAGGCCAACAAGTTCCCCGGCCAGCTCTCGGGCGGCCAGCAGCAGCGCGTGGCGATCGCCCGCTCGCTCTGCATGAACCCGCAGATCATGCTGTTCGACGAGCCCACCTCCGCCCTCGATCCCGAGATGGTGAAGGAGGTGCTCGAAGTGATGATCAGCCTCGCCGAGGAGGGCATGACCATGCTGTGTGTGACCCACGAAATGGGTTTCGCCCGGCAGGTGGCCAACCGCGTGATCTTCATGGATCAGGGCCAGATCATCGAGCAGAACGACCCCGAAGCGTTCTTCTCGAACCCGCAGCATGAGCGGACGAAGCTGTTTTTGAGCCAGATTTTGCACTGAGGTGCCGGGGGCAGCGGCGCCTACGGCGCCGACCCCTCATCCGCCCTTCGGGCACCTTCTCCCACAAGGGGAGAAGGCGATGAAACCGCAATCTCGGTGTTCGGGGTTTGCATACATTGCGAGCGCACGCCTTCTCCCCCTGTGGGAGAAGGTGGCCGAAGGCCGGATGAGGGGTTCGGCGAGCAGCGCCGCCTTCCGCCTCCACCGTTCTCCGCCTTGACCCCGCCCCACACCTCACCATAATCCCGCCGGGGCCAGCGGGAGTTGTGATTTGTCGTTCGTTTCGGCCGCGTTGCGGCTCCTGATCCTGCTCGCCGCGCTCGTGGCGGCGCCGGCCCTGGCCCAATCCACCCCCGCACCCGCCGGTCCGACGCTGCAGGCGATCCGCGATCGCGGGCACCTGATCTGCGCCTCCGCCGACCCGCTGCCGGGCTTCGCGCAATCCGGCACCGACGGCCGCTGGAGCGGGTTCGACGTCGATTTCTGCCGCGCGGTGGCGGTGGCGGTGTTCAACGACCCATCGAAGATGGAGTTCGTGCCGCTGACCGGCGACGCGCGTTTTGCCCAGCTCCAGACCGGCAGCATCGACGTGATCGCTCGCAACGCGCCCTGGACCATGCGGCGCGACACCGGCTACGGCTCGACCTATGTCGCGACCTCGTTCTTCGATGGGCAGGCGATCATGGTGCCGGAATCGCTCGGGGCCGTGTCGGCCTACCAGCTCGACGACGTGAAGATCTGCATCGTCGACGATGCCGAGCAGCTCGCCAACCTCCGCGAATTCTTCTTCACCACCCAGGCGACCTATACCGAGTTGCTCTACGAGGACCGGGAGGACCTGGCGGTTGCCTACCGCTCCGGGCTCTGCAACGCCGTGTCGGCCTCGGCGAGCTGGCTCAATGCCATGCGGCGCAGCCTGCCGGACCCGGTGAACCAGCGCATCCTGCCCGAGCGTATCGGCAAGGGCGCCTTCGGGCCGGTGGTGCGGTCAGGCGACGACCAGTGGTTCGATATCGTGCAGTGGACGCTCTTCGCGCTGATCGATGCCGAGGAGGCGGGCGTCACCTCGCGCAATATCGAGAGCCTGCAGGCGGCGAAGACCCACCGCATCCGCCGGCTGCTCGGGCTTGAGGGGACGTTCGGGCCGTCGATCGGGCTCGACAGCCACTTTATCGCCAACGTGATCCGGGCTGTCGGGAACTACGGCGAGATCTTCGAGCGCAATTTCGGCGCCAGCACCAACGCCGCCGTGGTGCGCGGCCAGAATGCGCTGTGGATCAATGGCGGGCTGCTCTACGCGCCGCCGATCGAGTGAGCGCTACTCGCGATAGCGGATGACGGCGACGTCGCCGGTGCGGCTATCGAGGTGGAAGCGCTGGACGGCGATCTCGGGCCGGTCGGGGAGCCAGACCATGTCGCGCCACTGGGCCCGCCAGGTCGGCACGCGCGCCACCATCTGGCGGTCGGACAGGCGCCAGACGATGAGCGCGGAGTTCTCCTTGCCCCACTCGTCGGGCGCGTCGAACGATCCGGCCAGATACTCGCCGCTCGGGCTGAAGGAGAGCTGTGGCAATTGCTGGCCGCCCAGCCGCCAGCCGGTGAGCGGCGCCACCAGCAACTGCCCGGCCCAGCTGGCGAATTCGGGTTCGATGAAGCGGACGGCGACGATGCCGGTGTCGCCGCGGCTCTCGATATGCTGGGCGATCAGCTTGCCATCGGCGGTGCTGGCGGCGGCAATGCCGGTGGTGAAGATCGGCGCCGCCTCGGGCCCGGAGACCTCGCCAACCTGAGCGCCATCGAAGGTGAAGACCTGCGCGGTGTTTTCGGGCGGGCGCTCGAAACTGCCGGCGCCCATGTTGATCAGCAGCTTGTCGTCGCCGCTGAAGCCGAGATAGGCGACGCCATAACGCTCGACGCTGCCGATCTCCGCGCCGGTGCTGCGATCGAGGACGGTGGCGGGCTTGTCGAGAGAGCCGAACGCCACCAGCTTGCCATCGGCGGAGATTGCCGTGCGGCCCCAGGCGAGCTTGGGTGGCAGCGAGGGCAGGGTGGTCTCGCTGATCGGCTTACCGTCGGCCGAAAACTGCACCAGCTTCTGCGGCTCCGTCGGCTCGCGGCCATCGCCGCGCAGCGCGGTGAGCAAGGTGCCGTCGGGCAGCAGCTCCAGCATTTGCGGTTGAGTGGCGGGCCAACTGGCGATGACCCGGCAATCGGCCGAGCCGAGGAGGTTGAGGACCGGCCCGCAGGGGAAGAACGCGCCGTTCCCCCACGCATAGACGCCGAGACCGGCAACGACGATTGCGGCAACGCCGCCCAACAGCTTCCAACGCATCGACCGACTCCCAACAGTGGGAGCGACGCTAGGCAGAGGATGTGTCGAAGAAGAGACTGACGCGGCGGTTGATGGCGCCTTTTTTCTCGATCTTTCCGAGCTTTAGCGGTCCGATCTCGCTGGTATTGGCGACATGGGTGCCGCCGCAGGGCTGCAGGTCGACATCGCCGATCCGCACCAGCCGGACCTTGCCCTGGCCCATGGGCGGCTTGACCTTCATGGTCTTGACGAGGCCGGGATTGGCCTCGAGCTCGGCATCGCTGATCCACTCGGTGGTGACAGGGTGATTGCCCGCCGCCATGGCGTTGAGCCGGGCTTCCAGCTCGCCGAGATTGTCCGGCACTTCGGGCATGTCGAAATCAAGCCGGCCCTTGTCCTCGCCCACCGATCCGCCGGTGACCGCGAAGGGAAACACCACCGACAGCAGGTGGAGCGCGGTGTGCATGCGCATCAGCTTGTAGCGGCGATCCCAGTCGATCACCGCGGTCAGCGCCTCGCCGACTTCCGGCGCCGGGGCATCGGCGGCGGGGACGTGGACGATCACCGTCTTGTCGCCATCGGGATGGATGGTGGCGGTGATCGGGATGCGCGCGCCGCTGCCGCGCTCGAGATAGCCGGTGTCGCCGGGCTGGCCGCCCGAGGTGGCGTAGAAGATGGTGCGATCGAGCACGATGCCGCCCTCGGGCGTCACCGCGGTCACAGTCACCGGCAGGGTCCTGGCGTAGGAATCCTCGCGGAAGACAAACTCGGTCATGCGACCGGCTCCGGCTCCACCACCGACTTCCAGTCGATCTTGCCGGGCTCTTCCAGCCAATGCGGCACGGGCAGGCCCTTGTCCTTGAGGAAGGCGGGGTTGAACAGCTTGCTCTGGTAGCGGTTGCCGTAGTCGCAGAGCATGGTGACGATGGTCTTGCCCGGCCCGAGGTCGCGCGCCAGCCGCACCGCGCCCGCGACATTGATGCCCGACGAGCCGCCGAGGCAGAGCCCCTCGTGTTCGAGCAGATCGAAAACGTAGGGCAGGGCCTCGCTATCGGGGATCTGGTAGGCGCGATCGACGACGATGCCCTTGAGGTTTTCGGTAATGCGGCCCTGGCCGATGCCCTCGGTGATCGAGTTGCCGGCGCTCTTGAGCTCGCCGCTGGTGTAGTAGCTGAACAGCGCCGCGCCCTCGGGGTCGGCGAGGCCGACCTGGACGTCGGGGTTGCGGGCCTTCAGCGCCATCGAGACGCCGCCGAGAGTGCCGCCCGAACCGACGGCGCAGATAAAGCCATCGATGTTGCCGCCCGTCTGCTGCCAGATTTCCGGGCCGGTGCCCTCGATATGGGCCTGGCGGTTCGCGACATTGTCGAACTGGTTGGCCCAGATGGCGCCGCCCGGCAGCTCCTTGTTGAGCTTTTCGGCGAGGCGGCCCGAAATCTTGATGTAGTTGTTGGGGTTCTTGTAGGGCTTGGCCGGCACCTGGATCAGCTCGGCGCCGAGCAGGGTCAGCGCGTCCTTCTTTTCCTGGCTCTGCGTCTCGGGGATCACGATCACCGATTTGTAGCCGAGCGCATTGGCCACCATGGCGAGGCCGATGCCGGTATTGCCGGCCGTGCCCTCGACGATGGTGCCGCCCGGCTTCAGCAGGCCGCGCCGCTCGGCGTCGCGGATGATGTAGAGCGCGGCGCGATCCTTCACCGACTGGCCGGGGTTCAGGAACTCGGCCTTGCCCCAGATGTCGCAACCGGTCGCGTCCGAAACGCGGTTGAGCCGGATGAGCGGCGTGTTGCCGATGGCGGAGATGACGTCGCGATGATTGGGCATGGGGGCCGGGAAGAGCTCAGGAAGGGGTTTTGAACCTAAGGTCGCGCGCCGATGCTGCCAAGCGCCAAGGCGATGAATTGGCACGGTGTTTCGCGGCGAGGGTGAAGAAGAGAAGAAGGTGGCGCGGGTGGGAGCGGTGACGCAAATTTTGCTGCGGGGCGGTACCCCCACCCTAGCTCCGCTACGTCGCTTCGCTCCTAGCTGCGCTACCCTCCCCACAAGGGGGAGGGAGGTGCATCACTGAGATTTCGGTTCCTTCGTCTCCATCCCCCTTGTGGGGAGGGTAGCGCAGCTAGCCGTAAGGCGTAGCGAAGCTAGGGCGGGGGTGTGCAGGCTGCTACAGCGCCTTGAATGCCTCCAGCGCCCGCTCGCGCGTCGCCTTCAGATCGACGATCGGTTCGGGGTAGCCCTTTACGCCGCCGCCTTCCCACGGCTTGTGCACGCGGTCGTCCGGCAGCTTTGCCACTTCAGGCACCCAACGGCGGACATAGTCACCGCCCGTGTCGAACTTTTCGCCCTGCGTCACCGGGTTGAAGATGCGGAAGTAGGGCGAGGCGTCGAGCCCGGAGCCCGCCACCCATTGCCAGTTGCCCGGATTATTGGCTGCGTCGGCGTCGAGCAGGGTGTCCCAGAACCACTCCTCGCCCTTGTGCCAGTCGACCAGCAGGTTTTTCGCCAGCAGCGAGGCGGTGAGCATGCGGACACGGTTCTCCATGTAGCCGGTTTCCCAGAGCTCCCGCATGCCGGCGTCCACGATGGGGATGCCGGTCATCCCCTTGGTCCAGCGATGGAAACCGGCCGTGTCCTGCCGCCAGTCGAGGTGACCGTACTTCTCCACCATCGGCACCTTCGCAATATCCTCGCGATGGTAGAGCTGGTGGTGGTTGAAATCGCGCCAGGCGAGCTCGCCGAGGAACTTCATCACCGCCTCGGCCTTGCGCGGCTCGACATGCGATAGCGCCATCGCCGCATGCCACACCTGCCGGGCGCTGATCTCGCCGTGGGCGAGATAGGGCGAGAGGCGCGAGGTGGCCTGCTTGGCCGGCAGGTCACGGCCCTCGGGGTAATCGTCCACCAACTCGTCGAGGAAGGTCGCGAGCCGCTCGCGCGCCGCCTCCTCGCCGATGCTCCAATGCGCGCCGAGCTTCCTGCCCCAGCCGGGCTCGCGGTATTCGGCATCGACCCTGGCGACGCGCTCGACATCGTGGCCGCGCGGTTTCGGGAGCGGGGCAGGGATGTCGCGGCCCTTCAGTGCCTGCCAGAACGGGGTGTAGACCGAGTAGGGCTTTCCGGTTTTCGTCTCGATATCCCACGGCTCGATCAGCACGTTGCCCGGGCAACTCTTCGCCTCGATGCCGTCGCGCTTCAGATGCTCCTTGATCGCCGCGTCATGCTCGCGCTCGGCCGGGCCATAGCGCCGGTTCCAGAAGACGGCGGCCGCGCCCTTTGCCCGCTCCGGCACCAGCTTGCCGCTCTCGCCTTCGACCACTTCGAGGCCGATGCCGAGCCGCTTCAGGTCGCGGGCCAGCGCGTTGAGGCTGTGGTGCAGCCACCAGCGCGAGGCGCCGCCGCGCGGGCGCAAGCCGCGGTCGGTTTCGTGCACGTAGAGCGCTTCGACCTTGTCGCCCGCCTCCATTGCCGCCCGAAGCGCCGGATTGTCGGCGATCCGGAGGTCGTTGCGGAGCCACAGCAGTGCGGTTCTGGCCATGAAATAGATTTTCCTTTGCTGCGGCTTACCGGCTTAGCCGTTCTGGATCACGGGGGCGCCTAAAAAGCTCTACCCCCGCAGCACCAGATACGCGCAAACCGGCGTAATAGTTCACTTTTTTGGTAGATTAGTGAGCCTTGCCGGGCTGTGGGCTTAGCGCGTATGTGACAGCCTCGTTGCAGCAACGGTAGTCAAATGTCCGAGCCCAGTCGGCGTACACTCAGCCATCTCCAGGCGCTGGAGAGCGAATCCATCGAGATTTTCCGCGAAGTCGCTGCCAGCTTCGAGCGGCCGGTGATGATGTATTCGATCGGCAAGGACAGCTCGGTCCTGCTGCATCTGGCGCGCAAGGCGTTCTTCCCATCGCGCGTGCCGTTCCCGATCCTCCACATCGACACCAAGTGGAAGTTCCGCGAGATGATCGAGTTTCGCGACCGCATGGCGCGCGAGCACGATCTCGATCTGATCGTCCACACCAACCCCGACGGGCTGGCGCAGGGCATCAATCCGTTCGACCACGGCTCGGCCGTGCACACCGACATCATGAAGACGCAGGCGCTGCGCCAGGCGCTGAACGCCGGCCGCTACGACGCCGCGATCGGCGGCGCGCGCCGCGACGAGGAAAAGAGCCGCGCCAAGGAGCGCATCTTCTCGCATCGCAACGCCCAGCACGCCTGGGATCCGAAGAACCAGCGGCCCGAACTCTGGCGCGTGTTCAACACCCGCCTCGCGCCCGGCGAGAGCATGCGCGTGTTCCCGATCTCGAACTGGACCGAGCTCGACGTGTGGACCTACATCTACGCCGAGGGCATCGAGATCCCCGAGCTGTACTTCGCGCGCAAGCGTCCGGTGGTCGAACGGTCGGGCACGCTGATCATGGTCGACGACGACCGCTTCCGGTTCAATCCGGGCGAGACGGCGCGCGAGGAAATGATCCGCTTCCGCACGCTGGGCTGCTACCCGCTCTCCGGCGGCATCCGCTCGGACGCGGCGGACCTGCCGTCGATCATCATGGAAATGCAGGCCTCCCGCACCTCCGAGCGCGAAGGCCGCCTCATCGATTCCGACAGCGTCGGCTCGATGGAAAAGAAGAAGCAGGAGGGGTATTTCTGATGTCCGCTATCGCTACCGCTCCGCGCAACTCCGCCGAACTCGCCCTCGATCAGTGGCTCGCCGAACAGACCGGCAAGTCGCTGCTGCGCTTCCTCACCTGCGGCTCCGTCGATGACGGCAAGTCGACGCTGATCGGCCGGCTGCTTTACGACAGCCAGTTGATCCTCGACGACCAGCTCGCTTCGCTGCGCAAGGAAAGCCGCAATCGCACCGTGGGCGATGAAGGTATCGACTTCTCGCTGCTGGTGGACGGGCTAGCCGCCGAGCGGGAGCAGGGCATCACCATCGACGTCGCCTACCGGTTCTTTTCGACCGACAAGCGCAAATTCATCGTCGCCGATACGCCGGGCCACGAGCAGTACACCCGCAACATGGCGACCGGCGCCAGCAACGCCGACCTCGCCATCGTGCTGATCGATGCGCGCAAGGGCGTGCTGACGCAGACGCGCCGTCACAGCTTCATCCTCAGCCTCATCGGCGTGAAGCACGTGGTGCTGGCGATCAACAAGATCGACCTCGTCGGCTACGACGCCGACACGTTCAACGCCATCGAGGCGGAGTACCGGGAGTTCGCCAAGGACCTCGGGTTCGAGTCGCTGGTGGCGATCCCGGTGTCGGCGCTGAAGGGCGACAACATCCTGACGCCGAGCGCCGCGATGCCCTGGTACACGGGCCCGCAGCTCGTGCCCTACCTCGAAACCATCGAAGTCGCGACCGATCGCACCGCAAAGCCGCTGCGTTTCCCGGTGCAGTGGGTGAACCGCCCAAACCTCGATTTCCGTGGTTTCTCCGGCACCGTCGCCTCGGGCACGGTGAAGGTTGGCGATGACCTATTGGTCGCTGCCTCGCGCAAGCCGGCCAAGGTCGCCCGCATCGTCACCATGGATGGCGATCTCAGCGAAGCGATCGCTGGGCAGGCCGTGACCATCACGCTCGACCGCGAAGTCGATATCTCTCGCGGCGACGTGCTGGCGCATCCGGGCGAAGTCCCCGATTTCTCCAACCAGTTCCAGGCGCGGCTCGTGTGGATGAACGAGGAGCAGGCGCTGCCCGGCCGCTCGTATCTCCTCAAGATCGGCAGCCAGGTGGTGCCGGCCTCGATCACGGCGCTGAAGTTCCGCACCAACGTCAACACGCTCGAAGAGAGCGCGGCCAAGACGCTGGAGATGAACGAGGTCGGCACGGTGACCATCGCCACCGACAAGCCGATCGCTTTCGACAGCTACGGCGCCAATGCGCTCACCGGCAGCTTCATTCTCATCGACCGCATCTCGAATGCGACTCTGGGCGCCGGGGTCATCGAGTTCGGCCTGCGCCGGGCGCAGAACCTCAGCTACCAGTCGTTCGACGTGAACCGGAAGGTGCGCGCCGAGCTCAAGGGGCAGACGCCGCAGATCGTCTGGTTCACCGGGCTTTCGGGCTCGGGCAAGTCGACCGTCGCCAACCTCATCGAGAAGCGGCTCACCGCTGATGGGCGGCACGCCTATATCCTCGATGGCGACAATGTGCGCCACGGCCTCAACAAGGATCTCGGCTTCACCGACGAGGATCGGGTCGAGAACATCCGCCGCGTTGCCGAAGTGGCGCGGCTGATGGCGGATGCGGGCCTGATCGTGCTCGTCAGCTTCATCTCGCCCTTCACCAACGAGCGCCGGCTGGCGCGCGAGGTGGCCGGCGACGTGAAGTTCACCGAGGTGTTCGTGAACACGCCGCTCGAAGTGTGCGAGCAGCGCGACCCGAAGGGGCTCTACGCCAAGGCGCGCCGCGGCGAGATCAAGAATTTCACCGGTATTTCGAGCCCGTATGAAACGCCGGAGAACCCCGACGTGGTGCTGCATGGCGCGCTCCACGACCCGGTGCGGATGGCCGAGGATCTCTACGCGCGCATCTTCGATTTCAGCTCGAGCTACTCGATCTGATTCTGTGAGTCTGGCCGCGGACGATTGTCCGCGGCTTGCCGCTCTGGCACCATGATTGGGCATCACATGGTGTCCGCATGCGTCGCATCCTGATTGTTCTGAGTCTCCTGTTCGCTTTCGCGCCCGTTACGGCCTTCGCGTCGTTCGACACGGCGAAGCAATGGTTCGAGCGGCTGCCCGATGGCGAGCGCAGCGATATCCAGACCGACCTGATCCTGCTCGGGCACTACGATTTCCTCATCGACGGGCAGTTCGGGCGCGCCACTTTCGACGCCATCGCGGATTTCCAGAAGAGCCAGGGCCGTGCCGGTTCGGGTGTGCTGAACGCCTCCGAGCTCAAGACCCTGCGCGAAATGGCCGACAAGACGCAGCAGAAGCTCGGCATGCGGCGCGTCTCGGACCAGCCGGCCCATGTGTCGCTGATGATCCCGGCCAACCTGCTGACCCGGCGGACGCCGACGGACCAGGGCACGTCCTATGTCAGCGCCGATGGCGAGATCAGCCTCGAGACGATGCATGCGACGCTGGCCGACCAGTCGTTCAAGGACCTCTACGACACGATGACGGCGCCCGACCCCGAGCGGACCGTCACCTATCGCAGCTATGGCGACAACCGCTTCGTCGTTTCGGGGATGATCGGGGAGTATTCATTCTACACGATGTTCCTCGCCGCCGGGGACGAGGCGGTGGGCTATTCGCTCGCCTGGGGCAAGACCTACGCGACCGAGGGTGCGATCAGCTCGGTGTGGCTGGCCTCGCATTTCTCGCCGCTCGGCAGTCTGCCGTCGGAGCCCAAGACGAAGTTCGCCGGCGCACCCGAGGGCGACCGCAGCGCCTTCGACTTGCCGCCCGACGAGCCCGACGTCATCTCGCTCGATGCCGAAATCACCCCGTCGACGCCAAGCGACCTCGACCGGGCGCTCGATGCGCGGCCCGATGCCAAGACGCTGGTGCTTAACAGTCCGGGCGGTGCGGTCGACAGCGCTCTAGTCATCGCGCAGGAGGTTCGCCGCCGCGGCATGCGGACCTATGTGCCCGACGGCATGGGCTGCTATTCGGCCTGCGCCTACATCTTCTTTGCCGGCGAGAACCGCATCGCCGACGGTGAACTCGGTGTGCACCAGATTTCGCAGGACGTGGCGGATATCGTGCTGACGCAGGTCACCATCGGCGACATCCTCGATGCGCTCGACGAGTTCGGCGTGCAGCACCAGGTGATCTCCTACATGCTGCGCACGCCGCCCGAGGACATGTACGTGTTCTCGCATCTCGAGCTCAGCGAGCTCGGCATCAATCGCGGCGACCCGATCCATGTGGCGGTAGCGCCCGAGCCGACCGCGCCCGATCCGGATGCGCCGGTGGGGACGACGTCGGCGTTCGTGCAGCTTTCGAGCCAGTCGAGCCGTACCGAGGCCGATCGGTCGCTGGCCTGGGCGCAGGACCGCTGGGGCAAGCTGTTCGGTGACGCGCACCCCGAAGTGGAGGCCGCACCCGGCGAAGTCTTCCGGGTGCGACTGCCGTTGAGTTCGGTGGAGCGCGCCAACTCGATCTGCGCCGCCATCAAGGCAGATGGCGGCGGCTGCTACGTGACGACAGCCGGCGGCTGACGGCAGTCAGCTCATTCCGGAACCGGGCACTCGCTGATCGGCCGGAGAGTGGATTTGTAGGTGGGGTAGCACTCTTCCTCGTGCTTCTTGTGGCCCGAACCGCCTTCGCCGTAGGTCAGCGACTGCGAGACGACCGGTCCCTTGCCGCAATCGGGATCAGCGTCGAACGACGTGAGATCCCACTTCAGCAGGTAGGTCTTGCACTTGATGAACTTTTCGATGTGAGCCGCCTGCTTGTCGGAGAGGCCGACGAAGGCGGCGGCGGGGGAGGTCATGACCGAACCGGCCATGAGCGAGAGCACGGCGGCGCTCGCGAGACGCAGAACAACAGAATTACGCACGATCCACTCCAAGTGTAGGCGGGCGCCTCTCGGCACCCTGGATGTCGATCCGCCGCAACTCGGATAGAGTTACCAAATCATTAATGGAAATACTGGGCAATATGCCGGCCGATCAACTTTCGGCCGAGGTTAATGCCCGAGCGCCAACTTGATGGCGTAGCCGACAACGCCGACGGCCAGCACGCCCATCAGCCAAAGTCCGCCGAACCACAGGAGCCGCGAGGCGAGCGGCGGGAGCGAGCGGGCCATCAGTGATAGCCCTCCGCCGGGTCGACCTTGCCGCGGAACACCCAGTACGCGTACGCGGTGTAGGCGAGGATGATGGGGATGAGGAACAGCGCGCCGACCAGCAGGAAGCCGAGGCTTTCATCGGGCGCGGCGGCCTCGGCGATGGTCAGCGCCCCGGGCACGATATAGGGGTAGAAGCTGATGCCGATGCCGGCAAAACTGAGGACGAAGAGCCCGAGCGCCGCAAGGAACGGCAGCAGGTGCTTGTCGCGCGTGAGTCCCCACCAGAGCCCGCCGGCGCAAACGGCAAGCAGCAGCGGCACGAAGGCCGAGAAGAACGCCGTCGGCCAGGCGAACCAGCGCGAAAAGTAGACGGGTTCGAGGAACGGGGTCCAGAGGCTGACGACGCCGATCAGCGCCAGCGTGCCGACGCCCGTGACCATGGCGATGCGCCGCGCCCGTGCTTGCAGGTCGCCATGCGTCTTGAGGTTGAGCCAGCAGGCCCCGAGCAGGGCGTAGCCGAAGAGCAGGCCCACGGCGGTGGTGATCGAGAACGGCGTGAGCCAGTCCCACCAGCCGCCGGCATATTCCCGGTTCTCGATCCGGATGCCCTGCACCAGCGCGCCGAGCGCCAGCCCCTGCATGGCGGTTGCAACGATCGAGCCCAGCGCAAAGCCCCAGTCCCAGAGGCCGCGCCAGCGCACGGTGCGGAAGCGGAACTCGAAGGCGACGCCGCGGAAGATCAGGCCCAGCAGCATCAGGATGATGGGGATGTAGAGGGCGGGGAGCACGGTGGCATAGGCGAGGGGGAACACCGCCATCAGGCCGCCGCCGCCCAGCACCAGCCAGGTCTCGTTGCCGTCCCAGACCGGAGCGACCGAGTTGGTCATGACATTGCGGTCATGGGTTTCGGGGAAGAACGGAAAAAGGATGCCGATGCCGAGGTCGAAGCCGTCGAGCACCACATAGGCGAGCACCGCGAAGGCGATCAGCCCGGCCCAGATGAAGCTCAGCTCAAGTCCGAACATTGTCGCCTCCGGTCGCTTCGAGCTGCTGGGCTGGCGTGATGCCGGCGGCGCGGGTCGGCCCGTCATTGAGGTCGCCGGTATCGCCCTCGGGCGACTTCCACATCAGGCGCAGGATGTAGAAAGTGCCGGCGCCGAAGACCAAGAAGTAGACGATGATGAAGGCGATGAGCGAGGCGCCGATCGCCTCGGCATCGACATTCGAGAGGCTGTCCGACGTGCGGAGCAGGCCGTAGACGGTGAAGGGTTGGCGTCCGGTCTCGGTGGTGTACCAGCCCGCGAGCACGGCGATGAAACCGGACGGCCCCATCAGCAGCGCCGCCCGATGCAGCCATTTGCTGGTGAACAGCGTCTTCCGCCAGCGCGCCCAGAGCGACCAGAGGCCGACGAGGAGCATCAGCACCCCTAGCCCCACCATGATGCGGAAGGTGAAGAAGGGGATCAGCGCGTTCGGCCGCTGGTCGGGCGGGAAGGCTTTGAGGCCCTTGAGTTCGCCATCGAGCGAATGGGTGAGGATCAGCGAGCCGAGATAGGGGATTTCGAGCGCGAATTTCGTCTCTTCGGCCTTGTCGTCGGGGATGCCGAAGAGGATCAGCGGCGCGCCCTTGTGCGTCTCGTAATGGCCCTCCATCGCGGCGATCTTGGCGGGCTGGTGCTCGAGCGTGTTGAGCCCGTGCTGGTCGCCGACGAAGATCTGCACCGGGGTCACCAGCGCGGCCATCCACATGGCCATCGAGAACATGATGCGCGCCTGCCGGTTGGTGTTGTCGCGCAACAGGTGATAGCCGCCCACCGCGCCGACGGCGAAGGCCGTGGTGAGGAAGGCGGCGAGCACGGTGTGCACCAGCCGGTAGGGGAAGGAGGGGTTGAAGACGATCGCCCACCAGTCCGTCGGGACGAACTGGCCATTGGCGTTGATTGCGTAGCCGGCCGGGGTCTGCATCCAGCTATTGGCGGCGAGAATCCAGGTGGCCGAAATCAGCGTGCCCACCGCCACCATGGCGACGGCGAACATGTGGAGGCCGTTGCCGACGCGTTTCCGCCCGAAGAGCGCGATGCCGAGGAAGCCTGCCTCGAGGAAGAAGGCGGTGAGCACCTCGTAGCCCATCAGCGGCCCGATTACCGGACCGGCCTTGTCGGAGAAGGCGGCCCAGTTGGTGCCGAACTGGTAGCTCATCACGATGCCGGAGACGACGCCCATGCCGAAGGTGACGGCGAAGATCGTCTTCCAGTAGTCGAAGAGGCGCAGGTAGGCCTGGTCGCGCGTCGTCAGGTACAGCGCGTTCAGCACCGCCATGAAGCTCGCGAGCCCGATCGAAAAGGCCGGGAAGATGAAGTGGAACGAAACCGTGAAGGCGAACTGGAACCGCGCCAGCAACTCGGCGCTCAAACCAAAAGACATCGCTGCCTCCGATCGCAACTGATGCCGCTATACTCCATCGCTTCCCCCGATGCGATGCCGCCACGTGCGCCGCACTGCCGCGCGTTCCACCGCCGCGCGGCAACATGCCACCCCGGCCGCTTGACCGCCAGAATGGTTCATGCTTTGTTCGCAGTCAAGTGGAGAAAGCCGGGAGATCAGACGTGGACGCTGCAGTCGATACCAGCCGGATGAAGCGGGACATTTACCCGATGCCGGACGATATCCGGGTCCTGCTCTCGGAGCGGGGGCTGACGGCGAAGTATGATGCGCGGCCGGCCTACCAGCAGAACGATTATGTCGGCTGGATCGGGCGGGCCAAGCGGGTGGAGACGCGGCAGAAGCGCATCGGGCAGATGCTCGACGAGCTCGAGGCGGGCGGGGTCTACATGAAGATGAAGTGGTCGGCCGGCGATTGACGGGATTTGCCTAAAAGGCCGGCGGAGCCTTCTGCGACTCCGCACGTTGGCGTTTCAGGCGGGGTGGGCCTTACGCCTCTTCCTTGCCGTCATGAGCGGCGACGGGCGCCTCTCTGGTGTCGATCAGCCTCGTTTCGACCTCATGGTCGAAGCCCCAGTCGAGCGCCTCGAGCTTGAGTGTGTCGAACAGGGCATCGGCGCTGAGGGTGCGGCCCTGAGCGTCGGCAAGCACGGACGAAAAACGCGCGGCAAGGTCGGCCGTCGCGCTGACACCTTGAGAGGGGTTCACGGCAACACTTTCTGTGAGGTTCTGTGAGAGACGGCTCGAAGCCCGCCGTTTCGAGCGGGGCTTATGCGGCATAGCTTTTGAGGAAGCCTTACGAGCCAATTTGCAATTCGCCTTCATTCTGAAAGCGGGGCCGCTGTTCCACGGCACGCGCCAGACGCGAAAATTCTTTCGCGCGCAGAGACCGTAACCAGAAACGTCACAGTAAAAACAGAGGCGGCGGCCCGCTTGACTGGGCCGCCGCCTTCGTTTCTGCAGCAAAGGTTAACTATTCGATGCTGGTATCCGTGCAATCCAATCGCCGAGCCGTGTGAGGTTGCCGCCGAGCTTGGCATGGGAGAAGGGCCGGAGGTCGTCGACATAGGCGTCGAGGCCGGCATCGGGGTGGTGGCGGAGCAGGGGCTCGACCCAGGCGAGCATGAACGGTTCGAGGTCCTGCTTGCCGGTCTGGAAGGTTTGCTTCTTGCCGTTGATCGCCTGGACGATCGCCGGATCGTCGACGGCCCGGAGGCTGAAATCGGCGATCTGCATCAGCTTGCCGCCGCAGGCCGCGTACCCATCGTAGCCCGTGGCCTTCAGGAGGTCCGCGGTGACGATGAGCGGGCCGGTGGCGTGGAGCTGGTAGTTGAGCGCCTTGTCGGCCCGGTTCATCTCGAGCGGCAGCGAGCCGTCCGGATTGGCCTGGCAGGTGACGAGCTCGAAGCTGCCCTTGGCCCAGTCGAGCAGGGCCTTGTCGTCGTCGAGCCGCCCGATCGCCGCGGCGGCCAGTCCCGCCCAGGCGCGAAGGTTGTTGCGCGAAGCGTTGCCGGGGACATCGTCGCCGTCGAAGAAGGTGATCATCGAGGCGGCGGCTGACTTCAGCCAGGCGACGACGCGGCTGCGCTTGTCGGCATCGAGGCCGCCAGCGGTCTCGGCCTGCAGCAGGGCCATGGCGAGGCCGGAATAGCGGGCCGGAACCGAGAGCTCGACATTCACCGTCTGCAGGTTGGTGAGCGCCCCGGCATCGGCCCAGGCGGCGAGCCAGTCGAGCACGCAGTTCGCCCGCTCCTGGTCGCCGTTCATCATCGCCGTATTGCTCATCTTGATGAGCTCGTTGATGAACTGCTCCACCGGCTTCAGCGCGTTGTCGACCTCGGCATTGCCGGCCTCGTCGATTTCGGAGCGCGTCTTGGAATTGTCGGTGTAGCGGCTGCCGTAATCGAGCGAGGTGACCGGCTCGGGCACGGCGGGGCAGCTAAAACCCTTCTCCTCGGCTGGGAGGGGGGTAGTCGTGCCGAGGAGAAGGGACATCGCCGCCGCGATGTTCAGGAGGATGGTGCGCATTTCAGTTTTCCACCGCCATTGAAGCGAGGAGCCGCTGGGCCTCTTCGTTGCCCTGGCCGGCCGCGTCCTTGAGCAGCACCTGCGCCTCCTGGATTGAGGGCTTGGTGCCGATGCCCATGGCGTAGGCCTTGGCGACTTCGACCATGGCGGAGACGTCGCCGGCATCGGCGGCTCGCTTCAGCCAGTTGGTGGCGTCGCGGGCGTCGGCCGGGGTGCCACTGTCGCGCAGGTACAGGCCGAGTTCGCGCATGGCGACGGTATCGCCGGTGGCGGCTTCGGCGGCGTAGCGGGCCTTCCAGTCCACCTCATCCATCACCGCGGTGCGGATGGCGGGTGGCGACTTCTCGACCTTGTCGCGGATCTTGCCGAGATCGGCGACCTGGGCGTCGTCGATCATGCGCTTGAACATCTCCACAGCCTTGGTGGGGGCGTAGTCGGCGCTGTTGGGGTCGGCGTAGATCTTGACGAGGCGGCCCACCGCCGTGTCGTCGCCGAGCTTCACGCCGTCCTGGTAGAGCGCGATCGCCGTGCGGGCGCGGTCGGGGCCGCCCATCGCCATGTAGCGGTCGCCGATGGCGACGTGCCGCCAGCCATCGTCGCCGGCGAGGCGGAGGCTCACCTGCAGCCAGTGCTCGGTTTCCTTGTCGTCCTCGGTGTCGACGAAGGCGCCCGCGAGCTTGATGGTGTTCTCGAAGGTGCAATCCACCACCGAGGCGGCGCGATAGAGGTAGTCGCGCTTCTGCGCCATGTCGTGGGAGGTCGAGGCGGCAAAGAGCAGGGCATCGGCGTCGCCGCGGTTCTCGATCTCCTGCTGGTAGCGGCCGAGCAGGGTTTCGGCATTGCCGGTACCCGCCTCTTCTTCGAGCGGCAGCAGGCGGAGGATCGCTTCGCCCTGGCCCATGGCGGCGCCTTCCTCGAGATAGCCGATGGCCTCGGCCTTTTTGGCCGGATCATTGGGGAAGTAGTCGAGCAGCAGCGAGCCCAAATCGACGGCGGCGCGGGGCAGGCCGGCGGCGCGGGCCTTGTGCAGTTGCTCGATGGATTCGGCGATCACTTCGGGCGTCGGGGTCATGTTGACGCGGTGGCGGGCCTGGGCGTCGACGGTCGCGGACACCGGAGTGATGCGGGCCTGCCAGAAGTCGATCATGTCCTGGCTCGCGCCGTTGCGCTGCAGGTAATCGACGTAATAGGCGACCGAATTCGGGCGGCCATAGAGCGCGTGGGTCTGGAGGCGGGCAAGTTCGATCGGGTCCTTGGTGGCATCGAGGCCGCCGATATCGTCATTGTCCATGAACTCGGTGGAGTTGCCGGCCGCGTCTTCGGTGTTCTGCCAGAAGCTCGCTAGGCGCAGGTCGGCCCCCTTCGGCGCACGGCAGAGATAGGCCTGGCGCAGGTCGGTCATCGGGTCGATCTTGCCGGCGTCGGTCACGGCGAAGCCGAGAAGCTCGGTGGCGCGCTCGAACACGCCCGGCTCGTCGCGATGGCGGAGCAAGATCGAGGCCAGGGCCTGGGCGGAGTCGGCGTCTTCGAGCGCCACGCCCTTTTCGAGCAATGCCTGGGCTTCGGCTTCACCGGCCCAGCGGCCCTTTTCGGCCAGCACCACGTCGGCGAGTTTCGAGAAGGCCCAGCCGGGAGGCGAAGGCATGTCGGTGAGCTCGGTCAGCGCCGCCTTGTAGCGGGCGAGGTTGCCGGGCACCGCCTGCTCTTCCTCGAGCAGGGTGGCGAGGCGGAAGAGGCCGTTGCGGCTGCCGAGTTTGCTCGCATCTTCATAGAGCGTCTCGGCCTTGGGCTTGTCCTCGGGCAGCAGGGCGCCGGCCTCGTAGAGCTTGCCCAGTTCCACCTTGGCCGCCGCGACATCCTTGCTCGCGGCGATCGCGAGGTATTTCAGCAGCGTGTCGTTGTCCTTGACGATCAGCTCGCTTTCGAGATGGAGCTGCGCCACCTTCCAGGCGGAGCTTGCGTCACCGAGATCGGCGGCGAGGCGCAGCCACTGCTCGGCGATGGTGTGGTCCTGCTTGACCACATTGCCCTTCGAATATTCGCGGGCGATACGACCGATGCGGTCGCAGATCTCGGGGTCGAGCTTACCGACCAGCGCGCCGAACGCCATGGTCACGGCGAGCTTGGGGTCGAGGTCCCAGCCTGGGACCTCGGTGCCCGCCGTGTTCATGCCGGCGAGGCGCAGCAGCGCGTCGGCATTGCCGCCCATCGCCGCCTGGGTGAGGTAGCCGAGGCCCTTCTGCTGATCCTTCTTCACCACCAGGCCGTCGAGATAGAGCCCGGCGAGCAGGTTCAGCGCCTTGGGGGCGAGGGCCGCCGAGTTGGCCTCGAGGTTGTCGATGATGCCGAGCTGGCGCAGCTGCGGCACCTTGCCGGCCTTGAGGTAGAGGTTCACCCGGTCGATGGTCACGTCCGGGGCTTTCGGGGCGCCCATCTTGCTCGCCGCGATCAGCATCTTGTCCACCAGCTCGAAATTGCCGGTGGGGTTCAGGTCGCGCAGGCGGCGGGCGTCGCGCAGCACGTCGTCGGGGTTGCCTTCGAGCGGGCCCGTCCCGTCCCAGCCCTGCCAGCGCGCCACCACGTCGGGATCGGCCTTCTTGGCGACGCAGACCTCCTGCGCCGGGATTTCGGGCGGCAGGAACGTCACCTCCACGGGAGCCGCCAGCACGGGGGCGCTGAGCAGCGTGCCGGCGAGCAGCAGGGTGGAGAACAAGGGCAGGGTGCGGGAAACGGGACGAGCCATCTCAGGCCTCCATCAAAGTCGGATTACTGGCCGCGGAAGAACGCGTTCTGGATCGCGGTGGCGGTGTAGTTGCCACCCGAGCCGCTGAACACGATCGACACGCCGCCGCGGCGCTTCAGGTCGAGCGAGGCGACCTTGGCGACGGTGGCGCCATCGGCCTGGACCTCGAAATCTAGGGTGAGCGGGGCCTTGAGCGCGACCGACTTGGTGGTGTCGCCCGCCACGCCCTCGATCGCCTTCACCTTGGCGGAGGGGACGAAGAGGTCGACAGTCGGCTTGTCGGAGAGATTGTAGAAATAGACCGTGGCCTTGCTCGGGTCGCTCGCCGGCTGGTCGGTCAGCAGCAGCGGTTCGCCGGCCGCGGTGGTGGCATAGGTGTAATAGGCGCCGGGCGAGGCGGTCACCGAGCCCGCGACGTCGCCGGCCGAGACCTGGATGTCGCCGGGGGCGACGTTCACGTAAGCCGAGAGCCCGTCGGTCACGTCATCGACGGTGGTGCCGTTCACCACGGCCACGGCGGCGCCGGGCACCAGCACACGGACGAAGGCCGAGTTGGGGTCGACGGGCGCGTCGTAAAGGCCGTCGTCCTGGGCGAAGACCGGGGCAGCGGAAGCCAGCAGCAGGGTAGCTAGGGACGCGCGGATAAAAGTGGAGCGAAGCATGGCGGTACTTCCTTTTCTAAGAAGTCAGAGGTTGCAGAGGGACACCGCTGCGGCGTCCTTGGAGAGGCGGTCGAACTTGATCTCGACCTTTTCGAGCTCGAGGCTGTCGAGCGACTCGAGCGGGATGTAGAACCGGCCGGTGGAGCGCACGCGGTCGCCGCGATGCACTTCGCGCTCGAAGGTGCGGCCGTCCTTGGACGTGAACTTCAGCACGATGTCGCGGCTGCCGGTGTCGCCGGCATCGGCCAGCATCACCTGCTTGGCGCCGATGCGGTCGGGCGACAGGTCGGCGACGAGCTGGCCGGCATCATCGACGGTCGGCTTGTTGGCGATGGGCGCGCAGTCGTTGCGGGCGGCGGCGATCAGCTCGGTGAGCGGGCCGGTGCCGAACTGGGCGAGGTTGTTGTAGATCGGGTTTTCCCACACCAGGTAGCGCGGCCGCTCCGCTTGGAACTCCTTGGAGGTCAGGTAGGGCGTGATGGCGCCGAACTGGTTGCCGCCGGTGAGTGCGAAGTTGGCGACCGGCAGGCTCGCATACTGGGCGAGGAAGCCCGAGAAGTTCGGCACCAGCGCGTCCGAGAACGAGGTACCGACCAGCGCCACTTCGTCGGCATGGCTGGCGCCGCCATCGGCCGGGGCCGGGCTGTCATCGCCGAAAATGTCGAGGGTCGCGTCGGCGCTCGCCACTTCCACCGTTTCGAACGCGGTCGAGACCACCGGCGGCAGGCTGGCCGAGCAATAGGCCTGGAGTTCGCGGCGCATGCCGGAGACGGCGAGTTCGGCGCCGATGGGCTTGGTCTCGTAGTTGACCGGGGTCACGTCGGCATAGTCGGGCATCGACTTGATGAGCGAACCGATGGTTTCGGCCGCCTTGCGGGCGCCGGTCGAGGTCCAGTGGAAGTCGGAGCGGAAGAACGGCGGATCGTTGCCGTCGGTGGTCTTGAGCGCGCTGAGGAGATCGACGGCGATGACGTTCTTTGCCTCGAGGCGCTCGATCTGGTCCTCGTAGACACGCGAAGCCACCGTCTCGTCGAAGCCGAACATGCCGGCTTCGTCGGGCAGGAAGGTCGGGAGCGTCACCGACTTGGTCGGAATGGGCACATAGATCAGCGTCGTCCCGTGCGCCTTCAGCGCGTCAGACAGCTCGCCCATCATCGTCGTCACTTCGTCGGTGAAGGGGTGCTGCATGCGCAGGTCGGCGAAGATGCGGAAGAAGAAGCCGTCCTTGCCTTCGACGGCAGGAAGCGTGGGGTTGTCCTCGAGGTGCTTGCAGCCGAAAGCGGAGGCGGCGAGCGTGGGCGAGGTGAGCAGGGCTGCCGAAGCGGCGGCTAGAAGCAGCGTGCGGATCATGTGGGAGTCTCCGAAGCGACGGTGAGGATTTGCGGCTGGCCCGGGGTCAGCCCGCGCAGGATGTTCTCGGCCTGGGTGCGGATGGAGAGGTCATCGGACTTGGCCGCGATCGTGAGGTAGCCCTTGGCCGCCTCGATCTTGGCGGGGTTGGGCACGCCCTTCAGCGTGGCATAGGCGAGGTCGAGGGCCGCCTTGGTGTCGCCGGCCTCGGCCGCTGCGACCAGCAGGGCATCGGCCTCGGCGGTCTTGAGGCCGAAGGGCTGGCCCTGGCGATACATGCTGATCAGCCCGTCGCGGGCGACGGCGTCGCCCTTGCCGGCGAGCTTGGTCAGCAGCGTCTCGGCGTCGGCAACTAGCTCGGTCTGCCCATCGAGCACACCGCCATCGAGCAGGCGGATCAGGGGCTTCTCGGCCGCGTCGCGGCCCTTTTTCAGCGCGGTGAGGTAGTAGCCGGCGGCGTCGTCGAGCACCTCGGGGTCGTTCTTTTCCTCGAGGCGCTTGGCGTAATAATACTGGCCGAGGTCGTCGCCGGATTTCGCCAGCGAGCGCAGTTCCTTGTCGGTGACCTTCTTGCCCGCGATCATCCGCGTGCGGATGAGCTTCATCGGGTCGACCTTCTTGGCCAGCTTCTTTTTCTGCAGCTTCTGCTTGTAGCCAAAGTCGAGCACCATCGGCCCGGCCTTGTCGCTGTCGCTGCTGAGCGACTGGTCGAGATGCACCATCTTGGGTCCGGCGAAGGCCGGCGCGGGCACGAGGCTCAGCGCCACGAAGGGGACGAGGATCAGGTAGCTGAGGCGCCGGGTCATTTCGCCGCCTCCTTCGCTACCGGTTCGTCCCAGAGTTTGGGCTGGCCGAGATAGCGGACCGGGAACTCCCAGATCACCGTCTCGGGCGGGTTGTCCTTGAGCGTGTCGCTGGCGAGCAGCGTGCGCATCGGGGCGATCGGGCCCTTGCCTTCCTCGGCCATGTTCAGCACGTCGGCGCCGAGCGAGGCCTTGAGGCTTTCGGCAAAGCTCCAGAGCTCGTTGGCCGAATAGGACGTGCCGGTGAGCACATAGGGGATGGAGGGGGGGCCGAAGATATCGCCTGCCGGCGCATCGGCGGAGGTCGTCGCCTGATACGGCGTCACGCTCTCCGGCCCCAGACCGACGAGGGGTGCGAGCCCGCCGGTAACGATGAACTTGCCGAGGTCACCCTCGCGCTCGGCCGGTGCCTTGGCCGAGATGGTATAGGCGTGGGGCGTGGTCTGCCCCAGCGCGTCGCCGACTGCTGCCGCCGCCACCGCGGCGCCGAGCGGCGTCCAGTGCGTATCGGTGGTGAGGAAGAGCTGGCCTTCCGGCTTCGCCGTCAGCAGGGGCTGGCGGGTATCGACGTAGCGGACGCCTTCCTTGTCGAGCAGTGCGGTGAAGTCGTCGTAGAGCTCCACCAGGTCGTCGGGGATCGCGGCATCGCTCAGGTGCTCGCGGTAGACGTCGGCCTTGGCCGGCAGCGGCACCACCACGAGCTTGATGCCCTTGGCGTTCAGCTCATCGCGGATCTGTGCGATGCCGGAGGCCGCCTCGTGCAGGTCCGGCGTGCGGTCGAGCGGGGCGGCGAACTCCTCGCGGGAGAAGAGCCAGCCATCATTGCCGACTACGACGCCCGAACGGCCTTCCTTGAAGATGGCGTAGCGGGCGGCACCCATCACGTCGATCGACGGGATGCGGTGCGGCATGATCTTCTTGTAGTAGCTGTCGATCTGCGTTGCCGCTTCGCCGGAGAGGTAGGCCGAGACGCTCTTGGGCATCTCGGAGATGTCGCGTCCGAGCCCGGTGACGAACTCGTAGTTGGCGACCACCGCATAGCCGAGGAACAGGACCGGCAGGGCGAAGGCGGGGGCGGCGTTCAGCGTGAATGACTTTGCTGGCATCGGTGCCTCCTCAGAACTGGAAGTAGAGGAACGGGGAGTAGGTCTGCTCGGCGAGGCGCATCAGGCAGAGGATGGCCAGGGCCGAGAGCCCGATCGCCTTGACGAGGCTGGTGGTCGCCACCGCCACGCCGTCCGGGCCGACGCTGATTTGCGGCTCCCAGGTGTGGCGCAGCTTCGGCTCGGCGATGGTCACCGCGATCGCCACCAGCAGCATGGTCAGGGCCTCGCGGCTCACCATCCAGGCCGTCTCAGGGCGGATGGTCAGGCCGTTGAGGCCGAGCATGCCGGCATACATGTCGAAGGCATCGCCGACATGGTGGGCACGGAACATCACCCAGCCGATCACCACTGCGAGGAAGCAGAGCGGCAGGCTCCACCAGTAGTCCTTGGCTTTGGCGTCGTAGCCGGTGAGGCGTTCGACCACCAGAATGCCGCCGTGCCACACACCCCAGAGGATGAAGGTGAAGTTGGCCCCGTGCCACAGGCCGCCGAGCAGCATGACGAGGAACAGGTTCACGTAAGTCCGGACCACGCCCTTACGATTGCCGCCGAGCGGAATGTAGAGGTAGGTGCGCAGCCACGTGCTGAGCGAGATATGCCAGCGCCGCCAGAACTCGGTGATCGAGCGGCTGATATAGGGCATGTTGAAGTTTTCGGCGAAGCGGAAGCCGATCATCAGCGCGAGGCCGATCGCCATGGCCGAGTAGCCGGCGAAGTCAAAATAGAGCTGCATGGTGTAGGCGATGGCGCCCAGCCAGCTCTCGGCCAGCGTCGGGTTCGGCACCGAGAACATGGCGTCGGCGAGCGGCGCCACGCTGTCGGCGATCAGGACCTTCAGCGACAGCCCGATCAGGAAGCGCTGCCAGCCGGCGTTGAACAGCTCCCAGGAGTGCTCGCGCTTTTCGAACTGCGGGGCGAGATCCTTGTAGCGCAGGATCGGGCCGGCCACGAGTTGAGGAAACAGTGCAAGAAACGCCGCGAAGTCGATGATATTGGGCGAAACCTTGGCATCGCCGCGGTACACGTCGACCAGGTAGCTGATCGAGTGGAAGACGTAGAACGAGATGCCGATCGGCAGCAGCAGCTGCCAGTGGATGCCGAGCTCGGCCGGCGTCGTGCCCCACAGCGTCGCGAAGCTGTCGATGAAGAAGTTGAGGTACTTGAACACGCCCAGCACCAGCAGGTGCCCGGTGACGCCGATGCCGACGAACAACTTCGCCCGCGCCGTGCCGGCATATTTCTGCACCAGCAGCGAGAAGACGTAGCCCCAGAGGGTGTTGCCCACGAGCAGCATGAGGAAATCGAAGCGCCACCAGCCGTAGAACAGGTAGCTCTCGATGAGCAGCGTGATGTTCCGGTACTTGTTGGGCGTCAGGTAGTAGGCGATCAGGAAGATCGGCAGGAACAGGAACAGGAACGTCTCGGACGAAAAGACCATCAGTTATCCCCCTCGAAGGAACAGCTGGTGGGGCGCAGCGCCCCGGTTGGGGTGAGCTTGGCGCCGCCGCCGAGCTTCAGCCCGTCGATCACCGCTTCGCCTGTGAGATTGAAGAACTGCTCGGAGAACTGGACGAGTTCGCCGTCGAACAGGCGCGGAGCCTGGCCGGAGAAATTGTTGGCCGAGAACCGCAGCTTCGCCGTGGTCGAGCCCTTGACGCCCACCCGGTTGCCGTCGAGCTCGTTGGAGGCAATCTCGATCCGGCCGTAGTCGGGCTGCTTGGTCACCGAGATGCCGGCATTGCCGTTGTCGTAGAGCCGGTTGGCGGCAATCGACAGGCCGGCGGAGTCGCTGATGGCGAGGCCCGACTGGGCGTTCTGCAGCAGCAGGTTGTCCTTGACCGTGACGCAGTCGGCCGAGGCAACGCTCACACCCGAGCGTTTGGCCGAGGCGATGATGTTGCCGGTGACCGTGAGGTCCGCGGCGCCCGCATCGGCGAACACCCCGTTGAGCCCGGCACCCTCGACGAAATTGCCGGTAACGCGGACGCTCTGCGCCCCGGCCGTCACCTTGATGCCATGGGCATCGGGCCCCGCCAGCACCACATTACGGTCGGCTGTCAGGTCCTTGCCGCCCGAAAAGAGCAGGGCAGGGCCGCTGGAGCCGGTGAAGGTATTGCCCGAGACGACCGCGTCGCTGGCTCCCAAGAGGGCCACCGTCCGCACGTTGTCGAAGCGGCTGTTGCGCACGAAGCTCGGCACGCCGTCGCGGAAGAAGCCGCCTTCCACCAGCGTCACGCCGGTGAGCGGCGGGAACAGGCCGTAGCCGAGATCGGCGAAATGCGAGCCTTCGATCAGCGCCGTGCCCGAGAGCGCGATGACGACGAAGGGGTTGAAATCCTTGAGGTGCGGGTTCGTCTCGCCGATTCCGCGCACTTCGCCACCCTTGGCGAGCAGCGTACCCGAGGCGAGAAGGAACGCGCCGGCATGACGGTCGAGCAGCAGCGTTTCGCCGGGCTGCAGGAACAGGCTAGCCCCGTTCCACACCGCCACCGAGATATGCGCCACGTAGCCGTCAGGGGTCTTCTCGAACAGCTCGCCATAGCCGGCCTTCTCGGCGGCTTCCGCCACCATGGCGAGGCTCGCAACGCCACCCTGGACCATCAGCACTTCGGGCCGGGCCTGCGCCTGGCGGAGCGCCACGTGGTAGTTGGCGCCGGCCTGCAGCGCCAGCTGGCTCAGCACCAGGTCGATCGGCACGAGGCTGACCGAAGTCGGAGCGAGCGCCGGCCAGTTGAGGCCCGGGGTCTTTTTTGTCGAAGGCGTAAAACCGAGCGGGGTCGCCGCCGCCAGCACATCGCTGGCGGGGCTCCCGGCCTTGGCCATCGCGGAAAGCTCCGCGACGGTCTTTTCGAAGGAGAGGGTCCGCGCATAGTCGGCCCCGGTTGCGCCCAGGGGGACGGATGCGCACACGAGTGAAACGAGCCCTGCGCGGACCCAGTACTTACGCATGCTCGCGGCTCCCGTCGGCCGAGACGGTCGCCAGTTCGACGAGCGGCGTAAGATGCGTCATCGGTCCGTCGACATGGCAGGCGACTTCGATCACCTGCATGGGTCCGGTGCCGTCATTGGTCACGGTGGCGGTCTGTTCGTGACCGATCTCGAACGTGGCGCCCGCCCGCACTTCGCGCTTGCGGTTGCCGATCGTCAGCGTGCCCTGGCCGGAGGCGACCACCATCATGCGGCGGAACTCGTCGCCGGTTTCGATTGGGAGCGTGAGGCCGGGGTTCACCGTCAGGTGGCGAAGCTGGTAACCGGCGCCCTGCGCGAGCGTGCCCTGTTTGCCGAAGTCGGTGGTGCCGAAGGCATGGTCCTCGGCTTCCTTGCGGTTCTGCGCCTTGAGCTGCTCGACGACCTTCTTGACGTCCTGGCTCTGGTCCTTGGTGGTGACCAGCAGGGCATCCTCGGTGTCGACGACGACGAGGTTCTGCACCCCCACCACCGCCACGAGCCGCTTGCCGGCGCGGATGTAGGAATCCTTGGAGTTCACCATCATCACGTCGCCGGTGACGACATTGCCGTCATCGGTCTTCTTGCCGATGGTGTGGAACGCCGCCCAGGCGCCGACATCGTCCCATTCGACGTCGGTGGGGGCGAGCGCGACGGACTTCGATTTCTCGAACACGGCGCGTTCGGTCGGCAAGCTCTCGGCCGAGCCGAAGCTCGCTTCCTCGAGCAGCAAGGCGCCTTCGTCGGTCGTCGCGTTGATCAGCGAGGCATTTACGGCGCCGAAGGTCACCGGGTCGAAGCGGCGATATTCCTCGATCACCGTGTCGGCCCGCATCAGCGAGATGCCCGAGGCCCAGTAGGCCATGCCGGTCTCGATCAGCGACTGCGCCGTCTGGGCGTTCGGCTTTTCGACGAAGCGCTCGGCCCGGTGCACGCCGCGGTAGTTCGAGAACTCGCCGCCATCGATGATGTAGCCGTAGCCCGTCTCGTTGTAGCGCGGCTTGATGCCGAAGGTGACGATCAGGCCGTCATTGGCGGCCTTCATCGCCTCGCGCACCCGGCCGTTGAGATCGCCGGAGATCACGTGGTCCGAGGGGCAGATGAGGATCATCGCCTCGGGGTCGGTGCGGGCGGCGAGCAGGGCCGAAGCCAGCACCGCCGGACCGGTATTGCGGGCCACCGGCTCGGCGATGATCCGGGCATTGCGCTGGATATCGCGCAGCTGACGCCGCACGGTGCCCAGATGTCCCGTCGACACCGACACGAGCGGGTCGTGGAACAGGTCGCCGCGGTGCCGCTGCACCGTGGTCTGGAAGAAGGTGATCGTGCTGTCCGCATCGATCGGCTGGAACTGCTTGGGCTGCTGGCTACGGCTCAAGGGCCATAGTCGCGTGCCCACGCCGCCGCAGAGGATTACAGGATGGATTGCGTTCATTTCTGGCCCCCATTGGGCTGGCCGGTCGAGGACTGGCCATTGAAGGAGAAGAACCGGCTCACGGCGGCGAGCGGATCCGATTTGATGAGCACGTCCACAGGCTGACCCACGGCCGCGACCTGGAGCGGCTGGGTGGGGATGAGGTCGACGGGAATTGCCACCCCGTCCGTGGCCGTCCGGAGCAATCCGGGCAGCTCCTTGAGGTCGAGGGCGGCGCTGGTCACCGTCCCGTCCGGCATGTGCACCTCGGCAACTGCACCCGAGGCGAGCATCTTCAGCCCATGTCCGTCGACCTGGGCCGAGACCACCACCGGCGCATCGGCCGGGGCGACAGTCATCACCGTGTCGCCGGCCAACACCGTGGCGCCGCCCTCCGCGGCACCCGGTGCGACCACGCAGTCGCACGGCATGGAAACCGCCAGGACCTCACCGGACGTGGTGCGGATGGCGAAAGCGATCTCGCCCTTCTTGGCGGAGGTGTTGACGAAATCGAGCTGGCCCGGGCTGATCGCCCGCAGGTCCATGCCGGCGAGCGACACGGTCGAAAGGCCAGTGACGGGCGCCACGAACAGGCGCTCGTAGAGTTTGACGCCGACGAAGCCGGCGAGCAGCAGGCCGAGGCCCGCGAACGCACCCCAGCGCACGCCCTGCATGATCGAGGCGCTGGTCGACTTCTTGGCCGGACCGGCCGCGGCGGCTTTCGCCACCCCGACCTTGTCGGCCGCCTGGATCATCCCGTCGATGCCGACGAGATCGCCGCCGACATAGGAATTGAGGATGTAGCGCAGCTGCGGCAGATGCGGGCCGGTCGGCTCGAGGAAGCGGAGCGTGACCGTCCCTGCTTCGGGCGAACCGGCCCCGATGGCGGCGTCGACCGGCAGGCTCACCGAGTAGCCGGGGAAGTTGAACACCAGCAGCACGACCTGCACACGACCGTGCAACTGCGGGTCCATCAGGCCGGTGGCCTCGGCGCCGACGATCGAGAGGCCATTGCCCTGGAACGAGCGGCCGTTGATCACGACGTTGAAGGGTATGCGGATCACCGGGTGCTCGCCGTGTCCCGCAAAGTCCGCGAGTGGCGCGCTTCTGCTTGCCGGTTTTTCGATTTCTGCATGCGCTTCGGTCATGGCGTGGAGGCCCTCAGTTGGCATGGACGGGGAGGGGGCTGAGCAGCCCAGTTGCAAAGATCACACCGGCAACCAGCAGCCCGATCGCGAGGATGTGCATGTAGCTGGAGGAGACGGCGCGCAGCCGGCCATCGTCTTTGACCCTCGAGACGGTGGTTGACTGTCGGGTCCAGCGCTGGCGGTCGAGGCGGAACATGACGGAGGTCTTGATCGCCGCGCCGAAGAGCTGGCCGAAATAGAGGAGGAAGGGGTAGGTGATCGGGAACGGCCCGCCGAAGGTGGCCAAAAGCCAGCAATAGGCGTAGCGCGTGGCCATCACCCAGGCGACATAGGCGACCGCGATCAGCGGATCGACGAAGAGCGAGAAGAGCACGATGCCGACCGGTGCCGTGAGCGTGGTCCACATCGACACGCGCTGATCGAGGATCGACCACCAGGCGAAGATGCCGATCTTCTGCGGCCCGAGCGCAAGCGCCCGGCCATTGGTGCGCAGCATGTTGCCGAACCAGCGGCGCATCAGGGTGACGGCGCTCTCGACGAAGCTTTCCTTGGGCTGCGTTTCCATCGACATGCAGCGCACGTCGGGGAGATAAGTCATCTCGAAGCCGTTCTTGAGCAGCCAGAACCAGGTCGACTTGTCGTCGCCGGTGAGGAACTTCACGGTCCCCAACCGCCAGTGCTCGATCGAATCTTCCTCGATGGAGGCGATGAAATCCGGGCGGGTGGCGAGGTCGGCGCGGAACACCGACATGCGGCCCGTGAGCGTCAGCACGCGCTTCGAGAGAGCCACTGCCGACATCATCATCTGGCGCTGCGTGAAGCGCAGCTTGAACCAGTCGCGGAAGATCGGCTTGTCCGTGATATCTGCCGCTTCGTCGGTGGTGAGCGCGCCCATCTTGCCGTTCGTAAAGAAGGGTGCAGTGCGTTCGACCACGTCGACGGGGATCTGGGTGTCGCCGTCGATCAGCAGCACCACGTCATTGGCGGTCGGGTAGCGCCGGCCGATGGTGCGGAGCGAAGTGGCGAGCGCATCGCGCTTGCCGGTGCCCTCGATGCGGTCGATGACCACTTCCACCGTGTCGACGCCGGCGAGAACCTGGGCGGCGATGGTGCGGATCAGCCGCTCGTCGGCGATATCCACCACCGAGGCGACGACGGTTGCCCCGCCCCGCGACTGCCGGGCTGCCCGGAAGATCGAGCGATAGACGCGGGCCGAAATCTCCGCGTCGATCTTGTAGCTCGTCGCCAGGAAGAAGGCGTGCGCGGGGCGGCGCTGCCGGTAGGCCGCCTCGGCAGCAGCGCGCCGCCGAGGGTAGGCGAGACGGATATAGATATGCGCACGGGCGAAGTTCACGAACGCCCAGCTGTAGCGCCAGAGCCCGATCACCCCGAGCGTCAGGAACACGCCTGCGCCGCCCGAGAAGGCCGATGCGGGCACGGTGCTCGCAATCGCCGCTGCAGTGAGAATGTAAAGTCCGTGCGCGAGGAAGTTCATGGGCTTACCAGCAGATGCCTTCGTAGGTGCCGTTGGAGCGGAGCGAGGCGTTGATGCGGGTGAGATCGACCAGCGAGCGGTACTCGGAGACCGCGTTGAGCGGTGCGATCGTTTCCTCGTAGCGGTTGCCGACGAGGATCACGTCGGCGCCGGCGATCAGGTCCTCGATCTTGCCGACGAGGCGCGAGGGCAGGTCGGGCACCACATCGTTGCCGCGGCCCATGGCCGAGACGCCGCCTTCCACCGCCTGGGTGACGAAGGGGTCGTAGATGCGGACATCCATGCCCTGCTTGATGAGACGGCTCGCGAGTTCGGCCAGCGGGCTTTCACGCAGGTCGTCGGTGCCGGGCTTGAAGGCGATGCCGACGAGGCCGACCGACTTGCCGCCCGACGAGTGCACCATCTTTTCGGCCTTGGCGATCTGGGCCTCGTTGGCCTTCAGCACCGCATCGAGCAGCGGCGAGGGGACGCCCTTGCGGTCGGCGAGGTACTGGAGCGCCCGCACGTCCTTGGGCAGGCACGAGCCGCCGAAGGCGAAGCCGGGCTTCATGAAGTAGGGGGAGATGTTCACCTTGGTGTCGGAGCAGATGAGCTTCATCACCTGCTGGCCGTCGACGCCCGAGGCCTTGGCGATGTTGCCGATCTCGTTGGCGAAGGTGACCTTCACGGCGCGCCAGGAGTTCGAGGCGTATTTCACCGCTTCGGCCGTGCGCAGCGACACCACGTTGGACGGCACGGGCATCTGCGAATTGATGTCGGTGAGGATCGCCGCGGTCTTTTCCTCGAGCGCGCCGAAGACGATCAGGCCGGGGTCGTAGTAGTCGGCGATCGCGGTCGATTCCCGCAGGAACTCGGGGTAGTAGCCGACGCCGAAATCCTGGCCGGCGACGAGGCTGCTGGCTTCCTCGAGAACGGGGACGCAGACCTCATCCATGGTGCCGGGCACGATGGTCGAGCGGATGATCACCGAGTGGAAGCTCTTCTTCTGGGCGAGCGCCACGCCGATATCGCCACACACGGCCCGCACATATTTGAGGCCCACGGCACCGGTGTCGTCGCTCGGCGTGCCGACGCAGACGAAGCTGGCATCGGTATCGAGCACGGCCTGCTGGCCGTCCGTGGTGGCGCGCAGCCGGCCGGACTTCACAGCCCGGGCGAGGATCTCATCGAGGCCCTGCTCGACGATGGGGGACACCCCCGCATTGACCGCGCTCACCTTGGCGGGGTCGACATCGACGGCAATCACCTCGTGGCCGTCATCCGCGAGACAAGCCGCGGATACGACGCCGACATAACCGATACCAAAGACGCTGATTCTGGCCACGACAGTCCTCTTTCACCAGTGTGAGCAATATTGTTCTCGCGTCAGGGCGAGTTGCTGTAGCTCTGTGTAAATGTGTTACGCGAAACTAGAAGTTCGCAGGCCTCGTTACTCTAAGTGTCTGCAAGTGGCGCTCCACCGCTGGAGCCATTTGAGTTTCACTTACCTCGGCATCCTTGCCGATGGTGGACGGCGATGCTTTGCCGTTCGATGTGTTCAGCCTGTTCGTTGGGGTCCGGACTGAGAATGAACGGGGAGTCATACGAGGTATGCGTCCAACGCATGGAACGCCCGCCGTGGGACCCAGCTATGCAACATTACAAAATGTTCAGAATGGCTGTGGCGCCGGGGGATTGGGCGTTCAGGTGCGGTTCAGCCACCCGGCCAATCCGTGGCCCGATTACGGCGAAACCGTGTGGGGGTCTCTACGGCTAACCCCCATCTGCTCAACAAATGGGCAGATTCGATCACATTACAGTGGGACGACGGCCGCGTGACAACGTGGGTCACGATACGCTCGCATAGCCCGAAACCCAAGAGAATCCGGGCTTATCAGTATTTCGTTCGTGCCTTTAACTAATCCTGCTCGGGGCAAACGCGGGATTCGTTAAGGGATTCCCCTCATCCACGGAACCGGATGGGGCGCGCCGTGCTTTTGCCATCCAATCGCGAAAGGATTCGCACTGGGCAGGGCAGGGGATTCTGTTGAGTCCTTTGCCCAGAGTGCGCTCATGGCGACGGTCATGCGCGTTTGGGTGAACGAACGGGTCCGATTTGTCAGCAACCGCCAGCCGGCCGCTTGTCCTTGTCGTCGAGGACGAACCAATGGTGATGCTGAGTGCCGTCCAGATGTTCGAGGCCGTGGGCTTCGAGGCGCTGGTGGCGTTCAGCTCCGATGAAGCAATCGCTCATCTCGAGAGCCGCGGCGGTGTCGTCGTGGCTTTCTCCGAATACGATGCGCCGGGCACGCTGGACGGGCCGACACTCGCCCGCACCATCCGCAACCGCTGGCCCACGGTCGAGATCATCGTGGTGTCGCGGCCGCGCGAGGCGGTCGAGGACCTGCCTCTTGGTTCCCGCTACTTCCAGAAGCCTTATACTCAGGCCGAGATCGCCCGGGCGCTCGAAGACCTGGGCCTTATCGGCGACCAGCCGCGGGCGCGGACCAACCCGCCACCGCGGGCCTGACGGCAAATCGATGTAAACGGCGATCACTTAGCCCTTGCGCTAAGTGATATGGCGCGATACTTAGCCTTATGGCACAGTATCAACCCCTCGACGGCCTCTTCCTCGCCCTCTCCGACCCGACCCGCCGCGCCGTCATCGGCCGGCTGAGCCGCGGCCCGGCGACTGTCACCGAACTCGCCGCCCCCTTCGAAATGGCGCTCCCGAGCTTCATGAAACATATCCACCAGCTCGAGGAGAGCGGCTGGATCGCCACCGAGAAGCTCGGCCGCGTCCGCACCTGCCGCCTCGAACCCGCAACTTTCGGCGCCGCCCAAGCCTGGCTCGATGCTCAGCGCGCCCTCTGGGAGAGCCGCACCGACCGGCTCGAGGCCTTCGTCACCCGTACCAGCAAGGAGAAAGCGGAATGAACCCGCCCTTCAATCCCGAGCTCGACCTCAAGATCGAGCGCGTCATCAAGGCCCCGCGCAGCGCCGTCTGGCATGCCTGGACTGATCCCGAAAGCTTCGCCCAGTGGTGGATCCCCGCGCCGGCCCTCTGCCGCGTCGCCAGGATGGAGCTCACGCCGGGCGGTGCGCTGGTCACGCAGATCAGCGAGAACGGCAGCGATTTCGGCCCGCATCTCGACGCCTGCTACCTCGCCATCGAGCCCGAGCGCCGCATCGTCTTCACCAACGCGCTGGGGGGCGGCTGGCGGCCCGCGGCCGAGCCCTTCATCACCGCGGTGATCGAGCTGACCGATCACCCCGAGGGCACACTCTATACTGCGCACGTGATGCACAAATCGCCAGAGGTGCGTCAGCAGCACGACGAGCTCGGCTTCTACGACGGCTGGGGGACGGTCGCAGCACAACTCGCGGCGCTGGTTGAGGGCAGGGTGCAGTAGCCGCACCCGCAAGACGAACGTGTTCAGCGCCTCGGCCTTCGCCGGGGCGTTGTCGTCTCTATTCTATAAGGAGGAGTTTGGCTCCGCGGCTTGGACTCGAACCAAGGACCATTCGATTAACAGTCGAATGCTCTACCAACTGAGCTACCGCGGAACACGTTGCCTCTTGCAAGGCAGCGTCCGTTTAGGGGCATCAATCCGCTTTGGCAACCCCCTTTTTCCGCAACGTCAAAATCCTGTCACCGTGGCGGCCGCCCGCGCCTCGGCCAGCGCCAGATCCTCAGGCGTATTCACGTTGGCGAAGGGATCGCCTCCGGGCCCCAGCGGCCATTCCACCACGACACCACCAGCCTGCGCGGCGAGCGACTTGAGGCTGCGCGGCGCAGTGCCGGCGAGCACGCGGGCCGGCAGGTCGCGGAATCGATCGAGCCGCCAGATCGAATTGGTCGGGTAGGGTTGACTATCGTAAGCGCCAATCGCCGCAGGCGCCTCGCCGAGCCCGGCGATAAGCTTTTCCACGTAGTCCACAGGCAGGAACGGCGCGTCGACAGCCGCGCATACCAGCAATTCCGCCGCCGGAAGGGCCGCGACGGCGGCAGCGAATCCCGCTAACGGCCCGGCATAATCAGCCGCCAGGTCGGCGACCGGCACCACAACGGTCGGCAATCCCATCGCCGCCGGATCATGCGGCCCATGAGCGATAACGATAGGGCTGCACCCCGAAACCCGCGCCAACACCCGATCGAGCAGCCGCACACCGCCCACACGCAGCTCCGCCTTCACCACCCCGCCCAACCGCTCGCCACGGCCACCGGCGAGGATCACTGCTGCGATGGATCGTTGAGGCATGGTCGCTCCGGCGGGTTAGGGCCGGGGCATCATATTGACTGGACGCCGCCGCGGTCGAGCCAATGACCGAGACGCCGCTGCTCGACGACTGGCCTTGCTCAGGGCATGTTCCCCACAAAGAGGGAACCCAATGTCCGAAATCTACGAAATCCTGGCGGTCAAATATGCGTCTGAAGAATCATCGCGCCGCCGCACCCTGTTGTGGCCGGGAGATAAGGATGGGCCGCAGTCGCTGAGCTTTTTCGTCTGGGTGGTGCGCAACGAGAATCGCACCATCCTCGTCGACACCGGCTTCGATAGCGCCGAGGCGACGCGGCGGGACTTTCCGATCGAGCTCGAACCGGTCGAGGCGCTGCAGCGCATCGGAATTGCGGCCGAGACGATCGACACGGTGATCATCTCGCACCTACATTTCGACCACGCGGGGACGCTCGACCGTTTCCCCAACGCCCGCTTCCATATCCAGGAAGCAGAGCTCGCCTACGCGACCGGGCCTTGCATGTGCGAGCAATCCATGGCCGGGCCCTACACGCCCGATCACGTCTGCAGCCTGGTCAAGAAGGTCTATTCCGGCCGCGTCCAGTTCCACGATGGCGATGGGGAGATCGCGCCGGGCGTAACCGTCCATCGCACCGGCGGCCACACCAAGGGCCTGCAGAGCGTGCGGGTCGCTACGGCGTCGGGCTATGTGGTGCTCGCTTCCGACGCCTCGCATCTCTACGAGAATTTCGAGACGCGCAGCCCCTTCAGCCTCACCATCGACGTGCCCGAGACGCTGCGCACCTACAGCCGGCTCGAGCAGCTCGCCACGTCGCGCCGCCACATCATCCCCGGCCATGACCCGCTGGTGCTCCAGCGCTACCCGGCATGGAAACCGGCCACGAACGGCCTCGTGCACCGCCTCGATTTGCCGAGGCTGGGCTAGCTGAATTCGGAGCTGAAAAGGGAAACTGGAGGCCACGTCCGGAATCGAACCGGAATACACGGATTTGCAATCCGCTGCGTAACCACTCCGCCACGTGGCCTCACCGAGCGGGGTTCTTATGGCAGGCCTCGGCTTTACGCAAGGTGAACGTCGCCTTGCCCACCGCACGGCGCGGCGCTATCACCGGCGCAGCCGTCGCACCAGCTCGTCCGGGGAACTCCAATGGCCGATTTTGAAACCGCTCGCCGCCGCATGGTCGACAACCAGCTGCGTACCAGCAACGTCACCGACCGTCGTATCCTGACCGCGTTTGAGGAGGTGCCGCGCGAGCGCTTCGTGCCCGAGGCGCGACAGGCGCTGGCCTATGGCGATGCCGAGCACAATCTCGGCGGCGGCCGCGTGCTGGCCTCCCCGGCGCCCTTCGCCAAGCTGATCCAGCTCGCCGAAATCCAGCACACCGACAGCATTCTCGATGTGGGCGCCGGCACCGGTTACTCCACCGCCGTGCTCGGCCGGCTGGGCGCATCGGTCACCGGGCTCGAGAGCGATCCGGCGCTGGTGGCAAAGGCGCACCAGCTCTTCGGCAACACCTTTGTCGGCACCGGCTCGGTGGTGCAGGGGCCGCTCGATGGCTCGAGCCTCGCTGCCGATGCGTACGACGTGATCGTCGTCGAGGGCGCGATCGATTCTGCTCCGGTGACGCTGTTCCGGCTGCTGAAGGATGGTGGCCGGCTCGTGGCGCTGCTGCGGCGCAACGGCGCAGGCGTGGCGCATGTCTACGTGAAATCGGGCTCTGAGGTTGCGACGCGGGCCGAGTTCAACACCGCGCTGCCGCCGCTCGCAGCCGCGCCGCGCGAGGAAAACTTCGTGTTCTGAGGCGGCTTACGCAGTCGCCTGCAGTGGTAACTGACTGGGCAGCCAGTACTGTTGCCGAGAATCACAGGTCGGGCAAAACCAGTGTTAAAAAAGTGCAACTCTTGTGAAGGAGAGTTGTGTGCCCCATGTGCCGGGGCATAAGGTCGGGCACGTGTCGGAGACAGTTCTATGGGTTATCTGGGGGCAGTGCGGGCGGGCGCCCTTGCCGTCGTTTTGGGTTGTGTGCCGGTCGCGGCCCACGCGGAATCGCTGAAAGAGGCGCTGGCCAGCGCCTACACCAACAATCCCACGATCATGTCGGCGCTGCTCGACGTGAAGTCGACGGCCGAAGGCATCGCGCTCGCCAAGTCCGGCAAGCTGCCGACCATCGGGATTTCGGCGACCTCCGGGGCCACCTGGCAGGTCGGCAATCCGAGCCCGACGGCCGAGCAGTTCTCGGTGAACTGGGGGCAGGTGAATGCCAGCTACAACCAGACGCTGTTCGACAACTTCAAGACCGACGCCGAAATCGAGCAAGCACGCGCGCTGACCGAGCTCAGCAAGTACTCGCTCCGCAACCAGGAGCAGAACGTGCTGCTCTCGGTGGTGCAGGCTTATTTCGCGGTGATCCGCGACACCCAGCTGGTGCAGCTGCGCGCCGACAACATGAAGTTCTTCGATGCGCAGGTTGGGTCGGCCAATGACCGCCTGCGTCTCGGCGAAGGCACCAAGATCGACGTGTCGCAGGCCAGCACCCGCCAGGCCGCCGCCGTCGCGTCCTACCAGGCCGCCATCGCCTCGCTGCAGACCAGCCAGGCGAGCTACACCCGCTGGGTCGGCCACAAGCCGAAGAATCTCTCGGGCGACTACAATTTCGGCAAGACCATCCCGACCTCGATCGATGCCGCCATCGCGTCGGCCGAAGAGCGCCACCCGGCGCTGCTTTCGGCCCGCGCCGCCATCCGCGTCGCGCAGGCCGGTTCCGACGCCGCGACCGCCGCGTTCGGCCCCAAGCTCAATATGATCGGCTCGATCTGTGCGGTGGGCTGCTTCGGCCTCGATAATCCGGGTGCGACTGCTTCGGTCAACTTCCAGCTCTCGATCCCGATCTATGCAGGTGGTGCGCTCGGCGCCTCGATCCGCAAGGCCAATATCGAGCAGGTGAAGTCGGAAGTGGACGCTCTCTCGGCCCGCGACCAGATCCGCGAAGCGGTGATCTCGGCCTGGTCGAGCCTGCAGAACTCGTCGGCGCAGATCGACTCGGCCCAGTCGGCCGTCGAATCCGGCCAGCTCGTCGTCGACGGCACTATCCAGGAACGCGATGTCGGGCAGAAGACCACGCTCGACGTGCTCAACGCCCAGGCCGAACTGACCTCGGCGCGTGAAGGCCTGATCCAGGCCCGTGCCTCCAAGATGATCGCCGCCTTCGCGCTGCTCTCCGCCTCGGGCCGCCTCTCGGCCGAAGACCTGAAGCTCAACGTCGAAGTCCACTCGGCCGATGGCTACATCGCCAAGGTGGAAGACGTCTGGCAGGAGTTGCGCGCGCTCGACGAGTAAGCGCCCAGTACCAAAAATTCGCGAGGGTCCGGCTGCCTGATGGCGTCCGGGCCCTTGTTGTTTTCGGTCTCCGCATCGCTCCAAAACGAGCAAAAACCCATAAAACTCTTGGGGGAAGCCGTTAGCGATAGGGAGGCACAGATTCACAAGCCGCCATTGCTTGGACTAGATTGAGGCATTCGATTCGGCGCGGCGCCGGATCGAGTCTTATTCGGGCCTGCGTATTCGGCGGGTATTGTGAGGCAGTGATGAACAAGCCGGCGCCCAAAGAGCCCTCGATGGACGAGATCCTGTCGTCCATCCGGCAGATCATCGCCGACGACGACGCCAGCGCCGTGCGCAAGCCCGCCGTGCCGCCGCCAGCCCCGCCGCGCAGCTTCGCTCCCGTGCCGCCGCGTCCCGAGCCGGTTCCTGAGCCTGAGCCCGAAGCGTTCGCGCTTTCGGCCGAGCAGATCCTCCGCGATACCGCGGCCGATGATGATGCCGGTCCGGGCATGAGCTTCAACGATCTGATCGGGGAGGCGTCGAACTCCTCGGCCCCGCTGGTCGATCCTGACGATATCGCCTTCGATACGGCGCCCGAGCCGGTGCCGCCGCCGCGTCCCGCCTATGAGCGGCCGCGCGCCGCCCCGGTATCGCATGCTGCGCCGCTCCCTGATCCGCGTCTCACTTCCGACATGGCCGAACAACTGCTCGAACCCTCCGCCCAGTCGATCATCGGCCGGTCCTTCGCCAAGCTCACCAACATGTCGACGGTAGGCTCCAACGTCACCATCGAAGACATGATGCGCGAAATGCTGCGCCCCATGCTCAAGGAATGGCTCGACGAGAACCTGCCGGCAGTGGTGGAGCGCATGGTGGAGCAGGAAATCGCCCGAGTGGCGCGCGGCGGTCGGTAACGCTCGTTGCCTAGGCGGTCACCAGACCGCCTGGCTACCCCCTCTCCTCAGCTCCGCTAGGCCTTTGGCCAAGCTTCGCTATCCTCTCCCGCAAGGGGCGAGGAGGCGATGGAACCGAGAGCTTTCGGATCGGCGCCTCCTCCCCCTTGGCGGGGGAGGATAGTGGAGCTTGGCGCGTCAGCGCCGTAGCGAAACTGCGGAGAGGGGGGCACCGCGTGCCGAGCCCCCCGCAAAATACCAGCGCCCCCAGGCTCGTGAGCCTGAGGGCGCTTGTGTTCCCCTCTTGGACTGACGCTAGTCCCCGTCGAGGTCGGCGATCCGGGCCTTGTAGAAGGCGATGGCTCGCTTGTGGCTTTCCACCAGTTCCGGCCAGTTCGCAGCCTGAACAGGTTCGGTAGGTGGCTTCGCCGCCGCCTGCCGCTCGAGGATGGTCAGTTGTGTCTGTTCGAATTCGAGTGCTTGTTCTAGCTGCTTCCTCGTCTCTTTTCCCATTGTCCCTTCGCGTTGTCGGGCCCGGCACCACCCCCACGGCGGTTACCCTCAACGACCGGTCCCTACGCATTCATACTCGCTCAAGCGGGCGACGGGCTGAAGTCCTAAATTGGTAGCGTTAGCAACATTCAGACATAATCCCCACATGCGTTTGTGTTGACTAGACGCCCCCGCGTTTGCTTTAGACCTCTACACCGAATTCCCTGCCGCCCGCCGCGCTTCGCCGCCGGACCGGGCCTTTGCCTTTTGGACATCCAATGCTCGAGAAGACTTACGAACCGTCCGCCGTCGAGGATCGCATCTACGAAGCGTGGATGAAGGCCGGGGCCTTCAAGGCGGGGGCAGGGGCGAAGCCCGGCGCCGAGACTTTCTCGATCGTCATTCCGCCGCCCAACGTCACCGGTTCGCTGCATATCGGGCACGCGCTCAACAACACGATCCAGGACATCCTGATCCGCTTCGAGCGCATGCGCGGCAAGGATGTGCTGTGGCAGCCGGGCACCGACCATGCCGGCATCGCCACCCAGATGATCGTCGAGCGCCAGCTGGCCGAACGCCAGCAGCCCGGCCGCCGCGAGATGGGCCGTGAGAAATTCCTCGAGCGCGTGTGGGAATGGAAGGCCGAATCGGGCGGCACCATCCTCAACCAGCTCCGCCGCCTCGGCGCTTCGGCCGACTGGTCGCGTGAGCGCTTCACCATGGACGAAGGCCTCTCGGAAGCCGTGCGAAAGGTGTTCGTCGGGCTCTATGAGAAGGGCCTGATCTACCGCGCCAAGCGGCTGGTGAACTGGCACCCCGGGCTCGAAACCGCCGTGTCCGATCTCGAGGTCGAGAACATCGAGACCGCCGGCAAGATGTGGCACCTGAAGTACCCCATCGAGGGTACGGACGAGACCATCACCGTCGCCACCACGCGCCCGGAGACGATGCTGGGCGATCTCGCGGTTGCAGTGCACCCCGAGGACGAGCGCTACCAGCACCTCATCGGCAAGCAGGTGATCCTGCCGATCACCGGCCGCCGTATCCCGATCATCGCGGATGAGTATGCCGATCCCGAGCTCGGTTCGGGCGCGGTGAAGATCACGCCGGCGCACGATTTCAACGACTTCGAGGTCGGCCAGCGCCATGGCCTCAAGCCGCTCAACATCTTCACCACTACGGCGAAGCTCAACAACAATGTGCCCGCCGCCTATCGCGGGCTCGACCGGTTCGATGCGCGCAAGAAGGTGCTGCACGACCTCGAGCAGATGGGCGTCCTCACCTGGATCGAGGACAAGAAGATCATGGTGCCCTTCGACGAAAAGTCGAAGCAGGTGATCATTGAGCCGTTCCTCACCGACCAGTGGTTCGTGCGCGCCGAAGTGCTGGCCGAGCCGGCGCTCAAGAGCGTGCGCGAGGGCCGCACCAAGTTCGTGCCCAAGCAGTACGAGAACACGTTCTTCGCCTGGATGGAGAACATCAAGCCCTGGACGATCTCCCGCCAGCTCTGGTGGGGCCATCAGATTCCGGCCTGGTATGGTCCGCGCCTCAATACCGACCCCGATTTCAACAACGGCGCCGCCGGCCCGATGGTGTTCGTCGCCGGCACCGAGGCCGAGGCGGTCAAGAAGGCCGAGGCCTATTACGGCAGCCGCAAGGTCGAGGTCTATTCGGGCGGGCTCAACTCGTCGGAATACACCAAGGCTTACAATGGCTTCGACACCACACAGCGTGACCGGCTGAACGCCACCACCTGGCAGATGCGCAAGCAGCGCGACCCGTTCGCGGAGCTCTCTGACAGCAAGGTGCCGCTGCACCGCGACGAAGACGTGCTCGACACCTGGTTCTCGTCGGGCCTCTGGCCGTTCTCGACCATGGGCTGGCCCAACAACACGCCCGAGCTCAAGAAGTACTACCCGACCGACGTGCTGGTCACCGGTTTCGACATCATCTTCTTCTGGGTCGCCCGCATGATGATGTTCGGGCTCGAGTTCACCGGCACCGAGCCCTTCCACACCGTCTACATGCACGCTCTCGTCCGCGACGAGAACGGGCAGAAGATGAGCAAGACCAAGGGCAACGTCATCGATCCGCTGCAGCTGGTCGACGGCTACGGCGCCGACGCCACCCGCTTCACGCTCGCCGCCATGGCCGCGCAGGGTCGCGACCTGCGCCTCTCGATGGCGCGCGTCGAGGGTTACCGCAACTTCGTCACCAAGCTCTGGAACGCCGCGCGCTTCCTGGAGATGAACGACTGCATCCGCCTCGCCGGCTTCGGCCCGCGCGACAACCGCCTTGCGCTCAACCGCTGGATCGTCGGCTCGACCGCTCGTGCGGTGGAGACCGTCACCAAGGCGATCGAGGATTACCGCTTCAACGAAGCGGCCAACGCCGCCTACGACTTCGTCTGGGGCACGTTCTGCGACTGGTACCTCGAACTGGCCAAGCCCATCCTCACGGGTGACGACGAGGGCGCGAAGATCGAGACCCGCGCCACCGCGGCCTATGTGCTCGACCAGATCCTGAAGCTGCTCCACCCCTTCATGCCCTTCGTCACCGAAGAGCTCTGGGCTGAGACCGGCAAGATCGGGCCGAAGCGCGACAAGCTGCTGATCCTGACCGAATGGCCCGACATGAAGGGCCTCGAGGAGCCGGCGGCGACGGCCGAGCTCGACTGGCTGATCGCCCTCGTTTCCGGCATCCGTTCGGTCCGCCAGGAGATGAATGTGCCCGGCGGCGCCAAGATCAAGCTGGTGGTGGTCGGGGCCGGTGAAGAAACCGGAACCCGTGTCGAGACGCACCTGAGCTCGCTCACGCGCCTCGCCCGCCTCGACAGCGTCGACTACGCCTCCGACGTCCCGCCGGAATCGGCGCAGATCGTGTTGGGCGAAGCGATCTTCGCCCTGCCGCTGGCCGGGGTTATCGACATTGCCGCCGAGCGTGCCCGTCTTACAAAGGACATGCAGAAGGAAGATTCTGAGATCGAGAAAATCGATCGCAAGCTCGGCAACGAACAGTTCGTCGCCAAGGCGCCGCCCGAGGTCATCGAGGAGCAGCGCCAGCGCCGGGCTGATGCCGTCGAACGCCGTAACCGTCTCGCCGAGGCCCTGGCCCGGCTCAGCTGATCGAACAGGGGCCCGCCATGGGCGACATTCCCGCCTCCAATTCGCGCCCGCCTGTCCATGACTGGATGACCATCGTCCAGTTCGACGGGCGCGGCGGTGTGCGCAAGCTCGAAGAGGCCGAGGAGGCCGGCTTCGTCACCCCCACCAAGGGGTTCGCGCTGATCTCGGGCAATTCCCGCGCCCCGGAATTCCGGGTGTGGCTTAAGAAAGAGCTCGGCGATTTCTACGCCGACCTCATCAGCGTGCCCTCGACCCGCTCGCGCTGCACGGTGATCGACGACAAGGCGCTCGTGGTGCTGCGCGTCGCCCGGCCCGGCGCCGAGCCCGAGGATGTCGGCCGGCAGCTCCTCTCACTCTGGCTGGAGAAGGGGCGCGTCATCATCGCGTCCGAGCTCAACATCGTCGATTTCCTCGGCATCGGGCAGTGGCAGCAGACGCACCACGCGCCGCAATCGCCGGCCGACCTCGTGGCGCGCCTGGCGCTGCGGGCTGCCGATCGCATCGAGCCGCTTACCGAGCGCCTCGGAGACAGCCTCGACGTGATCGAGGAGCAGTTGATGATGAGCCGCAGCTACGATCGCGGCAAGCTCGCCCACCTGCGCCGCACTCTCATCAACATGCGCCGCCTGATCTGGCCGCAGCGCGACGTGCTGACGACGCTCGAAATCGAAGACCTGAGCTTCCTCACCAACCGCGACCGGGTCCGCCTGCGCGAGGCCGCGGCCCGCACGGCTCGCCTCGGCGACGAGATGCAGACGCTCTCCGAACGCGCCGTGCTGGTCCACGAACAGCTGCTGGACAGCCGCGCCGAGCAGATGAACCAGACCATGCTGGTGCTGGCCGCCGCGACCGTCGTGCTGATGCCGCTCACCGTCATCAGCGGCATCCTCGGCATGAACGTGCCCATCCCGTTCCACGACGACCCCATCGCCTTCTGGGTCGTCTGCGCCGGCCTCTTGGTCATGGCCGTTGCCACGTACCTGTTCATGAAGAAGCAGAAGTGGATGTAGGGCAGGGCAGCACTGCCTGTTCCGCCCCTCCCGCCACTGCCTTGGCGTAACTACATACGCCGTGCTAGACACCCGGCCTTGCCGAATGATCCGGCATGCAACCCCAATTACATCCCTGGAGATGGAAATGACGATCAAGGTGACGTTCCCCGACGGTGCAGTACGCGACTATGCGCGTGGCACCACCGGGACCACCGTGGTCGAGTCCATCTCACCCAGCCTCGCCAAGAAGACCGTGGCGATGAAGTGGAACGGCGTGCTCTCCGACCTCTCGGACGCGCTGGAAGCCGACGGCAAGATCGAGTTCGTGATGCGCGACAGCGCCGATGGCCTCGGGCTCATCCGGCACGATACCGCGCACGTGCTCGCCGAAGCGGTGCAGGAGCTGTGGCCGACGACGCAGGTCACCATCGGCCCGGTCATCGAGAACGGCTTCTACTACGACTTCAAACGCGACACGCCGTTCTCCGAGGACGATTTCCCGGTCATCGAAAAGAAGATGGCCGAGATCGTCGCGCGCGGCGCCGCCTTCACCAAGGAAGTCTGGACCCGCGACGAGGCGAAGCGCGTCTTTGCCGCCAAAGGCGAGAACTTCAAGGTCGAGTTGGTCGATGCGATTCCCGCCGACCAGATGATCAAGATCTACAAGCAGGGCCAGTGGTTCGACCTCTGCCGCGGCCCGCACATGCGCTCGACCAAGGATATCGGCACCGCCTTCAAGCTGACCAAGGTGGCCGGCGCCTATTGGCGTGGCGACAGCAACAATCCGGTGCTGTCTCGCATCTACGGCACTGCCTTCCAGACGCAGAAGGAACTCGACGAGTACCTCCACATGCTGGAGGAGGCCGAGAAGCGCGACCACCGCCGCATCGGCAAGGATCTCGACCTGTTCCACCTGCAGGAAGAAGCGCAGGGCTCGGTGTTCTGGCACCCCAAGGGCTTCGTCCTCTACAACCAGATGGAAGCCTATATCCGCCGCCGCGTGAACTCGAACGGCTATAACGAGGTGAAAACTCCGCAGCTGATGTCGTCCAAGTTCTGGGAGGCGTCAGGCCACTGGGGCAAGTACCGCGAGAACATGTTCGTGGTGCCTGATGAAGTCCCCGGCACCGAGGAAGAAGGTCCGGTTCTGTCGGGCAAGGGCGAGCTCATGGCGCTGAAGCCGATGAACTGCCCGGCTCATATCCAGATCTTCAACCAGGGCATCAAGTCCTACCGCGACCTGCCGCTGCGCATGGCCGAATTCGGCTGCTGCCACCGCAACGAGGCGCACGGCGCGTTGCATGGCCTGCTGCGCGTCCGCCAGATGACCCAGGACGACGCCCACATCTTCTGCACCGAAGAGCAGATCCAGTCCGAGACCGAGCGTTTCGTACACCTGCTGTACTCGGTGTACGAGCACATGGGCTTCGAGAATGTCGTCATCAAGCTCGCAACGCGGCCGGAGAAATTTGGCGGCACCATCGAGCGCTGGAACGCGGCCGAGAAGTCGCTGGGCGATGCGCTGCTCGCCACCGGCTACAAGTTCGAGATCGCCGAGGGCGAGGGCGCGTTCTATGCGCCCAAGCTCGAGTTCCACCTCAAGGACGCCATCGGTCGTTCCTGGCAGGTGGGCACGCTCCAGCTCGACTACGTGCTGCCCGAGCGTCTCGGCGCCATGTATGTGGCCGAGGACGGAACCAAGAAATACGCGGTGATGCTCCACCGCGCGATCCTGGGCTCGCTCGAGCGCTTCATCGGCATGATGATCGAGCACTATGCCGGCAAGATGCCGATGTGGCTCGCCCCGACCCAGGTCGTGGTTGCTACCATCGTCTCAGAAGCGGACGACTATGCCCAGAAGCTGGTCGATCGCCTCAACGCTGGCGGCATCCGGGCCGAACTCGACAAACGCAACGAGAAGATCAACTACAAGGTGCGCGAGCACTCGGTGCAGAAGGTCCCGCTGATGTTCGTGGTGGGCAAGCGCGAGGCCGATGAAGGCACCGTGTCGGTCCGCCGCCTCGGCACCGAGGGCCAGAAGGTGATCGCCGCGACCGACGCGATCGTCGAGCTGATGGCGGAAGCCGTGCCGCCCGATCTCAAGGCCAAGCAGGCCGCATAAAAATACGAAGGGCGCCCGGAAGGCGCCCTTTTCTTTGGCGCCCTTTTCATTCTCGGCTCAAGCCATTCAGGCAGCGGCGATGTGGAAGGTCACCCGGCAGCCTTCGCGGTGCTGCTGCATCGGCGCAGTGCGCTGCAGCACGCGGGCCGGATCGTCGCTGTCGTTGCGATAGGCGTACCAGGTCTTGGCCGGAATGCGGATGAAGTTGCCTGCGGTGACGAACCCCGACATGCCGTTGACCATCACTTCGAGCACGCCCTCCTCGACCACCAGCACGGTCTCGGCGCGCTCTTGCGTATGCGGGCCGACCTGGGCGCCGGGCAGCACGACATGGGCCTGCGCCTGGTAGCTGAGGCCCGCGCCGCACGGATTGGCGATGTGGATGATGCGGTCGTCGGCGATGAAGAAAGCGCGTCTCGACATGTGAGCCCCCAAGGCACTGCGACGGATACTACCGCCGCCTTGGGAAACCTCATAGATGCGCTGGATTGAACCGGCGCCGAACCCGATGTTCAGAATACGTTCAGCGGATGGCGCCGGCGTCGTGGAACTGTACGCCCAGTTCCTTGAGCGAGCGCCACATCACGGTGCAGCCCTGCGGGCGGACCTTGGCGACCACGAGGTCGAACGTGCGGGGAATGTTCGAGACGGTGCCCGACACCACTTCGAGCTTGGCGCCTGTCTCAGACAGGTTCCGGATGATGCAGGCGATCTTCGTGCGCCCACCATCGAATGCGATGGTGGCCTCGATCATAGTGTTGCGCCGGGGTGAAAGGCGCTGTTCGAGACGCATGTCCAATTGTCGGCTCCTCAAAGCTGAAAGGAACCTGACAGCCTCCGGTTGGGAAATCCCTTACGCCGAAGGTAAATTTGCGCTGACCGTACGCGAAATCACCGCAGCCCGGCGAGCTGCAGCCCCTGGAGGTAGCGCGCGAGCAGCGAGGGGTACATGAACCGCAGCCCATCGCTGACCCTCGCGAGGTTCACGCCGGGATGCGACTTGCGGAACCGGTCGAGCGCATCCGCCGCTGCCGCCAGTTCGCCCTGGTGCGCGAGATACACTGTGAGATCGCGATAGGGCCAGGTGAGCCCCGGCCGTTCCGACATGGCGCGCTTGGCCCAGCCCACCGCATCCTGCGGCCGCCCGGCGGCGAAATGGGCGAGGCCCATGCCGAGGTGCATGTTGAAGGCGAAGGGGTCCATCGGCGAGAGCCGCGCCGAGGTCTCGAAGGCCGCAAGCCCACGCTCGGGATTGCCGAGATAGACGTGGCCCCAGCCACGCCGCAGCCAGGCCCAGGCGTGGTTGGGGTCGAGCTCGATGGCGCGGTCGGCCAGCGTCGCTGCCTGTCCGACGTCGCCGCCCAGCATCATCATTGCCGAGGCAAGCGCCGTGAGCGCCGTGGGGTCATCGGCGACATTCATCGTCGCGGTCTGGACCAGATGCTCGGCCGCCATCCGCTCGCCGGCGTTGTCGTACGACCAGTTGTAGGCCACCTGCTGGCCATGCGCCCACGCCGCCAGCGCCGCCGCAAGCCCGTAGTCCGGCTCCAGCATCAGGGCGCGCGACAGGTAGGAGATCGCTTCCTTGTTGTCCTCGGGGCTGTGGGCCCAGAGGTGGGGCAAGGAGCGCATCACGAGGTCATAGGCGGCCAGGGTGTCGGGCCGCTTCTTGCGCGCCCGGTCGACTTCGGCGCGGCGGATCGAGGGCTGCACGGCGCTCGCGACCTCGGCTGCCATGCGGTCCTGCAGGTCGAACAGGTCGGCGACAGCGCCATCCACTTTGTTGGACCAGATGTGGCTGCCGGTGTCGGTTTCGACCAGCTGTGCGGTGATGCGGACGCGCTCGCCGACGCGGCGCACCGAGCCTTCCACCACGTAGCGCACCCCGAGATCCTTGCCGACCTGCCGCACGTCGATGCCGGCGCGGCCCTTGTAGGCGAAGGACGAGTTGCGGGCGATGACGAAGAAGTCCTTCACCCGGCTCAGGGTTGCGGTGATTTCCTCAACCACCGCATCAGCAAAGTAGCTCTGGTCGGCCTCGCCCGAGAGGTTGTCGAAGGGCAGCACCACCACTGACGGCCGGCTCGACGGGGGCACGAGCGGCGCGGCATCGTTCTGCGGCTGGCGCTGCGTTCCGCCCGGATGCCAGGTGTAGATGCGGACGGTCTTGGTGATGTTCTTGAGTTCGGTCGGCCCCATGTCCGTGAACTCGAGGTCCATGGTGCCGTCGAGATACTGGTACATCCACTTGGTGATGCACATGCCGCCCGCCGGCGAGTGGCTCTGCACCCGCACCGCGAGGTTGATGCCCGAGCCGTAGAGGTCGTTGCCGGCCACCAGCACGTCGGCCAGCACGATGCCGGCGCGGATCTGGAACAGCTCGTTGCCGGGCGCGTGGATCTTGCGCTCGTGGATTTCGCGCTGCAGGTCGGCCGTCCACTGCACGGCCGAGACCAGCGAGTTGAACTCGGCGAGCAGCCCGTCGCCCATGGTCTTGAAGACCTTGCCGCCGGCCGCCCCGATGGTGCGCGCGATCAGCCGATCGTAGACCCGCTGCACGAGGCGCAGGGTCTGACGCTCATTGCGTTCGACGAGGCGGGAATATCCCACCACGTCCAGCGATACGATCGGGACCAGGCGACGGTCGGGTTGCGCCATGCGGAGTTGCGCCCAAGTGTGCGACTGCTGCTTCTGCTGCAAGCGCTTCTCTATAGCATCTGGAATTGTGACACTGATAGCGGGCGTGGGAAACGTTGCGCGTTGTTGCTGCGGATTTCTCGTCCTTGCGGCAGCGCGGACGCATCCGCGGAGCCGCCCGGCCGCCAAATCATCGCCCGGCGGCCGCGTCGCAGCGGTCAGGAGGCCATGCGCCAGCCGGGATTACGCATCATCGATTCGAGGGTTTGGGCCGACATGGGCCGCGCAAACGCGAAGCCCTGCAGGATATCGCAGCCGAGCGTGCGCAGGATATCGGCCTGCTCGAAGGTCTCGACGCCCTCGGCCACCACCTTGATGCCGAGCGAGCGCCCGATATCGATCAGCGACCCCACCAGCCGCTGCTGGCTGCGCGAGGTGGTGAGCTGTTCGAGGAACTGCCGGTCGATCTTGAACCGCGTCGGCCGCAGTTTCAGCAGGCTGAGGATCGAGGCATGGCCGGTGCCGAAATCGTCGATCGAGAGGTCGATGCCGAGGTCGCGGATGCGGTCGAGGTTCCAGCTCACCATGTCGTCGATATCGTCGAGGAAGATCGATTCGAGCAGCTCGAAGCTCAGCGTGCCCGGCTCGAAGCTGATGCCGCGCAGCGAAGCGAGCAGTCGCTCGTCGCGCAGCCGACGGAACGAGACGTTCACCGAAATACCCGGCACCTTCAGTCCGGCCTTGCGCCAGTGGGCAAAGTCCTGGAGCGCCTTCTGCAGGATGACGCTGTCGATCGAGGTGACGACGTTGAGGTCCTCGGCGACGCGCAGGAAGCGGGCAGGGGGCAGGATGCCCTCGTCCGGATGCTGCCAGCGCGCCAACGCCTCGACACCGCAGAGTTCCATAGTCTTGGCGTCGAAGAGCGGCTGGTACCAAGGCAGGAACTCGTCCTGCTCGATGCCCTGCAAGATCTCGTCGGCGAGCCGCTTGGTGTGCACCGCCTCGGCCTGCAGGGCCTCGGAGAAGAACTCGAAGCCGTTCTTGCCGCGCGCCTTGGCCCGATAGAGCGCGATATCGGCATCGATCATCAGCCGCATGGGCTCGACGGCCTTACCGTGCTGCGCCGCAATGCCGATCGAGGCGCCGAAGCGGCAGTAGTGGCCGTGATAGGGCACCGGCCGCCGCATCTCTTCGACAATGGTACGGGCCAGATCGATCAATCGGTTCTGCCCGCCGACATAGGAGCAAACGACGATGAACTCGTCACCGCCGACACGCGCCACGAAGTCGCCAGGCCCGAGGTTACGCCGCAGCAGGTCGGCCGCGTGCACCAGCATGGCGTCGCCCGCAATGTGGCCGAGCGTGTCGTTGATCTGCTTGAAGCGGTCGAGGTCGATATGGAGGAGCGCGACGCTGGCGCCGCTCTGGGCCGCTTCGGCCGCCCGTTCGGAGAGGATCCGGTCGAGGTACCGGCGGTTGGGCAGGCCCGTCAGCGTGTCGTGCAGCGCGTTGTGCTCGATGCTGGCCTTTGCCGCCTCGAGCTCGCTGTTTCGCGCTTCCGCCAGTTCCTTGGCGCGCTGCAACTCGCGATTGGCCGCGACCTCCTCGGTGACGTCCCAGTTCACCCCCAGCATGCGCGGGGTACGCAAAGAGTCGCGATACCAGCGCCCCTGCGTGCGGACGATACGCACCTGCTGGTCGCTGCGGCGGATAATCCGGAACTCCGAAGTATAGCTCGACCGGCTTTTCACCGCGCGCTCAACCCGGTGCTGGGCCATTGCCGCATCCTCGGGATGGAGCGACTCCTCCCAGAAGGTCGGCCCGATCTGATCGTCGTCGCCGATGCCGTAAATCTCGCGCACCTGCCCGTCCCAGAACAGCTCGCCAGTATCGAGGTTAGCCTCGAACAGGCCGATCCGCGATACTTCGAGCGCGAGCTCCAGTCGGCGCGACAGACGCAGCAGTTGATCCTCGGCGGTCTTCTGCTCGGTGATGTCGGTATCTGTGCCGATGATCCGCTTCGGGCGGCCGTTGGGGTACCACTCGATCGGCGAGCCGAGGCTCGAAATCCAGATATACTGGCCGTTGCGATGCCGCTCGCGATACTCCATGTGAACGCGCTGCAGCTCGCCGGTGTGCTGGCGGCGGATCAGTTCCATGATCCGCGGCAGATCCTCGGGATGGACACGGTCGGCCCACACATCATGCGGGTCCTCGTTGTCGCCGTCGGGGTTCATGCCACGCATCGTGCGCCAGGTGCGCGAGTGGTACACGACACCGGTGTCCATGTCGGAGTCCCAGACACCTTGCCGCGCGCTCTCGAGCGCCATTTCCCAGCGGCTTTCCGAGCGGTCGAGCGCCGTCGCCATCTGGTGCAGCGCCGTGACGTTCTGCACGAGACCCCAGAGGATGCCGTTGTCGAAGCGCACCACAGCCGTCGCCATGTGGTGGCCACCATCGGCCAGCGGTATCGCAAGTTCGATCGAGGCCGATTGGTCGCCGCGCCGCACCTGGCGTATGGACTCGAAAAGCCGGCGCCGGCCACCGAGCTGGCGCAGCACGTCGCGAACGGTGGGCCGTTCGGTGCGACCAAGCACGGCCAGCAGCCCGTCCGAGCAGATGAGCCCGCTCGCGGGCGACCACGACCACCGGCCGAGCCCTGCCAGGCGTTCTGCCACGGCAAACTGCTCTGAGATCTGGTTAGGCCCGATCCCGCCTGTGGCGCGGGTTTGCCGGGAAGCCTTCATCGGTTGCAACGTCCTCGCGGCCCAACCCCTCGGGCCATTCAGCGAGCATTGCCCGCACCCGCTTTAAATTCCCTTACGCAAGGATGAGGTTTTCACGTACTTGGACGCTCACGCCGCGCAGGCCCGAGCCCGATCGAGCAGCAGCGCCCGCTCGCGTTCGTTGCGCGTCATTGCGGCCGCCCGCTCGAACTCTGCCGCGGCCTCGCTCATCCGCCCCAGCTTCACCAGGAAATCGCCGCGCACCGCCGGCAGCAGATGGTAATTCCGCAGCGCCCGGGCATCGGCAAGAACATCAAGCAGCACCAGCCCCTGCGCCGGCCCGAAGGCCATCGAATGCGCTACGGCGCGGTTCAGCTCCACCACCGGGCTCGGCGTCACCTCGGCGAGGATGTCGTAGTACCCGGCGATAGCCGCCCAGTCCGTGTCCGCCGCCTTGTGCGCCCGGGCGTGGCAGGCTGCGATCGAGGCCTGCAGCACATACGGCCCCTCGTCGCCATCGAGCGCCAGCGCCTGATCGAGCGCGGTGAGGCCGCGGCGGATCAGCATCTGGTCCCAGGTTGCGCGGTCCTGCTCGAGCAGCAGCACCGGCTCGCCGTCGCGGCCAATGCGCGCCCGCATGCGCGAGGCCTGGATCTCCATCAGCGCCACGAGCCCGTGCACCTCAGGCTCGTCCGGCGCCAGCCCGGCGAGCAGCCGGCCGAGCCGCATTGCCTCGTCGCAGAGCGCCGGCCGCGTCCAGTCGGCCCCGGCGGTCGCCGTGTAGCCCTCGTTGAAGATCAGGTAGAGCACCTCCAGCACCGAACCCAGCCGCTCGGCCCGGTCGGCGCCGCGCGGCACCTCGAACGGCAGGCCGGCTTCCGCGAGGTTTTTCTTCGCCCGCACGATGCGCTGGGCAACCGTCGGCTCGGGCACGAGGAAAGCCCGCGCGATCTCGTCGGTGGTGAGCCCGCCGAGCAGCCGCAGGGTCAGCGCCACCCGCGCCTCGGGCGAAATCGCCGGATGGCACGAGGTGAAGATCAGCTTCAGCAGGTCGTCGCCGACATCGTCGTCGAGCGGCGTATCGAGGTCCGGGGCCGTCTGCTCCTCCTCCCGCATGTCATAGCCGAGCTCGTCGAGCTTCCGCGCTGCCATCTTGTTCCGCCGGAAATAGTCGATCGCGCGGCGCTTGGCCGTCTGCATCAGCCAGGCGCCCGGGTTGCGAGGCACGCCGTCGGCCGGCCAGTGGTTCAGCGCCACGATCAGCGCGTCCTGCGCCAGCTCCTCGGCCAGCCCGACATCGCGCACGATGCGCGTCAGCCCGGCGATCAGCCGCGCCTGTTCGAGCCGAAAAGTGGCCTCGATGGCCCGTTGTGTTTCTCGTTCTGCGACCGCTGCACTCATGGCGGCGGATCAGACCAAATCCGATCCGCCGCATCAAGGGCAGGCGGTCAGGTCTTGTCGGCGCCCTTGTCACGCAGGGCCTGTTCGCGGGCCTGCAGTTCGGGCGTGAACGCCTCGCCGAAATCCTCGGCCGAAACGAAGGTGCGCAGTTCGAGCTGCACGTTGCCGTTGCCGTCGAGCGGCGGCCACTGCTTCACCCATTCGAGCGCCTCTTCGTAGGAGGCGACGTCGATCACCGTGTAGCCGGCGATCAGCTCCTTGGCCTCGGCGAAGGGGCCATCGATGACGTTCGGCTTGCCGTTCTGAAAGTTGATGCGCGCGCCATGGCGGCTCGCCCGCAGGCCATCGCCGCCCAGCATCACGCCGGCTGCGACCAGCTTTTCATTGTAGCTCGTCATCTGCTCGATCAGTTCGGTCGAGGGCATGGTCTCGGCCTCGGTCTCGGCGTCCGCCTTGCGGATGATCATGAAACGCATGTGGAGTTTCCTCTGTTCAGGAGTTGCGGGCGACCTGGCCTTCGAACTGTTCGATCAGTTCGGGCGAGATCACTTCGGCGAAGTCGGCGGCTTCGAAGACGCGGCGGAGCTCGACGGTCTCGCCATCGTCGATGGGGATGCGCTTCACCCAGCTCAGCGCCTCGGCCTTGTCCTTGGCCGAAATGATCCAGAAGCCGGCGATCAGTTCCTTGCTCTCGGCGAAGGGGCCGTCGCGAACTTCGAGCTGGCCGCCACGGTTGGTGACGAGAGCGCCTTCTTTGGTGGGGTGGAGGCCGTCGGCGGCGAGCAGCACGCCCGCTTCGATCAGCTGCTCGTTGAAACGGCCCATCGCTTCGAACACTTCGGGCGCGGGCATCACACCGGCTTCAGTGTCGGCATTGCCTTTGACGATGATCATGAAGCGCATTGTCGTCTCCTCCTGTCGTGGCAGCATCGCACCGGAGGGAGCGATTTCAACCTGCCTTCGATGACACGACGAGCGGGGCAGGGCGCAATCGACACGCCTGACGAAGATTTTTCAGATTTTTTTCGAGAGGGCCTCAGCCCGGAGTCGCGGCGCCAACGGTGGTCAGCACTTCCACCTCTTCGCCGGCGCCCGGTTGCACCTGGAACTCGCGGGTATAGGGCGTCTGCCCGGCGCGCTTTGCCAGCACGAGGTAGTCGCCCTCGGCCAGCACGGTCGAGGGGAAGGCGCCGATATTGGAGAACACCGTCTGCCCGTCCTGCGTCTTCACCGTCCATTCAACGTCGGCGATGGCCTCGCCACCGGGTTCGGAGACGAGCTTGAACGAGACCTGCGAGGCCTTGTGGTAGAGCGTCGCGTCGGTCAGCTGGCCGGGCTCGACGCGCAGGTCGGCGCGCACCACGGCGTTCACGTCGCCGAAATACGAGATGATGTGGTAGGTGCCGGCATTCAGCGTCACGATATCGCTGGGTGCGAGATTCTGCGCCACGAGCGTGCGGTCGGCGTCTGTCCCGGCCGTATAGATATCGAAGCGCAGCAGGTTGATGGGGATCTGGATATCGCCCGTCACCTGCGCGTTGAGCCGGATGGCGCCCGCGTCGAGCACCAGCGATTTCTCGTTCTTGCCGTCGACCACGGTAATCGTGTCGGTGGTCTGGGCCCGGCCATAGGCGACATGCACCACATAATTGCCCGGCACGAGCTCGATATGGGCCGTCGCGTCGTCGGATTTGGCGGCAAGCGCCAGGTCGCCCGAGGCATCGGCGCGGGTCTCGAACACGCGCCAGGTCAGCCCATCGGGAATGGCGACACCGCCATCGGTGATCGTCGCGACGAGCGTCACCGGCTGCGGCACTGCCGCGACTTTCTCCACCGCCTCGACGGCTGGGGTCGCGGGTTGCGCCACCGGCACTTCGGCGGGTGCGGGGTCGGCCGGAGTATCGGTGCCGAACACAGCGGCCTCGGTCGCGGCCGGGTCCTGGTCCTGCACCTGCTCGACGGTCTGTGGCATGCGGTCGGCGCGGCGCGGCAGCGGTACGGGCGGCTCGTCCTGAGCCACCACGATGCTCGGCAGGAGCATGGCGACAACGCCCAACAAGCCGATCCAATGCCTGATCTTCACGCCAATCCCCGCCGTGCCAAGCGCCCCCGCTCTCGTGCGGCGATCGTCTACGCTTGGATTAGGGAAAAGCTGTGTCATAAGGTGCCCCGCCCTCGCAAGGATCAGACCATGCCTATCAACGCTCCCGTGCGCGACTACCTCAAAACCCGCCGTTCCGTGGGTATCGGCTTCCTCAAGGACCCCGGCCCGACCCCCGAGGAGCTCAATGAAATCCTCACCATCGGCACTCGCGTGCCCGATCACGGCAAGTTCGAGCCTTGGCGGCTGATTCTCATCGAGGGCGATGCGCGCATCCGCGCCGGCGAAAAGCTCGCCGAAATCCAGAAGCGCCGCCGTCCCGATATCGACGAGGCCGGCCTCGAGCTCGAACGCCGCCAGTTCCTGCCGGCGCCCGTCACCATCGGCGTGCTGCTCTCGCCCAAGCCCAACCCCAAGGCGCCGGAAATGGAGCAGCTGCTCTCGGCCGGCAATGTGTGCTTCAACCTCTCGCACGCCGCCTTCGCCATGGGCTTTGCCGCCAGTTGGACCAACCGCTGGTACGGCTTCGACACCGAAGCCCAGGCCATGCTCGGCGCCCGCGGCGGCGAACGCTTCGTCGGCTTCGTCCACATCGGCACCCCGACCACGGTGATCGAAGACCGCGACCGCCCGAACCTCGACCGGATCGTCACGCGCTGGGGCGAATGAGGGGGACAGGGAGGCGGCGTTAACCTCGCGTTAACCCTGTCTCCCGCAAACCCTAACCAACTCTTACCATCCCGGACCGCGAGTCGATGGGCGTCGCTCCCATTTCCGTGCCGCAGCCGCTTGCCTACGCCATCGACAAGGGCGGGGACAAAAGCGATGTCGATTTCGATTACCTGCTGCAGACGGCCATCCGCGAGTCGAGCCTCGACCCCACCGCCAAGGCGGGGACGTCGAGCGCCACTGGCCTGTTCCAGTTCCTCGACAGCACCTGGCTGATGGTGATGAAGCAGGAGGGGCCGCGGCTCGGCTACCAGCAATATGCGGATGCCATCAAGGTCGACAAAGATGGCGATTACTACATTGCCGACAAGAAGCTGAAGGCGGAAATTCTCAAGTTACGTGAGGATCCGCAGGTCGCTTCCGACATGGCTGCCGCCTACACCAAGTCGAACGGCGACTACCTCTACCAGCGCTTCGGCCGCATGCCGAGCCCGGGCGAGCTCTACATCGCGCACTTCCTCGGCGCGGCGGGCGCGGCGAAGTTCTTCGATGCCGGCCTCGCCGATCCCAACCAGAGCGCGGCCAAGCTCTTCCCCAAGCAGGCGAGCGCCAACGCGGCGATCTTCTACGATCACGGCAAGCCGCGCTCGATCAAGCAGGTCTACCAGTTGCTCGTCGCCAAGCACGACAATGCGCCGGCCACGGCCGCGCCGGTCGATGCGAGTTTCTCGGCTCAGCAGATGGCCAACCAGACCGACGGCAAGTGGCCCGACGAGCAGGCGATCCCGTCGCGCTTCGGCCCCGACGACATGAGCTTCACCTCGCTCTTTTCCAACGAGGGCGAGATCCGGGGGCGGGTGCTGATCAGCCCGGCCGACGAGGCGCAGGGCGCGGCGCTCTTCACCCAGCTCTACGGCCAGGGCCAGGCGCAGCCGCTGGTGCCGGTAACTCCGGCCAAGGTGCTGGTGCCCCCGACCGAAGCCCAGTAGCCCGCCTGAACATTTATGGTGAACCGTTCCTTAAACCTTGCCGGCTAACGTCATTTTCGACGGTGTGCCGGAGAGTTGGATGGTTGCGTACCAGGATTTCGTCGTCCTCAGCCAGTCGCGAGACAGCGAGGAACGGGGCCGGGCGGCGCATATAGCGGGGCTCGCCTACCTGAGTCATTCCGGCCCGGCCGACGAACACGCCGCCCTCTATGCCTCGCTGATCGGCTTCCTCGACGATCCTTCGGTGCGCGTCCGTGGCGCGCTGGCCTATGGCCTGCTGCATGCCGCCGAGGCGCCGCGCCCGATCCTCCTCGCGCTGCTGCAGGATAGCGCCGTGATTTCGCGCGCCGTGGTGCAATATTCGCCGGCCCTGGTCGATGCAGACCTCATGGGCCTCATTCGCAGCGGCGCCGACGAGACGATGCTGCTGGCCGTGGCCCAGCGCGAAACGCTGTCCGGCCGCGTCATCGAAGCGCTGATCGATGCCGGGGGCAGGGCGCTGGCGCTGAAACTCCTCGCCCGCGCCGAACTCGCCTTCGCGCCGAACCTACTCGCCCGCCTCACCACCGAGCACGGTATCGAAGACGCCGAAATCCGCGGCGAGCTGCTCGCCCGCGACGACCTGCCCGCCGCCTCGCGTCTGTTGCTGGTGCAGGCCATCGCCGCCGCCCTTCGCGCCACTCGCATCGTCGCCGGCGCCGTCGCGCCGCAGCGGCTCGAGCGCATCCTCCGCGACGCCACCGACACGGCCCTCACCGGCATCGGCGAGAGCGAGGCCGCCGCCGGCCGCGCGCCCTACGCCGCCGACATGGTCGAGACCGACAAGGTCTCCACGCGGGTGCTGCTCCACGCCATCGTCCAGGGCCACGTGCTGTTCTTCGCCGATTGCATCGCCGAGCTCGCCGAGACGCCGCGCGAAAAGGTGTTCACGCTGCTCGAGCATGGCAGCCGCGCTGCGCTGAACGCCCTCTTCGTCCGCTGCGGCCTCAACGATGCGGTGCGCAATATGCTCTGCCGGCTGATCGCGCACGCTCGCGCTGCCGACCTCGCCGACGATCTCGCCGCCCGCCACTTCGTCGTCACGGCACTCACCGAAGAGCTGATCGCCGAGCATCGTGGCATCATCCCGCACGAGCTCGAGGAGGCCTTCGCGTATCTGAGCGAGCAGAACGTGATCCTCGCCCGCCGCGCCGCCCGCGGCGTCATGGCCGGCTTCGCCGCCACGCCCGGTGGCAACGAACTGGCGCTGCCCGAGCCCTATGCGGGCGAGCCGGTACTGGCGCTGCCTGCGGCCTAGTAGCGGAACTGTTCGCTCAGCACGCGCTCGTCGAGCCCGGTGCCGGGGTCGAACAGCAGGTTCACGCCGCGACTGCGGTTCTCGCGCACCGTCACTTCGAGCACCCGTTGGAACTCGACATTGTCGGCCACCGCGCTCACCGGCCGCTTGTCGGCCTCGCGGGTGCGGAACGTCACTACCGCATCGTTGCCGAGAATGGCGCCGCGCCAGCGCCGCGGCCGGAAGGGCGAAATCGGCGTCAGCGCCAGCAGCGACGAGTCGATCGGCAGGATCGGCCCATGGGCCGAGAGGTTGTAGGCGGTCGAGCCCGCCGGGGTCGACACCAGCACGCCATCGCAGATCAGCTCGTCGAGCCGCGTGTGGCCATCGACGAGAATTTCCACCTTCACCGCCTGGTAGGTCATGCGGAACAGCGACACTTCGTTGAGCGCCAGCGCCTTATGCTCGCTGCCGTCGTCGCAGCGCACCGCCATTTCGAGCGGATAGATCGTCGTCGGCTTGGCCGCCGCCAGCCGCACCGGCAGGTCATCGGCCGAGAACTGGTTCATCAAAAAGCCGATCGAACCGAAATTCATGCCGTAGACCGGCACGCCGCTCGCCATCGTCCGGTGCAGCGTCTGCAGCATCAGCCCGTCGCCGCCGAGCGCAACGATCGCCTCGGCATCGTCGAAAGCGACATTGCCGTAGCGCGTCCGCAGCGCCTCGGCCGCGGCATCCGCCTCGGGCGTACCGCTCGATACGACGCTGATCCGTTCAATCCTGTCCGGCACGTGCGCCCCCGAAACTCGATGGAGCGTTTTCAGGAAAAGTTGCAGACTTTTCCGGTTCGAAAGCGCGACCACTCAGAGCGGCAGTGCGTACCATGGGCGTGTGACAGGGGAAAGCATGGGTTGATCCCTCCCTTGGTCTCAACTACATGGGGCTCAACACCTTTGAGGACATTCAATGCGCGCGGAAATCGCAAAAGTCGTCTCCGAGATCGAGCAGGTCATAAGCCTGCTGAGGAGGCATCTTTGACTGGGATACAGCTGAAGCCCGTCTCGAAGACCTGACTGCCCGTACCGAACATCCCGACTTCTGGGCCGACCCTGAGAAGGCGCGCCCGATCATGCAGAAGCGCGACGAGCTCGACCTGCAGGTCAAGGCGGTGAAGGCGCTCGAAGCCGCCATCCGCGACAACACCGAACTCATCGACATGGGTGACGCTGAAGGCGATCCCGATATCGTCAAGGAGGCCGAGCAGGCCCTGCACGAAGCCCTGAAGGAGGCGCGCTCCGCCCAGGTCGAGACGCTGCTCTCGGGCGAAGTCGACGGCAATGACTGCTATCTCGAAATCCACTCGGGCGCCGGCGGCACCGAGAGCCAGGACTGGGCCAACATCCTCCTGCGCATGTACACGCGCTGGGCCGAGCGGCGGAAGTTCAAGATCGAAGTCATGGAAATGCATGACGGCGAAGAAGCCGGCATCAAGTCCGCGACCATCAAGGTGTCCGGCCACAACGCCTATGGCTGGCTCAAGACGGAATCGGGCGTGCACCGCCTCGTCCGCATCTCGCCCTATGACAGCGCCGCTCGCCGCCACACCAGCTTCTCGTCGGCGTGGGTCTATCCGGTGGTCGACGACACCATCAACATCGAGATCAACGAATCCGATTTGAAGGTCGACACCTACCGCTCATCGGGCGCTGGCGGCCAGCACGTGAACACCACGGACTCGGCCATTCGCATCACCCACGTGCCGACCGGCATCATCGTCGCCTGCCAGGCCGAACGCAGCCAGCACAAGAACCGCGCCACGGCCATGAACATGCTGAAGGCCCGGCTCTACGAGCAGGAACTCGAAAAGCGCGAAGCGGCTGCCAACGCCGAATCCGCCGCCAAGACCGATGTCGGCTGGGGCCACCAGATCCGCTCCTACGTGCTGCAGCCGTACCAGATGGTGAAGGACCTGCGCACCGGCCACGAAACCTCGAACACCTCCGCAGTGCTCGATGGCGACCTCGACGACTTCATGGAAGCCTCGCTCGCCGCCAAGGTCACCGGCTACGCCGACCGCGTCGCCGACGTCGACTAAGGGGCAGGGCGCCACCATAGAAAAGGCCGGCTTCGCGCCGGCCTTTTTCATTTCAGCGCTGGCGTTTACTCGCGCCAGAACGCCTTGCCTGCCTCGTGCTTTGCCGCGCGGCGCGTCCAGCCGGCGTCGGCGAGGACGCTGTCGGGCTGGGACAGCATGGCCGCAATCGCCCGCCGCTCCACCATTCGCGCCAACCACAGCCGCATCACGCCGCCGAGCTCCGCGATAAGGCCGTCCGCGGCGCTGGCAACGCGTGCGGACCGAGCTGCAGGGAAGAGTTCAACCACATTCGACATCGTCATATTCCTTTCGTTCCGATGGCTCACACATAGGCACGCGGGCACCTCGCATAAATTGAGTAGTTCTCGCGCCTCTGTGAGCAGATGGAACATATCATGCGCCGCTTGCCGCCTCTTTCGTCCCTGCCGGCCTTCGAGGCGACCGCCCGCCTCGGCTCGGTGACTGCCGCCGCCGAGGAGCTCGGCCGCACGCACAGCGCCGTCAGCAAGCAGATCGCCCATCTCTCCGACGATCTCGGCGGCGGGCTGTTCGAGAAATCCGGCAATGGCCTGAAACTCACCGTCCGCGGCGAGCGCCTGCGGAAGTCCGCATCCGAGCTGCTCGACGAGCTCGACCGCGTCGGGCGCCAGTTGCGCGGCGAAGTCGACGAGAGCCATGTCGACCTGCTGATGAGCGCCACGCTCGCCACGCGCTGGCTCATCCCGCATCTGCCCGCCTTCTATGCCCAGCACCCGGCGATCGAAATCCGCCTGCGCATGGCCGGCCATAGCTGGGTGCCGGAGCACGAGGTCGACATCGCCATCAGCTACGACCGGCTGCGCGGCCGCACCAAGGAGGACGCCGGCATCCCGATCGGCGACACCGCCTACGGCCCGGTCTGCGCCCCCGGCTATGCCTTGCGCGAGTCCGATGGCGCCTTTCGCGTCGGCACCACGCTCACCAATGCCGGCGCCGCCCATAGCTGGCGCGAGTGGGGGCAACGCGCCGGCGTCGCGCTCGTCGCCGACCACGATCTCGAACACCCGCACCACGTGCTCGCCCTAGAAGCCGCCGCCGCCGGCCTCGGCCTCGCGCTCGCCGAAAGGCGCCTCGTGGCGCAGGACCTCGCCTCCGGCCGCCTCATCGCGCCCTTCGGCTTCACCACCGTCACGGGCGGCCTCCGCGCCAGCGTCAGCCCCCACGCCGCGCACAAGAAGTCGGTCCGGCAGTTGTTGGCTTGGCTCGAAGACCTGGCGAACGCATGAGCTGGGCGCACCTAAAGGCCACCGGCCTTGGAGCGAGGCTCAAGGCCAAGGTCTACTGGTCGCCGGGGAAGACCGGCCTCGACTGACCGCTACTCCGCGGCGGGAAACACCAGCGAGCGGTGTGCGGCCGTGCCGGCCATCACGCCATCGGCGACCGCGAAGGTGACGTTGTGGAAGCCGCGCGTGATGTCGCCGACCGCCCACACATCGGGCACCGTCGTCAGCTTCATCGCATCGGTCCGCACGATCTTGCCCAGCGGGCCGTCATCCACCGCGCAGCCCAACTGCTCGGCGAGCGGGCTGTTGAGCCGCGTCGGCGCGCCGATATAGAGCGCATCGATCCGCGCCGAGCGCCCATCGGCCATCTGCACCGTCGACAGCGCCGTGCCGTCGCCGCGCAGTTCTGTCACCGGCGAGCGCTCGATGTGGACGTTGCGCGCCGCAAGTCCCGCCAGCGTCGCCGCATCGGGCTCGGGCTGTCCGTTGAGGAAAAACGTCGTCGGGCCCCATTCGGGGATCAGCATCGCCTGGTGGATCGAGTTGGGCGACATGCCCAGCACGCCCAGCCGCTGCCCGGCAAACTCGTAGCCGTGGCAATAGGGGCAGTGGATCACCGACTTGCCCCAGCGCTCGGCGAGCCCCGGAATCTCGGGCAGCACGTCGTTGATGCCGAAGGCGAGGATCAGCTTGTCGCCTTCCAGCACCTCGCCCGAACCCAGCGTCACCGCGAACCCGTCATTGCGCCGCTCGGCCGATGCGACCTCGGCTTGCACCAGCGAAACCGTCGGGTAGGCGGCGAGCTGCTGGCGCGCCGTCGCCACGATCTCGCCCGGCGCGACGCCATCGAAGCCGAGGAAGCCGTGCGAGTGGGTGGCGAAGCGGTTGCGCGGTGCGCCCGCGTCGATCACCGTAACCTCGCGCCGCCCGCGCGCCAGGTAAGTGGCCGCCGCGAGCCCGGCAAAGCTGCCGCCGACAATGATCGCATCATGCTTCATGGGAATGCTCCGGGTGATGGTGGTGTTCGTGGTCGATCGAGTGCCCGCCAGCGACCATGCGGCGGTGGAAATCGGCGCTGAGCGCGGCGAGGCTGACGCCGCCCAGCCGCTGCAGCATCAGCGCCTCGGCCTCGCGAAACGTCTCGTCGAGCGCCGCATTCACCGCCTGCTCGACGAGGCAGGTCGGCCGTTCCGAGCGGTTGCCGAGCGCAATCAGGGCAGGGGACCCGACCGCGTCGTAGATGTGGCGCAGCGTCGTCCGCTCCATGTCGCAGGCAATGGTCCAGCCGCCGCCATGCCCCTTGGTCGAGGCGACGAGACCCTGTTCGCGTAACCCCGCCATTACGCGTCGGACGACGACCGGGTTGGTGTGCATGGCCCGCGCCAGCACCTCCGAGGTCACCGGCCCGCGGTGCTCGGCCATATGCAGCAGGACGTGAAGGATGCCGGAAAGGCGTGTATCGAGGCTCATGTAACTGTGTATGTTACATGATGGGGCAGCCGTCAAGCATCGAGCGCGATGCCGATCATCGCGCCCTAAACCAGCTTCCCGCCGCGCAGGATTTCCACCGTCCGGTCGTAGCGATGAATGCCGTCGATGAACTGCCTGCCGGCCACGTTCCACTCGCCGACCGAGCCGTCGGAGGGATCCGTCTCGATCAACCCGCAATCCGCGAGGACGCCGAACGCCTTCTCCTCGGCGCTCATGAAAGAGTGGTGGAGCCGGGTGTCAGTCGATTTGAACCGGGGCGTATCGTAAAACAGGCCCGGCTCGTTCATCCGACTCCGCGCTTCGACGAGCGGGACGAGCGCCGTCAGCATCCGCATCTCGAACCTGTCGGCCCACGCCGCCGTCGAGCGCACGGCGTCGGCTTCGAGCCCCACGTTTTCAGCGAACACCGCGATCGCCAGCTCCCCGGCCATCCGCGTATGGAGCTGCGCGTAGAGGATGTCCTGAAGCAGCCAATATGCCAGCGCCCCAGCCACGTGCTCCCAGCGCTCGAGCTTCGAGAGATCGAAGTCGTCCTTCGCCTCCGGGAGAATGTGCGTCGCCTTCTCCCGCTCGGTTGGCACGAAACCCATCGACTCCCAGAACGCGGCGCCCCGCGCCGTGTCGGTGAAGAGCACGATGGGACGGTGCACCGTCAGCGCTCGCCGGATTAGGTACACCGCCAGGGCCCGCGCCACGCCCAGCCGCCGGAATTTCGGCCGCTCGTAGAAACGCCGCATGCGCAGGCAGGTGGGATCGATGAAATCCTCGGTTACACCGCCAATCCCGGCGAGCTCGTCATCGACGAACGCCGCCACCAGCATTTCGCCGAACCGCGTGAACCGAAAGCCCTCCTGCCACTGCCGCCACAGCGTCTCGATGTGATCGAACCCCTCGGCCACCGCCTCCGCCCGCATCACGTCGATCCCGTCAGGGAGTGCCGTAATCCGCTCGATGCGCATCGGTTGAGCCCCCTCGCTCACGCCCACCGGACTAGTTGGCGTAGGCCGCCTTCGCCAGGTCGAGCAGCACCTGCTGATTGTTCGACCTGCAACTTGCGATCAGGCCGGTCATGCGGTCGATCACGCCGCCGTCGAGCGGCAGCGTCGCCGCATCCGGCCCTTTGACATAGCCATAGTAGTGCCCGCCGATCACCAGCAGCACGTCGTCGGTGACGCCGGGATCGAGATTGGTGCATCGCGCCCGCACCGTATAGAGCGCGCCAGCGACCATCGGCTCGAGCCAGTTCATCCCCTCCTTGATCACGTCAGCCACTTTCTGGTCCGGCACCTCCTTGCAGCGCGAGGCGTAGCGGCTGGCATACTCGCGGGTCCGCCAAACCGCGAAGGTGCTGAACTCATCGCGCTGCGCGAAATACCCGCGCAGGATCGCCACCGTCAGCAACTGCCCCTGCGCCCCATCAGCGGCATAGGCCGCGCAGGTCATCTGCAACAGGTCGACACTGTCCTGCGCTGCGACGCTCGGAGCATTGGCAAGGCCGAACATGACGAGGAGAGCCGCACAAACCCGGCGGGCAGTCGAAAATGCACGCATTTATCAGCAGTTCCAATCAGTTACGGAAATGCCGAAAGCTTCCAGACCCCACCGCCCCTGTCAAATCACAGCCGATCGAAGCGACCCATTCTCACGCTCGCGTGCCCAAAATGGGTAGCTGATCAGTAACGTGATTTACCCGCTGCCGATGGGTCCTTGTCCGCAGCTTAGAGTTCCACATCCTCACCTTCGCGACGCTTGCGCTCGCGATCGGTAAGCGAATTGATACGCGTCCGCAGCGCGCGCAACTGCCGCTCCTGCCGCGTCACCGTATCCTTGAGCTGCCGGATGCGGGCTTCCGCGGCGTCGGCGTGGTTCATGTCCCAGTCGCGCACCCGCCGCACCACCACGCGCTCGGGGCCGGGCGGTGGATCGAGCAGGTCCTCCCAGCTCAGACCCAGCGAGTCGAGCAGCCGGTTGGCCGCGAGGGCTGCGGAGGCTCGTTCGCCCACCTGATCCGAGCCGAGCAGCCGCAGGATGCGGATCAGTCTTTCCTTGTCGCGCGGGTCGATGGCCATGGCCAAGACCTAACCGCCCGCGCGTCCGAAAGCTATAAACTATGCGTCGTGCGCCACCCGCGGCGTCATCGCTGCCGCCACTTCAGCCGAGGTAATGGCGCGGTGGAGATAGGTCGGCGTCCCCGGCCCGAGCAGCTCCAGCGCCGCCTCGCGCAGACCGGTCAGCGCCGCGCGGGCGAAGGACGATCCCGTGCTCACCCGCTTCACACCCGCATCCGCCAGCTGGTCGAGCGTATAGGGCGTGTTCTTGGCCCCCAGCACCACATTCACCGGCTTGCTCACCGCAGCGCAGACCGTGCGGATCGCCTCTAGGCTCGGCAGGCCCGGCGCGAACAGCACGTCGGCCCCGGCCTTCTCGAAGGCCTGCAGCCGCCGGATCGTGTCGTCGAGGTCCGGCCGGCCGTGAAGGAAGTTCTCGGCCCGGGCTACGAAGGTGAAGGCAAAGGGCAGGGCGCGTGCCGCCTCCACCGCCGCCGCCACCCGCTCCACTGCATGGTTGAAGCTATAGATCGGATCGTCCGGCCGCCCCGTCGCGTCCTCGATCGAGCCGCCCACCAGCCCGACTTCGGCCGCCCGGGTGATCGTGCCCGCCGCGTCCTCGGGGGAATCGCCGTAACCGTTCTCGAGGTCGGCCGCGACCGGCAGGTCCACCGCGGCGATGATATCGGCGGCGTTCTTCAGCGCCTCCTCGCGCGACACCGACATATCCTGCCGCCCGAGCGACCAGGCGAGCCCGGCGCTCGTCGTCGTCATTGCGCCGAAGCCCAGGCTCGCGAGCAGCCGCGCCGTGCCCGCGTCCCACGGGTTGGGGATCACGAAGAGCGGTCCCTCGTGCATCGCCCGAAACCGCTGCGCTTTCTCGAACTGGTCCATGCCGGAATTCTCCCCGAAGTTCACAGGTGACCCTGCCATCGTCGCGGGATCAGGCCCCGCGTTAACCACATGTTGATAGCCGCGCTGAACCGACTCGACAAGAACAAAAATGGAACATACAAGAACGTACCAGAAACAACGGAGGTTCTGATGCTCTCTTTCCTCAAGGACGCGCTGGCATTCATCACCATTGCCGGCTTTTCGGTCGCCTCGCTCAGCTGGATGGATATCGCTGCCCGACTCGTGTGAGGGCTGTGGATTGCGGGCCGAGACCATGGCCCAACCCACCCCTCGCGAGTAGGAAGAAGCAATGGCTGGTCCCGGCTTCATTCATCTGCACGTTCACTCGGCATATTCCCTGCTCGAAGGGGCGCTGCCGCTCGGCAAGCTGCTCGACCTCGCCAAGGCCGATAAGCAGCCGGCGCTCGGCATCGCCGACACCAACAACCTGTTCGGCGCCCTCGAATTTTCGGAGAAGGCGGCGGGCAAGGGCATCCAGCCGCTGATCGGGGTCGAGCTGATGCTCGATTTCTCGGCGGTCGAGGACAGCACCGACCGCATGCAGGAGCGTGGCCATGTCCGCGACCGCTTCGGCAAGGGCGGCGTGGTGCTGATCGCGCAGAATGCCGAGGGGTTCGGCAACCTGTCGAGCCTCGCGAGCCGCGCCCATCTCGAGGGCGAGAACGGTCGTGCCGGCGGAAAGCTGCAATGGCTGACGCGCGACAACCTCAAGGGCATCATCTGCCTCTCGGGCGGCCCCGAAGGCGCGATCGACCCCATGTTCGCGGCCAATATGGATGCCGTCGCCGAGAACCGGCTCGAGCGCCTCGCCGACCTCTTCGGCGATCGCTTCTATATCGAGCTCCAGCGCCACGAGCGGCCGAGCGAAATCCAGAACGAGCCCAAGCTCATCGATTTCGCCTATCGCCGCGGCATTCCGCTCGTTGCGACCAACGAGCCGTTCTACCCGACGCCCAAGGATTACGAGGCGCATGATGCGCTCCTCGCCATCGCGGGCGGCACCGTGCTGGCGCAGACCGAGCGGCGGAAGCTCTCGGACCAGCACTATTTCAAGTCGCGCGCCGAGATGGAGACACTCTTCGCCGATCTCCCCGAAGCGCTGCAATCCACCATCGAAATCGCGCAACGCGTCAGTTACCGGCCCAAGAAGCGCAACCCGGTCCTGCCGACCTTCGCCGCCCAGCCCGGACAGACCCCGGACGAGGCCTTCGCCGCCGAGGCGATGGCGCTTGGCGAGATGGCCCGCACCGGCCTCGAACGCCGGTTCAAGGAGGTCGGCGTCGGCCCCGGCAAGACCGAGGCGATCTATCGCGAGCGTCTCGAATATGAGCTCGGCATCATCGAGAAGATGAAGTATCCGGGCTACTTCCTCATCGTGGCCGACTTCATCCAGTGGGCCAAGGCGCACGACATTCCGGTCGGCCCCGGCCGCGGCTCGGGTGCCGGTTCGCTCGTCGCCTACGCCACCACCATCACCGACCTCGACCCCCTCCGCTACAACCTCCTGTTCGAGCGCTTCCTCAACCCCGAGCGCGTCTCGATGCCGGACTTCGACATCGATTTCTGCCAGGACCGGCGCGAAGAGGTGATCCGCTACGTCCAGGTGAAATACGGCGAGGCGCAGGTCGCGCAGATCATCACCTTCGGTACGCTCCAGGCCCGCGCCGTGCTGCGCGACGTGGGCCGCGTGCTGCAGATGCCCTACGGCCAGGTCGACCGTATAGCCAAGCTCGTGCCTGCCAACCCGGCCGATCCGTGGACGCTCGAGCGCTCGCTGAAGGAAGTGCCGCAGCTCAAGCAAATGGGCGACGAGGACGAGCAGGTGGCCGAGCTCCTCGCCATCGGCCAGAAGCTCGAGGGCCTGTTCCGCCACGCCTCCACCCACGCCGCCGGCATCGTCATCGGCGACCGTCCGCTGCAGGAATTGGCGCCGCTCTACCGCGACCCGCGCTCGGACATGCCGGTCAGCCAGTACAACATGAAGTGGAGCGAGACGGCCGGGCTGGTGAAGTTCGACTTCCTGGGCCTCAAGACGCTCACCACCATCAAGCGCGCGGTCGACATGATCAACCGCGACGGCGACGGCACGTTCCGCATCGAGGACATCCCGCTCGACGACGCGCCCACCTACAAGCTCTATTCGATCGGCGACACGGCCGGCGTGTTCCAGGTTGAAGGCGCCGGCATGCGGCGCGCCCTCGTCGACATGAAGCCCGACCGCTTCGAGGACATCATCGCGCTCGTGGCGCTCTACCGCCCGGGCCCGATGGAGAACATCCCGCTGTTCAACGCCCGTAAGCGCGGCGACGAGGACATCGAGTACCCACACCAGGCGCTCTCGACGGTGCTCGACGAAACCTACGGCATCATCGTCTACCAGGAACAGGTGATGCAGATCGCGCAGATCCTGTCGGGCTATTCGCTGGGCGAAGCCGATATGCTGCGCCGCGCCATGGGCAAGAAGATCAAGGCCGAAATGGATGCCCAGCGCAGCCGTTTCCAGGAAGGCTGCATCCGCTATGGCCTGAAGCCCGGCCTCGCCGACACGATTTTCGACCTGCTCGCCAAGTTCGCCAACTACGGCTTCAACAAGTCGCACGCGGCCACCTACGCGCTCGTCTCCTATCAGACGGCTTACCTCAAGGCGCACCACCCGCACGAGTTCTTCGCGGCGACCATGACGCTCGACATGGGCAATACCGACAAGCTCAACGAGTTCCGGCAGGATGCCAAGAAGCACGGCATCGAGATCGTGCCGCCCTGCGTCAACCGCTCGGACGCGGTGTTCAACACGCGCGACGGCAAGGTGTTCTACGCCATTGGCGCCGTGAAGGGCGTCGGCATGGCGGTCGCCGAGCACATTGTCGAAGCGCGGGCAGGGCGCCCATTCCGGGATCTAGGCGATTTCGCCTCGCGGGTCGACGCGCGCATCATCAACCGCCGCACGCTCGAAGCGCTGATCAATGCCGGCGCCTTCGACCAGCTGGCGCCGCGCCGTGAGCAGGCCTTCGCCGCCATCGACGCCATCGTCGCGACGGCTCAGCGCACCAATGCGAACACGGCCGACGGCATCGTCGACATGTTCGCCTCGGCCGAACCCGAGCCGATCAAGCTCAGTCAAACCGTAACCAACTGGCTACCGGCTGAGCGTCTCGAGCGCGAGTTCGGCGCCATCGGTTTCCATCTCTCTGGGCATCCGCTCGACCAGTATGCGGCGCTGTTCGAGCGCCTGCGCGTCACGCCCTGGAGCGATTTCGAGCATGCGGTGAAGGACGCTGGGGCCACTGCCGGCCGACTCGCCGGCACCATCGGCTCGCGCAACGACCGCAGGACCAAGAAGGGGACGCCCATGTGCATCCTCACGGTTTCCGACGCGTCGGGCGGCTATGAGGTCATCGCCTTCTCCGAGCAGATCGCTCAGTATTCCAGCATCCTGCAGCCCGGCGCCGACGTCATCCTGACGGTCGCGGCGGACGAGCGCCCGGATGGCGTCAGCCTGCGCCTCGAAACGGCGCAGCCGATCGCGGATGCGGCCGAAAAGGTCGGCAAGCGGTTGACCGTCTTCGCCGGCGATGCCAAGTGCCTCGCGCCCATCCGCACCCAGCTGAAGCTGGGCGGCGAGGGCGTCGTCAGCTTCATCGTCATCCGCGATGCCGGGCAAAAGGAGTACGAGGTCGAACTCAAGGGCAAGTACCGGCTCACCCCGGAACTCACCGGCTCGATCAAGGCGATGGACGGCGTAGTCGACGCCCGGCTGAGCTGATGCTCGGCCACATCTCGATCGGCGTTCGCGACCTGGATGCAGCGATGCGCTTTTACGATGCGGTGCTGGCGTCGATCGGCTGGGTCCGCTTGTGGACCGACCTCAAGGGCCTCGGTTACGGCCCGCTGGGCGGCGGTGAAAAGCTGAACCTCTTCACCCACCCCGACGCCCACCCGCCCGGCCCCGGCTTCCACCTCTGCTTCAACGCCGCATCGGACGCCGCCGTCGCCGCGTTTCATGCCGCGGCCCTTGCCAATGGCGGCGTCGATAACGGCGCCCCCGGCCTCCGCCCGCACTACGGCCCCGACTACTACGCCGCCTTCGTCATCGCCCCCGAGGGCTGGAAACTCGAAGCCCTGCACAAGGTCAGCTGGGACTAAGCAGCGTCCAGCCCACGTAGCACCATCTCGCCACAGGACCTTCTCCCGCCTGCGGGGGAAGGTGCCCGAAGGGCGGAAGGGGGGAGCCACAAACTCAGGCCCGTTTATCAGCGCCACTTCGCAACTCACACCCGCAGCTCTCCCGGCCCCGCTTCACTGCCTCGAACCGGGGGCAGGGCTCTTTGAACAACCCTACGCCACACCGCCTCCTGCCCCCGTTCGAAGTAAACGCCCGGTTTCCGGGCCCTTCACACCCCTGACATGCGACTCCCGTAAACGGCGTTCAGTGAACGCGTACGGAGCTCACCATGAGCAAGGTGCTGATCGTTACCGATGCCTGGCTGCCGCAAACCAACGGCGTCGTGCGCTGCCTCGAGGCGGTCGGCCGTGAGCTCGTCCGCATGGGCCACGCCGTGAGCTACCTTACGCCCGAGGGTTTCTGGACCTTCCCGATGCCCACCTATCCGGAAATCAAGCTCTCGATCGTTTCGCCGCCCACCATCGCGGCCTTCATCGATCGCGAGGCGCCCGACCACATCCACATCGCCACCGAAGGCCCGCTCGGCCTCCTCGCGCGGCTCATCTGCACCGAGCAGGGGCTGAGCTTCACCTCGAGCTACCACACGCGCTTCCCCGAATATGTCGCGGCCCGCGCGCCGATCCCCGTCGAATGGACCTATGCGTTCCTCCGCTGGTTCCACGGCGCCGCCGCCGCCACGCTCGTGCCCACCACCTCGATGCGCGAGGAGCTGCGCCTCCGCGCCTTCACCGGGCTCCGCACCTGGACGCGCGGCGTCGACCACTCGCGCTTCGCCCCCGGCGAAAAGACCTGGTTCGCCGATCTCCCCGGCCCGCACCTCCTCTATGTCGGCCGCGTCTCGGTCGAAAAGAACGTCGAGGCCTTCCTGAAGCTCGACGTCCCCGGCACCAAGATCGTGGTCGGCGATGGCCCGTCACGGGCCGAGCTTGAGGCGAAATACCCCGACGTGCAGTTTCTCGGGCTGCGCACCGGTGAAGAGCTCTCGGCCATCTACCGCTCGGCCGATGTCTTCGTCTTCCCCTCGCGCACCGACACGTTCGGCAACGTCATGATCGAGGCGCTGGCCTCGGGCCTGCCGGTCGCCGCCTATCCGGTCACCGGCCCGCGCGACATCCTCACCGCGGCGTCGGGCGCGATGGACGAGGATCTGGGCGCCGCCGTCACCAAGGCGCTCGCCCTGGATCGCGCCGCGGCCCGGGCCCACGCGCTGAGCTTCACCTGGGCGGCTTGCGCCGAAATCTTCCTCGATACGCTGGTGCCGGTGCGCACCGAGCTCGCCGCTGCGGCGTAACGCCCGTTAACGCAGCGCTTGTTGATCTTTGCGCGGCGCCTCTGCAATGTCCGCCGGTGCGCGGATTCTCCCGCCCGGAGCACACCCAGTCATGTCGTCGGCGACGCCAGTGCCGCGCATCTCACCCGAGCTGCGCGCCGCGATCTACCACTTCACCGTGTTCGGCACGAACGGGGCGATCTCGGTCTATTTCGGCGTCTGGCTCACCATGCGTGGCATTCAGCCCAACGAGATCGGCATCATCAACGCTGCACCGGTGCTGCTGATGCTGGCGATCAACCAGCTCGTCGGCCGCATCGCCGATCGGGCGAGCGACTGGCGTGGCGTCATCATCGCCCTGTCGCTGATCGCCGGCGCCGTGCCGATTGGCCTGTTCTTCGTCTCCGGCTTCTGGGGCATCCTGTTGATCTGGGCCCTCTCGATCGTGCCTTCGCTGGCCCTCGTGCCGGTCACCGATGCGGCGACGCTCCGGATGACGCAGCGGCGCGGCACCAATTTCTCCACCGTCCGCGCTTGGGGCACCGTCGGCTTCATGGTCTCGGGCATCGCCTCCGGTCCGCTGATCGGCGCTTTCGGCGATGCGGCCTTCCTGCCGCTCTTCGTCACGCTGGCGCTCTTGCGGGCATTGATCTCGTTCCAACTGCCGCGCTTCAAGGCCGAGCCGACCCATGGTGCCACCGCGCACAAGCAGGGGGCGACGGCGCTGCGGCAGGTGCTGAAGCCGTGGTTTGTGCTGACCCTGATCGGCCTCGGCATCCTCTATTCCACCCACGGCGCGTTCGGCGCCTTCGCCGCGCTCGAGTGGCACAAGCAGGGCGTGCCCGAAGCGCTCGTCGGGCCGCTTATCGGCACCATGGCGGCTGCTGAAGCCGCGATGATGTTCGTCTGGAAGCGCCTCAACCTGAAGCTGTCCGCCCGCCATATCATCATCTTCGCCTGCATCGTCGGCGCCTGCCGGTGGACGGCGCTCGCCTTCGCGCCGCCGCTGCCGGTGCTGTTCGGGCTACAGCTGCTGCACTCGATCACCTTCGCCATGGGGTATCTGGGCGGCATCTATTTCATCGCCAACTGGACCTCTGAGCATATCGCCGCCGAGGCACAGGGCTTTTCCTACGTCGTGCAGCAGACCATGTCGGTGGTGGCGCTGCTCGGCATGGGCTGGGCCTATGGCGCGCTCGGCCACTGGGCCTGGGTCGTGCTCGGGGCCTATTCGCTCACCGGCGCGCTCTTCGTCTGGCTGTCGATCCGCATCCAGCCGCCCACCACCCATCCCGTCGAACCCGACACCATCACCGCCGCCGAACCGGCGCCCTGACGATCTGGCCTGGAGGCCGTTATGACCACCCCCGCCGCCCACGAGGACGGCTTTTTCTCTCCCGAATTCCGGGCCACCCTCTACTATTTCGTCCAGTACATGGCGGGCGCCGTCGTCACCGTCTATGGCGGCATCTGGTTCGTCGGGCAGGGGCTCAGCGCCAGCGAAATCGGCATCCTCAACGCCCTGCCGGTGCTGATCATGCTCGTGCTGAACGTCGTGGTCGGCCGCATCGCCGATCGTGCCGACGACTGGCGCACGGTCATCGTCATCGGCGGCGTCATCGCCGGCGTGCTGCCCATCGCGCTGTTCTTCGTTTCGGGCTTCTGGGGCATCCTCATCGTCTGGACGCTGCTGTCGCTGCCGGCCGCCGCGGTCGGCCCGGTGATGGACGCGGCGACCATTCGCATGACGCGCCGCCGCGGCTCGCAGTTCGGCCCCATCCGCGCCTGGGGCACGCTGGGCTACATGGTGATGCTGGTGGTCGTCGGCTTCATCATCACCTGGCTCGGCGGCGGCATCTTCCTCCCCATGTTCGTCGGCCTGTCGCTGGTGCGCACGGCCGCGGCATTCCAGCTCCCGCGCTTCCGCGGCCCCGATAGCGCCGAGGCGCAGCAGCAACATGCCGGCGCCGCCCGCCGCCTGCGCGATGCGATGCAGCCCTTCTTCATCCTGCCGCTGATCGGCTTCTCGTTTGTCATCGCTACCCACAACATGCAGAACGCCTTCCAGGGCCTGCTCTGGAAGGAGCAGGGCTTTTCGGCCGATGTCATCGGCCCGCTGCTCGCGGTCGCGGCGATTGCCGAGGCGGCGCTGATGTTCACCTTCGGCCCGATCGCGCGGCGCTTCTCGGCCCGCACGCTCATTCTCGTTTCGGCCGGCGGCGCGGTGATCCGCTGGGTCTTCATGGCGCTCGAACCGGGCGTCGGATTTCTCATCCCGCTGCAGCTCTTCCACGCCGTCACCTTCGCGCTCGGCTACATGGGCTGCATGCACTTCATCTCGAACTGGACCAGCGACGACATCGCGGCCGAAGCCCAGGGCTTCTTCGTCATGCTGCAGCAGGCGATGAACGTCATCACGCTCTCGGGCTTCGGCTGGCTCATCGGCATCATGGGCGCCAAGGCCTGGTTCGTCGCTGCCGGCTTCGCGTTGATCGGCGGCGTGATGATCCTCGTGTCGATCGTGCTCCACGCGCCAAAACAGGTGGGTGAGCCTAAGCTGGTGTGAGGCTGGTGCCGGTCACCCTCGTCCTTCGACAAGCTCAGGATGAGGGTGACAGAGAGGCTCGCGTCAACCTCCCGACCCCGCCACTGTCTTCTTCCCACCTTCGATCCCATAACCGATCCCACCCCAGCCCTCATCCTGAGCTTGTCGAAGGACGAGGGCGGCCCGCGCCGCACCCCCCACACCATCCTCCAAAATCAAAAGCCCCGCGGTTCCCGCGGGGCCAGTGAGGTCAATGCGTTGAGCGTCAGCCGAGGCGGCCGCTGGCGTGGGCCAGCATGGTGTAGACGCGGCCGCGGTCGCTGAGCAGGTATTCGCGGGTTTCCTCGGCCGGGTTGGCGCCGGTCGCCGCGCGCTTCAGCAGCTGCTCGAACTCCGTCATGTAGGTCGTGGCGGTCTTGGCGAAATCCGGGTCGCGCTGGATGCGCTTGCGCACTTCGTCATAGGTCGCCTGGCCGGTCAGCGTGTAGATGCGGCGCGAGAACACGTTCTGTTCGCCCGACTGGTACCGCTGCCAGGCTTCGGCGAGCGCCGCCTGATCCATCGACTTGGCGATCTCCTCGGTGAGGGTCGAAAGACCCTGCTGGGGAGCGGCCGGAGCCGGAGCCGGGGCAGGTGCCGCGACCGGGGCAGAGGCCGGAGCCGACGGACCCGAAGCGTTGCGCAGCACGTCACGGAGCCAACCGCCACCTTCCGGCTTCGGCTCGGCCGGGCGGGCAGCCGCGACGGGAGCCGGGGCAACCGGACGCGGCGCCGTGGTGACCGGAACGTCCGGCATCGGCACGAAGCGCTGGGCCACGGGAGCCGGCTGCGGAGCCGGAGCCTGGGCGACCGGCGCCGGAGCGACAGGACGCGGAGCCTCGACATGGCGGACCGGCTCGGGACGCGACACCACCGGAGCTTCGTCACGGACGATCGACTGGCGAGTCGGGGCGGCCGGGCGGCGCTCGCTCAGGTCATGCGTCTGCGGCTGGGCGCGGACGATGGCGTTGAGTTCGGCCAGGGCCTCGATCTGCTCGGCAACGACGCGGCGCATGGCGGCAGCGCTGGACTTGGTCTCCTCGGGCAGCTCAATGACGCCGCGGGCCAGTTCCGAGCGCGTCGCTTCGAGCTCGGTGCCGACTTCCTTGGCGGTCTCGCGCATGGCGGCGGCGGTCTCGTTGAAGCGCTGGGTGGCGGCTTCGAGGGCCTGCTGCATTTCGAGGATCATCGTTGCCTGCGTCTGGCGCAGGGCATCGGCGGCGCGCTGGCTCTCATTGCCGGCAGTGCTGGTGAACGAGCCGAGCTGCGTTGCGACGCGGGCCGAGGTCGATTCCAGCGCTTCCTCGAGGAGGTTGGTCGATTTACCGAGCACCGATTCCATCTGCTCGGTGGTCTTGCCGAGCGCGGTCTGCAGGCGTTCCTGCGTCGCCGCGATCGCCGATTCCATTTCGCCGGTCGAGGTGGTGAGCGCACCGTGCATCTGTTCGGTGGTCGAGTTCAGCACGGTCTGGACCTGCTCGGTGGTGGCGGTGAGAGCCGACTGAACCTGGTCGGCAGTGGCGTTCAGCACGCTCTGCACCTGGTCCGTGGTCGTCCCCAGCGCGTCCTGCACGCGGCCGGTCGTGGCGTTGAGCACGCTTTCGAGCTGGTTGGTGGTGAGCGAAAGGGCCGACTGGACGCGACCCGAACTCGAGCTCAGCACGCCTTCGAGCTGGTCGGTGGTGGCGGCGAGAGCCGACTGCACCTGCACCGTGGTCGAGGTCAGCACGTCCTGCAGCTGGTTGGTAGTGTCGCTCAGGGCATTGGTGATCGAGCCCGAGGTCTGTTCCAGCGTTTCGGCGACGTTCGAGGTGGTCGAAGCGAGCAGCTGCTCCATCGACATCCGGGCGACGCCGAGGCGCTCCTCGGTCTCGTTGACGGTGTCGGCGATCGACTGGGCGAAGCTGCGCATGCGCATGTCGATCTCGTCGGCCCGCGAGGCGAAGCTGCCGGCGAGCGTATCCATGGCGGCGCGGCGTTCGTCGAGCATGCCGAGGGTGAAGCTCGAGGTCGAGTTCAGGTTCTCGGCGGCCTTGTCGATCGAAGCGGCTTCGGCCCCGAGGTTGCCCAGGATGGCGCCGAACTCGGTGACCATCGTCTGGATCGTCGTCTGCAGGGCGCCCACGTGAGTGGTGACCATGCGGCCGGCTTCCTCGGTCGACGAGATCGCTTCGCGCACCGTCGTCGAGTAGGTCGAGGTCTGCTGGGCGACCGAGTTCTCGAGGTTGGCGAGGTTCGCCGTCGAGGCGTCGAGCACCTTCTGCAGCAGGATGTTGCTGTCGTTGAGCTTGCCGAGCGCCGCCGTCACATCGGTGAGGATGCGCGAGGTCGACTGGCTCATCAGGTCTTCGGCATGCGCCGCGTTGGTGATGAGCGCCTGCTGCAGCACGTTGCCGTGGTTGGCGAGTGCCATCTGCAACTGGGCCGAACGGTCGGAGACGAGCTCCGAGAAGGTGTCGGTATGCTCGGTCACGACGCGGTTGATCTCGGCGACCTTGCCGCCGATCGCGTCGGCAGCGGCGACGGCCTTGATCGAGATCAGGTCGTCGATGTTGCGCGAAGCGACGCCGATTAACTCGAGCGCGTTGCGGACGGCGACGTCCATACGGTCGGCGGTCGTGGTCACGTCGTCCGCGATGCCCTGCGTGGCGGCGACGATGCGGCGGGAGATGGTCTCCTCGATGCGGTCGGCGCCGGCTTCGAGGTCGGTCATCGACTGGACGAGGGCGGTGTTGATCGCGGTGTTCAGCGAGGCGAGGCGTTCGGCCGTGATGTCGGCGCGGGCCGTGATGGCCTCGGGCAGGGTGCCCAGGCGCTGGTCGACCATGTCGGTAATCGCCTTGCGGGCCGAGTTCACGCCGGTCTCGATGATGTCGGCGGCGGCGCGGGCGCTGTCACCAACGGTCGAGGAGGCCTGCTCGATGCGGCCGGTCACGCCGGTCTCGGCATCGGCCATGCGCAGGATGGCGCTGTCGACGCTGCGACCGAGCGATTCGTTGACTTCCGAGACCTTGCTCTGGATCAGCGTTGCGACCTGCGAGGCGCGCTCGCCCATCGCGTCGGCGACGTTGCGCAGCGAGTTGTCGATCTTGTCGCGCGCCGCGGTGCCCTGGGCATCGATGGTGCGGGCCAGCTCCGAGGTGCGGTCGCCGATCGCCGCGGCGATGCCGACAGTGTGGCTGCCGAGGGTTTCGGCGAGCTGCTGGGTGCGCGAGTTGAGGGCTTCGGCGAGTTCCGCCGAGCGGGTCGACACGGTGCCGGCCAGCGTCTGCGTGCGCTGGTCGAGGCTCTCGGCTAGGGCTTCGGCACGGGTGTCGAAGTTGATGTTGATCGCCTGGGCGCGGATATCGAGATTGTCGGTCAGCGCGGCGGCGCGCAGGTCGAGGTTCTGGTTCAGCGTTTCGGTGCGGGCATCGAGGCCCTGGTGCAGGGCGCTGGCGCGGTTGTCGAAGCCGTCGTTAAGCGCGCGGGTCTGGGCATCGAGCGCGCTGCTGAAGCGCTGGGCGCGGGCATCGAGCCCGTCATTCAGCACCTTGGTCTGGCTGTCGATGTTCGAGGCGAGGCTCTGGACGCGGTTATCGAAGCCGTCGTTCAGCGTCGTTGTGCGCTGCTGCAAGATTCCGTCGATCTGGTCGGCACGGCCAGCGAGCACGCCGTTCACCTGCTCGGCGCGGTTGGCGAGGTTGCTGTCGATCGCCTGCACATGCGTCATGATCGTGGTGTCGAGCGCCTGGGCGTGGCCCGAGATCGTGCGGTCGAACGCGGTGACGTGCTGGCTGAGCGTGTGGTCGAGCTCGCCGGCGCGGCGGGCGATCCCGTCGTTGATCGCATCGGCATGGCCGGTGAGCGTGCTGTTGAAGCCGGCAACGTGCTGGCTCAGCGCCGCATCGAGCTCGCCGGCGCGGCGAGCGATGGTGTCGTCGAGCGCCGTCGTGCGCGAGGTGAGCGCGGCTTCCACTTCACCGGCGCGGGTCACCAGCGTCTGGCTCAGCTCACCGGTGCGGGTCGCGATGACCTGCGCCAGTTCGTTGGCGCTGGCGCTCACCGTCTGGCCGAGATTGGCGGTACGGGTGGTGATCGCCTGCTCGAGCTCGTTGGTGCGGGTGGTCAGCGCCAGTTCGAGTTCGCGGGTGCGACCCGAAAGCGCGTCGTCGATCTCGCGAGCCCGGCCGAGCAGGGTCTCGGAGAAGTCGACATTGCGGTTCTGCAGCGTCTCGTTGAGGAGCTGCGTACGGCCATCCAGCGCGTCGGCGATGACCTGGGTGTGGCCTTCCAGCGAGTCCGAAATTTCGCGCGAACGGTTGGCGATCGTCTCGGTGATCTGCTTGGTGCGCTGGCCGAGCGTCTCGGTCATCTCGCGGGTGCGCTGCGAGACGATCTCGTTGAAGTGCTCGCTCTTTTCGTCGAGCGCGATCTCGAGCACGTTGGCGCGGGCGGCGAAGCTCGCATTGTGCTTGTCGAGCGCCGAAACCAGCTTGTCGCCCTTATCGCCGATCACGCCGTCGAGGCCGGCGAGGCGGGTGTCGATAGCCGACGCGATTTCATCGAGGCGGGAGTCGAACTGGGCCAGGTTCTGCGAGCCGGCGCCGGTCAGGGTGACGCGGGCGCGCTCGGTGGTGTCGTCGAGGGCACCCGAGAGCTCGATCATCGCCGACTGCAGGCGCGATTCCATCGAGTTGACCTGGATCTGCACCTGCTCGTCGAGCTGGTGGCTGAGACCCGACAGCAGCTGCTCGGCTTCACGGGCGCGGCCGGTGATGTCCGAAGCGATGCGGGTGCCGATCATGTCGAGGGCGCTCGACACTTCATGGCCGCGGTCACGGAGCTGGTCGAGCAGCGTGATGCCGCCCTGGCTCAGGAGCTTGGCGAGCGACGACGTGCGGTTGTCGATCGCGTCCGAGAGGGTAACCGTGCGGCTGTCGAGAGCTTCGGTCAGCGACTCGAGGCGTTGGTCGATCACGGCCGAAAGCTGCTCGGTACGGTTCTCGAAGGCGCCCGAGATGGTGCCGGCGCGATCCTCGAGGGTGATGTTGAGGCGCGAGGCCGAGTCGTCGAGGGCGACGAGCAGGTGGCTGGTGCGCTGGTCGATCAGCGACACGAAGCTCTCGGTGCGCTCGCCGAACGCGCCGTTCAGAGAGTTGCCGGCGGTTTCGAGCGCCTTGGTCAGGTTGCCGCCCGACTCGACGATGGTGCCAGCGATGCGCTGGCTGATCATGTCGAGGTCGAACACGAGGCCGGTGTGGCTCTCGGTGATGGCTTCACGCACGCGCTCGGTATTGGTGATCACGGCCTCGCGCTGGCTGGCGAGTTCCTGGATCAGGGCGCGCATGCGCGATTCATTATCGGAATAGGTGCGTTCGAGCGCGGTGACCTCGTTGTGGATCATCACCTCGAGCTCGCCGGCACGCGACAGGGCGCGCTCGAGGCCATCGCCCAGCGCGTTCACTTCGCGGCGCACGGCCTGGCCGACCGACGCGACCTTTTCGGACGCAGTGGTTTCGGGCTCGGCGAGGCGGATCGCCGCCTGCGTCACGGCGGCTGCGGCATTGCGCAGGTCCTGCGCGCGGCGGATCAGGGTCGCGACGGCGAAGATGCCGATCACCGGCACGATGGCGAGCGCGAGAAGGCCGATGAAGTCGTTCGAGCCCCAGAACGCCGCCGTGCCGAGGTCCGAGCCGTTACGGATCATCGCGACGAGCGCGATCGCCACGACCCAGCCGAGCGAGACGAGCGATGCCACCATGGTGGTGTTGCCCGCCGGCTTCTGCTGCAGGCCGTAGAGGATCTTGGTCGACTGGAAGCGGTCGTCGTTGGCCACCGAACCGGTCTGTGCGGCGAACTTGTCGGCCGTGCGCTGACGCTCCGTGCGCGGCGAGTTATCGCGCGCCACGGGCTTCGGACCCAGCGACGGGGCAGGGCGTTCAGCAGGTTGCTCAGCGGCGGCCGGCTGGTCGAGGCCGGCAAACACCGAGTCCTTGAGTGCGTCCTCCACCGCAGAGAATGCCAGCGTTGCGGGATCGTTCTGGGGGGAGGAAGACTTCTTGGCCATACTCGTTACAACTCTCGCATCGGCACTCGGCGGGCCTTTAGAGTGTGCATTGGACCACCTCCGAGCATTCGGAAGCGTTCCAAATTAGGTAAAATGCGACTCAAATGCCCCGCAAAGTACCCGATAACCCTAACCCCGCCGCACGCTGGGTATGCCTCAAACATACATTCAATTTGAGGCAAACCGAACGCTTTCTTAATGGAAGGTTAATATGAGGGGGTGACCGTGGCCGGTTAAGGGCAAGCCCTGCCTTATCCCCTTCAATTTAATCGGCTGTTCACGCGATCCCGTTAGCCTTTGCGGTCAACGCCCCGGAAGCGGGCGAAATGCGAGACAGGGTCGCAGGTATGGTAAAGAGTACTGCGCTTGACGTGGGGCAGGAAGCCCCGCGGAAGGATCGCGCGCACGGTCCAATCGATATGGAACACCTCGGCCGCCAGGCCTTGGGTGACCCCGGTCTGCAGGAGGAGGTGCTTCGCCTCTATGCCCGCATGTCGCAGGTCTATCTCGGCCGCCTCGAAGGCAGCACGAGCGTACAGATGCTCCTCGAGCACCTCCATACATTAAAAAGTGCCGCGGCCGGCATCGGCGCCTGGGGCGTTCGCGACCTCGCCAAGCAGGCCGAGGACGAACTGCGCTCCGGCCAGCCGGTCAATCCCGAGCGCATCGAAGATATCGCGCTCGCCGTCGCCGAGTGCATAAGCTTCATCGACGGCTTCGTCGAGCCGCAGGCGAGCTGACGGGCAGGCGAGGGGACCGGGAGCAAATGCAGCGACCGAAATATGTCTCCGACGCCATCGAGACTTCGCCCGAAGGCCTGCATGTCGGCCGCTACGGCGCCTTCACGCTCTACGCCGCCTACCAGCCCATCTTCCGCGTCACGGGCGATGCGCTGCACCTCCACGCCTACGAGGGACTGATCCGCCCGCGCCTCGACGGCACGCCGGTCCCGCCGCGCCAGCTCTTCGACACTGTCGATGACGGCGACCAGCTCTTCGTCGAGTGCATGTGCCGGGCGCTGCACCTCCGCAACTATCTCAACGGCATCCCGAACGGCTGCGACCTCTTCATCAACGTCAATCCGGCCATCTACGAGTCGATCGAGGTGATCGAACGCGAGTTCGAGTTCATGTTCTCGATCCTCGAGAAATACGGCCTCTCGCCAGACCGACTCGTCTGCGAGCTGGTGGAAGAGGACGCGCTTTCGAACGAGGTGCTGGCTCGCCTCTGCGCCAAGTTCCGCGCCCGCGGCTGCCGCATCGCGCTCGACGATTTCGGCTCGGGCCACTCCAGCATGGCCCGCTTCCGCGAGCTGAAGCCCGAAGTGGTGAAGGTCGACGGCACCATGTTCCGCGACCTGGCCCGCACTGCCGGAGGTCGCGGCCTGCTCAAGTCCATCGCGCGCACTTTCCACGGCGAGGCGACGCAGATCCTCGTCGAAGGCATCGAGGAGCAGTGCCACCTCGACCTAGCGATCGAAATCGGCGCCAGTTTCGTCCAGGGCTACGGCCTCGCAATGCCCCACGTCCTCCCGCACGATTTCTCCACCGCCCCCGGCCTCCGCCCCGCCGGCCAGGCCGCCCGCGCACTCGTTTACTGAGACGAATGGTTGCGGCCCCGGCCGCTTGCGGGCGGGGGCGGGCGCCGCTATATCCGGACGTCCCCCCGAACAAAGACTGACATGCCCCACATCACCTACATCGAATCCAACGGCACGCGGCACGAAACCGAGGCCGAGGTCGGCTCGACCGTGATGGAAACGGCAATCATGCACGGCATTCCCGGCATCATCGCCGAGTGCGGCGGCTCGTGCACCTGCGCCACCTGCCACGTCTATGTCGATGACGCCTGGACCGAAGTGGTCGGCGGCCCCTCGATGATGGAAGAGGACATGCTGGACTTCGCCTACCAGGCCAAGCCGAACTCGCGGCTAAGCTGCCAGATCAAGGTGAAGGACAATATCGACGGCCTCGTCGTCCATGTTCCGAGCCGGCAGGCCTGAGCCTCCACAACACCCGGCCCGGCACGCATCCGTTTCTCTGACAGCCGGTGTAATGGATTCTTTTCGCTGGCTGGGCTATTCCCCTCGACGGCCATTCCAATCCGCGCCCGCTACGGGAAACATTAAAGCTATTGATTTTCAATAGCTTGTCCCCTTGTGCGGGTGCGAGTACATATCGCGCCATCCGAAAAGGCGGCCAATGGGTGAACTGACAACATTTCCTGTCAGCTACAAGGTCGAGGGTCAGCGCATCGCCATCATCGGCGGTGGAGAAGAAGCCCTCAACAAAGCCCGGTTGGCGATTAAGACTACTGCTTCAGTCGTCATTATCTCCCGCACCATCGAAGCCGATTTTGCCGAGCTGCCGGTCACGGTTCTGGCGCGGGCCTTCGCGCCCGCCGACCTCGACAACACGGCGCTGGTCTTCGTCGCCGACCACGGGCCGGACGGCGATGCCGCCAAGCTCGAAGCCCGGGCCCGGCGCATCCCGCTCAACGTCGTCGACGTGCCGGCCGAGTGCGATTTCTACACTCCCTCGATCATCGATCGCGCCCCCGTCACCATCGCGGTGGCGTCCGAGGGCGATGCCCCGGTGCTGGCGCGCCTGATCCGCGCCCGGATCGAGCAGGTGCTCTCGCCCAATCTCGGTCTCCTGGCCCGGCTGGCCGGTTCGATGCGCGACAAGGTTGCGGCCACGCTCCACGGCGCCCGTGCCCGCCGCTACTACGAAGAACTCGTCACCTCGCCCGAGGTCGAAGTCGCCGTGCTGCGCGGGCAGGGGACTGAGGCCGCCACTGCCGTTCTCGCCCAGCACGCCGAACTCGGCGAAGCGCCGGGCGTCGTCTGGCTGATCGGTGCCGGTCCGGGCTCCGAGGACCTCCTCACTCTGCGCGCCCAGCGGCTGCTGCAGGAAGCCGACGTCATCGTCCACGATGCGCTGGTGCCTGCCGCCGTGGTCGACATGGGCCGCCGCGATGCCGAGCGCATCTCGGTCGGCAAGCAGAAGGGCCACCACTCCTTCACCCAGGCCGAGATCAACGCGCTCATCGTGCGGCTCGGCAAGGCCGGCAAGCGCGTGGCGCGCCTCAAGGGCGGCGACCCGATGGTGTTCGGCCGCGCCGGCGAAGAGATCGAGGCGCTGAACAAGGCCGGCATCGCCTTCCACGTCGTGCCCGGCGTCACTGCGGCGCTGGCCGCCGCCGCCGACACAGCGACCCCGGTCACCCTGCGCAAGGTGTCGACCGGTTTCGTGCTCGCGACCGCGCATGGCGCCAATTCCGAAGAACTGCAGCACTGGGCCTCGCTGGCCTCGGCCGGCCTGACGCTCGCCCTCTACATGGGCAAGTCCGTTGCCGCCGAAACCGCTACCCGGCTCATCGCCGAGGGCGCCGCAGCGGCGATCCCGGTCGGCCTCGTGGTCCGCGCGGGACGCAAGGATCGGGTCCTTTATCGCGGCACGCTCGGCGAGCTGGCGGCCGGCACGGTCGAGCTCGAAGACGGCCCGGCAATCATTTTCGTGGGCGAGGCAATCGCGCACGGCGACTGGAGCGACGCCATCCGGCTCGCCCGCAACGAATTCAAGGTGGCATGACGATTATGGAAATCCTCACCGGCAACGAGCTGATGAGCGGCGCCACGGTCTATCTCGACCGCGACGGCAAGTGGGTCGAGGAGCTGCAGCAGGCTCGCGTCTTCCTCAAGGAAGAGCTCGAGGCCAAGGAAGCCGCGATCGCCGCCACCAAGAAAACCGGACGTATCAATTCCCTTGAGGTCGAAACGGTGACGCTGCGCGATAGCCTGATCCACCCGGATCGCATTCGCGAGCGCATCCGCGCCGAGGGCCCGACCGCCCCGCGCTTCGACCGCCAGCATCTCGACGAGGACGGCCATGTATCGATATGACGAGTTCGACGCCGCGTTCGTGAAGGAACGCACGGCGCAGTTTTCCGACCAGGTGGCCCGCCGTCTCACCGGCGAGCTCAATGAGGACCAGTTCCGCCCGCTGCGGCTGATGAACGGCCTATACCTGCAGCTCCATGCCTACATGCTGCGCATCGCCGTGCCCTACGGCACGATGAATTCGCGCCAGATGCACATGCTGGCCCATATCGCCCGCACCTACGATCGCGGCTATGGCCACTTCACCACGCGGCAGAACATCCAGTTCAACTGGCCGAAGCTGCGCGATATCCCGAAGATCCTCGAGGATCTGGCCTCGGTCGAGATGCACGCCATCCAGACCTCGGGCAACTGCATCCGCAACATCACGACCGACCAGTTCGCCGGCGCCACCGATGATGAGATCATCGATCCACGCCCGGTCGCGGAAATCCTGCGCCAGTGGTCATCGCTGCATCCCGAGTTCAGCTACCTGCCGCGCAAGTTCAAGATCGCCATGTCGGGCTCGCCGTCCGACCGCGCCGCGATCCGCTTCCACGATATCGGGCTCCAGGCCACCACCAACGATCTCGGTGAAGTCGGCTGGCAGGTCTGGGTCGGCGGCGGCCTCGGCCGCACCCCGATGATCGGCAAGATGATCTCGGGCTTCGTGCCGCACGAGCACCTGCTCGCCTACCTCGAAAGCGTGCTGCGCGTTTACAACCGTTATGGCCGCCGCGACAACAAGTACAAGGCCCGCATCAAGATCCTCGTCCACGAGGAAGGCATCGAGTCGATCCGCTCGCAGGTCGAGGAAGAATTCTCGCACGTGAAGGGCGGCGTCCTGCATCTGCCGCAGGAAGAGCTCGACCGCATCGGCAAGTACTTCGCCGAGCCCGACTATGAGCTCGTCAACGAAACCACCGTCGACGTAGCGCGCGAGAAGATTCTCAACCCGCTTTACGGCCGTTGGCTCGACCACAACCTCCATGCCCACCGCCAGGCGGGCTATGTCTCGGTCACCATCTCGCTGAAGCCCATCGGCGGCGCCCCGGGCGATGCGACCGACGTCCAGATCGACGCCGTCGCCGACCTCGCGGCCAAGTTCTCGCATGACGAGCTGCGCGTCACCCACGAGCAGAACCTCGTGCTGCCGCACGTCAAGATCACCGACCTGCCGGCCGTCTACGCCGCGCTGGTCGAGCAGGGTCTCGCCGAAGGCAATGCCGGCCAGATCACCGACATGATCTGCTGCCCGGGCCTCGATTTCTGCGCGCTCGCCAATGCGCGCTCGATCCCGCTCGCCCAGGAAATCAGCCGCAAGTTCGGTTCGCCCGAGCGTCAGGCCGAAATCGGCGACCTCAAGATCATGATCTCGGGCTGCATCAATGCCTGCGGCCACCACCACGTGGCTCATATCGGCATCCTCGGCGTCGAGAAGAAGGGCACGGAGCTCTACCAGATCACCGTGGGCGGCGACGCCACCGAGCAGGCCGCCATCGGCGACATTCTCGGCCACGGTTTCGTGGCGGACGACGTGCCCGCCGCCATCGAACGGCTGGTCGATGCCTATATCGCCCGCCGCGAAAGCCCCACCGAAGCCTTCATCGATGCCTATCGGAGGCTGGGCGAGGCGCCATTCAAGGAGGCGCTCTATGGCAACGCTTGAGCACCCGGCCCTCGTCCTTCGACAGGCTCAGGATGAGGGCCTCAGGAGTATCGCAGTCCCAGTAGCCCTCATGGTGAGCTTGTCGAACCACGAGGGCGTGGCAGTGGAGGCTGACCATGGCAACGCTTGATATCGGCGTAGCGGGCCTGCGTCCGCATAAGCGCGATGCCCTGCGTGAGCTGGGCATCATGTCGCTCAATGGCATGTTCGACGAGATGGACGGCGTCGCCGTCCTCCGCCAGGCGACCGAGCACCTGCTGCCCGGCGACCTCGCCATCGTCTCGTCGTTCGGCGCCGATTCCGTCGTGCTGCTCCACATGGTGGCGCAGGTCGACAAGACGCTGCCCGTCTACTTCCTCGAAACCGGCAAGCACTTCCCGGAGACGCTCGATTATGTCGAGACGCTGAAGGACCGGCTCGGCCTCACCAACGTCATCGCGCTCCATCCCGACGTGAAGGACCTTTCCCGCTTCGACCCCAAGGGCGACCTCTGGGAGACGGATCCGGATTCCTGCTGCCACATCCGCAAGACCGAGCCGCTCGACGATGCGGTCAAGGATTTTGGCGGCTGGGTCACCGGCCGCAAGCGCTTCCAGACCAAGGAACGCGGCGTTCTTCCGCATTTCGAGCTCACCAGCGACGACCGCATCAAGGTCAACCCGCTGGCCTATTTCTCGGACGCCGATATTACGAGCTACAAGCTCAAGTATGGGTTGCCCGAGCATCCCCTCTATGCCAAGGGCTACAAGTCCATCGGCTGCGCGCCCTGCACGAGCGCCGTGGCTGAAGGCGAAGATGCGCGCGCCGGCCGCTGGCGTGGGCTCAACAAGAAAGAGTGCGGCATCCATTTCGATTTCAACGGAGCCATCGCCAAGCCCATGGCTGCTCAGGACCTGAACCTGTTCAAGGACGGCAAGTTCGTCGCCGATCCGTTCCACGCGTGGGCTGAAGGCGATGACGCCGGCTCGGTGAGCTACAAGCACATCCCGCTAAAAGTGTTCGTCGAGAACCGCGACGCCGTGCTCGCCAACCCGCACCCGGTCGGCCTGCTGGTCTCACCAGGCGACGACGTGATGACGGTCGCGGGCGATCTCGATCGCTTCAGCTCCATCGCCGTCAACTTCCCGGCCTATACCGATGGCCGCGGCTATTCCTCGGCCCGCCTCCTCGTCGAGCGCCTCGGCTACAAGGGCGAGCTCCGCGCCGTCGGCGACGTGCTCCACGACCAGATCCAGCTGATGCGCCGCTGCGGCATTACCGCATTCGTCGTGAAGCACGAGCCGACCAAGAAGGCCCTCGCCGAAGGCAAGCTCGCCACCGTCGATGTCTTCTACCAGCCGGTGGGCCTGACCGAAGTGCCGGTCGGCACCCGCCCGTTCCTCCGCCGCGCGGTGGAGAACGCCTGACCATCCTACTACCGGCAGCTTCCGCGGGCGTCGCGGGAGCGCCATTCGCCGCGCCTAGCGTGACAGGCCAGCGCACACCCTGAGACCGGAAGGCCGTGGATCGGCCTCCAGCCAAACGAGAAGTGAATGTCGAACGAAATCGTCACCGACGTGGTCATCATCGGCGCCGGCCCCGTGGGCCTGTTCGCCGTGTTCGAGCTCGGGCTGCTCGACATCAAATGCCACCTGATCGACATCCTCGACCGCCCCGGCGGCCAATGCGCCGAGCTCTACCCGGAAAAGCCGATCTACGACATTCCGGGCTTCCCGATGGTCACGGGGCAGGGGCTCACCGATAACCTGCTGCAGCAGATCGCGCCCTTCGGGCCCGAGTTCCACTACAACCGCATGGTCAACACGCTCGAGAAGCTGCCCGACGGCACTTTCCGGCTCACCACCGATGCGGACGAGACCTTCCTCTGCAAGGTCGTGGTGATCGCGGCCGGCGGTGGTTCGTTCCAGCCCAAGCGCCCGCCCGTCGAGGGCATCGAGGCCTACGAGAACAAGTCGGTCTTCTACGCCGTCCGCAGGATGGACGATTTCCGCGACCAGGACGTGGTAATCGTTGGCGGTGGTGATAGCGCCCTCGACTGGACCCTCAACCTCCAGCCCATCGTCCGCTCGCTGACCCTCGTTCACCGCCGCGACGCCTTCAAGGCGGCCCCGGCTTCTGTCAACAAGATGAAGGAGCTGGTGATGGAGGGGAAGATCAACTTCCTCCTCGGCCAGATCGGCAAGCTCGAAGGCAGCAACGGCCAGATCGACCACATCCATTTGACGATGGATTCGGGCGACACGGTCCTGCCGGCCACCCGCCTCTTGCCCTTCTTCGGCCTCACCATGAAGCTCGGCCCGGTCGCCGACTGGGGTCTCGAACTCAACGACAACCTCATTGCTGTCGACACGGAGAAGTTCCAGTCCTCCGTCCCTGGCATCTTCGCCATCGGCGACATCAACCACTACCCGGGCAAGCTGAAACTCATCCTCTCGGGCTTCCACGAAGCCGCCCTGATGGCCCAGGCCGCCAAAGCCACCATCTCCCCGGGCGAGCGCGTGGTGTTCCAGTACACGACCAGCTCCACCAAACTGCAGAAAAAGCTCGGCGTCGTCTGACGCGTCCACTGACGTGTCATCCCCGCAAAAGCGGGGACCCATCTCTCTGCCTGCGCGGCTTTCAAAGTGGTCCCGGCTCTTTGGCCGGGATGACACCCCAGCGAAAATTGCGTAAGGCCTGCCCGTTCCGTCCACAGCCGCAGCAGACCTGATGAAAATCCTCGTCACCGACCAGTCCGGTACCGAACACGAGCTCGAAGGGCTCGATGGCTGGCGGACCATGGAAGTGATCCGCGACTGGGGCCTCAACATCAAGGCCGAGTGCGGCGGGGCGTGCTCGTGCGCCACCTGCCACGTCTATGTCGAAGAGCCGTGGTTCAGCCAGTTGCCGCCACCCAGCGACGACGAGGAAGACCTGCTTTATTCCACCCTCGACAAGAAGCCGAACTCGCGCCTCAGCTGCCAGATCCTGCTCAACGACGACCTCGACGGCATGAAGGTCACCCTGTCCGAAAGCGCCCGCAAGGACCCCTGAGCGCCCCGCCGCGGCGCCTAACAAATCCCTCCCATTTGCGTGGCATTTTAATCGAATGCTCGCGCTTGCCTTCAGTGGAAGTGCTCACCTCGCCAGCCAATGTGCTCCCATGCGGCAGAAGCCGGAAGGGAAGTGATATGACTGAGATGGATGAGGGCAACACCCGCGCCTTCTCGACGTTCAGGGTCCTGAACGGGGATTCCAACATCGTCGAACGGGACCAGCTGTTCCGCAATATGGCGCAGCTCTACTCCTACGTTTCGGATCGCTGTGACGACGAGCAGGTCGCGCAGTATGACGAGGTGCTCTGCCAGCTGGCCGAGCTCGTGGAAACCGAGGCGCGTGCCCATGTGGCCAAGCTCCTCGCCCCGCTCGATCGTGCGCCGGGCAACGTGGTGGTGAAGCTTGCCAATGATGAATTCCAGGTGGCCCAGCCCCTGCTCGAATTCTCCAACGTTTTGAGCGATGACGACCTGATCGACATCGTCTCGACCCAGTCGGAGGATCACCGCGTGGCCATTGCCGGCCGCCCTCAGGTGACCGAGCGGGTGGGCGATGCCATCGTCGAACACGGGCAGACGGCCTCGGTGCAGCGCCTCGTGCGCAACGCCAATGCCGAACTCGGCCATCAGGCGCTCGAGCGCCTCGTCGAGCGCGCCACCTCCGATGCAGAGATGGCCAAGGATCTGCGCAGCCGCGAGGATATCGACTGGAAGAGCCTCGGCGGCCAGATCAATATCGTCGGCGACAAGGTGATGGAGACCATCGCCGCCATCGATCCCAAGCTCGATCCGGTCACGGTCGGCAAGGTTTCGGCGGTCGTCTACAACCGCATGCGCAACCGCGCCGGCTTCAACAGCCAGGACTGGAAGGTCGCCTATAACCAGGTGAAGGCCCTGTCGGACCGCAAGCAGCTCGACGAGCGCGCGCTGATCCGCTTCGCCCGCTTCGGCTACGGCCACCACACCGCCGCGGCACTCACCATGCTGCTGCGCGTCGGCCCCGAGGTCTTCGTCAAGTGGCTGGCCATGCAGGATTATGTGGCGATCACCGTGGCGCTCCGTGCCCTCGGCATCCAGCCCGACCTGTTCGAGGCGATGATCGCATCCATGCCGTGGCGCGACCTGCCCAGCCAGGCGGACCTGCAGAACGTTCGCCGCCGTTTCGAAGCCCTGAGCAAGGACGAGGCCGTCGGCATCTTCGAGCTCTGGCGCACCCACGCCTTCCGTCGCCGCATGCCCAACGAGGATGTGGTCGGCGCCGCCTGAGAATTCCAAAGTCTGTCCAACAACTTACGGCGGCCGCAAGGTCGCCGTTTTTCATAAGGGTAGGGGCCAAGGATGGCCCAAGGGGAGCTAGAATGGTTCTGCTGATCTTCGCCGCGCCGATCGCCATCGCCGCGCTGCTTCGCCTGGTGCTGCCGCTTCAGGCCGTGCTGTCGATCGCTCGCATGTTCCGCATGATCGCCGTGTTCGGCGGCGGCGCCGTCGGTGCGCTGGGCCTGCTCGGCGGGCTCCTCATCGTCCTCACCCAGCACAACGGCCTCAACTGGGGGCTGGCCTTCGCGCTCATCATCGCCGGCGCTGGTGGCGTCGTGTTCGTCAGCTGCGGCATCGCCCACCGCGTCCTCCTCGGCAAGGCCGGCGGTCTCCGGATCGCCGAGTTCGGCTGACACTACCGGGGCAGGGCTGCCGACTGCGGCCCCGTCACCAAACCCACGCCACTCGTTTCCTGCGCCAACATCGCGTCCACCAGGCCAACGATCCGCTCCGCCGCATCGACAGCACCGAGCCCGCGCTCGTGGATGTTCGAGATGCAGTTGCGCCGCGAGTCCGGCAGTCCGACCTCCGGGGCGAAGGTCAGGTAAGCCCCGAGGCTCTCAGGCGACGACAGCCCCGGCCGCTCGCCGATCAGCATGATGACGCAGCGGACCTCAAGCGCCGCCCCGATCTCATCCCCCAGCGCCACGCGTGCATTGGTCGCAACCGTCAGCGGCGCGATCGAGTGCGTTGCGAGCCGCGGCAGCAACTCCGCCAGTAGCGCCGGCACCTGCCGGCTCACCGCCAGCGACGACAGCCCGTCACCCACCACGATGGCGATTTCCGCCGGCGCTGGTGCGATCCGCGTCCCCGCCGCCAGCCGCCGCCCGAGATCGGGCCGCCTGAGATAGGCCTCCCGGTTCTCCGCCGCACTCGCCACCACTTCGACCGGCAGCGCGGGCAGGGCCGCCCTCAGCGCCCCGACATCGAGCGGTGTCCACACCGCCTGCCGCGCCGCCGCATGATCGAGCCGGAAGCGCTGCAGATCGGCCGTCGGCAATCCACCCGTATCCCGCCCCAGCGATAGCCGGGCGTTCGACACCTCGCCGATGCGCGTGAGATCGCGCATCAGGCCACCTCAGCCAGCAACCGCAGCGGGCTCGATGGCAGCTCGACCTTCTGCAGCCGCCCGGCCGCATCGAAAATACCGGTCCGCTCCAGCCACGCCTCGAACTCCGGCGCCGGCCGCCGGCCCAGCGTCTGCCGCGCGAAGGCGGCATCGTGAAAACTGAGGCTCTGGTAGTTCAGCATCACGTCATCCGAGCCCGGCACGGTGATGACGAAATTCGCGCCCGCCGCACTCAGCAGCACCAGCAGCGCGTCCATGTCCTCGCCATCGGCCTCGGCGTGGTTGGTGTAACAGGCGTCGCAGCCCATCGGCAGGCCGAGCAGCTTGCCGCAGAACACGTCCTCCAGCGCCGCCCGGATGATCTGCCGCCCGTCGAACAGGTATTCGGGCCCGATGAAGCCAACGACCGTATTCACCAGCAGCGGCGAAAACTCGCGCGCCACCGCATAGGCCCGCGCCTCGAGCGTCTGCTGGTCGACGCCGAAATGCGCATCGGCCGACAGCGCCGACCCCTGGCCCGTCTCGAAATACATGACGTTGTCGCCGATGGTGCCGCGCCCGAGCGCCAGCGCCATCTCCCGCGCCTCGCGCAGCATGGCGAGCTCGATGCCGAACCCGCGATTGGCCTTGCCCGTCCCCGCCACCGACTGGAACACCAGGTCGACCGGCGCCCCGCGCTCCATCGCCTTGATCGCGGTGGTCACATGCCCGAGGCAGCACGTCTGCGTCGGGATATCCAAGCGCGACCGCACGTCATCGAGCGCCGTCACGATGCGGGTGTAATCCTCGGCGCTGTCGGTCACCGGGTTCACCCCGATCACCGCATCGCCGCAGCCCATCAGCAGCCCGTCGAGCGTCGAGAGCAGGATGCCCGCCGTGCTGTCCGACGGGTGGTTGGGCTGCAGCCGCGTCGCCAACCGCCCCCGCAAGCCAATTGTCGAGCGAAACCGCGTCACCACCTCGATCTTCGCCGCCACCGCCACGAGATCCTGCAACCGCATGATCTTGCTCGTCGCCGCCGCCATTTCCGGCGTCAGCCCGCGTGCCAGCGCTTCAATTGCCGCGCCATCGGCGGCGAGAAGGTGCTCGCGAAACTGCCCCACCGTCATCGACGCCACCGGCGCGAACGCCGCCGCATCGTGCTGCGCGGCGATCAGCTCGCTGACCTCGTCGCCATCGACCGGCACCACCTGTTCGGCGAGAAACACCTTGAGCGGCACGTCCGCCAGCGCCATCTGCGCCGCGATCCGCTCCACCGGTTCGCTCGCCGCGACGCCCGCCAACTGGTCGCCCGAGCGCTCGGGCGAGGCCTTGCCGAGCAGCACCCGCAGGTCATCGAAGCGATAAAGGGTGTCGCGCACCCGCTGCGTGTAAGCCATGCTGCACCTGTTGCAACCAGTAGGGCAGTTGCCGCGAGATGGGTCAATGCCCTTTACCCATATAGGCCGGCGATGCTACCGCCAGCCCAGCAAGGAGCGCCCATGAGCAAGCGGATGTCCAAAACCCTGGCGGCCGAAATCGCCGACCGCACGCTCGCCGTCCTCAACCCGGCCAACCGCATCGTCGCCCTCGGCGCCGCGCTCCAGCGTCACGGTTTTCCGGGCGCCGCCGCGCCGCCGGACGGCACACTCACCGATCGCGCCAAGCTCATCGCCTGGCTGCAGGCCACCTACGCGTCGGCCTGATTAGCCGCCCGCTTCGCCCCTGACGGCCCGATGCCGAAGACGAAGCGACCGTAGAACCAACTCACCGCGAGCAGCGCGATGCCCATGCCGAGGAATGAGCCGACCCGCCACAACCCTTCGAGCCCGCTCACGTCGTAGAGGAACACCTTGCCGATGGTGGCGAGCACCACCAGCATCGAGCCGGCGCGTAGCGCAATGCTGTTGAACCGCACCCCCGCCACCAGCATGGCGAAGCCATAAAGCAGCATGCCGGCCGAGTAGAGGTAGAGCTCGACCTGTCCCGCCACCGCGCCCGGCCCCTGCAGGCTCGGCCCGTGGATCGCCTGCCGGATAAGCACCAGCACCGTGATGAGCCCGATGAACCCGCCGAACGCGGCCAGCGCCCGCGCGGCGTTCAACTGGCCCTGCGCCCGCACCAGATAGGCGGCCGCCAGCATCAACAGCGCCGGCAGCCCCAGCGCCAGCAGCGCGACGTTGAGCACCGGCAGTCCGGGCGTATCGATCTCCGGCCAGAACTGGAAGATCGGCACCACCGCCCAGCCCAGCATCACCAGCGCCACCGCCCCCGCCAGCGCCGTGCCGGCATAGAACAGCGAATCCCGCTCGAGCCGACGTCCGGCATAGATAGCCGCCGCCGCGAGCAGCGCCATTGCGTTGAACCAGAGCCAGCCCGAAGTGAAGGCGCGGACGACGATGTCGGGCGGAATGGTCGGGAGGATGATGAAATGCACCCCCGCCGCCACCAGCCCCACCGCCGCAACATCGAGCGACTGCACCAGTTGCGTCTGGCCGAAGCGCCGGAACGCCGTGGCCGCCACGAAGGCCAGCGCACCGGGCAAGAGCAGCAACATCACCGGCGAGTCGGCAATGTGGAGCACCGGGACAAAATCCCAGGCGCCGGCCGGGTTCGCGCCCCAGTCGAGCAGCATGTCATGCGAGCGCGCCATGAACTCACCGGCGAGCGCCAGCAGCACATAGAGGTAGGCATAGACCACGTGCATCGCACGCAGGATCGGCTGCTGGAACCGCGCATAGAGCAGCGCCAACCCGCAGGCCTGCAGTGCCGCCACCGGTGCATAGAAGCCCGGATCGAGCGCGAGCCCCAGCGCCAGCGACAGGAAGGCGCTGGTGCCAACGGCAAATCCCGCCCGCGCCCCGTCGCTCCGCCGGATGGCGAGGAAGGCGAAGATCGCCGAGAGCAGCACTGCCACCGCCGCCCAGGCATAGGGCACGTCGCGCGCCCCGATCCAGCCATCGAGCTTCACCAGCAGCACGAGGAAACAGAACGCCGCGAGCCCGGCAATCTCGTAGGCCCGCCGCACCGGCGCCTCGCCGCGGCGGAACTGAATCGCCAGCGCGCCGAGATGAATCGCCGCGAGCAGCAGCGTCGCGACGAGGAATATCCCCTTGTCCGCACCGGTCCAGGTCACCAGCAGCAGCGCCGCCGAAGCCAGCGTCGCGACCCACGGCCAGCGCAGACCATTGGGGTCGAAGCCCACCAGCAGCGCGCCGCCCGCCGACAGCACCACGATCGCGATGATCAGCGCCGGATCGAACGCGTAATAGGTCGCCGCCGCCGTCAGCAGCAGGGCGGCTGTCACCACGCCGTAGAGCACGAGGCTGTTGCGGTCGGGCAGCCGATCGGCATCGCCGCGCATCGGGGGCAGGGCCACTGCCGTGGGGATGGCCGCCAGCAGCAGGTAGAAGATCGCCAGCGTCAGCGGGCCGCCGTTCGTCAGCAGCACCAACCCCCAGAGGGCCGGCGCCACCATCGCGGCAATGCTCTGACCCCACCAGCGGTTGCGCCGGATCACGAAGGTCGAAACCGCCAGCAGTACCAGCACGTAGCCCGCCACCAGCTCGGTCGATGAGCCGCGCGAAGGCCAGACGAAGAACGGCGACAGATAGCCGCCGAGCAGCCCCACCAGCATTACCCGCCGGTCGAACCGCATGGCGATCGCTGCCGTGGCCACGGTGAGGATCGCCGCCGCGATGAGCGCCACCGGCCCCGGCACGAGGCGGAACACCATCGCGGCAAGGAACATCGTGCCATAGCCGAGCGCCACCGCCGCGGCGGCCAGCGCCGAAGCGATGCGGTCGCCGTTGGCGATGCCGCGCGCCTTCACCACGAACGCCGCCGCCAGCAGTCCGGCCGCCGCGAGGCCGCACAGCACCGTGCGGACCTCGGGCGTGAAAATGCGGGCAATCCCCGTCTCGATCGCCCAGTTGATGAGGAAGAAGCCGGCGATCAACAGCATGATCGCGCCGCCCCACACCGGCAGGCGCACGCCCACCGTCTTCTCCCAGTCGAACGCCGGTCTTGGCGCCGGTGCTGGCTTCGGCGGCGGGGGAGGCGGCGGCGAGCCGGCCTCCTCTATCTCCTCCGGCTCGTCCACTTCCGCAGGTTCGTCCACTTCAGCTGCCGGTTCTTCGACCTCTTCGGGCGCGAGGTCTCCTTCAACCGTTTCACCACGTGCAGCCGCGCGAGCCGCCTCGAGCTCGTCGGCGCCCATCACCTGCGAGTCGGCAGGATCAAGCACGGCGATCGCCGGCTTTGGAGCTTCCACGGGCGCAGCCGCAACCGGCTCTAGCGGAGCAGGGAATCCCGGACCCCAGCCCTTGCGTACTGCCGGCTCGCTGGCCGATGGTGCCCGCGCGAATGTCGCCGGCCGCCCCGCGGGGTCTCGTTCGTCCCTGAGGGCGTTGGACTCGAGTTCGCGCACCCGGCGACGCAGGTCGCCGATCTGCGTGAAGGCAGCGAGTACTGCGACGCCGAGAATGACGACGAGAATGATTTCCATCAAACGGAGCCCCTCGAGCCACCGCCGGCCCTAAACCGGACCGCAACAGCGACTCTCCCAACGCGAATATTCAAATCGACCCGGCGCAAGATTGCCGACAATTTCCACGCCCGCAAAGCGGAAACGCAAGAAGCCGCCATTACGGTGGACTACCTGCCTTCGCACCCGGATCAACCATCCGAATAAGCTTTCCCGCCCCGACCGCATCCCGCCCCTAGACCGCGTCGCGCGACACATATAAAGATATCTTTATATCTCGCGAGGGGCTGGCCTTGGACGATACCGCCGATCTTGTCGAAGTGCTGCGCGCGGCCGGGGAAACCACCCGCCTGCGCCTCCTCGCGCTATTGGCCGATGGCGAGCAGTCGGTGAAGGACCTCACCGAAATCCTCGGGCAGAGCCAGCCGCGCGTCTCGCGCCACCTGAAACTCCTCGCCGATGCCGGCCTCGTCGACCGCAATGCCGAGGGCGCCTGGGCCTATTACCGGCTCGCCGACAATGGGGCAGGGGGCGACCTCGCCCGCTGGCTGGTCGGCCGTCTCTCGACCGACGATCCCGACCGCACACGCGACCGCCTGCGGCTCGACACCGTCCGCGCCAACCAGCAGTCGCAGGCGGCGGAGTATTTTGCCAAGGTCGCCGACAGCTGGGACCTACTGCGCTCGCTCCACGTCTCCGAGGAGGCCGTCGAAGCCGCCATTCTCGCCGCCATCGGCGATCGCGTCGTCGACCTGCTGATCGATCTCGGCACCGGCACCGGCCGCATGCTGGAACTGCTCTCCGGCCATTACCGCCGCGGCATCGGCATCGACGCGAGCCGCGAGATGATCGCGGTGGCGCGTGCAAAACTCGCCGTCAGCTCGGTCAACCATGCGCAGGTCAGGCTGGGCGATATCTCCGACCTCGATGGCTCGGCCGGCAAGGCCGACCTCATCCTCATCCACCAGGTGCTGCACTATTTCGACGATCCCGGCCGCGTCCTCCTTCAAGCCCGCCGCGCCCTGAAGCCCGGCGGCGAAATGCTGATCGTCGATTTCGCGCCGCACGGCCTCGAGTTCCTGCGCACCCATCACGCGCATCGCCGCCTCGGCCTCAGCGAGCCGCACATGGCCGCCTGGGCCCGCACCGCGGGCCTCGGCGTCACCAGCTTTTCCAGCTTTCCGCCCACCAATACCGCCGAGGGACTCACCGTCTGCCTCTGGCGCCTGACCGACGAGAACGGGGACCGACCATGACTATCGACACCGCCAACCGCCCCAGCCGCAAGGCCCCCGGCGAGCGGCCGGATTTCCTCGTCTCGTTCGAGTTCTTCCCGCCCAAGACCGACGTCATGGAAGAGCGCTTCTGGGAGTCGATCAACAAGCTCGCCCCGCTCCATCCGCGCTTCGTCTCCGTCACCTATGGCGCCGGCGGCTCCACCCGCGAGCGCACCCTGCGCATGGTCAAGGAAGTGAAGGCCTCGACCGGCGTCGATGCCGCCGCGCACCTCACCTGCGTCGGCGCCACCCGCGAGGAGGTCGACGCCGTCGTCCAGGGCTACAAGGACGCCGGCATCAACCGCATCGTCGCCCTGCGCGGTGACCCGATCGAAGGCACCGGCAAACCCTTCATCCCCCATCCGGGCGGCTACCAGAACGCCGCCGACCTCGTCGCCGGCATCCGCAAGATCGGCGATTTCGACATCTCCGTCGCCGCCTACCCGGACAAGCACCCGCAGAGCGCCGACTGGGACGTCGAGATCGACAACCTCAAGCGCAAGCTCGATGCCGGCGCCACCCGCGCCATCACCCAGATGTACTTCAACAACGACGCCTATTTCCGCCTGGTCGACCGGGCGCAGGCGGCGGGCATCACCGCGCCGATCGTGCCCGGCATCCAGCCCATCCACTCGTTCAAGCAGATCTCGGGCTTTGCCGCCCGCTGCGGCGCCGTCATGCCCTCATGGATCGCAGAGCGCTTCGAGGGGCTGGAGGATGATCCCGAGACCCATGCGCTGGTTGCATCGGCGGTCGCCGCCGAGCAGGTGTTGGAACTGGTCGATAACGGGATTACAGAGTTCCACTTCTTCACGCTGAACCGCGCGAACCTCGTACTGGCACTGGCCCGTTTGCTGGGGTATCGACCCGACTAGAGGGCTTTGCCGTCAGGCGCCGTTCATATCCGGTTCAGCGTCCGTTCAGGTGCGGCAAGGCAGTTTGCGGGCTCTCGGCCATTCGGGGGCATCCACAAAATGGCCACGTTGGCACTATCAGGTCCGGCTGGGTCGCACGGGCTTTTGGTCAAGGACAGCAGCCTATGAAATTCGATAGCAAGGTGAAGGGCGGACTGGCCTGGGCCGGGCTTTTCGTCATCCTCGCGGTTCCCTCGGCGGACCTCCTGTTCGGCAAGGACAAGGGCCCCAACGCGAACCTCGCGATCACGTCGGACGCCGCCCAGGTGAAGCCGGTCGTTCCGGCCGCCAAGCCCGCCGGGAAGGTCGATCCCGTCGAGACCGCCAGCACCACCGTGCCTGCGGCAAAATCGGCTGATCCGGTCGATACTTACCTCAACACCGGCAAGAAGCTCCCGGCCTATATCTCGGACGCCAACGCCACCCCCGCGGTGAAGCCGGCGGCGCCTGCGCTGACGCTCCCGGTCAAGCAGCCCGTCGAGGTTGCCTCGGTCAACCCGGTGCAGGAAACCCCGCCCGTGCCGCTGCCGCGCAATGCCCGCCCGGTCGCCAAGGTCGCAAGCGTTCCCGTAACGCCCGCCCCGGCCGAGCAGCCGCTGATCATCGACGAGACCGATCTCGCCCAGCGCCAGGCCAACCTCAACGCCACCGACAACCAGCCGGTCGAACCGTTCCCGATGAGCGACGGCAGCGACCAGGCCTCGGCCGGCGACACTGTCGTCACCGGCGACCAGCTGGAAGAGTGGGATTCGGGTTCGCTCGCCGATTATCTGGCCGCCAAGGGCCTCCTTAGCGAGGACGCGGCTCAGCCGCAGACCTCTGAAGACAATAGCGATTTCGTCTTCAACCAGGGGCCGAGCAAGCCCAGGAAGCCGCAGAGCGACTTCTTCCTGTTCTAGCCATCCGCTCCGGCCGCCGCATGGGCGGCCGAAGCATCAACGGGGGCGAATTCCATGCAATCGGCCGCATGCCTCAAGGCTTTTCATTTCCCGTTCGGCGGGTATTGTGCGCCCAGTTCGGAGAGTTTGATCGTGTCGGTATGGGATCGGCTCCATGCCTTTATTGGCTCGTTTTCGGAGCGCACCGGTCTCGCCGGTTCGCTGGCGAACGCGCTCGACCCGGATACCTGGCTGCCCGGCGGGCGTGACGCGGCCTTCACGCTCGCCATCATCGCGCTCTCGGCCAAGATGGCCGTATCCGACGGCGTCGTGACCGCCTCGGAGCTCCGCGCCTTCCAGAAGACCGTCGAGATTCCACCCGGCATCGAAGAGCAGGTCGATCGCATCTTCAAGCTCGCCCAGCAGGATGTCGCCGGCTACGAGGCCTACGCCAAGAAGATCCGCCGCTTCTTCATCGATAGCCCGGATACGCTCGAGCACGTGCTTGACGGCCTGTTCTACATCGCCTCGGCCGACGGCATGATCCACGAGAGCGAGCTCGATTACCTCAGGAATGTCAGCGACATATTCGGCTTCGACGAGGCCCGTTTCGAGCAGCTGACCCATCAGCACATCCTGTTCGATCGCGGCGCCGACCCTTATGTCGTCCTCGGTCTCGACCCGATGGCCGGGCCCGACGAGGTCAAGCGCGTCTACCGCCTGCTGGTCGCCGAGCACCACCCCGACCGCCTGATCGCCAAGGGCGTCCCCGAGGAAATGATCGACGTCGCCACCGCCCGCATGGCCGCCATCAACGACGCCTACCACCGCATCATGAAACTCACCGGCCCCGCCCAACTCCCCGCCGGCGCTTGACGGCCGGTTCCAGCTTGGACGCTTGACGCGCCCACGCCTCCTCCCCCATATGCGCCTCGCCAGTTGACCGGGTGGCCGCTCCTGTTTCCGTGGGAGAGGAAAGTCCGGGCTCCATCGAAATACGGTGACGGCTAACGGCCGCCGGGGGTGACCCCAGGGAAAGTGCCACAGAAAGCAAACCGCCGGTCTTCGGACAGGCAAGGGTGAAAGGGTGCGGTAAGAGCGCACCGCGGACCTGGCAACAGGGACGGCACGGCAAACCCCACCGGGAGCAAGACCAAATAGGGATGACACGGGGCAACCCAGCCGGTTTTCGAGGCCTGTCATCCGGGTTGGTTGCATAAGGCCGGCAGTAATGCCGGTCAAAGATGAATGGTCACCACGTCAGCGCCGTGAGGCGCAGGCCCTACAGAACCCGGCTTATAGGTCAACTGGCACTCACCTCCCGACGTCGCGTGAATCGGACACGGAGTCTTGTTTATACGTCTCAGTGTATGAAAAACTTGACATAGCGCGGCGCCGCACCTATCTCCCTCGCATCGAGCGATGGAGGCTGAGATGACCTACAAGGAACTGAATGCGGCAATGATGATCGTGAGCGGCGCGGGGATCGCGGCCTGGGTGGCGTGGCAGGCCGTGAACGACCCGGTGCCGGACCTCGTTTCCGTAGCCTGGCGGTTACTTTACGCGATCGGCTTCACCATCCTCGTCAACATAGTGCTCATCATCGTCGCCACGATCGTGGTGAGCATCGCCCGGCGCGAGGAGTTCAAGGACGAGCGTGCCGACGAGCGCGACCGAGCCATCAACGACCGCAGCATGCGCAACAGCTACTTCGCGCTCTCGGTCGGCGGCCTCGCGGTCATCGTCGCGATGGCGCTGGGGCAGGGGCCGATCGTCGCCGCCTATGGCCTCTTCGCCGTTTTGCTCATCGGCGGCCTGATCGATCCGATCTCGCGTCTCGTCTACTACCGGATCAGCTGACGCCATGGGCAAGGGCGAAGCCAAGATCGACAACACCATCCGCACCCTGCGCTTCCACGCCGGCGAGATGACCCAGGCAGCGCTGGCCGAAAAGGTCGGCGTCACCCGCCAAACGATCGTCGCCATGGAACAGGGCCGCTACTCCCCGTCGCTCGAAGTGGCGTTCCGCGTGGCGAAGGCCTTCGGCGTGCCACTGGAGCAGGTGTTCCAGTATCGCGGGGAGGTCAAGTGATGCTGGCCGCCGCATTCGACCGCTACGGCCCGCCCGGCGTGCTGACGGTGCGCGAAGTGCCCACTCCCGCAGCAGGGCCGGGCGAAATACTGGTCCGCATCCATGCGACGGTCGCGACGCCCTCCGACGTGGCGTTTCGCTCCGGGCGGCCATGGATAGCGCGGCTCTTTTCGGGTCCGCTCAAGCCGCGCCTCCCGATCCTCGGCGATGCCTTTGCCGGCGTCGTTGCGGCGGTGAGCGCCGATGCCGCCGGTTTCGCGGTCGGCGACCGGGTGGCCGGATCGACCGGGTGGCCTCGGCGCCTATGCCGAGTTCGCAGTGCTCAAGGCGGCGGGCGCCATCGTGCGCATTCCCGACACGCTCGGTTTCGGCGCAGCGGCCGGTCTCTGCGATGGCGGGCTGACGGCCCTGCCGTTTCTCCGCGATACCGGCCTGTTGCAACCGGGACAGCACGTGCTGATCAACGGCGCCTCGGGCAGCGTCGGCTCGATCGCGGTGCAGGTCGCGAAGGCCATCGGCGCCATCGTCACCGGCGTCGCCAGCGCCCGCAATCTCGAGCTGGTCCGCTCGCTCGGCGCCGACCGGGCGATCGACTACGGCGCCGAAGACTTCACCGCCACGACCTCCGCCTATGATCTGATCTTCGATGCCGTCGGCAAGAGCAGTTTTGCTACCTGCAGCGGCGCGTTGAGGCCCGAGGGCATCTACATGACGGCCGTGCCGTCGCTTTCGCCCGCCATGCTGCGCAAAACCGGTCGCCGCGCCCGCCTCGCCGCCACCGGCCTCAGACCGCCGGCGGAAAAGGCCAAGGATCTGCAGCAACTCCTCGCCTGGGTTGCCGCCGGGCAGCTCCGCACCGTGGTCGAGAGAGAGTTCGAGCTGGGCCAGATCGCCGATGCCCATGCCCTTGTCGAAACAGGGCGAAAGGTCGGCTCGGCAGTGGTGAACATTCGCTAACCTCAATCGAACCTTAACTTCCCCGGATCAATGTGCGGCGAGGTCCCGGTAGGGGACAGTTGGGCGTGCCGGCGACGAGCCGCGTGGAGTGTTTGGCGACGATGGGTAAGCCGGAAGCCAGCGATCAGCCGGGGCCGCATGTGCCGGTCCTGCTGGCCGAAGTGCTGGAGGCCCTCGCGCCGCTGCAAGGCGCGCGCATCCTCGACGGCACCTTCGGCGCCGGCGGTTACTCCCGCGCCATCCTCGAAGCCGGCGCCTCGGTCATCGCCATCGATCGCGATCCCACCGTGCTGCCGCATGTCGAGCGGCTCAAGGCCGAGTTCCCGGATCGCTTCCAGTTCGCCGCCGGCACCTTTTCCGAGCTCGACGAGCTGGCCGATGGCCGCGTCGATGGCGTCGTCCTCGATATCGGCGTCTCCTCGATGCAGCTCGATCAGGCCGAGCGCGGCTTTTCGTTCATGAACGACGGCCCGCTCGATATGCGGATGACGCCCGAAGGCGCCACCGCCGCCGATCTCGTCAACACGCTCGACGAGACCGATCTCGCCAACCTCCTCTACCTCTTCGGCGAGGAGCGGAAATCGCGCCGCATCGCCCACGGCATCGTCGCGGCGCGCGCCAACCGGCCGTTCGAATCGACCACCGAGCTCGCCCGGTTCATCGAGCGCGCCATAGGCCGCAAGCCGGGCGACGCGCACCCAGCGACCCGCTGCTTCCAGGCCCTCCGCATCGCCGTGAATGGCGAGCTCGACCAGCTGGTCGAGGGCCTCTTCGCCGCCGAGCGTCTGCTCGCCGAAGGCGGCCGGCTTGCCGTCGTCACTTTCCATTCGCTCGAGGATCGCATCGTGAAGCGCTTCTTCGATCCCGAAAAGGGCGCGCCGACCCAGTCGCGCCACCTGCCGCAGCTCAAGGCCGAGCCGCTGCGCTGGGAGCCGGTGCGCAAGGCGTTGAAGCCGACCTCCGACGAGATCGCGCGCAATCCGCGCTCGCGCTCCTCCACCATCCGCTCTGCCATCCGCACGGCCCTGCCGGCGCGGGCGATCAACTACGAAGGCCTCGGCGTGCCGCAGGTCCGGGGTGCCGCATGATCAAGACCCTCAACGCCATCATGGTGTGTACCAGCCTCGCCGGGCTGGTCAGCGTTTACGCGCTGAAATACTCGGTCGAGGACATTGCGAGCGAAAAAACCTCGATCGAGCGCAAGATCGACCGGCAGCAGGGCGAATTGAGCCTGCTGCAGGCCGACTGGTCCTATCTCAACCAGCCCGCCCACGTCGCGCCAATCGTCTCGCGCCACCAGCAGACGCTCAACCTCGTGGCCACCAAGCAGGAGCAGTTCGGCCTTATGGGCGCGCTGCCGATGCGGCCGGCCGCGCCCGATACGGCGGCGCTCGACAACCTGCTCAACTCCCTCGATGCGGGCATCGACCCCATCGAACAACTGATCGAGGCCAACTAAATGGCGCTGATCTCTGAAACCTCGATCCTCCTCGATGGCGGCCGCGTTTCGCGCGGCAACCTCACCAAGGCGCGCATCCGCTGGGTCATCGTGGCGCTGCTGGCGGTGTTCGCCGTCGTCGCCGGCCGGCTGGTGCAGCTCGGCGCGACCGTCACCGACGCGACCATCGAAGGCGTCGCCCGCGACGTCATCACCGCGACGCGCCCGGCGCTGCTCGATCGCAACGGCCTCGAAATGGCCGTCGATATCCGCGTGCCCTCGCTCTTTGCCGAACCGCGCCGCATCGTCGATGTGGAAGAGGCGGTGACGAAGCTGCGCACCGTGCTGCCCGATCTCGACGAGAAGTGGCTGCGCGACAAGCTCAGCGGCGACAAGGGCTTCGTCTGGATCAAGCGTGAGCTCACCCCGCAGCTCGAAGAGAAGATCTTTCAGCTCGGCCTTCCGGGGCTCGATTTCGTCACCGAGTCGAAGCGCTTCTACCCCTCGGGCCGCGAGGCCTCGCACATCCTGGGCGGCGTCAATATCGACAACCAGGGCACCATGGGCATCGAAAAGCACATGGACGACGAGGACCTGGCGCTGCTCCAGTCCGTCGGCATCGCCCGCGACCAGGCGCTGACCCCGGTCAACCTGTCGATCGATCTGCGCGTCCAGCACGCCATGTACGAGCAGCTCGCCGACGCCATCACCCGCTACCAGGCCATTGCCGCCTCGGGCGTCATGGTCGACATCAAGACCGGCGAAGTCATCGGCATGGTGTCGCTGCCCGATTACGATCCAAACGATCCGGGCTCGATCAATGCCGACTATAACGGCAAGGCGGGCCAGCGCTTCAACCGCATCACCTCAGGCATCTACGAGCTCGGCTCGACGATGAAGACGGTGACGATGGCGGCCGCGCTCGACTCGGGCAAGGTGCACCTCAGCGACACGTTCGATGCGCGCTTTGGCGTCCGCTTCGGCCGCTTCACTATCGACGATTTCCACGGCAAGCACCGCATTCTCTCGGTGCCCGAGATCTACAAGTACTCGTCGAACATCGGCACCATCCACGTGATGCAGGCCCTCGGCAAGGACGAGTTCCACGACTTCATGACCAAGATCGGCTTCGACCAGAAGGTGCCGTTCGAGCTGCCCGAAATGCGCATGCCGAAGCTGCCGGCCAAGTTCAGCGACATCGTCGCGGCCACGGCCTCGTTCGGCCACGGTATCTCGATCAGCCCGCTCCACATGGCGCAGGCCTATGCGGGCTTCGTCAATAACGGCTTCATGGTGCCGGTGACGCTGATGAAGCGCACGCCGGAAGAAGCCGCCAAGCTCGGCAAGCAGATCATCTCGCCCGAAACGAGCAAGGAAATCCGTGCGCTCATGCGCCTCAATGCGCTCGAAGGCTCGGGCACGCGCATGAACATGTACGCCAACGGCTATCGCGTCGGCGGCAAGACCGGTACGGCCGAAAAGGTCATCAAGGGCCGTTACGCCACCGGCACCAACCTCAACGTGTTCGCCGCCGGCTTCCCGCTCGACAAGCCCGAATACGTGATGGTCATCGTCGTCGACGAGCCCAAGCGCGAAAGCCCGACCACCGGCACCACCGCGGGCTGGAATGCGGGTGAAGTCACCGGGCGTATTGTGGCACGCGTTGCACCAATGCTGGGAATCAGCCCCGACTTCAGCCAAGTGTTGGATGATGAACTTGTCCCGCCAGCAATCCGCTGAAGCTTTGCCGGAAGGAAGCGAAGACTTGCCCTTCGCGCTCAAAGAACTGCTCAAAGGTGCCGGTGCGCGTGGTGTTCCGGCGCTCGACGTCGAAGGGGTGAATGCCGATAGCCGCGCCGTCGGAGTGGGCGAAGCGTTCTTCGCTCTCCCCGGTACACGCGTGCACGGCGACAGCTTCGCCGCCCAGGCCGTCGGCCGCGGCGCGACCGCGATGGTCACCGACCGCAGCCCCGACACCGATCCCGGCGTCCCCGTGGTGATGGTCAAGGATGTGCGCGCCGCTTACGCCCGCGCCGCCGCCCGCCAGTTCGCGCCACAGCCGCGTGTTACCGCCGCCGTCACCGGCACCAACGGCAAATCCTCGATCGTTTCCTTCGTGCGCCAGATCTGGGCGGCGAGCGGCATCAAGGCGGCGAGCCTCGGCACCGTCGGCATCGAGACCAATGACGGCATCCGCCCGCAGGAACTCACCACCTCCGACCCGCTGAAGCTCCACGCCGACCTCGCCGGCCTCAAGGCCGAGGGCATCGACCACGTGGCGATGGAAGCCTCCAGCCAGGGGCTCGACCAGCGGCGCGTCGACGGCATCCGTTTCAACGCCGTGGCCTTCACCAATCTGAGCCGCGACCATCTCGACTATCACCGCGACATGGCCGAGTACCGCGACGCCAAGCTGCGGCTCTTCACCGACCTCATCGCCGATGGCGGCGCGGCCATCGTCAACGCCGACGATCCCGAACACACGCCGTTCCTCTTCGCCGCGCTCGACAAGGGCGCGCGTCTCCTCACCGTGGGCCGCGAGGGCGCGTTCTTCGAGATCACCGAGGTCGTCAATGAGGGCTATGGCCAGCGCGTCACTGGCCGCATGGTCGGCGAGCCCGCCAATTTCCGCCTGCCGCTGACCGGCGCCTTCCAGGTCTCGAACGCCGTCGTCGCGCTGGCGCTCGCCGTCTCGACCGGTGCGCCCGCCGACAAGGCGCTGAAGGCCCTCGAAACGCTGAAGGGTGCAAAGGGCCGGCTGGAGCTGGTCGCCGAGCACAATGGCGCGGCGATCTTCGTCGACTATGCCCACAAGCCGGTGGCGCTCGAAACGGCGCTCGAATCGCTCCGTCCCTTCGCCAAGAACCGCCTCAAGCTCGTGTTCGGCTGCGGCGGCGACCGCGACAAGGGCAAGCGCCCGATCATGGGCGAGATCGCCGGCCGCATGGCCGACGACGTCATCGTCACCGACGACAACCCGCGCACCGAGGATCCGGCGGCCATCCGCGCCGAGATCATGACCGCGCTGGACGGTGCCACCGAGATCGGCGATCGCCGCAAGGCCATCGAAGCCGCCATTGCCGGGCTCGCGCCGGGCGACGTGCTGCTGATTGCGGGCAAGGGCCACGAGGACTATCAGATCGTCGGCACCACCAAGCACCATTTCTCCGACCACGAAGTGGTGCTGGAGACGCTCAAGAGGACCTGACCGATGCCCGCACTCTGGACCGTCGCCGAGATCGTCAAGGCCACCGGCGGCAGGCCCGAGGGCATTTCGGACGGTCCGATCAGCGCCATCACCATCGATTCGCGCGAAGTGCCGCCCGAGGCGCTGTTCGTAGCCATCAAGGGCGACGTGCATGACGGCCACGACTTCGTCGGCAAGGCTCTCGAAGCCGGCGCTGCGGCTGCGCTCGTTTCCGAGGCCTGGTTCACGAAGAACGGTGGCGGCAAGAACCTCATCGTCGTCCTCGATCCACTGAAGGCGCTCGAGCAGATGGCGATCGCCGCGCGGGCCCGCAGCCGCGCCATGATCGTCGCCGTCACCGGCAGCGCCGGCAAGACCACCACCAAGGAAGCGATCCGCACGGCGCTCTCTGCTGCCGGCGAAACCCACTGGTCGATCAAGAGCTTCAACAATCACTGGGGCGTGCCCCTGATGCTTGCCGGCCTGCCGCGCGAGGCCCAGTTCGGCGTCTTCGAGATCGGCATGAACCACGCGGGCGAGATCACACCGCTGGTGAAGCTGGTGCGCCCGCACGTCGCCGTCATCACCACGGTTGCTGCAGCGCATCTCGAGTTCTTCAACTCCGTGGCCGATATCGCCCTCGCCAAGGCCGAGATATTCAACGGCCTCGAGCCCGGCGGCACGGCGCTGCTCAACGCCGACCACGAATATCTCCACATCCTCTTTGCCCAGGCGCGCGAGGCGGGCGTCTCTCGTATCGTGACCTATGGCTACGAGGAGAATTCGGACTGGTGGATCGCCGGCGTCACCCAGCTCGACAACCGGATGGCCGCCGATATCCGCCACGAAGGCCAGTCCTATCACCTGCGCCTCAACGTGCCGGGCAAGCACATGGTGGCGAACGCCGTCGCCGCGCTCGCCGTCTCGCACCTTGCGGGCGAGGGCACCAAGGTGGCGCTCGACGCGCTGGCCGAGTTCGGTGCGCCCGAGGGCAGGGGGCTCACGCTCAAGCTCGGCCCCAAGAAGAACCCGCTGCTCCTCGTCGATGAGAGCTACAACGCCAACGTCGCCTCGATGAACGCGGCGCTCGAACTCTACACCGGGGTCAAGCCGCCCTCGGGCAAGAAGCTCGTCGTCCTCGGCGACATGCTGGAGATGGGCCCGCAGGGTCCGCTGCTCCATGCCGGCCTCGCCGAAGCCGTGGTGAAATCCGGCGCGAGCCACGTTTTCCTCGTCGGTTCCGCCATCCGCTCGCTCGCCGAGGAACTCACGCGGCGGGCCGAGCGCGACCGCGATTCGCCCGGCGTCACCCATGTGGCGACCGTCGAGGAGATCGGTGAGCCGCTCTTCGCCGCCCTTGCCTATGGCGATGCAGTTATGGTCAAAGGGTCGAAAGGCGTGCGGCTTGCTTCGCTGGTGAAAACCATCCGCAAGCGCTTCGAGAACGCCTGAGCAGGGCCAGAATCGCCGGTCCCGCGACCAGCTTGGGACGAGTGGGACACCGACAGGATGTTGTATTTCCTCGGGCAGTTGGGCGAGAGCCTCGCCGCCTTCAACGTGTTCCGCTACATCACCTTCCGCACAGCGGGCGCAGTCGTAACGGCGCTGTTCTTCGTCTTCCTCTTCGGCCCCAACATGATCGCTTCCCTGCGCATCCGGCAGGGCAAGGGGCAGCCGATCCGTGAGGATGGCCCGGCGAGCCACCTGCTGACCAAGAAGGGCACGCCCACCATGGGCGGCCTCATGATCCTCGCCGGTTCGGTCAGCTCGATCCTCCTCTGGTCGAACCTCTCCAACGGCTATGTCTGGGCCGTGCTGTTCGTCACCGTGTCGTTCGGCGCCATCGGGTTCTACGACGACTATCTCAAGGTCAAGCGCATGTCGCATGCCGGGTTCTCCGGCCGCCAGCGCCTCGCCATCGAGGCCGTCGTCGCGGTGATCGCGGGCTATATCCTCGCATCGCTGACCCCGCCCGAAATCGCCAATTCGGTGATGTTCCCGTTCCTGAAGGGCGCCGGACTGCCGCTGAGCTACGGCTTCTACATCTTCGCCGCCTTCGTCATCGTCGCCGCCGGCAACTCGGTGAACCTCACCGACGGCCTCGACGGCCTCGCCATCGTCCCGGTGATGGTCGCCGCCGCCTGTTTCGGCCTCATCGCCTACCTCGTCGGCTCGGTGACCTACGCCGACTACCTGCTTCTCAACACCGTCCCCGGCACCGCCGAACTCTCGGTGGTCTGTGGCGCGCTGATCGGCGCGGGCCTCGGCTTCCTCTGGTTCAATGCCCCACCCGCCCAGATCTTCATGGGTGACACCGGCTCCTTGGCCCTCGGCGGCGCGCTCGGCACCATCGCGGTCGCCACCAAGCACGAAATCGTGCTCGCCATCATCGGCGGCCTCTTCGTCCTCGAAGCGGTCTCGGTGATCGTCCAGGTCGCGAGCTTCAAGCTCACCGGCAAGCGCGTCTTCAAGATGGCCCCGATCCACCACCATTTCGAAATGATGGGCTGGACCGAAAGCCAGGTCGTCATCCGCTTCTGGATCATCAGCTTCGTCCTGGCGCTGATCGGCCTGAGCTCGCTCAAGCTGCGCTGAGACGTCCCCCCTGGGGCACTCGCGCGCAACACCCACGGTGTCACCCCGGCGAAGGCCGGGGCCCATCCTGAGCGCCCTCCACCTCAGTGACCTTGCGGCTACCCCTCAGGCTGGATCCCGGCCTTCGCCGGGATGACCGTGGACCTCGCCAACCCCGATCACGGATTCGCAAAACGCGAGTCTGTTCCGAACTTCGTAACCATCAGCCCGGTACAGTCTCACTCGTAATGCGTACGGGGAGCGCTGCCGGGCAGGGTGGCGTCACGACAATGTTTGCACGCGAGCGCAAGACGCCCATCGCCGAGTGGTGGTGGACCATCGACAAGGGCCTTCTCGCCGCCCTGATCCTTCTCCTGATGGCCGGCGTCATGCTGAGTTTCGCCGCGAGTCCGCCCGTGGCGGAGCGCATCGGCCTCAACGGCTGGTACTTCATCGTCCGCCAGGCCATGTTCGCGGCCATCGCCGTGCCGATCATGCTGGGAGCCTCCATGCTCCCGCACCGCGCCGCACGCTGGGTGGCGCTCGGCATGCTCATCTCCTTCATCATCCTCCTGTGGCTGACCCTCAAGGTCGGCGTCGAGGTGAAGGGCGCCAAGCGCTGGATTTCCTTCGCCGGCAACACCGTACAGCCCTCGGAATTCGTCAAACCCGCCTTCGCCGTCATCGGCGCCTGGCTCTTTTCGGAGAGCATGAAGCAGAAGGGTGTGCCTGGCCGCATCATGGCCACCGGCATCATGCTGTCGATCGTCGGCGGCCTGCTGCTCCAGCCCGATATCGGGCAGACCGCGCTGGTGCTCGCCACCTGGGGCGCGCTGCTCTTCCTCTCGGGCATTTCGTGGTTCGTCATCGTCGGGCTCGGCGCCGGCGCTGTGGGCCTGATGTTCGCCGCCTATTCGATCTTCCCGCACTTCGCCAAGCGTATCGACAGCTTCCTCAGCCCCGAGGATACCGAGCATGGCAGCTACCAGATGGAGAAGGCCCTCGCCTCGCTCCAGGAGGGCGGCTGGTTCGGTCGTGGTCCCGGCGAATCGGTGGCCAACAAAGCCATCCCCGACGCGCATGCCGACTACGTCTTCTCGGCCGCGGCCGGTGAGTTCGGCGTCGTCTTCTGCATCTGCCTCGTGGCGCTCATCGCCTTCATCGTGGTGAAGGCGCTGCTCGGCGCGCAGCAGCAGTCGAGCCTCTTCGCGCGGCTCGCGGGCTCAACCCTCGCCATCCAGTTCGGCCTGCAGTGCGGCATCAACCTTGCGGTGAACCTCAACCTCATCCCGCCCAAGGGCATGACGCTGCCGTTCGTCTCGTATGGCGGCACCTCGATGCTCGCCATCGCCTTCGGCATGGGGCTGATGCTGGCCTTCACGCGCAAACGGCCTGAGGAGCGCCTCGTCACCGGGCTTCCCGCCTACCGTCCCGCGGTGCTAAGCCCGGCGGAATGAGCACCTTCGTCCTAATGGCAGGCGGCACGGGCGGACATCTCTTCCCGGCCATGGCACTGGCGCAGGAACTGCGCCGGCGCGGTCACGACATCCAGCTGATGACCGATCATCGCGTCGCCGCCTATGGCGACAAGTTCCCGGCCAGCCAGACCCACATCGTCCCCTCGGCCACTCCGTCGGTCCGCAACCCGGTGAAGTTCGTCGTCGCCGGCGCCAAGATCCTCTGGGGCACCGGCATTGCGCTCGGCAAACTCTCCGCCGTGCGCCCTGATGCCGTCGTCGGGTTCGGCGGCTACCCGGTGTTCCCGCCCTTCCTCGCCGCGCGCATCCTCGGCATTCCGGGCATCCTCCACGAGCAGAACGCAGTGATGGGCCGCGCCAACCGGGCGCTGGCCCGCTTCGCCAACCGCATCGCGCTCAGCTTCCCCAAGACGCTGAAGGTCGAGGCCTTTACGGCCAAAACCGTGCTTACCGGCAATCCGCTGCGCGACCGCGCCATCGCCGCGTCCGCGACGCCTTATCCCGAGCTCACCGCCGATGGCCCCATCCGCATCACCGTCACCGGCGGCAGCCAAGGCGCCCGTATCTTCGCCGACGTGATGTCCGGCGCCATTGCGGCGCTGCCCGAGCCGATCCGCGCCCGCATCCGCCTCTCGCAGCAGTGCCGCGCCGAGGACCTCGACCGTGTCACCGAGGCCTATCGGGCCTCCAAGGTGAACGTCGACCTCCAGCCCTTCTTCACCGATCTGCCGGAGCGCATGGCCAACTCGCACCTCGTCATCGCCCGCTCGGGCGCCTCGACGATTGCCGAGCTGACCGTGCTCGGCCGCCCCGCCATCCTCGTGCCGCTGCCGGGCGCGCTCGATGCGGACCAGAAGAACAATGCGCTCCTCATGGAGACGGCCGATGCCGGCTGGATCATGGAGCAGGCCACGCTTACGCCCCAATCGCTTGGCACCCGTCTGACCTCACTTTTGAGTGATCCGGCGGTGCTGCCCAAGGCGGCTGCGGCGGCAAAGACACTCGGACAGCCGGACGCTGTCGCCAAACTCGCGGACGTCGCCGAACGTCTCGCCCAGAAGGGAAAAGCCTCATGAAGATGCCGCGCAATATCGGTCCGGTGCACTTCGTCGGCATCGGCGGCATCGGCATGAGCGGCATCGCCGAAATCCTGCACAACCAGGGCTACAAGGTCCGCGGCTCCGACGCTTCGGAAAGCCAGAACGTGCAGCGCCTGCGCGCCATGGGCATCGAGGTCGCCATCGGCCAGTCGGCCGACAACCTCAAGGACGCGGCCGTCGTCGTCATCTCGTCGGCGATCAAGAAGGGCAACCCCGAGCTCGCCGCCGCCCGCTCGCGCGGCCTTCCCGTGGTTCGCCGCGCCGAAATGCTGGCCGAGATCATGCGGTTCAAGAACTCGATCGCCATCGGGGGCACCCACGGCAAGACCACGACGACCACGCTCGTCGCGACCCTGCTCGACGCCGCCAACTACGATCCCACCGTCATAAATGGCGGCATCATCAACGCCTACGGCACCAACGCCCGCCTCGGCGACGGCGAATGGATGGTGGTCGAGGCCGACGAGTCGGATGGCACCTTCGTCAAGCTGCCCGCCGACGTCGCCATCGTCACCAATGTCGATCCCGAGCACCTCGACTATTACGGCGACTTCGACAAGGTGAAGCAGGCCTTCATCAACTTCGTCGAGAACGTGCCGTTCTACGGCTTCGCCGTCATGTGCCTCGATCACCCCGAGGTGCAGGCGCTCGTCGGCCAGATTCGCGATCGCCGCGTCATCACCTATGGCCGCAACCCGCAGGCCGATGTCCGCCTCGTCGACCTCGAGATCTATGATGGCGCGAGCCACTTCTCGGTCGAAATCCGCGACCGCATCCGCATGACCCACCTGCGCATCGAAGGCCTCGAGCTGCCGATGCCGGGCGAGCACAATGCGCTCAATGCCACGGCGGCGATCGCCGTCGCCGACCAGCTCAAGGTGCCGGCCGAAGCCATCCGCAAGGGCCTCAAGAACTTCTCGGGCGTGAAGCGCCGGTTCACCCGCACCGGCACCGTCGGCGGCATCACCGTCATCGACGATTACGGCCACCACCCGGTCGAGATCGCCGCCGTGCTCAAGGCCGCCCGCCAGTCGGCCAAGCGCGACGTCATCGCCGTGGTGCAGCCCCACCGTTACAGCCGCGTCCACGACCTCTTCAACGAGTTCGCCGCCTGCTTCAACGATGCCGACACCGTGATCGTCGCCCCCATCTACGCCGCCGGCGAAACCCCGATCGAGGGCGTGACGCACGAGGAGCTGGTCGCCCGCATCCGCGCCCGTGGCCACCGCGACGCCCGCGTCATCGACCGGCCTGAGGCGCTCGCGCCGCTCATCGCCGCCCGGGCGCAGGAGGGCGACTACGTCGTCTGCCTCGGCGCCGGCAACATCACCCAATGGGCCGCGGCGCTCCCCGCCGAGCTCGGCAAGCTGATCGGCCAAGAGCCGGTCGCCCCCTAATCAACACGCCGGAGGCAGCATGAACATGCACGTCACCCAGTGGCCCGATCTCATCCCCTCGCTGCAGCCGTGGATTTCCGACGTCCGCGGGCAGCTGGTGCCCAACCAGCCGCTCGACGAGATGACGACCCTGCGCGTCGGCGGCCCGGCACAGCTCTTCTTCCGCCCGGTCGACGAGGATGACCTCGCGTTCTTCCTGAAGCACCTGCCGGCCGAAATCCGCGTCACCGTGGTCGGCATCGGCTCGAACCTGCTGATCCGGGAAGGCGGCCTCGATGGTGTCGTCATCCGCTTGCCCGCCAAGGGTTTCGGCCAGATCGAGATCCTCGACGGCCACCGGGTGCGGGCAGGGGCTGCCGTCCCCGACGTGAAGGTTGCGACCGCCTCGGCCGAAGCCGGCATCGATGGCCTCTGGTTCTACCGCGGCATCCCCGGCGGCATCGGCGGCGCGCTCTACATGAATGCCGGCTGCTACGGCACCGAGACGCGCGACCGCATGGTCGAGCTCCGCGCCGTCACCCGCCAGGGCGAGATCGTCACGCTCACCCACGAGCAGATGGGCTACCTCTACCGCAAGTCGAACGGCCCGCGCGGCGCCGTCTTCACCTCGGGCACCTACCAGGGCTTTGCCGGCGATCCCGAAAAGATCCTCACCGAGATGCGCACCGTCACCGAGCGGCGCGAAAGCTCGCAGCCGACCAAGGCCAAGACCGCCGGCTCGACCTTCAAGAATCCCGAAGGCCATTCGAGCTGGAAGCTGATCGACGAGGCCGGCGGCCGCGGCTTCACCTTCGGCCGCGCCCAGATGAGCGAGATGCACTCCAACTTCCTCATCAACATGGGCGAGGCGGACGCGTTCGAAGTCGAGACGGTCGGCGAGAGCATCCGCCAGAAGGTCCGCGACAAGCACGGCGTCGAGCTCAAATGGGAAGTCCGCCGCATGGGCCACTTCCTCCCCGGCCGCGAGGTCCGCGAATTCATGGACGGCGCGCCGTTCACCGGAGCCGTCTGATGACCAAACATGTCGCCGTCCTGATGGGCGGCATTGCCAATGAGCGCCCGGTTTCGCTGGCCTCGGGCCGGCAGTGCTCCGATGCGTTGCAGCGCGCCGGGTACAAGGTCACCGACGTCGATGTCGGCTACGATATTGCCGAGCGCCTGCGCGAGCTGAAGCCCGATGTCGCCTTCAACGCGCTCCATGGCGTCTTCGGCGAGGATGGGACGATACAGGGCGTGCTCGAGTTCCTGTGCATCCCCTACACCCACTCGGGCGTACTCGCCTCGGCGCTGGCCATGAACAAGCACCAGGCCAAGATCATGCTCAAGGCGGCCGGCATTCCGGTCACCGATCACCTGATCGCCAACCGGGCGGAAGTGGCGCGCTCGCACCTGATGCAGCCGCCCTATGTGGTAAAACCGATCGCCGATGGCTCGAGCTTCGGCGTGTTCATCGTCAAGGCCGACCAGTCGCATCCGCCGCAGGAACTGCTGCGCGAGGACTGGAACTCAGGCGAAGAAGTGATGGTCGAGCGCTACATTCCGGGCCGCGAACTCACCTGCGCGGTTATGGGCGATGTGGCGCTGGGCGTTACCGAGATCGTCACCGATCTCAGCTTCTACAATTATGAAGCGAAATACGCCAAAGGTGGCTCCCGCCACATCATTCCGGCACAAATTAAACCGGAAATTTACGACAAAGTGCAGAAGATGTCGCTCAAGGCGCATGCTGCGCTTGGGTGCCGGGGCGTGACGCGGACTGACTTCCGCTTCAACGACAGGGCCGGGGTGGACGGGGAACTCGTCTGCCTCGAGATCAACACCCAGCCGGGCATGACCGAGACGTCACTTGCCCCCGAGCAGGCCCGCCACGCGGGACACAGCTTCGAGGAGCTGGTGTCCTGGTTGGTGGAGGATGCGAGTTGCAACAGGTAGGGGCTAAGGGTTTTGCCAATGCCCGACCCGTCGATCCCCGCCAGTTTCCTGCCGTCGTTCAGTCGCCCGGGCGCAACGCGCTCGTTCGCGCGAACCACATGTGGGTGCTGCACAAGCAGCGGATCGTCCAGGTCTTCGCCGCCATTCTGGCGCTCTTCGCGTTTGCCGGCCTGATCGCCGCCAAGGACGTTATCTTCGAGGGCGGGGTCACCGCCTTCAAGTTCGTCCAGGGCGAGTTCGCCTCGGCCGGCTTCGGCATCAAGTCGATCGAGATTTCCGGCCAGGTCCTCACCAAGGACGCCGACATCATCACGCTGCTCACCGTCGGCACCGGCGATTCGACCCTCACCTTCGATGCGCAGAAGGCGCAGGCACGGCTCGAGTGGCTGCGCTCGGTGAAATCCGCCACCGTCCGCAAGGTCTACCCCAACCGCGTCATCGTCTCGATCGTCGAGAAGACGCCGGTCCTCCGCTGGCGCGTTGGCAACACCACCTGGCTCATCGACGAGCGTGGCGACAAGATCGGCACCGACATCGCGTCCTACACCGAGCTGCCTCTGGTCATCGGGCAGGGCGCTGCCGACGACGCCGTGCCCATGGTGCGCCTCCTTGCCCGCCACGAAAAGGTCAATGACGGGCTCGCCGCGCTCAGCCGCATCGGCGACCGCCGCTGGGACCTCATCTATCGCAACGGGCTCCGCGTTCAGCTGCCGGAAACCGGCGTGGCGCAGGCGCTCGACCGCCTCGACATCTACCAGGCCCAGTACCAGTTGCTCGACCGCGACGTGACGCAGATCGACCTGCGCGTTCCCGGCCTCGTGACGCTGAAGCCGGGTGAGGCTGCCGCCGCACAGATCGCCGCGACCTCGGGCAAGCCGCACAAGGTCAAGGGTTCGTCCGAATACGAGACTGCCGCCGAAAAGAAGGCGGACGGGACTACTGGATCGCACTGACATGATGATGACCGACGCCATGACTGCCCGGCTCAAGCCGCTCGCTCCCGGCAAGACTTCGCTGGTGACCGTGCTCGATATCGGCTCGACCAAGATCTGCTGCATCATCGCCCGCCTCGTGCCCCGTCCCGAGGGCAAGACGCTGCGTGGGCGCACCCACAATGTCGAAGTCATCGGCTTCGGCTACGGCCCGTCCTCCGGCATCAAGTCCGGCGTCATCACCGATCTCGACAAGGCCGAGCAGGCCGTGCGCACCGTGGTCGGTATGGCCGAGCGCGCCGCCGGCGTCACCGTGCAGTCGGTCATCGTCAACGTCACCGCCGGCCGTCTCGGCTCCGAGACTTTCTCGGCCACCGTCAATCTGGGCGGTACCGAAGTGGAGCGGGCCGACGTGCAGCGCGTGCTGCGCGCCGTCAACGAGCGCTCCGTGCGCCCCGAGCGCTCCATCATCCACGCGCTCCCCATCGGCTACGCGCTCGATGGCCAGAAGGGCGTGCGCGATCCGCGCGGCATGGTCGGCGAGAAGCTCTCGGTCGATGTCGCGTGCGTGTCGGCCGAAACCCTCGCCATGCGCAATGTCGAGCTGGTGCTGCACCGCTGCCACCTGCAGATCGAAGCGCTGACTGCCACGCCCTACGCCTCGGGCCTCTCGACCCTCGTCGACGACGAGAGCTCGCTCGGCGTCGCGTGCATCGATTTCGGCGGCGCCACCACCACGGTGTCCGTCTTCGCCGAGGGCCACCTCGTCTATGCCGACGCCATCGCCATCGGCGGTCACCACCTGACCCTCGACATCGCCCGCCAGCTCTCGGTCGGCATTGCCGATGCCGAGCGGCTCAAGACCATGTACGGCTCGGTGCTGCCCGGCCAGACCGACGATCGCGAGATGATCCCGATCACCCCGGTCGGCGCTACGCGTGACGAAGCGCCGGGCCAGATCCCGCGCTCGCACATCACCCGCATCATTCGCCCGCGCGTCGAGGAAGTCCTCACCGCCATCAAGGACCGCATGCAGGCGACCGGCATGATGGATATCTGCGGCCGCCGCTTCGTTCTCACCGGTGGCGGTTCCGACCTCACCGGCCTGCCCGAAGTCGCGCGCCGCATCCTCGCCCGCAACGTCCGTAATGGCCGTCCGCTCGGTATCTCGGGCCTGCCCGACATGGCAAAGGGCCCGGCCTTCGCCACCGTTGCCGGCATGCTGATCTACCCGCAGGTCTGCGGGCAGGAATATGCCGAGCCACGCCGCACCGCCAAGCTCACCGGCACCGACGGCTACTTCGCCCGCGTCGGCAGCTGGCTCCGCACCAGCTTCTAAGGGCTCAGCCCGCCCGCCAGAGAGGCACGCCCATGCGGTGGATCAAGGCCGTCGTCATCTTCCTGCTGACGCTGGCCGCCATCGCCGGCTTTGCCCCCGGTGACGCCGGCAATCCGGGGCAGGTGACCCGCTTCGGCCTCGCCTATTCGATGAGCGAGGGCCGCCTCGACATCGACAATTTCCGCCAGCTTACCGTCGATATCGCCCGCTTCGAGGGCCGCTACTACGCCGACAAGCCGCCCGGCCTGTCGCTCCTCGCCACGCCCGCCGTATGGGTCGGCCGCGCGGTCATGAACATCCCGCCCGGCACCTGGCCGCTCACCCGCGAGCAGACCTGGGCGCTCACCAAGATCGCCATCGTCTCCTCGGTCGGCCTCCTCGCCGCGCTCGCCGCCGCGATCCTCTACCTCCTGGCCCGCCGCCTCGGCGCCTCCGACAACGCAGCGCTCTTTGCCGCCTGCACGCTGGCGCTCGGCACACCCTTCCTCAACTGGTCGACCACCATCTTCCCCCATGCCGCGACCGGCAGCCTGCTGCTGATGGCGCTTGCGCTCATCCTCTGGGCCCGCGGACGAACCTCGTGGTGGATCGCTCCGCTGCTCGGCCTCATCCTCGGCTACAGCATCACCATCGATTTCACCGCCGCACCCGCCGTGGCGCTGCTCGGCCTCTACTGCCTGTTCCGCGAACGGGGCCGCTTCTGGCAGCGAGCCATCGGCGCAGCGCTCGGCGGCCTCATTGGGCTGCTGCCGCTCTTCATCTACAACTGGATGGTGTTCCACTCGCCCTTCAAGCTCGGCTACTCCGAGGTCGTCGGCTTTGCCGGCATGAAGGTCGGCCTCTTCGGCCTCACCGTACCCGACCCGGCGGTGATCGTCGAAATCCTGTTCGGCCTCCGCCGCGGCATGCTCCCGCTCGCCCCGGTCCTGCTGCTGCTCCCCTTAGGCTGGTGGGCCATGTGGAAGCGGCCCGACCTCCGCGGCGTGCTATGCATCACGCTGGGCATCGCGGCCTGCTTCATCCTCGTCAACGCCAGCTATTATTACTGGGACGGTGGCTCCTCGACGGGCCCGCGCCACATCGTCGCCATCCTGCCGGTCCTCGCCATCGCGCTGAGCTTCGCGTGGCCCCAAGGCTGGCTCGCCCGAGCCATCGCGCTGCTCCTCCTCGCCGTCAGCCTCGGGATCTCCGCGGCCGTCCCCGGCATTGAGCAGTTCGCCCCGGCGCAAATGCCGTTCCCGCTCTGGGATCCGATCCTCACCGGCTTGATGAAGGGGGCAGGGTGGGACGGCCTCGTCCGCATGCTGCTGCCGTGGTTCGGCTTCGCCGTCCTGCCCTTCCTGCGCGACCGCTCGGCGGAGGGCAGGGCGCCACAGTCCTGAGTCGTCTTTTCGAGCGTTCACGCGGTACGTAAGCACCCTTATCGGCATGCTTAACGAATGGTGACCAAGTCCCTGCCGACGCTTGCAATTTGCGATCACGTTAACCCGTTCAAGTGCATTGTTAGGACCTGATTAACGAATTGGCGACTAATACTTGTCCCACACGCCACGCCATGGGGCCCTAGATGACCATCAACCTCACCATCCCCGATATTCAAGAATTGAAGCCGCGGATCACCGTGTTCGGTGTCGGCGGAGCGGGCGGTAATGCGGTCAACAATATGATCGCGTCGGGCCTCAGCGGGGTGGACTTCGTCTGCGCCAACACCGACGCACAGGCACTCGCGCTGTCGAGCGCCCAGCGCATCATCCAGCTCGGTGTTTCGGTGACCGAAGGCCTCGGCGCCGGTTCGCACCCGGAAGTCGGCCGCGCCGCCGCTGAAGAAAGCTACGACGAGATCAACGATCACCTGTCGGGCGCCCACATGGTGTTCATCACCGCCGGCATGGGCGGCGGCACCGGCACCGGCGCTGCCCCCGTGGTGGCCCGCGCGGCCCGCGAGCAGGGCATCCTGACGGTCGGCGTCGTCACCAAGCCCTTCACCTTCGAAGGCAACCGTCGCGCCCGCCTCGCCGAGGATGGGATCGACGAGCTTCACCGGCATGTCGACACGCTGATCGTCATCCCGAACCAGAACCTCTTCCGTGTCGCCAACGAGAAGACCACCTTCGCGGACGCCTTCAAGATGGCGGACCAGGTGCTCTACTCGGGCGTCGCGTGCATCACCGACCTCATGGTCAAGGAAGGCCTCATCAACCTCGATTTTGCCGACGTCCGCGCCGTGATGCGTGGCATGGGCAAGGCGATGATGGGTACAGGCGAAGCCTCGGGCGACGATCGTGCCCGCCACGCGGCAGAAGCCGCCATCGCCAACCCGTTGCTCGACGATGTGTCGATGCACGGCGCGCGTGGCCTCCTCATCTCTATCACCGGCGGCCCCGACCTCACCCTCTACGAGGTCGATGAAGCCGCGAGCCGCATCCGCGAGGAAGTCGACTCGGACGCCAACATCATCCTCGGCGCCACCTTCGATCCGGATATGACCGGCACCATCCGCGTCTCGGTCGTTGCGACCGGCACCGACGCCACCATGGTGCAGGCTCTCGAGCCGATGAAGGCCAACCCGACCCGCGTGCCGCTGACCGCGACCGCGATGCGCCAGGCCGCCGCCGAGCGCCAGCCGGCGCCCGCCCCGGTCATGCAGGCTCCCGAGCCGGTCTACGAGCCGGTGATGGAGCAGGAACCCGAGCTCGAGACTCAGGTGCAGGCCGCCGTCGCCGAGGCGATCAGCCACGAGCCGTCCTACGGCTACCAGCAGGAAGAAGACGACGGCATCACCGTCGAACCCTACATCCCGCACACCGCGCCGCAGCAGCAGCTCGAGGAGGCTCCGCGTCTCATCGATGCGCCCATCCCGAGCGTCTACGTGCCCTCTTCGGCCGAGCGTCCGGACCTGCAGCGCCGCATGCCACGGACCGAAGAGCTACCCGCTGTTGCTCGCCGGACACTCAACGAACAAGAAAAGCAGGTCGAGGAGCCGCGGAATGCCCGCGCCCTCTTCAAGCGGCTCGCGTCCAACGTGGGTCTAAACCTTAAGTCGAACGAGCCGGCGCGTGCCGCTCAGCCGACCGAACCTTCCGCCGACGACGCGGCGGCCCGCAGCGCCATCGAGGCCGGAGCCTCCCGGAATCCGCGTGTTTCCGGCGCACCAGAAGGTGCTCGCGGCACTCTCGACCCGCATGGTCGGCAGCAGCCGCAGGCCCAGGCCAAAGAGCATATCGAGATCCCGGCATTCCTCCGGAAACACGGGTAATCGGCGCGGGGAAACCCGGTGTGAACCAATCCCGGTGCGGCTTCCGCGCCGGGATTTTATTGTCTATGACTGCGTCGTCGACGGGCAGGAGTCCTTAGAGCATGAATAAACTTTCGACGCGGCAGCGGACCCTTGCCGATGCCCTCGAATTTAGCGGTTTCGGAGTTCACTCCGGCGCACCCGTGACTCTCCTTCTCGAGCCCGCCGCCCCCGATTCCGGCTACACCATCACCCGCATCCTCGAGGACGGCCGCAAGCACGGTCCCGTCCCGGTGCACTTCTCCCGCGTGACCCGCACGACGCTGTGCACCACGATCGACCTGGGCGACTCGGTATCGGTCGCCACGGTGGAGCACGTGGTGTCCGCCCTCTCGGGCCTCGGCGTCGACAACGCCCACATCGTCCTCAACGGTCCCGAATGCCCCATCCTCGATGGCAGCGCCTGGCCCTTCGTCGAGGCGATCATGGCCGTGGGCCTCAACATCCAGCCCGCCGCGCGCCGCTACATCAAGATCGTGCGCCAGGTGCTGGTCCGCAACAACGAGGCCTCCGCAGCGCTCGAGCCCTATAATGGCCGCCTGTTCGACCTCGAGATCGATTTCGACAGCCGCGTCATCGGCCGCCAGCGCATGATCTTCGACTGGACGCCGCGCAAGTATTTCGACGACGTGTCGCGCGCCCGCACCTTCGGCTTCGTCCGCGACGCCAAGATTCTGCGCCAGGCCGGCTATGCGCTCGGCTCGTCGATGGAAAACTCCATCACCGTGCATGAGGATCGCATCCTCAATCCGGGTGGCCTGCGCTACGAGGACGAGTTCGTCCGCCACAAGCTGCTCGACGCCATCGGCGACCTCGCGCTCTGCGGCCTGCCCATCTACGGGCGCTTCCGGTCCTACAAGGGTGGCCACGCGCTCAACGCGCTCGTGCTCCACGGTCTCTTCGCGTCGGAGGCCAATTACGAGGTCGTTTCGGCCGACGACCTGCCTTACGCTTTCGACGGTCTCGACGACATGCCCGAGGGCATCAACGTTCGGCCATATCTGAGGTCGGTCGGCTAACCTCCCGCCACAGTTTTGAACTTATTTGCCAGTATCCGCCCTGCTAGTTCAGGGCAATTGCGTTCAGGGAATGGGGCCGCTTGTGACCATCACTCAGCACATTGGTTTTTCGCGCCAAATCGTCCGTTTCGCGGGCATTGGCGCTATGGTCGTGCTGCTGGCCGGCTGTAACCTGTTCGGGCAGCCCAAGATCAAGGAAGAGGCGATCATTCCGCCCGATACCCTGTACCAGCAGGCCCTGTCGGAAATGGACGCGCAGCGCTACGCCACCGCCGTCACCACCCTCGAAAAGCTCGAGCGCCAGCATCCCTACTCGGAGTTCAACGAGAAGGCGAAGCTGATGGAAGTCTACGCCAATTACCGCATCGGCAAGTTCGATGAGGCGATCATGGCGGCCGACCGCTACATGGCGCTCTACCCGGGCTCCAAGGAAACCGCCTACGTCCTCTACCTCAAGGGCAATTCCTATTTCGGGCAGATCAAGGACATCACGCGCGACCAGAAGATCTCGCAGGATGCCAACGAGACCTACACGCTGCTGATCTCGAACTACCCCGACAGCGACTACGCCAAGGACGCCAAGGAAAAGCTGACCATCGGCGTCGACCAGCTCGCCGGCAAGGAAATGTCGGTCGGCCGCTACTATCTCGGCCAGGGCCAGTACGCCGCCGCCATCAACCGCTTCCGCGTCGTCGCCGAGCAGTTCCAGACCTCGACTCACATCGAGGAAGCGCTGTTCCGCCTCACCGAGGCGAACCTCGCGCTCGGCCTCACGTCGGAAGCCGCGACCGCCGCCGCCGTGCTCGGCCACAACTACCCCGAATCGTCGTGGTACAAGCAGGCCTTCGACCTCCTCGCCAAGCAGGGCGTGAAGCCTGAGGTCAATTCGGGTTCGCCGCTCGCCAAGCTGCAGAAGACCTGACGCCCGAGGCGCCGGAACAGCGCATCCACAAGATTTGTTTCTTGTTTGTTCTCATTCGCCGAGTTAGTTTGCCGCCGCGATCCATCTGGTTCGCGGCGGTTCCATTTCGAGGCTGGTGATGCTCAGCGCGCTTTCGGTTCGTAACATCGTACTGATTGATCAACTCGATCTGGCGCTCGATACCGGGCTGACGGCCCTCACCGGCGAAACCGGCGCCGGCAAGTCCATCCTCCTCGATGCGCTGACCCTCGCGCTCGGCGGCCGCGGCGATGCCTCGCTGGTCCGGGCCGGCGCCGAATCGGGGCAGGTGGTGGCGGTGCTGCAGTTGCCGCGCGAGCATCCGGCCCGCGAAGCCCTGCGCGAAAACGCCATCACCGACGACGAGGACATCATCCTCCGCCGCGTGCAGTTCCCCGATGGCCGCACCCGCGCCTTCATCAACGACCAGCCCGTCTCCGCCGGCCTCCTGCAGGCCATCGGCTCGCTGGTCGTCGAAATCCACGGCCAGCACGACGATCGCGCCCTCGTCGATGTCGCTACGCACCGCGCCGCGCTCGACGCCTTCGGCGGCCACGAGGCGATGGCGAGCGCGGTCTATGCCGCGCACGAAACGCTGGTCGAGGCCAACGCCGCGGTGGAGGGCCAGCGCGCCTTGATCGCCGAGGCGGCCGCAAAGGAAGAGTATGCCCGCCACGCCGTCGCCGAGCTCGGCGAGCTTTCGGTCGAACTGGGCGAAGAGGACATCCTCGCCGAGCGCCGCCAGCGCCTGATGACGCTCGAAAAGGCCGCCGAGGAAGTCCGCGACGCCGACGAAATCCTCAACGGCCCGATGGCCCCCGGCCCGACGCTCGCGAGCCTGATGCGCCGCCTGTCGCGCAAGGCCGAATCGGGCGCCGCCATCTTCCAGCCCATTGTCGATGCGCTCGACGCGACCCTCATCTCGCTCGACACCACGTCTGACGCGCTCGAAGCCCTGAAGCGCGACATGGCCTTCGATCCCAACGATCTTGAGCGGGTCGAGGAACGCCTCTTCGCGCTCCGCGCCATGGCCCGCAAACATCACACCACCGTCGACGGCCTCGTCGAGGTGCAGATGCGCTACCAGGGCGATCTCGACCGCCTGTCGAACGGCGAAGAGACGCTCAAGGAACTCGAGGCCAAGCTGGTCCTCGCCCGCGAGACCTACACCAAGGCGGCCGACAAGCTCAGCGCCGCCCGCGAAAAGGCCGCCGCCCAGCTCAGCAAGGCTGTCGGCAAGGAACTCCCGGACCTGAAGCTCGGCGCCGCCCGCTTCATCGTCGACCTCCAGGTCGATACCAGGCGCGTCGCCGCTGCTGGCTACGACCAGGTCCAGTTCCACGTCCAGACCAACCCGGGCACGCTGGCCGGCCCGCTGCTCAAGGTCGCGTCCGGCGGCGAGCTCAGTCGCTTCCTCCTCGCGCTCAAGGTGGTGCTGGCCGATCGCGGTTCGGCCCCGGTGCTGATCTTCGACGAAATCGACACCGGCGTGGGTGGTGCCGTCGCCGACGCCATCGGCCGCCGCCTCGGCCGCCTGTCGCAGAAGGTGCAGGTGCTCACCGTCACCCACGCCCCGCAGGTCGCGGCGCGGGCCCAGAGCCACCTCCTCATCGAAAAGCAGGCGATCGAGGAGGGTGCGTTCGTGCGCACCCATGTCCGCCGCCTCGATGGCAAGCCCCGGCAGGAAGAAGTTGCCCGGATGCTCTCGGGCGCTAAAGTCACCGACGAGGCGCGCGCTGCGGCCGGAAAGCTGATTTCGGAGGTATTGTGAGTATCGACGGACGCGAGATCGAAAGCCTCAGCGAGACTGAGGCCAAGGTTGAACTCGACCGCCTGCACGAGGCCCTGAGCGCCGCCGACAAGGCCTATTTCGAGAACGACGCCCCCGACATCACCGACGCCGCCTACGACGCGATGAAGCGCGAGTATCAGGCGATCGAGACGGCGTTCCCGCAGCTGAAGCGCGACGATTCGCTCTCCGACAAGGTCGCCGGCGCGCCGGTCGAAGGTTTCTCGAAAGTCCGCCACGCCATCCCGATGCTCAGCCTCGGCAAGGCCTATACCGACGAGGACGTCGTCGATTTCATCGAGCGGGCCAAGCGCTTCTTCGAGCGTGACAAGGACCTCGACCTCGCCTTCACCGCCGAACCCAAGATCGACGGCCTCTCGGCCTCGCTGCGCTACGAAAACGGCGTCTTCATCCAGGGCGCCACCCGCGGCGACGGCGCCGTCGGCGAGGACATCACCGCGAACCTCAAGACCATCAAGGACATCCCGCAGAAGCTGAAAGGCTCGGGCTGGCCCAAGAGCATCGAAATCCGGGGCGAGGTCTACATGACCTATGCCGAGTTCGAGGCCCTGAAGGCCCGCTCCGCCGCCGTCGGCGGGCAGGAATATGTGAATCCGCGCAACACCGCCGCCGGCTCGCTGCGCCAGAAGGATCCCTCGATCACGGCGAGCCGCAACCTGCGCTTCTTCGCCTATGCGTGGGGCGCCACCACCGAGGACCCGGCGCCCACCCAGTACGAAGCGGTCCAGAAATTCGGCGAGTGGGGTTTTGCCATCAGCCCCTGGATGGTCCGCGCCAAGACGGTTGAGGAGCTGATCGCCCAGTACCACGCCATCGAGGAGAAGCGCTCCTCGCTCGGCTACGACATCGACGGCGTCGTCTACAAGCTCGACCAGCTCGAGCTCCAGCGTCGCTGGGGCTTTTCGTCCGGCGAACCGCGCTGGGCCGTGGCGCACAAGTTCCCGGCCGAGCAGGCGATGACCACGGTGCAGCGCATCGACATCCAGGTCGGCCGCACCGGCACGCTCGCCCCCGTCGCCCGCCTCGCCCCCGTCAGCGTCGGCGGCGTCGTGGTCGAGAATGTCACACTCCACAACGAGGACTATATCAAGGGCATCGACTCGACCGGCGCGCCCATCCGCGGCGACGAGCCGATCGATGTCCGCGTCGGCGACACCGTGGTGATCCAGCGCGCCGGCGACGTCATCCCGCAAATCGTCCGCGTCATCCTCGAAAAGCGACCGGCCGATGCCGTGCCCTACGAATTCCCGCACACCTGTCCGGTCTGCGGCTCGCCCGCCACACGCGAGCTCAACGAGAAGACCGGCAAGGAAGATTCCCGCCGCCGCTGCACCGGCGAGCTGATCTGCGCCGCCCAGGCCGTCGAACGCCTCCGCCACTTCGTCTCGCGCGGCGCCATGGATATCGAGGGCCTCGGCGCCGAGAACATCGACCTCTTCTTCGAGAAGGGCCTCGTCAAAACCGCGGCCGACATCTTCACCCTCCGGGATCGCCGCGCCGCCGTCCAGCAGGCCTATTTCGAGCGCCGCGAGGCCCAGGCCCAGGCCCGCGAGGCCGCCAAGGGCACGGTCCGCAAGAAGGTCCTCACCGCCGAGGAGCGCACCTACGAGGGCCTCGACAAGCTCTTCGCCGCCATCGACGCCCGTCGCGAGCCCGAGCTCGACCGCTTCATCTTCGCGCTCGGCATCCGCCACATCGGCGAAACGACCGCGGCCGCCCTCGCCAAGAATTTCAGCACCATCGAGCGTGTCATCGAAGTGGGCAAGGACGTCGCTGCGCACCCGGACGACCCGGCCTCCGTCTTCCCGTCGATCGACGGCATCGGCGGCACCGTCATCGAGGCGCTCAGCGATTTCTTCGGCAACACCCAGAACGACGAAGTGCTCGATCGACTGCTCGAGCAGGTGCACCCGAAACCCTACGTCCTCAATGTCTCCGCCACCTCCGAAGTCGCGGGCAAAACCGTCGTCTTCACCGGCAGCCTCGAAAAGCTCACCCGCGGCGAAGCCAAGGCCATGGCCGAGCGGCTGGGCGCCAAGGTCGCCGGATCAGTGTCGAAGAACACCGATATCGTCGTTGCCGGCCCCGGCGCCGGCTCCAAGCTGAAGATCGCCGCCGAGCTCGGCATCACCGTGCTCACCGAAGACGAATGGCTGGAGCTGGCCGCCAGATAGCGCAAGGAGGCGCGGGAACGATGCTGAAGCGACTGATCCTCATCGCCTGCCTCATCCTCGCCACCAGCGCCAGCCGGGCAGGGGAGGCGGGCGACCTCACTGCCGGCGCGCTCTATTCGGGCGACCTCAAGGGCGGCCTCGAAAAGCTCGAGCCGCTCGCCGCTTCCGATCAGGAAGCGAAGTTCGGCGTCGGCCTCATCCGCTTCGCCGGCGCGCTGCAAGGTCTCGCGCAGGCTCTCTACCGCCACGGCTTCACGTCGCCCGATGGCGGCCCGATGATGGGCCGGCCGCTCGCCATGCCGGTGCCCGCCAACCCCAATCCCGAGCCGCTGACCTACGAGAAATTCCGCACCCTTCTGCAGCAACTCGTCGACGCCCTCGACGCCGCCCGCCCGGTGCTGCTCGAAGCCGGCAAGTCCGGCGACTACGTGGTGCCGATCGACCTCGGCAAAGTCCGGCTCGACATCAATGGCGATGGCACGGCCTCCGACGAGGAGACGATCGGCCATTTCTTCGGCACGCCGGGCATGACCATGACCCTCAACGGCATCACGAAGACGGTCGAGGGCACCGCAGCCCCGACCATCGGCTTCGATCGTGCCGATGCCATCTGGCTCGCGGGCTACACGGAGGTGCTGGCCGCGCAGGCCGATTTCCTCCTCGCCCACGATTTCCGCCGCATGGTCGAGTCCACCTTCCACCGCATCTTCCCGCATGCCGGCCTGCCCATGCAGGACTACATTACCTCGACCGGCACGCTGATGCTCGACCCGCAATCGGACAACGCCATCGCCGACGCGCTCGCCCTGATTCACGAGCTCAGCTGGGACGTCACCGAGCCCGACCGGCTGAAGCGCGTGCTCACCCGCCTCAAGCACGTCACCGAACTCAGCCGCGAGAACTGGCAGGCCATACGCGCCGAAACCGACGACAACCACGAACTGCTGCCGAGCCCGAAGCAGACCGGCCCCAACCCGGACGCCAAAGTCACCAACGAGCAGGTCACCGCCTGGCTGAGCTCGCTCGACACAGTGGATAAAATCCTCGACGGCAAGCTGCTGCTGCCGCACTGGCGTTTCCAGCAGGGTTTTGACCTCAAGGCCTATTTCGAGACGGCGAAGCGCACCGATTTCGTCATGCTGCTCACCGGCTACGACGCGCTGCCCTACATCAAGGCCGGCCCGGTCGCGAGCGCCGAGTCCTTCAGCACGCTCACCGCCGCCTTCGGCGACGCATGGCCCGGCTACGCCTTCTGGTTCAACTGAGGCGCCGTTCAGCCTCGATACAGGCTCGGTCGGCGATAGCAGGCGCAACTTCTTCACTCAAACCGAGACCCTTATGCGCCACGCTGCCTTCGCCGCTCTCGCCCTCGTGCTGTTCGCTACGCCGTCCTTCGCCGCGGACTATTCCGACCCCAAGGCGCTCGTCGAAGCGCTCTATGCCGGCTACCAGCCGCCCAACGAGTTCCCGCCCGACATGACCGTGCTGCAGTCGAAGCGCCTCAACGCGCTCTACGACGCCGATTCCAAGGAAGCCAACGGCGAAATCGGCCGCATCGATTTCGACCCCTTCATCAACGGGCAGGACTACGAGGTCACCAAGGTCGAGATCGGCGAGCCCGTGATCGCCGCCGGCAAGGCCCTGGTGAAGGTGAACGTCGTCAATTTCGGCGAGCCCGACGAGTTCGGCCTGCTGCTCGTCAAGGAAGACGGCGGCTGGAAGGTCGACGACGTCTGGAACGACCGCCCGGACTATGCCTACGACCTGCTCGATATCCTGCAGGCGCCGATGCCTTGATTGCGGCGCGCCTCCGCCCATCTTCAGCCCCGAGGGCCCGCTAAACGGCGGGCCTCAACTGCACGGCGGGCGGCACATGCGTCAACTCATCCTCGGATTTCTCCTGGCAATCGGCCTCGCCGGCGCGGCGGAGGCCTATGACGACCCCAAGGCGCTGCTCGACGCGGTCTATGCGCCCTACACGGCCGGCCAGACGCCGGGCGATCGCGAGCAGTATTATTCGGCCCGCCTCCGGGGCCTCTACGCCGCCAATCTCGAGCGCCACGCCATCGACGGCAAGACCGGTGCCCCGATCGATCCCAACGCGCCCAACATGGTCGGCTTCGATCCCTTCATCGAGGGCGACCACGCGCTGCTGCTCGATCTGTCGATCGGCGCGCCGGTAGTGCAGGGCGACCGGGCGCTCGCGACCGTCACCTTCCACAATTTCGATCACACCAGCCTCCTCGCCATCACCATGAAGCGCGAGCAGGATGGCTGGAAGGTTGACGATATCGCCTCGATGGGCAGCGAGCAGAACTGGCTCCTGAGCTGGCTGCTGCAATACGATCCGTTTGGCGTGAACTGACCGGGCAGGGCGCCCCTCCCTGTCCGAAACCTTAAATCTGCATGGCCCCGGAACGCTTTGTGACAGCGCGCATTTTCCTGCCACAACGCAACAGGGAGCTACCCAAATGCACAAGGACGAAGTCAAAGGCGCCGCCAAGGAAGCCCGCGGGGCCGTGAAGGACGCTGTGGGCAAAGTGACCGGCGATGCCAAGCTGCGCGCCGACGGCGCCGCCGACAAGGCCGAAGGCAAGGTCCAGAAGGCTGCGGGCAAGGTGAAGGAAGCCGCCCGCGACGCGCTCAAGCACTGAGCCCCTTCTCATACTGAAAGCCGCGCTCGGGCGCGGCACCGCGATTGCCTCGCCGGCGTGGGAACCGGCTGGCGAAGGGCCCAACGCCCGGACCGGCACGGAGACCACGCCAGTCCAGCAAAACGCGGAAGCGCCGAGCGTCACCTGAAAGGCCGCCCAAGTGGCGGCCTTTTGCTATGCTGCGACCACCGCAACGGGGGAATCGCAGATGGTCGGCAGCATCCTTTCGGGCCTCGTCGCCCTCATTCACCTCTACATCCTCGTCCTCGAGATGTTCCTGTGGGACAAGCCGCAGGGCATGAAGGCCTTCGGCACCACGCCGGAATTCGCCGCCGCCAGCAAGGTGCTCGCCGCCAACCAGGGGCTCTATAACGGCTTCCTCGCCGCGGGCCTCATCTGGGGCATCTGGCTCGGCGAAGCGGGCGATCCGGTAAAGCTGTTCTTCCTCCTCTGCGTCGCCGTCGCCGGGCTCTACGGCGCCGCCACCGTCAGCCGCCGAATCCTGTTCGTGCAGACCATTCCGGCGGTCATCGCCATCATCGGCGTCTGGTTTGCGTAAGAGTTGTTCACAGGCTGGCAACTTTGATCGAAGCCAAATTGCCGCTCCATCCCACACCGGCTAACGTGGTCATCACGCGGGCGGCGTATCTGGGGTGAACTACCGATGTGGGACTTCTCCATCGGGCAGGCATTGGGGCTGATGGCGCGGACTGCGCCCTTCATCGTCCTGCGCGTGCTCGTCTATGCCGGAATCGCCATTGCCTATGTGCTCGTCACCGGCATCGGAGCAGGGGTGGGCTGGGGCATCGGCGCCTTCGGCGACGCCGATTTCCAGGGCGGCACCACCGTCTGGGGCGGCATTATCGGCTTCGGGCTGACCGCCGGGCTGCTCTATTTCGCCCGCGAATACATCCTCTACATGGTCAAGGCCGGCCACATCGCCGTGCTGGTCAAGCTCATCGACGGCGAGGCCGTGCCCGAGGGCCAGAACCAGATCAGCTACGCCACCTCCATCGTGCAGGACCGGTTCGTCGAGGCCAATGTGCTCTTCGGCGTCGATCAGCTGGTCAAGGGTGTGCTCAACGCCATTGTCGGCATCGTCCAGGGCGTGGCCTCGTTCCTGCCCATTCCGGGGCTCGAAAACCTCGTGCAGCTGGTCCGCGCATTCCTCAAGATCGCCGTCGGCCTCGTCGACGAGGTGATCCTCGCCCACGCGGTGCGCACCAGCTCCACCAACCCCTGGGCCTCGGCGCAGGAAGCCCTGGTGCTCTACGCGCAGAATTACCCCACCATGCTGAAGAACGCGGCCTGGCTCACCATCATCACCTACGGGCTCTCGTTCATCGTCTTCCTCGTCATGCTGGCGCCCGCCGCGGCCGTGGTCTGGCTCATTCCCGGCGGCTGGTCGGCGGCCGGGTTCATCTTCGCGCTCATCTTCGCCTGGGCCGTCAAGGCGGCGCTGATCGAGCCCTTCGCCATTGCCTGCATGATGCAGGTCTTCTTCCGCACCACCGCCGGGCAAACGCCCGATCCCGAGTGGGACGCGCGCATTTCCGGCGTCTCGCGGAAGTTCAACGAACTCAAGGACAAGGCCGTGCAGTGGGTAGGCGGCAATCGCGCCGCGGGCGGTATGGCGCGCTGAACATTTTCGGCGCGCGGGTAAAGGCGTAAAGTGAAGCAGGTCGTGTTCCAGCTCGATTACGGCATGGTCAGCCATGGCCTCGCCCCGCTTTACGTCGATGGCACCGCCACCGAACTCAGCTTCTGGGGCTTTTCGACCGACATCGTCCGGCGCTTGACCCGTCTCAACGAGCTCTACGACCGTCAGGTGAACTGGGACAATCCATCCGACACCACCTGGCGCATCTCCGAGCGCGACCGCAACGAGTTCAACGCGCTGTTGCCGTTCGTGGTCTCGGAGTTACAGGTCGAAATCGGCCACCGCTGGCAGATCGTCGTGGAGACGAGGGCGATCTAGGCCGCGCGGCCGCGCTCACCCCTCTCCTCAGTTCCGCTAGGTCGCTACCGCTCCCAAGCTCCACTATCCTCCCCCGCCAAGGGGGAGGATGCGCTTACACCAAACCCTGCGGCTCTATCGCCTCCTAGACTGGGCGGCATCGGCCCCATCGCCTCCTCCCCCTTGGCGGGGGAGGATAGCGAAGCTTGGCCAAAGGCCTAGCGCAGCTGAGGAGAGGGGGCGATGTGGCGGTTCTATCGCCCCCAGCCACACCGGCTACGCGCCTGACTTGAAGCGCGTGTGGCAGCCCTCAAATCCCAGAATTTTTCTGGAAATTTGCACGGTTTTCAAACCTCTAGCTGGCTAAAAGCAGGCGCAAGCCCCAGCGCGGAGGAATGAGCATGACCGTCGGCGATATCAGCGGCCAGATTCCCACCCCTCTCGTCCTCCTGTCGCAGGCAATCGCGCGGATTGTCGTCGCCACCACCATCGACGACGTGATCGAGGCGGTGCGCAAGACTGCGCGGCAACTGGTCGGCTCCGACGGCATCACCGTCGTCCGCCGCGATGGCGAGTTCTGCCATTACGTCGAGGAAGACGCGATCGGCCGGCTGTGGAAGGGGCAGAAATTCCCCATCACCGCCTGCATCACCGGTTGGGCCATGCTCAACCGCGCCACCGTCGTCGTGCCCGATATCGCCCGCGACGATCGCATCCCGCACGAGCTCTATGCCGAAACCTTCGTCAAGGCGGTGAGCGTCGCGCCGGTGCGCACCCACGCCCCGATCGGCGCGATCGGCGCCTACTGGGCGCGACCCTACACGCCGTCGGATGACGAGATCGCCATGCTCGAGGCCCTCGCCAACGCGTCGGCCTCGGCCATGGAACGCGCCATGCTCGCCGCCGAACTCGACGCCCTCCACGAGCGCCGTTAGTTCCCGTTCAGGCGGCGGTCAGCCTTCGTTCATTCGAACGAGTAGTGCAGCCGCGCCCCGCCGCTCCCGAGCGCATGGGCCGAGAGCAGTTTCAGGCTGCGCGAAAAGCCGGTCGGCGGGAACAGCGGGTAGCCGCCGCCGATCAGCTGGCTGATCACATAGACCTCGAGCTCATCCAGCGCGCCGCGCTCGATGAAGGCCATCTGCAGCTTGCCACCGCCCAGCATCCACACATCGCCATCGTCGAGTGCCCGTAGCTCGGCGATCAGCGCATCGACGTCCGTGCGGGTTTCGAGCGGGCCCATCGGGTCGGGCAGGGGGCGCGACGTCACCACGATGGCGCGCTGCTCGCCATAGGGCCAACTTATCCCCTCGCGCCCCAGCCAGTCATATGTTGCCCGGCCCATCACCACCGTGCGGATGCGCTTGATGAAGAGGTTGTAGTCGAATTGGCCGAGTTCGAGGTCCTGCCGCTCCGTCAGCCACTTCAGTCCCTCATGCGGGTCGGCGATAAAGCCGTCAAGGCTGGCGGCGATGTATCCGACGATTCTAGCCATCTGCGATCTCCTGCGTTAGGATGGCAGAATATATAAATGAACGTTCATTTACAATGGCCCGAACCCGCACCATCCCCGACGAACTCATTGTAGAAGCTGCACTTGCGCTGATGAGCCGGCTCGGCCCCGAGGCCCTGACGCTGGCAGAACTTGGTGGTTTAGTGGAGCTTTCAGCCGCCACCCTGGTTCAGCGTTTCGGGTCCAAGGACAACCTGAAGCGCGTCGCGCTCGAGTACGCCTGGGACAAGCTCGACGAGGCCACCGCCACCGCCGACGCCACCGCCCCCGAGTCGCCAGAGGGTGCCATTGCCGTCATCGCGGCGCTCTGGCCTTCGGCCGATGCCACCCCCGATTTCGCCGGTGGCCTGCTGCTGCTGCGCGAAGACCTGCGCGACCCGGTCCTCCGCGCCCGTGGCGTCGCCTGGCTCGACACCCTGGCGCTCGCGCTGGGCCGCCGCATCACGGCCGACCCGGCGCAGCGCCGCAGGCTCGGCCGCCTCATGGTCAGCCAGTGGCAGGGCGCCCAGATCTGGTGGGCCTTCAGCCGCAAGGGCGCCGCCGCCGAGGCCATCGCCAACGACCTGCGCGAATGGCTGGCGGCCTTGCGTCCCTCGAGCTGAGCGGGATTTTCCAAGCCCGCGCCTTGGGTTAGGCTGTCACCGCTCCCGGGGAGGGGACCGATGCCAGTCCACAGCGAAAGCCTGCTTCTCACCCCGGCCGAGATGTCCCGCGCCGACGCGCTCGCCGTCGATGCCGGCATCCAGTCCTTCAAGCTAATGGAAAACGCCGGTGCCGCCGTGGCCGAGGCGGTCGCCACCCGTTACCCCGACGGCCCCGTCCTCATTCTCTGCGGCCCCGGCAACAATGGCGGCGACGGGTTCGTTGCGGCCAAGAAACTCAAGGATCGCGGCCGCGATGTCCGCGTCGCCCTCTTCGGCCAGCGCGACCGCCTCAAGGGCGATGCCGCCTTCTTCGCCGATCTGTGGAACGGCCCGATCGAAGCGGCCCGCCCCGACGGCCTGCGCGGCGCCGCCGTCATCGTCGACGCACTGCTCGGCGCCGGCCTCGACCGCGATGTCGATGGTGCCCTGCGCGAGATCATCGAGGCCATCAACGGCGCCCGCGTCCCGGTCGTTGCGGTCGATGTCCCGAGCGGCATCGATGGCGCCTCAGGGCAGGAGCGCGGCCTCGCCGTTCGCGCCGACGTCTCGGTCACCTTCTTCCGCCTGAAGCCCGGGCACTATCTCCAGCCCGGCCGGGCCTTCTGCGGCGAAATCGTCCTCGCCCAGATCGGCATCCCCGAAGCCGTGCTCGACGAAATCCGCCCCAATCTCCGGGTCAACGGCCCGGCCCTCTGGCCGCTGCCGCATCTCGATCCCGAGGGCCACAAGTTCACCCGCGGCCACGCGGTCGTCATGTCGGGCAGCCCGCTCCAGACCGGCGCCAGCCGCATGACGGCGACCGCGGCGCTCCGCAGCGGGGCAGGGCTCGTGACGCTCGCTGGCCCGCACTCATCGCTGCTGGTCCAGGCCAACCACGTCACCGCCATCATGCTGAAGCCGGTCGACGGCGTCGCCAGCCTGTCGCTGCTGCTGCAGGATCACAAGGTGAAGAGTTTTGCCATCGGCCCGGCCGCCGGCGTCGGCGAAGCCACCCGCGCCAACGTCCTTGCCGTCCTCGGCGGCGGCCCGGCCACCGTGCTCGACGCCGATGCGCTCACGAGCTTCAAAGACAGCCCGGAAATCCTGTTCTCGGCCATCAAGTACCACCCCGAGCGCCCGGTGGTGATGACCCCGCACGAAGGCGAGTTCGACCGCCTGTTCGGCAAGGTCGATGGCTCCAAGGTCGAGCGCGCCCGCTCCGCCGCCATCCGCTCGGGCGCCGTGGTCGTCCTCAAGGGCAGCGACACGGTCATCGCCGCCCCCGATGGCCGCGCCGTCATCAACGCCAACGCCCCGCCCACCCTCGGCACCGCCGGCTCCGGCGACGTCCTCGCCGGCATCGTCACCGGCCTCCTCGCCCAGGGCGCCAAAGGTTTTGACGCCGCCTGCGCCGCCGTCTGGATCCACGGCGAAGCCGCCAACCTCTGGGGCAAACCGGGGCTGATCGCGGAGGATCTGCCGGGGCTTATCCCGGATGTACTGGCGAAACTGAGCTAGACCCCGCGGCCCGCGACGAGATGGTCGGCCCGCTCCCATGGCTGCGTTCGCAGGTACAGCTCGGTGCTGGGGAGAAACAGGTCGCGCCATTCGTGCTCCCAGTCCCCAACGCCGCGCGCGATCGATGCAGTCAGAGTTGTGGTTGCGTCGCTCTCCACCCATAAGCGCAGGTCGTAGAGCGGCGCGAGTTCCGGGTGCAGGGCCGAAACACCTTCGACGATCCACAGCCCGCCCGGGTCGATCTGGCGGACATCGCCGAGCGCACCCGTGCTCCAGTCGTAGGGGCGATAGCCACAGGCAGCCCCTCTCGCCAGCGTTTCGACCACGCCCATGAACTCGGCATAGCGAATGTAGCCGAACGGAAATGACGGGGCGATGCGCGAGCGCCATTCGGCCTCTGGCCGCACGAAGTCATCGAGGTACACGCACCGGGCTTGCAACTCCGCCTCGCACCGACCGGCGAGGGTGGACTTGCCTGAAACCGGCAGTCCATCGATCGCGACGATCCGGGCGCCAGACGTCGCGACCAGCGCAACCGCCGCGTCGAAGTCGATCAGCGGCGCCCGACTCACCAGCTCACGTCCAGCCGTTCCAGCCCGTGGAAGTGGTAGATGTTCTTGTATTGCGGCTCGCTGGCGAGCTTCAGCCCGGGTAGCCGCTCGAACAGGGTCTTCATCGCCACCTGCAGCTCGATGCGGGCCAGCGGGGCGCCGATGCAGAAGTGGATGCCGGCGCCGAAGCTCACGTTCTGACCATCCGTCCGGAACGGGTCGAAGGTGTTGGCGTGGCCGAAGCGGACGGGGTCGCGGTTCGCCGCGCCCAGCATCAGGCCGATCGTTTCGCCCTGCTTGAAGCTCAGCCCGTTCTCCAGCGTCACGTCCTGCAGGGCGTAGCGGGTGAACATGTGGAGCGGGGCGTCGAAGCGGATGCACTCCTCCACCGTGGCCTCGGTTTGCTTGGCGTCGGCAAACAGCGCCCGCTTGTCGAGCCCGCTCTCGAGGATCGCCTTCACCCCGTTGCCGGTCGTATGCACCGTCGCCTCGTGACCGGCGTTGAGCAGCAGGATGGTGGTCGAGATGACCTCCTCCTCGGTCAGCTTCTCGCCCTCGACTTCGGCGGTAAGCATATGAGTCAGCAGGTCTTCCTTCGGCTGCCTGCGCCGCTCGGCGATCACCGAGCGCACATAGTCCATGAACTCGATCGAGGCCTGGTTGGCGTCGAGCTCGGTCTCTCGCGTCACCCCGAACATGTACATGGCGACCATGCGGTTCGACCAATCGACCAGCTGCATCGCCGTCTCGCGCGGCAGCCCGATCATCTCGGCGATCACCACCGCCGGCACCGGCGCGGCAAAGGCCCGGAGCAGCTCGACATGGCCGTCCGCCTCGAACCCGTCGATCAGCTCGTTGGCCAGCCGCTCGATGCGGCCGCGCAACTGCTCGACATTGCGCGAGACGAACGCCCGGTTCACCAGCATGCGGAGCCGCGTGTGGTCCGGCGGTTCGATCGCCAGCAGCGAGTATTTCTCGGTCAGGTCGAACGCCGCCGTGTGCTCCTTGGGCGGCGCCATGCCGAGCTGCTCGCGGGTCATCAGGTGCAGGATCTGCCGGCCGAAGCGCTTGTCGCGCAGGAGCGCATTCACCTCCTTGAAGCCGGCGAAGCACCAGTGCTGGTAATTGTCCCAGAAGAAGGCCGGCGAGGCGGCATGCACCGCGTCGTAAAAGGCATAGGGGTCGCGGTAGAACGCGATGTCCCGGGGCTGGGCGGAGGCGTGGCGGTCGGCAAGCGTGAAGGGAACGGTCAAGGCGGAACCTGAGAGCGAAGGGATGCCTCGCAACCCTATACATCCCCGGCCTTGCGCGAAAAGCCCTTGCCTTGCCGTCAAACTCCGCTAGGCAAGGCAAAACGTTTTCGCCGGAGCCCGCCATGAGCGACGACCTCACCCTGCAACAGGCCATCGACAACATCTACGCCTCGCTGAAGGCCGATAATGCCGACCTGCTCGAACACATCGCCGCGCTCAAGGCGGCCATGGCCCGCGAAGGCGTGAAGGAAGCCGTGTTCGAGCCGAGCAAGCTCGCCCAGAACAACCGTTCCGGACGCAAGCTGATGCAGTCCTTCTTCCGCAAGAAGGGCGTCACCGTCACCTTCGCCGAGTCGGCTGCCGACTAAGCCGCGATCGGCTGGGGTACCGGCAGGGGCGCGGCCTCACGCGTCCGCCACGCCTCGTCCACCCACTCGCGCACCGCAATGACGATCTCGTCATTGCCCGGCACGATGTCGATGAGGTTGTAGGCGTTGGGTTCGCCGCGCGTCCGCGTCGAAATCACCGTCGAGGCCTGCGCCACCAGCACCGGCGCCACTGCCGCCTTGCGCAGCCCCGTGGGCGCGCCTTCGGTCACCGTGTCGGGCCTCGTGTGCCGCCGCACATAGCTCATGTGGAAGTGCCCCGAGAGCACCAGCCGCACGCCGAGCCGCGAGAATGTCTCGAGGGCACGGTCGGCCCGATGCACCGGCTGCTTGTGGCCTTCGCCCTCGACCTCGGGCGCCATCAGCGGATGATGGGCCACCACGACGCGCAGCGATTTGGGTGAGGCCTCGAAGAATTGCTGCTCCAGCCGTTCGAGCTGCTGGTGGTTGATCGAGCCCTGCGACCAGTCGAGTTCCGGCCGCCAGCGCCGCGCCGTATTCACCCCGGCAAACGCCACGCCGTCCATTTCAAGGAAGGTGTCCGTCTGCGGCGCGATGAACTTGCGGTAGAGCCCGAAGGGATCGAGGAAGCGTCGGAACAGGTTCTTGGGCACATCGTGATTGCCCGGCACCGCGAGCCAAGGCACCGCAAGCGTATCGAGGAAATGCCGGGCCTGCCGGAATTCGCCGGGGCTTCCCACCATGGTAAAGTCGCCGCTCGCCACCACGAGGTCGGGCGCCTGCGAGAACAGCTCCAGCGCCAGTCCCTCGGTCAGTTCCTCATCGTGCCGGCCGAAATGCAGGTCGGATATGTGTGCAATGCGCATTGGTCGGCTCCCGGCAGGCTGAGCCGGAAGAACGCGGGGCAGGGCGATGGGTTCAAAAATCACCCGCCGATCTGCCGTCGGTCGCCCCTCCCCATCCGGGCAGGTTCCCGAGATACCTCGGATTGCGCGAAATTCGCGATATTGCGAGCCGCCACAATGGCGCCTATCTGTCGCTTTACCGCCCGTTAAGCGGGCATCGCCTGAAGTCGGCCGCACAAAGCGCTGATTCTATCTCCCAAGGGGCAAATCTCGAAATGAGAGATCCGGTCGATACCTTCTACAACTATCTCGTGCCCACCGTGGTCGAGCAGACCAACCGCGGCGAGCGCGCGTTCGATATCTATTCGCGCCTCCTCAAGGAGCGCATCATCTTTGTGACCGGCCAGGTCGAAGACGGCATGGCCTCGCTGATCACCGCCCAGTTGCTTTTCCTCGAGTCGGAGAACCCGAAGAAGGAAATCAACATGTACATCAACTCGCCCGGTGGCGTGGTGACGTCGGGCCTGGGCATCTACGACACGATGCAGTTCATCCGTCCGCCGGTCGCGACCCTCTGCATGGGCCAGGCCGCCTCGATGGGCTCGCTGCTCCTCGCCGGCGGTGAAGCCGGCATGCGCGGCTCGCTGCCCAACGCCTCGATCATGGTGCACCAGCCTTCGGGCGGCTACCAGGGCCAGGCGACGGACATCATGATCCACGCCCAGTTCACCGAAAAGCTGAAGCGCCGCCTCAACGAGATCTACGTCCGGCACACCAAGCAGGACTATGACGCGATCCACACCGCTCTCGAGCGCGACCGCTTCCTCAGCCCGCAGGAAGCCAAGGATTTCGGCCTTATCGACCAGATCTTCGAGAAGCGCGCGGAACCGGACGCTTCGTGAGCCTTTTACGCGTTAAGGTGAACGGCAAGGACACACCTCAGTGTGACACTTGTGTGATTGTGTGGGTCCCGGCTGGCCGATAAGGTCGGTCGGGCTTACATTTTGTTTAGGTATCCGGCGCTAGCGTTCGTGCTAGCCTCGGGGATTGGGAGCCCTAACTCCCTGGAGTGACAGGATGTCCAAGGACACAACGACCGGCGAATCCTCCAAGAACACGCTCTACTGCTCGTTCTGCGGCAAGTCGCAGCACGAAGTCAGGAAGCTGATCGCCGGTCCGACCGTATTCATCTGCGATGAGTGCGTCGAACTTTGCATGGACATCATCCGCGAGGAAAACAAAACCACCTCGCTGAAGTCCTCGGATGGCGTTCCGACGCCTGCCGAAATCTGCAAGGTGCTCGACGACTACGTCATCGGCCAGTTCCGCGCCAAGCGGAACCTCTCGGTGGCAGTGCACAACCACTACAAGCGCCTGCACCACGCTCAAAAGAACCAGGACATCGAACTTTCGAAGTCCAACATCCTGCTGATCGGCCCGACCGGTACCGGCAAGACGCTGCTCGCGCAGACGCTGGCCCGTATCCTCGACGTGCCGTTCACCATGGCGGATGCGACGACGCTCACCGAAGCCGGCTATGTCGGCGAGGACGTCGAGAACATCATCCTCAAGCTGCTGCAGGCCGCCGACTACAATGTCGAGAAGGCGCAGCGCGGCATCGTCTACATCGACGAAGTCGACAAGATCTCGCGCAAGTCGGACAACCCGTCGATCACCCGTGACGTCTCGGGTGAGGGCGTGCAGCAGGCCCTGCTGAAGATCATGGAAGGCACCGTTGCCTCCGTGCCTCCGCAGGGCGGCCGCAAGCATCCGCAGCAGGAATTCCTGCAGGTGGATACGACGAACATCCTCTTCATCTGCGGCGGCGCGTTCGCCGGCCTCGAAAAGCTCATCGCCGCCCGCGGCGAAGGCTCGGGCATCGGCTTCTCGGCCGTGGTGAAGGATCCGCGCGATCGCCGCGTCGGCGACCTGCTGAAGGACGTGCAGCCCGAAGACCTGGTGAAGTTCGGTCTCATCCCCGAATTCATCGGCCGTCTGCCGGTGCTGGCGACCCTCGAGGACCTCGACGAAGCCGCGCTCATCCAGATCCTGACCGAGCCCAAGAACGCCCTGGTGCGCCAGTACCAGCGTCTGTTCTCGATGGAAGACGTGGAACTCACCTTCCACGAGGACGCGCTCAAGGCCATCGCCAAGCACGCCATCGAGCGCAAGACCGGCGCCCGCGGCCTGCGTTCGATCATGGAAGCCATCCTGCTCGACACCATGTACGACCTGCCGTCGCTCGACGGCGTGGAAGAAGTGGTGATCTCGGAGGAAGTGGTGACCGGCAAGGACGTCCGCCCGCTCTACATCTACGCCGAGCGCAAGAAGGAAGAGCAGAGCGCCTGATCGCGCCGCTGATCTGCTGATAGAGTTCAGGGCGCCGGGTCATCCCCGGCGCCCTTTTTCATGCCGCCGGCACGGTACCCCTGGCCACCCAATAGCCCGAGATATACGTCGTGTCGGGGCGGTCCATGTAGGCGATCCACCGGGCAAAGCATTCGGCCGGCGATTCTCCCGCCGAGACCGTGGGGCCGATCCGTTCCAGCGGTCCCGACATCACCTCCTCGAGATTGCGCCGTTGCGCCGCAGAATATGTGCCGTCGACCTTGCCGTAGATGGTGTCGCGCTGCACATCGAGGCCGATATCGGTGAGGCCGGCGCGGCGAAACATCTGGGGCATCGCCTCGCACCGGAAGTTGGTCAGGATCTTGCGGGTCAGCGCATCCATGAAAGGCTGCGAGGTCACGTTGGGCGGGTAGACCTCGCCCGGCAGTTGATGCAACGCCGCCATCACCTTGCCGCCTGGTTTCGTGATGCGACGGAACCCGGCGAGAGCGGCCTGAGGGTCGGGCAGGAAATAGAGGACGAACTGGGACCACACGAGGTCGAACGTCCCGGGATCGAAATGCAGGGACTGCAGGTCGCCCGTTTCGAAGCGGACGTTGCGCAACCCGGCGGCTTTCGCCTTGTCGGTAGCGTAGGCAACGTAGCCCGGACTGAGATCGACCCCGACCACCTCCGCTTCGGGGAACCGCGCCGCTACCTCACGTGCCACCCAACCCGAACCGCTTCCGGCATCCAGCATGCGCATGCCGGGCTCGAGGTGGATGTGGTCGAAAATACGCGAGCGGCCATGAAGGTCGCCCTGCCGTTCAAGGCGCTCGCATTCTACTGACGAAGAAAGCATGTAGTCTGTCGACGCTGCCATTATGCCCTCCCAAGCTTCTTGGCCATCGCAAGGATTACACCGGCGGCGGGCGGAAAAGTATGGGTGTCCACCGGGCAACAGGCAGATTCGTCGATGCGTTTCCGTGGGAATGGCGAACGCCGCGGTATTTCGCGGCGCCCGTTGCCCGCGAGAGCCGCTGCACCTAGTTTCGGGCGCATGACTGACACCCGTCTCCCCGCCGACCTGCAGGCTGCGATCACCCGCGTCGCCGAAGGTCGTGACCGCGGCGCCTTGCGCGAAAGCTCGGCCCGTATCTCCGAGCATTACCGGGCCAAGGGCGCCTCGCGCGGTGTCATTGGCGCTGATGCTGACGCCATCGCCTATGCGTTGAGCCGCATGCCCGGCACCTACGCCGCCGTCGCCACCGTGCTTGCCGAACTGGTCGATCGCGCACCGGACTTTGCGCCCACATCGCTCCTCGACGCCGGGGCAGGACCCGGCACCGCCGGCTGGGCCGTGTCCGAGGCCTTTCCCGGCATCGACGCGACGCTGCTCGACCATAGCCCCGAATTCCTGGCGCTCGCCCGTGACCTCGGCCTCGCCGCAACCACTGTGCCCGGCGATCTCACCCGCTTCGACCTCAAGCGGCGCTTCGACCTCGTCACCTGCGCCTACGCTCTGACCGAACTCGGTGACGCCGCGATCCTCAACGCGGCGGAGCGCCTCTGGACACACACCGACGGCATCCTCGTCATCGCCGAGCCGGGCCGCCCGCGCGACTACGAGCGCCTCATGGCTGTGCGCGCCCGCCTGATCGAACTTGGTGGCACCGTCCTCGCGCCGTGCCCGCACGATGCGCCGTGCCCGCTCGTTGCGCCCGACTGGTGCCATTTCTCCGTCCGCCTCAACCGCAGCCGCGAGCACATGCGGATGAAGGGCGGCACGCTGGGCTACGAGGACGAAAAGTTCAGCTACCTCGTGGTTGCCCGTCCCGGCGTCGGCAAGCGGGCGACGGCGCGCGTGATCCGTCCGCCCGAGGAGAACAAGTTCTCGGTTTCGCTGCCGCTCTGCGGGCCGCATGGGACGGAGGTTCGCGTCGTGCCGAGCCGTGATAAGGTGGCCTTCAAGGCAGCCCGGAAACTGGGCTGGGGAGACAGCGTCGAGTCCTTAGAGTCATAAGACGACTTCTGAATACTGTACCACGAGTACACTTGCCGCGCCCTGCCGTCGAAACTACGTTCCGCGCCACAAAGTTTGGGAGAACCTCATGAAGTTCAAAGACATCCTGGGTACGGTCGGCAACACGCCGGTCGTGCGTATCAACAAGCTGGCCCCGGCCCACGTAAAACTCTACGTCAAGATCGAGGCCTTCAACCCGCTCGGGTCGGTCAAGGATCGCCTGGCGCTCGGCGTTATCGAGGCGGCGGAAAATTCGGGCGCGCTGAAGCCCGGCCAGACCGTCATCGAAGCCACGTCCGGCAATACCGGCATTGGCCTTGCCATGGTCTGCGCCGCCAAGGGCTACCCGCTGGTGGTCACCATGGCCGAAAGCTTCTCGGTCGAGCGCCGCAAGCTCATGCGCTTCCTAGGCGCCAAGGTCGTGCTGACCCCGGCCTCCGAACGTGCCAACGGCATGGTCCGCAAGGCCGAGGAGCTCGCCGCGCAGAATGGCTGGTTCCAGACCCGCCAGTTCGAGAACGAAGCCAATCCGGACATGCACTCGCGCACCACGGCGCAGGAAATCCTCAAGGATTTTGCCGATGAGCCGCTGAACTACTGGGTCACCGGCTTCGGTACCGGCGGCACACTCACCGGCGTTGGCCGCGTGCTGCGCAAGTCCTCGCCCGGCACCAAGATCGTAGTGGCCGAGCCCGAGGGCGCGCCGATGCTCACCTCCGGCGAACCGCAGGGTGCCGCGGGCACCAGCCACCCGGCCTGGAAGCCGCATCCGATGCAGGGCTGGAGCCCGGACTTCATCCCGAAGATCACTGGCGAGGCCCAGAGCGAAAAGCTCTACGACCAGGTGCTGACCATTGCCGGCCCCGACGCGATGAAGAACTCGCAGGCCCTCGCCCAGAAGGAAGGCATCTTCGTCGGCATCACCGCCGGCGCCACCTTCGCGGCGGCCCTCAAAGTGGCAGAATCGGCCCCGGCCGGCTCGACCATCCTCGCCATGCTGCCCGACACCGGCGAACGCTACCTCTCGACCCCGCTCTTCGCCGACGTCCCGGCCGACATGACGGCGGAAGAAGAAGCCATCTCCCTCAGCACCCCCGGCCAGCACCTGCCACCGAAAGTGGCGGCAGCGTAAACCGACAAGATTGAGGAGGCGGCGCTAAGCCGCCTCTTTCGTCCCCGGCCCGACATAGAGCGATTTCGGGCGGATCAGTTTGCCGGTGGTTGCCTGCTCGCGAGAGTGGGCGATCCAGCCGCCGACGCGGCCGATGGCGAAGACGGCCGTGAAGGTTTCGAGCGGGAAGCCCAGCGATTCGAGCAGCAGGGCGGTGTAGAATTCGACATTGGTGAGGAGCGGGCGGTCCGGCTTGTGCCGTTTCAGGGCCGCAAGCGCTGCGGTCTCCACCGCGCCCGCCAGCGCCATACGCGTAGCGTCGACGTTACCGGTTGATTTCAGCCGCTCGAGCGCTGCCGAAAGCGCATCGGCCCGAGGGTCGCGCACGCGATAGATGCGGTGGCCGAAGCCCATGAGTCTCTCGCCACGTCCCAGGGCCGCCTCGATCCAGCCTTCGGCGTTGGCGGCCGAACCCACCGCATCGAGCATATCGAGCACCGGGCCGGGGGCGCCGCCATGGAGCGGCCCCTTCAGCGCACCGAGCGCCGCCAGCACCGACGAGTCGAGCCCAGCCTGCGTCGACGCCACCACGCGCGCCGTGAAGGTCGAGGCGTTGAGGCCGTGGTCGGACACGGTGACCAGGTACGTGTCGAGCCCATCGGCCATCGCCTTCGGCGCGTCAACGCCGTGCATCATGCGCAGGATATCCGCCGCATGGCCGCTATCGGCGTCAGGCGCGACGGGCGCCTTGCCCTCAGCCTGGCGCAGTACCGCCGGCAACAGCACGCCCGGGGCGGCGGCGATCATCAGCGCGGTTTCGAGGTCGGTGCCGTCGGGCAGGGCGCCCATCAGCATTCGCACCGCATCGAACGGGGCGAGGCCAGCAGCGGCCGCGAGGCGGTCCTTCGTCGCCTCGAACACCTTTGCCCGCGCCGCGCCGAGCGGCCGCACCAGGTCGCGGGGCAGGGCGGGGAAGAACCCGTCCCACAGCAGCCCCAGCACATGCTCGTAGCTCACGCGACCGGCCAGCGCCGATAGCGGTAACCCGCGGATCACCAGCCGGCCGGCCAGCCCGTCGACATCGGAGAGTACCGTCTCGGCGGCGACCACGTTTTCAAGACCGTCATTCATCTTGCACCTCGCTTTGATGCGAAGATAAGATCGTCAAGATTGACGTCAATCTTGACCATATCGATCAATGTGAGGCGCCCATGTGGCTCACCGCCAACGAAGCCCTGTCGCGCCTCGGCTCGAAGCCGCAGTCGCTCTATGCCAGCGTCAGCCGCGGCCGTATTCGCGCCAAGTCCGACCCGGCCGACAGCCGCAAGAGCCTCTACAACGCCGAGGATGTCGATCGTCTCGCGGCCCGCAGCCGCGGCCGCCGCAGCGCCGTCGCGGTCGCCGCCGAGGCGATCAGCTGGGGCGATCCGGTGCTGCCCTCGGCGATTTCCACCGTGAGCAATGGCCGCCTCTACTATCGTGGCCGCGACGCCAACGTGCTGAGCCGCACCGCGACCCTCGAAGAAGTAGCCGAACTGCTGTGGGGCGAGACGCTCGAAGCCGAAGCCGCCGAGGCACGTCCGTCCACCACCCCCGGCCCAGCCGCCGCCCTTGCCGCACTGGCCCAGCTCACGGCCATCTCGCCGCCGAGCCTCGGCCGCAGCCCCATCGTCCTGCGCCACGACGCGGCCCGCGTCTGGCACGTGGTGGCCGACGCGCTGCTCGGCCCCGGCGACGGCCCGATGCACCTACGCCTCGCCGCCCGCTTCGGCCGGCCCGATGCCGCCGACACACTGCGCCGCGCCCTCGTGCTCCTGGCCGACCACGAGCTCAACGCTTCGACCTTCGCCGCCCGCGTCACCGTTTCGACCGGCGCCTCACTCGCTGCCGGTGCGCTGTCGGGCCTTGCCGCGCTGAACGGTCCGCTGCACGGCGTCGCCTCCAACGGCATCCTCGCGCTGGCGCACGACATCGAGGCTGACCCTACTGGCGTCGAGGCGGCACTGCGCGAGTGGCTGGGCGAAGGCCGAGTCGTCCCCGGCTTCGGCCACCGCCTCTATCCTTTCGGCGACCCACGCGCCGCCGAGCTGCTGCGCACCTTCGAAGTGCCCGCCGGTTACCGCGCGCTGCTCGACGCGGCCGATGCGATCGTGGGCGATTACCCCAATGTCGACTTCGCTCTCGCGGCGCTCGCCACCGCCTATGCGTTGCCGCCCGACGCGCCGCTCACCATCTTCGCTTTGGCGCGAACCGTGGGTTGGCTCGCACATGTGAAGGAACAGATAACCTCTGCATCCATAATTCGGCCGCGGGCCCGCTACATTGGTGTATCGTTGGAGCTGGCTGATGCAGATGCGGCACAGGGAAATCGCTAAGCAAAGCGCATACCCGCCATTACGGGCAGGTTGACTTGCCCTTTGGTCCTGACGCCCTATTTAATCAGCAGAATCAGGCTCGCCGCTCGCTTCGAGGGCCGGCCGGATTGCTAGACGGATGCGTGCCCCAGGTCCTCCCTCCTCTCGCGCGCATCCTGGGAAAGGACCAAATATGTCAGACGTGACCACAGGCGGGGCCGGCTTCGATCGTGATCGGGTGTACCCGGTGCTGCCGCTGCGCGATATCGTCGTCTTTCCGGGCATGATCGTGCCGCTCTTCGTCGGCCGCGAGAAGTCGGTGAAGGCGCTTGAAGAGGTGATGCGCGACGACAAGCACATCCTCGTCGTTACCCAGAAGAACGCCCAGGACGACGATCCGTCGCCCGAGGAAATCTATGCCACCGGCACCATCGCGTCCGTGCTGCAGCTGCTGAAGCTGCCCGACGGCACCGTGAAGGTTCTGGTCGAGGGCCTGCGCCGCGCCAAGATCGACAAGTACCTCCAGACCGTCGATTACTTCGAGGCCGAGGCGACCACGCTGCCCGAACCCGAGGAAGACGAAGTCGAGCTCGAAGCGCTGGCCCGTTCGGCCCAGTCCGAGTTCGAGAACTACGTCAAGCTCAACAAGAAGATCTCCGCCGAGGTCGTCAACGCCGTCGGCCAGATCACCAACCATTCCAAGCTTGCCGACACCATTGCCAGCCACCTGGTGATCAAAATCGAGCAGAAGGAAGACCTGCTCGGCACCACGGCCGTTTCCGAACGGCTGCAGAAGGTGCTCGCCCTCATGGAAGGCGAGATCGGCGTGCTGCAGGTGGAAAAGCGCATCCGCAGCCGCGTGAAGCGGCAGATGGAGAAGACGCAGCGCGAGTACTACCTCAACGAGCAGATGAAGGCGATCCAGCGCGAGCTGGGCGACGGCGAGGAGGGCTCGAACGAGCTCGCCGAGCTCGAAGACAAGATCAAGAAGACCAAGCTCTCCAAGGAAGCGCGGCAGAAGGCTGATGCTGAGCTCAAGAAGCTCAAGACCATGAGCCCGATGTCGGCCGAGGCCACGGTTGTTCGCAACTACCTCGACTGGCTGCTGACCCTTCCGTGGGGCAAGAAGTCCAAGGTCAAGCGCGACCTGGTCTACGCCGAGCAGGTGCTGGACGAGGATCACTATGGCCTCGAGAAGGTCAAGGAGCGCATCCTCGAGTACCTGGCGGTGCAGTCGCGCACCGGCAAGCTCAAGGGGCCGATCCTCTGCCTCGTCGGCCCTCCGGGCGTCGGCAAGACCTCGCTCGGCAAGTCGATCGCCAAGGCGACCGGCCGTGAGTTCGTGCGCATGGCGCTGGGTGGCGTGCGTGACGAGGCCGAGATCCGTGGTCACCGCCGCACTTACATCGGCTCGATGCCCGGCAAGGTCATCCAGTCGCTGAAGAAGGCCGGCAAGTCCAACCCGCTCTTCCTGCTCGATGAAATCGACAAGATGGGCCAGGATTTCCGCGGCGATCCGTCGTCGGCGCTGCTCGAAGTGCTCGATCCGGAGCAGAACAACACGTTCTCGGATCACTATCTCGAAGTCGACTACGACCTCTCGGACGTGATGTTCGTCACGACCTCGAACACGCTCAACATTCCCGGTCCGCTGATGGACCGCATGGAGATCATCCGCCTCTCGGGCTACACCGAGGACGAGAAGTTCGAGATCGCCCGCCGTCACCTCATCCCGGAGACGCTGAAGGAAAACGGCCTGCAGCCCAAGGAGTTCGTCCTCGACGACGAGCAACTGATGGCGGTGGTGCGGAACTACACCCGCGAAGCCGGCGTGCGTAACCTGAAGCGCGAGCTGTCCAAGCTCATGCGGAAGGCCGTCCGCGACATCCTCGTCAAGAAGTCGACCAAGGTGGTGATCACCGCGGAACTGCTCGAAGAGTATCTCGGGCCCGCCTTCTTCCGGAACGACAAGCTCGATGCCGAGCCGCAGGTCGGTTCGGTCACGGGTCTGGCGTGGACGTCGGTTGGTGGTGAAATCCTCACCATCGAAGGCGTGATGACGCACGGCAAGGGTCGCATGACGGTTACGGGTAACCTCAAGGAAGTGATGAAGGAATCCATCACTGCCGCCTCGGGTTACGTGCGCAGCCGCGCTGTCGATCTCGGCATCAAGCCGCCGCTGTTCGACACCCGCGACATCCACCTGCACGTGCCGGAGGGTGCCACCCCGAAGGACGGGCCGTCGGCGGGTATCGCCATGGCCACCACCATCGTGTCGCTGATGACCAATATCCCGGTCCGCAACGACATCGCGATGACCGGTGAAGTCACCCTGCGCGGCCGCGTGCTGCCCATTGGTGGCCTCAAGGAGAAGCTGCTCGCAGCCCTCCGTTCGGGCATCAAGACGGTGCTGATCCCCGAGGAAAACACCCGCGATCTCAAGGAGATCCCGGAGAACGTGACCAAGGGTCTGGAGATCATCCCGGTGAGCCGGATGGACGAGGTGCTGAGCCGCGCCCTGATCCGCCAGCCCGAGCCGATCGAGTGGAAGTACGACGAGGACAAGGCCGCCGTGGTCACTCCCGCGGCAGCCGTGGACGGCGAGGAAGCTACTTCGAGCCTCCCGCACTAAGCCGAACTTGCTACCTCAAGCTGATTGACGGCGCCTCCGGGCGCCGTTTTTCATTTGGGCGAGGGACGAGGGAGGATTCCAATGGACGAGGCGCTGCTCGCCGCGGTGGTCGACCGCATCATGCCGGCCGATCGCGACCCCGGAGCCATCGCGCTCGGCGCCCTCGATTATCTCAGGCGCCACTTCGCAGACCGTCCCACCGACGCGACGCTCATCGCCACCGGCCTCGCCATGCTGGGCACGTCGAGCGCCAACGAGCTCGACCTTGCGACGCTCGCCGACCTCACCTGGTTCCGCCTCCTCACCGAACTCGTCGCCGAGGGCGCCTATGCCGACCCGGGCAATGGCGGCAATCGCGACGCCGCGTCGTGGGCGATGGTCGGCTACGAGCACGGCTTGCCCGAAGGCCCGAACGGTCCCGACGCGCGCGGCGGCCAGCCCGCCGCGGGTTTCTCCGGCAGCCTCGACTACGACGTCATCATCGTCGGCGCCGGGGCAGGGGGCGGGGTAGCGGCCGGTGTCCTCGCCGAGGCGGGCAAGCATGTGCTGCTGCTCGAGCGTGGGCTCAGCCGCACCTATGCAGACAGCGGCTATCGCGATCACCTGCGAAACCACCGGCTCTCGCTCTACGGCCACAACACGGGGCCCGACCTCAGCGGCAATCCGCGTGTCTTCGTCGATCGCGATGGGGTCGAGCACATCATCCCCCCGCATGATGGCCGCTACCAGAACCTCGCCTCGGCCGTCGGTTCCGGCACGCTGGTCTATGGTGCGCAGGCCTGGCGTTTCCACCGCGACGATTTCCGCATGGCTAGCGTGTACGGTGTGTCGGAGGGTTCCTCGCTAACCGATTGGCCCATCACCTACGACGAACTCGCGCCGTGGTACGAGCGGGCCGAGTGGGAGATCGGCGTCTCGGGGCAGGGCGCTGCCCATAGCCACGAGCAATCCCGCGCCCGCGACTACCCGATGCCGGCGCTCCCCGAGTCGATCGCCGCCGATGCCCTGCGCCGCGGTGCGGGGGCGCTGGGCATCACCACCACGCGCGTGCCGCTCGCCATCAACAGCGTTGCCCGCGCTGGCCGCGGGGCCTGTATCGCCTGCGGGAGCTGCGTTGGTTTCCCGTGCCCATCGGACGCCAAGAACGGCACGCAGAACACCATGGTCGCCCGGGCGCTTGCCACCGGCCGCACCCACCTCGTCACCGGCGCCATGGTGCTGCGGGTCGAAACCGACGGCGCCGGCAAGGTCACCGGCGTCACCTTTATCGACGTCACCGGGGCCGAGCACACGGTGCGCGCCAAGGCGGTGATCCTCGCCGGCGGCGCCATTGAAACGGCGCGGCTGCTGCTCAACTCACCCAGCGCCCGCGAGCCGAACGGGCTCGGCAACAACCACGACCAGGTCGGCCGCAACCTCCAGGGCCATGTTTATCCCGTCGCCTATGGTCTCTTCGACCAACCCGTCCACGGCTCGCGCGGGCCGGGCGTGGGCGTCGCCACCACGGCGTGGAATCACGGCAATCCCGGCATTGTCGGCGGCGGCATGCTGGCCGACGATTTCGTCCAGCCGCCCGTCATCTTCTGGAAGAACGTGCTGCCGCCCGATCAGCAGCGCTGGGGCCTGCCCGCCAAGGACTTCATGCGCGAGCGCTACCACCACGTGCTGCGTATCGCCGGTCCGGTCCACGAAATCCCCATCCCCACCGCCCGCGTCAGCGTCTCGGGCAGCGTGCGCGACAAATGGGGCATCCCGGTCGCCCGGCTGTCCGGCTCGGTCCACGCCGAAACCACCCGCACCTCGCGCTACATGTATGATCGCGCCCATGACTGGCTCCGCGCCTCGGGCGCCACGCGCACCTGGGGCAATCCGCCCAATCCCGGCCTCACGGGCGGCCAGCATCAGGCCGGCACCTGCCGCATGGGCAGCGACCCCGCGACGTCGGTCACCGACACAGCCGCCCGCGTCTGGGGCCACGACAACCTCTACATCGCCGATGGCTCGGTGCATCCCACCAATGGCGGCTTCAACCCGGTGCTCACCATCATGGCGCTGGCCTTCCGCACCGCAGACGGGGCGGCGCGGGCGCACTGACGCCCGCATGGTGAGCGGGCGATTTCGTTAATCGGTGGCAATATATGTGATCGCGGCGGCGTGAAGGTGCCGCCTTTATGTCGAAATGTTGCCATTGGCTCGCCGCGAGTCGACTGCACTAATGCCAACACCCTGAACTGCCAATGAATATGCCGCTCAGGCCGGGGTCAGTCGCAGAGCGGTATCCCTAGCTGCAACGGCATGATGCCATGCCCGAAGGAAGGACTTCTCCCCATGAAAACCCTCGTCGCAATCGCCGCTCTCACGCTCTTTTCCGGCTTCGCCGGCGCCGCTTATGCGGAGGACATCACGCTGGGTGATCCCGGCTACGGCGGCACGGGTTGCCCCGGCGGCTCCGTCTCGGCCACGCTGAGCCCCGACGCGACCTCGCTCTCGCTGCTGTTCGACAGCTACCAGGTGGAAGCCGGTGGCGACACGGGCAAGAAGTTCGATCGCAAGAGCTGCAACATCGCCATCCCGGTCCACGTGCCGCAGGGCATCTCGGTCTCGGTACTGTCGATCGACTATCGCGGCTACAACCAGTTCGAGGCGGGTTCGGACTCGCAGTTCAACGTCGAGTACTTCTTCGCCGGCGCTCAGGGCCCGACCTTCACCAAGAAGTTCACCGGCCCCAAGGATGAGGACTACCTGATCCACAACGAGCTGACCGCGCAGACCATCGTCTGGTCGAAGTGCGGCGCCGACGTGAACCTGCGCACCAATTCGTCGATCCGCGTCAACACCAAGAACAACAAGCAGGCGCTGGCGACTGTGGACTCCGAGGACGTGAGCGCCGCTATCGTTTACCAGCTGCAGTGGAAGAAGTGCTAAGCTCCTGACACCCTCCGGGGAGCGGCTTCGGCTGCTCCCCGTTCTGTCCAAGGAGTTGCGTACATGAAGCTGCCGATCACCTTCGCCGCCTTTGTCCTGCTGGCTTCGCCGGCTTTCGCCGCGTGCGTCGACGTGCAGCCCAATGACCCGACTTATGTGGACGACCCGCCGACGGCCTCGGTGTTCTTCGATTCGTTCTTCATCAATTCGGCCGACACCACCGCCAATTGTGCGCTTACGACGCCCGCCCGCGAGGGTGGTCCGGTGCCACCTGCCGGCGAGATTTCCGCTTACTCGGCCGACTATCGCGGCGCGGTCGGACCTGACCGGCCGGCGACGCTGACTGTCACCGAAAGCGGCGTCACACGCAGCGTTATCCTGCCGGCGGACTACGAAGGCACGATGCTGCATTCCTATGTCGGCACCGATGCCGACGGGAACCTCAACTCCGACATCACGCTCACCGTACCGGGCAACGACGAGGACCTCGCGGCCCAACTCGAGAGCGTTGACTACCTCCTCCTCGCCACCACCACAGTCGGCGACCAGTCCTTCTCGCTGAGCGACGTCTCGACCGCTCGCACCGCGGTCGTCACCCACCTCAATTCCACCACCGGCATCGTGCTCGGCGCCAATGAGCCGCTCGACCGGCAGACCGAGGTCAGCGCTTTCGGTGCCGTCGGTTCGCACACAGTCGGCGCCAGCGGCCACTTCAACCTCGGCGATGGCTTCAGCTTCGATGGCGGCGTGGCGCTGTTCGACCAGTCGGTCGGCGGCGCCACCTCCAACGGCGTGCTGCTCGGCGGCAAGGCCACCTACCTCCAGCCCGATGACGGCGCCGGCTTCCGCTGGCTCGGCAGTGCGGGCGTGATGGCCGCGCCGGGCCTCGGGCTCAGCTTCTCGCGCGAGTATCTCAACACCGCGACCGACACGATGGTCTCGGGCGATGGCAGCGGCAACGGCAACCTGTTCGGCGTCTGGGTCGAAGCCGGGGCGCTGGTCGCTCCTGCCCCCGACAACGAGATTCTGTTCAGCGCCAGCCTCGCCCGCAACTGGCTCAATTTCGACTATGCCGAAAAGCAGACCGACACCAACCCGTTCGCGCTCTCGATCGACGACGCCACCTCGACCTACGACACCATCAAGGCCAAGGCGGCGTGGACCACTCAGATCTCGCAGGATGTCGACCTGACGCTCCATGGCGCGGTCGGCTACATCAACGCCAATGACGACCTCACCGGCGACGTCGCGCTGGTCGGGCCGCTCACCGTCGGCGGACAGAGCGAGGCGTTCGTCGAGTATGGCGCGCGCGTCGGCTGGTCGTTCGCACAGGAAGCGCGCTGGGATGTGTTCGCACTGGGTTCAACCGGTGCCGAGACCGGCACGCACGCGCAGATCGGCACGTCCGTCAGCATGAAGTTCTAGAAGCGCTTCCAGGAAAAGTTGCAGACTTTTCCGGTTCGGAAGCGCGATCACTTTCGAATGGCCCGGCAGGAGCCGGGCAGGGGAGTTACTATGAAATCCTGGATCGCCACGGCTCTTGCCACCACGCTGGCTCTTTCCACCCTCGCGTCGCCGGCGTTTGCGGCGCCGGCGCTGAAGCTCGGCAAGCCGTCCTATGGCGGTCCCGGCTGCCCCGGCGGCACCGCGTCGGCCGCCGTCACGGGCGGTGGCACTCAACTCACCGTGAAGTTCAGCCAGTACCAGGTCGCGGCCGGCGGCTCGAGCGGCAAGTCGTTCGACCGCAAAGCGTGCGGTCTGTCGATCCCCGTTACCGTTCCGGCCGGCTACAGCGTTGCCGTCATCGCCGTCGATTTTGCCGGCTACACCAACCTGCCGTCGGGCAGCACCGCGACCTTCAAGCTCGAGGAATTCCTCCCCGGTGGCACCGGCCCGGTGTTCTCGAGCGATATCAAGGGCCCCAAGAAGGGCAAGTTCACTGCCTCTTCGGAAGCCGCCGCGACCATCTGGTCGGCCTGTGGCACCTCGGTGACGATGCGTACGAACACCAGCCTCATCGTCAAGTCGTCGGGCGGCAAATCCGCCTCCGCCTCGATCCGCAGCCAGGACGTCAGCACGGCCATCGTCTACCGGCTGAAGTACAAGGCCTGCTGAGTTTTCGCGCTCCCGCGACCGCTATGCTGAACGGGCGATGAATCGCCCGCGACGTTTTTGCAACAGCAACTTTGAATCCCGGCTATGCCCCTATCCCGGCAACCTTTTGCTGAGGAACCTCGCCACATTCTGACCCTAAAAGGAGCAGAGGTAAAAAGGGGCGAGAGGCGGAGAACGGCGCAGTAATTCGGCGCCGCAGCGAAATCTTCGCGTGCTTGTCGCTTGTGTCTGGTCGGACTTGAAAACCGATGACGACGCCCTTTCCGGGGCGCCGCGGGAGTTCGGCCGGGCCAGCAGGAACAGGTCATGGATAGCAATTACGTCGACAAGTCGCGCCTACCAAGCCGACACGTGACTGAGGGACCGGAGCGCGCACCGCACCGCTCCTACCTCTATGCCATGGGCCTCACCTCCGAGCAGATTCACCAGCCGCTTATCGGCGTCGCTACCGCATGGAACGAAGCCGCGCCCTGCAACATCTCGCTGATGCGGCAGGCCCAGGCGGTCAAGAAGGGCGTCGCCGCCAATCGCGGCACCCCGCGCGAGTTCGCCACCATCACCGTTACCGACGGCATCGCCATGGGCCATGCCGGCATGAAGTCGTCGCTCGCGAGTCGCGACGTCATCGCGGATTCGGTCGAGCTGACCATGCGCGGCCACTCCTATGACGCACTCGTCGCCATGGCCGGCTGCGACAAGTCGCTGCCCGGCATGATGATGGCGATGATCCGCCTCAACGTGCCGTCGATCTTCATCTATGGCGGCTCCATCCTGCCGGGCCGCTTCCGCGGCCGCGACGTCGTCGTGCAGGACCTGTTCGAAGCCGTCGGCCTCCACTCGGTCGGCAAGATGGACGACGAGACCCTCGACGAGCTCGAGCGCGTCGCCTGTCCGTCGGCCGGTTCGTGCGGCGGCCAGTACACGGCCAACACCATGGCCATGGTGGCGGAAGCCATCGGCCTCGCGCTGCCCTATAGCTGCGGCGCTCCCGCTCCTTATGAAATCCGCGATGCCCTCTGCGCGAAAGCCGGCGAGCAGGTGATGGAACTGCTGAAAGTGCAGCTCCGCCCGCGCGACATCGTCACCCGCAAGGCGTTCGAGAACGCTGCGATGACCGTGGCTGCCACCGGCGGCTCCACTAACGCGGCGCTCCACCTCCCCGCCATGGCGCATGAAGCAGGCATCGATTTCGACCTGTTCGACGTCGGCGAAATCTTCCGCAAGACGCCCTATATCGGCGACCTGAAGCCGGGCGGCCGCTACGTCGCCAAGGACCTGTTCGAGGCCGGCGGCATTCCGCTGGTGATGAAGGCGCTGCTCGATGGCGGCTTCCTCCACGGCGACTGCATGACCGTCACCGGCAAGACAGTGGCCGAGAACCTCAAGAACGTGAAGTGGAACGAGCATCAGGACGTGATCCGCGCGACCACGAACCCGATCTCGCCCACCGGCGGCGTCGTCTCGATGCGCGGCAACCTGGCGCCCGATGGCGCCATCGTGAAGGTCGCGGGTCTCAAGAACCAGCGCTTCGTCGGTCCGGCTCGCGTCTTCGACAACGAGGAAGCCTGCTTCGAGTGCGTCGAAAAGCGCACCTACAACGAAGGCGACGTGCTCGTCATCCGCTACGAGGGCCCCAAGGGCGGCCCCGGCATGCGCGAAATGCTGTCCACCACTGCGGCCCTCTACGGCCAGGGCATGGGCGACAAGGTTGCGCTCATCACCGACGGGCGCTTCTCGGGCGCCACGCGCGGGTTCTGCATCGGCCATGTGGGCCCCGAGGCTGCCGTCGGTGGCCCCATCGCTCACGTTCGGGACGGCGACATCATCACACTCGACGCCACCACCGGGGAGATCTCGGTGAATGTGAGCGAAGAAGAATTTTCGAGGCGGGCGACCGCCTGGAAACCGCGCGAGACCGAGTACGGCTCTGGCGCGATCTGGAAGTATGCCCAGCTGGTGGGGCCGGCGCGTTACGGCGCGCTGACCAATCCCGGTGCCAAGGGCGAAAAGGAGCAGTATGCGGACATCTAGAGCCCGGGGGCTCGCGTATCTGTCCATAGTTGCGTTTGCGTTCGGTCTTGCCGGCGCTACCCTTCCGGCCGCCGCGCAGACGGCCGGGGTGCTGCCGTCGGCCGCGCCCGAAACCGCTGCCGATGCCGCGCTCGCCATGGCGAATTCGCTCGATGGCGCCGGTGGCGGCATTTCGAGCCAGGACCTGATCAGCGCGCTCGAAGACGCAGCGCTGGCCGGCCAGCCCATGGCCCTCTACCAGCTCGGCCTGATGTACGAGAGCGGCGAGGGCGTCGAGAAGGATCCGGTCAAGGCCTTCGGCTATTTCAGCCAGATCGCCGACGAGCATGCCGATGCGGCGCCCAAGGGCGTCGAGGCCGATATCGTGGCGCAGAGCTTCCTCAAGGTCGGCGAGTATTATCGCACCGGCCTGCCGGAAGCCGGCATCCCGAAGAACGAGGCCTATTCGAACAAGCTGATCATGCACGCGGCGAGCTATTTCGGCGACGCGGACGCGCAGTTCAAGGTCGGCGAGATGTATCTCGACGACAAGGAACTCGGCGACAGCCCGCTGCAGAGCGCCCGTTGGCTCAACCTCGCGGCCCGCAAGGGTCATGCCGGGGCGCAGGCCAAGCTCGGCTCCATGCTGTTCAACGGCGAAGGCATCACGGCCGACCCGGTCGAAGGGCTGATGTGGCTCACCGTCGCCTCGCGCCGCGCTGCCGGCACGTCCGACGAGGGCTGGATCGACGACCTCTTCAACGACGCGACATCGCTTGCCACCGCCGACGAGCGCAAGCAGGCGACCAACATGGCCGACTCGCTCGGCACCCGCTTCGGCGGACTTTAAGCCCAGTCGTCGCGTCAGCGCGACCACATGAAAGCGATCCAAGCGTAGCCGTTCAGCTACGGTTCAACCGCGCTGCTCCATTACGGGGTCACCCTCGTAGTGGAGTTCTGCCATGCGCCTTCCCGTCATCCTGATGCTGCTCACGATCCTGCTGCTCCCGGCGGACCTTCGCGGCCTCGCGGCGCAGGTGCAGTCGGGCGTCGACACGGCTCAGGCCGCGGTGACCAAGCTCCTCCACCATGACGACGCGCTGCAGGTGGCCGAAGCTGCGGCCAAGCCCGCGCTCGGCGCCAAGGTCACGCAGGTCCAGTAACCGGCACTGATGACAGCAGGGGCCGCGCGCACTAAATAGCGGCCATGACCGTCACCTCGACCGCCCCCGCCGACCGCTCGCCCTTCAGCTTCACCCTCAACGCCACCGATGGCATGGCCCGCGCCGGCCGCATCGACACCTGGCGCGGCGAGGTGAACACGCCTGCCTTCATGCCGGTGGGCACCGTCGGCACGGTGAAGGCGATGTATCCCGAGCAGGTCCGCGATACCGGCGCCGACATCCTGCTCGGCAACACCTACCACCTGATGCTCCGCCCCGGGGCCGAGCGCGTCGCGGCGCTGGGCGGCCTCCACGATTTCATGGACTGGCAGCGCCCCATCCTCACCGATAGCGGCGGCTTCCAGGTCATGTCACTGGCCAAGCTCCGCAAGCTCAACGAGAAGGGCGTCACCTTCCGCAGCCATATCGATGGCGCCGCCTACGAGCTCACCCCCGAGCGCTCGATCGAGATCCAGACGCTGCTCGACAGCGACATCATCATGCAGCTCGATGAGTGCATCCCGCTCCCCTCCGACTACAAGGAGATGGAGCGCGCCATGGAGCTGTCGCTGCGCTGGGCCGACCGCTCCAAGCAGGCCTTCGGCAACCAGCCCGCCCGCTCGCTCCACGGCATCGTGCAGGGCGGTGACAATGCCGAACTGCGCGCCCGCAGCGCCGCCGGCCTCAAGTCGATCGGCTTCAGTGGCTACTCGATCGGCGGCCTCGCCGTCGGCGAACCGCAGGAGACGATGTTCCGCGTCCTCTCCGAAATCACGCCCGAACTCCCGACCGACAAGCCGCGCTACCTGATGGGCGTCGGCAAGCCCGACGACATCCTCGGCGGCATCGAGCGCGGCGTCGACATGTTCGATTGCGTCCATCCCACCCGCGCCGGCCGCCACGGCCACGCCTATTCGCGCTTCGGCGTCATCAACCTGAAGAACGCCCGGCATAAGGACGATCCGCGTCCCCTCGACGAGACTTCGCCGAACCCCAACTGCCGCCGTTTCAGCCGCGCCTACCTGCACCACCTGATCCGCACCGAGGAAATGCTGGGGGCGATGATCCTCAGCCAGATCAACCTCGCCTACTACCAGCAGCTGTGCATCGGCGCCCGCCATGCGATCGAGGCTGGCACCTTCGCCGATTATGCGGCACAAACCCGAGCGACATGGGCCGCGGGCGACATCCCGGTCCTTTAAGGAACAGCGTCATGGCCAGCCCGAAGAAGTCCCTGCTCAACCCGCTGATGAAGTCCCGCGCCCGTCTCGACGAGACGACGATGCGCGAGCTCTTCGCCGATGATCCCAAGCGCTTCGACACCTTCTCGGTCCGCGCCGGCGACCTGCTTCTCGATTATTCGAAGAACCGCATCGACGAAAAGGCCATGGCCGCGCTGTTCGAGCTGGCGCGCCACGCCGGCGTCGAGGAGCGCCGCGACGCCATGTGGGCAGGCGAGCACATCAACATCACCGAGGACCGCGCCGTCGAGCACATGGCGCTGCGCTATTTCGGCGACAAGCCGGTGATGGTCGACGGCAAGGACGTGATGCCCGACGTGCGCGCCGTCCTCGCCGCGATGAAGACCTTCTCCGACCAGGTCCGCGACGGCAGCATCAAGGGCTCGACCGGCGAGGCCTTCACCGACGTCATCAATATCGGCATCGGCGGTTCGGACCTCGGCCCCGCCATGGTGACGCTGGCGCTCGCGCCCTACACCCGCGAGAACCTCCGCGCCCACTACGTCAGCAACGTCGATGGCGCCCATATCCACGACACGCTGAAGGGCCTCGACCCCAAGCGCACCATGTTCATCGTGGCGTCGAAGACCTTCACCACCGACGAGACCATGACCAACGCGGCCTCGGCCCGCGCCTGGATCGCCAATGCGCTCGGCGAAGCCGCCGTCTCCGACCACTTCGCCGCGCTCTCGACCAACCTCAAGGCCTGCGCCGATTTCGGCATCAAGTCCGACCGCATCTTCGGCTTCTGGGACTGGGTCGGCGGCCGCTACTCGGTCTGGTCCGCCATCGGCCTGCCGGTCGCCATCGCCGTCGGCTTCGAGAATTTCGAGGCCTTCCTCAAGGGCGCCTACGAGATGGACCAGCACTTCCTCTCGACCCCGCTCGAGCAGAACCTGCCCGTCATCATGGGCCTGCTCGGCGTCTGGTATCGCAACGCCTGGGGTTTTGCGACGCACGCTGTGCTGCCCTATGACCAGCGGCTGAGCCGCTTCGCCGCCTACCTGCAGCAGCAGGACATGGAATCGAACGGCAAGTCGGTGAACCTCTCGGGCAAGAAGGTCGATTACCCCACCGGCCCGATCGTCTGGGGCGAGCCCGGCACCAATGGCCAGCACGCCTTCTACCAGCTGATCCACCAGGGCACGTCGGTGATCCCGGTCGATTTCCTCGTCGCCGCCCAGCCGCACGAGGCGATGCCGCCGCACCACGACAAGCTCGTCGCCAACGTCCTCGCCCAGGCCGAAGCCCTCATGCTCGGCAAGACCAAGGACGAGGTGGTGGCCGAGCTGACCGCGCAGGGCCTCGACAAGAAGAAGATCAAGTCGCTCACCCCGCACAAGATGTTCCCCGGCAACCGGCCGTCGAACGTCCTGATGTACCCCAAGCTGACGCCCGAGCGCCTCGGCAGCCTCGTCGCGCTTTACGAGCACAAGGTGTTCGTGCAGGGCACCATCTGGGGCATCAACAGTTTCGACCAGTGGGGCGTCGAGCTCGGCAAGCAGCTCGCCAAGGCCATCCTGCCCGAAGTCGAAGGCAAGAAGCCCTCGCAGGGCCACGACAGCTCCACCACCGGCCTCGTCAACGCCTACCTGAAACTCAAATGACCGAGGCGGTGGCAGAGGTCGACGTGATCAAGGCAGCGCCGGTCGAGATCGATCCCGATCGGCTCGCCGCCACGTTCGCCGATTTCGGCCTTGGCGTTCCCGCGTCTGTCACCGAACTCATCGGCGGCGGCGCCCGCTCGTTCCGCATCGACCGCGTGGACGGCCCGCCGCTTGTGCTCAAGGCGTTCAACGACGCGGTGCCGTACGCGACCGGCAAGGAGACCTATGCGTCGCAGTTGCTGCGTGACCTCGATGTGCCGATGACCCGCTTCCTCGCGTCCGACGAGAGCCGGACGCGCCTGCCGTTCCGCTACACCATCGCCAACTACCTGCCCGGCAGGCAGGTGATGACCTTCAAGGACGCACCCGACGTCGGCGACCTCTACCGGCAGATGGGTGAGATGCTGCGCAAGCTGCACACCGTGCCGGTGCCCGGCTACGGCGCCTTCGATACGGACGGCCTGCACGATCCGGCGCCGACCAACACCGAATACATGAACCGCCGCTTCACCTACGGCATCGGCCGCTTCCGCCATTTCGGCGGCAGCGAAGCCCTGGCGCAGAAGCTGGAGGCGATCTTCGCCGCCAATGCCGAGGTGATGGCCGAGAGCAAGGGCGCCGTCTTCGCCCACGACGATTTCCAGCCCCACAACGTGCTCGGCGAGCGTGGCGCCGACGGCCGCCTGCATCTCACCGGCCTGCTCGATTTCGGCAATGCCCGTGCCTCGGACCCGGTCTGCGACCTCGCCAAGGCGCTGTTCTGCTCCGAGCACGATGCGCCCGGCTCCTCGCCGCACATCCTTGCGGGCTATGGCCCGATCGACCACTCGAACCCGGCGGCTGCGCTCCGCGCCTACACGCTCGTCCACCGCGTCACGATGTGGATGTGGCTGCGCCATGTCGGCGTCATCCGCGATGGCGAGCACAACGCCCTGATCGACGACCTCGAAGCGATGGCCGCCGAAGCCGCGTAGGGCAGGGCGCTACGCCCGGCCCATCATTCCCTTCACCGTCAGCCAGATCGCCGAGACGAGGAAATAGAGCGCGCCGAACGCCGCGTAGCCCGCGACGATCGCGATGCCCGGCGCTTCCATGCCGCCCACCGTCATCAGGAAAAACAGCCCGGCCAGCGTCGACTGCAGCCCGCTGAGTACCATCACCCACTGTCCGCCCGCGCTCCAGCGCCGCGCCGCCGTGACCAGCTGCAAAATGCCCGACACCGCGGCCCATATCCCGAACACCACGATCACCGCGAACATGTTGAGCGTCAGCGCCCACGCCACGCCCGCCGTCGTCACCGCACTGACGATCGTGTTGATCAACTGCGACCGATTGCGCCCGAAGCCGCCATTCTGCCGCGCATCGACGAAGTTCGCCACCGCATCCCAGGCCGGGTAGATCACCAGCAGCCCGGCCGCCAGCGTCGCATTGTCCTTGGCCAATGTGAAGGCGGCCGCCACCCACAGCGCCGAAAAGGCAAAGCGCACAAAGCTGTAGTTCCGCAGCCAAACGGCACTCGCGCCGCCCTGAATCTCGTCCGTCATAAGGTCCTCGTTCTACTAGTAGGGAGGCGGCTGGCGCACATCGATGCCGGCCGCATGCAATCTCAAGCCCGCATCCGCTCCAGCGCCGGCGTCACCACCAGCCCGAACGTCGCCGGCGATCCATAGGCCCGCGCCGACAACATCGCGCCATGCACGATGGCCATGAAGGTCTCGGCGCTCGCCCGTGCCCCGTCATCCGCCACGATCTCGCCTGCAGCCATGCCGCGCTCGATCACCCGCGTCAGCCAGCCCGACAGCACCTCGAAATGCCGCCGCACCTCGGTCGCCAGTTCCGCCGGCAGCATCGGCAATTCGCTCGCCAGAATCGCGCCGACGCAGAACGGCATGCTGCCATCGGCAATGCACGCCTCCCACGTCCGCGCGTAGCTCCGCAGCGCCTCGATAGGCGAGGCCGCCGCCGCCTCCATCGCCTCGAGCCCGGCCGTCAGGTCAGTCCGATACCGCCGCACCAGCTCCACCATCAGCTCGAGCTTGCTCGGAAAATGATGATGAATACTCGCCTTCCGTATCCCCACCACCCCGGCGATATCGGCATAACTGAACCCATTATACCCCCCGCTCACCACCAGGGAGCGGGCACAATCGAGAATCTGGTCGGCTGTGTTTGTATCCATGCGAGTACCTACCAACTAGTAGGATGTCAGTCAAGCGCCGACCTCGCCACCGCTATCCTCTCCCGTTTACGGGGGAGGGGGACCGCCGAAGTCGGTGGAGGGGGGAGCTACAAACTCCGCCCTCCACGTCAACGCACCTACTGTGGGATCTGCACCGTGTCGTTGCACGGCTTGCTCCAGCGCTTGCCGCCGAAATCACTGCCGGTGCTGCTGAGCCGCTCCATCCCGTCCTTGCCGATCAGCCGCAACTTGAGCGTACCGCTGCCTTTGCTGCCGCGGATGTCGGCCCAGCTCCCTTCGACCACGTCGCCATTCCGCGTGCCTTTGAAGATGTTCGTCCACGAGGCGCCATCATCGGCGCTCTCGCCCAGCCACCAGACGTCGGCGCCCAGCACCCGAACGCGGTAAGTCCCGCCGTCATTGGCCTTGAAAGTCCCCGTAATCGTCTGGGACGCGGCGCAAATCGCCTGCGCCGGCAGCGACATCGACAACAGCAGGGCGGCACTCAAGGATAAAGTCAGAAGCTTCATCGTCTGGTCCTCTGGTGGTTGGCGGAATAGTCCGCAGAACAATTGCTCGGGTCGGAGATCAGTATTGTTCGGCACGGCAGGGCTGTCAGTTATCAATTGTTGAATTGCGCAACGAAATGCCGTGGCGTTTCGAAAGGCCCGCCGGGCCTACCTTGGCGTAATCCGCCCAGCCGTCGACATGGCGTGATGGCTAAAGCAGCTTGATGTGAGGGGTGGCACAGGCCAGAAAGCGACATCGACCCGACACGCCAAGGTCACTTCTCGTGGGCCGCTTGATCTACCTCCTGACCATTTCTCTGCTCGTGGTGATTGGCCTTGTGGCCGTCGCCATCGTCCTCACGCAGACCGGGCCAGAGCTCCGTGTCACCGAGGGCGATGTCACTGTCGCAGTCCGGCATACGCTGGACCGGCGCACAATCGTGGTGTCGGCGGGTGGCGAGCGCGTCAGCACCGACGTCATCGCGGAATGGGGGCCAGACCTCCGCACCAATGTCTATCGTACCCCTTCGGGATCGCTGGCGATCATAGATTTTGACGGTAGCTGGCAGGTTCTCCGCGATCCGCTAAAGCTCGAAAGCACTTCGGCACGCAACGACTGGCAGTATCTCGGCACCCTGTTCATGCATGGTTTCCACCCCGGGTCAGAAGTCCCCGAATGTATGGACATCCTGATGAGCGGCGAGCCGCCGCCACCCGACGACCGGCGCGGCTGGGCCTACCGCAACAACTGCGACGCGCCTGTCGATTGACCTCGCGCCCGTCCCGGCGCAAAACGCCCGTATGACCATCACCACCGAAGCCGAACTCGAAGCCCTGCGTGCCATTGGCCGCGTCTGCGCCATCGCGCGCGACAAGGCGGCAGAGGCGCTGCGCCCCGGCGTCACCACGGCCGAGCTCGATGCCATCGTCCGCGCCGTCCTCGACGAGCATGGCGCGCAGTCCGCCCCCGAGATCACCTACGGCTTCCCTGGCGCCTCGTGTATTTCGGTCAACGAGGTCGTGGCGCACGGCATCCCGGGCGATCGCGTCATCAATGCCGGCGATCTCGTCAACATCGACGTCTCGGCCGAACTCAACGGCATCTTTGCCGATACCGGTGCGTCGTTCGTCGTGCCCGAGGCCGACCCCAAGCTCGTGGCCCTCTGCCGCGACGGCAAGCGCGCCATGTGGGAGGGGATCCGCGCGGTGAAATCCGGCGCCAGCTTTGCCGATATCGGCAACGCCATCGGCAGCTTCGCCAAGAAGCACCGCTACACGCTCATCGAAAACCTCGCGAGCCACGGCGTCGGCAATTCGCTGCACGACGAGCCGCGCGAGATCTCCACCTGGCCCGATCGGGGCGAGCGCCGGCGAATCGCCGATGGCCTCGTCTTCACCGTCGAGCCGTTCCTATCGCTGGGCGCCCGCTACGCCATCGATGCCGAGCCCGAGGACGGCTTCACCCTCTGGGCCGAGCCCGAGGCGCCGACGGTGCAATATGAGCACACGATCGTCGCCACCAAGCGCGGCGCGCTGGTGATCACCACCGTCTGATTAGGGAACGACACGCCGCGGACAGGTGAGAGACTCGTCTGCCAATTCGTTGGCCAGGGCGGGAAAACTGGCAAAATCGCCCTGTTTCTCTTCTCCATCGCGGCCAGTTGGCACGCGGCGCATCGTGCCGGAACAACCCTGCCGCCCGCCCTTGGTTGCCCGGTGCGCGCAATTGTAGGCATCGCGGTTTAGCCCCAATTGCGTCCTTCACCGGCCACACTGCCCGCCTAGCGTTCCCCTCCCAGAGGGACAATCGGGGGGCATCCGATGTCTGCAAGACGACGCAAGGCGCCTGAGCCGCTGCCGGTGGTACCCAGCCCGCCTGGCGAAATCACCACCGCGTATGAGCGCGAGAAGCAACGCTTTCTCGCCCGCAACGCTGAGCAGTGCCCGTATCTGCTGGTGCAACTGCAGCCCGATCTGCCGATGCGGCGCATCACGCTCATCGCCAGCTTCGCTTTCTCGCTCGATCGGGAGTGGCAGCAGGTCGAGACTCATATACCCATCGCCGCGCTTCAGGCCGAAAGCGGTCCGGGACCGCACTTCGTCGAGGCTTTCGCCCGTCTCGACGACGGCATTGGCGCCGCGCGCATCGCCCGGCTCTTTTCGCCGCTCACCGAAGCACAACGCATCGCCGCCGGCCGCTGAACCGCGCCCGGCTCCTCGCAACCATCTGCGCAAACGCAAGGTTGCACCCTCTCCAACGTGAAGGAGCGGCTATGAGAACCTGTTGGTTCATCGTCATCGAAAGCATGGAACAGTGGTGGGTCGATTGCGAAGGCAAGGCCTACGGCCCCTTCGCGAGCAAGGATGAAGCCAAGATCGAGGCCATCCGGATCGCCATCACCTATGGCGACAATGACCGCCGCTCGGAAGTCTTCGTCACCGACGAGCGGGGCACGCCCCGCCGCATCTGGGCCGCGCCGCTGCAGCGGGTGGCCTGAAACGAGAGGGCGGGGTTCAACCCCGCCCTTTGTCTGTTCAGTGGTGGATGAACAGCATGATGATGATGATCAGCCAGATCGGCACGCCGAGCAGCCAAAGGCCAAGTGCTCTAAACATCTCGCTTCTCCTTAGGTCCGGCGGAACACGTCGGAAAAGACGGTCGCCTTGTCACGGTGATTGCCGCCCATCTGCGCAGCCCAGAAGGCAGCCGCGCCACTCACGAACAGCGAAGCGGCGGTGAGGAACGCAGCCAGCACACCGGCCCGCCGCGCATTCTCGGCGACGCGAGCCGCTTCGGCCTTGGCGTTGTCGATGGCCGTCATCACCTCGCCGACCCGGGCAGTTGCCTGGTCAGCCGGCATGCCGGTCGTCTGCGACACGAGCTGGCCGAGATAGGCCTTGTCGGCATCCGACACCGAGCCCGCCACCGCGCCCTGCGCAATGATCCGCCCAGCCTCGGCCCGCTGCGCCGAAATATCGGCCGCAGGCGCTGCCGGAGCAGAAGCATCGGCCGCCGGCCGGAACAGCGTATCGACGAAGTAGGCATTGGGGTCGATCGCCGCCGCCGCATCGCCGGCGACGTTCGAGGCCGCGGTCGTCAGCGTTGCCGCCGTCGAGCCCACTGCGCTCACCAGTGCCGAAATGCCGCCGGTCGCAATGATCGCGCCGACCACGAGGCCACCGGCCCAGACGATCAGCCCATGCGCGCCGTCACGCACATCCGACTCATGCTCGGTCGCATCGAGGTGCCGCCGGCGCAGCCGCCCGGTGAGGTAAGCGCCGGCCATGAAGCTCGACACCTGCACCCACAGCAGCCAGCTCGCCGCTGCGATCGCTACCCACAAGGGCAGCACATCACCCGCCGCGCGAAAATTGATGAAGCTGAGGCCCAGCGCCGACCCGAAAGTCAGCAGCACCAGCGAGATGGCCGAGGCGAGCACGATGCCGGCAATGATCGCCGGCCAATCCACGTAGGACGTCCTTTCGTCCGCCTCGGGCGCAACGATCACGTCCATGTCCGCAAGGTCACTCATAACCGGCGACCTCAACGCAGACCGAAGAAGGACAGGATGGCCATGATCACAACGACCAGACCAACGAGATAAATGACGCCGTTCATTCGACACTCCTGTTTTGACGCTAAAGGTGCCAAAACAAGTATCGCGACGATCAAATGGTTGCGTTCGCCGGGGCCGATAAACTTGCGGAACCACACGGCATTCCGCGCATTTAGCGCCCTTCGCCCTGTTGCTTGAGCGAGCCGACCTTCTGGTCGATCTGCTCCAGCTTTTCCTCGCCGCGCTTCACCTGCTCGGCGATCAGCTCGCGCAGGCGGTGCAGCTCCTTCACATCGAGATGCTCGGCCCCGATCAGCCGGTTATCGGCATGCTTCAGCGCCAGGATCAGCTCGTCAAGCTTCGCCTGCACCGCCTCGCCATCCTGGTTCTGCGTATGCTGCAGCACGAACACCATCAGGAACGTGATGATCGTCGTCGCGGTATTCACCACCAGCTGCCACGTCTCCGAATACTGGAAGATAGGCCCGGCCACGGCCCAGAGCACAATCAGCGCACACGCCGCCACAAACGTCGCCGGCTTCCCCGACCCCTTCGAGACCGCATTGGAAAACTTGTCGAACACAGGGACGCTCATGACGCTTCTCCAGCAATTTGCTGGCGAGAGAAGCGCTGAGGGCAGCGGAAGAGTTCCCGGGCGAGCCCTAGTGGACTCGTACAAGTCAAGAACGAAATTAGAACATTCGCAGATGCGACGTTTTCGAAGGTGCGCTATTCTTTCGAGACCATGACCCTCAAAGTCGATTCGCTCAAAAGCCTGCCGGTTGTTGACCTGGACACCTTTGGCGTTCCGAACGACCTAGCCAGTTCGGCGGCGGTGAAAGCGGGGCGCCTTGCTATCGATAATGCCGCATTCCTGCAGCTCAGAACAGTGAACGAGTCGGTAGAGTCTGCCATCTCTGCTGCTAGGCTTGGAAGCGATATCGCACACGCGGCAAATCTTTCGTCGATATTTGATAGTATCGGAGAACAACGACGCCTTTTGGCCAACTTGGCCCCACCTTCAATTCCGCCGATGCCCGAGCACTTCTCACGCCCCTTGGCATTTCCCGAAATCCGCAATCCGACGCATGAGACGAACGAGCGGCTTGAAGATATCGTCGAGCGCTTCGACAAAATGGAGAAGATCGCGCTCAAGGGCGCTGAGATCGCTACCGGCCTGCAATCCTACGCCGCAGATTTTCTTGTTAAGTTTGAGCGTGCCGCAGCGGAAACTGATGTATCCGCACGTCGGGCGGTTTGGATTGGCCTGGTGGCCATAGGGATTTCCATTGCCATGCCGGTTGCGCAGATGGCTTTGGAAACGTTGGCTACCAAGCCCGCAGATGTCGCTGCCCTCGCAGACGCCGTTCAGGATCTAAGGGCTACTATTGCGGACTTAAGGCGTCACGACGTCGGGGTTGAGCCGGCCGGGAGCGTGGTTCGAGTTCAATCACCCACCACCACGATGCGTGCTACGATTGAACCTGTGACGGCGCCCTGAATGGAGGGCAAGTTTGAGGGATTGGCCCTCAACATGTTGCCCCACGAGCTGGATCGCAGCTGCTACGGCTTCACTCCACGTTAGATGGTTGAAAATTTTGTTTGATTGGTACGCCCGCCGGGTATGATTGGCACGCCCGGATCGTCCCATTGCCTTGCGGGTCTCTTTGTAAAAGCATGCAACATCAATAGGTTGGCAAAAAAACTCGCTCGGCGGTGACTAAGCTTTGGCACGTTTTGTGTCACGGTCTGTGTCACGGTTTTTAGGCGACTCGTTTCACCAGTCTTCGGGCGCGCTCACGGGCGCCGTCGACTTTTTGCGCTTTCTCCAGCTCGTGCTCAAGCATCTCGAAAAGGGGGAGGTATTGGTCCCCTAGTTAGAATGGATGCGATAGACATCTTAGAGAAGGCCGGTTTCCGCGTCTATGAAGCTAGCGGCTACGACGAAGCTGTAGCCATCCTTTCTGCCGCTGGTGGCAGCATACAACTCCTGTTCACTGATGTTCAAATGCCGCCCGGTCAACGCAACGGGTTTCATCTCGCGCGCGAGTGCGCCCTACGCTGGGCCCACATAAGCATTCTAGTGGCTTCTGGAATGATCGAACCCGGTGAGGGCGACCTGCCTGAAGGTGCTGTGTTCGTGAGGAAGCCATTCTCGTCAGAGGTTATCTATGACCGCCTAAACGAGATACTTCCGGACCGGCGGAAGCCAGAGCCCTTGAAGTTGGCGGCGCAGCGCAAGGCATAGCGGTCAGACGTCCGGCGACGGAGATGCCGGCCATGTCAAACTTTAATGCGGAAGTTGGGTACGCCGACTAGAACGAAACGAGACCGGCTGAGCTGGCGCCCGACTGGCGCCGCCGAGGCAAGCTGCCGCCGGGCGTCCAGAAAGCGCAATACACCACTAACTCAAGGGCGGCTCCTATGTCCCCATCGAAGCGCATTCTGGTTGTGGAAGACGAGGCACTGAACCGGGCAGGGAGCCCGCGTTCTGTGCCTTGGCGAGGCTGGCGGCCTGCCGGATCAGCACCTGCTGCTCGGCGTGCAGCTCCTCGATCGCCGCCTCGTCCCACGAGGGTGCGCCGTCGATCACGCCGCCGCAGCCGCCGGGGTCACCGCCGCCGGGGCTGTTGTCGCCGGGTTCGTCATCGAGCAGGGCGTAAACCTCCTCCGACGTCATGCCGGCGTACTGAGGATCGAAGAGCCCCTTCGCCGGCATCGTCATGCCCGCGTCCTTCAGCGCGGCGTTGATGACGTAGTCGGCGGCCCGGTTCCACTTCTTGGGGTTGCGGTCCTTACGGCGGATGTGGTGCTCGAAGGCGTTGTGCAGCACCTCGTGGGCGCAGACGAACATCAGCTCCGCGTCGGTGAGGCTCTCGACGAAGGGCGGGTGGTAGTAGAGATGGCGGCCGTCGGTCGCCATCGTGTTCACCTGCTTGGGGTCTTCCACCAGCACGGGGCGGAGGTGACCGAACAGCACGCCGAAGAACGGCTGCTTCTGGAGGATCAAGCGCAGCTTGGCGCGCTCGATCTTCTTGTAGGTGGGGTGGGTGGTGTTGAGGTTCATCAGAGGGTCACGTCCTGATTGTCCTTGGCCCACTGCACAAAGGCAGGGGTGTGGGTGATCCTGATCTCCCCGACCGGCGAGCCCGGCAAGGGCCTGATCCTGCCGGGCGGCTACTCCAGCCAATACACCCAGCCCCACGACAAGGTGGCTGAGGCGAGGCGCGTGATCGGGGACACCTCGATCCTCTCCACCGGCGAGACGCACATCATCGAGAGCCCGCGGATCATCCTTCGCGGGAAGGTCACCATCGAGGGGCCGTGCGTCACGCACAACGGCATCGACATCGGCAGCAGCCACAAACACCAGGACGTCATGCCTGGCCCGGCGCTCACCGGCCTCTCCATTCCGAAGGATTGCTAAGCCATGCAGAAGATCAACTACCAGGTGCTCACCGGCGACGCCGACGGGTTCAACTGGGTCAACAACCAGAAGGTGAAGGTCGGCGACGTCGTCAAGCTGACGCCCTCCGAGGCGAAGTACCTCGAGATGACCGGCCAGCTCGAGAAGGTTCGAGATCTCGGAGCGCAGAAGGCGAAGGTCACCAAGGCGACCCGCCAGGCCGAAGCGCCTGAGACCCCGTCGCCGCCGGACGGGATCGTCACCCGGTGACCTCCGTCGGGATCGACCGCAAGACTGGGGCGCTCCTCGTCGGCTGGCCTCATGTGGCGCAGTCGATCGTGACGATCGTCACCACCGAGCTCGGGGAGCGCGTCCAGCGGCGCGACTTCGGGTCGAACGTTCCCGGGTTGATCGACCGCCCGCAGAACCAAGAGACCCTCCTCGAGTTCTTCATCGCCATTGCCGAGGCCCTCGAGCCCCGGCAGGTGCGCAACTCGATCTACGGTGAGCCGCGCTTCCAGGTGCAGCAGATCCTGGTCGACGCCGAGACCCCCGGCGAGATGGTCGTTGCCATGACGGGCATCTACCTGCCGGACGGGCACAAGGGACGGTTCAGCGGCGCCCAGCGCCAGACCCTCCGCATCCCGATCGACACGGCCGACCTCAACTAAGGACCGCGATCCATGACCACGCTGCCCGAGGTGCTGGCCGGCTTGCCGCTGCCCGGCGTCATCCAGGAGATCGACTACGAGACCCGCCTGCAGGTCTTCGTCGACAAGCTGCTCGAGGAGATGCAGGCGGTAGGCATCGCCTACGACACCGCCGGCCTCGAGACCGACCCGGCCAAGATCCTGCTCGAGGTCGGCACCTATGCCGACACGATGCTGCGCCAGCGCATCAACGAAGCCGCCCGGGCCAACCTCCTGGCCTTCGCCTACGGCGTCGATCTCGACCACCTGGCCGCGTTCTACGACGTGGTCCGGCTGTTCGGTGAGAGCGACGAGCGCCTCCGGGCGCGCATCATTCTCGCCATTCAGGGGCGGTCCACCGGTGGCACCGAGCCCCGCTACAAGTTTGTCGCCCTGACCTCGGACGTGCGCGTCTCCGACGCCGCCATCTACACCGTGGGCCGCGACCCCACGATCCGGGTGGCGATCTTCAGCACCGAGGACAACGGGGTCGCCAGCCAGGCGCTGCTGACCGCCGTCGACACCGCCTTGCAGAAGGCGGAGGTGCGGATGGTCAACGACCGCATCGTGGTCGCCGGCGCCGTCAAGCAGGTGGTGAACATTGTCGCGAACGTCTGGCTGCTGCCGGGCAGCGCGCCGTCCGTCGCCACCGGCCTCGAAGCTGTCCTGCGGGCGGCATGGGACGACGTCGATACTCTCGGCTTCGACCTCACCCGGTCGTGGCTCATCGCCAAGCTGATGCAGCCCGGCGTGCAGCGCGTCGAAATCGTCGCTCCGGTAACGGACATCTCGGTGCCGTTCAATGAGGCTGCGGCCCTCGGGACGGTGACCATCACGAACATGGGGCGTGCGTTCTGATGCTCAAGCAGCTTCTTCCGCTGAACGCCACCCCTTGGGAGGAGGCGTTCGCCTCCACCCTCGACACGGTCGTGAGCGTCGAGGGGTCGATCAACGCGATCCGCGGAACGAAGCTGGTCAACCCGCCGGCCGCGTGGCTGCCGTTCCTGGTCTACGAGTACGGCCTCGACGAGCTCCGGCCCTATGTGCCGAACCTCTACGAGCTGATCGAACAGGGCATCGACTGGCAGCGCATCCGTGGCACCCACGGCGCAGTCAAGAAAGGCCTCGGGTTCATCGGCTACACGGCGAACATCGAGGAGGCGCTGGCCCGCCGCAACTTCTGGAACTCGTTCCAGCTGCGGTTCCCCACACTCCCGCCGGTCGATATCCCCGACCTCGATCGGATCGACGGCATCGCCACTCTGTCGGTGCCCAAGCGCTCCATCTTCCGGCGCGGCGTCCACTACTACGACGTCGGGCCGCTTGTCGGTGACGGCGGCACCAAGCTCGACGGCTCGCGCCTCGAGGCGGAGAGCGGCGTGCGGCTGCGAGAGAATGGCCCGCTGTGGTCGTTCGGCCGCCCGACCGAGGTGGTGAACCTGCTCACCGAAGCCGACGGCGAGGCCATCGACAACTGGCTCGAGACCGTCGACGACGGCCTGCGCTGGGAAGACATGGAATACCCCTGGACCAATGCCACGTTCCCGTGGACGGCCAGCGGTGTCGATGCCCGCGCGGCGTTCCTCGCGGCATGGTTCGCGGCGCACACCGGTTACGTGGTGCTGCGGGACGCCCAGGGGGTCATCGGCTACCGCCGCCTCCGGGCGCAGCGGACCGTCGAGGACAACACCGCCGGCGTCTACAAGGTCGCCAACATCAAGTATCAGGCGACCCTCGCCGGTCGCCGCGCCTACCTCGCTGCCCTGACGGGGTTCGGCGATGGGGCAGGGCGCACGGCAACGTCGGTCGGCCTCGCCTTCAACGTGGTGCTGGAGGACGACGTCCCGCCCGGCCGACTGTGGCTGGAACCGGACCAGGTCGCCTCGGCGGTCGAGATCGCCACCACCAACGTCAACATCCCGCTGCGGCCCACCGTGCGGGAGGACATCAAGTTCATTCTGAGGTTCTGATGGCTCACGAGCATGAGAGCGGCATCGTCAACGCGTTTGACCGCTCCCCCGAGCATCCCGAGTGGCAGGCCGTCACCTTCGTGGGCGACCACGACATTCAGGCGGCCGAGCTGAACGAGGCGCAGAACATCGCCCGTCAGCGCCATAACCGCGTCGCAGGTCTGGTCGCCAAGGATGGTGACCGGATTGAGGGCGCTGCGGCCGTCGTGGACACCGAAGCGGAGAGCGTTCTGCTCACCCCGGGCAAGCTCTTCGTCAGCGGCGACGTGGTCCCGGTTGGCCTCGCCACGCTCTACGACGTGCCGATGGTTGGCACGATCGAGATCGGCGTCCGCGTCACCAAGGCGTGGATCGATCACGAGGACGATGCGACGCTGCTCGGCCTGGTGCCGGGCACTCTGTCGGAAGGCGAACCCGGCGCGGCCCGCGAGACTATCTCGATCGAGTGGTGCCTCGCCAGCGATACCAACGACCTTCCCTTCGTCCTGGTCTACACGCTCCTCGACGGCACCGTCGTCGATCAGACCCCGCCGCCGTCCCTGAGCGGCATCAATGCGGCGATCGCGATCTACGACCGCGAGGCCCACGGCCACTACATCGTCGAAGGCTGCCGGGTCACGGCGCTCGGCAAGTCGGGCGGCAAGCAGGTCTTCTCCATCCAGGAGGGCACCGCCAATATCTACGGCTTCAAGCGGACCCGCGCCGCGGCTCTCCGTCACGAGGAGCTCGAGGCCTGGGACATCGGTTCGGTGGCGGCCGAGAGCCACACCTTCGTCGGCTCGACGCCCAACACCATCGCGCTCTCGCGCTCGCCGATCGCCGCCATCACCTCGGTGCTGGTGACCAAGCAGAAGACGGTCTCCGTCACGCGCGGAAACACCGTGCATGGCGCCGATCTACTGCCTGACAGCTCGATCACCTCGATCATTTCGGTGGTTCAGGGTGGGACTACCTATGCCAACCCGGCGTCGTGGACCAAGACGGGCGACCAGGTTGACTGGTCCCCGGCCGGCGCGGAACCGGCGGGCGGGTCGCAGTACGATGTGACCTACCGCTACCGCGCCGTGGTAGTGCCGACCAGCTTCGACGACTTCAACGCCGTGGTTGCCGGCGGCGTCGACGGCACAGAAGTGCTGATCGGCTACACCTACAAGCTGCCGCGCATCGATCGTCTTTGCCTCAACCAGGCCGGTCAGCCGGTCTACGTGAAGGGCGTCTCGGCACAAGCGCTCGACAAGGCCCTGCCGCCTATCCCGCCGAATGACCTGCTCCCCTTGGCGCAGGTCAAGAACAGCTGGATCGGCAAGCCGGAGGTGGAGAACGACGGCGTCTATCGCCGCACGTTCGCCGAGATCGATCGGATGGCCCGCGTCCTCGAGAACCAGGTCCGCCTGGTGCAGCTCGAGCGCATCAAGTCCGGCATCGACGCCCGCGAGCCCACGGCGAAGAAGAACACCTTCGTCGACCCGTTCCTCAACGACTATTACCGCGACGCTGGGGAGACCCAGACAGCGGCCGTAGCCGACGGGTTCATGGAGCTGGCGATCACGCCGACGTTCTACCAGTCGCCGCTGGCCGAGCCGGTCATGCTCGACTGGGTCGAAGAGGTGATCATCGCGCAGGAGCTCGACACCTTCTGCGAGAAGATCAACCCGTACCAGAACTTCAACCCGATGCCGGGCGCGATCACGATCACGCCCTCGGCGGACTTCTGGACGGTGCAGCAGACGGTGTGGGCGTCGCCCGTCACCCAGGAGTTCAACCGGGGCACCACCCGCACCGGCCCGCTGGTCGTTACCTCGACCGACGTGCAGCTGCTGGGTGAGCGCGACGAGCTGATCCAGTTCCTCCGCCAGATCCCCATCACCTTCAAGGTGAAGGGGTTCGGGCCGGGAGAAATCCTGCAGTCGCTGACCTTCGACGGGGTCGACGTGAAGCCCGCAGGGGTCATCACGGCCGATGCCAACGGCGAGATCACAAACACCTTCGTGATCCCGTCGAACATCACCGCCGGCACCAAGGCAGTGGTGGCGAAGGGTGCGGCAGCTGGTGAGGCCTACGCCTTCTTCGTCGGCCAGGGCACGATCGAGATCACGACCATGCGTCGGGTCACTACGATCGAGCGCTGGACCCGTCCGCCGGAGCCGGTCTCGACCGGCAGCGAATGGCACACCACCATTGGCTCGAACGGGCACGCGGAAGACCCGCAGGCCCAGACGTTCACCGTGGTGGAGCCTCGGCAGCTGGTCGGCGTCGACATCAAGCTCTGCCACATCGGCGACACCAGCAACGCCCTGCTGATCCAGCAGGTCACCGTCGAGAACGGCATGCCGACCGAAGACGTGATGGCCCAGTCCTTCGTGTCAATGCTCGACGCCACCGTGGGCTGGAAGTCGGCTCGCTACGCCTTCCCGACGCTGACGCTTCCCACCCAGGACGCGGCCTTCGTCGTGAAGACCGACGACGCCGACCACTCGATCGCAATGGCCCGCGTCGGCGACTTCGACGCGGTGCAGCAGCGGTGGGTGGGTGCGCAGCCCTACTCGGTGGGCGTGAACCTGTCGTCCTCGAACGCCAAGACGTGGACGCCGCACCAGGAACGTGACGTGACCTTCCGGCTCCTCGCCGCGAAATTCACGAACCCTGACTTCACCAAGACGGTGCCTCTGGGGACGTTCAATCTGGTCGATGCCAGCGATCTCCAGGTCCGCGCCGCGGTCGAGCTCCCCTCGGCCGAATGCTCGGTGGTGTTCGAGATCGTCCGTGCAAACGGTGAAGTTTGGCGGGTGCTGCCTTTCCAGGTGCTGCAGCTGACCGAGTTCGTCACCGAGACCGTGCAGCTCCGCGCCGTGCTCAAGGGCACCGAGAAGCTGTCGCCGACGCTCTTCGCGCCGGTGTGGTTCGTGGCGGGCAAGATCGCCAACAGCGGCAGCTATGTCACCCGGGCCTTCAACCTTGGGAGCGTGGTGCGGCTCGCGGCGTACATGAAGGCCTTCCTTCCGGCCGGCTCGACGCTGACCGCCAAGTACGACGTGGCCGACGACAACTGGCAGGCCCTGCCGACCATCGCGACCGAAGTCCTCGCACTGCCCGGATGGGTGGAGCGGAAGATGGAAGCGACGGGGATCAACGCAATCCAGGGGCGCCTGAAATTCGAGTTCACCGGCGGGCCTGCTGCCCGGCCGTTGTTCGGAGATCTCGGCGCCGCGGTCATGTAACGGGGGTGAACCATGTCCAACACTGAGCACCGGAACTATCCCAAGCCGGTGCCGGATCACTTCGTCTCTGACGACGTGATCCTGCTGCAGCAGGCAATGGATCTCGTCGATGGCGACATCAATCTGCTGTTCGCGGCGATCGCCGACCTGGCGCCGAAGAACCACGAGCACGTCATTGCCGACATCCAGGGCCTGAGCTCTGCGCTTGCCGGGAAGGCTGCCGCAAACCACGCCCACACGCTCGAGGATCTCTCGGACGTGGGGGGCACCCTCGTCGCCCCGGCCGGCTACCTTCTGGTAAAGCTGGTCGACGGCACCTGGGGGCCGGTATCGCCGGCTTCTGTGGTGGGCGCGCACCAGCACGTCATCGCCGATGTTCAGAACCTTCAGACGGCCCTCGATGGCCTGAAGGCGGAGAACCAGGTGCTGAACGCCACCGACGCCGGTATGTCGATCAACGACCATATCGGCATGCGGCGGTTTGCCGACGGTGTGTGGATCAAGCGCACCTGGACCCAGGTGATCAACTTCCTGAACGGCTACTACCAGCGCCGTGACGGTACGCAGGCGATGGTGGGCAACCTCACAATCAGCAAGGCCGAGCCTGTCGTGTTCTTGAACAAGCCCGCGAGCGGCACCTCGAACCAGCTGATCGGCCAAACCGCCGGGGTGACTCGGTGGGGCATGCAGATGGGTCACGGCGGTGCAGAGGCCGGCGCGAACGCCGGCTCCGATTATGCCCTCGACCGCTATGCCGACAACGGCACCTGGATCGACACCGCCTTCGGCATCGTCCGGTCGGCCGGGACCGTGTGGGGCTCGATCTACGCCACCGCGGCGCAGTACCTCGCCAATACCGCCGGCAAGGTGCTTACGACCGCCGGCGTGTGGGCCGCGGCCATTCCGGTCAACCTCGGCACCCCGGCCGGTGCCGTCAATCTCGACTTCGGCACCTTCATCAACGGCTACATGAACCCAAGCGGGAACATCACGTTCAACACCGCGACCAACTTGAAGCCAGGGCAGTCGGGGTCGATCCGCATCTACAATCCCCCGGGCTACACCCTAGGGGTCAACACCAGCCGCTTCATCACGTCGGAAGCCAAGGGCATCACGCTCGGCATCAACCGGAACATCGTCAGCTACTACGTCGACGACGAGAGCATGGTGCACCTGTTTCTGTCAGGCAAGGTGATGTCGTAATGGGCGTCCTTCCCGGCATTGGGATGGCGCTCGGTAGTGGCAGGAAGTCGGTCACCCCCGGGTCGCAGAACTTCCTGACCACCGGCTCATTCAACTTCACCATCCCCGACTTCAATAGTCTCAGGGTGTGGGGCTACGGGTCCGGCGGCTCCGGCGGCGCCAGCGCCAGCACCACCGGCAAGGCTGGCAACGGCAGCACCGGCGGCGCAACCACTCGGGACACCGGCGCCCTGGTGCGCAAGATGGTCGCAAATGGCGGCGGCGGCGGCAAAGGCGGCAACAACAGCAACGGCGCAGCTTCCGTCGGCGGCACCGCTACGGGCGGCACGATCAATAACACGGGCAACCCTGGCTTGGTCGGCTCCGGCACTACCGGCGGCAAGGGCGCAGACGGCCTTGCGCCGCACGGGGGTCTGGGCAGCGCTGGCGCGGGTGGCGGCAACAACTCCGCCGCTGGCGGCCAGCCGGGCGCGGGCAGCGGTGGCGTCGGACATTCGAGCGGCTTCAGGGGTTCAGGTGGCGCAGGTGGTGGGCAGTTCATCCACGAGTTCACCAGTCAGGAGTACGCGGTCGGCACGCTAGTCGCCCTAATCATCGGCCTCGGTGGGGCAGGGGTGGACGGCGTCGGCGATACCGGCCGAGGCGGCGCCGGCGGCATCTACATCGAGTGGGACTAAGGAGCGATCATGCTTTACCTCGAAACTCCCGAGGGGTTCGTGCCTTGGAACGGCCAACCCATCGACGACATCGTCTACCCGCTCGACATCGAGAAGAAGTGGTCAGCGACCGAGCTGATGGCCGTCCGGCTGTTCAAGCCGGTCGACCCCGGCATCCCGGAAGGTAAGCGCGCTCTCAGCGTGGAGGTCGTTCTCCTCGGTGACGAGGTGACCTACTGGTACGAGCTGGAGGACATCCCGCCGCCCACGCCCTCCGATGTCAACCTGACGGACCGGCAGCTCCGCATCGGACTGCTCACGGCCGGCTACAGCCTGGCCGTCGTGGAGGCGGCGATCGCGGGCATCGAAGACCCCATCGGCAGGGCCATCGCCCAGGTCTGGTGGGACCGCACAACGACCATCCAGTGGGATCATCCGATGACCCAGACCCTCATGGGGCTGGCGGGCATCCCCGAGAACGAACGCGTTCTCCTCTGGATGTGGGCTTCTGACATCCCGGCATAGAGGGCGCTATGACATCGCAGACCACCGAGGAGGGGCGCTTCACGCCGCCCCTCGTGCTTTCGCCTGACACTCCCCGGCGCGGCTACCGCACCACCCAGGAGTTCTCCTACGACATCGGCTTCAAGGGCTCGGGCCTCACGATCACGGTGCCGGAGAATTTCCCGACCGATCTCGCCACCGTGCCCCGGGCACTGTGGTGGCTCTTTCCGCCGGCGGACCCGCAGTACGCGGCCGCCGCGGTGCTCCACGACTTCCTCTACTCGTGGCGCTCCCCTGAGGGCGAAGCCTTCGACCGTGCAACGGCCGACGGCATCTTCCTCGAGGCAATGCTGATCCTCGGCGTCCCTCGGTGGAAGGCCCTGGTCATGTTCGTGGCGGTCCGCCTCTACAGCGAAACCACCCCCATCGCGGCCTAACAGCCAAAACCCCCAAGGAGCTCTGCAATGGCAGACATCTACCTCCACGGTATTGAAACCGTTGAGAAGGACAGCGGCCCTCGTCCGGTCGCGACCATCGACACTGGCGTCATCGGCCTCGTGGGCACCGCCCCCGACGCTGACGAACTGCTGTGGCCGCTGGATACGCCGGTCGCGATCCACGGCATCAACGACATCCCGGAAGGCCTCGGCGAAGCGGGCACCCTGCTCGACGCCATCAACGGCATCTTCGACCAGACCACCCGGGTTTCGCAGACCATCGTGGTGGTCCGCGTCGACGAGGGCGCCAACCTCGGCGCGACTGTCGGCAAGGTGATCGGCACTCCCGTCGCGCGCACCGGCGTTCACGCCCTGCGCAAGGCGAAGAACCTGCTCAACCTCGACCCCAAGCTGCTGATCGCCCCGGGCTTCACCGGCCACAAGCCGACTGACGGCATCCTGTCGATCGCGGTCGGCACCCAGGGCGCGGGCTACACCGAGGCTCCGGTCGTGTCCTTCACCGGTGGCAACGGTGCCGGCGCGCAGGCGCATGCGGTCATCGCTGGCGGCAAGGTGACCGGTATCGTCATCGACAACCCGGGCTCCGGCTATACCGCGGCCCCGACCGTCGTGCTGACCGGTGGCGGCTACACCACGATCGCCGTGGCGACTGCCACCCTCGGCACCGTCGCCAACCCGGTGACCGCCGAGCTGCTCGTCGTGGCGAACATCCTCCGCGCCTGCGCCATCGTCGACGGCCCCAACTCCACCTCGGCCGCCGCCGTTGCCTACCGCCAGGACTGGGATAGCGATCGCCTGCTGATCGTCGACCCCTTCGTCAAGATCCAGAAGGGCGATGAAATCATCAGCGAGCCGACCTCGGCCCGCGTCGCTGGCCTCCAGGCCCAGGTCGACTACGCCGAGGGCTTCTGGGTCTCCCCGTCGAACCACGTCATCGCGGGCATCGTCGGCGCTCACCGCGTCGTCGAGCACTCGATGTCGGACCCCTCGGTCGAGAGCCAGTACCTGAACAAGAACTCGGTCGCCACCATCGTGCGGTCGCCCTCGGGCGGCTTCAAGCTGTGGGGCTCCCGCGTTCCCTCGGGCGACGCGCTCAAGAAGTTCTGGTCGGTGCGCCGCGCGCACGACACGATCATCAGCTCGATCGAGCTCGCCCACGAACCGTTCATCGACAAGCCCTTCAGCCTGCAGGTGCTGACGGACATTGCCGAGACGGTCAACCAGGCCCTCCGCAAGTGGAAGGCGATGGGGGCAACCCTCGGTGGTCGCGTCTGGCTCGATGCCGGGCTGAACACCAAGGAGAGCTGGGCCGACGGCCACCTGTTCGTGTCCTACGACGCGGAAGGCCCGGCGCCGATCGAGCACCTCACGTTCCAGTTCTCGCGGAACACGGGCTACTACGAGCAGCTCGGGCAGGACGCCATCCGCGAAATCGCCCGGCTCTCCGGTCGCGCGATCTAACCTCTGTCGCAGAAGGAGATTTGAATGCGCGACATTCTTCAGGGGTTCACCCTCTACATCGCAGGGGTGGATCACGGCATCGACTGCGAGGAGATCGGCCTGCCGACCCCGCAGAACGTGCAGCAGGAGTACCGCGGCGGCGGTATGGACCTGGCCGTCAACCAGGGCATGGCCGCCCTCGAGGCGCTCGAAGCAACGTTCAAGTTTGCCGGCCACGCCCGGAGCGTCCTCCAGCAGGTCGCCCCCGGCCCCGGCAAGTTCATCTCGGTGACCGCTCGCGGCGCCGTGCTGAACTCCCTCACCGGTGAGCACGACGCCCACGTCGTCGTGCTCCAGGGTCAGTTCAATCAGCACTCCCGGGATGCCTGGAAGCGCGCTGAGAAGGGCGGCCTCGAAGTCACCATGAGCGGCATCCTCGCGTACCGGTACGAAATCGCCGGCAACGTGACGCACGACATCCAGGCCTGGCCCCCGCGCCGGGTGATCAACGGCGTCGACATGCTCTCGAACATCAACCAGATCCTCGGGTACTCGAATGGATAAAATCGTCACCGCAACTCCTGGTCACGAATTGGGGGCAGCTTCGGCTGCCCCTGTCGTTTCCAACGGCCCCGAATACCTGAGCGACAAGCCTCGCTCGCGGACGTTCCCGCTGGCCGAGCCCTTCAAGCTCGGCGGCGTCACCTACACCGAGATCGCCGCCAAGCGCCTCAACGGTGCCGCGCTGCTCTCCCTCCAGAAGATGCTGCAGCTCCCCGGAGCTGACCCCTCCGCCGTGATGTTCGGTGCGCTCTGCGGCGTGCCCCCGGCGGTGATCCTTGCGCTCGATGCCGTGGACTTCGCCACGGTCTCCAACGGCGCCAAGGATTTTATGCCCCAGTCGGCGTCCGCGGCGAGCGATGCGACTGGCGAAAATGGTCCGAATACGCCGCAGACGTAGCCCACGTCCTCCACTTCCCGCGTCGTGACCTCCTCGAAATGGACTTCGAGGAGCTCGCGATGTGGTGGGCGGAGGCCATCAGAGTGATGAGGGAAGTAAATGGCATCCGCGGCCCGTGAAGCATCTCTCATCCTCAAGCTCATCGATCAGGTCACCGGTCCGGCGAAGGCCATCACCGGTGCCCTGACCAATGTCAGCGGCGCGATGATGGGCATCCGCACCATGAAGGCGGTGTCGGAGACCGTCGCCAACACCGGCCGCAAACTGAAGCGCGCGGCCCAGGACGCCTCGGCGCTCTCGGTCCCGCTGGTGATCATCGGCAAGGAGGCGGCCGAGGCCGTCTACAACTTCGAGAAGGCGGGCAACGCGGCCCAGGCCTACGGCAACATCACGGCCGAGCAGCGCAAGCAGCTCGAAGCCTACGCGCAGGTGCTGAACGACGAGTCGCCGTTCACCCTCAACCAGATTATGGACGCGGCGAACGAGCTGTTCAAAGCGGGCCTCAACTTCGACCAGGCGATGGGCGCTCTGCGCGGCGCCCTGCAGCTCGGCACCGCCGGCGACCTCGACGTCGCCACCGCGACCGACCTGTCCACCAACATCCTCACCTCGATGCGGCTGCCGCAGGAGACGGCCGAGCAGGTCGCCGCCTCGCTGCAGCAGGTCAACGACGTGCTAGCCTACTCGGCGGCACAGTCGAACGCCGACGTCCTCGAGATGGCCGAGGCCTTCAAGTATGCCGGCGGCGTCGCCACGGCAGTCGGCATCCCGATGAACGAGCTCGCCACCATGTTCATGGTCATGGCGAAGAACGGCATCAAGGGCTCCGAGGCCGGTACGGCGCTCCGCTCGGGTATCGTCCGCATGCTCCGGCCGACGCTGTTCGCGCAGCGTCAGCTCAAGGCGCTGAACATCGACATGGGCGACTTCGTCACCCTGGGCGAGAAGATCGACTTCACGAACATCCAGGACGCGATCGCCTCCCTGACCGGCAACGACCTGGCCAAGGTGAAGGGGCCGATCACGGCGCTGCTCGAGGACGACATCCTCAAGCGCAGCCCGCAGAAGCTCGTCTCCAAGGTGATGGAGCTGGTCGCGAAGGAAGTCGGCGCCAGCGGCGCGGACATGGATGTGATCGGCGACGCCGTCACCCAGGCGATCATGACCGGCGCCGAGAAGGTCGACATCATGGGCTTCCTCAAGGAGCTCAACGACAAGGGCGCAAGCGCCGTCGACATGTCCTACATCTGGGACGTGCGGCAGGGCTCTCGCCTCATGTCGCTGATGTCGGAAGACCTGGACAAGCTGCTCGCCACCTTCGACGACGGCGTTCAGGGCGCGGCTGCCAAGATGGCGGCCACCCGCCTCCTCGGCATCGTCGGCGTGGTGAACGAGTTCGACTCGGCAATGTCGAAGCTCTACATCTCGATCGCCGACAGCGGTGTCCTCCAGACCGTCACCGACATGATCCAGGGGTTCACCAACTGGCTCAACAAGATGGGCGAGCTGAACCCGAAGATCCTCGAGTTCGGCACCTACGCCGCCGCCGCACTGGCGGTCCTCGCGCCCCTCGGCCTGGTTCTCTCCGGCCTCGCCAGCGTCGTGGCCTTCCTCGTCAATCCCATCACCCTCGTGGTCGCGGCTCTCGCGTACCTGGCGGTGCAGAACTGGCAGGGCATCCTCGGCTTCTGGAAGGCGTTCCGGGAGTTCTTCACCAAGGGGCTCTCCAAGGAGAGCGTGGCCCTGTTCGCGCAGGTGATCGGGTGGTTCCAAAAGCTGCCCGAAGCCTTCTCGAAGATCGGGAAGGGGTTCGACTTTTCCGTGTGGGGCCGCAAGGTGGGGCAGGGGTTGGCGGACATCGTCAACCAGGTGCCGAAGTTCCTCGCCTGGCTCGACCAGATGAAGACGGAGGCGCAGCCGATCCTCGACACCATCACCCCGGTGCTGGTGAGCTTCGGAAACGGCGTCGTCGCGATCGCCCAAGCGATCGGCAACCTAACCAAGGGCGCCGTCGACGGCATCGTCGCCTTCTTCCAGGGGATGATGTCTGGCATCTCGCCAGAGACGATCGACACCCTCGGGCGCTGGGGCACTGCGATCGCCGCGTTCTCGAGTTCCTGTGGGATCTGATCGCGGCCATCGCGGGCGCGCTCGCCGGCGTCGACATGAGCGGGTTCGTCGAGTTCATGCGGCTCTTCGGTGAGGCATTCGGTGTCGGCCTCAGCCTGCAGGTCGCCCTGCTCGATAGCATCGTGACCTTCTTCAGCAACCTCCCCAGCCTCATCAAGTCGGGGATCGAGGGCGGGCTGGCGACGCTCCAGGCCAAGATCGAAGAGATCAAGACGTACCTGATCGACACGTTCGGGAGCATCGACCTCTTCGAGATCGGCAAGAAGATCATCCAGAGCCTGATCGACGGCATCGTCAACGCGATCCCCGGATTGCGCGACACGATCAACACCGTTCAGGGCTGGCTGCAGAGCATGGGTGTGGGCGGCGGCCCCGGCGGCGGTGAGCTGCCGAAGGGCAGCGTGGGCAGCGCGACCATCAACGGCGTGCCTGATCCAAGCCTACCGCTCCCGGCTCCCATCGACGGCGCTCGTGCCGCTGGTGGGCCGCTGTGGAATGGTTGGTTCCTCGCCGGTGAAAAGGGTCCGGAGCTCGGCTACGCGTCGGGCAGCGGTCACATGTTCAACGCGTCCGAGACCAAGCGGATGCTCACCGGCGCCAACAGCAATGCTGGCCCGGGCATGGCGCAGACCAACCACTTCCACTTCCACGGCACGCCTGAAGAGAACGCACGGGAAGTGTCGCGCCTCCTCGATCGACAGCTGCAGCGTTCCCGCGGCCTGTCGATGGAGGACCGCACCACGTTTGGGTAAGGAGTAGCAAATGGCACTGATGCGCCTGGGGACGTTCGTCTTCGACATCCCCACCTTCTCCTTCGAGAGCCTGCAGCGGTCGGTATCGAGCCGCGCCGAGAGCCAGATGGTCATCGGCGCGGCTCCACCCATCCACCTGCTCGGCCCCGGCGAGGAGACCGTCAGCTTCACCAGCACCTTCTACCCGTTCCACCTGAACGGGCTGGGGCTGGCGCAGCTCGAGGGTTTCCGCGAAGCCTGCCAGGCCCAGACGCCCATGATGATGGTGTCGATCGGCGGCGTCGTCTTCGGCCGCTGGATCCTCCGAAGCGTTGGCGACAACCAGTCCTTCTTCCACCCCAACGGGGCTCCGCAGAAGGTCGACGTCGACATCTCCCTCGTCAAATACACCGCGGGCGGCGCTGGCCGCTCCAGCTTCTGGTTCTTCTGATGCGCCCCTTCTTCAAGGTCACGGCCGGCGGCGTCGACATCACGTCGAAGCTCGTCGGTCGCGGCATCTCCCTCACCATCACGGACGGCGTCGGCCGCGAGAGCGACACGATCGCCCTCGAGATCGACGACGTGGACGGCGGAGTGGCAGCGCCCCGCACGGGCGTCATCCTCACCGTCGAGGGCGGCTACGAGGACGGCCCCCAGCGCAACTTCGGCGACTTCAAGGTCGACCAGGTCGCCTACTCGGGGTGGCCGCAGAAGATCTCGATCAGCGCACAGGCGGTCGACGCCAAGAGCGACCAGAAGCAGAAGCGGGTGCTCGACTACCAGGTGGAGGACTTCCCCACCTACGGCGACATCTTCGAGGCGGCTGCCGGCCGCATGGGGCTCTCGCTCAAGATTTCCGCAGAGATCAAGAGCAAGGCCAACCCCTACGAGATGCAGTCGGAGGAGAACGACCTCTCGTTCTCGACACGGCTGGGCGACAAGCTCGATGCCTCGGTGTCGGTGAAGTCGGGCAACCTGGTGGTGGTCAAGCGGGGCAAGGGCACGACGGTCAGCGGGCAGCCGCTGCCGACGATCATCGTCCAGTATGCCCGCAACGTCCTCAGCTACAACGTCACCCGCAAGGACAAGCCCAAGCACTCCGAGGTGACGGCCACCTGGTTCGATCGCGACAGCGTCGAGCGCAAGGAGGTGACGGTGTCGGGTGGCGAGGAGGGGCCGACCTTCCTCCTGCGCGACCCCTACGCCAACGAAGACGAGGCCAAGGAGAACGCCGAGGCCAAGTCGAAGGAGCTGCAGCGCGGCGAGGCGTCCGCGTCCTTCGAGATCGACGGCGACCCGAATGCCAGGGCCGAAGCCTACGTCGAGGCGATCGGCCTCCGCGACCAGGTGGACGGGCTCTGGCGAGCCACCACCGTGACCCACAACTTCTCGTCGTCCTCGCCGTACACGACCTCGATCGAGTGCGAGCTGCCGGACGCCTAAGGGGCTCCCATGCGCTTCACGTACCTGCCGAACGGTGGGGCGAGCTACGTCACCTCCCAGGGCGACGTGCTCGACCTCATCGCCTTCAACTTCTACGGCACCCACGAGCGGACCACCGAGCTGCTCTACGAGGCGAACCGCGACCTCGCGCTGGTGCCGCAGCCCTACATCGAGGGTCGGACGATCCTCCTTCCGCCGCCGCCTCCCCAGAAGGCCGCGACGCAAATCCAGCTCTGGGACTGATCAGGAAACATCGATGCAAGACATGGACTTCGGCAGCGCCCTTAAGGCGCTGAAGGAGGGCAAGAAGATCGCGCGCGCCAGCTGGTCTGGCGAGCAGGTCTCGCACCTCTACCTGGTGCAGAGCAGCCAGTTCACCGTGAACCGCGACCCGCTCGCCAAACGCTTCGCCGGCAAGGTCGTCAATTACCACGGCCATATCGACGCCTTCTGGCATCCACCCGGCTACTCGCCGGAGAGCGGCAAGCTCCACGCCTGGGTGTGGAACCCCACCCACGACGATCTGCTCGCCGAAGACTGGCAGGTCCGCGACTAGCCAACCCCATCGACCCATCCAAGGCCCGCCCTCACCGGCGGGCCTTTTTGCTTAGGAGAACGACAATGACGATCGCCATTGTGGGCTCGCCGATCTGGCTCACGAACTTCGAGAAGTTCAACGGCGTCCACGAGATCAAGGGCAAGCTGCACGAGCAGAAGATCCTCGACCTCATCGACTGGGGCGACGGCCGTTTCGACGGCAAGCGCCTGTTCAACATCAACGACGACGAGACGGCCTACTGCGCCTCGGCGCTCTGCGGCAACCTCGAGATGGTCGGCATCCGGTCGCCCCGTAGCCCGGCGGCCCGCTCGTTCGACAAGTGGGGCGAGATGCTCGGCGGCCCGGCCGTCGGCGCGATCGTCACCTTCTGGCGGAAGAGCCCGACCTCCGGCCTCGGCCACGTCGGCATCGTCGTCGGCCGCAACAGCGCCGGCGAGCTGATCGTGTTCGGCGCCAACCAGGACGACCAGTTCAAATACTCGGCGTTCAAGATGGACCGCGTCGTCGGCTACCGCTGGCCCACGGGCTACGACAAGCCGTCGAAGATCGGCTTCACCAAGCTGCCGATCACCAGCGCGTCGCTTTCGCGCTCGGAGGCATAGCCATGCGCAGCACCGAACACCTGTGCCCGCGTCGCCGTGAGAACCCGATCGCAAACCAGATCGTCCCGGGCTTCGACACCTGGGACGCGAGGGACGGGTATCGGTGCTGTTCCTACTGCGGCTCGATGCACCCCGAGGACGTCTTCATGGCGATCGCCGATGGGGTCGAGCTGATCCCCACGGACAAGAACTACAAGCTTTACGTGATGGTCCCTCACCCTCGGGCGGGCGAGACCATCCAGATCGGCAGCGAAAGCGGCCCGGCGCGCAACATGGTCACGAGCGAGCCCAGCCGGGACGACCTGACCCTCTGGGAGCGGATCACCGGCCGCTACAACCGGAAGATCATGGGCACGGCCTCGGCCACCCTGCAGGCCAAGTTCTACTTCCAGCACTTCGACCAGGAGCAGCAGGAGCGGTTCATCAACCTGCTGAACGTCAAGGCGGTGACCTGGGGCTACCCGGGCCACCTCTACGTCCTCCCGTTCTTCGCCGCGCGGGGTGCGTGATGGACCTGAAGACGATCGCCGTCGCGCTCGCCGTCATCGCCGGCATGCTGGCTTTCAACCACTGGGTCGAGAACCCGTGGGTGGAGGCCCTCGCTACCGAGAAGGCCGAGCACGCCTGCACGATCCGCACCGCTGAGGCCGCCGAGACGGCGCGCCAGGCGGCGCAGGCGCAGGCCACCGCTACCGCCGAGGTCGCCCTCGAGCAGTACCGGAAGTCGGTAGCAGCCAAGGACGCCCTGCAGGAGCAGGCGCAGTCGCAACTCGAAGAGGACATCGTCGGCTATGAAGAGAAGCTCGAGGCTGCCGGTCGCAGCTGCAAGCTCGATCGCTCTGACTTTGAGTGGTTGCGCAACTAGCCCGACCCAATTCCAGATCGACCGCGCGGCGGTGAAGGGCGCGGCCGAGGCCAGGCCCCAGATCGACCGCCAGCCCGACGACTGCGACAAGGGGTTCTCGAAGCTGCCCCAGTCCCAGGTCGTCGGCGTCGAGGCCCGCGCCGTGATCAAGCGGTACGAGAAGCTGATCGAGGGTCCGGTGAACAGCCGCATCCACGACTGTTACGCGTACAACGAAAGCGTGAGGGAGGGCCTGTCCAATGGTGGATGAGGTGACCGCCCCGGGCGTCGCCCAGGTCTTCCTGCAGCAGGGGATCATGGGCGCGCTCGTGATCGTCCTCGGCATCGTGGCGTGGAAGCTGTTCCAGCTCCTGCAGCAGTCCCAGGAGAAGCGCATCGAAGAGGCCAAGGCGAACGCCACGGCCTTGCTTCAGGCCACCACCGCGATCGAGCAGCTGACCGAACTCATCAAGGTCAGCCTCGTGAAGGGAGGTGCTTGATGCGGATCTTCGGGATCGTCTTCAGCGCCCGCATCAGCAAGGCAGCCCGGGCAGCTGCCGCCGACGAAGCCGGCGAGGCGCGCGAGCGGCTCGTCAAGGCCAGCGATGACCTGCGTCGCGTCATCGCTGCCGTGCTCGACAACAACGAAACTTTGAGAGGCGACCACCGTGTTCAAGGAACTCGTAAGTAGCAGCGTTCTCCGCACGGCCCTCGCCCTTCTGGCGGTGTTCGCCATCGCGGCCTGGTTGGTGCCGACCCCGGCGCTGATCTTCATCCTCAACTACGCGGCGATCGTCGTCGCCGTCGCAGTGGTGGTGACCTTCCTCCCGGGCATCTGGGAGGCCATCCGTATGAAGCGTCTCGACTACGTCAGCCAGCTCACCTTGGGCATCGGCATGTCGTGGGCGTCGATCGTCGTCATGCGCGGATGGATCGGCACCTCGAAGATGCTCGAGCAGAACTGGAGCGAGCACCTCGTCGTCGCCTTCTACATCTACATGACGATCCTCGGCGGGGTGCTCCACATCACCGCGCCGGCGGCCATCAGCCCCGCCTCGAGCAAGCGGGTGCGGGCGACGCTGGCGATGGCGATGGGTGTCGGCGGGCTGATCGCCGGCCTCCTCATCGGGATCCAGTGGGGCTCCGGCAAATGGGGGTGATCCGGGTCATCAGCCTGGCCCTCATCGCCGTCGCCATGCTGCTGGCGGCCGTGATCATCTACGGCCCCGGCCTACATTTCAGATAGACGACCCGACCCCCTGGCCCTCGTGGCTGGGGGGTCTTTTTGCGCTTTTGAGTCGGGCGACGGTTCATTGAAAGGCAGAACTAGCGGAGGCCGGCCAGCGAGGGGTGGGGCACGCCGTCCTGGTAGGGTGGTATGTCGGCAGTCAACGTATTGCAGCACCACGCGACCGCTCCTTCAATTGCTAGGTAGGGGGTCGCGCTATTGACTCTGCCAACTGCGAGGAACAGAACGGGAACGTTATTGTAGGAGGCGCGACCTTGCCCCGTCTCGCGATTGAAGAGCTGAGGCGCCAGATCGGCGAGATCGAGGGCAAGGGACGTCGTGTGCGCAAGACGTTACCATTCGGCCTACGGGAGGTGGACACCCGGCTACCGGATGGGGGCTTGGCGCTGGGCGCGTTGCACGAGGTTGCTGGCGGCGGCAACGGCGCTGTCGATGGTGCTGCTGCCGCGCTGTTCGCTGCAGGAATCGGAGCGAGGACCAAGGGCAAGATCCTTTGGTGCATCACACGGACCGATCTGTTCGCGCCGGCGATCGCCCAAGCGGGTCTCTCTCCGGATCGGGTCATCTATGTCGAGGCGGGCGACGAGAAGTCTCTGCTGGCATGCTTCGAGGAGGGCCTTCGCCATGGCGGGCTGGGCGCCGTCATCGGGGAGGTGGCCCATCTCACCATGACGGCTTCTCGCCGGCTTCAACTGGCCGCCGAGGGGACGGGCACGATCGGCATCGCGCTGCGCCGGTGGCGGCGCCAGACGGACGCAACAGATTTCGGGCAGCCAACCGCCGCATCTTCGAGGTGGCGTGTCTCCGTCATTCCCAGCCGAGCACTGCCGGTGCCCGGCGTTTCCCGACATCGCTGGCTGGTCGAACTCATCAGGGTGCGCGCCGGCGAGAGTGCCGATTTCGAACTGGAGGCGTGCGATGACAAGGGTCGTCTCGCTCTTCCTTCCGAGCTGGTCCACGGATCGGCTCAGAAGGAACAACGCATCCCTCGCGCCTGACCGACCGTTGGCCGTCATCGGCCATGACGGTCGTCGTCGCTCTGTCGTCGCCTTGGACGCTCTAGCCTACAAGGCAGGCATCCGGCTCGGCATGGCCGGGACCAAGGCACAGGTGCTGGCCGCTGACCTGCAAATGGTCGACGCGGACCCGGCCGCCGACCGGGCAGGGCTCAATACGTTGGCGCTGTGGGCGCTCCGCCGCTACTCGCCGATCGTCGCCGTGGACGGCACGGATGGCCTCGTCATCGAAACGGAAGGCGCCGACCACCTTATGGGCGGCGAGGTCATCCTGATCGAGGACCTGACGGCTAGGGTGGCGACGTCGGGCATCGACGCCCGAGCGGCGGTTGCGGACAGCTGGGGTACCGCCCACGCGCTGGCCCGGTTCTCGGGCAAACGCCATGCGGTGGCCGAAATCGGCGGTTCACGCCAGCTCATCGAGACGATGCCCATCGTTGCGCTGCGCTTGGCGCCGGATGTCGTCAGCGGCCTGCGGGTGCTCGGTTTCGATCGGATAGGGGACCTGCTGTCCACGCCCAGGGCGCCCCTGACCCTTCGGTTCGGCCCGCAGCTCGGCAGGCGTATCGACCAGGCGCTGGGAGAGTTGTCCGAAGTCATCGATCCCATTCGGTCCCCGGAGATCATCGAGATCCGCCGATCGTTCGCCGAACCCATCGGCGCCGCCGAGACCATCACTCGATACATCGGCAAGCTCTCCGAGCTGCTATGCGCCGAGTTGGCCGAGAAGGGACTCGGAGTGCTGCGGCTGGACCTGATCTGCCAGCGCGTCGACAACCGATCCCAATGCGTGCGCGTGGGCATGGCGCAGCCGGTTCGCGACGCGAAGCGCATCGCCCGGCTGCTCGCCGACAAGGTCGAGACCATCGAACCGGGCTTCGGCATCGAACTCATGACATTGGCCGCGGTCCTGACCCAGGCGTTCGATCAGAAACAGGGCATCACCTCGCTCATCGAGGAAGCCGAGCCCGACGTCAGCGATCTGGTCGATACCTTGGCCAATCGCATCGGCGGTGGCCGGATCTACAGGGCGGCTCCCGTTGCCAGCGATGTCCCGGAGCGCTCGGTCACCAGGATCGCACCGATGTCGCCCGATACCGGCGCTGGTTGGCCCGACCATTGGCCGCGACCGGCGCGCCTAATGGCACGGCCAGAACCGATCGATGCCATCGCCCTACTGCCGGACAATCCGCCGGTGGCGTTCACCTGGCGCGGCATTCGACGCCGCATCCGCAGGGCGGACGGGCCTGAGCGCGTCTTCGGAGAATGGTGGAAGGCCGACGCCGAACTCGAGGCAGTCCGCGACTATTTCCGTGTCGAGGACGATGGTGGCGAACGGTACTGGATCTTCCGAGCTGGCAATGGTGAGGACCCCGCTACCGGTTCGCATGAGTGGTTCATCCACGGGGTTTTCGGATGAGCGAACGCTATGCCGAACTGCAGGTCACGTCGCATTTCAGCTTCCTGCGCGGAGCGTCGTCTGCCGAGGAACTGTTTGCTCAGGCGGCATTGCTCGGCATCGAGGCGCTGGCGGTGGTCGACCGCAATTCGATAGCCGGTATTGTCCGTGCCTACGAAGCTGCGCGCACCACGGGCGTGCGACTGGTGGTCGGCTGCCGGCTCGATCTTGCCGAGGGCATTTCCGTTCTCGTCTATCCCACCGATCGGCCGGCCTATTCCCGGCTGTGCCGCCTGCTGTCGTTGGGCAAGGGGCGCGCTGGCAAGGGCAAGTGCGAACTGCACTGGGACGATCTGGTCGCCTACGCCGATGGGATGATCGCGGTGCTAGTGCCGAACGAGGCCGACGACGATTGCGCGGTCAAGCTGCGGCGCCTCCGCGACGCGTTCGGCAATCGGGCCTATATGGCGTTGACGCTCCGGCGCCGGCCCAACGACCAAATGCGGCTGCACGACCTGTCAAACATGGCGGCCCAGGCCCGCGTGCCGACAGTCGTGACCAACGATGTGCTCTTCCATGAACCGGGCCGGCGGATGCTTCAGGACGTCGTCACCGCCATCCGTCACAACGCCACTATCGACGAGCTCGGCCAGCGCCGCGAACGCCATGCCGATCGATACCTCAAGCCGCCCGCCGAGATGCACCGCCTGTTCGCCCGCTATCCCGAGGCGCTGGCCCGAACCCGCGAGATTGTCGACCGCTGCACCTTCAGCATGGCCGAGCTGACCTACCAGTATCCCGAGGAGCGCGAGGATCCGGATCTGACGCCGCAGCAGACCCTCGAAAAGCTGACCTGGGAGGGCGCCGCCCTGCGCTATCCAGATGGCCTGACCGACGAGGTCATCAAGACCCTCAAGCATGAGCTGACCCTGATCGAGAAGCTGGAATACGCCCCCTACTTCTTGACCGTGAACTCCATCGTGCGGTTCGCCCGGTCCAAGGACATCCTCTGCCAGGGTAGGGGATCGGCGGCGAACTCGGCGGTTTGTTTCGTGCTCGGCATTACCAGCATCGATCCCGCGCGAAACGACCTGCTGTTCGAGCGCTTCGTCTCGGAGGAGCGCCGTGAACCACCCGACATCGACGTGGATTTCGAGCACAACAGACGCGAGATCGTCATGCAGTGGATCTTCGAGACCTACGGGCGCGAGCACGCCGCCCTGTGCTCGACAGTCATCCGCTATCGCACCAAGGGTGCCCTGCGCGATGTCGGGAAGGCGCTTGGCCTGACCGAGGACCTCATCAAGTCGCTGTCGGGCATGGTGTGGGGCTGGTCAGAAGAGGGAGTCACCGAGGAGCACCTCAAGGAGCTGAACCTCTCCGTGAAGGACCGCCGTCTGCGGCTGGCGCTCGACCTTTCGCGGCAATTGATGGGGGCACCGCGCCACCTGTCGCAACACCCCGGCGGCTATGTACTCACCAACGACCGGCTCGACGACCTCGTGCCCATCGAGCCGGCGGCCATGAAGGACCGGCAGGTCATCGAGTGGGACAAGGACGACATCGACATCTTGCGCTTCATGAAGGTCGACGTGCTTGCTCTGGGCATGCTCAGCGCCATGAAGGGCGGGCTGGACCTGCTTGAGGAGCACAAGGGCATCAAGCTCGACCTTGCCACCATCCCACCTGAGGATCCGCGCACCTATGCCATGATCCGTAAGGCCGACACGCTCGGGACCTTTCAGATCGAGAGTCGGGCCCAGATGTCGATGCTGCCGAGGCTGAAGCCAAGGACCTACTATGACCTCGTGGTGCAGGTGGCGATCGTGCGACCCGGGCCAATCCAAGGCGACATGGTGCATCCCTATCTCCGCCGGCGCGAGGGGAAGGAGCAGGTCCACTACCCGAAGCCCGAGCTCGAGAAGGTGCTGGGGAAGACGCTAGGCGTGCCGCTGTTCCAGGAGCAGGCCATGCGCGTTGCCATCGAATGCGCCGGATTCACCCCAGGCGAGGCCGACATGCTCCGCAAGTCGATGGCCACCTTCAAGTTCACCGGCGGGGTGTCGAAGTTCAAGGAGAAGCTGATCGCCGGCATGGTTGAGAACGGCTACGAGCGCGAGTTCGCAGAGAAGACCTTCAAGCAGCTTGAGGGCTTTGGCAGCTACGGCTTCCCAGAGTCCCACGCCGCCAGCTTCGCCTTGATCGCCTATGCGTCGGCCTGGTTGAAATGCTGGCATCCCGATGTCTTCTGCGCTGCTTTGTTGAACGCACAGCCCATGGGTTTCTATGCGCCGGCTCAGATCGTCCGCGACGCTATTGAGCACGGGGTCGAAGTTAGGCCAGTCTGCGTGAATGCCTCGAGGTGGGACTGCACCCTAGAGCCAATCGACGGAACCGACGAGTTCGCGGTCCGCCTCGGCCTGCGGATGGTCAGCGGGCTGTCCAATCAGGCCGGCGCCGATATAGTCGGTGCCCGTGACGTCCCGTTCGCTTCCATCGACGACCTGTGGCGCAGGGCAGGGGTGCCCGCAGCGGCGTTGAAGCAGTTGGCGGATGCCGACGCCTTCAATGAGGCCTTCCGTCTCGAGCGTCGGAATGCTCTATGGCAGATCAGGGCCCTGCGGGACGAACCACTGCCCTTGTTCGCCGCGGCGGCCGAAAAAGAACAGGCGACGATACCTGAGCTCGACGAGCCCGAGGTTGCCTTGCGGCCCATGGCGCCGGGCAGCCAGGTCGTGCAGGACTATGTGCATGTCGGCCTATCGCTCCGCCAGCACCCGGTTTCGTTCATCAGGCAGTCCTTGGCCGCCAAGTGGATCGTCACTTGTAGGGACGCGATGAACGCTCGCGACGGCAAGTGGCTCACCGCGGCTGGCATCGTTTTGGTTCGTCAGCGTCCCGGCTCGGCCAAGGGCGTCATGTTCATCACTCTCGAGGACGAGAGCGGAATCGCCAACCTAGTGGTGTGGACTAAGGTATTCGAGAAATTCCGCAAGGTCGTTCTGGCGGCAACAATGATCGCCGTCCGCGGACGCATCCAGCGCGAGGGCGAGGTCGTCCACCTAGTCGCTAGCGAGATCATCGACATGAGCGCCGAACTGGCCGGCATCGGCGACCCGTCTACGCCGATGGCGATAAACCACGGTCGCGGCGACGAAGTCTCGCATGGTGGCCCGCGGCCCGACAGGAGGGACAGGCCGCCGGCGCCGCGGGACATCTACATCCCGGATCTGCACATCGATCGATTGCGGGTAAAGCCGCGGAACTTTCATTGAAACGCTTCTCGCCCCAGCTCAGATATCAGCCAATCGAGCGCCGCCGCGCAATGCGCCTCACCGCCGAATTTCGTTGGAGACATCGGCGTGCCCGCTGTTGAGCGTGTGGTGACGCGGGACGCAGGCCTAACCACAACAAAAAGCCACGGCTGCAACCAAAGCAGGTCGCGGGCCGTGGCCTTGGGCTATCTTGGATAGAGCGCCCGGTCGGATGAATTCGTCAAGCGCCCTGGAGGTTCCCTCGAAGCGCTAACCTGGAGCACCCGTCCGTGGCGGCGGCCTTCTTTTCGTGGTGCCGTCGTGCACAGCATCGTTGGTCCCGATGTCATGGTCCTTGATGCCTTCGGCACCGCCTGGACGTACCTCTTTGTCGTAGTGCTCTTCGTTGGACGGGTGGGGATCTTGGGTCGTCGGCAACCCATCACGTTGCGGGGGCAGCGGCCGCGCCTCACCGTAGTCACCCGGCATGTGCGACGGCTCGTTGGCGCCGCCGGCGATCTCCTTTGGGCGCTTATTGCTGGTCATCGCCTGCTCCTTCGGCACCTGGCTGGTCCTGGGTTGTGCCGTCCGGTCTGCGCCCAAGATCGTCGATGTTGTCATCCACTTGTCCGGTACCGCGATTGGTCTTCAGGTCGCCCGGGTTGCCTTCGTCCCGCTTGATACAGTCGCGGTCAATGTCGGCATCGCTACCGGGTTCGACATCGTCGGGCAAATCCTCCTCGCCCGGCGCCGGTGGGGTCGGAGAATCTGGCATATCCCGCTGGTCGGGCTCGCGCGTAGGAACGTCTTCGCGCGGAGGCGGTGGCATTTCAGGAGGCATCGGGGGGATACTGTCGGGGATGGCCATGTGCGGCGCCTTTCTGATGAGAAAGACCAACCTCGTTGCGGATGGAGTGTTCCGTCATGGCGATTGGGGGCGCCCGAGCAGTGTCAAAAGTGAATCTCGCCCCGCCATCTCCATGATATATCCTATTTGGCCTTTGGGAGGAGGCGGCGGCGGCGCTTGAGCGTGGGAGGGACAGGCTCGCGCCGCCGTTTCTATATCGAAGGGGCTTTCAAAACGACCGACAGTGCTGCAGCCTCGCGCATTCGCTGCTCGCAAATTGTGCTGGCGGGCTGGCTGGCGATGGACAGGCCCACCGGGCATTTGCCGGAGCTCCTTGCCATGATCCAGGAGGAACTGGTCGTGCTTGGGCAGATAGCGCAAGAGTTTCCGCATCATGCGAGAGACGTTGGTGATTTGATCGAGTGCTATCGAAGATACGCGAGTGACTTGCGTACCATGGCGAACTAGTCGCAACCTTTCGCGCGGCTCGAACTTATTCCGCCGAAGCAATCGAGCCCCTGGTTCTTGTTTCGGTCCTTCCCCCGGACCCATGGGCCAGCGCCGCGCCCTCGGCGCTGGCCCATTTATTTCCAGGCATCGCTCTTCGGAACGAACCGCGTGCGGACCGGTTGAAGCCTCACCTCACATGGAGAGCAGCTATGGGTATTGTCTGGACCATTCTCATCGGTTTCGTGGCCGGTGTGATCGCAAAATTCATCGTGCCGGGGCGCAACGAGCCCTCCGGCTTCATACTGACCGCGGTACTGGGGATTGTCGGTGCGTTCGTCGCCTCGTTTCTGGGGCAGGCACTCGGATGGTATGCGCCCGGAGAAGGTGCAGGCCTGATCGGCGCGGTGGTCGGTGCAATCATCGTTCTAGTTATCTGGGGCGCGATTTCGCGCCGCCGTGCGTAAGGAGCCCATCATGGCCAACAAAATGCCGTCGATGCTCGCGCTGCTCGGTCTGCTGGCGGTCGCGGGCTACCAGAACCGGGACAAGATTTCCGATGCTCTCAAGGGCCTCAAGAACGACAACCCTTCGAACCCCGCCGGTTCCGGCGGCTTGCTCGGCGGGATTGGCGATCTGATTGGCGCGGCTGCTGGAGGCGGTGGGCTTACCGCGGGCCTGTCGGACCTCCTCAACAACTTCAAGAATGCAGGGCAGGGGGACGTCGCCGATTCTTGGGTCACGCCAGGCGTCCCCACCCAAGGCCTTACGCCCGATCAGGTGGAGAAAGCTGTCGGCGCTGAGAATCTTGCGGAGCTTGCCACCCGTACCGGTCTAACCCGCGAAGAGCTTTTGCAGCGCCTCTCGAAGGCGATACCGGAAAACGTCGATCGCTTGACGCCGGACGGCAAAATGCCGACGGAAGAAGACGCTGTTCAGCATTTTGGCGGCACCGCCTGACCAGCGGTGGGGCGTCAGGTTGAATGCGCCGGGCGCGTTGCCCGGCGCTTTTTTATGGATCGAGGTAGCCGGAGGGTACTCCGGCCGCTTTTCTAGCAGTGGTGTGCTTCTTCTCGCCCGGTATCGCCAGATAACCTTGGCCTTGCAGCCAGTCTCGGACGATCACCGTAAGCGCCTCTTCTCGCGTGAGCTTCGCCGCTCCGTCGCTCTGTTCTTTGAGATAGGCATCGAGCCCAACGAGCAGGTCTCGATCGAGCTTGAAGGTTTCGCTCACTTGCGAAGCTCGGACTCGACCTTCTTGCGGCCGTTTCCGGCGCTTTTGACGGCCGATTTTACGGCATCCTTCGTAGCGCCCGTCTTCTTGCTCTCGTAGCGGACCTCGTGATCTTGTCCGCCTGCGACCTTGGCTCGGTCCTGGGCACGGCCGCGGCTGGTTCCGGTATTCGCCATTTATTATCTCCGTTCGCGTTTCGGTGACGGCGTAACGTCAGGAAAATCGAAGAGTTTCGGGGGGTCGGAACTGGTCGGCGCTTTTGGAGATTTGTAGCTCCATGGTTCGGAGTATCTCATGGCAGCGGTAGTAGCCGCTCATTCGCAAAAGCGGCGCCGCCGTAAGGACTCTGAATCTACCCAAACTTTGCCGCTCCCCTCGCCTCGCCCATTCGAGCTTTGCACGCTGACTAAGGACATCCCTGTCGGTCGCGACTGGCTGTTCGAGATGAAGTTCGACGGGTACCGGGCGCAGGTCGCGCTCTCGGGGGAGCGGGTGATCATCTACACACGTGGCGGTCATGACTGGACGGAGCAATTCCGCGTCCTGGTGCCGTCGCTGCGCCAGCTCACCCAAGGGTCCGCACTTATCGATGGAGAAATTGTCGCGCTTGATGAAAATGGCAAGACGAATTTCTCCAAGCTGAAAACAGGTATCGCGGCGGGTGCGCCCCTTACTTTTTTCGCCTTTGATCTCCTGGAACGCGACGGACAGGATTTTCGAAGACTTCCGCTTCTTGAACGCAAACTGCAGCTCGAGGACCTGCTCGGGGAGCGCCCATCCGGCGATCCTGTTCAACTATCAACTCACATCATCGATCAGGGTCGATATGTCTTCGACGCCATGTGTAAAGCCGGGCACGAGGGCGTCATCGCGAAGCGAACAGATGCGCATTATGTGGGCGATCGCACCACCAGCTGGCTCAAGATCAAATGCATCAAGCGGCAGGAGTTCGTGGTCGTTGGGTATCGCCCGAGCGACACCGGACGCGGCCTGGCAAGCCTGATCCTCGGGACCTATGAAGGGGGCAAGCTCCTTTATCGCGGACGGGTCGGCACAGGCTTCACGCAGGACATGCGTGAGGAGCTCTATGAGACACTGAACGGGCTTTTGATCGAGAAGCACAGCGTCGCAAATGTTCCGCGCGATATCGTCCGCCAGGCGCGATGGGTGCAGCCTATCCTCGTTGCAGAAGTCGAGTTTGTAGAGATCACGCCGGACGGCTCGCTGCGCCATCCTTCGTTCCAGGGCCTCCGCGAGGACAAGAACGCCAAGGAGGTCGTGCTTGAGGTGCCCAAGAGAGCAGCGTTAACCGCTACCTCATCCCTTAATAGCGCGACCGGCAACGAAATAGCCAAGGCACTTGGGGTGACCCTCACGCATCCCGGAAAAATCCTCTACCCCGAAACGGAAGTCACGAAGTCGACGCTTGCCGCCTACTACGCCGCCGTTGCGGAAAAAATGCTTCCGCACATTGTGAATCGGCCCCTCTCCCTCGTACGCGACACCGATGGCGATCTGACCAAAACCTTCTTTCAAAAGAACAAGCTGCCAGGAATGCCCAAGGCCATCCACGATGGCGAACTTGAAAAAATATCGGGCAAGGAAAGCCGCATTCTTTGGGTCGACGATCTCGCAGGGCTAATCGCCGGCGTGCAGATGAACGTGCTGGAATTTCACGTGTGGGGGAGTTCGCGCGAGGCGCCCGATCTCCCGCACAGAATGATCTTTGACATTGACCCCGACGAAGCCCTTACCTTCGATGACGTCAAAGCCGCAGCCGTCGACATCAAAGGCGTACTCGAAGCGTTGGGGTTGCGGTCCTTTCCGCTGCTTTCCGGCGGTAAGGGTATCCATGTGGTGGTGCCGTTGAAGCCGGAAGCCAACTGGGACGAAGTCAAAACCTTTTGCCAGGACTTTGCAGAACTGCTGGCTGCGACTGATCCCTCCCGCTTCGTTGCCAACATGAGCAAGGCCAGACGGAAGGGGCGGATGTTCCTCGACTATCTACGAAATGGACAAGGAAGTACGGCCATTTGTCCCTGGTCGACGCGAGCCCGTGCTGGCGCACCCTGCGCCGTACCGGTGGAGTGGGACGAGCTGCCCCGCATTCAAACTGCAAGTGAGTTCGACATCTACGCCGCAGCGATACGGTCGCAAGAACCCGACCCCTGGGAGGGTTATTTCGAGCTCGAGCAGATTCTCACGGAGCGCATCCGCACCGCAGTCCGCCGATAGCGCACACGGCAACGTTACCATTCTCGATCACTCCGCTTGGGCTGCGGCTGTCATTTGATATTGCGGCCACAAAGGAAAGTGCTTACTGCGGCAGATAGACCGAAGGGGCTGCTGGTTTGCATCCAGCGATGTCGCTCGCCCTTCAGGCGCTCCCTTGCGCAATAGCCGAAAGGATATGCCGGCCGCGCCATCCTGCACGCCGGTCCTCAGGGCTTTGGAGGACATCAGATGTCCCGCAAGCGCATCCTCGTCGTTGAAGACGAACCTTTGATTTCCATGGATATAGAGACCATGCTTACGGAGCTTGGTCACGAAGTCATCAGCACACCTTCGGTGAAAGAAACACTGGATGTCTTGGAGGCGATCTCGTTCGATCTCGCCATCCTCGACTACAAGGTGAGTGATGGTGACACCACCGCATTGGCCACTGATATGAAGAGGCGAGGCCTTCCCTTCATCGTGTGCTCTGGCAGCGAAGGCCTCACCGAGTTCAGCGAGGCGTTTGCAGGAGCTAGGTTTCTTGCCAAGCCGTATACGTCTGAGGGATTGCTCGGCGCACTGACCTTTGGCGGGGTCGAAGCGGCGTCGCGTTAGTTGCGCTCGACCAACAGACGGCCACGACCGGTGAGTAGTGGATGGCCGGCGGGGCTAGTCTTGACCCACCCCTTTGCTTCGAGATCGCCGCGCAGATGAGGCGGGGGCGCGATCTCGGGGTCATTGGCAAGTCGCGCCAACGCTACGAGTTCGGTCGGCGTGGCCTTATCGAAATCCGAAAGTTGCAGCATGAATTCGCCCTTAATGAGTGCGGCTCGCCGTGGCCGGCGAGCCGCTAAGGCCATTTTACTACATCGCAGTCGGTTAGGAGGCGGTGCAGGGCCGCTGATAGAACCTCCACCTGGTGTTTTGGGTTCCACCGCACCAGCAGTCCGAGTGCGAAAAATTCGTGTCTGCCTGACCCAATCTTGAACGCGTCACTTGCCCTTCCTACCTCAGCCGCCGCCAGCGGTTAGAGAGCCGTACTCGCTTGTTTCAGACGATCGGAGGAAGTGATGGAAGCGAATGAAATTGTCCCAGCCAACGTCGAGATCGGATTCCCCTTCAGCCCGGACGAAGGTGGTCTACTGTTTGACTGGAAACTCGATATCGAGCGCCTCGAGCGGGAAGCACGCGACGCGATGGCGAGACGTCAGCCCAACGATTGGGCGCTGGTTGAAGCGGAATGCTCGCAGGATTTGATTGAAGCGGAGCTTAAGGCTGCCCAGGCTCGGCTCGACAAGGGTGAGGCCACCCGACGCACGGTCGAGCATCTAGTGGAGTGGTCACGAAGGATAGATCAGGTGATCGGGCAGTTGCGCAGCATCACCATGTGACCGGGGGTTTGATCCGGGAGCTGAGGGCAACATTTCTATCAGCCTCTCATAAGAGCGCGTCAACGCCTGCACGCGGCTCGCCTTCGAAAGCGAGGCCGTCTCAGATTTAAAGGCGGCGAAGGCTTCACCCACTTCTGACTTAAGCTCGAGCGCTCTTGCGTAGAGATGGTCCCGTTCCTCGCTCGTAAGTGAACGCGCGAGTGTTGCGGCATTGATGAAGGCGGCTTCCTTAAGCCAGCTGTCGAACTGGCGCACGCGAGGTCGAAGAACCGCTACGACGTTTCGCTCCTGGACGAGCCCATAGCGTGGAGCGCGTCTGCGAGGCGCCCCAAAATAGTTGGTATCTGGCATAATACGCGTCCACACCGGCTGCCGGGCCGACCGTATGGCTACGCGCGGACGCCGCGCTACGCCATAACGCACGTTAGTTCGGGCTACAGTGTGCGCAGCGCCGCCTTGATACGGTCCTCCAGAACGGAGATGGCCCGGAAGCAATCCTCCGCCGGGCCCATCGCAGGGCGGCCTGCCATCAGCTTCTCAATGTCGGCCCGGCATGACGAAAGAATGTCGAGTCGATGAGCTAACTGTTCTCTCGTGACTGACGGTTCGGGGGCTCGGCTTGACGCGGCACGAGCAGAAATGAGGGCAAGGTCGGACTGAATTCGTTCGATCAGCCGCCGCTGCGGGGCCACGAGTAACCGCTCCTCCCGTCTCGCTGCGAGCTCGGGCGACTTTTTTCTCGGCTTTGGAGCATCGTTCATCGAGATGGTCCGGGCCTGAAGTCGGTCGGAACCACGCGCACGTCGGTGCCCACTTTCATCCCTCCGGCCGCAAATTTCTCACGGGCCGTGGTCTGGCATGCGCTCAGGCCGTAGGCACTGATCGCGGCGACACTTATTCGGACGACGACAATGTCGGACCCATAAAGCGCATGAAGAACGTAGTCGTCGCCCGCTCGTGCGGGTGGGCTTGGGAAAGTCAGCATGGAAAAGGACGCTCATCTCAATGCTGTTGCCTTACAGCCGCGAGGCAGGAGCGTAATTAACGTGGATTAAGCCGCGTCCGCGGCCCTTCGCCGCCTAGCAATCGGCTCCGGCTGACAGGCTTACGCGGCAGAGAATCTCGTCGGCTTCGTCCCTGATCTCGATGCGGACCGAGGCCCGGTTTTTTTCGTTGATTTCCTCGGCGCCCATTGCGGCCAACGCGTGGAGCGCGTCGGTTTTGGCAGCCTCGAGATCGGCAAATTCGATGCCGTCCTGATCGGTGATGCGGCCGCCTTCGGTCGTGACTAAGTCAAAGTAATATCGCGGCATTTTCCGCTACCCACAATCGATCCGTCGCCATAACGGCGCAAGGGCAGACGAGGTTGCCATGTCGCTCCGTACATCATAACGCGCGTTATGGTCCTGCCACGCCGACGGGAGTATGTTGCGAGGAGCTCTAAGCGGAGCTGGGTGGGATGGGCGCCGCTCTCCTCCGAGCCCATCCCATTTCGGCGAGACGGGCTGCGGGTCTCGCCGGTCGTCTCGCCGCCCATCCTGCGACAAGCGCCGGACAGACTACATTTGCATGAGCGACAGTCAGTCGCTCAATAACATCCGTGCCTTTCAGAAAAATTTGATCGGACGACGCCCCTGGACTAACAGTTGTTAGTGTCGTCGCGAGAGGTTTTCTGAATATATCTCTCATTCTTTGGCCCCAAAGAATAGCGCGCCCCGGCGCCCGATTGCGTTGGTTCCTTTTATTCTCGCGCTCCATACGATGAAGGCCGTGCCCGCATCGTATGCGGTGCCCGGCCTTATCTCTCGGGACTTACCCCTTCGCGCATTCAACGCGGCTTGGCCATAAGAATGGTCGGCGCCGCGTTGGGTTCCCTCGTGGGCTGGCAAAGCTTGGCCGTGCTCTCGCACAGTTCTTCTTGTGCGACGGGAGTGAGGGGGGACCGGCCCGGCCGCCACTTTGATAAGCCCTAGCGAGGTTCCTTTTCGAGGTGGAGAAACTCTCGGTTGAACACGCCCAAGGCTCGTAGACGTTGCTCTTCGAACACCTCGACGATGCCATCGCGCCACTCGGCGAGGCCCCGCGCTCTAATCTCCTGGATGGTGCGGTTCACGTGAACGGAGCTCATTCCTAGAGCGTCACCCAAATCCGCCTGGGTGATCGGGAAGGAAAAGCTGCGTGCGTCCGAGTCCCCGACAACCCGCCATCGTTCCAAAAGTTCGCAGAAGAGGTGCGCCATCTGGGAAATGGCGTGCAGGCGTCCGCGCACTATCACCCACTCGCGCACGATCGCGCTGTCCAGAAGGGTGCTGAGCCAAAGGATCCGCGTCAGATGTGGTTGCTCTTCTGTGATTTTTCGCAGCGCTTGATGAGGAAAGGTTACAAGCACGCAGTCGCTCAAGGCGCGCACACCATGATCCATGGTCTTCAACAGGAACCCGTGGAGATCGACGAAATCGCCATCGATATGAAACGCGGTGATCTGCCGGCTGCCGTCTTGCATTACCTTGTAACGTCCGGAAAAACCTCTTGCCAAAAGAACTGAGGAGGTCGGTCGATCGCTTTCGCGGACTATGTCCTCGCCTGCGTGCACAACCTTCACCTGGGAGGCGGCGGAGGCAAGAATGCCTCTCTCTTCGAATGTCAGCACATCGCGACGCTCGAGCCTTGCGAACAAGGAGCCTAGCGGTGTGGGGGAGCTCATGGCTTTACCCACCCCTTAATCGAAGCGGTTCGCCGCCGGCGGGTCGCTGGCCGGAAAAGATTCATCGACAGCTTCGTCGTGGGCGGTCCACTTGCGGCGCGGCGCATCCCGCATCGCGTCCGGACCTGCCGGCCGAACCTGGTGGTCAGCTTCTATGGGCCCCGGCTTTTCTGCATCTGCGAATGCAACTGCCGGTGATGCCTCAGCCTCGATCTGACGCTCGGCTGCCAGCCAGAAGGCCATATCGCCACCTTCGGGCCGTCCGCCTTCCATCCAAAGCGAATAGGCTCTTGCGCGAATGACATCGTCTCGTGCCGTCATGTTGTCGGAGGTCCTCCAGTTTGCTGAAAGGGCCGCGGCTGAAGCGTCCAATCCACCGCCGCGGCCCGCCACCTTGCGATGGCTCGCCAGACAACTTTGCTGCGCTGCGCCGGTTGCGTTCCTTCTTGGGATCGCGACCGGTGGGCCTCGCCCCGATATCTCGGCAGTCGATCATCACTTATGCGAATGACGCGCCCGCCCACGTTGTGCATTGTGCACCCGCGAAGTAGCGGAGTGCAGCGTGGCGGACATCCTTCAAACTTTCTGGTCTATGCTGGGACGGCGCGATCCCTTGATCGATCCGTCATCGCATTCGCTAACTTTGGCAGACCTTGCGAAGAAGGACGCGCCGCTCGTCTACGTCAACCGCGGCTTCGAGAAGATGACGGGTTACGAGCCCATTGAGGTGTTGGGCAGGAACTGTCGCTTCCTGCAAGGCCCGAGGACCGATCGAAAAACGGTCGCCAAGATTCGAGATGCGATCGAAAAAGGCGAGCCGCTCATCGTCGACATTCTCAACTACCGTAAGGATGCCTCCACCTTCTGGAATAGGCTTTCGCTTCGTCCGGTGCATGACCAGGTCGGAAAGCCGCGCTTCATGATCGGTATCCAGACGGACATCTCGCGGATGCGAGAGCTAGAAGATCGGATGTTTGGCTACGCCGACGAGATCGCGACCGGCCGCCCGGCCGGCGATATTCCACGCTACTAGCTCGCTCTCCGCAAACGCCTGACGCGAACCTCGGCGCGGCTCGGGCCATATTTGACGCGGGCCTATGTCGATCGCCATTTACGACATTGACGGCGATGTTAAGCGTTTGAGAACCGTGTTTTTCCTTTAGCTCCAACGCCTTAACGCAGGTGAATCACCGTTCGATCGCGCGATGCGATGGTGAGCTCCGTTCCAGAAGGATTTTGGGGGGCAGTATGCCCATGCGCGTTTGGATGCTCGCACTAGCGATTGTGGCAGCTGGCTTGTCATCGGCCCTTGGTGATGACTGGGTCGCTGTCAAACTTCGTGGCCAGGTGCTGCAACTGGTAGCGAACCAGTGGCTGCCGTTGCATCGCGGCGATGTGGTTTCTGACGACCGAGTCATCCGCACTTTGCAAAGTGGGCGTGTCGAGTTTCACCGCGACCGTGAGATCATCAGCCTCGGGCCGCAGACGCAGATCCAGATTCACGATGAAACCGGTCGGCGCTTCACCACCGTGAACGAATACTTCGGCGAGGTTCGGGTGGAGGCCAATGTCGAGAACGTTCAGCACTTCGCGGTCGAGACCCCTCAACTTGTGGCCGTGGTCAAAGGGACCATCTTCGTTGTCCGCTCCGACAATCACGGTGCCAGCGTTGAAGTGAAGCGCGGCGCCGTGGCGGTGAGCTCTACCGAAGATCACTCGCACGTGACAGTGGGGGCGGGTCAGGAAACCCATACTTCAACGGGCGGCACGCTTGCGGTGAGCGGCAAAGGAACCCTACCCGTTGTTCTCGATGGGGCTGGCAAGCCCCTCGAGGTAGTTGCGCCCACCGATCCAGCGGCAGTTTCGAACAGAGGTAATGGGAACGCAGGGAGCGAAAACTCCAGCAATTCCGGCAATGGGCACTCGGGCAACGCCGGAAATGGCAACAATGGTAACTCCGGCAACGGCGGCAATTCAGGAAACGGCAACGGCGGTAACTCCGGGAATGGCAACTCGGGTCACAGCACCTCGGGGAGCGGCAACTCAGGCAACGTTAACTCCGGAAACAACGGTAACGGCAACGGTAATAGCGGCAATTCCGGAAATGGAAACTCGGGGAATAACGGCAACGGCAACGCTGGGAATAATGGCAATGGCAACTCGGGACACGGAAACCGCCACAGCTAGAGCCGATGGCCCTATCGAGAAGATGCCAGTGCCTGACCAAGTCACACGTCTGCCCTCCCCCCTTGCGGCAGACATCGGCGGAGATCTCACAGATTTCTCGAGCGTCGGCTGGGGACGCGTTGTGACCGTCGTAGTGGCAGGCACACTGTTGAGCGTTGCCGCCGCGCTGCTGGTGGACAGCGTGAACTTTCCCGGCATGGATAACGAGCAGTTGGCCCGAGCGCTTACTGTGAACATCGGGCTGCCGACGGTTTTGGCAATGCCCATGCTTGCGTTTCTCATGACGAAGCTGCGAGAACTTGCCATAGCCAAACGCCATCTAACCAAACTGGCGTCAACAGACAGCCTGACGGCCGTGCTCAACCGAGGGGCGTTCACAATGATCGTGGACGAGTACCTCTCGAAAGTACGATCGGCCCAACTCCCGTCAGACGGCACCCTTCTCGTGGTTGACGTCGACCACTTCAAGATCATCAACGACACGCTAGGCCATCAGCAAGGTGACTCGGCGCTGAGGTTAATTGCCGGTGCCATCACCAAAGCGGTACGCCCCGTTGATCTTGTCGGTCGTATAGGCGGCGAGGAGTTTGGTGTCTTTCTTCCTCGGCTGACCGCCGCGGAGGCCGACAGCGTTGCTGAACGCATCCGGGCATCTGTCGAAAACGTCGCCCTGCCATGGCCAGCTCACGATCGGCGTTTGTCAGTCAGCGTAGGCGGCGCAAGCTTCACATCGTACACGCCGTTTGAGGAACTGTTCCGGTCTGCGGACCAGCGCATGTACATAGCTAAGCGGGCGGGGAGAAATCGGGTGGTTATGCCACCCCTAGCAGCCTGAAAACAAACTAACGCCCCCGCGGGCAACCTGCTCGGCAACTGAGCGGCACAAATTGGCGTCGATCAATGCAGCCCTCATGCCGGCATTTGTGCCGGGTGCTGTTCATGCCGCAATCACAATCCCGAGGACGGCTATGAAGACAATCGCCACGATTGCTGCGTAAAGGGCTACACCTCGCGTATCGCTGCTCCAAGCCCGACGTCGCTCGGCTCGAGCACTGGGAACAGTTTCGTTTCCCGGCGACGGCGCATTCTTCACCATCGATCCGCTCCTAATCCGTCCCGCCCCTGGTCAAAACCTTCTCGAGCGGAAGGGTTAGCCTTTTCTGACTGTTGCAATCCTTCGTGCTCGAGCGGGCTGGCGGTAATCTCCACCCAGGCGTGTTTGCGGTGCTCGTAGACCGAAAAGGACGGCGCCGGAAAATCCGGATCGGCGAACGCGCCGATGGGGATCGCTACTAGCCCCTCCAGTCCCTCGTTGGTGTAAGCGATCGTTGAACCGCAACTCGGACAAAACAAATATCGGGCATGGCTTCCACTATCAGTTATCCGAACATACTTCCTGACTTCGCCCTCTATCGCGACCTTATTCGACTGGAAGCGGGCCTGGGCGCCAAAGGCACTGCCAGTGCGGCGCTGGCACTCTAGGCAGTGGCACACCGATATTCGCACCGGTTCACCATCGCACCGCGCCGTGACGGCGCCGCATCGACATTGTGCAACTCTCATGGCGGCAATGGTGCTCCAACGACGTCCTCGCGATGCTGGCCAGCCCCCTCAGTAGGGTGGAGCCAGGGCTCGCGCCTCTTCACCCATCCCTCGTCTATAGGTGCGATGAGATTGGGAGCGTCATCTAAAGTGCCGAGATAGATCTCGACCTGTTTGTCGGTGAGAGAGAAAAGGCGCGAGCCGCATACCGGGCAAAAGCTGCGTCCCTTAAACGTCGTGACCGCGCCGGTCGAGGTGAACTGGGCGGGCGTCCAGTCCGCATAGGCTAAAAAGGCTGAGCCGGTAGCCTGCCTGCAGGTTGTGCAGTGGCAAAGCCCACTCTTATAGGGCTCGCCTCGAAGCTCGTACCTAACTGCGCCGCACAGGCAGCCGCCATTTCTGACACTGGGTGCCATCATCCGCCCCCCACGCGATTGTTCGGGTGACGCACCACTGGCTTCAACCGGCGCTCGTCCGAGTCTGACACTGCCTTGGCATCGTCGCTCTGAGGGACGGGCAACCCTGCGAGAGGATCGTCGCCAAGCGGGTCCTCATCCGTGCTGACGCTCAAATTGCTCGGCGGCTGCGGAGCGGCCTCTGGTGGCTGGGGGTGCCCATCGTGACCACTCTGCTTTCGCTCTTGAGGATCGCTCGGTTCGCCAGGTTTGCCGTAGTTGCGTGTAACGTCGCTCATTGTGCGGCCTTTCGTCAGTCCATGCCCGAACGTTCGGGCATCGGGTCGGTTCACACTGAGTTGGATTACGCGAGAGAGATCGGTACCTCGAAACGAAACAAAGAAAACGCCGACGCGAATGCGCCGGCGTTCTTTTGAAGAGAGCCCGCTCTCCCGAGCCCTTCGCGGCAATAACCTACCTGGAGCGCTAGGTGTTGCAGACCCTTTGGGGATCTCAATGGGATGCTCAACCGTTCGTAAACTCGTTTCGCTCATTCGAAGAATTCGCCCGTGATGACACGCGAAAGTCGTCGAGAGCATGAAGTCCCTTCTCAGTCAGGGCAAACTGATTGGGCTGCGTTCGCACGGCATACTCGGTCGAAAAAATCCATCGGATGGCGTGAAACACCTCCTCAGACGTAGCGCCTTCCGAACATAGGCTTTCGACAAGGGCGGAAAAGGTTGGCTGTCTGCCGACTCTTTCGCAGCGATCGAGATAGGTGAACACTACCAGCCCGATATCCACGGCGGTCAGTCTTTCGGGTTTTTGGTTTTGCCGACGAGCTTCGCGAGTTCGGCAAACGACTGGATTTGACCGTCGCCGGTTCCGCGGCTGGCAAGCTGCAAAAGTCGAGGAGCAAACGCGACTGCGTCGCGATGGGCGCCACTCATGTCCGCAATGGCGTACCCGTTCAATGCGGCTTCTTCTGCTTTCTGAAGTGCATCATCCACGTCCTGGCGGGTTATCACCCCACGTGCAATGAGAAGTTCGTTGAGCGCAGCTATTACCAGATAGAACCCTTCCAGCTGAAGGTTTGCGGTGTTCATCGTGCGCCTCCGTCCTGAACGCGGAAGTCGCCCCCGCCGGCCGAACCGATATCCTCGATTATGAGACGGAGCGTGGCCCGGTTGTCGCGCTGGAGTTCCACGCGGTGACCGAGATGGGCTCTAACAAGCAGCGGCCGCGCTGCCGAAAGGTAGCCTCGGCCATCGTCACCGAGATCGTAGTCGACGGGCACGGGATCGCTCCCATCGATGGTTAGCTTGCCTTTGCCGGAAAGCATGATCGCTCCTTCTTGATTGTCATGAAGGCAACGTGCGATTTCCGGATCGGTGGCATGCCATTTCACGATCCCTTCCTGCCTTCATCGGTACCCGGGAACCAACGCAAAAAGCCATAGTTGGAAGGGCGATGCAGGGCACCGTCTGTGCCTCAGCACTGCGGAAGACATCATGACCACTGCCCAGACTGTACCGATCCCGGAGTACGCCACGAAATGGGAGCGGCTGACCGCCCAGATGCGTGTTGGCCAAAAGTCGTCGGCCGAGTGATGGGTGCGAGCTTGCAATATCGTATCGAGGTTCTCGCTTCCGGCGACGATGACCTAAACATTCAGGTCGAAGGACCTGTGAATACAAGCCTACGGGGCACGGGCTTTCGGATCGTTCGGGAAGACAACGGCGAACAAGTGTTTTCCGTGGATCCGGACGGGCTCATTCGCGGAGGAAATGAAGAGGGGGCAGGGGCGCACGCATTTGCGATCTACTCTCCTGAAGGCAAATCGGTAGCGAAGGGCCGGTTCACATCTTTTGAGGTCGTTCTGCCAGTAGACGAAGCCAATCCAATCTTAGTGAAGGCGCCTTTTTCTGATCGTGAGTTTACCGGGCAGTTCACACTGTCAGTTGCCACGGCGCATCGCGAACGTACCGTCGCAGATGTGTCTATCGAGCTTACCTTCCTTACCCCAGCAGGACCCGTCGCGATCGGTCATATCAGCGGTAGCTTCCTCTTTGGTGCGGGAAACAGGTACGCCTTCGATGACTACCGCCCGACCGTTCATTCCGTAGAAGGCCTGGCAATTTCGAACGCTGCAGGTCCGCCAATTTGGCGAAGCCTGAATAACCCACCGCTGATCGGCAATTCCTACTTCTCGCAAGAAAATCCGCGCTCGTTCGCCTTGATCCAGCGAGAGCGGACATTTGACGCCTATCAGGATGCCGACAGACACTACGAGCTGTCCCCCTCCCTGACAGTCGAGCCGCTAGAAAAGTGGGGACGCGGCTTCGTCCGCCTCATTGAGGTTCCCGCGCGCAGCGAAAGCGAGTCCAACATCGCAGCATTCTGGATGCCGGAGCGCAGCTGGGAGGCAGGCGACAGCGCGGTGTTCCGCTACCGGCTTACCTGGAACGGTGCCGACGATACTGAGAATAGCGTTGCTCGGGTCGTGGGGCTCTCTGCAGGACGCGGCGGCGTCTCCGGTGTGCACAACGACGATGCGATCCGGAAATTCGTGGTGGACTTCGAAGGCGACGTGCTGAAGCCGGAGCTCTTACCGCCAGGACAGATCGACGCCTTCGTCAGTGTATCACCGGGGCAGGTCGAGCATGTCGCGGTCTCGCGTTTGCCGGGGGAGGGCCGTTTTCGATTGGCCATCGACGCCACGATCCACACAACAGACCCTGTGGAATTGAGAGCGTACTTGATAGGTAGTGGGCGTCAGCTTACGGAAACGTGGCTCTACCAGTGGCGCGCCCCGACCGGCTAAAGACACCACAGTGTTTGCGGCGGCCCAGCGACCGCGACCTCATCGAGGATGCCTCTTCCTTGGGAGTTTGAGCTCCTCCGCCGCCGCCTCGCGTGCCGACGAGTTGCCGCCGCTACCGCAAGGAGCGCGCACGAGTCCAAATTGCGATACGCTGGCGGTATTTTGCCAACCTATTTAAGTTCTGGCGTACGACCGGCGTGCTACGCCGACGGTGAAATTTGGGGGGTATAGCGTTGAACCTCGTCAGACTGGCTCCCGCTGCGCGGGTGACCGTTGCCTTCGCGGCTGCTTGTCTGGTTGTCTTTCTGGGATTGTCAGCATGGGTGCTGGGGACCAGTTGGCAGGAAGCGCAATCCCGCACCGAGACCATCGCCAAGGCCTCCGCCCAGACCGTTTCGGCGAATATCTCGTTGCTTTTCCAGACCTCGTTTCAGGCCCTAAGGCGCATCGATGACGCAGTGGGCGACAGCCTTCTCTCCCCGCCGCCTTCGGCAATCCTCGACCTGAATGCAGCCGTTAGTGACCTGCCAGTAAACGTGCAGGCGTGGGTCTTCGACGCGCAGGGTAACCCGCGCATGACCAACGCAACCACCACGCAGAGCGTCAACGTCGCGGATAGAGAGTACTTTAAGGAGCTCGCCGAGGGACAGCAGCGAGCGGTCTCGCCGCTTGTGGTCTCGCGTTCGTCGGGTACGAAGGTTTTTGCTATCGGCAGGCGGCTTGAGCGCGACAAGCGCTTCGCCGGCATTGCAATCATCGTCGTCCCCGCCGAGTACATGGACACTTTCCGGGTACCGTTGAACCTCGGGCCACAGTCCACTGTGGGACTGATCCGCGACGACGGAATGCTGGTTACGCGGTCGCCGGTGCCGGACGAGGCCACTGACATGTCCGGCTACGTGTTGTTCACCGACTATCTGACGAAGGCCGACAATGGTACCTACGTCGCTACGTCACCGACGGACGGTATCCAGCGACTGGTCGCCTATATGCGCGTGCCAGGATTGCCGCTTGTCGCGGTGGCGTCGGTGGCCCTGAGCGAAGCCTACGCCCCGTTCTGGCAGGCGGCGACGTTACTTGCTGCACTGGCCATTCCAGGCCTGCTGTGCCTGTCCTGGTTCACGTGGTGGACGATCCGTTCGCAGAACGCATTGTCTGGTGCGCTGGAAGCCAACCAGTTGTTGTTCAAGGAAATCCATCACCGGGTGAAGAACAATCTCCAGCAGGTGATGGCGCTTGTCGGACTGGCATCGGTAGCTCCTCCCGTCCGCGAGGAACTGGCGCGAAAGATCCAGGCGATGGTGGCGGTGCACGAGCATATGTACCGTTCCGACCGCTACCAGACACTGGATGCGTCAGGCTTCATTCCGTCGCTGGTATCGGCGTTGCAGGGGAGCTTTCGCGGCGACCTCACGATCTCAGCCGATATCGCCCCGGCACTGCTTAACCGTGAACAGGGCCTGCCACTGGCGCTCATCATCGCGGAGGTAGTGGGCAACGCCGCGAAGCATGCGTTTCCCGACGGTCGCGCTGGGCTCATCGCAGTCAGCCTTGGGCGAGCCGGCGAGACAAAGGCGGTGCTCACCATCCGCGACAACGGAGTGGGATACGATCCGGACCGCAAGACCTCAGGCACTGGCAGCAAACTCGTAGCGGCGTTGTGTCGACAGCTTCAGGCGGTGCCGCGGGTGGCAGGGGAAGGCGGCACCGTCTTCGAGCTGACTTTTGATGTGGCCGGTTTTTCAGGCAGCGGCTCGCCTGACAAAGCAACCAACTTTCCCGTGGCCGGTTAGGCAAGTCCCGGCACCGAACCACACGGAGAAGCGCATTGCGGTCGGTGCTACTGGTCGAGGATGACGCTCTTGTTCGTTTGGCTGTCTCGATGTTTCTCGAGGACGAGGGCTACGACGTTCTGGAGGCGCAATCGGGTGACGAAGCCGCCCATATCCTAGAGCAACGTCGTAACATCGACGGTTTGGTTACCGATATCGACATGCCCGGCTCGCTGAACGGCGTACGACTAGCGCAGCTCTTCGCGGCCAAGTTTCCTTTGGCCACAATCGTGGTTGTCTCTGGGGTGCCGAGAGTCGGATTGGCGTTGCCTTCCAGAGCGCTTTTTCTGCAGAAGCCGTTCAGCGAGACTTCGCTGGTGAAGGCGCTAGAGGCCGCAGCGGGGTAGCTAATCCCGCTCGTCCCCGCTCTCCGTCAGGCTCCATCCGAACGATCCCAGAAGCGCAACTCGGCGCAGCGTTTCAAGAACGCTTTGGCGTCGGCCTCGCGGTTGAGGGCGATGATGGCGTCATCGAGGTCGTCGGGCAGCCCAGCCTTCTGCATCAGCTTCAGAGCTGGATCGGTGAACCCGATGAACTTGTAATGGGCGTAAGCGTCGGCGACGAAATCGCGGGCCGGTGGGAGCTTGAGTAACGACAGTGCTCCCTCGTCGCCCACCACCAATGCAACCGCGTCGAAGAGCACCGACGGGCCGCCGTCGATCTTGTGGTGGGCAGGCAACGGGCTGCCATCGTTGAGGGTGACTCCGCCCACGGTCGGCGCGACGATTTCCACGACTGCCCCAGCGGCAATCGCGGCTTCCTGCAATGCCTTTACGAGGGTAGCGTCGGCGCCGTCCGTCACAAGGATACCGAGCTTGCGACCTTTGAACGTGGTCGGCCGCTTGAGGATGCTGAGCGCGTCGGAGGGCGGTAGCTCCTCCTTCGGTATGGCCGCCGGCTTATGCGCTGCCGGCAATTCATTCACACCCAACCCATCTGCGACGGTCTGGGCAAGGCTCTCGTCGATGTTGCGGAGATGGCCGAGCATGCGTGTCCGGATGTCCGGCACCTCGCATTTGCTCAGTTCGAACACGAGCGCATCGCCGATGTGACGCTGCTCGACCAGGGTCTGGCTGGCGAAGAACTGACGGGCTTGGCTGTAATGATCGGCGAAGCTCTCGGGCCGGAGACGAACCTTGGGGCCATCGGCCTCTTCGGGGAGCGTCGAGAAGTCCACCCGCGGGTCTTCGCGCGGACCACCAATCTCGGGTCCCCAGGAATTGGGCTCATAGTTGGCCCGGCCGCGAGGATTGTGGAAGGCCATGTGGCCGTCCTGCTGGAAATGGTGGAACGGGCACTTCGGCGCATTGATCGGCAGGTGCGCGAAGTTCGGGCCGCCCAGCCGTTTTAGCTGCGTGTCGAGATAGGAAAAGTTGCGACCCTGCAGCAGCGGATCGTTCGAGAACTCGATTCCCGGCACGATGTTCTGCGTCATGAAAGCGACCTGCTCGGTCTCGGCGAAGAAGTTCTCAGGCATCCGGTCGAGAACAAGCCGGCCGACGGGAACGGCGGGGACCAACTCCTCTGGGATGATTTTGGTGGGGTCGAGAATGTCGAAATCGAAACTATCGGCGAATTCCTGGTCGAAGGTCTGGAGGCACAGCTCCCACTCGGGGAAATCGCCGGATTGGATGGCATTCCACAGGTCGCGGCGATGAAAGTCCGGGTCAGCGCCGTTGATCTTCACCGCCTCGTTCCAAACCACCGATTGCAGACCGAGCTTCGGCTTCCAGTGGAACTTGACGAACGTCGATTTCCCTTCGGCGTTGACCAGCCGGAAGGTGTGGACGCCAAAACCCTCCATAAAGCGGAAGGAGCGCGGGATGGCTCGGTCAGACATCACCCACATGATCATGTGCATGGATTCAGGGGTAAGCGAGATGAAGTCCCAGAAGTTGTCGTGGGCGCTCTGGGCTTGCGGAAACGCCTTGTCGGGTTCCGGCTTCACGGAGTGGATGATGTCGGGAAACTTGATGGCGTCCTGGATGAAAAACACCGGGATGTTGTTGCCCACGATGTCCCAGTTGCCCTGCTGTGTGTAGAGCTTCACCGCAAAGCCTCGCACATCGCGGGCCAGATCGAACGAACCTTTGCTGCCCGCAACGGTCGAGAAGCGGACGAAGGCCGGGGTCTTCTCGCCCTTCCGTTGGAACAGGTCCGCTTTGGTGAGCTCGGGGATTGGCGTCAGGGTCTCAAAGAACCCGTGGGCGCCGTAGCCGCGGGCATGCACGACGCGCTCTGGAATGCGCTCGTGATCGAAGTGGAACATCTTCTCGCGGAAGTGAGTGTCTTCGATCAGGGCCGGTCCGCGAGCTCCTTGCCTAAGCGTGTTTTGATCGTCCGCGACTGGCGTACCCTGCTGCGTCGTCAGTGTCTCGAAACCGTCCTCCGCGACCTGGTGCGTTTCGCCGCCGGCGCCTCGGTGAGCCTGCTGGTCGCCAAAGTCGGCAGCAGCCGACTTGCTGCGTGTATTCCGGGCCATTGTTTGCCTCCCTGTTCCGTGAACAAGGAAGCTAGGTGGGACGCGAACGTTCCGTTGGATTTCGCTGAGGAACTACTCTATCGCCGGCAGGGAGGCCATCCGGCAAGGTCAGGCCTGGCGGGGGACGAACCAGGCGGCACCTGATGCTGCTCAGCTGAACCTTCGGACACCACGATTGTTCGGTTGGAGTGTCCGCTGGAGCATTCTGCATGCGTTTTCTCAAAGACAATGCCCTCACCTTGGTGCTGACCGGGGCGTTCATGGTCTCTTTGGTGGCGATGGCTATCGCAGGATGGTTGTCGAACAATGAGGAGCTCACAGCTCACGGACAACCACTGATTGGGTTTGTTGCCTACTGCCTGTCCGGCGGTTTCATCTCAGCCGTATTCGAGAACTGGGAGAGCGAATTCCTGCAGATGGGCTTCTACGTCGTGCTGACCGCATTCCTGTTTCAGCGGGGCTCGTCCGAGTCGAAAGACCCTGACGCAGACGAAGAGGTTGATGAGGACCCTGCAAAGCAGGCAAGCGACCCCGACGCCCCATGGCCGGTGCGAGCCGGAGGTTTACCACGAACGCTCTATTCGTACTCTCTCGGGATCGCGCTCGCGTTGCTCTTCGCAGCGTCGTTCGTTCTCCATTGGTTCGGCAGCGCGGCAGCAGCCAACGAAGAGGCCCATTTGCACGGTGAGGCAGCAAAGACGGCGTTGGAGTATCTGGCCGACCCGCAGCTCTGGTTCGAGTCCTTCCAGAATTGGCAGTCCGAATTCCTGTCGACGGCTGTGCTGATAGTGTTGACGATTTTCTTGCGCTTCCGAGGGTCGCCGGAGTCAAAGCCCGTGGCCTCGCCCCACTCGAAGACCGGCGAATGAGCTGATGCGTCGTGTCCACTGAATTCAGGAACCGACCGTCATCACGAAACTTCACAGGACCTATAGCCAGTTCGTAGGGAGTAGCGTCATGGAGTTTCGTTTCGGCCCTGTCGTTTCCGATGGTGGAACGCAGTTCCGCCTCTATGCACCGTCGGCCCGCAAGCCCGAGCTGATACTTGAGGGTTACGGCGACTTGTCTCTGGAAAAGGGGACCGACGGATTCTGGATGAAGTCGGTCGACGGTGTCGGGGAGGGGCAGCGCTACCGGTATCGCGCGGGCGAGTTGGAGTTTCCCGACCTCGCGTCGCGCCAGCAACTCGGCGACACCGATGGATGGAGCATCGTGCGACGCCCGATCCCTCCTTCACCGAACCGTAGTCCGATCCGACCATGGCACGAGACGATCATTGCCGAAGTGCATATCGGTGCATCATCGCCAGCGGGCACGTTTGCCGGCCTGCGTCACCGCCTCGAGTATTTTCGTGATGCCGGATATACCTGTCTCGAAATCATGCCGGTCAACGCCTTTCCGGGGCAGCGCAACTGGGGCTACGACGGCACCCTGGTTTTCGCTCCTGCGGCCGCCTATGGGACGCCTGAGGAGCTGCGCTCACTGGTTGATCATGCCCACGAGCTTGGCCTCTCAATGGTGCTCGACGTGGTCTACAACCACTTCGGCGATGCCCATAATTTCGCCCGGGCCTACGTGCCCGAATGGTTCAGCACCGCCGTGAAGACGCCATGGGGGCCGGGCATCAACTTCGAAAACCCGCTTGTCCGCCAGTTCTACTACGAGAACGCAGCGATGTGGCTCAGCGACTACGATTTTGATGGCCTGCGCTTTGACAGCGTCCACGAGATGAAGACCGATGGCAGGGACATTTTCCTGCGCCAACTCGCAGAAATAGCGAAGGCGGTGAAGCCGCACGCAAACCTCATTATCGAGAACATGAAGAACTCATTCAAATGGTTGGAACGCGAGCCGGCCGACAACCAGCCGCTCCACTATTCGGCGCAGTGGAACGACGACATGCACCACGTGCTCACCTATCTCGTCACCGGCGAAGGCGAGATGACGGGATACGACGATCCCGCGAGGGATCCATACGCCGATCTCGAGAAAGCGCTGGCGGATGGTTTCGTGCACGACCCCACAGAGGGTGAAGCAAGCGATGGCAGGACCCGGGGAGGCGCTGGTGCTAAGCTGCCGCCGGACAGCTTCATTACTTATGTGCAGAACCACGATCAGCTTGGTAATCGGGCGGACTCAAAACGCATCAGCGATCGCGTGAGCCCTGAGCAGACCGATTTCATGCACTTCGTGAAGTTCCTGGCGCCGCAGATTCCACTTTGCTTCATGGGCGACGAGGCAAATCTGGACAGCCCGTTCCCGTTCTTCTTCGATCTTCCCATCGAGGATGCCAAGGAGAAGCGGGACGACCGCTACGAGCAGATGAGGAATATCTTCCATCAGGAAGTGGAAGACGGCGACCTGCCTGAGCCCGAAGAGCTCGGCACGTTCCTTTCGGCAAAGCTCTCCTTAGGCGACGTCACCAACCGCCCTGAGCGTCGCGACGCTCTTGCCCGGTTTCGCCAGTTGGCCGCTTGGCGCCGTGAACGCCTATGGCCCCTGACTTCAACGCCTTGCCTTGAATCTCGGACGGCTCGACAGGGGAACTCCATAATCGTGACTTGGGACTTTGAGGCGGGACGCATTTCTATGGCTCTAAACCCCACAAATGCTCCAGTCGATCTAGCGTGCCACGTCACCCGCGACCACGTAGCCACCGGATCAATATCGGTGCAGGGAGAAGTCCTGCGGCTTGGACCGTGGTCTGCAGTGAGCTGGTAAGGAGGCCGGGTGACGCCCATCCGTCAGCGGACAGCGTTTGACGTCACCCACCGACCGCATTTCTAACCATCTTCCACGATGATCAGCCCTCTTGCCAAGCATCAAGTATTTCGTCGGTAATCGCCGCTTCGACCTGCAAACCAAAGCGGCTTTCGTAAATGCGACTCATGGCGTCGTGCGTCTCGTCAGCCGAGCTGCAGACCGCGTCCATCGCGACGACTACGCGGAACCCGTGATCAATGGCGCCGAGCACCGTGGCGAGCACGCAGACTTCGGTCTCGAGGCCACTGACAATGAGAGTAGTGATGCCGCGGCCGCGCAGGAGCGGTGCGAGGCTCCCGTCATACCAAGGCGAGTAGACACGTTTATTGAACTGTACCGCCGGGGGACTGAAGCGACCGAGAGTAGGCACGAGTTCCAGCATAGCCGGGGGCAGCTGGTCGAGGGTCATTTCGGGCCACGCTGAATAATAGCGACGCCATGTCCCGGGTGCCGTGTCGACGCTGTCCAATGGAACAAAGCGGGTGAAGATTGTGCGCTCAGGGTAGCGCCCGCACATGGCATCGACCTGTGGCATCACGCGGTCCGCCCACGGCGTATGCCAGGGTGTCCGCTCAACGAACAGCCGCTGCATATCGACACAAACATGCACCGCGCGCGTAAGCGAACCATACTTGAGGGGCATTTTACAGTTGGCTCTGGATGCTAGTCGGCTGGCCCGTTGCTGACCTTCTGCGTTGGCGGTGGGTCGCGCTCGAGGCGGTCGAGGGCCTTACCGATCCGGGCGGCAACCGACAGATCGAACTCATGGTCGGGCCAGGTGCCCTCATAGTCGCGCAACTCATCGGCGGTGATATTGGCCTCGGCGGCAAAGGCATCGGGATCGAGGCCCAGTGCGAGGCGGCGATTGTGATCGCCCTTGGGCTGGCGATCCTGCGCATCTACTGCGACGGCGAGTTCGTCCTGTTCACCGGTCGTGTAGCCCGCTCCCGGATTTGGGGTCGCGGGATCCGGAGGGCTGCCGGACTGTCCATTGTCACGGATAATCATTTTGCGTTCTCCAATTGCAAGGTGCCCGAAGCGGAATCTTCGAAGCGACGCTTGGTTCGGAGGCGGCGGACGCCCGGAGGGAGGAGCGCCCGCCGCCTAGGTTCCCCGGGTGGTTGGGGAAGGATCAGGCCGCCTTGACGTTCGCGTCCGAAGTGGCGACCTGGGTGAGCTTTTTGTCGGCGGCTTCTTCTTCCTTGAGCGTCGCATCGAGCAGCGCTACGGCTTCCTTCATGCCGAGCTGGTTGGCCCAGGTCTTGAGCGTGCCGTAGCGTGCCATCTCGTAGTGCTCGACAGCCTGCGCGGCGGAGATCAGGCCCGCATCGAGCGCCACCGTCCCCTTGAACTCGTCCATGATCGACTTGCCTTCCTCGATGATGCCGAGGATGGCGTCGCAGGTCTTGCCGCGAGCGGGCTTGCCGAGGAGTTCGAAGATCTGCTCGAGGCGTTCGACGTGGCCTTCGGTTTCCTCGAGATGCTGCTCGAAGCCCGCCTTGAGGTCGGGCGAGGTGGCGGCCTTGGCCATCTTGGGCAGCGTCTTCACGATCTGCTTTTCGGCGTAGTAGATGTCCTTCAGCGTATCGAGGAACAGGTCGTCGAGCGTTTTTTCGTCGGCCATTTTTGGCTCTCCTTAGAAGTGGGGACTGGCGATCTCGCCATCGCAAAATCAATTTGCGTTGGCGGCTTGAGTTCCCGCTAATTTGGCTTCAGCACCACCTTCGTCCACTCGTTCTGGTTGTCGCGGAAGTTCTTGTAGCCGGTGGGCGCGTCCTCGAGCGGCAGGCGGTGACTGATGAGGAACGTGGTGTCGATTTCACCTTCCTGGATGCGCCGCAGGAGGTCGGCGCCGTAGCGCTGGACGTGCGTCTGACCAGAGCGGATTTCGAGGCCTTTCTCCATCATGGCGCCGAGAGGCCACTTGTCGAGCATGCCGCCATAGACGCCGGGAACCGACACGCGGCCGCCCTTGCGAACGGCGAGGATCGCCTGCCGCAGCGCGTGGCCACGGTCGGCGCCGACGCCGACTTTCTGTTTCACCACATCGATGACGTTGTCGGGCGACCAACCATGCGCCTCCATGCCGACTGCGTCGATCACCGCGTCAGGACCGATCCCGCCGGTCATCTCCATCAGCGCCTCGCGGACATGCGTCTCGTCGAAGTTGATCGTCTTCGCTCCGAACTTGGCCGCCAGCTCAAGCCGATGCGGGTGGTGATCAATTGCAATGACCTGTGCGGCACCCATTATGGTCGCGCTTTGCACTGCGAACAGGCCTACCGGCCCGCAGCCCCACACCGCCACGGTGTCGCCGGGCTTGATGCCGGCATTCTCGGCAGCCATCCAGCCCGTCGGCAGGATGTCGGACAGGAACAGCACCTGCTCATCCTCAAGCCCGTCAGGGATGACGATGGGGCCGACGTCGGAGTAGGGGACCCGGACATACTCGGCCTGCCCACCGGGATAGCCGCCGGTGAGGTGGGAGTAGCCGAAGGCACCGCCCATGGCGTGACCGTATAGCTTTTCGGAGGCGTCCTGGTTCTCGACCGGATTGGAGTTGTCGCAGGCCGAGAATTGCCCCTGCTCGCAGAAGAAGCAGTGTCCACAGGAGATCGTGAAAGGCACGACCACACGTTGCCCGACCTTTAGGGTCGACTTCGGACCGACTTCCTCAACTACGCCCATGAACTCGTGGCCGAGGATGTCGCCCTGTTTCATGCCGGGGATGACGCCATCGTAGAGGTGCAGGTCAGAGCCGCAGATGGCAGTGGATGTCACGCGCAGCACCGCATCGCGCGGGTTGATAATCTGCGGGTCGGGGACGGTGTCGACGCGCACGTCGCCATTGCCGTGCCAGGTAAGAGCTCGCATCACTTGTCCTCGGAAAGGTGGTTGGTGCCGATAGCGATCTCGCCGGCTTCCATCAGCATTTTGAAGCGCTTGAGTTCGTGCCGGGCCTGAATGTTCGGCTCCACCATGAACAGTTTGGCGATGGCCCGGCCGATGTCCCCGCCAGGCGGCGTGTAGCCGATACTGGCCGTAACGACCGTGCCACGGTCGCCCGGGGCATCGACAAAACTCACAGTGCCCTCGGTCTGGACCTGCGAGCCTTCCGTCGAGCGCCAACTAATCGAGGTATCCTCGACGACGTCGGTGATCTCAGTCTCGATCTCGACCTTGGTGCCGACCGGAGCCTTGATGGTCCACACGGCACGGTCGCTTCCGGTAAACTCGATCTTCTCGACGTTCTCCATGAAGGTCGGAAGGTTCTGGAAGTCCCGCCAATAGGCGAAAAGCTCGGCTCTTGGCCGATTTATGGTCACGCTGCGGCCCACATACGCGAGGTCGCCGTCCTTGTCGTCGCGGCGAGCGCGTAGCGGGGCGTCGTCGGAAATCTGCTCGGTGGTGCTCATCTGAGCCTCAGTGCTGCGAGTGAGGTGCGGTGCCGGGCTTGGCCTGAGCCTCATGCATCCTGGCGAGCTGGTCGTCGCCGAGCACGCGGGTCATCATGGCCTCGATCTTGTTGGCGAAGCCCGACACCTCGTGGCCGTCGCCGCGCAGCAAGGCCTCGTATCCGGCTTTGGCGACCATGGCCGGATCGTCCTTTTTTCCGGCGCCCACCTTGGTGTCCATCAGGTCAGCGGTCTCGAAGAAGTCCGTGTCGGTCGGGCCCGGCATCAGCACGGTCACCGATATGCCGTCATCCTTGACCTCGTGGCGCAGCGCGTAGGCGAAGCTATCGATGAATGCCTTCGTGGCGTTGTAAACCGCCTGGTAAGTGCCTGGCATCAGCCCGGCGATCGAGCCCGTGATGAGGACGCGGCCCCAACCCTGCTTCCGCATGTCGCCGACCACCTTGTGCAGCAGGTAGACAGTGCCGGTTATGTTGGTGTCGAGCACGCGCTCAATCTCGAGGAAGTCCTGATCGAGAAAGGCCTTGCCGAGGCCACGCCCCGCGTTGGCGAACAGGGCATCGACGGGCCGGCCCAGTTCCTGAATTTTCGCATATAGCGCATCCACGCCGTCTGGAGTGGCGAGGTCGGCTCGCAGCACCTCGACGCTGACGCCCGAGGCGCGAAGCTCCTCTGCAGCGGTTTCGATTTCCGGACCATCCGCCGCGATCAGCAGGTCCGAGCCACGCTGTGCGGCCACGCGAGCCAGCTCGAGCCCTATGCCCGAAGAAGCGCCGGTCACCACGGAAAACGAGATTGGGTTTTCGTCGCTGGGCATGAGTTCTCTCCGTTGCTTGGTCCAAAGCGAACCTGAGTTGGAAGTGATGGTTCCTGACCGTCTCGGAACGGTCGGATCACGGAGAGGTTAGCCGATGACAGTCTCCCAGCCGCGAGAACGTCATGCCGGGTATCGCCGAACTTCCCACTCTCAGCACGCGCGAAGGCATCGTCTACGCGGTCATCGAGACACCGCGCGGATCACGCGCAAAGTTCAAATACGAGCCGGAGCTGGGGCTGTTCACGCTGCACAAGGCGCTCAGCCTCGGTTTCTCCTATCCCTACGCCTTCGGGTTCATTGCCAACACCAAGGCCGAAGATGGCGATCCTCTAGACGTTCTCTTGGTGACGACATTGGACACGCCGACGGGCTGCATTGTCGAAGCCAGGCTGATCGGCGTCATCGAGATCGAGCAACGGGACGATGGGCACGGACCCATAGTGCGCAACGACAGGTTGATCGCCGTGCCGGCGCTGGAGCACGACGATCGCCAGCCCCAAACTCTCGAGGCAATGCCTTCTCGCGAAGTCGATGACATCGAAGCTTTCTTCATAGCCAGTGCCGAGCGAGACGGCAAGGAAGTGAAGATAATCGGCCGGCGCGGCGCCGAGCACGCTCTCGAGCTTGTCGGCAAAGCGCAGATCAAGCCCGAGGAGGCTGGGCAGGTCGCGGCCGAGATCGACATGATAAAAGGCAAGATCGCCAAGACCGCCGCGAAGGCCGGCCCGAAATCGGACGAACCAGAGCCGCAACGCTAAGTTGCTTCTGCGTCGGTAGATGCAAGGTGACCAGATGCAAGACGACTTCCCCATGCCGCCCTTCCCCGAGCAGCAGCAGCCCGCGCCGGGCTTCAGCTTCCAGATGGATCCGCAGCCCGACTATGGCGAGGACAGCTATGTCGGGGCCCAGCGCCTGCTCGACAAGAAGACGCTGATAACCGGAGCCGATTCCGGCATCGGCCGCGCCGTAGCGCTGGCCTTTGCGCGGGAAGGCGCCGATGTTGCCATATCGTATCTCAGCGAGCACGATGATGCCCGGGAGACCAAGCGGCTGGTCGAAGACTGCGGTCGTCAGTGCATCTTGCTGCCCGGCGATCTGGCGGATCCGGAGCACTGCCGCGATCTCGTTGCCAAGACCGTCGAGGCTTTCGGCCGGATCGACGTGCTCGTTAACAACGCCGCGCACCAGACTTATCACGAGAACATCGTAGACGTGCCGGATGAGGACTGGGAGCGGACGCTGGCAGTCAACCTCTCGGCGGCGTTCTACCTGAGCAAGGCTGCCGTCCCGCACATGAAGCCAGGCGCCTCGATCATCAACACCGCCTCCAAGCAAGCCGACGAACCAAGTCCGCCGCTCCTCGCATACGCCGTAACCAAGGGCGCGATCCAGAACTTCAGCGCAGGGCTCGGCCAGCAGTTGGTGAAGCAGGGAATCCGCGTCAACACTGTTGCTCCCGGCCCGGTCTGGACGCCTTTGGTCGCCTCCAGCCTGCCGCCTGAGCAGGTGAAGAACTTCGGAGAGGACATGCCGATCGGCCGGCCCGCGCAACCGCGTGAACTCGCCCCGGCCTATGTGCTGCTGGCCAGCGATGAGGCGAGCTACATGATTGCTACCACTATCGCAGTCACCGGCGGCAAGCCGGTGATGTAAACGGGCCTGGAACCCTCGGAAGCGAGCGAGCTTACTCATTAGAGTGTCGGGACGCGTCAACCGGACAGGGTGGCATGGTGAACCTGGTGGTTTTTCCGGTTTCCCGCCAAGGCCAACGAAATGGCAGCCGAGCGCCTATCCCACCCGTCCCGACCTCAACTTCCCCCCGTTAGCCAAGCTCGATCCAGGCCGGTGCGTGGTCACTGGGTTTGACCCAACTGCGGACGTTCTTGTCCACGCCAGCGGTCTTCAGGCTATCAGTCAAGTCGGGACTGATCAGCAGGTGATCCATTCGGAGACCCGAGGTCGGATCGTAGCCGCGCGGGAAGCCGAAGTTCCAATAGGTGTAGATGCCCTTCTCATGGTGCAGGGATCGGATGGCATCGACCCATCCCTGGTCCAGCAGTTCGCCATAAGCGGCTCGGCTCTCCGGGAACATCACGGCATCCCAGCGCCAGCGCTGGGGCACCGCTGCGTCAATGTCTTCCGGCACCACATTGAAATCGCCGCACAGGACGGCTGGTCGCCCCGCGGCAAGCAAGGTCTCGGCATGATTCACTAGGCGATCGAACCACCGCATCTTGTAGTCGAACTTCGGTCCGGGTGCGGGATTGCCGTTGGGCAGATAGAGGCAGCCAATGGTCAGCCCGCCGATCGAGGCCTCGAGATAGCGGCTATGGGTGTCGTCAGGATCGCCTGGCAGACCACGCCGGACCTCCACGGGGTCGATGCCGCGAGCGAGAACCGCCACGCCATTATAGCTTTTCTGTCCGTGCCAGATTGACCGGTAGCCTACCTCACGGATGCCCGCGTCGGGGTATTTCTCGTCGGAGGTCTTGAGTTCCTGCAGGCAGACCACGTCGTAGTCGGACTCGGTCAGCCACTTGAGGAGAACGGGAAGTCGCCCGTTCACCCCATTCACGTTGAAGGTCGCGATCTTGACCATGGCAGGTTAGGCAATGCCCTTGCCACCGGTAAGGCCATACACCTCGCCGTTGATGAAGCTCGCCTCCTGGCTGGCGAGCAGCACATAGACCGGCGCCAGCTCGACCGGCTGTCCGGGCCGCTCGAAGTCGCTGTCCTGGCCGAATTTCTCCACTTTCTCATCCGGCTGGCCGCCCGACGGTTGCAGCACCGTCCACACGGGTCCAGGCGCGACACTGTTAGCGCGGATGCCCTTCTTGATGACCTGCTTGGCCAGCGCCTTGGTGTAAGCGACGATCCCGGCCTTGGTGGTCGCGTAGTCCAGCAGGATGGGGGAGGGTTCGTAAGCCTGGATCGACGCAGTGGTGATGATCGCGGCGCCGGGCGGCAAATGCGGAACGGCCGCCTGGCAGATCCAGTGCAGGGCATAGAGGTTGGTCTTGAGGGTAGCGTCGAAATCCGCCGTCGAGACCTCGGACACGTCCTCGCGAAACTGCTGGCGTGCTGCGTTGACCACCAGGATGTCGAGGCCGCCGAGACCTTCCACAGTTTGCTCAACGAGCGACCGGCACCACGCCTCATCCTTGACGTCTCCGGGCAGGCCAAGGGCCTTGCGACCCTCGGCGCGGATCAGGTCGATGACCTCTTCCGCGTCAGCCTCCTCGTTCGGAAGATAGCCGATCGCGACATCCGCTCCTTCGCGAGCGAAGGCTATGGCGGCCGCCCGACCAATACCGGAATCCCCACCGGTGATTAGCGCCTTCCGTCCTGCCAGCCGACCCGAACCGCGGTAGCTGGTTTCCCCGTGATCGGGCTGCGGATCCATCCGTGCGGCGAGGCCAGGAGCGGCTTGTGGCTGCTTGGGGAAGGGCGGCTTCGGGTATTGTTGGCGGGGATCCTGCATCGCGAGACGGTCGGTCATTTCTAGCTCCATGAAGATTTACAGGAGCAATTTCGCGGTGCAGCCACGGTTCCCTAGCTAGGGCCGGGCTATTACGGGACCTTGTTCGTTATGCCACGCTCGTCGAGCTGCTCCGTGACCTCGTCTTCAATCACGTTTTCAAGCTTTTCGGCGGCGTCCTTTTCCACCTTCTCTCGCTCGGCCTGAATTGCGGCGACATCTTTATGCTCTATCCCGACCGCACTGTTCGACGCCTTGGAAAACTCGATGAGGTAATCGAGTTTCACATGCAAAGCCGCCTCACTTCTTGCCCCGCTCACCAGAATGATCCCCGAGATCACGATGGCCGCGACGGAGAGGAGGATGTTGAATCCGAACATGAAGCTGTCGTTGAACTGTAGCAACGCACCGATCGCTATACCCAACACCAAAGCGACAAATGTGGCCAGAAACCCGGTCGTTGTGGAGAGAAAGCTCGCCACCCCGTTGATTGCCCGCTCCGAAATTCTGCTGCGCATTGCCGTCACAGAGATCCGTTGATGCGCCAAGAAAACTCCGATGCAAGCGTCTGGTTTCGGGGTGTAGTTCCGAAACTTCGTTGCCGAATTTAGCTTGCAGATAGGCTTACCGCATCGACCGTCCAATCGCCCTGGTCGCCCGCGTCCATCCTCTCAATGCTTATGTTCTTGGGAGCGCCAGTCAGTTCGCCGTAAAACGTCGCGAATGCCGTATCAGCAGCATCGCGGCCCGTGCCGATCTTGACGATGCCGTCGATTGGGCAGCGCCTGGTGGCGTCGAACAAATACCAGCGACCGCCGAGAAACGCCTCGAAGACGGCGTGGAAATCCATCGGTTCCAGCTGATGCGCGTATGCTGACACGAAACGCGCCGGTATCCCGAGCGCCCGCGCAAACGTAATGCCGAGATGCGCAAAATCCCGGCAAACCCCGGCACGAAGAGTGAATGTATCGTAAGCGGAAGTGCTGGAATCGCTTGTGCCACCGAGATAATCGACGTTTTCATAAATCCAGTTGCAGATCGCCTCGACCTTCTCGTGGCCGTTCGCGATGGACCCAAACTCCCGCCAGGCAAATCTCGAGACTTTGTCTGACTGGCAGTACCTCGATGGGTAGAGATGCGGCAGCACATCGAACGGAAGTTGCGAGACCGGAACCTCCGGAACATCTGCGACGTCATCCAGGGCGGGGCGCGTCTCCACCTCCGCTCGGTAGGCAATTGCGTGCGACCCTTTGGGCAGGATCAGCCTCCGGTAGCGATTGCCGGTTTCTGGAACTTCATGGGCGTCAATGCTGGCGCCTGCCGGCGCGATGAACTCCTCATGTAGGATGACCTGACGGCTGGTTCGCTGGGCCTCGATGTTGAGGATCAGCGTGGTTCCGTCACCTGACTCGTAATCAAGATCGCATTGGATCGAAAATCTCATTAGGTCGCACCTCGCATCGTCGCTGCGAAATCGGCGCGTTGGAGGATGGTTCCGCGGGAACTCGAAATGATCGGTGCGCCTTTTGCTCGAGCAATCGCGATCGAGTCCCTCATGACTATTCTGCGCGTCAGGCACGTCACGACATACAGCTACACGAGGCCGGTCGGCTTCGGCGAGCATCGCCTGCTTTTTCGGCCGCGGGACAGCCATGACCAGCGCCTTTTGGCAGCGGACCTGAGCGCACATCCAGAACCCGCCGACGTCCGGTGGACGACCGACGTGTTCGGCAACTCCATCACCCACGTCAGCTTTGAACGACAGTCGCCGGAACTGCGCTTCGAAACAAACATCGTCCTCGACCACACGCCTCAGATGGTGCCGGAGTTTCGCATCGAAGAACGCGCGAAACGCTGGCCCTTCGAGTACGACGCCGACACCATGCCCGATCTTGCGGCATATATGCGTGTTCACAATCCAAGCCCCCAACTTTCGGAGTGGGCGAGGAAATTCACGCGGGCAGGCCTCGAAACGGAGACCGGCCATCTCCTCATGACGATGACAGCGGGTGTGAGGGAAAGCTTGAGCTATTTGCGCCGGACAAATCCCGGGACGCAGACACCTCAAGTGACGCTGGAAGAACGGAAGGGGACCTGCCGCGACTTTGCCTGGCTCATGATCGAAGCCTGCCGGTCGCTAGGGTTCGCGGCGAGGTTTGTGTCGGGCTACATTTACGCCCCCGCGAGAGATGAGGGCCCAGTCAAAGGCGGTGGGGCCACTCATGCGTGGGTTCAGGTTTTTCTTCCGGGCGCGGGCTGGGTCGAGTTCGATCCGACGAACGGTATCGTCGGCAGCAAGGATCTCATTCGCGTAGGCGTTTCTCGCGAGCCAAAGCAGGCGAGGCCGTTGGCGGGAAGCTTCATAGGAGATCGCGCGAGCTATCTGGGGATGAAGGTCGATGTGCACGTCGGAAAAGGTGGGGTGAGCGAAGCCGTATTGGCCGGTGCGACATCGTGACTTCGGCAGCGTTTTCGAATTACGGCAGGCGGGTGCAACGACCGACTTGGCGCCACGTTCGATGATCGAGGTGCCCCATGCAGCAAGCGCAAGCGATCAACGTTCAATTTGTCCAGGATGGCGAACTCTGCATTCGTCACGTCCCTACAGGCGACATCTATACGACCTATCCTGCCAGCAACCCGGACGAATTTTACGTTCGCTGCATCGGCGGAGGTCCGACTTCGCCCGGTCAGCACTCGGCAGAACGGGCTGCATTGTGTGAAGCCGCACGACCGATGATCGAAGAACTGCTCCGCAATCGTCGTTCATTGAGCGTCGTCCCGGCAACGAGGTAGAGATGTATCAGGACACAGAACGGTTTATCGATCTCGATTTCGAGCAGGCCGTACGACAGGCGGCGTATCATCTGTGGGAACAAGACGGGCGGCCGGATGGCCGTGAAAAAGACTATTGGTTCCGCGCCCTGGAACAGGAACTAGCAAAGCGGCAGGTAGCGCCAAACGCGGACGTTGCTCGACACGCCGCCAATGACTGAGCTGACCGGGTGGGCGACCAAATTCTTTAAAGGAAGTCGAGTTCTATTGATGCCGCCGAACGCCTGACAGGGCCATGATAGACCGCCTCGATGTTGTTACCGTCGGGATCGAAGACGAAAGCGGAAAAATATCCCTCATGATAGTCGCGCTCGCCGGGTGCGCCGTTGTCGGTACCGCCGGCGGCAAGGGCATCTGTATGAAAACGCTCGACGGTCTCTCGATCCGGCGCCTGGAACGCCAAGTGGACCGATGAGAGCGGTCGGCCCTTCGCCGGCACGCTGATGAACAGCTCGTCCGCCTGCAAATAATCCGCCCCTCGTTGTGGCGGAGGCAGGTTCAAAGCTCCCATCACGGCCGCGTAGAATGTCGCGGATCGTTCGAGGTCGCCGACATTCAGATGCACATGATCGAGCAGTCGTCCCGTATGCCAGGTCATCACACTCCCCGTTACCAAAAGAGCCGGCACCACGACAGTGCCGGCTCTCTCGAAAGGTGATCCGTGTTAGCGGATCGGCAGATGAACCACTATGGGTGCGTTCGGTTCCCTAGCGCAGAAGTATCAGCGAACGTGGCGTGAGCACGAGCTCTGCTTCGGGCTCCACGGTGTTTGCGTCGTGCTGCGTGTCGGCCGTGTCAAGTTCGATCGTCCACGGCCCGCTCTCGCGACCTGGAAGCTTGAACGGCACGTCGCCGTCATGCGGGTTGAACAGGATCACCAGCTCCCACCACGCACCCTCCACTTCCTTGAGGTCGTCGCGCGAAAGGCGGATACCGATGGTGGTCGCGCCGGCATCGAGCCAGTGCGCCGCCTGCTGCTCGCCGCCGCCGGGGTTGAGCCAGGTGACGCTCATCATGTCGCGCCAGTTCTCGCGGTGCAGCAGCGGCTGCGCCTGCCTGATGGCGATCACACGCTTCGTAAACTCCTGCAGCGCCTTGGCGTTGTCGTTGAGGTCCCAGTTGATCCAGCTGATCTCGCTGTCCTGGGCGTAGCCATTGTTGTTGCCGCCCTGCGTGCGGCTGAATTCGTCGCCGGCGAGGATCATCGGCGTGCCGTGCGAAAAGAGCAGCGTTGCGAGGAAATTGCGCTTCTGCCGTTCGCGCACGCCGACAATGCCCTGATCCTCGGTCTCGCCTTCCGCGCCGTAATTGTAGCTGCGGTTATCGTTGTGGCCGTCGTTGTTGTCCTCGCCGTTCGCCTCGTTGTGCTTGGCGTCGTAGGAAACGAGGTCGTGCAGCGTGAAGCCGTCATGGGCGGTGAGGAAGTTTACGCCGGCCCGCGGACGGCGGCCGCGGTGGTCGTAGACGTCGCCCGACCCGGTAAAGCGCGCGGCAAAGTCCTGCACGGTGTGGTCGGTGTTCTTCCAGTAGTCGCGCGTAGTGTCGCGATACTTGTCGTTCCATTCGCTCCAGCCTGGCGGGAAGCCGCCGACCTGATAGCCACCGGGTCCGATATCCCAGGGCTCGCCGATCAGCTTTACCTTGCGCAGAAGCGGGTCCTGTCCGACCGCGTCGAAGAAGCCGCCGCGCTGGTCGAAGCCTTCCGGTTCGCGCCCTAGGATGGTGCCGAGATCGAAGCGGAAACCGTCGATATGCATGTGCTCGGCCCAGTAGCGGAGCGAGTCCGTGACCAGCTGCAGCACCCGGGGGTGACTGGTGTTGACGGTGTTCCCGGTGCCGGTGTCGTTGATGTAGTAGCGCGGGTCGCCCGGCATCGTCCTGTAATACGAGAAGTTGTCGATGCCCTTGAATGAGAGGGTGGGACCCATCTCGTTGCCTTCGGCCGTGTGGTTGTAGACCACGTCGAGGATCACCTCGATGCTGGCGTCGTGGAAGGCCCGCACCATGTCGCGGAACCCGGCGATGCCCTTCGGCCCATAATAGCGCGAGGCCGGGGCGAAGAACCCCATCGTGTTGTAGCCCCAGTAGTTCTTGAGGCCCTTCTTCAGCAGGAAGTCGTCATCCGGGAAGGCGTGGATGGGCAAGAGCTCGATCGAGGTGATGCCGAGGCTCTTCACGTACTCGACGATCTGCGGCTGCGACAGGCCCTCGTAGGTGCCGCGCAGGTTCTCCGGAATGGCGGGGTGCAGCTGGGTGAAACCCTTGACGTGGGTCTCGTAGAAGATGGTCTTCGCCCACGGGATATTGGGCTTGCTGTCACCGCTCCAGTCATAGGCAGCCGGATCGACCACGACCGATTTCGGCATATCGGCGGCGCTGTCGGCGTCGGAGAAGGAGAGGTCCTTCCCCTCGCTCAGCGTGTCGTAGCCGAACTGGGCGTTGTTGGACCAGTTGATGTCGCCGCGGAGCTCGCGGGCATAGGGGTCGAGCAGCAGCTTGTTGGGGTTGAAGCGATGGCCGTGCGCGGGATCGTATGGGCCGTGCACGCGGTAGCCATAGAGCTGTCCGGGACCGACGCCGGGCACGAAGCCGTGCCAGATTTCGTCGGTGTATTCGGGCAGTGTCAGCCGCTGCGTTTCATTGCCGGCGTCGTCGAACAGGCAAAGTTCGACGCGTTCGGCATGGGCCGAGAAGATCGCAAAATTGGTGCCTTCGCCGTTCCAGTTGGCACCGAGTTCGGTCGCGTCGCCTGCTTCAATCGTGCGGTCCAAGATATGCTCCGGGGTGGGTTCGCGGAGCAGTGAACGGGCAAGATAACAACCGGTTGCGCGGCCAAAACAGCCTCGGTGTCGCAGGGCGCGGCAACTGGACCAGCGATCACAAGTTGACGCAGCAGCCACCAACCGGTGGCGGGCCGCGGCAACAGTCTGGACGCTTCTGCCGCGGCCCATTGGTTTTGAAAGGGGGCACTAATGGAAGATAAGAGATGCCGTTCGCGATAGGGCGTACGCGCTCTGGATCGCGGCCGGAAGTCCCACAGATGCAGAGCTAGATTTCTGGCTTGCCGCCGAATGCCAGCTCGAGCCCGAGCGAGCTCTTGCCGCCGCGTTTCGTGACAGCGAGCGACTTGCGCCGGTCGATGCCGAGCACTGGGTAAGGCCAGCCGGACCGGCAGCGACACGCGATCGGCCCAAGCGCTCTTGGACCGCCGACGATAAAGCCAGCGACGAGTCCTTTCCCGCCAGCGATCCGCCTGCCGCAAACCGCTTCGACTGATGGCGGAACCGCTTGGCGCTCGCCGAATTAGCGACCTGAGTTCATCATTCAGGATCACGACCGGATGGCCGCCCAACCCCGCCGAACTGCGCCGGCAAAGCGCCCCGCCCATCGTGGGCTCCGCCTCCATATCCAGAACGCGCCGCCGTCACCAGACGGCCTGACGCTCGAACGCGAGCGGCTGGAAGAGGCTCTGAGCGCCAGCACCGCACTGAAGGGCCAAGAGTTCGTCATCAGCGTCGATGACGGCGCCGAGCAGTTACCGCCCGACCTCGACGCCGAAATCATAATCACGCTTGCGAAAATCGATGTCGCCAAGGCCCGCCGCGCGGTGCCCGACCTCAAGTGGGTGCAGACGACGTTTGCCGGGGTCGAGGGCATGCTGGAAAAGCTGCCGCGTGGCTTCAAGGTGACGAACGCCTCGGGCGTGCATGCTGAAAAGGGCGGCGAGTTCATCCTCGCGGCCGCGCTGATGCTGGCCTACCAGATCCCTCAATTCATTACTGATCGCGAGGAGAAGGAGTGGCGCCCGCTGTTCGGGCCGGTGCTGAACAAGCACCGCGTCACCATTCTTGGCGTCGGCGCCATCGGCATGGCCGGGGCGGAAAATCTCCGGCGGCAGGGCTGCAAAGTCACAGGCGTGACGCGATCCGGCAAGGTCAGGACGAAGCTCGACCGCATCGCCAAGCTCGACGAGCTCGATGATGTGCTGCGCGAAACCGACATCCTCATCTCGACGCTGCCCGATACACCGGAGTCGGAAGGCCTGATCGACCGTCGCCGGATCGGTCTCCTGCCCAAGGATGCGGGCGTTGTCGTCGTCGGCCGCGCGCCGGCGCTCGATTACGAGGCGATCATGGACCGGCTCGATGACGGCACGCTCCGCGGTGCGATCCTCGATGTGTTCCCCGAAGAACCGATCCCGAAGCGCGGCCGGGCGTGGAAGACACCGCGCCTCATCATCACCCCGCACTGCAGCGTTGACGACCACACCGTCTACATCGACCGCTGCCTCGATATCTTCGTCGATAACCTGGAGCGCTACGTGACCGGACGGAAGCTGAAAAACCTCGTCGACCCCAAGCGGGGCTACTGAGATGAAGGGCAAGAACGTATTGGTCACCGGCGCCGGTTCCGGCCTCGGCAAGGCGACCGCCCTGCTGCTCGCAGCCGAGGGCGCGAACCTCGCACTGGTCGGCCGTACCCCTGACGAGCTCGAGGAGACGGCGGCGGCCGCCGGCGCGCACGGCGCTCAGGTCCTCACCCTCATTGCCGACATTGCCGATAGAGCCGAGATGCAGGCCGCGTTCGGCACTGTGGAGCGCGAGTTCGGCCGGCTCGATGGCGTCTTTGCCAATGCCGGCATCAACGGCACTTGGGCGCCGCTCGACGACCTCACGTACGAGGAGTGGAACGAGACGATGCGGATCAACCTCGGCGGCACGTTCCTGACGCTGCACCTCGCCGTGCCGCTGATGAAGCAGCGCGGCGGCTCGATAGTCATCACCTCGTCGATCAACGGCACCCGCACTTTCACCAACGGCGGAGCCTCGGCCTATTCGACCACCAAGGCGGGCCAACTCGCCCTCGGCCAGATGGCGGCACTGGAACTGGCGCGCTACCGCATCCGCGTCAACGTCATCTGCCCGGGCGCGATCGACTCCGAGATCGACGACAACACCGACAAGCGACACACGCGGCGAGCGACGGTGCCCGCCAGCTTTGCCGACGGCACGGTGCCGTTGACCAAGGGCGAGCCGGGAAGCGCTGGCGATGTCGCGCGGTTGGTGCGGTTCCTGCTCTCCGACGATGCCAGTCATATCACCGGCACGCCTGTGTGGATCGACGGCGGACAGTCGCTGCTGGTCTAGGCCGTGGTAACGCTCGGGTGTTGGCAGCCGTTGGCCTAAAGTGCACACCTCGCAAAACCTAACATGGATAAATGCCAGCGTTGAGTTCATAACCTAGGTTAGGCTCACGTAGGGGCTGAAGATGTCCGAAGAAAGCGTCGACGACCTGAACCGTCAGTTGAGCCTGGCCGAAGCGCGGCAGAAGTTGCTGACCGAGACTTTGACGCATGCCGTTTGGGAAAGCGACGCAGCGGGCGTCGTGGAGGATAGCCCAGCTTGGCGGGCCGATACCGACCAAACGCTGGAAGGGTGGCTCGGCTATGGCAGGCTGGAAGGCATCCATCCCGACGACAGGGCTCATGCGAAGCGGCAATGGCGCGAGGCGGTGGCGAAGCGCCGCGCAATGGACGCAGAATTCCGGCTTCGCGCACCTGACGGTGGGTGGCGCTGGACCAACGTGCGTGCTGCGCCTGTCCTCGATGCGGAGGGCGGCATCGAGAAATGGGTTGGGATCAACATCGACATCAACGACCGCAAGCGGACCGAGGTGGCGCTGCGTGAGAGCGAGACCAAGTTTCGGTCAGTGTTTGAGACCATGATTGAAGCCTGCTGCGTCTTCGACATGATCTACGACGACCAGGGTAGACCTGCGGACTGGAGGATCCTCGAAGCAAATGCCGGCTACGAGAGGCAGAGCGGGCTGAGAGACGTCGCTGGTAAACTCGCCAGCGAAGTCATGCCTGGAAGCGAGCCATACTGGCTCGACACATTTGGCCGGGTGGCTGAAACCGGTGTGGCCGAGCAGATAGAGAGGTGGCACCAACCTACGGGTCGGTGGGTGCACAGTTCGACAGCTCGGATCGGCGGCTCCGACAGCCGGCGCCTCGTTAGCGTCTTCTATGACATCACCGAACGCAAACGGGCTGAGATCGAGCTTCGTGAAAGCGAAGAGAGGCAAGCGTTCCTTCTCAATCTGAGCGACGCACTGCGCCCCCTTGCTGACCCTGAAGCGATCAAACTCGCGGCGGCGGAGGTGCTGGGCCGACATCTGTCCGCAAGCCGGGTGGCGTATGCAGAGGACGCCGGGGATGGTGAAAGCTACGTGGTGTCTCACAATTACATCGACGCCGCGCCCGATCTATGGGGGGTTTTCCGCTATGCCGACTTTGGCTCCGACATCCTTAGGAACCTAACCGCGGGCCAAAATCGTGTGCAGCCCGATATCGCCAACGACGGACGCCTCAGCCCTGCGGAGCGGCAAGCTCTAGCTAACTTGGGCATCGGGGCCTCGCTCAACGTGCCACTTGTGAAAGATGGCCATCTCGTTGGTTGGCTGGGCGTCAACTGGGCAGCAGCGCATGCAATAACGGACGAGGTCATACGGCTGACGCAGGAAACGGCGGAGCGCACGTGGGCTGCTCTCGAGCGAGCGCACTCGGAGCAAGCGCTGCGCGAGAGCGAGGAGCGCTTCCGTCAGTTCGCTGACGCCTCTGCAGATGCTCTTTGGATACGCGATGCCAAGACTTATGCTTTCGAATATGTGAGCCCGGCGATCGAGGAGATTTTCGGCGCGAAGCCGGCGCAGGTGCTGGAAGATGCCCAGCTGATCAATGCCCTGATCCTTCCCGAAGAACGCGATGTGGTCTCGGAGCGGATTGCTCGGATCAGCCAGGGCGAGACGATTACACAGGAGTACCGCATCAGGCGAGCTTCCGATGGTGCGTTCCGCTGGGTCAGGAGCACCGGTTTCCCGTTGCAGGACGACGCCGGACAAATAGGCCGCATCGCGGCGATTGCCTCGGACATCTCTGAAGCGCGCCAACTGGCCGACCACCGCGCGGTGCTGCTGGCCGAGCTGCAGCATCGCGTTCGCAACATCATGGGCATGATCCGCTCGATCGCCAATCGAAGCGCGAGCGGGGCGACCGAGGTGGAGGACTACCGCAGCATTCTCGAAGGACGGCTGCTGGCTATTTCGCGCGTGCAGGCATTGCTGACGCGTGAGGCCAATGCCGGCGGATCGCTGCGGGAGGTGATCCGGAGCGAGATTAGCGCCCAAGCTCACAAGGACGAGCAGTTCGAACTCACCGGCCCGGAGATCAGGCTGTCGCCCAAGGCCGTGGAGGTGCTCACGCTCGCCTTCCATGAGCTGACCACCAACGCGCTGAAGTATGGCGGCCTGTCGGGTCCGGACGGACGCATCAGCGTGCGGTGGGCACCGTTCGCGAAGCGGGGCGAACACTGGCTCAGGGTCGATTGGGTAGAGGACGGCGCTCCGCCGCGCCCACCTTCAGAACGCCGCGGCTTCGGCAGCGAACTCATCGAGGCTCGAATCCCCTACGAGCTTGGAGGCACCGGCAGGGTCACCATCGCTCCGCAGGGTGCGCGTTGCGAGATTGAGTTTCCGCTGTCGAATGCCGAGAGCATTCTCGAAACCGACGCCCCCGCACCCACCACCGTTTTCGGAGGAAGCATCGACATGACGGGCGCTCCAGATTTGACCGGTCAACTCGTTCTTGTCGTCGAGGACGACTACTACATCGCTTCGGATACGGCGGCTGCTTTGAGCGGTGCAGGAGCGAAGGTCCTCGGTCCGTATCCTCGAGTGGAAGCGACCAAGACGGCCCTCGCCAGTGCTAGTCCAACCGCTGCTGTAGTGGACCTCAACCTCGGTGGAGGCGGGCCGCAGTTCGAGGTCGCTCGCCTACTCAGGGAACGCGGCGTGCCGTTCGTCTTCCTGACCGGCTATGACCCTGACGTCATCCCACCGGAACTCGCTGATGTTGAACGACTTCAGAAGCCAGTCCCCCTTCGCGCAGTTGTCGAGGCCCTAGCGAGACTCGGGAGGTGAGCACTTAGGCTGGGGACGATCGTCGGTGACTAACTGCGATCCACGGCTTCTCGTTCTCGTTTACACGCTGCTTGGCCTGCTTGGTCCGTGCCGAACACCATCGACCACCCGCGAAGCGGTTGAGAGGGCGCGGACGATGTCCTGAAAGCGACTATGATTGCGCACCGGCTCCGGCAAGGAAGCTGCACGTTCATCCAGAAGCTGTTGGTGCAATTCAATCTCGCGGGCAAGATAGGTTGCCTCCGTGAGAATGGCGTCAAGGGACTCGCCTGCGGCACGTCGGTGAGCCGCGATGGCACTCAGATGGGCGGCGCGTCGCTGCCAATCGCTGATTTTCGAGCGGATCGTTCGGACGGCGTGCGTCGCTTCTCGAGCGAGTTTGACGTCAATACGAGTGGCGCGCTTGCGCTTCCCTTCGGGCATTGTCGTCTCCAAGCCATAGGAGACTCGGATCATGCATGGGCTTGGAGACTGCGCACTAAAGCCGGTTAAAGTCTGAATATCGTTTGCCTGGCCGCGCGGACGGAAGGCGGTTACGCAACCTCCCCTAATGCACTTACCTGTATTAGTTTTCTGCGGAATTTCAGTCGCATTGTTGGAATACTCTTTCCCGCCGAACACAGGAACGGCGCGGTATTGCGCAGGTTGTCTCGATACCAGCATCAAGCTGGATAGGAGACTAGCAAATGGCAAATCAGGGTAATCCCGAACAGCACGCAGAGGCTGGCCGTCAGAGCCACAAGAACGACGATCAGCGCGGTGGCAGCGGCGGCAACAATAACGGGAATTCCGGCGGCACCCGCGGTGGATCGTCGGAGCAGCACGCTGAGGCCGGACGCGAGAGCCACAAAAACGATGGCGAGCGTAGTGGCAGCGGCAATGGCGGCAATGGGAACTCCAGCGGCACGCGGGGTGGCTCCTCGGAGCAGCACGCGGAAGCTGGGCGTCAGAGCCACAAGAACGATTAGCTTTAACGAGCGACCGGCGAGGAGGCGCTCGCCCCCTCCCGGTTGTTTTGCGATCGAGGAACGGCGATGCCTTACGATGACGGAACCGAAGTGCCGACGGACGGTGATGACCGACCGATGGGCGGCACTAACCGTCTCGCGGGTGTTAGTGGGCTTGGAATTGGCTTTGGCGTCGCGTTGCTCGTCGTGATCGTACTTGCTTTGATCCTGACCTTCGTGACGGGTAAGCCCGGACCAGAGTACTAGCCCAGCAGGCCGTCCTTGGTCTCGAGCGCGGCCAATTCGGATCGTAATATGGAACGAGCGATCGATATTTCGATTGAGAATGATGAGGACGGCAGAAACGGGAGGCTACAGGGATGGCGTCCGCCCACGTTCTTAAACTTCGGAAAGGTGCGCATCTCAGCGCGACTGAAGAAGCCGTTCTGAGCGGGCTTGCTCAGCGTGTGATCGCGGTGCCCGCGCGAAGAGACGTAGTCTCAGATGGTACGTCTACGCGCTCCGTGCCGCTTATCTTGGACGGCTGGGCGTGCCGTTACCGGGTTTTGGAAAATGGAAAGCGTCAGATTATCTCCCTGTTTTTGCCCGGAGACATTTGCGAGCCCTTTGGAGCATTGCCGCGCGTTACTGGTTACCCCATCGGCGCACTGACGCCGCTCCGCGTTGCGTGGCTCCCGCTGGAAGACCTCTCCCGCGCCGCGCGCGATTACCCCTCGCTGAACAAAGCGTTGTGGTGGGACCTGCTGCTGACCGAGACACTGGTGCACGAGGGAATGGTCAGCTTGGGTCGGCGCTCAGCTATGGAACGAATGGCGTACCTTTTCTGCGAACTTCATTTTCGGTTGAGTCTGGTGGATCTTGTGCGGGATGACGTTTTCGACATGCCTGTCACGCAGGCAGACATCGCCGATCTTCTGGGTTTATCCTCTGTGCATGTGAACCGTTCTCTTCAGGAGTTGAGAGGTTCCGGCATCATCTCGCTGCGATGGCAACACTTAGAAATTCACAGGGTTAGCGCCTTGTGTGATTTGGCCCTGTGGGATCCGATTTACCTGGACTTTGGCGACGTGGTCCCCATGGCGGCACCCGGCGCGGCGACCGGCTGACGGAGGTGAAGGGTGAACCAATCCCGTGGCGAGCGGATCGCTGAACTGGAAGCCGATAACCGCCGCCTCAGGTTGCTGTTGGAGCAACGCGATACTCCTGGGGAGCTTCGTCATCGTCTGCGAAGCACGGTCGGTTTTCTACGGTCAGTCATCCGCCGATCCGCGGAAACCGAGCGAAGCCGAACAGAGTATGCCGCGCATTTGGAAGATCGGCTTGATGCCATCGTGCGCGCTCAGGCAGCCTCAGACGAGCATGGCTTCGTTGACCTTCACAGTCTTCTGGCTGATGAATTTCTGCACTACAGCGAACAGGAAGGCGATCGGCTGTCACTTGCCGGGCAGGCCATTCATCTGACACCCAAAGCTGGCCAGATATTTGCCTTGGCGGTTCATGAACTCGTGGTAAATGCCGTCGAGCACGGAGCGCTAGGTTCCGGCGAAGGGCGGGTTGCGATTTCATGGAACGTGTCGGACGTGCCGCGACAGCTACTGACTTTCACGTGGGACGAGACAGGTTTAGGTCATTCGGGCGCGGCTAAGCCGGGGTTTGGGACACAAGTGCTCACAGAGGTGCTTCCCTACGAGTTGGGAGCTGAAACCAGTATCACCGCCGATTCCAACGGGTTGCAGCGGGTCATTCGCATTCCGTTGGTGAGCCAGGTGGGCCATGTCTCGGCCCCTTGAGTCGGGTAATGGCGCTACGGGACGCCGCCGGGACGGCTGTTTGCGGCTCGACTCAGACCTCCACCTAGTGCGTTCCTGCTGGCGGCTGGAGGGATAGAAGCGACCCAAATCGGCAGTGACGCCATTGCCAAGTGTTCAGCGGACCGCTCCCTCTCGGCGCTCTTGCAGCCAAGACGTTCTTACGTCAGGCGTCGGGTAGGGCGCATCGCAACTACATAGCCGCCAAATGGCAGCTCGACCAAAGGTCAGATGTTCGGGGCGATCGGTTGGGCGATGGACTCTTCACGTGGCTTGTTTAGCTGCTTGAGATCGGTCTCGATCTGTTTTGCCAGTAAGTCGATATCTTCATGCAGAGACTTCACCAGGTCGCTGTCGGCTTCGGCCATGACAGCTATCGCTTCCTTGAGTTGAACGATGCGAATAGCGGCGTCGTTAGCGGACTTGGTGATCATCGCGTTCAGTACTCATCGTCAAACGTTGAAGGGTCGCTGTTGGTTCGCCCGCCTTGCGGGTTGTCGAGTTCAGTGATCCTCGCCATTTCGTCATCCGACAGCTCGAAATCGAAGACCGTCAGGTTCGAACGGATACGCTCCGGTGTTTCCGATTTCGGAATGACGACAAGACCCTGCTGTAGGTGCCACCGGATTATGACCTGTGCCGGAGACACCATGACGGCACGAGCAATCTCCGCGATCACCGAATCCTTGAGCACCTCGCCATGGCCGAGGGGAGAATACGATTCCAGCTTTATGCCCTGATGTTCGTGATAGTCGCGGATGTCGCGCTGCTGGAAATAGGGATGCGTTTCGACCTGGTTGACGGCGGGCGTTACGCCAGTCGCCTCGATGATGTCATCGATGTACTCGGGTAGGAAATTCGAGACGCCGATGCTGCGGACCAACCCTTCCTTCTGCGCATCGACAAAGGCTCTCCAGGTGTCGACATACTTGTGGCGGGCCGGCGTCGGCCAGTGGATCAGGAACAGGTCCAGGTAGTCGAGACGCAGCGCCTCCAGCGATTCATTGATGCCCGCGAGCGCCTCTTCGTACCCCATGGACTTTGTGCGAAGCTTGCTGGTTACGAAGAGTTCACTCCGCTGAAGCGACGAAGCCTGAAGAGCAGCACCCACCCCACTTTCGTTGTCGTAGCCCTGCGCCGTGTCGATGTGGCGATACCCCGTCTCCAGAGCGGTTGTCACGGCACTTTCGACTTTGTCGTTGTCGATCTTCCAGACGCCGAAGCCGAGGGCCGGAATATGCCAGCCGTCATTGAGAAAAATAGGGGGAACCGGAGGGGCCGGAACGACTACGGGATGATTGGGCATGAGTGTCTCGTCCAAGAATGTGTATGGACGAGAACCTGTTTGGTCCGCGTAGGTTGCGAGGCACCAGCTTTGGAGAGGATCGGGCCACGGCGTCACTCCTGCAGAGATTTCGCCCCAGCGATTTCGGGCGTCCCGGCCAACCGATGGAACTGGCGCAAATCCAAGTGTTCCTCGCTAGGCATAGGCCGGGATGCAAGCATCATCAATGGCGACGTTTGCAGGCTCACTGGTGAGGAAGGCGCGCGAGAACCTAGCGCAGAGCTCACAGCTGCCGATGACTGCTTATGGCCCCAAACCGGACACTCGCCGGCACCCAACATGAGTGGCCCCAGGAGCGTCGGGGTTCTCGGTCGGGTGGCCTCGTCCCAGCTTTGTCACCTCGGCATCAGGTGTCTTAACGCTTTAATGCTGTGGCGGTTAGCCATCGACTGTCGTCGGGCCGCTGGAGCTCGATGGCCTCGAACCCAGACCGGCCCATCGCCTCGGCCACATCGTCGGGCTGGCGCGGTGTGAAAATGGATGGAGGCATGTCCATTGTATCCATGTGTTCCTTGGGCAGAAACCCAATAACCAGTCGCCCGCTTGGCCGAAGCACTCTCGCGAACTCTGCTAGGCCATCTTCGAGAGTTGGCCAGAAATAGACCGTGTGAACCGTGATTGCTTTGTCAACCGAAGCATCCGGCAGCGGGATTGCCTCTACTGAGCCTAGGTCAAACCGTGCTCTGCCGGAGCGCACGCTGTTCGAAAATCGTCGGCGAGCTGCGGCAACTGCGTCAGATGATCTATCTATGCCTTGCACAAATGCAGCGGCCTCGAGGAGGTGGGGTATAAGGACGCCGCCACCGAAGCCAAGCTCGAGTACGCGGTCGTCTGGCGATAGCGCTAACTGACCCAGGGCATACTCGTTCAGTCGGGCGTTGCCCCGATTCATGAGCCTGCGTGTGAGCCACCCCGCGATACCGCGAGGCCACGACAACTGTTCGGCGACGAATTTCGAGACCATGCTCAATGACCTGCTTTGCGGCAGACGACAAAACGGAGGTAGCGCATATCTACTCAGCGCGCCAAGAACAGTTGCGCTTCTCGTCACGACCGCGGCTCAGCGCGGCGCGATTTTCATCTGGGCTAAGTGGCAATCTCGAGCATAACGTTTGCAGTGCACGCGCCACAAGCCAGGTACGATGGAACCGGCTCACTTTCACTGCATTTTGGGCATCGAGTGAGGGCAAAGGTGCTCTCACGTTTTCCGATAGAGCCGGGCAATAGCGACAAGTGGCGCATGGCGTCATTCGCCGCGTCGCATTGCAAAGCGTCTCCGTCGCAGAGCATTGGAGAGCTGACTGCCATGCCCCGGACCGTTTTGCTGCTTGAAGATGATCCGGCTTTGGCAGAGGGCCTTCGCGACGACCTGACAGAGCTCGGCCTAGACGTACTGGGACCAGCGTCAAATTGCTCCCAAGCGCTGGAGGTTCTTCTCCGTGAGCGACCAGACTTCGCAATTCTAGACACGCACCTGGGCGAAGAGACCTGCGAGGTGGTGATCGACGAGTGCGCTTTGCAGGGCGTACCAGTGGTGCTCACGAGCGGTCAGCGCGTCGAAGAGCTGCCTGTTTTTGCGATGGGCTTCCCTGTCCTTGCGAAGCCCTACCTCACCGAAGACCTGAGCACCGTTGTTGGGCTGATTGCCTAAGTTGAGCCGCGGTTGCCCGTGCTCTGAGTAAGGGCGTCAGGTCGGTCCTCAGCAGAGGCGGCAGCTCTGGAAAAGGTTTTGCCAACGGTATCTGCCATAGTGGCCCCGCGTTCTCCCATTGGCGCTGCTGGACCCGTAGTAGAATCCTGCGCGGTTTGATGCTCGATTTCGGAGTTCAGCTCGGCTCCCACGATGACCACAGTCACGGAGATCCACATCCACGTCAGCAGCCCAATCAGCGCACCCAGTGAACCATAGGTCTTCTCATAGTGGGCGAAGTTGGCGGAGTACCATGAGAACAACACAGACACCGCGACAATGCCAACCACAGCGAGCACAGCACCGGGCGTCACCCAGCGCCATCTCGCTGTTTGTCGGCTCGGCCCGAACCGATATAGCGCGGCGATGCCGGTAAGCAGCACACCTATCAAAAGCAAGTAGGCAGCACCCTGCGCCAGCCATTCGAAACCGGTTGCGAGCCCAATGAGAGAGAGGGCTGCCGGGAGCACGACAACCACGCTGATCATCACGATGCCCACCAGCAGCATTGCGAGCATAACCAGCAAAGCGAAGCCGTTCAGGACGAAGAAGTTTCGCTTCTCAACCTCGTGGTAGGCGATGTTCATCGCCTCGAACATCGTCTTGACGCCGTTGCTGGCGCTCCAGATCGCGATCGCGAAGGCGATCACGAAGCCCCATCCCAAGGTCGTTGCGCCTTGCTGGGTCAACACGAACAACTGCTCTTTGATAATGCTCGCAAAGTCGGCGGGGACGTAGGCCGCCACAGCACCCACCTGTTTCGCTACGGTCAACGAGTCGGTGAAGAGCCCATACAGCGAGACCAGTGCGGCCAAAGTGGGAAAGAGAGCGAGCAGGAAATAGTAGGTTACACCAGCGGCTACTAACGTGACACGATCGCTGGCCATCGACTTCCAGGTTCGGATTGCGATGTCCTTCCAGCCCGATGGAGGTATGGCAACCGGCTCAGTTGCCATGCGACCACGCCCCGGAGCCGCAAGTTCTGCCTTAACGACCTCATCGACCATGATTACCTCCGACGGCTCTCAACACTCCAGAAGTCTCCCAGTTGCTGCACTGAGACAAATGTCGGAACTGGCCCTGAGCATTGCGATTTAGATGCACGCGCCAGCCATAGGATTTTGCGGCTGGTCACCATCACCGGCCGAAGCGGAGCTCAAAAACTAAATGCGGAAGACGCGCCTGATTTCATTCGTCGGTCTTGCGGTTGCGGCCGCTTTGGTCGGTGGCTTCGGACTCTTGGCGGACGAGGTGGTGGAAGGAGACACCCTCAAGTTTGACAACGCCGTGCTGATGATGTTCCGCGACCCAGCGGCTCCAAAGGTGCCATGGGGGCCGAGCTGGCTGTTTGAAGCGGCTCGGGACATAACGGCGCTTGGCAGCTTCTCAGTACTCGGGCTGATCGTCGTCGCCGTCGTCCTGCAATTGCTCCTGACTGGATCAAAGCGCACGGCGCTCTTCGTTCTGATTTCAGTGATCGGCGGCACGGTCATCAGCACCGGGCTGAAGTCTCTGTTTGATCGCCCCCGCCCCGACCTCACGGGGGCGGTCGAGGTGTTCACGGCGAGCTTCCCGAGTGGGCATGCCACGGTGTCGGCCGTGGTTTATCTCACGATTGGGGCAATCCTCGCCGAACGCGACCCACGCCTTTCCGTGCGCAGTTTCTACATCGCTGTTGCAGCCCTTTTGACGTTGGCCATCGGCGTCAGCAGGGTTTACCTCGGGGTTCACTTCCCGACCGACGTGCTAGCAGGGTGGTCACTCGGGACCGCGTGGGCGCTGCTTTGCTTCGGCATCGCTATGCTACTTGGATTTCACGATCGACCAGAGGAAAGACCCGAGACCTAGTCGGCCAGTTCAACACGGGCCGGCGCGACATCACGTTGTCGCCGAAGCCTTTTCTCGGGTCTTCCATGCGCCGTCGCGCGCCTCGCGCACCGTCACGCTTATGCGACCGCCTCCGATATCGATGAGGTTGTAGGCGTTCACGTCGCCTCGCAACCGTGTGGATATCGTCGATGCGGCTTGTGCCACGAGGATTGGAGACGAACTGGATTCTCGCAGCCCCACTGGCGTCCCCTCCTTGACAGTGCCGGACGCATGTTGGCGCACGTAGGACAGGTGAAAATGGCCTGAAAGCACCAGCCGCACACCTAGGCGCGAAAAAGTCTCTAGGGCCGCATCGGCGCGCCGAACGAGACGCATCTTCTTCAGCACTTCGGTCTCGGGCTGCATCAGCGGATGATGAGCGACAACAATGCGTACAGCATCGGGTTTTGCCTGGGCGAACCTCCGGTCGAGGTCACGGAGCTGAGCGCGGCTAATCGATCCGTGGGCCCAATTCAGCTCAGCGCGAAACCGCCGCGACGTCCGGATGCCAGCGATCGCGACATCACCCAGCTCAAGAAAAGGTTCGAGTTCCGCCATGATGTATCGGCGGTACAGCCCGTATGGATCGACGAAGCGGCGCAATAGGTTTCGAGCGGGGACGTCGTGGTTGCCTGGGACTGCGAAAAACGGGGTGTCGAGTTCGTCGAGGAACCAGCGGGCAGCTTTGAACTCGGACTCTGTGCCTAGCTGTGTGAAGTCGCCGCTGACGATAACCAGGTCGGGCGTTTGCGACTTCAAGTCCGCCGCGAGCCCGGCAGCAAGTTGCACGTCGTGATGGCCAAAATGGAGGTCGGAGAGATGGCAAATTCGCATCTACTTTGCCTCAGCTGTCGCAGCGTCCCCATCGTCCGGTGGGGCAATTATCGATAGCGCAAGCGGCTTGATCCGGAAGGATAGGGGCGCGTCTAGAAGCAGGACTTCACCATCTACCATAGCCCGCACCTTTTCTCCGCGGGTTCGGATCGTGACGGATCGCACGTTGTCGATTTCCAGCATCCCGTCGTTGCGCCATGACCCAGCGAGCATACCAACGCCAAGGCGCAGCGCATCGGCGAGCGTCAACTGTCTTAAAAGGTAGAGGCTCAACATCCCGCCATCCAGTCGAGAGCGAGAGAAGACCTTGCCTGGGCCTTCGTCATAATCATTGTTAGCTACGGCTATGGACTGCACTCGCTCGATGTGTGGCTCCCCTTTGCCGGGCGTGACCTCAGCTGCAAAGCGACGAAGGCGCCCAAGGCGTCGTACGAAATGCGCGAGAAAGCCTAGCTTCGCCTGCAGGTCGGATCGGCCGCGGATCTGCTCCCTAGCCGCCGCGATCCCCGGCACCGCGCCAATGACTACCTTATGGACGAACGTTGTGCCGTTCACCTCGCCAACGTCGATGCGCCGCCGTACCATGGACGGGTAGTTCGCGAACCATTCGTCCATGGTCAGAGGCAGTCGAAGGTCGCGCGCGAGCAAATTTGCAGTGCCAAGCGGGATCAGGGCTAGAGGTCGGCCGGTCTCAATTGCTACCGAAGCGAGGGCAGTAGCCGTGCCGTCTCCACCTGCTGCTACCAAAACTGCTGCCGTGCTGTTTCTCGCCGACTGTAGTCGTTCCTCAAAAGGGCGGTGACGATCTGCATCTACGCTGACTGTCAGGCCGAGCTTCGCGAACCGCGCGACTAGTTGCTGAGCGTCGATACCGCTGCTCGCTGCCGTACCTGCGCTGGCGTTGAGAACCACGTGGTGGGAGACCTGAAGCACGTCGTCGATGACCTTGTAAGTTTGATTGATGAGGCTGCGATAGCACGTCACAATGACGTTGCCCGCCCGTGGTCCCCTTTTGCTCGAGTATGCAAAGGTGTCCGGACTTCTGACCGCGCCACGCGGAACCCTAGCCGTCATTGGCGCCCCATACCTTATTCATGCGCCCAGCAGCGTCAGGTGCCCACACCTGCCATTCTCGATCATCAGCAGCAAACACTTCAGCGTATCGTATTGCTGACGCTGTTGCCTCTGAAGCGCTCTCAAACGGCCCGAAGGACCGCCCCTCGCAATCCACCCACCACTGTCCGCCGCTCCAGATAACCAAAAACCATCGTGTCTTCATCGACCGCGTATGCTCGTATGCCTAGACGCAAAAGGTGTTGCGCAACGGAGCGGTTCCGCTGACCAGGGTCGTAGACACAAGTGAAATTAAAGGGCGCCGAAGCGCCCTTTTGAAGTCCTTCGCATTGCCCGTTCAGGCGACCCGACGGCCACCTGTGATAAGGCGAACGATAGCGATCACCAGGCAAGCGCCAAGAGTGGCGACCAGGAGCTGACCCAAAATGCCCCCGGCCGTGGCGCCGAAAATCCATGTCGCGAGAAAATTGCCGAGAACAGCGCCGACGATTCCGAGAACGATGTTCATCAGGACGCCCATGTTGGTGCGCATGAGCTTTTCAGCGATCCAACCGGCCAAAGCGCCGATGACGATTGCAAGTAACCAGCCAATCCCTACCATTTGTCTATCCTCTTGCTCTGAGCTTATTTCGCCGGAGCCTCGACTTTGACTGCCGGGGCCTCGACCTGGACGGCAGGGACCTGCACCGTTACCGCGGGGGCTGCCGTGCCGCGGTTGAAGAACCCGTTGTTGTAGAGCCAGAGGCCACCAAGAACGAGCGCAACGACGAGAACAATGCCGAGGACAACCCCGGCCCCGCTGTTCCCACTTCTTTCGGTGATGATCGTATCGGGCATTTGCTGCCTCCTTATGCTGGGACGAGCGAGTACGCGAGCGTGAGAGTCGCCATCGACAACAAGAAGAGCGACGAGAGAACGGCGTACCGAGTCATCTAAGACCTGCTCCTAGGTTGGGGGCGTGTTGCCCCATCGGCGCCAACAACCGGTTGCGCAGAAATCTGGTTGCATTGCCAAACGATGATTTTCGCAGCGACGGGACGCAACCCCCCATGATTGACAAAAGGACACCGCAGGTCGTGGTAGGGGTTCTCAGTAGCCGTGTATCGGCGTCGATCAGCGCTTTCGCCACGAGCGGACAGCTGCCGATGACTGCTTATGGCGCAAAGCGGACATTCGGTAGCGGGAGTTGTCATTCCGTGCTGCTCTCCAAGGAGAGGCCCGTGGCACGCTATGAACGATTGATAGTCTTTGCGCTATGGCTTGCTCTGGTAGCATTGGCGGTGGCGATTTTGTTTATGTGGCTGGACGCCGACTGGGTACCGGAGTGCTGTTAGCCAGTCTCAGCATCCTATCAGGTGGCCTCAGCTAACCTCCGGGCATGAAAGAGCGCCTGATGTACCTCGTCGGATTTGTCGTTCTGGCGGGAGCAGCGTGCTCGGGCGTGGCCGTGGGCTTTTGGCTATTCGGGCACGGCGGCCCCTACCTTTTCGGCTGATGGGCAGGGCGTCGCCCTGCCGAGCGTACGTTGCTGCGATATCCGGCAGCTTTTGGGTACGGTGAGCCGCCTCTAGGTTCGCGGCTCGGATGAGGCTATTTGTTTCTGAACAATAGGCATGCGCGCCACGGTGCCCTGGTACGAACTGACAGTGTATGCGACCGCCGCCATCGCTCTGCTTTCAACTTCGATCTATTGGATGATGGCGGAGCATCGACGACTACCGCAGTGGCTGGTGATCTGCATGGCGCTAGTGGGCGCGATCCCTGCTCGGAGGCATCTGGTACGCCGTGGTGCACGGGCATTGGCCATTCCATGACGGAAGGAACTGACCGTTTGTGCATGTAGTTGTGGTCTCCTGGAACGCCTCGGGCCGCCCTGCCCAGTGATCCCAAGAAAATCTCCGATCCTTCTTTCAAGCTCGGCACTCGGTGACCTCCGGTGCCGGGCTTCCTTTTGACCCCGAGCAGTCCTGCGGCATAGGCGAGTCGCTGCCGCTAGGCGTCACTATCGAACCGTTTCGGACCCAGGCCCAGCAGCGATAAAAGCTTCGAGCATTCTATCTCATCAGGATCAGATGATCCGACGGTGGGCGGTAGAGTGCCGCGACAAACATACGTTCTTGAAAGCAGGTTTCACCGCTCTAAATCATGCCGCGCTCTTGTCAGCGAGGTCCAGGATAAGCGAGGAACCCACCCAAGTTACAAAGCGCCGTCAGTCTGCGGCAAGCCAAGCCAGGAGGGCCGAAAGGCTGCTGGTAGTGCCGTTCCGCGAGCAAGTCGCTGAACTTCAGGGTCGTTTCGCTTTCATCGCTGCCAGCCCTACTGCCGGCAAGGCCGATCGCGCGACAATTGACACTAGTTACCAAGAGGCGAGGAAGGACATCGACACAGTGCTGGTCGAGCTCGACCGCGCATGCCCAGGTCCCAGTCTGGGACCGGCAGACGACTGTCGACGAGCTTTGAAGGTGCTTCTGCTCAGGTTGCCATAGGATCCGATGGTGCTGGTCGCAGCTTGGATCGCAGGGCCTTGTGGCTGATATATCCCCTCGCCGTCGAACAAAAAGAAATCCCGGCCTCCATGGAGGCCGGGTTCGCGTTGCCAGGACGGCGTTGCTTCAGTTGCGCAGGATCGGGGGAACGATGCCGGCGCGGTAGTCGCGGATCTGATCCGGCTGGTAGGGTTCAGCCGTCTCGTCGAAAGCTTCCCAGCCGCCGGCCTCGTACTCGCGACGACGCGTGTCGAGGTTGACGCCACTGTCGCTGTTCAGGATGGCCTGAGCAGCGTCGGCGCGGCTCTCATCGACACGGGCGTTCACCAGGATGCTGCCACGGCGGACGCCTTCGGCATAAACATGCGCATCACGCTCATCGACGCCTGCGTCGGTCAGCGCACCGATCAGACCGCCCGTTGCGCCACCAACAACCGCGCCGGTGGCCGCACCTACCACTGTCGACAGCAGCCAGCCGCCTGCAACCACAGGGCCAATCCCGGGAATGGCGAGGAGCCCGAGGCCGGTCAGGAGGCCGCCCGCGCCGCCCACGGCAGCGCCGATACCCGCACCAGTTCCCGCGTCGGCGGCAACGTCGCCCCCATCGATAGCGTAGGATCCGTCAGCATTGTTGGCGACGATGGAGATGTCGTCCGAGGGAATGCCCGCGTCTTTGAGCGAGCGCACGGCATTGTCTGCCTGATCGCGGGTGTCAAAAAGTCCAGTGATGGTTCGCATCATCTATCTCCGTTGTTGCTACGGCTAATTGCCGAGGTGCGCAGTCAACGGAGGTGCACCCGATGCGTTCCGGCCCGATAAGCCATCTTGGCCCAAACGGTCATCGATGACGTTCGATAATCACCCTTATCGTAGGGACCGTGCCGCCCTTGATTCACCGCCCCATTGCGAATAACAGCGCGCTCGACATCGGATCGCTAAGCCAGGTCAGGCCCGGCGGCGGCGTTCTCTCGCTAGCTCCGCAACTGCGAGCTCGGGAAGAGCGGTCGGACTAGCTTGAAGGTCACAACACTTGTCGTCGAAGACGATACCGCCGCGAATGTGGTAAAGACAGTGGCAAGGTTGGAAGCTTGAGTGTCGGCTTCTGGCCGAAGCAATCTTCGCGCTGACGCCGAAGGCGCCCTGGGAGCGAGGTAAAGATCGGATTTCCGGTTTGGTCGGCAGCCTAAGGTCGGCCTGATACCGGGAACAGCCGTTGTCGCTCGGTTTCATCCGCGATCGCTCGCAGAACGTCGGCGAAGTTCACTGTTGCAGACCAGTGACCCCACTCGTCCACGATCTCGACCCGCTGATCGTCCACCGACTCGCCACCGGACATCATCGCCGCGATGCTGTCGCGGGCGCCCAACTCGGCCTCGCGAATTGCGCAATCGAGGTCCGGAAACTCAGTGCCGTCGACGTCTTCGGTCAGCACGTTGCCTTCATAAAGATGCAAAAAGTACCGCGGCATGGTGGACGCTGAAGCCAGGTTTTCAACCGAAATAACTCCTGTACCAGACGCTTCCTGTGAAATTGCTGAAATCGCTCTTCAACGAACTTAAAGCTTTGAAAAGACTTACCTTTTATGGGGAACCGTCCCTGCTTTCCCAGATTGTTTGCGCAGCCACTCGCAAGCAATGGAGAGAAACGATGGCAACGATCATCGACAATGGTGGCGGCGGTAGCTCCGCCGGCGGGATCATCGCGGGCGTCCTGCTCGTGGTGGTCGTGATAATCGGCCTCCTGGTCTTCGCCAACAATCATGGCGGCTCGGGTACGGTCGATATCGACGTACCTAAGGTGAACGTCGATGTTGTCCCTGACGGCCAGTAAGCCCGTTCCGTTCGGCCAGCGTCGCCGAGCGCATCCGGCTCTCCGGTTCGGACTGGCGACAATCGGGTCACTGGCGGTCATCGCGGCGGGCTCGGTGTTCCTCAGCGACATAGTAAGTCAGGCAGCGGCAATCGTGCCGCCGCCCCGCACGGACCGGGAGGTTTGGTACACACCACCCTCTCAGCCGACAGTCGCAATCGCCACCGAGCTCGACATCGCCAGATCCGTACCCGTCAAGGTCGCTATCCCCCAGCCGGCCCCGGTGGCGTCGATCTATACTCACAAGATCGGCGTCGAGGCCCTGAGGGTGCGCTCCGGCCCCGCTAAGGGGAACGCTCAGGTGTTCACCTTGAGGGGCGGCACCCTCGTGTCGGTGGGCGGAAGTCAGAACGGCTGGACCAACATCATCACCCAGGACGGCCGAAGCGGCTGGGTGTTTGCGAAGTTCCTCAACCCGGTCAAGGGCTGAAGGCACCTCACACCTCTTCCACCATTCCCGTCGAGGAGGCGGGAACATGAGCCCTGCTGTTCGCGTGGGCATTATCTGAAGGAGTCGTAGAATGAAGACCAAGTCCACCATTGTCAGCGTCGTCGCGCTTATGAGCGCGTTGTCCTTCGCGCTGCCCGCTTCTGCTCAGGATGCCGGAGCCCAGACCGGCACCGACACTCAGACCCAGACGGATGCTGGAGCGGGCACGGACGCCGACGGTGGTACGCAGAGCGGTACCGACACCAGCGGCGGCACGCAGAATGGCACTGACACCCAGGGCGGGGGAACGACGACTGACCAAGGCGGCGCTCAGGCTGGCGGAAATGTCGACGTCAACGTCACGACTGAGCAACAGACCGAAGTCCGCACTGCCATCACCGAGGTGAATGTCCAGCCGGTGACGAACATTGACATCGACATTAACGTCGGTGTGGTGATCCCCCAGACTGTGACCTTGACGCCGCTCCCCGCGCGGGTCGTGACAGTTCTCCCGCAGTTTGCCGGTTACCTGTTCTTCCTTCTACCCGACGGTCGCATCGTGATCGTCGCGCCGACCACCCTCAAGGTGGTCTATGTCCTCGCGGCCTGACCTCCCGCGAGCAAGCGCCCCGGCTCTCCTCCGCTGGCTCGAGCCGGGGCCAACTTCCCATCGACCGCGTAATGGAGGTCTCAAAATGACAATGAGTACGGCGCCGCAGCCACGTCGGGTAAGCCTGGTCACACGTACCCTGCGTCCAGTGCAGCAACGCATCGGGCAGATTCAGGAAGCCGCCGCCTTTTTGGCCGCTCGAAACGAGTTTGCTTCAAAGACGTCGGATAACCGCGTAACCGACGAGGAAATCGCGGAGAAGCGTCAGGCATTAGCCGAGATCGCTCGGGTCTTCGATGCGAGCGTCAGCGAATTGCCAGAGAAACTTCGTCGTGACACTCGCCTGGCGAGTGCCCGCTTAGCCATAGCACGCTTGGATTCCGCTCTGCTAAAGTTGAGTGGCCGCAGCGAGACGAATACCTCTCTACCTCACTAGATTCTCATGGCAGCGAGAAACCTGAGGGCGATGGACTAAGACGGGCTGATAGACGATCTCTTCGTCGCTTATTTGCCCGCTTTTGATCGAAACGGACGTGCACCGGGGACCGCTCTTGGCGCAAACCGAACATGGATGCCTGACAACGCGCCGATATTGTTCGGTTGAGGTAGTTTTTGACGCTGACTAGGACTGCGACCACTCGAACCTAATACTTTCGAGGAGTTCGAGTTTTGCCTCCAGCGTTGATCCCTCTCCATACTTCTCGCGGTCGAATGCGTGCCCCATTAAATCCGCTTGTACGCGGTCTAGCGCTTTTGCCGCGAGAATCCGATCCTGAAAACTATGGCGGAGGGAGTAGAGGGAATGTCTACCAGTTGGGCGCAGGTTGTTCTCGCGGAGGTAACTGTTCACGCAGGCGGACAGCGAATCGGAGTTGTCGAAGTAGGCAGGAAACCCGTCGGGACACTGCTTCGCCGCCCAGAGGGACACGCCGACGAGTGGGATGGTGCGAACTGAGGCGTCGGTCTTGAGCACCCGGTCTTCGCGTTCCTCGATGACCACGTGCGGAATAGGGTGGTCGAGCAAGATGTACTGCCGCTGCAGGTTCACGATCTCGCTCGGCCGAAGCCCGGTCTCGACCATGAAATAAAGCACCATGCGGGCTTGGAAGTTCATACCATCTAGTGCCCCCGGTGCCAGCAGAGCGTTTTGGATGAAGTCGAGCGGGTAGGGCGGCCGTGGCTTCGCCTTGGTCTTGGTGGTCGGCTTTAGGTTGAGCTTAGTCCACACGGAGCTGTAGTCGGTTTGAAGCGCGTTATCGACGACGGTCAGCATGCCCTTGAGGTTTGAGAACGACTTGTTTGGCGCCTCGATCGTCAGACCGTCGGCCTCTACCTTCTTGATCCACCAGGCCTTGAAGTCGAGGGCATCCTTTCTAACCAGCTGGGACACCGCTTTGTCGCCCTTCAGGACCTCCATAAGATACTTGACGGCGGTTCGACGCTGGCCCTCGTGGATGTGTCGCTGCTTCGCGGACATGCCGCTGAGCTTGAGCGCGTTGTGGGCCGCGTATTCATCGTAGAGTCCGCTGAGCATCAACAGCGGTTCCGGAGTCGTGCCCAATAGGGCCTCGGCGGCAGCAGGGGCGCTCATGACAACCTGCTCAGCGGCAAGAATGCGTCCCTCAAGGTCTACGCCGAGCCCAGAAGAGATCAGTTCATCGATTGGACGATACCGGTACCCGAACGATCGAGCAGTTTCGACAGCCGCAAGATATCGCTCGAAGGGGGTCTTTGCTTCTTCGCCCCGCTGCAGGGCGCCCCAATATGCTTCCAGTTTGTCGTTGATTTCCCGCGCTTTCAAAGCGGCGACGTGTTCGTCTTTCGTCTTCAGACTGGTCCGGATCTCCCTCCGATGGTCGAGGTGCTCCAGTTCTTTGGGCACCCGCCGCCGGAACATGAGGTTGCCGTCAGATCGCGCACAGATGTAGTCCTTGTAGCCCATTCCAGCCGAATGAATGTGTCACGGTTTGTGCCCGGTTTGTGTCACGGCATTGGGTTCACGGTCAATACATGGCGCATAGGCAGATCCTGGCGGGCCGCCTTAGTGCCTTGATATTCCTGCCCTTATTTGTTTGTGGAAAGATCGCGTGACCGCAAAGGTCTGGTACGCCCGCCGGGATTCGAACCCGGGACCATCCGATTAAAAGTCGGATGCTCTACCACTGAGCTACGGGCGCCCGTGGGCCGCGCTGGCGGCCGACTGGAACGGCGCGGAACATAGGGATTGTGCCCCGCCTGTCAATCGCAATCGCGGCAGGCCCGCACTGCCTCAGTTGAGGAGCGGCAGCGGGTCGCCGGCATAGGGCAGGGCCTGGCAGGGAATCCCCTGCTTGTCGAGGCGCTTGCAGAGGTCGATGGCCGAGGCCTTGTCGGTGATCGGACCGGCGACGATCAGCTTGTTCGTCGTGCCTTCGGCGTTCGCCAGCACCGGCTTCAGCCCCATCAGCATGGTGCCGGCGTCGGCCAGCATTTCCTGCCAGGCAGGCTCAGCCTCGTCGGCCTTCACCGGAAAGCCGAGCCCGATGCCCATGGACGAGCCGTTCGGGGCCAGTTCCTCGGGCATGGCGCTCGCGATCGGCACGGCCTTGAACGAAATGTCGGGCGAGCCCGGAATCAGCGGCTGCTGGCGCACTTCCACCGTGCCGCCATCCACCTCGAAGGTGATCGGCTTGTCGATCGAGCCGGTATTGGTGGGGTCCACCGCCGAGCCCTTCACGCTCGAAAGCTGCTGTTCCACCAGCTTGGGTACGCTCACTTCGAGCGCGCCGACGCGCTTGGTGATGGCCGAGGTCGAATCCTCGTTCATGTTGAAGCGCTGGAGCAGCTCGTTGGCGTCGCGCTTCGAGCGCGACGATTCCTCCTGCAGCGCCGCCACCTGGGCGCGCAGCTGGTTCATCGTCGCGCCCTCGACGCGCGAGGCGTGCATGGCGGCGAAAACCCCTGACGGCACAAGGCCCGTAAGGTTGGCGCTCAGCACCGCGACACCCCAGACGATGAGGGCCGTGATGCCCCATTTGGTGACGTCGGCGGAGCGGAACTGGTCGGCGGCCTTCACGTGCGGGTCTCCATCAGGCATCGAATCGCCTTTTAGCAGTTTACCATTGGCTAACCGCGTTATCGGAATCCCAACATCTTGGTGCCATAAACGCAGGGGAAACCGCGCCAAACGGGGCCACTGACCAATGACTGAACTGCTGTCGATCATCCTTGCCGCAGGCGAAGGCACCCGGATGCGTTCGACCATGCCCAAGGTGCTGCACGAGGTCGGGGGCTTCCCCATCGTCGGCCACGTGGTCAACGCCGCGATCGCCGCCGGGGCAGGGCAGGTGGCCGTCGTCACTGGTCCGGGCCACGACGCCGTGCGCGAAACGATCGGCAAGTTCGCCCCGCAGGTGCATTTCTTCGAGCAGACCGAGCGCAAGGGCACGGCTCACGCCGCCTCGATGGCGCGCCCGCTCTGGGAAAATGCCGAGGGCTATGTCGCCATCGTCTATGGCGATCACCCGCTGCTGCGCGGGCTCAACTTCTCGGCCGTGCTCGATCGCCTCGAGGCCGGCTTCGATGCCGCGATCCTCGGCTTCGAGCCCGTCGACCCGACCGGTTACGGCCGCTTCATCACCAATGGCGACCGCCTTCTCGCCATCCGCGAGCACAAGGATGCTTCGCCCGAAGAGCGCGCCATCGGGCTTTGCAACGCTTGCATCCTCACCTTCAAGGCATCGGTCTTCCGCGAGCTCATCGACAAGGTGCAGCCCAACAACGCCCAGAAGGAATTCTACGTCACCGACCTGGTGCAGCTCGCCAATGAGGCGGGCTACAAAGTCGGCTACGGCATTGCGCCCGAGCGCGACGTCATGGGCGTCAACGACCGGGCCCAGCTGGCCCGCGCCGAAAAGCAGTTCCAGGAACTCCGCCGCGACGACTTCATGAAGGCCGGCGTCACCCTGCGCGACCCCGACACCGTCTACTTCTCGTACGACACCGAGATCGGCCGCGACGTCACCATCTTCCCCAATGTCGTCTTCGGCCCCGGCGTGAAGATCGGTGACGGCTCGGAAATCCGCGCCTTCTGCGACATCGAGGATGTGACGATCGGCGAGGGCGCCACGCTCGGGCCCTTCGCCCGCATCCGCGGCGGCGCGGAGCTCGGCAAGAACGTCCATCTCGGCAACTTCGTCGAGGTTAAGAAATCGAAGATCGGCGACGGCGTGAAGGCCGGGCACCTGAGCTATCTCGGCGATGCCGAAATCGGCGCCCGCACCAATATCGGCGCCGGCACCATCACCTCGAACTACGATGGGGTGAACAAGTCCAAGACCATCATCGGCGAGGACGTGTTCATCGGCTCCCACACCTCGCTCGTCGCGCCGGTTTCGGTGGGCGATCGGGCCTACACGGCCTCGGGTAGCACCATCAATCGCGACGTCGAAGCCGAGGCGATGGCGATCAGCCGCGCCCGGCAGGAAAACAAGCCCGGCTACGCGCCAAAACTGCGCGCCCGGGCCGAAGCCATCAAGCGTGCAAAGTCAGGTAAGTAGGGGACCTCTCCATGTGCGGTATCGTCGGAATCATCGGCACTGAACCCGTCGCACCCCGTCTGGTCGACGCCCTGAAGCGCCTCGAATATCGCGGCTACGACTCGGCCGGCGTCGCGACGCTGGAGAGCGGCCAGATCAGCCGCCGCCGCGCTGAAGGCAAGCTCGGCAATCTCCGCGCCAAGCTCGATTTCGAGCCGCTCGCCGGCAATATCGGCATCGGCCACACCCGCTGGGCCACCCATGGCGCGCCCACCGAGGGCAATGCCCATCCGCACGCCACCGACAAGGTCGCGGTCGTCCATAACGGCATCATCGAGAATTTCCGCGAGCTGCTCGAGGATCTCGCCAAGGACGGCTACCTGCCCAAGACGCAGACCGACACCGAATCCGTCGCCCTCTGGGTCACCCGCGAGCTCGATCGCGGCCTCGACCCCGAAATGGCCGTCGCCCGCACCCTCAAGACCCTGCGCGGCGCCTACGCACTCGCCCTGATGTTCAAGGGCGAGGATGCGATGCTGATCGCCGCCCGCCACGGCGCCCCGCTCGCCATCGGCTATGGCGCGACCGAGATGTATCTGGGCTCCGACGCCATGGCGCTCGCCCCCTTCACCAGCCGCCTCAGCTACCTGCTCGATGGCGACTGGGCCGTGATGACCAAGAACGGCGTCACCATCCGCGACGGTCAGGACGCCATCGTGCAGCGCGAGATGCTCGTCTCCAACGCCTCGGCGCTCCTGGTCGACAAGGGCAACCATCGCCATTTCATGGCCAAGGAAATCTACGAGCAGCCCGAAACCGTCTCGCACACCCTCAGCCACTATGTGGACATGGGCGCCGAGACGGTGGCGCTGCGCGAAAAACTGCCCTTCGACTTCAAGTCGCTGACCCGCCTCACCATTTCGGCCTGCGGCACCGCCTATTATGCCGGCCTCGTCGCAAAATACTGGTTCGAGCGCTATGCCCGCCTGCCGGTCGATGTCGATGTGGCGAGCGAGTTCCGCTACCGCGAGCCGCCGCTGGCTCCGGGCGGCGCCAGCCTCTTCATCTCGCAGTCGGGCGAAACCGCCGACACCCTCGCCGCGCTCCGCTATTGCGCCCGGGAAGGCCAGTACATCACCGCGCTGCTGAACTCGCCGGAATCCACCATCGCGCGGGAAAGCCAGGTGGTGTTCCCGACCCTGTGCGGCCCCGAAATCGGCGTCGCCTCCACCAAGGCCTTCACCGCCCAGCTCACCGCACTCGCCTCGCTGGCCGTCGCCGCCGCCGTCGCTCGCGGCACGCTTGCTCAGGGCCAGGAGGCCGAACTGGTCCGCGCGCTCACCGAGCTGCCCTCGGCCATCTCCACCGCGCTCAGCACCACCGAAGCCGAAATCGAGCGCATCTCCAAGGGCCTGAGCAAAGCTAAGGACGTGCTCTATCTCGGCCGCGGCCAGATGTTCCCCATCGCCATGGAAGGCGCGCTGAAACTCAAGGAAATCAGCTACATCCACGCTGAAGGCTACGCCGCCGGCGAGCTGAAGCACGGCCCCATCGCGCTCGTCGACGAGCAGATGCCGGTGATCGTCGTCGCCCCGTCGGACGACCTGATGGAAAAGACGCTGAGCAACATGCAGGAAGTCGCGGCCCGCGGTGGCAAGATCATCCTCATCACCGACGAGGAAGGCGCCAAGACCGTCGGCCACGGCGTCGCCGAAACCATCGTGCTGCCGAAGGTGTCGCCCTTCGTCGCCCCGATCCTCGCGACCATCCCGGTGCAACTGCTCGCCTACCACACCGCCACCTTCATGGGCACGGACGTGGACCAGCCGCGCAACCTGGCCAAGAGCGTGACGGTTGAATAAGCCGTTCTTCGGCAGCGAGCCGGCCCCCGAGCTCAACGTCTTCGGCGAGCCACTGAAACCCTGCTCGCTGAACCCGCTCACCGGCTTCTTCCGGACCGGCCACTGCATCACCGGCCCCGACGGCAGCGCCCGCCACACGGTCTGCATCGAAGCGACCGATGCCTTCCTCGCGTTCAGCAAATCCCGCGGCAACGACCTCTCGACCCCCATGCCGCAATACGCCTTCCCGGGCCTCAAGGCCGGCGACAACTGGTGCCTCCTCGCCCCGCGCTGGGTCGAAGCCCTGGAAGCCGGCATGGCGCCCAAGGTGGTGCTGGCGGCGACGCACCAGATGGTCCTGCAATACGTCGAAATCGACGTCCTGCGCCGCTACGCGATCGACTGAGCCTAGCCGCCTTCCGCACCCACCCCTCATCCGGCCTGTCGGCCACCTTCTCCCACAAGGGGAGAAGGCGAAGAACCGCGAGCCCAGTGATGGTGGCAAGCTGACATTGTGAGCGAACGCCTTCTCCCCTTGTGGGAGAAGGTGCCCGAAGGGCGGATGAGGGGTCTCTCTCAACGACGCACCAGCCCCTCCTTGATCCTCCCCCGCAAAGCGGGGGAGGGGGACCACGCGAAGCGTGGTGGAGGGGGCGTCCGGCCCCACCGGCACCCTCACCCCGCCCGTATCAACGGCAGCGCCAGATCCTTCCGGAACAGATACAGCAGCGTCCGCATCGCCTCACCCTCAGTCCCCACCAACCCCGGATTCCGCGTGAGCGCCGCCTTGGCATCCGCATGCGCCCATTCGAGCAGATGCCGATGCACGTCCGGCACCGCCAGGTGATACCCCGGCATGCCGGACTGCCGCGTCCCCAACACGTCGCCCTGGCCGCGCAGTTCGAGGTCCTTCTCGGCAATCTCGAAGCCATCCTCGGTCTTCCGGATGGTCTCCAACCGCGCCTTCGCCGTCTCGCTCAGCGGGTCCTTGTACAGCAGCAGACACGCCGACCGCTGCGAGCCGCGCCCCACGCGCCCGCGCAGCTGGTGCAACTGCGCCAGCCCGAACCGCTCGGCATGCTCGATGATCATGATCGTGGCGTTGGGCACATCGACGCCCACCTCGATCACCGTCGTCGCCACAAGGATCTTCGCGTCGTTGCGGCTGAACCGCTCCATCCCCTCGGCCTTCGCCGCCGCCGACATCTTGCCGTGGATCAGCACGACCTGATCGCCGAACACCTTCTTCAGCTCGGCGAACCGGTCCTCGGCCGCCACCACCTCGAGATGCTCGCTCTCCTCGACCAGCGGGCACACCCAGAAGGCCTGCGCCCCCTCGGCAATCCGCGCCTGTAGGCGCGCCACCACCCGATCATACTCGCCGATCGACAGCACAGCCGTATCGATCGGCTGCCGCCCGCGCGGCTTCTCGCGCAGGATCGACACCGCCATGTCGCCGAAATGCGTCAGCACCAGCGTTCGCGGGATCGGCGTTGCCGTCATCACCAGCAGGTCCGCATGCTGGCCCTTTTCGCTGAGCGCCAGCCGCTGATGCACGCCGAACCGGTGCTGCTCGTCCACCACCGTCAGCCCGAGATTGTGGAACTCCACCCCGCCCTGGAACAGCGCATGCGTCCCAACCGCAATGGCGCTCTCTCCGGTCCGCAACCGCTCGAGCGCCGCCCGCCGGTCCCCCGCCGGCATCTTACCGGTCAAAAGCTCGATGCCCAAGCCAACCTTCACGCAGATCGGCGCGAGAGACCGGTAGTGCTGGTTCGCCAGCAGCTCCGTCGGCGCCATCATCACCGATTGCGCGCCGCTCTCGGCCACCGCCGCCATCGCCATCAGCGCCACGACCGTCTTGCCGGCGCCCACGTCACCCTGCACCAGCCGCGACATGCGTTCGGGTGCCGCCAGATCGTGCCGGATATCCTCGACCGCCAACCGCTGCCCCTCGGTCAGCGTGTAGGGCAGGGCGGCCGTCACCGCCCCGGTGATCTCCCCGGTAAACGTCCGCGCAATGCCCCGCGGCGCCACCAGCTGCGAGCGCACGATCAGCAGCGCCAGCTGCCCCGCCAGATATTCGTCGTAGGCGAGGCGCATCCGCGCCGGCGACCAGAGCTGCGCATCGTCCGGCGTCTCCGGCTCGTGCGCCAGATGCATCGCCTTGAAAAAGCTCGGCCATTTGTGGTGGGCCAGCGTCTCCGCCGTTCCCCACTCAGGCAGTTCGGGCAGCGATGCGAGCACCTGCCGCGTCAGCTTGGTCAGCGCCCGCGAGCTCAAGCCATGCGTCAGCGGATAGACCGGCTCCACCAGCGGCATCTCGTCGAACTTGTCCGCCTCGACCACATAGTCGGGGTGGGTGATCTGCTTTTCGCCGTTGAACATGCCGATCGTGCCGGACACATAGCGGTCCTCGCCCACCGGCAGGAGCTTTTCCACCCAATTGCCCTGCGCCCGGAAATAGACGAGCTGGATCTCGCCCGTCTCGTCATGCGCAAACACCCGATGCGGCACTCCCGGCCGGCCGCGCGGCGGCGGCAGATGCCGGTCGATATGCAGCTTCAGCGTCGCCACCTGATTGTGGAACGTCCCCGCAATCCCATCCATCCGCCGCCGGTCCACCACCCCGGTCGGCATGTGCATGAGCAGGTCGAGCGCAATCGCCTCCTGCCCCTCCGGCGCCCCGAAAAACCGCGTCAGCAAAGCCGATAGCTGCGGCCCCACCCCCTTGATGGAGTGGAGCGAACGAAACAGCGGATCGAGGGCAGGGGGCCGGGCCATGCGGGGAACCTAGTGTCAGGGTGACAGGGGAGCAAGAACCGCGTACAGAACGTGTACATCCTTCCGAGACGACCCCGCTCATGGCCCCCTCAAAAGACGCCGGTGAAGAATTGTCTATGCGGCTGCGGCGCCTGCGCTATCGCGCCTGGCATCGCGGCACCCGCGAAATGGACCTGATTCTCGGGCCCTATGCCGACGCCAGGCTGCCCGCCATGCCGGCGCTGGAACTCGATCGCTTCGAGGCGCTGCTCGAAGAGATGGATACCGACCTCTTCGATTGGCTGATGGGCAACGTGCCGACGCCGCCCACTGCCGACCACGCCCTCCTCGCCGATCTCCTCGCCTTCAAGACCGCGTCATGACCGACATCAAGCCCGATCGCACCATTTCGAACGTTCCCGACGGCATGCAGCCGGTGGTGCTGGCGCGCCTCGTCGAGGAGCGCCTCAAGGCCCATGCCGCTGAGCCCGTCGCCGCCGTGTTCGTCGCCCGCGACGGCCGCCGCATGCAGCGCATGGCCGAAATCCTCGACCAGCTGATGCCCGGCCATCCGGTGCTGCAGCTCCCCGCCTGGGACTGCCTGCCTTACGATCGCGTCTCGCCCAACGGCGTCACCATCGCCGCCCGCATGACGACGATCTCGTCGATCGCCTCGGGTGCGGTGAAGGGCGCGATCGTCCTCACCACCGTCAACGCGCTGGTGCAGAAGCTGCCGCCGCTCGACGTCGTCCGCGGCATGAGCTTCTCCGCCGCAGCAGGGCAGGTGGTGGACAGCGAAAAGCTCATCGCCTGGGCCTCCGGCAATGGCTACCTGCGCGTCCCCACGGTGCGCGAGCAGGGCGAATATGCGGTGCGCGGCGGCCTCGTCGACCTCTACCCGGCGGGCGCGGAATCGCCGATGCGCTTCGACTTCTTCGGCAAGCAGCTCGAATCGATCCGCACCTTCGATGCCGACACCCAGCGCACCAACGGCAATTTGAAGCGCATGGCGCTCGCGCCGATGTCCGAAGTGCTGCTCACCGAGGACGGCATCAAGCGCTTCCGCCAGCGCTACACCGCGACCTTCGGCGGCAATACCGTCGACGATCCGCTCTATGCCGCGGTCAGCGCCGGCCAGCGCTATCCGGGCGTCGAGCACTGGCTCGCCTTCTTCTACGAGCACCTCGATCATCTCACCGCCTACACGGCCGATGCGCCGCTGGTCTTCGACGACCAGGCCAAGGAAGCCTTCACCGACCGCCAGACCCAGATCGCCGACTATTACGAGGCGCGCGAAACCGCCCGGCACGAGAAGAACACTTCGGGCGCCGCGCCGTATAAGCCGGTAAAGCCCGACCAGCTCTACGAGATGGAGCAGCCGCTCTATGCGCTCGCCCCCAAGGGCGGCGTGGTGCAGCTCTCTCCCTTCCTCGCGGGCGAAACGAAGAAGGCCGACGATGCCGGCGGGCGCGTCGCCCCAAGCTTTGCCGCCGAGCGGCAGTCGCAGGACGTCAACCTCTTCACCGCCGTGGTGAACCTGCTCAAGGCCGAGCAGAAGAAGCACCGCCGCACCATCATCGCCTGCTGGTCGGAAGGCTCGCGCGACCGCATGGTGCAGGTGCTGAAGGACCACGGGCTCGAGCACCCGCGCCTCGCCGTCAACTGGCACGACGCCGAGACCACCGGCACCGACACTACGGCGCTGGTGATCCTCGGCCTCGAGACCGGCTTTACCACCGACGACATGGTGGTGCTGGCCGAGCAGGACATTCTGGGCGAACGCCTGCTGCGCCCCAAGAAGCGCAAGAAGGCCTCCGACGCCCTTACCGAAGCCGCGAGCCTCGCCGCCGGCGACCTGGTGGTCCACGTCGATCACGGCATCGGCCGCTTCCTCGGGCTCAAGACCATCGACGTCTCGGGTGCCCCGCATGACTGCGTCGAGATCGAGTACGCGCAGAACACCAAGCTCTACCTCCCGGTCGAAAACATCGAGCTCCTCACGCGCTACGGCACGTCCGAAGGCGAGCTCGACAAGCTCGGCGGCGTCGCCTGGCAGGCCAAGAAAAGCCGGCTCAAGAAGCGCATCCGCGAGATGGCGGATCAGCTCATCAAGATCGCCGCGCTGCGCCAGCTCACCCACGTGCCGCCTATCGACATCCAGCCCGGCCTCTACGAGGAATTCGCCGCCCGCTTCCCCTACGAGGAAACCGAGGACCAGCTCGTCGCCATCAACGCCGTGTTCGAGGACCTGTCGTCGGGCAAGGTCATGGACCGGCTCGTCTGTGGCGACGTCGGTTTCGGCAAGACCGAGGTGGCGCTGCGCGCCGCCTTCGCCGTGGCCATGTCGGGCCGCCAGGTGGCCGTCGTCGTGCCCACCACGCTCCTCGCGCGCCAGCATTTCCGCAACTTCCGCGACCGCTTCTCCGGCCTGCCGCTGAAGGTAGCGATGGCCTCGCGCCTCGTCTCGGCCCAGCAACTCAAGGGTACCAAGGAAGAACTGAAGGACGGCAAGGTCGACATCGTCGTCGGCACCCACGCGCTCCTGTCGAAGTCCGTCGATTTCAAGGACCTGGGCCTCCTGATCGTCGACGAAGAGCAGCACTTCGGCGTCGGCCACAAGGAGCGGCTCAAGGAGCTGAAGGGCAACGTCCACGTCCTGACGCTCACCGCCACGCCCATCCCGCGCACGCTGCAGCTGGCGCTGACCGGCGTCCGCGATCTGAGCCTGCTGGCGACGCCGCCGGTCGACCGTCTCGCCATCCGCACCTTCATCTCGCCCTTCGATCCGCTGTCGGTTCGCGAGGCGCTGCTTCGCGAAAAGTACCGCGGCGGGCAGGCCTTCTACGTCGTGCCCAAGATCAAGGATCAGCCCGATATCGCGGAGTTCCTGCGCCAGCAGGTGCCGGAAGTGTCGTTCGTCGTCGCCAACGGCCAGATGGCGCCGGGCGAGCTCGACGACATCATGAACAATTTCTACGACGGCAAGTTCGACGTGCTCGTCGCCACCACAATCGTCGAGAGCGGCCTCGATATCCCCAACGCCAACACGCTGGTGGTGCACCGGGCCGATAATTTCGGCCTCGCCCAGCTCTACCAGATCCGCGGCCGCATCGGCCGGGCCAAGCAGCGCGCCTATGCGCTCTTCACCATCCCGCCCGATCGCAAGCTCAACGACACGGCCGAGCGCCGTCTCTCGGTGCTGCAGTCGCTCGAAAGCCTCGGCGCCGGCTTCCAGCTCGCGAGCCACGACCTCGATATCCGCGGCGCTGGCAACCTGCTCGGCGACGAGCAGTCGGGCCACATCCGCGAAGTTGGCTTCGAACTCTACCAGGCCATGCTCGAGGAGGCGGTCGCGGCACTCAAGGACGGCGATGTCGACTACGAGGAAAAGGGCGAGTGGAGCCCGACCATCTCGCTCGGCATGCCGGTGGCGATTCCCGAGTACTACGTGCCCGACCTCCAGGTCCGCATGCAGCTCTACCGCCGCCTCGGCGATCTCACCGATGCGCGCGAAATCGACGCTGCCGGCGCCGAACTGATCGACCGTTTCGGCCCGCTTCCGGCCGAAGTCGAGGCGCTGCTCAAGACCATCCTCGTCAAGGCGCTCTGCCGGCAGGCCAATGTCGAAAAGGTCGATGCGGGCCCCAAGGGCGCCATCATCACCTTGCGCCACAACGAGTTTCCGAACCCCGTGGGCCTCGTCAAGATGGTGTCCGACCCCGGCATGCAGGTCCGCATCCGGCCCGATCAGAAACTCGTGTTTGCCCGAGATTGGCCAAGCCCCGATGCCAGACTGAAGGGCACCGCGGCGATTCTATCGCGAATGGCCCGGATTGCCGGGGAATCGGGCGCAGTGGCAACACTCGCCGGATAACTCTTCCGGAACCGCTCGCGGTCATGTTATTGCCCGAATTCGTGCCTTCAAGAGCGCCCAATTGCAGGTGGCCGGGGAGCCACCGTTTGGTAGAAAACCACAAGGATACTCGATGACCCTCAAGAAGCTCGTTGTTGCCGGCCTTGCGGTCGCCGCGCTGATGCTGCCGAATATGTCGGTGCTCGCGCAGGACAACGCCACCCCGGCAGCCCCTGCTGACGGAGCGGCCGCGCCCGCAGCTCCTGCAACTCCCGCCAATGCAAGCGCCAACCCGCAGCAGAACTGGCTGAAGGTTTGCGACCCGCTGCCGGATGGCAAGGGCAATGCCTGCATCATGCGCCAGGTCATCGTCGCGAACGGCCAGTTCCTCGGCTCGTTCCTGCTGCGCGACGATCCGGGCCAGGAGAGCCGCCTGCTCGCCGTCGCCGCGGTCCCGCTCGGGGTGCTGCTGCCCTTCGGCCTCACCTGGCAGATTGATGGCGGCAAGCCGATTCGCGTGCCCTTCATGCTCTGCGACCCCACCTCGTGCGCCACGCAGCTCGTGATCAACGAAGCCTACGTGAACAGCCTCAAGAAGGGCGGCGCGCTGAAGCTCACGGCCAAGAACCGGCAGAACAAGGACCTCACCATCACCATCAACCTGGCCGGTTTCACCACCGTCTATGATGGCGCTGCGGCGATGACCTTCGAAGAGTTCAACAAGCAGACCACCGGCTCGACCGCGCTCGAGCAGCAGCTGCAGGACCGCGCCGAGCAGCTGCGCAAGCAGCTCGACGGCGGCACCACCCCGGCCGCTCCGGCCGATGGCACCACTCCCGCCGCCCCTGCCCAATAAGCGGCAGCGACGATCCGAAACACGAAGGGCGCCCACAGGCGCCCTTTTCTTTTCCAAGTGTACGAAGCTCTCCGTGATCCTCCCCCGTGCAACGGGGGAGGGGGACCATGAGAAGCATGGTGGAGGGCGCGTCCAGGTGCGTCCTACCGCACCCCCATCCCCACCGAAAACGCCTGCTTGCGTAGTTGCGGGCTGAGCTTCAGCGCCCACAATCCGCCCGCGCGCATCGCCTGCGCCGGCAGCAGCCCGCTCAGCAGCGAGCGGAACAGCGTATCGACCATCGCCCCGGTGCGGCCGAGATCGGCGGCGCGGCGGCGCGAATAATCCTCGCTCGCCGTCACAGCCCAGCCGGGCGCGCCGAGATCGGCCGCCGCCAGCGCCGCCGACAGATCGGCGACGTCCCGTAGCCCGAGGTTCAGCCCCTGTGCCCCGATCGGCGGAAACGCATGCGCCGCCTCGCCGGCCAGCACCACGCCATCATGCCCCGCCTCATCGACGCTCAACGTCGAGAGCAGGAACATATGCGCCGGCGTCAGCAGCTTGATGTCGCCGAACAGGTTTTGCGACTTGTCGAGGAAGATGCGCCGTAGCCCCTCCGGCCCTTCAGCCTGCGCGGCCTTCAGCACATCGCGATCATCGATCCAGACGAGGTTGGCCTTGCGCCCACCCGCCGGCACCAGCGTGAATGGCCCATGCGGATAGTGAAACTCCACCGACGCCCCACCGAGCGGCCGGCTGAGCTCGAGATCGCACACCAGTGCCGCCTCGGTGAACCCATTCTCCCGCGCCCGAAAATCCGCCGCGACGCGCACCAGCGACTTCTTGCCATCCGATCCGACGACGAACGGCGCGGTGATCGTGCTCCCATCGCCCAGCGTCAGGTTCCAGCCGTCCGTAACCCGCTCCAGCCCGGCCAGCGTCAGCTCGACCGTCCGCAGATTGGGCAGGGCCGTCCGCGCCGCTTCGAAGCTTTCGAGCAGCTTCACATTGGGAAAATTCCAGCCAAAGGCCGACAGCCCGACCTCCTTGCTGTCGAACAGCGTCTCGGGCGCCCGCACCAGCCGCCCGGTCGCATCGATGATGCGGATCTGCGTCAGCGGATTGCCGATTGCCGCAGGCTCGCTCACCAGCCCGGCCGACTGCAGATACTCGACGCTCGGCAGCATGAGCGCCGAGGTGCGCCGGTCCGGTGGCCCCTTTGGCGCGAGGTGCAGCGTTTCGAGCCCCGCCTTCGCCACCGCCACCGCGGCCGCGATCCCGGCGAGCCCGCCGCCGACGACGACAGCCTGCGGCCCGCTCATCGCGCCACCGCCAGCCGCCGCTCGCGGCCGCTCGGAATGATCAGCGCCCCGGCATAGGAGCCGGCAAAGAGCGCCAGCAGATAGACCAGCAGGTTCGGCGGCCAGAACGCCACCAGCGAAATCGCCGGCCCGGGGCAGATGCCCGACATGCCCCAGCCGATCCCGAACAGTACGGCGCCAATCACCAGCGGCGCGTCGATGCGCTTGAACTCCGGCTCGTTGAATGCCGTATCGAACGCCGGCGCCTGCCGCGTCCGCCCGATCCGCACGGCCACGAACATCACCCCGATCGCCGCGACGATGACGAAGGCGAGGCTCGGGTCCCAGCCGCCATGCGGGATCGCGCCGAAATCGAGGAAGCGCAGCACCTTCAACGAGTCGACCATTTGCGAAACATAAAGCCCGGCGCCGAACAGCAGGCCGCTCACGGCCGCCGTGGCGAGATAGGGCAGGCGAAGGGACGCGTTGCTCATGCCACCACTCCCGTCACCGCCACCGTGATGATGGCCACGCCAAAGAAGATGCCGACCGCCACGAAGCTCCGCAGCGACAGGCGGGCGATCCCGCACACCCCGTGACCCGAGGTGCAGCCATTGCCGATCTTGGTCCCGAACCCGGTGAGTATGCCGGCAATCGCCAGCCAGAGCGGCGTCGGGATGCCCCAGGCGGCGGGCGCCGTCACCAGTTCAGCCGGCTTCCCCGCCGGTCCACCGACGCCCAGCCCCGGGATCAGCCACGCGGCCGCCAGCGTGCCCAGCACCAGCGCCACGAGAAACACCAGGCGCCACAGCACGGTCTTCGCCGGCGGCAACAGCTGGCCGAAAATACCCGAAATGCCGGCGATGCGGCCATTGCCGAGCCAGAGCACCGCCGACGCGAGCCCGATCAGGGCCCCGCCGATCAGCGCGGGAATGGGGGAGAAGGAGTCCATCGGTGACGATCCCGTGTGCAGAGGGAATGATATTCTATCGCCCTCGATAACGCAGAGCCAAGCCGCCCGGCTGCCTGTTCATGCCATTGGCCGCCCTTGCGGTGAAAAACCGCACCCCGCAGAAGGCTTTATGCGCACTCTTCCAAGTGGCAGGCTGCGGCCCTAAGTATGGCGCCACGCCGCAAACGGCTGAGGGGGATAAGAGACGATGGAACTGCTGAGCGATCCCAATGTATGGGCCGCCTTCGCGACGCTGACGGTGATGGAGATCGTCCTCGGCATCGACAACATCGTCTTCATCTCGGTCCTCGTCTCGCGCCTTCCGGCCGAGCAGGCCAACCGCGCCCGCCGCCTCGGCCTCGCCCTCGCTCTGATCTTCCGTATCGCGCTGCTGCTGGTCATCAGCTGGATCATCGGCCTCAACCAGGTGCTGTTCGAGCTTTTCGGCCACGGCTACTCGTGGAAGGACCTGATCCTCGTCGCCGGTGGCCTGTTCCTCATCTACAAGGCGACGCACGAGATGCACGCCGAGATCGAGGAGCCGCACGAACCCGGCCTCAAGCAGGCCGCCGGGCAGGCCTTCTCCGCCATCATCGCGCAGATCGTCGCTATCGACCTCGTGTTCTCGATCGACTCGATCATCACCGCCGTCGGCATGGCCGATCAGGTCGAGGTGATGATCGCCGCCGTCATCGTGGCGGTCGGCATCATGTTCATCGCTTCCGGTCCGGTCGCCTCGTTCGTCGCCAAGCACCCGACCACCAAGATGCTGGCGCTGGCCTTCCTGCTGCTGATCGGTGTGTCGCTCGTCGCCGACGGGGCCGGCTTCCACATCGAGAAGGGCTATATCTACGCGGCCATGGGCTTCTCGGTGCTGGTCGAAGCCTTCAACATTTTCGCCAAGCAGCGCCGCCTCGCCCGCGCCGGCCAGTCCGTCTCGGCGGTGAAGCGCGAGGCCGCGGCGACTGTGCCCGACAACGCCGCGGCGGCCGCAGTCGCGCCGACCAAGCCGAAGCGCCGGTCGACGCCTACCGGCCGCGCCCAGTCCCGCCCCAAGTCAGCTCCGAGGAAGTGACATGAGCCGCGCTTTCGTCGTCCGCGAACATGGTGGCCCCGACCGGCTGACCCTCGAGGAGCTCGAGGTTCCCGCGCCCGGTCCCGGCCAGCTCAAGATCCGCAACCACGCCATCGGCCTCAACTTCGTCGATGTGTATCAGCGCACCGGCCTCTACCCGATGTCGCTGCCCTTCGTTGCCGGCAACGAGGGCGCCGGCGAAGTGCTGGCGGTCGGGCAGGGCGTCACCGGCTTTGCTCCGGGCGACCGCGTTGCCTACCAGGGCCCGGTCGGCGCCTATGCCGACGAGCGCCTGCTGCCCGTCGAAAAGGCCGTCCACATCCCGGACGCCATCGACTACGAGACCGCCGCCGCCGCCCTGCTCAAGGGCAACACGGCCTTCTACCTCCTCCACTGGACGCACGCACTGAAGGCCGGCGAGACCATCCTCGTCCACGCTGCCGCCGGCGGCACCGGCCAGATCCTCGTGCAGTGGGCCAAGGCCATCGGCGCGAAAGTCGTCGCCACGGCCGGCTCCGAGGAAAAATGCGAGCTGGTCCGCGAGCTCGGCGCCGACCTCGTGGTCAACTACAAGACCGGCGATTTCGTCGCCGAGGTGAAGACCTTCACCGCCGGCCGCGGCGTCGATGTCGTCTACGATGGCGTCGGCAAGGCCACCTTCGAGGCCTCGCTCGATTGCCTCCGCGTCCGCGGCCTGATGGTCAGCTTCGGCAACGCCTCGGGCCCCGTCTCGCTGCCGCGCCTCGGCCTCCTCGCCGACAAGGGCAGCCTCTACGTCACCCGTCCCACCGGCGGCGCCTATTTCCGCACCGCCGAAGACATCCGCACCGCGTCGGCCGCGCTGTTCGACATGATCGGCCGGGGCAAGATCAAGATCGCCATCGACCAGCGCCGCCCCCTCGCCGAAGCAGTGGAAGCCCAGATGGCGCTGGAAGCCCGTGAAACCACCGGCTCCACGGTGCTGATCCCCTAGCGGGCGGCCGCAATCGCGGCGTCGATCCGCGCCTTCTGCTCGTCGGTGAGGATCTGCTGCCAGTCGCCTTCGCGATAGTCCGACACGTGGCCGGTCTGGAAGCCGGTCTCGTGGTCATAGGCCCGGGCGCGATTGTTGCGCATCAGCACGAGATCGGCCGGATCGATCGCCTGTCCCGACTGCGACCGCGCCACCAGCGCCTTCTCCACATCCGAAATCCGCTGCCGCACATTTTCCTTCGACAGCTTCACCGCGATCGCCGCAATGGCATCCTCGCCGACCGTGAAGCCGAGAAACTCCGCAATCGTCCGGATCGTGCCGACCGGATCAGCCAGCATGGTCGCATATTGCTGCACCAGCCGGGTCGGGCCCGCGGGATAGAAGTAGTCGGCCCGGCCGGACTCCACATAGCTCGGCAGCGCCTTGGCCATTTCGTCAAAGCTCAGGTGCTGGAACCGCATCATCGACACCACGACGTCGCGCAAATCGCGCTGCGTCACGATGCATCGTGCCTTGGGCGATGCGACCGGCGGCACATGCGTCTTCAGAACCGCGATACCCGCTTCGCTCCCGCCCAGATGCTGCCGGCCAAACTCGACGCTGCCCTCGTCCGATTTGATCACCGTCGGCGGCAACACCTCGGCGCCCGACTGGCGCACCAGTTCGCGCACGACATTGGTCGTCCACATCGATCCGGTGCGAGGGAGGCTGGCAATCCAGACGACCCGGATGGGCTGGTCAGAGGCTGGCATACGAGATCCGATCTAGTGCACACCGTCTCCCCACGCTGCCCAGCAGCTTCGGGAGACCTCCAGGTGGCCTGCCACCCGAAGCTCCAACGGAGCGCAGGGTGGCGGGTAGGGAGGGATTCGAACCCCCGGAACGCTTTCACGTTCGCCGGTTTTCAAGACCGGAGCAATCAACCGCTCTGCCACCTACCCGTCGGGGTGGCTTTAGCTTCTAGGTTGCGAACTGTCCAGATTTCGGCGCGCGTACCCACGTGGTCTGCACCACGCCGCGATCGATCATTTCCATGTCCCGCGCCTCGAGCCCGGCGCCCGGCAGTACGAACCTCGGATGACCCTTGGTGAAACACGGCGTGCCTTCAGCAATGTAGAGACCCCGCACTTCTGCCAGCACGAATCTGTCGTACCAGGGCAGGAAGACGTCGAACGTACCCGTACCACCGGTCACCGCGACCGTGCCTTCCCGAATGCCCAGCCGCTCGATCACATCCGCGATACCGATGCCCGCCGGGTTCCAGTAGCTCGAGCGCTCGTCGACAGGATCGGCCTGCAGGTCGGCCACCGAACGCGTCAGCACCAGCCGGCGCCGGCCGGGGTTGGGATGGCGGGCATGGCCGATCCGCCCGAGCACCACCAGCGCCGAACGATCGAGCGCCGCCTGGAACAGCCGCCAGTCGGCATCATTGCGCAGCTCGGGCGGCATCGAGCCGTCCGCCGCGGCGATCATGCCGTCATTCGACACGATGGCGTGGCCCTCGACGACGATGCTGGTTCCGGGAATGGTCATGGCGGCAGCCATATCTCCGTCGCGGCCGTCGCGGAAGGCGTTTTTCGCTGTGGCATGAGGGACATCGTGCTATCGAACCCCGACCGTTCCCGAGCCCGCCATGGACGCCGATCCCACACCGCCGCCCCTGATCCTGCCGCTCGGTGATCGCGGCCTGCTGGTGCGATTCTCGGACGCCCTCTCCGAGCCGGCCAACCGCGCCGCGGTGGCCTTCGGCAGGCAGGCTGCGGCGGCGGCGCTGCCCGGCCTAGTCGAGATCGTGCCCAACCTCGTCTCCGTGCTGCTGCGCTACACGCCCGACACGGATTTCGACCGCCTCGCCGGCGACGTTCGCCTGCTCATCTCCGGCCCCGCGAGTGATCCCGCTCCCGGCGTCGAGCACGGCATCACGGTGACATTCGACGGTAACGACCTCGACGAAGTCTCCGCCCTCGTCGGCCTCTCCCGCGACGCCTTCGTCGCCGAGCACTGCGCCCAACCGCTCCGCGTGTTGGCCACCGGCTTCGCCCCGGGCTTTGTCTATACCGGTTTCCACCCGCCGCACCTTCGCGTCCCGCGCCGTGCCGAAGTTCGCCGCCAGGTCCCCGCCGGCACCGTCCTCTTCGCTGCCGGCCAGACGGCGATCACCTCGACCGCCATCCCCACCGGCTGGCACATCATCGGCCACACCGGCTTCCGCAATTTCGACCCCGCCGCAACCCCGCCGACCCGTCTCGCGGCCGGCGATATGGTGCGCTTCGAGGCCGCGCGATGACCGGCCTCCGCATCACCAGCGCCGGGCCGCTCACCACGCTGCAGGACGCCGGTCGCCCCGGCCTGCTCGCCGCCGGCATCAGCGCCTCCGGCCCCATGGATCGCGCCGCCTTCGAGCGCGCCGGGACCTGGCTCGGCGGGGCAGGGAGCACCGGAATCGAATTCACCTTGGGCCTCGCCTTCGAGATCGAAACCGGTCCTCTCTCCATGTCCGCCGATGGCGGCGATTTCGCCCTCACCGTCAACGGCAAGCCCGTCGCCTGGCCGGCCCGCGCCGTGCTGAAAACCGGCGACGTCGTCGACATCCACCCCGGCGACTGGGGCAACTGGGGCTACCTGCGCTTCGGTCGCGAGATCGACGCTGAGCCCGTCCTCGGCAGCCGCTCCACCAACTCCATCGCCGGCCTCGGCCGCATACTGACCGCGGGCGACCGCCTCACCTTTGCCGACGAAGCCCCCCGCCGCGCCTCACCCCACCCGCGCCCGACGCTGCCCGGCGAGGGCGCGATCCGCGTCATCTGGGGCCTCCACGCCGACAGTTTTGACCACGCCACCCGCGCCCGCTTCGTCGACGAGCCCTTCCGCGTGTCCGCCCGCATGGACCGCATGGGCGTGCGTCTCGACGACCGCGCCGGCGTCTTCCGCAATCTGCGTGCGCTGTCGCTCGTCTCCGACGCCATCGTCCCCGGCGACATCCAGATCCTCGGCGACGGCACGCCCATCGTCCTCATGCGCGACCACCAGCCGACCGGCGGCTATCCACGCATCGCCACCGTCGTCACCGCCGATATCGACCGCTTCGCGCAGCTGCGCCCCGGCAGCGAAATCCGGTTTGCGCCCGTCACCCTCAAGCACGCCATGGGGCTGAAACCATGAAGTTCGACCTCAACGCCGACCTCGGCGAAGGCATCGGCAACGACGAAGCGCTGCTCGAAATCGTCTCGTCCGCCAACATCGCCTGCGGCGGCCATGCCGGCGACGAGATCACCATGCATGTCGCCCTGCGCGCCGCCAAAGCCCGCGGCGTCACCGTCGGCGCCCATCCGGGCTTCGCCGACCGTGAGAATTTCGGCCGCCGCCGCTTGGCTTTGCCGCCCGCCGAACTGGACGCCCAGATCCGTGGCCAGGTCCGCACGCTTATCGAGATCGGCGAGGAGGAGGGCGTCCCCGTCCGCTACATGAAGCTCCACGGTGCCCTCGCCAACATGGCGGCCGAGGAGGCATCCATCTCCGCCGTGTGCTTCGCCGCCGTCGTCGGCCTCACCGACCGGCTCGCCATCCTCGCGCTCGATGAAAGCGCGCAGGTGGAAGTGGCGTCGACCATGGGCTTTCCGGTCGTCCGCGAGGCCTATGCCGACCGCGCCTACCTGCCCAACGGGCTCCTCGTGCCGCGCTCCGAGCCCGGCGCCGTGCTGCACGACGCCGCCGTAATCGCCGAGCGCTGCGTCCGCCTCGCCAAGCACGGCGAGCTCGTCGCCATCGACGGCACCGTGTTCCAGTCCGAGGCCCGCTCGCTCTGCATCCACGGCGACAATGAAGAGGCCGTCGCCATCGCCCGCCGCGTCCGCGACGCGCTCGAAACCGAGGGGATCGAGATCGCCGCGCCGTACTGAGTTGCTTCCCGGCACAGGCTGCGCCATAGGACAGCCTCAAGCCACGGGAGCGCCCTCATGACCGCAAAAATCATCGACGGAAAAGCCTACGCCGAAGGGCTGCGCGGCCGCATTGCCGGCCATGTCGCGCGCCTCAAGGCCGATCACGGCATCACGCCGGGCCTCGCCGTGGTGATCGTCGGTCATGATCCGGGCAGCCAGATCTACGTGTCGCAGAAGGCCAAGCAGACCGTCGAAGTCGGCATGCACTCCGAAAAATACGAGCTGCCCGAGGATACCCCGGAGGCCGACGTCCTCGCCCTCGTCGAAAAGCTGAACGCCGATCCCGCCATCCACGGCATCCTCGTCCAGCTGCCGGTGCCCAAGCAGATCGATCCCAACAAGATCATCGCCACCATCTCGCCCGACAAGGACGTCGACTGCTTCACGCCCGCCAGCGTCGGCAAGCTGCAGATCGGGCTCCCCGGCCCGGTGAGCTGCACGCCGCTCGGCTGCCTCATGCTGCTGCGCGACACGCTCGGGGACCTCGCCGGCCTCAACGCCGTGATCGTCGGCCGCTCCAACCTCGTCGGCAAGCCGATGGCCCAGCTCCTGCTGCGCGAAAACTGCACGGTGACCATCGCCCACTCGCGCACCAAGGACCTCGCCGACGTCGTCCGCGGCGCGGACATCGTCGTCGCTGCCGTCGGCCGTCCGCAGATGATCAAGGGCGACTGGATCAAGCCGGGCGCCACCGTCATCGATGTCGGCATCAACCGCATCCCGGCGCCCGAGCGCGGCGAAGGCAAGACCCGACTCCTCGGCGACGTCGATTACCCCGCCGCCTCCGAGCGGGCAGGGGCCATCACGCCGGTTCCGGGCGGGGTAGGGCCCATGACCATCGTCTGCCTCCTCGCCAACACGGTGACCACGGCCTCGCTCATCAACGGCCTCGAGCCGCCGCGCGACCTGACCCCCTAAGCCTCACTCGGCGACGGGCATCCCCTTGCTGGCGGCGTAACTGTCCGCCAGTCGCTTCGGCGCGCGGAATCGCCACGCATCCTCGAGCCGCAGTTTCAGTTCCTCGTCCTCGATCACCTCGAGCCGCACGAGCAGCCCCGGCCAGCTCTTGAAGTGGTCGGTCTGCCAGTAAATTTCCGGCGCCATCTCCATCAGCAGGTCCTTCTGCTCGAGCGGGCAGTGGAGCACCATTTCCTGCGGGCCGCGCACCGAGGCGAAGTTCTTCGCCTTCACCTTCAGCGACGGGGCGCCGTAGCTCGTCGACTCCGTCACCTCGGGCAGGCCCAGCTCCGCGCACAGGCGGAGCATGCGTTCCAATTCGGCCTCTTTGCGAACTGCCATCGCCATCTCCCTATAAGTGAAGCAAAAACAGTCTTTGTCGCAGCTCGAAGTCTGGCGCATCCCGAGGCGATTGGCTACACCAGCGAAACACCCGAAGCGCATACCCAGCGTAACGTCTCACGGGGTCCCCATGACCGAAGAATCCGACATCGCGGAAAGCGGGGAAACCCGCATCGACCCCAATGCGTTCCGCGACGTGGATGGTCACCTCAGTCCGGAGTGGATCGAGCGCCTGCGCGCCCACCTCGCGGCCGGCGAGGAGCATGATCTCGCCGAGCTGATGGAGCCGCTGCACGCCGCCGATGCCGGTGACGTGCTCGAAGCGCTGGATGCCGATGAGCGCGTGCAGCTCGTCCAGATGCTGGGCGACAAGTTCGACTACCTCGCGCTCACCGAAGTCGACGACACCGTCCGTACCGACCTCATCGACGAGCTGCCGGTCGAAGACGTGGCGCGCGGCATGTCGACCCTCGACAGCGACGACGCCGTCTACATCCTCGAGGATATCGACAGCGAGGACCGCGAGGAAATTCTCGCGCAGATGCCGGCCTTCGAGCGGCTCAGCCTCAAGCGCAGCCTCGATTTCCCCGAGGACTCGGCCGGTCGCCGCATGCAGACCGAGTTCATCGCCATCCCGCCGTTCTGGACGGTAGGGCAGACGATCGACTACCTGCGCGACGAAAAGGACCTGCCCGACGAGTTCTTCCAGCTCTACGTCGTCGATCCCGGCTACCGCGTCCTCGGCACCATCCCGCTCGACAAGTTCCTGCGCACCCGCCGCGAAATCCATATCCAGACCCTGATGAGCGACGTGCTCACCGTCGAAGCCACCGAGGACCAGGAAGAGGCCGCCCGCACCTTCGAGCGCTACGACCTCGTCGAAATCGGCGTGGTCGACGAAAACCAGCGCCTCGTCGGCGTCCTCACCGTCGACGACATGGTGGACGTCATCCACGAAGAGGCGACCGAGGATATCAAGCTTCTCGGCGGCGTCGGTGACGAAGAGATTTCCGACAGCGTGTTCCGCGCCGTGCGCAGCCGTGCCCCGTGGCTCGTGGTCAACCTCCTCACCGCCATCCTCGCCAGCTCCGTCATCTCGCTCTTCGATGCCTCGATCGAGCAGATGGTGGCGCTCGCCGCCCTCATGCCCATCGTCGCCTCGATGGGCGGCAATGCCGGCACGCAGACCATGACCGTCACCGTGCGCGCGCTCGCCACCCGCGATCTCGACCGGGCCCGCGTGCGCCGCCTCATCGTCCGCGAGGTCAGCGGCGGCTTCCTCAATGGCTGCATTTTCGCCCTGCTGATCGGGGCGGTCACCGCTGCCCGCTATGTCAATCCGGGGTTAGGCGTCGTTATCGGCATGGCCATGATCATCAACATGATCGCCGCCGGCACCGCTGGAATTCTGATCCCGCTGACGCTCGACCGGCTCAAGGTCGACCCCGCCATCGCCTCGTCCGTGTTCGTCACCACCGTCACCGATGTGGTTGGATTCTTTGCGTTCCTTGGCCTCGCCGGGCTGTGGTTCCATCTCTTCTAAGACTTTTGTCCACAGCTAATCTCGACTCACCCGGTGTGGCTTTGGTGCCACTTCCCTGCAACCAATCGGCGGGTTAATGCTTTGTTACCGTCGCAATTTCGTCACGATCCAACGTGGCGAGGCTGCAACCGGTGAACGACAGCTAACTAGGGAGCCCGAATGCGCGGCCATTCCAAGCCTGAATGGTGGCGATCCGCACTACCGACGGTGTCCTGGACACTCGTCTGCCTGCTGGCAATGTCGCTCGTAGTTTCGATCCTCGTTGCCGGCGGCTGAACCGATAAGGGACAGCGGACGCCATCTGGACCAGTAGGGTCTGCCGAGAGTAAGAATTTGAGAAGGGCGCCCGGCCACGCGGCGCCCTTCGCCATTGAGGCACAGAGATACCCGTCACCATGAAGCTGATCTTCGCCAACAAGAACTATTCCAGCTGGTCGCTCCGGCCCTGGCTGGTGCTCAAGCACTTCAACATCCCGTTCGACGAGGAGATGGTGCTGCTCTCGGGCGACGGCTGGAAAGAGAACATCCGCAAGAAGTCGCCCTCGGGCAAGGTGCCGGTGCTGGTCGATGGCGACGTGGTGATCCCCGAAACGATCGCCATCATCGAGTATCTCAACGACAAATATCCGGCCAAGGGCATCTGGCCCTCCAACCGCGTCGAGCGCGCGCTCGCCCGCGCGGCGTCGGCCGAAATGCATGGCGGCTTCAGCGCGCTGCGCAACGAAGCGCCGATGAACCTCAAGGCCAGCCACCCCGGCAAGGTCGATCCCGACCTCGTCGCAGCGGACCTCAAGCGCATCGAACGCCTCTGGGGCGAGCTGATCTCGCGCTCGGGCGGGCCGTACCTCTTCGGCTCGTTCACCGCCGCCGACGCCATGTTCGCACCCGTCGCCACCCGCATCCGCACCTACGAGCTGCCGGTCACCGATCTCGCCATGGAATATGTTGAGGCCATCTATGCGCTCCCGGCCTTCCAGGAATGGCTCGCCGAGGCCGTGAAGGAGCCGTGGACCGTGCCGCAGGACGAGATCGACGTCCTTCTCGCCGAGCGCAACCTGGCCAACAGCAAGGCGGCCGGCCGCGCATGATGCATATGATCAAGCTCTGCGTCGGCGTCGCGACGCTCGAGGAGCTCGAATCCTATCGCGCCGAGCGGGCCCACTGGTGGGGTGCGGATTACGGCGAGGACGTCCACGTCCATCGCACCCGCACCATGCCCAAGCGCCGCGACGAGATGGAGGGGCAGGGCTCGATCTACTGGGTCATCTCCGGCGTCGTCCGCTGCCGCCAACCCATCCTGCGCCTCGCCGAAGCCACTGACGACCAGGGGCTGAAGTGCTGCGACATCATCATGGCGCCCGACATGGTGCGCGTGGTGCCGCGGCCTAAATCGCCGTTCCAGGGGTGGCGCTATCTCGACCCCAAGGACGCGCCGCCCGATCTCGGCGGCTCGGGCTTCGCCGAGGAAGGCTCGGCCGAACTCGCCCTCGAACTCTCGCGCCTGGGGCTGCTCTGATGGAGATCGAAACGATCAAGGGCGTGCGCGTCGCCTTCTATGATGGCCCACCCATCGCCCGCGAAATGGACGCCAACGACGTCATCGGCGCCACCTACGGCCTCGAGGTCGACCTCATCGCCGTGCCGGCCGAAAGCTTCGTCGATGACTTCTTCTGGCTCAGCTCCGGCCTCGCCGGCGCGGTGCTCCAGAAGATGCAGCAATACGGCTTCGGCTTTGCCGTCCTCGGCGATATTTCGCGCTTCACCGCCGAAAGTCCGTCGCTGCGCGACTTCATCTACGAGAGCAACAAACGCGGCCAGACCATGTTTCTCGCCGACCGCGCAGCGCTAGAGGCGCGGCTTTAGCGCCACGTCCAGAGCTTAAGTCGCACAACCGTCATTGTGTCATGTTGAAACAGGTCTTGAGCCGGGAGGGCGATCCCGGCATGTTTCCGCATAGGGCGCGTGTGATTTGCCGAATCCAGCCGGAGCGTCGGCGGCAGGATCGGCCCAGGGGATTTGTGTATGCCGCGTAGCGGGACGCACGTCATTGTCGTCGGCAATGAAAAAGGTGGCTCGGGCAAGTCGACCACCGCGTTTCACCTTGCCGTTTATCTGATGTACCAGGGCTTTCGCGTCGCTTCGATCGACGTCGACAGCCGTCAGCAGACGCTAACCCAATATGTCCGCAACCGCCGCAACTGGGCCCAGGCGCACGACCTGAAGCTGCCGCACGCGACGCATTACCACCTGCCGCTCTCCAAATCCGACTCGATCAAGGAGAACCAGCGGCTCGAGTTCGATCTCTTCCGCCAGGCGATCATCGAGGTCGAGGTCGAAGCCGATTTCCTCATCGTCGATACGCCGGGCTTCGACACCCACCTGACGCGCCTCGCCCACTCGCTGGCCGATACGCTGGTGACCCCGCTCAACGATTCGATCATCGACCTCGACGTCATGGCCCATGTCGACCCCGTCACCGGCGATCCGCGCGAGATGAGCCACTATGCCCGCCTCGTTCAGCGCGCCCGCACCGAGCGCCTGTCGATCGATGGCCGCACTGTCGACTGGGTCATCGTCCGCAACCGCATCTCGATGCTGCCCTCGCGCTCGGCCAAGGTGGTACAGGCCGCGATCGAAAAGATCGCCGTGCGCCTCGGCTGCCGCGTCGCGGACGGCATCGCCGAACGCGTCATCTTCCGCTCCCTCTTCCCCACCGGCATGACGGTCTTCGACCCGCTGGACGAAGAAATGCTCGGTGGCCTCCCCTCCATGTCGCACCTCAGCGCGAGGCAGGAATACCGGGCGCTGGTCGAAGCCCTGCAACTCCCCGTCAGCGACCGCGCCAAAGCCCGCATCGAAGCCAGCAAGGCCTTGGCCCAGACAGCGCAGGCTCCGGTGTTGTTCGAGCACATGGCCCAAGGCGTGGCGGAGTAGGCACTGCGGGTGCCACGCTCACATCGCGATCTCGAGGTTCCATCGCCTTCTCCCCTTGTGGGAGAAGGTGGCCGACAGGCCGGATGAGGGGTCCCGCATCGCTCGCGATGCGCGATCGGAGCAAAGCGACGAGCGGTCCGGTGCCCGTGGCGCCAACCCCTCATCCGCCCTTCGGGCACCTTCTCCCACAAGGGGAGAAGGCGAAGAAGCCGCAACCTCCCGGTGCCGCGTTCTGCCCCGATGCCATCCCGGCGAAGGCCGGGATCCATCCTGAGATATCTTCCAAACCCCAGGCGCGTCAGGCCGGACCCCGGCCTTCGCCGGGGTGACTCCGAGGGATGCCCCCCTCAAATCAGCAACGACTGCGCCCCATCAATCCAAACCGGCGTCCCCGAGATGTGGCTCGCCCGGTCCGACCCCAGGAACACCACCAGGTCCGCCACCTGCTCGGCCGTTCCGCGCTTGCCCTTGGTCAGCGGGATGCGCCCCTGCGGGAATATCGCCGGAATCTGCGCATCCGACACGTTCCGCCGCACCGTGCTGTCGATGATGTTCGTCTCGATCGCCCCCGGGCAGATCACATTCACCCGTATCCGGTACTGCGCCAGCTCCAGCGCCAGCATCTGGCCGAATGCCAGCTGCCCCGCCTTGCTCGTCGCATAGGCCGTGGCGCCCGCCTGCGTGAACGTCCGTGTGCCGTTGAGCGATGAGGTGATGGTGATCGAGCCGCCCGCTGCCTTCATCAGCGGCACGCTCAAATGCGCGGTGAGAAACGTGCCGCCGAGGTTCACCCGCTGCGTCTCGTTCCACTCGGCATAGGTGAGGTCGTCGATCGGCGCCCAGGTGCCGTTGATCCCGGCATTGGCGAAGACGATGTCGAGCCGGCCATGCTCGGCCTCGATCCGCTCGAAGGCCGCCCGCATCTGCGGCTCGTCGGCGATATCGGCAGCGAGCGCCAGCACCTTGCCGCCGGCTGCCCGTATCTCGTCGGCAATCGCCGCCATAAGCTCGGGCCGGCGGTCGATCAGCACCAGGTCGGCGCCCTCGGCGGCCAGTTTGCGCGCCGCCGCCGCGCCAATTCCCGAACCGCTGCCGGTAACGAGCGCGACCTTGCCCTGAACTTCCAACTGATGCCTCCCGAGACTCTCGCGGGAGGCAGGTGAGCTTACTCGCCCCGATCCGTCAAACGGCGCGGCGGGGCAGGGTGACGCGCACCGCCCGGCTGCCACCGGGCGAGAACACGTCGAGCTCGATCTCCACCGGCGGCATCAGCATCCGGCGGGTGCGGGCCGACAGCGACATCACCGCACCGAGCAGTTCGGTGACGCTGCGCCGCTTCAGGCTGGGGTTGAACTGCGCGACCATCGAGTTGACGGCCATCGCACGGATTTCAGCGTCTTCAGAAGCCAGGCTCGACTGGCCGACGAATCGGGCCAGCTCGCTCAGGCTGGATAGTTCGCTCATTGGGGCTACTCCAAACACAGGCCACAATTCGCTTCCCTGGGGCGGCTGCCCCTTTCCATGTCGTCCCGGAACTCAGGACTGCATGGCGAGGCAGCTCATCTTCACTTTCTTCAACTCACTACACATGCTGGCGGCATCCTCTCGTGCCGCGAAGCCACCGAAGCGCGCCCGGAAGAACACTTGCCCGTTCTTCTCGAAGCGCTCGACGTAAGACTTGAAGCTGGCCAGCGTGTCGATCTTGCCCGACGCGTTGGTGATCAGCTGGTTGGCGCCGCCCTCGGTGGGCGCAGCACCGATCTGCACGATCCAGCCACCGGTAATGGTCTGGGCCGTCGTCTCTTCCACCGCCGCCACTGCAATCGGGGCAGGCTCGGGCTGGTTGGCCACGGCAGCCGGCGAGGCATCGCCCACCGCACCTGAGGTCATGAGGTCGAGCGGCTCACCCTGGTCGCCAATGCCGACAGGCGGCAGCAGCGGGGCGGACGGCGCAGTCTCGCCCAGCGGGGCCGGGGCGGCGCCGAGCTCGAACGTATCGGAGATCCACGCGCCGATCACATCGAGCGGCCGGTCCTTGGCCTTGGGCTGGGCGAACGTGTTTACCGCCTGCACGGCCTGCAGGTCCTCGGGACGGGCGGCCGGCACCGGAGCGCCATCGCCGATCGAGGCGACCTTGATGTCGTCGGGCTTCTGGGTCGCATCCACCATGGCGGTGCTCACCGACGTCACGTTGCCGGTCATGCGGAAGCTGGGGTAGGGCATGGGCACGACCGGCGTATCGGAAGTGTCGGCGACCATCACGGTCGCGCCCTTGCGGCCCGGCTCGGGAACGAGCGCTGCTTCGAGATACGAACCCGAGCGCGCCTTGGGCAGGTAGGTCTTCACCAGTTCGCGCACCTTGGCGTCGCGGGTGCCGCCCGAGTCGAAGCCGAAGCCGGCGACGACGATGTGGCGGCCGTCGATGCGGGCGGCGGTCAGCAGGTTATAGCCCGAGGCATTGGTGTAGCCGGTCTTGATGCCGTCGACGCCGTTCTGGCCCAGCAAGCGGTTATGGCTGCCATAGGTGCGCTTGCCATAGGAGAAGCTGCGGGTCTGGAAATAGTCGTAGTACTCGGGGAAGTGCTCGTAGATCGCCATGCCGAGGATGGCCTGGTCGCGCACAGTGGTCACCTGGCCGGGGTCGGGCAGGCCCGAGGCGTTGCGGTAGGTGGTGTTGCTCATGCCCAGCGCCTTGGCGGTCGCCGTCATGCGCTTGGCAAACGCGCTCTCGGATCCCGAGATGTTTTCGGCGATCACGCGGGCCATGTCGTTGGCCGAGATCGTGACGATCGCCTTGATGACGTTTTCGACCGTGATCTGCGAGCCGGCCTTGAGGCCGAGCTTCGTCGGCGACGCGGAGGCCGCGTATTTCGACACGTTGAACTTGGTCTTCAAGGTAATGTTACCGGCGTGCAGTTCCTGGAACAGCACGTACAGGGTCATCACCTTGGTGACGGATGCGGGGTAGCGGGCCGCGTCGGCCGAGCTCTCGTAGAGCACCTTGCCGGTCTTGGCGTCCATGACGATGCCGGCAAACTTGCGCGGTACCGACGCTGCCTCGGCCGGCGCCGCCATGGCGGCGAACAGCGGCAGGATCATCACGAACGCGAGCGTAAGACGGCAAACGAGCTCGCGCGCTTGGGAAAATGCCTTGTGGGAAGCCACCCGGTACTCCAGCTACTATCGGAGCATCCTGCCCCGTACTCAAACACACACGCCCGAGGCTGGCGGCCTTGCCCCCAAGCGAGTGGCCGGCCCCGTACGCGATGGCGACATTAGGCAGGCGGCCTTACCATTCGGTAAAATGCGATGGATTTGAGGAGCTTGGATGAACGAAAGGTGGATGGCCCACCTGCTCCAAAGTTTAGGTTTGATGGCACTTAACACTGGCGCCGTTTTGCCTACATAATGGCAGTCACCATGCTGCTTCGAACTGACCTCCCCGAGACCCGAGCCATGCGTGCCGACTTCCCGTCAGACCGGCCCTACAACGGGTTGCGCCTCGCCAAGGAAGACGGCAGCGATAAGGGTGGATCGGGTAACGGCCGGTCCGATACGGCCACCATCACCAAGCCCAAGACCAAGAGTAAGCGCCCAAGCCTCTACCGGGTGCTCATCCTCAACGACGACTACACGCCGATGGAGTTCGTGGTTCTGGTGCTGCAGGACGTCTTCAACAAATCGCGTGAAGACGCCATGCGCATCATGCTGCACGTTCATAACCACGGCGTGGGGGAATGCGGCGTCTATCCATTCGAAGTGGCCGAAACCAAGGTCACCCGCGTCATGGATGCCGCCCGCAAGAACCAGCATCCGCTGCAATGCGTGATGGAAAAGCAATAGGAACCAGTCATATGCCCTCTTTTTCCCGCGGACTTGAGAAGGCCCTGCATCAGGCGATGAACCTCGCTCGTGAGCGCGCTCATGAGTTCGCCACACTGGAGCACCTGTTGCTGGCGCTGACCGACGATCGCGATACGATCGCAGTGCTCAACGGTTGCGACGTCGATATCGAGGCGCTCAAGAGCGACCTCGAGGATTTCATCAACGAAGAGCTCGACAGCCTCGTCGTGCCCAACGGCCAGGATGCGCGACCCACCGCCGCGTTCCAGCGCGTCATCCAGCGCGCCGTCATCCATGTCCAGTCCTCGGGCAAGGAAGAGGTCACGGGCGCCAACGTGCTCGTCGCCATCTTCGCCGAGCGCGAGAGCCACGCCGCCTACTTCCTCGAGCAGCAGGACATGACGCGGCTCGACGCGGTCAACTTCATCTCGCACGGCATCACCAAGTCGGGGCAGGGCGAGGAGCGTCGCGTCCGCGGCGCCGAGCAGCCCAATGGCAACGGCAATAACGAGGATGGCGAGCGCGCCGGCAACGGCAATGGCCAGTCTTCGGCGCTCGCCGATTTCTGCGTCAACCTCAACGAGAAGGCCAAGGCCGGCAAGATCGACCCGCTGATCGGCCGCGACAGCGAGTTGCGCCGCACCATCCAGGTGCTCTGCCGCCGCTCGAAGAACAACCCGATCTACGTAGGTGACGCCGGCGTCGGCAAGACCGCCATCGCCGAGGGCCTCGCCCGCAAGATCGTCGAAGGCGACGTGCCCGAAGTGCTGCGCGAGTCGATCATCTACTCGCTCGACATGGGCTCGCTGCTCGCCGGCACCCGCTATCGCGGCGACTTCGAGGAGCGGCTCAAGGCCGTCATGAAGGAGCTCGAGAAGCACCCCGACGCGATCCTCTTCATCGACGAGATCCACACCGTGATCGGCGCCGGCGCCACCTCCGGCGGCGCGCTCGATGCCTCGAACCTCCTGAAGCCGGCCTTGGCTTCGGGCGCCATCCGCTGCATCGGTTCGACGACGTTCAAGGAGTACCGCCAGTTCTTCGAGAAGGACCGGGCCCTCGTCCGCCGCTTCCAGAAGATCGACGTCAACGAGCCGTCGATCCCCGATGCGATCGAGATCGTGAAGGGCCTGCGCCCGTATTACGAGGACTACCACAAGCTGAAATACACCGATGAGGCCCTCAAGGCCGCCGTCGAGCTTTCGGCCCGCTACATCAACGACCGCAAGCTGCCCGACAAGGCGATCGACGTGATCGACGAGACGGGCGCGAGCCAGATGCTGCTCACTGCCGACCAGCGGAAGACGGTCATCGACGTCGCCGATATCGAGCAGACCATCGCCACGATGGCCCGCATCCCGCCCAAGTCGGTCTCCAAGTCCGACGCCGAGCTGCTCTCCAATCTCGAGAGCAACCTCAAGACGGTGGTGTTCGGCCAAGATGCGGCGATCACCGCGCTCTCCTCGGCGATCAAGCTGGCCCGTGCCGGCCTGCGTGAACCGGAAAAGCCGATCGGCTCCTACCTCTTCACCGGTCCCACCGGCGTCGGCAAGACCGAAGTGGCCAAGCAGCTCGCGGACACGCTGGGCGTCGAACTCCTGCGCTTCGACATGTCGGAGTACATGGAGCGGCACACCGTCTCGCGGCTGATCGGCGCCCCTCCGGGCTATGTCGGCTTCGACCAGGGTGGCCTGCTCACCGATGGCGTGGACCAGCATCCGCATTGCGTCGTGCTGCTCGACGAAATCGAGAAGGCCCACCCGGACCTGTTCAACATCCTCTTGCAGGTGATGGACCACGGCAAGCTCACGGACCACAATGGCAAGTCGGTCGACTTCCGCAACGTGATCCTCATCATGACGTCGAATGTCGGCGCCATGGAGCTCCAGAAGTCGCCCATCGGTTTCGGCCGCAAGCGCGAGGCCGGTGACGACGAGGAAGCGATCAACCGGATGTTCACGCCGGAGTTCCGCAACCGCCTCGACGCCATCATCTCGTTCGGTCCGCTCCCGCCGGTCGTCGTCCGTCGCGTGGTCGAGAAGTTCGTGCTGCAGCTCGAAGGCCAGCTGGCCGAGCGCGGCGTCACGATCGAGCTCACCCCGGAAGCCGCCGAGTGGCTGGCCATCCGCGGCTACGACGAGCGCATGGGTGCGCGTCCCCTGGGTCGCGTCATCCAGGAGCACGTCAAGAAGCCCCTGGCCGACCAGGTCCTCTTCGGCGAGCTCCAGAATGGCGGCTCGGTCACCGTCGCCGTCGTCGGCGTCGGCCCCGACGCCAAGCTCGAACTGATCGCGGTGCCGCCCCGTCCGGCTCGCCCAAAGGCCATCACCGGCCCCAAGGCGACCAAGAAAAAGGCCGCCGCCGCCGACAAGGCCGAAGACAAGCCGGCCGAAGAAAACAGCTGACCCTCGTCAGCGCCAGAAACGACAAAGGCCGGGAGCAATCCCGGCCTTTTGTTTATTCGCGGTCAGACTTTCCTTGATGGGGGTCGTCATCTCGGAGCCGAAGCGCGCGCCTCAGGTCGCGCCCCTGCGTCTCAACTCGCAGGTCCACCTGTCGCTGCAAAACCGAAATCACCTTCGCCACAACCGGCAACGCCACCATCAGGCCGACGGTCCCGATCAAAACCCCAATGGCGACCCGAAACACGTCCCACACGGCGTTCGCTCTCTCCCCACACGCGGACACATATCATATACGCCCCCGGATCGCGGAAAATGTCGTTCCTCTCGCATCTGAGGCCTCGCAAGCGGCACAATCGTCGTGGCACAGGTGAGGAACCTTGAGCGAACTCACGCCGCCAGAACCCAAGCCTCCCGAGCCGCCCAGGCATGACTGGCGGATCGTTTTGCCTGCGACCGCTTCAGCCATGCTGCATGCGGGCGTGCTGGTGTTTCTGCTCTGGCATCCGTCACCCGACATCGCCCAGGCCGCACCTCCGTCCGCCATCGACGTCGAGCTAATGCCACCGGGGGAGACAACCACCGCCACCGAGCCCACTGCCGAGGAGCCCAAGAAGGGCACCGCGGAGCCGCCTCCGGGCGAGCCAGCCCCGGCGGAACCGTCCCCCGCCACCGAGCCAGCTACGGCGGACCCGCAGCCGGCTGCCGAGACAACCCCGGCGGAGCCGACGCCGGCGGCCGAGCCAACCCCAGCGGAGCCACCGCCCCCGGCCGAACCAACTCCGACGGAACGGCCGCCGGAGCAAGCAACCGGTCCATCGGTGGCGAAGGCCTCTGCGCCCGAGACGCCAGACGAAACGGCGGCGCCAGAAACCGCATCCGAGGCCGCCAGCGGAGGATCGGAGCCGGTGCAGGGTTTGGAGGCCTCAACGGAAGTCCCTCCGATACCGCTGACGCGGCCGAAGGAACTGACATCCACAGGCAGCGGATCGGATGACGCCGCCTCCGCAGTCACCGCCGACACAGGCGAGACAGCGGAGGGAACAGCCCCGCCTGATCCGTCACAGCCCGATGTCGCGACGCTCAAGCTGGGCGAGCTGCGCAAGGCCGAACGCTTCTATCTCAAGTCGATGCTGAGCATTCCCAGCATGGCAAAGGCGCGCGCGACCCTCAAAACGCTGCCGCCCGACAAGCGGCTGCTGCAAACCTGCAACATCGAGGCGCTGGCCCAGATCGGCAATGCCGCGGAAGGCTTCGTCCCCGACGTGGTGATGGCCGAAGCCTACGCCCGGATGGCGATATCCGGCACGCGCGTCGAAGCCAGCGGCGCAATCTTCCGCTCCGACCAAAAATGGTACGGCCTCGCCTTCGACTGCACCCTCAGCCAGGACCTCTCCAAGGTCACCGCGTTTTCCTACCGGCTCGGCGCCGACGTCACGGACGCGGTGCTGGCGCGAATGAAAAAGACCTAGGCCCGGGCGCGCAGATATCGGGCCAGCCGCACGATCACATAGATCGCAATCGCGGCCGCCAGCGCACCCGCCAGCATGCCCGAGAACGTAAGCGACACCTGCTGCCCGATGACTTCCTTCGCGCCGCCGCCAACCGGCTGCCGCGTAATAATGGCCTGCCGAATGCCTGTGGTCGCCGCCCAATAAGCCAATGCCGCAGCAATTACCGGTGCCACGCCGAAATCAAATGCCCGCCGCATGAAAGTTCTCCCTCAAACGCGCCAAGTGTTGCGTGCAGTGAGTGAAGAGGTCACTAAACTGCGAGCGCAAAAGTCACGCACCGACGAGATCAACCGGGCAGGGGCATTGGCGAGGGCCGAAGCGTGCGCTCCGAATGGGTGAATGCAGCAGCGGTTCGGATTGGTTAGGCTGACGCTCAACGAATGGGTTCGCATGAGGGGTTCTGCGGGTGGGTATCTACGAAGAGCTGGGCATCAAGCCGATCATCAACGCGTCGGCGACGCTCACCAAGCTCGGCGGCTCGCGCATGCCCCGGGAGGTGCTCGAGGCCATGAATGCGGCCGCCGGCGCGTTCGTCGATCTGCCGCTCTTACAAACGCGGGTCGGCGACCGTATCGCCGAGCTCACCCGGAACGATGCCGCCTTCGTTTCCTCAGGCGCAGCGGGTGGCATCGTGTTCGCGGTCGCAACCTTCATGGCCGCGCCGAACGAACCCGATCCGATGGCGTATCCGATGCTCAGTGGCATCACCAAGAACGAAGCCATCGTCTTCGCCTCGCAGCGCAACGGCTATGACTTCGCGATCCGCCAGACCGGTGCGTCGATCATCGAGTGCGACGACACCCTCGAATCGTTCGAGGCGGTCATAACCGGCCGCACGGCGTGCCTCGTCTGGTTTGCCGGGGCGCTGGCAGCGAAATCTCCGCCGCTCGAGGATGTCATCGCGATCGCCAAAAAGCACCGCGTCCCGGTTCTGGTTGACGCCGCTGCCCAGATCCCACCGGTTTCGAACCTCTGGCACTACACCAAGGTCCTCGGCTGCGACGGCGTCGTCTTCAGCGGCGGCAAAGGCATCCGCGGGCCGCAGGCTGCCGGTCTGGTCCTCGGGGCCCGGGAATTGATCGCCGGCTGCCGCCGCCTGTCACCGCCAACACAGGGCATCGGCCGACCCTTGAAGGTCGGCAAGGAAGAGCTCGCCGGCATGCTCGCCGCCGTCCAGTACACGCTCAATCAGGACGAAGACGCGATACTCGAAGGTTACGAAACGATCGTCCAGAGCTGGATCGAAAACCTCGGCAACATCGCGGGAGTGACCATGGAACGCGGCTTCCCAAGCGAAGCCGGTCAGCCTCACGCCCGCGCCATCGTTCGTCTCTATGCCGGTTTCCGCAAGACGCGCGACCAGATCATCGACGAACTCAAGACCGGCGATGTCTGGATCGAGGTAGGCGAAGTCGCCGATCAACCGAACGCCATAGCCCTCAACCCGCAGACGCTGACGCGCGAAGAGGCCGATATCGTCTCCGCTCGCCTGCGCCAGATTCTGACCACCTGATCCAGTCTCCAGGAAATTATCGATGGCCTTCAACGTCCGTAAGCGCGGCAAACTCACCTATTACTACGAGGGCGATCGACCCGTTCTCTCGGCGCTCGTCACCGAGGAACAGCCGGATGGCGATCTCAAGATCCATTTCGCCGGCCTGACAGGCGGCTACTCGGCGAAGGGCGTCCTGGGGCTCGACAAGCTAGTGTCGATGGATCCCCATCAGGAAGTCGCGCTGGTCTTCAGGTGCTGGGAGAAATGGTTGGTCGAGGCCGGAATCTGCTCGTCCTTGCGGGAGATCGACTTCATCGAGATGCACGCCTTCGGCGCCCAGCCGAAAACCCCGAACATCCTCGCCGACCCCGCCGGCTATGCCGCCGAGCAGGATCGCCTCCGCAAAGCCTACGCCGAGGCCTACTCATCCTTCTTCGCCGACAACCTCCCCGAAAACGGCGTCCCCTGCCGCTTCACGGTCCATCTGATCGATTTCCCGGACAAGGCAGCCTCGTACGAGTTCTACTCAACCGCGCTCCTCCAGCGCGCATTGAGGGGTTAGGCGGTCGAGTGCCCTACGCTGACCGAGGAACTAATGGGCAGCACTGGGCGCATCACCTCTGCTTATCCCGGCGTCGTCGAGGCGATCCTCTTCGTCCTCGCCCAGCTCCGCAACGTCGCCATCCGCTCGCTGGTCATCGAACGCGCCCGGACCGATTTCCTGAGAGAGGGCAGGCCGTCCGACTGGCAGAACTTTGTGGCCTACGCGTCTTCAGAACGCGATTATCCGGCGTTCAATTGGCGATATTTCACGCATAAATTTGTATCAGCTAAGCTGACCTATCGGAGGATCAGGCGAATTCCGAGCAGGGCGGTGTAGACCGCCGCCGGCACCAGTAGCGACAAGATGTGCCACGGGGCATAGGCCGCCGCGCCGACCAGCGCGCCCACCAGCAGCGCCAGCCACACCAGCAGATGCTGCACCCAGCGGAACGGCGGCGCTTGCCCACGCACGGCCCGGGCCAGATCCTGCCCGGCGGCGAACAGCGTGCCGGTGATGAAGGTTGCCCCGAGCCGCGCCGCGCCCTGCTGGGTGAAGATGGCGTTCTGCGCCCCGGCCGAGGCGGCAAGCGCCAGCATCGACTGGGCCGGCGGCACGCCGATCAGATGCAGGCCGAGCGTGATCGCCAGCCCGGCCAGCACCAGCGCCGTCACCCAGCCACCGCCGCCGCGCGGGGCGCCGGCGATCAGCGCGCCGAGGAAACTGCCGATGAAGAACATGGTCACGAGCCCGAGCGGCAGGGCGATCACCATGCCGTCGAGCCCGGCCAGCGCGCCGCCCAGCTGCGTGGTGTTGCCGCTCATGAACGAGGTGTAGAAGCCGCCGAGCTCGATGAAGCCGATAATGTCGATCATCCCTGCCGCCGAGGTCAGCAGCAGGCCGAGGCTGAGTTGCGGGGCAGGGGTCATGCCATGGTTCCGGGGGCGTCCGTCCCCTTGAAGGTAAGCGAGTCGCGCTTGGGCGGCGTGCCGAACATGCGCGCATATTCGCGGCTGAACTGCGAGGGGCTCTCATAGCCCACCTCATAGGCGGCGCTCGCCACCGTCGCCGCCTCGCTCAGCATCATCCGCCGCGCCTCGGTCAGCCGCAGCTGCTTCTGGTATTGCAGCGGCGACATGGCCGTAAGTGCCTTGAAATGCTGGTAGAACGACGAGAGGCTCATGCGCGCCGCCTCGGCCAGTTCCTCCATCCGCACCGTTTCCTGATAGCGGTCACGCAGCACGCGGATGGCGTCGGCGATGCGCCGGGCATGGCCATCGGGCACGGCGAGGCGGATGAATTCGTCGCCATGCGGCCCGGTCAGCAGCCAGTAGATCACCTCGCGGAGGATCGAGGGTGCCAGCACCGGCACGGCCTTCGGCGTTTCGAACAGTCCGATCAGCCGCACCAGGCTCGCCACCAGTTCGGGCCCCGCATTGGTCACGAACAGGCCCGGATTGTCGCTGATCGAGGGCGCGAACGGCGCGTCCATGGCGTTGATCACGTCCTGGATGATGGCGGGATCGAGCTCGAGGCTCAGCCCCAGATAGGGCCGCTCCGGGATCGCCTGCGTCACCCAGCCGAACGCTGGCAGCTCGAGCCCGACGATCAGCGCCTGGTGCTCGCCATAGTCGAAAAACTGGTCGCCCAGCATCAGCCGCTTCTGCCCCTGCGCCACCACGCAGACGCACGGGCGGTAGACCATGTGCTTGGGCAGTTTCGGCGCGCTCGATTGCATCAGGAAGAAGCCCGGCATCGCCTCATAGGCGCCATCGGTCCCGCCATGCGCGGCAATGTAGCGGCGCATCACCGTTGCCAGCCCGTCGTCACTTATCCCCGCCATCGCCGGCACCCGTATGATCACGCTCGAACAAGGCGAGTTCTACTCCTCGCCAAGAGTGTGTGCAACAGAACTGGAGGATCAGGCAAATTTCTGCGAACTTCCGGCATCCAAACCAAATGGACGTTTACTTATATCCAGGCCGTCACCAGAACAGAAGGATGCCGGCCATGCCCGACACTGCACAGAACCCCCGTATCGCCATTGTCACCGGTGGTAGCCGCGGCCTCGGCCGGTCGACGGCGCTCAACCTCGCCGAGCGCGGCGTCGACGTGATCCTCACCTACCAGTCGAACCGCGCCGATGCCGAAAGCGCCGTCGCCGCCATCGCAGCGCTGGGCCGCAAGGCCGCGGCGCTGCAGCTCGACACCGGCGACATCCACACCTTCCCGGCCTTCGCCGAGGCCGTGCGGGCCGTGCTAAGCGGTTGGAATACCGACCGTTTCGACTACCTCGTCAACAATGCCGGCCACGCGGCTCGCGGTGTCCTCGGCGAAATCACCGAGGCTGATTTCGACGGTCTGGTGAACGTCCACTTCAAGGGCGTGCTCTTCCTCACCCAAGCGCTGCTGCCGCTGCTCCGCGATGGCGGCGGCATCGTCAACCTCTCGACGGGCCTCGCCCGCTTCGCCCATGCCGGCAGCCTCGCCTACGCCTCGGCCAAGGGCGCCGTCGAGGTGATGACCCGCTACATGGCCAAGGAACTCGGGCCCCGCGGCATCACCGTCAACGTCGTTGCGCCCGGTGCGATCGAGACCGATTTCGGCGGCGCCACGCTCCGCAACAGCCCACAGGCCAAGGAGATGATCCGCTCGATCACTGCGCTCGGCCGCACCGGCGTTGCGGAGGATATCGGCCCGATGATCGCGAGCCTCCTCTCCGACGCCAACCGCTGGGTCACGGCGCAGCGCATCGAAGTCTCGGGCGGCATGTACCTGTGATGGAGGCCTCAGGCGAGGGCGGCAGCGATCGCCTTCGCCTGCGCGGCGAGCTCTGCATCGTCGGCCTTACCACCACCATGGCGGCCGAGCTCGACGCCGTCATAGACGGGGATGACGTGGAAATGAAGGTGGAACACCGACTGCCCGGCCGGCGCCTCGTTGAACTGCGCGATGCGCACGCCGTCGGCACCCATCGCCGCATGGACGGCATTGGCGACGCGCTGCACATGCGCCACGGCCTTGGCCAGCACGGCCGGATCGGCATCGAAAAGGTTACGCGACGCGGCCTTCGGGATCACCAGAGTGTGGCCCTTGGACTGCGGAAAAATGTCCATCATCACAAGGACTTCGCCGTCCTCGTAGACCTTGTGCGCCGGGATCTCGCCACGGATGATCTTGCCGAAGATGTTGGCGGGGTCATAGGCGGTCACGAGGCGGCTCCCATCATCTCGTTGGCGGCGTGGTAGTTGCCGGGGTAGGTCTCGATCGTCTCCTCGACGATGTCGGCGGCGAGGTTCGTCCCGTCCTCATGGTGCAGCTTGTCGCCGAGTTCCGTGGCAGCCAGCTGGTAGGAGGTGTCGGTCGACAGCTCCTCGAGCGCGGCGGCGAGGATACCCGGCGTCAGCTTGCGCAGCCGCACCGGCTGCGGTCCGCACCCGAGCTCGTACACGCGCTGGCCCCAGTACGGCTGGTCGAAGAAGTGCGGCACCACGAAAGTCGGCTTGCCGGCATAGAGCCCGGCATAGGTCGTGCCGGCGCCGCCATGGTGCACCAGCGCCTTCATCAGCGGGAACAGCTTGGTGTGGGGCGCCTTGTCGATCGTATAGACCGTGTCCGGCAGGTCCTCGGCCTTGATCCCGCCCCAACCCTTGCCGACCACGGCGCGGCCGCCCCAGGTCTTCAGTGCCTTGGTGATGATCTCGGTGTTGCGCGCCGCGCCCCAGGGCATCGAGCCGAAACCCAGGTAGATCGGGGCTTCGCCGGCATCGAGGAATTTGCGGAACTCCGCATCCGGCTCCCAGCCCGTTGTGTCGTCGAGCCGCCAGAACCCGGTCACCGTGGTCGCTTCCGGCCAGTCGCCGGGGCGCGGGGAGATGATAGGCGAGTAGGCGTGGAGCGCCGGGATCGGCTCGCCGCGAGCGTTCTTGGTGAACCCCGAGCGCTTGCGGGAGCGGAGGCCGAGCAGCTTCGCCCGCATCCGGTCGCGCGGGAAATCGTAGTAGCTCTGGTAGGCCGCCTGGATCACGTAGCTCAGCCGGTTGAACAGCGGGTCGAGGCTGATCCGGTTGAACAGCGGCTCGGGCTTGTTGCCCTCATAGGCGAAGTAGGGGAACTCGCCCGTCGGGTTCAGCGGCTGGAACGCCGTCATCAGCGCCGGGATATCCAGCGCTTCGGCGATATCGACGGCGAAATTGGTCGTCTGGTGGAAGACGATGGCGTCGCAGTCCTGCGCCGTGGCCCACAGGTGCCGCGTCGCGACGCGGAGGATTTTCTGCCCGTCGCGCAAGAGCTTGGGCGCGTAGAGCAGCGAGTTCTTCTGCATCACCGTGTCGAACTGGCTCTGCCGCATGAAGGCCTGGATATCGGCCCCCAGCGTCTGGAACTCGAGCCCGTGCGAGGTGACGAACTGCTCGAAATCGACAGTCGTGGCGATCACGACGGAGTGGCCGCGCTTGGTCAGCGCGCGCCCCAGCGCCACGAAAGGCTGGACGTCACCCATCGTGCCGATCGCCGCGATCGCGATGCGCTTACTCATGCCGTCTCCCATGACTCTGGTGGCTTTGCCATCCACTCAGAGTGTGGCCCCTGTAGGGCTGGAAATTACTGTGCTCACCCTACCGGCGTCCAGTCGGGTTTCCGCGCTCTGTACCTAATCGCTGTTCACAATGAATCAACGGTCGGGGCGGTCGCCATGGCGGAATGGTGTGTATTGTTCGAGCACTTCCTGGTCGCGCGCCACCGATGCGCGCTCCTGCGCCACGAAGCGGCTGACTGCATCGCGGAGGCCGGGATGCCCGATCCAGTGAGCCGAGCGGGTGATCGTCGGCTCATAGCCCCGTGCCAGCTTGTGCTCGCCCTGCGCACCGGCCTCCACCACACCGAGCTTGTGGGCGATGGCGTAGTCGATGGCCTGGTAATAGCAGAGCTCGAAGTGGAGGAAGGGCACGTTGCGCGTCGCACCCCAGTAGCGGCCGTAGAGCCGGTCGTGCCCGATAAGGCTGAGCGTGCCGGCCACCGGTTCGTCGCCGTCATAGGCGAACATCAGCAGCACCCGGTCGGCCATGGCGGCCCCGAGCAGCGAGAAGAAGCTGCGGGTGAGGTACGGGTGGCCCCACTTGCGGCTGCCCGTGTCCTGGTAGAACTCGAAGAACTGGTCCCAGACCGTCTCGGTAAGGTCCTTGCCCGTCAGCCATTTCACCGTCAGCCCATCGGCGCCAAGGGCATCGCGGCGCTCGCGACGGGTCACCTTGCGGTGCCGCGACGAGAGCGTGTCGAGGAACTGGTCGAAGCTCGAAAAGCCGTGGTTCTGCCAGTGATACTGGGTGTCGTGGCGGATGAGCCAGCCATTGCTGCGGGCAAGCTCCGCCTCGTCCTCGCTGGCGAAGGTCATGTGCACCGAGGAGATATTATTCTGCGTCGCCAGCTGCTCGGCAGCGCGGAGCAGGGCGGTGCGGTGCGCCGGATCGCGGGCGAGGGCGCGCGGGCCAGTCACCGGAGTGAAGGGCACTGCGCATTGCAGCTTGGGGTAATAGTCGCCGCCGGCGCGCTGGAAGGCATCGGCCCACCCATGGTCGAAAACGTACTCGCCCTGCGAGTGCGACTTCAGGAACAGCGGCAGCACGCCGACGGGCTCGCCGGCCGGATCGGACAGCAGCAGATGCTGCGGCTGCCAGCCGGTGCGGCGGGTCGCGGAGCCGGATTGCTCGGCAGCGAGGAAAAAGGCGTGGTCGACGAACGGGTTGTCGACGACGCCGTCATGGTTCGGCGCCAGGCTGTTCCACACCGCGGCGGGGATTTCCGCCACGGAGTTGACGACGCTGGCGCTGAGGATTGCCTCAGGCACTTGGTGGCTCAAACCCCTCGAAGACGATCTGATCGGCCTTGCCCATCACGGCGAGCGCGGCGCCCGGCGTCTTGATGGTCCAGGCAGTTACGGGAATGCCGAACGAGCGGAAGAGTTTCACCGCCGGCAGGTCGAGCGACGTGTCGCGGCAGGAGATGAAATCGAAGCGCGTCTGCGGCCAGTGCAGCAGATGGCGCAGCATGAACTTCGTACCGCCTGCGAGGTTGCTGTCCCATTCGGGCTCGTTATAGGCGTAGGTGACGATCCCCAGCGGGTAGGCGGCGCCGCGTTTTCTGAGTGCAATCAACAGCCTCGGGTCGAACGACTCGATGGTGACGGCGCCGCGATAGCCGCTCAGCGCGTCGAGCACAGTCTGGGCCAGCACGTCGGTTGCCGCCCGGTCCGCCTGCTGCTTCAGCTCAATCTGCAGCAGCACGCGGCCATCGACCTGCTTCAGGAACTCGGAAAAGCTCTGCGGCGTGTCGCCGGCGGCGCTGTCGAGCAGCTTGTAACTCGCGAGCTCGGCCATCGTCTTGGCGCCCACCGGGCCATGCACACCGGTCAGCCGGTCGAGATCGTCGTCGTGGAAGATCATCGGGATGCCGTCGCGGCTCAGCTGCACATCGCACTCGATGGTGTAGCCGCGCTGGCACGCCGCCTCGAAGGCCGAGGCGCTGTTCTCGATGATGCCCTTACTGCGGTCATGGTAGCCGCGGTGGGCGATCGGACGGTCGAAGAGGGGCTTTGGGCTCATGGGTTCCGGCTTGTCATATGGGGAGGGCAGGGCGCCGCCGCTACCACTCCCAAATGACAGGTTCGCGAAAGCGCGGGATTACGCCTCGACCTCGACGATGCCTTCAACCTCGACCGCTGCGCCGAGGGGCAGCGCCGCCATGCCAACGGCCGAGCGCGCGTGCTTGCCCTTGTCGCCCAGCACCCCGACGATGAGGTTGGACGCGCCATTGGCGACGAGGTGCTGCTCCGCAAATTCCGGCGTCGAGGCGACGAACACCGTCAGCTTGAGGATCCGCACCTTGGTGAGATCGAGCCCGGCGGTGTGGACCAGCTGGCTCAGGAAGTTCACCGCGGCGAGCTCGGCGGCGTTGCCACCCTGCACGACATTCATGGTGTCGCCCAGCAGGCCGGTCATAACCCCCTGGGCGCCCGACGAAATCTGGCCCGACACATAGACGATGTTGCCGGTCCGCGTGATCGGGATATAGGTGGCCACGGGTGCCTTGGGCATCGGCAGCTCGTAGCCGTATTCGCGAAGCTTATCGATGGGGCTGGTCATCATCAGTCTCTTGGTCTCGTTTTTCCTGTTCGCGGGCGGCCTTTGCCTTCACCCGCTCGTAGAGCTTGCCGCGGATCACCGCGTCCTTGCCGAACTTCCCGCGCACCACGTCCATCGCCCGTTCGGCGGCGTTGCGGCGCGCAATCCCCGGTTCGATCAGGTCGACCGGATCGACCCCGTCGGCAGCCGAAATACCCGAGACCCCGATGCCGATGAGCCGAAAGGCCGTTCCATCGAGTTCGCGGGCGAGCAACTGCTGGCCGGATTCGTAAAGCACGTTGGCAAGTTGCGTGGGGATCATCAAATGCCGGGCGCGGGTGCGCAAGCGAAATCCGGCGGACTTGAGCTTGAGCGTCACCGTATCGCCGACCACACCCTTGGCCTTCAGCCGCTCAGAGAGCCGTTCGCAGAGCGCGAGCAGCTCGGTCGAGAGTTCCTCGAAGCTGCGCAAGTCGGTGTTGAAGGTGTTTTCGGCCGAGATGGTCTTCATCTCGTTGTCGACCGAGACGGTGCGCGAATCCTCGCCGCGGGCGAGGCGGGCCAGGCGGGCGCCGGAATCGCCGTAGCGGCGCATCAGATCGGTCGGGTCCGCCTGCTGGAGCTGTTCGATGGTGTGGAACCCGTCCTTGCGCAGGGTTTCGCTGAACACCTTGCCGACGCCGTAGATCAGGCTCACCGGGTGCTTTGCCAGGAACTCCACCGTCTCGGCTTTGCCGATCACCGCGAAGCCGCGGGGCTTGTCGAGGTCTGAGGCGATCTTGGCGAGGAACTTGTTGTGGCTCAGGCCGACAGAGATGGTGACGCCGATCTCGGTTTCGACCCGCTTCGAGAACCGCGCCAGCGTCACCGCGGGCAGGGCGCGGTGCAGCGTCTCGGTGCCCGAGAGGTCCATGAAGGCCTCGTCGATCGAGAGCGGCTCGACCAGCGGGGTGAGCTCGTCCATCAGCGCCCGGATCTGGCGACTGACGCCGACATATTTCGCCATGTCGGGCGGGATGATCACGGCATGCGGGCAGAGTTCTTTCGCCTGGAACATCGGCATCGCGGAGCGGACGCCATATTGCCGGGCGATGTAGCAGCAGGTCGAGACCACGCCGCGCACCCCGCCGCCGATGATCAGCGGCTTGTCGACGAGGCTCGGGTCATCGCGCTTTTCCACCGAGGCGTAGAACGCATCGCAATCGACATGGGCGACGGAAAGCGCGCCCAGTTCCTCGTGCGCGATCAGTCGCGGCGAGCCGCAATGCCGGCAGCGCTGCGGGCGCTCCGTGCTGCGGGTCGTCTCGAGGCAATCGCGGCAGAGGCTGAGCATCTCACCCCGACGGGTTCAGCCGGGCCCAGACGCGCATGAAATCGTCGGGCCTGAAATTGTTGTTGGCGCAGAGCGCGAGCAGCAGCGCCTCGTTCTGGGCGAAATAGTCGATGAGCCCGGAATCGAGCTCGGGCGTACCGGCGACCTTGCGCAGTGCAGCCGGCGAATAGCCGGTCAGTCCCATGAACTCGGCGAGCTGCGACGGGTTTTCGGCGAGATAGCCGAGGCACATTTCGCCGAGGGCCTGGGAGGTGAGTTCGATGGATTTGGGCAAGGGTTCGCGCTTTCGTAACGGCATTGATGTTACTCTGGAATTCGGGCACTAGACGAGTGCCTTCAGGCCCCTTCGGGGCAAGAGCCGAGTCGCAATGCCAAAGACTGTCATGATCGTTGAAGACAACGAGCTCAACATGAAGCTCTTCAACGACCTGCTTGAATCGCGTGGCTATTCGATCATCCAGACCCGCAACGGGCTGGAAGCGCTCGATCTGGCGCGCGCCCACCGTCCCGACCTGATCCTGATGGACATCCAGTTGCCGGAAGTCTCGGGCCTCGTGGTCACCAAGTGGCTCAAGGAAGACGACGAGCTGCAGTCGATTCCCGTGATCGCCGTCACCGCCTTCGCGATGAAGGGCGACGAGGAACGCATCCTCCAGGGCGGATGCGAGGGCTACATCAGCAAACCGATCTCCGTGCCTCACTTTTTGGAAACCATTGCCCGCTACATTGGACCCGCCAACTAGCTGGCATAACGGGCGTTTTCCCGAAATCGTGGGGTTGATGGTCTTTGACGGCGCGGGTGCTGATCGTCGACGATATTCCGACGAATGTGCGTCTGCTCGAGGCGCGGCTTTCGGCTGAGTACTACGATGTGCTGACGGCGTCCTCCGGACCCGAGGCACTCGAGATCTGCCAGCGCGGCGACGTCGATATCATCCTGCTCGATGTGATGATGCCCGGCATGGACGGCTTCGAGGTCTGCAGCCGGCTGAAGGCCGATCGCAAGACCAGCCACATCCCCGTGCTGATGGTCACCGCCCTCGACCAGCCCTCCGACCGCGTGCACGGCCTCGAGGTCGGCGCCGACGATTTCCTCACCAAGCCGGTCGACGACGTGCAACTGATGGCGCGCGTCAAAAGCCTGGTGCGGCTGAAGTCTCTTACCGATGAATTGCGGGCTCGCGCCCAGACCGGCCAGGAGATCGCCATCGAGGACGCCATGCGCGCTCTCGACGCGGTCGGCGCCGAGAACGGCTCGATCCTCGTCGTCGATAGCGACCAGCGGCAGGCCGAGCGCATGCGCGGTTACCTCGCCGCCGGCAATCGCGTCGATATTCTCTCCAACCCGGCTGATGCGGCGCTCGTCGTGTCCGGTGGCGAGTACGAGCTGGTGCTGGTGTCGATGGCGCTGGGCGACTTCGACCCGCTGCGTGTCTGCTCGCAGATGCGCACGGCCGAACTGACCCGGACGCTGCCGATCATCCTCATCGCCGAGGAGGACGACCGGCCGCGCGTCGTGCGCGGGCTCGACCTCGGCGTCAACGACTTCATCATGCGGCCGGTGGAGCGCAACGAGCTGCTCGCCCGTGTCCGGACGCAGATCAAGCGGCAGCGCTACGCCGTCGAGCTCCGGCAGTCGGTGACCAATACTCTGGCGCTGGCGGTGACCGACGAGCTCACCGGCCTCTACAACCGCCGCTACTTCGACCGGCACCTGTCGCTGATGCTGGAGAAAGCCCAGCAGCAGGACCGTGACATGGCGGTGATGCTGATCGACATGGACTTCTTCAAGTCGGTCAACGACACCCATGGCCACGACATCGGCGACGCGGTCCTCCGCGAGTTCGCCGACCGGCTGCGCCGCAATATCCGCGGCGTCGACCTCGCCTGCCGCTTCGGCGGTGAGGAGTTCGTGGTGCTGATGCCCGATACCGATTGGCGGCAGGCCCAGGGCGTCGCCGAGCGCGTCCGGCAGTCGGTGGCCGAGAAGGTCTTCGCCACTGGCAACACCCGCCCACTGGCGCTGACCGTGTCCGTCGGGCTCGCGCTCAACGAGAGCGAAGTCGATACGCCCGAGGTGATGCTGAAGCGCGCCGACGTGGCCCTTTATCGCGCCAAGCGCGAGGGCCGGAACCGGGTCGTCTTCGACGCCGCGTGATCGGCTTGCCGGAATGGCACCGGTAGAGTTAAGGTTACCAATTAGTTACGTTGTGGCCTTGGACTTCCATGGCGCGCAAGGCCTTGTATAGGTTGCGCCTAACGAACTGGCGCCCGCCAACAGGCATCAGTTCACAACAAATCCCTACGGTTCTCCTCAGGTCCGCCGCAACTCCTGGGTCCGTAGGGAGGCTGGTCCGCAGTGGTCAAGAGTGGCCTCTTCGACATACCGCTGCGGACCGGCCACCTTTCGTGAACGCCCGTTCCTGTTACAGGAGCGGGCGTTTTGCGTTCGTGATGCGGGGCGCCGCCTGTGGACGAAACCGAGGAAAACAAAAAGCCCGCGCTCATGGCGCGGGCCTTTGGTAACCGGCGTTGCCGCCAGCTTATTTGATCTTGGCTTCCTTGAACTCGACGTGCTTGCGCACGACGGGGTCGTACTTCTTGAACGAGAGCTTCTCGGTCTGGGTACGCGAGTTCTTCTTGGTCACGTAGTAGAAGCCGGTGTCGGCAGTCGAAACCAGCTTGATCTTGAGCGATACGGCTTTGGCCATTGTCGTGTTCCTTGAAACGGCTTGCCGCGCGGTGGTTTCGCGCGGCATTGAATTGGTCGGCCGATCGGCCCTGCGAAATTTCGGCGCAACCTACGGATTTGCCGCCGATTGTCAAGGCACTGTCACGTGCGCCGAGAACCTCAGACGTCGGACTTCGACGTATCCGCCCGGTTGGGGTCGAAACCATACATGTAGTTGGCCCACTGCAGCCCGATGACGGCACCTTTGATCGGCGGGAGCAGCACCAGCGGCAGCACGATCGCGGCGGGAATCATCGTCCACACGTAGAGCATGGGATCGACCGGGCCGCTCATTTCAGCATGCAGCATCCAGCCGACCAGCACGTGGCCGACGATGAAGATGGCGATATAGGGCGGGAAGTCGTCGGCGCGGGCGCTCGACAGCTTCGTGCCACACTCGGAGCAGGTGTCGTTGACCTTCAAGTAGCCGCCAAACACCTTGCCCTTGCCGCAGTTCGGGCAGCGGCACATCAACCCGCGCAGGATTGCCTGGCCTACCGAACGCTGCTCGCGGAAAGTCTGGACTTCGACCGCCATCGTCATCTCTTCTTTCTGGCGAACTTCCGATAGGCGCCCGCCTTGCCTCGCCCGGTAGATGGTCCTTTGCGCCCGCGTCCACCAGATGACGGAACGCCGCGGCTGCCATCGCTGACGAGCTCGAAACGCAGCGCGCCGGCAATGGGTGCAGCCTCGACCAGCTTGACCCGCACATCGTCGCCGATGCGGAAGGTCTCGCCGGTGTTGTCGCCGACCATGGCCTGCATTTCCTCGACAAACCGATAATAGTCCTGGCCAATTGTCGAGGCGGGAATGAAGCCGTCGGCGCCCGAATCCCGGAGCTTCACGAAGAGGCCCGAGCGGGTGACGCCGCCGATTCGACCGTCGAACTCGGCGCCCACCTTATCGGCGAGGAACGCTGCCAGCAGGCGATCGACCGTCTCGCGCTCGGCCAGCATGGCGCGGCGTTCGGTCTGGCTGATGTGCTCGGCGATAGCGGGGAGCTTGGCTTCTTCGCCCTCGGTCAGGCCGTCATTGCCGAACTCCATCGCCTTGATCAGGGCGCGGTGCACGATCAGGTCGGCATAGCGCCGGATGGGCGAGGTGAAGTGGGCGTAGCGGTCGAGGTTGAGGCCGAAATGGCCGTAATTCTCGTTCGAGTACTCGGCCTGCGCCTGGGTGCGGAGGATGATCTCCGAGACCTGCTGGATCTTGCCGTCGGTCCGCGCCTTGTCGAGGATGCGGTTGAAGTCGATTGGCTTGACGCCCGCGCCCTTGGGGGCCGGCAGCGACAGCGAGGCGAGGAAGTCGCGAAGCGCCGTGATCTTCTCATCGCTCGGCTCGTCGTGGACGCGGTAGATGAGCACCTGGCGGTGCTTCTCGAGCGTTTCGGCGGCGGCGACGTTGGCGGCGATCATCATCTCTTCGATGAGGCGGTGCGCATCGAGGCGCTCCGGCACGCGCACGTCGAGGACCATGCCCTTGGCGTCGAGGATGATCTTGCGCTCGGGCAGGTCGAGGTCGAGCGGACCGCGCTTGTCGCGGGCTTTCGCCATGACGCCATAGGCGGCCCAGAGCGGCTTGAGGATGGTGTCGAGGATCGGGCCGGTCTTCTCGTCCGGGCGGCCGTCGATCGCCGCCTGCGCCTGCTGGTAGCTGAGCTTGGCGGCCGAGCGGAACAGAACGCGGTGGAAGCTGTGCGAGCGCTTGCGGCCATCGGCGCCGATCACCATGCGCACGGCGAGCGAGGCGCGGTTTTCGCCTTCCTTCAGCGAGCAGAGCTCGTTGGAGATGCGCTCGGGCAGCATCGGCACGACGCGGTCGGGGAAATAGACCGAGTTGCCGCGGATATAGGCTTCGCGGTCGAGCGCCGTGCCGGGGCGGACATAGGCCGCCACGTCGGCGATGGCGACGTAGACGATGTGCCCGCCTTCGTGATCGGGATCAGGCTCGGCATAGACCGCGTCGTCGTGGTCCTTGGCGTCATGCGGGTCGATGGTGATCAGTGGCACGTGCCGCCAGTCCTCGCGCCCCTTGAGCGTCGCTTCCTTGGCCGCTTCGGCTTCCTTGGTGACGGCCGAGGGGAAGCGGTAGGGGATTTCGAGGTTGTGGATCGCGATCATCGAGACCGCGCCCTCGGAGCGCGGGTTGCCGATGACGTTGGTGACCCGCGCCTTGGGGATCATCAGCCGGCCGGTGAACTTCACCTCGACTTCGACCAGATCGCCGTCGCGGGCGTCCTTGAGGTCACCGCCGTCGATCCGCATCTCCTTGGACTTGCGGTCGATGGGCATGAGGCGCGCGCCGTCCTCGTCCATGCGGACGATGCCGATCTGGCCGCGGCGCGGCTTCTCGAGGATCTTCATCGGCCGCGCGACGTAATGCGGCACGGAATCCTCGCCGGGATCGATGCGGGCGAGGATGCGGTCGCCGGGGGCCGGAGCGACGCGCGAGTTCGGCTTCACCGAGACGCGGGGCGGGACGCCTTCGGCATCGTTCCACTGCGACGGATAGGCGTGAAGGTCGTCGGGATCGGCGTCGGCCGGGATATCGAGGACGGTGACGGCGGGCAGGGCGGCGGTACGCCGGATCTGCTTGCGGGTGCGGGCCAGGTGCCCGTCACCCTCCATCTCCTTGAGCAGCACCTTGAACGGGGTGCGCATGTCGCCCTTGATGCCGAAATGGCGCGCGAGGTCGCGCTTGCCGTCGAGATCGGGGAACTGGGCCATCGCTTCGAGGATGGCCTCCCGCGAAGGGAGGGTGCCCACCTGAAACTGCCGGGCAGCGGTTTTCTGCGCGGCCTTGGGTGGGACTTCGTTTTTCGTAACTGTACGTGGCGCTTTGGCCATTTGATCTTTCTTTAGGCGGGGTTCTCCGCCTTGGTCTTCTTGCTGGCGGCCTTCGGCTTGGCGGCTGCCTTGGCAGGGGCTTTGGCCTTGGTCGCTGGTTTCTTTTCCGCCGCGGCCTTCTTCGCTGCCGGCTTCTTGGCGGCAGCGGTGCGCGACGAGGATTTTTTGGCCGGAGTGGCGCCGCCCTTGGCGACGATCAGTTCGAGCGCCTGCTCGAGGGTGATCTCTTCCGGCTTCAACGTCTTGGGCAGTGTGGCATTCACCTTGCCCTGATTCACGTAGGGCCCATAGCGGCCGGCGCGAACCGAGATCGGGCCACCTTCGTGCTCGAAGGTCTGGATCGCGGCGGGCGCGGCGCGGTTGCCGCGGGCGAAACGCCCGCCTCCGGCGGCCTTCTGCGCGATGAGGTCGACGGCGCGGTTGAGACCGACCGTGAACACTTCCTCGACGTCGGGGAGGTTGGCGTAGGTGCCGTCATGCAGCACGAACGGCCCGTAGCGGCCGATGCCGGCGCTGATCGCCTTGCCCGATTCCGGATGGATGCCGACTTCGCGGGGAAGCTTCAGCAACTGCATGGCTCTGTCGAGCGTCAGGGAGCCCGGCTCCCAGCCCTTGGGCAGCGACGAGCGCTTGGGCTCATCGCCCTCGCCCAGCTGCACATATGGCCCGAAGCGGCCCGACTTCAAGAGCACGTCGAGACCGCTCTCGGGGTCGGTGCCGAGCACGCCATCACCCGAACCGGCTTCCGAGGCGCCACCGGCGGCGGCGTCGGCGAGCTGCAGGGTGTACCGGCATTCGGGATAGTTGGAGCAGCCAATGAAGGCGCCGAACTTGCCGAGCTTCAGCGACAGCTGGCCCTCGCCGCAGTTCGGGCAGCGGCGCGGATCGGAACCATCAGCGCGGGCCGGGAAAATGTGGTCCGACAGCATGTCGTTGAGGGCATCGAGCACCTCGGAGACGCGGAGATCCTTGATCTCCTCGACATGGTGCTGAAAATCCTTCCAGAATTCGCGCAGCACGTCCTTCCAGGCGAGCTTGCCGTCCGAAATCAGGTCGAGCTGCTCTTCGAGCCCGGCGGTGAAGCCGTACTCGACATAGCGGTTGAAGAAGCTCTCGAGGAAGGCCGTAACGATGCGACCGCGATCCTCGGGGATCAGCGCACGCTTGTCGACGCGGACATAGTTGCGGTCCTGCAGCACCGAGACAGTGGCCGAGTATGTGGAGGGGCGGCCGATGCCGACCTCTTCCATCTTCTTGATCAGGCTCGCTTCGGTGTAGCGCGGCGGCGGCTGGGTGAAATGCTGTTCGATCAGCGCCTGCTCGAGCTTCGGCCGGTCGCCGACGGCGAGCGGCGGCAGCTCGCGGCTATCCTCATCGTCCTCGGCCTCGTCGGTGCGATCTTCCTTGGCCTGGACGCCGTAAAGCGCGAGGAAGCCGGGGAAGGTGACGACCGAGCCCACCGCACGCAGCGCGATGTCGCGGCTCGTGGCGAAAACGGCGATATCGGCCGTGGTGCGTTCGATCTCGGCCGAGCGCATCTGGCTCGCGAGCGTGCGCTTCCAGATCAACTCATAGAGCTTGAACTGCTCGTCATTGCCGCGCAGCGTGTTGGGGTGGCGGAACATATCCGTGGGGCGGATGGCCTCGTGGGCCTCCTGCGCGTTCTTGGCCTTGGTCTGGTAGATGCGGGCCTTCTCGGGCAGGTAGTCGGCGCCGAATTCCTTGACGATGGCGCGGCGCGCCTGGTCGATGCCCTCAGGCGCCATCTGCACGGCGTCGGTACGCATATAGGTAATGACGCCGTCCTCGTAGAGGCGCTGGGCGATCTGCATGGTGCGGCTGGGCGAAAAGCCGAGGCGCGAGCTCGCATCCTGCTGCAGCGACGAGGTGGTGAAGGGCGGGTAGGGGTTGCGCTTGGTCGGCTTCTTGTCGACGGCGGTGACCGAGAAGGTGCCGGCTTCGATCGCTGCTTTCAGCGCCGCGGCGTCCTCGCCATTGTTGATGTCGAGCTTGTCGGTCTTCTTGCCGTCGACCGAATAGAGCCGGGCCTCGAAGCTCTTGCCCTTCTCGTTGAGCTTGGCGCCGATCGACCAGTATTCCTGGGCGCGGAATTTCTCGATCTCGCTCTCGCGGTCGCAGACGAGGCGGAGCGCCACCGACTGCACGCGGCCAGCCGAGCGCGAGCCCGGCAGCTTGCGCCACAGCACGGGCGAGAGGGTGAAGCCGACGAGATAATCGAGGGCGCGGCGGGCGAGATAGGCGTCGACCAGCGGCGCATCGATCTCGCGCGGATGCTGCATCGCCTCGGTGATCGCCGACTTGGTGATGGCGTTGAAGACGACGCGGCTGACCGGCTTATCCTTGATCAGCTTTTTCTGCTTCAGCACGTCGAGCACGTGCCAGGAAATGGCTTCGCCCTCGCGATCCGGGTCAGTGGCGAGGATCAGTTCGTCGGCGTTCTTGAGCGCGTTGCCGATATCGGACAGGCGCTTCTTGGACTGCGCATCGACTTCCCAGATCATGGAGAAATCGTCGTCCGGCAGCACCGAACCGTCCTTGGCCGGCAGGTCGCGGACATGGCCAAAGCTCGCCAGGACTTCGTAGTCCTTGCCCAGATAGTTGTTGATCGTCTTGGCCTTAGCCGGACTTTCAACGATGACGAGCTTCATAGGTAACGTGCTTTCGAGGAGTGGCGTTCGAACGGGCCGCAACATGGTGAAGCGGTTTGGGGCTGTCAACCGGCCGAAAAACGCTGCCCGCTCATTCCCCCTATGGGGGAAGAATCTTCACCGCCTGATGACAGCTACTCGCGGAGTGCGACCAGCTGCCCGGCCGACCACTCGATGCGGCCCTCGAGGTCGAGTTCGAGCAAGAGGGTCTGGACGCGGCCGGTGGCGATGCCGGTCGAGCGGATCACGTCGTCGATCGCGACCGGTGTGACGCTGAGGGAATCGATGAGGATAGCGCGCTCATTCTCCGAGGGCGGCGCGAGCTCGAAGAAGTCGACTTCGGGCAGCCAGTCGGGTTCGAGCAGGCTCGAGCGCGCCGGATCGGCCTCGCGCAACACGTCGATAATGTCCTGCGCATTGGTGATGAGGTGCGCGCCCTGCTGAATCAGCGCATTGCCGCCCTCGGCCCGCGGATCGAGCGGCGAGCCGGGGACGGCGAAGACCTCGCGGTTCTGTTCGAGCGCCAGCCGCGCCGTGATCAGCGAGCCGGAGCGCTTGGCGGCTTCGACCACCACAGTTCCGAGGGTGAGGCCGGAGACGAGGCGGTTGCGGCGCGGGAAGTCACGGGCCCGCGGCTCCCAGCCGAGCGGCATCTCGGTGAGAAGTGCGCCACCGTTTTCGAGGATTTCGCGGGCGAGCGGCAGGTTCTCGGCCGGATAGACCTGGTCCATGCCGCCGGCGAGCACCGCCACGGTGCCGGTCTGCAATGAAGCGGAGTGTGCGGCTGTGTCGATGCCGCGGGCGAGACCCGAGACGACGGTGTAGCGGGCATAGCCTAGATCATTGGCCAGCATGCGGGCGAACTTTTGGCCGGCCGCCGAGGCATTGCGCGCGCCGACGATGGCGACGTTGCGCTTCCAGTCGACCCGCTGGCCGCCAGCGATGGCGACAAGCGGCGGGGCACCGGAGATGTACTTGAGCAGGGCCGGGTAGTCGGACTCGCCCGAGGCGACGAGGCGGGCGCCGTAGCGCTCGAGCCCGGCGATCTCGTCCTCGGCCTCGGCGACACTGGGGATGCGGACGCGGTTGCCGGATCGCTGCATCAGCTGGGGCAGGGCGGCGAGCGCCGCCTCGGCCGAGCCCTCGCGGTTGATCAGCTGGCGAAAGGTCTGTGGGCCGACATTGTCGGTGCGGATCAACCGCAGCCAATCGATACGCTGTGACGGCGTGAGAAGAATCGCGCCGCCAGACATGTTCAGCCGGCCGTCTTCTGGCCGATCTTCGGCTCGGTGCCGGCAATCAGGCGCTGAATGTTCTGCCAGTGCTTGTAGTAGACGAGGATGCTCATGATCGCCGCCATGGCGGCGAAGGCGGTGCCGATGCTGTCCATGCCTTCGAAGATGTAGGCGAAGATGGGTGTGACAGCCGCCGCAGTGAGCGCGCTCAGCGACGAGTAGCGGCGGGCGACGGCGATCAGCAACCAGACGGCGCAGAAGATCAAGCCGACGATCCAGTGGCAGGCGAGCATCACGCCGATATAGGTCGCGACGCCCTTGCCGCCCTTGAAGCCGAGCCACACGGGGAACAGGTGGCCGAGGAAGGCGGCAAGGCCGGCGGCGTAGAAGACGAAGTGGGCCGACAGCTCGGTTTCGCCGCCGTTGAGGAAATAGCGGGCGATCAGCACGGCGGCGGCGCCCTTGCCGGCGTCGAGTAGCAGGGTCGCGAGCGCCATCCAGCGGTTGCCGGTGCGCAGCACGTTGGTGGCGCCGAAATTGCCCGAGCCGATCTTGCGGATATCGATGCCGGCCGAACGCGTCAGCAGCAGGCCGAAAGGGATTGAGCCGAGGAGATACCCCAGCACGACAGCGATCACGTAATTCATGTGGCAGCGCCCTCCCGGGTGGCAGCATGGCTGAAGACAGCGCGGCCCGCAACGAAGCTGTGCATCACCGCGCCCTGCATGCGAGCGCCCTCGAAGGCGGTGTTGCGCGAGCGCGACCGGAGCGTGCCTTCCTTCACCACCCAGGGGAAATCCGGGTCGAAGATGATGAGGTCGGCGGGCGCGCCGACGGCAAGACGGCCGGAGCTGAGGCCGAGGATTTCGGCCGGCCGGCTGGTCATGGCGCGGAGGATGGTGAGGAGCGGCACGTCGCCCGAATGAACGAGGCGGAGCGCTGCGGCGAGCAGCGTTTCGAGCCCGATAGCGCCATCCGAGGCTTCGGCGAAGGGCTGGCGCTTCACTTCTGAATCCTGCGGGTCGTGCGCCGAATGGATCGTGTCGATCGCGCCCGAGTTCAGCCCGTCGATCACCGCGCGCCGGTCATCCTCGGAGCGGAGCGGCGGCGACAGCTTGAAGAAGGTGCGGTAGGGCGCGACGTCGTTTTCGTTGAGCGTCAGGTTGTTGATCGAGATGCCGGCCGAGACGGCGTTCGAGCGACGCTTGGCGGCGGCCATCAGCTCGACTGCCGCGCCGGTCGAAATCTGCGCTGCGTGGTAGCGGACATCGGTGAGCGCCGCGAGTTGCAGGTCACGGGCGAGGGGGATGGTCTCGGCCTCGACCGGGATACCCTTGAGGCCGGAGACAGAGGCCAGCAGCCCCTCGTTCATCACGCCCTCGCCAATCAGCGACCGCTCGGCAGGCTGGTGGATCACCGGCAGGTCGAAATTGCGGGCATAGGAGAAGGCAGCGCGCAGCAGGGCGGCGGACTGGACAGACGAGCGTCCATCGGTCAGCGCGACCGCGCCGGCTTCCTTGAGCAGGCCGTACTCGGTGATCTCCTCGCCCTTGAGGCCGCGTGTGAGCGCGGCGGCGGGAAGAATATTGACGGAAGCCACCGCCTGGGCGCGGCGGAGGATAAAGTCGACCAGCGCGCCATCGTCGATCACCGGCGTGGTGTCGGGCATCAGCACGAAGCTGGTGACGCCGCCGGTCGCGGCAGCCTCTGCCGCGGTGGCGAGGGTTTCGCGATATTCGTGACCGGGTTCGCCGGTGAAGACGCGCATGTCGATGAGGCCGGGGGCAACGACGAGCCCGCGGGCGTCGATGCGCTCGGCACCGTCGGGCACGCCCTGCGGCGCGCCATTGGTGATGCCGGCGATCTTGCCATCCTCGACCAGCACGGCGCCTGGGGCGTCGCGGTTGGTGGCCGGGTCGATGACGCGGGCGTTGGCGATGACGAGGGGGCGGGTCACTGGTCGTTCCTCATCGGATCGGCGAGGAGGGTATCGAGCACGGCCATGCGGACAGCGACGCCCATCTCGACCTGCTCAGTGATGACCGAGCGCGGGCCGTCGGCGATGGCCGGATCGATCTCGACGCCTCGGTTCATCGGGCCGGGATGCATGACGATGGCATCGGGCTTGGCGTAGCTCAGCTTTTCCTCGTCAAGGCCGTAGAAGCGGTAGTACTCGCGGACTGACGGGATCATCTTGCCGCTGGCGCGCTCGTGCTGCAGGCGCAGCATCATCACGACGTCGGCACCCTTCAGGCCCTCGCGCATGTCGGTGAAAACCTCGGTCGCCAGCGCATCGACGCCGCGCGGCAGCAGCGTGCGCGGGGCGACGACCCGGGTGCGGACATTCATCGCACCGAGCAGCAGCAGGTTGGAGCGGGCGACGCGGGAATTGGCGATATCGCCGCAGATGGCGACCGTGAGGCCGGCGAGGTCGCCCTTGTGCTGACGGATGGTCAGCGCATCGAGCAGCGCCTGGGTCGGGTGTTCATGTGCGCCGTCGCCGGCATTGATCACCGAGCAGCCGACCTTCTGGCTCAGCAGTTCCACCGCGCCCGATGCGCCGTGACGAACGATGATAACGTCGGGCTGCATGGCGTTGAGCGTCGCGGCCGTGTCGATCAGCGTCTCGCCCTTCGCCACCGACGAGGTCTTCACCGACATGTTGGTGACCTGCGCGCCGAGCCGCTTGCCGGCGATCTCGAAGCTCGACTGGGTGCGCGTCGAGTTCTCAAAGAACAGGTTGATCTGGGTCTTGCCGGAGAGTGTCGGCAGGATTTTTCGTGGCTGCCGCGAGATCGGGATCATCGCCTCGGCGCGATCCAGCAGATCGACGATTTCATACTGGTTGAGCTGGCTGATGCCCAGCAGGTGCCGATGACGGAACGGCACACGGAAGGCGCCAGGGGCGCCGGTGGACGATGCGGGCGTGGAAGCGGCCATGCACTCCGGTCCTTCAGGTTCGGCGGGGTCTAGCGCGCGAGGGCGGAGGGCGCAAGCGGCCGAAGGGATTATCCCCGCCGGAGGCACTGCTTCACGAACGACGCAGCCGCTCCAGCGCGCCCTGCAGGATGTAGCTCGCCGCCAACTTGTCCACGACCTCCGCCCGCTTGTCCCGCCGCACATCGGCTTCTAGCAGGGTTCGCGTGACGGCAGCAGTGGAAAGCCGCTCGTCCCAGAAGGCGATAGGGACGTCCGTCTTCTGCGCCAGGTTCCGCGCAAACGCCCGCGTCGACTGCACCCGCGGCCCCTCTGACCCATCCATGTTGAGCGGCAACCCGAGCACCAGGCCAACGATGCTGTTCTGCGCGATCAGCGCGAGAAGCCGGTTCGCATCCTCGGTGAACTTGGTCCGCTTGATGGTTTCCAGCGGCGTGGCCGAGTACCGCATGCCATCGGAGATCGCGACGCCGATGGTCTTCGTCCCGAGGTCGAGGCCGAGGAGTTTTCCAGTAGGGGGGAGGGCAGCCAATTCGTCATTCATACTCACCACTCGCTCCGGCGTATTGCATGTGAGAACAAAGCGTGATCAACTACGTAGGGAGTACGCCTTACGAGAGAATTCTAATTGACCATACAACTGCGCCTTGAGAACTTGAATTAGTGCGCTAGGTGCACTAATCTGTGGGGGCAGACGATGTCGACGATCGCGAGGGTGGGGAATCTCAAGATCCAAGTGTTCGCAGACGACCACTTCCCATGGCATTGCCACATAGTCTCACCAGATTTCGAGATGCTTGTCGATTTGGGTGACCTGTCCATCACCAAGGGCACTCGCTATCGTCGTCACGCCGGGGAAGCGTTGGCGTGGATCGAGGCCAATTTAGAAGTGGTTCGTGCAGAGTGGAACAGGCTGAATGAGCGTTGAACCTTTCGAAGATGAAGCTCCGCTTCCGCGTATTGAGGCCGCCCAGGCTCTCGACGGTCGGACGGTTCGCGTGACTTGGCGTGGGGGTGGGACCGAAGATATCGAGGTCGCTGCCGCGTTGGTTAGCCGGCGGATTTTCATTCGTTTGCGAACTGATGACGAGCTTTTCAAGACGTTGAGGGTCAACGAGGATGGCAACGCGATCGAGTGGGAGGACGGTACCGAACTAACGGCAATTTGGCTGCAGCGGCTTGCTCCATCGGCTATTGCCAACGCTGAGTTTCGGGCTGCAATGGATGAACTCGGCTACACACTGGATGGCATGGCCGCGCGACTTGGACTCTCCAGACGGCTCATTGCCGACTATCGCCGCGACAAGCCCATTCCCGAAACCGTAGGGCTGGCTGTTAGGTATCTTATCGAACATCAAAAAAAGGCCAGCTAAGCCGCGCGCCTTCGGAAAGTCTGATCTCTTGAAACTCACCTGGTTCGCCGGCTCCACGATCCGCATTCATATCGGGGGAAGGATACTTGTGGCGGATCCGGTGGGGATAAGGGGGGTGGATGCGGGGGAGTTGGTGTCGGGGGCGGATGTTGTCTTCTTCATCGATGAGGCGGGGCAGGCGGTGGATCCGGCGCTTTGGCAGCCTCGGCGGGTGGGGGCGATGATTGATGCCGAGGAGGTGCCTGAGGTGCTGGTACATGGGATCGAGGGCGGGGCGCTGGTCGCTGCCGCTGGGGAGCCGCCGCTGGTGCTGGTGAAATCGACGATGGGGCGGGCGGGGCGGTGGGCTCGGGATGCCGTGGTGGTCGTGTTCGGGGATGAGGCGGATGTGCTGGCTGGGCAGGTGCTCGATGAGGTTGGGCCGCATCTCATTGCCATCGCGGCGCCGGACGCGGTGATCGAGCGGGCCGTGGCTGCCTTGCGCGACAAGGTCGGCGAGACGCTGCTGGTGGCTCTGGAGCCGGGGATGGCGCTTGAAGTCTGAGGTTGCTAGAACGCCCTCAGCCAATTGCCTGTTTCGGAGTGATCCATGTCTGTCGATGCTGCCACCGTGAAGCGTATTGGGCGCCTCGCCCGTATCCGCATCGAGGAGGGCGAGGTGGCCAAGTATCAGGATGAGCTCAATGCCATCCTGGGCTTTGTCGCGCAGCTCGACGAGGTGGATGTGGCCGGCGTTGAGCCGATGACTTCGGTGACGCCGATGGTGCTGCGCCGGCGCGAGGACAAGGTGACCGATGGCGGTTACCCCGAGAAGATCGTCGCCAATGCGCCGCTGACCGAGGACAATTTCTTCATGGTGCCCAAGGTCGTGGAGTAACGGCGATGGCCGTTTCGATAGCGATCGAATCGCCGCTGCAGGACGAGGTGCGCGAGCTGGTGAGCCAGCTGAACGACCACCTGCTGCCGCTTTCGCCGCTCGAATACCAGTTCAAGATGACCGTCGAGCAGATGGCCGACGCCGACACGACGCTGTTCGTGGCGCGCGACGAGGCGGGCAGGGCTGTTGGCATTGGGGCGCTGCGGGTGCTTTCGGCCGATGAGGGCGAGGTGAAGCGCATGTACACTTCGCCATCGGTGCGCGGGCAGCGCGTGGGCTCGGCTTTGCTCGGCGCCATCGAGGCGCTGGCTTTGCAGAAAGGCATGTCCATGCTGCTGCTCGAGACCGGGCCTGGCGACGGCATGGCCGGGGCGCACCGGCTCTACGCCAATTCGGGTTTCACTGTCCGAGGGCCGTTTTCGGACTATCCCGACAGCGAATGGTCGGTGTTCCTCGAAAAGCGGATTGCCGCGCCCGCCATCGCCTAGGTTGCGATTGTCACCACTGATCTATACCAACGGCGGGATATTTCCCGCGTCTCAGACCGCGAGCTTGCCTTGACCGATCTCACCCGCCTCACCCTTGCTGCCGCCCGTGACGGGCTGAAGCGCAAGGAATTCACCTCGACCGAGCTGACCAAGTCGTATCTCGATGCGATCGAGGCGGCGAACCCCAAGCTCAACGCCTATGTGGCGGTAACCGGGGAGCAGGCGCTGGAGCAGGCCAAGGCGAGCGACAAGAAGCTCGCGACCGGCGACGGCGCGGCGCTCGAAGGCGTGCCGCTCGGCATCAAGGACCTGTTCGCCACCAAGGGTGTGCACACGCAGGCGGCGAGCCATATTCTCAATGATTTCAAGCCCGAGTACGAGTCGACGGTGACGTCGAACCTCTGGCGCGATGGCGCGGTGATGCTCGGCAAGCTCAACATGGACGAGTTCGCCATGGGCTCGTCGAACGAGACTTCTTATTACGGCCCGGTGATCAACCCGTGGCGGGCGAAGAACTCGAACGCCCAGCTGGTGCCGGGCGGTTCGTCGGGTGGTTCGGCTTCGGCCGTGTCGGCCTGGCTCTGCGCGGCGGCGACGGCGACCGATACCGGCGGCTCGATCCGCCAGCCGGCGGCGCTGACCGGCACCGTGGGCATCAAGCCGACCTATGGCCGCTGTTCGCGCTGGGGCGTGGTGGCGTTTGCTTCGTCGCTGGACCAGGCGGGGCCGATCGCGCGGACGGTCGAGGATACGGCGATCATGCTGACCTCGATGTCGGGCTTCGACCCCAAGGATTCGACCTCGGTGGAGCTGGCGGTGCCGGACTTTGCGGCGGCCGTCGAGCGCGGCGTGAAGGGGCTGACCATCGGTATTCCGCGGGAATATCGCATGAAGGGGATGCCCGAGGAGATCGAGGCGCTGTGGCAGCGCGGCATCCATTGGCTGAAGGCCGAGGGCGCGACGGTGAAGGACATTTCGCTGCCGCACACCAAGTACGCCCTGCCGGCCTACTACATTGTGGCGCCGGCCGAGGCGTCGTCTAACCTCGCGCGCTATGACGGCGTGAAGTACGGGCTGCGCGATACCGGCAAGGACATCACCGACCTCTACGAATTGAGCCGCGCCGACGGGTTCGGCCGCGAGGTGAAGCGCCGCATCATGATCGGCACCTACGTGCTGTCGGCTGGCTACTACGACGCCTACTACGTGAAGGCCCAGAAGGTGCGCACGCTGATCAAGCGCGACTTCGAGACGGTGTTCGCGGACGGCGTCGATGCGATCCTGACGCCGGCAACGCCTTCTGCCGCCTTCGGAATCGGCGATGAGGACATGAAGGCCGATCCCGTGAAGATGTACCTCAACGACGTGTTCACGGTGACGGTGAACATGGCCGGACTGCCGGGCATCGCGGTGCCGGCGGGCAAGGATTCTGCCGGTCTGCCGCTTGGTCTGCAGCTCATCGGCAAGCCGTTCGACGAGGAAACGCTGTTCGCGGCGGGTCGCGTCATCGAGCGCTCGGCGGGCATCGATTTCACCCCCGACAAGTGGTGGTAAGCTACAGCTAGTGGGGCGGGCGGGGCTCGCCCGCAAGGGGCGGCGGAGTCGAAACAGCTTGAATAGCAGCGGTTTCGGCCCTATTTGCCGCCCATGCGCAAATTGAGACTTGTCGAGACGCCGGTGACGCCGGTGATTTCGTTCCAAAGGAATGGCTCCATGGCCGACGTTTTCACCTCCCTCGACTGGTCGGCTCCGCCCAAGGACATGTCGAAGCCGCTGCAGGCGCTGTGGTGGGTGAAGAAGGGCAGTTTCCGCGTTGGTCCCGAATGGGAAGAGGCGCACCGCATCGTGCAGGCCATGGAAGGCACGTTCGAGTTCGACTGGGTGCATGCGCTGCTGCACTGGATCGAAGCCGACATGGGCAATGCCGATTACTGGTATCGCCGGGCAGGCAAGCGCCGCGCGACGGCCAGCGTGAGCTCCGAGTGGGAGCATATTGCCCGCGAGCTGTCGGGCGTTACGCAGCACTAGGCTGAGATGAGCCGCAGCGTCTTCATCGCCGGGGCGACCGGGGCGATCGGCATGCCGCTCTGCCGGCTGCTGGTGGCGGATGGCTGGTGCGTGACCGGGATGACGCGGCGGGCCGAGAAGGCCGTGGCGCTTGAGGAAATCGGCGTGGTCCCCGTGGTGGTCGATGTGTTCGACGCCGCGGCGCTGACGGCGGCCGTGGTGGCGGCGCGGCCTGAGGCCGCGGTGCATCAGCTGACCGATTTACCGGCGGGGCTCGATCCGGCGTTGATGGCGGCGGCGCGGGTGCGGAATGCGCGGATCCGCGACGAGGGGACGCGTAACCTGATTGCGGCGGCGGTCGCGGGTGGCGCCACGCGGTTGATTTTGCAGAGCATTGCGTTCGCCTACGCGCCGGGGCTGAAGCCGCTGGTGGAGACGGCGCCGCTCGATCCCGCGCAGACCGGCGTGATCAGCCTCGAGACGCAGGCGATGGCGGCGCCGATGCCGGCCGTGGTGCTGCGCTATGGGCGGCTCTATGGGCCGGGGACCGGGTTTGCGGGCAATGACCGGCCGGCTTCGCTGCATGTGGATGCGGCGGCGGAGGGGGCGCGGCAAGCGCTCGATCGCGGTGCGGGCATCTACAACATCGCCGAGGATGACGGCGAGGTGTCGAGCGCGCGGGCGGTGGCCGAGCTCGGGTGGAGCCCGGCCTTCCGGCTCGGTTAGCCCAATCGATAGACCGAGACATGCGATGTCGACTCGGCGGTGAAGGCCGAGCCGGACCAGTCGGCGTGGCGCGATTCCAGCGTGAAGCCGGCGAGCTGAGCCATGAGGTCCATTTCCGAGGGCCAGATGTAGCGGTGCGGAGAGCGGAAGACGTGCGCGTCGCGGCTATTCTCGCTGAAGCGGAAGTGGTTCGAGACCAGCAACTGGTTGAGCGTGTCGATGGTGTCGACGCCGATATAGCCGGGCTCGGCGGTGAAGACCGTGGCGGTGCGGCCGGGCGGCAGGCGGCGCAGGTCCGGGACTTCGAGCTCGACGACAAAGCGGCCGCCGGGCTGCAAGTGCCTCGCGGCGTTGCGGAAAATCTCGACCTGGCCGGATTGGGTCAGCACGTTTGAGATGGTGTTGTAGACGAGATAGACCAGTGCGAACGGGCCGGGGACGGTGGTGCTGGTCATGTCACCGGTGACGACCGGGATGCCGGCGGCTTCGGGTTTTCCGCGTAGCTCGGCGATCATCGGCTCGCTGAGCTCGATGCCGGTGACCGGGACGCCGCGGGTGTGGAGCGGGATGGCGACGCGGCCGGTGCCGATGGCGAATTCGAGCGCGGCGCCGCCATTGGCCAGTGCGGCGAGGCGCTGAGTGGTCGCGGCGAGCAGGGCCGGGTCGAACATGCCGGTGCCGGGGGTGTCGTAGGACTGGGCGGCGGCGGCGTCCCAGATATCTTTCTGTTCCATGGTGTCCTCCTGAAATTGAACGGTTTGGGCACTAAACGTACATTTACATTCGCACTGGTTTTTTCACCGCTCCGCTTCATGCGCCACGATTGGCAGTATGGGGCGGCGGGAGGCTGCGGGGATAAATCGGCGCGTGTTGCTCCCCCCTTCCGCCCTGCCGGGCACCTTCCCCCGCAAGCGGGAGAAGGCCCTGTGGCACGATCGTGCCACAGCGGAACCTCTCCCGCTTGCGGGGGGAGGGGGACCGCCGAAGGCGGTGGAGGGGGGAGCGGCACACTCAGCACAGGCAGATCGCTCCTTGCCTCAGCGGTTGTCGAACTCGCTGCGGACCAGTTCGAGGCCGCGGCGGGTGATGCGGTAGGGGCGGCCTTCGGAGCTGGCGATGGCGCCTTTGCTCTTGAGTTTCCTGAAGATTTTCAGGTTGCACTGGTCCATCAGCCAGCCGTCGCGGTTGAGGCACTCGACGGCCGTCACCTTGCCATTGGGGGTCTTGGTGGCGTGGATGGCGCCGCCCTGCGCGAGTGCGTGCAGCACCCGCTGTTCCTCGCGGGAAATGTCCATTGAATCATAGCCTTAGGGATGCGTTCAACGAGGGCTGCGGCCAGCATCACGCCTGGCGGCAACCTGCTTCGTGACCCCGTGCCGACTGTCACGCGCTCAAGGCGCGCGAGCGGACGGGGTGTTACGCAATCTCCTGGTGGCTACGCATGCGACGTCTTCCGTTTTGGCTGCCGTTTCGAGCGCTTATCGGCCCGGAGTTTCGGCAAAACACGACACTCAAGTGCATTCTCGCACGTGAATGGGCCATGAATATCTGCCAGCGCGGACCTCGACCAGTGGCCCGGTTGCAATCGTGGCGGGGAGGGTGCAAACCAGCAACACCTTTAGCCCTCGCCTGAGTTGGACCCGTGACCAAAGCCCCCGCCGACTGCAATTCCAAGGAAGACGTGCGCGCCGAGATCGATCGTATCGACCAGGGGCTGCTGACGCTGCTGGCGGAGCGGCACGCCTATGTGACGCGCATGGCCGAGATCAAGACCGACCCGCATGAGGCCTATGACCCGACGCGCATCGAGGCGATCATCGCCAAGCAGCGCAAGCGGGCCGAGGAACTCGACCTCGACGAGGATCAGGCTGAGCTCATCTGGCGCACCCTGATCAACTGGAATGTGAATTACGAAAAGGGCATTATCGCTGCGCGCAAGCGGCACGGATGAGCTAGCCTCTCATCCGACGGAGGGCTCGATGACGGTGCTCGACATGATCATCCGCAAGGCGGTCGCCAGCGAGGCCGAACGGCTCGCCGACATCGCCTATCTCGCCTGGGAGAGGGACCTGCGTCCGTTTCTCGCCGGCGAGCTGCAGAACCGGCAGGCGGAGCGCCGCCGCCTGCAGGGCGCGGTGCACGACCTGCTCGACCGCACGATCGTGGCCGAGCGCGACGGCATCCCGGTGGGCTGGTGCGCGCGGGCCCGGGGCAGGGCCTATATCCCCTACCTGTTCGTTGCGCCGCTTTCGCAGAACCAGGGAATCGGCACGCTTCTGCTCAAGCGCATGGAATCGGTGCTCGAGCTCGAGGGCTGCGACCGGGTGCAGCTCGATACGCTGAGCGACAATGTGCGGGCGGTGAATTTCTACCAGCACCTCGGCTACCAGATCCTGGCGCTGAAGCACGAGGGCGGCCAGGGCCGCGACCCGCAGACTTCGGTGCGGCTCGAAAAGCGGCTGGCGCCCTATCGCGGCCCGCTCGAGACCGAGCAGGGGGACTGACCCTGATGACGGTGACGCTGCGACGGGCTCGGCCTGAGGAGGCCGCGGCCCTCGGCGATATTGGCTTTGCCGCATGGGCGGCGAGCGCGTTCGCCGTAGCGGATGCGGGGCGGGTGGACCGCGACAAGCTGAGGGCGGAGTTTCGGGCGTTCGGCTTCGACTATGCGGCGACGACGCTGGTGGCCGAGGCGGACGGGGTGACGCTCGGCTGGGGCGCGCGCGAGGATCGGGACCAGCGCATCTCGGATTTGTGGGTGGGGCCTGAGGCGCAGGGCCGCGGCGTCGGCCGAGCGCTGCTCGCCGCGCTGGTCGAGGAGATTCGGGTGGCGGGATATCCGCAGGCCGAACTCGAGACGCTGGCGAGCAACGCGCAGGCCGTCGGGTTCTACCAGCGGCATGGATTCGGCATCGTCTGGCGCAGGGACAAGTTTTCGCCGTCGCTCGGCTATGCCATCCACAAAGTGGGAATGAGTCGCGAGGTTGGCAGTGGACGCTGAGGATCGGGCAGGCGAGGCGCAGTCGGCGGCTCGCGTTCTGGTGGCGGGGGTCCGCGACCACTATGTGGCGCAGTTTCGCGGCTTTGTGGCCCGCGAATTGGAGGCCAGCCCCGGCGGCGCTTCCGAACTGAAGATCAAGCTGAAGGACGATGGCGAGCTGTTCAACCAGCTCTATTGCGTCGACTTCTACCGCGGGAGCGGTGGGGCTGCTGGCGGGTCTGAGCTGGAGCCGACGCACCTGACCTTTCCGGCGCTCAAGGGCAAGTTCGGGCAAGCGGCGCTGTCGCTGGTCGACCTGCGGTGGAGCGACGTGCTGATCCGTCACGACCTGGCGCAGGTTCCGGCGGACGCGATGCTGGAGTGGTTCCGGTGGTGGTTCGACCCCGCGAACGCGCGGCGTGATCCTGCTGCCGAGCTCTCGGGCAACATCCACTCGATGCTCGTCCAGCCCGGCGCGATCTTCGTCGACTTCGGCACCACCGACCCCGGCGCCTTCTGGAGCCTCCTCGAACTGCTCGAAGCAGCGGGTGCCAGCAACATCGTCGTCGGAAGCTCCAAGGCAGCGGTGGCCGGGGCTGCGTAAGTCGCGCCCGCAGAAGGCGTTGCCTTGCGACGGCCAAAGCCATAGACAAAAGCCAGAAGAACCAAGAGCCTTGCCCCATGACCCTTATCGACACCCGCACGCCGAACCCCAAGAGCTTCATCAAGGGGGCGACTGGTGACTGGGAAATCGTCATCGGCATGGAAGTGCATGCGCAGGTGACGTCGGAGAGCAAGCTGTTCTCCGGCTCGTCGACCGAGTTTGGCTCGCCGCCGAACTCTAATGTGTCGTTCGTCGATGCGGCCATGCCGGGGATGCTGCCGGTGATCAATGACGAGTGCGTGCGGCAGGCGGTGCGGACCGGGCTGGGGCTCAAGGCGCAGATCAACAAGCGCTCGATCTTCGATCGCAAGAACTACTTCTATCCGGACCTGCCGCAGGGCTACCAGATCAGCCAGTTCAAGGACCCGATCGTCGGCGAGGGTTCGGTGTTTCTCGACATGCCGGAGGGCCGGATCGAGATCGGGATCGAGCGGCTGCATCTCGAGCAGGACGCGGGCAAGTCGATCCACGACCAGCACCCGAACCTCAGCTTCGTCGACCTGAACCGGTCGGGCGTGGCGCTGATGGAAATCGTCAGCAAGCCCGACCTGCGGAACTCGGACGAGGCCAAGGCGTATCTCGGCAAGCTGCGGACGATCCTGCGCTATCTGGGCACCTGCGACGGCAACATGGAGCAGGGTTCCATGCGCGCGGACATCAACGTCTCGGTGCGCAAGCCGGGCGGTGAGTTCGGGACGCGCTGCGAGATCAAGAACGTCAACTCCATCCGCTTTGCCGGGCAGGCCATCGAGTTCGAGGCGCGGCGGCAGATCGACATTCTCGAGGATGGCGGTTCGATCGACCAGGAAACGCGGCTCTACGACCCCAAGACCGGCGAGACGCGTTCGATGCGTTCGAAGGAAGAGGCGCATGACTATCGCTACTTCCCCGACCCGGACCTGCTGCCGCTCGAATTCGACCAGGCCTTCATCGACGGGCTGGCCGAGGGGCTGCCGGAGCTGCCGGACGACAAGCAGGCGCGCTTCATTTCGGAGTATGGCGTGACGCCGTACGACGCGATGGTGCTGACGCTGGAGCGCGAGAGCGCCGATTATTACGAGGCCTGCGTGAAGGCGGGTGGCAGCAAGCGCGACGGCAAGGCGGTGGCGAACCTGCTGAACGGCGACATCGCGGCCTATGCCAACTCGCAGGGGCTGAGCGTCTACGAGACGCACCTGCAGCCGGCGCAGGTGGCGGGCATTGTCGACCTGATCGCGGCGGGGACGATTTCGTCGAAGGGCGCCAAGGACCTGCTGCAGGTGCTGATTTCCGAGGAGCCCGAGGGCGTGCCGGCGGAGATCGTCGAGCGCCGTGGCATGAAGCAGGTGACCGATCTCGGCGCCATCGAGAAGGTGGTCGACGACATCATCGCGGCCAACCCCGGCCAGGTGGCGGCAGTTAAGGCGAAGCCGACAATGCTCGGCTGGTTCGTCGGGCAGGCGATGAAGGCGAGCGGCGGCAAGGCCAATCCGCAGGCGCTGAACGAAATCTTGAAGCGTAAGCTCGAGCTGCCGTAACCTCGGCTCGTACGCCGGTCCGGAGGGGGACCGGCGGGAGGGGCTGGGGATGTCGAAGGTAGCGGTGATCGCGACCATTGCGGTCGTGCCTGAGCGGCGCGACGAGGCGGTGCAAATCCTGCTGCGCCATCGCGAGCGGTGCCAGCGCGACGAGCCGGGCACGCTGGTGTTCGAGCTGATGGTGCCGCGCGACGACGCCGACAAGGTGATGCTCTACGAGGTGTATGCGAGCCAGGCCGCGTTCGAGACGCACTGGAATGGGGAATCGCTCGCGACCTGCAGCCGCGAGGGCGACGGCTTCCTGAGCATCCAGTCGGGCATGTGGGGCACGCCGGCGAACTGAGGAGGGGACGATGGCGAAGGGGTATTGGGTGTCGCACCTGCTGGTGACGGACGCCGAGGCCTACAAGGCGTATCAGGCGTTCGTGCGGCCGTTCGTGGCCACGAATGGCGGCCGCTTCATCGTGCGGGGCGGGCGGATGGAGGTGGTCGAGGGGGCGATGAGTCCGCGTGTGGTGGTGATCGAGTTCCCGAGTTACGAGCAGGCGCTCGCGGCCTACCGCTCGGCCGAGTACCAGGAGGGGATGAAGCTCCGGCTCGGGATCAGCGTTGCCAATATTGCGGTGGTCGAGGGGTTCGACGGCTGAGTCAGAGCACGAAGGTGAAGAGCTTGCGGTCTGTTGGGAGCGGCGGCGGGGGCTGGTTGGGGGCGCGGGCGCTGCCGTAGCCGAAGACGCCTTTGCCGACGGCGCTGAAGTGCTGGTCGGTGAAGCCGGCGGCAGCGAAGCGGCCCTGGATGCGCAGGATCATGTCGTGATCGTCGTTGCGGCGGGTCCAGATCAGCAGCGCGCCCGGGGCGCAGAAGCTGGTGGCGGCGGCGGCGAAAGGCTCGTTATCCGTTTCGGCGATGTTGCTGAAGATGCCGGCCAGGATGACGATATCGGCCGGAATGTGGGCGGCGGCTGCGTTTGGGTCCGTCGCGTCCATTTCGAGCATTTCGAGGGGCGAGCCGAGCCTGGCGATGCGCTCGCGGGCGGCGCGGGTGAGGTCGGGGTTGATCTCGATCAGGGTGCCGCTGACACGCGGGGCATCGGCCGGGCGCTGCTCGAGGACGCCGAGGATATCGCGGGCGTCGCCGGCGCAGAGGCTGAACAGGCGCAACGGGCCGGGGCGGGCATCGAGCTCGGCGTTCAGCAGGTCCTGGATCTTGCGCAGGCGGGCCGAGATAGACGAATTGGGGTCGGCATATCTTTCGTGCCACTTGACGTAGTCGCGCACCTGTTCCCCCTTGGGCCGGGGCGTTCGGCGCCCGTCAGTATTTTCGAAGATGCCACCGGGCTGGAGACGAGACAATGACAGAAACGGCGGAGCAGCGGGACGAGGGCGGGGCCAGGCGCAAGTCGCAGGGCGCGTTCGTGATTGGCGGCGTGGTGCTGCGGTTTGCCATGCTGATCCCGGTAATTGCGCTGTCGGTGGCCTCGGTGGCGCTGATCATTTACGGCGCGCTCGAGACGCGGCACCTGATCGGGGCGCTGTTCGGCGACCATCCGGTGACGCGGGACGAGGCGATCCTGCTCGCGATCGAGATCGTCGATCTGTTCCTGCTCGCCACCGTGGTGCAGGTGGTGGGGCTGGGGTTGTACCAGCTCTATTTCCGGCAGGATTTGCAGCTGCCCAAATGGCTGAAGATCGAGACGCTGGACGACCTCAAGAGCAAGCTCGTGGGCGTCGTGGTGACGGTGCTCGCGGTGTTCTTCCTCGGCCGGGCCGTGGTGTGGACCGGCGGCATCGACGTGCTGTACCTCGGCGGCGCGGTAGCGATGATGGTGGTGGCGCTGACCTGGTTCCTCGCCAAGATCGACCGGCACGAGGACTAGGTCAGCCGGAACTTGATAAAGCGGTGGCCGGCGTATTCGATTTCGCCGGCGGGGGTGAAGCCGAGGCGGGCGAGGCCCTTCATGCGGGTGCGGCTGGGTGGGAGCAGGATGGTGATGGGGCTGAGCTGCATCTGGCGCCCGCGTGCGACCATCTCGGCGAAGAGCCGGGCGCCGTGACCCCATTGGTGCGGGAGGAGCACGAGGCCTAGGTCGACCTCGTCGCCTTCCTTCTGGAGGCCGCCCCAGCCGGCGAACTTCCCATCGATGCGGATGGCCCAGGGGCCGTAGCCGTTTTCCTGCCACTGCGCGTCCTTGGAGCGGGCCCAATCGGCGGCGGAGGTTTCGGTCCAGTCGTCGCCGGCGAGCGGCATGTGGCGGCGGACATCGGGGTCGGTGAGCAGCGCCAGCCAGTCCGCGGGCGGGATTTCGGCGAAGGCGTGGAAGCTGATTTCGGCCATTTTTCTCTCCCTCGCAGCGATGGGTAGCAGCCGCCCGGTGCCCGCGAAAGGCCTTGTGCGGGCCATGGTTCGGTCATGCGGAACCCGAAATGCTGCGATCCGTTGGGCCGGTAGTGATTTCGCCAGGAGGCCACAGATGCCCGCTCTCAACCGCGTTCTTTTCAATGTGCTGTGCAAGGACCTGTCCGGGTCGGTGGCGTTCTACCGCCAGCTGCTCGACCTCGAGACGACCTATGAGAGCGACTGGTATGTGACGCTGAGCCCCAAGGGGCAGCCGGAGATCGAGATCGGGCTCGTCGACCAGGTGAGCCAGTTCACGCCGCGCCATGCCTGGGGCATGCACGAGGGAACGTATCTCACGTTCGTGGTCGACGATGTGTTCGAGGTGCTCGATCGCGCCCGGGCGCTGGGCGCCGAGGTGGTGACGGAGCCGGTGGCGCTCGATTATGGCCAGACGCGCGGGCTGATCCGCGACCTCAACGGCATGGTGCTCGACATTTCGACGCCGACAGAGGAGCTGGCGTTCCGCGAGCAGCTGTCGCTGCAGCAGGAAGAGGCCGAAGCCGCGGCGCAGGAGCAGCCGGAGGACCGGCGCTGGGGCTATGACAATGGCCTCAGGCACTAGGCCAGTTCGCGCTCCAGGAAATCGATGAAGGCACGGGCCCGGGCGCTGGCCTGACGGCCCGCCGGGACGATGGCCCAGAGGGGCGCCGACGGCAGGGTCCAGTCGGCGAGCGCGGTGGTGACGGTGCCGTCGGCGAGTTCGGCGGCAAAACCCCAATGTGTGCTGACGGTGAGGCCGATGCCGGCGAGGACGGCCTCGCGGACGCCCTCGTTGGCGGTGACGCGGAGGCGGCCGCGCGGTTGGACCGTGACGGTCTCGGTGCCCCTGGTGAAGGTCCAGCGATCGGGGATAGCGGCCTGTACCAGGGTGATGGCGTCGTGCGTTTCGAGGTCGTGCGGCGTTGCCGGGATGCCGTGGCGGGCGAAGTAATCCGGTGTCGCGACGACGCAGCGCTGGCGGGTGGCGATGATGCGGCCGGTGAGACCGAAATCGGGCTGGGCGCCGATGCGTAGCGCGACATCCACCGCTTCCTCGATGAGGTCGGTCGGGCGATCCTCCATGACGACGTCGATTTCGAGTGCCGGGTGCGTGGCCATGAAGCGGCCGAGGCGCGGCACGACGTGGAGGCGTCCGAACGAGACGGCGGTGGAAATACGGAGGCGGCCGGTCAGCGCAGTGGCGGCTTCGCGGGCGGCGGCGTCAGCCTCGTCGGCGGCATCGAGGGCACGGCGGGCGAGGTCGTAGTAGCGCTCGCCCGTGTCGGTGGCGGCGAGGCCGCGGGTGGTGCGGCTGAGGAGGCGGGCGCCGAGGGCCGCTTCGAGCTGGGCGATGGATTTTGAGACGGCGGGCTGGCCGAGTCCGAGCTGGCGGGCGGCCGTGGAGAACGAGCCCGCCTCGACGACCCGGACGAAATTGCGCATGGCGGCCAGCCGGTCCATTCATCGCCTCAGGGAATGAGTGTTATCGATGTGCGCATTCTACAGCATGGCATGGGAATAAGTACATCTCCGTCATCCCTACGATGGAGAGTTCTCATGGGTAAGCTTCAGGACAAGGTCGCGATCGTTACCGGTGGCGGCAAAGGCATTGGCAACGCCATTGCTAAAGCCATGGCAGCGGAAGGCGCGGCCGTGGTGGTGAACTACGCGCAGAGCCGCGCGGCGGCCGAAGCGACGGTAGCGGCGATCACAGCCGCGGGCGGACGTGCGATTGCGGTGCAGGGCGACGTGTCGCGGGCCGAGGATGCGGAGCGGCTGTTTGCGGCGGCCGAGGCGGAGTTCGGACCGGTGAGTGTGCTCATCAACAATGCGGCGATCGGGGCGTTTGTGCCGTTCGCGCAAACGAGCGAGGCGCAGGCGCGGCAGATGCTCGAAGCCAACGTGATGGGCACGTTCCAGATGAGCCAGGCGGCGATCCGGCATTTCCCCGAGGCGGGCGGCGCCATCGTCAATATCGGCACGATTTCGAGCCAGAACCCGGTGCCGATGACGAGCATGTATTCGGCCAGCAAGGCGGCGATCGACACGCTGACGGTGAGCCTCGCGCGCGAGCTCGGGAGCCGGAAGATCCGGGTGAACGTGGTGGCGCCGGGCTATACTAAGACCGACCAGACGCGCGGGTTCGACGAGACCGATTTCGGTCGCGGGCTGCTTGCGGCGGTGCCGCTCGGCGGGCGGATGGCGCAGCCAGAGGACATCGTGCCGTCGGTGATCTGGCTCGCGTCTGACGACGCGGCCTGGGTGACGGGCGAGCGGCTCCGCGCCTCGGGTGGCGTGCACTGAACCACGCGGCAGGACGGTGGGCCGGGTGGCCCGCCGTCAGTTCGCGGTGGAGATGCTGCCGGTGAGGGGGTGGGTGCCGTCGGAAGTGACGACGAGGAAGTCGGCTGCGATGACGGCGCCGGATTTGCGGGCGGTGGCGGCGGCGGGGGCGGGGAAGACGGCGGTTTTGCGCTCGCCGGCGGACATGACCACGAGTTCGATGCTTGCCTGCTGGCGGGCGGCCGGGGTGAAGGCGACTTGGTAGCTGCCTTTGGGCAGGACGCCGAAATCGAACTGGCCGTCGGCGCCGGTGATGCGCGAGGCGACGTTGCCGCCGGGGTTCTTGCCCAGCTTGACGTCGACGCCCTTGAGCGGGGCGCCGGCGAGGGCCGCGATGGTGGTGAGCGCGACGAGGCCGAGCGCGAGCAGGGCCGAGCGGGTGATACGCATGGTCGATCCTCCCTGAAACGACCGCGTGATCATACGCCTGCCGGACCATCGGAGGATGGCCGGCAGGTTAATTCTTGGGCGGGATCAGGCCGGGGCGCGGCGGAGGCCTTTGACCAGGCGGCCGTCGATGAAGAGGAGGCCGAAGAAGATGACGACGATGCCGAGCATGTGGGTGAGCTCGAAGCGTTCGTGGAGGACGAGGACGCCGAGGAGGATGGCCGAGATCGGGGTGATGAAGGTGTTGAGCGACAGATTGGTGGCGCCGACGCGGGGCAGCAGCCAGTAGACGAGGAGGAAGCTGAAGCTGGTCGAGAAGACCGAGATGCCGAAAAGCGCGGCCCAGGTTTCGGGCAGGGTGATGACGGGGACGCCGGTGAAGGCGAGCGCGATGGGGATGGAGACCAGCGCCGCGCCGGTGAGCGAAGTGGAGGCGACGGCGAAGGGCTCGACCTTGCCGGCGAAGCGGCGGGCATAGTTCAGCGTCAAGGCATAGCAGCAGGTGGCGGCGAGTGCGGCGAGGAGGCCGAGCACCTGGGCGCTGGCGCCCTGGCCGAAGGAGGGCAGCGCGAGGATGATGGCGCCGGCAAAGCCGACCAGCACGCCGACGACCTTGTTCCATGTGGCCTTTTCGCCGCCGGGCCAGAGCTGGGAGACGATCACGGTAGTCATCGGGGTCATGCCGTTGATGACGCCGACAATGGAGCTGGCCACCGTCTGCTCGGCATAGGGGAAGAGGGCGAAGGGGATGGCGTAGTTGAGGATGCCGAGAAGCAGCAGCTGGGGGTAGTAGCGCCACTCGGTCGGGAGTTTCTTGCGGCTCGCGAAGAACACGACCCAGCAGATGGCGGCGCCGATGGTGACGCGGCCGGCCGAGACCCAGAGCGGGCTGATCTCGCGGATGAGGATGGCGTTGAACAGGAACGAACAGCCCCAGACGGCGCCGAGCAGGATGATGAGAGCCCAGTATTGCGGTTTCATATGCGGTATCCGGTTTCGTCAGACGTCGATCTTGAAGCCGAGCTCGATATCGGTGGCAGCCTTGCCGCCGAGCCCCCAGTTTTCGCGATCGACTTCGTGGATGAAGATTTTCAGGTCGCCGCGCGGTACGCCGAAGCGTTCGAAGGTTGTAGCAAGGGCGGCGTAGAGCCGGCGTTTTGCATCGAGCGAGCGGCCGGTGAACATCGACATTTCGACGACGGTGTAGCGCGGGCCCTTGCCATGCGGGGCGGCGAAGCTGTGGGCGGGGTATTCGAGGACGCGGATGTCGCGGTCGCCCTCGGGGACGCGGATGCCCTCGACGATGGCGGCCTGCACGGCGGCGATCAGCGCGGCGGGATCGGCGAGCCAGCCGGTGGCGGTTTCGATACGGGTGGACGGCATGAGCGACTCCGGTTCGGCGCGGAATGTGACGCAGTGGCCTGACGGCGTCGAACCGATTTTGACGATGGGGGTGATCGATTCCGGTGATGGGTGCTTGCCGTGTTTCGGCAGATATGTAAGTGCTTACATAAATTCTGACGGGGTGCGATCATGGAATATGTGGCGGGGCTCGGACTGGTGGCGATGGGGAGCCGGCTGCGGGCGTTGAGCGACCGGTTTTACGACCTGGCCGACGAGCTTTACCGGCGCGAGGGCTCGCCGCTGCAGTCGCGGTGGCTGGCGGTGTTCCGGCTGCTGCATGATCGCGGACCGCGCACGATCGGCGAGATTGCCGAGGCGATCGGGCAGACGCATTCGGCGGTGAGCCAGCAGACCAAGCGGCTGGTGGCCGATGGCTGGTTGCAGGTGGTGGACAGCGCCGACCGGCGGCAGCGGCGGCTCGGGCTGACGGCGCGGACGGAGGCGGCGCTGCGCGAGGCGCGGCCGATCTGGCGGGCGCTGCAGGAAGAGTTGGCGGCGCGATCGGGTGCGGCCGGGGTGGATGTGCTGGCGACGCTTGCGGCGCTGTCGGCGCTGCCGGGGCCGGAACTGGCCGACGCAGTGCTGGCGCGGGCGCGGGAACTGCGGGCCGATGCGGTTGAGGTGGTGCCGTTTGCGCCGGAGCTGCGCGGCGATTTCTACCGGCTCAATGCCGACTGGCTCACGCGGTTCTTCCACATCGAGGAGGTGGACCACCGGGTTCTGTCGGATCCGGGGGGGTCGATCCTTGCGGGTGGAGGGCGGATATTCTTTGCGCGGTCGGGCGAGCGCGTGGTGGGGACGTGTGCGCTGATGCAGGACGAGCCTGGGGTGTTCGAGCTCACCAAGATGGCGGTGGACCCGGCGGCGCAAGGGCTGGGGATCGGGCGGAAGCTGATCGAACGGGCGATCGCGGAATTCCGCGCGATGGGGGCGCGGCAGCTGTTCCTCGAGACGAACACCAAGCTCGCGCCGGCGATCCGGCTGTACGAAAGCGTGGGGTTCGAGCACCAGCCGGCGGTGCGCGAGGGGACGCATTATTCGCGGGCGAATGTTTACATGATCTGGCGGGGGTGAGGCGCCCTTCGGGCGGGCAACCTGCGGTTGCCGGACCCCTCATCCGCCCTTCGGGCACCTTCTCCTGCAAGGGGAGAAGGCGATGGGGCCGGGGGATTGGTGGCTGGATTTGGCGGCGCCTGGAGGCTGGTGATCAGCCCGGATAGGTCGCCTCGCCCCGCGCCACCATGGCTAGTGCTTCCGGATAGATGCGGTGTTCTTCGACCAGAACGCGGTCGGCGAGGGTTTCGGGGGTGTCGCCGGGGAGGACAGGGACTTTTGCCTGCAGGATGGTGGGGCCTTCGTCCATGCCGGGGGTGACGAAGTGGACGGTGCAGCCGTGTTCTTTGACACCGTCCTTGAGGGCTTGCTCGTGGGTGTGGAGGCCCTTGTGGAGCGGGAGGAGGGAGGGGTGGATGTTGATCATCTTGCCCGCCCATTTCTTAGTGAATTCGGGGGTGAGGATGCGCATGAAGCCGGCGAGCGCGATGATGTCGGGACGCCAGAGTTTCAGCACGTCGCCCAGCGCGAGTTCGAAGCCGATGCGGCTCGGGTAATCCTTGTGCCAGCGCCAGGCGGTGGGGATGTCGTAGGTGCCGGCGGTGGCGAGGCCCGGCGCGTCGGGCTTGTTGGCGAAGACGCCGACGATCTGTGCGGGATAATCGGGCGCCTTGGCGGCCTCGATGAGCGCCGTCATGTTGGAGCCGCGGCCGGAGATCAGGATGGCGACGCGTTTCTTGGCGGTCACGGGAAGGGCACCTCGGTTGGAGGATCGAACAGGGCAAGCTCGTCGGATGTAGGGCGTTCGAAGGCCGCCGACCACATCGTGAGCTGATCATAGGTGATTGGCGGGGATTCGGCGCCTCGCTCGGTGATGCGGGCGAAGAGGGTTTCGAGGGGCGGGTCGAGGAAGTGGAGTTCGGCCGCGGCGCCGAGTTCGCGGGCGCCGAGGCGGAGCGTGTCGCGCTCGGCGCGGCCCCAGGTGCCCCACTCGATGATGGCAGTGCCGCCGAGCCTCAGGAGGTCGCGGGCGAGCTGCCATTGCAGCGTCTCGATCGCGGCGCGGCGGGGCTCATCGTAGAGGTCGAGCGTGAGGGCGGCCATCCAGTCGTCGGGGCAGAAGCGGGTGGCGCCGAGGTGATCGGCGAGGGCCCGCGCCAGCGTGGTCTTGCCGGCGCCGGGCAGGCCGCAGACGATGATGAGGCGGCCGCGCCCCGCCACTAGAGCGCCAGGGCGCCGGTGAAGGTGACCGGGTCGCCAGTGCGTTCGGTGAGCTTGCCGACGATGGCGGCGGTTTCGCCGCGCTCGGTGAGGTGGGCGACGAGGCGGTCGGCATCCTCGGGGGCGACGGCGCACAGCATGCCGACGCCGCAGTTGAAGGTGCGGAGCATTTCGCGCTCATTCATGCCGCCGATGCGGGCGAGCCAGCCGAAGACCTTTGGGACGGTGACCTTGCTCAGGTCGATGTCGGCCGCCAGCGTGTCGGGAAGCACGCGCGGGATGTTGTCGATGAAACCGCCGCCGGTGATGTGGGCGAGGGCCTTGATGCCGATGCCGGCCTTCAGCGCCGAGAGCAGGGGCTTCACGTAGATGCGGGTGGGGGTGAGGAGCGCGTCGGAGAGGGTGGTGCCCTTCTGGAACGGCGCTTCGAGATACCAGTCGATGCCCGAGACTTCGACGATCTTGCGGACGAGCGAATAGCCGTTGGAGTGGACGCCGGAGGAGGCGATGGCGACGAGGACGTCGCCGGCGGCGATATCGGCGCGGGGCAGGAGGGTGCCGCGCTCGGCGGCGCCGACAGCGAAGCCCGCGAGGTCGTAGTCCTTGCCGTGATACATGCCAGGCATTTCGGCGGTTTCGCCGCCGATGAGCGCACAGCCGGCGATGCGGCAGCCTTCGGCGATGCCCTCGACGATGGCGGTGCCGGCTTCGACATCGAGGCGGCCGGTGGCGTAATAATCGAGGAACAACAGCGGCTCGGCGCCCTGCACGATGATGTCGTTGACGCACATCGCGACGAGATCCTGCCCGATGGTGCGGTGATTGCCGGTATCGATGGCGATCTTGAGCTTGGTGCCCACGCCATCGTTGGCGGCAACGAGGATGGGATCGACGAAGCCGGCCGCCTTGAGGTCGAACAGGCCGCCGAAACCGCCGATTTCGGCGTCGGCGCCGGAGCGCCGGGTGGAACGAACGGCGGGCTTGATTGCTTCCACAAGGGCGTTGCCGGCGTCGATATCGACGCCCGCCTGCTTGTATGACAAGCCGTTTGATGGCAGATTTTGCGCGTCGGACATGGGGTTAGCCGGGTTCCTTGAAAGGCCGCGTAACGCTTCGGATGTCGGATTCTCGCGGCGCTGATAGCCGCTCCACCTTACTCGCGCAAGCATGGCACGGTCGATGAGCCTCAGATACCAGGTGCTGATATGGGCGGGGCTCTTTCTCCTCGCCATTCTGCTGCTCTGGGTGTTCCGCTCGATCCTCTTGCCATTCGTGGTCGGGCTGGCGCTGGCTTACCTGTTGAACCCGCTGGTCAATTGGTTGCAGCGATTGCAAATCAGCCGGCCGTGGGCGGCGATGATCCTGCTCACCTTCGTCATTGCGCTGATCATGGGCCTGTTCCTCGCGCTCGTGCCGCTGGTGCTGCAGCAGGTGCTGGGGCTGACGGGGCGGCTGCCGGGCTATATCTCGGACCTGCAAGGACTTTTGCGCGAGTGGGCGCCGCAGTTCACCGACTGGATCGGGCCCGAGCGGGCGCAGCAGCTCGAGGGCAGCCTGACCGATCTCGTCGGCAAGGGCGTGGAGCTGGCGGGCGGCATCACGGCGGGGCTCGCGGCGAGCGGGCTCACGGTGCTCAACACCATCGCGGTGCTGTTCATTACCCCGGTGGTGGCGTTCTACCTGCTGGTCGACTGGGAAGGCATGATGCGCAAGGCCGACGACCTGCTGCCGCGCCGCTACCAGGCGGAGATTCGCGGTGTGCTCGGCGATATCGACCGGGCGATGGCGGGCGTGATCCGCGGGCAGGGCGGTGTGATCCTGGTGCTCTGCGTCTATTATTCCACCGCGCTGACGGTGGCGGGGCTGAATTTCGGGCTCGCGATCGGGCTGATCGGCGGGCTCCTGAGCTTCGTGCCCTATGTGGGGTTCCTCACCGGCTTTGCGCTCTCGATGACGGTGGCGCTCGTGCAGTTCTGGCCCGACCAGTGGATTTTCATCGTCATCGTGTTCGGCATCTACCTCATCGGGCAGTTCCTCGAGGCCAACATTCTCTACCCCAAGCTCGTGGGGCAGAGCATCAACATCAACCCGGTGTGGCTGATGTTCGCGCTGTTCGCGTTCGCGCTACTGTTCGGGTTCGTGGGGCTGCTGCTCGCCGTGCCGCTGGCCGCGATTTCGGGCGTGCTGACCCGGTTCGCGATCCAGAAATACCAGGCGTCGAGCCTTTATCTGGGCACGGATGACGGGCTGGTGCTGACGGCGGCGCCGGTGGGTGCGCCAGTCGAGGGGGTGACGATCGTTGCCGCCGATGCGGCCGCGACGGTGGCCAAGCCAACGCCGCCGCGACGCAGGCGGCCGACCACCAAATGAGCGTGCCAATTGCCGGCGATGACCGCCCGGGCCAGCTGGCGCTGGACCTGGGCCATGATGTCTCTCATGCCGAGGACGATTTCATCGTCGGCGAGGGCAACGAGCTCGCCTATGGGCATGTGGTGGCGTGGCCGGACTGGCCGGGGCCGCTGACGCTGATCGAGGGGCCGGCGGGGGTGGGGAAATCGCACCTCGCGCGCATATGGGCCGAGCGGGCGGAGGCGGGTTATGCGGCGCCCGGGAGCGCGGAGGAGCTGTCGCGGATTGGCGGGACGGTGCCGCTGGTGGTCGAGGACGTGGATCGCGCCGGCTATGAGGAAGCGGCCTTGTTCCACCTGATGAACCAGTCGATGCGGGACCGGCGGCCGCTGCTGCTGACGGCCCGGGAGCCTGTTGCAAACTGGCCTTTTGCGACCGATGATCTCAAGTCGCGGGCCAGACTCGCGGCCCGTTTCGGCATGGCGTTGAGCGACGATATCCAGTTGTCACAGATGTTCGTGAAACTGTTCCAGGACCGGCAGGTCGCGGTCGACCCCAAGACGATCGGCTACCTGGTGGCGCGCATGGAACGCTCATCGGGCGAGGCGGTTGCCCTCGTGGCGATGATGGACCGGATGGCGCTCGAGCGCGGCGTGCCGATTACCCGGTCGATTGCGGCCGAGGCGCTGGCGCGGCGCGAAGCGGCCGAGAATGCTGATCAAATGGCGCTGGACCTATCCGGCGCGGCAGTGGATGGCGACGATGATGAATGAGATGAGCGAAGTGGCTGCCGAGGGCGCTGCCCTGGCCCCGGATGCCTCCGAGCTGCGGCAGAGCCCGGCGCGCTTCGTCAACCGCGAGGTCAGCTGGCTGCAGTTCAACATGCGCGTGCTGGAAGAGGCGGGGAACACGCATCACCCACTGCTCGAACGGCTGCGCTTCGTCTCGATCTCGGCCAACAACCTCGACGAATTCTTCATGGTGCGCGTCGCCGGCCTCAAGGGGCAGCAGCGGGCGGGGCTGGCGAAGCTCAGCGCTGACGGGCTGACGCCGGTGGAGCAGCTCGAGGAGATCGCGAACCTCGCGCAGCATCTCCATCTCGAGCAGCAGGACCACTGGCAGCAGCTGCGCGAGGAGCTGTTTGCGGCGAACGTGGTGATCCACGAGGCTGACGATCTCAGCCCCGAGCAGGTGACGTACCTGCAAAAGCTGTTCCGGGAGGAGATCTTCCCGGTGCTGACGCCGATCGCGGTCGATCCGGCGCATCCGTTCCCGTTCATCCCCAATCTCGGCTTCACGCTCGCCTTCGAGATGGTGCGGCCGGGGACGACGCAGACGCTGACGGCACTCGTGCGCGTGCCGGCCAATCTCGATCGCTTCGTGACGCTTCCCAAGGACCTGACGCTGGAATCGCGGGTCGAGGTCGTGACCATCGACACGATGATCAACCTGTTCATCACCAAGATGTTTCCGGGCTACGAGGTGACCGGCGCGGGGTCGTTCCGCATCATCCGCGACAGCGAAATCGAAATCGACGACGAAGCGGCGGACCTCGTGGTGGAGTTCGAATCCGCCCTGCGCCAGCGCCGCCGCGGGCAGGTGATCCGCCTCGAAATCGAAAAGAAGATGCCGCGGGCGCTACGCCGGCATATCTCGGAGCGGCTCGGTGTGGCGGCCAACGAGACATTCGAGGTCGAGGGGTTTCTCGGGCTGGCGGACGCAAGCTGGATCTGCTCGATCGAGCGGCCGGACCTGAAGTTCACGCCCTACCTGCCGCGCTTTCCCGAGCGGGTGCGCGACTATAATGGCGACATCTTCGCTGCCGTGCGGGCCAAGGATTTGCTGGTGCACCACCCGTTCGAGAGTTTCGACGTGGTGGCGCAGTTCCTCGCCCAGGCGGCGCGCGATCCGGACGTAGTGGCAATCAAGCAGACGCTCTACCGCACCTCGCGCGACAGCCCGATCGTGAAGGCTCTCGTGCAGGCGGCCGAGGCGGGCAAGTCGGTGACGGCGCTCGTCGAGCTCAAGGCGCGCTTCGACGAAGAGGCGAATATCCGCTGGGCCCGCGATCTGGAACGGGCCGGTGCGCAGGTGGTGTTCGGCTTCATCGAGCTCAAGACGCACGCCAAGATGAGCCAGGTGGTGCGGCGCGAGAACGGCAAGCTGGTGAGCTATTGCCATCTCGGCACGGGCAATTATCACCCGATCACGGCCAAGATTTACACCGATCTCAGCTTCTTCACCGTCGATCCGGGCGTGACGCGCGATGTGAGCCGGGTGTTCAACTTCATCACCGGCTATGCGCGGCCGACCGAGATGGAGGCGCTCGCCTTTTCGCCGGTGACGCTGCGGCAGACGCTGCTCGACAGCATCTCGGCCGAAGTGACGCATGCCGAGGCCGGACGGCCCGCGAACATCTGGCTCAAGATGAATGCGCTGGTCGACCCCGAGATTATCGATGCGCTCTATGACGCGTCGGCCAAGGGCGTGAAGATCGAGCTGATCGTGCGCGGCATCTGCTGTTTGCGGCCCGGTATCCCGGGATTCTCCGAGAATATCCGGGTGAAATCGGTGGTGGGGCGCTTCCTCGAGCACAGCCGCATCTTCTGCTTCGGCAACGGTGAGGCGCTGCCCTCGCGCCGGGCCAAGGTGTGGATGAGCTCGGCCGACATCATGCAGCGCAACCTCGACTGGCGCGTCGAGGTGATGGTTCCCATCCTCAACAAGACGGTGCATAAGCAGATTCTGGACCGAATGATGGTCAACTACCTCAAGGACAACCAGCAGAGCTGGGAGGTGTTGCCCGACGGAAGTTCGGACCGGGTGCGGCTCAAGGAGGGCGAAGAGCCCTTCAACGCCCACGATTACTTCATGACCAACGCGAGCCTGTCTGGACGCGGCAGTGCCTTGCAGCGGGACACCGAGGATAGCGACGATTGAACCAATACTGGGGCGTTGACGCCGACCCCACCGCACAGGGCCGCATCAAGGGTGCGCGTCCGGTGGCGGTGCTCGATATCGGCTCGAACTCCGTGCGTCTGGTGGTTTACGAGCGGCATGCCCGCTCGCTGACCCCGCTCTACAACGAGAAGACCGCCTGCGCGCTCGGCCGCGGGCTGGCCCAAACGGGCAAGATTGCCTACGAGAATATCGACCGCGCGCTCACCGCCATCCAGCGCTTCGCGCTCGTGTGCAAGCTGATGCGGGTGGGGTCGACCTATGTGCTCGCGACCTCTGCGGTGCGCGAGGCCTCGAATTCCAAGGCCTTCGTCGATGCCGTCGAGCAGACGATGGGCGTGCCGGTGACGGTGCTGAGCGGAGTCGAAGAAGCGCATTTTGCGGCGCTGGGCGCCATTTCGGGCATGCCGGATTTCGTCGGCGTAGTCGGCGATCTTGGCGGTGGTAGCCTGGAGCTGTCGCCGATCGCCTCGGGGCATGACGAGACGGGCGAGACGCATGAGCTCGGCGTGATCCGCATGCAGGACGATGCCGGCAACTCGCCGCAGAAGGCACTGGCGCTGGCGAAGCGCCGGCTCAAGAAATCGAAGCTGCTGAAGGGGCAGGGCGGCAAGTTCTGCGCCATTGGCGGCACCTGGCGTTCGCTCGCCAAGGTGCACCAGGTGCTGCGCAACTACCCGCTGCACATGGTTCAGCACTATGAAGTGGCTGCGCCGGACCTGCTGGAGCTGTGCCAGCAGATCGTCGACGAGGCTTCTGGCTCGAAACTCTATCCCGGCGTCGAGCATACGAGCTCGGGCCGCCGCGACCTCGTGCCGTTCGGCGCAGCGGCGATGATCGAGGTGCTGAAGGCCGGGAAGTTCGACAGCGTCGTGTTTTCGGCCCTGGGGGTGCGCGAGGGCTACCTGTTCGGGCTGCTCGATGACGACGAGCGCGACGTCGACCCGCTGATCCAGATGGCGACCGACGTGAACACGCTGCGCTCGCGGGCGCCGGACCATGCCGACGACCTGATCGGGTTCACCGCTACCTTCCTCGAAGCGATCGGCATTGCCGAGACGGACGAGGAAGCCCGGTTGCGCAAGGTCGCGTGCTATCTCGCCGATATCGGCTGGCGCGGGCATCCGGATTATCGGGGCGAGCAGGCGGTGGACATGGTCGCCTATTCGTCGGCGACGGGTGTTGACCACGCCGGCCGCGCCTTCCTCGCCGAGGTGCTGGCGGTGCGCTACATGGGGCTGAAGCACAAGTCGCTGAGCGGCGAGATCATGGCGCTGTCGGGCGCGGCGGCGAGCTATCGCGCCCGGCTGATCGGCGCAGCGTTCCGCGTCGCCTACCCGATGTCGGCAGCCATGCCCGGCGTGCTGCCGCGCACGGCGTTCTCGGTGGAAAAGGGCACGCTGAAGCTGCATCTCCCCACCGATCTGGCGTTCCTCGACGGCGAGCACCTGCGCGCGCGGCTGGATCAGCTGGCGGGCGTCGCGGCGATCAAGGGGACTGAGGTGGTGGTTGCGGGATAGGCCCGTGCGCCGCGATCATGGCGTCGATGGTCGCTTCGAGCGGATCGAGATCGTCGGTGTAGATGGTCCAGAGGATCGAAAGGTCCGTTTTGTCGTAAACGTGCCGCAGCCGATTGCCGAGATCGGCCAGGCTGCGCCATGGCACGCTGCCGCCCAGGGCCGACTTCCACTCGTCGGGCACGTGACGTGATGCTTCGCTGATGATCTCGAGCATTCGCTCGAAGGCCGCGGTGCTCACATAGTCCGCCTGCACGTCGGCGAAGGATTTGTCCGCAAGCAAGGCGCGGATGCGTTCAATCGCCAGCTTCATATCGCCGAGGCGAAAAAGCGCCCGATCATCGCTCAAAATACGGGAACCTGATCTCGGCCGACGGTCCACTTGAAGCTGTCGTTCAGGCTGCGCCGCATGAACATGTTGGCTTCAAGACCGATACTGTCCTCGACGACGTGGGCAACGCCGATCAGGTCGAGCATCGAGAACTTGCGATCGTTCTCGATCTCCACCACCAAATCGATATCGCTGTCGAGACGATTGTCGCGGCGGGCGCGCGAGCCGAAGAGGGCCATGTGGGTGATGCCCCGGCCTTCAAGCTCGGGCCGAAGGCGCTGGAGTTCGGCGATGAGGTCTTCGCGGGCAATGTCACGCATGGCCGGCTCCTTCGCCGGGCAATATAGGCGATCCGAATGACAGTCGCGAGTCCGCGACCGTCCCTCACTCCTCGTCGTCGTCGAGGATGTCGATTTCGATGACGCCGCCTTTACTGGCGGCGAGGCCGATCTTGCCGTGTTTGATGGCGAGGGCCTTGTCGCCGAAGAGTTTGCGGCGCCAGCCCTTGAGGGCGGGGACGTCGGCTTCGTCGTCGAGGACCAGGGCGTCGATGTCGTCGGAGGTGGCGATGATGCGGCTGGCGACGCCGTGTTCTTCGGAGACGGCCTTGAGGAGGACGCGGACGAGGTCGCCGACGGCGCCCTTGGGGGAGGGGCCGCGATAGCGGTCGGGGAGTTTCGGGAGGTCGTTCTTGCCGAGGCCCTCGACTTCCTTGATCAGGTTGATGATTTCGGCGGCGGCGCTCGAGCGGCCGAAGCCGCGCTGCACGGCGCGCAGCTTGTCGAAGGCCTCGCCGGTGAGCGGGCGCTGCATGGCGAGCTCGATCAGCGCGTCGTCCTTGAGGATGCGGCTGCGCGGCTGGTCGGATTCCTGGGCCCGGCGTTCGCGCCAGGCGGCCAGCGCCTTGAGCGCAGCAACGTCGCGCGGCTTGTTGAGGCGGGCCTTGAGCCGCTCCCAGGCGTGCTCGGGCTGGACCACGTAGGTGTGGATCGATTCGAGCACGGCGAGCTCGTCCTCGACCCAGTCCCACCGGCCGGTATCGTCGACCTGCTTGAGGAGGGCCTTGTAGACGTCGCGCAGGTGCGTGACGTCGGCGAGGGCATAGAGCTTCTGTTTTTCGCTGAGCGGGCGGGCCGACCAGTCGGTGAAGCGGGAGGATTTGTCGAGCTCGACATTGGTGATCGAGCGCACGAGGTTGTCGTAGCTGACGCTGTCGCCGAAGCCGCAGACCGAGGCGGCGACCTGGGTGTCGAAGATGTTCGCCGGCACCTTGCCGGTGGCCTTGACGAAGATTTCGATATCCTGCCGGGCGGCGTGGAAGACTTTTCGCACGGCCTCGTTGGCGAGCAGCTCGTAGAAGGGCGAGAGATCGAGCCCGGGGGCGAGGGGATCGATGAGGACCGCTTCGTCTTCGGTGGCTGCCTGGATGAGGCAGAGCTTCGGCCAATAGGTCGTCTCGCGCAGAAACTCCGTATCGACCGTCACGTAATCAAAACCGGCGGCTCTCGTGCAGAAGGCTGCGAGCACGTCGGTCGAAACAATCATGTCCATCAGGACTCTTTTCTCAACCGGACTGTGAACGTTGAATAACAGGCGAATCCATAGGGTTCCAGCCTCGAATCGCCCGGAAGGCCGGTAACCTTGACAAAGGAGCGCCCCCATGCGCTTGTCCCGCGCCTTAACCGCCTTTTCCGAGATCTGAAATGACCCAGATGCACCGCTATCGTTCCCACACCTGCGCCCAGCTTACCGCGGCGAATGTGGGTAATAATGTGCGGCTCTCGGGATGGGTTCACCGCGTCCGCGATCATGGCGGCGTGCTGTTCATCGACCTGCGCGACCATTACGGTATCACCCAGTGCGTGGTGGACCCGGATTCGCCGGCCTTTTCGACGGCCGAGAAGCTGCGCGCCGAGTCGGTGATCCGCATCGACGGCAACGTGAAGGCGCGTGCCGAGGGCACGACCAACGCCAACCTGCCGACCGGCGAGATCGAAGTGTTCATCCGCGAGCTCGAAGTGCTGAGCGCAGCGACGGACCTGCCGCTGCCGGTGTTCGGCGAGCCGGACTACCCGGAAGATATCCGGTTGCGCTATCGCTTCCTCGACCTGCGCCGCGAGACGCTGCACGCCAATATCGTGAAGCGCACCAAGGTGATCGCCTCGATGCGGCGTCGGATGACCGAGATCGGCTTTGCCGAGTACTCGACGCCGATCCTGACCGCGTCGTCGCCGGAAGGCGCGCGCGACTTCCTGGTGCCGAGCCGCATCCATCCGGGCAAGTTTTTCGCGCTGCCGCAGGCGCCGCAGCAGTACAAGCAGCTGCTGATGGTGGCGGGCTTCGACCGCTATTTCCAGATCGCGCCCTGTTTCCGCGACGAGGATCCGCGCGCCGACCGCCTGCCGGGCGAGTTCTACCAGCTCGACCTCGAGATGAGCTTCGTCACCCAGGAAGACATCTGGAACACGATGCAGCCGGTGATCACCTCGGTGTTCGAGGAGTTTGCTGAGGGCAAGCCCGTGACCAAGGAATGGCCGCGCATTCCGTATGACACGGCGATCCGCACCTATGGTTCGGACAAGCCGGACCTGCGCAACCCGATCGAGATGCAGGAAGTGTCCGAGCATTTCCGCGGCTCGGGCTTTGGCGTGTTCGCCAACCAGCTGGCGTCGGACGCCAAAGTCGAGGTCTGGGCTATTCCGGCCAAGACCGGCGGCTCGCGCGCCTTCTGCGATCGCATGAACGCCTGGGCTCAGGGGCAGGGGCAGCCGGGCCTCGGCTACATCTTCTTCAAGGATGGCGCGGGCTCGGGTCCGGTGGCGAAGAATATCGGCGAGGAACGGACTGCGGCGATCCGCGCGCAACTCGGGCTCGCCGATGGCGACGCGGTGTTCTTCGTGCTCGGCCGGCCGGAGAAGATGTACAAGTTCGCCGGCGAGGCGCGGGTGAAGGTCGGGCTCGATCTCAACCTGACGCAGCTCGACCAGTACAAGCTCTGCTGGATCGTCGATTTCCCGTTCTACGAGTGGAGCGAGGAAGAAAAGAAGTTCGACTTCGCGCACAACCCCTTCTCGATGCCGCAGGGCGGGATCGCGGCGCTGAAGAGCGACAAGGATCCGCTGACCATCAAGGCGTACCAGTACGACGCCGTGTGCAACGGCTTCGAGATCGCCTCGGGCTCGATCCGTAACAACGAGCCGGAGACGATGGTCGCCGCCTTCGAGAAGACGGGCAAGTCCAAGGTCGAGGTCGAGGAGCAGTTCGGTGGCCTCTACCGTGCGTTCCAGTTCGGCGCTCCGCCGCATGGTGGCGCGGCGTTCGGTATCGACCGCGTGGTGATGCTGTTGTGCGGCGCGCAGAACCTGCGCGAGATCACGCTGTTCCCGATGAACCAGCAGGCCGAAGACCTGCTGATGGGCGCGCCGAGCAATGCCGAGCCCAAGCAGCTGCGCGAACTGGGGATCCGGCTCAACCTGCAGTAATGCGGGGGCTGCGGCCCAGACGCGACAGCCCGCCCGCCGCATAGGCGAGGGCCAGCAACCAGACGAACGGCGCCGCGGCGATGAGCCTGCGGCGCTGTGCTTTTGGGGCATGCCCGATCAGCGCCATGCCATACCAGAGCGCACCCGCGGCCCGGCGCAGGGACATGCTCGTGGCGGGGATACGGCGTGCGCGCATCCAGGCATGGAGGTGCTGGCCGCGCCGGAAGGCGTCCGCGAGGGACGCGCTGAGTGTGGCCGGGTAGCGGTGCAGTGTGACGATCGACGGTGCCCAGGCGGGCTGATCGGCGAGGCGGAGGTTGAACTCAGTGTCTTCGGCGATGCGCTGTGTTTCGAGAAAGGTGCCGTGGCGATCGAACAGTTCGCGCGCGTAGGAGACGCCGTGGCGGCGGACCATATCCCTGGGCGCAAACGGCAGTCGGCGCGCATGGAGCAGAAGGCAACTGGCCCAGGCGACCAAGGGCACCCGGCCGTCGGGGGCAGGGGCCGGGAGGATGGCTGAGGCGACCGCTGGGGCCGCCTGATGCAGCGCGAGTCGCTCCGCGAGCCAGTCGCCGGTCGCCAGACAGTCGGCTGCGAGGAAGGCGACAATGGGGGCGCGGGCTTCGGCGAGCCCGAGATTGCGCGTGAGGCCAGGGAGACTGGGCGTTGCGCGCTCGATGAGGACGATCTGGTCGAGCCGGTCGAAGAGGATCGGATGCAGGGATTTCGCGCCGGTATTGACGACGATGAGTTCGGCGGGAACGTTGTCGTCGTTCAGCGAGGCGAGTGCATCCGCTACCCGGACATCGCCGTGGATTGCCATGACCACTACGGAGATGGCAGGAGCGGTGGGCACTGAACTGCCGCGATGAATGGTCAGGTCGCTCGCCGGAGTGGCTGCGGGGAGCGGGTTAGAATCGGGCAATGAGGTATCGAGCTTGTTGACTGTGGACGTACCGGCACGGCGAAAGCGGCTGTTCGACCGGCCGCGGTGCATCGCGGTGTTCTCGTACCGCTATGACGTGCAACTGGTACCTGCCCTGATAGAGAATTTGCGTCCGGTGGTCGATGGCTGGATCAGCTGGGACGACAGGCAGGCGGCGGCAAGCTTCACCGGCGATACGGCGCGGCGAAAGCTGCTGATCCAGGCGGCCTATGATGCCGGAGCGCAATGGGTGCTGGCGATGGACCCCGACGAGCGGCTCGAGCGCCGTGCGGCCGATATGCTGCCGTGGATGCTCCGCATGCCGCTCGTCACCAGCTTCTCGTTCCGGCTGCGCGAGATGTACGCGCCAGACGCCTACCGGGTGGACGGGATCTGGGGGCGAAAGCGGCAGACGCGGCTCTTCCGGCTGTTCGACGAGCAGTTTCCGATCGCGCAGCGCGGCAGTTTCGATACGGCCGAATTGCACGAGCCATGGGTGCAGGACCGGCGACGGCGGTGGCAGACTGACCTCAACCTCTACCACCTCAAGATGATCACGCCCGAGCGGCGGAGGGCGCGCAGTGCGCTCTACAACGCGCTCGATCCGGACGCACAGTTTCAGAAGGTGGGCTACGACTATCTCGCCGACGACACCGGCGCCGTGCTCGAGAGGATTCCGCCCGGTCGCGAGTATGTGCCGGCGCATGAGGATGACGCGGGGCTGTGGATGGCGTCGCCCGACAGCGTGGACCCGATTATCCGGGGCTAGCGGTCAGTCTCGCGCGCCGCGCAGTACTTGCCCGGCCAGTTGCCGGAGGCGAGCAAGTAAGTGACGGGGCCAGCTGCTTTTCGCCAGCGCCTTAATGCGCCGGATTTTGACCGGATGGACGCGGTCGAACACGCGCATCTGCCAGCTGGCATCGACCTGAGCCAGAACGGGCAGCGGGTCGGCGCCCTCGATTCGGTAGCGCTCGGGATCGGCGAGCACCACGCTGAAATCGGCGTGCTGCTGGAGCAGGGCGCGGAGGAGGGTGGCCTGGCGGGCCAGTCGGTAAAGGTCGGAGCTTTTGCCGCTGACGGCATACCGGGCCCCCATCCACTGGTGGAGGCGTTCGCCGGAGAGGCGCTCGGAGGGCGGGCGGAAGGCGATCTGCTTGCGGCCCTCCTGGATGCGCCTGGTCGGGGCGAGCGGGTACCAGAAATCGAGAGGACGGGTGACCGGCACCTCGACTTCGACAGCGGCGAGAGCGTCGGCCGTGGCGCCGCGGCGCAGACAGAGCAGGCCATGGCAGGGGAAGCCGAGCTCCGCCAATGCCGGTAGCAATGGCCCGAGGGCAAAAGCCCGGTTGATGCGGTTGTCGGCAAAGTTCGACCACAGGTCGCGCGGTACCCAGGTCAGCCGGCGGCGGCGTGCGTCGACGATCACCAGGATGTCGGTCTGCGAGGTCCAGTTATCCTCGTCCATGATGGCGACGCAGATGGTAGTGGTGGTCAACAAATCCCTCGGCATTCGTTAACGGCGCAACGTTCTGTTAACCATCTCTTAAACACCTCGGCGATAGGCATTTTCTGCCTAGTTCGGGGGCCCGGATTCGCGTGTCGTGAAGTCCAAATACGTCAACATCCTGATGCTGCTCGCAGCGATCGCGGCTTTCATGCCGGTGATGGCGGTCGACTTCCTGCTCGATTCCTACGTGCGGGTGAAGGAGCGGGCGGTGTTGCAGAACGCCGCCGACGCCATCGCCGCCAATGTGCAGACCGGCGCCTACGACACGATCGCATCGCTGCGCGAAATTCTCGCCCAGAGCCCGTCGCTCTGTACGCCGAGCTTCGTCACCAACGTGCACCAGCAGATGGAGAAGAGCCTCTACCTGCGCGAGGTGCTGGTGGAGAACTATAACGGGGTGCAGTACTGCGACGCGCTGGGCAAGGAAGTGGTCTACTCGGCGCTCTCGAAGCCGCTCAGCATCCCCAACCACACCGAAACGCTGGAAGTGGCGAAGCTCGGCGACCTGACGGCGCCGGTGCTGAAGGTGACGCAGGGGTTCGGCGAGGCGCGCAAGGTGTCGGCCTTTGCGCCGCTGGTGGTGTCGACGCCGCAGAGCCTGCTGACGGGGCTGAAGCAGACGACCGCAGTGCGGCTGTCGCTCTCGGACGGCACCGAGGTGATGACGGCCGGTGACGGCAACGCCTTCGGCGACCATGGCGACACCGAGTTCCTGACGGTCGATGCCTTTGCCGGCGAGTTGCCGCTGAAGGTGACGGCCGCGGTGCCATTCGCCATCGTGCGGGCCGACTATTCCGACCTCGACGCCAGCTTCACTATACTCTGCTGCCTGATGTGCGGGGCGTTCCTGGCGCTGGCGCTGCAATATGTGCGGAAGTCCGACCTGCCGGCTTTCGACCTCGAGCGGGCGATCGCGGCCGGGGAGCTGAAGCCGTACTACCAGCCGGTGATCAACCTGCGAACCGGGGCGCTGGCCGGTTGCGAAGTGCTGTGCCGATGGGAGAAGAAGTCGGGTGAGGTGATCCCGCCCGGCGCCTTCATCGAATATGCCGAGGTGACGGGGCTCGCGGTGCCGATGACGGTGAGCCTGATGCGGCAGGTCAAGGCCGACCTCAGCGAACTCTGCCGCGACATGCCGGAGATCAAGGTCTCGATCAACCTGTTCGAGGGCCATTTCCGCGACGGCAACGTGGTCGATGACGTGCAGGCGATCTTCGGTGGCTCGGCCATCAGCTACCGCCAGTTGGTGTTCGAGATCACCGAGCGGCAGCCGCTGAGCCAGATGCAGACGGCGACTACCGTGATTGCCGGGCTGCATGCGCTCGGTTGCCGGGTTGCGATGGACGATGCGGGCACCGGCCACTCGAACCTTGCCTACATGCAGACGCTGGGCGTCGACGTGATCAAGATCGACCGGGTGTTCACCGACATGGTGAAGGAGGGCACGACGCAGGTGCCGGTGCTCGATGGGCTGATCACCATGGCGCATGACCTCGGCACCGAGATCGTGGCCGAAGGCGTCGAGACCGAGGCGCAGGCGCTGTATCTGCGCGCTCGCGGCGTGGTGCATGCGCAGGGCTACCTGTTCGCGCCGGCGCTGCGGGTGTCGCCGTTCCGCGATCTCGCCCGGGCGCTCAACGGCGCGGGCAAGGTGGAGACGGCGCGTCCGGCAATTTCCGCGGCGTAAGGAAACGAAGCGGTCAGTTTCCCGCGCGTGTCGCCTTCCATTGGCGGGCGTTTGGTGGCACTCCATCCAGACTCTGCGGGAGGGCCTGAATGTCTGCCGACGTGAATGAACAGCGCAAGGCGTTGCGCGAAGCGGCGCTGCACTTCCATGAGTTCCCCAAGCCCGGCAAGCTCGAGATCCAGGCGACCAAGCCGCTCGGCAACCAGCGCGACCTCTCCCTTGCCTATTCGCCCGGCGTCGCGGCTCCCTGCGAGGAGATCGCGGAGTTCCCCGAGGCGGTGACGAAGTACACCTCGCGCGGCAACCTCGTGGCGGTGATCTCGAACGGCACGGCCGTGCTGGGGCTCGGCAATATCGGCGCGCTCGCCAGTAAGCCGGTGATGGAAGGCAAGGCGGTGCTGTTCAAGAAGTTCGCCGGCATCGATGTGTTCGACATCGAGATCGACGAGCAGGACCCGCTCAAATTCATCGAAGTGGTGCGGCCGCTCGAGCCGACCTTCGGCGGCATCAACCTCGAGGACATCAAGGCGCCCGAGTGCTTCCTGATCGAGGAAGCGCTGCGCGAGCGCATGAAGATTCCGGTGTTCCACGACGACCAGCACGGCACGGCAATCATTGTCGGCGCGGCAGTGCTGAACGGGCTGGAACTCGCGGGCAAGAAGATCGACGAGGTGAAGATCTGCACCTCGGGCGCGGGCGCGGCGGCGATCGCCTGCCTCAACGTGCTGCTGGCGCTGGGCGCGAAGCTCGAGAATATCTGGGTGGCGGACAAGGACGGGCTGCTGACCTACCGCCGCAACGACGTGAACGACAAATGGCGCGGGAAGTTCTGCCGGCATGACAGCGAGGCGACGTCGCTGGCCGAGGTGATCGACGGGGCGGACGTGTTCCTCGGGCTCTCGGCCGCGGGGGCGCTGAAGCCCGAAATGCTGATGAAGATGGGGCCGAACCCGCTGATCCTGGCGCTCGCCAACCCCAACCCCGAGATCATGCCGGAAGTCGCCAAGGAGCTGCGGCCGGACGCCATGGTGTGCACCGGGCGGTCGGACTATTCCAACCAGGTCAACAACGTCCTCTGCTTCCCCTACATCTTCCGCGGCGCGCTCGATGTGGGCGCGACCGCGATCAACGAGGAGATGAAGCTCGCGGCGGTGAAGGCCATCGCCAAGCTGGCGCATGACCCGGGGCTTGAAGTGTCGCCGAACGGGCAACCGGCGGTGTATGGGCCGAACCACATCATCCCCAACCCCTTCGACCAGCGGCTGATCCTCCGCATTGCGCCGGCGGTGGCGCGGGCGGCGATGGAATCGGGCGTGGCGAAGCGGCCGATCGCCGATTTCGACGCCTACCAGGACAGCCTCAACCGCTTCGTCTTCCGCTCGGGCCTCGTGATGAAGCCGGTGATCGACCGGGTGGTGGGGCAGCAGAAGCGCGTGGCCTTCGCCGACGGCGAAGACGAGCGCGTGCTGCGCGCGGCGCAGGTGCTGATCGAGGACCGCATGGCGCTGCCGATCCTGATCGGCCGCCCGCAGGTGATCGAGAGCCGGCTGCAGCGCTTTGGCCTCTCGATCAAGGCGGGGCGCGATTTCGAGGTGATCAACCCCGAGGATGATCCGCGCTACCGCGACTATGTCGACCTGTTCCACTCGTTGGTCGGCCGCTCGGGCGTGACGCCGGATATCGCGCGAACCATCGTGCGCACCAGCACCACGGTGATCGCGGCGCTGGCCGTGAAGCGGGGCGACGCCGACGCGATGCTCTGTGGCTTCCAGGGCCGCTACATCAAGCATGTGCGCGACATCCGCTCGATCATCGGGCTGCAGGATGGGATCAAGGACGTCGCGGCGCTCTCGATGCTGATCATGCCGCGCGGCGCGTTCTTCCTCGCCGACACGTATGTCAACATGGACCCGACGCCCGAGGAGCTGGTGTCGATCGCGCTCCAGGCGCGCGACCACCTCAAGCGCTTCAACATCGAGGCGCGGGCGGCGTTGCTCAGCTACTCGAACTTCGGTTCGCGCGACGGCGATACGGCGTTCAAGATGCGCGAGGCCTACCGGCTGCTGCATGCGGCAGCGCCCGACATGATCATCGAGGGCGAGATGCAGGGCGACCTGGCGCTCAACGAGGAGCTGCGCGAGCGCTACATCCCGGGCTCGGTGCTGAAGGGCGAGGCGAACCTGCTGCTGTTCCCCAACCTCGACAGCGCCAACCTCTCGATGACGCTGCTCAAGGAAATGAACAATGCGCTGGCGGTGGGGCCGATCCTGATGGGGCCGCGGGCGCCGGCGCATATTCTCGCCCCCTCGACCACCAGCCGCGGAATCGTCAATATGACGGCGATCGCCGCCAGCGAAGCGGTGACGCTTTCGGAGAGAAGTGCATGATCCGGCATACGGTTGTTTTTGTTCTGAAGCACGATCACGGCTCGCTGCAGGAAAAGGCCTTCCTGCGCGACGCGCTGGTGCTGACCGAGATTCCCGGGGTGACGAAGTTCGAGCAGCTCAAGCAGGTGAGCAAGAAGAACGACTACGAGTTCGGCTTCTCGATGGAGTTCAAGGACCAGGCTGCCTACGACGCCTACAACGTGCACCCCAAGCACGTGAAGTTCGTGAAGGAGCGCTGGGAACGCGAGGTGGAGCGCTTCCTCGAGATCGACTACGTAGCGATCTGATTTTTCGCGCGGGCGCTGTCGAAACCGCCGGTTGCCGTTCGGCTATAAGGGAACGCAACACGAGGTCGCGACATGCGCTTTGCCTGCCTGGTTTATTTCGATCCCACCACCGCTTTTGACGGCTCGCCCGAGAACGTGGCGACCCTGAACGACGCCGAGGCGAACCGGCAGGAACTGCTCGCCGCAGGCATCGCCGCCGAGGCGCTGACCCTGCCGGCATCGGCGATCACGGTTCGCGTGCGCGGCGAGAAGATACTCCAGAGCGACGGACCCTTCGCCGAGACGAAGGAAGTGCTGGGCGGCTTCTACGTGATCGAGGCGGCGGACATTCACGCCGCGCTGGAGGTTGCCGCGCGGAACCCGATGGCTCGACTTGGGGCCGTCGAAGTGCGGCCGATGGTGGATTTCAGCCAGGCGCGGCCGGTGATTTAGGCCGCGCTGGGTCCGCCGGTCGGTGGCGCCTTCTTGCGAGCGCGGCTCGCGGCGCGCTGCCAGGCGGCTGGCGCGCCGACAAATCGATCCGCTACTGTAGTTTCCAGAGGTCAAGTTAGCAGTGCTACGCCCTTGAACAAAGTGCAGGCGGGGAACTTATCATCCCACCGTCATCTGATCGGGGGGTGGAGATGGCGTACTCGGGAGGAACTGACCTTCGTAGAACCGCTTGGGGCGCGACGGCCAAACTGGCGGTAGCGCGGGGCTTTGCTTCTGGCCTGGTGTGGATGGTGATCCTTCTCATCGTTCCCTCTCTCGCGAGAGGGAACATGGTGGTGATCCTACTCTTCCCGCTGGCTCTTGCTGTGTTTGGTCTACCTATATCGCTGCTGATATTCTGGGTTGGCAGGCTGTTGGGTATGTTTATGCCGCTGGCCGGAGCTCTGTACTCAATGTGCGGAGCACTCGTCATGTGCCTCGGCGATCCGCTGGTGTACCTCGTCAACAAGATGTACCCGGCGCTGCTCAACGTTTCCGATTTCGGGTTCTTCAACCTGAGCCCGCTGATCGTGATCAGCTATCCTGAATGATATGATTGTCTGTCGACCAGCGGACGTTGCGTTCGGTGACGGCTATATCGAGATAGGCCTGCGGCAGATCGCGAAGAGTGCTGTGTTTGAATACCAGCTCCAGCGTCGGACCCCGCTAGAAGCCTTGCTGCTCTTTGGTCTCGTCGGGGCATGCCTCGTGGCCCTGCTCTTTGTTCGCGTGGTGGCCGGCTGGATCGGCCTCGCATTGCTGGGCGCTGCGTTTACTGCCGGAGCGTTCTGGGAGATGGGCAGGCCGTACGTACTGGTTATGCATGTGCACGGACTTGGCGCAGTCGAGGTGCGTAACCTCACGCTCGCACAAGCGGAAGCTGCCGCGATCGAACTGGCGGAGGAATAGATGGCAACAGTCGTCAGGGTAGAGACTTGGACCTGCCCAAACCACAGCCGCTGCGGGGCGTGGGCTTATCTCAAGTACTACGACTGTGGATGCATGCGGGTGGAGTGGCAAGATCGCGGCACCTACGATCCCAAGCGATGCGCGCCCAATCCGCGAGACATCAATGGTCCTAACTATCCCCGCTGCGGAGCCTGAGCGCTACTGGAACGCCGTCTCCGCGAAACTCCTCAACTTGCGGGAGTGCAGGCGCTCGGGCGGTTGGTCGCGGAGGATTTCCATGGCGCGGAGGCCGATCTGGAAGTGGCGGTTGACCTGGGTGCGGTAGAAGTCGGAGGCCATGCCGGGGAGTTTCAGTTCGCCGTGGAGGGGCTTGTCGGAAACGCATAGCAGCGTGCCGTAAGGGACGCGGAAGCGGAAGCCGTTGGCGGCGATGGTGGCTGATTCCATGTCGAGGGCGACGGCGCGGCTCTGGGAGAGCTGGCGGGTGATCGACGCCTGGTCGCGGAGTTCCCAGTTGCGGTTGTCGAAGGTGGCGACGGTGCCGGTGCGCATAATGCGCTTAGTTTCGATGCCTTCGGTATGGGTGACCTCGGCCACGGCCCGTTCGAGCGCGACCTGGACCTCGGCCAGAGCCGGGATGGGGACAGTGACGGGCAGGTCGGCGTCGAGCACGTGGTCTTCGCGCAGGTAGGCGTGGGCGAGGACGTAGTCGCCGAGCTCCTGGCTGTTACGCAGGCCGGCGCAGTGGCCGAGCATGATCCAGGCGTGCGGACGGAGCACGGCGATGTGGTCGGTGATCGTCTTGGCGTTGGACGGGCCGACGCCGATGTTGACGATGGTGATGCCGCGGTTGCGGCCCATGGTGAGGTGCAGCGCCGGCATCTGGGGGATGCGGGTGGCGCGCTGGCCGGTCGCGCCGCCGCCGAGGCGGGCATTGCGGGTGGTGTAGCCGCCGGGCTCGACGAAGCTCTCGTAGTCGGGGTGGCCGTCGAGCATGAACTGCTGCGCCACGCGGGCGAACTCGTCCATGTAGAAGGCATAGTTGGTGAAGATCACGAAATTCTGGAAGTGATCGGGCTCGGTGCCGGTGTAGTGCGCGAGGCGCTGCAGCGAATAGTCGACGCGCGGCGCGGTGAAGTGGGCGAGCGGGTAGGGGCCGCCGGGCGGGGGCACGAAGGTGCCGTTGGCGATCTCGTCGTCGGTGTCCTGCAGGTCGGGCACGTCGAACAGGTCGCGGAGCGGAATGGGGAGCGCGTTGATCGCTTCACCGTCGATGCGCTCGGTGGTGGGGATGGCGAAGTGGAGCGGGATGCGGGTCGTCGACTCGCCCACTTCGATGGCGCCGCCATGGTTGGCGAGGATCACCGTGAACTGCTCGATGAGGTAACTCTTGAACAGGTCGGGCGCGGTGACCGTGGTGCGGTAGAGGCCGGGGGTGTGGAGATAGCCATAGGGCAGGGTCGAGTCGGTCTTGCCGTAGCTCTTCGAGGTGACCTGCACCTCGGGATAGAAGGCGCGGACGCGGCCCTTGGGCACATGGCCCTTGGTGAGGCTGATCAGCTGGTCGCGGATGAAACCGGTGTTCCGCTGGTAGATTTCCGAGATGTAGGCCCAGGCAGCGACGGGGTCGGTGAAGGCCTTCTTGGCCATGGGCTCGGGAGTAATGGTGTCCATGTTGTTCTCGTTGGCAATGGGCGCTTCTTGGCGGGAGCGCCGCTTTGCAGGCCATCCTTAAGGGCTGAGCTTTGGCGAGGCAATTACCTTACCGGCAGTTCATGAATCTCACATTCGGGCGAGGGGGCTTTTCCCGCCGCAAAGGGTCGCCATCTTTAGGGTCAGTTCACTGGACCACTGCAAACGACCCATGCACCGGTGGACTCGAGAGGAGATATTCGCCGCTGCCCCCAAGCCCTCAACAGTGCGGCGGGTGCTCCTCAGGGCCCTGACACCGGAAACGGTGCCGGGGCCCTCTTATTTTCGGGCCATGACGCGGCGATGACTAATCGATGCGGCGGGCGGTGATGTCTTTCGACTTCTCGCCTTTTGGCTGCGGGTCGTAGGTGCAGCGCAGGGTCTGCAGCACCGGCAGGTCGGGGACGACGATCTTGGCGAGGAAGGCAGGGAGCAGGGCGCCGCCGCGGCAGGTCATGGTGTCGGCGCTCCAGGCGACGCCGTTGCCGCACGAGGTGCGGCGGAGTTTCACGCTGATGTCGCGGCCCTTGGCCGACCAGTCGAGCCGGCCGTCGCAGCGGACGCCGCCGCCGCGCACCGAGTAGGTGCCGCGCTGCTCGAGGCAGAAGGTCATGCGGTAGGGGCCGTAGAGGTTCTGCTGCACGCGGTAGCAGCCGGAGAACAGCGCGCCGCCTGGCGCATCGGGGACGATGACGCGGGTGCTGATGTCCTCGGCGAACACGGGCGCGAGGCTGAGGATGAACGCGGCAAAGGCAGCAAGCAGAAGGCGGACGACGCTCATGGTCTTTTCTCCGGTTTTGCGCACCGTCACTGGGTGCGGTAGCGCGAAGATTAACACCGGCGCAGTGCCGTGCGCGTGACGCACGAGGATTTGCTGAGCGAAAGCTTGATGCGTTTGCCGGTTTTGCATCGGCGGCGGCCGTCCTGTGGTTGACACAGGCTTGTCCGATAGTGAGGCGGCGAGGCACTTCCGGTGGGCATTTTCCCCGGCTATGGTCGCGCCGCTACGCTGCCCGCGAGGAACCATGCTGCTGAGGACTGTTGCCGCTGCCATGTGCCTGTCCGCGCTGCCGCTGGCCCCGGCCGTTGCAGCCGAGATGGTCGATTCGGACTTCCAGGTGACGTTCAACTATGGCGGGAGCGAACAGCGCCTGTCGGAAACGCAGGTGCCTCTGTTGCCCGGTAACACCTGCTACACCTGGTGGATGAAGCTCGCGGCCGGCGACGCGCCGAGCTCCGTGGTCGAGAAGCTGGTGCTGCCCGAGGCGCTTGCCGACTGGGGCGATGCGGCGACGAACCCGGACGATGGGGTGGAGATCAGCGCTGACGGCACTACCGCGACCTCGACTTTTGCGCCGGAGCTCGATTCCGAGGGCTGGTTCTCGAAGGGCTGGTGCGCGGCCGTGGGCGATCCGCTGGGGCCGCATAAGATTGAAGTCTCGGTCGACGGGACGCTGCTCAAGACCTACGATTTTGAGGTCCTCGCGCCCGAGGACTATCCGTGGCCGGCCCTGCGCCAGCCCGACACGAGCGAGCGCAGCGTGCAGGACAGCTGGTAGCGCCCGGCTGTCGCGCTCAGAAGTTTCCAAACCGGCCGGGAAAGGCCGTATCTCAGGGGAAGACGATGACTATCTCGATGTACGCGATCACCGTTCCGGTGTTCACGCGCTATCTCAACAACCTCGACGCCATCCTGGTGAAGGCCGAGGCCAATGCCGCCGAGCGCAAGATCAAGCCGGAAGTGCTCGCTTCGTCGCGGCTGGCGCCCGACATGCATCCGCTGACCTTCCAGGTCCAGTCGACGACCGACCGGGTGAAGTTCCTGATGGCGCGGCTCACCGGCCAGACGCCGCCGAGCTGGGAAGACAACGAGACGACGCTCGAGCACCTGCGCGCCCGTATCGGCAAGGCGCTCGCCTACCTCGCGACCTTCTCGGAAGCCGATCTCGCCGGCAAGGAAGACGGCATGGTGACCCTGCGCGACAAGCAGGTCCCGGCGCTCGACCACGCGCTGTTCAACGCCATTCCGCAGATCTTCTTCCATATCACCGCGGCTTACTCGATCCTGCGCCACAATGGCGTGCCGATCGGCAAGGGCGACTTCCTCGGGTCGTAAGACTTGGCCCGGGCGCTGTTCATCGGCGAGCGCGGCCCGCTGACAGCGGGTGCGCTGGCCGGATGGCTCGCTTCGGGCAACGAAGTAGCTGAGTTCTGGTCGGCCGCGCCCGGGGTGCGGCCGCATCGTTTTGGCGAGCCGCGTCTGAACCCGGCCCGGCTGATTGCACGACACGGCATTCCCAATATCACAGTGCCGTCGTTGTCGCGGTGGCCCGGGCTGATGGACGCTGTGAAGTTGACCGGCGCGGATGTGTTGATCACCTGCGCCACGAGCATGATCGTGCCCCGTGTTATGCTCGAGCATTTCGGGACGCGGGCCGTAAACCTTCATCCCACGCTGCTGCCCGCTTATCGCGGGCCTACGCCATATCTGCCGATGCTGCTCGACGGGCGCGGCGATACGGATGGCGGGGTGACGCTGCATGTGCTGTCGCCGGGGATCGACGAGGGGGACATCATTGCTCAGGAAGCGGTGCGGTTCTCCGATTCGAGGGGGCGGCATTCGCGGTGGTATGCGGCAATCGTCAAGGCGACGTATCGGATTATGCGCGATGAACTGCCGCGTTATCTGTGGGGCGAGATCGTGGTGCGGCCGCAGACGGGCGGCAGTTACGTGAAGCTGCCGACACCGATGCCATTATCCCCTGAACTGACGGCCGAGCGTGTGGCGCTGATGCTGGAGCGGGCGGGTTCGACCTTCATGCTGGCGGTCGAGGTGCCCGGGCGGCCCCCGGTTCGGGTCGGGCGAATGGTAGGGTCGGCGCCGCGGACCGGGAAGGCGCCGCGGCTCACCCGGCTTACCGTACAGCTGGATTTCGCCGATGCGCGACTGACGCTACGGCGGGCGACGGGGCTGGAACGCGAGCTCGAGAAGCAGTGGTTGGCCTGGATGCTGCGGCCGCTTCAGCTGTAGCGCTCTTCCTTCCAGGGGTCGGCGTGGTTGTGGTAGCCGCGCACTTCCCAGAAGCCGCGGTGATCGGCGCGGGCGAACTCGATGCGCCGCAGCCATTTCGGGCTCTTCCAGAAATAGAGGTGCGGCACGACCAGGCGCACCGGGCCGCCATGGTCGAGCTCGAGCGGCTGGCCTTCCCAGCTATGGACGATCATGGCGTCGGGGTGGGCGAAATCCTCGATGGCCATGTTGGTGGTGTAGCCGTCGTTGCTGGTGAGGAGCACGAAGCGGGCTTCGGGTTTTACCCCGACAGCGCCGATCAGCTGCTCGGTGGAGACGCCGTCCCAGCGGTTGTCGTAGCGCGACCAGCTGGTGACGCAGTGGATGTCGTTGACCTTGGTGACCTGCGGCTGGGCCATCAAGCCCTTGAAGTCCCAGGTGGTGGGATGCTCGATCTCGCCGGCGATATCGAGGCGCCAGACATCCTTGGGGACGTTGGGCGTTTGCCCGAGATCGAGGATGGGCCAGTTCTTCACGAGGTGCTGGCCGGGCGGCAGGCGCTCGTCACGGGGCGCGCTGTGGCCGGTGAGGAACTTGCCGAGTTCGGCCCAGCGCGACTTGGTCTTGGTGAGCTTGCTGTCTTCCGGAGTGTCGTCGTCAGCCATGATCGCCTCTTGGGGTTCGCGGGGCAGGGTAGTCCTTCGGGCGGACGAAACAATGAACAATCGGCGCATGTCAGGTTGCCGCAGGTCCGATTTCGGGGCGCGGAACCATTGTGGGTGCCGCGCGTGGTCCCCATGTCATCGCCTGACGTCATCAGAGACGCTCAACACATGGAGAACATGATGCTGAACCCTGAAGATCGCCGTGCCATCGAAGGGCTGTTCGACCGCCTGTCGCAGGCCGAGCAGCGGGCGCCGCAGCGCGACCGCGAGGCCGAGGACCTGATCCGCGCCGAGATCAGCCGGCTGCCCAACGCGCCGTACTACATGGCGCAGACCATCGTGGTGCAGCAGACGGCGCTCGAAGCGGCAGAGACGAAGATCAAGGAGCTGGAGGCGCAGGGGCGTGAGCGCGAGCAGCGCCAGCGCAGCCCGTGGGATCGCGGGGCCGATGACGGCTATGACCAGCGCCAGCAGCGCGGGTTTGGCGGCGGCGGCTTCGGTGGCGGCGGGTTCCTCGGCGGGGCGATGCAGACGGCGCTCGGCGTCGCGGGCGGCGTGCTGCTCGGCAGCGCCATCGGGTCGCTGTTCGGCGCCGGTTCCGCCCATGCGGCCGAGGGCAATGGCAACGACCAGAACAACGACAACCAGGATCAGGGCAACGATCAGAACGATCAGGGCCAGGATTCCGGCAATGACGGGTTCGAGACCGGCGGCGACGACTTTGGCGGCGGCGACTTCGACGGGGGTGGGGACTTTTGACGCAGGCCCCGTTGGTTGCCCTCACGGTGAATATGCGCATGATCGCCGCCGATGGCAGAGACCCAAACTGACGAGCAGACCGGCGAGGATCATGGGGGTGGGGATTTCCACCTTTCGCAGCTCCTCGCCGAAATCGCCGAGGGCCCCGAAGACGATCGCATCTCGATCGGAGATTTGCTGGCGGCGCTGAAACGCCGGGCGCTCGGGGCGCTCATCTTCATCTTCGCGGTGCCGGTGGCACTGCCACTGCCGCCGGGCGTCTCGACGGTGTTCGGGGCGCCGCTGCTGTTTCTGACGGCGCAGCTGATGCTGGGGATGCGGCCCTGGCTGCCGAAGCTCATCACCAACCGTTCGCTGAAGCGCGGCGAGTTCAAGAAGATCATCGGCGCCGTGGCGCCGTGGCTGCACCGGGCGGAGAGCGTGATGAAGCCGCGGCTGCAATTCGTCGGGCACCGGCCGATCGTCTACCTGCTCGGGCTGATGTGCCTGATCCTCTCGATCATCCTGTTCCTGCCCATCCCGCTCGGCAACATGCTGCCGGCGCTGGCAGTGAGCATCATTTCGCTCGGGCTATTGGCGCGGGACGGGCTCTGGATGCTGATCGGGTTTGCCGCCGGCGTCCTGGCGATCGTGATCGTCTGGGGCGTGCTGTGGGCGATGATCTTCGCCGCGCTGTTCGTGGTGGGGAACGTCTTCGGGCTGAAGTTCTAGCCCGCTGGCCTACCAGTTGATCAGGTCGGCGAAGGGGTTGTTGCTGAAGGTGCCGGCCTTGCGCTTTTCGTAGAAATTGTTGCCGCCCGCTTCGAGCACATAATACATGTTGTCGTAGGGGTAGCGGTAGCCGGCGGTGTGGAAGTGCTTGACGGCCTTGCTCAAATTCGGGTGGCGGGCGCCGTGCAGCACCTTGTCGGCCATGGCGTAGGCGCGGGCTTTCGAGGTGCCCTCCTTCATCGGGTTGCGCAGCACGCCGGGGGCGAACTGGTTCTTCTGGCCGACGACGCCGCAGACCGAGCGCGGATAGGCTTTGTCGGCGAGGCGGTTCATCACCACGGTGCCGACGGCCAGCATGCCGTCATCGCTCGAGCGGTTGGACTCGAAATACATCGCCCGGGCGAGGCAATCGCGGGACGAGAGGCCGCCGAAGGGTGAGGTGGCGCAGCCGGCGAGCGAACCCGCGAGCAGGAACACTGCGAGAAGCAGTTTGAGCGGTGCCGCCAACAACGATGACTCCAGAACGCAGAACAACAAGGAGCCTCGGGCTGACGCCGCCCGAGGCCCTTAAAATACGCGCGACTGGGTTAAGAGGTGGTTTGCGTTATCGGCGCTTGCGCGAGTTGCCGGACGAGGCGACCAGCGCCATCAAACAGGCGAGGCCTGCCACGGCGACGACAGCGGGCATCGGATCCCTGCCGACGGCCTTGCCGGCGCGCAGCGCCTGCTTGCCGAGGACCTTTGCTGCGACTGCGCCCTGGTGCCAGGCCTCGTCGGCGAAGTCGTGGGCATAGTTGCCGGCGTCATGGGCGTAATGGCCGCCCTCGCGGCGGGCGTTGGTGGTAAAGCGGGCGAGCAGGTCGGTGATGTGGCTTGCGTCACGCGACAGGCTCGAGACCTGGCGGTTGATGCGGCGCTGGGTGGAATGATCGAGGAAGGGCAGGTCGTAAGCCATTTGCGGGACGCTCCAAGGTGTTGGAAACGCTAACGCCTTGCTGGCTTTCCGGTTCCGGGCCGGTAGCCCCGAAATGGGCGAGGGCAGGGGCCTTCCGCTTCTGGGAACGCTGCCTGCCCTCTACTTAAGCGGAGTCAGATTGACCCTAATATCTTAATGAGGCGTTAACGAATGTCCCCGGGTGGGACGACAGCGCGGCGGTAGAGGTGCCACGTGGCGTGGCCCAGCACCGGCACTGCAATCGCAAGGCCGACGAGCAAAGGCAGGGCGCCGATCAGCAGGATCGCCACCACCAGCACGCCCCAGATGGCGATGACCAGCGGGTTGTGCAGCACCACGCGGACCGAGGTCTGCACCGCGATCGCCGTGCCGACGTCGCGATCGAGCAGCAGCGGGATCGAGATCACGGCGGTGGCGAGCACGATGACGGCGAAGCCGAAGCCGAGCAGGTTGCCCCAGAGCATCAGCGACTTGCCCTGCGGGGTGTGGAGGACTTCGTCGATGAAGGCCATGAGCGAGGGCGGCGAGCCGGGGCCGTAGAGCGTCTCGTAGAGGAACTGCGCGCTCATCAGCCAGATGGTGAAGACGATCATCAGGAACACGCCGAGCGCCGCGATCGAGGCGAAGGCCGGGGTGCGGAAGACGTCGAAGGCGGCGCTCCAGTGGGTATCGAGCCCGAGCTCCTGCCGGCGGCTCATCTCGTAGATGGGCAGCGCGGCGAAGGGGCCGATGAGCGCGAAGCCGGTGATGAGCGGGAAGAGCAGGGGCCAGGAATTGTTGCCCGAACTCCAGACCGCGAGCGCCGCACCGACGACGGGGTAGATGAGGCCCAGGAAGGCGAGGTGCGACGGCTTTTGCCAGAAATCGCGCCAGCCTTCGGCCAGCGAGGCAAACAGGTCGTCGATGGTGAGCTGTCGGACCTCGGGAATGTCGAGGCGTTCGGCAGCATTGGTCAGCACGTGGAAGTCAGCCATTTCCATCTCTCCTCAATGGAACTGGCGACGGCATTCCGCACTCGGCGAAAACCGCCACCTGCGAATACGAGATGGGAGCCTACGCCCTTGGCGCGCTTCGGCAAATAAGCAATGCGTGAATATGGCCGATAGGATTTTCAAGGGCGGCGGTGGCGGATTTTCCCGCGTTTCCGCCGGTTGTGCGGCCGTGGCAGGCCCACCAAGTGTCGCTTATCGCCAATCCGGGAGATGACGATGAGCAAGGAAGAAGCCCGCCTCAACCGCCAGTTCGACCGTATCGGCCGGACGATTCCCGCCTCGTCCGGCTTCCTCAACTGGGTCCGCCAGCCCGGGTCGCGCTGGGTGCGGATGCCGCTCGGCGTGCTGCTGATCTTGGGTGGCGTGTTCAGCTTCCTGCCGGTGCTGGGCATCTGGATGCTGCCGCTCGGCCTGTTCCTCCTCGCGCTCGACCTGCCGTTCCTGCAGGGCCCGATCAACCGGATGAGCTTCTGGGTGCAGCGCAAGTGGCAGAACTGGCAGCGCAGCCGCCGCGATCGCAAGGCGGCGCGGCAGGATAACGGGCACGAGTGATTACTCGAGCGTGCCCTCGCTGATTGCCGCTTCGAGCAGATCGACGGCGTGGGCCAGCTTTTCGTCGACGATGTGGAGATATTGCCGCCAGTCGTCGAGGTGCTGCAGTTCCTGGTCGCCGTCGGAGATGCCGCGGAGCGCGATCAGCGGCAGGGTGAAGCGCTGGCAGGCGCGCAGCACGGCGTAGGTCTCCATATCCACCATGTCGGTGCCGGCCTTGTTGTAGGCGACGCCCGAGACGACGTTGGCGCCGGTCGATAGCGTCGCCTTGGGGATGCCGGGGATGAAGGGCCCGAGTTCCAGCGTGGCGGGGAGATCGAGCAGCGGGGTGACTCCGGGCTCGAAGCCGAGGGCCGATGCATCCATGTCGCGATAGCTGACCGAGCTCGCCTGGTAGACACCGAGTTGTTCGAGCCTGGCGGAACCGGCGGAACCGAGCGAGACGACGATCGCCGGCATCTTGTTGGCGGCCTTGAGGGTCGCCAGTGCTTCGGTGACGGCGACGGCCGCCTCGACCGGGCCGATACCGGTCATCAGCGGGGTGATCCGCGACTTGAGGTGCGGGCCATATTCCATGGGGGCGGCCATGACATAGAGGATGTCGGCGGCGCCGGGCGTGCGATGTACGAAGGGCATGTCGCCATAGGGCATGCCGGGCGACCCGCTGGCAAGGTGCGACCGGTAGCGCATTGACAGGCTGCGGTAGGCGCATACGCTGATCCTTATGATCACAGCCAATATGTCTGCCGCCGACCTGAAGCCGCGCCTGCTCGCCGAGATCGACGCCCGCCGGGGCGACCTGATCAAGCTGACGCAGGACCTGGTGCGCATTCCCACGGTGAACCCGCCGGGCGACAACTATCTCGAGATCTGCGAGTACCTCGCGCAGCGCCTGAAGAAACGCGGCTATGCGGTTGAATTGATTCGCGCCGAGGGTGCGGTCGGCGATGTCGACAAGCATCCGCGCTGGAACGTCGTGGCCCGCAAGGAAGGCGGCTTTGTCGGCGACACGGTGCATTTCAACTCGCACCACGACGTGGTGGAAGTCGGCCGCGGCTGGACCACCGACCCGTTCGGCGGCGAGCTGCGCGACGGCAAGGTCTATGGCCGGGGCACCTGCGACATGAAGGGCGGGCTCGCCGCCTCGATCATCGCGGCCGAGGCGTTCGCCGACCTCTACCCGGATTTCTACGGCAATATCGAGATTTCGGGCACGGCCGACGAGGAGACGGGCGGCTATGGCGGCGTCGCCTACCTCGCCGAAAAGGGCTATTTCTCACCGAGCCGGGTGCAGCACGTCATCATCCCCGAGCCGCTGAACAAGGACCGGATCTGCCTTGGCCATCGCGGCGTGTGGTGGGCGGAGATCGAGACGTTCGGGCGGATCGCCCATGGCTCGATGCCGTTCCTCGGCGACAGCGCCATCCGCCACATGGCGGCGGTGCTGCACGAGTTCGAGGAAGTGCTCTATCCGGCGCTGACGCAGAAGCGCACCGCCATGCCGGTGGTGCCTCCGGGCGCGCGGCAATCGACGATGAACATCAACTCGATCCATGGCGGGCAGGCCGAGCCGGAGCAGGGCTATACGGGCTTTCCAGCGCCGGTGGTGGCGCACTCGGCGCGCATCGTCATCGACCGGCGCTACCTGATCGAGGAGAGCCCTGCAGCGGTGCGGCAGGAAGTGGTGGACCTGCTGGAGCGGCTCAAGGCCGAGCGGCAGGGGTTCACCTACGAGATCCGCGACCTCTGGACGATTTCGCCGACCATGACCGAGAAGGAAGCGCCGGTGGTGCGCTCGGTGGCGAAGGCGATCGGCGAGGTGATGGGGGTGGACCCCGAATATGTCGTTTCGCCCGGCACCTATGACCAGAAGCACATCGACCGGATCGGGCGGCTCAAGAACTGCATCGCCTATGGGCCGGGCATTCTCGATCTCGCGCACCAGCCGGACGAGTGGGTGGGCGTCGACGACATGATCGACTCGGCGAAAGTGATGGCGCTGACGCTGGTCGACCTGGTCGGGCCGCGGCCATGACCCCGGCACGGGCGGCCATCGGTTCGTTCGTGTTCTTCTTCGTGGCGCCGGGGATTGTTGCCGGCGCGATTCCGGGCTGGATCACCGGGTGGCGGCTGCCTGAGCCGCTGCCTTATGGCGGCGTGCTCGTGGCGCTCGGTGTGGTGCTGGCGGTGCCGGCGCTGTGGGTGCTGATCGACTCGTTCGTGCGGTTTGCCAGGAACCTCGGGACGCCGGCGCCGCTTGCTCCGACCGAACGGCTGGTGGTGGAGGGATGGTACCGCTTCGTGCGCAACCCGATGTATGTGGCCGTCGTGTCGCTGATCCTCGGGCAGGCGCTGATCTTTGCGAGCTGGCCGGCCTTCGCCTGGGGCGTCGTGGTTTTCGTGACGGTGCACCTGTTCGTCGTCGCCTACGAGGAGCCGGCGCTCAGTCAGTTCGGGGCGGAGTACGAAACCTACCGTGCCAATGTCGGCCGCTGGGTGCCGCGGCTAACGCCTTGGCGTGCAACACCGAATTAGCAGCAAGCCATTCCCGTGAGCGTGATCGCGGCGCTGCGCAAAGCCTAGCGCAACCGATTTACGAGCGGCGCAAAACCAGCCTACAGTCTTCACCAAGGCCGCCGGGGTGAGCGGCCACAAACCTGAAGGGATAATCATGCGCACATCACTGGTCGTGCTGGCTCTGGCCGGCGCCCTGGCTATGACCACCGCGTTGACGCCGGCCTTCGCACAGGCCCGCACCGACGTGAAGATCGGCATCCAGCTCGAGCCGACGAACCTCGACCCGACGACCGGTGGCGCTGCGGCGGCGATCCGCACGGTGACCAATACCAATATCTTCGAGGGGCTGACCCAGATCGACAAAGACGGCGCGGTGCAGCCGTCGCTGGCCAAGTCGTGGGACATCTCGGCCGATGGCCTCACCTACACCTTCCACCTGCAGGAAGGCGTGAAGTTCCAGGATGGTTCGGATTTCACTGCCGATGACGTGAAGTTCACCCTCGATCGCGACCGCGCGGCTGACTCGGTGAGCGCGCAGAAGCAGCTCTTTGCCGCCATTGCCTCGGTGGACGTGGTGGATGCGAACACCGTGAAGGTGACGCTGAGCCAGCCGCAGGGCGATTTCCTCTACAATATGGGCTGGGGCGACGCGGTGATCGTGGCGCCGGAGAGCGCTGCCAACAACCAGACCAACCCGATCGGCACCGGGCCCTACAGCCTCAAGGACTGGGCCAAGGGCGACCATATCGATCTCGAGCGGAACTTCAATTACTGGGGCACCGCCCCCAAGATCGACAACGTGACGTTCAAGTTCATTTCGGACCCGACGGCCGCGACCAGCGCGCTGCTCGCCGGCGATATCGACGTGTTCCAGGCTTTCCCGGCGCCCGAACTGCTCGAGCAGTTCAAGTCCAACCCGGACTTCCAGGTGGTGGTCGGCACGACGCAGGGCGAGACCATCCTCGCGCTCAACAACTCGCATCCGCCGCTCGACAACGTGAAAGTGCGCGAGGCCATCGCCCACGCCATCGACCGCAAGGCGATTATCGACGGCGCCCAGTTCGGCTACGGCCAGGAAATCGGCAGCTTCTTCCCGCCGGGTGATCCGGCCTATGTCGACCTGACCGCGCAGTCGGCGTTCGATCCGGAAAAGTCCAAGGCCCTGCTGGCGGAAGCCGGGGTCAAGGACCTGAAGCTGACCTTCAAGGTGCCGCCCGCCGCCTATGCCCGCGCCGCCGCCCCGATCATCCAGGCGCAGCTCGCCAATGTCGGCGTCACCGTCGATGTGGTGAATGTCGAGTGGGCCGACTGGATCGCCAACGTGTTCCAGGGCGCCTACGACTACGACCTGACCATGGTGAGCCATGTGGAAGCCAACGACTTCGCCGCGTTCGGCAAGCCGGGCTACTACATCAACTACAAGGCCGACGCGCTCAACAAGCTCGTGGCTGACCTGAACGCGACGACCGATCCGGCCAAGCAGACCGAGATCAAGCAGGCGATCCAGAAGCAGCTCGCCGATGATTACGCTTCGGTCTACCTGTTCGAGCTCGCCAACATCACCGTGGCCAAGGCCGGGCTCAATGGCCTGTGGCCGAATGCCCCGCAGCCGACCACCAAGCTCACCGACCTGAGCTGGGCCCAGTAAACTTGGGCCGACCGGTGATTTTCCGATCCCTGACGGGGGGGCCTGATGGCTCCCCCTCTCTGCGCTTGGCGGGGCTATGACGGGTTACCTAGCGGGCAAGTTTGCCGGGCTGGTGGCCAGCCTGCTCGTCGCCTCGATCGTGATTTTCCTCGTGCTCGAGGTGCTGCCCGGCGATCCGGCGCAGTTCATTCTCGGCATGAATGCGCAGCCCGATACGCTCGCCGCGCTGCGTTCGCAGCTGGGGCTCGATGAGCCGCTGCTGACGCGCTATTTCGGCTGGCTCTTCGGCATGCTGCATGGCGATTTCGGCACCAGCTACACCTACAAGGTGCCGGTGGGCGAACTGGTGCTGGAGCGCATCGGCGTCTCCGTGCCGCTGGCGCTCTACTCGCTGGCGCTGACGGTGCTGATCGCGTTTCCGGCCGGCATTTTCGCGGCGGCACGGCACAATTCCAAGACCGACGTGGCGGTGATGGGGGCGACGCAACTGGGCGTGGCGATCCCCAATTTCTGGTTCGCCATGCTGCTGGTGCTGCTCTTTGCGGTCGGGCTTCGCTGGTTCTCGGCCGGCGGTTTTCCAGGCTGGGACAAGGGGTTCTGGCTCGGCATGCGGGCGCTGACGCTGCCGGCGATCGCGCTGGCGCTGCCGCAGGCCTCGATCCTCGCGCGTGTCATGCGCTCGTCGCTGCTCGATACGCTGGGCGAGGACTATGTGCGCTCGGCGCGGGCCAAGGGCCTGTCGCGCGGGCAGGCGCTGTGGCGGCATGCGGTGCGTAACGCGCTGATCCCCGTGCTGACCATCGTGGGGCTGCAGTTTGCCTTCCTGCTCGCAGGTGCGATCATCATCGAGAACGTCTTCTTCCTGCCCGGGCTCGGGCGGCTGGTGTTCCAGGGCATCACGCAACGCGACCTCGTGGTGGTGCGCTCGGTGGTGATGCTGCTGGTTTGCGCCGTGATCCTCGCCAATTTCCTCGTCGACGTGGCCTATGTGGTCGTCGACCCGCGGCTGAGGCGGCGCTGATGGCTTCGATCGACATGGCCCGCGGCGATATCTGGCGCGCGGCTCGGCGGTCGCCCAGCCTGATGGTAGGGCTGGTGCTGACCGCGATCTTCATCCTCGCGGCGCTGCTCTCCTTCGTGTGGACGCCGTACCCGTTCGCGGCACAGGACATTCCCAACAAGCTCAAAGGCTTTTCGGCGGCGCACTGGTTCGGGACGGATCAGTACGGGCGCGACGTGTTCTCGATGATCATCGTGGGGGCGCGGACCTCGATCGCGGTGGCGCTGATCGCGGTGGGCGTCGGCATCGGTATCGGCACGCCGCTCGGGCTCTGGGCCGCGTCGCAGCGCGGCACGCTGCTCGATGAAGTGATCATGCGGGCGAACGATCTCGTCTTCGCCTTTCCGGCGCTGCTGATCGCGGTGCTGATCACCGCCGTGTTCGGGCCGGGGGCGGTGAACGCCATCATCGCCATCGGCATCTTCAACATCCCGGTGTTCGCGCGGCTGTCGCGGGCGGCGGCGCTGACGCTGTGGAACCGCGAATTCATCATGGCGGCGCGGGTGGCGGGCAAGGGTTCGGCGCGGATTTCGGTCGAGCACATCCTGCCCAACATCGCCAACACGCTGATCGTGCAGGCGACGATCCAGTTTGCGCTGGGCATCCTCGCCGAGGCGGCACTCGCTTACGTGGGCCTTGGCGCGCAGCCGCCGATCCCGAGCTGGGGCAAGATGCTGGCCGATGCGCAGACGCTGATTTCGCTCGCGCCGCATCTGGCGCTCGTGCCGGGCCTCGCCATCGTGCTGATGGTGCTGGGCGTGAACCTGCTGGGTGATGGGCTGCGTGACGTGCTCGACCCGCGACTGAGGCGGGCCCGCTGATGGCGCTGCTCGAGATCAAGGACCTGTCGCTGTCGATCGCGGGGTTTCCGATCCTGCGCGATATCGACTTGAGCGTCGATGCCGGCGAGGTGCTGGGCGTGATTGGCGAGTCGGGCTCCGGCAAGTCGATGACGGCGCTCTCGATCATGCAGTTGCTGCCGATCGGCTCGGTGGCGGGCGGATCGGTGAAGCTCGATGGGCGCGAGGTGCTGGGGCTGCCGGACCGTCAGATGCGCGCGATCCGCGGGCGCACGGTCGGCATGGTGTTCCAGGAGCCGATGACGGCGCTGAACCCGGTCAAGACCATCGGCGACCAGGTGGCCGAGACGGCCATGGTACATGGCGGCATGGGCCGGGCCGAGGCGCTGAAGGTGGCGCGCGAGATGCTGGACCGCGTCGAGCTGCCGGCCGACCGGTTTCCGCTCGATCGCTATCCGCATGAGCTGAGCGGCGGGCAGCGGCAGCGTGTTGTGATCGCCATGGCAATCGCGATGCGGCCAAAACTGCTGATCGCCGACGAGCCGACGACGGCGCTCGACGTGACGACGCAGGCGCAGATCCTGAAGCTGCTGCAGCGGCTTGTCGGCGAAGACGGCATGGGGCTGATCTTCATCACCCACGATCTCGGCGTGGTCGCCGGCATCGCCGACAAGGTGGTGATCATGCGGCATGGCGAGGTGGTGGAGGCGGGGCCGACGGTCTCGCTGTTCCGCAACCTCACGCACCCCTATTCGAAGGCGCTGTTCGAGGCGTCGTCGCATGTGCCGCCGCGGGTGCCGCCAACCGAGACAGGCGGCACGCCGGTGCTATCGGTGGATGCGGTGGTGCGGGAATATCCGCTGCCGCGGAAGAGCATGTTCGGGCCGCGACGGGTGCTGAAGGCCGTGGATGGCGTGACGCTCAGGATCGAGCGGGGCGAGAATGTCGGGCTCGTGGGCGAAAGCGGCTGCGGGAAGTCGACCCTGGCGCGGGCGATCATGTCCCTGGAGCCGATCCAGGGCGGGCGGATTGCCATTGCGGGCGAGGGGCTCGATCCGAAGCACGGCGCCAGCTTCGGCACGCGGCGCAAGATGCAGGTGGTGTTCCAAGACCCCTATGGCTCGTTCAACCCGCGCCATCGCGTCGACCGGCTGGTGAGCGAGCCGTTCCACCTCTTGGGCTCGGCGGCGCCGACCGGGGCGGAGCGCGAGGAGCGGGTAGCGAAGGCGCTGGAGGAGGTCGGGCTGACCGCGTCCGATGCCCAGAAATACGTGCACGAGTTCTCGGGCGGGCAGCGGCAGCGCATCGCGATCGCGCGGGCGCTGATCATCGAGCCCGAGCTGATCATCCTCGACGAGGCAGTGTCGGCGCTCGACGTTTCGGTGAGGGCGCAGGTGCTGGACTTGCTCGCCGACCTGTCGGACCGGTTGCAGATCAGTTACCTGTTCATCTCGCACGACCTTGCCGTGGTGCGCTCTATCACCGACCGGGTGCTGGTGATGAAGGCGGGCAAGATCGTGGAAGAGGGGCCGACGGAAGCGGTATTTCAATCGCCAAAACATCCCTATACGCGGGAGCTTCTGGCGGCGACGCCGAACCTCGAACTGGCGCTTGCTGAGCGCGAACGGACTGGACGATGACGAAACTCGATCTCTTCTTCGACCCCACCAAATGCTTCATCGGTGGACGTTGGGTGGCGCCGCTTGGTGGCGAATACCTGCCGATCGAGAACCCGTCGACGGGCGAGACGATCGGCGAGATTGCGCGCGGGCAGGCCGCTGACGTCGAGGCGGCGGTCGCTGCGGCGCGGGCGGCCTTGGCCGCTGCGTGGGGCAAGACGCCGGCGTTCGAGCGCGGTCGCATCCTGACGCGGATGGGGCAGGCGGTGCTGGCGCGGGTCGACGAACTCGCCCGCATAGAAGCGATGGATGTCGGCAAGCCGCTGAAGCAGGCGCGCGCCGATGCGGTGGCGCTGGCGCGCTATCTCGAGTTCTATGGCGGCGCCTGCGACAAGATCATGGGCGAGACCATTCCCTATCTCGAGGGCTACACGGTTTACACGCTGCGCGAGCCGCATGGGGTGACGGGGCACATCATTCCGTGGAACTACCCGATGCAGATCATCGGCCGCTCGGTGACAGCGGCGCTCGCCATGGGCAATGCTGCGGTGCTGAAGCCGGCCGAGGAAGCGTGCCTCACGGCGATAGCATTCGCCAAGATCGCCGAGGAAGCGGGGCTGCCGGCCGGGGCGCTGAACGTGGTGCCGGGGCTGGGCGAGGAAGCTGGCGCGGCGCTGACGGCGCATCCGGGCGTGAACCACATCTCGTTCACCGGCTCGGTGGCGGTGGGTGAGCTGATCCAGCGCGCCGCGAGCAAGAACGTGATCCCGGTGACGCTGGAGCTGGGCGGGAAGTCGCCGCAGCTGGTGTTCGAGGATGCCGACCTCGACCGGGCGCTGCCGTTCCTCGTCAATGCGGGCATCCAGAATGCCGGGCAGACCTGCTCCGCAAGTTCGCGCATTCTGGTGCAGCGGTCGATCCATGACCGGTTGCTGGAGCGGATGGCGGAGCGATACCGCGCGCTGAAAGTGGGGCCGGCGATCGATGATCTCGATGTCGGGCCGCTGGTGTCGGGGCGGCAGCAGGAGATCGTTGGCGGGTTCCTCGGCGATCTCGGTGGCGGCGAGATTGCGGCGCGGGGTGAGATCGTCGCCGGCGTGCCCGGGGGCGGGCACTATCTGGCGCCGGCGCTCGTTTCCGGCGTGAGGCCGGACAACCGGCTGGCTCAGGACGAGATTTTCGGGCCGGTGCAGGTGGTGATCCCGTTCGACGACGAAGCCGAGGCGGTGGCGATCGCCAACGGCACGGATTACGGGCTGGTCGCGGGCGTGTGGAGCCGCGATGGCGGGCGGACGATGCGGGTGGCCAGGCAGATCCGCACCGGGCAGGTGTTCCTCAACAATTACGGCGCCGGTGGCGGCGTCGAGCTGCCCTTCGGTGGCGTGGGGAAGAGCGGTCATGGCCGCGAAAAGGGTTTCGAGGCGCTGTATGGCTTCTCGGTGTTGAAGACAGTGGCCGCTTGGCACGGGTGAACGTCGTGCCCGACCTCGCCCTTCGACAAGCTCAGGATGAGGTCTCCGAGAGACGGCACCGGAACAAATGAGCCTCATGGTGAGCTTGTCGAACCACGAGGCGGGGTAGGAGTGAAGCTATGAGACTTGCAGGCAAGGTGGCGATCGTCACGGGTGGCGCATCGGGGTTTGGCGCGGGGATCGTGCGGAAGTTTGCCGCCGAGGGCGCGCGGGTGCTGGTGGCCGACATCAACCTCGAGGGCGCCGAAGCGCTGGCGACGGAGCTCGGCCAGAAGGCGGCGCATGTCGATGTGAGCAAGGATGGAAGCGTCAATCAGCTCGCGGCGGCGGCGCTGATGGCGTTCGGCAAGGTGGACATCCTCGTCAACAATGCCGGCGTGTCGCACAACCCGGCGCCGATGGACGAGATTTCCGAGGCGGATTTCGACCGGGTGTTCAATGTGAACATCAAGTCGGTTTATCTCACGGCGAGGCACCTCGTGCCGCATTTCAAGGCGCGGAAGACCGGGGCGATCCTGAACGTTGCGTCGACGGCGGCGGTGAGCCCGCGGCCGCGGCTCAGCTGGTACAATGCCTCCAAGGGCTGGATGGTGACGGCGACCAAGTCGATGGCGATCGAGCTCGCGCCGTTCGGCGTGCGGGTGAACGCCATCAATCCGGTGGCGGGTGAAACGCCGCTGCTCAAGACCTTCATGGGCGAGGACACGCCGGAAATCCGGGCGAAATTCCTCGCGACGATCCCGCTGGGGCGGTTCTCGACGCCCGAGGACATGGGCAATGCGGCCTGCTTCCTCTGCTCGGATGAGGCCTCGATGATCACCGGCGTCGCGATGGAAGTCGACGGCGGGCGGGTGATCTGACGTTCGTGCCGCGCCCTCGTGGTTCGACGAGCTCACCATGAGGGCTACTGAGAAGGTCCGGCTTAGTCCAGGAAGCCTTTGATCGCGTCGGCGACGGCCTGTGGGGCTTCCCAGTGGATGGAGTGGGCGGCGACGAGCGTGCTCAGCGTCAGGTTGCGGACGCCCTTGTGGCCGGCGGTGACCGTCGCGGGCGGGACCAGCAGGTCGAGGCTGCCGGCGACGGCGAGCACCGGGCAGCGGATCTGCTTCAGGTCTTCGGCGGCCATGCGGTCGATGGCCTTCACCTGACGGGCGAAGTTTTCGGGCGACTGGCGCCAGGGATAGGCCGTTGGGGCGGCGGCTGCGGCGGCGATGTTGGCCTCGTCGGTGAAGAACGGGGTCGAGAACAGCCACTGAAAGAGCAGGCGGAACCAGTCCTCGGGCGGCATGGTGAAATAGTGCCGCTCCATGTCGCGGAACAGCACGCGCTCCTTGGCGCCGGGGATATTTCCCGAGGTGAGCGTCACGAGGCGGCGGACCTTGTGCGGATAGCGGGCGGCGAGGCGGAGGCCGATCATGCCGCCGAGCGAATGGCCGACGATGTCGATCTCGGCGAGGCCGAGATGGTCGAGCAGTGCCGCGGTGTCCTCGACGATGTCGTCGATCTCGAACGGGCCCTCGCACTCGGTGCGGCCCGAGCCGCGATTGTCGGGCATGATGAGTTGGCGGCCGGGCAGCAGCGGGGGCAGGGGACCCCAGCTGGCATTGTCGCTGGCAGTGCCGGCGATCAGTAGCAGCGGGCGGCCTTCGCCGGCGGTCTCGTAGTGGATGGTGGCGCCGGAACGCTGGAACTGGGGCATCGGTGAAACTCGACAGGATATGTCACGCGGTCGCGTGGACAGGCGGCGCGGCGGGCCTATAGTTGACCGGTTGGACAAAAGGCATTTTCGACCATGGCACAGGATGCCCTTGGAAATGAAGTGAGCCGCGCGTCGGATAAGACGCTGCAGGGCATAGACGATTTCGTCACCGGGTTTCTCGGCTACGAGAAGAAGGCGGCCAATATCATCGCGGCCGCGGATGGCGAGCCGGATGCGGTGCTGGCCAATATCTATGCCGGTTTCACCTGGATGTTCCTCGAGGCGGATGGGGCCAAGGAGGCGGCTTCAGCTTACCTCAAGCGGGCGCAGGCGGCGTCGGCCGGGGCCAACGAGCGTGAGCGGATGATGCTGGCGCAGCTCGCGGCGTGGATCGGCGATGATGTGCCGAAGGTGCAGGCGATCGGCGATGAGATCGTGGCGCGCTATCCGCGCGACCTGTTTTCGGTGAAGCTCCACCAGTATTTCAGCTTCAACCGCGGCGATGCGAAGAACATGCTGCGGATTGCGCAGGCGGCATTGCCGGAGAACGCCGACAACCCGCATCTCCATGGCATGCTGGCCTTCGGCTACGAGCAGATGCACGAGCTCGAGACGGCGGAGCGCGAGGCGCGGCTTGCCCTCAAGCTCAAGACCAAGGAGCCGTGGGCGCAGCATGCGCTGGCCCATGTGATGCTGGGGACCGGGCGGGTGGCCGAGGGGGTCGAGTTCCTCTCCGAGGCACAGAAGACATGGGTGGACCTCAACTCGTTCATGTACACCCACAACTGGTGGCACAAGGCGCTGTTCCACATCAGCCAGGGCGACGAGCAGGCGGTGTTCGACGCCTATGACCAGCATGTCTGGGGCGTCGAGCCCGACTATTCGCAGGACCAGGTGAACGCGATCTCGCTGCTGGCGCGCATGGAAGTTGCCGGCATGGATGTCGGCGGGCGCTGGGAGGATGTGGCGAGCCATATGCGGGGCAGGGCGCGCGACACGATCCAGCCGTTCCTGACGCTGCAATATCTCTACGGACTGGCGCGGGCCGAGCGGGCCGAGGCCGATGAATTGATGCAGGCGGTTGAGGAGAAGGCGGCGACGTCGTCGGCCTTCGACCGGGTGGTGTGGCAGGAAGTGGCGCTGCCCGGGGCGCGCGGCGTGTTGGCGCATGCGCGCGGGGATTACGCGGCGGCGACCAAGTGGCTGGGCGTGGCCAATCCGCGGATGATCGAGATTGGCGGCAGCCATGCGCAGCGCGATTTGTTCGGGCAGTTGCTGCTCGATGCGCACCTGAAGCTCGGCAACTGGGCCATCGCGCAGCAGATGCTGGAGATGCGGCGCACCTGGGATCCGGACGGAGTGCCGGTCAACAAGGCCCTGTCTCTGGTGAATGCGAAGCTGAAGGCAGCATAACGAAAGGAGCCCGGATGAAAACCGGACCGTTGAATCTGATTACCGATGTGGAGGGGCTGCGCGTCGGCAATGCCGAGGATCATCGGCTGAAGTCCGGCACGACCGTGCTGGTGGCCGATGGGCCGTTCCGCGCCTCGGTCGATGTGATGGGCGGCTCGCCCGGATCGCGGGAGACCGAGCTGCTGGCGCCGGACAAGGTGGTCGAGGCGGTGAATGCGCTGGTGCTGTCCGGCGGATCGGCCTTCGGGCTCGATGCGGCCTCCGGCGTGTCGGATGCGCTGCGGAAGGCCGGGCGTGGCTTCAAGGTGGAAACGGCGATCGTGCCGATCGTGCCGGGTGCGATCATCTTCGACCTGCTGAACAAGGGCGACAAGGACTGGGACGAGAACCCGTATCGGGCGCTCGGGCGCAAGGCGTTCGACAATGCCGCGGTGGAGTTTCCTCTCGGCACGGTGGGGGCAGGCGTCGGGGCGCTAACGGCGAACCTCAAGGGCGGGCTCGGCTCGGCCTCGCTGGTGATCCCCGGTGGGTTCACTGTCGGCGCGCTGGTGATCGCCAACCCGACGGGGTCGGTCACCGTCGGCGACAGCAAGCATTTCTGGGCCTCGCCGTTCGAGGTCGATGGCGAGTTCGGCGGCGTCGGGCCGCATCCGGGGCCGGTGTCGTTCGAGCAGACGGCGCGCTCGAAGCGCGATTGGGTAAATCCCATCGCCAACACCACGATCGCCATCGTCGCGACGGACGCGGATCTCACCAAGGCACAGCTCAAGCGCATGGCAGTTGCGGCGCAGGATGGCATCGCGCGCGGCGCCAGCCCGGCCCACAGCCAGGTGGATGGCGACCTAGTGTTCTCGGTTTCGACCGGGCGGAAGCCGATCGATAATCCGGTCGGCAACGTGCTGCACTTGGGACACGCGGCGGCAGTGTGCCTGAGCCGGGCGATCGCGCGGGCGGTCTATAATGCGACGCCGGCAGAGGACGACGTGGTGTCTACGTGGCAGGAGAAATGGCGCTGAGCCTGTTCTTCACCGTATAACAGAAGTCGCAGGCACCATCGCCGTTCATGCAGGTCTTGGTGCGCTCGAGCTTGAGGCCGAGCTCGTCGGCCATGGCGAAATCGGAGTTGCAGATCAGGAGCTCGCCGAGGTCGCGGGCGCCGATCTGCTCCATGAACTCGGCATAGTCGCAGTGGTTGACCTGGTTGCGCAGCACCGTGTCGGTCTGCTCGAGCGTTTCGAACTCGTAGCGGATGCCTTGGCCGAAGCCGGCGAACTCCGAGGCGAGCGTTTCGATATCGAGCAGCGCGCCGCGGGCGCCGACGATCTCGCGGTTGGCCTTGTCGAGCGCGGCGCGCACGAGGCGATGAGCCTCGGGCTTGCCGAGGGCCGCCTCCATGGCGCGGACGAGCGGGATCTGGGCCTGGACCTGCGTGGTGATGCGCTCGAACGGGGTCATGTGGGTCCGCTGGGTCTGGCTTCGATTTCGTGCGATAGTGGCAGCAGGCTGGCGGCAAAGGAACCCCGCAAAGGGTCGCGCATTCCGGCCTCAACGAATGAACCGAGGAGGAAGCCATGTTTGCCAATCGTGCCGCTTTCGGGATGATCCCCGCTCACGACGTCGAACGCGCCATCGCCTGGTATCGCGACAAGCTCGGGCTAGAGCCCGCTGACCGCGGCGAGGAGGGGAACATGTACCACCTCAAGGGCGCGGACATGTTTCTCTACCAGTCGGGCTATGCCGGGACGAACCAGGCGACGCTGCTGACCTTCGACAGCCCCGACCTTGCGGCCGACATGACGGCATTGCGGGCCAAGGGCGTGAAGTTCATCGACTACGATTTTCCGGGCTTCAAGACCGACAACGGCGTCGCCACCATGGGCGGCATGAAGACCGCCTGGTGCACGGATTCCGAGGGCAACATCCTGGCGTTCAACCAGATGCTCTGAGGGCTCGCGCCGGGGCGATCAGCCCTTGGTGCAGCGCAGGATGGTCTGGCGCTTGCCGTCGGCGCCCACGACGTTGACGCCTTCGCCCGAGGGGGCGAAGACCGGCGTCAGCGTCATCTGCGCGCTGCCGCAGGCGGTCGAGAACCCGTCCTTGCTGGCCTTGAGGCTGATGTCGCACGAACCGGCGGGCGAAGCGTAGCTTGTCGCGGTGATGGTGGTGACCGCCTTGGCGTCGCCGCAGCTCGAGAGCGAGGCAGCCCAGGTGCCGATCAGCGGCTCGGCGCCGGCCGGGACTTTCGCGGTCGATGCGGGCTTGGCGGCGGGCGTAGTTGCGGCCGGAGCAGTGACGGCGGGCTTGGCGGCAGGTGTCTCGGCAGCAGGCTTCGGTGCCTGGTCGTTGCTGCAGGCGGCCAGCAGCGGCAGGGCGATGGCGAAGACGGCGACGATTCCGAGGCGCATTTACGAATCCCAAGCGGTTGACCCAAGGCACGCTTGAAGCGTTATTGCGGCACGAATGGGACAGGAATTGTAAGCAGTGCCGCAGATTTACGTGGATGCGGATGCATCGCCGGTGAAGGACGAGGTGCTGCGGGTGGCCGAGCGCCACGGCGTGGTGGTGACGTTCGTCGCCAATATCGGCCTCCGGCCCTCGCGCGATCCGATGGTGCGCACCGTGATGGTGCCGCAGGGCGCGGACGCGGCCGATGACTGGATCGTCGAGCACGTGGAAGCGGGCGACATTGTCTGCACCACCGATATTCCGCTCGCGGGGAGGGCGCTCAAGAAGGGCGCCGTGGTGCTCGGGGCGACCGGCAAGCCCTTCACCGAAGCCTCGATCGGCATGGCGCTCGCCATGCGCGAACTGAACCAGCACCTGCGCGAGACGGGCGAGAGCAAGGGCTACAATGCCGGGTTCACGGCCAAGGACCGGCAGGCTTTCCTGCAGGCGCTCGACCAAGCCGTGACGAAGGCGAAGCGCGGATAGGGATTTATTCCTGCGCCGGGGAATGAGATTCCAACGGCCAGTTTTGCTCGTTAAGGTTTGCCGCAGCGCGGCCGCCGGGATAGCGTCGCGCCGGTTTTCTGGGAGGCGGATATGGCGCGGGTAGCGATCATTGGTGGCAGCGGGCATGTGGGGACGTTTCTCGTGCCGCTGCTGGTCGAGGCGGGGCACAGCGTCGTCAACGTGACGCGCGGCCAGCGCGCTCCGTATTCGCCGAATGCTGCCTGGGGCAAGGTCGAGACGGTGGTGATCGACCGCGACGCGGCCGAGGCCGACGGCTCGTTCGGCGGGCGCATCGCGGCGCTCGGCGCAGATATCGTCATCGACATGATCTGCTTCACGATCGACAGCGCAAAGCACCTCGTGGCGGCGCTGCAGGGCAGGGTGCAGCACTTCATCCATTGCGGCACGATCTGGGTCTATGGCCACAACACGACGGTGCCGGCGACCGAAAACCAGCCGCACAACGCCTTCGGCGAGTACGGTACGCAGAAGGCGGCGATCGAGACGTTCCTGCTCGGCGAAGCGCGGCGGAACGGCTTCCCGGCGACGGTGTTCCGGCCGGGGCATATTGTCGGGCCGGGCTGGGTGCCGCTGAACCCGGCGGGGCATTTCAATGTCGAGACCTACTCGCAGATCGCGCGCGGCGAGCCGCTGGCGCTACCGAATTTCGGGCTCGAGACGGTGCACCACGTGCATGCATCGGATCTGGCGCGTCTGGTGATGGCGATCATCGCGAGCCGGTCGACGGCGGTAGGCGAGGCGTTCAACGCAGTGTCGCCGCAGGCGGTGAACCTGCGCGGCTATGCCGAGGCGATGTATCGGTGGTTTGGCCACGAGCCGAAGCTCAGCTACCTGCCGTTCGAGCAGTGGAAGGCGACGCTGAGCGAGAAGGACGCGATGGCGACCTGGGAGCACATCGTGCGCAGCCCGAGCCACTCGATGGCCAAGGCCCAGCGGTTGCTCGGTTTCACGTCGCGATACGGCTCGCTCGAGGCAGTGCAGGAGGCGGTGGCCTGGCTCGTCGATGCCGGGCAGGTGCAGCGGCCCTCCTCAGGTCCGCAAGACTAGTGAAGTCAGCACATGGCAAGCCCGGAGCATCGGAAACGGAGCAGTGCCATGTCAGTGCAGAGCTATGAGACCCGGGTGAACCGGGTCACCCAATTCATCTACGACCACCTCGACGAGGGGCTCGACCTCGACCGGCTGGCCGATGTCGCCGCCATGTCGCGCTGGCACTGGCACCGGGTATATGCCGCCATGCGGGGCGAGACGGTGGCCGCGGCGGTGCGCCGGTTGCGGCTGCAGCGGGCCTGCAACCTGCTGGTCAACGGCGAGGACTCGATCGAGGAGGTGGCGCGGCGCTCGGGCTACGACAATGTGCAGTCGTTCACCCGCATCTTCTCGGAAGCCTATGGTATGCCGCCGGCGCGCTACCGCAAGGAAGGCAGCCACACCGCCTTCAATCCGGCCGAGAACGGCGCGCCCAACGCCCATTACGACATCCAGGTGCGCCACGTGCCGGCGATGACGCTGGTGACCGAGCCGCATACCGGCAGCTACATGGATATCGGCGCGGCGTTCGGGCGGCTCTTCGGCACGCTGGCGATGCGGGGCTGGCCGCTCGACCGGACGCGGATGATCGGGGTCTATCTCGACGATCCGAGCGCGGTGGACGAAGCGGAACTGCGCTCGATGGCCGGTGCGCTGGTCGAGGGTGAGCCGCCGGCCGGGATGGCGACCTACGAGACGCCGGAGCGCGATTATGCGGTGCTGCGCTACAAGGGGCCGTATTCGGACATGCGGCCGGCCTATCGCTGGATGTTCGGCACCTGGCTGCCGCAATCGGGGCGCGAGGCGGCCGATGCGCCGGTGCTGGAGGAATACCTCAATAATCCGCGCGACACGCCGCCGGCCGAGTTGCTCACTGACCTCTATCTGCCGCTGGTGTGAGCCATGGCAAAATCGTGGACTGAGCGGATGAACGCGCCGGCCGAAATCGTGGTGAAGCCGGCGCCGGTGGATATTGCCGGCATGCGGGCAGGGCAGGTGATGCTGGTGCCGACGACCCGGCTGATCGCCGAGTTCATGACGGCGGTGCCGGCCGGCGAGCACGTGAGCATCGTCGCGATGCGGGCCGAGCTGGCGCGGCGCCATGAGGCCGAGGTGACCTGCCCGATTTACACCGGCTATCACCTCCGCACCGTGGCGGAGGCGGCACTCGAAGCGCATTCAGCGGGCGTGCCGGTCGAGGCCATCACGCCGTTCTGGCGGGTGCTCGACGAGACGAGCCCGACGACCGGCCGGCTGCCGAACGGCGTCGCGTTCGTGCGCGAGCGGCGGGCGGCGGAACAGCTCGGCGGTTGACAGGACCGGCCGGGCAGGGCGTTGTGCGCGGGCCAGAACCACCGGGGCCCGTGCCGATGTCCGAGAACTACCTGATCATCATTCCCACCGATCCGCATTGGCAGCCCGAGGAGGCCGCCGCGATGAGCGCCGGCGCCATACTCAATGAGCTGGCGCCGGATTCCGAGGAGATCGAGGCGTTCGATCTCGACGAGGTCGAGTTCTTCGATTGCGGCAAGAATCTCGAAAGCGTCAAATGTCCGCATTGCGCGGCCGATGTCACCGAGTGGTGGCCGGACGCCATGGACAAGGCCGCCGATCTCGCCTTCGCCGACCTCAGCGTCACCATGCCGTGCTGCGGGCGGCCGGCCTCGCTCAACGACCTCGTCTACGACATGCCGCAGGGCTTTGCGCAGTTCGCCATCTCGGTGACCGAGCCGGTGATCACCGAACTCGACGGTGCCGCGCTGCGGCGCATCGGCGAGACGCTGGGCCATCCGGTGCGCGCCATCTGGCAGCGCATCTAGCGGCGGGCAGGGGCCTTGCGACATTTTTGTCGTAAGGCTCTTCCAGTTGTCACAACCCTTGTCTAACAAGGGCGACAAGCAATCGATTGCATCAACGCGAGGCAGCCCATGTCCACCATCATCGACGTCACCGGCCGGCAGGTTTTCGACAGCCGCGGCAACCCCACCGTGGAAGTGGATGTGGTGCTCGACGATGGCAGTTTCGGCCGCGCGATCGTGCCCTCGGGCGCCTCGACCGGCGCCCATGAGGCCGTCGAACTGCGCGATGGCGGCAAGCCGTTCCTCGGCAAGGGCGTGACCAAGGCGGTCGATTTCGTCAACACCGAGATCTTCTCGGAGATCCAGGGCCTCGACGCGCTCGACCAGATCGAAGTCGACCGCACGCTCATCGAACTCGACGGCACGCCGAACAAGTCACGGCTCGGCGCCAACGCCATTCTCGGCGTGTCGCTCGCCGTGGCCAAGGCCGCCGCCGAGTCGAGCTCGCTGCCGCTCTATCGCTATATCGGCGGCCCGAACGCCCACATCCTGCCGGTGCCGATGATGAACATCATCAATGGCGGCGCCCATGCCGACAACCCGATCGACATGCAGGAATTCATGATCCTGCCGGTGGGCGCGGAATCGATCGCGCACGCGGTGCAGATCGGCTCGGAGATCTTCCACACGCTAAAGAAGGGCCTCGCGGCCGACGGCCACAACACCAATGTCGGTGACGAAGGCGGCTTCGCGCCGAACCTGAAGTCGGCCGAAGCGGCGCTCGAATATATCGTGAAGTCGATCGAGAAGGCCGGCTACCAGGCGGGCAAGGACGTGTATCTGGGCCTCGACTGCGCCTCGACCGAGTACTTCAAGGGCGGCAAGTACGAGATGGAGGGCGAAGGCAAGTCGCTCACTTCCGAGCAGAACGCCCAGTTCCTCGCGGGCCTTGTCAGTAAGTTCCCGATCATCTCGATCGAAGACGGCATGGCCGAGGACGACTGGGAGGGCTGGAAGATCATCACCGAGCTCCTCGGCAAGAAGACCCAGCTCGTGGGCGACGACCTGTTCGTCACCAACACCGAGCGCCTGAAGTCCGGCATCAAGATGGGCGTCGCCAACTCGATCCTCGTGAAGGTGAACCAGATCGGTTCGCTCAGCGAGACGCTGGATGCCGTGGATACCGCCCACCGTGCGGCCTACACCTCGGTGATGTCGCACCGCTCGGGCGAAACCGAAGACTCGACGATTGCCGACCTCGCGGTCGCGTGCAACTGCGGTCAGATCAAGACCGGCTCGCTCAGCCGTTCGGACCGGCTCGCCAAGTACAACCAGCTGATCCGCATCGAGGAGCAGCTGGGCGGCGCCGCCAAGTATGCCGGCACGAGCGTGCTGCGCGGCTGAGGCCAACCGACTACGGGCGCCGGCGTTGCTCAACGCCGGCCGCCACCGCCGCGCCAAGCGCGGGCATTGCTGCGACGGGCCGAATGTCGAGATATCCCAGCCCATCACCGGCATGCGATAGAGAGCCCGGAAACGGACTTCGCGATACCGCCAGCCGAGTCGGCGCCGGACAAACCTACAGCTTCGGATAGATCGCGTAGTTCCATAATATATCTTATGCGAATGGAGGACGCGCGCCGATGGCTACCGAGACCGAACTGATCACCCTGCTGGTTGCTGCGCAGCGCGCGAGCCAGTCCACTGTCGATGCGACCCTCTTCGCCGACATCGACCGGGCCGCCGCCTACCGCATCCAGGCTGGCGTGCTCGCTGCCCTCGGCGACAAGCCGGCGCTGATCAAGACCGCCATCCAGCCGGATGGCGTCGGCATCGCGGCGCCGATCTTCGCATCGCGCCTCGGCCAGTCCGGCGACTTCTCGCTGTCGCGCGCCACCGTGACCGGGCTCGAGGTCGAGGTCGGCCTGGTGCTCGGCGCCGACATTTCCGTCGAGACGGCGCGCGCCGATGAGGCTGCCATCATCGAAGCCATCGACCATTACTTCGTCGGCATCGAGGTCTGTGGCACGCGCTACGCCGATCGCAAGCTCGCCGGTGTCCAGGCCGGGCTCGCCGACAACATGTCGTCCTACGGCTACGTCATCAATCCGATGGAGCGCGATACCGGCGCCGATATCGACCAGTTCGACGTTCAGCTGTCGTTGGATGGCGTTCAGATTCACTCAGGTCCGGCCAAGCACAGCTTTGGCACCGTGCTGAACTCGTTCATCCAGTATGCGAAAAACCAGGTTCCGGCCTACCCGCTCAAGGCCGGCACCATCATCACCACGGGCTCGCTCTGCGGCCTCGTGCCCGTGAGCGGCACCGGCCGCGCCAAGGCGGTGCTCGGCAGCCATACCGTCGAGTTCACGCTCACCTAAGTCACTGTTCCTGCTCGGAGTTCAGCCTATGGAGCCGTCTCGCGACCTCTCCCGCCTGCTCGAAATCATGGCGGCGCTCCGCAATCCCGACGGCGGCTGCCCGTGGGATCTGGAGCAGAACTTCGACACCATCCGGCACTACACCATCGAGGAAGCCTACGAAGTCGCCGATGCCATTGAACGGAAAGACTTTTCCGACCTGCGCGAGGAGCTGGGCGACCTCCTGCTCCAGCCCGTCTACCACGCGCAGATGGCCTCGGAACAAGCCCTGTTCGACATCGGCGACGTCATTTATGCCATCACCGAGAAGCTGATACGCCGGCATCCTCACGTGTTCGGCGAGGAAGCGGCGCGAAATGCCGGTGGCGCCAAGGCAAAATGGGAAGAAGTGAAGGCCGACGAGCGCGCCAGGAAGGCCGAGCGCAAGCAGGTCCCCTCCTCCATCCTCGACGACGTCCCCCATGTCCTCCCTGCCCTTGCCCGGGCTGAAAAGCTCAGCAAGCGGGCGGCCAAGGTCGGCTTCGACTGGCCCGATATCGAGAGCGTGGTCGCCAAGGTCCGAGAGGAGACCGAGGAGACGCTCGTCGCCATGCGGGCCGAGGATCAGGCAGCGACGCACGAGGAGATGGGCGACCTGTTGTTCGCCGTCGCCAACATGGCCCGCAAGCTCGGCGTCGATCCGGAGGCGGCGCTGCGCGATGCCAACCTCAAGTTCGACCGGCGTTTCCGCTATGTCGAGCAGCGCGCCGCCGAGGACGCGGTGCCGCTGGCCGAAGCCGGGCTCGACCGGCTCGATGGCTACTGGAACGAAATCAGGGCGCGGGAACGGACGTAGCCTCTGGCACGGTGTCAGGACCTCGTCCTTCGACAGGCTCAGGATGAGGTCCTGCGGGAGGGCCGGGGCCCAAACTGCCCTCATGGTGAGCTTGTCGAACCACGAGAGCGGGAGCGCGGCTAGGCCGCGTCGGAGCCTTCGATGCGGCCGGCGAAGCGCTGCGAGAACGCAGCCTTGTGGCGCGGCTCGACCCGGACTTCGTAGACCTGCCCCGTCTCGTCGGGCTCATCGCGCGAGATGATCTCGGCGTGGCCGTAGAGCCAGCCGACATCGGCGCCGGCGGTGTGCGGGACCATCACGCGGTAGGTGCGTGCCTGCCCGCCCAGCACGTTCTCGATGGTGTCGAGCAACGTATCGAGGCCCTGCCCGGTCTGCGCTGACACCGGCACGGTGGTCGTGACCTTGCCCATCGGGACGACGCGCGACAGCGGCGGGACGCCGTTTTCGTCGGCCTCGGGCAGCAGGTCGATCTTGTTCCAGACCTCTACGATCGGGGTCTTTTCGGGATCGACGCCGAGCTCATCGAGCACCTTCAGCACGTCGGTCGCCTGCGCCGCGGTGTCGGGATTGGCGACGTCGCGGACATGCAGGATGATGTTGGCGTCAGTCACCTCTTCCAGCGTGGCGCGGAAGGCCGCGACGAGGTCGTGGGGCAGCTCGGAGACGAAACCGACGGTGTCGGACATCATGATCTCGCGGCCATGCGGCAGCGCGAGCTTGCGGACGGTGGTGTCGAGGGTGGCGAACAGGAGGTCCTTGGCGAAGACCCCTGCCCCGGTCAAGGCGTTGAACAGGCTAGACTTTCCGGCATTGGTGTAGCCGACGAGCGCCACGACCGGGAAAGTGACGGCGTCGCGCTTGCCCTTCTGCTGGCTGCGCGTCTGCTTCACCTTATCGAGGCGCTCCTCAAGCGCCTTGATGCGCTCCTGGAGCTGGCGGCGGTCGCTTTCGAGCTGGGTTTCGCCCGGGCCGCCCATGAAGCCCATGCCGCCGGAGCCGCGCTGACGTTCGAGGTGGGTCCAGCTGCGGACCAGGCGGCCCTTCTGGAAATTGAGATGCGCCAGTTCGACCTGCAGCACGCCTTCGCGCGTTGCGGCACGCTCACCGAAAATCTCGAGGATCAGGCCGGTGCGGTCCAGCACCTTGGCGCCGGTTTCCTTCTCGAGGTTGCGCTGCTGGACGGGCGTAAGGGCCGCATCGACGAGCAGCAGCTCGATCGTGTTCTCCTTCACCCGCTTGGCGATGTCCTCGACATGGCCGCCGGAGATGAAGGTGGCGGGCTTGATCTCGCGCACCTTGAACACATCGGAGAAGACGACGTCGACGCTGATCGCCTCGGCCAGACCGCGGAATTCGGCGTGGCGGGCCTCGATCGAATGGCTGGAGGGCAGCCCGCGGGCATCGGGCACGACGAGCCCTACCCTCGTCGGCGCCGCTCGCTGGTCGATGAAGCGCTCACGCGGCTTGGCGTCGTCGAAGTCGTCGTCGAAATCAGTCATGTAAACCTTAGTCGTCCGAAACGTGCTCGGGGTCGAACAGCTGGATCGGCGCGCCCGGCATGATGGTCGAGATGGCGTGCTTATAGACCAGCTGCGACTGGGCGTCGCGGCGGAGCAGCAGGCAGAAATTGTCGAACCAGGTGATCACGCCCTGCAGCTTCACGCCGTTCACCAGGAAGATCGTGACCGGGACCTTCTGCTTGCGAACGTGGTTGAGGAAGGCATCCTGAAGGTTCTGGGTCTTTTCGCTGGGCATTCTTTGGCCTCTTGTCGTGACAGCGCACTGCCTTAGCAGCGGCGCAGCCACATTGCTATCCCGGGCACCGGACCGCCATCCCTGCCCCGTTGCGTCAGTCCCCACTCGCCTAAGCAGTATGGCACAGAAGAATTTACGTGCCTACCCGCCCGAAAGAAGGGTTGAACGGCCCGGTCAGAGACCGAGCGACTTGATCTTGCGGTGGAGTGCACTGCGCTCCATGCCAACGAATTCAGCGGTCTTCGAAATGTTCCCGCCGAAACGCTCGATCTGCGCGAGGAGGTACTGGCGCTCGAAGACTTCACGCGCGTCGCGCAGCGGCAGGCTCATAAGGTGAGCAGATGAGTCGCTGTCGCCGACCGTCGGGAGTACTTCGCCGATATCGGAGGGGAGCAGCGCCGCGGTGATGACGCCATCGGCCGGGGCCTGGTCCTTGACGAGGATCAGCAGCCGTTCGATCGAGTTGCGGAGCTGGCGCGCATTGCCCGGCCAATCCTGCGCCTGCAGCACGGCGACCGCATCGGCGCCGATCGAGAGGCTGCGCAGGTTGTGGAGCTTGCAGATCTGCTCGATGAAGACGTCGACCAGCGGCGGGATGTCCTCGCGGCGTTCCTTGAGCGGGGTCATCTGCAGCGGGACGATCGAGAGGCGGTGGAACAGGTCCGAGCGGAAGCCGCCGCTTTCGATAATGGTCGCGATGTTCTGCGAGCTCGACGAGATGACGCGGACGTCGATGGGCACCGCCACGGCGCCGCCGACGCGGTTGAACTTGCTCTCGACCAGCATGCGGAGCAGCGCCTGCTGGGCCGCGGGCGGTAGCGTGCCGACCTCGGAGAGGTAGAGCGTGCCACCATGGGCCTTTTCGAGCGCGCCGACTTCGGTGCGCAGCGTGCCGGTCTTCTCGCGGGTTTCGCGGCCGAACAGCACGACCTGCACTTCGTCCGGCGAATAGAGCGAGCAGTTGATCTCGACGAAGGGCGCCTCGGCGCGGAGGCTCTTCTGGTGGATGAGGCGGGCGCAGAGGCCCTTCCCCGTACCCGAGGAGCCCGAGATGAAAATGCGCGAGTTGGTGGGCGCGGATTTGTCGATGACTGCCCGCACCGCCTGCAGCGCCGGAGAGCCGCCGATCAGCTCGACGGTCTTGTTCGAGCGCTCGCGCAGGTCGGCGACTTCGTTCTTGAGGCGCGCCGCTTCCATCGCCCGCTGGGTGATGAGCAGCAGGCGATCCACCTTGAAGGGCTTCTCGATATAGTCGTAGGCGCCGCGCCGGATGGCGCTGACGGCGGTTTCGACATTGCCGTGGCCTGAGATCATCACCACCGGCATATCGGGGTGCTGGGCCTGGAACACGTCGAGCAGCTGCAGGCCATCGAGGCGGCTGCCCTGCATCCAGATGTCGAGATAGACGAGGCTCGGCCGGCGCCGGGCGATCTCGTTCAACCCGGAATCGGCGTCGTGAGCCTGCCGCGTCTCGTAGCCCTCGTCCTCGAGGATGCCCGCGATCAGGTCGCGGATATCGTCCTCGTCATCGATGATCAGTATGTCGAGGGCCATCAGTTATTCTCCGCCGCTTGCAATTGCGGTTCCCCTTTAATGTCCACCACAGGTTCTGCCCCACCCGCTGCGCCCTCTGTCGCGGCCGGGGCGGACTGCTGATCCCCCTCGGCCGTGGTCGGGGACGGAACGGCGTCCCCCTCTTCCTCCTCTGCGCGGCGCAGCGGCAGAGTGAAGGTGAACGCGGCGCCGGTGCGCCCGTTCTCGTCGGGTTCGGCGTCCACGAGGTCCACCTTGCCGCCATGCTGTTCGATGATCTTGGCCACGATCGCGAGCCCGAGGCCCGTACCCTTTTCGCGCGTGGTGACGTAGGGCTCGAGCAACCGGTTGCGGTTCTCCTTGGGCCAGCCCTTGCCGTTGTCCGAGACGGTAAGCCGCACCATCTCGCCCTCGATATGGGCGTCCACGACGATGCGCGGATCCTTGATCGCCTCGATGCCAGCGCCCTCGATCGCCTCGACAGCGTTCTTGATGAGGTTGGTCAGCACCTGGCTGATCAGCCGGCCATCGAACATGGCGACGATCGGCTCCTCGGGCAGCTCCATGCTGATGGCCACTTCGGGCAGGCGCACGCTTTCGAGGAACACGGCCTGGCGGATGGCGTCGGTCAGGTCACCCTTTTCGGGCCTGGCCTCGGGCATGCGGGCGAAGGACGAGAACTCGTCCACCATGGTGCCGATGGCGCTCACCTGGCGCACGATGGTGTTGATGCATTTGTCGAACACCTCGAAATCGTCGGCGAGCTTGCCGCCATAGCGGCGGCGCAGGCGTTCGGCTGAGAGCTGGATCGGGGTGAGCGGGTTCTTGATCTCGTGCGCGATGCGGCGCGCCACGTCGGCCCAGGCGCCGGTGCGCTGGGCCGAGAGGAGGTCGGTGATGTCGTCGAGCGTCACCACGTAGCCCTTGCTCTCCGTCATCGTGCCTTCGCGGGTCAGCTGGACCTGGTAGGTGCGGTAGTCTGGGCCGGAGCCGATCTCGACCTGGTCGCGGACCTGACCGCGGCGGGCGGACTTGGCGCGGTCGATGATCGGGGCGAGGACCGGGATCACCTCGTTGATGCGCTTGCCCACGAGCGAAACTTCGTCGCTGCCCACCATCTCGGCGGCGCGGGCGTTGACCAGCGTGATCGAGCCAAACGGGTCGAGGCCGATAATGCCGGCCGACACGCCCTCCACCACGGCTTCGGTGAAGTGCCGGCGCTTCTCGTTGGTCTCGTTCGCCTCGAGGAGGGCGACGCGCTGCGATTTCAGCTGCAGCGTCATGGTGTTGAAGCGGTTGGCGAGGTCGCGCAGGTCACCCCTGCCCGCCTGTACCGGCACGCGTACATCGAGATCGCCGTCCGAGACCCGGCTCGAGGCGATCATGAGGTTACGGATCGGGTCGACGAAGCGGTTGGCGAGTGCGATGCCGATCCACACCGCGGCGAGCAGCAGCACCAGCGCGAGGCCGACATACATGAGCGCGAAGGTGATCTGGAACACCACGCGATTGCTCGCATAGGAGCGGTATTCGGTGATGTTCTCGTCGGTGAGGCGCATGAACTCGAGGACTTCGGGGTCCACCGGACGCGCCACGATCAGGAAGGTGTCGGTGTAGCCGCGTAGCTTCACCACGGAGCCCACCATGTTGGTGCGGCCGGGGGAAATCTCGGTGGGAGCGCCCTCCCCCACATCCTTGGTCAGCGCGGCCGAGAGGCGAGGCGCGGAGCCCGGGACGTTGATCTGGGCCCGCATCAGCACATTGCCGTCTGACGACATCAGGTAGGCGAAGGGCAGCGAACGGGTGATCGCCAGCGCGGTCAGGATGCGCTGGAAGGTGTCGCGGTCGGTCTCGAAGGTAGAGCGCGAGGTTTCGAGCTCGTTGGCAACCCAGATGATGTCGTCTCGGAGCACCTGCGAGTGCTCGCGGAGGTAGGAGCTTGCCACAACGCGCGAGGAGTCGACGATAGTGCGGGTGCGTTCGCTGAACCATTGGTCGAGGCCCTGGTTGAGCGAAATCATCGCCACGATGGCGACCAGCAGCGCCGGGATGGCGGCCACCATGGCGAACATGGTCACCATGCGCACCTGCAGCCCGGCGCCCGCCTGCCCGGTGACCCGGGCGCGGATCAGCAGGCTGGCTTCGGTGAGCACCAGCGCGACCACGGCCAGCACGAGCAGGCCATTGACGATCCAGATGATGGTCCAGACTTCGGGTGTCGGCTCGATGTCGGTCGCGCCGGTCATCACCAGGAACGAGCCCGACGAGACGAAAACCGACAGCAGCACGACGATGAGGCCGACCGTGCGGATGGCCTGACGGCCGACGTCGCCGAATGCGGAACGGGCCTGCCGCTTCACTCGCGGAACAGGAGAAATCGGCTCCGGCAATGTGTCGCTTATGAGCGTTGTCATCTATCCGAAGGCCGCGTGGGGGCGAGAAACCTGAGTGTCACCCAGTTTCCTTGACCCTTCAAGACAATTGTTGCCAAAATGTGACACCCTGCCCCACCCGGCAATAACCAATATGGGGCCGTCAGTACCGGCGAACGGGCATTTCTGCAACACTTGAGGGCCGGCCTGCGACAAAGTCACGAAGCCGTGAGCGGCGCTAATTCTGGCGCCGCGACTGCTTCACGATCTCGATCGAGTGCGCGCGGATCTTCTTGCGCAGGGTGTTGCGGTTGAGTCCCAGGAGGTCGGCTGCGCGGATCTGGTTGCCGCCGCAGGCATTGAGCGCCATGGCGATGAGCGGCGCCTCGACCCGGTCGAGGACGCGCTGATAGAGCCCCGAGGGCGGCAGGTTGGGTTCGTACTCGCGCAGCACCTGGGCTACGTGCGTCTCGACGGCGGTCGAAACATCTACCGGGCCGGACGATGCCGGCGCGGGCTGACGATCGGCGAGGTTGAGCTCGTTCTGGACGATCTCGACCGAGATGTTTTCGTCGGCATAGAGGGCCGAGAGGCGGCGGACGAGGTTCTCGAGCTCGCGAACGTTGCCGGGCCACGAATAGTTCTGCATCAGCCGGATGGCGTCGGGCGCGATGGTCTTGACCGGCTCGCCTTCGCGCTGGGCGGCGCGCAGGAAGTGCTGGACGAGGTCGTTCACGTCGTCGACGCGCTCGCGCAGCGGCGGCAGGCGGATCGGCACGACGTTGAGCCGGTAGTAGAGGTCCTCGCGGAAGAGGCCCTGCCGGATCATCTGGCTGAGGTCACGGTGTGTCGCGGCGACGATGCGGACGTTCGACTTGATCGGGGTACGGCCGCCGACCATTGTGTACTCGCCTTCCTGCAGCACGCGGAGCAGGCGGGTCTGGGCGTCCATCGGCATGTCGCCGATTTCGTCGAGGAATAGCGTGCCGCCTTCGGCCTGCTCGAAGCGGCCGGAGGAGCGGGCGGTAGCGCCGGTGAAGGCGCCTTTCTCGTGGCCGAAGAGCTCGGCTTCGATCAGGTCGCGCGGGATCGCGGCCATGTTGATGGCGACGAACGGGCCGTTGCGGCGCTTGCCGAAATTGTGGAGGGCGCGGGCCACGAGTTCCTTGCCGGTGCCGCTCTCGCCGGTGATCATCACCGTGAGGTCGGTCTGCATCAGGCGGGCGAGCGCCCGGTAGATGTCCTGCATGGCCGGGGAGCGGCCGACGAGCGGCATGGTCTCACCGGGCTCCTCGGCCTTCTTCTCGCCCGAGGGGGCCTTCTTGGCGTCGGCCAGGGCTCGCGCCACCACCGACAGCACCTCGGCGATGTCGAACGGCTTGGGCAGGTACTCGTAGGCGCCGACTTCGTTGGCGCGGATCGCCGTCATGAAGGTGTTCTGTGCGCTCATCACCACGACCGGCAGGTCGGGGCGGAGCTTCTTCACCTTGGGCATGATGTCGAAGGCGTTGCCGTCGGGCATCATGACGTCGGTGATCAGCAGGTCACCTTCCCCGCGGCTCACCCAGTTCCACATGGTGGAGAGGTTGCCGGTGGGGCGGACTTCGTAGCCGGCCCGGGTCAGCGCCTGGTTCAGCACCATGCGGATGGCGGCGTCGTCGTCGGCGAGCAATACGGTGTGGCTCATTTGGCCATGGCCTCTTCAGTCGTCTCTGACGCAGCCTGACGGCTGGCAACCGGCAGCAGGATACGGAAGCGCGTCCGCCCGGGACGGCTGTCCATGTCGACGACCCCACCATGGTCGCCGACGATCTTGGCAACGAGCGCCAGACCGAGGCCCGAGCCATTCGACTTGGAGGTGACGAACGGATCGAAAATGATCGGCACCATGTCGGGCGGAATGCCCGGACCGTTGTCCTCGATGATGATTTCGAGCGGCAGCGAGATGCGCTCGGAAATGCCCTGCACCGAGATGCGGATGCCGGGGCGGAAGGCGGTCGAGAATCGGATTTCCGGCTTGCTGGTGCGTTCGAGCGCCTCGGCGGCGTTCTTCACGAGGTTGAGGAACACCTGGATCAGCTGGTCGCGGTTGCCGGCGACGGGCGGCAGCGAGGGGTCATATTCCTCGGTGAAGGTGATGCCCTTGGCGACGCCGTTCTTCGCCAGCAGCTTCACCCGATCGAGGATGACGTGGATGTTGATGGGCTCGCGCTCCATCGGGCGGTCGTCGCCGAAGACCTCGACGCGGTCGATGAGGTCGACGATGCGGTCGACTTCGTCGCGGACGAGGCGGGCGAGCGGCAGCTCATCGGGGGTCACCGACTGCTCGAGCAGTTGTGCGGCGCCGCGAATGCCGGAGAGCGGGTTCTTGATCTCGTGGGCCAGCATGGAGGCGAGGCCGGTGACCGAGCGGGCGGCGCCGCGGCTCACCAGTTGCCGGTCGATCTTGTCGGCCATGGTGCGCTCCTGGAAGAGCAGCGCGATGGTGCCGTCGCCTTCGAGCGGGGTGGCGAAGACGTCGACGACCCGGTCGTCGGCGGCATCGCCGAAGCGGGAGGAGCCGACCCGGACGCGGTATTCCGTCATGGGCGCGTGGCGCTCGACCACCGCCTCGACGAGACCCAGGATGGGCGAGCCGAAAGCGATCAGGTCATCGAGCCGTTGGCGGCTCAGCACGCTCATCGAGGCGCCGAAGAACGCCTCGCCGGCATAGTTCACGAAGACGATGCGCCGGTCTTCGGCGCAGACGATCACCGGCTGCGGGAGGGCCTGCAGAACTGCCGTGGCGAGGCCGGGGGCTACTGGCTTGCTCATGCCGCCGCTCTCCAGCCGTTGGCGTAGACCGAGCGGATCAGGCCCATGACCTCGGCCGGGTCTTCCGACCCGAGCAGTAGTGAACGCACCGGCTTCTCCAACACAATTCCCGCCGCATCGAGGTACCAGTCGAGGTGCTTGCGCGCCACGCGCACGCCGACATGGGTGCCATAATCGCTGAGCACGGCCTCGTAATGCTCGGCGACGATCGCGGTCAGCTCGTCGCCCGTGGGCGCATCGTTGGCGGGCTGGTCCATCAGCCCTGCCCCGATTTGCCCGACCTTCCAGGGCTGGCCCTGTGCGCCGCGGCCGATCATCACCGCCGCTGCGCCCGAGAGTCGCAGCGCCTCGCGGGCGCGCTCGAGCGAGGTGATGTCGCCGTTGACGACGACCGGCACCTTCACCGCTTCGACCACCGGACGCACCAACTCCCAGCGCGCTTCGCCCTTGTAGAACTGCTGGCGGGTGCGGCCGTGGACGGTGATCATCTGGGCGCCGGCATCGACGGCGCGACGCGCGAGGTCCGCGGCGTTCATCGAGTCCTCGTCCCAGCCGAGCCGCATTTTTACGGTCACCGGCAAAGGGGTGGCGGCGACGACGGCGTCGATCAGCTTCAGCGCCTCGTCGGGCACGCGCATCAGGGCCGAGCCGGCATAACCGTTGGTGACGCGCTTGCTCGGGCAGCCCATGTTGATGTCGACGATATCCGCGCCGGCCTCGTAGGCGATCTCGGCGCCGCGCTTCATCCAGTGCGCTTCGCAGCCGGCGATCTGAACGACGTGCGGCAGGTCGCCGGATTTGTTGAGCTTCCTCACCATGAGGTCCTGCCCGGTGGCGAGCGCGGCGCTCGCGATCATTTCGGACACGACGAGGCCTGCGCCGTAGCGCTCCGCCAGCCGGCGCATGGGCGCATCGGTGATGCCCGCCATCGGCGCGAGGAAGGCGCGGTTCGGTAACTCGTGGCCAGCGATGCTCAAAGCGCAGGCAAACTCAGACACTAAATGCCCCAGATTTGCTCATTTCCAGGAAATGCCCGCAGAATAATCAAAAAACCGCTACGCGCAACCACGGATCGCGCTCCTGCGTCGAATGTTCAGTACGGGCCTTGATGATCGGATAGGCCGCCGCTAGACCAGCAGCGCTCCGCTGGCAGGCTCATACGGAAAGACGATGACCGGCACAAGAACCATTGCCGTCATCGTCGTTGCCGCAGGCCGCGGTGAACGCGCCAGCGCCGGGGGCGATCCCGAGCCGAAACAGTACCGGACGCTGCGCGGCGAGGCAGTGCTGAGCCGCACGATCCGGGCCTTCCTCAATAGCGAAGAAGTGACTTGGGTGCTGCCGGTGATACATGCCGACCACCCTGCCCGCTACGATGCGCTGGGGCTCAGCGGCGATAGGTTGCTGCCGCCAGTTACTGGCGCGGCGACTCGGCAGGGCTCGGTGCTGGCTGGGCTGCAGGCGCTCGGGCCGAGGCGGCCCGACCTCGTGCTGATCCAGGACGCGGCGCGGCCGCTCACCTCGTCCACAGTGATTTCGGGCGTGGTGGCGGCGCTCAAGAGCGCGGAAGCAGCCCTGCCCGTCGTGCCGGTCACCGACACGATCAAGCGGTCGCTCGATGGCCAGACGGTGACGGCGACCGAGGACCGCAACACGCTGTTCGCGGCGCAGACGCCGCAGGGGTTCCGGTTTCCGCAGATTCTGTCGGCGCATATGCGCGCCACCCGGATGCCGCGGGAGTTCACCGATGACGCGGCCATTGCCGAGTGGGCGGGCCTGACCGTGGCGCTGACGGCGGGCGATACGCAGAATATCAAGATCACCCATCCCGAGGATTTTGCGCGCGCCGAGCGGCTGCTCGGTGGAGGACAGGCCATGGAAACCCGCATCGGCTCGGGCTTTGACGTCCACCCGTTCGAGCCCGGCGATGCCGTGTGGCTGGGCGGCGTCAAGATCGCCCATACCCACAAGCTCAAGGGCCATTCCGACGCCGACGTGGCTCTCCATGCGCTGACGGACGCGATCTACGGCGCGTTGGGCGAAGGGGATATCGGCTCGTTCTTCCCGCCGTCCGACCCGCAGTGGAAGGGCGCCGCGTCGTCGATTTTCCTCGCCCATGCTGCCGGACTCGTGGCCGAGCGGGGCGGCCGGATCGTCAACCTCGACATCACCATCGTTGCCGAGGCGCCGCGCATCGGGCCGCATGTTGCGGCGATGAAGGCGGCGATTGCGGGCATCTGCAACACCACGCCGTCGCGCGTTGCCGTGAAAGCCACCACCAGCGAAGAGCTGGGCTTCACCGGCCGGCGCGAAGGCATCGTCGCCATGGCCACCGCCTCCATCGAACTGCCGAGAACAGAATGAAGCTACCCCAGGATATCGCCACGCTCGCCAAGGAAACCGTCCAGGCGCTGACCGCCAAGGGCCTCACCGTTTCGACGGCCGAGAGCTGCACGGGTGGGTTGATTTCCGGCGCGCTGACCTCGATCTCGGGCTCGTCCGATGTCGTCTATGGCGGCTTCATCACCTATGCCAACGAAGCGAAGATCAGCCAGATCGGCGTGCCCTATGCGCTGCTGAAGCAGCACGGCGCGGTGTCCGAACAGGTGGCGATCGCCATGGCCGAGGGTGCGCTCGGCACGGCCGGCACGCATGTTGCGATTGCGGTGACGGGTATCGCCGGGCCGAACGGCGGCTCTGAGGGCAAGCCGGTCGGGCTGGTGCATTTCGCGCTCGCGAGCGACGACGAGACCAAGCACGTGAAGAAGGTGTTCGCGAAGATGGACCGTGACGGGGTTCGTCACGCCACGGTCGTGCAGGCGCTCAAGATGCTGCGGGACTTCGCGAAGGCCTGATCACTCCCCGAAGCGGCGGTCCGCTTCGTCGCCGAACGCATCGATGATCTCGCCCTGCTTGCTCGCGAACGCCGGTTCAGCCACTGCCGCAATCAGCGGGTTCGAAAACTTGAAATCGATGTCGAAGCGGATGCGGGTGCCCTCCCCTTCGGCCGTGAAGGTCCACTGGCTGTCGAGGTAGGAGAACGGGCCGTCCACCGCCACGGCGGTGATGGTCAGCGCCGCCGGGTCGGCCGTGACCTTGGACGTGTAGGACTGGGTGATCGGGCCGAACGAGATGGTCATCTTGGCGAGCCGCGAGCCATCGGCCTGCGGCTTCACCTCCATCGCCTTGCAGTTGGGGATGAAGCGCGGATAGGCCTCGAGGTCGTTCACGAGGTCGAACATGGCGCGCGGCAGATGCGGCAGGTGCCGCTCGAGGAACAGATCAGGCATGGGCCAGCTTTGCGAGGCGGTTGGCACGGAGCTGCTCGAAATCCTCACCGGCATGGTGCGAGGAGCGGGTCAGCGGCGAGGACGAAACGAGCAGGAAGCCCTTAGTGTTGGCGATCGTGGCGTAGGACTTGAACTCCTCGGGCGTCACGAAGCGGTTGACCGCGATGTGCTTCTTGGTCGGCGCGAGATACTGGCCGATGGTGAGGAAATCGACGTCGGCCGAGCGGAGATCGTCCATCAGCTGCAGGACTTCGTTCCGCTCTTCGCCCAGGCCCACCATGATGCCGGACTTGGTGAACATGGTCGGATCGAGCTCCTTCACCCGCTGCAGCAGCCGGATCGAGTGGAAGTAGCGGGCGCCCGGACGGACCTTCAGGTACTTTGACGGCACCGTTTCGAGGTTGTGGTTGAACACGTCGGGCTTGGCCGCCACGACCACTTCGAGCGCGCCTTCCTTGCGGAGGAAGTCGGGCGTCAGGATTTCAATCGTGGTCTTGGGCGTCTTCGCGCGGATGGCGCGGATCACCTGGGCGAAGTGCTCGGCGCCGCCATCGGGCAGGTCGTCACGGTCGACCGAGGTGATCACCACATGCGCGAGACCGAGCTTTTCGACGGCGATCGCCACGTTCTCGGGTTCGTTCGGATCGAGCGCGGTCGGCAGGCCGGTGCGGACGTTGCAGAAGGCGCAGGCGCGGGTGCAGATCTCGCCCATGATCATCATGGTCGCGTGCTTCTTGCTCCAGCACTCGCCGATATTGGGACAGCCCGCTTCCTCGCAGACCGTCACGAGGCCGTTCTCGCGGACGATCTGCTGGGTCTCCTTGTAGATGGGAGAGCCCGGCGCCTTCACCCGGATCCAGTCCGGCTTGCGCAGCATCTCGTTTTCGGGCCGGTTGGCCTTTTCGGGATGCCGCGGGCGGGTATCGGTTCTGTCGATCAGTGTGACCACGAGGTACACTCCACTATGCGGACTTGGTGCGCCCGCTTCGGTTAAGTCGCCATAAACTGCCGGAGGCTGGCAAGCTAGCCTCGGCACGATTTGTTGTCAGATGGATTCTTCCATCACACGCGTCAGGGCATAGGACGGCTGGTAGCCGCTGAGTTCGTTGCCGGTCGGCCGGATCATGCGCAGCAACACGTCGTGCGCCCTGCCCTCGAGCTTTCCGCCGGTGTTCCGCCAGTTGAAGATGAACGGCCGCACCGTGTCGGGCAGCGACTTGAGCTGCAGGCCGACTTCCTTGTCGGTGAGATGCGCCAGCGCGTCGGCCGTCGCCGCCACCTGGCCGAGGATCGCGTCGCGCTGGGCACCGAGCAGCCCGGTGATGTGGTCGAAATCGGACCAGAACTCCTCGGGCAGGTCGCGCTTGATCGAGGTGAGGTCGTCGCCCGCCACCATGGCTTCCCACATGGCGAGCGGCGTGCAGCGGCTGATCAGCGCGTGGATCCGGCGATACTCCGCGCCCTTGAGCTTCAGCCGCGTGCCGTCCTCGAAGCGGACGACATAGCCTTCGCTGCTGCGCGGCAGCGCCAGCGTATGGGTTGTCAGCTCGGCCATCGAGGCGAACGAGGTTCGCTCCGCCACTCGCCAGCCCAACGCTTCGGCGGTCGCGGTGATGGCGTCGTAGCTCAGCTCGTTGCCGGCTTCGTCATAGGCGGCCAGCATCACCAGCTCGGGCCGCTCGTAGGCGACGACGATGCGGTTCTCGGGCGAGATGGCCTCGGCGAGGTAGGTGGTGCCCACGGTGAGCGGCGACAGGTCTATGGCGTCGAGCTGGCCTTGCGCCCACACGGCCTGCATCGAGTCCCAGGCGCCCTTGGTGATGCAGCGCCATTTGCCGGCGGCGTGGAAGATGACGATCAGGCTGCCGTCGAGCTTCTCGAATGCCTCGAAAGGCAGCGCGGGAATGTCGCCGCGCTTTTCGCCGGCGTTGAAGAATTTCGGAAACGGCGTAGCGGCGACCCGCTCGTTGCGCTCGTCGAGCACCAGCCCGCGCGCAAGGAGGGTCACGTCGTCCCACGCGTCCTCGAAAACGGTGCGCGAAGTGTAGACGTAGAGCCGGAGCCCGGTTTCAGAGTCGAGCCGGCTATAGACCAGCCCGTTGGCATTCGCGTCGGCGAGGCCGTCGCGCAATTGCCGGAAGTCGAAGGTGCGTGCCGGATGGACCAGCATTTTTGATTACCTCTGATGGCTCATCGGCCGGGCTGGTGCACCCTTCACCAGCCGGCCCGATCGAGCCTCTAGCCTGCAATGAGCCGAGCGATGATGACGACGATGATCGCGCCCACTGTCGAGACGATGATCTGCGAGACCACCGGATTGAACTTGAGATTGATCTTCAGCATCGAGAACAACCAGCCGCCCACGAAAGCGCCGATGACGCCGCTGATCAGGTAGGTGATCAGCCCGCCGCCGCCGACAACCAGGCTGGCCAACCAGCCCGCGACGAGGCCGATGACCAGGAAGATGACCAGCGAACGTGTATCCATGCGACCCATAGTGACCTCTCCCCCGACTTTCTGCGGAATGCCCATTCAACTAACCCCGTTTGCCCTCGCGCGGATATCGCGATCGGGCGTGCGCGGTTCAAGCCTCAAAAACAGTACACAGTCACCTGTTCGTGCCCGCCCAGCGGCGCCCACGTCATCTCGGGCGCTGCGCCATCGAGCGGGGTATCGGCCAGCACCGCCTTGCCGTCCGCCGTCGGCTCGAAAATCTGCATGTGCAGCAGCTTGTCGTTGACCCGATAGACGTAGAGCCCGATCGCCTCGTCGCCGATTTTCGTCAGCGCCTTGAACTGCTTGTCCTTGGGCAGTTCGGCGTAAGCCAGCACCGGCAGGTCCGACGGCTCGAGGTCGCGCAGTTCCTGCACGCCGCCGATGCCGGTCGTTACAGCCGCGGCACAGGTCACGCTCGTGGCCGAAGGTTCGATGGCGAAAGCCGGCGATGCCAGCAGGCCCAGCGCCAGTCCCGCGATCAGCGCCTTCATTTTGCGATCACCCGCGCGACGATGATCACGATCAGCGCCCCGATGGCGCCGGTGATGATCTGGCTGAGATACGGGTTGTCAATGGGCAGGTTCACGTTCGCCAGCTTCAGCACATAGCCGCCGACGAACACGCCGATGACGCCGGCGACGAGGTTGCGGAGCAACCCGCCGCCGCCCAGGACCAGGCCGGCGAGCCAGCCGGCGACGAGGCCGATGCCGAGGAAGATCAGGATCTGGACGAGGTCTTGCGACATGAACGGAATATCCGCTGGTGGAACCGGGTGCTTATTCACGTCAGATGTTCAGCGCGCGGCCATAGGCGTCGAGCACGCTTTCCTTCATCGTTTCAGAAAGGGTCGGGTGCGGGAAGATGGTGTGCATCAGGTCTTCCTCGGTGGTCTCGAGGCCCATCGCCACCACGAAACCCTGGATCAGCTCGGTGACTTCCGCGCCGACCATGTGGGCGCCGAGCAGTTCGCCGGTCTTGGCGTCGAAGATGGTCTTCACCAGGCCTTCGGGCTCGCCGAGCGCAATCGCCTTGCCGTTGCCGATGAAGGGGAAGCGGCCGACCTTGATCTCGCGGCCGGCTTCCTTGGCCTTGGCTTCGGTCAGCCCGACGCTCGCCACCTGCGGCTCGCAATAGGTGCAGCCCGGCACCTTCAGCTTGTCTAGCCCGTGCACGCCCTTGAGGCCGGCAATGGTCTCGACGGTGATCACTGCCTCATGCTCAGCCTTGTGGGCCAGCATTGGCGGGCCGGCCACGTCGCCGATGGCCCAAATGGTCGGCACATTGGTGCGGCCATAGTGGTCGATGGCGATGGCGCCGCGGTCGATCTTCACGCCCAGCGCTTCGAGCCCGAGGTTTTCGCTGTTGCACTGTACGCCCACGGCCGAAATCAGCGCATCGGCCGCGATCTGCGACTTGTCGCCGGTCTTGGGTTCGATATGGGCGACGATGCCGTCCTTGGTCTTTTCGACCTTGGCGACCTTTGCGTCGGTGATGATCTTGATGCCGCGCTTTTCGAACCGCTTCTTCACATGCGCGGCGATTTCGGCGTCCTCGACCGGCAGGATGGTCGGCAGCAGTTCGACCACCGTCACCTCGGCGCCGAGTGAGCGGTAGAAGCTCGCGAACTCCATGCCGATGGCGCCCGAACCCATGATCACGAGCGATTTCGGGAATTTTGCCGGCTTCATCGCCTCGAAATAGGTCCAGATCTTCTCGCCATCGGGCTCGATGCCCGGCAGCACGCGCGGCCGCGCGCCGGTGGCGATGATGATGTTCTTGGCCTTGTAGGTGCCCTCGCCCAGCGCGTTCTTGGGGACCGGGCCCTGCGGCTGCACGATCTGCTTCTTGGTCGGCGCGACCTTGATCTCGGTCGGCGAGGTCAGCACGGCTTCACCCCAGATGATGTCAACCTTGTTCTTCTTCATGAGGAACTGGACGCCATTGTTCATCTGCGCCGCGATACCGCGCGAACGCTTGACGATGGCGTCGAGGTCGAAGCCGAATTCGGTGGCGGTAAGACCGTAGTCCTTGGCGTGGCTCATGTGGCCATAGACTTCGGCCGTGCGGAGCAGCGCCTTGGTGGGGATGCAGCCCCAGTTCGAGCAGATGCCGGCCATGTGTTCGCGCTCGACGATGGCGGTCTTCATGCCGAGCTGCGCGGCGCGGATCGCGGCCACGTAGCCGCCGGGGCCGGCGCCGATGACGATCAGGTCGTATTGGTCAGCCATCTCAGTTTTCCTTCACCATCAGGAGCCAGTCTTTGCCCGGCTGCGTTCCGTCGGGGTAGTGCCGCATCGGCCGGCTGGCCGTCACCGCAAAACCCATGCGTTCATATAGGGCGCGCGCCCTCGTATTCTTATCCTCGACGATGAGCGCGAGGCCGCGCCGGTTCGTCTCCGCCCGCTTGGCTTCCGCCAGCGCCAGCAGCTTGCCGCCGACTCCATGGCTCCGCCACGGGACGTGGACGCCGAGCATCGAGATGAACCACTGCCCGGCCGCGAGCCATTCGAGTTCGACGATGGGCACGAGGAAGCCCATCAGGTCGGAGGGGAACGGCCCCATGTCGTCGGGCTCGGGGTAGCCGAGCAGCATGCCAACCACTTCACCGTCGCTCTCCGCCATCGAGGCGTTGCGCCAGTTCAGCTCGCTCGTTTCGTCCAGCATGTCGAGCCGGCCGACCTCGAGCGGATCGTAAGTCCCCTTCGCCCGCTCGTCATACTCCCACCCACCACGGATACCTCCGTGCGTCGCGATGTTGACGAGCAGCGCCACCTCGCTCGCATCAGCCTTGGTTGCCGGGCGAATGGTGATCTCTGCCGTCACAGGCCGAGTACCTGCTTTACCAGCGGGACGAGGCCCGTGCCGATGGCGCGGGTGTTGGCGGCGTCGAGGTGGATGCCGTCGGCTTTCGAGGTGGTCGCGACCGTGCCGGCATCGAAGAAGTGCACGCGCTGCTCTTCGGCGCGCTTGCGGTATTCGGAAGCGAGGTTCACCGAGGTGGCGATGGCGTCGTGGGGGCCGAAATGGTCCATCATGTCCGCCCAGTCGCCGAGAATGATCGGCGGCGGTGACACGAGGATTATCTCCGGCCATTCCTGAAGCTTGCCGGCATAGTGGCCGCGGATCACCTGAACCAGCCGCGCCATGCCGCGCCCGGCTTCACCGGCGGTGCGGCCGAGGAAGGGCTTGATGTCGTTGGTGCCGAGCATGATGACGACGAGATCGAGCGGCGAATGGCTCTCGAGCAGCGTCGGCAGCACGCGGGCGCCGTTGCGGTCGGCATTGGCGAACCAATCGTCGTGCACCGTGGTGCGGCCGCCGAGACCTTCCGCGATCACGCGCGCCGCGCCGCCGAGCCCCTGCTCCAGCGCCGTTGGCCAGCGATCCTCATAGGCATGGCGCGGGCCGCCCGGAACCGGGTTGGCGCCGAAGGTCAGGCTGTCGCCATAGGCGAGAATGGTCTTCATGGTCACTTGTCCTGGCCGATTGCCGCCTTGACGCGGTTGAGCTTGCCCGGGCTGCGCGGCAGTTGCGCCGGCACCGCAGCCCCGGGCCTGAGGTTGAAGATGTTGCCAGCCGCTGAATCGAACAGGTTGTCGTTCATATAGCGGAGGACGATGCAGGGGATGCGCGCCGATTTGCCCGTGAAGTTGAGGCAGAGCAGCGGGCCGGTCTTCTTGTCCGGGCCGGTCGACAGGTTCTGCGACCCGCCGGTGCCCCAGCCCGCCTGGATCACCTTGTCGCTGTCTTTGCTCCAGACGAGCAGGGTGCCATTGGGAGCGAAGTAGGCGATGAAACGCCCTTCGACATCGATCGTCCGGTCACGGCGATAACCCTTGCTGTCCTTGGGCCGCTGCATGATCACGGTCTGGCCGGCAAAGACTTTGAAGGTCTCCTCGGGCGTCGCGTTGAGGAGCGAAAGCACACCCCTCCCGCCGATCTTGGCCGCCTGAGCCGGCATTGCCGTGGCGGCGAGAGACATGACCAGCACGGCGCCGGCCAGCAGGCGGAACAGCGGGGTGATGGTCAGGTGCTTCATCTCAGAGCCCGAGTTGCTTGGCGACGAACTTGAAATCGACCTGGTTGGCTTTCAGCACCAGAGGCGCCTTGCCCGGCTTCAGGTTGAACACGTTGCCCTTCGCCCGCTCCTGGATCAGCGTGCGGGCCGAGACGATGACCACGCAGGGCTCACCGTCATTGATGCCCGGGAAGGTCATGCAGAGGAGCGATTCCTTGTTGCCGAACCAGCCGGCTTCCCACTTGCCGGCATAGACCTTGGCGTCGCCGCCCCAGCCGCGCCAAAGCGCGATCGTGCCGTTGGGGGCGAAATAGACGAACGAACCGCCGTTGAACGGAAACGACGGCATGACGTAGCGCGACTTCAGGATGAAGGTGTAGCCCGAGAAGAACGCGTTGATCTCGGCATCCGAGGCCTTGGCGATCTTGCCGAGCGAGCCTCCCACCTTCTCGCTGACGATCGCCGCCTGAGCCGGGATGGCCACCACGGCGAGACTGGCGGCGAGGATCAGGCCGCCTGCAAGGCGGGCGAGAGAGGCTGCTGGCTTCCTGCTGGTCATGGCGATCACAGTCCGCTCTTTTTGGCGAGGTCAGACAGCGACGAACGGCCGGCCTTCAGCTTTGCGCCGGCCGCCAGCCCAAACGGGTTGCCCGCGATCCACTCGCGATAGTTGGCGGCGCCACCGAAATAGCACTCGGTGCTGCCCATCGCCGTTTCGAACTTGAAGCATGGCAGCTCCCAGCCCTTGGTGAGGGTCATCGAGGTCCAGGTGCCGGTCTTCACGACACCTGACTTCGCCGTCCACCACAGCAGCTTGCCGCCCGGCGCGGTGTAGACGATGAGCGAACCGGTGCCGAGCACCGGCTTCAGGTCGCCCACCGCGCGCGAGGTGACCTCGATGCGGATGGTCTTGTCGGCCAGCGTTGCCCGCAGTTTCTTGGCGGGCATCGCCACCCAGCCGTCCACGTCGTGATAGGTCATCGAGTGCACCTCGATGGCCTGAGCCGGCGCGATGGCCGCAGTCGCCAGCATCAACGTCGCGAGGACGCCCAGTACCTTCCACATCGGTCGCCGCCCTTAAGCCAGCATCATCACCGGGGTTTCGATCAGGCCCTTGAAGGCGGCCAGGAGTTCGGCTCCCAGCGCACCGTCGACGGCGCGGTGGTCGCAGCTCAGGGTCACCGTCATGAAGTTGCCGGTCTTGATCTGGCCGTTCTCGGCATAGACGCGCTCTTCGCCGGCGCCCACCGCGAGGATGGTGCCGTGCGGCGGATTGATCACCGCCTGGAAGTTCTTGATGCCGTACATGCCGAGGTTCGACACCGACGAGGTGCCGCCCTGGTACTCATGCGGAGCCAGCTTCTTGTTGCGGGCGCGGGTCGCGAGATCCTTCACTTCCTCGGAGATCTGGCGCAGCGACTTGGTGTCGGTCGCCTTCACCACCGGGGTGAAGAGGCCGCCGGGCACCGCCACCGCAACCGCGACGTCGGCGTGCTTGTGGTAGAGGATCGAGTCACCGGCCCAGGTGGCGTTGGCCGTCGGCACCTTCATCAGCGCCGCAGCCCACGCCTTCATGACGAAGTCGTTGACCGAGAGCTTGTAGGCCGGCTTGCCGTCCTTGGACTTGGGCGCCGCGGCGTTGATCTGCTCGCGAGCCTCAAGCAGTGCGTCGATCTTGCAGTCGAGCGTCAGGTAGAAATGCGGAACCGTCTGCTTGGACTCGGTGAGGCGCGCAGCGACCACCTTGCGCATGCCGTCGTTCGGCACGAGCTCGTAGCTGCCCTCCGGGTAGAGCGCGAGCACCTGCGCCTTGGTCATGCCGCCAGCGAGCGTGGCGCCGGCCGACGGAGCAGAAGCCGCAGCAGCCGGAGCCGGGGCTGCCTTCAGCGGCGTCTTACCCGACTTGGCGCCTTCGACGTCAGACTTCACGACGCGGCCATGCGGGCCGGAGCCGGAAATGGCTGAAAGCTCGATGCCGGCTTCCCTGGCCAGCCGCTTGGCCAGCGGCGAGGCAAAGACGCGCGCGCCATTGGTGGCGGGAGCCGGAGCGGCAGCCGGCTTCGGCGCCGGAACGGGCGCTACGGCAGAACCGGTCGTCGCAGTCGGCATCTGAGCCGGTGCGGCGGCAGCCTTCGGCGCTTCGGCCTTCGGTGCTTCGGCCGGCTTGGCGGCGGGCGCCGGGGCGTCGGCCTTGATGTCGCCGGCGCTTTCGCCATCCGCCAGGATCACCGCGATCACCGCGTTGACCTTTACGTTCTCGGTGCCCTCGGGGACGACGATCTTGCCGACGATGCCCTCGTCGATCGACTCGACTTCCATCGTCGCCTTGTCGGTCTCGATTTCCGCGATCACGTCGCCGGAGGAGACCTTGTCGCCCTCCTTGACGTGCCACTTGGCGAGCTTGCCCTCCTCCATGGTGGGAGAGAGCGCGGGCATGGTGATGTTGATGCTCATGGTGCCTTACTCGCCGATATCTTCGTTCCAGAGTTCCGGATGCTTCTCGATGAAGTCCGCCATCATGTGCTCGCAGCGGGCTTCGTGGTAATCGACCACGTCAACGCCTGCGAGCGTCATGACATCCTGGAAGCCTTTGAAATTCTTGCTCTCCGCCACGACCACGCGGGATATGCCGAACTGGATGATGGTGCCGGTGCACATCATGCAGGGGCTGAGCGTGGTGTAGCAGGTGACGTCCTTGTAGGTGCGCTGCCGGCCGGCGTTCTGGATCGCGTCCATCTCGCCGTGCAGGATCGGATCGCCCTTCTGCACCCGGCGGTTATGCCCGCGGCCGATGATCTCGCCATTGCGCACCAGCACCGAGCCGATCGGGATGCCGCCCTCGCGAAGCCCCTGCTGGGCCTCCTCATAGGCGGCATCGAGGAATTTCTGGTCTTCGGCCGAGATCGCCATCGTCAGCCCCGATAAGTGACGGCATTCACCGCCGCGATGACTTCATCGACGTTCGGCAGCGCCAGCTTTTCGAGGTTGGCGGCGTAGGGCATCGGGACGTCCTTGCCGGTGACGCGGGTCGGCGGGGCGTCGAGGTAATCGAAGGCCTCGGCAGTGACGACGGCCGAGAGTTCGGCGCCGATGCCGCCCTGCGGCCAGCCTTCTTCGACGGTCACGAGGCGGCCGGTCTTTTTCACCGACTCGATGACGGTCTTCGTATCCATCGGACGCAGGGTGCGAAGGTCGATGAGTTCGACATCGACGCCGGCCGCGACCAGCTTCTCGGTAGCCTGGGTGGCGTAGCGCATGCCCATCGAGAACGACACGATGGTCACGTCCTTGCCCGGCCGGGCGATGCGCGCCTTGCCGATCGGCAGCACGTAATCGTCGACCTTCGGCACAAGGCCGGTCGAGCCGTAGAGGATTTCGTTCTCGAGGAACACGATCGGGGTGTTCGAGCGGATCGCCGCCTTCAGCAGACCCTTGGCGTCAGCGGCCGAGAACGGCGCGACGACGTGGAGGCCGGGAACATGCGAGTACCAGGCCGAGTAGTCCTGGCTGTGCTGGGCGCCGACGCGCGCTGCAGCGCCGTTCGGGCCGCGGAACACGATCGGGGCCGAGACCTGGCCGCCGGACATGTAGAGCTGCTTGGCGGCGGAGTTGATGATCTGGTCGATCGCCTGCATGGCAAAATTCCAGGTCATGAACTCGACGATCGGCCGCAGTCCGGCGAAGGCCGCACCCACCGCGAGGCCGGCAAAGCCGTGCTCGGTGATCGGGGTGTCGATGACGCGCTCGGGCCCGAATTCCTGCAGCAGGTTCTGCGAAATCTTGTAGGCGCCCTGATACTCGGCCACTTCCTCGCCCATGAGGAAGATGTCCTTGTCGCGGCGCATCTCTTCGGCCATCGCTTCGTTGAGCGCCTGGCGGACGGTCATTTCGACCATCTCGACGCCGGCCGGCAGGTCCGGATCGGCGGCAGCTTCAAACTTTGGTGCGGCGGGAGCAGCGGCGGCCGACGGCGCGGCTTCAGCGGCCTTCTCGGCGACCACCACCGGCGCTTCGGTCGGCTCGGGCGCGGTCTTGGCTACCGGTACGGCATCCAGCGTTTCGCCTTCGCCCTGTACCTGGGCGATCGGCTCGTTCACCTTCACGCCTTCGGTGCCCTCGGGGATGAGGATCTTCACCACCTTGCCGGTGTCGACGCTCTCGACCTCCATGGTGGCCTTGTCGGTCTCGATCTCGGCCAGCACGTCGCCGGGCTTTACCGTGTCGCCTTCCTTGACCAGCCACTTGGAGAGTTTCCCCTCTTCCATGGTGGGCGACAGCGCGGGCATCAGGATGGTGGGCATTCAGCTCTCCAGCGTCGGGGAGTATGAGTGGGCGAGGACAGCGGCGTCCTCATGCGTATTGTTCTGTTGTTCCGCACCCAGCAACACGCCGAGTGCCGCGGCGGCGATCACCACCGCGAAGAAGGCAGCGAAGGCCAGCTGGAAGCGCTTCAAGTGCGGTTCGACCGCCGCGCCACCAACCGACCGGATCTCGTCGAAGCGCCAGCCGCCCAGGGCAAACCAGCTCTTCATCTTCTGACCGGCGGGCACCAGCCCGACGATCGCGAGCGCCGACCACAGCGCCACGCCCCATGCACCGACTGCAACGATCACGATCAGGGCGATCGCAATGCCGAGCACGGGTCGCTTACCTTACGCCGCGTAGATGTCGGTGTAGAGTTCCGACGCTGCGGGCTCGGGATCGGAGGTCGCGAAATCGGCCGCCTGGGTGACGATGGCGCGGATTTCGGTCTCGACTTCCTTGAGGCTGTCTTCGGTGCCGTATTTCTTGTCGATGATGCGGGCCTTCACCTGCTCGATCGGGTCGTGCTCGGCGCGCATGTTCGAGACTTCGTCCTTCGAACGATACTTCGCCGGGTCGGACATCGAGTGGCCACGATAGCGATAGGTCAGCATCTCGAGGATGTAGGGGCCCTGCCCCGAGCGTGCATGCTCGATGGCGCGCTGGGCGGCGTCATAGGTCATGCGCACATCCATGCCGTCGACCTGCTCGCCCGGGATGTCGAAGCCTTCGCCGCGGCGGGAGAGATTGGTCTGGCCCGAGTGGCGCTCGACCGAGGTGCCCATGCCGTAGCGGTTGTTCTCGATGATGTAGACCACGGGAAGCTTCCACAGCTTCGCCATGTTGAAGCTCTCGTAGACCTGGCCCTGGTTGGCCGCGCCGTCACCGAAATAGCTCAGCGAAACCGAGCCGTCCTTCTTGTACTTCGACGCAAACGCCAGCCCGGTGCCGAGCGCCACCTGGGCGCCGACGATGCCGTTGCCGCCATAGAAGCGGTGCTCGTTGGAGAACATGTGCATCGAGCCGCCCTTGCCTTTCGACAAGCCGCCGGCGCGCCCGGTGAGCTCGGCCATCACGCCCTTGGGGTCGAGCCCCATGGCCAGCATGTGGCCGTGATCGCGATAGCCGGTGATCTGGGCGTCCTCGCCCTTCTTCGACGCCATGGTGACGCCGGTGACCACTGCTTCCTGGCCGATATAGAGGTGGCAGAAGCCGCCGATCAGGCCCATGCCGTACATCTGGCCGGCCTTCTCTTCGAAGCGGCGGATGAGCAGCATTTCGCGATAAGCGGCGAGTTCCTGGTCCTTGGAGAGTTCGGGAATATTGGACTGGGCCTGCTTGGCCACCGCTTTACGCGCCATCAGCAATTCGCTCCGGGTATGTAAGCCGCATTCTACGTCGCGGCCGATTGGGAGGAGCCGCGTATCGAGGGAGCTTAGCGCAACAATATGAAAGTTGCGAATCCTGCGTTTACGCGAGGAAACGCTGCTATCAGTCTATGCCTCTTTCGATTTCGCCGCTTAACTGGTTGGTGGTTGATGCAGCGCCTGAACCGGAAAGTGGTTTACCGGTATTGGGATCGACCATCACAACGTAGTCGTCGGGCTCGGACATGGAGAGCAGCGCGCGGGCACGCTCGGAGATCAGGTCCGGATCGAGGCTGGAGGATTTGAACAGCGAAATGCGGTGCTTGTACGATTCGATTTCCGCACCGAGCGCCGCCGAGCTTGCACCGAGGTCCTCGATCTCCCGCTCCAGCACATCCTGGCTCTCGATGCCGAAATTGCCGGTGAAGTAGGAGTAGCCGAGATAGCCCTGGAAGGCGACGAGGATCAGCGACAGGCCGACATGGCGCCAGAAGGCGGGGCGTTTGAGGCGGGTAGACATGGGCAACACTCGCGAAGCGACGGCCGCACTATAGACAATGGTCGCTTAACAGGCGGTTGTGATGTCGATCGATCGCGAGGTTAGGGGCGGCCGTGGATGACCGCCCCGTGCAGTCAGAACGAAATGCCGGCCCGCAGGGTGACCCCTGTCCCGACGTGACCGTCGGTCGTGTTAACGTCGGTGCGGAGGCCGGCGCTGAGCGTGCCGCGCGGGTTGGTGACGACGGTTTCAAGGTCAGTCGCGCGGGCAGGAAATCCAACCCTGATCTCGTCTAGGCCAACCGCCGGGCGATTGCGGCGCGGATGGCGGCGGCGAAGCTCTCCAGCATGCCGGCATCGTCGCGCAGGCGGTCGCGCAGGTCACGCGGCAGTTCGAGCTGCAGTCCCATGCCGCTGAGTGAGGCGTTGCAGATGTTTGCCGGTGACCGGCCCAGCAGGTCGTGACCCTCGGAAATAGAGCGGAAGCCGGCGCGCAGCAGTTCCCCTGCCGCAAATGCGACGAGCGCCTCGTCGAGACCGCCGAGCCAGGTGGCTTCGGGGTCGTCCCGGTTCAGCCGACCATGCACTGCCACCACGAGCCGGGCCTTGGCTGCGAGCCGGCGGGCCCGTGGTTCGTCGAAGCGGTCAGAGGTAATGTGCAGTTCGCCGTGCGGCCGCCCCTCCCGCAATCCTTCGAAGCAGTAGAGCGAGTGGTTCTCGCCCGCTATTGCCGCGGCAATCTCGGAGGTCGTCGGTTCGATGCGCCCGCCATGCGGCGCGAGCACCAGAACGCGCGACGGCCGGACCACCTCGACGATCCGGTAGTCGACGCCCTCTACCTCGTGCGCCGATAGCTCGGCGAAGTTCCTGTAGCGGTCCACGGGCCACCTAAAGTTCGCTGGGCCTTCCCAGCGTGTCTTTGTCGTGAAACTGTCTTTGAAGCAATTGACGCGGTTGAGTGGTCCGCGCAAGCTGTCGACAAGATGCATGCACTCATTGCATCCCTAACGTGTCTGCCCGGGCCTCCGGAGGCGGAGGACGGAAAATCAGCGCCGGCGAGGGAAAAGCTGGCGCGACTGGGAGAGAACAAGACATGCAAAACCTACTGAAGACCGCGGCCGGTATCGCACTGGCCCTCGCGCTCGGCGCGCCCGCCATGGCGCAGGACAAGCTGACCATCGGCATTATGGTGCCCACGACCGGCTCCGAGGCCACCTACGGCCAGGACATGGTCAACGCGGCGAACCTCGCCATTTCCGAGATCAACGCCGCCGGTGGCGTGCTCGGCAAGCAGCTCGCTTCGACCGTGGGCGATGACGCATGCGACGCGCAGCAGGCGGTGAATGCGGCCAGCAAGCTCGCTTCGTCCGGCGTCGTCGGCATTGTCGGCGGCTATTGCTCTGGCGCGACGCTGCCGACGTTGAAGATCTATGGCGACGCCAAGCTGCCGATGATCATCCCGGCGGCCAACTCGACCAAGCTGATCCCGGAGAACCCGGGCAACGTGTTCATGATCAACTCGACCGGCAACGACCAGGTCGCCAAGGCCATCGAGTATTTTACCGCCCACAACATCAAGTCGATCGCCATCGTCAACCAGGGCGACGCCTACTCGCAGGATCTCGCGGACCTGACCAAGAAGAACTGGGAAGCCGCGGGCATGAAGGTGACCTCGTTCGAGACCACCAACAAGGGCGAGCAGGACTATTCGTCGGTCGTGACCAACATCAAGGCCGGTAACCCGGACGCCGTGTTCTGGACCGCTTATTACGCCGATGGCGGCCTCCTGATCCGCCAGCTGCGCGAGCAGGGCTACCAGGGCCTGATCGCCGTGGGTGACGGCTCGAACTCGCCGGAACTGTTCAAGATCGCCGGCTCGGCCGCCGAGGGCGTGATCGGCTTCTCGAACCCGACTGCCGACTTCCTGCCCGAAGCCAAGACCTTCGCCGAGAACTACCAGAAGGCCTATGGCACGGCGCCTGGCCCCTACTCGACCCTGACCTACGACGCGACGAAGCTGCTCGCCTGGGCCTTCACGACGGCTGGCTCGACCGACTTCGACAAGGTGGTCGCGACGCTGCAGGGCGCCAACTTCACCGATACCATTTCCGGCCCGATCTCGTTCACGCCGGAAAAGACCCTCGCCCGCTCCAACTTCGTGGTGCTGCAGGGCAAGGGCGGCGCCTGGACCCTGGCGCAGTAATCGGCTGAACCCTCTGGATCGGCGCTTCACGGCGCCGGTCCGATACCCTGAGCGGGGGCGCTATTGGGCCTGTTTGATATCTTCACCCATCAGCTCGTGAACGGCATCGTGCTGGGCTCGTTCTATGCGCTGGTGGCACTCGGCTACACCATGGTGTTCGGCGTGGTGAAGCTGCTGAATTTCGCCCATGGCGACCTCTACATGGTCGGCGGCTTTGCCGGCTTCCTGATCCTCAGTTTCATCGTGCCGATCGTCGGGCCGGGCTGGCTGGGCGTCGCCATCTCGATGGTGTTCGCCATGATCGCCGTCGGCATCCTCGGCGTGGTGATCGAGCGTGTAGCGTATGCACCGATGCTGTCGGCGCCTCGGCTCTCGATCCTCATCACCGCGCTGGCCGTGTCGCTGGTGCTGCAGAACGGCATGCTGACCATCACCAAGGGGCAGTACGTGACGTTCGGCGCCGACCTCGGTTTTGGCGGCATCAACCTCGGCAACTTGTTCATCAACTACAAGCAGATCGTGTTGATGGGCGTCTCGTTGGCGCTGATGGCCGGGCTCGAGCTCTTCGTGTCGCGCACGCAATATGGTCGCGCCATGCGGGCCGTATCGGTCGACAAGGACATGAGCCGGCTGATGGGCATCAACGTCAACCGCGTGATCGCGGGCACCTTCCTGCTCGGCTCGGGACTGGCGGCAGCGGCGGGCACGATGGCGGGCGCCTATTACGGTTCGCTCTGGTATTTCATGGGCTTCCTCATCGGGCTCAAGGCCTTCACGGCGGCGGTGATCGGCGGCATCGGTTCGATCCCGGGCGCCATGCTGGGCGGGTTGATCCTAGGGCTGCTCGAGAGCTTCGGCACGCAGTTGCCGGGCGTCGGCAGCGAGTGGAAGGACGTCTTCAGTTTCTCGGTGCTGATCCTGGTGCTGGTGTTCAAGCCGACGGGGCTTCTCGGCAAGCCTGAGCAGGAGCGCATGTGATGCCGGAGACCCGACCGCAGAACATCCGACCAAGTGCATGGGGCGGGTTGAGTGCCATCCTCGACACGCCTGCCAAACGGGCCGCGGCGATTGTCGTGATCCTGATCGCCATGGTCGTGGCGCCGCTGATCTTCGGCCAGTACGCGACGGTGATCCTCACGAACGCTCTCCTCTATGTCGTGCTGGCGCTGGGGCTCAACATCGTCGTCGGCTATGCCGGGCTGCTCGATCTTGGCTTCGCGGCCTTCTTTGCCGTCGGCGCCTACACCGTGGGCATCGCGACGCTGCATTTCGGCCTGAACTTCTGGCTCGCTTTGCCGCTCGCCGTGGTGATCGCAATGGCGGCCGGCCTCATCATTGGGGCCCCTACCCTGCGGCTGCGCTCCGACTACCTCGCCATCGTGACGCTGGGCTTCGGCGAGATCGTGCGCATCGCGGCGCGCAATCTGCGCGAGACCGGCGGAGCGTCGGGGCTGTCCGGCATCGACTCGCCGTGGCTGTTCGGCTGGCACATCCGCACGCCGCTCGATTTCTACTATGTGTTCTGCGTGCTCGCGATCATCGCCGTCATCGTGTCCGTGCGGCTCGCCAACTCGCGGCTCGGGCGCGCCTGGCTCTATGTGCGGCACGACGAGGACGCGGCCGAAGCGATGGGCATCGACCGGGTGCGGGTGAAGCTCGCCGCCTATGTGGTCGGCGCGGTGTACGGCGCGGTGGGCGGGGCGTTCTTTGCCGCCAACCTCGGCGCGATCTCGCCCAACAGTTTTTCCTTCCAGCAGTCGGTGCTGATCCTGATGGCGGTGATCCTCGGCGGCATGGGCAAGATCCCGGGCGTCATCCTCGGGGCGTTCATCGTCATTCTCGCGCCCGAACTGCTGCGCGATTTCGGCGACCTGCGGCTCTTCATCTTCGCCGTCGGGCTGCTGCTGATCATGCTCTTCCGCCCCTCGGGCATCTGGCCGGTGGGGAGCAAGCGATGAGCCTATTGTCGCTTCAGGGCGTGAACCTGAGCTTCGCCGGATCGCGTGTGCTCGACGGCGTGAACTACGAGGTGCCGGCGAGCCAGATCGTCAGCCTGATCGGGCCGAACGGGGCGGGCAAGACCTCGCTCTTCAACTGCATCACCGGCTTCTACAAGCCGCAGCAGGGTTCGGTGCGGTTCGATGGGTCCGAGACGCTGAAGCTGAAACCGCATCAGGTGACGCGGCTCGGCATCGCGCGGACGTTCCAGAACGTGCGGCTGTTCCGCTCGATGAGCGTGCTCGAAAATGTCATGTCGGGGATGCACTGCCGCACCTCCGCCGGCATCGTCGACGCCATCCTGCGGCTGCCGGGCCAGAGGCGCGAGGAGGCGGAGATCAAGGCCTTCGCCGAGGGCTGCCTGAGTTTCGTCGGCATCAACGAGGGATGGGACCGCGATGCGGCTACCCTGCCCTATGGCTGGCAGCGGCGCGTGGAGATCGCGCGGGCGCTCGCCACCAAGCCGCGGCTGCTGCTGCTCGACGAGCCGGCGGCGGGCCTGACCTCGGGCGAAAAGCAGGAGCTGATCGAGCTGATCCGGCGCATTCGCGGTGAGCGCGACATCTGCATCCTGTTGATCGAACACGATATCGAGCTGGTGATGAGTCTCTCGGAGCGCGTCAGCGTGCTCGACCATGGCGTGATGATCGCCGAGGGGACGCCCAAGGAAATCCAGGCGAACCCGCGGGTGATCGAGGCCTATCTCGGGGTCGAGGAGGACAGCCTTGGCCTCTGACGTATCCGCCGATACCGTACTCGAACTCGAAGGCCTGTCGGCCGCCTATGGCCGGATCGAGGCACTGAAGGGCATCGATCTCAAGGTCGGCCGCGGCCAGATCGTGACGCTGCTCGGCGCCAATGGCGCGGGCAAGACGACGACGCTCAAGGTGATCTCCGGGCTGGTGCGGGCGCAGGCCGGCAAGGTGCGCTTCGAGGGGCAGGACATCACGGCGATGGACGCGCATCTGATTGCGCGGGCCGGGCTGGTGCACGTCCCCGAGGGGCGGCATGTGCTCAAGGGTCTCAGCGTGCGAGAGAATCTCGAGCTTGGGGCCTTCACGGTCGCGTCCTCTGCCCTCCGAAAGCAGAGGTTGGAGGAGGTGTTCGCGCAGTTCCCCATCCTCAAGACGCGCGCCAATTCGGACGGTTCGCTGCTGTCGGGTGGCGAGCAACAGATGCTGGCCATCGGCCGGGCGCTGATGCACGGCCCGAAAATCCTGCTGCTCGACGAGCCTTCCATGGGGCTGGCGCCAAAGCTGGTGCTCGAAACCATGCTGATCGTCAAACGGCTGAATGAAGCCGGCACTACCATCCTCTTGGTCGAGCAGAACGCGCGGCTGGCCCTCAAGCTGGCCCATTTCGGCTATGTGCTGGAGAACGGCGTGATCCGCCTCTCCGGCCCGGCCGCGGAGCTGCGCAGCGACCCCGCCATTGTTCAAGCCTATCTCGGCCACTGAGTTTTCATGACCACCACGAGTTCCCATATCGATGTTGCCGTTATCGGCGCCGGCATTATCGGCGTCGCCTCGGCCTACAAGCTGACCGAGGCGGGCCGCAGCGTGCTGCTGATCGACCGCAAGGGCGTGGCCGAGGAGACGAGCCGCGGCAATGCGGGCGCGTTCGCCTTCTCCGACATCATGCCGCTCGCCACCAAGGACGTGCTGAAGAAGCTGCCGCGCTGGCTCTCGGACCCGCTCGGGCCGTTCACGGTGCGCCCGGAGTACCTGCCGCAGATTGCGCCCTGGATGTATCGCTTCTGGCGCGCCGGCTGGCCCGACAAGGTGGCGGCGGGGATCAAGGCGCAGGCCGAAATGATGCGGCTTGCCCGGCGTGAGACGGAGTCGCTGGTGGCCTCGGCCGGGCTTTCGCATCTGGTGCGCTCGGATGGGGTGCTGGAGCTCTACGAGAGCGAGGCGGAAATCCGGGCGGCGCAGCATGAGCTCGACGCGAAGACGGCCGAGGGGATCGAGCACCGGCTGGTGCGCGGGGCGGAGCTGACCGAGCTGCAGCCGGGGCTGGCGCCGTCGGTGATGGCGGCGACGTTCATCCCGAAATGGCAGACGGTCACCGACCCCTACGACTACACGACCGCCGTGGCGCAGGTGGCGCTGGCCCGCGGCGCTCAGTTCCGCAAGGGCGAGGTGGCGAAGCTCGAGCCGATGGAAGCGAATGTCATCATCCGCTTCACCGACGGTTCGACGCTCACGGCGGCGCATGTGGTGGTGGCCGGCGGCGCGTGGTCGCGGGCGCTGACGGCGCCGCTCGGCGACCTGATCCCGCTCGAGACGGAGCGCGGCTACAACACGACGCTGCCTGCGGGCGCGTTCGATCTACGCCGGCAACTGGTGTTCGGCGGGCATGGCTTCGTGGTGACGCCGCTGTCGCATGGCGTTCGCGTGGGCGGTGCTGTGGAACTCGGCGGGCTGAAACTGCCGCCGAATTTTGCGCGTGCCGACGCGATGCTCACCAAGGCGGCACGGCTGATGCCGGGGCTCAAGACGACCGGCGGCAAGCAGTGGATGGGGTTCCGCCCGTCGTTGCCCGACAGCCTGCCGGCGATCGGGCGCTCGCGCCCTTCGCCTCGCATCGTCTATGCCTTCGGGCAAGGACACCTCGGGCTCACCCAGTCGGCGGCGGCGGGGCGGCTCGTCACCGATATCGTCACCGGGGCGACGCCGTCGCTCGACCTCGCCCCCTTCTCTCCGCAGCGGTTCTGACCATGGCGCGACACACGTTCTCCTGCATCGATGGGCATACCTGCGGCAATCCGGTGCGGCTGGTGGCGGGCGGCGGCCCCATCCTCAAGGGCGCCAACATGATCGAGAGGCGCGCCGATTTCCTCGCGAACCACGACTGGATCCGCAAGGGCCTGATGTTCGAGCCGCGTGGACACGATGTGATGTCGGGCTCGATCCTCTACCCGCCGACACGGGACGATGCCGACATCGCCATCCTGTTCATCGAAACGTCCGGCTGCCTGCCCATGTGCGGGCACGGCACCATCGGCACGGTGACGATGGCGATCGAGAACGGGCTGATGAGCCCGCGGACACCGGGCGTGGTGAAGCTCGACGTGCCGGCGGGACTGGTAACCGCCGAGTATCGGATGGAAGGCCAGTATGTCGAAGAGGTGCGGCTCACCAATGTCCCGAGCTTCCTCCACTCCGAGGGGCTGGAGATCGATGTCCCCGGCCTCGGCAAGCTGGTCGTGGACGTCGCCTATGGCGGCAATTTCTACTGCATCGTCGACCCGCAGAAGAACTTCACGGACCTCGCCGACGTGTCGGTGGGCGACCTGCTGCGCTGGTCCCCTGCCCTGCGCGCGGCGATGAACGAGCGCTACGAGTTCATCCATCCCGAGAAGCCGGAAATCCGCGGGCTGTCCCACGTCATGTGGACCGGCAAGCCGAAGGCGCCGGGCGCGACGGCGCGCAACGCCGTGTTCTATGGCGACAAGGCGATCGACCGCTCGCCCTGCGGCACCGGCACTTCGGCGCGCATGGCGCAGTGGGCGGCCAAAGGCAAGCTCACGGTCGGCGACGAGTTCATCCACGAGTCGATCATCGGCTCGCTGTTCAACGGCCGGGTCGAAGCGGCGGCGCAGGTGGGCAATTACGACGGCATCGTGCCTTCGATTGCCGGCTGGGCGCGGCAGACCGGGCTCAACACCATCTTCATCGACGATCGTGACCCGTTCGCCCACGGTTTCTCGCTGGTCTGACCCTCGGAGCGTTTCCATGAAAATAACCGCCATCAAGGCCTGGCAGGTCGACCTGCCGCTTCGCGAGGGTCGCTACAACTGGTCGGGCGGCAACTTCATGGAGGTGTTCGACTCCACCGTGGTGGCGGTGGAGACCGATGAGGGGATCACCGGCTATGCGGAGTGCTGCCCGCTCGGCTCGGCCTACCTGCCCTCCTACGCCAAGGGCGTGCGCGCCGGCATTGCGGAGTTCGGGCCGAAGCTGATCGGCATGGACCCGACCGATCTCGGGCCGCTCAACCGGCGGATGGATGCCGTGCTGCGCGGGCACCCTTATGCCAAGGCGCCGATCGACATCGCGTGCTGGGACATTCTGGGCAAGGTGGCGGGGCTGCCGGTCTACAAGCTTTTGGGCGGGGCCGAGCAGGAAAAGATCGCGCTCTATCGGGCGATCAGCCAGGAGGACTCGGCCGTGATGGCCGAGAAGATCGCTGGCTACCGCGCTCAGGGCTATACGAAATTCCAGCTCAAGGTGGGCGGCGAGCCGAGCGACGACATCGCCCGCATCCGCGCCTGCCGCGAAATCCTGAAGCCGACCGACATCCTCGTCGCCGACGCCAATACCGGCTGGACCATGGCCGATGCGGCGCGCGTGGTGGGCGCGGTGGGCGACCTCGACGTCTATATCGAGCAGCCTTGCATGACATACGAGGAGAGCGTGTCGATCCGCCGGCGCACCTCGCTGCCCTTCGTGCTCGACGAGAATATCGGCTCGGTGAACGATCTTTTGCGCGGCATTGCGGAAGATGCGTTCGACGTCATCAACCTCAAGATCTCCAAGGTCGGCGGGCTGACCAAGGCGAAGCTGATGCGCGACCTGTGCGTGTCGCACGGCATTCCGATGACCATCGAGGACACCTGGGGCGGCGACATCGTGACGGCGACGATTGCCCACCTCGCGCGCTCGACGCCCGAGCGCTTCTGCTTCACGGCGACCGACTTCAACTCCTACGGCACGGTCGATATCGCCGAGGGGGCGCCGAAGCGGGTCGACGGCTTCATGACCGCGCCGGATATGCCTGGCCTCGGCATCACGCCGCTCTGGGACGTGCTGGGGCAGACCGAGCTGGTGATTTCGTGAGGAGTTCCAAGGCCATCCAGATCGTCGGCTGCCACGCTGAGGGCGAGGTGGGCGACGTGATTGTCGGGGGCGTGGCGCCGCCGCCCGGTGAGACGCTGTGGGAGCAGTCGCGATTCATCGCACGCGATCAGAGCCTCCGCAATTTCGTGCTGAACGAGCCGCGTGGCGGGGTGTTTCGGCACGTCAACTTGCTGGTGCCACCGAAGAATCCGAAGGCGCAGATGGGCTTCATTATCATGGAGCCTGAGGATACGCCGCCCATGTCGGGCTCGAACTCGATCTGCGTGGCAACGGTGTTGCTCGATACCGGCATCATCCCGATGACCGAGCCCGAGACGCGGCTGGTGCTGGAGGCGCCGGGTGGGCTGGTCGAGGTCGTGGCGAAATGCGCGGATGGCAAGGCGCAGTCGATCACGGTCACCAACGTGCCGAGCTTTGCCGACCGGCTGGGGGCGGTGCTGGAGGTCGAGGGCGTCGGGACGCTGTCGGTGGATACGGCTTATGGCGGCGACAGTTTCGTGATCGTCGACGCGCATGTGCTGGGGTTCAAGGTGGCGCCGGACGAGGCGCGGGAGCTGGCGGAGACGGGCATCCGGATCACTCGCGCGGCCAATGAGCAGCTCGGGTTTTCGCATCCGACCAATCCGGACTGGACGCATTATTCGTTCTGCCAGATCGCGGCGCCGGTCGAGCGGCGGGCGGATGGGGTGCTGACGGCGGCAAATGCCGTGGCAATTCAACCCGGTAAGATCGACAGGTCGCCGACGGGGACCGGGGCTTCGGCGCGAATGGCGGTGCTCAGGGCCAAAGGCGAGATGGCGGTGGGCGACAGCTATGTGGCGCGGTCGATCATCGGGTCGGAATTTATTGGGCGAATTCAGGCAGATACGGTGCTGGCGGGGAAGCCGGCGATCATTCCCACGATAACCGGGCGCGCTTGGGTGACGGGGACGCGGACGGAGATGCTGGATCCGGCGGATCCGTGGCCGGCGGGTTACCGGTTATCTGATACGTGGCCGCGGATCGGATGAGCGTGCGGGTTGGCTTCGATGAGCTGGCTGGCCTGATTTCACAGGCATTTCAACGGCATGGGTGCTCGGTCGAGGTGGCGCGGATCGTGGCGCGCAACATGGTCACGGCCGAGCAGGATGGCGCCAAGAGCCATGGCGTGTTCCGGATTCCGGCCTATCTGAACTCGCTGGATGCGGGTTGGGTGGATGGGACGGCGGTGCCTGTGGTGGAGGATGTGGCGCCGGGGATGTTGCGGGGGGATGGGGGGAATGGGTTCGCGCTGCCCGTACTGGAATTGGCGCGGGCGGCGCTGCTTGAGAAGGCTCGGGCCAACGGGATTGCGGTGCTGACGATGCGGAATTCGCATCATTTTTCAGCTGTTTGGCCGGATGTGGAGCCGTTTGCGCGGGAGGGATTCATTGCGCTGGCGATGATCAACTCGATGGCGAGCGTGGTGCCGCATGGGGGGCATAGGAAGGTTTTCGGGACTAATCCGCTGGGGTTTGCGGCGCCGCGGGCGGGTGGTGATCCGCTGGTTTTCGACCAGGCTTCGAGCGCACTTTCCAACGGAGATGTGCAGATTGCTGCACGTATGGGCCACAAACTTCTGCCAGGCGCGGGTGTCGACCGCGATGGTGAGCCGACGACCGATCCGAACGCGGTTCTGGATGGTGGAGCGCTGCTGGCTTTCGGTGGCCACAAGGGGTCGTCGATCGCCATGATGATGGAGATCATGGCGGCCGGGTTGGCGGGTGGACGCTTCTCGTACGAGGTCGACTTCAGCCAGCACCCGGGAGCGGCGACGCCGAATACGGCGCAGACCTATATCGTGATCGATCCGGGTCGCGGGGCGGTGACGGAGCTTACCGCGCGGATCGAAGCGCTGATCGGCGAGATGCGCGATGCCGGGCAAGAGCGGCTGCCGGGGGATCGGCGGTATGCCAACCGGCGCGAGGCGATGGCCAATGGGATACCGCTCAGCGACGAGGAGTTCGCGATGGTTCGGCGGTATGCCGGCGCTTAGATCACTGCGGTGGCGGTGATTTCGATGCGGAGGTTCTCGGCGATCAGTTCCTTGACCACGACGGTGGCGCGGACGGGGTATGGGGGTTTGAAGAACTCGGCGTAGACGCGGTTCATCGCCTTGAAGTCGGTGCGGTCGGTGAGGAAGACGTGGCACTGGACGATGTTGGCGAGAGTGCCGCCGGCGGCGCGGACGGCCTGGTCGAGGTTGTTCAGGGTCTGGCGGGCCTGGGCTTCGATCCCGCCCTCGATGATCTCGCCGGTGTCCGGGTCCTCGGCGATGACGACGAGCCAGACGTGGTTGCCGGCCTTCACCGCGTCGCTGACGGGCGAGGAGGACGGGGCGATGCCGGTGTCGATGACTTCGATCATGTCAGCTCCAGGACGAAGCGGGCGGTGAAGTTTTTGGCTTCCCACCACATGCGGAAATTGGTGCCCCACTTGTTGTTGTGGAGGTTGAAGCGCAGGCCATCCGAATAGTCGGGCGGCAGGCTGTCGAAGGCCATGAAGTCGGTGTGGGCGGGGGCGACGAGCGGGGTATCGAGCGGGGTGAGGCTCAGGCCGGTGGTACGGACGGCGGAGACGGCCTGCAGCTGGCCACCGCCGCGCGGGGCGACCTTGTTGGCGCGGAGCCAGGTGCCGGTCTTCTGGAACTCCCAGGCGTGGGGACCGTCGGGGGTGAAGCTGACGAAGCTGGCTTCCGGCATGCGGTTGGCGGGCTTGTCGTGGAGGGTGACGGCGATCTCGATGCGGTTGCCGTCGAGGCCGCGGAAGCTCCAGCTGATCCGGGCCGGGGCACCGAGCTGGGCGTGGGCAGCCGAGTCCATGCTGCCATCGGCTTCAGGTGCGAGCACCAGCGAGCGGGCGGTGCGGGCGTTTTCGAGGCCGGGCTTGGCGTGGTCGAGCGGGGCCCAGTACGGGCGCATGGTGAGGTAGGTGTCGAGCCAGCGATCGATGCCGGCGGCGTCGTAGCTTTCGTAGCGGAAGCCCATGAGGCGGCCGCCCTGCCCGCGGATCACCTGGCCCGACGGGCTGGTGATGGCGGCGATGTCGCCGGTGCTGCGGTCGGTTTCGACCTGCCAGCCATTGAGGTCGGCGGGCGGTGCCGGTTCATCGGCCGGGCGGTCGGCGGGGTCGAGTTCGGTAAGCGCCGCGTCGAGATAGGCGGTCTGTTCGAGCCACGAGGCTTCGGTGAACTGGTAGCGGTAGTCGGTGGCGCGGGCGGCTTCGAAGGCCGGGCGGTCGAAGCCGTTCTGGTCGCGCAGGTACTGCTTGATGTCGACGCCCCAGGTGTGTTCGGCCACCATGCCGAGGCCACGGCCGAAGGCGAGACCCCTGCCCTCGGCGGCGAGCTTGTCGTAGTGCCGCTGGTAGCTCAGGTAGCGCTTGACCTTGGTGGGGTCGGAGCCGACGCCGTAGATCCAGCTGTCGCCGAGTTCGAGCTCGACGATGGGGAGTTCGTCGCGGCGGGCCCAGAGGATTTCGCCATAGGCGTCGAGGGTCGAGGCCTTGATGGTCGCGTCGGGGTATTCGCCGGTGAGGTCGCGCAGCACGTCGATGGTCTGCGGCACCGATTGGGGGCCGAGATTGTCGTTGGTGTGGGCAAAGCCGATGCCCTGCTCGAAGCCCGGCAGGAAGGCGGTTTCGCCGTAGCTCTTCTGGTACTGGACGACGATTTCGCTGCCATCGGGGGCGCGCCAGCGGAAGGCGTCGGGGACATCAGGGACCGGGGAGGCCTGATTGACGCCGAGATGGAGGAAGTGGATTCCGGCTTCGGCGAGCAGCGGCACGATGCCGAGCGTGTGGCCGGGCACGTCGGTCATCTTGGCAGCACTGGTCCTGCGGCCGAAGCGCTTATCGAGCTCCTGCGCGTGGCTGAGGCCGGCGCGGAAGACGGCGGGCGACATCAGCTCGGAATGGGTGGTGTAGGGTAGCGCGTGCCAGGTGATGAGGCCGCGCTCGATGGCGCGTTCGAGGCGCTTCACCCGTTCGGGCGACTGTGAATTGAGGTGATCCCAGATCAGCCAGGCGCCGGTGGTCCAGATGAACTTGGGGTTCTGCGGATCCTCGGCGAAGAAATGCTCGCCGGTCTCGATCGCCTGCGGGATGAAGCGCTCGTGATACTGGGTTCGGACCTTCGCGGCGTGGTCGGTGAAACCGATGTCGAGATGGGTCTTGTAGATCAGGTGGATAGTGCGGGTCACGGGTCGCGCCCCCTCAGCGCGGCGAGATGATTTCTCCAGCCAGGACATCGACCTGCAGGCCATCATAGGCCGGGCGGACGTGGTCGGGTGTCATGGCGTCGGTCTGCACATAATCGAGGTCGATGTGCAGGTTGGTAAGAACCGCATGGCGCGGTTTGTAGAGGTCCACATGCTCGAGCGCTTCGGAGAGGCTGAGGTGGCTGGGGTGCGGCGCCGGGCGGAGGGCGTCGAGCACCCAGCAATCGAGGCCGGAGACGGCATCATGGGATTCTGCGGGGATGCCGCTGAGATCGCAGGAATAGGCGAAGTTATGGATGCGGTAGCCGAGCGAGAAAATCTCGCCGTGGTCCTGCTTGAAGGGGTGTATGGTGATAGAGCCGCCGGGGCCGTCGATGGTTAGCGGGGTGCCGGCTTCAATGATGTGCTGGTTCAGGATCGGCGGGTAGCCGGAGTTCGGCGGCGCGGTGAAGCAGTAGGCGAAGCTCGGGACGATGCGGGCTGCGGCTTCCTGGCTGAAGTAGACGTCGACGCGCTTGCGGTTGTTCAGCGCGAGCACGCGGAGATCGTCGATGCCGTGGGTGTGGTCGGCGTGCTCGTGGGTGTAGAGCACGGCCTCGACCCGATCGACATTGGCGGCGAGGAGCTGCTCACGCAGGTCGCAGCCGGTGTCGACGATGATGCGGGTGGGCTGGTCGGAACCGGCCGAGAAGCCTTCGATCAGCAGCGAGCAGCGGGACCGGCGGTTCCTGTGGTTGTTCGGATCGCAGACGCCCCAGTGGCCGCCAATGCGGGGCACGCCGCCCGATGAACCGCAGCCCATGATGGTCGCCACGATGCGCTGCGCTGGAGCCATTTTTCGCTAGACCGGAGTGGCTTTGGAGAAGAGGCGGAAGAAGTTTGCGGTGGTCTCGGCGCCGAGCTGTTCAAGCGAGATGCCGCGGACTTCGGCCACCTTGGCGGCGGTGTGGGCGACGTAGCTCGGCTCGTTGGTGGTGCCGCGATGCGGGATGGGCGCTAGGTAGGGCGCGTCGGTTTCGACGAGGTAGCGGTCGGCCGGGACGACTTTGGCGACTTCGCGGATTTCCTCGGCGTTCTTGAAGGTGATGATGCCGGAAAACGAGATGTAGCCGCCGAGTTCCAGCGCGGTGCGCGCGAGGTCCATGCCGGCGGTGAAGCAGTGGAGGACGAAGGGGAAGCTGCCCTGCCCCGATTCTTCGCGGAGGATGGCGGCCATGTCGGCATCGCACTGGCGCGAGTGGATGACGAGCGGCAGCTGGGTGATGCGCGCGGCGGCGATGTGGCGACGGAGGCCCTCGGCCTGCGCGGCCTTGGGAGCGTTGTCGTAGAAATAGTCGAGGCCGGCCTCGCCGATGGCGACGCATTTGGGATGTGCGCTCAGGCGGACGAGGTCTTCGGCGAAGATGTCGAGCTCTTCGTCGGCTTGGTGCGGGTGGGTGCCGACCGAGCACCAGATCTGCGGGTGGGCCTCGGCGATGGCGATGATTTCGTCGAAGCGCTTTACGCGGGTCGAGATGGTGACCATGGCGTCGATGCCGGCCGCCTTGGCGCGGGCGAGGACGCCGTCGCGATCGGCGGCGAGCTCGGGAAAATCGAGGTGGCAGTGGCTGTCGATCAGCATGGGGTCGCTCCGGCGCACAGGAAGAAGGCAGCCTGCGGCTGCCGACCCCTCATCCGCCCTTCGGGCACCTTCTCCCACAAGGGGGGAAGGCGATGGAGCCGCGACGGCGGTGGGACTGAACGTCCCCTCACCCGCCCTGCTGCGCAGGGCACCCTCTCCCTCAAGGGGAGAGGGGTAACGGTGGCTCTATCGAACGTTACGAGCATCAGGGGGCCTTGGTGTGCTCGAACTTTTTGAAGACTGGTTCGGGTGGGGGCAAGGCGGTGCCGCCGGGGATGCCGGTTGCGGAGAGTGCATGGCTCAGCAGGCGCTCGTCGGCCGGGATGGCGAGGGCATCGAGGAATTTGGCCGCCGATTCCGGAACGAAGGGCTGCGCGACGATGGCGGCGCGGCGCACGACGTCGGCAGTCGTCGCGAGGATCGTACCCATGCGCGGCAGGTCGGCCTTCAGCCCCCACGGCGCCTGGTCGGCGAAATAGAGGTTCGCGGCGTTGAGCAGCGTGGTGAGTTCGCCGGCGGCCTCGTGGATCTGCTGCGTCTGCATCGCAGCATCCATGCGGCCGATGGCAGCGATGGCTTCGGCGACGATGGCCTTGTCGGCATCGTTCTGCGCGGCCATAGGCAGGACGCCAGAGAAATTCTTCTGGATCATCGACAGCGAGCGCTGGGCGAGATTGCCGAAATTATTGGCGAGGTCGGAGTTGTTGCGGTTGACGAACTTCTCTTTGCCCCAGTCGCCGTCCTGGCCGAAGCTGATCTCGCGCAGGCAGTACCAGCGGACCGGATCGGTGCCGTAGAGATCGAGCTGCTCGTGCGGATCGACGATGTTGCCAACCGACTTCGACATCTTCTTGCCTTCGGACGTCAGGAAGCCATGGGCGAAGACCCGGTGCGGCACCTCGATGCCGGCGCTCATCAGGAAGGCCGGCCAGTAGACCGTGTGGAAGCGGATGATGTCCTTGCCGATGACGTGGAGGTTCGCCGGCCAGAACTTCTTGAACTGCTCGGACTCCGCGTCCGGGTAGCCGACGCCGGTGATGTAGTTGGTGAGCGCGTCGACCCACACGTACATGACGTGGCCGTCGGCGCCGGGGACCGGGATTCCCCAGTCGAAGGTGGTGCGGGAAATCGAGACGTCGCGCAGGCCGGCCTTCACGAACGAGATGATCTCGTTGCGGCGCTCTTCGGGCGCGATGAAATCGGGCACGGTTTCGTAGAGCTTCAGCAGCCGATCCTGATAGGCGGAGAGGCGGAAGAAGTAGCTGTCTTCCTCGACCCACTTCACCTCGGCGCCGGTGGGGGCGAATTTCTTGCCACCTTCGCCGTCGGTGAGCTCGTCTTCATCGAAATAGGCTTCGTCGCGGACCGAGTACCAGCCCTTGTAGACGGACTGGTAGATGTCGCCATTGTTGCGCGACGCCATCTCGCGCCAGATCTGCTGGCTCGACTCGAAGTGGCGCGGCTCGGTGGTGCGGATGAAATCGTCGTTCGAGACATTGAGGCGCGCCGCCAGCTCCTTGAAGCGGGCAGCGTTGCGATCGGCCAGTTCGCGGGCGGTGATGCCCTCGGTCGCCGCCGTCTGCACCATCTTGATGCCGTGCTCGTCAGTGCCGGTGAGGAAGTAGGTTTCCTTGCCGGAAAGCCGCGCCCAGCGGGCGATGGCATCGGTGGTGATCATCTCGTAGGCGTGGCCGATATGGGGCGCGCCGTTGGGATAGGCGATGGCGGTGGTGACGTAGAACGTGTCGGTCATGTCGGCGTGACGCTCAGAAGCTGGTGTTTCCGGATCGCATCCAGGAGGGCGACCAGGGTCTGCCGCATGTCGAGATTGTATTCATCGGCATCGGCAAGGGAAAGTTGGGCCTTGTCCCATAGCTCATTGGCAGAGGCAAGACGCGCGCGGTCGCCTGAGGTTGCGGCGTCGGTCGCGGCAGAGGCGATCCAGTCGTTGAGCATGTCGCGGGCGAAGCGGAGGTCGGCGCCGTCGCGGTCGCCGCCGAGCTGGTCGGCAAGCGCGATGCGGGCGGCGCTCGGGGCGGCGGCGGGATCGCGGAGGTAGCCGGCGAGGGCGCCGAGGGCGCCGCCATCGCCGAGCAGCAGCGCCTCGAAGCCGCGGCGCGGGCGTCCATTGGCGAAGCCGACGGCGCGCTGCAGCGCATCGGGCGTGGTGTCGGGCTTGGTGGCCATGAGGACGCCGGCGACGTCCTGATCCGGAATCGGGCGGAGGGCGACCTGGAAGCAGCGCGACTTGATGGTGGGGAGCAGCGAGCCGGGGCGGTGCGACACGAGGAGGAAGGTGGTGTCCGCCGGCGGCTCCTCCAGGATTTTCAGGAGGGCGTTGGCCGATGACGGGTTGCAGTCGTCGATGGGATCGATCAGCGCGATGCGGTGCCCTGCCCGGCCGCGGGTCATGCGCATTTCCTCGATGAAGCCGCGGACTTCGTCGACGCGGATCTGGGTGTACCAGCCCTTGCCGGTTTCGCGGGCGGCCTTGCGCATGACGAAGAGGTTCGGGTAGGCGCCGGCCGCGACCTGGGCGGCGATGTGGCCGGGGCTTTCGTCGCCGGTGCGCTCGAAGATCTTGCGCGCGATGTCGAAGGCGAGCGTGGCTTTGCCGATGCCGCGGGGGCCGTGGATCATGATGCCGCCGGGGAGCCGGCCGGCATCGAGACGCGACATCAGCGCTTCGATCGCGGCGGCGTGGCCGAGGACCTGCTGCTGGAACTCGGGCGGCGGGACGCCTTCGAGCTGGTCGGGCTCGCGCTCGGGATAGTCCGTCACGCGCCCGCCTTGGCCGCGAGCTCCGGATAGCGGCGGGTCAGCGTGTCCCAGACTTCGTCTTCCAGCGCATCTTCGCTCTGGTTGGCGGGGAGGACGACGCAGCGCTCCTGGTTTTGTGCGGCGATATCGAGGAAGGCCTGGCGCAGGCGCCGGTGCCAGTCGAGGTCTTCCTTCTCGAAGCGGTCGCCGGACTGGGCCAGCGCCGGCTCGAGCTCGCGGGCGTTGACGCGATTGAAGGCGACGACCGGGTCCATGTCGAGGACGAAGGTGAGGTCGGGGGCGTGGCCGTTGAGGGCGAGGGTTTCGAGGCCGCGGATCAGCTTGTCGTCGACGCCGCCCGTCAGGCCCTGATAGGCGCGGGTGGAATCATGGAAGCGGTCGGAGATGACCCATTTGCCGGTCGAAAGACTCGGGGCGATCAGCTGGTTGACGTGGTCGAGGCGGGCGGCGGCGAAGAGCACGGCCTCGGCGCCGGGGCCCCAGGCTTCGGAGCGGCCCTGCAGGATAAAGGCGCGGACATGCTCGGCTTTCGGTGTGCCGCCGGGCTCGCGCGTGCGCACCGCCTCGATGTCGAGGCGATTGAGCCGGACGAGCAGGCGCTTGACCTGCGTGGATTTACCGACGCCCTCGCCGCCTTCGAAGGTGATGAAGCGGGGCGATACCGCTGGGATATCGAGCATGTGCGGCTTGTACCGTCAGAGCCAGCCGAGGGCCAGTTCTTTCAGCGCGTCGGTGGCCTTGCGGACGATGTCGCCGTCGGCCACGTCGGCGCCGGCATAGAGCGGCGTCTGCTGCACGATCTTGTCGTTGCACTTGACGACGAGCATCGCCAGTTGCTGGCCCTTGACCACCGGCGGGCGGATGGGGGCGTTGTAGACCACGTCGGCCTGCGGGCAGTTCTGCGCACCCTTGGGCAGGAAGAGGCTGATGCCGCCCTTGCCGACCACGCCCACTTCACCCTGGGCGCCGCCATAGACGGGGATGTTGCGGACGACCTGCCCGGCCTCGAAGACCGGGACCAGCTCGAAGCCGCGGGTGCCCCAGGTGATGAGTTTGCGAGCCTCTTCGGCGCGCTCGGCCATCGACTTCATGCCGTGGAGCACGCCGATGAGGCGGCGGCCGCCAGCGGCGGTGGAGACGACTTCGCCGTAGCCGGCTTCCTCGGTATGGCCGGTCTTGAGGCCATCGACGCCGACGCCGAGCTCGAGCAGCGAGTTGCGGTTCATCTGGCGGATCTTGTTCCAGGTGAACTCCTTCTCACTGAAGATCGGGTAGTACTCGGGGAACTGGGCGATGATGAAGCGCGCGATGGTCGCGAGGTCGCGGGCGGTGGAATACTGGTCGGGGTCAGGCAGGCCGGTGGCGTTGACGAAATGCGAGCCGGTGAGGCCGATCTCGGTCGCGAGCTTGTTCTGCATCTGCGAGAAGCTGGTCTCTGTGCCGGCAATCCCTTCGGCGAGGGTGATCGCGGCGTCATTGCCCGACTGGATGATGACCGAGCGGATGAGGTCGATCACCGGGATTTTCGAGTTCAGCACGGCGAACATGGTGGAGCCGCCGGACTTGGCGCCGCCATCGCGCCAGGCGTGCTCGGACACGAAGAACTCGTCGGTGAGCTGGAGCTTTTTCTGCTGCAGCTGATCGAAGACCACGGCGAGCGTCATCAGCTTGGCCATGCTGGCGGGCTCGAGCCGCTCGTCACCGTTCTTGTTGAACAGCACGGTGCCCGACTCGTAATCCATCAGGATGGCGAAGGGCGCCTTGGAGTCGAAATCCTGCGCCTGAACCGGGAGCGCCAGCAGTGCCGTCAGCAGCGCTGCGATGATGAAGCCAAGTCTGTGCATCGTAATCTCGCCCGCGGCCCGTCCGCGGCCGCCAGATGACTATAATAGGCTGAGGTCGTTGAGGCCAAGTTCACGTGCCATGGCCATCACATCATTCCGGGACACGCCGGGCTTAAGCTTGATCAGTGTCAGGCGTGTGGCGTCGGCGCCCGGAATCCGGACCTGTTCCTTATCCACGATGCCCAGAAGCGCGAAGGACTGGAGGACCTCCGCGGCCTCGTCGGCGCTCTTGAACACGCCGAGTTGAAGCTTCAGCTTGCGCTGATCCTCATCGACAGTGGCGGCCCAGGCCTGGAGCTTCGGGTCGGCATTGGCCATGGCGGTTGCGGCCGCGATGGCGCCGTTGATGCTGTCATTGGTTTCGGCATAGCCGAACATGCTGGTGAAACCGTCGAACAGGCCCTGCTTGGGGTTGGACTCGGCGATAGCGACGCGGACGCGCTCGGTTTCGAGGCCGCGCGGGGCTTCGACGCTGGCGAGCAGCATCCGAGTATCGTCGCCGTTGAGCGGCGCCGGGCCGACATATTCGACCTGGATGTTGCCGGTGCCGCGGTCGGCATAGCCGAGGATGGCGGCGGTGCGGTAGCTCAGGTCCATCACCCGGCCGTGCAGGTACGGGCCGCGATCGTTGACGCGGCAGATGATGGAGCGGCCATTATCGGTGTTGGTGACGCGCACGTAGCTCGGGAGCGGCAGCACCGGGGACGCGCAGGAGATGGCGCTCGCCGAGAAGATTTCGCCGTTCGCGGTCTGCCGGCCGTGGAAATCGTTGCCGTACCAGGAGGCGGAGCCGGCGGCGACGTAGCCGATGGGGTTTTCGAGCGGCGCGTAGAGGTTGCCGGCGACGGTGTACGGCTTGCCGACGAGGTAACGGCCGCCGCCCTTGGGCGGGTTCTTGGCGGTGGAGAGCCGCGGGCTCGCTTTCACGCCGAACTGCGCTTCGGTGAAGGCACCGCGCTTCACATGCGGAATGGAAGAACTCGCGCCACACGCGGCGAGAACGCCGGTGGCGACGACGATGACCAGGAGCCGGGCGGCCGAACAGAGGTCGCGGGGAATGACTGGCAAGCTACACACCTGAAACTGAACTCGGACGCATCTAGCCGGAGGGCGGGTGCGCGGGCTTCAAGGAAAGCGATCTGTGGTTTCGGGCGGGTTAATTTGATGAGAATGCGAGGGAATTGGTGTCACAAACGTTAGCCGGGACGGCCCCCTCCCGGCCTCCCCCATGAAGGGGGAGGTGCAGAGGGTGCGAGCTGAGGCCGTCGGCGCCACCTCCGCTTTCGTCCGTACTTGTTATCTCGACAACCAGCCAACCAGCGCCTTTGCGACCATGGCCGGCTGCTCGGTGGGGCTCATGTGCCCTGCCCCGGCGATCGTCACGAGGTCGGCGTTGGGGATAGCGGCGGCCATGATGTGGGCGTCGACGACCGGGGTGATGGTGTCGGCTTCGCCGACGATGATGGTGGTGGGGACGCGGATGGTGGGGAGGAGTGGGAGGGAGTCGGGGCGACCGATGATCGCCTGCTGGTGGCGAATGTAGACGTCGGGGCCGTTTTCGACGGCCATGCGGATGCTGATGTCGCGGATCAGCGGGTTGCTGGCGTTCTGCGGATGGACGCTGTCGGGGTAGTTGGCGGTGACGAGCTGGCGGTGCTTGCCGGCCTGGGCGAGGCGGATGCCGTCGTGGCGCTTCTGCAGCCGGTCGGGCGCGTCGAGGCGGGCCATGGTGTCGATGAGGGCGAGGCGGGTGACGCGCTCGGGCGCCTGGCGCAGGATTTCGAAGACGATGTAGCCGCCCATGGAGAAGCCGGCGAGCGCGAAGCTGGGCGGGGCGTCGGCGAGAATCGCGGCCGCGATCTCGGCCACGGTGCTGCCGCGCTTGTGGTCGGGGATCAGGACCGAGCCGAACTGCCAGAGCGAGGGGATCTCCCCGGCATAGCACTCGGCGGTGCAGTTGAGGCCGGGGACGAGGACGATTGGCTGGCTCAAGGCAGGCGTTTCCGGTTCGGCGCGACGGCGTAGCAAGGGCTTGCTTGCCCGCGTTGCGGCAATCATATAAAGATATCTTTATATCCCGCTTGGTAGTTCTTCGGCGAACCACCCCGGCGGTTGACGCATTTTGGCGTCAAGGGACCAAGAGAGTCGAGCCATGACCGTTGCCCAAACCTTTGAGATCGATAGAAATTCCTTGCCCCGCGGCGAGGAAGTGCGCGCTGCGCTGACTGCGGCGGCAGCCGAGCGCATCCTGATCTTCGACGGCGCCTACGGCACGATGATCCAGCGGCTGAAGCTGGCCGAGGAGGATTATCGCGGCGAGCGGTTCAAGGACTGGCACATCGATGTGCGCGGCAACAACGACCTGCTGAACCTCACCCTGCCCGACGCGATCCGCGACATCCACGTGCAGTATTATCTCGCGGGTGCGGATATCTGCGAGACGAACACGTTCTCGTCGACCGGCATCGTCATGGCCGACTACGGCATGCAGGCGCTCGCCTACGAGCTGAACTACGAGGGCGCGCGGATTGCCCGCGAGGCGGCGAAGATTGCCGAAGCCAAGGACGGCAAGCGGCGCTTCGTGGCGGGGTCGCTCGGGCCGCTCAACAAGACGGCGTCGATGTCGACGGACGTGAACAATCCGGGACACCGGAGCGTGACGTTCGACGAGATCGTCGCGACCTATACCGAGCAGATCAATGGGCTGATCGACGGTGGCACCGAGCTGCTGCTGTTCGAGACGATCACCGATACGCTCAACACCAAGGCCGGCATCTTCGCGGCGAAGAAGATTTTCGCCGAGCGCGGCTATGAGCTGCCGGTTATGATTTCGGGGACGATCACCGACCTGTCGGGCCGCACGCTGTCGGGGCAGACGCCGACGGCGTTCTGGTACTCGGTGCGGCATGCGAACCCGTTCACGATCGGGCTCAACTGTGCGCTCGGGGCGAACGCCATGCGGGCGCATATCGCGGAGCTCAGCGACGTCGCCGATACGTTCATCTGTGCCTACCCCAATGCCGGGCTGCCGAACGAATTCGGTGGCTATGACGAGACGCCCGAGATGATGGCGCGGCAGCTCGAGGGTTTTGCGCGCGATGGGTTCCTGAATATCGTCGGCGGCTGCTGCGGTTCGACGCCGGACCATGTGCAGGCGATCGCCGAGGCGGTGGGCAAGTACAAGCCGCGCAAGATTCCCGAGGTGCCGACCTTCCTGCGGCTCAGCGGGCTCGAGCCTTTCACGCTGACCGAGGACATTCCGTTCGTGAACGTGGGCGAGCGGACGAACGTCACGGGCTCGGCGCGCTTCCGCAAGCTCATCACGGCCGGCGACTACACGGCGGCGCTCGAAGTGGCGCGCGACCAGGTGCAGAACGGCGCGCAGGTGATCGACATCAACGTCGACGAGGGCCTGCTCGATTCGGTGAAGGTGATGACGGAGTTTCTGAACCTCCTCGCCGCCGAGCCCGATATCGCGCGGGTGCCGCTGATGATCGACAGCTCGAAGTTCGAGGTGATCGAGGCGGGGCTCAAGTGCGTGCAGGGCAAGGCGCTCGTGAATTCGATTTCCATGAAGGAAGGCGTCGAGAAGTTCCTCGATGTCGCCCGGCTGGTGCGCAGCTATGGCGCGGCGGTCGTCGTCATGGCGTTCGACGAGCACGGCCAGGCCGACAGCTATGAGCGCAAGGTCGAGATCTGCACCAAGGCCTACAAGCTGCTGACCGAGGAAGTCGGGTTCCCGCCCGAGGATATCGTGTTCGACCCCAATATCTTCGCGGTTGCGACCGGCATCGAGGAGCATGCGGGCTATGGCGTGGCCTTTATCGAGGCGACGCGGACGATCACCAGCACCCTGCCCCACGCCCATATTTCGGGTGGCGTGTCGAACCTGTCGTTCTCGTTCCGCGGCAACGAGCCGGTGCGCGAGGCGATGCACTCGGTGTTCCTCTACCACGCCATCCAGGCGGGCATGGACATGGGCATCGTCAATGCCGGGCAGCTCGCGGTGTACGATACGCTCGAGCCGAACCTGCGGCAGGCCTGCGAGGACGTGATCTTCAACCTTCGCCCGGATTCGACCGAGCGGCTGCTGGAGATCGCCGAGACGTTCAAGGGCCAGGCGGGCGGCGAGGCGAAGGCCAAGGACCTGACCTGGCGCACCGGATCGGTGGCGGAGCGGATTTCGCACGCACTGGTCAACGGCATCACCGAATTCATCGATGCGGACACCGAGGAGGCGCGGCTTGGCGCCGAGCGGCCGCTGCACGTGATCGAAGGCCCGCTGATGGCCGGGATGAGCGTGGTGGGCGACCTGTTCGGCTCGGGCAAGATGTTCCTGCCGCAGGTGGTGAAGTCGGCGCGCGTGATGAAGCAGGCCGTGGCGCATCTGCTCCCCTACATGGAGGCGGAGAAGGAGGCGAACGGCGAGGCGTCGGGCCGCAAGAGCGCCGGCAAGATCCTGATGGCGACGGTGAAGGGCGATGTGCACGACATCGGCAAGAACATCGTCGGCGTGGTGTTGAGCTGCAACAATTACGAGATCATCGATCTCGGCGTGATGGTGCCGACGGCGAAGATTCTCGAGACCGCCAAGGCCGAGAAGGTGGACGTGATCGGGCTTTCGGGCCTCATCACCCCGTCGCTCGACGAGATGGTGCATGTCGCCGAGGAGATGGAGCGCGAAGGTTTTACCGTGCCGCTGCTGATCGGCGGGGCCACGACGTCGCGCGTGCATACGGCGGTGAAGATCCACCCGCAGTATCATGGCGGGCCGACGGTGCATGTGCATGACGCGAGCCGCGCCGTGGGCGTGGTGTCGTCGCTGCTCTCGGGCGAGCAGCGGCCGGCCTATGTCGCCGACGTGAAGGCCGAGTACGAGAAGCTGGCGGAGCGGCACCGGCAGGCCGAGGCGGAGAAGCAGCGCACGAGCCTGGCGGCGGCGCGGGCCAACCGGTTTGCGCCGGCCTGGGATGGTTATGTGCCGCCCAAGCCGAGCTTCCTCGGGACGCGCGTGTTCGAGAACTACGACCTGGCGCAGATCGCGAAATACATCGACTGGACGCCGTTCTTTCAGGCGTGGGAGTTCAAGGGGCGCTACCCGGCGATCCTCGAGGATAAGGACCAGGGCGAGGCGGCGCGGCAGCTCTGGGCCGACGCACAGGACATGCTGGCTCAGGTGATCCAGAAGAACTGGTTCCGCCCCAAGGCGGTGATCGGCTTCTGGCACGCCAACCAGGTGGGCGACGACATCCGGCTCTATACCGACGAGGGCCGCAAGGAGCAGCTCGCGACGTTCTTCACGCTGCGCCAGCAGCTCAGCAAGACCGGTGGCAAGCCGCACATGGCGCTCGCCGATTTCGTCGCGCCCGAGGGCATCCCGGACTATCTCGGCGGCTTCGTGGTGACGGCGGGGCTCGAGGAGAACCTGATCGCCGAGCGGTTCGAGCGGAAGAATGACGACTATTCGTCGATCCTGATCAAGGCGCTGGCCGACCGCTTCGCCGAGGCGTTCGCCGAGCAGATGCACGAGCGGGTGCGCAAGGAGTTCTGGGGTTATGGCGATGCGGAGACGTTTGCGCCGCACGAGCTGATCGGCGAGCCGTACAAGGGCATCCGGCCCGCTCCGGGCTATCCGGCGCAGCCGGACCACACCGAAAAGACGACGCTGTTCCACCTGCTCAACGCCAAGCAGCGCATCGGGGTGGAGCTGACCGAGAGCTATGCCATGTGGCCGGGCTCGTCGGTGTCGGGCATTTATCTCAGCCATCCCGAGAGCTTCTATTTCGGCGTCGCCAAGGTGGAGCGCGACCAGGTCGAGGATTACGCGAGGCGCAAGGGCATGGCGGTGCGCGAAGTGGAGCGCTGGCTCGGGCCGGTGCTCAACTATACGCCGAGCTCGGACAAGGGGGCGGCATGACGACCTCCCCTGCCCCCTATGCTCGCCGGGCACGGTCGTTTCCGGTGACGGTGGTGACCGACAAGGCGGCGCTCAGCCGGTTTGGCGGGCGCGACACGGCCGTGGTGCATCTCGATGCGCCGCTGCACGCCCATGAGCCGGGCACCGAGTGCATTGCCTGCGAGTCGCGCGGCAATGTGCGGGTGCTGCTTTTCGAACTCAACGAGAAGCTGAGCCGCGGCATGGTCGAGCCCTTCATCCGCGTGGTCGTGGATGCGACCGACGCGGCTGACACGCAAGCCGTGGCCGACGCGATCGTGCCCGGCCGCCTGCCCGCCTTCGGCCTCCGCGATCATGCGGTGGCGCGCAATTTCCATCTCGAGGAGGTCATCTGATGGCCATCATGGACCTGTTCTTCCCGCCCAAGCCTGTGGCCCGCCCGACCCCGAGCGCTCCGGCCAAGCCGAGTGTAGCGACGAGCAAGCCCGCGAAGCGGTAACTAGCTAAACCTGTACGCAATTTCATCTGGCGGACATGCGGCCGAGAGGCGGGCAGTCACATTGTCTCCTGAGACAACTAGGAGACTAATAATGAAGAAGCTAATCTCTGCCGTCGCCGTTGCCGCCATGCTGGGTACGGCGCAGTTCGCGGTTGCGGCTCCGGTGCAGGCGGCGCCCGTGATCCACATGGACAAGGGCGACTTCCAGATCAAGAAGGGCAAGAAACTGCCCGGCTCGGCCAAGCGCGTGGTGATCAACAAGAAGGATTACCATCGCTGGCACCTCAAGACCCCGCCGCGTGGCTACCAGTGGGTGCGCGTCGGCAACGAGTTCCTGATGGTGGCGATCACCACGGGGATCATCTTCTCGATCCTCGGCGCGATCGCGCAGCACTGAACGACTGACGCAGGTGCTCGAAGGACGGCCCGGGTGGCCGCCCTTTTTTGTCGCGGCGGGGTGTACTCGACGTACGCAACAACCCTCATTAGTCTTTTCGTCGTATCGGGCGGGAGGAACGATGGGGGTTTTGCGCGCCCAGACAAGGCGGTTGCTGAATGTAGGCTGGAGGATTTTCGCTCGCAGCGTTCTGGGCTGCATGCATCTGCGCGAGTACGGCAACGTGAGCCGGGCGCGTCGTGGACTTGGGCAAAAGTAGGTCGCGACGCTCAAGCCGCTCGAACCCGGCCGGTTCGCCATCTTCGCCACCTACCCGAATTTTCCGCTCGAGACTGCCCTGCTCGGCATGCTGCAGCGGCTGACCGAGCGCGGTGTGCAACTGCTGGTTGTGGCGACGACGCCGCTCGGACCGGCGGACCGGGAGAAGATCGAGCGCTTTGCCTCGGGGATCATCGACATCGGCAATGTCGGGCGCGATTTCGGGGCTTATCAGCAGGGCGTGTTCCATCTGCGCGATACGATCGGCCTCGCGGCGGTCGAGCGGTTGGTGTTTCTCAACGACACGCTGTTCTTCCTCTCGGGCCGCGACCCGGGGCCGATGATCGATGGGTTACTCGATGAGCGCCACGACTACGTCGGCGCCAACGAGAATTTCGACAAGATCTACCATGTCGGGTCGTTCTGCTTCGCGCTGGGCAGCAGCGCGGTGACACACCCGGCCTTCCTGCGGCTCTGGGAAGCGTACATGCCCTTCTCCAACCGGGTGCATGCCATCCGGCACGGCGAGCAGGGACTGAGCGCGTGCCTCGTGGGTGCGGGGTTTCAGCCGCACGTCATCTATGCCTGGCACCACGTGGCGAGCGACGCGCTGAGCTACCTGGCGACACCCGGCCGGCCCGACCACATGGTCTGCCTGCAACTGCGGGCGATGCTGCACGGGGCACTGGAGGCATCGCCCGAGGCCCAGGCCACCATTGCGGCCCGGTACTACCAGAACCACAATCAGGTGCATGCGCTCGGGTTCTTCTTCGTGCGCCACCTCGGCATGCCCTACCTGAAGCGCGATATCGTCTGGAACAACATCTTCCTCCTCAGCGACGTCACCAGCTTCGTCGCCACCGGCGGGCTCGATGATGTCGAGGCCGTGGTGCGGATGTTGCGGCTCAAGGGCATGCCGGAACTGCGCAGGCAGTTCCTGGTGCGGCTGAAGTCGCGGCTGCAGTTGATTTGAGCTTTGCTAACCCGTGGTCTTTGTGCCGATTGACGGTTTTCGCGGGCGGCGGTAGCTCAAATCCGACATTCTGGAGGGACTGAAATGGCCGAACATCACGAAGGCTTTGCCTCGGACGTTGGTGGCAAGCTGCTGCTGATTTCGGCGCTGCTGGCAATCTTTGGCGTCATCGCGCTGGTGCTGATGCCGCTGGGCGCAGCATTCGCCCCGCCGCCGACCCCGCCCGCCGCGACGGCAAGCGCTCCGGCAGCCGAATCTGCGCCCGCGGCGACCGATACGGCCGTGACGACATCAGAGGCTGCTGCGCCAGCCGATTCTGCGGCTCCGGCCGCCGCCCAGCCCGAAGCGCCAAAGGGCCCGCCGCCGTTCATCGCGGCATTCTTCCCCGGCATCATCCTCTTGATCGTGTCGGCCGTGCTCGGGGTGATTTCCGCACTGCTGCTCGGCTATGCCAAGGCGCGCGAAGATGAAGCCGCCGCAACGCCTACAGCCACTGCCCCGCACTGAGTCCCGGAAACGACAAAGCCCGCTTTCGCGGGCTTTCGTCTGGCCCATCCTGTGGACCAATGGTGCGGTCGAGAAGACTCGAACTTCCACGCCTTGCGGCACAGCGACCTCAACGCTGCGCGTCTACCAATTCCGCCACGACCGCACGCCAGTGGTAGGAGCCACACCGCGAAGCGGCGAAGCGAGGCAGCGTGTAGCAACGCGTTTCCGAAGGTGCAAGCACAAATATGCGCCTTAACCTCCTGTGGAAACTTATGCCGGCCGCCGGACCTTCTCGGTGATCTCGACGCTGAGGTGTCCGTCCTCCACCTTCACCTCGCAGCGGGCGACGAGCGTGTTGTTGGCGTAGACGCGCAAGGGGTCGTTCTCGGAGGTGTCGAGCTCGATCACGGCGCCGCGGCCCATGCGCAGCAAGTGGTGGATCGGCATCTTGGCCGCTCCAAGCTCCACCGTGATATCGACTTCAATATTGTCTAGAGTCTTCATACATAGACCACGAACGAACCGGCCCGGCTGAATCAGCCGTCGCCCCCAACTACCATGGAGCATCGGTTGCCCATGCTTACCGAAGCGTTAACGACTGACCCGATTTGCGACACCGGTACCAAGCTGTGGCGCGCGGACAACCTGCCGGCCGAATGGCGAATCTCGAACGGGCTGGTGCCCTACCCCGAGGCGCTCGAGGCGATGAAGGCGCGCGCCGCGGCGATCGCCAATGGCGAGGCGGGCGAACAGGTGTGGCTGCTGGAGCATCCGCCGCTCTATACGGCTGGGACTTCGGCGGTGGCGGCTGACCTGCTGACACCGGATCGCTTCCCGGTCTACGACGCCGGGCGCGGCGGGCAATACACCTACCATGGGCCCGGGCAGCGGGTTGTGTACTTCATGCTCGACCTGCGCCAGCGGGGGCGCGACGTGCGCTGCCTGGTGCAGGGGCTCGAGGGGCTGATCATCGATACGCTGGCGGCCTTCAACATCCGGGGCGAGCGGATCGACGGGCGGATCGGCGTGTGGGTGCGGCGGCCGGACAAGGGGCCGGGGCGCGAGGACAAGGTGGCGGCGATCGGCGTGCGGGTGAGCCGCTGGGTCAGCTTCCATGGCATCGCAATCAACGTCCATCCGGCGCTCGACCATTTCGACGGCATCGTGCCCTGTGGGATCACCGACCAGGGCGTGACGAGCTTCGAGGACCTGGGCCAGCTCGCCTCGATGGCGGAGGTGGACATGGCACTGCGCACGGCATTCGAGCGGCGCTTCGGGCCGACGGTGACGGCAAAGCCGGAAGGCCTTGTAAGCGCGGCCTGAGCACCGCATTTTCTCAACTAGACGATTCCTCTCCTCCACGAGGGCCACGGCCATGACGCTCGATGACCTGAAGAAGATCTTCCTCTCGCCCACGCTGTTCCGGCTGGAGACGATCCTGTCGCCCAAGCTGGTGCCGGTGCTCTACGGCACGGGCATGTTCGCCCTGCTGCTGTGGGCCGTGGGACACCTGTTCCTGACGTTCGGACGGACGTTCGGCGATGGGCTCTGGGGGCTGCTCGAGATCGCGGTCTATGGCGCGCTGGGGCTGATTGCGCTGCGCATCATCTGCGAGGTGCTGCTGGTGTTCTTCAAGGCCAACGAGGCGGCGACGCGCACGGTGGCGGTGTCGCGGCTGTCGGGCTCGCTGATGGATGAGGTGCGCGACGCCATCCACGATATCGCCGACGTGTCCGAAGAGCCCGAGGATTTCACCGAGACCGAGGTGGAGGACGAGATCACGCCCTCGCCGCGGCGCACGGCCCGGCGGACCCCGCCGCCCGCCAAGCCGGATATTTGACCGCCCTGCCCTTCATTCCCTGAGCCGTCACTGGAGAGCCCCTGAGCCGTCATCCTGAGCTTGTCGAAGGACGAGGGCGGGAAACTCGGTGCTGGCCGCCTCGTCCTTCGACAAGCTCAGGATGAGGCTTCTTTGGGCTGCCGATGAGGCTGCTTGTTCAGCATTAGGCTGCTAGCTCAGCGCTGGGCGGTTGGTGACCGGCGCTTGTTGCGGCAGCGCCGGTCGGCGTCCTCAGGCGGCCGCGAGGCGGCCGTTGCGCGAGCCGTCGATGCTCCAGGCGCCGGGGCCGGCGAAGAACAGGTAGAGGAAGACGAAGCAGAACAGCACCGCGCCGTCGCCGCCATTGCTGACCGGGAAGATGCCGCCCATGGGCACATGCATCATCCAGAACGCGACGGCCATTTCGCCGGCGAGGACGAAGGCCACGGGCCGCGTGAAGAAGCCCACCAGGATGGCGAGGCCACCGAAGATTTCGAGCACTGCGGCGACGCCGAAGAGCGAGAACAGGTTGAACGCCATGCCGGGGCCGCCCATGCCGGAGGCCGGGAAACCGAACATCTTCTGCGTGCCATGGGCGATGAAGAGGAGCGCAGTGACGATGCGGAGGACGGCCAGCGCCTGCGGCTGGTACTTGTTCAGGCTCTCGAGATTCATGTGTTTGCTTTCTGCTGACGCCGCTGACGTGGGCGCATGACTAAAGCAGAGTCAGACTCTCAGGATTCTGGTCAACTAAAGGTTCGGTAACCTGACTTAATCGTGAGAGGCCGTGATCAGGGCTGCCCTGCCTCTATCGCAAAGCGACGATGATTGCTTTTTTCGCGGATTGGCTTATATCCGCGCGCCAATGACCCAAGCTCCGAAAATCGGCCTTGTCAGCCTCGGCTGCCCCAAGGCGCTCGTCGACTCCGAACGCATCATGACCACCCTCCGCTCGCAGGGCTATGCCTTCTCGCGCGACTACGAGGGTGCGGACATCGTGCTCGTCAACACCTGCGGCTTCCTCGACAGCGCCAAGAAGGAAAGCCTCGAGGCGATCGGCGAAGCCGTCGGCGCCAATGGCCGCGTCATCGTCACCGGCTGCCTCGGCGTCGAGGAGCAGATGATCCGCGAGACGCATCCGAGCGTGCTGGCCGTGACCGGCCCGCACCAGTACGAGGATGTGGTCAACGCGGTGAACACCCACCTGCCGCCGGTGCCGAACAAGTTCGTCGACCTGGTGCCGGAAGCGGGGCTGAAGCTCACGCCGCGGCACTACGCGTACATGAAGATTTCCGAGGGCTGCAACAATCGCTGCACCTTCTGCATCATCCCGCAGATCCGCGGCGACCTGGTGTCGCGGCCGATCGCGTCGGTGCTGTACGAGGCAGAGCGGCTGGTGGCGACGGGCGTCAAGGAGATCATGGTGATCTCGCAGGACACCTCGGCCTATGGCGTCGACATCAAGTACCAGTCGAGCAAGTTCCGTGGCCGCGACGTGGAAGCGCGTTTCCAGACGCTGGCCGAGGAGCTTGGCAAAATGGACGTGTGGACGCGGCTGCACTACGTCTACCCCTACCCGCATGTCGACAACGTCATTCCGCTGATGGCCGAGGGGAAGATTCTCCCCTATCTCGATATTCCGTTCCAGCACGCCTCGCCGCAGGTGCTGAAGTCGATGCGCCGCCCGGCCAACCAGGTGAAGACGCTCGACCGGATCAAGGCGTGGCGCGCCATGGCGCCGGACCTCGCCATCCGCTCGAACTTCATCGTCGGCTTCCCGGGCGAGACGGAAGAAGATTTCGAGTTCCTGCTCGACTGGCTGGAAGAGGCGGAGATCGACCGGATCGGCTGCTTCGAGTACGAGCCGGTGACCGGTGCGCCTGCCAACGACATCGAGGGCATCGTCCCCGATGAAGTGAAGCGCGACCGCTACGAGCGGCTGATGGAAGTGGCGCAGGACATTTCGGCTCACGTGCTGAGCAAGAAGGTCGGCCGGACCATCGATGTGCTGGTCGATGACGTGCAGCCCGAGATGGGCCGCGCAGTCGGGCGCTCGAAGTGGGATGCGCCGGAGATCGATGGCTCGGTGATCATCCATGAAGCCGAGGGCATCAAGCCGGGCGACATGGTGAGCGTGACGGTGACGGACAGCGACGAGTACGACCTGTTCGGCGTGCCGGCGGCCGTGGCCGCGAAGGACGCGGCTGGGGTCAAGGCTTCGGCCTGAACGTCGGCCTAGCTGGTGAATTGAAGGCGCCTTCGGGCGCCTTTTTCTTTACGCCCGGAAGAGCAGCGAGCTGTCGCCGTACGAGTAGAAGCGGTAGCCGTCGGCGATGGCGTGCCTGTAGGCCGCGTGCATCGTTTCGAAGCCGGCGAAGGCGCTGACCAGCATGAAGAGGGTTGAGCGCGGCAGGTGGAAGTTCGTCATCAGCACGTCGACCGCGTTGAAGCGGTAGCCGGGGGTGATGAAGATATCCGTGTCGCCGGTGAAGGGCTTCAGCTCGCCATCGCGCGAGGCGGTCTCGAGCAGGCGCAGGCTGGTGGTGCCGACGGCGATGAGGCGGCCGCCCTTGGCCTTGGCGGCGAGGATGCGGTCGACCGTGTCGGCGGGGAGTTCGCCCCACTCTGCGTGCATCTTGTGGTCGGCGGTGTCGTCGGCCTTGACCGGGAGGAAGGTCCCTGCCCCGACATGGAGCGTGACGCGCTCGATGGTGACGCCGAGGGCGGTGACCTCGTCGAGCAGCTCGGGGGTGAAGTGGAGGCCGGCGGTCGGCGCAGCGACGGCGCCGTCCTTTTCGGCGTAGACGGTCTGGTAGTCGGACTTGTCGCGCTCTTCGAGGCCACGCTTCAGCCCGATATAGGGCGGCAGCGGCATGGCGCCGTGGGCCTTGATGATCTCGTCGAGTTCGGCAGCGCCCAGTTCGAAGCGGAGGGTGACCTCGCCGGCATCGCCCTTTTCGGCGACCGTGGCGATGATGCTGCCATCGTCGCCGAGCTCGAGGCGATCGCCGAGCTCGAGCTTCTTGGCCGGGCGCGCGAAGGCCTTCCAGCTATGAGCATCGACGCGCTTGTGGAGGTTGAAGCTCACGCCGGCCTTGAGCTCGCCGCGAAGGCGCGAGCCGGTCAGCTCGGCGGGCAGCACGCGGGTGTCGTTGACGACGAGCACGTCGCCGGCGCGGAGGAAGGTGAGGAGGTCGCGGACGTGGCCGTCGACCATCGGCTCGCCCTGGCGGACGACGAGCATGCGGGCGCTGTCGCGCGGCTCGACGGGGTGGAGGGCGATGTTTTCGGCCGGGAGGTCGAAATCGAAGGCGTCGACTTTCATTATTGGCCGATCAGGGTCCGGTGCATGCGACGCCCCAGGCGCCGTGGCCGATGATGCGCAGCGTGCCGGCGTAGAGGGCGTCCTCGCCTTCGCTGGCCTTGAAGAGGCGCAGTTCGGCGATCTTGGCGAAGCCATCGTCGACGGCGTCGACGCGGAGGGTGTCGGCGTCCTCGAAGGCTTGGCCGACCTTGGTGGGGTCACCCGGGCCATAGGCCGGATCGGTAGCCCAGACCTTGTCGCCGACAGTGATGGTCATGCCGGCGATGGCGACAACATCGGCGTCGCCGACAAGGATATCCATGCTGGCGCCGCCATCGGACGACGCGCAGCTGATCCACTCCGTCGCGAGCGACGGAGTGGCGAGGCCGCAAAGGCCGAGAGCGATTGCGGCCAGGCGGATCATTCCGGGATGTCCGCGGCGACGCGCACGGTCACCATCTTATCGGGATCCTTCACGGGCTCGCCGCGCTTGATCTTGTCGACGTTTTCCATGCCTTCGGTGACCTTGCCCCAGACGGTGTACTGCTTGTCAAGGAAGCGGGCGTCGTCGAAGACGATGAAGAACTGCGAGTTGGCGCTGTCCGGGTTCTGGGCGCGGGCCATCGACGTCACGCCGCGGGTGTGCGGCTCGGCGTTGAATTCCTGCTTCAGGTTCGGGTACTTCGAGCCGCCCATGCCGGTGCCGGTCGGATCGCCGGTCTGGGCCATGAAGCCATCGATCACGCGGTGGAACACCACGCCATCGTAGAAGCCTTCACGCGCCAGCTTCTTGATGTGGGCGACGTGGTTCGGCGCCAGGTCAGGGCGCATCTCGACGACGACCTTGCCCTTGGTGGTTTCGATGACGAGGGTATTTTCGGGGTCTTTGTAGGCCATCTTGGTTTTGTCCTTCAGCAGGTATTGCACGTAATCTTCGGCACTTTGGATCTCGGGGATGTAGGTGGCCTTGCCGTTGCGGACCATATCCGCGAGCCACTGAGGCAGACCTTTGAGAGCCTCCTCCTCCCCGCTCATCTATTCGTACTTGATGGTGGCGGAGATGATCTTGTCGGGGTCGACGACCGGGTTGTCGCCTTCACCCTGCTTGATCTTGTCGACGGCTTCCATGCCCGACACGACCTTGCCCCAGATGGTGTACTGGCCATCGAGCCAGGGCGCATCGGCGAACATGATGAAGAACTGCGAGTTGGCGCTGTCCGGATCGTTGGTGCGCGCCGCAGCCACCACCCCACGCGAGAAGTGGATGGTGTTGGTGAACTCGGCCTTCAAGTCAGGCAGGTCCGAACCGCCGGCGCCGGTGCCGGTGGGGTCGCCGCCCTGGGCCATGAAGCCCGCGATCACGCGGTGGAAGACGAGGCCGTTGTAGAAGCCCTTGTTGGTGAGCTCGATGACGCGGGCCACGTGGTTGGGCGCAAGATCGGGCAGAAGCTCGATATCGACGGTGCCGTCCTTGAGCTCGAGGATCCAGTGGGGCTTGCCCGTCTCCTGAGCCATCGAGGCCTGGGGGGCGGCGATCGCCATGGCGAAGAAGGCGGCAAGGGCCGTGGCGAGAATGCCGAGGATGATGCCGGCGCGCTTGAGAGAACCGTTCATGCTTTGTTGAGAGCCTTGAGAACGAGGGGGGGTACGAAGGCGCTGATGTCGCCGCCGAGATCGGCGATCTGACGCACCAGCGTGGCGGAGATGTGACGGACAGGCGGCGAGGACGGCAGGAAGACCGTCTGCAGGTCGGGCGCCATCTGGGCGTTCATGCCCACCATCTGCATCTCGTAGTTGTAGTCGGTGGTGTCGCGGAGGCCGCGGATCACCAGCTTGGCGCCGGCCGCGCGGGCGGCGTTGACCATGAGACCGGAGAAATCGACATAGGCGAACTCGGTGTCGGTGCGCCTACCGATGGGCTCGAGCACGGCCTTGAGCAGCGCGAGGCGATCCTCGTGGCTGAACATCGGCTTCTTGGTATGATGCGTGCCGACGGCGATCACCAGCTTGTCGACGATCTTGCAGGCGCGCTCGATGACATCGAGATGGCCGTTCGTCAGCGGATCGAAAGAGCCGGGATAAAAGCCGACCAGTCGCGTCATGCCGAAGCGCCCTCCGTTGAAGTGGCGGGTTTGTGTCACGGCATTGCCAGCATGGCAAGCGTGACGGGCCTTGCGCCGAGCGCGGAAACCAGCGAAGGGCTTTGGGATGACCTCCATACAGTATGACACGATCGTCCTGGGCGCCGGCGCGGCCGGCATGATGGCCGGTATCGAAGCCGGCAAGCGCGGCCGCAAGGTGCTGGTGATCGACCACGCCGACGCGCCGGGCGAAAAGATCCGCATCTCGGGCGGCGGGCGCTGCAACTTCACCAACGTGAACGCAACGGTGAAGGCGGGGCGCGACCGGTTCCTGAGCCAGAACCCGCGTTTCGCGCTCTCGGCGCTGGCCCGCTACACGCCCGAGAAGTTCATCGCGCTCGTCGATGAGTACGGCATCAGCTTTCACGAGAAGACGCTGGGGCAGCTGTTCTGCGACGGTTCGAGCGCGCAGATCGTTCAGTTGCTGGTCACAGAGCTGCGTAGGGCCAAGGCGACGCTGCAGCTTTCGACCGAGATCACCGGCGTGAGCCATGCCGATGGGCGGTTCACGGTGGAGACGACCGAGGGCGATTTCGCCGGGAAGAGCCTCGTGGTGGCGACGGGTGGCAAGTCGATCCCCAAGATGGGCGCGACTGGTTACGCCTACCAGCTCGCGACGCAGTTCGGGCTCAAGGTGACGGAGACGCGCCCTGCCCTCGTGCCGCTGACCTTCGAGCCGCGCATTCTCGAACGGCTGGCGCCGCTCTCGGGCATTGCGGTGGACCCGACGCGGATTGCGGTGGGCAAGAAGAGTTTCGAGGAAGCGATGCTGTTCACGCATCGCGGGTTGTCGGGGCCGGCGATCCTGCAGATTTCGAGCTATTGGCGCGAGGGCGACGCGATCGTCATCGACCTGTTCCCCAACGGCGATCTCGGCGAGATTCTGCGCAAGGGGCGAGCCGAGACGCCGAAGCTGCACCTGCAGACGGTGCTGTCGCATCATCTGTCGAAGCGGCTGGCGCAGATGCTGGCCGAGGATATCGGTATCGACAACATGATGGGCGATGTGTCGGACAAATCGTTCGCCAAGGTCGAAGATGCGCTGCGGCGCTGGACGATCAAGCCGACGGGGTCGGAGGGCTATCGCACGGCGGAAGTGACGCTGGGCGGAATCGACACGGACGGGCTCGATTCCACCACGATGGCGGCGCGCGAAGTGCCGGGGCTGTATTTCGTCGGCGAGGCGGTGGATGTGACCGGCTGGCTCGGGGGGTACAATTTCCAGTGGGCCTGGGCGAGTGGGTGGGCGGCTGGGCAGGTGGCGTAGGCGCGCGCAGCTGATCCCTCATCCGCCCTTCGGGCACCTTCTCCCGCAAGGGGAGAAGGCGATGGGGCCGAGGGCTCGGTGCTATTAGGTGAACTGGCATTTTGAGCGCACGCCTTCTCCCCTTGCGGGAGAAGGTGGCCGATAGGCCGGATGAGGGGATCGGCGCGAAGCGCCGCTACTCACCGGCCTCGGCAAACGTGATCTGGTTGCCCACCGGGTCGATCACTGTGCATTCCAACCCGCCCCATGGCGGATGCTCGAGGCCCGGGCGGTTGTTCTTGTAGCGCTTGGCCACCAGCTCCGCCTGCAACGCGGCCACACCGACGCAATCTACGCGCACATGCACGCCCGGGGACCCGTCGCCGTGGTGTTCGGAGATGTGGAGGACGAGGCCGTCGCGGCTCACCTGCATGTAGAGCGGGGTGTTGGGTTCGAAGCGGTGTTCCCAGTCGACGGTGAAGCCGAGCCAGTCGATGTAGAACTCGCGCGCCTTGGCTTCGTCGAACGAGCGCAGGATGGGCACCGTCCGCTTGTATTCGATCATCTTGGTCCTCCGTCGCGCCATTGTGGGGCCAGCGACGTGGCCAACCTATGACGAACTCGACTTGAACTGCTCCTCCCGCTACCAATCGCCCGCGTCAAATCGGAGGAGTATGCGATGGCCGACAGGAAGATCCGCTGGGGAATTCTCTCCACCGCCAATATCGGGCTCAAGAAGGTCACCCCGGCGATCCTGAAATCGCCGCTGAGCGAGGTCGTTGCCGTCGCATCGCGCGACAAGTCGAAGGCCGAGGACTACATCGCGACGCTCGGGCTGACCGGCAAGGCGACTGCCTATGGCTCGTATGAGGAGCTGTTCGCCGACCCCAATATCGACGCGATCTACAACCCGGTGCCGAACCACCTGCATGTGCCGCTGACGCTGCAGGCGGCGCAGGCGGGCAAGCATGTGCTGTGCGAAAAGCCGATCGCGCTCAACGCCAAGGAGGCCGAGCAGCTTCGGCAGATCCCGCCGGGCATCGTGTTCTACGAGGCGTTCATGGTGCGGTTCCATCCGCAGTGGGCGCGGGCGCGCGAGATCATCCGCTCGGGTGAACTCGGCGAGCTGCGCGCCGTGCGCGGCACCTTCACCTATTACCTCACCGACCCCAACAATGTGCGCAACCAGGCCGATATCGGTGGTGGTGGCGTCTACGATATCGGCTGCTACCCGATTACGGCGGCGCGCTACATGTTTGGCGCCGAGCCGTTGCGCGCGGTGTCGCTGATCGATCGCGACCCGGTGCTGAAGACGGACCGGCTGGCTTCGGCCCTGCTCGATTTCGGTGGCGGGCGGCAGGCGAGCTTCATCTCGTCGACGCAGTCCAATCTCGGTCAGTCGCTCGAAGTGATCGGCACGAAGGGGCGGCTGCAGCTGCTGGTGCCGTTCACGCCCGATCCGGATTCGCCGACGGCGATCCTTGTCGACCGCGACTGGGACGTGAGCGGCAACTTTGCCCGCCGCGAGGTGTTCCCGCCGGTCGACCAGTATACCGAGCAGGCCAACGCCTTCTGCCGCGCCATTCTCGACAAGAAGCCGCTCGAATGGGGCGTCGAGGATGCGATCAAGACGATGCGGGTGATCGACGCGGTCTACGGCAGCGAGAAGACGGGCGGCTGGGTCAACGTCTGACCCCGGACGCCGGTCCGGCGCCAATGCGCGCCGGTGGTCCTTGCACGATCGTTCCAGACATGAGAGTGCGGCGGCCCTAGAAGCTGCCGTGCCTTTTCTGGAGTCGCCATGTCGCCGCGCGATCTGATCCTCGCCCTGTTCGTCGTCACCGTGTGGGGGCTGAGCTTCGTTGCCATCCGATGGGGCGTGGACGAGGTGGCGCCGCTGCTGATGACGGCGCTGCGCTACACTTTTGCCGCCCTGCCCGCCGTGTTCTTCGTCCGCCGGCCGAACCTGCCGTGGCGGACGCTGATTGCTTATGGCTTCGCCATTGGCGTCGGGCAGTTCGGGCTGCTGTTCGTGGCGGTGAAATGGGGCATGCCGCCGGGGCTCGGCTCGATCGTTGTGCAGCTGCAGGTGTTCTTCACCATCGGGCTCGCGATGATCGCGTTCGGCGAGCGGCCGAAGCCGATCCAGTGGCTTGGCGCGGTCGTGGCGTTCGGCGGGATCGGGGTGATCGCGCTCGAACGGCTCGATGGCGCTGCGCTGATCCCGCTGCTGATGGTGGTGGCTGCGGCGTTCTTCTGGGCGACCGGCAACACGGTGACCAAGCAGGCGGGCAAGATCGACATGCTCGGTTTCGTCGTCTGGTCGTCGCTGGTGCCGCCGTTGCCGCTACTCGCGCTGTCGCTGCTGATCGAGGGGCCGGGGGCGATTCCGGCGGCGGCCCAGCACATCACCTGGGTGGGTGGCGGCTCGCTGCTGTTCATGTCGTGGTTCGCGACGCTGTTCGGCTACGGCACGTGGAGCGTGCTGCTGTCGCGCTATCCGGCCGGGCTGGTGGCGCCGTTCGCGCTGCTGGTGCCGATTTCGGGCATCGGCGCGTCGGCGCTTCTCCTGGGCGAGACGATCTCGGGGCTCGAGATCGCGGGGAGCGTGCTGGTCTTCGTCGGGCTGCTGCTCAACGTGTTCGGGCCGCGGCTCTTGGCCCGGCGGCTCAGCTCTTCCTGACGAGGGCGAGCCAGACGCCGCCGATCATCAGGATCACACCCGAGACGCGGCTCATGAGGCGGACGCGGGCCGTGGTCAGCACCTCGCGGGCGCGGCCGGCGAGGACGGCGTAAATCGAGTCGGTGGCGGTGGCGACGACCATCACGATCAGCCCCAGCGTCATGATCTGCGGGAAGGCCGGGCGGCTGGTGTCGACGAACTGCGGCAGGAAGGCGCCGAGGAAGAGCAGCGTCTTGGGGTTCGACCAGTTGATCAGCGCGCCCTGCCAGACATAGCGCCAGAGCGGCAGCCGGTTGGCGGCCTGGTCCATGTCGAGCTTGCCGCTCGAGGTGAACATCTTCCAGCCGATCCAGATCAGGTAGGCGGCGCCGATCAGTTTGATGACCGTGAAGGCCTCGGAGACGACGGCCATCACCGCGTCCATGCCGATGGCGACGATTAACACCATCGAGAGCATGGCGATTTCGGTGCCGAGGATGGTGAGCAGTCCCGCCTTGGTGCCGCGCGCCAGCGAATTGGCGACGACCACGGTGACCGAGGGGCCGGGCACGATGGAAAAGAGCAGGCAGGCGCCGATATAGGGCAGCAGGATGACGGGATCGATCATGGGCAGGTTCCTCCAAAGCGGCGAGCCAGCCACAGGATTTCCGCGACCGCAAGCGCTAACGCATGCGGAGCAGTATCCGTCATTTGAGCGGAAATGAAAAGGCATCGCCGTCGATTTGACGGCGATGCCTTTTGGAATGCGCTGGGCCGAGGATTATTCTTCGGCTGAGGGTTCCTCGTCACCCGCCGGTTCGTCGGCTTCGGGCTCGCTGATGCGTTCGACGGCCACGACCTTTTCGCCATCGGCGGTTCGGAACACACGCACGCCCTTGGACGCGCGGCTGGTGTAGCGGATGCCGTTGACGGGGACGCGGATGAGCTGGGCGCCGTCGGAGATCAGCATGATCTGGTCGGCGTCCTCGACCGGGAAGGCGGCGACGAGCTTGCCGATCTCGGCGGTCTTTGACTGGTCGGTCGCCTTGATGCCCTTGCCGCCGCGGTTCGAGATGCGGAACTCGTAGCTCGAGGAGCGCTTGCCGAAGCCGAACTCGGTGATGGTGAGGACGAACTGCTCGGCCGCACCCATCTCGATGTAACGAGCTTCGGTGATCGAGGCCGCCTCGCCGGCGCCCTCCTCGGCTTCCTCGGTCGTATCGACTTCGGTTTCGGTCTCGGCTTCCTCGCCGGTCGCGGCGCGACGGATGGCGCCCGACTGCTTGAGGTAGGCCTCGCGTTCGGCCGGGGTCGCGTCGACGTGGCGGAGGATCGACATCGATATGACGCTGTCGCCGGTGCCGAGTGAAATGCCGCGGACGCCGGTGGAAGTGCCGGTCGAGCCGTTGCCGCCGAACACACGGATATCCGAGGTCTGGAAACGGACGGCCTGGCCGAGCGCCGTTGTCAACAGCACGTCGTCGGTTTCCTGGCTGAGCTCGACGCCGATGATCGACTGGGTGTCGTCATCGAAGTCCATGACGCGCTTGCCGAGCGTGGTGCGCGGCACGCAGTCACTGAGCTTGTTGCGCCGGATGCCGCCGGTATTGGTGGCGAACATCACGTCGTGGAGTTCCCACGCCTTCTCGTCCTCAGGCAGCGGCACGATGGAGGTGATGCGCTCGCCCGGATCGAGCGGGAGCATATTGACCAGCGCGCGGCCCCTGCCCTGCGGCTCGGCGACCGGCAGGCGCCAGACCTTCATCTTGTAGACCTGGCCGAGCGAGGAGAAGAACAGCACCGGCGCGTGGGTGGAAGCAACGAAGAGGCGCGAAACGAAATCGGCGTCGCGCGTCGACATGCCGGAGCGGCCCTTGCCGCCGCGGCGCTGCGAGCGATAGGCCGAAAGCGGCACGCGCTTGATGTAGCCTTCGTGCGTGACGGTGACGACCATCTCCTCGCGGGCGATGAGATCTTCGTCCTCGAAGTCGCCGGCCGCATCGTCGATGGTGGTCTTGCGCGGGGTGTTGAACTGATCCCGGATTTCCGTGAGTTCGTCGCGGATGATGGTCAGCACACGCTCGCGCGAGCGCAGGATGTCGAGGAAGTCGGCGATATCGACGCCGAGGCCGTTGAGCTCCTCGCCGATTTCGTCGCGGCCGAGCGCGGTGAGGCGGCTCAGCGTCAGGGCGAGGATGGCCCGGGCCTGCTCGTCGGAGAGCTTGAAGGTGCCGTCCTCGTTGATGGTGTGGCGCGGATCGTCGATGAGCGCGATCAGCGGGGCCACGTCACGCGAGGGCCAGTTGCGCTCCATCAGCCGCTCGCGCGCCACGCCGGCGTCGGGCGAAGTGCGGATCAGCGCGATGACTTCGTCGATATTGGCCACCGCGACGGCGAGGCCGACGAGGATGTGGGCGCGGTCGCGCGCCTTGTTGAGCAGGAAGCGGGCGCGGCGGGTGACGACTTCCTCGCGGAAATCGACGAAGGCCTTGAGGATGGGCTTCAGGCCCATCAGTTCGGGCTTGCCGCCGTTCAGCGCGACGAAGTTGCAGCCGAACGAATCCTGCAGCTGGGTGAAGCGGTAGAGCTGGTTGAGGACGACGTCGGGGACGGCGTCGCGCTTCAGCTCGATCACCACGCGCATGCCATGGCGGTCGGATTCGTCGCGCACGTCGGAGATGCCTTCGATGCGCTTGTCGCGCACCAGCTCGGCGATCTTCTCGATCATCAGCGACTTGTTCACCTGATACGGGATCTCGGTGACGATCACGGCCTCGCGGCCGCCGCGCATCTCTTCGACATGCGACTTGCCGCGGATGAGGATGGCGCCGCGGCCGGTCTCATAGGCCTGGCGGATGCCCGAGCGGCCGAGGATGACGCCAGCGGTTGGGAAATCCGGACCGGGCAGCACCGTCATCAGCTCTTCGGTGGTGGCGTCGGGCTGGTCCATGATCATCAGGACCGCGTCGATCACTTCGCCGAGGTTATGGGTCGGGATGTTGGTCGCCATGCCGACGGCGATACCCTGCCCGCCATTGACCAGCAGGTTGGGGAAGCGCGCCGGGAGGACCGTCGGCTCCTTCTCGGACGCGTCGTAGTTGTCCTTGAAGTTGACGGTGTCCTTGTCGAGATCCTCGAGCATGAAGCCCGTGACCTTCTCCATGCGCACTTCGGTGTAGCGCATGGCGGCCGGCATATCGCCGTCGACCGAGCCGAAATTGCCCTGCCCGTCGATCAGCGTGACGCGGAGGGAGAATTCCTGCGCCATGCGGACCAAGGAGAAATAGACCGCGTCGTTGGAATGCGGGTGGTACTTACCGATCACGTCGCCGACGACGCGCGCCGACTTGCGATAAGGCCGGTTCCACTCGTAGCCCTGCTCGTACATCGAATAGAGGATGCGCCGGTGCACGGGCTTGAGCCCGTCGCGCACGTCCGGCAGCGCGCGCGACACGATCACGCTCATGGCGTAATCGAGGTACGACTGGCGCATCTCGTCGGAAATGGAAACCGGGGCGATATCGGAAGGCGACGCTGCGCCGTTCTCGTCTTCGGGCTTGTCTGTCACGGGGCCGTTTTACAACTGTGAACGCTTGAGGGTTGGTCTATGCGATTCCGATCGACAAGACCAATGATGACCGGCCTTTCGGGCGGGCGCCCGGCCGGTCTTCCACGACTATCGATATAGTGCGTGATCGCGCCGAATTCGAGGCTGCTGCGCTCTAGTGTGGCAATTTCGGCGCAGAAATGCCCACTTCCGCGAGTTTTGAGCCGTTCCGCGGTCTGGACGGGGCCGTCATCAGGCCTTATTGAACGCGCCGCGAAGGGTGGGGCGCGACCTGTTCCGGGGAGTTGATTCTATTGTCGAGCAAATCTGTGTGGTCCCGGCTGTGGAACTGGGCCTTTGGCCATGATCGTTCCATCGGCTTCGGGCTGGAGTACCTGGGCCACGCGACCCTGAAATTCCCCCGCATCGTCGCCGCCTTCGTCGTCCTCACCACCATATTCTGCATCGTGCAGCTGCCGCGCATCAGCGTCGACGGCGATATGCTGCGCGTCTTCGCCCATTCGGGCCAGGAATATGACGACTACGAGGATCTCTCGAAGACCTTCGGCACGTTCGAGAATGACATCAACATTCTCATCACCACCAAGAATTTGACCGACCCGACGGTGCTGAGCGCGATCCGCGACATGTCGCTGGACCTCGGCACATCGGAATACGTGAGCGGCACCATGTCCGCCTTCACGCTGCGCAAGCCCCTGCCCGACGGCACGACCGAGGCGGCGATCCCCGAGGACCTGACCGATTCCGATCAGATCAAGACGGCGCTGACCGACCTGCAAAAGTCGGACCCGATGATGCGCAACCTGCTGGCGCCCGACCTGTCGAGCGCCGTCATCATCGTCTTCCCCAACCAGGAGATGGTGAAGGAGCACGGCACCAAGGCGATGATCGCCGAGCTGCGCAACCTCGTCTCCGACCCGGCCTACCAGGTGTCGGACCTCCACGCCGAGCTGACCGGTCCGCCGATCTGGACCTCGGAAATGCTGGGCGCCGCGGTCGACGACCAGGTGAAGTTCACGGTCTGGGGTTTTGGCCTCGGCGCGCTGATCGCGCTCTTCTCCCTGCGCTCGCTGATGGGCGCGGTGCTGGTCGCCTCGACGCCGTTCATCGCGGTGCTGTGGGTGATGGGCATCATCCTCTTCGCCTTCGGCTCGTTCTCCTTCCTCACCATTCTCGTCACCACGATCGTGCTGGTGATCGCCTTTGCGGAGAGCCTGTTCTTCATCTTCAACTGGCTCGCCTACTGGCGTGACGGCATGGACCCCTACAAGGCGGTCGACGAGACGGTGCGCGTGGTGGGTCCGGCGAGCTCGCTGACCATGCTGACGACGCTCGTGTCGTTCGCGTCGCTGAGCTTCACCTCGGGTCAGGGCATCCAGGAATTCTCGATGGCCGGTACGGTGGCCTCGCTGGTCAACTTCGTCTGCCTGATGACCTTCCTGCCGCTGCTGCTGAAGCTTGCGGTCCGCTGCGGCTTCAAGCTGCCCAAGCCGAGCTTTGCCATCATCGCGCCCATCCCGGTGGCGTGGTTCGTGGCGAAGAAGTTCGGCCGTCCTCTGACGGCGCTCGCGATCGTCGTTACCGGGCTGCTGCTGATCCCCTATGCGCTGATCCAGCCGCATTTCTCGTTCGAGGACATGATGTCGAAGGGTTCGGCGGCGCTGACCGCGGCCGAGACCATCGACAATGGCGTCGGCGGCGTGGCGCCGCTCTATGTCAGCATTCCGCTCGACCAGCCCGATCCGAACATTTCGGACGCGGACTTCGCCAAGCTGCAGAAGGTCCAGGAGATCGTCGAGAAGCGGCTCGGCAACGACAAGGCCATCTCGGCGGCGGCGTTCACCCAGTACGAGGCGGCGGGCTTCGACCGGGCACAGGTGCTCGATGCGGTGGGTGACCTCCGCTCGCGCTTCATCAACGAGGACGGCTCGCGGGCGCTGATCACCGGCTTCATGCCGCTGATCATCGGCTCAGAAGAGCTGAAGGCGCTGAAGGAAGGCATCGAGTCCGACATCAAGGCCGCCGGCGTCAACGGCGCCGAGGTCGGCGGCTTCCGGGTGATGACGACCTACGCCACCGACAATATCGTGCGCGGCCTGCAGCTCGACTTGACTGCATCAGTGCTGGTGAACCTGTTCCTCATCGGCTTCGCCTTCCGCTCGCTGCGTGTCGCCGCGGCAACCGCCATCCCCAACCTCTTCCCGGTGCTCGGTACCGAGGCCTGGCTCTACTTCACCGGCCAGGGGCTGCAGTTGACGACGGTGCTGTCGCTGACGATTGCCTTTGGTATCGCGGTCGACGACACGACGCACTTCCTCTCGCACTATCTGCACGCTCGACGGGAAGAGGGTTTCAATCATATCGACGCGATCAAGCACACGATGGACCGCATCGGCGGCGCCGTGGTGGCCGCGACTCTGATCCTCATTTCGGGCGTTGCCATCGTGACGACTTCGGCATTGCCGCAGGTGGCGTTGTTCGGCACGCTTTTCGTGTCGACTCTGGGGTTTGCTTTGATCGGCGATGTGTTCATCCTGCCTGCGCTGCTGGTCGCCGGAGGGCGATTCTTTCATCCGCTGGGAGGCGTCAAGAAATGAACTTTGCCGGGCCCCTGTCGCGCATCGTCGCGCTCGCCGGTCTGACTATCGCAACCATGTCGGCCGTCGCGCCGGCCTACGCGGCCAAGGCCGACGTAGAACTGGTGCAATCCTACATCGGCTCGTGGAAGGGCGGCGCCGAGCTTCAGGGCAAGTTCCGCGGCAAGGAAGCCGGCAAGGTCTCCTGCACGATGTCGCTGTCGGCCGGTAACGCCGACAAGGTGAACTTCGCGGGCAATTGTGCGCTGGCCGGCACGACGATGACGGTGCGCGGGACCATCGTCTACAACGACAAGGGCAAGCGCTACGAAGCGGCCATGAGCACCAATGTCGGCTTCTCCGGCCTCGCCATCGGCAAGCGCCAGGGCAACGGCATCCTGTTCAGCTTCAAGGAGAAGAACAAGGGTGAGGAAGCAACGGGCGGCATGGGCATGGACGTCGATGCCTCGATCTCGCTCAACCCCGACAAGATCAACGTGAATTTCAAAGTCGCCTTCGACAATGGCGAGGGCCTGTCGGCTTCGGTGCCGTTCGCGAAGTAACGGCGCGTTACCGATCAATGCATGCGGGGCGGCTTCGGCCGCCCTTTTTCATTGCAATTGTACGGGTTCGGAAAGATGCGCAAGGTCGTCTTCGGCTGGCGTTAACGAGGCGCTGGCACCCTTGGCAGCACTCGAACTGTGCTGGACCGAGCGTGGCCGACCCGAAGACCAAATCTCTGAGCCGCCGCGCCGCGCTCTACGTGGCCGCGATCTGCGTTGCGATCCTGGGGCTCGAGGGCTGGCGCGAGTGGAACTCGTACGAAGCAGCGATCCAGCGCTCGCTGTCGGCCAGCCTCAACCTCGCGCACTCGCTGCGCCAGCATGCCGACGACACGTTCGAGCTCGCCCAGCAGACGGTGTCGTCGGTGGTCTACGAGGCCCAGAAGGCCGGCGAGGACGGGCTGCCGGCGATCGAGGCGCGGATGCGCCGCAGCATCGGCGACAGTTCGCGCCTGCTGCGCATCGATATATACGATCCCGAGGGTAAGTGGCTCGCTACCACGGCGCAGAACCTGCCGCCGGGGCCGCGCCAGACCGGCTACAGCTATTTCCAGAACCACCGCAAATCGATCAGCCAGGCGGCGTTTATCGGCCGGCCGATCCAGCTGCCGTCGGGCGACTGGATCCTAACCGTCAGCCAGCGCCTCAACCGGGCCGATGGCAGCTTTGGCGGCGTCGTCGTCGCCACCATCGACTGCCAGTATTTCGCGAAATTCTATGCCGGGTTCGACGTCGGTAAGCTGGGCTCGATCTCGCTGGCCTCGACCAACGGCATCCTGCTCGCCCGCTCGCCCTATGATGCGCGCCAGATCGGCCGCGACCTGAGCAAGAGCGCGCTGTTCTCGCAGCAGCTCGCGACGCGACACACCGGCCAGTACCAGGCGGTGTCGTCCTTTGACGATGTGACCCGTATCAGCGCCTTCGATACCAGCTACCGTTTCCCGCTGGTCGCCATCGTCGCCGTGTCGCGCGACGAGGTGCTGGCACCGTGGTTCTCGGGCGCCATTCAGCGCTTCGCCATCGCCGCGGCGCTGACACTGGGGCTCGCGCTGCTCGGCCTGCGCCTCGCCGACCAGATCGGCCGCCGCCAGCGCAGTGAGGAAATCCTGGCGCACAAGGAAGCGGAGTTCCGCCTGCTGGCCGAAAGTGCCAGCGACCTGGTGGAGCGCTTCGACGCGGAGGGCCGCCGCCTCTATATTTCACCCGCGATGGAGCGGCTGCTGGGGCGGAAACCGCATGAGCTGCTCGGCACCAATGCGTTCGAGACCATTCACGATGATGACCGGCCGGCAGTGGTCGCCGCGACCGAGCGGTTGCGCCGCCGTGAATCGACCGAGGAGACGCTGGTGTTCCGCGCCCAGCATGCCGACGGCCGCGAGATCTGGCTCGAGACGGCCCTGCGCGTTGCAGCGCCCACCGATGCCCAGCAGGAAGGCGGCGTGGTCGGCGTCACCCGCGACGTGACCGAGCGCAAACGGCTCGAGATGAAGCTTGCGAGCCTTGCCACCATCGATGGGCTGACCGGCCTCGCCAATCGCCGCGCGTTTGACGATGCGCTGACGCGCGAAGTGGCGCGCTGCCGCCGCAGCCAGTCGCCGCTCTCGCTGCTGATGATCGACTGCGACCGCTTCAAGCGCTTCAACGACGATTACGGCCACCTTGCCGGTGACGGCTGCCTCAAGGCAATTGCGGCCGTGGTGATGGACCGGGCCCGCCGGCCGCTGGACGTGGCGGCGCGCTATGGCGGCGAGGAAATGGTGCTGCTGCTGCCTGACACCGAGCTCGGCGCGGCGCGCAGCATCGGTGTCGAGATCTGCCGTCAGGTGCAGGCCCTGGGCGTGACGCACGAGCGCAACCTGCCCTGGAAGGTGGCGACGATCAGCGTCGGCGTCGCGACGATCGATCCACGTGACGGGGATTCCCGCGATGGGGAGTGGCTGCTGGCCATCGCCGATCTGGCGCTCTACGACGCCAAGGCGCAGGGCCGGAACCAGTGCGTCGCGCCGCCCCTTTCGGACACGGCGCGACTGGTCGGTTAGGTCAGTCGGTGCAGCTCAGCGAGGTGAAGCCGTCGCAGGTCTTGTCGTCGCACATCTGGCCGGTGCCGAGCACGCGGGTGGGACCGACACCGACGGCCTTCGAGAACTTGAACGCGGCGACGTGACCTTTCGACTGGCAGAACGCATCCGCCGCCGGCTTGCCGCAATCCTTGGCCCAGTTGAGGCACCAGTCGACGCGCACACCCTCGACCTTGGGCGCGACGAAAATGCTGTCATTGGCCTGCTTGTAGCAGCTGATGGACTTGAAGCCGTCGCAGCCCGCCTTGTCGCAGACGGAGTTGTCACCGATAGTCCGTGTCGGGGTGTCGGCGCCAATGCCCTTGGCCTTGCTGAAATCGCTGGCGTTCTCGAAGCCCTTCGACACGCACCACGCGTCAGCCGCCTGCTGGCCGCAGCCCTTCTGCCAGCTGAAACAGTAATCCAGCCGATTGCCACCCTGCTTGGGGTTGGCGAAATCGGTTGAGCCGGCCTGGGCTGCCGCCACCGTGGCAAACAGTGCCAGAACCGTCAAAAGCAATAGCCGCAACATTCTCATTGGTATCCTCCTGCTTGCGCGCCCGCGCCGCGAATGGGAGGTGAGCATCGAAGTGATTTGCCGTCGTCTACCGTTCGGTAGAGCCTGAAGCGGGTCAGCCGGAATGAGGGCCGGATGAAGTCGTCCAATCTGAGTGAGGCGGAGCTGCTGTCGCGGCTCGTCGCCGCCATCTATGACTGCGCGCTCGATCCCGGGCGCTGGCCGGAGACGCTGCGCGAGGTCCGCGAGGCGCTCGGGTTCTCGAACGCCATGTTCACCGTGTGGCAGGCGCCGGCGGGCCGGGTGCTGCTGAATGCGCTCAGCGGTATCGAGCCCGACTATGCGGCGGCGCTCGGCCGGCACGGTGCCGATATCGTTGAGCAATGGGGCGGCGCGGCGGCCATCGACGCTTTCGAGGTCGGCGAGCCGAAAGTGCTGAGCTGGGAACGGCCGGAGCGCGGCTGGATCGACAGCGCCTATTATCGCGACTGGGTGGCGCCGCAGGGCATCATCGACCTGATGGCCGTGGCGGTGAGCCGCGACCAGGGCACCTATTGCTCGGTGGGCTTTGCCCGCCACATCGAGGCCGGCGAGATCGGCCCGGCCGAGGTGGCGTTCACCCGGCTGCTGGTGCCTCACATCCAGCGCGCGGTGGCAGTGAGCCGCATTCTCGACGTGCAGGCGGTGACGCGCGCCACCTTCGCCGCGGTGCTCGACACCCTGCCCGCGCCGGTGCTGGTCGTCGACGACGTGCTCGGGCTCGTCCACGCCAATGCGGCGGGAGACGAACTGCTGGCGAGCAGCGGCGGACTCGGGGTGGAGAATGGCCGCCTCGCGCTCCGCTCGGCGGCGGCGACCGCGGCGCTGCGGGCGGCCGTCACCTCCGGAGCCGAAGCCGAGGCCGAGCTGGGGCGCCGCGGCATCGGCATCCCCCTGCCCGGCCCGGACGCGCCGCCGACGATCCTCCACGTCCTGCCGCTTCGCCACGGCGCACTGCGTCCCGGCCTCATCCCCAGCGCCGCCGCCGCGATCTTCGTCTCGACCGCCGGCAGCCCGAAACCCGCACCCGAAGCCGCCCTCGCCGCCCTCTTCGACCTGACCCCGGCCGAGGCCCGCCTGTTCGCGGCGCTGGCCGGCGGCGGCACGCTCACCGACACTGCCGCAACACTGGGCATCGGCGTCGGCACAGCCAAGACGCACCTGCTGCGGCTCTTCGCCAAGACCAACACGAGCCGTCAGGGCGACCTGCTGCGCCTCGCCGATTCACTGGCGCTGCCGCGCTAAACAAAACGGGCCGCCTCTCGGCGACCCGTCGTGAATTTGTTACGCGTCCATCCGCTCAGAACGGGATGTCGTCGTCGGCGCCGCCTTCGAAGGCCGGGGCTGCGCTCGGGCGGCGTTCGGGGCGGCCACCGCCGCCATTGCCGCCGCCGTAGCCGTTGTCGCGCGAACCGCCGCCACCGCCGTAGTTGCTCGAGCGCTCGGACGGGCCGGAGAAGCCGCCGGCGCTGTCACCGCCGCCCTCGCCCCGCCCGTCGAGCATGGTGAGGGTGGAGTTGAAGCCCTGCAGCACGATTTCGGTCGAGTACTTGTCCTGGCCGGACTGATCCTGCCATTTGCGTGTCTGGATCGAGCCCTCGATATAAACCTTGGCGCCCTTGCGCAGGTACTGCTCGGCCACACGCACCAGCCCTTCGGAGAAGATCACGACGCGGTGCCACTCGGTGCGCTCCTTGCGCTCGCCGGAGTTCTTGTCGCGCCACTGGTCGGACGTAGCGACGGACAGGTTCACCACCTTGCCGCCCGAGGGCAGATTGCGCACTTCCGGATCGGCACCCAGATTGCCGACGAGGATCACCTTGTTCACGCTGCCAGCCATGGCACTTCCTTTCAAAATCTTTCCCGGAGACGCGCCCGGACCAACCTTTGGCGCGTATCCTACCGCTCTCTGGCTGTCGGTGCGCGGCTTGATCGCCGCAACCCACAGCCTTCTAATGTTCCGCTTATGTTCTCATTCGGACGGCAAATGTCAAGCCGGCTCCCACATTATGTCCACGGCGTGGCGTCGTGCGACTCACTTGACCGGCGCCATCGCGTTCTGCTTATGTTCATGGCAAGTTTGACCGGTTGCGGAACCGCGCTTGATGACACGGCCTCGTGAGACGTGGTTAGATTGCAAGTCCGGCCCCCAACTCCCAAGTAGGCAGCCGATCCCTCTTTTTGAGAAACCCTGACACGATTTGGCAGAGTGCGGCTGTAAAGGTCGCTCGCCCTCGTAGGTTGGAACCGTCTATGGCCGAGAAGCTTAACCCGAACCGTGAAATCGTCATCCGTGGCGCCAAGGAACACAACCTCAAGAACGTGGACCTGCGGCTGCCGCGCGACAGCCTGATCGTGATGACGGGGCTGTCCGGCTCGGGCAAATCCTCGCTCGCCTTCGACACCATCTATGCCGAGGGACAGCGCCGCTATGTGGAGTCGCTGTCGGCCTATGCCCGGCAGTTCCTCGAGATGATGCAGAAGCCGGACGTGGAGTCGATCGAGGGCCTGAGCCCCGCGATTTCGATCGAGCAGAAGACCACGTCGCGTAACCCGCGCTCTACGGTTGGCACGGTCACCGAGATCTACGATTACCTGCGCCTGCTGTTCGCGCGCGTCGGCATCCCCTACTCGCCGGTCACCGGCCTGCCGATCGAGAGCCAGACCGTCAGCCAGATGGTCGACAAGGTCACGGCGCTGCCCGAGGAGACGCGGCTCTACCTCTTGGCGCCGATCGCGCGGGGCCGCAAGGGCGAGTACAAGAAGGAGCTCAACGAGCTCATGCGCAAGGGCTTCCAGCGCGTGAAGATCGATGGCGAGTTCCACGATATCGAGGACGCGCCCTCGCTCGACAAGAAGATCAAGCACGATATCGAAGTGGTGGTCGATCGTGTGGTCACCGGCCCGGATATCGGCACGCGTCTGGCTGAGAGCTTCGAGACGGCGCTGAAGCTGGCGGACGGCATCGCGTTTGCCGAGTTCGCCGACCAATTCGAGGAAGACGGCACGACGCCGAAGCGGCTGATTTTCTCGGAGAAGTTCGCCGATCCGATTTCGGGCTTCACCATTCCGGAGATCGAGCCGCGGCTGTTCTCGTTCAACAACCCCTATGGCGCCTGCCCGGTCTGCGACGGGCTCGGGACCGAGCAGAAGATCGACCCCAACCTGATCGTGCCCGATGGCGAGCTGTCGCTGCGCGACGGCGCCATCCTGCCGTGGAGCAAGACGAGCGCGCCCTATTACCTGCAGACGCTGCAGGCGGTGGCGAAGCACTATGGCGCCTCGACCGGCACGGCGTGGAACGAGCTATCGTTCGAGGTGCAGCACGCGGTGCTCTATGGCACCGGCACGACTGCGATCAACTTCGTCTACGACGATGGCCTCAGGACCTACAAGTCGACCAAGCCGTTTGAAGGCGTGATCGGCAATCTGGAGCGGCGCTACAAGGAGACCGAGAGCGCCGGCATGCGCGAGGAAATCGAGCGCTACATGTCGCAGGCGCCCTGCCTCGCCTGCAACGGCTTCCGGCTGAAGCCCGAGGCGCTGGCAGTGAAGATCGACGGGCTGCATATCGGCCAGGTGTCGGACAAGTCGATCCGCGCCGCCGCCGAGTGGTTCCACGCCCTGCCCGCGAAACTCAGCGCGCAGCAGAACCAGATCGGCGAGCGCATCTTCAAGGAGATCCGCGAGCGGCTTGGTTTCCTCAACGATGTCGGCCTCGACTATCTCACGCTCGCCCGCAATTCCGGCTCGCTGTCGGGTGGCGAGAGCCAGCGCATCCGGCTCGCCTCGCAGATCGGCTCGGGGCTCACGGGCGTGCTCTATGTGCTCGACGAGCCCTCGATCGGGCTCCATCAGCGCGACAATGAGCGGCTGCTCGAAACGCTGCGGCGGCTGCGCGACATCGGCAATACGGTGATCGTCGTCGAGCACGACGAGGACGCGGTGCTGGCGGCCGACTATGTGGTCGATATGGGGCCGGGCGCCGGCTCGAATGGCGGCCAGATCATGGCCGAGGGCACGCCGCAGGACATCATGGCGAACCCGCGCTCGATCACGGGAAAATACCTGACGGGCGAGCTCGAAATCCCGACGCCGGCCGAGCGGCGGAAGCCGAAGAAATCGAAGCAACTCCATATCGATGGCGCCAAGGGCAATAACCTGAAGGACGTCTCGGTGGATGTGCCGCTGGGGCTGTTCGTGGCGATCACGGGCGTGTCGGGCGGCGGCAAGTCGACGCTGATGATCGACACCATGTACCAGGCGATCGCGCGGCGGCTGAACGGCGCGCGGGTCACCCCTGCCCCGCATAACCACCTCACCGGGCTCGAACATCTCGACAAGGTCATTGACATCGACCAGTCGCCGATCGGCCGCACCCCGCGCTCGAACCCGGCGACCTATACGGGTGCCTTCGGGCCGATGCGCGACTGGTTCGCCGGCCTGCCGGAAGCCAAGGCGCGCGGCTATGGCCCGGGCCGCTTCTCGTTCAACGTGAAGGGCGGCCGCTGCGAGAAGTGTGAAGGCGATGGCGTCATCAAGATCGAGATGCACTTCCTGCCGGACGTGTATGTCACCTGCGAAGTGTGCAAGGGCCATCGCTACAACCGCGAGACGCTCGAGGTGCAGTTCAAGGGCAAGTCGATTGCCGACGTGCTCGACATGACCATCGACGAGGCGGTGGATTTCTTCGCCGCCGTGCCGTCGATCCGCGACAAGTTCCTGACGCTGCAGCGCGTGGGGCTGGGCTACGTGAAGGTCGGGCAGCCGGCGACGACGCTTTCGGGCGGCGAGGCGCAGCGCGTGAAGCTGTCGAAGGAACTGTCGAAGCGCGCCACCGGCCGCACGCTCTACATGCTCGACGAGCCGACGACGGGCCTCCACTTCCACGATATCGCCAAGCTACTGGAAGTGCTGCACGAACTGGTCGACAGCGGCAACACGGTGGTCGTGATCGAGCACAATCTCGAAGTCATCAAGACAGCCGACTGGCTCATCGACATGGGCCCGGAGGGCGGCGATGGCGGCGGCGAGGTGGTGGGTGTCGGCACGCCCGAAGACCTCATCGGCAACAAACGCTCCCACACCGGCCGCTTCCTCAAGGAAGTGATGGAGCGCCGGCCCCAAGGCCGACGCGTGCAGGCGGCGGAGTAGACGGACGCCGGGCTCAGGCAGCACGGCGGGTTCCGGCCGGCGATTTTGACAAGGTGAACGTGTCGACGATCAGGTCGAGTTCGCCGGCCTGGGCTTCGGTTTGTTCGATGGCGGCGTTGGTTTCTTCGACCAGGGCGGCGTTGTGCTGGGTCATTTCGTCCATCTGGCGGATGGCGACGCTGATCTGCTGGATGGCGGAGGTCTGGCTGCTGCCGGCTTCGGCCATTTCGCGCATCAGGGTGGCGTTCTCTCCGACGGCGGCGACGATGCGCTCGAGCTTGCGGGTGGCGTCGGAAACGAGCTGACCGCCGCCGCGCACTTCCTTCGAGCTACGATCGATCAGTTCCTTCACGTCATGCGAGGCCTGCGCGGCGTTCTGCGCGAGGCGCCGGACTTCGACGGCGACGACGGCAAAGCCCTTGCCGGCCTCGCCGGCGCGGGCCGCTTCCACCGAGGCGTTGAGGGCCAGGAGGTTGGTCTGGAAGGCGATGTCGTCGATCATGCCGATGATGTTCGAGATCTTGTCCGAGGACTCGGCGATCCGGTCCATCGCGGCATTGGCGTCGTCCATCACCCGGCCGCCTTCGACGGCGAGGTCGGAGGCGGCGCTGGCCTTGGAGCTCGCGAGTTCGGCGCGGCCGGCATTGTCGGTGACGGTGTGCATCAACTGCTCCATCGCCGCCGAGGTCTGCTCGATCGCGGCCGCCTGCCGAGTGGTGCGCTCGGAGAGGTCGTTGGCGCCCGACAGGATTTCGCCGGTTGCGGTGCGGAGCGAGTGCGAGGCTTCGACGAGGCGCTTCACCAGCACTTCGAGCTGCTGGAACACGGCATTGGTATCGGTCTTGATCTGCTCGAATTCGGGGGCGAACTCGGCGTCGACGCGGCGCGTCAGGTTGCCGTCGGCGAGGCGTTGCAGGGCTTCGCCAGTGAGCTGCACCGTACGCTCGATTTCGGCCTTGGCGGCGCGGTCGCGCGCGGCGGCTTCCTCGGTGAGCTTGTCGAAATAGACGGTGACGGCGAGATCGACGTCGACCAGCACGGCCTTCATCATGGCGGTCATGACGCCCGAGATGGCTTCGACGTCGAGGGTCGGCGCGCTGCCGAAGAGCTTCTTGGGCTGGGCGGCGAGCTGCTCGGCGACGAGGTCCTGCATCACGCCCTTGATCAGGCCTTCGAGGATCAGGCCGTAGCCGCCGACATACCAGCGGGGTTCGAGCCCGATCTTGGCGTGGCGGAGGCCCACCTTGCGGGAGGACTCGAAGTATTCGTCGTCGAACTTGGCGGCGGCGATCGACTGCCAGTGGCCGGTCTGGCGGCCTTGCGCCCGCCCGACGCTCGCCTGCCCATCGAAGAATTTCGATACGGCCGGCACCTTGGCGAGCTTGCCGTAGAAGCGATCGAGGGCCGGGGTCAGATGCTTTTCGATGTGGCTGCTGGCCGAGCGCAGCTGCGCCAGTGATGCGTCATCGAGGCCGATGAAATCGAGGCGATCGCTCAGTGCGGGCGAAGTAGTGGTTTTGGATGAAGTCATGACGCCGTCCCTCCTGGACTTTGGCTCACGACTCCTGCCGTCCACTACAGCGTCTGATGCCGAGTCATTTCATCCCAGAACATGGTTAACGCTTACTTGGCGAAAGCTTGCCGCGACGCTGCCACGCAAGGTGTTTCCCTTGCCGTTGCCGCATTCCCCTGCTCTGCTGCGGCACCCTCCCGCTACTTCCGGACCCTGCCGTGACCGACCTGATTCCCGTCTTCGATGGCCATAACGATGTGCTGCTGCGCCTCTACAATCAGCGCGAGGGCGATCCGCTGGCGGGCTTCCTGGCCGGTACGGTGGAAGGGCATATCGACCTGCCAAAGGCCCGCGCAGGCGGGCTGGCGGGTGGGTTGTTCGCGGTGTTTTGCCCCTCGCCCGAAAAGCTCGATTTCAGCGGCTTTGCCTCCGGCGCCGAAGTGCCGATGCCGCCGCCGCTGCCGATGGATGTGGCGCGGGCCAGCGCGACGCGGATGATCTCGCTGCTGCTGCAGCTCGAGCGGGTGTCGCAGGGACAGGTGGCAGTTTGCCGCAGCGCCGCAGATGTGCGCACCGCGATGGCGCGCGGGGCGCTGGCGACGGTACTCCATATCGAGGGCGTCGAGTGCATCGACGCCAACCTCGATTTCCTCGAAGTGCTCTATGCCGCCGGCCTACGCTCGCTGGGGCCGGTGTGGAGCCGGCACAATATCTTCGGGCACGGCGTGCCGTTCCGCTTCCCGGGCTCGCCCGATACCGGGCCGGGGCTGACCGAGGCGGGCAAGCGGCTCGTCGAGGCCTGCAACCGGCTCGGCGTGCTCATCGATCTGTCGCACATCACCGAGCGCGGCTTCTGGGATGTGGCGGAGCTGTCATCGGCGCCGCTGGTGGCGACCCACTCGAACGCCCATACGCTCTGCCCGACGCCGCGCAACCTGACCGACGACCAGCTGCGGGCGATCCGCGACACTGACGGCATGGTGGGCCTCAATTTCGCTACCGGCTTCCTGCGGCCCGATGGCCGGATGGAGGCGGACACCGATGTGGAGCTGATGGTGCGCCACCTCGACCACATGATCGAGGTCGCCGGCGAGACGCATGTCGGGCTGGGTTCGGATTTCGACGGCGCCATCATCCCCGACGCCATCGGGTCGGCGGCCGGGCTGCCGGTGCTGCTGGAGGCGCTCTCCCGCCACGGGTACGACCGGCCGCTGCTGGAGAAGCTGGCGCATGGCAACTGGCTGTCGTTGCTGGAGCGGACGATCGGTTGACCGCGCGTCGGGCGCTTCTGTGCTCCTTGTGTGACGGGCGTGTGAAAACGCCATGCATAAGATGCATACCGGCACTGTTTTTGTTCCCGGTTCATCTCCGGTTCAAATCACTCCATGTTACTTTCGTCTGATGCGACAGGAGACGATCCGATGTTTGTGCGCGCTGTGTGGCGGCTCAAGCGACTGGTCGACATCAAGCAGACGCTGCGGGAGACGGAAGTGCCAACCACCCGCGATGCCCTAGGGCTTTCGGGCGCCGACTTCCAGAAGATGACGCGCGGCCTGTTCGATCGCTGACTTCAGTTTCGCTTAACCATGACGTTGATGGCCGTCGGGCAACCGGCGGCCATCTTGCTGCCCGGCCCTCGCCCAATGGATGAAGCGAACGTGAACGTGGTCTCGCAAGCCATGCACAGGACGCATGCCGGTTTTGAGACTTTCCCGGCTGCTCCTCTCCGGCGAAGCGGACTATCTATCAATCATCGAAACGAAAGGAGAATTCCCATGGGCATTCGCACTACGATCAAGAAGTGGGCCGCTTACAGCCAGACCGTCCGTGAGCTCAACGCTCTCGACAACCGCCAGCTCAGCGACCTCGGCATCAGCCGCACCGACATCCAGCGCGTCGCTCGCGATCATGCGCGTACCCTCTAACGGTTCGCGCCTCGCCTGCACCGCACTGCCGGTTATCTTCCGAACGCTCGCTTCCTGAAAAAGAAGCGGGCGTTCAGCCTTTTTGGGGCTAGGCGTTTTCTAGAAATCGAGCCGGCCGACCAGCTCGTCATAGGGCACGGCAACGGCCTTGCGGAACGCGGTCCGCTCGTTGAGCCGCGCGTGCCAGGCTTCGAGAGCCGGTAACGACGGCCGGTCGATGGCCATGGTGCTCCAGCGATACATCGCGACGCCGGCGACGATGTCGGCATAGGTGAACTGGGCGCCGCCCAGGTAAGGCGACTTCACCAGCCGCCCCTCCATGATGGCGAGGCACCGGTTGGTGGCCTCGAGCGCGCGGGCGACGGCGGCCGGATCCTGCCGGTCGGAGGGCGTGCGCACCTTGCTCCAGAACAGGCCGATCCAGGCGGGCTGGAAGGTGGTGGCGGTCCAATCCGTCCACTGGTCGGCGACGGCGCGGTCGCGGGCTTCCATTGGAAACAGCAGGCCCGAGCCATATTCGGCGCTGAGGTAGCGGACGACGGCGTGGCTCTCCCACACGGTGACGTCGCCATCGCGCAAGGTCGGCACGAGGCCGTTGGGATTCATCGCGAGATAGTCGGGCGTGCGGTTGCCGCCCCAGGCGCCACCGACCGGCACATGCTTGTAGGGCAGTTCGAGCTCTTCGAGCGCCCAGAGCGCCTTCTGCACATTGGCCGAATTGGGCCGTCCCCAAAGCGTAATGGACATCGGTTTCGCCTCCCCCCATGTTGCCTGTCGGCACGAGTGCGACCCAAGGTTGATATGCGCAACGTCTTCCAATTCCTAGAGCGGCGGCCGCCGATGCCGACCGACCGGGCGACGCTCGATGGGTTCGATGCGCTCTTCGACGCGGCCGTGGCAGCGGGACCGCGGACGTTGATCGACTACCGGCTGGCGGCGCCGCGTTGGCAGTTCATCTGCCATATCGCCGATACGCGGGCCGTGGTGCTCCATGGTTCGGGCAATCCGGCGATCGAGCGGTTCGAGCCGCGGCAGCCGCTCGACAACACCGTCTTCGGCAATCAGCACGCCGTCTACGCGGCCTCGGACGGGCTCTGGCCGATGTATTTCGCCATCCTAGACCGCGACGGCCACCAGCTGTCGCTGGTCAATGGCGTGGTCCGGGTGGTGGCAGATGACGGGAGCCTCGACGAGCCGCATTACTTCTTTTCGATCAGCGAGGCTGCCCTGCCCCTCGCGCCGTGGCGGCGCGGAACGCTCTACTTCCTGCCGCGCCAGACGTTTGCGCAGCAGCTGCTGGCGGAGTTCGACGGCGTGCGGGTGGATGTGCCGCAATGGGCGAGCCCCGAGCCGGTGACGCCGCTTTGCCGCATCGAAGTCGGCCCCGAGGACTTTCCGCTGCTCGGCCAGATCCGCGGGCATGACCGCGAGACGACCATGGCGCGGGCCCGGGCAAACCCCGACGGCTTCCCCTGGATCGACTAGGTCGGTTGCACCTCTCCGGTCCGCTTGCTATCTGGCGCCATGCAAAACCAGAAGAACGAACCCATCCACGTGATCGGCGGCGGACTCGCCGGGTCGGAAGCCGCGTGGCAGGCCGCCGAAGCCGGCGCCAAGGTGATCCTCCACGAGATGCGGCCGGTCACGAAGACCGACGCGCACCAGACCGAGAGCTTCGCCGAGCTCGTCTGCTCGAACAGTTTTCGCTCCGACGACCACCAGCACAATGCGGTGGGGCTGCTGCACGAAGAGATGCGCCGCTGCGGCTCGCTGATCATGCGGGCGGCCGATGCGCACAAGCTGCCGGCCGGTGGCGCGCTGGCGGTCGATCGCGACAGCTTTGCCGAGGCGGTGACGGCGGCGATCCACAACCACCCCAACATCGAGATCGAGCGCGGCGAAGTCGCCGGGCTGCCGCCCGAGGACTGGGCCAACGTCGTGGTGGCGACGGGGCCGCTCACCTCCCCTGCCCTCGCCGCGTCGATCCAGGGGCTTACGGGCGAGGACTCGCTGGCCTTCTTCGATGCCATCGCGCCGATCGTCCACAAGGACTCGATCGACATGGACATCGTCTGGGCCCAGTCGCGCTACGACAAGGTGGGGCCGATGGGCGACGGGCGCGACTACCTCAACTGCCCGATGGATGAGGCGCAGTATCATCGCTTCGTCGATGCGCTGCTGTCGGCGCCGCTGCACGAGTTCAAGGACTGGGAGAAGGTGCCGTATTTCGATGGCTGCCTGCCCATCGAGGTGATGGCGGAGCGCGGTCGCGACACCCTGCGCTGGGGGCCGATGAAGCCGGTGGGCCTCACCAACCCGCGCAACCCGACGGTGAAGGCGCACGCCATCGTTCAGCTGCGGCAGGACAATGCTCTGGGCACGCTTTGGAACATGGTCGGGTTCCAGACCAAGATGCGTTACGGCATCCAGACCGAGATCTTCCGGCTGATCCCGGGGCTCGAGAACGCGCAGTTCGCGCGACTGGGCGGGCTCCACCGCAACACGTTCCTCAACTCGCCAAAAGTGCTGGGCGGCGACCTGCGGCTCAAGGCGATGCCGCGGCTGCGCTTTGCCGGCCAGGTGACGGGCGTCGAGGGCTATGTCGAAAGCGCCGCCGTGGGCCTGATGGCCGGGCGGCTGGCGGCGGCCGATGCGCGCGGCGAGACGCTGGCCATTCCGCCGGCGACGACGGCGATGGGCGCTCTGATTAACCACATCACCGGCGGCCACCTCGAGGCCGAGGCTTATTCGGGCGCTCGCAGCTTCCAGCCGATGAACGTCAATTTCGGCCTCTTCCCGCCGGTATCGATCAAGAAGCCGGAGGGCCATGTCGGCCGGTGGAAATCGACCGAGAAGACGATCGCCAAAAAGGAGGCGATCACCTCGCGGGCGCTCGACGACATCAAGGCGTGGGCGTAGGTACCCGGTCGGCGAAGAGGTCGCCCTCGAGGCTCGAGAAGACGCGCGGACCCATATTGTCCTCGCCGCGATCGAAGGTGAGCGACGTGATCACCAGCCGGTACTTCACCCCGGCGACGGTGAAATCGAAGAACGGGTCGACGAGGGTATTGTCGCCCTGCCGATTGAGCCAGGTCGTGATGTCGAGCTGCACCAGGCTATCGGCCGGGCCCTCGTAGGGGCCGACGCTTACGATGCCGGCCTTGCTCTCGAAGCGGAGCGGTCGAATGGACAGGGTGGTGTCGCCGTAGAGGCCGACCGGCCGGATCATGAACGGCGTCGCCGATACGTCCACCGGCTGGTTGTCGAAATCGCGGTAGAGCGAGGCGTAGCGCGGCAGGCTCTCGGCCACGGCGTGATCGACGCCGAGGGCTTCGAGGACGACGTAGGATCCATCCTGATCGGCGGCCCAGGTGAAGCCGTACTTGCCGAGGGTGCTGCGCGTCGCCTCGCGGCCTTCGCGCGACAAGGCCAGGTAGTCGATGATGCCGCGGGCTTCGGCGATCTCCTCCGCCGACCAGTCGCTGCGGGGCGGGCTGGCAGACTTGTCGGCGCCGGCGTCCATCACGAGGGTATCGAGCCGCAGCAGCTGGTGCTGCATCGGCAGGTACGCGTAGTTCCACGGGCCGGCTGACAGGACGAGCAAGAGCGCGCCGGCGAGCGCGGGGATGAGGCGGATGTCGCCGCGACGGAGCAGGAAGATCGCTGCGAGCGCCGTGGCCCAGATGCCGCCGGCGGTGAGCAGCATGCGCTCGGAGGTGAGGCCGTAGGCATCGACGCGGACCCAGACGGCGAAGAAGAACAGGCCGAGCGGCACCAGCGTGAGCCAGAACCACAGGCGGCGGAACAGCTTCACCAGCGGCTTTTGCCGCATGAAGGGCGGGTAGAGTACCAGCCAGGTCGCGGCGCCGACGATGACGAAGCCCATCACCATCCAGCCGATCATGCCCTGCGGCAGTTTCTGGGTGACGACGATCATGCCGGTGTAGGCGAGGAGGATCAGGGCGTAGATGAACAGCATCGGCACGAGCACGAACTGGCCGAGGAAGCCGACGGCCTTGCCGATGAATTCGGGCCGCTCGGCTTCACGCGCCTGCACTTCGCTGAGCCGCGGCAGGGTCGAGAGCCAGTAGACCGGGGTCAACAGCAGCCCGGTGAAGGGCAGCAGCCACTTGTAGAACACCGAACCGGTATCGAGGCCGAACAGCATCGACAGCGAGCGCTCGATGATGAGGAAGCCGAGCGCGAGAATGAGGAAAGCGCCGCCGGCGATGGCCGCGGTGGCGAGCGCCTGGTGGTTGATGATCCAGAAGCGCGCCTGCTGCTCCTCGCGCGGCACGCCCCGCTCGACGCGGGTAAAGGGCGAGACCGAGAGCCAGAGGATGGAGATGGCCGGCAGCGCATAGGGCACGAACCAGGCGATGTCCGTGACCTCGAATAGGCCGACCGCCGCGAGTGGCACGAGATATTGCAGCACGAAACCCCAGCGCTTCGCCTCGGGCCGGCTTTCGGCGAAATAGACGCCGGCGACCGAGAACACGGCGCCCGTACCGAGCCCGAAGGCGGCCCGCATCCACACTTCCTGCTGCAGCCAATACTGGTCGTTGATGCCGCCGATGACGATCGCCGCAACCAGCGTCGCCATGGCAATAGCGATCGGAAAGCGCAGCCACGTGGCAACGAAATCCGGAGCCTGCCGCTCCAGCCAGGTCTTCAATGTCATCGCGGTTTCAATCCCCGAACGTGCCCTGCCCCGGTGATGGCAGCAGCAAGCTGCACGGGGGCTGAACGCAGCCTCAGTGAAGCAAAGCATCGCGGCGAGTTTGCGGCGCAGACTTGTTTAGTTTGAAGACTCGACGAAGAGGTCGCCGCCGACCTTCTCGCCATCATAGACCACCTTGCCATCGGCTCCGGTCGACGCGGACGTCATGAACAGCGTCACCAGCAGCTTGTAACGCAGGCCATCGAGTTCGAACTCGACCTGAGGCCAGGTGATCAATGCGCTGTCGCCGACAAGTTCACCCGACTGTCGGTCGAACCATTCGGCAAGGCTAATCTCCGCCGAGCCACCACCCTCGCGCGAAACGATGAGGCTTTCGCCATCCAGTTGCACCGCGAAACCATCCTTGTAGTCCAAATCGGGAAACTGGCGCCGTGTCGCACCGAAAACGCGGGCGACATAGGTTGGTGTTGCGGACACATCTACCGGCTGGTCACGGTGCTCCGTCATGAACATGACGATGTCGCTGGTGCCCATGGCAGCCTTGGCAATGACGGCGGGATCTCGGGCCGTCCCGGTCGCAATCGTGCGCTGTCCGAGCATCGATGCAGGCGGGGCCGAGGCAAAGAGCAGGCCGCTGACGACGTTCAGTACTGGCCAAACGGCCTCGGGATCACCATTGCTCGGAGCGCCGGCGGGCTCCGAGCATGGCACCGAGCTTACCGAGCTGGACCAGGTCCGGACGCCAGACCTTCTGGAGGCCCACAGTCACGCCGAAGACTATGAACTGATAACTTACCCCGCCGATTTCGAAGCGAAAGCTGTGCGGCGCGATGGAGTGGTTGCCCTCTTCGGTCGGAAGGGGCTGGCCTTCCAGCGCGTCGCGCACGTCGAAGGTGGCATAGCCAGCGCCGAGGGCCTCGACGAGGGCCGTCCAGCCATGGGTCTCGATCGAGTGGCCACAGACCATATGACGGTCGATGCGGTCGCCGTAGCCGGGTCCGGCCCAGATCAAGCCGAGGTAAAGTGGCGTGTCGGCGATATCGAGCGAGAGCGGCCACGGGGCGGAGTAGTTCGTGCTGAGTGGCACGGGCAGGTCAGCGGCGTACCAGCCCGTTTTTGCCGGATCGTCGAAGGTCCTGCTGGTGAACTCTGCCATCCGCCGCGCCGACTCCGCCTCAAAGCCGGCGGGAACCGGACAATCATAGACCATCGCTTCCGGCTGTGGAGGTTTCGCAGCCTCGGCAGCAAGAGCTGCTGATGTCGTGACGATGGCGAACAGGGAACACAGTAATGCGCGCAATATGAGGCCCCCAGCAATGGCTGGCAGCTTGTGCTGGTGGCAGCTGAAAGATCAAGTCAGGTCGAGGCGCCGCTGTATTGGTAGAACGCGAGGCCGAGGGCGAGGAGCAGGAGCACCACGCCGCTGATGCGGTCCATCCACGTCGCGGTGTTGCCCTTGAGGAGGCGCATCGCGCCGGAACCGAGGGTGGCGTAGGCCAGGAGGACGGCGACGTTGAGGGTTTCGAAGATCAACGCTAACGTCAGGTATTGGGGGATCTGCGGCTGGGTGAGGTCGACGAATTGCGGCAGGAAGGCCGCGAAGAACAGCCACACCTTGATGTTGGTGAAGGCGACGAGGAAGCTGCGGCGAAAGAGGCGCGACTGCCAGTCCGTCTGGTTCAGGGCGGCGGTGTAGACCTCGGCGAATTCGAGCGAAGGCGAGCGCAGCAGCTTGACGCCGACCCAGGCGAGATAGGCCATGCCGAACAGTTTTACCGCGATGAAGAACAGCTCCGACCCGGCAAGGATGGCGCCGAGCCCGAAGGCTACCGCGGACATCAGGAACAGGTCGGAGACCGCCACGCCGGCGATGCCGACGAGGGCGCGGCGGACGCCGTGACGCGAGCCATTGCTCATCGCCAGCATGACGTCGGGGCCGGGCGTGGCGATGCCGACAAGCGACACCAGCGCGAACGCGACAAGCGAAGTCCCCTCCATAGGCCACCTCCCGCGCCGCCTGTTGGCGTGCGCATCGCTCCCCCGAGGCGGGGAGTTGTAGGTGGCGGTGACGGGCCTCACATCCACCGGCTGGTGGATGACGCGCCGCGACCGTCCTTTCGGCCGATCACAAGTTAGGGCTGATCTGCCGGGCGAGGCTGACGAGGCCGGTTCGGCTATGCGCCCCGGTCTTGTCGAAGACGCGCAGCAGGTGAGTCTTCACCGTGCTGGGGGCGACGCCGAGCGCGAGGGCGACCCCATCGTTCTCGAGCCCATCGACCACCAGCTCGAACACCCGGGCCTCGGCCGGCGTGAGGCCGAAGAGCAGGCCGAGCGCGTCGTGCATCGGGGCGATGCCGCCGCTGCCATCGGCAATGAAGATCGCGGCGCTGGCATTGGCGGGCAGTCCGCCGCGAATGCTGCGCTGTTCGAGCGGCATGACGTGGACGATGAGCGGCGAGCCATCGAGCCGCCGGGTGGGGATGCCGATGCCGCGCCGGCCGAGATCCGCATCGCTGTCGCAGGCCGCGACCGCTGCCTTGAGCTGGCCGGGCAGTAGTTCCTGCCGCAGTTCGAGCCGGCCGAGGCGTTCGCGCACCGGATCGCCGAGCGCCAGCATCGTCTGTCCGGCGCGATTGGCGTGGACGATGGCCATGCTCGCGTCGACGAGGATCACGCCGGAACGGGCGACGTCGAGGGTAGCCTCGAAGCTCGAGGCACGCTGCTCGGTCTGGCCGAGGATGCCGCTGATCAGGGCCGCGCGCCGCAGGTGGGGCCCGAGCATGCGCAGGCCATCGCGGTCGCGCGGCGGCGGCTTGGTGCCACTCTCATGGAGGCCGAAGGCGAGGTTGCCCAGCATGGTACGATCACGCGCGAGGCCGATGGCGATGACGTCGATGATGCCCTGCGGCTTGGCGAAATCATTGTAGTAGCGACTCGAGGGCCAGAGCGAAGAGTCGCCCTGCTCGGAAAGGATCACCGGCTCTTCGAGCGGCAGTTGGGCGACGCGCTCGGCACCGCCCCACAACCTCAGGATGTCCTCGCTGTATTCCGGGCCGTTCATGCCGGCATAAGCCACCGGCACATTGACGGACAGGTTCACCAGGGCGCTGCCCATGGGGAGCGAGAAGACAGTCATCATGGCGTTATGGAAGTTGAACCGCTCGCGGATGGCATCTACTGCCCCATGCCAGCGATCCGGTTCGATAACGGCGTCATACACCCCACCGATCAAGTCGATGTGGTCCACATCTACATCTGAGAGCACGAGTAATTCCGAAACGAGAGAGTGACCGGGCGACGCTGGAGACCAGCCTACTCATAATACGACTGTTGGGAAGCACTTATATTAGCTCAATACGTTGTATTGAGGCGGAGTGCCCGCGTCAGGCGCGCAGCGACCAGAGTTGCAGGGCCGCGAGTTTGCGCCAGTCGGCGCTGTCCGGCAGCGTGGCGAAGGGCTGTTTCGAGGCGGCGACGCGCTGGAGTTGCCCGCGCAGCATGGCGACGGGCGCGAAGGCCGGGCGCAGCGGGCGCGGCAGGGCGCGGATGGCGGCTTCGGCCTTGCTCAGGTGCTCGCGCGCCAGGTCGGCCACCTGCCCCAGCGCGGCAAACAGGCCCTCGCTCTCGCGGCCGGCGAGGATTTCGCCGTCGGTGACACCATTGGCGGAGAAGATGCTCATGGGCAGGAAGATGCGGCCCGTGGAGGCGTTGAAACCGAAGGCGCGGAGATGACCGATGAGCGCATGGGCTACACCGAGATGGCCGGCCGCGTCGCCGGTTTCCACCTCTTCGCCGCCGTTCAGCACCATGGCGGCGAGCTGGTAGAGCACCGACACGGCCTCGCCGGCATAGCCTTCGAAGCTTTGCACGTCGGGCATCGGGTCCTGGTAGAGGTCGAAGCGGCGGGCGCCGAGCAGGCGCAGCAGCGGGCCGGCTGGGAGCCTGTAGGCGGTGATGGCGTCGAGCAGCGCTTCGGCCAGCGGGTTCTGGCGGACATTGCCGTGGCCTTCGCCCTTGATCGCATCGACCCACCACTGGAGGCGGATTTCGCCGGCTGCGGGTTCGCGGGCCCGATCTCGGATGGAGGCGACATCGGCGGCGAAGGCGTAGAGGGCCTGGACGGCGTCGCGCTCTTTGGGCTTCAGCAGCAGGGTGGCGAAGTAGCGGTCGCGGTCGGCTTCGCGCAGGAAGGTCGCGGCATAGCCGCCCTCGGTCATCGCACCGAATCCACGGCGATGAGCGCAGCACCGACGGCCCGCTTCTCGCCCAGGAGGATGTTGTACGTGCGGACCGCGCCGCCGGTGGCGATGGCCTCGACGATGATCTTTTCGGCGCGCAGTGCCTCGCGGATCGAGCGGTCGAGGCCGGCAATGTCCTTGCCGAGCCCGATGAGCAGCACGTCGACATCGGCAGCCGCGTCGAAGACGGGCTTAAGGCTTTCGAGCGTGATCTCAGCCGGTGTCGTCACCTCCCACTTGTGCATGCCTGTGGGCAGGCACAGGAGGGAGCCCTTGTGCGACATGTCGGCGAAGCGGAAGCCGCCATTGCCGTAGGCATCGATCTGCGCCTGGTACGGGTAGTACCCCTGCCCCGGCTCCGCCATCGGATCAGACGACGGCGCCGTCGGCGCGCTTGGTGGCCTTGGCCCTCTCGGCTTCCGTCTGCTCCGCCTTGGGACGGAGGTGGAAGAAGATGAGGATCGGGCCGCCGATCAGCACCGACGAGTACATGCCGAAGATCGAGCCGAAGGTCATGGCGATGGTGAAGCCGCGGATGGATTCGCCACCGAAGAAGACCAGTGGGAAGAGCGCCAGCAGCACGGTGAACTGCGTCAGCGAGGTGCGGACGATGGTCTGGTTGATCGAGAGATTGATGATCTCACGCAGTTCCATCTTCTTGAACTTTCGCAAGTTCTCTCGGACGCGGTCGGAGATCACCACGGTTTCGTTGAGTGACAGGCCGACGAGCGTCAGCACCGCGGCGATGGAGCTCAGGTTGAACTCCAGGCCGGTGAGAGAGAACAATCCGACGGTCATGATCACGTCGTGCGCCGTGGTGACGATGGCGGCGACGCCGAACTGCCACTCGAAGCGGAACCAGACATAGACCAGGATGGCGACCAGCGAGACCAGCACCGCGATGGTGCCGTGCGTCGCGAGTTCGCCCGAGACGGTGCCGGATACGGCTTCCGTGCGGCGCATCTCGTAGTGGTCGGCCGACAGCGTATCGATGACCTTCTGCACCGCAACGCGCTGCTCGGCGTCACCGCCGGGCTGGAGCTGGATGCGGACCAGGAGATCCTGGTCGGTACCGAAGCTCTGCACCTGCACTTCGCCGAGGCCGAGCGGGGCGAGGTCTTCGCGCACCTTGGCCGGATCGGCCGTGCCTTCGCCGGTGTGCTGGATCTCGATGGCCGAGCCGCCGATGAAGTCGATGCCGAGGTTGAAGCCCTTGGTGAAGGCGAGCCCGATGGCGCCGATGGTGAGGAGGATCGAGACGACGATCGCGACGCGCGAAATGCGCATGAAATCGATCTTGGTGCCGTCCGGGATGAAGCGGAAGTGCTGGATTCGCAGCGTCTTCGGCCGCTTCCAGCGGTACCAGATCGAGATGAAGAAGCGCGTCACCGTGTAGGCGGTGAAGAGCGAGGTCAGGATGCCCAGCGCCAGCGTGACGGCGAAGCCCTGGATGGGGCCCGAGCCCAAGAAGTAGAGCACAATAGCTGCGATGAGCTGCGTCAGGTGCGAGTCGATGATGGTGCCCCAGGCGCGGTGGAAGCCCGCGTCGAGGGAGGCGAGGATCGATTTGCCGGCTCGCTGCTCTTCGCGCATGCGCTCGTAGATCAGCACGTTGGCGTCCACGGCCACGCCGATGGTAAGCACGATACCGGCGATACCCGGCAGCGTCAGCGTGGCGCCGATGGCCGAGAGCGAGCCGAAGATCAGGATGACGTTGAGGACGAGCGCCACGTTGGCGAAGACGCCGAACATGCCATAGGCGATGACCATGAAGGCCACCACCAGCACCGAGGCGATGGCGCCGGCGGTGATACCGGCCTTGATCGAATCGGCGCCGAGGCTCGGGCCGACCGAGCGCTGCTCGACCACTTCGAGGCTGGCGGGCAGAGCACCGGCCTTCAGCTGCACGGCGAGGTCGGCGGCGCTCTGCGCGGTGAAGTTACCCGAGATCTGGCCCGAACCGCCGGTGATCGGCTGGTTGATGACCGGAGCGGTGATCACCTTGTCGTCGAGGACGATGGCGAAGCGCTTGCCGACATTGGCCGAGGTGATCTGCCCGAAGGTGATGGCGCCCTGGGTGTTGAACTGGAAGGTCACAACGGCGCGGCCGGTCTGCTGGTCGAAGCCCGAGGAGGCATTGGTCAGCGACTCGCCGCCGAGCTCCTCGTTTTCGTTGAGCAGTTCCTCGCCGCCATCCTTGGTCGGCACGATCATGTAGCCGGACGGGATGCCCTGGGCTTCGGCCTGCGCGGCGCTCATCGTCGGGTGGACGAGGTGGAACGTCATGCGCGCGGTCTCGGAGACCAGCTTGATCAGGCGCTCGGTGTCGCCGTAGCCCGGCACCTGCAGCAGCACGCGGTCTTCGCCCTGGCGCTGGATGGTGGGCTCGGTGGTGCCGATGGCGTCGACGCGGTTGCGGATGACTTCCATCGACTGCGCGACCAGCGCGGCCATGCGGGACGTTACGCCCTCGGCGGTCAGGCCGACGACGATCTTGCCGTCCGCCGTCTCGGTGAAGGTGAGTTCCTGCGCGCCGACGCCGCCGCTGACGGTGGTCTGCAGCTTCTGGAGCGCGGTGAGCGCGGCGTCCTTCTTGGTCGGATCGGTCAGCTCGATGCTGAGCGAAGTCGGCGCCGCGGTGATGAGGTTGCCGATGCCGGCGTCGGTGAGCGTCGTTCGCACGTCGCGGCGCAGCGTCTTGATGCGTGAGGTGACGATCGAGTCCTTGTCCACCTGGAGCAGCAGGTGCGAGCCGCCCTGCAGGTCGAGGCCGAGGACGACGGTCTGGTGCGGCAGGAAGCCGGGCCATGCCGACAGCACATCCTTGGGCAGGAAGCTCGGGATCGTGAACAGGATGCCGAGCACCGAGACGATGATGATGATGGCTGTGCGAAGCGGCGAGAACTGCATGGCTTGGCTTTACGTCCTTGCTGCCCACTCGGGGCAACGACGCCTGCCGGCGCCGCAAATAGGTTCAGATGTGCCAACGGCCGGCTTTGGCGCCGGCCGCTGTCTAAATCGAGGCGCTTACGCCGCCTTGTTGTCGTTCACCGGGGTCGACTTCGACCGCACGTCGACCACGCCGGAGCGGGCGATCCGCACGCGGGTGCCCTGGGCGATCTCGACTTCGAGGTCTTCGCCCTCGACCGACTTGGTCACCTTGCCGACAATGCCGCCGGAGGTGACGACGGTGTCGCCACGGGCGATGGCGGCCAGCATGGCCTGGTGGGCCTTCTGGCGCTTCTGCTGCGGGCGGAAGATCAGGAGCCAGAAGATCACCACCAGCAGCAGGATCGGCGCGAACTGCATCAGCAGGTCGGTCGCGCCCATGCCAGCGGGAGCCGGCGTGGCACCAGCGGCCTGTGCGAATGCTTGAGTGATGAACATTGAGGCGTGCTCCTTGGCGATGTGGCTGCGGCGAACGGAAAGCCGACTATTGAAGCCCCATATAGGGCGGGTTTCCGGCGTTGGGCAGTCCCATCCGGCAAAATCGCGCGGAATATAGTGGCGGGACGTAGGATTGCAAAGGCTTTCCGGCTGCGGCAGAACAAGCGCCCGAACGAGGTTTCAAGCCCTTGATGAATGAAGAACAATCGGCCGCCATCGCGGCTGCGCTCGCCCGTATTGCCGACTCGCTCGAGGCGCTTTCACCCGCGCGGAAGGCCGCCGGGCCTGTCCTGACCGATGCCGACGCATATCACTGGGATGCGGCCTCGAGCCACCTGATGCCGGTGAAGAAGGTGTCGCGTGTGCCGCTCGAACTGCTGCGCGGCATCGACGACGTGCGCGACATATTGCTCAACAACACGCTGCAGTTCGCCCGTGGCTACGCCGCCAACAACGCGCTCCTCTGGGGTGCCAAGGGCATGGGCAAGAGCTCGGTGGTGAAGGCGGTGCACGCCCACATCAACGCGCTCGGTGAGCCCGGCGTGAAGCGGCTGATCCTGATCGAGATCGCGCGCGAGGATATCGAGGGGCTGCCCAAGCTCATGCGCGTCATCGCCAACGAGGACGCGCAGTTCATCGTGTTCTGCGACGATTTGAGCTTCGACAAGGACGAGACGAGCTACAAGTCGCTCAAGACCATTCTCGATGGCGGTCTCGAAGGCCGTCCCGAGAACGTGCTGTTCTACGCCACCTCGAACCGCCGCCACCTGATGGCGCGGGAGATGGTGGAGAACGAGCGGGCCACGGCGATTTCGCCGGGCGAGGCGGTGGACGAAAAAGTGTCGCTTTCCGACCGTTTCGGGCTCTGGCTCGGCTTCCACAATTGCGACCAGCCGACATTCCTCGGCATGATCCGCGGCTATTGCGACCAGTACGGGCTCGAAATCGACGACGAGACGCTGCGCGCCCGCGCGGTCGAGTGGTCGATGACCCGCGGCGCCCGCTCGGGCCGCGTCGCCATCCAGTTCGTCCGCGCCCTCGCCGGTGAGCAGGGCAAGGCCATCTGAACCAATCTCTCTGGGAGGAGAACTACCAAATGCAGTCGCACCAGCTCCGCTGGTCGCATGGCGAGGCGACGATCGTCGCGACCGCCTGCACCGTCACCGACCTGACCTTCAACCTGCCCAACGGCCCCTTCAAGCCGTTCGCCCGCGCGCCGTGGCTGGGCAAGGTCACCGACCCGGCGATCACCGGGCACCTGCGCGTGCTGTCCGGCGATTTCGTCGGCCTGCCCTTCGGCACCGGTGGGCGTTCGGCGCCGAACCTGCCCGAATGGTCGAGCATCATGGGCCAGCCGGATAACGGCACGACGCACGGCCCGTCCGCTCACTATGACTGGACGTTGGTGTCGGGCGACGAGAAGTCCGTGACCTGGGCGCTCGACTACGAGGCGCATTCGGTGGTCCGGCGGCTCGAACGCACCATCACGGCGCGTGACGGGGCCCCTGCCCTCGATTTCACGCTGAAGGTGTTCGCCCGCCACAAGGCGCCGATCTCGGCCGGCCTCCACCCGAACTTCCGTCTGCCAGAGAATCCGGGCCGGCTGGAGCTCAATGTCGACTTCGCCTTCGGCCTCACCCACCCGGGCCGCACGCTGTCGCCCGAGACGCACGAGTTCGCAAAGCTCAGCGCGGTGCCCAAGGATGGCGGGCACGTCGACATGACGCATGTGCCGCTGAGCCCCCGCACCGACTTCAACGTGCAGCTGTGTGGCGTGACGACCCCGCTGACCGGCAAGTATCTCGACGAAGGCGTGGGCTTCGAGCTCGACTGGGACCGCACCCTGCTCCCCACCCTGATGTTCTGGCACACCGATGGCGGCATCTCGGGCGAACCGTGGAACGGCTCGTTCCGTGCGCTCGGCTGCGAGCCCCTTGCCGCCGCCTTCGACTTCCACACCGACGTCTCGACCGGCCCCAACCCGATCAACAAGCGCGGCGTGAAGACCTGGATCGATATCGATCCCGCCAAGCCGGTCGAAATCCGGCACTCGGTGCGCGGGTTCAACACCTGACGGCGCGAGGACGTAGGAGTTAGGAAGTAGGAATTAGGCAGAAACGAAGAGGGGCGATCCGTGAGGACCGCCCCTTCTAATTTCTACTTCCTAATTCCTACCTCCAGCGAGCCTTAGCTCGCCAGCAGCGGGAGCGGGTCGACCGGGGTGGCGCCTTTGCGCAGCTCGAAGTGGAGCTGGGGCTTGCTCACCGAGCCGGTCTTGCCGGCGGTGCCGATGCTGTCGCCGCGGTTGACGACGGTGCCCTTGGCCACGTTCATCTGCTGCAGGTGGGCATAGGCCGAGACGTAGCCATTGGGGTGGCGGATCAGGATCAGGTTGCCGTAACCCTCGACGCCCGAACCGGCGTAGATCACCTGGCCATTCTCGGCGGCCCGCACCGTGGCACCCTCAGGCGCCTCGATATTGATGCCGGTGCCCTTCGAATTGGCGAAGTCGGTGATCACGCGGCCAGAGATCGGCCAGCGGAACTTGTCGGCGCCGGAGAGAACCGGCTCGGTCTTGGGCTGGACGAGCGGCGCGGCGGGCTGGACATTGGCCACCTCGACCGGCTTTTCGGCAGGCTTGGCCGCAACCTTGGTTTCGATCGGCTTGACCGGAGCGAGCGGCGTTGTGGCAGCGGGCTCGGCCGAGGCGACCTTGGTCTCGACCGGGGCCGTGACGTCGGCAGCGGCAGGCTTGTTGCCCTTGGGGCCGAGCGCTGCGAGCTGTGCCGCCTTGCCGGGGATTACCAGCTTCTGGCCGACATAGATCTTGTCGGGCGAGATCGAACCGTTGGCCTGGATGATCGCCTGCGCCGTCACGTTGTAGCGGCGGGCGACGGTGTAGAGGCTTTCGCCGCTCTCGACGACGTGGACGTAAGCGTCGGAGGGGATCGAAACGAGTGCCGGGCTGGCCGGGATGTCCGCTACCTTGGGGGTCGCCGGCACCGGGCTCAGGGGCTGGACAGCGGGCATCATCGGTTTGCTTCCATTGTCTGAGTTGAGCGAAGGCAGGTCTTGAGACGTAATCGTACCCAACTGCTGCGTGCCGGCAGGCAATGGCGCCATCGCCATGGCGCTGGAACCGCCGCCGATATCGTTGGGTGGGATGAAGGGTCCTGCCGCCACTTTCGTCGGCGCCACGAGGGTTTTGGGCATCGGCTGGGTGCCCTGGAAATCGGAGGACGCATTGACCGAACCGGTCGGCGTCCTGTCGAAACCCAATCCACTCAGCGAACTGCAGCCCGCGAGCGCCGAGGCGCTGACGAACATGCCTGCAATCGCGGCGATCCTAAGCGCTTTACCGGTAAGGCCGTTACTCATCAGTCCACTCGTACGCAGGTACTCAATGGAAGTGAGCTTAGGCCGTTAAGGTAAAAACTGACTTAAATGCCGGAGACCTTCGTGGAGAATTTGCGAGTCATATTCAGGGGTTGGTAGGGTTAAGGGGAGAGCGCTATGCGAGCGGAGAGAACCCCTCATCCGCCCTTCGGGCACCTTCTCCCGCAAGGGGAGAAGGCAGTGTGGCGCTATCTCGCTTCGATCCGGCACCGGATTGGCGGCCTGTCGCCTTCTCCCCTTGCGGGAGAAGGTGGCCGAAGGCCGGATGAGGGGTTCGGCGCGCAGCGCCGTAATGCCCTCAGACCGTAATCTGCCCGCTCAGTTCGTCCACCACGCCATAGTCCGTCGCCTGCAGCATCAGCGGGGTGATGGTGATGGCCGAGGTATGCATCAGGGTGTGGAAGTCGCTCGCGGGGTCGAGCGGCTTGGGCGTCTCGGGAATCGCGATGAAGAATTTCCCGGCATTGTCGGAGGGGTAATAGGCCATCGGCGAGCGCGAGAAGCGCTGCGAGGGCACGACGCGCACGCCGGTGACTTCGGGCTGCCACGGGATGTTGACGTTGAAATAGACCTGGCCGCGCGACTGCACCTTGTCCCAGAGCGAGCGCACGACTCGCGCCGCGTATTTTCGCGAGTTCGACCAATCGATGTGGTCGCCGAGCTCGTAGTTCACCGCCTGCGAGATGCCGATACCGAGCGCGCCGTGGAACGCGCCTTCGCGCGCGCCGGCCGCGGTGCCCGAGCAGTTGATGATGTCGCCGAGGTTCTGGCCGTTATTGATGCCCGAGAGCACCAGTTCCGGCCGCAAATCCTTGCAGACATGGGTCATGCCGGCGACGACGCAGTCGGCGGGCGAGCCCCCCACGACCGCGAACACCTTCTCCTCGCGCTGCTCGAGCCCGAGCTCGCGGCCGAAGGTGAAGCGGTGGCCGGCGCCCGACTGGTTGCCATCAGGGGCGACCACCCAGACGTCATCGGAGAGCTCGGCCGCGACGGCGCGCAGCACTTCCATGCCCGGCGCATCGACGCCGTCATCATTGGTCAGGAGGATTCTCACGAGCGCGCACCGATCACTTTGAGGCCCTTCATATAGGGCTGCAGCACGTCGGGGATCGCCACCGATCCATCCTCCTGCTGGTAATTTTCCATCACCGCGATCAGCGCGCGGCCGACCGCCACGCCCGAGCCGTTGAGCGTATGGACGTGGCGCACCTTGCCGTCGGCGTCGCGGAAGCGCGCATCCATGCGCCGGGCCTGGAAATCGCCGCAGACCGACACCGACGAGATCTCGCGATAGGTGTCCTGCCCCGGCAGCCAGACCTCGAGGTCGTAGGTCTTCTGCGCGCCAAAGCCCATGTCGCCGGTCGAGAGCGTCATGACGCGGTAGTGGAGGCCGAGGCGGCGGAGCACATCCTCGGCGTCGGACACCATCTTCTCATGCTCGTCGCCCGATTTCTCGGGCGCCGTGATCGCCACCATCTCGACCTTGTTGAACTGGTGCTGGCGCAGCATGCCGCGCGTGTCGCGACCGGCCGAACCGGCCTCGGAGCGGAAGCATGGGGTGAGCGCGGTCAGCCGCATCGGCAGCTGCTCGGCCGAGAGAATCGTCTCGCGCACGAAGTTGGTGAGCGGCACCTCGGCAGTCGGGATCAGCCCGAGCCGGCCTTCGCCGTGCTGCACGAAGAAGAGGTCGTCCTCGAACTTCGGCAGCTGATTGGTGCCGAACAAGGCGTCGTCGCGCACGAGATAGGGCGGCTCGACTTCGGTGTAGCCGTGCTCGTCGACGTGCAGGTCGAGCATGAACTGGCCGATGGCGCGTTCGAGCCGGGCCAGCTGCGATTTCAGCACGACGAAGCGGGCGCCCGAGAGCTTGGCGGCGACTTCGAAATCCATCATGCCGAGCGCTTCGCCCGTCTCGAAATGCTCCTTGGGGGCAAACGAGTAGGTGGGCTTCTTCGGCCGATCCTTCGCCGCCGTCTCGGGCGAGCCGTTGCGGCCGAAGTACTCGACGTTGTCGCTCTCGTCCTCGCCCACCGGCACTTCTTCGAGCGGCAGGTTGGGGATGATGCTCAGCGCGTTGCGCAGCTTGTCTTCGGCGTCCTTGCGGGCAGCTTCGCCGTTCTGCACGACGTCCTTGAGGTGCGCGACCTCGTCCATCAGGGCCTGGGCCTTGGCTTCGTCCTTCTGGGCCTTGGCCTGGCCGATCTGCTTGCTCAGCGCATTGCGCTTCGCCTGTGCATCCTCGACGGAGGCGATCACGGTCCGCCGTTGCTCGTCCAGCGCCAGCAATTCGGCGGAGCGGAACGGCACGTTCTTCCTGCCAGCGAGCGCGCGGTCGAAAGCTTCGGGGTTGGCCTTGATCCAGTTGATGTCGAGCATGGGAAACCTGCCGTCTAAGAGGCGTTCTGCTTTAAAGGAACGGCTTGGGCTTGCAACCCCTTCGCCAGTCAAACCGCCTTCCCTTCGCCATCCCCTTCTTCTATGTTCCGCCCGAACTCAACTCCCCGGAATCCCGATCATGGCGCACGAGAGCACCCCGCACTTCCACAATACCGAGGGCCTCAAGAAGATCGAAGTCGGCTCCAAGGAGTTCATGTGCGTGGGCGCCCTGCCCCCGTTCGATCATCCGCACATCTATATCGACATGGGCAAGGACAACGAAGCGGTCTGCTCGTACTGCTCGACCCACTATGTCTATAACCCGCAGCTCGCGCCCGGCACCTCCGAGCCGCTCTCGGCCGTCTACCAGTCCGAACACGCCTGAGTTCGCCCATGTCCGGCAACGGACGCACCGTCTACATCGCCGGCGCCGGCATTGCCGGGCTGACGCTTGCGCTGGCGCTCGCCAAGTTCGGCGCGACGGTGGTGGTGCTCGAACGCAATCATAAAGTGCAGGAAGTGGGCGCCGGGCTGCAGATCAGCCCCAACGCCCGCAAGGTGCTCGACCGCCTCGGCGTCGACCGCGCGCTCCACGCCGCGGCCTTCGAGCCCAAGGGCATCGACATCTACCCCTACAATGCCGGCAAACCGCTGGTGACGCTGGAACTCGGCGGCGCCATGCTCGACAAGTTCGGCGCGCCCTATGCGGTGATGCACCGGGCCGACCTCGCCGAGCTGCTCTACAAGGCCTGCAAGCGCTTCGCCAATATCGACATCCTGTTCGGCGTGCGCGCCTACGACGTGGTCAGCCATTCGCGCGGCGTGTCAGTGACGGTGGACGAGGCCGACGGGAAGTCGCGCTCGGCCCGAGCCTTCGCCTTCATCGGTGCCGACGGGGTGCGCTCGCGGACCCGCACCGACATGCTGATGGGGCCGCAGGCGGCCTATACCGGCCGCGTCGCGTGGCGCATCACGCTGGGGCAATCCGACCTCGCCGGCATCATCGCGACGGACAAGACCAGCCTGATGTGGGGGCCGGGTTTTCACGCCGTCACCTATCCGTTGCCGCACCGCAAGCAGATGAACATCGCGCTCTTCATGAAGGCGCGCGAGGCCGACGTGCTCGGCGACACGCCGCCCAAGGCGCCGAAGCTGCCGTGGTCCGCCCGCGGCAACCGCCTCTTCGACGAGATCGTGAAGCTCGCGGGCGATGACTGGGGCTACTGGCCGCTCTTCACCGTGGACACCGACAAGTGGGCCGAGGGCGGCATCGGGCTCATCGGCGATGCCGCGCACGCCATGGTGCCGTTCCAGGCGCAGGGCGCGGCGATGGCCATCGAGGACGCCGCCGTGCTGGCGCCGCTGCTGATGACCGATGTCGACGCGGAGACCGCGCTCCGCCGCTACCAGTCGATCCGCCAGCCGCGCGTAGAGCGGGTGAAGAAGCTCAGTGAGCAGAACGGCTTTGCCTTCCACATGGAGTGGCCGTTCAGCCTCGCCCGCGACGCGGTGGTGAAGTCGCAGGGGGCCCTCGGCCACCTCAAGCGGTTGGCGTGGCTCTATGGCTACGACCCCTCGCCCGATCCGGCCGGCATCCCGCCTGCACCACAAAGAGCGGTGCGGGACGCAACCTGACGCAGGGCTCGCGACTTGCCTAGGCGAGCGTCAGCGTGTCATCTGCCGCCCACCTCAAAGGACTAAGCGCCCGCTGATGCCCGTTTCGCCGAATTCCAAGCTCACCCTCGCCTGCATCCTCGTCACCATCTTCCTCGACATGCTCGGCTACGGCATCGTGCTGCCGGTGCTGCCGCGGCTGATCGGCGAGCTGACCGGCGGCACCAATGCCGAAGCGGCGGTGCTCGGCGGCTACCTGGTGTTCTCGTATTCGCTGATGCAGTTCCTGTTCGGCCCGGCGCTCGGCAATCTTTCCGACCGCTTCGGCCGCCGCCCGATCATCCTGATCGCGCTGTGCGGCCTCACCATCGACTACACGATTATGGGGTTCTCGCCGAACGTCGTCTGGCTCTTCATCGGCCACACCATTGCCGGCATCTCGGGCGCCTCGGTGGCGACTGCGACCGCCTACATCGCCGACATCACGCCCAAGGAGCAGCGAGCCCAGCGCTTCGGGCTGATCGGCGCCGCCATTGGCCTCGGCTTCATCGCCGGCCCGGTGGTTGGTGGCTTGCTCGGCGGGCTCGGGCCGCGCTGGCCATTCTACGCTGCAGCGGCGTTCGCGGCGACGGCGCTGACCGTCGGGTTCTTCGTTCTGCCCGAGAGCCTCAGCAAGGACCTCCGCCGGCCGTTCCGCATCAAGCGCGCCAACCCGTTCGGCGCCCTCTGGGCCCTGAGCCGCAATCAGGTGGTGCTCTGGCTTCTGGCAACGCTGCTGCTGTTCACGCTGGCAGCGCAGGCCTTCCCCACCGCTTGGCCGTTCTTCACCATCGAAGTGCTGAACTTCTCCTCGCAGCAGATCGGCATCGCGCTCGGCGCCTTCGGCGTCGGCTTCGCCGCCAGCCAGGCCGTGCTGATCGGCCCCAGCATCAAGAAATTCGGCGAGTCGACCACCGTGCTGATCGGCATGGTGTTCGCGGCCGTTGCGTTCACCGGCACCGCCTTCATCCACTCTGAAGTGCCGCTCTATATCTTCCTCATCGTCGGTTCGATGGCCGGCCTTGCCGGGCCCGCCATCAACTCGCTGATGTCGCACCAGGTGCCCGACGACGCGCAGGGCGAACTACAGGGCGCGATCAACGCCACCAACTCGCTGGCCGCGATCCTCGGCCCGCTGCTCGCGACGCAGTTGTTCAACCACTTCGCCAAGGGCGAGCCCGGCAGTGCCGGCTATTTCCCCGGCGCGCCGTTCCTCGGTTCGGGCCTGATGGTGGTGATCGCCGCCGGCGTGTTCATCTACGCCGTCCGCCAGTTCGACCTGATGCGCCGCCCGCATGTGTCGAAGCAGGAACACCAGCACGACATCGGCCAGCCGGGCCAGCAGCAGATCGCCCCGCACGACGACGAAAACGGCGGCAAGCCGCCTGCGGCCTAAAGCTGCCGGATACGCCGCAGCCCGCGCGCGGAGATAGGCTGAAGCGCGTCGATCGGGAACCACGCCGCGCCGCTGACTTCGTCTTCCTGCGCGATCAGCGGCTGGGCCGGATCGGCGACGAACAGGTATTGCAGGTCGTGGTGATAGTGCGGGGCTTCGCCGCGTGATGCCTTGCCCGGCACCTCGTGGCTGTCGATGACGAATGGCAGGTCACCACCCCGATGCCACGGGTGCAGCGCGAGCCCGGCAATCGCCGTCTCCTCGACCGCCTCACGCGCGGCCGATGCGGCAAACGTGGCGGCCGGCTCATAGTGCCCGCCCGGCTGCAGCCAGCGGCCGATGGTCTTGTGGTCGATCAGCAGGATCTGCTGCCGGTCGGGCGAGATCACGAACGCGCTCGTCGTCACGTGACCCGGCATCGTCCGCCGGTCGTCGAGGGCGTGCCGCTGGCCGAGCTGCCAACGCAAAAGGGCGAGCCGTTCGTCCGGCTCGCCCAGTTCAGAAAGGTAACGCTCGACCAGGGGGCCGAGCGTCCCTAGAAAGTCGGTGATCACCGGATCACTTGCCCAGCGTCGAGGGCCAGGTGCCGTGCTGCTCGCCCGAGCGATCCGTCAGTTCGAAGCCGTGCGCACCGAAGAAGTCGCGCTGCCCCTGGGTCAGGTTCGCGGTGCCCTGGGCCTGGCGGTAGCTGTCGAAGTAAGCGAGCGAGGCCGAGAGGCAGATCAGCGGGAATTCGCCGAGCGCTGCGGCCGCCACGACCTTGCGGAGCGACTTGTTGGCGGTCTTCATGATGGTCACGAAGTCCGGCACCATCAGCAGGTTCACCGCTTCGCCCTTGGCGTAGGCCGCCGACATCTGGTCGAGGAAGCGCGAACGGATGATGCAGCCGGCGCGCCAGATCTTGGCGATCACGGCGAGCGGCAGATTCCAGCCGAACTCCTCGGACGCCTTGGACAGCACGGCAAAGCCCTGCGCGTAGGACACGATCTTGCCGGCGAGCAGCGCCTGCTCGAGGTCGGCGAGCGACACGTCGGCCTTGCCGGCGGCCGGCTTGCCGTAGACGGCCTCAGCCTTCACGCGCTCATCCTTGCGCGACGAGATCGAACGGGCCGCCACTGCGCCCTCGATCGCCGTCGCCGGCACGGCGAGCTGCTGACCGGCAATCGCCGACCAGGTGCCGGTGCCCTTCTGGCCCGCCTTGTCGAGGATGAGGCTGACGAGCGGCTTGCCGGTCTGGGGCTCGATGGCTTCCAGCACGTGGCCGGTGATTTCGATGAGATAGGAGTTGAGCTGGCCCTTGTCCCAGTCCTTGAACACCTTGGCGGAGGCCGCCGGGTCCATGCCCAGGCCATCGCGCATCACGCCGTAGACTTCGGCGATCATCTGCATGTCGCCATATTCGATGCCGTTGTGGATCATCTTGACGAAGTGGCCCGCGCCGCCTTCGCCGAGATAGGCGCAGCACGGCTCGCCGTTGAACTTGGCCGAGATCGCCTCGAGGATCGGCTGGGCGTTCTTCCACTGCTCTTCGGGGCCGCCGACCATGATCGAGGGGCCGTGGCGCGCGCCTTCTTCACCACCGGAAACGCCGATGCCGAGGAAGCCGATGCCCTTGTCGCGCAGGTATTCGAAGCGGCGCTGGCTGTCGGTATAGAGCGAGTTGCCGCATTCGAGGATGGCGTCGCCCTTTTCGAGGTGCGGCAGCAGCTGCTCGATCATGTCGTCGACGGGCTTGCCGGCCTTGACCATGATGATGATCGAGCGCGGGCGCTTGACGGACTGGATGAACTGGACGAGATCAGCCTCCGGCACGCATTTGCCGTCGAGGCCCTGCTCCTTGGCCATGACCATGAAGTCGTCGATCTTCGACGCGGTCCGGTTGTGCACCGCGATCTGGTAGCCCTTCTCGGCGATGTTCAACGCCAGGTTGGAACCCATTACCGCGAGCCCGATCAGGCCGATGTCGGCAGACGCCATCATATTCTCCGTCGATACGTATTGGTTTTCCTCGCGCGGCTTTTTGGCACGTGGCACCGGCGATTGCCACCCCCCGGAAGCCCTACCAAAGCGGCATTGAAAGCGCTTTCCAGACTTACCATGCCTAATGCCATCAACTAATGTCGCCGGCTGAGTGGCCAACACTGCGCTGGCGCGCCCTGGGAGGGGATCAGGTTTGAGTACGACTTCGATGTTTTCGCTCGCGGGCAAGCGGGCGCTGGTCACCGGCTCGAGCCGCGGCATCGGCTTCGGCATCGCCGACGCGCTGGGCGCTGCGGGCGCCGAGCTGCTGATCAACGGCCGCGACCAGGTGGCGCTCGGCGCCGCCGCCGCCAAGCTCGCCGAAAAGGGATATTCGGTGAAGGGCCTCGCCTTCGACGTCACCTCCGAGGAGAGCGTCGAGGATGCCATCGCGCATGCCGAAAACGAAATCGGGCAGATCGACATCCTCGTCAACAATGCCGGCATGCAGCACCGCGCCTCGCTCGAAACCTGGCCGCTCGCCAAGTTCGAGCAGGTGATGAGCACCAACCTCACCTCGGCCTTCCTCGTGAGCCGCGCGGTGGTGAAGGGCATGATCCAGCGCAAAGAGGGCAAGATCATCAATATCTGCTCGGTGCTGAGCAATTTCGCCCGCACGTCGGTCGCGCCCTACTCCGCCTCGAAGGCCGCGCTCGCCAACCTCACCCGCGGCATGGCGGTCGACTGGGCCAAGTACGGCATCAACGTCAACGGCATCTCGCCGGGCTATATCGCCACCGAACTCAACGAGGCGCTGCTCGCCAACCCCGAGTTCAACTCCTGGGTCGAAAAGCGCACGCCGATGGGCCGCTGGGGCCAGCCGGCCGAACTCGGCGGCGCCGCCGTGTTCCTCTCTTCGCCCGCCGCAACCTTCGTCAACGGACACATTCTCTATGTCGATGGCGCCTTCACAGCCACCGTTTGAGGGCGCCCGCATCATCATTGCGATGGGCGTCGCCTCCTCGGGCAAATCGGCCACCGGCGCCGCGATCGCGCGCCGGCTGCACGCGCCGTTCCTCGATGGCGACGGCTACCATCCGCCCGCCAACAAGGAAAAGATGCGCGCCGGCATCCCGCTCGAGGACGCCGACCGCTGGCCCTGGCTCGAAACGCTGGCCGGTGCGCTCCACGAAGCGGCCGACCAGAAGGGCGTCGCCGTCGGCGCCTGCTCGGCGCTGAAGCGCGCTTATCGCGATTTCCTCACCGAGAAGGCCGGCGAGCCCATCCTGTTCGTCTTCCTCGACGGCGACATCGAGGTCATCCGCAAGCGCATCGAAGCCCGCAACCACGAGTTCATGAACCCCAAACTGCTCGACAGCCAGTTCGCGACGCTGGAGCGCCCGGCGGATGATGAGAACGTGCTGAAGGTGGACGTGGCCGACACGGTTGAGGCTATTGCGACAAAGGTGGCCAAGCAATTGACTTACTTGAAAGTTTTCAAAAGAGGCCAATAGCTTCATGCTCGACCATACCGGCATCGCTGTGAGCGACATCGCTCGCAGCAAGGCGTTCTATTCCGCCGCTCTTGCACCCCTCGGCTACGTCATCGGTAAGGACTTCGGCTCGGCCGTCGGCTTCGGAGTGCCCACCGGCTTCGGCAAATCCACCGATCCGGGCGGCGATTTCTGGATCCACCAGGGCGAACTCTACACCCCACGCCCGCACTTCGCCTTCGCCGCCGAAACGCCGACAATCGTCGACGCAGCCTACGCCGCAGCCATCGCCGCCGGCGGCAAGGACAACGGCCCGCCCGGCATCCGCCCCCACTACCACGCCACCTACTACGCCGCCTTCATCCACGACCCGGACGGCTACAATTTCGAGTTCGTCTGCCACAAGGGCTGACGGCGCTTCGGCCCGAGGACGCCATCGAACATGGTCGATTCCGAACCCGGCAATCTTGCTTCCGATTGGTACCTTCTGAGCGGGGCCGGCAAGTCTCACACTGCCTTGTCGGACGCTTCGCACTCGGGAAAGGCGACATGGCAGTGTAGCAAGTGCCGTGCGCCGCGCCCGGGGACTGGCCCCATCGACATTGAGGTCAGACACCCTCCCGAAGACAGCCCGCTATCGTTCATAAGCGGCAGCATGCTTGGCCTGATCAGTGCCGACCTAGTCAGCAAGTTGGGCGGTGCGGCGAAGTGGCTGCATGTGGGCAGCGTCCGGCTGGAAGGCCACGGCGATTTGCCGACATGGCGAACGGTCCACGGCCAGTACGATCTTGTGGTGCGAGGGAACCGCTCGGTCGGTCATTGGGTCTGCGACGAGTGCGGACGGAACGTCTACTTCGCTCTCGGCTCCCGCTACCTCTACCCCGCCCCAGACCCAGCGATCGAAATCTATGATGGCAGGATGGGACGGCTTGTCGTCACCGGAGCCATTGTCGATAATCTCGATGCCTCTCGCTGGCCCGAGCTGGACGTGAGGCGTATTCGAGTGGCCACGAAGCCGCGAGACGGATTGACGGTACCTATCGGAGCGACGCGGCGCTGATCGCCTCAGAACCCGAACGAGAATTGGCCCGTTGGGCTCGCGGCGCGTTCGAGGGACAGCATTTCCATCTTCGCTCGCACGCCGCCCGGGGACGAGAAGCCGCCGGTGCGGCCGTCGGCGGCCAGCACGCGGTGGCAGGGGACGATCAGGGGGATCGGGTTCTGGCCCATCGCGGTGCCGACGGTGCGCGACATGGCGACGTCGCCGAGCCAGCGGGCGATGGCGCCATAGGTGGTGGTCTCGCCCCAGTTGAGCCCGCGGATGTGCTCGTAGATGCGGCGCTGTAGGTCGGGCACGGCTGAGAGGTCGAGCGTCAGGTCCTGGAAGGCGTCGTCGGCGCCTTCGGCATAGGCGATGATGCGGGCGACGACAGCGCCCTGCCCTGCGTCATCCTCGATGCCGCCCTTGGCGCTCAGCCGCTCGCGCAGCCAGCCGGGCTCGGCGCCGGGCAGGATGACGCGGGAAATGCCCGTGTCGGTCCAGCCGAGGGCGAACCAGCCGATTGCCGTGTTGAAGACGCGAAATCTCATGCTTCAAAGATAGGCATTGGGCCCCGCGGCGAAAACCCGGTTTCCACAAAGACTCACGGCTCTTCGAGGAACTCGATCCGGTTGCCGACATCATCGGCTGTGTAGAACCGCCGCAGCTCGGGGATCGCGTCGTCGTACTCGACCAGCGCCCCGGCTGCCCGCAGTCGAGCCGCCAGTTCGTCGAGGCCCGCCACTGCGAAAGCCGGATGCGCCTTCCGCGCCGGACGAAAGTCGGCCTCGACGCCGAGGTGGAGCTCACCCGTGCCCACCGCGAACCACAGGCCACCACGGGCCTTGAGGGCTTCCGGCTTCTCCAGCTCGCGCCAGCCGAGCACCCCGGCGTAGAACGCCCGGCATTCGGGCTCGCTGCCGGGCGGGATGGCTAGTTGCACGTGATGCAGGCGCATGCGGCGTCCTCCAAATGAAAAAGGCCGCCCCGGAGGGCGGCCTCATAACACGTCAGGAACCCACCGCTTAGTGGTGGTGCTCCTCCGGAACCTCGTCGTCGTCCGAGGCGATGATCTTCGAAAGCTCGGCGCGGGTCATCGGCTTGTCGGTCTGCGTCGCCTGCTCAGCGATGTAGTCGACAACCTTGTTCTCGAACACCGGAGCGCGCAGGGCGGCGAGCGCCTGCGGGTTCTTGCGGTAGTAGTCGTAGACCTGCTGTTCCTGGCCCTGGAAGCGGCGGACTTCGGCGATGAGCGCCTGCTGGTGCTCTTCCTCGGTCACTTCGATCTTGTTGACGTTGCCGATCTCGGCGACCACGAGGCCCAGGCGCACACGGCGCTCGGCGATCTTGCGGTACTGCTCCTTAGCGGCTTCCTCGGTCGTGCCCTCGTCCTCGAAGGAACGGCCGTGGCTTTCGACTTCGTGCTGGACGCGCTGCCAGATGGTGTCGAACTCGGCGTCCACCAGCTGCTGGGGCACGTCGAACTTGTGGCCTTCATCGAGAGCGTCGAGGATCTGGCGCTTCACGGCCTGGCGGCTCATCGAATCGAGCGCGGCGCGCATCTGGTCCTTCACGGCGTCGCGGAGAGCCGCAACGTTCTCGAGGCCCAGCTGCTTGGCGAAGTCGTCGTTGAGCTCACCCGAGTTCGGGCCATCGACGTGGAGGATGGTGGTCTCGAAGTCGGCCTGCTTGCCCTGCAGGTTTTCCTGGGCGTAATCGGCCGGGAACGTGACCTTCACGGTCTTGGTCTCGCCCTTCTTCATGCCGACCAGCTGGTCTTCGAAGCCGGGGATGAACTCGCCCGAGCCCACCACGAGGTGAGCGTGGTCGGAGGTGCCGCCGGCGAAGGCCTCGCCGTTGATCGTGCCCTTGAAGCTGAGGCCGAGGCGGTCGCCATTCTCGACGACGCCCTCGTCACCCTTGTCGGTGTAGCCGGTCTGCTGCGCGAACACGCGCTTCACTTCGGCGTCGACTTCGTCTTCGGCGATCTCGACGACGGGCTTGTCGGTCTTGATGCCCTTGAAGTCCATCAGGGTGACGGGCGGCAGCACTTCGTAGGAGACCTCGAAGTTGAGGTCGGCGTCGCCGTCGAGCACCTTGTTGATGACTTCCTGATCTTCCGGGAGGTCAACCTTGGGCTGGGTCGCGGCGCGCTCGGAGCGGTCATCCAGCGCCTTCGACACGTTGGCGTTGATCGCGTCGGACAGCACTTCGGACATTGCCGAGCGGCCGAACACCTTCTTCATGTGCGCCATCGGCACCTTGCCGGGGCGGAAGCCCTTGATGTTGGCGGTGCCCTTGAGCTCTTCGAGGCGAGCGTCGAGGCGCGAGCTCAGGTCCGCGGCCGGAATGACCATGGAGAGTTTGCGCTTGAGGCCCTCGTTGAGGGTTTCCGTTACCTGCATTGGGTTTCCCGTTGTCTCAAAATTCGTGTCTGGCCGGGGATACCGCGGAATTGGTGCGGGTGAGAGGGCTCGAACCTCCACGCCTTGCGGCGCTGGAACCTAAATCCAGTGCGTCTACCAGTTCCGCCACACCCGCAAGGCACCCCGCCGGCCGGGGGTCGCGTGCATATATGGCAAGATGACAGGAACGTCAAAGGGGGATGGCAATGCGCTGAAAACCAGCGTCGCGAAATACGAGCCCTGAATCGCGGAAGCTTCCATACCGGTAGAGGAAAATGCCCCATTGCCGGTGCGCGCTGCCTCCCTGAGTGCGCCATTGCCCATCAAGAGCGCAATGACGACACGTGATTTGCCCAACCGCGCGCCACTTTGCATAATTCTTGGGCATGAAGTGTGGGGCGAGACCGGCGGCTACCCTGGTGCAAGGTCTGGAAGGCACTGAATCCTCAATGCTTTTCGCCCTTTTGCCGTGCTGGCACGCGCCCTGCATACAACCCGGCGGCACTGACCGGTGCCTGAGTGGAGGCCTGAATGAAAAAGATCGAGGCTATCGTAAAGCCGTTCAAACTCGACGAAGTGAAGGAAGCGCTGCAGGAAGTTGGTCTGCAGGGCATCACCGTCACCGAGGCCAAGGGGTTCGGCCGGCAGAAAGGCCATACCGAGCTCTATCGCGGCGCCGAATACGTGGTCGATTTCCTGCCCAAGGTGAAGGTCGAGGTGGTTTGCCCCGACGATCTCGCCGAAAAGGCCATCGAAGCGATCCGCACGGCAGCCCAGACTGGCCGCATTGGCGACGGCAAGATCTTCGTCTATTCGATCGAACAGGCTATCCGCATCCGCACCGGCGAATTCGGCGACGACGCGCTCTAGGGGCGCCCTACTGACGTCTCGCCCGCCTAAATCAAACCCAGACTTATGACAGGGGAACTGAATGACTACTGGAGCTGACATCCTCAAGCGCATCAAGGACGAGGACATCAAGTACGTCGACCTGCGCTTCACCGACATGCGCGGCAAGCTGCAGCACGTGACCTTCGATCAGACCATGATCGACGAAGACATCTTCGAAGAAGGCACGATGTTCGACGGCTCCTCGATTGCCGGCTGGAAGGCCATCAACGAGTCCGACATGGTGCTGATGCCCGATCCGGATTCGGCCTATATGGACCCGTTCTTCGGCGCCTCGACCCTCGCTATCAACTGCGACGTGCTCGACCCCCTCACCTACCAGCCCTACTCGCGCGACCCGCGCACCACGGCCAAGAAGGCCGAGGCCTATGTGAAGGAGCTGGGGATCGGCGACTCGGTCTATTTCGGCCCCGAGCCCGAATTCTTCATCTTCGACGACGTCCGCTACTCGAACACCACCTACAAGGTCGGGTTCTCGGTCGACGCGCAGGAACTGCCGTCGAACAACGACACCGAGTACGAGTCGGGCAATAACGGCCACCACATTGCGCTCAAGAAGGGCTACTTCCCGGTTCCGCCGCTCGACACCGCCCAGGACATGCGCGGTGAAATGCTGGCCGCGATGGGCGCCATGGGCGTGCCGATCGAAAAGCACCACCACGAAGTGGCCTCGGCCCAGCACGAACTGGGCATCAAGTTCTGCCCGATCATCAAGGCCGCCGACTCGGTCCAGATCTACAAGTACGTGATCCAGCAGGTCGCCCAGGCCTACGGCAAGACCGTGACCTTCATGCCGAAGCCGGTTTACGGCGACAACGGCTCGGGCATGCACTGCCACCAGTCGATCTGGAAGGACGGCAAGCCGCTCTTCGCCGGTGACCAGTATGCCGGCCTGTCGATGGACGCGCTCTACTACATCGGCGGCATCATCAAGCACGCCAAGGCCATCAACGCCTTCACGAACCCGACCACCAACTCCTACAAGCGCCTGGTGCCCGGCTTCGAAGCCCCCGTGCTGCTCGCCTACTCGGCGCGCAACCGCTCGGCCTCCTGCCGTATCCCCTTCGGCCAGTCGCCGAAGGCCAAGCGCGTCGAAGTCCGCTTCCCCGATCCGCTGGCGAACCCGTACCTGGGCTTTGCCGCCATGCTGATGGCCGGCCTCGACGGCATCAAGAACAAGATCCATCCGGGCGACCCGATGGACAAGGATCTGTACGAGCTGCCGAAGGAAGAGCTGAAGCAGATCCCGACCGTCTGCGGTTCGCTGCGCGAAGCTCTCGAGTCGCTCGACAAGGACCGCGAGTTCCTGCTCGCCGGTGGCGTGTTCGACAACGACCAGATCGACAGCTACATCGAGCTCAAGATGACGGAAGTCATCAAGTTCGAGCACACCCCGCACCCGGTCGAGTACGAAATGTACTACTCGGCCTAAGCGCCGGATCGATCGAGACGAATTGGAAGGGCCCCTCAGCGGGGCCCTTTCTCTTTGGCGCGGCGTGTTCAGAGCGAGGCGAAGAAGGCGCGCACGTCGCCGGTCCACACCTCCGGCACTTCCAGCACGGCGTAGTGGCCGCCGACGTCGAGCTCGGTCCAGCGGGTGATGGTGTTGCTGGTTTCGCCGTAGCGGCGGATCGGCACCTCGTCGAAGCCGAACACCGCGACGCCGGTGGGCACGCCCGAGTTCGCCTTGGGCGACCAGGCATCGGGGTCATGGGCGTTCTCGTAGTAGAGGCGGATCGAGGACGCGGCCGTGCCGGTGAACCAGTAGATCATGAAGTTGGTGAGGAACTTGTCGAGCGGCACGGCGTCGACCCGGTCGCCGAAGCTGGTGAAGAGCTCGCTGATCCAGGCCAGCAGACCCGCCGGCGAGTCCGAGATGCCGTAGGCCAGCGCCTGCGGGCGGCTCGACTGCATGACGTTGAACCCGAAATGCTCGGCCATGAAGCGCTGCACGCGCTGCAGCCGCGCCTTCTCGCGATCGTTGAAGGTGGCGATTTCCTCGGGCGATACCGGGCCGAACGGGATGAAGCCCATCGTCGCGGCGTTGAGGTGGATGCCCACTACCCGCTCGGGCGCCAGCCGGCCGATCTCGGGCCCGATGATGGCGCCGGCATCGCCGCCCTGGACGCCGAAGCGCTCGTAGCCGAGCCGGCTCATCAGCTCGAGGAAGGCCTTGCCGATGCGGATATTGTTCCAGCCGGCCTCGCGAGTCGGCCCGGAAAAGCCGAAGCCGGGGAGCGAGGGCACCACGACGTCGAACGCGTCCTCGGCCTTGCCGCCATGGGCCACGGGATCGGTCAGCGGCCCGATGACGTCGAGGAACTCGACGATCGAGCCGGGCCAGCCGTGGATCAGCAGCAGCGGCGTGGCGTTCGCCTCGGCCGACTTCACGTGGATGAAGTGGATGTTCTGGCCGTCGATCTCAGTGCTGAACTGCGGCAGCCGGTTGATCGCCGCCTCGTTGGCGCGCCAGTCATAGCCATCGAGCAGGCGGGCGATGGCGCGCTCGACGAAGGCGTTGTTGGGCCCCTGGCTCCAGCCGCGCGGATCGGTCTCGCTCGGCAGCACGGTGCGGCGCAGCCGGGCCTCGAGGTCGCTGAGCAGAGCGGCGGAAACGTCGATCTTGAAGGGGGCGATGGTGGACATCTGGGGCTCTCCCGAAGGGCTTGCGTTGAAGACGCCCCCTTCGTACCGAGCCCCGGCTCGCCGTTATTGGAAGTTTCCGACAATCGTCCCGGCAGCTTCACGCGCGATCTCGCGCGGCGTCTGCCCCATGATCGCCTTCAGCGAATTGATCATGTGCGCCTGGTCGGAGAAGCCGAGCGCCAGCGCCACATCCACGGCCGGCCGTCCCATCTGCAGCAGCGCCACCGCCTTCTGCGCCCGCTGTACGAGGGTGAAATGCTTGTAGGTGAGCCCGGTCGTCTTGAGGAAATGCCGCTGCAGCGTGCGCTCGGTGGCCGCCATCGGGTGCCCCTCGACCACCGAGGCAACGAGCTCATTGCTGCCCACGATGCCGTCGCGCACCAGATGCTCGACGAACACATCGGCATTCTCGAAGGTCGGGATTTCCCGCACATCGGTGCCGATCCAGAAGCCGCCGGGCCCGAAGCCTTCGAGCATCACGCCCTCGTCGCGCATTACCTCGCCGGGCATCAGCGGCATGAAGCTGTGCGGCTTGAACGAGATCACCAGCAGCTCGTCGCCGTCGGCATAGTCGAGGCTCACCGTCCGCGTCGTCAGCCCGGTGCGCAGCACCGTCCGCTGGCCGCCCCTGTTGATGATGGCAATATCCCAGCACCCATCGGGCCGCATCGGCACCTCGCCCGACCCGGAAAACCGGACCGAGCTGATGCTCTCCACCAGCGGGGACTCGACCGGTCGTGTCTGGGTCAGCAAAGGCATGCCGCAACCATAGCAGCCACCCGCCGCCGACCCAAGCCGCGCTACGCCACGGGGTCGCTGAGGTACTCCCTAAGCAGTTCGCGGGCGCGGCGGAGGCGGGCTTTTACGGCTTCGCGGGTGATGCCGCCCTCGGTGGCGATTTCGCCGATGGTGCGTTCCTCGATGTCGCGGGCGATGACGATGCGGCGGTAGTGTTCGGGGAGTCCCTGGATGGCGCAGGCGAGGTCGTAGCAGAGCTCGGGCTCGGGCCGTTGCACCAGGCCGTCGGCCAGCGGGTCGACGGGTTCGCGGAAGCGCAGCGAGCGGCGGGCGAGGCGGTAGCACTCGCGGCTCACCACCACGAACAGCCAGCCGGCGAAGGCGGCGGGGGTGCGCAGCGCCCTGATCCTGGTGGCCATGACGGTCAGGGCTTCCTGCACCGCGTCGTCGACATCCTCGAGCCGGCAGCTGCGGCGGGCGTAGCGGCGGATGTCGGGCTGGGTGGCCGAGAGCAGCGACACCAGTGCCCCCTGGTCGCCGGCTTGCGCCAGCGCCAGGAGGCCCGCGTCGGGATTGCGGCTGATGCTGCTCACGGCCTGTCCTTGATGCGACGGCCGATCATGGCACAGGCCGGGCACCAGCCGAAGACCCCGGTAATGGCGGCCGCGGCGCCCGCGACGACCGCCAGATATCCCCAGGGCTGCGGGGCGAAACCGAGGCCCCAGATAACGAGCGCCGCGCCCAGCAGCACCCTGGACCATTGTTCCCACTGATAGATGTTCTTGCGATAGAGCATTTGCGTCTCCGTTCCGCAGCGCCTCGTGGCCTGCTGGAAGTAGAGAGGCGGCGAGGGGGCGAAAACGGTTCGCGCCTGCGCAAATAATTCTGTTGCCTAGCCGGATACGCCCGAGAGCCGAAGCACCTTTCCGGTGTGTGAGTTGACGATGCCCTGCATGAACTCGCGGTGCGGGAAGTCCGTCTCGAGAATACGCAGCGGCCCCTCGACCAGCGAAAGCGACCGCGCCAGCTCGTAGAAGGCAAGTCGTGCCGGGTCGAGCTCTGCTTCCACGCCCAGCTTTTCGTAACTCCTGCCGAAGCGCATGCGAGTGAAATCGTGCTCCCACTCGGCATCGAAGAACATGACGCCCTCGATATCGATGATCACCGGTTGCCCCGCCCCATCCAGCATCACGTGATCGGCGCCAAGCTCGCCATGGATGAGGCTGTACCAATCGCGGGGACTGATCCTGCTGTGCAACTCCCGCACCGTCGCCTCGATCCGTTCGCGGGTCTGCCCGAGCGCCGGGACCTTGAGCGCCACGACCGCCAGGTGCGCCAACGCCTGCTCGAGCACGATCTGCTCGGCCCGGCGGTCCTGTGGTGCGATTCCGGCGACCACGCCAGCCACCTTGCCGAGGCTCGGACTATGGTGCCGCGCCATGCGGTTCAGCATGCCGCCCAGGGCGCCCAGTGGAGCGGTTGCGGCTGCCTCGTCACCTGCAATGAGCGCCTCGAGCGTTCCCCCGCGCAGGTCCTCGACGAGCGCAATATCGGCCGGATAAGTCGCCTTGCTGCGATCCACCAGCAACAGCCGCGGCGAACGTGCCCCGGCCGCGCTCAGGGCTGAGGTAGCTGCCTCCAGCAGGTCCAGCCCGGATGCTTCTGCAAACGGATCGCGCGGGTCGGTGCTGTTGTCGCTCCAGTAGTTCTCTGCCGTGTTCCAGGCATAGAGAACCACCGATAGCCCATCATCCAGCGTCAGCCGGTACACGCCCTTCTTGCTGCCACCCGTCAGCCGTTCATAGGCCCGCAACTGGCGGGCATTGCCAAAATGCGCGTGCACAAAGGGCAGCAGGTCGGCGTGCTGCATGAACTGCCGGTCGGTCATTTCGTCCCCACCCAGATGACGTGACGGGCGCCGCGGCCGCCGTGGGCTCGGGCTTTGAGCTCTTCGACTTTCAGGCCGGATTGCTGGAGGCGTTTGGTGAAGTGGGCGTCGGGGGCGACGGACCAGACCATCACCATACCGCTCGGTTTCAGGGCGTTTTTGGCTTTGGCGATGCCGGAATGGCTGTAGAGGGCGTCGTTGCCGGGGCGGGAGAGGCCCTCAGGACCGTTGTCGACATCGAGCAGGATGGCGTCGAATTTGTCGCTCGCCATGACCGCGCCGACGTCACCGACGACCAGTTTCAGACGTGAATCATCGAGGCTTGGGCCATGAATTTCTGCCAGTGGACCGCGGGCCCAGGCTCCGGCGATTTCCGGCACGAGTTCGGCGACGGTGATTTCGGCGTCGGGACCGAAATCGGCAAGCGAGCGGCGGAGGGTGAAACCCATGCCGAGGCCGCCGATCAACACCTTCGCCTTCGGGCGAGTGCCGATCCGCTCGGCGGCGATCTTCGCCATCGCTTCCTCGGAGCCGGACTGTCGCGACGACATGAGCCCGATGGTGCCGGCAAAGATGGTGAACTCCTGCCCGCGCTGCATCAGGCGGAACTCGCCGCCGCCCGGAACCTTCGCCCGGCCAAGCTCAACCCAGGGGAGCATGTCGCCTCCGCTTCAACTCAACACGCGGCAGCACTAGAGCATTCAGTTGGCCTCGGCCATGGCGATCAGCGCCTCGACTTCGTCGGGGACGTTCTCGGCGAGGCGGGCGGCGGCGAGGACCGGTAGCCAGGCGAAAACGGTGTCGCGTGGGAGCGGGCTCAGGGCGAAGTAGGCGTCGAGGTAGGTCTCGGCGAGGTCGCGGGAGACGGTCTGCATCAGCAGCCAGCTGCGGCAGATGTCGGCGGCGGGCGGGCCGCTGGTGGCGTCGAGCCAGTCGACCACGGTCGCCGCGGCTGGGGTGCCGAGGATGTTGTAGGGGTGGAAATCGCCATGCAGCAGCCGGTCGCCATCGGGCAGCTTGCTGAGCTTATCGCGTAACCGGCGCCTTACGGGATCAGCGAGACCCGAGGCTTCGATCTTGCGGGCGAGCCGGACCTTCAGCGGGGCGAGCGCTGCGCCGGAGGCGGCGTGAATCTTCACCTGCAGCGCTGCCATTGCGGCGAAGTACGGCCCTGCCCCGGCCGGATTGGCGAGCATCGGTTCGGCGAAGGGGCGGCCCTCGGCCCGGCTCATCACCAGGCCCCAGCGATCGTCGATCTGCTCGAGGTCGAAGGCGCGGGGCGCGGCGACACCGGAGGTTTCGACCACGTCGAGAATGGCCAGTTCGCGGCGCGCGTCGGATGCGGGCTGGCCGAGGCGATAGAGCTTCAGCACCTTGCCATCGCCATATTCGAACACTTCGGCGACCTTGCCCTCGCCGATCAGCGCACCATATGCCACAGGCCTGCCCTCCCCCATGCGAGCTTGAGCCCAGCCGGGCTTTCGCGCAACGTGTCCGCCTCGCCCGTCACAAGGATTCTTGCCCCGTGAGCATCGGACTACTCGGCCTTCTCGACGACGTCACCGCCCTTGCCAAGGTGGCCGCCGCCTCGATCGACGATGTTGCGGGCCAGGCGGCGAAAGCCGGCCTCAAGGCGGCGGGCGCGGTGATCGACGATACCGCGGTGACGCCCAACTACGTCACCGGTTTCACCGCCGACCGCGAACTGCCGATCGTCAAGAAAATCGCCATCGGCTCGGTGCGCAACAAGCTGCTGATCCTGCTGCCGGCGGCGCTGGCGCTGAGCTTCTTTGCGCCGTGGGCCATCACGCCGCTGCTCGCCATCGGTGGCGCCTATTTGTGCTTCGAGGGCGCCGAGAAGGTGTTCGAGGCCGTGTTCCCGCACATGGCGCATGCCGAGGCGCATGACATCGAACCGGTGGCGCAGGATCCGGCGCAGCTCGAGGCGGCGCGCATCAATGGGGCGATCCAGACCGACTTCATCCTCTCGGCCGAAATCATGACCATCGCGCTCGGCACCCTGCCCGAGGACCTGCCCTTCTGGGAGAAGGCGCTCGTGCTGGCCGTCGTCGGCATCGGCATCACGCTGCTGGTCTATGGCGCGGTGGCGCTGATCGTGAAGGCTGACGATATCGGCCTCGCGCTGGCGCGGAACGCCAAGTCCGGCGCGGGGCGCTCGACCGGGCGCGGCATTCTCGTGGCCATGCCGTGGATCATGCGCGCGCTGGGGATTATCGGCACGGCGGCGATGATCTGGGTAGGTGGCGGCATCGTCATCCATGGGCTCGTGGAGTTCGGGCTGCCGCAGGTCGAACATTTCGTCGAGGGCCTCGTGCATCCGGCTGAGGAAGCGCTGGGCGGGTTCGGGGCGGAGCTCGTGACGATCATCGCCGATGGGGTGTTCGGGTTGCTGCTCGGGATCGTGCTGATTCCGATTGCGACGCGGGTGATCGTGCCGGTTTGGAAGCTGGTGCGGGGGATGTTTCCGGGGGCGAAGGCGCACTGAGCGGGATCAGAATACCCCTCACCTCGGCTCTGCTAGGCGGCGAGCCGCCAAGCGACGCCATCCTCTCCCCCAAGGGGCGAGGAGGCGCTCAGCTCAAGCATCGGCGCTAAGCTGCCCCCTACCCCTTCCGGGCCTGTTCCAGCGCCGCGAGCACGGCCGAAATATCGTACGGCTTCTTCACGATCGGGGCGTCGCTCAGGCTTTCCGGGATCATGCCGCCGTCGCCGTAGCCGGTGGCGAAGACGAAGGGGATGTTTTGCCGCTTCAGCTCCTCGGCGACGCTGAGCGAGGTGCCGCTGCCGAGGTTCACGTCGAGGATGCCGAAATGCGGGGCGTGGGCCTTCACCAGGCGCAGGGCGTCTTCGGCCGAGTTGGTGGTGATGATGTTGCCGTAGCCACGGTCGTTGAGCATGCCCTCGACGTCCATGGCGATCAGCATCTGGTCCTCGACGAGGAGGATGCGGGCGTCGGGCGGCACGGCTTCGGTCTTGCGCTGGGGCACGCTGGCGGTGGCCTTGCCGGTGCGCGCGGCCGTATCGGGACGCACGTGGCGGGCCGGGAGGCGGAAGCGGGCTTCGAGGCCGCCGGGGGCGTAGGTGACGTTGCTCGCGCCGCCGAGGTCGTAGGGCACCGAGCGGTCGAGCAGCGCGGTGCCGAAACCTTCGCGCGTCGGCGGGGATACGGGCGGGCCACCGGATTCGGTCCAGTCGATCTGGCAATCGCCCGCGGGTAGCATGGTCCAGCGGATTTCGAGGCGGCCGCCGGGCACCGACAGCGCGCCGTATTTCGCCGCATTGGTCGCGAGTTCGTGCAGCACGAGCGCCATCACCGAGAAGGCGCGAGCGTCGATCCAGACGGCCGGACCTTCGAGCACTACGGCGTTCGAGCCGCTGCGATAAGGCGAGAGCTCGGCGCCGATCAGCTCGCTCAGCGCGCCACCGCCATCGCCGCGCACCACCTGGTCGTGTGCGAAGGCCAGCGCCTGGATGCGGCCCTTCAGCGTCGCCACATAGTCCGCAAGGCTGCGGCCTTCCTGCACGGGCTGGCCGACGAGGGCCTTGATCACCGAGAGGATGTTCTTGACCCGGTGGTTCAGTTCCTCGTTGAGCATGCGCTGGCGGACGTCGGCCTTGGCGCGCTCGTCGGCGAGCATTTCGTTGTGGCGCAGCACGACTTCGACCAACGAGGCGCGGGCGGCTTCGGCGATCTCGCGATCGGCTTCGCTCCAGGGTTCGGCCTGGCGGTTCACCGTCTCCTTCCACAGCGCAAAGCTCTTGCGCGGGGTGAGGCGATCGCCCATCGGGCCGCTCTCGTAAGTCTTGTCGGGGTTGCCGGCCCAGTTGAGGGTCTGCACTAGTTCCTTGCGGAAGAAAAACAGGTAGTCGCGCGGCGTCTGCGATAGCGGAATGGCGAGGACACCCGAGGCGATCTGGTAGTAGGCAGCCGCCTCAGGGAAGGCCTTGCTGAGGAGGTGGGTGCCCCACACCCTGCCCTCGGCGGCTTGGCCGACGAACTGGGCCAGCGCCGGGATTTCGGTGGCGGATGGCGTCGCGCCAAAACCGGTCCAGGTGCCGCCGATATAGAGGCCGATGCCGTCGTTGGGCACGAGGCGGCCGAAATCGCTGAGGTTTTCGCGCAGCACCTCTGCGACATCCATCTGGCTTGCGAGTTGCAGCACGCGATCGAGATAGGCGCGGGCGCGGGTGGCGGTGTCGAGCTTGGTCTTCTGGCGCAGGGCGCTCAGGTGCAGCGACAGGAACTCGCCGAACATTTCGGCTGCCACCCGCAGCGACATGGGCAGCGTTTTTTCCGAATAGTGGTGGCAGGCGATCATGCCCCAGAGCTCGCCATCGGCAATGATCGAGATCGACATCGAGGCGCCGACGCCCATGTTGCGCAGGTATTCGAGATGGATCGGCGACACCGAGCGCAGGTGGGCGTAGCTCAGATCGAGCGGCTCACCCGAGAGGTCGAGCACCGGCAGCACCGGCACCGGCCGGTAGCTCGAGGACGAGATGATGCGGATGGTGTTCTTGAGGTAGAGGGCGCGGGCCTGCTGCGGAATGTCGCTCGCCGGGAAGTACTGGCCGAGGAAGCTTTCGAGGTCGCCGCGCTTCGTCTCCGAGATCACCTTGCCGGCGCCGTCGCGCTCGAAGCGATAGACCATCACCCGGTCGTAGCCGAGGGTGCCGCGGATCAGCCGGGCCGATTGCTGCACCAGCTTTTCGACCGTATCGAGCTGGGCGATGCGGCCGATCATCGAGCGGGCGAGGTGGAGCGGCGCCTCGTGGGACATCCCGGCCGGCTCGAACTCGACGATGGTGTTGGAGCGGTAGCGGTGGATGGCGATGTCGAAATGCCGCTCGCCCAGCTTCTCGTTCAGCAGCAAAGCCGGTCGCGCACCCTCGCCGACGCCGGACACCGCGTTGCGCAGCGTGTGGACCAGCTCGGCGCCGAGGTGAGTCTCGGCCGGGGTGCCGTTGATCTCGCCCGCGATACCCAGCATGTCGTGGACGTTCTGCGAGTGCCGCAGCGTCGTCGACAGCGCCGCATCGTAGACCAACATGGCGCCGTGCGGCTGGATGCTGCCCGGGATGTGGATCGGCTCGCGATCGCAGTTGGTGAGATCGACGGTTTGCTGGACTGCGGACATCTCAGGCTTTCTGGAAGGCGCTCTGGGCGGCGGCGAAGGTGGCGAGCGAGGCGGCCGTGGCCATCTCGAGATCGAAGGGTTCGGCCACTTCGAGCAGCGCGAGGAAGCCGCGCCACTCGTCGATGCCGCCCGATTGCAGGGCGAGATGGCGGGCGCCGTGGGTGTCGCTGAGGCCGAGCTGCTGGGCGCGCCGGTAGAGCACCTGCGAGCCGAGGATCGAGCCTTCGAGCACGTAGAGCGTGCCCATCAGGCCCTCGCCGTCGATGCGCTGGGCATCGGGGCTCAGTTCGGGGACCGGCAGGCCGAGATCGGCGAGGTCGGCGGCCATGGCGGCACTCACCGATTTCGGCCGCCACGCGCCCATGGCCGCGGGCCAGTCGAAATGCGCAAGGTCGCGCTCGATGGGCGTGCGGAAGCGGTAGATTGCCGCAAGGTAGCGGCCGTAGCTGTCGATGTCGTCGAAGGCGCCTACCGCCGCATCGACCACCGCGTGCGCATGCATGGTCCGCTCGCGCAGCTGCCAGCGCCTAAGTGTCTGATCCATATGCCGTCCAATGCCCCAATCGCGCGAGAACGCCGCAACGCCCCGTTTAGTTCCAACCTTACGAAAACCGGCCGATTCTCACTCTGGCGTGAGTTAAGTTGACCTAGGGGCTCACGTTAACTTACCTGCCGTCGCTTGTCCGCGTCTGGACGAGCTTCAATCGAGGCTGATCATGAAATTCTCTCTCACTGCGCTTTCCCGAGGGCTGGCAGTCGGCGTTGCGTTCGCCGCCATGTCGGTGACCGCCTTTGCGCAGGACGCGGGTATTACCGTCTACAACGCCCAGCATGAATCGCTGACCCAGGCCTGGGCCGACGAGTTCACCAAGCTGTTCGGCATTCAGGTGACCATCCGCCAGGGCTCCGACCTCGAGGTCGGCAACCAGATTCTGCAGGAAGGCGCCAACTCGCCGGCCGACGTGTTCCTCACCGAGAACTCGCCCGCCATGGTGCTGGTCGACAAGGCCGGGCTGTTCGAGCCCTTGCCGAAGGACCTGCTCGACCAGGTGCCGCCGCAGTTCCGCGCCGCCGATGGCGACTGGACCGGTATCGCCGCCCGCTCGACGGTGTTCGCCTACAACAAGGACAAGCTGAACGCCGACACCCTGCCCAAGAGCATGGATGATCTGGCGAAGCCCGAATGGAAGGGCCGCTGGGCCGCCTCGCCGTCGGGCGCGGATTTCCAGGCCATCGTCGGCGCCTACCTGCAGCTGAAGGGTGAGGACGCGACCCTCGCCTGGCTCAAGGCAATGAAGGAAAACGCGGTGATCGTGCGCGGCAACCGCACTGCCATGGCCTCGGCCAACAAGGGCGAAACCGATGGCGCGCTGATCTACCACTACTACTATTACGGCGATCAGGCCGGCACGAAGGAATCGAGCGCCAACGTGCAGCTCCACTACTTCAAGAACGAGGATCCGGGCGCCTTCATCTCGGTGTCGGGCGGCGGCGTGCTGAAGTCGAGTAAGCACAAGGAACAGGCGCTGCAGTTCCTCAAGTTCATCACCGGCGCGGCCGGGCAGAACGTGCTGCGCGACGGCGACTCGTTCGAGTTCGCCATCGGCGTCGGCGCGGACAGCAATGCCGCGCTGCCGGTCATTGCCGACCTCCATGCGCCGACGGTCGACCAGTCGACGCTCGACAATGCCAAGGTCACTGAACTGATGACGGAAGCCGGCCTTCTCTGATAAGGCCTATCAAGTTTACCCGCCGGAGTTTTCGCCCCGGCGGGTCGTTTCGTTTGAAGAAAGCGGGCCATGAGCCTGTCCTCCACCGCCGATCTGCCGCGCGTCAGGCAGCGCCCCCGTCATCTGGCGGTGATCCTCGCGGCTGCGTTCGTGTCGCTGCTGAGCCTCATTCCGCTCGGCTTCATCGTGTGGATCGCGGCCGATAGCGGCTGGGACACGGTGGTGTCGCTGGTGTTCCGGCCCAAGGTCGGCGACCTTATCGTCAATACGTTCGTGCTCGTCGCGGTGACGCTGCCGATCGCCATCGTGCTGTCGGTGGGGCTCGCGTGGCTGACCGAGCGGACGCGGCTGCCCTTTGCGCGGACGTGGAGCTGGCTGCTGGTGGCGCCGCTCGCGGTGCCGGCGTTCGTGCAGTCCTATGCGTGGAACACGGTGGCGCCGTCGCTCTATGGGCTCTGGGGCGCGGTGCTGGTGTCGATCCTCGCGTACTTCCCGTTCCTCTATCTGCCGGTGGCGGCGCAGTTGCGGCGGCTTGATCCGGCGCTCGAGGAGACGGCGGCGTCGCTGGGGAAATCGCCGGGGGCGATCTTCTTTGCCGTGATCCTGCCGCAGTTGCGGCTCGCCATCTGTGGCGGGGCGCTGTTGATCGGGCTGCATCTGCTCGCCGAGTACGGGCTCTATGTGCTGATGCGGTACGATACGTTCGCGACCGCGATCGTCGACCAGTTCCAGTCGGTGTTCAACGGGCCGGCGGCGAACCTGCTGGGCGGTGTGCTGGTGCTGCTGTGCTTTGCGCTCTTGGGGCTCGAGTCGTTCATTCGCGGCGATGCGCGTTACGCGCGGGTGGGTGGTGGCGCGGCCCGGTCGGCGACGCGGTGGGCGCTGGGGCGGTGGGTGCTGCCCTCGCAGGTGCTGCTCGGGGCCGTGGTGCTGCTGTCGGTGGGGGTGCCGCTCTATACGCTGACGCGGTGGCTGGTGCTGGGCGGGCTCGAGATCTGGAAGCTCGACAACATTGCGCCAGCGCTCGGGCAGACGTTCTTCCTCTCGCTCGCCGGTGCGGCTATCGCCATCGTGGCGGCGCTGCCGGCGGCGTGGCTGTCGGTGCGGGCGCCGAGCCGGGTGTCGCGGCTGATCGAGGCCTCACACTATTATGTCGGGGCCCTGCCCGGGGTGATCGTGGCGCTGGCACTGGTAACGATTACGGTACGGGTGGCGCTGCCGCTCTACCAAACGATGGCGACGCTGCTGCTCGCCTACCTGCTGATGTTCCTGCCCCGCGCCATGGTGGGTCTGCGCGCTTCGATCGCGCAGGCGCCGGTGGAGCTGGAGCGGGCGGCGCAGAGCCTCGGCAAGTCGCCGATGCTGGCGGTGCTGCACACGACGGTGCGCCTCGCCGCGCCGGGCGCGTTTGCCGCGGCGGCTCTGGTGGCGCTCGGCATTGCCAATGAGCTCACGGGAACGCTGATGCTGGCGCCCAACGGGGTGCGCACGCTGGCGACGCGCTTCTGGGCCTACACGGCCGAACTCGACTTTTCCTCCGCCGCGCCCTATGCCGTGCTGATGGTGGTTCTCTCCCTGCCCCTCGTCCTGCTGCTCCGGCTCGAAGCCGACCGGGTGGTCAAGTGACGCTCCTCGAACTCAAATCCGTCACCAAGCGCTACGGCGATCACCTCGCCGTGGGCGATGTGAACCTCTCCGTGCCGGCGAAGAGCCGCACGGCGATCGTCGGGCCGTCGGGCTCGGGCAAGACGACGCTGCTGCGGATCATTTCGGGCTTCGAGACGCCCGATTCCGGGCAGGTGCTGCTCGATGGCAGTGACCTCACGCGCATCCCGGCGCATCGGCGCGGCATCGGCTATGTGGCGCAGGAAGGCGCGCTGTTCCCGCATTTGTCGATCGCCGACAATATCGGCTTCGGCCTCGAGCGCTCCGACCCGACGCGGCGGGTTCGGATCACCGAGCTGATGGATCTTGTCGGCCTGCCCGCCACCATGCGCGACCGGCGGCCGCACGAGCTGTCCGGCGGCCAACAGCAACGCGTGGCGCTGGCCCGGGCATTGGCGCGGAAGCCGAAGCTCATGCTGCTCGACGAGCCGTTCTCGGCGCTCGATGCGGGCCTGCGCGAAGCGATGCGCGACATGGTGGGCGACGCGCTGAAGGCGGCCGGGATTGCGTCCATCCTCGTGACGCATGATCGAGCCGAGGCACTGAGCTTTGCCGATCACCTCGCCATCATGCGCGATGGCGCGCTGATCCAGGCCGGTACGCCCGAGGCGCTCTATCGTGAGCCGGCCGATGCGATGACCGCCCGCTTCCTCGGCGATGCGCTGATCATCGACGCCGATATCGAGGATGGCCGGGCGCTCTCCATTTTCGGGCCGATCGAGACCAACGCGACGGGCGCCAATGGCCGCGCCACGATCATGCTGCGCACCGAGCAGATCGCGGTGACGCCGCTCGACAAGGGGCAGAACACCAACGGCCCGACCGGCCGCGTGCTGAGCCAGCAGTTCCACGGCGCCCGCTGCCGGCTGGTGGTGGAAGCCATGTGGCGCAAGGACGAGTCGAGCGAGAACCTGACGGTCGAGACGTCATCGCTGACGGCGCCGAAAGTGGGCGCGGTGGTGCGGCTGGATATTATCGGCCCGGCGCATGTGCTGACGCGGGAAGAGGAATAGCGGCGTCGCTCGATGCTATCCGGCCACCCCGCGTGGTGACGCGAGAACAGGAATAACTGCAGGCCGGGACGGCCCCCTCCCAGCCTCCCCCATGAAGGGGGAGGTGCCGCCTTTTGGAACCCGTGGCATCAGCGATCACCTCTTCTCTTCACCTCCCCCTTCATGGGGGAGGCCGGGAGGGGGCCGTCTCGGCTTGTCATGGCATAGACAACTGCTACGCTCCGCCCCCAACCCGGAGCCACGCGATGACCGTCGAATTCCTGATCACCACCCTCGTCATCGTCGCTTCGCCGGGCACCGGTGTGCTCTACACCCTCGCGGCCGGCCTTACGCGTGGGGCCAAGGCATCCGTGCTCGCCGCGTTTGCCTGCACGCTCGGCATCATTCCGCATATGGCGGCGGCAATTACCGGGCTGGCCGCCCTGCTCCACACCTCGGCGCTGGCGTTCGAGGTGATCAAGTATCTCGGCGTCGCCTACCTGCTCTATATGGCTTGGGCGACGTTGCGGGAGAAGGGCGCGCTTTCGGTCGATACCGAGAAGGCGCCGCAGTCGGCGGGGAAGGTGCTGGTCGAGGGCATCCTCATCAACATCCTCAACCCGAAACTGTCGATCTTCTTCTTTGCCTTCCTGCCGCAGTTCGTGCCGGCGAGCGAGCCGAACGCGCTGCCCCTGATGCTGGAGCTGAGCGCCGTGTTCATGCTCGCAACCTTCGTGATCTTTGCCATCTACGGCGTGTTCGCGGCGGCGGTGCGCAAGCACATCATCACGCGTCCGCGCATTCTCACCTGGATGCGCCGGACCTTTGCGGCCGCCTTTGTCGGGCTCGGGCTGAAGCTCGCCTTCACCGACCGCTGAGGCCGGTTTCGGCGCGGCGGTTGTGCGGCAGGCGGCTGTGAAACGCCTTCCTCGAAACCGATGACAGCGGCCTATGCGCTGGCTTTATCGCTGAGCATGCCGAGATTGCGCGCGGCATCGGTGCGCTGGGTCGCGGTCTTCAGCGTCAGGCGGCCCTCGAGCGTTTCGAGGGTCTGAAGTTCGATGAACTGGAGCGCGAAACCGCTTTCGAGGTGGCGGACGACTCGGCCGGGGACCGAGCCCACCGCCACCAGGGCGCCGGGCCGGAGCATGATGTCGGCCGAAACTGCGACGCCCGAGCGTGACATGTCGATGATCATGCAATCCATGGTACGGCCCTGCCCGAGCACCAGTGTTGCCGCCGGGTCGCCGGGAAGCACTCGCTTGTGTTCGCGCCGGTCTTCCACCACGCGCAGCGAGTGGCGCTTGAGCCAACTGATACGGGCAGCGAGGGCGTCGGCCTCGCCGGAGTCGAGTTCGAGTTCGGCAGCGAACCCGGCATTGAGCCGACGGGTGACGGTGGCCCGCAGCTTGCCGAGTTCCTGGAACGCCATGCTGAGCTTTTCGCCCGGCGTACCGATGACCGGCGCGTTCAGCACCACCTCGCGAATCGAGATGCTGCGGGCCCGACAGGCGAAGACCTTGGGGGCATCGACGGTAAGGGCGCGGCTGGCAAGCACGTAGCTGCCGAGGAGGTCGCCCATGAAGCGGGTATCGGTCACGATGGCATCAACTGGCGTGAGTGAGAGGCAAGGCCTTGATCTGGTACCCGCTGACCAGCCGGTCGGCGTCCGAACCCTCGAGCACATGGTCGAACTCGATGGCGAAGCCACCAGTGAACAGCCGGCTGATGCGGCCAAGCACCTGGCCAACCATTACGACGGTGCCCGGCAGCACGGCGAAATCGCTCATCACCGCGGCGCCCGAGCGCGACACGTCCTTGAGCTCGACGGCGAGCATCTCGCCATCCTCGAACGCAATGGTGGTGCGGCTGTCATGCGGGCGGCTGCGCATGAAGCCGCGCTTGTCGCGCTCGATGCGGCCATTGCGGCGGGCCAGCCAGGCGACCCAGACGCCGAGCCGCTTGCGGGCCGGTGCATTCAGCAGGTTCTGGCAGAGGAAGCCGTCGTGCCGCACCGACTCGACGCTGGCGCGGATTGGACCGAACCCGTCGATATCGACCCAGATCGCCTGCCCCAGGCCGACGACCTCGTTGGTGTCGATCCGCATCGCTGACGCTGAGAGGCTGACGATGGAACAGGGTACCACACGAACCCCGCTCGCGTGCGGTGCGGTGAAACTCGCCTTTACCGTCCCCTCGAAGCGAGCTTCGGTCCGGCGGTCTATGGCGCGCGACGCACTGGTACCATTCGGCACAGGCGCATTCATGGCAGTCGCCCTCAAATTCCCCACGAGAACATAAGGCCGCGCAAGTAAATCAAATACTAAAGCAAGTCATACCCGTCACATTGCATAAAATGCGCATAGCGAGGCATGGCGAGTACCGAATTCGTGCCCCGCCATGCCATCGACGTCATCGTTTACTCGTCGCCGAGCGCCATTTCCTCGAAGAACTCTTCGGGGCCTTCGACCGGTTTCAGCCGCTTGCCGTCGATCAGCAGATATCGGTTGCCGACGTTTCGCACGAAGCTGCGGTCGTGCGAGACCAGCACCCCGGTGGCGTCGTGCTCGAGGATTTCGCTTTCGAGCGTCTCGCGGCCGGGGATGTCGACGTGGTTGGTCGGCTCGTCCATCAGGTAGAAATTGGGCTCGGTGAGCCGCAGCGCCAGCAGCCCGACGCGGGCGCGCTGGCCGAAGCTCAACTCGGACATGGGCCGGGCCTGCTTTTCGATGGTGAACCCGGCGGCGGCGAGCAGGCTGCGCACCCGCGCATCCGGCAGCTTGTAGCGCACGCCGATGAAGGCCTCGGGCGTCTCCTTGTCGGGCAGCTGGCTCATGTCCTGGTCGGTGTAGCCGAGCACCACCGAGGGCGTGACCTTGATGCCATCGACGCCGCCTTCCGAGATCGCGCGGTTCAACAGCTTCACGAATTGCGACTTGCCGGTGCCGTTGCGGCCAAGCAGCACGATGCGGTCGCCCTGGAAGATGTGGAGTTTTTCGATCTTGAACAGCGGCGTGCCGACCGGGGTCGATACGGTGACATTCTCGATGCCCACCAGCAGCTTGGCGTGGGTGCCGCGGTTGGAGAGCCGGATTTCGCCAGAGCGCTCCTTGTGGGTTTCGACCACGCGCTCCTCGATCTTGGCCGCCCGGTCCTTGAGCTGCTTGGTCTTACTGATCAGCAGGTCGCTGCCCGAGTTGATGCCGATATTCTTGAGCTTGGCCGCCTGTTTCCGGAGCTTCGCCGCTTCCTTGAGGTCGCGCTCGTTCTGGGCGAGCTGGGCCTCGTCCTCGCGCTCGATCTCGGCCCGCGCCGCCGTGTAGGCGAGCGGGAAATAACGCGAGGTGCCGGGGCGGAGGAACAAGGTGCGGTTGGTCACGGCGTCGAGGAAGTCGCGATCGTGGCTCGCGACCAGCAGCGGGACGTTGCGCGCCTCCCGGTTGAGCCACTGCTCGAGCCGGAAGATTTTGGCGAGGTCGAGATGGTTGGTCGGCTCGTCCATCAGCAGCGCGTCAGGCTCGCTCACCCATTGGCGGGCGATGAGCATCAGGCGCTGCCAGCCGCCCGAGAGCTCGCGGACGAGGCGATCGCGCATATCCCACGGGGTCTCGAAGCCATCGAGCGCGACGTCGGCCTTCCAGGCATCGGCCTCGCGGTCGGCGGGCGGCAGGGCATCGAGCACGGCGTCGCGCATCGTGAGGCCCATTAGAGCCTTGGGCACATCCTGCTCGACATAGCCGAGGCGGAGGCCGCGCGAGCGGGTGACTTCGCCGGTGGTGGAGTCGGTGAGGCCGGCGATGATGCGCAGCAGCGTAGTTTTGCCGAGCCCGTTGCCGGCGATGAGGCCGACGCGGTCGCCGTCGGCGATGACCATGCTCAGGTCGTGGAAAAGCTGCACGCCGGCAATGATGGAAAGGTTCTGGAGGCTAATCGAGCCCATTTCATTCTCACTGGTCTGGATAGGCTCGCGGGAGGCGCAGAGCCGGAATGGGCAGACCTGAGGTGAACGAAAATGCCGTCCGGACCCGCTCGGTCAGCCCTGCAACGAAAGCTGCAGGGCACCAACAGGGCCACGGCTGCGGTGCGTATCGAAACGAAATCCCACGCCGACCTCCCTGATGCTGGTGTTGCGGGTGTGGCGCTTATAGCGGGGGTGCGGGCGCATCGCAAGTTCGTCCCCTCATCCGTCTCGGCCTTCGGCCTCGCCACCTTCTCCCTCAAGGGGAGAAGGGAGGGGTGCCACGATCGTTGCCCGGCGCACCGGATCGCCCCTCTCCCCTTGAGGGAGAGGGTGGCGCGCAGCGCCGGGTGAGGGGACGTTCAGACCGCCTCGCTTTACCGCTCATCAAACCCCGTTCATCTCCAACGGAATAACTTCGCAACCGGCACTGTTAGCCCAGAGTGGACCCCAGCAAGGAGTTGCCAAGTGATCCGTTCCCTCATTCCCGCCCTGCTCGTCGGCGTGGCCATTGTCGGCGTGGCCGGTGTGGCCCAGGCCAAGTCGATCAAGCATGACGTTCCTGCCGCAACGCTCGCCGCGTTCTGCACCGAGCATGGCGTCGGCAGCGAGACCAATGCCACTCTCACCTTCGACGATGGTCGCACGCTCACCGGCTCGATCCATTGCGAGGCCGAAGACCTGGTCGCGAGCAATGACGATGATCCGGCGACCCACGATGTCGGCGACGACAAGGGCGGCGGGCGCGAGGCCGAGCCGGGCGATGACCATGGCGGGCACGGCAACGAGGCCGGCGACGACAATTCCGGCCACGGCAACGGCTCCGATGACGGCGGCGCCGACGATAATTCGGGCAGCGGCTCGGATAATTCAGGCAGCGGTGGCGGTGGTGAGGATCACAGCGGCTATGGCGGTGGCGACGACTGAGGTCGCCGCTTCAACCGCTCAGGCGAAGTAGAACAGCGCCGCGACCATGGTCACATAGACCGAACGCGGCAGAACGAGATGGGCAAGCCGGTACGCAGAACTTTTCAACCCGGCTTGCAACCACCCGTCAAACTGGCGCCCCCGCTGAACCCCAAGATACGCAGAGCTTTCACTGGCACGCATACGGCTACTCCAAACTCAAAACCGTATGTCCGTGAGGTTACCGGGCGGCGCTTAAAAAAGTGCTGAGACAAAGCAAACGAAGTCTGAATCGAATGCCCCAAAAGGACGCGCCCGGCTGTCGGTGTGACAGCCGGGCGCTTTGATTTTGCTCAATAATTCGCTCAGGAGTGGCGCAGGCGGCTGCGATCGAGAATAGCGCCGGTGCAGGTAGAAACCCGCAGCAGGTAAACCCAGTCGCCCTTGGTGGCGCGCACCTGGATGCGGCGGTTATCGGCCACGTTGAGGTAGATGTTGCGGTAGCCCTGCGCGGCCACGGCCCGGCGGATCTGGCTGTCGGTGAGCTCGATCAGGCAGGCGACGCGGCGATAGCCGAAATCGCCGAAATGAAAGTGCAGGCTCGCGGCCTGGGCGGGCACTGCCGCGGCTGCGAGCGCGAGCCCGAGTACGCCGGCCCTGAGGATTGAAGCGATCTTCATGGATAGTCTCCTTGGAATGACGCCCTCAAAAGCAAATCCCGGCCTCTTGCGAGGCCGGGATCGAAACGCTCAGGCAGGGAGCCCGGCTCCCGCCATACCAATTAGAAATTGAACTGGAAGGAGAAGCCGTCCTTCTCGTAGCCGAAGCCGTTCTTCGGCCCCTTGTGCGGGCCATCCCAGAAGTCGTAGCCCTTCTTGAGACGCTTCACGTTGTACACTTCGCCCGTGCACTTGTTCACGGTCATCGAGTAGTAGCGGTTGTTCCACTCGGCGATGACCAGCACTTTCGAGCTCGACAGCTTCTTGACGACGTTGGCGTCATCGAAGCCGTACCACTCGAGGCCGTGCTCGACCTGGCTGTTGGAGAGGCACTTCTTGATCGGGAAGAAGCCCTTCTTGGACTTCTTGTTGAGCTCGAAGCCCATCACGCCGCCATCGTTGCCGATGCCGAGCTGGAAGTTGAAGTTGGGTTCGGCGGCCTGGACCGGCATGGCGGTCATGCTCACGGCGCCCATGGCGAGGGCGACCAGCGCGGCGCGGCCGGACTTCTTCAGGGTCGAAAGGGTGAGGGTCATTGGGAGTCTCCGTTGGTAGTTTGGTGCCAGGTCCACTAGCTTGGATACGAACATATCGGCTCGAATCTTAACGCGTACGGAAGCGGCCGTTCATCTGCCGTTCAGGTTCGTGGTTTCCTGAAGGCAAAGTCGCGGCGCCTAACGAAACGGGACGTGGTGAGGTTGCCGGGTACCCATCCCGAACACTGCCTACTGGAACGAGCCTTAGGTGCCCTGCAACCTCGGGCGGGCTTATGATGGGTGCGCACTGAACCGGCGCCCAATCTGCCGTTCATATCTTGTTCACCCCGATTGACGCGATCACCCCCGCGCCCTATCTCCGGTCTAAAATCACCCCAGCCCAACTCGTGCTAGCTTTTGGTGCGCGATTCGCGCCCCCGAGACGGAGGTTTCATGGCGATCGAAGACCTGTTCGGCGCTCCCGACGATGCGGCACCCGAGCCGCGCCGCACCAAGCTCGAGCCAGTGGCCCCCAAGGCGGCCCCTGCCCCGGCGCCGAACTCCGTCGCCCATTCCTATTCGGCTGCCGATATCGAGGTGCTCGAAGGCCTCGAGCCGGTGCGCCGCCGTCCCGGCATGTATATTGGCGGCACCGACGCCAATGCACTCCACCACCTCTTCGCCGAAGTCATCGACAACTCGATGGACGAGGCAATCGCCGGCCACGCGACGCGCATCGAGGTGCACCTGGGCGAAGACGGATTCCTGACGGTCACCGACAACGGCCGCGGCATTCCGGTCGAGAACCATCCGAAATTCCCCGGCGTCTCGACGCTCGAGATCGTCATGACCCGCCTCCATGCGGGCGGCAAGTTCGACGGCAAGGCGTACGAAACCTCGGGTGGCCTCCATGGCGTCGGCGTGTCGGTGGTGAACGCACTGTCCGACAGTCTCGTCACCGAAGTGGCGCGTGACCAGCAGCTCTACCGGCTGGCCTTCTCGCGCGGGAAGCCGCTCGGGCCGGTCGAGGCGCTGGGCCGGGTGCAGAACCGCCGCGGCACGACGCAGCGCTTCCATCCCGATCCGGAAATCTTCCACGAGCACAAGTTCTCGCCGGCGCGCCTGTTCAAGATGACGCGCTCGAAGGCCTACCTGTTCGGTGGCGTCGAGATCCGCTGGAGTTGCGACGAGAGCATCGCGACGGCGGAAGTGCCGGCCAAGGCGACGTTCCATTTCCCCGGCGGCCTCAAGGACTTCCTCGCCAACCGCATTGAGGGCGAGCCGCGCATCGTCGACGAGATATTCTCGGGCATTACCGGCAAGCCGGGCAGCCACGGCGCGGTCGAATGGGCGGTGAGCTGGTGTCTCGGCGACGGCTTCGTTTCGTCCTACTGCAACACCGTGCCGACGGGCGATGGCGGCACGCATGAACAGGGCCTGCGCGTCGCCCTGCTCCGCGGCCTGCGCAATTACGGCGAGCTCAGCGGCAACAAACGCGCGGCACAGATCACCGCCGAAGATCTGTTCGTCTCGTGCTCGGCCATGCTGTCGGTGTTCGTGCGCGAGCCCGAATTCGTCGGCCAGACCAAGGACAAGCTCTCGTCGCCCGAAGCCACCCGCATCGTCGACAAGGCGCTGAGCGACGCTTTCGACCACTGGCTGGCCCAATCGCCCAAGGAGGCGACCAAGCTGCTCGACTGGTCGATCGAGCGCGCCGACGAGCGTATCCGCCGCAAGAAGGAGCGCGAGATCGACCGCCAGTCGGCCACGCGCAAACTGCGGCTGCCGGGCAAGCTCGCCGACTGCACGCAGGGCGCGGCGCAGGGCGCGGAAATCTTCATCGTCGAAGGTGACTCGGCCGGTGGTTCGGCCAAGCAGGCGCGCGACCGCATCAGCCAGGCCATCCTGCCGCTGCGTGGCAAGATCCTCAACGTCGCCGGCGCGACCCGTGAAAAGCTATCGGCGAACCAGCAGATCGCCGACCTGATCCAGGCGCTCGGCTGCGGCACCCGCGACCGCTACCGCGAGGACGACCTGCGCTACGACAAGGTCATCCTGATGACCGACGCCGACGTGGACGGCGCTCACATTGCGTCGCTGCTGATGACCTTCTTCTACCAGGAGATGCCGAAGCTGATCGATGGCGGGCACCTCTATTTGGCGCTGCCGCCGCTCTTCCGCATCACTGCGGGGCCGAAAGTCGCCTATGCGATGACCGATGCGCAGCGCGACGACATCATCGCCACGGAGTTCAAGGGCAAGAAGACCGAGGTCACCCGCTTCAAGGGCCTCGGCGAAATGCCATATGTCCACCTGCGCGAAACGACGATGGACAAGAAGACCCGCACCCTGCTGCAGGTGAAGGTGCGTCAGGACCGCGCCGAAACCAGTGCCGCGGTCGACCGCCTTATGGGCACCAAGCCCGAAGCGCGCTTCGAGTTCATCCAGGAAAACGCCGCATTCGTCACCGATCTGGATATCTAGGGAAGCCGGGCGCGCGTCCCTGAGAGAGTCGGGGACGGGCGTGATCACGAGGCGTCGACTGTTGCAGCTGGCCGGCGCCGGGCTGCTCACCGCTGCGGCTGCCGCCGGCTATCCGTTCCTCGAAGTGCTCGGCCCGCCGCGCATCAACCGCTACGCCTTCACCCCGCGCGGCTGGACGCCGGGGCTGAAACTCCGCGCCACGGTGATCGCCGATATCCATGCCTGTGATCCGTGGATGAGCGTGTCGCGGATCGAGGGCATCGTGGCGCAGACGCAGGCGCTTGGGGCCGACATCATCCTGCTGCTCGGCGACTACACGACCGGCATGAGCCTGGTGCTCGAGCAGGTGCCGTCGGCCGAATGGGGGCCGATCCTCGGCCGGCTCAGCGCGCCGCTCGGCGTCCACGCCGTGCTCGGCAACCACGATTACTGGGAGGATCGCACCTTCCAGCACGACCAGACCGCAACGCCCTTCGCTCTCGCGGCGCTGCGGAATGCGGGCATCCCGACCCTGCGCAACGCAGCGATCCGGCTCGAAAAGGACGGCACGCCCTTCTGGCTCGCCGGGCTCGACGACCAGATGGCGCTCCTCCCGGGCAAGCGCTACGGCCGCAAACGCCTCTCCGGCATCGACGATGTCGCCGGCACGATGGCCCAGGTCACCGACGATGCGCCGGTGCTGATGCTGGCGCACGAACCGGACGCATTCGCGAAGATGCCCGACCGCGTCAGCCTCACGCTCTCCGGCCATACTCATGGCGGCCAGATCAACCTCTTCGGCTACCGCCCCTGGGCCGCCTCGCTCGGCTCCCGGCGCTTCCCCGCCGGCTACTACAACCTCGACGGCCGCGAACTCATCGTCTCCCGCGGCCTCGGCTGCTCCACCGTCCCCCTCCGCTTCGGCAGCTGGCCGGAGATACTCCTGCTGGAGCTGGGCGAGGCCTGATTTTGAACACTGTACAACGATGCTTCGAGGTGATATTGAACGGTGTAATGTTTGGGGAGATGCACCGTGTCGAGAGTTTTCGAAGGCAGCAGCATGACCTGGTGGCGGACTGGGGTGAGCGCCATAATCGGCTTCCTAGTTGCGCCGCTGACGCCGGTAGCTGGCTATCACCTGGCTCGTTGGACGGGCTCGGAAAGCGTCTTTGACGTTAGCCTCGTCCTCATGTTCGCCTTGGCGCTACCATCAATGCTGCTCCTCTCTAGGAAGCTGTGGGTCGGGCTTTTGTTGGCGGCTCTAGCCACCCCGGCCCTGCTCTATCTCGCGTTCTGCTATGGCGTCACTTATGGCTGCAGACTGAACCTCGGCAGTTGCCTATGAGCCAAGCATCCGCGTCCCTCTATTAATCACCCGGCCGTGAATCCCGTTGACTCGTCAGGGGTTTCCACTATGTTCCGGCGCGCGCCGCACTGGTTCGCAATTGGGCGGGATTCCGGACCTGCAGCGCGGCTTGGCCCTCCTAGACGGCTGTTTGCGACCGATGGTCGACCGCACCTCCTCAAGTAGCTGCTCGTCGACATGTGATATTCTTCGACTTGAGCGGAAACTACTGATTTGGCAGACGATTTTAACGGACTCGGCCTGAGCGCGAAGGTGATCGATGCGGTCGCCGCCGCCGGCTATACCAAGCCCACCGACATTCAGGCCCAGGCCATCCCGCATGTCCTCCAGAAGAAGGACATTATCGGCATCGCCCAGACCGGCACCGGCAAGACGGCGAGCTTCGTGCTCCCCATGCTCACGCTGCTGGAATCGGGCCGTGCCCGCGCGCGCATGCCGCGCACGCTGATCCTCGAGCCGACGCGCGAACTCGCAGCGCAGGTCGCGGAAAACTTCGAAAAGTACGGCAAGAACCACAAGCTCTCGGTGGCGCTGCTGATCGGCGGCGTGTCGTTCGAAGACCAGAACAAGGTGCTCGATCGTGGCGCCGACGTGCTGATCGCCACGCCCGGCCGCATGCTCGACCAGTTCGAGCGCGGGCGCATCCTGCTCACTGGCGTCGACATTCTCGTCATCGACGAGGCCGACCGCATGCTCGACATGGGCTTCATCCCCGATATCGAGCGCATCTGCGGATTGCTGCCGCCGCGGCGGCAGACGCTGTTCTTCTCGGCCACCATGCCGCCGGAAATCCAGCGCCTCACCAGCCGCTTCCTGCGCGATCCGGTGAAGATCGAGGTTGCCCGGCAGAATTCGACGGCTGAGACCATCGAGCAGCGCCTCGTGCGCACCTCGAACAAGCCCGAGGAAAAGCGCGCGGCGCTCCGCGCCCTGATCCGCGCCGAAGAGGGTCTCAAGAACGCGATCATCTTCTGCAACCGCAAGCGCGACGTGGCGACCCTCGCCCGGTCGCTCGAGCGCCACGGTTTTTCGGCCGGCGGGCTCCATGGCGACATGGACCAGAAGAGCCGCATGGAGACGCTCGACGCGTTCAAGACCGACAAGCTGCAGCTGCTGATCGCATCGGACGTGGCGGCGCGCGGCCTCGATATCCCGGCGGTGAGCCACGTGTTCAACTTCGACGTGCCGACGCATGCCGAGGATTATGTGCACCGTATCGGCCGTACCGGTCGTGCCGGTCGCTCGGGTGTGGCGATCACGCTCGCGGCGCCCTCCGAGGGCAAGTATGTCGATGCGATCACCAAGCTGATCCACAAGGACATCCCGGAAGCCAAGCTCCCCGGCGACGCGCTCGCCTCGGTGGCGAGCAGCGGCGACGAGGATGGGGCTTCGGAGCGTCCGGCGCGTGGTCGTCGTGGCGCGACTCGCGGCCGGCAGGATCGGACTGGTGAGCGCAGTGCAGAGCGCAGCGCGCCCGAGGCGGTTCGTACCGAGGAAGCCGCACCGGCGCCGCGGAGCGAGAACGCGAACCGTGGTCGGACCAATTCGAACGGCGATGGCCGTCCGCCCCGGCGCGACCAGAGGTCGCAGCGCGACGACGCGCCCGACTGGTCGGACCGGAAGGTGGAAGGCATCGATGCCGACTCGCCTTTCGGCTCGGATGGCCCGATCCCGGCCTTCCTGCTGCGCCCCACCCGCGTGAGCTAAAGCGCGGCGGGCCGGAGTAGAACGGCACGCGGCGGAAAGAATCTCGCTCTGGCGCTCTGTAGAACCCCTTAGCGGCGTGGTATTTTTACGTGCCGTTAAGTAGACCGCGAAGACAATGCGCGGCGAAATTCTCGCGATTTTGGACGGATGGCGGGCACCGGTGTCAGACCAGGAATTCAGGCGCGCCTTCGGCTACGCCACCTCTGCTATCGAACTCCTCAAGCGGGCCACCATCCCGCCATATCCACACTTCTATGAGCTGCTCTATACTTACGCGACCGGCGTCAATCCGGCGCTGAACGCCCGCATCAACTCGATCCTCGCGACGGGTGAGCCCAGTGTGGAGATGGCGGAGCGGCTCTACAACGAGTTCCTCAAGAGCCAGGACGCGAACGAGCGGCTGACCGGCGTCTCCGAGCGCATGTCGCACCGGATCGAGGCCATGCACGACGCGATCGACACCGCGATGGCGACCGCGAACTCCTATTCCGCCACGCTGCAGACCGCCAATGGTGACCTCAATACCGAGCCGCCGGCGATGCAACTGAAGCAGATGACGGCCTCGCTGCTCGCCGAAACGCGGCGGATGCAGAGCGCCAACATGACGCTCGAGCGGACGCTCGAAGCCTCGCGCGCCGAAATCGCCACGCTGCAGCGCGACCTCGACGATGTGCGCCGCGAGGCGCTGCTCGATCCGCTGACCAAGGTGCACAACCGCAAGGCCTTCGACGATGGCCTGCTGCGCGCCGTGGCGCTCGCGTCGGATAGCGGCAAGCCGCTCTGCCTGATGCTGATCGATATCGACCACTTCAAGCGCTTCAACGACACCTGGGGCCACCAGACCGGCGACCAGGTGCTGCGGCTGGTGGCGATGACGGTGAAATCGAACATCAAGGGCAAGGACATCGCGGCGCGGTACGGCGGCGAGGAGTTCGGCGCCATCCTGCCCGATACCGACCTCGAAGGCGCGCTGCATGTGGCGGACAATATCCGCCGCGCGGTGCAGGCCAAGGAGCTGCTAAAACGCTCCACGAATGAGAAGCTGGGACGCGTGACCGCCTCGTTCGGCGTGGCGATCCTGCGCCCCGACGACAGCCCGTCGACGCTGATCGAGCGGGCCGACCGGTGCCTTTATGCCGCGAAGGCCGCCGGGCGCAACGCCGTGGTGGGCGAGGATACGCTCGGGCAAGCGCACCGTGGCGGCGTAGCCGCCTAGCGCAGCTCGACACCGAGCCCGCGCAGGGCGTCCCAGTAGGCCGGGTAGGTTTTGCCGACGCAGAGCGGGTCGAGGATGGTGATGCCGCCGATCTTGAGGCCGGCGAGCGCGAAGGCCATGGCGATGCGGTGGTCTTCGTAGGTCTCGATGCGGGTGACGGCGTTGCGCTGGGCCATCTGCATCAGCCCCGGATCGGACGAGACGACGAGGTCGTCGCCTTCCTCATACGCGAGGCCGGGGCGGATGCGGGTGAGTTCGGTGGAGAGCGCGGAGATGCGGTCGCATTCCTTGACGCGCAGGTTGGCGATGCCCGTGAAACGCACGGGTGTCTCGTTGAACGCGGCGAGCACTGCGAGGGTGGGCACCGCATCCTGCATCTGCGAGCCGTCGATGACCGCGGGCATGTTGGGGAACATGCGGATGAGCTTGGCTGCCTCGGCGTCGGGCTGGGTGAAGGCGTCCATGGGCACGCCGAGGTCGATCTTGCCGCCGGTGAGCGCTTCGGCGGCCCAGAGGTAGGTCGCGGCGGACGCATCGGGCTCGATGACGTAGTCGGTGGCGCGGTAGCCGGTGGGCTCGACGCGCCAGGTCATGTCGTCGACCTGCTCGGCCCTGGCGCCGAAAGCGCGCATGGCGGCGAGCGTCAGGTTGACGTAGCCGCGGGCGTCGAGGTCCTTGCCGGTGAGCTGCACTTCGATGGGGCCGTCGCCGAAGGGAGCGGCCATCAGCAGGGCCGACACGTACTGGCTCGAAAGTCCGCCATCGATGGTGACGCGGCCCTTGCCGAAATGGCCGGTGCCGTTGATGACCACCGGCGGGCAGCCGGTTTCGGCGGTGGCGTCGATACCGAGCGAGCGCAGGGCGACGAGCAGCGGCTCGATGGGGCGCTTGCGCATCGATTCCTCGCCATCGACGACGACGCGGCCATTGACCAGCGATACGGCGGCGGTGAGGAAGCGGGTGGCGGTGCCGGCATTGCCGAGCATCAGCGGCTCGGCCGGGGCCTTCAGGGTGCCGTCGGAGGTGACGACGAAGCTCGTCTCATCGGGCTCCTCGACGCTGACGCCCATCTGGATCAGCGCCTTGGCCATCAGCGCCGTATCCTTGGACTTCAGCGCGCCGGTGAGGCGGCTGGTGCCCTTGGCCAGCGCCGCGAGCAACAAGGCGCGGTTGGTGATCGACTTCGACCCCGGCGGGGTGACGCGGCCGACGAGCGGGTGCGCAGGCGGAATGATCGTCAAAGCCTCGAGCTTTGAGGAAGCGGCAACAGTCACGGGGAAACTCCGTCAGCAGCGGCGCATGGGCCGCACCCACTCCGGCAGCGCCGGATCCATCGGTGATTTCGAGATGGCCCGGCCTTGTCCGGGTGTGAGGTTGAAGCAAGCCCGTTCGATGTAGCGAATATCGCAGCGGTGCGCCAGACCTCTTCCGCCGATGCGGTGGGCGGCGTAGGAGTTCGCAATCACCCACGGAGACAGAAATGACCGACACCGCGCTGCACACCCAGCTCCAGCAGCTCGTCTCCGAGGGTCGCAACCCGCGCACCACCGATATCGACCTGATGTCGAGCCTCGAGATCGTCTCGGCGATCAATGCCGAGGACCACGCCGTGCCCGACGCGGTGGCGAAGACGCTGCCGCAGGTTGCCGCGGCAGTCGATGCGATCGTCACGGCGTTCAACGCGGGCGGGAGGCTGATCTATATCGGGGCCGGGACCAGCGGACGGCTGGGCGTGCTCGATGCGTCGGAGTGCCCGCCGACCTATGGCGTGCCGCCGAGCATGGTGGTGGGGCTGATCGCCGGTGGGCTCGATGCGCTGGTGAACGCGTCGGAAGGCGCGGAGGACCGCATGGAGGCGGGGCTGGGCGATCTCGTGAAGATCAATCTCGCGGCCCGAGACGTGGTGGTGGGGATCGCGGTCAGCGGGCGCACGCCTTATGTCATCGGGGCGCTCGATTATGCCAAGGCGCAGGGCGCGGTGACGGTGGCGCTGACCTGCAACCCGGCGTCGCCGATTGCGCGGATGGCGGATATTTCGATCGCGCCGGTGGTTGGACCGGAAGTCATCACCGGCTCGACGCGGATGAAATCGGGCACGGCGCAGAAGCTGGTGCTGAACATGCTCTCGACCGCCAGCATGGTGCGGATCGGCAAGACCTACGGCAACCTGATGGTCGACATGATCGCGTCCAACGGCAAGCTGGTGGCGCGAGCGGCGCGGATGGTGAGCGAGGCGACCGGCAGCAGCGTGGAAGAGGCGGAGGCCGCGCTCGGCCGGGCCGGGAACGACAGCAAGCTGGCGATCCTGATGCTGGTTACGGGCGATGAGGCTGGTGCGGCACGTGCCAAGCTCGATGCGGCTGGTGGGGTGCTGCGGCGGGCAATTGCTGGCTAAGGCCACCCCCTCTCCTCAGCTTTGCTACGGCCCTGCGGGCCTAGCGCCGCTATCCTCTCCCGCAAGGGGCGAGGAGGCGATGGAACCGATGTCGCTGGGTGTGCGCATCCTCCCCCTTGGCGGGGGAGGATAGTGGAGCTTGTGAGCGTCAGCGAGCTAGCGGAGCTGAGGAGAGGGGGGTGCCAAGGTGGAGGACCGCCTTGGCCGCACGATCATTACTTCAGCAGGCCCTGGGATACCGAGCCCTGCAGCTGGCGCTGGAAGATGATGTAGGTGACGAGCACCGGCACCACGGTGATCACCACGGCGGCGAAGAGTGCGCCGAAGTTCACGGCGTAACCCGCCTGCGAGGCGAAGGACGCCATGCCCTGCGAGAGCACGTAGTTGGCGGTGTTGGTGTTGAGCGCGATCGGCAGCAGGAACTGGTTCCAGAGGCCGAGGAAGTTGAAGATCGCGACCGAGGCCATGCCGGGCGTCGCCATGGGCAGCATGATGGTGAAGAAGATGCGCCACGGCCCTGCCCCGTCGATCATCGCCGCCTCGGCCACTTCCTGCGGCAGCGTGCGGAAGAACGAGTAGAGGAAGAACACCGTGAAGGGCAGCGCGAACGCCACGTAGGTGATGATGAGGCCCGGGAAGGTGTTGAGGAGCCCGAAGCCGCGCAGGGTCTGGAACAGCGGCACCACGGCGAGGAACACCGGGAAGGTCAGGCCAGCGAGCATCAGGTAGTAGATGATGCGGCTGCCCTTGAACTCGTAGCGCGCCAGGTAATAGGCGCACATGGCGCCCAAGAGCATGACGATCACCAGCGAGAAGCCGACGACGATCACAGTGTTGAAGAAGTAGCTGCCGATGTTCGCGGTGGTCCACGCCGACACGTAGTTGTCGAAATTGAAGCTCGTGGGCAGCGTGAAGGGCGAGCCGAAAATCTGCTGGGTCGTCTTGAACGAACTCATCAGCACCCAGAGCAGCGGGGCGCAGATGATGACCACCCAGGCGATCAGCGCAACATGCGAGATGATGGCGACGGTCTTGTCGGTCCAGATGGTCTTTTTCGCCACCGGATGCTCGAGCACGGCCGGCTTCGCCACCTTGGCGACCGGCGCGGTGCGGACGAGCGGCGCGACATTGGTGCTGACCGGCCCGGACTTGGCCGGACGGCCGGTCCACCAGAAGATCAGGAACACCAGCGCGGCAAAGACCAGCGTGATGATGGCGAGCGTAGCGCCCATCGAGGTCGCGTAGCCGAACTTGCCCTTCTTGAAGGCGGTGTTCAGCAGGTGCTGCGAGATGACGACGGTGGAGTTGGCCGGGCCGCCCGAGGGGTTCAGCGCCTGCATGTAGACGAAGGCGTCGAGGGCGAGGATGCCCAGGTAGACATAGGCCGTGCGGATGTTGTCGCGGATCATCGGCACGGTGATCGAGATGGCGGTGCGGAACCGCCCTGCCCCATCGACGCGCGCCGCTTCGTAGACCTCGGCCGGGATGCCTTTGATCGCGGCGATGAACAGCACCATGTAGAAGCCGACCATCGACCAGGCGATGACGAAGATCGAGGCGCCCATGGCGGTGCGCTCGTCGCCGAGCCAGGCGAAGGACTTGAAGAAATCGAAGCCGAGCGCCGTGAGGATGCCGTTCAGCAGGCCGCTCGAAGGGTCGTACATCTGCGCCCACAGGATGCCGATGACGATGGCGGGCACCGTGTAGGGGAAGAACGAGATGACGCGGTAGATGCTCGAGTGCTTGAGCCCCTGGATTTCGCCCTGGGTGGCTCCACCGATGGTCACCAGCGTCGCCAGCGTCACCGAGAGAATGATCACCACCGGCGGGAGGATCAGCACCAGCACGACGGAGTTGTAGACGGCCTTGGTGAAGACCGGGTCAGTCAAGAGGCTGAGATAATTGGTCAGGCCGACGAAGTTCATCTTCTTCGAGAAGCCTGACCAATCGGTCATTGAATAGTAGAAGGCCTGCACGAATGGCGAGATCACGAAGATCACGTAGACCGCCAGGGGGAGCCCCAGGAACACCAGCGCGAAGCCGGTGTTCTCGAGGCTCGGCAATTTCCACCGGCGGGCCGTCGTGGCCGGTGCCCTCGCCATCGTGCTGTCCATTACTTTACGACAACCTTGGTGACCGAAGCGTCGTTGTAGACGGCATCGGTGATTGCCTGCAGCGCGGCGGTGAAGGCCGCAACGTCGAGCTTGCCATCGAGGAACGAGTTCCAGACGACGAGTTCGTCCTGGTTCGTGCCGTAGAGGTCGAACGAGTTCCAGGTGAAGACGTCGTTGCCGGCGTCAGCCAGCAGCTTCGACTGCGAAACCAGAGCGGTCGAACCGAAACCGTCGGCCGGGACAGTGTCCTTGACGATGGTCGGAGCGAGCTTGGTCTTGGCGAAGTTGGCCGCGGCTTCCTTCGACAGCATGGTGCGGAGCAGTTCCTTGCCACCAGCAAGGTTGAGCGCGCCAGCCGGGATGATGAAGGGCTCGCCAGCGGTCGAGTGCAGGGCGGTCTTCGGCAGCTTGTCGTTAGCGTCGATCGAGAGCTCGGCCATGCCGGTCATCTTGAAGTCCGCCTTGGTGGCCGACTTCATTTCGTTCTCGATCCACGAGCCCGACGGGTAGAGGAGGAACGACTCGTCGTTCGACCACTGCGCCTGAGCAGCGGTGAACTGAGTGCCCGCGCCACCCGGCTTCATCATGCCGCCCTGGATGATCTCGTACAGAGCCGAGAACACCGCCTGGAAGGCCGGATGCGACCAGAAGCCCGGGGTGAAGTTGTCGACGGCCAGACGCACCTCGTCGCCGCCCGCCTTGATCGCCGAGGCGACCGCAGTGGTGCGGTAGTAGGTGGCGGCTTCCTTGCCCCAACCGAACAGGTAGATGTTCTTTTCCTTGGCCTTCTTGCCCAGCTCGATGGCTTCAGCCCAGGTCGTCGGCGGGGTCCAGCCATTGGCTTCGAACAGCGAAGCCGAGTACCAGATGCCGTAGACGGTCATGACGTAGTTGAGCGCCACGAACTTGTCGCCGAAGGTGCCCGGAAGTTCGACGCCACCCACGAGGGTGTCGCGGATCTTGACGCCTTCGAGGCTCGGAGCGTCGAGCACCGAGTCCATGGTCTCGAGCTGGTCGATGATGGCCGAGAAGCCGATCGACTGGGCGCCCGAGTTGTCGATCAGGTCCGGCGGGTTGCCGCCGAGGAAGCGCGGCTGCAGTTCCTGGGCGATCTGGGTCGACGGCGACACCTTCACGGTGACGGTCGGGTGGTTCTTCTGCACGAGGCCGGCGGCGAACTCGACATAGTCGATGCCGTAGCCGCCGTTGAAGATCACGGCGTCAACGGTCGAACCATCGGCGAGGCCGAACGGGTTGGCCGCGTCCTGCGCGAGCGCGCCGGTGGAGGCCAGCAGGCTGGCAAACGGCGAGGCCGCTACCAGAGCCGTCGTGCCACGCAGGAATGCGCGGCGGTCAAAAGTCGTCTTCATACCTAGTTCCCTTCCCTTTGTATGATACTTAAGTACACCCCACGGCGGGCGGCTTCGCAAGGAGCTTAAGCTTCCCCGCGGATCCGATCGCCGTAGAGATCCTGGAGAGCACGGTTGTGCTCGTCGCCGCCCGGAATATTCGCACTGAGAAACACGGGCGGTGTCTTGCCGCGCTGGCGGATCGTCTCGGCGACGCCGAAGGTGATCCGCTGCGCAATGAAGGCGGCGGTGATCGAGGAGACGGCGCCGATGCCGATGCCGCCCTCGAGCTGCATGGTGCTGTCGCCGAAGGGCGCCAGGTTGTCGATCACCACGTCGGCGACATCAGCGAGACGCTTGCCGCTCGGGTGCTTGGGGGTGACCTTCATGGTGTGATCGAGGCTGGTGACGGCGATCACCTTGTGGCCGCGCGCCTTGGCGGCGAGCGCGACGCCGAGGATCGAGCCGTTGACGCCCGAGTTCGAGGCGATGAGGAAGATGTCGCGCGGATCGATCGGGAACAGGGCGAGGAGGTTCTCGCCGATGGCCGGATCACGCTCGAATTCGGCGGCGCCGAGGTCGGAGGCCGGACGGCCGCCACGCAGCACGAGGACGCGGAGCGCAATGCGGTTGGTGGCGATGAGGCCACCGGCGCGGCCGGCGATCTCCATGGCGAAGGCTTCCGAGTGGCCGGTGCCGAAGGCCTGCATCACGCCACCGGCCTCGAGGGCATCGGCGCAGAGCTCGACGGCCTTGTCGATGGCGGCATTGGGCTGCGCCAGCTTAGTCAGCCGGGTCTGCACTTCGTTGAAAAACTGCGCGGTCAAATCGGTCATAGTCAGCTCGTTTGCTTGGTCATCTGGGCCGCCGCTCGCGGGGCCGAGAAAGGGAGATCGGTGTTGCGCGGCGGACGGCGGCGCGGCGCCACGGCAGCGCCGGATGCGGCGAGAAACCGGGTCGTGCGGTCGAAATCCGACTGCGCGATCAGAAGATACAGCAGGTCCACGACGAATAGCTGGCAGTGCCGCGCCGACAGATCAGCCGGCTGCAGGTACGAGTTGGGCGAGGCGGCGACCAGCACATCGTCGGCGATGCGGGCGAGCGGGGAGTCCGGGTTGCCGGTGATCGCGACCGTGAAGGCGCCCGAGGCTTTCGCCACGGTCAGCATCTGGATGGTTTCGTCGGTGCGGCCGGTGTTGGAAATGCCGATCGCGACGCAGTTTTCATCGAGGATGGCGGCGCTGGTCAGGCCGTTATGCACCTCGGCCCAGGTGTGAACGTTGATGCCGATGCGGTAGAGCCGCGCCTCGGTTTCGAGCGCGGTCAGCGCGCTGCCGCCGACGCCGTACACATCGAGCTGCCGCGCCTTGACGATACGGCCGGCGACGCGGATCGCCGTGTTCATGTCGAGCAGACCGGCGGTGGTCTGCAGCGAGGAGACGTGGGTGTTGAGCAGCGAGTTGCGGATATCGTCGGGCGGATCATCGGGGCCGAAGGAGCGGCCGATCTCGCCGATCCAGGCGGCCTTGGCGCCACCGCGGCCGACATCCTCGGCGATGCCGACGCGCAGCTGCGAATAGCCGCCATAGCCGATCATGCGGCAGAAGCGGGTGACGGAGGCGGCGGAGGTCCCTGCCCGCTCGGCGAGTTCGGTGATCGAGAGGGTGAGCGGCGCCTTGGGATCGTCGATGAGAACGGCAGCAATTTTGGCCATCGTCGCCGGCATCTGAGACTGGTAGGTCTCGATGCGGTTGAGAACGCTGAACGTTTTTGCGATGGCCGTCATCTGTGTGCTACGGACCGTTCGTGAAAATGCCTATCAAGGCGGCAGGCGTTTCGGTGAAAACAATTCTTATCCAGCAAGATTGGTGCTGGCAAGCGGGTGTATGACGGAATGATCACAGCTTTGCTCGCTATCGATATCGGCGGCTCGACCTCGCGCGCGACCCTGGTGGACATGGACGGCAACTGCCTCGGCCAAGGCCGCAATCGCGGCGGCAACCCCGGGTCGAACCCGCCGGCTGAGGCGGCGGCAGCAGTGGTGGCGGCGGCGGAATCGGCGGCGGCGCAGTCGGGTGAAGCACTCGACATCAAGGTCGCGATGCTGGCGATGGCGGGCGTGCGGCACCCCGATACACAGCGGCTGATGGAGGAGGGTTTTCGTCGGCTGGGGCTGACCGGGCCGATGGTGATGACCGGCGACACCCACGCCATGCTGCCCTCGGTGAGCGCGGCGCGGGATGGCTACTGCATCTTCTGCGGCACCGGTTCGGGCGCGGTGAAGGTGCGGAACGATGAGGTCGAGACGGTTGCCGACGCCGCCGGCTACCTGATCGGCGATCGGGGGTCGGGGTTCTGGCTTGGGCACCATGCGGCGATCGCCGTGTGCGCCGAGCTCGACGGGCGCGGGCCGGCGACGGCGCTGACCAAGGCAGTGCTGGATTCGCTGGGCATCCAGATTACCAACGACACCGCCTTTGACGGGCGGCCGACGCCGCTGCGGCATTTCATCGATGCGGTCTATGCGATGCGGCCGATCGAGCTCGCGAAGTTTGCGCCGCTGGTGATTGCCAACCGCGCGGATCCGGTGGCGGCTCAATTGCTGGCGCAGTCGGAGGCGTTTTTGCTCGCCGATTTCCGCAAGATCTTTGACCCCGAAGTGCGGGGGCCGGTGGTGCTGGGCGGCAGCGTCGCGGCGCATCTCACCGGATTGCCGGCGGCGATTGCCGAGGTGCTCACGGCAGCCGGACATACGCCCGACATCCAGCTTGCCGGCGATGGCGCGGTGGGCGCAGCGGTGCTGGCGCTGCGCCACCAGGGGATTGCGGTCGACGAGGCGATGCTGAAGCGCATCACCGCGTCGATGGCGGCCCGGGCCGCGAAGGCCTAGTCCGCTTCGATCGCGTGCATGCGGAGGTCGAGCTGGCGCGGCACCGGATGGGCCGCGAGGTCGGCCTTCGCTTCGGCGGCGGTAGCGGTGCGGCCGAGCGAGGCTTCGAGCCGGCCGCGGCGGAGGCGGACCCACAGGTCGCTCAGCAGCGTTTCGCCCTCGCGGATCGAGGCGAACTGACGGCTGAACAGCAGCCGCTCCAGCTCATCGAACTGGCCGTCGTTTGCGGCCACCAGCGCCCGGGCGATGACGATCCGCTCCTTGTCGCGGACGTCGGCGGGCAGCGCATCGACGAACGATTTCAGCTCGACCGAACGCTCGTGCGCCATGAGGTAGGTGGCGATCTCGATGGCGAGTTCGGGTGGTGCACTGCCCGCCTTCCAGGCCGACAGGTAGCTGCGCACCGCGTGGTCAGTGCTATCGGCCAGCAGCGCGTCGAGGCGATAGGCGAGCCAGCTCGGCTTCAGCGCCAGGGAGGCCGAGACATGCTGCGCGGCCGCGGCCTTGTCGCCGGCGTCGAGGCTGGCGATGGCGAGAGTCAGTTCGTGGGCCCACGTGGCGCCGTTCTGGGCCGCATTGGCCTTGACGCGATCGATCCACAGCTTCGAGACGACGATGCCCTCGGGCAGCGTTTCGTACTCCTCCGCCGGAATGGGCTGGCCGCTGGCGAGGCTATCCCAGAAGTCGGGCACCGCCGAGGTGGAGAAATCGAGACCGCCGGCCAGCGGGCGGCGGAGCAGCGTCTCCTGCCGGGCGCCCCAGGGCTCACCCTCGGAGAAGCGGGTGTCGAGCGGCAGGCGCGACTGTTCGCGGAGGAAGGCGTCGATGCGCTTCAGGTCATCGGCGGGCACGAGGCCGTCGAGTGCATCCGCTGCATGGGCTGCGGCGGCGGTGAAATTCGTGTCGTGCGCCCTGCCCGCTTCGAGCTGGACCGGGACGTAGGCCTCGGTCCATTCGAGTTCCTGGCCGGCGGCCAGTTCGAAGCGCTGGTTCTGGGTCGGGGCGACGCCGCTCTGGATTTCGAGGTAGTTGCCCTCGCCGGGCTTGGCGAGGAAATCCATCCAGTTCTGGCCGCCCTGGGCGCTGCCAAAATAGAAGAATTTTCGGCCCTGCATCTCGGCCGTGCTGGTCTGCATGAGGCCGTAGCCGCCCTTGTCGACCGAGGCGATGAATTTTCGTGGGGCGTTCGGGGCGCGGAAGAAGACCGAGGTCGCATTCTCCCAGTTGTCCGGGTAGGACGCATCCCAGTCGGCGCGCGGGAAGTCGCAGCGGCCGAGATTATTGCCCGGCCAGATATGCTCGATCGAGTATTCGGCCGGCGCCAGCACGCGGGTGCCTTCGCTCATCGGGGCGGCGACATTGGTCCACCAATAGGCGAGCCGCATCTCGTCGTTCGGGTTGACGAGGCGGCCGTGGGCAAAGAGCTGGGCGCTGTCCGTGGGCATGAACAGGTCGACCTGCCAAGTTGCCTCGACGATGCGGTCGAACTCGTAGATGCGCAGCACCGGCCCCTCGGGCGTCTCGCGCACCCCAGCGAAGACCGGGGCGCAGGTGAAGGGTGTGTGGCCGGGGATCAGCCCGTTCCACTCGATGCCACCCGAGAACCAGGCGTTCAGCGCCGCGAGGTTCGCCGGCTGGAACACCGGATTGCGGAACACGAGATCGCGGCCGGTGGCGAGATCCTTGAGTTCGAGCAAGCGGCCGCCCAGCGAGGGCGCCACCACCGCCTTCAGCCGGCCGTTCTCCAGCACCAGCACGTCGAGTTCGCCGGGCTGCAGGTCCCGGTCGTAATCGTCCGACACCTGGTAGGGCAGGATCGAATCCTCGCCCCACTGGAAGCCGTGGGCGCTTTCTTCGGCCGAGAGCCCGAAGTTCGGCGGCGTCGCCTTGTTGGGCATGGGCTGCTGCCAACGGAAGCGCGGCAGGTTGCTCGGCGCACCGAGCCGCGACATGGGGAGCGACAGGCGTTCGCGGCGGACGGTGGTCATGGCGTCAGTCCTTCAGGATCAGTTCGATCACCGGGATCACCACATCTGGCTTTTTCACCGGCAGAAGCAGGGTCAGCGTCGTCTCGCCGCCGGGCGGCATGAAGTGGGTGTCGGCGCCTTCCTTGGGCCACTGCACTTCGCTCGCGTCGTTCAGCAGTTGAGCATACTTCACCTTGCCGGCGAGGCCGTCGAGCAGCAGGTACTGGTTGGGCCAGTTGTAGATGTGGACGTAGAGCCGGTTGCCCTTCTGGGTGTAGCGGACGCCGCTGGGCGGCACGAATTCCGAGCGCCCTGCCCCATAGATGGCGCGGCCGTGGAGATGCAGCCACTTGCCGTAGACCTCGAGCGCGTTGATCGCCCGCTGGTCGAAAGTGCCGCGGCCGGTGGGGCCGACATTCATCAGCAGGTTGCCACCGAGGGCCACGCCGTCGATGAGGATCTGGAGCAGTTGCTCGGGGCTCTTCCAGCTCTCCTCGTCGCGGTAGTAGCCCCACGAGCCCGAGAAGGTCTGGCACATCTCGAAGGTGGCGAGCTGGCCGTTGACCATGGGCGGGGTACGTGGGGTGTACTGCTCGGGCGTCACCATGTCGGGCATGGCATCGGTGAGGCCATCGAGATTGAGGCGGTTGTTGACGATGATGTCGGGCGCGAGCTTGCGCACCAGCTTCAGCAACTCCACGCTCTCCCAGTCGTCGCGGCCCTTGCCCGGCAGGCCCTTGTAGGTGCGGCCGGGATAGCTGAAATCGAACCAGATGATGTCGATCGGGCCGAACTCGGTGAGCAGCTCCGTCACCTGGTCGCGCAGGTATTGGGCGTAACGCTTCATGTCCCGGCCCTTGTTGAGCTCGGCCGCGTCCTCGCGGTTGCGTAAGGGGTGGTACATGTCGATGGTGAAGTCGGGGTGGTGCCAGTCGGGCAGCGAATAGTAGAAGCCGATCTTCAGGCCTTCGGCGCGGAAGGCCTCGACGAAGGGGCGGAGGATGTCCTTGCCGTAGGGGGTCTTGGTCGCCTTGTAGTCGGTGAACTTGCTGTCCCAGAGGCAGAAGCCCTCGTGGTGCCGGGCGGTCAGCACCACGTATTTCATTCCGGCCTCGCGGGCGCGGCGGGCCCATTCCTTTGGGTCGTAGAGGTCGGGGTCGAAATTGTCGAAATACTTCTGGTAGTTGGCGTCGTCGATTTCCTCGCGGTTCTTCACCCACTCGTGCCGTGCGGCGAGGGCGTAGAGCCCCCAGTGGATGAACATGCCGAACCGGTCATGCCGGAACCACGCCTTCTTCTCGTCGGTGAGGAACAGGGCGGAGATATCTTCGGTCATCGAAATGGGTCCTGGCGCGGGCGGAAAAATCGGCCAGTGGCGTAGCACGGCGGTGGACGCGCGCAAGCAGACCACTTGGTGCAGAAAAGCAAAAAGGCCCGCATTGCGGGCCTTCGTCTTTAGTCGATCGCCGGGGGATCAGGCCGCGGCGGCGCGGGCGTCGGCGAGGGCCTTGAGGTCGGCGGGCTTCAGCTGGACGCTTTCGCCGCAGCCGCATTCGCCGGTCTGGTTGGGGTTCTTGAAGGTGAAGCCGGATTTGAGGATGTCTTCCTCGAAATCCATCACCGTGCCGAGCAGGAAGAGCGTCGCCTTGGGCTCGACAAACACGTGAACCCCCTTGTCCTCGACATGGTCGTCGCCCTTCACCGGCTCGGCCACGTAGGCGAGCGTGTAGGACTGGCCGGCGCAACCGGCGTCCTTGATGCCAACGCGCACGCCCATCACGGGCGTATCGCTGTCTTCCATGATCTCGCGCACCCGCTCGGCGGCTGCATCGGTGAGGCTCATGATCTTCAGGGGCATCGGCTCAGACCTTCATCGTAGATAGACGATATATAGACCTAACGTTCCGAACTTACCACCAGTTCAGCGCGACCTGCGCTTCCTCGCTCATGCGCGAGGCGTCCCATGGCGGATCGTAGACCATGTTGACGGTGACGTTCTGGATGCCTTCGACCGACATGGCGGCATTTTCCACCCAGCCCGGCATTTCGCCGGCCACCGGGCAGCCCGGGGCGGTCAGCGTCATGTCGATGGCGAGGTTGCGATTGTCGTCGAGGTCGACCTTGTAGATGAGGCCGAGCTCGTAGATGTCGACCGGGATTTCCGGGTCGTAGACCGTCTTCAGCATCCCGATCAGGTCCTTGGTGATGCGCTCCACCTCTTCGGGCGGAAGCGAACCGGAGACGTTCGGGGTGATGCGCGGCGCGTCCGCAGCGGCCGGGGCGGCGGCTACGGGGTTGCTGCCGGCGAGCGGCTGATCGTCGTCAATCATTTCTGTCACGAAAAGAAACTCCGTGCCTTTTCAATGCCCTCGACCAGGGCATCGATATCGTCTTTTCCCGTATATAGGCCGAAGGAGGCCCGGCAGGTAGAGGTGACCCCGAACCTTTGCAGCAGCGGCATGGCGCAATGCGTGCCGGCGCGCACGGCGATGCCGTAGCGGTCGAGGATGGTCGAAACGTCGTGGGCGTGGGCGCCCTTGAGCTCGAACGAGAAGATGCCGCCCTTGCCCGGCGCGGTGCCGATGAGCCGCAGCGAATTGATGCGCTGCAGGCGCTCGAGCGCGTAGGCGGTGAGCTCGGCCTCATGCTCGCGGGCGGCATCACGGCCGACCGATTCGACGTATTCGATAGCGGCGCCCAACCCGATCGCCTGGACGATGGGCGGGGTGCCTGCTTCGAAGCGGTGCGGCGGCTCGTTGTAGGTGACGGTGTCGCGGGTGACGACGTCGATCATCTCGCCGCCGCCGTTGAAGGGCTGCATCGTCGCGAGCAGGTCGTACTTGCCGTAGAGCACGCCGATACCGGTCGGGCCGTAGAGCTTGTGGCCGGTAAAGACGTAGAAATCGGCGCCGATATCCTGGACGTCGACCTTGAGGTGCACCGCGCCCTGGCTGCCATCGACCAGCACCGGGATACCGCGGGCGTGAGCGATCGCGACGATCTCCTTGATCGGCGTGATGGTACCCAAGACGTTCGACATGTGGGTGATCGCGACCATCTTGGTGCGCGGGGTCAGGGCTGCCTCGAAGGCGGCGAGGTCGAACGAGCCGTCATCGCGGACGTCGACCCATTTCAGCACCGCGCCCTTGCGTTCGCGGTGGAAGTGCCACGGCACGACGTTGGAGTGGTGCTCCATGATCGAGAGGACGATCTCGTCGCCCTCGCCGATCCGCGCGCCGCCGAAGGACGCCGCGACGAGGTTGATCGCCTCGGTGGCCGAGCGGGTGAAGATGATTTCCTCGGGCCGGCTGGCGTTGAGGAAGCGCTGCACGGCCTTGCGTCCATCCTCGTAGGCCTCGGTCGCCCGGTTGGCGAGCGTGTGGAGGCCGCGGTGGACGTTGGCATAGGCGTGCCGGTGGGCCCAATCCATACGATCGAGCACCTGGTTCGGCTTCTGCGCCGAGGCGCCCGAGTCGAGATAGACGAGGCGATGCCCGAAGATCTTCTCTTCGAGGATCGGGAAGTCGGCGCGGACTTTCGCGAGGTCGAACGTCATTTTGCCGCCAGCCAGCCTTCGATCACGTCGGTCAGGGCCTCGTTCAGCGCTTCTTCCTCGATGGGGTCGATGAGCTCGGCGAGGAAGGCGCGGACCAGCATGGTCTCGGCCTCGGGCTTCGGGATGCCGCGCGAGACGAGGTAGAACAGGTGGTCGTCGTCGAGCTGGCCGCAGGTCGAGCCGTGCCCGCAGACGACGTCGTCGGCATAGATCTCGAGCTCGGGTTTTACGAGGATTTCCGCCTCGTCCGAGAGCATCAGGCCCTGGCTCATCAGCTTGGCGTCGGTCTTCTGCGCATCGCGCGCCACGACCAGACGGCCCTGCACCACCGCCTTCGAATGCCCGCGGGCGATCGACTTGAACAGTGGCTTGGATGAGGTGTGCGGCACGGCGTGCAGCGCATCCATGGTGATGTCGGCGTGCTGGCCGTCGGAGACGAGGTTCAGGCCCGTGACGTCGGCCGTGGCCCCTGCCCCGGCATAGCGCGGGAAGAGCTGCGTGCGGCTCAGCGCGGCGCCGGCGTTGATCACGAGGGTGCGGAGGTTGGAGTCCTCGCCCAGCACATATTCGTTGGTGGCGAAATGCGTGGCCTTGGCCGACATCAGGTTGACGGTGATGTGGGTGACCGTCGCACCCTTGCCGACCTGCAGGAACGTCGCGTGGTTGGAGAGATGCGCTTCGTCGCTGCCCGAATAGACTTCGACGACCGTGGCGCTGCCGCCATCGGCGACAAAGATGCGGGCCGATGAGGCGGAGTGCGCGGCCTTGCCTTCGACGCGGCGATCGATCTGGATCACCGGATCGACCGAGCCCTCGAGCTCGAGCGTCAGGGTGTCGGTGGCGAAGGCGCCGTTGAGACGCGTAACAATATCGTCACGGGTCGTCAGCACGCTGCCCTTGGTGGCGCCGACGATGACGCCGCCCGGGGCGGTTCCGTGCTTCTGCACGTGGCCGTTGGCGATGGTGAGCTGAAACGCGCCCGGAACCGACATCGCCGGCGGCGAGATGGTGATCTCGTCGGCGGCAAGGACGTCGCCCGCGAGCTCCGGCACTGCGCGCAGCAGCTGCTTCAAATCGGTGTAGTGATAGGCCTCGACGCGCCGCGTCGGCAGGCCGGCGGCGGCCAGCCGCTCCGCCTCGGCGCCAGCGCCGACGGCGTGCAACTGCTCGATCAGCTTGGTCTCGACCGGGCCGAGACGAACGGGAACTACGCTCACGCCGCCTTCTCCCCGTCGAACCCGGCATAGCCCTTGGCTTCGAGTTCGAGCGCCAGTTCCTTGGGACCGGACTCGACGACCTTGCCATCCGAGAACACGTGCACGACGTCGGGCACGATGTGGTTCAGCAGCCGCTGGTAGTGGGTGATGACGAGCATGGAGCGGGTGCCGTCGCGGAGCGCGTTGACGCCCTTCGACACCACCTGCAGCGCGTCGATATCGAGGCCGGAATCGGTCTCGTCGAGCACGGCCATCTTCGGCTTCAGCAGCGCCATCTGGAGGATTTCGGCGCGCTTCTTCTCGCCGCCCGAGAAGCCGACGTTCAGCGCCCGCTTCAGCATGTCGGCGTCGATATTGAGCTGCGAACCCGCCTCTTTGACCGCGCGCATGAAGTCGGGGGTGGAGATTTCGCCTTCGCCCCTGGCCTTGCGGGTGGCGTTGAGCGCCGCCTTGAGGAAGGTCATGGTGGCGACGCCCGGGATTTCGATCGGGTACTGGAAGGCGAGGAACAGGCCGGCGACGGCGCGCTCGGACGGCTCCATGTCGAGGATGTTGACGCCATCGAGCAGCACTTCGCCGCCGGTGACCTCATAGTCCTCCTTGCCGGCGAGCACGTAGCTCAGCGTCGACTTGCCCGAGCCGTTGCGGCCCATGATGGCGTGCACTTCGCCTTTGGGGACGATCAGGTTCACACCCTTGAGGATTTCGCGTTCCTCGATGCGGACATGCAGGTCGCGGATTTCGAGCATGGGTGTGGTCATTCTTCTTCTCCGGTGTCTTCGCCGTCCCAATAGTCCATGTGGGTCAGCCGGCCGCCTTTCTTGAAGGTGCCGTCGGTAGGGTGGTAGCCGGTCGCGCCGGCATCGATGCGGACGCGGCCGCTGTCGGGATGCTCGATGACATCCACGTTGGTGTTGTTGGAAAAGCCGATGTAACGCAGCGGCTCGTCCCCCGTGTTGATGATCTGGTGGGCGAGCCCGCCCGCCGGTGCACCGAGGCAGTCGCCGGCCTTCACCGGCAGCATCTCTTCGCCGAGCCGGTAGGTGCCCGTGCCCGAGAGGATGAGGAACATCTCGTCGGACACGTGGTGCAGGTGGAACGGAAACGCGGTCTTGCCCGGCGGCACGACATGCAGCATGGCCCCGAGGCCTTTGAGCCCTAGCGTCAGCCCGATTTCGCCCATCTCGACCGCGAAGCGCGTGCCCCGCTTGAGGGTGTCGAGCGGCAGGTCGGCGATGTTGACGATCGCCTGCGTCATGGCTGCACCACCGTGCCGGCCTTGTATTCGGCGGCGGTGTGCTTGAGGTCGCCGCGCTGCTTCGACAGCATCAGCAGCGCCGTCATCCCCAGTGAGGTCAGCACCAGCAGGATGATAAAGCCGATCAACGGCTTCTGGAACGCCACGGTGAAGATCAGGAGCGCCAGGAAGCCGAGCACCAGCGCGCCGGCAAAGCCCCAGACCACCAGCCAGCCTTCACGGCTGATCGGGTCCATCCGGTCGCCCGGCTGGCCGACCGGGAAACGGCGCGCAAACCAGTAGCGATTGCTCATTGCCCGCGTTCCTTTCGGTAGTCGTAGATCGATTTGACCGGGTCGGTCTTCGCCACCGAAGCCCAGATGAAGAACGAGGCACCGGCGATGGCGAGCACGACGAAGATCGGTGCGCCGACCAGCATCTGGTCCTGCAGGCCGAAATACAGCATGGCGAGGCCGCCGAGGATCAGGCAGCCGATGAAGGTGGCGATTGTCGCGACGCCCTTCCAGCTGAGCGCCACGATGCCGCGGCCCGACTGGCCGACGGGACCGGGGCGATAGCGCGCGAACCAGTACTCGGTCATTTGTCGTCCTCGCCTTCCCAGTAGCCGAAGGGCGAAAACCTCCCCGCGACCGAGAACACTTCGACGGGCTCGTGGTCGTTGCCATGCGCGATATCGACCGCGATACGGCCGCTGTCCGGATACTCGATCACATCGGCCCGGCCATGGTTGGCGAAGGCGATGTAGCGCAGTTCGGCATCGGACGAGTTGATGATCTGGTGCGCCTCGCCCCCAGCCGGCGCGCCGATCAGGTCGCCCGCCTTGATCGGCAGCCGACGATCGCCAACGCGATAGGTTCCCGCGCCGGCAACGATGTAGAAGATCTCGTCATTGCCATGGTGCCGGTGATACGGCCACGCCGTCTTCCCCGCCGGCACGACATGCAGCGTCGCGCCGATCTGCTCCGTGCCAAGCGCACCGTCGATATCACCAAGGGCGACTGCAAAGCGCGGCCCATCGTGGATGGTTCGAGTCGGGATGTCGGCAACGTTGAGGATGTTACGACGCTCGGTCATCAGCCGACGGAACCCTCCAGCGAGATCGAGATCAGCTTCTGGGTCTCGACCATGAACTCCATCGGCAGGTGCTGCAGCACGTCGCGGACGAAGCCGTTGACGATGAGCGCTACCGCTTCCTCTTCGGAGAGGCCGCGCTGCATGCAGTAGAACATCTGGTCGTCGGAGATCTTTGAGGTCGTCGCCTCGTGCTCGAACACCGCCGAGGCGTTGCGGCTCTCGATATAGGGCACGGTGTGGGCGCCGCACTTGTCGCCGATCAGCAGGCTGTCGCACTGGGTGAAGTTGCGGGCGCCCTTGGCCTTGGCATGCGCCGAGACCTGACCACGATAGGTGTTGTCGGAGAAGCCCGCCGCGATGCCTTTGGAGATGATGCGGCTCGTGGTGTTCTTGCCGAGGTGCAGCATCTTGGTGCCGCTATCGACCTGCTGATAGCCGTTCGAGATGGCGATCGAGTAGAACTCGCCGCGGCTGTTGTCGCCACGGAGGATGCAGCTCGGATACTTCCAGGTGATGGCCGAGCCGGTTTCCACCTGCGTCCAGCTGATCTTGGAGTTGTCGCCACGGCAGTCGCCGCGCTTGGTGACGAAATTGTAGACGCCGCCCTTGCCGTCCTTGTCGCCGGGGAACCAGTTCTGGACGGTCGAGTACTTGATCTCGGCGTCCTTCATGGCGACGAGCTCGACCACCGCCGCATGGAGCTGATGCTCGGCGCGTGCGGGCGCGGTGCAGCCCTCGAGGTAGCTCACATAGGAGCCTTCGTCGGCGATCAGCAGGGTGCGCTCGAACTGGCCGGTCTTGGCCTCGTTGATGCGGAAATAGGTCGATAACTCCATCGGGCAGCGGACGCCCTTGGGGATGTAGCAGAACGACCCGTCGGTGAAGACCGCCGAGTTGAGCGTGGCGTAGTAGTTGTCCGACACGGGCACGACCGAGCCGAGATACTGCTTCACGAGGTCGGGGTACTCGCGGATGGCTTCCGAGATGGAGCAGAAGATGATGCCCATCTTGTTGAGCTCGGCGCGGAAGGTGGTCGCAACCGACACCGAGTCGATCACCGCATCCACCGCCACCTTGGGCTGCTCGATGCCGGCCAGCAGCTCGCGCTCCTTCAGCGGCACGCCGAGCTTTTCGTACATCTCGATCAGCGCCGGATCGACCTCGTCGAGGCTCTTGGGCTTATTCGAGCCCTTGGGCGCCGCGTAATAGTACATGTCCTGGAAGTCGATCTGGGGGTAATGCACCTTGGCCCAGGTCGGCTCGGTCATGGTGAGCCAGCGCTTGTAGGCGTCGAGGCGCCACTCGAGCATCCATTCGGGCTCTTCCTTCTTCATCGAAATGAAGCGGATCGTGTCCTCGTTCAGGCCCTTGGGAGCCTTGTCGCTCTCGATGGCCGTCTCGAACCCGTACTTGTATTTCTCGACATCGAGCGCGAGCACCTTTTCGACGGTGTCGTCTACGATCTCTTCCTTCAGGGTCGGGATGTCATAACGGGCCATGGTCTTCTTCCTACGCTGCGACGCGGCGGGCCTTGTGCCGGCCGACCACTTCGCCAAATGCCTTCAGATATGCCTCGACGTCCGCCATCGTGGAGGACCAGCCGAAGCTGATACGCAGTGCGCACTCGCTCAGATCGTCACTGACGCCCATCGCCGCAAGCACGTGCGAGGGGCCAACCTTGCCTGACGAGCAGGCCGAACCCGAGCTCACCGCGATACCGGCGAGGTCGAGCCCCATCATCGCCACCGAGTTCTTGAGCCCGGGTACGGCGAAGTTCGAAACATTGCCGATGCGATCGGTGTCCTCGCCGAAGACGATGAGGTCGGGCGCGATCGCCCGCATGCCGTCCTCGGCCGCCCGCACCAGCTCAGCGGTGTTCGCATTATAGAAGCGCTCGGGGAACGCCACGGTTGCAGCGCCGAACCCGGCAATGGCCGGGGCGTTCTCGGTGCCGCCGCGACGGCCGCTTTCCTGCCCGCCGCCCGGGATGAGCCGCACCTGGTCGGCGTGGCCCTTCATCAGCAGCGCCGCAGCGCCGATGCTGCCGCCGATCTTGTGCGACGAAATCGCCATCAGGTCGGGCGGACGCGAGGCGAATTCGAGCACCATCTTGCCGAAGGCCTGCGCCGCATCGACGAAGAGGAAATGCGGGCTCGGGCCGACCAGCATTTCGATGCGATCGACCGGCTGGATGACGCCCGTCTCGTTGTTGACGAGGTGGATGGCGACCAGCAGCCGCATGCCGACCATATCGGCATCGGCAATGGCGCCCGCGATCTGTTCCACCCTGATCAGCCCATCGGCATCGAGGCCGACGCGCTTCACCGGCAGGCCGGTGGCCTCGGCGGCCTTCAGCACGGCGGTGTGCTCGCCTTCGGAGACGACGATGGCATCGACATTGAACGCCTTGGCGCCGCCGATGATCGCCTGGGTGATGGCCTCGGTTGCGGAACCGGTGAAGACGACCTGGTCGCGCTCGGCGCCCGCAAGCTTCGCCACATCGGCGCGGGCGCGATCGATGATGCCGCGCAGGGCCCGGCCATTGGCGTGTACGGACGAGGGATTACCGACGAGATCAAGCGCGGCGACATGCGCCTCGCGCGCCTCCGGCAGCAGCGGGGCCGAGGCATTATGATCCAGGTAGATCGTCTGTCGCGGCGTCGTCAAAGGAACCAACCCTGGTCTCGAATACCCGCCTGCGACGCCGAGGCGTTCAGAGGGGCCCGAAACAATTCTTGAAATCGGGCGCTCACTTTCTTTAGAAGGAGCGCTCACCAGCAACCGCCAGCGGTTGGAACCACCAATCGCCGCATTCGAAAAACCAGTTTAGAATAATTCGAAACTGGACTTTTCGGCCCATGTTTTAGGGAGCGGCGCACCATTCGTCAAGCCGAGAGACCGGCCCGCGCGTGAGCCATGAGCCGCACGCATGAGACCGGCAGGCCCAAAGAAACGGCGTAGGAACGCGTCATGCCAGAAGTCATCTTCAACGGACCAGAAGGCCGCCTCGAGGGCCGCTACCAGCAGGGCAAGGACGCCAACGCGCCTATTGCGATCGTGCTTCATCCGCATCCGCAGTTCGGCGGGACGATGAACAACCAGATCGTCTACAACCTGTTCTACATGTTCGCGCAGCGCGGCTTTTCGGTGCTGCGCTTCAATTCGCGCGGTGTCGGCCGCTCGCAGGGCCTGTTCGACCACGGCATCGGCGAACTCTCGGACGCCGCCGCGGCGCTCGACTGGCTGCAGTCGCTCAACCGTGAGTCGCGCGGCTGCTGGATCGGCGGCTTCTCGTTCGGCGCCTGGATCGGCATGCAGCTGCTGATGCGGCGCCCTGAGGTCGAGGGCTTCATCTCGGTCTCGCCGCCGGAAAACCTCTACGATTTCTCGTTCCTCGCCCCCTGCCCCTCCTCGGGCCTGATCATCCACGGCGACAAGGACCGCGTCGCGCCGCCGCAGTCGGTGCAGAAGCTGGTCGACAAGCTGAAGACCCAGAAGGGCATCACCATCGAGCAGCAGATCGTGGAGGGGGCCAACCACTTCTACGAAGGCAAGATCGACGAGTTGACCGAGCGTTGCGCCGACTATCTCGACCGGCGCCGCGCGGAAATCGCGGCGGGCAAGGGGCGCTAGGCCATAGAGCGTCCGACCCTCGTCCTTCGACAAGCTCAGGATGAGGGTCTAGCTGGGCTCAGTGTAGCCCTCATGGTGAGCCTGTCGAACCACGAGGGCGTCGCACCGCCCCAGCCCAGAGCCCATCATGGCAGCCAAGTACAAGTCCGATTTTCTCAACGTCCTCGAGCAGCGTGGTTTCATCCACCAGATCTCCGACCCCGAAGGCCTCGACGCCAAGGCGGCCAAGGAGGTCATCACCGGCTATGTCGGGTACGACGCGACCGCGACCTCGATCCATATCGGCAACCTGATCACCGTCACCCTGCTCTACTGGCTGCAGGAAACCGGCCATCGCCCCATTTCGCTGATGGGCGGCGGCACCTCGATGGTGGGCGATCCGACCGGCCGCGAGGCCGAGCGGCAGGTGCTTACGGTAGAAAAGATCAACGCCAACATCGAGAGCATCAAGAAGGTCTACAGCCGCATCCTGCGGTACGGCGACGGCCCGACCGATGCGATCATGGTCAACAATGCCGACTGGCTGCTGAAGCTCAACTATGTCGAGTTCCTGCGCGAGATCGGCCGCTTCTTCTCGGTCAACCGCATGCTGAGCTTCGACTCGGTGAAGATGCGACTCGAACGCGAGCAGTCGCTGACCTTCCTCGAATTCAACTACATGATCATGCAGGGCTACGACTTCACCGTGCTGAACAAGCAGTACGGCGCAGTGCTGCAGATGGGCGGCTCCGACCAGTGGGGCAACATCATCAACGGCGTCGACCTCAGCCACAAGATGGGCGGCGAGCAGCTTTACGCCGTGACGACGCCGCTGCTGACCAAGTCGTCGGGCGAGAAGATGGGCAAGTCGGCCTCGGGCGCCGTCTGGCTCAATGGCGATCTCTTCAGCCCCTACGATTTCTGGCAGTATTTCCGGAACACCGAAGACGCCGACGTGGTGAAGTGGCTCAAGATCTTCACCCGGCTGTCGCTGGACGAGATCGCGAAGATCGGTGCGCTCGGCGGCTCGGAGATCAACGAGGCGAAGAAGATCCTCGCCACGGAAGTGACGGCGATCGTGCATGGTCGCGAAGCTGCCGACCAGGCTGCGGCCACCGCATCGGCGACGTTCGAGGCGGGCTCGCTCGACCTGTCGCTGCCGACGACGGAAGTGTCGAAGGGTGATCTGGCGGCCGGCATCGGCCTCCTCAACGCGCTGGTCCAGGTGGGCCTCGCCGGCTCTAACGGCGAAGCGCGCCGTCACATCCAGTCGGGCGCTGTGCGGGTGAACGACGAGGTGGTCTCCGACGACCGCCTGACCCTCGGCACCGCGGCGCTTCTGCCGGAAGGCGTTGTCAAGCTCTCGGTCGGCAAGAAGAAGCACGCACTGCTGAAGCCGGTCTGATCAGTCGGATTGAAGCCCGGCACCTCGCAGGGCACGCTCCCAATCCTGCCCGCCATAAAAGACCCGCGTCACGATGATGCGGGTTTTTTCTACACGGTAGGCGATCATGATGCGTCGCTCGAAGCCAATGACGCGCAGTTCGGAGCCGTCCGCCTCGAAAGCACGCCCGGCACCCGAGGCGTCGGATAGCCCCGCCACCTTGGTCTTGATCCGTTGCACGTAGCGCTTGGCGGTCACCGGGGCGCCGGCTTCGGTTATCCAGCGGCCGATCTTGGCCAGGTCGGTGAGCGCGGTTCGCGCTATGACGACGCGGCGGCTCATGCCGAACGCTTCTCGAGCGCGTCGATCTCCGCCATGATTTCGTCGAACGCCTCATCGAGGTCGAGCAAATCTTCCTCGCCGGCGTCGATCCGCTGCAGCGTCGGCAGCACCTCTTCCCGAATCCACTGCTGAATCGTGGCCTCGTCTTCCTGAAGACCGCGCAGACCCTCGCGGATCACCTCGCTCCCGGAGACATAGCCGCCAGATTCGACTCTCGCGTCGATAAAGGCGGCCTGCTCTTCGGTCAGGCTGAAGGTTCGTTTGACGACTTTGGGCATGGCTGACCTCCGTGGTGGAGGTCAGCCTAGCATGCGGTATGACGAATTCATACCGTCAGCGGGTCACCAGCACCGGGATATTGGTGTGGGCCAGCACATTGTTGGTCTGGCTCCCGAGCAGCAGGCGGTTGAGGCCGCGGCGGCCGTGGGAACCCATGACGATCAGTTCGGCGTCGATCTGGGCCGCCGTGGCGACGACGCCTTCGGCGGCAAAGCTGTTGTCGACGAGCACGATCTTGGCGGTAATGCCCTGATCGGCCGCGCGCTTGGCGGCGCGTTCGAGCAGTTCGCGGGCGGCCTTATCCTGCGCTTCGATCAACTCTGGGATGGGGTCGACGACCCCGCCGGCAACCGTGGCGTAGCCGCCGCCGATGACCGTGGCGGGCTCGGTGACGGTGACAATAGTCACCTCGGAGCCGGCGAGCTTGGCCAATTGCAGGGCGTGGTCAAGGGCCCGGTCGGCGAGATCAGAACCATCTGTGGCAATGAGAATTCGTGCATACATAGCGCACCTCCGCATCAAGATGTGGGGGTTGTGGCAGCCCGCGCCAACCCCAGCCTTGATCGAGGTCAAATAGGCTAAAGGTGTTATTCGACCCGCGGAATTTCCTTGGCGCGGTACTCGAACATGCGCCGGAATGCGCCGGGCACCAGGGCCGACATCGGGTTGATCTTGAAGTCAGGCTTGTCGAGCGGCCCCTTGATCGCGAACGTCACGCCGAACAGACCCTCATTGTCGCGGCCGGCGAGAGGCCCGAGCAGCTTGGAGAAGGCGTTGTTGAGTCCGAATAGCGGCACATAGGTGCCGGTGATGTCGTAGCGCTTCTCGTCGGTGTAGATGAAGCCGCGCGCCGTGCCGCCCACCGTGTCGCCGGCCAGCACGGCGTCAGTGATCTCCACCCGGTCCTTGCGGCGGATGAAATCTACCTCGCCCGAGCGGAAGGCCAGCTTGCCGGACTTCGCCACCATCTGTTGCGATTCCCGGTGGTTGCCCATGATCTTGCTGACGTTCTGCTCGTTGACGAAGGCGAAGTTCTTGAGTGTGAACTGGCCGCTGTCGAGCTTCTCATCATCGACCGTCTGCACCACGAGGCTGCCTTCGCCGCCTTCGACATTGGGGTAGATGTTCATTAGCCGCAGCAGGGTGCCGAGGTCGTTGAACGCCACCGACATCACTTTGCCGTCCGGCATCTGGTTGGTGGTCACCGACACGCTGCGGTCACCACCGAGATTGGCCTGGAGGTTCACCTTGCGCAGGTCCGAGCCCTTGAGGGCCAGGTCGAGATTCACGTTGAAGGCCGTGGTCTTGTAGAAGCCGAGCGCGCGCTTGAGCTCGATATCGGCGACGATGCTGGTGTTGACCGCCGTCGCCGTCGGCCCGCCGGTCGAATCGCCCGAGAGGCTGAAGAAGCGCTGCAGCATGGGCTTCAGGTCGAGCTGGTTACCGCGCAGGGTCAGCTGGTAGCCGCCATCGATCGGCTTCAGGTTCAGCTGTGCGTCGTCGCCGTTCGACAGCGCGAAACGGGTAAACTGGGCCTCCTGCAGCCCCTTCTTGAGGTCAGCCGTTACCGACCCCTCGAGCGACACCGTGCCGAAGCCGACATCGATCTGGCTGACCTCCGCCGTTTCGCCGTCGAGCTTGATCACTGCCTTGGCGGAGCCCGCAGCGCCCTTCGCCTTGGTGATCCCGAGATCCTTGATGGTCAGCCCGGCATTGCCGAGATCGGCCGCCACCTGGATGGTGCCATCCGGCATGGGCTTGGCTGCCACTTTCACCGAGCCCGAGAAGAACTGCGAGGCATCGAAGCCGAATTTCTTCAGGTCGGAATTGTCGAAGGTGGCGCTCAGTTGCACATCGGGCGGCGGCGCGTCCTTTTCGAGCTTGCCCTCGACCGACAGGTCGGCGCCGACGCCGTCGATCGCCGTTTGGCCAGTCACCTTGTAGCCGGCCTGCGAGACGACGAAGGACAGCTGGGTGTCGCCGACTGTGTGGCCCATCAACGGCGCGGTGGAGCCGAGATCCTGCCCGATGCCGTTGATGGCGTAGTCGAGCCGCTTGTTGGCGCCCGTCGCCTTGTCGTTGACGATCGTCGCCACCAGCGACAGCGAGACGTTGCCGTTGATGGTGTTGATGTCGATCGGCAGCGCGGTGGATTTCAGCATGTCTGGCTGCTGCGTCTTCGCCAGATCGATCAGCGCCGGGATGCCGCTCGAGAGGTCGCCGGAGATTTCATAGATCACATCGCTCGGCGCGGCCGGGTCGGAGCTGATGACGAATGCCACGTTGGCAAGCCCGATATTGCCCTTGGCGGTCGGCACCGTGGCGCCGGTCGCCGACATGGTGATGTCGGCGTCGCGCAGCGTCAGCTTGGTTTCGCCGTCGAGCGTCACCGGCTCCATCGTGTCGGTCGGCTTGATCTTCACGCCCTCGCCGACGATGTCGATCGACATGTAGCCGGGCGGTAGCGGCTCCTGCTCGCCCGAGCCCGTCATGTTGATCGCGCCGACCGGGAAGTTGTAGTGCATCGACGACTTCTTGAGCTTGCCGGCGACGACGTTCTTCACGAACCATTTGCGCGCGTCCGCTGCCATCATCGGTGGCCAGACGCGCTTCAGGTCGTCGGCGCTGATCCCGTCGCCCGCTACATCCAACTTGAAGCCGATGCCGTCGAGCAGCATGTCGATGCGGCCCTTGGCGGCGATGACGCTGCCATCGTCCTTCTTGATCTGGAAATCGTCGATGCCGGTCGCCCCGTAGAGCGGCGCCGACCAGGCGACGAGACTCATCTCGCTGAACGGCTTTTCGGGCGGACCGAGGTCGGAGGTGAGCGAAATATCGTGCCCCGTCACCGCGATACTGACGATGGGCCCATATTGCGGATCGAGCCCCAGCACGAAGGTGCCGCCCACCACGGCCGAGTTGGTGCCCACGGTCACCGTGGTGTCGGCCATGGTGAACTGGCCGGCGACGGGATCCCACTTCACCTCGGCGATCGAGGTGACGATCGGCACATAGGTGTTGTCCGGCATCTTCACGTCCATGCCGGTCATGTCCATGTGGAAGAGGCCGTCCGTGACGGTCTTCTTGACCGTATCGAAGCCGATATCCATGGAGACCGCCATGGTGCCGACCACGGTCGCGGCCGCCGACTTATCGCCCACCATCGGCGAGAAGGCGCCGGGGTCGAAATTGGTGATCGAGGCCTGGATGCGGGCAACCGGGTCGCCCTCGTTGGTCACCCAGTCGACGCTGCCATTCATCACCGTCCCGTTGAAACTGGCTGAGAAGCTGCCCGAGGCCGATTTCGCATCGGGGCTGGGCGCGATCTCGAGGTTGATGTCCTTGAAGGTGCGGAACACGCCATAGAGCGCGTCGTTCATGTCGAGCGTGCCGTCGCGCACCACGAGCTTGGAGAAATTGCCGGCCTTGGCCTGGGCGATAATGCCGGCAATGCCGTTGCCGGCGGCCTCCATGTTGTAGATCAGCCAGTCATTATCCGAGCGGATGCCGAGCTTGGGGTCGGGCACGACGCCGCGCACATCCATGCCCTCGGACGAAATGTTGAGCTCGGGGAACTGGTCCTGCCCCTCGATCACCCGCACCGTGCGGCTGCCATCGGGCTCGTCGACAAGCTCGAATTTGGCGAGGCGCGGCCCGAACAGGTCCTGGTTCACCTGGAGGTGCGGGCCGACGATGGTGACGGTGGCGCCGGGCTGCCCGACAATGGCGCGGATGGGCGAGAAGCCGACCTCGAGCGCCTCCATGCTCACGGTGCCGCCCGTCTTCACGTCGGTATAGGTCACCGGCGAAAAGCGGATGACCGGCCAGACGAAGCCTTCGAGCGCCAGCGCCATGTCGCCCAACTCGAGCTGGCTGCCGGCGGGCATGGAGCCCAGCACGACATTACGCACCTGCGAGGAAACGAAGGGCAGCGGAATGGGCGTGATCAGCAGCACGGCATAAAGCAGCACCAGCACAATGACCGGTGCGGCCACCACTGCCGTGGCTATCCTACCCAGGATGCGCCATGCCGAGCGCTTGCGGAGCTTGGTGCCAGGAGCGGGAGTAGGTTTCACTGCTTTCCGACTTGAGACTGCCCGGGTCGCCACCCTATTCTAGAATCAACCCGAGCAGCGCTTCACCTGCCCGATGATACCGGCTGGAATATGGCACCAAAACCCCTCGGCGCCACAGTTTTCGGCCCTTTCCGCGTGGATTTTCTCATGCCCGTTCCCGCCATCGGCGCCCCTGCCCCAGACTTCGAACTGACCACCGACGCCTACGAGAAGTTCCGCCTGAGCCGCAATCTGGGGCGTCCGGTGGTGCTCTACTTCTACCCGCAGGACGATACGGAAGGCTGTACGCTCGAAAACATCGAGTTCACCGATCTGATGCCGGAGTTCAAGAAGCTCAAGGCGGTCGTCGTCGGCATCTCGCCCGATATGGTCGAAAAGCACTGCACCTTTCGCGACAAGTACAATCTCGGCGTCCCGCTCGCGGCGGACCCCGACCATGCGGTGATCGACGCTTACGGGCTGTGGCAGCTCAAGAAGCTCTGGGGCGTCGAGTATATGGGGGTGAAGCGCGCCACGGTGGTGATCGATGCCGAAGGCAAGGTCGCTGCCGTGCTGCTCGCCACCCGCATCAAGGGGCATGCCGCCAAGGTGCTGGAATCGGTCCGCGCCCTCGCCGGCCCTACGCGCAAACCCGCGAAACCACGCGTAAAGGCCTGATACCGGCCACTTTTGCGGCTTGTTAACCTTACCGGACCATTATCGGTCGCCAGTAGAAGTGGCGTACCGGAGTTGCGGTCGTGCGTGTCAAGGCGAATGCCCAGAGGCCCCCGGCCAAGGTCTTCAGTCGAGCCAGCAAACCGGCCCGGCCGACGAAGCCGAAGGGTCCTGGCATTCGCCCAGCGCTGTTCTACGGCCTCTTCGGCGGCCTGCTCGCCACCAATGCCCTCACCCTCGTCGCCTTCCTGATGGCGCCCGATATTTCCGGGCTGATGAACGGCCAGAACGAAGTCGTCGTCGCGGCCTACGAGGACCGCATCGCCCAGCTGCGGGTCGAGGTCGACCGCCTGCATTCGCGGCACTTCGCCCAAGCCGGCGACATCAACCTGCAATTGCAGGAGCTGAGCCAGCAGCAGGAAGTGCTGCTGGAGCAGCACCAACTGGTGAAGCAGCTCGCCGACAAGGCTGCCGAGCTCGGTATCGACACCGCCTCGCTGCCCAAGACTGACGACACCACGGATGACAGCACCGGCGATTCCGCCGCCCTGACCCCGGCTGCGCTCACCTCCGTCGAGCCTGATGCCGACAAGATCGCCGCCGTCAGTGCCGACATGACCCGGATGATGGACGAAAGCCGGCTGGCGCTCGCCGGCCTCGCCGAATCCGCCACCGAGTCGACCGACTCCATCCTCGGCGAGCTCCATGGCCTCGGCATCAAGCCGAAAATGCCCGACAACCTCGATGACGGCGTCGGCGGCCCCTACCTGCCGCCCGTCGATGGCCCTGACGCCGACTCGATCGTCGACGACGCCAACGACGTCTACCTCGCCCTCGCCCGCTTCCAGGCAGCGCGGACCGCGGTCGATCTCGCGCCCGTCCACAAGCCGCTACTGGGCATCACCCGCATCAGCTCGGGCTTCGGCAACCGCACCGACCCCTTCACCGGCACCCGCGCTTACCATGCCGGCATCGATTTCCCTGCCCCGAGCGGTACCACGGTGATGAGCGCCGGCTACGGCAAGGTGACCTTCGTCGGGCAGAAATCCGGCTACGGCAACGTGGTCGAAATCACCCACGCCGCCGGGCTCGTGACACGATACGGCCACCTCAGCGCCTTCCTCGTCAAGGAAGGCCAGATCGTCAACGCCGGCACGCCCATCGCCAAGGTGGGCTCCACCGGCCGCTCCACCGGACCGCACCTTCATTTCGAGGTGCGCGCCAAGGATCAGGCCGTCGATCCGGGCAAATATCTCGCGGCGGGCCGGCGACTTGCGCCTTATCTCGGCGCCTGAGCCCGAAATCCGGGTCACCACGTACTGTGGCAAATCAGCCATGCATTAAGGTCGTTGCGGATAGTTGTTCTGGTTTTTCCCGAAGCACGGGTCTAGTTTCCCGCAACCATGCTGATGACCTCAGACATCCCGACTATGCTGCGGCTGCACCGCGCGATGTTCCTGGCGCGCGAGATCGATCGCGTCGAGCAGGACCTCGTGAAACAGGGGCTCGCCCACTTCCACGTCTCCGGCGCCGGCCACGAATCGACGGCCCTCGTTGCCGATTACCTCGGCCCGCAGGACTGGCTGCACCTCCACTATCGCGATAAGGCGCTGCTGGTGGCGCGCGGCCTGCCGGTCGTCGAGTTCTTCCGCGGCCTCCTCGCCACCGGTCCGTCGCACTCGGCCGGGCGGCAGATGAGCGCGCATTTTTCGGCCCGCCACCTCAACGTCGCCTCGATGGTCGGCCCGGTGGGCAACAATGCGCTCCACGCCGTCGGCAACGCCCAGGCGGTGAAATTCCACCCCGAAGCCCCGGTGGTGATCTGCTGCGTCGGTGATGGCACCACCCAGCAGGGCGAGTTCCTCGAAGCCGTCGCCGAAGCGGTGCGCACCGAGGCGCCGGTAGTGTTCGTGATCCAGAACAACCGCTGGTCCATCTCCACCAAGACGCCGGGCCAGACCTTCTTCGACCTGCCCAACGGCGAGGCCGACAGCTTCTTCGGCTTGCCGATCCGCCGCGTCGACGGCGTCGATCTCGGCGCCACGCGCGCTGCCTTCGAGGCCGCGATCACCGAGACTCGCGCCAGCCGCGCCCCGACCCTGCTGCTGATGGACCTCGAGCGGCTGTCGGACCACACGAACGCCGACGACCAGTCGATCTACCGCACGGCCGACGACATCCGTTCGGGCAGCGGGCGCGACCCACTCGAGGCCATCCGTCAGGCGCTGCGCGAGTCGCAGATGGGCGACACGGCCCTCGTGCAGCTCGAAACCCAGCTGATCGCCGAGGTAGCCGCAGCCGCCAACGAAGCGCGCGGCGAGCCCTCGCCGACGACGGCCGGCACCGCCAAGGCGCCCTACCCCGCCGAGTTCGCCACGCACCGCGAGTATCGCGGCGACGCGGCGGCCCCGGTCCTCACCATGCGCGAGGCGCTGAACCGCGTGCTGCGCGACCAGCTCGCCGCCAACCGCGACGTCACCCTGCTCGGGCAGGACATCGAGGATCCCAAGGGCGACGTGTTCGGCGTCACCCGCGGCCTCTCGACGGCCTTCCCCGGCCGCGTCCGCAACGCGCCGCTGTCGGAATCGACGATTGTGGGCACCTCGATTGGCCGGGCTCTCTCAGGCCAGCGGCCTGTCGCTTTCCTGCAATTCGCCGACTTCCTGCCGCTCGCCTTCAACCAGATCGTCTCCGAACTCGGTTCGATGTTCTGGCGCACCGATGGCGCGTGGCAGAGCCCGGTGATCCTGATGATCAGCTGCGGCGGCTACAAGGCCGGCCTCGGCCCGTTCCACGCCCAGACCTTCGAGTCGGTGCTGGCCCATGTGCCGGGCATCGACGTGGTGATGCCGTCTTCGGCCGGCGACGCCGCGGGCCTCCTGAACGCGGCCTTCCAGTCGCCGCGCCCGACGGTGTTCCTCTATCCCAAGAGCCTCCTCAATATCGGCGACCGCCGGACCTCGGACGATACCGCCGAGCAGTTCGTGGCGCCGGGCCGCGCCCGCATCGCCGTGGGCGGCAACGAGTTGACGCTCGTCACCTGGGGCAACCCGCTGACCCAGAGCCTCCTCGCCAACGAGACGCTGACCAAGGCCGGCGCCTCGCTCGACGTGATCGACCTGCGCTCGATCTCGCCCTGGGACGAGGACGCGGTGCTCCGCTCGGTGCGCCGCACCGGCAAGCTGCTGGTCGTGCACGAGGACAACCACACCGCCGGCTTCGGCGCCGAAGTGATGGCGACGGTGATGGAAAAGGCCGGCGTGCCGGTCGCCGCCAAGCGCATCACGCGCGATGACATCCACGTGCCGTTCCACTTCGAGCGGCAGATCGAGACCCTGCCCTCCTACCGCCGCATCATGGAAGCCGCCGCCGAGCTGCTCGGCTTCGACCTCGAATGGGAAGTCGAGAAGGCATCCGACGGCCCGACGCCGATCGCAGCCATCGGCTCCGGCCCGGCCGACGACGAAGTCGAGATCGTCGAGCTGATGGTGAAGCCCGGCGACATGATCAAGACCGGCGACCTCGTCGCCGTCGTCGAGGCCACCAAGGCCGCCGTCGACGTGCAGGCGACCGTGACCGGCAAAGTGCTGTCGATCGCCGTGGCGCTGCGCGACAAGGTGCCGGTTGGCGCTCCGCTGATCTATGTCGAGGCGGATCCGGCTTCGCTGAAACGTCAGACGACGGTTACGGCTGAGCGCATCGACAAGGCAATTCTGAAGCGCCGCCAGGTGCTTGCGGCTCCGGCCGTTGGCGGGCGCGCCGCGGTTTCCGTGGGTGTCGCCGGCATCGCCGGGGTGCAGGGCGGTCGCAAGATCAATAATGCCGACCTCAAGGGCAACTGGCAGACCCGCGACGCGGCGGACATCGTCAAGCTCACCGGCATCGAGAGCCGCCGCTGGGTGGTGCCGGGCGAGACGGTGTTCTCGCTCGCGACCACGGCGACGCGGAAGCTGCTGGACGAGCAGCAGCTGTCGATCGACGACATCGATCTGGTGATCGCCGCTACCGGCACGCCCGACATGATCACCCCGTCGCTCGCCTCACGCGTTGCCGATGCGATGACCGATGGCAGCCGGGCGAGCCTCCCGACCTACGATATCAACGCGGCGTGCTCGGGCTATCTCTATGCCCTTGCCAATGCGCGCGATTACGTCACCAACAACCCGCATGCCCGCGTGCTGGTGGTGACCTCGGAAGTGCTGTCGCCTCTGCTCGATCAGAACGACTTCAACACGGCCGTTCTCTTCGCCGACGCCGCCACTGCATCGCTGGTGCAGGCAGCCAATGGCGATCGCGCCCCGCTCTTCACCTACGCACAGCCGACGATTGCCGGCGCTCCCGAGCCCGGTGAGCTGCTGAGCGTGCCGCGCGCTGGCGAGGGCTACATCAAGATGAACGGCCGCGAAGTGTTTGCCGACGCGGTTCGTGCCATGACGGCGACGCTGACAAGTGCCTGTGCGGCCGAGGGCATTTCGATGGACGACATCGACCTCATGGTGCCGCACCAGGCCAACCAGCGGATCATCGACGCCATCGCCCGCCGCTCCGGCCGTCCGGCCCATTCCATCATCCGGACGATGGGCAATACCAGCTCGTCCACCATCCCGATGGCCCTGATGGACGCGATGCCGATCACCAAGCCCGGCCAGAAGCTCGGTCTCGTGGCGTTCGGCGGCGGCATCACCTACGCGGCGGCCATCGCGACAGTCGCCGGCAAGTAGCCGCGTTGATGAATGGATTTTCGAGCGTTCCTCGAACGCCGATGAACGGCTTCTGCCGTCCAATCAGCACGCTCTGTTGTCCAGGAACATGAACTCCGTCTGACGCGTCCCTGAATGCGAAAGGGCGCCGAAGCGCCCTTTGTGAATGCGGATGAACGGAGCTTTTACGGCTCGCCTTCATCGCCCTCGTTGCCTTCGGGGCCGGTGAGGAGCGCTTCCGAGAGGATGCCCGAGCTTTCGCGGACGCCTTTCTCGATGATGTCGGCCACTGCCGGGTTGTCCTTGAGGAACTGGCGCGAATTCTCGCGGCCCTGGCCGAGGCGCTGGCTGTCGAAGGAGAACCAGGCGCCGGACTTCTCGACGATGCCTGACTTGACGCCCAGGTCGAGCAGTTCACCGGTCTTGGAGATGCCTTCGCCGTACATGATGTCGAACTCGACCTGGCGGAACGGCGGGGCGAGCTTGTTCTTGACCACCTTGACGCGGGTCTGGTTGCCGATGACTTCCTCGCGCTCCTTGATGGAGCCGATGCGGCGAATGTCGAGGCGGACCGAGGAATAGAACTTCAGCGCGTTGCCGCCCGTCGTGGTTTCGGGCGAACCGTACATCACGCCGATCTTCATGCGGATCTGGTTGATGAAGATCACCATGGCCTTCGACTTGGAGATCGAGCCGGTGAGCTTGCGCATGGCCTGGCTCATCAGGCGGGCCTGGAGACCCGGCATGGAATCGCCCATCTCGCCTTCGAGTTCGGCCTTGGGGGTGAGCGCCGCCACCGAGTCGACCACGAGCACGTCGATGGCGCCCGAGCGCACCAGCGTGTCGGCGATCTCAAGGGCCTGCTCGCCGGTATCGGGCTGCGAAATCAGCAGCTCATCGACCTTCACGCCGAGCTTCTTGGCATAGACGACATCAAGGGCATGCTCGGCGTCGATGAAGGCGGCAATGCCACCATTCTTCTGCGCCTCAGCGACGACGTGGAGGGCCAGCGTCGTCTTGCCCGAGCTTTCCGGCCCGAACACTTCGACGATACGGCCGCGCGGCAGGCCGCCAATGCCCAGTGCAATATCGAGACCGAGAGAACCGGTGGAGATCGCTTCGACCTGCTGGATGGCGTTCTCGCCAAACTTCATGATCGAGCCCTTGCCGAAATTCCGCTCGATCTGGCTCAGCGCCGCAGCGAGAGCTTTATCCTTGTCCATCGATCCCTCAATCACACGCAGCGGCGCAGCAGCAGCCATATCCGGTCTCCCTTATTCCACTTCGGCCTGCCCCGTGCAAACCGAACCGATGTCCATCGAACGTACCCATTCTGTTCTCATTTCGTTTCCAAATCGTCAAGCGCAAAATCGTGGAGAAAGGCGGCCCGCCATCAGTTTTCCGACTCACCTGAGGCACAGCAATGTGCGTAGAACAAAGTGTAAACAGATCGCAGCACGACGAATCGGGCTAACTCGTCCGACGAACCCTTCAGCCATCCGGATTCCGGCATGACCGACGACGATCGACATCGAGGACAGCGGCGCGGCCAGGTAAAGGAGATCACCTCGGTAGCGAACCCGATCATCAAGGAGTTGAAGGGCCTCACCAGCAAGAAAGACCGCGAGGCGAGCGGGACGTTCCTAGCCGAGGGCATCGGCTTCGTGCTCGAGGCGCTGGCGCGCGGCTGGCTGCTCGTCACCCTCGTCTACGCCAAGGCGATGAAGGGCGACCGGCAGGTGGACGAGGCTTCGGCCAAGGCCCTGTCTACCGGCGCGCAGGTGCTGGAGGTGAGCGAGGCGGTGCTCGGCTCGATCACGCGGCGCGACAACCCGCAGGCGGTGATCGGCGTGTTCGAGCAGCGCTGGGTCGGGCTCGATGCCTTGAGGCCCGGCAAGGATGAGACGCTGGTGGCGCTCGACCGGGTGCGCGACCCGGGCAATCTCGGCACCATCATCCGCACGGCCGATGCCGCTGGAGCGTCAGGCGTGATCCTCGTCGGCGACTGCACGGACCCGTTCGCGCTCGAAACGGTACGCGCCTCGATGGGTTCGGTGCTGGCCATGCCGCTGGCGCGATGCAGCGCCGAGGAGTTCCTCGCCTGGCAGACGCGTTCGGGTGCGCAGGTGGTCGCCACGCATCTCAAGGGCGCGGTCGACTATCGCAGCGTCGATTACGCCCGGAAGCCGACTGTCCTGCTCATGGGCAACGAGCAATCGGGCCTGCCGGACAGCCTCGCCGATGCTGCTGACCAGCGGGTGCGCATCCCGCAGCAAGGCAGTGCAGAATCGCTCAATCTGGCGATCGCAACCGCCGTGATGCTTTTCGAAGCGCGCGGGCATCTGCTGAAGTTGGACGTCCGACGATGAGGGGGCGGCAAAGTCTGATCTACATCCAAAATCCGAATGCATTCGATTGGCGGCTCCGCTATACGCCTTGGCCAAATCCAGGGAGCAACACATGCATCTGATCCAGTTCACCGACGCGGCCGGCAAGCGCGCCGTGGGCGCGACCGAAGGCGGCGTCACCAAGGTGGTGACCGGCGCCACCAGCGTCTACGCCCTGGCGATCGAAGCCGCCGATAGCGGCAAGTCGCTGGCCGACGTCGTCGGGGCCAAGGGGCTCGGCGCTACGGTGGACCGCGCGGCGCTGGCCCGTGACGGCAAGCTGCTCGCCCCGATCGACCATCCCGATGCGGCGCACCTCCATGTCACGGGCACCGGCCTCACCCATCTGGGCTCGGCCTCGACCCGCGACGCCATGCACAAGTCGGATGCGGCTGCGGCCGAGGCGCCGCTGACGGACTCGATGAAGATGTTCCGCATGGGCCTCGAAGGCGGCAAGCCGAAGCCGGGCGAAGTGGGCGTGCAGCCCGAGTGGTTCTACAAAGGCAATGGCTTCGCGGTTGCGGCGCCGGGCGCGCCGATCCCGTCCCCGGCTTTCGCCAAGGACGCGGGCGAGGAGCCCGAGATCGCCGGCATCTACGTCATCGGCAAGAACGGCCAGCCGTTCCGCGTCGGTTTCGCCATCGGCAACGAGTTCTCGGACCACGTGACCGAGCGCGTGAACTACCTGTTCCTCGCGCATAGCAAGCTCCGCTTCTGCTCCTTCGGGCCCGAGCTGCGCACAGGCGAGCTGCCGCGCAAGGTCGAGGGCAAGTCGCGCATCCTCCGCGACGGCAAGGTGATCTGGGAGAAGCCGTTCCTTTCGGGTGAGGACTATATGAGCCACACCATCGCGAACCTCGAATATCACCACTTCAAGTATGCGCTGTTCCGCCAGCCGGGCGACGTGCATGTCCACATGTTCGGCACGGCGACGCTGAGCTTTGCTGACGGCATCAAGACCGTGCCGGGCGATGTCTTCGAGATCGAAGAAAGCCAGTTCGGCCTGCCGCTGCGCAATTCGGTGGCATGGGACGCCGCCGAAACGGTGACCGTAACGCAGCTCTGATTTTCACGCGGCGCCGCTGCCTGAGCAGGAACGGCGCCGCGTCTCGACTATCCCGCATTCCGTCGCAAGACGAAGGTGTCGCCCACGTTCGTGCAATAATGACGGGCGATTGGGAAATGCGGTCGCGCGAACGCACAGCTTTCCTAATACTTCGGGCGAATAGCATTCGGTCTCAGGCCACGGCAACATGCGTACATGGCCAGTTACAATCAGTGACGTGGCCGCCGTAAACTGAGCGGGGTGCAGTTCACCCCCTGTTAGCCATTCCGCACATCTGCGGCGTGGCGCTGGCATTTTTGCCTCACCCCCACCGTGATTTTGGGTATTTTGCGCGCGCCTCGACCTGGGTGCGTTCCACGCAAACGCATTTGGCCCGGGCGGGCATTCAGCCATCAGGGGGACGACCGGCGCGCGGTGAATGGGAGCATTCGCGTCATTCAAACTGATTGCGAGAGGCCTTCCCATGATTACCGTTTCCAACTCGACCTCCGCGGCCGAGCTGCAAGCCATTATTGACGCCGCTCCCGCCGGCGAAACTGTCGTGCTCGGCGCCGGGCATTTTACCTTCGACCGCACCGTGGTGATTGACCGGGACGATATTGCCGTCACCGGCACGGGTTCGGACGTGACCACGATCGACCTGATCGGCAACGCGCGCGCCGGCGGCGCCTTCCAGATTGGCAGCGCCATCGACGAGCCGAATTACGGCACCGAGTTCAGCCTGAGCGAGGATGCCAGCGAAGGCTCGATGTACCTGCATCTCGCGGACACCACGGGGCTGCAGGCCGGCGACTATCTCTGGATCGAGATGCCGAACACCGACGCGTATCTCGACTCGCTCGGCGACACTGAGTGGCGTGAGGACAAGCCGCTCCGAACCTCGATGGTGGAAGTCGCCTCGGTGCAGGGTGGCACGGTGCGGCTCGTCAACGGGCTCGCCTTCGATTTCGACGGCACCACCACCGTCAAGCAGATCGAGGTGGCCGAGAATGTGCGGCTCGGCGGGTTTACGGTGAACTCGGGGCTGGCCGATCCGGATCCGGCCAACTTCACCAATGTCGAGGGCTCGTTCGACCGATCGAATGTCATCTCCACCTCTGCGGCGGCCTACACGAAGCTCTTCGACATCGACGTGCAGAACGCGCCGTCCAACGGCTTCACCTTCGCGCAGACCATCTTCCTCGAGGCCTCGAACCTGTCGGTCGAGGGCGCGCTGAACAAGGGCGATGGCGGCAATGGCTACGCCTTCCAGCTGCGCGCGCTCTATGACAGCAACCTCGTGGGGCTCGAGGCCTTCGACACCCGCCATGCCGTGCTGTTCGCGAGCTGGACCAGCGAGGCCAACAACACGATTTCGGTGCGTGAGACCAATCGCGACATCAACTTCCACGGTGGCGACGACCATGACAACGTGGTCGAGGTGCTGAGCTCGGTGCGCGACGCGACCGAGGCGACCTACCTCTCGCCGACCCTGTTCGTGAACACCGGCACCGATTACGGCGCGCCCACCAACATGGACACCAACACCGTCACCTTCCGCGAAGTGTCGGGCACCACCAAGGGCGAGGTGCTGATCGCCGACGCGCATGGCGCCGCGTTCTACGCCAATTCAGGGCCGGATACGCTCGTGGGCGGCGCCGGTAACGACCAGCTCTATGCCGAAAAGGGCGACGACGTGGTCTATGGCTCCGGCGGCAACGACGTGATCGATGGCGGCCTCGGCACGCAGGACGTGCTGCAATATACCGGCGACCGCGACGAGTTCGTGCTGACGCGCGACTGGAACGGGCGGCTCGTGGTCCACAAGCCCGATGGCGGCTACGACATCGTGGGCGGGGTCGAGGCGCTGCGCTTTGCCGACGGCACGGTGTCGGTGGCGACGCTGAAGGACCTGCCGCACACCTATTTCGGCACCGACGATGCCGACTACATCACCGTGCAATCGAGCCAGGACGTGGTGCTTTCGGGGGGCGGCTACGACCGGATCGCCTCGGCCGTGACCTTCACGCTCGGTGCCGGCAACGAGGCGCTGGAACTGACCGGCACGGCGGCGGTGAACGGTTTTGGCAACGCGCTCGACAACACGTTCACCGGCAACGATGCGGCCAACCAGCTGTTCGGCTTTGCCGGCGACGACCGCTTCTTCGCCCGTGGCGGCAATGACGTGCTCTCGGGCGGCGACGGCAATGACGAGCTCTACGGCCAGGCCGGCAATGACCGGCTGTTCGGCGGCGACGGCGCGGACCTGCTGAATGGCGGCGCAGGGGCGGACACGTTCGTCTTTTCGCACGGGCTCGACACGGTGCAGGATTTCTCGCAGCGCTCGGGCGACCGGGTGGATATCGGGCTCACCGGCTACAGCGCGGCGGGGTTCTTCTCAGCCTTCGAGGCGGCGGCCAACACCACCGGCGACACGCTCGCGGCGCTGGGGGTGGATGTCGACACTTCGGCCACGGGTGTCTCGATCCGGGCGCTCGATGCCGATGGGCATGAGCTCTCGATCACGCTGACCGGCGCGAGCATCACGCAACTGCTCGCCAACGACGACTGGCTCATCTGACAGTACACGGATTGGGTGGCCGCAGGTCGAGCCTGCGGCTGCTCAGTGGCTTGTCCGGCCGCAACTGACATGTCAGTGTCCGCCGCCGTTGCTCAGGGGAGGATCACATGCAGAGTTTCAAGAGGCGCAAGGTCGGCCGGACCAGCCTCGAATTCACCGAGCTCGGGCTCGGCAGCGCCACCCTCGCCGGCATGAACGGCGTCGATGTTCCCGACGACGTGGCACGCGGGCTGGTGAGCGCCGCGCTCGATGCCAATATCGGTTACTACGACACCGCGCCGCATTACGGTTTCGGCCGCGCCGAGCACCTGATGGGCGACGCCCTGCGCTACCGGCACAATGGCGCCGCCATCTCCACCAAGGTGGGCCGCATGCTGAAGCCGGTGCGTTCCGACGCCGAGCGCACCGTGGAGCACCCGTGGACGCGGCCGTTCCCGTTCGAGATCGTCTACAATTACGGTTACGACGCCATCATGCGCTCGTATGAGGACAGCCTGCAGCGCATGGGGCTCGGCCATGTCGAAGTGCTGCTGGTGCACGATATCGGCGTCCAGACCCACGGCGAAGAGGGCAACAGGAAGCACTGGTCCGACCTCGCGAGTGGCGGCTACAAGGCGCTCGACGAGCTGCGCCGCACGGGCGCGGTGAAGGCGATCGGGCTCGGCGTCAACGAGGTGCCGGTGCTGCTCTCGGCCTTCGATATCGGCGACTGGGACGTGTTCCTCCTCGCCAACCGCTACAACCTGATCGAGCAGACCCCGCTCGACGCGCTCTTTCCCAAGGCCGCCGAACGCGGCACCTCGGTGATCGCCGCCGGGCCCTTTGCTGCTGGCGTACTCGCCGGTACGGACGTCTGGGGCCCCGCCAACGGCGCCTACCAGAAAGCCCCGCCGCACATCGTCGAAAAAGTCGCGAAACTCCGCGCCGTCGCCGACACCCACGGCATCCCGCTAGGCGCCGCCGCCCTGCAGTTCGGCGTCGCCCACCCGGTCGTCTGCTCGGTGCTGACCGGGCCCAAGACGATCGCCGAACTCAACGGCATCCTCGACTGGTGGAACATGAAAATCCCGAGCGGCTTCTGGGATGCACTGGCGGACCAGGGGCTGGTGGCCAAGGGAACGCCGTTGCCGAACGGGCGGGTGGCGTAACGCACTGCGGCTTCCGGCATGGCGCGGCTGCCCCAGTCGTCGTGGCTGATCGTTCGCGCTAGTCCACCTTGGAAAATCCGTTAGTTCGAGGCAAGGTCGGCTCAGTCTGGGGTCTTTGGGGGACTGTGATGGACGACCATCAGCCGTTTTTGCGCGAGGCGATTGAGCTGTCGAAATCGGCGCTCGACCATGGCGGGGAGCCGTTCGGGTCGGTGCTGGTGGAGAATGGCGAGGTGCTGTTGCGGGCTGAGAACAGCGTGTTCAGCGGCCACGACATGACCAACCATGCCGAGCTGAACCTGGTGAAGCTGGCCGCGCACTATGACGCGGCGTTTCTCGCCGATTGCACGCTCTATACCAGCACCGAGCCCTGCGCGATGTGCGCGGGGGCGATCTACTGGTCGGGCATCGGGCGGATGGTGTTTGCCTGCTCCGAGACTCGCTTGGGCGAAATCGCCGGCATCGGCCTCGATGTGCCAAGCCGGGCCGTGCTGCAGACCGGAGCGCGGAAGGTGGAGGTAATTGGCCCCACGGCGCTCGAGGAAGAGGCCGCCGCGGTGCATCAGGCTTTCTGGCCGAAACACCTGGGCAAGGCCTAGCGCTACGCAGAGCGCCGTAAGTGGCACTACCAGCGACAAAAACCTGATGTCGTGAATACCAACTAGCGGCAGCGCCGACGCCTCCTTCCCATCAGCGGGTCATGATGGGGAGAGAAACATGGCGCTGCCGAATTTCGACAAGCTGAACTCACAGATCAAGAAGGCCGGGGCCAGTTGGGTCGCGGGCAGGACAAGCTATTCGGGTTATGCGGCGACGATGAGTTCGAGCAAGCTTCTCGGCCTCGCCATGACGCCCGAGGACGCGTTCGCCGACCTGCTGAAGCAGCGACAGGACGAACAGCAGGTGTTGTTCGGGGCCGCTCCTGCGGTGACGCCGCCGCCGCCGTCCATCGACTGGCGCAGCAAGGGCGGCAAGAACTGGCTGACGCCGGTGAAGGACCAGTCTACCTGCAATTCCTGCGTCGCGTTTGCGACCTGCGGCGTGCTGGAATCACGGCTGCAGATCGACAACAACAAACCGGGCAAGGTGATCGACCTGTCCGAGGCGCACCTTTTCTACTGCGGCGCGCCATTCGGTTCGTGCGCTGTCGGCTGGCAACCGGCGACCGCAATGGCATTCGCACAGGCCAACGGCATCGGGCTTGAGCAGAACTTCCCGTACAATCCCAAGGATCAGGTCTGTCGGCCGATAGCTCCGGTCGTGAAGATCACTGGCTCCCACCAGGCGGGCACCAGCGTCGAACGCAAGCGAGCGTTGCTGGCCGGGCCAGTGGTGGCCGGCATGGCGGTGTACCAGGATTTCTTCCACTACCAGAGCGGCGTCTATCGCCACGTCAACGGCAACCTGACCGGCTATCACGCCGTCTGCGTGGTCGGCTACGATGACACCACGGCCTGCTGGATCGTGAAGAATAGCTGGGGCACGGGCTGGGGCGACCACGGCTTTTTCCGCATCCGGTATGGCGAATGCGGCATCGACACGCAGTTTCCGTTCACCGCCCCCAACGGCCTGGTGCTACAACCGGGCTTCACCTTCTGAGCCGGCCAATGCCCGACGACGCGGAACTGCCCAGTGCGATCGATTTGAAGCCGGGCGAGGACCGCGTCATCACCCTGCCGCAACACGGCACGGGCGGCTACGTGTGGTCGGCCGAGGTGACCGAAGGTGGCGTGGTAGTGGAGGAACTCCCACCGCGCGGCGCCGATCCGGCTATCCTGGGCGGGCCAGTCGATGCCGCCTTCCGCATCACCGCAAAGGGGCCCGGGACGAGCCTCATCCGCTTCAGCTATGGGCGGGTTTGGGAGAAAGAGCCGGTACGGACGCAGGAGTTGCGCGTCCGCGTCGGCGACTAGGCCAGCCCGACCGCGTCCTCGAGGTAGTGGCGGCGGATGCCGAAGTAGGCTTTGGCGTCCTTGAATTTCTTCAGCTGGGCGGCATCCCTGCCCCGCCGCGTCTTCTGGCCGACGATCAGCACGTTCTTGGGGGTGTGTTCGGTGCCGATGAACTCGAAGACCTTGGTCGAGTAGCCGTAGTACTCCAGGATCATGGCGCGCATGGCGTCGGTGACCATTTCGGCTTCGCGTTCCATGAAGATGCCGTGGCGGGTGACGAAGTCGAGGTCGGTCGTGTGGTTGGCCGTCTCCATCTCGCGGCGGATCTGCTTGTGGCAGCACGGGGCGACGACGATCAGCTCGGACTCGGCGGCGATGCCCTTGGCGATGGCGTCGTCGGTGGCCGTGTCGCAGGCGTGGAGGGCGATCAGCACGTCGGCGCCCGAGGAATCGAAGTTCTCGATGCTGCCGGCCGAGAAGCTGAGATGGTCGAGCTTGGAGCGCTCGGCGATGTCGTTGCAGAGGGCCACGAGCTCATCGCGGAACTCGACGCCGACCACGTCGGTCTCGCGCTTCAGCGTGTTGGCCACGTAGTCGGCGACGGCGAAGGTGAGGTAGCCCTTGCCGGCGCCCATATCGAGGATGCGGCGCATGCGGTCGGCCGGGATGGCTTCGAGCAGTGGGGCGAGGATTTCGACGTAGCGGTTGATCTGGCGGAACTTGTCGCCCGAATTCTTCAGCACGTTGCCGTCGGTGTCGGTGACGCCGAGTTCGGCGAGGTAGGACTTACCGGCGGCGGGGATCAGGCGCTTCTTCACCCGGTCGTGCTCGAGCGTCGCCGCGCCCTTCGATGAGGCCTGCATGCGGTTGAGTTTCGGGGCCTTGCCCTGCGTGTCGTAGAGCAGGTCGAAGCCGGTGGTGTAGAGAAAACCCTGGCGGAAATCGGCGGTGAGCAGCTTTTTCAGCTGGCCGATGGCGCCCTTGGGCGGATGGTTCTGGATCAGGTCGCGCGTCTGGTGATGGAGCGTGAAGCCGAGCTTCAGGTCGCCGCGGATGGTGACGGGCTTGATATCGATGCTCTTCAGCGTCTCGTCGGCGCCGAAGGGATTGCGCAGCGACAGGCGCACCAGGGTGCCGTCGGCGATGGCGGTTTCGAGTTCCGCGAGGAACTGGTCGAGCTTGGGGAGGGTCTGATCCATCGGCACCATATAGGCCTCGCGAGCGGCTTGCGCCACCCGGTTGGTTGGGCACCTCGTAGAACGGGGGGCTGGTCCCCTACTCCGCCGGCTCGTCGATCTTGCCGAGGACGTCCTTCACCTTCGTGTTGATCTGGTCGAGCGAGTACGGCTTGGGCAGGAACTCGACGCTCTGGTCGTCAGCGATGCCCTCGCGGGCCGTCTCCTCGGCATAGCCGGAAACGAAGATGACCTTGAGGTTGGGCAGCCGCTCGCGGACCTTCACCAAGAGCGCCGGGCCGTCCATTTCGGGCATGACGACGTCGGAGATCATCAGGTCGAGCGTCCAGTCGAGGTCTTCGAGCACGTCGAGCGCTTCGTCGCCGGAATCGGCCTCGAACACCTCGTAGCCGGTGGTGCGGAGCGCCCGGGCCGAGAAGGCGCGGACGGAGTCCTCGTCTTCGACCAGAAGGATGCGCTCGTGGCCGGTGAGGTCCTTGACCGGGGCCGCCACCTGCTTGACCGGCGCTTCGCCCTCGGTGGGCACGTGGCGCGGCAGGAAGATGCGGAAGGTCGTGCCCTTGCCGACGACGGAGTCGAGATAGATGAAGCCGGCCGACTGCTTGACGATGCCGTAGACGGTCGAGAGGCCGAGGCCGGTGCCCTTGCCGAGCTCCTTGGTGGAGAAGAAGGGCTCGAAAATCTTCTCGAGGATTTCGGGCGGCATGCCGGTGCCGGTGTCCTCGACCTCGATCAGCACGTACTCGGCGGCAGGCATGCCGGTGTAGGTGTAGGTGGCGGACTCGGCTTCGGTGACGTTGCGGGTGCGTAGCGTGATCTTGCCGCCATTGGGCATGGCGTCGCGGGCATTGACGACGAGGTTCACCACCACCTGTTCGAGCTGCACCAGGTCGGCCTTCACCGGCCAGACGGTGCTGGCGTGCTCGACGCCGAGCGTGATCTGCTCGCCGATGAGGCGCTTCAGCAGCACCGTCAGGTCGTCGAGATGGCCCGGCACTTCCAGTACCTGCGGGCGCAGGGTCTGGCGGCGCGAGAAAGCGAGAAGCTGGCGGGTGAGGCCGGCGGCGCGGTTGGCGCTGTTCTTGATCGACATCAGGTCGGCGAACGAAGGATCGCCGGGCTTGTGCTTCAGCAGCAGCAGGTCGGCAAAGCCGATGATGGCGGTGAGCACGTTGTTGAAATCGTGCGCCACGCCGCCGGCGAGCTGGCCGACGGCCTGCATCTTCTGGCCTTGCGCGAACTGGGCTTCGAGCTTGCGCTGCTCGGTCATGTCGAGGGCGTAGACGTTGACGTGCTCGGCCGAGCCGGCGATCTCCTCGGAGCCCGAAATGTAGAGGCGCACGGCGTGGTCGCCGCCGCTGATCAGGGTCGCGTCGACCGGCTCGATCTCGGACTTGCCGCCGATCGCGGCAGCCACGGCTTTGGCGAAGGGTTCGCGGCTCTGGTCGGCGATGAGGTCGGCCATGGGCTTCAGGTCGATCGACTGCTCCGAGCCGGTCCAGCCGAAAATGCGGCTGAAGGGGGCGTTGGTGCGGACGATGCGGCCGAGCTGGTCGAGCGTGGCGATGGCGAACGGGGTGTCGTTGAAGAAGCGCGAGAAGCGGACTTCGGAGGCGCGGAGGGCTTCCTCGTCCTGGCTGCCCTGGCCCTGGCGGCGGTCGAGCACGAGGGTGCGGGTTTCGCCCAGTTCGCCGTCGGCGAGGCGCGCGGCGCGGTGCATGAGGCGGACCGGGAAGGTGGTGCCGTTGCGGCGCACGAGGTCGATATCGATGATCTCGGTCCGGATTTCGCCATCCGCCCTGCCCCGCATCAGGAGGCTGGCGCCATCGCCGCGGACGATGTCGTCGAGGCGGATCGACGCGCTTTCGAACTCGGCGAGGTCGTAGCCGAGCCAGTCGGCGAGGGTCGAGTTGAGGTACTGGATGCGGCCGGCGGCGTCGGACGAGAAGAAGCCGGCCGGAGCGTGGTCGAGATAGTCGATGGCGCGCTGCAGTTCGGCGAAGGCATTGTCCTGCCGCTCGCGGTCGCGGGTGATGTCCTCGACGCTCCACAGCACCAGCGGCTTTCCGGCGCCGTCGACCTCGGGCAGCGCGCGGACGCCGACCCGGTACCAGAAGGGCTTTGACGACCCGCCGGCCGAGCCGCCGAGGCCGCCGATGATGCGGATGTCCTCGCTCGCCGGGCGGCCGTCGCGGGCAGCGCGGGCGAGACGGTAGATGGCCTCGCTGGCCTCGGGCTCGCCGGCAAAGAGGCGCGGCACGGAGACGGGCACGGAATCGTTCAGGGCGCCCGGGAACTCGCCGTAATGCGCGTTGACGTAGCTGATCTTGCCTTCGCGGTCGGTGACGAGGGCGCCGAACGGCAGGCTGTCGACGACGGCGCGGCTCAGCGTCTGCTCGTCGCCGCTGGCGCCGAAGCGGAAGAGGCCGGCGGCGAGCGCGAAGAGCGAGAAGACGCCGACGACGGCGAGAAGGCCGAGGAAGATAAGGATGAGGTCGGGCGGAATCCGGTCGCCCATGGTCGAAAGCAGGACGGCGACGAGGATGAAGAAGGCGGCGAGCGCCGCGACGCGCCATAACCCGGCGGTGCTGCGCGGGCGGCTCAGAAGCGGGTTCGGATAGTTGTCCTCATCGAGTGGCAATGGTGCCATGCCTTGCGCTTGCCCCCCGGACGACCAGCATCAGCTCAGTCCAGTCTTGACGAAGTATTGAGCCGAATCGGCCCCTGCCATTGGTCTAGCAAATGGGCTCGCCGCTTGGGTAGCGCCAATGGCATTATCCCAAGCGCCCGGTGTCGCGCTGTGGCGCGTTCGCCTTACTCGGCGGTGGTTTCGCTGGCTGCGGCGACGCCTTCGGCAGCAAGCCGGGCGGCACGACGACGTTCGACCATCTTCACCGACCAGATGGAGAGCTCGTAGAGCAGGTACATCGGGATCGAGAGGCCGAGCTGCGAGATCGGATCGGGCGGCGTGATGAACGCCGCAAAGATCACGATGCCGACGATGGCGAAGCGGCGGCCCTTGGCCAGCGTCTTCGACGAGACGAGGTCGATCTGCGCCAGCAGCGTCAGCACGACGGGCATCTGGAAGCAGAGGCCGAAGGCGAAGATCAGCGTCATGGCGAGGCCGAGATACTCGGACACCTGCACCAGCATCTCGATGTCCTGCGTCTGCTGCGACAGGAAGAAGTGCATCGCCATGGGCAGGACGGCAAAATAGACCAGCATGCCGCCGAGGAAGAAGAAGACCGGCGTCGCAACGAGGTACGGAATGAAGGCGCGCCGCTCCTTCTTGTAGAGGCCGGGCGCGACGAAGCCGTAGATTTCGATCGCCACGTAGGGGAAGCCGACGAAGATGGCGGCGAAGAACGCGACGTTGAGCTGGGTGAAGAACAGCTCCTGCGGCGCGGTGTAGATGAGCCCGAACTCCTTGAACGTCATCCCGGTCTTTTCGGCCACGACGGCGTTGTAGGCGTGCTTGAACGGCTCGATCAGGAAATCGAGGATCGGCTGGGCGAAAAAGAAGAACACCACCAGCAGCGCGAAGACGACGATCACCGCCCGGATGAGGCGGTTGCGCAGCTCGATCAGGTGATCGAGCAGCGGAGCTTCGCTGCCGGCGAGCTCGTCCTTGTCGGTTTCGGGCGCGGCGAGTTTGGGCTGGTCGGCCATGTCTTAGGGCTTCTCGTCCGCAGCGGGCTTCTTGGCAGCGGGCTTGCGGGCGGCCGGCTTCTTGGTGGGAGCGGCCTCGGCGACGGGCGCCGGTGCGGCGGCAGCCGGAGCAGCAGCCTTGCGGGCGCGCGGCTTCGGCGTCGGAGCGATGGCTTCGACCGGCGCAGGCGACTCGATGGGCTTCTTGGCGCGCGCCGCAGGCTTCTTTGCCGGCGGGATATCGGCGACGGCGACCGGCGTGGCCGCGGCCGGAGCTTTCGGCGTGCGGGTCGCGCGGACGCGCGGCTTGGTCTCGGGCGGCGCCGGGGTTTCGACGGCAGCGGCCGGCTTCACGGACTCGGCGGGCTTCACCGATTCAGCCGGCTTCACCGAAACGGCGGGTGTGGCCGGATTGGCCGGGCCGGTGAGTGGAGTCATGGCGGGCGCCATGCCGGCGGCGGCCTTGATCTCGTCGACCACGCTTTCGGCCTTGGGATCGGCCGGGGCGAGGATGCCCGAGGGCTTCACTTCGCCAGTGGGGGTGACGGTGTTGAATTCCTTGCGGATCGCGTCGGCCGTCGCCTTGAGCGGCGCGGTGACGGAATTGCGCAGGTTGGCGATCTCGTTGAGACCGGTGGTCTTGTTCAGCTCGCGCTGAAACTCACTTCCCATGCGCCTGATCGTGCCGGCAAACTGGCCGACGCGGCGCATGACGGTGGGAAGTTCCTTGGGCCCGATAAAGATCAGGGCCACAACCCCGATCACGAGCCATTCGAGCGGACCGACGCCGAGCATTCTATGAGCTCCAGGGAGCGGAAGTCAGACCCGAAAGGATCAGGCGTCCTTCTTTTCGGGCTGGGCGGCGGGCTCGACCGTGGCCGACGCATTGATCTGCGCGGGCTTGGTCTCTTCCTCGCGCATGCCCTTCTGGAAGGACTTGATGCCGGAGGCCACTTCGCCCATCAGCCCGGCGATCTTGCCGCGGCCGAACAGCAGGATGACGACGACGGCTACGATGAGAATGCCCGCAATGGATGGCGTGTGCATGTTAGTCTCCGACAGATGCGTAACGCGGTTACTAGCACGCAGAAATAGGTTCAATCAGAGGCAAACACAAGGACGTGTTCAGGTTCGCGGGCTGAAACGTCGCAGGGCCGGTTAATCGTCGGCTTCGCCCTCGTCGCCATCCTCGAGCGGGTCCTCGTCGTCGCGGAGGGGGCCGTCGAAGGGGAGCGGGACCTGGAAGCTCGGCGGCAGGCGGGACGAGAGGAGGCCAGAGCCCTTCAGTTCCTCGAGGCCCGGCAGGTCGGCGAGCGATTCGAGGCCGAAATGGTCGAGGAAGGCATCGGTGGTGCCGTAGGTGACCGGGCGGCCCGGGGTGCGGCGGCGGCCGCGCATGCGCACCCAACCGGTCTGCATCAGCACGTCGAACGTGCCGCCACCCGAGGCGACGCCGCGCACCTCCTCGATTTCGGCGCGGGTGGACGGCTGGTGGTAGGCGATGATGGCGAGCGTTTCGAGCGCGGCGCGGCTCAGTTGCCGGCTCTCGGTTTCCTCGCGGCGGAGCAGGAATTGCAGGTCATCGGCGGTGCGGAAGGCCCAGGCGTCGCCGCGGCGCACGAGGTTGACGCCACGGCCGTGGTAGCGCTCGGCCAGCCGCTCGAGGAGAAGCGGGATATCGGCCCCCTGCCCCAGGTGCGGCGCGATCTGCTCGGGCGTCAGCGGCTCGTTGGAGGCGAAGAGCACGGCCTCGAGGATGCGCAGGTTGCGCTCGGCGATTTCGGCGCGCTCGTCGCCCAGTTCAGCATCGGTGCCGAAGAACGGGCCGGGCGGGTTCGGCTGGCTCATGGCGCGGTTCCGTCCATTTTGCGGCGGCGCATGAGCAGCGGCCCGAAGGTCAGGGTCTGGCGCAGCTCGATCTGGCCCTGGCGGGCGAGTTCGAGGCTGCTGGCGAAGGTGGAGGCGGTGGCGGTCTTCCGCTGCTCGGGGGCGGCGAGATAGCGGTCGAGATAGGCGTCGAGCGGCACCCAGTCCATGCTTTCGCCGATCAGCCGGGCGAGGATTTCGCGCGCTTCGGCCAGCGACCAGACATTGCGCTCGAACAGGTGATAGTCCTGTGGCACGGCCTTTTCGCGCTGCGTGGCATAGGCCTTGAGCAGGTCGTAGAGCGTCGCCTCGTAGAGGTTGCGGCGCTCGACCAAGACGGGCTCGGGCATGCCGCGAGCGTGGACCTGGCGGCCGAGGCGCGGGCGGTTGATCAGCTGGGCGGCGGCGCGGCGCATGGCTTCCAGCCGCTTGAGGCGGAACTGCAGGAGCGCCGCCATCATCTCGCCCGACGGCTCCTCGTCGCTCGGCGCAGCGGGCACCATCAGGCGGCTCTTGAGGTAGGCGAGCCAGGCGGCCATCACGAGGTAATCGGCGGCGATCTCGATGCGCTTCTCGCGCACCGTCTCGATGAAGCCCAGATACTGCTCGGCGAGCGCGAGGACGGAGATGCGGCTGAGGTCGACCTTCTGCCGGCGGGCGAGGTCGAGCAGCAGGTCGAGCGGGCCCTCGTAGCCGTTGACGTCGACATACAGCACCTCGTCATCAGCGGGGCGCTGCTCAACCAGCCATGTATCGGGGACTTCGCTCATCGCCGGGCACTTCGCCCCTCTGGGCGAAGGCCGTCAAGCGATGGTGATGACAATCAGCCGTTGATTGCCACGCACTGCACGTTGTTCGCCTTGAGGTTGGCGCAGGTCTGCGTCGCCTCGGAGAACGAGTTGGTGGGCAGCACCACGCGATACCACACGCCCTTGGCGCCGAGATCGACCTGGCGGATCTCGAGGCTGCGGCCGTTGAGGATGCTGCTCAGCCGGTTCTGCGTCGTGCGCAGCGAGGCCTGTGCGTCGCCGCTGGTGGGCTGCGACGAGAGCTGCACATAGGCGCCGCCGGCGCTGGAAACGGCCGGAGCACTCGGGGCTGCCGGAGCGGTGGCGCCGCCCGTCAGGTCCACCGACCCGCTGGTATCGGCCGCGGCGGCAACCTTCTGGTTCGAGCCGCCGCCGAGGGTCGAGCGGTCGGCGGGACGTGCCATCGGCACCGGGGCGACAATGGTGGGATCGATATTGGCCGGGTCCACTGCCGGGGCAGCGGTGAGCGGGGCGTCGTTGTTGGCGAGCGCCAGCTTGCTGGTATCGACCGGGGCGCTGGCAGTCGGCGCGTCGGTGAGGAGCGGCGAGGGCTCGACATCGGTGCCGGTGTCCGGGACGACGTTCGGGCGATCGACCGGCAGGGCGCCGCCGCCGCCGGCTTCGTCACCGGTGACGATGGTGCCGTCCGGACGCACGGTCACGGTGCGGACCTTGCGGTTCGCCAGTTCGCTCTCGCTGCCCGCGTCAGTTGCGGCGACATCGGTGCCGTTGCCATCAGTACCGACGGTCTCGGGAATATCGGCGACGCTGGTATCGACGCTGGCGTCGGTCGAAACGATCTGCTCGTCGGCCGGCGGAGTGGCCGTGCCGGCGTTGAACACGACCGAGCCCGAAGCGTCATCCTTCGGGGCGACGACGGGCGCCGGTTCCTTCACCGGCGTCGGATCGGCAGTAAGCACGGGCGCAGCGGTATCGGCCGTGCGGCCCATGCCGAGGACCCAGTAGAGGCCGAAGCCGGCGGCCAGCAGCAGCGTGCCGGCGACGGCCATGCCGACATACTGGCGCATGCCACCCGAGAGCACGGTCTTCTTTTCGGGCTTCGCCTTGGGGCGCTTGTAGGGGCTGGCCGGAGCCTCGGCGGCCATCGGGCCATCGAGGCGGCCGACATCGGCGCCCGACGCGGCGGCGGCGGCCAGAATGGCGGCTTCGGCCGAAGCGATCTGCGGCTCGGTGTCCTTGATGGTGGCGCGGCGCGGCGCAAAGCCCGTGGTCAGCGGCGGCACGACAGGCGCGGCCTGCCGCGGGCGCTCGGCGACCACCGGTTTTTCGGGCGCGGACAGCTCGACGCGCACGGCTTCGCCGATGAGGCTCTCGATCTCGTCCATCGGATCGCGCTCGACCGGAGCCGGAGCGGCCGGCTTGGCGGCGACACCGAAGACCGGCGCGGTGGCGAAACGATCGGGTTCGGCCGGCTTCTGCTGCACCTGCGGCTGCTGTTGGGCAGCCACGGGCGGCGCAACCGGCGGACGAACCGGATTGGTGGTGACGGCGCGCTGCTGCTGCGGCTGGGGCTGAGCCTGCGGTTGCGGCTGGGCCGCGACGGCAGGCTGCTGCGCCGGGAAGCTGCGGATGGCAGGCGGCTGTACCGGCGGACGGGCCGGAACGGCGGCAGGCTCGTCCTCGATGGCGGCATCGAGTTCGGCCGCGATGAGGTCGGCGATCGGATCGCCGGTGGAACTGGCGGGCGCAGCCGGGCGCGGTGCCGGGACCGGAGCGGCCGGGCGGGCCTCGGCCTCAGGCGCGGGCACCTGGGGCGGATTTTCGCCGAAGCCGAAATCGAAGTCGAAGCTGTCGCCGGCAGGCGCCGGGCGGCCGGCAAGCACCGGCTCGTCGTCGAACACGAACGGCTCGGGCTCGACGGGCTTCGGGGCAGCGGCAACAACCGGCTTGGGCGCCGGGGCCACGGGAGCGGGCGTCGCCGCGAAAGCCGAGGCAGGCGGTACGGGCGCCGGGGTCGGCGCGGGAGCCGGCGGCGCAGTGAAGACGGGCGCGGCAGGCTTGGGCGCCGGAGCGGTGAAGGCGGGCTCAGAGGCGATCGCCGGGCGGGCGGCGACCGGCTTCGGGATCTCGCGATCCTGCCAGTTGCTCATCGGCTCGGGCCGGATGGTCGCGGCGGGCGGCAGCGTGCCGAAATCGATCGACGGCGCGCGGTGCTCGACCGGCTTCGGCTCAGGGGCCTTGGGCTCGGGCGGCGCAACGGCAATGGCCGGCCGCGCCACGGGGCGCGGCGCGGCGGCAACCGGCTGGTCCATGCCGGGAATGCGGATGGTGGGCGCGGGAGCCGGAGCGGCGGCCTGCGGCGGCGCGGCAGGAATGACCGGCGCGGGCGCCGGCTGCGGAGCCGCGGCCACGGGCGCATCCATGCCCGGAATGCGAATTGTCGGCGCGGCAGGGCGCGCCTCGGCGGCGGTAGCTTCGGGTACCGACACGAGCTTGGGGCCGGGTTTGGCCTCCGGCTCTGCCCCGCCCGCGCTGCTTGCCATAAGCTTGGCAAGCTCGGCGATCAGGTCGTCGGATTTATCCTGGCCATCAGACATCTGCTGCGGTCTCGCTGTCATAGGAAAGCAGCGCCCCCCGTTAAATCGTCCCCTAGATGCCCGCTATCGACCCCCGCCGAGCGTGCCGGCCAGCTTTCACACCAATGCGCCCGAATTATGAAAGTTCTTCGGGAGCACTGACGCCCAGGAGGCCGAGCCCGTTGACGAGCACCTGTCGGACGGCTGCGACCAGGGCGAGTCGAGCCGAAGTCAGCATTGAATCATCGGCATTAACAAAGCGTAAGGCAACATCCTGATTGCCCTTGGCCCAGAAGCCGTGGAAGGCGCTGGCGAGCTCGTAGAGATAGAACGCGATGCGGTGCGGCTCGTGCGCGTCGGCGGCCGATGCGACGATGCGCGGCCACTGCGCGAGGGCCTTGATGAGCTCGAGATCGGCTTCGGTCTTGAGCAGCGTCAGGTCGGCCTTGGTGAGGGCGCCGAAGCTGACGTCGAGCCCCGGCAGCTTTTCGGCTACCTGGCGGAACACCGAATAGGTCCGGGCGTGCGCGTACTGCACGTAGAAGACCGGGTTGTCGCGCGACTGCTCCTTCACCACCGCGAAGTCGAAATCCATCGCGGCGTCGTTGCGCCGGTAGAGCAGCATGAAGCGGGTGGCGTCGGCGCCGACTTCCTCGACGACGTCGGAGAGCAGCACCAGGTCGCCCGAGCGCTTGCTCATCTTGAACGGCTCGCCGTTCTTCAGGAGCCGCACGAGCTGGCAGATGCGCACGTCGATCTCGGCCTCGCCGTGCGAGACGGCCTTCACGGCCGCCTGCAGCCGCTTGACGTAGCCCGAATGGTCGGCGCCCAGCACGTTGACCATGTGCTTGAAGCCGCGGAGATATTTGTTGCGGTGGTAGGCGATGTCGGCGGCGAAATAGGTGTACTGGTCGTTGGACTTGACCAGCGGCCGATCGACGTCGTCGCCGTAATTGGTGGCGCGGAACAGGGTCTGCTCGCGATCTTCCCAGTCCTCCGGCGTCTTGCCCTTGGGGGGCTCGAGCCGGCCCTGGTAGACCATGTCCTGCGAGCGCAGCCAGTCGAGGGTGGTGTCGATGTCACCGCCCTGCCCGTGCAGCTGCCGCTCGGAGAAGAACACGTCGTGGTGGACGTTGAGACGAGCAAGGTCGGCGCGGATCAGGTCCATCATCGCCCCCAGCACCCGCTCCTTGACGATGGGCAGCGCTTCGGCTTCCGACTTCTCGAGCAGCGCGCCGCCGAACTCCTTGGCCAGCGCCTGCCCGACCGGGATCAGGTAGTCGCCGGGGTAGAAGCCCGAGGGGATCTCGATGTTTTCGCCCAGCGCCTCGCGGTAGCGGAGCATGGTGGATTTCGCCAGCGTATCGATCTGGCTGCCGGCATCGTTGATGTAGTACTCGCGCGTCACATCGTAGCCAGAATAGGCCATGAGCGAGGCGAGCGCGTCGCCGAACACGGCGCCGCGGGTATGGCCGACATGCATCGGCCCGGTCGGGTTGGCCGAGACGTATTCGATGTTCACCGCCTCGCCCTTGCCGATATCGGCGCGGCCGAAATCGGCACCCTGGGTGGCGACCGAGCGCAGCACGTCGTGCCAGATCGGCGTGTTCAGCCGGAAATTGATGAAGCCGGGGCCCGCGACATCCACCGAGGCAACGTCCGTGTCGGCCTTGAAGTGATCGACGATGGCGGTCGCGACTTCGCGCGGGTTCTTGCCCAACGGCTTCGCCACGATCATCGCGGCATTGGTCGAGAGGTCGCCATGGCTCGCATCTCGCGGCGGCTCGACCACGATGCGCGACAGGATATCCTCGGCGAGCGAGGGATAGAGCGCCTTGAGGGCGTCGGCGACACGGGTCTGGAAGATCGCGAAGACGTTCATGGTTGAGCCTTTGGAGAAGAGCGCAGGCCCTACCCCAAAGGCCCTGCCCCGTCAAACTTAGCCAAAGATGCGGGTGTGTTGCTCGATGGCATACGGGTCGGTCATGCCGGCGATGAAGTCGGAGATGATGCGGGCGCGGGCGCTGAGGTCGAGCGTGGCGCGGGCGCCTTCACCCCAGCGGCCGGGCATGTCCATGTGCTGCATGTAGTGGTCGAAGAGCTCAGCGACGAGCTTCTGGCTGCGGCGGACCGGCTCCATCACCTCTTCGGAGCGGTAGACGTGGTCGAAGAGGTACTTCTTCAGGCCCTTTTCGGCCTCGGCGACCCCATCCGAGAAGCCGATCAGGGTCCGGCCGGCGTGGCGGACATCCTCGGCCGATTGCGGGTTGGCCTCAGCGATGCGGCGCGTGCTCTCGGCGATCACGTCCTCGATGCCGAGCGTGATGAGGCGACGCTGCAGCTCGTGGGTCTGGCGGCGCGGCTCGAGGTCGGGCCAGCGCTCCAGCACCTGCGTCACCAGCGGGCCGACCAGCGGCACGTCGCGCAGCTCGGGCAGCGTGATCAGCTCGGCGCGGACGGCGTCGTCGATATCGTGGGCGTTGTAGGCGATGTCGTCGGCAATCGCCGCGCACTGGGCTTCCAGGCTGGCGTAGCTCGCGAGCATCAGATCGCCGCGGGCCGGGATGTCGTAGAGGCCGAAGGGCAGCCATTCGTGGACATAGCGGCCGACCGGGCGGTCCTCGTCGTCGACCAGCGGGCCGTTGTGCTTGAGGATGCCTTCCAGCGTTTCCCAGCTGAGGTTCAGCCCGTCATGCTCGGCATAGCGGTTTTCGAGCCGGGTGACGACGCGAATGGCCTGCATGTTGTGGTCGAAGCCGCCCCACTCGGCCATCTTCTCGTGCAGCACCCGTTCACCGGCATGGCCGAAGGGGGTGTGGCCGAGATCGTGGGCGAGCGCCACGGCCTCCGCCAGGTCCTCGTCGAGCCGCAGCGCGCGGGCGATGGAGCGGGCCATCTGGCTCACTTCGAGCGTGTGAGTCAGCCGGGTGCGAAAATGGTTGCCTTCGTGATGGAGGAAGACCTGCGTCTTGTATTGCAGGCGGCGGAAGGCGGCCGAGTGGATGATGCGGTCGCGATCGCGCTGGAACTCCGACCGAGTCGGGCTCGAACCGGGGTCGAAGAGCCGGCCGCGGGATTGCGATGGATCGGAAGCGTAAGGCGCGCGTTCGCTCATTGTCGGAGCCGAGGCCCTTTTCATCGTCATCAGACGATATTAGATTGGTGGTTCACCAGCGGCGGGGTAACCCGCCCGGAAGGCATGTAGATGACTGAAGTTGCTCTAGCACCCAATAATGTCGTTTTGACAGACCGCGCCGCCAAGCGCATTGGCCGCATCCTGTCGAAACAGGGCGAAGGCACGGTCCTGCGCATCGCGGTGGCCGGCGGCGGCTGCTCGGGCTTCCAGTACGAATACAACCTGGTGAAGGAAACGCCGAAGGCCGACGACCTGGTGCTCGCCAAGGACAATGCCACGGTGCTGATCGACTCGCTGTCGCTCGAGTTCATGGGCGGGGCCGAGATCGACTATGTCGACGACCTGATCGGCCAGAGTTTTCAGATCAAGAACCCGAACGCGGTGGCCGGCTGCGGCTGCGGCACCAGCTTCGCGGTTGCCTGACGCATAAGCCTTTCGGCGGCTTGCACGCGACAATGGCGAGCCGCTAGCCTCCCGGCAAAAATCGGGAGGATTTCATGAGCTTACAGTCCAAGGTGGACGCGGCGGTCGACGCCGCGTTGGTGAACCGTATTGTCGGTTGCGTCGTGCTGGTGAACCGGAACGGCAAGGAAGTTTACGCGCGCACGGCCGGTCTCGCCGACCGCGAAGCCGGTCGAAAGCTCGAGCGCAACGCCATCTTCCGCCTCGCTTCCGTGACGAAGCCGATCGTCGCGACTGCGGCGCTGAAGATGATGGAAGCGGGGCTGCTGAAGCTCGACGACGAAGTCACCAAGTACCTGCCCTATTTCACGCCCGCGAGCCCGGATGGCGTGGTCCGGCCGATCACCATCCGCCAGCTGCTCTCGCACAGCTCCGGCCTCTCCTACGAGACGACGCCGAAGGATGTGTCGCCGGGCATGGCCGGCCCGTACCTGTCGCTCGACGAGAACATGCGCCGCCTGGCCAAGGCGCCGCTGGTGTTCGCGCCCGGCACCGGCTGGGCCTATGGCACGAGCATCGACGTGGTCGGCGCGATCATCGCCGCGATCAACGGCTCGACGCTCGAAGCGGCGGTGAACAAGTATGCGGCGGGACCGCTCGGCATGGTCGACTGGCGCTTCACGCCGACTGATGCGACCCGCGTTGCTGCCAACTATTTCAACGGCACGCTGCCGGTGCCCGCGATCGTGCCGCCCAACCGCATCACCATGGAAGACAAGCAGACCACCGGCTGGGAAGTCGACCGGATCTTCCGCGCCGACGCCCCGCAATCGGGTGGCGGCGGCTCGTGCGGCACGGCCGACGACGTGATGAAGATGCTCGAAGTCTACAACGGCGGCAGTTTCCTCAAGCCCGCGACCGTGGACGAAGCCTTCACCAACCAGATCGGCACCCTGCCGCGCCGCGAAGGCGATGCGGGCAAGCGCTTCACCGTGCTCGGCGCCATGATCGATGACCCGAAGGCGGCGAAGTCGCCCTGCCCGGTCGGTACGCTCGACTGGGGCGGCGCCTGGGGCCACAACTGGATCATCGACCGCACCAACAAGCTGTCGATCGCGGTGCTCACCAACACGGCGCCCGAAGGCTGCAACGGCCCGTTCCGCGAAGAGATCCGCGACGCGGTTTACGCCTCGCTCTGAGCCCTTTAGACTCCCGTGCAAACGGGAGTCTTTTCATGCGCATCGCGACCTGGAACATCAATGGCGTCAAGGCGCGGCACGGACTTCTTCTCAAATGGCTTGAAGAAGCCTCGCCTGACGTCGTCTGCCTCCAGGAGATCAAGTCGGTCGACGAGGCCTTCCCGCGCATGGAGATCGAGGCGCTCGGCTACAACATCGAGACATTTGGCCAGAAGAGCTGGAACGGCGTCGCGCTGCTCTCGAAACACCGGTTCGACGAAATCCATCGCGGCCTGCCTGGCGACGATGCCGACGAGCAGTCGCGGCTGATCGAGGGCGTCATTTCGCTCGACAAGGGCGTGGTGCGCGTCTGCTGCATCTACCTGCCCAACGGTAATCCGGTGGGCACCGACAAATACACCTACAAGCTGGGCTGGATGGACCGGCTGCACGCTTTCGTCGAGGAGCGGCTGACCTACGAGGAGCCGTTCATCCTGCTCGGCGACTTCAACATCATCCCGGCCAATATCGACGCCACCTTCCCCGAAAAGTGGGTGGGCGACGCGGCGTTCCGGCCCGAGAGCGCTGAGCGCTGGCGGGCGCTGCTCAACCTGGGGCTCACCGATGCGCAGCGCTCGATTTCGGACGAGCCGTCGCTGACCTTCTGGGACTTCCGCACCTTCGGTTGGGAGCGCAAGGACGGCATCCGCATCGACCACCTGCTGCTCTCGCCGCAGGCCGCCGACCGGCTCGAGGACGTGATCGTCCACACCGAAGTGCGCGGTTGGGACAAGCCGTCCGACCACGTGCCGGTCGAGGGCGTGTTCGCCTTCTGAGGGGCAAGCGGGCCCGATGCCATTTTCGTGAATGGATGTAACGTCGCCGCCGGCACGTGCGTATATATGGCGTATTCCAACAAACGGAGAGCATCATGACGACCACTACCGAGCGGGCAGTTCTCGCTGGCGGGTGCTTCTGGGGCGCGCAGGAGCTGCTGCGCCACAAGGACGGGATCATCTCCACCCGCGTCGGCTATTCGGGCGATGACCGCAAGGCCAACGCCACCTACCGCGACCATGGGGACCACGCCGAGGCAGTCGAGATCATCTTCGACCCCGCCCGCATCAGCTATCGCGACATCCTCGAGTTCTTCTTCCAGATCCACGATCCCACGACGAAGAACCGCCAGGGCAACGATATCGGCCGCGCCTACCGCAGCGCCATCTTCTATGCCTCGCCGGAGCAGAAGGCGGTGGCCGAGGACACTATCAAGGACGTCAACGCCTCGGGCCTGTGGCCCGGCAAGGTGGTGACCGAGCTCCAGGCCGTCGGCCCGTTCTGGGACGCCGAGCCCGAGCACCAGGACTACCTGCAGCGCATTCCCAACGGCTATACCTGCCACTGGGTGCGCCCGAACTGGAAGCTGCCGAAGCGCCAGGCGGCGTAAGCACTGCGAGCTACGACTTCAGGCGGGCGTCGGGAAACCGGCGCCCGTCTTGCGTTTGTCAGGGTCGGGCCGCATATCTTCGGGACCACTACCGAATCCGGGGAGACCAGAAATGGCCATGGCCGCGCATGAGATCGAAAAACGCATCGTCGCCGCGATCCCCGACGCCAAGGTGGAAATCCGCGACCTCGCCGGCGACGGCGACCACTATGCCGCGACCGTGATCTCCGAGACCTTCCGCGGCAAGACCCGCGTCCAGCAGCACCAGATGGTCAACGCCGCCTTCGGCGCGGACATGGGCACGGTGCTCCACTCCCTCGCGCTGCAGACCAAGGCGCCGGACTGATCCACGACTGGACCGGATGACACGATGACCACCAACGTGCCGCCGGACTGCCGGTTCTGCCTCGATAACGGCCTCCTCGCCGACCAGCCGCTGTTCGGCAATGCCAGCTGCTTCTATCTGGCGAGCGCGGACCCCATCCTCAGGCATGGCGGCATGATCATCCCGCGCCGGCATGTCGCCACGCCGTTCGAGCTGAACGAGGCCGAATGGCGCGACACCTTCGCGCTGCTCACCGAAGCCAAGGCCCATCTCGATGCGACGCTGCCCGACGGCTACACGCTGGGCTGGAATGTCGGCCGGGTCGGCGGCCAGACGGTCGATCACGCGCACCTCCACATCATCGCCCGCTTTGCCGACGAGCCCATGGCTGGCCAAGGCATCAGGCATCACCTCAAGCAACCCGCCAACCGCCGGCCGGAGCCCCAGGATTGACCCGTACTGTTCTCTTCGACGTCGATGGCGTGCTGATCCACGGTTATCATTCAAACCCGGCCAAGGTCGTGCCGTGGGACAAGGATTTGCGGGCCGACATGGGCGTCGACCCCGATGAGTTCCGGAAGGAGTTCATTTTCGACATCTTCGTCAAGAAGGTGATCGTGGGGCAGATGTCGCTGCTTGAGGCGCTCGATCGCACCCTGCCCCGGCTCGGCTATCGCGGACCGGCCATGGCCTTTGCCGGCTACTGGCTGATGAAGGACAGCAAGATCAACGAGCCGCTCCTCGAAGTGGTGCGCAAGCTCAAGGCGCGTGGCGACGTACGGCTCTACATCGCCACCAACCAGGAACACATGCGCGCCCAGTACCTGTGGCAGACGCTGAAGTTCGGCGAGGTGTTCGAGGATATCTTCCACTCGGCCCGTGTCGGCGCGACGAAGCCGAACAAGCCCTATTACGAGTGGGTCAGCAACCGGATCGGTCCGCAGAGCGAGCCCCCGCTGTTCTTCGACGACAGCGAGCCAGTGATCAAAGGCGCTCGCGACCACGGCTGGGAAGCTGTGCCCTACAATGAGCTCGAAGATGTCACCACCCATCCATGGATCGCGGAGCGGCTGAAATGAGCGAGTATCTGCTGGTCGAGCGGACGCCGACCGTCCGCGAATATTGCGATTTGCGCCGGCTCGTCGGGCTCAGCGCAAAGACCGAGGAGGCGGCTACCGCTGGGTTGCCGAACACGCGGTTTGCCGTGGTGCTCGAGCTCGAGGGCGTCGCCATCGGCATGGGTCGGGTGATCGGCGATGGCGGGACGGCGTTTCAGGTGACCGATATCGCGGTGCTGCCCGAGCATCGCGGCAAGGGGCTGGGGAAGCGGATCGTGGCGGCGCTGGTCGAGTGGCTCAAGGCCAACGCGCCGAAATCCGCCTATATCAGCCTCATCGCCGACGGGCCGGCCAAGGACCTCTATGCGCAGTACGGGTTCAAGCCGGTGACCGAGCATGGCTCGATCGGCATGTACATCTGGATCACCTGAGCATCGTCAAATACCGATGAACCGGCCTCGACATGGGCGGGTCGCAGGATTATTTAGGGGCTAACGGGGCGGCGCATGCCGCCGGCATGAAAGGCATTCCGCTATGACCGACATCAACGCGCAGATCGACGAGCAGGTGAAGAGCAACGACGTGTTCCTCTACATGAAGGGTACGCCGGATTTCCCGATGTGCGGCTTCTCGGGCCGCGTGGTGCAGATCCTCAATTACCTCGGCGTCGACTTCAACAGCGCCAACGTGCTGGAAAGCCAGGAACTGCGCGAGGGCATCAAGGCCTACACCAACTGGCCGACCATCCCGCAGCTCTACGTCAAGGGCGAGTTCGTGGGCGGCGCCGACATCATCACCGAGATGTTCCAGGCCGGCGAACTGCAGCAGCATTTCTCGGACAAGGGCATCGCGGTCACCCAGACCGCCTGATCCCGACGCTATCGCGTGCGAAAGGCCGTGCCCCCGGGCGCGGCCTTTTTTGTTTGGCCTCAGGCCGAGCGGCGGAGCTGGGCCGGGACGGTGGCCTGGAAATCGGCGGCGTAGCGCATGTCGCGCAGGGGGCGGACGCGGCGGGTGGCTTCGGCGTAGATCGGGTGGGCCTTGTAGGCGGCGAGCGCCGCTTCATCGGCGAACTCGGCGTAGACGATGACGTCGACGTCATTGCCGTAGAGATCGACCTTCGAATTCTGCACCACCTCGAAATGCTCGGAGTGCGGGATCTGGCCGAGCAGCTGGAGCCCCTCGACGATGCGGCCGAGATCGGCCTTGTCCCTGGCGGTGAAGAAAACGATGTGGCGGATCAATTTGATCTCCGTCAGTCGATGATGCTGAGCGTCATATAGGTGCTTTGTGGCGCGCAATCACGTTGCGTGATGGGCCTCATCACTGGAATGCGTTTCCTGCATGGCTGTTCCCGTAATAGCGTCCGCCGGCTTTCGAGGTCCTGAATCATGTCGTCCATCACCGCACCCCGCTCCATTGCCGCGCCGCTGATGGTGCTGATCGTCGCCGGGTGCGCCATCGCGGCGGTGACCAACGGCATCCGCACCAGCTTCGGCCTCTTGACGCTGCCGATGACGACCGACCTCGGGCTGACGCGCGAAACCTGGGGGATGGCGCTCGCCATCCAGAACCTCGCCTGGGGCATCGCGCAGCCTTTCGCCGGCGGCATCGCCGACCGGTTCGGCACCGCCAAGGTGGTGGTGGGCGGGCTGCTCATTTACGCGCTCGGCCTCGCGCTGATGACGATTTCGCCCGATGGAACGACGCTGAACCTCACCGCCGGCGTGCTGACCGGCGTCGGCATCGCGACCTCCAGCTTCTCGATCGTCATGGCCGCATTCGGCCGCTCCGTGCCGCAGGAGAAGCGGCCGCTGATCTTCGGCGTCGCGACGGCGGCGTCGAGCTTCGGGCAGTTCGCCTTCGCGCCGATCGGGCAGGCCTTCATCCAGCATTTCGGCTGGCAGTCGACGCTGATCTACGCGGCGGCCCTGCTGGTGCTGGTGATCCCGCTGACCTACGCGCTGCGCGGCCGCACCGAGCACGCCACCGGCCAGGCCGACCTCAAGTTCATGGAGGCGCTCAGCAAGGCCTGGGGTTTTGGCTCCTACCGGCTGCTGGTGATCGGCTTCTTCGTCTGCGGCTTCCACCTCGCCTTCATCAACGTGCACATGCCGGCCTATCTGGTGCAGTGCGGGCTGTCGCCCGATGCGGGGAGCTGGTCGATCGCGGTGATCGGCGTGTTCAATATCGCGGGCTCGCTGCTCGCGGGGTATCTCGGTGGCAAGCTGCCCAAGCAGTTGCTGCTCGCAACTATCTATTTCAGCCGCGCCGTGGCGATCGGGCTCTTCATGATCTTCCCGGTCACGCTGACGAGCGCCCTGCTCTTTTCCGCCGCGATGGGCCTCCTCTGGCTCTCGACCGTGCCGCTCACCGCCGGGCTCGTGAGTCTCTTCTTCGGGGCGCGTTACATGGGCATGCTCTACGGCATCGCGTTCCTCAGCCACCAGGTCGGCTCGTTCGTCGGCGTGTGGCTCGGCGGCTATGTCTACGACACCACGGGCTCGTACAGCCTCGTCTGGTACCTCGGCATCATCCTCGGGCTCGCCTCAGCGGCGGTACATCTGCCGATCAAGGAACTTGGCGCTTCGAGTTTCCGCCTGAAGCCGGCCAGCTAAGCGGCTAGCACTAAGACAATTGTCGCAATCACATTTCCGGTTTCAAAGGTTGCCAAACCGGACCTATGGGGGCATGGTCCGGGCTTTCCGGCCCCTCCCCCTGGGCCTGACGAGATTCACATGACCGATACGCCAGTCCGCTCACGGGAACCCTCCCGGGTCGAGTTCATCATCCTTGTTGCGGCGCTGATGGCGCTGAACGCCCTCGCCATCGACGTGATGCTGCCGGCCCTGCCCTACATGGGCGAGGCGCTGGGCATTTCGAACGAGAACGAGCGGCAGCTGGTGGTCGGCTTCTACATGTTCGGCTTTGGCCTCGCGCAGCTCGCCTTCGGGCCGCTGACCGACCGTTTCGGCCGCCGCGGACCGCTCTTTGTCGGCCTCGCCATCTATCTCGTCTGTGCGTTTGCCGCGACCTTCGCGCCCAATTTCGCCGTGCTGCTGGCGCTACGCTTCGTCCAGGGCATGGGCGCGGCGGGGACGCGCGTCATCGCTACCGCCGTGGTGCGCGACCGCTTCGAGGGCCGCGAGATGGCCGAGGTCATGTCGCTCACCTTCATGATCTTCATGGCCATCCCCATCATCGCGCCGGGCATCGGCCAGGTCATCCTGCTGACCGGTCCGTGGCAGTATATCTTCCTGTTCATGGGTGGATTGGCGTCGCTCATCGGGCTCTGGGGCTTCTTCCGCCTGCCCGAGACCATGCACCCCGAGTACCGCCGGGCGCTGAGCTTCAAGTCCGTCGTCGATGGCTTCCGCATCGTGCTCACCAACCGGACGGCGCTGTTTTACGGCCTCGCCGGCACGTTCCTTTTCGGCGCGATGTTCGGCTTCATCTCGGCGAGCCAGCAGATCTTCGTCGAACTTTACGGCCTTGGGCCATATTTTCCTGTCGCTTTCGCCATCATGGCCGGCACCATCGCGGTGGCGCAGTTCATCAGCTCGCGCATCGTGCGGCGTGTTGGCATGCGCCGCCTCGCCCACACCGCCAACCTCGTCTACCTGGGGATGGCGCTGGTGCTGGTGGCGTTCGCTGCAATGGGTCCGGTGCCGTTCCCGGTGTTCTTCGGCTGCCTGATGGTCATCCAGTTCTTCTTCGGCTGGGCCGCCTCGAACATGAACTCGCTGTCGATGGAGCCGCTGGGGAACGTGGCGGGCACCGCGGCCTCGGTGTTCGGCTTCACCCAGACGATCGGCGGCGCGCTCATCGGCACGTTCATCGGCCAGCACTATAACGGCACGCTGCTGCCCAACGCGCTCGGCTACGCCACCATGGGCGCGCTTGTGCTGATCTGCGTGCTCATCGCCGAGGGCGGCAAGCTCTTCGGCGTCGGCGCCCAGTACGCCCACCCGGTCGCGGCCGACGCCGGGCACTGAGCCTCAGCCCAGCTTGCGGCCGACGAAGACGGTCCAGCCGAGCAGTGGGCGGATGGTCTTGAGGTACATCATCCAGTTGGCGCGGCTGCGCGCCAGCACGTCGGCGTGGTCCGGATGCGCCGGGTTTTCGCGAGCCCAGGCGAGGGTCGAGTGCCGGTGGTGCGAGACGAAGCGCTCGTAGTCGGCATCCGACGCCGTGATCGTGGCGCCGACCTCCGCGCCGTGGCGCTCGATGACGCCGATCACCTGCGTCACGTCGAGCGGCAGCACCTCGCCTTTCGGCACTTCGGGCTGGTGCTTGAGGGTGACGCAGCCCAGCACGACCGAACCGCCGGGCTTGGCCGCCGCCACCATCCAGTCGATGGCCGAGGGAATGTCGCCGATCGCCTGCGTGGCGCCGAGGCACATCACCACGTCGTAGGAGGCCGGCGTGACGACAAAGCCCTCCATCGACCGGCTATGGAAAGTGAGCTGACCCTTGGTGGGCGGCTTGCGTTTCGCCACCTCGATGAAGCGCGGGTTGATGTCGATACCGACACCCTGCACCGCATAGCGGTCGGCCCATTGGCGCAGCACCCAGGCCTTGCCGCAGCCAATATCGAGAATGCTGAGGCCATCGCGAATATCGCAATAGTCGTCGAGCAGTCTCAGCTTGCGGTCGGTGACCGGGTTCTGGATTTCGATATCGCGCTCGGCGATGGCCCAGTAGGTGAGATCGTCCAATCCGCGCCTCCACTCGCGAGTTTGACGATCCCACTATAGCGTCAACATAGGCCCACTCGGCAAATGCCGAGTATTGCGGAACCTAGACCGTGAAAATCTCGCGGCGGAGTGTCTGCCAGTTGTCGCGATCGGTGGCGATGATCAGCCCGCCCTCGCGGTGGCTCGGCAGGTAGGGCGAACCATCGAAGCGCGCCACGTAGCCGCCGGCCTCCTCGGAGATGAGGCAGCCGGCGAGATGATCCCACGGCATCAGCTTGTTGAAGGCGACGAAGTGGCAGTGGCCGGTGGCGAAGGTGCGGTAGTCGTGCCCGGCGACGCGGTAATTGGCGGTAACCCGGACCCGCGCGAGGTTCTGGAGGATGCGGGGCTTGCTCTCGGGCGGCAGGAAGGTCAGCGAGACGTGCCCGACCATGTCCTCGAGCGCCGGGGCTGTGGCCACCTGCAGCCGCTGGGCGCGGCCATCCGGGAAGCGGATGAACGCCCCTGCCCCGCGCTCGGCCAACACCCAGTCATCGCCCATCGGGTCGTAGATGATGCCGGCGACCGTCTCGCCCTTCACCACCACCGACGCCATGGTGGCATAGAGCGGCAGCCCAGCGGCGAAATTGGCGGTGCCATCGACCGGATCGACGACAATGGCGAAATCGGCGGCATCGAGCCGGTCGAGCAGGCTCGCGTCGGCCGCCACCGATTCCTCGCCGACGAACAGCGCATCGGGCCAGGCCGCCGCCACCGCCGCCTTGATATGGCGCTCGGCCTGCTCGTCTGCCTCGGTCACGAGGTCGATCGCCGAGCTCTTCTGATGCACCTGGCTGGCATCGAGCCGGCGGAAGCGCGGCAGGATTTCGGCCTTGGCCGCATCGCGGAGGATGTTGGCGAGCTTGGTGATATCGAAAGCGGGCATGGCAGGTCCGGGGCGTTGTGGTGTCGCCCGTCGACCTAGCACAGGCGCCCCCGATGGCCAGCGAGGAAAAGGTAGCGGCTAGTCCTTGGCGGCAAGCCCGAGGAAATCGAACAGCTTCGGGTCGAGCAGGTGGCTCGGCCGCACGTTGCCGAGGGCGCGGATCATGATTTCCTTGCGGCCGGGCATGCGCTTTTCGATGTCGTCGAGCATCGCCTTCATGGCGTTGCGCTCGAGCCCTTCCTGCGAGCCGCAAAGGTCGCAGGGGATGATCGGGAAGGCCATGTGTTCGGCGAATTTCTCGAGGTCGGGCTCGCCGCAATAGATCATCGGGCGGAGCACCTCGACGTCGCCGTCATCGTTCATCAGGCGGGGCGGCATGGCCGCGAGCTTGCCGCCATGGAACATGTTCATGAAGAACGTCTCGAGGGTGTCCTCGCGGTGGTGGCCGAGGACGAGGGCCGAGCAGCCCTCTTCGCGCGCGATGCGATAGAGGTTGCCGCGCCTCAGCCGCGAGCAGAGTGAGCAGTAGGTCGCCCCCTGTGGCAGCGTGCTCGTCACCACCGAATAGGTGTCGCGGTACTCGATGCGGTGGGCGATGCCGTTGGCGGTGAGCCAATCGGGCAGGATGTGCTTGGGGAAGTTCGGCTGCCCCTGGTCGAGGTTGCAGGCGATGAGTTCGACCGGCAGCAGCCCGCGCCACTTGAGGTCGAGCAGCAGCGCCAGCATGCCGTAGCTGTCCTTGCCGCCGGAAATGGCGACGAGCCACTTCTCGCCGGCGCGCGCCATCCCGAACTTCTCGATGGCCTCGCGCATGTTGCGGATGAGGCGCTTGCGCAGCTTGTTGAACTCGACCGATCGCGGCGCTGCGGCGAACAGCGGATGCGTGCCCGAAAACTCTTCGGCGTCAGCTTCGATCCGGGCGGCGGGGGCGATCTCGTTCATGGCACGGCCATACCAGAAGCGGCGGCTTACCGGAAGCTTACGGCTGGGTAACTTCGGGGCAAGGTGCACGCGGGTTCCTTGCGGGCGGGGAATTTAGTCAGTTACATGACAACGAAACCCGGAACCGCAAGGAGTCTCCCTTGTTCCGCTCGTTCTTCCCCAATCCCCGGATGTTCTTTCTCAGCGCCGTCATCTGGACCGCGCTCGCCATGCTCATCTGGTTCACCATCGGGCCGATGCTCGAAGGGTTCCTCAGCCTCGGCCCGTGGCTGGCGCAGCCGACCATCGAAGGCCAGCCGCCGCCGTTCTTCGATACCCACAAGGTCTGGCTCTACGAGTACGTGATCCTCGCAGGCTACCTGTTCTGCGTGCCGTGGTTCTTCCTCAACGACAACAAGCGCTGGTACTGGTGGAGCGTCGTCGGCACGGTGACCATCATCGAGGTGGTCTACTTCAACGTGCAGGTGAGCGCCTGGCTCAACGACTGGTATGGCTCGTTCTACGACCTGATCCAGAAGGCGCTGGAGAACAAGAACACCGTCACCTTCGACGAGTACATGGGGCAGATCTACACCGTTGCCGTGGTGTTCGCGGTTAACGTGTTCGTGCTGGTGCTGAACTCGTTCCTCAACGCCCACTACCTGTTCCGCTGGCGCCGGGCGATGACCTTCTACTACATGGCCAACTGGCAGCAGGTCCGCACCATCGAGGGCGCGGCGCAGCGCGTGCAGGAAGACACCCAGAACTTCTCGTCGATCGTCGAGGGTCTCGGCCTCGATATCGTCTCGTCGTTCATGACGCTGATCGTGTTCCTACCGCTGCTCTGGGGCCTGTCCGACCAAATCCCGGCCTATCCGTGGATCGGCGCGGTGCCGGGCGGCCTGGTGTGGCTTGCCCTGTTCTCGGCAGTGTTCGGTACCGTGCTTTTCGCCGTCGCCGGCGTGAAGCTTCCGGGCCTGAACTTCGCCAACCAGCGCGTCGAGGCGGCCTTCCGCAAGGAACTGGTCTACGCCGAGGATCACCCGGAGCGCGGCCAGCCCGTCACCGTGCGCGAGCTGTTCAAGAACGTGCAGCGGAACTATTTCCGCATCTACTTCCACTACACGTACTTCAACGTCCTGCGGTACGCCTACATCAACGCCTCGCAGTTCTTCCCCTACATCGCGCTGGGGCCCTCGGTGGTCGGTGGCATCATCACCTTCGGCATCTTCCAGCGCGTGCTGCAGGCCTTCGGGCAGGTGACGGACTCGTTCCGCTTCCTGATGAACTCGTGGACCACGATCATCAACCTGATCTCGATCTACCAGCGCCTGCGCGGCTTCGAAAAGCAGATCCCGCTGGATACCAAGGTGTTCGCCAACGACTACGACGACCCACGCTACCTCGACACGCAGACCGTCGCAGCCGATGCGGCACCAACCGTAGTGCGCGAATAGCGCCAACCGCCCAACACAAAGGGCCGCCCAACCGGGCGGCCCTTTTGCATTAGCGGCGTTGCTTGGCTTACGCCGTCAGACCCAGCCTGTCGGCCGCGAAGGCGGAGAGGAGGCCGGCTTCGGAGAGCTTGTAGAGGAAGTTGTGCTTTACCTCGGCGCCGTCGATTGCGATGCGCTCGACCTCGGCGCCGGTGACGCATTCGGCGAGCTCGGTCGCGGCAGCCTCATCAGCGGGGTCCTGTGCGCCGTAGCCGAGGGTGACGCGGGTCTGTGGCGAGGCTTCGCGCCATTCGCGCAGGCGCTCGCCGATCTTGGGCTGGCCGGGCTGATCGAACTGCCCGCGCAGCGGGCTGCTGCCGCCGCAGACCAGCGTCGCATCGAGCTTTAGGCGGAGCGCGACGACGAGTGACGGCAGCCCGCCGGCGCTGACGCCGAGGGACACGCGCCGCTTGTAGGCGCTCATGTCGAAGAGCTTCGTCAGCTCCGGGCCAACCTCCGGCATGTCATCGGCGAGGCCGGGAATGCCGCCGCGGAAACCTTGCCGGCTGCTGTCGCGGACATAGAGGATGTCGGTGGTCTTGCCGTCGAAGTTCTGGAGGAACGTCGAGATCGGCATCATCAGGCGCTGGTTGGCGCCGGTGAGCGCGATCACGAGGTTGCGCCGCGGCGCCTTGCGGTCGGCCGAGAACAGAACCACGGCGTCGTGGAGTTCGTAGCGGCGGTAGAGCTCGATCCGCGACTTGCCGACCTCGTTCAGCACCGCGCGGTGCTGGTCGATCCACTGCCGCGCGTTCTCCTGCAACTGGGGCAGCGTGACGCGGCCGCCGGGCCGCAGCGCCGGGGCCTTGTGCTTGCCGGTGAAGAGGTTGCCGTGCAGGTAGACGATTTCGGTCGGGGTCAGCGAGTTGGCGAACGCGATGTGCATCTGGTTCACCTCGTTGATGCTGTTCGCCTGCGCGATCCGCGAGTTGTAGAGCTCGAGCAGGTTCATTGCCCGGCCTCCGCCGCGGCTCGCTGCTGCGCCAGCGCGACGATGCCGCCCATCGTGGTGAGTTCAGCCAGGTCGCCGGGCACGATCTCGACCCCGAGGTTGAGCTCGATCGCGATGCAGACTTCCATCAGGGCGAGACTGTCGATGTCGAAGTCAGCCAACGGCACGTCGGAAGTGCCGGCGACGAAAGCCTCTGCCTCGGCGCTGCCGGCGAAACGGGGCACCGATGCGTAGACAAAAGCGTGGGCGATGACGTCGCGTATCTGCTGGTCGTTCATGACCTCTCCAGTTGCGTATGTCCGACGGCGCGCTGGCCCGACCCGATCACGATGAGGCCGGGCGGGTCGCCTTGGCCTGTTGGAAGGCCGCCGCGATTTCGCGCCGGACGACCTTGCCTTGACTGTTTCGCGGCAACCTGTCGAGCACCATCACGCGCCGGGGCGCACGAAGGGCGAGATGCTGCCGCGCGTAATCCTGCAGCTCCAGCTCGGTGACCGCCTGTCCCGGCCGCAATTCCACGGCCGCTACGGGAAGCTGGCCGTGTATCTTCGAGGGGAGCGGCAGGGCCGCAGCGACCGCCACAGCCGGGTGCCGCTCGAGGACGCGCTCGATCTCGGCCGGGAAGATGTTGAGGCCGTTCATGATCATCATGTCGTCCTGACGCCCCTGCACCACGAGCCGGCCGTCGGGCCGCAGGTATCCGGCGTCGCCCGGCCAGAACCAGCCGTCGCGGAAGCGCGATGCGGTCTGCTCGGGGCTGTCGAGATAGCCGGTCGCGATGCCGGGCGCCCGGAGGCGGATGCGGCCGGTCGCGCCCGCCGCGACGGGTTGGCCTTCGGCGTCGACGATCTGGAGTTCGACGCCCGGTAGCGGGCGACCGACGTTCTCCTCGTCGTCGTGCTCGCCGGGCCCGGCCATGGCGATGGCGCCGCTCTCGGTCGAGGCGTAGCGCACATAGAGGAGCGGCGTGACGCGTTGCTCGATCGCGCGGCGGACATCGATGGGAATGGCGGAGCCACCAGTCCTGATCTTGACGCCATCGAAGCGCCCGAGCGCACCGCGGCTCGCCAGGTCCGAGGCGTGGATGCGCGAGATATCGAGGCAGGTGACGCCGTGCCGCCGGCAGAACTGTTCGACATCGAGGTCGCCATCGGGGCGGAAGACGTTCACACCGCCCATATAGGCGCAGTAGAGCCGGTGGCGCTTGGAGTTGTTGTGCTCGATCGCGGCGAGGCGAAGCAGCCGCTCGCTCGCATATTCGGGGTGGCGCCCGGCCTGGTCGCCGATCTGCGCCTCGGTAAAGGCGATGATGTTCATGTCGCCAGTCGTGCCCGAGGTCTTGAGATAGACTTGGCCCTCGGTCGCGGTGGCGCCGGTGTCAGCAGCGGGCGTTCCCGACACCCCGTCCGCGGTGATCCGGATCGTCGCGCCCACTCGCGCGGCGAGCGCGGCCTTCACCGGGTCCGAGTCGTGGGTGGCGAGGGTGACATGCCGGGCGCCGGCCGCCAGCAGGGACAGTGAAGCAATCAGGTGCTCGACTTCGTCGCCGATTTCGAGCCCGACAACGCTCCCCGGCGTGATGCCAGCGGAGGCGTATTGCTGCTTGCGCTCGAGCACACGCCCGAGGAGCTCGGCATAAGTGAGGGTCACGGCGTCCGAAACGACGGCGACCTTGTCGCCATGCGAGGCAAGCACTTCTATGAACGTCACGGCAGGCACTCGATGTCTTGCTGTCTGATCAAGCTAAAGCATGCGGGCGCCGCGCTGTCATCGGGGGCCAAAACGAAAAGGCCGCCCGGTGGGGCGGCCTTCCGAATATCCGGGAATGTCCCGCGCTATTAGCGCGAGTAGAATTCCACGACGAGGTTCGGTTCCATCTGGACCGGGTACGGCACGTCGGCGAGGGCCGGGACGCGCACGAAGGTGGCCGACTGGCGGCCGTGATCGACTTCCAGGTAGTCCGGAACGTCGCGCTCGGCGAGCTGGTTGGCCTCGAGGACGATCGCGAGCTGGCGCGAACGCTCCTTGATCTCGACCTTGTCGCCGACCTTCAGCTGGTACGACGGGATGTTGACGCGCTTGCCGTTCACGGTCACGTGGCCGTGCGAGACGAACTGGCGGGCGGCGAACGGGGTGGCGACGAACTTGGCGCGGTAGACGACCGAAGCCAGGCGACCCTCGAGCAGGCCGATCAGGCGCTCGCCGGTGTCACCCTTCACGCGGGCGGCTTCCACGTAGAGCTTGTGGAAGGCCTTCTCGGTCATGGTGCCGTAGTAGCCCTTGAGCTTCTGCTTGGCGCGCAGCTGCAGACCGTAGTCCGAGGTCTTGCCCTTGCGGCGCTGGCCGTGCTGGCCCGGGCCGTAGGCGCGGTTGTTCAGCGGGGACGACGGACGGCCCCACAGGTTCTCGCCAAGACGGCGATCGATCTTGTGCTTAGACTGAATGCGCTTCGACATCGTAATCCTTTCAAGGATGCGAAAGTGATTGCGCCCTCCTCTGCCCTGCCTTGCGGTCAGGACCGACAGATTCCATCATTTCTGGGAATCCCGGGTGCGCTCGTTGGACCGGTACGGCCCATCAAGTGGGCGCGTGATAGTTGGATGACACTCCGGTGTCAACCCTTTGCTCAGGCACCCGAGACGTGATCGTCGACCATCTTGCGGTCGAGCGAGCGCTGGTTGCGGAGGCCCGGGAAGAGCTGACTCCAGCCGAGCGCGATCACCATCGAGCCGATGCCGCCGATCACCACCGCGGGCACCGGCCCGATCAGGTGAGCCACGGTGCCGGCACGGAATTCGCCGAGTTCATTGGAGGCGCCAATGAAGACGGAGTTCACGGCGTTGACGCGGCCGCGCACTTCCTCGGGCGTCCAGAGCTGCATGATGGTTTCACGGATGGTGACGCTCACCATGTCGGAGGCGCCGACAAGCGCGAGGGCGACGACCGAGATCCAGATGTTGGTCGAAAGGCCGAACACCACGGTGAAGGCGCCGAACAGGCCGACGAAGAGGAAGAGGATGCGGCCGGCATGGTCGCGCACCGGGAAGCGCGTCAGCCACAGGGCCATGACGATGGCGCCGATGCCCGGCGCGGCGCGAAGGAAGCCGAGTTCCTGCGGGCCGGCATGGAGGATATCCTTGGCGTAGACGGGCAGCAGCGCCACGGCGCCGCCCATCAGCACGGCGAACATGTCGAGCGAGATGGCGCCCAGCACCACCTTGTTCGAGAAGATGTAGCGGAAGCCGGCAAACATGGTCTCGAGGCTGGTAGCGGCATGCGACTCGCGCACCGCCGGCTTCTGGATCAGCAGCACGCAGGCCACCGCGATTGCCAGCAGCACCGCGCCCGTGATGAAGGGCAGGCTCGGCGAGAAACCATAGAGGAGGCCGCCGGCGGCCGGACCCATGATCGAGGCGAACTGCCAAGCCGAAGCATTGGTGGTGATGGCGTTGGCGAGGGCCTCGGGCGGCACGAGGTTGGGCGCCAGCGAGGTCGCAGCCGGGCCCCAGAAGGCGCGGGCAATGCCGAGCGCCACGAGGATCATGAAGATCACCCACACCTGGTGTTCAGGCGTGTTGACGAAGGCGAGAAAGCCGAGCGCGCAGAGCAGCTCGACCGAGAGGCAGAGCGCCATGATGACGCGGCGGTTGAACCGGTCGGCGGTGAGGCCCGTGACGAGGATCAGCAGCAGCGAGGGCAGGAACAGCGACAGGCCCACCAGCCCGAGCAGCAGCGCATCGCCGGTGGTGTCGTAGATCTGCCAGGCGATCGACACCGACATGATCTGCACCGCGAAGCTGACGAGCAGCGTCGTGGCCCAGTAGAAGCGGAAATTGCGGTAGCTGAAAGCGAGCTTGGACGGCTCGGAGGCGGCGGGCGTGGTCATGCGCGGTGGATGCCACGCGGCAGCCCACCGGGTCAAAGGATAGTTTGATGACTATTCTTCGTCTTCCGGCGCCTCCGGCTTTTCCGCCGCCAGCCGGCCGTGGCGGAGGTGCATGCGGTCGATGGAGGAGATGACGCCGCGGAGGGTGCGGATTTCCTGGCTCGACAAGGTCGCGCGGGAGAAGACGGCGCGCAGGTTGTTGACCATGGTGGGGCGCTTGTCTTCGGTCTTGAAGAAGCCGGTGCGGTCGAGGGTTTCCTCGAGGTGGCCGAAGAGGCCGAGGAGCTCTTCGCGCGGGGCGGCGGGGTCGAGGCCGCCGGCGAAGGGGAGGATTTCGCCCTTGTCGGCCTGGCGGCGCCACTCGTAGCTCATCAGCAGCACGGCCTGGGCGACGTTGAGCGAGGCGAAGGCGGCTTCTACCGGGAAGGTGACGATGGCGTCGGCGAGCGAGATTTCCTCGTTGTAGAGGCCCCAGCGTTCGCGGCCGAACAGCAGGCCGGCCCCCTGCCCGCCCGCGATATGCTCGACGACGCGCTGTGCACCCTCTTCGGGGCCGTAGACCGGCTTCTGCAGGTCGCGCTGGCGGGCCGTGGTGGCGAACACCATGCTGAGGTCGGAGATGGCTTCTTCGAGCGTATCGAAGATGCGGACCTTGTTGATCACGTGGTCGGCACGGGAGGCGGCGGCGATGGCGCGCTCATTGGGCCAGCCGTCGCGCGGATTGACGACGCGCAGGTCCCAGAGGCCGAAATTGGCCATGGCGCGCGCGGCGGTGCCGATGTTTTCGCCCAGTTGGGGCTCGCACAGGATGATCGCCGGGCTGGGGCGATAGATGATCTCCTGCGACTTGTCGGTACCGGCCATGTTGGGCTCCGTTCGGGCGTTGCGGGATACGTCCGAACGGGATTTCGATCAAGTGTGACGGGTCGGAACGGCTCACGCGACCATATGCCGGTGCAGTTCCTTCACCTTCGTGCCGCGCTTCCACTCGCGGTCGAGGATGGCGAAGTGCAGCTCCTCGTCCCATTCGCCCTGGAACAGCGCGTGCTCGCGGTAATGGGCCTCAAGCCGCATGCCGAGATCCTTCAGCAGCTTGGCCGAGCCCTGGCTCTTGGCGCCGCAGCGGGCATAGATGCGGTGGAAATTGAAGTCGTTGAAGCCGGCATCGAGCAGCTTGCGCAGGCTTTCGGCGCCGTAGTTCTGCCGCCGCACGACGGGGTCGAAGAAGAAGCGCAGCTCCGCCTGCGAGGCGGTGGCATCGGTCCAGATCAGCGACACGTGGCCCACCAGCTTTTCGTCCGACTTGCGTTCGACCGCGAGGGTCAGCGTGTCGCCGGGCCGGGTCAGCCGGGTCTGGTGGCGCATGGCTTCGAGCGCCGATTTCACGTCGGCTTTGTCTCGCGCCTTGAGCTCGAGATAGCGCTGCGCCTCGGGCAGGCCGTAGAAGCCGGCCAGTTCGTCGATATCGGTGCGCTCGAAGGCGCGCAGGGTCAGCCGCTCCGTGTCGATCGGCAGGTCAATATTGGTTGGCATGAAAAAACTCCGCTCCGCTGCAGCCCACGGCATGACAACCTGAGCGGAAGAGCGAGGTTCCGGCTTGTGCGTTGAAATTTATTGCTGAATCGCGGTCGCGGCGGCGAATACGCGTGTCCGGCCCGATACTTAAGGCTTAGTTACCGGTAGCGGGCGCGCCAGTCGTCCTCGAGGATGGCGTAGACCAGTTCCTCGTCCCAGCCGCCCTTGACGAAGACGTGCTCGCGGAAATGCGCCTCGCGCCGCATGCCGAGCCGCTCCATCACGCCCCACGAGGCGGTGTTGGCGGCGGCGCAGCGGGCATAGATGCGGTGGAGGCCGAGCCCTTCGAAACCCATTTCCAGCAGCGCGCGGGTCGCCTCGGTGGCGTAGCCGTTGCCGTGATGGATCGGGTTGAAGATATAGCCGATCTCGCCCTGGCGGTTGGCGACATCGCGCCAGATCAGCGACACTTCGCCGATCATCAAATGCGGCTCGCGCAGTTCGACGGCGAGGAAAATCTTGTCGCCATCGCCCGAAAGCGTGAACTGGCCGGAGCGCAGGCCCACCACTTCGGTGGCGGTCTCGTGCGTCATGGGGCCGTCGAACAGGTAGCGCGCCACGTCCTCGCGCTTGCGATAGGCGAACACCGCATCGACGTCGCCGCGATTGAACGGGCGAAGCCGCAGGCGCTCGGTCACGATCGGATATTGCGGTTCGAAGGCCATCGAACCCGTCTAGTCGGGCTATGGCGCGGGATCAAGCGGCCCGGCTTGCACGTCTCGCGGGCTTGGTGTCAGCTTGGTTTATGCGCGATAACGATAAGCCCTTGCTGCATGCCGCTTTGGAGCACCTCAGTGCCGGAGGCCGCCCGTGAGCGTCGCCGACGATCTCGCGGCCCGCATCCGTCCGCTGCTTGCGGGCAAGGACGGCATCACCGAGCAGAAGATGTTCGGCGGCTGGGGCTTCATGCTCTATGGCAACATGCTGGTGGGGGCGATGAAGGCCGGCGAACTGCTGGTCCGCGTTTCGCCCGAGTCGACCGCGGAAGCCCTCGCCCAGCCCGGCGCTGCACCCATGACAATGGGGACCCGCGAGATGAAGGGCTTCATCGGCATCTCGGGCAGCGCTATCGATGACGACGCCGCGATCGCCCGCTGGATCGCCTTCGCCGAACCCTTTGTCAGGACCCTGCCCCGCAAATGAAGACTTCGAGCACCAAGATCTCGAGCACAATGGAGCACCTCGCCGACCGGGTGCGCACGATCCTCGACGGCGACCCGCGCATCACCGAAAAGAACATGTTCGGCGGGCTCACCTTCCTGCTCAACGGCCACATCCTGGTCGGCACCAAGAAGGACGGGCGCATCCTGCTCAGCGTGGGCAAGGAGCATTTCGAGGAGGCGCTGACGCGGCATGGCGCTAGCCCGATGATCCATGGCGAGCGCAAGATGACTGGTTTCGTCTGGGTCGAGGCCGAAGCGATCGAGGACGACGACGACCTGCGCGAGTGGGTGGAACTGGCCGAGCGCTGGGTTTCGGCGATGCCGCCGAAATGACGGTGACCGTGTCCGAAGCCAACGGCCAGAGCCTCGTGCGGCAAGCCTATGCCCGCATCGAGGACCGCATCATCAGCCTCGCGCTCGAGCCCGGCGCGATCGTCACTGAGGCACGTATCGCAGACGCGGTGGGCATGGGGCGCACCCCGGTGCGCGAGGCGCTGCAGCAGCTGGTGCGCGAGGGGCTGGTCGAAGTGCTGCCCAAGCGCGGCATCCGCATTTCGCGTATCGACCCCGAAAAGCAGCTGCGCATGCTGGAGTTTCGCCGCCAGGTCGAGCGGTTCATCGCGCGGGCCGCAGCGCTCAACGCCAGCGAGGCCGAGCGGCAGGCGTTCGCGACTTATGCCGCGCAGTTCCGGGAAATTTCGGGGAGCGGCGACAATGCCGCCTTCATCGGCGTCGACGATGCCTTCACCGCCGCCATGGCCGATTGCAGCCGCAATGAATACGCCTCGGATGCGCTGAAGCTGACGCACGGGTTGTCCCGCCGCTTCGCCAATGCCTACGCCTTCGAGGTGCACGGCCTCCGCGACAATGCCGCCCGCCACGCCGCGCTCGCCACCGCAATCGCCGAGGGCAATGCCGAGCGGGCGGTAGAAAAGATCGACGCGCTGATCGACGGCGTCGTGGCGTTCACCCGGGCGAAGCTGCCCAGCTGAACGCCGAGCGCGCCACAGCCCCACCTCCCCCCTTGCGGGGGAGGTAGTGAAGCTTGGCGCTTCAGCGCCTAGCGGAACTAGGAGGGGGGCATTGCCGTGGCCCTGATCGAGCGTCCTGCATACCCCCTCCCGAGCTTCGCTAGGCCTGCGGCCAAGCTGCGCTACCCTCCCCGCAAGGGGGAGGGTGGGTGCCCTACTCCGACACCGGCTTAGATGGCCGAGAACACCAGCGAGGCGTTGACGCCGCCGAAGCCGAACGAGTTCGACAGGACGTGGCGGAGCGTCTTGAGCTTTGCGACCTTGGGCACGAGGTCGAAGCGGTCGCCCACGTCGGGGTCTTCGAGATTGCGCGTCGGCGGCACGACGCCGTCGCGGATGGCGAGGATCGAGAACACCGATTCGAGTGCGCCCGCCGCGCCCATCAGGTGGCCGGTGGCCGACTTGGTGGACGAAATGGCGAGATCCTTGCCGCGGTTTTCGAACACCGCGCCGATGCCGGCGAGCTCCGCGGCATCGCCGACGCCGGTCGAGGTCGAGTGGGCGTTGATATAGTCGATCTCGCCCGGCGACACCCGGGCCATGCGCAGCGCGTTCAGCATCGCGACCTGCGCGCCGGCGCCGGTCGGCTCGCCTGCCGTGAGGTGGTAGGCGTCCGCCGAGGTGCCGTAGCCGGCGAGGATGGCCAGCGGCTTGGCGCCGCGGGCCTTGGCGTGGCTGAGCCGCTCGATCACCAGCACCGCCGCGCCTTCGGCCAGCACGAAACCATCGCGCGCCCGGTCGAAGGGCCGCGAGGCCGATTCCGGATCGTCGTTGTAGGCCGTCGAGAGAGCCCGCGCCGCGCCGAAGCCGCCGACCGAGATGGGGTCGATCGAGCCTTCGGCGCCGCCGACCACCGCGACATCGGCCTCGCCGGTCATGATCAGGCGCATGCCGTCGCCGATCGCCTGGGCCGAGGCGGCGCAGGCGGTGACGGGCGCGCCGATCGGGCCCTTGAAGCCGTGCTTGATCGAAATCCAGCCGGCCGCGAGGTTGGCGAGGAAGGCCGGCACGGTGAACGGCGACAGGCGCCGCGGCCCCTTCTCGATGATCGTCTCGACCGCATCGGCCATGACGGGCGAGCCGCCGACGCCGGTGCCGATGATTGTCGCGGTAGCCGCCTGCTTCTCCGGCGTATCGGCCACCCAGCCCGACTGGTTCAGCGCTTCCTGCGCCGCCACCAGCCCATACTGGATGAAGAGGTCCATCTTCTTGATATCCTTGGGGTCGATGGCGACCAGCGGATCAAAACCCTCAGGATCGGTCTCCTTGGTCGGCACCAAGCCGGCGATCTTGGCGCCGAAATTGGTGACGTCGAATCGGGTGTTGCGCACGAGGCCGCTCTTGCCGGCGGTCAGCCGGGCCCAGTTGATCTCGACGCCGGTGCCCAGCGGGCTCACGGCGCCCATGCCGGTGACGACGATCGGGTCGGGATTGCGTTCGGTGGTCATCGGAGGCTCCATCATGTGTAGCTACACTGTCAGCGGCCGGGTCGGCCCGCCGCAGGGGAAAGTCGGGTCAGAGGGCGGAGAGGCGCTGCAAGGCGTTCAGGGTGTCGTCGAACCGCTCGGTGCCGAGCTCAGTCCGGATGTCGGCCTGGGCCTTGCGCCAGAACGGCAGCAGTTGCTGCACCGTCTCCTCGCCCTTGGGCGTGAGCTTGCAGATGCGGCCATTGCCCTGCTCGGCGGCGGTCGACACGATCAGCCCGAGCTTTTCCAGCCGGTCGAGATTGCGGATCAGCGTGGTGCGCTCGAAGCCGCGCGCTTCGGCCAGTTCGGTCACGGTCTGGTCGCCCGCCGCGATGATCGTGCCAAGCAGCGAAAACTGCGTCGACGTAATGCCGAACGGCCGCGCCAGCGCATCGTAGCGCCGCGTGATCGCGCGCGCCGCCATGCGGGTATTCGAGACCATGCACTGGGTGAAATCGTCCATGGCGCGATAGATGGATGTGTAGCTACACAGTGTCAAGGGCCGGCGGTGATCAGCCTGTTGGCAGCGAGCGGAGGGTGGAGCGGAAGAAGCTCGCCGCCGCCTCGCGGGCCTCGGCCGAGACGGCAACGAAGCCGGTCTCGAAGAGCCCGCGGCCGCGCTCGAACTCGGCGTCCATGAAGGCGGCGATCGGCGCCGGCAGCGGTCCATCGCCCAGCTCGTGCGTCACGGCCTTCAGCGCCAGCAGCTCGTCGACGATCGCCTGCACCCCAGCCGGCGGATCGCACTCAGCCATCAGCGTGGGGAAATGCATCGGCGCGACGGCGGCGTCGGGGTGGAGCCACAGCCAGCGCAGGGCGGCGGCCGGCCGCAGGGCGTAGAACAGCTTCTTCAGCGGCACAGTCATGCCATCGGGGAAGTAGACGCGGCGCTGACGCTCGCCGAGGTGCAGGTAGTGCCGGCCGATCATCTGCCGGTCGGCATGGGCGCGGGCCAGCGTGAGGAAAGCATCGCGGAAGGCCGGCTCGCCGCGATAGACGACCGGCGAGCTCAGCCACTCGATCACCACGGCATTGCCCTTCAGCAGCAGCTTCAGCGCCTTGCCGAGCTCCCAGCCGTTGACGTCGTAGATCTTGTCGAGCGGCGTCTCGATCACGTCGCGTTTCGGCCAGGGCGACAGATAGTCGTCGATGCTGCGCACGAACAGGAACCGGCAGTCATAGTCGCTGTCGGGCGAGGGAAAGCCCCAGGCGCGGCTGCCGCTCTCGATGGCGAGCAGCAGGGTTGCGCCCTCCTCCGCGGCCACCCGGTCGAGGCGCGCGTCGATCTGCGTGACGACGGCCGGATCCATGCCCGGCGCGATGCTGCGGAGCTGTGTCATGGCCGAGCTATCCCACAGCCCGGCCGCCGATGCACGGCCGATATTCCGCAACCTTATGGCGGCTCACGTCTTTCGCCCGCGCATCACCCGCGACGGAGCCCCAGTATGAATGACGCATTCTTCGGCATTTCCACCGCCTGGATCATCGCCAATGTCTGGTCGGTGCTGGTGGCGCTCGGGGCGCTGGTGGCGGGCTGGATCATCGCCGGTGTGCTGTCGAAATGGGTGACGGCGCTCATCGCCCAGCGGCTGAGGTCCAACGCGACCATCGCGCCGCTGGTGGGTCAGGTGGTGCGCTATGCTGTGCTGTTCGTGACGCTGATCATCGTGCTCGGCCAGTTCGGCGTCGAGACGGCCTCGATTCTCGCGGTGCTCGGCGCGGCGGGGTTGGCGGTGGCGCTGGCGCTGCAGGGGACGCTCAGCAACATCGCGGCGGGGATCATGCTGGTGTTCCTCCGTCCTTTCAACGTCGGCGACTATATCGACGCGGACGGGATCGTCGGCACGGTGGTGGAAGTCGGGCTGTTCGCGACGACGCTCAAGACCATCGAGGGCGTCTTTGTCTTTGCGCCGAACTCAAAGCTCTCGAACGCCAAGATCACCAATTACACCCGCGAGCGGACGCGCGTGGTGGAACTGAAATTCAAGGTGCCGCGAGCGGCCGACCTCGTCCGGGTGCGAGCTGAGATCGGCGCGGCATTGGCCGGCACCGGGGCCGAAAAGCCCGAGGTGCTGATCGATACGCTCGAGGATTCTTCGGTCACCCTGGTGGCCCGCATCCCCGTCGCCAGCGCCGACTGGTGGCGCGCCCGTTCCGACCTGCAGGACCGGCTGAAACTGGCGCTCGACAAGGCCGGCAACTACGCGGTGGCCATGGCCTGATCGGCTGCTGTGGGAAAATTCCGCTGTCATCTTCGTGACTTAAACGATCCGCACGGTTTCCGGCCTTAGTGCAAAAAGATCAAGGTCATTGCCAGAATGCCCGGATTTTCCGCTCGCCTCATCGGCTTCCTCACCCTCGCCGCGCTTGCTTCCCCTGCCCTTTCCGCGCCCATCGTGGTCGATGGAATCGCCCTCGACCTGCCCGCCGACTCGACCGGCTGGACCTCGCAGACCATGAACGGCGGCAGCCTGATGTTGACCCGCAACTTCGTCGACTCAGACGGCGACAAGTCCGCCGCCATGGTGCAGATCGGCACCCGCATTACCCAGGGCACGTTCGATGCGAACCTCGCCGGCATGCTCAAGGTGATCCCCGAACTCGCCGAGGAGGATCCGACCCTCAAATATGACGGCACGACGCCGGCCGGTTACCGCATTTCCATGCGCGACGTGTGCTGCGGCTATCGCAACGACATCTCGATGTCGCAGATCGTGGTGGGCGTGCAGATGCCCGACCAGAGCCAGCGCTTCCTGCTGCTCCTCACCATGAACATGAGCAGCGACGACAAGAAGATCGTCGAGAACGACTTCGCCTATCTCGCCCGCAGCCTCCGCCCCGAAGGCACCGCCGAGGCGCCGAAACTCGCGCCGGCCGATGGCGATGGCGGGCTCGAGGGCGTCTACACGACGCTGCGCACCGGGCTGTCGCTGAACGCCTTTGGCGGCATGGACTTCAACGCCGACAGCGTCATCCTCGCCTTCGACAAATCTGGCCTCTTCAGCCACGAAATCCCCTCCGCGGGCCAGACCATGGCCGAGCACTGCGCCGAGAGTCCGGACGAGTGCGGCACCTACCGGCTCGATGGCGGCGGCCTGTTCGGCGGGCCGGACAAGATCACGCTGCGCGACCTCAACTCCGACTACGCCATCCTCGAAAACGACGAGATGGGGTTCGGGCGCGATGGCGACGGCCTCAAGCTGGGCGATGAGGATTTTCGGCATATCCCGCCCTTCAGCCGCGACACGAAGTTCAACGGCAGCTGGCGCTATTTCTGGGCGCAGACCGGCAGCCTCGCCTTCTCATCCAACAGCGTCTCGGTGGAGCGCGTGCTGCAGATGGACAATGCCGGCCGCTTCACCATGCAGGGCTGGTCGGGCTTTTCGAGCTCCAACACCATTGGCGACAGCACGGTGAGCACCGCCGGCAATTCCGACGGCAACGTGGAGGCGGGCCGCTACGAAGTCGATGGCTACACGCTGAAGCTGATCGGGGATGATGGCAAGGAGGTGCTGATGAGCCTCTTCGCCCCCGATATCGGTTCGGACGGCATCCTGGTGCTCAACGGCGGCAATTACCTGAAGCAGGACTGACGCACAGCCCGGCTTCCCGGCGCGGCGCGATGCGCTATGGTCGCCGCCGGGGAGGTCGGGGGCATGCGATTTCTGGTACTGGGCGCGACCGGCTTTGTCGGCCGCCACGTCTGCGTCGCGCTGCTCGCCGCCGGCCACGAGGTGATCGGCGGCGGCCGGCGGGTGGAATCGCTGGCGCGGACGTTTCCGGGCATGGCGACGGTGCGGATCGATCTCGCCTCGACCGGTGAGGACGAGATGCGGCAGGCGCTGGCGGGCGTCGATGTGCTGGTCAACGTCGCCGGCCAGCTCAACCGCGGGTTGGACGCGGTGCATATCGAGGGGCCGCAGCGGCTCTATCGCGCGGCCCGCGACGCCGGTGTCGGCCGGATCGTGCTCGTCTCTGCCATCAGTGCCCGGCCCGATGTCGCAACCGCATATTCGGAGACCAAGCTGGCCGGTGAGCAGATGCTGCGCGACAGCGGCGTGCCGTGGACCATCCTGCGACCGAGCATGGTCGTCGCCGGAGGCAGCTTTGGTGGCAGCTCGGTGCTGCGGGGCTTGGCCGGGTTGCCCTTCCTCTCACCGCGCCTGCCGATGGCCGACGCCACCTTCAGCCCGATACACGCCCGCGACCTCGGCGAAGTCGTCCGCATCGTCGCGGAAAACGCCCGATTTGCCGGCATGACGCTCGAACCGGCGGGCGCCGAAACGGTAACCGTTGACGCACTGGTCGCCTCCTCGGCTACACGATGGGACTCACCCTCACCCTGCCCGACCTCTGGGCCGATCCGTTCGGCGCGTTGCTCAAAAACATCCCCATCCTCGCGCTGATCGCCGTCAACGCCATCCTGTCGGAGGCGCGCTGATGGACGCCTACACGCTGCTCAAATGGGTGCACATCCTGAGCTCAACGGTACTGTTCGGCTTCGGCGCGGGCACGGCCTATTATTTCTTCATGGCCCATCTCAGCCGCGATGCGCGCACCATCGCGCGGGTGGGCAGCATGGTGGTCACCGCCGACTGGATCTTCACGGGCTCGAGCGGCATCGTGCAGCCGGTTTCCGGCCTGCTGCTGGCGCATGAGGCGGGATACGACCTCGGCTCAAGCGGGCTCATCGTCACCTACATCCTCTACGTCATCGCCTTTGCCTGCTGGGCGCCGGTGGTGTGGCTGCAGATCCGGGCCCGCGACCTCGCAGCGATCGCCGCGCGCGACAACACTCCGCTGCCGCCCGAATATTTCCGCGTCATGCGCTGGTGGTTCGCGCTCGGCTGGCCGGCCTTCATTGGGCTCACTGGCGTGTTCTGGCTGATGGTAGCGAAGCCGCAACTCTGGTAGCGCGCCCAGCTTCCGCGCGGCCGAATTCATGCTATTGAGCGCGCAACGCAAATCCGAGGAGCTGAGCATGTCCAAGATCGTAGTCCAGAACCCCGTCGTCGATCTCGATGGCGATGAGATGACCCGCATCATCTGGCAGGCGATCAAGGACAAGCTGATCCTTCCCTACCTCGACCTCAAGATCGAGTATTACGACCTCTCCGTGCAGAACCGCGACGCCACCAACGACCAGGTGACCGTCGATGCCGCCAACGCCATCAAGAAGCACGGCGTCGGCATCAAGTGCGCGACCATCACGCCGGACGAGCAGCGCGTCGAAGAGTTCAAGCTCAAGAAGATGTGGAAGTCGCCCAACGGCACCATCCGCAACATCCTCGGCGGCGTGATCTTCCGCGAGCCGATCATCATGTCCAATGTGCCGCGCCTCGTGCCGGGCTGGACCCAGCCGATCATCGTCGGCCGTCACGCTTTCGGCGACCAGTACAAGGCCACCGACTTCAAGTTCCCCGGCAAGGGCAAGCTCACCATCAAGTTCACGGGCGATGACGGCAAGGTCATCGAGCACGAAGTGTTCGACGCGCCGTCGGCCGGCGTGGCGCTGGGCATGTACAACCTCGACGAGTCGATCGCCGATTTCGCCCATGCCTCGTTCAACTACGCCATCAACCGCAAGGTGCCGTGCTACCTCTCGACCAAGAACACCATCCTCAAGGCCTATGACGGGCGCTTCAAGGACATCTTCCAGGAGATCTTCGACCGCGACTACAAGGCGAAGTTCGACGAGCTGAAGATCTGGTACGAGCACCGCCTGATCGACGACATGGTCGCCTCGGCGCTGAAGTGGTCGGGCGGCTATGTCTGGGCCTGCAAGAACTATGACGGCGACGTGCAGTCGGACATCGTGGCCCAGGGTTTTGGCTCGCTCGGCCTCATGACCTCCGTGCTGATGACGCCCGATGGCAAGATCGTCGAGGCCGAGGCCGCGCACGGCACCGTCACCCGCCACTACCGCCAGCACCAGCAGGGCAAGGAGACCTCGACCAACTCCATCGCCTCGATCTTCGCCTGGACGCGTGGCCTCGCCCACCGTGCCAAGCTCGACAACAATGCCGAGCTGGCGAAGTTCGCGCTGACGCTCGAGAAGGTCTGCATCGACACCGTCGAAGCCGGCCAGATGACCAAGGACCTGGCGCTGCTCGTCGGCCCGGACCAGAAGTGGCTCTCGACGCTCGGCTTCCTCGACGCCATCGACGCCAACCTCAAGACGGCCATGGCCGCCTGATTTTGCGCCGCCGGGTCGTCCGCACCGAGGTTTGGCCCCCAACGATCGAGCTCGGTCCCATCGGGACCGCGCTCATTGCCTGATGTCCGGGGCTCCCGCGCCCATCGTCGTCGCGAGCGCGGTCGACCGGAACTTCCTGCCCTTCGTCGAGATCGTGGCCCTGTCGATCGCCGCGACCGCGAACCCGGGCCGCGCGGTTGCCTACCATGTGCTCTACGAGGGCCCGCAGGACAGGCTCTACCGGCGGCTCCAAGGGTTCCGCCGCGGCGAGGTGACGGTTCACCTCCACCCGATCGCCAATCCGTGGACTTCGTTCGGCACCATCAACAAATTCCCGCCCTCGACCTGGCTGCGGCTGTCGCTGGAGGATGCGCTGCCGACCGGGATCGAGCGGGTGATCTACCTCGATGTCGACCTCATGGTCTGCCGTGACCTCGGGGACCTGTTCGACCTGCCGATGGATGGGCATGCTCTCGGCGCGACGATCGACCTGACGGCCCAGAGGTGGCTGGCCGATCCGCGCAAGCAGGAATACCACCACTATATCCGCGAGACGCTCGGGCTCGGCGACGCCGCCTCGACCTATTTCCAGGCCGGCGTGCTGCTGCTCGACCTGCCGAAACTCCGCCGCAGCGGGTTCAAGGCAAAGATGGTCGAGGCGGTTCATCACTACGGCACGCTGCTGCGCTATGCCGACCAGTGCGCCGCCAACGCGGTGCTGAAGGATGACTACAAGCAGCTCGATCCGCGCTGGAACATGCAGCCGATCGATATCGCCAACGAGCCCAACCCGTGGATCCTGCACTTCGCCGGGTTCAAGCCGTGGCGGACGCTGGGCATGCCCGGCGGCGATCGCTGGTGGAAGCTGGTCCGCAACATGCCGGGCTTTCCCTACTTCGTGCTACGCTTCATCCGCGAGCGCGGCGGCCTCGAACTCAACGCGGCGCGCATCCGCATCAGGCGCAAGTTCGGCAAGGCCCCCTAATTATACGGCCCGTTCTATTGCGGGAACGGGGCACTTCGTGCTACACAATCGCCGTCGGCATCGCTTCCTGCCCGGCATCTCCACATCGCTGCGGCCCTGCCCCGCGCCTCCGGCGCCGACCTCTTTGCCATTGCAATCGAAGGACGCTTTTCCATGCGTTATCAAACCCTTGGTGGGACGGGCCTGCTCGTCTCCGAAATCTGCCTCGGCACCATGACCTTTGGCGGCCCGGGCTCGGGCATCTGGTCGAATATCGGCCAGGTCGGCCAGGCGGCGGCCGACGCCATCGTCACGCGGGCGCTCGATGCCGGCGTCAACTTCATCGACACCGCCGACGTCTACGCGCAGGGCCTCTCCGAGGAGATCACCGGCCAGGCGATGAAGAATTCGGGCCGTAAGCGCACCGACATCGTGCTCGCCACCAAATGCACCGGCGCCACCGGCACCGGGCCCAACGATCGCGGCTCGTCGCGCGGGCACATCATGGATTCGGTGAAGGCCAGCCTCAAGCGGCTCGGCACCGACTATATCGACCTCTACCAGATCCACTCGCAGGACAACCTGACTCCGGTCGAGGAGACCATGCGGGCGCTCGAAGATCTCGTGCGCCAGGGCCATGTCCGTTATATCGGCGTCTCGAACTGGGCTGCGTGGCGGCTCGCCAAGGCGCTGGGCGTGTCGGACAAGAACGGCTGGAGCCGCTTCGTTTCGCTCCAGGCCTATTACACGATCGCCGGCCGCGACCTCGAGCGCGAGCTTGCTCCGCTCATGAAGGAGGAGAAGGTCGGGCTGATGGTGTGGAGCCCGCTCGCCGGCGGCCTGCTCAGCGGCAAGTACAACCGCGACGGCTCCGGCCCCGAAGGCGCGCGCCGCGTCAATTTCGACTTCCCGCCGGTGAACCGCGAGCGCGGCTTCAACTGCGTCGATGTGATGCGCGAGATCGGCGACGCCCATGGCGTTTCGGTCGCCCGCATCGCGCTCGCCTGGCTGCTGCACCAGCCGGTCGTCACCTCGGTGATCATCGGCGCCAAGACCAACGAGCAGCTCGACGACAATATCGCGGCGACCACGGTGAAGCTCAGCGCCGACGAGCTGAAGCGGCTCAACGATGTCAGCGCCCTGCCCCCGGAATATCCGGGCTGGATGATCGAGCGCCAGCTCGCCGGCCGCATCCCGCAGGCCTGATCGCGGCTTGACACTCTGTAACATGGGCGTTACGTAACTCCCATGTTACAAACATTCGACATGCCCGACGACGTGCTCGACGCCCTCGGCAATTCCGAGCGGCGCCAGCTCGTGCGGCAGCTGGCCAACGGGCCGTTGAGCGTCAACGAGCTTGCCGCCGGCTTCGATATCAGCCGCCCGGCTATCTCGCGCCACCTCGCGACGCTCGAACGGGCCGGGCTCGTGACACATCGCGGCGTCGGCACCAAGAACCTCTATTCACTCGATCCGCGCGGCTTTGAAGCCACCCGACGCTGGCTCGATGGCTTCTGGGACGAAGCCGAGGCCCGGTTGCGGCTCGTCGCCGAAAACCTCGGTGGCGATCAATGAACGACCTTCTCACCCGCACGATGTCGCTGGCCTGCACCGTCGATCGCGCCTTCGAAGTCTTCACCCAGCATGTCGACCTCTGGTGGCCGCGCGGCCATCGCCGCACCCGCGAGGCGGCGATGGTGCTCGAACCCGTCATCGGCGGCCGCCTGATGGAGCGCGCGCCCGGCGGCGAGGAATGGGTGATCGGTCGGCTGACCCGCTTCGCGCGGCCCGTGGCGCTGGCCTTCGACTGGTTCCCCGGCTCGCCGGCCGCGCCCACCGCCGTCGATATCGCCTTCATCGCCGCCTCCGCCGGCACCGAAATCCGCATCGTCCACAAGGCGCTGAGCGCAGGCGCCGTCGCGGCGTGGCCCGATAAGGTCGCGCTCTTCGCCCGCGGCTGGGACACCGTGCTGCCGGCGCTCAAACACCAGATCGAACAGGGAGAATGACCATGGCCGCAGGCACCAAGGACGATCCGTGGCTGTTGAAGACGCCGCCCGGCACCAGCGACATCAAGCTCTGGCGCGACGAAGCGGCGAGCCCACCGGCGCTGGTCTGCTTCGCCTCGGGCGCCGAGCTCCGCTATCACCTCCGCGCCATCGAGGACCTCCACGCCATGCTGAAGGCCCACGGCGACTGGATGGAGCTCGGCAATACCGACGAGCAGAAAGAGGCCAAGCCCGGCACCGTCGAGGCCTGGGCGCGCTCGCCGGACAACCCGGTAGGCGGCTTTTATGGGCTGAAGAAGGGCCTTCGTGGCCGCTTCGCCAACTACGTGACGCCAGTGCTCGAAGAGCTGGGGCTGGTGGAGCTGGAGCACACCCCGCGCAATAATCGCGTGCGGGCTAAATAACGTCGCCGTGAAGTCAAACTTGAGCCACGAACGCACCTGAGCTTGCCGCCCGTTTCAGGGGGGGCGGCATGCGCTGGTTACGGCGGATTCTCATTGCGCTCGTGGTGTTTGGCGCCGCGGTCTACATCTACAACGCGTCATGGCGGGTGGCGCCGCCGGCGGGCAGCGTCGAACTGATCGCCCATCGCGGCGTGCACCAGACGTTCAGCCGCGCCGACCTCGACAACGACACCTGCACGGCGGAGCGCATCGACCCGCCGACCCACGGCTTCCTCGAAAACACACTGCCCTCGATGCAGGCCGCCTTCGAGGCCGGCGCCGATATCGTCGAGCTCGACGTGCACCCGACCACGGACGGCCAGTTCGCGGTGCTGCATGACTGGACCGTCGACTGCCGCACCGAGGGCAAGGGCGAAACACGCAGTCCCGACATGGCGTATTTGAAGACGCTCGATGTCGGTTACGGCTACACCGCCGATAACGGCGCGACCTTCCCGTTCCGCGGCAAGGGCGTTGGCATGATGCCCGAATTCAAGGAAGTTCTCACCGCTTTCCCGGACAAGCAGTTTCTCGTCAACTACAAGAGCAACGAGGTCCGCGAGGGCGACATGCTCGCCGACCTCCTCACCGCCCATCCCGAATGGCGCCACGCCGTCTGGGGCGCCTATGGCGGCGATCCGCCGACCTTCCGGGCCGCCGAACTGATCGACGGCCTCAACGTCTGGTCGCGCAAGAGCCTCGTGAACTGCCTGCTGCAATATGAGGGTTTTGGCTGGCTCGGGGTGATTCCGGAGGCTTGCCGGAACACCAAGGTGATGCTGCCGATCAACGTCGCGCCCTTCGTCTGGGGTTGGCCGAACCTCTTCCTCGAGCGCATGCAGCAGGCGGGCTCGCAGGTGATCCTGCTGGGGCCCTATGGCGCGGGCGATCCGGGCACGGCCGGTATCGATACACCGGAACTACTGGCCCAGGTGCCGGATGGCTTCAGTGGATTCATTTGGACGAACAAGATTGAAACCATAGGACAAATTGCTAACGCCCGATTCAAATAGAGACGAAATAATTAGCCGATGTGGCATTCACGCCCATCGACGCCCCAAGCGACCAAGCGTATAGCTCGACTAATATATAACCGCCGTCCCTCCCCTCCCGGAATCTCGTTCGATGCCCTCCGGCGTCCTGTTTTCGCTCGCTGCGTACCTTCTCTATTCGTGCTGTGACGCCATCATCAAAGGCTTCGGCACCGGCTTCTCCCCCTTCGAGATTGCGTTCTGGACGTCGCTGTTTTCCTTCATTCCGGCCATCTTCACCAAGCCCAAGGGTGAGCACTGGCGGCACACCTTCCAGATGCACCATCCCTGGCTGGTGAACCTCCGCTCGATCTCGGGCGTGATCGGCAACCTCTGCATCATCTACGCCTTCACCCACATCCCGCTGGCCGAGGCCTATTCGATCGCCTTCCTCGCCCCGATCGTGGTGGTGGGTCTGTCGGTCGTGTTCCTCGCCGAGCGCGTCTCCTGGCACCGCTGGTTCTTCCTCGGCATGACCTTTGCCGGCGTGCTGCTGGTGGTGCGTCCCGGTTTCCGCGAGCTGCAGCTCGGGCACGTCGCCGCCATCATCTCGGCGTTCATGGGCGGCATCTCCACCACGACGCTGCGCAAGGTCGCGCCGGTCGAAAAGCGCGTGAGCCTGCTCGGCCTGCCGCTCGGCTACGTCGTGGTGGTGAACGCCGTGCTGATGATGCTCATCCCCGGCACCTTCCATTGGCCGACCTGGGAACAGTTTGCGCTGCTCATCCTGATCGGCGCGCTGGGCGGCACCGCCAACATCATCTTCATCGCGGCCACGCGCCGCGCCCCGATCAGCCAGATCGCCCCGGCGCAGTATAGCCAGATCGCCTGGGCCATCGTGTTCGGCGCCATCTTCTACCGCGAGTTCCCCGATGCGGTGGCCTATTGCGGCCTCGTTGTCGTCGCCGTCTGCGGCATCATGAACGTGCTCTCGGACGAGACGCGCATCCGCATCTTCTCGCGTCTGTCGGTGTTCGGCCCGGCCAGCGCCGTGTCGGAAATCAGCCCACCGCTCGGCGAAGAGGACCGTAAGTTCCAGGCCGAACGCGACCGGGAGGCGAACGGCGGCTCGGCCGTCGCGGGCAAGTAAATGCGCTCGCTATCCCCGGGCGCGCTGGGCGTCGCCCTGGCGCTCATGGCCTATGCGGTCTATTCGACCGGTGACGCGCTGGTGAAGGGCCTGGGCGGCAGCCTCGGCCCGTTCGAGATCGGCTTTTTCACCACCATCTTCTCGATCATCCCGGCGCTGTTCTCGAAGCCCAAGGATGAGCGCTGGCGCGACACCTTCAAGCTCAGCCGCCCCTGGCTGATGACGCTGATCGCCATCTGCCGCACGGCGAGCGCCATGCTCATCACCTATTCCTTCGTCACCATCCCGCTCGCCGAAGCCTATAGCCTCGTCTTCCTCATCCCGGTGATGACCATCATCCTCTCGGTCGTGGTGCTGAAGGAGAAGGTCGGCATCGAGCGCTGGGCGCTGGTGATCACCAGCTTCATCGGCGTCGTGATCGTGGTGCGCCCCGGCTTCAAGGAGCTGGAGCTCGGCCACCTCACCGCCTTCCTCTGCGCCGTGAGCGCCGCCATCTCGGTTACCGCCATGCGGATGGTGTCGAACCAGGAGCGGCGTGTTTCCCTCTTCGCGCTGCCCGGGCTGCTGACGCTTGCGGCGAACGCCTTCTTCCTCGTGCTGTTCGGCGGCATCTGGCCGAGCTGGATGCTGCTCGGCGGCCTGCTCGTCTGCGGCGTGCTCGGCGGCATCGGCTACATGCTGCAGATCGCGGCCGTCGCCACCGCTCCCGCCAGCCGCGTCGCGCCGATGCAGTACAGCCAGATCGTCTGGGCGTTGATCTACGGCGCGCTGTTCTTTGCCGAGGGTCCTGACGCAATCGGCCTCGTCGGCCTCGCCATCGTGGTCGCAGCCGGCGTCGGCAACATCTTCGCCGACGGCGCCCGCACCCGCCTCGCCGGCCGCTGGGCCGAATACCGCGCCCGCCGCGACAACCCCTCGCCCGATACGTTCAAGGGCCCGGGACCGGATCCGGTCTAGCGGTGTAGATGGCGGTGACGATGTTGCGCTCGACGTAGCCACCGAACTCAGTCGCCGCGATCTCCGCCAGCCCATCGAGCAGACGCGCCCGCGCTTCTGGCGGCTGGAAGTTGACGTTCGAGTAGGTGGCATAGAGCCGGCGCACGCCCTCGGCGTCGAGATGCAGCGTCCAGGGCAATAGCTCCGGCGGATCGGCGACGAAGCCCGCCGCGGCGAAATCGGCGAGCCGCGCGGCGGTATCAAGCGCGAACTCCGCCTGCTTCACCACCTTGGGCGCGCCGAACAGGTGTGCCGTCGCCTCGTGGAAGGGGTCGGCGCGGTTCGGGTCGCCGTAGACATTCCACCACAGTGCGACATGGCCGTTCGGTCTCAGCAGCGTGGCGATGCGGTGCAGCGCCGGCACCGCGTCGAGCCAGTGAAATGCCGTGGCGCAGGCGACGAGATCGAAACTCGTTTCGGGCAACACGGCGGTTTCGAACGGCTCGGCGATCACCTCGAGGCTGGGATGCCGGTCGGCCAGATATGCGGCGAGGCGGGGATCGGGCTCGACGGCCACGAGCCGGGCCGGATGGTGGCTCAGCAGGTGCCGGGTCGCGATGCCTGTGCCGGCGCCGATCTCGAGGATATCGATGCCGGGCTGCAGACCGGCTCGTTCGCGCAGGGCCTGCCACACCGCGTCCGGATAATCCGGACGCGACGCATCGTAATTGGCGGGGTCTTCGCCAAAGGCCTGCCGACCGAAACTCCGGTCGAGCGGGGCCATGACGGGCTCCCTAGAGCCCGCCGCGCACGGCTGCGATCGCTTCGGCGCCCTTCGACCCATCCGGGCCGCCGCCCTGGGCCATGTCCGGGCGGCCGCCGCCGCCCTGGCCGCCGAGTGCGGCGGTGGCGAGCTTCACGAGGTCGCCGGCCGCGTACTTGCCGGTGAGGTCGTCGGTGACGCCGACTGCCACGGTGCCGCGGCCATCTTCGCCCTTCAGCACCACGGTGACGACGCCCGAGCCGATGCGCTTCTTTTCGCTGTCGACGAGGCCCTTCACGTCCTTGGCGGAGATGCCCTCGACGGCGCGGCCCACATAGGTGACGCCATTGACCGTCTCGTCGGCCGAGGCAGGAGCCGAACCGCCGCCGCCGAGCGCCAGCTTCTTGCTGGCTTCGGTGAGCGCGCGCTCGGACTTCTTGAGGTTGTCCTGCAGCGCCTCGATGCGGGTGAACACCTCGGTGGTCCCAACATTCAGCGCGTCAGCGACGCTGCGAACGAGGTTGGCGTTGGTGCGGGCATGAGCGCGCGCGCCCTTGGCCGTCAGCGCCTCGAGACGGCGCACGCCGGACGAGACGCCGCTTTCGCCGAGCACCGTGATCATGCCGATATCGCCGGTGCGGCGCACATGGGTGCCGCCACAGAGCTCCACCGACCAGCCGACCGAGTTGCCCGTCGGGTCGCCCATCGACACCACGCGCACTTCGTCGCCGTATTTCTCGCCGAACAGCGCGCGGGCGCCGGACTCCTTGGCCTCCTCGACGCCCATCAGGCGCGTCTCGACGGCGGAGTTCTGCAGCACGATGTCGTTGGCGATCTCTTCGATCTCGGCCATTTCCTGCGGCGTGATCGGCTTGGTGTGCACGAAGTCGAAGCGCAGGCGGTCGGGCGTCACCAGCGAGCCGCGCTGCGCGACGTGATCGCCCAGCACCAGGCGCAGCGCCTCGTGCAGCAGGTGGGTCGCCGAGTGGTTGGCGCGGATGGCCGAACGCCGCCCGTGATCGACCACGAGCGTCAGCGGCGTGCCGATCTTCAGCGTGCCGGCGGTCACCTTCACCTTGTGGCCGAAGACGCCATTGTTCTTCACCGTGTCGAGCACGTCGGCCGAGTTGCCGTCGCCCGAGATGATGCCGGTATCGCCGACCTGGCCGCCGCTTTCGCCGTAGAACGGCGTCTGGTTGAAGACGACGAAGCCTTCGTCGCCCGCGACCAGCTGCTCGACCATCTGGCCGCCCTTGACCAGCGCGGTGATGGCGCCCTCGGCGCTCTCGGTCTCGTAGCCGAGGAATTCGGTCGGGCCGACCTTGTCGGCCACCGCGAACCACACCTTGTCCTCGCCGACTTCGCCCGAGCCAGCCCAGCTCTTCCGCGCCTCGGCGCGCTGCTTGGCCATGGCGTCTTCGAAGCCGGTGAGATCGACATTGATGCCGCGGGTGCGCAGCGCATCCTGCGTCAGGTCGAGCGGGAAACCGTAGGTGTCGTAGAGCTTGAAGGCGGTCGTGCCCTCGAGCATGTCGCCTTCCTTGAGGCCGGTGCTCGCTTCATCGAGCAGCGCCAGGCCACGGCCGAGCGTCTTCAGGAAGCGCTGTTCCTCGAGCCGCACCGTTTCCTCGATCATCGCTTCGCCGCGGACGAGTTCGGGATAGGCCTGGCCCATCTCCTTCACCAGCGTCGGCACGATGCGGTGGATCACCGGATCCTGCGTGCCGAGCAGCGTGGCGTGGCGCATAGCGCGGCGCATGATGCGGCGCAGCACATAGCCGCGGCCTTCGTTCGAAGGCAGCACGCCCTCGGCGATGAGGAAGCTCATCGAGCGCAGGTGGTCGGCGATGACGCGCAGCGAGGCGAGCTTGCCGTCATCGATGCCCTTGAGGCTGGTGCCGGTCAGCGCTGCCGTGGTGTCGATGATCGAGCGGAAGAGGTCGATCTCGTAATTGTTGTTGGTGCCCTGCATCACCGCAGCGACGCGCTCGAGGCCCATGCCGGTATCCACCGACGGCTTGGGCAGTTTTGTGCGCGAGCCGTCCTTGAACTGCTCGAACTGCATGAACACGAGGTTCCAGATCTCGACGAAGCGGTCGCCATCTTCCTCGGGCGTGCCCGGAGGGCCGCCCCAGTACTTGTCGCCGTGGTCGTAGAAGATTTCCGAGTTCGGGCCGCAGGGGCCGGTATCGGCCATCTGCCAGAAGTTCGATTTGGCGCCGAGCCGTACGATCTTGTCGTCCGAGAAGCCGGCGATCTTCTTCCAGAGCTCGAACGCCTCGTCATCGTCCTGGTAGACGGTGGCGCTCAGCTTCTCCTTGGGCAGGCCCCATTCCTTGGTCAGCAGCGTCCAGGCAAACTCGATCGCCTCGGCCTTGAAGTAGTCGCCGAAGGAGAAATTGCCGAGCATTTCGAAGAAGGTGTGGTGCCGCGCGGTGAAGCCCACATTGTCGAGGTCGTTGTGCTTGCCGCCGGCACGCACCGATTTCTGCGAGGTGGTGGCGCGGGTGTAGTCGCGCTTTTCAACGCCGGTGAAGACGTTCTTGAACTGCACCATGCCCGAGTTGACGAACATCAGCGTCGGGTCATTGCGCGGCACCAGCGGGCTCGCATCGACCTCGGTGTGGCCGTTCTTCGTGAAGTAGCCGAGGAAGCTCGACCGGATGTCGTTCACGCTCGTCATGGCAGGTCTCTTACAGACAAAAGGCGAGGCCGTGGCCCCGCCGGAATGAACAGGAAAGGCCTTCTATCGCGGGGGTTGTTCATCTGTCCAGCCGATGGGCGGCCGGATGTCACATTTACGCCTTAGGCGCAGGCGGCCTTGTAGCGCCGCACTGTGTCGGCCATGCCGTAGATCAACGCGTCGGCGGTGATGGCGTGCCCGATCGACACCTCGGCAAGGTCGGGGATCGCGGCCTTGAGCGGCGGCAGGTTGATGAGGTTGAGGTCGTGCCCGGCATTGACCATCAGCCCGCCCTGCCCCGCATGCGAGTTCGACCCGGCGCTGCGGGCCGCGTCAGCGGTTTCCTTCAGCGCCGACAGATGCACGGCCGCCAGTTCCTGCTTCAGCGCGCCGCCATAAGGGCCGGTGTAGAGCTCGACCCGGTCGGCGCCGACAGTCGCCGCCGCCGCAGGCGCCGAGGGGTCGGCGTTGATGAACAGCGACACCCGGATCCCGGCTTTCTTCATCCGCTCGATCGCCGGCACCAGCACGGCACGATTGGCTTCGATGTTCCAGCCATGGTCGGAGGTCGACTGCAGCGGATCATCGGGCACGAACGTCACCTGCTCCGGCGCCGCCCGCTCGACGAGGGTGAGGAAATCCTCGGTCGGGTAGCCTTCGATATTGAACTCGCGACCGGCATAGTCCTGCCGCAGCAGACTCACCAGCTCGAACACGTCGGTGCGCCGGATATGCCGCTCGTCGGGCCGCGGGTGAACCGTGATCCCGTCAGCGCCAGCGTCCAATGCAATCCGTGCGATGCCCGTGACGCTCGGCCACGGCACCGACCGGCGGTTGCGCAGCATGGCGATGGCATTGAGATTGACGGACAAATGGGTCATCGGCACTCACCAGATCGATTGGCCCTGCCATAACCCAACGCGCCGTGATGGGCCAATCGAACCTTTTGATGGGCGCGATCAGCCGAGCTAGACCGAAGGCTCCGGCGCCGCCTCCGCCACCGGCAGCTTCCGCCGGTTGAACAGCACGATCAGCACGCCCGAGAGCAGGATCAGCGCGATGCCCGCCAGCGCCAGCCCGTTCGGCACTGTGCCGAACACGGTCGCGCCGAGGATCAGTGCCCACACCGTGCCACCGTAGAAGAACGGCGCCACCGCACTCGTCTCGCCGACGCGATAGGCGGTGAAGAGCAGCAGTTGCCCGAGCGTCAGCAGCACGCTCGAGCAGGCGACGAAGGCGAGGGCCGTCAGGTCGGGCGTCACCCAATGCTCGAAGATCAGCATCAGGATGCCGATGCCGATCAGCGACACGACGGAGGCGCCGACCGCCACCACAAGCGCTGGCACATCCGGGCCGATGCTCCGTCCGATCAGGTCGCGGATGGCGCACCCAACGGCGCTCCACAGCCCGAGCAGCGCAAAGGGCTGGAACCCCGATCCGCCCGGCTGCGCCACCAGCACCGCGCCGATGAACGCCAGCACGATCAGCGCCGCCGCCATGCGGCTGATCCGGTCGCGGAAGAACACCACGGCCCCGAGCATCAGCAGCATCGGCGTCAGTTGCGCGAGCGCCGTGATATCGGCGAGCGGCGCGTAGGCGATGGCGAAGATGTAACCGGCAGCGGCCGCGAGCTCGAAGAAGTTGCGCGCCACCACCACGGGGCGGAACACCAGCTTCGCCTTGCCGATCATTCCCGCGGCCCACAGCACCGGCACGCCGATCACCACGGCGAGCAGTGCACGCAGGAACAGAGATTCCAGCGGCGGAATATGCGCCATGGCCAGCTTCAGCACCGTGTCGTTGGCGAGAAAGCAGCCCGTCGCGATCACCATCAGGGTGATGCCGCGCAGGTTGGAAGTCGGGGAGGCCATGGTCAGTCCGGGGCGTAAGGGAGGCCCCTGCTCTACCCGATCGCCGCGCCCCTCACCAACCCGCTTTTTGCCGCGTCAGTCAGCCGGCAGCAGCTGCCGCTTGCGGTTGTCGAGGAACACCACGGCGAGGCCGCTCGCCACCACCAGCGCGATGCCAGAAATGGCCAGCGTGTTGGGGAATTGGCCGAACACGACCAGCCCCGAAATCACCGCCCAGAAGGTGAAGAAGTAGAAGAACGGCGCCACCACGCCGGTGGGGCCGACGCGGTAGGCCATGAAGATGAAGAAGTGGCCGAAGATCAGGAAGAAGCCCGAGCCGAGCAGCAGGAGGATGTGGTTTACGCCCGGCAGCACCGTCGCCTCGGTGGCAAAGTGCATGGTCAGCGCGCCGATCAGCACCACCACCACGGCCGACATGGCGACGATCATCCCCGGCACCTCGGGCGCAATCCGCCGCCCGGCGATATCGCGCACGGCGCAGAGCACCGCGTTGGCCAGCGCCAGCACGGCGTAGATCGAGATGCCGTTCATCGTCGGCTGCGCCACCATGATGGCGCCGATGAAGCCGAGCCCGATCAGCGCCATCCGCACCCCGCCGATCTTCTCGCGGAACAGCAGCGAAGCGCCGAGCAGCACCAGCAGCGGCGTGATCTGCCCCAGCGCCGACGCATCGGCGATCGGCAGGTTGGTCAGCGCCACGATGTAGCAGAGGATGGCCGCCGTCTCCGCCAGGTTACGCGCCAGCACCCGCCGCTCGAACAGCAGCGGCAGCTTGCTGCCATAGCCGAGGACGAACAGCAGCGGCAGGCCCCAGAGGCTCGCCGCCACGCCGCGCAGCGACAGCACCTCGTAAGGCGGCAGCCCCTCGGTCGCGAGCTTCATCAGCGTATCGTTGATGACGTAGGAGCAGGTCGAAACGACCATGAACAATGGCCCGGTAAACGGGTGCCGGCTGGTCGTCACGATTGGCGTCTCCCCTCAAAGACGTGGCGCCGGAATCGCTCCCGGCGCCGTTACCTTACGTGCCCCGATGCCGCCGCGACAGCCCGCGCAGCGCCTCGAGCGCCCGCTCGGCATGCGCTTCGGGCACGAAGATGTGGTCGTGGTAGAACCCGGCGATGACGTTGGCGCTGATGCCGCGCGCCGCGAACTCGGTGGCAAACGCCGCCGTCAGCCCCACCGCCTCGAAGGCCGAGTGGATGGTGAGCGAGATGCAGCGCATCGGCGCCGTCACCGTCGCCAGCCCCGCCGCCTCCGCCTCGGGCAGTATCAGCGTCCAGCCCTCGGCCTCGCGGAACGTGCCGACCGGGTTCAGTCCCTCGGGCAGCCGATCCACCGTCGCGAACACGTAGCGCTCATCGAGCAGCACCGGCTCCATCGAGGCCAGCAGCTTCGTAAGGTTGGTCTCGCCGCTCACAAACTCCTCCGCAACGAAACGGGCCCCGAAGGGCCCGTCGCAGTCACATGCCGTCCGATCCACGCGAGATCGCCGCGAGGCCGGTGCGAACCACTTCGACCAGCCCGAGCGGCACCATGAGCGAGATGAACGAGTCGATCTTGCTCGGCTTGCCCGTCACCTCGAACACGAAGCTTTCGGTCGTCGCGTCGACGATCTGGGCGCGGAAGGCATCGGCCAGCCGCAGCGCCTCGGCGCGGAGGTCGCCGGTGCCGGCCACCTTGATCAGCGCCAGCTCGCGCTCCAGCGACTTGCCCTCGGCAGTGAGGTCGTGGACCTTGTGCACCGGGATCAGCCGCTCGAGCTGAAGCTTGATCTGGGTCAGCACCTTGGGCGTCGCAACCGTAACCACGGTGATACGCGACAGGCCCTTCTCGTGTTCCGTCTCACTGACAGTGAGCGAGTCGATATTGTACCCGCGCGCCGAGAACAACCCGACCACCCGGGCGAGAATACCCGGCTCGTTGTCGACCAGCACCGAAAGCGTATGCCGCTCCGGCGTCTGCAGCTCGGGAGCAAGGAAGTATGCCGATCCGCTCGGCTGAAGATGTGCGTTCATTGTCTTGTTCCTCAGACCAGCTGGCGTCCCTTGGCGTCGATCACCGCGCCGATATCGTCCTCGAAATCGGGCAGGATCATCTCGTTGTGCGGCTTGCCCGACGGGATCATCGGCAGGCAGTTCTCGTGCTTTTCGACGAGGCAGTCGAACAGCACCGGGCCGTCGTAATCGAGCATCTCGGCGATCGCCGCATCGAGCTTGGCCGGGTCATCGCACTTGATGCCCTTGGCGCCGTAAGCCTCGGCCAGCTTGACGAAATCCGGCAGGCTCTCCGAATAGGAGTGCGCGTAGCGGCCGCCATGCAGCAGGTCCTGCCACTGGCGCACCATGCCCATGCGCTCGTTGTTGAGGATGAAGATCTTGATCGGCAGGCGGTACTGCACCGCCGTCGAGAGCTCCTGCATCGTCATCTGCACCGAGGCCTCGCCTGCGATATCGATGACGAGCGCATCGGGGTGCGCCACCTGCACGCCGACTGCCGCCGGCAGGCCGTAGCCCATGGTCCCGAGGCCGCCGGAGGTCATCCAGTGGTTCGGCTTTTCGAAGTGGAAGTGCTGCGCCGCCCACATCTGGTGCTGGCCAACTTCGGTGGTGATGAACACCTCGCGATCCTTGGTCGCCTGGTAGAGGCGCTGGATGGCGTGCTGCGGCTTGATCGTCGTGTCGGAGTTCTTGAACCCGAGCGAGTTGACCTTGCGCCAGCCCTCGATCTGCTTCCACCAGGCCGAGATCGCCTCGGTGCGCGGCTGGTTGGTCTTGCTCCGCCAGATGCGGACCATTTCCTCGAGCACCAGCCCGCAATCGCCGATGATCGGCAGGTCGATGCGGACGTTCTTGTTGATCGAGGAGGGGTCGATATCGACGTGGATCTTGGTCGAGCCCGGCGAGAACGCGTCGATGCGGCCGGTGATGCGGTCGTCGAACCGCGCGCCGATATTGATCATCAGGTCGCAGTCATGCATCGCCATGTTGGCTTCGTAGGTGCCGTGCATGCCCAGCATGCCCATCCACTGCGGGTTGGAGCCGGGGAACGAGCCGAGCCCCATCAGTGTCGAGGTCACCGGGAAACCGGTGAGGTCGGCGAGCTCGCGCAGCCGTTCCGAGGCTTCCGGGCCCGAGTTGATGACGCCGCCGCCGGTATAGAAGATCGGCCGCTCGGCCCGCAGCATCAGGTCGACAGCGTGCTCGATCGCCGCGCGGTCGCCCGCCGTGGCCGGGTGGTAGCTCTTGTGGCGCGTCGTCGAAATCTCGTCGGCGCCGTAATAGGTGCCGAGCGCGAACTGGACATCCTTGGGGATATCGATCAGCACCGGGCCGGGACGGCCGGTCGCCGCGATGTGGAACGCCTCGTGCATGATGCGCGGCAGGTCGGCGACCGACTTCACCAGGTAATTGTGCTTGGTGCACGAGCGGGTGATGCCGACCGTGTCGCATTCCTGGAACGCGTCCGAGCCGATCAGCGCCGTCGGAACCTGGGCCGAAATGACGATGATCGGGATCGAATCCCCGAGCGCATCGGTGAGCGGGGTGACGACATTGGTGACGCCCGGCCCCGAGGTGACGAGCACCACGCCGACCTTGCCGGTCGAGCGCGCATAGCCCTCGGCCATGTGGCCGGCGCCCTGCTCGTGCCGCACGAGGATGTGCTGCACCTTGTCCTGCTGGAACAGCGCATCGTAGATCGGCAGCGCCGCGCCGCCGGGGTAACCGAAGATATGCTCGACCCCCTGATCGCTGAGCGCCCGGATAACCATCTCCGCGCCCGTCATCTGCTCGGCCATTTTCTAGTCCTTCCTCGCCGCCTCCCCTTTCTTCCCCTCTCTCCTTGAGGGAGAGGGTGGCCGCACAGCGGCCGGGTGAGGGGCAGTTCCCTTTTTTGACATCACCGGCGTCGCAAACCGCTCGACCGGAATCCAAGGCAATAAAAAAGGCCCCGTTAGGGACCTGTTTTCGGCGCATCAACCATCCGCGGGGACCTTTACCCCACGCGACCGATGCGCCCCACTACTACGAGAATGCTCCTCAGCACGGATGTGCTCCCGACGGATTGATGGCGGGGTTTATGAGCGCGCGGGGTGGGAGGTGTCAAGGGGTGGCGTCTGCCTTGCTGCTCTGAACCACAGTCTGTTGCGCACCAATCTCGGTGATTGGAAAAGCTCGGTCCATGTAAAGGTAAGAGAAGATGAGCGAAATCACCAACACGACTATCCCGGCCAGTTCAGAAGAAATCTCGATGCCCGCTGATCCGGCTTTAAACGTAATTGGCTTATCTACCGGTCTACGGAACTCCAGGTATGTGAATATCAAACCAGCGGACAATACTCCCAACGATGCAGCGAAAAACACCACTGAAGAGATGGATTGCCACGCCTGCGCCCGACCACGCTGCGTCAGAGACCAGCGTGCATAATCCGCGTTATACTGCCTCAACAGATCGTTATATGCGGCCTTGCAGTTGACCGTTGATTGATTTGGTACGCTGTGAACGCAAGAATTGCCAAGCGTTTCATCCACTCGAATGCTTGGGCCAAGCGCATTCACAGAGAACACCGCGCCAGCAACCAGTGCGATGAATAATATACCCAGAGCAACCAAGGCCCCAGCCATCCCACCCTTTTTACTCATCGCAAGGCACTATCGTGGGATCAACCCCGACATCCGTTTGATCATTTTTGATAATATCCAACTGTATCGACGCAGTTTTTCGAGATGCGACCTCGTAATTTCCCACATTTCTAAGTATAGGAGACACAGCGGCTGGCTTTGAAAAGACGGATATGATGCCTTTGCTGGGTAATTCAGGTTTATTCAATTCGCCGTTCGGACCGGTTGGCTCAGGCGGATCGTCGCTTGGGCACCAATCTATCGGATCTACCGAATCAAATCCACATGCGGGGCACTTATCCTTCAACCTCGTTATTAGTTCGGTACTGGAAACGCCGCTAACTGACAGATTCCATTTGATCGGCGCGTCGTTGACGTCCGTTGTAGTGGAATACTCATTCCACGACGCATCCACGTCTTCGACCGATCCATTAGCACTCCATAGGATGGCATCCCCTCCGTCGTCGGATGGCCTAACGGACTGAGCGCTCGCAGTACCGCTTATTACGAGAACGATTAGAGCAATTATGCATCCGATTTTCACCCGCACCCCCTGCGGTTCGAATAAAGGCAGTACAATCGCACAAAAGCGACATGTCATTTCTTATGTATAGCTGCCCGCAGTCTCAATTTCTAGCCTGCGCGCCAACTACGATTGGAATTGCGGCATTGGGCAGCAAACACCATCGCCATGGCAGCAGCCAATTCCCTTCCTGGTGGACAGCCTATCGCAGGATCACTCTCTGCGTCGTCGCTGACACCTCTACTTCTATAGGCCAGCCGCAATAGAAATTGCGCAATTGGTCGTTCTGCTGCGATCACATACGGCAGCACAACCTTAGCGACTTTGCTTCACCCCCTCAATATCTTCCCCATCGCCTTGCCCTTCGCCAGCTCGTCCACGAGTTTGTCGAGGTAGCGGATTTCGCGCATGGTGCCGGGCTCCATCTGCTCGACGCGGACGCCGCAGATGACGCCGGTGATGAGGGAGGGGGGGGGGTTCTGGGTGGGGGCCTCAGCGAAGAAGGCTTCGAAGCTGGTGCGGGCGGTCAGTTCGGCGTCGAGGGAGGCCTGGGTGTGGCCGGTGAGCCAGCGGATGATCTCGTCGACCTCGTCCTTCGTCCGCCCCTTCTTTTCAGCTTTCTGGATGTAGAGCGGATAGACGCTCGCCACGGCCATCCCATAGATGCGCTGGTTGGATTTGCTGTCCATCGGTCCTCCGGATGGGGAGGATAGCGACAGCACGGGCCACGGCTCAAGGTTTCGTTTTTGCTGCGGTGTGGCGCGCCCCGCCTCCTAGTGCCGCTACGAGCGAAGCGACGTAGCAGAGTTAGAGTTAGGGTGGGGGGTAAACCGAGCCCCTAGTTTCCCGCTCCCCCCTCCACCGCCTACGGCGGTCCCCCTCCCCCGCAGGCGGGAGAGGTTCGGCTGTGGCGCCATCTCGCCACAAGCAAGAGGTTCGGCTGTGGCGCTATCTCGCCACATGGCCTTCTCCCGCTTGCGGGGGAAGGTGCCCGAAGGGCGGAAGGGGGGAGCTACACGCACTGGGCCCATGGTTCGTCAGGGGCACCCCAGAAGCAATACCCACCACATGTCATCCCGGGCTTGACCCGGGACCCAACCCTCACCCTGCGCTGGCGGCGAGATGGATCCCGTGTCAAGCCCGGGATGACAGCGTCGTGGAAAGCCTCGACAAAACAGCCACTTGCCGAAAACTTATCCCCGCTCCCCAGCCCTATGCGATCCTCCCCTCGTCCGCTGCACCGAAGCGAGATCATGACGAGTGGTTGGTGCGGTGGAGGTTGGGTGGTGCGGGGTCGCTCGCATCAGGCCCAAGTCAAAGCCGGTATGGCCAGTTCCTCTCTTTTGGAACCAGCCGCGTATCGCCTGTGCCCAATGGCGCGGGAGGATCAAACCCCGCCAACCGGTCAGATCCGACCGGAGGGTGCGATCACGTCGGGCCAAAGCGCCCGGTATCCGCCGCGACGAAGCCCAAAACCCCAGCTGGCCGGCGAGGCGCGAGCCTCATCTATCTGCGGACTACCGCGCCGGGGCTCAAGCCTCGCCGGCCCCGCTTCACCTGTCCACCAACCCGAGGCGGTGACGCCGGCGGGGGCGGCGTCATGTCCCGGAGTTCAGAAATCCCGCCAGCCGCGCCTGCCCTGCACCTGCCACCGCCTACATCCCGAACTGGTCGACGAACCGGGTTGGCATGCCAGGGCCACCGACGAACCCGAACAGTCGCTGGTTGAAGTCGCGCAGTTGCCCGGCGTGGAACAGCGGGAACAGGATATTGTGCTCGTTCATATCTGGCAGGCGCACGCCCCGCGCCTTGATGGTCTTCACCACCCGCCGCGCATGCTTGGTGTCGCGCTCCATCGAGCTGTGGACGCAGATGAGGTTGCGCCCCCGCGACGCGTTGCAGGCGCAGATCGGGTCGAACGCCACCACCGCCTCACCCGCTTCGAGCCGGTTGATCGGCCACTGGAACAGCCCCCCGATAGCGATCGAGCGGTGCGAGCCGGCAATCAGCCCCATCCGCAGCGCCGGCAGCCCGCCGCTGCTCACGCCATAGTGGTAGATGCGCGCATAACCGTGCGTCCCGAAATCGGCGGTTATGCGCTGCGTCAAGGAGAGCAGACTGTCTGCATAGCCCGCCACCCCATCGGTGTAGTGCGAGTTGCTCTCGTCGAACAGCATAAGCACATCGAAAAGCCGCGCCGGAAGGTGCTGGAGGAACAGCGAGAGCGAGAGCATCGGCCGGTAATGCCGGCCGGCCAGCACCACCACGAGCCCGCGTCCCGATGGGCTTGCCATGCCGCGATAGAACCGCACCCCGCGCGCCACCGCTTCGTAAGTGTAGGGTTCGGCAACTTCCTGCCGGAACAGCACTATGGGAGGCGAAGTGTCGATGGCTTCCCGCGCCGGACCTTTGAACTCCGCCAGCGCCGGCAGCGCCTCCTGGATCTGTGCGGGCGTCAGGTCATCCTCGATCTCGAAAACCACCTTGCGGGCCATTGCCACCGAAGTGGCTCCCCGGAGCGACGCGAGCAGATCCTCAAGCAACGCCGGTCACGCCGCTTCTTCGACCCGAGCAACGAGGAGGGCAGACAGTTCGGACAGGTTGGTCAGGCCCGCGAGATCGGCCGTATCGAGCGCCGCGCCGCAGCGCTTCTCGATCTCGACCGTCCATTCGACCATGTCGAGGCTGTCGAGCTCGAGTTCCCGCAGCGCGATATCGGCACTCGGGTTGCGCAACCGCGCAGACACGGCCGAGCTGTCGAACGAATGCGCGGTATCGTTGAGAGCTTCCACCAGCACGCTGCGCGCTTCTTCGAGAGTCAACGCGTTACCTCCACCCGGAATGTCTTTGCTACATTGAACACGTATTCGTTCTGCGGCAATTCGTAATTGATGAGCCGGAGCTTCGTATCGAACTTCGCCATCTGCCGGCTGATCGCCGACCACAGGTCAACTGTCAACGGCCGGCCGAGGCAGGCATGCGGCCCGGCGCCGAAGAGCCGATGATGCTGCGAGGGCGGCGCATCGACGAAGGTCTGCAGCAGCACGCGCACGCGCTCGCCCTCCTTGAGGTCGACGCCGCCGATGCTGACCGGCGCCGTCGAGATACGCTCGACGAAGGGCAGCCCCGTCTGCGCCGGCGCCTTGGGATAGGCGATCTCATTGAGCGCGATGCCGGAAAAGTCGCGCACCAGCTGCACCAGGCATTCGCCCAGCGTGCCCACAGTGGTGTCCTTGCCGACCACCAGCAGGCCGACCCGCATGCGAACGTCGTCCTCGGTTGCGTCGGGCCCGAGGCGCTCGCGGATATGGGTTTCGAGCGCCTGCATGTCCGCTTCGAGCAGGCGCCGGCGCTTGACGCTGATCGCCTTGTCGAAGACCTGCGAGATGTTGTCGAGCATGAGGTGCTGCGGCAGGTCGACCCCGATCAGCGCCGCGAACAGCCCGCGCACCATCGGCCGGATCGACTGGGTCATCAGCTCAGGCTCGCCGGGCGCGCCCAGCATTTCGAGGTGGCGCGGCAGTTCCTCGACGACCCATTTGTGGATCGGCTCGCGCTGCCCGACGATGAACTCGCTCATCGAACGCCGGCCGGCCGTGTGCGCCTCGCCATGCATGGCGAGCGGGATGCTCTCGAAGGCAAAAGCGATGGCGGGGAACTCCTCGCCCAGCGAACCGCGCATGTTGCGGTAGTGCTCGACGGCCGGCGCGGGCCAGAGCTCGGGTGTCGACAGCACCTGCCGGCAGAGGTCGGCGTCGGCGAAGATCCAGGCGCGCGCCATCTCGTCGAAATAGGGGCCGGTCTCGCGCGCCCTTGCGACGAACTCCGTCCGCTCGGGCCGCCGGTACACGGTCAGCGAATTCACGCGAGGCTCCAAATGCACGTCCTCGAGCTAATGATCCAGAATGCGACTTATCCCCGCCACGCCGGGTCGCGGTAAAGTAGTTTAATCCGCCGACTCGCCGCCGCGCCACGGCTTTTTCTCTTTTCCCGCACGCGCTATCCCCTGATCACCCGCACCGCGCCCCCGCGCTGCACCTCGACCTTCAGCTCCCAGGCGGAGCGTTCGGCGCGGCTCTGTTCCATCCGCCGCATGGTCGCGAGCACTGCCTCGATCCGGGCGATCGCGATCGCCTTGTTGCGGTGCTGGCTGCGTTCGGCCCGCACCACCACGGATACGCCGGTCGGCCGGTGGGTGCCGCGGATGGCGCTCGCGGTCTTGTTCTGGTGCTGGCCGCCCGGTCCGCCCGCGGTGATGGCGGAAAAGGTGATGTCGGCCTCGGCGACGCGCGGGGCATCGCCGGAGGTTTGGGGTTCCTCGAAGACGCCGACGAACCAGTTCTTGCGGTCGGCCTTGGAGCGACGTTCGGAGCGGGCGATCCACTGCACGCTGCCCAGCCAGCCGGCGAGGAACAGGCCGAGGTCCCTGCCCTCGTCCTCGAGCAGCAAGCGAACGGAGACGGGGCCCTCGCCGTCCGGGGCGTCGCCCGCGACGAGATCGACGTCGAGCCCGGCCTCCCCGGCTTCGGCGATGAAGGCGGCCGCGACCGCCTTCACGGCGCGGCGGCATTCGACCGGGCCGCGACCGGCGGTGATGACGATGGTGCGCATCATGGCTGCACCCCCGCCGTCTTGAAGGTGAGGAGCGGCTGCAGGCTGGCGATCACTCGGATGAGGCCGAAGCTTTCGAGGTCGGCGATCACCTGTTCGATGGACTTGTACGCGCCTGCCGCCTCCTCGGCTGCCAGGGCCTTGTCGTTGCAGATGATTCGGCCGCCGAACGGGTTCTTCGTCTCTCGCTCGATCACCCCCTTGCCGCCGAACTTCGCCCGCGCCGACGCCCGGTCGAGCTTGCGGCCGGCGCCATGAGCCAGCGAGGCGAGCGACGGCCGGCCGCTCGCCACCGGCGCCACGACGTAGGAGAGTGCACCACGCGAACCGAGGATCACGCACAGCCCTTGCCGCGTGGTCGAGGCACCCTTGCGGTGGCGGAACACGCCATCCTCTGCCGCGACGAAGTTGTGAGCGACATCGGAGAGCAGTTCGGCCCGGGCGTGGATGGCATCGGCTGCCCGCTCCACCACCCGACGGCGATTGGCAAGCGCGAAAGCCACCGCCTCGTCGTGGCGTGCGAGATAGCGTTCCGCCGTCTCGCCGGTCAGCGCCCCGGTGCCGGCGTCGCGGATCGTGCCTTCAAACACGGCAGTGCCGAGCCCGCGCGAGCCGGTGTGGACCAGCAGGTTGACCATGCCCTTGCGCAGGCCGGCCGCTTCTGCAGCCGCTTCGTCGAAGATGGCCTTCACGGCCGTCAGCTCGCAGAAGTGGTTGCCGCCGCCCAGCGTGCCGAGTGGGGTGCCGAACAGCGTATCGCCAGGCTCGGGCGCATCGAGCACGCCGAGACGCTTGGCGGCCCGGTCGAGGCTCAGCTTGTGGGCCGGCAGGTCGGTGGCGGCGAGCGCAACGCCGCAGCCGATATCGTTGCCGATCAGCCCGGGATAGACGGCGCCGGCCACGTCGACGGCAACGCCGACCGGCCCGAACTTGCCGGGGTGGAGGTCGGGAAACGCCGCGACCGCGACGACGCCCGGGAGCGAAGCCAGTTCGCTCACCTGTTTGGTCGCGCTCGCCTCGATCCAGGTCGATGCGCGATAGAAATTCGACACGACCGCAGGGTCGGCCGAGGGGAAAGAAGTGCCCATGGCAAAATCATCCAGCTCGCGGGAACGTGCCCGCGACATTCAAAGGGAATGTTGAAGCCGGATCTGGCGGGTCTAGCGAGCCGCAGCGGTCCGGCAGGTCTGGTCATGAACGGTCATGAACACCTCCACCGAAGAATTGGGCGGCCGTGATGCCTGATCGCCCTGCGTTTTACTAGTGCGGATCGGCAACACGACTTGCCTCATCCGGCATCGCGGGCCAGCACCGGGGCGTAGCCGAACTGCGCCTTGAAAGCCCGGCTGAAGGCGGCGTCCGATTCGTAGCCGATGCGGCGTGCCACGTCGGAGACGCGGACGCTCGGGCGCTTCAGCATCTCGTTGGCGAGCAGCAGGCGCCAGCGCGTCTGGTAGTGGAGCGGGGCCGCGCCGATAAGGAAGGCGAAGCGCTCGGCGAAACTGGAGCGCGACATGCCCGCGACGGCCGCGAGCTCGGCGACCGTGCGCTGCCGGAACGGCTCGTCATGGATGGCCTTGAGCGCCCGGCTGATGCGCGGATCGGCCAGCGCGCCGAGCCAGCCGCGATCCTCAGGCGGCGCGGTGCGGACCCAGAGGCGGAAGGCGCGGATGACCAGGATGTCGATGAGCCGCGAGATCATCAGGGCTGCGCCCGGATGCGGCGCCCGCGCCTCGGCGAGCAGGAACTGGGCGATGCCCTCGAGCCAGTTCTCCTCGTCGGCCCTGAGCGCATGCGGGATGTGGATGATCGAGGGCAGCACTGCCAGCATGGTCGGCATGTTGTCGCCCTCGAAGCGGAAGGCGCCGGTGATCATCCGCGTCACCGCGCCGCCACCGCCGAGCGTCACCGACAGGCTATCCTCGCGGATCTGACCGGCCAGCACGTCGGCGAAAGGCAGCAGCGGCGCGCCGGGCGTGCCGATCGCATGCCCCCTGCCCTGCGGCAGCACCAGCAGGTCGCCCGGAACGGCGTGCACAACCTTGCCGTCGCTCGCCGTCACCTGCATCTCGCCTTCGGAGACGATGTGCAGATAGGCCGGGCCGGGCTCGAAGCCGACACCCCAGGGTTCGGTGAGGTCGGCCGAGAAGATCAGTTCGCCGCGCAGGCGGATCAGCGTCAGCACCTGCGAGAGCAGGTCCGAACGCGTGCCCATCATCGGGAAGGCCTGGCCGGATTCTGGAGCAAGTCTTCCGGAGGCCGGGTCATTCTCGATCATCGGGTCTGCCGCTATCTATCACCCATCAGCTGACGGGAAACTTCAACAAACCCGGGGCGAAACGCAAGCCGGAAATGCGAGGGCACTGGAATGATCCAGCGGCAAGCAGGCTTTGCAGATCGTCCGACCCGTCAACCAGACATGGAGATGAAAAATGAAGACTGTCCTTTCCGCCCTGCTGCTCAGCGCTGCTTCGATCGGTGGCGCCGGCGCCGCGATTGCTCAGGAACCCGCCAAGAATATCGTGCTGGTGCACGGCGCCTTCGCCGATGAAACGAGCTGGGACAAGGTGGCCGCGGTGCTGACCGCCGATGGCTACAAGGTCACCCAGGTGAAGAACCCGCTGACCTCGCTCGCCGACGATGTGGCTGCCACCAAGGCGGCGCTCGAAGCTCAGGACGGCCCGACCGTGCTGGTCGGCCATTCGTGGGGTGGCGTGGTGATCGGCGAGGCCGGCAATGCCGACAACGTCAAGGCACTGGTCTATGTCTCGGCCTTCGGTCCGGACAAGGGTGAGACCCTGACCAAGCTGCTCTCGGGTGGCGAGCCGAGCGAAGGGGTGAAGCACATCGTGCCCGGCAATGGCGGGCTGATCCTCGACCCGGCGGCCTTCCCGCAGTTCTTCGCCGGCGACGTGCCGAAGGCCGATGCCGAGGAGATGGCCAAGCATCAGTTGCCCTCGAACCCGGCGAATTTCGACGCCGTGACCGAAGTCGCCGCCTGGCACGACAAGCCGAACTTCTACGTCGTCACCACCGACGACCTGATGATCCCGGCCGATGCCCAGCGCTTCTTCGCCGGCCGGATGAAGGCGCAGGTCACCGAGATCGCGGCCAGCCACTCTGGCCTCGTCTCGCAGCCCGAGGCGGTCGCCAAGGTGATCGAAGCCGCCGCGCAGTAAGCCAGTGCAGAATCGGCGCCAAACAAAAAGGGCCCCACACGGGGCCCTTCTCGTAGTCACACCGCCCGGAGGTCACCGGGGCGGCGATGTGCGGGCTTAGAGCGCGCGCAGGTTCGTCGCCGAGACCTTGCCGTCACGGCCGGTCTGCAGCTCGTAGCTGACCTTCTGGCCCTCGTTGAGGGTCGACAGGCCCGAGCGCTCGACGGCGGAGATGTGGACGAAAGCGTCCTTGCTGCCGTCGTTCGGCTGGATGAAGCCGAAGCCCTTGGTGGTGTTGAAGAACTTCACGGTGCCTTCGATCATGATGGCTCCCTTTCTATTGGTCGTGTGCGGGGCCTTCCCGCGTCACACGCGTTCCCCCGCAGCGATGTACTGAAGAGGCCTAAACGCTCACAATGATCAAGAGATAGCCAGCCGGGCCCGGATTGGCCCCATCGGATAGCGCCGGAAAAGCGAAACGTCAGGGTCCATACTTCATCAATGTGCCATATTCAAGGCCGTGGAACTGCGCACCACCAGCTCGGGGTGGAACAGCTCCCACCTGCCGGTCGGCTGGCGGCGGCCGGCGATGAGGTCGAGAAGCACCTCGATCGAGCGCTCTGCCATCGAGGCCAAAGGCACGCGGACAACGGTGAGCGGCGGGTCGAGCAGTTCGGCGAAATCGAAATCGTCGATACCGACGATGGAGAGATCGGCGGGCGCGCGCAGGCCGAGATCGTGCAGCGCGTGGAGCGCGCCAAGCGTCATCATGTTGGAGATCGAGAGCAGCGCCGTCGGCGGATGGGCCGAGCGCATCACCTCTGCCACGCTCTTCGCCGCCAGCCCCTGTTCGTAGTCGCCCTTGAGCAGCAGCCCCGGGTCGACACTTATCCCCGCGTTCCGGTGAGCCTGTAGAAATCCCTCGAGACGGTCCTTGCTGGTCGCGAGGTCCGCAAGGCCAGTGAGGACCGCGATCCGCTTATGCCCAAGTCCGATCAGATGTTCGGTAGCGAGCCGAGTTGCCTCGACATTGTCGAGCTTCACCACATCGTAGGCGAGGTCCTCGACGAACATGTCGAGCAGCACGGTCGGTACGTGGATTTCGCCGCGCAGCCGGTGGCCGTGCTCGGCATCCGAGCGCGTCGGGATGATGATGAGGCCGGCGACGCGCTGCTGGCGCAGCATGCGCAAAATCTGGTTTTCACGCTCAGAATCCTGGCCGGTGGAGAACACCATCGAGAGATATCCCGCTTCGAGGCAGACATTCTCGATGATCCGCGTCACCGCCGCGAAATGCGGATTGGTGATGTTGGGGACGATCAGGCCGATCAGCCGCGAGTTGCCCGAGCGCAGGCTCTGCGCCCCGCCATGCGGCACGTAGCCGAGGGCCTTCACCGCCTCCTCGACCTTGGCGATCACGTCCTCGCTGACCGGCGCCGAGCGGTTGATGGCGGCCGAGGCCGTGGAGATCGCCACGCCCGCATGTCTCGCCACATCCTTGATCGTCGCCACGCCGCCACCGTCCTCTACGCGTCGGCCCTCACGAGCCCACTTGCCAAGTTCCTCGCGAAATGCAGTATACGAAACGTTTCGAGCACGCAAATCCGCTGTGCCGGCCGGGAGGAGGTCCGGGTCGGCGCAAGAGAGCGGCTCGCACACGAAACGTTTCGACCGGCAGGGCGCCGGGCAATGCATGCGCCGCGCAAGCGGCCCCAAGGGAGGACTTCGATGTTCAACATTTCTCGCCGCAACCTGCTGGTGTCGTCCGCGGCGCTGGCAGCCGGCGCAACCACCGGCCTCGGCCGCGCCTTCGCGCAGTCCGATGCGAGCGGCACTATCCGCATCCTGATGAACGGCGGCGACGCCGATCTCGCCAACACCAACAACGCCATCGCCCGCTTCAACAAGAAGTACCCCAACTTCCAGGTGAGCGTGGACATGGACCCCATCTCGACCGGCTGGGGCGACTTCGTGACCAAGGTGATCGGCCAGTTCGCCTCGGGCTCGCAGTATGACATCTACGGCACCGCCATCGAGACGTTCCAGACCTTCGCCGCCCGTGGCCTGATGGAACCGATCGACGATTTCGTCGCCAAGAACCCGAACTACTCGGACTTCGCCCCTGCCCTGTTCGACGCCTGCAAGTACCAGGGCAAGACCTATTTCGTTCCCACCTCGTGGAACAACATCATGGTCAACTACAACCGCGACCTGTTCGACAAGGCCGGCCAGGCCTATCCGAAGGCCGGCTGGAGCTGGGACGATTTCCGCGCTGCCGCCAAGGCGCTCACCGTCAAGGACGGCTCGGGCAACGTTACCCAGTGGGGCTATGAAGTCCCGAACCAGAACTTCTTCATCCAGCCGTGGTTCTTCACCAACGGCACCGGCGTGCTCAACGACGACTGGTCGGCATCCAACATGCTCGACCCCAAGGTCGCCGAGGTGCTGCAGTTCCTCTACGACATCATCCATGTCGACGGCTCGTCACCGATCCCCGGCTCGGACACGATGGACAATCAGTTCCTCGCCGGCCAGGTGGCGATGATCAATCGCGGCCACTGGATCATCCCGAACGTCCGCAATGCCAACCTCAACATGGACGTGGTGCCGCCGCCGCAGCACACCAAGGAAGCGACCGTCGTCGGCTTCGGCGCCGTCGGCATCGCCAAGGGCGCGGCCAACATGGAAGCCGTGCAGGCCATGGTTGCCGAGCTGACCGGTCCGGAACTCGAGGCTGACGTCGCGAAGTCCGGCAGCTCCGTCCCCGGCTCCAAGGCCGCGGCCGAACTGCCCGAGTTCCTCGCCTTCCCGCCGTCGGCGCCGCTCTACTACCAGACGCTCGACTACGCGAAGGCCGTGCCCTCGCCGGCCAACTTCCAGGAAGTCGAGAAGATCTTCATCCGCTACTATACCGCGATGATGGCGGGCGAGGTGTCGATCGCCGATGGCTGCAAGCAGGCCGATGCCGAGCTGAACGACAGCTTCGCGCGCCTCAAGGCCTCGCTCGGCACCTGATAGTTTCGGCAGTCCTCCCGGACGACGAAGAGCGGGGCGTGCTTCCGGCGCGCCCCGTTTTAGACTGAGATTGGTCGCGCTTTCGAACCGGAAAAGTCTGCAACTTTTCCTGAAAGCGCTCCAGGGGCACCAATGACAACCACGACCGCACGACATTCCGACCTTGCAGCAAGCCAGATGCGCGCGGGCTACACCTTCGTGTTCCCGGCCATGCTGCTCTATCTCACCTTCGTGCTGGCGCCGGTGATCGTCACCGTGGTGCTGAGCTTTGCCTATTACGACCCGCAGCTTGGTTCGCACTGGGTCGGGCTCGACAACTACAAGCGCTTCTTCACCGATCGCCGGTCGGTGCAGATCTTCTGGAACACGCTGCAGTTCACGCTGTTCGCGGTGACGGGCAACGTCTCGGTCGGCCTGCTGCTGGCGCTGGCGCTCAACCGCGCGATGCCCGGCTGGCTCCTCTATTTCTTCCGGCTCGCCTTCTTCCTGCCGGTGATCATCGCCGCCGCGTTCGTCTCGATCGTCTGGGGCTATTTCTACCAGGATAGCGGCATCTTCAATTACTACCTCAACGTCCTCGGGCTCCCCACCGTGCGCTGGCTCACCTCGGCGCAGACCGCGATGCCCTCGATTGTCTTCATGGACGTGTGGAAGAACTGCGGGTTCTTCATGGTCATCTTCATCGCCGCGCTGCAGGGCGTGCCCAAGAGCATCATGGAGGCGGCCGTGATGGACGGCACTCCGGCCTGGCGGCGCTTCTGGCGGATCACGCTGCCGTGGATCTCGCCGGTGGTGTTCTTCGCCATCGTCTACGCCTCGATCGGCGCGCTGCAGGTCTACGAGTCGATCTTCATCCTGACGAAGGGTGGACCGGGCGACGCGACGCGCTCCATGTCGATCAACATCGTCGAGGAAGCGTTCGGCTCTTTCCAGATCGGCTACGCCGCCTCGGTCGCCGTGGTGATGACGGTGGTGATCCTCATCATCACCGGCTTCCAGCTGATCGCCTCGCGCTGGCTGGTGTCGCGATGAGCGCAACAATGAGTACCCCTGCCAAGGATCGCGGCATGCAGACCAAAGCCGCCGCCCGCTGGGTCGATCGCGCCATCATCGCGGTGATGCTGCTGCTCGGCATCTTCATGCTGCTGCCGTTTGCCTGGCTCTTCTCGATGAGCTTCCGCACCGTGGCGGACGCCTACAAGATGCCGCCGAGCTTCATTCCGCCCAACCTCGACCTGAAGAATTACGAAGCGGTGCTAAAGGCCAACGTGCCTTTTCTCCAGATCTACATGAACTCGGCGATGATCGCCGTGGTGGTGACGGTGGGCCAGCTCGTCACCTGCACACTCGCCGCCTTCGCCTTCGCCCGGCTCAAATTCCCCGGCCGCGACAGCCTGTTCTTCATCCTGCTCGTCGGCCTGATGTTCCCGGCCCAGGTGACGATCCTGCCGATCTTCCTCGGCTACGCCAAGATCGGGCTCATCAACAAGCCGATCGGGCTGGCGCTAATGTACCTCACCTCGAGCTTCGGCATCTTCCTGATGCGGCAGTTCATGCAGAGCCAGCCCAAGGCGCTGGAGGAAGCCGCGTTGATGGATGGCGCCGGCTACTTCAAGATCTTCTGGCGCATCTCGCTGCCGCAGTTGCGGCCGGCCCTCTCGGCGCTCGCCATCATCACCTTCACCCAGACCTGGAACTACTATTTCCAGGCCAAGGCCCTGCTCGGCCCGCAAAACGCGATGACCCTGCCGCTCGCGATGGACATCCTTCGCGGCTACCTCGGCTCGGGCAATCTCGCCGTCGTCATGGCCGCCATGAGCATGGCCGTGCTCCCCGTCGTACTGCTGTTCCTTCTCGCCCAGAAATTCGTGATCGAGGGCGTGACGATGAGCGGCATCAAGAACTGATACCCAAGGACCTTTGACTATGAGCTGGGACGATCTCGCCTCCATCGACAAGCGCTTCCACTATGCCGGCGAGCGCTCCCGCTACCTCGCCTTTCCGATGGGCGGCATCGGCTCGGGCGGCTTCTCGATTTCGGGCAGCGGACGGCTGATCGACTGGTCGATCCGCAACCGCCCGGCGCTGCAGGGCTATAATGGCTACAGCCACTTCGCCATCAAGGCGGAGAAGGACGGCGAGCTGGTCGATGCCCGCGTCCTCAATGGCCCCTACGACCTCAACCCGTCGGGCGCGCCCGGCATGCGCAAGATGTTCGACGGCTTCGGCCATGGCGCCAATCGCCAGACCATGGTCGGCGTGCCGCATTTCGCCGAGGTCGATTTCTACGGCCGCTTCCCCACCGCGGACCTCGTGTTCAAGGATGCCCGCTTCCCCGGCGGCGTGCGGCTGACGGCGTTCTCCCCCTTCATCCCGCACAATGACCGCGACAGCTCGATGCCCGTCGCCATGCTGGAGTTCGAGATCGTCAACTCGACCGCCGACGCGCTGACCTACACGTTGGCCGGCACGCTCGGAAACTACGGCGCTAATAGCGGCACGCACTCGTTCAAGACGGCCAATGGCGTCAGCGCCATGCACCTGACCTCGGCCGATCCGGCGCAGAAGGAAACCGACCGCGGCGACCTCACCATCGCGACCGATGCCGAGACGGTGGAGCACACCGACTACCACTTCCGCGGCCAGTGGTTCGACGACCTCGCCGTGTACTGGAAGGAGTTCGCCCGTCCGGGCGCCCTGCCCGCCCGCCATTACGACAAGCCGCGCACCCGCCACATGTACGCCCAGCCCGAGCACACGACGCTCGGCGCCCGCGTCACGGTGCCGGCCGGCGGCCGCAAGACGGTGCGCTTCGTCATTTCGTGGAACTTCCCCAAAGGCGACATCTACTGGGCCTTCCGGCAGAAGCCCGATGGCGTCATCCCCGACAAGGCGACGCCGAGCTGGACCAACTATTACGCCACCCAGTGGCCGGACTCGCTGGCGAGCGCCACCGATGCGCTGAAGCGCTGGGACAAGCTCAAGGCCGAAACGATCGCTTTCCGCGATGGTCTCTTCGGCTCGACGCTGCCGGCCGAGGTGAAGGACGCATCGAGCTCCACCCTCGCGCTGCTCCGCACCGCCACCGTGATCCGGCTCGAGGGCGGCGAGCTCTGGGCCTGGGAAGGCCAGCACACCAATGACGGTTCGTGCGAAGGCTCGTGCACCCATGTGTGGAACTACCAGCAGGCGCTCGCCCACCTGTTCCCGGCCATCGAGCGGACGCTGCGCGAGACCGAGCTCACCTACAACATGCTACCCACCGGCGGCCTGACCTTCCGTCAGAAGCTGCCGCTCGGCTCAGGCTTCGACATCATCGGACCCTGCGCCGACGGGCATTTCGGCGCCATCATCAAGACCTATCGGGACTGGAAGCTCTCCGGCGACAGCGACTGGCTGCGCGCCTACTGGCCCAAGGTGAAGCGCGCCATCGAATACGCATGGAGCCCGGAAAATCCGGACCGCTGGGATCCCGAGGAGACCGGCATCCTCTCCGGCCGCCAGCACCACACTCTCGACATGGAGCTGTTCGGGCCCAACTCCTGGCTCGGCTCGATGTATGTCGCCGCCCTCCTCGCCACCGCCGAGATGGCGACCGCGATGGGCGATGCGGCCCTCGCCGAAAAGACGGCGCGGCTGGGCAAGGCCGGCGCCGACTATATCGACACCGAACTCTACAATGGCCGCTGGTTCATCCAGAACGTCGACCTCTCGGATAAGGGCGTGCTGACCCCGTTCGATGTCGGCCGGGCGGCGGGCGTCCTCGCCGACAGCTTCATGGACGTCTACTGGTCCGACGAGTTCGGCGAGATCAAGTACCAGATGGCCGGCGGCTGCATCTCCGACCAGGTGCTGGGCCAGTGGCACGCCGAGGTCGCGGGCATCGGCCACTTCCTCGACAAGGGCAAGCTCGAGACGGCGCTGAAGGCGGTCTACGACAACAATTTCCGCCCCACCCTCGCCGACCACTTCAACCCTTGCCGCAACTACGCCTACGAGGACGAAGGCGGGCTGCTGATCGGCACCTACCCCCAGGGCGTGCGCCAGCCGATGGTCGCAGCCCCCTATGCCGAGGAAGTGTGGACCGGCATCGAGTACATGGCCGCCTCGCACATGATCATGCATGGGCTGGTGAACGAAGGCCTCGACATAGTGCGCGCGGCGCGTGACCGCCATGACGGCGCCCGGCGCAACCCGTGGAACGACATCGAATGCGGCTCGTACTACGCCCGCTCGATGTCAGCCTGGCAGCTGGTCAACGCCTTCTCCGGCTTCTCGGCCGACTTCGTCGTCGGCAAGCTCAGCTTCGCCCCACGCGCTGAAGGCGACTACCGGCTGTTCTGGTCGGCGGGCAATGGCTATGGCACGCTGAGCCGGGCGGGTGGCAAGGTGACGCTCGAGGTGCTCGGTGGCTCGCTCGATGCAAACGAGGTCAGCGTCGACGGCAAGGCCGCCGGCGCCGCGCACCTCACCGCCGGCCAGAGCACCGTGCTCGGGGTGAACTGATGGCCGAGATACAGCTCAAGTCGGTGACCAAGAGCTTCCAGCAGATGGAAGTGATCCACGGCATCGACCTCACCATCAAGGACGGCTCGTTCACCGTCTTCGTCGGCCCCTCGGGCTGCGGCAAGTCCACATTGCTGCGCATGATGGCCGGCCTCGAGGAGGTGACGACCGGCGAGGTACATATCGACGGCGCCCGCTGCGATCACCTGCTGCCATCGGCCCGCGGCATGGCCATGGTGTTCCAGTCTTATGCGCTCTATCCGCACATGACGGTGGAGCAGAACCTGAAGTTCGGGCTCGAAAGCCAGAGGCTGCCGAAATCCGAGATCGGCGGCAGGGTGAAGCGCGCCGCCGAGATCCTGCAGATCGAGCACCTGCTCGCGCGCCGCCCAAGCCAGCTCTCCGGCGGACAAAGCCAGCGCGTCGCCATCGGTCGGGCCATCGTCAAGGAGCCGAAGGCTTTCCTCTTCGACGAGCCGCTTTCCAACCTCGACGCCGAGTTGCGGGTGAAGATGCGCGGCGAGCTGATCGCGCTCCATCAGCGGCTCGGCTCGACCATGATCTACGTCACCCACGATCAGGTCGAGGCCATGACCATGGCCGACCAGATCGTGGTGCTGAACGAAGGCCGCATCGAGCAGGTCGGCACGCCGGTGGAGCTCTACGCCCAGCCGCGCAACCTGTTCGTTGCCCACTTCATCGGTGCCCCGCCGATGAACACGCTCAAGGGCACCATCCGTCGCGCCGGCAATGGCGTGGCTGTCGAAGCATCGGGGGCGACCATCCCCCTGCCCGGCCGCAGCATCGACCTGCCGGATGGCGCGTCGGTCACCATCGGCATCCGCCCCGAACACGCCGAGCTCGGCGATGGCCCTTTCCCGGTGACGGCCGAGACCACCGAAGTGCTCGGCTCGGAGACGATCGTCCACGCTCGCGACGGGGGCGGCAACGACTTCGCTCTCGCGCTTCGCGGCATCAGCCGGGTCAAGGCCGGCGACAGGCTGTCCGTCCGCTTCCCCGAGCATTTCGTCCATGTCTTCGACGAGGTGGGCAACGCCGTGGGCCAGCTCGCCAACTGGCGCGACGCTTACCTCACCTGATCCGACGATCGCCGTCATCCGCTTGACGGCGGTCGCTCGACTTGTTATTTGCATGATTGCGCAATTAACAAATCATCGCCATGTCCGACCAGCTCACCGCTACCTTCGCTGCCCTCGCCGACCCGACCCGCCGCGCCATGCTGGCCCGGCTGGCGAGTGGTCCGGCCACCGTCAACGAACTCGCTGAACCGTTCGAGCTTTCGCTCCCCACCATCTCGCGGCACCTCAAGGTGCTCGAGGATGCGGGGCTGGTGGTGAAGGAGCGCGACAAGCAGTTCCGCCCCTGCCGCCTCGAAACCGGGCCGCTCGTTGCAGCGGACGCGTGGATGGAGCCTTACCGGCAGTTCTTCGGCGAGCGGCTCGACCGGTTGGATCAGCAGTTGAAGGCGATGATGGCCGCCCGCCGCGACGCCGCCAGAACGAAAAAGGAAGGAGACGAGAAATGACCGTCCACTTTGGAAAGCATCAGGAATTCTCGATGCAGCGCGTGTTCGAGGCACCGCCCGATGCCGTGTTCGAGGCCTGGACCAAGCCCGAATATCTCGACTGGTTCTTCAACCCCGACAACGTCACCGATGCCCCGATCACCGTCGACCTGCGGGTCGGTGGGCAGTGGCGGCAGGAAATGGTGATCTCGCCGACGCACCGCTATTTCACCGGCGGCCTCTACCGCGAGATCGAGCCCAACCGGAAGCTGGTCTTCGCCTGGGGCGCGGTCGGCGGCTGGCCGGAGCTCGATCCCGCCCAGCCCGACGAGAACCCGCGCGTCACCCTGCGATTCAGCCCGCGCGGCGACCAGACGGTGATGGACCTGCTGGTCCAGTTCCCCGACCACATGACCGAGGAGAAGGTCCAGTGGTGGATGGACTGCGGCATGCAGGCCGGCTGGGACATGACGGTCGACCGCCTGATCGCCCGCTATGACGGCCGCGGCGGCATCCGCCGCGCCGGCTAAATCAACTGCTGCCTCCCGCGCCGACTGGCACCTCCAACTCCAAGGCCCGGGCGCAGCAGATCCTCGACGGCGGTGGCGATCCCGCTATCGCCGTCGAGCACTTCCCCCTCGCGCTTGTGATGACGTTGTCGTTGGAGTAAGGCTCCGGTCCCTCGCGAGTACGACCAAAATGAGCGAACAATTGGCGATGCCGGCTGCCGGCAGCGATGCTTCCGTTGCTTCATCGAGCTGGGGCGCCGAGCTCCGTGCGAGCTTTGCGCTCGCCTGGCCGCTGATCGTCGCGCAGCTCGCATCGAACCTGCTTTTCACCACCGATGTGGTGCTGATGGGCTGGCTCGGGCCGAAATACCTCGCCGCCGGCACGCTGGCGGGCGCCTTTCTCATGCCGTTCCAGCTGAGCGGTGTCGGCATCGTCAGCGCGGTGGCGCCGCTGGTGGCGCAGGCCCGCGGCCGGCGCGACATCAAGGCGGTGCGCCGCTATGTCCGGCAGGGATTCTGGGTGTCGATCCTCGTCGCCAGCATTCTCGTGCCCATCGTGCTGTCGATGAAGCCGGTCTACCTGATGCTCGGGCAGGACCCCGAGGTCGTCGAGCTCGCCCATAGCTACATGCTCTACGGTTTCTGGATGCTGTACCCGGTGCTCGGCACCATGGTGCTGCGATCGTTCCTCTCGGCCTTCGCCGCTACCCGTGTCATCCTGCTGGTGACGGTGCTGGGCGTGACGGTGAACGCCATCGTCGCCTACACGCTGATCTTCGGGCATTTCGGCTTCCCGCGCATGGAGTTGCGCGGCGCGGCCATCGCCACGGGCACGGTCAACCTCGTGATGTTCGGGGCGCTGCTCGCCTATGCGATGACCCATAAGCGGCTGAAGCGCTTCCACATCCTGATCCGCTTCCTGAAGCCCGACTGGCCGAAATTCTTCGACATCCTGCGGGTCGGCCTGCCGATCGGCCTGACGGTGGCGGCGGAAGTCGGGCTGTTCTCGATCGCAGCGATGCTGATGGGCCGGCTCGGCACCAACGAGACGGCGGCGCACGCGGTGGCGCTGCAGCTCGCGGCCACGGCCTTCATGGTGCCGCTGGGGCTCGGCATGGCGGCGACCGTGCGTGTCGGCCTCGCCTATGGCCGGGGTGACAAGGAAGGGGTGCGCAAGGCGGCGTGGACAGCGGTGATGCTCGGGGTCGGCTTCATGGCCTGCACGGCGTCGCTGTTCCTCGCCATCCCGCATACGCTGGTGGCGATCTTCCTCGACAGCACCGATCCGGCCAATACCGATGCGCTCGCGCTGGCGGCGAGCTATCTGGCGATTGCCGGGCTGTTCCAGCTCGCGGATGGGGCGCAGGTGGTGGCGGCGCATTCGCTGCGCGGGCTGAGCGACACGCGGGCGCCGAGCCTCTTGGCGATCTTCGGCTACTGGTTCATCGGGTTGCCGGTGGCCTATGTACTTGGTTTTACGTTCAATTTGCGCGGCGTCGGCATCTGGCTGGGGCTTGCCACGGGGCTGGCTTTCGTGGCGGTGTTGCTGCTGAGCCGGTTCGCCATGCGCGAGCGGCTGGGGCTGTTGAAGGGAGTGTCGACGTGACCGAGCTGAAAGCCGCCGAGCAGCGGGTTGCCGCAGCGCTCGAAAAGCACGAGTTGCCGGGCAAGGTGATCGTGCTCGAGCAACTCGCGACGACGGCGCAGATGGCTGCCGACGCGATCGGCGTCGAGGTGGGCCGCATCGTCAAGTCGTTGATGTTCAAGGGTAAAGACAGCGGCAAGCCGTATCTGCTGCTGGTCTCGGGCGCCAACCGCGTGCATGAGAAGCGGGCCGGGCGGCAGATCGGCGAGGTGCTGGAGCGCTCGGACGCCGATTTCGTCAAGGAATGGACGGGGTTCTCGATCGGCGGGGTGTCGCCGTTCGGCCACCCTGCCCCGCTGACGACCTATCTCGACCAGGATTTGTTCAAGTACGACACGGTCTGGGCGGCAGCTGGCGACCCGCGTTCGGTGTTCGAAATCACGCCCGCGGACCTCGAACGGACCACTGGTTCGACGAAGATCGACGTAACCTAGGCCACAAACTTCTGCCAGTCGGCCATGCGGCCGCGAAACCAGGTGCGCTGGCGCTTGGCGTATTGGCGCGTCGCGATGATAGCGCGCTCGATGGCGTCGGCCTCGCTCAGTTCGCCGTTCAGCATCGCGGCAATTTCGGGGACGCCGATCGCCTTCATCGCCGGTAGGCTCGGGTCGAGGTTGAGCGCAAGGAGCGACCGGACCTCATCTACAGCGCCGTCGGCGAACATCGTTTCGAAGCGGCGGGCGATGCGCTGGCGGAGCATGTCGCGATCGGGGTCGAGGAGCAGCTTTTCGACAGTCCAGCCGTCGAGGAGGCCGCTCTGGGTTTCGTCCTGGAAGCTGGCGAGGGAGCGGCCGGTGGCGATCAGCACGGCGAGCGCACGGGTGACGCGCTGCGGGTCGGGCGCCTTGAGGCGGGCGGCGATGAGCGGGTCGCGCTCGGCGATGAGGCGGCCGCGGGCTTCGCGGTCGAGCCCGGCGATCTCGGCTTCGGCGGCAGCGACGGCTTCAGGCGGCACCTGAGGGATTTCGGCGAACCCGTTGATCAGGGATTCGAAATAGAGCCCGGTGCCGCCGGCGAAGATCAGCGTGCGGCCGGGGTGCTCGGCGATGATCGCCTGCGCGGCACGGGCCCAGTCCCCGGTGGAGAAGCGGATGGATGGCGGCACGGTGCCGTAGAGGAGGTGCGGCGCTTGGGCGAGGTCGGCGTCAGACGGGCGGGCGGTGATGAGGCGCAGCACGCCGTAGACCTGCAGCGCATCGGTGTTGACGATGATGCCGTCGCGCTCGCGGGCGAGGCGCAGGGCCAGCGCCGACTTGCCGCTGGCAGTCGGACCCGCTATCAACACCGCGCTTTTCCCGCCCTTCGTCATCCTATTCCAGAGGCCCTTCAGAGATATGTCGTCGGTACTCGTTCTCGTCGCCAACCCGTCGGATACGGCGCTGGATTCGAAGCTGGTCGAGGCGATCCAGCATGAGACGGGCGGTGAGATCAACTGGCTGCACCAGCGGATCGCCTGCGAGATCCATGATCCCAAGTCCGCCGACGCGGTGATGACGGCGCGGCAGGTGATCGGCGGCAAGCCGGTCGATGCCGGTCTGGTGCCGGTCGAGAACCGGCGCAAGCGGCTGCTCGTCGCCGACATGGACTCGACCATGATCGAGCAGGAATGCATCGACGAGTTGGCCGATGCCGTGGGCATCAAGGACCAGGTGGCCGAGATCACGCGGCGGGCGATGAATGGCGAGCTCGATTTCGAGCAAGCGCTGCGCACCCGCGTCGGGCTCATCAAGGGGCTCGAGCGCAAGGTGATCGAGGAGATTCGCCGCGAGCGCATCACGCTCGCGCCGGGCGGCCGGGCGCTGATCCACACGATGAAGGCGTTCGGCGCCTACACGTCGCTGGTCTCGGGTGGCTTCACCTTCTTTGCCGACTATTTCCAGAAGCGTATCGGCTTCGACGAGGCGGTGGCGAACGTGCTGGAGTTCGATGACGAGCAGAAGCTGACCGGCACCGTGGCGCTGCCGATCGTCGACAAGACGACGAAGCTCACCCGGCTGCAGACGCTGGCGGCCGAGCGCGACATCCCCATGGCGCAGACCATGGCAGTGGGCGATGGCGCCAACGACCTCGACATGATCAAGGCCTCGGGCCTCGGCGTTGCGGTGCATGCCAAGCCGCATGTGGCGGCCGAGGCGGATGTGCGGATCGACTTCGCCGACCTCACCGCCCTGCTCTACCTGCAGGGGTTCGAGGAAGAGGACATCGTCCGGTGAGGCTCGAAACCGAGCGGCTGATCCTTCGCCCGTGGAAGGAGAGCGACAAGAAGCTCTACGCCGCGGTGATCGGCGATCCCGAGGTGCGGCGCTTCTTTCCGGCCGTCGGCACCTATGCCGACGCGGATGCCGGGATCGAGCGGGCGAAGCAGCGGCTCAAGGATTTCGGCTTCAGTTTTCTCGCCGTCGAGCGGAAGGCGGACGGCGCTTTCATGGGCATGCTCGGCATGGCGCCGTTTCGGGACGAGCTGCGCGATGTGATCCCGACTCGGCCGGCCGTCGAGATCGGCTGGCAGCTGGGCAAGCAGTTCTGGGGCCAGGGTTATGCGCCCGAGGGCGCCCGTGCCTTCCTCGATTTCGCCTGGGCGCCGCTGGGGCTGCCCGAAGTGGTGGCCATCACCTACCAGGGCAACTGGCCGAGCCGCCGGGTGATGGAAAAGATCGGCATGACCTACGATCCGCGCGGCGATTTCCAGCACCCGGACGTGCCGAGCGGCCACAAGGTGCGGCCGCACGTGCTCTATCGCATTTTGAACCCGGCGCTCGGGATCTAGCCACCAACGCCTGTCATCCCGGCGAAGGCCGGGATCCAGCAACGTGCTCCGCCCTCTCAGGATGGACCCCGGCCTTCGCCGGGGTGACACGGTGGGTGTGGCGGGCTGTTGCCTTCCAGACCCGCTTTTGTGGCGTCAGCTCAGGCGGATGGCGATGAAGCGGCTGGCGCCGGTGGGGTCCTGGACCTTGAAGAGGATGGCGGGGCGGCCGGCTTCCTTGGCCTGATCGACGAGTTCGTTCAGCTCATCGACCGTGCCGATCTGGCGCTGGTTGACCTCGGTGACGATGAGCCCGGGGATGAAGCCCTTGAGGTCGGCGTCGCTGCCGCCCTTCACGTCGGTGACGATGATGCCTTCGGCCTCGGGCGGGATGCCGAACTGGGCGCGCTTGTCCTCATCGAGCGGCGCGACGTCGAAGCCGACGAGATCGCTGAGGCCGGCGGGGGCCGGATCGGGCTCGTCGGGCGTGTCGGGCGCCGGCGTGGCCGGTGCTTCCTCGGGCGTCGCCTGACCGCGGCTGGCGATGATCTGCTCGCCGACTTCGAGGCGGCCGAGCGTGATATCGAGATCGAGCTCCTTGCCGTCGCGCAGCACCTTGACCGGCACGGCCTTGCCGACGGCCGTCTCGGCGACGACGCGCGGCAGGTCGCGCATCTTGGCGATCGGCTTGTTGTCGAAGGCGAGGATGATGTCGCCGGTGACGATGACCTTGTCGGACGGGCCGCCCTTGGTGACGTCGATCACCAGAGCACCGGCAGTGCTGGTCAGGCCGAGGCTGTCGCGGATGTCCTCGCTGACCTCCTGGATACCGACGCCGAGCCAGCCGCGGCGGGTTTCGCCGAACTCGGCCAGCTGGTCGATGACGGGCTTGGCCAGATTGCCCGGCACGGCGAAGCCGATGCCGAGCGAGTTGCCGCCGCGGGCGATGATAGCGGTGTTGATGCCGATGACCTTGCCGTTCATGTCGAACAGCGGACCGCCGGAATTGCCCTGGTTGATGGCGGCGTCGGTCTGGATGAACTGGTCGTAGGGGCCGGACTGGATGTCGCGGTTGCGAGCCGAGACGATGCCGAGGGTCACCGAGCCGCCGAGGCCGAAGGGGTTGCCGATGGCCATCACCCAGTCGCCGACGACGGCGGTGTCGCTGTCGCCGAACTCGACGAAAGGCAGGTCGTGCCCGGCATCGACCTTCAGCACGGCGAGATCGGTCTTGTCGTCGGCGCCGACGATGGTGGCGGGCAGCCGGGTACCGTCGGTCAGGTAGACCTCGATCTCCTCGGCGCCTTCGATGACGTGGTTATTGGTGACGATGATGCCATCGGCGCCGATGATGAAGCCCGAGCCGAGGCTCCGCGCTTCCTGCATCTGCTCGGGGCCGAGGTCGTTATTGGGGTTGTTCTCGTCGAAGAATTCCTGGAGCGGCGAGCCTTCCGGCACTTCGGGGAACGGCACGCCGGGGCCGCCCGGAACGTGGCGGGAGGTGCTGATATTCACGACGGCCGGGGAAAGCTGCTCGGCGAGGCCCGCCACCGATTCGGGGCCCTTGGCGTAGGCCTGAGAGATGGCCGGCATGCCCAGCAGCAGGCCCGAAACAACGGCCAGTGCCGACAAACCACTGCGCAGCATCCCCATACTCCTCAACCCTCTGCCTGCCGCAGGCTGGCTCAGCCGCGGGCGAACCACAAGAGGACAAGTCCAAAAGCCGCGCAAGCCAGAGCTACCGCACGAATGGTTGATGCCGGCCTCGATTGGATCGAGGCCAGCATCTTCTTCATCTGCTCGGGAAAGGCTGCGTAGAGCAGCCCTTCGATGACGATGGCAAGCGCGAGGGCTGCCAGGAAGTCCGTCACGGCGTGGTGGCGGCAGGCTGCGTGTCAGTCGCGGCCGGGGCCGGCGCGGCGTCGGTGGGCGCCACCGGCGTCTCGGTGGCGGGAGCCACCGGAGTTGCGTCGGCAGGCGCCACCGGATCGGCGGCCGGGGCTACCGGCTGGGGAGCCGGCAGGTCGGACGGCGTGGCGGCCGGGGTATCCGTCGGAGCGAGGTCGGCCGGGGGCGCGTCCTCGATCACCGGGGTTTCCGGAGCCGGCAGCGGCTTGCCCGGCGTGCCCTTCCCTTCGTTGGCGAAGTACTGGAAGAACTCCGAGTCCGGGCTCAGCACCATCGTCGTGCCGTTGCTCCCCAGCGCCGTGCGATAGGACTGCATCGAGCGGTAGAACTGGAAGAACTCCGGATCGGCGTTGTACGCATCGGCGAAGATGCGGTTGCGCTGGGCGTCGCCTTCACCGCGGAGGATGTCGGCGTCACGCTGGGCCTGGGCCAAGAGTTCGACGCGCTGGCGGTCGGCGATAGCCTGGATCGACTGCGCCTGTTCCTGACCACGGGCGCGGAGCAGCGCCGCTTCCGCCTGACGCTCGGCGCGCATGCGGTTGTAGGTCTGCTCCGAAACTTCGGCCGAGAGGTCGGTCCGGAGGATGCGGACGTCTTTGATCTCGATGCCGAGGGCATCCATTTCCGGACGGATCAGGCTCGCGGCCTCGGTCATCATCTCCTGGCGCTGCGCGGAGAGCGCGGCGTTGAAGGTGCGGCTACCGTAGACCTGACGCAGTGCGGTGGTGGAACGCGTGGCAAGACGCGCTTCGACCGTGCGCAGGTCGCCCTGGGCGAACTGGCGGAACTTGCGGGCGTCTGCGATGCGGTAGGTGAGGAAGGCGTCCACTTCGTAGAACGCGCCGCCCTGCACCTGAACGCGCATGTTGGCGACGTCGTAGCGCAGCAACCGTCCATCGACGATCTGGATGGTGTCGATGAAGTCGGTCGGGATCTTGAAGTAGATGCCCGGGTCCTTCTTCACGTCGACGATGGCGCCGAAGCGGATGACGATGGCCTGCTCGCGGGCATTGACCACATACATCGACGAAAACAGCACGTAGAGGGCGATCAGACCCGCGATAACGGCGATAACGATGCGGTTCATGGCTTGGTCACCCCCAGGGTGGCGGCGCCAGTGGTAGCGCGGGACTGGACTTCAGGCAGCGGCAGGTAGGGCACGACGCCCGACCCGGATGCGCCCGGCTCCATGATCACCTTGTTGGCCCCTCCCAGGACCTGCTCCATCGTTTCGAGATAGAGCCGCTTGCGCGTCACGTCGGGGTTGTTGACGTACTCGTTGTAGACCGAGATGAAGCGCGCGGCCTCGCCTTCGGCTTCGAGCGTCACCTGCTGCTTGTAGGCCGCGGCTTCTTCGCGGGTCTTCGCCGCTTCGCCTCGGGCGTTACCGAGCAGGGTGTTGGCGTAGGTGCGAGCTTCTTCCTGCAGGCGGTCTTCGTCCTGCTCGGCGCGCTGCACGTCGTTGAACGCGTCGGCCACTTCCTTGGGCGGCTGGGCGTTGTCGAAGGTCACCTGGTTAATGGTGATGCCCGCGTCATAGCTGTCGAGCACCTTCTGCGTGATCGACTGCACTTCAGCGAGGATGCCAGCCTGGTCGTCGCGGAAAATGTCCTGAACCGGACGGCGGCCGACCACTTCGCGCATGGCGCTTTCGGCGGTGCGGCGCACGAGATCTTCAGGCTCGCGGACCTTGAACAGGAACTTGACCGCGTCGTCGGCCTGCACCTGCCAGAGCACGGAGAACTGCACGTCGGCGATGTTGCTGTCGCCCGAGAGCATCAGGCCGTTTTCCTGGCCGTTGCGGCTCGAGGACGTGGTGCCGATGATGATCTGGTTTTCCGTACGGGGGACGCGCTCGACCTGTTCGACCGGCCACAGCAGGAAATGCAGGCCTTCAGCCGAAGTCTGCTCCTTCGGCTTGCCGAAGAGGGTGACGACGCCGATCTCGTTGGAATTGATCACGTAGACGGAGTTGATGCCCCAGAGGACCACGGCGAGAGCCACGACGCCGCCGATGAGCCAGCGCCCGCCGGGAAGCCCGTTCGGGAGGCGTTCGCGGCCGCGGGCCAGCAGGTCTTCGAGGTTCGGCGTGTTGCCCGGCCGGCGGTTATTGCCGCCGCCGCCATTGCCTCCGCCGCCTGGAACCTGACCCCAGGGACCGCCATTATTGTTGCGGCCACCCCCACCCGTATTGTTGTCCCAGGGCATCTAGCACCTTTCCCGTTCTTGTTCGTTGCGGGACTATATAGGTAAGCGGTCCCAGCCGATCAACGTGCGCTTCCGCCGCGGCGTTCGTAGGTTAACACGGTGAAATCGGCGCTGTCTTTGTCGCCCCGCGCAATGTCGTGCCGATGCGTGATTTCCCACACTTCCGGATCGATGGGCGGAAACTTCGCATCGCCCGCCGGGCTTACGGAAACGTGGGTTATGTAGAGCCGGTCGGCGAGCGGCATGGTTTCGCGGTAGATCTCGCCGCCACCGCCAATCATCACCTCGGGCGCGCCGTCGCGGGCGGCGATCTCCTGCGCTGTCTGCAGCGCGGATTGAAGGCTGCGACACACGACCACACCATCGGCCGTGAAGTCGGGCTGGCGGGTGACGATGATGTTGGTGCGGCCGGGCAAGGGCTTGCCGATCGAGGCGAAGGTCTTGCGGCCCATGATCAGCGGCTTGCCGAGCGTGGTGCGCTTGAAGTGCGCGAAGTCGGTCGGCAGGCGCCAGGGGATCTGGCCATCATTGCCGATGACGGAATTCTCGCCGATGGCGGCGATCATGGCGATGGGGACGGTCATGGCGCGCCGAGCTTGAGCAACGCTTCGCCGTCGACGCGGACCTTGGTCCACTCGTCCTGCATGACGCCGCCCTGGGACTTGTAGAAGTCGATCGACGGCGTGTTCCAGTCGAGCACCCACCACTCGAAGCGGCCGAGTTTTTCGCGCACGCAGCGCTGGGCGAGATTGACCAAGAGGGCCTTGCCGATGCCGAGGCCGCGGGCTTCGGGGTCGACGAAGAGGTCCTCGAGCCAGATGCCGTGGCGGCCCTGGAAGGTCGAGTAGGTGTAGAACCAGAGCGCGAAGCCGACTGGGTGGCCGTCATGCTCGGCGATCTCGCAGAACACTTTCGGCTCGGGGCCGAAGAGGTCGCGGGTGATGTCGGCCTCGCTGGCCTTGGCCTCGTGGCTCAGCTTCTCGTATTCGGCGAGCGCCGCGATGAAGCGCACGATCAGCGCGGCATCAGAGCGCACCGCGCTGCGGATGGTGGTGGTCATCAACTCAGCCGACGTTGGGGTCGGGGTTCTGCTTGTTGAGGATCAGGATTTCCAGCTCGTGGTTGTAGGGCGGATACCAGTCCTCGGCGTTCATCTCGAAGGTGGTGGGCGAGGTCTTCTTCACCTTGCCGTCCCAGCAGAACGAGACGAGGTTGCCGGGCAGGCCCTTGTCGATAGTGAGGTGGAACTTCTTGATCGGGCCCGACCAGTTGCCGCCCGTCGACCAGATGTAGCTGATCCAGCTCTCGGTATAGGGCGCGCCGTAGGGCTCCTTGGGGTCGGGCAGCGTCTTTTTGACCGTGTCGACGAAGTTGTCGTCCGTGCAGTACTTGGTCTTGTAGGTGGTCGCCGGATCGTAGTCGTCATAGGCCGGGGCGAGGAAGGTGACGGCGACGGTGCCGCCGACGCTCGGCTTGTACTCGTGCACGACCTCGGCGGTTTCGCCGGCCTTGAAATCGGCTTCCCAGGTGTAGGTGGATTTCAGCGTCCAGATCGGGGTGTAGTAGGTCTTCATGCCCTCGCCGACGTCGTATTCCATCGGGATGACCATGCCGAGGTGCAGGAGCTTCTGCTGGTCGGCGGGGTCGAGCGCGTCGATCGCCTTGCCGGTGGCGTCGCCATAGGGCGTGAGCGGGATGCCCAGATCGGTGAGGACCGAGGTCTGGTCGACGCCGAAGGCGAAGGCGTACTGGTGGAGCACGACATCGACCGGCTTGCCGTTGAAGGTGGTCGAGAAGCCAAAAATGTTCTCGGGATCCTCGGAGGGGACCGAGACCATGAAGTCGCCGTCGCCGGTGATGTCGGGCAGCGGGAAAGCGACGAGCGCGTGCTCGTCCTCGGTGCCGTTATTGGTGAACTCGTAGACGACCTTCACCTGCTCGGGACCGACGGTAAGGTCCTCGGAATCCATCGAAATGTTTTCCGACGTGATGAAGCTCAGGCCACCCGTGCCGAGCTGGGACATGGTGTCGTTGGCGAGCGCACCGGTCGACAGCGTGGCGAGCGCAGCAAGCGTGAGAGGCAGCGTTTTCATACGGCAATCTCGGCTTTGATGGTCGGTTCGGGATCATACCCGGTGATCATGAAATCCTCGAAGACGAAATCGAAGATGTCGGTCTTGTCCGGGTTGATGGTGAGGCGCGGGAGCGGCCGGGGCGAGCGGGTGAGCTGCAGCCGGGCCTGGTCGAAATGGTTGTGGTAAAGGTGGAGGTCCCCGAAGGAGTGGACGAACTCACCGGGTTCGAGGCCGGTCACCTGCGCCATCATCTGGGTGAGGAGCGCGTAGGAGGCGATGTTGAAGGGCACGCCGAGGAACAGGTCGGCCGAGCGCTGGTAGAGCTGGCAGCTGAGTTTGCCGTCCGCGACGTAGAACTGGAACAGGCAGTGGCAGGGCGGCAGCGCCATGTCGTCGACTTCCGCCGGGTTCCAGGCGGTGACGATATGGCGGCGCGAATCCGGCTTGGTCTTGATGGACTTCACCACATTGGCGATCTGGTCGATGGTGCCGCCGCGGCCATCGGGCCACGAGCGCCACTGCGAGCCGTAGACCGGGCCGAGGTCGCCGTTTTCGTCGGCCCACTCGTCCCAGATGCGGACGCCGCGCTCCTGCAGCCAGCGCACGTTGGTCTCGCCGCGCAGGAACCAGAGCAGCTCGTAGACGATTGATTTGATGTGCAGTTTCTTCGTCGTGAGGAGCGGAAAGCCCTTCGACAGGTCGTAGCGGGACTGCCGGCCGAACACCGAGCGCGTGCCGGTGCCGGTGCGATCCGGCCGATCGGTGCCGTTGTCGAGGACGTCGCGGAGAAGGTCGAGATATTGGCGCATCCGTTCCTCTTAAGCCGATTCGATCTGAACCATTCCTGAGCGTCCACAGTTCGACAGGCTTGTCAGGCTTTGTGCTGACACCAGGCTCGGGCAAGGTGCCGGCGCAACCAGAGGAGTGGACGATGGTCGAGTTTATCAATCCCGCGAGCATGTTCTCCAACCCCGCCTATTCGCAGGCGGTGATCATTCCGGCAGGCGCGCGGACGATGCTGATCGGCGGGCAGAACGCGGTGGCCAAGGATGGCTCGATCGTCGGGGTCGGCGACCTCGCGGCGCAGAGCAAGAAGGCGATCGAGAACCTGATCGCCTGCCTCGAGATGGCGGGCGGCGATGTGACGAACCTGGTGCAGGTGACGCTCGCCTTCAAAGGCGACATCGACATCATGCCCGGCTATCTCGAATGGGCGAAGGTGTGGGGCAAACGGGCTAACGCGCCGACGGTGAATGCCGCCAAGGTGCTGGGGCTGGCCCGGCCGGACCTGCTGGTCGAGATCAGCGGGATTGCAGTTCTTCCATGACGGAATTGCATCGGGCGGAGGCCACGCCTATATAGGGCTTGCCGGCAACGGCTATGGCGATAAACGGCTAGCGTAATAAACCTATTGGACCCGGGGGCAGTGCCCGGCGTCTCCACCAAAACCTTCCCGCATTGGCGGGTTTGCCTGGGGACGAAACAGGATCGACAAGGGCGTAAAGGTTAGACTTTTGCTCGGCATGGTACCACCGATATCGGGCCATCTTAATAGTTGCCAATGACAACTATGCTCCGGTCGCTCTCGCTGCGTAATGCGGCGCTAGCACTGGGAATCAAAGTCCTCTAGCCCTCGCAGGTTAGCAGGCGGGGTTCGCAGGCACCTGGCAACAGAAGCCTGCACTTTCCTCCCCCACATCGACATTCCACTGCCCCTCACCCTGCCCTTCGGGCGTCCCTCTCCCCGGAGGGGCGAGGGAAGAGCAGCAACCTTCCGTGCGTCCGAAGCCTTTGAGCTTGAATTCGGACCTTGGGAGCGGTGATATGCGCCGAACCGGGGATTCACCGGAAAACGATCAGGAATGCCATGGCCGAAGACCTCATCCGCTACGATATCCTTGCCCAGGAGGCGCTGCGCGGCGTGGTTCGCAAGGTGCTGACCGAGGTGGCGCGGACGGGCCTGCCGGGCGAGCACCACTTCTTCATTTCCTTCGTGACCAAGGCGGCCGGCGTGCGGCTGAGCCAGAGGCTGGTCGAGCAGTACGACAAGGAAATGACGATCGTGCTGCAGAATCAATTCGCTAACCTGCGGGTGAACGACACCGGCTTCGAAGTGGAGCTGAGCTTTGACGGCCGGGCGGAGATGCTGGGCATCCCGTTCTCGTCGATCAAAGGCTTCTTCGACCCCTCCGTGCAGTTCGGTCTGCAGTTCGATGTCGAGCGCGCCCCCGATGCCGAAGAGGACGACGCGGCCCCTGCCCCGGATGCGGCCGTGCCGGCTCCCGCTGCCGGCGCCGCACCTGCTGCGCCGGAGCAGAAGGGCGAGAAGGTCGTCAGCCTCGACAGCTTCCGCAAGAAGTAGCGGGCGGGCGTGGAAAAGCGCTCGCTCAGCATTGCCGGACACCGCACATCGATCGCGCTCGAGCCCGAGTTCTGGGCCGGGCTTGAAACCATGGCGGCGACCAAGGGGCTGCCGCTTGCCGCGCTGATCCGCGAGATCGACGAGGGGCGCGGAGCTCCGAACCTCTCCTCGTCCGTGCGAGTGGCGGTGCTTGCCTGGTACCGCGACCGCGATTGAACGGATTGGACGGGTTTCGTTCAGTTCGTATAGCGCCATTTTCTTCCCCCTTTCCGCCTCGCGTCACGGGGAAAGAATGCGCCTTGCCGGGCGTGCGGGGATAAGTCCGACGGCTAGTTGCCGAAGAGGTCGAGCGGCTTGTTGGCTTCTTCTTCGGCGCGGCGGAGGGCTTCGGCCTGGGCGGCGGCATCATCCGCTTTTTTCTTCGCGGCGGCGGCTTCGTCGGCCTTCTTCTTTGCCGCAGCGGCGGCCGCTTCTTCCTGCTGCTTTTTGGCGGCTGCGGCGGCTTCTTCCTGCTGTTTCCTGGCGGCAGCGGCCTCGGCGGCCTTCTTGGCTACGGCTTCGTCGGCGGCGCGGATGGCGATGGTGTCGGCGGTGGCGCGTTCGGCGGCGGCTTCCTGGGCGGCCAGTTCGTCGGCCTTCTTGCGGGCTTCGTCTTCGGCGCGGAGCTTTTCCAGGCGGGCGACTTCGGCCTCGTAGGCCTTGACCATGATGGCGTCGACGAGGCCCGACACGTCGTAGGTGACGGTGGGTGCGAGCAGCGTGCCGCCGAGGTTGGCAGTGATCTGGGCGGCGCTGGCATCGGCAAGAGCGGCCGTGGCTACCGCCGTTGGCGTGACGCTGTAGCTGCCCGAGAGGCCGAGATCGGTGAGGCGGAGCTGGGCGTTGCCGAAGAGGCCGCCGGCGTCGCCCGCAACCGTGAGATTGGGCGAGCGGAGGGTGCCGCCGGCGACGGTGAAGCTGCCATTGACCCGGGGCGCGGCGAACGACTTATCGTCGAGTTTATCCTCGATCAGCGCCGTAACTTGCTCGGGTTGCTGCTGAAGGATGGTGTTTAGGCCATAAATTTCTGCCACTGCGGCGGGGTCGAGCCGCGAAATGGTGAGGCCGTTGACGGTGTAGGTGCCCTCCCCGGTCAGCGCGCCGAAAATGCCGGCGATGCTGCCGGCGGTGGCATCGAACTGGCCCGCCGCGTCGACGGTGCCATCGAGCACGGCGGCGACAGCCGGGGGTGCGAGATCGTGGAGCGCGACGCCGGTGAGGCTGACGCGGCCGCTGACCTGCTTGTCGCTGAGCGGGCCGGCGCAGCAGAGGCCGAGCTCGAGGCTGACCGTACCGGCGCCGAGCTTGCCGGTGAAATCGCGGATGTGGGCGCTGGTGGCGTCCCAATCGAGGGTGAAACGGGCATCGGTCAGGCTGCGGTCGGCGAGGGCGATGGCGGGCGCGGTGATGTCGACGCGGCCGCTGGTGGAGCGGGAGGCGGTGCCGGCGGCGAGCGGGCCGTCGGGCCAGATGCCGCCGGTGTTGAGGAGCGCGGCGGGGCCGGCGAGGGTGCGGACGAGGCCGGCGGCGTCGGTCGCAGCGATCGTCAGTTTGCCGCTGACCTGCCCGGTTGCCGCCGGCTTGCTGAACGTGAGCTGACCCGAGAATGAACCGCCATTGGCGGTGCCCTCTATGCCCGTGAGCGAGACGGACTGGGCGCCGGCGAATTCGAGGCTGGCCGTGCCGGAGACCGGGGGCAGCGACACGCCGTCGGCGCCGAGGCGGGCGACGAGCGCGGATGGGTCGGCGAGCGAGGCCTTGAGGATGCCCTTGCCGGTGATGCGGTTGGGGTCGGTGACGACGACGTCGCCGGAGAAGCCAAGCGAATCGCCGCCGCCTTCGGCGCGTAGTGTGGCGGTGAGGCTGGCGCCGACATCGCCCTCGATGATGCCGGCGAGGTGCATCGGCTGATCCTCGGGGAAGAGGCTGACATCGCCGAGGCCGAGCTGGGACGTCATCGCGGTGGCGTCGGGGGATTTGAGGTCGAGGTCGAGCTTGAAGCTGCCGCCGAGCGCCCGGAGGAAGCCGGAATCGATGTCGGCGCTGGCGTCGAGGGTGGAGGGACCGAGGGCGCCGGTAACGTCGAGGCTCTGGGCGCCCTCGCCGGTCGGCGCGCCGAGTTTCAGGGTAAGGTCGGCCGGGAAGGAGGCGGCGAGGCCGGTGCGCAGGGCCGTGGGCGCGCCGACCGCATCGAAGAAGCGCGTGGCGGCGGGGACGGTCGCGGCAGCGAGTTTCAGGCTGCCGGTGCCGGAGAGTTCGGGGCGATCGAAGGAGCCGAAGGCGGTGAGGCTGGCGTTAAAGGCGGCGCCGCCGAGATCGGCCGCGGCGATATCGTCGAGCACCAGCACGCCGCCATCCCAGGAGCCGCGGGCCGCGAGGTCGTGGCCGTCGAGGCCGTCGATGGTCATGGCGTCGGCGCTGAGGTCGAACTCGCCGCTGGGGAAGGTGACGGCGAAGGCGGCGTCCTGCCGCGGATCGGGCAGGAGCGCGAAGAGCGCGGCCGAGCGGATGGGGTCGAGGGTGCCTAGTTTCGCTTCGAGGTGAATGTCGCGGGTGGCGCCGAGGCCGACCTGGGCCGAGAAGGAACGGGTTTCGCCATCGAGGGTGAGGTGGCCATCGCTGAGCGACAGGGTTTCGCCGACGAGATCGGCGCGGGCCTCGATGGCGCAGGGCATGTTGAAGAGCGGATTGCCGTCAGCGGGCTTGCGCCAGAGGGTGGAGAGCGCGTCGAGCCGGGTCGACGCGAGGCTGACGGTGCCGGAGAATTCGGTGTGGCCGGTATCGGTAGTGACGCGGCCGGCGAGGCGCAGCTTGCTGTCGCCCGGGAGGTCGCCGGTAAACCCCTTGATGTCCCAGCCGCCATCCTTCGACGCCGCATCGAGGCGGACATTGCGTAGCGAAAAGGCGCGGAGATCGAGTTCGGCGATATCGATGCCGAGGGTGCCGGTGAGCGCGGGGGCCGACGGAATGGGCAGTTCGCGCAGCAGGCGCACCAGCTCGTAGGGCTCGACGGCCTGCTCCGCGGTGGCGTCGCGCGGCGGCAGAGCCAGCAGGCCGCCCGAGATCACCGCGTTGAACTTCATGTTGGTGCCGAGCGAGAGATCGGCGGCGCCGACGAGGCGGGTGGTGGCGCGGTTCTCGTCGGGGATGACCGTGTAGTCGCCGAGCAGGACCTTGGCGGGGCTCGCCTCGACGCGGGAGGTGACGACGAAATCGCCGCGGCCGGCATCGGCCTTTTCGCCTTCGGCGGCCTTGGGCGGCTTCTGGCGATAGGCCATGGTGCCGGAAAACTGCGGTAGGAGGCCTGGCTTCAGGGTGCCGTCGACGCTGAGCGAGTAGCTGTCGTCGGTGGGGCGGAGGCTGGCCGAGAGCGTGGCCGTGCCGTCAGCGGCGAGCGCGCCGGTGGTGAGGCGGAGGCCATAGCCCTGCCCGTCCACGGTGCCGGAGCCAGCGAACGAGAACGGGCCGCGCAGGGCTTCGAGCTTCACTTCGCCGGCGACGTCGGTGGCCAAGTAAGCCTCGCCCGAGCGGTTGTCGCTGACGCGGATCTCGCCGCCGGTGACGGTGGCGCTCGCGACCGAGATGTTGGAGGTGGAGACCGATTGCGGCAGGGCGACGCCGGCATCGACGGAGCCGTCGGAGCCCACGTGGATCTCGACATGCGGGCCGGTGAGCGCGAGCCGGGTGACGGTGTAGCGATCGCGGATGAAGTCGAGGAGCGAGAATTCGGCCTCGACCGACTGCACGGTGATGTTGGGCGCATCGGGCGGGCCGGCGCTGACCCCGGCGAACTCGAGTCGCGGCTGGGGCAGCAGGGTGAAGTGGATGTCGCCATCGATGCGGACGGGCTCGCCCAGCACTTCGCCGGCAATATCGGCCAGCCGGTCGCGATAATTCCCCCACGGAATGAAGGACGGCACGACGAAGGCCGCCCCCAGCGCCAGGATGGCGAGGACGCCGACCACGATGTAGAGGCGGTTCAGCACGGGGCGAGGGAATCTCCGTGAAACTCAACGCAGTGTAGGGAATGGTTCATGCCCCGTCACGGGTCGCGGTGGACGGTGCGGAGGGGAGTGTGGCGTTTGCGTTACAGGGGGTGTCGCGGGGCGGCGGCGCGGGGGTTTGTTGCGCGGGAACAACAACTCTGGGAGAAGTACTGTATTTCGGCCCTATTACTTTGACCGAATAGCGGGCACTGCGTACAAGCAAGACAGGGTTTCAGGGGGCATTTCATGCGCTTCGTTTCGCTTGGTCTTGGTGTGGCCTTCGGGCTGATGACGGCCGGTACGGTGTTTGCAGCCGACCTCATGGTTTCGGCTCCGCCGGTTGCAGTGGTGCCCGACAGCGAGTGGCATCCGTATGTGAAGGCGTATGGCGGCTACGTGCCGAGCCAGGACCTGACTTTCGTCGGTGACGACGACCACATGGATGCGGGCTGGCTGCTCGGTGGCGCGATCGGCGTGCAGGTGATGGACGGGATTGCTGTCGAACTGGACGGCACCTACAGCACCGCGGCTTTCGAGGGCTCGGACTTCGAGGGCATCCACGCCGCGACCGCCATGGTCAACGTTGTGCTGACTGGCCCGCTGAGCGACCAGATTGCCGTTTACGGCGGTGTTGGCCTCGGCGGTATCGGCACCCAGTACTATTCCAACCCCGACAGCGAGTGGGGCTATGGCCTCGGCGGCCAGGTGTTCGCCGGCGTGTCGTTCGCGGCGACGGAAAATGTCAGCATCTTCGGCGAAGCGCGCTACCAGGCGGCGTTCGACACGATCACCATGGACCACAACGTCCCCAACAACGTCCATACCGACGACGTCGACTTTGCCCGCTACAGCCTGCTGGCGGGCGTGAAGCTCGGCTTCTGATCACCGACGAAATCGAATTGTGGACGGCGCCTTTCTCGGGCGCCGTTTGCTTTTGGGCGGGCTCAGCCGTTGTAGGGGACTTCGAGGTCGGCGACCCAGGTGACGCCGAAGCGGTCCTTGAGCATGCCGTAGAGCGGCGACCAGCCGGCGGGGCCGATGGGCTGGATGATGGTGGCGCCGGCGGCGAGTTTTTCCCAGAGCGCGGTGAGTTCGGCCGCGTCGGTGCCGCGGAGCGAGACGAAGAACGGGATTTCGCCGGCGGCGTAGCTCAGGCGCGACGGGACGTCGTAGGCCATGATGCGGAAGCCGCTTTCGGCTTCGACCTGGCCCCACATGACCTGATCGGCTTCGGCCGGGTTCTGAACCGCGCCGGCATCCTTGTAGGTGACGGCGACGAGGTGGCCGCCGAAGGCCGACTGGTAGAACTCAAGCGCGGCGCGGGCCTCGCCACGGAAATTCAGGTGGGTGGTGGTCTTTACGGTCATTGGCGTCGCTCCTTGTTTCGCGCTGACCGGATGGGTATAGCCGGGGCCTACTGACAGTTTCCGGCAGTTGGGCGATGGCACGAGCCGACCGGCTTTTTCGATTATTGCAGGCGATGCGGGTGCTGCCGGCGCCGGTCACGGCGGCGCGGCTGGCCGACGAAACCGGCATGTCGGTACGCTCGATCTATCGCGATATCGACAGTCTTCGGGCGGCCGGGGCGCGGATCGAGGGCGAGCGCGGCTTCGGCTATACGCTGACCGAGGACTACGCCCTGCCCCCGCAGACATTCGACCGGATGGAAATCGAGGCGCTGGCGCTCGGGCTGGCCGAGGTGCGGCACATGGGTGATCCGGCACTCGCGGCAGCGGCGACCGCGGTGCTGGCCAAGGTGGCGGCGACGCTGCCGGACGATCGCGAGCAGCAGCTGTTTCACGCGGTGTCGCGGGTGTACCGGCCGGATGCGCGGTTCGTGGCGGCCGATATGGGGATGCTGCGGCGGGCGTGCTGGGACGAGCGGGCGCTGCGGATTTCGTATGCGGACAAGGGCGATGCGGTGACCAAGCGGGTGATCTGGCCGCTGGCGGTGGTCTATGCCGAGCGCTCGCTGGTGGTGCTGGCGTGGTGCTGTTTGCGCGAGGATTTTCGGATGTTTCGGCCGGAGCGGATGCGGGACGTGGCGGATGGCGGCGGGAGCTTTCGGCCACGACGGGCGGGGTTGTTGCGGGAGTATCTGGCGCGGCTGGAGGCGCGGGCTGGCGACTGAGCGTGGGGACGCCCCACTCTCTCAGTCGGGCTCCTCTCCCGCTTGCGGGGGAGGGGGACCGCCGTCAGGCGGTGGAGGGGGGTGCGGCAGGCGCTGCGTTGTTGGCGGGCACGAGGATGGTGCGGGTCTGCGCCGGCCGGTGTGGGGGCTCCCCCTCCACCGCTACGCGGTCCCCCTCCCCCGCAAGCGGGAGAGGATTCCCGACTGCACGGTCGGTGCGGGACGGACTCCCATTCGCCAAAAAAGCGAGACCGGCCCCTAAGGACCGGCCCCAAGGCCGCGCGAGCAGGCGGCCTGTTTGGTTTGGACTTCGGGGGTCTTATTCGACCTTGAAGGTCCAGAAGAAGGTTTCGCCCGAGGAGTCGTTGACGCCGTCATTGTCGGTGATGACGTAGGCGGTGCCGTCCTTTGCGATGGCGAGGGACTCGACCTTGTCGACGACGTAGCCGTTCTGGGCCTTGAGATCGGGGATCAGGTCGCGGACGAGTTCCTTGGTGACGACCGGCAGGTCGCCGCCGAGCTTGGCGGGGACAAGCTGCGACAGGGCAACGCGGTAGACCGCCTTGAGACCGGCCTTTTCGCCGACCTGGTTGTCGCGCTCGACGATGTAGGCGTAATCGCCGTGGACGGTGATTTCCGAGAGGCCGACCCAGCCGCCTTCCGGCGCCTTTTCGAACGGGTAGCGGACGGCGCCCCATTCCTTCTTGTCGAGGTCGTAGGCGAGGAGCTTGGTGAAGCCCTTCTCGTCATCGCCCCACTCACGCTGCACGGCGACCCAGAGGGTGTTGCCGACGAGCGCGACGCCTTCGGTGCCGAAGCGGGTCTGGCCGGCGAGGAGTTCGACCGGGAAGCCGACTTCCTCGATGATCTTGCCGTCGGCGTCGACGTGGATCAGGGCGTGCGGCACGAGCTTGGCGCTGTCGCCTTCGTTGCCGAGCCAGAAGCCGCCCTTGCCGTCCTGGGTGATGCCTTCGAGGTCGAGCTTCTGGGCAGCGTCGCCGCCACGGGTGACGACGAGCTTGCTGGTGATCTTCGCCGGCTTCTGCGTCGCGTCGATGGTGTAGATCGAGGGCTGCGACGTCAGGAAGCTGTCGGAGACGGCGTAGACGGTGCCGGGCTTGTCGGCATCGGCAACGGCGCCCGAGAGCGCGGCCCAGCCGATCGGATGACCGTCGGCGTCGTTGTCGGAGACGATCTGCGGGTAGTTGGCTTCGCCTTCGGCGCGCTCGTAGATCATGACGTGCGAGCCGGCGAGGCCGCCTTCACGCAGGTCGAGTTCGTTGGCGGTCGCCAGCAGGTTGCGCGACGGGATGGCGACGAGGCCTTCGGGCGAGATGCCCGAGGGGAGCGACTGCAGGTATTCGGGCTCGGCGCCGGTGTCCTTGAGGACGGCGATGAGCGAGGAGCGCTCCTCGGCGATGAAGAACAGCTTGTCTTCGCCGAACGTGCCGGTCTCGGCGCCTTCGGGCTCGATGCCCTTCTTGTTGCGGGCGTCGGGATAGTGGCCCATGCGGGCGGCTTCCATTTCGAGGCCCGGGCCGTCTTCGAACAGCTCCTTGCCGGTCTTGTCGAAGATGGTGAAGCCGCGGGCGCCGCCCTGCCAGTCGCCTTCGTTGGCGACGAAGAGGCGGTTGTCGTCGAGCCACTTGATGCCATCGGGCTCACGCAGCACGTCTTCCATCTTGCCGGTGAACTTGAGCGCACCGTCCTTCTTGGTGTCGATGCCTTCGAGCGTGGTCTTGCCGGCCGAGAAGTGGTTGGTGACGGTACCGGTCTTGCCGTCGATGATGACGATCTCGTTGTTTTCCTGCATCGTCAGGGCGACTTCGTCGAGGCCGTTGATGGCGACGAATTCCGGCTCCGGATCCTCCGGAGCAATGCCGGCGATGCCCGTCACGTCGACCTTCTTGAAGCTCGATTCGTCGGCCTTGCCGTCGGCGACGTTGATGAGGACGACGTAGCCGGCCGGCAGCTGCGGGATGGCGCCGTCGTTCACTTCCTCATTGCGCTCGTTCTCGATGGCGATGGCGAGCAGCGTGCCGGCGGTATTGTGCGCGATCGAGTCGGGCTGGCCGCCGAGCTCGATGGTCTGCAGCACGTCGTGCGACTTGAGGTCGATGACGAGCAGCTGGCCCGAGACATCGACGAAATCCTTGCGGGTGTTGACGGCGGCGTAGACGCGATCGCCCACGATGGTGACGGAGGTGGGCTCACCCTCGACCTTCACGTAGCCGGCGGCCTTGGGCGCCTTGGCGTCGGTGATGTCGACGAAGCCGATGCCGCCGCCGGGGCTGTCGGAATAAACGAGGGTCATGCCGTCATCGGAGGCGGCGATGATTTCAGCCGAGGTCGCGCCTTCCTTGGCGTTCAGTTCGACCGGGAACGCGGCAATGCGATTGAACACCGGCGCGGCAAAGGCCGAGCTGGCAAGCAGGCTGGCGGTGATGGCTAGCAGAATGGACTTGGCGTGCATGGTGGGAGCCCCCCTTCTTATGCGTTGGCTTTAAAAATGCCGGCTTTGGGTAGGGGCGGCGCACTACGTCGGGATGACAGCGACATGACAGCTCTGTGACATCCCCGGACGATCCGGCGGGCGCGCATATACATCGGGGCGCGCAGTACCTATATTGCGCGATGAGAACGAAACAGGATTCGTCAATTCCCGATGGCAGTACCGCAACGCCAGGCGCAGGGCCTTGAACGCCCAGCCGCGGGCTCGATCACCAGCCAGCTCGGCCGGAATCGCGGCGATGCGCCCGACTACCTGAAGGGGCTCAACGAAGAGCAGCGCGATGCGGTGCTTTCGACCGAGGGGCCGCTGCTGGTGCTGGCCGGCGCCGGCACCGGCAAGACCCGCGTCCTAACGACGCGGATTGCCCATATCCTGCGCGAAAAGCTCGCCTGGCCGTCCGAAATCCTGTCGGTGACCTTCACCAACAAGGCGGCGCGCGAGATGAAGGAGCGCATCGGCCACCTCGTGGGCTCGGGCGTCGAGGGCATGCCGTGGCTCGGCACGTTCCACTCGATCGGGGCGCGGATGCTGCGGCGGCATGCCGAGCTCGTTGGCCTGCGCTCGGATTTCACCATCCTCGATACGGACGACCAGATCCGGCTGATCAAGCAACTGCTCGAAGCGGCCAATATCGACGAGAAGCGCTGGCCGGCGCGGCAGTTCGCCGGGATGATGGACACCTGGAAGAACCAGGGCAAGCTGCCCAAGGACGTGCCGGCCTCGGAGATGGCCTATTTCGCCAATGGCCGGGCCCGCAACCTGTACGAGGACTACCAGAATCGCCTCGTGAGCCTGAACGCCGCCGATTTCGGCGACCTGCTGCTGCTGTGCATCAAGCTCTTCAAGGAGCACCGGGACGTGCTCGAGGAGTATCACCGGCGCTTCAAATACATCCTCGTCGACGAGTATCAGGACAGCAACGTCGCCCAGTACATGTGGCTGCGGCTCTTGGCGCAGGGGAAGCCGGCGTCCGAGGCGAACCTTTGCGTCGTGGGCGACGATGACCAGTCGATCTATGGCTGGCGCGGCGCCGAGGTGGACAACATCCTGCGCTTCGAGAAGGATTTTCCGGGCGCCAAGGTGATCCGGCTCGAGCGCAATTATCGCTCGACCTCGAACATTCTAGCCGCGGCCTCGCACCTCATCGCCCACAATGAGGGGCGGCTGGGGAAGACGCTGCATACCGATGTGGGCGCGGCGGGTGAGAAGCTCGGCGTCGTGTCGGTTTGGGATTCCGAGGAGGAAGCGCGGCAGATCGGCGAGGAGTTGGAGCAGTTCCAGCGGCAGGGCGAGGCGCTGAACTCGATGGCGATCCTGGTGCGCGCATCGCACCAGATGCGGTCGCTGGAAGAGCGGTTCATCACGCTGGGACTCAACTATCGCGTTATCGGCGGTCCGCGCTTCTACGAGCGCAAGGAAATCCGCGATGCGCTAGCCTATCTGCGGCTCGTGAACAATTTCAACGACGACCTGGCCTTCGAGCGCATCATCAACGTGCCGAAGCGCGGGCTCGGGGATTCGACGCTGCAGGTGCTGTACGAGACGTCGCGGCGGCTGCGGGTGCCGCTGGTGGAAGCGACGCGGGCGCTGATCGAGACCGAAGAGCTGAAGCCCAAGCAGCGCAGCACGTTCCGGCAGTTTCTTCATCAACTGGATGACTGGGCGGAGCGGGCGCGGCGCGCGCCGGTCGAGGCGTTCGTCGCCGATGAGGACGACGAGGAATTGCGGGCGGCGCCGGGACTGAAGCCGATCCACCACTCGGAGCTGGCGGGGCAAATCCTCGATGAATCCGGCTACACCGAGATGTGGCAGAACGACAAATCCGCCGATGCGGCGGGTCGGCTCGAGAACCTCAAGGAACTCGTGCGCTCGATGGAGGAGTTCGACACGCTCGGCGGTTTCCTCGAGCACGTGTCGCTGGTGATGGACCGCGATACCGGCGAGGCCGAGGACGCGGTGTCGATCATGACGCTGCATTCGGCCAAGGGGCTGGAGTTCGACACGGTGTTCCTGCCCGGCTGGGAGGAAGGGCTGTTCCCGAGCCAGCGCACGCTCGACGAAAGCGGTCGCGCCGGGCTCGAGGAAGAGCGGCGGCTGGCCTATGTGGGGCTGACGCGGGCGCGAAAGCGGCTGCGGGTGTATCTGGCGCAGAACCGGCGGATCAACGGGCTGTGGCAGTCGGCCATCCCGTCGCGCTTCGTCGACGAGCTGCCGGCGCATGTGGTCGAGGTGACCGATAGCGGTTCGGCCTATGGCGGCTACGGCTATGGCGGGCGCTCGGGCAACCGGTTCGACAAGGCCGACGCGTTCGATTCCCTGTACGAGACTCCCGGCTGGCAGCGGGCGCGGGCGCAGGCCAAGGAGCGCAAGTCGCACGGGCCGGTGACGATCGATGGCGACCTCGTGGCGCGCTCGACGGATGATGGGCGCGGCTCGAAATACGCAGTGGGCGAGCGGGTGTTCCACCTGAAGTTCGGCTACGGCGCGATCACCAATATCGAGGGCAACAAGCTCTCGATCGAGTTCGAGAAGGCCGGCCCGAAAAAGGTGCTCGAAAGCTTCGTGCAGAAGGCGTGATGGCGAAGAAACGCTTGTCTTGATTCTCAATGCGGTATGCGCAAAGTGGTTCGAAGACAAGGGGCTCCACGATGTCAGACTACGAAATACATCCGCAACCGTACTCCGCCAATCCCTCTCGTAAAGACCGCCACAAACTGCCGAAAGCGGAGTTGGTCCGCGTTGGCCCGATATTCCAAGTCGCATTTAGAGTTACCGAGATCCTCGGCATAGCGGCAGGATTGGCGGCACTTTACCTGACGATAATACAGACGCAACTATCCATCGAGGCACTTCGAGATCAGAAGATATCTTCTGCGTGGCAGATACTTGCTTTGCCGGGAGGCGGCTCGACCGGAAAGCAATACGCTCTGCAAACTCTATTTCAAGAGAACCACAGCGTTGAGAGCGTAACCATTCGATGCGCGGCAGAGAACGCAGACGGCGGTCTCTTTCATAACGACGAGGGAGGGCCAAGCCTGAAATGCGTTGACGGTCCCGATCTTTCTCACATTGCGATAGACGGGCCTGCACCAAGCAGTTCAGTCGGTTACCAAAGAGCAATAAGACGCTCGACTATCCGCGGAACGTATATGAATAACTCGTCACTGACGAATGTCGCTATCGAAGACTCTGACCTTAGCGCTACGACGCTATTCAATAGCAAAATCACAGGCGGAGCAGTTGTCAGAGTTTCATTTCAGTTTTCTGATATGAGATTCGTTGACTTTTCAGGCACATATTTTGATACGGTCAGCTTCCGCGGCGCCGATTTGTGGGGCGCCAATTTTAGCAATTCACTATTCGCGCGAAAAATTGACGGCATCACGGCCGTAGATAATACTCCGAATTATTCTATCGACATTAGTGATTCGCGTCTTTGTAATGTACAATCAAGTCTATCGCCATGCAGTGAGACGCTGCATAGTCGATTTTTTGACTATGTATTTTTCTTGAAGGGGCATGCGCCCGAGGGGCTGTCGAGTATTGCTCCATCTCAGATGGTGACGGTTTGCACATCTGTCGACGAGAATGGATTCAATCCGACTGGCTGTAACCGATACAGCGTGGTCGAAGCGTTGAAAGGTTGAGGTAGCGGTGGACCTGCCTACAGCCGACTCGTGACAGTGCAGTCCGGTGGAGATTGAGCAGTGACGAGCGAGGGGGCGAAGACGGAGGGTGGTGGGAGCTGGGGCCGGGCGGCGGGGCGGCCGCCGGCGAAGGGGATGGCGCTGCTGGTTATTGTGATCGGGATTGTCGTTGCCGCCGGGCTTGGGACTTGGGTCTTGTGGGCGACGTTCGGGCGCTTCGGGGAGACTTCGGGCGATGTGCAGACCGTGGCATCGGCGGCGGTTGCCCGGATCGCGGTGCATTGGGACCCGGCAGAGATTGCGGCGGTGACGAGCGATCTGCCGAACAGTGCGACGCCGCTGGCGGAGCGGTACCGGATCCTCGGCGACCTGGTGTCGGTGGGCAAGTGCACGACCTACCAGCTGCATATCGCCAACGGGGTCGGCGATGCGCAGGTGCGCTGCGAGACGGAGTTTGCGGCGGCGAAGACCACCGTGATGCTGGGGCTGAAGCAGGTGCTCGGCCAGTGGAAGATTTACGACATCGTGGTGGCGCTGTAGCGCCCGCCCTTACGGCTTGATCAGGCCGCCGGTGTAGTCGAGGGCGTAGGCTTCGGTGGCGGTGACTTCGATGGTTTCGCGGCCGTGGAAGTGGGCGGCGGTGCCGGTGGAGGTGTCGCGGTAGAGGCCGTGGGGGCCGGACCATTCGAAGCCGCCGAGGAAGCGGTTCTCGGCGTACATGGCGGAGAGCGCGGCCTTGATGGTGGCGCCGGCGCGGTGGGCGTCGATGAGGTCGGGGCGGAGGATGTAGCCGTAATAGTTCATGGCCCAGACCGGCTCGCCGCGGAGCCAGACGGTTTCCTGGCCGATGAAGTCAGTGCCGCCGAAATAGCTGTCGCGGTAGGACCAGTCGCCCGAGGTGAAGGTGAGATCGTGCGAGCCCGGGCGGCTGGGCTCGGCTTTTGTGCCGTCGCCGACATAGGTCTGGCGCTTGGCGAGAACGATGAAGCGGTCGAGTTCTGCGATATCCATGCGCCCTGCCCCGTGATTGCCGCGCCTGATTACTGCGGCGCGGGCCGGGTGGCTAGGGATGGCTTGCGCGGATTTCGGCGGCGATGAGGCGCTGGAGTTCCCAGAGGTTGCGATCGTGGATGCCGCTTTCCTCGAGCTTGCTGACGGTGCGGTGGACATAGGTGGGCGCCGAGCCCCAGTGGCCGGCGGCAGCAGCGATGATGCGGGCCGCGTCCGGCAGGGCATGGCCGCCAGCATAGGCGCGGCCGGCGCGATCGGCGATGAAGGCGAGAGCGCGGTGGGTGCCCTGGGCGCTCGTGACGGTGACCCAGCGCGGGATGTTGGTGGGCGGCTTGTCGTCGAGCTCGCGGGTAAGGAGGCGCACGACCTGGGCGTGGGGATCGGCATCCGGCAGGCGGTAGAGCATGCCGGCGCAGGAGCCGCCGCGATCGAGGGCAAGCATCAGGGCCGGCTTTTCGCGCGTGCCGCGCCAGCGGGTGAGCCTGAGGCAGAAGGCGCGGTGCCAGCCGCGGGCGGTGCCGCGCAGCTGTTCCTCGGCGACGAAGTCGGGGTTCCAGATCAGCGAGCCATAGGCGAAGAGCCAGAGCGGGCCGGGTGGGCGGGCGGCGAGCACCTCGGTGGCCATCTGGGCGACGTCGTCCTCGGTATGCTCGGAGGTGCCGGGCTCGGGGCCAGGATCGGGTTCCATCCGCTCGACCAGCGCGACCAGATCTTCGGTGAGGTCCATCTGCCGCATGAGGGTGCTCCGCTCGCCTTTGAGAGCCTAGCACGGTTTCAGGTCGGTGGGCTGACTTCGCCGGCTTTGCGGCGTTCGAGGCCGAGGCGGTGCTCGCGGTAGATGATGAAGAGGCCGGAGCCGACGACGATGACGCCGCCGAGGAGCATCTCGATTGTCGGGATATCGTGAAAGAAGAAGTAGCCGGCGCCGATCGAGAGGATGAGCGAGGCGTACTCGAAGGGGGCGACGACGGACATGTCGGCGTGGCGGTAGGATTCGGTCAGCAGGATTTGCGCGATGCCGCCGAAAATGCCGGCGCCGATCAGCATGGCGAACTGTTCGGGGGTTGGCATCACCCAGCCGAAGGGCAGCGTGCAGAGGCCGAAGATGGACGAGGTGATCGAGAAATAGAGGACGATGGTGGCGCTGCGCTCGGTTTGCACGAGGCGGCGGACGAGCACCATGGCGGTGGCGGCGAAGAAGCAGGAGATGAAGGCGACGATGGCGCCGAGCGTGGCGCCCGACATGTCGCCGCCGGCCGAGAAGACGGTGAGGCGCGGCCACATGATGATGATGACGCCGACGAGACCGACGAGCACGGCGCTCCAGCGATAGAGGCGCACCTGCTCGTGGTAGAACACGGCGCTCAGCACGACGATCAGCAGCGGGGTGGCGTACTGGATGGCGATGACTTCGGGTAGCGGCAGCTGGGTGAGGGCGAAGAAGCCGGTCATCATGCCGCCGGTACCGACGAGGCCGCGCCAGAGGTGGCCGATGGGGTAGCGCGTCTTGAAGCCGACGATCAGCTCGCGCCGGTAGATCAGGTAGACGAGGATCGGGACTATGGCGAAGAACGAGCGGAAGAAGACAAGCTGGCCCGAGGGGATGCCCTCGGAAGCTTTCAGCAGGGTCGACATGCCGAGGAAGACGCAGACCGAGGCCAGCTTGAAGGATATGCCCGTCATGGCGTTCTGACGGGGCATAGGCTGTGGCATCGACACGGGGCGAGTCTTTCGGCGGCGGGGGGATCCGATCGCTAGTGTCATAGCGTTCGGGGGTTAGCGCAACACTTCTATGGGCGGATGGAACGCTGATGCCGCTCGGGGCATTGGCCGTATCCCGTCACTAGGCTAGCGTCAGGCCGATGCGCGAGACCATTACCACCTTCATCGAGAACATCCCGCTGATCGCGGCGCTGCTGTTCGCCAATTACGTGCTGGCGGCGGTGTGCGCCGTGCGTGAGGTGGTGGCGAGCCGCACGAGCCAGGGGTCGATCGCCTGGCTGGTGTCGCTGGCGTTCCTGCCGTTTCCGACGGCGTTCATCTACCTGGTGTTCGGTTGGAAGCACTTCGATAGCTATGCGCAGACGCGCATGGAGGTACGGGGTAGCCGGTTGATCCGGTCAGAAGAGCTGGCGGTGATCGATCGCGAGACGGGCAAGGACTGGCCGGTGCAGCTGCGGGCGGCGGGGATGCCGTTTCTCGCCGGGAACAAGGCGGAACTGCTGGTCGATGGCGACGCGACGTTCGACTCGATCCTCGCGGGGATCGCGGCGGCGAAGCACTACGTGTTTCTGCAGTTCTACATCATCCGGCACGATGCGCTGGGACAGCGGGTGGCGGCGGCGCTGATGGAGCGGGCGCGGGCCGGGGTGGCGGTCTACGTGCTCTATGACGACGTGGGCAGCGGCGGCTTGTCCGAGGAGTACAAGGACCGGCTGAGGGCCGAGGGCATCAAGATTTTCGGGTTCAACCACCGGCACCGGTTCTTGCGCGTGTTCGGGCCCATGCGGATCAACTACCGCAACCACCGCAAGAACGTGGTGGTGGACGGGCGGATGGGCTGGACCGGCGGCATCAATGTCGGGGTCGAGTATCTCGGGCTCGACAAGAAGTTCGGGCACTGGCGCGATACGCAGCTGAAGCTCGAAGGGCCGGCGGTGATGTCGCTGTCGCTGATCTTCCAGGAGGATTGGCTGTGGGCCACCGGCGAGGTGCTGAAGGTGGAGCCACCCTCGCCGATCGAGGAGCCGGGGACGGTCCCTGCCCTGCTGATGGCGACGGGGCCGGCCGACAAGTTCGAGGCGGCGGCGATCGCGTTCTCCGACATCATCGCGCAGGCGCGGCAGCGGATATGGGTGGTGAGCCCCTATTTCGTGCCCGATACCGACATGCGGACGGCGCTTTATGCGGCGCAGCTGCGCGGGGTCGATGTGCGGATCATGCTGCCGGAAAAGCCCGATCACCTGCTGGTGTGGCTCGCGAGCAATGCGCATGCCGATAACATGGTGGACCATGGCATCGGCGTCTATCGCTACGGCAACGGCTTTCTGCACCAGAAGGTGCTGCTGATGGACGACCGGATGGCGAGCGTCGGCAGCGTGAACTTCGACAATCGCAGCTTTGCCATCAATTTCGAGATGACGGTGTGGATGCCCGACCCCAAGGTGGTGGGCGCGGTGGAGGAGATGCTGCTGCGCGATTTCACCGATTGTCGCGAGGTGACGCGCGATGAGGTGAAACAACGTGGGGCGATCAGGCGTTTCATCGAGCAGGCCGCCAAGCTGTTTTCGCCAATTCTCTGAAATATCATGATAAAAGTCGCTTCATACAATATCCGCAAGTCGCTCGGCACCGACCGGAAACGCTCGCCCGACCGCATCCTGAAGATCCTCGAGGAGCTCGATGCCGACATCATCGCGCTGCAGGAAGTGGACCGCCGGTTCGGCGAGCGGGTGACGACACTGTCGCCCGAGCGGATCGTCGATCTCACCCGCTACACGCCGGTGCGGTTCGGCATTCGCGAGCAGAGCCTCGGCTGGCACGGCAATGTGCTGCTGGTGAAGAAGGCGGCGCAGGTGCGCGGGCAGCAGCGCATCGACCTGCCGGCCTTCGAGCCGCGCGGGGCGGTGATGGCGGATATCGACATTCATGGCCAGGCGGTGCGGGTGGTGGGCATGCACCTCGGGCTGACCGGGGGCTACCGGGTGAAGCAGGCGCAGGCGGTGGTCGCGTACCTCGAAAAGCTCGAGGGGCGGATGCCGACGGTGATCATGGGCGACCTCAACCAGTGGAGCGAGGATGGCGGCTGCCTCGCGCAGTTCGCGGTGCACCACAATGTCATCGCGCCGGGACCGAGTTTTCATGCGCGGGCGCCGATGCTGAAGCTCGACCGGATCATCACCAGCCGCGATATCCGGCTCGAGGCGACGGGGGTACATCACTCGGCGCTGGCGCGCACGGGGTCGGACCATCTGCCGGTGTGGGCGACGCTGGAAGTGACGCGGGCAGAAGCGGCGGCTTAACGCTGGCGCGGGTCCGGGCATTGACTTCGGCGCGCGCACGCGCATGAAGGGCGCCAAAGGATGACCCCATGACGCTTTCGCAGCTTTCCGTGCCGCTCACCAAGGACCAGGCCTATGCACTGGTCGATGCCGTGATGGCCGCCGACGACCTCGCCCTCACCGCCTCGGCGCACGAAAACGAGGAGACCGGCGAGTGGGTGTTCGAGGCGACCTGCGACGCCGAGCCCAATGTGGAGGCGTTCGACGCGCTGGCCCGTGACGTGCTGGGCGGGCGGGTGCGCTTTGCGGTCGAGGCGATCGACCCGGATGTGAACTGGGTGGCGAAGTCGCTCGAGGGGCTGCAGCCGGTGGTTGCCGGTGGGTTTTACGTTCACGGCAGCCACGAGACGTCGCCGCCGCCGGCTGGGGTGACGCCGATCCGCATCGACGCCGCAGAGGCATTCGGCACGGGGCACCATGAGACGACGACGGGGTGCCTCGAGGCGATCGACCGGGTGCTGAAGCGGCGGCGTTTCCGCTCGATGCTCGACGTGGGCAGCGGCACGGGCGTGCTGGCGATTGCGCTCGCGAAGCGCACGCATCTGCCGGTGCTGGCGACGGATATCGACCCGATTGCGGTGAAGACGGCGGCGCAGAATGCGCAGGATAATGGCGTCGGGCGGTACGTGATTTCGATCGAAGCGACGGGGCTCGATCACCGGCAGATTTCGACTTCGGCGCCGTATGACCTGATCGTGGCGAATATTCTGGCGGGCCCGCTGGTGGCGCTGGCGCCGGGGATGCGGAAGATCGCGGAGCCGGGGTGCGTGGTGATCTTGTCGGGGATCTTGATCCACCAGGCGCCGCGGGTGATTGCCGCGTATTCGCGCATGGGGATCGTGCTCAAGCAGAAGATCACTAAGAAGGAATGGGCGACTTTGGTGATGGAGCGGGGTTGAGGCTCGCTTACGTCAGGCCTGGTTACCCCCTCTCCTCAGCTTTGCTACGGCGCTTTCGCGCCTAGCGCCGCTATCCTCCCCCGCCGAGGGGGAGGAGGCGATGGGCCGCGGGCTCAGTATCTGATGCGATCATTAGTGGAGCTACAGCGCATCCTCCCCCTTGGCGGGGGAGGATAGTGTAGCTTGTGAGCGGCAGCGAACTAGCGGAACTGAGGAGAGGGGGTGACCCTACCCCCACAAAATCAAAATCCCCGGCCCTTGCGGGTCCGGGGACGAGATCTTTGGTCAAGCGGAGGCTGGTTCGGCGCGAAGGCGCCAGAAGCCAGTCAGCCTCAGTTCGGGCGCTTGGTGATGCTGCCGAGCAGGAGGTGCTCGCGCGAGCGGCCGACGGTGCGGGTTGCCTCGCGGCCCCGTGCCTCGATCACGCTGCCAAGCGCCTTGCGGAAATCGTTCTTGCTCTCAGGCATTTTCGTCTCGTCTCGATAGGTCATGGCTACTGCCACGGTTGGGTAGATAGTCCGACTCGCCGTTGCCGGTAAGTGGTTGGTTCGAAAGGCAGCCATGCCAAACATGCAGAGCGGCTTAACGACCGGTGAATCGCTTCAACCGATGGCGCCCTCTCTAATACGGCTCCCGTGAACCTGAGATGAATGTGGGAGTGGCCCGGGCGGGACGATCTGCTAGGGTCCGGCACCTTTTCGACGAGACATTTCCATGGCCGACAAGACCTTCTCCCCGCCCATCTTCCAGAGCTTCGACGTTCGTACGGACAAGACCACGGTCGCACCGCGCCTCAAGGCGTTGCGGGCGAAGATGGCCGAGGCCGGGATCGATGGCTTCCTCGTGCCGCGCGTCGATGCGCATCGCGGCGAATCGGTGCCGGCGAGCGAGGCGCGGCTGGGGTATGTCACGAGCTTCACCGGTTCGGCCGGGATCGCGGTGGTGGGGCCGGAAAAGGCCGGGCTGTTCGTCGACAGCCGCTACACGCTGCAGGCGCCGGCGCAGACCGACACGGCGCTGGTGACGGTGATCGAGACGGCGCAGGGAGGGCTCTCGGCGCAGATCGGCGACTTCATCCCGATGGGCGGCAAGCTCGGGTATGACGCGTGGCTGCATTCGCCGGCCGAAATCGCGGACCTGAGCAAGAAGCTCGAGGGCAAGGCGACGCTGGTGGCGGTGCCCAACCTGATCGACCAGATCTGGGCCGACCGCCCTGCCCCGCCGGCGGCGCCGGTGGAGTTCCTCGGCCATAACCGGGCGGGCAAGAAGGCCGAGGACAAGCTCACGGAACTGCGCGCGACGCTGGCTGAAGAAAAGGCCGACGCGGTGGTGCTGACGGTGCCCGAGTCGATCAACTGGCTCTTCAACATGCGCGGCCGCGACGTGCCCAACGTGCCGGTGGTGCTGTGCTTTGCGCTGGTGCCGCGCGAGGGCATGCCGACGATTTTCCTCAACACCAACAAGCTGACGCCAGAGATCAGCGAGGGGCTGAAGGGCCTCGCGCAGGTGGCGGACGTGTCGACCATGATCGCGGCGCTGCGGCGGCTGGGGGCGGCCGACAAGCGCGTGATGATCGACCCGGCGACGGTGCCCGAGGCGATCGCCAACGCCATCCGCTCGGTGAGCGAGGCGACGCTGATCGAGCGACGCGACCCGATCCTGCTGCCCAAGGCGAAGAAGAACGACGCCGAGCTCTCGGGCATGCGCGAGGCGCACCGGCTCGACGGCGTGGCGCTGGCAAAATTCCTCAGCTGGTTCGACGAGGCGGCGCCGAAGGGCGGGCTCGACGAGATCGGCATCGTCGGGGCGCTCGAGAGTTTCCGTCGCGAGGATGCCAACTGCATCGATGCGAGCTTCGAGACGATTTCGGGCGCCGGGCCGAATGGTGCGATCGTGCACTACCGGGTCGACGAGGGCACCAATCGCGGGCTCAACCCGGGCGAGCTGATGCTGGTGGATTCGGGCGCGCAGTACCTGATGGGCACGACCGACATCACGCGCACGCTGTTCACCGGCGCGGCGACGGCCGAAGAGCGCGACCGCTACACGCGCGTGCTGAAGGGCATGATCGCGATCTCGATGGTGCGGTTTCCGCGCGGCACGACCGGCGCACAGATCGACGTGCTGGCGCGGCAGTTTCTCTGGGCCGACGGCGTCACCTACAACCACGGCACGGGCCATGGCGTGGGCGCGTTCCTCTCGGTGCATGAGGGGCCGGTGGGGATTTCGTCGCGCTACACGGTGCCGTTCGAGCCGGGGATGATCGTTTCGAACGAGCCGGGCTACTACAAGGCGGGCGCGTTCGGCATCCGGACGGAGAACCTGATCCATGTGATCGAGAGCCCGGTGGGCAACGGGTTCATGGAGTTCGAGACGCTGACGCTGGTGCCAATCGAAACGCGGCTGATCGAACTGAAACTGCTGAGCGATGCCGAGCGGGCGTGGCTGAACGCGTATCATGCGCGGGTTTGGCATGAGATCGGGCCGCTGGTGAGCGGTGGGGTGAAGGACTGGTTGCGGCAGGCTACGGTGGCGATCTGACGGGGGGTGGGTTACCCGCGGGGTGCCCGGACCTCGTCCTTCGACAGGCTCAGGATGAGGTCCTCGGGGGGTGTGGTGGGTGAGGTTATCGGGGTGCCGAGTACCCCCTCTCCTCAGTTTCGCTAAGTCGCTGCGCTCCTAAGCTCCACTATCCTCCCCCTAGGGGGAGGATGCGCGCGGGGCACGTCAGGTGGCGACGCGGTGGGCGTAGACTTTCATGGAGCCGGCCAAGTAACTGGCGAAGCCGGGTTCGATGGTTTCGTAGCGGGCGATGAAGTCCGGGTGCGAGAGGTACAGGTCGGCGAGGCCGGCATAGGCTTCGGGCGGGCATGGGCGGCCCCACATGAACGCCACCCAGTCGCGGTGGCGCGCGAGCAGCGGGTCGAGGCTCGGGGAGCCCATGGGCAGGCCGCGGCGGAGGCCTTCGGCGAGGCCCTGCTCGAGTTGGTACAATTCGTCCTGCAGCTTCTGCTTTTCGGGGTCGGTGAGGTCGGCGTATTTGCGGCGGCTATCGGCGATGCGCGAGGGCATGTCGCCGCCATAGGTGTCGATGAGCCAGGCCTCGTATTCGGCCTGTTTTTCGGGCGCAAGGCCCTGGTAGAGTTCGGCGTTCTTCATGACGCGGGCTCCTTGAAGGCTGGCGATCGTGCGGTCGATCGTCCGGACCAGCTGGGCGTAGCGCTTCGCTTCGGCGGCGAGCCGATGGCGCTGGGCTTCGAGGGCCTTGAGGCGATCGAAGCCGGGCGCATCGAGGATGGCCGCGATATCGCCCAGCGGGATGCCGAGCTCTCGATGGATGAGGATCTGCTGCAGGCGCAGCAACTCCGCCTCGCCGTAGTAGCGATAGCCGTTTTCGCCCAGAAACGCGGGCTTCAGCAGGCCGATCTGGTCGTAGTGGTGCAGCGCCCGGACCGAGACGCCCGATGCCTTCGCGACTTCCATGACCGTCAACTGCTTCATTCCATGTCTCCGCTGCCGAGGGTGGTGCGCCCTGACGTTGCGTGAGGGTCAAGCGTCGCAATTCACCACTCGTTAACCCGTTGGCCGCGAAGCCGGGGAGAGGCACGAAACCGGCGCTGACCGGGTCCGTTGGAAGCGGCATGACTACGTACATGCCACGCTTTGACGGCCAGAGTATCGATATCGAGGACCTGCTGATCTGGGCCTTCCGCGACCAGGCGGTCGAGGGGGCCGAGGATCCGCATCCCGACGCCACGACCGTCTACTGGGCGGTGATGGCGCTGCCGGCGGCGCACACCCGGATCATCAGCCGCTTTGCCCGCATGGGCATGGGGCCCGACTGGCAGGCCGGGCCCGAGGCGGTGATATCGCTCGAGGCCGTGCGCAAGGGCCGGCTCGTCTACGCCGAATGGGTGCGAGCGATGGTGGTGCTGCAGCGCACGCTCGACGGCACGCTGACGCGCTACCGGGTGAGCGGGCCGCGGCTCGAAGAGACGCCGTGGCGGGGGCTCCGGGCCTAGCCGCAGTTGGCGACCAGCTTGCCGAGCGCGGCGGACGAGCCCTTCAGCGAGAAATGCTTGGCCGGGTAGTGCTCGGGCACATCGGAGACGGTGAGGCTGTCGCCGGCCTTGATCAGCTGGATCAGCGGATCGTCGGGCTTGGGATAGGTGGCGAAGTAGCCGTCATATTCCTCGTAGGCCATGTTGACAGTGACCTTGTCCGTCGAGGTGGCGAAGGTGACGTCTGTGGTCTCGTTGGATTGGGGCGCGGCTTCTGACCCGGCGGCGAGATCGATGCGTACGCCGGCGGTGCCGCTGCCGCAGGTGATGGTGATGTAGGCGTCGGGGTTATCGGTGGCGCAGGACTGGGCGGTCAGCACCTCGCCGCCCTCGTCCTCGACCATTTCGGCGGTCCAGGTGGTGCAGGCCGCCTCTTGCGCGAGGACTGGCGGGATCACCGGGACGGCGATGCCGAGGGCTGGGGCGACGACGACGACCGCGATGATGCGGGCACGCTTGAACGGGCGCTTCATGATGCTTCCCCGAGGTAGCTGACTTCGATGCGCTGGAAGATGGGGCCTTCCTTCATGGTGGTGAGCCACTTTTTGAAGGCCGGCACGTCGGCGAAGCCGGCGGCTTTGGCGTCCTTGTCGGTGACGTCGTCGGGCGACATCTCGTCGACGCGGCCGATCTTGAGGAGACCGATCTTGGTCTTGAGCGTGCCGCCGGGCTTCACCGTGGGCCGCGACCAGCGCCGGAACTGCAGCGTGATATCGCCCCGCCTGATGGCCTCCAGCACTTCGAGCTTGAGCAGCATAGCCCCTCCCCTGTTTCGCCGATCACATTGAGCAAACCGGGCGGAAGTTGGGAAGGGGTGATCACTGAGACGGCACGGGGTGCTCGGCGGCCTGGAAGCGAGGTTGGCCTGGATCGGGCAACTGGAAGCGGACCCAGATGGGCATGTGATCGCTGAGGTCGTACTCGAAACGGGCGTAGTCGACGGCGCCGGGGGAGCCGATCAGGCCGGCGTCAAGGAAGAGCGAGACGAAATCGAACATGCCGTAGTCGTACCCATCGGGACCGAGGGTGCCGGCGAGCTTGTTGTGGTGGCCGCGAGGGAAGCGGTCGTCACGCGAGAACCAGCCGATCTGGTCGAAGGTTTCGTTCTTGCGGGCATTGGTGAAGAACGGTTCCGCGCGGCCATCGTGCTTGTCGAGAAAAGGAAGGTTGAGGCGAGATGCGCTGTCCGGGTTGTCATGGTTGATGTCGACGATAAAGGTCTCGATGGCGGCGCGGCGCTTGTCGTTGCTCGACTGGAAATCCAGGTTGCAGTCGCCGAGCAGCATCAGAACAGGAGCATCGAGGCGGTCGTCGGACTGGTTGGCCCTCAGCGCCATCCAGCGCAGCAGAGCGAAGAACTCGCGCTCGCGCTGCCTGGGCTTGCCGTAGAGCAGATGGGCATCGATGCAGGCTATGTCGTAGGCCGCTCCCCCGTTGCCGGCGACCCGGAAGGTCGCGAGATAGGGCGAGCGGATGAACTGGAGGAAGCTCTCGAGCTTGTCCTGCTGGAACGGGGTGATCTGCTGGAACCAGTTGACGATGGCCTGCATCATGCCCTGGGGGTTCTGCCTCTGCAGGGTGCGGCTCACGTCCTTTATGGCGGCGTTGGCGTAGGCGACGATGGCCCGGAGATCGAGGGACACGTCGGAGACGACCTGCCCAAGGGAGATGCGGCGGGTGTCGTAGACGAAAGCCATACGCTCGGCGAGGCCTTCGCCCGGCGCTTCCTGGCCCGTAACATCGCTGACGATGAGGCGGTATGGGGCTTGAGGCAGTGGCGCGTTGAGGTCGTCGACGAGGCGGCGGACGGACTCGAGACTTTCCTGCACCTCCTGGATGGAGATGAGATCGCAGCGCGAGCAGAACTCGGCGATATGGGCGTAGGCCCCGGGACTGTTGCTGGGCTGGCCGCGGCTATTATGCAGAGCACCGAACTTGCGGATGTTCCAGCTGGCGAAGACGATCGAGCCCTCGCGGCGTTCGGGCAGGCCGTATTGAGCCGCCCTGCCCGCGAGCTGATTTGCCACCGCCTGCCATTCCGACGCGCTGAACTGCCCGGCCATACCCGCCCCCTCCCAACGAGAGCGGCAGGATAGGAACGGCCCCGTGACGGGGCCGTTCGGCGGACGTGACTTTCGGTCAGGCCACCTGCTCCTGTCGGACCGGGTCGCGTCTTGTCGTTGGCTGCTCGATCCGCAGGCCGGTCACGCGGTCGAAGGTGTGGAGGTCGGCGGTTTCGAACTGGAGGGTTACGGCGCGGCCTTCGAGGGGTTCGTAGGTGGCGGGAAGGACGACGGCGATTTCCTTGCCCTTGACGGCGCAGTAGGCGATGCGGGAGCCGCCGAGTTCTTCGACGAGTTCGACCGTGGCCGGGAGGCCGGGGCCGGATTCGAGCGAGAGGGTGACCGCTTCGGGGCGGATGCCGACGGTGAGCGGGGTGCCCGGGGCGAAGCCGGTGTGGCGGGCGAAGGGTTGGCCGGGAGCAATGTCGAAGGCGAGTGAACCGTCGGGGCCGACGGTAGCTTCGAGCAGGTTCATTGCGGGGGCGCCCATGAAGCCGGCGACGAAGAGCGAGGCGGGCTTGCGGTAGACGTCCGCTGGGGAGCCGACCTGCTCCACGCGCCCAGCGTTCATGACGATGAGCATATCGGCGAGCGTCATGGCCTCGACCTGGTCGTGGGTGACGAAGATCGAGGTGGCGTTGAGGCGCTTGTGGAGGCGCTTGATCTCGATGCGCATCTGGACGCGGAGCAGCGCGTCGAGATTGGAGAGCGGCTCATCGAAGAGGAAGACTTCGGGCTCGCGAACGATGGCGCGGCCCATGGCGACGCGCTGGCGCTGGCCGCCCGAGAGCTGGGCCGGGCGGCGGTCGAGATAGTCGCTGAGGTTGAGGATGGCGGCGGCCTGCTCGACGCGCTTGTTGCGCTCCTCGGCCGGCATCTTGGCGATGCGGAGCGGATAGCCGATGTTCTGGCGCACGGTCATGTGCGGGTAGAGCGCGTAGTTCTGGAACACCATGGCGCAGCCGCGATCGGCCGGATCGATGTCGTTCATCTCGATGCCGCCGATGGTGAGGCTGCCCTCGGAGATATCCTCGAGGCCGGCGATCATGCGCAGCAGCGTGGACTTGCCGCAGCCCGAGGGGCCGACCATGACGACGAAGCTGCCATCGGGGATGACGACATCGATGCCGTGGAGGACCTGCTTGTTGTCGTAGGACTTCTTGAGGCGGGTGAGGGTGAGTTCGGCCATCACAGGTCTCCGGTCAGGCGGGCGCGCAGGCGCTCGACGGTTGCGGCGGGTACGCCGATCTTTTCGACATAGGCGCCGACCGAGGCGTGGTTGGCCTCGATATGGGCGATGGTGGCGACCATGGTGCTCGGCTCGGAGGCGAGCAGCGGGCGGAAGCTCTCGACGTCAGCGCCGCGAGCGGCGGCGTTTGTGATGATCTCCTCGACCATCGGGGCGATCATTTCGGCAGTGAGCGCATAGTCGGCGACGATGGTATCGGGGCCGACGCCGGCGAGGCCGAGCAGCAGCGCCGAGATGATGCCGGTGCGGTCCTTGCCGGCAGTGCAGTGGAACAGCACGGTGCCGGTGGGCGCGTCGGCGATGATGGTCAGCACCTGAGCGATCGCGGGCTGGCGGGTTTCCAGCGCCCGGATGTAGAGCTCGAGGAGAAGATCCTCGCCCGGCTTCGGGGTCGGGGCCAGGTCCTCGAACAGCGACACATTGTGGTAGGCGACGTTGTCGGCCGCGGCGAAGGGGTTGGGCTGCTGGGCGAGTTCGTTGCTGTGGCGCAGGTCGATGACCGTGGTGACGCCTTCGGCGACCAGCGCCTCCATGCCTTCACCGTCGAGGCGGTGGAGGCCGTCGGCGCGGAGGATGCGGCGCCAGCGGGTTTCGCCGGCCGGGGTGACGTAGCCGCCCAGGTCGCGGACATTGTAGGTGCCCTTGATGGGGAGGTGGCGGTTGAAGGAGTTCATCAGCGGATACCCGATTTCATGAAGGACTGAACGACCTGGCGCTGCAGGACGATGTAGATGACGAGGACCGGGAGGCTGGCCATGGTGGAGGCGGCCATCAGCGGCCCCCAGGCATTGCCCTCCGAGGTCATGAACATCTGGATGCCGATCTGGACGACGCTGTTCTCGGCAGTGCGCGAGAGGAGCAGTGGCCAGAAATACTCGTTCCAGGTCGAGATGAAGATGAGGATGGCGAGCGACGCGATGGTGCCGCGGAGGTTCGGTGTCATCACTTCCCAGAGGATGCGCCAGGAGCGGGCGCCATCCATCCGGGCGGCCTCGATGACCTCCTTGGGGAAGCTGCGCATCGCCTGGGCGAGGAGCAGGATGGCGAGCGCCGAGGCGAAGTGCGGCAGGATGAGCGCGGTGACGCTGTCGAGCAGACCCATCTGCGCGACGAGCAGGTAGTTGGGGATCATCACCACCTGGAACGGCACGAGCCAGGTCAACGCCACGGCGGCGTAGACGAGCTTGTCGCCGGGGAAGCGCCAGCGGGCGAAGGCATAGGCGGCGAGCAGCCCGGTTCCGAGCTGGATGACCGTGACGGCAACCGAGATCAAGAGCGTGTTGGCCAGCATCCTGAGGATGGGGATGGCGTTGAGCGCATAGGTGTAGTTTTCGAGCGACATGGCGGTGGGCCAGAGGCTCGTCTCGAAGAGCGCATTGGGGGCGCGCAGCGAGGTCGCGATCATCCAGTAGACCGGGAACAGGCAGAAGATCGACAGCAGGACCATCAGGAGATGGCCGGCGGCGTTGTCGAGCCCCCTGCCCGTCTCCTTCTTGCGGAGACGGCGGCGGGCGGGCGCCTGGGCGCGGATGGCGCCAGTCATCGTGCTCTCAGTTGTCATGGAACGAGTACCTGTCGATGAGGCGGAAGAGGACGAAGGCGATGGCGCCGAAGCCGATGAAGAGGATGACGGCCGAGGCCGAGCTCCAGCCCACCGACATGGTCGAGAAGCCGAAATCCCACAGCAGGTGGTAGATATTGGTGGTGGCGCCGAGCGGTCCGCCCTGGGTCAGCACGTTGATGTAGGTGAAGCTCCACTGCGCGCCGAGCAGGATGGTCATCATCACGAGGAAGAGGACCGAGGCGGAGAGCAGCGGCAGGCGAATATCGCGGATGATCTCCCACTTGGACGCGCCATCCATGCGGGCCGCCTCGATCAGCGCCGGGTTGATGTTGGCGTTGGCGGCCGAGAGGATGAGGGTGGAAAAGCCGATCAGCTTCCAGCCGGTGATGACGATGACCGTCCAGATCGCGACCTTGGGGTCGGCGAGGAATTTCACCGGGTTGAAGCCGAAGAACTCGATGCCGGCATTGACCATGCCGTAGCCCGGATCGAGCAGCCAGCGCCACACGGCGGCGGCGACGACGGGCGCGATGATCACCGGCACGAAGATGATGGCGCGGTAGATGTTGCGCCAGCGGGCCGGCAAGTCGTGGGTGTAGATGGCGAGCGCCAGCGGGATCAGCACGGCCAAGGGCAGCAGGCCGGCGATGTAGATGCCGGTATTGCGCAGGGCCTGCCAGAATTTCGGCAGGGCGAAGATGCGGGTGTAGTTGTCCCAGCCGACGAAGCTCTGCGGCGAGGTGGGCAGCATGTTCCACTGGTAGAAGCTCAGCCGCACCGCATCGAGCAGCGGCCAGTAGATCCACACCACCAGAGTGAGGATGGCGGGGGCAAGGTAGAGCCAGGGCGAGATGCGCCAGAGGCCGGAGGCTTTCCGGCGGCGGGCGACGGCGGCAAAGCCGGGTCGGGAGATGGCGATGTCGGCCATATCATTCTCCTCGGAGAGGACGGAGGCACCCGAGGGGTGCCGGGCGTGAAGGGCCAGTGGGGCCCTCGTGGGTGTCACTGTCGTGACCGGTTTGAAACGCTGTTCGGATCGGCGCGGGTGGCGCCCGCCGGTGACTGCGGGCGCCGGATGCGTCACTCCGCCGGTTCGGTTTCGTAGAACTTGTGGCTGTCGGCAAAGATCTCGGCGATCGAGCGATCGCTGATCAGCGTGCGGGCCTCGGGACGCGGCCGGAAGGCGATGGTGAGCCCGGAGTCGCGGACCGTGCCCACGGCGATCGAGGCGCCGGTGGTCTGGTAGAGGCGGCCCTTGGCGAGCGCGATGGCGTCGATCCAGTCGTGCTGGCCGCCGGTCATGATCAGCGGGACGCCGTGCCAGTTCGAGACGCGGTCGTGGTGGAGGTGGCCGCAGAGAATGCCGAGGATGTTGGTGCGGCCCTTGAGCAGGCCGGCGATCGCCGCGGTATCGGCGACGGTCATGCCCTGCCATTCCTGCTCCACGTCGCCATCGAGCGAGGGCGGATGGTGCATGACGATGAGCTTCGGCACATCCGGGTGAGCGTCGAGGCGGTCGCGGAGCCAGTCGAGCTGGCCGGGTTCGAGCGCGCCGTGGCCCTGTTTCGGGATGCTGGTATCGAGCACGACGACGTGGACGCCGGCGATCACCTGGTCGTAGTCGTACGGGGCGTCGGCGTTTTCGGGCTGGCCCAGCATCACCTTGTAGAAGGGAGCGCGGGTGTCGTGGTTGCCGAGCGCGAGGATCACTGGGATGGTGAGCGCGGCTTCATCGAAGAGGCGCTTCAGCTCGGCGAAGGCCGGCTCGGTGCCGCGGTTGGTGAGATCGCCCGAGACGATGATGAAGTCCGGGGCCGGGTCCATCGCCTTGATGTCGGCGAGGACGGCGGCGAGCGTGGCGCTGGTATCGGAATTGAGGAAATCGTCGGGCACGCCGGGCTGCGCAATATGCAGGTCGGTGAGGTGCAGGAAGGTGGTCGGACGGGACATCGGGATTGCTCCGTGAAGGGGACTGGTGGCGCCGCCCGGAGGAGAGTTCCGGACGGCGCCGCGGTTCGGGGGAACCGCTACGGCGTGAGGCTTGAGCCGATCAGGGCATCAGGGCCTGAGCATTGGCCTGGGCGTCGGCCATGGTGGAGGCGACGTCGGCGCCACCGAACACGGCCATCTCGCCGGCCTCGATCATGGTCTTGACGATCTGGCGGTAGTTCGGGCCCGGCATCGGGTCCCAGGGCTCGAGGCGCGAGAGCTGCTCGAGGTTGGGCTCGACCAGCGGATGGGCCTTGACCCATTCGCCGAGATACTGCGGATCGTTGACGATGTCGGTGCGGAGCGGCAGGTAGCCGATCTCCGACGTGATGACGGTGTAGCCGTGCTTGGACGTCAGGAACTTCATCAGCTCCCAGGCGGCGCGCTGCTTCAGCGGATCGGCGGTGAAGATCACCAGCGCCGAGCCCGAATTGTTCGGGCGGGTCGGCTTGTCGCCGAAGCGCGGCATGGTGGTGGCGCGCAGGTCGTACTTGTCCTTGGCGCCGGCGACGAGGGCGCCCTGGAGCGCGCTGGTCTGCAGGTACATGGCGAGCTTGCCGGCAGCCATGCCTTCGAGCGCGCCGTTGAAGTCGATGTTCTCGTAGACGCCGGCATCGACCAGGTCGCGCAGGGTCTGCACGGCTTCGACGGCTTCCTTCTCGCCGAACTTCAGGGTCTTGCGGTCACGCGAGATGACTTCGCCATTGTTGGAGCGGACGATGCCCTGGAACATCCAGTCCGAGCCGCCGGCGCCGTTGCCGAGCGCACCGGCGGTGAAGCCCATGGCGCCGGTCTTGGCCTTGATGGTGAGCGCGGCGTCCTTGAGCTCGGCCCAGGTCTGGGGCGGCTTCGCCGGATCGAGGCCGGCCTGGGTGAAGAGGTCGGCGTTGTAGAACAGCACCGGGGTCGAGAAGGTATAGGGGACGCCGTAGGTCTTGCCGTTGAGCACGCCGAGCTTCAGGCCGTTGGGGCTCATGCCTTCGAAGTTGGCGGCCATCTCGTCGGCGGGGACGATGTCCTCGAGCGCCTTGGCGCCGAAGTTCGTCACGGCGAAATCGAGGTCGGAGAACACGGTCTGGACGAGATCGACCGAGAGGCCGGCGGCGAGGTCGGCCTGGATGCGGCTCGCGTCAGCCGAGGCGTAGCCGATGCCGTTGACGGTGATGTTGGGGTTGGCGGCCATGAACTCGGCGATGAGCTTCTTGGTCGCCTCGGCGCCCGTGCCGGCGCTCGCGAGATTGTAGTTGTAGAAGTTGATGGTCACCGGGGTATCGACGGTGGCCGGCATCGACTGGCCGAGCGCCGGGGCGGCGGCAATGAGCGCGAGGGCGCTCAGGATGAAGGACTTGCGGTTCATCGTTTTGGCTTTCGGGTCCGTGAGGGAATTGGCGCCCGCCCTGCCGACGGGCGCCGGAGGATCAGGGCATCAGGGCCTGGGCGTTGGCCTGGGCGTCGGCGAGGGTCGGGCCGACTTCGGCGCCGCCGAACACTGCCATTTCGGCCGCGTCCATCATCGTCTTGATGATCTGGCTGTAGTTCTGGCCCGGCATGTTGTCCCAGGGCTCGAGGCGCGAGAGCTGTTCGAGGTTGGGTTCGACCAGCGGGTGAGCCTTCACCCAGTCGCCGAGGAAGGCGGGGTCGTTGACGATGTCGGTGCGGAGCGGCAGGTAGCCGATCTCGGACGTGATGACGGTGTAGCCGTGCTTGGACGTCAGGAACTTCATCAGTTCCCACGCGGCTCGCTGCTTGACCGGATCGGACGAGAGGATGACCAGCGCCGAGCCCGAATTGTTGGGGCGGGTCGGCTTGTCGCCGAAGCGCGGCATCAGGGCGGCCTTGAGGTCGAAATGACCGGTGGCGCCCTTCACGAGGAAGCCCTGGATGGCCGAGGTCTGGAGATACATGCCGAGATTGCCGCCGGCCATGTTCTCCATGGCGGCGTTGATGTCGATGTTCTCGTAGGCGCCGGCCTCGTAGAGGTCCTTCAGCATCGAGACGGCTTCGACCGCCGGGGGTTCGGCGAAGGTCAGGGTCTTGCGGTCGGCCGAGATGGTCGAGCCGTTATTGGAGCGGACGACGCCCTGGAACAGCCAGTCGACGGCGGACGGCCCGAAGATGCCGGCGGTGAAGCCCATCTTGCCCGTCTTGTCCTTGATGGCGAGGGCAGCGGTCTTGATGTCGGCCCAGGTCTGGGGCGGATTGGCGGGATCGAGGCCGGCCGCGGTGAACAGGTCGGCATTGTAGAAGAGCACGGGGGTCGAGAAGGTGTAGGCGAGGCCGTAGGTCTTGCCGTCGAGCACGCCGAGCTTCAGGCCGTTGGGGCTCATGCCCTCTTCGTGCGCGGCGATCTCGTCGGCAGGGATCAGGTCTTCCAGCGCCTTGGCGGCATAATTCGAGCGCGCGTAGTCGAGCGAGTTGAAGCCCAGTTGCACCAGATCGACCGAGAGGCCGGCGGCGAGGTCGGCCTGGAGGCGCGAATTACCGTCGGCCGAGGCGTAGGGCACGCCCGTGACGGTGACGTTGGGGTTGGCCGCCATGAACTCGGCGATGAGCTTTTCCGTCGCGTCCTTGCCGTTGCCGGCCGAGGCGAGGTTGTAGTTGTAGAGGGTGATGGTGACGGGCTTGTCGACCGTGGCGGGCACGGTCTGGGCCAGGGTCGGCGTCGCGGCCAGCAGCGCGAGCGCGCTGAGTATGAAGCTCTTGCGGTTCATCGGGAGGGCTTTCGGGGTGCGCGAGGAAGGGAGCGCCCGCCGGGTGAGCGGGCGCCGATCAGATCACTGGAGGCGGGCCGATTACTCGGCGGCGACGCGGCTCGCTTCGTACTTGGCCAGCATTTCGGACATGGCGGCGAAGGTGAAGCTGTGGAGCTCGACCGGATCCTTGCGGAGCGGCGCGAAGGTGATGGTGAGGCCCGAGGGGCGGACGGTGCCGATGGCGTAGGAGGCGCCCTCGATCATGCGCAGGCCTTCGTGCAGCCAGGTAACGTCGGTGGCGGCATGCTGGCCGATGCCGACGACGACCGGCACGCCGTACCAGCTCGAAACGCGATCGTAGTGGATGTGGCCCGAGAGGATGCCGATGACGTTCTTGCCGGCGATGGCCTGGCGGAGCAGTTCGGTGTCGGCGATGGTGAAGGCTTCCCACTCCATCGACGGGTTGTCGTCGAGCGAGGGCGCGTGGTGCATGACGAGCAGCTTCGGCAGCTCGGCGTGGTTCTCGAGTTCGGCCTTCAGCCAATCGAGCTGGCCGGCCTCGAAGGCGCCGCCGATCTTGTTGGGCACCGAGCTATCGAGAACGATGACATGGACGCCGCCGATCACCTGGGCGTGGTTGTAGGGCGCAAGGCTCGCGTCCTGGCCGAGGATGCCGGGGTAGAAGCCTTCGCGGCGGTCGTGGTTGCCCAGCGCGAAGAGCACCGGCATGTCGAGGCCGGATTCGGCGAAGATCGACTTCAGGATCTGGTAGCTCTCGACGTCGCCGCGATTGGTCAGGTCGCCCGAGGCAATGATGAATTTCGGCGCCGGCTGCAGCGTCTTGATCGAGGCGAGGATCGCGCGCAGCGTGGTGTTGGTGTCGGAATAGAGATGGTCGTCCTGCACGGCCGGGTTGCCGACATGCAGATCGGTAAGGTGCACGAAAGTGGTGAGTTCGGACATGACGCCCTCTCCTGTTGCCGCGGCCGGGGTGGGAGTTCCCGGCTCGTCTGATGGAATTCGGGCTTCAGCCTGTTACGCCAAGCCACTCACTGCTTTGCGAAGGCTCTTGCGCCGGAACGGGGGCATTGGTAGACAGCCAACGTGACAAGTGAATGAACGTTCATTCAGTGAAGTGAAGATGGACCTGAGTATCGACAAGCGTGAACGCATCCTCGCGGCAGCGGCGACGCTGATCGTGCGGAACGGCCTGCAATGCTCGATGTCGGCGATTGCCGAGGAAGCGGGCGTGGCGACGGGCTCGCTCTACAACTACTTCGACAGCAAGGAAGCGCTGGTGCGCGGCGTCTACGGCCGGGTGACCGAGCAGATGACCGAGCTGGTGTCGGTGGAAACCGACGAGGCGATGCCGCATGACGTGCGGGTGCAGCGCTACATCGCGAAGTATCTCGATTTCATCCAGCGCGATCCGCTGCGGGCGGCGCTGTTCGACTACCTCGACAACACGCCCTTCATCACGCTGGGCGACGCCAAGGTGATCTTCCAGCCGTTCGTGGATTACGCGATCGACCTGATCGCGGCAGCGCAGGCGGCAGGCGTGGTGCGCCCGGGCGCGCCGACGATGCTCGCGAGCTATGTGCGCGGCGCCATCCGCAACTCGATCAAGCGCCGCCGCATGCGCACCGACCCGATCACGAGCGAGGAGTTGGACCTGATCGCCGACATGTGCTGGCAGGCGCTGGCGGCGAGGTAAGCGTCTGCCCTGCCGGGCCGACTGGTGCGGGCGGCGGGACTCGAACCCGCACGGGGGTACCCCCTCGGGATTTTAAGTCCCGTGTGTCTACCATTCCACCACGCCCGCACGGCGGGACGGTTTGGCATGATCCGTGGGGCGATGTCCATGTTGGCGGAACCCTGAAATGGGTTGGCAGGTGAGTGCGGTATCGGGGGCTCGTGAACAAGGAGCACCCTGATGAAGTATCTCGACCGCTATCCGATCATCGTTACCGACAAGCGCGCTGCCTGCCGGGATTTCTGGGCCCGGCACCTGGGATTTGCCGTGGTGTTCGAGAACGAGTGGTTCGTCTACATGCAGGCCGAGGGCGCGAGCATTGCCTTCATGGCGCCCGAGCATCCGAGCTGGCCGCCCGGGCCCGAGGGGTATGTGGCCGGGATCAGCCTCGAGCTCGAGGTGGCGGATGCGGCGGCGGCGCTGGCCGAGGTGCAGGCGAGTGGCGCAGTGGCCGATTATCCACTGACCGACGAGCCGTTTGGTCAGCGCCGGTTCAGCCTCCAGGATCCATCAGGGTTGTGGATCAATATCGTGCAGCAGTTGCAGGGGTAGTCCCCTGCCCCGCTGTGCGTAGGGCGAGAGCAGATGGCGCGGCGGGATTATGTGAGCGTCCGGATCAGCGATGGGCTGGGCAACCAGATGTTCCAGTATGCGGCCGGGCTGGCCGTGGCGCGGCGGCTCGGTGTGCCGCTGCGCTGCGACACGAGCTCGTTCATCGGTAACCGGAGACGGCAGCTTGGGTTGCCGGCGTTCGGGCTGAAGCTCGAGGGGACGTGGCGGGGGAATTTCGAGCGGCTGGGGCTGCTGCGGCGAGATCCGGCGGTTCGGGTCGTGACCGACAGTGCCGAGTTTGTGCCGGAGGTGCTGACGGTTGAGGCGCCGGTGCGGCTCGAGGGCTGGTTCCAGAGCTGGCGGTATTTTGCGGCGTGCGCGGACGAGGTGCGGGCGGCGTTCGATTTCGAGCGGATTGCGCTTGGAGCCGCGGCTACGGCGACGCTGGAGCGGATACGGGCGGCCGACTCGCCGGTGGCGGTGCATGTGCGGCGGGGTGACTATCGCGGGCTGCCGAGTGCGTTTCCTCTGCTCGATGCGGGGCACTATGGCCGGGCTCGGGCGCGGCTCGAGGTGGAGGTGGTGGCGCCCCGCTACTTTGTCTTTTCGGACGAGCCGGAGGTGGCGCGGGAGCTGACGCGCGGCTGGCCCGAGGTGACGGTGCTCAGCGGGTTTTCGGCGCTCGAGGATTATCGGTTGATGGCGTCGTGCCGGCATTTCCTCGTTGCCAACTCGACCTTCAGCTGGTGGGCGGCATGGCTCGGGCGATCGCCGGACAAAAGAGTGATCGCGCCGAGCGTCTGGTATGGCGAGGGGTTCAGCCGCAAGGTCGATATCGACGCGCGGCTGCCGCCCGAGTGGATCCGGGTCTGATCAGTCCGTGCCGCCGGAGATCGGCGGGACATAGGCGACGTCGAGGTCCCAGGGGAAGAAGATCCAGGTGTCCTGGCTGACTTCGGTGATGAAGGTGTCGACCATCTCGCGGCCCTTGGGCTTGGCGTAGACGGTGGCGAAATGCGCGCCGGGCAGCATGTCGCGGACGGCGCGGGCGGTGGCGCCGGTATCGACGAGATCGTCGACGATGAGGATCTTGCCGCCGTTGCGGCACTTGTCGAGGATGTCCTGCGCGATGGGCTTCAGCACGCGGATGCCCGACTGACTCTGGTGGTCGTAGCTCTTCATGGCGACGCTTTCGACGACGCGGATGTTGAGCTCGCGCGCCACGATCGCGGCCGGCACGAGGCCGCCGCGAGTGATGGCGACGAGCGCATCGAACGGGCCTAGGGCCTGCAGGCGCCACGCGAGAGCACGGCTATCGCGATGGAACTGGTCCCAGGTGACGGGGAAGGATTTTTGCGCGGACTGGGTCATCGGGGTCTCCTTGCCGGCCCCGCCCCGGGGCTCGGCGACATTGTTCAATAGGCTTCGACGGCTTCGTCGAGCCCGGCGTGTTTGTGTGCGGCGGCGACCATGGCCTTGACCCGCTCGGCCGCGAGGGTCAGGCGGCCTTCGTCGGGCGAGCGGAGCACCAGTTCGGTCATGACGCTGGTGGAGCCCATGCGCGGGTAGCTGCCCATCTTCACATCAGGGAATTCCTCCTGGATGTGGCCGAAGGCGCCGGCGATGGAACCCTCGCCGACGCGGCAGCGGATGGTGACAGATTTCACCTTCGCTCCGCCCTCGAGGGTGGGCGCGATGGATTCGAGCATGGCCTGCATGATCTTGGGCACGCCGGCCATGACGTGGACATTGCCGATCCTGAACCCCGGCGCGGCGCTGACCGAGTTGACGATGAGCGTGCCGCCCTCAGGGATGCGGGCCATGCGCAGGCGCGCCTCGTTGACCTCGGTGCCGTTGGCCTTCCAGCGCTCTTCGAGCATGGCGCGGGCCTCGGGGTGGTAGGGCAGCGCGACGCCGAAGGCTTTGGCGACGGCGTCGGCGGTGATGTCGTCGTGGGTGGGGCCGATGCCGCCGGTGGTGAAGACGTAGGTGTAGCGCGCGCGTACAGCGTTGATGGCGCTGACGATTTCGGCTTCGATATCGGGGACGACGCGGACTTCGGAGAGCGCGATGCCGAGCTCGGTACAGAAATCGGCGACCGTGCCGATATTCACGTCCTTGGTGCGGCCGGAGAGGATTTCGTCGCCGATGACGACGAGGGCGGCGGTGACGGCGTCAGGCATGGCTGAAGTCCAGCGGGTCAGCAAGGTGGATGCATTGCCGCAAGCGGCCCGAAGCGTCAAGCAATTGCCCGCATCCGATGGCAGTGATGAACAGCATCTGAGCTGTTTCTGAACGCGTTACGGACTTTATTCCTGAGCGAAGCGCGCTTACTTTAGCTTTCTGAACGGAGCCCGTGCCTGATGATCACCTACGTCGATGCCGAAGCCAAGAACCGCCGCACAGCCGGGGTGATCCCCTTGCATGGCGAGGCGGGTTTTGCCGGCATGCGCAAGGCGGGGCAGCTCACCGCGCAGGCGCTCGACCTGCTGGTCGATGCGGTGAAGCCCGGGGTGACGACGCTGGCGCTCGACAAGCTGGCCTATGAGTTCGCGCGCGACCACGACGCCATTCCGGCGACGCTGTTCTACAAGGGCTATCGGCACTCGATCTGCACCTCGATCAACCACGTGGTGTGCCATGGCATTCCCGAGGACCGGCCCTTACGCGAAGGCGACATCGTCAATATCGACCTGACGCTGATCGTCGATGGCTGGTACGGCGACAGCTCGCGCATGTATCCGGTGGGCGAGATCAGCCGGAAGGCGGAGCGGCTGATCGAGGTGACCTACGAGAGCCTCGCGGCGGGGATTGCGGCGGCGAAGCCGGGCAATACGACCGGCGATATCGGCGCGGCGATCCAGGCGCATGCCGAGGCCGAGCGGACGAGCGTGGTGCGTGATTTCGTGGGGCATGGCGTCGGCCAGCTGTTCCACGACGAGCCCAACATCATGCATTTCGGTGTGCCGGGGACCGGCGTGCTGTTGAAGCCGGGGATGATCTTCACCATCGAGCCGATGATCAATCTGGGCCGGCCGCACGTGAAGATTCTGTCGGACGGGTGGACGGCGGTGACGCGCGACCGGACGCTTTCGGCGCAGGCCGAGCACTCGATCGGGATTACGGCGACGGGCAACGAGATTTTCACCGGCTCGCCCAAGGGCTGGTTCAACCCGCTCGACGCCCACCGCTAGCGATGGCGAAGGGGGGCGGCGAGGACAGCGAGACCGGCAACGGGCTGGGGGAAGCCCCTGCCCCGATCGATCGCAATTCCGGCCACCGTGAGCGCGCGCGCCAGCGGTTTCTGCGCAATGGCGAGGAATCGCTCGACGATTACGAGCTGCTCGAGCTGATCCTGTTTCTCGCCATTCCGCGCGTCGACACCAAGGGGTTGGCCAAGGAGCTACTGGCGCGGTTCGGCACCTATTCGAACGTGCTCAGCGCTTCGACGGAGCGGCTGGCCGAGGTGAAGGGGATCAGCGAGGCGGCGGCGATCAACCTCAAGATCGTGCAGGCGGCGGCGCAGCGTTTTGCGCGCGACCGGGTGCCGCGCGACATGCCGATCCTCGGCTCGTGGCAGAGCCTGATCGACTATGTGCGCACGCAGATGGCGTTCAACGCGATCGAAGAGTTCCGCATCCTGTTCCTCGACAAGAAGAACCGGCTGATTGCCGACGAGGTGCAGCAATCGGGCACGGTGGACCACACGCCGGTCTATCCGCGCGAGGTGATCAAGCGGACGCTGGAGCTGTCGGCGACGGCGATCATCCTGGTGCACAACCATCCGTCGGGCGACCCGGCCCCGAGTTCGGCCGATGTGCAGATGACGCGGCAGATCAACGATATCGCCCGGCCGCTGGGGATTACGGTGCACGACCACATCATCGTGGGGCGGAATGGGCATGCGAGTTTGAAGGGGTTGAAGCTGATTTAGGTCGGCTGAGGCACTGTGCCGAGGGGCACGCTCAGGACCCCTCATCCGGCCTTCGGGCACCTTCTCCCGCAAGGGGAGAAGGCGTGCCATTGCACCGTCTGCCCAACCTCACCGCCGGGTTCTCGGCTCGATCCCTTCTCCCCTTGCGGGAGAAGGTGGCCGAAGGCCGGATGAGGGGTCGGCGCTAAAGCGCCGCTAGCGTCCCGCGAACCTCGCCTTCGCCGCATCCGTCACCGGCTGATACAGCGCCACTGCCGTGCCTTCGGGGTCGCGGCACATGAACGTGCGGTTGCCCCAGGGTAGGGTTTTGGGTTCGTGGACGAGGTCGACCTGGTGCTTGAGGCGGAGGTATTCGGCTTCTACGTCTTCGACCATGAATTCGAGGATGGCGGTGCGGTTGGCGCGGGGTTCGGCGCTGCCGGGCTTGAAGAGGGCGACGGTGTCGGCGACGCCGATGGCGATGGTGGCCGTCGGGGTGACGATTTCGGCGAAGACGGGGGCGAGCCATTCGGCCTTCTGGCCGGTGACCAGTTCGTAGAAGGCGACCATTAACTGGATGTCGGCGGCGACGAGGCGGGTGGAGGCGAACTTCATTCTCTATCTCCTTGGGATGCCCGCTTGTAGCGAAGGGCTGCTGACAGCATTCTGGCAGCAGGAGTCAGCACGATGCGCCGCGCCGATCGACTGTTTCAGATCATCCAGATCTTGCGCCGGTCGAGCCGGCCGGTGACGGCCGAGGCTATGGCGGCGGAACTCGAAGTCTCGAAGCGCACAGTCTATCGCGACGTGGCCGACCTGATCGGTCAGCGGGTGCCGATCGAAGGTGAGGCGGGGCTCGGCTACGTGCTCGACCCGGGCTCGACATGCCGCCGCTGATGCTGACGCCGGACGAGCTCGAAGCGGTGGTGCTCGGGGCGCAATGGGTGGCGGGGCATGCCGATCCGGCATTGGCGATCGCGGCGCGTGATGTCGTGGCGAAGATTGCGGCGACGGTGCCGGAGCGGCTGCGGCCCTTCATCGAGTTGCCGAGCGTGGGGAGCCGGCCGGTGATGCGGGCGGCGACTGCGGCGATCGGCGAGACGGAGCTGCGGGCCGCGATTCGCGAAGGGCGGAAGGTGCGCCTGCGCTATCGGGCCGAGGGCGGCGAGGTGTCGGAGCGGACGGTTTGGCCGGTGATCCTCGGCTATGACGATGCGCATCGGATGCTGGTGGCGTGGTGCGAGCTACGGCAGGGGTTCCGGCATTTTCGGCTCGACCGGATGATCGAGGCGGCGGTGCTGGAGGAGCGCTATCCGGGGCGGCGAGTGGAGCTCAGGCGGCGCTGGGAGCGGTGGCGCGAGGATGAGCTCAGGCGGCGGGGACTGGGTCCAACTCCCTGACCATGGCGGCGACGACATCGATCGTCTGCTGGTCGGCGGGGAACAGCATTTCGAGGGTGAGTTCGGAGAGCGTGACGTCCTGCGCGGTGCCGAACACCGTCAGGGTGTTGAGGAAGCTGACCGGGCCGAGGCGGGTCATGACGCGGAAGGGTGTGGCGAGGCGTTCGGCTTCGTCGAAATCGGCGGCGGGGTCCTGCCCGGCGGGCACTGGATAGGCAGCGACCTCGCGGATGAGGGCGTGGAGGACCGGGTCGCCGCTGGCTTCGACCTGGCGGCGGAGGACGCCGAGGCTGTAGTTGCGCCACTGGGCGTAGTTGAGGATGCGCGGTGCCATGCCGTCGGGGTGGAGCATGAGGCGCATGGCGTTGAGCCGACGGCGCATCAGGGTTTCGGCGGCGCCCTCGTAGAGCTGGGGCAGCGCACTGTTGGAGGCGACGACGGTCCAGTGCCGGTCGACGGCGAAGGCTGGGTATGGGCGGTGGGCAGCGAGGACGCGGTCGATGGCGGCGCGGGCCGGATCGAGGGCCTCGAGGCTGGTTTCGCCGAAAGCCGGGGCGAAGCCGGCGGCGAGGAGCAGCTCGTTGCGGCTGCGCAGGGGGATGTCCAGCACCTCGGCGAGGCGGCCGACCATGTCGCGGCTCGGCTGCGACTTGCCGGTTTCGAGGTAGGAGACGTGGCGGGTCGAACTCTCGGCCGCGAGCGCGAGATCGGTCTGGGTCAGGCGGCGTTGCTCGCGCCAGCGGCGCAGCATGGGACCGAACGGGATGCGCTGGTGGTTCATCGCCCGACCCTAGCCGATCAGCGCGTCGCCATCACGAGGAACTGGTAGTCGACGAGGATGCGATCGGACGCGTCGAGCTTCAGGAACTCGAGGCCGGCCGAGCGGACTTCGCCGCCCTCCCCGAGCATTTCCCAGCCGAAGGTCAGCACGCCCTGGAGGCGCTGGGCGTTGGGCATGGCGCGGAAGAGGCAGTGCGCTTCGGCGACCCATTTGACGTGCGAGCCGATGACCCGCTCCTCGAGCGCCGGATAGCCGCGGACCTCGCGGGTGCCGACATAGTGCTCGCCCTCGGGCACCCAGAGTTCGGCGATGGCGGTGCGGCGGCGTTCGGCGTCGGGCTCGTTCCAGACGGCGACGTAGCGGTTTGCGAGGACTTGGTCGGTGGACATTGGTGTCTCCTTGGGTTGAAGGCGGCAATGTGGGGCGATGAGGTAGCGCGGTCGATGACGTGGGGGGTCAAATTCCGGCGTAGGGGCGGCTCAGTGCTCGGCTGGCGCGGCGTCAGAGGTGGGCTTGCCCCTGCCCTGCAGTTTGGCGCGGACGGCCTTGGCCCAGGTCTTCAGGCGCTCGTTCTGCTTGATGCGCTGGCGGATTGTTTGCCAGGTGCGGTGAGCCTCGCCCGCGATGGTGCCGCGGGTGGTGAGCGGGACGTAGTGCTGGCGGACGGGGATATGGACGTTGCACCAGTGGCGCTTTTCGTCGGTGAAGCCGGCGCCCATGTCGAAGGTGCGATAGCCTGCGTCGAACACGGTCTGCACGACGCGCAGCAGGCACTGCTTGCCGGGGGAGCCGGCCTGGATGGCGGGGTCGTCGCTCATCGACGAGATGAGGCAGAAAAGCCGCGTGCCGTGGGCGATGTTGTAGCGGACGGCGACGATTTCGCCGTTGAGGCGGAGGATGCGGAGGCGGACGTCGACCCCTGAATCGTCGGCGACGGTGGCGTCGTAGAACTGGCGGATGCCGGGCTCGGTGAAGGGATCGGCGACGCCCATGGCGACGAAGCGGGCGGCGCGCTGGCGGAACATCAGGTCAAGGATGGCGGGCGCGTCGGGGCCGTTGCGGATTTCGTCGAAGGTGACGGCGCCGAGCGCATCGAGGCGTTCGCCCTGCTGGCGGTCGTGCTTCCGGCGGGACTTTGAGCGCTGGGTCTTGTCGGCGTCGTCCCAGCTCTGGAACTGGGCGCGATAGAGGGTTTCGGCGGCGATGGAGCGGCCGAGTTCGGCGAAGAGGTCGGCGCCATCGACGGTGAGCTGCGGCACGGACTTCAGGTAGATGAGGTCGGCGCCCGTGAGCGTTTCGAGCATGGCGGACCAGAGGGCGGCGCGCTCGACCGAGCCGAGGCGGGCCAGCCGGCCGATATCGACGAGCGGGGCGTTGCAGCCCACATGCGGGCCGGGGAACCAGGTGAGGAGCGTGACGCCGCGGGCCCTGCGCCGCCAGAGCGGCAGGAGCGCGACCGGTTCGCCTTCGAGCTCGGCGACGACGTAGAACTGGTCCTCGCGGGCGATATTCTGGGCGGCGACCCAGGCGCGGGTGAACGCGAGGTTCTGGCCGGGGGATTCGATCTCTTGGGACTGGAGACGCTGCCAGAGTGGCGCGGCGGCCTCGATATCGTGCTCGATGTGGACGGCGACGACGGGCACGCCGTGGGCGCGCGGCAGCGCGGACACCTCGGCATCATCGATCATGGCGGTCATCGACATCGGCAGAACCCCTCGTTCGTGCTCGCGACAGTCGCGGGCGCGGGTGAACGCGGCGTTGAAATTGCCGTGTCCCTACCTGGGGTTGGTCGGATTGCTGCGCTTTGGGTTAAGCGGCGCTTACCCGAAGCTCTGCAGAACCGGGAAGGTTTCGAGGAACCAGTAGGAGATGCGGGTGAACTGGCCGGTGAGGAACAGCAGGCCGGTGAGGATCAGCAGCACGCCCATCACCTTTTCGACGACGCCGAGATGGCGCTTGAAGCTCGAAAAGAAGGTGAGGAACGGGCCGATGGCGATGCCGGCGAGAAGGAACGGTACGCCGAGGCCGAGGGAGTAGAGGCCGAGGAGCGCGGCGCCATCGAGGGCGGTCTTCTGGCTCGACGCGACCGCGAGGATGGCGGCGAGGACGGGGCCGATGCACGGGGTCCAGCCGATAGCGAAGGCGAGGCCGAGGAGGAAGCCGCCGAGCGGGCCGGAGGCTACGCCGGGGCCGTTATGGCGCACCTGCATATCGAGCCAGCGGATGCGGAATACGCCGAGGAAGTGCAGCCCCATCGCGATGATGACGATGCCGGCGAGCGGCATCAGGATGGGCAGCAACTGGCGGAAGGACTGGCCGAGCGCCGTCGCCGTCGCACCGAACAGCACGAAGACGATCGAGAAGCCGGCGATGAAGAAGAGCGAGGTGAAGACCGACTTGCGCCAGATGACGCCCGCGGTGGTGCCATCTTCGCGCAGTTGATCGAAGCTCGCGCCGCTCATGTAGGTGAGGTAGGGCGGGACCAGCGGGAGGACGCAGGGGCTGAGGAAACTCAGCACGCCGGCGCCGAAAACGAGGGGGAACGAGAAGCCTTCCATGCGCCGCTGTGTAGCGGGTTTCGCGACGGCGGGGAATGCGGCGGGATGGTCAATGGCGCGTGATGAGGATGGGGCGCCATCGCCCTTCAGTTAACTTGACTGTTTGGATCATCTTTCGTTTATGACCGCCATGTTTTCATGGAGGTTCTGGCGATGAAATTGCGGTTCGTGGTGGCGGTGCTGGCGCTGTTCGGGTTGACGGGCCCGTCCCTGGCGCAGGATTTTCCGGTGACGGTGGAGCATGTCTACGGCGAGACCACCGTGCCGGCGAAGCCCGTGCGAGTCGTGTCGGTGGGCATGCACGAGCAGGATTTTCTCTATGCGCTCGGGGTTGCGCCGGTGGGGGTGAAGGAGTGGTGGGGTGAGCACCCCTACGCGACCTGGCCGTGGGCTGAAGAGGCACGGAAGGCCGTGAATGCGACGCCCGAGGTGATGAATGCCGATGGGATCAACATCGAGTGGGTGGCGGCGCAGAAGCCCGACCTGATCATCGCGATCTATGTCGACATGGATGAGGCGACCTACAAGCAGCTGTCGCAGATCGCGCCGACGGTGGTGACGCCCAAGGGGTATGAGCTCTGGGGCGCGCCGTGGCAGGCGGAGCTGAAGATCATCGACCAGGCGACGTCGGGGAATACGGCGAAGTCGGACGGGATCGTCGCCGATTTCGCCAAGCGCTATGCGGATGTGCGGGCAAAATACCCTGAGCTCGCGGGGAAGACGGGGACGAACATCTACTACGATCCGTCGACCGGGTTTACGGCGTGGGGGCCGAATGACCTGGCGTCAAAATTCCTGATCGACCTGGGGCTGACCTTCCCGCCCGAGCTCGCCAAGCTGGCGCAGCCGGACAACAAGATCGATATCAGCCCCGAGCTGATCGACCTGCTGGAGATGGATGTGGCGATCTGGCCGGCCGAGAACGGCGATACACAGGCGGCGGTGGAGGCGATGGGCACGTACCAGAGCCTCAGGATCGCCAAGGAGGGCCGCTCGATCTGGCTCGACGATGGCGATGGCCTCGCCTATGCGGCGATGAGCTGGCAGACGCCGCTGTCGCTGGGCTACCTGCTCGACGTGCTGCCGCCCAAGCTGGCGGCCGCGGTGGATGGCGATCCCGGCACAGCGATTCCGTAACACCGGTGGCCGAACCCTCGTCCTTCGACAAGCTCAGGATGAGGGTTCGGGGTTGAGGGCGGTGCTGCGTCGGGGTATCAGCCGTCTACCGATTGCGATACGCAGAAATATACACAACCGGCGAGCGCCCTCATGACCCGTCCGATCCGTATTGCGCCCTCCATCCTTTCGGCCGATTTCGCGCGGCTGGGCGAGGAAATCCGCGCGATCGACGCGGGCGGGGCCGAGTACATCCATGTCGATGTGATGGATGGGCATTTCGTGCCCAACATCTCGATCGGGCCGCTGATCGTTTCGGCGATCCGGCCGCTGACGAAGAAGGTGCTCGACGTGCACCTGATGATCGCGCCGGTCGACCCGTACATTGCGGCTTTCGCCAAGGCGGGGGCGGATTCGATTACGGTGCATGCCGAGGCGGGGCCGCATCTCCACCGCTCGCTGCAGGCGATCCGGGCCGAGGGGAAGCGCGCCGGTGTGGCGATCAACCCGGCGACACCGGTGAGCGTGCTGGAGCACGTGATCGATTATGTCGACCTGATCCTGATCATGTCGGTGAACCCGGGGTTCGGCGGGCAGAAATTCATCCCCGAGGCGCTGACGAAGATCGCGCAGGCGCGGGCGCTGCTCGGCGGGCGGGCGATCGATCTCGAGGTCGATGGCGGCGTGTCGGTGGACAACGCCAAGGCCCTGGCCGATGCGGGCGCCGACCTGTTCGTCGCGGGCACCTCGGTGTTCGCCGGGAACGACCCGACCACCTATGCCGGCCGGATTTCGGCCATCCGCAATGCTGCGACGGCAGTGACCGCGTAACTCACCTGTTACGCGAACAGATAACGAGAAGCCCATGATTCCGCGCTATTCCCGCCCCGATATGGTCGCCGTGTGGTCGCCCGAAACGCGCTTCCGCATCTGGTTCGAGATCGAGGCGCATGCGACGACCAAGCTCGCGGAACTCGGCGTGGTGCCGAAGGAAGCGGCCGAGACGATCTGGGCCAAAGGCGGCAACGCGACGTTCGATGTCGAGCGGATCGACGAGATCGAGCGGACGACCAAGCACGACGTGATCGCGTTTTTGACCCATGTGGCGGAGATCGTCGGGCCCGAGGCGCGGTTCCTGCACCAGGGCATGACGTCGTCGGACGTGCTCGACACCTGCCTTGCGGTGCAGCTGAGCCGCGCGAGCGACATCCTGCTGGGCGATCTCGACCGGCTGCTGGCGGCGATCAAGAAGCGGGCCAAGGAGCACAAATACTCGATCACCATCGGGCGCAGCCACGGCATCCATGCCGAGCCGACGACCTTCGGGATCAAGCTGGCGCAGGCCTATGCCGAGTTCGCCCGGGCGAAGAAGCGGCTGGTGGCGGCGAAGGCGGAGATCGCGACCTGCGCGATTTCCGGAGCGATCGGGACGTTCGCAAATATCGATCCGCGGGTCGAGGCCTACGTGGCGGAGAAGCTGGGGCTGACGGTCGAGCCGATCTCGACGCAGGTGATCCCGCGCGACCGGCACGCCATGTTCTTTGCGACGCTGGGCGTCATCGCCTCGTCGATCGAGCGGCTGGCAACAGAAGTGCGGCACCTGCAGCGCACCGAGGTGCTGGAGGCCGAGGAGTTCTTCTCGCCCGGGCAGAAGGGCTCGTCGGCGATGCCGCACAAGCGCAACCCGGTGCTCTCGGAGAACCTCACCGGCCTCGCGCGGCTGGTGCGCGGCATGGTGACCCCTGCCCTCGAGGACGTGGCGCTGTGGCATGAGCGCGATATTTCGCACTCGTCGGTGGAGCGGATGATCGGGCCCGACGGCACGGTGACGCTCGATTTCGCCCTCAACCGGCTGGTGGGGCTGATCGAGAACCTGCTCGTCTACCCCGAGAACATGAAGCGCAACCTCGACCTGCTGGGTGGGCTCCACAACTCGCAGCGCGTGCTGCTGGCGCTGACGCAGGCGGGGCTGAGCCGCGAGGAGTCCTATGCGGCGGTGCAGCGCAACGCCATGCAGGTGTGGCAGGCGCGCGGCGACCGGACGGGCATGTTCGCGGCGCTGTTGAAGGCGGACCCCGAGGTTTCGGGTAAGCTCTCGGCGGGCGAAATCGACGCGATGTTCGACGATTTCTACCACCTCAAGCACGTCGATGCGCTGTTCGAGCGCGTGTTCGGGCCGGAGCTGTGAGCGTCGTCTACGCCGAGGAGACGGGGCTGAGCGTCGACGATTATGTGTCGGTGTTGGCCGAGACGACGATGCGGAGCAAGCGGCCGCTCGCCAACCGGGCGCGGATCGGCGAGATGCTGGCGGGGGCGAACTTCGTCGTCACGGCGCGGCGGGATGGCGAGATTCTTGGGCTCGCCCGATGCATCACCGACCATGCGTGGATCTGCTATTGCGCCGAGCTCGCGGTGAAGGAAAGCGCGCAGGGGCTGGGAGTCGGCGCCGGGATCATCCGGACGATAAACGAGCTGCTGGGGCCGCGGATCGGGCTGGTGCTCATCTCCGAGCCCGAGGCGATCGGCTTTTACGAGAAGGCCGGGCTGGCGCGGCTCGACAGCGCCTTCTTCCGCACGCGGACCGATCGCAGCTAGCGCCGCCAGCACTGGTTCCGAATTATCGGCGCGAGGTGGCCCGCCGGGGCCGCAGGCGCTAAGACCACTATTCCATCCTCATGGCCACGAGGCACCGATGAAACTCGCTGACGCTGAAATCCTCATTCTTCCGGGCCTCGGCAATTCCGGACCCGGCCACTGGCAGCGCCGTTGGGCCGAGCGGTTCAAGACGGGCCGTGTGGTCGAGCAGGATGAGTGGGACGACCCGGACCTGCGCGACTGGACGGCGGCGATCGTCGAGGCGGTGGAAGCGGCGCAGAAGCCGGTGGTGATCGTGGCGCACTCGCTGGCGGTCTCGGCACTGGCGCACGCGGCGCCGCGTTTTCCCGCGGGCAAGGTGAAGGGCGCGCTGCTGGTGTCGCCACCCGACCACGAGGGCAAGGCGATCCCGCGCGAGGCGCTCAGCTTCGGCAACGTGCCGACCGATCCCCTGCCCTTTCCGTCGCTGCTGGTGGTGTCGGACACCGATGCGCTGGTGTCGAAGGAGCGCGCCGCCGACATGGCCGCCGCCTGGGGCTCGGAGCTGCACTTCGCCGGCGACGCCGGGCACATCAACGAAGCTTCAGGTCACGGGCCGTGGCCGGAGGGCCTGCTGATGTTCACGCGGCTGATGCAGCGGATTTGACGGGATGTAGCCTACGAGCTACAGTTGGGGGGAGATATGGTCGAGAAACTCAAGGTCGCCCAGAGCGATGAGTTCCGCGCGTGGCTGAACTCGTTGCGAGACCAAATTGTTCGCGCGCGGATAGGCGCTCGCATTCAGCGCGCCAAGGAGGGTCTGCTCGGGCAGACGCGGGCCTTGGGATCTGGACTCGAAGAGATGAAGCTGGATTTTGGTCCGGGCTATCGACTGTATTTTGCGAGGCGAGGGTCACAGATTGTTGTGCTGCTCGTTGGCGGTGACAAATCGACTCAATCACGCGACATCGAAATGGCGCGACGCGTACTTCAACGATGGGATGCAGGGGAATGACAAAGGGTTTTACGACATTCGATGCCTCCGAGTACATCGAAGGCGACGAGGGGGCTCGCGCGTTTCTCGAGGACGCGATGGAAACGAACGATGCGGCGTTTATCGCATCTGCCATCGGCGAGGTAGCCCGCGCCAAGGGGATGAGTGCCATCGCCAAGGAGACGGGCATGTCGCGGGAAAGCCTGTATCGGGCGCTGAGTGGGGATGGGAACCCGCAGCTCTCGACCGTGCTGAAGGTGCTCGAGGCGATGGGGCTGAAGCTGTCGGTCGAGGCGGTCTCCAAGACGTCCGACGCGGCGTAGCTTCACGCCTTCCATCCAGCGGATTTGATCATCGCTGACTCGCTCGTGATCCGGCGTGATCGGACCTAGCGCTAACATGCTTGCATGCGCGGAAATGGACGTCGCGCAAAACCATTCTCGCACCACCATCGGGCTGGCGTGGCGAAGCTTCGACTCCGCCGGGCATATGTCTGAATGTTGCCGCCGTGTTGCTGATTGCGGCGGGATTCCGCATTGCGCGGATTATCTCTTCTTAATTTGATTAATGTAACAATATCAGTAGGTTACGACGTCATGAACTGGGTGGCGCCGGTAGGAAGGCCATGAGCGGCTCCTATGACTCGACGCAGCTGGTCAGTTCATGAGCGGGTCTCGCTCCGGAGCGGGGAGACCCAGTGAGGACTACAAAATGCGTAAATTCGTTCTTCCCATGATCCTCGTCGCCTCGCTTGGGGTTTCGTCGATGGCGATGGCGGCGACGGCAGCCCCGTCCACCACCGAGGGCACCATCAAGGCGCTGGACGCCAAGGCGATGACGCTGACGCTCAATGACGGCTCGGTCTATGACCTGGCCAAGAGCATCAAGATGGCGTCGCTGAAGGTCGGCGAGAAGGTGAAGATCACCTGGACCAAGGTCGGCAAGGTCGACGAGGCCTCTGCCGTCGTCGTCGAGTAACGAGCGGCCTCCTGAGGCGCTCGAGGGGCGGGACGGACCCGGCCCGCCCCAACAGTAACGAAAGCCCCGAACCTTGCGGCCGGGGCTTTTGCACTTTCGGCGATCCGGGGACCGATCAGCCCTCGTTGAGGACCTGGTCGCGGGCGGTGATGACGAGCTCGGCCATCTTCTGGCGAATCATGTCGTCGGAGACCGAGGCGCCCTTGGCCTTGAGGTCGCCCGAGATCTTGCGGAACACGTCCTCGTCGCCGGCTTCCTCGAAATCGGAAGCCACGACTTCGGCGGCGTATTCCTTGGCGTGCTCGGCCGAAAGGCCCATGTGCTCAGCGGCCCAAAGGCCGAGAAGCTTGTTGCGGCGTGCTTCGGCCTTGAAGCGCAGCTCGGAGTCATGGGCGAACTTCGCTTCCTGACCCTTTTCGCGATCGTTGAAACCCGACATTTCGGCTCTCCGCTTTTATGCCCTGCCGGGCGCCCTCGTTGTGCAACGGGAGATATGATGGATGGCCGGGCAAATCAACGGGTCCAGCCCCGCGTCAAAACGTGCCGGAGGGCGGTTTCGCTCCGGCATGCGGATGCGACAAGTGCGATGGAATCGTTCGGCAATTGGCAAGGCAACCCGCCGGCAAGGCCCGAGGGCGCCGCACGAGGCGGTGAAAAGGCTTGCAAAAAGCGGGGTTTTTGGCGCATGAGAGCCGCAATTCATCCCCCCGCATTGTCACAGGCAGAGCATATGAACCGTCGGCGGAAAATCTATGACGGCAAGGCCAAGACCCTCTACGAGGGCCCGGAGCCGGGCACGCTCATCCAGTATTTCAAGGATGACGCAACGGCCGGCAACGGCGCCCGCCACGAGATCATCGACGGCAAGGGCGTGCTGAACAACCGGATTTCCGAGTTCATCTTCACCAAGCTGAACGGCCTAGGCATTCCGACCCACTTCATCCGCCGGCTCAACATGCGCGAGCAGCTGATCAAGGAAGTGGAGATCATTCCGCTCGAGATCATCGTGCGCAACGTCGCCGCCGGCTCGCTGGTGAAGCGCCTCGGGCTCGAGCCGGGCACGCAGCTGCCGCGCTCGATCATCGAGTTCTGCTACAAGGACGATGCGCTGGGCGACCCGATGGTCTCCGAAGAGCACATCACCGCCTTCGGCTGGGCGACGCCGCAGGAACTCGATGACATCATGGCGCTCGCCATCCGCGTCAACGACTTCCTCACCGGGCTCTTCATGGGCGTCGGCATCCAGCTCGTCGACTTCAAGATCGAGTGCGGCCGCCTCTATGACGGCGACCTGATGCGCGTGGTGCTGGCCGACGAGATCAGCCCCGACAATTGCCGCCTGTGGGACATCAAGACCCGCAACAAGCTCGACAAGGACCGCTTCCGCGAGAACCTCGGCGGGCTCGTCGACGCCTATCGCGAAGTGGCGCAGCGGCTCGGCATTCTTGTGGAAACCGACAACGCGCTGACCACCGGTCCGCGACTCGTGCAATAGGGCGCCAGCGGGCGCAATGCGGGGGCTCCGGCCCCTGCCCTAACTTTCCCCCGCGGAGTTCACGATGAAAGCTCGCGTCACCGTTACGCTCAAATCCGGCGTTCTCGACCCGCAGGGGCAGGCTATCCAGGGCTCGCTCAAGGCGCTGGGCTTTGACGGCATCGGCACGGTGCGGCAGGGAAAAGTGTTCGACCTCGACATCGGTGAATCCGATTTGTCACAGGCCGAGGCTAGCGTGAAGGCGATGTGCGAGAAGCTCTTGGCGAACACCGTCATCGAGAACTACACCATCGAAATCGCGCCTTAACAAATTCCGTCTAATTTGCTGGTCGCGCTGCGTAACGCGCCTCCAGTACCAGTAAAGACCACCCCAGATGCTCAAGACCTTCTCGCTGTCGATCGCGTTCTTCCTTACGCTCGGCCTGCTTTTTGCCGCCTACGCGTCGGTCCCCGTCTAGCAATCAGCCCCACCTCGCCATAGGGTTCGCCTCGACCTGGTCGGGGGAACTTCCTTGTCGAAAATCGCCATCGTCTGCACGCCGGCCTTCGGCCACGTCATCCCCATGCTCGGGCCAATCGCCGAGCTGGTGCGTCGTGGCCACGATGTCGTCGTCTACAACTCGGACCAGTTCGAGAAGCTGACGACGGCGACGGGCGCGAGGTTCGTCGCCTATCCGCCGGCGCTGGACATGATGGACATCGCCAACGCGCTGAAGACGGGCAACCATCTCAGCGTCTACCCACTGCTGCTCGAGGCAGTGCCGCCGCTCACCGATTTCATGCTCGGTGCGCTGAAGCAGGACCGCGCCGATGTGGTGGTCTACGACGCGGTGGCGATGTGGGGTTCGATCGCGGCGCGGATTCTCAACATTCGCAGGGTGTCGGATTCGCCGATCTTCGTGTTCGAGGTGTTCCGCCATCTCGTGAGCTGGCAGGAGCTGTGGGGGCTGACCTCGGGCTTTCTCCCGCAGCTGCCGCGCGTGGTGATGGCGTATCTGAGGATGCTGCGGTTCGGGCTCGGCAACATGCCGATTGCCGTGCCGCTCTATCCGGTGCGCGGCGACAAGGACATCCTGCTCACGAGCCGCGAAGTGCATCCGAAATCGCCGATCTTCAAGAAGGACAGCTGGGTCTTCTCGGGCGCTTCGATCGACGCGCGGACGCGGCCGGATCAGTTCGACTTTTCGAAGCTGGATGGACGGCCGGTCATCTTCATCTCGATGGGCACGCTGCAGTTCGTCAATGATGGCGTGTTCAAGACGTGCCTCGAGACGTTTGCCGACTATCCGGCGCAGTTCCTGATGGCGGCCGGACCGGGGAGCGACGTGAACCGGTTCGGGCCGATCCCCGACAACTTCATCGTGCAGCAGACCTTTCCGCAGATGCCGCTGCTCGAGAAGACCGCACTTTTTATCACCCATGGCGGGCTCGGGAGCGTGCACGAGACGCTGTGGCAGGGCGTGCCTTTCGTGGCAGTGCCGCAGCAGTTCGAGCAGATGCGCAATGCGCTGGCGGCGGCGCGTGGAGGTGCGGGCGTCATCCTCGATGACGAGGTCTATGGCCGGCCGGTCAAGGGCGACGAACTACGCCAGGCGGTCGACAAGGTTCTGGCCGATCCGCAATACCGCAAGAACGCGCAGAAGCTGGGCGAAACGCTGAAGGCGCCGGGCGGTTATGTGAAGGTGGCCGACGTGATCGAGGACGTGGCCGCCGGCCGCTAACCCGCCAGAATCGTTGGCATTACGTAGCGTCGCGTAACCGCGCGGTAACGCAAAGCAGACATGCGCCGACGCATGGCAGGGTTTCACCCGCCGGTTCACTTCCATTCAGACCTCGGGGCGCATTTGCCCCCTCGCGGGTGGCCGATGCCCCTGCCCTAAGCGGCTCCAGGATGGAGCCGGCAAAAGACGTAATCGAAATGATCAAGACCTTCTCGCTCTCCGCCCTGTTCTTCATGACCCTCGGGGTCCTCGCCGCGACCCACGCGGGCCTGCCGTTCTAAGGGCTCAGGCAATCTCCAGACGGATATCCGGCGACTTCGCGCGCCGGGCCGAAACCGACGCCACCAGCGCCTCGACTTCGCCACTGCGCGGATCGAGCGCGGCATGGGCCGACGGACGGCCGAATGCTCCGCCCAGTTCCCGCTCGACGACGTCGCCGCGCATGTAGCGCAGCGGCTTCTTGAGGCCCGAGCGCTGCGCCAGATAGTCGGCCAGTTTCCCCTTCACGCCCAGAGCCTGCAGCGCCCGGAAAACCGGGCGGCGAACGACGTTGCGGAAACTGAGGTCCGTGATGTTGGCGCGCACCTCGGCCTGGTCGAGCGACGAGCGCGGGAAGAAGCAGAAATGGAGATTGCGGAAATCGCTCTCCAGCCATGACGCGCCGACCGCCCGTTCCGTACTGTCGCCGAACGCGTAGCCCGGCTTCAGCACCGGGCGGCCGTGGAGGCGCTGCGTGTTCGAGTGCCAGCTTTCGATGATGGCGAAGTTGTAGAGCTTGGTCGCCGTGGCGGCGGCCGGGGTGATGTAGCCGATGGCCCGGTCGTGGTCGAAATCGACCACGGTGGGGTGGAAGCTCTGGCCGTGGACGCTCCAACGGGTCGCGAACTCGCCGGCCAGAACCCGGGCCCGCATGCGGGCGAGGCCGGCGGGATCGTAGATCTCATCACCATCGAGGCCGAACACCCAGACATCCTCGCCGATATAGGACTGGAGGTGACGGTTGGTGCGATCGGGCTGGCTATCGCGGATCAGGCGGATTTTTGGGTGGCGGGCGGCGAGCGCTGCGAGGCGGTCGGGCGTGGCGTCGCGGCTGAGATTGTCGATCACCAACATTTCATCGACGAAGCCGATGGCGTTCTCGATTGCCCAGGTGACGAAGTTCTCTTCGTTGCGCACGAGAACGATGCCGACGATGCGGGTGGCCACTGAAAACTCCAGCGATTCCGGGGGCGTAACGCCTAATCGATAAAACCCCACATGTTAAGCACGCGGCTTAAGCGTATTCGCAGGCTTAACGCAGCGCGGGCGATGCAAGGGGTTATACCCGCTTATGTTTTTCCGCGGAGCCCCGAATGTCCGTGAACAAGAATCGTCTTGATTGGGTCGATGCCTCCAAGGGCCTGTCGATCATCCTCGTGGTGATGATGCATTCCGCCTATGGCGTGGGTGACGACCTGAACAATGTCGGCGTGCTCCACTACATCATCGGCTGGGCCCTGCCCTTCCGCATGCCGGAATTCTTCCTGATTTCGGGGCTGTTCCTCGGCCAGGTGATCAACCGGCCGTTCCGGCTCTATGCCGACCGGCGCGTCGTCCACTACCTCTATTTCTACGCCCTGTGGGTGGTGCTGCAGGTGGTGTCGAAGGTCGGGCTCGGCACCGGCGATGTCGGCTCGGTGTTCGGCCAGATCGCGTGGGCGGTGGTCGAGCCTTACGGCGTACTGTGGTTCATCTACATGCTGGCGGTCTACTCGCTGGTGACCAAGCTGTTCCACATGGTGAAGGTGCCGCACTGGGCCGCGCTGGTGCTGGGCGGCGGGCTGATGATGGCGCAGGCCGGCGGGCTGATCGTCACCGGCTTCGGGCTGATCGACCATTTCTGCATGTACTTCGTCTATTTCTACACCGGCTACGCCTGTGCGCCGCTGGTGTTCCGGATCGTCGAATCGGCGCAGCGCAACTGGCTCTATGCCGTGTTCGTGCTGCTCGCCTTCGGCGTCATCCAGTGGTTCCTGGTGTTCGAGGGCGGCGTGCATCTCTACCCGCGCGGCATTGACATGGGCTACGCCTCGTTCCCGCCGCTGCACCTGGTGCTCGGCCTCGTGGGCTCGGTGATGGTCTGTATCGCCGGCGGGCTCGTGGCCAAGCTGCCGTGGATGAACTGGCTGCGCTGGCTCGGCGAGCACTCGATCGTGGTCTATCTCAGCTTCTCGATCCCCATGGCGGCGAGCCGCACGCTGATCCTCAAGACGGGCGTGCTGACCGATACGAGCACGGTGAGCGTGATCGTGATGGCCATCGCGCTGCTCTCGCCGCTGGTGCTCTATTGGCTGATCCAGAAGACCGGCTGGGGCAAGTTCCTGTTCGAGCGGCCGGCCTGGGCCCATATCCCGGGCACGCCGGGCAGCCGCGGCTACATCGCACCCGAGCGCAAGGCGCACGCGGTGCCGGCCGAGTAAGTCACGGAATGGACAAGAGTTTCCGCTAGCCGGAGAGGGCAAACCGAACCAACGGAGCCCTCTCCTCATGCGACGTCTCGTGCTTGCCTGCCTCGCCTCCACGCTCGGCCTCGCGCCGCTCGCGGCCCAGGCCGAGTTCCTCAACCCCGACCTCAACGGCCTCGTCATCGACGGCATCAGCGAACCGCAATGGATCGCCGGCGTGCGCGACGGCGCCTATATCGGCATGTGCACCGGATGCGAGAGCACCGTGATGCTGCAGGTGGCGATCGGCGCCGATGACGGGACCGGCGACCGCGTGCGCTCGGGCGAAACCACCGCCGACACCTATACCGAGCTCGGCAAGGCGAGCGCGGCGCAGCTGGGCGGCGAATCGGCCTATATCGGCACCGAGCGGATCGACTTCGCCTCCGGCGTCGGCTTCAAGACCAAGGCCAAAATCGCGACCGGCGACTTCTCGGCGACCTACCAGCTGTGGAGCGACGGCAAGCAATTGCTGGTGAAGGTTTACGGCGCCGATGAAGCATTGGTGGATACGACCGCCGCCAACGCCTATAAGGCCGCTGCCGCACTGACATTCAGGTGACCCACGCATGAAAGCCGCCGTCGTCGTTTTCCCCGGGCTGAACCGTGACCGCGACATGATCGCGGCGCTGACCAAGATCGGGGGCGAGGCCCCGGCCATCGTGTGGCACCAGGATGCGGAGATCCCCAGGGTCGACCTGATCGTGGTGCCGGGCGGCTTCTCGTATGGCGACTATCTGCGGGCGGGCGCGATTGCTGCCCGTTCGCCGCTGATGAACACGATCCGCGAGCGCGCGGAACAAGGCGTGCGGGTGCTGGGCGTGTGCAACGGCTTCCAGATCCTCACCGAGGCGCAGTTGCTGCCGGGCGTGCTGATGCGCAACGCGTCGCTGCGCTTCGTCTGCCGCGAGGTAAAGCTCAAGGTCGAGAACGCCGATACGGATTTCACCCGCGGTTATGCCAAGGGCCAGGTGATCCGCTGCCCGGTGGCGCACCATGACGGCAATTATTTCGCCGACGCCGAGACGCTTGCCCGGGTCGAGGGCAATGGGCAGGTGGCGTTCCGCTATGCCGAGGGGACCAACCCCAACGGCTCGCTCAACGACATCGCGGGCGTGTTCAACGCGGGCAAGAACGTGCTCGGGCTGATGCCGCATCCGGAGAATTTGATCGAAGCAGCACATGGCGGTGACGACGGTCGCGGCCTATTCTCGGCGCTCTATCAACTGGTTGCCTGAGATTTCATTGTGCGGATTGCGCTTGCCTGGGCCGGCGCCGGTATCGCCATCGGCGTTGCCGGGCTGGTGATCGACGCCTCGCTGATCTTTCCATCGATGAGCGTGGTGAGCGCCACCAATCCGGTGGCGCGGTCGTTCCCCGATACGTTCATCTATTTCTGGACCTACTTCACCCACCTCACCAATATCTGGCTGGTGGTGTGCTACCTCGCCTATGTCACTGAGTGGCGGTGGCTCGGGTGGTTCGGGCGCGCGACGATGCAGGCGTCCGCTGCGGCGTTCATCACGCTCGTCATGCTGTTCTACCACTTCATGCTGGCGCCCTACCTGAAGATGGAGGGGTCGCTGCAGGTCGCGACCTACATGCTGCATTATGTGGCGCCGATCATGTATCTCGCGTGGTGGGGGTTCGGCGCGCCGCATGGGCGGCTCGGCTGGGGACGCATTCCGCTGATCCTGCTGCCGGGCGTCGCCTATATCGCCTGGGTGCTGCTGCGTGGCGCGGTGGTGCACGAGTACCCCTACGACATCCTCGACGTGAACAAGAACGGCTATCTGGGCGTCGGGATCGGCGTGCTGGTGCTGCTGGTTGCGGTGTCGATTTTCGCTGCCATACTGGTGGGCGCGGACAAGCTGATCGCGCGACGGCGAACAACAGGAGCGTAGATGACCGGGCAGCGGCTGGGGGCGACTATCGGGTTCGTCATCGTGGCCGCGGCGCTGGTGCTGCAGTTCGCGCTCTCGATCCCGGCACGCGTCGCCACAGGCGACAGCGTGATCGGCGCTATCGTCTTCTTCTTCAGCTTCTTCACCATCCTCACCAACATCATGGTCGCGGCGGTCTACCTGTCGGCGATCACGGCCTGGGGCTGGCTCGGCTGGTGGCGGACGGCCTGGGTGCGCGGCATGACGGCCGGCGCGATCTTCGTCGTGATGCTGGTCTATCACTTCGTGCTGGCGGGGCTGGTGCGCTCGGACCTGTGGTTCCAGGTGGCCGACAAGATGCTGCACTATCTCGACCCCACCTACTACGTGCTCTGGTGGCTGCTCGGGCAGAAGCACGGTCAGCTGTGCTGGGGCGAGCTGCCGAAAATGCTGGTCTATCCGCTCTGCTACCTGATCTGGGCGATGGGGCGCGGCGCGGTGGCGGGCGACTACCCGTATCCGTTCCTCGATGCCAACAAGCTCGGTTACGGGCAGGTGGCGCTCAACTGCGTAGGCGTGCTCGCAGCGTTCGTATTGAGCTATGCGCTCGTCATCGGCATCGATCGCTGGCTTGGACGCCGGGCCTTAAGGGCTGTATGACTTGTTTATGACAATTCCAACGTCATAAGGTCCGGCGAATTGGCAGGGACGAAGCGCATGGGATTTCAATGGTCTCTCGAGGACCGCTCCATCGGCGAGGGGTTCCTGCGCATTGCGCGCGAGCAGATCGACAAGGCCGTGAGCATTGCCAGCGATGCGGCCGAGACGCCGGCCAAGCGCGTGCATGAGGCGCGGCGGCGGGCCAAGAAGCTGCGCGCTTTGCTGCGGCTGGTGCGCCCCGATTTCAGCCACTACGCCGAGGAGAACGCCTTCGTGCGCGATGCGGCGCGTGGGCTCTCGGCGGCGCGCGACATGAAGGTGGCGGCCGATACGCTGGGTGAGCTGATGGAGTGGGCCGGTCGCGATGCGCCGCCGAAGCGCACGATCGATGCGGCGCGGGACGAGGAAGCGGGGCTGGCGCAATACGCGACCGATATGGGCGCGATGCTGGCCCGGTCGGAGCGGTGGAAGACCGGCAAGATCGACCTCGATACGCTCGCCGAGGGGCTGACGGACACCTATCGCAAGGGGCTCGAGGCGATGGCGCTGGTGGCGCAACGGCCCAGCGATATCGGCTTTCACGAGTGGCGGAAGCACACGAAATATCACTGGAACCAGCTCGGGCTGCTGGAAGCCTGCGCCGAGGACATTTTGCCGTCGGCGCACAAGGCGGTGGGCGAGCTGGCCGAGACGCTGGGCGTGCACCACGATCTCGCCGTGCTGCGCGACATGACCGGGCAGGATGCGAGCGTGCTGGCGGGGCTCGACCAGGGGTTCGTGCTTGATGCGGTGGCGCGGCGGCAGCGTGAACTCGAGGCGGAGATCGGCGTTCTGGGCCGTCAGGTCTATGCCGAGACGCCGAAGGGGCTCCATGCGCGGTTCCTCAGCTATCTCGAAGGCTGGGCCGCACAGGAGGCCGCCGAGTAGATGGGCATCGAGATCGAACGGAAATTCCTCGTGGCCGAGGATGGCTGGCGCGGGCTGGTGACGCGCAGCGAGAAGCTGCGGCAGGGTTATCTCACCTCGAGCGGCGGCGTGACGGTTCGCGTGCGGACGATCGACGAGCAGCGCGGTTTCCTCACCATCAAGTCGGGCGGCTCGGCGCTGGCGCGGGCGGAGTTCGAGTACGAAGTGCCGGTGACCGACGCCAAGCAGATGCTCGGCTATTGCCGCGGCGCGCAGATCGAGAAGGTGCGGCACTCGCTGGAGCTCGGCGGCGGCGACTGGGTGGTGGACGAGTTCCGCGGCCGCCATGACGGGCTGGTGCTCGCCGAAGTGGAGCTGCAGAGCCCGACGGCGAAGCTCGACAAGCCCGACTGGCTGGGCGACGAGGTGACCGGCGACCCGCAATACTACAATTCGAGCCTCGCGGCCCTGCCGAGCGGTGGGGAAATCTAGGCCGCCGGTCGCGTCAGAGCTAGGTCTTGCCGCATCTGCGCGCTATAGGGGCGCATCCCCTCGCCCATTCCCGGATTCCCTGATGACGTACAACAACCATATCGCCATCACGCCACAGCTGGTTGCCGACCATGGGCTGAAGCCGGACGAGTACCAGAAGATCCTCGACCTGATCGGCCGGGCGCCGACCTATACCGAGCTCGGCATCTTTTCGGCGATGTGGAACGAGCACTGCTCGTACAAGAGTTCGAAGCGCTGGCTGCGTACCCTGCCGACCACGGGCGAGCGGGTCATCCAGGGCCCGGGCGAGAATGCCGGCGTCGTCGATATCGGCGACGGGCAGGCGATCGTCTTCAAGATGGAGTCGCACAACCATCCGTCGTTCATCGAGCCCTACCAGGGCGCGGCGACGGGCGTGGGTGGCATCTTGCGCGACGTGTTCACCATGGGCGCGCGGCCGGTGGCGGCGATGAACGCGCTGCGCTTCGGCGCGCCGGAGCATGAGAAGACGCGGCACCTCGTATCAGGCGTGGTGGCGGGCGTCGGCGGCTATGGCAACTCGTTCGGCGTCCCCACGGTGGGCGGCGAGGTGGAGTTCGACGAGCGCTATAACGGCAATATCCTCGTCAACGCGTTTGCGGCGGGGCTCGCCGACACCGACAAGATTTTCTACTCGAAGGCCGAGGGTGTCGGGCAGCCGGTGGTGTATCTCGGGGCCAAGACCGGGCGTGATGGCGTCGGCGGCGCGACCATGGCGTCGGCCGAGTTCGGCGACGATATCGAGGAAAAGCGGCCGACCGTGCAGGTGGGCGACCCCTTCACCGAGAAGCGGCTGCTGGAAGCGTGCCTCGAGCTGATGGCGACGGGCGCGGTGATCGCCATCCAGGACATGGGCGCGGCGGGGCTCACCTGCTCGGCCGTCGAGATGGGCGCCAAGGGCGATCTCGGCATCGAGCTCAACCTCGACAACGTGCCGGTGCGCGAAGACGCGATGACGCCCTACGAGATGATGCTGTCGGAAAGCCAGGAGCGCATGCTCATGGTGCTGCATCCCGAAAAGGAGCCCGAGGCGCGCGCCGTCTTCGAGAAGTGGGAGCTCGACTTCGCGACCGTCGGCTACACCACCGACGACCTGCGCTTCCGCGTGATGTGGAAGGGCGAGGAAGTCGCCAACCTGCCGATCAAGGACCTTGGTGACGCTGCCCCCGAGTATGACCGGCCGTGGGTGGCGCCGGCCGCCCCTGCCCCGCTCGCCGCCGACGATATTCCTCAGATGGATATCGCCGAGGCGCTGCTGCGCATGATCGGCTCGCCGGCGCTGTCATCGCGGCGCTGGGTCTACGAGCAGTACGATACGCTGATCCAGGGCAACTCGCTGCAGCGCCCGGGTGGCGATGCGGGCGTGATCCGGGTCGAGGGCCATGCCACCAAGGCGCTCGCCTTCTCGTCGGACGTGACGCCGCGTTATTGCGAGGCCGATGCCTATGAGGGCGGCAAGCAGGCGGTGGCCGAGTGCTGGCGTAACCTGACGGCTACGGGTGCCGACCCGCTGGCGGCGACCGACAACCTCAATTTCGGCAACCCCGAGCGGCCCGAGATCATGGGCCAGTTCGTCCATGCCATCAAAGGCATCGGCGACGCCTGCCGGGCGCTGGGCTTCCCGATCGTTTCGGGCAACGTGTCGCTCTACAACGAGACCAACGGCCGCGGCATTTTGCCGACGCCGACGATCGGTGGCGTGGGGCTGATCCCCGACTGGGGCAAGATGGCGCGCGTCGGCTTTGCCGGGGCGGACGAGGCGATCCTGCTGTTCGGTGCGCCCGACTGGTGGGGCACGCATCTGGGCCAATCGATCTACCTGTCGCAGATTTTCGGCCGCAAGGACGGCGCGCCGCCGCCGGTGGACCTCGCGCATGAAAAGAAGGTGGGCGACCTCGTCCGCATCCTGATCCGCGACGGTATCGCCACCGCCGTGCACGACCTCTCGGATGGCGGCCTCGCGGTCGGCCTCGCCGAGATGGCGATGGCGGGCGGCATCGGCGCGACGATCAACCAGTTGGATGGCGGCGACCCGATCCCGTTGTTCTTCGGCGAGGACCAGGGCCGCTATCTCGTGACGATGAGCCGCAAGAACCTCGATACGTTCTACGAGGAGGTCTACCCCTATGCCGGCGTGTTCGCGCCGTGGATCGGGACGACGGGCGGGGATTCACTGACGCTGGGCGAAGCCCGCCCGGTGAAGCTCAGCGAGCTGCGCGCGGCGCATGAAGGCTGGTTCCCGGCGTTCATGGCTGGGGAGATCTGAGCTTCTTCGCCTTTTTGGCAGGAAGTTCGACGAAGGTGACGGAGACGCCGCGGCAGCGGATTACGCCTTCCAGGCCGACGGCGGACTCGAGGACGATTTCGATGTCGTCGGCTGAGGGCTCGGCGCCGTAGAGCGGTGGCGTAAGTGGCGCGGCCGGCCGGAGGTGGAGCGCGAACAGGGCGTTCTGCCGGTAGAAATGTTCGAGCTTCAGTTCGACGATCTCGTCGATATGGAAGGTGACGCGGCAGGATCGCGTTTCCACCAGCGTAGCGCTGATCGTGGCGCGGATGACGAGCCGGCTGGTGCCGGGGCTCTGCAGTTCGAGCAGCTCGATCTCCTCGTCGTGGAACCACGGAACGCGACCGAACCACGAGATGAGTTCGGCACCGCCAGGCATCGCCTGAAGCACCCTGCCCTGGATGGCATCGTCATAGCTGGCGGTGGTTTCGGCCACGTCGAACTCGTCCAGGTCGTCCTCCCATCGAGGCCTAAGCCGTCGCTTCCTCGAGCGCCACGATCTTGTCGTAGGCGTAGCGGGTGTTGATGATGGCGACGAGGCTGCCCAGGGTGATCACCAGCAGCGAGGCGAGCGCGACCGGGAGGCCGAGTGGCAGGTGGCGGGCCAGTTGGGGTTGCTCGCGCAGGAGGCGGACGCATTGGACGGCGGCCATGAGCCAGCGCCAGCCGATCCATTTGAAGGCGAACCAGGCGCGGCGTGGCAGGCTCGGGCGGGTGATGACGGTGGCGTCGGGGAGCTGGCGGTAGTTGGCGGTGGCCACGTAGTCGGCGCCGAAGATCATCATCCGCAGGAACCACTCATAGAAATCGTCGGGGATGAGGTGGTAGGCGGTGACCTTGGGCCGGCGATAGAAGCGGACGCCGTTCTTTTGCATGCGGCGGCGCCAGTAGCTGAACTGGCCGCGGAAGAGCGGCAGGCCCTCGTCGTACGCCGCATCGACCATCAGCTGCCGGTCGATGCCGAAATTGTTGAGCCGGAAGTTCCGGACCTCGGTGACCTCGCCGCCCTGCGCGAGCACCGGCAGCATCCAGGAGATCTGGAGGCCGAAGCCGTAGCCGTTCTCGATGGGGACGCGGGTGTCGCTGCAGACGAGGCAGGGTTCGCCCCGGCGGGCGCGTTCGGCGAGGATGCCGGCGATCCAGTCCTCGGAATAGGCGACGTCGGCATCGGCGAAGAAGACGATGTCGCCGGTGGCGAGCTGGGCGCCGCGGCGCTTGGCCCCGACATAGCTCATCGCCTCGTTGACGAGGCAGACGCGGGCCCACGGGTAGCGGGCGACGAGCCGATCGCCGTCCGCGGGATCGAGGCGGGTGCCGACCATCAGCAGGACTTCGTTGGCGTTTTCGATGCCGACCGACTGCTTTTCGAGCGCGCCGAGGCAACGATCGAGGCTCTCGACGCCGGCCAGCGCGAGATTCTCGGTTTCGACGACGATCGAAAAGCTAAGCCCGGTCATGACGCCCCCGCGCCTTGCCGGCAACTAAGCCCGGAAAATGCGCGGAGACAAGGGCTTTCGGGCGTTCAGGCGCGGATGGCGTCGAGGACTTTCAGCGCGGCGTCGTAGTCGCGGCGGTTCTTGCGGCGCCGCTCTGTGGCTTCGTGCACCTCGCCCCAGAGGCGGAGGTTGTGGTCCTCATCGACATGGGCGGCGGACCAGACGTCCTCGGGGTCGAGCAGGCCTTCGCGGTGGGCGATGACGAGGAGGCCCGAGCCGGTGATGCCGACGAGCGAGACCATGGCCACCGTTTCGAGGAGGCCGATATCGGCCACGGCCTCGGTGAGGCGATCGAGCGTCGCCGGCGGCTGCGGCTGGTGCAGCAGGCCGACGGTGGGCTGGAAGGCGACGCCGAAATGCCGCGCAAGCTTCACCAGCGCGCCGTCCCAGTGCCTTTCCTGCTCGGAAACGAGGCTGGCGGGGGTGTCGGCGCGGTAAAGCAGCAGGTCGTTGCCGGCGTATTTCACGATCTCGGCGCGGAGCGCGGCGAGGCGCTCGTCGCCGGCTTCGACGGCCGAGTTGACGAGGCGGACCGTCGGCATGGTCTCGGGGTCGATCAGCTCGGGCTGAGCGGCCCATTCGGCGGCCATGGTTTCGGCGATGGCGCGCTGGGGCACGATCACCGGCTTCTGGCCGGGGGTGCGCGGGGTCTTGCCGTCGAGGGTGACGGCAAAACCATCGCCGACGGTGCCGACGCCGGCTTCCTTGTAGAAGCGGCGGGGGAGATTTTCCTTCAGCTGACGCTGGGCGCGGCCGTAGCCGTCGTCGCGGTGCTGGTGGGCATCTTCGAGGAATTCGCGCATTGGCTTACTCCAGGACGCGCTCGATGGCGGCGTCCAGCTCCGAATAATCGTGGATCAGGGCCCCTGCCCCGGATGTCAGCAGGTCCTCGGCCGGGTGGTAACCCCAGGTGACGCCGATGGCGCGGCAGCCGGCGGCGCGGGCCAGTTCCATATCATATGTGGTGTCGCCGACCATCACGGTAGAGGCCGGCTCGGCGCCGGTTTCGGCCATGGCGCGCAGCAGCATGCCCGGATGCGGCTTCGACGGATTATGGTCCGGCGTCTGCAGGGTGACGAAGTGACCGCTGAGTTCGTGATTCCCGAGGATGCGCACGACGCCGCTGAGGCCCTTGCCGGTCGCGACGCCGAGGATGGTGTCGGGCTGCAGCTTCAGCCGCTCGAGCGCGTCGCGGGCGCCGGGATAGAGCGGCTCGCGGTCGATATCGTGCTCGAGCGAGGCCTTGTAGTTGGCGCGGTACTTGCCGACGACGGCTTCGATGACGTCGACATCCTCGGTCTTCAGCAGCCGGCCCATGGCGACGGGCAGCGACAGGCCGATGATCGAGCGGACTTCGGCCGGGGTCGGCGGCGGCAGGCCCATGGCGCGGAACGCGGCCGCCGCGTTCTCGGCGATGAGCGCCTGGGTGTCGATGAGGGTACCGTCCATGTCGAACATGATGAGGCGCATGGATCAGTCCTTCTCGGGGTCGGTGTCCTGCACGTCGAAGCGGTCGGGGTCGAAGCCGAGCGCGTCGAAGGTCTGCAGCATGTGCGGCGGCAGTGGGGCCGAGATATCGAGAATCTGGCCGGAGCGGAGCGGCAGCGCGATGCGGCGGGCGTGGAGGTGCAGGCCCTTCCCGATCTCGTCGGGCACCGTGTAGTTCTGGATGTTGAAGTAGCGCGGATCGCCCATGATGGGGTTGTTGAGCTGCGCCATGTGGACGCGCAGCTGGTGCGTGCGGCCGGTGACGGGCTTCAGCGTGACCCAGGCGAAGCGGCGGGCGGCGGTGTCGGTGGTCGAGTAGAACGACTTGGAATGCACGGCGCCGGGGGTGCCTTGCGGCACGACCATCATCTGCTCGCCTTCGCCCATCGGCTGCTTGGCGAGGAAGCACGAGATGGAGCCCTGCTTGGGGGTCGGGTTGCCGAAGACGACGGCCCAGTAGATTTTCCGCGTCTGGTGCGACGCGAACATGTCGCCGAAATGCGCGGCGGCCGCCTTGGTCTTGGCGACAACGAGGCAGCCCGAGGTGTCGCGGTCGAGCCGATGGACGAGGCGCGGCGCTTCGCCCTTCTTGTTGGGCAGGCTCTTCAGCATCGAGTCGACGCTGCGCTTGACGCCGCTGCCGCCCTGCGAGGCGAGGCCCGAGCTCTTGTTGAAGACGTAGAGCTCGTCATCCTCGTAGAGGATCAGGTCGCGCAGCGCATCGGCATCGCGTGGGTTGATTGCATCGGGGTCGCGCGCCGGGGCGGGATCGAGGGGCGGGATGCGGATGAGGTTGCCGCTCGCGAGCCGGGTGTTCGACTGGGCGCGGCCGGAATCGACGCGGATCTGGCCCGAACGCAGCAGCTTCTGCAGGTGGCCGAAGGTGACCTGCGGGAAATGCGTCTGGAACCAGCGGTCGAGCCGCATGCCGTCTTCGTCGCGGGCGACGTATTGCTGACGAACGCCGCTCATAGGACCACTCGCATTGCGCTGAGGCCGAGCCAGAGCCCGGCGAGGGAAAGGATCACGGACCCGACGATATAGGCGCCGGCTAGAAGGATGTCGCCGCGCTCGATGAGCGTGATGGCATCGAGCGAGAAGCTCGAGAAGGTGGTGAAACCGCCAAAGATGCCGACCGCGACGAAGAGGCGGATCTCGTTCTGGAACTGCGGCGTGGTCTTGGCCAGCACGCCGACCAGCACGCCCATGGCGAGCGAGCCGGCGATGTTGATGAGGAAGGTGGCGAGCGGAAAGCCGTTGGGGAGCGCGCCGATGGCGCCACCCGCCGCAAAGCGGGCCATGGCGCCAAGCGCGCCGCCGATGCCGACAAGGAGATAGGGGTTCATAGGCGTGTAATACGGGCGAAGGCGGGGGATGGGAAGTCCCCCGCCGCGCATGGCTTTACTTCTTGGCCGAAGGGTCGGTGAGCGCCGGACCGACCGCCGAGCTGACGAGGCCGTTGAGGCTGCCGCCCTGGAGGCCGAGTTCGTTCAGCAGGGCGTCGATGAGCGGAGCCTGGCTGCGGTAGCGCAGGGCCGCGTCGACGGCCTGGTCGGCGATGCCGGCATTGGTAGCCGATCCGTTACCCGACGAACCACCCGAACCGCCGCCGAGGCCATCGACATGGAGGATCTTGATGCCCTCGATCGACTGGATCGGCTTGACGCTCTCGGCGATGATCTGCGGCAGAGCCTGGATCAAAGCGAGGCGCACATTCATGGCGATCTGCTCGGCAGAGAGCTGGTTGGCCGCCTCGTTGAGCTTCTGCTTGCCTTCGGCTTCGACCGCGTAGGTGACTTCCGTCGCCGTGGCGCGGAGCTTGGTGGCTTCGGCCTCACCTTCGGCGAGCACGCGGGCGGCGTCGGCGCGGTTCTGGGCCGCGGACTTTTCGGCTTCGGCGGCGACGACGATGTTGATCGAGGCCTTCTGCGCTTCCTGCTCGGCTTCGATGAGCTGGATGCGCTTGGTACGCTCGGCGATCTCCGTCAGGCGCGCGGTCTCCACCTCTTCGGCGGCCTTGGCGGCGAGAGCGCGAGCATTATTGGCCTTGGCGTCGGCCTCGGACTGCTCCTCGGACTTGGCGGCGATCGCGATGGCCGAGACCTGCTCGGAGATCGAGATGGCCTGGTCGGCCTTGATCGAGGCCTCGCGGATCTGCTGGCGCGAGGTGGTGCGGGCGGCTTCGGCCTCGGTGGCACGCTGGGCGCGCTGCGTCTCGATCTCGGCGTTCTGCTGGTCGATGCGGATGGCGATCTCGCGCTCGTTGTTCAGCCGCGCATATTCGGTGTCGCGGGTGATGGCGAACTGGGCGGTCTGGGCCTCGAGGTTCTTCTTGGCGATCGCGACCTGGGTGTTCTGCTCGATCTCGTTGCGGGTCTTGCGACGGTCCTCGATGGCCTGGGTCATCTTGGTGAGACCTTCGGCGTCGAAGACGTTGTCGGGGTTGAAGAACTCGCGGTTGGTCTGGTCGAGGCCGGTCAGCGACACCGACTCGAGCTCGAGACCGTTCTTGAGGATGTCCTCGGAGACGGCGGACTGCACCTTCTGGACGAAGTTGACGCGCTGCTCGTGCAGCTCCTCCATCGCCATTTCGGCGGCGACGGCGCGCAGGGCATCGACAAACTTGCCTTCGACGAGTTCCTTGAGCGCGCCCGGCTCCATGGTGCGGCGGCCGAGGGTCTGGGCGGCGTCGGCGATGGCTTCCTGCGTGGGCTGGACGCGGACGTAGAACTCGGCCTGCACGTCGACGCGCATGCGGTCCTTGGTGATGAGGGCCTGGTCGGCGGTGCGGCGCACTTCGAGCCGCAGGGTGTTCATGTTCACCTGGATGATTTCGTGCAGCACCGGGAAGACCAGTGCGCCGCCATTCATGATGACCTTCTGGCCACCGAAGCCGGTGCGCACGAAGCTCACTTCCTTCGACGCACGGCGATAGAGCCGCGACACGATCATGCCGACGACGAAGATCGCGACGATGATGATGGCGGCGACGATGAGGATATAGATTAGGTCGTTATACATGCCCTGATTATCCCTGTTTTAGTGCGAGCTTCCCCGTCTCTCCGAGATGGAGAAGAGCTCTGGTTCCCTTGGTTGGTCGCGCTTTCGAAGCGGAAAAGTCTGCTAGTCTTCCCGAGCGCGCTCGAGCTTCGTCACGGCCCGATAGACGTTCCGATCTTGACCCACGATGAACACGCGGTCGCCGGCGGTGTAGGTTTGCCCGGCCTCGTCGGGCTCGAGCAGGATGTAATGGGTGCGGTTGCGCAGGTCGGTGGTCTTGGCCTCGGCGGGCTGACCCTGTTTCGCAGTGCCGCGGATAATGGTGGCGTAGGAGCCGATGAGATCCTGCCGGCTCGCCGCCTCGGTGTGATCCTTGGGGAAGATGCGGCCGAGCCAACGCCCGAGCCAGCGCATCGAATAACCGGCGGCGATCACGGCGGGGATCGACGCAATGCCGGCGCTGAGCGCAAAGCCGAGGAGGCCCGTGGCGGTCCACTGGATGACGTAGCCGGCGATGGCGAAGCTCGCGAGTCCGATGACGAAGAGCACGAGGATCGGGACGCGGCCGACCGAGAACCAGCCAAGGATCAGCGATAGCGGACCCGCTTCGACATGGCTCAGCTCACCGGCGTGGAGTTCAGGCCCATGCGCATCGGGGACGTGCAGGTCGGGGGCGTGAAGTTCCGGAACGTGCAGATCCGGAACGTGGATGTCGGGCAGAGCGGACTCGATAGAGGCGGAGGGCGAAAAGCCCACCAGCAGGGCTACCAGCTCAATAACGCCGATCGCCAGCATGACGATGAGCGCAATGGTGAACGGTGCAAATGCAGCCGAGAACAGTTCTATCTGACCCCTCCCCTAGACTTCCCAAGTCATATGGGAGGGTTGTGTCAGATTTTTAGAGCCGTGGGAACGATTTGCCGCACCGACCGGTCTTGTCAGCGGCGGCAAGCGACACCATGGGGCTAAAAGCCGGCGCCGACGCCAGCGCGCAGCGACCAGGACGGAGCTGACGTCGCGAGCCAGGCCAGTTCGCCGTCGAGGGTGAGCGCGGCGCCGCCACCGGACGCGAGGCTGACGCCGGCATCGAGGCGGCCGTCGATGCCCTCGTAGCCATCCTGCTCGTAGCGGTACCCGGCAAAGCCGCCGACGCGGAGGGTGGCGATGAGGTCGTCGGCAAAGTGGAGGTCGCTCGAGATGGTGGCGCCGAAGCTGGCGGTGCCGCTCAGCCAGGTGCGGGCATCATGGCCGACGTCGAGATTGTCGGTCCAGGCGCCCTGCGACTCCCAAACGGCGGAGAGGCGGGCCGAGGGGCGCAGCATCAGGCTGTCGCCGAGGGCGAACTCGCTCGTGGCGCCGGCGGAGCCGAGCCAGCGCGAGGCATCGAGGCTGCCGAAAGCAGTGCGGGCTTCGACATTGTAGCGGAGCGCACTGTAGACGAGCATGGCGTCGAGGGTGATCGCATCGCTCCGCCAGCCGGCATAGCCGCCGACGGACGTGCCGTCGCCCGTCAGGCGGCCGCCGAGCGCTTCCGAGCGGTAGTCGAAGGTTTCGCGGCCGGCCACGGCGCCGACCACGAGGTCGGGCGTGATGCGATAGCCGATACCGCCGGTGAGGTTGACCTGGCGGCCGTCGCCATCCCCTAGGAGGCCAGTGCCGCGAACATCGAGCCACATGCTCCAGTTCGAGGCGGGCGCTGCGGCCGTGCCGTCGTTCAGGATGCCGGAGAATGCCTTGGCCGGCGCGTCCGGCACATAGGCCATGAAGGCGCCGGCGGGCGAAACATCGAGCATGCCGCCGCCACTGAGGCCGAGTGCGATACCGTCGCCGACGGCGCTGGTGATGGCGCGCTCGGAGGCGCGGGAGACGAAGACGGACAGCTCGCTCTGCACCTGATCGGCGCGTTCGCTGTCGCTGGGGCCGTCGTCATAGGTATAGCCGCCGGACACGGGGCTACTCGCGCCGCCGGTGGTGGTCACGCTCACCGGCACATTGCCCGCAACGTCGGCGGGGGTGGTGAAGGTGAGCGAGGTATCGGAGTTCACCGTCACGCTACCGGCCGGGATGGTGGTGCTGCCGATGGTGACGGTGGTGTCGCCGTCGATGAAGCCCGAGCCCGTGATTGTGACCTCGGTGCCGCCGATGGTCGGCCCGCTGGTTGGCGACAGCGAGGTCGCGGCGGGAGTGCCGGCGTAAGTGAAACCACCGGGGACTGCGGTGCTCGTACCGATCGGCGTGGTGACGGTGACCGCGACGTTGCCAGCCGCATGGGCCGGGGTGGTGAAGGTCGCGGTGGTGCTGCTGGGCCAGATCTGGACGGTCACGCTGCCTGCCGGAATGACGGTTCCGCCAATGGTTATGGTCGTTTCGCCATCGAGATAATCGAGCCCGGTGATGGTGACCGACGTGCCCCCGGCAATCGGACCGACCGTGGGCGTCATCGAGTCGGCCAACGGAACGTCGGGATAGAGCAGGACGCCCCCGTGCGTGCTGGTCCCGGCCGGAGTGGTGACGTCGACGCCGGAAGAGCCTCGGCTCGACGCGGGGGACGTGAAGGTCATCGAGGTCGCCGAGTTGACCGTTATCTGCCCTGCCGCAATGAAGTGCGAGCCGACCTGGAGCGTCGTCTGCCCGCTCACGAAGCCGGTGCCGGTAACGGTGATGGTGTCGCCGCCGGCGAGGTGGCTGTAGTTCGGGCTGAACGAGGTGATGCTGGGCAACGGCACGGCGGCAGCGGGCACGATCGTGCCCGCCAGCAATACCAGCGGCAGAACGAGCCCGCGGAAAAGATCCCGAAAGAATGCAATTGCCATCGCTGCGCCCCAAGCGCGGCTACCTAGCGCCGAAACACCGGCGCTTGCACCATGCCATTCGTCACTTGGCCGAAACGGTGTCCGGCCCGTTGCACGGATGACACGGTCTCGCGGTCAGCTTTCGCCGTCTTCCTCGGCGCGGCGTTGTTCGCGGCGGCTGGCCCAGAAGTCGAGGCGCTTGATGACTTCGCGTTCGAAGCCGCGCTCGTTGGGCTGGTAGAATTCGGGGCGGCGGGGGCCGGCCATCTCGTCGGGGAAGAACTCCTGGCCGGAGAAGGCGTCGGGCCAGTCGTGGTCGTAGCGATAGCCCTTGTTGTAGCCGAGCTCCTTCATGAGCTTGGTCGGGGCGTTGAGGATCGACTTGGGCGGGACGAGCGAGCCGGTCTGCATCGCCATCTGCTTGGCGGCAGCGAAGCCCATCATGGCGGCGTTCGATTTCGGCGCGGTCGCCACGTAGGCGATGGCCTGGGCCATGAACAGCTCGCCTTCGGGCAGGCCGGTGCGGTCGAAGGCGGTCCAGGCCGTGATGACCTGCACCATGGCCTGCGGGTCGGCCATGCCGACATCCTCGGACGCGGCGCAGGCGAGGCGGCGGAAGATGGTGTCGGGGTGCTCGCCGCCCACCAGCATGCGCTGGGCCCAGTACATGGCGGCCTGCACATCGGAGCCGCGGAGGCTCTTATGGAAGCACGAGAGGAGGTTGTAGTGCTCCTCCTGCCCCTTGTCGTAGACGGGGGCGCGCTTCTGCACGGTTTCGGCCAGGCCGGCGACGTCCAGGGTGACGCCTTCGGGGAGCGCGAAGAGTTCCTCGGCGAGGCCGATGAGGTAGCGGCCGTCGCCGTCGGCCATGTCGAGCATGGCGTCGCGGGCTTCGTCCGAGATGGGCAGTTTCTTGCCGACAAACTCTTCGGCGCGGCTCGCGAGCACCGCGAGGTCGGGCTTTTCGAAGCGGCGGAGGGTGTAGACCTTGGCGCGCGACAGGAGCGCGGCGACCATCGAGAAGCTGGGGTTCTCGGTGGTGGCGCCGATGAGGATGATGGTGCCGTCCTCGACATGCGGCAGCAGCGCATCCTGGACGTTGCGGTTGAAGCGGTGGAGCTCATCGACGAACATCACCGTCTGGCGCCCTGCCCCGAGGCGAAGCGCCTTGGCTTCGGCGATCACCTTGCGCAGGTCGGCGACGCCCGACAGGACGGCGCTCAGTTGCACGAAATCGAGGCCGACTTCCTTGGCCACCAGCCGGGCGATGGTGGTTTTGCCGACGCCGGGCGGGCCCCAGAGGATGAAGGACGAAACGCGGCCGGCCGCGACCATGCGGCCGATGGGGCCATTGGGGCCGAGCAGGTGATCCTGCCCGATGACGTCGCTCAGGTGCTGGGGCCGCAGGGACTCGGCGAGCGGTTTGGGGGCGGCGTCATCGAACAGTGAATCCATGCCTAACCACTTACCTCAGCGCGGATGGTACGGCCACCACGCTGCAGCACGACGCGCCAGCTGTCGGGGCGGCCTTTCGCCGTATCGGCGAAGGCCTGCGCGGTGTCGGTGTCCTTGCCGTTGAGGCTGACGATGAGGTCGCCGGCGACGAGGCCCATGTCGTCGGCGGGCGAGCCCTGCTCGACGGAGCGGATGACGACGCCGTGGGTGTCGAAGGGGAGGCTCAGCTCCTGCGCAACCGCCGGGGTGACGGTTTCGACGGTGGTGCCGGAGAAGCGGGTATTGCCGCTCACGGTCACGGGCTTGCCGGCTTCGGGCGCGGCGGCGAGCGTGATCTGCTTGTCCTCGGTCTTGCCGTTGCGGAAATACTGGACGTCGGCCTTGTCGCCGACTGCCTTGGTGGCGAGGCGGAAATCGAAGGCGCTGGGCTGCTCGATGTTGAAGCCATCGACGGCGAGGATGACGTCGCCATCCTGGAATCCAGCCGCTTCAGCGGGGCCGCCCTTCGCCATTTCGGAGATCAGTGCGCCGCGCGGGCGGCCGAGGCCGAGGCTATCGGCGAGATCGGAGGTGACGGCCTGCATGCGGGCGCCGAACCACGGGCGGACGAGCGCGCCGCCGGAGATGCCGGTTTCGGCGACGAGCTTGGCCATGTTCGCCGGGATGGCGAAGCCGATGCCGACCGAGCCGCCCGAGCGCGAGACGATCGCCGTGTTGACGCCGACGAGGCGGCCGTTGAGGTCGACGAGCGCGCCGCCCGAATTGCCCGGGTTGATGGCGGCGTCGGTCTGGATGAAGAACTCGTAGTTGTCGCTTTCGACCCCGGTGCGGGCGAGCGCCGAAACGATGCCGGAGGTGACGGTCTGGCCGACGCCGAACGGGTTGCCGATGGCGAGGACGAGGTCGCCGACTTCGAGCGTGTCGGAATCGGCGAAGGGCAGCGCCTTGAAGGTGGCGCCCTTGGCGTCCTTCACCTTCAGCACGGCGAGGTCGGTCTTGGGGTCGTCGAGGACGAGGTCGACCGGGTATTCCTGCCCGTCATTGGTCGAGATGCGGATGTCGGTCGCGCCGTCGATGACGTGGTGGTTGGTGAGAATGACGCCGGCCGCATCGACGATAACGCCGGAGCCGAGCGACTGCGACTTCTGCGGGCGGCTGTCGGAGAACGGGCTGTTGCGGCCGAAGAAGCGCTGGAAGAACGGATCGTCGAGCATGGGCGAGCTCGACTGCTGGGTGATGGTGGTGGCGTAGACGTTCACCACCGACGGGGTCACCGACTTCACCACGGGCGCGAAGCTCAGTTGCATTTCGGTGCGGGTGGCGGGGACCTGCTTGTTGTCAGCGGCCGGGGCGGCCGTCTCCTCCGCCTGCACGGCGATGCCGGCCGGCTGGTGGGCGGGCGTATTGACCAGCATCGGGGCGAGATAAAGCGCCCCGGCGATCACGACGGCGGAACCAGCGGCCGCCAACCAGAATTTGCTCATGAATGCCGACTTGGACATCGTGTTGGAATCCCTGGCCAAGGACTTGGCCGGCACCCGAAAAGCGCCGTGAATTGGGCGCCTTTTTGGTGCTGGGCTTACAGATTGGTAATCGGAGAAATATGACGTTGCGCGAGGGGTCGCTAGCCCCTATACGCAGCGCTCGTTTTTCGGAGCGCCCGTCCTTATCCCTTCAGCCTTCAAGACCCCTAGAAAGGTTAGCCGCCCATGACTGAGCCAACCACGGTCTATGCCAACACCTCGCAGCTCATCGCCCAGGTCGAGCCGGATTTTCCGAGCTTCCTGTTTTCCGCAAAGGAGCTGCACCGGTCCGCGAAGGTGTTCAAGAAGGGGTTCTCGGGACTGCTGACCTATGCGGTCAAGTGCAACCCCTCGCCTCACATCATCAAGCAGCTGCACGAAGAGGGCCTCAAGGCCTTCGACGTCGCCAGCAACACCGAGATGGAGCTGGTGCGCGACTACGCCCCCGGCGCCGCGATGCACTACAACAACCCGATCAAGAACAAGCGCGAAATCCAGCGTGCTTATGACGAGTTCGGCGTCCGCTCGTTCACCATCGACCATCCGCAGCAGCTCGACCAGCTCGCCGCCGTGGTGACGCCATCGCGCGACATCGAGGTGACCACCCGCTTCAAGGCCGGCAAGGCGCTGAAGTCGTACGATTTCGGCATCAAGTTCGGCGTGATGCAGGACGGCGCGGCGGAAATCGTCAAGCTGGTCGACCAGATGGGCTTCACCCCGTCGCTCTGCTTCCATGTCGGTTCGCAGTGCGAGGACGTGTACGCCTACGAGCGTCACATCGCGGCGGCTGCCAAGATCGCCGAGGAATCGGGCATCGAGCTCAAGCGTCTCAATATCGGTGGTGGCTACCCTGCCCCGTACCCGACCTCCGAAGCCCCGCCGATGGACTACTACTTCGAGACCATCGACCAGGCCGTGAAGGACAATTTTGCTGGCTCCAAGCCCGAGCTCATCATCGAGCCCGGCCGTGCGCTGGTGACCTCGTCCACTTCGCTTCTGCTGCGTGTAAAACATCAGCGCGGCGGGCAGTCGGTGTATCTCAACGACGGCGCCTATGGCTCGCTGATGGAAGTGAAGTTCATGCACTTCACGCCGCCGACGCGCGTGTGGCGCGGCCCGCGCGTCCACGACAACGACGCCGAGTTCTCGGACTTCACCGTGTGGGGCCCGACCTGCGACAGCTACGACGTGCTGCCGCAGATCTTCACGCTCCCCTCGGACGTGGATGAGGACGACTGGGTGGAGTTCGGCCTGATGGGTGCCTACACCCAGGCCTCGCTGACACCGTTCAACGGTTTCGACCGCCGCGACCAGTACTCGGTCGAGGAAGTCTATACGGGCAAGGACCTGCAGCCGGCAGAATAAGCCGCGCAGCATCGCTGATCTGGGGCCGCTCCTCCGGGGGCGGCCCTTTTCGTCTTTGGGGTGTTTTCAGGGGAGATTGGAATGGGCGAATTTCCGGCATTGGCGTCGATGGGCGAGCGGATCATGATCTGCGGGCCGTCGAATGCGGGCAAATCGACGCTGTGCGTGGCGCTGGCCAGCAAGCTCGGGGCCGAGGCGTTTCACGTCGATCGGTTCCGGCACCTGCCCGGGACGAACTGGGTGCAGCGCGGCGACGAGGAGTTTCACGCCCTGCATGACGAGGCGATCACCCATGAGCGCTGGGTGATGGACGGGAACTATTCCGCGCTGTTTCCGCAGCGGATGGCGCGGGCGACAGGGATCATCATGCTCGGCGGCGATCGCTGGGCCAATTTCGCGCGCTACCTGCGGCGGACGCTGTTCGAGAAGAGCGGCCGGGCCGGATCGCTGGCCGGCGACAAGGACAGCATCAAGTGGGAGATGGTCCGCTGGATCCTGTTCGTGCAACCGAAGAACCGGGCGCGGGATGTGGCGCGGATGCAGGCGTCGGGCTTGCCGCTGGTGCAGCTCGAGTCGATGCCCGAACTGCAGCGGCTTTATGCCGAGTGGGGGCTGAGGCGCGGATAGCCCCTACTTCTTCGGGGCGGGCTTGGTGATCAAACCGAGGCGGATGGCGCTTTCGGCTGAGGCGAGGATGGCGTCGGCGCCGGTGATGTAGGGGCGACCGAGGAGGGCGACGCTCTTTTTGGTGTCGTAGTGCTTCTCGTTGCCGATGTCGTCGATGATCTGGCGGGCCGGGCCGCCGAAGCGGGCGATGAGCTTGATGATCCAGTCGGGCGCGCGCTTCTCGGTGATCGGCCAATCCGGGTACTTGGCGCGCAGGATGTCGGCGACGCCGTGGAACGGCAGGTACTCGGCGGTAGCGAGATAGCGCTCGCCCTTGCTCTCGGGCTTTTCGAGCGCGGCGATGTGGAGAGCCGCCACGTCGCGGACGTCGACGACGGCGAAGCCGTTATTCGGCATGGCCGGGGTCTTGCCTTCGAGGAGCCCGGTGGCGAGGCCGATGGAGATGGACGGGTCGCCATCGACCGCAGGGCCGACGATGGCGCCGGGGTGGATGGTGGTCAGCTCCATGCCGTTGGCCTTGGCATAGGCCCAGGCGTTGCGCTCGGCAGTGGTTTTGCCGACGCAGTAGGCCCAGGTGTATTTCAGGTTTTCGAACTTGGTCATGTAGGTCTCGTCGAAGACCTTCTTGCCGCCCGGGGTGGTGCCGTGGCCGTAGCCGACGGTCGCCACCGACGACGTCATGATGACGCGCTTCACGCCCGCCTCGTGGGCAAAGCGCAGGACGCGCTCGGTGCCTTCGACGGCGGGGCGGATGACGAGGCTCTGGTCCTTGGGCTCATCGCCGCGGATGGCGGCGGCGACGTGCATCACGGCGGTGACGCCCTGCATGGCGTTCGCCCAGCCCTTGTCATCGAGGAGATCGGCTTCGACCAGTTCGAGGCGGCTCAGCGCTTCCTCGCCGGTCTGGGTGGCGACGCCGGCCTTCACTTCGGCGGCCCGGCTCAGCGTGCGGATGGTGCCGCGCACCGAGTAGCCGGCCTGCAACAGCAGGATCACTACCCACTTGCCCACGAAGCCGGTCGCGCCGGTGACGAGGATCGGTCCCTTATCGGCCATTCTGCATTCCCCCTGCTGTCGCCCTACCCAAGGGACTTAGCCGAATATGTTCGCGTTGCAAACGAAAAGGCGGCCCGTGAGGACCGCCTTTATCAAACTCCGAGCGAGACGCCCTACGCTTACGCGTCGGCGCCTTCGTCCTCGCGCACTTCCACCGGACCCGAATCGAGGCCCTTGGCATCGGGATCACGGTCGACCAGCTCGATCACCGCCAGCGGGGCGTTGTCGCCGTAGCGGAAGCCGGCCTTGAGGATGCGGGTGTAGCCGCCATTGCGATCCTTGTAGCGCGGACCGACGGTGGCGAAGAGCTTCTGCACCTGGGTCTCGTCGCGCATCTGGGCGATCGCCTGGCGACGGGCATGCAGGTCACCGCGCTTGCCGAGCGTGATCAGCTTCTCGACGATCGGACGCAGTTCCTTGGCCTTGGGCAAGGTGGTCACGATCTGCTCGTGCTTGATCAGCGAGGCAGACATGTTGGCGAACATGGCCTTGCGGTGGGCCGAGGTCCGGTTGAGCTTACGGTTGGTATTACCGTGGCGCATTTTGTTACTCCCTAAGGCCCGGGCGTCTCACGACGGGCGGTTAGCGGCTTCTCGAGCCGGCTTAATAATGGTCTTCGTAGCGCTTGGCCAGATCGTCGATGTTCTCAGGCGGCCAGTTCGGCACGTCCATGCCGAGATGGAGACCCATCTGGGCGAGAACTTCCTTGATCTCGTTGAGCGACTTGCGGCCGAAGTTCGGGGTGCGGAGCATCTCGGCTTCGGTCTTCTGGATGAGGTCGCCGATATAGACGATGTTGTCGTTCTTCAGGCAGTTCGCCGAACGGACCGACAGCTCGAGCTCGTCGACCTTCTTGAGCAGCGCCGGGTTGAAGGCGAGTTCCGGGACAGCGTCCTGGGCCTTTTCCTTGGTCGGCTCTTCGAAGTTGACGAACACCGACAGCTGGTCCTGCAGGATACGCGCGGCGTAAGCCACGGCGTCTTCCGGCGAGATACCGCCATTGGTTTCGACCGTCAGGGTCAGCTTGTCCTTGTCGAGGCTTTCGCCGGCACGGGTCGCGTCCACCTTGTAGGAAACGCGGCGGACCGGAGAGAACAGCGCATCGACCGGGATGTAGCCGATCGGAGCATCGTCGGGACGGTTACGATCGGCCGGGACATAGCCCTTGCCGGTGTTGACCGTGAACTCCATGTTGATCTCGGCGCCATCATCGAGGTGGCAGATGACGAGCTCGGGGTTCAGAACCTCGATGTCGCCCGACACCTTGATGTCGCCGGCCAGCACGGCACCGGGGCCCTGCTTGGTGAGGGTGAGGCGCTTCGGGCCCTCGCCGCTCATCTTGACGGCGATTTCCTTGACGTTCAGCACCAGGTCGGTGATGTCTTCACGGACGCCCGGCAGCGAGGAGAACTCGTGCAGGATGCCGTCGATCTGGATCGCAGTAACGGCGGCGCCCTGGAGCGAAGACAGCAGAACGCGACGCAGCGCGTTACCCAGCGTCAGCCCATAGCCGCGCTCGAGCGGCTCGGCGACCACCGAAGCCTGGCGGTGGTTGCTGTTGTCCGAAACGATGTCCAGTTTGGTCGGCTTGATAAGTTCCTGCCAGTTCCGCTGGATGGTCACGGTGGTGTCCTTTCAAATGGGCGGTCCGCCTAACCGCCTGTTTAAAGCAATGTCCCTATCCCGGCGCGAGTGCGCGCGCCGGGAGATCAACCGTGACGAGGGTTAGACGCGGCGACGCTTGCGCGGCCGGCAACCGTTGTGCGGGATCGAGGTGACATCGCGAATGCTGGTGACGTTGAAGCCAGCAGCCTGCAGCGCGCGGAGCGCCGATTCACGACCCGAACCGGGACCACGAACTTCGACCTCGAGGGTCTTCATGCCGTGTTCCTGGGCCTTGCGGGCCGCATCTTCAGCCGCAACCTGGGCGGCATACGGGGTCGACTTGCGCGAACCCTTGAAACCCATCACGCCCGAGGACGACCACGAGATCGTGTTGCCCTGCACGTCGGTGATGGTGACCATGGTGTTGTTGAACGACGCATTCACATGCGCAACGCCATTGGTGATGTTCTTACGCTCTTTGCGCTTTACGCGCGCGACTTCTGGCTTGGCCAATTTTCTTCCTTCAGTTCGATATCGACGCTGCCGTAGTTCCAGCAGCTACATCAGGACAGCGGAGAGGTGCTCCGCGCCCCGAATTACTTCTTCTTGCCGGCGATCGGCTTGGCCGGACCCTTGCGGGTGCGGGCATTGGTGTGGGTGCGCTGGCCACGGACCGGCAGACCCTTGCGGTGACGCAGGCCACGGTAGTTACCGAGGTCCATGAGCCGCTTGATGTTCATCGCCACGTTACGGCGGAGGTCACCCTCCACGGTGTAGTCGCGATCGATCGCCTCACGGATCTGGATGACCTCGGCGTCGGTCAGCTCGTTGACGCGACGCTCGGCCGGGATGCCCACCTTGGTGGTGATCTCGGAAGCGAACTTCGGGCCAATGCCGTGGATGTACTGAAGCGCGATGATCACGCGCTTGTTGGTCGGGATGTTGACGCCAGCAATACGAGCCACGTCCGCTCTCCTTTGGTCGGCGGAGTGAACCGCCCGTTATAACGACAAGGGACCAGATTCCGGGCCCTCAACTCAACTGAGGAACCGAATCCAGCCCAATAATCCATGAGACTGGCGCGGTTCATAGAGACATGGGACGCCGGAGTCAACCGGCCATCCCCTGCCCCGTCACATACTAGTTATGCAAGGCACGGCGGATGGCCGCCGTCACCTCGTCGACGCTCGACATGCCGTCGACCGTCTTGAGCAGGCCCTTGCCGCGGTAGAACTCGACCAGCGGCGCAGTCTGCTCGGCATAGACCGACAGGCGGTTCCGGATAACGTCCGGATTGTCGTCGGCGCGGTTCGATTCCTTCGACCGGTTGATCACGCGGGCGATGAGGATCTCGGCATCGGCGGTGAGCTCGACGACGGCGTCGAGGCCCATGCCCTTGTCGGTCAGCATCTGGTCGAGGGCACCGGCCTGCGGAATGGTCCGCGGGTAGCCATCGAGGATGAAGCCCGGCTTGCAGTCCTCGGCGTCGAGACGCTCGGAGACGATGCCGTTGACGATCTCGTCGGAAACGAGGTCACCGCGATCCATGATCTCCTTGGCGGCAAGGCCCATCGGGGTCTTGGCGGCAATGGCGGCGCGCAGGATGTTGCCGGTGGAGAGCTGCGGGATGCCGTAAGCCTTGACCAGGATCTCGGCCTGCGTGCCCTTGCCCGCACCCGGCGGGCCCAGAAGGATCAACCTCATTTATTGCGACGCCCCCCCAGACGCGACTTCTTGACCAGGCCTTCGTATTGCTGCGCGATCAGGTGGCTCTGGATCTGGCTGACCGTATCGAGCGTCACCGTCACCATGATCAGCAGCGAGGTGCCACCGATGAACTGGCTGACGTTGAGCTGGCTGTGGATCATCTCGGGGATGAGGGCGACCACCGTGAGGTAGAGCGCGCCGATCACCGTGATGCGGGTCAGCACATAGTCGATGTGCGCTGCCGTCCGCTCACCCGGGCGGATGCCCGGAATGAAACCGCCCGACCGCTTCAGGTTGTCGGCGGTGTCGGTCGGGTTGAACACGATCGAGGTGTAGAAGAACGAGAAGAAGATGATGAGTGCAGCGAACATCACCAGGTAGAGCGGCTGGCCGCGGCCGAGCACGGCGGCAGTCACCTGCAGCCACTGCGGGGCGTTACCCTGCGCCGCGAACGACGCGATGGTGGCGGGCAGCAGCAGCAGCGACGAGCCGAAGATCACCGGGATAACGCCCGAGGTGTTGAGCTTCAGCGGCAGGTGCGAGGTGTCGCCCTGGAACATCTTGTTGCCGACCTGGCGCTTCGGATACTGGATCAGCAGCCGGCGCTGGGCGCGTTCGAAGAAGACGATGATCGCGATCACGACGATGGCGAGCAGCGGAATGCCGATGGCCCAGAAGCCCGCGATCGTGCCCTGACGGGTCAGCTCGAGGGTCTGGATGACGGTCGTGGGCAGGTTGGCCACGATACCGGCGAAGATGATCAGCGAGATACCGTTGCCGACGCCGCGCGAGGTGATCTGCTCACCCAGCCACATCAGGAACATGGTGCCGCCGACGAGCGTGATGACCGTCGAGATCTCGAAGAAGATGCCGGGGTTCAGCACGACGCCCTGGCTGCCCTCGAGGCCCTTGGCGATACCGAAGGCCTGGACGGCGCAGAACACGACCGCGAGGTAGCGGGTGTACTGGTTGAGCTTGCGGCGGCCCGACTCGCCTTCCTTGCGCAGCGCCTCGAGCCGCGGAGTCGCGGTCGAAACCACCTGCACGACGATGGAAGCGGTGATGTAGGGAATGAGGTTCAGCGCGAAGATCGCCATGCGCTGCACAGCGCCACCGGCGAAAACGTCGAACATGCCGGCAATGCCCTGCGACGCGGTCTTGAAAGTCTGCGCGTAGGCGTCCGGATCGATGCCCGGCACCGGGATATAGGTCCCGAGGCGGTAGACCAGCAGCGCCAACACGGTGAAGATGATGCGCTGCTGCAGGACCTTCGCCTTGGCAAAGGTCGAGAAATTGAGGTTTCTGGCCAGCTGTTCGGCTGCGGACGCCATGCTCGCTCCCTATCGAACCAAAGCGAAAGTCCCGGTTCTACTCGGGCTTTCGCTCAGGTTCCAAAGATTTTCGCGGGGCCGAGACTGACCCCGCGGTAGTCGGCGGGCGCGGATTAAGCGTCAGCCTGGGTTTCTGCTGCCTGGGGCATATCGACCTTGCCGCCCGCCGCTTCAATAGCAGCCAGCGCGCCTTTGGTCGCATGGGCGACCTTGAAGGTCACCTTTTTGGCAGTGAAACCGGCATTGCCGATCAGGCGCACGCCGTCAAGCTCGCGACGGATGACGCCGGCGGCGACGAGCGCCTTGGCATCGATCACGCCCTTAATGTCGAGCTTGCCGGAGTCGATGTACGCCTGGATGCGGTCGATACGGAGCTGGTTGAAGTGCGACGGGTTCGGCACGTTGAAGCCGCGCTTCGGCATACGCATGTGCAGCGGCATCTGGCCGCCTTCGAAGCCGTTGATGGCAACGCCGGTACGAGCCGTCTGGCCCTTGCCGCCGCGGCCGCCGGTCTTGCCGACGCCCGAGCCGATACCACGGCCGACGCGAACGCGCTTCTTGTTGGCGCCCGGGTTGTCCCGGAGATCGTTCAAACGAGTCATTGTTCTCGTCCTTACTTTGCGTCGACGACGCGCACGAGGTGCGGGATCTTTTCGATCATGCCGCGGACCTCGGGAGTGTCCTTGAGGGTGGACTGGCGCCGGATCTTGTTCAGGCCCAGGCCAATGAGCGTCGCACGCTGGTCCGCCGGACGGCGGGACGGGCTGGCGATCTGCTCGATGGTGACGGTCTTATCGGCCATTTCCAACTACTCCGGATCAGGCTTCGACGGTCTCGCCACGGCGAGCCTGGAGGTCGGAGACCTTCAGACCGCGGCGGGCGGCGACCGAACGCGGGCTATCGACGCGCTTCAGCGCATCGAAGGTGGCCCGCACCATGTTGTAGGGGTTGGCGGTGCCCTGCGACTTCGCCACGATGTCGTTGACGCCAAGCGTCTCGAACACGGCGCGCATCGGGCCGCCGGCGATGATGCCGGTGCCGGGAACGGCGGCACGCAGGATGACCTTGCCGGCGCCGTGGTGACCCACGACGTCGTGGTGCAGCGTGCGGGCTTCGCGCAGCGGCACGCGGATCATCTGGCGCTTGGCCTGCTCAGTGGCCTTGCGGATGGCTTCGGGCACTTCACGCGCCTTGCCATGACCGAAGCCCACGCGGCCCTTCTGGTCGCCGACCACGACGAGGGCGGCGAAGCCGAAGCGACGGCCACCCTTCACAACCTTGGCCACACGGTTGATGTGGACCAGGCGGTCGACGAATTCGCTTTCGCGCTCTTGAACGTCTCTCATGATATTTCCTTCCGCGCGATCAGAACTGCAGGCCGGCTTCGCGAGCCGCGTCGCCGAGGGCCTTCACACGGCCGTGGTAGATATAGGCGCCACGATCGAACACGACTTCGGTGACCTTGGCAGCAAGACCGCGCTCGGCGACCAGCTTACCGACGGTGGCCGCAGCCTCCGAGGTCGAGCCGTTCTTGAGGGCCGCCTTCACGTCCTTGTCGATGGTCGAAGCCTGGGCAATGGTGCGGCCCGAGGCGTCGTCGATGATCTGGGCATAGATATTCTTGTCCGTGCGGTGCACGGAGAGACGCGGACGGCCATTATTGTTGGCCTTGAGCGCCTTGCGGACGCGAGCCTTGCGGCGATCCGCTCCTTTGAGCTTGGCTTCCATCTCAGCGCTTCCTTACTTCTTCTTGCCTTCTTTGCGGGCGATGTATTCGCCCACATAGCGCACGCCCTTGCCCTTGTAGGGCTCCGGCGGACGCCAGCCGCGAATGTCGGCGGCAACCTGGCCAACCTGCTGCTTGTCGATACCGGAGATCACGATCTCGGTCTGGGTCGGGGCGGTGATGGTGATACCCTTGGGGGTCTCGAACACCACTTCGTGCGAGAAGCCGAGCGAGAGCTTGATGTCCTTGCCCTGCATCGCGGCGCGGTAACCCACGCCCTGGATCTGCAGCTTCTTTTCGAAGCCCGCGCTGACGCCAACAACCATGTTGTTGATCAGCGCGCGGGTGGTCCCCCAGGCAGCGCGAGCTTCGGTGCTCTCATTGGCGGGCTCGATGACGACGGTGCCATCGGTCAGCTTGGCGTTCACGATATCCATGAGCGTCAGCGACTGCTCGCCCTTCGGGCCCTTGGCGGTGACGGTGCGATCGTTGATCGTGACGGTGACGCCACTGACCGCTGCGATCGGCTTTTTGCCTGTACGGGACATTCTAGTTCAGTTCCTCTGAGTAATCGTCACACCGCGTGTCGGTTAGAACACGCGGCAGAGTACCTCGCCGCCCAGGTTCTGGGCTTTTGCTTCATGATCGGCCATCACGCCCTTGGGGGTCGACAGGATCGACACGCCAAGGCCATTCGCGACCGAGGGGATATTCTTGACCGACGCATAGACGCGGCGGCCCGGACGCGAGACGCGCTCGATGGTCCGGATGACCGGCTGGTTGTCGGAGTACTTCAGCTCGATGTCGTACTGCAGCACGCCGTTGTCCATGGTGGACTCCGAGTAGCCGCGGATGAAACCTTCGGACTGCAGCACGTCCAGCACGCGACCACGCAGGGTCGAGGCCGGGGTCTGGACCACATCGCGACGCCGCATCTGGGCGTTGCGAATACGGGTCAGCATGTCGCCGATCGGATCAGAGAGTGCCATCTGGGTATTCTCCTTACCAGCTCGACTTGACCATGCCCGGGATCAGCCCGAGGCTGCCCAGCTGACGCAGGGCAATACGGCTGAGCTTGAGCTTGCGGTAGTAGCCACGCGGGCGGCCGGTGAGTTCGCAGCGGTTGTGCACGCGGTTCTCAGCCGAATTGCGCGGCAGGGCGGCAAGCTTGAGCTGAGCGGCAAAGCGCTCCTCAAGCGAAACGCTCTGGTTCATCACGGTCGCCTTGAGCTTGGCGCGCTTGGCGCCGAACTGCTTGGAAAGCCGCTTGCGCTTGTTGTTCTTTTCGATGGAGCTGGTCTTTGCCATGTCCGGTCCTTTCTTCCGTTACTGCCGGAAGGGGAAGTTGAATGCCTTGAGCAGGGCGCGCGCCTCGTCGTCGGTCCGCGCGGTGGTGCACACGATGATATCCATACCCCAGGCCTGATCGATCTGATCGAAATTGATCTCGGGGAAGATGATGTGTTCCTTGATGCCCATGGCGTAGTTGCCACGACCATCGAACGAGTTCGGGTTCAGCCCGCGGAAGTCACGCACGCGGGGGAGCGCGACGGTCACGAGGCGGTCGATGAACTCGTACATGCGCTGCTTGCGCAGCGTCACCTTGACGCCCAGCGGCATGTTCTCGCGGACCTTGAAGCCTGCGATCGACTTGCGAGCGTGGGTGATGACGACCTTCTGGCCGGCGATCTTTTCGAGATCGGCAGCAGCGGCGCGCACCTTCTTGGTGTCGTTGACGGCTTCGCCGACGCCGATGTTCAGCACGACCTTGTCGAGCTTGGGCGCCATCATGACGTTCTTGTAGCCGAATTCCTTGATGAGGGCCGGCTTGATGGTCTCATCGTACTGGGTACGGAGACGCGGGATGTAGACGGTATCAGCCATCGATCGAGTCCCCGGTCGACTTGGCGACGCGCACCTTGGTGCCGTCGGCGTTGATCTTGAAACCGACGCGGGTCGGCTTGCCGTTGGCATCGGCCACGGCGAGGTTGCTCAGGTGGATCGGCGCGGCCTTGGTGAAGATGCCGGCGTCCTGGCTCGCGGTCTGCTTGGTGTGGCGACGCACGAGGTTGATGCCGGTGACCACGGCGCGGGTCTCATCGGGGATCACGCGCTCGACGGTGCCCGTCTTGCCCTTGTCCTTGCCGGCGAGAACGACGACCTTATCGCCCTTCTTGATCTTGGATGCCATCACAACACCTCCGGGGCGAGCGAAATGATCTTCATATGGTTCTTGGAACGCAGCTCGCGCGGCACTGGCCCGAAGATACGGGTGCCGATCGGCTCGGACTGATTGTTGATCAGCACGGCGGCGTTGCGGTCGAAGCGGATGATGGTGCCATCGGTGCGGCGAACCGGGAAAGCGGTGCGCACGACAACGGCCTTCATCACCTGGCCCTTCTTGACGCGGCCACGCGGGATCGCGTCCTTGACCGAGACAACAATGATATCGCCCACAGAGGCGTACTTGCGGTGCGAACCGCCAAGTACCTTGATGCACATGACACGACGTGCGCCGGAATTATCGGCTACGTCGAGATTGGACTGCATCTGGATCATGGCTTGATGCCTTTTTAAGTTTCGGGGTCTGCCTACAAGGCGAGCCCTAAATTCCGGTTACGCCGAGGGCTTGAGGACCCAGCGCTTGTTCTTGCTGATCGGCGCCGACTCTTCGATCCACACCACGTCGCCGACCTTGGCCACGTTGGCCTCGTCGTGAGCGTGATACTTCTTCGACCGGCGCACGGTCTTCTTCATCACCGGGTGGGTGAACGCACGGTCGACCCGCACCACCACGGTCTTGTCATTGGTGTCGGAGACCACGGTCCCCTGCAGTACGCGCTTGGGCATCTCGGTTTCCTTACTTCGCCGCCGACTTTTCGCCGAGGATGGTCTTCACCCGCGCGATTTCGCGGCGGACTTCCTTGACCCGGCCCGGCTTTTCCAGCTGCTGGGTAGCGCGCTGGAAGCGGAGGTTGAACTGCTCTTTCTTGAGCCCGAGGAGCTGATCCTTCAGCTCATCGGGGGTGTTGGCGCGGAGGTTGGCGGTGTGGCCAGCGCCCTTCGCCTCGGTCTTTTTCGGTGCACGTGCCATGGCTATCAATCCGCAATGCGGGTGACGACCCGCGTAATGATCGGAAGCTTCATGGCGCCGAGGCGCAGGGCTTCCTTGGCGACGTCATCGGGGACGCCGTCGATCTCGAACAGGATACGGCCGGGCTTCACCTTGGCCGCCCAGTATTCCACCGAACCCTTGCCCTTACCCATGCGGACTTCGGTCGGCTTCTTGGAAACCGGCAGGTCCGGGAAGACACGGATCCAGACGCGGCCGGCGCGCTTCATCTCGCGGGTGATCGCGCGGCGGGCCGCTTCGATCTGGCGAGCCGTAACACGCTCGGGCTCCTGGGACTTGAGGCCGAACTGGCCGAAGGCGAGCTCGGTGCCACCCTTGGCATTGCCATGGATGCGGCCCTTGTGGGCCTTGCGGAACTTGGTGCGCTTTGGTTGCAGCATTTTGTTCTCTACGCCTTCTTAGTTCGCGTTCTCGCGGTCGCGATCGCGACGGCCACGACGATCATCACGATCCTCGCGATCGCCACGTTCACGACGCGGAGCGCCCTGCCCTTCGCCGCCACCTTCGGTCGCACGACGCTCGTGGGCCGACGGATCGTGCTCGAGGACTTCGCCCTTGAAGATCCAGACCTTGATGCCGATGATGCCGTAGGTCGTCTCGGCTTCAGCGGTACCGTAGTCGATGTCCGCACGCAGCGTGTGCAGCGGCACGCGGCCTTCGCGATACCACTCGGTACGAGCGATATCGGCACCGCCGAGGCGGCCACCGACGTTCACGCGGATGCCGCCGGCGCCCATGCGGATCGCCGTCTGCACGGCGCGCTTCATGGCACGGCGGAACGCCACGCGGCGCTCGAGCTGCTGGGCAATGCCCTGGGCCACGAGGGTCGCATCGGTCTCCGGCTTGCGCACTTCAACGATGTTGATGTGCACTTCGCTGTCGGTGAACTGCTTCACCTTGGCGCGGATCTTGTCGATATCAGCGCCCTTCTTGCCGATCACGATGCCCGGACGGGCAGTGTGGATCGACACGCGGCACTTGCGGTGCGGACGCTCGATGACGATCTTGGAAACCGCGGCCTGCTTCAGGTCTTCCATCAGCGTGGTGCGGATCTTCAGGTCTTCCTGCAGCAGCGAACCGTAGTCGGCCTTGTTGGCGAACCAACGGCTGTCCCAGGTACGGTTGATGCCCAGACGGAGCCCGATCGGGTTGATCTTCTGACCCATTATGCGGTCTCCTCGACCTGACGAACCACGACGGTGAGGTTCGAGAACGTGTGCTCGAGGCGAGCAGCGTGACCACGGCCACGGGCCATGAAACGCTTCATCACCAGGCCGTCGCCGACATAGCACTCGGCAACGACCAGGCTGTCCGGGTCGAGGCCGTGATTGTTCTCGGCGTTGGCGATGGCGCTCTCGAGCGTCTTCTTGACGGCGCCCGAAACGCGCTTGCGGGAGAATTCGAGTTCGGCGAGCGCCTTGTCGACCTTCTTGCCGCGGATCATCGCCGCCACGAGGTTGAGCTTCTGGCCCGAGGTACGGAGCATGCGGAGAACCGCCTTGGCTTCGTTGTCCTTCAGAGCGCGCTGAGTCTTCGGCTTGCTCATCTTACTTCCTCTTGGCCTTCTTGTCGGCCGCGTGCCCGTAATAGGTACGGGTCGGGGCGAACTCGCCGAACTTGTGGCCGATCATTTCTTCGTTGACCGACACCGGCACATGCTTGTGGCCGTTGTGGACGCCGAAGGTGAGGCCGACGAACTGCGGCAGGATCGTGGAACGGCGGCTCCAGATCTTGATGACTTCACTGCGGCCGCTCGCACGGCTGGTCTCTGCCTTCTTGAGCAGATAGCCGTCGACGAACGGGCCTTTCCAGACTGAACGCGACATGGCTTAGCGGCCCTTCTTCAGGTGGCGCGAGCGGACGATGAACTTGTCCGTCGACTTGTTGCTGCGGGTCTTCTTACCCTTGGTCGGCTTGCCCCACGGGGTCACCGGGTGACGGCCACCAGAGGTACGGCCTTCACCACCACCATGCGGGTGATCGACCGGGTTCATGGTCACACCGCGGTTGACAGGGCGACGGCCGAGCCAGCGGCTGCGACCGGCCTTGCCGATCGAGGTGTTGGCGTGGTCCTGGTTGGACACGGCGCCGACAGTGGCGAGGCACGAACCGTGGACACGGCGCTGCTCACCCGAGTTGAGGCGCAGGATGGCCCAACCGGCGTCACGACCCACGTACTGGGCGTAGGTGCCGGCCGAACGTGCGATCTGGCCGCCCTTGAGGGGCTTCATCTCGACGTTGTGGACGATGGTGCCGACCGGCATGCGCTCGAGCGGCATGGCATTGCCCGGCTTCACGTCGACCGTGTTGCGCGAGGAGACCACCTTGTCGCCGGCAGCGAGGCGCTGCGGAGCGATGATGTAGGCGAGCTCGCCATCGGCGTACTTCAGCAGCGCGATCCAGGCCGTACGGTTCGGATCGTACTCGAGACGCTCGACAGTCGCCACGTCATCCCAGCGGGTGCGGCGGAAGTCGACGATACGGTACGAACGCTTGTGACCGCCACCGCGATGGTACGCAGTGGTACGGCCGGCGTTGTTACGGCCGCCCGACTTGCTGAGGCCCTCGGTGAGGGTCTTGACCGGCTTGCCCGTCCACAGCTCCGACCGATCGGTCGTGATGAGCTGGCGACGGCCAGGAGAGGTCGGATTGTAAGTCTTCAAACCCATGGTTCTCTCTCCCCCTTAGATGCCGGTCGAAATATCGATCGTCTGGCCATCTGCCAGGGTGACGATGGCTTTCTTGACGTCCTTGCGGGTGCCAAGTTCCTGCCGGAAACGCTTCACCTTGCCCTTGCGGACGAGGGTGTTGACTGCCTTGACCTTCACCGAGAAGAGCGCCTCGACGGCGGCCTTGATCTCGGTCTTGGTGGCGTCGATCGCGACGTCGAAGACGACCTGGCTGTGCTCGGACGCCATGGTCGACTTTTCAGTGACGACCGGATTACGGATCACGTCGTAGTTCGAGTACTTGCTCATGCGAACCGCGCCTCCAGCGCTTCGAGCGCCGCCTTGGTCAGGACGAGCTTGGTACGGCGGAGAATGTCGGCGACATTGATCCCCTGCACCGGCAGCACGTCGATCTGCGGAATGTTGCGCGCCGCATTCGCGAAGTTCTTGTCGACTTCGGCGCCGTCGATGATCAGCGCGCTCGACCAGCTCAGAGCGTCGAACTGCTTCACGAGGGCAGCAGTCTTCGGCTCCTTGGTGGCGACCGTCGGCACGACCACGAGCTCACCCGCCGCGGCCTTGGCCGAGAGAGCGTGCTTGAGGGCCAGTGCGCGGACCTTCTTGGGAAGGTCGATCGCATGGCTACGGACTTCCGGACCGAAAGCCCGGCCGCCGCCGCGGAACTGCGGAGCGTGACGAGCGCCGTGACGTGCGCCGCCCGAGCCCTTCTGCTTGACCGACTTCTTGCTCGTATAAGCAATCTCGGAGCGATGCTTCACCTTGTGGGTGCCGGCCATCGCCTTGAGCTGCTGGTAGCGAACCATGCGGTGCAGGATGTCCTCACGGACTTCCAGACCGAAGATGTCGTCCTTCAGGGTGACCGAACCGTCGGCCTTGCCGTCCAGAGTAGTGACCTGGAGTTCCATTATTTCGTCTCCTCGGCCACGGCTGCCGCCGGCTTGAACTTGCCGGGGACAACGACGTCCTTGTGAGCGGCCTTCTTGACCGCGTCCTTGATCTGGATCCAGCCGCCCTTTGCGCCCGGAACCGCGCCCTCGACCATGATCAGCCCGCGCTCCACATCGGTGCGCACGACCTTCAGGTTCTGGGTGGTGATGCGACGGTCGCCCATGTGGCCGGCCATCTTCTTGTTCTTGAACACGCGGCCCGGGTCCTGACGCTGACCGGTCGAACCGTGCGAGCGGTGCGACACGGACACGCCGTGGGTGGCACGCAGACCACCGAAGTTCCAGCGCTTCATCGCGCCGGCGAAACCCTTACCGATCGAGGTACCGGTGACGTCCACCAGCTGGCCCTCGACGAAGTGGTCGGCCTGCATAGTGGCGCCAACTTCGATGAGGTTCGCAGGATCGACACGAAACTCAGTTACCTGACGCTTCGGTTCGACCTTGGCGACGGCGAACTGGCCGCGATCCGCCTTGGTGAGATTCTTGGCCTTGACGGTGCCCGCACCGAGCTGGATGGCAGTGTAGCCGTCCTTCTCTTCAGTGCGCTGACCCACCACCTGGCAGTTCTCGAGGCTGAGGACAGTCACTGGGACGTGCGTGCCGTCATCCAGGAACAGTCGGGTCATCCCCACCTTCTGTGCGATCAAACCAGAACGCATCGGTTGTTACCTTCTTTCATTGGCTGCTGACCGGGTCATTTCTTTTGAAGAGGACCCTTTAGGCGATCAGCGCGAAATTCAGTCTTCAGAGCTTGATTTCGACGTCGACGCCGGCGGCGAGATCGAGCTTCATCAGGGCGTCGACCGTCTGCGGGGTCGGGTCGACGATGTCGAGCAGACGCTTGTGCGTCCGGATTTCGAACTGCTCGCGCGACTTCTTGTCGATGTGCGGCGAGCGGTTGACCGTAAATTTCTCAATTCGCGTCGGCAGCGGGATCGGCCCGCGCACCTGCGCACCCGTACGCTTGGCCGTGTTCACGATCTCGCGGGTCGAGGTATCGAGCACCCGGTGGTCAAAGGCTTTGAGCCGGATGCGAATGTTCTGACCGTTCATCTTGGCTTCCTGGGGCGAAAAAGGAACGCGGCGCGCTCACTGGAGCGGCGCGCCGCGTTGGACTTAGCTAGTTACTTCAGGATCTTGGCGACGACGCCCGAACCCACGGTGCGACCACCCTCACGGATAGCGAAGCGGAGCTTCTCTTCCATGGCGATCGGAACGATCAGGTTAACGGTGATGTTCACGTTGTCGCCCGGCATCACCATCTCGGTGCCTTCCGGCAGCGACACGATACCGGTCACGTCAGTCGTACGGAAGTAGAACTGCGGGCGGTAGTTGGTGAAGAACGGGGTGTGACGACCACCCTCTTCCTTGGTGAGGATGTAGGCCTCGGCGACGAAGTCGGTGTGCGGGGTAACCGAACCGGGCTTGCAGAGGACCTGGCCGCGCTCAACCTGAGTACGGTCGATACCACGGATCAGCGCGCCGATGTTGTCGCCAGCCTGGCCCTGATCGAGCAGCTTGCGGAACATTTCGACACCGGTCACGGTGGTCTTCTGGGTCGCCTTGATGCCGACGATCTCGACTTCCTCGCCGACCTTCACGATGCCGCGCTCGACACGGCCGGTCACCACGGTGCCACGGCCCGAGATCGAGAACACGTCTTCGATCGGCATCAGGAACGGCTGGTCGATCGGACGAGCCGGCTGCGGGATGTATTCGTCAACGGCGCGCATCAGCTCGAGAACGGCGTCGTGGCCGAGCTTCTTGTCACCGTCGTTCAGAGCTTCGGTAGCCGAGCCCTTGATCATCGGGATGTCGTCGCCGGGGAATTCGTACGACGAGAGCAGCTCACGGACTTCGAGTTCCACGAGCTCGAGGAGCTCCGGATCGTCGACCATGTCGCACTTGTTGAGGAACACCACGAGAGCCGGCACACCGACCTGACGGGCGAGCAGGATGTGCTCGCGGGTCTGCGGCATCGGGCCGTCGGCAGCCGACACGACCAGGATCGCGCCGTCCATCTGGGCAGCGCCGGTGATCATGTTCTTCACATAGTCGGCGTGGCCGGGGCAGTCGACGTGAGCGTAGTGACGGTTGGTCGTCTCGTACTCGACGTGAGCGGTGTTGATGGTGATGCCGCGGGCCTTCTCTTCCGGCGCCGCGTCGATCTGGTCATACGCCTTGAAGGTGGCGCCGCCGGTCTCGGCGAGGACCTTGGTGATCGCTGCGGTCAGCGAGGTCTTGCCATGGTCGACGTGACCGATCGTGCCGATGTTGCAATGCGGCTTGGAGCGGGAAAACTTTTCCTTGGCCATCGTATTCTCCGTTGGGCGCCGGCATAGCGCGCCGGCAGTAGGAACTCAGTTATCGTTGTTTGCTTGCGGCGGTCCGGGAGGGGTCTCCCGAACCGGCCTTGTCTTCTTGGTTAGGCGTATTTCGCCTGGACTTCCTTGGCCACCGCGTTTGGGACCTGCTCGTAGTGGTCGAAGGTCATCGTGTACTGGGCACGACCCTGCGACATCGAGCGGAGCGAGTTGACGTAGCCGAACATGTTGGCCAGCGGCACCATCGCGTCGATCACCTGGGCAATACCACGAGCCTCGGTGCCGCGGATCTGGCCGCGACGGGAGTTCAGGTCGCCGATGACGTCGCCCACATAGTCTTCCGGGGTGAGAACTTCAACCCGCATGATGGGCTCGAGGATCTGCGGAGCCGCCTTCTCGATGGCTTCGCGGAAACCCGCACGGCCAGCGATTTCGAAGGCGAGGACCGAGGAGTCCACGTCGTGGTAGGCACCGTCCGTCAGCGCGAACTTCACGTCCACGATCGGGAAGCCGATGATCGGGCCAGCGCCCATCACCGAAGCCACGCCCTTTTCGACGCCCGGCACGTATTCCTTCGGCACGTTTCCGCCGACGATCTCCGAGACGAACTCGAAGCCCTTGCCGGCCTCGTTGGGCTCGATGCGGAACTTGATGCGCGCGAACTGGCCCGAACCACCCGACTGCTTCTTGTGGGTGTAGTCGTGCTCGACGGTGCGGGTGATGGCTTCACGGTAGGCCACCTGCGGCGCACCGATGTTCGCCTCAACCTTGAACTCGCGCTTCATGCGGTCGACGATGATGTCGAGGTGCAGTTCGCCCATGCCCGAGATGATGGTCTGGCCCGATTCCTCGTCGGTCTTGACGCGGAAGGACGGATCCTCGGCAGCCAGGCGAGCGAGGGCGAGGCCCATCTTCTCCTGGTCGGCCTTCGACTTCGGCTCGACAGCGATGTCGATAACCGGCTCGGGGAACTCCATGCGCTCCAGGATCACCTTGTTGTTCGGGTCCGACAGGGTGTCGCCCGTGGTGGTGTCCTTGAGGCCGACGATCGCGACGATGTCACCAGCGTAAGCTTCGTTGATCTGCTCACGGCTGTTGGCATGCATCTGGAACATGCGACCAACGCGTTCCTTCTTCTCCTTGACGGTGTTCTCAAGCGAGGCACCGGCTTCGAGATGGCCCGAGTAGATACGGCAGAAGGTCAGCTGGCCCATGTGCGGGTCGTTGGCAATCTTGAACGCCAGCATCGACAGCGGCTCGCTATCGGTCGCGTGACGCTCGATTTCGCCATTGGTCTTGACGTCGATGCCCTTGATCGCCGGGATGTCGGTCGGAGCCGGCAGGTAGTCGATCACGCCGTCGAGCAGGGGCTGCACGCCCTTGTTCTTGAAGGCCGAGCCACAGAAGACCGGGTAGAAGGTCGCCGACAGCGTGCCCTGACGGATGAGACGACGGATGGTGTCGTTATCCGGCATGTCGCCGTTGAGGTAAGCCTCGGTCGCGGCGTCGTCGACTTCGACGACGGTCTCGATCAGGCGCTCACGGTATTCCTCGGCCTTGGCCTTGAGGTCAGCCGGGATCTCCACGACGTCCCACTGGGCGCCGAGTTCTTCGTTGCGCCAGACGAGCGCATTCATCTCGATCAGGTCGACAACGCCCTTGAAGTCGTTCTCGGCGCCGATCGGCAGCTGGACGACAGCGGTCTTGATGCCGAGGCGCTTATGGAGCGTGTCGACGCAGAAGTAGAAGTCAGCGCCGATCTTGTCCATCTTGTTGACGAAGATGATGCGCGGAACGTTGTACTTGTCGGCCTGGCGCCAGACGGTTTCCGTCTGGGGCTCGACGCCCTGGTTGCCATCGAGCAGCGCAACGGCGCCGTCGAGCACGCGGAGCGAACGCTCGACTTCAATGGTGAAGTCCACGTGGCCGGGGGTGTCGATGATGTTGAAGCGGTACTGGGTGCCGTCACGGCCCTTCCAGAACGTCGTCGTTGCCGCCGACGTGATGGTGATCCCGCGTTCCTGCTCCTGCTCCATCCAGTCCATGGTGGCAGCGCCATCATGCACTTCGCCGATCTTGTGGCTCTTACCGGTATAGTAGAGCACGCGCTCGGTCGTGGTGGTCTTGCCAGCATCGATGTGAGCCATGATGCCGAAATTGCGGTAATGATTGATCGGGTATTCGCGGGCCATTTGGGAGGAGCCTTCCGTTACCAGCGGTAGTGCGAGAAGGCACGGTTGGCGTCAGCCATACGGTGCGTGTCTTCGCGTTTCTTGACGGCCTGACCGCGACCGTTGACGGCATCCATGAGCTCGCCGGCAAGGCGTTCCTTCATGGTGTGCTCGCCGCGCTTGCGGGCAGATTCGATGAGCCAGCGGATGGCGAGAGCCTGCTGACGGTCGGTACGGACCTCGACCGGAACCTGGTAGGTCGCACCACCGACGCGGCGGGAACGGACTTCCACGGCCGGGCGGATGTTGTCGAGCGAACCGTGGAACACGGTGATCGGATCCTGCTTCAGCTTGGCCTGGACCAGGTCGAAGGCGCCATAAACGATCGTCTCGGCGACGGACTTCTTGCCGTCTTCCATGAGCGAGTTCATGAACTTGGTGACGACGATGTCACCAAACTTCGGATCGGGGTTGACTTCGCGCTTCTCAGCTGCGTGACGACGGGACATCTGATGCTCCTTACTTCGGCCGCTTCGCGCCGTACTTCGAACGGCGCTGCTTGCGATCCTTCACCGACTGGGTGTCGAGAACGCCGCGCAGCACGTGGTAGCGCACACCCGGCAGGTCGCGCACACGGCCGCCACGGATCAGCACAACCGAGTGCTCCTGGAGGTTGTGGCCTTCGCCGGGAATGTAGGAAATGACTTCACGCGAGGTGGTCAGACGGACCTTGGCGACCTTGCGGAGGGCCGAATTCGGCTTCTTGGGGGTAGTGGTATAGACGCGGGAGCACACGCCGCGCTTCTGCGGGTTTGCTTCCATCGCCGGTACTTTGTTCCGCTTGGGCTTTGAAACCCGAGGCTTGCGGATCAACTGATTAATGGTTGGCATTCACGCTCTTTCCATCGGTCCGAATACATTGCGAAAGACCAAGACAAACCAAAGGGGCGCCCGTTCCACCCCTACTGGGGCAGCAGCGCCTCTATTGCAGCGGACCACCGGAATTCCGGCGTTCATGCGCACAAAGATTTATCGTCGTCTCATGCCTTTGGCAGTGTGTTTGAGCGCCCTGGATGCCCGCACAAGGTGGCAGATACCCGGATGGTGCTCACGACCGACCGCTAAGGTTGCGCCTCTATATGGGTGATGAGTCTGCGCGTCAAGGATTCTTTGAACGGAAAAACTCCGCAATGCGCCCGGATTTCCGGGGGCTTTTCCTCGTTCCGCACCGGGCGGAACCGCAGACAAATCTACCCTGCCCCCGTCGCATGGCTCGGCCAAGTCCCTCGACGGGCTTTTCCCCGTCAAGTTGGCCGCCCTGCGCGGAGGCTCCTCGCCCTGCCGTCATTGCCCGGTGACACCAAATGTGTAGGATCGCCGGAAATCGCGGGGGCGAGGAGAGAACCAGTGAAGCACATCCACCTGTCCGCCGCGCTCGCCGTCAGCCTTTCGGCTTTCGGGCTTGCTGCTCCGGCCCTGGCGCAGACGATCGACGGCAGCGCCGTCGACGATATCCTGGCTCTCGCCAAGTCATATGGTGAGGCGAGCCTAGAGACGCAAGCCAACGGCCAGCCGCGCATCGCCGGCAAGGCGGGGAACGTGCCCTACCAGGTATTCTTCCTCAACTGCGACAGCGGCACCTGCGAGGATCTCAACTTCTACGCCGGCTTTGCCGGGGTGAAGCCGACGATGGATTCGATGAATGCCTGGAACCGCGACAAGCGCTTCGGCCGGGCCTATCTCGACGGCGACCTCGATGCGGTGATCGAGTACGACATCAACCTCGAGTACGGCGTGGCCAAGGACAACCTCAACGCCGCGTTCGGCGTGTGGTCGCTCGTGCTGGGCGAGTTCGCCGGGTACGTCGGCTATGGGGCGAAGGCGCCGTAAGGGCGAGGCATTACCCCCTCTCCTCAGTTTCGCTAAGGCGCTCCGCGCCTAAGCTCCACTATCCTCCCCCGCCGAGGGGGAGGAGGCGCATATCCGAAAGCTCGCGGCTCCATCGCCTCCTCGCCCCTTGCGGGAGAGGATAGCGTAGCTTGCGAGCGGAGCGAGTTAGCGTAGCTGAGGAGAGGGGGTATGCCCGCCCCTGCCCTCAGTTCACCACCATGATCGAAAACCCGTCCCAGCCCTTGGAGCCGACGGTCTGGAGCGCGGTCGCTTCGAGACGCGGGTGGGTGCCGATCAGGTCGTAGGCAGCGCGGGTGCCGATGATGCGCGGGTCCGTGTTGTCGGGTTCGAGCACCTTGCCGTCGCGGATGACGTTGTCGAGGATGATCACGGTGCCCCGCCGGCTGAGCTTGATCGCCCAGTCGAGATAGATCGGGTTGTTGGGCTTGTCGGCGTCGATGAAGATGAAGTCGAACGGCTCGGGGCCCTCGGCCGCGATCGTCGGCAAGGTCGAGGCCGCGGCGCCGACATGGATGGTGACCTTGTCGCGGAGGCCGGCCGCGTCGATGTTGCGGCGCGCCACCTGGGCGTGCTTGGGGTCGAATTCGAGCGTCACCAGCTGGCCGCCTTCCGGCAGGGCCTTGGCCATCCAGATGGTCGAGTAGCCGCCGAGCGTGCCGAGCTCGAGGATGCGCTTGGCGCCGGTGATCCGGACCATGAGGTTGAGGAACTTGCCCTGCGCAGCCGAGACGTCCATCGCCGGGAGGCCAGCCGCGGTGTTGGCGGCGAGTGCGGCTTCGAGCGAAGCGTCCTCCTTCACCAGCTTGTCCACGATGTAGCTGTCGACCTCAGTCCATAGCTCGGCGCTCATTGGCGATCTCCTTTAGTGGCGGCTTTCTGGCGCGCTGGGATGACACTTCCATGACGCGGGCACCAGATAGAAAGAAGGGGCCCTGAGGCCCCTTCCCTGCACGCGATGCATGCGCGTGGCTTACGTCGTCAGGCAATTACTTCGTGTCGAGGAAAGTGCCCACGTCGAGGAGGATGAACTCCTCGTCGTCCTGCTTGCCGGCTTCGCGGCTGATGTCGAAGGGGTAGTTGTTGTCGTTGGCGACGACGATCGTGGTGGCATCGATTTTGTCGACGTTCTCGATGGTGTCGAACGGGAAGGTGAAGACGCCGTCCTTGGAACCGCGCGGCGCGATCGCATTCGGGTCCTTGATGTCCATGAGGTCGACATAGCCGAGCTTCTTGACCACGCCGTTGGCATCGAGGTTGTCGATGTCGACGAGGTAGACGCGCTTCAGCTTGGCCGGGGTCTTGGCCCAGCCATCACGCTCGTCGCCCTTGTTCTGATCGCGTTCGATGATCAGCGCGCGGTGCTCGTCGATCATGTTGAAGTCGCCGATCGAGTTCGAGGCGTCTTCGAGCGGGTAGTAGCGGACCTTGTCGGCGAAGGCGCCCGAGGCGACATCGAACTGCAGCATGCGGATCACCGGCTTGCCGTCGACCGCTTCCATCTTGCCCGAGGCTTCGTCGAAGAAGGTCTTTTCGAGCAGCGGATAGAGGGTCTTGCCATCGGGCGACTGGGCCATGCCCTCGAAGCCGCCGGAACGCTGGGCATTGGTGCCCTTGGTCGGGGCGCCGGCATTGGCGGGCGGGTTGAAGGCGTTGTCGGGCGCCTTGTAGACGACGTCGCCGACCTTGGTGGCGATGACGGCCTGGACGACGCCCTTGGCGTCGGTCTTGATGATCCAGGGGCCGAGCTCATCGCCGAAATAGTAGCTGTCGCCCACGGGCTGGATCGACTCGATGTCGAAGTCGGCGCCGGTGAGGTAGCGGGTCTCGGTGGATTCGGTGACGATCGGGAACGGCACGATCTTGTTGGGGTCCGAGAGGAACACCGTCTTCTCGTGGTTCACGGCGTGGCCGGTCCAGTCGATCTTGAAGGTGTTGAACATCAGCAGCGAGTCGGCCGAGTTGGCCTTGGAGCCGAAGCCGTTGTCGGTCAGCACGACGAACTCGTCATTGCCGAGTGCGCGGATGCCCGAGAAACCCTGGAGCGCCTGGCCCTTGAACGGCATGCCGATGCCGGTGCCCGGATCCTTGTAGCCTTCCAGCGTCTCGACGCGGGTGCCCGAGGTGAAGCGACCGGACATGGCGAAATACGGGGCATCGGCGGGCGCGTCGACGAAGGTCGCGGCCGGCTGCTGGGCGTGGGCCTTCAGCGTGGCGTCGAACTTGGGGACGTCCTGGGCGAAGGCGGCGGTCGCGAGCGCAACGACGCTGACGCCGGCGAAAAGAATGCTGCGCAACATGAGAGATGCTCCTTTGGGTTGCTGCGGCTGGTTAGCCGCCCCGTGTGTCGGAGCCCTCACAGAGCGGTGACGGATTGGTGGAGGTGCGATGACGAGCGGGTGACGGAGGGGACACGCTTCTGCCGAAAGGGGTCTCTCAACAACACCAAGCAATACCCTGATGAATTGTGCGCCTGCGCGGCTTAGATATATGCGGTTGAGGAGCACCAAGATCCGATGGACATTAATGACCTTTTTACCCCGCAAGAACTCGAGGAACTCTCCGACGATCCTCGCGTGGCCTTTGCCGAGATAGTGCGCAAGGCAACTGCGGTACTTCGCGAACGAACGCAGGGGCTGTTTGGTGGCCGCGAAGATGCAGAGAGTTGGCGGTACGCGCTCGAAGAGCGCTACGGCTTCGTCAATTTGATCGTCGCTGCCGGAAAGACGCTAAAAATCGAGCCTTTTGTTAGTCGTCAGGTGGCCGACGTCACAAGCTTCGAAGATAGCGACTACCGAGAATTCAGGTCTGAACTAGACCACTACATGACCCAAATGGCGCTGGACAATGCTCGTCGAGGCAAGCGTGAAGGGATCACGCTACCGCCGGATGCTAAGGCGCGCATCAGGAAGCACATCTCCGCACTAAAGTTGCTTATTGATGCGTCAGAGATCGGCGAGAAGAAGAAGATGTCGATGCGTAGCAAGCTGGACCAGTTCGAAAAGGAACTGGACAAACAGCGCCTACCTCTCGGTGCGGTGGGGGTCATTGCCCTAAGCCTATTCGCGCTTCCACCAGACCTTGCCGACAACGCTCAAATGGCCATTCAGGCTATCTCAGGCATTTTTGGCGAGGTCCAGAGCGCAAAGTCTGCAGAAGACGAGCAGCGGCAGCTGCCCCTGATTGAGGAGCCTTTGCTACTTTCTCCGCCCCGCATCCCAGAAGCACCATTTACCGGCCCTCGACCTACCAGGACATCAGCGGCACCAGCTTTCGAGGGCGGTGCCGATGAGGAGATTCCATTCTGATCCTCCGTATTGCTGGTGGTGCGATGACGGGCCGGTGACGCTGGCGGCCCGTCAGGCGGGCATGGTAGAATTGGATGTCATGTGGCGGACGCTGGGTCCGCGCACGTGGCGCCGCGGCGCCCAATGGAGACGTCGCATGATTGAGAAGTTTTCCCTCGACATCACTGAAGCCGACCGGGCCCTCGCCGCCTGCCGCAAGACGGCCGCCGAGCGCGGCGTGGCGGTGAGCATCGCCGTGGTCGACGATGCCGGGCAGCTCGTAGCCTTCGCCCGCATGGACGGAGCTCGCGGCTTCACCGCCGACCTCGCGACGCGCAAGGCCCGCGTCGCAGCCTCGATCGGCTTGCCCTCGCGGGTGCCGACCGAGATGGCCCGGGCCAATCCGGGCGCGGTGAGCGAAGCGGCGGTGGGCGCCGGCGGCATGGCGGTGCGCCACGGCACCATCACGATCGGCGCGATCGGCGTGTCAGGCGCCCTGCCCGACATCGACGATGCTATCGCGGCGGCAGGCGTCGAGACGTTCCGCTGACAGGCAAAAAGAAAGGGCCCCGAGGGGGCCCTTTCGAACTTCTGCGATGTGCGGTCGCTTACTCGGCCGGTTCGGCCGGGGTCGCTTCCGCGGTCGGGGCCGGGATGGCGATGGCGATGGCTTCGGCCTGGCGGCGGCGCTCCTCGAGGATGAGCTCGTCGCGGCGAGCCGCGATGCCCTTGGCCTTGGAGGTACCGGCACCGGTGCCCGCCGGGATGAGGCGGCCGACGATGACGTTCTCCTTGAGGCCTTCGAGCAGGTCGGCCTTGCCGGAAACCGCCGCCTCGGTGAGGACGCGGGTGGTTTCCTGGAACGACGCGGCCGACACGAACGAGCGAGTCTGCAGCGACGCCTTGGTGATGCCGAGCAGCACCGGGTTGGCCGTAGCGGGCTTCTTGCCATCGGCGACGAGCTGGTCGTTGAGCTCGTCGAAGTCCAGCTTGTCGAGCTGCTCGTCCTTGAGCATGCCCGAGTCACCCGGGTTCACGATCTCGACCTTCTGCAGCATCTGGCGAACGATCACCTCGATGTGCTTGTCGTTGATGAGCACGCCCTGGAGCCGGTAGACTTCCTGGATCTCGTTGACGAGGTAGCGCGCAAGCTCTTCCACGCCCTTGATGGCCAGGATGTCGTGCGGTGCCGGGTTGCCGTCGAGGATGTACTCACCCTTCTCGATGGTGTCGCCTTCCTGAAGATGGAACGGCTTGCCCTTCGGGATCAGGTACTCGACGGGCTCGCCACCCTCTTCGGCCGACTCGATGATGATGCGGCGCTTGTTCTTGTAGTCGCGGCCGAATTTGATCGTGCCGGTGATCTCGGCAATGATCGCATGGTCCTTCGGACGACGAGCTTCGAACAGTTCGGCCACACGCGGCAGACCGCCGGTGATGTCCTTGGTCTTGGCGCTCTCGAGCGGGATACGCGCGAGGACGTCGCCAGGGGCAACCTTTTCACCGGGCTCGACCGCGATAACGGCATCCACCGAGAGCAGGTAGCGAGCTTCGCCACCACGATCGAGCTTGACGACGGTGTCGCCACGCTTGACCGCGATTGCGGGCTTCAGGCTGTCGTTACGGGCACTACCGCGCCAGTCCATGACCACGCGCTTGGTGAAGCCGGTGGTCTCGTCGGTGTTTTCCGCAACCGAGGCACCGTCCACGAGGTCCTCGAAGGCCACTTCGCCTTCGACTTCCGCGAGGATCGGACGGGTGTACGGATCCCATTCGGCGATACGCTGGCCGCGCTTCACTTCGGCGCCGTCGTCGACACGGAGCTTGGCACCGTAGGTGACGCGGTGGGTCGTGCGTTCCTTGCCGTCCTGGTCGAGGATGGCGATGGTGACGTTACGGCCCATGGCGATCAGCTGGCCGCCAGCGATCTTGGCGACGTTGCGGTTGCGGATCTGGATCTTACCTTCGGCGCCAGCCTCGAGGTAGGACGAGTCCACAACCTGCGCCGTGCCACCGATGTGGAACGTACGCATGGTGAGCTGGGTGCCCGGCTCGCCGATCGACTGGGCGGCGATGACGCCCACGGCTTCACCGATGTTGACCGGCGTACCGCGAGCAAGGTCGCGGCCGTAGCAGGCGGCACAGCAGCCCTGGCGGAGATCACAGGTCAGCGGCGAACGGATACGGACGGTCTGGACCTTGTGGGCCTCGATGACGTCGATGTCCTTTTCCGTGAGCAGCGTGCCCTTGGCGATGATGACGTCGCCGTTCTCCGGGTTGACGATATCGTCGGCCGCGGTACGGCCGAGGATACGCTGACCGAGGGTCGCCACGACCTGACCGGAGTCGACGATCGGCTCCATGGTGAGGCCACGATCGGTGCCGCAATCGAGCTGCACGATGATCGCGTCCTGCGCCACGTCGACGAGACGACGGGTGAGGTAACCCGAGTTCGCGGTCTTCAGCGCGGTGTCCGCGAGACCCTTACGGGCGCCGTGGGTCGAGTTGAAGTACTCGAGAACGTTCAGGCCTTCCTTGAAGTTGGCCGTGATCGGGGTCTCGATGATCGAGCCGTCCGGACGCGCCATCAGGCCGCGCATGCCAGCCAGCTGCTTCATCTGGGCCGGCGAGCCACGAGCGCCCGAGTGGGACATCATGTAGACCGAGTTGATCGGCTTCTGACGACCGGTTTCCGGGTCGAACTTGACCGCGGCGATACCCTTCATCATTTCCTCGGCGACCTTGTCACCGCACTTGGCCCAGGCGTCGACGACCTTGTTGTACTTCTCACCCTGGGTGATCAGGCCGTCATTGTACTGCTGCTCGAATTCCTCGACCAGCTTGCGGGTCTCTTCGACCAGCGTGTACTTCGAGGCCGGGATAACCATGTCGTCCTTGCCGAACGAGATGCCGGCGCGGGCGGCGTGCTTGAAGCCGAGGTCCATGATGCGGTCACAGAAAATGACCGTCTCCTTCTGACCGCAACCGCGATAGACGGTGTCGATCATCTTGGAGATCATCTTCTTGGTCATCAGCTGGTTGGCCGTGGCGTACGGAACCTTGATGGACTTGGGAAGCAGCTTGCCGATCATCATTCGGCCCGGCGTCGTCTCGACGATCGTGGTCGAATGGGCACCGTTCTCGTCATAGACGTCGACGCGGCCCTTGATCTTGGTGTGCATGGTCACGATGCCGGAAGCCAGCGCGTGCTCGAGCTCGCCCATGTCCGAGAAGGCCATGCCTTCGCCGGGCTCCTTATCGTTCATCAACGACAGGTGGTAGAGGCCCAGCACGATGTCCTGGGACGGCACGATGATCGGCTGGCCGTTGGCGGGGTGCAGGATGTTGTTGGTCGACATCATCAGCACGCGTGCTTCCAGCTGCGCTTCGAGCGACAGCGGGACGTGCACGGCCATCTGGTCACCGTCGAAGTCGGCGTTGAACGCCGCGCAGACGAGCGGATGCAGCTGGATCGCCTTGCCTTCGATCAGGTGGGGCTCGAACGCCTGGATGCCCAGACGGTGAAGGGTCGGAGCGCGGTTCAGCAGAACCGGGTGCTCGCGGATCACTTCATCGAGGATATCCCAGACCTCGGGCTTCTCCTTCTCGACGAGCTTCTTGGCCTGCTTGACGGTCGACGACAGACCCTTGGCCTCGAGGCGCGAGTAGATGAACGGCTTGAACAGCTCGAGCGCCATCTTCTTGGGCAGGCCGCACTGGTGCAGCTTCAGCTCCGGACCCACGGTGATCACCGAACGGCCCGAATAGTCGACGCGCTTGCCGAGCAGGTTCTGGCGGAAGCGGCCCTGCTTGCCCTTGAGCATATCGGACAGCGACTTCAGCGGACGCTTGTTCGCACCGGTGATGGTGCGGCCACGGCGGCCGTTGTCGAACAGCGCGTCCACAGCTTCCTGCAGCATGCGCTTTTCGTTGCGGATGATGATGTCCGGCGCACGAAGCTCAATCAGGCGCTTCAGGCGGTTGTTGCGGTTGATGACGCGACGGTAGAGGTCGTTCAGGTCGGACGTGGCGAAGCGGCCGCCGTCCAGCGGGACGAGCGGGCGGAGTTCCGGCGGAATGACCGGCACGACCGTCATGATCATCCACTCGGGCTTGTTGCCCGAGACGATGAACTGCTCGACGATCTTCAGGCGCTTGGCCAGCTTCTTGGGCTTGAGCTCAGTGGTCGCCTCGGCGATCTCGACGCGCAGGTCGGCGGCGATCTTTTCGAGGTCGAGCGCGAGCAGCAGGTCACGGATAGCCTCGGCGCCGATCTTGGCGGTGAAGCTGTCGGCACCGTACTGGTCCTGGGCGTCGATATACTGCTCTTCGGTCACGAGCTCGTTGGTCGTGAACGGGGTCAGGCCCGCGTCCAGGATCACGTACTGCTCGAAGTAGAGGATGCGCTCGATGTCCTTGAGGGTCATGTCGAGCAGCAGCGCGATGCGCGACGGCAGCGACTTCAGGAACCAGATGTGGGCGACCGGGGCGGCGAGCTCGATGTGGCCCATGCGCTCGCGGCGCACGCGGCTCAGCGTGACTTCCACGCCGCACTTCTCGCAGATGACGCCCTTGAACTTCATGCGCTTGTACTTGCCGCACAGGCACTCGTAGTCCTTCACGGGCCCGAAGATACGCGCGCAGAACAGGCCGTCGCGCTCGGGCTTGAAGGTGCGGTAGTTGATGGTCTCGGGCTTCTTGATCTCGCCGTACGACCAGCTGAGAATCTTCTCAGGGCTCGCGATCGAGATCTTCATCTGGTCGAACATCTGGACCGGAACCTGAGGGTTGAACGGGTCCATGACGTGATGAGAGGTATTCATATGTAGGCTCCTCTTATCGGAGCTTCCCGGTGGCTCTTGGCCGGGAAGCGTCCGAAGTGAATGGGGGTGAACTCGGCAGCGTTATTCCGCCGGGTTCCGAGGAGGTGCAATCTGGTCGGGCGTGCCAGGCTGCGCGATTTCGTTGCCCTCGAAGGTATCGAGTTCAACGTTGAGGCCGAGCGATCGGATTTCCTTGACGAGAACGTTGAAGCTCTCGGGGATACCGGCCTCGAAGGTGTCGTCGCCGCGGACGATCGCCTCGTAGACCTTGGTACGACCAGCGACGTCGTCCGACTTGATGGTCAGCATTTCCTGCAGCGTGTAGGCGGCGCCGTACGCTTCGAGCGCCCACACCTCCATTTCGCCGAAGCGCTGGCCACCGAACTGCGCCTTGCCGCCCAGCGGCTGCTGGGTAACGAGCGAGTACGGGCCGATCGAACGGGCGTGGATCTTGTCGTCCACGAGGTGGTGGAGCTTCAGCATGTAGATGTAGCCCACGGTCACCTGGCGATCGAACTGCTCGCCGGTGCGGCCGTCGAACACGCTGGACTGGCCGGAGGTCTTGAGACCAGCCTTGTTCAGCATCTCGACGATGTCGCTTTCCTTGGCGCCGTCGAACACCGGAGTGGCGATCGGGACACCCTTGGACAGGCTCTCGCCCAGCCGGATGATCGAGTCGTCATCGAGGCCGCCGACATAGTCGTCACCGTCGTAGAGCGCACTGATCTCCTTCTTGAGGGGCGTCATGTCGCCCTTCTGCTGGTAGATCTTGACCATCTCGTCGATCTTCTTGCCCACGCCGCGGCATGCCCAGCCGAGGTGCGTCTCGAGGATCTGACCGACGTTCATGCGCGAAGGCACGCCGAGCGGGTTCAGCACGATATCGACCGAGGTGCCGTCTTCGAGATACGGCATGTCCTCGACGGGAGTGATGCGCGACACCACACCCTTGTTACCGTGACGGCCGGCCATCTTGTCGCCCGGCTGGATCTTGCGCTTGGTCGCAACGAAGACCTTGACCATCTTCATCACGCCCGGCGGAAGTTCGTCACCGCGCTGCAGCTTGTCGACCTTGTCGATGAAGCGCTGCTCGAGCAGCTTGCGGCTCTCCTCGTACTGGGCGTGGAGGGCCTCCATCTCGGCCATGACCTTGTCGTCGTCGACGGCGAACTGCCACCACTTCGAACGCGGCTGACCGTCGAAGGTCGCGTCGTTCAGCTTCGAGCCGGCGATGTAGCCCTTCGGGCCGGCAGTCGCGGTCTTGCCGAACAGCATTTCCTTCAGGCGCGCATAGACGTTGCGGTCGAGGATCGACTGCTCGTCGTCACGGTCCTTGGCGAGACGCTCGATTTCCTCGCGTTCGATCGCCATGGCGCGCTCGTCCTTGTCGATGCCGTGGCGGTTGAACACGCGCACTTCAACGACAGTACCAGCATCGCCCGGGGGAACGCGGAGCGAGGTATCACGAACGTCCGAGGCCTTCTCGCCGAAGATGGCGCGGAGGAGCTTTTCTTCCGGCGTCATCGGGCTTTCGCCCTTCGGGGTGATCTTGCCCACGAGGATGTCGCCAGCGGCAACCTCGGCACCGATATGGACGATACCGGCTTCGTCGAGGTTCTTGAGCGCCTCTTCCGAGACGTTCGGGATGTCGCGGGTGATTTCCTCAGGACCGAGCTTCGTATCGCGGGCCATCACCTCGTATTCCTCGATGTGGATCGAGGTGAACACGTCCTGCATGGCGATCTTTTCGCTGAGCAGGATCGAGTCTTCGAAGTTGTAGCCATTCCACGGCATGAACGCGACGAGCACGTTCCGGCCGAGCGCGAGATCGCCCAGGTCGGTCGAGGGACCGTCAGCCACGATGTCGCCGGCGTCGACATGGTCGCCCACGTTCACCAGCGGACGCTGGTTGATGCAGGTCGACTGGTTCGAGCGCTGGAACTTCATCAGGTTGTAGATGTCCACACCCGACTTGGACGCATCCGTCTCTTCGGTGGCGCGGATAACGATACGGGTCGCATCCACCTGGTCGACGATGCCCTTGCGCTTGGCGACGATGGCGGCGCCCGAGTCACGGGCGACGATCGGCTCCATGCCCGTGCCCACGAAGGGAGCCTCGGCACGCAGCAGCGGCACGGCCTGCTTCTGCATGTTCGAGCCCATGAGGGCGCGGTTGGCGTCGTCGTTCTCGAGGAACGGGATCAGCGACGCGGCGACCGAAATCACCTGCTTGGGCGACACGTCCATCAGGTCGATCGACTCTTTGGGCGTCAGGCCGTTGTCGCCGGCATGGCGGGCAATCACCAGGTCGTTCTTGAACTCGCCCTTTTCGTTGAGGGGCGCGTTCGCCTGAGCGACGTAGTGCTTGGCCTCTTCCATGGCGGAGAGGTAGACGACCTCGTTGGTCACCTTGCCGTTCACGATCTTGCGGTACGGCGTCTCGATGAAGCCGTACTTGTTGACGTGCGCGTAGGTCGCGAGGTTGTTGATGAGGCCGATGTTCGGGCCTTCCGGCGTCTCGATCGGGCAGATACGGCCATAGTGCGTCGGGTGCACGTCACGGACTTCGAAGCCAGCGCGCTCACGGGTGAGACCGCCAGGCCCGAGCGCCGAGAGACGACGCTTGTGCGAGACTTCCGAGAGCGGATTGGTCTGGTCCATGAACTGGCTGAGCTGCGACGAGCCGAAGAACTCGCGCACGGCGGCGGCGGCCGGCTTGGCGTTGATCAGGTCCTGCGGCATGACGGTGTCGATTTCGACCGACGACATGCGCTCCTTGATGGCGCGCTCCATGCGGAGCAGGCCGAGCCGGTAGTGGTTCTCCATCAGTTCGCCCACGGAGCGAACACGACGGTTGCCGAGGTTGTCGATGTCGTCGATTTCGCCCTTGCCGTCGCGGAGGTCGACGAGGGTACGGATGACCTCGACGATGTCTTCCTTGAGCAGGATGCGGACGGTGTCCTCGACGTTACGGTCGAGGCGCATGTTCATCTTCACGCGGCCCACGGCCGACAGGTCGTAGCGCTCGCTGTCGAAGAACAGCGACTTGAACATGGCTTCGGCCGTTTCAATGGTCGGCGGCTCACCCGGACGCATGACGCGGTAGATGTCGAACAGCGCGTGCTCACGCGTCTCGTTCTTGTCCACGGCGAGCGTGTTACGGATGTAGGGGCCGATATTGATGTGGTCGATGTCGAGCAGCGGCAGCTCGTCGAAGCCCTTGTCCTTGAGCTTGGTGAGCAGCTTCTCGTTGATCTCCTCGCCGGCCTCGGCAAAGATTTCACCGGTCTTGAGGTCGACCAAGTCGCGCGCGATGTACTGCCCGTAGAGGTCTTCCTCGACTACGGCGAGGTGCGTGAGGCCATCCGCCGCCAGCTTCTTGGCCTGGCGCGGGGAGAGCTTCTTGCCGCCTTCGTGGACCACGTCGCCGGTATTGGCGTCGATGAGGTCGAACGTCGGCTTGGCGTTCTTCATCGCCTCGGCGTCGAACGGCTTCTTCCAGCCGGTCTTGGTCTTCTCGAAGTCGACAGTGTTGTAATAGGTGTCGAGGATTTCCTCGGCATCCATGCCCAGCGCCTTGAGCAGCGAGGTCACCGGGATCTTACGGCGACGGTCGATACGGGCGTAGACGATGTCCTTGGCGTCGAACTCGAGGTCGAGCCACGAACCGCGGTACGGGATGATGCGCGCGGCAAAGAGCAGCTTGCCCGAGGAGTGGGTCTTGCCCTTGTCGTGATCGAAGAACACGCCCGGCGAGCGGTGCATCTGCGAGACGATGACGCGCTCGGTGCCGTTGACGATGAAGGTGCCGTTCGACGTCATGAACGGCATGTCGCCCATGTAGACGTCCTGCTCCTTGATGTCCTTGACCGAGCGGGCGCCGGTTTCCTCGTCCACTTCGAACACGATCAGGCGAAGCGTGACTTTGAGGGGCGCTGCGAACGTCATGTCGCGCTGCCGGCACTCGTCGACGTCATACTTCGGCTGCTCGAACTCGTACTTCACGAATTCGAGAGAGGCCGTGTTGGAAAAATCGGTGATCGGGAAGACCGACTTGAAGACTGCCTGCAGGCCCTCTTCGGAACGACCGCCCTTGGGCTCGTCCACGATGAGGAACTGATCGTACGAGGCCTTCTGGACCTCGATCAGATTGGGCATCTCCGTGACTTCGCGAATGCTGCCGAAAGACTTGCGTACCTTACGGCGGCCGTTGAACGTGGTAGCCATACCAGCTCCTCAAATTTCTCGATGTCTCGGAGGCAAATGTCCAAAGGCCCGACTATCAGCCGTCGGACATCAGGACATCTGCCTTGCTTTTTCATGTCATCAGGGCCCGGTGAGTGGGAGGAGCCCTGGTAAATTCGCAACTCGTTACACGGGGAACCGCACCTGCCCCGTACACATTGCACTGGAGTTCGAAACTCCGAATTGGTGATTATCCTGCCCGGCCATCCAATCGCGCGGGTGGAGCTATGTCGCAAACACCATAATTACGACATAAATAAGGCAGCGCGGCATTTCTGCCGCGCCACCCTAATTCGTTGTCCGTAGACGACCTTACTTCAGGTCGACCTTGGCGCCGGCAGCTTCCAGCTTCTTCTTGATGTCCTCGGCCTCGGCCTTCGGAGCAGCTTCCTTCACGGCCTTCGGAGCGCCTTCGACGAGGGCCTTGGCTTCGCCGAGACCCAGGCCGGTGATGGCGCGGACTTCTTTGATGACGTTGATCTTGTTGTCACCGAACGAGGTGAGGATCACGTCGAATTCAGTCTTCTCCTCGGCGGGAGCAGCAGCGGCAGCGGCCGGGCCGGCAGCAGCGACGGCGACCGGAGCGGCAGCCGAAACGCCCCACTTCTCTTCGAGCATCTTCGAGAGTTCCGAAGCCTCGAGAACGGTGAGAGCCGAGAGGTCGTCTACGAGTTTGGCGAGATCAGCCATTTGATTTCACTTCCGTGTTTCAGTTTGTCAGTTCGAACCATGGGGCGCCTGGGGCGCCCCGATGTGGTGCTGTGCCTTAGGCCGCAGCGTTGCTCTTGTCGGCGTGAGCCTGGATGACCCGTGCAACCGCACCGCCCGGAGCCTGCAGGACAGACGCGATACGCGTGCCGGGCTGCTTGAGCATGCCGGCGAGCGTGGCGCGGAGCTGGTCCAGCGAGGGCATCGTGGCGAGCGCCTTGACGTTGTTAGCGTCGAGCCCGGTCTTGCCCATCGCGCCGCCGAGAACCACGAACTTCTGGTTCTTTTCGGCGAAAGCCGACGCCACCTTGGGCGCCGTCATGGGATCCTTGGCGAAGGCGACGACGGTCGGGCCGGTGAACAGGCCCGAGATGTCCGCGTTGTCGGTTTCCTTCAGAGCAAGCTTGGCAAGGCGGTTCTTGGCAACCTTGACCGTGCCGCCAGCAGCTTTCATCTGCCGACGGAGCGATTCGAGGTCAGCCACGGTGAGGCCGGCATTTTTGGCAACAACGATCGACCCAGCGCCCGCAAAGGACGTCTGGAGCGCGCTGATAACCTCAGCCTTCTCCGCTCTCTCCACTCTAGTCTCCACATTTAGTTCGCAGCTTGGGCCACGAACTTCTGCCAATTGCTGCCCTCGATGGTCGGAGGTCAGCGGTTGATGCCTGTCAACCGAGCGGACGCTTTCGAGGACATGCCTCTTTGGCGGCAACTGGCCTGGTTCGAACCTCATGCGGCTTGCGCCGAAATCGGTTCTCACCCCGTCTATTGCTGGAGGATTAAGGGCTCACGCCCACCAGCAGTCTCGGACAGGACTTCTTGCCTCGCGAGGAGGCAATCCCGGGCGGCCGAAGCCGCCCGAAACTCTAAAATGCCTTAGGCGGCCGGAGCGTTGACCGACGAGGGGTCGACGTGCACGCCGGGGCCCATGGTCGACGAAACGGCGACGCGCTTCACGTAGGTGCCCTTGGCGCCGGTCGGCTTGGCCCGGTTCACCGCGTCAGCGAAGGCGCGGATGTTCTCGAGCAGAGCTTCCTCGGTGAACGACACCTTGCCCACGCCAGCGTGCAGGATGCCTGCCTTTTCGACGCGGAATTCCACGGCGCCACCCTTGGCGGCCTTCACAGCGCCGGCGACATCGGGGGTCACGGTGCCGACCTTGGGGTTCGGCATCAGGTTGCGGGGGCCGAGGATCTTACCCAGACGGCCGACGAGCGGCATCATGTCCGGAGTGGCGATCACGCGGTCGAACTCGATCTTGCCCGACTGGACGATGGCGACGAGGTCTTCAGCACCGACGATGTCGGCGCCGGCCTTCTTGGCTTCCTCGGCCTTGGCGTCCTTGGCGAACACGGCGACGCGAACGGTCTTGCCGGTGCCGTTGGGCAGGTTCACCACGCCACGGACCATCTGGTCGGCATGTCGCGGGTCGACGCCCAGGTTGAACGCAACTTCGACGGTCTCGTCGAACTTCGCCTTGGCGCGCTCGCGCACCATCTTCACGGCGTCGTTCAGGCCATAGAGCTTCTTGCGATCGATGCCCTGCTTGGCAGCGGCGATACGCTTACCTTCAGCCATGATCAGCCCTCCACCTGCAGACCCATCGACCGGGCGGAGCCGGCGATCATGGTCATGGCCTGCTCAACGTCATAGGCGTTGAGATCCTTCATCTTCTTTTCGGCGATCTCGCGAATCTGCTTCTGCGTGATCGTGCCGGCCGAATCCTTGCCCGGAAGCTTGGAGCCCGACTTCAGGTTCATCGACTTCTTGAGGAAATAGGTGACCGGCGGAAGCTTGGTTTCGAAGGTAAAGCTCTTGTCGGCGTAGATGGTGATCACGACCGGGGTCGGAGCGCCCTTTTCCTGCTCGGCAGTACGTGCGTTGAACGCCTTGCAGAATTCCATGATGTTGAGACCGCGCTGGCCGAGCGCGGGGCCGATCGGGGGCGACGGGGTCGCCGAGCCGGCCGCAACCTGAAGCTTCAGGTAGCCAGTAATCTTCTTTGCCATGATACGTCCTTTCACAAACGCTGCCCGGCGTCACCCGGGCGTGAGACGCCGTGGTCCGGGACTTACGGGCGCCTGGCAGCGCCCTACCCTCCCACGGTTTTCCGGCAACAAACGCGTTACCGGTTATCGGCTTGCGCCGAATTCCTAATGCAGTGCGAGAAGCTTAGACCTTCTCGACCTGACCGTATTCCAGTTCCACGGGCGTCGGGCGCCCGAAGATCGAAACTTCCACCTTGAGGCGCGAGCGTTCCTCATCGACCTCTTCCACGACGCCGTTGAAGCTGGCGAAGGGACCGTCGGAGACGCGCACCTGCTCACCCACCTCGAACGAGACGGACGGCTTCGGATGCTCGACGCCTTCCTGCACCTGCTGCAGGATGGCCATGGCTTCCTTTTCCGAGATCGGCATGGGCTTGTCGCCCGAACCGAGGAAGCCGGTAACCTTGGGCGTGTTCTTGATGAGGTGGAATGCCTGGTCGGTCATTTCCATCTTCACCAGCACATAGCCCGGGAAGAATTTGCGCTCGGCGTCGACCTTGCGGCCACGGCGCATCTCGACGACCTTCTCGGTCGGCACGATCACGTCGTCGAACAGCTCTTCGAGCTTCTTCTGAGCGACCTTCTGCCGAATATCCTCGGCGACCTTGCGCTCGAAGTTCGAGTAAGCCTGAACGATGTACCAGCGCTTGGCCATGCCCTGCCGCCGCTCCTTGAAACTATGCCGCCGTCAGCGAACCTGCAGAATGAACTGCACGGTCCAAGAAATGAACTGGTCCGCAACGAGGAAGAAAAGGCTCGCCGCCACGACCATCACCAGCACCATGACGGTGGAGATGATGGTTTCCTGGCGGGTCGGCCACGTGACCTTGCCGACTTCCTGCCGTACTTCCTGCAGGAACTTCAGGGGGTTGAGCGCAGCCATCCGCAGATTGTCCTCTATGCCTTGCGGCCAAAAACCAACAACCGCACGAGTCCCCCCGGGCGGCTGTCGGGCGTATCTAGTTGGTCGGGGTTTGATTTGCAAGTCCCGTTTGCCATAAGCGACGGAACTGGCAGGGCAAAGGCGGGGGCAGCGCGTGGCAGACTGGCGAGACTTCCGGGACGGCGTCATCTACGCCACTATCGCTTATCCGCGCACCCCGCGCCGCTGGTTCAACGCGTCGCGCGTCCGCCGCGTCGCCGGGCGGCACTTCAGCAGCCTCGGGGCCGAGCGGCCCGGCATCCGGCTCTACCATACGCGCGAGATGGCGTGCCCGCGCGATGGCCTCATCACGCGGCGGGCCGGGGGCTTCGACATCGGTATGTCGGAGCGGGAATCGCCGACCAACTGGATCCCGATCGCCGACCTCGGCACCGCCTATCTTTATTGGCTGAGCCGTTGCCCGCCCGAGGTCGACCGCATCACCGTGACGCTGGCGGATGGCGACCTGCCGACGGAGGCGCGTTTTGCCCCTTCGACCAACCGGCCGGACGTCATCCCCCTGCCCGACCCCTATTATTTCGAGCAGCGCGGCTTCATCCGCTGGCAGCAATTGGCTGAACGCTCGACGACGACCTGGGCCGAACGGTCGGACGACATCGTCTGGCGCGGCGCGACCACCGGTGCCGGCAGCGCCGACCCCCAGTTGGCGGAGAGCCAGCCGCAATACATGACCGACCGGCTGCGCCTCTGCCTCGCCTTGCGGGGCGTGCCGGGCACCGACGTGCAGTTCTCGGCGAGCGCGACGCTGGGGCTGAGCAAATTCTACCTGGCGCGGCATGGCATCGCGGCCGCAGCGATCCCCGAGGAAAGTTGGGTAACCCGCAAATTCGCCTTCGACGTCGACGGCAACTCCAACACCTGGAGCAACCTGATCATCCGGCTGCACCTCGGCTGCTGCGTGCTGAAGGTGGCGGGGAGCCGCGGCTATCGCCAGTGGTACTATGATCGGCTGAAGCCCTGGGAACACTATGTGCCGGTCAGCGCCGACCTGTCCGACCTCTCCGAACGGATCGAGTGGGTGCGCGCCAACGACCGCGAGGCGTCCCAGATCGCGCAGCGCGGTCAGGCCTTGGCGCGGACCCTCGGCTGGGACGCCGTCGTCGCCGAGGCGGTGGGGCTGATCACCGCCAACTGGCGCGGGCCTCAGGCGGCCTGAGCTTTGGTCGCCGGCGGGCGGTTGAAGGCGGCGATGAGGAAGCCGAAGACGATCAGCAGCGCGCCGCCGCCGAGAATCGACAGGGCCGACGGCCCGAGCGCCATGAACCACTGGATGAAGAAGTGGATGGCGCCGAACACCGCGGCGGCGTTCACCACCCAGCGGCGATTGGCGCGAATGGCCCAAAGGCCGGTGACGACCAGCGCAATTGCCCAGACGATGCTGAAGGCCATGGCCGGCAGGTTGACGGCCGAGTCGCCGAAGAGCGAGCCGATGAGGAAGCCGAAATTCAGCATCAGGATCGCCACCCGCGCGCCGATGATGGCCAGCCGCTCATAGGCCGGCGGCAGGCGCAGCGAGGCGAAATAGAGCGCCAGCGTCATGGCGGCAAGAAGCGCGATGCTGAGCGCGGGCTGCCAGAAGATATCGCCCTGATAGCTCGTCGCCGCCCCGATCGTTGCGGCGAAAGCGATGACCGCCAGCGAGGCGAGCAGACCCGAGCGCGCCAGCACGGCGGCCGCTCCGACGCCGACGGAAATGGCGAGATGGACCGGCAGCGAGCCTTCCGAGAGCAGCGACAACCCGCCAGAAAGCGCCAGGGTGCCGATGGTGAGGCAGACCTGGGCGAAGAGCTGCCAGCGCGTTCCACCGCTCAGCTGCAGCGCGAGGCCGCCACCGAACAGCACGGCGCCGATGACGATGGCAGTGAGCGCGGTGGGAAAGAGCGCGCCGAGCCCGATGGCGATGGCCGAAGCACCGAAGGCGAGGAAAATATTGGTGCCCAGCGCGCCGGTTTCGGCGATTGCCAGGCCCTTCAGCCGCTCGGCCTCGGCGGCCGTGAGCTGGCCGCGTGCCACCAGTTCGGTGAGATCGAGCGTGACCTTCATCGATTCCCTCGCTTTGTCCCCAGGCCGACGCTAGCACGACGACAAAGCCGGTGGCAGCCGCAGCGGGCACTTGCATCGGGGCGCGATTGACAGTAGACGAGGCGCCGCAGGTTTAGGGGTATAGCTCAGTTGGTAGAGCATCGGTCTCCAAAACCGAGGGTCGAGGGTTCAAGTCCTTCTGCCCCTGCCACCTGCACCTTCCACACATCGTAGAGCCGCCAACGCCTTCGGGCGTCAGCCATGTCGCATTTGTCCGGCGCGGGTCGCGACCATGTGCGCGGTTGCCCGGTGGTTCGGCACGGCTACAGTCGCCCGCGGGGATTGTTTCTCGCGTGCGGGGTGACCATGGGGCTGACGGGGCGGCGGATTCGGCCGGAGTTGATCGTGGAGGCACGGGCGGATCGCCTGCGGACCGCGCACGTCATTGGCCCCTACAATTCCGGCACCAACTTCCTCGCCGCGATGCTCGACAAGAACGGCATCCCTCATACTGACGACGGCGAGAGCCCGCTCCGCCAGGCCGCCTTCAAGCACTATCCCTATCCGGTGGCCGCCCGCGCCATGGCGGCCACGGGCGCATCGGCTGACGGGGTGCTGTTCGTGGTGCTGCTGCGCAACCCGTTCAACTGGATCGATGCGCTCAAGCGGAGCCCGTACGAGTTCGTCTATCGCGACCTCGTTTCATCCTGCCACATCGATGTCGACCTGGCGCTCAACCACCACCAGCCCTATCGCGAACACCTCGAGGGCGTGATGAACGAGAGCGAGCTCATCGCCGCGTTCACCTTCGACAACCTCGTCAGCTACTGGTCGACCTTCTACCGCGGCTATGCCGAGGCCAGCATGCGGGGTGAACTCGACGTGCTGTTGCTGCGCTACGAGGACCTCGTCGCAGCCCCGGCCGAATGCCTGCAGGCCATCCGCGCTGCCATGGGGCTCGAACCGGCGACGGAGTTGGTGCTGCCGCTCGGCTCGGCGAAATCGCATGGCGTTTCGGCCGGCTATATCGAGGCCCGGCGCAAGCTCGGGCAGCCACCGGCGCTGGGCTGGCGGGAGGCGACGCAGATTCGCTCGCGTCTCGACCGGGAGGTGATGGCGATGGCCGGTTATCGCGGCCTGGATGCACCGCTGCGCTGGCTGCTGGGCGGCGCCTCGCGCCAGCCGGCCGACGCCTGAAATTCCGGCGTTTTGCCTGCATTCGCCCGCTTTTCGGCCGCGTTAAGTAGCGCTACGGTGCCACCCGGCGCCAGGATGGCGCCGAGCCACTCGAGGGAATACCGAAATGCACAAGTTCATAGCCGTTGCGGCGCTCTGCGCCGCGAGCTTTGCCATGCCCGTGCTGCCGACCCAGGCTGCCCCCGCCATGAGCGACGCCAAAGCCAACTGCCTGATCTTCCCGATGTTCAAGAAAGAATGCTGGGACATGGGCGTCGAGAACGCCAAGGCCGTGCCCGCCGCCGTCGCCACCGCCACTGTCGCGGCGGCCGATGCGGCCACCGACACCGCCAAGGACATCAAGCTGCCGCTCGTCTGGAACTGCAAGGCGGCGCCGGCCGGTTCGGGCCACCTGCTCGACTGCTGATCAGCGGCAGTTTCGCCAGTCACCTCCCCCGCACGCGGGGGAGCTCTCTTCACCAGGGAAAGCCGATATCCCGCTGCAGGTAGGGGCTGAGCGCCAGCAGGTCCATCTCGACCCGGCGGCGCCGGCGCTGGCGGCGATCGAAGAGATAGAACAGGCGCAGCAGCGCCTTGCGCGGCGACGTTCCAGCAGTGCGTTCACGATAGAGCATTTGGGTCACCTCGTTTCTGGTGACCGCTAATCTGCGCCCTGCCCGCTTCCACGACCAACTAAAGCTCGGTTATGATGCATAAGGAGGCCTTATGCATGAGCGACCATCTCCCACCTTTGTCGGCGATCCGCGTCTTCGAGGCGGCGGCCCGTCACCTGAGCTTTACCCGCGCCGCCGATGAGCTGGGCATGACTCAGGCGGCGGTGAGCTACCAGATCAAGCTGCTCGAGGAGCGGGTGGGCGGACCGCTCTTCCTGCGCCGTCCGCGCGAGGTGGTGCTGACCGAGGCCGGGCAGCGGCTGGCGCCGCGACTGCGGGAGGCGTTCGACACGCTGCGCGAAGCCTTCGCCGACCTCGCCGACGAGTCGGAGGGCACGCTCACCATCAACACCATGCACAGCTTTGCCGCCAATTGGCTGGCGCCGCGGCTCGGCGCCTTCAGCCTCGCGCACCCCAATATCGCGGTGCGGCTCGAAACGACGACGCGGCTCGTCGATTTCGCGCGCGAGGAAGTCGACGTGGTGGTGCGGGCCGGGCGCGGCGTGTGGCCGGGGCTGGTGGCGGTGAAGCTGATCGACGTGCTGTTTTCGCCCATGCTGTCGCCGGAACTCGCCGCGAGCATCGGCGGCGTGCACGAGCCGGCCGATATCCTCAAGCTGCCGCTGATCGACCCCAAGGACGAGTGGTGGATCATGTGGCTGCGGGCCCACAACCTGCCCACCGACGTGCTGGCGCGGCAGAACGCGCCCTCGTTCAGCATCCAGACGGTGAATGGCGAGGAGGCGGCGGCGGGTCGCGGCGTGGCGCTGCTGACGCCCGAATATTTCACCCGCGAGCTCGAACAGGGCCGGCTGATCATGCCGTTCAAGCGGGTGATCGACGAAGGCACCGGCTACTGGCTCGCCTATCCCGAAAGCCGCCGCAACGTCCCCAAGATCCGCAACTTCCGCGACTGGATCGTGGCGGAAATGGCGAACGGCAAGGGTCCGGCCTACACCCGCTAGATCATCTCCAGCGGCTGCTTGCGGCGCGGGGGTGGGAAGGCGCGGTTGAGGGCGGCGTGGTCGGCTTCGGTGAGTTTCAGGTCGAGGGCGGCGAGGTTTTCGGCCATGCGGGCGGGGTTGCCGGTCTTGGGGATAGCCATGGTGCCCGGCTGCGCCATGACCCAGGCGAGCGCTACCTGCGCCGGCGTCGCGTTGTGGGCGCGGGCGATGGTGGCGAGAGCGGCATTGTCGGCGAGGAGCCCCTGCTCGATCGGCGAATAGGCCATCACGGGGATGGAGCGCCCCTGCTGCCAGGGCATCAGGTCGTGCTCGATGCCGCGGCGGGTGAGGTTGTAGAGCACCTGGTTGACCGCGCAATCGGGGCTGATCGCCGCCAGCTCTTCCATGTCGTCGAGATCGAAATTGGAGACGCCCCAGCGCAGGATCTTGCCGGCAGCCTTCAGGTCCTCGAAGGCGCGGATGGTTTCGCTGAGCGGGGTGCCGCCGCGCCAGTGGAGCAGGTAGAGGTCGAGCCGGTCGGTGCCGAGGCGCTCGAGGCTCTGCTCGCAGGCGCGGATGGTGCGCTGGCGCGAGGCGTTGGAGGGCAGCACCTTGCTCACGATATAGGTCGCGTCGCGCTGGCCCTTGATCGCCGCACCGACCACCTGCTCGGCACCGCCGCTGCCATACATTTCGGCCGTGTCGATGAGGGTGATGCCGAGCTCGAGGCCACGGCGCAGCGCGGCGACTTCGGCGTCGAAGCGGCCGCGGCTCTCGCCCATGTGCCAGGTGCCCATGCCGAAGACGGGAATCGCCGTGCCATCGGGCAGCGGCGTGGTTGGAATGGCGGTCACGGCGCACTCCTCAGGTCGGGATGATTGGAACGGGCGGAGGGAAATCGAACCCCGAGGAACCACCTGCGGTTCCGACCAACGAAGAATCGAGGGTTCGCGGCACGGCGGTCGTTGGAGCGGGTGAAGGGAATCGAACCCTCGTATTCAGCTTGGAAGGCTGCTGCTCTACCATTGAGCTACACCCGCGCAGGACTGCTGCTTACCCGCCCGCCCTTCGACCGGCAAGGGGCTTGGCGCTGCTCAAACATTGCGCAGTAGCTGCATTAATAATCATTACGAACCTAACGAACTTGTAACTGGCCGGACTCCCCGTCGGCGACAAAACTGTCGTGAAGGACGCTCGGCTCGACCGGTCGCCGACCTCTTAGTGACCGAGACCATGCTCCACACACCTCCCGGAACCAGCCAGGCGTCCACGGCGCTGGGCAAAGTGCCGCCGCTTATCTGGCTCGCCTCCTACCCGCGCAGCGGCAACACCATGCTGCGCACCATCATGTTCAACTGCTTCGGCGTGCGCTCGGGAAGCGTCTATCCGCGCGATGTGAGCGAGAGCGTCGGCCGGCAGATCGGCCATGTCGAGCATGGGCCGAACCGGCAGATCAACCTCACCGGCGAGCGATTCTGGCTGATCAAGACGCATGGTGGACCGCAGGACGGGCGCCACGCCATCTATGTGCTGCGCAATGGCCGCGAGGCGACGCTGAGCTACCACCGGTTCCTGCGCGGCACCGTAAGCCTCAAGGATATCATCGAGGGCCGCGGCCAGCTTCCCTCGTGGTCCGACCACCTCGCGCGGTGGAATCCACTCGAGCGGCCGGGCACGCTGGTGCTGCGCTACGAAGAGATGGTCGCCAATCTCGGCGTCACCGTCGACACCATCGCTCGATTCCTCGACGAGGAGCCGGTGCGGCGCACCCTGCCCGATCGGGAAGCGCTGGCCGATGGCCTGTGGATCGTCTCGGCCAAGACCGAGAAATCGCAGTTCGATACGGCGAGCGAGGAAGCGTTCGAGCGGATCAACGGCGCGGCGATGCGGCAGTTCGGCTACGCCTGAATCCTGCGCCTCAGGGCACCGTGACCTTGAGCTTGGTGGCGATCTTGTTGAAGAGGCCGCTGAGCGAGCCGCCCAGCGTCGTCGCCGCGGCGATGATGCCGACTGCAATCAGTGCTGCAATAAGACCGTATTCAATGGCAGTCGCGCCGGATTCGTCGCCGGCGAAGCGTCGGATAGTCTGCATAGGTCGCAATTCCCAGTGTGAGCGGATGCAGGTGCCAAGGCTTGACGCTTGATAGACTTGGCGATTTTGCCCGGGAACGATACCGGCACGATCATTAAGTTCGGGTTAGTGGGAATACCACAACCAGACCAGTTCGTGCGGGTTTGTCGTTAGAAGAAGGGGTGGTGGGAGAGGTAGGACTCGAACCTACGAAGGCGTAGCCAGCGGATTTACAGTCCGCCCCCTTTGCCGCTCGGGACACTCTCCCGGTCCCTTGGGAACCGCTGGCTTTCGCCAGGCGCCCGGCGGAGTTGGAAGACCCCGTTCGAAGCGCGTGCGGTTTATGCTGACCGAGGCCCGACCTGTCAACACCGAATATGACGCTTGAGCGATAGTCCCCCGCATCGCTTGCCGGAAGCCCGCAAAACCGGTACCCGGTCAGCCATGAGCCGCAACAAATTTCCGCCCAAGCCGAAGTACGACCGGGACGCCGGTCCAGTCTATCTCTATGGCGTGCACACCGTGCGCGCCGCGCTCGACAATCCGCGACGCGACAAGCTGAACCTGCTGGTGACGCCCAACGCACTGGCGCGGCTCGAGGAATCGGGCGGGCTTGGCGGAATGCGGCCCACCGAAACGACGCCCAAGGAGCTCGACCGGCTGCTCGGCGCCGACGCGGTGCACCAGGGCATGGCGCTCGAAGTGGAGCCGGTGTCGCGCTTCGGGCTCAAGGATATCGACCCGATGAAGCTGGTGGTGGTGCTCGACCAGATCACCGACCCGCATAATGTGGGCGCCATCCTCCGCACCGCCTGCGCTTTCGGCGCCGATGCGGTGATCACGACATCGCGCCATTCGCCCAGCGAAACCGGGGTGATGGCGAAGGCCGCCTCGGGCGCGCTCGACCTCGTGCCGATGATCGAGGTGCGCAACCTGGGCGATGCGATCGAGACGCTGAAGGAGCGCGGGCTGCTGGTGATCGGCTTTGATTCCGAGGCCCCTGCCCCGCTCAAGGCCCGCGCCGATAACGTGCCGATGGCGATCGTGCTCGGCGCCGAAGGCAAGGGCCTGCGGCAGCGCACGCGCGAGCTCTGCAACGAGATGGTGCGGCTCGATATGCCGGGCCCGATCAAGTCGCTGAACGTCTCGAACGCCGCGGCCATCGCGCTCTTTGCCGCCACCGCCGGCCGGGCATAGAAAAAGCCGCGGGCGTTTCCACCCGCGGCGTCCATTCATTCTCCGTCGCTTACGGCGTGCAGCGCACCAGCGCGCGGGCGTTGACGCTGATCAGGTCCGGGTTGGACTGGATGATCACGAAAGTCTTGTCGCCCGAAACCAGCTCGGCACGGCCATCCTTCGGCGTCACGGCATCGGTCAACGACAGCTCGGTGCCGACGCGCAGGCTCACCTTGGTGATGACGGTGAAATCGCCATCGGGCTGGTCGACGGTCTTGCAGGCTTCGGCGTTCGGAGCCCAGACGCCGACATACGGATAATCCGGGCTGCCCTTGGCCGCGAGGCGAGTATCGGGCTTCGGACCGGTGGGAGCAGCCGGAGCCGCGGGCTCGGCGGCACCCTTGGCCTCAGCCTCGGCAGCCTCGACCGCAGTCTGGGCCGGAGCTTCGGCGACAGCGGCTTCCGCATCGGCGGCGCCCTTGGCTTCGGCCTCGGTGGCGGCAGGAGCGGCCGGAGTCTCGGCGACGGCGGCCTTGGCGTCGGCGGCACCCTTGGTTTCGGCCGGGCTCGTGGCCGGCGCGGCTTCGGCGGCGGGAGCGGCAGCCGCGTCGGCGACCGCAGCCTCGGCATCGGCCTTGCCCTTGGCGAAGGCCGGATCCTCAGTGGTGGCGGCAGCGGCCGGAGCAGCCGGTTCGGCAGGCGCCTCGGCAGCGGCAGCGACGGCAGCTTCGGCGTCCGACTTGCCCTTGGCATTGGCAGCGTCGGTTACCGCCTTGGCAGCGGCCGCAGCGTCAGCGGCGGCCTTATCGGCGGCAGCCTTATCCGCAGCGGCCTTGTCGGCAGCAGCCTTGTCAGCAGCAGCCTTGTCAGCGGCAGCCTTGTCGGCAGCGGCCTTATCCGCGGCAGCCTTATCCGCAGCGGCCTTATCCGCAGCAGCCTTATCCGCAGCGGCCTTATCGGCGGCAGCCTTGTCAGCAGCGGCCTTATCCGCAGCAGCCTTGTCGGCAGCAGCCTTGTCGGCAGCAGCCTTGTCGGCGGCAGCCTTGTCCGCAGCGGCCTTATCGGCAGCGGCTTTGTCCGCGGCGGCCTTGTCCGCAGCGGCCTTGTCCGCAGCAGCCTTGTCGGCAGCGGCCTTATCCGCAGCGGCTTTGTCCGCGGCAGCCTTATCCGCGGCAGCCTTATCCGCGGCAGCCTTGTCGGCAGCAGCCTTGTCAGCAGCGGCCTTGTCGGCGGCGGCCTTATCCGCAGCAGCCTTGTCAGCGGCGGCCTTGTCCGCGGCGGCCTTGTCGGCGGCGGCCTTGTCGGCGGCAGCCTTGTCCGCAGCAGCCTTGTCAGCGGCGGCCTTGTCGGCGGCAGCCTTGTCGGCGGCAGCCTTATCCGCAGCAGCCTTGTCGGCAGCGGCCTTATCAGCAGCAGCCTTATCCGCAGCGGCCTTCTCCTCGGCGGCCTTCTGGTCGGCCGCGGCCTTCTCGGCATCCGCGGTGGCGGCCGGGGCGGCCGGCGTCTGGGCGGGCGGAGGCGGCGGCGCGTTATTGTTGCCGCAGGCGGCCAGCGACAGGCCGACGGCCATCAGCAGCGGAAGGCCGAGGGAGGTGGTGAGCTTCATCTTGGATTGTCCTCTTTGCGAGCGGCTCGGACCGGAGAAGGCGTTACCGGCTATGGCCATAAGACACTTCGGTTTCAGGCGGCACAATGGCTGCGAAGGCTTTGCTAGCAGCTCAATTGCCAGCCAGCGTGACAGCCACGTTGACCGTGGCCGCCAGAATCACCGTGTTGAAGAAGAACGAGAATACGCCGTGCAGCACCACGAGCTTGCGCATGTGGTTGGAGGTGACGACCACGTCGGAGACCTGCGCGGTCATCGCCACGACGTAGGAGAAATAGAGGAAGGCGGCGCCATCGGGCTCGTTGTCGTCGGGGAACTCGAGCCCGCCGACCACGGCGCCCTTCTCCTCGCTCGCCTCGGGCACATCGTAATACTCGTAGGCGTAGTGGAAGGCGGCCATGGTGTGGATGGTGAACCAGCCCAGCACCACCGAAATCGCGCTCGCCGCCACCGAGATGGCATTGGGCCTCGTGCCCTCGTTGACGGCGAGGAACAGGAACAGCACCGAGGTGACGACCACCACGATGGTGACCCCGAAGATGGCCAGCACCGGGGTATCGGCGTCGGCGGCCTTCTGCTTCAAAAAGCTCGGGGTGAAGCAGCGGAACTCCCACGCCGTGATCGCGAGGTAAGAGGCGAACATGGCGTTGGCGCCGATCGCCACCGCATATTTGGGCAAGACGAAGAAGCAGATCACCAGCGCCAGCGCGCCGACCCCCGCGGCGATGAAGAAGGCGCCATGATGCGGCAGCAGGAACTGCGCTGGTTTGGCCGAGGTCACCGAATTCCTCCCGGGCGAGCCGACTCGCCCCAGCCAGCATGCCAAATCACGCCCGGCCTCGCCACGCTTGCCCAGCCCGCCCGACGATGCTAGCTAGCCCCCGGATCGCCGGTATAGCTCAGTTGGTAGAGCAACTGATTTGTAATCAGTGGGTCGCGGGTTCAAATCCTGCTGCCGGCACCATTTTCTCCCGCTTTCCCTCGCCCTGCCCCTGTCGAACCGTCGCGCGGAACCGCGCGCGGCAGAGGGGGATTGTGGGTGGGTACGCTCCCACCGAGAGACGATCCGAAATGGCCGATTATGAGCTGATGTATTGGTCAGTGCCGTTTCGCGGCCAGTTCGTGCGGGCCGTGCTGGCCTTTGCCGGCAAGAGCTGGACCGAGGTCGATGACGGCAAGATCGCGCGGATCATGGGCGGCGAGGTGCGCGACATGCCGGTGCCGTTCATGGGGCCGCCGGTGCTGACCGACAAGCGCACCGGCTTTTCGGTGTCGGAGATGCCGGCGATCGTTCTCTATCTCGGGGAAACTTTGAAGCTGCTGCCGGGGACGGCGGAGCTGCGCGCCATGACGATCAAGGTGGTCAACGACGCCAATGACGTCATCGACGAGATCACGCTCGATGGCGGGCGGGAAATGTGGACGGCGGCCAAGTGGAAGGCCGCCATCCCGCGTTACCGGAAGTGGCTCTCCATCTGGGAGGAGACCGGGCGGCGGCACGGGCTCGAGGCGGACCGCGGATTCCTGCTGGGCGGGGATGGGCCGGGGATTGCCGATGTGGTGACGGCGACGCTGTGGCAGACGCTGGCGGACCGGTTCGAGCGGGTGCGCGACCTGATCGAGGACACGGCGCCGATGACGGCGGCGCTCGCGAGGCGGATGTACGAATTGCCGCCGCTTCGCGACCTCGCCGCCAAGGCCCGGGCCGACTATGGCGACGACTATGCGGGCGGCCAGATCGGCGCGTCGATGGCGAAGGTGCTGGGACGGCGGGCTCGTTCGCGCGGGTGAGTTTTCGGCGCTCGCGGCATCGAATTTAAAGTTGACTGCAAATATCAAAATTTGTAGCGCTCTGCCGATCCCACGTGCGGAGTATGCCAGATGCGCTTGTTGGCCGGCCCCTTGCGCCGCGCGCCCGATCTGCTCGAGATCGCGCAGTGACGGCGCTGGCGGAGAACGCTGCCGCAGAGAAGCGGCCGGGCTTGGCGGAGACCAATGCCGGGCGGCTGTTCTGGCTCGTGGTGGCGCTCGGCGTGCTGGTGGCCGTGGTTCTGGCCTCGATCGCGGTGGGGTCGAAGGACATTCCGCTCTCGACGGTCCTCGACGCCCTCTTCCACTACAATGACAGCGACGACCACGCGATCATCCTGGCGCTGCGGGTGCCGCGGACCATTCTCGGCGTGCTGGTGGCGATGGCGCTCGGGGTATCGGGCGCGCTGATCCAGGCGCTGACGCGTAACCCATTGGCCGATCCGGGGATTCTCGGGGTGAATGCGGGCGCCGCGTTCGCCGTGTCGATGGGCGTCGGGGTGTTCGGCATCACGGCGGTCAACCAGTATATCTGGTTCGCGTTTGCGGGCGCGGTGGCGGCGACGGTGCTGGTCTATGCCATCGGGTCGGTGGGGCGCGGCTCGGCGACGCCGGTTCGGCTGACGCTCGCGGGCATCGCCATCGGCGCGGTGCTGAGCGGGGTGACGTCGGGGCTGGCGCTGCTCGACCCGGTGACGTTCGACCGGCTGCGCTTCTGGGGCGCCGGGTCGCTGACGGCGCCGGGGTTCGACAATATCGTCACCATCGCGCCCTTCCTGCTGCTCGGCATCGGCCTTGCGGTCGTGGTGGCGCGGCCGCTCAACGCCATTGCTCTCGGCGACGATCTCGCGGCGGCGCTCGGGGCCAATATCGGGCGGGTGCGGACGGTGGTCGTCGTCGCGGTGACGCTGCTCTGCGGCGCGGCGACGGCGGTGGCGGGGCCGATCGGCTTCGTCGGACTGATGGTGCCGCATGTGGCGCGCTGGATTGTCGGACCGGACCAGCGCTGGATCACGGCGTTCACGCTGGTGCTGTCGCCGATCCTGCTGCTCTCGGCCGATATTCTCGGGCGCGTGGTGATGCGGCCGGGCGAATTGCAGGTAGGCATCGTCACGGCGTTCGTCGGGGCGCCGGTGCTGATCCTGTTGGCGCGGCGGCGGAAGGTGAGCGGGCTATGACCATAAGCCATTCCAACAACATCGATTTTGGCCGCCGGGTGGCGGTGGTGCGCTGGTTCGGCGAGCGGCTGTCGCAGCGCCTCGAGGTACGGACGCTGACGGTGACGGTCGTCGTGGTGCTGATCGCCCTCGCCGTCGCGGTGGTGACGCTGGCCTCGGGCGAGTTCCAGATTCCGGTGCCGGAGGTGCTGGGTGCGCTTATCGGGCAGGCTACTGCGAAGGTGCATATGGTGGTGGTCGAGTGGCGGCTGCCGCGGACCTCGCTGGCGCTGATCATGGGCGCGGCGCTCGGCGTATCGGGCGCGATCTTCCAGTCGCTGACGCGTAACCCCTTGGGCAGCCCCGATATTATCGGGTTCGATGCGGGCGCCTACACCGGCGCGCTGGTGGTGATCACGCTGGTGAAGGGCTCCTTCTACCTCGTGGCCGGCGGGGCACTGCTGGGCGGCGTGCTGACGGCGCTGGCGGTGTATCTCCTCGCCTGGCGTGGCGGGGTTCAGGGCTTCCGGCTGATCATTGTCGGCATCGGGGTCAGCGCGATGATGAATTCGCTCAACACCTGGATGCTGCTGCGCGCCGACCTGCAGGTGGCGATGGCTGCCGCCGTGTGGGGCGTCGGGTCGCTCAATGGCTTGGGGCTCGACAAGCTCTGTCAAGTGGCTGTGGTGCTTGCGGTTTTGCTGCCGCTGGCGGCGCTGCTGAGCCGGCCGATGCGGCAGCTCGAGATGGGCGACGACGCGGCCCGCGCGCTGGGCGTCAATGCCGAGCGGACCCGGCTCGGGCTGATGGTTCTGGGCGTGGCGCTCACCGCCGTGGTGACGGCGACGGCCGGGCCGATCGCCTTCGTGGCGCTGGCGGCACCGCAGATTGCGCGGCGGGTGACCGGGGCGGCGGGGGTGGCGCTGCTGCCCTCGGCGGCGATGGGGGCGCTGCTGCTGGTGGTCGCCGATTTCCTGGCGCAGCGGGCGTTCGCGCCGACGCAACTGCCGGTCGGCATCGTCACCATCTGCGTCGGCGGGCTCTATTTCGCCTGGCTGCTGATGCGCGAGGCCCGGCGATGACGCGCCCTGAAACAGACATGAAGCTGAACGGCGAACAACCGATTATGAACGAGACGCGGCTCGTGGCCCGCAATGCCACCATCGGCTACGACCGGCGGGTGATCGCGGAGAATTTGAACGTTTCGATCCCCGATCGTTCATTCACCGTGATCGTCGGCCCCAATGCCTGCGGCAAGTCCACGCTGCTGCGCGCCCTGTCGCGGCTGTTGAAGCCGGCCGTCGGCGAGGTGCTGCTCGACGGCAAAGCGATTCTATCATACCCGGCGCGGGAGGTGGCAAAGAAGCTTGGGCTGCTGCCCCAGACCTCGATTGCGCCCGACGGCATTACCGTCGCCGACCTAGTGGCGCGCGGGCGCTATCCGCACCAGAAGCTGATCCGGCAGTGGTCGCGCGAGGATGAGGCGGCGGTGGTGGCGGCGATGGCGGCGACCAAGGTCGATGCGTTCTCGCACCGGCTGGTCGACGAGCTCTCGGGCGGGCAACGGCAGCGGGTGTGGGTGGCGATGGTGCTGGCCCAGCAGACGCCGATCCTGCTGCTCGACGAGCCCACCACCTTCCTCGATATCGCCCACCAGATCGAGCTGCTCGAACTGCTGCGGGCGCTCAACCGCGGCGAGGGCCAGACGGTCGTCGCGGTGCTGCACGACCTGAACCACGCCTGCCGCTATGCCAGCCACCTGATCGCCATGCGCGACGGCAAGATCGTCGCCGAGGGCAAGCCGTCCGAGATCGTGACGGCGGAGCTGGTCGAGCAGGTGTTCGGCATTGCCTGCCTCGTGATCGAGGATCCGGTCTCGCACACGCCGCTGATCGTGCCCAAGGGCGGCGACCTCCATCCCTTCGAGGAGAATTTCAAGTGAGCATTTCCCGCCGCGGCTTCATTGCCGCGAGCCTTGCGCTCGTCACCCTGCCCGCCTACGCCGAGGGTCAGTTCCCGGTCACGGTCAGCCACCTGCGCGGCGACACCGTCATTCCTGCGGCGCCCAAGCGCATCGTGACGCTGGGGCTCAACGACCAGGATTTCGTCTATGCGCTGGGGTTGGCGCCGGTGGGCGTCACCGAGTGGTGGGGCAAGAAGCCGTTCGCGACTTGGCCCTGGGCCGAGGCGAAGCGGGTCGAGCTCGGCGCAACGCCGGAAGTGGGCGCACGCGAACTCAATTTCGAGTGGGTGCTGAAGCAGAACCCCGACCTGATCGTCGCCATCTTCGCCGATATCGACCAGGAGACCTACGACCGGCTCTCGGGTATTGCGCCGGTGGTGCTGCAGCCCAAGGAGTTTCCGGCCTGGGGCACGCCCTGGCAGGAGCAGCTGAAGCAGATCGACCGCGCCACCTCGGGCGGCACGACCAAAGCCGAGGCGATCATCGCCGGGCTCGAAGCCGAGACGGCCGCGATCCGTGGGCAGTATCCGCAGTTTGCCGGCAAGACCGCCTCGATGGCGGCGCTACGCGAGGGCCAGATTGCGCTCTGGAGCGCCGAGCTGCCGACCTCGCGCTTCCTCGGCGGGCTCGGCTTCGTCTTCCCCGAGGAGGTCAACGCGCTCGCCGACGAGACCGGCTGGGTCTATCTCAGCTTCGAGCAGCTCCGGATGCTCGACCTCGACGTGGTGATCTGGCCCGAAGGCCAGCGCGAGACGATCGAGGCGATCCCCACCTACAAGAACCTGCGGCTCGCCACCGAAGGCCGCTCGGTGTGGCCGAACCCGGATGGTCCGCTCGCCGCGGCACTGTGGTTCCAAACCCCGCTCTCCATCGCCTACGTCACCGGCAAATTCGCCCCGATGCTGGCCGGCGCTCTCGACGGCGATCCGGCAACTCTCGCGGCCGAACCCGATGCGTAAGCCCCTACCCTCTCTCCACGGAGCCTCCCCGATGCTCAAGCTGACCCGCCGCGCCTTCGCGGTTCTCGCCCTCGCCTTCTCGCTCGCCGGCCCTGCCCTCGCGCAGGACGCCTTTCCGGTGACGATCACTCACGTCTACGGCGAGACCACCATTCCGGCGGCGCCCAAGCGGATCGTCACCATCGGGTGGATCACGCAGGATGCGGTGCTGGCGCTGGGCCAGGTGCCGGTCGCCATCCCCGAGCAGATGTGGGGCGGCGATGCCAAGGGCGTGCTGCCCTGGGTGCGCGAGGCGATCGACAAGCTCGGCGGCCCCGAGCCGAAGATCATCAATTTCGACACCGGCATCCCGTTCGAGGACGTGCTCGCCACCAACCCGGACCTGATCCTCGCGCCCTATAGCGGCGTGACCAAGGAGCAGTATGACCGGCTCTCGGCCATCGCCCCGACCGTGGCCTATTCCAAGGACGCCTGGGCCTCGACCTTGCAGGAAGTGCTGCAGGTGACCGGCAAGGCGCTGGGCAAATCGGACGAGGCGGCGGCGCTGATCGCGGCGACCGACAAGAAACTCGCCGACCAGGCGGCGGCGCACCCGGAATTCGCCGGCAAGATCTTCACCTTCGGCTCGCTCTGGGTCGGCGATAACGGCATGAACGTCTACTCGAAGACCGATCCGCGCGTGCAGCTCGTCGAGCAGCTCGGGCTCAAGGCCTCGGCCGGGGTCGAGGAGCTGTCGAAGCAGCCGGGCTACTTCTTCACCGTGAGCTGGGAGAACCTGCCGAGCCTCGACGCCGACGTGGTGATCAGCCTCGACGAGGGCGATGCGGCGTCCGACGCGCTTTACGCGCAGGACGTGTTCCAGCGCTTCGCGCCCGTCGCCAAGGGCCGGCTGCTGCGGCTCAGCGACAAGAGCTTCGTGATGGCGACCTCGGCGCCATCGGTGCTGTCGATCCCGTGGATGCTCGACCGCTTCGTGCCCGAGCTCGCGGCGACGCTGGCGAAGTAGGGGGGCCACGATGCGGATTTCACGACGCGGATTTGGCGCCGGGCTGCTGGCGCTCGGCGGATTGACGGTGACGCGGCCGGCTTTCGCCGAGGGTGCAACGCATTCGATCACCAGTTCGGCCGGCACCTATGACGTGCCCGATGCGCCGCAGCGCGTCGTGGCGATCGACTTCCGGCTCGACCTCGAGCCGAGCCTGGCGCTCGGCCTGCCGGTGATCGGTTACGGCGTGAGCGAGGAGATCCCCGAATGGATCCCGGCGCCCAAGGGACTGACCTTCGTCGGCGGGCCGCCGAGCCGCGAGACGGTGCTGGGGCTGACCCCCGACCTGATCGTCTGCACCGATATCCCTGACAGCGAGTACTGGCCGATCAACCTGATGGCGGCGATCGCCCCGGTGATCCCGGTCGACTACCAGATGAACTGGCAGGCCAACCTCAAGCGCATGGGCGACTGGCTCGACAAGGCGCCGGAGGCCGAGGCCTTCCTCGCCGACTACCAGCAGAAGCTCGACGCGGTGAAGGCCGGCCGCGCCGCCGCGCTGAAGCAGAAGGTGGCGGCGGTCTATTACGAGCCCGATAGCGGCGAGCTGCAAGTGCAGCTGGGCGAAGGCACCACCAATGTGACGCTCGCCGGCCAGGTGCTGGCCGATCTCGGCGGCACCACGGTCGATCCGGCGCAGCTCGGCGAGTACGGCGTCATCTCGATGGAGAAGGCGGGCGAAGTGCTGGCCGATGTCGCGGGCTTCATCGTCGACATCGACGAGGAGGAACGGGCCACGGCGCTCGAGGCCCATCCGGTGTGGCAGCGCCTGCCGGCGGTGGTCGCCGGCAAGGTGACGAAGTCGAAGGGCACGTTCTACGGCGGCGGCTATTCGGCCAAGCGCTTCGTGGGCGAGTGGGACGCGCTGCTGGCGCTTCTGGGCTGATTTCAGGGAGAACGATAATGACGACGATCAATCGCCGTGCCTTCACGCTGGGCAGCGCCGGGCTGCTGCTCGCCACCGCGCTCACCGGCCGCGCCGCCGCGCAGGAAACCCGCAGCATCACCACGGTGTTCGGCACCTACGACATTCCGGTGAAACCGCAGCGCGTGGTGGCCATCGACTCGCGGCTCGACCTGCAGCCGGCGATCGCACTCGGCCTGCCGGTGGTGGGCTATGGGCATTCCAAGCCCGGGCCGTGGGTGCCCAAGACCGAGGGGCTCGAGTTCTACGGCTCCGAGGTGAATATCGAGCAGGTGCTGGCCTCGAACCCCGACCTCATCATCTGCTCGGATTATGACCCCGACAGCGTGTGGTGGCCGGCCAACAAGCTCAAGGCGATTGCGCCGGTGGTGCCGACCAATGGCGACAAGCCGTGGAAGCAGGCCTTCCGCGATGTCGCCGACCTGCTCGGCATGCACGGCCAGGGCGAAGAGGCGTTCGGCACCTATGACGCGCTGATCGCCGACATCAAGACGCGCCATGCCGACAAGCTCGCGACCAAGACCATCGTCGCGGTGCAGCCCGGCCAGGGCACGGCCTTCCTGATGAACGGCACGAAAATGCTGGAGCCGCAGGTGCTGGCCGATCTCGGCGCCAAGACCATCCCGCCCGCCCCGGGCCAGGAATATGACGCGGGCGAAGTGCCGGCCGAGCAGTTCGGCACCACCTTCGGCGGCGTCGACGGCTTCCTGCTCGCAACCATGGGGCCTGACGACATGGCGGGGCTCGAGAACGAGCCGCTGTGGCAGCGCCTGCCGGGGGCGAAGGCCGGCGTCGCGAGCAACGGCAACATCAACTACGGCAGCATCTATTCGGCGATGCAGATCGCCCGGATGGTGGACGAGCTGCTGGGCAAGATGGCCTGAGGATGGGGGGCGCCTGCGGGCGCCCTTCGCGTTTGAGGGGTGGGCGACGGCTGAGCGACCGGTTACCCCCTCTCCTCACCTCCGCTAGGCGGCGGGGCCGCCAAGCTGCGCTATCCTCTCCCGCCAGGGCGAGGAGGCGATGTGGCGGCGACAGCGCGCATCCTCCCCCTTGGCGGGGGAGGATAGTGGAGCTCAGGAGCGGAGCGACTTAGCGGAACTGAGGAGAGGGGGTAACCACCCCCTGCCCTCACTCGCCCTTGAGCGCTGCCGCGATGCGGCCCGGCATTTCGTCGAGCAGGTAGGTGATGGCCAGCGGTGACTGGAAGGTCAGGGCGCCGGTGAGGACGCCGCCGTCGTCGAGCCAGACGGAGTGCTTCATCAGCTTGGTCTGGGCGTAGAGGGGGACGGCCTCCACCGTGGCGCGGGCGTCGGAGACGTCGGTGTTCACGGGCCAGACGGCGACGTCGAAATCGAGGCTGCGGAGGTTTTCGGCCGAGACCGAGATCATGTTGCCCTCGCCGCCCTTGCCCGAGAATGCCGGCGGGAAGGTGAGGCCGAGGTCCATGAGGAAGCGGGTGGTCGGGTCGCGCTCGTCGAAGAGGCTGAAGCTGCCGTCCGAGTAGTAGAGTTCGGTGCCGACCTTGCCTGCGAATTCGGGATGCGCGGCCTTCACAGACGCCAGTTTGGCGTCGATATCGGCGGCGATCTTGTCGGATTTTTCGGTGCCGCCGGAGGTGGCGAGATCGATGTCGTGGAGCTCGACCTTCCACGGGGCGCCCCAGGCGTCAAAACCCTTGGGCAGCGCGATGACCGGGGCGATCTTGCTGAGCTGGTCGTAGCTCGCCTGGTCCATCTCGACGAAGGTGCCGACGATGAGGTCGGGGTTTTGCGCCAGCACCCATTCGTAGCTGATGGTGTCGCCCTGGAAGACGGCGGGCTTGGCATCGACGGCGGCGCGGGCTGGTTCGGCCCAGTCCCACGTTGCGTAAGGTTTGCCGCCGAACCATTCGCGCACGCCGACGGGCGCAACGCCGAGCGCATAGAGGAAATCCTGCTCGACATAGCCGACGCTTACCACGCGCAGCGGCTTGGCCGGGACGGTGGTGGTGCCGAAGGCGTTCTCGATGGTCACCGGATAGCCGGCGGCCCAGACGGGAACGGTGGTGAGGAGGGCCACGGCGAGGGCGGCGAGCGGCAGGCGGATGGGCAGCATGAGTTGAGGCTTTCGGCCGAATAGAGCTGGCCGCACATAGCCATCAAAACATGACTATTTCAATCATGCTTTTATGTCAGAGACCCGCACCTGCCCTGCCGGATCGGCGGGGAAATAGAGGTTGCTGACCCAGTGGAAGCCGTCGGCAAAGCCGATTTCGACGAGGCCGTGATCGACGAAAACCTCGATGAACGGCAGCTCTGTCACCGCCTCGAAGTTGAAATGCGTCTCGTAGTTGCGTTCGGGCTCGATGGACGGGTGCCGCTTCCGATGGAAGGTGACGCGGTAGCGGCTGCTGGCGACGCGCTCGACGACGAGGACGGGGTCGGGTTCGCCGAAGAGGCAGAGCGAGAAGTGCCTTCCCTCCACATACTCGCGCAGGCGGTAGACCGGCGAGGCCGGGACGGCCGAGCCGCTGGACAGCGTGAGCTCGGGGAAATGGGCAGCCGCGCTCTCATCGACGCGCTGCACCAGCCGCAGGCCCTCGGGGCCATTGGCGAGGCGGAGGCGGCGCGGCAGGTTCATGCTGCCGCGGAATTCGGTCTGGGGCGTGTGGTTGGCGTATTGCCAGTTGCTCATCCAGGCGATGGCGAGCGGGTCTTCGCCGGTCATCCCGGAGAAGGTCTGGGCGGCGTAGTAGTCGCGGCCCCAGTCCATGAAGAGTTCGGTAGCCGTGCGGTTACGGTTTCGGAAGGTGTGGCCGTCGAAATCGCCGACGAAATACTGCGTGCCCGAGCCGCCGGAGATGTGGCCGCGACCGAGCCCGACGACGAGGATCCAGGCGGTTTCGCCCGTGTCCTGCACGGTCATCGGGAAGAGATCGGGGCATTCCCATGGGCCGGGATTTTCGGGCGCCGGGTCGTGGCGGCCTTCGGCGAACTCGCTCTCGAAGCTCCAGTTGAGCGCATCGGGCGAGGAGTAGAAGCCGATGGATTGGCCGTGAGTGACGACCATGATCCAGCGGCTGGTCGGGGCGTGCCACATCACCTTGGGATCGCGGAAATCGCGCGGGCCCGGCGTGGGCAGCACCGGGTTGCCGGCGAATTTCTGGAACGTCGTCATGGCACGGTTGGCGACGGCGACGGACTGGTCTTCGATCGATGGCGGGCCGTCGCGATGGGCGCTGTAGAAGAGCAGCACGCCGTCCCCTGCCCCGAACTCAGGCGCTACGTTCCCGTCGCTCGCGCGCACCGCGCTGCCCGAAAAGCACTGGCCATCCACGTCGGGATGAAGCGCGATCGGCTGCTCCGTCCACGTCGCGAGGTCGGTGCTGGTGGCGTGGCCCCAGTGCATGGGGCCGTGAACGAGGCCGTTGGGGTTGGCCTGGAAGAACAGGTGGTAGACCCCATCGACGCGGATGGCGCCGTTGGGGTCGTTGATCCAGCCGGATTTCGGGGAGAAGTGGAAGCTCGGGCGCATTGGTGCCTCGTTGGTTATTGCCCCAAGTCTAGCCGAACCTCGGGCAATCCGGGAGCCGTCAGGCGCAGGGTTGCGGGACCATTTGCACGCACGAAGACGATGAGCCGGCCGCCGAAGGTGCCGCGATGCGGCTCGGTGTAGGGCGTGTTGTCGCCGAGGTCGCCGCTTTCGAGGCCGAGCAGGTCGCCGCCCTCCACGGCGGCGGTCACCACCAACTCATTGTCGGCGCGTTCCCCGTTGCCATCGCGGAGGGTGCATTCGACCTGCACGACGCCCTCGTCGGCGAGGCCGGCGTCGGCGAGACGGGAGCGCAGGTCGGCCGGTGCCTGCCAAATGGTGGCGTCGAGGCGGACGGCGTCGGTGCTCGGGCCGAATGTGTCGCTGGCAACGACCTGGCCATCGCGGAGGGTTTCGAGCAGCACGCGGGCGCTGGGTGGAGCCGTGGCGACCCAGTAGCCGCCTTCGTCGTCGCGGGTGAGCGCGATTTCGGCGCCGTTGGCGGTGAGGCGCGGCACGTCGTTGCTAAAGCAGAGCACGTCGGCGGTGCCGGCGGCGACGCCATCCCAGTCGCGGCCGGCGGCGTGGGCCCAGAGGTGCTTCTCCTCGCCCTGCTTCGGCCGCGTCGCGAGGTAGGCGACCGGTTCGTCGGCCCACCAGCTGCGGCGGAGGTGGAAGGAGTGCTTGTCGAAGCCGGCGAGGGTCAGGAGGCCGGCGCGCGAGCCGTGCTGCGGCCAGCCATGGGTTTCGCCGAGATAGTCGATGCCGGTCCACAGATACTGGCCGGAAATGTAGGCGTTGTCGGTCACCGCGCGCCAGTTGCCGTAGCTGTGGCCGTTCTCGCTGCCGACGATGGGCTGGGCCGGGAATTTCTCGTGGTCGGCCGGATAGAGGTGTTCCTTGTAGTTGTAGCCGACGAGGTCGAGCGGCTCGAGGAAGCCGGTGTGGCGCGACAGCTCGGGGAACGCGGCCCCTACCGTCACCGGGCGCGAAGAATCCTTGGCGCGGACGATGGCGGCCAGCTTACGCGAGATGGTGGCGAGGCGGCGGGCATCGGGGCGGTTGGGGTCGTAGGCGCGCTGGCGGGCCGATTTGTTGGCGTCGTTATTGCCAGTCATGGCCTCGAACATGGCCGAGGCGTAGGGGTCGTTGGGGTAGTCGATCTCGTTGCCGATGCTCCAGGCGATGATCGAGGGATGGTTACGGTGCGCGTCGACCATGTTCTCGAGGTCGGCCCGGTGCCAGGCGTGGAAATCCTTCGCATAGCCCTGATGGCGCGGCGGATAGACATTGTGGCCCTGCCACCACTTGTTCTTGGGGTTCTCCCACTCATCGAAGGCTTCGTCGATGACGTAGAAGCCGAGCGCGTCGCAGAGCCGGTAGAGCTCGGGCGAATGCGGATTGTGGGCCATGCGGATGCCGTTGCAGCCCATGTGCTTGAGGCTGAGCAGCCGGCGCAGCCACACCGCGGCGGGCACGGCGGTGCCGAACGGGCCGGCATCTTCATGGAGGCAGACGCCCTTCAGCTTCCGCGCCTCGCCGTTGATGAAGAAGCCTTGGTCGGGGTCGAAGCGGAAGGTGCGGATGCCGACGACCTGCTCGTAGATGGCGCGGCGCGCTTCGCCATGCTCCACCCAGGTGAGCGTCGTCACGAGGCGATAGAGGTTGGGCTTCGTGTCCGACCAGAGGTCGGGGGTCGGCACCTTGCCGGTCACCTCCGCCACGCCCGTATAACCCGGCGCGATCTCGGCCTTCGAGGCGAATGTGTGGACGCTGCCGCCCGATAGCGAACGAAGTTCATTCTGTGCATGAACGGTTACGGGTTCGGCCGTGTCGTTGGCGATCGTCTGGGCGATACGGACGGTGGCTTCGCCGGCGTCGGCGCTGACCGTTTCGAACGCCGTGCCGTATTCGGCGACGCGCACCGGCTCATGCACTTCGAGCTCGACGCGGCGGTTGATGCCGGTGCCGTTGTACCAGCGGCTGTCGGAGATGTCGGTGTGCTCGACGCGCACTGACACCACGAGATCGTCACCGGTGGCGTAGGACAGGATTTCGGTGAGGTCGAAGGCGAACTCGACCCATCCGTTCGGCCGGCTGCCGACATGGTAGCCGTTCACCCAGACCTGGGCGTTCTTGTAGACGCCGCCGAACTTGAGCCGCACGTGCTTGCCGGCGAGGTCGCCGAGCTCGGCCAGTGAGACGTGCGCGCGGTACCAGCCGATGCCGCCTGGGAGATAGCCGGTGCCGCTCGAGTGGTGTTCGGCGAAGGGCTGCTCGACGCTCCAGTCGTGCGGCACGGTGAGCTGGCGCCAGGCTGAATCGTCAAAGCCCTTCGCCCAAGCCTCCGGCGTGTCGCCGAGGTCGAAGGCCCACCGGCGGATTTCATGAGCATGCATGGGCTGAGGCCTCTAGGTCTGGGGCGCCGACGCGGCGGCGATGTATTTGTCGAAGATGCGGGCGAAGAGGAAACCGTTGGCGACGGCGATGCCGGCAAAGCCTATCAGCAGCCAGCCAAGGCCGAAGCCGGTGAATTCGGGCACGAAGACGGTGACCGCTACGGCGAGCGCCATCAGGGCCAGCACGGCAAGCGTGGTCAGGAGGTGTCGCCAGCTCATCAGCCGGGCGTTGCGCAGCACCTGCCGGGTCGTGCCCTCGAAACTGGCGAGATAGGGGAAGACGAAGACCGTCATCATGGCGAAGGTGAGCGCGAGGCCATACCAGACGGCGAGCAGCACCAGCTCGACCAGCGGCTCGATATTGAGGTTGGTGACGACGACGTACCAGGCGGCGAGCACCGCGCCCAGGGCCAGCAGGATCAGGCCGATCACGGTCGCCTGCCGGAAATTGCTGCGGAACGAGCGGAAATAGTCGCCCGAGACCGAGTTGCACTTGCCCGTCGCGATCCGCATGGCGGTGAAATTGAGCGCGGTCAGCGACGCGCCGAGCGTCACCACCGGCAGCGAGGTGACGATGAAAAGGAAGTTGAGGATCATCGTGTCGGCGATGCGCGTCAGGGCGCGCATCAGCGTCGAGTCAGGCGAAAACAGCGTCTCCACGCGGTCCTCCTCCGAGGAGACGGGGCGAGCCCGAAGGCCCGCCCCGCTCGGATTAAGTTAGAGACCGCGCGCGGTCTTCCAGGCGTCCATGTCGGCCTGGATCGAGGCGCGAGCGTCGTCGTAGCCGGCGTCCTTCAGCTTCTGGCGCATTTCGGCGACAGCGGCGGCCGGGTCGGCGAACTTGCCGTAGGCGAGCTGCGGGATGTACTCGGACAGCACGGCACCCATCGCGGCGAGCGTGGGGTCGATGTTCTGCTTGTTCACGATCATCGTGGAGTACGGGTAGTCCTTCGCCGTCTTGTTCAGCTCGGCGATGATCGCGTCCTTGTTCGGCGCCTGAGTGGTGCGCGGCAGTTCGAAAGCGTCGTTACGGCCCCACCAGTAGTCGGTGCCGAGCGACATCGTCGAGCTGTCGTAGCCCTCCGGGTAGCCCATCTTGCCATCGGCAGTGATGACGTAGTCCACGTCCTTGATGCCGAAGTTGAAGAGATCATAGATCTCCTTGTCGTTGCGGATCAGGTCGTAGACCTGCAGCGCCTTCTCGGGATTCTTCGACTTGGCGTTCACGGCCATGGCGCCGTGGGTAAAGATGTCCTTGAAGAAATTGCCGTTTTCCTTGCCCCAGTAGAAGAACTTGGGGTCGGAGCCGGGCTGCTTCTCGTTCATGTTGTGAACGATGTCGTTGACGAAGGTCTGCGTGTGGTGCTGGTCCGCGCCAGACAGGCCGGCATAGAGCTCCTCACGGGTGTCGCCGTCGTAGTTGACCGCGTCCTCGCGCCAGACGCCGATGTCGTTCCACTTCTTGGCGAGTTCCGCCGCCTGCACCAGCGCATCGCCTTCCATGTAGCGGGAAGTGACGGTGTAGGGGTCGGACGCCTTGGTGTCGAACGGGGCGAAATTGCCCGAGCTGATGCCCTGGAGCGTCTGGAAGTCGGTGTGGCCCTGGATGTAGCCGGTCAGCGGTGCTTCGCTGACGCCGGCGGCATCCCACGGATAGGCCTCGGGCTTGTTCTTCTTCACCCAGTCGAAATACTGCGTGAAATCCTCGAACTTGGTGATCTCGCCGTTGGCGAAGCCGGCTTCCTTGGCCCAGTCGCCACGGTAGAAGAAGCCGTGGTTGGTGTACTGGGTGTAGTTGTCCTCGGGCATGAAGTAGATCTTGCCGTCGGCGAGCTTGGTCAGGTCCCAGTGGCCGGCCTTGTCGACCTGCGCCCAGGTGAGCGGGGCGTTGGCCTTCAGCATGTCTTCGGAAAGCGGCAGGAAGGCGCCCTTTTCGGCGTTTTCCCAGGCGTAGAGCCAGTCGGTGGCGGTGCCGATCAGGTCGACATTGTCGTCGCCCGAGAGCAGTTGCACGTTGTACTGGGTCTGCCAGTCGGCCCACTCGACGAAGAACATCTCGAGCTTGGCGTTGGCCTTCTTGACCAGGATCTCGTTGAGTTTTTCGAGCATCGCCTCCATGCGGCCATTGGTGGGCTTGTTGCCCATGGTCAGCATGGTGATGGTCACCGGATCCTCGGCGAAGGCGGCACTGGTCAGGGCCGGGGCGCTGAGGCCCAGGGCCAGCAGGGCGGCCGAGAGTTTGACGATATTCCTTCTGTGCATTTCAGACTCCTCCTCTGAATTGGTCTTCTCTGGTTACGCGCGGCCAAATCCCCTACCGGCCGCGTTCACTTGGTCAGGCGGTCATCCTTTCACAGCACCGATGGTGATGCCGCTGACGAAGTATTTCTGGATGAAGGGGTAGAGCAGCAGGATCGGGCCGATGGCCACGATGGCGCTCGCCATCTTCAATGTATTGCTCGGCAAATTGGTGACGCTGACATTCGATCCGGCGACCGAATTGCGGAGCGCGTTGGCGGTGTTGATGACGTTGTAGAGGTGGTACTGCAGCGGTTTGAACTCGACCGTCGAGCCCAGATAGAGCGAGCTCAGGTACCACTCGTTCCAGTACGCGAGCGCGAGGAACAGGCCGATGGTCGCGAGCGCCGGCTTCATCATGGGCAGGCAGAGCTCGGCGAAGATGCGGAAATCCCCTGCCCCGTCGATTTTGCCGCTTTCGATGATCTCGTAGGGCACCGTCCGCATGAAATTCTTCATGAGGATGATGAGCCATGGCGTCATCAAGAGCTGCAGGAACACCGCGAGATAGTTGCCGCGCAGCCCCAGGTCGCGGGCGATCCACAGGAAGGTGGGCGCGAGGCCGGCCGAAAACAGTGTGGTGAAGTAGATGAAGAACGAGATGTGGTTGCGGAAGGGGAAGTCCTTCCGGTTCAGCGCGTAGCCCGTCATCGAGATGACGAAGAGGCCGATCGCCGTGCCGAACACCGTCATCACGATGGTGACGATGTAGGAGCCGATAATCTGGCGCGGGGCGCGGAAGATCCACTCATACGCGGTAGTCGAGAAATCCTTCGGCAACAGCCCGAAGCCGGTCTTCATGATCGCAGATTCGCTCGAGAACGAAGCCGAGAGGATCAGGATGAACGGAATGATGCAGAAGAGCGCGAAGATGGAAATGAGGACATAGGAGATCGACTGCAGCACGATGTCGCTGCGATCGAGCGGCACGGCGCGCGGCTTGGCCGGCCCGAGGCCGACACCGCCTTCACCGATGATGTTGCTGGTGGTGTCGGTCATCAGAACAGCGCGTAGTCCTTGTTGATCCGGCGCACGACCCAGTTCGCGGTCATCACCAGCGCGAAGCCGAACAGCGACTGGTAGAGGCCCACGGCCGTCGACGTGGTGAAATTGTTCTGGCTCAGCACCATGCGGTAGACCGAGGTCTCGATGATGTCGGTGGTCTGGAACAGGGAGGCATTGTTGCCGATGAGGTTCCAGAACAGGCCGAAATTGCCGTGCATGATGCCGCCCAGCGAGAACAGCACCAAGATGATGAAGGTGGGCTTGAGGCTCGGCAGCGTCACGTAGCGGATGCGCTGCCAGGCCGAGGCGCCATCGACGGTAGCCGCCTCATAGAGCGAGCGGTCGATGCCCATGATGGCAGCGAAGTAGACGATCGAGCCGTAGCCGGTCGATTGCCAGAGGTGGACGAGGATGATGATCAGCGGCCAGGCGCCGGCGGTCGAGTAAATTTTTATCGGGTCGCCGCCTGTCGACTTGATCAGCGCGTTCAGCGCGCCGGTATCGTAGTTGAGCAGGTTGAAGGCGATGACGCCGACCAGCACCGCCGAGATGAAGAAGGGCAGGAACATCGCCGCCTGGCTGATCTTCTTGAAGAAGGTCGAGCGGATCTCGTTCAGCATCACCGCGATGGCGATCTGCAGGATGTTGCCGAAGATGATGAAAGCGAGGTTGTAGAGGATGGTGTTGCGGGTCAGCATCCAGAGCTGCCCGGATTTCAGCAGGAATTCGAAGTTTTTGAAGCCGACGAACGGGCTGCCGAAAATGCCGTCGCGGTAGTTGAAATTGGTGAAGGCGATCCACGCGCCGGGCAGCGGCATGTAGTTGAAGACGACGAAGAACACCACCGCCGGCACGCACATCAGCAACAGCACCTTGCTGTCCGCAAGCTGCCGCCACAGGGATTTCTGCCGCGTGGGCGTACCCTCTACTGCCATCCTCCCCCTGCCCCTCCGCAAGTGGTACCGACACCGTTGACCGGCGTTTTCGAGGGGTAGGCTAACCCCCCAGTAAAAATTTACTACCCGAGAATACATGGAGAAGGGACCGACGCAAGGCCTTGACCTTGCTTCCGCTTTCTGCGGTGCTCGGACCCCGGGGGACCACGCACGTCATGACAGCATCCGAACCGCAGCTGCCGGCCACGGCCGGAGCCCTCACCCGTATCGACGATCGGCGCTGGACCGCGACGGCGCCCGCAGGGGCCCGGACGGTGGAGCTTCAGCTGCCGCCGGGGCCGCTCTTCGCGCTCGAGGGGACCGATGAGCTGTTCGTGCTGCCCGCCGATGCGGCGCATCGTTCGCTCAAGGGCCGCGGCCGCTGCTGGGCCCTGCCGGAATCGCCGCGCGATGGTCACGCATGGTTGATCGAGGCGGATGCGGGGATCACCGCCGAGGCGGATGAGGCCGGGTGGCGGGTGACGGTCGAGGCGGCGTCGGCGGTGGTCACAGCGCACCGGGCGCGGCCACACGCCGATATCAACGGCGACGGGTTTGCGCTCGACCTGCCCGGTGCCGCGCCGCTCGGCGATGCGCTCGCCGGCTTTTACTGGGGCACGATGCTGCCTTCGGTGATCGAGCGCACCAAGGCGAAGGATTACGCCGATGCCGACGGCTTCGTCGTCTCGACGCTGGCCGCCAAGTACCAGGGCACCTATCCCGACGTCGACCACGAGTTCCAGATCAAGGGCCGGCTGAGCTGGGGCGGCGCGCTCGATCGCGACGTGGTGCGGCGGATGATCGAATTGCAGCTGCGGATGATGCGCGAGGACCCCACCGGGCTCTGGCGCAACCCCTGCGCCGTGCAGCCGAGCGGCAACCGCGAATACCACGTGCGTCGCAACTCGATGGACCGGCGCGAGAACGCTGAAATGTTCCTCGTCACCGGCAATATCGAGGTGCTCGAAGAGATCTGGATGTATGTGGCGCGCACCAAGGACCTCGACTGGCTGCGGGCCCACATCGCCGACATCGAAGGCGCCGCCTCGGGCATCGAACTCTATATCGACCCGCATGGCCGGCTGTGGGGCGACGTCTATTACGAGGACCAGGTGATCAAGGACGGCCGCGAGACGATGGCGCAGGCCCTCGCGATCCGCTCGTTCGAACTGCTCGCCCAGCTCGAGGAGCTGCTGGGCCGCAGCCAGCCGGCGCGGCATTATCGCGGGCTGTCGCAGCGCATGTCGGCATCGCTCTGCCAGCCGCTGCCGACCGGATGGTGGGACCCGACGGAGAAGCGGTTCATCGATTGGGTCGATCGCTCCGGCATCGCGCACGACCACATCCATCTCCTCGCCAACATCCTGCCGGTGCTGGTGGGGGCGACGACGCAGGACCAGGAAGCGGCGGTACTGGCGCTGGTCGAGCGTGAGCTGCCTGAGTTCCAGCGTTTTCCGACCTTTCTCTCCTCGCGCATCGCCGACTACACCCAGTCCGAGATCGGCGATGGCGGGCCCTACGACCTCTGCGCCGCGGGCCGCTACTGGTGCTGGGACGCCGCCTTCTGGTCGTGGCGCGGCGATGGCGGCATGCTACGCCAGCAGCTCGACCGCGTCGCCGAACAGGGCGCGACCGAAGACTGGATCATGGGCGAGCGCTACGACATGGACCACGTGTTCTATGTCGACGGGTCGCCCTGGCACGGCGCGGCGCACTACTACGAGTATCCGTGCGTGTTCTCGTGGGTGCTGTTCACCGAGTATCTCGGGCTCCGCCCTGCCCTCGATGCCGACCTCACGATCTCGCCGCGGCTCGAAACCTTCGGCGAGGTGACGTTGCGGCAGTCGGCCTATCAGCTGCGCTATCGGTTCGCGGCGGAGGGCTTCACGATCGAGAACCTCGCCGACGAGCCCCGGAGCTTCCGGCTGGAGCTCGCGGCGCTCTACCCCACCGCCCGCTCATTCCGCACCGCATCGGGGCGTGTCGCGGATGGTGCCCTCGTGACGCTCGAGCTGGGAAGCTCGATCACCGTCACGCCAAACGATTGAGGCGGCCCCGCGGAGCCGCCTCCTGAAGGCTGGTTCCGGCCCGTCAGAGGTCCAGGCCGAGACCACCCTCCAGATCCAGGTCGAGGTCATCGATCAGGTCGTTGTCGAGCAGGCCGCCACCCAGGCCACCATCGCCGAGCCCGCCGATATTGACGTCGCCGGTATTGATGTCACCGAGGTTGAGATCACCGAGGTTCACATCACCGACATTCACCGTCAGGTCGCCAAGGTTCAGGTCACCCAGATCGCCGACACTGCCGACGTCTCCGATATCGCCGAGGTCACCGAGATCGACGCCGCCGAGGTTGCCGACATCGCCAACCCCGAGATCGCCAAGATCAATCCCACCCAGGTCACCGCCGCCGATATTCCCCAGGTCGATGCCACCAACGTCGCCGACGCCGATGTCGCCGAGATCGCCGACACCGATGCCACCGAGGTCGATGCCACCGAGATCGCCGACATTGCCAAGGTCGGCCACATCACCGAGATCGACGCCGCTCAGCACACCGTCGCCGTTGCCGAGGCTGATGCCGCCAAGGAGGCCGTCGCCACCGCCGACACCGATGTCGCCGAGGTCGATGCCGCCGAGATCGCCGACATTGCCGAGGTCGACGCCACTCAGCACGCCGTCACCATTGCCGAGGCTGATCCCGCCCAGCAGGCCGTCGCCGGTACCGCCCAGCAATCCGCCTCCGTTACCGAGGCCGAGCAGCCCGCCGCCACCGCTGCCGCCATGGCCATCGCCGAGCGTCACGTCCACGCCCTCGCCACCGCCGACGCTGGCGTCCGCGACCTGGTGATTGCCGGCATCTACCGTGGCGTCGATGCCATCGCGGAAACCGGTATCGACGCTGATATCGCCGACCGTCGAAATATTATGGCCCACATCCACGCTGGCGTCGGCGCCATGCCCGCCGCCGAGCACGCCGGTCGCGTCGACGACGTTGCTGACCGTGGCGCCTAGCGAAACGCCGTCACCGCCGCCCGACAGCACGTGGCCCAGCAGCCCGCCGGCCGAAGCCGGTACGATGGAAGCCGCAAGGCAGGCGACCGCCAGGTTCGCGAGGGTCTTTTTTGGCATTTATGTCCTCCGTAGCCCGTCATGGGCACGGCAAGACAAGGCGCAACCGCCACGGCAGGATGCATCGGAACGCCCGGCTTCTGCCCGCGTAGCTAAGCCCGAGTGGAGCCCGACACGCCGATTTGGCATGTCTCTTTCCCGAACATAAGTGCTCGCCGCGACCGCCCTGCGCAGCGGCGCGGAGGCACCTTAGCCCTTGGGCAGAGGCAGGTCAGCAACCTCCCGCTGCCGCCGTTCGAGCCAGCGGCGGAAGGCGCCGAGATACAGGCGTTTCGGCCAGGGTTGTGGGGTCGAAAGGGCCCAGCTCAGCGGCAGCGTTTCGATCCAGCGGCGATACATCAGCTGCATGTACCACTCGTCCGGACCGAAGCCGGAAGCGGGGTAGACGGTGATCTCGCCGGCATGGAGCTTGTCGCCGACGGCGAGGAAATCGATCCGCAGGTAATCGGCGCCCTGCCCCAGTTGCACCGCCAGTTGCATGGCCTCGGCAAAGCGCGGTGGCGCCGCGAAGCCCGCGGGCAACGTGCTGACGTTCGGCCCTTCGAGCGGCGTGCCGTCGGGCCAGAAATAGCCGAGCGTGCCGGCCTCGGTCTTGAACTCGAGGGCGCAGCTGGCAAGGAGCGGCACGCCGCCCATCACCCGCACCGTGATATCGACCACGGGCGCGCTGATCCCGAGCTGCCGCTCGACGAAAACCCGCGGCGGCACATGGTGATAGGCCCATTCCTGCGCACTATCGAGCCAGCCGAGCGCCCGCCGCATCGCCGTGGCGTGCAGCCAGCGTCGGAACAGCCGGTTCACCTCCTCGCGCGGCAGTGCCTTGCGATGCGGGAAATAGTTTTGCCCCGAGCCGTTGCTGGTCTTCACGACATGGCCCGGCGTCAGCAGTGCGTCGGGAATGTCCTCCGGCCGCTCGCCCACCCACAGGATTTCGGCGTCCGGCAGGGCGGGCAAGCGGGCGGCGACCCATTTCCGCGTCGCGAGCTTGTCGGAGAAGGTAACGAATTGCGGGTTCTTGTCGAACAGCTTCCGCCATTGCATCAGCTCGGCAAACCGGTGCGGCGTGGCGAAGCTGGGCCAATAGCCGAGGTGGCGCCGACAGCGCACCACGAAGAGCGGGCGCGTGAGGTAGAACCAGAAATTGGTGACAGAGAAGACCAGCCGGTCCGATAATCGCATCAGTCCGGCACGCCGTCGGGCCAGAGGGCGCCCACCGCCAGGTCGTATTCGAGCGGCATGCGGAACAGCCCCGACTGGGGATAGAAAGTAACCTCCCCGAAGCGCGGGCGGCCGTCGATATCGTAGAGGTCGATGCGGGCGAACGGAAAGCCGCGTGCCAACACCTCGGCGCCCGCGATCATTTCGTCGTAGCAGGCCGGACGCTTCGGCACATCGTCGCCCTCGTAATCGCCATATGCATTCATGACGAAAGGCAGGCGGTTCCAGTCGCGATCGAAGGTCGCCCGCATCAGCCCCTCGGCTTCGAAGCGGTTCCAGTTGATGGAGGTGAAGGCGACCTTACCGCCGAAGGTGTAGAGCTTGTAGTCTGTCGGCACCGCACCGCGGCCTATGAACGGCTCGACGAGTACCTTTGGCCTGATCCGGCTATAAACCCACTCGCCCAACCTGACGCCATAGTTGCGCCCCATCGCATCGGCAACGAACTTGTCGACCGTCGGCCAGTCCGGCGGCGGATCGCCCTCGCGGACAAAGTGGTGCCCGCCGCTTCGGTTGTTGCACTTGATGACGTAAGGAGCGGGCCAGTTGCGCTCGGAGACTGCAGGCAGGGTCGCGCCGACATAGAGGTTCGGGGTGACCCATTCGGGCCCGAGCAGCGATTCCACGACCGTCTTGGCTTCCACCTTGTCGGCCAGCGCCACCATGCGCGGCGAGCGCCAGGTGAGCTTGGCCAACTGCACCTTCTCGGTGAAGGATTTGGGGTTCCTGAGGTCAAGCACGCGACCTGTCGCGCGCAGATATTTTTCGCCGAGCTGCACGCCGCTGGGGAAAGTGAGGGTCATCGCGGCTCCGGACGCAGGGGTTCTGGCGCCCGAGGCTGTGCCTCGACGATAGATGCTCGCCGCGCGGCCTGCGGAAACCGCAGCCGGTCGGAATAACAGTCCATAGTGCTCTGCCCGCGCCTTGGCCGAGTTGGAATAGGCTTTTGAGATACAGCAGTTTGCCCCGGGGTCAAGCGCGGGGCGCGGTGCTCACGCCGGTTGCGACTTCTTCCAGCGCTTGATGGCCATGTCGCGCTTGAGGCGCGAAATGTGCTCTAGGAAGAAGATGCCGTTCACCTGGTCGATCTCGTGCTGGGCGATGCGGGCGGGAAGGCCGCTCAAGTCGAGCTCGTGACGGGTACCGGTTTCGTCGTCGTAGGCGATGCGAGCCTTGGGCGGACGCGCGACCGGGACCTGCATGCCGGTCATCGACACCGAGCCTTCGCGGCCCTCGACCGGTTCGCCCGAGAGCGACAGGACTTCCGGGTTGTAGATCACGAGGTAGTCGCGCTTCGCCTCGTCATCCTCGAGGCTGATCACCGCCACCGGGGCCACTGCGCCGATATGGACGCCGGCGAGCCCGTAGGCCAGCGAGGCCTGCGCCGCGGCGAGCAGGCGCGCTCCGATGGCGCGGAGGCCCTCATCGACCTCGCGCGGTTCGGCCTTGCGGGAGAGCCGCGGGTCGGGCCAGACGACGATCCCGGTCAGAACAGGCCACCGCGGCCGACCGAGAAGTCGGTGTTCTGGTCGGTGGTGCCGTCCGGATTGGTGTTCTGGTTCTCGATATTGGTGAAGGCGTTGCTGTCGACGCCGATCACCGAGGTCACGAGGTTGGGGCCGGTGCCGGGCTTGAAGGCCTCGGCGATGGCGTTATCGCCGGCATTGGCCTTCACGCCCGTGGCGGGGTCGATCCACACCTGCGTCATGCCGGACGGCATATTGAACGGCGTTGGCGGCTTGCCCTTGAGGGCGTCGGCCATGAACTCGGTGAAAATCGGCACCGCCATTTCGCCGCCGGTCGCCGCCTTGCCCATGTTGTGCGGGGTGTCGAAGCCGACATATATGCCGGCCGCGAGTTCCGGCGTGAAGCCGATGAACCAGGCGTCCTTGTAGTCGTTCGAGGTGCCGGTCTTGCCGGCCACCGGGCGGTTGAGCGAGCGGGCGAATGTGCCCGTGCCGCGCTGGACCACGCCTTCCATCATCGAGGTGATCTGGTAGGCGGTCATCGGGTCGAGCACCTGCTCGCGATTGTCGATGATCAGCGGCTCGCCCTGGTTGTGCCAGCCATCGGCCGAGCAGCCGTCGCAGAGCCGCTCGTCGTGGCGGTATATGGTCTTGCCGTAGCGGTCCTGGATACGGTCGATCAGCGTCGGCACGATCTTGCGGCCGCCATTGGCGATCGTGGCATAAGCCGCGGTCATGCGCATGTCGGTGGTTTCGCCGGCGCCGAGCGCCATGGCGAGCACCGGGTTCAGGTCGTCGTAGATGCCGAACATCTTGGCGTAGTCGGAGATGAGCGGCATGCCGAGATCCTTGGCGAGCCGCACGGTCATCACGTTACGAGACTTCTCGATGCCGACGCGCAGGGTCTGCGGGCCGTAGAAGCTCTGGGCGTAGTTTTCCGGCCGCCACACCGAGCCGTCGGCGTTGACGATCTCGATGGGCGCATCGAGCACCACGGAGGCCGGGGTGTAGCCGTTGTCGAGCGCGGCCGAATAGACGATCGGCTTGAACGACGAGCCGGGCTGGCGCAGCGCCTGGGTGGCGCGGTTGAACTCGGACTCGGCAAACGAGAAGCCGCCGACCATGGCCAGCACGCGGCCGGTGCGCGGGTCCATGGCGACGAGCGCGCCTTCGAGCTCGGGCACCTGCTGCAGCGTGTAGAAGTCGGGCTTGTCCTTCAGCGCCGAGACGTAGATCACGTCGCCGGGCTTGAGGATGCTGCCGAGCTTCTTGCTGACCCATTTGATGTCGGGACCGCTGAGCGTGCCCGTAGTGCGGTCGGGCAGGATCTTCCCGTCGACATCATTGCCGGGGCGGAGCCCGATCCGCGCTTCGTTGGCCCCCATTTCGAGAACGACCGCCAGCTGCCACTCGGGCACGTCGGAGAGCGGCTTCACCTCATTGACCGCCTCGCCCCACTCCTTGCCTTCGATGTCGACCGAGGCGACGGGCCCGCGGAAGCCGGTATTGTGGTCGTAGTTGATCAGCCCATCCATCAGGGCCTTGCGGGCATATTCCTGCATCTTGGGGTCGAGCGTGGTGCGCACGCTGAGGCCACCGCCATAGAGCTCGCTTTCGCCGTAGAGCTTGCCGAGCTGGCGGCGCACTTCCTCGGTGAAATACTCGGCCGAGAAGACCTGGCTGCCCGAGGAACGCGGCTTGACGTTCAGCCCCTCTTCCTTCGACTTCGCGGCGACCGCGGCATCGAGATAGCCGTTTTCGACCATGCGATCGAGCACCCAGTTGCGGCGCTCGATGGCCTGCTTGGTGCGGCGGAAGGGGTGGTAATTGTTCGGGCCCTTGGGCAGCGCCGCCAGATAGGCGGCTTCGGCCGGGGTCAGCTCGTAGAGCGCCTTGTCGAAATAGTTGAGCGCCGCCGCGGCCACGCCGTACGAGTTCAGGCCGAGGAAGATTTCGTTGAGGTAGAGCTCGAGGATCTTGTCCTTCGAGAACGTCTCCTCGATGCGGATGGCGAGGATGGCTTCCTGGATCTTGCGGTCCCAGGTCTGCTCGGAGGTGAGCAGGAAGTTCTTCGCGACCTGCTGAGTGATGGTCGAACCGCCGCCCTGGATGGCGTCCGAGCCGTCCATCTTGGCCATGATGTTATCGCGGAGCGCACGGATGATGCCGTCGAGCGCGAGGCCGCCGTGGTGGTAGAAATCCTTGTCCTCGGCCGAGATGAAGGCGTTGATCACCAGCGGCGGGATGGTTTCGATCGGCTGGAACAGGCGGCGCTCGCGGGCATATTCGGCGAGCAGCGTGCCGTCGGCGGCATGAACGCGCGTCGTCACCGGCGGCTGGTAGTCCTTCAGCACGGTATAGTCCGGCAGCGTCGCCATCACCTGGTTCAGGTACACGGCCGCCACCGCACCGGCGCCGAGCAGGCAGAACACGCCGAAGCCGAACAGCCAGCCTAGAAGTCTGAGCATCGAAACCTGAACCTTGGAGAACGGAGCAACCGGCTACGATGCGCACATATGCCGGGAACTCGCTGAATCATAGCAGAGAGCGGCCAAAATGTGGACGAGTCCACGGATTCAAAGGGTTGTGACGGCTGGCGGGGGTGGGACGATGCAAATGTGTCACTTGCTTCCGTCCTTCACTGGCCGCGCGGCAGCGCCTCCTCCCCCTTGGCGGGGGAGGATAGTGAAGCTTGGCGGCTTGCCGCCTAGCAGAACTGAGGAGAGGGGGTAAGCCTCACCCACCTACCCCCTCTCCTCAGCTTTGCTACGGCGCTTTCGCGCCTAGCGCCGCTATCCTCCCCCGCCGAGGGGGAGGAGGCGCGGTGGCGAACTCACTGTATAAAAGCGTGCCCTACTGGGCCGCGGCCTGGCGGGTCTGGGTGAAGTATTCGGCGATGCCGCGGGCGAGCGCGTCCACCGTGCGGTCGCGCCAGTCGGATTTTTGCAGGTTGGCGATGTCGGCGGCGTTCGAGAGGAAGCCGAGTTCGACCAGCACCGAGGGCACATCCGGCGCCTGCAGCACGAAGAAATCGGCCTGGCGGACGGGGAATTTGCGCAGCGTCACGCTCGGCTCGAGCTGGTGGACGATGGCCTGGGCGGCGAGGAACGAACTCTTGCGCGTCTCGCGCCGCATCAGGTCGACGAGGATGTCCATCACCGCCGGGGTCGCCTGCGGCACGGCGAGGCCGGCGACGATGTCGTAGCGGTTCTCGCCATCGGCCAGCACCTTGTCGAGCACGTCGGTGGCGTTCTCGTCGCGGGTATAGATCGAGGCGCCGCGGATATCCGATTCCTGGAACGTGTCGGCGTGAAGCGAGATGAACAGGTCGGCCTTGTTCTGGCGGGCGAGGTCGACGCGCTGGTTGAGCGTCAAATAGGTGTCGTCCTCGCGGGTAAGCGCCACGTCGAAGCGGCCGGAATCGATCAGCACCTTCTGGAGCTGCAGCGCGAAGGCCAGCGTGATGTCCTTTTCGTGCACGCCATTGGGGGCGCTGGCACCATTGTCGACACCACCATGGCCGGGGTCGATGACGACAAGCGGCCGCGTCTCGGTCATCGGCACGTGGGTGCCGGGATCAGTCGAGACCGCGACCGGCACAGTGCCCTGATTGGCGATCGACATGGCGAGGTCGGAAGCGACCTTTTCGGCGAAATGCTGCGGGGTGTCGGGGATGAGATCGACGACGAGGCGGGCCGGCTGGTCGGCGACCTTTTCGAGGAAATAGGCCTGCTGCACCTGGGCCGGGGATTCGAGCTCGAGCGTGGTGCGCGCCCTGCCCTTTTCCGCCATCTCGACCTTGAAGCTCTTGATGAAGCCCTTCCCGGCCACGTCCGCCGGGGCGAGGATCTTGAGGTCGAAGGCCTTCACGTCCACCGCGATGCGGTTGGGATTGTCGAGCGAGACGATAGCGAACTGGGTCGGCCCGTCGAGGTCGATGATCAGCCGGGCCCGCTCGGGCGTGGTGGTGACGCGCGCGTCGACCACGTCGGGATAGTCCTCGACTGATTCGAGCGTCTGCGCGTGGGCGGGAATGCCGCCGAAAAGCATCAGCGCGACCAGTATCAGCATGGCCGCAAACCCAATCAATCCGCCGGTCTTGCCGTCGGAGCCGGCAGTTGAAGACAAGGCCGCGCCGCTCCCCAAATCACTATCACGATGACGCCTGAGCACTCGGGCAATTGTGCGGCGTTACGGGCGGAAGGCCAGTTGCGCAATCGTGTAACCCGCCGCAATCCGCAGGTTTTGAGTTTCCTGTTGCCAATTTGCGGCATCGGCCTTACAGCCATCTTGAGGCGGCCTGCTGCCGCCACCATATGCCGGAGCGGCGCCACCATGTGCCCCCGGCCGGACGGTCGGCAGCGGCGACCGGTTGCGCTTGTTCTGAGTGCGCCGGCCGAGATGCGGCACATTTGACGCCTCGAACAGTGAATCTCGGCCTTTCGGGGCCGAAGGGGCGGCGCTCTCCATAGCTCCGTCTCTCAAGGAAGAGGTCTGATGGCCATCGAGCGGACAAACAGTGACGCGATCCCGAATAGCGGTTGCCCGTTTGTCGTTACTCGCTCCGTAGCCTTCGCTCTCCATATCCATGGTGGCGTGCGCGCCACCACTCGTCCCGGCGCCTCGCGCGCCTTTTCCCTCGTCAAATTCGCCTCGCATGGCGCTACGCCAGGAGGACCGGCTCGCCGGTCGCCCGGTGTCGGCGCGCGACGGCGCGGAGTACCTTTGAATGGCTATCAAGAGAATGCTGGTGGATGGCATCCACCCGGAAGAAACACGGATCGTCGTCACTAACGGGAACAGACTCGAAGAGTTCGATTTCGAATCCCAGTCGCGCCGCCAGCTGCGCGGCAATATCTACCTCGCCAAGGTGACGCGTGTTGAGCCGTCGCTGCAGGCGGCGTTCGTGGAGTATGGCGGCAACCGCCACGGCTTCCTCGCTTTTTCCGAAATCCACCCCGACTATTACCAGATCCCAGTCGCCGACCGCGAAGCGCTGATCCGTGAGCAGGAAGCCGAGGAAGAGCACGACGACCACGAGCACGCTGCGCCGGCCGAAGCCGCGCCGGCCGAGGCTGTCGCTGCGAGCGATGAAGAGCACCACGATGAGGAAGGCGAGGAAGCCAGCCACATCGAGCAGGCGCCGACCAGCAACGAGCCCGTCGAAAGCGTCGGCGGCACCGATGCGCTCGAGGACGTGCAGGAACGCCGCCGTCCGTCGATCCGCCGCAACCAGTACAAGATCCAGGAAGTGATCAAGCGCCGGCAGGTGATGCTGGTCCAGGTCGTGAAGGAAGAGCGCGGCAACAAGGGCGCGGCTCTCACCACCTACCTGTCGCTCGCCGGCCGTTACTCGGTGCTGATGCCGAACACCGCCCGGGGCGGCGGCATTTCGCGCAAGATCACCAACGCGGCCGACCGCAAGCGCCTCAAGGACATCGTGGGCGACCTCGAGGTGCCGCAGGGCCAGGGCATTATCCTGCGCACCGCCGGCGCCACCCGCACCAAGGCGGAAGTGAAGCGCGACTTCGAGTACCTGCAGCGCCTGTGGGAAAACGTCCGCACGCTGACGCTGAAATCCACCGCGCCCTGCCTCGTCTACGAGGAAGGCAGCCTGGTGAAGCGCACCATCCGCGACCTCTACTCCAAGGAGATCGAGGAGCTGTGGGTGGCCGGCGACGAGGCCTACCGCGAAGCCAAAGACTTCATGCGCATGATCATGCCGAGCCACGCCAAGAACGTGCAGCTCTACAAGGATGATGCGCCGGTCTTCTCGAAGTTCGGCGTCGAAGGCCAGCTCGACCAGATGTTCTCGCCCACGGTGAACCTGCCCTCGGGCGGTTACCTCGTGATCAACCCGACCGAAGCGCTCGTTTCGATCGACGTGAACTCGGGCCGCGCCACCAAGGAACACAATATCGAGGACACGGCTCTCCAGACGAACCTCGAAGCCGCCGAGGAAGTCTCCCGCCAGCTCCGCCTGCGCGACCTCGCCGGCCTGATCGTCATCGACTTCATCGACATGATGGAGAACCGGTCGAACCGGGCCGTCGAGCGTAAGCTCAAGGAAGCGCTGAAGAACGACCGCGCCCGCATCCAGGTCGGCCGCATCTCGCACTTCGGCCTCCTCGAAATGAGCCGCCAGCGCATCCGCCAGGGTGTGGTGGAAAGCTCGACCCACAAGTGCCCGACCTGTAACGGCACCGGCCTCATCCGCTCCGTCGAGAGCCTCGCCTTGATGGTGATGCGCCAGGTCGAAGAGCACGTGATGAAGAAGCCGGGCCAGTCGATCAACCTCAAGGTTCCGACCGACGTCGCGCTCTACATCCTCAACACCAAGCGCGGCACGCTGGCGACCATCGAGGCCAAGTACGGCCTTTCCGTCACCATCGTGGCCGATGACCATGTCGGCCCCTCGCACTACGCCATCGAGCGCGGCGAGCCCCGCGTGCTCGAGCGTGGCGAACTGCCCGGCACGCATGTCCGCGTCGATACGACCACCATCGTCGAGACCGAGGAAGACGCCGCCGACGCCCTCATCGAGGACGATGAGGACGAGGAAGAAGTCGCAACGACCTCCTCGGGTGGCGGCGAACGCCAGGCCCGCGGCGATGGCGAAGGTGGCGATCGCAACCGCCGCCGCCGGCGCCGCCGTCGTGGCGGTGACCGCGAGGACCGTCCGCCCCAGCAGCAGAACCAGCAGCGCGCACCTGTCGCCGCCGAAGCCGCTCCTTCCGATGACGAGGAAGGCGACGAGGGCGAGGACGAGGCTTCGGCCAATGGCGTCGAGCGCGATGAGAACGGCGAGCCGCGTCGCCGCCGCCGTCGCGGCCGTCGCGGTGGCCGCCGCAACCGTCGTCCGGACGAAATGGGCGCCCCGGTTGATGGCGAGGTCGCAACCGTCGACGCTGCCGTCGCCGAAGCGGGCACCCCACTCTCGCCCGAGGCTGCCGATGTAGTTGCCGCTGCCGTCCTGACCCAGGATGCGATCGGCGCCGATGTGGGCGTCACGCCCGAAGTGAGCGCCGAGGCTCCGGCCGAAAAGCCGAAGGCCCGTGGCCGCCGCCGCAAGGCCGAGCCTGCGGCAGAAGTCGCTGCCGAGGCCGCTCCGGCTGAAGTGGTGGCCGAGGCCCCTGCTCCGGCTCCCGAAGCGGATGCCGAGCCGGCTGCCCGCCCGAAGAAGCCCCGCGCCTCGCGCAAGAAGGCCGCTCCGCCGGCCGAGGCCGATGTCGTGGCCGCTGCCGGCGAGATCGCCGCGGTGACCACTGCGCCGGTCGCCGAGACGGCCCCGGCCGAAGCTGCGGCTCCTGCGGCCGAGCCCGAGGCGAAGGCCCCGAGCCGTCGCAAGAAGAAGGAAATCCCGGAAGGCGAGATCGTGGCGAGCTCCAGCGCTCCCGCCCCGGTCGAGACGCCGGAGACCACGGCCGAAGAGGTCAAGCCGAAGAAAGTCGGCTGGTGGCAGCGCCGCCTCGGTCTCGGCTAGTCCCGGACCAGAATTGAATGAGGAAGGGCGGGAGTGATCCCGCCCTTTTCATTTGGCCAGTCGGGATAAGCCTCCGAACCTGCCCCTCCACTGCATGTCATCCCTGCGAAAGCAGGGACCCAACTGGAAGCCCGCGCTGGTGGAGAGGTGGGTCCCTGCTTTCGCAGGGATGACACCTGGTGGGGCGGAATGGGCGGCAGCTCGCTCACCCCTTCGTCCGCCACACCCACCAGCCGAGCAGTGGGAAGCCGAGCAGTTCGAGGGCCAGCGAAGGCAGCACATCCGACGGCAGCGCGCCACTGAGCCGGGTGAGGCCACCGACGAAGACCAGCGCGGCGATTACCACCAGCACCGGGCGCAGGCGCTCGAGCCAGATCGCGCCGGCAGCGAGCGTCAGCCCGATCGCGAGCCAGATGCCGCCGATGAAGCGGATGTGGCTGTCGCGGATGGCGAACAGGCCCGGGTCGGTGACGGTGAGGAACTCCACCGCCCCGCCCTGCCAGCCCAGCGTGCGGATGCCGCCGAGGCCGACATTCAGCCCCAGCACCACGACCACGGCCCCGATCAGCGCCAGCACGGCCCGCAGTATGAGGTGCCGCCGCATCACGCTGCCGCCTTGAAGTAGGTCGCGGCATCGGCGAGGCCGGCCTCGAACGGGGTCACGTCGGACCAGAAGCGGGCGCGGAACTTGTCGGCCTTCACCACATAGGGCCGGTCGAAGAGGAACTGCATCTCGACGCCCTCCTGCACGAAGGGGACGAAGGCGCCGATCACGGGAGCGAGCCAGCGCGGCAGCACGGTCAGCTTCAGCTTCACGCCCACCGCATCGGCAGCGATCTGCAGGTGCTGGCGCAGGGTGAGCGTCGGAGCGCACGGCACGTGCCAGGCCTGGCCGTAAGCGTCGTCATCGGCATCGCGCAGCGTGATGACGGCGCGGGCATAGTCGGTGACATGGGCCACATCGTGCGGCAGGTCGACATCGCCCAGCATCATGGCGCGCTTGCCCTTGGCGAGCGGCATCAGCGAGGCGCTACCGAGCGCGGACTGCTCGACGCCGGGGCCGTAGAAATCGGGCGAGCGGATCGCCGCCACCTTCACCCGGCCCGCCGCATGCGCCGCCTGCCACAGGCGGGTGACCTCGGCGCGGGCCTTCGGCTTCACGCCGTAATCGGCGGCCGGCAGGTCCTCTGTGATCGGCCCATTCGTCGGGCCGTAGAGATAGAGGTTGTCGGCGAAGGCGAGGCGGGCGCTATTGGCCTCGCAGGCATCGAGCAGGTTGCTCATCGCCAGCGGCCAGCCCTTCTCCCACAGGGCCGCCTGATAGGGCAGCCCGAGCGCACAGATCACGGCGCTGGCGCCGATCAGCGCCACGGTGATCGCCTCGCGCTGCATGATGTCGGCCGAGATGAAGCGGGCGGCTTCGGGCAGGTCGGCGGGCTTCCGGCGCTGGATCACCGTCACCGGGCGGCCGGCGGCCAGCAACTGGCGGGTGATCTCGCGGCCCAGGGCACCGTAGCCGACAACGTGGGTCATTTCATTTGCGGTCATTTCGAAAAATCCCTCTGGTTGGCCGGCATCAGGGCGAGCGTCATCGCTCGGGCCCGAGCCGGCCGAGTTGAAGTCTTGAGTCAGGTTGTGGGGAGAAAGGGTTGGCGGGCTTAGCGCATCCGCCGGAACTTCACGTCTTGAGTCAGGCGGCCTGCGCCACGACCCGGGCAGTCTTCTTGTCGCCGCGGAGGATCTGCACGCCGACGAGCAGCGCCCACACGGCCCAGAGCGAGAAGGCAATCGCGACGACGGTGGCAGCGAGCGCCACGCCAGCCGGCTCGAGCAGGCCGAAGGCGACGCCGGCAGCTGTCACGAGACCCGAGACGGCAAGGATGCGGTGATCCTTGAGCAGCAACAGGGACACGGTGGCGGTCCAGAGCGCGGTGAACAGGTAGCCGACATGCTCGCCGACACCGGCGCCCAGATACTGGTTGGCGAAATCGAAGATCGCCGCATCCATGGCCTGCGACATCTCGGTGGCGCCCGGCGCGACATAGTGGGCGGCGAGCGACGGCATCAGGATCACCCAGCGCAGCAGGCCCAGCGCCTGCACCAGCCCGGCCACCGCGCCGAAGCCGATCGAGAGACCCGCGAGCAGCCGGTCACGCTCGAACAGCAGCACGCCCGTCGCGATCGCCGCGGCCACCAGCGCCACCGCCGAGCCGAACATCAGGTACCAGTATACATGGAGGTCGAGCCCACCGGCGGCGAACTTCGCCAGCACTTCGCCGGCCGGGTGGCGAAGGATATCGGGGTAGCCAAAGCTCATCTGCAGGCCGGTGAAGCCGGCCATGAACACGGCGGGGACGGCAACCAGCAGGCTGCCGGCAACGAGGCGGGGAGAGGCGGTCATTTGTCAGTTTCCTTTGAGGTGTGGGGTGATGAGGCGCCGGAACATCCGGATGCCCTGTTCCTTGTCGGCGGGCGAAAACTCGGCGCCGCCGGTATCCTTGAAGACAAGCCAGAAATCGCCGACCAGCCAGAGCAGCTGGGCGAGGTCGTCGAGTTCCTCGTCGCTCATCGGGTTCACGACCCCGACGGAGGCGAAGAGGTTCACGAGGAATTTCGTGTTGCCGATCCCCTGCTCGCGATTGGCCCGGTAAAGCGCGGCGAGATCGGGGTCGGCGTTGAGCAGCAGTGTCAGGTCGCGAAAGAAGAACCGGTAGCGCGCCTGGATATCGAAGTTGCCGGCCACCATGGCCTCCATCATCGGGATCGACGGCATGGTTGCGGGCGGCACGGCGTAGTTCACTGCCCACTCGGCCTGGATGCGGGCAAACAGCGCCCGCACGATCTCGGCCTTGTTGCGGTAGTGGTAGTAGAGGTTGCCGGGGCTCATCCCGAGGGCCTCGGCAATGTGGTTGGTGGTGACATTGTCGGTGCCCCGCTCGTTGAACAGGTTCAGCGCAGCCTCGAGAATGCGGTCTTTGGTGGTGGTCATTGGTCCCGTCGAACTCACTAGAGCATTTACTCTAAGTGGACGTTTAGAGTTAATGCTCTAAACCGTCAAGCGGGATTTTGCGGAAATGTGAGCGAACGCAAAAAAGCCCGCGCGAGGCGGGCTTTTGGTAGCTGTATTGCGATGTGCTGGGCCGGCCACCGAAGTTGCCATTCCCACTATGTCATCCCGGCGAAGGCCGGGATCCAGCCTGAGGTGTCACCAAGGTCACCGAGGGCGAGAGCCCTCAGGATGGACCCCGGCCTTCGCCGGGGTGACACCGTGCGTGCTGATTCATAGCGCCCCGATCAAGCCGCCCGCCGCCGGTGGTCGTTCGCCTCGCGCAGCCGATGCGCCAGTGTCCGGATCACCGCGAGCGAAAAACTCGGCGCATACTCCACCATCGTCAAAAACTGCTTCTCGGAGATCGGCACGATCACGCAATCCGTCTCGGCGATCACCGTGGCGCTGCGGGGCTTGGCCTCGACCAGCGCCATCTCGCCGAAAATCTCGGATGAGCCGAGCCGCTCGACGATCGCGCCCTTCACCTCGATGCCCACCGTGCCGTCGCGCACGACGAACAGCTCGTTGCCGGGGTCGCCGGCGCGGAAGATCACCTCGCCGGCCTTGTAGTGCCGGCGCTCGCCGCCCAGGCGGCTCAGGACCGTGAAATCGATGCTTTCGGGTTTCATGACGCCTCACCCCTATGATGGCGACGACGAATCCGCTCCGCTAAGCAGGAAGTCAAAGCCTGATACGGATTTGCGCTAACCCAGTCTAAACTGCTCCCCGAAATGTCCCGCACCGAACGCCTGCTCGACCTGATCCAGTTGCTCCGCCGCCACCGCGCCCCCGTCACCGGGCCGGCGCTGGCCGACGAACTCGGCGTCTCCATCCGCACGCTCTACCGCGATATCGCGACGCTGCAGGCCCAGGGCGCCGATATCGAGGGCGAGCCCGGCCTCGGCTATGTGCTGCGTCCCGGCTTCACCCTGCCACCGCTGATGTTCTCAGCCGACGAGATCGAAGCGCTGGTGCTCGGCTCGCGCTGGGTCGCCCGCCGCTCCGAGGATGCACGCCTCGGCGATGCTGCCGCCAATGCGCTGGCGAAAATCACCGCGGTGCTGCCGCCCGAGCTGCGCGACGTCGCCGAGGACTCTTCCCTCCTCGTCGGCGCGGGCGAACTGATCCCGGCCGCCGTCGACCTCTCAGCCATCCGCCTCGCCATCCGCGAGCAGAAGAAGCTGCGCATCGCCTATCGCAATGCCGACGGCACCGCATCCGAACGCACCATCTGGCCTTTCGCCGTGGGCTTCTTCGACAAAGTCCGCATCGTCGCTGCGTGGTGCGAGCTCCGCGTCGACTACCGCACCTTCCGGCTCGACCGCATCTCACGCATGGAACCCCTGCCCGACCGCTACCCGCGCCGCCGCGCCCAGATGCTCAAGGAATGGCGCGAGCGCGAAGGCATCCCTACACCGAGGCGGTGACCCCACTGCCGGAAACTGTCAGTGCCCCGCGCTACCCCGTTGTCATCAACAACGGAGACGACCAATGCGCAGCCTCGATTACATCCTCCTCGCCGTCCGCGACCCGCTTGCGAGCGGCGCGCTCTACGCGAAAATCCTTGGCACCGAGCCGGTCGAAGCCTCCCCCGGCTTCGTCATGTTCGTCACCGGCAATGGCAGCAAGCTCGGCCTGTGGCTCGCGCCCGAAGTCGAACCCAAGGCCAAGCCGGCGGGCGGTATGGAGATCAGCTTCGTCGAAGCCGACAAGGCGGCGCTCAACGCCACCTACGAGGCGTGGAAGGCCCTCGGCCTCACCATCCTGCAGGCGCCCACCGAAATGGATTTCGGCTTCACCTTCACCGCCGAGGATGCCGACGGCCACCGCCTCCGCCCCTTCGTCCCCGGCCCGCGCTAATTCGGCCGGTGGTGGCGATAGACGAGGTCGCTGAGGTCACCGTCCTGCCTCGTCGCCTCGGCGTCGTAGACGGCGCCGAGGCGCTCCGCGACGGCCGCCGAACGGGTGTTCTCGGGGTCGATGTAGCTCACGAGGCTCGTGACCCCGAGCGCCCCGAAAGCCCAGGCCCGCATCGCCGCCGCGGCCTCGCTGACATAGCCGTGGCCCTCGAAACCCTTATAGAGCAGCCAGCCGAGCTCTTTTTCCGGAAACAGCGGCCCGCCATTGACGCCCACCTGCCCCACCGTCTCGCCGGTCGCCGTCACCTCGATCATCAGCGCGCCGTGGCCGAACAGCGTCCAGCACGCCACGTCGTGGCAGAAGCAGAGCCAGGCCGTCGTCTCGTCATGCGGCCCACCAACATATTTCGCCCGCTCCGACATCATCATCACGCGGTAGGCCGGATAATCGGCCTCGCGCATCGGCCGCAGGGTCAGGCGAGCGGTGCGGAGGGTCGGCGGGATCATGAGCGGCCCTTCAGGAACCGCCCGATACGGTCGAGCCCTTCCGCCACCGCGGCGCCCGTCCCGGCGTAGGAGAACCGCACGAAGCGGTTGCCGTTGACGCGGTCGAAGTCGATGCCCGGGGTTGTCGCGACGCCCGCTTCGCGCACCATGGCCTGGCAGAAGCCCAGCGAGTCGTTGGTGTAGCGGCTCATGTCGACATAGGCGTAGAACGCGCCGTCGGGCTCGTGGCCGTCGCCGAGGCCCTGGCGCTCGAGCCACTCGCCGACGATATGGCGGTTGGCGGCATACTGGGCCTTCTGCGCCTCGGAATAGTCGCGCTGCCCGAGCGCCACGCGCGCCGCGATCTGGCTCAGGGTCGGCGCCGAGATGAAGAGGTTCTGCTGCAGGATCTGGGTGCGCCGCAGCGCCGCCTCGGGCAGCACCATCCAGCCGATGCGCCAGCCGGTCATGCAGTAGTATTTGCTGAAGCTGTTGATGACGATCGCGTCGTCCCCGAACTCCAGCGCCGAGACCGATGGCCCGCGATAATCGAGCCCGTGGTAGATTTCGTCCGAGATCAGCCGCACGCCCAGCCGCCGGCAGGTGTCGACGATTTCGGCCAGCGCCTCGCGCGTCACCGCCGCCCCGGTCGGGTTGGCCGGCGAAGCGAAGAGCAGCCCGTCGAATTTTTCCGCCCGATAGGCCCGCTCGATATCCTCGCCGCTGAGCCGCCAGCCCGAGGCCGCGGTCAGCGGGATTTCGACCGCCGTCATGCCCAGCCCGTCGAGCGTGTTGAGATAGGCGGGGTAGCCCGGCCGCGTCACCGCGATCTTCGCCCCCGGCGCAAAGCCGCCGAGGAAGGCGAGGATGAAGCCCGAGGACGAGCCCATGGTGGCGACGATCGAATCCGGGTCCACCTCCGCTCCGTGCTGCGTCCGGTAGTAATCCGCGAGCGCCCGGCGCAGCTCGATCTGCCCGGCGAAATGGGTGTAGCGCTGCGGGTCGTCGAGCGCCGCCGCCACTGCCGCGCGCACGGCCGGAGCCGGCGGCGCGCCGGGCTCGCCGACCTCGAGATGCATCACCGAGCGGCCCGCCGCTTCCTCGCGGTTGGCCAGCGCGTTGATTTCCATGGCGTAGAAGGGCCGCAGCCCCGTCAGCTTTTCGGGCGTGTCGTTCATGCCCATTTGGCTAGACGATCGGCCGCCGCGTCTCAACCAGATTTGAACGATGGCGCGCGCCGGCCCTAACCAAAGCCTCGCTATTTGCCGCTAACGTCTGTACCCAATGGCCAAATCGCTTTCGAGGGTAGCTATGTCCCGCCTGTCCGTTCTTATGGTGCTCATCGTCGGCCTGCTCGTCGGCGGCGTTGGCGTGCTGGTGGCACGGCCGGCCATCACCGAGGCGCAGATGCGCGAGATCGCCCAGGCGGTGGTCGCCGAGGCGCCCAAGCCCGCGACGCTCGATAAATCCGCGGTGGAAACCATCGTTTCCGACTTCATCGCCGGCCAGCCCAAGCAGAACACGCCCGACGCGACCGCCGTGGCCGAGCTCGATCCGGGCAAGCTGAACCCGATGATCGAGGCCTACCTGATGGACAACCCGTCCATCCTGCAGCGCGTCTCCGACAAGCTGACGGCCGAAGTCGCGGCCAAGCGCAAGGAAGAGACCCGCACCCAGCTCGCGGCGCTCAAAACCGCCATCTACGACGAGCCCAACAAGATCGTGCTCGGCAACCCCAATGGCGACGTCACGCTCGTCGAGATGTTCGATTATAACTGCGGCTACTGCCGGCAGGCCCTGCCCGACCTCGCGACCCTGATGGACGAGGACCCGAACCTGCGCGTCATCCTCAAGGAATTCCCGATCCTATCGCAGGGGTCAGTGGAAGCCGCCCGCGTCGCCGTGCAGGTGAGCGAGGCCAAGGTCGACTACTGGACCTTCCACCAGACGCTCTTCACCTCGCCCGGCAAGGTCGACAAGGACACGGCGCTCAAGGCTGCCTCGGCGCTGGGCCTCAACCCGATCACGCTCGAAATGGGCATGAACACGCCCGCCGTCGCCGACGTGATCGACAAGAGCTACAAGATCGCCGACCAGCTCAAGATCACCGGCACCCCCACCTACATCATCGGCGACGAAGTCATCCCCGGCGCCGTGGGCATCGACGTGCTCCGCAGCCGCATCTCCAACATGCGCGAATGCGGCTCGACCGATTGCTCGACCGCCGCCACGCCGGCCCAGCCGGGCTGAGGGTAGTACTACCCCCCTCTCCTCAGCTTCGCTAAGGCGCTGAGCGCCTAAGCTTCGCTATCCTCCCCCGCCGAGGGGGAGGAGGCGATAGAGCCGACGCTGATGCGGCCTTTGGCGGCAAGACGGATTTGATAGGCTACGTCGTCGACGTCCTGAAGCACGTCACTGTTCCAGAAGCGCAAGGTCTTGAAACCTGCGGCTGCGAAATGGGCATCGCGGAGCCGATCTCGTAAAGACTCGGCGTGCTGGCCGCCATCGAGTTCGATGATGAGCCGGGCCTTGAGGCAAACGAAGTCAAGAATGTAGCCATCCATCGGCACTTGCCGCTTGAACTTAAGGCCGGCCAGCCGCCCTGCGCGAATGCAGACCCACAGCCGCCATTCGGCGTCGGTCTGGTATGTCCGCAACTCCTTGGCAAAACCCCTCGCCTGGTCCGGCACCTGCTTACGCATCGGCCCTTGCGCCTCCTCCCCCTTGGCGGGGGAGGATAGCGAAGCTTGGTCGCGAATGCGACCTAGCGCAGCTGAGGAGAGGGGGTAAGCGCCGGCGAATAGTCCCTCAGCCCCACTTCTGCCCTTTTTCGTGCATTACTCCGCCGCGCGCTTGCGCCCCGCCGGGGTGCAGGTGCACAAGGCGGAACCATGGCCAAACGCGTGCTCGTCCTCAACGGACCCAATCTCAATATGCTCGGCATCCGCGAGCCGGCGACCTATGGGTCGCAGACTCTCGCCGACATCGAGAAGATGGCCACCGACGAAGGCAAGAAACTCGGGCTCGAGGTCACCTGCAAGCAGTCGAACATCGAAGGCGAGCTCGTCACCTTCATCCAGCAGGCGCTGGGCCAGTTCGACGCCATCGTCATCAATCCCGGCGCCTACTCGCACACCTCGATCGCCATCCACGATGCCTTCAAGGCCGTGGCGCTGCCGGTGGTCGAAGTGCACATCTCCAACATCTACACCCGCGAGCCGTTCCGTCATCACTCCTATGTCTCGCCGGTGGCGCTGGGGGTGATTTGCGGTCTGGGCGCGACTGGCTATAAGCTGGCCCTCCACGCACTGGCCGAAAAACTATAAGAGGCTCATCAATGACCAAGGCGTCTTCCAATTCCGATCAGGACCTGATCGAGGCCATCGCCAAGCTCCTCAACGAACAGAACCTCGCCGAGATCGAGATCGAGCGCGAGGATCTTCGCGTTCGCGTCACCCGCACCTACGCCGCACAGGCGGTGCAGCAGGTGGCCGTTCCGGCTTACGCCCCGGCGGCGCCCGCCGTGCCGATGGCGCCAAGCGTGCCGACCGGTTCCGTGCCGGCCGCGGCTCCCGCCGCCGAGGACCTTGCGTCCAATCCGGGCACCCTCACCTCCCCGATGGTCGGCACCGCCTACCTCTCGCCCGAGCCGGGCAAGCCGCAGTTCGCCCCGGTCGGCACCCGCGTTTCCGAGGGGCAGACCGTGCTCATCGTCGAAGCGATGAAGACGATGAACCAGATCCCGGCCCACCGCGCCGGCACCATCACCCGCATCCTCGTCGAGGACGCTTCCCCGGTCGAATACGGCCAGCCGCTCGTCGTCATCGAGTAAGCGGCCATGTTCCAGAAGGTCCTCATCGCCAACCGCGGCGAGATCGCGCTCCGCATCCTCAGGGCCTGCAAGGAGCTCGGCATCCAGACGGTCGCCGTCCATTCGACCGCCGACTCCAACGCCATGCATGTGCGCCTCGCTGACGAGAGCGTCTGTATCGGGCCGCCGCCAGCCAAGGATTCCTACCTCAACATTCCCTCGATCATGGCGGCCTGTGAGATCACCGGCGCCGACGCCGTGCATCCGGGCTATGGTTTCCTCTCGGAAAATGCGCGCTTTGCCCGCATCCTCACCGAGCACAAGATCACCTTCATCGGGCCCTCCGAGCACCACATCCAGATCATGGGTGACAAGATCACCGCCAAGCAGACGGCGGTGGAGCTCGGCATCCCGGTGGTCCCGGGTTCCGTCGGCGCCGTCGAGACCGAAGCCGAGGCCAAGGCGACTGCCAAGGACATCGGCTATCCCGTGCTGATCAAGGCCACCGCCGGTGGCGGTGGTCGCGGCATGAAGGTGGCGATGAGCGAAGCCGACGTGCTGATCGCCTGGTCGACGGCCCGCGCCGAGGCCAAGGCCGCCTTCGGCAACGAGTCCGTCTACATGGAGAAGTACCTCGGCAAGCCGCGGCACATCGAAGTGCAGGTGATGGGCGACGGCCAGGGCAATGCGGTGCACCTCGGCACCCGCGACTGCTCGCTGCAGCGCCGTCACCAGAAGGTGTGGGAAGAGGCTTCGGCCCAGGCCGTGCCGGCCGACCAGCGCGAAAAGATCGGCGAGATCTGCGCCGCGGCCATGCGCAAGCTGAAATACTCGGGCGCCGGCACCATCGAGTTCCTCTACGAGAACGGCGAGTTCTACTTCATCGAGATGAACACCCGCCTGCAGGTGGAGCATCCGGTGACCGAGCGCATCACCGGCGTCGACCTCGTCTACGAGCAGATCCGCGTCGCCTCGGGCGAAAAGCTGAGCCTCAAGCAGAAGGACATCACCTTCACCGGCCACGCCATCGAAGTGCGCATCAACGCCGAGGACCCGCAGACCTTTGCGCCCTCGCCGGGCAAGATCAGCTTCTACCACCCGGCAGGTGGCGTGGGCGTGCGCGTCGATTCCGCCGTCTATGCCGGCTACTCGATCCCGCCCTACTACGACTCGCTGATCGGCAAGCTGATCGTTTACGGCCGCACGCGCGAAGAGTGCCTGCAGCGCCTGCGCCGCGCGGTCGACGAGTTCGTGGTCGACGGCATCAAGACCACCCTGCCCCTGTTCCAGCGCCTGATCCGTGAGCCCGACATCGTCGCGGGCAATTACGACATCCACTGGCTGGAAAAATACCTCGGCATGAAGCACTGACCGACCCGAAGCGCCGCCTCACCGCGGCGCTTCTGTTTTGACGGTGTCGAGGAACGTCCTGAGCGTCGCGTCGAACAGGTCCGGGTGATCGCCCCAGGTCCGGAGGTGATCGGACGCGGTACGCAGCATCGTGGTGACACCCACCCGCTTCGCCAGCAGCCGGTCGCTGGTCGAAACCGGGATGACGCGGTCGCCGGTGCCGTGGATCAGGAGCAGCGGGCCGGGAAAGGCCGCGAGCGGATTGATCGCCACCGCGTCCTCGATCGGCATGCCCGTAGTCAGCGCCACCGTCTGCGTGGCCAGCGCCGTCATCATCGGCGCGAAGGGGAAGCCGGTCTTGCCTAGCGTGAAATTCACCCGCTCGGCGAAATCGAGGGCCGGGGAATCGGCGATCACCGCCCTGACGCTCGTCGCCTTGTCCGACTGGGCGAGGAACTGCCCGACGATGGCGCCACCCATCGAATCGCCGACCAGCAGCACATCCGTCGCGCCGCGGGTCGTGGCGAAACTCACCGCCGCCTCGAGATCGGGCCATTCGCTGACACCATAGCCGTGGAGCCCATCCGCCGTCTGCGGTGCGCCCTCGTCGTTGCGATAGGTCATCAGCAGCAGCGGGAAGCCGGCCTCGTGCAGTAGTTTCACGTAGCGATAGCCGTCCTCGCGGCGCCCGTTCACGCCATGCACATAGATGGCCCAGGTGCCCTTCCACGTGCTGTCCGGCCCAAGGATCAGCCAGGCCGGCGCCGGACCGAGCTTCGTCTCAACCGGGTCATCGAGGAAATCGAGGCCGAAGGCAGCCTGCGGGTCGCCCGGCGAGGTGCGGGCCGGATCGACCGGCTCGACCTGCAGCACCCCGATGATCACCTGATGCACCACCCAGGTCCCGGCCGCGAGATAGATCACCGCCGCCGCCGCAAGCCCCACGGCAACCGCCCGCCACAATCGCCGCTTCGCCATATCCCCTCCGCCGCTCGCGCAAGCCTAACCCGCCGCCCGCACCGTGGCGAGCCACGCGGTCAGCGCCTTGGTGTAACCGTCGCGATCAGCGTCAAAACTCATCGGGTGCCGGTCGGCATCGGTGGTCCAGAGCTGGACGTCCGGGCGCTTGCCCATCAGCGCCTCGGTGATGGCATACGGCACCAGCGGGTCGCGCGTCCCATGCGCGACGAAGACGGGGCCGGGGAACGCCGCGACCGCGTCGAGGCTCACCGCCTCGCGCATGTCGCGCCAGGCGAGACGCCACAGTTCGAGCCCCGCCGTCGCCACGTAGTCGGACAGCGGCACCCAATAATGCCTGCCCCCGGCATAGATCACCGCTGCGAAATCAAGCGCCGGCGCGTCGAGCGCCAGCCCGGCCACGCGTCCGGTATTGCTGCCGCGCTTCAGGTACTGCCCGGTAATGCCCGCGCCCATCGACTCGGCGGCAATCACCACCTTCTCCGCCCCACGGCTCACGGCAAAATCCACCGCCGCCTGCAGATCGGACCATTCGCTGAGGCCAAAACTGTAGAGCCCGTCGGCCGAGCGCGGCGCGCCGACATCGTTGCGGTAGGTGATCATCAGCACCGGCAGCCCGGCATCGTGCAGCGGCTTCACCATGCGGTAGCCGTTCTCGCGAATGCCGCCGATGCCGTGCACCCAGATGGCCCAGAGCTTCTCGCCCGCCGCCCCCGGCACCACCCAGGCCGCCGCATCGCCGAGTTCGGTCGGATAGGTCGTGGCCTCGAACTCCCAGCCGAACGCGGCCTTCGGGTCGCCGCGATAGCCGATGGTCAGCGGATCGGTCGGCAGCCCCGGCCCATCCGGCGACCACGGCACGATCCCGGCCGTCAGCATCGCCCACAGCGCCGCCACCGTGATCACCGGCGCGAACAGCAAGTAGCCGACGACGATCCCGACGCCCCAGCGCACGAACCGCATCAGGCCTCGCCTCCCAAGGCCGCGATGCGGGCCGAGATGTAGGGCAGGAAGTGCCCGCGATATCGCGCTTGCAGCTCCGGTCGCTGCCAGTCGTTACCGGTCACTTCGCCCCGGCAGCCCGCGGCGCCGCAGAGGCAGGCCATGCGATAGTCCGGCGTCGCCTCCCACACGGCATAGTCGCCGGTAATCTCGTCGCCCGTCGCGATGTCGCGCAGCGCCACCACCGTGACGTCGCCCGCCATCCAGACGCTCGGATCGCAGGAGTGGTTGACGAAGTAGTCGAGCCCGTCCTCGGGCGCAGCGATCAGCACATCCTCGGCGATGAACGAGTACGAGAAGGTCGGCACTTTGAGCCGCCCGGCGCGGATGTCAGCCAGTTGCTGGCGCGTGTAGAGCGTACCGCCCCACTCCAGCACGGTCTCGCCAGCCGCGATCGGGGCCGTGGCGAACAATCCGCGGCCATGTATCGGCGAGCTACGCAGTTCTAACCGCGGATCGACCCAGGTTTCCGTGCGATAGTTCATTGCCCCTCCCCCATGCGAAACCCTTAGCAGCCCTCACGGACATTCGCATTGTCCGTTAAGCGGCGCGGCCCCATATTCCATTCATGTCGCGGAAGCCCGATCCCTTTGCCATCGACTTGACGCCGGAGTTGATCGTCCGTGCCTATCAGGCCGGCATTTTCCCGATGGCCGAGGATGCAGGTTCCGCCGACCTGTTCTGGGTCAGCCCGCAGCAGCGCGGCGTGATCCCGCTCGACGATTTCCACATTTCGAAGAGCCTCAGGAAGACGCTGAAGACCCACCCCTACGAGGTGAAGGTCGACACCGATTTTCCCGCGGTGATCGAGGGTTGCGCCACTGCCGGGGTCGATCGCGACACCACCTGGATCAACGCCGAAATCCGCCGCCTCTATGGTGCGCTGTTTTCGCGCGGCATGGTGCACACGGTGGAGGTGTGGGACGGCCCTGCCCTTGTCGGCGGCCTCTATGGCGTGTCGCTCGGCGCGGCGTTCTTCGGCGAATCGATGTTCCACCGCAAGACCGACTGCTCCAAGATCGCCATGGCCAACCTGCTCTTCCGCCTCAAGGCCGGCGGCTACCGGCTGCTCGACACCCAGTTCGTCACCGACCACCTCAAGACCTTCGGCGGCATCGAAATCCCGCGCGAGGATTACGAGGTCCGCCTCGCCGAGGCGCTGCGCCACCAGGCCGACTACTTCGCGATCGACCGCCAATGAGCCTCGACGACGCCGATGAAGACGATGCCCGCGCCGTGCTCGATGGGCTCGACCTGCCGATCGACTGGCGCATCCGGCTCGCGGGGTCGTCGCCGCGGCTGATGACCATCGGCAAATCCGGCGCCGTCGTCGTCCGCTTCGACAGCGAGGACCGGCCGACCCTGTTCCTCAAGGCGGATAGCGGTCCCTTCGCCGAAGTGCCCGACGAGGCGGCGCGGCTCGAGTGGATGGCGGCGCAGGGCCTGCCGGGCCCGCGCATCCTCGACCTGATCGCGAAGCGCGACACCAATATCCTGCTGATGAGCGCCGTGCCCGGCCGCGACCTCGCCAGCAATCCCGGCCTCACGCCGCTCGAGATCGCCCGCATCGTGGGCGAGGCGCTCCGCGCGCTCCACAGCCACGACCCGGCGACCTGCCCGTTCGACCACCGCATCGCCAACCGCGTGCCGGTGGCCGAGCTGCACCTGCGCGCGGGCCATATCCTATGGGAGAACGACGCGCTGACGCCCGAGGCCGCGTGGGCCGAGCTGATCGCCACGCAGCCGGCGAGCGAAGACCTCGTCGTCACCCATGGCGATGCGAGCCTGCCCAACCTGCTGGCCGCCGATTGGCGCTTCACCGGCTTCGTCGATTGCGCCCGCCTCGGTCTCGCCGATCGCTGGCAGGACCTGACGCTTGCGCTCCGCAGCCTCAAGAAGAACTACGGCGCGGGTCTCGCCGAGCCGTTCCTCGCCGCCTATGGGGTGAGCGAAATCGATGGGCCGCGGAGCACCTGGTACAACCTCCTCGACGAGTTCTTCTAGTCGAGCAGCGCGCCGCCCGTAGCATTGGCCATGGTCATGGTCATGCCGGCCGCAAGGTCGGAGGCGAGCAGCACGGCGGCATCGGCCACCTGGGCCAGCCGCGTCACCCGGCGCAGCGGCGTGTCCTTACTGAACTCGCGCTCGACATCATCCCAGCTCATGCCCCATTCCTGCGCGCGCAGCTGCCACGCCTCGCGCACGCCGGGCGCGTCGGGCGAGCCGGGTGAGCGCACCCAGGTGACCCGCACCTGTTCCGGCCCGTTCTCGACCGCCAGCTGCCGCAGGCAATGCTCCACCGCCGCGCAGGCGATGCCGAAGCCGCCGACATGCGAATAAGCCTCGCGCCCGGCATTCGCCGTGATCCCAACAATCGCGCCGCCACCATTTTGCGCCATGTGCCGCGCCACCGCCGTGCCGGTGACGAACCAGTTGCGCAGCGCCAGCTCGACCACGCCGAAGAACCGGCCGAACTCCATGTCGGTGAGCTTGGCGCCCTGCGTATCCGCCCAGCCGCAGCCGTTGAACATCAGCTTCACCGGCCCGGCGCGATCGACGATGCCGGCGAGATGCGCCTCGACCGCGTCGCGATCGGTGGCATCCACCGGCGCCACCTCGGCCCGGCCGCCGGTCGCGACGATCTCGTCGGCCACCGCCTGCAGCGGGTCGCGATTGCGCGATGCGAGGAACACGCGGGCACCCTCCCGCGCGAAGGCCTTGGCCACCGCGCCGCCCACCGCGCCCGAGCCGCCATAGACGATCGCCGTCCGGTCCCGCAGCAACATGGCCTCAGTCCTTGAGCCGGATGGAGACGACCGTGATCAGCTTGTTGCGGTCGGGCTCGTCGGCCGGCCCGTTGGGGTAGAACTCGACGCGCGAGGCGAAGTGGTCACCATCGGGCTCGGTATGCATGTCGAACTCCAGCCCCTGGGCCCGCGACCAGTCGATCAGCGCACCGTTGACCTTGTAGAGCCGGCTATAGGGACCGACGTAGCGCAGCTCGGCGTAGCGCCCGGCCGGCAAGGTGCCGGCGATCAGCTCGCCGCTCGTCTCCTGCAGCGTCGCCGTTTCGAAGCCGAACTCGATCTCGAGCGCCGGCATCACGACGATGTTGTACTTGAAGATAGCCGCCCCAGTGCCTTGAATGCCCTGGGTTTTGATGGCCTTCTGAACCTGCTTCATGGTCTTGGTGGCCATGGTGCCGAAAGGGATGTTCACCTGCCGGCGGATCGCCACATAGGGCTGCGCCGCGCGCTCCACCACCTTGGGCTCGGGAATAATCAGCTCGGGCTTCTTGGTCGCCATCATCGTCCTCCTAGTGTTCCTGCCGCCAGCAGATCGCTGCGCGGCCGCCCCTGCGGGCTCCCATCTGTTCCGTCGAGGCGGCCGAGATAGTCGGCGAGGCAGTCGAAGCCGCTGCGCCAGCCCCAGCCATGCCCATCGCGCTCCGCCATGCTGATGAACGGCGTCTGCCGGAACAGCATGCGCGTGCGACCGCCCTCGTCGAGGAAGTCCATGGTGACGACGGTTTCGAACCCGTCATACTCGTTGATGTAGGTGAAGCTCAGCCGGCGCGGCTCCTCGATCTCGAGGTATTCGCCGCCGATGAAATGCCGGTGCCCCGGCCCGTTGCTCATGCAGCGCCGCCATTTGCCGCCGACGCGGAAATCGAGGTCGCATTCGAGCAGCGCATAGCCCTCGGGCCCGTGCCAGCGCACCATGTGCTCCGGGTCGCGCCACATCCGCCACACCAGTTCGCGCGGCGCGTCGAACACCCGGTCGATCTCGAGGATCAGCTCGCGCTGGGCGGCGGTCGCCTCACTGCTTGGCATCAGGATCGCCCTTCTGCAGCTCGGCGAGATAGGCATCCATGCGGTCGAACTCGCTCTGCCAGTGCCGCCGGTAGCGCTCGACCCAGCCCGCCACCTCGGCCAGCGGCGCGGCGTTCAGCTGCACCGGCCGCCACTGCGCATTGCGGCTCCGCGCTACGAGCCCGGCCTGCTCCAGCACCTTCAGGTGCCGCGAGATGGCGGGCATCGAAATATCGAACGGCGCCGTAAGCTCGCTGACCGACGCCTCCCCCTGCGACAGACGCTGGAGAATGGCACGGCGCGTGGGATCGGCAAGGGCGGAGAATGTGAGCGTGAGCTGGTCAGGGTTCATTTGACGGAGATGTTAAATAACATGGTTGTTAAATAACGTCTGTGCCGATCCGTCAAGCCCGGCGCGTGTGGCTCCCCCCTCCACCGCCTTCGGCGGTCCCCCTCCCCCGCAAGCGGGAGAGGAACCCGTGGGGCAAGATCGTGCCACAGCCAACCTCTCCCGTTTACGGGGGAGGGGGACCACGCGTAGCGTGGTGGAGGGGGGAGCCCCACGCTCGACGCCCTAGCAAGCCCTAACAAGCCCCCTGCCCGATCATGCCAACCTTCCGCGCCCGCATCCTCCGCAAGCAACCCGGCCTGCCGCGCTACATCGTGATCAAGCCCGAGCATGTCCCGGGCCGCACCAAGTCGTTCCCGGCCAAGATCCTCCTCAACCAGTCCGGCCCGTTCGAGCGCAACATCCATCCCTGGGGCAAAGGCTCCGACGTCTTCTTCTTCAACCTCACCGAGCCACAATGCCGCAAAGCCTGCCTCGACACCGGCGACGAGTGCGAAGTGACGATCATCCCCGCCCCCTGAAGGCGCACAACAGCCCTCCCCGCTCGCGCGGAGAGAGCCGCAACCTCGATGCGCCGGACTCAGAACCGGAAGTTGGCGCCGACGCGGGCGAGCCAGCCGGTAGTCGTGCCGTCGGCCGAGACCATGTCGTAGCCCGGAGGGCCTTCGGGGAACTCGTAGGTCGCCGTGCCGAGGTCGTAGTAAAGCCCCTCGGCCTTGATCGAGATATTGTCGGAGACGGCGAGTTCGGCGCCGAGGCCGGCGGTCCAGCCGAACTGGCCTTGGGTGTCGGTGGTGGTGAGGGTGGTCGGGCCGGCATAGTCGTCGTCGAGCTGTGCCTCGATCGAGCCATAGGCGAGACCGGCGGTGCCGTAGAGCAGCAACTGGTCGACGGCGAAGCCGAGCCGGGCGCGCAAGGTGGCAAAAGTCTTGAGCCGCGTCGTGATCGAGTAGGCCGCGATATCGTCCGTGTAGGTGCCCTCGGCATTGCTCCACGAGATATCGCCTTCGACGCCGGCGACGATGTTGTCCCATTGCTGGTTCACGCCGACGGTGAGGCCGGCGAGCCAGCCGCTCGAGTCGATCGTGTAGGGATCGAGGCCCGAGTCGGTGCCCTCGAACAGGATGTTGTCGACGTCCGTGCTGAGGTTCACCACGCCGACCGTGCCGCCGATATAGGGGCCGGTCCAATCGGTGCTGGCCGCCATCATCGCCGCAGGTGCGGATGAAACCATCAGGTCCGCCGCCATCACTGGCGAACAGGCCGAAACGACGGCAATCGCTGCCGCCAACAGGCTGATGCGCATTGGGTCCCCCTCGCGCCGCAAATCACGCGGTTGAGGCTGCGCCGCTTGCTGGCGGGGGTAAAGCAAGCACAAACCGGTATGTGGATACGGGAGAGGTCTCAGCCCCGATCGTCGGGCTGGCCGGGGGCCGGGGCTTCGACCGGCGCGGGTTCGGCCGGGATCGGGTCGGTCGGCTCAGCGGCCGGCTTGTCGGGCGGCGGCACGTCCGAGCTCTGCTTACAGTCGATCAGCCAGATATCGTAGACGGCGTGGTCGATGGCGTTGAGCGCGGGGGAATCAGCGAACATCCAGCCGGTGAAGATGCGGTCGACCGTGCCGCGGAGGCTCACCTGGTCCACCTCGACGAACACGCTGGTGCGCTGCGTCTCGGTGGGCGGCCGGGTGTAGCAGGCGCGCGGGGTGATCTGCAGAGCGCCGAACTGCACCGTCTCGTTGATATAGACGTCGAAATTGGTGATGCGCCCGGTGATCTTGTCGAGCCCCGAGAACTCGGCGACCGGGTTGGCTATGGTGTCGGCCAGCGCCGTCCCCGCCCCGCCGATCAGGCAGAGCGCGACGAGGCTGGCGCGAAGGATATGCGGCACCCGGAGAATCGCCCGGGCCTTATTCGGGCGACCAGGCGTCGTAGTCACCGGTGACGCGCGGGCGCTCGCCCTTGTTGAGCAGCGAACCGTCGGGCCGGTAGGCGAGCGGCGAGCCGGTCAGGTTCGGCTGGTGCGGCTGCTCCCACGGCTTGGCGTGATATTCGGCTTCGCTCGGGGGCACATTGGTGCGGTAGTGCATCCAGCCATGCCAGCCGGGCGGGATTTCCGAGGCCTCGGCGTAACCGCCGGCATAGGTCACCATGCGGCGCTCATAGCCATTGGGGCCGGGCTTCGCACCGGGGCGCGAGCGGTAGTAGCGGTTGCCGCGCTCGTCGGTGCCGACATACTCGCCCTGCGTCGCGATCCACAGCCGCGTCCCCCAGGTATTGCCGCGCCACCAGGCGAGGATCTCGAGGAGGAAGTCCTTCCAGCTGAACTCTTCGCGGGTGTCGCGTGCCATGCCGTCTCGTCCAAAGCTCTGAGCGGGCGGGCAAATCGAGCCCGCCGATGGCTAGGCTCTAGCATGTTCAAGGCACTAGCGCCTAGCACAAACGCGGCACTTCAGGCGGCGCTATATCTTGTGTCCCGGCTATCCACAGACCGCTCCCTATGGGGTCGAGATTTGTGAAGGAAATAATGCGCTTGACACCTTCTCCACCAAATTTCGCCCTTCGCTTAGCGCCCGGAATTCACCCTCGCGCGCTGCCTGAACATGGCTGAATAGTGGCGGATTTCCCGTGGTTTGCCGCCGTTTCCGACAGCGAAACGGCACCCCGATTCATTCAAAATTAGGCGTCGAAATTCACGAATCGGGTTTGTAACTTTTCCCCGTAATCCACATATGAGATACTGGATTTAGGCGTCACAGAACGCCGCAACCACTACCGCTTGTGTTCACGTTCGAGGCCCGGCCATTGACGGACTCAGAGCCCCACGGCAAATCTTCAAGGGTTGCGCCGCTCCTCCCGGATGGCGCGACAGCGTATCGGGACAAACCGTCGGCAGCACGACCGGCGGAGGTCCCAACGGGGCTCGTAACCGCGATTACGCGGCTGAGTGCACAGCGTCAGAACAAGAGGCAGAAGCCGTCCATGGCGGCTCGCGGGCATGTTTGTCCGCTGATTTTGGGGAATACATAGCGAATGCGCATCGAACGCCGGTACACCAAAGCCAATCAGAGCGCCTATGCGGGCCTCGAATTCAACTCGGTCACGAGCGAGATTCGTAACCCCGATGGCTCGACGGTGTTCAAGCTCGAGAACATCCAGGTCCCCTCGACCTGGTCGCAGGTGGCTGCCGACATCCTGGCGCAGAAGTATTTCCGCAAGGCCGGCGTCGCCAAGGTCCTGAAGCGCGTCGAAGAGAACGATGTCCCCTCGTGGCTCTGGCGCCAGGTTCCCGACGAAAAGGCGCTCGCCAAGCTCCCCGAGGCTGAGCGCTATGGTTCGGAAACCGACAGCCGCCAGGTGTTCGAGCGTCTCGCCGGCACCTGGACCTACTGGGGCTGGAAGGGCAAGTATTTCAACACCGAGGAAGATGCGCGCGCCTTCTTCGACGAGCTCTGCTTCATGCTGGCGACCCAGAAGGTGGCGCCGAACTCCCCGCAGTGGTTCAACACGGGCCTCCACTGGGCCTATGGCATTGACGGCCCCGGCCAGGGCCATTTCTACGTCGACCCCTTCACCCACAAGCTCGTCTCGTCGAAATCGGCCTACGAGCATCCGCAGCCGCATGCCTGCTTCATCCAGTCGGTGACCGACGACCTCGTCAACGATGGCGGCATCATGGACCTCTGGGTCCGCGAGGCGCGCCTCTTCAAGTACGGCTCGGGCACCGGCTCGAACTTCTCGAAGCTCCGCGGCGAGGGCGAAAAGCTCTCGGGCGGCGGCCGCTCGTCGGGCCTCATGAGCTTCCTCAAGATCGGTGACCGCGCCGCCGGCGCCATCAAGTCGGGCGGCACCACCCGTCGCGCCGCCAAGATGGTGATCGTCGACGCCGACCATCCCGATATCGAGAAGTACATCGACTGGAAGGTGAAGGAGGAGCAGAAGGTCGCCGCGCTCGTCACCGGCTCCAAGGTCGTCCAGAAGGCCCTCAAGGCCATCATGAAGGCCGCCGTGAACTGCGAGGGCTCGGGCGACGACTGCTTCGACGTCAACAAGAACCCGGCGCTGAAGCGCGAAGTCCGCGCCGCGAAGAAAGCGCTGGTGCCCGAGAACTATGTGCAGCGCGTCATCCAGTTCGCGCGCCAGGGCTACACCGATATCGACTTCCCGACCTACGACACCGACTGGGACAGCGAAGCCTATCTCACCGTCTCGGGCCAGAACTCGAACAACTCCGTCCGCGTCACCGACGAGTTCCTCAACGCCGTCGAAACCGATGGCAGCTGGGACCTCAAGGCGCGCATCACCGGCAAGGTGACCAAGACGCTCAAGGCCCGCGACCTCTGGGAGCAGATCGGCTACGCCGCCTGGGCCTCGGCCGATCCGGGCCTCCACTTCCACACCACCATCAACGAGTGGCACACCACGCCCGAAGCCGGTGAGATCGTCGCGTCGAACCCGTGTTCGGAGTACATGTTCCTCGACGACACCGCCTGCAACCTGGCGTCGGTGAACCTCCTGCCCTACCGCAATGCCGACTCGACCTTCGATGTCGCCGCGTTCGAGCACACCTGCCGCCTCTGGACCGTGGTCCTCGAAGTGTCGGTGATGATGGCGCAGTTCCCGTCCAAGGCCATTGCCGAGCGCTCGTTCATCTACCGCACGCTGGGCATCGGCTACGCCAATATCGGCGGCCTGCTGATGACCTCGGGCATTCCCTATGACTCGGCCGAGGGCCGTGCCATCGCGGGCGCCATCACCGCGGTGATGACCGGCGTCAGCTACGCCACGTCGGCCGAAATGGCCGGCGAGCTCGGCGCCTTCGGCGATTACCAGCGCAACGCGCACCACATGCTGCGCGTCATCCGCAACCATCGCCACGCCGCCTATGGCAATATTTCGGGCTATGAGGGCCTGTCGATCGCCCCGGTCGGCCTCGACCACGCCTCGCTCAAGGACGCGAACCTCTCGGCCCGCGCCAAGGCGGTGTGGGACGACGCTCTCGCGCTTGGCGAAAAGCACGGCTACCGCAATGCCCAGGTCTCGGTGATCGCGCCGACCGGCACCATCGGCCTCGTGATGGATTGCGACACCACCGGCATCGAGCCCGACTTCGCGCTCGTGAAGTTCAAGAAGCTGGCCGGCGGCGGCTACTTCAAGATCATCAACAACGCGGTGCCCCCGGCGCTCCGTACCCTCGGCTACTCGGAATCGCAGATCGCCGAGATCGAGGCCTATGCGGTCGGCCATGGCAACATGAACCAGGCCCCGGGCATCAACCCCTCGACCCTGCGCGCCAAGGGCTTTACCGACGACAAGATCGACGCGCTCAACAAGGCGATGAAGTCGGCTTTCGACGTCAAGTTCGTCTTCAACCAGTGGACGCTCGGCGCCGATTTCCTCAAGAGCCTCGGCGTCACCGACGCACAGCTCTCGGACATGAGCTTCGACCTCCTCGCCTTCCTCGGCTTCTCGAAGAAGGACATCGACGCCGCCAACACCCATGTGTGCGGCTCCATGACCCTCGAGGGTGCGCCGGGCCTCAAGGCGGCCGACCTGCCGGTGTTCGATTGTGCGAACCCCTGCGGCAAGACCGGCAAGCGCTACCTCTCGGTCGATAGCCACATCCTGATGATGGCGGCGGCGCAGCCCTTCATTTCGGGCGCCATCTCCAAGACCATCAACATGCCCAACGAGGCGACGGTCGCCGACGCCAAGGAAGCCTACATGCAGTCCTGGCGGCTGGCGCTGAAGGCCAACGCCCTCTACCGCGACGGCTCCAAGCTCAGCCAGCCGCTCAACGCCTCGATCCTCTCCGATGACGACGAGGACGAAGAGGATGCGGTCGAGCTGCTGAACGCCGCCAACCAGATGGCGCGCGTGCCGCAGATCACCGAGAAGATCGTCGAAAAGATCGTCGAGCGCGTCTCGCGTGAGCGGGAGAAGCTGCCGAACCGCCGCAAGGGCTACACCCAGAAGGCCAATATCGGCGGCCACAAGGTGTACCTCCGTACTGGTGAGTTCGACGACGGGCGCCTGGGCGAAATCTTCATCGACATGCACAAGGAAGGCGCCGCCTTCCGCGCGATGATGAACAACTTTGCCATCTCGATCTCGCTCGGCCTCCAGTATGGCGTGCCGCTCGACGAATATGTGGAGGCCTTCACCTTCACGCGCTTCGAGCCGGCCGGCATGGTGATGGGCAACGACCGGATCAAGAACGCCACCTCGATCCTCGACTACATCTTCCGCGAGCTCGCCGTGTCGTACCTCGATCGCGAGGATCTGGCCCATGTCCACACCGACACCCCGACCGCGCTGTCGCAGTCGGGCGAAGGCCAGCGCCCTGCCCCGATCCCGGCGCAGAACCTCGTCTCCCGCGGCATGACCCGTGGCAAGGTGAAGGACCAGAACCTGATGCTGGTCTCAGGCGGCCTCTCCGCCGCCCAGCACTACGCCCCGGCCATCGCCACGAGCACGAGCACTGTCACCGCCCTGCGCTCCGCCACGGCCCTCAAGGTCGACCTCAACCCCCACGTCCTCAACGAAGCCGAACTCAACCCCATCCCCACCCCGCCCCCGAGCCAGGACCTCGGCGTCCTCCGCTCGCAGGCCCAGATGCAGGGCTACACCGGCGACCAGTGCAGCAACTGCAACTCGATGCGGATGAAAGTGTCGGGCCACTGCATGGTGTGCGAGGACTGCGGGACCACGACCGGCTGCAGTTGATCGACGGCAACCCGCCCGCATTTCTATTCTTTTTTATCAATGTGAAGGCCCCGATTTCGGGGCCTTCTTAATTGGGAATTAGAATTGATTACTTTGTGCGGTAATCAAAATATCGCGCATCATCAGAGCAGTTGTTTCTTGCATTCTTAGCGGATTAACGGAGATGCGTGATGAGCTACTCGCCATTTGTCATAAAGGCCCTAGTCGACACAATTACGGGCGGGGGCGGCAACGACAACTCTACGCCCATTGGCATCTACCGCTCAGGCCCAAAGATAGAGCAGTTCTTTCTCGATTGCGGCATCGACATGCGTATCGGCCAAGGCGGCCGCATCGGGGCGACAACGGATGCATTGAGATTGGCCGCCCGCCAGCACAACGGCGACGAGTTGCTCACCCGTGCGTTGGAGCGTGTTGCAGATCCTCGTGACTACCTGGCTGATGAAACGAAGGGCCACGCGGTCGTTGATCATCTCAATCGCGTCCTCGACGCGGATGGCCATGCTGTAGTGATTGTCAACGGGAAGGCTCACGTTGTCCCAAGAGGCAGCGCGGGCATTGCCGTTACCACCTTTACGGCCAAGGTACGGGTGCTCGACTTCGACACCGTCGAACTCGATATTGCCAGAGCACTCGCCAACGCTGCGATCGATTCAGAGGACGCGGTTACTGCTGCATGTTCACTCCTCGAGTCGGTTTGCCGCTCGATCCTAATTGAACTTAGTCTGCCTCTACCTGCGAAGAGGGACATCGACGGTCTTATCCGAGCTGTCCAAGAGCCCCTGAATATCTCGCCGGGCAGAACCGACTTGCCCATGGAAGTCGAGCAAGATGTCCGCCAAGTGCTAGGCGGCCTTACCTCTGTCGCCAAAGGTATCGGCGCTCTGCGCACGCATGCTGGCGACGCCCACGGCCGAGAAAAGGGGTTCAAGCGTATCGACGCGCGAATTGCGCGACTTGCTATCACCGCGGCAAGCTCCCTCGCATTGTTCTTGATCGAAACGTGGGAGCAGCAGCAACACCGCGCACTCCCCCTCCGTTCAGAAGCATGAAGTTCCTTCGTCGCGGCAGCCGCGTCTAAAGCAGGCGTCCCTGCTTTCGACGGGCAAATGTGGTCTTGGCGGACCGGATGATAAGACCAGAGGGAACTCCCCTGTTCAAGTCTCTCCATCTCAGCCGACTTGATACGACTCTCAAGTGACGCCGGTTGTCATACACATGTCGTGATTGCGCCACTCAGTGGCGGAGCATTGCTGTGTTGCCGCCGTGGTGAAGTCGGCCGGGGCGATGTACGGTTCTTTGCATGCAAAACGCTTTGACAGTCCCCGACGGCGAGAAAATTCGCGAACTGCGCGCAGCCGCTGGCATGACGCAAGAAAAGCTCGCCGCGATGAGCAACGTTCACACGAGGACCGTTCAGAGGGCTGAGAAGGGCACGCCGATGCAGGCGGAAAGTCTCGCCGATATTGCATCAGCCCTGAAGGTGCAAGTTCCTCAAATAGTCCGGGCGGCGGAACTGGAGGAAGAGGAGGTGGACGATTTAGAGGCGAAGAGCCTCATCGTCCTGCGGCCCATAGTGTCGGGCATGGCCCTTATCAACACGATCCGCGGCAGCTTCGATGGCGCGATTACCTGTGAAGCGGAGCCGACGCAGCAGAACATCGATCCGCTCACCGAATTGATAACGGCGCTTGAACAGTGGATGCCGCAACCTTGGCGGTCGCCGTCAGATGAGCCTGAGTTTCCGCTGTCGGCCCGGCTCCGAGTAGCGGTCACCCTGACCGAGCAACTGAAGGTCCTCGCAACCCACGAGATCTCTGTGTTCATTTCGACCTACACCGCGAAGGCACAGATTCCCCGATACGACTACGAAGAGCGCCAGATGTATATCACCGCCCGCACGCCATTCGACCTTGTGACAATCTGCAGGATCGTCATTGCGCCTGCGGCGCGGGGCGAGCGGATGACCCTCAAGGTCAACGACCTGTATGTAAAACCAAAGGCGCCAATCTTCGAGGCGCCGGAGGATTTGCAGGCCCATGCCGACCAGCGAGACGATGAAATTCCCTTTTAAGTTCGCGGCGTAGCTCAGCCGGATAGAGCGCTCTGTTTTCGATGGGTGAATGTGGTCTTGGCGGACCCTTCATCTAGACAGGGAGGACGCAGGTTCGAGTCCTGCCGCCGCGCCCAATATTAACACCTACCTTAACATGTCCAAACAAAAAGGGCCCTCGCGGGCCCTTCGTCTTGGTCGGGTCTAAACGCCCCTTACCAGTGCATCATCTTGGCCTGGGCCGCCGCGGAGGCGATGAGGGTGAGGGTGGTGGAGGTCAGCGCGATAATGACAATGCGAGTGATCAGATTGGTCATTTCAGTCCCCTGTTGAGCCCGCGCCCCAAGCGCGATGGGGTGAGCCTCTGCCCCTGCGATTGAACGCCACCTGAACCGCGTGCTGAACAGCCGTTCAGGTTCATTTTGCCCGACCTCTGCCCGCTCCCTCTCAACCTCCCCGAAATGTCATCCCTCGCGAAAGCAGGGACCCAACTCGAAACCTGCGCTGTGGCGGGATGGATCCCTGCTTGCGCGAGGGAGACACCCGTCGGGGAGCACATATTTTCGAGAAACTTATCCCCGCTCCCGCACCCAATGCGACACTCCCCTCGTCCCGCGCACCGAAGCGAGATCATGACGAGTGGTTGGTGCGGGGGATGGTTGGTGGTGCGGGGTCGCTCGCATCAGGCCGAAGTCGAAGCCGGTTAGCGCCGCCGCCCGTGACTTGAGGGAGGTGGCCAAGTCTTGCCAGTGCCCAGGCCGGGGAGACCTCAATTCCCCGGTTCCGGTCAGGTCAGGCCGGAGGGTGCGAGATGTCGGGAGGCAACTCCCGTAGCCCGCCGAGACGACGCCCAAAAACCAGCCGGCCGGCGAGGCGCGAGCCTCATTTCTTTGCGGACTAACCGCTGCGGGGATCAAGCCTCGCCGGCCCGCTTCACTGCCTCGAGAAGGGGCAGCGCTCTTTGAAAAGCCCGGGGCCGCAAGGCCGCCGGGCGCTTCGGCGCGGCCAAAATAGTAGAGCCAGCACCGGGGCGAGGTGCTGGCTCTGAGAAGGTCGGGGGAACCTCCGAAACGCGAGCAATGCTCAAACGCCTCGGCCCAATAACGGCGCACCCGCCATTTGGTTGCACAGAAACTGAACCGCGTGTTTACGGCTCGCGTGCGAGCGTTTGGGCATGAAGATGGCCGACACATTGGCGCTGCGCAACGAGCAGGCGCTCGCGCGTTTCAACAAGGCGCTCCCCGAGATTTTTCCGGCCGCCGTGCTCACCCACGCCATGGCCCGGCGCTGGATGCCGCCGACGCCGCGGCTCGCGATCGACAGCTACTGGCGCGCGCATCCGCTCCGCGCCGACCGCCTCGCCCGGGCCCTCGCGGCGCGTTCCGGCACGCCCGATGGCTGGACGTGGCGGCTCAAATCCGAGCTCGAGCCCGACCTCCCGGCGAGTTTCCGCGTGCCGCCCGCGCCCTATCGCGAAAAACCCCTGTCGCGCGGCCCCGGCCACTGCGTCATCTGCGGCCAGCCGGTCTACCGGCTCGGCTGGCATGTCGATCTCTGGGGCAAGGGCGTCAACAAGAACGCCAGCTGGCACACCGCCTGCGTCACCGCCTGGCAGATGTGGAACGCGCCGAGCGACCACGCCAAACTGCTGCGCAAACTCCAGGGCCGCCGCTGCGCCACCAGCGGCGCGCGCCTCTGGCGCACCTCCGAAGTCGACCACCGCGTCCCCCTCTTCCGCGTCTGGCGCGAGCACCGCGACGCCACTTGGCCGACCCTCCTCAACTACTGGGGCCTCCCCAACCTCCAGGTCATCAACCGCGACGCCCACGCCGAAAAATCTGCCGCCGAAGCCACGAGCCGCCGCAAACCAGCCCCCGAGTTGGCGGAGCCGTAGCCGGACTACGCCACCCGGTCGAGCAACTGGCTCACCGGCGCCGACCCGCGCGGCACGCTCAGCCCCGACAGCCGGCCGCCGAACGACACGGCATCCACCGCGAACCCGCTGCCCGCGCTGGCATCGGCCGGTGCATCAGTCGGCTTGCCGGAGGACAGCGCCTTCTGCTCGTCGAGCCGGCGGGCCTTGACCGGGTCGTCGTGGGGATTCTTGGGGTCGTGGCCGGCCTTCGCCGCCGAAACGTCGCAACTGGTCTGGCACATGTAGCCGTTGACGATCTGCATCAGGCCTCTCCCACGGGGACTCTAGCCCTATTCGGTAAAGGCCCCGCCAAGGTTACAGCGCGGCGCTCATAAATCCGGCTCGCGCGGCGCCCGCCCCACCTGCATGGACACCGCGACCACGTCACCCACGGTGACGCCGATCTCTTTGCGCACCGCAACCTTCAGCGGCAGCAGGTAGGTATCGTCCTTGGGAAAGAGCGAGGTGGTGAAGCTCACGCCGTTGATCACGGCATCGGCCGGGATCGCCCCCCAGCCATAGGTCACGAGGTGCTTGATCCGGGTGATGGCGGCGGCCGCATCGGCCGGCAGGCGGGCATAGTAGAAAGGCGCCGGCCCGCGCCACTCGATCACCACCGCCTCGAATTGCAGTTCCACGACTTATCCCCGCACCGGATCGGCGCGATAGTCTAGCCTCAGAGTCCAACGCGGCAACAGGAGGTTTAGGTTCCCATGTGCAACGATTACGAACAACACGTCGCCTGGGCCGAGTATCAGGCCGCTATCCGTGCCGCCGAACTCGCGACGCCCGCGGCCGAAGCGCCCGCCGACCTGCCGCAGTCCGACGATATCCGCATCGGCGACATGGGCCCGGTGCTGCGCGCTGCCGGCAACGGCGCCGAACTGGTGCTTATGCGCTTCGGCTGGCCACCGCCCCGGCCGAAGGCCCCGCCGACCTTCAACTTCAAGTCCGACGGGCGGCATTTCGACAAATCGAAGCGCTGCGTCATCGTGCTCTCGGGTTTCTTCGAGTTCACCGGCAGCAAATCGCCCAAGACCAAGCACCGCTTCTCGCTGATCGGCTCGCCGGTGATGGGCATTGCCGGGCTCTGGAGCGAGGACGATGCCGGCGCGCTGAGCTTCACCATGCTCACCACCGAGCCGGGGCCCGATATCGCGCCCATCCACGACCGGCAGGTCTGCGTGCTCAGCCCGCAGGATTGGGCCCACTGGCTATTCCTCACCAAACCCGAGGCCGAGCTGCTGAAGCCGCTGCCAGCGGGCACCCTCAAGGTCGAAACCGTCCGCCCCTGATGCCCTCAGCGGCAATCGACGCAAATTTGCATCTGTGCAATGTCACCGAACCGTAGTCTTATCGTCATCGTAGTGTCACACAACTGAGTCCGCCCGGCCGGACCAATGTCAGCCACCGGCGGACCCTCGGAGGGACCCGGATGGCCGCGACTACGCCCCGCCTGCTGACTGCCCTTGCCGCACTCGCTCTTTCTGCCGCGCCGGCGCTCGCTGCGCCGCCCACCGTCGGCAGCGACTACACCTTCCTCGATCCGGTGTTCCGCGGCACCATCTTCTGCGACACGCTCAAGGAAATCCGGGCCATCGCCGAGGCCGACCAGCCCGACGCCGCCTACTCCAATTTCTACCTCACCACCAATGACCGCGATGAGCCGATGTGCATGGCCATCGCCCCCACCGGCCGCGTGGTCGACGTGGTACCGCTGGGCGTGATGGAGAAGGATGGCGGCGCCTACAATGCCTGGGCGATCGAAACCGACGTCAACGGCACCACCGCCTTCGCCCTCTATCTCGAACGCTTCAACCTGGTCCACGCCTGAGGGCTAAAGCAGCCGCTCGGCCCGATACGGCCGCGGGTCGACCACCGTCTTCTCGCCCGTCATCATCTCGGCGACGAGCCGGCCTGTGACCGGCCCCAGCGTCATGCCGTGATGCGCATGGCCGAAGGCGAACCACAGGCCATCATGCTTCGGCGCCTTGCCGATCACCGGCATCATGTCCGGCGTACAGGGCCGCGCCCCGCGCCACGGCGCGTCCTCGAGCCGTGCGCCGAGCTCGGGCAGCACTTCGCGCGCCGCGGCCTCGGCCTTTTCCAGCTGCACCGGGGTCGAGGGCGCATCGCGCAGGGCGAACTCGGCGCCCGTGGTCAGCCTCACGCCCTTCGCCATCGGCGCCAGCATGTAGCCGCGCTCGGCGTCCTGCACCCAGTTGGTCAGCGGCCGGTTGCCGGTCTGGCCGTAATGCATGTGATAGCCGCGCTTCACCCCGAGCGGCAGTGCGTAGCCGAGCCGTGAGGTCAGATCACCAGCCCACGGCCCGAGCGCGATCACCGCTTCCGCCGCCTCGATGCCGCCGGGCAGCCCCCAGCCGGCGCCCTTGCGTTCCAGCGCCATCGCATCGGCCCGCACCACCGTGCCGCCCAGCCGCTCGAACAGGTCGCGATAGGCCTTCACCAGCGCCCCGGGGTCGCGGATATTCCACGGGTCGGTCCAGTGCAGCGCGCCGACGATGACGCCGCCGAGCCCCGGCTCGCGCTCGGCCATCGCCGCGCCATCGAGCTCGCCGTGTCGCACGCCGAACTCGCGCTCGAGCTTCTGCGCTTCGGCGAACTGGGCGTCGCGCTTTTCGGCCGTACGGAACACCCGGTACCAGCCCTTCTTCTCGATCAGCGCGCCAGCGCCCGTCGCGTCGATCAGCGCGCCATGCTCCTCGAGGCAATGGCGGATCAGCGGCTCATATTCCCGCTTGATCCGCACATAATTGTCGGGGTGCGAGGCCCGCCAGTAGCGGAACAGGAACGGCGCCACCGCCGGCAGCGCCGTCGGGTGGTAATGCATGTCGATCTTGTCGTTGAGCCCGTAGCGCAGGATGTCGCCAAAGTTCTGCGGGAACGTATAGGGCGCCACGCCCTCGCGCTGGATCAGCCCGGCATTGCCGTAGCTCGTCTCCTCGCCGGCATCCTTGCGGTCGACCAGCACCACCGTCTTCCCGCGCTGCGCGAGGTGGATGGCAATGCTCACCCCCACGATACCGGCGCCCAACACCAGACAGTCAGCCATTCGCATTCCTCACGACTCGTGAGGCCGACCCTATCGCGGCGCTCGGCGTCGTGCATCAGCCGCAACGTCACGCCAGCCAGTCGCAAAGCCGTGAACACGAACGTGCAACCGGCTGCGGCTCGCGCGGTTCAGCTCCTCAGGTCGCCCGCCCCTCCCCGGCCGCGACCGCCAAAGTCGAAGCAACCGAACCTGAAGCGGGAGCCCGCGCGCTCCCCAACTGGAGGCGTCATGCAACGCACCCTTCTCGCCCTGTCGCTGGCCCTGCCGCTCCTCGCCACCCCGGCACTCGCCCTGCCGCCGACCGCCGGCGCCACCCATGACTTCGTCGACCCGGTCTTCACCGGCACCGTCTTCTGCGACACCTTCGAGGAGGTGCACGCCATCGCGACGGCCGCCGAGCCGGTCGCGATGTTCCAGGCCTACTCGGCCACTCTCAACGACAAGCACGAGCCGACCTGCGCCGCCATCATGGCGACCGCCACCGTCGTCGACGTGCGCCCGCTCGGGGTGATGGAACGCGACAACAAGCGCTTCAACGCCTGGGCCATCGAAACCAAGGTCAACGACCAAACCGGCTTCGCCCTCTATCTCGAAGCCCGCGCCGACATCATCGTCTGACCCCTTGCCGCCCAAGCGACTTCGCGCATAGCCTTCCGCCATGCCCGACATATCGGCCGGTATAATGCTCCATCGCAACGGTTCTGCCGGCCGGGAGGTCTTCCTCGTCCATCCGGGCGGACCGTTCTTCGCCAGAAAAGACGAGGCTGGCTGGTCTATCCCCAAAGGACTGATCGGGCCCGGCGAGGATCCGGAGGCCGCGGCGCGCCGGGAATTCGCAGAGGAAGTGGGGGCGGTTCCGGCCGGCCTGCTATTCGCACTCGGCGAACTCAGGCTTTCCGGAAGCAAGCACCTCATTGCCTTCGCTCTCGAAGGCGATTTCGACCCGGCCTCGCTCGTCTCCAACAGCTTCGAGATGGAGTGGCCGCCCCGTTCGGGCCAGAGACAAAAGTTTCCTGAAGTCGATCGGGCGGACTGGTTCGATCTTGATCAGGCGTCCGCGAAATTACACCTCGGCCAGCGCCCCCTGATCGACAAACTGAGGCGCCTCTTGCAATGATTTCGTTGTCCTGATTCTCCTAAGTAGAGACCGCAGACAGCATTCACGACAATTCAACGGATTATGTCGCATGATCGTCAGTACATTCATCCATTTATTGATGTCATGAACACGCACACGTCGATCAACCTGCGCGACACTATCGACCCCGTCGACGATATCGTCCTCGCTCTGTCGATGGCCCGTGGCCTCGATGAGATCATGGCCACCGTGCGCGAGCGCGCGCGCCGCCTGGTGGGCTCGGACGGCATTACCTTCGTGCTGCGCGATGGCGACCAGTGCTACTACGCCGACGAAGATGCGATCACCCCGTTGTGGAAGGGCCAGCGCTTCACCGCTGAAACCTGCATTTCGGGCTGGGCCATGGCCAACCGCCAGGTCGTCACCATCGAGGATATCTACGCCGACGACCGTATTCCTCACGCTGCCTACCGCCCGACCTTCGTGCGGAGCCTCGCCATGGTGCCGGTGCGCCAGGAAGACCCGGTCGCAGCGATCGGCGCATACTGGGCCTGGCGCCACCAGCCGAGCGCGCGCGAGATTGCTACCCTGCAGCGCATCGCCAACAGCGCGGCCGTCGCCATGACCAATGTCGGGCTCATAGAAGCGCTGGTCACCGCGAAGGAAGAGGCCGTCCGCGCCAAGGACGCCATCATCTTTGCCATGGCCTCGCTCGCCGAAGTCCGCGACAACGAGACGGGCAACCACATCCACCGCACGCAGTACTACATTCGCGCCCTCGCCGAGGAGGCCCGCGACCGCTTCCCCGAGCTCGACGACCGGACGGTGGACCTGCTGTTCAAGTGCGCGCCGCTCCACGATATCGGCAAAATCGGTATCCCGGATGCGATCCTGCTCAAGCCGGGCAAGCTCGACCCCGAAGAGTTCGCCATCATGAAGACCCATGCCGAAAAGGGCCGGGTCGCCATCGAGGCGGCGGAGAAGAAGCTCGGCCCCAGCGAATTCCTGAAGCTCGCCAAGGAGATCGCCTGGACGCACCACGAGCGCTGGAACGGCGCCGGCTATCCCCGCGGCCTTGCCGGCAGCGACATTCCGCTCGCCGGCCGGCTGATGGCGATCGCCGATGTCTACGACGCCCTGGTCTCGAAGCGCTGCTACAAGCAGGCCATCCCGCACAGCGAAGCGGTGGACATCATCGTCAAGGAGCGCGGCCGGCAGTTCGATCCGGAACTTATCGACGTGTTTCTGTCGGTGGCGCCAAAATTCGACGACATCAACCAGCAATTCACCGACGACTAAGAGCCGACCGGTTCCTTCAGTTCGATCTCGACGAACTCGACCGTATCGGCCGACAGGTTGACGACGTTGTGCTCCGCGCCGCGCGTCCGGTGATAGCTCTCGCCCGGCACGTAGGCGTACTCGCGCCGCGCCCCGTCGGTACCGATGATGGTCAGCGTCCCTGGTAGCGTCGGCACCACGACATAGTCGACACCGTGCTTGTGCCAGCCGGTCTCGGTGCGCGGCGGAAAGTTCCATCGCGTCACCCGGACCGCATCATTGTCCACCTGCACGGTGGCGATGGCAGGCGCGAGGCCGTCGAGGTCGCTCGCCATCAGGCCGCCTTCGCCGTCTTGCCGAGCAGCGCCTCGATCTGCGGCGCGATATCGGCCGGCTCGACGTCGCTACCGAAGCGCGTGACCTTGTTGCCCGTCCGGTCGACGAGGAATTTCGTGAAATTCCACTTCACCGCCTGCAGCCCGAGCAGGCCCGGCGCCTTGCGCCGCAGCCACTGGTAGAGCGGGTGCGCGCCGCGGCCATTGACCACGATCTTCGAAAACATCGGGAAACTGACATTGTAGTTGAGGTCGCAGAAGGCGGCGATCTCGGTCTCGGTGCCCGGCTCCTGCAGGCCGAACTGGTTGCAGGGGAAGCCCAGCACCACCAGCCCCTGGTCCTTGTACTGCTCGTAGAGCTTCTCGAGCCCGGCATATTGCGGAGTGTAGCCGCACTTCGATGCCACGTTCACGGCGAGCACCACCTTGTCGCGATAGGCGGCAAGCGACTGCTCCTTGCCGTCGATCAGGCGGGCGGAAAAATCGTAAAGCGTCGTCACGTCAGCAACTCCGGCTAGGACAATGAAACTGCCCTAGTCCTCGCGCTTGACGCCGTCCAGTCGCTTTTGCGCGATTTCGTCCAGCGCCTTCACGCGCTCCTTCTCCGCCTTCGTCCGCCCAAACTTCACCCGGTTCTCAGCCGCCGTCTGTTCCTTCTCGGCACGAGCCTTGGCCTTGCGGGCTTTGCTGAGGGAGATGATGTCGGCCATGGGAATCTCTCAGCTCGGGCGAGGAAGGGCGAGATAGACACTGTCGCACCATTCGCCCCCGATGAGGAAGGTGCGTTCGGCGCGCCCCGTCTCGACGAAGCCGAGTTTGCGCATCACGCCGAGCGAGGCGGCGTTGCGCGGGTCGACATCGGCTGTCACCGCCTCAAGCGGATAGGTGGCGAAGGCGTAGGCGAGGAATGCCGTGGCCGCCTCGGTCGCGAGCCCCTGCCCCCACACCTCCGGGGCCAGCATGAAACCGAATTCGGGCTGCTTCCAGGTGCCGATGAAGCCGACCGCGCGGCCCTCGAACTCGATGATCCACTCATCGCGGGCCGGATCGCCGCTGAAGAACTGGTCGGCGAACCATTTCTCGCTCACCGCCCGGCTCTCATGCGGCAGCGTCGACCAGTACCGCATGGCCCGGGCATCCGACAGCATCGCGTGAATGGGGTCGAAATCGTCTGCCCGAGCCCGGCGCAACCGAAGTCGCGCCGTTACGATTTCCGTTACGCCAACTGGCACGGTGTCGGCCATGCCCCACCCTCAGGGTTTCGAGAACAGCAGCGTACCGCCGACATCATCATAGGCACCACCCTTGAAAGTGAGGCTCGCCGCCTCGCCCTGCGGGATCGACACCGTCCGCACGCCAAAATTCTCGCCGCCCATGGAGAAGCCGCCAGCCAGCACTTCAAGCGCGTCGTCGCCGTCGGCCTTGAGCCGAAACTGCACCGGGTTCACCTCGTCAGGCGCCGACATGTAGTTCACGCCCTGCATCTCGTCCTCCATGGCGGAGAAGCGGTCGCCGGCCGCAAGTCGCAGGCGATACGGAAACGCTGCCAGCGTGGGTTCGTCGACGCTGTCAACCACCAGCGCGTATACATAGCCGGCCGCAGCATCGGCGCCGACCAAGGGCAGCGTGCCCTCGATCTCCACAGTAGTGGACGACCCGTCATTGTTGACCTGGAAATCCTCGATATCGAGATAGCGCTCGGCGATTTCCTGGAGGTGCTTCAGGTCTTCGCGCTGCTCGGCATCAAGATCGCCGAAAGAGCGGAAGTTTGCCTCGAACGGCACTTCCACCGACTTGCCCGCGAGCACATCGGCGAGATCGCCGGCCGTGACACGGACCTCGAGCATGTCCGCCTTGCAGCCCGCCAGCGCGAGCAGCACCAGCAGGCCGACCAATATACGTCGCATATGAAAACGTCCCCGAATCTAAGTCCGGGGACAATAGATCACACCAACCGGCTCTGCGCCTTCGCGGCTTCGATGAAGCTGGCGAAGAGCGGATGGGGCTCGAACGGCTTGCTCTTCAGTTCGGGGTGGAACTGGACGCCGATGAACCACGGGTGGTCGGTGCGCTCGACGATTTCGGGCAGCTTGCCGTCGGGCGAGACGCCCGAGAACAGCAGGCCGTTCGCCTCGAGCAGCTTGCGGTAGTTCATGTTCACTTCGTAGCGGTGGCGGTGTCGCTCGTTGATCCGCGTCGTGCCGTAGATATCGGCGACGCGCGAACCCTTGGCGAGCTGCGCCGGATACGAGCCGAGCCGCATGGTGCCGCCGAGGTCGCCCTCGGCCGAACGGCTTTCCTTCTCGTTGCCCTTGGTCCACTCGGTCATCATGCCCACCACCGGCTCCTTGGTCGGGCCGAATTCGGTGGAGGAGGCATTCTTGATGCCGGCCGTGTTCCGCGCCGCCTCGATGCAGGCCATCTGCATGCCGAAGCAGATGCCGAAATAGGGCACGTCCTTCAGCCGCGCGAACCGTGCCGCCTGGATCTTGCCGCCCGAGCCTCGCTCGCCGAAACCACCCGGCACCAGGATGCCGTGGATGTGCTCGAGATAGGGCGCCGGATCCTCGTGCTCGAAGATCTCGGAATCGATCCAGTTGAGGTTGACCTTCACCCGGTTGGCGATGCCACCGTGCTGCAGCGCCTCGCTCAGCGACTTATAGGCGTCCTTGAGGCCGGTATACTTGCCCACGATGGCGATATTGACCTCGCCCTCGGGGTTGTGGAGCCGCGCCGACACGTCCTGCCAGGCCTTGAGGTCCGGCTCGGGCGCATCGGAAATGCCGAACGCCGCCAGCACCTCGCGGTCGAGGCCTTCGTGGTGATAGGCGAGCGGCACGTCGTAGATCGACGAGACGTCGAGGCCCTGGATCACGGCGCTTTCGCGCACATTGCAGAACAGCGCCAGCTTCCGGCGCTCGGACTGCGGGATCGGGCGGTCGCAGCGGATGAGCAGGATATCGGGCGCAATGCCGATCGAGCGCAGCGTCGCGACGGAGTGCTGGGTCGGCTTGGTCTTCAGCTCGCCGGCCGACGGGATATAGGGCATCAGCGTCAGGTGCATGTAGACCGCATGCCCGCGCGGAATGTCGTTGCCGAACTGGCGGATGGCCTCGAAGAACGGCAGGCCCTCGATGTCGCCGACGGTGCCGCCGACTTCCACCAGCACGAAGTCGAAATCCTCGTTGCCGTCGCGGATGAAGTCCTTGATCGCGTCGGTCACGTGCGGGATCACCTGCACGGTGGCGCCGAGATAGTCACCGCGGCGCTCCTTGGCGATGATCTCGGAGTAGATCTTGCCGGTGGTGATGTTGTCGCGCTTGTTGGCGTGCCGGCCGGTGAAGCGCTCGTAGTGGCCGAGGTCGAGGTCGGTTTCCGCCCCGTCATCGGTGACGAACACCTCGCCATGCTGGGTGGGCGACATCGTGCCCGGATCGACATTGAGATAGGGGTCGAGCTTGCGCAGGCGGACCTTGTAGCCGCGTGCTTGCAGAACCGCACCGAGAGCTGCGGAAGCGAGGCCTTTACCCAAAGAGGAAACCACGCCACCGGTGATAAAAACGTACCGAGCCATGGGCCTTCACCTTACTTGGTCGAAACCGTGATTCTCAAGGGCGCGACCGATCACGTTCGCCGCCCCACACAAAAAGAAGAAGGGGATGTTGCCATCCCCTTCCCTGGTTCACTGTCGCGGCTGCCTAGTTGGCAGGGGCCGCGGGTTGGTCTGTCGTCGCCGGAGCGGCGGGCGTTGTCGCCGCGGGCGCCGTGCTGTCGGCGGGAGCGGCAGGCGTGGTCGCCGCCGGCGTCGTGGTATCGGTGGCTGCGGGAGCCGCGTCGGTAGCAGCCGGGGCCGTGTCCGTCGCTGCCGGGGCCGTATCGGTCGCCGCCGGGGCCGTATCGGTCGCGGCGGGAGCCGGAAGGCTCGAGTCGGTCGCGGGTGCCGCGGGAGTGGTGGTGTCGGTCGTCGGAGCCGCCGGCGTCGGAACCGGCAGGTCGGACGTGTTCTGGTCCTGCAGCTTCTTCAGCGCCTCGCCAACCGTCGTCGACTGCTCGGTACCGTCCTGCACCACGCCATCGAGGATGGAGTCGGTGGGGCGCTCGAGCTTCGACAGAATGGTGAGGCCCACTGCCGTCGCGAAGAACAGCGCCGCGAGGATCGCCGTCGTGCGGGTCAGCAGGTTGGCCGAGCCGCGCACGCTGATCAGCCCGTTATTGGAGCTGGTCCCCATGCCCAGGCCGCCGCCTTCGGAGCGCTGCAGCAGGATAACTGCGATCAGTGCGAGCACGATCAGCAGGTATGCGACGATCAGGATAGTGGAAAGCGCGCCCATCGGGACCTAACGTTTCAATGTCGAACGGCGCGCCTAATACACGCGCGCCAATGCAAATGCCAGCGTCAACCGTCGCTTTATGAGAAGCGCGGTAACCGCCTTTCTCAAACGGCGGAGATAATGGCGTGGAAGTCGTTTGCCAAGAGGCTTGCTCCGCCGATCAGCCCGCCATTCACATCGGCGATGCGCAGGATCTCGCGCGCGTTCGACGGTTTCATCGAGCCGCCATAGAGAATCCGGGTCGCCGCGCCTGCCGCGCCGAAGCGTTCGGTCAGCAGTTTGCGGATCGTCCCGTGCATCTGCGCGATGTCGTCCGAGGTCGGCGTCAGCCCGGTGCCGATGGCCCAGACCGGCTCATAGGCGATCACCACGCCCTGCCCGCCGATATCTTCGGGCACCGATTTCGCCAGTTGCCCGGCGACCACCGCTTCGGCCTGCCCGGCCTTGCGCTCGGCCTCGGTCTCGCCGACGCAGATGATCGGCAGCAGCCCCGCCGCGCGGGCCGCGACGGCCTTGGCCCGCACCAGCTCGTCGGTCTCGCCGTGGTTGGTCCGCCGCTCGGAGTGCCCGACAATGACGATGGCCGCGCCGGCATCGGCCAGCATGGCAGCGCTGATATCGCCGGTATGGGCGCCGCTCACAGCGACTTGGCAGTCCTGTCCGCCCGTCACGATCCCCGCCGGCATGGCAATCGCCGAGAGCTCGGAGAGCAGCGTTGCGGGCGGACAGATGACGATGGTGCAGCGCGGACGGCTGCCTGCGGTGAGGAGTTCGGCGAGCCGCCGGACCTCGCCGAGCGACGCTCCGGTGCCGTTCATCTTCCAGTTGCCCGCGATCAGGGGCGTGATCTCTGTCGTCACCTTGATGCTCCGCTACTTGCCTATCGGGGGCGTTTGCCCTAACCGCAGTTGCCAACGTGCCTTGCGGCACAAACTCGACCCTGTCTAGTATCCGCCGCCCGCAAAGTGGCCCGACGCCATTGGAAACGTTGAATGCTTGATATCTTCCGTTCGATTACCCAGACCTGGATCGGCAGGATCCTCGGCGTCTTCCTGATCATCGGCCTTGCCGGCTTTGGTATTTCCAACGTGCTGGGCACGCTGGGGAGCAACACCATCGCTACGGCTGCGGGCACCGATATCTCGGCGCGCGATTTCCAGCGCGCCTATCAGAACCAGCTCAACGGCTTCCTGCAGCAGAACGGGCGCATGCCCACCAACGAGGAAGCGATGGCGGCTGGCATCCCGGTGGTCGTCATCCAGCAGCTGGCGGCGCAGGCCTCGATCAACAAATACGCCCGCACCCTGGGCATCGGCGTCTCCGACAAGAAGCTCGGCGACATGATCAAGCAGGATCCGAACTTCGGCGACATCCTGGGCAACGTCACCCGCGACAACTTCAAGGCGGTGCTGCAGAACAGCGGCTTCACCGAGAAGGAGTATTTCGACCTGCAGCGCGATGCGGCCCGCCGCCAGCAGCTGCTCGCCGGCCTCACCGGCGATTCCCCGACGCCGAACGCGGCGCTCGAGCTCGTCACCCGCTATGCCGGCGACAAGCGCACCGTCGATTACTTCGTGCTCAGCACCACCTCGCTGCCGCCCGTCGCCGATCCGACCGAGGATGAGCTCGCTGCTTACCTCAAGGATCACCAGACCGAATTCCGCACCAAGGAGACGCGCTCCGTCGACATCATGGTGCTCTCGCCCGATACGCTCGCCGCGACCAAGACCGTGGCTGAAGACAAGATCGCGGCCGAATACGAGGCGACCAAGGCGCAGCGCGTCACCGCCGAAAAGCGCGACATCAAGCAGGTGGCGCTGACCACGCCCGAGCTCGAGAAGGCCTTCACCGATGGCAAGGCCGCCGGCACGCCGGTGAGCCAGATCGTCATCGCCGCGGCCGCTGCCCCGCAGGACCTCGGCACCCGCGCCAAGTCGGAAGTCACCGACGCGTCGCTCGCCGAAGCCGCCTTCGGCCTCGCCAGCACCGACGATGTCGCCATCATCGACGGCATTGGCGGCAAGAAGCGCGCCATCTTCGTCTCCGAGATCCAGCCGTCGAAGACCGCGACCCTGGCCGAGGCGCATGACGAGATCGCGAAGAAACTCGCGACCGACCAGGCCCGCACCGAAATCGCCGACATGCTCGATCAGGTCGAGGAACTGCGCGCCGCCTTCAAGCCGCTGAGCGAGATCGCCCAGCGCTTCAATCTCAAGCTGCAAACGATCGCTCTGACCCCGGGCGGCCCGGAACTCACGGGCGACACCGATGTCCCCGAGGATGCGCGCGCCAATGTGGCGGCCGCCGTGTTCAAGGCCGAGCAGGGTTCGCTCACCGCGGCCGTGTCGCTCGGTTCCAACCGCAATGTCTGGTTCGACCTCAAGTCGGTCGAGCCGGCCCGCGACCAGACCCTCGCCGAAGTGCACGACGCGGTCTCCGCCGCCTGGACGGCGCAGAAGCAGTCGGAAGCGCTGACCGCCGAAGTCGCTGTCACGCTCGACAAGCTGCGCGCCGGCACCTCGTTCGAGGACGCGGCCGCCGCCGTCAACCAGTACCCCACCCCGAGCCTGCCGATGGATCGCAACGGCGACGGCACGCCGGTCATCAACCAGCAGGTCGCCTCGGCTATCTTCGATGGTGGTCCGGATCACTTCGGCGCTGCGCTCAACGGCGACGGCGACCAGGTGGTGTTCAAGGTCGTCGACGTCACCCCGGCCACCGATCCGGCCGCCAACATCAAGACGTTCGTCGCCAACTCGATCACCGACGGCCTCGACTCCGACTTCCAGCGTGGGCTGCTCGCGACCTCGGGCTACAAGATCAACGAGGCGGCGCTGATGAACCTGCTCAGCCTCAACTCCCCGGCGCAGTGAGATGGCGGACGACCAGTTTAGCCGCTTTGCCGCGGCCTATGATGCGGGCCGCGCGCAGATCGTCTTCCGCCGGGTCGTCGCCGACCTCGAAACGCCGATCGGCGCCTACCTGAAGCTGGCCGACGGACGGCAGAACACCTTCCTGCTCGAAAGCGTGCAGGATGGCGCCATCCGCGGCCGCTACTCGATGATCGGGTTCGATCCGGACATCATCCTCAAGGTCGAGGACGGCAAGGCCAGCATCAACCGCAATGCCGGCCTCACCCCCGACGCCTTCACGCCCGTCGACGCCCACCCGCTCGATGCCCTCCGTGCGCTGGTGGCCGAGAGCCAGGCCGAAGTGCCGCCCGGCCTGCCCTCGACCGCCGCCGGCATCTACGGCTATCTGGGCTACGACATGGTCCGGCAGATGGAAGTGCTGCCCGACCGCCACGAGGACGAGCTCGGCTTCCCAGAATCCGTGCTGATGCGCCCCACCGTGCTCGCCGTGTTCGACACCGTGAAGGACGAGCTCTACCTCACCGCGCCCATCTATGTGCGTGACGGCGTCACCGCCCGCCAGGCGTGGGAAACCGCGCAGTCGCGCATCGACGACGCCGTCGGCCGTCTCGGCCGCACCCTGCCCTACGCGACGACCCCGCCCAAGCTCGACAGCATCGCGGTCAAGTCCAACACTACGCCCACCGAATATGCGCGCATGGTCGAGGACGCCAAGGAATACATCCGCGCCGGCGACATCTTCCAGGTCGTGCTGAGCCAGCGCTTTTCGGCCGATTTCGACCTGCCGCCGACCGCGCTCTATCGCGCGCTGCGCCGCACCAACCCCTCGCCCTACATGTACTTCCTCGATTTCGGGAAGTTCCAGATCGCCGGCTCGAGCCCGGAAATCCTGGTGAAGGTGCAGGACGGCAAGGTCACCATCCGCCCCATCGCCGGCACCCGCAAGCGCGGCTCGACCCCGACCCGCGACAAGGAACTCGCCGACGAGCTGCTCAGCGATCCCAAGGAACTCGCCGAGCACCTCATGCTGCTCGATCTCGGCCGCAACGATGTCGGCCGCGTCGCCGAGATCGGCTCGGTGAAGGTTACCGACAAGTTCTTCCTCGAATATTATTCGCACGTCATGCACATCGTCTCGAACGTCGTCGGCGTGCTCGACCCGAAGAACGATTTCGTCGACGCGCTCTCGGCCGGCTTCCCGGCAGGCACGGTTTCCGGCGCCCCCAAAGTGCGCGCCATGGAGATCATCGACGAGCTCGAGAAGACCCGCCGCGGCATCTATGGCGGCTGCGTCGGCTATTTCGGCGCCGACGGCACGATGGATACCTGCATTATCCTGCGCACCGCGATCGTCGCCGACGGCAAGATCTACGTGCAGTCGGGCGCCGGCATCGTCGCCGACAGCAAGCCCGAGCTCGAACAGCTCGAATGCGAAAACAAGGCCCGTGCCCTTTTCAGCGCCGCCGAAGAAGCTCTACGCTACGACGGCGAAGCGAGGGTCGGGCAGTGATCGACACGATGACAACCACGAGGCGATGGCGAAGCTGAGTCTGAAACGGCCATTCCCGCTTTGCCGGGCGTGGCAACCGTGTTTAGAACTCGCCAGGGGGAACCTGACCAATGCGCCTGCTCGTCATCGATAACTACGACAGCTTTACCTACAATCTCGTCCATTTCCTCGGGGAACTGGGCGCCAACTCGATCGTGAAGCGTAACGACAAGATTACGCTCGACGAAATCGCGGCGCTCGCGCCCGAAGCCATCGTGCTCTCGCCCGGCCCGGCAACGCCCGACACCGCCGGCATCTGCCTGCCGCTGATCGCACGTTTTGCTTCAGTGACTCCAATTCTCGGCGTCTGCCTCGGCCACCAGGCCATGGGCCAGGCCTTCGGCGGCAACGTCATCCGCGCGCCCGAGCTGATGCATGGCAAGACCAGCGCCATCAATCACACCGGCAAGGGCCTGTTCCGCGGCCTCAATTCCGGCTTCGAAGCGACGCGCTACCACTCGCTGATCGTCAAGCCCGAGACCCTGCCCTCGACCCTCGAGGTCACTGCCTCTACCGACGATGGCCTGATCATGGGCATGCAGCACCGTCAGTTCCCGAGCCACGGCGTACAGTTCCATCCCGAGAGCATCGCGTCCGAGAACGGCCACGCGATCCTGCAAAACTTCCTCAACCTCGCAGGCGACTTCAACCGCAAGGCGGCCGCGTGATGGACATCAAGGCCGCACTCAACAAGATCGGCGCCCGCCAGGATTTGACCGGCGAGGAAATGCGCATCGTCATGACCACGATCATGGAGGGCAACGCCACGCCCAGCCAGATCGGCGCCTTCCTCATGGGCATGCGGGTCAAGGGCGAAACCGTCGGTGAAATCGCCGCCGCCGTCTCCATCCTGCGCGAAAAGATGGTGCAGGTGCCGATCGCCGAGCCCGAGAACACCATCGACATCGTCGGCACCGGCGGCGATGGCGCCGAGACGCTCAACATCTCGACCGCCTCCGCCTTCGTCACCGCCGCCTCGGGTGTCCCGGTGGCCAAGCACGGCAACCGCGCGCTCTCGAGCAAATCCGGCGCCTCGGACGTCCTCACCGCCCTCGGCATCAAGCTCGACCTCGCGCCCGAAAAGATCAGCCAGTGTGTGCGCGACGCCGGCATCGGCTTCATGTTCGCCCCGGCCCACCACCCGGCGATGAAGCATGTCGGCCCCTCGCGCGTCGAGCTCGGCACCCGCACCATGTTCAACCTGCTCGGGCCCCAGTCGAACCCGGCCGGCGCCCGCCGCTACATGCTCGGCGTCTACGACAAGCGCTGGGTCGAGCCGGTCGCCGCCGCGCTCCTTGCCAACCGCGCCGTCTCGGCCTGGGTCGTCCACGGCGCCGACAATCTCGACGAGCTCTCGACCACCGGCACCAGTTTCGTCGCCACCATCAAGAACGGCGATTTGCGCAGCTTCAGCCTCGATCCCGAGGAAGCTGGCCTCAAGCGCGCCACCCTCGCCGAACTCAAGGGCGCCGACCCGGCCTATAACGCATCCCGCATGCGCGCCCTGTTCGATGGCGAGCACGACGCCTATCGCGACATCGTTCTCTACAACACCGCCGCGGCCCTCGTCGTCGCCGACAAGGCGCCCGACCTCAAGGCCGGCGTCGCCATTGCCGCAGACTCCATCGACTCGGGCCGCGCGAAAGCCAAGCTCGAAGCCCTCATCGCCGTTTCAAACAGCTGATAATGTCCGACATCCTTTCCAAGATCGAACTCTACAAGCGCGAAGAGATCGCGGCCGCCAAGACCCTCAAGCCGTGGGCCGAGGTGGTCGCCGCCGCGCATGATGCGCCGCCCGTCCGCCGCTTCCTCTCGGCGCTCAAGAAGAAGCGCGCCGAGGGCAAGTACGCCCTCATCGCCGAGGTGAAGAAGGCCAGCCCCTCCAAGGGCCTCATCCGCCCCGACTTCAACCCGGCCGAACTCGCCCGCGCCTACGAACTGGGCGGCGCCGCCTGCCTCTCGGTCCTCACCGACCGCCCGAGCTTCCAGGGCGCCCCCGCCTACCTGATCGAAGCCCGCGCCGCGACCAGCCTGCCGGTGCTGCGCAAGGACTTCCTCTTCGAGACCTACCAGGTCGCCGAGGCTCGCTCCTGGGGCGCCGACTGCATCCTCATCATCCTCGACGCCGTCGGCGACGACACGGCCCGCTACCTGCTCGACGCGGCCGCCGAGTGGCGCATGGATGCGCTCGTCGAAGTCCACGACCAGATCGAGCTCGACCGCGCGCTGGGGCTGAACGCCGAGTTCATCGGCATCAACAACCGGAACCTGCGCACCTTCGAGACCACGCTCCAGACCTCGATCAACCTCGCGGGCGGCGTGCCCGCGGGCGTCCACCTCGTCTCCGAGAGCGGCATTGCCACCCATGCCGACATCGAGAAGCTCGATAACGCCGGCAATATCGGCACCTTCCTCGTCGGCGAAAGCCTGATGCGGCAGCAGGACGTCACCGCCGCCACCATCAAGCTGCTCAACGGCTGATGGCCCTCACCCACCTCAACCAGGCGGGCGAGGCGCATATCGTCGATATCGGCGACAAGGCGACCACCCGCCGCCGCGCCGTCGCCACCGCCCGCCTCGAGGCCCAGTCCGAGACGCTCGCGCTCATCATGGGCGGCGAGCTCAAGAAGGGTGACGCCCTCGCCGTCGCCCGCATCGCCGGCATCATGGCGGCCAAGAAAACCGCCGAGCTGATCCCGCTCTGCCACCCCATTCCGTTGACCAGGGTCGAAGTCGAGATCACCCGCGACGCCGACACTTTGCTGGTCACCGCAACCGCCGAAACCACAGCCCAGACCGGGGTCGAGATGGAGGCCATGACCGCCGCTTCCGTCGCCGCCCTTACCCTCTACGACATGGCCAAGTCGCACGACCGCGCCATGCGCATTCTTGCCGTGCAGCTCGAAGCGAAGTCCGGCGGCAAGTCCGGAGACTTTTCGCGATGATGCCCGTCGACGAAGCCATCCAGCGCATCCTCAGGAAGCTCCCGCAGCTCGGTAGCGAAACCGTGGCGCTCAGCGCCGCCAATGGCCGCGTGCTGGCGAAGCCGCTCGTTTCCACCCACAACCAGCCGCCCTTCGATTCGAGCGCCATGGATGGCTACGCCGTCCGCGCCGACGAAGTCTTCCCCGGCAAGCCGCTGAAGCTCGCCGGCACCGCCCAGGCCGGGGCCCGCTTCATCGGCATGATGCAGCACGGCCAGTGCGTGCGCATCTTCACCGGCGCGCCCATGCCCATCGGCGCCGACGCCGTGGTGATGCAGGAAGAAACGACCGCCAATGGCAACCAGATCAGCTTCGCCAAGGCCGTGAAGCCCGGCACCAGCGTGCGCAAGCAGGGCTTCGATTTCCGCCGCGGCGCCGAACTGCTGCCCGCCGGCACCGCGCTTACCCCGCAGATGCTGAGCCTCGCCGCCGGCGCCAACCAGCCGACGCTCACCGTCAACAAGCGCCCCCGTCTCGCCATTCTCGCCACCGGCGACGAGCTCGTGCCGCCCGGCACCCCGCTCGGCCCCGACCAGATCGTCGCCTCCAACAGCTACGGCCTCGCCGCGCTCCTCGCGCCCTTCGCCGAAAGCATCCTCGATCTCGGCATCGTCCCCGACGACAAGCCGCAGCTCGACGCAAAACTGCTCGAAGCCTTCGATGCCGGCGTCGACATGCTCATCACCACCGGCGGCGCCAGCGTAGGCGAGCGCGACTACGTGCAGGAGGTGTTGAAGGATCTCGGCGTCGAGCTCGATTTCTGGAAGCTGCGGATGCGGCCCGGCAAGCCGCTGATGTTCGGCACCCGCGGCAAGACACTGGTCTTCGGCCTCCCCGGCAACCCGGTCTCGGCCCTCGTCACCGCCACTGTGATCCTGAAACCTGCCTTGCGGGCACTGCTGGGTCATTCCGACCCGCTCTGGCCGCGCATCGGTGTGCCGACGCTCAGCGCCCTGCCCCCGAACGGCCCGCGCCGCCACTATCTGCGCGGCAACCTGAGCCGCAACGAAATCGGCTTCCTGCAGGTCACGCCGATCTTTGAAACCGACAGCTCGCATTCAAGCTCGCTGGCCATGGCGGACGCCCTGATCGTCCAGCCCGAAGATCACCCGGGCGCCCCGCCCGGCGAAATCGTCGAAGTCATCCCCCTCAACTGGGGCTGATGCTTCTTCTTAGTGAGCGACGTGGTGGTGGTGAGCGAACCCTACCGCCAGCTTCAGCGCGAAGCCTGCCGCAATAGCGACCGGCAGAAGAAAAACCGCTGCGTCGAGAATGTCGATGAACTGAGCCATTTGCCCGCTCCCGTATGGTTAACCACGGTTTAATCCCCCGGGATTGAACCGGGTCTTAGGGCAACGTTCAGAATCCGTTCACCTGCATGACTCCTTTGAGGCACCATCTCGCCCCCCGGGCCTTCTCCCGCTTGCGGGGGAAGGTGCCCGAAGGGCGGAAGGGGGGCCCCCCCGCACCGAACCCCTCCCTCCCCCTTGCGGGGAGGGTAGCGCAGCTAGTCGCGCAGCGACGTAGCAAAGCTAGGGTGGGGGTAAGCCCCAGGCACCCAGCTTCCCGCTCCCCCCTCCACCAGCTTCGCTGGTCCCCCTCCCCCGCAAACGGGAGAGGACCCGCTGTGGCGCCATCGCGCCCCAAGGACCAGAAAGTTGGAGTGGGCAAGATCGTGCCCCACGGGCCTTCTCCCGTTTACGGGGGAAGGTGCCCGACAGGGCGGAAGGGGGGAGCCCCACGCACCGAGCCCCCCACCAACTTATCCCCGCGATTCCTGCCCATGCGAATATCTCCCGTCCCCCGCAGGGCGGGCGCCGCGCAACGAACGTGCGGCGGGGGATATCGAGGGTCGGGGAGTCGTCCCCGGCGGGCCGCGGTGCGAGCAACCGGCACTTGGACGTCTTTCGGGACGGACGTGTCCGCTCCCTTGTACCCCCGTCCAACTCATCCTCGGTGACCGGCGAGGCGGAAGCCTCGTTTTTGCGGACTACCCGCGTGGGGCCAACCCTCGCCGGTCCCGCCCAACTCTCATCAACCCGAGGCGGCAACGCCGGCGGGGGCCAAAACACGCCCGCTAACCAGTCCTTTACCCAACTGTTGCAGAACATAACTGGAACAGATACATATCGTTCAGCCTTTGTTCCGATTCTATTCATGGGGTGGCCATGCTGACGCGCAAGCAACACGAATTGCTCATGTTCATCCATGAGCGGATGAAGGAATCGGGCATCCCGCCCTCCTTCGATGAAATGAAGGACGCGCTCGATCTGCGCTCCAAATCGGGCATCCATCGCCTGATCACGGCGCTCGAGGAACGCGGCTTCATCCGCCGCCTGCCCAACCGGGCCCGGGCGCTCGAAGTGATCAAGCTGCCGGATTCGATGAACCCCTCGCTCGGCGGCCGCAAGGCGCGCTTCGAGCCGTCGGTCATCGAGGGCAATCTCGGCCGCGTCGCGACGCCCCCGGCCCGCGCCAATACCGGCATCCCGGCCCCGGTCTCGGCCACGCAGGTCGTCTCGATCCCGGTCATGGGCCGCATCGCGGCCGGTACGCCGATCGAGGCCATCCAGACCCATAGCCACACCATCATGGTGCCGCCCGAAATGCTCGGGCCCGGCGAGCATTACGCGCTCGAAGTGCGCGGCGACTCGATGATCGAGGCCGGCATCTTCGATGGCGACACCGTGCTCATCAAGAAGCAGGAAGCCGCCTCGACCGGCGAGATCGTCGTCGCCCTCGTCGATGACGAGGAAGCGACCCTCAAGCGCCTCCGCCGCAAGGGCAATTCGGTCGCGCTCGAAGCCGCCAACCCGGCCTACGAGACGCGCATCTTCCCGCCCGACCGGGTGAAAGTTCAGGGCCGCCTCGTCGGCCTGCTCCGCAAGTACTGAGTTCCAAACGTCAGCCTATCTGCCTCGAATGCCTCAACTTGGGCCCGCTGCTGTGCGGGCCCTTTTTCTTTTGACACCGGACGGCCGCCGGGCCATTCGTCCTATCGCTTCTGGGGCCGAAACCTTTAGGGTCCGCCCCAAGACCGGGAGGACGTGACTTGGCATCAGCCGTCGAATGGGTGGCCGTCGATTGGGGCACCTCGAACCTGCGCGCCTGGGGCATCGATGCCGTCGGCGAGATCGCCTTCTCCCGCTCCTCGCCCGATGGCATGAGCCGCCTCACCCGCGAGCAGTACCCCTCGGTCCTCACCGGCCTCCTCACCGAAGTCCACGAGCCCGTCGACGTCCTGATCTGCGGCATGGCCGGCGCCCGCCAGGGCTGGCTCGAAGCCCCCTATCTCGACGCCCCCGCCGACCTCCGGGGCCTCTCGAACGGCGCCGTCTCCCCGGACATGCCCGGCGACCAGTTCGCGCCCTCGATCCTCCCCGGCGTCTGCCAGCGCGAAGTTGGCGCCGAAGACGTTATGCGCGGAGAGGAAACCCAGCTCCTCGGCCTCAGCGCACTTATCCCCGGCTTCTCCGGCCTCGTCATAATGCCCGGCACTCACTCCAAGTGGGCGATGTTGGAAGATACGACGCTCACCCGTTTTTCCTCCGCCATGACGGGCGAGCTTTTTGAACTCCTCCGCGTCCACTCCGTCCTCCGCCACTCGCTCGGCGGCGAGCTCGAGGGCGAAGAGCGCGATATCGGCTTCGACGCCGGCCTGGCGCTCGGCCTCGACAAGCCCGAGCGCCTCACCGCGACCCTGTTCAAGGTCCGCGCCGGCGCCCTGCTCTCGGGCCGCTCCCCGGCCTGGTGCGCCGGCTTCCTCTCGGGCCTCCTGATCGGCGCCGAAATCGGCGGCCAGCGCGACTGGATCGGCTCGGCCGAGATCCCGCTCATCGGCAGCGTCGGCCTCTGCAGCCTCTACCAGGGCGCCCTCGCCCGGCTCGGGGCCAAGTCCCGCATCGTCGACGCCACCGACGCCACCCTCGCCGGCCTAAAGGCCGCGCGCCAAGGACTCTGACATGGACCACCGCCACATCATCGCCATCCTCCGCGGCATCACCCCGCCCGAAACCCTCGCGGTCTGCGAAGCGCTGGTCAGCGCCGGCATCACCATGATCGAGGTGCCGCTCAACTCCCCCGACGCCTTCCGCTCGATCGAGGACGCCGCGAAAGCCTTCGACGGCCGCGCCCTCATCGGCGCCGGCACGGTGCTCTCCCGCGCCGACGTCGAGCAGGTTGCCGATGCCGGTGGCCGCTTCGTGGTCTCGCCTGACACCAACCCGGCCGTCATCGGCGCCACGGTCGAGCTCGGCATGACCTCGTATCCGGGCGTCTTCTCGCCCACCGACGCCTTCACCGCCATCCGCTCGGGCGCCACCGGCCTCAAATTCTTCCCGGCCGAAGTGCTCGGTCCCAAGGGCATCAAGGCGATGAAGGCGGTGCTGCCGCCGGCCATCCCGCTCTACGCCGTGGGCGGCGCCAACCCCGACAATTTCGGCGAGTATTTCGCCGCCGGCTGCTCGGGCTTCGGGCTCGGCACCTACATCTACAAGCCCGGCATGTCGGCCGCCGACGTCGCCGCCAAAGCTATTGCCGCCGTCACCGCGTACGATCAGGGGAAACCGCGATGAGCCTCAAGGCCGAACTTTTCGTCGACAGCCGCTGCGAACTGGGCGAAGGCCCGTTCTGGCACCCGCTGCTCGGCCGTCTCTTCTGGTTCGACATCCTGAACCAGACGCTGCTCAGTGCCGACAGCAACGGCCACATCGTCGACCGCATCACCTTCAAGGACACGGTCAGCGCCGCCGGCGTCATCGACGAGCACACGCTCGCCATCACCCAGTCGGGCACCCTGCTCCGCTACGATTTCCGCGACGACAGCCGCACGCCGATCATTTCGGTCGAGGCCGACGTCCCCGGCAACCGCACCAATGACAGCCGCGTCGATCGCGCCGGCGGTTTCTGGATCGGCACCATGGGCCGCCGCGCCGAAGCGGGCGTTGGCGGAGTGTGGCACTACCGCGCCGGGCAGCTCAGCAAGATCATCTCGGGCATCCGCATCCCGAACTCGATCTGCTTCTCCCCCGATGGCCGCACCGCCTACTTCACCGACTCGGGCAAGATGATCGTCAAATGCGCCCTCGATCCCGAGACCGGCGCACCGATCGGCCCGTGGGAAGATTTCTTCACCATGGACGGCCCGGGCGGCGCCGACGGCTCAGTGGTAGATAGCGAAGGTTTTGTCTGGAACGCCCGCTGGGGCGGCTCCAAGGCCATCCGCATCTCGCCCGATGGCAAGCTCGACAAGACCGTCGAAGTCCCCAACGTCACCCGCGTCTCCTGCCCCGCCTTTGGCGGCAAGGACATGAAGACGCTCTATCTCACCACGGCCCGGGAGCACATGACCGAAGAGGAAAAGCTCGAGCAGCCGACCGCCGGCGGCGTCTTCGCCATCGAGCTCGACGTGCCCGGCATCGCTGAGCCCCTGTTCAAGCCTTGAGGTTAAGGGCGGTTAACCATAACCTGGGCGGGATTGCGGCACCTCAATGCGGCACCCGCCAAGGTCGATCCCCCGGCGGCACCGCCGGCCGCACCTCGAACTTGTGCGCCCCCTTGTCCCAGCGCAGCCACTGGATGCCGCCGCGCTCGAGCGTATCGGCGTCGATCACCGTCCCCGCCCCGCACGCCGCATCCGGCGCCGCCCGCCGCAGGATCATCAGGTCGGCAAGCCCGCAATCCTCGTAGAACGCCGCCGGGTCCGTCGCCACCGCGACCCGGAACCCCACCGGGCTCTCGCCGAAGCAGCCGATGCTGTCGCAAGTGAGCAGCGGTGCAGGCTCGATCGGCTCGGCATAGGTGTCCTGCCACACCGTCACGGCAAAGCTGTCCGGCTTCCCCGCCACCAGATCGAGCCCATCCGCGCCCCGCATGGCGATGGCCTGCGTGGTGTCCGAGATCAGCAGGTCGGGTGGCCTGTCGAGCGCCATCAGCAACACCGCCGGCACAAGCAGCACCGGTCCGATGAAACGATGCCACGTGGACAGGAACGTGAACCACGCGAGCGCCCCAAGACCCAGCACCAGGGCGATCGGCAACAGCAACGGGCTCGCACTTATCCCCGCGCTCCAGCCGGCGACTAGAGTTGCGACCCAAAGCATCCCGTCGATGGACCAACCCATGACAACAAGAAACGGCGCCTCGAGGCCGAATGGCATCAGCAGGGTTGCAATCAGCGCCGCCGGCATCATGACGAACGCGATCAGCACCTCCGACATCAAGTTTCCGAGCACGCTGAGCGGCGCGGTCTGCTGGAAATGGTAGATCGAGAACAGCAGCGTCGCCGCGCCGGCCACGAGGCTGGTCAGCGCGCCACCAACGAAATAGGCCCAGACCCGACCGAGCCAACCAGTGTCGCGCTCCGCAGGAGGACGCAGCATCTCCCACGCCCCGATCAGCGCCACCACGGCCGCGAACGAGAGCTGAAAACTCGGCCGAAACACACTAGCCGGGTCGGTGACGATGATGGCGAGCGCGGCGAGCGCCACGTTCCGCATGGTCAGCGCCCGTCGCCCGGCCACAACCGCCCCCAGCACCAGCACGATCATAATGGTCGAGCGCAACGCCGCGACATTGCCGCCCGAAATCGCAAAATAGCCCAGCGAGGCGATGATCGCGCCGCACGCCGCCACCCGCTTGGTCGAAACGAAGCGGTCGAGCCCGCCGACGAGCGCGAAGCCGCCCCGCAGCGTCGCCATCACCAGCATCGCCACCAGCGTCAGATGCAGGCCCGACACCGACAGCACATGGGCAAGCCCCGCTGCCGCCATCACGTCGCGCGCCTCATCGGTCACCGCAGACTGGTCGCCGGTGATCAACGCCCGCGCGATGCCGGCAGATGTGGGCGGCAGCACCGCATCGATCTTCGCCGCAATGCCGCGCCGCAGGGAATCGATCACCCGCTCCGGCGCGCCCGGTTCGCCGGCCGCAATCCGCTCGACCTGCCCGATCGTATTGCCATAGGCGCCGATGCCATCGAAGAACGCGTGGAATTGCGTGTCGAACCCGTTTGGCACCACCGGCCCCGGCACCGCGTAGAACCGCACCTTGCCGCGGATCCGGTCACCCGGAGCGAGATCGGGCAGGCCCGCCACCGATATCCGCGCCCGTCGCACCGGCAGCCCACGCGCATCGCCGACCGGGCTTATCCCCGACACCACGGCCTTTACCCCGTCGCCGTTGGCCGCCAGCACCTCGTCGACCCGCACCTCGTAGGTGCCATATGCCGGCCGCGCCAGCATCGCCGTCCCGAACAGCGCGCCGTGGATCGCGAGCAGGCAGAAGCCCAACCAAAACGCGGCGGCGAGGCCGACTACCCGGTTCCAACCCACCGACTGCCGGCTCACCCACAGCGCCATTACCGCGGCAACCCCGCCCGCCCCGAGCAGCACCGGCGACGGCTCGGCGGGCAGCTCGAACGCCACGATGAGCCCGGCGATCATCGCGTAAGGCAGCAGCAGGAACAGCCGGCGATGCTCCAGCGCCCCGGCAAACGCCTCGCGCACACCGGCCAGCAGCCCGCTGCGACGCTCCGGCTGCCAGGCCGCCGGCAATGGCAATTTCTCCGGCGCAAGCTCGGGCAAGCGCGTGCGATCGGCGACAGCGATGTCCCCTGGCTGCGCCACTTATCCCCCCGCGCCCAAGGCATGCTACACAGCGCCCGGCCCTGCTACCAGCGGCCCGCTTGCACTTGGCTCCGCACGCGCATACACACCCGCCAACACGGAGGTTCCACCCGCACTCATGGCCACGCCCGTCGTCACCCGCTTCGCCCCCTCGCCCACCGGTTACCTGCATATCGGCGGCGCCCGCACGGCCCTGTTCAACTGGGCCTTTGCCCGCCACACCGGCGGCAAAATGCTGCTGCGCATCGAGGACACCGACCGCGAACGTTCGACGGAAGCCGCCGTGCAAGCCATCTTCGATGGCCTCCAGTGGCTGGGCCTCGTGCAGGACGGCGAACCCTACATGCAGTTTTCGCGCGCCGCCCGGCACGCCGAGATCGCCAATGAGCTCTTGAAGGCCGGCCAGGCGTATTACTGCTATTGCTCGCCCGAAGAGCTGGCCGAGATGCGCGAAAGCGCCCGCGCCAACGGCCTGCCGCCGCGCTACAACGGCTACTGGCGCGACCGCGACCCGTCGGAAGCTCCGGCCGGCGTCGCCCCCGTCATCCGCATCAAGGCGCCGCTTTCGGGCGAAATCCGCGTGCACGACCATGTGCAGGGCGAAGTGGTGTTCCGCACCGAGAACCTCGATGATTTCATCATCCTGCGCTCGGACGGCACGCCCACCTACATGCTGGCCGTGGTGGTCGACGACCACGACATGGGCGTCACCCACATCATCCGCGGCGACGACCACCTGACGAATGCCGCTCGCCAGATCGTCATCTACAACGCCATGGGCTGGTACATCCCCGAGATGAGCCACATCCCGCTCATCCACGGCCCCGATGGCGCCAAGCTTTCGAAGCGCCACGGCGCGCTCGGCGTCGAAGCCTACCGGCAGATGGGTTACCTCCCCGAGGCGATCCGCAACTATCTCGCCCGCCTCGGCTGGAGTCATGGCGACGACGAGATCTTCTCGACCGAGCAGATGGTCGAGTGGTTCAGCCTCGATGCCCTCAACAAGGGCGCGGCACGCTTCGATTTCGCCAAGCTCGAGAACATCAACGGCCACTATATCCGTGAGGCCGACCCGGTCAGCCTCTATGACGTGATGCTCTCGACTGCCGAGGAAGTGGGCCGCCTGACCGACCTCGACGGCCTCCGCGCCAATCGCGACACCGCGCTCAGCGCCCTGCCCGAGTTGCAGCCCCGCGCCAAGACCATTCTCGAGCTGATCGATCTCGCGCAGTTCATCTACGCCGTGCGCCCGCTCACCATCGATGCGGCCGCCACCGAGCAGCTCACCGCCGATGCGCGAGCTAATATCGGCGCCTTCGCCGAGGTGCTGCGCGGGCTCAACGAATGGACCGTCGCTGCCATCGATGCGGCCGCCCGCGCCTTCGCCGAAGCCAAGGGGCTGAAGCTGGGCAAGGTGGCACAGCCCTTGCGCGCCGCGCTGACCGGGCGCACCGTGAGCCCAGGCATTTTCGAGGTGATGGTGCTGATCGGCCGCGACGAAACGATCGCCCGGCTTCAAGATCAGGCGAGCCCGTAAACATCAGGAAACCCAATTAGGTCAGGGGTGTTCACCCACCTGTTGCAGACCCGGGGTAGATACGTTACGCCAACGCAACTGCCCGTTTAACGACGTTCCGGCCGGCCCTGCCTTCCCTCCCGGGCCTCGGCCACAAAGGAGAGCCTAATGAGCGATACCATCGCCAAACTCACCATCGGGGACCAGACTTTCGAGTTCCCGGTGCTCTCTGGCTCCGTCGGTCCCGATGTCATAGACATCCGATCGCTCTACGCGAAGACGGGCATGTTCACCTACGACCCGGGCTTCACCTCGACCGCCGCCACCGACAGCGCCATCACCTATATCGATGGTGACAAGGGCGAGCTGATGTATCGCGGCTACCCGATCGAGCAGCTGGCGGAAAAGTCGAACTACCTCGAAGTCTGCTACCTGCTGCTCTACGGCGAGCTGCCCAACAAGGCACAGCTGGCCGATTTCACCGATCGCGTGACCAAGCACACCATGGTCCACGAGCAGATGCACTACTTCTATCGCGGCTTCCGCCGCGATGCGCACCCGATGGCAATCGTCGTCGGCGTGGTCGGCGCCATGGCGGCGTTCTACCACGACTCGACCGACATCAACGATCCGATGCAGCGCGAGATCGCCTCGATCCGCATGATCGCTAAGATCCCGACGATCGTCGCCATGGCCTACAAGTACTCGGTGGGCCAGCCCTTCGTGTACCCGCGCAACGACCTCGACTTTGCCTCGAACTTCCTCCGCATGTGCTTCTCGGTTCCGGCCGAGGACTATGTGGTCAACCCGGTCGTCGCCCGCGCCATGGACCTGATCTTCACGCTCCATGCCGATCACGAGCAGAACGCCTCGACCTCGACCGTTCGTCTCGCGGGCTCGTCCGACGCCAACCCGTTCGCCTGCATCGCGGCCGGCGTGGCCTGCCTCTGGGGCCCCGCTCACGGCGGCGCCAACGAGGCGGCGCTCAACATGCTCAAGCAGATCGGCACCGTGGATCGCATCCCGGAGTTCATCGCCAAGGCCAAGGACAAGAACTCGGGCTTCCGCCTGATGGGCTTCGGCCACCGCGTCTACAAGAACTACGATCCGCGCGCCAAGGTGATGCAGCAGGCCGCCAACGACGTGCTGGCCCAGCTCGGCGCCGACAACCTGTCGCCGACCCTTCAGGTAGCCAAGGAGCTCGAGAAGATCGCGCTCTCCGACCAGTACTTCATCGACCGCAAGCTCTACCCGAACGTCGATTTCTACTCGGGCATCATCCTGGACGCGATCGGCTTCCCGACCTCGATGTTCACCGCCATCTTCGCGCTCAGCCGCACCGTTGGCTGGATCGCGCAGTGGAAGGAAATGATCGGCGACCCGCAGAAGAAGATCGGCCGCCCGCGCCAGCTCTACAACGGCTCGCCGGTTCGCGACTACGAGCCGATCAGCAGCCGCGACTGAGCTGCAACAGCCAGAACCCGCTCGGCGGGATCGACCAGGGGCGCCTCCGGCGCCCCTTTCTGCATCAGGGCCCGGATCTCGCGAAACGCGGCCAGCTGTGCCGCCACGGCGCCCGGATCATCGAGCAGCCCGCGCAACGCCGGCGCGACTTTGCTGAGCTCGACCTCGCCCGGAAACAGCAGCTCCGGCACCACCTCACGCCCCGCCACGATATTGGGCAGCCCCACCATCGGCGGCCTCTCGAGCTGCGCATAGCGCTTCGCCTGCCCCCGGTCGCCGACATAGGTCACCACCATCGGCACCCCGGCCATGGCCAGCTCCAGCGTCACCGTACCGCTCACCGCAAACGCTCCGACCGCGCCAGCAACCGCCGCGTCCCGCTCCGCCCCCGTCACCACCTCGACCGGCGCAGCCCAACCCGCCACCTCCGCCACCAGCCGATCCCGCAGATGCCCCAACGTCGGCAGCACAAAGCCGCTGACCTTGGGATGCTCCCGCAACGCCTCAACCGCCGCCCGCATCAGCCCCATGTGCCGCTTGAGCTCGCCAACCCGGCTCCCCGGCAGCAACAGCAACGGCCCTCGCTCCGGCTGAGACGTACGGATCGCCTGCCGCGTCAGTGCCGGGTGCCCAACATAGCTGGTCGGCGGTCCACCAAGCTCCGCCATCACCCTCGGCTCAAACGGCAGCACCGCCAGCACCTCGTCAAACAGCGGCTTCAGCTTCCCCGCCCGCTCCGGCGCCCACACCCAAACCGCCGGAGCCACATGAAGCAGCATCGGCACCCTCGACCCAGCCTTCCGCACCCGCTCCGCCACCACCCGGCTAAACACCTGCGAGTCGATCAGCACCGCGACATCGGGCCTCTCCCGAATGATCGCATTCGCCACCTGCCGCGCCCGCCACAACAGCAACGGCAACCGCACCAGCACATCCGACCAGCCCATCACCGACAGGTCAGACATCGGGAACATCGTCCCCAGCCCCACCGCAGCAAGCTCAGCTCCACCGACCCCAGTTAGCGCCAGCTCAGTCCGCCCCTTCAAGCGGTGCACCAGATCAGCCCCAATCCGATCCCCGGACGCCTCCCCCGCCAGAACAAACAGCTTCAGCCGATCAGCCATGGACGGAGGCCCTCTTCGCGCGGCGAGTAGCAATGGCGTCCACCTCACCCGGACTTATCCCCGCCATCGCCAGGGCTGGTACGCTCGGGTCATCGCTGGTTGAAAGGACGACGAACAATGGAGACCGCCGTTTATATCGCTCCGAAACGGTATGAGCGCTCTCTCGACACCGTCCGTCCAAGAGCGACTGCCTGGCTTTTTGACGAGGCAGACGACCGTAAGGGTCAGCGCCATTCAGCGGCACACCAGACGGCCCGCAATGCCCGCCGGCCATCTCAACCCGAGACCACGAGGGCAAGTGTCGGCCGAAGGCACATCCGTCAATTCGCGGACTTCCGCACAGCCAGCCTGCTATCGGCGAACCGTCTTCGATCGCCAATCCGCCCACCCGGTCAGCCATCGACCTTGAGCCCGATGATTGCTATTCCCGAAGTGTCCGCTGCGGCGAGAAGCTCAGCGCGTTGCAGGAGTAGTGTGCGCCCCGCTTCCACTGCGATTGCATCTACGCCAGCCCTTGCGGCGCCCACCACCGTGGCCGGGCCGATCGCTGGGAGGTCGACGAACAGAGGCTGCTGCGGCTTGCAGGCCTTGGCCAGCACGATGGCCGTTCCGGCTGTATCACCGATTAGCCCCGCCGCGCGGTGGCGGCCGACCCGGGCTAGCAGGTCGTCGGTGCCGGCTACATCCTCGACCGCGACGACCCGCGTGCCGACAACCACAGCGGCCTGGCCGAGATCCATTGCGCCAACCTGCCGTGCCGCACGCAATGCGAGGCGTGCCGCCGCCAACTGCGTTGCCGTGGCCATCGGCCCCGCGAGTTGCCCGTCCCCGGCCAGCAAGTCCGGCGCGACCTGATGCGGACCGATCAGTTGTGCGCCGGTCAATTCCTGCAGTCGGATGGCAAGGTTGGACAGCGCGGCGTCACCGGTCGGCTGGCCTGCTCCGCCGAGCACCTCGAGCAATCGCTGGCGGTCGGCATCGGTCAGGGTCACCGACCCGGCCAGCACCAGGTGCGAGGCGCCGAAATCGCGAACGCCATCGAACAGCGCCGCCGGATTCTCAATCGACGCCGTCTGCCAGTCGGCAGCAACAGGCAGGTCGAGTTGAGACAGGCAGAAGGCGCGGACCGTATCGCCGGCGGCAAGCGCCGCCTCGATCACCTGCGGAGCCAGGGCGCCGGCGCCGGCGACGACGGCGAGCCGGCGCGGCATCAGTCTTCGGCCGGAACGTTGACCGGCAGGCAGATGGCGCGATCGTTGGCAGCGGTGATGAACTTCACCACGTCCTGCACCAGGGCCTCGTCCTTGAAGAGGGTCGCAGCGTCCTCGACGCGCTCCTTGAGCGTGCCTTCGGACGAGAAGATCATCCGATACGCGGCACGCAGCGAATGAATGGCCTCGCGATCGAATTTTCTGCGCTTAAGCCCCACGAGGTTCAGCCCCGCGAGCCGGGCGCGGTTGCCAACCGCCATGCCGTAGGGGATCACGTCGGCGTCGATCATGGAGTGCGCGCCGATAAAGGCATGCGCACCGATGCGGACATACTGATGGACGCCGCACATGCCGCCAAACGCCACGTAGTCGCCGATCTTGCAGTGGCCTGCGACGGCCACATACGCGGCGATGACGACGTGATTGCCAACTTCACAATCATGGGCGACATGCGCCGAGTTCATCAGCAGGCAATCGTCGCCGATCCGGGTCTCCATCGTGCCACCGGCCGTACCGGGGTTGACGGTGACATTCTCGCGAATTTGGCAACGCGCGCCGATCACCAGGCTGCTCGCCTCGCCGCGATATTTGAGGTCCTGCGGCTGGTGGCCGATAGACGCGAACGGGAATATCCGCGTCTCGGGGCCGATACTCGTCCGTCCGGCCACGACGACATGCGACAGCAGTTCGACGCCCGAGCCCAGCGTTACCTCGGGACCGACATGGCAGAATGGCCCGACCTTGACCCCGTCGGCAAGCTGGGCGCCTGCCTCGACGATGGCACTGGGATGAACGAAGGCGCTCACTTTTCGGAGGGGCTCACCATGGCGCCGACCTCGGCCTCGGCAATCACCACGCCATCAACGATCGCCTTGGCCTCATACCAGCCCATGGTCATGCGGCGCCGCATCTTCTTGATGTGGTATTCGATCCGGTCACCCGGGCGCGCCGGCTTGCGGAATTTGCACTTGTCGACTGTCAGCAGGTAGACGATGTGGTCGATACCTGCCGCGGCGCCGGCCGCGATCGCGATGGCACCCGCCGTCTGGGCCATTCCCTCGATGATCAGCACGCCGGGAAACACCGGCTCTCCGGGGAAATGCCCCTGGAAGATCGGCTCGTTGAAGCTCACGTTCTTGATGCCGATGGCAGAGTCGTCGCTATCGACCTCGATGATGCGATCGATCATCAGGAACGGGTAGCGATGCGGCAGCGCCTTCAGGATGTCGCCGATCTGCATCGAGGTAAGTTCCCTCGCCCGATCGGCCGGTGCCTCACTCGTAACCGTCACTCTCGTCCCCTTTTGCTCAGTCGGCGCAGCGTCGCCATTTCGCGCTGCCACGCCCTCAGTTCCTGTGCCGGTTGCCCGCCCACATGCATGCCCGCGGGCACGTCCTTGGTAACCAGGCACCGCGCCGACAGCACGCTGCCGGTGCCGATGCTCAGGTGCCCGACGGTGCCGGCGCCGCCGCCGATCAGCACATGGTCACCGATAATCGTGCTGCCGCCGATGCCGCAAGTCCCGGCGATGAGACAACGGCGTCCGATGCGGCAGTTGTGACCGATCTGCACAAGGTTGTCGACCTTGGTGCCCTCGCCGATCACCGTATCGCCGAGCGCGCCGCGATCAATTGTAGAGTTGGCGCCGATCTCGACGCCGTCCTGGATGATGACGCGGCCGAGCTGCGGGATCTTTCGGTTCCCCCGGCCCTGCGACAGCCAGCCGAAGCCTTCGGCGCCAACACGGACGCCGGGGTGCAGCACGACGTTGTTGCCGAGGTGTGCGTATTCGATGGTGACATTGGCGCCGATCACCGCATTGCGGCCAATGGTAACGCCGCGGCCGATGACGGTGTTCGGACCGATCACCGAATTGCGGCCGATCTCGACATTGGGGCCGATGACGACGTTCTCGCCGAGCCGTACATCGCTTTCGATCAGCGTGTCGGGGCCTTCCTCATCGAACTGCGCCACAGCCGCGCCAAGCGTGCCGCCGGGATAGAGCTTCTCGAGTATATCGACGAAGAGCTCGTGCGCCCGTTCGTCGACGATCGCGAGGGCGCCGGGCGGAACCATGTCGCGCAGGCTCGGATGGACCACGACCACCCCGGCGGCTGTGTCGCGGAGCGCATCGCGATAGTCCGGGCGGGCGGCGAGAGCAAGTTCGGTGCCGTCGGCGCGGTCGAGCTCGTCGGCACCGGTGATGGTGATGCTGCCGAGGCGCTTATCGTCGACCAGCGGCGGTGTCGCCAAGGAGGCGAGCAGCGCGCGCAGGGGGACCGGACCCGATGAAAGATGGAAGCGCGTATCGACCATGGCTGTCTTTACACAAAGAAGAAGCCGCGGGGCAACCGCTCCGCGGCTTCGAACCATTTCACTCCCCCGTTGCCGGGGCGTCAGGACCTTACAGCAGGTTCTGCAGGGTCAGCGAGAACTGCTGCGTCTTGTCGTCGGTCGCCTTGTTGAGGACGTAAGCGAAGTCGCCACGCAGCGGACCGAACGGGCTGTCCCAGATAAGCGATGCACCGACCGACGACTTGAAGTTCTCGTCGACGCTGCCCGCATCCGGGCTCAGGCTCGAGCCGTGGCCGTCGATGAGGGCTGCATCAGCCCACACAGAGCCACGCACACCGTAGGTCTCGGGTAGCACCGGGATCGGGAACTCGATTTCAGCCGAACCAGCCAGGTAGCCGGTGTAGCCGAGGCCTTCGCTGCCCGGGTTCGGTCCGGTGTAGCGGGGGCCAAAGCTGTTGCTCTGGAAGCCGCGAACAATGCTGCTGCCACTGCGGAAGGCTTCGAGCGGGCTCACTGCACCATCGAAGGAGTAGATGTAGCCGGCCTGGGCCTTGACGCTACCCACCACGCCGTAATCCGGCAGGAGGCTCACAAAGTAGCGCGCCTTGGCTTCGGTCTTCAGCAGGCTGTGGTCGAGACCAATGTACTGCTGAGTGAAGGTGGCGAGGAGGCCCTCGGTCGGGTGCTTGTTGTCGTCGAGCGTGTTGTAGTTCAGCGAGTAGCCGACCCACGCCTTGTTCCACGTGTTCTGATACGCGACCGGAGTGTCGATATTGTCCGGGTCCCAGGCGTTGAAAACGTCAGAGTGCGGAGCATTGTCGTCCTGCAGCGTCTTCTGCTCGAGGCCGACGAACACAGACCCGTTGAGGTCGCTGGTGATCGGGACGCCGAAGCGGAGCTGGCCGCCGGTCGCAGTCGTACCGTAGGTGTTGCTGTCAGTCTCGTCGGTGATGCGGTGGTACACATCGATACCAGACGACATGCGCAGGCCCATGAAGCGGGGCTCGGTGAAGGAGAAATCGAACGACTGACCGCTCTCCGAAGCACCGACCGACACGCGGACGTACTGGCCCTTGCCAAGGAAGTTGCGCTCGGTGACCGAAACTTCGCCCATGAGACCGGACTGCGAGTCGTAGCCGGCGGTCAGGCCGTAGTCACCAGTCGACTGCTCTTCGACGGCGATGTTGATCACCACCTTGTCGGGCGCGCTGCCCGGGGCGAAATCGACGTTCACGGTCTTGAAGAAGCCGAGCTTCTCGATGTTGGACTTGCCGCGCGAGACCATCGAACGGTTGAAGGGGTCGCCTTCACCGAAATCCAGTTCGCGACGGATCACGGCGTCACGGGTCTTGTCGTTGCCGGTGATGTTGATGCGCTCGACATAGACGCGGGCGCCCTGGTCGACGAGGTACGTGACGTTGAAGGTGCTGGTCGCCACGTCGCGTTCGATACGCGGACGCACGTCGGCGAAGGCGTAACCCTGGGCGGTCGCCTCGAAGGCCATCTCCTGCTGAGTCTTCTGCAGGTCGGCCAGCGAATAGGTCGAGCCCTTGCTGGTCTTGATCGTGCTGCTCAGCGCGTTGGCGTTCAGGCCATCGATCGACGTCTCGACGCCGATGGTGCCGAACCTGTAGCGCTCGCCCTCGTTGACGGTGAAGTTGACGAAGTAGGCGCCGCGGGTGGCGTCGAACTCGCCGACGGCCGAGGTCACCGACGCATCGGGGTAGCCGTGGTTCATGTAGTACATCTCGATCAGCTGGCGATCGATCTGCAGCTGATCCTCGGAGTACGAGTCGTCCCGGAACAGCCAGCTGAGCAGGTGCGTCTCATGCGTGCGAATGATCGACTTGAGCGTGCCCGAGCTGATGGAATTGTTGCCGGTGAAGTTGATGGCTGCGATGCCGACGCGGGTGCCTTCGTCAACGACGAAGGTCACGCGGGTGCGGCCGTTCGGAGCCTGCTCCAGACGGGGCGTCACCTTCACGTTGGTAAAACCCTTGGCGACGTAGGCGAGACGGATCGTCTCGACGTCTGCCGCAAGGCTCGCATCGGTGAAGGAGCCGCGCGAGGTGACGTTGAGCATGTCGCTGAGCGTTGCGTCCGAGATGCCGTTATTGCCCTCGAACAGAACCGCCGACGTGAGGCGCTGATCCTCTGCCTGAGCCACCCCGACCAACGGTCCGGTGAAACCGGCCACCGGCGCCGCCAGAGCGAGGGCGAGCGCCAGGAGGGCTCCGCGCGTCAGCTTCTTGAGATACGTCATGGTTCTTATTGCCTCGTACGACCTGCCGAGAATCGCCATGCACAGCGCTCCCAGCTCACTCCAGCTACAGCTTTTACTGGAATTTTAACCACGGACAAGCCATCGGCAGCAGCGCGGTTAGCGAATGATTGGGTCCCGTGCATTCCTGCAACACCTCAAAAACCTAGGTTATCCAAGGGTTAACGGGAATCGGGCGGGGACCCGGCGACGGGCGGAAATATGGCATGGCTGCCCCGCTTTTGCCATGGCTACGACACGTGGATGAAGTGCCGATGAACGCCCTGCCCCGGCGTCCTGAACCGACCTAGATGAGGTCGTTCACCAGCGTGAACACCATCAGCGTAAAGACGATGGCGAGGCCGAAGCGAAAGCCGATTTCCTGGACGCGCTGGCTCAGCGGTTTCCGGCGGGCGGCCTCGATCAGGTAGTAGAGCAGATGGCCGCCATCGAGCATCGGGATGGGCAGTAGGTTGACGAGGCCGATGTTCAGCGAGAGCAGCGCGATCAGGTTGATCAGAGGCACGATGCCGAGCGTTGCGACCTGCTGGCTGACATGCGCCACCTTGATGGGGCCGCCCAGCTGCTTGACGTCGCCGCGGCCGACGAAGAAATCGCCGAGGAAGGCGACGGTGCGATCGATGATGAAGCGCACTTCCTCGACGGTCATGCCGACGGCTTCGATCGGGTTGGGGCGATAGAGCACGTAATCGGCGGGCGGCTTGCCCTCGACGCCGAGGCGGCCGATGCGGTGGACGCCACCGAAGCTGTCGGTGCTCTCTTCGGCGCGCGGCACGGCGCGGATGGTCTCTTTGCCCCCTGCCCGCTCAACCTCGATGGTGATGGTGCGCTGGGGCGCGGTGGCGACGAGGCGCTGCACGTCGTCGAAGCTGCGAACGTCGAAGCCGTCGATCGACACGATCTTGTCGTCGGGCAGCAAGCCGGCTTCCTGCGCGGCCGAATTGGCGGTGACGTTCTGGATGATGGCGGGCGCCACGTAGCGGCCGTAACCCAAAAGCAGCGCGTAGAGAATCAGCAGCGTAAACAGCACGTTGGCCGCAGGTCCTGCGACGACGACTGAAATGCGCTGCCAGACGTTCTTGTTGGCGAAGAGCTGCGGGGCGAGATCCGGACCGGCGCGCTCGATGAAGGCTTCGTCGGGCTGGCTCGAGGCGTTCATGTCGCCGACGAAACGGACATAGCCGCCGAGGGGAATCGCGGCGATGCGCCAGCGGGTGCCCCGCTTGTCGTTGAAGCCGATGAGTTCGGGACCGAAGCCGAGCGAGAAGGTCTGGATGGCGATGCCGTTCCAGCGCGCGACGAGATAGTGACCCATCTCATGAACGAAGACGATGACGGTCAGCACCACCAAAAAGGGCAGTACGGACATTGGCAGCGCTAGGATGGAGTCCATGTCGTCGACGTCGCTTTCGCGTAAGGCGCCCGGATGTGCGGTGAGTTAGGCCCGGATTGCGTTAAGATTGCGATACGGCCAATGCGGCAGTCTGTCATCTCAACAGAAATGGTCACCAGAACAGAAAGCCGGCGGCGATGGCGCCGAAACCGGCGTGAACGAGGCCGACGAGGAACAGGAAGATCACCCCGAAGGTGAGGCTGTCGAGCCGGTCCATCAGGCCGCCGTGGCCTGGGATGATGTCGCCCGAATCCTTCACCCGGAAGCGGCGCTTGATGAAGCTTTCGGTGAGATCGCCGATCTGGCCGAGGATGCTCATCGTGGCGGCGAGCGTCAGCCCGATCCACCACGGTGAATTGGGCACGACGATGAGCCAGAGCACGAGGCCGGCGAGGGTGCCGATGGCGAAGCCGCCGATGGCCCCGGACCAGGTCTTGCCCGGCGAGATGTCGGGGGCGAGCTTCTCGCCGCCGATCTGGCGACCCATGAAGTAGGCGCCGGTGTCGGTCGCAAAGATCACGACGCCGAGGAAGACGCCGGCCCAGAGCCCGGTGTCGAAACTGCCCCAATCGAGCCAGCTCGAGGGGCCGCGCATGGCCATGGTGATGAGGATCACCGCGCCGTAGAAGACCACCCCACCAATGCGCCAAAGCCTCGTGCCGGGCGAACCGAAGGCGGCGACGATGGCTGCGACAATCACAAGGGCGGCACTGGCGAGGGCGCCGAGCCGCGGGAATGCGAGGGCGGAGAGAGCCAGCAGTGCAATCAGCGCGATGCCGAGGGCGCTCAGCGGCCGCAGCGTGACCATCCGCTCCCATTCGCGGTAGCAGCCGGCGAAGACGGCGCCGACGACGGCGGCGAAAAGGTAGGAGCCGATATAGAGGCTGACGACGGTGACGGTGAGCAGAATGAGGGCAGAAACCACGCGGGGGCCGAGATCGGTCCACGAGCGCTGCGCCAGCGGGTTGAATTCCGGGCGCGGGGTTTCGCCTTCGCTCACGTGCCCCTCGTCTCGATTCCGCCGAACCGGCGCTTGCGGGAGGAGAATTCCTCGAGAGCGCGGACGAACGTCTCCTCGCCGAAATCGGGCCAGTTCTCCTCGATGAAGACGAGCTCCGAATAGGCGCCCTGCCAGATGAGGAAGTTACTGGTGCGCTGCTCGCCCGAGGTGCGGATGATGAGGTCGGGATCGGGGACACCGCTGGTGTAGAGCGCGCGCTCGATCGTCTGCTCGGTGATATCCTCGGGCTTCAGCCGGCCGGCCACGACGTCGGCGGCGATGCGGCGGGTGGCTTCGGCGAGTTCGGCCTTGCCGCCATAGTTGAAGGCGACGATCAGCTCGAGGCCGGTATTGTGGGCGGTCTTGCGCTCGGTGTCGTCGATCAGGCGGCGCAGGCCGTCGTCGAGTTCGCGGCGCGAGCCGATGATCTTCACGCGCACATTGTTCTGGATGAGCGAGGCGAGATCGGAAGCGACGAAGCGGTGCAGCAGCGAGAAGATGAAGCGCACCTCGTCGGGCGGGCGGCTCCAGTTCTCGGAGGAGAAGCTGAACACCGTGAGGTGCTTGACGCCGTAGCGGATCGAGAGATCGACGAGGCGGCGGAGCGCCTTGACGCCTTCGACATGCCCCTCGGTGCGCAGCTTGCCGCGCGCCTGGGCCCAGCGGCCATTGCCGTCCATGATCACCGCGACATGCGCCGGGATCTTGAGGCCGGGCTTGGTCCCGGCCTGCGCGGCGATGACGGTGTCAACGGACATAGACTGCCCTCCCGGGCGACTAAAGCTTACAGGTCCAGACTAGACCTGCATGATTTCCTGTTCCTTGACGGCCAGAACGGTATCGACGTCCTTGATCGCGCTGTCGGTCGCCGCCTGCACCTGGTCGGAGAACTTCCGGCTTTCGTCCTGGGCGAGGCCGCCGTCCTTCTCGAGCTTCTTGAGCAGGTCCATGCCGTCGCGACGGATGTGGCGGACGGCGACGCGGGCAGCCTCGGCGTAGTTGTGGGCGACCTTGGTGAGGTCACGGCGGCGCTCTTCGTTGAGATCCGGCAGCGGCACACGAATAACGACGCCCTCGGCCGCCGGGTTCAGGCCGAGGCCCGAATTACGGATGGCCTTTTCGACGGCGCTGGCGAGACCGCGGTCCCACACCTGCACGGAGAGCATGCGCGACTCGGGCACGGTGACGGTCGCCACCTGGTTGAGCGGCACGCGGCTGCCATAAGCCTCGACCATCACGGGCTCGAGCAGGCTGGGGCTGGCGCGGCCAGTGCGCAGGCCGGCGAGTTCGTCCTTCAGCGAGGCGATCGACTTCTGCATTCGGGTCTTGAGCTCATCGAGCGAGAAAGCCGGAAGCGGGGCCATGTTCGGAAACTCCTTCGTAGCGTCTTAGCCGACGCGTGTACTCTTGGCCCGGCCTTCGAGCACGCCGGTGAGGCCTGCCGGGTCATCCAGGGCGTAGACAATTATGGGCAAGGCGTTGTCGCGGGCAAGCGCGAAGGCAGCCGTATCCATGACGCGCAGGTCGCGCGAGATCACCTCGGCGTGTGTGATCGTATCATAGCGCGTGGCGTCGGGGTGTTTCTTGGGGTCGGCGGAATAGACGCCGTCGACATTGGTGCCCTTGAGCACGACGTCGCACTCGAGCTCGATGGCGCGGAGCGCAGCCGCCGTGTCGGTGGTGAAGAACGGGTTGGCGATGCCGCCGCCGAGCACGACCACGAAGCCATCGTCCATCGCGGCGCGGGCGGCGCGCGCGGTGTAGCTGTCGGCGATCTGCGGCATGGTGACGGCGGAGAGCACCTTGGCCTTGACGCCGGCGCGGGTGAGCGCGCTCGCAACCGCCAGAGCGTTGATGATGGTGCCGAGCGTACCCATCATGTCGGCGGTGACGCGGTCACCGTTTTCGGCGGCGATCGACATGCCGCGGAAGATGTTGCCGCCGCCGGTGACGATGGCGACCGCCACCCCTGCCCGCGCCACTTCGGCGATCTGGGCGGCTACCTTGTCGAGGAAAGCGGGATTGATGCCGAAGCTCTGGTCGCCAGAGAGGGCTTCTCCGGAGACTTTGAGCAGAATCCGTTTGTAGGCGGATTGGGCCATTGGTCAGTTCCCCGGAAGTATATTGCGCCAAACTCCCGCGCGAATCCGGCGCGGGCCGTCGGCGGTTATGGCACATTCGGGCGGACTGTGAACCAGTCCGCCCGAAATAGTTTGGATCAACCCTGCTTTACGCCCGAGGTCGCGGCGACCTCGGCGGCAAAGTCGGTGACTTCCTTCTCGATGCCCTCGCCGAGCGCATAGCGCACGAACTTGGTCAGCTTGATCGGGGCGCCGACATCCTTCTCGGCGTTCTTGATCACGTCGCCGACCTTGGTCTCGCCGTCGACGACGAAGACTTGGGCGAGGAGAGTAACTTCCTCGTAGAACTTGCGCACGCGGCCTTCGATCATCTTCTCGATGACGGCTTCGGGCTTGCCGGACTCACGGGCCTGCTCGGAGAAGATGGCGCGCTCGCGGGCCACCACCTCGGGGTCGATGTCGTCGGGCGACACGGACAGCGGGTTGGTGTTGGCGATGTGCATCGAGATCTGCTTGCCGAGGGCGGCCAGCTTGTCCTTGTCGCCGGTCGACTCGAGACCGACGATGACACCCAGCTTGCCGAGACCCGGCTTCACCGTGTTGTGCACGTAGGAGCCGATCACGCCGTCGGTGACGGTGATGGTGGCGGTGCGGCGCAGGTTCATGTTCTCGCCGATCTTGGCGATTGCGTCGGTCAGCTCGGCCGAAGCCGAACGGCCGGTGCCGGGGTACGGCATCTCGGCGAGCTTGTTCACGTCGCCATCGGCGTCGAGAGCGAGCTTGGCGATGTTGGAGACGATCGACTGGAACTGCTCGTTGCGCGCGACGAAGTCGGTCTCGGAGTTCACCTCGACGATGGCGCCGCGGGTGCCTTCGAGGGCAACGCCGACCAGACCTTCGGCAGCGACGCGGCCGGCCTTCTTGGCGGCCTTGGCGAGGCCACGGGTGCGCAGCCAGTCAATGGCGGCTTCCATGTCGCCGGCGGTCTCGGCCAGGGCCTTCTTGCAGTCCATCATCCCCACGCCGGTCATCTCGCGGAGTTCTTTTACCTGCTGAGCAGTAACGGTCATGTCCATATCGCTTTCTCGTGGAGGGAGCCCAAAGGCGGCCCCACGGGGTTCGGGGAAAATGAAGACCCGGCCGAGTCGACGGCCGGGGCTTATGAGGTGGGAGCAGAACCCTGCAATTATGACAGCAGGATTTCGCTCCCGCCGATCTTAGTTGGCGGCAGTCTCGTCGGCGGCGGCCAGAGCCGGCTCTTCCGGAGCGTCGACGGCAGCGCCGAGATCCGAGCCACGGCCGGCGGCCGAGCGGCCGATGCCGTCAATGGCAGCGCGCGAAACCAGCGAAGCGTAGAGCTCGAGGGCGCGGGCGGCGTCGTCGTTGCCCGGGATCGGGTAATCGACGGTGTCGGGATCGGAATTCGAGTCGACGATCGCGATCACCGGAATGCCAAGGCGCTTGGCTTCCTTGATGGCGTTCGCTTCCTTGTTGGTGTCGATGACGAACAGCAGGTTGGGCAGGTTGCCCATGTCCTTGATGCCGCCAAGGTCACGCTCCAGGCGCTCCTTCTCACGCGAAAGGAGCAGCAGCTCCTTCTTGGTGAGACCCGAACCGCCCTCGGCCTCCTGGGCCTCGAGCTCGCGCAGACGCTGGATCGAGTGCGAAATGGTCTGCCAGTTGGTGAGCGTGCCACCGAGCCAGCGCGAGTTGACGTAGTACTGGGCCGACTGACGGGCGGCTTCAGCGACGACCGGAGCGGCCTGGCGCTTGGTGCCGACGAGCAGGACGCGGCCGCCATCGGCGACGGTGTCCGAGATCAGCTGCAGGGCGCGCTGGAGCGCCGGAACGGTCTGGCTCAGGTCGAGAATGTGGATGTCGTTGCGAACGCCGAAGATGTGGCGTTCCATCTTGGGGTTCCAGCGGTGCTTCTGGTGGCCGAAGTGAACACCTGCCTCGAGCAGCTGGCGCATGGAAAATTCGGGCAATGCCATGGAAATGGCTCCTTTCCGGTTATGCCGCCGCGGGTCGTGCGACTGGAATTTCCCAGCCACCGGATGGAGCCGCTGCATCAGCGCAGCAGTCCGGACCCACGTGTGAATTACGCCCCGGGTTGGGGCGCGAGCGGGCATATAGGGGGTTTTGTCCGGGTGCGCAAGGTGCCGGCGGACACGTTGACTTTCGAGGTGGCGACTTAGGGTGGATGGGCGGGTCCTTCTGGGTGTGCGGAGGCGCCCGCCGGCCGTGTGGCCTCGGGTTGATGAGTTGGGCGGGACCGGCGAGGGTTTGGCCCCACGCGGGTAGTCCGCAAAAAACGAGGCTTTCGCCTCGCCGGTCACCGAGGATGAGTTGGACGGGGGTACAAGGGAGCGGACACGTCCGTCCCGAAAGACGTCCAAGTGCCGGTTGCTCGCACCGCGGCCCGCCGGGGACGACTCCCCGACCCTCGATATCCCCCGCCGCACGTTCGTTGCGCAGCGCCCGCCCTGCGGGGGACGGGGGATATTCGCATGGGGGTGGGGAGCGGGGATAAGTTGGCAAGTGGATGTGAGTTCAATGCTTTAGCGCTGTCATCCCGGCGAAGGCTGGGATCCCGCCTGAGGTCTGTCGGGTAGCCGTGGGCCGCTCAGGATGGACCCCGGCCTTCGCCGGGGTGACACGGTGGGTGGGGGCTTGAGGTGGTTTGACCGAACCTGGGCCGGAGCGTGGGGCTCCCCCCTTCCGCCCTTCGGGCACCTTCCCCCGCAGGCGGGAGAAGGCCCGTGGGGCGAGATCCGGCCGCGGCCTGACTTCTGGCTATGGGGCGGGATGGTGCCTCGGCGGGTCCTCTCCCGCTTGCGGGGGAGGGGGACCAGCGAAGCTGGTGGAGGGGGGTGCGGGAAGCTCTGGGGGTGGGATTTACCCCCACCCTAGCTTTGCTACGTCGCTTCGCTCCTAGCGGCGCTACCCTCCCCGCAAGGGGGAGGGAGGGGCTCGGTGCGTGGGCGAACTGATTGCCTCCCTAACCACGTGGGAGGAGTTGGGTCACCGACCTCGGCCATCGGCGCCCTGCCCTATTGGGCGGCGGGGGCTCGGCGCAGCCTTAGCCGGCGGGGTTTTCTTGGGAGCGGGGTTTCGGTCCAGCGGACGAGTTCGAGGACGCCGTCGTGGGTTTCGGCGATTGCCGTGCAGCTTTCGACCCAGTCGCCGGTGTTGACGTAGTGGATGCCCATGCGGTCGTGCATATCGGCGTAGTGGATGTGGCCGCAGATGACGCCGTCGACGCCGGTGTCGCGGGCGGCCAGCGTCAGGGCTTCCTCGAAGCGGCCGATGACCGAGACGGCGTTCTTCACCTTGTGCTTGGCCCAGGCCGAGAGCGACCAGTAGGTGAGGCCGAGGCGGCGGCGGACCCAGTTGATCATGACGTTGACGCGGAGCGCGAAGCGGTAGGCCCAGTCGCCGACATGGGCGAGCCACTTGGCGTGCGCGACGACGACGTCGAACTGGTCGCCGTGGATGACGAGGTAGGTCTTGCCCTGCGCGGTGGTGTGGATGGTGCGATCGACGAACTCGATCTCGCCCGCGTAGGTGCCCAGATACTCGCGCAGGAACTCGTCGTGGTTGCCGGGGAGCACGACGATGCGGGTGCCGGCCAGCGCCTTTTCGAGGAAGAGCTCGACCATCTGGTGGTATTCGGCCGGCCAGTGCCAGGCCTTGGCGAGGCGCCAGCCATCGACGATGTCGCCGACGAGGTAGATGGTTTCGGCGTCGTGCCAGCGCAGGAAATCGTTGAGCTGCGCGATGCGGGTGGGGCGCATGCCCAGGTGCACGTCGGAGATGAAGAGCGCGCGGACCTTCCGCACTTCCCTGCCCTCTTCGATCATGCCTCTATCCTTCTTTGGTCCGCCGGATGGTCAGTTTAGCGCATTGCGGGCTCTCGACGGAACCCGGCGGCGCGGTTCGCTGGGGATAACGACTCGCGGGCCAAAGAGAAACAAGCAATCACGACAGGTTTGCGAAGGCGTTACGGCGCCGGGGTCAATCGCGCGATGACGGCGGCGTGCTGCGGGAATTTGGCGAGGAGTTCGGCGCGGGTGACGAGGATCATGTCCTCCATGTCCCAGGCGGGCGACACGACCTCGCTGACGAGGCCGTAGGACCCGGCTGGGAGTTCGGCGGCCTTCCAGACGCCACCGGCGACGGCGAGGCTCGGGACGTGGCCGGCGGCGAGGTCGGGGCCGAGGACGACGGCTTCGTAGCGGCCATCGGGATGGATGAGGTGATAGGTCAGCGGCGCGCCGAGGTGATGGTACTGGATGCCGTCGGAGTGCTTGGTGTGGAAGTGATCGACGGGGGAGTCGTCGGTCAGCATGTAGTAGATCGAGCTCATCGTGGCGCGGGGGCCGCGGGCGGTGGCGAAGGGCTCGCGGTGGGCGGGACGGAAGGTCTCACGGAAATAGCCGCCCTCGAAATGGCCGGAAAGGCCGAGCGCGGCGATGATTTCCGCCTTGGTCATCTCAGTCATGGTTGCCTCGTCTCGCGTTCGATCGGGGCTTAATGCCCGATCCGCGCCTTGAGCGCCACGATGCGCTTGTAGCTTTCCTCGATGCGAGCCTTGAAGGCCGGATCGGCCGCCGCTTCGGCGACGAGGATGGCGCGGATTTCGTCGGGCAGCGAGGCGCGGGGCTTGGCCGTGTTGGAGAAGAGCAGGACGTCGACGCCGGCGCGGACGGCGCGGGTGACGGTTTCCTTGAGGTCGTAGTGCTGGCGGATGGCGCCCATCTCGAGGTCGTCGGAAATGACGACGCCGGTGAAGCCGAGGTCGGTGCGGAGCACGCCGTCGATCCATTCGGGGGCGAGGCTGGCGGGCTGGTCCGAGTAATTCTTGTCGATGAGGTGGCCGACCATGACGAAATCGGCGTAACCGTCGGTGATCATCTTCGAGTAGGGCGAGAGCTCGTCGGGCGACCAGGTCTTGGTGATGTCGACATAGCCCTCGTGGCTGTCGGCGGTGGACGAGCCGTGGCCGGGGAAATGCTTCAGCGCCGTGACGAGGCCGGCCTTGTGATGCGCGGCAACCACCGCCTCGGCATAGTCGGCGACGGCGTCGGGCTTGGCCGAAAAGGCGCGGCCGAACTTGGCGATCACCTGGTTGTTGGGATTGACGTTGAGATCGACGACGGGGGCGAAGTTGACGTTGAAGCCCCAGGCAGCAACGCCATCGGCCATCTTCTCGTAGACGGTTTCGGCCTCGGCGGGCGTGTATTTTCCGGCGACGGTCTCGGCGTTCGGCACTTCATCGAAGCCGACAGCGGAGGTGAGGCGCTCGACCATGCCGCCCTCCTGATCGAGGGTGATGAAGGGTTTCAACCCATTCGGGGCGGCGGCGACGAAGGCCTTGTTCATGGCCTCGACGGCGGCGCGGCTCTTCACGTTGACCTTGAGATACATGACGCCGCCGATGCCGGAGCTCTTGATCTCGGCGGCCAGCTTTTCGACCGAGGGGTCGGTGACGTCATCGCCGCCGAAGCCGACGACGATCATCTGGCCGGCCATCTCCTCGAGCGACTGCGCAAAGGCCGGGGCGGCCGAGAGGGTCAGGGCCACGGCGAGAAGAAACGGGGCAGAACGCATACGGGCGGGTGCTCGGAGGGGAATCGGGTGGCGGAGTTTGGCGCGGGAGTTGGGCGGAATGGAGTCGGGGAACGGAGGCTGTGGCTCTTACCCCCACCCTAGCTTTGCTACGGCCCTCCGGGCCTAGCGGCGCTACCCTCCCCGCAAGGGGGAGGGAGGGCGCGTGGGGCTTGGTCCGTGGCACTAGCCCCGCTGCTTCGGGGCGAGCGCTAGCGGTTCTGGCGGTTGTCGATCAGGTCCGTCACCACGCCGGGGTCGGCGAGGGTGGTGGTGTCGCCGAGGGCGCCGTAGTCGTTTTCGGCGATCTTGCGGAGGATGCGGCGCATGATCTTGCCGGAGCGGGTTTTGGGCAGGCCGGGGGCGAATTGGATGAGGTCTGGGCTGGCGATGGCGCCGATTTCCTTGCGGACCCAGTTGCGGAGCTCGGTCTTCAGCGCGTCGTCGCCTTTTTCGCCGGCCATCAGGGTGACGTAGCAGTAGATGCCCTGCCCCTTGATGTCGTGCGGGTAGCCGACGACCGCGGCTTCGGCGACTTTCGGGTGGGCGACCAGTGCGCTTTCCACTTCGGCGGTGCCGATGCGGTGACCGGAGACGTTCAGTACGTCATCGACGCGGCCGGTGATCCAGTAATAGCCGTCCTCGTCGCGGCGGCAGCCGTCGCCGGTGAAGTAGTAGCCTTTGTAGGTCTCGAAATAGGTGGAGACGAAGCGGGCGTGGTCGCCGTAGACGGTGCGCATCTGGCCCGGCCAGCTGTCGGCGATGCAGAGCACGCCTTCGGCCTTGGTCTGCTCCTGCAGCTTGCCTTCGGGCGAGAGGACGATGGGTTTGACGCCGAAGAAGGGCTTCGTCGCCGAGCCGGGCTTGGTGGGGATGGCGCCGGGCAGCGGGGTGATCATGAAGCCGCCGGTTTCAGTCTGCCACCAGGTGTCGACGACCTCGCAGCGGCCCTTGCCGATATGCTTGTGGTACCAGAGCCAGGCTTCGGGGTTGATCGGCTCGCCGACAGACCCGAGCAGCCGTAGCGACGACATTTCGTGCTTGTCGGCGAATTCGGAGCCGGCGCCCATCAGGGCGCGGATGGCGGTGGGCGCGGTGTAGAAGATGTTGACGTTGTGCTTTTCCACGACCTGCCAGAAGCGATCGGCGGCCGGGTAGCTCGGGATGCCTTCGAACATCAACGTGGTCGCGCCGTTCGCGAGGGGCCCGTAGACGATGTAGCTGTGGCCGGTGACCCAGCCGACGTCGGCGGTGCACCAGTAGATGTCGCCGTCGCGGTAATCGAAGGTGCGCTCGTGGGTGAACGAGGCCCAGACGATGTAGCCGCCAGTGGTGTGGAGCACGCCCTTGGGCTTACCGGTGGAGCCTGAAGTGTAGAGGATGAAGAGCGGATCCTCGGCGTTCATCGGCTCGGGGGCGCATTCGGTGGGGACGTTCGCCGCCTCGGCGTGGTGCCAGACGTCGCGGCCGGCGACCATCGGCACCTCGTTGCCGGTGACCTTGACCACGATGACGCGATCAACGCCGGGGGATTTTTCGAGCGCGGCGTCGACGTTCTTCTTGAGCGGAATGGTCTTGCCGCCACGGCGGCCTTCATCGGCGGTGATGACGATGCGGCTCTCGCAATCGTTGATGCGGCCGGCGATGGAGTCCGGCGAGAAGCCGCCGAAGATCACCGAGTGCACTGCGCCGATGCGGGCGCAGGCGAGCATGGCATAGGCCGTCTCGGGCACCATGGGCATGTAGATGGTGACGCGGTCGCCCTTGTTGACGCCGTTGGCCTTCAGCACGTTGGCGAAGCGGCAGACGTGCTCGTAGAGCTCCTGGTAGGTGACCTTGCTGTCGGTGCCGGGCGTGTCGCCTTCCCAGATGATGGCGGTCTGGTTGGCGCGGTGCGGCAAATGACGGTCGATGCAGTTGGCCGAGATGTTGAGCACCCCGTCCTCGAACCATTTGATCGAGACGTTGGGGTATTCGTAGGTGGTGTTCTTGATGATGGTCGGAGGCGTGATCCAGTCGATGCGCTGGCTGTGCTCCTTCCAGAACCCGTTGGGGTCCGAGATCGAGCGGGCGTACATTTCCTCGTACTGCGCGGCGGTGGTGCGGGTGCGCGCGAGGGCTTCCTTGCTCGGCTCAAAGACCAGGTTGTCGGTCATCGTCGAAATCTCCCTGACCCATTTAGGGTGTCGTTTGGACCCGTTCTAACTCATCGCGGAAAGCCGCGGCAAGGAGACCACTTCGTCGTCCTTAGGCCTATGGAAACCTTGGCGATAAACGGTTTTGGGGCGGTTTGGCGGCTAGAGTGCGGCCCTTGGGATCAGGGGAGGCAGCAATGCCCGAGCTCGGCTATCGCGCGGCGACGCCCGCGGACCTCGACATCATCCACCGCGAACTGATGGCGGTGATCGACGAGTCGGAGCACTACAACGCGCTCTTCAAGGAGCACGAGAAGGCGCGGCTGACCAAGGGATTCCTGCGCGCGCTGCAGCGGGTCGATCCGTTCCACGTGATCGTGCTGACGGTGGATGGCGTGCCGGGCGGCGGGCTGATTTCGGGGCCGGAAACGGGCGCGATCTTCCGTTACTGGAGCTGGATTTTCCCCTCGCACCGGCAGACGCGGCTCGGGCTCCACGGCATGCGGATGTTCGACCAGCACTGGGATAACGGCAAGTTCCACAAGGCCTTCACCTGGGTGCGGCCGGAGAACGAAGTCGCGTTGGCGCTGCTCCGCCGGTATGGCTACGAGCAGGCGGCGCTGCTCAAGCAGCAGATCTTCGGGCAGGACTACGTGGTGATGGAGAAGTTCTACACCAAGGTGACCGAGGGGTATGACCGCGGCATGAGCATGGGGCGGATCGCCCGGTTCAAGGCGCGGGTGGATATGCTGCTCGGACGGTAGTCCACCAGCCGCCCACCAGCGGAGAGTTGGGTCCCTGCTTTCGCAGGGATGACATCCGGTGGGAGGGGAAGGAACGTCCTAAACGTCCTTCACCCGGCGACCGGCCAGCAATTCCTTCAGCTTCGGGATGATCGAGACGTCGATGCCGGCGATCCTCCGGGCCGTCAGCCACATGGCGGCGGACCAGAAGGTTTGGGCGGCGAGGGCGGCGACGGCGGCGCCGAGGAGGCCGTGGGTGGGGACGAGGAGGAGGTTGGCGCCGATAAGGACGCCCATGCCGAGGCCGATGGCGGGGAGCGTGGCGTAGGGGCGGTCGTGGATCGAGAGGACGATCGCGGCGGGGCCGAAGAGCGAGCGCACGCAGAGGGCGAGGCACAGCACGGCGAGCGGGACGGTGCCAGCGGCGAAGGCGGGGCCGAAGATCATGAGCAGCAGCGGGCCGCCGATGAGGACGGCGGCGAAGAGGCCGAGCGAGATCGCCGTGGCGACGAGGTTCGCCTCGCCGACCTGGCGGTGGAAGGCGGCGCGATCGGAGGCGGCGTTCGACTCGAAGATGTCGGGCATGGTGACGGCGTAGACGGCCGATACACCGAAGGCGACGAGCGAGAAGACGCGGGTCATGACGCCGAAGACGGCCAGCGTCTCGCGATCGAGGATGTTCGAGAGCAGCAGCAGGTCGATATCGAAGAAGAAATCGGTGGCGAGCGCGATCACCACCCAGGGGAGTGCGAAACGCCACCAGCGCTTCTGTTCGCCGGGCTTGGGCTCGCGGTCGCGCGGCAGTTCGAGGGCCGCGCGGCGCACCCACCAGAACTGGGCGGCAGCGATGGCGGCAAAGCCGAGGGCGAGGAGCCAGATCAGTTCGCCGAGCTTGGCGGCGCCGCCGAGGGTGAGGCCGGCGACCGCAAAGCAGGCGATGATGAGGAGCGGGCGGAAGACGGTGTCGGCGAAGAAGCCGGCGAAGGGGCGCTTGAGGCCGACGAGCAGCGCGCTGTTGCAATAGACCACCGCCGTGGCGACGGCCATGAGGCAGGCGGGGAGCCAGTGCTGGGCCAGCACCCTGCCCGGCTCGCCGAACAGGCTGGTGAGCGGGTAACAGCAGGTGGTGAGCAGCACGCCGACGATCATGACGTGGCCATAGGCGCGCGACATGAAGCCATCGAGCAGGCGGCCCTGCCCCTGCGCGCGATACTCGGCGGCAAAATAAGTGCCGATGGTTTCAAAGCCGAGCGGCAACACCACCGCCACGATGTTCACGGCTGCGATGACCAGCAGGTATTCGCCAAGGATGTCGGCGCCCCAGAAGCGGGCGATCGCGGCCTGGGCGAGGAAGATCAACCCGGCGCCGAAGATGCGGGCGCCGAAGATGACGGTCGATTGGGACAAGAGGCGGCGGCGGAGATCCATTATTCGTGGTCTTCCTGCCCGCGCCGCTGGTTGGGATTGGCGCGATCGGGGCGCAGCCGGTCGAGCTGGCGGCCGAACTGGTGCGCGAGTTCACGGCCGGCAAAGGCGAACTCGCCGATGAGGCGCGGCCACAGTCGGGCGGCGTAGTTCGCCACCGGCGGAACGGGGGTGATGACGCCGCGATCGCCGACCATGCCCTTCTTGAACTGGTGGAGGCCCTGGAAACCGTCGGTGCCGCCGAGGTCGTACCAGCGGGCGGCGGTGTTATCACGGAGCCAGCGGATGATGTGCCAGTGGAGCCAGTAGCCGGCGCGCAGCTCGAGGGCATGGGCGCTGGTGGCGCCGTAGAGATAGACCGCGCGGTCGCCGGCCTTGAAGATGATGGCGCCGGCGACAATCTCGCTGCCCTGGCGCACGAAGAACAGCTCGGGGCGGAGCGCCGGGTCGGCGATGTCCATCAGGGCCGGGACGGTGTCGTAGGCCGAGTGGTCGGGGAATTTCTTGCGGTCGACCATCTGGTGGTAGAGCGTGTCGAACTCAGGCCGGCGCGAGGGATCGGCGCGCTCGAAGGTGAGGCCGGCCTTGTCGGCCTTGTTGAGGTGGTAGCGCCATTTCTGCGCAAAACTCTTGCGCAGTTCCTCGTCGCTCAGACGCAGGTTGACGATGTAGCGATCGGGGAAGAGCAGCTTGGCGCCGGTCTTGAAGCCGCGGCCGGTGAGGTGCTCGTACTGGTCGTTGCGCTCGCCCAGCGCGGCGCGGGGGAGGACGGAAAGCATCATGCCGCGGCGTTCGGCATATTCGGCGACCATGAGGTCGATCATCTGCGAATAGACGAGCAGCGCGTCGGGGCGGTTGGTGCGGGCGAGCATCGGGGCCCATTTGGCGACGGCGATGGACCCGAGCTTCAGCGGCAGGGGCTGGACCATGACGAGGCAGCCGCCGGCGATGCGGTCGCCCTCCATGAAGAGCAGCGGCTCCTGCACGACGCCCGGCCAGCGGGACGCGGCGAAGACCATCAGTTGCTCCTGGCAGACATCGTCGAAGCCGGCGATCACCGCATCCCAGGCGTCGGGCGCGAGCTTCACCAGCCGCAGCGGTGCGGCGGGAGCAGCGGCGGGCTGAGCCTCGGGGGGAGCGGCAATGATGCGGGCAGCGAGCGACATGAAAGGATCCGGCCAGATATCGGCCGAACCCTAGGGCGCGGATGGTATTGATTTTGCTGCGGCGGACAGCGCAAGGCGCAGGAAATTGCGCCTGTGGTTACGAGAGGCTTAGTGGACGGCCGCCACGGGCGGCGCGCCTTTCAGCAGCGGGATCTGCGGGAGCATGTGGTCGAAGAAGGCGGCGTCGAGGCCTTCGTAGAACATGCGGATCGCCACGTAGCAGATGATGGCGAGGCCGAGCCAGGCGATCCAGCGGTGGCGGGTCAGGAGTCCGGCGATGAGCGAGGCGGCTACGCCCATCATCACCACCGACAGCGCAAGGCCGAAGATCAGCGCGATTTCGTGGTGCTGCGCGGCGCCGGCGACGGCCAACACGTTATCGAGCGACATCGAGACGTCGGCGATGATGATGTTCATCACCGCCTGGCCGAGCGTCTTCTTGGGGGCACGGCCGCCGACGCTGCCATCGGCATTGCTGTCCTTGCCGGTCAGCGCCTCGTGGGCTTCGAGCTCGTGCTCATGCGGGGTGGCGAGCTCGCGATACATCTTCCAGCAGACCCAGAAGAGCAGCAGCGCGCCGGCGATCAGCAGGGCGCCACCGAGGGTCAGCAAGTACGAGGTGATTAGGGCAAAGCCGATGCGCAGGACGGTGGCGGCGGCGATGCCGATGAGGATCGCCTTGTTGCGCACGCTCGAGGGGAGGCCCGCCGCGGCGAGGCCGATGACCACGGCGTTGTCGCCAGCCAGGACCAGATCGATGAGGATGACGTTGACGAATGCCCACAATGCCGATGCATCAATGCCGAGCATGCTTCGCCGTCTCCGTCCAATCGCTGGGAGCCCGCTATGTAGGGACGGGACACGGGGCTGTGAAGGCCCCAATTCGAACTATCCACGCCGTGGGACGCTACGGGTCTACACAATTTGTCGCAGGGGAGCGCTAAAGCAGGCTAGGGTTCTGCCGTGGGGGACAGGTTGAACATCAGCGTGAGGGATCGCGCCGTGCTCTGGGTGGCGGCGGCGCTCATTGCCGTGCGGCATCCGGTGATGATGCTGCGGCATCGGATGAAGCTCGGCTATTGGCCGAACGCGGGCTGGCCGCGCGGGCACACCGAGAAGCTGATGTGGCGCAAGCTGTTCGACCGCAATCCGCTGTTCGTGACGGTGACCGACAAGGTGACGGGCCGCGCGTACGTGGCCGGTCGGCTGCCGGAGCTGCCGCATACGAGGGTGCTGTGGGCCGGGTACTCGGCGCGCGAAATCCCCGACGCGGTGATGGCGGGGCCGGCAATCGTGAAGACGAGCAATGGCTCGGGGATCAATTTCATCGTTGCCGACGGCAAGCCGGACCGGGAGACGATCGCGCGGGCGGCGCGGCATCTGGTGGGGCCGCCGGGCAATCGCCGGCGCGAGGAGTGGGCCTATTGGCCGATTCGCGGGCAGTTCGTGGCCGAGGAGCTGCTGGCACTGGGCGGCGGGGACCTGCCGACGGACCTCAAGGTTTATGTCGCGGGCGGGCGGGCCTGCTGCGTGTGGGCGAGCGACAAGCCGCGCGACATTTCGCTGACGCTGACGGCGGATGGCACTCCCCTGCCCGACCCGGACCCCAAGGCGATATTGCCGTGGTCGGAGCGGCTGGCCGAACTGGTGCGCGAGGCGGCGCGGCTGGCGCTGCCGATCGCGGCCGAGTTCGACATGATGCGGGTGGATTTCCTCGTCGGGCCCGATGGGCTGCTGGCCGGGGAACTCACGGTCTATTCGGATGGCGGGTACGAGCGGTGGGAAAACCCCGATATCGCGGCGGGAATCGGCGCGGCGTGGGACCTGCGCGGCTCGTGGTTCCTGCGGCGGCCGCATCGGGGGCTGATGCGGGTTTATGCAGAGGCGCTGATTGCCGCGGAAACGGCCCGGCTGGGGGCCGCTGCCAACAAAGCTTCATGAAGTTTCGAGATTGGGTGTAGACAAGCCCCCCTCACCCTGTTAGTCACCGCGCCGCCGGACGACGTGTGCGTCCAGCCCGGGTGTGTAGCTCAGATGGTAGAGCAGCTGACTCTTAATCAGCGGGTCCACGGTTCGAGTCCGTGCACACCCACCAACCTCCTGAAATTGCTGTAGTTCAGGTCAGTCCGAGATCCGGATCGGGTCGGCGATGAGGCTGATTTCCTCGACGTTGTGGCCGTCGGGGACGCGCTTCATGGCGCGGGTGATGGCGAGCTCGTCCTTTTCGTGCTGGCCGAGCGCCTGCTCGTCGAGGATAGCGGAATCGACCTCGCCGATATCGTGCTGGATGCGGATGACGGTGGCGGCATCGCCCTTTGCCGCGGCCGAGCGGCGGTCGGCCACGAGGGCGGTGCGGATGTCGGTCAGCGCGTCGATGTCTTTCTGGCTCATGGGATCGGCTCTCCTTTCAGCCTCTCACCACAATTCGCGAGCCAGCCGGTGGGTTGCGCGACATGGTGTCCAAGCCCGCCGAACTTGCTAATGTCTGCCGAGACTTGCCGGGATTCCCCATGCCTGCCGATTTCACCTCGACCCTTCTCGACTGGCTGCGCGTCATCGGCGTGCCGCTGCTGGCGGCTGTGGTGACGCTCGTCATCGGCTGGTACATTTCGCGCACCGTGTCGCGGCTGATCCGGCGGCTGCTGCCGCGGGCCTATGGGGTCGACAAGAATTTCGCCCCGCTGCTGTCGCAGGCGGCGCGCTACGGCATCATGGTGTTCGCGCTGGTGACGGCGCTGAGCTTCCTCGGCGTGCCGATCGCCTCGATCTACGCAGTGCTGGGCGCGGCGGGGCTGGCGATTGCCCTGGCGCTGCAGAACACGCTCGCCAATATCGCGGCGGGCATCATGCTGGTGTGGCTGCGGCCAGTGGCGATCGGCGAGTATATCGTCGGCGATGGCGTGGCGGGCGTGGTGGTCGAGATCGGGCTTTTCGCCACAAGGCTGCGCTCGACGAGCGGGCTCTACATCTTCACGCCGAACCTGAAACTCTGGAACGGGGCGATCACCAACCATTCGCGTGAGCCGCGGCGGCGCATCGATGTGAACATGGCGATCCCCGATACGGCGGATGTCGGGGCGGCGCGGCGGGCGATCCTTGAGGTTGCGAGTTCAGACCCGCGGGTGCAGGCCGATCCGCCGCCGACGGTGCATGTCGAGAGCTTTGCGGGCGACAAGATCGTGCTGCAGCTGCGGGCCTGGGTGCCGACGCCGAACTATCTCGATGCGCTGCGCGACACGACGGAAAAGACCAAGCTGGCGCTGAACCGCCAGCTCGCCGGCACGGCGCAGCAGGCCGAGGTGGTGCTGGCTGCCGACCCGCATACGCTGATGCCGTCGGAACAGACGCCGAACCTCACGTGAGGCAACCGCAGCGGGCGGTGAGGCGTTGGCCCGTCATTTAGTGACGGGGTAGTGCCTTATGGAAACTTCGCAATTCATCAGCGCCTCGACGGTGTGGGTGGCGGATAATGTCACGCGCATCCTCACGGCCGCGCTGGCGCCGCTGGTGACGCAGGTGCTTCGATACGGGATCATCATCATCACGGTGGTGATCGCGCTCAGCCAGTTCGGCATCCAGACGACGTCGATCCTCGCGGTGCTGGGCGCGGCGGGGCTGGCGATCGCGCTGGCGCTGCAGGGGACGCTGAGCAACATCGCCTCGGGGGTGATGTTGATCTGGCTGAGGCCGTTCAACGTGGGCGATGCGATCGATGCGGAGGGGATTTCGGGCAGCGTGCTCGAGGTGGGGCTGTTTGCGACGGAGCTCCGCACCTATGATGGGGTGTTCATCTTCGTTCCCAACTCGCGGCTGTGGAACGCCAAGATCATGAATTATTCGCGCGAAACCAACCGCATGGTCGAGATCAAGATCGGCATCGGCTACGAGGCCGACATGGGCACGGCGCGCGATGTGCTGCTGGCGGTGGCGAAGAAGGACGCGCGGGTGCTGATCGACCCGACCCCGACCGTGCATGTGGGGACGCTCGGGGCGATATCGGTCGAGGCGGTGCTGCGCGCCTGGACGAAGAACGGCGACTGGTGGGGGACGAAGATCTCGCTCACCGAGCAGGGCAAGGCCGCGCTCGAGGCGGCGGGGATACGGATCCCGTATTCGCAGGTAGACCTGGCGGCGCTGGATAGCACGGGGTGAGGCGGCCTAACGCTTGGCGAGGACGTCGTAGTGCAAGCCGGTGCCCACCTTTTGTGTCGTGCTCAGTCCCATGCCGGCAACGATGCGAGCCAGTTCGTCCGGATCGCACCACCTCTCGTCGACCTCGTAAAAGAGCGCCACCACCCTCTCGCTAAGCCCCGAGCCTGCCAGTTGCTCCAGGACAACGGTCTCGTGCCCTTCGACATCGACCTTCACGACCAGAGGTACGTCCGACGGCAGGATCAGGGGAGCCAGGCTGTCGGCGGTGCGCAGCTCGATCTCTTCGGGCTTACCACCAGGGAGATGCCCCTGCAGTGAAGCTACGCCGCTATGCCCCGCGCTGGTGAGGATCGTTGCGGTGCCATCTGTATTCGATATGCCGAAGCGTAGCGGAGTAATCTGCGATGCAGCCGCGTTGAGCTCGATGTTTCCAACCAGAAGCGCATGGGTCGCAGCAACGGGTTCAAAGGCGTAAACCTTGAGGCAGGCGGGGTTTCGGGCCGCGATCAGCGAATACACGCCCTGATTGGCTCCGATATCCAGAAACACGAACGGTTCGCGCCTTAACTCCAGCAGGCTGGACAAGACCCTTCCGTAGCTGCCGGCAAAGCAGAGCTCGAAGGTCATGTCATCCCAGTTGGAGATCATCGGCACACCGTAGGCCGTCCGCACACTCCGCGATCCGACCGCGCGGTGATATTCCATCTGCGCGCGCCGCCAGTAGCGGCGGCCAGCGCCGATGAAGCCCTCGCGCTTGATCGACTGGATGATTCTCATTGTAGAAAGTCTATTCAGTCGGCTCGCGAGGGCAATAGCGGTGCCTCAGGCGTGGCCGTTGAGGCCGCGGAAGGCTTCTTTGCCCCAGATGGCTTCGACCTGCTGGTTCTTGCCGCAGCCGGCGCGGTAGCGCTGGTAGTGCTGGGCGCGGGTGAGGCCGTTCTGGAGGAGCTCGGTGCCCTGCCAGAAGTTCTGGTGGTAGTCCTCGGCCGGCCAGAAGGTGGGGGCCATTTCGATGACCGTGGCGACGGGCTTGCCGAGTTCCTTGGCAGTTGCGTCCTTAGCGGCTTCGGCTTCCTTCAGCTCCTCGCCCGAACCGGCGAAGATGGCGGTGGTGTAACTCTCGCCGAAATCGCAGAACTGGCCGCGGGTTTCGATGGGGTCGATGAGGTGGAAATAGGTGTCGAGCAGCTTGGCGTAGCTGGTGACTGCGGGGTCGTACTCGATCTTCACCGCTTCGCGGTGGCCGGTGGTTTCGGTGACGACCTGCTCGTAGGTCGGGTTGTTGACGGTGCCGCCGATATAGCCCGAGGTGGTGGAGACGACGCCGGGCGCGTGGTCGAAATCGCTTTCGATCGACCAGAAGCAGCCGCCGGCGAAGATCGCCACTGCGGTTTCGGCGCCCTGGGCGCTCGTCATCGCCATCGCGCCGGCCAAGGCCACCGCGAGCGCCAGCTTGTTCTTATGCATGGGGTCCACCCTTTAGATTTGCTGAAATGATATCTGAACCCGGCGCGTGTCACGCACAACACAAAGAAACGTGCAGGTTGTGGGCTGTAACCTCCCCCGTGGATCGGGCGAATTAAGCCGGTTGCGATGACACACGAAGCGGCTAGTGTCGCGCCCATGCGACCGCTGCTCACCACTATCGCCCAGGGCTTGCCCGACACTGTGCCGTTCACCGGACCCGAGGCGCTGGAGCGCCGGACGGGGGTGCCGTTCCGGGCGCGGGTGGGCGCCAACGAGAGCGGGTTCGGACCATCGCCAAAGGTGATCGAAGCGGTGCGCGAGATGGCGCCGGGCATGTGGATGTATGGCGACCCGGAGGTCTTCGAGCTGAAGGCGGCGCTGGCGGCGAAGCTCGGCGTGCCGGCGGCCAATGTGGTGGTGGGCGAAGGGATAGACGGGCTGCACGGGTTGATCGCGCGGCTGGTGATCGAGCCGGGCGACGTGGCGGTGACCTCGCTCGGGGCCTATCCGACGTTCAACTATCACGTGGCGGGGTTTGGCGGACGGATCGCGTTCGTGCCGTACTCGGGCTATCGCGAGGATCTCGGGGCGCTGGCCGAGGCGGCGCGGCGCGAGCGGGCCAAGGTGATCTACCTCTCCAACCCGGATAATCCGATGGGGACGTGGTGGAGCGCGCGTGAGATTTCGGCCTTTATCGAAGAGGTGCCGGAGGAAACGCTGGTGCTGCTCGATGAGGCCTATTGCGAGACGGCGCCCGAAGGCACCCTGCCCCCGCTCGATATCGGGCGGCCCAACGTGATCCGGACGCGGACGTTTTCGAAGGCCTATGGGCTCGCCGGAATGCGGATCGGCTATGCGATCGGCGAGGCGGGGTTCATCAAGGCGTTCGACAAGGTGCGCAACCATTTTGGCGTGACGCGGGCCAGCCAGGCGGCGGCGATTGCGGCGCTCGGCGATGACGACTGGCTGCGCTCGGTGGTGGAGCGCGTGGCGGCGGCGCGGCGGCGGCTTTATGCGATCGCGCAGGAGAATGGGCTCGCGGCGGTGGAATCGGCGACGAATTTCGTCGCCATCGATTGCGGGCGGGATGGGGCGTTTGCCGTGCGGGTGCTGAAGGCGCTGGAGCGGCGCGGGGTATTCGTGCGGAAGCCGAGTGCGCCGGGGCTGGACCAGCATATCCGGATCAGCGTCGGGCCCGAGGCGGAGATGGACGTGGTGGCGGCCGAGTTGCCGGCGGTATTGCGCGAAGCGGCGGAGGGTTGAGCATGGCCGGGGATATCGAGCTGATCGGCCTGCCGACGGATGCGGGTGCGTCGCATCGCGGCGCCATCATGGGGCCGGCGGCGCTGCGCGTGGCGGAGCTCGGGAAGCGGCTGGCGCGGCTCGGCTATGCGGTGAACGATCTCGGCGACCTCGCGGTGCCGCGTAACCTGCCGGCGGCCGAGGAGATCGAGGCGTTGGCGCGGCTCGCGAGCGAGGCCGGGTACGCGACGCTCTCGCGCGGGGCGGTGCCGGTGTTTCTGGGCGGCGACCATTCGATCTCGATGGGGTCTGTGGCGGGCGTGGCGCGGCATTGTCGCGATGCGGGCAAGCCGCTCTTCGTGATCTGGATCGACGCGCATGGCGATTTCAACACGCCGACGACGAGCGAGACCGGCAATATCCACGGCATGTCGCTGGCGCTGCTCTGCGGCGAGCCGGAGTTCAAGACCGAGCCGAGCTGGTATGCCCCGGTGGACCCGGCGCATGTGGCGATCTTCGGGGCGCGCTCGCTCGACCAGGCGGAGCGCGAGGTGATCATTGCGCGCGGGGTCGAGCTCGTCGACATGCGTGAGATCGACGAGCGGGGCGTAGTGGCGCCGCTGCGGGAGTTCCTCGAGCTGGTGGCGGCGAAGAACGGGCATTTGCATGTGTCGTTCGACGTCGATGTGCTCGATCCATCGATTGCGCCGGGCGTGGGGACGGTGGTACCGGGCGGGCTGACCTTCCGCGAGGCGCACCTGATCATGGAGATGCTGCACGATGCGCAGTGCGTGGGCTCGCTCGACGTGGTGGAGCTGAACCCGTTCCTCGATCACGCAGGCAAGAGCGCCGTGCTGCTGGTGGACCTCTGCGCCAGCCTCTTCGGCAACAAGATTATTGCGCGGGCGCCGGTGTCGCCGGGGCGGTAGCCGGTTCGGCGAGTGAGAGCTCGGCCATGATGCCGCGGTGGTTCGAGCCCATCGAATCGGGCAGCGCGTAGATCGACGAGATGAAGAGCGGGCCACGGGTCCACATGTTGTCGATGGGCACGCCGAGCGGACCGAGGCGGACGGGCCACGTCGCCGGATAGTAAGGCGGCGGGATCAGCTTCTGGGCGCGGGCGAGCCGGTCGATATTGTGCGACCAGGCGGCGGAGTTGAAGTCGCCGGCCAGCACCAGCGGGCCTTCGCGGCGGCTGATGACGCTGCCCATGACGAAGGCCTCGCCCTCGGAGACCTCGTCGAAGTACGGCTTGGTCATGTGGGCGCCGACGATGTTGATGGTTTGCCCGCCGATCATGGTGCTCGCGACGATGAGGCGGTTGTCCCAGACGCGGCTCATCGAGCTCACCTGCGGGTCGATCAGCGGGGTTTTGGAGAGCAGGAAGACGTCGCAGGCGCCCTGCCCCGTGCACTGAGTGCGGTAGGGGTAAGTCTGGGCGAGCTCGACGGAGAAGGGCTTTATCGGGCCGGCTTCCATTACCAGCACGATATCGGCGCCGGAATTCTCGATGAAGGTCGCGAGTTCGCGGCCGCTGCCCATATTGGATTGCAGCAGGTTGAAGCTCAGCATGCGGAAGGCGGGCTTGGCGGGCTGGCTGGCGACGGCGGTTCGCGCCTCCTGCTGGCGGTAGATGAGGAGGCCGCCCTGCCCGATGCTGACCGCTGCCACGGCGAGGAAGAGGACGCCGCGCCACCAGGCGCCGGTGACGAGGTGCAGCACCATGACGCCGAGCAGCGCAGCGGCGATGTGGAAGCGCAGGGTTTGCAGCAGTTCCTGCCCGGGCACGCCGAGATCGTAGCTGACCAGCACCAGCAGGCCGCAAAGGACCAGCGCGAAGGCCGTGAGGGCGCCTCTCAACTCACGCAGCAGCGGCACATCGTGCTCCCGACCCAGAACCCCGCCGAACTTCTAGCGGGAGCGGCGGGAAGCCGCCAGCACCTGAAAGCGCCGGAGTGGTTCAAATAGGCTTGCGCATCTGGATGCAATCGGCGGCGCTGCCGACGAGTTCATCCGCATCCCAGACGTGCCGGTGCCAGCCGCATTTGTCGTAGAAGCCGACGGCATCGGGGGCGGAGTTGACGACGAGCGTTGCGACGCCGCGGGCCCGGGCGGCCTCGGCGACGAGGCGATCGAGGTGGGTGCCGTGGCCCTGGCGCTTCAATTCGGGCGCGATGGCGACGAGGCGGACTACCGCCGTGTCCCCACGAAAATCGAGGCGGACCATGCCGATGGGGGCACCATCGGCCATCAGGAGGTAGGGCGTGTTTTCGGGCGCGCGGTCGTCGGGGTGGTTGTCGTCGTAGGTCGGCAGGCGACGGGGACGGTCGGGCGCAAAGAGCGTGGTGCGGCGCAGGTGGTGCATGGCCTGCCAGTCCGCCTCGGTGGTGACCGGCTTCAGTTCGTAGTCCATCGTCCCCTCCAGAACGAAAGAGCCGCCCGAAGGCGGCTCCTGATGGGATGCGTTGCCTCGGTGTTCAGCCGGCCAGTGCGCCCTGGGCCGCGGCACCGCGTTCGAGCAGCAGGCGGTTATAGGCGTTGATGTAGGCGCGGGCGGAGGCGACGAGCGTATCGGGCTCGGCGGCGTTGCCGGAGACGATGCGGCCGTTCATTTCGAGGCGGACATGGGCGCTCGCCTGCGCGTCGGTGCCGCCAGTGACGCCGTCGATGGCGTAGAGCACCAGATGCGGGTCCTTGCCGACGGCCTGCTTGATGGCGTTGAAGATGGCATCGACCGAGCCGGTGCCGTCGAAGCTGGCCTTCACCTCTTCACCGTCGATGGTGATGGTCATGTCGCAGTGGTGGACGCCACCGGTCTTCGAAACGACTTCCATGTCGACCAGCTTGATGCGGTCGTCGACCGAGCCGGCCTCGTCATCGACCAGCGCGACGATATCGGCGTCGTAGACGTGCTTTTTGCGGTCGGCGAGGTCCTTGAAGCGCTGGAAGGCTTCCTGAAAGGCATTGTCGCCCAGCTCGTAGCCCAGTTCCTTCAACTTGTCCTTGAAGGCGGCGCGGCCCGAATGCTTGCCCATGACCAGGGTGGTTTCCTTGATGCCGACCGAGGCCGGCGTCATGATCTCGTAGGTCTGGGCGTTCTTCAGCATGCCATCCTGATGGATGCCGCTCTCGTGGGCGAAGGCGTTCTTGCCGACGATGGCCTTGTTGTACTGCACCGGGAAATTGGCGGCGGCCGAGACGATTTTGCTGGCGCGGCTCAGGTGGGTCGAGTCGATCTCGGTGTCGTAGGGCATGGCGTCGCCGCGGGTGCGGAGCGCCATCACCACTTCTTCCAGCGCCGCGTTGCCGGCGCGTTCGCCGAGGCCATTGATGGTGCACTCGATCTGGCGGGCGCCACCGCGGACGGCGGCCAGCGAGTTGGCGACGGCGAGGCCCAGGTCGTTGTGGCAGTGGGCCGAGAAGATGACCTTGTCGGCGCCCGGTACGCGCTCGATGATCGAGCGGAACATGGCCTCGTGCTCGGCGGGGATGGCGTAGCCCACCGTGTCGGGCAGGTTGATGGTGGTGGCGCCGGCCTTGATCGCCAGTTCCACGCAGCGCGCCAGGTAGTCGAGCGGCGTGCGGGTGGCGTCCATGGCGCTCCACTCGACATTGTCGGTCAGGTTGCGGGCCTGCGCGACGGTGGCGGTGATGATCTCCAGCACCTGCTCCTCGGTCTTCTTCATCTGGTGGGCCAGATGGATGGGCGAGGTGGAGACGAAAGTGTGGATGCGGCCGCGCTTGGCATGCCGGATGGCTTCGCCGGCGCGGGCGATGTCGCCCGGAATGGCGCGGGCGAGGCCGGCGACCACGGCGTTCTTCACGTGCTTGGCGACGGCGACGACGGCGTCGAAGTCGCCGTTGCTGGCGATGGGGAAGCCGGCCTCGATGATGTCGACGCCCATCTCGTCGAGGGCTTCGGCGACCTGCAGCTTTTCTTCGAGCGTCATGGTGGCGCCGGGGCTCTGCTCGCCATCGCGCAGGGTGGTGTCGAAGATGAAGACGCGGTCTTTGTTGGATTGGGTCGTGGTCATGCTTCAGTCCTGACGAAACGGCCGGGGAGGAATCGCGCGCGGCCGGACAAAATTGTTCGGTTGCCTAGTCGTTATCCCCTGACCACCCGCCCGCCATCCGCGGACCGCCGGTACTCAGGGGCTGATAAGAAGGAGAAGCAGAGCGGCCGGAAGCAGCAGCAGAGACGCGGCAACGATCAGCTGGCTCTGGCGAGCCTTCTGTTCGGTGGCGGCAATGGCAATGGCGCGAGAGCGCTGCATGGCGAAGTTCCGTTTGCGGCGGTGATAGTGCGGGATTTCGCACGGCTTGGCAAGCGCGGTGTGACATGGATGTGACTTTGCCGCCCCCTGCCCCGCGCGATCTAGAACGTTCGTGCGTCAGGCGGCGAGCAGGCGGAGCCAGGCGGCCGGGGTGACGCCGAAGGCGCGGCGGAAATGGCGGCCCATATGGCTCTGGTCGGCGAAGCCGGCATCGGCGGCCGCCTCGGCGAGGCCGGTGCCGGCGCGGAGGGCGGCCTTCACCTTTTGCAGGCGGCGCATGACGAGATAGCGATGCGGGCTCGTGCCGTAGAGGGCGCGGAAATCGCGGCTGAGGGCCCAGCGGTCGCGGCCGGCGGCGGCTTCGAGGTCGCCGAGGGTCACGGCCATGTCGGTGGCGGCATCGAGGCGGGTGCGGGCGGCTTCGGCGGCGCGGTAGTCGTGGGTGGTGGCGGCGGGCTTTGCCGGATCGTCGCTGGCGGCGGCGAGGGCGTGGGCGAGGTCGAAGACGGCGTCGTCGTATTCGAGCCCGCTCAGCTGGCGGTCGAGGCCGGTGAGGAGGGCGGCGGAGGCGTCGCGTAAGCGGGGGTCGCGGGAGACGCCGTCGGGGACGTAGGGCAGCGCGCGGCCGCCGAGGGCGCGCTGGATCAGGGCCGGCTCGATATAGAGCATGCGGTAGTGAAAGCCGCCCTCGGCGCCGGCCTGCCCGTCGTGCAGTTCGTCGGGGTGGAGCACCATGGTCTCGCCGGCGAGGCTGTTCCGGCGCTCTCCGCGATAGTTGAAGCTCTGGACGCCCGACATGGTGATGCCGATGGCATAGGTGTCGTGGCGGTGCGGCTCGTAGGCGCGGCCGGCGAAGAAGGCCTCGATGCGCTCGCAGCCGGGCTCATCGGGCGCGAGGCGAATCCAGCCGCCCTGCCCCGTCACCACCCCGCTGCCTGCGTCGCGTTCGCTCATGGGGCGAGTTTAGCGCGGCGGGGCGCGAAAGTAACCGGGCTGCGCTGGCGTCTGTTGTTGCACTGTAATACTGTTGGCGATGATCAGACGAGGCGGCCATGGCTTCTCGCGAACCACGTACGAGTAAAGTCGACTGGAAGATCATCATCCCATGGGCCCTGACCATGCTGGGCCTGGCGCTGGGGTTTGTCCAATATCTCGATAAGGCAGCCTTCGAGGCGCGAAAGCCGTTCATCGAAAGACAGACGGAACTGGTGTCGAAAGCTGTGGAGGCGGTGGCCGTTCTTGCGACGTCGAGCGACGACAAGGTGTGGATGCCGGCCAAGGATACGTTCTACCAGCTCTACTGGGGACAGTTGTCCATGGTCGAGAATGCCAACGTGGCGAGCTGGATGGTGGTGGCGCGTCGGCAACTCGAGGCGGCGGTCGCGAGCGGCGAGCCTCGCCCGCTCAAGTCGCTCCAGAACATCTCGCTCTGTCTCGCCCATGCCGGGCGCGACCTGGTGCTCGATGCCTGGAAGGTCAAGCTGGACACCGTATCCATCGAACTGACGGGGGTCGAAAATTGCGCGAAGCTGCTGGCCGAGGCCAGTGCCCCGTCGACCAAGGAGCCTCCAGCGCCCGACATCGACCCAAAGGGCGGAGCCGATGCGGCGCCTGACTCCAAGGCGGAGCCTGACCCCAAGCTGTCGCAGGACTGTGCGATCAACCCCGACCCCAAGCTCTGCCCCGGGCCTTAGCCGAAGGCCAGTACCGCAAACACCACTATGCCGAGGAGCGAGACGACCGCGACGATGCGGCCGATCCGCACTCGTTGCGTTGCGGCCGCGTCGCCTGCCCGCATCTTGCGCGCCGAGATGGCGGAGGTGACCACTCCGGCGGCGAGCAGCACGACCAGCGCCATCTTGGCCCAGAACCAGTGGCTGACCCCGCCGAACCCGCCATAGCGCACGAAGAGCAGGATCGGGCCGCTGACCAGCAGCACGATGATGCCCCAGTGGCCGAAGCGGGTGAGCAGCCGGTTGGTCTGTGGTGCGACGCCGCCCTGCCCCATCATGCCGAGGAGCGGGAGGAAGGCGGCGGCGACGAGCATCAGGCCGATCAGGTGAGCGATGAGGAGGAGTTGGTCCATGGGCACCTCCTAGCGGGCGTACTGGATTTCGACGAGGAGGCCTTCGGGGCCGGTGACGAAGATCTGGCCGATGGGGGTGCCGGGGATGCCGGCGAGTTTCCAGGGGTAGCCGGTGGCTTCGACGCGGGCTTTGGCGGCTTCGAACTCGTAGACCCCGAAGGCGACGTGGTTGACGATGCCTTCGGGGAAATCGGCGGGGCGATCGACGACCGTCAGGTGGATGACCGGGTGGTCGTCGACATAGACCCAGTGGCCGGGAAAGCCGAAGGCGGGCCGGAAGCCTTCCTTGGCTTCCAGCACGCCTTCGAGGAATTTCACCATGCGCGGCCCGTCGACCACAGTGATGTTGACGTGGTCGAGACGCGGCATCAGTTGAACGCGAACACCGCGGCGAGGATGACGACGGCGAAGGCCGCGCCGGTCAACTGGCCGAACATCTGCGAGCGCTTGGCGGCGTCGCGGTCGCCGGCTCGGGCCAGCTTGCTGTTCCGCTCGTTCTGCACGATGCAGAAGATCATGGCGACGATGGCGGCCATCTTGATCCAGAACCAGACCGGGTTGGGCGGGGTCCAGTTCCACTTGAGCCACAGGGTCAGAACGCCGGTGACGAGCAGCGTGCCCATGGCGAACTTACCGGCCTTGGCGAGCTTGTCGACCACGTCGAAGAGCTGGGCCCGCACCTCGGGCGTTGCCGTCGGAATCTTCGGCCCGATGATCGGCATGATGACCGAATTGGCCCCGCCGGCGATGAACGCGGCGATGTGGATGAAGAACAGTATCAGCGCGAGGATATAGGCGAAATCCATGATGCCCCTCCGAATTGCCCGGGTGGCACGCTAGACGAATTGCCGCCGAGTCTCCAGCGGGCCCAAGCCTCAGTCGCCGAGGTCGAGCGCGCCTTCGCCGACGACGATGGCGTCGCCGCCGATGCCGCCATGGGTGAGCTTGCCGTCATCCATCCGCAGCTGCAGCTGGATGGTGCTGGGGCGGCCCATTTCGTGGCCCTGGCGGAGGGTGAACTCGGTCTGGCCGGGCAGCGCATTGCGCGACAGGAGGCCGATGAGCGCGGCAGCAGCAGAGCCGGTCGCCGGGTCCTCGCTGACGCCCATGCCGGAGCCGAACATGCGGGCGGCGAGGTCGAAGCCGGCCTCGTCGGGCGTGCGGGTGAAGACGTAGATGGAGCCGCGGCCGAAGGGGTAGATCTCGTCCCAGCCGAGGCGCTGGAGCTTGATGCGGCGGAGGCAGGCGGCGTCGCGCACCGGGATCAGGTAGAACGGATTGCCGGCCGAATAGAGCGCGGGCTTCAGTTCCTCGCAGCCGATATCCTCGGGATCGAGCCCGAGCGTGCCGGCAATGGCGAGGGCCGGCGGGGCCGACCCCACTTCCTCGGGCAGGCGCGGCAGGGCGAAGCGGGCCTGGCCGATGTGCTTTTCGATGCGCTCGATGACGCAGGTGATGACGCCCACCCGCTCCTCGAGCCGGACGGCGCTGGCACGGGACTGGAGCCCGAGCGCGACGGCTGCGCCGACGGTGGGATGGCCGGCGAAGGGCAGCTCGACCTCGGGGGTGAAGATGCGGAGCGAGGCGGTGTGGCGCACCTGCTGGGGGCGGTGGATGAAGACCGTTTCGGAGAGGTTGAACTCCTTGGCGATCGACTGCATCTGGTCATCGAGGAGGCCATCGGCCTGCAGCACGACGGCGAGCGGATTGCCCTTGAACCGCTCGCGCGTAAACACGTCCAAAAGCAGATAATTGAGTTTCATTTGCCGCTCCAACGCCCGGCACGCAAATGCCGGGCCAGTGGAGGGCAAGTCAAGCGAAAGCGGCCTCAGAGCGGCGGCAAAGTATACGAGGTCTTGTCGACCCCGAGTTCCTCGCAGATGCCGTCGACGGCGACCTGATGGTCGTCGCGCTCGTGAAGGCCCGAAACGGTGATGCAGCCGATGATGCCGGCGCCCTTCACGCGGATGGGGAAACCACCGCCGGCGAGGACGAAATCGGCATTGTCGAGCCCGCGGCGGGGCAGGAAATGGTCGGCGTCGGACTTGTTTTCGAGCACTGGGCGGTAGGACGCCTTCTGCACCTGGCGGACCATGTTGAACTTGCGCCGCACCCATTCGGCATTGTCGGCCGTGGTGCCGGGCAGCGCCATGAAATAGAGCTGCCGGTCCCAGGTGCGGATATCGACGACGATCACCAGCTTTTCGCGCAGCGCCCGCTCGCGGATGCGCTCGCCCAGCGAATGGGCGACGAGCTCGTTGAACTCGGTGAAGGCGAGCTCGGTTTCCTGCTTCTTGATGAGCGCGATATCGGTGTCTTTGGACATGGTCCCCCTCCTCTGTCGCCGGTTCAATCCGGCAGGGCGTATTTGCTGGCGTCGATGCCGAGGACGCTCGCGACGGCGGCGGCGCTCAGGTTGTGGTCCATGCGCTCGCTGAGACCGGACGTGGCGACGCCGCCGACGATGCCGAAGCCTTTGAGCGTGATGGGGAAGGCGCCGCCGGCCAGCGCGTAGTCGCGGATATCCATGGCCCAGCTTTCTTCGAGCACGCGCGGCTTGTCGCCTCGCTCGAGGACGACGCGGTAGCTGGATTTGAGCGTGAGCTTGACGGTGCCGACCTTGCGGCGGACCCAGGGCTCGTTGCCGAAGGCGATGCCGGCGGTGGTGCCGTAGAACATGGTGCGGTCCCAGAGCAGCACGCCGACGGCGATGCCCTTGCCGAGCGCGCGGGCGGCCTCGCGCACATGCGAGCCGATGGCGAAGGCCATGTCCTCGTCGAAGCGCTCGAAGACGAACGCCCGCTCCTGCTCGATGATCTTTGCGATATCGCTTTCGGCCGACATATGCCCCTCCCAAGTACGGGCTCGCTTCTAGCCAGCCGGGCCGGTGGCGCGCAAGCTAGCCCAAGGTCGCCCTGCCCTAGCCCCGGGTTGCTGCAGTCCAGGCGTCGTAGAGCGGCTGGCGGTCAGGCGGTTGGGCTGGGAAGTTCACTTGGGTGGCGTCGATGGCGACCCAGGGCAGCGCGGAGCCGGTCCAGATATTGCCGATGGGGACGGCCCAGCTCGGGTCGTCGAGCGTGCCGGGCTTCACCACCAACATGGCGGGCGAGGCGAGCGGCTGGTTCCAGAGCTTGGTGCCGCAGACCGCACAGCCCAGCATGCGCACGGTGCGGCCGCTATCGGCGGATTTGTCGAATTCCATGAGCGCGCCGGAGAGGTGCTCGAAATGCTCGACGAGGATGGGCATGGACATGGTGTGCGTGCCGCCGCTCGCCCGCTGGCAGTCGCGGCAGTGGCAATTGTAGACGGTGAGCGGGCTGGCGGTGATGCGATAGCGCACCGCGCCGCACTGGCAGCCGCCTTCGACGGGGAAGGCCGGCAGGTCGATCCGAGTCATCATATCTCCTGAACTAGGCGTTCAGTCTCCATTCAACGCCAGGGGACGATTACCCCGCCAACCACCGGCAAGCACGCCGGACCATAGATGGAGACCCCCAATGTCCAAATTTGTCGACTCCCTGCTGCTCAACAGCCGCCTCCGCCGCCACCAGCGCATCGACCAGCTCGACGACCGCCTGCGCGCCGATATGGGCCTGCCTGCCGACGAGCTGCGTCGCGTACGGCCGTTCCTGCTCGGCTCGCTGATCGCCCGCTGACGTTTGCGTCAACCACCGAACGAATAGGAAATGGTTCTACTTTCACATTCGTTCAGAGAACATTCATCCAGCGACCGGCATAAGCCGCCTCGCCAATCCCGGCACCCCCGATGAGGAATCCAATGTCCTACCTTTCCGGCCTGTTCCGCCGTGCGGAACGCAACAAGGCCCTCAGCGACCTGCTGAAGCTCGATGACCACCTGCTGCGCGATATCGGCCTGACCCGTACCGACGTCACCGCCATGCGCCACAGCCGTCATCACGCTTCCCCGTCGCGCGGCCATGAATAAGCGAAAACCCGCCTACGATAGTCAAACCTGAAGGGCTCCCGCGCTGCACCGCTGGAGCCCTTCTCTTTTTGGTGGGGTGTATGTGGCTACCCTGCCCGGCTGGCAGGTACCGAAGCCCAGCCGCGTTCGACAGCCGCGAGGTCGACCACGAAACCGAACTGCCAGGCGATGCCGAACAGGGCGTAGTGATTGCGCTCGGGCAGGAACTCGGCGACCGCGTCCTTCACCACATAGGTGCCGTAGTCGCGCTGGCCGGCGTCCCTCGCCGTGGACTCCACACAGATGTTCGTGGTGACGCCGCAGATGACAAGGTTGCGGATGCCCATGCCCGTCAGCACCGGCTCGAGCCGCGTGCCGTAGAAGGCGCTGGGTCGTGATTTGTCGATGATGATCTCGCCCGGCCGCGGGGCCAGTTCCTCGATGACCTCGATTTCCTCGGTGCCATGGCCCAGCGAGTTGAGCTTGATCCGCGCCTCGGGCGCCACGCCGTGCCGCGCTCCGAAATCGACCATGCCGGGCATGTAGACGTAGCGGGTAAAGATGACCGGGACCCCGCTGGCGCGGGCAAGGTTGACGAGCGTCACGCAGCCCGGGATGGCGGCGCGCAGGGGCGTCACATCGACGCCGGCGCGGCCGAGCGAGTCGCGGTTGTCGACGAAAGCGCGCTGCATATCGACGACGAGCACCGCCGTGTTCTGCTTGGGCACCTCACCAGCGAATGGCAGGATTTCGGGTAGGCCGGACATCGCGCGCTCCAAATTGATACATTTTTCAAATATCGAAAATGACAGCAGATGCCGCGGCGGGCAAGCGAAAAGGGCCGCCTGGAGGCGGCCCTTCGTGTCGAGATATGAGGAGGGCGAACGCCCGTCAGGCTTAGTTCTTCGCCTTGTCGACCAGGGCGCCGGCCTTGATCCAGGGCATCATCCCGCGGAGCTTTTCGCCGACCACTTCGATCGGGTGCTCGTCGGCGAGGCGACGGGTGGCCTTGAAGCGCGAGGAGCCGCCCTTGTATTCCTGCATCCACTCGGAGGTGAACTTGCCCGACTGGATGTCGTGCAGCACGCGCTTCATCTCGGCCTTGGTGTCCGAGGTGATGATGCGCGGGCCCGACACGTACTCGCCCCACTCGGCGGTGTTGGAGATCGAGTAGTTCATGTTGGCGATGCCGCCCTGGTAGATCAGGTCGACGATCAGCTTCACTTCGTGCAGGCACTCGAAATAGGCCATTTCCGGAGCGTAGCCGGCTTCCACCAGCGTCTCGAAGCCGCCGCGGATGAGCTCGACGAGGCCGCCGCAGAGCACGACCTGCTCACCGAACAGGTCGGTCTCGCATTCCTCGCGGAAATTGGTCTCGATGATGCCCGAGCGGCCGCCGCCGATGGCCGAAGCGTAGGCGAGCGCGATGTCCTGGGCGTTGCCCGAGGCGTCCTGGTGGACGGCGATGAGGCACGGCACGCCGCCGCCCTTCTGGTATTCGCCGCGGACGGTGTGGCCCGGGCCCTTCGGCGCGATCATGATCACGTCGACGGTCTTCTTGGGCTCGATGAGGTTGAAGTGGACGTTGAGGCCGTGCGCGAAGGCAATCGCGGCGCCGTCACGGATGTTGGGCTCGATCTCGTTCTTGTAGACGTCGGCCTGGAGCTCGTCCGGGATCAGCATCATGATGACGTCGGCCCAGGCAGCAGCCTCGGCGATCGACATGACCTTGAGGCCCTCGCTCTGCGCCTTCTTGGCCGACGAGCCATCGGGACGGAGCGCCGAGACGACGTTGGTGACGCCCGAATCGCGGAGGTTCAGCGTGTGGGCATGGCCCTGCGAGCCGTAGCCGACGATCGCGACCTTTTTGGATTTGATGATGTTGAGATCGGCATCCCGATCGTAATAGACGCGCATGGTTGTCTCCCGTTTTTGCGTTTGGCCATTGACGGCCGGTTTGCGTTTGGCCCTGACGGCCGTTCTGTTGTGGCCACAAGTGGCCGGGTCAGTGCGGGGCGTGGGCCCCGTAGATGGCGAAAAACTGCTCGGTGGCCCGCGCCGCTTCCTTGCCGACCTCGGCCTCGGAAGGATGGATGTCCTCCCCCAGCAGCAGGCGGATCTGGACGTCGCGCACCACGAGGCCGAAGAAGCTGCGATAGGCCTCCTCGGATGAATCGAACCTGAGCAGGCGCGCGTCGCGGCCGGCTTCAAGAACGGGCTTAAGGCGCTTGCGGATGGCGAGCGGCCCGTTTTCGAGCACGATGGCGCCGAGGCCGCTCTCCTCGCTCGCCGCGTGGGTGACGGCGAGGCGGTTGAGCGTCACCGACACTTCACCGACGATGGTGCCGAGGAGGTCGCGGGCGAACTGCTCGATGCTGGTGCGGAGCGAGGCGGCGTCGAGCCGGTAGCGATCGACATGCGGCGCCTTCACCTTGGCGGCCTGCCACTGCACGGTGGCGGTGAGCAGCCCGTCGCGGTCGCCGAACCACTTGTAGAGCGTTTCCTTGGAGCACGAGGCGCGGCGCGCCACCGACGTCATGGTCAGCCGGTCGCCCTGCTCGACCAACAGGTCGAGCGCCGCGGTCAGCACCTGCTGCTGGCGCGGCGTGAAGGTTTCGTCGCTGTGGGCGATGACGGCCAAGGGGTGATCCATCGGAGTTTGAACCGCGGCCGGCTCCCCTCCTCCAGGGTTGCGACAGGCCCGCGTTGATATGACGGGCAGAGGCGTACCGTAACGTACGGTTCGGCGCAAGAGGGATTGTGCGAGGCGCTATCGCGGGGCGGTGACACGGCTGGCGCGGCTGGGCTAGCGTGGTTGGAGCGACGCCCGGGGGCAACATGGAAACGTTCGAGTGGATCGTGGCGCTGATGGCCGGGGCGGCGCTGTTGTCGGCGCTGGCGCGGCGCATCGGGCTGCCCTACCCCTCGCTGCTGGCGGTGGGCGGGGCGGCGATTGCGCTCTTTCCGTCGGCGCCGAACTGGGCGCTCGATCCGCATCTCGTGCTGGTGCTGTTCGTGGCGCCGGTGCTGCTCGACGCGGCCTATGATTTTTCGCTGCGCGATTTGAGGCGCAACTGGATCACGGTGGCCGGGCTCGCCATCATGGCGGTGGCGATCACGGTGGTAGCAGTGGCGCTGGTGGCGCGCTGGCTGGTGCCGGACATGCCGTGGAGCGTGGCGATTGCGCTCGGCGCGATCGTGGCGCCGCCCGACGCGGCAGCGGCGACGGCGGTGATGCGGCAGGTGCGGCTGCCGCATCGCATCCGCACCATTTTGGAGGGCGAGAGCCTGATCAACGATGCGAGCGCGCTGCTGGTCTATCGGCTGGCGGTGGGAGCGGCGGTGGCGGGCAATGTCGGCTTTGCCGAGATCGTGCCGACGGCGGGCATCGTGATTATCGGCAGCATCGCGTTCGGTGCGGTGCTGGCCTTCACGCTCGGCCGGATGCTGGCGCTGGTGGGCGACGAGGCGCCGACGACGATCGTCATCCAGTTCGCCAGCACCTTCGGGGTGTGGCTCTTTGCCGACATGGTCGGGCTTTCGGGCATCCTGACGATCGTGACCTTTGCGGTGATCGTGGCGCGCAACGCTTCGCGCGTGACCACGCCGCCGCGCATCCGGATCACGGTGAATGCGGTGTGGGCGGTGGTGGTGTTTGCGCTCAATGCACTCGCGTTCGTGCTGATCGGCATGCAGCTCAGGCCCATTCTCGGGCGGCTCAACGATACCGGGCTCTGGGCCAATATCGGCATTGCTGTCGCGGTGCTGCTGACCTCGATCTTCGCGCGGTTCGCCTGGGTGATGGCGTATAACCTGTTCTTCCGCGCGGTGCTGCCGGCGGATGTGGCCGAGGATGGGCCGGGGCGGCCGACGGTTCGCGGCGGGCTCGTGATCTCGTGGGCCGGGATGCGGGGGATCGTGACGCTGGCGACGGCGTTTGCCCTGCCCGAGACATTGCCGGATGGCAGCCCGTTCCCCTATCGCGACCTGGTGCTGCTCTGCGCGTTCGCGGTGGTGTTCGGCACGCTGGTGATCCAGGGGCTGACGCTCAAGGGGCTGATCACGCTGCTGCAGCTCGATGCCCCCGATCCGGTGGCGACCGAGGTGCGGAAGGCGCGGGTGAAGTCGCTGACGGCGGCGCTCAAGGCGATCGAGGACGATACGTCCGAGGAAGCGCGGCGGCTGCGCGAGGAGTTTGCCGCGACCATCGCCGCTTCGACCCATGCGGTGGAGATCGACGAGGACGTGCCGGAGCCGAGTTCGGCGGTGCGGCGCAAGGCGATCGATGCGGCGCGGCGGCGGGCCAACGAGCTACGGCCGTCGGGGGCGATCGGCGACGAGGCCTATCGGGTGCTCGAGAACGAGTTCGACTGGGGACAGCTCGCAGCGGGACAGGAAGGCTAGCTAGCCATCAGTCGGGTTGAGGGGCGCGCTGAAGTTTCCTAGCTTCCATCGTAATCCGACGATGGATGGAACAGGAAACACGGAAAATGTCGAAGATCGGGATTATCGGGGCCGGCCATATCGGCGGCACGCTGGCGCGCCGGCTGGTGGCGCTGGGGCATAGCGTCGAAGTTGCCAACTCGCGTGGGCCGGAGAGCCTCGCGGCGTTCGGCGCGGAATCCGGGGCGAAGCCGGTGAGCCTCGAGCAGGCGGTGAAGGACAAGGACCTGATCGTGGTGTCGATCCCGATGAGGGCCATCCCTGCCCTGCCCGCCGGGCTCTTCGCCAACGTGCCGGCTGGCGTGCCGGTGATCGACACGGGCAATTATTATCCGCGCGAGCGCGACGGCCGGATTGCGCCGATCGAGGACGGCAAGACCGAGGCGCGCTGGGTGGCGGACACGATCGGCCACCAGGTGGTGAAGGTGTTCAACAATATCTACTTCAAGAACCTCGCCGAGGGCGGGCGGGCGAAGGGCGCGGCGGATCGCGTGGCGCTGCCGGTTTCGGGCGATGATCCCGCCCACAAGGCCAAGGTGATCGCGCTGCTCGACGAGCTCGGGTTCGATGCGGTGGATAATGGCGGCCTCGACGAGAGCTGGCGCCACCAGCCGGAAACGCCGGCCTATAGCGGCAACAAGGATGTAGCGGGCGTGAAGGTGCAGCTCGCCGCCGCGAGCCCGGTGCGGACGGAGAAGTTCCGCGGCATCGCCTGAGGTTACGAGGCCGGCGCTGAACTCAGGCGCCGGCCTCCTGTAGGACCATTTGATGAGGCTGCGGCGGCTTGCCGCAGAGGGGCGGAAATGTCATGCCGCTGTAACAATGACATCGACCGCCGACGCCCCCGCCCCGCCGCACGTTCTCCGGCTTTCATCGTTCCGGCACTTCCTTTCCTCCCGCGCCCTGTCCTCGATGGGATTCCAGGGCTCGGCGGTGGCGATCGGCTGGCTGGTCTACGACACGACGCGCAATCCGTTCGATCTTGGGCTGGTGGGGCTGTTCCAGTTCCTGCCGATGCTGGTGCTGACCTTCGTCGCCGGCCAGGTAGCGGACCAGTTCGACCGGCGGATCATCGGCCTCGTCTGCCAGTTGATCGAAGCGGCGACGATGATCTTCGTGGCGGTCGGGGTGTGGCAGGACTGGCTGCCGGTGTGGGCCATCTTCATCGCGGTGGCGGTGATGGGCTCGTGCGCGGCGTTCGAGCGGCCGACGATGGCGGCGCTGCTGCCCTCGATCGTGCCGCAGGGGCAACTGACGCAGGCGGTGGCGACCTCAACCTCGGTGATGCAGTCGGCGCTGATCATCGGGCCGGCGCTGGGCGGTGTGCTCTACGGGTTCGGCGAGGTGGTGCCGTTTGCGGCGGCGGCGGTGGCGTTTCTCGCCGCGAGCTTCAATGTGGTGCGGATTTCGCATCCGGGTGAGGCGCCGAAGCGGACGCCGGTGACGTTTGCCTCGGTGTTCGCGGGGGTGTCGTTCATCCGCTCGAAGCCGGTGATGCTGGGGACGATCTCGCTCGATTTGTTCGCGGTACTGCTGGGCGGGGCGACGGCGCTGCTGCCGGTTTATGCGCGTGACATTCTCGATGCCGGGCCTTGGGCGCTGGGGCTGCTGCGGACGTCGCCGGCGATCGGGGCGGTCACCATGTCGCTGGTGCTGGCGCGCTATCCGCTGAAGAGCCGGGTGGGGCTGAAGATGCTGTGGGCCGTGGCGATCTTCGGCGCGGCGACGATCGTCTTTGCGTTTTCGACCAACATCGCTCTGTCGGTGGCGATGCTGCTGACCCTGGGTGCGGCGGACACGGTGAGCGTGGTGGTGCGCTCGTCGCTGGTGCAGTTGCTGACGCCCGAGGAGATGCGGGGCCGGGTGAATGCGGTGAACTCGCTGTTCATCGGCACCTCGAACCAGCTGGGCGAATTCGAGTCCGGCATCGTTGCGGGGCTGATCGGGCCGGTGGCGGCGGTGGCGGTGGGCGGCATCGGCACCATCGCCGTGGTGCTGCTCTGGACCCGGCTATTCCCTGCCCTGCCCAAGGTCGACACGCTCGCGGGGTGAACTGAACTCTTCCTTCGTTTGGAACCCACCGCGTGCACGTTGGTTTGCATGCCGGGTGGTGGACGACAAAAACAAGGAAGAGAACAATGAAAACGTCCCGGTTTCTGGGAGGATTGGCTGCGATCGCGATTCTGGCGGCCGCGCCGATTGGACTGATGGCGACGCCGCTCGGCGTCACGCAGGTGCAGGCGCAGGAAGCTCGCGTCAGCTTCAACATTTTCTTCAAGGACTTGCAGCCGCATGGCGTGTGGGTGAAGCATCCGAAATATCGCTACGTGTTCTGCCCCAAGGTGGATGCCGAGTGGCGGCCCTATACGCATGGTCGCTGGATCTACCTGCGCGATCGCGGCTGGTATTTCGATTCCCGCGAGCCCTTCGCCTGGGCCGTGTACCACTATGGCCGGTGGACGCATGACCGCCGCATCGGCTGGTGCTGGGTGCCGGGCAACCACTGGGCTCCGGCCTGGGTGAGCTGGCGCCGCAGCCACGACCATATCGGCTGGGCGCCGCTGCCGCCGGAACGCGATGGCTTCCAGATCAGCATCAACGTCAATGTCGGCGAGCCGCCCGAGGATGACTGGGTGTTCGTGCCGACGCCGCGGTTCATCGAGCCGCAGCTCAACGTGAACATCGAGTTCGGCGATCGGGCCCGCGAACGGTTCCGCGAGACGGAATATGCCGGTCCGGTGATCATCCAGAACAACGTGGTGATCAACAACAACATCGACATCAACGTCATCCAGCAGCAGACCAACAATCAGGTCACAGTGGTTACCGCCGAGAACACAGAGGATCCGACGGCGGCCAATGCCGAGCCCGCGGCCGACAAGGTTCAGGTGTTTGCGCCGACGGTGGAAGAGCCCAAGGAGCAGGACGCGCCCGAGCAAGCGGTGGAGCCCGACAAGGCGGCTGATGAGCTCGGCAAGCCGCCCGAGGGCGAGCAGCCGGCTGACGGCACCAATCCGCCGGCGACCGACCAGCCTGCTGATCAGGGTGCGGCTCCGGCCGATGGGACTCAGCCGCCTGCCGATGGCACGAAGCCGGCCGATTGTCCGGAAGGCCAGCAGCTGGTTGACGGGAAGTGCGTGCCGGCGGCCGACCAGCAGAAGCCGGCGGATCAGGCTCCGGCCGATCAGCAGGCACCCGCGACGGATCAGCCTGTGGCTCCTGCCGAACCGGCAGCGCCGGCCGCCGATCAGCCTGCGGCTCCGGCGGACCAGCCGGCGGCGCCTGCTGCCGACAAGCCGGCCGAGGAAGCAGCTCCGGCGGCCGATAAGCCGGCTGAGCCTGTGAAGTGTCCGGAAGGCCAGCAGCTGGTCGATGGCAAGTGCGTGCCGATCGAGCAGAAGGCGCCGGCCGAACAGCAGGCACCGGCGGCTGAACAGCCCGCGGCGCCTGCCGAGGAACCGGCGGCTCCGGCCGAAAAGCCGGCGGAGAAGCCCGCGGCTCCGGCCGACGAGCAGGCCGCTCCGGCTGAAGAAGCTGCCCCGGCCGATCAGGCTCCGGCGGACAAGAAGCCGCTCAAGTGCCCCGAGGGCCAGGTGATCGTAGACGGCAAGTGCGTGCCGGCCGATCAGGCTCCCGCGCAGTAAAAGCGGAAGCGGCGGAAACTGGAATGGCGGGGTTTTGCCCCGCCATTTTTCTTTGTCGTCAGGTCGCGACGGCGACGGCCTGCGGGGTTGGGCGGCGGCCGGGGATGAGGGCGGAGACGGCTACGGCGGCGAGGCCTACCGCCGCGAAGAGGAGGAAGCCGTTGGTGAAGCCGACTTCCAGCGGCAGGCCGTCGGGTTGGTGGGCGCCGGTGACGACGCTGGTCATGATGGCGGTGCCGATGGTGCCGCCGATGGTGCGGATGTTGGTGTTCATGCCGGTGGCGACGCCGGTCTGGCTCTGCGGCACGTTCTGGACGATGACGCTGGTCATGCTCGCGTAAGCGAGGCCGAGGCCGACGCCGAAGAGGCCAGCTTCGGCGGCGAGTTCCCAGAGGCCGGTGTGGAAGAGGCCGAGGCCGAGGCAGGCGAGCGCGATCAGGGCCGAGCCCCAGAGCAGCTGGGTCTTGAAGCCGAGACGCGCGGCGATGGGGCCCGAGAACACGCCGGCGATGGCCATGGTGGCGAGCATGGGCAGCATGACGAGGCCGGCGTCCGTCACCGAGGCGCCGAAGCCGTAGCCGGTCGAGGCCGGAACCTGCGCGAACATGGGCAGGAAAGCGTAGACGGCGAACATGGCGGCGCCGAGCAGCAGGGCGACGAGGTTGGTGGTCCAGACGGCAGTGAGCCGCATCATGCGCATGTCGATGACCGGATTGTCCGAGCGGAACTCGACCCAGATCCAGACGGCGGCGAGCACGATGGCGAGGGCGAAGAGGCCGATGACGACCGGCGAGGTCCAGCCCCAGACGGAGCCCTGGCTCAGGGGGACGAGCAGCGCCAGCAGCCAGCCGCCGAGGAGGCCGGCGGCGAGCCAGTTGATGCGGCCACCGGTCTTCACCGGCGATTCCGGGATCTGCCAGCGCACCAGCGCCGCGACGATCAGCACGGCCGCCATGGGCAGCCAGAAGAGGCCGCGCCAGCCGAAGAGACCAACAACCGGGCCGGCGAAGACGGTGCCGAGACCGCCGCCGACGGCGATGATGGCCGACATGATGCCGACCGCCGAGGGGACGCGCTCGGCCGGGAATTCATCGCGGATGATGCCGTAGGAGAGCGGGAAGATGGCGCCGCCGAGGCCCTGGATGACGCGGCCGAGGATGACGAGTTCGAGGTTGGGCGCGAGCGCCGCGATGAGACTGCCGACGGCGATGGCGATAAGGCCGAGGATAACGACGCGGGCCTTGCCGGCCATGTCGCCGACGCGGCCGAGGATGGGGGTGGCGACGGAGGCGGACAACATCCAGGCGATCAGCACCCAGGAAATGGCGCTGCGCGAGGTGTTGAGATCGGCCTGCAGCGTGGTCAGCACCGGCGAGAGCAGCGATTGCAGCATGGAGAAGGCCGCGGCGCAGGCGGCGAGGATGAGGAAGGTGATCGCCGGCCGTTTGGGCTTCGGATTGGTCATGTGATGCTCCCTTCGCAGTTGCACTGTCGCGGAGCCGTGAGGGCGGCCGAGGGTGACAGGGGCAAGGGGAAATTCTATATTGAGGGAGCCTCCGGATAAACGGAGGATGCCTCCACTTTCTATCCGCCTCGCTTGGGCCTGTCCAATGCGTCTTTCGGATAGCTGCCAGACGTTCAGTGCAAAGTTCCGCCGATGACCACGACCCTCGCCGACTACGCCAACCGCCGCCCTGCCCGCGCCGATGCCCGCCGCAACTATGATGCGGTGATCGCGGCGGCGCGCGACGGCTTTGCCGAGCTCGGCACGGCGGCGCCGCTCGAGGAGATCGCGCGGCGGGCGGGGGTGGGCATCGGCACGCTCTACCGGCACTTTCCGACGCGCGAGGCGCTGATCGAGGCGGTGTATATCGACGAGGTGCTGGGGCTCGCCGAGGCATCGAAGGAATATGCGGCGCTGCCGCCGTGGGAAGGCTTCATGGCCTGGGTGGACCGGTTCGTCGCCTATGCGGGCACGAAGCGGGCGCTGATTGCGGCGCTGAACCGGGATTCCGAGACGCTGAAGCTTTGCCGGTTGACGCTGTATGAAGCGGGTGGGCCGCTGCTCGAGCGGGCGCAGGCGGCGGGTACGGTGCGCGGGGACACGAATATCGACGAGGTGATGCGGCTGGTGACGGGGATCACGGCCGTGGGGTTCACGAGTATGGATCAGCGGGACAAGGTGCTGGCTATGGCGTTGGACGGGATCAGGGCTCGGGTGGCTTAGGCGCGCCCGGGACCCCTCACCTCAGCTTTGCTACGGCGCTGAAGCGCCTAGCGCCGCTATCCTCTCCCGCAAGGGGCGAGGAGGCGGGGTGGCTTGCTCCGTGCGCATCCTCCCCCGCTAAGGGGAGGATGCTATCGAACCCTTAGCCCTGCACCTTCTTCAGCCACTGGACCTGGGTGCGGTCCTGGAAGACGCCGCCGCCTTCGTGGTTGTTGAAGGTGTAGATCTCGATCTGCTTGTCGCCGGCCCAGGCGTTGAACGAGGCGTAGACGGTCGAGGGCGGGCAGACGTCGTCCATGAGGCCGGCCGAGAAGAGGCCCGGCATCTTGGCGCGGGCCGAGAAGTGGATGCCGTCGAAATAGTTCAGCGTCTCGTAGGCCTTTTCGGCGCCTTCGCGGTGGACGGCGAGGTAGCGGACGATTTCGCCATAGGGGTCGCGGCTGGTGAGGCCGACGGCGCGACGGAAATCGGAGAGGAACGGCACATCGGGCATCGCGGCCTTGACGCGCGGCTCGAGGCCGGCGACGGCGATCGAGATGCCGCCGCCCTGGCTGCCGCCGACGACGGCGATCTTGTCGGCCTTGGTTTCGGGGCGGGTGAGCACGGCGTCGATGGCGCGGACGCCGTCGGTGTAGACGCGGCGGTAGTAGTAGTTCGCCTTGTCCTGGATGCCGCGGGTCATGAAGCCGGGATGGGCGGGGTCGGAACCGACCGGATCGGCAGTGTCGGCGACCGACCAGCTGCTGCCCTGCCCGCGCGTATCCATGACGAAGACGGCGCGGCCGGTGGCGGGCCAGAGCAGGTGCTCCTGCGGGAAGCCGCGGCCGCCGCCGTAACCGATATACTTGACCACGGTGCCGGTGATCTCGCGGCCGGCAGGCTTCAGGTACCAGCCCTTGATGCGGTGGCCGCCGAAGCCCGAGAAGGTGACGTCGTAGACCTCGACCGCCGCGAAGCCGACATCGAGCGGGGTGAAGACCGCATCGATGGGGTGCTGGCGCGCTTCGGCGAGGGTGGCCTGCCAGAAGGCATCGAAATCGGCGGGCGCAGGCGTGCTGGAGCGGTAGCTGGCGAGTTTGTCTGGCGAGAGGTCAAAAAAGGGCATTGCTGAACCGGAATCCGAAAATGACGAGGAGCGGTAGAGAACCCCTGTCCCCGCCGCCTCGCAAGCCGTGGGGGCTCAGTATTTCGAGTTAGTCGCTACGACGATTGTCGGAGGTTATTGTTCACCCAAGCGGCGCGGAGGGGTGTATCGATAGGCTGCTAACTATCGTTTTCAGGCCGATGTCCCAGAGCTTTTCCGCGCATTCCCGCAACGTGTCGCTCGTCGTTGCGGCTTCGATGTTCATGCAGATCCTCGATGGCGTGATCATCGTCACCGCCCTGCCCCAGATGGCGCGCGATTTCGGTGTCGCGACGCTCGATATGTCGATCGGCATCACGGCCTACATGCTGACCGCGGCGGTGGCGATCCCGACGACGGGGTGGCTCGCCGACCGGTTCGGAGCGCGGCGAGTGTTTCTGGGCGCGATGCTGGTGTTTACCCTCGCTTCGCTCGCCTGCGGCATGGCGACGGACCTGACGCAGTTCGTCATCGCCCGCATCGTGCAGGGCGCGGGTGGCGCGCTGATGTTCCCGATCGGCCGGGTGATCGTGCTGCGCAGCGTGCAGAAATCGGAGATCGTGCAGGCGATCGGGCTCACGGTGTGGCCGGCTTTGTTCGCGCCCGTGGTGGGGCCGGCGATCGGCGGGTTTTTGACCACGTATGTGAGCTGGCACTGGAATTTCTGGATCAACGTGCCGCTCGGGATTGCCGGCATGGCGCTGGTGCTGTCGATCATTCCCAAGGATACGGAGTTCAAGTCGCATCCGTTCGACTGGGCCGGGTTCGTGCTGACGGCGATCAGCGTCGCGGCGCTGCTTTACGGCTTCGACGGGCTGGCGCAGGGGACGATCCCGCTGCTTGTTGCCGGCGGGCTGGCGCTGCTCGGCGTGGTGGTGGGCGTCGGCGCAGTGATGTGGCTGCGGCGGGCGCCGCATCCGCTGCTTGATTTGAAGACGCTGAGCATTCCGACGTTCCGGGCCTCCGAGGCGATGGCCGGAGCGGTGCTGCGGCTCACCATCAACGCGACGCCGTTCCTGTTGCCGCTGATGTTCCAGGTGGGGTTCGGGCTCGATCCGCTGGCGGCGGGCGGGCTGGTGCTGGTCTATTTCCTCGGCAACCTGCTGATGAAGACGCTGACGACGCCGATCCTGCGGCGTTTCGGCTTCCGCAACATCCTCAGCATCAACGGCACGCTGGCGGGCCTGTCGATCATCGGGTCGGGGTTCCTCGGGCCCGATACGATGTATCCGGTGACGTTCGCGGTGCTGTTCTTTGCCGGACTGACGCGCTCGATGCAGTTCACGGCGCTGGCGACGCTGGCGTTTGCCGACGTGGACGCGGAGAAACGGAGTTCGGCTTCGACCCTCTCGAGCATGTTCCAGCAGATCTCGATGGTGTTCGGTATCGCGCTCGCGGCGGCGATCCTCAACCTGTCGCAGGTGGTGCGCGGGGCCCCTGCCCTCGAGCGCCACGACTTCTCGGTGGCGTTCTTCGTTGTGGGCGCACTCTGCGTCGTAGCGTCGCTGCAGATGCTGACGCTGCCGCGCGATGCGGGGGCGGAAGTGTCCGGACACCGCCGCGCGCAGGCTGCCTGAAGAATATTTCGACCTACCCCAAGGACTATCCCCCGGGCGTCGTCTCATCATTGTGAGACGATTAAGTCTCTGTTAGCAGTTTTATCAATTGGGGAAGTCGCCGTGAGGGACGCGGCGCATGGGGGATATCGATATGCAGTCTATCCAACGCGGTCTTGCCGCGATGCTCTTCATATTGCCGCTCGCGGCCTGCTCGGGTGACGCCTGGATTACGGGCGGCGAGCTGGTTGAACCGGGCACGGCGACCGGAACGATTGAAGTGGTCAACGGAACGTCTGACCAGTTGCACGCGGTGCTGATCTCCAACTGCAACGCCAACACCTATGGCCTCAACCGCCTGCCCGACGGCATGGCGATCACGCCGGGCGGGCGCTACCAGTGGACGGTGTCGGCCGGGTGCTGGGACGTCGATGCCGGCACCTTCGGCAAGGGCGAGGCGAAGCAGCGGATGAATGTCGCGGCGGGCGGCATCACCGAGTACACGGTGACGGACTAAGTCATCGGATCGTCACGCTTCGGCGCGAGGAGCGAGCAAAACTCACGAGGAGCAGCGCTCATGACGACCGTCCACCACGCCGCCGCATCGGGCTTCGGCAAGGCTGCCGAGGCCTATCAGCGCGGCCGCCCGGACTATCCCGAGGCGATCGGCGGCTGGTTGGGTGGGGCTTTGGCGCTGGAGCCCGGCAAGGTGGTGGTCGATCTCGGGGCGGGGACGGGCAAGTTCACCGAGCGGCTGGTGGCGACTGGGGCCGAGGTGATCGCGGTGGAGCCGGTCGAGGCGATGCGGGCGCAGCTGACGGCGCGGCTGCCGCAGGTGCGCGCTGTCGACGGCACGGCGCAGGGTATCCCCCTGCCCGATGCTTCGGTGGATGCGGTGGTGTGCGCGCAGGCGTTCCACTGGTTCGCGACCGCCGAGGCGCTGAGGGAAATTCGCCGGGTGCTGAAGCCGGGCGGCGCGCTCGGGCTGGTGTGGAATGTCCGGGACGACCGGGTGGAGTGGGTGCGCGAGCTGACGGCGCTGATGATGCCGCATGAGGCGGGCGCGCCGCGCTACCATAGCGGGGCGTGGCGCAGGGTGTTCCCGGCCGCTGGGTTCGCCCCGCTCGAGGAAACGGCGATGCCGCATGAGCATGTCGGGCCGGCGGAGCATGTGGTGGTCGATCGCACCATGTCGATCAGCTTCATCGCCAGCATGGCCGCCGAACCGCGGGCGGCGTTCGAGGCGGAGCTGCGGCAGCTGGTGGCCGAAACCCCGGCGCTGCAGGGCGAGACGGTGCGCGTGCCCTACACCACGTTCGCCTACCTGGCTCGCGCCGTCTGACGCAAAAAGAAGGACGCCCGCGACAGGAATCGCGGGCGCCCCTGAAGGCGGTCTGTCGTCCGCCTATTCTTATTGCTTCGAGACCTTCCAGATGGTGCCGCTGCCGTCTTCGGAGACGAAAAGGTCGCCCTGGGGCGAGACGGCGACGCCGACCGGGCGGCCCCAGACATTGGCGGAGTCGATGACGAAGCCGGTCATGAAGTCCTCGTATTCGCCGGTGGCCTTGCCGGCCGCGTCGAAATCGAGCTTCACCACCTTGTAGCCGGTGCGGGTGCCGCGGTTCCAGGAACCGTGGAGCGCGACGAAGGCGGCGCCCTTGTAGTCGGCGCCCCAGGCGTCGGAATTGTAGAAGGTGATGTTGAGCGGGGCGGAGTGCGACTGGAACAGGACGTCGGGGACGGTCACCTGGCCCTTGAGGTCGTCACGCGGGGTTTCGGCCCAGCGCGGGTCCGGGTTGTCGCCGATGTAGAACCACGGCCAGCCGTAGAAGGCGCCTTCCTTCACCGCGGTGGCGTAGTCGAAGGGCACGTTGTCGCCCAGTTCGTCGCGCTCGTTCACCACGCACCAGATGTTGCCGGTCTGCGGCTGCACGGTCATACCAGCGCAGTTGCGGAGGCCGGTGGCGACGTAGCGCTCGTTCTTGCCGTCCGGATCGTAGGCGAGGACGGCGGCGCGGCGCTCCTCATCGCCCCAGGCGACGCCGAGGGGGTGGGCCTTGGCCCAATCCTCGACCGAAACGTCGGCGGGCTTGGGCTTCATGGTCATGTCGAGGCCGACATTGGAGCCCGAGCCGACCGAGTAATACATGGTCTTGCCGTCTTCGGAGAAGGCGACGTCGCGGGTCCAGTGGTGGTCGGGGTTGATGTTGTCGAAGAGGGTTTCAGGGTCGCCCGAGGCCTTGAGGTCACCGTCCTTGTAGGGGAAACGCTTGAGGCCGTTGCTTTCGGCGACATAGACCCACTCGGGCTTGTCCGCCGGGTAGAAGGCGATGCCGTAGGGCTGCATCATGCCGGTGGCGAAGGTGGATTCTTCGGCCGGCTTGGCGTCGCCGTTCTTGTCGAAGCGGTAGACGAGGACCGAGCCGTCTTCCGAGTTGGCGACGAAGAGGTCGCCGTTCGGCGCAAAGCGGATGGCGCGGGGGTTGGAGATGCCGCTCGCCACCATCTCGACCTTGAAGCCGTCCGGCACCTTGGGCAGTGCGCCTTCGGGCATGGCGACGCCGCCGGGGGCGTTGGAGGCGGAGGTGGTGACGCCGGGGGCTTCGAGATCCTTCGAGGTGATGAGGCGTTTCACGCCGGGCTTGTCCTGCTGGTAGTCGCCAAAGGCGGCCTTGCCGGTGAGGACACCGCTATCCTGCGCAAGGGCGGTGGAAGTGAGTAAGGCGAGCGTGCCGGCCGCTGCGATGGCGAGTAGTTTCATCTGTGGTCTCCAATGCCCTCGCCGCCTCAACGTGAATTTGCCGGTCATGTTTCCGGCCAACACGGGAAGGTGACGACGTCGCGAGCAGGATTGGCGTGAGCGCATGTCAGCCTTTCGGTTCATCGGTACTTGCCGATGGATGGCCGGATGTGCACATTGCGCTGCGTCATTTTCCTCAGCAGCAGACGGCTAATGTCCCAGCTTTTTTCTCCCTACACCCTTCGCGATCTCACCCTGCGCAACCGCACGGTGGTGGCGCCGATGTGTCAGTATACGGCCAAGCACGGCTACGCGAATGACTGGCACTTCGTGCATCTCGGCCGCTTCGCACTCGGCGGGTTCGGCCTCGTGATCCTCGAGGCGACGGGGGTGAACCCGGAGGCGCGCATTTCGTATGGCGACCTGGGGCTGTGGGACGACAAGCAGATCGAGCCGCTGAAGCGGATCGTCGACTTCCTGCACGAGGAAGGTTCGGCGGCGGGCATCCAGATTGCACATGCGGGCCGCAAGGCAGCGACGCCGATCTGGTGGCGCGGCGGGTTCAACGAGACGGACGCGGATCGCGCCGCCTATGGCTACGAGACGTGGGTGCCGGTGGCGCCAAGCGCGATTTCGCACAACCCCGAGCAGCTCGACGTGTATCAGGTGCCGACGGCGCTGGATAAGGCGGGGATCGAGCGGACGATCCAGGATTTTGCCGATGCGACGCGGCGAGCCGACGAGGCGGGGTTCGACGTGGTCGAAATCCATGGCGCGCATGGCTACCTGATCAACCAGTTTCTCTCGCCGATCGCCAACAAGCGGACGGACGAATATGGCGGCAGCCTCGAGAACCGCATGCGGTTTGCGCTCGAAGTGACCAAGGCGGTGCGGGCGGCGTGGCCGGCGGAGAAGCCGCTGCTGATGCGGATTTCGACCACGGACGGCGCCGAGGGCGGCTGGACGGTGGAGGATTCGCTGGTGCTGGCCGAGCGGCTGAAGGCGCTCGGGGTCGATGCGATCCACACCTCGTCGGGTGGCGTCGCAACCTATGGGCTGAAACCGGCGCCGCTCTACCAGGTGGGCTTTGCCAAGGCGGTGCGCGAGACCGGCATCCCGACCGTGGCGGTGGGGCTGATCAATACGCCCGAGGAAGCCGAGGCGATCCTCGTGAACGGCGAGGCTGATCTCGTGGCGTTTGCCCGTGGCGCGCTCGAGGATCCGAACTGGCCGGTGCATGCGCACCATGTGCTCGATGGCGCCGAGTATGACCTGTGGCCGAAGCAGGCGCGGCTGCGCATCCGCGACAAGGATCGGGTGCTCGGCATTCGCCAGCCCGCCTAAAGCATTAGCCGGCCGTCATCATCTGGCGGCGGCCGGACTGAATTTTGCCGTGTTGGCTGGGGCACACTTGATCGGGAGCGATTTGCTCACCAAGTCAGCCACAGCCAAACGGAGACCCCACCGAATGACCAGCAAAGCCGCCCTCTTCGCGCTGCTCGCCATGTGGGGCGTCGGCTCCACCTCCTGCCTCCCCGCTTTCGCCGAAGATACGCCGACCGAGTCGGCGGTGAACGCCAAGACCTCGAAGGCCGGGCTGACCGACCGGGTGTGGACCAAGGCCGAGGATAACGGCCTGCCGGGCGTGATGAAGATTTTCCTTTCGGACGGCACGCTCGTGCAGGACAGCTGCTGGGAAACGCACCGGCTCGACAAGTGGGAGCTGACCTCGGACACCGCGCTCAAGTGGAACGAGGACAGCATGGATATCAACGCCGATATCGTGTCGCTGTCGGATGCCGAGCTGGTGCTGAAGCTGAAGCTCAAGGGTGGCGACCAGGAAGAGAAATACGTCGCGGCGACGGTGCCCTATCTCTGCCCGGACATGCCGAAATAAGGCTGTTTGCAGCGCAGGAATGAAATGGCCCGGGAGCGATCCCGGGCTTTTCCGTCTCTGGTGTCCGCCAGCAATTCTGGGCTATTGGCTGGCGATCGTTTCGCAGGCAGGCCATGGCGCTGAGCAAGACTTATGACGGCGACGAGCCGGTGCGGGTCAACAAATGGCTGGCCCAGAGCGGGGTGTGCTCTCGCCGCGAGGCGGATGCGCTGATCGCCGAGGGCCGGGTGCGGATCGATGGCGAGAGTTTCACCGATGCCGGCCGCAAGATATTGCCGGGGCAGACGCTGACGCTGGACCAGGGTGCGGCGGCGCAGCTCGATGCGCGGTTTACCGTGGTCTACAACAAGCCGATCGGCATTGTTTCGGGGCAGCCTGAGGCGGGGGAGACGCCGGCGGTCAGCATGATCCAGCGCGTGAACCTGTTCGGCGCGTCCGATGTGTTTCCGGACCGGAACTCGGGGCTGGCGCCGGTCGGCCGCCTCGACAAGGATTCGCATGGGCTGCTGATCCTCTCCAATGACGGGGTGCTGGCGAAGGCGATCATCGGGCCGGAATCCGACCTCGAGAAGGAGTACCACGTGCGGGTGCGCGGCGAGCTTTTCGAGGAGAAGATCGCCTGGCTGCGGCATGGGCTGGAACTCGATGGGCGGAAGCTCAAGCCGGCGAAGGTGACGCAGACCGGGGCGCAGTCGCTGACATTCGTGCTGAAGGAGGGCCGCAACCGGCAGATCAGGCGCATGTGCTACATGTGCGAGCTCGATGTGGTGGACCTCAAGCGGGTGCGGATCGGGAGCCTGCGGCTGGGGGAGCTGCCCGAGGGTCAGTGGCGGTTGCTGACGGCGGAGGAACGGGCCAGTCTGGTCGGCAACTGAAAAGGCCCGGGATTGCTCCCGGGCCTTTCGTGTTTCTGGTGGGGCCGCTTACTCGGCCGGCTGGCCGACAACCGTGGTCGTGGTGGTGCGGATGGTCAGCTGGGTGAGGATGAAGGCCGCGACGGCGCAGACGGCGAAGCCCGTCACCATCGGTAGCGCCGTGCCGTTGTTGAACATGCCGACGAGGCCCATCGAGACGGCGCCCATCACCATCTGCACGGTGCCCATGAGGGCCGAGGCGGTGCCGGCGAACTCGCCATGCTCTTCCATCGCCAGCGTGCCGGTGGTGGGGAGGACGAGGCCGAGGAAGCCGAAGGCGATGAACATGAGGCCCGAAAGCACCCACATGCTGTCGATGCCGGCCCAGAAGATGGCGGCGAGCGCCAGCATGGTGACGGCAAAGCCGGTGACCGCGACGCGGACGACGCGGGCGAGGCCGAAGCGCTTCACCATGAAGCCCGTCGACTGCGAGACCGAGAAGAAGGCGACGGCGTTCACCGAGAAGGCGAGGCTGTAGAGGGTGGGCGTAAGGCCGTAATGCTCGATGAAGATGAAGCTCGAGTTGCCGAGGAAGCCCATGAAGGCCGACATGCCGAAGCCGCCGATGAGCACGAGGCCCATGAAGCTGCCATCGGTGATGAGGGTGCCGTAACCGCGCAGGGCCGAGCCGATCGAGCTTTCGGTGCGCTTGTTCTTCGGCCGCGTTTCCTTGAGCACGAAGGCGACAAGGAACAGGCCGAGGCCACCGACCGCGACCATGACCCAGAACATCAGCGGCCAGGCGCCGAAGCTGATGACGATGGAGCCGGCGAGCGGCGCTAGAATCGGCGAGACCGAGAAGACCAGCATGATGAGGCTGAAGAGCTGAGCGGCATCGGCGCCGGTATGCTCGTCACGGACGATAGCGCGCGGCAGGGCCATGGGCGCACAGGCGCCGATACCCTGCAACACGCGGGCGGCAACGAGCCATTCGATCGACGGGGCGACGGCGCAGAGCACCGAGCCGATGATGAAGAGCACAATGCCGAAATAGAGCGGCGGCTTGCGGCCGACCATGTCGCTGACCGGTCCATAGATCAGCTGGCAGACGGCGAAAGCGCCCATGAAGGCCATGAGGCTGAGCTGCACCTGCGCGTCGGTTGCTTCGAGCGCGCGGCCGATTTCCGGCAGGGCCGGCAGGTACATATCGATGGCTACCGGCCCGATGACCGATAGCAGGCCGAGCACGACGGCCGATTTCAAGAGACTAGTGTTCATTCCAGCGACCTTCCCAAAAAGCGCTGCCTGTTTCTGGTCCGCCCATGTCAGGGCTCATGCAGGGGGCGAGAGGCCTGTCGCGCGCGTATCCACCCTCGCGCGTCCGATCCAGATCCCGGCCGGTTCTCCGGCTTGCTGCCAGCTGCTCGCGACGAATGCGTCCATGAATTTGGACAGCACTGTCAAAATGACTTTTGGACACTCTTGTCCAATTCGTCAAGCTCAATTATCCTGACAATCATGGACATCGGCCACGAGCTAGACCGCAGCCCTGCCATGCAGCGGGGGAATTACAACAAGCGTTGCGCGATCATCGCGGCGGCGACCGTCGTGTTCGTCCGCGACGGGTTCACGGGCGCCTCGATCGACGCCATCGCCGAAGAGGCGGGGGTGTCGCGGCAGACGATCTACAATCAGTTGGGCGACAAGGAAAAACTGCTCGCCGAGGTGGTACGCGAGATCACCGAGCGTTCGAGCGCGGTGATGGTGGCGACGCTCGCCACCTTCCCCGACCGGCCCGAGGATATCGCCCGGGAGCTGGTGGAGTTCGCGGTGCGCCTGACGCGCAACTGCATCTGCGACAGCGATGGGCGGGCCTTGCGCAAGCTCATCGAGAACGAGGGCTGCCGGTATCCCGAGCTGTTCGCGACGTGGAAGGATTATGGCCCGGGCAAGAACTGGCCGGCCATTTCAGCGCGGTTCGCCAAGCTGGCGCGGGCCGGGGATATCGAGCTCGACGATCCGGATCTCGCGGCGCGGCAGTTCATGGCGCTGATCGGGGCGGACCTGCCCAACGAGCCGGGCGACCGGCCGAGCGACGAGCAGCTGCAACGCGCGGCACGCAATGGGGTGAAGACGTTCCTCCGCGCCTATGGCAAGCGCGACGCGGCGGTGGCGCTTTAGGGTATTGGCCCGATGGTGGATGGTTCCACCGCGGTCACCCCGGCGAAGGCCGGGGGCTATCCTGAGATATTCCCACCTCAATGAGCGTGCGGCTGCATCTCAGGCTGGATCCCGGCCTTCGCCGGGATGACACCGGGGGTGGGCATCGACGGTGCCCCTGCCCGGCTATACTTCGAGCCAGCCCTTGTAGTGGACCAGCCGGCCGATGATCGGGGCGGCGATTTCGACGTCGAAGGCGTGGCGGCGGTAGTCGTCGACGCGTTCGGTGGCGGTGATTTTGGGCAGCAGGAAGCCGGGCAGCGGGATGCCCCAGAGGCGGCCCGAGACGCGCTCCATGTCGAGGCCGCTCGATTTGGGCACCAGCCGCATGCGGAGGCTGAAGGGGCCGAAGCGCTCTTCGATCAGGTTGCCGGGGGCGGCGCTCATGATGGAGCGCATCGGTCTGTCGCCGAAGAAACGCGTCCAATGCTCGCGGCCGTCGCGGCTTTCGATGACGACGCGGACCGGCTGTTTGCCCGAGGTGCGCGGCAGGCCGAAGGTGGCGGCGGCGAGGCGGGCGAGCGGGTTCGTGGCCGATTCGACCTCGGCCCCGCCGATGGCGATGATCGCGGGGCGGCCGCGATGGAGGCGGCGGGTGACTTCGGGCAGACGGTCGAAGCCATCACCCATGACGCGGCGATAGAGGGGCTTTTCGCCGCGATAGGAGAGGAGCTTCAGCTCGAAGGCGAGGCCCTCGAACCAAGGCTTGATCTGCTCGAGGGTCAGTACGCCGGCGGCGGGGCGGGCGCCGGCGCGGATGCCGCGGCCCGAGGCCAGCGCTTCGACCAGCGCCGCGGCGGGCGTGACGGGGACATAGGGACCATCGCCCTGCCCTGCCCGAAGGCTCCAGCGGGCAACGCGGGTGTCGCCGCGGGCGTCCTGCCCGGCGGCCTCGACCAGCATGCCGCCATCGGTGGTGCCGAAGCGGTCGAGCTGCAGGGCGATCCAGGTGCCGAGGCCGGTGAAGGCGCGGGCGGATTTCACCAGCCGCCAGCGGACCATGAGGCCGGACATGCCGATGAGCCAGTTGAGGAGCCACAGCTCCATGCCTGCATCGAACCCGGCGCGGACGCGGGGCTGGTAGCGCTTGGGCAGCAGGTCGAGGTCGGGGACGTCGGCGAGGTAGGCGCTGCGCGGCTTCAGGCCCTCGATGGTGACGGCGCGGTGCCCGCTCCAGCCGCAGGCTTGCTGCCAGTCGCCGTCGCGATAGACGCGGATGGTCTGGCCGACCCAGCTCAGGATGCCCTCGATCACCGACTTGCCTTTTGGCGTGCGATTGCCGGGGATGATGGCGACGTCGACGCTGTCGATGGCGAGCCAGGCGCTGGTGAGGTGATCGAGCACGGCATGGCTCAACGCCGGGGTGGAACTGACGCCCGAGATCACCGCGATGCCGACGGCGCGGGCCGGGCTGTCGAAGCGGCTGATGCCGGTGACGAAAACGCGCGAGTCGGCGAGATCGAGATAGTGGACGCGGGCACCAATGGCGGCCTCGATTAGCTTCGTGCCCGAGAGCTGGAACGGGCCGGAGCAATCGACGACGATGGCGCAGCCGATCTCCTTGAGGCGCTCGGCGCTCGCCTGTTCGCGGTCGATGTGGACATAGGCGAACTCGCCGTTGGGGTGGGCGGCGCGGAGTTCGCGCTGCAGCGGCACAAGGCGGGACTCGGTGCGGCCGCCGAGGCTCAGACGGTAGTTGCCGCGCCGGGCCAGCAGCCGGGCGAGGCGCGAGCCGAAGACGCCACCAGCGCCGACGATGAGCACATGGACGCTCACCGGACTTCACCCAATGGTGCAGGTTTGAGGCCGATTCCATTGAGCGGATTGAGTAACTGGCCGGATACCATTCCGGCGAGCAGCAGCGGCATCGGTGGGATGCGGGCGAAGCTGCCGACGAGGATGTCGCGCAGCACCGGCATGAGGGCGCTGTCGGACTGGTAGAACGGCGTCAGGGTCGACGAGAGGAACTGGTAGAGCCGGACGTGCCAGCGGCGCATGGCGGCATAGCGCTCGAGCGCGTCGTCGAGGCTGTCGCCGACATCCAGCGCAGCGGTGAGGGCGGCTGCATCGAGGAGGGCCATGTTGGCGCCCTGCCCCAGTTGCGGGCTGGTCGAATGGGCGCTGTCGCCGATGAAGGCGATGCCCTCGCCGGCCGGGACCGGCAGCGTGTGGTGCTGGTAGCGCGCGAGCGTCATACGGTCGAAGCTGGCGACGGCGTCGAGATGCGGGGCGGTGGCGGGCCAGTACCTCTCGACCAGTTGCCGCCACTGGGCAAAGCCGCGCTGCAGGAGCTGGGCGTGGTCGGCGGGCTTGAGGCTCCAGAAAAAGGCGGCGAGCTCAGGGCCGTCGGGCTGCGGACGGCCGACGGGCATGACGCCGATCATGACGTTGGAGGCGCGATAGCGCTGGCTCAGGGCCTGGCGATCGAAATGGTCGTCGGTCCATGGCGTAGTGCCCCAGATGGCGCCGTATTCGAGCGGACGGGCGGTGCCCGGGGTTTTGGCGTAGCGCTTCAGCGGCGATTGGGCGCCGAGCGCATCGACGACGAGATCGAAGGGGCCTTCGAGGCCCTGCGGCGAGAGCAGCCAGCTCTTGCCGTGGTCGCGCTGGAGCTGGGTGACGGTGTAGCCGCTGCGGATGGGGAGCTTATCGGCAAGGACGGCATTGTGCAGGACGCCGAACAGGGCCGAGCGATGGACGCCCAGCGCGTGCTGGCCGGGGCCGAGCGGATGGTAGCGGACTTCGAGCACCTTGCGGCCGGTGCGCGCGTCGTTGCCGACGAGCCGGTCGATGGGGGCGCCGAGCGCGACCATCTCTCGGTACAGGCCGAGGGCGTGGAGGGCGGCAAGGCCGGTGGGCTGCAGCATGAGCCCGGAGCCGATGGGCTGCGGCTCATCGAATCGTTCGACGAGGCGCACCCGGTGGCCGGCGCGACTGAGGAACAGGGCGGCCGCGAGCCCGCCCGGCCCGGCGCCGGCTATGGCGATATCCAGCGATTTCACAGGCCGTCAGGTCCCCGGTCTGCCCCGGGCGGACTAAATCATTACCTGGGTACCGATTTCAACCACGCGGCCGGTCGGGATGTGGAAGTATTCCGTCGCATCGGTGGCGTTGCGGGCGAGCGCGATGAAGATGCGGTCGGCAAAGAGGGGCATGCCACCCTTGGGCGACGGCTTCAAAGCGCGGCGCGACAGGAAGAACGAGGTCGACATGATGTCGAACTTCCAGCCGAGCTTGCGAGCCAGCGCCAGGGCCTTCGGGATGTTCGGTGTCTCAATGTAACCGAATGTCACGACCACGCGGTAGAACAGGTCGTTATAGGCGTCGATCTTGATCTTCTCCTCGTCGGGCACGCGCGGCCGGTCCGAGGTGACGATGGTGAGGATGACGTTGTGCTCGTGCAGCACCTTGTAGTGCTTGAGGCTGTGGAGCAGCGCGGTGGGCGCGCCCTCGATATCCGAGGTGAGGAAGACGGCCGTGCCGGGCACGATCATCGGCTTCTTCTTGGATAGGTTTTCGACGAGGAATTCGAGCGGGACTTCGTCGCGGCGGGTCTTTTCGGCGAGGCGGCGACGGCCGGCGATCCAGATGGTCATGGTCGAGGCGATCATCACCGCGACGACGGCCGGCACCCAGCCGCCCTGCGGGAATTTCGCGGCGTTGGCGATGAAGAAGCTGGCATCGATGATCAGCAACGGCACGATGACCAGCATCGCAGCCCAGACGTGCCATTTCCACAGCCGCCACATGACGATGAAGAGCAGGATGGCGGTGACCAGCATTTCGCCCGTGACGGCGATGCCGTAGGCGGCGGAGAGCGCGGTGGACGAGCGGAAGCCGATCACCAGCAGCAGCACGGCGACGAGCAGCAGGCCATTGACCTGCGGCATGAAGATCTGGCCGGCGACCTCCTCGGAGGTGTGGCGCACTTCGAGGCGCGGCAGCAGGTTGAGGTGCATCGCCTGGCGGACGAGCGAATAAGCGCCGGTGATCACGGCCTGGCTGGCAATGACGGTGGCGACGGTCGCGAGGCCGACCATGGGGAGCAGAGCCCATTCGGGCTGCATCTGGAAGAAGGGGTTGCTGACCTCGCCCGGGCGGCTCAGCACGAAGGCGCCCTGCCCGAAATAGTTGAGCAGCAGGGCCGGGAACACCAGCGACAGCCACGCCGCGATGATCGGGCGGCGGCCGAAATGGCCGAGGTCGACATAGAGCGCCTCGGCACCGGTGACGGCCAGGAAGACGGCGCCCAGCACGATCACGGCGATATGCGGGTGGGTGTAGAGGAATTCGACACCGTGGACGGGGTTCACCGCCCAGAGCACCTGCGGCGCATCGGCGATGTGGATGAGGCCGAGCAGGCCTAGGATGATGAACCAGGCCGCCATGATGGGGCCGAAGACGGTGGAAACGCGGGCGGTGCCGAAGCGCTGGACCATGAAGAGGCCGAGCAGGATGACGACGGTGAGCGGCACGACCCAGGGGGTGAGCCGCGGCTCCACCACCTCGATGCCTTCGACCGCCGAGAGCACGGAGATGGCCGGGGTGATGATGGCGTCGCCGAGGAACAAGGAGCCGCCGACGATGCCGAGGCCGATGACCCAGGCGGGGCGCTTGGTGAAGGCATTGGTGGCCAGCGTCATGAGGGAGAGCGTGCCGCCCTCGCCCTTGTTGTCGGCGCGCAGCACGAAGATCACGTACTTGACGGTGACGACGATGGTCAGCGCCCAGACGATGAGCGACAGGAGGCCCAGCACTTCGTTTTCGCTGGGCGCACCGCCGGCGGCGTGCAGCGCTTCGCGGAAGGCGTAAAGGGGGCTGGTGCCGATATCGCCGTAAACGACGCCAAGTGCCCCAAGGATCATTACGGGCAACTTGACATTGGTGGCGTGGCCGGAAGTTTCGGCCGTCGCCGCGCCGGCTGCTGGGGTGCCGGACGAAGTGGTCTGCGTCATATGCGCTTTGCTCACCCGGTTATCGGGTGGGCGGCTCTCTACACCCGCTCACCCTCGGCACTCAACGGACAAATTGCCTCTGCGGATGCATTAGCGCAATGCGGTGAACACCGTTTGATGAGCAGAAAATGAAAGGAGCGGCGCGAAGGGGTGCGCCGCTCCCATGGTCCCGGGGTCGCGAAAGGAGAAAACCCCGGAAAGAGTCAGGCTGCCATCAGGCGGCCTTGGAGGCCTTGGCAGCGTCCGCATCGCGGGCGGCCTTGGTGGCGTTGGTCCACCAGACGAGGTTGTCGAGCAGCTCGGGCACGAAGGCGTCGAAGCGCGGAGCGGTCTCTTCCCAGGTCTTCTGGCCCATCATCAGCGGGATGAAGTCCGAGCCACCGATGTGGACGGCGTGACGGACCGGGACGGCCTGCAGCTCGACCATGATGTTGCGCAGGTGCTCGATGGCGCGGGCTCCGCCGACCGAACCGTAGCCGACGAAGGCCACGGCCTTCTTGATGAAGGGCTTGTAGGCCCAGTCGATGGCGTTCTTCAGGGCGCCGGTGATCGAGCGGTTGTATTCAGCCGCGACGATGATGAAGCCGTCGAACTCGTTGAGCTTGGCCTGCCACTTTGCGGCGGTCTCATTCGGGGTCGGCATCCAGAAGTCCGAGGCTGGGGCATCGAACAGCGGGAGCGGGTAATCCTTCAGGTCGACGATCTCGACATCGACATCGCCGCGGGCCTTCGCGTGCTCGGCGATCCACTTGGCCGGCTTTTCGCCGAAGCGGGTGGGACGGATGGACGAGATGATCACGCCAATCTTGGGTTTGGACATTTGCTGCACTCCAGTATCAAAATGTTACTGGGGCGAAATAAGTGCCTTGAGGTACGATCCGCAAGCAGGCACGCCGATGACGCAGGGGCACATTTCTGGCACCCAGTTACAGAAATGTGCGTGAGGTTACAGACCTGTACGATTTGGCTTTTCCGGGCGGTTGGAAGCGTGCGGAGGGGCGAGATTGTTCAAGCATCGGTGACTGCCGATGCTTGCAGAACGCAGCGTTCGATGATCGTGAACGATCGCGGTGGACGGATTCAGCGCAGGCCGAAGGAATAGGTCCAGGCGAGCGCCTTGAGCCCCGACTCGTCGAGCTCGGGGTGTTTGGGCGTGAGCTGCTCGATGGCGCGCTCGGTCATGGACTTCTTGGAGCGCTTCTCGAGCCCCTCGACCGGCTGCTGCAATTCCTCGAGCAGGCCGACGATGCGCTGCTTGAGTTCGGCGCCGGCGCTGTCGCCGAAACGGGCTGCGAGCGCCGGAGTCTTGGCGCGCGGGAACGGCGAGTTGCCGAACCCGGTGTAAAGAACCAGCGCTTCGTTGATCGGATCGGTCATGATCATCCGCAATGCTGCCGCGCTTGAAGCCATAGGAAAAACCTGCCCTCTGGAGAAGGCCGGAAAATGGTTCATCCACGCTTTGAGTGAAGTGAGGGCGGGCGCAGGCAATTGATGTGGATTTGACGGGCGCTGGCGTAGGCCCGGTAACCTTTGAATCCGGCGATGACGTCGTTACCACAATCGCAACGGGCACCCTGAACGGCGGATAGCCGCTGATGGCGGTTTAGAGTAGCTAACCGGGGACGATTTTCTCCCGAGTCCCGCTCCCCACATGTCCGACGCCCCTGCCCCGACGGTGCCGATCAAAGGCTCCAGTCCGTTCATCACCGGGCTCGGCATTGCCCAGATCTGTTCGTGGGGGTCGCTCTATTACAGCTTCCCGCAGATGGCGGCGGCGATGGAGAAAGACCTGGGGTGGTCGAGTACGCAGGTTTATGGCGCGGCGACCGCCGGGATGCTGCTGTCGGCGCTGGTGGCAGTGCCGGTGGGGACGGCGATCGACCGGGGCTATGGCCGCTGGGTGATGACGGGCGGTGCGCTGCTCGCCGGGCTGCTGCTCTTCTGCTGGAGCGGGGTGAGCGACCTGCTGTGGTTTTACGTGTTCGTGGCCGGGGTGGGCGCTACGCAGGCTGCGACGCTCTACGAGCCGGCCTTTGCGGTGGTCGCCCGGCGGGCCGGGCCGCTGCATGCGCGGGCGGGGATCACGGCGGTGACGTTGTGGGCGGGGTTCGCGGCTTCGGTGTTCTTCCCGCTGGTCGAGTTCCTGATGGCACATATCGGGTGGCGCGGGGCGCTGCAGGTGCTGGGCGCGATCAATATCCTGGTGTGCGCGACCCTCTATTTCATCGTGATCCAGCCGGCTAAGGACCAGTACCGGCCGACGCATGCGGCGGGGAAAGGCGGCAACGGGGCGCTGGTTGCCGCGCTGAAGCGGCCGGTGTTCTGGGCGCTGGCGGCGTCGCTGGCGTTTTTCGCCATGTTCTTTTCGGCGCTGACCTATCACCTCTATCCGCTGTTCCAGCAGCGCGGGCTCGACGCGGCCAGCATCGTGTTCGCCATCGCGCTGATCGGGCCGGCGCAGGTGGGCGGGCGGTTCCTGATCAGCCTGTTTGCGCCGAAGATCACGGCGCGGAAGCTGGGCTCGGTGATCGTGCTGTGCTTTCCGGTCTGCATCATCGTGCTACTGGCGTTCCCGACGTGGCTTTGGGTCGCGTGCGTGGCGACGGTGGTCTACGGGACGGGCACCGGGATCATGACGATCGTGCGCGGGATCGCGATCCCCGAGATGATTTCGCGCGAGAGCTATGGGGCGATTTCCGGCGCGATCGGCACGGGGATGCTGCTGGCGCGGTCGATCGGACCGCTGGCGGCGGCGTGGATCATGGTGCAGACGGGCGGGTATGCGGGCACGCTGATGGCTATGCTGGTGGTGGCGGTGGCGATCGTGCTGTGCTTCTGGGCGGCGGCGCGGGTGTCGCGGCCGGCGAACTAGGTCCGCGTGCGCAGTTTCACGGCCTCGCGCTCGTCGGAAGCGCGGCGCATGATGAAGGTGCCCTCGAGGCCGGGGAGATGCCAGGTGCCGCTGATCTCGGTGCCATCAGCGCTGAGATAGCCCAGATAGTGGACGCTGTGGTTCTGGCTGCCGCCGCCGTCATAGGTCTTGTCGAAGATGAGCATCCCGTCGCGGATGGAGCCCTCCACGTCGGCGCGGAGGGGGAGCGGCGCGTTGGGGACGAGGTTCGAGACCTCGGTGATCATGCGGGTGAGGTGGCCATCGCTGGCCGAGAGTTCGGCGACGAACTCTTCGCTCGGCTCGATGCCGGGATAGCTGCTGACACCAAGCCAGATGCCGGTGACATCCTTGCGGTCCCCACGAAACGATCGGGCCCGGACGATTGCCCAGGCCCGATGTTCAAGCACGGTTCGCCCCAGCCTCAGCGCAGCATGGCGCGGGCTTCGTCGGGGCTCAGGGCCGCCGGGCGCTCGCAGGTGGTCTGCAGCGTGATGACCGAGTGGGTCTCGCCGGCCTTGAGGATCGAGGTCATGACGTCCACGGCGTGGAGGGCCACGTCGAGGTCGCAGCGGGCATGGCGGCCGGTTTCGGCGGCGGTCAGCATGTCGGAGAGGCCGGCGTTGCGGTAGTTGGCTCGCGGCGTCGGGGTATCGAGGTTCTGGTTGGCGACGCCGAACGGGTGATCCCACGGGGTCACCTTCTCCTTGGTGCCGGCCTTGTCGGTGGTGGTGACATCGCCGTTGAAGAAGTTCGGATCGGGCACGTAGACCGAGCCTTCGGTGCCGTAGAGCTCGATATTGTGGTGGCCGTGGCTGGAGACGTCCCAGCTGGCGCCCAGCGTGATGATCGCGCCCGAGTGGAACTCGAGGACGGCGTGGATGGTGGTGGGGGTGCCGACCTTGACGAAGGTGCCCTTGAATGGGCCTTCGGCCGTCACTTCACGCTCGGTGCGGGCCATGCCGGTGAAGGCGGAGACGCGCTTGATCGGGCCGACGAGGCTGATCAGGTCGGTGATGTAGTACGGGCCCAGATCGAGGATGGGGCCGCCGCCGGGCTGGAAGAAGAAGTCCGGATTGGGATGCCAGTGCTCCATGCCGCGGCTCATGACGTGCATGGTGCCCGACGCGATGCGGCCGAGCTTGCCCGAGTCGATGATCGCGCGGGCCTGCTGGTGGGCGCCGCCGAGGAACGTGTCCGGGGCGGAGCCGACCTTGAGCTTGCGCTCGCCGGCCAGCTTCTTGAGCTCGAGGCCTTCCTCGACCGAAAGCACGAAGGGCTTTTCGGAATAGGCGTGCTTGCCCGAGGTCAGGATGTCCTTGGAGACGCCGAAATGCGCGGCGGGGACCGTGAGGTTCACGATCACGTCGAGCTCGGAGTTCTTCAGCAGCTCGTCGGGAGTCTGCGCCTTGACGTTGTATTCCTCGGCGCGCTTCTGAGCAGCGGCGGGGACGACGTCGGCGATGGCGCGGACTTCGAGGTTCTTGAAAAGCGGGGCAAGACGGAGATAGGCGGCCGAGATATTGCCGGCCCCCATGATGCCGACGCCATAGGTTTTTGCCATTTTAGCTTACGCTCCGAGGGCTTTGATGGTGGCGATCGCGCGCGAGGCGAAGCGATCGATATCGTTGGGGTTGTCGTGCTCGGCGATGAAGTAGCTGGCGCGGGTCTTGTTGCGGATGATCGGCCACAGCGTCTTCCACGGCACGGTGCCGTGGCCGGCATCGGCCCAGCCACCCTCGTCCTGCGCTTCGCCGGCGGGAGCGAGATCCTTCACGTGCACGGCGATGATGCGCTGGCCATTGGCTTCGAGCCACTTGGCCGGGTCGGCGCCGCCGCGGACGATCCAGGCGATATCGGCTTCGCAGTCGACCGCCGGAGCGGCTTCGAGCAGGTAGTCCATGCCGAAGCGGCCGTCATAGGTGACAAACTCGAAGTCGTGGTTGTGGTAGCCGAACTTGTAGCCGGCATCCTGGAAGGGCTTGCCGATCTTCTGCAGCTTGTCGCCGAACGCCTTCCAGCCATCGGCCGAGGTCGGGCGCTGCTCGGGAGCGAGCCAGGGGCAGACGACGACCTTGATGCCCAGCGTTTCGGCGAGCTTCAAGGTCTTGGCGGTGTCTTCCAGGTCGCCCAGCGAGATGTGGGCGGTGGGCATGACGAGGCCGTTCTGGTCGAGCAGCGCCTTCAGCGCCGCCGGATCGGGGTTGGCGTAGAGCGCGCCATAGCCTTCGACCTGCTTGTAGCCGAGGGCGGCCACCTTCTTCAGCACGTCGGCCAGCGGGTAATTGCGGGCGCTGTAGAGCTGGAAACCGATATCCATGAGAATTCTCCTCCGAGTTCATTCGCGGCCAGTCGGCCGGGTTACTTCCAGGCCAGTTACTTCCAGGCGTTTACCGCGGCCAGCGAGCGGCTGGCGAAGCGGTCGACGTCGGCCGGGTTGTCGTGCTCCATCACCCAGTAGCGGGCGTTGGTCTGGGCCTTGATGGCGGTCGAAAGCGCCTGCCAGTCGAGCGTGCCGTGGCCGACATCGGCCCAGCCGTCTTCGTTCAGGGCTTCACCGGCGGGCGCGATGTCCTTGACGTGGACGGCGTTGATGCGGCTGCCGTATTTCTTGATCCAGGTGAGCGGATCCTGCCCGCCCTTCACTACCCAGGCGACGTCCATCTCCCACTCGTTGTGGGCGGCGGTTTCGAGCAGGATGTCCATGGGCAGCTTGCCGTTCGCCAGCGGGGCGAACTCGAAGGCGTGGTTGTGCCAGCCGAAGCCGAAGCCGCGCTTGCGGAAGGTTTCGCCGAGCTTGGCGAGGGTTTCACCGAGCCGCACCCACTTGGATTCGGGCTGGTTCTCGCGCTCTTCCTTGGGGATGGCCGGGCAGTAGAGATACTTGATGCCGAGCGTTTCGGCGGTCTTCAGCGCGGCGTCGGTATCGAGCAACTGGGTCAGACCAAAATGGCCGGTCGGCATGGTGAGGCCGTGCTTTTTCAGCGAAGCGGCGAGGTTTTCGGCATCGGCATAGAGACCGCCAAAGCCTTCGACCTGCTTGTAGCCGAGCTGGGCCAGCCGGGCGATGACACCATCGAGCGGCGGGAAATTGCGGGCGCTGTAGAGCTGAAACGAGAAGTCCATTTGCGAGGCCTCTTTTGCGGTAAAGCACCCGCGCCGGGGAAATCCCCGGGCGGGTGACTGCCGATTGGGTTGGGCTTTTTACACCGCAAGCGGACACGCCTCCACGCGTCCCCTGCGGTACTTTGGTCTAGATACGGTTGCCGCTCTCGGCGTTGAACACCGAGCCGCGGGCGGGATCGAAGCCGACCAGGATCTTCTGGCCGGGCTGCAGGTCGATTTCGGCATCGGCGCGCAGGGTGAGCGGCTGGCCGGCGAGCTTGGTCCAGGCGACGGTTTCGGCGCCCATCGGCTCGACGATCTCGATTTCGCTCTCGAGCTGGAACGGCATCTTGCGCGCGTCCTCGCCGACTTCGACGTGCTCGGGGCGGATGCCCAGCACGGCGCCGCCATTGGGCGCACCGGTGAAGCCGTAGCCGCCCATCGGGATCGCCAAGCCATTGGTGGTGAAGGTGCCCGAGCTCAGGTCGCCCTTGATGAAGTTCATCGAAGGCGAGCCGATAAAGCCGGCGACGAAGAGGTTGGTCGGCTTGTTGTAGATGGTGTGCGGATCGGCGAGCTGCTGGATGACGCCGTTCTTCATGATGGCGATCCGGTCCGCCAGCGTCATGGCCTCGATCTGGTCGTGGGTGACGTAGATCATGGTGTTCTTGAGCCGCTGGTGCAGCCGCTTGATCTCGACGCGCAGGTCGTTGCGGAGCTTGGCGTCGAGGTTAGACAGCGGCTCATCGAAGAGGAACACGTCCACATCGCGGACGAGGGCACGGCCGATGGCGACGCGCTGGCGCTGGCCGCCCGAAAGCTCGACCGGCTTGCGCTTCAAGAGCGGCTCGATCTGCAGGATCTCGGAGGCGCGCTTCACGCGGCTCTCGATCTCGGGCTTGGGCATGCCGGCGACGCGGAGGCCGAAGCTGAGATTACGTTCCACCGTCATCTGCGGGTAGAGCGCGTAGGACTGGAACACCATGCCGATGCCACGGTCCTTGGGCTCTTCCCAGGTGACGTTCTTGCCCGAAATGTGGATCTGGCCTTCGGAGACGTCGAGGAGGCCCGCGATGCAGTTGAGCAGCGTGGACTTGCCGCAGCCCGAGGGCCCGAGCAGCACGATGAACTCGCCGTCGGCGATGTCGAGGTTCAACCGGTCCAGCACCTTCACGGTGCCGTAGTTGAGGGAGAGATCCTTGATTGCTACGCTGGTAGCCATTGGTCAGCCTTTCACGGCGCCGGCGGCGATACCGCGGACGAACCACTTGCCGGAAACGAAGTAGACGATCAGCGGCACGGCACCCGTGAGGATGGTTGCCGCCATGTTGGTGCTGTATTCGACGGTGCCCGTCGAGGTGCGCACGATATTGTTCAGCTGCACGGTCATCGGCAGGTTGTCCTTGCCGGCAAAGACCAGGCCGAAGATGAAGTCGTTCCAGATACCGGTGACCTGGAGGATGACCGCGACGATGGTGATCGGCACGGACATGGGCAGCATCACCGATATGAAGATGCGCCAGAACCCTGCCCCGTCGACGCGCGCGGCCTTGAACAGCTCGACCGGCAACGAGGCGAAGAAGTTGCGGAAGAGCAGCGTCAGGATCGGCATGCCGAAGACGGAGTGCACGATGACGATACCGGTCAGCGTGCCGAACAGCTTCACCGAACTCAGCGCGAAGATGATCGGGTAGACCAGCACCTGGAACGGCACGAAGGCGCCGAACACGAGCAGCGTGAACATCAGCTCCGAGCCGCGGAAGCGCCAGAAGTGGAGCGCGTAGCCGTTGATCATGGAGATGACGATGGAGATCGGCACGGCGATGAGCGTGATCTTCACCGAGTTGAAGAAGCCCGGGGCGAGACCGTTACAGGCAACGCCCGTACAGGCCGAGCTCCACGCCTTGACCCAGTAGTCGAGAGTGGGGTGCTGCGGCAGGGCAAAGATGTTGCCGCCGCGGATCTCGGTCATCGGTTTCATCGAGGTGATGATCATGATGGCGAGCGGCAGGAGGAAGAAGATCGCCGAGATCACGAGGAAGGCGTAGAGGCCGATGCGGCCGGCGGTGAGGCGCTTGGGCTTAGGGCCCGAGGGCTCGATGCCGAGCCCGGTTGCGGTGGCGACGCTCATGTCGTCCTCCCTTTGCGCGAAGCGCGCCAGCGGAGGATCGCCTGGAGCAGGATCAGCGACGCGATGGGCAGCAGCATGCAGGTGGCAGCCGCGACGCCCAACCCGACGTTGCGCGAGTTGATATTGTCGATGACGAAGGTGGCGGGCATCTGCGTGGCGATGCCGGGGCCGCCGCCGGTCATGGCGATGACGATGTCGAAGGTGCGCACGGCGTTGACGACCAGCAGCACGAGTGCCGTGGCGATCGAGCCTCGCATCATCGGGATGACGATGGAAATGTAGGTGCGCCAGGTAGGAATGCCGTCGATCTTGGCGGCCTTCCAGACCTCCTCGTCGACGCCGCGGAGACCCGCGAGCAGGATGGCCATGGTGACGCCGACGCCGTTCCAGACGGAGGCGACGATCATGCCGATGAGCGCGGTCTCACCCTTGGCGAGCGGGGCGAAGGCGAAATCCTTGAAGCCGGCGGCGCGAACCGCGGCCTGGAGGCCCCAGATCGGATCGAGCATCAGCTGCCAGATGAGGCCGGTGATCACCGCCGAAAGCGCGAAGGGATAGAGGAAGATGGTGCGGAAGGCGTCTTCGCCGCGGATGCGCTGGTCCATCGCCACTGCGAGCAGGAAGCCGAATATCAGGCAGAGCCCGATATGGCCGGCGCCGTAGAACCAGATGTTCTGCACCGACTGCAGCCAGCGCGGCGTGTGCCACAGGATGTCGTACTGCTTGAAGCCGACCCAGCTGATGTTGATGAGGAAGAGCTTGGTGTTGGTGAAGCTGAGGATCACCGTGAAGGCGATGCCGACAACGAACACACCGATCGCCACGATCATCATCGGGATGAGACCGACAATGGCAGGCAGTCGTCCGATAAGGCGCCGGCGATTGGCCCTTGCCTTGAGCTGAACTTGGGAAAGCCCCTCGTCAGCAGCAGTTATGGTGGTCACTCGAGCTCAACCCCGCATGAGTTACAAGCTGGCCAAAACAAAACGGCGGCCCGACGAGATTAGCCGGGCCGCCGCCAGATCAAAATACCTTACTCGGCGTTCTTCAGCAGGTCGACGAACTGAGCCTGAGCAGCCTCAGGAGTCGTGTCCTTGTTGTAGATCAGGTCCGAGAAGATGGCGTTCTGAGCAGTGGTGAAGGCTTCGTTGCGCCACTGGTTGGTGTCCGGAACAACCGAACCCGGCTGCTTCAGGACGTCGATGGCCTTCTTCATGCAGTCATTGGCCAGCGACATGTCGACGTCGTCACGCACCGGGGCCGAACCCTTGGCGGTGTTGAACAGCGCCTGGGTGCGCGGGTTGACCATGAGCGAAGCGAGCGAGAGCTGAGCGCGCTCGACTTCCGGGTCGTTCTGCTTGAAGAACACGAAGATGTCGCCGCCGGTGCGGACGTACTTCGGATCGGGAACCAGCGGCCCGAGGAGGCAGGCGTAGTCGGTACCCGGCTTCTGGCCGGCAACCTGGAATTCGCCCTGAGCCCAGTCGCCCATGACCTGGAGAGCAGCCTGGCCCTGGATCACGAGAGCGGTGGTGTCAGCCCACGAACGGTTCGGCGAACCTTCGTCGGCGTAGGTGCCGAGGTTCTTCAGGGTGGTGAAGGCCTTCAGCACTTCGGGGCCACCGGCGAGGTCGATATCCTTGTCCTTCCAGATCTTCTCGACGCTCTCGGCGCCGAGCTGAGCGAGAATGAGCTGGTTGGCGAGGAGCGAAACCTGCCAGCCGCCGCCGTCACCGCCGACGGCGAACGGGATGACACCCGCGTCCTTCAGCTTGGGCAGGTCGGCAATGTATTCGTCCCAGGTCGAGGGAACGGCGAGGCTGGCCTTCTTGAAGGCAGCTTCGGAGGCCCAGGCCCAGTTCTGCATGTGGATGTTCACCGGAACACACCACCACTTGCCGTCGATATGGCACGGGGCCTTGATCTGCTCGGGACGGATGAACTTGTCCCAGCCCTCTTTCTCGGCCAGCGGCGTGAGATCGAGGAGCAGGCCGGCGGCGATCAGTTCTTCGTACTGACGGCCAGGGTTGAACTGCGCGGCATCCGGCGGATCACCGCCGAGGGCGCGCTGCATGATGGTGGCGCGAGCGGTTTCGCCGAGCGCGATGGCGCCGTCCACCCAGTGGTCGCCAGTGGCGTCGAATTCGTTAGCGAACACGGACACAGCCGCCTGCTCGCCACCCGACGTCCACCAGTGCACGACTTCAAGGTCAGTCGCCTGGACCGACGTGCTGCCGAGCAGGGCAGCGGCCGTCAGGGCCACTGCCGACATTGCAAACTTCATAATGTAGTCCTCCCAACGTTCACCCAGGAGCTAATCCGCCCCTCGCGAAATTGCCTCCGGCGGCTCGGGGCCCTCTCTTGAGTGGGGCCGCCCGATGCCGTCAGCGTGTAATCGATTACACGAACCTAAACGAAAGTTCAATGCAATCGATTGCAGGAGTTTCAGACATTCCTTGCGCATGTGTCAAGGTGGAACTAGACAGTCGGATAACGGCAGCGGCGAGGAGTGCTGCCAAGCAATGGCTCTCACCCGAAAAACACCGACGATTCAGGACGTTGCGCGGCAAGCCAACGTATCGGCAGCGACCGTGAGCCGGGTGCTGTCGAGCCCCGAGCGCGTGTCGCAGACCACCCGCGAGCGGGTGCAGGCCGCGGTGAGCGCCACCGGCTACACCATCAACCAGGCCGCGCGGTCGCTTCGCCTGCGCAATGCGCGGACGATTCTGATGGCGGCGCCGAACATCGGTAACCCGTATTACTCGACGGTTCTCGATGCGGTGATCCGCACGGCGGCGGAGCGCGGCTACTCGGTGCTGGTGGCGACCCGCATCGGCGACGACCCCAATCGCTGGCTCGCCGACTACCTGCTGTCGAACCGGGCGGACGGGCTGCTGCTGTTCGACGGATCGCTCGGGACATTCGGCCTTCACGGGCTCGATCGCGACGGCATCGATGTGCCGCTCGTGGCGGCCTATGACGAGCTGCCAGACCCGCAATACAACTCGGTGCTGGTCGACAACCGGGCGGCCGCGGCGCGCGCCGTGGCGCACCTGATCGAGCTTGGGCACACGAAGATCGGGCATGTGATGAGCCCGTCGCGCAACCGGGCGGCGAGCGAGCGGCTGATCGGCTTCCAGGAGGCGATGCAGCACGCCGGCCTGCCGATAAATGCCGACTGGCTGTTCCAGGGCAACCACAACCTTGAAAGCGGGATCGCGGCGGCCGAGCGCATGCTGGCGCTCTCCGAAAAGCCGACGGCGGTGTTCTGCGGCAATGACGAGATGGCGATCGGCCTGATCCACCGGCTGCGGCTCGGCGGCATCGAGTGCCCGCGCGACCTTTCGGTGATCGGCTTCGACGATATCGCGGTGGCGCGCTATGCGGCCCCTCCCCTCTCGACCATGCACCAGCCGCGCGAAGAGATCGGCCGGATGGCGACGAGCACGCTGATCGACATCATCGAAGGCGGAATCCCCGAAGGCGAGCCGGTGCACGTGATGCTACGCGCCGAGCTCGTGGTGCGCGAGAGCACGCGGCGGCTTACCTGACTGACAAGCCGTTCGCTTTAGGCTAAACCCCGCCCAACGGCCTCGTAGCTCAGGGGATAGAGCAGCAGCCTTCTAAGCTGTTGGTCGGAGGTTCGAATCCTCCCGAGGTCGCCAGTTCTGCTTGCCGAAGCCAAGATTTGCGGGGTCGTCCAGCAGCATGTTTCCTTACCTCACCCGGATTTTCTGGACCCTGGCGCAGCCGGTTTCGCTGGTCTGGCTGCTGCTGGCGCTGGGGCTGGTGCTGTTGTGGGCGAAGCGACGGCGGCTGGCGGGGGTGAGCATTGGGCTCGCGACGCTGGTGCTCTTCATCTGCAGCTTTACGACATTCGCTTATGTGATCCTGCAGCCGCTCGAGGGCCGGTTCGTCCGGCCGGCGGAGCCGGCGCATATCGATGGCATCGTGGTGCTGGGCGGCGGCATGGATACCGATGTCGATACGGTGCGCGGCGGCTGGGCGCTGAACCGGGCGGGCGACCGGATGGTTGAGGCGCTGCGGCTGGCCTTGCGGCACCCGGAAGCGAAGATCCTGATTGCCGGGGGCGGGTCGGTGCTGCTTTCGGGTCAGGTGTCGGAGGCCGAGGCCGGGGCGCGGTTCTTCGCCGATTTCGGCATTGGGCGGGAGCGGCTGCTGCTCGATGACCAGTCGCGGAACACCGAGGAGAACGCGGTGAATGCCAAGGCGGTGGGGCAGCCGAAGCCGGGGGAGACGTGGCTGCTGGTGACGTCGGCATTCCACATGCCGCGGTCGGTCGGGCTGTTCCGGCGGGCGGATTTTGCTGTGGTGCCGTGGCCGACGGACTACATGTCGACGGGGAACCAGAGTTTTGGACTGAAGCTCGATGAGATCGCTGAAAACCTCGCGATCAGCAATGTGGCGCTGCGGGAATGGGCCGGGCTAGTGGGGTATTATCTCACTGGGCGGATCGATGAGGTAGTGCCGGGGCCGTTGCCCTGAGGCGGCGTTAGGACGGACCCCTCACCTCAGCTTTGCTACGGCGCCGAGGCGCCTAGCGTCGCTATCCTCTCCCCCAAGGGGCGAGGAGGCGATGGGGCGCGACGCCGGTGCTGCTCGCTAGAGATCGAAGAAGGAGAGTTGGGGGGCGGCGGCTGGGGGCGGCGGGGCCGCTGGGGCCGGGCGCGGGGCCTTGGGCTTGGGGGTGCGCTTTGGCTTGGCTTCCGGCTCGGGGGCAACCGCGACGGGCTCTGGGGCGGGGGCGACTGGTTCGGGGATCGGCGCTGGAGCGATGGGCTCGACGATAATCGGTTCGGCGGCGACGGGCTCCGCGACGAGCTTGGCCTTGGCGGACTTTTTCGTTGGCGCCGTGCGGTGCTTTTCCAGCCAGTCCTGCATGGGCTTCAGGTGGGCGCGCTGCAGGGAATAGAGGTTTTCGCGGCCGGCTTTTTCCTCGATGACGAGGCCGGCATCCTTCAGCACCTTGAGGTGGCGGCTGATGGCGGGGCGCGAAATATCGAACGCCGCCGCCAGCTCGTGGACTGGCCGCGACCGCTCATGCAGCATTTCTACCACCCGGCAACGGGTCGGGTCGGCCAGGGCCGAAAACAGATCGACGAGACTCATCACAAAGCGCCCGCACTCCCAAGCGTCGACGTTCGTAACAAGACCGTTACGTGTCAAGCGGGCGGGAGACGAATGGGTTGACTGTGACAGTGATATGACGGGATTGTCACAGCTTATTTGCATGGAGCCGCCGCTAGTGCCGTCCGACGCCGTTATCGCCCGTACTTGGTGGACCCGGGGCCGTCCGTTCTCGATGCCTGAGCTGATTGCCGACGGCATTGTCCACGCGGTGGGCATTCTCGTCGCCGTGGCGCTCGGGGCCGTGCTGCTGTCATTCGCGGCGTTCGAGACGGCGCCCAAGGAATTGCCGGCGCTGGTGCTTTATGTCGGCTCGCTGCTGACGGTGCTGGGCGTGTCGCTCGCCTTCAACCTCTGCCCCATCGATTCGCGAGCCAAGCGGACGCTGGCCCGGCTCGACCAGGCGGCGATTTTCCTGTTCATCGCCGGGACTTACACGCCGTTCCTGGTGCTGCTGGGGGCGACGCCGTTCAATATCGGGCTCGGGGTGCTGATCTGGGGCGCGGCGCTGACCGGCATGCTGCTGAAGCTGCTGGTGCCGCAGCGGTTCGGCCGTGGTGCCATCGTGCTCTATCTCGGGATCGGCTGGAGCGGCGTGTTGATGCTGCAGGGGCTGGCGGCCCACCTGCCCCCGGTGTCGCTATGGCTGCTGGTGGCGGGCGGGCTCGCCTACAGCGTCGGCGTGGTGTTCCACCTGTGGGAGAAGCTCAACTTCCACAACGCTGTGTGGCATGGCTTCGTGGTGGCGGGCGCGAGCCTGCACCTTATCGCCGTGCTCGACTGCATGGTGCTGAGCCGGCTCTAGGGCCGACCGCTAGAAGACCCCTCACCTCAGTTTCGCTAGGCGGCGAGCCGCCGAGCTTCACTATCCTCTCCCGCAGGAGGCGAGGAGGCGATGTGGCAAGCCCTGGTGACGGAAGGTCCACCAATAGCCTGCGGCTAGCGGTCTTTGTTGATGCGGTCGTGGACGACCTTGTCGCCGGCCTTGATGCCGAGCTCGACCGAACGGCCGCCGGCGATCTCCAGTACGAACTCGACCGGGCCATCGGACGGGATGGACGTGGTGTCCATCGGGCGGGCATTGACTTGGATGTTGGCGATGGTGCCGTCGTGCTTGATGAAGAGCATGTCGAGCGGGACCAGCGTGTTCTGCATCCAGAAGCTGACCGGACGGCTCTCGTGGAAATCGAACAGCATGCCGTAATCGGGCGCGATCTCGGTGCGGAACATCAGGCCCTTCGCCCTGCCCTCGGGCGTATCGACGACCTCGATGTTGAAGGCCTTGTCACCCGCGGCGGTGGCGATGGTGAGGTGCCCGTCATCGGCGAAGGCGCTGAAGGTGAGCAGCAGGAAGGCCGCCACGGCGGCGATGGTAGAGCGCAGGATGTGCATGGGGATGCGTTCGGTTGGTGTTGGTGCGCGAGCTTAGCGCGCGGCGCGACGCCGGGGAATGCCCGACGTGCTGCGGCCGGCGCGGGGCGTCAGCTCCAGTAGCGGATCAGCCAGTCGGCGGTGAGTAGCCACATGAGGAGCGCCGTGAAAGGGATCGACAGTAGGGTCGTCCAGATCAGCTTGGGCCAGAACTTGAAGCGCGACGGGGCGCCCGGATCGGTGCCCTGGATGTAGGCGCCCTCATCGACCTGGTTGCGGACGCCGAAGGGCAGGACGAGGAAAAGGCACATCCACCAGACGACGAAGTAGATGGCAAAGAAGGTGGCGACTTGCATGATGTTTTGGGTCAGATCCGGTGGACGAAGACCGATACGTTGGGTTTGCGGCCCCAATACGACCCGACTTCGGACCGGATGGCGCGGGTGAGCGCGGTGTGGACGAGCTCGGGGTCGGAGCGGCGCTTGGGCGGGATGGATTTCAGCGTGCCGGAGACGGAGCGTTTCACCACGTCGCCGAGCGACTCGTCGTCGTCATCGACATCGGGGAGGCCTTCCATCACCAGCTCGGGGCCGGCGACGACCTGGCCCGAGGCGTTGACGCAGAGGCTGACGACGATGTGGCCGCCGAAGGACAGGCGGCGGCGGCCCTTCACGCCCGATTCCTCGGGGGTGCAGAGGATGTTGCCGTCGAGATAGAGCTCGCCGACGCGCACTTCGCCGGGGAAATGCGTGACCTCGGGGAAGAGCCGCACCATGTCGCCATTGCGGGCGTGGACAACGTTCTCGATGCCCTGCTCGCGGCCGAGGGCGGCGTGGGCCTCGAGGTGCGCGGCTTCGCCGTGGACGGGGACGAGGATCGAGGGCTTGGTGAGGTCGTAGAGGCGGCGCAGTTCGTCGCGGCGCGGGTGGCCCGAAGTGTGGACCATGGCGTGATCGCGGGTAATGACGTCGATGCCGCGGTCGATCAGCAGGTTCTGGATGTCGATGACTTCGCGCTCGTTGCCCGGGATGGCCCAGGACGAGAAGATGACGCGGTCGCCGGCGTTGAGCGCGATCTCGGGATGCTCCTCGCGGGCGATGCGGGCGATGGCGGCGCGCGCCTCGCCCTGGCTGCCGGTGCAGAGCAGCACGATCTTGGAGCGGGGCAGCTCCTTGTACATGTTCTGGTCGAGGAAGGGTTCGATGCCTTCCATGAGGCCGAGTTCGCGGGCGATGCCGGTGATGCGGTGGAGCGCCCTGCCCGACATCACCACCTGGCGGCCGGCCTTCTGCGCGGCGCGGGCGACAGCGATGACGCGGCCGACGTTCGAAGCGAAAGTGGTGACGGCGACGCGGTGGGGGGCTGCAGCGATCAGCGCCTCGAGCGCGACGGACACTTCGGCTTCGGAGGGGCTCTGGCCCTCCTTCATGGCGTTGGTGGAATCGCAGATCAGTGCCAGCGGGCTGGAGCGGTCGGCGCCGATTTCGGCGAAGCGCTCGACATTGGTGGGCGGGCCACCGACGGGCGCCGGATCGAGCTTCCAGTCGCCGGTGTGGATGACGCGGCCGGCGGGCGTGGTGATGAGCAGCGCGCAGGACTCGGGGATTGAGTGCGCGACGTTGATCGGCTCGATGGTGAAGGGGCCGAGCTGGAATGATTTGCCGACCCACATCTGCTTGATGCGGACGTCCTCGACGATCGCCTCGGTGGCGCGCTTGGCGCTCAGCATCGCGGCGGTGAAAGCGGTAGCGTAGACCGGCAGGTCGAAGGCCGGCCAGAGGTCGAGCACGGCGCCGTAGTGATCTTCGTGGCTGTGCGTGAGGACGAGGCCGAGGATGTCGTCGGCATTTTCCTCGAGGAAGGCGGGATCGGGCAGGATCAGCTCGACGCCGGGCTCATTGGGGCCGGCGAAGGTGACGCCACAATCGACGACGATCCACTTGCGGCTGCGCTCCGGGCCGAAGCCGTAGGCGGCCATGTTCATGCCGATTTCGCCGACGCCGCCAAGCGGCACGAATACCAGTTCGTCAGCTCCAGCCTTGGCCATCGTCAGTTCCTTACGCTCGCGGTGCCGCCGAAATGGACGTCACCTGCGGTGATGGCAATACGCCGATTGTCATTGGCGCGGACAATAAGTCTCCCCGCCTCGTCTATGGTCTCGAACACGCCGCGGACGACTTCGCCATCGCGCTGAACGGCGACTTCGGCGCCGATGCCGGCGGCCGCGTCACGCCAGAGCGCGAGGACATCGGGGATGCCGCGGCCGGAGTTCCAGACCTCGATAGTGTCGACCCAGGCATCGGACAATGCGGCAAAAACGGTTTCGGCCGAGATGTCGTAGCCAAGTTGGCGCAGCGAGGTGGCCGGGTATGGCAGGCCCTCGGGCGCGGCGACGATGTTGACACCCATGCCGATGACGATGGCCATGCCGCCATCGGGGCGCTTCTGCGCTTCAAGCAGGATACCCGAGAGCTTGGCGCCATCGGCGAGGACGTCGTTGGGCCACTTGAGCGCGATGCGGGCGCCATGGCCGTCGGCGCCGTCGATGCCCTGCTTCAGCACAGCGTCGGGGACGACCTGGCGGAGGGCGCGGTTCATGGCGACGCCGGCGACGAAGCCGAGCGTGGCCGAAACCGCAGGGTCGCATTCGGGGACGACGAGGAGGCTGGCGGCGAGGTTGCCGGAGGCAGTTTCCCAGACGCGGCCGCGGCGGCCCCTGCCCTCGGTCTGCTTCAGGGCGGCGAACCAGACATCGCCCGCATCGCCGGATGTGGCGGCGCGGGCGGCCTCGGTGCTGGTCGAGCCGATGCTGTCAAAGCCGTTGAGGCGGTAACCCCGGGCGGCCGCCTTTGGCCCTAGTGCGAAGCTCGCCACTAGAGACTTTGGGCCGCAGACAGGGCGGCGTCAGTCAGCGGCCCGCCCACGGTGGCGAAGTAGGTGACGACGAGGAAGCCGATGCCAGCCATGACGATGGCGAGTTCAGCCGGAGCCGCGGCGAATTCCTTGGTCGGCTCGTCGAAGTACATCACCTTGACGATGCGCAGGTAATAGAACGCGCTCACCGCGGAGGCGAGGACGCCGATCACCGCCAGCACGAAGAGGTGCTGTTCGATGGCGGCGAGGAACACCTGCCACTTGGCGAAGAAGCCGGCGAGCGGCGGCAGGCCGATGAGCGAGAACATCAGGATAGCAAAGATGGCCGCAACGAACGGGCGCTGGCGGCTGAGGCCCGCGAGTTCGCTGATGGTCTCGATCGGGGTGCCGTCGGCGCTCTTGAACGAGAGCAGGCAAGCGAAGACGCCGACGGTCATGGCGACATAGACCGCCATGTAGAGGGCGACGCCCTGGGCCCCGTCGATGGTGCCGGCCGAGAGGCCGACGAGGGCGAAGCCGACATGGCCGATCGACGAGTAGGCCAAGAGGCGCTTGAGGTTGTTCTGGCCGATGGCGGCGAAGGCGGCGAGGGCCATCGAGGCGATCGAGAGGAAGATGACGATCTGCTGCCAGTCATGCGTGATGTGCTGGAAGCTCACCATGGTGACGCGGACGAAGAGCGCCATGGCGGCGACCTTCGGGGCGGCAGCAAAGAAGGCGGTGACCGGGGTCGGCGCGCCTTCGTAGACGTCGGGCGTCCACATGTGGAAGGGCACGGCAGAGATCTTGAAGGCGATGCCGGCGAGCAGGAACACCATGCCGAAGACGAGGCCGATGGAGCGGCTCTCGGCGGTGATGGCGTTGACGATGAGGTCGATCTGCGTGGTGCCGGTGAAGCCGTAGACCAGCGAGGCGCCGTAAAGCAGCATGCCGGACGAGAGGGCGCCGAGGACGAAGTATTTGAGGCCGGCTTCGGTGGCGCGCGCATCGTCGCGCTTCATGGCGGCAACGACGTAAAGGGCGAGCGACTGGAGCTCGAGGCCGACATAGAGGCTCATCAGGTCGTTGGCCGAGACCATGACCATCATTCCCAAGGTCGCGAGCAGAATGAGGATCGAATACTCGAACTTGTCGATGCCGTGCGCCTTGGCGCTCGAGAGCGAGATGAGGATGATGAAAGCCGCGCCGCCGAGGACGAGCGCCTTCATGTAACGGGCGAAGCCGTCGACGATGAAGGTGCCGTTGAACAGCACGGCCGAGCCGCCCTGCCCCGGCTGCAGGACCAGCACCGCGAGCACGACGAGCAGCAGCACGATGGCGATGCCGGCGATGGCGATGGGCTTCAGGCTCTTCACGAACAGCGCGATGAGCAGCAGCGCGACCGCACCGACCGCGAGGATGAGCTCGGGATAGGCGGGAGCGAGCGAAGCGAAGCTCGTGACGTCGGAGGGCTGCATACCCGTCTCCTAGTGGCCGGTTACAACGGCGACCGCTGCGGGAGCGGCGCCGATGGCGGCTTTGAAATTGTCCGCAACCAGACCCACCGATGCGGCAGTCGCATCGAGGATCGGCGCAGGATAGAAGCCGAAGAGGATCGTGAGGATGATCAGCGGCACCAGCACCGCGATCTCGCGCGCGTCGAGATCGAAGATGCCCTTGAGCGAGTCCTTGGTCAGCGCGCCGAAGATCACCCGGCGGTAGAGCCAGAGCGCGTAGCCGGCCGAGAGGATGACGCCGAAGGCCGCAAAAAACGCCACCCAGGTATTGGTCTGGAAGGCCGCGAACATGGTGAGGAATTCGCCGATGAACCCGGACGTGCCCGGCAGGCCGACATTCGCCATGGTGAAGACCATGAAGGCGAAGGCGTAGCGCGGCATGCGCTCGACGAGGCCACCATAGGCCGAGATTTCGCGGGTGTGCATGCGGTCATAGACCACGCCGACGCAGAGGAAGAGCGCGGCGGAGACGATGCCGTGCGAGATCATCTGGAAGATGGCGCCGTGGATGCCGTAGATGTTACCCGAGAAGATGCCCATGGTGACGAAGCCCATGTGGGCGACGGACGAATAGGCGATCAGCTTCTTGATGTCGGTCTGCACCAGCGCGACGAGCGAGGTGATGATGATGGCCGCGACCGAGAGCACGAACACGAAGTTCGAGAACTGGTGCGAGGCATCGGGGAACATCGAGATCGAGAAGCGGATGAAGCCGTAGCCGCCCATCTTCAGGAGGATTGCGGCCAGGATCACCGAGCCGCCGGTCGGCGCCTCGACGTGCGCTTCAGGCAGCCAGCGGTGGAACGGCCACATCGGCATCTTCACCGCGAATGAGGCGAAGAAGCCGATCCAGAGCCAGGTCTGCACCTCGGGCGAGAACTTGTGGGTGAGCAGCTTGCTGATATCGAGCGTGCCGGCATCGGCGTACATGAACATGATCGCCAGCAGCATCAGCACGGTGCCGGTGAAGCTGTAGAAGAAGAACTTGTAGGTCGCCTGGATGCGACGCGCCCCGCCCCAGATACCGATGATGAGGAACATCGGGATCAGCGTGCCCTCGAAGAACACGTAGAAGATGGCGAGATCGAGCGTGGCGAAGGCGCCGATCATGAAGGTTTCGAGGATGAGGAATACGATGAGGTATTCCTTCACCCGCTTGGTGATCGAGCCCCAGCTGGTAAGCACGACGGCCGGCATCAGCACGGCGGTGAGCGGGACGAACAGCACCGAGATGCCGTCGACGCCCATGCGGTAGCCGATCGAGTCCGAGAACGGGATGTTCTCGGTGAACTGGAAGCCGGTGTTGGTGGGGTCGAACAGGTACCAGAGCCAGAGGCTCAGGAGGGCCGTGACGGTGGTGAAGCCGAGCGCGATCCAGCGCGACATGTTGTCGGCCGCCTCGCCCTTGCCGCCCACGAGGAGCAGCACGAGGGCGCCCAGCGTCGGCAGGAAGGTGATGATCGACAGAAGATGGTCACTGAGGAACATCAGAACAGACCCCCTGCGGCGAGCGCCCAAGCGAGCAGCGCCGCAATACCGATGAGCATGGCGAAGGCGTAGTGGTAGAGGTAGCCCGACTGGAGCTTCACCACGCGGGTAGTAACGTCGCGCACGCGGGCGCCGAGGCCTTCGGTGACGGTCTTGTCGACCAGCCAGTCGTCAAAGCCCTTCCAGAGCGCGTTGCCGAGCCAGAGAGCGGGCCGCACGAAGATGCGGTCGTAGAGCTCGTCGAAGTACCACTTGTTGAGCAGGAACTGGTAGAGGCCCGGGTTCTGGTCGGCGAGGCGCTTCGGCATGCCGACGTCGATCATGTACATCCAGTAGGCGGCGCCGAAGCCGAGCACCATGGCGATGAACGCCGAGAACTTGACCGGCCACCAGACCTGGTGCGCTGCCTCGATATGCTCGTGGTTGAGCGCCACGGCATGCTGGAAGAAGCCTTCCATCGCGCCGAGATTGCCGAAGAACTGCGGGTAGAAGACGATACCGGCGAAGACCGCACCGAACGCCAGCACGGCGAGCGGGATCAGCATGACGCGCGGGCTCTCATGCGGCTCGTGCGCACCATGGCCGTGACCGTGGTCGTCATGCGCGTGGTCGTCGTGCGCATGATCGTCATGGCCATGGCCGGCGTGAGCATGACCCCAGCGCGGCTTGCCGTGGAAGGTCATGAAGATGAGGCGCCAGGAGTAGAAGCTGGTGAACATGGCGGCGACGACCAGCGCCCAGAAGGCGATGTAGCCGGTCGACGCCCCTGCCCCGTAGGCGACTTCGATGATCGCGTCCTTGCTGGCGAAGCCGGCAAAGCCGAGCGAGAGCCAATCGAGGCCGGGGATCATGTTGAGGCCCGGGATGCCGACGCCGGTGAGGGCGAGCGTGCCGATGATCATCATCCAGTAGGTGAAGGGAATCTTGTCCTTCAGCCCACCCATCTTCCGCATGTCCTGCTCATGGTGCATGGCGTGGATGACCGAGCCGGCGCCCAAGAACAGCAGCGCCTTGAAGAAGGCGTGGGTGAAGAGGTGGAAGACACCGGCCGAGTAGACGCCGGCGCCGAGCGCCACGAACATGTAGCCCAGCTGCGAACAGGTCGAGTAGGCGATGACGCGCTTGATGTCGTTCTGGACGAGGCCGACGGTGGCGGCGAAGAAGGCCGTCATGGCGCCGACCAGCATCACCACGGTCATGGCGGTGGGCGAGAGCTCGAAGAGCGGCGAGAGGCGCGCGACCATGAACACGCCGGCGGTCACCATGGTGGCGGCGTGAATGAGGGCCGACACGGGGGTCGGGCCCTCCATGGCGTCCGGCAGCCAGGTGTGGAGCAGGAACTGCGCCGACTTGCCCATGGCTCCCATGAAGAGAAGCAGGCAAATCACTGTCATGGCGTCGAAATTCCACGACAGGAAGTGGATCGTGGGCAGCGCTCCGCCATGGGCCAGACCATTGGCGGCCTCGAAGGCGGCGTCGAAATCGAGATGGCCGAGGATCATGAAGGCGGCAAAAATGCCGAGCGCGAAGCCGAAGTCGCCGACGCGGTTGACGACGAAGGCCTTCATGGCAGCGGCGTTGGCCGAGGGGCGCTGATACCAGAAGCCGATGAGGAGGTAGGACGCGAGGCCCACGCCTTCCCAGCCGAAGAACATCTGGAGGAAGTTGTCGGCCGTCACCAGCATCAGCATGGCGAAGGTAAAGAGCGAGAGGTAGGCGAAGAAGCGCGAGCGGTGCGGATCGTCGGACATGTAGCCGATCGAATAGAGGTGCACGAGGCTCGAGACAGTGGTGACCACGACCAGCATGATCGCGGTGAGCGCATCGACGCGGAGAACCCAATCGAGCTTCAGTTCGCCCGAGTGGATCCAGCTCAGCACCACCACCTTGGTGGAGTTGGCGAGCTCGAAGGCGGCGGCGGCGTGCTCAGCGCCACCCTCGGCCTGCGGGATGACCACGGCAGGCGCGAACCAGTAGCCGGAAAAGACGATCCAGCTGAAGAGCGCGGCGGCAATCAGCAGGCCGGTGGTGATGTACTCGCTGGTGCGATGCCCGATGATGCGGCCGAGAAGGCCTGCGATCAGGGCGCCGACGAGCGGGAAGAATACGATGGCCTGGATGAGCACCGGGTCAGCCCTTCAGCGAGTTGACGTCTTCCACGGCGATGGTGCCGCGGTTGCGATAGAAGATGACGAGGATGGCGAGGCCGATGGCGGCCTCGGCGGCAGCCACCGTGAGGATCATCAGGGCGAAGACCTGGCCGGCAAGATCGCCGAGCTCGGAGGAGAACGCCACGAGGTTGATGTTGCAGGCGAGCAGGATGAGCTCGACCGACATCAGGATGATGATGATGTTCTTGCGGTTCAGGAAAATCCCGAACACGCCGATGGTGAAGAGGATCGCGGCGACCGCGAGGTAGTGACCGAGGCCGATGCCCGTTGCTGCCAGCATTTAGAGCCCCTGCCCCGACTTGACCTTGACCAGCTCGACGCCTTCTTCGCGCTTGCGCTGGGTCTGGTGGAAAACGTCCTGACGCTTGACGCCGGTCTTGTGGCGCAGCGTGAGGACAATGGCGCCCATCATGGCGACCAGCAGCACGCCGGCCGCTCCCTGGAACAGGAAGACGTAGCGCGTGTAGATCAGTTGGCCGAGGGCGCGGGTGTTATCGACGTCGAGCGGCATCGGCACCACACCGACAGCTGCGAGCTGCGGGGTGAGCGCGAACGAGCCGGCGACGAGCAGCAGCTCGAGCAGGATGATGGCGCCGACCACGATGCCGATGGGCGCGTATTGCAGCAGGCCCGACCGCAGCTCGGCGAAATCGACGTCGAGCATCATGGTGACGAAGAGGAAGAGCACCGCGACGGCGCCGACATAGACGACGATGAGGATGAGCGCGAGGAACTCAGCCCCCGCCAGCATGAACAGCCCGGAAGCGTTCACGAAGGTGAGGATGAGGAAGAGCACCGAGTGCACGGGATTGCGCGAGGCAATCACCATCAGCGCCGAGGCGACGGCGATGATCGAGAAGACGTAGAAGAAGAAAAGCGGCAGCGTCATCTCAGTTTCCTCACCGGTACGGCGCGTCGGCGGCGATATTGGCCGCGATTTCGCGCTCCCAGCGGTCGCCGTTGGCAAGCAGCTTCTCCTTGGAGAAGTAGAGCTCTTCACGGGTTTCGGTGGCGAATTCGAAGTTCGGCCCTTCGACGATGGCGTCCACCGGGCAGGCTTCCTGACAGAAGCCGCAGTAGATGCACTTCACCATGTCGATGTCGTAGCGGATGGTGCGGCGTGTGCCGTCGTTCTGGCGCGGGCCGGCCTCGATGGTGATGGCCTGGGCCGGGCAGATGGCCTCGCAGAGCTTGCAGGCAATGCAGCGCTCTTCGCCATTCGGGTAGCGGCGCAGGGCGTGCTCACCACGGAAGCGCGGCGAGTACGGCACCTTCTCGAAGGGGTAGTTGATGGTCTTCTTGGGCGCGAAGAAATACTTCATCGACAGGAAGAAGGCACCGACGAACTCGCGCAGCAGCAGGCCGTTGAGGAACTGGGTAAAGCGCATCAGGACACAACTCCTGCAATGTGGGTCGCAAGCGCGCTGACCGTAGCCGTACCCTCGGGCGGTCCGCCATGGAAGCCCCAGCCGGTGAGCTGGAGGATGGCGGCGACGGCGATGACCATCACCAGCGAGAGCGGCAGGAACACTTTCCAGCCGATACGCATCAGCTGGTCGTAGCGGTAGCGGGGCACGAAGGCCTTCACCATGGCGAACATGAAGAAGACGAGGCAGAGCTTCAGTACGAACCAGATGACGCCGGGCACGAGGGTGAACGGCGCGAAGCCGAGCGGCGACGACCAGCCCCCGAGGAAGAGGATGGTGGTCATGGCGCACATCAGGATGATCGAGATGTATTCGCCGAGCTGGAACAGCAGGTAAGGCGCGGACGAGTATTCGACCATGAAGCCGGCGACGAGTTCGGACTCGGCTTCGGGCAGATCGAAAGGCGGCCGGTTCGTCTCGGCGAGGGCCGAGATGAAGAAGATGACGAACATCGGGAAGAGCGGCAGCCAGTACCAGTTGAGGAAACTGAGCCACGGCACGCCGAGCATGGAGGCGATGCCGCCAGCCTGCTGGGCGTGGACGACGTCGGTGAGGTTCAGCGAGCCGACGCAGAGCAGCACGGTGATGATGACGAAGCCGATCGAGACTTCGTAGGACACCATCTGCGCGGCCGAACGGAGCGCACCGAGGAAGGCGTACTTCGAGTTCGAGGCCCAGCCGCCCATGATGATGCCGTACACGCCGAGCGAGGAGATCGCGAAGATGTAGAGCACGCCCACGTTGATGTTGGCGATGACGAGGCCGTCGTCGAGCGGCAGCACGGCGTAGGCCGAGAGCGCCAGGATCGAGGTGACGAGCGGCGCCAGGAGGAACACGACCTTGTCAGCCGAGGCCGGAATGTTCGGTTCCTTCAAGAGGAACTTCAGCAGGTCGGCGAAGGATTGCAGCAGGCCGAAGGGGCCGACGACGTTGGGACCGCGACGCACCTGAACCGCCGCCCAGATCTTGCGATCGGCGAGCAGGATGTAGGCGGTGAAGATCAGCAGCGCGACGAGCAGCAGCAGGGCCTTGTAGACCATGCCGATATGCTCACCCCACCCGAAGATCGGGATGCCGAGCAGGTAGTCCAGCGCGGAGACGACGAAATCCATGTCGGGCCCTTACTCTGCCGCCTGCCGGAGACCGGCCTGCAGCGCTGCGCATTCACCCATCGTCGCCGAAGCGCGGGCGATGGGGTTGGTGAGGTAGAAGTCGGCGATCGGCGAAGTGTAGGTCGCCGAGGTCGTCTTGATGGCGGCGCTCGCGAGCTTCTTCACGTCGTCGACGGAACCCGCCGCGATCTGGTCGAGCTTGGCCATGTGCGGGAACTCGGCGTAGAGCGCCTTGCGGAGCTGGGCCAGCGAGTTGAAGGGCAGCGGCTGACCGAGCACGGCGCTGAGCGCCCGGAAAATCGTCCAGTCTTCCTTGGCGTCGCCGGGCGGGAACGCGGCGCGCTCGGCGAGCTGCACGCGACCCTCGGTGTTGACGTAGGTGCCCGACTTCTCGGTGTAGGTGGCGGCCGGCAGGATGACGTCGGCGCGGTGAGCGCCGTTGTCGCCGTGGGTGCCGACATAGACGACGAAGGCCTTGCCCATCGCCGCGGTGTCGTACTCATCGGCGCCGAGCAGGAACAGGACGTCGAGCTTGGCTTCACCGGCGAGCTTGATCTGGTCGGCCGAGCAGACGCCGCCATCGTGCGGCACAAAGCCGATATCGATGCCGCCGACGCGGGCCGCCGCGTTGTGGAGCAGCGCGAAGCCGTTCCAGCCCTCGGCAACGTTCGCGCCGGTCGCGAGCCTGGCGGCGAGCGCGATGGTGTCGCGGCCGATCTGCTTGCTCCAGGCGGCGCCGTGCGACACGGCGCCTTCGCCGACGATGATCAGCGGCTTCTTGGCGTTGGCGAGCTTCTCGGCGAAGCTCCCCTTCCCTGCCGCGAGGTCCGCGAGGGTCGAGAAGCCGTTGCCGAGATATTCGTAATCGTAGGTCAGGTCGGCGTGGTCGCCGATGACGGCGATCGGCAGGCCCTTGGCGCGCCAGGTCTTGCGGATGCGGGCGTTGAGCACCGCCGCTTCCTTGCGCGGGTTCGAGCCGATGATGAGGATGGCGTCGGCTTCTTCGATGCCCGCAATCGTCGGGTTGAAGATGTAGGCGGCGCGCGGCATCGAGGGATCGATACCCGACATGGCCGGACGGCTGTCGGTCATCCCCGAGCCGAGGTTGGTCATGAGCGCCTTCAGCGCATACATGTCCTCGACCGAGGCGAGATCACCGGCGATGGCGCCGACCTTGTTGCCGCCGCCCGAGGCCTTGATGGCCTTGGCGACCGCGGCGAAGGCCTCTTCCCAAGACGCGGGCTTCAGCTTGCCGTTCTGGCGGACATAGGGGCGATCGAGGCGCTGCGACTTGAGGCCGTCCCAGATGAAACGGGTCTTGTCGGAAATCCACTCCTCGTTGATGGCCTCGTTGACGCGCGGCAGGATGCGCATCACTTCGCGGCCACGAGCGTCAACGCGGATGTTGGAGCCGACTGCGTCCATCACGTCGATGGATTCGGTCTTGGTCAACTCCCACGGACGGGCGTGGAAGGCGTAGGGCTTGCTGGTCAGCGCGCCGACCGGGCAGAGGTCGATGACGTTGCCCTGAAGCTCGGAGGTGAGGGCGCGCTCGAGATACGAGGTGATCTCGGCGTCTTCACCGCGGCCGAGCAGGCCCATTTCGGTGATGCCGGCGACTTCGGTGGTGAAGCGGACGCAGCGCGTGCAGTGGATGCAGCGGTTCATCGACGTCTTCACCAGCGGCCCGAGGTTCTTGTCCTCGACGGCGCGCTTGTTCTCGGCGTAGCGGTTCTTGTCCACGCCATAGGCCATGGCCTGGTCCTGCAGGTCGCACTCGCCGCCCTGATCGCAGATCGGGCAATCGAGCGGGTGGTTGATGAGCAGGAACTCCATCACCCCTTCGCGGGCCTTCTTGACCATCGGGGTGTTGGTGAAAATCTCGGGCGGCTCGCCGTTCGGGCCGGGACGCAGGTCTTTCACACCCATGGCGCAGGAGGCCTGCGGCTTCGGCGGCCCACCCTTCACCTCGATGAGGCACATGCGGCAGTTGCCGGCCACGGACAGGCGCTCGTGGTAGCAGAAGCGCGGGATCTCGGCGCCAGCGGCCTCGGCGGCCTGCATCAGCGTGTAGTAGTCCGGGACCTCGACGAGCTGGCCGTCGACTTTGATATTCGCCATTTGCCTTACTCAGCCGCGATCGAGGGGACGGCGCCTTCGGAGGTCGACGACCAGGTGTACTGGTCGATGCGGGCCTCGATGACGTCGCGGAAGTTGCGGATCAGGCCCTGGACCGGCCAGGCGGCCGCGTCGCCCAAGGCGCAGATGGTGTGACCTTCGATCTGCTTGGTCACTTCGAACAGCATGTCGATCTCGCGCTTCTGGGCGCGGCCCTGAACCATGCGTTCCATGACGCGCATCATCCAGCCGGTACCTTCGCGGCACGGCGTGCACTGGCCGCAGCTCTCGTGCTTGAAGAAGGCCTGGATGCGCCAGATCGCCTTGATGATGTCGGTGGACTTGTCCATGACGATCATGCCGCCGGTGCCGAACGAGGACTTCTTCTCGCGCAGGCCGTCGAAATCCATGATCGCAGTGCGCATGTCTTCGCCGCGCACGACCGGGCAGGACGCGCCGCCGGGGATGACGGCGAGGAGGTTGTCCCAGCCGCCGCGGATGCCGCCGCAGTGCTTTTCAATCAGTTCTTCGAAGGTGCAGCCGAGCGCGTCCTCGAACACGGCGGGCTTGTTCACGTGGCCCGAGGCCATGAACAGCTTGGTGCCGGTATTGTTGGGGCGGCCGATGCCGGCGAACCAGGCGCCGCCGCGGCGCAGGATTTCGGGCACGACGGCGATGGATTCGACGTTGTTGACGGTGGTCGGGTTGCCGTAGACGCCCATTGCAGCCGGGAACGGCGGCTTGAGGCGGGGCTGGCCCTTCTTGCCCTCGAGCGATTCCATCAGCGCGGTTTCTTCGCCGCAGATGTAAGCGCCGGCGCCGTGGTGGACGACGATCTCGAAGTCCCAGCCGTGGACGTTGTTCTTGCCGATCAGCTTGGCATCATAGGCCTGCTGGACGGCGGCTTCGAAGTTGTGGCGCTCGCGGATGAACTCGCCGCGGATGTAGACATAGGCGATGTGGGCGCCCATGGCGCGGCCGGCGAGCAGGCAGCCTTCGATCAGGTGGTGCGGATCGTGGCGCAGGATCTCGCGGTCCTTGCACGTGCCGGGCTCGGACTCGTCGGCGTTGACGAGGAGCTGGCTCGGACGGCCGTCATTGACGCCTTCCTTGGGCATGAAGGTCCATTTGAGCGCGGTGGGGAAACCGGCGCCGCCGCGGCCGCGCAGGCCCGAACCCTTCACTTCGTTGACGATCCAGTCGCGACCGTTGTCGATGAACTTCTTGGTATCCTGCCAACCGCCGCGGGCGCGGGCGCCTTCGAGGCCCCAGTCACGCTGGCCGTAGAGGTTGGTGAAGATGCGGTCCTGATCTGCGAGCATCAGCGGGGATCCTTGCCGAAGCGCTTGATGTATTCGGCGACGCCGCCGGTAGCGAGGGCGTCGGCCTGTTCCAGCCATTTGTCGCGAGTGACCCGGCCCTTGAAGCCGAGTTCGCCTTCGACGGCAGCGATCTGATCGGGCGTGAGTTTTGCAACCTGCGCCCAGGTGGTGATGCCGACCGCGTTCATGTTGCGCTCGAGCACCGGACCGACGCCGGAGATGAGCTTGAGGTCGTCGGCAGCGACGCCCGTGGGGGCGTCGAACAGCTTTCTCGGCGTCTTCTTGGCGCCGGTAGCCGCGCCGCCATCGAGCTTGCCGGCCGGCGATTCAGCGCCGGTAGCGTCTTCGCGCATGGCCTTGTTCGGCTCGCCATTGGCGTTGGCCGACGCATTGGTCTTGGCGCGTTCGGCTTCCGCTTTGGCTTCCGAAACCTTCGGAGCGCCGGCGGGGCCCTTGAGCGCAGGAGCGGCTTCTTCGCTCACGGTGTTCTTGCGGCCCGGAGTGGTCGGTTCCTGCGCTTTGGCGGGCTCGGCCGGCTTCGCGGCGGGAGCCGGGGCGGCGGCAGGCGCCGGAGCAGCGGGGGCGGCCGCCGGAGCAGCACCAGCCGGAGCGGCGGGCGGCGGGGGCGGCGGCGGGAACGGCTTGTAGGTGCGCTGGGTGGTCGGCGCTTCGAGGAGAGTAGTGTTGCCACCCTCGGCGCCGGCGTTCTGGCGGGCGATCTGCGGGCCGGGCTTCACTTCGTGACCCTTGCCGGCGGCGAACTTCTCGATGATCGCCTCGAGGCCATCGGGGGTGAGGTCTTCGTAGGTGTCCGAGCCGATGGTGACCATCGGGGCGTTGACGCAGGCGCCGGCGCACTCGACCTCTTCCCAGCTCAGCGTGCCATCGGCATTGGGCTCGAGCGGGTTGTGGTTGATGCGGCGCTCGCAGACGTGACGCAGGTCTTCGGCGCCGCGCAGCATGCAGGGCGTGGTGCCACAGACCTGGACGTGAGCGAGGGTGCCGACCGGCTTCAGCTGGAACTGGGTGTAGAAGGTCGCGACTTCGAGCACACGGATGTAAGCCATGCCGAGGAGCTTGGCGACGTACTCGATCGAGGCGCGGGTAACCCAGCCATCCTGCTCCTGAGCGCGGAACAGCACGGGGATCACGGCGGACTGCTGACGGCCCGGGGGATACTCGGCCATCTTCTTTTCGGCCCAGGCCTGGTTCTCCGCCGTGAAGGCGAAGGAAGCGGGCTGGACATTATCGGCGGCTAGGCGGCGGACAGACATTTACCGATCGACCTCACCGAAGACGATATCGAGCGAACCCAGGATGGCCGAGACGTCGGCCAGCATGTGCCCGCGGCAGAGGAAATCCATGGCGGACAAGTGAGCAAAGCCAGGGGCCTTGATCTTGCAGCGGTAGGGCTTGTTGGTGCCATCGGCGACGAGATAGACGCCGAACTCGCCCTTGGGGGCTTCGACGGCGGCATAGACCTCGCCGGCCGGGACCTTGAAGCCCTCGGTGTAGAGCTTGAAGTGATGGATGAGCGCTTCCATCGACTGCTTCATCTCACCGCGCTTGGGCGGCACGACCTTGCCGTCGATCGACGACACGGGGCCCTGCCCTTCCGGCGAGCTCAGGAGCTCGACGACCTGCTTCATGATGCGGATCGACTGGCGCATCTCGTCCATGCGGACGAGGTAGCGATCGTAGCAGTCGCCGTTCTTGCCGATCGGGATATCGAACTCGAGGCGGTCGTAGCACTCGTAGGGCTGGGCCTTGCGCAGGTCCCAGGCCGCGCCCGAGCCGCGGATCATGACGCCCGAAAAACCCCACTTCCACGCATCATCGAGCGAAACGATGCCGATATCGGCGTTACGCTGCATGTAGATGCGGTTGCCGGTCAGCAGGCTCTCGAGGTCGTCGCAGACCTTGAGGAACGGGTCGCAGAAGGCGCCGATGTCGTCGACCAGCGCCTGCGGGATGTCCTGGTGGACGCCGCCCGGACGGAAATAGGCCGCATGCATGCGGCTGCCCGAGGCGCGCTCGTAGAAGATCATCAGCTTTTCGCGCTCGTCGAAACCCCAGAGCGGCGGGGTGAGCGCGCCGACGTCCATCGCCTGCGTGGTGGTGTTGAGGATGTGGCTGAGAAGGCGGCCAATCTCGGAATAGAGCACGCGGATCAGCTGGCCGCGGAACGGCACGGTGATGCCGAGCAGCTTTTCGACCGCGAGGCAGAAAGCGTGCTCCTGGTTCATCGGCGCCACGTAGTCGAGGCGGTCGAAGTACGGCACGGCCTGCAGGTAGGTCTTCTGCTCGATCAGCTTTTCGGTGCCGCGATGCAGCAGGCCGATATGGGGATCGACGCGTTCGACCACTTCGCCATCGAGCTCGAGCACGAGGCGAAGCACGCCGTGCGCCGCCGGATGCTGCGGGCCGAAATTGATCGTGAAATTGCGGACGTCGGCTTCCACGCTCATTGCTTGGCCTTTTCGTCGCCGGGGAGCACGTAATCCGTACCCTCCCAAGGTGACAGATAGTCGAACTGGCGGAATTCCTGGGCGAGCTTCACCGGCTCGTAGACGACGCGCTTGCGCTCTTCGTCATAACGGACCTCGACGTAACCGGTGGTCGGGAAGTCCTTGCGGAGCGGGTAGCCGTCGAAACCGTAGTCGGTGAGGATGCGGCGGAGGTCCGGATGGCCCGAGAACAGCATGCCGTAGAAATCGTAGGCTTCGCGCTCGTACCAGTCGGCGCCGGGGAAGATGCCGGTGACGGAGGGAACGGGCTGGTCCTCGTCGGTGGTGACCTTCACGCGGACGCGCAGGTTCTGCTTGGGGCTCAGCAGGTGGTAGACGACCTCGAAGCGCTCATCGCGCTCGGGGTAATCGACGCCGGCTATATCGACGATTGAGATAAAGCCCTCGTGATCGTGCAAGAAGGTGATCACGTCGACGATCGCCTCGCGCGCCGACACGATGGTCAGCTCCCCGTAAGCGAGCCGGTGGTCGAGGATAACTTCGCCCAGCTGATTGCGCGCACGTTCCGCGAGCGCAGCGAGCGGTGATGTATCGGCAGCGTCTGCCATTTGCCGGGTCGTCCTAGCGTTCGATCGTGCCGGTGCGGCGGATTTTCTTCTGCAGCATGAGCAGGCCGTAGAGCAGCGCCTCGGCCGTAGGCGGACAGCCGGGCACATAGACGTCAACCGGCACAACCCGGTCGCAGCCGCGCACCACGGAGTACGAGTAGTGGTAGTAGCCGCCGCCATTGGCGCAGCTGCCCATCGAGACGACGTAGCGCGGCTCGGGCATCTGGTCGTAGACCTTGCGCAGCGCGGGGGCCATCTTGTTGGTGAGCGTGCCGGCGACGATCATGACGTCGGACTGGCGCGGCGAGGCGCGCGGCGCGAGGCCGAAGCGCTCGACGTCATAGCGCGGCATCGACATCTGGATCATTTCGACGGCGCAGCACGCCAGGCCGAAGGTCATCCACATGAGCGAACCGGTACGGGCCCAGTTGATGAGCTCGTCAGTCGAGGTGACGAGGAAGCCCTTGTCGGCCAGCTCGTTGTTGATCTCGGTGAAGAACGGATCGTTGGCGCCGATCGGCTTGCCAGTCGCGGGGTCGACGGCCCCGACCGGGCTCGGAGCGATCAGAGTGCCGCTTTGAGGGCTCAATCCCATTCGAGCGCGCCTTTCTTCCATTCGTAGATGAAGCCGACGGTCAGCACGCCCAGGAAGATCATCATCGACCAGAAGCCGAACCAGCCGACATCCTTGAAGGCGACGGCCCACGGGAAGAGGAACGCCACTTCAAGGTCGAAGATGATGAACAGAATCGAGACGAGGTAGAAGCGGACGTCGAACTTCATGCGCGCATCGTCGAAGGCATCGAAGCCGCATTCATAGGCCGAGACCTTTTCGGGGTCCGGTTTCTTGAAGGCGACGAGGAAGGGAGCGAGCATAAGGGCCAGGCCGATGACGGCAGACAGGCCGATGAAGATGACGATCGGCAGGTAGTTGCTGAGCAACTCGGTCATTGTTTTGCCTACGGGTCTGTCCGGCAGGAGACGCCGGAGCCGTGCGGCCTATGGGGCAATTTTGGGCCCCAAAAGCGACACAGTTCAGTGTGCCTCGGGCTTATCCCACGGCACCCGGGGTTTCAAGGAAAACAAAACCTGAGTTGGTGAGTCCAGTTAGTTGCTGGTTCCACGAAGCGCCCTGCCCCCGCAAAGGGAAAAAAGAAAGCCCCGCCGAAGCGGGGCCTTCCGGGGAGGATGGTTTGGCGACTGGCTTAGAAGTGCCAGTTGAAGCCGACGCGGACGGCGTCCGAGTCTTCGTTGCCGTCGTTCCAGTCGAACTGGTGCTGGTACTCGGCCTTGAGCGAGAAATCCTGGGTCAGCTTGACCTCGGCGCCGATGCCGACCGGGGTGTAGAGGTCGGTCTGGTCGTTGTTACCCACACCGGCGAGGCCGTAGAAGGCGTAGTTGTCGACGGCGAAGCCGAGCTTGCCGTTGACCTGGCCCTGCCATGAATCATTGTTCAGCCACTGGACCGAGGCTTCGGCGCCGGCGAGCAGGTTGCTGCCGAGCAGAACGTTCACGCCGAGATCAGCGCCAAGGCCGTAGATCGAATCGACCTGGCCCGAGCCGAAAAGGCCGAGATAGGCGCCGTTCCAGTCGGTCGAGGAGTAGTTGTCGACGACGGGGGCCGGAGCCGGGGCGGTATCGACGATCAGATCGGCCGCCGAAGCTGCCGTGGAGACGCCAGCGACCGCGAGGGTGGCCAACAGGGCGAGCTTGAGAGTGCGCATTTGAGTTCCTTCGAGTCAGAGTAGACAGCGGTGACGTGCTGCACGGACCGGGCGAAAAAGGGGTGGCGGAAGCGATTAGTTCCGGCTCCGACCCGAATGGCCGGGGCTGTTGCGGAACCGACACAGGTTGTGGCGGAGAGGTGGCGAGGGGCCGGCGACACTGCGGCCGGGCCGAGCTTCGGCGCCTTGGCGCGTGGCTAGAAGTGGAATCGGGCGCCGACGCTGACCTGATCCTTGGGGTTGTCGCCCGTCTGATCGAAGCCGCGGAGATACTGGGCATTGAGCGAGAGCTCGTCGTTGACGGCAAACTCGACGCCGGCGCCGGCCAGCACGTCGCTCTCGCCTCCCGCCAGATCCCAGCCATAGCCGGCGGCGGCGTAGAGCAGGATGTCATCGTTGAGGACGAGGCCGGTGCGGCCGAGGACTTCGCCATAAGCGGTGTCGACGGTGTCGCCGGTGAGGCCCTGGAGGCTGACTTCAGCGCCGACGAGGACGAAATCGATCTGGGCGTTGACGCCAGCGGCGAGGCCGAGGCCGGCTTGTGTGCCGTTGTTTTCGCTGTGCTGGGCGGTGCCGAAGACGCCCGCGTAGAAGCCGTTCCAGTCGGTGGAGCCGGTGGCGAGAGGGACGGAGCGGCCGGTCGAATCGATGGGGACGGTGATCGGGTCGGCGGCGAGCGCGACGGCGGGCAGCGCCGACAGGGCCAGTGCGGTGACCAGACGTTTCAGCATGGCGAAATGCTCCCGAGCTCCTCGCCGGACAACGCGGCCGGCTGCCGTCCCGTTGCGGGTAAGCTCTGATTAAGATGTTGGGATGCGGGGGCGCGGCATCAAGGCGGGACGCGGGATACACGAATCAAAGTCGGGCGCGGAGGGTGGCGGTGCGGTTCGCGGGGGGATTTGGCCGCGAATCGGCGGGTTTTCGCAGCATCGACGCCACACCGGCGGGCAAACCAGCAGTCTGGAGGGGTCCGGGAAGCGGGAAACTATCGACTAAGCTGATCGGTCCCGGCATGATTTGGCTGAAGGGGACGTAAATGGCCGTGACCAAAGCGCAATTGGTGGTGTGGGCGCTTATCGCCGGGCTTTCGGCCGGTGGATATGCCCTGCTGTCGAAGGTAAGGCTGCCCGAGACGGTGCCGGCTGCGCCTGTCGCGGCGGTGCTGACCGAAGCTCCGACGGCCGCCAAGGCCCCTGTGGTGAAGCCGGTCGCCGTGCCGGCCAACCTCGCTCCGGTGGCGGTGGCGGCGACGCTGCCTGACACCATTCCCGAGTTCCCGTTCCCGGATAATCTTGTTCCCGCGACGGTGGCTGCGCCGCAGCCGACCACGGGCACTGTTGCCGCCTTCTCCGGCTCGACCGGCGAGGCGACGCCGCAGATCGTGATCCTTTCGGGGTCGGAGAAGCCGCCGACCATCGAGGCGCTGTCGCCTGAAACGGCGCCGGTGGTGGCGACCGCCATCGAGCCGGCGACGCCTGCGGCCGAGCCTGAGGCCCAGACGCTGGTGGCCGAGGAGCCGCCGATCCCGATGCCGTCACGGCCGCTCGCGGCGCGTCCCGTGAAGGCAACCCCACTCGCCGAGGTGAAGACGTTCTACGTGGTCGCCGATGCGCTCAACGTGCGGGCGATGCCCTCGACCAGCGGCACGGTGCTGCAGAAGGTGCCGCAGGGCTTTGCGGTGGCGGCGCGCGAGCAATCGAATGAGTGGGTCGGCTTCCTGATGCGCGACGGTTCGACCGGCTGGTTGCGCACCGACTACCTGTCGGACACGATGCCGCCGCCGGCGCCAAGCGCGGGCGCAGTTTCGAGCGGGCCGCTCAACCTCATGATGTGAATCCGGTTGCTCCGGCAACCCGTTGGGGCGGCGTGCTTTGCTCGACGAGCGGAATGACCTCGCCGAAGTCTGAAAAGGCCTTGGACTTGAGGATGACGAGGCGTTCGTTGCCGGCCGCGACCAGGGCCGCCACCTCTGCGGCATTGTTGGCCATGAAGACGTTGGACAGACCCGCAACGCGGACCTTTTGTTCGGCCGAGGCCGCTTCCCCGGCGAGGATGACGCGATCCACGCGAGGCGAAAGGCTGCGCGCCAGCCGCGCGTAATGGCGCGACGTGCCGGAGCCCATGTCGGACATCTCGCCGAGGACGAACACGGTGCTCGTGCCGCCGATATTGTCCATATCCTCGGCCAGGAGTTCGGTGGACCAGAGCGAGGCCTTCTCGATGTCGACAACATAGGATCGGCCGCTCGACTCGCCGGTGACGATGCTCATGTGACGGCGGGCCGGTTCGATGACGGCGAGGGCGTCTATGGCTCTCTGCAGATCCCGGCCGGTGCCGTGCACCACGGCCAGAGCGGCGAGGACGCTCGGGAGCATGAGGGTGCCGACGAAGCGTGTGCGGACACCATAGCTGCGCCCCTCGACCTGCAGAGTGAAGTGGAGACGGTCGGGCCAGCGGGCGCCGATATCGGTGGCGCGCAGATCCGCGCCTCCGGACCGGCCATAGGTCACCACGCGGGCCTGGGTCCGCGCAGCCATGGCGGCGACGCGCGAATCGTCGGCGTTGAGGCAAACGAGGCCGGACGGTCCGACGGCTTCGGCCAGCCTGCCTTTCTCGACAGCGATGGCGTCAGGGCCGTTGGCGTAGGAGACCCGGTAGGCCGAGTAGTGGTCGTGGCCTACGGCGGTGATGACTGCGACATCGACAGGGAGGTGATCGGTCAGCCGGGCGATATCACCTGGGCCGGCTGCGCCAAGCTCCTGCACCACGAAGTCGGTGGGCCCACGGAGCTTGGACATGCTGCGCCAGAGGTAGCGGCCATTGTTCATGTGCACGCCGGCTGCGACGCTCGCCCCGGTGGCGGCCAGCAGGTCATTGGTCAGCTTGGCCGCGGTGGTCTTGCCGACGCTGCCGGTGATGACGACGTGGCAGCCACAGAAGCGCCGTTGCAGGCGTTTGGCCCGCTGCAGGGAAAGCCAGCCGCCCAGACGCTTCAGTTGGTGGTGCAGCCGCTGGATCAGGGCCGTGGGTCGATCAGGTGGCAATTGTCGCGAAGCCCCTAGAGCGGAGCCGCAGACATAGCCTGCCGATCAGCAGGCGTCGATAAGGTTTGATCGTGAACATTGCGCTGCAATCTCAAGGGATTGCTGGCGCGAGAGACGGGGCTCGAACCCGCGACCTCCGGCGTGACAGGCCGGCGCTCTAACCAACTGAGCTACTCCCGCAGCGCTTGGCGAACCAGTGGTTCGCTGCAGTGGCGTCCGTTTAGAGGCGCCCCCCGGAGGTGTCAAGCGACAAAATCCGGGTTGTTCCGCACGTTGTGAGAAACTGTGGAAGTGACGCACGAAAGCGGGCCGCGAAACGGCACGGAATTGTCATGTGACGGTGGCGTGAAGGAGGCTGGCGCCTGCGGACTTGGCCAGCCGAGCGCGTAGCGCGAAGGCTGGTGGGCGGTGACGGTCTCGAACCGCCGACCCTCTCGGTGTAAACGAGATGCTCTACCAACTGAGCTAACCGCCCGGAGCGCCGTAGCGCGGCGCCTAAGTAGGGTGTTGCGCGGAATACGTCAACCGCGGCCCCTGCCCTCTCCATGAGCCACATACCGGCTGTCATCGAGGATGGGTGGGTACGATTCCGTTTTGGAGTCGCAAGTCGCACGCCACAAAAAGCTATGGCCCCGGCTTCTGCTCGGGGCCACGCAAATAAGTCCGGCGAAGGCGGACAGTCGATCTTAGTTGATCGAGTCCTTGAGGCCCTTGCCGGGCTTGAACTTGGCCTGGTTGGAGGCCGGAATCTTGATCTCGGCACCGGTGGCAGGATTGCGGCCAACCGAAGCCTTGCGCTTGGAGACGGCGAAAGTGCCGAAACCGACGAGGCGAACTTCTTCGCCACTCTTGAGCGAGTTGGTGATCGCTTCGAACACGGCGTCGACGGCGTCACCGGCCTGAGCCTTGGTGAGACCGGCCTTGTCGGCGACCATGCCGATCAGATCATTTTTGTTAGACATTCTGTTTCCTCACTGTGGGATTGCCCGCCCTCGCTGGCGAACCGAAACGGCGTGAACCTTCTTCGATTCTACAGCGAACGCAAGGAAATCCGGGCTTTTCCGCCCATGCGCCCCCGCAATTCTGTTAATGAACCGTCAATTTTGGCTCAACTTTGGCGAGCCTCCGGCGCAATTGCGGCAGGAGCACGGCCCTTGAGCCCAAACATCAACGGTAAAGCAAGGGCATAGACAGCGCAGCCGACCAGCCAGATGGCCCCGGGCCACGTGGGACTAACGGCGAAATAGACGGTGGAAAAGAAGAGCGGACCGAACACCGAGGCGAGGCTGACAATCGAGGCAAGCACGCCCTGCAACCTGCCCTGATTGTCGGCATCGACCTGCGAGGTGGCGAGCGACTGCAGCGCCGGCATGCCCACGCCGCCGACGGCGAAAAGCGGCATGATGGCGAACATCACCCAGCCTTGGGTCGCAAACGCCAGAATCACCAGCGAGGTGACTTCGGCGGTGAAGCCGATGATGAGGGCCCAGCGCTCGCCGGCCCATTTGGCGACGGGACCGGTGAGAAAGATTTGCGCGCCGGCATGGAAGAGGCCGAAGGCGGCAAAGCTCAGGCCGATGGGCAGCGGACCCCAGCCATAGGCATCCTGGCTGAAGAGCACCCAGGCGGTGCCGTACATGTTGCCGACGAAATTCATGATGAGGAACAGGGCCAGCATGGGCAGCAGGGCGCGCATGGTGAAGGCCCAGCCGAGCGAGCCGAGCGGGTTCAGCTGGCTGAGCTTGAAGCCCTGGAGCGGCTGGCCCTTCCGCGATTCCGGGAGGACGAACCAGGCGAGGCCGAGGTTCACCACATTGAGCAGGGCCGCGGCGAGGAACGGGGCGCGGACCCAGTGTTCGCCCAGCCAGCCGCCGAGCAGCGGGCCGATGATGAAGCCGATGCCGAACATCGCGTGGAAATAGCCGAAGCGTTGCGCCCGCTGTTCCTCGGGCGTGATGTCGGTGAGGTAGGCGGTGGCGACGGCCATGTTGGCGCTGGTGATGCCGGCAATGGCGCGGCCGATGACCAGCATCCAGAGATCGGGCGCGACGGCCATGATGACGTAGTCGACAGCGGCGCCCGCCAGCGAGATCAGCAGGACCGGGCGGCGGCCGAAGCGGTCGGACAGTACGCCGAGCGCCGGCGAGAAGATGAACTGCATCGCCGAATAGATGGCGAGCATGACGCCGTAGAGGATGGCGATATCGCTCTGGTGAGCGATGTCCTCGAGCAGTTTTGGCAGGATCGGGATGATCAGCCCGATACCGATGGCATCGATGGTGACAGCCGACAGGATGACGATAAGCGCTTTGTTCAAGTCGGGGCTCCCTCTGCTCCGGCTGGGCGTCGTTCTATATTCGTTCACGTCGGCCGCTGCAAGCCGCGACGGGAAGTAGGGAGCGGGAGGAGAACGGGCGAGCCTGCCCATTTGGGCAGGTTCGCGAGTTTGTGAGCCGTGATCAGGCGGCGGCGGGCGCGGTCGGCTTGCGGGCGATCCAGGCGAGGACCGGGATCGAGAGCAGGTAGAAGCAGGCGGCGACCAGCCACACCGCGCCGGGCATGCCGGGCGTCAGCGCGAAGATGCCGGTGCCGATCAGCGGCCCGATGATCGAGGTGATGCTCTGGGCGCTGGCCAGCACGCCCTGGAGCTCACCCTGCCGGTCCTCGCTGACTTCGGCCGACATCAGCGACTGGAGGGCCGGGAGCCCTACCCCGCCGATGGCGGAGAGTGGCGAGAGCGCGAAGGCCATCCAGCCCTGCCCGGCGAGGCCGAAGCCGATGAACGCGAGGGTGTCGGCGACGATGCCGACCACCAGCGTGCCCCGGTCGCCGAGGCGCTTGCTCAGCGGGCCCGTGATGAAGGCCTGGGCGAGGAAGTGGCAGACGCCGAAGCAGGCGAGCCAGAGGCCGACGGTGACGCCATCGAAGCCGAACTTCGCCGTGCCGTAGAGGACCGAGATGGTGCCGGGGATGTCGCCGTTGATGGCGAAGATCAGGAACATTGCGATGAGCGGGGCGAGCGCCGGGAAGCTGAAGGCCCATTTGAGCGGCCCGAAGGGGTTCAGTTGCTTGAGCTGCAGGGGCTCACGGGTCGGCGTGCGGCTTTCCTTCACCACGGTCAGGACCATGACGAGGTTGAGGCCGTTGAGCACGGCGGCGGCGAGGAACGGAGCGTGCAGCCAGTACTGGCTGAGCAGGCCGCCGAGAATCGGGCCGACGATGAAGCCGACGCCGAAGGCAGCGCTCATCCAGCTGAAGCGCTGGGCCCGGTCCTTCTCGTCGGTGATGTCGGCGATGTAGGCGCCGGCGACCGACATGTTGGCGCTAGTGATGCCGGCGATGATGCGGCCGACGACCAGCACCCAGAGCACCGGGGTGAAGGCCATGATCAGGTAGTCGATCGCTGCGCCGGCCAGCGACAGGATCATCACCGGGCGGCGGCCGAAGCGGTCGGACAACATGCCGAGGATGGGCGAGAAGATGAACTGCATGGCCGCATAGGCGGCGAGAATGATGCCGTAGGTGGTGGAGACCTCGCCCGAGCCGGTCAGCTGTTCGAGCAGAGACGGAAGGATGGGGAAAATGAGCCCGATGCCGATGGCATCGAGCGCGACGACGGAGATGATGGTGAAGATCGAACGGTTCATGCCCGTTCTCCTTATCAGTGATAAAGTGAATTTATCGGTGATAAATTCCTTTATCGGTGATAAGTCAAGGGTCATGGCAATCGAACGCGAAAAAATCCTCGAAGCGGCCCTCGCCGTGCTGAACGAAGTGGGGCTCGATCAGTTCTCGACCCGCAAGCTGGCGGAGCGACT